>Ga0310821_100001_pt1 | contig 1511838 bp, 1377 predicted proteins | sample P4_ome_FD_201300 | JGI IMG/M metagenome (GOLD analysis project Ga0310821, IMG submission 201300) | Sorghum-adapted microbial communities from Joint BioEnergy Institute, Emeryville, California, United States - P4_Day56_Rep1 | ecosystem: Engineered > Bioreactor > SSF (Solid state fermentation)...
GGCGGGACAGGGGGCTCAGCCACCTGAGCCATCGAGGGCAGCCAGCATGAAAACCATCCCTGCCCCGCCTGCGTCCCCCGATCATTCCGGACGACCGGAGGTTGACTTGAAAGGTAGGGCGGCATGAGCAGCTCCGGTGAGCAGGTCCGGCACGAGTGGCCGCTGTACGAGGTGTTCGTGCGGTCCAAGCGCGGCCTGAACCACGTGCACGTCGGCTCGTTGCACGCCGCGGACGACGAGATGGCGCTGCGCAACGCGCGTGACCTCTACACCCGCCGCAACGAAGGCGTGAGCATCTGGGTGGTCAAGGCCGCGAACATCGCCGCGTCCAGCCCGGACGAGAAGGATCCGTTCTTCGCGCCGTCGGCGGACAAGGTGTACCGACACCCGACGTTCTACGACATTCCCGACAACGTCCCGCACATGTGAGCGCGGTGTCCAAGATGGCATTCGACAACGCCTACGAGGCGATCACCGAGGAGAACGACGCCCGGTGGGCTTACGGCACCGGGTTCACCGACCCGCTGGCCGGAGTGGACACCACCGTGCCCGCGGAGGTGGACGGCGCCGACCTGGCGGCGTATTGCCTGATGCTCGGCGACGACGCGCTGATTCTGTCCCACCGCCTGCAGCAGTGGTGCACGCATGCGCCGGAGCTGGAAGACGAAGTGGCGCTGGCCAACATCGGACTGGACCTGCTCGGCCAGGCGCGCATGCTGCTGACCAGGGCGGGCAAGGCGGACGGCAGCGACCGCACCGAGGACTCGTTCGCCTTCTTCCGCGCCGAGCACGAATTCCGCAACGTACGACTGGCCGAGGCTCCCAACGGTGACTTCGCGTTCTCCATGGCACGCCTGCTGGTGTTCGCCACCTGGCGGCTGGCGCTGCTGCAGCGGCTGACGTCGTCGATCGACCCGGTGCTGGCGGCGATCGCGGCCAAGGGAGTCAAGGAAGTCACCTATCACCGGGACTACGCCGCACAGTGGGTTGTCCGGCTCGGCGACGGCACCGAGCTGTCGCACGAGCGCATGCAGGCCGGACTCGACGCGGTGTGGCCGCTGGTCGGTGAGCTGTTCGAGCCGCACCCGGTGGAGCTGCGGCTCGGTCCGGCGGCGGTCGACGTCCGCGAGTTGCGGCCGGAGTTCGACGAGGTGATCGCGCAGGTTCTGGGTGCCGCAACGTTGCAGGTGCCGGACGCCGAGCCGCTGGCCGGGGTGTCCGGCAAGGCGGGCCGCGACGGCGTGCACACCGAAGCCATGGGTTACCTGCTGGCCGAGCTGCAGTCCGTGGCGCGGGCCCATCCGGAGGCGACATGGTGACCGCCACGGCGACGACCGAGATGAGCCGCGCCTACCAGGTGGCGGCGAGCGTGACCGATCCCGAGCTGACCATGCTGACGCTCGCCGACCTGGGTGTCCTGCGCGAGGTCACCGAAGAGGACGGGGTGGTCCGGGTGACGATCACGCCCACCTACAGCGGTTGCCCGGCGATGGACACCATGCGCGACGACCTGGTGCACGCGTTGCACGAAGCCGGGTATCGGGACGTGGATGTCCGCACCGTGCTGCACCCGGCGTGGAGCAGCGACTGGATCACCGAAGAGGGGCGGCGCAAGCTCGCCGAGGCGGGGATCGCTCCGCCCGGGCCCGCGCCCCGTCGCTCCGGGCCGATCCCGCTGACGCTGACGCCACCGTCCAGCCGGGTCCCCTGCCCGAAGTGCGGTTCGCCGGACACCGTGGAGACCGCGCGGTTCTCCGCGACGGCGTGCAAGGCGCTGCGCCGCTGCCGTTCGTGCGACGAGCCGTTCGAGCACGTGAAGGAGATCTGACGTGACCGCTTCGGCCCCTGCTCCCGCGCGCACGCGGTTCCACACGCTGACCGTCGCCGAGGTCACGCGGCTGTGTGAGGACGCGGTCGCCATCACCTTCGACGTACCCGAGCACCTGGCGGACGAGTACGACTTCCGCCCAGGCCAGTCACTGATCCTGCGGCGGACCATCGACGGCGTCGAAGAACGCCGTAACTATTCGATCTGCGCCCCGGCAGGTGCGAAGCCGCGCATCGGTGTGCGCGAAGTCCCGGACGGCTTGTTCTCCACCTGGTTGGTGCACCAGGTGCGGCCGGGCGACGAGATCGAGGTGTCCACCCCGACCGGGTCGTTCACCCCGGATGTCGACGTGCCCGCGCACCACGTGCTGGTCGTCGCCGGCTCGGGCATCACGCCCGCGCTGTCCATCGCGGCGAGCGTGCTGACCAACCCCGCATCGACCGTGACGTTGCTGTACGGCAACCGGCGCACCAGCACCGTGATGTTCGCCGACGAGCTGGCCGACCTGAAGGACCGCTGTCCGCAGCGGTTCAACCTGATCCACGTGCTGTCGCGGGAGCCGCGAGACGTGGAGCTGTTCAGCGGGCGGCTGGACGCGGAGCGAGTGCGGGCCATGCTGCCGCTGCTGGGTGGCACTGCGCAGGTCGACCACTGGTGGCTGTGCGGGCCGTTCGGCATGGTCACCGAAGTGCGGGACCTGCTGCAGGGCGAGGGCGTTCCGCGCGACCGCATCCACCAGGAGCTGTTCTACGTCGGAGATCTCCCGCCGGCGCCGGCGACGCATCCCGAGCCCGGGGTGGTCGGCGCCAGCAGCGAGGTCGTGATCCAGCTGGACGGACGCACCACCACGGTCGTCACACCGCGGGACGCCTCGATCCTGGACGGCGCCCAGCGTGCGCGACCGGACTTGCCGTTCGCCTGCAAGGGCGGCGTCTGCGGCACCTGCCGTGCGCGCGTGGTCGACGGCAAGGTCGACATGCGCCGCAACTTCGCACTGGAGGACTACGAGGTGGAGGCGGGTTTCGTGTTGACCTGCCAGTCCTATCCGGTCAGCGAGCAGATCACCGTCGACTACGACGCCTGATCGCCCGCCCACAGGCGGCGCAACGGCGCCATGCCTTCCTCGACGTAGTCGGCGATGCTGCGCTGACCGCCGTCGTCGTACCAGCGCTCGAGCGCGCCGAAGTAGCCGAACACGAGCGCGTTCGCCATGACTCGCGCCTGAGTGGCGCCGTGCGTCTCGGCTAGCAGGGGCGCGATGCGCTGCGCGGCGCGGTCGAGCTCTGCCAGCGTCGCCAGGCGCACCGACGGCTCGGCAAAGAAGTAGCGGACGCGCCGCCACGGACCGTCGTCCCGCTGGCCCGACTCGAACCGGCGCACGGCTTGCAGGAGGCTGGCGATCGGATCGGCAGGGTCGACGATGTTCGCCAACTCGTCGGCCGTGAGGGTCGTGAACTCGTCGGCGGCGACCAGATTCTCCTTGGTGCCGAAGTAGCGGTAGACCGACGACGCCGACACACCCGCGGCTTTGGCGATCTCCTCGATGGTCACCGCGTCGAAGCCGCGCTCGTCGAACAGATCGAGCGCGCATTGCTGGATGCGGCGCATGGCTTCGCGCCGCCACTGCTCCCGAAGGCTCGCCACGCTGTCAGCCTATCAGGTGGAGATAGTCACTGTCAGAATGAAAGTCACTTGCTAACATCGCGTCATGAGCAAGTCAGCCCGTCGTGTCGCCGGTGAAGCCCTCAGCGCGGTCAAGCGCGCCCTCTACCGCGGCGGCCGCCCGAGCCGCGCCATGAAAGTGGTGCTCAAACTGGACGCCTGGCTCTACGCGAAAGGCCTCACGGTCCCGCAAGGCGGTGTGCTGCGCGTGCCCGGACGACGTTCCGGAAAACCCACCGCCGTCCCGATCGCCATCGCGGACGTGGGAGCCGAGGAATATCTGGTCTCCATGCTGGGACCGGAGGCGAACTGGGTCCGGAACGTGGAGGCCAACGGCCGGCGGGCCGTGATCAGCAGGCGGAAGAAGGACGTCGAGGTGCTGCTCGAGGAGGTTCCGGTCGCCGACCGGGCGCCGATCTTGCAGCGCTACGCCGCGATCGCTCCCGGCGCGCGACCCCACCTCGGCGTGGGGGCCAGGCCGACGCTGGAGCAGTGCGAGGCGATCGCCTCGGCTCACCCCGTCTACCGGATCAAGCAGGGCGCCGCCAGGCCGTGACCGTCGAGCAGGCCGCCACCGCCCAGTGACCAGTCGAGCAGGCGTCAGCGCCCTCCACCGTCAACCGCTGCACCACCACCGAGCGGGCCGTCACCGGCCCTTGAACACCGGGTCCCGCTTCTCGGCGAACGCCCGCACGCCCTCCGTGGCGTCCTCCGACATCAGCGCCGCCGCGGCGATGTCGGCCTGCTTGGTGAAGGCTTCCTCGGTGGTCCAGTCGCTCGCCTCGGTGATGATCCGCTTGCTGACCTGGACGCTGATCGGAGCGTTCACCGCGATCCGCTCGGCCAGCTCCAGCGCGGCATCCAGCACCGAACCGGCGGGCGCCAGCGCGTTGATCAGACCGAGCTCGGCCAGCCTGCGCGCAGGCATCGGGTCACCGGTCAGCGCCAGCTCCATCGCGATGTTGCGCGGAAGCCGATCACGCAGACGCAGCACGCCACCGGCGGCCGCGGCCAGTCCGCGCTTGGGCTCCGGCAAACCGAACTGTGCGTCGTCAGCGGCCACGATCAGGTCCGCGGCCAGCGCCAGCTCGCATCCGCCCGCCAGCGCGTGACCTTCCACCGCGGCGATCAGCGGTTTCGTCGGCGGCTTCGCGGTAAGTCCGAGCGGCCCACGTTTCTCGGTGACCGGGAACTGACCGCGAGCGGCCGCCTTGAGGTCCATGCCTGCGCAGAACGAGCGACCCGCGCCGGTGATGATCGCGACCCGCGCCTGCTCGTCCGCTTCGAACGCATCGATCGCGCGTTCCAGCGCGGTGGCCGTGGCCACGTCGATGGCGTTGCGGGCTTCCGGCCGGTTCAACGTGATGATCATGACCTGGCCACGACGCTCGGTCAGCACCGGCGGCGCAGGAGGCTCCGGCAACGGCTGCGGCTTCCCCGACTCGAACGTGACCTCGCCGTCGGCGATCTGCACCGGGCGTCCGACCGCATCACCGTCGAGCAATGTCTGGATCACCTCGGCCTCGGTGGACCGAATCAGCACACGGGCTCCGTCCGGCGCGAGAACGCTGAGGATGGCCGCCTCCGGCTCTCCGTCGCGGCTGTACGGCACGGTGTAGGCCTCCACGACGGCCGGTCCGCGGTAGCTCGACCGCACCGGCCGCGCGGGCGGGTGCTCGATGACCGGCTGCAGGTGCCGGTATCGCTGCTTCGGCGGGGTCGCCGAATAGATCCCCAGCGCGTGCTTGGTCAAGTACCACCCGAGCGAGGTGGCCAGCCCGAACGCCTCCGGCTCGGCCCGCAGCAAGGGCAGCAACGAGGCGACGCCGTGACTGCCGTAGTTGTTGCCCGGACCGCCACCGAACGTCAGCCCGCCGGTGACTGTCAACGGCCGCCGTGGGTCGTCGGTCGGCAGTCCGAGCTCACGGGCGGCGATCTGCACCGCGGACGGGAAGCACGAGTACAGGTCGACGTGCCGGAGCTCGTCCGGCGTGACGCCCGCGTGCTCCATCGCGGCCTTGCCCAGCGTGTTGATGGCCGGCGAGGCGGCGAGCCAGGCGCGGTTGGCGACGTACCACTCGTCGTGGCCGGAGGCACCGGCATGCAGGAAGACCCACTTGTCCTGCGGGATGCCCGCGGCCTCCGCCGCGGCGGCGCTGCACATGATCAACCCGGTGGCCAGGTCGACCTGCAGGTTCGCGCACATCAGCTTGGTGTAGGGCGCCGAGACCATCCGGTTCTGTTCGGACGGCGTGACGATCTCCTCGGGGTCGAATTCCTGCGGGAGCCACGCGTACGGGTTCTTCGCCGCCACCGCCGAGAACTGCGACCACAGCCGTCCGACGGCCTCCTGGTGTTCCTTGGGGTCGCGTCCCGCCTGGGCCCGCACCGCGGTCTCGAGCAGCGCGTACATGTAGATCGGCATACCGAGCCCGACAGCGGTCTCCGCTTCGTGGTTGCCGGGCCGGTCGATACCCACGACGCGGGTCGGCCGGACGTCGGCGCCCTGCACGGGCCAGTCCGGCGTGCCCTCGGTGGCGGCCAGTGTCGCACCGGCCTCGGCGCCGCTGAGCAACACGATCGACGTCTCGCCGTTCGCGATCGCCTCTGCGGCATCGTTGATCAGCAGCTGCGCGCCGTCTCCCCCGAGCGGCGTGGACTGCACGGTGCTCTGCGGCCTCGCACCGACGCCTTCGGCCACCGCCCTCGCCTGATCGTTGTACGTCCACGACGCGCTCGCGACCGCGTAGACCGCGTCCGCCGCGCGAAGCAGCTCCTCGTCGACACCCGCGTCCTGGGCCGCGCGGCGCAACGCCACGACCGACAGCGCCGCCGGGTCCTGGTTGCCGCCTTCGCGCTGCACGACTTGTCCGGCGCCGACCAGCACCGGGGTGTTGGGGTCCAGCAGCTCACCGGTGGCGTGGTGCCGCACCGGGGCGCGCTTGGCCCTGCCCGGCGAGTCCTCGTTGGCCAGCACTCCGGCAAGCTGCGCCAGCGAGGCCTGCAGTTCGTCGGTCAGGCTGCGCAGCACGGAAGCACCCATCGGCCCCTTGACCGGCTGGCCGTCGAGCCCGGCGTCGAAGAACACCTGGGCGCCGTCGGCGTGCTCGGTGACCGTGATCCAGAAGGCGAACTTGACCCCCATCGGGCCGAGGCCGTGCAGCTCGAGCCCGTTGTCGTTGACCGAGACCACGGTCCAGGTGACGTCCGCGGGGATGCCCATGACCTTGGCCTGCTGCACGAACGTCTGCCCCTCCTGGGCACCTTGCGGCGCTTCCCCGCGCCAGCCGGCGTGCGTGGTCAGCCATTCCGGGAACCGGCCGGGGTCGGAGATGAACGCCAGGGTGTCCGCAACCGGGGCCGCGACGACCTGCTCGGCGTGGGTGCGCGCCGCCCACTCCGACAAGCCCTCCGGCGGGACGTAACCGGCGGCCTTGGCCTGCGCAGACGGCTCGGGGTGGCCGGCATCGGCCGGTCGCGTCGATCGACCGAACATCCCGCGGAGGAGTTCCCGGCGCAGGCGTGGATCGGAGGCGGCGGCCCGTACCAGCCGCCGAGCGCCTCGCACCTGGGCACGAACCTTGCGCAGCGGGTTGCTCATCGACCCTCCACTTACCGTCCGTTCGGAATGTATGTTGGGGCATTGTGGCTCACCGAGGCGTACCGCGACACATTTCTTCGGCCAACTTCGGCCGGTGCGGCACGCCCCACGCGAATCACAAGCGCACGACCGCGCGAACCGGTGTCACAGAGGCTTGAGCAAAGGAGTCGCCGTGCGGCGCACCGTCTTCACCACCGAACACGAGGACTTCCGCAAGACCATCCGCGCGTTCATCGAGTCGGAGGTCGTCCCGGTCTACCCGCAGTGGCTCGATGCGGGGATCGTCCCGCGCGAGTTCTACTACCAGCTCGGCGAACTGGGTGTGTTCAGCATCGGCGTGCCCGAGCAGTACGGCGGCGCCGGCGAGGGTGGCTACAAGTTCCAGGCGGTCATCACCGAGGAGGTCGCGCGGGCAGGCGTGTCGTTCGGCGGCAGCAGCGTGCACATCGGGCTGTGTCTGCCGTACCTGCTGCGTTATGCCACCGAGGAGCAGAAGCAGCGATGGCTGCCCGGCATGGTCTCCGGGGAGATCATGTTCGCCATCGCGATGACCGAGCCCAACACCGGCTCCGACCTGGCGGGTATGCGCACCACGGCGAAGCTGTCCGACGACGGCAAGTACTACATCCTCAACGGCGCCAAGACGTTCATCACCGGTGGCGTGCACGCCGACCGGGTCATCGTGTGCACGCGGACGTCGCCACCCAAGCCGGACGACCGGCGCTTCGGGATCTCGCTGCTGGTGGTCGACACCAAGTCCGAGGGGTACACGGTCGGCCGGAAGCTGGACAAACTCGGCTTGCGGGTGTCGGACACCGCGGAGCTGTCGTTCACCGACGTGCGGGTGCCGGTCGAGGACCTGCTCGGCGAGGAGAACCAGGGCTTCACCTACCTGGGCCAGAACCTGCCGCAGGAGCGGCTCGGCATCGCGGTGTCCGCGTATGCGCAGGCGGCGGCCGCGGTGCGGTTCGCCAAGGAGTACACGCAGGAGCGCACGGTGTTCGGCAAGCCGGTCGCGTCGTTCCAGAACACCAAGTTCGAGCTGGCCGCCTGCCAGTCCGACGTGGACGCCTGTCAGGCCGTGGTGGACCGCGCGCTCGACGCCCACGACGCCGGTGAGCTGACCGCGGCGGACGCGGCTTCGGCGAAGTTGTTCTGCACCGAGACGGCGTCGCGGGTCATCGACCGCTGCCTGCAGCTGCACGGCGGGTACGGCTACATCAACGAGTACCCGATCGCCCGGCTGTACGCGGACAACCGGGTCAGCCGCATCTACGGCGGGACGTCCGAGGTGATGAAGCTGATCATCGCCAAGAACATGGGGCTGTAGCGCGCAGGCCGCCGGCGTCATCCCGCCCGGTCGAGCACCCCCGGCTCGAGGTCGTCGAGCGCGTGGCCGGACAGCGCCATGGTCAGGTCGAACTCGGCGAGCAGGCAGCGCAGCACGTGCTCCACGCCTTCCTGCCCGCCGAGCGCCAGCCCGTAGGCGAACGGTCGCCCGAGCAGCACCGCCTTCGCCCCGAGCGCCAGCGCCTTGACCACGTCGCTGCCGGTGCGGATGCCGGAGTCGAACAGCACGGTGAGCTCGTCGCCGACCGCCTCGACGATCGGCCCCAGCGCGTCCAGCGAAGCGATCGCGCCGTCGACCTGCCGCCCACCGTGGTTGGACACCACGATGCCGTCCATCCCGGCGTCCGCGGCCGCCTTGGCGTCCGCCACCGACTGGATGCCTTTCAGCACGATCGGCCCGTCCCAGTGCTCGCGCAGCCACGGCAGCCGCTCCCAGCCCAGGCCCGGGTTCGGGAAGACCTGCGCGAACTGCAGGGCCGCGGTGGTCATGTCCTCCTCCGGAGGCTTGGCCAGCTTGCTGCGGAAGACCGGGTCGGTGACGTAGTTGGCGATCCCGTCGCCGGCCAGGAACGGCAGGTAGCCGCGATCCAGGTCGGCCGGGCGGTAGCCGAGCAGCAGGGTGTCCAGGGTCAGCACCAGCACGCTGAAGCCGTTGTCCTTCGCCCGCCGCAGAAAGCTCAGGCACAGCTCGTCGTCGGTCGGCCAGTACAGCTGGTACCACCGCGGGGCGTTCCCACCCGCCTCGGCGACCTCCTCGAAGCTGCGCGACGCCTGCGTGGAGTGCACGTACGGCACGCCGAGGCCGGCGGCCGCGCGCACCGTCGCGAGTTCGGCGTCCGGGTGCGCGAGGTTCTGGACCCCGAGCGGGGCGAGCATCACCGGTGCGGGCATCTCGGTACCGAGCACCGTGGTCGCATAGCTTCGGTCGGCGCGGCTACGCAGCATGCGCGGCACGATGCGATACCGCTCGAACGCCGCCCGGTTCGCCCGCGTGGTCGCGCTGTCGCCCGCGCTGGGCACGATGTAGCCGAACGCTTCCGGGCTGAGCTTGTCCCGCGCGTATTCCTCCAGCCGCGCCAGGTTGGTCGTCCACGACGGCTTGGTCCCGGCGAACATGCCCTGCGCATAGATGCCGAGCTGGTGGTCGCTGAAGTTTCCCGGCTGCGTCATCGCCCCTCTTTCCGCTCCCGTTCCCGTTTGCGTCGTTTTCCTTCGTGCATCGCCACGACCCTGGCGACCGGGATCTCCATGCCCTCGGCCACCAGGTCGTCGCTCAGCCGCTGCCGCTCGGGCATCGCGCTTGCCCACGGGTCGGCGTCACCCAGCCGCTCGAGCACCGTCCGCACGGTGAAGTCGCGCGGGTCGACATCCTCCAGGTCGTCCCAGGAGACCGGGAAGGACACCGTCGCGCCGGGCCGCACCCGCGGACTGTAGGCCGCCACCACGGTCGACCCGTACGCCCTGGTCGAGTCGAGGAAGACCTTGCCACCGCGCTTGTCCTTGACGTACTCGGTGGTGCCCACGTCGGGGTCGACTCGTTCGGCCCTGGCCGCGATGGCGCGCGTGGCCGCTGCGGCCTCATCGGCGGTGGCCCCGGCGAGCGGCACGAAGATGTGCGCGCCCTTCGATCCGCTGGTCTTCACCGCTCCGCGCAGGTCGAGGTCGCGCAGCGCCTGCTCCACCAGCCGGGCGGCTCGGGCCACGGCGGCGAAGCCCTCTCCGGCAGGCGGGTCGAGATCCAGCACCAAGTAGTCCGGATGCTCCCAGTCGTCGGCGCGCACCAGCGTCGGGTGGTACTCCACCGCGCGCTGGTTGGCGAACCACAGCAACGTTCGTCGGTCGTCGCACAGCGCGTACCGCACGTCGCGCCTGGACGACTGCGCCCACAACTCCACGGTGCGGATCCACTCCGGGGCGTACTTGGGCACGTTCTTCTGCATGAACGGCTCCTGACCAGGGCGAACCCGCACTACGGACAACGGACGGCCGGCCAGGCCCGGCAGGATCCGGTCCGCCACGGCGTCCAGGTAGTCGATCAGATCGCGCTTGGTGGCTTCGGCGCCGTCGAACAGCGTGCTGTCCAAACTGGACAGTTCCACTCCGGCCCGGACCTCGTCCGGCTTGCTCGCCATGGCCGCCTCTCATCCGCACGGATCGACGCCCGGCCTGCCCGGACGCTCGATGCCACGCTCGTCGAGGATCCGCTCCAGCAGCGCCGGGTAGGCGGGCATCAGGCCGTCGGCGCACGAGTCGATGATCCGGTTGTACGTCGCTTCGTCGTCCGGCGCCGTTCCGCTGAACCACACGTGCACCGCGTAGCCGTCGGCGTGCGCCCGGCGGATGAACTCCGGCGTGGCGATTTCCAAGCCCTGATACCGCACCGGAATTTGCAGCGCGACAGTGCCGTGCATCGGTTTGACACCGAGCAGGAAGTACGCGGCGAGCCCGGCCATTCCAGGCGCGATGGGGATGTCGGGCGCCAGCAGATGGAACTTGGCCACCGCGAGGTCGTTGAACGACGTCACGATGAAGTCCGTGCGGCCGGTCTTTTTCAACAGGCGGGCCAACAGCTTCGCGTTGTGCAGGAACGAAGGAATGTCCGCGTCGCTGGTGCCTTTGATTTCGATGTTGATCGGCGTTCGCGGGAAGGCCTCGAGCACATCGGCCAGTTTCGGGATCGCGAAATCCGACGGCTGGTAGCCCGGCGGCGGCTTCTTTTCCCCGGTCCGCACACCGCGCAGTGGATACGACTCCGGCGGCTCACCGGGCACCGCATGCCTGCCGGGGATGAAGTTGTACGCCGCGTCGAGCTCGTGCACTTGCTCGAACGTCAGGTCGCGCACCTTGCCGGTGCCGTCGGTGGTCTGGTCGACGGTGGCGTTGTGGATGACCACCAGCTGGTCGTCCTTGGTGGATTGGACATCCAGCTCGAGCATGTTCGCACCGAGCTTTACCGCGCGCTTGAAGGCGTATAGCGTGTTCGCTGGCGCTTCATTTTCTCCGCCGGCGTGGGCCATGTTGAGCACCCTCGCGTCCAGCCACGGATTGTCTGTCGTTCTGGTGGTTTCCCCCGCGGCCGGCCCAGGAAATGCCAGTACCAACGCGACTGTGACGACCAGCACAACGGCTCTGCGCATGGGGTGCACTTTAGCCCGAACGGCCCGGAAGTAGCACTATGAAGATCATCGGCGATACCCAGGGCGGGACCAGACATTTCCGGCATTCACGGCGAGGGGTGGTCATGCCCGAGGTGAGCCCGAAGGTGGCCGTGGTTTTGATCAGCGCGGGCACGGCCATCGCCTACTGGCTGACCGGTCTCGCCGGCCTGCAACTGACGCTGGCCGATGGCCAGATCAGCCCCGTGTGGCCCGCCACCGGTGTCGCGCTGTTCTGCCTGGTCCGCTGGGGATGGCGAGCCGCTCCCGGCGTGCTGATCGGTGCCCTGCTGGCCACGTGGGAGTTCGGCGCTCCGCCGCTCGGCGTGCTGTTCAACGGGCTCGGCAACACCCTCGCCGCGGTCGCCGCCTGGCAGGTGCTCCGGCTGGTCGGCTTCCGCCCGGAACTCGATCGCATCCGCGACGCGGTCGCCCTGATCGTGCTCGGCGGCGTCGCAGCAGTGGCGCTGAGTGCCACGCTGGGCACCAGCGCGCTGATCGCTGCCGAAGCCATGCCTGCGGAGCAGTTCTGGACCACGTGGGCCATCTGGTTGACCGGCGATCTGATGGGTGTCCTGATGGTCGCTCCGGCGCTGTTCGCGCTGTGGTACCAACGCCCTCAGGTGGCACGCCCGCAGCGCGTCCGCATCGAAGCCGCGGTGTTGATCACCGCCACGGTGTGCGCGGCTGTACTCGGCACCGAGACCTCGATCGGCATCCTGTTCCCGACGGTCATCCCCCTGATCTGGGCAGCCGTTCGATTCCAGCTGCTCGGCGCCGCCTCGTGCGCCCTGCTCACGTCCGTGCTGGTCTCGCTGGCGGCCATCGAGGGCAACGGCCCGTTCGCGGGGAAGACCGTCCTGGCGACCATGATCGCGCTGCAGGTCTACAACGGATCCCTGGCGCTGATCGCGCTGCTGCTGTCGACCGCGATCACCGAACGCAACAAGGCGCAAGCCGCGGTCGAGGAGACCTGCGAGGTGCTCGCCGACGCGCTCACCCGGCTCGGCGAGAAGACCGGGCTCGGCGAGCGTACGCTGGCCGCGATCCGCCGGGCCACCACGGCCCCGGAGCCGGAGGCCGGGCTGGAACAGGCCATCGCGACGGTGCTGTCCGACGACGAACCGACCACCCCGGTGAACCCAGCGGACTCGGCATCCGTTGTGCGGGTGGGAGTGATCGATGACCGACGACCGCGCCGCGTTGCTGAGGACCCTGCACGACGAACACGCACCTGACCTCTGGCGGTTCGTGCTGCGCCTGACCGGTGACCCTCAGCTGGCCAGTGACGTGGTTCAGGAGACCCTGCTTCGTGCGTTGCAGCGGCCGGGGGCGTTGGCGCGAAGACACACGTCGCCGCGCGCCTGGCTGTTCACGGTGGCGCGGAACTTGGTCATCGACAACCAACGCAGCGCCCGTCAGCGACGGGAGATTCCACACGACGACATGCCCTTGGCGCGCGGCGCCGAATCGGAGGACAGCACCGATGCGTTGCTGGATTCGTGGCTGGTCGCCGATGCGCTCGCCCAATTGTCATCGGAGCACCGCACGGTGATCGTGCACGCCTTCTACGGTCGCCGCCCGATCGCCGACATCGCGGCCGAGCTCGACATCCCGCCCGGCACGGTGAAATCGCGGCTGCACTACGGACTACGCGCACTACGGCTCGCACTGCAGGAAAGGGGGGTGAGCCAATGACCACCACGGACCGGTACCGGGAATGGGACGCCGCGTACGTGCTGGGATCGCTCCCGCCCGGCGAACGCCGGGAGTACGAGCAGCACTTGTCCTCGTGTGACAAGTGCGCGTCCGCGGTCTCGACGCTGGCCGGGCTCGCCGGCCCGCTGTCCGCGTTGTCGTCGGAACAGGCCTTCGCCCTGCTCGACGACGCGGCGGAACCGCCGAGACCGCCGGACTTGTTGCCGGAACTGCTCGCGCATGCCGAACGGCGACAGCGCCGGTCGAATCGGCAGGCGCGCTGGCGCACCGTCGGGATCGCGGTGGCCGCTGCCGCTGCCGCGGCCGTCGTCGCGCTCGCCGTTCCGTGGGGCGACCAAGGCGGCGGACCCGCCCCGTCACCGCCGAGCATGACGGCGATGAAGAAGGTGGCGCCGAGCCCGATCAGCGCGGAGGCGCGACTGGTGGCCGGGCCGTGGGGCACCAAGATCGAGGGTGTCTGCCGCTACTCCGGCAAGTCCCGGCCGGACGGCCCGTCGTTCGAGTACCTGATGTACGTCACCGACCGCCGCGGCAAGACCCATCAAGTGGGTAGCTGGCGCGCGGGCCCGGGTACGACCTACACGTTCACCGGATCGACGAGCGTGCCGCGCACGGATATCGCGCAGGTGGAGATCTACGGCATCTACGGGGAGAAGAAGATCAAGGTACTCACATTGCCGTAGCCGTGGCGCGCCGAGCATGGCAGCCTCGGGCCATGAACCGCAGAAAACAGATCGCGATGACCGACGACGAGGTCGCCGCGTTCCTCGACGAGCAGCGCACCCTCACCTGCGCCACGATCGGCAAGTCCGGCTGGCCGCACCTGGCCCCACTGTGGTTCGTGCTGCGCGACGGCCAGGTCTGGGCGTGGACGTACGGCAAGTCGCAGAAGGTCCGCAACCTGGAGCGCGACCCGCGGGCCACGCTGCAGGTCGAGGCGGGCGTGGACTACTCCGAGCTGCGCGGGGTGACGTTCGAGTGCGATGTGGTGCTGCACCGTGACCTGGAGACCGTGCTCGGCATCGGCCTCGAGCTCACCGACCGCTACACCGGTGGTGCCGGATTGGCGCCCGGCGCCGAGGACATGATCCGCGCGCAGGCCGCCAAGCGGGTCGGGCTGCAGTTCGTCGAGCGCAAGCGGGCGAGCTGGGACCACAGCAAGCTGGGCGGCGCATACTGACGCGGCGACTTACCCTGGGGGGATGATCAGAACGCCGCCGCAGGACCACAGCGGCTACGCCGGCCGGTTTCCGCCGATCGGCGAGTACGGGTTCCTGTCGGATTGCGAGACCGCCGCGCTGGTCGCCCCGGACGGCGGGCTCGAGTGGCTGTGCCTGCCCCGGATGGACTCGCCGAGCGTGTTCGGCTCGATGCTCGACCGGGACGCCGGGGTCTTCCGGATCTCCCCCGCAGGCGTGCGGGTGCCGTCGGCGCGCCGCTACATCCCGGGAACGCTGGTGCTGGAGACGTCGTGGTGGATTCCCGGTGGCTGGCTGGTGGTCACCGATGCGCTGCTGATGGGGCCGTGGCACCACGACGACGAGCGGTCGAAGACGCACCGCCGCGCGCCGACGGACTACGACGCCGGCCACGTGTTGTTGCGCCGCATCCGCTGTGTCAACGGCCAGGTGCAGGTGCGGATGGACTGCTCGCCGGTGTTCGACTACGGCCGGGCGCCCGCCGAGTGGGCCTTCGACGGTCCCGGTTATCGCGAGGCGGTGGCAAGCGCGCCGGGCAGCGACGTGCGGCTGCGGCTGACCACCGACATGAACGTGGGGTTCGAAGGCCCGCAATGCACCGCGCGCACGTTGCTCAGAAAAGGCGAGAGCCGGTTCGTCGCGCTGAGCTGGAGCGAACACGCCCCGCCGCGCACGATCGAGGAGGCCGACGCCCGCTTGGAGTGGACGGCGCACCACTGGCAGCACTGGCTCGACCACGGCGACTTCCCCGACCACCCATGGCGGTCGTACCTGCAGCGCAGCGCGCTGACGCTGAAGGGTCTGACCTTCGCTCCGACCGGCGCGGTCGCCGCAGCCGCCACCACCTCGTTGCCGGAGGCACCGGGCGGGGAGCGCAACTGGGACTACCGCTACACCTGGATTCGCGACACCACCGCCACCTTGTGGGCGCTGGGCACGCTCGGCTTCGAATGGGAAGCCACCGACTTCTTCAACTTCGTCTGCGACGTGGCCGAGACCGAAGGCGGCGACCTGCAGATCATGTACGGCGTCGACGGCGAGCGGGTGCTCACCGAGTCGACACTGGACCATCTGTCCGGCTACGACGGCGCACGACCGGTGCGCATCGGCAACGGCGCCTACGACCAGCGCCAGCACGACGTGTGGGGCGCCGTGGTCGGCGCGATCAACTTGCACAGCGTGCGAACCGGCCGCATCGGCGACCGGTTGTGGCACATCGTCCACACGCAGGTGGAACGCGCGCTGGAGCGCTGGCGGGAGCCGGACCGCGGGATCTGGGAGGTGCGCTCGGCCCCGCAGCACTTCACCTCGTCGAAGGTAGCCTGCTACCTGGCCGCGGAGGCCGGGACGGCCCTGGCCGAAGGACGCGGTGCGGCCAAGATCGCCGCGAAGTGGCGGGAAGCCGCCGAAGAGATTCGCGCCGACGTGCTGGCCAACGCCGTCGACGAACGGGGTGTGTTCACCCAGCACTACCAGACGAAGGCGCTGGACGCCTCGGCGTTGATCATCCCGCTGTTCGGATTCCTGCCGCCGGACGACGACCGCGTGCGCGCCACCGTGCTGGCCATCGCCGACGAGCTGACCGTCGACGGTCTGGTGCTCCGCTACCGCACGGACGAGACCGAGGACGGCCTGGAAGGCGCGGAAGGCACGTTCACCATCTGCTCGTTCTGGCTGGTACAGGCGTTGGTGTTGATCGGCGAGCTGGAGCGGGCCAGGACGCTGTGCGAGAAGCTGCTGTCGTTCGCCGGGCCGCTGCAGCTGTACGCCGAGCAGATCGATCCGCACACCGGCCGCCAGCTCGGCAACTTCCCGCAGGCGTTCACCCACCTGGCGTTGATCAACGCGGTGACCGCGCTGATCAAGGCCGACCGACAACAGCCCCCGTGGGCGCTCAAGTCCGCGCCTTGAGCCAGGCCACCACGTCGGCCAGCACTTTCTCCTTCTCCGGTTCGTTGAAGATCTCGTGGTAGAGGCCGTCGTAGACGGTGAACGTCAGGTCCGGCGTCGTCGCGCGCTCGGCCAGCAGTCGCGAGCCCTCCAGGCGGACGACCTCGTCGGCTCCGCCGTGCATCAGCAGGGTCGGCAGATCGACCTTGGGCAGCATGTCGCGGGTCTTGGCGACCGTGCTCAGCGTCTCCGCTCCGGTGCGCACCTTGATCTTGCCCCGGTACACCAGTGGGTCGGCGTCGTAGGCCGCCACCACCTGCGGATCCCGGCTGATCTTGCCCGATACGAACGGTGTCACGGCCAGGTCCGGCACGATCTTCGACAGCACCTTGGCCGCCACCTTCTCCACCGGTGAGCCCACCGCGATGTCCAGCGCGGGCGCGGACAGCACCAGGCCGGCGAGCGGGTAACGCGGCAGGCCGGTCACCTCGCACACGTAACCCGTGGCGATCAACCCGCCCATGCTGTGCCCGAGCAGGAAGACGGGCAAGCCGTCGTGCGCCGCGGCCGCTTTGCGTACCAGCCGGTCGGTGTCGATGAAGACCCCGGCGAACGAGTCGATGTTCGCCCGTGGCCCGTCCGACCGACCGTGACCGTGCTGGTCGAGCGCATACACCGCATAGCCCGCCGCGTTCAGCGCCGCGGCCACATGCGGGTACCGGCCGCTGTGCTCGGCGTAGCCGTGCAGGACGACCACGACTCCGACGGCTTGCCCGTCCGGCAGCCAGGACTGCCAGTAGATGCTTCTGCCTGCGGCGCCGGTGAACCAGCCTTCAGCGTGCTCGCTCATGCTCCAGTCCTACCCGACGCCACCCACCGGTCACCAGGGCCGCACGACCCCGGCGGAGCCGCCGCCCCTGCGCTCCGGCTCGGCCGCCGCGAGCAGCTTGCCGCCGGGCAGGAACTCGATACCGGTGGCGGCACCGATCTCCCCGCCGTCGACGAACTTGTGCCCACGCTCCTGCAGCGCCTGGGCCTCCGGGCTGTCGATCCAGGCTTGTTCGGCGCTGGTGGTCTCGCCGTTGCGTTGGGTCGCCCGCGGCGCCGCGATGGCCTCGGGCAGCGACGAACCGAGGTCGATCCGGTCGACGAGGATCTGCAGCACCGTGGTGATGATCGTCGACCCACCCGGTGAGCCGACCGCGAGCTTGGGCTTGCCGTGGTCCAACACGATGGTCGGCGACATCGAGCTGCGCGGACGCTTGCCGCCCTCGACCCGGTTGACGTGCGTGGTCGAGTCGTAGTTGAAGTCGGTCAGCTCGTTGTTGAGCAAGAAGCCCCAGCCGGGCACGGTGATGCCGCTGCCGCCGGTCGACTCGATGGTGAACGTGTAGGCCACCACGTTGCCGTGCTTGTCCGCCACCGTCAGGTGGGTCGTCGACGTGCCCTTCTCCAGCGTCACCGACGGGGTGCCGCTGCCCGAGCCGCCGCCGTTGTGCGGCCACGGGTCACCGGGCTCGACCTCACCGGCGGCCTTGCCGGTGATCAGCGCGCGGCGCTCGGCGGCGAAGTCCTTGCTGAGCAGGCCCTGCAGCGGGACGTCGACGAAGTCGGCGTCACCGACGTATGCGTTGCGATCGGCGAAGGAATAGCGCGACGCCTCGAGGAAGTAGTGCAGCGCCTCTTCCCGCTTGATCCACTTCAGGCCGTAGCCCTCCAGGATGTTCAGCGCCTCACCGACGGTCGAGCCGCCACTGGACGGCGGCGCCATGCCGTAGACGTCCAGGCCGCGGTAGCTGACCTTGGTCGGCTCGCGCCAGTCCGCCCGGTACGACTTGACGTCGTCGGTGGTCATGTAGCCCTCGCGCCACTGGTGGTCGGCGTCGTCGGACACCGGCGGGTTGGTCACCGCCTTGGCCATCGCCTCGGCGATCGGGCCCTGGTAGAAGCCCTTGGCGCCGTAGCGCGCGATCCGCTCGTACGCCTTGGCCAACTCGGGGTTGCGGAACGTGCTGCCGACGTCGGGCGCGGTGCCGTCCGGGTCCAGGAACGTCTTGGCCGACGGGGGGATGTCGTCGAAGTACTCGCGGTTGTCCTCGGTCTGCTCCGCGAACGTCTCGTCGACCTCGAATCCGTTGCGGGCCACGCTGATCGCGGGCTGCAGCACCTGGCGCAGCGACTTGGTGCCGAAGCGGTCCAGCGCTTCCTCCCACCCGGCCACGGTCCCCGGCACGCCGACCGACCGTCCGCTGTAGCGGGCGTCGTCGAACGGCAGGACCTTGCCGTCCTCGAAGAACGCGTCCGGCTGCATCGCCTTCGGCGCTTTCTCCCGGTGGTCGATCGCGTGTACCTTCCGGTCCTTGGCCGTGTAGATCATCATGAATCCGCCGCCCCCGATGCCGCACGAGTACGGCTCGGTCACGCCGAGCACGGCCGCGGCCGCCACCGCGGCGTCGACCGCGTTGCCGCCCTTGCGCAGCACGGACAGGCCGGCACGTGTGGCTTCCAGATCGACGGTGGCCACCGCACCGCCCGATCCGGTCGCCACCGGCTCCTTGGTCAGCGGGCCTGCCCACTTCGGATCGGCGGCCGCCGGCTGCGAAACCAGTCCTACTGTCAGCGCGCAGATCGAGACCATCGCCGCGCCCCGGGCGAAATGTCGGCGAGATACCATCGCGCTCCCCTTTCGACTTTTGGCCACGGGTGAAGATCATGCTCCGCCCGGCGTCGTGACGCCAGCCCCCGACAAAGGCCGGAGAAATTCGCGTGACAACGAACCGCTCGTCGTACTAATGCCGCAGAACACGGGCAAATTTGCTCATTGCGCTGGTCGCGGACGGTGTCACCGACGGGCCGAGCGCTGCCAGGCTGGCCATGACCGCGGCGACCTCCGAGAAATCCAGCGTCACGGGTGGAATGGTGTGTGCGCTGATCACAGTCGCACCGCCGTGCCGACCCGGCGTCACTTCGATCGGAACTCCGGAATGGCGCAGCCGCTGCAAGTCGCGCGCAATCGTGCGTTCGGCGACGCCGAATTCCTCGGCCAGTCTCCGCAAAGGCACGCGGGTGCGCGCGGCGGCGAGCAGCTCGATGATGCGTTGTTGCCGCTCGACGCGTCGCAACGTGAGGTGGTTGTCGCGTGAGGCGGCGGCGCGCCGCGCTGTGGCCTCGGCCATGAAATCTCCCGAAAATCACGACACCGGCGTGTCCTGGTTCGGACCTAGTGTCGCCGGCATGACCGACACCATCGCCGACACGTTCTTCGCCACCTACCGGCGCCCGCTGCTGGATCGCGACGCCCAAGCGATCGCCGACCACTACACGGTGCCTGCATTGATCGAATTTCCCGGTCAGGCAATTGCCGTGACCGATGCGCAGCAGACCCTGGACTTCTTCGCTTCCGCCGTCGGGCAGTACGAGGGGGCCATGACACCAAGGCCGAGATCGCCGTCATCGCGCAGACCGGGCACAGCGTGTGGGCCGACGTCGCGTGGTACGACGACGGCGAGCGCGCCGAACGGTTCGTCTACCAGCTCGTCGACACCGACAAGGGCTGGAAGATCGCCGTCCTCACCCCGCTGGAACTGCCGGTGTCATGAGGCCCGGGGCGGCTGGACGTGCGGGAACCGGACCGGTTCGAGATAGCGCTGAAAGAACTTCTGCCACGTACCGTCGGACATGACCTCATCCAGCGCGGCGTCGATTTCGTTCAACAGATCCGGCTTTGCCGGATTCACGCCGATCGAGTACTCGAGCATCCGGGTCTGCAGGTTCGCGTCCTCGGCCACTTTGTCGCGGATGTCGAGCAGCTGAAGGCCGTCACCACCGTCCGCCGCGAGGTCGGCCAGGTCCGCCGCATCACCGGCCACGCCGTCCACTTCCCCGGCCCGAAGCATCGTCACGCACTCGTCGATGCTGTCCCGCTCGACGATGTCGAACGCGGCAGGAAGTTCCGCGGCGGGTCCGAACTCGACGTCGCAGACCTTCTTGTTCGACCGGTCGATGTCGTCGAACTCGGTGAGCTTGCCGTCCGCCACGAGCACGTTCGGCCCGCTGATGTAGTAGGGCATGCTCACACCGACCTTCGTGCGCTGCTTGGCGTAGTCCTCCGGCACCGCGACGACGAGATCGACGGCGCCCTGCTCCAGCGCGTCGTGTTGATCCTGACGAAGGAGCTGCCAGGTGACGGTGACGTCCTCGCCGAAGACTCGCTTGACCACCTCGCACGCGATCGCGACCCGGAACCCGTCGATCTTGCCGCCGGTGGCGCGGAGGTCGTCCGGCTGCACGCCGATGGTGACCGACTGCCGCCCGCCGCCTGGACAATCCGCCGACACCGTCTGCTGCTTCGGCGGCTGCTGTTCCGCCCCGACGGCGACCGGATCCTCGGCACATCCGGTGAGAACCGACGCCGCGGCGATCGCGGCGAACGACCTGCGCACCCAGCCGGACGACGACGGGCCGATGCTCAGCTTGCGGGAAGTCACGGGCGGGCAGATCAGCCATAACCCTGTTCAGCGTCAATGTGGTTACACTCGCAGGATGCCTGCTACGCCGTCAGCAGCTCCCGGCCGGCTCGACGTCGTGCGGCGCCTGATCAACACGCGCGACATCGAGGCCGGAACCGACGCACTGAGCACCCCCCGGGGGTGCGTGCGCTGGCTGCGGCAAGAGGGCTTGCTCGCCCGTTCGGTCAGCACCTTCAGCCGCCCCGAGGCCGACCAGCTCGTGGCGGTCCGGGAAGCCCTGCGCTCCGCGTTGGCGGCCGGAGAGGGCGGGCTGGACGACGACGTGCTCGCCGAACTCAACTCGGCGGCCGAAGCCGCCTGCCTGACGATCCGGTTCACGCCGACCGGATCCTGGAAAGTCCACAGCAGCGCAGACGGCGTGTGGCAGGCCATCGGCCGCCTGGTGTCGATCGTGATCGAAGCGATGGCGGACGGCACCTGGTCACGACTGAAGGTGTGCGCCGACGACGGCTGCCGCTGGGCGTTCTACGACCGCTCCCGCGCCCGCTCCGCCCGCTGGTGTTCGATGCGCGTCTGCGGCAACCGGGCCAAGCAACGCGCTTGGCGGGCGCGCGAGGTCCCCCGCGGCCGACTTGTGCCATGACTTTGCCGCACGGACGCGCCATAGTGGAACCAGCACTGCAGCGCCGCAGGTGGGAGGTGGTCGGCCATGCGTGTCGCCGTTCCCCGCGAGAGGAAGAAGCACGAGTATCGCGTGGCGATCACGCCCGCGGGGGTTCGCGAACTGACCGAACGCGGCCACGAGGTGTCCGTGGAGACCGAAGCGGGCGTGGGTGCAGGCATCACCGACGAGGAATATCTGGCGGCCGGCGCGAAGATCCTGCCGACGGCCGAGGACGTGTGGGGCGACGGCGACCTGGTGCTGAAGGTCAAGGAGCCGATCGCCGAGGAGTACGGATTCCTGTGGCGGGATCTGACCCTGTTCACGTTCCTGCATCTGGCCGCGGACCGGGAACTCACCGAAGCGTTGCTGGCCGCGGGCACGACGGCGATCGCCTACGAGACCGTGCAGCTGCCCACCGGCACGCTGCCCTTGCTCGCGCCGATGTCCGAGGTTGCCGGCCGCCTCGCGCCCCAGGTCGGCGCGTACGCGTTGATGCGGCCCAACGGCGGCCGCGGCGTGCTGCCCGGTGGCATCCCCGGGGTGCACCCTGCGCGGGTCGTCGTGATCGGCGGCGGGGTGGCCGGTCTCAACGCCGCGCGCGTCGCGCTCGGCATGGGCGCGCACGTCGAGGTCCTCGACACCAACGTCGACCGCTTGCGCGAGATCGACCTGGAGTTTCACGGCGCCATCCACACGCTGACGTCCAACGCTTTGACGCTCGAGGAAGCCGTCCTGGAAGCCGACCTGGTGATCGGTGCCGTGCTGGTTCCCGGGGCCAAGGCGCCGACGCTGGTGTCCAACGATCTGGTGGCGCAGATGAAGCCCGGGAGTGTGCTGGTGGACATCTCCGTCGATCAGGGCGGATGCTTCGCCGACACCCGGCCGACCAGCCACGACGACCCGACGTTCCAGGTGCACGACAGCGTCTTCTACTGCGTGGCGAACATGCCCGGCGCCGTCCCGCGGACGTCCACGTACGGCCTGACCAACGTCACGCTCCCCTATGTGGTGCAACTCGCCGAGCACGGCTGGCGGGCCGCCGCCGACGCCGACCACGCGTTCGCGCTCGGGATCAACACGCACGCAGGCAAGCTGACCAACGACGCCGTGGCCGACGCACACGATCTTCCCGCGACACCGCTGCAGACCGTGCTCGAGTCGTGATCAACTCCCCGTGGGTGCTGCGCGGCGACGTCGGCCGCGCAAGATAGCCTGCCCGCTGTGCGGTTGTCGCAGACACTCCCGCCGTCCTGGGCGCGGGCCCGCCGACGTGCTCGGTGACCGGCGCAGAAAAAAGAGGGGCGGCCCGCTCAACCAGCCTGGGGGTCACTGGGAGCAGGCCGCCACTACCACCATAGGGGAACGCGGAAAGTTGTGCGGCAACCTTCGCCAAATTCGTCGGAACGAACTGCGAATGGACCGATTTGTACGGCAGTATGGCGCAGCACGAGCTGTGCGGATCACCCGTGAACGGACGGAGAAGCTGTGATGCAGCATGACGGCAGTGGCCGCATCGTCGTACAGCACCTGAGTAAGAACTTCGGTGCGGTACAGGCGGTGTCGAACCTGAGTTTTACCGTGGAGCCCGGGTCGGTCACCGGCTTCATCGGCCCGAACGGCGCCGGTAAGACCACCACGCTGCGGATGATCCTGGGACTGGTGCGGCCGACCCAGGGCACGGCCACGATCAATGGGCTGCCGCACGACAAGCTGGGCAACCCGGCCACGGTCGTCGGATCGGTGTTGGAGAACGAGGGCTTCCACCCCAAGCGCACCGCGCGCAACCACCTGCGGGTCTACGCCGCGGCGATCGGCGTGCCGGACACCCGGGTGGACGAGGTGTTGAGCCTGGTCGGGCTGACCGACGCGGCGAACCGGAAGGCGGGCGGCTTCTCGCTCGGCATGCGGCAGCGGCTGGCACTGGCCGCCGCCCTGCTGGGCAACCCGCAGGTGCTGGTGCTCGACGAGCCCGCCAACGGCCTCGACCCGGAAGGCATCGCGTGGCTGCGGCAGTTCCTGCGCAACCTCGCCAGGGAAGGTCGCACGGTGCTGGTGTCGTCACACCTGCTTGCCGAGCTCGAGCAGACAATCGACCAGGTGGTGATCGTCAGCCGCGGGCAGACGGTGTACTACGGCAAGCTCGACGACCTGCGTAAGCAGCAGCAGAGCCGGATCCTGGTGCAGGCGGCGGACGGTCAGGCGCTGGTCACCGCGCTGAAGGAGCAGGGCGTCACCCGGGTGGAGACCATCGAGGACGGGCGGCTGGCCGTCTACGACTCCACCGTGCAGCAGGTCGGTGACATCGCCGCCAAGGCGGGCGTGGCGCTCTACGGCGTGCAGGAGGAGACCGCCGACCTGGAGCAGCTGTTCTTCCAGCTGACCCGCAGCCAGTACGCCGGGCAGCAGCCGGCGCAACCGTTCGCGGCACCGCAGGCGCAGCAGGGGCAATGGGGTCCGCCGCAGCAGCCCGGCATGCCGCCGCAGCAGCCCGGCCAGCAGTGGGCGCCGCAGGGGCAGCCGCAAGGTCAACCTCAGCAGTGGCAGCAGCCCCCGCAACCCGGCCAGCAGCAGTGGCAGCAGCCGCCGGCAGGCCAACCGCCCCAGCAGCAGCCGCCGGCAGGCCAACCGCCCCAGCAACAGCCGCCGGCAGGCCAACCGCCCCAGCAACAGCCGCAACAGTGGCAGCAGGGACAGCAGGGCCAGCAACCGAACCCGTGGGCCGGAGGGCCACCCGGCCAAGGACAGCAACCAGGCGACAGCGGTAACAGTGGAGGTCAGGGCTGATGGGCAGGTTGATCACCGCCGAGTTCCGCAAGATCTTCACGGTCAAACTGTGGTGGGCGCTGCTCATCCCGGCCGTCCTGCTGAGCTTGGGCTTCACGTGGGCGGGCTCGGCGCTCGGCACGCTCGGTGAACTGCAGGAAGAAGTCGGTGGCGCCGTCCCGTTCGCGCTCCCGGCATTCGCCCAGGGCATCAACTTCACCACCGTGTTCGCGGTCATCCTGGGCGCCACCGCGGTGACCAGCGAGATGCGGCACAAGACGATCACCACGACCTACCTGACCGGCAGCAGTCGTGGTGCCGTCCTGACCGCCAAGCTGATCACGTACACGGTCATGGGCCTGGTGTACGGCGTGGCCTGCATGGGCGCGGCCACCCTCGGCGCGTTGTTCGGCGGCGACCTGCCGGACGGTGCGCTGTGGTTCGAGCTGGCCGGGGTCGGCGTGCTCGCGCTGATGATGTGGACCTTGCTCGGGGTCGGCGCGGGCGCGTTGATCGGCAACCAGACCGGCGCGATCGTCGGCCTGGTGATCTACACGCTGATCCTGGAGCCGATCGTGGCCCAGATCCTGCGTAGCAACGACGCCGAGAAGATCCCGTTCTATCTGCCCAACGGCTCCGGTTCGGGCATGGTCAGCGACCTGTCGCTCGATTTGTTCGTGGAAGGGTTCCCCGGCGGACACGGCGACGACGTGGGCAGGGCGATCGAGGAGATCCGCGGCTTCCTCAACCTGGACGGTGCGCCCGCGTGGTGGGCGTCCATGTTGATCTTCCTGGCCTGGAGCGCGGTGATCGGCCTGTCCGGTTGGCTGGTCGCCAAGCAGCGCGACATCACCTGATCACGCCGACGGCCGGAAAACGCCTGACGGCGCGGGCCTGAGATTACGTAACCTGGCGGGGTGTCCGTACCGACCGAGATTCCCACCGAACCTCGGCGGCGGGCACCCCGCCCTTCTGTTCCGCCGCCGTCCGCGGGGTGGCTGCGACGGCTCGTCTCGGCTTGCTGGCGGCATCCGTGGCTGGTGGTGCTGGCGTTCGGCGCGGCCGTGCTGGGGGTCGGGGCGCTCGCTGCCGGGCCGCTGCTGGTCAAACAGGCCATCGACGAAGCGCTGGCCGGCGACACCGCCAGGCTCGGGGTGCTCGCGCTGGGCCTGATCGGCCTTGCCGTGCTGACGTTCGGCGCCGCGTTCGTGCGCCGCTACTTCGGCGGGCGGCTGGCGTTGGATGTGCAGCACGACCTGCGCCAACAGGTCTTCGGCGCGGTGTCCCGGCTCGACGGCGACACCCAGGACTCCCTGCGCACCGGTCAGATCGCCTCGCGTGCCATCACCGACCTGCAGCTGATGGTCAGCCTGCTGATGCAGGGCCCGCTGTCGGTCGGCTCGGCGGTGTATCTGCTGCTCGCGTTGGGCGCGATGTTGTGGATGTCGCCGTTGCTGACGCTGATCGCCCTGGTGGTCACGCCCGCGATCGGGTTGGCCGTCGCCGCGGCCCGGATGCGCGTCTTCCCGGCGATCTGGTCGTCGCAGCAGCGGGCGGCCGACCTGGCCCAGCACGTCGAGGAAACCGTCACCGGCGTGCGTGTGGTGAAGGGCTTCGGGCAGGAGTCCCGCGAGGTCTCCCGGCTGGAGCGCGCGGCACGCAAGCTGTTCGGCGAGAAGCTGCGGGCCGCCCGGCTGACCGCGAAGCCGATGGCCTCGGTCGCCGCCCTGCCCGCGATCGGGCAGGTCGCCGTGCTGGCGGTCGGCGGCCTGCTCGCCCTCGACGGTGACGTCTCGCTCGGCACGTTCGTGGCGTTCGCGTCCTACGTCGCCGGGCTGGTCTCGCCCGCCCGGATGGTCACCAGCCTGATCATCCAGGCGCAGATCGCCCGCGCGGGCGCCGAGCGGGTGTACGAACTGATCGACGCCCAGCCCGAGGTGACCGACCCGGACGAGCCACGCGAACTGCCGTCCGGCCCGCTGTCGGTACGGCTGACCGACGTCAGCTTCGGCTACACCCGCGAGGACAAAGTGCTCGACGGGGTGTCGCTGCACGTCGACCCGGGCGAGACGGTGGCGTTGGTCGGCACCGCGGGCTCGGGCAAGTCGACGGTGTCGCTGCTGCTCCCCCGGTTCTACGACGTGCACGAGGGCCGGATCGAGGTCGGCGGGGTGGACGTGCGCGACCTGCGGCTCAACGATCTGCGGCGCGCGATCGGGGTGGTGTTCGAGGAAGCGTTCTTGTTCTCCACCTCGGTCCGGGACAACATCGCCTATGGTCGCCCCGACGCCACCGACGAGGAAGTCGTCGCCGCGGCGAAGGCCGCGCAGGCGCACGAGTTCATCGAGGACCTGCCCGACGGCTACGAGACGGTGGTCGGCGAGCGCGGGCTGACGCTCTCCGGTGGTCAGCGGCAACGCCTGGCGCTGGCGAGGGCGCTGCTGACCGACCCGAGGGTCCTGCTGCTCGACGACGCCACCTCCGCCGTCGACGCGAGCACCGAAGCCGCCATTCACGCCACCCTGCACACCGTCACCAAGGACCGGACCACGCTGCTGATCGCGCACCGCCGCTCGTCGCTGGCGTTGGCCGATCGGATCGCCGTGTTGGACGCCGGGCGGGTCGTCGACGTCGGCACCGAAGCCGAGCTGCGGGAGCGCTGTGCACTGTTCCGCGAACTGATCGCCGGCCCGGAAGACGACATCGAGCACCCCACGGCCATGCCTGCGGTGAGCGGCAACGGGGCCGGTGTCAGCGGCCGGCTGTGGCCGCGCTCGGAGCAGGACGAGGTCGACCGCCTGGCGGCCGTCGCGGAGAACCGTGCCGCGCCGGAGCCGACGGTCGGGCGCGGCGGCCCGGGCGCGCGCTTCAACGTCCCGCCGACGCCGGAGCTGCTCGAGAAGGTGCGTGCGCTGCCGCCGGCGCAGGATCAACCGCGCATCGCGGGGCTCGACCCGACCGCCGACGACCCGAACTTCCGGCTGTCGCGCCTGCTGCACCCGGTGCGGTGGCTGCTGCTCGCCGCCGTCGGGTTGGTCGCCGCGGACGCACTGGCCACGGTGGCCATGCCGTCGCTGTTCCGGGTCGGCGTCGACGACGGCGTCGTCGCCGGTTCGTTGACCGTGGTGTTGGTGGTCGCCGGGTTCGGGGCGCTGATCGCGCTGGCCAACTGGGCGGTGATCGCCGCCCAGACCGTGGTGACCGCCCGCGCCGGGGAGAGCGTGCTGTACCTGCTGCGCGTCCGGTGTTATGCGCACCTGCAACGGCTCGGGCTGGACTACTTCGAGCGCGAACTGGCCGGCAAGATCATGACCCGGATGACCACGGACGTGGACGCTCTGTCCACGTTCCTGCAGACCGGGCTGGCCCGCGCCGTGGTCAGCGTGCTCACCCTGGTCGGTATCGCGGGCGCACTGCTGATCACCGACGTGCCGCTGGCGCTGATCACCATGGCCGTGATGCCCGTGCTCATCGTGGCCACCGTGATCTTCCGGCAGAAGTCGTCGCGCGCCTACACCGAAGCCCGGGAACGCGTCAGCGTCGTCAACGCCGACATGCAGGAGAACGTCACCGGTCTGCGGGTCGCGCAGGCGTACACGCGCGAGAAGCACTCGGCGCGCGCGTTCGCCGACCGCAGCGACGCCTACCGGCGCTCCAGGCTGCGGGCGCAGCGCTACATCGCCACGTACTTCCCGTTCGTCTCGCTGCTGTCGCAGGTGGTGGAGGCCGTCGTGCTCTACGTCGGCACCAACCGGGTGGCGGTCGACGAGCTCACGCCCGGCGTGCTGATGGCCTTCCTGCTGTACCTGACGATGTTCTTCTCCCCCATCCAGGAGCTGTCCAGCATCTTCGACAGCTACCAGCAGGCCAAGGTCGGCCTGAACCGCATCGGGGACCTGCTCGCCACGCGCAGCTCGGTCCCACCGCCCGCGACACCGGTCGAGGTGCCCGAGCGGCTGCGCGGTGAGGTGCGGTTCGACAACGTGTCGTTCACCTACCCCGGCACCGACGAACCTGCGCTGCACGACGTCGACCTGCGCATCGCGCCCGGCGAGACGGTCGCGCTGGTCGGCGCCACCGGCGCGGGCAAGTCCACCGTGGTCAAGCTGCTGGCGCGCTTCTACGACGTCGGCTCCGGCCGGGTGCTCATCGACGGCGTCGACGTCCGCGACTACGACCTGGCGGCACTGCGTAGTCGCATGGGCATCGTGCCGCAGGAAGCCCACCTGTTCTCCGGCACGATCGCCGACAACGTGCGCTACGCCCGTCCCGACGCCAGTGACGCGGAAGTGGAAGCCGCCGTGCGCGCCGTCGGCGCGTTGCCTGCCGTGGCCGCGCTGCCGCACGGGTTCCACCAGCAGGTCGGGGAACGAGGCCAGAACCTCTCCTCCGGGCAGCGGCAGCTCATCGCGCTGGCCCGTGCCGAGCTGGTCGACCCCGACATCCTGCTGCTCGACGAGGCCACCGCGGCGTTGGATCCGGCGACCGAAGCGGCCGTGCTCGCCGCGAGCGAAGCGGTCTCCCGGTCACGCACCACCGTCGTGGTCGCGCACCGCCTGGCCACCGCGGCACGGGCGGATCGCATCGTCGTGCTGGAACACGGCCGAATTGCGCAGGTCGGGACGCATGCCGAGCTGCTCGCGTCGGATGGACCGTATGCCCGGTTCTGGCGCGCGGCCGAACGTGAATCTCTGCCAGTGATCCCAGGCAACTAAATGATTTGTCACGGGTTAGCCTGGAGGTGGCGCAAGCTGTGCATTCCGGTTACTACGAGCTCACGGATAGAGGCGAATCTCAGTCGTGACCACCAGTCCTGCCTCCCAGTTCGGTCCCAACGAGTGGATGGTCGAGGAAATGTACGAGCGTTTCCTCGCCGACCCGCAATCGGTCGACGCCGCCTGGCACGACTTCTTCGCCGACTTCAAGCCGACGCAAGGCGGCGACGGAGCGGCGAGCGCCAAGCGTCAGGCGCCGTCGGACTCTCGCCCGGACAGCCGACCCAACGGCGGTCGATCCACCGGCTCTGCTGAGTCGGCCTGGCCGCAGGCCCCGCAGCAGACCAAGGCCGCCGAGCCTGCGCCGCAGGCCACGCAGACGGCCGCGCCCAAGCAGCAGCCCGCTCAGCAGCAGGCACAGCGGCCTGCGCAGCAGGCACCCGCCAAGCAAGAGCCGAAGCCGGAAAAGGCCGCCAAGGACAGCGGCAAGGACGCCAAGGTGCTGCGCGGGATCTCGGCGGCGATCGCCAAGAACATGGACGCTTCGCTGGAGGTGCCGACGGCCACCAGCGTGCGGGCGGTCCCGGCGAAGCTGATGGCGGACAACCGGATCGTCATCAACAACCACCTCAAGCGCACCCGCGGCGGGAAGATCTCCTTCACGCACCTGATCGGCTACGCCATGATCCGGGCGCTGAAGCACTTCCCGAACATGAACCGGCACTACGAAGAGATCGACGGCAAGCCGCACGTCGTCACGCCGGAGCACGTCAACCTCGGCCTGGCCATCGACATGAAGGGCAAGGACGGGGCGCGCAACCTCGTGGTCGCCTCCATCAAGGGCGTCGAGGACATGACGTTCTTCGAGTTCTGGCAGGCCTACGAGGAGATCATCAAGAAGGCCCGCACCAACAAGCTGACCGCGGACGACTTCGCGGGCACCACGATCTCGTTGACCAACCCGGGCGGCATCGGCACCAACCACTCGGTGCCGCGGTTGCAGAAGGGTCAGGGCGCGATCATCGGCGTCGGCGCCATGCAGTACCCGGCGCAGTTCCAGGGCACCAGCGAGAAGACGCTGACCGACCTGGGCATCTCCAAGATCATGACGCTGACGTCGACCTACGACCACCGGATCATCCAGGGCGCCGAGTCCGGTGAGTTCCTGAAGAAGATCCACGAGCTGCTGCTCGGCGAGGAGAACTTCTACGACGACATCTTCACGTCGCTGCGGCTGCCGTACGAGCCGGTCCGCTGGGTGGAGGACATCCCGGACGGCGATGTCGACAAGACCGCTCGGATCATCGAGCTGATCGACGCCTACCGGATGCGCGGCCACCTGATGGCCGACACCGACCCGCTGAACTACCGGCAGCGTCGGCACGAGGACCTGGACATCCTCTCGCACGGCCTGACGCTGTGGGACCTGGACCGCGAGTTCGCCGTCGGCGGCTTCGCGGGCCAGCAGCGGATGAAGCTGCGCGACGTGCTCGGCGTGCTGCGCGACTCCTACTGCCGCACGGTCGGCGTGGAGTACCAGCACATCATCGATCCGGAGGAGCGCCGCTGGCTGCAGGAGCGGATCGAGGTCAAGCACCAGAAGCCGTCGCCCGGCGAGCAGAAGTACATCCTGAGCAAGCTGAACGCGGCCGAGGCGTTCGAGACGTTCCTGCAGACCAAGTACGTCGGGCAGAAGCGATTCTCGCTGGAAGGCGCGGAGACGGCCATCCCGCTGCTGGACACCATCCTGGACAAGGCGGCCGAGCACGAGCTGGACGAGGTCGTCATCGGTATGCCGCACCGCGGCAGGCTGAACGTGCTGGCCAACATCGTCGGCAAGCCGATCAGCCAGATCTTCCAGGAGTTCGAGGGCAACCTGGACCCGGGGCAGGCGCACGGCTCGGGTGACGTGAAGTACCACCTGGGCGCGGAAGGCAAGTACTTCCGCATGTTCGGCGACGGCGAGACCAAGGTGACGCTGACCGCCAACCCGTCGCACCTGGAGACGGTCGACCCGGTGCTGGAAGGCATCGTGCGCGCCAAGCAGGACCTGCTGAACAAGGGGCAGGGCGCGTTCACCGTGCTGCCGGTCCTGCTGCACGGCGACGCCGCGTTCGCCGGCCAGGGCGTGGTGGCCGAGACGCTGAACCTGGCGATGCTGCGCGGCTACCGCACCGGCGGCACCGTGCACGTGGTGATCAACAACCAGGTCGGCTTCACCACCGCCCCGGAGCACTCGCGGTCCTCGCAGTACGCCACCGACGTCGCCAAGATCATCGAAGCGCCGGTGTTCCACGTCAACGGGGACGACCCGGAGGCGGCGTGCTGGGCGGCCAAGCTGGCCGTGGAGTACCGCCAGGCGTTCAACAAGGACGTCGTGATCGACATGATCTGCTACCGGCGGCGCGGCCACAACGAGGGTGACGACCCGTCGATCACCCAGCCGAAGATGTACGAGATCATCGACTCCAAGCGCAGCGTCCGGAAGACCTACACCGAGGCGCTGATCGGGCGGGGTGACATCTCGGTCGAGGAAGCCGAGACCGCGCTGCGGGACTTCTCCAGCCAGCTGGAACACGTCTTCAACGAAGTGCGCGAGCTGGAGAAGCACCCGATCAAGGCGAGCCCGTCGGTCGAAGGGCACCAGCAGGTGCCTGCGCAGGTGCCGACCGCGATCGATCGGAAGACCATCGAGCGGATCGGCGACGCGTTCGTCAACCTGCCGGAGGGCTTCACCCCGCACCCGAGGGTCAAGCCGGTGCTGGAACGCCGCTACAAGATGTCCCGCGAAGGCAACATCGACTGGGCGTTCGCCGAGCTGATCGCGTTCGGCTCGCTGGCGCTGGACGGCAGGCTGGTCCGGCTGTCCGGACAGGACTCCCGGCGCGGCACGTTCACCCAGCGGCACGCGGTGCTCATCGACCGCAAGACCGGCGAGGAGTACGCGCCGCTGCAGCACCTGAGCGAGGACCAGGGCCGGGTGATGATCTACGACTCGGCGCTGTCGGAGTACGCCGCGGTCGGCTTCGAGTACGGCTACTCGGTGGCCAACTCCGAAGCGCTGGTGATGTGGGAGGCGCAGTTCGGCGACTTCGTCAACGGTGCGCAGACCGTCATCGACGAGTACATCTCGTCCGGCGAGGCGAAGTGGGGCCAGCTGTCCGACGTGGTGCTGCTGCTGCCGCACGGACACGAGGGCCAGGGCCCGGACCACACCTCCGGCCGCATCGAGCGCTTCCTGCAGCTGTGCGCGGAGCACTCGATGACGGTGGCGGTGCCGTCCACCCCGGCGAACTACTTCCACCTGCTGCGCCGCCACGCGCTGGACGGGGTGAACCGGCCACTGATCGTGTTCACGCCGAAGTCGATGCTGCGCAACAAGGCGGCGGTGTCCCAGCTGGACGACTTCACCGAGCCGTCGAAGTTCCTGTCGGTCATCGACGACGACCAGGTCGACCCGGCGAAGGTCAGCAAGGTGCTGCTCACCTCCGGCAAGCTCTACTGGGAGCTGGCCGCCGAGCGGGCCAAGCGCGGCAGGGACGACGTGGCGCTGGTCCGCATCGAGCAGTACTACCCGCTGCCGAAGGACAAGCTGCGGGCGGCGATGTCGCGCTACACCAACGCCGAGCGCGTCGTGTGGGTGCAGGAGGAGCCGGAGAACCAGGGCGCCTGGCCGTTCTTCGGACTCAACCTGCCGCGGCGGCTGCCGGACGTGTTCACCAGGCCGCTCGACCTGGTGTCCCGGCGTCCGATGGCGGCGCCGGCCACCGGGTCCAGCAAGGTGCACGAGGTGGAGCAGAAGGCGCTCATCGCCAAGGCATTCGAGTAAACCTGGTTCGGCATCAGCTGGTGGCCGGTCGCGCTCGGCGTGGCCGGCCACCAGGCTTTTCGGCCGCCGGTGCGTCGTTGCGGCGCCCCAGGGCGGGCGGCAGGTAACCCTTTTGCGGACACTCGGCATCACATTGCCGTGATCGTCTAGCCACCCGACCGTCCGGACGGTAAGGTATCGGCAGCCGGTCACCCCCCAGGACTGGCTGACGCCCCGGTGTCCCCTCCCCCCCTCGGCGCCGGGGCTCTCTCATGCGCGCAGCAGCGCAGCTGCTTCCAGCGCGGCACTCACATGGGACGACCTGCGGTCGTGACGCTGCCGAAAGGCCTGCGAACCACGCGTGGCTGCTGTCCCGACAGGAAAGGCCGCTGGCCTCCCGACGGAAGACCAGCGGCCGGTCAGGGCGGAAGAGAAACTCAGTTGGTGATGCTCCAGCTGTCGATGTAGCCGGTGTCACCGCGGTAGACGTCCCTCACCCGCAGCTTCCAGGCGCCGTCGGCCGAGTAGGTCGACAGGTTCTTGGTGTAGGTGGTGGAGACGTTGTCCGCGCCGTCCCAGCCGTCGGACGACTTCAGGTTGATCACCGCACCGGTCGGCGAGATCAGATCGACCACGAGGTCACCGCGGTAGGTGTGCTTGATGTCCACCGCGACCTTCGCCGACGACGAGGCGTTCCGGTTGCAGTTGGACAGCGTGATCGTGCTGGTCACCGCGCTGCCCGCGTCCGGGATCGCCACATCGGTGTCGTTCGTGCCGCTGCAGCTGCCCGGCTCCGGGTCGGTGCTGCCACCGCTGCCGGTGTAGAGCAGCACGTTCGGCGAACCCGAGCCAGGGTTGCTCACCTTGCCCTGCGAGCCGTTCGAGACCAGGTGGTCCCGAACCGTCTGCGGGGAGGCCGACGGGTTGTCGGCCAGGTACAGCGCGGCCGCGCCCGCCACGTGCGGGGTCGCCATCGACGTTCCGCTGATCGCCCGCGAGTCGGAGTCCGACCCGATCCACGCCGACGTGATGTTCGAGCCCGGAGCGAAGATGTCCAGGCAGCTACCCACGTTGGAGAAGTCGGACCGGGCGTCGGTGCTCGTGGTCGATCCGACCGTGATGGCCTCCGGGGTCCGCGCCGGCGACGTGCCACACGCATCCGCGCCGTAGTCGTTGCCCGCCGCGATCGCATACGTCACGCCGTCGTCGATCGAGCGCTTCACCGCGTCGTCCACGGCCTGGGAGGCGGGGCCACCGAGGCTCATGTTCGCCACCGCGGGCTGGCCGGACTGGTGGTGGCTGGTGACCCAGTCGATGCCGGCGATCACGCCGTCGTAGGTGCCCGAGCCGGAGCAGTCGAGCACCTTCACCGCGACCAGATCGACGTCCTTGGCCAGGCCGTAGGACTCGCCACCGACGGTACCCGCCACGTGCGTACCGTGGCCGTTGCAGTCGGTGTTGTTGCTGTCGACGGTGTTGGTACCCCAGGTCGCGCGGCCCTCGAAGTCTTGATGCGACGTGCGGATACCGGTGTCGATGATGTACGCGGTGACGTTGCTCGCCGTCGTGGAGTAGCTGTACTTGTCGTCCAGCGGCAGGTCGCGCTGGTCGACCCGGTCCTGGCCCCACGACGGCGGGTTGAGCTGGTCCTCGGTCGCCGTGACGCGCTGGTTCTGCTCGACGTAGGCCACCGACGGGTCCGCGGCCAGCCGCTTGGCGGCCGACTCGCTCATCTTCGCCGCGTACCCGCGCAGGGCGTGCTTGAAGGTACGGGTGACCTTGGCGTCGAACTGCTCAGCGGCCGCCGTGGCCTCGGCCGACGCCGACACGCCGTCCTTGAGCACCACGATGTAGCTGCCGTCGATGGCGCTGGGGCTGTCCGCGTTGCGGATCACGCCTTCTTCCGCGGACGCGACCGCTGGGCCGCCCAACGCCGCGAGGGCCGCGGAAGCGCCGATCACCGCGACCTTCGTCCCTATCGACCGTCTCACTGTTCCTCCCAGGCAGGGCAAATGCGCGCCACGGGGCCCGCATTTCTCGGGGTTGATCACGTTCGGTCGAACGTGGTGATCAAGATTAGGTCTGCGCGGTTAGCGCAAAACAGTCCTTGATAAGAGGCCCGTTCTGTGTACGTGGCTCGTCCGAATAGTCGAGTCACGTCGAGAATCCCGACCAGCAGCCATCACCCAAGGTCATGCCCGCACTACACAAAGTCCGGGCGGCCCGAGAGGCATGCGTAAATGGGAAAATCACGCATGGCGAGCTGACGACACACGCCGTCAATTACCGCAGAAGGGCGCAGCGTGTTGCGCTGTTCGGAGTAGCGACACAGGTCCGAAAGGACCAGTACCGAAGCCGCGAATTCGCCCGGCGGCGGACCCGCAAAGCAGCGGCCGACCAGCAACAACGTGCTGGCCGGCCGCCTACTTGCCGTTGCCGGAGGGCGTCAAGCCACCCCGGAGTCCTTGGCCGCCTGCGCCACCGCGGCGGCCACCGCGGGCCCGACCCGGGGGTCGAGCGCGCTCGGCACGATCTTGTCCACGGCGAGCTCTTCCGCCGCCACGTCGGCGATGGCGTCCGCGGCGGCCAGCTTCATCTCGTCGGTGATCGCCCGCGCACCGGCGTCCAGCGCACCCCGGAACACGCCGGGGAAGGCCAGCACGTTGTTGATCTGGTTCGGGAAGTCGCTGCGCCCGGTGGCCACGACCGCCGCGTACTGCGCCGCCACCTCCGGGTGGACCTCCGGATCCGGGTTGGACAGCGCGAACACGATCGGGTCGTCCGCCATCGTCTTCAGCAGCGTCTCCTCGATCGTGGCGCCGGACAGGCCGATGAACACGTCGGCGCAGTCCATCGCCTCGGGCAACCCGCCGGTGAGCCCGGCCTTGTTGGTCGACCACGCCAGCTCCTGCTTGACCGGCGTCAGCCCGTCCCGGCCGACGTGGATGATGCCGCGGGAGTCCAGCACCGTGATGTCCCCGACCCCGGCGGACAGCAGGATCTTCGCGCAGGCGACCCCGGCCGCTCCGGCACCGGAGATCACCACCCGCTGCTTGCCCAGATCCCGACCGAGCACCTGGTTGGCCCCGCGCAGTGCGGCGAGCACCACGATCGCCGTGCCGTGCTGGTCGTCGTGCATGACCGGGCAGTCCAGCGCGTCGATCAGCTTGGCCTCGAGCTCGAAGCACCGCGGCGCGGCGACGTCCTCGAGGTTGACCGCGCCGAACGACGGCCGCAACCGCACCAGCGTCTCCACGATCTCGTCGACGTCGGTGGTGTCCAGCACCAGCGGAATCGAGTCCAGCCCACCGAACGTCTTGAACAGCACCGCCTTGCCCTCCATCACGGGCAGCGATGCGCTCGCACCGATGTCTCCCAGACCCAGCACCGCGGTGCCGTCGCTGACCACGACCACCAGGCGATGTGCCCACGTGTACCGCGCGGCCAACCGGGCGTCCTCGGCGATCGCCGTGGAAACCTTGGCCACGCCGGGCGTGTAGGCGATGGAAAGCTCGCGGGAATCGGAGATCGGCCTGGTCGCCGCTACGCCCAGCTTGCCCCCGAGGTGACCCGCGAAGATCTCCTCGTTGGTTACCGGCGCCGCGGCGCTCGCGGCAGCCTGGTCGGGGGCAACGGCAGGGCTAGCAGTCTTCCAGCTGGTCTCCATGACGAATTCCTGTCAATCAGTACGACAACGCCGGAGCACTCCGGCGCAGGAAAAGGGCAATTGTGCCTGACAAACGCACGTGGCCCGGTGCGGTGGCACCGTCGGCCGTACGGCGCGAAATCCGTCCGGGGCTGCATCTCGGGTCCGTCGCAGCGCCACCGGACACGGTGGATGCAGACCATTGTGACAGGTGTGTCAGGCTGCGGGAATGCAGGTACGCGAACTTGCCGTCCCCGGAGTGTTCGAGTTCACCCCGCCGAGCTTCCCCGACCAGCGCGGGAAGTTCGTCGCGCCGTATCAGCAGAAGGCGTTCGTCGAGGCCGTCGGGTACCCGCTGCGGGTGGCCCAGACCAACCACAGCGTGTCGAGGCGAGGCGTCATTCGCGGCGTGCATTTCGCCGACACTCCTCCCGGCCAGGCCAAATACGTCTACTGCGCACACGGCGAGGCGTTGGACGTGATCGTCGACCTACGGGTGGGGTCGCCGACGTTCGGTGTGGTCGACACCGTCAAGCTCAGCAGCGAGAACATCAGCGCGGTCTACATCCCCGAGGGGCTCGGTCATGCGTTCGTGGCGCTGACCGACCACACGGTGATCAATTACTACTGCAGCGCGGAGTACAACCCGTCCGCGGAACACGGTGTCAGCCCGCTCGACGAGGACCTGAACCTTCCGTGGCCTGCGGACATCGAGCCCATCCTGTCCGACAAGGACCGCTCCGCGCCCACCGTGGCCCAGGCCCGCGAGCAGGGACTGTTGCCCAGCTACCAGGCCTGCACCGAGTGGTACGAGCACCTGCGGGCTAACGCTTCTTCGGCGTGACCCAGATGGTGATGACGGCCTCGGTGACCGGCTTGTCGTCGTCGCCGAACACGGTCACCGGCACCGGCAACTCGAAACCGTCCTGGCCGAACTCGGGCAGCTCGTCCACCTGCGCCACCGCGCGCAGGCTGGACTCGGCCTTGGCTACGTAGCGCACGGTCATGCCCTTGGGCAGCCAGCGATGGGTCGCCGGCACGGTGGCCTCGGCCAGCATGCCCATCGCCACCTCGGCCAGGTTGCAGGTGGCGATGGCGTGGAAGGTGCCGATGTGGTTGTGTACGCCGAACCACTTGGGCGCGGTGACCTCCGCTCGGCCGGGCTCCATCACCCGTACCGACGGCAACACGGTGGCGAAATACGGCGCGCGGGCCATCACCGCGGCCGAGAACAGGCGCCGCCCGCCGGGTTTGCCGGCGAGTTTGCGCCAGATCGTCAACGTCTGCGCCATCGACCCCTCCCGTGCTACTCGCGAGTAGCTTACGACCGTACGTGCTGACCGCAAGAGGTGAGAACATGACCGTGATCCGCCCCACCACCCCGGACGACGTGCCGGCCGTCGTCGAGTTGGTGCACGAACTCGCGGCTTACGAGAAGGCGCCGCACGAATGTCACCTGACCACCGAGCAGCTGCATGCGGCGTTGTTCGCCGAGCAGCCCGCCCTGTTCGGCCATGTCGCCGAGGTGGACGGGCAGGTCGTCGGCTTCACGCTGTGGTTTCTGAACTTCTCCACCTGGCGCGGCGTGCACGGGATCTATCTGGAGGACCTCTACGTACGTCCGGAGTTCCGCGGGAAGGGGATCGGCAAAGCGCTGCTGGCCGAACTGGCCGCGGAGTGCGTACGGCGCGGCTACGCCCGGCTGGAGTGGTGGGTACTGGACTGGAACCCGGCGACGAAGTTCTACCAAGCGCTGGGCGCGGTGCCGATGGACGAGTGGACGGTCTACCGGCTCACCGACGAGCCGCTCACGGCGCTGGCCGCCGAGCGTGACGGCTGAGACCCCGGCGCAGCGCCCTGGCACGGACCACTCCGGGCGCCAAAGACGCGCCTACTCGTGATCCTCGGCAGCCCACGCGCGCGCAGGCTCCCGGAACAACAGCACGAGCAGCGCAAGGCCGAGCAGAGCGACCGGGACACCGAGCTCCAGGCGGCCGGACGGGCCCGCGGCGTACCACCCGACCCCGATCATCACCAGCGCGATGACCACACCCGGCGACCGCGCCCACGAGTAGCCGAGAAACAGGCCGATCCCGCAGGCCGTCAGCCCGCCGCCGAGCACGGCGTAGTAGATGGCCTCGCCGTAGACGTTGTCGCTGCCGAACGTGGTGTTGCCGGACAGTGCGGCGATCAGCAGGACCACCGCGAAGACCAGCGCCGCCAGCCCGGGCAGCACGGCGATCACGCCTGCTACCCGCACCTCGCGCGGCGCGGGTCGGAACAATTCGGCCAGCCGCACCATGGGCCCCTTTCCCGGCGAGCACGTGCCCGGGAGAACCACCCGCTCGGCACACTCGCATGACACTCTGCGTAAGCGTCACCGATGGTATGCCACCCACTCGGCCGTTTCCTCACCGCGGCCGAGACGTCATGATCGGATCAGTGTCGGCGGGATCACTCCTACCGTCGGCACGGCTGGTGACCGCACCGCAGTGCTCCGAAGTCGTCCAGCGGTCGTCAGCCACTGACGGGTCGGCGGTCGGCCGGGTGCAGCCCGTCAGGGACAGGAGCCGCACGACGATGAGGCGGACGGTCTCGCGCCGGGCCCGCCTCGGAAAGGAGCCGTTGGCGACCGAGTAGCTCGCGAACTCTCGACTTCGTCGGTGCCCGGGTGACCCGCGTACCGTCAGCGGCGGGTCCATGCCCTACGGATGCAGCCCGCCGGTACGTCTCGTTCCCGGGCGCGATGAGCGCCGTCAGACGCGAAGTGCTGTGGTGTTTGCCTCCTCGGTTCGCGGATGCGGCGCGCGCCCACTGTGGCGCCGTAGGCTGCCGTCATGCGCGCTGTCCTGGTTGTGAATCCGCAGGCGACCGCGACGACGGCAGGAGGCCGCGACGTGCTCGCGCACGCGCTGGCCAGCGAGGTCAAGCTCGAGGTCGTCGAGACGACCCATCGCGGGCATGCTGCGGCCATCGCCGCCGCTGCGGCTGCCGACGGTGCCGGGCTGGTCGTCGCCCATGGTGGCGACGGCACGGTGAACGAGGTGGTCAACGGGCTGCTCAGCGGCGGCTCCCACGGCCCGGACGCGGCGCCGTTGTTCGCCGTGGTCCCCGGTGGCTCCGCCAATGTCTTCGCGCGTGCGGTCGGTTATCCCCGCGATCCGGTCGAGGCCACCCACGTATTGCTCGACGCCCTGATCGCAGGCAGGCGGCGCACCGTCGGCCTCGGCAAGGCCAACTCCCGCTGGTTCACCTTCAGCGCCGGCATGGGCTGGGACGCCGACGTCGTCGAGGGAGTGGAGGGCAAGCGGGGCAAGGAGACCAGTCCCGCGCTCTACGCGCGCGTGGCAACCGCGGTCTACCTGCATCCGCCGCACGGCAGGCACACACTCAAGCTCGAGCTGCCCGGCAGCGAACCGCAGACGGTTCGCACGGCTTTCGTTTCCAACACCGATCCGTGGTCCTACCTGGGCAAACTCCCCATCCGCCTGAACCCGGAGTGCTCTTTCGACACCGGTCTGGGTGTGTTCGCGTTGCGTAAGCTCGGCCTGTTCGGGGTACTACACCACCTACGCCAAGCACTGAACGGGAAGGGACGCCAACGTGGGCGTCATCTCATCCGTGTCGATGACGTCACGAAAGTACGCATCTATGCAGAGAAACCAGTAAACTTGCAGGTTGACGGGGATCTGGTCGGTGAGCGCACGGACGTGGAGTTCGTCAGCGTCCCGAAAGCCTTGACAGTTGTGGTGTGAGGACCTCGTACGGTCATCGCACGAAAACGTCGGGCAGAGCGCCGTCGAGTGATCGGTTCGCCGAACCGATGTCTACCACTCGTCGCAAAACTAGCTCCGCTCGCCGCACCGTTTTCCCGGCCTCGTCTCCCCGCCAGGGGAGAAACCGCAGGTCAGGCGGGATTGGATCACAGGTGAGTTCGCTCACCGCTGGTGAGAAAACCCTTGCCCAACTCTGCGGTTCGTGAAAGCATTCACAAGCACCCAAAATACGACCGCCATCAGAGACGACCGTGGCGCGGCTGTCCCGCGTCGCCACGAAGGAGCACATCATCATGGACTGGCGCCACCGCGCGGCCTGCCGAGACGAGGACCCTGAGCTGTTCTTCCCCGTTGGGACCAGCGGTCCTGCGCTCACGCAGGTGGCCGAGGCCAAGGCCGTGTGCCACCGTTGCCCCGTCGCGTCCGACTGCCTGGCTTGGGCTCTGGCCACGGGTCAGGACGCCGGCGTCTGGGGCGGCATGAGCGAGGAAGAACGGCGTGCGCTCAAGCGCCGTCGGGCTCGTATCGGCAGCACGAGCTTCTGAGCAACAGGCTTCGGACAAGCCTCCCGCACAACGCGAAAGAGCCGGCACCGCTCGTGCCGGCTCTTTCGCGTGTCCGTACGATCTTTCGGCCGCCCTCTGCGCGCCGATCCCGGAAGCGTTCGTTTCCGCGTCTCCAGGGCTGTCAGCCGCGCCGCGTCAGCGGGATACGCAGTTCCGCCGTCGTTCCGGACGGTTCGTGATCCCGCAGCCCCAGCGAGCCGCGCAGCTCGGATTCGACCAGTGTCCGGACGATCTGCAGCCCCAGCCCCTCGGCTTGCTCGAGTGAGAAGCCCGCGGGCAGGCCGCGACCCTCGTCGATGATCGACACGTCCAGCCAGCGCGCCGACCGGGCCGCGCGCACGATGACTTTGCCCGCCCTCCCCCGCTCGAACGCATGCTCGGCGGCGTTCTGCACCAACTCGGCCAGCACCATCACCAGCGGGGTCGCCAGGTCGGCGGCGACCACGCCGAACGAACCCTCGCGTACCAGCTCGACCGGGGACTCGGTGGCCGTGGTGACCTCCGACAACATCGGCAACACGCGATCCAGCAACTGGTCCAGGTCGACCCGCTCGTCCAGCGACATGGACAGCGTCTCGTGCACCATGGCGATCGACGAGACCCGGCGCACCGAGTCCTCCAACGCGCGCCTGGCCTGATCGCTCTGCGTGCGGCGCGATTGCAGCCGGAGCAGCGCGGCCACCGTCTGCAAGTTGTTCTTCACCCGGTGATGGATCTCCCGGATCGTCGCGTCCTTGCTCATCAGCGCCCGGTCGCGCCGCTTCACCTCGGTGACGTCCCGTACCAGGACCAAGGCGCCCGCCGGATTGCCTCCCGGACGCAACGGAAGCGCACGGAACAGCACCACCGCGCCACGCCGGGACTCCGCCTCGACGCGGGTGCCCGGACGGCCCTCCAACGCCTCCAGGATCCGGTGCGAGACCTCCGTGGCGTCGAACGGATCCGCGATCAGGGAGCGAGTCAGCGGAGCCAACCGCGTCCCGACCAGTTCGGATTTGTGCCCCATGCGGTGGTACGCGGACGAGCCGTTGGGGCTGGCGAACACCACCGTGCCGGACGGGTCGAGCCGGATGAATCCGTCACCCACCCGCGGACTGCTGTGCACGTCGGTCTGCGAGCCCTCGTGCGGGAACGTCCCGTCCGCCACCATCTGACACAGATCGGAGGCGCCCGCGAGGTAGGCGATCTCCAACGAACTCGGCACCCTGGGCACGCTCAGGTTCGACTCCCGGCTCAGCACCGCGATGACCTGGTCCCGGAACCGCACCGGAATCGCTTCCCGGCGCATCAGGATGTCGCCGTCGGACAGCCTGGGCTCCTCGTCACGCATGATCCGCCCGGACCGCAGGGCCGCAGCCAGCTGGGGATGCTGGCGTTCCTCGACCCTGCTGCCCACGACGTCCTCGGGGTGCGCGGTGGCGCCGGTGGTCGGGCGCGCCTGCGCCACGCAGGCGAAGTGCGAGTCGCTGTCCTCGATCGGGACCCACATCAAGAAGTCGGCGAACGACAGGTCCGCGAGCAGCTGCCATTCCGCGACCACCATCTGCAGGTGGTCGGCGGCCTCCCCGGACATGCCGGTGTGTTCGGCCAACAGCTCGGCAAGCGTACTCACGGCACTCCCCTGACTCGACGCTCCACGCCCCGTGTCAGACTAAGTCGTCCGTTCACACGAGGAGAAAACGCATGTCGAAGCGAGCTCGTAAGCGTCGTGACCGCAAGAAGAAGAGCGCCAACCACGGCAAGAAGCCGAACGCCTGAGTGAGCTAGTCCTCACGCACCTCGACGGTGGCCTCGTCGCCCGTAGTGCGCTCACCCTTCTCGGCTTGGAGATACGACTCGCGGATCTTCGCGCGTAGTCGCTCCTTGAGATCCTCCGGGGCGTGGTCGCCGCCGCACTTGCGGGCCAACAGCTGCTTGAGCCCCTCGGAAATGCCGTACTGCTCCAAGCAGTCCGGGCAACCGTCGAGGTGCCGGCGCAGCTCGGCGGCGTGCTCCTCCTGGCATTCGTGGTCCAGCAGCAGGTAGACCTCGGCAAGCACGTCGGAGCAGTCGGTACGGGCGTCAGCGCATTCGTCATTCATCGCTTCGCCACCTCCACCCCCTGCTTGATGAAGCCCCTCTCGCGAGCCACGTCGGCCAGCAGCTCACGCAGCTGCCCGCGCCCCCGATGCAGCCGGGACATCACGGTACCGATCGGCGTACCCATGATCTCGGCTATCTCCTTGTACGCAAAGCCTTCGACGTCGGCCAAGTACACGGCCAGACGGAATTCTTCCGGCAGGCGCTGCAGAGCCTCTTTGACGTCGGAGTCCGGCAGCTGGTCGAGCGCCTCCATCTCGGCCGACCGCAGACCGCGCGACGTGTGGCTCTCCGCCTGTGCCAGCTGCCAGTCCGTGATGTCCTCGGTCGGCTGCTGCATCGGTTGCCGCTGCTTCTTGCGGTAGGAGTTGATGTAGGTGTTGGTCAGGATCCGGTACAGCCACGCTTTGAGGTTCGTGCCTTCGGCGAACGAGGCAAAGGCGTTGTAGGCCTTCAGATACGTTTCCTGCACCAGGTCTTCGGCGTCGGCCGGATTGCGGGTCATCCGCAACGCGGCCGAGTACAACTGGTCCAACAGCGGTAACGCGTCCCGCTCGAATCGCTCGGCGAGCTCGATGCGTTCCGCCTCGGTCATCTGACTGGGCAAACCGGTCCTTTCCGTTGCCGCTCCCGGCCCACGACGCACCGTGCACTCGTGATGCGTCCCCAGGCCCGTCCCCGGGCTCGCCGACGACGGTGCCGAGGATACGCGCGGTGTGGCCGGACCGCGCTTCGAAGCACGACGAGATTGCCCTCGCGGGTTGGTCGGCCGGGTTTCGGTGATCACGCCGGATACAACGCCGCGGGCCCGGCGGAAATTCCCCGCGCCGGTGCTGGCTAGGCTGCGCATCCATGGCGGGCAAAGGCACCCCGGCCACCACGATGCTGGCCAAACGCAAGATCAAACACTCGGTGCACGCCTACGAGCACGACCCGGCGGCGGAGTCGTACGGACTGGAAGCCGCCGAGGCCCTCGGCGTCGAGCCCGGGCGCGTGTTCAAGACGCTGGTGGCCGAGGTCGACGGCAAGCTCACCGTCGGCGTAGTGCCGGTGACGCACCAGCTGAACCTCAAGGCGCTGGCGGCGGCAGCCGGTGGCAAGCGGGCGAAGATGGCCGATCCCGCGGCGGCGCAACGCGCCACCGGATACGTGGTGGGCGGCATTTCGCCCCTCGGGCAACGCAGCCGGCTACCGCTGGTCGTCGACGAGTCGGTGCACGACTGGCCGACGGTGTACTGCTCGGCGGGCAGGCGCGGGCTCGAGATCGAGCTGGCTCCGGCGGACTTGATCGCGGTGACGTCGGCGACGGTCGCGGCGATCGCGAGCTAGTTTGCCGGGCACCTTGTTCTGTTGGTTTCCCGGTCGATCGGCCAGGGCCGAGCGTGCCGGTCCGCGCAGTTGACGGGCAGACGGCGCTGGGCCGCCCGGGCTGACCAGGCCCGCTAGTCGTTCGGGCGCAGGACCGCGGGCAGCGACTCGACCCCGTAGACGATCGATGCTTGCCGGAACTCCAGTTGCTCCTCCGGTGTCGCCAGTCGCATGTCCGGGAAGCGCTGCAGCAGCGCGGGGAACGCCGCACGCAGCTCCATCTTCGCCAGTTCGGCGCCGACGCACCGGTGCGGACCCCAGCCGAACGCCAGGTGCTGGGTCGGCTCTCGTCCGGCGTCGAAGGAGTCCATGTTCTCGCCGAGCGACTCGTGCCGGTCCGCCCCGCTGAGCGACACGACCACCATGTCGCCCTCCTTGATCAGCTTGTCGCCGACCTGGATGTCCTCCCTGGCGAACCGCGGGAACGCCACCTGCACCACGGTCAGGTAGCGCAGCAACTCCTCGACGAAGCGCTGCACGGCGGGGTCCTCGGCGTTGCCGTCGAGCACGATCCTGCGGGCTTCGGCGTCACGCAGCACCACCATGGTGCCGAGCGCCAGCATGCTGGCGGTGGTTTCGAAGCCGCCGGTGAGCACGCCGTCGGCCAGACCGGCGAGCTCCCGGTCCTCGATGTCGTCGCCGTGCTCGCGGATGATCATGCCGAGCAGGTCGTCGCCGGGGTTCTTACGCTGTTCGCGCACCACCCCGAGCAGGAAGTCGAGCGACTCGGAGATCGCGCCGAGCGAACCCATCGACCCGCCGAGCAGGTCGAATCGCTGCATGGCCAGGCGCTGGAACTCGTCGCGCCTGCCGTAGTCGACGCCGAGCAGGTCACAGATCACCAGCGACGGGATCGGCAGCGCGAAGTGCTCGACCAGATCGACCGGTCGACCGTCCTTGCCCGCCGCGTCCATCTCGTCCAACTGCCGCTTGATGATCGCGTCGATGTTCGGCGTCAGGCGCTTGAGCCTGCGCGCGGTGAACTCCGGCTGCAGCATCTTGCGCAGCCGGGTGTGGTGCGGCGGATCCGCGAAGCCGAGACCGCCTGGGTTCTGCTCCGCGGTGGCCCCTGGCGCCTTGCCGACCAGGTTGCCGAAGTCGTTGCTGAACGCCTTGACGTTGCTCAGCACCGCCCTGGCCTCCGGATATCCGGTGACCAGCCAGATGTTCACACCGAACGGGACGGGTAGCCTGCTCACCGGCTCACGACGGCGGATGTCCCCCAGGTCCTCGATCGGATCCAGGCCGTTGCGCCGCAGCGGCACCAGCGCCGGCTCCGGCAACTTCTCCAGGTTGAACCCACGGCGTCCGGCCCTGGCCAGGTACAGCCGCGTCAACCACGAGGTCAGTCTCGACTTGATCCGCAACACACCTCGACGGTAGCCGCCCACGTCAGGGCAGTGCCAAGCGGATGTCCCCTAAGCGTGCAACGTCACGATGAGGCGTCACTGCGCCGGACGGACCACCCGCGTCAGCCACTCGCCGACGTAGCGGGCCACCGACGGCAGGTCCGCGAACCGAGAATGGTTGCCCTTGACCACATGGATCTCGTGGTGGAGACCGGCCTGAGGACACCCGAAATGGTCGGCATCGCCCTGCACCACCAGCGTCGGAACCCGCACCGCGTCCAGCTCCGGCTGCCTGCTCGCCTGCGGATTCCACGGCGGGGTCAGCGGAAACGCCAGGCACAGCACCGCGACCGCACCACCGGCTTCCGCGGTACGGCAGGCCACCCGCGCACCGGACGAGCGACCGCCGAATACCAGCGGTGCCCCGTCGAACCGGTCGGCCACGGCCTGAGCGACCGCCAGCCACGCCTCGTCGAGCCGCTTCGCCGGAGGTGGACTCCGTCTTCCTGCCACCCGATACGGCTGTTCGACCAGCGCCACGTGCACGCCGACGTCCTGAGCGGCCCGCGTGACCGCGACCAGGTCGTCCGACGTGATGCCGCCACCGGCGCCGTGACCGAGCATGAGGCCTGCCGACCCCGACTCCGCCAGGTGCAGCTCGGCCGCGGCCGGACCGTACGGTGTGTCGATCGCGATCCGCGTCATGCCGAATTGGGCGCGTCGAACAGCGCGGGCTCCTCGTCCAGCTGCTGCGCGGGGTCCACCCGCTCGATCAGTTCCGGGCCGTTGTTGCGGACGCTGTTCACCTTGTTCGACACCGGACGCAGCTCGAGCTGGTCGACCACCTGCAGCGGCGGCGGCTGCAGCAGCTCGGCGACGTCGTCGAGGTCCGGGTCGAGCCACTGCCGCCAGGCGTCCTTGGACAGCACCAGCGGCATCCGGTCGTGAATGTCGGTGAGCGGGCCGACCGCGTCCACCGTCAGCACCGAACAGGTGACCAGCGGCGGCGCGTCCTTCTCCTTCGGATCCCGCCACGTCTCCCAGATGCCTGCGAACGCCAGCGACGAGCCGTCCCGCGGCGTCATGAAGTACGGCTTTTTGCCCTTCTTCTCGCCCAGCCGCTGCCACTCGTACCAGCCGTCGGCGGGCACCAGGCAGCGGTGTCGCTTGAGCGCCTTGCGGAACGCGGGCTTGCTCGCCGCCGTCTCCGCCCGCGTGTTGATCATCTTGGCGCCGATGGACTTGTCCTTGGCCCAGAACGGCACCAGGCCCCACCGCATGACGCGGAGCCGGCGTTGGGCAGGCTCGTCCTCGAGCACCGAGCCGTCGGCGTCACGCGGGTGCCGTTCGACCACCGTGACGACGTTCTTGGTCGGCGCCACGTTGTGATCCGGCCGCGCCATTCCCTCCGTGTTGTCGACCGCGTCGAACTCCTTGACCAGCGTCGCCGGGTCCTTCGTGGCGGCATAACGCCCACACATCGCGGTCCTCCTCTGCTCGATGCGACCCTGGCCGCTTATCGTAACCACCGTGCGCGACTGGACCAGACTGGACGAATCCGACGTACGGGTGCGTCCTGGGCGTGGGTCCCGTCCGCGTAGCAAACGTCGACCCCGGCACGAGGACGCCGTCACCGCCATGGTGACCGCGGTGGATCGGGGCCGGTGGACGTGCGCTGTGGACGGTGACCCGGAGCGCCTGGTCGTCGCCATGCGAGCCCGCGAGCTCGGTCGCACGCCGATCGTGGTCGGTGACTCGGTCGGTCTGGTCGGCGACATCAGCGGCAAGCCGGGCACGTTGGCACGCATCGTTCGGGTGCACGACCGGCGCAGCGTCCTGCGCAGGACCGCCGACGACACCGACCCCTACGAGCGCGTCGTGGTGGCGAACGCCGAGCAGCTGCTGATCGTCACCGCGTTGGCCGATCCCCCGCCCAGGACCGGTTTCATCGACCGCTGTCTGGTCGCCTGCTACACCGGTGGTTTGCAGCCGGTGCTGTGCTTGACCAAGGCGGACCTGGCCGACCCGGACGAGGTGCTGGAGTACTACGCCGACTTGAACGTTCCGTCGCTGGTGACCAGCGTGGACCAGCCCTTGGACGAGCTGCGCGAGCTGCTCGCCGGGCACGTCACCGCGCTGGTCGGACACTCCGGGGTGGGTAAGTCCACGCTGGTCAACCGGCTGGTCCCGGACGCGGACCTGACCACCGCCGAGGTCAGCGCGGTCGGCAAGGGCAGGCACACGTCGGTGGCAGCCGTGGCGTTGCCGCTGCCCGGCGACGAGGGCGGCTGGGTCGTCGACACCCCGGGTGTGCGGTCGTTCGGGCTCGCGCACGTGACCGCGGACGACATCGTGAAGTCGTTCGAGGAGTTCGCCGAGGCGGCCGAACACTGCCCACCGAACTGCGGGCATCTCGGGCCACCCACCGATCCGGACTGTGCGCTGGACACGCTGGTCAGCGAGGGTGCGGTGCCCGCTGTGCGGCTCGGCTCGCTGCGCAGACTGCTGGCCTCGCGAACCGGTACGGATACCGTCGCCGGACGCTGACGAGACGCGTTCGATACGGCGACCCCGTAGGACGGGACCGACGGCCCGGTCCACGGGTCGCGTCATCGGACGAGCGAAACGTCTTTGGGGGTCAGCGTGCGGACAGCACTCATCAAGGTGGCAGGGGGGCTCGCGCTTGCGCTGGCCCTGAGTTCATGCGGCGGTGTCGGTGACGGCAAGTACCAGGACGCGGACAGCCTGGTCCGGGCCGCGAAATCCAGCACCGAGAAGTTCGAATCCAACGCGGTCACCATGTCCATGAAGTTCGGCCCGGTGACCGCCACCGGAGAAGGTGCGGCCGGCGTCGAAGGTGGCGAACCCCGCTCCATGATGACCATGTCCATGAACATGGGGGCACTGAACGGTGTCAACGGCACCGGCACCATCGAGTTGGAAATGCGCCAGCTCGGCGAGGACGTCTACGTGAAGATGCCCAGCGAGCTGACCGGGACCCCGGCGGACGAGGGCAAGCCGTGGTATCGGACGACCCTGTCCGAGCTGACCGGCTGGAACATGGATGTCGACCAGTTCCTGCAATCCACCGACCCGAGCAAGATGATCGAGGCGCTCAAGGAATCCGCCGATCTGGTGGACACCGAGACCGGGGCGTCGGTCAACGGGCGGTCGGCCACCAAGTACCGGTTCGAGGTCGACTTCCGGAAGGTGCTGCAGACCTACGGCGCCGGTCTCGACAACGCCGAGGAACTTGCCCAGCTCGAGCTGGACGCCATCCCACTGGACGTGTATCTGGACGACCGGGACCTTCCTGCGCGCGTGCGCATCGACTTCAGCACGATGTTCGAGCAGATGATCGAGCAGGTCGGTGGCGAAGACACCGTGCCCGACGGGGTGAACTTCGACGAGGCCTACTGCAGATGGATTTCACCGACTGGGGCAACGAGGTCCACGTCGAGCCACCGCCTGCCGACGAGATCAGCGACGAACCGTTTCCCGGATTGGACAACTGAACGCAAATCCTGCCGCTGGGGTCGGCGAGGGCCGCTGCGCGGCTCGCGCCGGCCCCGAATGCACGTCCGATTCCCGTGGCCGGACAGTGACGCGACGCGTTGGATGCGCCGATTGCGTAGTACAGGAAACCGATGACCCTTTTCACGCGTCAGAACATCGGACAATCACAACGCCATCAGGGAGTCAGCGTGCGTAAAGCGCTCATCACAGCGGCAGGGGGGCTTGCGCTCGCGCTGGCCCTGAGTGCGTGCGGCGGTGTCGGTGACGGCAAGTACCAGGACGCCGACAGTTTGGTCCGGGCCGCGACGGCCAGCACGGAGAAAGTCAAGTCAACCGCCTTCACCCTGACCATGAAGGTCGGCCCGCTCGGCATGACCGGCGAGGGCGCGAGCAGCTACGACAGCTCCGATCCACGCACCCAGATGACCATGTCGATCGACGTGGGCGCACTGGGCGGGGGCGCGGAGCCGATGGAGATGGAGGCGCGCCAGATCGGCGAGGACCTCTACCTGAAGCTGCCCACCAACCTGCCCGGCGGGATGGTCGACGAGAACAAGCCGTGGCACAAGACGAGCGTGGCCGAGCAGGTGCCCGGCTCGACCCTCGACGTCGACAGGTACCTGCAGTCCACCGACCCGAGCAAGATGATCGAAATGCTCAAGGAATCCGGCGAACTGGTGGACACCGAGACCGGGGTGTCGGTCAACAACCGCTCGGCGACCAAGTACAGCTTCGAGGTCGACTTCCAGAAGGTGCTGGAGAACTACGGCGGCAACCTGGAGAGCATGCCGGGCATGTCGCAGTTCGACCTCGACGCCATCCCGGTCGACATCTACCTGGACGAGCAGGACTTGCCCGCGCGGCTGTACATCGACTTCCGCGAGGTGGTCGAGCAGGCCATCGAGCAAGCGGGCGGGGAGGGAAATCTTCCCGACGGGGTGAGCTTCGACGAGGCCTACATGCAGATGGACTTCACCGACTGGGGCAACGAGGTCCAGGTCGAAGCGCCACCCGCCGACGAGATCAGCGACCAGCCGATCCCTGGAATGGGTGGTTGAGCGCCGAACCCGGACGGGGTGCGTCAACACACAGACCCCCGAGTCGCCACGATCTCCAGTCCATGGAAACCTGACAGGTGCTCGGGCACGTCCAATGCCCAGACACGAGCAAATACATAGAGGGAGACCCACATGCGGAAGGCACTCATCGCCGCCGGCGCGCTCGCATTGGCGCTGACGGTCGGCGCCTGCGGCGATAACGAGGGGGGCACCCCGACCGGGGACAACGGCCAGAGCCAGAACACCGGTCAGAGCGGTGTCTTCAACGACGCGCAGAGCCTCATCAACGCCGCGAAAGAGGGCACTGCGAAGGCCAAGACATCGAAGTTCACCATGGACATGACCATGGGCTCGATGTTGTCCATGAAGGCCGACGGTGAAGCCGAGTACGCCGGCGAGAACACCAAGATGGCCATGAACATGACCATGAACATGAACATCCCAGGTGCGGGGTCGTCCGTCCCCAAGGACCTGAAGATGGAGATGGTCATGGTCGACAAGACCGTCTACATCAAGATGCCGGAAGGCATGCCGGGTGCCGATGCGTCCAAGCCGTGGATGAAGATGCCCATCGATCAGCTGGAGGGTGGCCAGGGCGCCCAGTTCAGCCAGTCGATGGAGTTCTCCGACCCGGCCAAGACCCTTGAGATGATCAAGGAGAACGGCAAGATCAACGCCACCGAGCAGACCGAGGTGGACGGCCAGCCCGCCACCAAGTACTCGGTGGAGCTGGACTTCGCCAAGCTCGCCCAGAAGATGGGCCAGCAGATGCCGCAGGGCATGAACATCGACTCGGTGCCGATGGACGTCTACCTCAACGCCGACAACCTTCCGGTGCAGATCGAGATGGACCTCGGCAAGATCATGAAGGACGTGGCCAGCCAGTCCGGCCAGCAGCTGCCGGAAGGCATGGACCAGGCCAAGATGGTCGCCAAGTACACCGACTGGGGCGCGCCGGTCAACATCCAGGCGCCGCCGCAGGACCAGGTCAGCGACTCGATGCCGGGCATGGGTGGCATGGGCTCCACCCCGCCCAGCACGCCGAACTGATCGAACCGATCACGGTCTGAACGAGAAAGACCCCGCACCGACAACCGGTGCGGGGTCTTTCGTTCGTGGTCAGCCCATGTGCGGGTAGGTGTGGTCCGTCGGCGGGACCAGCGTCTCCTTGATCGAGCGCGGGCTGGTCCAGCGCAGCAGGTTCCACATCGAGCCCGCCTTGTCGTTGGTACCGGAGGCCCGCGCGCCGCCGAACGGCTGCTGGCCCACGATCGACCCGGTGGGCTTGTCGTTGATGTAGAAGTTGCCCGCGGTGAAGCGCAGCTTCGTCATCGCCTCCTGAACAGCGGCCCGATCGGTGGCGAACACCGCGCCGGTCAGCCCGTACGGGGCGGTGGTGTCGACCGTGTCCAACACCTCGGAGTATTCGCTGTCCTCGTAAACGTAGACCGCGAGGATCGGACCGAAGTACTCGGTGGCGAACACCTTGTGATGCGGGTTGCTCGACACCAGCACGGTCGGGTCGACGAAGTAGCCGACCGAGTCGTCGCAACCGCCGCCGACCAGCACCTCGATCTCGCCGTCGGAGCGCACGTCGTCGAGCAGCTGCGAGTGCTTGGCGAACGCCCTGGCGTCGATCACCGCGCCACCGAAGTAGCTGAAGTCGGTCACGTCGCCGTAGCGAATGGTCTTGGTGACGTCGGCCAGCTGGTCACGCAGGCCGCCTTCCCACAGCGACCTCGGCAGGTAGGCACGGGAGGCCGCCGAACACTTCTGCCCTTGGTATTCGAACGCGCCTCGGATCAGCGCGGTCACCAGCGGTTCGATCTGCGCCGACGGGTGCGCGACCACGAAGTCCTTGCCGCCGGTCTCGCCGACGATCCGCGGGTAGGCGCGGTAGCGGTCGAGGTTCTGCGCGATCGTGGTCCACAGCAGCTTGAACGTCGCGGTGGATCCGGTGAAGTGCAGGCCGGCGAAGTCCGGGTCGGACAGCGCGACCGCACTGATCGCCTTGCCGTCACCGGTCACCATGTTGATCACGCCGGGCGGCAGGCCCGCTTCCTCGAAGATCCGCATGGTGTAGTGGGCGGCCAGCTGCTGGGTCGGGGTCGGCTTCCACACCACGGTGTTGCCCATGATCGCCGGGGCAGTCGGCAGGTTGCCCGCGATCGCGGTGAAGTTGAACGGGGTGATCGCGGTGACGAAGCCTTCCAGCGACCGGTAGTCGGAACGGTTCCACTGCCCGGGCGGCGACATCGGCTGCTCGGCCATGATGCGCTGCGCGTAGTGCACGTTGAACCGCAGGAAGTCGATCAGCTCACAGGCGGCGTCGATCTCCGCCTGCTGCACCGACTTGGACTGGCCGAGCATGGTCGCGGCGTTGAGCGTGTCGCGGTGCGGGCCCGCGATGAGGTCGGCGGCGCGCAGGAAAATGGCGGCGCGCTCGTCGAACGGCATCTCTCGCCATTCGGGCGCGGCCTTCTTGGCGGCGGCCACCGCGTCGGCGACGTCCTGCTCGGTCGCCTGCGCGCTGGTGCCCAGGACGTGGCTGTGCTCGTGCGGCGTGACGACGTCGAACGGTTCACCACCCGCCATGCGTTGCACGCCGCCGATGGTCTGGGTGAGCTCGGCCTTGTCGGCCTTCAACTCGGCCAGCTTGTTCTGCAACGACTCGCGCTCCGCGCTCCCCGGCGCGTAACCGAGCACCGGCTCGTTGCGCGGCGGCGGGACAGACGTGATGGCATCCATGGCGCTCTCTCCCTGAGGGTTCCGGTGCCTTGTGGGCTTGCCCCCATCGTGGCACGCCTCACCCCGCCGCGCGCTTGTTCACTCGGACTACGCCACCTGAGCAGCATTGTCCGACCGAACAACGACTCAGAGCAGTTCGAGCAGGAACGGCAGCTCCTGCGGCGCGTACCAGGCGAGCTCGTGGTCCTCGGCGTCGCCCAGCACGAACTCCGCGTCGTCGTCGCCGAGATCGGCCTGGTCGATGACCTCGGTCGCGGCGCGCACGGCCTCCTCGGCCTCGGCCGCGTCGACGTGTACCGCGGCCACCGCGCTCATCGGCACGGCCCCGGACACCCGCACCACCGCCGAGTCCAGATCCGGCCGCAGCTGCACGGCGTCGGTGTCGGCCGCGACCACGGCACGACGCGGCGGGTCGGTGGTTCCGGCGTCGAGCTCGGCGGCCACCAGGCGCAGCGAAGCCCGCGCCGCTTCCAGCAACGCGATGTACTCCAGCTCCTCGTCGGTGCCGCCGGTGTAGAATTCCCGCAACGTGGGCGTCAGCGCGAAAGCCGTGCCGTCGACCGGGGCGAGCTCCCCCTTCGCGGCGAGCTCGCGCAGCATGCTCACGGTCGCCGGTAGGTAGACCCTCATGCGCCCGCCTCCTTCAGTTCGTCCAACGACTGTCGGATCATGGCCGCCACCACGTCGATGTCGTATGCCCCTTTGCGATCGCCATTGAGTCCAAAGTAGACCCCTCCGTCGTACGACGTCACGCCGATGGCCAGAGCTTGATTCCGCATCAGCGGGATGATCGGGATCATTTCCAGCAGCCTGGCCTGCGCGGCGAACATCGGCACCTGCGGACCGGGTGAGTTGGTGACGATCAGATTGAAGATGCGGTCGGACAGGCTCCCTGCGGTCCTGGCACCCAGCGAGTGCAACGTGGCAGGCGCGAAGCCACCCAGCTTCAGCAGGGACCGGGCGGCAACCGCCCGCCCGGATGCGGCGTGCTCGGCCATCGTGTGCGAGATGTGCTGCAGCCGGATCCCCGGGTCGGGTTCGCCGATCGGCAGGTCGACCAGGTGCGGGTCGACCTGGTTACCGACCAGCCCTGCCGACGAGTAGCCGGGCGTCGCCGGATCCGTCACCGCGACCGGGACGAGCGCGCGGACGGTGGTTTCCTGGCTCAGCTGCACTCCGCGGGTCAGCATCCATTCCCGTAGGGCGCCGGTGACCACGGCCAGCACGATGTCGTTGACCGTGCCGCCGCGGGCTGCCCGGATGGCCCGGTATTCGTCCAACCTGGAGCGGACGGCGGCGAAGACGCGTCCGCCGGAAACCGAGACGTTGAGCGGGCTGGGCGGAGCCGGACGAACGACCGTTCGCAGGGCCGAGGCCGCGCCACCGACGACTCCGGCCAGTTTGGACAGCGTGGCCACGGCGTCCCCTGCGGCACTCCGGGCGGATTCGACCAACATGCCGGGGCTGCGCACGGTTTCCGCCAGGGCGTCGAACAGCAGCTCACCGCGCGATGGCGTTTTCGCAGGCAGCCAGGTGTCGTCGTCGTCGACCGTTTCGTCCACCTCGGTCGGCGTGGGCTCGAGGACGACCTGCCCGAGTTCGATGGTGCCGATTCCGTCGACCAGCGCTTGATGCGTCTTCGTCACCAGCGCCACACGGTCACCGGTGAGACCTTCGACGAAGTACGCCTCCCACAGCGGCCGCTCGTGGTCCAGAGGCCGGGCCATCAGGCGCGCGACGAGCTCGTAGAGCTGCTCGTCGCTGCCCGGTGAAGGCAACGCGGACCGGCGCACGTGATAGTTGAGGTCGAAGTCGACGTCGTCGACCCAGACCGGGCGGGCCAGGTTGCCCGGCACCGTCATGACGCGCTGACGGTAGCGCGGGAGGTAGCCGAGCCGCTCGCGGATGAGCGCCAGCGCGGTGTGGAAGTCGAAACCGGTGTGCCGTTCGAAGATCGCCACCGCCCCGACGTGCATCGGCGTCGCCTGACCGTCCAGGTAGAGAAACGACGCGTCGAGCGCGGACAGTCGATCCGGCATGCCATCGATCCTGGCATACGCTGCACCCGTGGTGTCCCCGAAGGATCGCTTCGTCACTGTCTACGGCCGCAAGCCGGTGCTGGAGGTACTGGCCGATCGGAGCCTGACCGTGGACAAGGTGGTGCTCGCCGAGGGTTCCCGCGGGCAGGCGGTGAGCGAGATCCGGCGGGCGGCCAAGGCCCGCGGCGTGCCGGTGAACACGGCCAGCGCGCACCGGGTGAAGGTGCTGGCGGGGAACGGCAAGCAGGACCAGGGCGTGCTGGCCGACGTGGTCGCGCCCCGGATGCGGCCGTTGGCCGACGCGCTGGCCTCGGATGCGCCACGACGCATGCTGCTGCTGGACGGCATCACCACCCCGGCGAACGTGGGCATGATCTTGCGGACGGCGACGGCCGCGGGGATCGGCGGCGTGATCGTGCCGCGTAAAGGCGTGGCGTCGATCGACCCGCTCGTGGTGAAGGCTTCTGCAGGCGTGGCCTTCCGGGCGCCGGTGCTGCGCTGCGCCACGGCTGCCGAAGCCGCGCAGGCCGCGGTGTCGGCCGGCTACGCCCTGTATGCGCTGGCTGCGGATGCTCCGCATTCGGTCTTCACCGCACCGTTGGAGGACCGCGCGGTGTTCGTGCTGGGGAGCGAGTCGGCGGGCATCGGTCAGGCCGTGCGGGAGCTGGTGACGGGACAGCTGAGTATCCCGATGCGGGGTGGCGTGGAGTCGCTGAACGTGTCAGCCGCGGCTGCGGTGCTGTGCTTCGAGTTGCTGCGCCGCGAGCAGAGTCGCTGAACGTTTCGGCTACGGCCGCAGCGCCGTGTTTCGGCTACGGCCGCAGTGCCGTGTTCCGACTGCGGCCGTAGTGCCGTGTTTCGAACTGCTGCACCGCGGGTGAACGGCGTTCAACAGTCCGCGCTGGTCGTAGTGACGAAGCGCACGACTGGTGGTGCCTCGTTCCGCAGCAGTTCATCGCACGATCCGGTGATCGTTGCGGCCGACGCCGGGGCAGCTGCCTCTAACTGATCGACGGCGAGACGTTTGGGGGATCTCGCCATTGAGGAAAGGGGAGAAATTGCCTCTCACCGTCACGTCCAGAGCCCGGCTGCGGTTCGTCGGTCCGGTCGAGCCGCAGCCGGGCACGATCGTCGATCGCTGTCCCTCGGGGCAGCTGAGCATCCCCGTCCAGGCACGCCAGGTGACCGTGCCGGTCCAACGGACCACCGACGTCGCCGACGAGCCCGGACAAGCACAGCTGCGACGCTGGCTGTCAGCGCTGATCGAGGTCGCCGAAGGCCGCCGCCCAGCAGCCAGCTTGGGACGGAAGGTCAGCGCCGACCTGCAAGTACGACTGCGTGGCAGGCACGGTCTCGGCATCGGTGCGCGCTGTGTCATCCGACAGGTGCACGTCAACCGGTCCGAGCCCGGCACGCTGGAGTACTGCGCGACCGTGTACGCGCCGGGGAGGGGGCGGGCGTTCGCGGTGGCGGGCAGGCTGCAAGCCTTCTGGCACGGGTGGTCAATCACCGATTTCGAGGTGATCAGCCCGGTAAGCAGCCATCCGCACCACGCGACGGTCGCCTGATCGACGATCACCCTGGACACAGTGAAGCCCGCGGCGCCTTCCGGCCCCGCGGGCTTCACTTGTCGGTGCGCTTCACGGCATCGCCTTGTCCGCCTTCCCGGCTCGCGGCGTGCCTTCGTCGCCTTGGTCAGCAGCGCGCCTGTGTCGTCTACCCGGCTAGCGGCATGCCTTCGTCACCTTGGTCAGCGGCGCGCCTTCTTCGCCTTCTTCGCCTGCGCACGGGCGGCCGCACGCCGTTCCCGCCTGCTGGCACCCTGCTGCTGGGCACCCCGGTTGCCCTGGCCACCACCGTTGCCGCCGCTGCGTGCGACGCCACCGCCTTCCGCCGGGCCGGAGTAGCTCAACGGGGCGCCACCGCCCGACGGGCCACGCAGGGCTGCCGGAATGGCCGACTCCTCCACCGCCGGCTGTGGCGGCACCGGCTTGGCGTGCCTGGCACCCTGACGACGCTCGCCCCGCTCGGCTTGCCCGTTGCCGCGGACGGCACCCGGGACCTCCGTCGCCGCTTCCGCCGCGGGCTCCGGCTCGACCGCCTCGACCTGCAGGTTGAACAGGAAGCCGACGATCTCCTCCTTCAGCGAGTCCAGCATGGCCTGGAACATGTCGAAGCCTTCGCGCTGGTACTCGATGACCGGGTCCTTCTGCGCGTAGGCCCGCAGCGAGATGCCCTCCTTGAGGTAGTCCATCTCGTAGAGGTGCTCGCGCCACTTGCGGTCCAGCACCGACAGCACGACGCGACGCTCCAGCTCGCGCATCGCGCCTTCGCCGACCTTGCTGTCGATCTCGGCCTCACGGCTTTCGTAGGCCCGCAGCGCGTCCTCCACCAGAGCGTCGGCCAGCTGCTCCTTGGTCAGGTCGGGGTGGCTGTCCTCGATCTCGTCCCACGTCACCGAGACCGGGTAGATGTTGCGCAGGTTGGTCCACAGCTGCTCGTGGTCCCAGTCCTCCGCGTAGCCCTCAGCCGCGATCTCGTTGACGTAGTCGGTGATGACGTCACGCAGCATGTGCTGACACTGCTCGCGCAGGTCCTCGCCCTCGAGCACCCGACGGCGCTCGGCGTAGATCACCTTGCGCTGCTGGTTCATCACCTCGTCGTACTTGAGGACGTTCTTGCGGATCTCCATGTTCATCTGCTCGACCTGCGCCTGAGCAGACTTGATCGCCCGCGTGACCATCTTGGCCTCGATCGGCTGATCGTCGGGCAGGCGCATGGTCGTCATGACCCGCTCGACCATGTTGGCGTTGAACCGCCGCATCAACTCGTCCTGCAGCGACAGGTAGAAGCGGGACTCACCCGGGTCGCCCTGACGACCGGAACGACCACGCAGCTGGTTGTCGATACGCCGGGACTCGTGCCGCTCGGTACCGAGCACGTACAGGCCGCCCGCCTCGATGACCTCTTCCGCCTCACGCTTGCTCTCGGCGATGGCCTTCTCGTGCTCCGCCGGGTACGCGGCCTCGTACTCCTCCGGGTTCTCCACCGGATCGAGCCCGCGCTCACGCAGCGCCTGGTCGGCGAGGATCTCCGGGTTGCCGCCCAGCACGATGTCGGTACCACGACCGGCCATGTTGGTCGCGACCGTGACCGCGCCCTTGCGCCCGGCCTTGGCGACGATCAACGCTTCCCGCTCGTGCTGCTTGGCGTTCAGCACCTCGTGCGGGATGCCCCGCTTCATCAGCAGCTTGGACAGGTACTCGGAGCGCTCGACGCTCGTGGTACCGACCAGCACCGGCTGACCCTTCTCATACCGCTCGGCGATGTCGTCGGCGACCGCCTCGAACTTCGCCTCCTCGGTCTTGTAGATCAGGTCCGGCAGATCCTTGCGGATCATCGGCTTGTTGGTCGGGATCGGGACCACGCCGAGCTTGTAGGTCTGGTGGAACTCGGCCGCCTCGGTCTCGGCGGTACCGGTCATACCGGCCAGCTTCTCGTACAACCGGAAGTAGTTCTGCAGCGTGATGGTGGCCAGCGTCTGGTTCTCGGCCTTGATCTCGACGCCTTCCTTGGCCTCGATCGCCTGGTGCAGACCCTCGTTGTACCGGCGACCCGACAGCACGCGGCCGGTGAACTCGTCCACGATCAGCACTTCGCCGTTGCGGACGATGTAGTCCTTGTCGCGCTTGAACAGCTCCTTGACCTTCAGCGCGTTGTTCAAGTAGCCGATCAGCGGCGTGTTGGCCACCTCGTACAGGTTGTCGATGCCGAGCTGGTCCTCGACGAACTCGACGCCCTTCTCCGTGACACCGACGGCCCGCTTGCGCTCGTCGACCTCGTAGTGCACGTCCTTCTTCATCAACGGGGCAAGCCGGGCGAACTCGAGGTACCAGCGCGAGGACTGGTCCGCAGGCCCCGAGATGATCAACGGCGTACGGGCCTCGTCGATGAGGATCGAGTCCACCTCGTCGACGATGGCGAAGTAGTGGCCGCGCTGGACGCACTCGTCCAGGCTCCACGCCATGTTGTCGCGCAGGTAGTCGAAGCCGAACTCGTTGTTCGTGCCGTAGGTGATGTCGGCGTTGTAGGCGACCCGCCGCTCGTCCGGCGACATGTTCGCCAGGATGACGCCGACCTCGAGGCCGAGGAAACGGTGCACCCGGCCCATCCACTCGGCGTCCCGCTTGGCCAGGTAGTCGTTGACCGTGACCACGTGGACGCCCTTGCCCGCGATCGCGTTGAGGTACGCGGGCAGCACACAGGTCAGCGTCTTACCTTCACCGGTCTTCATCTCGGCGACCTGGCCGAGGTGCAGCGCGGCACCGCCCATGACCTGCACGTCGTAGTGCCGCTGACCGAGCACCCGCCGCGCGGCCTCACGAGCGACCGCGAACGCCTCGGGCAGCAGCTCGTCGAGTGATTCACCCTTGGCGTGACGTTCCCGGAACTCGTCAGTCTTGGCCCGCAGCTGCGCATCGGACAGGGGCTTGACGTCGTCTTCGAAGGAGTTCACGGAGTCAGCGATGTGCTTCAATCGCTTGACCCGCTTACCCTCACCCGCTCGCAGCAGGCGGCTTAAAACCATTCCGGCTCGACCTCACTGAGTCTGGCTTTGTCGTCTCACGGTGCACGAATGGTGTCCATCGTAATGGCCAACCAGTAGGGACAACGGTCGCCTTGACGCGAATAGTTCCTCTTGCTGCACCGACTTCGGTCGCGAACCTACCCTGTCGTCCGCAGCTCGTGGCCAGAACAGCCCGATGCCCCGCGCCTGGTGGCCGCGGGGCATCGGTCGTCTCTGCAGGTTCACCGCTCGATCAGCCGAGCCGGATCACCCCGTAGTCGAATCCTTTCCTCCGGTACACGACGCTTGGTTTGCCGGTTTCGGAGCAGTTGAACAGGTAGAAGTCGTGTCCCACCAATTCCATCTCGTAAAGGGCCTGGTCGACCGTCATCGGGGTCGCGGGGTGGGTCTTCTCCCGCACGATGCGGCCGGGCTCGTGTGTCTCGACCCCGTCGTTCCAGCGCTTCTGCTCAGGGACCGTGATCTCGTCGGTGTCCTCAGCTTCTGCCGTGTGTGGCGCGGGCGCTTCGAGTACCGCGGTGGACGCCGCGCGACGCCGACCGTTGGGCGCCGAGCCGTTGACGGCTGCCGCCGTGGCTTCCGCGACCGACTCGGGGCATCGCCTCCCGTAACTCACCTTCCTGCGATCATGCATCCGACGCATGCGGTTCTCCAATTTGGCGACCGCTGCATCCAATGCCGCGTAAAAGTCACCTGCCGTGGCCTCGGCGCGTACCGGCGAACCCTTCCCCATGCCGGTGATCTCGACGCGCTGGCAGTTCTTGAGCTGACGGCGGTTCGGCTCGTGGAACAACTCGACGTCGAAGCGGATGATCTTCCTGTCGTAGCGCTCGAGACGGGCCAGCTTGTCGCTGACGTGCATCCGATAGTGCTCGGGCACCTCGACGTTGCGGCCCTTCACGACGATGTCCATACACGACCTCCCTAGCTCGCGATGCGAGCTTTGTGATCAACGGGGCTCGGTACCAGTAACGTCGATCGCTCACCGGCACCGAAGGGACATGGGCTGTTCACCTCCTCGTGCCTGGCAGGATCGGGGGGAACCTGATAGCGCAGCACGTTAGCCGGTGACGTCCATGAACAACAGCCCCCGGTGCGGGGGATACCGAAGCGTGCGGCATAATGCGCGACCCTCGCGCTGCGCGACATCCATCGCGGGGTGACCGGGAAGTAATCGGCCAGTCGAGTGTCCTGGGTCTCACCCCGACGGAGCAAGATCAGCAGAAAGTAGCCGCTGCGGGTAACAATTCGGCCTCGAGGCTCCACGGCGCCCGGTGGGGTGAATTCCACCCGGCGGCAGCCGTTCGACCTGAGCCTCACACCCGGACAACGGCTCCCGCGCGCGGAAGGTTCCACCGATCGCGCTACCGCGTGAAATGCGCCAATTGCGCCGGACGGCGCGGCTGTGCCCGGTTTACCCACCCGCGGTTGCTTGCCGGCGGGAGCCACCGCTACGAAGAGCCGACGGCCGGCTGCGATCGAGCGCCGCTGGGATCTTCATAACGGGACTGCACCCTGGACGAGTACCACATGGTCCACACCGACAGCAGGGCCACCGATCCGAGCAGCAGGATCAGGCTCAGCGCGACCATCAGGTCCGCAGGCAGGAGATAGACCAGCGGAACACGCAGGACGGATTCCACCATCAGCGCCACGCCCCACACCGCGGTCATCAGTACGAAAGCACGTCCGAACTGCGGGATGGATGCGCACAACCGGTCGATTTCGTCGCGCTTGGCGCACGTCGAGCCGGCCCGCACGGCGACGAGAACAAGCGGCTTGTCGCCGAAGCAGCTGGCGATGAGGACGACAGCCGCGACCGCGGTGCTGAACGACTCCTTCACCAGGAGGAACTTCTCGTCCCCGGACACGAACGACAGCAGCAGGCCCACCCCGAGCACCGCGGCCAGCAATGCGGCGAACCCGTCGAAGGACCGCTGCTTCACCGCCACGAAAGCCAACCGCGCGGCGGCGCAGCCGGCACCACTCAGGAGAGCGAGCCACTCACCAGCACCCGCCAGACGCATGCCGTAGTAGGCCGCCAGCGGAAACCCCGCGTCCCAGAGCAGCAGTGTCAACAGTGGCCTGGCCTCGGACGACCTACTCATTCCCGCCCCCGCCGCTCGACCGAGGAGAGGAACGCAAGCACCCGCGCGTTCACGGCAGCGGCCGACTCACCGGCGATGGAATGAGTCGCCGACGGCCACAGCTCGCACTGCGCATCGACGAGCAGCCGACGCGCCCGCTCCACTGCCTTTCGGCCGTCGTGCATGACGCTCCGGCCACCCAACAGCACAAGCGCGGGCACCCGGAGGTCCCAAAGCTGGGCGTCGGTGAACACGCGCGGCGTCGGCAATCCGATCCGGAACGTCCGCATACCCTCCTCGATGACGCGGGCGACCGGATCGTCGACGTCGACCTCTGCCCCGTCGGAGATCCAGCTGATGAACGCGGGCCTCCCCCAACGCCGCACCACCGGCAACACTGCCAGCGCGCTGCGCGCGATCAGGCCGGCGGTGAATCGGGCGAAGGTCTGTACCGGCTCGATCAGGGTGAGCGAGGCCAGGCGAGAGGGTTCGTGCACCGCATAGTTCGCGGCCAGCCACCCACCGAACGAATAGCCGACCAGGTGGACATCCTCCAGGGCCAGCTCCGCAAGAACAGTACTCAGCCAGGCAGCCTGGTCAGCACCGTCGCGGATGGGCGCGGTCTGCACGCTACGGCCCGCTTCCCCGATGACGTCGACCGAGTACACCGGGCCGTTGCGGTCGACGAACGCCTGGAGGTTGGGCTGCCACATCACGGTGGCGCCGGCCCGTCCGTGCAGGAGCACCATCGGCGATGGTCCGGGCGCGCCGAATCGGTACACCCGAGCCGTCCCGAACGCCGTCTCGACGTCGAACCGCTCAGCGACAGGCGGCAAGGCGGTGAACGCCGACTCGTACGCCGCGAAGTACTCGTCGCGCGCCTGCGCCGAGACGAATCCACCGAGCCCCACGGGTCCTCCTTTTGACGATACGATCGGACTATAAAAGCTCGGGCGGATTTTTGCAAGCCGATCGTATTGCGAAAGGGGTGCGTCGCGTGCCCAAGCGCGTCGACCATGAGGAACGCCGACGGCTCATCGCCGCCGCGGTCCGGCGGATAGCGGCCGATCGCGGGTTGGAAGGGGTGAGCCTGGGCGAGGTCGCTGCCGAGGCAGGCATTTCCAAGGGGTTGGTGCAGCACTACTTCCCCTCCAAGGACGCGATGCTGCGCTATGCGACCGGAACGTTGCGCGAACAGGTCGACAACAGCGTCGGTGACAATCTCCCGGACGGGCTGCCAGGGCTTCGCATGCTCGTACACGCGCTGCTTCCCCGCGATGCGGCAAGCCGGACGGATGCGCTGGTGGCCAACGCTTTTCTGGTTCGCGCGTTGAAAGACCCGGGGATCGCCGAACGTTTCCGGGAAGGCCATGAGCAGCTTCGGAAAGCAGTGGCCGCGATGGTCACCGCTGCTCAGCAAGCGGGTGAACTGTCCGCGGACTGCGATCCCGTCACCGAGGCCGACCTGCTGATCGCGGTGGCTCTCGGTTTGAGCGATGCGGTCCTGCTCGGCCATCGGACACTCGAAGAAGCCGAAAGCCTCATCGATCGTCAGATTGCCCGGCTCGCGCACTGACCGCGAAGGCCTCGGGCCCGGCCCGATGCACTGTGGCGATCCCATATCCGTCGCCCGGACACCACCTGCCTGAAGCCTTGCGTTGTGCGTGGCCGGCCGGCGCCCGGGCCTGACCCGGCCGAGGCAGCGCGCGATGCGCGGGTCGGTCACCGAACCCAGCGGAAGGCCTGCACCGAGGTCAGCGTCAGCACCACGGCGACGGACAGCCCTGCCTTGGTGAGCACCCGGACGACTTCCGTGGCCGTCGTTCCGGTCGTCAACACGTCGTCGAGGACCACGACCTCGGCACCGGGAGGAGGGCGACCGGCGGGGACAAGATGGATACGCCCCGCCAGGTTCGCCGCTCGCGCGACCGCTCCGAGACCCACCGCGTCCTGCACTCCTGCGGCCAACCGGAGTGCAGGCGCAACCGCGGTCGCGACGCCTCGTGACGCCATCACCGCGGCACATTCCTCGGCGAGCAGCTGCATATGCGGTCCACCGCGTCGGCGCGCGGCGGTTCGCTTGGACGGCACTGGCACCAGGTAGATCGTGTTCCTCGGCGGCCTCGCCGAAGGTGACGTGTTCCTCGGCGGCCCCGCAAAAGATGAACAGATCTCGGCAGGAGCGACACGGGCCCGCGCCCCAGATTCCTTGACCGCGGCACCGCCTTGGCTGCGATCGCCCGGAGCGCTCCCCGTAGCAGCGGTGTTGCGGTGGATCCGTTCCGCTTCACCAACAGGCTCTTGCCGGGGCACGCACAGGTTCAGCACCCCGCTTGCCAGCACACGACCGAGCGGCTTCGCCAGATCGCGCCGCCTCCGCTCCTTGAACGCCAGCACCACCTGCCGCGCCGGCCCGCGATACCCGGCCATCGCGTACGCAGGCGTGCCGCTCGGCAGCGTGACCGGCAGCGGATGCGGACCAGTGAATTCTCGGGTGCAGCGCAGACAGCACGCTTCGCTCGGCGCACCACAACCCGCGCACCGGGACGGAAGGACCAAGTCGAGCAATCCCATGCGCCAAGCGTGACGCCGCCTCGGCGCCTGCGCGAGAGCTCACCGGCAAACAGCGTTACGAGTGCGCCATTCATCCACGTTTTTCGCACCGAGTGGAGCCGTGTGTGCGCTCAACCCGGGTAGAAGGGTGACTGCATGCCCTCCTGCGTGTTCCGCTGGGAATCCCACGGCTCGCCGGTCGACGAAACGGTCCACAAGCCGTTCTCGTCAGCGGCGAGCACACGGCCGCTGGGCAGTGCGGTGATCCCGCTGATCGGCGGCTGCAGGTTCGCAGCGTTGTAGATCGCGGAGGTGAAGCCATCAACGGACACCTGAACGACCGGCTGGGAGTTCGATTCCGTCGCGACCACCAGCTCGTGCTGGGTCGTCCAGTCCACGTCCTTGACGTCGGCCAGCATCGCCGGCTGGAGGATGCGCGGCGTGGTCAGCCGAACAGTGTTGTTCGTGCGCTGCACGGCCGCGACGACCAGCTTCCCGTCGGCCACCATGGCAGCTCGGGTGCCGTCCCTGGACAGCCGGAACGCGGTGATCCGGCCGAACGTAGCCAACTCCTTGGAGTCGACCGTCCTCGGCACCCAAGCTCCGTCCTGAGTCAACTGCGCGCGGACCACCCGCTTGCCGTCGACGACGGTCCACACCTCGTAGCTGACCTTGTTCTCCGGGTAGGCCGGCTGCCACGTGGGCCGGGTCATGCGCTTGCCGCGGATGTTCACCGGGGCGAGAGCTTTACCGAGCTCACCCACCCGCAGCCGGACGCGGCTGCCGATCTTCTCCACCGCCGCGAGCTGGCCGCCCTCCAGCGACTGGGCCGCGCTGACGACGTCGTACTCACCATTGCCCGCAGGTCCCGAGATCGGCGCGCCGTTGGCCAGCGAGCGGATCGTGCCGTCGAGGACCGCGTAACCAGGACTGTCGGCGATCTTCGGCGTGGGCGGTTTCAGGTCGCTGCGTCGCCAGTCGGTGCGGTCCGGCAGCAGTGGTTTGCCGTCCGACTGCAGTCGCACCAGGTCCACGTTCTCCAGCGACATGACGACCTGGGTGACGATGCGCCTGCGTTCCTCCGGGCTGACCCCGACCAGCCCGGTCAGCGGCACTTCCAACGCCGTGCCCACCTCACGCACGTTGGTTTCCATCGTCGCGGCGGCCAGCGGGTCGTCCACCGCGTTGCGAATCGAATAGGAGGGGCCGCTCAGCAGCAGGTGCATGATCCGGCTGCTCAGACCCTCCGCGGGCTGCGCGGCGACATAGCGCAGGTCCGGAACCAGCACGTCGCTGTTGGGCGCGTAGAAGTACAGCCGCGTGGTGAAGTAGTACCGGCTGAACTGCTCCTTGTTGGTGATCACCTTGCTGGGCAGCTCGACGATCCGCCACTCGCCGGTGTCGGGCTGCCTGCGCAGCCGGAGCTTCTGCTCCATCGGCTCGTTCAGCGGGGTGAACGAGCGGTCCGGCCCGAGCTTGCCGATGACGGTGCCGATCAGGGTGATGACGGTTTCGTTCTCGTCCTGCGGCTGCTCGGACTGGGGCGCCCGAATGGTGTTGAAGTTGTCGTCGAGGATGTGCACCTCGCTGCGCGGCTTCCACTTCTTCGCCGTGTCCGGTGCGAGGTATTGCCGGGAAGCCGCATACAGGTCGGCCTCCAGCGCGTTCGCCTCCACGAAAGCACGCACGACGTCCGCGGCGGGAAGATTCTTCTCCGGCGGCTGCAACGGCTCGGTGAGCTCAGGCCCGGTGGTCGCGGCGCGGATCGCCTGCGGTTTGGTTTCCAGCGGCAGGTTCGCACAGCCCGCCGCAGCGAGCACGACCGCAATGGCGAGCACACCGAGCTTGCGGGACTTCATCGGCTCACCTCCGCTCGATCGCCACCGCGGCCCGCCTCGTCGCCGCTGGGAAGCGCGCTGGTCGCACTCCCGTTAGGGGATCCCTCCGGGGGATCCGGCGGGAGTGGCAGCGGGCTGCTGGTCACGGTGTTTCCCTGCTCGCGTGGGAGGGTCAGTCGGAAACACGCACCTTTGCCGGGCTCGCCCCACGCGACGAGTTCGCCACCGTGCAGGCGGGCGTCCTCCTGACTGATGGCAAGGCCGAGGCCCGTGCCGCCGGTGTGGCGGTTGCGTGACGGGTCGGCGCGCCAGAACCGGTTGAACACCAGCTCCTCCTCCCCCGGGCGCAGACCGACACCGTAGTCGCGCACCGCGATGGCGACCGCGTCGTCGCTCACGGCCATGATCAACCGCACCGGTTTGCCTTCACTGTGGTCGACCGCGTTGGCCAGCAGGTTGCGCAGGATGCGCTCGACACGACGGGCGTCCACTTCTGCGCTGGCTTCGGCCTCGGGCAGCACCAACTCGATCGGTGTGCCCGCGGTGCCCGCCAGCACCCGGACCTGCTCACGAACGCGCTCGACGATCGGGCGCAGGTCGATGAACTCGGCCGACAGCTCCTCCACGCCGGCATCCAGGCGGCTGATCTCCAGCAGGTCGCCGAGCAGGGCCTCGAAGCGGTCCAGCTCGTCGACCAGGAGCTCCGCGGAGCGGGCCAGGCCGGTCGGGAACTGCTCGCGGGAAGCGTGCAGCACGTCTGCGGCCATCCGGACCGTGGTCAACGGGGTGCGCAGCTCGTGGGAGACGTCGGAGGTGAACCGGCGCTGCAACTGGCCGAACTCCTCCAGCTGCTGGATCTGCTGCTGGATGCTCTCGGCCATCTCGTTGTAGGACACGGCGAGCTTGGACAGGTCGTCCGTGCCGGCAACCGGGAGGCGCTGATCGAAATCGCCTTCGGCGAATCGGGCGGCGGCGGTCGCGGCGCGGCGCACCGGGAGCACGACCTGCCTGGTCACCAGGTTCGCGATGCTGGCGACCAACAGCAGCAGCACGAACCCGCCGACCAGGAACGTGTTCTGCACCGTGTTCACGGTGTTCTGCTCGGCGGTCAGCGGGAACAGCAGGTACAGCTGGAGCGGGCGGCCGGTCGCCGCCGTCATCGGTTCACCGATGATCAAATAGGTCTTGCCCTGCACGGTGTGGATCTGCTGCGACTCCTGCCGCTGCTCGACGAAGCGACGCAGATCCTCCGGCACCTTCCAGTAGTCACCTGCGGCGATCGGCTCGTCTCCGCCTGCGACCGTGCCACCGACCAGCACGGGCTCGAAGATGCCCGCGGCGGAACCTTCCGGGTCCTGCGACGAGGGGGCCGAGAAGGTGATCTGCTTGCGCGCATTGTCCAGACGCTCACGCAACGTCTCCGGCGAGATGTCCACACCGGCGAGCTCGTTACGCGCGGTCTCCAACACGGAGCGGGCTTGTGCCAGTGCGGCCTTCTCCTTGGCGTCCAGCAGCCGCTCGGCGATCTGGTACTGCAGCACCATGACTAGGACAAAGACCACCGCGGACGACAAGGCCAGCGTCGACACGGTGACCTTGAACTGCAGGGAACTGCGCCACAGATCGCCGACAGCCGCCATGCGAGCGCGACCGAACGCCACGACCCGGCGAGCCACCCGGCCTAACCGGCGACCGACGTCTTTCACCTGCACGCTTTCAGACTAGATGTGCCCGTTGTGTGGTTACGGTGGGCCGGCCTTGTACCCGACCCCGCGCACGGTCAGCACGACCTCGGGGTGTTCCGGGTCGCGCTCCACCTTGGACCGCAACCGCTGGACGTGCACGTTCACCAGCCGGGTGTCGGCAGCGTGCCGGTAGCCCCACACCTGCTCCAGCAGCACCTCGCGGGTGAAGACCTGCCGCGGCTTGCGCGCCAGCGCCACGAGTAGGTCGAACTCCAGCGGAGTGAGCTGGATCTGCTTGCCGTCGCGAGTGACCTCGTGGCCGGGCACGTCGATAGTCAGATCACCGATGGTGAGCGTCTCCGCGGGCTCGGACTCCAGCCTCCGCAACCGTGCCCGCACACGCGCGACCAGTTCTTTCGGCTTGAACGGTTTGACGACGTAGTCGTCGGCGCCGGACTCCAGGCCGAGGACCACGTCCACGGTGTCGCTCTTGGCGGTCAGCATCACGATCGGCACGCCGGACTCGTTGCGGATCGCCTTGCAGACGTCGATGCCGTTCATGCCCGGCAGCATCAGGTCGAGCAACACCAGATCCGGCTTCAGCTCGCGTACCGCGGGCAATGCCCGAGAGCCGTCCGCCACCACGGCGGTGTCGAAACCCTCACCGCGCAGCACGATGGTGAGCATCTCGGCGAGGGCCGGATCGTCATCGACTACCAGTACGCGTGCCTTCATGACCCTATGTTCGCACTTTCGGTGTGATCTGTTCCTTCAGGCCCTGGCGGTGTCGGCCTGTCTCTTACGCCGAACGGCCTCTTCATGGCCCGTTCGGGTGATCTCGGAGTCGAAACCCAGGTCGATCGCCAACTTCCGCGCGTCGACCTCGTGCTCGCCGTCGACGACGTGCCACTCCGACAGCCAGGCCGCAGCCGCAAGATCATCGTAGACGGAGGCCACTCGGGCCTGAAGCTGTCCGTCGGATTCGTAGCTGTCCCGGCCACGCGCCGCGTCGGCGGCAGCGCGACCACGAGCCCGTTCCCCAGCAACATCCGGCGGTACCCGCAGCAGAATCTGCGCATCGGGTACCGGGAGGTCGAATCGCTCGATCTCCAGCTCGCGCACCCAGGCGACGAACTCACCGTCGACGCTTTGCTGCAACCGAGCGGCGCCGTACGCAGCGTTCGATGCGACATAGCGGTCGACCAGCACGACGTCGTGGCGCTCGAGTGCCTCGCGCAACTCGCCAGCGGCGTCCCTGCGATCGAGGGCGAACAGCAGCTGAAAGCCGTAAACCGACTCCGTCACATCCCCCAAACGGCCGTGCAGGCCGTCCCGGATGAGGTCCGCGTGCACGTCCACCCCGTAGCGCGGGAAGGCCACGGTGTGAACGCCGGCCCCGAGGCCTTCAAGATGTTTCTTCAGCGCATGCGTCACGGTGTTCTTGCCAGCGCCGTCCAGGCCCTCGATGACCAGCAGCTTTCCCACGGCCCCGAGCCTACGACGTCGCTTGCCGGCGTGATCGTGCGGCGTCGCTTCGAGGCGAGTCGGCGTGCGGGCACGACGCTGCGGGGACGATCGTGACTCTCAGCCGACGGTCGCGAGGCAGCCAGGCCGGATGAGGCACTGGCCGCCAGGGCGAACAGGCCGCAGGGCGGGCAGGACGCCGGGGCGCCAAGGTGGGCAGGACGGCGGGACGCCAAGGTGGGCAGCCCCCTGAGCAGCGCCGAAAGCCCCCTGACACACCGCGGCGGCAGCCGCATCGGGTGCCGGCTGCCGCCACGAAAACCCGAGACTCAGTACCGGTAGTGGTCCGACTTGAACGGGCCCTCGACGTCGACGTCGATGTACTCCGCCTGCTCCTTGGTCAACTTCGTCAGCTCGCCGCCCAGCGCCTGCAGGTGGATGCGCGCCACCTTCTCGTCCAGCTTCTTCGGCAGCCGGTAGACCTCGTTGTCGTACTCCTCGTGCTTGGTGAACAGCTCGATCTGCGCGATCACCTGGTTGGAGAAGCTGTTCGACATCACGAAGCTCGGGTGGCCGGTGGCGTTGCCCAGGTTGAGCAGCCTGCCCTCGGACAGCACGATGATCGACTTGCCGTTGGGGAACACCCACTCGTCGACCTGCGGCTTGATGTTGATCTTCTGCACGCCCGGGTAGCGGGCCAGACCCGCCATGTCGAGCTCGTTGTCGAAGTGGCCGATGTTGCCCAGGATCGCCTTGTCCTTCATCTGGGCCATGTGCTCGACCGTGACCACGTCCCTGTTCCCAGTCGCGGTGATCACGATGTCCGCGACGTCCAGGACCGACTCCAGCCGCTTGACCTCGTAGCCGTCCATCGCCGCCTGCAACGCGCAGATCGGGTCGATCTCGGTGATGATCACGCGGGCGCCCTGGCCGCGCAGCGATTCCGCGGCGCCCTTGCCGACGTCGCCGTAGCCGCAGACCACCGCGACCTTGCCACCGATCAGCACGTCCGTGCCGCGGTTGATGCCGTCGATCAGCGAGTGCCGGATGCCGTAGCGGTTGTCGAACTTGGACTTGGTCACCGAGTCGTTGACGTTGATCGCCGGGAACAGCAGCTCATCGGCGGCGGCCATCTGGTTCAGCCGCAGCACACCCGTGGTGGTCTCCTCGGTGACACCCCGGATGCCTTCGGCGATCGTGGTCCACTTCTTCGGGTCGGCCGCCAGCGAGGCCTGCAGCCGCTCCAGGACGACGTTCCACTCCTCGGAGTTCTCCTCGTCGACCGGCGGCACGACCCCGGCGTCCTCGAACTCCTTGCCCTTGTGCACCAGCAAGGTGGCGTCGCCGCCGTCGTCCAGGATCATGTTCGGCCCGCCGTCCGGCCAGGTGAGCATCCGCTCGGTGCACCACCAGTAGTCCTGCAGGGTCTCGCCCTTCCACGCGAACACCGGAACGCCCTTCGGCTCCTCCACCGTGCCGTGCGGCCCGACGACGACCGCGGCCGCGGCATGGTCCTGCGTGGAGAAGATGTTGCACGACGCCCAACGCACCTCGGCACCCAACGACACCAGCGTCTCGATGAGCACCGCGGTCTGCACCGTCATGTGCAGCGAGCCGGAGATCCGCGCACCACGCAGCGGATAGACCTCGGAATACTCCTCACGCAACGCCATCAGACCCGGCATCTCGTGTTCGGCGAGCCGGATCTCCTTCCTGCCGAATTCGGCGAGTTCCAGATCAGCGACGGCGAACTCGATGCCGTTGCGCGTCTGCACCGGTACCGACGGCGGGTTTTCTGCGGTCATAAGGCGTTTCCTCCATGCGTGGTCGTCCTTCGAACACTACCGTGAGCCTGCTGGTCGAAGACCAACGTGGTGCCGGCGCTCGCGCACCGCGCAGGCATCGGCCGAGCCACCCCACCGACACCGAGAAAACGCTGGTCATCAATGTCACTGCCTGGCCAAGACGCCCGAGTCGTCGAACTGCGCGTCCCCGGACTGGTCGGCGTGACCGGGGAGCAACTGCTGGACTCCGTGGCCACGGTCACCGTCGCGGGGGACGAGGCCGGTGAGCTCGTGCGCCCGGCCGACCGGTTGCGCCGTCCCGCGCCCGGACCCGTCCTGCAGGCTCTGGGCCGCTCGCTGCCCCGCACGCTGGAAGGCTACTTGTGGGGCAAGATGACCTCCGGCGGCGCGGTGAAGGCCACCTGGGCACTGCTGTTCCCGTTCTCGCTGGCCAACGTCGCACACGGCATGCTGCCCGCTCCGGCCGGGCGTCCGGGGCGCGCGCTGGTGGCCGTCTGTCAGTCGTTGCTGCGCGTCATCGGACTTCTGCTCACCGCGCTGCTGGTGACCCAACTCGGCGTGATCAGCCTCGACCTGCTCGCCACGCAATGCCTCGGCGGCAGCGAGGAATGCTTGGGGTGGACGCCGAGCCGGCTGCGGGACAGCGAGCAGCTGCGGATGGCCCTCGGCCTGCTGCCACCGGTTCTCGTCGTCGCGGCGATGCACCGCGTGTCCGTGGTGAGTTGGCGGCATGCCGGAGTCCGCACACGGCCTGCGGCCGAAACCACGAGCTCGCGGGCTCGAACGGGCAAGCGACTGGCAGGCGACGTTCTGCAGCCCGGCCCGAACGCGGCGCTCCTGCGGACTTTGCACACTCTCACGTCGCTGCTGTGCATCGCATTGTTGCCCCTCGGCGGACCATTCACTCCGCAGGCCGACACCCGGGCCCAGGTGACCTGGATCGTCACCCTGGGTTTGCTGGTGCTGGTGTTCGTGGCCGTCGCCGCGCTGGACGACGTCGCAACGGGACTTCGCCGGTTGCTCCCGCGGTCCGCACGCACCGTGGGCATCGCGGTCGCGCTCGCGCTGATCATCGCCGCCGGCCTCACAGCCGCCCCACGCGGCGCCGACCGCGCGGGCCTGGACTCGATGACCGAAGGCATCCTCGGCGCGCTGGTGCTCGTCTGGCTCGTCTTCGCGCTGACCCTGATCCCGCTGGCACTCCTTGCCCGGCGGGAGTGGAAGCACCTGCCACGTCGGCTACGCCCCTGGCTGGGCGGCTGGGCCGCGGCGCCGACCGTGCTGCTGGCCGGGTTGATCGGTGCCGGTTTCGGAGCAGGCCTGGCCATCTCCATCCGTGAGCTGCTCAACGCGACATCGCTGGCCCTGCCCGCGAGCTACCAGGCCATCACCATGCTGTGGGGCGCGGGCACGATCATCGCCGCGCTGCTGTGGATCGGATTCCGGCTGATCGCCGTCCCGATTCGCAGACGCAGGCGCGGCATCCCGCCCATCGTGCGCCTCCTGCAAGCCGACGACGAGGAGCAACGGGAAGCGGCGCACGCGTGGGCGATCGCGATCCTCGAGCGCAAGCACATGCATCGGCTGGTGGCCTCGCTGACGTTGCTGCTCGCCGCTGTCGCCACGGTGCTGATCGCACGCCGGATCGGCGGCTGGGAGATGCCCGACGAACTGCGCCTGCTCGACGACGTCGGCGTGCTGGCACTGGGTGTACTGGCCGCGGGCCTGCTACGCGTCGTCTACACCGCCGCCAGGCAAGCGGGTCGCAGCCGGCACCTCGGCGCGCTGGCCGACCTCGTCTACTTCTGGCCGCGCCGTGCGCACCCGGTCGTTCCGCCGTCGTACGCCCTCAAGGTCATCCCGGATCTGGTCGACCGCGCCCAGCAACACCTGGCTGAGCCGAACACCCGGCTGGTGCTGGCCGGTTACAGCCACGGTGGCCTGCTCGCCCTGATCGCGGCGGCGCGGCTGACCGAAACCTGCACCCCCGAGCAGGTCGAACGCCTCGGACTGATCACCGCGGGCACTCCGGCGCAGTGGGGCTACCAGCGCGCTTTCCCCGGCCTGTTGCCGACGGGTGAGCTGGCCGAGTTGTTCGGGCGGTTGCAGGGGCGGTGGCGCGGACTGTGCCGGGGCACCGATCCGTTCGGCGGCGGGGTGACCACATGGCGCCACCAGGTCGTCGGAGGCAAGTTGCTCGGAATCGGCTACACCGCCGACGGCGGCATCAGCCCGCTGCCGCCCGCCGTGCCAGGGGTCTCGTCGGCACTGGTCATCGGCGGGGACCACTGGCTGTCCGACCCGGTCGCCCAGCAACCGGACGTGGACCGGCGATGGGCGCCCGGAATCCTGCGGCACAGCGACTACCTGGTGGACCCGGAGTGGGATCGCGCGGTCGCGATCGCCGCGGGCTTGGAGCAACCGCAGACCCCCGCGCCCAGGCGGAACGGCGAGCAGTCGTCGTGGCTGAGCGACCTGCCGCGGATCCCGTGAGCGGGTAGGGATCTCGGCGCACCGGGCCGCCCGCAACCAAGCGGGGCGGCGACCTCAGCTCTTGCTTTCCGCCGACAGCTCGCGATCCAGGTCCGGCTCCAGATAGATCAACCTGGCCGCGGGCACTTTGGCCCGCACCCTGGCCTCCGCCTGGTCGATCGCCCGCGCCACCTCGGGCAGCTGCAAGCGCGGTTTGAGCGCCAGCTTCGCGGCCACCAGCAGCTCTTCCGGGCCGATGTACTGCGTCTTGATGTGAATGACCCGCTCGACCTGCTCGTCGGCTTCGAGCTCGCGGACGATCGTGTTCAGCTCCTCCGCGGGCGAGCCCTCACCGATCAGCAGGCTCTTCATCTCGATCACCAGGATGATCGCGATGATGCCGAGCAGCACGCCGATGCACATCGTGCCGACCCCGTCCCACACCGGGTCACCGGTCAACACGGTCAGCCCGACACCGCCGAGCGCCAGCGCCAAACCGATCAGCGCTCCCGCGTCCTCCAACAGCACCACGGGCAACTCCGGCACACGCGACTGCCGGATGAACTGCCACCACGTCGCATCGCCCTTGAGCGAGGTGGATTCCTTGATCGCGGTGCGGAAGCTGAGCGACTCCAGCACGATCGCCACCACCAGGATGGCCACCGCAACCAGCGGGGATTCCAGTTCGTGCGGCTCGATCAGTTTCTCGACGCCCTCGTACAGCGCGAACAGCGACCCGAGGGAGAACAGCATCAGGGCGACGATGAACGACCAGAAGTACCGGTCACGGCCGAAGCCGAACGGATGCTGGGTAGTGGCCCGACGCTTCGCGGTCCGCTGGCCGAGCAGCAGCAAGCCCTGATTCGTGGTGTCCGCTACCGAGTGAACACCTTCGGCCAGCATCGACGACGACCCGGTGATGGCGGCACCGATGAACTTCGCCGTCGCGATTCCCGCATTGGCCAGCAGCGCGGCGATGATTGCCTTGGTACTACCCTCGGCGGCCACGTACGTCCTCCCCTTGCGTGCTAGCGAGACGTCGGGAGCTTAATCGACGCACGGTCAGGTAGTGCTGATCACCCGGTGGTCGCCCGGAACACCTGCGCCCCCGCGGACTCCGCGGGCCGCACCGCCACCGGTGGCTCGCTGGCGGGCAGCCACACCGAGCGGCCACGCGGGACGGTCAGCTCACGCTCACCGCGCAGCACGATCGACCCCTCGCTGCACAACACGATCTGCGGACGGCCGCCGGACAGCACGACCTCGTCGGTGTCGCCGCCCGACCACTCGATGCGCGACAGCTCGAATTCCGGCGCCGGGGTGCGGTAGACCCGCATCCGGGGCTCCTGCGCATCCGGCTCGCCCGTGCTCACCGGCATCTCGCGACAGGTGAAATCCAGTACCCGCAGCAGCTCGGGCACGTCGACGTGCTTGGGCGTCAACCCGCCGCGCAACACGTTGTCCGAGTTGCCTTGCAGTTCGATCGCCATGCCGCGCAGGTACATGTGCAGGTTGCCCGCGGGCAGGAAGATCGCTTCCCCCGGCTGCAGCGTCAGCCGATTCATCAACAGCGACGCCAGCACGCCCGCATCGCCCGGATGACGATCCGCCAGCTCCAGCGCCGTCCGGCAATGCTCGGTGAACTCACCGCCGGCGTCCACGTGCTCCGCGCACGCCTTCAGCACGGCGGGAAGCAGCTCGTCGAGATGCTGCTGCGGCATCGTGATCCACGTGGTGAACAGTGCACGCAGACCGTTGGCGTCCGGCTGACCGGCCAGCAACCCCGCGCTCTTGGCCAGTTCCGCCGAGTCCAACGCGCGCAGCAACTCGACCGTGCGCTCCGCGGGTGCGAAGCCGGCCATGGCATGGAACTCCGTCAGCGCGCAGACCAGCTCGGGCTTGGGCGTCGGGTCCGGGTAGTTGCGATGCGCCGCCTTGCGCGGAATCCCCAACTCCTCCTCCCGCGCATAGCCTTCCGCTGCTTGTTCGGCCGACGGGTGGGCCTGCAACGACAGTGGCTCCTCGGCGGCCAGCACCTTGAGCAGGAACGGCAACCGGTCGGAGAACCGACGGGCCACCTGCGGCCCGAGCTGCCCTGCCGGGTCGGCATCGATCAGCTCGAGCAGACTCTGCTCGCCCCCGTCCGGGCCGGCCACCCGGGACGGATCGCCAGGGTGGGCGCCCATCCACAGCTCGGCCTCAGGATGGTCGGACGGGGACGGCCTCCCGGTGAACTCGGCCAGCGCGGTCCGCGACCCCCAGGCATACGGACGCACCGCGTTACGCAGCAGCCGCATGTCAGGCCTGCACCGGGCGGTAACGGCCGACGGTTCCCGCGGCGAGCCCGAGGTACAACGCCGCCATCTCCATGCGTAGCGCCAACACCGCGGCCAGCGCCGGTTCCGCCACACCCAGTTCATCGGCCATGTCGAGTACCTCCGCTTCTGGCAACACCTCGTGCGCTGACCGCCGCACCACGCCTGCCGCTGCTGACGTGCGGATGGCCAGCAACAGCAGTCGCAGCCGCCGCGCGGGCTCCGGCGACACATCCGGGTCGTCCGGATCGGCGAAGATGTTCGCCCCCGTGTGCTCGTTGACCGCGGCCCGGTGCAGCGCCACCCGAGTCACCGCGTGCCGGTACTCGGCGGCGTCGGCCACCACTGCGGCCTCGGCGGCCAGCACATGCGCCGCGTACCCGGCGACGGCACCCGCCACCGGGTCCAGCCCCCACAGCAGCGGCGTCCGGTCCACCCAGCGCAACGCCAGCGACTTCGCCGGGTTCACGAACGACTCGTGGCCGAGATGGTTCCGCTCCGCCTCCGCGTCGAGTTGATCGGCCACCAGGTCGGCGTCCACCGACAACAGGTCGAGTGCGGACACCGTGAGCAGCCCGGTGATCAGCGCGCTCGTGAAGCTCTCCGGAATCGCCCCGCTCAGTTGGGGTGAGATGACCAACCCGTGGCCGGCGATCGAGGCGGCAACCGGCCCGTCCGGTGGCGCGGTCAGCACAACCGCGGCGCCGTAGCGTCCCGCGCGGTCCAGCGACGCGGCCAGCTCCTCGTCACCGGGATCGGCCGTGTAGGCGAACACGACGTCCAACGCGCCCACCCAGCTCGGCACGACATCGCAGGTCACGATCGGCACCGGGCATCCGGGCGAGAGCATGCTCGCGATCACCCGGGTGGCGGCTCGGCCGATGCCCTGCCTGCCGACGAGCACCAGCGCGCGCGGCCGCCCGACGTCCAACCGCGACCGCAAGTCCAGCTCGCGCGCGATCTCGGCGGACGCCCGCACCTGCGCACCGGACATGGCGGCCGACCGCAGCCTGCTCTCGGTGTCGGCCTCGGCCAGCCGCACCGGGTCGTCAAGCAGCGTGTCGTCGAAGGTCGTCATTGCTCGCTCGCGCCGTCCGATGTCGTCCGCCCCGGCTCGATCGCCTCGTCCAGCAGCAGCACCGGAATCCCGTCGCGCACCGGGTACTGCCGCCCGCACTCGGTGCAGGTCAACGCATCCGCTTCCGGATCATCCGGGGTTCCCACACGCAACGGAGCATGATCCTCCGACGGGCAGGCCAGGATTTCCAGCAGCTGCGCGTCCAACTCTACGGTCATGCTTCCTCCCTACCAGGGTCCGCCGTCAGCCGCGGATGATCGCCAGAACCTCGTCCGCCAGTGCCGTCACGGCTTGTTCGTCGGCCGCTTCGGCGTTGAGCCGCAGCAGCGGTTCGGTGTTCGACGGACGGACATTGAACCAGCTGCCGTCCGGCAGCTCGACCGTCAGACCGTCCAGCTCGTCGATCGTCACGCCGGGGCGGTGCGCGAACGCCTCCTTGACCGCCATCATGCGGGCCACCTGATCGTCCACGGTGGAGTTGATCTCGCCGGACCCGACGTAACGCTGGTACTCGGCGGCCAGTTCGGACAGCGGCCGCGGCTGCTCACCGAGCGCGGCCAGCACGTGCAGCGCGGCGAGCATGCCGGTGTCGGCCCGCCAGAAGTCGCGGAAGTAGTAGTGCGCCGAGTGCTCGCCACCGAAGATGGCGTTCGTCTCGGCCATCTTCGCCTTGATGAACGAGTGGCCCACCCGGGTGCGCAGCGGCTCGCCGCCGTGCTCGCGCACCAGCTCGGGGACGGCCTTCGACGTGATCAGGTTGTGGATGATCGTGCCGCCGGGCTCCTTGGCCAGCTCACGCACCGCCACCAGTGCGGTGACCGTGCTCGGGGTGACCGGCTCGCCGCGCTCGTCCACCACGAAGCAGCGGTCCGCGTCGCCGTCGAACGCCAGCCCGGCGTCCGCGCCCAGCTCGCGCACCTTGGCCTGCAGGTCACGCAAGTTCTCCGGCTCCAGCGGGTTCGCCTCGTGGTTCGGGAACGTGCCGTCCAGCTCGAAGTACAACGGCTCGATGGTCACCGGCAGGCCGTCGAACACCGTCGGCACGGTGTGGCCACCCATGCCGTTGCCTGCGTCGACCACCACGCGTAGCGGGCGGATGCCGCTGAGGTCGACCAATTTACGCAGGTAGGCCGCGTAGTCGGCCAACACGTCGCGCTCACTGCGGCTACCGGGCGGGCCGTCGTGGGCCGGGACGCCGTTCTCCACCGCTTCCCGGATGTCGGCGAGCCCGGACTCCTGCCCCACCGGGCTGGCACCCGCGCGGCAGAGCTTGATGCCGTTGTAGGCGGCCGGGTTGTGGCTGGCGGTGAACATCGCGCCGGGCAGCTGCAGCGCCCCGGAGGCGAAGTACAACTGGTCGGTGCTGGCCAGGCCGATCGACACCACGTCGACGCCCTGCGCGACGACACCATCGGCGAACGCGTCCGCCAATCGTGGCGACGAGTCGCGCATGTCGTGGCCGATCACCACCGACTGCGCGCCTTCTGACCGCATCAACCGGGCGAAAGCCGCGCCGAATTCGCGTACCAGCTCCTCGGTGAGCTGTTCGCCCACCACACCCCTGATGTCGTACGCCTTGACGATGCCCGACAGGTCAGTCACACGGCCCCCGATTCCTCAGCCAACAGCAGTGGATTTCCGGAGCCGAGCCTACCGGGATCGAGCCCTACGTGACCGGGTCGGGCAGCACGCGCAGGTGGCCGCGACGACCGCCTCCGCTCGCCGGGTGCTGCTGCTCCGGCTGCTGGGGCTGCGGGGCCTCTTGCCTGCCCGCCTCGCGGACGGCCTCGGCCAGCGCGGTCAGCTCGTCACTCGACGGTTCGTCGGAGAAGTCGCCCTCGTGCCGGACGACCTCCCAGCCCTTCGGAGCGGTCAGACGCATCGCGTGCTCGGCGCACAGATCGTAGGAGTGCGGCTCGGAGGCCGTGGCCAGCGGACCGACGACGGCCGTGGAATCGCTGTAGGCGTAGGTCAGCGTGGCGACCGCGGGAAGTCCACACCCCGACCGAGAGCACACACGCACGGTTCGCATAGCCGGTGACTGTAGCCGGAGACACCGACGACTGTGCGGAGGCGCACCGAGAGAACCTCACTCGTGCCGCGACTGACACCCGGTTGCACGCCCGACGGTGCCCGAACGGACAGCACGTAGGCTGCGGGCGTGGGCAGCAATCGCATTCGCCGACGGGACCGGCGCGGTCGTGGGCTGCGTGGGCCGCTGCTGCCTGCCACGCTGCCCGCGGCGGCCAGCCGCGCGGAACAGTTCGACGCGCTGGTGGTCGAGGTGCTGGAGCCGATCGAGGCGCGGTGGTCGAGCAAGCTGGCGAACCTGGACGTCGCGGTGGACGAGGTTCCCGACGTGCGCGGAGAGCCGGACGACGAAGGGCTGCTGTTGGACGGCCTGGTGCCGTTGTCACGGCTGGTGCCGGTCGGCGTGGACCGGCACGGCGTCCCGACCCGGGCGCGCATCGTCGTCTACCGCAGGCCGCTGGAAGCACGCGCCAAGGATCCGGAGGAGCTGGCCGACCTGGTGCGGGAGGTGCTGGTCGAGCAGATCGCCGGCTACCTGGGCGTGGACCCGGACGACGTGGAGTGAGCTGACCGCTTGCGGCCCGCCGGAATCGCGGTGAGCAGGGTGAACAGCACCGCACCGATCTGTGCGAGCAGCAGGATCTCGCGCACCGTGCTGTCGTAGATGACTTCGACCTCCGCGGCCCTGGTCGGCACTTCGACGGCGACCTGGTGGCCCCATGCCCGCACGATCGGCTGCCGCTTGCCGTTGACGGTGGCGTGCCAACCCGCCTCGTGGGTGGCGGCCAGCACCAGCAACCGGCCGCCCGGTCCGTCGGAGACTCGCACGCGAACGTCCGGCGGGCTGGTCTCCACCACCGCGACCCCCTCGCCCTCGATGTCGCCGGTCGGCGGTTCGCCGTTGACGGCAAGCTTGGTGACCTCGGGCGCGATCAACGTGACCGGTCCGCTCGGCGGGCGAAGCCGAATCAGCTGACGGCCGTCGGCGAGCGCCGGTGCCGGGGTGGCAACCTCCCCCGCGGCCGCCAGCACGCGGTCCGCGGGCACGCCGGCAGGCAGCGCGACGAAACGAACCCCCGCGGCGCCGGCGGACGCCATCGTGGCGCGCACTGCCTCCGGATCGGGCGGCGCGAGCAGCACCTGCTGCCAGCCCGCGAGCCGATCGGCCGCGCCGGCAGGCAGTCGCAGATCGTCATCGCCGAACCGGGCCGTTCTGCCCGCGACCATGCGCGGCGGATCGTCGTCGGCGCGCAGCTCGAGGATCGCCGTGCCGCTCCTGCGCAACTCGGCCGCGATCGCCGCGGTCGGCTGCACCTGGTCGGCGGGGCGCAGGGGACCTTCCCGCCCGGCGACGACCGCCCCGACGGCCAAGACGACCAGTCCACCGACCGACACCGCGACCGCCAGCCGGTGCGCCACGCCGAACGGCGAACGGCGCACGTGCGCCCCGGTTTCGTACTGCGTGACGGACACCAGGACGCACAACAACCCGAAGCCGATGATCAACAGCGGAGCGCCTGCCCACCCGGTGCGCGCCTCGCCACCGATCGCCGGCGCCATCGGAAGCAACAACACGGCGGCGAGCGCGGAGCCACCGAGCACCACGATCCCGCCGCCGACGACAGCGCTCACCCGCGGGCGAATGATCAACCCGACCAGTGCGGCGATGATGAGCATCGCACCGAGCGGCACCGCACCGACGCCACCCGGATGCAGCGAGAACAGCTCGCCATCGCTCACCGACACCTCGCCCACGCGCGCACCCACACCATGCAGCAGCAGGGCGGGATTGCGCACCCACTCGATCGGCCATGGCAGCAGCAGCGCCACCGGCAGCAGGGCGACCACGGCCAGCCCGGCGACCCGCCGCGACAGGCGAACCGTCGACGGCGTCACGACGAACGCGACCAGCAGGCCGACCACGATCGCCACGTGGGTGAGCGGGCTGAACGCACCGATCACCGCCACACCGAGGGCGGTCGACCCGGCCGTGGACAGCCAGCGCCTGCCGTCCCGCGCATCGAGCTTGGCCATCGCCTCGGGCCTGAGCACCGCGCCGATCCCGGCTACCACCAGCGGCAACACGATGTGCGCCACCACGACGTCCACCCGGCCCTGCGCTACAGCCGCCGTGGCGGGCGGGAGGAGAGCGTACGCACCGGCCAACAGCGCCCGCACCCACCGGCGAACGCGCAGCCTGCGCGTCGCGGCATAGGCGCTGAGCGCGGCCAGCGGGATGTCGAACAACAGCAGCAGCGCCACGAGCGCAGCGGGCCCGCCGACCAGCACGAACGGCGCGCCGAGCGTGCCGAGCACAGCCAGCGCCGCGGGCGCGTGCGCCGATGTTCCGCCGCCGACGGGGTGCCAACCGGTCAGGTAGCTCGACCACATCTCGCCGAGCGACCCGACCGGAAGCAATCGTCCGCCGGTGAGGTCGAGCGACAACCGCTGCCAGTTCACCGCCAGCGCGAGCGCCACCGTGGCCACCGTCAACAGCAACCCGGGAGCGAGCAGCGTCGCGGCGAGAATGCGCTTGCGATCGACTTCGACGAAGACCAGCCCGCCGGAGCCGGCATGGGCGCCCGGCGACGGCCGCGGCCGGTCCTCGACCTCCGTGCTGCGCTCGGTGGTAGCGAGTGGTGGGGGTGGCGCTTCCCGTTCCGCCAGCGGGACGGCCACGACGCCGCGAGTCCGCCCGCCGAACGCGGCCGCGCGCAACTCCTCCGGCGGTGTCCAGGTCGCCCGCACCGCGGTCATCTCCGGCACGCGACCCAGCGCTACCTCGCGCGCCACGTTGCGCCGCACCAGCGCCAGCACGCCGCGACGAATCGCCAGGCGCATGCGCGCGAAGCGGCCGACCACGAGCCCGCGCACCGACGAGCGCTTTCCGTCCGGACCCAGCCGTCGCCACTCGGCGGTCCGCTCGGCACGAGCTTTGCGGAGCCGCGACAGCCCGCGAAGCACCAGGCCCGCGGCCGCGAACTCGGCCCGCGCCAGGCTTGCCCGGCCGGTCAGCAACAGTCCGAGGCCGCGGAGGAAACACAGCACCGCAAGCCGCGGGACGCCCACGAGGAACGACAACCGCGAGCAGTTGAGCAGGAAGGTTCGTACGCCGGCGCGGCGCTCGGCGATGCGCAGCGCCGGCGGGTCGGTCGACTCGAGGGCCGCGGTGTCCCGCTCCCCCGCATGCAACGCTCGCGCGTGACGGATGCGCGCCTGCGGCACGCTCAGCACCGTCCGGCCGACCGCGTTGGCCCGCCACCCGAAGTCGAGGTCCTCGCCGAGCAGGGCGAACGACTCGTCGAAGCCGCCGAGGGAGTCCCACAGCGACCGATCGACCAGGGCGCCGGCGCTGGGCACGGCGAGCACTTCGTTGCTCTGCTCCGTCGGCCCTTCCAGCGGCGTGCCGGAGGTCGTCAGCCCGCTGTCGAGCCGACGACGGCCGGTCGCGTCGGTGGACAGGCCGGCTTCCACCACCAGCCGAGGGTCGGACCAGTCCACCCCGAGCGGCCCGAGGACAGCAGCCGACGGCGCCGCTTCCGCGGCGTTGAGCAGTGCGGCCAGGCAGTCCGGCTCCGGTGCGCTGTCGTCGTGCAGTAGCCACAACCAGCGCACTTCGTCGTCGAACGTCTCGTCCGCGAGCCGGACGCCTGCTGCGATGGCCGCGGCGAATCCACTCTCCCGAGGGACGGTGACCACCGCGTCGATGGTGGCGATCGACGACTCGGCCGCTTCGGTCAGCAATTCCTTGGTGCGATCAGCAGAGCCGGTGTCAACCGCGACGATACGAGCGGGACGAACACTGCTGCGCTGGACGGCTCGCAGGACGCTGGGCAGCCACGCTTCGCCGTCGTGGCACACCATCACCGCGAGCACGGGCGCCGTCTGTCGCGCCACCTGGCCTTCCGACACGTGCAGAAGGTAACCGCTGCCGGGGTCCGCTCCCGTCATCACCCCAAGCAGCGGGAATCGCTACGCCGTGCGCTTCTTCAGCTTGCGGCGCTCCCGCTCCGACAATCCTCCCCAGATGCCGAAACGCTCGTCGTGCTGCAGCGCGTACTCCAGGCACTCGCTGCGCACCTCGCACCCCTGACAGATGCGCTTGGCCTCCCGCGTCGAGCCACCCTTCTCCGGGAAGAACGCCTCCGGGTCGGTTTGCGCGCACAACGCGCGCTCCTGCCAGTCATGCTCCTCGGCCACGTCGAACAACTCGGCGAGAACATCGAGTTCGAACTCGGAGTTCTGCACCCAGTTCATGGCCGCCCCCGCCTGACTTACTTCCGCTTTACCCACGTCCGCCTCCTTGCCTCCACGCAGCTTGCGGCGAACACCATTCGTCCCGGCACAACCGCAGGTCTCCCGCTGTCTACCTGCGCGCCGACGCAAATGACATTACTGTGATTACACCCTTGTGATGCGGCTCGGTCAAGCGAAGTTCCTCAGTTGGGGGATACGAATCCCGACACGCGCAAGCTGACACGCCGAGCAATTGGTTGGTTCCTTACGGTGTCTTCACGACGTCGATGCTTCACCGTTGTGGTACCGGCGGCGGTGAGCCCCACGCGAGGCGGCGATCACCGGTGGTTCAGACTGAACGAGTGCGTCGATCAGCTGTCCGCCCGAGCCCGATTTTCCTTGCCCTGCTGGCCGTGACGGTCGCCGGGGGTGTCCTTGCCGCGCTGTTCCCGCCACTGGACGTCGCCGAGATCATCGGGGGCACCGTCTTCGTCAACAGCGCAGAGCGCAACTACGTCGGTGTCGCGGGCATCGTGCTGCTGGTGCTCGGCGGTTGGGCGGTCTCACTGACGCTGCACGAGTTCGGGCACGCCATCGTGGCCTACCGGGGCGGCGACCGCGAGGTGGCGCACAAGGGCTACCTGACCATGGACATCCGGCGCTACACCGACCCGGTTCTGTCACTGGTGCTGCCGCTGCTGATCCTGGCCATCGGTGGCATCCCGCTGCCCGGTGGCGCGGTGTGGATCAACCAGTGGGCGCTGCGTTCGCGCTCCGTCTCGTCCGCCGTCTCGCTGGCCGGGCCGCTGTCCAACCTGCTCCTCGGCGTCCTGTTCACCGCGGCGGTGGCGATCTTCCCCGGCATGCCGACCGGGCTGCTGTTCGGGTTGTCGCTGCTGGCGCTGTTCCAGGTGCTGGCGTTCGTGCTGAACATCCTGCCGGTGCCCGGGCTGGACGGCTACGGGGCGATCGAGCCGTACCTGCCGCCGCAGGCGCGGGAGTTCGGCGCCAAGGCCCGTCCCTGGGCGCCGCTGGTGCTGTTCGCCCTGCTGATCGCGGTGCCGGAGGTGGCGGAGGTGTTCTTCAGCATCGCCTACTTCGTGTTCGACGCCGTGGGCGGCGACCACACGGCCGCGATGGTGGGCATGGAACTGTTCCAGTTCTGGCGCTGACCGCTACGCGTCGGTCGACGCGTGCTCGTCCATCCAGCGGCGGGCTCGCTTGGCCACCTTCTTCAACGCCGACCGTTCGGCCAGGTAGTCAGCGAGTGCGCCGACCAAGGGGAACACGCCGATCATCCGGTAAATCAGGCGTCCACGCGGCCGCTTCTCCAATTCGTCGCTGACCGCCAGCAGCGAGCGGCCGAGCCGCCAGAGCGTCTTGGCCAGCGACTTGATCGACATCTTGCTGCCGGAGGAACCGGCCAAGTCCTCGGTGAGCTCGTCGACACGTTGCTGTTCCTCCGGCTGCTCCCCGGCGGCGAGCGCCGGATCCACGTCGCGGCCGAACAGCACCCAGGCAAGCAGCCGCACACGGTCGGCCTTGACGGTCAGGCCGTGCTCGCCCGCGATGGCACACAGCAGCAGACCTTGCGAGGCGGCGCCGACGGCGTTCTGCACGGGGAAGCGATCGGCGAGCGCGCCACCGAGGCCGGGAACGGCCGTGACAAGCGCGGTGATCCGGCCGACCCGGTTGATCCACCACCCGGTGCGCTGATCCGGGTCCATGCGCTGCCAGCCCGCGCTGCCCGGAAACTGGACCGAAGCCAGCCCGTTGATCAGCCGCCTGCGGACGGTCGGCTCGACCTGCTCCAGTTCGGCAAGCGACTCACCGCGCGCCGCTGCGGCCGCGACCTTCGCGCGCAGCCCCAACGGATCCGCTTCGCGCAGCGCGTCCAGCACCGGCGCGGTCGCCGCCACGAACGGCCGCAGCACGGCCACCACCTGCTTGTCGCTGATCGCCTCCGCCACGCTTGCGCTCCTCGTTGCTCGGATTCGCCCCTCGACCTAACCGCATGCCGAGCGCCATCGCACCCGGAATCACCCCGGCGGCCAGCAGGCCGATGCCCCGCCAGTCCTGGATCAGCACCAGGTCACCGCCCGGACCGCCGAGCCCGAGCCCGAGCACGGTGACCAGCCACAGGCCGAGCGGGAGGGCGGCCAGTCCCCGCGGCGCGTGCATCCGGTCGGCGAGCTCGGCGGTTCGCACCACCAGCCACGGCGTGCTGACCGCCGCGAGCAGCAGGCTGATCGGTACCGGGGCCCAGCCGGCCAGCGGCAACACCGCCCCGTCCAGCCGCAGCGGTGCGAAGAACAGCTCGAGGACGGCCAGCAGCACCGCGTCGACCAACAACAGTGTCAGCAACAGCTGGTCGACGACCTCACCCTTCTTCACGGCAGCCCCCCGAACAGGTCGTCGGAGCAGCCGTCGGCAGGACCGTGCGCCAGCACGAAGTACTCGGCGGCCAGGTCGGGTTGGACGAGGTTGTTGGACAACGCCCAGCACACCGGCGGCCCGTCCCACACCGCGATCTGGGTGGCGTGCGCGCGCAGGGCCGCTCGTTTGGCCGCAGCGGCGTCCGTGGTGTCGACGACTGTCGTCACCCGGTCGTCCGGAACTGTCGGCACGTCGTCGATGTCAGGCACCACGAACGGCAGATCTGGCACCTCGCGGAAGCCGGCCAGCGACTCGGCGACCGGCGTGCGCGGGGACACCACGTGAAAGACCCGCCGGACCGACGGCGCCTGCGGGGCGGCGGCCATCGTCACGTGGTGCGCCCGGATGTGATCCGGATGCCCGTAGCCGCCGAACTCGTCGTAGGTGACCACGACCTGGGGCCGCAGCTCGTCGAGGATCTCGCGCAGCTGGGCCGCCTGCTCGTCCAGCTCACCCCGCACGAACGCACGCGGATGATCGGCCGACGGTGTGCCCGCCATTCCCGAGTCCCGCCAGCGGCCGATGCCGCCGAGGAAGCGGTGCTCGGCCACGCCCAGCGCCCGGCACGCCGCCATGAGCTCGCCGTGCCGATAGCCGCCCAGCTGATCGGCCGCCCACGCCCCGAGCTGCGACAGCTCGGCGGGAATGATCTCGCCTTCCTCGCCGAGCGTGCAGGTCACCACGGCCACCCGGACGCCTTCCGCGGCGTAGCGGGCGATGACTCCCCCGGTCGCCAGCGTCTCGTCGTCCGGGTGCGCGTGCACCAGGAGCAGCGTGCGCTCAGTCATCCGACCACCGTTGGCCGGTCAGCCGCTCGTAGGCGGCCACGTACCGCTCGCGCGTCGCGGCCACCACGTCGGCGGGCAGCTCGGGACCGGGAGGCGTCTTGTCCCATCCGGTGCTCGCGGCCCAGTCCCGCACGAACTGCTTGTCGAACGCCGGCTGCGGGCCTCCCGGCTGCCACTGGTCCATCGGCCAGTACCGGGACGAGTCCGACGTCAGCAGCTCGTCACCGAGGACCAGCTCGCCGTCGGCGTCGTAGCCGAACTCGAGCTTGGTGTCCGCCAGCACCAGGCCCACGTCGGCGGCGCGCGCGGCACCCCGGGTGTACAGCTCCAACGAGGCGTCCTTGATGCGCTCGGCCGTCTCCGCGCCGATCAGGTCGACCACCTGCTCGAACGTGATCGGCTCGTCGTGCTCGCCCTGCGGGGCTTTGCTGGACGGGGTGAAGACCGGGTCGGGCAGCCGGTCGCCCTCCACGAGACCGGCGGGCAGCTTGACGCCGGAGACCGTGCCGTCGCGCTGGTAGTCCCGCACCGCCGAGCCCGCGAGATAGCCACGGACGACACACTCCACCGGCAGCATCGTCAGCGGCTTGCAGCGCATCGCCCTGCCCGCCCACTCGGGCGGGAAGCCGTCGGTGGTGATCAAGTGATTGGGGAACACCTCGGCGGTCTGCTTGAACCACCACGCCGACAACTGGGTCAGCAACGCGCCCTTGTCCGGCACCGGCGTGGGCAGCACGACGTCGAACACCGACACCCGGTCCGAGGCGACGAGCACCACCGTGCCGTCGTCGTCCTGGTATACGTCCCGGACCTTCCCGCTGTGCAGATGCTTCATCCGCCGCCATCTCCCGTCGCTGACCGGCCTTGCCGACAGCCTAAGACGCCTGCGAGGCGGCTCTTGCCAACGCCTCACCCTCTCCGGCAGGCTGACCCGACGCCGACGGCGTGCATACACATGGGGTAATCGGGCGGGTCCGCTTGGTTACACTCGGACAAAAGTCCACGCCGGAGAACGAGACATTATTAGCCCAAAAGGGCTAGTACTGTCCGATTGTGACGGCTTTGTGACGTCATCTGTGGCCAGTTGACGACAGCGGCGCATTAGCGTCCCAACGTCCGGGATGAGCGACGACTATTCCGACAAAGCCCGCGGCTACCCGAACGCCGCGCAACTCGAGACACCTCATGTATGAGCTCGGAGGAGACCCATGCGTAGACCACGCTGGAAGGCGATAGCGGCTCTCACGTCCGCCGTCGCCTTGACGCTGACCGCTTGCGGCGGTGGCGACGATGCCGGCGAGGCAGCCGACAGCAAGATCACGGTGAGCGGAACCGCACCGGAGAACCCGCTCATTCCGGGCAACACCAGTGAAGCCGGCGGCGGCAAGATCGTCGAGGTTCTCTACAGCGGTCTGATCCGCTACGACTCGGAGACCGGCGAGCCGGTGAACGAGCACGCCGAGAAGGTGGACATTTCCAACGACGGCAAGAAGATCACCTACACCCTGAAGAAGGGTTGGAAGTTCCACGACGGCACCGAGATCAAGGCGGAGAACTACGTCAAGGCGTGGAACTACACCGCCTACACCCCGAACGCGCAGCAGCACTCCAGCTTCTTCGCCGGGATCAAGGGTTACGAGGACGTGACCAGTGAGGACCCGGACGGCGACGGCCCGAAGAAGGCGCCGACGCCGAAGAAGAAGGAGATGTCCGGCGTCAAGGCGCTCGACGACTACACGCTGCAGGTCGAGTTCGAGAAGCCGATGCCCTCGTTCCAGAACAAGCCGGGCTACAGCGCGTTCATGCCGCTGCCGGACGCGTTCTTCGAGGACAAGGAGGCGTTCGAGAAGAAGCCGATCGGCTCCGGACCGTTCAAGTTCGTCGAGCAGACCTCCAACAGCATCGTGCTGGAGCGGTTCGAGGACTACCAGGGCCCGAAGAAGCCGAGCATCAAGACCGTCGAGTTCAAGTTCGGCACGCCTGAGGCCGACTACGACGCGGTCCGGGACAACAACCTGGACTTCTTGAACAACATGCCGCCGAAGGCGCTGGTCGACAACGTCTGGAAGGAAGACCTCAAGGGTCGCTCCGGCCCGTCGGGCAACCTGTCCATCCAGGAGATCTCCTTCCCGCTGTACGACCCGAAGTTCAAGGACCCGAACCTGCGCAAGGCCATCTCGATGGCGATCGACCGGCAGCAGATCTCGGACAAGATCTACGGCGGCAGCCGTACGCCGGTGAAGGGTTACGGCGTGCCGAACCTCCCGCTGTGGGAGGACGGCGCCTGCGGTGAGCTCTGCGAGCACAACCCGGAGAAGGCCAAGGAACTGTTCGACAAGACCGACTGGGGCAACAAGCCCATCGAGATCACCAGCAACGCCGACGGTGGCCACCAGGAGTGGATCGAGGCGGTCTGCGGTCAGATCGAGGCGGCCCTGAAGGTCGAGTGCAAGTTCGTGCCGGTGCAGGAGTTCGGCATCATCCGTGAGCAGGTGAACGCGCGGAAGATGACCCAGATCTACCGGTCCGGTTGGGGTGCGGACTACCCGCACGTGGAGAACTTCCTCAACCCGATCTTCCGCACGGGTGGCTCGTCGAACGACAACGGCTACTCCAACCCGAAGGTCGACGCCAAGCTGAAGGAAGCCGACGCGGCGGTCAACGAGGAAGAGGCCAAGAAGCTCTACCACGAGGCCGAGGAACTGATCGCGCAGGACATGCCGGTCATCCCGCTGTGGAGCAACCCGTACATCGCGGGCTGGTCCGAGCGCCTGGAGAACGTCAAGGTCGGCAAGTTGAGCGGTGAGCTCGACCTGCTGGAAGTCCGGATCAAGTCGGACGCCTGACACCCGGTCGAATGCATCGACGGCGGCTGGCCCACGTTACTCGTGGGTCAGCCGCCGTCTGCCGACCACCAACCGGTACGGTGCCGCCGGGTGATCCCCGTAGCGGCGGTACCGGTGGATAAGGAGAGCTCATGGGCCGTTACGTCATAAGGCGTTTACTGCAACTCATCCCGGTGTTCATCGGCACCACGTTCCTGGTCTACGTGCTGGTGTGGGCCCTGCCCGGCGACCCGTTCGCCGGCATGTGCAAGAGCGTGTGTCCGCCGGAGTTCCGCCAGGCGATGATCGAAAAGTACAACCTGGACGAGAACATCTTCGTCCAGTACTTCGCGTACCTGGGTAACCTGCTGCAAGGCGACTTCGGGGTGACCTACTCCGACCGTGAGGTCGGCATGCTGATCGAGGACGCCGCCCCGGTCTCGCTGCAGCTGGCCGCGATCGCGGTCGGATTCGAGGCGTTGATCGGTATCTCCGCCGGTATCCTCACCGGTCTGCGGGGCCGCGGTTTCCTGGACAACCTGGTGCTGGTGTCCACGCTGGTGCTGACCGCCTTCCCGGTGTTCGTCACCGGCTTCATCGTCCAGCTGGTGCTGGGCAGCGGGCTCGGCATCATCGACCTGACGGTGTCGTCGGACCCGAGCTTCGGTGAGTTGCTCGCCCCCGGGTTCGTCCTCGGCAGCCTGTCGATGGCCTACGTGGCCCGGTTGACCAGGACGTCGATCGCGGAGAACCGGCGCGCCGACTTCGTGCGCACCGCGGTGGCCAAGGGCCTGCCGCACCGCCGGGTGGTCGGCGTGCACCTGCTGCGCAACTCGATGATCCCGGTGATCACCTTCCTGGGTACCGACCTGGGCAGCTTGATGGGCGGCGCGATCGTGACCGAAGGCATCTTCGGCATCAACGGCGTCGGCGGTCTCGTGTTCGACGGGATCCTGTCCAAGGAAGGCACCGTCGTCACCGGTGTCGTCATGCTGTTGGTGATCATCTTCCTGGTCACCAACCTGCTCATCGACCTGCTGTACGCCGTTCTCGACCCGAGGATCCGCTATGAGTGACCCCACGATGGCAGCCGGGGGCGTGGCAACGGAGGAACCTGCCGACTACGTCACCGGCACAGAACACGCTGAGGGCACGAAAGAGAAGACCCGCAGCCTGTGGTCCGACGCCTGGCACGACCTGAGCAGGCGGCCGCTGTTCGTGCTGTCCATGTTCGTGATCGCCTTCCTGGTCCTGGTGGCGATCTTCCCCACGTGGTTCGCCGATGCGAACCACCGGTTGCGCGACCTGGACCGCGCGCGGATCGGCCCGAACGTGCCGTACCTGGCCGTCTGCATGGCGATCATCGGCTCGGCGATCACCGTGGTCGCCGCGATCCTGGCCACCGTCGGCAAGCTGCGCGACGGGGTGTGCCGCACGATGGCGCCGTACGTCGCAGGCATCGGCGGGTTGATCCTGCTGGGCGGCGGCTTGGTGAACTCGGTGACGTTGTACATCGTCATCGGCGCCGTCGTGCTGGCGTGCGGCATCGTCTCCGGTGTGCCGAAGGTCAGCCAGATGCTGCGCGGCAGCGCCAGCACCTGGGGCTTGGTGGCCGTGCTGGCCGTCGCCGGTATCGCCGGCCTGGTCATCTCGTTCGGTGATCTGTCGACCGTCGAGATCGGGGCCGCGTTCGGTTACGACCAGCAGGGCAGGGACATCTACGCCCGCGTCGTGCACGGCACCCGCTACACCCTCCTGGTCGGCTTCACCGCGACGCTCCTGACGGTGCTGATCGGCAGCACGGTGGGCATTCTGGCGGGCTACTTCGGTGGCTGGCTGGACAACCTGCTGTCGCGTATCGGTGAGGTCTTCTTCGGCCTGCCGTTCGTGCTCGGCGCGATCATCATCCTGAGCGCGTTCCGGTCGGCCGGGTTCGACAGCGCGCCTGCCATCGTCGCGATGGTGGTGCTGTCGATCTCGGTGCTGTCCTGGCCGGTGGCGATGCGCATCATGCGGTCGGCGGCCATCTCGGCCAAGCAGCAGGACTACGTCAAGGCGGCGCGGGCGCTGGGCGCGTCGTCCCGCCGGATCATCTTCCGGCACATGTTGCCCAACTGCCTGGCTCCGGTGCTGGTGTACGCCACGATCGCGCTCGGTGCGTTCATCGGTGCCGAGGCGACGCTGTCGTTCCTCGGTATCGGTCTGCGTGACCCCGCGGTCTCGTGGGGCGTGATGATCGCAGACTCGCGCAACTACATCAGGGCCTCGCCGCTGCTGCTGATCTTCCCGGCCTCGTTCCTGACGCTCACCGTGCTGGTGTTCGTCACGATCGGGGACGCCGTCCGCGAGGCGCTCGACCCGAAGCTGAGGTAGACCGACATGACTGCCAATCCGACCGAGTCGGTACTCACCGACCCCACCACGAACGGGCAGGACGGACCCCTGCTCGAAGTGGAAGATCTGTTCGTCGAGTTCCGGACCCGCGACGGCGTGGCCAAAGTGCTCAACGGCGTGAGCTACCACGTCGACGCCGGGGAGACGCTGGCGGTGCTGGGTGAGTCCGGTTCCGGCAAGAGCGTCACCGCCCAGACGATCATGGGCATCCTGGACACGCCCCCGGCGTACGTCACCGGCGGCTCGATCCGATTCCGCGGCCAGGAGCTGCTGAGCCAGTCGGCCGAGAAGCGCAGGCAACTGCGCGGCGACGGCATCGCGATGATCTTCCAGGACGCCCTGTCCGCGCTGAACCCGGTGTTCACCGTCGGGTTCCAGATCGAGGAGCAACTGCGCATCCGGAAAGGGATGAGCCGCAAGGAGGCCCGCAAGCGGGCCATCGAGCTGCTGGATCTGGTGCGCATTCCCAACGCCAAGGGCCGCGTGCGGCAGTACCCGCACGAGTTCTCCGGCGGGATGCGGCAGCGCGCGATGATCGCCATGTCGTTGGCGCTGGACCCGCAGTTGCTCATCGCCGACGAGCCGACCACGGCGCTGGACGTCACCGTGCAGGCCCAGATCATGGACCTGCTGGCCGAGATCAAGGCCGAGCGGCAGATGGGGCTCATCCTCATCACCCACGACCTCGGCGTGGTCGCCGAGACCGCGGACCGCATCGCGGTGATGTACGCCGGGCGAATCGTCGAGCACGGCGACGCCCACTCGGTGTACAAGGCGCCCGGCCACCCGTACACCACCGGGTTGCTGAACTCGCTGCCGCGGCTGGACCTGAAGGGCCAGACGTTGGAGACGATCAAGGGGTTGCCGCCGAGCTTGCTGAACATCCCGAGCGGCTGTCCGTTCCATCCGCGTTGCCCGAAGGCACAGTCGATCTGCAGCGCCGAGGTGCCGGTCAACCACGACCTCGGCAACGGCCGATACAGCAAGTGCCACTTCGCCGAGGAGGTGGTCCGGAATGGCTGAGCCGATCCTTCAGGTCAAGGACCTGGTCAAGCACTTCCCGGTCAAGCAGGGCATCGTGTTCAAGCGCACGGTCGGCCACGTGCGGGCGGTCGACGGCGTGTCGTTCGACCTGCACAAGGGCGAGACGCTCGGCGTCGTCGGCGAGTCCGGCTGCGGTAAGTCGACGCTGGCCCAGGTGCTGATGCGGCTCGAGCCACCGACCAGCGGCTCGGTGTTGTTCGAGGGGCGGGACATCTTCAAGCTCACCGGCAACGAGCTGCGGGCGCTGCGCCGGGAGATCCAGATCGTCCTGCAGGACCCGTACACGTCGCTGAACCCGAGGATGACCGTCGGTGACATCGTCGGTGAGCCGTTCGAGATCCACCCCGAGGTGGCGCCGAAGGACTCCCGGCGGCGCAAGGTGCAGGAGCTACTGGAGGTGGTCGGTCTCAACCCCGAGCACATCCACCGCTATCCGCACCAGTTCTCCGGTGGTCAGCGGCAGCGCATCGGTATCGCCAGGGCGCTGGCGCTGCGGCCGAAGGTGATCGTCTGCGACGAGCCGGTGTCCGCGCTGGACGTGTCGATCCAGGCGCAGGTGATGAACCTGCTGGACTCGCTGCAGAAAGAGTTCGGGCTGTCCTACATCTTCATCGCGCACGACCTGTCGGTGGTGCGGCACCTGTCCGACCGGGTCGCGGTGATGTACCTCGGCAAGATCGCGGAGATCGGCACCGAGGAGGACATCTACGAGCGCCCGACGCACCCGTACACGCAGGCGCTGCTGTCCGCGGTGCCGGTCGCCGACCCGGACGTCCGCGGCACACGGCAGGTCATCCGGCTCGAGGGTGACGTGCCCAGCCCGCTCAACCCGCCGTCCGGCTGCCGGTTCCGCACCCGGTGCTGGAAGGCGCAGGACATCTGCGCCGAGGAATCGCCGGAGCTGATCGAGCGCGCCGGCGGGCACCCGAGTGCCTGCCACTTCGCCGAGGAGCGTTCGGTGGTGCCGTGACGCGGTAGGCATGTCGAAAGGGGCCCTCGCCGGACGGCGGGGGCCCCTTTCGCTGTGCTGACGGAGGCTCTCGCCGGGGGCCGAGGTCCGGTACGCGCGCCGGCAGACACTCGCGCCGGACGCGGGCCGGGTTCGCTATGCCGCCATCGCCCTGACCACGGCGGCCGTGGCGTCGTCGGCCGGAAAGAAGGTCTCGATCGCGATCTCGTCCAGCGTGACGTCGCGGGCGGCGCCGAACACCGTGAGGGCGTAGTGGAAAGCCAGCTCGCCGTGCTCCGACCTGAGCCGCATCGGCACGACGAGGTCATTCGCCTGCGGTGTGCCGTCGGCGAACGTCCCGGTGGGTACCGGATACGACTCGATCTCGGCCAGCAGTTCGGAGAGCCCTTCGGCCGCCGTCCGCTCCCACTGCCGCCGCACGCGGGTGACGACGTGCGCGCGCCACTGCCGGAAGTTCTGGATCCGCGGCGCCAGCCCGTCGGGGTGCAGCGTCGCTCGCAGCACGTTGACCGGTGGCTCGAGCAGGTGCGCTGCGATGTCATCGAGGAACAGCTGCATCGACCTGTTGGCCGCCAGCATCTCCCAGCGGACGTTCACCGCGAGCGCGGGATTCGGCTCGTGCCCCGCCAGCACGGTCTCGACCGCTTCCCGCGCGACGCCGAGGTCGACCAGCGGCCGTTCCGGGTACGCCGGAGCGAACCCGGCAGCCAGGAACATCGCGTTGCGTTCCCGCAGCGGCACATCCAGCTCGACACAGAGGCGCTCGATCATGTCCCTGCTCGGGCCGGCACGCCCGGTCTCGATGAAGCTGAGGTGCCGCGCCGACACCTCGGCGGCGATCGCGACGTCCAACTGCGACCGGCGTCGGCGCTCGCGCCAGCGGCGCAGCAGGTCGCCCACCGTCGCCTCCCGGGTAGCGGTCATGACTGCCAGCCTGCCGACCGCCCGGGCGCGCCACAACTACCTCGCAGGTAATCGACAGGGCTCCCATCCAGCGCGCAACGTGGGACATCGACACACCCACAGCGAAGGGAGTCCACCGATGACCGACACAGCCCACACCTCCGCGTCCACCGCGACCGTGCAGGCCTACCTGCGGTTCTGGAACAGCGAGCCCGGGGACGCCCAGCGGCGCGCCGGAGAAGACATGTTCCGGCCCGACATCACCTACGTCGCGCCGGTCGGAGTGCTCGCCGGAGTCGCGGCGTTGGTGGACTTCACCAGGCAGTTTCGCGAGCACGTCGGCGCCTACTCGTTCGATGCCAGGTCCGAACCGGACGTGCACCACGACCGCGTTCGGCTGCCCTGGCAGCTGAAAGTCGGCGACGCCGTGTTCGCCGAAGGCACCGACGTGCTCATCACCGACGAGTCCGGGCGGATCACCACCGTGAGCACGTTCCTCGACCGGGCTCCGGAAGGGTTCGATCCGCACACCGACCACTGAGCCGCAGCCCGCCGGGCGCGAGCGCGAGGGCGGGCAGAAGCCGAGACCACCGCGCGCCGGAAAGGCCCTGTCGCCGCGCACTGGGGGCATGAGCCCTCTCGCCGTGCTCCGGGGCGGGCAACCGCCCCCTGCGGCGCACCGGGGCACAAACCCCGCCGCGCGCCGGGTCACGAGCCCGGGCCGCCGCGCGCCGGAACGATCACTCGGTGATGCGGATCCAGTTCACCGCGGAACCGAACGGCCCGGCGAACGGCGGCCCCTCGGTCACGCCGGCCACGTCGGGCCCGACCGCGAGCGTGTCGGCGAGCTGGAACAGCGGGATGACCACGTTCTCGCGCCACAACCACGGCTCGAGGCTGCTCAGCTCGCTGCGCAGCGACCGCTCCCCAGCCAGCACGTCCTCCACCCTGGCCTGCAGGTACTGGTCGCACCAGCCGGCCACGTTGCCCGGCTCGACGTCGGTGTCCGCGTCGTCGGAGGTGTCCACGGTGCGGCAGGCGAAGCGGGACGCGAAGTCCGACGCCGGGTCGAAGCTGACCGCGCGCGGGCCCACCAGCACGTCCACGGTCACCTCGTCGCCGGTGCCGTCGTCGATCGGCTCCGCATCCGGGTCGGCCGGATCCACGGCGTAGAGCTCACGCGGGTTCGGCTGCACCGCCTTGGCCTGGATCCCCGCCTTCTCGAGCTGCTCGACCAGCCGTTCCGCGATCGACGCGTACGGCTCCTGCTCGCCGGGCGAGGCCACGACCAGGCGCAACGGCTCGGAGTCGGCGTTCTGCCACTCGCCTGCCACGCGGCGGTACCCGGCCTGTCGCAACAGCTTCTCCGCCCGTGCCGGGTTCGGCTTGGCCCGGCCGGAAGGCAATGTCGACTTGTAGGCCCGCTGCGAGGGAGCCAGCACCTGCGCGTCGGCGCGCAGCTTCGCGGCCGGGCCGCCCCCGGTACCCGTCTCGATCAGTTCGTCGCGGTCGATCAGCGCGGCGACGGCCTCCCGCACCTTGTCGTCGGCCAACGGGTCGGTCACCGGACGCAGCAGGACCTCTGCCACCTGCGGGCTGCTGACGGTGTGCAACTCGACGCCCTTGCCCAGCTCGCGCAGGTCCGCCAGCTGCTTGGCATCGGTCGCGGTCAACGAGAACTGCAGGTTCTTGTTGCGCAGATCCTCCGCGGGACCTTCGGTGTCCGCCGCGCGCAGGATCAGCTGATCCACCGCCGACGGCTTCTCCCAGTACCGTTCGTTGCGCTCGATGAGGATCTCGCCGCGGCCGACGTCGATGGTCTTGATCGCGTACGGTCCGCCGGACGCCGGATAGCTGCCGACCATGGCCTCCTGCCACCCGCCGGGGATGTCCTTGAGCAGGTGGGACGGCAGCAGGTTCTGGAACAGGCCGCGCCAGCCGGGGAACTTCTCGGCGAAGGTGACCTCGACCCGCTTGCCGCCTTCCCGCGACTGCACGTCGGTGATCAGCCGGTAGCCGGCGGGGCTGATCGTGCCCGGCTGCGCGCGCATCTGGTCGGCCAGGTAGCGGAAGTCCTCCGCCGCGATCGGGGCGCCGTCGGACCAGGAGGCGTCCTGCCGCACGGTGTAGGCGACGGTGAACGGGTCCTCGTCGACCACCTCGACCGACCGCATCAACGTCTTGTCCAGCTTGTACTTGCCGCCCGGGCTCAGCCGGTACACCGACGGCAGCAGCAGCTGAGCCAGCGCCGTCGTGGTGGTCGACATGTCGGCCAGCTGGTGCGGGTTGTAGCCGCCCGCGATCGAGTCGACCCCGATGACGATCTGGTCCTGCGTGGTCTCCGCCGTCGGGCTCGGCGGCACCGAGGTCGGCGGTGGTGCGGGCGGCGGAGTGCTGGTGCAGCCCGCGGCGGCGAGCGCGGCGGCACACAGCGCGGTCCACACCCGCCATCCCCGTCGACGGCTCATCAACCAGCAGCTCCTCACTCGACCCCCGATGATGGGAACTCTGCCAGAGCGTCCGTGAGCGCGCCGCCAACTCGGCGAATTCGCGACCTAGGCCACGGGCCGTCGGGCTCAGCCGACCGTCGCCGCGTCGCGCGACCGTGCCCGGGAGCGCTCCTTGGCTCTCGCCGTTGCGTCCAGAACGACCTTACGTACCCGGATCGCCTTCGGGGTCACCTCCACGCATTCGTCGGCGGAGCAGAACTCCAGCGCCTCCTCCAGACCCAGCTTGCGCGGGCGGTTCAGCCGCTCCAGCTCCTCACCGGTCGACGAGCGGATGTTGGTGAGCTTCTTCTCCTTGGTGATGTTGATGTCCATGTCCTCGGCGCGCGGGTTCTCGCCGACGACCATGCCCTCGTAGACCTCGGCGCCCGGCTCGACGAAGAACGTGCCGCGGTCGGCCAGCTGCAGCAGCGCATACGTGGTCACCGCTCCGCTGCGGTCGGCGACCAGCGAACCGCTGTGCCGGGTGCGCAGCTCACCCACCCACGGGAAGTAGCCCTCGAAGACGTGGTTGGCGATGCCGGTGCCGCGGGTCTCGGTGAGGAAGTCGGTGCGGAAACCGATCAGCCCGCGCGCCGGGATGATGTACTCGAGCCGGATCCGGCCTGTGCCGTGCCCGGACATGTGCTCCATGCGGCCTTTGCGCGCGGCCAGCAACTGGGTGATCGCGCCCAGGTACTCCTCCGGCGCGTCGATGGTCAGCCGCTCGAACGGCTCGTGCAGCTTGCCGTCGATCATCTTGGTGACCACGTTCGGCTTGCCGACGGTCAGCTCGAAGCCCTCCCGGCGCATCTGCTCGACCAGCACGGCCAACGCCAGCTCGCCGCGGCCCTGCACCTCCCAGGTGTCCGGCCGTTCGGTGGGCAGCACGCGCAAGCTGACATTGCCGACCAGCTCGCTGTCCAGCCGCGCCTTCACCAGACGAGCGGTGAGCTTGTCCCCGCCACCGCGGCCGGCCAGCGGCGACGAGTTGACGCCGATGGTCATCGAGATGGCCGGCTCGTCGACGGTGATCCGTGGCAGGGCGACCGGGTTGTCCACGTCGGCCAGCGTGTCGCCGATGGTGATCTCCGGGATGCCCGCGATCGCCACCAGGTCACCGGCGGCGGCTTCGGTGGCGGGCACGCGCTCCAGGCCCTTGGTGACCAGCAGCTCGGAGATCCGCACGTTCTGCGTCGTGCCGTCCTCGCGCAGCCACGCCACCGTCTGGCCCTTGCGCAACCGGCCGGAGTGGATGCGGATCAACGCGATCCGGCCGAGGAAGCTCGAGGCGTCCAGGTTGGTCACCAGCGCCTGCAGCGGCGCCTCCGGGTCCGCCTGGGGCGCCGGGATGTGCTCCAGCAGCGTCTCGAACAGCGGGTCCAGCGTGTCGTTGTCCGGCTGGCCGCCGTCGGCCGGCTGGTTCAGCGACGCCTTGCCGCTGCGCGCGCACGCGTAGACGACGGGCAAGTCCAGCACCGCGTCGTGGTCGACGTCCTCGAGATCCGCGGCGAGCTCGAGCAACAGGTCCTGCGTCTGCTCGACGACCTCGGAGATCCGCGCGTCGGAGCGGTCGACCTTGTTGACCACCAGCACCACCGGCAGCTTGGCTTCCAGCGTCTTGCGCAGCACGAACCGGGTCTGCGGCAACGGGCCCTCACTGGCGTCGACCAGCAGCAGGACGCCGTCGACCATGGCAAGGCCGCGCTCCACCTCACCGCCGAAGTCGGCGTGGCCGGGGGTGTCGATGACGTTGATGGTCACGTCGCCACGGGTGATCGCGGTGTTCTTGGCCAGGATCGTGATGCCCTTTTCCCGCTCCAGCTCGCCGGAGTCCATCACCCGGTCCACCGGCTGCCCGTGGTCGCCGAACGCCCCCGCTTGCTTGAGCATGGCGTCGACCAGCGTGGTCTTGCCGTGGTCGACGTGCGCGACGATGGCGACATTGCGCAGGTCGGAGCGAATGCGGGGCTGACCGGGTGCGGACACGAGTCGGCTCCTCCAGGGAGTTTCGAAAAGGATGCGTCGGGACGCCACCGCGATCCGCACGCGAGACGCGCTGCCACTGGCGGCCGTTCCAGGATACTGGCCGCGCCGTTGTGGCCATGCGCACACCGTCCGGAGCGCAGCAAACCTCTAGCCTGGGAAAAGCGACACCCCGCGACGACAGGAACCCTCGGTGGGCAAAAAGGCGGCCAAGGCCGAAACGCCGAAACAGCAGGCCAAGGCGCACGTACGCAAGTTGATCAAAAAGGGCAAAGTCAAATCGAAGTGCTGCCAATCCAAGCCGCGCTGCAAGAAATGCCCGATTCGTGCGTTGAAAAAGGCACAGAAGGATCTCGCCCGCGCGGCATGACCCGCGGGCGGCGGCCGCGCGCGCTCAGCGCGTGGCGAGCGCCTCGTTGATGTCGTTCAACTCGCGCGCGGTGCGCGTGGCCTCGAACTCGATGACCTCGTAGTGCACCAGATGCCGGTAGGCCATCGGGTCGGTGGCCAGGATGGCGTCGAGCTTCCCGCGCGGCATGCGCCTGGCCAGGATCACCCCGCCGACCCGCGGCGTGCGCCAGCCGGACAACAGGAAGTCGCCCGCCTCGTAATGCTTGGTCAACCACTCAGCGTGGTCGGGCAGCACCAGGTCGATCTCCTCGATCGGCGCGGTGCAGGTGCTCAACACGACGTACATGGTCGCCCCTCCCTTCACCAGCGGTTCCGGGGCCCATGTCCACGGTAAGCCCGATTCGGCGCGGCGCAGCCGATCGTCACCCGTCCAGCAGCATCCGAAGATCCGGCAGGAGCACGCGATCGGCGGGCAACCAGTCGACGTCGGCCAGCTCGTGAGCCGAGACCCACCGCAGGGCCCGGTGTTGCAGCGCGCGTGGCCGGCGCCCGTCGACCAGCCGGACCTGGAAGATGCGCAGCACCTTCCGGTCGGACAGCGGGACGTCCTGGCCGATCCGACCGCCGACGGTCACCTCGACGTCGAGCTCCTCGGCGAACTCGCGGCGGAGCGCGTCGGCGTCGCTCTCGCCCGGCTCGACCCGCCCGCCGGGCAGCTCCCATTTGCCTGCGATCTCCGCCGGATGCGCGCGTTGGGCCGCGAGCAACCGCCCGTCCCGCACCAACGCCCCACCGACCACCGTCACCTCGGTCATTCCGCCTCCACCGCGCGCCACACCACCTGGAACCGGGCGCCGCCCTCGGGTGATTCGCTCACGGCCACCCGGCCGCCGCGGCGGCGGACCAGCTCCGCCACCAGCGCAAGACCGAGCCCGGAACCGCCGCTGTCGCGCGCTCGATCATCCGCTACCCGGTAGAAGCGGTCGAACACCCGCTCGCGATGTTCGTCAGCGACCCCCGGGCCGTCGTCGTCGACCACCACCCTGGCCACCGACCGCGCCGCCATCACCGAGACGACGATCTGTGCGCGGGCGTAGCGGACGGCGTTGCGCAGCAGGTTGTCCAGCACCAGTTCGACCTCGGCGTGGTTGGCCTGCGCCCACACCTCGCCGACCGCGGCGTTGACCTTGACCAGCGGGCCGCCTTCACCGAGCCGGTCGACCGCTGCCCGCGCTTCGCTGACCAGTTCCACCGGCGTCGCGGGCGGCAGCTCGCCTGCGTCCGAGCGCGCCAGCGCGAGCAGGCCGTCCAACAGCGTGGAGAGCCGCTCGGCTTCGGTGAGCACGTCGGAGAGCACTTCCTGGGCGGTCTCCGGATCCGGGTTGGTGACCGCGACCTCGGCTTGCACCCGGATCGACGCCACCGGCGAGCGCAGCTCGTGTGCCGCGTCGCCGGTGAAGCGACGTAACCGGTCGGCGGCCTGCTGTTGGCGGTCCAACAGCACGTTGAAGTCGCGCGCCAACGCTTGCAGCTCGTCGCCGGTGCTGGGCACCGGGAGCCGCTCGGACTCCGCCAGCCTGCGCACCGAGCGTCGCATCCGTCCGACCGGCCGCAGTGCGCCCCCCACGGCCAGCCAGATGACCACGCCGGCCACCACGGCCGCGACGAGCGCGGCGAGCAGCAGCCCGTTGCCGCCACCGGAGACCACGCCCACGAAGCCGACCAGGCCCGCACCGACAACGACCAGTCGCTGCGAACCATCCGGTGCGGTGGCCACCGTGCCGTGCCAGCGGACCGGTGGCTCACCGGCTGTCGTCATGGGGAGGCCGGCTTTGAGCCGACGGACCGCATCGGAGGCCAGCGGCTTGCTCGCGTTGCCGTCGACGGGATCGCCCGCGATGTCGAGCACGCGCACCGTGAGGCCGGGCCGCTGGGCAGGCATCGTTCCCTCCCGGACCAGCTGAGCCGCTGGTCGCAGCGCGGTGGCCAGGTCCTCGTCCACCGAGTCGAGCAGCAACGACTCGAGCGAGCGACCGGCCAGCAACGCCAGGCCGAGCAGGCACACGACGGTGATCGCGGTGGCCACCAGCGTGATGCGGCCCCGCAGGGTACGGCCCGGCAGGGTGAGCCAGCGTCGACGACGCCCCGTGACGGTGTCGACCGGATGCATTCCTCGGCCTTTGCCTCAGCCGCCGGAGAGGGCTTCGTCCAGCTGGTAGCCGTGCCCCCGCACGGTCCGTACCAGCCCGTCCGCGCCTGCCGCCGCCAGCTTGCGCCGCAGGTAGCCGATGTAGACCTCGACGTTGTTGCGAGTGGCCGCCTGCTCGTCGCCCCAGATCTCGGTGAGCAGCTCGTCCTTGGTCAACACCGCGGGAGCGCGGCTGGCCAGCGCCTCGAGCAGGCCGTACTCGCGCGGGCTGAGCGTGACCGGGGTGCCGTCCCAGCGCACGCTCCTGGCCGCCCGGTCCACTTCCAGTCTGCCGATCCGCAGCGTCCCCCTCGTCGGGGACGCCTCCGCTCTGCGCAGCACCGCACGCAGCTGGGCGAGCAACACCACGAACGAGAACGGTTTGACCAGGTAGCCGTCCGCGCCCAGATCCAGTCCGTCCGCCTGGTCGATCTCCCCGTCCTTGGCCGACACCAGCAGCACCGGTGTCCGTACGCCCTCGGCCCGCAGCTGCTGCAGCACCCGGTAACCGCTCAGCCCGGGAAGCATGATGTCCAGCAGCACGGCGTCGAAGGCCCCCGTGCGCGCGAACCGCAACGCCGTCGGTCCGTCGCCCGCGGTCACCACGTCCATCCCCTCGGCGCGCAGGCCGCGATCGAGCGCCTTGCGCACCCCCGGCTCGTCGTCGACGACCAATACCCGCGGTTGCATGCACCCACTATCCCCGAACGGAGCAGCGGATGGGCGAACTCTCAGCACCATCTCAGCTCCTCAGGCCGATCTCAGGCATCGGGGTGGAGTGTCAGTGGCGAGCGAGCAAGACTGGTCGCAGACAAGGGAGACGACATGCAACCACGAACGAAAGGGCTCGTCGCGGCCGTGACCGGCGCGGCACTCGGTGTCACCGGGCTGGCTTTGGTCGCGATGCCCGCGGGCGCCGACGACGCACCGAACCTGCCGGAGATCAGCGCGCAGGAGCTGGTGTCCTCCACGCTGCAGGCCGACCCGCCCGCGTTCGCCGGATCGGTCGCGGTGCACAACGACCTCGGGCTGCCCAGCGGTGTGCCGGGGATGGACTTCGCCGACTTCGACTCGGCGCGGGTGTTCCATGACGGCGACGACGGTTTCCGGGTGTCGGTCCAGGACGGCAACGCCGAGTACACGCTGGTCGCCAACGGCGACGAGGCCTGGGCCTACAACTCGTCCGACAACACCGCCACGCGCTTCGCGGCGCCGGACGGTGACAAGACCCGTGAGCAGGAGCGGGCCAAGGGCCACCACAAAGGCCAGCGCCCGGAGGAAATGGCCGACCCGGCCGCGGCGGCGCAGGAGATCGTGCAGCGGCTGTCCGAGACCAGCACCATCACGGTCGACGGCACCGCCAGGGTCGCCGATCGGGCGGCCTACGAGCTGGTGCTGACCCCGAAGCCGAGCGAGCGCACGGTGCTGCGTGAGGTGAAGGTGGCCATCGACTCGCAGACCCGGCTGCCGCTGCGGCTCGAGGTGATGGCCAACGGCACTCCGGAGCCGATCTTCAGCCTCGGCTTCGACGAGTTCAGCGTCGGTGAGCAGCCCGAGCGGTTGTTCGACTTCACCCCGCCGAAGGGTGTGAAGATCGAGGACGCCACCGACAAGGCGCGCGAGCGGGCCGAGCAGGCGCCGGCGCAGGAGGAGAAGGACGCCGCCGAGCGGTTCGGCGAGTCGTTGCAGGTCGTCGGCGACGGCTGGGACACCGTGGTGACCGGCGCGGCCGGCGAGGAGCTGCTGTCGGCCCGGCCGCAGATGCAGGACGGCCAGCGCGGCATGGGCGAGCGCGACGAGCAGTCCGCCAAGGACCTGCTGGAGCGGTACGGCAAGCGCGTCAGCGGTGAGTTCGGCTCCGGCTACGTGATCACCACCAAGGCAGGCTCGGGTCTGATCACCGACGACGGCCGGTTCGCCGTCGGCGCGGTCCCGGTGCAGGTCCTCGAACAAGCCCTGACGAAGTGACGAGCGCAGACATGACCATTCGCGACGTCACGCAGGCAGTGCCCGCTCCGGAAGGTTCCGGGGCGGGCACCCGCCCGGCCGTGGCACGAACCAGGGGGCTGCGCAAGGTCTACCGCAGCGCGGTTGCGGTGGACGGGGTCGACCTCGAGGTGCCGCAAGGCGCCGTGGTCGGCATGCTCGGGCCGAACGGCTCGGGCAAGACGACGACGATCCGCATGCTGCTCGGCCTGGTGCGACCGACCGAGGGCGAGGTCGAGCTGTTCGGTCAACCGATGCCGGAGTCGGCGGAGTCGACGCTGCCGCACGTCGGCGCGCTGGTCGAGGGTCCCGGCTTCCACCCGTTCCTGAGCGGGCGGGACAACCTGCTCCGGTTCGCCGCCGCCGAGCCGCTGCTGCCGTCGAACAAGATCGGCACGGCGGTCGCCGACGCGCTGGAGTTGGTGGGGCTGAGCAGCGCCGCCAATCGCCGGTACAAGGGCTACTCGCTGGGCATGAAGCAGCGGCTCGGCCTGGCCGCGGCGCTGCTGGTGCCGCGCAAGCTGGTGGTGCTCGACGAGCCGACCAACGGTCTCGACCCCGCGGGCACGCGGGAGATCCGGCGGATCATGGCCGAGCTGCACGCCAGGGGCACGACCGTGCTGGTGTCGTCGCACCTGCTGTCCGAGGTGGAGGCGACCTGCACGCACGTGATCGTGCTCAGCAAGGGCACCGTCGTCGCGCAGGGCGAACTCGGTGAGCTGCTCGAGGCGGGCAATCCGACGCTCGAGGTCATCACGCCGGACGCCGCGCAGGCCGTGGACGCGTTGCGGGCCAACCGGATTCCTGCCCGGCTGGCGCCGGACGGTGTCCTGGTCGACCTGGTCGCGTCACCGGCGCCGCAGGTCATCGAGACGCTGGTGCAAGCAGGGGTTTCGGTCCACGAGGCGCGGCGCAAGCGCACCGGGTTGGAGGATTTGTTCGCGCGGCTGACCGAGTCGCACGAGGACGAGGCCCCGGTGGATCTGGAACTGAACGAGGTCGAGCAGGCGGGGGTGGCGTCATGACGGCGACGACGTGGGAAGACGCGCCCGCGGTGACCACACGACGGCACCGGGCCCCGTTGGTCAGGTTGCTGTCGTCGGAGTTGCGGTGGATCTTCCGCAGGCCGCGCACGCTGGTCGTGCTCGCCCTGCTGGCGATCTTCCCGGTGATCATCGGCGTCTCGGTGCAACTGGGCACCGACGGCCAGCCGGAGACGTCGGGGGACGCGCCGCTGTTCGTCTCCGCGATCACCAACGCGCTGGCCCTGCCGCTCGGGTCGCTGATGATGCTGCTCGGGCTGTTCCTGCCGCTGGCGGTGGCCATGGCGGGCGCGGACGCGATCGCGGGCGAGCAGTCGGTCGGGGCGCTGCGCGGATGGCTGCTCGCGCCGGTGGTGCGAGGCAGGTTACTCGGCGTCAAGGTCTTCGGCGTGGCGGTGGTCGCGGTGGTGTCCGCGGGCCTGGTCGCGCTCACCGGGCTGGTCACCGGGCTGATCATCAACGGCACCGACGGCTTGTTCACGCTGTCCGGCACCGAGCTCAGCCTCGTCGACGCGCTCGGCCGCATCGGGTTGGCCGTGGCGTGGGTGGCGTTGCAGCTGCTGGCTGTCGGGGCGGTCGCGCTGGCGATCTCCACCACGACCGAGCATCCGATGCTGGTGGTGGCGATGGTGCTGGGCGGGTTGATCGTGTCGCAGGTGCTCGGCCTGTTCGACGCGCTGAGTTGGCTGCACCCGTTCCTGTTGCCGGATTCGTGGGTGTCCGCGCTGCCGGACCTGCTGCGCGATCCGATCGCCTACGACACGCTCGGCGAGGGCGCGTTGCGGGCGGTCAGCTACCTGGTGATCGCGTTGTCGCTGGCCTACGCCAGGATCGTCACGCGCGACGGCTGATCACTCGCTCATCACCTGGTGCCAGCGAGCAAGCACCGCCTTCCGGCCCGCGTCCGCTTCGCGGGCCGGAAGCGTGTTCGGCTCCTCCGGCGCGGCGACCGTCTCGGCCCAGCCCTCCGGTAGCTCGACGCCCTGGCGCACCGGGTACGTGCCGTAGGCCTGGGGGACGGCCTGTTGGAACTGCTGCGTCAGCAGGAAGTCCAGCAGCTTGCCTGCTCGCTCCGTGCTGTCGGCCTTGGCCAGCACCCCGGCGTAGCGGATTTGTTCGTGGCAGGAGTCGGTGAGCACCGATGTCTTGCCCTCGGCGTCCTCCGCCAACTGTGCCGGCAGCGTGGCTGCGGCGACGACCAGCGGCCGCTCCCCTTCGCCACCCGCTGCGGTGTACTGCTCGCGAACCTCGTCCGTCGTCGGCAGCACCTGCAGGCCGTTGGCCTTCAACTTCCGCCAGTACTGCACCCAGTTCTGCTTGCCTTCGCGGGCGATCGAGCCGAGCAGGAACGCCATGCCGTGCGGTGAGGCCTTCGGGTCGGGCATGGCCAGCAGGTCCGCATAGGCGGGCTCGAGCAGGTCGGCCATGGTCTCCGGAGGGGCGATGTCGTGTTCGGCGAACCACGAGTTGTCGACGTTGACGCACACCGCGAGCCGGTCGACCGCGGACAGCCGCTGCTGCTTGTCCACGGAGAATCGCTGCTGACCGCGGTTGGCTTCCGGGCTGGTGTAGGGGATCAGCACGTCGCCGGCCAGCGCCGCACGGACGGTCGAGGTGTCCACACCCAGCACGACGTCACCGAGCTGCTCACCGCGCCGCTCGGCCAGCGCCTCGACCAGCTCGGTCGGGGTGTCCCCGAGCGTGCGGTGCTCCAGCCGCAGCTCGGTCTGCCGTTCGAACGCCGCGTGCAGCTCCTGCGGAATCTTCCACGACGAGTCGGTGACCAGGGTGACCGTGCGCTGCGGTTCCGGCTGTTGCGTTTCGCCGGTGCCGCAGCCGGCCGCGACCACGCCAAGCGTCAGCAGCAGCGCGGGCAGCTTTGCACGCCGGACTCGGTTGATCACGTTCCCTCCCTCAGCCCGGGCAAGCCTACCGATCGCCTGGCAGGATGGATCACATGGCGGACGAACCCAGTAACCGCTCGCCGGAGTTGCTCTCCGACGACCAGATCAGCGAGGACCTGGCGCGCCGGGAGCACTGGCGGGCCGAAGGCGGCGCGCTACGCCGATCCGTGGAGTTGCCGTCGTTCCCCGACGCCATCGACGCGGTCGGCAAGATCGGCGCGATCGCCGAGGAGCTGGACCATCACCCGGACATCGACATCAGGTGGCGCACACTGCACTTCTCGCTGAGCACGCACTCGGCGGGCGGTATCACGGCCAAGGACATGCAGCTGGCCGATCGGATCGACGACGTGCTGGCGGAATACTGACCTAGCGCTGTTCGCGGCGTTGCCGCGGATCGTCCTCGGACGCTTCGGTGGTGCGCAGCGCCTCTTCGGCCTCCGCGACCACTTCCAGCGCCTGCATCTCGCGCGGCTGGTCGATCTCCTCCCGGATGATCCGGTCGAACTTCTCGCGCGTCTTCCTGAACAGTCGCATACGGGCCTTACGTCGTCGTCATCGCCGGGAACGAGCTCGCCCGCGGCATGTCCCAGTCTATCCGCGAAACGCCTTTCCGCTCGCTCTGAGTGACTCCTCGAGTACCCGAATCGCCTTGGGCCCAACCCCGTGCAGAGCAAGCAATTCTGCTTTCGCATGCTCGGCCACCTGCGCCAACGTTCGAATACCCGCACCGTGCAGGGCGCGCGTCGCCGGCGCACCGATGCCCGACGGGAGGTCACCGCCTGCTTCGACACCGGCGTCGAACGTGGCCGCCAATCGTTTCGGCGCCTGGTGCTGCCACGCTTGGCGGATCAGCTCGTTCAACTGCTGACCGTTGACGTCGGCGAGCGGGATTTTCAGGCCGATGGTCTTGCCGGCCCGCTCGATCGGCATACCACCCACGCTTTCCTGCGCCTTGGCCACCTGCTCGGGAGACAGCCGCAGCTGCACGTGCCCGTCCGAGGTCACCGAGACGAAGCCGCGGCCCTTCACCAGAAACGCCTGGAGTCCGAAGTGGTTTCCTTCCTCCACCTCGGGCAGCGCGAGCGCGGCCTTGCGCAGCTGCGTCATCGTGGTCATGAACAGAGTTTAGGAGCGCAATCCCACGACAGTGGGGCTTTTGCGCTCACTCCAGGCCGGTGAGGGCGACCTTGGTGGCCTCCGCGAGGAGTGCGTCGTCGGGATCCGCGTCGGCGTCCCGTTTGTCGCTGAGGACGGCCAGCACGATGGGCGCGCGTTCGTCCGGTGGCCACAGGACGGCGATGTCGTTGCGGGTGCCGTGCGAGGCGGTACCGGTCTTGTCGCCGACCGTCCACCGGTGGGGCACGCCCGCACGGATCACCGCGTCGCCGGTGGTGTTGCCGATCAGCGCGTCGACCAGGATCTTCCGGCGTCCCTCCGGCAACGCGGTACCGAGCACGTAGGTGCGCAAGCTGGTCGCCAGCGCCCTGGGCGTGCTGGTGTCACGGACATCTCCTGGGGTGTGATCGTTGAGGTCCGGCTCCCACCGATCGACGTGCGTCGTGCGGTCACCGATGGCGCGCAGGGCACGTGCCAACCCCTCAGGCCCGCCCAGCTCGGCGAGCAAGAGGTTGCCTGCGGTGTTGTCGCTGTAGCTCACCGCGGCGTCGATCAGTTCGCGCACGGTCATCCCCTGGCCCACGTGCCGCTCGGTCACCGGTGAGTACGTGACGAGGTCGTCGGAGGTGAATCGCACCTTGCGTTCGAGGTCGGCCGGTGACCTCCGCGCCAGGACGGCACCGGCCGCCAGCGCCTTGAAGGTTGATGCGTAGGCGAAGCGCTCGTCGGCGCGGTACTTCACCTCGGTTCCGCTTCCGGTGTCGATCGCGTAGACGCCCAGCCGGGCAGCGAACTTGTTCTCCAGCCGCCGGAATCGGCTCGCGAGCTCGTCAGCCTTCTTGTCGACGGCGACGGCGGTGGCGGCGCTCTTCGGGGCGGGGGTTGGTGCCTCGGCAGCAGCGCAGCCGGTGACAACCAGGATGAGGGCCAAGGCGGAGGCCAGGCGAGCGAGGGACATGTCAGCCCTGACCGCGCACGAACCTGGACACCGGTGCCTCGAACTCGATGACCTGGGCCACCTCGCCCGACGGTGTCTCTTGCTCCGTGACGCCGCCCCGCTGCTCGAAGCCGCATGCCTCGAGCACTCGCCGGGACGCGACGTTCTCCGGCGACGTGCGAGCCTCGAGCCACGACAGTCCGGCCTTGGCGGCGAGCGAACCGACCGCCCGTACCGCCGCAGCCGCTGCCCCGCGGCCGCGCGCCTCGGGCGTCAGCCAGAAGCCCACTTCCGCGCGGTCCTCGTGGGGATCGAACAACACGACGCTGCCGAGGAATCGGTCGGACTCCTCGTCCGCGATGGCCAGCACGGCAAGTGAACCGTCAGCCAGTCCCTGCGCGATGACGCCGTCGATCTGCTCCCGCACGATCTCCGGGGTGTAGTTGGCCAGCGGGAGATGGGCGAACTGTTGCACCGCGGGATCCTCGGTACCGCGGGCGAACGCCTCGGCGTCGGCGTGCCGCAGTTGCCGCACTCGGATGCCCGCGTCCGATACCGGAAGATGACCGGTGACCTGCACTGACGTTTCCTCTCATGATCTTGGCGACACGCCGAGGCTATCGAGCGTCGCGCACGGAAGCAGGTGAATTTTCACCGCGACCCACCACGCAGCAGGGCGTCCAGTTCGGCCATGAGCTCGGTGACGCGACGGTGGCCAGGGGCCGGGGGCGGATAGCGGCGCAAGACGTCGACCATGGTCGGCGTGGCACGTTCGCGTGCCTCTTCGAGCACCTGCTCGGGCCTGCCGCCCTGGATCTCCGCAATGCGTGCCGCGTTCGCCGTTGCCCGCAGGATGTGGCCGACCTGGTGTTCCTTGGAGATCGGATGGAGGTAGGCCGCGGATGCCGCATCACCGGCAGCTTGGGCTGCCAGGCGGGGGGCTTCGTCCGGGGCGGCACTGGCTGCCCGGTGCGCCTCCATCGAGGTGAGGCGCAACCGCTTGGTCCGCTCGGCCCCGTTGATGAACTCCCAGCTCGCCTCGACCGCGGCGCGCGGCCGGCCGTCGTCGGGGCAGGCGCTTTCGAACACCGGCAGGACCTCTTGCGCGGATTCCGCGACGAAGCGGGCCACGGCGCGCAACTCGGCGCCGGTCAGTTGGAAATCGGCGGTCACCGGTTCATGGTCTCGTGCCCTGCGGCGCGGGTCGATGGCCGGGTGAATCCGGCGCGGACGGCGGTAGGTCGGCGACCGGCGGCTGTCACCGCTCGTGGGTCGTCGACCGGCATCTCGTCACCCCTCGTGGGTCGTCGACCGGCATCTCGTCACCCCTCGCGGATGGTCATCCGCGCCAGCCGGTCCCCGTCGACGTCGAAGACGAACTTCGACCGTCCGTTGGCCCAGTTGGAGCGCCAGTCACCGACGATCGTGACGGAATCGTGCGACGCCTCGACCTCCTCGACGTCGAGCGTGCCGCGCGCGCCGATGAACTCCTTGTCGCTCCACGCCTTGATCTGCTCGCGTCCGGTGAAGACCCGGCCCCAGTCGTCGACCGACCCGTTGTCGGTGAATGCGTTCAAGAAGGCCGCTTCGTCATGCGCATTGACCGCGTCGATGAACGAGGCCACCGGCTCGGGGATGGTTTGCTCGGCCATGTCCGTACTCCTCGGCGATCGGTGTGCCCAGCAGCATGGGTCACCCGGCGGCCGCCGGCAACCTGAGCTTCACCGGCCCGGCCACAGCCGAGGTCTCAGTGCCCGAGCGCCGCCTGCAACACCACATCGGAGTGGGTCCACAGCAGCGCTCCCCCGGCATCAGGGATCACCCGACGGCGCGCCGTCGGTATCCGCCCGGCGAGCGTCCGACCGTGGTCGGGCGAGTGGGTCCGGTCGTCCGCGCCGAACAGGATCGTCACCGGGCAGCGGATCTCGTCCAGCCGCAGCGACCAGGGCTGCATGGCGATGAGCGTGTCGCGGACGTAGCCCGCGCCGTCGTTGGCGAAGCCTTCCGCCAGCGCGCGGCGATACAGCGGCACGAAGCTCTCGTCAATGTAGAACCGGCGGTCGGCAGCTCCCGAGCCGGACACCACCATGTCTTCCATCGCGTCGGGTGTGAACGAGCCCAGGATCCGGGCGGCTTCGTCCGGGTCGTCCGCCGCCAGCTTCGCCAGCCGGACGACGTCGTCGGGCAGGTGCGCCTGCACGCCGGGGTGGGCGACCTCGTCCGCCGGGGACGCCAAGACGAGCCGGGAAACCCAGCCTGCGGCGGCCGCAGCGAGCCCGAAGACACCGCCTTGCGAGTTGGCCACCACGGGTGGCTGGACATCACCGACGACTTCCCGCACGAAAACGCGATAGTCCTCGGCCGTGGAGGTCAGGTCCCGCTCGAAAGCTACGTCCGACGACCCCATGCCCGGCCGATCCATGGTGACGAGCCGGACGTTCGCGCGGTCGAGGTCACCGAACCGCATGCTCTTGCCGGTGCCTGCGCCCGCGATGAACAGCACCGGCCGGCCACGCTCCGGCCCGAACGACCGTCCGGCCAGCCTGCGCCCGTCAGCGGTGCGCACTTCCAGCTCGGCAGCCACCACGCCCCACGAAGCTATCAGACGTTGAAGCGGAACCCCGTTCTGTCGGGGGACCGAGCAAGACGGCCGGAGCCTTCACGAAGTTCGCGGCGTGGCTGATCATCGCGCCGTTCTGGCTCGCGGGTGCGGCCCTCACCGTGCCGGTGATGGTGTTCGTGTGGGCATGTTGGTTCGGCTACCTCTTCTGGCGCTCGATCTACCGGCTGATCATGCGGCAGCCAGTATTCGGAACTTCGGAGGAACTTTGTGTTTCACGGGACTTGTGCGCCGACAGGTGCTGGCCGGGATTCATGCCAGCCCATGAGCGACATTCCTCGAACTCCACGACGGTAGGCGTCGATCCCGGCGGCTGGGTATTCGATGATGTTTGCGGGCAGGCTGTGGTAGTCGAACCAGCCCAGTCCGTGACACTTCTCGGGTTCCCGGTTGGTGGGCTCGCCGATCCACCGTGTCGTGGCGAAGAAGTGCCCGATCCTGGGTTCGGGACCAAAGCCCGCGACGTGGATGCTGTGCACATGCTCGAGATCGGCCGGGTCGATCAGGACCCCGACCTCTTCTTCAGCCTCACGGGCGGCTGCGGTGAAGATGTCCTCGCCCGCGTCGAGCTTGCCGGATGGCAGGTGCCACATTCGGTCCCACTGGCCGCCCCGTCGCTCGGTGAGGAGCAGTTCGGCGTCGCGGATCAGGAGAACGTGGACATCGACGATGTGGCGATCGGGCACAGCGGTCGATCCTCGTGTTCGTGTTCTGCGGCCATGCCGGGCGCGCACCGGACGGGTAGCGCGCCCGGACATGCGGCAGCTTACGCCGTGGCCTCCTGACCGCTGGCACCTTGGGTGTTCTCGGTGATCCGTTCGGCGATTCGCTCGGCCACCTGCTCCACGACACCACGAGGATCACGACGGGTGGTGTCGATCGTCAGAACCGGCACCCCACGCCCGGCGAGGTAGGAGGCGGCTTCGCGGTACATCCGGGCTTCGATCCGGCTCGTGCTGATCCCGACCTGGAACCGATCGTGGGCACCCCGTGCTGCGACGCGGGCGGCGGCCTCAGCCGCGTCGGTGAGAAGCATGACCGCCAGGTCCGGCCGGTCAGAATGACCGTTCAGGCACTCGATGAACGGCAACGGCACGCCATCCATCTGTTGCAGCACGTACGACGAGGCCACGTACCGATCGCAGAGTACGATCTCACCCTGCTGTACACGGGGACGGATCTCCGTCGCCAGGTGGTGGTACCGGTCGGCTGCGATCAAACACGCGAGCGCGTGGCCTTGGTGAGGTCGGTTTTGTGCCGGGCCAGCTCGCCCAGCTCGCCGTGAGTCGGCTCCGCGGTGATGTGGACCTGGTACCCCCGGTCTCGAAGGTAGGGGCCAAGCAGGCGGGAGGTCGTGGTCTTGCCCGCGCCTGCCATGCCATCGAGGGTGACGAAGAGGCCGGGGTGGGTGCCATCGGTCATGCCGAGACCTTCCGTTCGTACTGCTCGCGGGACAGGGCGACGAGGTTGCGACGTACGTAGTCGATCGGTGCTTCGGAGAGCTGGAGGTTGACCGAGAAGTTGAACTCGTCGCGCTCACGCATGGCGGCTTCCTCGCCGCTGCTGGTGAGATCGACGGCCGAGTAGTTGAGTAGCTGCTCGGGGGTATACTTGCCGGTCTTCATCAGGCGCTCCCAGTCCGGGGTTCCGGGATATGGCCTGTACTCGAACGCCGAGGCGCGGAAGCTGCCCGGCTGTCCGTCCGCGATTTCCCACAGCTCGTGCACCAGACGGACGGTCTGATCGATCTCGGCCTCGGTCTCGGTGGGGAATCCGAGGATGAAGTAGCCCTTCACCCCAATGCCGCGCTCGGTGAGCCGGCGGACAACCGAGTGCGTCATGGACGGATCGATCCGCTTATCGATGAGCTTGAGCATCCGCTCGCTGCCCGACTCAACGCCGAGTGCGACCTCTCGCAGCCCATTCGCAGCCAGTGTGTCCAGCACGGCGTCGCTGGCGCGGTTGAGCACGTTGATCCGGCCAGTGGCGTCCCACACGGCCCACTCTCCGACACGTGCGGCTGTGAACGCCTCCATCATCTTATCGATGACCCGCTTCGCGCCGAGGAAAAGGTCATCCACGAATCTGAAGGCCGTCACGCCGGTTCCGCGTAACTGGTCCATCTCGGCAAGGATGTTGTCTGGCTCCCGTGTGCGGATGGAGATGTCCGGGTTCGCCGAGACGGCCGCGCCGCAGAAGGAGCAGTCGTAGGGACAGCCCCGAGCGCCGACCATGTTCGCCTCCCACCGGCCTGCATCGAAGTGCGGGTCCTGGGCCAGAAAGCGTCTGTCCACGAACGGCAGCTCGTTGATCGGGGGTGCGAGGTGGTGACCGCTGCCTGGCCGGCCACCCGTGACGGGGGTTCGCATGATGGGGTCGAGCCACATGACGCCGGGCAGCTCGGAGCGGTTGCGGTGGTCGGCGAGCAGCTCCACTACCCGCGTCTCTCCCTCGCCGATCACCAGGGCCTCGCAGCGGGACATCCGTGGGTCGGTCAAGATGGCGGCCGGCATCGCCTTGGCCTGGTGCCCACCAAGCATGATCTTGATCGCCGGATCGAGCGCGGCAGCGATCCGAGCGCTGATCTCGTAGGTGGGAGCGAGAAGGTTCATCCCGACCCAGCGGGGTTCCAGCTCGTTGACGATCGCGGCAGTCTGCTCGATGCCGAGCCCCTGTGCTTCGGCGTCGAGCACGCCGACGTTGAAGCCTGCTGCGGCAGCGTAGGTTGCGATGTAGCCCATTCCGAGAACGGGCAACGTGAAGTCGTTGACGCGGGGCCGCTCGCTGTAGTCGCGAAGCGGCGCGTTGACGAACAGCGCGTCGAGGGGACGGTTGGGATCGGCTCCGGCTACATAGCTAGAGGGCAACTCCGTTGGCATGTCGGACTCCCCAGGCAAGCGTGAGCAGTGTCCGTTCGGACAACTGATCTCTCGCCAACTCTTGCCACACGAGGGCGAACTGCGACTCGTCGTCGGGCCAGGATCGCCCAGGTGCGAGACGTTTCGCCCAAGTGCGAACTGCAAGATCGGCGAACGGATACAGGGCGTAGTCGTTGGTCACGTCGGCAACCGTGGCACCGGCCGTCCAAGGGCCGATGCGGGGAACGGTCTGGATCTCGACGGCGAGTTCGTCCGCAGCGAGTTCGCTCCACTTGGTGCCGAACTCCATGAACGCCTCGGCGGCGGCCCGGAGCGGCTTTCGCTTGAAGGCCAGGCCGAGGCGGGCGAACTCCTCGTCCGGGAGCGAGAGGACGACATCCGGGCCGGGGAACAGCAGACCTTCCCCGGCCGAGGTGGTGATGCGTTCGCCGTGCACACCGCTGAACTGCCGGTAGAGCTTGCGTGCCTGACCTGCGCGGATCACCTGGCGAATGATCGACGTCGCGATGGCGTCCCACAGGTCCGGGTTCCGAAGGCGCGCCACCGGACCGGCCTTCCGTAGGTTGGCCGCAACCGGATCGGTGCCCTCCAGGTCAGCCGGGTCGAACACATCGAAGACCGGTCCCGATCCAGAGCCCCCGCCGAGCGGCGCAGTCTCGACGGCATGACCGCCGTCCGCATCCGGCCGGCACACGACGATGTGCGCCCCTGACGACGTTCGTACAGCGCGAACGTGCCCCTCGTCGGTGGCAAGCCAGCCTGGATGGTCAAACATCACGGTCTTGGTCTGCATCGGTGCTGCCTTCCTCTCGATCGCAAGTTGTTCATTCTTGCGGCGGCGGGGAACGGCCACGGGCAGGACCCGCGGAACCGTTGAGTGGAACCACGGGAAAGCTCACCTCGGGTACGGGGACAACGGCCGAATCAGAACCGGACGGGGAAGGCGTTCAGGGATGAAGCACTCGGGGTACTTCGGCGTCTCGATGCCCATCGGAGCACCCGGCTCGCCCGGAGCGGGGAGCGCCAGGATCGCGCGAAGCGCCCACAGCGGGGATGAGTGGTACTGGTAGCTCACGACCGTCGGGTTGAATACCCCGGCATCATCGAACGTGGGAACCCGGTACGCGGTCGCGTGGTGCTCGTTCCGAAGAATCAAGACGTCCGCGCAGGTAGGCCACTTGAACATAGCCGCGAGGAGGCTGGGGGCGTCCGCGTCGCCCCAACGGATCAGCGTCCATTGGCGCCGACGAAGCTCGGACAGCAGGTCCCTGAGTTCGAGCGAAAAGTGCTCGCTCGGCTCCAGCTTCCCAGTCATCGTCGTCACCATCTCGTTCGTCCTCTCGGTTGGCCGCACGCAGCTCTTCCGCTTCGCGTCTCCGCTTCCGCCTGTACGCCCACTCCTCCAGGGCGATGGCCGTCCCTGCCAGCAGTCCGCCTCCGAGGACGAACACCGCCATCACGCACAGGGCCAGCACGAAGTTGGACATCAATGCCTCCCTTGGAAGGGCCTCCCCGGCCGGGATCGGGAGGGGTATTACGTCGGGGAGTGATCACCGACCGGGGCGGCCCACTGGAAGCGTCGTCCTCGTTCGGCCCATCCCGTACTACGCGCCCTTATTTCTCTGACCAGCGGATATAAGTCCGCCTAATAGGCGCTGGTACCGAGCGTGCACAATTGCCTACACTCACGATCAATGTCACCTCATCGGTACTGCGACCGTTGCGGCACTCGGCTTGCCCATGACCAGCGAGGCACGCGCTGTAGCCCGTGCTCGAAGTCCGTCGTCGTACTCCGGCCGGAACCCCAGCCCGCGGAGTTCTGGGAGCAGCCGGACGTCCGAGAGGCGTTGAGTTCTCGCCATTTCGGCCGCGTGCTTCGCGCATACCGACGAGCCCTCGGCAGTTCGGTGACACAGACGACACTCGGCACGTGGCTCGGACTCACGCAGGCCCGCATCAGTCAGATGGAGCGCGCCAAGGAACCGCCCTCCGACCTGCGTAAGTTGCAGCAGTGGGCGAAGGTGCTGCACATCCCGGGGCGTCGCTTCCCGTCAGCCTGGGCAAACTTCGGGGTGTACGTGCTCAGCGCCGCATAGCGCGGGTTCCGCAGGATGCCCAGCACGGTCGAAGGAGACCACGGTCCGTCCTCGACGATCGGTCGAGGTTCGAGGCCTTGCCTCTCGCGGACGGCGGCGCGCTCGACACTCACAGTGTGGGTGTGCTTGGGAAGGGGCCAAAGTCCTTCGATCTTCTCAGAGCCGCTGAGCGCCCGCGCGAGCGAGCGCAGCGACTCGGGGTGCTCGATCCTGGTGAACAGCTCGTAGATCGCCCTCACGGCCTCAGCCTCGTGGGGGATCACTTCGCCGTCTACGGCGTAGCCGAGTGGTCGCATACCCTTCGGAGCACGCCCCTGCATTGCGCGCTGACGCTGGGCTGCCGACTGACGGGCGCTCTTACGCTCCATCTCAGCACGCGCCACGGCGGCCTTGATGCGTGCATACATGCGCCCACCGTCGGTGGAGAGGTCCGCGTCACCGTTGGCTGTGACGAGGGCGAGTCCGCGCAGCTCGGCGGCGTCGATCCAGTCCTCCAGCTGTCGGGGCTGTCGGGTGAGCCTGTCGAGGTCGTAGCAAATGATCGCGTCGAACCGTCCGAGCAGGTAGTCGGCGACCATGCGGTCGTAGTCCGGGCGGATCGCTGTTCAGTCGGTGGCGCTCTTGGACTGGTCCACGTAGGTCTCGATGACGTCCCAGCGCCGGAACTGGGCGAGGTTCTCGCAGTCCTCGCGCTGGCGGTCGATGGCGAGTCCGTCCATCTCGCGGTCCTGTGAAATGCGGAGGTAGATGGCTGCCTTGCGTGCCGCGGTTGACGGCATGTTCATGCATCCAGGCTACCTCCCAGACGTAAGTTGCGTACAGAACTCCTTTGTATGCGAGTTAGAACATTCGCTGTTGTTGAGAAGTACTTACCTTCCGGAGACGCGCATAGTTGAGGAGATCAGTCACGGAGGCATTCTTTTTGTGCCAGTCGTTGACGATGGTCTCCCCGAGCAGCACGTATGCCCAATCCCGGCCGTCGCGCTGCTCTTCCGGCAACTCGTTGATCTGTTCGCACCATGCCAGCGCGGCCTTCTGCTTGCGCTGAACGTTCTCGTCGCTGAGCGCCGACTGCGCCTTCGTCTCGACAACGTAGATGGTGGAGGGAGTGCGGATGAGAAAGTCCGGTGAGTACTGGGCCGGCATGCCGTCCGCTTTCAGGTACGGGCGACGAAGGAAATCGTGCCGGTACTCGTGCACCTTGGCCAGGGCCTCGATGCCCGAGTCCTTGTCCGCCCAGCGGATGAAGCGTCGCTCAAGCCCGCCGCCTTGCGATGGGATCGGCAGTTTCGGGTAGATGCACTTGTTGACTTCTTCGGCGGTGCTGCCACGAACCGGGATAGTGGTGACCTCGGATAGTGAACGGTGCTGTACCTCGGCGGAGGCCACCACCTGGCTCTCCTGGAGTTCGACGAGCTTGGTGGCGAACGTTCCTGCGATGCTGTGCGCGACGTCGTCAAGCAGCAGCACACGCCAGTTCTCTTCGGCCAGCGGGTCAAACTCCTGACCAAATAGGCGGTGACGGATGTAGCTGTCGAGCCAGCCGGTGAGCAGCGGACGGTACGCCTGGAGAATCGGGAACTTCGCGTTCTCGTTGTACTTGCTCTGGCTTTTCGTCATCGTCCTGCCGAGCGCCTCGGTGATGCGCGTTGTCATGCGCGAGAGGTAGTCGTTGTAGCCAGTGGCAGTCAGCACGCCGCCATCGACGCGGTAGTCGCCGTACTGTGTACCCGTCTCAGCGTCGTGTGAGACGAACCGGTCGCCCTTGCCAACGGTCTTGATGATCAGGTCGAGCGGGTACGGCGAGGCCGCAAGCTCGAGCGGATTGATGCTCGGCTGGCGTAGTTCCTCGTCGGCATCGCGCAAGATGACGGGGATCTCGAAGTCGTACGCCTGGTATCCAGGTCGCAGATCAACATGCTCCAGGTCGCCAGTGGCACCGGTACTGTCCGCGTCGTCACCAGTTTCGACCATGAGCCCGCCGCTGAGCAGTTCATCGTAGAAGTCGCTGAACGCCGGGTGCTCGACGATGAACAACACGTCGAAGTAGTTGGTCGGCTCCAGCCCCTTACTGATGCGCTCCCGAGTCTCAGCCTTAAGCTCGTCGATCGAGGGGTCGCCGCGCCACATCAGGCGCAGACCGCGCCCGATCGTCTGCTCGAGCAGGATGGATGCTTGTGACGAGCGCAGCGGCACGATGACTGCGATATTGCTGACGTCGAAGCCTTCGCGGAGCATGAGTACCGAGACGATGACCTTGGGCTGCTTGTGTCGGTCGACGTCGAACAGTTTCTCGCGGATCGGTTCCCAGTCCTTCGGGCCAAGCTCAGCCTTGCGGCCGGAGTCGACACGCAGGATGTCGTCCTCAGAAAGTCCGGCGCTCTGGAGGTACTCGACGACGTGCGGTGTGACGTTGGTGTCCTCGCAGACCACCAGCAGCTTCGGATGCTTGTCCGGATCGGCGTCGGCGAACTGTTCTTCGAGGATCTGTAGCTTCTTCAGGCCGGCCTGGAGCATGACGCGTTGACCGTTCGACAGGCCGGTGACGCGCTTCTGCTCGTCTCGCTCCGCTTTGAAGTCCAGTGGTAGCGCCGCGATCTCCTTGCGCTTATCGAGCGCAAGCGACTTAACGAGTCCGGCACGCATGGCGGACTTGAGGTCGAAGTCGACAACGATGTGCGGGAAGTAGGCCTTGCCCTTCGAGCGTCCCGAACCGACCTCGTTATATGGGGTCGCGGAAAAGTCGATCTGGATGAAACGGCGTCCCTTTGTCGAGGCGATCTCACTCAGGCTCTTCTGCCACTCGACGTCGGTGACCTCATCGGACTTGCGCACCTCATGGATGTGGTGAGCCTCGTCGTTGAACACGACGAGATCGGGCAGGTCTTTCAACGCTTGGAGTGGGCCGCCCCGCAGGAACCGTCGATCCAGCACATCGAGCGCATTCCCACTGCTCGTGCCAGGAGTGAGCGGGAAGAAACTCTCGACTGCCGCCTTCGGGTCGATCTCGGTGCCAGGCGCTTCGACCTCGTCATCGTCGAGAAAATCGGGGTCCTCCTTGCCCGCAAGCAGATGCCAGTTAGTGATCGCGATCAGGCCCGATCCGGTGACCTTGCGACCGATCTCGGTCTTGGTGACAACGGAGGACTGAAGGAACGTGAAGACCTGCGTGCGGTAGGTGTCCGGGATGAACAGATCCTGCTGACGGTAGATGTCGCTCGTGGCGAAGTCACGCTCGCCATCCTGTTCTTTGCCCTGGAACGAGTCCAGGAGACGGTCGTACACGATGAGACCCGGTGCAACGAGCAGGAAGTTGCTAGAGAAGCGCGGATCCTGCGGGTATGCGAGCTTATTCAAGTACTGCCAGACCAACAGGGCGTTCAGCACCCACGTCTTACCGGTGCCCGTGGCCATCTTCGCCGCGTACTTCGGGTGGTCGTGGCGGTCGCGCGTCACCTCGCCAAGCACGCCACCCTCAAGCATCGCTTCTGGAGCGACTGCCTCGTAGAGATCACGCAGCCGGGTTGTTCCGAGGACTTCGTGCGCGTAAACGACGTGGAGGATCGCGGCGCGCTGTCCGGCGTGGAAATTCAGCTCGCGGAGTTCGCAGTAGTCCTGCTGAAACCAGAAACGCAGCAGCTCGGCCGTCACCGGAGTGACCTGGTCGAGCAGCTTCGAACCGGTGCCATCGACGATCCCGGGGATCAGCGGGTCAACGACCGTAGAAAGCCCCTTTGCAAGCGGGAAGTCAGCAAAACCACTCACGGCTGCACCTCCACGCCAGCGATAACGACCTCAGACTCGAAGCCGAACACGTCAACGGCACGGACGCAGACCGTGCGCGCGCCACCAACGCGTGGCAGGTCGAGTACTGCTGTCGTGACAACCCGCAGCTCATCGCCGTCGTTATCCGTGTTGCCCCGATAGTCCTGCCAGACCGAGCGGAACACCTCACCGTCGTAGTCGGGATCGACCGCCCAGTACTCAATGAGCGCCAGTGGCTCGGTGTTCATCACTTCCTGGAGCTTTGCTCGGTTCGCCTGATCGAGGTTGATCGCATCCGGCGACAGCAGCACGTAGTTCTGCAGGTTCACTGCCAGAGACTCACGTTCTCCGTCCGTGGTGCGCGCGGCAACCTCGGCCTGGAGGTACTGCAAGCTGGAGAAACGCACATCGGAAGCGAGCTTGTCCGCTCCCTTCTTCTTCAGACGATCAAGCAGATCCGGTGGGATCACCAGTACCTCGAGGTTCGGATCGTTGAGGTCGTTGATGTCTTGTCCGATACCCGCCGAGAAGTTCCAGCCGAGCACCACAACCTTGTCGAAGCCACCCATCTTGACCTCGCGATAGCCCTGCGCCCGCTTAAGGGTTGAGATCGTGGTCAGGCGCGATGGGCTGTCCGCATAGACAAGCGTGCGCGTGCCGGGCAACCTACCTAGGCTGCCGTTCACGTTCTCTTCGGGCGGCAGCGGAATCGCGCCGTAAAGATCGAGGACAACCTTCGCAAGATCGCCTACACGGAACGAGCGCCCAAGCGTCGAACGAGCCTGCTCGACCTGGTAATCGCCGATCGCCTGGTAGAGGAAGGGCTTAGCCTCCTGGTCGATGAGGCGCTTGCGGGTGATCATCGCGGCGGGCTTTCCAAGGTCGCTGACTACCCAGCGGCGGCCAAGCTTTTCAGCGGCTGCAGCCGTCGTACCGGATCCAACAAAGAAGTCAGCGACAAGACCACCTTCAGGGCAGGAAGCCGTGATGATGCGTTCCAGGAGCGACTCAGGCTTCTGGGTTGCGTACCCCACCTTTTCTTTTGAGAAGCTCATGATCTGGATGGAGTCGAGACGGTCCATCTCTGACGAGTTCCACGTATCCTCGATCGGGTATCCCTGACCCGTTGGACGGTTCCCATCTCGCCGTACGTAGTCGTCGGGGTAAGGTATGTACTGCTTGTTGAAGTGGAAGCGATCACGATCCTTGACGTAAAAGTAAATGTCGTCGTGATTGCGGATCCAGTTTTTCGCCGCTGACTTATACCCCGATATCCAACCAATCCGCCAAATGATCTCGCGTTGAAAGTTGCGCTTTCCGAATATCTCGTCGAGCACGATCTTGACGTAGTGGCCAACACTTGAGTCAAGGTGGACATAGATCGACCCACGCTCCGACAACAATTCCCGCATGAGAACCAGCCTCGGGGTAATCATCGCGAGATACGACGCCGTCCCGTCCGACCAGGTGTCCGAGTAGGCGAACTGCTCAAGTACTGTGGGCTTCTGGTCGATCGTCGTTCCCGGCAGTGTGATCTTCGTCCGATAGTCAGCCTTGGAGTCGAAGGGCGGGTCGATGTAGATCAGATCGATCTTTCCGCGCAAACTCGGCGTGTCCTCATCGCCCGCGAGGAGTGCAGCCATCGCGAGGAGGTTATCGCCGTAGATCAGACGATTGGGCGCCTCGGTCGCGTCGGCACCGTCGTTACCCCAGAAGTTGAAGCCTCCGCGATCCTTCGAAGGGATCACAAGCTCACGCGTCTGAAGGCTGACGCGGTTCCGCGCTTCCAGTTGCTCCAACATCTGTGCCGCTTGACGCTTACCCGCGGCGACGATGCCGGGCAACTGCTCCAGTAGAGACTTGCTCATGTCGAATGCCTCTGCCTTTTCGCTCGCTACTTCCTACTCCCAGACGTAAGTCCTGTCCGGAACTCCACCACGTCGCCGTCGGCCATGACGTAGTCCTTGCCTTCCATGCGGACCTTGCCCGCAGCCCGGGCGGCGGCCATCGACCCCGCCTCGACCAGGTCGTCGTACGAGACGACCTCGGCCTTGATGAACCCGCGCTCGAAGTCGGTGTGAATCACCCCGGCGGCCTGCGGAGCGGTGGCGCCCTGCGGGATCGTCCAGGCGCGCGCCTCCTTCGGACCCGCGGTCAGGAACGTCTGCAGCCCCAGCGTGTGGAAACCGGCCCTGGCCAGCGCGTTCAGGCCCGGCTCGTCCTGGCCGACCGACGCGAGCAGCTCACGCACGTCCTCCGGGTCGTCCAGCTCGAGCAGCTCGGCCTCCACCTTGGCGTCCAGAAACACCGCGTCGGCCGGGGCGACCAGCTCGGACAGTTCCTTGCGCTTGGCCTCGTCGGTCAGCACCGATTCGTCGGCGTTGAACACGTACAAGAACGGCTTGGCGGTCAGCAGCGAAAGCTGCCGCAGGCCGTCCAGGTCGACCTCCGACTGGGCGGCGAACAGCGTGCGTCCGCTGTCCAGGATCTCCTTGGCCTTCTGCACGTTCTCCAGCGCGGGCCGGGCGTCCTTGCGCGTGCGCGCTTCCTTCTCCATGCGCGGCAGCGCCTTCTCCAGCGTCTGCAGGTCGGCGAGGATCAGCTCGGTGTTGATCGTCTCGATGTCGTCCGCCGGACCCACCTGGCCTTCGACGTGCGCCACGTCCGGGTCGTCGAACGCCCGGATGACCTGGCAGATCGCGTTGGCCTCGCGGATGTTGGCCAGGAACTTGTTGCCCAGCCCGGCGCCCTCGGACGCGCCCTTGACGATGCCCGCGATGTCCACGAACGACACGGTGGCGGGCACCGTGCGGGCGGAGCCGAACATCTCCGCCAACTTGTCCAACCGCTCGTCGGGCAGCGGCACCACACCGACGTTCGGCTCGATGGTGGCGAACGGATAGTTCGCGGCCAGCACGTCGTTGCGGGTCAGCGCGTTGAAGAGGGTGGACTTGCCGACATTGGGCAGCCCAACGATGCCGAGGGTCAGACTCACGCCATCCGAGTCTACGGAGCATGCCGGTGATCTCCGCGCCCGGGCCGTCCGCGTCACGGTCGCCATGTCCGATTTCCGCCAGTGCCCCGGGAGCCGCGGTGGCAGTATCGGCATCATGACAGCAACGGCGAGCGTCGAACGGTCGGCCATCTGGCGCGACTTCGACGTCTGCTACCGGGCCGTAGCGGCACGCGATGCGCGGTTCGACGGACAGTTCATCACCGCGGTGGCGACCACCCGCATCTACTGCCGGCCGTCGTGCCCGGCGGTGACGCCGAAACCGCAGAACGTTCGCTTCTACCCCACCGCGGCGGCCGCTCAGGCTGCGGGCTACCGCGCCTGTCGCCGGTGCTTGCCGGACGCCGTACCGGGGTCGCCGGAGTGGAACGTGCGGGCCGACCTGGCGGGCCGCGCCATGCGGTTGATCGCCGACGGTGTGGTGGAGCGCGAGGGCGTACCGGGGTTGGCGCGCCGGCTCGGATATTCGGAGCGTCAGCTGAATCGCGCACTCACCACGGAACTCGGCGCGGGCCCGTTGGCGCTGGCCCGCGCGCACCGAGCGCACTCCGCCCGCTTGCTGATCGAGCTGACCGACTTGCCGTTCGGCGACGCGGCCTTCGCCGCCGGGTTCTCCAGCATCCGGCAGTTCAACGCCACGGTGCGCGAGGTGTTCGGGTGCTCGCCGTCGCAGCTACGCGCGCGTCGCAAGCAGACCGCCCGTACCTCGTCGGCGAACGGCAGTGTCGACGTGACGTTGCGGCTCCCCTTCCGCGAACCGTTCGACGCCGAAGGCATCTTCCGGTTCTTGCGGGTCCGCGCGATCCCCGGCGTGGAGATCGCCCACGAGGATGGATACGCCCGCACGCTGCGACTTCCGCACGGCACGGCCACTACCTGGCTGTGGCCGCCGAAGAGCGCGGCGCGGCATGTCCACTGCTTGCTGAGGTTGTCCGACATGCGCGACCTCGGCAGCGCGGTCACCCGCGTTCGTCGCTTGCTGGACCTCGACGCCGACCCGGCCGCGGTCGACAGCGTGCTCGCCACGGATGCCGCGCTGGCCGACAGCGTCGCTCGAACGCCGGGGATCCGGGTGCCCGGCGCTGTCGACGGACCTGAGCTGGTCATCCGGGCACTGCTCGGGCAACAGATCAGCGTGGCGGCGGCACACACCACGGCCGGCAGGCTCGCCGAGGCGCTCGGTGAACGGCTGCCGCACCCCGACGAGGAACTGACCACGCTCTTCCCCACCCCGGAAGCGATCGCCGAGCACGGCGCAGACGTGCTCAACGGGCCACGGCGGCGCATCGAGGCCATCGTGAACACCGCTGCCGCCATGGCGTCGGGCGAGCTGGACGTGCACGTCGGCCGAGCACCCGACGAACTTCGCGCCGACCTGCTGGCGCTGCCCGGAATCGGGTCGTGGACCGCGGACTACGTCCTGATGCGTGTACTCGCCGCCCCGGACGTTCTGCTCACCGGCGATGTGGCGTTACGGCAGGGTGCGGCCACACTCGGCCTGCCAACCGCGCCCGCGGACTTGACCCGACGACTCGACACGGTGCGGCCGTGGCGCTCGTACGCCGGCATGCACCTGTGGCGCGCCGCGCCAGGCACGACTACCCGGAAAGGATGACCATGCCCACCACCGCCTCCTGGTCCACTGTGGACACACCGATCGGACCGTTCACCGCGATAGCGGCCGCCGACGGCGCCGTGCTGGCCTCCGGCTGGACCGCCACCACCGACGACCTCACGCCGTTGATCTCGCCGCCGCTTCGGCCCGCTGAGCTGCGGGAACGACGTGACCTCGGCGCGATCACGCGCGCCGTGCGCGCCTTCCACAGCGGAGACGTCGCCGCCATCGAGGAGATCCCGGTGCGCCAGCGCTCGGGCGAGTTCCTGACGCATGCCTGGGAGGTCCTGCGCAAGGTGCCGCCGGGGCAGCCGGTGACCTACAGCGAGTACGCCGCCCTGGCCGGACGTCCCGCCGCCGTCCGCGCTGCGGCCTCGGCGTGCGCCAGGAACGCGGCCGCACTGTTCGTGCCGTGCCATCGGGTGGTCCGTATCTCGGGCGCGATGGGTGGCTTCCGCTGGGGCCTCGACGTCAAGCGCTGGCTGCTGGCCCATGAGGCCGCGGCGGCCTGAGCTCAGGCCTGGAGCTGCAGTGTCGACCCGGTGCGCGACTTGCGCACGTGCAGCCTGGTCGGGATCCGCTGGCGCATCTCCTCGACATGCGACACGAGGCCCACGACTCGGCCGCCGGCACGCAGACTGTCGAGCGTGTCCATCACGACGTCGAGCGTCTCGGCGTCCAGCGTGCCGAAACCTTCGTCGATGAACAGCGTGTCCAGCTGCACGCCGCCCGCTTCCGCCGAGACGACGTCCGCCAACCCCAGCGCCAGCGCCAGCGACGCCAGGAACGTCTCCCCGCCGGAGAGTGTCTTCGCCGAGCGGACCATGCCGGAATAGTCGTCCAGCACGTCCAGGCCGAGGCCGCCCCTGGTGCCGCGAGCCCCCGCAGCGTCGCTGTGCACGAATGCGTAGCGACCTTGGCTCATCACCCGCAGCCGAGCCGTGGCGGCGACCGCGACTTCCTCCAGCCGGGCCGCGAGTACGTAGGACCGCAGTGACATGCGCTTGGCGTTCTGCCCGCGGCCGTTGAGCACGTCGGTCAGGGCGTCCAGCTCGGCGAACTCCGCTTCCAGCGGCTCCAGCTCCGCGCTGCGCTCGGTGAGCCGCTTGCCGAGTTGCTCGAGCTGTTCCGCGCGGGTCTCCGCGGCGCGCTGTGCCACCAGTGCCGCATCCGCGGCGGCGCGGGCCCGCTCGGCCTCCTCCAGCGCGCCGGCGACGTCGACCTCCATGTCCGGCTCGATACCGAACAGCTCGGGCTCGGCCAGCACCGCACGGGCGGCGCGTTCTTCCACCTCGGCTTCCGACACCTCGGACTCCAGTCGCCGGACGATGTCCGGCTCGCGGGCGGCGGCCAGTGCCGCCTCGACCGACGAGAATCCTGCCGCCTTCGCAGCATCCGCCACGGCGGTTTGCTGCTCGGTGACCCGTGCCTGGCACGCCGCGACGGCCGCCCGCGCATCGGCCAGCGCATCACAGGCGGCCGCCTGGGCGAGCAAGACCGACCGTCGTTGCTCGACGGAGTCGTATTCACCGCGGGCCTCTTCCAGCCGCCGCGTCCGTTCCTCGATCGCCGCGACGAGACCCTCGCGTTCGGCCTCCGCTGCCGCGACGGCGCGCTCGGCCGTCGCCCGCGCCGCCGTGAGCTCCTCGATGCGGTCTTGTGTCGAGGCCACGGCGGCTTCCAGCTCCGCAGCTCGCGCGACGGCCTCCTCCAACTCGGCGAGCTCGCGCCGGGTTCGGTCGAGCTCGCGCTGCAACTCGTCTGCGGTGCGGCCGCGTAGCTTGACCTGCACCTCGGTGACGGCGGCACGCGCATCGTGCATGGCTTGCTCAGCCCGCGTCCGAGCCTGCTGGGCCTCGGCTTCGGCGGCCGCGGCTGCCTGCTCGTCGGCCTCCCGCACCGCGTCGTCGGTGGGATGCGCGGGAGCCGGGTGCTCACACGAGCCACACACCGGGCACATCTCGCCGGCGACCAACTTCCCGGCCAGCTCGGCGGCCATCCCGGCCAAACGGCGTTCTCGCAACCGTTGCTGCTCTTCGCGCGCGTCCTGGTGCGCGTCGACGGCGGCGCGCAGCCGCTCCTGCGCCTGCTCGAGGGCCTCCTGCAGCACCGGAAGCCGCTGCGCGTCGGCAAGCGCCTCGAGCAACTCGTCTCGCGCGGTGCGTGCGTGCTCCACCTTCGCTGCGGCGGCCTTCGCGACCGTCAGCTGCTCGCGTAGGTCTTCCAGCCGCTCAGGCAGTCCGTCCAGCTCGGCGCCGATCTGCGCGACCCGGCGCTGGGCTGCCTCGGCTTCGGCGTCGACGTCCTCGAGCCGGCGCTGTTGCTCGCGCTGGCGGTTCGCCTCCTCGATCGCGCCGGCCAACTCCCCGGCCTGCTCCCGCAGCGAACCCGCGCGCGAGCGCAGCTGCCCGGCAGGGCTTTCCGCCTCGACGCCGTCCACGGCGTGTGCCGCGGCCGCTTCGGTCTCCCGGGCGCCGGCCAATTCCTGCTCGGCGCGTTGCAACTCGCGCTGCGCGGCCAGCACGGACTCCGCGCGCCGCGCTTCGGCCAGCTCGGTGCGAAGGCCCTGCAGTTCGTCCGCCCGCGCGCGCAGTTGCTCCAGCTTCGTCATCGCCGCGGCCACCCGGCGGACCCGCTCCACCAGCGTGCGCCGCTCGGCAAGTGTCTCCTCGGCCTGCTTGCTCGCCTCGGCCGCCGCGGCCGCGTGCTTGGTCGCCAGCTCGTAGGCTTCGATCGCGCGCTGCGTGGTCTCCTTCGCCCACGTCAGCACGTCGGTCTCCGGTGGCTCCTGGCCCGCCGCCTGCGCGAACCGGGCCACCCACTCCCGGAAGTCGGCCCGCGCCAGGTCCAGTTCGCTGCGCCGCTGCCGCCTGCGTTCGGTGAACCAGTCCTGGACCGCTTCGAACCGGTGCGTGCCGAACAGCTTGTCCAGCAGCCGTTCGCGTTCCGCGGTCTCCGCGCGCAGGAACGTCGCGAACTCGCCCTGTGGGAGCAGCACGACCTGGAAGAACTGGTCCGCGGTCATGCCGAGCAGCCGCTGCACGGTCCTCGCGACCTCGTCGATGCGTGTCACCGGCTCGTTGCCGTAGCCGCTCGGCGGATCGTTCACCCAGGTCAACGAGGCCTTGGCAGGCTGCTTCGTGACCCCGTCGCCGCGCTTCTTGGGCCGCTCGTACTCCGGGAAACGCTCGATGCGCAGCCGGTGCGAGCCCACCGTGAACTCCAGGCAGACGCGCGTCGGCGTGGTCGGTTCGGCCTGGTCGCTGCGCAGCCGCTTGGCCTCGCCGCGCGCGCCAGGCACCACGCCGAACAACGCGAACGAGATCGCGTCCAGCAGCGTCGTCTTACCTGCGCCGGTATGGCCGTGCAGCAGGAACAGCCCGTCCGCGCCGAGCGCGTCGAAGTCCACCGACTCCGTTCGCGGGAACGGGCCGAACGCGCTGAGCTCCAGGTGGTGCAGCCTCACCGGCCGACACCTGCCGACAACGGCGCGCCTTCCTCACGGCGCCCTTCCCGCTCCGGGAGGCCGGCGCGCAGCGCTTGTTCCAGCAGGTCCCGCTCCGAAGCCTCGGGTCCGGCACCGCGACAGTCGGCCAGGAAGCGCTCCACGATCTCCACATCCTTGCGGCCGCGCACTGCTTCGGCGTAGCGCAGCTGTCCGCCGGAGCCACCACCCTGCGGCTGCCAGTCCAGATGCACCGCGTACGGGAAGCGTTCGCGCAGCTTGCGCATCGCGTCGGTGGGGCGAACCCGGTCGGTCAGCGTGACCGCCAGGTAGCACTCGCGAACGTCCTCGTGGGCGGGATCGGTCAGCACCTGCTCCAGCTCGCCGCTGATCATGGCCAGCGCGCGCGGCACCGGCAGGTCGACCCGCTCCACCCGTTCAAGGCCGTCGGCGCCCAGATCGATCAGCCAGGCGGCCTTACGGTGCGCCGCCTCGGAGAACGAGTAGGGCAAGAGGCTGCCGGAGTAGCGCAGGCGCTCGCTGAGCGTCTGCGGGCCGTGCAGGTGGCCGAGCGCCACGTAGTCCGGGCCGTCGAACACCGCCCCACCGACCTGCTCGACACCGCCGACTGCGATCGACCGCTCGGAGTCCGAGCCGGTGCCACCCGTGACGAACGCGTGCGCCATGACCACCGAGCGGCCGCCACGCCGCTGTCGGTCGGCGTTGATACGCCGCATCGCCTCGGTCAGCACGCCGGTGTGGCCTTTGGCGTCGATCCCCATCGCCTGCCGGGACGGTTCCGGCTCCAGATACGGGATGCCGTAGACGCACACCGGGCCGTGCTCGTCGGTGAACACCACCGGGTCGTCGATGGCGTCGATGCTGGTGCGCAGGTGCAAACCACCCGCGGCGAGGAAGTCCGCGAAGGCGCCGAGCCGCAGCGCCGAGTCGTGGTTGCCCGACGTGACCACGATCTGCGCGCCCGCCTCCCTGATCCTGGCCAGGCCGCGAGTGGCCACCTGGACCGTCTCCGCGGACGGCACCGCGCGGTCGTAGATGTCGCCCGCGACGAGCACCACGTCGACCCGCTCGGACTGCACGACTTCGGCAAGATGCCGCAGGACGGCCTCCTGGTCGGCGAGCAGATCGGCGCCGTGGAACGTGCGCCCGAGATGCCAGTCCGACGTGTGCAGCAACCTCACGCTGCCCGACTCTATGTTCGAATGCCGACACGATCGTGCAGACTCGCCGCGACACCGGCAGGCCCGCGCCGACGGCCACCCGTCCGCGCCTCGCGTCCTCCCCGAATCTGTCGGTGATCTCTGCCAAGGTTGCGGCTATGGCATCGACAGTGCTCACAACGGCAGCGGTGGCGGCCGCGGCGGTGCTTGCCGTCGGCGTGGCGATGCTGTGGCGGCTGTACACCGACAGCCAGCGCAGGGCGGACGCGGCCGCGCAGGCATTGGCGCAGGAACGCAGGCGGCTGGACGAACAGCAGTCCCAGCTGCGCCGCTACGAGGTCGCCTTCGCCTCCATCCACGGTCGCGGCGAGCTCGGCGAACGCGTGCTGGTCGAGACGGCGAAGGCGCTCGGCCTGCGGGAAGGCCTGCACTACACGTTGCAGGCCGACGTGGCAGGCGGCGGCTCGGTCAAGCCGGACATGGTGTTGCACGTCGGTGGCGGGCGCAGCGTGCCGGTGGATGCGAAGGCCAGCATGGCGTGCTGGGCCGAGGCGGTCGAGACCACCGACGAGGCGGAGCGGGCCGATGCGCTGCGGGTGCACGTGCGCAATCTGCGGTCGCGCGCCGCCGAGCTGTCCAGCCGCGGCTACGACCGGTACGCCGACGCCATCTACGGCACGATCATGTTCGTCCCGTCCGACGCGGCCGTGGTGGCGGCGCTGGACACCGAGCCGGAGCTGCTGCGCTGGCTGCTCAACCGCCGGGTGTTCATGTGCGGGCCGACCGGGTTCGCGGTGCTGGCCTCCGCCGCGCTGTTCGCCAGCACGGAGCGTGCGCTCGCCGACGATGTCGAGCGCGTCCGCTCGGCCGCCTCCGGTGCGCATCGAGCAGCGGGCAACGCGGTGGAGGCGGTGAACCTCTCCAGCACACATCTGCAGCGATTCTTGTCCGCGCGGCGCCGTGAGCTCGATGCTTTGGAAGCCTTCCGCCGTGCCGTGCAGCCACTGAGCGACGCGTCCGGCTCGGCGACCGCGCTGGCCGAGATCCGCAGGGACGACGGGGAGCCGCTGTCCGCCTAGGCCTTCACGAATGCGTAACGTGTTCACGCTACCGTTGGCGGGTGCCTACCAGGATCGAACGCGAGGACGAACGCGCGTCGAGCGACCGCGGAGCGCCGCCGTGGGATGAACGTCCGATCCTGGGTCAGTCCCAAGGTCTGCCGTGGTGGAGCGCCATCCTGCTGGCGATCGCGGTCACCGCGGTCGGCGCGGCCGCCGATGCGCAGTTCAGCGACAAGCCGCCGACGCTGATCACGCAGGCGGCGTACTTCGTCGGCTGTGTGGTCGCGGTGTGCTGGGTGCGGCGCCGCAACCTGTTCGGCCCGACCGTGCAGCCCCCGCTGGTACTGGCCCTGGTGCTGCTCGGCGCCGAGATCGCGAAGAACGGCATGCCCGAGAAGCTGGGCATGAAGGAGATCTTCTTCGACTACGGCGTCCCGGTCATCAACAACTTCCCGGTCATGGCGCTGACCACCGGTGTCACGCTGGTCATCGGCATCGTCCGCGTGGTCCGCGAGCGCGATCCGGACCGGGCCGACGCCGACCGCAAGCGGCGTGGCTCGGGCGCCGACGATGACGACGAGCCACGGCCTCGTCCGCGCCCGTCCGCCGAGGAGCGGCGTGCCGGACGCCGGGCCGACGAGCCGACCAGCGCCGCGGCGCCCGCGATGAGCAAGCCTGCCGGCCGCGACCGTGGTGCTGCGGGTCGAGGCGCCGAGCCTCGCCGCCGGGACTCGACGGCACTCAACCGTCCGCGACCGGACGCCGGGCTACGCGATTCCGGTCCGCATGCTCGGCGTGAGCCGCAGGCAGGCAGGCGGCAGCAGGACAGCGGTCCGCATCCGCGTCCGGACCGCGCGACCCCAGCAGGTCGTCCGCCCGCGCGTGGCCGCCGCACTCCCCCGCCGACCCGGCCGTGGGAGGCCGAAGGCGGGCCGCCCGGGGTTCCGCCGCGGCGCCGGGTCCCACCACCTTCGCGTGGCGGGTCGACCCGCAAGCCCCCGGCACGCGGGGAGACACCGGAACCACCTCGTCCCCGTAGGCAGCCACCACCGCCGCGCAGCAGGCGGTGGGATTCCGACGAGTCCCGCTGAGGGAGAACCCGGATGCCCGCCGTCCTGCCCGAGGCGTTGATCGTGGCCACCCTGGTGACCGCTGCGTTGCTGGTCGGCCCGCTGGTACGTGCGCGGCGGCCGGGTGGCTTCCTGTTCAGCCTGTTCGGATTGATCGAGCTCGGCCTTCTCGTGCTGCTGGTGTGGGGCATCGTGCTGGTCGCAGGAACCGAGCGCGACGTGGACGTCGCCACCTTCGTCGGCTATCTCGTCGGGACGGTCGCCGTGCTCCCGTTGGCCGTGCTGTGGGCGAGGAACGAAACGAGCAGGTGGGGTGACGCGGTGCTGATCGTCGCACTGCTGGTGATCCCGGTGCTGATCGTCCGGTTGAACCAGATCTGGGACGCGGCGCATGCCTGACGACCTCGCCACCGCGACCCGTTCCGGCCCGGGCCGCATGCTGGTCGCCGTGTACGCGATCTTCGCGTTGGCCGCGACCGCACGGTCGGCGGTACAGATCGCCACCCGGTTCGAGCAAGCGCCGCTGGCCTATGTGCTGTCCGCGTTCGCGGCACTGGTCTACGTGCTGGCCACGGTGTGCCTGGCAAAAGGGAGTGCGGTGTCGCGCCGCATCGCCTACGCCGCGTGCACCATCGAGTTCCTCGGTGTGCTGATCGTCGGCGCGCTGAGCCTGCTGCGGCCCGAATGGTTCCCGGACGCCACGGTGTGGTCGGTTTTCGGGCGCGGCTACCTGTTCATCCCGGTCGTGCTGCCGCTGATCGGGCTGTACTGGCTGCGCCGCACCGCGCGCTGAGTCAGCGGACCTGCGAGCGTTCCTTGGCCTCGCGCAGCTCTCTGGGTAGCGCGAACGAGATCTTCTCGCTGGCCGTGGTGACCTCTTCGACGTCGGACCACCCGCGCTGGGACAACCAGTCCAACAGCTCGAGCACCAACACGTCCGGCACCGAGGCGCCGCTGGTGACGCCGATCGTCTCGACTCCGTCCAGCCACTGCTCGTCCACCTCGCTGGCGAAGTCGATCAGGTGCGCGGCCTTGGCACCTGCCTGCAGCGCGACCTCGACCAGCCGGTTGGAGTTCGACGAGTTGCGCGAGCCGACGACCAGCACCAGGTCACACTCCGGCGCCATCGCCTTGACCGCGGTCTGCCGGTTCGAGGTGGCGTAGCAGATGTCGTCCGACGGCGGGTCGGCCAGCTTCGGGAAGCGCTCGCGGAGCTGCTCCACCCGTTCCATCGTCTCGTCCACCGAGAGGGTGGTCTGGGACAGCCACACCACCTTCTCCGGGTCGCGTACCTGCACCTTGTCGACGTCCTCGGCGGTGTCGACCAGCTGCACCCGGTGCGGCGCCTCGCCCGCGGTCCCCTCGACCTCCTCGTGGCCCTCGTGGCCGATCAGCAGGATGTCGTAGTCCTCGCGGTCGAAGCGGTTGACCTCCTTGTGGACCTTGGTGACGAGCGGGCAGGTCGCGTCGATGGTGCGCAGGTTGCGGGCTTGGGCCTCGGCCCGCACGGCCGGGGAGACGCCGTGCGCGGAGAACACCACCAGGGCGCCTTCCGGCACCTCGGAGGTTTCCTCGACGAAGATGACGCCGCGCTCGCGGAGGGTCTCCACGACGTGCCGGTTGTGCACGATCTCCTTGCGGACGTACACCGGCGGCCCGTACTTCTCCAGGGCTTTCTCCACGGTGATGACCGCACGGTCGACGCCCGCGCAGTAGCCGCGCGGCTTGGCCAGCAGGACCCGCTTGCCCGTACTCATGCTCCCTACCCTACGGGCACCGGTCGGCGGAAAGCTTCCGCAGGTGAGCGGGGGCACCCCGAACTACCGGTCCGCACCGGCCGGCATGCGGCACGCACCGCATCGATCGCCCGGGGCCGTTAGCCTCGCCGCGGTTCGACCGGTGCCCACAGCACCCGCCGGGTCGCCCGAGACCGGAGCCCAGGCGCGCAGTTCGACCGGTGCCGGCAGCCCCCACCGGGTCGCCCGGGGCCGGAGCCCAGCCTCGCGGTTCGACCGGTGCCCATAGCACCCGCCGGGTCGCCCGAGACCGGAGCCCAGGCGCGCGGTTCGACCGGTGCCGACAGCCCCGCCGGGTCGCCCGAGTCCGTAAGCCCGCCGCGGCTCAGTCGAAAGGCCTTGTGCCCCGCCGCTGCGGACCACCCGCGGATCCGCACCCGCCACGCGGACCGCCCGGGTTGGGTCCGCCGGCCGGGTGAGAGAGACTAGGCGCATGAAGCCACTTCCGCTGCCGGTACGGCTCGCGGCCGGGTTGGTCGTCACCGCTCGCGAGCGCGCCAAGGATCTGCCCCGCCAGCTCATCGGACTGCCGATCACCGTGGTCAGTCACGTGCTCCAGACGTCCATGCGGGTGCAGCAACACATCACCGAGCTGGCGTTGAAGGGCGACGAGGCGCTGTCCGGGCTCCGGCCGGTGGAGGACACGCCCAGCTGGGCCACGTTCGACGAGGACGTGGCCGACGCACCGGGCGAACCGTTCACCGGGCAACTGGTCTCCGTCCCGGCGCCGCGGGCCGAGCACAACGGCGCCGGCCCGCTGACCAGCGCGCGCAACAGCATGTTCGACCGAGCGGGCGCAGGCGAGACCGACGAGGCCGACGAGGCCGACGACGACCGGTCGCCGGACCCGTGGGAGGAAGAGGCGCGCGAGGTGGCCGCCCGCGACGCGGATCCCAGCGACGACCCGGACCAGAGCGAGGGCCCGCGGGCGCCGGAATGGTTGCCGAACTACGACCAGCTCACGCTCGCCCAGCTGCGGGCCCGGCTGCGCCAGTTCAGCGCCGAACAGCTCGCCGAGCTGCTCGCCTACGAGAAGGCGACGTCGAACCGGCCGTCCTACGCGGGCATGCTGCAACGCCGGATCGAGCGGGTGTCCGGGGGTGACTCCACGCTGTGACGGCCGAGCCCGCGCAGGTGGATCGCCAGCGCTCGACGGCGGAGCATCCGTGGCCGGTGCGCACCGTCGCGCGCAAGATCGGCGACTGGATCCACCGGCTCGGGTTCGTCTGGATGGAAGGTCAGGTCACCCAGATCTCCGCGCGGCCGGGCACCAGAACGGCGTTTCTGACCCTGCGTGACCCGGCCGCGGACATCTCGTTGACCGTCACCTGCCCGATCGGTCTGCTGGACGAGGTGCAGCCGCCGTTGCGGGACGGCGCACGCATCGTCGTCCGGGCACGTCCGAACTTCTTCGTCGGTCGCGGCACGATCAGCCTGCGGGCGAGCGAGATCCGCGCCGTCGGCATCGGTGAGCTACTGGCGCGCATCGAGCGGCTGCGCGCGTTGCTGGCCGCCGAAGGCTTGTTCGCACCCGAGCGCAAGCGCCCGCTGCCGTTCCTTCCGAAGGGCGTCGGGCTCATCACCGGCCGGGCCTCGGCCGCCGAACGGGACGTGCTGGCGAACGCCCACGCACGCTGGCCCGCCGTCCGGTTCACAGTGCACAACACCGCGGTGCAGGGGTCCATGGCGGTGCCGCAGATCATCCGCGCGCTGCAGGCATTGGACGCCGACCCGGACGTCGAGGTCATCGTGATCGCTCGTGGCGGCGGCAGTGTCGAGGACCTGCTGCCGTTCTCCGACGAGCGGCTGTGCCGGGAGGTCTCCCGCACGCGTAAACCCGTGGTGTCGGCCATCGGCCACGAACCGGACTCCCCGCTGCTGGACCACGTCGCCGACGTGCGTTGTTCCACGCCCACGGACGCGGCCAAGCGGATCGTGCCGGACGTGAAGGTGGAAGCCGAGCGGATCGCCGAGCTGCGCCACCGCTGCCGTCGCGCGCTCCGCGGCTGGGTCGACACGCAGTGCGAGTGGCTGTCCCAGCTGCGTAGCCGCCCGGTGTTGGCCGACCCGTACGGTCCGCTCGACCGACGAGCCGACGAGATCCAGCTCGCCAGGGAACGCGCGCGCCGTGCCGTGCTGGCGGCGCTGTCCGCCGAACAAGCAACCCTGGCCACCGCCCGCGGTCGCCTGACCGCTCTGGGGCCCGCAGCGACGATGGAACGCGGCTACGCCGTGGTGCAGGTGCGCAAGCCGGACGGCTCGCTGTCCGTGTTGCGCTCGGTCGACGAAGCCGAGGTCGGCACGGAGCTTCGGGTGCGGCTGGCCGATGGCGCGGTGCATGCCGTGGTCGACGGCATCGCGCCCGATACCGATGACGACGACCCGTCTGCCAGGATCGAGTCATGAGCGACGAGAAGAACGGCTACGCCACGCTCGGCTACGAGCAGGCTCGCGACCAGCTGCTCGAAGTGGTGCGCGAGCTGGAAGCGGGCGGGAAGTCGCTGGAAGAGTCGCTGGAGCTGTGGGAGAAGGGCGAAGAGCTTGCGCGCGTGTGCGAGCGGCATCTGGAGGGCGCTCGCAAACGCATCGACGACAAACTGGCTTCCGTCGGCGAGGCGGACGAACCGCCTTCCGACGGTGAGTAACGCGGCACATCCGGCCTACGACGCCCAGGCAATCTGGGAGGATGCAAGGCGCGTCACGACTGGAGGACATCATGAGCGCGACCGACTCGTCTTCGAGCACTACCCGCCGCAAGGGTGAAGCCCCGGACCGCAACCTGGCGATGGAGCTGGTTCGGGTCACCGAAGCAGCGGCGATGGCGGCCGGCCGGTGGGTCGGCCGTGGTGACAAGGAAGGCGGCGACGGCGCGGCGGTCGACGCCATGCGCCAGCTGATCAGCACCGTGTCGATGCGCGGTGTGGTGGTGATCGGTGAAGGCGAGAAGGACGAAGCGCCGATGCTGTACAACGGCGAGCTGGTCGGCAACGGCGACGGCCCGGAGTGTGACGTCGCGGTCGACCCGATCGACGGCACCACGCTGATGAGCAAGGGCATGCCGAACGCGCTCGCCGTGCTGGCGGTGGCCGAGCGCGGAGCGATGTTCGACCCGTCCGCGGTGTTCTACATGGAGAAACTGGCCGTCGGGCCGGAGGCGGCGGACGTGGTCGACCTGACCGTGCCGGTTGCGGAGAACATCCGGCGGGTGGCGAAGGCGAAGAACACCGACGTCAGCGACGTGACGGTGTGCATCCTGGACCGGCCGCGGCACGCTCAGCTGGTCGACGAAGTGCGGCGGGCAGGCGCGCGCATCCGATTCATCACCGACGGCGACGTGGCCGGTGCGATCGCCACGGCGCGACCCACGACCGGTGTGGACATGCTGCTAGGCATCGGCGGTACCCCGGAGGGCATCATCGCCGCGGCGGCCATGAAGTGCATGGGTGGCGCGCTGCAGGGCAGGCTGTGGCCCAAGGACGACGCCGAGCGCGAGAAGGCACTGGCGGCCGGGCACGACCTGGATCGCGTCCTGCACACCGACGACCTGGTCAGCGGCGAGAACGTGTTCTTCTGCGCAACCGGCGTCACCGACGGCGACCTGCTGCGCGGGGTGCACTACCGGTCGGGCGGCGCCACGACACACTCGATCGTGATGCGGTCCAAGTCCGGCACCGTACGCATGATCGAGGGCTACCACCGGCTGACGAAGCTGCGGCAGTACTCGTCGGTCGACTTCGACCGGTCCTCGGACGAACCCGCGGTGCCGCCGCTGCCGTAACGGTCGGCCGCCTGCGGGCCAGTCCGCGGCACCGTTCCCTGTCGAGCCCGCGGAACCGTCCCTGCCGAGCCCGCAGGACCGTCCCTACCCGCCCGCGGCACCGCGAACACACCTTCGCGTGACAACCCGAACGAGCCGTCTACGTGCGGAAATAGCGCCCAGATCGGTCATCGGGCACAACGTTCACGGAATTTGGCAACGGATCGTGAATTGTTGACCCGGTTCCTACTTTCGCGGGTGTCACACGTCCGATACCCGCACCTACCTTCCGTCACCAATGGTTTTCGTCGGCGGACGCCGGCAACGACGGAAGGAGAAAAGAGAACATGCGTAAACGTTCTCTGGTGGTGGGACTCCTGGCGGCAGCGGCGACGGCTGTCAGTGGTGCGGCGGCAACCGGCGCCCTGGCCGACCCCGCCGACAACTCGGACGAAGTCCAGCCGTACATCGTCGGCGGCCACGACGCGACCGAGGAGTACTCGTTCGTCGTTTCGCTGCAGCAGCAGGGCCAGCACTTCTGCGGTGGTTCGCTGATCGCCTCCGACTGGGTGCTGACCGCCGCGCACTGTGTGGACGGCGCCAGCCCGTCGCAGGTGCAGCTGCGGATCGGCAGCCTCGACCGCACCTCCGGCGGTGAAGAGGCGCAGGCGGCCGAGATCACCGTTCACCCGGACTACAACGGCACCAACGACATCGCCCTGATCAAGCTGGAGTCGCCGGTCGAGGCGACGCCGATCCAGCTGGGCTCGTCGGCGGACGTCGGCACCGAGTCGCGCATCCTCGGCTGGGGCCAGACCACCCCGCAGCCGGGTGGTGACAGCGGCCCGGACACGCTGCAGGAGCTGGACGTGGCGGTGGTCGACCCGTCCGGATGCGCGGGCGGCCAGATCGACGCCGACACCGAGCTGTGCACCGACAACCCCGGCGGTGACTCGGGCGCCTGCTACGGCGACTCGGGCGGCCCGCAGATCGCCAAGGAAGGCGGCAACTGGGTGCTGATCGGTGCCACCAGCCGCTCCGGTGGCAGCTCGACCTGCGCGATCGAGCCGTCGATCTACACCAGCACCGTGGCCCACGCCGACTGGGTCAACGAGGTCACCGGCGGCGCCGTCAGCTGAGACTCTGCGCCATCGACGAACGGGCTCACCGGCTTCGGTGGGCCCGTTCGCTTGTCGTGGTCACCGTGATCTCTTTTCCGACTACCGGCCGAACAAGTCAGCGCCTTTCCTCCGTGTTCCCTGTGCCGGCGCCAACCCCGCCGGTTGCGGAAGGAGACAAGCATGCGGAAACGTTCTCTGATCGTCGGACTCCTGGCGGCAGTGCTCACGGCCGGTGCTCTGCCGACAGCGGCCTGGGCGGACGACGTCGAGCCGCTTATCGTCGGTGGGCACGACGCCACCGAGGAGTACTCGTTCGTCGCCTCGCTGCAGGACGACGGCAAGCACTTCTGCGGCGGCGCGTTGATCGCACCGGAGTGGGTGGTGACGGCATATCACTGCGTGTGGGACTACCAGCTGGACCCGACGCAGATCACCGTGCGCGTCGGCAGCCTCGACCACACGACCGGCGGCGAACAGGTACGGGTCGCCGACATCGACATCCACCCGGAGCTTGCCGACGGCTGGGTGGAAGGCGACCCCCCGCACGACATCGCGCTGCTCAAGCTGGCCGCACCGGTCGAGGCCACGCCGATCGCACTGGGCACCTCGACCGAGCCGGGCACCGAAACCCGGCTGCTGGGCTGGGGTATCACCGTTCCCGAGCCCGAGGAAGACACGCAGCTACCCACCACGCTGCAGGAGTTGGACGTCACGGTGCTCGACCCCGCCGACTGCGCGAGCGCACTGATCGACCCGGATACCGAACTGTGCACCGACAGCCCCGGCGGTGATTCAGGCGCCTGTCTCGGGGACTCGGGCAGCCCGCAGATCGCCAAGGAAGGCGGCGCCTGGGTGCTGCTCGGCGCCACCAGCCGCGGCCCCGTGCCGTGTGGGACCAAGCCGTCCGTCTACACCGACGTCGTCGCCCACGCCGACTGGATCGACGAGACCCTGAAAGGCGCAACCCGCTAGTCCACCCCGTACGAGCGGGCTCATCGACATCGGTGGGCCCGCTCGTCTTCGTCACACGTCCGACGAGTGCCCCGGGAACAGGTGCGCCTGGGGGTCGAGGTCCACCGCGATGTTGTTCACCGCCGTCGCGGCCTCCCCGAAGCCGGTGGCGATCAACTTGACCTTGCCGGGATAGGTGGCGACGTCACCGGCCGCGTAGACGAACGGCCGCGCGGTCGCCATCCGGGTGTCGACCGTGATCTGACGGCGTTCGATCTGCAATCCCCAGCTCTCGATCGGCCCCAGGTCCGCGGTGAAGCCCAACGCGGCGACCACCGTGTCCGCGGGCACCCGCACCGGGTCCGCGCCTTTCTGCGTGATCTCCACTTCGCGCACCCTGTCGTCGCCGAACATGGCGGTGACCTCGGCGTCGGTGATGATCGGGATCCCCAGCTCACGCACCCGCGTCACGACCGACTCCGCGGCCCGGAACCGTGCCCGCCGGTGCACCAGCCGCACGCTCGCGGCGATCGGGTGCAGCGCCAGCGCCCAGTCGAACGCCGAGTCGCCACCACCGACCACGACCACGTGCTTGCCCCGGTGCTCCTGCAGCGACGGAACGAAGTGCACCACTCCGCGGCCCATCCAGCCCTCGGCGGACGGCAGCGGCCGCGGGGTGAACTCTCCGATGCCCGCGGTGATCAGCACCGCTCTGGTCAGCACCGGCTCCTCCCCCTCGATCCCGACCTGCAGCTTGCCGTCGACCTCGGTCAGCGTGGTCGCCTTGCAGCCCAGCAAATAGTGCGGGTCGGCCTGCTCGGCCTGCTTGACCAGCGACGCCACCAGGTCGCGGCCCAGCACGCTCGGGAAGCCCGCCACGTCGTAGATCTGCTTCTCCGGGTACATCGCGGTGATCTGTCCGCCCGGCTCGGGGAGCGAGTCGACCACCGCGCAACTCAGCCCGCGGAACCCGGCGTAGTAGGTGGCGAACAAGCCCGTGGGCCCGGCACCGACGATGAGCAGATCGACTTCGAGGCGACTCATACCGGAGAGGTTAGCCCGGTCACACCACCGCCGCGCCCGTTCGCGAGTGGCGCGCCCTGGACGAGACGTAGTTCGCGTTGAGTGGCTTCCGCGCGCGCGGCGGGCCAGACTCGAAGCATGGCTGACAACACTGGCGCACAGGACGGCTACCGCATCGAACGCGACACGATGGGAGAAGTTCGCGTGCCCGCCGACGCGCTCTACCGGGCGCAGACCCAGCGGGCGGTGGAGAACTTCCCGATCTCCGGGCGTGGCCTGGAGCGAACCCAGATCAGGGCGCTCGGCCTGCTGAAAGCCGCGTGTGCCCGGGTCAACGGCCGGCTCGGCGTCCTGGACGAGGAGCTCGCGTCGGCCATCGCCGCCGCGGCCGACGAAGTGGCCGAGGGCAAGCACGACGACCACTTCCCCATCGACGTGTTCCAGACCGGGTCGGGGACCTCGTCGAACATGAACGCCAACGAGGTCATCGCCACGTTGGCCAGCCGCAGCCTGGGGCGGGACGTGCACCCGAACGACCACGTCAACGCCTCGCAGTCGTCCAACGACACGTTCCCGACGACCCTGCACCTGGCGGCCACCGAAGCCGTGGTGAACGACGTCGTCCCTGCGCTGACCTACCTCGCCGACACCATCGAGGGGCGCGCGGCCGAGTGGGGTGACCTGGTCAAGTCCGGCCGCACCCACCTGATGGACGCCGTGCCGATCACGTTCCAGCAGGAGGCCGGCGCGTGGGCCGCCCAGCTGCGGTTCTCCGTGGAGCGGCTGGAGTCGTCCGTGCCGCGGCTCGGCGAACTGGCCATCGGCGGCACGGCCGTCGGTTCCGGCTTGAACGCGCCGCCCGGGTTCGGCGCCGCGGTGGCCGAGGAGCTGGCGAAGGTGACCGGGCTGCCGGTGACCGAGGCCCGCAACCACTTCGAGGCGCAGGCGTCGCAGGACTCCGTGGTGGAGGCATCCGGCCAACTGCGCACCGCGGCCGTGGCGCTCAACAAGATCGCCAACGACGTCCGCTGGCTGGGCTCCGGCCCGCGCACCGGACTGGCCGAGCTGGCGCTGCCCGACCTGCAGCCCGGGTCGTCGATCATGCCGGGCAAGGTCAACCCGGTGATCTGCGAAGCGACGCTGCAGGTCGTCGCTCAGGTGATCGGCAACGACGCCGCGGTGGCCTTCGCAGGCTCCCAGGGCAATTTCCAGCTCAACGTCAACCTGCCGGTGATCGCCCGCAACGTGCTGGAGTCCGCGCGGTTGATCAGCGCGGTGTCCCGCCTGCTCGCCGACAAGGTCTTCGCCGGGCTGACGGTCAACGCCGATCGCGCGCGGCAGTACGCGGAAGGGTCGCCGTCCATCGTCACGCCGTTGAACGCCTACATCGGCTACGAGGAGGCCGCCGCGGTCGCCAAGCAGGCACTGGCCGAGAGCAAGAGCATCCGCGACGTGGTGATCGAGCGCGGCCACGTGGCCAACGGCAAGATCACCGAGGAGCAGCTGGACGAGGCACTGGACGTGCTGCGGATGGCGCGCGGCAACAACCGCTAGCGCTTCGCCTGCGCCAGCACCGCGGCGGCGGTTCGCCTCGCGGTGCGCACGGCCTTCTCGGCGACGCCGAGCGTGCTGGCCACCGTCGCGCCTTCCAACAGGATGAACAGCGTCTCCGCGACGGCGGCCGGCCGGCGCACGCCTGCCTCGTCCACCAGCTGCCGCAGCCGTTCCAACTGCCATTGCTTCTGTTCGGCGATGGCGGCGCGGCCGGGGTGATCGGGCTCGGCCAGCTCGGCGTTGGCGTTGACGAACGCGCAACCACGCGGGTTCTCCCGCTCGATCCACGACTGAAGTGCGTCGAACATCAGCAGCGGACGGTCGGCCTTCCGGCCGCGCGCCAGCGTCTGCTCGACATGCTCGCGAAAGCGGCGATCTCGCCTCCGTAGGTACTCGGCGACCAGCTGCGCCTTGGAGCCGAACCGGTCGTAGAGCGTCTTCTTGGTCACCCCGGCAGCCGCCGCGATGCCCTCCACGCCCACGGCCGTGATCCCACGCTCGTAGAACAACTTGCCTGCCACGTCCAGCACCCGCTCGGCCGCCGGCGTCAACGTTTTCGTCGCCACCCGAATCACCTCACCGCACTGAGTATACCGACCGGTATGGTTATCATCGAGTAAACCGACCGGTATACCTTGGAGGCGGTATGAGCACGAACACGCTGATCGCGACGGGGTTCGTGCTCGCCTGGAGTTCCGGGTTCATCGGCGCGGAGCTCGGCACCCAGGACGCTTCGTCCCACACGCTGCTGTTGTGGCGGTTCCTGGTGGTCACCGCGGTCGCCGCCGCATGGTGGCTGATCGCCGGCCGGCGCAGGCTGAACGCACGCGAGCTCGGGTGGAATGCGCTGATCGGCGCCCTGTCGCAGGCGGTGTTCCTGTTCGCCGTGGTGTGGTCGGTCGAGCTCGGGGTCGCGCCGGGCACTTCCGCACTGGTGGCGTCCCTGCAACCACTGGTCGCCGCGCTCGCCGGCGGCCCGCTCCTCGGCGAGCGGACATCGGCGTTGCAGTGGTTCGGCTTGGCGGGCGGGCTGGCCGGAGTCGCCCTGGTGGTGGCCGGCGAGCACGGCAGCGGCGCACCGTGGCCTGCCTACGCCCTTCCGGTGGTGGCGATGCTGGCGCTGGTGGCGGCCACCCTGCTGGAACGCGCGAGCAAGCGGACGACTCCGCTGCCGGATGCCATGGCCGTGCAATGCCTGATCAGCCTGGTGCTGTTCTCCGTGCTCGCCGTGGCGACGAAGACGGCTGCGCCACCGGCGAGCAGTTCGTTCTGGGCAGCCGTCGCCTTGACCGTGGTGGTGTCCCACCTCGGCGGGTACGGCTTCTACTGGCTGGCCGTCCGGCGCATGTCGCTGGCCCGCGCGTCCAGCCTGCTGTACCTCACCCCGCCGACGACCATGCTGCTTGCGCTGGTGCTGTTCGGGGACTCGGTCGACGGGCAGGGCATCGCCGGCACGCTGCTGTGCCTGGCTTGCGTCTCGGCCGTGCACATCGGCGACCGCACGCGCGCTGTGCGTCCGCAACCAGTGAGTTTGTCGTAGTCGGGCGGCATGATGGAGCCATGTTGCTGGCCACCGTCGTCGCGGCCTCGCAGGCCGTGGCCGCCACCCGCTCGCGCAAGGCCAAGGTCGCCGAACTGGCGACGTTGCTGCGCGAAGCCGAGCCGGACGAGCGCGCGGCCGTCGTCGCGTTCCTTTCCGGCCGGCTCACCCAAGGCAGGTTGGGGGTCGGCTGGCGCACGCTGACCTCACTGGACAGCAGCCCGGCCGACGAGCCGCAGCTGACCGTGACCGAGGTGGACGAGGCGCTGACGAAGGTGGCGCAGACTCCGCCGGGCACCGGGTCCACGACGGCCCGGCTGACCGTGATGCAGTCGATTTTCCACCGCGCCACCAAGGACGAGCAGCGGTTCCTGATGCAGCTGATCATGGGCGAACTGCGGCAGGGAGCGCTGGAAGGCGTCATGCTCGACGCCATCGCGGCCGCATCCGGCGCCCCGGGCGAGTCGGTGCGCCGGGCGTTCATGCTCAGCGGGCGGCTGCCCGAGACGGCGGCCGCCGCCCTGTCGGACGACCCGGGGGCGCTGGACCGTTTCCGCCTCCAGCTCGGCAGGCCGGTGCGGCCGATGCTGGCCTCCCCGGCAGGCTCGCTGCCGGAGGCGATGGAGATCCACGAGCGGTCCGTGGTGGAGTACAAGCTGGACGGCGCGCGGATCCAGGTGCACAAGTACGACGGTCAGGTGCGTATCTGGACGCGCACGCTGCGGGAGATCACGCCGCACGTGAGCGAGCTGGCCGAGCTGGTGCGGGAGCTGCCGTGCGAATCGGTGGTGCTCGACGGTGAGACGCTGGCGCTGACCGACGACGGGCGTCCGCGCCCCTTCCAGGAGACGCAGGCGCGGTTCGGCTCCACCACCGAGGAGCAGGTGCGCGCACTGCTGCTGCGGCCGTACTTCTTCGACTGCTTGCATCTCGACGGCGCGGATCTGCTGGACGCTGCGCTGCACGAGCGGCGGGAGGCGCTGCATTCGGTGGCGAGTGAGCACGTCATTCCTGGTGAAGTGAGCCCGCCCGATCCGGCTGAGGTGCTGGATGCGGCGCTGGCCGACGGTCACGAAGGCGTGGTGGTGAAGAACCTCGAGTCACCGTACGCCGCGGGCAGGCGCGGGAAGGCCTGGTTGAAGGTCAAGCCGGTGCACACGCTGGACCTCGTGGTCATCGGCGCCGAATGGGGGCACGGACGGCGCACCGGTTATCTGTCGAATCTGCATCTGGGCGCCCGTGACCCGGACGGCGGGCCGCCGATCATGGTCGGCAAGACGTTCAAGGGCCTGACCGACGAGCTGCTGCGCTGGCAGACCGAGGAGTTCCCGCGCTACGCGGTCGAGTCGAGCCAATGGCACGTGCAGATGCGGCCCGCTCTGGTCGTGGAGATCGCGCTCGACGGGGTTCAGCGGTCGACACGCTACCCGGGCGGTGTGGCACTGCGCTTCGCCCGTGTGGTCCGCTACCGGCCGGACAAGACCCCCGCGGAGGCCGACACCATCGACTCTGTTCGCGCGTTGTTGCGCTGACCCGTAGCTTTGGTGTCGTGCAATACCTCAACGAGCGTGAGCCGGAATACGACCTGACCTACGACGACGCGTTCCTGGTGCCTACGGCATCGTCGGTGGAGTCGCGTTTCGACGTCGACCTGTCGACCTCGGACGGCACCGGCACCACGATTCCGATCGTGGTCGCCAACATGACCGCGGTGGCCGGGCGGCGGATGGCCGAGACGGTGGCCAGGCGCGGTGGCCTGGTGGTCCTCCCGCAGGACGTGGACCCGCACGCGGTCGCCGACATCGTTTCCTGGGTCAAGCAGCGCGACACCATGTGGGACACCCCGCTGACGCTGTCCCCGGACGACGCGGTGGTCGACGCGGTCAACCTGATGGGCAAGCGTGCGCACGGCGCGGTCGTCGTGGTGGACGGCGAGGGCCGTCCGACGGGCATCGTGCCGGAGAAGGCGTGCAGCGGCGTCGACCAGTTCGCGCGCCTGGACGACATCGCGGAGAAGGCCCAGGTGCAGCTGCCGATGACCACGCCGGCGCGCGAGGTGTTCGAGGAGTTGCACGCGCACGGTGCGCAGCTTGCGCTCGGTCTGGATGCCGACGGCCGACTGGCAGGCGTGCTCACCCGGGTCGGCGCGTTGCGTGCGTCCATCTACCGGCCCGCGGTCGACGACTTCGGACGGCTGCGCGTGGCCGCGGCGACCGGCGTGAACGGTGACGTGGCGGCGAAGGCGAAGGCCTTGCTCGAAGCCGAGATCGACGTACTGGTGGTGGACACCGCGCACGGCCATCAGGAAAAGATGCTGAAGGCGCTGCGTGCCGTCCGGTCACTCGAACCGACCGTGCCGGTGGTCGCGGGCAACGTGGTGACGGCGCAGGGCGCCAAGGATCTCATCGAGGCGGGCGCCGACATCGTCAAGGTCGGTGTCGGGCCCGGTGCGATGTGCACGACGCGGATGGCCACCGGCGTGGGCAGGCCGCAGTTCTCCGCGGTGGCCGAAACTGCCGCGGCCGCGCGTGCGCTGGGTAAGCACGTGTGGGCCGACGGCGGCATCCGGCACCCGCGCGACGTGGCACTCGCGCTCGCGGCAGGCGCGTCCGCGGTCATGATCGGCTCGTGGTTCGCCGGCACCTACGAGTCACCCGGCGACCTGCACTACGACGAGCACGGGCGGCCGTACAAGGAGTCGTTCGGGATGGCGTCCAAGCGGGCGGTGGAAGCCCGCACGCGGTCGGAGAACCCGTACGACCAGGCCCGCAAGGCGTTGTTCGAAGAGGGCATCTCGTCGTCGCGGATGGCGCTGGACCCGGCCCGGCCGAGCGTGGAGGACCTGCTGGATTCGATCTGCGCCGGGGTGCGCTCGGCCTGCACCTACGCAGGCGCGGCGAATCTGGAGCAGTTCCACGAGCGGGCCGTGGTCGGCGTGCAGTCCGCGGCCGGGTTCGCCGAAGGTCGTCCGCTGCCCAGCGGTTGGTGAGGCGCCGCCGCGCACCCGGCCGGTGGCTTCACGGCGCAGCGGGCGGGCACGCACCAGGCCGGCGGCTTCACGGCACACCGAGCCGTCGCGCGCCGGGCCGGCGGCTTACGGCACAGCGGGCCGTCACGCACCGGGCTGGTGACGTCACGGCTCACCGGACCGACGGATGCCGTCGCGCACCGGGCAGGTGCGCGACGGCATCCGTGCGACTAGTGGCCGTGGTCCTCCAGCATCTCGGTCACCAGCGCGGCGATCGGTGAGCGCTCCGAGCGGGTCAGCGTGATGTGAGCGAAGAGCGGATGCCCTTTGAGCTTCTCGATGACCGCGGAGACCCCGTCGTAGCGGCCGACCCGCAGGTTGTCCCGCTGCGCGACGTCATGCGTGAGCACCACACGAGAGCCCGTACCCAGCCGTGACAAGACGGTCAGCAGCACGTTGCGCTCCAGCGACTGCGCCTCGTCGACGATGACGAACGAGTCGTGCAGCGAACGCCCGCGAATGTGCGTCAACGGCAGGACCTCGAGCATTTCCCGGTCCATGACCTCGTCCAGCACGTCCTGGGAGACCAACGCGCCGAGCGTGTCGAACACCGCTTGCGCCCACGGCTGCATCTTTTCGTTCTCGCTGCCGGGCAGATAGCCGAGGTCCTGGCCGCCGACGGCGTAGACCGGACGGAACACGACCACCTTGCGGTGCCTGCGCCGTTCCATCACGGCTTCCAGACCGGCGCACAGCGCCAACGCCGACTTCCCGGTGCCGGCCCGGCCGCCGAGCGAGACGATGCCGACGTCCGGGTCCAGCAGCAGGTCCAACGCGATCCGCTGCTCCGCGGAACGACCGTGCAGGCCGAACGCCTCCCGGTCACCCCGAACCAGCTGAACCTGTTTGTCCTCGGTGATCCGGCCGAGCGCGGACGAGGACCCGGCCAGCAGACGCATGCCGGTGTGGCAAGGCAGCTCACCCAGGTCGGTCAGCCCGAAGTCGGTCAGGTCGACCGTGTTGTGCTTGAACAGCTCGTCCAGCGCTTCCTGCGGGACCTCCACGTCGTACATGCCGGTCCATCCCGAGGGCACGACGTCGTGCGCCCGGTATTCGTCGGCGCACAGGCCGACCGCGCCTGCCTTGACCCGGAGCGGGATGTCCTTGGTCACCAGCGTGACCTTTTCCCGCTCCGCGCTGAGGTTCAGCGCGCACGCCAGGATGCGGTGATCGTTGCTGTCGGTTCGGAATCCCGACGGCAGGACACCGGGATCGGAGTGGTTCAACTCCACCTGCACCGTGCCGCCTTCGTCCCCGATCGGCACCGGGGCGTCCAGCCTGCCGTGCTGCCTGCGCAGGTCGTCCAGCAGACGCAATGCTTCGCGCGCGAACCACCCGAGCTCGGGGTGGTGCCGTTTGCCCTCCAGTTCGCTGATCACCACCAGGGGCAGCACCACCGCGTGTTCGGCGAACCGGGTGAGTGCCCAGGGGTCGGACAACAGAACAGAGGTGTCCAGCACGAATGTCTCTTGCGCTGATGTTGGGGGCGCGGATTCCGCGGTACGCCCGGCCTGGCCGGTCATCGAGCGGGATAGGGGAACCTCCGTCGCGGCCTTGCGGGACGAACGCTGCACAGTCACGGCATCTCCCTCGAGGGCGCGGCACCCGCGCCCCATCTCGCGCGTTGGCCGGGCACCCCGCCGTCGGTGGCCACCCGCCGCCCGATTCCTCAGGCGGCGTCAGCACGAGGGCCGGGTGCCGGCCCCCGCGTGAGTCTTCTGAGCGTTCGCAACGCTCCGCTGACTGTGATCACGTCCCAGGGCCTCCCGGGACGACCCGTGTCTTCGTCCGGGCCGTCACTGGCAAGCTACCGCGCATCACCGACAGCGCGCAGGCTGCCACACAGGTGATTCACCAAGAACTGACGTTACTTTCCGTCAAACTCCACTACACGGAAGGTGTCGATCTTACGTACCGAAACGCCGCTGACGCCACGAGAACTCACGCAGCGCACGCAGGAAGTCGACGCGGCGGAAGGCCGGCCAGTACGTCTCGGTGAACCAGAACTCCGAATGGGCGGACTGCCACAACAGGAACCCGGACAGGCGTTGTTCGCCCGAGGTGCGGATGATCAGGTCCGGGTCCGGCTGGCCCGAGGTGTACAGGTGCTCGGAGATGTGGTCGACGTCGAGCATCTTGGCCAGTTCGGTGATCGTGGTGCCCTCGCTGGCGTGCTGCAGCAGCATCTTGCGCACCGCGTCGGCGATCTCCTGCCGTCCGCCGTAACCGACCGCGACGTTGACCACCATGCCGCCGCGATTCTGGGTGCGGTCGGCCGCCGCGGTGAGCCGCTCGGCGAATTCCTCCGGCAGCACCTCGAGCGCACCGACGATGCGCAGCGTCCACGGGTGCTGCGGCTCGGCGAGGTCGTCGACCACGTCGGCGATGATCTCCGACAGCAGCGCGAGCTCCTCCGGATCCCGCTTCAGGTTGTCGGTGGACAGCAGCCAGAGCGTGACGTATTCGATGTTCGCCTCATGGCACCAGCCGAGGAAGTCGGCGATCTTGCGGGCACCGACCCGGTGGCCGTCGCTGACGTTGGTGAAGCCTGCTTCCCGGGCCCACCGGCGGTTGCCGTCGAGAATGATCGCCACGTGCCGGGGCCGTCGGCCGGCGGTCTGTTGGATCAGCCGCTTCTCGTACAGCCCGTAGACGATCTTCGATGCCCATGACCGCAGACTCACAGGGGGGAACTTTACTGCTGTTGCGATCCGACACGTGTCCGCGTCCGCCCTCGGCGCGGGCTAGTCCACGCGGGTGGTTGCGGACGCGCGAGACGTGCCAGGCGAACCTACGGTGCCGTAACCTGGAATTCCCGACAGTTGTACCAGGAAGGCCGCCGCGTGAGCGTTACCTCTTCGCGCACCGACGACTCCGACGAGCTGCCTCGTCACGTGCAGCTCGCCGCCCAGCGGCCGCGCCTGCGCGGACACATCCACTACTGGTCTTTCCTGGCCACGTTGGTGGTCGGGACCGCGCTCATCGTGATGTCGGCCGTCCAGGTGTCCGGTTTCGTCGCATTGACGTGCTCGGTATATGTCCTCACCGTGCTCGGCATGTTCGGCGTCAGCGCGCTGTACCACCGGCGCATCTGGACGAGCTACCGCGTCTACATGTGGATGAAGCGGCTCGACCACTCGATGATCTTCTTGTTCATCGCGGGGACGTACACGCCGTTCACACTGCTGGCGATGCCGCAGCCGACCGGATGGATCGTCCTCGCCGTGGTGTGGACCGGCGCGCTCGGCGGCGTGATCCTCAAGCTGTTCTGGCCGGATGCGCCCCGGTGGCTCGGCGTGCTGGCCTACAACCTGGTCGGCTGGGTGGCGATCTTCGTGCTGCCCGAGCTGGCCGAGACCGTGGGCGTCGCCGCGCTGACGCTGCTGCTGGCCGGCGGTGTGCTGTACACCGCCGGAGCGGTGATGTACGCGCTGAAGAAGCCGCGGTTGTGGCCGAAGGTGTTCGGCTACCACGAAATGTTCCACGCGTTCGTCACCGCTGCGGCGTTGTGTCACATGATCGCGATCTGGTTCTGCGTGTACTCGTGAGAAGCGGCGGGCTACGGGCGACGCGGCCGTGGATGGCTCGAACCCGCCGGAGCGGCCCGAGCGCCGGTGATTCCCGCCCCGATCGCCCGAATTGGCTGGAACAACCCGAACGCCGGCGGCTCGCGCCACGGTCGCCCCAGTCGGCCGGAGCGACCCCGAGCACTAGTGGTTCGCACTGCGATCACCCCAGCGATCGGAGCGGTTCCGAGCGCCGATGGCTCCCCGTCGCGGGTGGCAGCTAGAGCTGCGGGCCGCGCGAGCGTAGGTCGTCGACCGCCTGCATCGCCTCGCGAAGCTCGGCCAGCCACTCCTCGGCATGCTCGCCGACCAGCCGTACGCACCACGCCAACGCTTCGGACCGCGAGCGGGCAACGCCCGCGTCGACCAGCGTGTCGAGCACCTTCCGCTCCGGCTGGCGCAGTCGCGTCATGACCGGGACGGACAGCGTCGTGAAAACCTCTTGGGCGTCACCCAGCCGGACACCCCATGCGACTTTGCGCTGATAGCGGTGTTCCGCTTGGCGGGCGATCTGCATGCGGGTCTCGCGCGTCTGCTCCCGGAACCGGGCGATCCGCCCGGCCACCGCGGCCGCCCGCTCGGCGTCGTCGGTGAACTCGTCCTGCAGTGCGGGCAGCTCCCCGATCACGATGATTTCCTCGCGGTCCACGCTGACCTCCGGCGGGCCGGTGAACCAGTCGTCCGGCAGCCGTCCGGCGAACCAGGCCGCCGCGTCGTCAGCCGACGGAGCTTCCGCCTGCTGACCCCGGCCGCGCGCGCCTTTCCACCCGTGCCCCATGAACCGCTCTCCTATGAAGTGCCGATACATCGCAACTCCTGATTACAGCATTACAGTAGTACCAAAGTTACGCCGTTCTCGGAAGGCTGCGACCCTCGTTCACCAGTAGCGGAACCCGTCATCCCCCCAAGCGGAACGCCATCCCCAACCAAACGCGGAGCACATCGGTCCAGGGGCGTGAACGATCACCACGCACAGACGAGGAAAGACCGATGACGAAGCAGATGGTCCGCGTCGACGTCAGTTTCGAGCACGACCGCTGGCTGGCCTCCACCGAGGAACTGGGCTGCGCAGCGGCCTACTCGACACACCGTGAGATGCGCGCCCGGTATCCGCACGTGTTGGCGGACAGGCTCGACACCGATGTCGCCTCCATCGATATCGAGTGGCGCGGACTGGACCCGGTGGTGCGCGAGCTGCTCGACAAGGCGGCCGACAGCCTGCGGCTGGCGCACGAGATCAGCGTGCGCACGCACTCCGGCCGAGCCATGACCGACTACCTGCACGCCCAGCACGCCATCAAGGTGTATCGGCTGGACCTGCAGGCGTGTCCGGCGTGAGCGGAGGGGGACGGAAGATGTCTCTGCTTCGTCGCTTCGCCGCAGCCGTGTTCGGCGGCGTCGTCGGTGCGGCCCTGGCCACGGGCGTGAGCGCAACTGCCGACGATGACGCCTACTACCGCAAACCGAGCATCGACAACCCGATGCAACTGGCCGGGTGCGTCATTCGTTTCGACCAGCTGTCGCCGTCCGGAAGGTCGGTCGTGCCGCGTACGCACGCCAACGTGTCGCACTACAACGTGGGCTGCCCGAACGTCCGCGTCGACGACTCCGACGACGGGACCGGCAAGGTCGGCGACCATAGCACCCAGACCTCCAGCTAGCCGGCTCGTGCACTCGTCAGTGCCCGCGCGAGCTCGGTCGGGTCGGTGGTCGGCCGGTCGCACACGTACCCGCGACACACATAGGCCGCAGGGCCGTCCTCGACCAGCGGACGGTCGGCCAACAGCGGGACCCCCGGCTCGTCGGGGCGGCCGGCGACCACGACGGCTCCTCCATGGGCGACCGCCACTGCGGTCGACGTCAGCTCGCCACGCGATTCCGGCGGACCGACCACGGCCACCTGTACCGGTCCGGCCTGCGCCGCCTCGGCCACCGCCAGCCAGTTGCCCGCGAAGCGCGGCTGGTACGACAGCAGCACGCCCACCCGCTGCAGCGCCTCGTCCGCCAGCCTGCGGTACTCCGTCGCCTTCGAGCCGCCGATGAGCACCGACGCCGAGAGCAACGCGGCCGCCAGCGCGGAAGCACCGGAAGGGCTGGCGTTGTCCGCCGGGTCGGCAGGCCGCTGAACCAAGGCCTCTGCATCCTCGGCAGTGTCGAAGTAGGCGCCGGGGTGATCGTGGTCGGCGAACCTGTCGACTGCGATGTCGATCAGCTCGGTCGCGGCGGACAACCACTTGCCGTCGCCGGTTGCCTGGTGCAGCGCCAGCAGTCCTTCCGCGAAACAGGCGTAGTCGGCGAGCACACCGGCGGCGTCACCGACTCGGCCCGCTCGCGAGCTCCTCCGCAGACGGCCGTCGACCACATGCACATCGAGCACGAAGTCGGCGGCGGCCACAGCGGCTCCGACCCAGTCCGGGCGGTTGAGGGCCCGGCCGGCCTCCGCGAGCGCGGTGATCGTCAGGCCGTTCCATTCCGCCAGCACCTTGTCGTCGCGTGCCGGCTGCGGACGAGCGCGCCGCGCCGCCAGCAACTCTTCGCGTACCCGCTGCCACCGCTGCGTGTCGTCCGGATCGGCAGGCATTTGCAGCGTCGAGGTCCCGTGCTCGAAGGTTCCGTCGTCGGTGACCGCGAAGAGCTCGGCGGCCCACGCGCCGTCGTCCTCGCCGAGAACGTCGACCAACTGCGCAGGCGTCCAGACGTAGGTCTTGCCTTCCTCCCCCTCGGTGTCGGCATCCAGCGAAGCGGCGAAGGCGCCCTCGGACGTCCGCAGGTCGGTGAGCAGGAACTGCGCGGTTTCCTCGGCCACGCGGCGGGCGAGGGTGCCGACCGGTTCTCCGGGCACGAGCCGGGCAAGGTGCGCGTAGACCCGCAGGAGCAGCGCGTTGTCGTAGAGCATCTTCTCGAAGTGGGGTACGACCCACGCGGCGTCGACCGAGTAGCGTGCGAAGCCGCCGGCGAGCTGGTCGTAGATGCCGCCGCGCGCCATTGCCTCGGCGCATTGGGCAGCGACGTCGAGCGGCTCGCGACCTCCGCCGTTCTCGTATCGGCGGAGCAGGAACTCCAGCACCATCGACGGCGGGAACTTGGGCGCGCCACCGAACCCGCCGTGTTCCTGGTCGGATTCGGCGACCAGACGTGCCGCGGCAGCTGCCAGGACGTCTGCGTCGACCGGCGCCGTACGCAGCGGACCGGTGCGCTCCTCGATGTGTGCGACCAACTGTTTGCCGGCGTCCACCACCTCGTCGCGGCGCTCACGCCAGGTGGCGGCGACCGCCTCCAACAGCCGGGCGAACTGGTGCGGCGGGTAGTAGGTGCCGCAGTGGAACGGTTCGCCATCCGGGGTGAGGAAGCATGTCATCGGCCAGCCACCCTGACCGGTCATCGCCTGGGTGGCGGTCATGTAGACCGCGTCGATGTCCGGCCGCTCCTCCCGGTCGACCTTGATGTTGACGAAGTTGTCGTTCATCAGCCGCGCCAGCTGCTCGTTCTCGAACGACTCGTGCGCCATGACATGGCACCAGTGGCATGCGGCGTAGCCGACCGAGAGCAGGATCGGCACGTCCCGGCGCTTGGCCTCGGCCAGCGCTTCCGGCGACCACGGCCACCAGTCGACAGGGTTGTCGGCATGCTGGCGCAGGTACGGGCTGGAGGCATCGGCGAGCCGGTTCGTCATAGGTCCACCCTCCCAGACCGTCGCGTTCGCGGCCCAGCGCCATCCCGGCCGGCGCGCTCGCGGGCCGGCGTCCTCCAGGTGGGCACTCGCGGGCCGGCGCCCAGGGGACGGCGCGCCCCCGGCCCCACTCCAGACCGGCGCACTCACAGCCTCAGGCCACTTCAAGCCGGTGGGCTCGCGGGCCCGTGCCGCCCAGGGCCGGTGCGCCCGCGCCCCGACATCTCCCACACTGGCACGCCCGCAGCCCGGTGCCACCCAGACCGGTGCGCTCGCATGCCGGCGCCGCCCGGGCCGGTGCGCCTGCGGCCCAGTTGTGGGTCACAAAGTGAGCTTGAAGCCCACGTGCGTCGGTTCGAAGCCCAGCCGCTGGTAGAACCGATGCGCGTCGGTCCTGCTCGCGTCCGAGGTCAGCTGCACCAGCACGGCCCCGCGTTCTCGGGCGGTATCGATCGCCCACCGTATGAGGCGCTCGCCGACGCGATTGCACGCTGATCCCCGCGCACACGAACAGCCTCGATCTGCGCGCGCAGCGCCCCTCGCCGCGACAGACCGGGCAGGAAGCTCAACTGAACGGTTCCGACCACAGCGCCTTCGCGCTCGGCGACGACCAATAGCTGGTTCGGATCCGTCTCGACAGCGGCGAATGCTTCCCGGTACGGCGCCAGGTCGTCCGGCGACTCACGTTTCCGGCCCAGCGGGTCATCGGCGAGCATCGCCACGATGGCCGAGAGATCCGCGGCAGTCGCCTCGCGGATGGTCAATGCGATCTCGCGCGGCGCGTCCGAGGTCGCGGCCATCCTGCCCCTCCCCTGTCCTCATCTGGCCTTTCGGCCCTGCTACCCCGCTGCGGTGGAACTTCGGCTGCGGGTCGCCGCGCCAGGCCCGCTGCGCCCTCCCGGAGCGCCGAGGCCCGCGTCGAACAGTCCCCTGTCTACTGTGCGCCCGCCCGGTCACCGCCGCGTCCCAGCCGACCACCGGGCGGTCGCAGTGCACCCGGCCGGCGGGCAGCTCACTTCGCGCCTCGACGGGCAGGTCACTTCGCGCCCGGACTGCCCGGATCTTCGCGGCCTGCCGTCCCAGCCTGCTCCACCGAGTGCTCGTCCTCGATGTGCTCGCCCCTCGCCTCGGACGAACCACCTTCGTCCTGCTTGTCCTGCTGCTCGGGCTCGTCGAAGCTTTCCGGAAGCCGCTTCAAGTGCTTGGTCATCGATCGCACGAGCAACACCACAGCGACCAGGAACAGCAGCATCACGACCAGGCCGAGCGGGGAGGACTTGCCGAACTCCTCCTTGCCTGGTGTGTCGTTGCTTCCCGGCTGCTGCGCGAGCACCAGGCCCACCGTGGCTGTCACCCCGGCGGCCGGCTGCGGCAGGAACGTCATGCGGTCTCCTTCGGAATGCCGGCGAACAGGTCGTCCTCCGGCAGCGTGGTGTCGACCAGCGAGTGCACCAGCTCGTATTCCTCGGTCGGCCAGAGCTCACGCTCCAGCTCGACCGGTACCGCGAACCAGCGAGAATCCGGGTCGATCTGTGTGGCGTGCGCCTTCAGTGCCTCGTCCCGCACCTTGAAGTAGTCGGCGCACTCCACTCGCGTGGTGACCCGCTCCATCACGTCCGGACGGTTCGAATCCCAGCGCTTGAGCCAGTCCTCGTACGGCGACTCCTGGCCGCGGGCCAGAAGAGCCTCGTGGAAAGTCACGATCTTGGAGCGGGAGAACCCGTGCGAGTAGTACAGCTTCAGCGGCTGCCACGGCTCGCCTGCGTCCGGGAACCGGTCGGGATCGGGTGCGGCATGCCAGGCCTCCATCGACACCACGTGGGTGCGGATGTGGTCCGGGTGCGGGTAGCCGCCGTTCTCGTCGTAGGTGATGATCACGTGCGGCTTGAACTCGCGGATCTGTCGAACCAGCGCCTCGGCAGCCTCCTCGACCGGGACCAGCGCGAAGCATCCGTCGGGCAACGGGGGCAGCGGGTCGCCCTCCGGCAAGCCGGAGTCGACGAAGCCCAGCCAGCGGTGGCTGACACCGAGGATCGACGCGGCCTTGGCCATCTCTTCCCGACGAATCGCGGCGATGTTCTCCACCACCTCGGGCCGATCCATCTTCGGGTTCAGCACGCTGCCCGCTTCACCGCCGGTGCAGGTGACCACCCGCACCTGGTGACCCTCGGCCACGTAGCGCGCCATAGTGGCGGCACCCTTGCTGGATTCGTCGTCCGGGTGCGCGTGCACCGCCATCAGACGCAGCCCGCCCGGCTGTGTGGGGTGGTTGTCCTCGGTCAAGCCACGACCCCTTCTCTGCCTCGTGGAGTCGACCCGGCTAGGGTCGACTCCATTGTCCTCGTCCTGTATTCGGCCGGCGCCGGGAGGGGTTCGGATCGGTGTGAACACAGAACCGACCACGCACCCGCTGCCGGAAGGCCGCTATGGCAAACAACGCTCCTCGATGATGAAATACTCCGCGGCCCGGTGGGTCGCCGGAGTGCTCGTCGCGATCGCGTGCGTACTCGCGGCCTACATGGCATACGTCAACCTGGGCAGCGATCCCATTACCGCCGAGACGATCGGCTACTCCGAACGGCCGGGCAATGCCATGGAAGTCACCTTCCGCGTGAGCCGCGACGACGACCGCAAGGCGGCCGTCTGCATCGTGCGCACCCGCGTGCGTAGTGGTGACGAGGGCGGCCGGAAAGAGGTGCTGGTACCACCCGGCAATGACGGTCAGCCATTACGCACAGTAATCAAGAGCACGTCGCGACCGGTCACCGCGAACGTCTTCGGCTGCTCATATTCAGTTCCGGAGTATCTGTCAAGGGGCTAGCGGCCAACGGGGTGAATCGCGCGTCGGGCGCCCCAAGATCGTCGTCTCGACGCGACGAAGTGGCCGCTCAACGTGCTATCATGGCGTACGGCACGGCCCGGCGGGCCGTGTCTTTCCTTTATGAGCATTTGTCTACCGAAGATGCGTTTGCCGAGAAATCGGCGCTGCGAAAGTTCCCCGGTGCGAAGCCACGCATCGGGCGCCACGACAAGGAGATGGTGACCGTGAGCGACACCAAGGTGACCTGGCTGACCCAGGATGCCTACGACCGGCTCAAGAAAGAACTGGATGAGCTGATCGAGAATCGCCCGGTCATTGCCGCCAAGATCAACGCCTCTCGCGAAGAGGGCGACCTGAGGGAGAACGGCGGCTATCACGCGGCCCGGGAAGAGCAGGGCCAGGCCGAGGCTCGCATTCGTCACCTCCAGGAGTTGCTGCGCACGGCGAAGGTCGGCGAAGCGCCACCCAACGACGGGATCGCCGAGCCAGGCATGGTGCTGACCATTCGCTACGAGGGTGACGACGAGGTCGAGGAGTTCCTGCTGGCCACCCGCGAAGAAGGCGGCGGCGGGGACATCGAGGTGTACTCGCCCGAGTCGCCGCTCGGTAAGGCGTTGCTGGGGGCTTCCGAAGGTGAGTCGCGCGAGTACGAGCTCCCGAACGGCAGCAAGCAGAAGGTCACGCTGCTCAAGGCCGTGCCCTATTCGGGCTGATCGGTAGCCGCGTGCACGCTTACCGTTGGTGGTACTTCGCCGCCGCCGTGATCATGGCGATCGCGGTGGCGGCGTTTTACATCGCCGTCCAGGCTTACCCCGACAGCCTCGGCGGAGCCGCGTGGCCGGGACTGCTCGTCTCGGTGCTCCTGCTCGCCGGTGCTGTCTTCCGCCTGCGCGTGACCGATTCGCCGATGGCTCGTGCCGAACGGGCAGCCCTGGCCGCCGCAGCCGGCCTGAGCCTGCTGACCGTCGCGCTGCAAGCCTTCGTCCTCGCCGACGGCCTCTCGGTGTGGGCCGTCGTCGTCGGAGCGCTCCCCGCGCTGCCGTTCCTCCCGCTCGCGTGGCAGGCCGAGCGAACGCTGTCCGCCGAGCCGTCGCGCAGCTGACCGTTCGCCTCACGGGCCCCGCGCACCGAGGGCGGACCGATCCAGCCGCGTGACCGGCCCGCTGACGTCGGTGACGAAGCTCAGTTTCGACCCCACCGGTAGTCGGGCTGGTTCGCTCAACACGACAGCTGACTCCAGCGGCGATACGCACATTGTGGGCCTCCACAACATTGGTTCTTGTCTCTTCGGGCTTGCCTTCAGCCTGCCCGACGGGCCCAGTCGGATCGACCATGTGCCACCGCGGCTGTGGACAACTCCCCTGGTGTGGACAGCTCGAGTTTCGGCGACCTACGCCGCCGGGTAGCTGATCAGGACAGCTTCCAGGGAGGTACGCGATGCCGCAGCAGGCATGGTCCAAGAAGCGCGAACGGCAGTACGAACACATCAAGTCGGGCGCGAAGAAGAAGGGCACGAGCGAGGACCGCGCGGAGGAAATCGCTGCTCGCACGGTGAACAAGAACCGGGCACGGTCCGGCGAATCCCGGCAGAAGAGCAGGACGTCGGTCAAGGACATGTCACCGCAGCGGCGTGGCGGCAAGCGCTCCGGCAACCGGCAGGGACCCGGTGGTCCGACGCGCGACCAGCTTTACAACGAGGCGAAGAAGCGCAACATCAAGGGCCGGTCGAAGATGACCAAGAAGGAGCTGGCGAGCGCCCTCGGCCGCTGAACCGCCGATCGCTTTCGACGGGCCGCCGGCCGGCGTTGACCCGCTTCAGTGGGTGATGCCCCGTGGGGCTTTGCCGTTCGGTGGGGATTGTCGGCTGAGAGCGGGTGTGCCAGGCGACGAGCCGCATCGGCGGCGAAGCAGGTGGGCCAGGCGACGAATCAGCGCGCTTGCATCACGGTTGCTACTCGCCGCTGGTGACCAACGCTCGCACCTACTCGACCACGGTGTAACCCGCGCGCTGCAGGGCCTCGGCGACCTCGGCGCAATGCTGCGGACCGCGCGTCTCCAAGTTCAACTCGATCTCCACGTCACCGATGTCCAGCGACCCGGAGATGCGCGAGTGCTCGACATCGATCACGTTCGCGCCGAGCTCGCCGACCCTGGTCAGCAAGGCCGCCAACGAGCCGGGCCGATCGGCGACCCGCAACCGCAACGACAGATACCGCCCGGCGGCGGCCATGCCTCGACGAATGATGTTGAGCAGCAGCAGCGGGTCCACGTTGCCTCCCGACAACACGGCCACGACCGGCGGTTCGAACGCACCCTCGTGTTCCAACAACGCTGCCACCGTCGCCGCGCCGGCCGGCTCGACGACCAACTTGCGCCGCTCCAGACACAACAGGACCGCACGCGCCAGCGCCTGCTCGCTGACCGTCACCACATCGTCGACGAACTCCGTGACGTGCGCGAACGTCACCGGGCCCGGCGCGCCGACCGCGATCCCGTCCGCGATGGTGCTCGGATTCTCCAGCTGCACGGGCTCACCGGCGTCGAGGGAAGCGAGCACAGCCGCAGCATCGGCCGCCTGCACCCCGACGATCCTGACGTCCGGCCTGCGCTGCTTGAACACCGCGCCGATCCCGGCAACCAGCCCGCCACCACCGGTGGCGACCAGCACCGTCTTGACGTCCGGCACCTGCTCCAGGATCTCCAGCCCGACGGTGCCCTGCCCGGCGATGATGTCGGGGTGATCGAACGGGTGGATGAACACCGCACCCGTGCGCTCGGCGAACTCCGTCGCTGCCGCTAGCGACTCCGCGAGCGTGTGACCCTTCAGGTGAACGTCCGCGCCATAAGCCCTGGTCGCGGCCAACTTGGGCAGCGGCGCACGCTCCGGCATGAACACCGTCGAACGCGTGCCGAGCAGCGACGCGGCGAGTGCGACACCCTGCGCGTGGTTGCCGGCGCTGGCCGCAACCACCCCACGGGAGCGTTCGCGCTCGCTCAGCCCGTGGATGCGCGTGTAGGCGCCCCGAATCTTGAACGAGCCGGTCCGCTGCAGGTTCTCGCACTTCAGGTACACATCCCCGCCGTGCAGCCGCGCCAGGTCACGGGCGTGCTCCATCGGCGTGGTTCGAACCACCTCGGAGATCAGTTTCCGGGCGGATTCGATTTGATCCAAGCGCACAAGGTCCATATGAGCTGCATCATGCCACCGGGTACGCTGGAAATACCGACGACCCGGGAGATTAAGGGCGAGAGAATGACACGGGGGACCTCACCCACGCGGGCCACGCGAGTGGCCGGCGGGACGTCGCTGCTTGTCGCGCTGCTGTCGGCAGCCGCGCTTACCGGGGCCGCGTTCGTCACAGTCGACCTGGCGACATGCGGTCAACCGGCCAGGTACGTGCACAACGAACAGCAGCTCGAGCTGGTCGGTGGCTGCGTCGATCCGGCGGAGCTGCCGAAGATTCATCCCGAGCCGAAGAAGGCCAAGCCGAAGGCGGCGGCGGGCGCCTACCAGCCGTAACCGGTCAGCTCAGCGCCTTACGCAGGTCCGCTTCGAGGTCCTCGGGACTTTCGATACCGACCGACAACCGGATCAGATCCTCCGGCACCTGCAGCAACGAACCAGCCGTGCTGGCGTGCGTCATCTTCCCCGGATGCTCGATCAGCGATTCGATACCGCCGAGCGACTCGGCCAGCGTGAACAGCTCGGTTGCGGCCGCGACCTGCAGGGCGCGCTGCTCTCCGCCCTGCACGGTGAACGACACCATGCCGCCGAACCGGCGCATCTGTTTGGCCGCGACCTCGTGCCCCGGGTGCTCGGGCAGGCCCGGGTAGTACACCTTCGTCACGGCGGGGTGGTCGGCCAGCATCGCCACGATGCGCTCGGCGTTGTCACAGTGCCGCTCCATGCGTAGCGCCAGCGTCTTCATGCCCCGCATGGTCAGCCAGCTGTCGAACGGACCGGGTACCGCTCCTGCGGAGTTACGCAGGAAGAACACCTGCTCGGCGACCTCGTCGGAGTTGGTGACCACCGCGCCGCCGACGACGTCGGAGTGCCCGCCCAAGTACTTGGTGGTCGAGTGGACGACGATGTCCGCGCCCAGCTCGAGCGGCTGCTGCAGGTAAGGCGTCGCGAACGTGTTGTCCACCACCAGCTGCGCCTGCGCCTCGTGGGCCACCGTCGCCAAGCCCGCGATGTCCGCGATGCCCAGCAACGGGTTCGACGGCGACTCGCACCAGATCAGCTTCGTCTCCGGACGCACCGCCGCACGCACCGCGTCCAGCGAGGACAGGTCCGCGACGGTGTACTCCAAGCCCCACCCGGTCATCACCTTGTCGATGAGCCGGAACGTGCCGCCGTACGCGTCGTTACCCAGCACCAGGTGGTCACCCGGCCGCAGCGCAGTGCGCAACACCGCATCGGTGGCCGCCATACCGGACGCGAACGACACACAGCGCCGCCCATTCTCCAACGCGGCCAGCGCCTCTTCGGCGGCCGTACGCGTCGGGTTGGCCGTGCGCGAGTACTCGTAGCCGCCCTCCCGCAGACCACCCACGCCGTCCTGCGCGTAGGTCGAGGTCGCGTAAATCGGCACGATGACCGCGCCCGTCCGTGGATCGGGCCGCTGACCTGCGTGAATTGCCCGGGTTTCGAAACCGTAGTGCCGGGTGTCGTCCATGTACCCAGCCTAGGCCCGCGACCTCGGATGACGACCAGCGGCCCGGTCGCTACGCGGTCCGGCTCTCCGGCGCCCTGGTCGCTCCGGCCACGATCGCCAGCAGGGCCGTCAGCAGCCCGAGGCCGGAGGCCAGCACGATCGCGATGGCGAACGAGTCCTCGAACTCGAACATGAGCTGGACCCAGCCGCCGAGCTCGACTTCCAGCACCAGCGGTTCGAGGATCACCGTACCGGCGGTCAGCAGCGCGACCAGCATGAGCAGCCACGCTGCCGACACCCGGCGTGCCAACGTGCCCACGGCGAGCCCGAGCAGCAGGAACGCCAAACCTGCCCGCACCCCGACCACGACCCACAACGCGTTCGGCATCGGTGTACCTGCCTCGTCGAACGCCGTGAACCACTCGAAGACCACCCACGCCAGGGCGCCGGCAGCCAGCAGTCCGACCAGGCCTGCGACGATCGCCGTGGCGCCCGCCCGCGGACGGGAGTACTCCGGAGTCGAGCCGTAGTCGTAGGGCTGCGGTTCATTGGGGTACATGCTCGGACTCCTCGATCACACGGTGGCAGAGGATTCGTCGCCGTCGGCGAACCGCGCGTTAGCGCGTCACCACTCGTCGAGCGGATCCTCCCTGGTGCACCACCGGCCGGTCGACGGGAGCAGCGTGAGCACCAAGGTGACCACGACGACAGCCAACGCGATGCCGACCAGTACCTGCAGCTGGCCGACGACCGGCGCCTCGTCCTCCCAGACCAAACCGGCGTTGCTGACCTGTTCGATGCCTGCGATGAGTACGTACCCGAGCCCGGACAACGCGGCCGCGGACGCGGCGGCGACGGTCATCTGCCCTGCCGACCTGCGTCGGAACAACAGCACAGACCCGCTGAGCAGTGCCACGGTGATGCCGACCAGCACCAGGTAAACCACCACGCCCGCAGGGTGCAGCTCGGCGTCGTCCCAGATCGCCCACAGGCCGAGCAAGCTCAGCACGAGCCCGCCACAGCCGAGGACGGCCGACAACACCCCAGCGGTGATCGCACTCCATCCGCTCGCCGGCTGCGACGGCTCCGCCTGCGGCGGCTGGTGCGGCAGGTGCGGTGGTCGGGGCGGCCGGTGCGGCGGGTAGGTCATCGGCTCATCTCCGGGAATGTGGTCACAGCGACGAACTCCGTCCTGCGCGGACGTGGCGCCATGTCGGCGGCAGGCAGGCCAGCAGGGTCGGGATCGCCACCAACAGCAACGCCACCAGAGCGCCTGCGGTGAAGGCTATGACCAGGTCGGCCAGCCCGACGAGCAGCAGCACACCACCACAGCTACCGAGCAGGTAGGGACCGACCGGATTGCGCAGGTGGACCAGAACGCCGCCGGCCACGACACCGCACGCCAACAACAGCCCGGCGATCAGCAGCAAACCGCTCGCGATGCTCGTGCGGAAGACGGTGCCGACGGCCGACACGTTGAGGGCGATCTGCAGTACCCCCACGAACAGGGCGGATGCCGACGCCGCCAGGGCGAAGTGCTGATCGGTGGGCCGTTCCTTGTTCGTGGCGGCGACCGGAGCGGGCTGCGGCGCCACTGGAGCATTGGAGAACTCGGGGGCTGTGGGACTCCAGCCACCCGGTTGACCGGGTGCTTGCTGCTCCCCGGTCGCTGGGGCGTAGGCGCTCGGCTGAGCCGCGGCGTCGTAGCTGTGGTGCGGTGTGCCGGTCGTCGAATGTGTTGGCGCGCCCGGCACCGTGTCGTGCCGGTCCGTCGGATCCGAATACGACTGCGGTGACGCCGCCGCGCCCCCGGCGGCCGAATCGTGCGGCGGCGCAGGCCGCGGATCGCGCCCGAACGGCTGCGGTGGCTGTGGCGCGGTCACGTGCTCGACCCTTTCGACTGCTCAGCAGGCAGACAAATCGTGGGCCATACGCTAACCGACCGGGCCTCCCCAAGGGGAGCGCCCGGTCGGTTGTGTTCGAGCTGGATGAACTCAGCCTTGGTACGGCGGCTGGCCGAACCCACCGGTCTGCGGGCCCTGCTGGCCGAAGCCCTGCTGCGGCGGCTGACCGTAGCCACCGCCCTGCGGCGGGCCGAAGCCGCTCGGGCCGCCGTAGCCGCCCCCGCCGCCGGGACCACCGAAGCCACCGGGACCGCCGTAGCCACCGGAACCGGCCGCGGACAGGCCCAGGAACTGCTTGGTCTGCGGAATCAGGCCGAGCACCGCGATGATGGCAATCAACAAGCCGAAGATCATTGTCAGGACGAAGCGTGTCTCGTCGACGTAGACGGCCATGAAGAGAATGCCTCCAATTGCCGCCACTGCGCCGCCGACGAGCGCCAGGATGACACCGACCGTGCCTTGCGTGCGCAGTGCGACGAGCACACCGCCAGCGGTCCCCATCAGGCCACCCAGCAGCCCGAGGATGACGTAGATCCACGCGTCGGCCGGCGCTCCGCTGAATTCCGCCATCATCGTGATCATCAGGATGGCCACGGTGAGCCCGAGCGCCGCCATCACGCCGCCGGTGATCCAGGCGAAGATCTGGCCGTTGTCACCACCACCGGGCCCGCCGAACCCACCGGGGCCGCCGTAACCGGGCTGCCCCATCGGCTGGCCGTACTGGCCCTGCTGACCGAAGCCCTGCGGTTGACCGAAGCCGCCCTGCTGCTGCGGAGGCTGGCCGTACTGGCCCTGCTGGCCCTGCTGCTGGCCGAATCCGCCCTGCTGCTGCGGGGGCTGGCCGAATCCGCCCTGCTGCTGGGGCTGGCCGAAACCACCCTGCTGCTGCGGAGGCTGCTGGCTGAAACCGCCACCCTGCTGACCGCCGCCCGGGTTGTCCTGAGCACTCGGCGGCGGGGTGTACGGAATACCGCCCTGCGGCTGCATGCCCGGCGGCACGAGCTGCGTGGACTCGCTACTCGCGCTGGGGTCCTGCCCGCCCTGGCCCTGCTGCTCGACCGGCTTCACCATCTGGGTGGCGTCGCTCTCGCCGGCAGGCTCCGGCGGGGTCTGGCCGGGTTGCACCACCTCGGTGGGCTCCGGCGCATCCCCGAACGGGGTGTTCTGCTGCTGGTCAGGTCCGCTCGGCGGGCCCCCCTGGTTTTCCTGCTGCGGGTTCGGTGGCTCGGGAGCACTCATGTGGGTTCAATCCCCTTTGAAAACGACAAGTGACGACGTAACGCCGTATGTCAGTCGACTCATTTCTTCGCTGTCGACACGCTATCGGATCACCGCATCTTCCGCCGGAAAGGCCCCGGGGGTGTTGCGATCACTGTCGCGCGATCGGGGCTACTCGGAGGCGAAGAACGCCAGCAAGTCGTGCCGGGTCACGACGCCGACGGGACGGCCGTCCTCGAGTACGAGGGCGCCGTCGGCGTCGGCCAATGCGCTCATCGCCGCCTGCACCGGTTCCCCGGCACCAATAGTCGGCAATGGCGCGGACATGTGCCGATCAAGCCGATCGGACAATTCCGCCTTACCGGAGAACAATGCGGCCAGCAATTCGCGTTCGTTGACCGCGCCGACCACTTCGGCCGCCATCACCGGTGGCTCGGCCGAGACCACGGGCATCTGGCTGACGCCGTACTCCCGGAGGATCTGCACCGCCTCGGCCACGGTCTCGTTCGGGTGGGTGTGCACCAGGTCGGGCAGCGACCCGTCCTTGCGGCGCAGCACATCGCCCACCGTTGCATGGCTGGACTCCGGCGGCAGGAACCCGTGCCTGGCCATCCAGGAGTCCGAGAACACCTTGGTCAGATAGCCACGGCCACCGTCCGGCAGCAACACCACGATCACCGCGTCGTTGCGACCCTCGGCAGCCAGCCGCTCGGCCAGCCGCACCGCCGCCGCGGCCGCCATGCCGCACGACCCGCCGACCAGCAGGCCCTCCTCACGCGCCAAGCGCCGCGTCATGGCGAAGGAATCCGCGTCGGAGATGGCGATGATCTCGTCGGCGATGTTTCGGTCGTAGGCGTCCGGCCAGAAGTCCTCACCGACGCCTTCCACCAGGTACGGACGCCCGGTCCCGCCGGAGTACACCGAGCCTTCCGGGTCCGCCCCGACGACCTGCACGGCACCGTCGGAGACCTCCTTGAGGTACCGGCCGGTCCCGGAAATCGTTCCGCCGGTCCCCACTCCCGCCACGAAGTGCGTGATCTTGCCGTCGGTCTGCTGCCACAGCTCGGGGCCGGTGGTCTCGTAGTGGCTGCGCGGGTTGTTGGGGTTGGAGTACTGGTCGGGCTTCCAGGCGCCCTCGATCTCCCGCACCAGGCGGTCGGAGACGCTGTAATAGGAGTCCGGGTGCTCCGGCGGCACGGCCGTCGGGCACACCACCACCTTGGCGCCGTAGGCCTTGAGGACGTTGCGCTTGTCCTCCGACACCTTGTCCGGGCAGACGAACACGCAGTTGTAACCCTTGCGCTGGGCCACCAACGCAAGACCGACCCCGGTGTTGCCGGACGTCGGCTCCACGATGGTCCCACCCGGCCGGAGTTCGCCGGAGGCTTCGGCGGCCTCCACCATGCGCACCGCGATGCGGTCCTTCACACTGCCGCCCGGGTTGAGGTACTCGACCTTGGCCAACACCAACGGCCCGTTCTCGATGTGCGCGGTCAGGGCGTTCAGTTTGACCAGCGGCGTGTTGCCGACGAGGTCGATGACGTGCTCGACGTAGTCCACGGGTCCTCTTTCTCACGCGGATGCTGCGCAATGCCGGATCAGGCACCTACAGCCTATGCCCGGCGATGCGGCACAGCTGAATCGCGGTATCGGTCGAACGGCCCACGACGAAAGGGGGGTCCGACGACACGCGGCAACAACCGGCGCACAGCCATTGTCCGGAACGCCCGAAAGTGCTTAGCTCTGCGTCGTTCCACCGGACGACCAAGGGGTGTTTATGTCCGCACGTTCCCTCCGCCGGGGCAGGCTGACCGCCGCCACGGCGGCCGCGGTTCTCGTTGCGAGCGCGGGTGTCATCGGCAGCACGAGCGCTGCCGCCGCACCGGAGAAGCCGAAGTTCACGCTGCACGTACTGTTCACCAACGACGCCGAGTCGGCGTTGCTCGGTGTCGAAGGGGACGGCACCGACGAAGGCCCGATCGTCGACGACGGTCCACGGCCGTACGGCAGTGCGTCACGCATGGTGACGTTGACCAAGAAGCTGCGCGCGGAGGCCACTCACGGCAAGGCCCCGGAGGGGCAGGCGGCCAAGCGCGGCGTGCTGACGCTGTCCGGCGGCGACAACTTCCTGGCCGGCCCGGAGTTCGCGGCCAGCATGGACAAGGGTGTGCCGTTCTACGACTCGCTGGCGCACAAGGCGATGGGCTACGACCTGTCGGCCATCGGCAACCACGAGTTCGACTTCGGGCCGGAGGTCACCGCGCAGTTCATCGACGGCTTCCGTGGCTCGGTGCCGTTCGTCAGCGCGAACCTGGACGTCAGCGGGGAGCCGACGCTCAAGTCGCACGCCGACCGCGGCACCATCGTGGCCACGCACGTCGAGCGGATCCGCGGCGAACGGGTCGGCGTCATCGGGTTGACCACGCCCGAGCTGCCGTCGGTGTCCAGCCCGCGCAACGTGAAGGTCGACCCGGATCTGGCCGGCATCGCGAACTATCACGCCGGCTACCTCGAGGCCAGGGGCGTGGACAAGATCCTGGTGGTCAGCCACCTGCAGGACATCGACAACGAGCTGGCCCTGGTGCCGAAGCTGCGCGGCGTCGACGCGGTCATCGGCGCCGGCGGTGGCGAGATCCTGGCGGACGAAGGCGACCGACTGATCCCCGGTGACCAGGCCGAGCGCGGCTTCCCGCTGTGGGCGACCGACGCGCAGGGCAAGAAGGTTCCGGTGGTCACCACGACCGGCGACTACAAGTACCTGGGCAGGCTGGTGCTGAACTTCGACCGCGACGGCAACGTGATCAGCATCGACGAGAAGCAGACCCAGCCGGTGCGGGTCTCCGGTGTCGGACCGGACGCCATCCAGGGTGACCGCCAGGTGCGCGAGCAGGTGGAGAAGCCGGTCGCCGAGTACATCGAGGGCCTGGCCGAGACGGTCGTCGCGGACAGCGCGGTCGCCCTCGACGGTGTGCGCAACAACGTCCGCTCCAAGGAGACGAACCTCGGCAACCTGCTGGCCGACGCGCTGCTGTGGGCGGGCAAGGAGAAGGCGGCCGAGTACGGCGTGCCCGAGCCACAGGTGTCGATCCAGAACGGCGGCGGGATCCGCAACGACTCGGTTATCCCGGCAGGCGAGGTGACCGCGCTGAACACCTACGAGATCGCACCGTTCGCCAACTTCGTGGCCGTGGTGCCCGAGGTTCCGCGGGAGACGCTGCGCCAGCTGCTCGAGCGCGGGGTCGCCGAAGCACCATCGGCGTCCGGTGCGTTCATGCAGGTCGGTGGCTTGAAGTTCACCTACGACACCTCGAAGCAGGCGCAGGAAGTCGAGCCGGGCAGCGGCGGCACGATCGTCACGCCGGGCGAGCGGGTGCAGGACGTGACCCTGGACGACGGCACGGTCATCGTGCAGGACGGCAAGGTCGTCGACGGCCCGCCGGTGACGGTCGCGACCAACGACTTCAGCGCGCGCGGTGGCGACGACTACCCGTTCGACGGGCTGGAGTTCACCCCGGTCGGCGTCACCTACCAGGGCTCGCTCGAGGGCTACTTGACCGAAGGGCTGTCCGGGAAGATCACCGCGGAGGACTACCCCGAGGGTGGTGAGGGCCGGATCACGCCGGTCGGCTGACCGGACCGGTTGGCCTGGCGGCCACAAGCGGGCACGATGACAGTCACGTCATCAGTGATGTCATCGTTGCCTCGCTTGAGCCGGAGGAACCCACCATGCCGGAAGCCGTGATCGTCGCCACCGCCCGTTCGCCGATCGGGCGCGCGGGCAAAGGATCGTTGGTGGACATGCGCCCCGACGACCTCACCGCGCAGATGGTGCAGGCCGCATTGGCCAAGGTGCCGCAGCTCGACCCGGCCGACATCGACGATCTGATGCTCGGCTGCGGCCTGCCGGGCGGTGAGCAGGGCTTCAACATGGCCAGGGTGGTGGCCGTGGCGCTGGGCTACGACCACCTGCCCGGCACCACGATCACCCGGTACTGCTCGTCGTCGCTGCAGACCACGCGGATGGCCATGCACGCCATCAAGGCGGGCGAAGGGGATGTGTTCATCTCCGCCGGTGTGGAGACGGTCTCCCGGTTCGCCAAAGGCAGCTCGGACTCGTGGCCGGACACCCACAACCCGCTGTTCGCCGACGCGGAGGCGCGCACCGCGAAGGCCGCCGCCGAGGGCGCGGACAGCTGGACCGACCCGCGCGAGTTCGACCAGGTCCCGGACATCTACATCCCGATGGGCCAGACCGCGGAGAACGTCGCACTGCTGAAGGGCATCACCCGCGAGGAGATGGACGAGTTCGGCGTCCGCTCGCAGAACCTGGCGGAGAAGGCGATCGCAGACGGCTTCTGGGCCAAGGACATCACCCCGGTGACGCTGCCCGACGGCAGCCAGGTGACCAAGGACGACGGCCCGCGAGCCGGCGTGACGTTGGAGGGCGTCTCGGCGCTCAAGCCGGTCTTCCGCCCGGACGGCCGGGTCACCGCGGGCAACTGCTGCCCGCTCAACGACGGCGCCGCGGCGGTCGTCGTCATGTCCGACACCAAGGCCCGTGAGCTCGGCATCACCCCGCTGGCCAGGGTCGTCTCCACCGGTGTCTCCGCGCTCTCGCCGGAGATCATGGGTCTCGGCCCGGTGGAGGCGTCCAAGCAGGCGCTCGCGCGGGCAGGCATGACCATCGACGACATCGATCTGGTGGAGATCAACGAGGCGTTCGCCGCCCAGGTCATCCCGTCCTACCGTGAGCTCGGCGTGGACATCGACAAGCTCAACGTCAACGGCGGCGCCATCGCGGTCGGCCACCCGTTCGGCATGACCGGCGCCCGGATCACCTCGACGCTGATCAACTCGCTGCAGCACCACGACAAGCAGTTCGGGCTGGAGACGATGTGCGTCGGGGGTGGCCAGGGCATGGCCATGATCCTCGAGCGGCTGTCCTGAGACGGACACGAAGAAGCGGGGCGCCTGATGATTCAGACGCCCCGCTTCCTTATGGCTACCTGGCTACTCGGACTGCATAGCCCAGAGCAGGTGCAGGATCTCGAAGTACAGCCAGACCAGCGTGGCCATCAGACCGAACGCGGCGTACCAGGCCCACTTGGCAGGCATCCCCGAACGGATCATGTTGTCGGCCATGTCGAAGTCCAGCAGCAGCATGAACGCTGCGATGCCGATGAACACGATGCCGAGGATGATGCTCAGCGTGCCGGGACCACGCAGCCCCAGGTTCGCGCCGAACAGGCTGAACACCAGGTTGACCAGCATCAGCAGCGCGGCGGCGGACGCAGCACCGATGACCCACTTGGTCAGCTTCGGGGTCACCTTGACCGCCCCGGTGCGGTAGACGAACAGCATCACCACGAACACCAGGGCCGTGCCCATGACCGCCTGCAGGCCGAGGCCACTCACGCTCGGCGGCAGCAAAGTCTCCAGCACCGCGGTGACGGTGCCCAGGAAGACACCCTCGACCGCCGAGTAGGCCAACGTCAGGCCCGCGCTCGGCTTCGGCCGGAAGCTCAGGAACATGGCCAGGCCGAACCCGACCAGCATCGACACGATCCAGACGGTGAACACCGAGCTGGCAGCCTGGGCGGCGATCTGGCCGTGCGCCCACACCGCGGCGAGGACACCGGCGACCAAAGCGACACCGATGCTGGCTGCCGACTTCGTCACCACGTCGTCGACCGTCATCGGCCGCTCGGCGGCGACCTGCCCGGGGTGCGGCGGCACACCGGTCTGCGCGTCACCGAAACCCACGTACGGCCCGCCCGCGGTAGCTACACCGCCAGGCAGCCTGCGAAATGCCGGGTTGCCACTTCGTTGCACTGCGCCCTCCTCGGGACTTCAACACATGCAGGGTCTTCGCGGCGCCTGCACCACATCAACGTCCTGTGCGGCGCGCCAGTTCCCGTCCGGGATCAACTGATCTTCCACCCTACCCAGACCGTGCTGGCCGACGCGAGCAGCGCGATCGGACCGTGACCCGAAGTCGACAACGAGCGACGGCCGCACAACAATGCTGCTCATGACCAACTACCTGGTGACCGGGGCGACCGGGCTGATCGGGCGCCACTACATGACGGAAGTGCTGGCCGACCCGGATACCGAGCGTGTGTGGGTCACCGTGCGGTCCGGTTCGCGGGACAAGCTGGAGCGTATGGCCCGCCGGTGGCCGAACCGCGACAAGCTCGTGCCGGTGATCGGCGACATCGGCGAAGAGCGGCTGGGGTTGTCCGAAGAAGACTTGCAGCAGCTGCGGGGACGCGTCGACCACGTGGTTCACCTGGCAGCGCTGTACGACATCGAGGCCGACGACGAGGCCAACGAGCAGGCCAACATCGCCGGGACGGCGAACACGGTCGCGCTGGCCGCCGAGATCCAGGCAGGCTGCCTGCACCAGGTGTCGTCGGTGGCGGTGGCCGGCGACTACACCGGCACGTTCACCGAGGACATGTTCGACCAGGGGCAGCGGTTCCCCACGCCGTACCACCGCACCAAGTTCGAGTCGGAGAAGCTCGTTCGCGAGCAGCAGGACGTTCCGTGGCGGGTGTACCGGCCGTCGATCGTGGTGGGCAACTCGCGGACCGGCGAGATGGACAAGATCGACGGTCCGTACTACCTCTTCCCCACCATCCAGAAGCTGGCCACGTTGCCTGCTCTGCCGTTCGTTGCGCCCGATCTGGGCGACACCAACGTCGTGCCGGTCGACTACGTGGCCGCGGCCCTGCACGAGCTGGTCAAGCGACCGGGCCTGGACTACCGGGCGTTCCACCTGGTCAACCCGGAGCCACAGCCGGTGATGGCGGTGTTCAACGCGTTCGCCAGGGCGGCCGGTGCGCCCACGGTCGCCACCACCATCGGCGGCCGGATCGGCCGTGGCCTGGTCGACGCGGTGAAGTTCACCGAGCACCTGCCCGGCGTGACGATCGCCCGCGACGCGCTGCTGGAACGCCTGGGCATCCCGCCGGTGCTGCTGGACAACATCAACTTCCCCGCGGTGTTCTCGTCCGCGGTCACCCGCAAGGAACTGGCCGGGACCGGGATCGACCTGCCGCGGCTGGAGGACTACGCGGCCACGCTGTGGGCGTACTGGAGCGAACACCTGGACCCGTTCCGGGCTCGCCGTCCCGGTCCGCGCGGCAAGCTGGACGGCAGGCGAGTGATCATCACCGGTGCGTCGTCCGGCATCGGCCGGGCCACCGCGTTGAAGGTCGCCGCGGCCGGTGGCATCCCGCTGCTGGTGGCGCGCCGCGAGGCCGAGCTCGAGCAGGTGCGCAAGGAGATCCTGGAGGCGGGCGGACAGGCGTCGGTCTACCCGTGCGATCTGACCGACCACGAGTCGGTGCACAAGATCGTCGAGCAGATGATCGCCGACCACGGCCACATCGACATGCTGGTCAACAACGCCGGACGCTCGATCCGCCGGTCGATCCGGCTGTCGTACGACCGCATGCACGACTACGAGCGGGCGATGGCGATCAACTACTTCGCCGCGGTCCGGCTCATCCTGGCCGTACTGCCGCACATGACGCAGCGCAAGTTCGGGCACATCGTCAACATCTCGTCCATCGGTGTGCAGGGCATCGCGCCGCGGTTCTCCGCCTATGTGGCGTCGAAGGCGGCGCTGGACTACTTCTCCAAGATCGCCGCGGTGGAGATGCACGGCGACGGGATCACGTTCACCACGATCCACATGCCGCTGGTGCGCACCCCGATGATCCGGCCGACCAAGATCTACGACGCGTTCCCGACCAAGTCGCCGGACGAAGCGGCGGACATGGTGATGGACGCGCTGATCAACCGGCCCAAGCACATCGGGACGCCGAGCGGCCAGCTGATCAACGCCGCCTACAACGTCACGCCGAGCCTCACCGACGCGGTCGCCTACCAGGCCTACCGCGTCTTCCCGGACTCCGCGGCGGCGGGCGGCGACGGCAAATTGAAGATCGGCAAGGGGGAAAAGCACCTTGGCCGGGCGGCCAGCGCACTCATTCGGCTCACCCGCGGCTTCCACTGGTAGTCGCGGAGGGTAAGCGATTCACCCGTGTGGGCAGCCCGACAGGCGGAGAACCCCCGCCTCCGGTGACAACAGCCTGTGCGCGGGTACCTTCGATGATGGTCAGTGGTGTGCCGCGAGCCCTGACCGACGTTAGGAGGACCCTTGACTTCGCCGACTCCGCCCCAGCGTGCTCATGTCCCCGCGCCCGTGCAACGTGAGTTCACTACGCACTGGAACGGCTACGACCGCACCGAGGTGCGGGCGCACCTGGCGCGTCTCGAGGAGGACATGCGGCAGCTGGCCTCGGAGCGGGACAAGGTGACCGCGCAGCTGGGCACCATGGCCAAGCAGATCGAGGTGCTGCGGGCGGAGAACGCGAAATTGAAGGAGCGGGTCGAGGAGCTCAAGCAGCCGCCGAAGAACCTCGCGGACCTCGACGAGCGGATGCAACGGGTCGGCAAGCTGGCGCACCTGCAGGCGGAAGAGGTCACCACCAGGGCGCAGGCCGCTGCTGAGGAGACGTGGCAGGCGACCGCCAAGGCGTCCATCGCGTTGCGTGAGCGGTATCGCAAGCTGCTCAAGGAGCTGGACGACTACGCTCAGCAGCTGCACGCCGAGCACCGGGCCGCGCTGGAGGAGACGCGCGCCGAGGTGCAGGAGCTGGTGGTCGACTCGGTGCGCCGCCGGGAGGCGCTGGACGCGGAGGCGGAGCGCAAGCGCCGGGCGATCGAGCAGGAGTTCGACGCGACCATGGCCGCCAAGCGCAAGGAGCTGGAGAAGCATCTGTCCGATCAGCGCACGGCGGCCAAGCAGCAGGCCGAGCGGCGGATGGCCGAAGCGCAAGCGGAAGCCCGCCGCACGGTGGCGGAGGCCAATGCGATCGCGCAGCGGCGCACCGACGAGGCGAACCGGGTGATCGACCGGCTGCTGTCCATCAGCAAGCAGGCACACGGCCGCATGGTGACGGCCAACCAGTACCTGGCATCGGCCGAGGAAGCGCTGCAGCCGACGGAGGAGGAGCAGCAGCCGGTGCGGCGCGCCGAAGAGGCTGTGCCGTCGGTGCCGAAGCCCACGAACAACGGCACCAAGGCCGGCAAGGACACCGCGAACAGCTCCGCGGACGCCAACAAGAACGACAAGACGAACGGGTCCGCGGACAAGGCCACGGCGGAGGCCGACAAGCGCGAGCCGGAAGCGGCGAAGACGCGGTAATCAGGCCGGCCCTGCACGAGCCTGAGTCAGCGAAGACGCGGTAATCAGGCCGGCCCTGCACGAGCCTGAGGCAGCGAAGACGCGGCAAACACGCTAGGCAGGCGCGAGTTCGCGCGCGTGCCGAGCAGCTCTGTCAGGGCCGAGCGACGCGGCCGGGCGCTCTCCGCCGGGGATCACCAGCTCGCTCAAGGCCGAAGCGTCCACCCGCGTACCCTCCGGCGGGGATCACCAGCTCGATCCGGCTCGAGACGCCCGTCCGCCACTCTCCGGCGGGGCCAGCTACCCCGTCCACTCAGTCGCCGCGCGGCACGGCCGCGTGCCCGGTGACCTCAGTCGTGAATCCGTCGGAACGGCCGCTCGGCCTCCAGCTCGTACGCCAGCTCCAGCAACGTCCGCTCGTCCCCGTGCGTCGCGGTGAAGTGCACGCCGATCGGCATCCCCTCCGCCGTCTGCCCGAGCGGCAGTGACATCGCCGGGCCACCCGCCACGTTGTTCAACGGCGTGAACGCCACGTACTTGATCAACCGGTCGAGCAGCTCGTCGAACGGCAGCGTCGGGCTGAGGTACCCCAGCTTGGGTGTGCTGTGCGCGAGCACCGGCGAGACGATCACGTGGTAGCGCTCGAACATCCGCGCGTACTCGTTCTTGATCTTGCTCAGCCGGTACAGCGCGCTCGGGAACCGGTGCATCGCGCGCTGGTAGCGGCGCCGCAAGCCGCGCGTGAACCCGTCCAGTTTGCTGCTGTCGAACGCCCGGTCGAAGGTCTTGCCGAAAGCGCTGATGGTGAAGGCCAGGAACCCCCAGTAGGTGATGAAGTCGTCGACGAACTGCTCGCCGAGCGGCAGGTCGACCGGCTCCACGGTGTGCCCCAGCTTCTCCAGCAAGGCCACGGTGTCCTGCACCGCGTCCGAGGTCGGACCGTCGACCTCCACGTCGGTGATCGAGCGCGTGACCAGCCCGATGTGCAGCCGTCGGTCCGCCGGCCCACTGACCATGCCCAGCGCCGGGTAGCGCGGGTTGCGCCAGTACTGCTCAGCGGCCGCCCAGAACGCCGCGGTGTCCCGCACCGTCCTGGTCAGCACACCCTCCGACACCAGATTCACCGGCATGGTGCGCGCCTGCTCGCCGTCGACGTGCCTGCCCCGGGTCGGCTTGAGCCCGACGAGACCGTTGACCGCCGCCGGGATGCGGATCGACCCGCCGCCGTCGTTGGCGTGTGCGATGGGCACGGCGCCCGACGCCACCAGCGCGGCCGACCCACCCGAGGAGGCACCCACCGAGTACTCGGTGTTCCACGGGTTCCTGGTGGGCTCACGCCGCGCGAACTCGGTGCTGGCGTTCAACCCGAACTCCGGCAGCGTGCTCTTGCCGAGCACGGTGAATCCGGCGCTGAGCAGTTGCTTGGCCACCCGGCCGTGCCGCCGAGCCTTCCGCGGGACATAGGCGTCCGTGCCGTTGCCGGTGGGCATGTCCGCCACGTCGGTGTTGTCCTTGACGAAGAACGGCACGCCGGACAGCAGCCCGGGCGCCGGGGTGGCGGCGGACTCGACGGCCCGCTCGAACGCGGCGAACTCCACCGCGTTCAGCTTCGGATTGACCTTCTCCACCCGCGCGACGGCCGCCTGAGCCACCTCGACCGGGTCGAGTTCGCGGCGGCGGATCAGCTCGGCCAGTTCGACGGCGTCGTGCTCGCCAAGAGCATCATCGGTGAACGCGTGCACCCTGTTCTCGGTCATCGGCGAGCTCCTTATACGTCTGTATGAATCCGCCTCAGAGTAACCGATCCGCACACTGGGAATCCGTCCCATGACGATCGGCGGCAAAAGGTGTCCTTGTGCCCTATTCGGACGCAGGACTCCCGCCGTAATTTGGGCCGTTCGGACGCCGTCGCGCGAGTCGGCGTACGCGAGTTGGACATGAGGAGCTTTGCCGATGGCGCGCAGATCCCCTGCACCACGCCCGCCTGCGCCGGAATCCGGCACGAAGAACACCACGGTCGAAGACTGCCCGGAGGCCGCGGCCAGGGAAGAAGGACTGCACCAGCTGCTCCAGGGCCTGCGGGCGGTCCGCGACGGGGATTTCTCCACCCGGCTGCCCCGGGTGGACGACCCGTTGATGGACGAGATGGGCACCGTGTTCAACGGGATGGTGGACCAGCTGACCCGGTTCACCTCCGAGGTCACCCGGGTGGCCAGGGAGGTCGGGTCGGAAGGCAAGCTCGGCGGCCAGGCCGAGGTGCCCGGCGTCGTCGGCGCCTGGAAGGACCTGACCGATTCGGTCAACGCGATGGCGGGCAATCTGACCGATCAGGTGCGCGACATCGGCCGGGTCGCCACGGCGGTGGCCAAGGGTGACCTGACGCAGAAGATCACCGTGGACGTCAAGGGCGAGGTCCTCGAGCTCAAGGACACCGTCAACACGATGGTCGACCAGCTCTCCTCGTTCGGTGCCGAGGTCACCAGGGTGGCCCGCGAGGTCGGCATCGAAGGACGACTGGGTGGTCAGGCCACCGTGCCAGGGGTCGCCGGTACCTGGCGGGATCTGACCACGTCGGTGAACTTCATGGCGGGCAACCTCACCGACCAGGTGCGGTCGATCGCCGAGGTCACCACCGCGGTGGCCAAAGGTGACCTGACACAGAAGATCGCCGTGGACGCGCGCGGCGAGATCCTCGAGCTGAAGAACACCATCAACACCATGGTCGACCAGCTCTCCTCGTTCGGTGCCGAGGTCACCCGCGTCGCCCGCGAAGTCGGCACCGAAGGCACGCTCGGCGGCCAAGCCCAGGTGCCCGGAGTGGCAGGTACGTGGCGGGATCTGACCACGTCGGTGAACTTCATGGCGGGCAACCTCACCGACCAGGTGCGGTCGATCGCCGAAGTGGCGACCGCGGTCGCCAAGGGTGACCTGACACAGAAGATCACCGTGGACGCGCGCGGCGAGATCGCCGAGTTGAAGGAAACCATCAACACGATGGTCGACCAGCTCTCCTCGTTCGCCGACGAGGTCACCCGCGTCGCCCGGGAAGTCGGCACCGAAGGCATCCTCGGCGGCCAGGCGCAGGTCGAAGGCGTCTCGGGCACGTGGAAACGGCTGACCGAGAACGTCAACGAGCTGGCCGGGAACCTGACCCGGCAAGTGCGCGCCATCGCCGAGGTGGCCAGCGCGGTCGCCAGGGGCGACCTGACCCGGTCGATCGACGTCGAGGCACAGGGCGAGGTCGCCGATCTGAAGAACTACATCAACGCGATGGTCCGCTCGCTGCGCGAGACGACCAAGGCGAACGAACAACAGGCCTGGTTGAACACCAACCTGGCACGCATCTCCCGGCTGATGCAGGGCCACCGCGACCTGCGCAGCGTCGGCGAGCTGATCATGGACGAGCTGGCTCCGCTGGTCGGTGCGCAACACGGCACGTTCTTCCTGGCGGAGAACACCGAGCGGCGCAGGCAGCTGCGGCTCATCGCCAGCTACGGCAGGGCCTACGACGACCACAGCCCGCGGCAGATCGAACTCGGGCAGACGCTGGTCGGCCAAGTGGCGCAGAGCAACCGGCCGGTGATCATCGACGAGACACCACCGGACTTCCTGACCATCTCGACCAGTCTCGGCCGGGCCGCACCGGTGAACATCGTCGTGCTGCCGATCAAGTTCGAGGATCAGCTCATCGGCGTGCTCGAGCTGGCCTCGTTCAACCGGTTCACCGAGGTGCACATCGAATTCTTGCAGCAGTTGAGCGAGTCCATCGGCGTCATCGTGAACACGATCATCGCCAATGCCCGCACCGACGCGCTGCTCGAGGAGTCCCAGCGGCTGGCGGCCGAGCTGCGGGCGCGCTCGGAGGAGCTGCAGAAGCAGCAGGCCGAGCTGCGCCGGTCCAACGCCGAACTCGAGGAAAAAGCCGCCCTGCTGGCCAGGCAGAACCGCGACATCGAGATGAAGAACATCGAGATCGAGCAGGCCAGGCAGGAGCTGGAGGAGCGGGCCCGCCAGCTGGCGCTGGCCTCGAAGTACAAGTCGGAGTTCCTGGCGAACATGTCGCACGAACTCCGTACGCCGTTGACGTCGCTGCTCATCCTCGCCGGGGTGCTGGCGAAGAACCCGACCAAGAACCTCACCGCCAAGCAGGTCGAGTTCGCCAACGTCATTCACTCCGCGGGCAGCGACCTGCTGCAGTTGATCAACGACATCCTCGACCTGTCCAAGGTCGAGGCGGGCAAGATGTACATCCACCCGGAGCCGTTCTCGCTCGAGCAGCTGCTCAGCTACGTGCGCACCACGTTCGCCCCGCAGACCGCGCAGAAGGGACTGGCGTTCGACATCGTCGCCGACGACGACGTCCCCGAGCAGCTGGTCACCGACGAGCAGCGGCTGCGTCAAGTGCTGCGCAACCTGCTGTCCAACGCGGTGAAGTTCACCGAGCACGGACGCGTGACGCTGCGGGTGAGCATGGCCGAGCCGGACTCGCTGGCCGAGACACCTGGTCCGGTGGTCGCGTTCTCGGTCGCCGACACCGGGATCGGCATCGCCGAGGCGAACCTGGAGGCCGTCTTCGGCGCCTTCCAGCAGGCCGACGGCACCACCAGCCGCCGCTACGGCGGCACCGGGCTCGGCCTGTCCATCAGCCGGGAAGTGGCGTATCTGCTCGGCGGCGAGATCCGCGCGGAGAGCAAGCTCGGCGCCGGGTCGACGTTCACGTTGTTGCTGCCGGTCACCACCGGCGCCACACCGGACGACGAGGGTCAGCAGCTCGAAGCCGGCACCACCGGGGAGCAGAACGAGTCGGACGTCCGGCGCGTGCTGATCGTCGAGCCGAGCGAGGACGATCAGCCCGGTCCGCTGACGTCGTTGGCGCGGGCGGTGGTCGACGAACTGGGCGGCAACCAGGCCCCGAGGTTGACCTCGGTGACCGATGCGGATGCCGCGATCAATGCCCTGACCGACCACGGCTACCGGTGCGCCGTGCTGGAGATCAGCCCGGACACCCAGATGCTGGACGTCGTCAAGGCACTGACGGAGAACCCGATGCTGCGGTCGCTGCCGATCCTTGCGGTGGTCAGCGGGAAGCTCACCGTGGCGCAGGACCGGATGTTGCGCAGCTATGCCCGCATCCAGCCGATGGAGCTGTTGTCCTCGCGCGAAGAACTACGCAGCCGGATGCTGCTGTACTTCTCCGCGGACGACACCAGGGATCTGCTCCCGCTCATGCTGGCGCAGCAGCGCGACGAGGCGCCGAGCGCGGACGAGGCTGACGACGAGCCGAACTACGACCTGCTCAAAGGTCGCAAGATCCTGCTGGTCGACGACGACTTCCGCAATGTGCTGGCCATCGCGGGGATGCTCGAGTTCTACGGCATGACGGTGGTGCACGCCTCCAACGGTCGCCGGGGTGTCGAGCAGCTGCTGGCCAATGACGACGTCGACGTCGTGCTGATGGACGTGATGATGCCGGAGATGGACGGCTACGCGACGACCACCGCGATCCGGCACATGCCGCGCTACGCCGACCTGCCGATCATCGCGGTGACCGCCAAGGCGATGGAGGGCGACCGGGAGAAGTCGTTGGCCTCCGGTGCGTCGGACTACGTCACCAAGCCGGTGGACGCCGACGAGCTGCTGTCGTGCATCCACCGCTGGATCACGCGGCGCGACGCGGCGGGCAAGGACAAGTCCGGCCGCGACCTCGCCACCACTCCGCCCGCGGAGTGACCGGGCAGCGGGTCGGCGAGCTCATCGACGCCGAGCTCGCGAGCCCAGCATGCGGATGGTGTCGACGACTTCCTGGTTCGGGGCGCCCTTGGCCAGGTAGGCGGCCGCGCCGTGCGATCGCATCCCGGTCATCGACTCGCGATCACCGAACGCCGAGAACGCCAGCAACTCGGTGTCCGGGGACTTCTGCCGCAGTTCGTCGGCGACCCGTTGGCCGCCGCCACCGGGAAGCCTGATGTCCAGCACGGTCACGTCCGGCGCGAGCTCCTCGGCCAGGGTGATCGCATCCTGCGCGGAGCTCGCGACACCGACGCAGTCGATGTCCGGTTCGAGCTCCAACAGGGCACGCAGCGCCTCCCGGATCGCCGGTTCGTCGTCGACGACCAGCACCCGAATCGGCTCCTGCGGGTCGGTCATGGCGACGTGTCCACCAATGTCAGTGGTAACCAGAATCGCACCGTGGTGCCGGTTGCGGAAGTCTCGCTCTCCCACCAGCCGCCGCCGGACAACGCCCACTCCCGCATCTCCCGTGTGCTCAGGCCCGCGCCCTCGGGCTGACCGTCGTACGGCCCGTTGTCGATGACCTCGGTGAGCAGGCCGTCGTCTTCCGGCCGGACCGCGATCCGCAGTTGCGTGGCGCTGCCCCGCCTGCGCACGTCCTCCACCGCGATCTGGGTCAGCCGGAACAGCGTGAGCACCACTCGTGACTCGGGTTCTTCCGGGACCCGGTAGTCGAGCTGACCGTCGACGTGCCAGTCGTCGGTGGCGTTCTCCAAGTAGGTGCGCAGGATCGCCTCGAGCTTCTTGTGCTCCAACGCGCGCGGGCGCAGGTACGTCAGCAGGCCGCGCAGGGTGGCCATGGCCGACGAGACCGCATCGGTCACTTCCGTCATCTGCTTGCGTTCGGCCTCGCCCAGCCGTGCGGCGAGCAGCTGCATGCGCAACCCGACGGCGACCAAGGCCTGCATGGGGTCGTCGTGGATCCGCTCGGCAAGCCACTGCCGCTCGAGCTCGTGGGCATGCAGCAAATGGTCGATCAGCCCGCCCGGATCGGGGACGGGCCGTCTGCCGTCGCCCGACTCAGGACGCACGCTGTCCACCTGCCGATTGTGCCAGCACCGCCATCGCTGCGTTGTGGCCGCCGATACCGCTGACTCCGCCACCCCGCGTCGAACCGGCACCACAGAGCAGCACCCGAGGGTATTTCGTGGCCACACCCCAGCTGCCCGGTTCGTGCTCACCGTGCGCATAGGGCCACTGCAGGTCGCCGTGGAAGATGTGCCCGCCCGGCATGCCCAGCTCCGCGTGCAGATCCAGCGGCGTCTTCGCCTCCAGGCACGGCCTGCCCGCGGCATCGGTGTGCAGACAACCCTCGATCGGCTCGCCGAGTACCGAGTCCAGTGACCGCAGGGTCGCGCGCAGCGCCTCGGCCTTGGCGGCCTCGTGGTCGGCGGCGAACAGACGAGCGGGCATGTGCAGGCCGAACAACGTCAGGGTCTGCATCCCGGCCCGCCGTTCTTCGGGGCCGAGGATCGAGTCGTCGGTGAGCGAGTGGCAATAGATCTCGCACGGCGGCAACTCGGGTATGCGGCCCTGCGCGGTGGCTTCGAACGCCGCCTGCAGCTGCGCCATGTCCTCGTTGACGTGCAAAGTGCCGCTGAAGGCGTCGCGCGGGTCGACCTCGGGATCGGCCAGCTTCGGCAGCCGCCGCAACACCATGTTGACCTTGAGCTGTGCGCCTTCCGGTGGCGCCGAGGCCTCCCCGATCAGGTCGTCGAGCACGCTGGGGGCCACGTTCGCCAGGACCCAGCCGGCGTGCGCGACGTGTTCGGCGTCGTCGTGGCGGTAGCGGACCTCGCCGTCGGGGTCGATCGCGACGACTTCCGCCTCGGTCCGGATCTGCGCGCCCGCCGACCGCGCTGCCTCGACCAGGGCGCCGGTGACCTCTCCCATCCCACCGACGGGGACGTCCCAGTCGCCGGTTCCCCCGCCGATCACGTGGTAGAGCCAGCACCGGTTCTGCACCAGTCCGGTGTCGTTGAGGTCGGCGAACGTGCCGATCAGGCCGTCGGTGGCCAGCACGCCGCGAACCGTGTCGTCACTGAAGCGTTCCTGCAGCGTGTGGCCGAGGGGCTGCTCGAACACGACCCGCCAGGCTTCGTCGTCCCCGACGGCTTCGCGCAGCTGCTCGCGGCTCGGCAACGGTTCGGTGAGGGTGGGGAACACCCGCTGCGCGACGCGTCCGGTCAGCTCGGCCAGCTCCTGCCACGCCGCGAAGTCGCGGGTCGAGCCGGTCACCCGCTGGAACGACGCGGCCGTCCGCTCGGCATCCCCGTTGTCGACCAACAGACCGGTGGCGGTGTCGCCACGCCGCACCGGGGTGTAGGAGGAGATCCGCCTGCGGCGCAGTCGCACGGTCAGTCCCAGGTCGTCGATGATCTGTTCGGGCAGCAGGCTCACCAGGTAGGAGTACCGCGAAAGCCGGACGTCGACACCGTCGAAGGCCGGGTAGCTCACCGCTGCCCCACCCGGCGAGGTGCCGCGCTCGAGAACCAGGACCCGCTGTCCGGCCCGTGCCAGATACGCAGCGGCGACGAGTCCGTTGTGCCCGCCGCCGACGATCACCACGTCGTGTGAAGTCACTCCGCGAACCTACCTTCCGGATCGGCCGCGGTGGACCACCGATTCGTTCGGTCAGGTCCGCGATCGCGCCCGTTCGGTCCGTTTTCGGACTTCTCGCAGCATGACGCGGTGCAATTGGTGACTCAACACCGGCGACAGCCGCTCGAGCCACCAGCCGAGGCGGCCGTAGAACGGGGTGATGACGAAGCGCCTGCCGCGCCGTACCCCGTCGAGCAGGCGGCGGACCGCTTCGTCGGTCGGCATGGGTTTGACCGGTACGACCTTCCTGGGGTCGGGCACGCTCATGCTGCCGTGCAGCTTCGCGGTGTCGAACATGCCGGACTCCACCCACGCCGGGCAGAACACCGTGGTGCGGATGCCGTTCGCCTCCGCTTCCAGCGCCAGCGCCTTGTGCAGGCCGACGACCGCGTGCTTGGTGGCGGTGTAGTGCACCTGGAGGGGTACCGGGACCAGGCCGGCCGCCGACGCCGTGCTGATGATGTGACCGAAGCCCTGCTTGAGCATCTGTCGATACGCGATCCCTACGCCGTTGAGCACGCCGCGCAGGTTGACGTTCACCGTCAGGTCGGCTTCGTCCAGGGTCACCGCCTCGACCTCGCCGAAAATGCCGACACCGGCGTTGTTGACCATGTAGTCCAGGCGGCCGAACTCGGCGACCACTTCGTCCACGGCGTCCTGCACGTCGGCGCGCTCGGCCACGTCGACCCGCATGGCGCGGGCGGCTCCCCCGGCGCGCTTGATCTCGTCCACCACGGCGTGCAGCGGCTCTTCGGAGACGTCGGTGGCCAACACGAACGCGCCCTGGGCGGCCAGCTGCCTGGCGATCTCAGCTCCGATGCCGCTGGCCGCGCCGGTGACGACGGCTGTGGCTCCGGCGAACGTCCGGCTCATGCCGACCTCCCGGTGAATCGTGCGCTGAGCGCCTGCACCACCCGGGCAAGCCCGGTCGGGCGGCGCGGAGTGTCGGGCTGGATTCGCAATGAGTTGATCGTCATGGCCAGCATCTCGTAGTGCCCCACCAGCATCGGTAGTTCGATCAAGTGCCGTTCACTGAGCTCGCCGCGCAACGCCTGCCAGGTTTCGTCCGACAGGGTACGGGTGTTCAGCAACTCCTCGGCCGCGGTCAACAGGAGTCGCTGCCTGGGCGTCCACCCCGCGGCCGCCGGTCCCTCGAGCACCGCCGCGAGCTCCTTGTCGGTCAACCCGGCTTGGCGCGCGAGCTGGGCGTGATGGTGCCACTCGTACTCGCACTCACACAGGTGCGCGACACGCAGGATGACCAGCTCGGTGTCCCGGCGCGGCAGCGTGCCGCCGGGCATGAGCGTGCCCGCGAACAGCAACCACGGGCGGAACATGCGCCGGTGGCGGGCCAACGTGGTGAACAAGTTCGGCGGACCGGTGCCCGCCGCGGCGCCCAGCGCGCCGGTGATCGCCGTGTTCACCAGCCCCATCTCGCGGCGGGTGGCCGGAGGAATCCGTGGACTGACCATTACCGGACGGTAACATAGAAGAACACTTTTGTTCGTAGAAGTTGCCTGGATGTTCTTGTGGCGTGAGACAACAGGACGCCGGCCGGGATCGCGCCGGGCGTGCGGCGCGGAACGGGACGCCGGCCGGGATTGCGCCGGGCCCGCGACGCGCGATGAGCCGTCAGCCGGGATTGCGCCGTGGTTTGATCACCGCGTTGGGCAGCGCGGGTGCGGGCAACCGATGCGGCGTACCGACATAGCCGTCGACCTCACCGAACCGATCGGCCCCTGCCTCCCAGGCGGCACGGAACTCGACGATCTCGTCGTGGCTGCGGCCGACGAAGTTCCACCACATGACGATCTCCTCGCCGAACGGCGGCCCGCCCAGCAGCAGGATGCGCGCCGGCTCGCCCGCCCCCGCGCGCAACTCGACGGTGGTGTGTCCGGGTGCGAGGTAGGCGAGCTCGGCCGGGTTCACCGGGACGCCTGTCACGGCCAGCTCTCCCTGATCGAGCAGGATCCCGTGCTCGAAGGTCTCGTCGAGCGACAGCTCGACGCCGGCTCCGGGATCGAGGACCAGCTCCGCGCCGAGCAGCGGGGTGTAAGTGCGCACCGGGGACGCCGTGCCCGCCAACGAGCCGAGGAAGACGTTCGCCACCGCACCACCCAAGCGCACCGGTTCGGGCCGGTAGGACTGCAGGTCACGGGGCACGTCACGAGCCTCGTCCGGCAGCGCCACCCAGAGCTGGACACCGTGCAACGTCTCGGTCTTGTCGGTGGAGACCTCGGAGTGGGCGATGCCGCGCCCGCCGGTCATCAGGTTCAGCTCGCCGGGCCGGACGAACAAGTGGTGGCCGCCGCTGTCGCGGTGCTCGATCTCGCCGTCGAACAGCCAGCTCACCGTCTGCAGCCCCGTGTGCGGGTGCGGCGGGACGACCATCGGTGTGGTGTCCGGACCGTAGTGGTCGGCGAAGCACCAGGCACCGATCAGCGTTCGTGCCCGCTGCGGAAGCGTGCGCCGAACGAGCAGCGCGCGCGGGCCACCGAGCGGCACCTCGCGCGCGGTGAGGATCTGTACGCCGCTCGGCTGGTCACCGTCCGTGCAGGTGACTTCCCGCGGACTGGTCTCGGTGTTGCTCATCGCATCCTCATCGTAGGCTCGGGGCCATGGATTCCTCGGCCACGAAGGTCACCGACAACCCGGAAGAACATCGTTTCGAGCTGACCGTCGACGGCCGGCTCGCCGGGCACGTCGAGTACCGGCTGCTCTCCGACGCCATCGTTTTCACCCACACCGAGGTCGACCCGGCCTTCAACGGCAGGGGTCTTGGCAGTGTGTTGGCGCGCGCGGTGCTGGATTCCGCCCGCGAGCGGGAGCTGGCCGTGGTGGCCCAGTGCCCGTTCATCCGCCGGTGGATCGAGAAGCATCCGGACTACGCGGACCTGGTGTCCGACTCGGCATCGGAGGAGGCTTCCGGGGCCTGATTCCGCCGCGCGACCGCCGGGTGCACCGGAGCCTCCGGCACGTGCGCGGGCCGCAGCGCGTCCATCTCCTTGCGCAGGACGGGCACGACTTCCTCGCCGAGGATGTCGAGCTGTTCCAGCACGGTCTTCAACGGCAGACCCGCGTGGTCGGCCAGGAACAGCAGCCGCTGGTAGTCGCCGAAATGCTCGCGGAAGGTCATCGTCTTGTCGATGATCTGCTGCGGGCTGCCGACGGCCAGCGGCGTGGTTTCCATGAAGTCCTCGAGCGAGGGGCCGCCGCCGTAGACCGGGGCGTGGTCGAAGTACGGCCGGAACTCGCGGATCGCGTCCTGCGAGTTCGGGCGCATGAACACCTGGTGGCCGAGGCCGACGATGGCCTGGTCGGCGGCGCCGTGCCCGTGGTGCTCGTAGCGCTGCCGATACAGCTCGATGAGCCGCTGGAAGTGGTAGGTCGGCCAGAAGATGTGGTTGGCGAAGAATCCGTCGCCGTAGAACGCGGCGACCTCGGCGATCTCCGGACTGCGGATCGATCCGTGCCAGACGAACGGCGGCACCCCGTCGAGCGGTCGCGGCGTGGAGGTGAAGCCGTGCAGCGGGGTGCGGAACTTGCCTTCCCAGTCCACGACGTCCTCCCGCCACAGCCGGTGCAGCAGGCCGTAGTTCTCGATCGCCAGCGGGATGCCCTGCCGGATGTCCTTGCCGAACCACGGGTACACCGGCGCGGTGTTGCCGCGGCCCATCATCAGGTCGACCCGGCCGTCGGCCAAGTGCTGCAGCATCGCATAGTCCTCGGCGATCTTCACCGGGTCGTTGGTGGTGATCAACGTGGTCGCCGTGGACAGGATCAGCCGCTCGGTGCGGGCCGCGATGTAGCCGAGCATCGTGGTGGGTGACGACGGCACGAACGGCGGGTTGTGGTGCTCTCCGGTCGCGAAGACGTCCAGGCCGACTTCCTCGGCCTTGAGCGCGATGGTGACCATCGCCTTGATCCGTTCCGCCTCGGTGGGTGTCCGGCCGGTGGTCGGATCCGGGGTCACGTCGCCGACGCTGAAGATGCCGAACTGCATCGCGCCTCCTGAGTTTCATGCATTTGCATTGATACAACCGGCGCACCTGACACGATATTCCGCCTGCCGACGTCAGCCGGCACCTCGGCGTGCTGCTGGACGTAGCGACAGAAGGGCGACCCGGCGGGCGGGATCGCCACGACGTCGGCCAACAGCATCGAGGCGTACGGGGCTTGATGCCAAAGATGTGCCGGCAAGGAGACGACACCGCCGATGTCGTGCGCGATGATGTGCGGCCGCTGAAGTTCCCAGCATTCGAGCAGCGCCGCCAGTGCCTCGGCTTGCACCCCGAAATCGACCGGATGATTGGCGTTGGACGAGCGGCCAGAGCCCGGCATGCCCCACAGGTAGACCGTGAAATCGGCCGCCGGCGCATCCGCGAACGCTCCCGCAGCCACGACGACCACGGTGTGCCGTGACAGAACACCACCGCGGGACCGTCACCCCACCGCCCCCACGCGATGCGCCGACCTTGCCACGGGAAGCTTCGATCAACCGTCATCGGCGCATGCCAGGGGCGTCAAGCGGCGCGTTGCGCCTTCTTTTCCGCGCGGCGGACGGCCTTGCGGAGGTCGTCGACGCTCATCTTCGACCGCCCCTTGATGTCGAGCTCCTTGGCGAGCTCGAGCAGATCCGACTTCGACATGTCGTCCAGGTCGGCGGGCTGTTGCTTGCCGCCGGACTTCTTGCCGGACTTGCCCTTCGCCTGCTCCACGCTGCGCTGCAACACGTCCATCAGGCTGGAGACCTCGGTCGGCTCCGCGGGTTCCGGCGCGGGCTCCGGCTTGCGGCCCGCCTTCTTGTCCTTGACGAGTTTCTCCACCCGCTCGGTGTAGGTGTCGTGGTAGTCCTGCGGCCGCCACGGCGCCTCCATGGCCTCGATCAGTGACACGGCCATGTCCAGCTGCTTGCCCTTGCCGGGCTTCTTCTTGGTGTCGACGTCCAGCACATCGGCCGGGTCGCGGATCTCGTCGGCGAAGTACAGCGTGTCGAGGGCGAGCACGCCACGATCGGAGCGCACCGCGGTGAGGTACTGCTTGTTCCGCATGACGAATTGCGCGATGCCGACGCGGTTGGTTTTGGCCATCGCGGCGACGAGCAGCTGGTACGGGTTCGTGCTCGATGCGTCCGCCGGGCCGAGCCAGTACGTGGCGCGGAAATGAATCGGGTCGATCTCGTCGAGGTCGACGAACGAGTCGATCTCGATGGACTTGGATCGTCCTGGTGCGATGTCGGTCAGCTCGTCCGGCTCGACGATCACATACTCGCCGTCACCGACTTCGTAGCCCTTGACGATGTCGCTGTATTCGACTTCTTTACCGGTGCGCTCGTTCACCCGCTTGTAGCGGATGCGGTCGTTGGTGTCGCGTTCGAGCTGGTTGAAGTGCACGGTGTGGTCCTCGACGGCGCTGTAGAGCGCCACCGGGATACTCACCAAGCCGAAATTGATCGATCCGCGCCATACCGGCCGAGCCATGCGAGCACCTCCTGCCGTGGGATTACCCCGGGCAGGCGGGTGTCACGCATACGGCAACGCCGCCGACCCGGTGCGGATCGGCGGCGTTGTCGGTAAGCGAGCGTCAGACCGCGCGCACGTTGCTGGCCTGCGGGCCCTTCTGGCCCTGCGCCAGCTCGAACTCGACGCGCTGGTTCTCCTCGAGGCTGCGGTAGCCGTGGCCCTCGATGGCCGAGTAGTGCACGAAGACGTCACTGCCGTCCTCGAGCGCGATGAAGCCGAAACCCTTTTCGGCGTTGAACCATTTGACGGTTCCGTGGGTCATGCGTAATCCCCTTCAGGGTCGATTTCGGAGCCGCACCGTGCGCCTCCGTTGGCCGGATAGGTGAGACGGAGCGACTTCCTCGGCCTTCCCTGCAAAGAGAACTACCCGCCCACTGGATGGGGCGGCCGTGCGAAAAAGCAAACGCGTCAAAACTTCGACCACCACCCAGTGTACAGATCAACTGACGGCCATCCGCGTGCCCCTGGTCACATGCGCGCGGAAAAGAGCCGACCCAGCCGCGGTGACCTGCCCCAGGCCGTTAGTCGGACGGTGATTTCCGCCAGAACAGGTCCGTCATTCGCTCGATGGTCTTCTGCATCTCTTGCAACGCCTCGGGGATCCGGGCGCGAGTGAAGCGGCTGCGCGGGCCGTTGACGGTCAAGATCGCCACGAGGGTTCCGGCCGCATCCCGGATGGGCCGGGACAGCGACAGCAACTCCGGCTCCAGTTCGTTGTCGATGATGGCGAAGCCCTGTTCCCGGACCTGTTCCAACTCCCTGATCAGGGCTTCCCGGTCGGTGATGGTCTGCGGCGTGTACGCCTCGAGCTTCTCCGGCAGCGTGCGGCGGAGCTCCTCGGCCGATTTCTCGGCGAGCAGGACCTTCCCGGTGGAGCTGGCGTGCAGCGGGTAGCGCTGTCCCACCATGTTGCGTCCGGTCACACCGAGTACATGCGACCCAGCAGCTTCGGCGATCAGGTCCAGCTCGTCCTCACCACTGGGCACCGACAGCGTCACCGACTCGTTGAACCGGTCCGCCAGCTCCTGCAGCAACGGCTGCGCGTGCCCCACCAGGCCGGCGTACGGATCGGCCCGACGCCCAAGCCTGGCCAGCTCCCAGCCGAGCACGTAGTGGGTGTTGATCCGGTCGACCAGGCCGTCCTGCTCGAGGCTGTACAGCAGCCGGAACGCGGTAGGCCGGCTCAGCCCGGCGGCCTTGGCCAACGTGGTGACGGTGGCACCGGTCCTCGGCTGCGCAGCCAGTTCTCGGAGCAGGCGCACCGCCTTGACCACCGACTTGTTGATCAAGTCGGGCTGCTCGGAGCTCTCGCCCATCGCCACTCCCCCGCACGGTCAGCAGATCACCTGGCGCGTTCACTGTAACGCCGCGGTGTTCAGTAATCGAACGTGGGGAGAGCGTGGACGCGGCTTCGTGACGCGAAACCGCGAGGTCGGCGACGACGCCCCGACGGCCGCACAGCGACCGCCGGGGCCCATCGGCTAGACCGCCTCCGGCGCAGGCGATCCGTGCGGGGCCGACGTCTCGCTCAGATTGCGGCCCATGGTCTCGGGCGCCAGCACCTGGGAGACCAGCGCACCGACGACGCACACACCAGCAGCCATCAGCATCGTGGTCGCCCCACCGAGGTTGTGCATGGACCACGGCAGCAGGAAGGTGCCGATACCGGCGCCTATCCGGCTGACCGCGGTCGCGAACCCGGTGCCGAGGCCGCGGATCTCGGTCGGGAAGACCTCACCGGGATAGACGCCGGTCAGCGCCGTGTACATCGCATTGGCGAACGCGAAAACGAGAAAGCAAAGCAGAATCACCGACGACGGCGCGTCCGGCCACAGCCCGATGACGACCAGCACCGCGCCGGCAACCCACTGCTGCGGAATCGTCAGCTTGCGGCGACCGATCCGATCGATCAACAGCAACGACACGATGACACCGGCTAACGCAAGCCCGTTGACGCTGATGGCGCCCACCAATCCGTCTCCGATGCCGTAATCGGACAACACGCTGGCAGCGAAGGTCGCGATCGCGAAGTACGGCGTCACCGCGCAGAACCAGAACACCGAGGTGAAGGTGGTGGCTCGCCAGTACTCGCGAGAGAACATCATCCGGAACGTGCCCGGACGTGCCGGGAGGTTGCCCGGGTCAAGCGCATCCTCCGGCTCTTGCAGGTACGCGTGCGCGATCCGGCGCGCCTCCTCCGTCCGTCCCTTGCTCATCAACCAGCGTGGCGACTCCGGAAGGCCGAAGCGGGCCACGAACAGGATCACCGCCGGGATCGTGCTGGTAGCGAGCGTGATCCGCCAGTCGACGTCGGCCGTGACCAGGACATAGGCCACGGCTGACGCCAACATGAAGCCCAGATACCAGAACACCTCGCAGAGCGACATCAACCGACCACGCAGTCGCGCGGGCGCGAATTCCGCGAGCAACGGCCAGCCGACCGAGTATTCGGCGCCGATCGCGATCCCCATCAACAAACGCACGGCGAACAACTGCCACGCCGTGTCGACGAAGGCCTGCAGCACCGAGCCGACGATGAACAGCCCGAGGTCCATCATGAACAGCGGCCTGCGCCCCAGCTTGTCGGTCAGCCATCCGCCGAGTGGCCCACCGACGAAAATGCCGATCAGTGCTGCGGCGCCGGTCAGGCCCTGCATGAACAGCGACATGCTCAGCTCGCTGTTCACCGCGGCAATGACGTTGCCGATGATGCCCAGGATGTAGCCGTCGATGAACATGCCCCCCACGGTGACGGCGGTGATCTTGACCAGAAAGCGCCGTTTACGAGCCGCGTCATCCATGCCCGGCCCGACGAAATCCGGGCTTGGTGTGGTTACCGTCATTTCAGTCCTTCCTGGTGGACGACGCAGCCGCCGGCACACGACGCGATCGGGAAATTCCAGCGACGAAATGCCGATCTCGAGGTAGATCGAAAAATTCGTGCGATTTGTTCATCGTTGAACACCGTTCGAATTGGGCGGCATGCACCAGCACGGCGCAGCCATGAGGTGAAGGAGTTGAGAAACTGGCGGGCGCGGTGACGCTAGGCGCGTACTTCGAACTCGACGGTGCCGAGTCCGTCGAACGAGCCCGACCAGTGACCCGGCTTGCGCATGGGTACCGCTTCCAGGCAGCTCCCGGCCAGGATCAGCTGACCAGGAGCGAATGCGATGTCGTAGGAGGCGAGCCGATTACACAGCCATGCGGTCGCATTCAGCGGGTTACCGAGGATGGTGCCGGTATTGCCCGCCATGACCTCGCGACCGTTGAACCGCAGCACGCCCCTGGTATTGCCAAGGGAGAGCTCGGTGAGCGATCGAGGGGCGCCGCCGATGATCACCGCGCCGGTCGACCCGTTGTCCGCCAGTGTGTCCGGCAGGTCGATCGCCCAGTTCTCGATCCTTGAGTCGATGATCTCTATCGCCGGCACGACATAGTCGATCGCATTGATCACGTCGACCACCGTGACGTTCGGCCCGGCCAAGTGTCCTTTGAGGACGAAGGCAGGCTCGAGCTCCACGAACGGCTCGATGTAGTGATCGCGGTCGACCGGGGTGCCTTCGTAGCGGAAGGTGCTGGCCAACAGATGGCCGTAATCGGGCTGGTCGAGGCCGAACGCGTCCTGCATGGCCTTGGCGATGTTGCCCAGCTTGTAGCCGACCACCCGATCGCCTTCGGCCACTGCTTTGTCGACGTTGATTCGCTGGACTTCGAAAGCTCGATCGGCGTCCAGCTCGGGCCAGGTTCTCGTGGGCGCCGGCACCGCACGCCGGCTGACCCGCGCAGCGTGCAGGAGCTCGGCGATTTCGTTCAGCTGACCAGCCGGCATCACGCCACCTCAGCCGGAGCCACACACTTCCGATAACCGCGGCCGGGGTGGTCCTCCCGAAGCCGGACCTGCCCGGCCCCGTAGAGCTTCTCGCGCAGTGTGGAGCTCTCGTAGGAGTCCCACACCACTCCTCTACGCCGCAGCTCGGGTACGACGAGTTCGACGAAGTCCGCGATGTCCTGGTACTTCACCGCGTGGCCGATGTTGTAGCCGTCGATGCCGGTCTCATCCATCCAGCTGATCAGCTCATCGGCCACCGTCGCCGGCGAGCCGACGATGGTCGGACCGGTGCCGCCGATGCCGATGAACTCGGCGATGTCTCGCGGCGTCCACTCCTTGTCCGGATCCATCTTGGAGAACAGATCCACCATCGTCTGGCCGGCGTTGGTCTTGACGTGCTTGAACGGCACGTCCGGGTCGAACTGTGCGAAGTCCAGTCCGGTCCATCCGCTGTAGCGGGCCATCGCCCCGGCGAAGCTCACCAATCGCCGGTACGACTCGTACTTGGCCTGCGCGGCCTCGTCCGTCGGCGCGCAGACCACGGTGATCATCTGCAACACCCGGACACTCTTCGGATCGCGGCCGTTCTCGGCGGCCAACGCACGCAGCCCTTCGACCTGCTTCTTCAGCGCGGGCTTCGAGACGGCGTTGGCGAACACCGCCTCGGCATGCGCCGCGGCGAGCGCTCGGCCTTTGCTCGAGCCGCCTGCCTGGAAGATCACCGGCGTGCGTTGCGGCGACGGTTCGCACAAGAAGATGCCGGGAACGGTGAAGTACTTGCCGTGGTGTGCGATCTCATGCACCCGAGCCGGATCGGCGTAGACGCCGTTCTCCCGGTCGCGAATGACCGCACCGTCCTCCCAAGATCCTTCCCACAGCTTGTAGCAAACCTCGAGATACTCCGCCGCCCTGTCGTAGCGCTCGTCGTGCGGGACCTGCTGACCGGAACCAAGATTGCGCGCGGCGCTGTCCGCGTAGGACGTCACCAGGTTCCAGCCGATGCGTCCGCCGGTCAGGTGGTCCAGAGTGGTGAACCGCCGCGCCAGCGCATACGGGTGCTCGTAGGACGTCGATCCGGTCACGCCGAAGCAGAGATTGTCGGTGACCGCGGCCATCGCCGGCACTACCAGCAACGGATCGTTCGCCGGAAGCTGTGCCGCGTCGGTGAGCGCAGCAGCAACACTGCCTTGGTACACGTCGTGGTAGCCGACATTGTCCGCGAAGAAGATCCCGTCGAAGCAGGCTTGTTCCAGCAGCTTCGCGTACTCGGTCCAGTAGTGGATGTCGGTGTATCTGTGGTGGCGGTCGTCCTCGTGGCGCCACAGTCCGGCCGACAGGTGTGCGGGCCCGTGGAAATCGAACGCGAACAGACGCATTCGGCGTGTCATGATCGTTCTCCTGTTTCGCGGGTAGATCGTTCGGGTCAGATCTGCTGAAGCCGGTGTCCCATCCGGTTCCGCTTGGTCGCGAGGTAGGCCGTGTTGTGCTCGTTCGGCGGGGCCTCGAGCGGGACGATGTGGCTCACCGCCACTCCGCATTCGGTCAGCGCACGGCATTTCGCCGGGTTGTTCGTCATCAACCGGATCGAGGTGATTCCGATGTCGCGCAGGATGCCGGCGGCCGCCGAGTACTCCCGGCTGTCCACCGGCAGTCCGAGCGCGAGGTTGGCCTCCAAGGTGTCCAGACCTTGGTGCTGTTGGAGCTGGTAAGCGCGCAGCTTCTGCGCCAGACCGATGCCGCGGCCTTCGTGCCCGCGGAGATAGACGAGCACACCGCGACCTTCCTCGGCGATCGCCGCCATGGCCATGCGAAGTTGCGCACCGCAGTCGCAACGTAGCGAGCCGAGCAGGTCGCCGGTGAAGCATTCGCTGTGCAACCGGACGAGCACGTTCTCCGCGCCGGCCACGTCGCCCGTCAGCAGTGCGACGTGCTCGGCACCATCGGGCTCGACCCGGTATGTGACCGTGTGGAACGTGCCGAGATCCGTCGGGATAGCCGCTTCTCCGGTGCGCTTCACGCCGGGCGCCGACCGCTGCAACCAGTCGATCAGATCCGTCATGGCGATCATCGGAATGCCGTGCTGCGCGGCGAAAACCTCCAGGTCGGCACCGCGCATCATGTGCCGCCGGTCCGGTGTGACGACCTCACACAGCAGCGCCGCACCACTCAGCCCGGCCAAACGGCACAGTTCCACACCGGCCTCGGTGTGACCAGGCCGCTGCCGCACGCCACCAGGCTTGGCCAGCAAGGGCATGACATGTCCCGGCCGCGCCAAATCGGCGGGCATCGTCCGCGGGTCGGCCAGCGCCTTGACCGTCCTCGCCCGATCCCCGGCACTGATCCCGGTGCTCGTCCCGTGCTTGTAGTCGACGCTCACCAGGAATGCCGTGCCGTGACTCTCGGTGTTGTCCCGCACCATCAGATCGAGGCCGAGCGCGTCCGCGCGGTTCTGATCGATCGCGACGCAGAGGAACCCCGACGTGTGTTCCAGGAAGAACGCGACATCGTCGGTGTCGGCGTACTCCGCGGCCATGATCAGGTCACCCTCGTTCTCCCGGTCGGCATCGTCGACGACGAGCACCTTCCCGCCCGCGGCGAGAGCGGCAACGGCTTCGGCAACGCTCGATCTGGGCATTGGGCCTCTCCCAGGCGACGCTCAATGAGCGTTCAGATAGTGACTATGACGTTCGCAAGACTGTGGCACGGCGATCCGGAGGCCGTCAAGAGTCTTCGAAAATTCCCCATCTATCTGCAAATACCCTCGTAAGGCCTCTTGACGCGACACAAGTCGCAACGCCACACTGCTCACGCTGATGTTCAGTATATGAACTGATCGACCACTTTTAAGCCATCGCCACGACGGGAGTCCCCATGTCCGAGCAAGCCGATGTTGTCGTGATCGGCGGCGGGATCGCCGGACTGATCACCGCCCGCGAACTGGGCCGTACCGGCCGGCGCGTCCTGGTGCTGGAGGCGCGCAACCGACTGGGCGGCCGGGTATGGACCGACCACCGCCTCGGCCGCGATCTGGAGATCGGCGGCACCTGGCTCCATTGGGTCCAGCCGCACGTCTGGGCCGAGATCACTCGCTACGGCCTGGCTGTCACTCGCGGACCCCGCCCCGAAGTGGCCTACTGGCTGGCCGGCAACCAAGTCCGGCAGGGCACACTCGACGACTTCATGAAGCTCATCGACCCCGGCATGCGGAGGCTGCTCGCCGACACCATGCGTTGGATTCCGCGCCCGGACGACCCTCTCGCCGAGCCGGAACTGGCCACCATCGATGCGTTCAGCGTGCAGGACAAGCTGGACGAGCTCGAACTCGGCGTCGACGAGTATCACGCCAACGAGGCCGCGTGGATCGGTCACTTCAATGCGCCGCTGGACGAAGGCGCATTCACCAGCGCCCTGCGCTGGACCGCCGCAACCGCGGGCTCGTGGCATCTCATGCACGAGGCCTCGGCGGTCTTCCGGCTGGCGTCGGGCACGCAGGCGCTCGTCAAGGCGATCGTCGCCGACACCCGAGCCGAGATCCGTACCGGAACCGAGGTCCGACGCATCGAGCACGACGCCTATGGCGCAGTGGTCACCACCGCCACCGGTGAGCAGGTTCACGCGCGGCGAGTCGTCGTCACGTTGCCGCAGAACATCATCGGCAACCTGGACATCTCCCCGGCACTGTGCCAAGAGAAGCTGGCCGCGAGTAAGGAGAAGACGGCCTCCAAGGGAGTCAAGGCCTGGATACGCGTACGCGGTCCGATCGAGCCGTTCTTCGCCTACTCCTCGGCTGCCCACCCACTGTCAGTCGTCCGCACCGAGTACCTGGGCGACGACGATGCGGTGCTGGTCGCATTCGGTGCTGACTCGAGTCGGATCACGCCGAATGACATCGATGCCGTTCGCGAAGCCCTGCGGGTCTGGCGTGACGACCTCGACGTCATCGAGGTGACCGGGCACGACTGGATGTCCGACCCGTACTCCGGCGAGACGTGGCTGATGCACCGGCCACACCAACTCACTCGCTATCTGCGAGCCCAGCAACAGCCGGAGGGCGTGCTGCACTTCGCCGGCAGCGACTACGCCAATCTGTGGGCCGGATTCATCGACGGCGCCATCGAGTCGGGCCTGCGCGTCGCCCGCGAGATCACCACGCAGCTCGCCACCTCGCGGTAGGGCGAGGCGAATTCCTTTGTGAAGGGAGAGGTCATGACAGCTGCACTGTCGCGGATCGACCCGCGGCGCTACCGCGACGTCATGGGGCACCTGCCCACCGGCGTGGTGGTCGTGGCAGGCCGCAGGCCGAGCACCGGCGAACCGGCAGGACTCGTCGTCGGCACGTTCCAGTCACTGTCGCTGGACCCGCCGCTGGTCACGTTCAGCGTTGCACTGACATCCAGCAGCTGGCCGAAGATCCGCGAGTCCGGCCGATTCAGCGCCAGTGTGCTGGCCAGCGGACAACACGACGTCTGCCAGCGGTTGTCCAGCAAGAACCCGGACAAGTTCCACGCGGTCGACTGGCACGAGTCCGCCGACGGGAATCCCCGCATCACCGGCGCCCACGCCTGGATCGACTGCCAGGTCCACCACGAATTCGAATGCGGTGATCACACCGTCGTCATCGCACGGGTTCGGAGGCTCGATGCGGGTTCCGGCGAACCGCTCGTCTTCTACCGCGGCCGCCTCGGCAAGTACCGGGAAATCAGCGCCTGATCATTCGCCAACCAACGGAGACCATTGATGAGCACCCTCGACCGGGAAATCGTCGCGACCACCGAGGACGTCGACCGCCGTCTTGCCGCCGCGGCCGGCGCGGCCGACGAGTGGGGCCAGTGGAAGCCCCGGCGCAGAGCCGATGCGCTCTCAGCCGTCGCCGATGCGCTGGACGCGCGCAGCGCCGAGCTTGTCGCCGCCGCCATGCAGGAGACCGGCCTCGCCGAAGCGCGACTGGTAGGCGAGATGAAACGAACCACCGTCCAGCTTCGGATGTTCGCCGACCTGCTGCGCGACGGGTCGTATCTCCGTGTCGTCATCGACCGGCACGATCCCGAGTTCGTTCTCGGCCCTCGACCCGACCTGCGCCGCTGGCTGATTCCCGTCGGCCCGGTGCTGGTGTTCGCGGCCAGCAATTTTCCGTTCGCGTTCTCCGTTGCGGGCGGGGACACCGCGTCCGCGCTCGCGGCCGGGTGCCCGGTACTGGTGAAGACCCACCCCGGCCACCCGGAGACTTCCCGACGCACCGCGGAGATCGTGCGCTCCGCGCTGGCCGGTAACGGCGCCCCAGAGGGCACGTTCGACGTGATCGCAGGCAAGGAAGCCGGGGTGCAGGCGCTGCGAGACCCGCGCGTCAGCGCGGCTGCGTTCACCGGATCGGTCGCCGGCGGGCGCGCGCTGTTCGACATCGCTGCCTCACGTCCGACGCCGATCCCGTTCTACGGTGAGCTCGGCAGCATCAATCCGACTGTGGTCACCCTCGAGGCGACGCGTGAACGCGGTGCGCAGATCGCCGAAGGATTCGTCGGGTCGTTCACCCTGGGCGCGGGCCAGTTCTGCACCAAACCGGGGGTGCTCCTCCTGCCGAACGACACCGATATCCCCGATCAACTGATCAAACTCGTCGCGGACGTTCCGCCAGCCAGGTTGCTCACGGCCGCGATAGCCGAGCGCTACCAGGAACGGACCGACCAGCTCGCCCAGGTGCCCGGGGTGCGGGCCCTCGTCACCGGCGGCCAGGTCGCACATCCGTCCGGAGTCCCCGCCGTCACCCCGACCCTGTTCCACGCCGGCTCGGTACAGAACCTGTACCGCCATCGCGACGTCCTGCTCGAGGAGAACTTCGGCCCGTCCGCCGTGCTCGCCCAGTACGACTCGGACGACGACATCGTCAGGATCCTCACCGCCGTCGAGGGGACCCTGACCGTCACGGTGCACACATCGGAAACGCCCGGACCAGCGGAGCAGGATCGCCTCACTCGGCTATTGGATCTCGCGGCCAAACGCAGCGGCCGGATCGTGTTCAACCAATGGCCGACCGGCGTCTCGGTCACGCCTGCTCAGCAGCACGGCGGCCCGTACCCGGCCACGACGGCCGTATCGCACACGTCCGTGGGCACTGCGGCTGTCGAGCGGTTCCTCCGCCCGGTGACCTACCAGAACGCGCCCGACGACCTGCTGCCTCCGGCACTCCGGGAGGACAACCCGTGGCGACTGCCTCGAACGGTGAACGAGCCGGGTCAGGCACAGCGCTGGCACTGAGTCGGCCTGTGCCCCCGACGGGACTCGAACCCGCACTCGATCGGTTTTAAGCCGACTGCCTCTGCCAATTGGGCTACGGGGGCGGAAAAAGCCTAGCGCGCTCGAGCCCGGCAGCGGCCGGCCGCTCGCATCGGACCGATGGAGGCCCGCCGCTCGCGTCGGACCCTGCGGCGACCAGCCACATGCGCCAGATCCCTGGCAGGGGCCGGCCACTCGCGTCGAACCTGGGCAGGGCCGCGCCCGCCGGTCCAGGCGAGCCCCGCGCAGCCCACCGACTCGGGCAGGCCCCGCCGACCCGGGCGAACCCCGTACAGCCCACGGGCTCGGCAAGCCCGCGTACACCCCACGGACTCGGGCAGTCCGCGGACAATCGCCAGCCGGCAAGCTCGCGACCTCCCCGCCGACTTATACAAGTGTGTAAAATCTCCCCGCATGGTGACGCAGCACACGGATGTCCTCATCATCGGCGCGGGCCTGTCGGGAGTCGGGGCGGCTTGCCACCTGCGCCGGGAGATGCCCGAGACGACGTTCACCATCTTGGAGAAGCGCGACACGATCGGCGGCACGTGGGACCTGTTCCGCTACCCCGGTGTGCGGTCCGACTCGGACATGTACACCCTCGGATACCGGTTCAAGCCGTGGCCCGAGCAGAAGGCGATCGCGGACGGCCCGTCGATCCTGCGCTACGTCAAGGAAACCGCCGCTGAGTACGACGTCGAGCGACACATCCGGTACAGGCACGAGGTCATCGCCGCCGAGTGGTCCAGCGACGACGCCAAGTGGCGGGTCACCGCCGAGCACGACGGCAAGAAGGTGGAGTTCACCTGCAACTTCTTGTGGTCGTGCAGCGGCTACTACGACTACGAGAACGGCTACACGCCGCAGTTCGACGGGGTCGAGGACTTCACCGGCACGGTGGTGCACCCGCAGCACTGGCCGTCCGATCTGGACTACCGCGGCAAGCGGGTGATCGTCATCGGCAGCGGGGCGACCGCGGTGACGCTGGTGCCCGCGATGGCGATGGGCGACAACGCAGCCGAGCACGTCACCATGCTCCAGCGTTCACCGACGTACATCTTCACCGCGCCGTCCCAGGACCCGTTGGCCAATCTGCTGCGCAAGGTCCTGCCGGAGGAAGCCGCCTACTTCCTCAACCGGTGGCGCAACATCCTGACGCAGACCGGCTTCTACCAGCTCAGCAGGCGCAGGCCGCAGCTCGTCCGCCGCCTGCTCAAGCGGTTCACCGCCAAGCAGCTCCCGCCCGGCTACGACGTGGACCGGCACTTCTCGCCGAGCTACGACCCGTGGGACCAGCGCATGTGCCTGGTACCCGACGGTGATCTGTTCAAGGCCATCCGCAAGGGCAAGGTCGACATCGTCACCGACCACATCGATCGGTTCACCGAGAAAGGCATCCGGCTGCGCTCCGGTGTCGAACTCCCCGCGGACATCATCGTCACCGCCACCGGGCTCAAGCTCTTGGCGTTCGGCGGCATGACGCTCGCGGTCGACGGCAAGCCGGTCGAGCTGTCCGAGCGCATGGCCTACAAGGGCATCATGCTGTCCGGGGTGCCGAACTTCGCCTACATCCTCGGCTACACCAACGCGTCCTGGACGCTGAAGGCCGACCTGGCGTGCGAGTACGTCTGCCGGGTGCTACGGCACATGCGCGACAGCGGCAGCAAGCGGTGCGAGCCGGTACCCGACCCGGACGTGCGGCCCGAGCCGTTCATCGACCTCAAGTCCGGCTACGTGTTGCGCTCCCTGGACCAGCTGCCCAAGCAGGGCGACCGGACGCCGTGGCGGCTTCGGCAGAACTATCTGCGGGACATCTCGGCGCTCCGGCACGGGCGGGTGGCCGACGGCGTGCTGACGTTCAGCCGCTAGTCCGGCCTGCTGGCCCGCTGGAACTCCGCGTGCGGGTCGTGCAGCTGGCCGAGCGAGAGGATGTCCCTGCGGAACAGCCCGCCGAGCAGCCAGTCCATCGTGATGCGCACCTTGCGGTTGAACGTCGGCATCGCCTTCACGTGGTAGGCGCGGTGCATCGCCCACGCCGGCCAGCCCTTGAGCTTGATGCCCAACGTGTCCGCGACGCCGCGACCGAGGCCGAGGCTGGCCACCGACCCGAGGTTCTTGTGGTGGTAGTCCTTCAGCTCCTTGCCGCGCAGCCACCGGATCACGTTCTTCGCCAGGTGACGCGCCTGCCGGACCGCGTGCTGCGCGTTCGGCGGGCAGACCGCGTTCGGGTCCTCCTCGGTCCGCGACAGGTCCGGCACGCCTGCGCAGTCACCGGCCGCCCACACCTCGGGATGATCCACCACCTGCAGCGTCGGGTGCGTACGCACTCGCCTGCGGTCGTCCAGCGGCAGGTCCGAGCTCTTCAGCACCGGGTTCGCCTTCACGCCCGCGGTCCAGACGATGGTGTCCGAGTCGAACTCGGTGCCGTCGGAGAGCACTACGTGCCCGTTCTCGAACGACTTGGCCAGCGTCGACAGGTACACCTCGACGCCGCGCTTCTCCAGCGCCCGCACGGTGTAGGCCCCCAGCGTCGGGCGCACCTCGGGCAGGATGCGGTCCGCCGCGTCGATCAGCACCCAGCGCAGGTCCTTCTCGTCGATGTTCTCGTAGAACCGGGTGGCGTAGCGAGCCATGTCCTCCAGCTCACCGAGCGCCTCGACACCCGCGAAGCCACCACCGACGAACGTGAAGGTCAGCTTGCGGCGGCGCACGTCCGGGTCGGTGGTGCTGGCCGCCTGGTCCATGCGCGACATCACGTGGTTGCGCAGCCAGATGGCCTCACCGATGCTCTTGAAGCCGATACCTTCCTCCGCGAGGCCGGGAACCGGGAGCAGCCGCGCGACCGAGCCGAGCGCGACGATCAGGACGTCGTAGCTCAGCTGCTCACGCTCACCCGCGGCGGTCTCGATGGTCACCGTGCGGTCGGCGTGCTTGATCTCCTGCACCCGGCCGTTGAGCACATGGCACCGGCGCAGCACCTGCCGCAGCGGGACGACCACGTGCCGCGGCTCGATCGACCCAGCAGCCGCCTCCGGCAAGAAAGGCTGGTAGGTCATGTGCGGTTGCGGATCGACGACGGTCACCGACGCCTCGTTCGCGCGCAATTTGCGCTGCAAACCCAGCGCGGCGTACAACCCGACGTATCCTCCGCCGAGGATCAAAATTCGCTTCGGTCCAGCCTTCTTGGCAGCCATGGCTCTATCGTTGCACTCCCCGCTCGGTATCGCCGCTGGAACGGGGTCCAGCGATCGCGTGCGTCACAGTCGGGCCGCGGATTTCGCCCGAGCGAGCACTTTCTTGATCATTTCTGGCGTGAGTTTTCCGGTGAAAGTGTTCTGCTGCGAAACGTGGTAGCAACCGAATAGTCGCAATCCGTTCACGTCGTATTCCACTCCGTGTCCGAAGCGCGGCCGGGGCTTCGGGACCTGCCACCCGGCCGAAGGCAGCGCGTTCAACGTCGCCTGCCAGCCGAAGGCGCCCAGCACCACGACTGCCCGCAGGTTCTCGAGCAGTTGCAGTTCGCGCACCAGCCACTGCTTGCACGTGTCGCGCTCGGCCGGAGTGGGCTTGTTCGCAGGCGGGGCGCAGCGCACCGGAGCGGTGATCCGCACACCGAACAGCTCCAGACCGTCGTCGATGTGCGTGCTCATCGGCTGCGACGCCAGGCCGACGTCATACAAAGCTGCGTAGAGGACGTCGCCGGAGCGGTCCCCGGTGAACATGCGGCCGGTTCGGTTCGCGCCGTGCGCGGCGGGTGCCAGGCCGATGATCGCCAACGAGGCGTCCGCAGGCCCGAAGCCGGGGACCGGACGACCCCAGTAGTCCTGATCGGCGAAAGCAGCTCGTTTGGTGCGCGCGACCTCCTCGCGCCAGGCGACCAGGCGCGGGCACGCCCGGCATTCCGACACCGCGGCATCGAGTTCGGCGATGCTGTCGGCCCGCTCGGCAAAATCCGTCACCCGTCCAGTGTGGACGCCTTAGAGTTGCCTGCATGTCGACCCCTTCCGCCGACTCCCGCGCCGAGGACAAGGACAAGCCCGCAGAGCCCAGCGACGAGCTCGTCACCACGCACCACACGCTGGAACTGCCGACCGGACCGCTGCGCTACACCGCGCAAGCCGGACGCGTCGTGCTGCGCAAGGAAGTGATCACGGACGGCAAGTCGGAAGGGCTCAAACCGGTCGCCGAGATCTTCCTGACCAGCTACACGCTCGACGACGCCGACCCGACCCAGCGCCCGGTGATCTTCGCGTTCAACGGCGGACCCGGCTCGTCCAGCACGTGGCTGCATCTCGGGCTGCTCGGTCCGCGCCGGGTGGTCTCCGGTGACGTCGGCGCCATGGAGCCGCCGCCGTACCGGCTCACCGACAACCACGAGACCCTGCTCGCGCATGCCGACCTGGTGTTCATCGACCCGGTGGCCACCGGCTACTCGCGGCCGGTGAAAGGCGAAGCCGACAAGGACTTCCTCGGTTTCACCGGGGACCTGGAGTCGGTCGGCGAGCTGATCCGGCTGTGGACCTCGCGCAAGGGCCGCTGGCTGTCACCGAAGTTCCTGGCGGGCGAGTCCTACGGCACTCTGCGAGCCTCGGCGCTGGCCGAGCACCTGCAGTCGCGCTTCGGCCTGTATCTCAACGGGTTGATCCTGATCTCGGCGACGCTGGACCTCGGCACCGTGTTCGCCGATGCCAACAACGACCGTCCGTATCCGCTGTTCGTGCCGACCTACGCGGCGATCGCGCACTACCACGGCCTGCACGGTGACCGGCCGCTGCAGGAGGTGTTGCGCGAAGCGGAAGAGTTCGCGTCCCGGGAGTACCCGTGGGCGCTGGCACAAGACGCCCGGTTGACCGCCGAGGAGCGCGCGAGCGTGGTCACCAAACTGGCTCGGCTGACCGGACTGTCGGCCGACTACATCGACCGCGCGAATCTGCGGATCGAGCACATCCGCTTCTTCACCGAGCTGCTGCGCGACCAGCGCAAAGTGGTCGGCCGGATCGACGCTCGCTTCACCGGCCCGGAATCCGACTACGCACGGGAGCGATTCAGCTCCGACCCGTCGACGAACGCGCTCACCGGACCGTACGCCGCGGCGCTGAATCATTACGTGCGCGCGGAACTGAAGTACGAGAGTGACCTGCCCTACGAATTGATCAACATGCGGGCCAACGAGAAATGGTCGTACGCCGAGTTCGAAGGAAAACACATCAGCGTGCTGGACCGGCTGGCCGCGGCGATGCGCGCCAACCCACACCTGAAGCTGCACGTCGCGTTCGGCTACACCGACGGCGCCACGCCGTACTTCGCCGCCGAGCAGAGCCTGGCCCAGCTGGCCATCCCGGACCAGCTGCGGGAGAACATCGAACGGGCGTACTACCCCGCCGGCCATATGATGTACGTGCATCCCGACTCGCGGGTGCGCCAGGCGGCCGACCTCGCTGCGTTCGTACGGGCCAGCTCGAACCGATGATCAATTTCTCCCACCGGGCCGGTTAACGCGGTTCAACAATTCGGGTGAAGACGGTATTCCCGCAGCGTATGAGGCATAACCCACATACCGTTAGCCAAGGTAATGAGCTAAACTAACAAAGTACCGTCCCCTACTCCTTCCAGGAGGCGAATTCACCCCAGTGCGTCACATGTTCCGCTCGTTGCGGCATCACGACTACCGGCTCTACTGGTCGGGAATGTTCGTATCCAACGCCGGGACGTGGATGCAGCGGGTCGCCCAAGACTGGCTGGTGCTCGTCACCCTTGGCGGTGGCGCGACCGCCGTCGGCATCACCACGGGACTGCAGTTCCTGCCCTTTCTGCTCGCCGCGCCGTTCGGCGGGGTGCTCGCCGACCGGCTGCCCAAGCGGCAGCTGCTGATGGCCACCAACGGCTTCCTCGGCCTGGTCGGCCTGACCCTCGGTGTGCTGGTGATGACCGGAACAGCGGAGATCTGGCACGTCTACGTGCTGGCTTTCCTGCTCGGCGTCGGTACGGCATTCGACAACCCCGCGCGGCAGGCGTTCGTGTCCGAACTGGTCGGCCAGGAGGACATCACCAACGCGGTCGCCCTGAACAGCGCCTCGTTCAACGGCGCCCGGCTGTTCGGGCCCGCGATCGCCGGCCTGCTGATCGCCGTGCTCGGACCTGGTCCGGTGTTCCTGATCAACGGTTTGTCGTTTGCCGCGCCGATCATCGCGCTGCTGCTGATCAAGCCGTCGGCGGTCCCGAGCGATCCCACGTCCGAAGACGACGACGGCCCCCTGGCCAGGATGGCCGCCGGTGTCCGCTACCTGGGCGGCCGCCGCGACCTGCTGATGGTCATGGCCGTGATGTTCGGTGTCGGCACGTTCGGCATGAACTTCCAGATGACCAACGCGCTGATGTCCGCGGACGTCTACCACCGCGGCCCGAGCGCGTACGGGCTGCTCGGCACCATCATGGCCATCGGCACGCTCAGCGGTGCGCTGCTCGCCGCTCGTCGCAAGGCACCCCGGCTGCAGGTGATCCTGACCGGCGCGGTGCTGTTCGGCGCGTTCGAAGCGGCTTCCGGCCTGATGCCGAACTACGAGGCTTTCGCGGTCACGCTCGTGCCCATCGGCGTGCTCACCATGACCGTGCTGACCTCGGCGAACGCTTACATCCAGACAACCGTCCCAGCGGGGATGCGTGGTCGCGTCCTGTCGCTGTACCTGATGTTGCTGATGGGCGGCACCCCGCTCGGCGCGCCCATCATCGGCTGGGTGGCCAACGAGCTCGGCGCTCGCTGGTCGCTGATCGGTGGCGGTGCGCTGACCGTCGCCGGCACCGTGATCGCCTACTTGGCGTTGAACACGCGGCCGGAGCGCGGCGTGCGCGCTCTGCTCGTGCACACCCAGCGGCGCCCGATGCACACCGCGTCGAGCGCCGGCAAGGTGGCCGCCTGACGGCTGCTGATCCCACCACGAACACAGAGCCCCTCGGGTCCGCCCGAGGGGCTCTGTCGTCACCAGGCCACGGATCCTGGGCCCTCGAGCCATCCGAGGCTGCCGTCACCGGCCCTCGGGGCCGCCGCGGCTGTCGTCACCGGGCCTCGGGTCCTCGGGTCCACCCGAAGCTGTCGCCACCGGGCACGGGCCCAGCGGCAGCCCAGCCGTCGTGCCACTCCACGCAGCCCTCCGCCGGCCCGGTGACCCATCAACCACCGTGGGCATGTCGATCGTTGCAGCCAGGCGGCAGGCACGGCGGATTCACCGCACCCGCACACGAGGAGAGCCCCTCGAAGGCGACTCCGAGGGGCTCTCCTGGTGGGGGTGGAGTGTTGGTCAGTCGGTCAGGAATCCGTCGCCGTGGCGGACCGCACCGAAGGCGTCCACCACGCCGTGGCCGTAGAAGCCGTTGAACTCCCAGTCACCCTCACAGGTCGCGGTCCAGGTCTCGTCGCGACCCTCGTCGAGGTAGTCGACCGTCCGCGGCTCCGGACACGGCGTGGCGATCGCGGTGCCTTCCAGGACCGCGCGCACCTTCTCCGGCGCGAGGCCGAAGTCGGCGCCCTCACCCGAGCCGTACTGCGACACGATCAGCGCGGCCACACCAGCGGCGTGCGGCGACGCCATCGAGGTGCCCTGCAGCGGCTGGTAGTAGGCGTACTCGCCGTCCGCGGTCTCCGCGCGCTGGACGCCCCATTCCTCGCCGAGCTCGGTGATGTCACCGTTCTCGTCGATCGTGCCCTCGGCCAACGCCACGTTCTTCGGGTACGCCGAGAGGATGAGGTTCGCGTTCTGCCCGTAGTCCGGCGTGCCGTAGTAGTCGCGGAAGTAACCACCCGGCGCGGACACCGAGATCCGCTCGGTGCCGTAGCTGGAGTAGTCCGCCTTCGCCTTCGACGGGCCGAGCGCCGCCACGTTGATCACGTTCGGGCCCTCGGTCGGCATGCTCAGACAGGTGTCGTTGTCGATCTGCCGTTCCTTGGCGCTGTTCGACGGGAAGTTCGGGCTCGAGGTGTCCGGGAGCGGGTTGCCGCTGTCCTCGTGCTGGTTGCCCAGCGCCGACACCAGGGTGACGCCCTTGCCGTGCGCGTACTCCAGCGCCCTGGTCACCGCTTCCTTGACGGTGCGCTGCTGCGCCTGCTCCGCCGGCGAGTCCGCCGGGTTGTCGTCGCAGTTGTACAGCCACGGGTCGACGTAGAAGCTCATGTTCACCACGTCGATGCCGTGGTCACCGGCGTAGGTCAGCGCGTCGACCACCGGCTGCAGGAAGAAGTAGCCGGAGTCCATGCCCGCGCGCAGGTTGACCAGGGTGACGTTCGGGGCGACACCGGAGACACCGAAGTCGTTGGCCGCCGCACCGATGGTGGCCGCGACGTGTGTGCCGTGGCCGTTGTCGTCGTGGTCGTTGGGGTCGACGCAGCCACGGAACTCGCACGGCCCGTCCACCACTTCGCCGTTCGGATCGGTCGGCATGTCGACGGTGAAGTTGCGCGACAGGTCCTTGTCGAAGTTCGGCGCGATGTCCGGGTGGCTGCCGTCCACACCGGTGTCGATGACGCCGACGCGAACCTGCTTGTCACCCGCCTGTACGTCGCGCGCCAGGTGGGAGCGGACCATGGTCAGGCCCCACAGCTGGTCGTCCATCGGGTCCATGGCCGCGCGGGAGCTGCCCTTCTTGGCGGCCTTGGCGGACTTGCGCTGCTTGACCTTGCTCGCGCGGTGCTCACGCTCGATCTCGCGGCGCTGCTTGGCCTTGCTCTTCTCCTTCGGGGCGTAGCCGAGCGACTTCGCCTTGGTCGCACCGAAGACCGCGTCGTCCTTGGCGACCGCGGTGGCAAAGCCGTTCTCCGGGGCGCGCACCGTGAGCAGACCGACGGCCTTGTTGGCCTTGACGACCTCGCCACCCGCGGCCTCGACAGCCTCGACAACCTCGTCGACGCCGGCGCCGCGCTCGGCGAGCACGTTGAATTCCACGGTCTTGCCGGACACCGCCGGAGCCGCCATCGCGGGCACGGCCACTGCCGCGGTTCCCCCGGCGAGGGCCGCCGCCACCGCGGCGACGATCAACTTCCGTTTTCTCATCCGTTCCTCCGCCCTGTGTGGGATGGAGTGAACCTAATGCACGAAGCGGCGTGATGTGGGCACTTTGCCACGAATGGCGTGGGCCATTCGGGCTACCCGGAGACCTGATCGTTAGCCACCGAAAGAGAACGTGCTGACGGGGCGTGATCAGTCCGCCAGGCTCAGCGCGATGCCGTCCAGAATGTCGTGTTCACTGACGTGCAGATCGACCGGTCCGCCGCGCTCGGCGAGCATCTCACCGATGGTGTGCACGACCAGCGCGCCACCGCCGATGACGTCGACCCGCCCTTCGTGGATGACCGGGTTCTCGGCGCGGGTGGCGTGATCCTGCGCCAGCAGGTCGCGGGTGACCCGCTCCAGCTCGGCGTGCGTCACCGTGGACTGGTGGATCTGGTCCCGGTCGTAGCGCGGCAAGCCCTGCGCGACGCCGGACAACGTGGTGACCGTGCCCGCGACACCGATCCAGCGCCGAGCCCGCGTCACGTCGACAGCGTCGAAAGTTTCGGTGAGTACTTCGCGGGCGAACTGTCGTCCCGCGGCGATCTCGTCGGCCGTCGGTGGATCGGAACGCAGCACGCGCTCGGTGATGCGCACGCAGCCGACGTCGACCGACTTCGCGGCGAGTATCTTCGCCTCGCGGCCGTCCCACTCCCCCAGCACCAGCTCGGTCGACCCGCCGCCGACGTCGACCACCAGGAACGGCCCGTCGTCCGGATCCTGATCGGCGACCGCGCCGGTGAACGACAACCGGGCCTCGACCTCGCCGCTGATCACCTCGGCCCGCACGCCGAGCGTCTGCTCGGTCATGCGGAAGAAGTCCTCGCGGTTGCTCGCGTCCCTGGTGGCCGAGGTCGCGACCATGCGGACCCGCTCGACGCCCTTGCGCCGCGCGGCGATCGTGTAGGCGGCGAGCGCCTGGCGAGTACGTTCGATCGCCTCGGGCGCGAGTTGACCGGTGGCGTCCACGCCCTGGCCGAGCCGGACGATGCGCATCTCCCGGTGCAGGTCGCGCACGAACCAGGTTCCGTCGTGATTGGGCATGAGCTCCGCGACCAGCAGTCGGATGGAGTTCGTCCCACAGTCGATCGCGGCAACCCTAGGCATGCGCTCAGCCTAACGGACCGAGATCAGCCTGCGGCGCAGTCGCCGGACGGCCAGTCCTTGCTCACCAGCTCGAAGGTCTCGTCGCCGAACGGATTGACCCCGGGGCCGACGGCGAGCCGGTGGGCGAGGTGAACGTGCAGGCATTTGACCCGCGTGGGCATGCCGCCCGCGGAGACCTGGTGGCCGAGCGGCTCGATGGCGTCACGCTCGGCCAGGTACTGCTCGTGCCCCCGCTGGTAGGCGGCGGCCAGCTCCTCGTCCTCGGCCAGCCGAGCGGTCATCTCGCGCATGATGCCGGACGCTTCGAGCCGACCGACCAGCGAGCACAGCCGCGGACAGGTCAAGTAGTACAGCGTCGGGAACGGCGTGCCGTCCTCCAGCCGCGGGCTGGTCTGCACCACGGCGGGATGTCCGCTCGGGCACCGTGCGGCGATGGCGCGCATGGCCCGCGGTGGACGGCCCAGCTGCTGGCGGACGATCTCCCGGTCCGCTTCGGTCACCGGCTCGAATTCCCTGCTCATCGCCGTCGAGGGTATCGCTCGCCGGTGGCCTCACTCCGACATACCCGACCACAGCTTCTCGAACCAGGCCGCGTCGATCTCGGTCCGGCCACCGGAGGTGTGTTCCTCCCCCGTCGGCGCGTCGCCGGGCAGCTGCACGATGTAGGGCGTCTCGCCGGGCATCACGTAGCGCAGCCGGCGCCGCGCTTCGGCCTCGATCTGCGCCGGGTCGCTCAGCGCGCGCTTCTTCCGTTCCAGTTCGGCCACCTTGCCGGTGAGCTGTTCCTTCAGTTCTTCCTGTTCGGCGACCTCGGCACGCTGAGCCAGGTAGGTGCGCAGCGGCACCGCAAGGGTGAATGCGAGCGCGCACACCACGAGGGCGGCGATGGCCGCGCGGCGGGTCGACGACAACCCGAGCGCGCGCGCCGCCCCGGCCAGCCGCTTGCTGCGCACGCCCTCGGCGACCCGGGCCCGGACGGTCGTCCGTGACCGGGACCGGGCCGCCGTGGCGGGGCCGGACTTGGGCCGGCCACGCGTCAGTTCCGGGCGACGCGAGCGCGTCGAACGCGCCGAACCCCGTGGAGTCCGGCGATCGTCACGCTTGGCCCGGGTCATGATGCGTCAGTTGTTCGGAGTGAAACGGGGGAAGGCCAGGTCACCGGCGTAGCGTGCCGCGTCGGCGAGGTTCTCCTCGATGCGCAGCAGCTGGTTGTACTTCGCGGTCCGCTCACCGCGGGCCGGAGCACCGGTCTTGATCTGGCCGACGCCGGTGGCCACCGCCAGGTCGGCGATCGTGGTGTCCTCCGTCTCGCCGGAGCGGTGGCTCATCATCGACTTGTAACCGTAGGACGTGGCCAGCGCGATGGCGTCCAGCGTCTCCGACAGCGTGCCGATCTGGTTGACCTTCACCAGCAGCGCGTTGGCGGCACGCCGGGCGATGCCGTCCTCCAGCCGGTCCAGGTTGGTGACGAACAGGTCGTCGCCGACCAGCTGGACCCGGGAACCGATCCGCGCGGTCAGCTCCACCCAGCCGTCCCAGTCGTCCTCGGCAAGCGGGTCCTCGATCGACACCAGCGGGTAGGCGTCCAGCAGTTCCTCGTAGTAGGCACCCAGCTCGGACGCGCTGCGCTTGTTGCCCTCGAACTGGTAGGAGCCGTCGGCGAAGAACTCGGTGGCCGCGACGTCCAGCGCCAGCGCCACGTCGCTGCCCGGGGTGAAGCCTGCCTTCTTGATCGACTCGACGATCAGGTCCAGCGCGGCCCGGTTGTTCGGCAGGCTCGGCGCGAACCCGCCCTCGTCCCCGAGGCCGGTGCTCAGGCCCTTGGACTTCAACACCGACTTCAGCGCGTGGTAGACCTCCGCGCCCCAGCGCAGCGCCTCCCGGAACGTCTCGGCCCCGATCGGGGCGATCATGAATTCCTGAACGTCCACGTCGGTGTCGGCGTGGGCACCGCCGTTGAGGATGTTCAGCATCGGCACCGGCAGCACGTGCGCGTTCGGGCCGCCCAGGTAGCGGAACAGCTCCAGGTCCGCCGAGTCCGCGGCCGCCTTGGCCACCGCGAGCGAGACACCCAGGATGGCGTTGGCGCCCAGCCGCGACTTGTCCGGCGTGCCGTCCAGGTCGACCAGCTTCTGATCGACGATGCGCTGGTCGACCGCCTCGATGCCGACCAGTTCCGGCGCGATCTCGTCCAGCACGGCGGCGACGGCCTTCTCGACGCCCTTGCCGTTGTAGCGCTGCGGATCGGCGTCGCGGAGTTCGACCGCCTCGTGCTCCCCCGTCGATGCGCCGGACGGAACCGCGGCCCTGGCCAGCGTCCCGTCGTCCAGCGCCACCTCCACCTCGACCGTAGGGTTGCCACGCGAGTCGAGAATCTCCCGCGCACCTACCTGATCGATGACCGCCACGCCTCACTCCTCGCTACGTGCTCACGGTGAACGGCGTACCTGCTGATACGCACTCTCACGACTGACGTCTCGAAGCGTAGCCGCCGTGCGCTGTCACCCGTTGGAGGCATGCGGTAGCTCACGTCATCTGTGCCCGTCCGGACAGGGGTCGCCGACCGGAGGCTGCGCTGGGTTCCGGCATCGCGGGCGGTCACCGAGCGGCGGCTGCGCGGGCTCTCGCGTCGCGGACCGGGCGAGCCGGCGGCGCAGGCACCACGCGCGCCGCTCACCGACCGACAGCTGCACAGAATCACGAAGCGGGCCGACCCCGAGCGGCCGACAGTACGGACCGACGCGTGGCGACCAGCGTCACCGACCGGCGGCGGCGCTGGCTTTCGCGTAGCGCTTGGTCGCCACGAACACATGCTGGGCGAACGTGGTGGAGCCGCCGTGCGCGGCGACCGCCGACCACCAGTGCCGCGCTTTGCGCATGTCCCCGCCGCGGGCGCAGAGGGCACGGGCGGTCGTCACCGCTGCGTCGTCGATCTGCTGCGGATCCGGGCGTTGGCCGTCCCGCGAGGCACGGAACCGGTGCGCCTTCCACTTCGCCAGCGACAGGTGCAGGGGGCCGACCCGGTCGTTCTTGCCCACCACCGGTTTGACCAGTTCGCCGTCCTTGTCGATCTCACCGCCGTGCTTGCTGGCCACCTGGGCGATGCCGGCCAGGGTCGACCAGGTCAGCCTGCACTTGGGCGCGTCCGAGCGCATCCACATCTCGGCCAAGCCGTACGCCCGGACCGCGCGGGCCGGGATGCCGGTCAACCCGCCGACCTCCTTCGCCCAGGCCGCCAGTTCCTTTTCGTCCGAGGCGTTCGGACGGTCGACCGGAGCCGGAACGCCGCGCGGCGGTGCGGCCGCATTGGGCGCGGGGAGCGCTGAGGCGTGCGCGGCCTTCGGTTCGTCGCCTTCCGCGGCGGGGCGGTTGACGCCGATGGTCAGGATCAACGTCAGCCCGGTCGCGATGATCAGCCCGGCAACTGCCAGGCGCATGACGGGCGGCCGAGGCCGCGGCAGGACAGCAGACCGTGGCGGTTCGCTCACTCGATCAGGTTATCCCGTCTCACCCGGGCGTCCGGGCATGTCGGACGCCGTGTCTGTCTCGTTCTTGTCGTCGGCCGGCCAGTATCGCCGCCAGCCCTGCGCGCCCATGGCCAGCGGGTCCACGCCGTCGGCCCGCGCGGCCTGCTCGGCTTCACGCACCGCCGCGGCGAATCGCTTCGCCGCCGCGCGCAGTTCGCCCTCCGGCTCGCGGCCGTCGCGCATCACCTGCGCTGCCTGGTCGAACAATGCGGCGCCCGGGCCGTCGCCTGCCAGCAGGTCGGCGGGGAACTCGGCACGCAGGACCCGCTCGACGATCTTGCCCGCGAGGGCGGCCGCGGGTTGCCCCATCGCCACCCCGTCGAGTGTGGACGTGCGTGCTTTCTGCTTCTGCTTGAGGCGGTGCCAGTTCTGCTCCTGGGCTTCCGCCGAGGGCACGGCCGCAGCTTCGCCGAAGATCTGCGGATGACGGCTGACCATCTTGTCGACCAGTTCCGCGGCGACGTCGTCGATGTCGAACGCGTCATCCGGGTGCTCGGCAGCGATCCGCGCGTGGAAGAGCACCTGGAGCAGCACGTCGCCGAGCTCCTCGCGCAGCGCTGCCCGGTCGTCGGTCTCGATCGCCTCGAGCAGCTCGTAGGTCTCCTCGAGCAGGTAGCGGCGCAGCGACTCGTGCGTCTGCTCCGCGTCCCACGGACAGCCACCCGGCGAGCGCAGCCGGTCCATCACCGCGACCGCTCGCGCGAGCGCGGACGGTTCGATCACCGTGGCACCGGCCGCGACGAGTGCCGCTGCGGCCCGGTCGGACCGGTCGGCGGCGAGCAGCACGACGGATTTGAGCCCGGCCACCTGCACCAGCTCGGTGTCGTCGGGCGCGGGCTCGGCGCCGGGGACGGTCAGCTCCACGCCCGGCGCGAGGTAGACGACGTCGGCTGCGCGCACGGCACCGAGTGCCTCAGCGGGAACACCTGCTGAAGTGACGATCACGACCACCGGGCTCGTCGCCGACCCCGGCACCGCTGCGGTCACTGCCGTTCGACTCCGTCCGTCGAGAAGAGGTGGCTCTGCGCGTCCTCCTCGTTCTCCAGGATTGCCATGCCGGCCTCGTCCCACACGCCGTAGCGCGGGTTGATCGTCACCCCGAGCTGCTCGGCTGCGGGCCGCAGCATCTGCAGGCCGATCTGGCTCAGCGCACCTTCCGGATAGTTGCGGCCGGACGAAGCCCCGGACTCGGACCGCTCCTCGACCAGCGCGACCATCCACAACGCGCCGTTCTGCGGGTTCGGCTGCATCACCACGACGGTGCCCGGCTCGACCGCGAACAGCGGGGTCTGCATCAACACCTCTTGCTCGCTGCCGATGAGTTCGGACAGCACAAGTTCCTTGGGCAGCTCCTGGTCGCCCTGCGCAGCCAGTTCCGCCGCACGGTCCGGGTTGGCGGCCATCTCCTTGCCGAGGTCGACCGCCCGCTGGCGGGCCGTCGCGCCCGGCTCTTCGTTCGCGATCAACGCTCCGGAGACCCGCACGGACAGCTTGTCGGCGTAGTGCCTGCCGATCTCACGCAGCAGCAGCAGGTCCTGGATACGCTCGCGCACCCGGTCCGGCGAGGTCAGCACCCGGGTCGCGGCCTTGGTCTCCCCACCGAGCTCGTCGAGCAGGTCTTGAACCTCTTCCGGGTCAGCACGCAGATCGAGCCGGTCGGCGGTCGCCGCGATCAGCTCGTGCTGAACACGCGCGGTGAGCGACTGCACCGAGATCCTGCCGAGCGCGTCCTGTTCCCTGAGCTGCTCGGCGTCCGGGACGTTGTCGAGCAACCAGCGGAACTCACGCTGGAGCGAATCCACCGAGATCTCGGTGTCGCCCACGACGGCGGCGGCTCCTGGTCGGCTGGGCCCGGTGTCGCACGCGACGAGGGCCAGCACTCCCGTGACGGCAAGCAGCGCGAGCCAGCTACGGCGGATGATGTGCCTCACAGCGCTGTACCTTCTCACAGCCGCACCGGCCGATGGGAAGCACCCGTTCGTCTGCACCCACCGCGGTCGATCATGCACTTTCCGTGGCCGGCGAATCGGTCATCCGGTGCGCGAGCGGACAGCGCCGGGGTCAGCGGGCCCGACGCCTCGCCGGTCACTCCGTGAGCGACTGCACCAGCTTCACGCACCACTGCAACAGCTCGTCGTCCCGCAGCGGCGGCGCCCCGATGCGACCACCCGCAGGCCCTTCTGTCGGCCGCGGCACGGACACCGTGCTGGTCGCGGCCTTGAAGATCGCTTTCGGGTACAGCCGCTTGAGCCGCACCTGCTGCGAGTCGGCCAGCTTCAGCGGGGCGAACCGGATGTTGTTGCCCTGCAGCGAGACCTCGGTGACCCCCGCGGCCCGGCACACCTGCTTCAACCCGGCGATCTTCAGCAGGCGCTCGACCGGTGCGGGCGGGGAGCCGTAGCGGTCGGTCAGCTCGTCGCGGACCTCGTCGATCGCCGCGACGCCGTCCTGCTGGCTGGCGGCGGCGATCTTGCGGTAGGCCTCCAGGCGCAGTCGCTCGCCGGAGACGTAGTCGTGCGGAATGTGCGCGTCCACCGGCAGGTCCACCCGGACCTCGACCGGCTCCTCCTCGGCGGGCTCCGCACCGGCCGAACGCCGGAACGCATCCACCGCCTCGCCGACCAGCCGCACGTAGAGGTCGAAGCCGACACCCGCGATGTGTCCGGACTGCTCGGCGCCCAGGATGTTGCCCGCGCCGCGGATCTCCAGGTCCTTCATCGCCACTGCCATGCCCGCGCCCAGCTCGGTGTTCTGCGCGATGGTGGCCAGCCGCTCGTGCGCGGTCTCGGTCAGCGGCGCCTCGGTCGGGTACAGGAAGTAGGCGTAGCCACGCTCGCGGCGGCGCCCGACCCGGCCGCGCAGCTGGTGCAGCTGGGCAAGGCCGAGCAGATCCGCCCGCTCCACGATGAGCGTGTTCGCTCCCGCGATGTCCAGACCCGTCTCGACGATCGTGGTGCACACCAGCACGTCGAACTCGTGCCGCCAGAAGCCCTCGATGATCTTCTCCAGGCGGTCCTCGTTCATCTGGCCGTGCGCGACCGCGATGCGGGCCTCCGGCACCAGCTCGCCGAGTCGCTTGGCCGCCTTCTCGATGCTGCGCACCCGGTTGTGCACGTAGAAGACCTGGCCGTCGCGCAGCAGCTCACGCCGGATGGCCGCGGCGACCTGCTTGTCGTCGTAGCCGCCGACGTAGGTCAGCACCGGGTGCCGCTCCTCCGGCGGGGTCAGGATGGTGGACATCTCGCGGATGCCCGCCAGCGACATCTCCAGCGTGCGCGGGATCGGCGTGGCCGACATGGTCAGCACGTCCACGTGCGTGCGCATCGCCTTGATGTGTTCCTTGTGCTCGACGCCGAACCGCTGCTCCTCGTCCACGATGACCAGGCCGAGGTCCTTGTACCGGACCCCGGTCTGCAGCAGCCGGTGCGTGCCGATGACGATGTCCACCTCACCCTCGGCAAGGCCGGTCAGGATCGACTCGACCTCGGTCTCGGGGGTGAAGCGGGACAGTCCCTTGATGGTGACCGGGAACGCGCTCATGCGTTCGCTGAACGTGGCCAGGTGCTGCTGAGCCAGCAGCGTCGTCGGCACCAGCACCGCGACCTGCTTGCCGTCCTGCACCGCTTTGAACGCCGCCCGCACCGCGATCTCGGTCTTGCCGTAGCCGACGTCGCCGCAGATCACCCGGTCCATCGGTACGCCGCGCTGCATGTCGGCCTTGACCTCGTCGATGGCCGCCAGCTGGTCCGGGGTCTCGGTGAACGGGAAGGCGTCCTCCAGCTCGCGCTGCCACGGGGTGTCCGGCCCGAACGCGTGTCCCGGCGACGCTTGCCGGGCGGCATACAGCTGGATGAGCTCGGCGGCGATCTCCCGCACCGCCTTACGCGCCCGCGCCTTGGTGTTCTTCCAGTCCGAGCCGCCCAGCTTGTTCAGCGTCGGCAGCTCGCCGCCGACGTAGCGGGAGACCGCGTCCAGCTGATCGGTCGGGACGTACAGCCGGTCACCGGGATGCCCGCGCTTGGAGCTGGCGTACTCCAACACGAGGTACTCACGGGTGGCACCGGCGACCTTGCGCTGCACCATCTCCACGTAGCGGCCGATGCCGTGCTGTTCGTGCACCACGTAGTCGCCCGGCTTGAGCGCCAGCGGGTCGACCGCGTTGCGCCTGCGGGACGGCATCTTGACGCTTGCTGCCTGGGCGTCGACGGCCCCGCGACCGGTGATGTCCGACTCGCTGAGGACGGCCAGCGCAGCGGAGGGCAGCGAGAACCCTTCGGTGATCGTGCCGCGGGTGACCGTCACGACGCCCGCGGGCGGGACGTCGTCGAGGCTCTCGGCGAGCGCGGCCGGAACCTCCTCGGCGGACAGCTGCTCGACGGCCCGCGCCGCAGTACCCGCACCCGCGACGACCAGCACCGCTGCCCCGCCGGACGCGGTCTGCGCGCGCAAGTCCTTGGCCGCCTGGGGAAAGTCACCGCGGTATCCGGGCGCAGGCTGCACGCCGGTGTCCAGCACGTCCTCGACGTCGGTGGTCAGCTGGCTGAGCGTCCACCAGCAGCGGCCGGTCTCCTTCGCGTGCCGCTCGATCTCGGCCAGCTCGCGGTACGCCGAGGCGCCGAGGTCGATCGGAGCCTGTCCTCCGGCCGCGGCGCTGGACCACGAGGCCTCCAGGAACTCCTGACCGGTGCGGACCAGATCGTGCGCGCGGGCCACGATGCGTTCGGGGTCGGCCAGCACCACGTGCGTCCCGTCCGGGAACGCGTCGGTGAGCAGCTCCAGGTCACCGTGCAGCAGCACCGGGATGAGCGACTCCATGCCCTCGACCGGGATGCCCTGCGACAGCTTCTCCAGCATCTCACTGAGCGCCGCGTTCGACTCGTGCTCACTCTGCAGCGCCGCCGCACGCGCCCGCACCTCGGGCGTCAGCAACAGCTCCCGGCACGGCGCGGCGACCACGCGCTCGACCGGCTCGGGCAACGAGCGCTGGTCGGCGACCGAGAACATGCGGATCTCGGAAACCTCGTCGCCCCAGAACTCCACGCGGTACGGGTGCGGCGCGGTGGGCGGGAAGACGTCCAGGATGCCGCCGCGCACGGCGAACTCGCCGCGCTTCTCCACCATGTCCACGCGGGTGTAGGCCAGCTCGAGCAGGCGTGTGGTCAGCTCGTCGAACTCGTGCTCGCCGCCCGGGGCCAGTTCGACCGGCTCCAGCTCGGCCAAGCCGGGCGCCATCGGCTGGATCAGGCTGCGCACGCCGGCGACGACCACGCGCAGCGGCCCGTCGACGCCGGGATGCTTCAGCCTGCGCAGCACCTGCAACCGGGTGCCGATGGTGTCCGCACGCGGCGACAACCGCTCGTGCGGCAACGTCTCCCAGGACGGGAAGGCCGCCACCTGGTCCGGACCCAGCAGGTCGGCCAGTGCCGACGACAGCACGTCGACCTCCCGACCGGTCGGCACGACCGCCAGCACCGGCCGCTCGGCACCACCGGCCGCCTTGTCCGCGGCCAGCGCCGCCACGACCAGTTGCCGCGCGGCGGCGGGCCCCTGGAGCGCAAGCTCAGCCGCCCCGGCGCGGTCGACGACAGCACTCAAGCCGGGGGTGGACAGGGCGGCGGACAACAAGCCGGAAAGCACGAGTAAACAGGGTACGGCGCAGCACCGACGACCCCGGCTGCGGGCGCGTTCCGCCCCTTTTGACAGACTCGCCGTCATGAAACGCTTCCGCGTGACTGCAGCCGTACTCGCCAGCTTGTCCGTGCTGCTGACCAGCTGTTCGGAAGACGCATCCGGCAACGAACCGCCGCCCGGCGCGATCAAGGGTGACCAGCGCTCGCACTCGCAGGGCAAGATCAAGGTCACCGAGGTGGCCGAGGGGCTGAAGGTCGGCTGGGACATCGGCTTCCTGCCCAGCGGCAACGTGCTGGTGCCGCAGCGGCCGGGGAAGCTGTCGGTCATCTCGCCCAAGAAGAAGGGCCAGAAGATCACCGACATCACCGACCCGAAGCAGACCACGGTCACCGACGTCAAGATCGACCTGCCCAAGCCGTACGTGAAGGCCGAGGGTGGTCTGCTCGGCATGGTGCTGCACCCGGACTTCGAGAAGTCCCGCAAGTTCACGCTGTGCCAGACCACGGCGACCCCGGACGGCAAGCCGAACGACATCCGGCTGATCACCTGGAAGCTGTCGAAGGACGAGAAGTCCGCGACCAAGGTCAAGGACCTGATCACCGGGCTGCCGCTCGGCCCGACCGGTCAGCACGTCGGCTGCCGCCCGACCGAGGGCCCGGACGGCGAGCTGCTGATCGGCACCGGTGACGGCTGGCACCTGAACACCGCCCAGGACAAGAACAACCTCGGCGGCAAGGTGCTGCGCGTGGACTGGGACACCGGCAAGGCGCTGCCGGACAATCCGTGGGTCGCCGACGGCTCGGCCAAGACCGAGGAAGCCAAGCGCGTGATCAGCTACGGCCACCGCAACGTCCAGGGCGTCGCGGTGCGACCGGGCACCAAGGAGATCTGGACCTCCGAGCACGGCACGATCCGGGACGACGAGATCAACCTGATCCAGCCGGGCAAGAACTACGGCTGGGACCCGTCGCACGGTGGCGAGAAGACCGACCAGAGCCAGTACGCCAAGTTCGAGGTCGAGGCTCCGATGACCGACAAGGAGCTGTTCCCGGACGCGGTGGACGCGAAGTGGGCCACCGGCGAGCCGACCGAGGCGCTGTGCGCGGCGATCTTCCTCGAGGGCAAGCAGTGGGGTGAGCTGGAAGGCAAGCTGGCGGTCACGTCGCTGAAGGGCTCGAAGCTGTTCCTGATGACCGTCGAGGGCGAAGGCACCGACAGCAAGATCACCGCGGTCGACGTGCCGAAGGAGCTCGACTGGACCTACAAGCGGCTGCGCGCCGCGCGGATCGGCCCGGACGGTGCGTTGTACCTGACCACCGCGGGTGGCGAGAACGACTACCTGCTGCGGGTCGAGCCGGCGAAGTAACACGTTTCACGCACCAGCGCGGGCATGATGGTCGATGTGACCAGATTCGTGCCCGCGCTGGTGTTTTCCACGCTCGCCGCGCTGCTGGCGGCCTGTACGAGCGCGCCGGTGCAGCAGCAGCGCGTTCCTGCGCCCGAGGGCGCGGAGCCGACCGGCCTGCGGGTGCAGCGGGTCGCTGCCGGGTTCGAACATCCGTGGGACATCGGATTCCTGCCCGGCGGTGAGCTGCTGGTCACCGAACGGCCGGCCAGGCTGACGCTGTTGTCCGGCGGTGAGCCGGGAGCGAAGCGCACGGAGATCAAAGCCGACCTCGGCGACGTCTACGTCAGCGGTGAGGGCGGCCTGATGGGTCTGGTCGTCTCACCGGATTTCGCCAAGACGCGCGAGTTCACCGTGTGCCACGCCTACCAGGAAGGCGGCGCGCCGGTCGATGTTCGCGTGGTGACGTGGAAACTGTCCGAGGACGGCACGTCCGCGGAGAAGGTGCGCACACTGGTCACCGGGATCCCGCTCAACGACAGCGGCAGACACTCGGGCTGCCGGCTGGAGTACGGGCCCGACGGCGAGTTGCTCATCGGCACCGGTGATGCGGCGCAGGGTGCGAATCCGCAGGACAAGAAGGGCCTGGGCGGCAAGGTGCTGCGGGTCGACCCGAAGACCGGCGAAGGGTTGCCGGACAATCCGTTCGCGAACAGCTCGAACACCAACACGCGCAGGCTCGCCAGCTACGGCCACCGGAACGTCCAGGGTGTGGCGCTGCGGCCGGGAACCGACCAGGTGTTCACCGCCGAACACGGACCGGACGTCGACGACGAGGTGAACCGGCTGGAGCTGGGCGGCAACTACGGCTGGGATCCGTCCCGGGGCGGGACCGTCGACGGCTACGACGAGGGCGTGTCGATGACCGACACCGAACGCTTCCCCGACGCTGTCCGTCCACTGTGGACCACCGGTGATCAGACCGAGGCACTGTGCGGGGCGGAGTTCCTGGCCGGCGAGCAGTGGGGTGAGCTCGAGGGCCTGCTCGCCGTCACCGCACTGAAAGCACAGAAGATGTTCCTGCTACGGCTCGACGAAAAGGGCGAGCAGGTCGAAGAGGTGACCGTGCCCGAGGAGCTGGACGGCCAGTACGGCAGGCTCCGCGCGGCACGACTCGGGCCGGACGGGGCGCTGTATCTGAGCACGGACGACGGCGAGGACGACGAGATCCTGCGGGTGACCGCTGACTAGTTGACGGGTTGCCCGAGGGCAGCTCGAGCAGCGCTCTGCTCTCCGGCGTCTTCGGCAGGCGTGGCGGTGCGGCGTCGGATGCCCCTTGCCGAGCGGCCTGCGGTTGCGCAGACCGCCAGGGCGCCGACGACGAGCACGGCAGCCCCGGTCAGTGCCGCCGCGGCGAAGCCCCCTGATGTCGTGGCGCCGGCGATCTGCGGTCCTATACTCGTGCCGATGAACAGTGCCGCGGTGTAGAGGGCGGTCGCCGCGCCGATGGCATCGGGTGCCGCTGCGTGGATCAACTCGACCAGGTTCGGTGCAGCGACGGCGATCCCGGCGACGTAGAGCAGCAGCGCCAGCGTGAGCAGGACCACGTCGTCGCCGACAAGGCCCGCAGCGGCCGCGCCGAGCGTTGCCAGCCCCAGGGCAAACACCGCCTTGGTACGAGCACTGAACCGAGCGGCCACACCGGTCAGCAAGGGCGCAACGACGACCGCGGGCAGCGAGCTGGCCCGGAGCACGAGGAGCGCCGTCGGGTCGTCCGCCACGGCGGGCGGGCCCGCGATCTCGATCGCGGTGTAGAGGATGACCAAGCTCCCCAACAGCGTGCTCGCCGCTGCATAGAACGCGAGCAGCCGTGGGCGGGCCAACAGCCGCGGCAAGCTGATCAACGCCGTCCTCATGGTGTTCGCCCGCTCGGCGGTGTCGGCACGCAAGCCGACCAGGACGGCGACGAACAGCAGCAGCATGACCGCCGAGGAAGCGAAGAAGATCGCACGCCAGCCCGCCGGAGCCAGGGCCTGGGCTGCGACCTGCATCAGCACGGCCGCAGCCAGTCCGCCGCTGCTCATCGCGCCGAGCGCGACCGGGCGTCGACGCGGGTCGGCGTGCTCGGCGACGTAAGCCATCGCGGTAGGGCCGACCGCGGCCACCGTCACGCCCTGCAAACAGCGGAACGCCACGGCCGCGGGCAGACTCTGGGCGAAAGTCACGAGCAGTGTCGACAGCGCGGCGCACAGCAGGCCGGCAAGGATCACCCTGCGCGGCCCGTACCGGTCCGCGGCCGGGCCGGCGAAGAGGAAACCGACCGCGAAGCTGAGGCTGAACCCGGTCGACAACCATGCCGTGGACGACGCCGCGATCCCCCAGTCGCGAGCCATGGCGGGCATCAGCGGGATGACGGTGTAGGTCTGGCCGACGCCGACGACAGAGGTCGCGAGGAGGATCGGCAGCAACCGCCCGAGGTGAACCCATCGCTGCGTTTGACGTCGAGGCGAGGACACGACCTTCGTCGTGCCAACCAATTAGTTGGATGTCAACTACCTGGTTGGTTGGTTGCTACGCTGCGGGGCATGGCCACACCGAAGTCGCCCAGCACCCGGGAGCGCCTCCTGGCCGCGGCGCGCGACGAGTTCGCCACGCACGGCATCGCCGGAGCGCGGGTGGACCGGATCGCGGCGGCCGCCGGAGCGAACAAGGAGCGGATCTACGCGAACTTCGGCAGCAAAGAGGCCCTGTTCCAAATCGTGGTCACGCAAGCGATGGCCGAGCACGCCGACGGGATCGGGCTGCCCGAGGGCGACCTCGCCGAATACGTCGGACGGCTGTACGACTTTCACCGTCGGCGCCCGGTCCTGCTCAGGCTCATGCTGTGGGAGGCCCTGCACTACGGCGACCGCCCGTTCGACGGCGGCGCCCGCCAACCGAACTACCGCAAGAAGGTCGAGGCACTGGCCAAGGCGCTCGGCAGGCCGGCGGACCACCACACGGCAGCCAAGCTGATGACGCTCATCGGACTTGCCTGCTGGCCACACGCCATGCCCCAGCTCGCCCGCTTCCTCCTGGAGGGCGAAAGCCCCGAGGAACGCCACCGGCTCATGCGTGCCCAGGTGGTCGAGTTCGCCCGCCGGACGTTGTCCGCCGACGAACCCGAGTCGGCGCGATCGCCACGTTGAGCTGCTGCACGGTCATCCTCAGACCGCCGTCGCCGCGCCCGCACCGGGACTAATCGTTGAGCTGCAGCTTGGGTTTGTGCTCGAGCTGGGACAGCCCGTTCCACGCGAGGTTGACCAGGTGCGCGGCGACCTCGTTGCGCTTGGGCTTGCGCGCATCCAGCCACCATTGCCCGGTGAGGGCGACCATGCCGACCAACGCCTGCGCGTACAGCGGCGCCAGCTTGCGGTCGTACCCGCGGGCGGAGAACTGCTGGCCGAGGATGTGCTCGACCTGACTGGCGATGTCGTTGAGCAGCGTGGAGAACGTGCCCGTCGAAGTCACCACCGGCGAATCCCGCACCAGGATGCGGAAGCCACCTTCCGATTGTTCGACGTAAGTCAGCAGCGCGATCGCCGCCTGCTCCAACATCGTGCGGGGGTGGTCGGCGTGCAAGCTGGCGACCATCTGGTCGAGCAGCGTCTGCGTTTCCCGGTCGACCACGACGGCGTAGATGCCTTCCTTGCCGCCGAAGTGCTCGTACACCACCGGCTTGGAGACATCCGCGCGCTGCGCGATCTCCTCCACCGACGTGCCGTCGAAGCCCTTCTCGGCGAACAGCGCCTTCGCCACGTCCAGCAGCTGTTGCCGCCGCTCGGACCCGGTCATCCGCACACGAGGTGCCGGAGCCGCCGGGGTCTGCCCTTTGGATCCGCTCGTCCGCTTCGACCGCCGCGCCATGGCTGCAGGCTATCGACCCGGCGGGAAGCCGAGCCGATCAGGCCTTCGCCGCCAGGCGCGCCAGCCGTTGTTCGGTCGGCCAGCGCACGTCGTAGGCCCAGCCGAACTTCTCGAACAGCCAGATCATCCGCGCCGAGATGTCGATCTGCCCACGCTTGACGCCGTGCCGCGCGGACGTCGGGTCGGCGTGGTGCAGGTTGTGCCAGGACTCGCCGAGCGACAGGATCGCCAGCGGCCAGAAGTTCGCCGACTTGTCCCGCGCCTTGAACGGCCGCTCACCGATCATGTGGCACACCGAGTTGATCGACCACGTGACGTGGTGCAGCACGCAGATACGCACCAGCCCGGCCCAGAAGAACGCGGTCAGCGCACCCCACCAGGACCAGGTGATCAGGCCGCCGAGCACGGCGGGCACCGCCAGGCTGAGCAAAGTCCACAGCCAGAACTTCTTGTCCACCCAGACCAGCAGCTTGTCCTTGACCAGATCGGGCGCGAACCGGTCGATGTTGGTGACGTTGCGGTCGAACAACCACCCCATGTGCGCATGCCAGAACCCCTTGGCGATGGCCAGCGGGGTCTCGCCGTACGCCCACGGCGAGTGCGGGTCGCCCTCCCGGTCGGAATAGGCGTGATGCCGCCGATGGTCGGCCACCCAGGTCAACGGCGGCCCCTGCAGCGCGGTGCTGCCCGCGATCGCCAGCAAGGCACGCAACCACGGCTTGGCCTTGAACGACCCGTGGGTCAGATGGCGGTGGTATCCGACGGTGATCCCGGCGGCGCCGAAGAAGTAGAAAGCCACGAACAGACCGACGTCCACCCAGGTCAGACCCCAGCCCCAGGCCAGCGGCACGGCGGCGATGAGCGCCAGCATGGGCGCCAGCACGCCGACGTAGACGGCCACTTGCACTTTGACCGGACGCCTGCCGGAAATGATCGGCTTCGGCCCTTTCTTGGGGGTGTCGGTTGTCGTGGGCTCGGCGTTGGTCTCGCCGGCAGTAACCGTCATGAGCCCGCTCCTGTTTCCTGCTACCTACGGTTCCGTAGGTTACGGTACCCGAAGAATCCGCCGGGCAAACAGCTTCGCGTCATGCGACCCACATCGGCGACCACGGTGTGCGTGTTGCGGCAAGGCGGTGCCGTATGGTGCGGCCCGCGTCAACAGGTGCTGCGACAACCGTGCACAATGGTCGACAGGAGGGGTCGACGAGCGATCCCCTACCGATCCGCCGTGGTGTAATGGGCAGCACTTCAGATTTTGGTTCTGACGGTTCAGGTTCGAGTCCTGGCGGCGGAGCTTCCCTGCGCGTGAGCAGTCCCGATTCCCCTCCGCGGCGGCGACCGCCTGGCGTGTCGGGTATGTCCGACGCCTGGCTGCTGGGCCGGGCTCGCGAATTGCGCGCCTCGGTGCAGACCAGCGAGCGCGCCGAGCAGCTACGCATCATCGACGAGTTGGACATGCTGCTGGCCGAAGCCAAGCGGCGTGGCCACGCGCTGATGATCGCAGACCTGCTGCGCAGTGCCGCGATGGCGCGGTTGGCCACCCGTGGCCGGTGTGCGACGTCCGAGCCACTGCTGGACGAACTGCTCGCGCACACCCGGCGCAACGGCATGCCGATCCAGCGCGCGGGCGCGCACGCGCTGCAAGCCCGCAGGCTGATCCTGGCCGGCAAGCAGGACGCCGCGCTGACCGAGATCGCCAGGGCGCTGGCGATCCTGGACGACCCGCCGGACGAGGAGTCGCACGGCGACGCCCGCGCCAGCGAGCGGGCGCTGGTCCGCGCGTTGATCGACTGCTGGCAGGTACTGAGCGAGCTGAGTCTGTACGAGACCGCGGAGGAAGTCTCCGTCAGGGCACACGAGGCGCTGATCCAAAGCGCCAGCCCGCACGAGATCACCATCCAGCTGCTCAACTTCATCGAGATGCTGCTGTCCTGGGGGCTGCGGCTGGAGCGGGTGCGCAAGAACGACCTGGCCAGGCAGAAATTCAGCATGGCGGCCGCGGTGGCCCGCGAGGTCGAGGGACCGTTCACCGACTCGCTGTTCCGTAAGCGCGACCAGCCCGCGATCGAGCAGGTCGGCCTGGTCGCGGCCGCGGTGGCCTTGGCCGAGCCGGATCAGCAGCACGTGACGCGGTTGCGCAGGCTGCTCGCCCAGCCCTCGTCCGGTCAGGAAACCGTGTTGGTGGCCATCGCCCTGGCCCGCTGCCTGGAAGCCGACCGGCTGAGCAACGACGCGTTGGAGGTCCTCATCGGCGCGCGGGAGGAAGCCCGCGCCATGAACGCCCCGACGTCGACGCAGCTGAACATCGACCGGGAACTGGCGCGCATCGAGACCGCCGGACGGGTCGCCCCAACCGTGGCCGGCTACGTGCAGACGCTGGAAGCCGAACTGTGGGCGCTGCGCGAGTCGCAAGCGGCCGCGTTGGAGACCCGGCGCAAGCACGAACGTCTTTCCGCCCAGCACGGCGCCATCGCCAAGCAGGCGTTGCAGGACCCGCTCACCGGGCTGCCGAACCGCCGCGCGCTGGACGAACGGCTGCGGCAACTGTCCACCGACGCCTCCGCCCAGCCACTCGCCGTCGCGCTGGTCGACCTCGACGGCTTCAAGGGCGTCAACGACAAGAAGTCCCACCAGGAAGGCGACGACGTGCTGCGGGTCATCGCCAGCACGTTGCGCGACGCCCTGCGTGGCGGGGACTTCGTGGCCCGCTACGGCGGGGACGAGTTCGTCGTGCTGCTGCCCGGCGCGCCGGCGTCCGCCGCAGCGAACGCCATGAACCGGTGCCGTGCCGCGGTGGCCGACCTGCCTGGCCACTTGTCACACGGCGTGACGCTGTCCATCGGGCTGGTGTCCATGGCGCCGACCGAACACGTCGACGCGGTGCTGGCCCGCGCGGACGCCGCCATGTACCAGGCCAAGCGCAACGGCGGCAATCAAGTCGCGTCGGCGATGCAGGATGGCGCGGAAGCGGTCAGCTGACCGCGGCAGTGACTGCGGCCACGACAGTTGCCGTCGCAACGGCGTGCGGCAGCGAGGATGGCCTGGTAGAGACGAATTGCACACCGCCTGGGTCCAGTCGGAACGCCCGAGCCCCGTAGGATCGGCTGTCGCGACGAGCCCGCCACGAATCGCACTGGGAGAACCGTGACCTCCAGCCTCACCACGTTGATCCTCGCCGCAGGCGAGGGCACACGGATGCGTTCGAGCACCCCGAAGGTGTTACACCCGATCGCCGGACGGCCCTTGGTGGAGCACGCCGTGCGCGCCGCCGCCGGGTTGAAACCGGAGCATCTCGTGGTCGTCGTCGGCCACGGGCGGGAAGCCGTGACGGCGCACCTGGCGACGGTGTCCGAAGCACTCGGGATGACCGTCGGCACAGCGGTGCAGGAAGAGCAGAACGGCACCGGGCACGCGGTGCAGTGCGCACTGGACGCGCTGCCGCAGGAGTTGTCCGGCACCGTGCTGGTCAGTTACGGCGACGTGCCGCTGCTGGACACCGAGACACTGGCCGCGCTGCTGTCGCAGCACGAGTCGACCGGCTCCGCGGTCACCATCCTCACGGCCGAGGTGGACGACCCCACCGGGTACGGCCGCGTGCTGCGGGACGACGACGGCAGCGTGCGGTCGATCGTCGAGCACAAGGACGCCACCGAGGAGCAGCTGGCGGTCCGGGAGATCAACTCGGGTGTGTACGCGTTCGACGCCCAGGTGCTCGCCGACGGCCTGCGCAGGCTGTCGACCGACAACGCGCAAGGCGAGCTGTACCTGACCGACATCGTCGCGATCGCCCGCTCGGACGGACGCCGGGTCTCGGCGATGGTGGTCGAGGACACGTGGCTGACCGAGGGCGTCAACGACCGGGTCCAGCTGGCCGCGCTCGGCGCCGAGCTCAACCGGCGCATCGTGCAGCGCTGGCAGCGCGCGGGTGTGACCATCGTCGACCCGGCGACGACGTGGCTGGACGCGGACGTCGAGCTGGGGCAGGACGTGGTGATCGAGCCCAATGTGCAGCTCAAGGCGGGCACCACGGTCGGCGCGGGCGCGATCATCGGCCCGGACACCACGCTGAGCCGCGTCGAGGTCGGCCCGGGAGCGTCCGTGGTGCGCACGCACGGATCGGACTCGGTGATCGGCGCGGGCGCGACCGTCGGCCCGTTCACCTACCTGCGGCCCGGCACCAAGCTCGGCACCAAAGGCAAGCTCGGTGCGTTCGTGGAGGCCAAGAACGCCGAGATCGGCACCGGGACCAAGGTGCCGCACCTGACCTACGTCGGCGACGCCACCATCGGCGAGTACAGCAACATCGGCTGCGGCACGGTGTTCGTCAACTACGACGGCGTGAACAAGCACCGCACGACGATCGGTTCGCACGTGCGCACCGGGGCGGACAATCAGTTCGTGGCCCCGGTGACGATCGGCGACGGCGCGTACAGCGGCGCGGGCACGGTCATCCGCCGGGACGTCCCACCGGGCGCCCTGGCCATCTCCGGCGCGCCGCAGCGCAACCTGGAAGGCTGGGTGTTCGCCAAGCGGCCGGGGACCCCGGCCGCCGAGGCAGCCGAGGCCGCCCTCGCTCAACAGCAGTCCGAAAGCGGCGACGAGCCCGAGAACGGAGAGGCATCATGAGCTCCAAGTCCGGCACCCCGAAGAAGAACATGATGCTCTTCGCCGGTCGGTCCCACCCTGAGCTGGCGGAGGAGGTGGCCAAGCACCTCAACGTGGCGATCACGCCGCAGGTGGCGCGCACGTTCGCCAACGGCGAGATCTACGTGCGCTACGAGGAGTCGGTGCGCGGCGTCGACGCGTTCGTCATCCAGAGCTTCCCGCCGCCGATCAACGAGTGGCTCATGGAGCAGTTGATCATGGTGGACGCGCTCAAGCGCGGCAGCGCCAAGCGGATCACCGTGGTCATGCCGTTCTACCCGTACGGCAGGCAGGACAAGAAGCACAAGGGCCGGGAACCGATCTCGGCGCGGCTGATCGCTGACCTGCTCAAGACGGCCGGCGCGGACCGCATCCTGACCGTCGACCTGCACACCGCCCAGATCCAGGGCTTCTTCGACGGCCCGGTCGACCACATGTTCGCGCAGAACGTGCTGATCAAGCACCTGCAGGAGCAGTACGAGTCCGACGTCACGGTGGTCTCCCCGGACACCGGCCGGGTGCGGCTGGCCGAGAAGTGGGCACAGCAGCTGGGTGACCGGCCGATCGCGTTCATCCACAAGACGCGCGACCCGGACCGGCCGAACGAGGCCATCTCCAAGCGGGTGGTCGGCAAGGTCAAGGGCCGCACGTGCGTGATCATCGACGACATGATCGACACCGGTGGCACGGTCGCGGGCGCGGTGCAGGCGCTCAAGAACGAAGGCGCCAAGGAGGTCATCGTGGCGGCCACCCACGGGGTGCTGTCGCCGCCCGCTTCCGAGCGGCTGGCCAATTGCGGCGCGACCGAGGTGATCTTCACCAACACGCTGCCGATCCCGGAGGAGAAGCGGTTCCCGAACATGACGGTGCTGTCCATCGCGCCGCTGTTGGCCACCGCCATCCAGGAAGTCTTCGAGGACGGCTCGGTGACCAGCCTGTTCGACGGCAACGCCTAGCCCGACCCGGCGGCCGGCGCGGCTGAGCCGGTCCGTAGACTGAACTGGTTGTCCCGGCGAGGCGGGTTTCGACCCCGCGTGATCGACGTGGCGGAGCAGGCTTCCTGCCGCGCGCACGCGCGCTCCTCCCCGGGCCCACGAGCACACAGCGAAGTCCGAGTGTCGAGGAGCGAACGACGTGTCCGACGAGATCAAGCTGACAGTTGAGCAGCGCAGCGAGTTCGGTAAGGGTGCCGCGCGGCGGACCCGCAAGGCAGGCAAGATCCCCGCGGTGCTCTACGGCCACGGCACCGACCCGAAGCACCTGGCGCTGCCCGCCATCGAGTTCGCCCGGGTGATCCGTGACCACGGGTACAACTCCGTGCTGACGCTGGACATCGACGGCGACAAGCCGCAGCTGGCGCTCACCAAGAACATCGCCGTGCACCCGCTGAAGAACTACATCGAGCACGTCGACCTGCTGGTCGTCAAGAAGGGCGAGCGGGTCTCGGTCGACGTCCCGGTGATCGTCTCCGGCGACCCGGCCCCCGGCACGCTGGTCCTGCAGGAGGTCGACAACATCACCATCGAGGTCGACGCGCTGAACATCCCCGAGGAGCTGCACGTCAGCATCGAGGATGCCGAGGCCGGCACCACCATCACCGCGGCCGACATCGAGCTGCCGAAGGGTGCCACCCTGGTCACCGAGGGCGAGTCGGTCCTCGTCGCGGTGAACGAGGCCCCGACCGCCGAGGCCATGGAGGAAGGCCTGGACACTGAGGCCGCCGAGGAGCCCAAGGGCGAGGCCGAGGGCGGCGAGGCCGCGGAAGAGGCCTCCGAGTAGTCCTCTCGAGAAGTTCGAGTGTCAACACCCACCGATGTGCCGGGCGCCGGCGAGCTCGTGCTGCTCGCCGGCCTCGGCAATCCGGGCCCCCGGTACGAGACCACCAGGCACAACATCGGGTTCCTGGTGCTGGACGAGCTCGCCGACCGTGTGGGCGGCTCGTTCAAGGCGCATCGCACCAACGTGGCGCTGCTGGAAGGCCGGTTGGCCGGCGTCCGCGTCGCGATGATCAAGCCGCGTAGCTACATGAACCTCTCCGGCGGTCCGGTCAAGGCGGCCGCGCAGTACTTCGGCGTCGAGCCGAGCGGGATCGTGGCCGTGCACGACGAGCTGGATCTGGACTTCGGCGTGGTCCGGCTCAAGTTCGGCGGCGGCGAGAGCGGCCACAACGGCCTGCGCTCGCTGACGTCGGCGTTGGGTACCCGCAACTACTACCGGGTGCGGTTCGGCATCGGCCGCCCGCCCGGGCGGATGAACCCGGCGGACTACGTGCTGAAGGACTTCTCCACCGTGGAGCGCAAAGAACTGGCGTTCCACATCGACCGCTGCGCCGACGCGGTCGAGGCCCTCGTCACCAAAGGCCTCGCCGCGGCACAGAACACCTATCACTGACATCCTCGGCGCGGGTCGTTCTCCGCCGCCCTCGACTGCGCGGGCGCGTGCGGCACATTCGCACGCCAATCCCGCCGGTGCGGTGTCGACCGGCCATGTCTCAATGCGCGAGGTCGGGCTCCTGGTGCAGTCGGACCCCGGCCGCCACGTCACGCGGACGCCTGCGTGATCTCCTTCGCGTACTCGATCGCCGTCGCCGCCCGCTTGACCTTGCCGGACGGCGTCTTCGGCAAGCTGCCCGGCGGCAACACCACGACGGAGTACGGCCGCACGCCGACAGCATCGGTCACCCGGGTGGTCACCGCGCGGGCGATCTCCTTCTCCTGATCCGTGCCTGCCAGCCGCGACTCCAACACCACGGCGTATCGCTCGCGTCGCGTGCCTGCGTCGATCCGCACCGCGATCGCGTTGCCCGCGCGAACTCCGTCGACCGATTGCGCTGCGCGCTCCACGTCCGTCGGGTAGATGTTGCGGCCGCCCATGATGATGACGTCCTTCTTGCGGCCACAGATGACGATCTGGCCGTCCGCGAGATAACCGAGGTCACCGGTGGGGAACCAGCCCTCGGCGTCCCGCAGGTCCAGTGGCCCGTCGACGGTGAGGTAGCCGGGCGTGATCGAGTCGCCGCGCAGCTGAATCTCGCCCACGTGCCGATCGGGCAGCACGTTGCCGGACTCGTCGACGATGCGGGCCTCCAACCCGGGCAGCGGCGTACCCAGCAGCGCGAACTGCCGAACCTTGTCGGTCTCCCTCCGCGGGTCGTCCTCCGGCACCGGGACCGCGCGGTTGCCGTTCTCCAGCGCCTCGGCCTCCACCACGTCGACCTGCAGGCCGCTGAACAGCGGCGCGAACGACACCGCGAGCGTGGCCTCGGCCATGCCGTCGGCGGCGAACACGCAGCGCGGGTCCAGCCCGAAGCGAGCGCCCGCGTCGGTGAAGGTACGCACCGCGCTCGCGTCGATCGGCTCGGCACCGTTCAGCGCGATACGCAGGCTGGACAGGTCGTACTTGTCGTCCTCGACCCGTGCCAGGCGCTTGCCGACCACCGCGTAGGCGAAGTTCGGCGCCGCGGTGACGGTCGCCTTGTACCGGGAGATCAGGTCGATCCACAGCAGCGGCCCGGCCAGGAACTCCGCCGGGGTGACCTTGACCAGCTCCACGCCGAACGTCATCGGCACGGTGAGAAAGCCGACCATGCCCATGTCGTGGAACGTCGGCAGCCACGAGACCATCACGTCACGATCCACGTCGAGCTCGGCCCGATCGCGCATCGCGGTCATGTTCGCGATCAGGTTGCCGTGGGTGATCTTGACCGCTTTCGGGTCCGCGGTCGATCCGCTGGTCAGCTGCAGCAGCGCCAGGTCGTCCTCGCCCATCGGCACCGGCTCGTCGAGCGATTCGGGGTGGTCGAGCAGTTCGCTGATCAGCAGGTAGCGGATGCCGTTCTCCTCGAGCACCGGCGCCAGCTGGTCGAACGGGTCGCCGAGCAGCACCAGTTCCGCGGAGATCATGCGCAGCACGCGCAGCGTGTCCGAGGCCCATTCGGCCAGGTCGGTGCGCGGGGTCGGCTGGTGCAGCATCGTCACACTGCCGCCTGCCAGCCACGTGGCTTGCACGGTCGGCGCGATGACCACCGGTGCGGCGGCCAGCACCCCGACCGACTGCCCCGGCTTGAGACCTGCGGCGATCAGTCCCGCGGCGAAGCGCCTGGCCTGCTGGTGGATCTCGGCCCAGGTCTGATGCTTCGGCTCGTACGGCTCACCGGTGACGATTCCGCGGCGCGATCCACCAGCGGAGGTAGCGCTGGCGACCATCGTGTCGACGAACCTGCTCATACCCGAAACGATACTGGCGGACGGTCAACTGTTACTCGGCGGTATGTCCAGTGACACTCGGTCGACCTGGCCGTTTCCGTGCCGCCGGGTTGATATGCAAGTAGTTACTTGCATATGATTGCGGAGTGGGCGACGTCTACAAAGCACTGGCCGACCCGACCCGGCGACTCATCCTGGACGAGCTGGCCGAGCGGGACGGGCAGAGCCTGTTCGAGTTGTGCGGCCGGCTGGCCATGCGGCACGACGTCACGTCGAGCAGGCAGGCGATCACCCAGCACATCGCCGTCCTGGAGGAGGCCGGGCTGGTCAGCGTCCGCCGCTCCGGGAGAACGCGCATCCATCATCTGCACACCGAGCCACTCCGCGAGATCGTCGAGCGCTGGCTCACCGCCCGGGAGGACTGAATGGCTGTCCGCATCACCATCACCAGCGTGTTCGTCGACGATCAGGCCAAGGCGCTGGCCTTCTACACCGAACGGCTCGGCTTCCGACTGAAGCACGACGTGCCGATGGGCGAGCACCGCTGGCTCACCGTGGTCAGCCCGGACCAGCCGGACGGACCCGAGCTGCTGCTCGAGCCCGATCAGCACCCGGCGGCCAAGGCCTACAAGGAGGGGCTGGTCGCCGACGGCATCCCGGCCGCGTCGTTCACCGTCGACGACGTGCGCGCAGTGCACAAGGAGCTGACCGAACAGGGCGTGCGGTTCACCCAGGAGCCCGCCGAGATGGGCCCGGTGATCACCGCCGTGTTGGACGACACGTGCGGAAATCTCATCCAGTTGACGAGCCCGGTCGCGTAGCGCCTGCGGGATCCGACGCGACCCAGGCTCGCTGCCGCCGCGTTTCCACGGCTCGCGGGTGGTAGTGCTTGCGTACCCAGTCGACCGCTTGCGTCGGCGGGACTCCGCTGAGCGTGGCGAGGACGGCGAGCGCGGTCCCGGTCCGGCCGATGCCACCACGGCACGCGATCTCCACCCGCTCGGCGGCCGCACGCTCGTGGGCCTCGCGCAGCGCGTCGATCGCGTCGGCCGGGTCGCGCGGCAGGCGGAAATCACCCCAGCGGACCCAGCGGCTCGGCCACGCCAGGACGCCGGGATCCCGCCCCAGCAGGTAGACGGCGAACTCCGGCTGTCCGAGCCGGCCCCGAGGGCGCTTGATGCCGGTGCCGCGCACCTTCCGGCCGTCGGGCAGCTGCACGACACCGGGTTCGTCATCCCATGCGCCCACTCGCACCCCTCTGTCCGTACTCGTCTACTCGACGGCGGATCCCCGGGCAGCCCGGCGGGCTACTCGACGGTGTCGGCGAGCTCCATCCAGCGTTGCTCGACCGACTCCTTCTCGGCCAGCACGTTCTTCAGCTCCATGTCGAGTTCGAGCAGCCGGTCCGGGTCGGTGGCCGCCTCCGCCAGCGCGGCATGCAGCTTCTGTTCCTTGTCGTGCAGCGAATCCAGCTTGCGCTCGAGGCGGGCGAGCTCCTTGCGCGCCGCGCGCTGCTCGGCCGCCCGCGAGGCAGGCTTGGCGGACTCCTGCTGAGCCGGCTTCTTCTCGGCTGCCGCATCCCGCCGCCGCGCGAGGTACTGCTCGATCCCGCCGGGGACACTGGTCACCGCACCGTCGCCGTACAGCGCGTACACGGCGTCACAGACTCGCTCGATCAGATACCGGTCGTGCGAGACCACCACCAGCGTTCCCGCCCAGCCGTCGAGCAGGTCCTCGAGCTGCTGCAGGGTGTCGATGTCCAGATCGTTGGTCGGCTCGTCGAGCAGCAGCACGTTCGGCTCGGCCATCAACAAGCGGCACAGCTGCAACCGCCGCCGCTCACCACCGGACAGCTCGTCCACCGGCGTCCACTGCCGCTTGGGCGGGAACCCGAACTTCTCCGCCAACTGCGAGGCGGACAGCTCGTGCTTGCCCAGCACGACGCGCCGGGCGACCTCCTCCAGCGCTTCGAGCACACGTAGATCCCCGGGCAGGTCGTCCAGCTCCTGACGCAGCCACGCCAACCGGACCGTCTTACCCCGCACCAGCCGCCCGGCGTCCGGCTCCAGCGCGCCGGCGAGCAGGCGCAACACCGACGTCTTGCCCGAGCCGTTCACGCCGACCAGGCCGATCCGATCACCGGGGCCGATCCGCCAGGTCACGTTGTCCAGCAGCCGACGCGAGCCGAGCGTGAGCGAGACGTCTTCCAGCTCCAGGACGGTCTTGCCCAGCCGCCGCTTGGCGAACGCGTGCAGCTCCACGGTGTCGCGCGGCGGCGGCACGTCCGCGATCAGCGCCTCGGCGGCCTCGATCCGGAAGCGCGGCTTCGAGGTCCGCGCGGGCGGTCCCCGGCGCAGCCAGGCGAGTTCCTTACGCACCAAATTCCTGCGCTTCTCCTCCGCCGCGGCGGCCAGCCTCGCGCGCTCGGCGCGGGCGAAGATCCAGTCCGAGTATCCGCCCTCGTACTGCTCGACCGAGCCGTTGACGACCTCCCACGTGCGGTCGCACACGGTGTCGAGAAACCAGCGGTCGTGGGTGACGACCACCAGACCCACCCGGCGCGCCAGCAGGTGATCGGCCAGCCACTGGATGCCTTCGACATCCAGGTGGTTCGTCGGCTCGTCGAGGATGAGCAGGTCGAGTTCCCGCACCAGCGCGGCGGCCAGTGCGACCCGGCGCCGCTGCCCGCCGGACAGCTCGCCGGTCGGCGACTCCCAGCCCAGCGCCTCGATGCCCAGCCCGGTGACGATGCTGCGCACCCGCGGGTCGGCCGCCCACTCGTGATCCGCGCGGTAGCCCTCCAGCACCACGTCACGCACCCGGGCGGACGGATCGAGATCGCTGCGCTGAGTCACCACCGCCATGCGCAGATCCCGCGCCCGGCTGACGCGACCGGAGTCCGGTGGTTCGAGCCCGGCGAGCAGCTCCAGCAGCGTCGTCTTGCCACTGCCGTTGAGGCCCACCACACCGATGCGCTCCCCGGCGTGGACGCCGAGCGAGACGCCGTCGAGCAGCACACGCTCGCCGAACGACTTGTGGACGGACTCCAGGTTGATCAGATTGCTCACGCGTCAACCTCGCGGTCGATCACGGTCGTCACGCATGCACCTCGGGCGGCGTCGGTCTGGACGGTTCGCTGCTGATCACCCGGGCGCCAGGCACCGGCCCCTGCGCCACACGCACCGTCCGGCACACTCCGGCCCCGGACAGCTGCGCCGCCACCTCGACCGCGGCGTCGCCGTCGGTGCACAGGAACGCGCATGTCGGCCCGGACCCGGAAACGATACCGGCCAGCGCACCGGCGTCCACACCCGCACGGAGCGTGCGGCGCAGCGACGGCCGCAACGACACCGCGGCCGCCTGCAAGTCGTTGCCCAGCAGCAGGCCCAGTTGACGCGGGTCACCGGACGCCAGGGCCTCCAACAGCGGCTGGTGCGAGCCGAGCCGCGGCGGGTCACCTTCCTCGCGCAGCCGATCCAGCTCGCCGTACACCCGCGGCGTGGACAGTCCGCGATTGCTGAACGCCAGCACCCAGTGGTACGTGTGCCTGCCCAGCACCGGGACCAGCTGCTCACCGCGGCCGGTCCCCAGCGCCGTACCGCCGGAGAGCGCGAACGGCACGTCACTGCCGATCCGGGCGCCGATCCGCATCAACTCGTCGCGGCTGATGTCCAGCCGCCACAACGCGGCCAGCCCGACCAGCGCGGCCGCGGCGTCCGCGCTGCCGCCCGCCAGGCCGCCCGCGACCGGAATGCCCTTGTTGATGACCACCCGGACCTTGGTCTCGTCCTCCGAGCGGCCGACATGTGCCGCCAGTTCCCGCACCGCACGCCAGGCCAGGTTGTTCGCGCCGTGCGGGACGTCGCCGGCGCCTTCCCCGCTGACCTCGACCCCCGGCTCGTCCCCGGCGGCCACGGTGACCTCGTCGGTCAGCGACAACGCCTGGAACACCGTCGTCAGCTCGTGGTACCCGTCCGCTCGTTTGTCACCGACGGACAGGTGCAGGTTGATCTTCGCCGGCACTCGCACGGTCACCGGAGGTGGTACAACGGCAAGCACGATGTCAGCGTACGCCTGTCATGCTTGGCGACCCCACGGCAGCGCCCGTGTCCGGTGGCCGAACCCGCGTCAGGCGGCCTGCAACAGCTGCTCGACCACCGCGCGCCGAGCGCGCACCGAGGCCGGAGCACTCGCCTGGGCGCTGACCAAGCCGCCGTGCTCACGGATCCACGCCAGCGCCTGCTCGGCGTTGCTGCCGCGGACACCGATCCGGTAGCGGGCCACCGGCGTCTCCACCACGCGGGTCTTGCCGCCGCTGATGGTGGCGATCTGCACCTCGTTGCGGTCCTCGGCCGCGGGCAGCAGCGTCTCCACCGTGGCGTGGCCGACCAGCAGGACGTCGGCGACAGCGTCGTAGTCGCGGACGACCTGCGACGTCGACGACACGGCCGGCAACAGCGCGTGCGCGGTGTAGCTGGTCTGGTCGGTCAGCAGCGACAGCACCGTGCCCGCCTCGAGCAGCCGCCCGTCGGCGAACAGCGCGACGCCGTCGCACACCTTGCGCACCACGTCGGCCTCCCGGGTGGCCAGCACCACGGTGATGCCCAGCTCGGCACGGGCCCGGTCGATCGCGGCGAGCACGCCGCCTGCCTGCTCGGCGTCCAGGCCCAGCGTCGGCTCGTCGAGCAGCAGCACGGACGGCTGCGTGGCGAGCGCGCGAGCCAGCACGACCCGACGGCGCTGGCCCTCGTTCAGTTCACCGGGCGAGCTGATGGCCGCCCTGGTCAAGCCCACCAGGTCGAGCAGTTCGGCGACGCGGGCGCGCCGGGCGGCACCGTCCAGGCCGAGCCGCTCCAACGGCAGCGCCACGTTGCCTGCGACGGTGCGCTCCGCACGCAGGCCGAACGAGTCCACCAGCGCGAACTGTCCGCGCAGGTCACGCAGCCGGCGACCGGACAGCTCGCCTGCGTCCAGCTCGTCGACGAGCACCGTGCCCGCCTCGGGAGCCTCGCGCAGGCCGAGCAGCCGCAGCAGCGTGCTCTTGCCCGCGCCCGCGGGGCCGAGCAGCCCGAAGATCGCGCCGGACGGGATGTCGAACTTCACCCCGCGCAGCGCGGACGGCGGATGTTCGTCGGACGGGATGGTCTTGGTGATGTTGTCAACGGTGATCAAGTCGGTCTCCTGAAGCCGCGCAACCCAACGCACACCGCTTCCCCAGCGCATGCGGAGTGGATTGCAAAGAAAAGGAAGAAAAGGACTTAGCGGGCGAGATGGGCCGTCAGCGGCAACAAGCGCAGACGGTGCGCTTGCACTGATCGACGACGCGACGCTTCGTCAACATTCGAGACCGATACATGTCAGAATTCCTCCATCGGTCCTGGCGGAAGCACCTGCCCGCCGAGGCGGGTGGTTGCTGCGACGTCATAGAGCCAGGTCTCTCGGCCGCTCGGGATGGATACCCCAGCATTACAGCCGATGTTGCTCATTCCTGGCAACACCGGGCCGGTCGTTCTTGTTCCACATCACACGGATCGCCGCGCGCGCCCGAGGTGATCTTGACGCTGCGTCGAGCGGTTACCGGCGCGCAGCCGCCAGCCGGGTGAAGTCCGAAACGGTGAGCTGCTCGCCCCGGGTAGCCGGGTCGATCCCGGCGGCGCGGAGCAGTTCTTCGGCGCGTGGCGCGGAGCCCGCCCACGTGGCCAGCGCGGCCCGTAGCGTCTTGCGCCGCTGCGCGAAAGCGGCGTCGACCACTGCGAACACGTCCTGGACGGGGACGTCGGCGGGCGACTCGCCGCGCTCGAAGGCGACCAGGGCGGAGTCGACGTTGGGCACCGGCCAGAACACCGCGCGCGGCACGGCAGCGACCTTTCTTGCCCTTCCGTACCACGCGAGCTTCACGCTCGGGACACCGTAGCTGCGGCTGCCGGGGCCTGCCGCCATGCGATCGGCCACCTCGGTCTGCACCATCACCAGCGCCGTGCGCAGTGACGGCAACTCGGCGAGCAGATGCAGCACCACCGGGACCGCCACGTTGTAGGGCAGATTCGCCACCAACGCGTTCGGCGCCTCGGTCAGATCGCGTGCGGACAAGCGCAACGCGTCGGCCGCCAGCACGTGCAGGCGCCCCAGATCGCCCCCGCGCTCGGCCACCGTCTCGGGCAGGCGACCGGCCAGCAGCGGATCGACCTCCACCGCGTGCACCGACGCGCCCGTGGCGAGCAGACCGAGCGTCAGCGAGCCGAGCCCCGGCCCGACTTCCAGCACCACGTCGTCGCCGCCGACCCCGGACAGCTGCACGATGCGGCGCACCGTGTTGGGGTCGTGCACGAAGTTCTGACCGAGCTTCTTGGTCGGCCGGACCCCGAGCTCGTCGGCCAGCCTGCGGATGTCCGCAGGTCCCAGGAGTGCAACGGTCACCGGCGCAGCCTAATCACCGGCGCTCGAACCGTGCGTGGCGACTCAGCGCGGCAGGCCCAGCTTGGCCGCACAGGCCGGCCAGGCACCGTAGCCGCCGCGAGAATCGCGCACCTTGGTCGCGATGGCGATCTGCTGTTCCCTGCTGGCCTCGTGCGGGTACGCCGCGTACGCGTCGCCGCCGTAGGCGTCCCAGGTGCCCTTGTTGAACTGAAGGCCGCCGTAGTAGCCGTTGCCGGTGTTGATCGACCAGTTGCCGCCGGACTCACACTGGGCCAGCTGGTCCCACACGCCCGCGTCGTCGATCTCCGGCATCTTGGTGCCGACCTTGACGACCCGCTGCTTGGCCTTGCGGATGACCGTCTTGGCGATCTCTTCGCGGTCGATCTCGACGTTGTTCTTCTTCGTGACCCGGTAGGTCACCAGCGCGAGGCCGGCCTTGCCTTCCTCGACGACCTTGGTCTTGCCCGCCTCGAGGGTGTCGTCCTCGATCTCCTTGACCGGCGGCTCGATCGGCTCCTTGACCTGGATGGTGAACGTGCCGGTACGGGTGATCTCGACCGTCGAGCCGTCCTTGAGCTCGCGGGTCAGGCCGTTCTCCACCTTGTCCTTCGGGCCGATCTTGATGCCCTTGGACTTGAGGAACTCCTCGACGGTGATGGCGTGCGTCTGGATCGTCTGCGGCTTCTCACCGCCGTCGACCAGCGTGATCTTCTTGAGGGTCTTGATCTCCAGGATCATGCCGTCCAACGGCACTTCGCCGTGCTGCGGCGCGGAGATCCACGCACCCTGGGCGACCAGGTTGCTCTTGCCCAGCTGGACCAGCGCGTCACGCACCGTGGTGGCGCGCACCCAGGTCTGCCGCTGCTTGCCGTCCTCGATCACCGTGAGCTGGCGGCCACGCTCCAGCTTGATGACGCCGTTGTCGCCGATCTCGGCGTTCGGCGCCAGCGACAGCGCGTCGTGCGGGCCGACCTTGATGCCCGCGTCCTCCAGCACGTCGCCGACCGTGCTGCCGAACGTCGAGACGACCCGTTCCTTGCCGTCGACGTTGATCGTGACGCTCTTGTTCATCGCGAGCGCCACGCCGCCGCCGGTCATGGACACCAGCACGGCCATGACGGCGCCCTTGAGGAAGCGCCGCTTCCACTTCTGCGCCGCGGTGACCTGCTGCTGCGGCTCGTCGGAGGAGGTCTCGGGGGCGACCGCGGGAGCGGCCTTGGCCGCCGGGATCTCCTCCTCGATCGGCGGCAGCATCGTCGTCTCGGCGTTGATGAGCCGGATCAGCTCATCGACGTCGATGTCCAGGGTGCGCAGCATCTCGCCGGCCTGCGGGCCGAGCGAGGCGTACACGTCCTGCTCGGTGATCGACGGTTCCGGCGAGAACAGCGAGCTGTCCAGTTCCTGGTCCAGCTCGGCCAGGCCCGGGAAATCGGCGTAGCCGTGGTCCGGGGCTCGGTAGCCGTCGCGGTAGCCCAGCGGCGGCCAGTCAAGCTCTGCAACTGCGGTATTCGATGGGCGCGAGTCGGGGCGGCGCCACTCATCGACGGTCACGAGGTACAGGCCTTTCGGGGTAAGGGTCCTGCTCTTCCGGCGTGCGCCACTCCGGGGAAAAGTGACTCACACCGGTGGAGTCCGCTACTCAGCGTCCTCCTGAGGTCGTACGGTCACGGGACAATAACGGACACCGCGGGCTTGTGCAAACACCTCCCGGAGTAATCGGACGTATCTCACCCACCCAAGTGGAGCAATCCGCCCGATCAGGCATTACGCAGAGTTCAGCTCGAGGTCACGGAACGGAATCGAAAGACCCGTTCCGCCGCGGCGGTGGTTGCTTCGGCCAGCTCCTCGACGCTCTCTTCGCGCAGGTCAGCAAGATCGCGAACGGTATAGGCGACGCAGTACGGCTCGTTCGGCCTTCCCCGGAACGGATGCGGTGTGAGAAATGGCGCATCCGTCTCCACCGTGAACTGGCCGAGCGGGACGAGCTTGGCCGCTTCCCGCAGCGGTCTGGCGTTCCGGAACGTGACCGGCCCGGCGAACGACAGCACGTACCCGGCGTCCAGGCAGCGGCGCGCGACGCCCGCGTCCCCCGAGAAGCAGTGAAAGATCACCGTCTCCGGCGGTCCTTCTTCATCGAGGATGCGCAGCACGTCGTCGTGCGCGTCGCGGTCGTGGATCATCAGCGGCTTGCCGAGGCGCTTCGCCAGGTCGATGTGCCAGCGGAACGCCTCCTGTTGGGCCTGCGGCGGCGAGTAGTCCCAGTAGTAGTCCAGGCCGGTCTCGCCGATCGCGACCACGCGCGGCTGGGCCGCCAGGCGCTCGATCTCCGCCTGTTCCTTCTCCCCGAACGTCGCGGTACGCGTCGGATGGATCGCCACAGCCGCGTACAGCCGCTCGTCCCACGTCGCCGCCTCAGCGGCCCACCGCGCAGCCGCCAGGTCGTCAGCGACCGTCACAGCGCGGGTGACGCCGACCGAGCCGGCACGGTCCAACGCTTCGGCAACCTGGGCAGGCGTGGTCAGCCCGCACGCGTCCAGATGCGTGTGCGCGTCGACCACGTCGACGGGCAGCCGTTCCGGAAGCGGCGGGCGTTCGGCGCGACTCACTTGATCGGCGCGAAGTCCGGGCCGGTCTCGGCGAGCTTCGGGTCGAGCTTGGCGAACAACGGCTTCGGCTTCTCCAACGGGCGGCCGACCTCGATCGGCGTCGACTCCCAGCGCGCCTGCTCGGCCGCGTAGTCACCGCTGATGATGGCGTGCCGCTTGCCGGGCAGATCGAGATCCTCCACCTCGGACACCTCGGGCTGGGCCGCCCACACCCCGGTGCCGCCGAGCGCCTCGTGCACCTTCTGCGCCGCATGCGGCAGGAACGGGGTCAGCAGGGTATTGGCGTCCTGCACCACCTGCAGCGCCGTGTGCAGCACGGTGTCCCGGCGCTCCGGGTCGTCCTTCAGCTTCCACGGCTGCTGGTCGGACAGGTACTTGTTCGCCGCGGACACCACGCGCATGGCCTCGGAGATACCCGCCCGGAACCGCGAGCGGGCCAGCTCCTTGCCGACCGTCTCGTAGGCCGCGCGAGCCTGCGCCTTGAGCTGCTCGTCGGCCTCGGTCGGCGTGCTCGGCCGCGGGATGGCGCCGACGTTCTTGTGCGCCATGGACAGCGCCCGGTTGACCAGGTTGCCCCACTCGTTGGCCAGCTCGAAGTTGACCCGGCGGACGAACTCCTCCCACGTGAAGTCCACGTCCTGGGTCTCCGGCCCGGCCGCGGAGATGAAGTACCGCAGCGTGTCCGGCCCGAACTCGGCGAGGAACTCGTGCAGGTAGATCACCGTGCCGCGGGACGTGGAGAACTTCGAGCCGCTCATCGTCAAGTACTCCGACGAGGCGATCTCGGTCGGCAAGTTCAGTTCGCCGTACGGGCCGGGCGTGCCGCCCTTGTCGCCCCGGCCGTTGTGGCCGAGCAGCAGCGCGGGCCAGATCTGGGCGTGGAACGTGATGTTGTCCTTGCCCATGAAGTACACACACTGCGCCGCCGGGTCGTTCCACCACGCCTGCCAGGCGTCCGGGTCGCCGCTGCGGCGCGCCCACTCCACCGACGCGGAGAAGTAGCCGATCACCGCGTCGAACCACACGTAGAAGCGCTTGAGCGGTTCGTCGCGCCAGCCGTCCAGCGGAATCCGCACACCCCAGTCCAGGTCACGGGTGATCGGCCGTGGCCGCATGTCGTCGATCAGGTTGCGGGTGAAGTTGACGACGTTGGGCCGCCAGTCGGTCTTCGACGCCAGCCACTTGCCCAGCGTCTCGGTGAACGCGGGCAGGTCGAGGAACAAGTGCTCGGTCTCGATGAACTTCGGCGTCTCGCCGTTGATCCGGCTTTTCGGGTTGATCAGCTCGGCGGCGTCCAGCTGGTTGCCGCAGTTGTCGCACTGGTCACCGCGCGCGCCGTCGTAGCCGCAGATCGGGCAGGTGCCTTCGACGTAGCGGTCGGGCAGCGTGCGTCCGGTGGACGGGCTGATCGCGCCGCGCGTGGTCTTCGGGATGACGTAACCGTTGCGGTACATGGCCAGGAACAGTTCCTGCACCACGTGCGCGTGGTTGCCGGTCGTGGTCCTGGTGTACAGGTCGTAGGTGACGCCGAGGCCCTGCAGGTCGTCGACGATGACGCGGTGGTACTTGTCCGCGGTCTGTTCCGGCGTGAGGCCTTCCTTCTCCGCCTGCACCAGGATCGGCGTGCCGTGCTCGTCGGAGCCGGAGACCATCAGCACCCGATTGCCCGCCATTCGCTGGTATCGCGCGAACACGTCGGACGGGACGCCGATACCGGAAACATGGCCAATGTGGCGGGGACCGTTGGCGTAGGGCCAGGCCACCGCGGTCAGGATCGGGGTGCTCATGTTTTTAGCCTACGGTGCCCGCCGATCGCCTTTTGCAGTGGTCAGCACGCTGGTACGGCGGCCGCACACCGGCCGGCCGATCGGGCAAGGCGGCACACTTCGGACTTCTCCGCCGGCGCGGCGGGCTGCACTATGGGCCGGTGAGGGTGGACCGCATTCGGCTGGACGTCTCCGCACCGGTGGAGGCGGTCGTGGCCGTGCTCGACGAGCGGGCTCGCCGCCGTGATCTGCCTCCTCCCGCGGCGCTTGTCGGTGACTGGTTCGGCTCGCGCGCGGTGGTGGCCCCGTCGGTACGGCTGCGGCCCGCCGGCGCGGAGGATGCCTACCAGATCCCGACGCGTGCTCGGCCCGTGCACGCCACGGGTGACGGAGCGGTCGGCGGCGGCTGGCTCGGCTACCTCGGATACGACCTGGCCGCTGCAGCAGGCGCGCGCGGCATGCTGCCGTCGGCGGTATGGGGCTGGGCCGATCACGTCCTGCGGCTCGACACCGACGGGTGCTGGTGGTTCGAGTCGCTCGGGGTCGACGAGCCCGCCGAGCGCGCCGCCGAACTCGAAGCCGTGCTGGCCGAGCCGGTCCCACCACCTGCCGGTTGGACGCCGACCGTGCTGCACCGGCCGGACGAAACCACGCACGCCAAAGCGGTGCGGGCGACCCTGGAAGCCATCGCGGCCGGTGAGCTGTACCAGGCCAACATCTGCACGCGCTTCACCGGGACGTTCGACGGGCTGCCCGCGGAGCTGTTCGGCGCGGGCGTGTCCGCGTTCCGGCCCCGCCGCGCGGCACTGCTGTCCGGCGAGTGGGGCGCGGTCGTCTCGCTGTCGCCGGAACTGTTCCTGTCACGGCACGGCCGCACGGTGCATTCCACGCCGATCAAAGGCACGCTCCCGCGCCGCGGGCCCGCGGACGACGCCAACGCGCGACGGCTGCGTGAGTCGGTCAAGGACGTCGCGGAGAACGTGATGATCACCGATCTGGTGCGCAACGATCTGGGCAGGGTCAGCGTCGTCGGTTCGGTCACCTTGCCCGAGCTGCTGCGTGTGCGTCCCGCTCCGGGCGTATGGCACCTCGAGTCGACCGTGCGCGCCACACTGGCCCGCGAGCGCACCGACGCCGACCTGTTGCGTGCGGCCTTCCCGCCCGGGTCGGTCACCGGCGCGCCGAAGATCCGCGCGCTGGAGTTGATCTCCCAGCTCGAAGCCGTCCCTCGTGGGGTGTACTGCGGCGCCATCGGGATGGTCTCCCCGGTCGCCGGGCTCGAGCTCAACGTCGCCATCCGCACGCTGGAGCTGCGGGACGGACTGATCGAGCTCGGGGTCGGTGGGGGCATCACGGCATCGTCGGATCCGGCGCTCGAGTGGCAGGAGTGTCTGCACAAGGCGGCACCGCTGGAGTCCGTGTTGGCCCGCGGCGCCGGGAATGCCGGGTGCGCTCGCGATGTTGGGCTCGGTTAGCGTGGCTAACCAAGGAGGGTCAGTGGCGAGCACACCACAAGCGCAGATCGGTTACCGGGCACTGCCGCGGGAAGTGTGGGTTCTGGTCTCCGCGAACGTGCTCATCGCGGCGGGCTTCGGACTGGTCGCACCCGCCATCCCGGTTTTCGCCAAGAGCTTCGACGTCGGCATCTCCGCCGCATCGCTGGTGGTCAGCGCGTTCGCCGGAGCCCGGCTGCTGTTCGCCCCCGCCACCGGCCCGCTCATCACCAAGCTCGGCGAGCGCAAGGTGTACATGACCGGCCTGATCATCGTGGCCGTCTCCACCGGTGCCGCCGGGTTCGCGCAGACCTACACTCAGCTGGTCGTCTTCCGTGGCCTGGGCGGCATCGGGTCGACCATGTTCACCGTCTCCGCGGTGGCGCTGTTGATCCACCTGACCCCGCCACCGCTGCGTGGCCGGGCCTCCGGGCTGTTCGGCGCGGGCTTTCTGACCGGAAACGTGATCGGCCCGCTCGGCGGCAGCGGCCTGATGGTGATCTCGCTGCGGGCGCCGTTCCTGATCTACGCCGCGCTGCTGCTCGTGGCGAGCTTCCTGGTCTGGTTGCTGCTGCGCAACTCGACGCTGATCGGACAGGTTGACGCCGACACCGCGCCTGGCGTGACGCTCGGCCAGGCGCTGCGGAACCACGCCTACCGCGCTTCCCTGCTGGCGAACTTCGCGTTCGGCTGGTTCGTCTTCGGGGTGCGGGTCGCATTGCTGCCGTTGTTCATCGTCCAACAGCTGCACGAGAGCGAGTCGCTGTCCGGCATCGCGTTCGGCGTCTACGCGGCGGTGAACGTGGTCGCGTTGCTCCCGGTCGGCAGGCTGGCCGACCGGATCGGCCGCAAGCCGCTCATCCTCGTCGGGCTGGTGATCACCAGCGGCGGTGTGGTCTGGCTGGGCCTGAGTGGGTCGGTGGTGGAGATGCTGCTGGCCAGCGCGGTGGCCGGCATCGGAACGGGCGCACTCACCCCACCGAACCAGGCGGCGGTGGCCGACGTCGTGGGCGCCAAGGGGCGCGGCGGGCCGGTTCTGGCGGCGTTCCAGATGGCCGCCGACGTCGGCGCGATCATCGGCCCGTACGTGGCCGGGCTGATCGCCGAAGGCAGCTCGTTCGCCCTGGCTTTCGGGGTGACCGGGGCGTTGACGCTGCTGGCCGCCGCCGTGTGGCTGCCCGCGCCGGAGACGTTGCCGCGAACGCCGGACGAACCGCACCACCCGACACCCGAGCAGGCGTGCGAGCTCGACGCGCAGGAGGCTCGCTAGCCGCGTCGCTCCTTGGCGGCCAGCACGGCGTTGTACAGGTCGCGGGCGGACACCCCGGCGCGCTGCGCCACCGAAGCCGCGACGTCCTTCAGCCGCTCGCCACCCATGGCCTCGGCTTCGACGTAGGGCACGAGCTCCTCGACGTCGGGCGGCGGTGGTTTTTCGGCAGGCGCCAGCACCACGGTGATCTCGCCCTTGACGCCCCCGGCGGCCCAGTCCGCCAGGTCACCGAGCGGCGCCCGGCGAACCTCCTCGTACCGCTTGGTCAGCTCCCGGCACACCGCAGCGACCCGGTCTTCACCCAGCACCTCCGCGGCATCGGCCAACGTGCGAGCCAGCCGATGCGGGGACTCGAAGAACACCGTCGTCCGGCGCTCGTAGGCCAGCTCGCGGAAGAAGGCACGGCGCGCGCCGTCCTTGCGCGGCACGAAGCCCTCGAAGCAGAACCGGTCGGCGGGCAGCCCGGAGAGCGCGAGCGCCGTGGTGACGGCGGACGGCCCCGGCAAGCACGTCACCGGGAGGCCGGCGTCCAGGCAAGCGTTGACCAGCGAGAACCCAGGGTCGGAGACGCTCGGCATGCCCGCGTCGGTCACCAGCAGCACCGTTTCGCCTTCCCAGATCGCGCCCATCAGCATGGGGACCTTGTCCAGCTCGACGGCGTCGTAGAAGCTGACGATGCGTCCCTCGGGGCGCACACCCAGCGCTGCGGCCAACGCACGTGTGCGGCGAGTGTCCTCGGCGGCGATCACGTCCGCGGTCACCAGCGCCTCCCGTAGGCGCGGCGAGGCGTCTCGACTGTCTCCCAGCGGGGTGGCGGCGAGTACCAGCATTCCGGTCACCCGGCGATCTTATGCGGATATCGCCGGGTATCGGCCCGGCAAGCCACACCGGCCTCACCCGGCTGGACCTACCATGGGCTCCCGTGACCGCGGTTCTGCCGGACGACCTTCGATCGAGCCCCCGCGGCTTCGGTGGTGGCCGTCCACCTTCCGACGCCGTGCTGGCGCTGCGTGGGCGCCCGCTCCCGTCGGACCGCGCACGGTCGTGGATCGTCACCGGAGTCGTCACCGCGCTGGCCGCCGTCGTGCGGCTGTGGAACCTGGGCTGGCCGACCGACCACGGCACCCCGGTCTTCGACGAGAAGCACTACGTGCCGCAGGCGTGGCAGATGCTGCGCAACGGCGGTTACGAGGACAACTACGGCTACGAGCTCGTCGTCCATCCGCCGCTGGGCAAGCAACTGATCGCCATCGGCGAGTGGCTGTTCGGCTACAACGGCTGGGGCTGGCGGTTCAGCGCCGCGATCTTCGGCATCGTGCTGGTGCTGCTGGTCGTCCGCATCGCGCGGCGGCTGACCAGGTCGACGCTGCTGGGCGCCATCGCGGGCGTCCTGGTGATCGCCGACGGCGTGCTGCACGTCCAGTCCCGGATGGGGATGCTGGACATCTTCCTCACGGTGTTCGTGGTGGCGGCCTTCGGCTGTGTGGTGATGGACCGCGAACAGGTCCGCGAACGCCTGGCCGAAGCGGTCACCCGCGGTTGGATCGACGACCCGTACGGCCCACGTCTCGGCTACCGCTGGTGGCGCGTCGGTGCCGGCGTGCTGCTCGGCCTGGCCTGCGGCGTCAAGTGGTCCGGCATGTACTTCGTGGTGGCGTTCGGGCTGCTCACGGTGGCCATGGACTTCAGCGCCCGGCGGACCGCCGGGGTCGAGCGTCCGCTGCGCGGGGTACTCCGGCGCGACCTGCTGCCTGCCGTGCTGACGCTCGGCGTGCTGGCCGTCGCGGTCTACCTCGCCACCTGGTGGGCCTGGTTCGCCAGCGAGACCGCCACCGACCGCAACTATGTGGAGATCGCGCAGGAACAGAGCGGCTTGCTCGCCTTCCTGCCCGACACGTTGCGGTCCTTCCTCGCGTACCACGTCAACGTGTTGGATTTCCACGCCGGGCTGCACACCCCGAAGGGTGATCCGCACCCGTGGGAGTCGAAGCCGTGGACATGGCCGATGGGCCTGCGGCCGATGCTCTATTACTGGGGCGACGGCGCCGAGGCCGCAGGCTGCGGGCGCGACGTGTGCGTGCGGGCGACGATGTTGATCGGTACGCCCGCGATGTGGTGGCTGTCCGTGCCGGTACTGCTGTGGGGTCTGTGGCGGTCGATCTTCCGGCTCGACTGGCGCTACGCGATGGTGCTGACCGGCTACTTCGCCGGATTCCTGCCCTGGTTCCGCGACGTCGACCGGCAGATGTACTTTTTCTACGCCACGCCGATGGCACCGTTTCTGATCCTGGCGTTGACCCTGGTCCTCGGCCAGGTTCTGGGCAGTGCGCAGGCGGGTCTGGAACGCCGGGGAACCGGGTTGCTGGCGGTGTCGTTGTACGTCGGTCTGGTGGTTGCGAACTTCGTCTGGCTCTGGCCGATTCTCAATGGGGACTCGATCACGAATGCGCACTGGCAAGCCGAGCTGTGGCTGCCCTCGTGGAAGTAAGCTGCTGACGTGATCGAGCGCGGCGCGCCGGGGGATCCACCCTCACGTCCGCTCACACCCGTCGCGTCGACGCGCCGGGCGCTGAGCAAGCTGATGCCCAGCGGAGGGCACCCCACCCGGGCAGTGCTGACCCTGTTCGCCGGATTCATCCTCTTCGGCACCGTGGTGCTGATGCTGCCGTTCTCCACCACCAGCGGGAAATCCACCGATTTCGTCACGGCGCTGTTCACCTCGACGTCCGCAGTGTGCGTCACCGGACTGACGGTGGTCGACACCGAGTTCTACTGGTCGGAGTTCGGCCACGTGGTGCTGCTGGTGCTGATGCAGATCGGTGGTATCGGCATCGTGACGATCGCGTCGGTGCTCGGGCTACTGGTCGCCCGCCGATTCAGCTTGCGCATGCAGATGACCATGCAGGCCGAGATGCGCGGCATCGGTTTCGTCGACGTGCGGCGCATCGTCACGCGAGTGGTGATCATCTGTGTGGTCATCGAGTCGATACTGGCGGTGATCCTGACCATCCGGCTGGTCACCGCCTACGGTCAGTCGTTCGGCCGGGCGTTGTACTCCGGCGTCTTCCACAGTGTGTCGACGTTCACCGGCGGCGGATTCTCCCTGCACTCCGACAGCCTGGCCCGCTACGCGGGCGACGGCTGGGTGACCGTCCCGGTCGCCATCGTCGGCATCATCGCCGGAATCGGCTTCCCGGTGCTGTTCGAGCTGGGCAGGCGGGCCAAGCACCCGCGTCGCTGGTCGCTGCACACCAAGATCACCCTGCTGACGTCGGCGATCCTGTTGGTGGTCGGGTTCGTGTTCCTGCTCGTCGCGGAGTGGGCCAACCCGCGGACGTTCGGCCCGATGGGCGTCGGCGCCAAAATCGTCTCGGCGCTGTTCGGGTCCGTGGTCCCGCGTTCGATCGGGTTGACCACCATCGACGTCAGCGACATGCGATCCGAGTCGCTGCTACTCTACGACGTGCTGATGTTCATCGGTGGCGGCAGCGCCAGTACCGCGGGCGGCATCAAGGTCACCACGTTCGCGCTGCTGGCGTTCGTCATCTGGGCGGAGATCCGCGGCGAGCCGACGGTGCACGTGATGGGCAGGCGGTTGTCGCCGATGGTGCAACGTCAGGCCTTGACGGTGGCGCTGCTGGGTGTCGGACTGGTCATGTCGACCACGATGGTCGTGCTGGCGCTGACCGACATTCGACTGGAGCGGGTGTTGTTCGAGGTGATCTCCGCGTTCGGCACCGTCGGGCTGTCCACCGGGGTGACCGGCGAGCTGCCCACCGCCGGAGTGCTCATACTGGCGGCGGTGATGTTCGTCGGCCGCATCGGGCCGATCACCACGGCGACCGCGCTGGCGTTGCGCGAGCGCCGCAGGCGCTACGAACTACCGGAGGAGCGACCGATCGTTGGCTAAGAAAGAGCATCCCGACAATCGCGCGGTCGTCATCGGGCTGGGCCGGTTCGGCAGCTCGCTGGCGCTCGAGCTGGTGTCCGGGCGCACCGAGGTGCTCGGGTTGGACCGCAGCGAGAAGCTGGTGAACGCCTGGGCCGACGATCTGACCCACGTGGCCGTCGTCGACAGCACGGACGAAGAGGCGCTGCGGCAGCTCAACGTGCAGGACTACCCGCGTGCAGTGGTGGCGATCGGCGCCGACCTCGAGGCGAGCATCCTGACCACGTCGATCCTGTCGGACTTCGGCATCAAGAAGATCTGGGCCAAGGCGTTGTCCCGCCAGCACGCCAAGATCCTGGAGCGGGTCGGCGCGCACCACGTGGTGCTGCCCGAGCACGACATGGGTGAGCGGGTGGCCCACCTGGTGATGGGCCGGATGCTGGACTACATCGAGTTCGAGGACGACTACGCCATGGTGAAGACCCTGGCGCCGCACGAGGTGGTCGGCAAGACGCTCGGCGAGTCGGCGCTGCGCAGCAAGTACGGGATCACCGTGGTGAGCATCAAGCGGCGCGGGGAAGGCTTCACCTACGCCACCGCGGAGACCGAGGTGCGGGCGGGAGATCTGCTGATCGTGGCCGGGAAGGCGTCGGACACCGAGCGGTTCGCCGAGCTCACCTGAGGCTGGGCAGCCCACCGACCACGCACACCCGGCTCGCTCGAGCGCGCAGCTGCCCTGCCGCGCGATGCGGCGCTTTCAAGCCGTTGCGACGCGCCTGCCCTGCGGCCGATGCGGTACTTCCATGCCGTTGCGACGCGCCTGCCCTGCGGCCGATGCGGCACTTCCATGCCGTGCGACACCCGTGCGCGCCGATCAGCTGCCGTCAGGCCCGCGGCATCATGCGGGTGACCGGTCCCTCGCGCGACTCCCCCGCCTTGGCCAGCCACTCGTTCATCTCCCGCACGATCGACTGCAGCGTCGGCCGGTTCCGCGGCTGGGCGTCCAACGCCGCCCGGAGCAGCCGCACGTGCACGCTCTGCTCCGGCAGCTGGGTCGGCGGCTCCGCCCGCGACGCCGCCACCAACGCCGCCATCGGCGTCTCCCGCACCCCGCGCGGCGGCTGGCCGGTCAGCGCGAAACTCACCGTCGCGGCAAGCTGCCAGGCATCCGACGCGGGCGTGGCAGGAGCGCCGTTGGCTGTCTCCGGCGCGGTGTAATCCGGTGTGCCGATCATCATCCCGGTGGCGGTCAGCTGCGAGTCGCCCTTGCTGCGGGCGATGCCGAAGTCGATCAGGTGCGGCATGCCCGCCGGGTCGATGATCACGTTCGACGGCTTCACGTCGCGGTGCAGCACGTCCCGCTCGTGCGCGGCGATCAGCGCGGAGGCCATGGTCGACCACAGCCGGGCCGCGGCCACGTCGTCGATCGGGCCGTTGCGGTCGACCGCGAACGCCAGCGCCTCACCCTCCAGGTACTCCATCACCAGCGCCAGGCCGTCGTGCTCCTCGACCAGGTCGTAGACCCGCACGCAGTTGGGGTGGTTGATCTGCGCCAGCGCTTTGGCCTCGCGCTGCATGCGTTGCTCGGTCTCGGCGTCCGGCGCGTGCGCGATCTTCAACGCCACCCGACGGTCCAGCTGCGTGTCGACGGCCTCCCACACCGTGCCCATGCCGCCGTGACCCAGTTTGCGCACGCGGCGATACCGCCCTTGCTTGTGCGGCAACGGGCCGACGGCCGCGGCGGCCGGAGCCGGGTTCGGTCGGGGCTGCGCCGGCGGCTCCGGCTTCGGCTGCGGAGCCACAGCGGTCGGCGGGTACTGCCGCGGCGGCGGTGGCGGCGGTGGCGGCGGAGCCGACGGCGGCTCGTACGGCGGCGGCTTCGGTGGTTCGTACGGCGGCGGAGCCGCGGCCAGCGCGGCCTTCCGCTCGGCCCGGCGGATGGTCTGCCAGCTCGGCGGCCCGACCATCACCAGCGGCACCAGCCCGAGGATGGTCAGCGGCACGAAACCCAGCCACAAGAACACCGCGGTGTTGGCGCTCACCGGCACGGTCAGCAGCACCAGGCCGACGAACGGCAGCCACAGCAGCCGCGCGGGCCAACGGGGACCACGCCGGGTGGCCAGCCGGGCCTGCAACACGATGAACAGCCCGGCCAGGATCGGCAGCCCGACCAGCGCCCCCAGGTAGAGCCAGTAGGTCAGCGAGCCGTTCGGGTAGAACACGGTCTCGAAGACGTTGGGCCCGCCACCGAGGTACTTGCGCTGGTTGCCGATCAGATCGCACGCCGAGGTACGCAGCGACTCCAGTTCGGGGAAGGTCAGCCCGGTCCGGCCGGGGCCACCGCCGGTGTAGGCCGCCCGGTACACCTCGGACGCGCCCAGCATGAGGATCCACGGCAGTACCAGGACGAACACCACGCCGACGGTGCCGAACGTGGCGATGGTCGCGGTGTTGTACGTGTTGCCGGTGAACTTGCGGACCGACGCGACGATCAGCGCGCCCAGCATCGGTAGCAGCGCGATCAGCGCCCCGGCGGTCATGGTGGCCCACACCCACTCACCGGGACAGATGCCCGGGCCGAACACCTGCTTGGCGAACGACAGCAAGGCGCCGGCCAGGTCGGTGAACATGGCCCCTCCTTCCGCCGTCCGAGCGCCGGCCTCCAGTATGTCGGGTACCGCGTTCCCCACCCCGGCACACGTGCCGATTCGTGGCCGTGTTGTCCTGAACAGGTGCATATTCGCGGCACTCGCTCAGTGCGTCGACGTCTGGTCCGCGCACTCGGTTGCTCCCTGGTCGGCGCGATGTTGCTCACCGGATGCACGTCGACGGAGGAACCACCGAGCCGGCGGCCGTCGTCGACCCCTCCGACGACAACGTCGTCGCGCGCGCCGGACCCGGTTGCCCTACCGAAGGGCACTCCGCAGTTGACCGACGTCATCCCGGCCCCGGTGCGCGTGCAGCGCGCGCCGGAGGAGAACTTCCCGATCGACTCCGCTACCGCCATCGTGCCTGCGAAGTCGCCGGACGCCGAGCACGCCGCCGACCTGTTGCGGGACACGCTGCGGCGTTCGACCGGCTTCGAGCTGCCTGCCACCGACCGCGGCCAGGTCATCGAGCTGCGCGTCGACGACGAGCTGCCGGCGCAGGGCTACCGGCTGGAGGTCACCCGCACCCGCATCACGCTCAGCGGCGCGGACCGCGCGGGGCTGCTCAACGGCGTGCAGACGCTGTTGCAGCTGCTGCCGCCCGAGGTCGTCGCGGGCAAGCGCCCGCAGGGTGAGCTGGTCGTCGCGGGCGGAACCATCACCGACCACCCGCGCTACGCCTACCGCGGCACGATGCTGGACGTCGCCCGGCACTTCTTCGACGCCGACACCGTCAAGCGGCACATCGACCGGATCGCCCGGTACAAGATCAACTATCTGCACCTGCACCTGGCCGACGACCAGGGCTGGCGGATCGCGATCCGCAAGTGGCCGAAACTGACCACCGTCGGCGGCCGAACCCAGGTCGACGGGGGCAAGGGTGGCTGGTTCAGCCGGCGCGAGTACTCCTCGATCGTGCGCTACGCCCAGCGGCGCGGCGTGACGATCGTGCCGGAGATCGACATGCCCGGCCACACGCAAGCGGCCCTGGTCGCCTACCCGCAGCTCAGTTGCGACGGTCGACCGCGCCGGCCGTACACCGGCACCCAGGTCGGGTTCTCCACGCTGTGCGTGACCAAGCAGGAGACCTACCGGTTCGTCCAGGACGTCATCTCGGAGCTGGCCGAACTGACCCCGGGCCCGTATCTGCACATCGGCGGCGACGAGGCGCAGTCGACCAAGCCCGCCGAATACCGCACGTTCATGCGCAAGGTGCTCCCGATGGTGCTGCGGGCGGGCAAGAAGCCGGTCGGTTGGCACGAGTACGCCCAGGTCGACCTGCCGAAGGAAGCCGTGGTGCAGTACTGGCGGATCGAGCGGGCCGACGACGCCACCGCCGCCGCGGCCCGGGCGGGCAACAAGGTGCTCATGTCCCCGGCCGACAAGAGCTACATCGACATGAAGTACTTCGAGTCCGACAGCCGGGGCAACAAGTGGGCCGGACCGGTGAGCGTGCAGACCGCATACGACTGGGACCCGGCCGGCTACCTGAAGGGTGTCGACGACTCCGCCGTCCTCGGCGTCGAGGCTCCGTTGTGGACCGAGCTGGTGGAGACCGAGGAGGACATCGAGCGGCAGGCGTTCCCCCGGATCGCGGCCGTCGCCGAGGTCGGCTGGACGCCGCAGAGCCGACGCGACTGGAACGACTTCCGTCAACGGCTGGCCCAGCACGGACCCCGGCTCAAGGCCCAAGGCGTGGCCTTCCACCCGTCGCCCGACGTGCCCTGGTAAGGCTCAGCCGGAGACCAGACGAACCAACGTGCCGTCCTGCAGCAGCTGGAGGGTGCGTCCAACCGGCTCGTCCGCCCCCGGTGTCAGCACCAGCCGCACGGTCGAGCCGTCCACCCCGACCTCGGCGTCACTCAGCATCCCGGCGGGTTCTCCCCCGGCTTGTTCCAGAGCCGTGGTGATCCTGGCGCGCAGTTCCTCCGCGTCACCGTTGGGCGAGCCGAAGCACACGACCTCGGTGACCTCCGACGCGCTCGGCGCACGGACCCCGACCGCCACCACCACGTCCGGAGCGTTCGAGTCCCGGACCAACCGTGCCGCCACCACATCGCCCAGGCAGGAAGCCGCGGCACTCATGCCTTCGTCCTCGGCCAGCCGTTGCCCTTCCGGCTTCGTGACCCACGCCAATGCGTCGGCCATCGGCGCGTAACTGAAGGCACCGGGTTCGGTGCGGATGTTGTTGAACTCGGACAGCTGCACCATGTCCTGGAACGGGCCGCTGTCCAGGTTGATCTCGCCGTTGGCCCCCGAGGTCCAGACCGTGGCGTCGCCATCCTTCTCCTGGGGCACGTCGCGCGCGGCGATGCGCTTGTCGACCGCGGCCACGTCGTAGTCGCCGATCACGATTCCCGCCCACCGCGGCGGAACCCCTGCGGTGATCGCTTCACGCATGACGGAGAGATCGAGGTCGATGCCCTCCTGGATGAGCTTGCGGTAGTTGAACAGGTGGTCCAGACCCGTTCCGTCGATCAGCCGGAACCGCCTCTCGTCCGCCTTGATCAGCTGCTGCACCGCGGCCACATCACCGTAGGACAAGCTCTGCCGTGTCTCGGGAGTCGACTGCACCCGCTGCAGCGCCCCGGCCAAGCCGGCAGCGTTGCCGACGTTCGCCGGCGTCGGCTCACCGGGAGACTCTGTCGAACAGCCGGAGACCGCCAGCAGACCGATCAGTCCGACGGCAAGCAACCGCTTCGCACGCACCATGATCGGGAGCGTATCCCGCCACCACGGGCAGCGCGGACGAAACGGTCAAACCTCCGAACACTCGCGTCACCAGGTGAGCCCGTGACCCAGCGGGTACAGCGTGGTGTCCGGGTCCTCCGCGCTCGGGATCGAGACCGGAAGCTTGCCCTTCGGGGACACCTCGCCGAACAGCACCCGGGCCAGCGACGGCGCCATGACCGGACTGTACGAGTAGGTGCTCACATACGTCGGGGCCTCGGGGAAGTACGCGATGTCGTACGGGTTGCGCACCGCCACCACGATGACCGGCTTACCGGTGGCCAACAGCGACTTGACCAGCTGGCGCTGTTTGCCGTCCGGATCGGTGTCCTTCAGGTCGGACGCGTTCATGGTCAGCACGACGGTCAAGTCGTTGGCCTTCGCCTTGGCCACCGCCTCGTCGATCTGCGCATCGGTCGGCTCGGCACCCGTCTCCAACGCCGAGGCGTTGGCGCCCCGCTTGGTGAACTCCTTGGCGACATCGGTGGTGGTTGCCGCGCCGTAGCCGGTGACCAGCACGTCCCTGGACTTCTTGGCCAGCGGCAGCGCGTCGTTCTCGTTGGCGACCACGGTCACCGACCGGTCGGTGACCCGCTTGGCGGTCGCCTGGTGGGACGGTGTGCCGACCAGCTTGTCGACCTTGTCCGGATCCACGTACGGGTCGTCGGCAATGCCCTTGGCGTACTTCAGCTCGAGAATGCGCTGCACGCTCTGGTCGATCCGCTCCTCGGTGATGCGGCCGGACTTCACCGCGTCCAGCACCGAGTTGTACGCCAGGTCCATGTCGTACGGCATCAGCAGCTGGTCGACGCCCGCTTCCAGCGCGCGCAGCGGGATCTCCTCGTCGCCGTACTTCTCCCGCACGCCGTCCATCCGCAGCGAGTCGGTGATCACGACGCCGTCGTAACCCAGTTCCTCACGCAGGATGCCGGTCAGGATCGGCTTGCTCAGCGTCGCCGGGTCCTCGCTCGGGTCCAGTGCCGGGACGACGATGTGCGCGGTCATGATCGAATCGACACCGGCCTTGACCGCTGCCTCGAACGGCGGCCGGTCGAGCTCGTCCCACTCCTGGCGCGAGTGGTCGATCTCCGGAATGCCGGTGTGGCTGTCGGTCTCGGTGTCACCGTGACCGGGGAAGTGCTTCGGGGTCGCGGAGATCTTCGCGTCGTGCTCGTAACCCCGCACGGCCGCCGTGGTCAGCTTCGCCGCGAGTTGCGGGTCGGAGGAGAACGACCGCACCCCGATCACCGGGTTCAGCGGGTTGACGTTGACGTCGGCGTCCGGGGCGTAGTTCTGATTCACCCCGAGCGCCTTGAGTTCCTTGCCGATGACCTTGGCCGAGGCGCGCGTGTCCGCTGTCTTGCCGTTCGCGCCGAGCGCCATGTTGCCCGGCATCGCGGTGAACGGCGGGCCCATGCGACTGACCAGCCCGCCTTCCTGGTCGGTGCCGACCAGCAGCGGGACCTCCGGGCCGTCCTCGAGCGCGGCCTTCTGCAGGCCGTTGGACAGCGTCGCGATCTGCTTCAGTTCGTTGGTCGGGTTGCTCCAGGCGAAGTAGATGACGCCGCCCAGGTGGTATTTCTGCACCACCTCGGCCGGAGTGGCCACGCCGTAGCTGTCCACGTTGCGCTGGTCCGGAGTGTTCGCGTCGCCGCCGTAGACCTCGGTGACGAACAGCTGGCCGACCTTCTCCTCCAGCGTCATCTCCGCCAGCTTCGCCGCCGCACGGTCGGCGGGCGAGGCAGCCGTAGGTGCCGCGGCGGCACCCGATGGCGCCATGACGGCCAACCCCGCGACGAGTACTGCGGACATGCCAAGAACGCAACGGCGCCGACCACCGCGATGCGACATGAGCCCTCCCCAATCCGGTGACGCCTGTAGTGGCGCCGCCACAGAAAGTTACGTATGCCACTCGATCAGGTCAAGGCTTCACGGCACAAACGGGTGGCAAGTGAAAAATCTGCGGGTGAAGGACGTCGATCCGGGCGCGGGCACGTCGAGTGCTCCGGACGCGAGACAGCCCACCGTCAAGCGAACAGGTCGGGCAGCGCGCAGGCAACCCGACGAAAGTCGTGACCGACGTTACACTCAATCGGGCGGCGCACGACGCCGCTCTCGGCATACCGTCACCGAGGGCATTTCGGCAGTACAGGTGGCGGCACCTCGGTGTCCCGCACACAGTTCTGCCCACGCTGTCCGGGCCGAACCCGGCGCGAGAGAGTGCCCACCCGGTACGCCGGAACCCACCACTGCAACGGCGCTGTCGGCCGATCGCCACAGCGGGACGTCGACGAGGTGACACACCATGACCGAGCAGCATGCTGCACTGACCTACACGTCCTATCTCGCGCTCGACGAGGTGCTCAATGCGCAGCGACCCCGCTCCGACGAGCACGACGAGATGTTGTTCATCGTCATCCACCAGGTCTACGAGCTGTGGTTCAAGCAGCTGCTGCACGAGATGGATCACCTGCAGGCCAGGCTCGAAGCGGGCGACACCTCGCACGTGATCCGCACGCTGCGCCGGATCCTGACCATCCTCAAGGTCAACGTGGCGCAGATCGACGTGCTGGAGACGATGACGCCCAGCCAGTTCACCAGCTTCCGCGACCGGCTGGAGGCCTCCAGCGGCTTCCAGTCCGGACAGTTCCGTGAGTTGGAAGCGGTGCTCGGCAGGCGGGACACCGCCGTCTTCCGGCACTACCCGGAGGGCACCGCGGCGAGGGAGAACATCGCCGCCCGGATGTCCAAGCCCTCGTTGTACGACTCGTTCCTGCACTACCTGGCCAAGCACGGCTACGAAGTGCCACACGAGATCCTGGCGCGGGACGTCAGCACGCCGTACCAGCCGTCGGAAAAGGTGCAGGACCTGTTGCTGCAGGTCTACCGGGACGACGAGAGCCCGGCCAACGTGTGCGAGCACATGGTCGACCTGGACGAAGGCGTGCAGGAGTGGCGCTACCGGCACGTGAAGATGGTGGAACGGACCATCGGCGAGAAGACCGGTACCGGCGGGTCCCCCGGTGCGGCCTATCTCCGCACCACCGTGGGCAAGCCGCACTTCCCCGACCTGTGGGCGGTGAGGAACCGGCTGTGACGCTGCACGTTCCCGCCGTGCAACTGGCAGATCTGCGCGGCACACCGAACGCCCTGGCCCCGCACTACTCGGCCTTCCGCGTCTCCGAACGCCTGCTGCTGACCGGGCACTCGCACCAGGCGTGGCCGGATGTCGCCGCGGAAGGGCTCACGGAGGCCTTCACCGACGCCGCCGAGCATGTCGACACCAAGTGGGACCGAGCCCAGGCCAAGGCCGATGTCGTGGCGGGCCACTACTTGGCGCTGCTGGACGACGCGGGCGGCGACCTGGCGTTGGGCGCCAACACCCACGAGCTGCTGGTGCGGATGTTGTCCGCGCTGGACCTGCGCAAGCGGCCGCGGCTGGTCACCACCGACGGCGAGTTCCACACCGCGCGGCGGCAGTTCGGCAGGCTGGCCGAGGCGGGGTTCGAGGTCGTCCGCGTGCCTGCCGAGCCGGTCGACTCGCTCGCCGAGCGGCTGGCCGCCGCGGTGAACGACGAGACCGCCGTGGTGCTGGTGTCGATGGTGCTGTTCGAGACGGGCCGGATCGTGCCTGGCCTGGACACCACGATGGCCGCCTGCAGGCGCCACGGCGCTGAGTTGGTGGTCGACGCCTATCACGCACTGGGCGTCGTTCCGGTGTCGCTGCCCGAGCTGGGGTTGACCGACGCGTGGGTGGTCGGCGGCGGCTACAAGTACTTGCAGCTGGGAGAAGGCAACTGCTTCTTGCGCCTGCCGGCGCATGCGCAGTCGCTTCGACCGGTCGTCACGGGCTGGTTCGCCGAGTTCTCCGAGCTGGCCGAGGAGGCCGACCCGAACCGCACGGCGTATCCGGCGGGCGGAGCGCGGTTTGCCGGATCCACCTACGACCCGACCAGCCACTACCGGGCCGCGCGGGTTTTCCAGTTCCGCGAGGACCACGGCTTGCGGCAGCCGCTCCTGCGCACGGTCGCCCGGCATCAGCTCGGCGTGCTGGCCGAGGCGTTCGACGCGCTCGACCTGCCCGAGGAGGTCATCACCCGGGACCGCTCGGCGACGCTGGATCAACTGGGCGGCTTTCTCGCCTTGCGCAGCCCGCACGCCGGCCGGATCTGTCGCGCGCTGGCCGACCGTGGGGTGTCGACCGACTCGCGAGGGGCGTACTTACGGTTCGGGCCCGCTCCGTATTTGTCGGACGCTCAGCTGCGCGATGCCATGCAAGCGCTCGGGGAGGTCATCGCGGCCGACACGTGGTCGTGACGCTGAGTCGGCGCGACCAACCGACGACCTCCTCCGTGGCGGCCGTGGCCGCGAGCCACCTTGGTCGGCGCGGCGACCAGCAAGACCCCATGCGCCTCGGCGCGACGTGACCCTTACTCGGTGCCGAGCGCCTCGACGCACGCGACGAGACCGCGAAGCAGCTGCTCCTGCTCGCCGTCGGACAGCGGCTCCAGCATGCGCCTCTCCACCGCGCGCACGACAGCGCTCGCCTCGCGATGCCGTTCCCGGCCGGCTGGAGTGAGTTCGGTCGGTCGGGCGCGGCCGTGCGGCGCGCTGTCCGGGCGGGCGACCAGGCCGCGCTCCTGCAGCCCACGCAACACCAGGTTCATCGACTGACGAGTCACGAACACCGCCCTGGCCAGCTCGGCGTTGGACAACCCCGGCCGCTGCGCGAGGACCTCCAGGCAGGAGTACTGCGGCACGGTCAGATCCAGCGGTCGCAGTGCGGCCTCCATGGCCGAGCGCAACGCGTTGGCCGCCCGTTTCAACACGTATCCCACCGACTCGTCCAGCGGTCCGAGCACCTCGCCTTGACTCATGTCAGCATTCTGACATACGCTGGTTTATGTCAACATGCTGACATTGAAGGGAGTACCGATGACCAGCCCGCAGAGCACGATCGAGATCACCGAGAACTCCGACCAGGTCACGCTGGTGAACGTCTTCACCGTCGATCCCGAGCGACAGGACGAACTGCTCGCCGCCCTGGACAAGGCCACCGAGGAGGTCTTCGTGGGCGTGCCCGGTTTCATCTCCGCCAACCTGCACACCAGCCTGGACGGCGGCCGGGTCATCAATTACGCGCAGTGGAGCAGCGAGCAGGCCTACAAAGAGGCGCTGAGCCGCCCCGACGTCCGGGAACACATCGGGCAGGCGGCCGCCATCGCGAAGAGCTACGACCCCACGCTGGTGCGCGTCCGCGCGATCCACCACGCGTAGCAGCGGCTGACGCCGCTGGCCGGCGCGTCACCGAACGTCGGCCAGCGGCCCCAGTGCCGTGGGGAGATCGAGGTCAGGATCGGCCAGCTCGTCGAGAGCGGCTGCGAGCACCTTCTCCTCGTAGCGGAAATGGGTCTCCATGACCGCGGAGATGCCATCCAGATGCTGGGTGACATCCGCCGACGTCGAGTCGCTGCTGTCCAGTACTTTCCGCAAACCGCCGAGCAGGTGGTCGATCATGCTGTGGTCCTGCAGCAGCGAATTGATCGCCTCGGCCAACTCCGGACGTTGACGTCGCAGGCGGGGGAACAACGCCTCCGCCTCGCCGCGATGGTGACCGTCCAACGCCGCACAGAACGCGCGACAGTACACCTGCAGGTCACGGGCGACATCGGCGTGAACGTCGACCGCATCCGCGGCGTCATCCAGCGCTTCGCGAACGACCTGCATGGCATCGCGGAGCCGGTGATGCACCGACGACAGCTCATGTCGCCAAGCGATCAGGCGGGCGCGCTCATCCACGGCGCATCACCGCCGGAACATCAATGATTTGAAGACAAACACCGGGCACGAAGACGTGCAACGGATTGACTACCTTTCGCTCCCGCGCCTCCATGCCTGACGCTGTCCGCCACCGGCACGCGACGCTGGCGTGGATGCTATCAGACCATCGGGTCGCGCGAGGGAAACTTCGGCGGCCGGCGCTGCGCGAACGCCGCAAGGCCTTCGCGGGCGTCGGCCGACATGAAGGCCTTCTGCCCGTACAGCGCTTCGCTGTGGAACGCCTGATCCTGTGGCAGGTCACCGAGCCGGAGCACGGCCTCCTTGATGGTCTCCAGCGCCGTGCCGCTGCGGGTCGCCAGGCGATGGGCGCGCTCGAGCGCGGTGTCGAGCAGGGCAGGTGCTGGGACGACCTGGTTGAGCAGGCCGTACCGCAACGCGGTGGCGGCCGAGATGCGGTCCGCCTGCAGCATCAGCTCCATCGCCCACACATACGGGATCTGCCTGGTCAGCCGGGTCAGCGTGCCCCCGGCGGGCACCACCCCGACGCCGCTCTCCGGCAGGCCGAACTCGGCGGTGTCGGCGGCGATACGGATGTCGGTGGACAGCATGATCTCGAAGCCGCCACCCAGGCACAGCCCGTTGATCGCGGCGATGACCGGTTTGAACAGCGTGGTGTGCTTCTGGTGCGCGGCGTCCCACTCGGAGATGTCGAACCGGCCCTCGGCCAGCGCCGGGATCGACTCGGTGAGATCGGCGCCCACGCAGAACGCGCGGTCACCCCGGCCGGTGAGGACCGCGACGGCGAGCGAATCGTCGTCGCGGACCTCCGCGAACGCCTCCCCCAGCTCGTCGTACATCGCCAGCGTCAACGCGTTGAGCTTGTCGGGCCGGTCGAAGTAGATGATGCCGACCGGCCCGTCGCGCTCCACGGTGATACCGCCCATCAGATGACCTTCTTCTCCCGCAGTTCGGCAATCCGCTGATCGTCCAGTCCGGCCAGCGCGCGCAGCACGGTGTCCGCGTGCTCGCCCACCTTGGGCGCCAGACCGCGCGGGTCGGTGGGCGTGCCGTCGAGCTTGATCGGCGAACCGAACATGCGCAATTCCCCGAACTCCGGATACTCGACGTCGACGATCATGTCGCGGGCGGCGATCTGCGGGTCCTCGACCACTTCGCGGATGTTCTTGATCGCGCTCAGCGGCACCGCGTCCCCGACGATCTCCTCCAGCTCGGCCTTCGTCTTGTCCTCGAACCACTTGTGCAGCACCGGCCGCACCCGCCGCTCGTAGACGTCGGGATCGAACCGCTTGGCCATCGTGTCGATCTCCGGGTCCTCGGCCAGCTCCGGCTGCCCGAACAAATGACAGGACAGCCGCCAGAACTTGTCGGTGTAGCCGCCGAAGAACACGTACCCGTCCTTGCACGGGTACAGCTCGTACGGCTTGACGAACGGATGCTCGTTGCCCAGCGGCCCCGGCACCTTGCCGTCCACCGTGTAGGACACCACGGCGTTCTCGGTCAAGCTCAGCACCGAGTCCTGCTGAGAGATGTCCACCATCTGGCCCTCGCCGGTCTTCTCCGCGTGCCGGAGCGCCGCGAGCGTGCCGATGACCGCGTACATCGTGGCGGACAGGTCGCCGATGATCGTGCCGACCCGCACCGGCGGCCGGTCGGCGAAACCGTTGATCGACCACAACCCGCCCGCGGCCTGCGCACTGTTGTCGTACGCGGGCCGGCGGTTGTAGGGCCCGGTTTGGCCGTAACCGGAGATCGCGGTGTAGACCAGCCGCGGGTTCTCCTCGCGCAGCGTCCGGTAGCCGACACCCAGCTTGTCCATCGTGCCCGCCCGGAAGTTCTCCACCAGCACATCCGCCCGCCGGGCCAGCTGTTTGAGCACTTCCTTGCCCTCCGGCTGGGCCAGGTCCAGCGTCAGCCCGAGCTTGTTGCGGTTGAACTGCGCGAAGAACGCGCTGAACTCCTCACCCGTGCCGGATTTCAGCTTCGGCGGGAAGTCCCTGGCGTAGTCCGGGTCGTTCGGGTTCTCAATCTTGATCACGGTCGCGCCGAGGTCGGCGAGCAACATCGAGCAGAACGGGCCCGCCACCACCCGGGTGATGTCCAGCACCACCACGCCGCGCAGCGCACCCTTGGCGGGTACTCCGGGCAGCATCCGGGCGATGGCGTCGAAATCGTTGCCGGTCATGATCACTTCCCCGCTTCCGGCTCCACCCTGATGCAGGCCTCGAGCAAAGTGCCGCATTCGGGGCTGTAGTACTCGTCGATCAGCACGCGCTCGCCGTTGCTGCGCGGGCGGATCCGGACCCCGTGCTCGGCCAGCCGGTCGGACGCCACATGCGTGAGCTTGCGCGCGGCCGGACGCCAGTCGTCACCATCGCCCAGACGAGCGCCACTGGCCGGGACGAACCAGCCGTCGGCATCACGGCGCGGGGCCGACGCCCCTGCGGGGGCGGCCAGCACTTCGCGTGCGAGGTCCTGGCCGAGGCGGTTGCGGCGGATCTCGTTGCGAATTTGCTGCGTCGCGTCCTCGTCGACTTGCCCGTCGTTCAACACCACGCCGTAGGTCTTCCGCGCCACTTCCTCGGTCACATAGCCGTCGCGCACGTCGTCGGCGACCTTCTGCGGGTCACGCAGCAGCGGGTCGCCGTAGCCACCGCCGCCCGCGATCCACTGCACGAACACGTCGCCGGTGCTGATCGAGACCGACTGCTGATTGATCTCCAGCAGTTGCTTCTCCTCGGCACCCAACACGTCCGGGTTCGGAATCCGCCCCTGGGACAGCAGCTGCTCCACGTCGGTGCGGCGCCAGACTTCATGGCCGCTTCCGCCGCCCGGCAGACCACCGCCGAATCCGTCCGCCACCACCTGCGAGCTGGGTGCGAACACCGTCTGCGTGACCTCGCTCGCGCCGTGCAGCGTCCACGCGAAACGCATCCCGAGGCCGCCGCGGTTCGCCCCGTGCCCGGCGCTGTCGATGTTGAGCTGCTTCCACAGGTACAGCACCGGATAGAGCATCTCGTTCATCTCGACGTCCGGCAGCATGTTGTTGACCTGCGTCATCATGCCCGCGCAGTCCAGCCCGTCGCCGTCCGGCTGAGCGCCCGCGCCCATTCCGCCGCCGTCCATGTTGAACAGCACGAAGTACTCGCCTGCGTCGGTGTTGCCCGCCGAGATGCCGCCGGTCCACGAGTCGCCCCACACCCCCTGCGTGCGGTTGCGGACCAGCTCGTTGCCGCTGTTGTGGCACGCCTCGTTCATCAGCTTGGTGACCACGCGGCTGACCCGGGCACCGGTGGTCAGGTGCCCGTTGCTGATCGGGGCGGGCGGCCGCGGGTTCACGATCGAGCCGGGTTCGGCGATGATGTCGAACGCGGTCATCACGCCTTCGTTGAACGGCACGTCCCACGCCAGGATCGGCACGATGGCGGTGGCGACACTGCCGACCAGGGCGCCGTACGAACAGTTGATGAAGCCATCGGTCTGCTCGCTGGAGCCGGTGAAGTCGAACGTGATCTGGTCACCACGTTTGGTCATCTCGCACGCGACCCGGTACAGCTCGTCGACATGGCCGTTGTGCTCGGTCCACTCCTCGGCCCGGTACGTGCCGTCCGGGATGGCCCGGATGCGTTCCCGCACCACCTGCTCGGCCAGTTCGAACGACAGCCGGGTGTACTCGCGGAACGTCTCCAGCCCGAACTCCTCGATGGTGCCCAGCAACCGCCGGATACCGGTGTTGTTGCTGGCCACCAGGCTGCGTACGTCGTTCCAGTACAAATTGGGCACGCGCACGTTGTTCAACAGGATCCGGCGTACCCACTCCACCGGCTCGCCGCGCTCGAACACCTTGACGCCGGGCGGCAGCCGCAGCGCTTCGGCGTAGCAGTCATGCGCGCCGGGCGCGAAGCCACCGGGGGTCATGCCACCGACGTCGACCAGGTGAGCCTGTGACTGCGCCCAGCCGATCAGTTCATCGCCGTGGAAGATCGGCGAGATCACATTGGTGTCCGGCGGGTGGCTGGCCCCTGCGGTGTGCGGGTCGTTGCAGATGAACGCGTCGCCCGGCGCGAGCGGTTCGCCTTCGATCTCCTTCACCAGGTTCTGCACCGCGACGCTGCCGGAGCCGATGTGGAACTGCACATAGTCGGAGTAGGCGTAGATCCGGCCGGTCGGGTCGAACAGCGCGGTGTTGAAGTCACCGGCCTCGGTGATCACCGGGGAGCCGGACGAGCGGATCATCGCGATGCCCATTTCCTCCACGATGGAGTCCAGGCGCATGCGGATGACTTCCAGCGTGACCGGGTCGAATCCCTCGGGGAGCTTCAGCTGGGAGGTGGTCATGGGTCGTCTCCTTCACGGGCGCAGGGATCAGCGGTCGGCCAGGCGCAGCAGGAAGTCGCCGTCGTCGGTCAGCTCGACGGTGGCGCCGCTGGGGACGTAGACGGTGGTGTCCGGTTCTTCCAGCAGGCAGGGACCGTCAGCGCGGCCGAGCGCCCCGAACCCGCGGTGCACATCGATCTTCACGCGCTCACCGGTGTGCGGTTCCAGCACGACGCGGGTGCTGTGCTCGTGCCGTTCGTCGGTGATGTCGGCGCCGCGTCGCACGGCCTGCACGTCGCTGCGGCCGATGGCCCGGACGCGGGTGTTGACCAGCAGGATCTCGGCCTCGGTCCACGCGGTGCCGGTGCCGAACTCCTCTTCGTAGTCGGCGACGAAGCGTTGCCGGAGCATCTCCTTGTCGTCCTCGCCGAACGGGTGCGCGGGCAACCGCGTGGTCACCTCGAAGATCTGGCCGACGAACTTCATGTCCGCTTCGCGTTGCAGTTCGCGGCGATCCTCCGGGATGCCCTCGGCTTCGAACCACTTCTGCGCGCGTTCCTCGAGCGCGGCGAATTCCTTCTCCAGCACCTCGGCGGGCTGGTCCATCGTCCACGGGCTGGTCTGCACGGCGGAGAACACCGAGTCGGCGTGCATGAGCCCGTAAGCGGAGAAGACCGCGGCGTTACGCGGGATGACGACCTCCCGGACCCCGGCCTCCCCGGCGATGGCGGCGGCGAACAGGCCGCACGCGCCACCGAAGCCGACGAGCGTGAATTCGCGCGGGTCGTGCCCTCGGTTGACGGTGATCTTGCGCAGCGCGTTCGACATCTGCGAAGTGGCCAGCCGGTACACACCCTCCGCGGCGGCGTCCTCACTGATCCCGAGCGGTTCGGCTACGTGCTTGCGCAGCGCTTCCCGCGCTTTCTGCTCGTACAGCGGGACCGTGCCGCCCAGGTAGTAGTCGGGGTTGATCAGGCCGAGCACCAGTGCGGCGTCGGTGACCGCGGGCCGGGTGCCGCCTTTGCCGTAGCAAGCCGGGCCCGGTGTCGAGCCGGCGCTCTGCGGGCCGACCCGCAGCAGGTTCCGTCCGTCCACCCACGCCAGGCTGCCGCCGCCCGCGCCGATGGTCTCGATGTCCACCGCGGTCAGGCTGGTCGGCAGGCCGCCGATCTCGGCCCTCGGCAGCAGCCGGAACTCCTCGTCCAGGATGGCCGCGGCGTCCAGGCTGGTGCCGCCCATGTCCGCGGTGAGCACCCGGCGCCGCCCCAGCCGCTTGCCCAGCAGCCGCGCGCCGGTGACGCCGCCGACGGGGCCGGAGTTGAACATCGAGATCGGCGCCTTGCTGGTCTCCTCCACCGACAAAAACCCGCCGTGCACCTGCATGATCTGCACTCGGGCGCCCAGGCCCTTGCGGCGCAGATCATCCGCCAGGTGCTCGAAGTGCGAGGCCACCAGCGGTTTGACCGCGGCATCCAGTGCCGTGGTGACCGTGCGCTCGTATTCGCGGTAGACCGGGGTGAGACGGCTGGACAACGTGTACGGGATGTCCGGGTGGTGAGCGTCCAGGTACGCGCCGATCGCTTCTTCGTGGGCCGAGTTGCGGAACGACCACAGCAGGCACACCGCGATCGCTTCCGCTCCGGTGGCCAGCACCTTCTCGACCGCTTCGCCGATCGCTTCCTCGGTGAGCGGGACCAGGACGTTGCCGTGGGCGTCGATGCGCTCCGGTACCTCGACGATACGGCGCCGGTCCACGATGTCCGGCGGCGGCGTCATCTTGTGCGGGTCGCGTTCGTCGGTGCGGGCCGAGCGGGCGATGCGCAGGGTGTCCCGGAACCCTTGCGTGGTCAGCAGCCCCACCGCGGCATACTTCTGCTCGTCGACCGCGTTGGTGACGATGGTGTTGCCGAGGACGAACCGGTCGACCGCCGGGAAGAACTCCTCCTCGGTCATCCCCACCCGGTCCCGCAGCACGTCCAGGGCGCCGAGGATCCCGGTGGTGACGTCCTTGGTGGAGAACGCCTTGCCGCGGATCACGCGCCCGTCAACGATCGCCACGGCATCGGTGAATGTCCCACCGACGTCGATGCCAACGTGAAGCGCCATTGCTCACCGTCCCTCTCACCTGGGTTGGTGCTGCTTGCCGGGCTGGCGGGAAGGGTCTTTGTCCGCACCAACGGGGTTTCGAATTGCCCTGAAATTCCGCCATCCCAGCCGCTGACGCTACGGTTGTCAACGAGCCGAGGCTATGTATCATCCGTCAACTATCCGCCGAAACTTCCTGTCCCATCGGCACAAGGGGCGTCATGCCGGACACCATCCCGGTCGCCAGCGTCGTCGCACTGCTCCAGGCCGCGTCCGCCGACCAAGAGATCGATGTGGACGGGCTGCTGTCCGAGCTGGACCTGCCCGACAACGTGGCGGCCAAGATCGCTTACGAGATGCGCAGGCTGCGCGCCAATTCGGACCGCTGGCGCCGCCGAGGGCGGGAACTGACCGCGCTGTTCTCGTCGGCGCGTGAGCTGGTGCAGTTGCGCGACGTCGACGAACTGCTGAACCGGCTGGTCGAGCGGGCGCACGACCTGATGGGCACCGATGTCACGTACTTGTCCGAGTTCGACCCGGACACCCGGGAGCTGCGGGTACGCACCACGCTCGGGTCCATTTCGTCGGCGTTCCGCGGCCTGCGCGTGCCGCCCGGCGTCGGGCTGGCCAGCCAGGTGGTCGAGGAACGCCGCCCATGCTGGACCTCGCGGTATGCCACATTGACGCAGGTCCCGCACGATTCGACCATCGATGCGGCGGTGAAGGCGGAGGGCCTGGTGTCGCTGCTCGGCGTCCCGCTGCTGGCCGATGACGAGGTGCTCGGCGTGCTGTTCGCCGCCAACCGCTTCGAGCACGCCTTCTCCCCCGAAGAGATCTCGCTGCTGACCGCGTTCGCCGACCACGCCGCCGTGGTGCTGCAAACGGCTCGGCTCCTCGCGCGGGCACGGGACGCTGCTGACCAGGCACGACAGGCCTACGGCGAGCTGTCCCGGCATGTCGAAGCGGTCGAACGGTCCAGCGAGGTGCACAACGAGCTCACCAATCTGATCTTGCAGGGTGGCGAGGCACCGGACGTTGCCGTGGCACTGGGCCGGGCGTTGCGGTGTCACGTGAAGTTGCTCGACGCCGACGACATCGGCGAGCCGCTACGCGAAGCCGTCGACCACAGCAGGCAGAGCGGCCGTTGCGTGTCCGTCGGAGACGACTCGTTCGTCGTTGCGGTGGTGGGAACGTCAGGGCTCACGGCGTTGCTGTTGGAGCAGGGCGAGGTCGACTTCGGGCCGACCGAGTTCCGCACCGCCGAGCGGGCCGCACAGATCACCGCACTGCTCAATCTCAAGCACGAGGCGATGCTCGAGGCGCAGAAGCGGGTGCGCGGGGATTTGCTCGCCGACCTGCTGTCCGATTCGCCGGACCGGCGGGCGGACATCGACGCCCGGGCCCGTGCGCAGGGCATCAAGCTTGGCTCGCTGCGCTCGGTGGTGGTGCTCAGTGTGCCGTCGACCCATCGCCGGGACACGTTCCATGCGTTGCGGCCGATCGGCGGGCTCGCCGGCGGGCATGCGGAACACGTCGTCGCCCTCACCGGGGACACCGACCCGCACAAGGCGAGCAGGCGGGTGCATCGTGCGGTCCGCCGGGCGATCAACGGGCCGGTACTCGCAGTCGCCGCCCCGGTCGCCGATGTCACGGCTGACCTGCGGGAACAGGTGGATGCCGCGGCTGCGTGCCTGCGTATCCTGCCGTCTCTCGGGTTGACCGACACGGCCGTGACGACCGACGAATACCTCCCGTACACCGCTCTCTTCGGCCCTGGAGAGACGCGAGTGGAGGAGTTCGTGCGACGGGTCATCGGTCCGGTACTCGACTGGGACGCCGAGCACTCCGCCAAGCTGCTGCCGACGTTGGCCGCGTACTTGGAGAACAAGATGAGTCCGGTGGGTGCCGCCCGCGCCCTCCACCTGCACAAGAACACCGTGCTGCAGCGCATGGAACGGCTGACCCAGCTGCTCGGTCCGTCGTGGCAGGAGCCGGACCATCTGTTCCGGATCACCGTCGCGGTGCGGTTGGCGCGGTTGACCAAACGTCCATAAGTCACCGCCGAACCGTGGACGATCGGTACGTTCCGTGACGAGCTGGTGGCGATTAGCGTCCTTGCCCGTAGCTACCCGCGACAGGCCCACGAACAGGCAAGGACTCGACATGGCACCCACCAGCCGTATCCCAGGTCTTCGGGACCTTTCCGTTGCGGACCGGCGCAAAGCCGTGGCCGACGCGGCCGGTCTCGACCCGGCGGCCATCTCCGCTTTCGATCCCGCGCACGGCCTCACCAGTGAGCTGGCCGATCACATGATCGAGAACGTGGCCGGGATTCTCGGGCTGCCGATCGGCGTCGCGACGAACTTCGTGGTCAACGGCTCCGATGTGCTGGTGCCGATGGCGATCGAGGAAGCGTCCGTGGTCGCCGCGGCCAGCAACGCCGCCAAGGTGGCGCGGGTGCACGGCGGCTTCACCACGTCGTCCACGCCGCCGATCATGCAAGCACAGGTGCAGATCATCGGCATCTCCGACCCGGAGGCGGGCCGGGTGAGGCTGCTGGAGGCCCGCGACGAGCTGATCGAGCTGGCCAATGCGCAGGACCCGAAGCTGGTCGAGTTCGGTGGCGGGGTGCGGGACATCAGCGTCCGCTTGGTTCCATCGCGCGCCGGCACCTACGTCGTCGCACATCTTCAGGTCGACGTACGCGACGCCATGGGCGCGAACGCGGTGAACACGATGGCGGAGGCCGTCGCCTCGCGCGCTGCCGAGATCGCGGGAGGCAGGAGCTTGCTGCGGATCTTGACCAACAAGGCCGACATGCGGCTGGCGCGCGCCCGCGCGGTGTTCGACGCGGAGACGCTCGGCGGCCCCGAGGTCGTGGACAACATCATTCACGCCGCCGCACTGGCCGAATCCGATCCGTACCGGGCGGCCACGCACAACAAGGGCATCATGAACGGCATCACCGCGGTGGTGCTCGCCACGGGCAACGACACCCGGGCCGTGGAAGCCGGCGCGCACTCGCACGCGATCTCCCCGGACGGCCGCTACACGTCGTTGTCCCGGTTCGAGAAGGACGCCGACGGCAACGTCGCCGGGGTACTGGAGTTGCCGATGCCGGTCGGCTTGGTCGGTGGCGCCACCAAGGTGCATCCGGCCGCGCAGGCGGCGATCAAACTGCTCGGCGTCACGACCGCCTCCGAACTGGCCGAGATCATCACGGCGGTCGGCCTGGCCCAGAACTTCGCCGCCGTGCGAGCCCTGGCCACGGAAGGCATTCAGCGCGGGCACATGTCGCTGCACGCCCGCAACATCGCGTCGTCGGTGGGTGCCACGCCGGATGAGGTCCCGGTGGTGGCCGCCCGGATGGTCGCGGACAAAAAGGTGCGGGTCGACTACGCCGAGCAGATTCTTGCCGAGGTACGGGCAGGTCGATGACGCGGTACGGACTCGAACGGCTGCCCGGGCTGCCGGAGTCGGTCACCATCTGCGAAGTCGGGCCACGGGACGGGCTGCAGAACGAGCCCGTCCCGGTGGACACCGGGGTGAAGGTCGAGTTCATCGAACGGCTCGCGGACGCCGGGCACACCGTCATCGAGGCGACGAGCATGGTCCACCCGAAGTGGGTGCCGCAGCTGGCCGACGCCGAACAGGTGCTCAACCGTGTGGATCGCCGTCCGGGTGTGCGGTATCCGGTGCTCGTACCGAACATGCGTGGCTTGGAGCGGGCGCTGGGCCTGGGCGTCACCGATATCGCCGTGTTCGCCTCGGTCACCGAGAGCTTCGCCAAGGCCAATCTCAACCGGACGGTCGACGAGTCGCTGGAGATGTTCGCTCCGGTGATCGCCAAGGCACGTGAGTCGGACGTGCCGGTGCGCGGCTACCTGTCGATGTGCTGGGGCGATCCGTGGGAAGGCGAAGTGCCCGCGGATCAAGTCGTGCGCGTCGCTACGGCGCTGATTTCGCTCGGCTGCACCGAGCTCAGCCTCGGCGACACCATCGGCGTGGCCACACCGGGCCGGGTCGCCGCCCTGCTGCGAGCGCTGACCGCGGCCGGTGTCCCGATCGCGCGGATCGCGGTGCATTTCCACGACACCTACGGCCAAGGTTTGGCCAACACGCTGGTCGCGCTGCAACACGGCGTGACCACCGTGGACACATCGGCCGGCGGACTGGGTGGCTGCCCTTATGCCAAGAGTGCCACCGGGAATCTGGCCACCGAAGACCTCATCTGGCAGCTGGACGGGCTTGGTGTCGCGACCGGCGTCGACCTGGCCAAGCTGGTCGAGGCCAGCGTGTGGATGGCCGAGCAGCTGGGCAGACCGAGTCCGTCGGCGGTCGTCCGGGCTTTCCAGTCGTCCTAGCACCCACACGGTCGGCCGAGCTCGCGGACCGGCCGGCGAACAGACGACCGGAAGTTCCGCGGACGAGATCAAACGCGGACCGGACAATGCGGTTTATGTGACCGAGTTCTTTTCCGGAAAGATCGCCCGGCTCTGGGTCGACTCGTTCGGTAAGGACCCGGGCTTCCCGTCCGGAACCAAGTAGCAGCCGCGCCCTCCCTTCCGCCCCGGTTGGTTCGCCGCATGTCGCGACGAACCAACCGGGGTCTTGCTTGAGTACGACCGTCGCCGTGGTCGCCTTGGCCGAGAGCGAGAACATGCCCTACGACCCGGGCCCGACGACGTTCAGCTGCCCCTCGTGGATGGAAGAGACCCATTCCCAGCCGGGCTCGAACGGCCCGCTGACCCGGGCATCAGCGAACCGCTGATCACCCCCGAGCGCCCGCACGTAAGCACGATCCCGGGCGATCCGGGTGCGTATCTCGGCTCCCTGCGCCACAGACCCATGACCGGGGACGACGACGTCTGCCGCAGCCGCCGCTTCCTCGATCAGCCGCAAGCCGTCGAGGTAGTCGCCGATCGGGTCCGGTCCTTCGAAATCAAGCATCGGCACGAACAGGTCCGACAGCATGTCCCCTGCCACCAGCACCCGCCGGTCCGCGATGACCAGCGCCGCGTGGCCTTCGGCGTGTCCGCGATGCTCGACGACCCGGATGCGTGGCCCGTCCCATGGAACGTGGCCGCCCGAGGGCAGTGCCGTGATGCGGCCGAACCCGTCCAGCGGAGGGTCGTCGAGAAGCTCAGGCGGCAGCATCGCGACGGCGCGCTCCCGCCAGTCCAGCTTGCTCAGGAATTCGCGCATAAAGGTCGCGCACCGGGCGGTCCCGTAACGCGGGACGTCGCCGAATTCCGCATACCACTGCACGTGGTCCCAATCGGGATGGGTAGCGAACCCGGCGACCACCGGCTGCCCTAGCTCTCGGAGATCACGCGCGAGACAGCGCAGCTCGTCACGACTGGTGCCCGGATCAACAAGCAGCACACCGTCATCGCCCTGAACGACCGTGGTGTTGTTCCTCAGCAGCTGGCTTTGGTGGACGAACACGCCTTCGGCGATCTGCTCGAGCATGGCGCCTCCTCTGGTTACCGGAGTAGACGCGGGTCCCCGCGAGAACTCATCGCCACACGGGCGCCTACCCCCGACCGTCCGTCCACACCGCGACGTTGTGGGCCACGAAGCTCGAGAAGGACACCGGCGCCCTGCCGATGAGGTGCTGGAGATCCGGGGTCGTCCGGTCCTCGGCGCCTTGGGCGACGGCCACGTCCATGGCCGCGAGAGTCTTCGCATGTGTCTCACCGAAGCCCGCTGACATATGCCGGGCGACCAGCTCCTCAGCGCTTATCTGCTCATGCGTGACAGTGAACCCGACCGCTGCGCTGATGCGGGCGGCCACCTGGTCGTAGCTGAGCGCCTCGGCGCCGGTGAGCACGAAGTCCGTGTTCGGCGCCTGGGCGGCCGTCAGCACCGTGGCGGCCGCCTCGGCGATGTCGTCAGCACTGATGAAAGGGATACGTCCGGTGCCTGCGGCGGTATAGATCGCGTGCTCGTCGCGGATGGTGGCACGGTGCTGGCCCTCCGAGAAGTTCTGCATGAACCACGAGGGGCGCAGGACGGCCCACTCCGCAGCCGACGAGGCCAGCCACTGGTGGACCTGTCCCATGCCCGGGCCACCGGCTTCCACCAGCGACGCGCTGAGCAGGACGAATCGGGTCACACCCCGTGCCATTGCGGCCTCGACGAACTCGATCACCACAGAGACCGGGTCGGCGATGCCGCTCGGTGCCACGAGATACGCCGAGCCGACCCCGTCAACGGCGGCGTCCCATGTGCTGCGGTCGGTCCAGTCGAAGTGGACGCGGCCCTGCCCCGGTCGCCGCGACGCCGCACGAGCAGGCACACCACGTGCGCGCAGTGCCATGAGCAACCGCCGCCCTGTCTTGCCCGTCCCCCCCGGTCACCAACACCGGGCGGCTCATGCCAAGGCCTCCGCCGAGACAACGGGATTCCAGTACTCCCGGTAGTGGGCCAGCTTGCCGTCGCGCAACTGTGCCACGACGACGTACTGCTGGTGATACGGCTTGCCCGTCCCGCTCGCGCGTCCGCGGATCGCCAACTCCGCGACCACGGTGTTCGGATCGAGGCACGGGTGGATCTCCATCCGGTCCACACCCTCGATCGAGAACCGTGAGGGGAACCGCGTCATGTAAGCGAGGATCTCCGCCTTTCCCTCGAGCCGCTTCGGGCGGCCCTCGGCGGCGAACGGGAACTCGCAGATCCCGTCGTCGGCCCAGAGCTCGATCCACTCGTCGAACCGGTGGGCGAACAGCAGCGACCGGTAGCGCTGCAGCACGGCCAGGTTGGCCTGTCGGATCTCGTCGTCGGTCACCGCTGAGTCGTCCTTACTGTCGGGGTGAACCGTGGGTACTATCCGGACTGCAAGTCCGGATAACTTCCAATATACGGACCAGTGGTCCGTTTGGCCAACGGTGGAGCACGACGTGACAGGCAAGGAGCGGGCCGACGCGGCACGCAATCGGCGCGCCATTCTGGACGCCGCCGACCGGCTGTTCGCCGAGTCGGCCGACCCGCACACGGTGTCCATGGACGACATCGCGGCGGCCGCCGGGGTGGGCAAGGGAACCTTGTTCCGCCGGTTCGGCGACCGGACGGGCCTGATCAGGCAGGTCTACGCGGCACGGCTGGCGCCGCTACGCGACCGGATCGAGAACGGTCCCCCGCCGCTGGGGCCGTCGGGCACGCCGCGGGAGCGCATCGTGGCGATCATCGACGCGATCGCGGCGATCAAGCTCGAGAACGCGCACCTGATGATCGCGCTCGAGGAGGGCGGCGCACCCGCGCACCGGTTGCACGAGTCGGCCGACTACGTGGCCGTCCACGAGCTCCTCACCGACCTCGTCACCGCATCCGGCGGCGGGGAACACGCCGGATGGGTCGCACACGTGCTGCTGGCCGCAGTACGCGCGGATCTCCTTCAGCACATGGTCTCCGTGGAGAAGCGCAGCCCCGCCGAGATCCGAGCGAACCTTCAGGCATTCACCACGCACACCCTGTCGCTCCGGTCGCCCGACGACACCTGAGCGGCCGGCCGGATCGACACAGGCCCGCTACGCCTTCGTGGGGGCCATGCGTTCCAACCAGTAGTTGATGACCTCGTCCGACCGCTCGGCGTCATCGCGCAGCACACTGGTGACGGCGAGGCCGCGCAACAGTACGACCAGCGAATTGAAAGCGACCCGAGTCTGCCGCGAATCGTCGTCCCCAAGGGCGCGGGTGAAGATGTCGCGCAGCTCCCTGCCGAGCCGCCGCTCCGCCGGGATCAACGCTTCGCGCAGCTCGGTGTCGGTACGCGAGCTCATCCACAGCTCGAGTGCCGCCACGAACGGCGGACCGGACATCGCATCCTGAATCGCGTTCACCACCTGTGCAAATGCCCGTGGCCCCGGCTCGATCCCGTCGACCGCGGCGTGCAGTGCTTTCAGCCGCTCGTCGGCGATGAGATGGATGGCGGCGACGAGCAATTCCGCCTTGGACGAGAAGTGGTGGAGCAGCGCGCCGCGCGACAGGTTCGCCCGCTCCTGCACTCGTTGGGTCGTCGTTCCGGCGTAGCCGTAATCCACCAGGCACGCAACGGCCGCGTCGAGGAGCTGACGACGAGTCCGCTCACGTTGCTGGATGCGCAGTGACGTCACGCGATCGAGCCTAACGGACACCGCGCATTGACAGGCCGTCCGAACGGACTGTTAAATCTGAGCCACCTCTCACATCGGAGGTCCTCGATGAAGAGCCTTGCTCGGGTACTCGCCGATGCCACCGCACGCGATCCGCTGCCGACGGATCGCTTCAGTCGGTGGCCCACCGATGGCGGCGCGACACCGCAGCGGATGCCCTTGCCCTGCTCGGCAAGGCGCCGGGTTCGGCATCGATCAGCGCGCCGGCCTGGCGCCGATCCGATTGACCCACGAGCACAGAAGAGGGAGACGGCATGGAGCAGGATCGCGAAGACATCGTCCGGTACGAAGTTGCCGGGCGAAAGGCGTACCTGACGCTGAACCGGCCGGAACGGCTGAACGCGATCACCCACGAGATGGCCGCGGCGATCAAGTCCGCGGTCGAGCGCGCAAACGACGACCCAGCCGTCCACGTGATCATCGTCCAGGGTGCGGGCCGTGCCTTCAGCGCGGGCTACGACCTGCATCGGTACGCCGAGGAGGGCGACAGCCTGCAGCCGCCGGTGTGGGACCCCATCAAGGACTACCGGCTGATGAAGACCAACACCGAGAACTTCTTCAGCCTGTGGCGGTCCCTCAAACCCACCATCGCGAAAGTGCGCGGGTACGCCGTGGCCGGCGGCAGCGACATCGCGCTGTCGTGCGACCTGGTGGTGATGGCCGACGACGCGCGCATCGGCTACATGCCGGCACGGGTGTGGGGCTGCCCCACCACGGCGATGTGGGTCTACCGGCTCGGCGCGGAGAAGGCCAAGCGCATGCTGCTCACCGGCGACACCATCGACGGCCGAACCGCGGCCGAGTGGGGCCTGGTGCTGGAGTCGGTCCCGGACGACGAACTCGACGACACGGTCGAGAAGCTGGCCGACCGCATGGCCGGTGTGCCGGTCAACCAGCTGGTGATGCAGAAACTCATGATCAACCAGGCCTACGACAACATGGGGCTACAGGGAACGCAGATCCTGGCCACTCTGTTCGACGGCATCGCACGCCACTCGCCGGAAGGGCGCTGGTTCCAGGAACTCGCCGCGACCCACGGTTTCGACGCGGCCGTGAAGTGGCGCGATTCCGGGCGATGGATCCCGGAAGGCGGAGGAGAGGTACCGGACGAGTCCGAACTTGTGGAGGAGGACTGACATGTCCCTCACGACTTCCGCTGTGCCTGCCAGCACCGACGAGAAGATCTTGGACCTGACCACCGGAGACGTACTCGTCCAGGCGGCTCGGGACTGCGGTGAGCGCCGCGCGCTGATCGCTCTCGCGCCACAGGCGCAGCCGCGCACGTGGACGTATGCCGAGCTCCTCGAGGATGCACGGCGCGCGGCGCATTGGCTGCTCGGCCGGTTCACGCCCGGCGACCGCATCGTCGTCTGGGCGCCCAACGATCCGGAGTGGGTCATCCTGCAGTACGGCGCGGCGATGGCCGGCCTGGTCCTCGTCACGGCGAATCCCGCGCTCCGGGCAGGCGAGCTGGAGTACATCCTGCGGCAGTCGGAAGCCGTCGGGATCGCCTACAGCGACGAGTTCCGCGGAACCGACATGGCCGCCATCGCCGAGGAGGTCCGCGCCCGGGTTCCCGCGGTACAGCAGGTGGTGCGCTTCCGCGACTGGTACGAGCAGCTGCAAGCCGTGACCGATGTGGACCGCGAGCTGCCCCACGTCGATCCCGGCTCGGCGGCCCAATTGCAGTACACCTCCGGAACCACGGGCTTTCCGAAGGGGGCGCTGCTGCATCATCGCGGCCTGGTCACGAATGCGCATTACGTGCACCGGCGCGCCCAGTTCCCACGGCACGGCATCTGGGTGACGCCGCTTCCCCTGTTCCACACCGCAGGCTGCGGACTGTCCGTCCTCGGCAACGCGATCAGCCGGGGAACCCTCGTGCTGTGCCGCCAGTTCGACCCCAAGCTGGTGCTCAACGCCCTGCAGGACTGGAAGGCCGACGTCTACGCAGGTGTCCCCGCGATGTACGTCGGACTGCTCAGTTACCCGGAGTTCAGCTCCTACGACTTGTCGTCGGTCACCGTGACGATGTCCGGCGGCGACGCGGTCCCGCCGGAACTGATCGCCCAGGTCGAGGAGAAGTTCGGGGCGCGATTCTCGACCGTCTACGGCCAGACCGAGCTCAGCCCGATCGTCACCCAGACCAGCTCGGACGACCCCGACGAACAGCGCCGCAACACGGTCGGCCGCCCGCTGTGGAACGTCGAGCTCAAGATCGTCGACCCGTCCGACGGGAGCACCGTCCCGGTCGGCACGGAGGGCGAGATCTGCGCGCGCGGCTACCAGACGATGCTCGGGTACTTCCAGATGCCGGAGGAGACCCGGAAGACGATCGACGCCGACGGGTGGCTGCACACCGGTGACCTCGGCGTTCTCGACGAGAACGGCTACCTCCGCGTCACCGGCCGCATCAAGGACATGATCATCCGCGGCGGGGAGAACATCTATCCGCGGGAGATCGAGGCGGTCCTGGCCACCCATCCCCAGGTCGGAACCGCCATCGTGGTGGGCCTGCCGGACGAGCAATGGGGTGAGGTCGTCGCGGCCGCCATCCAACCGAAGGACGAGCGGGCGGTGCCGACCAAGGACGAGTTGCACGCGTTCGTGCGCGAGCGGCTCGCCCCGGCCAAGACGCCCAAGCACTGGTACCTCGCGTCGCAGCTACCCACCAATGCCATGGGCAAGCTGCAGAAATTCCGGGTCCGCGACCAGATCCTGGACGGCCAACTCACAGCGCTGGAGTGAAATGGCGTCACGGCCCAGCGCCGAGGTGATCCAGAACCTGGGCAGTCACCGCACAGCGCTGGGGTGAACCAGCCAGTCACCGCACAGCGCTGGGTGCGCGACGCGGTCGGGCGTGCCACGCCCGACCGCGGCCACCGCCCCGATGCCGGACGGCCGGCGCCGTGGTGCGCTGCCGGAGCGTGCCGGATGCCACCTAGTCGGATTGTGCCCGCGTCACCACCTGGTCCTTCACCGCAAGCCATGCCAGTGCCGCGCACCCGACCGCGACCGCGGCGAAGACCGCCGACTGCCCCAAGGAGTCCGACCGCGATCCACCTATCACCGCGCCGACGACAGCACACGCGGATGCCGCCGCCACGGTGGCGGGACGAGCAGCGAACGTCGGCGCCACGGTGGGCCGCAGCCACAGCGCGAGCCGGTACGCGATGCACACCAGCAGGGTGGAGCCCACCACGTCGCTGGGCCGATGGTGGAGGGTGGCTTGCACGGCGCCGGCGACCATGGCCAGCCAAGCCGCCCCGACTACCAGAAGCCACGGCCGCAGCCGTTCCGGCACGGCGAACAAGGCCGCCACAACCAGCGCGGACGCCACCGCGGCATGACCGCTGGGGAAACTCGGCTCGACGAAGTAAACCGGTGCGTTCACCAGATCCGGCCGGGGCAGAACTTGTCCGAGCACTTCGGCGGCCCCGATCGCGGCACCCGCGACACAGACTGCGGCCGCTCCCTGCCACCAGCACCGCCGCACCAGGGTGAGCAGCACAAGCACGAGCAGCCCCACCGCCGCTGTCGGCAGCGCGAGCTCACCCAGCGGGGGAAGCGTCGGCCCGGTAGCGGAATAGGCACCCGAGAACTCGTGTATCCAGGCCGGCTTGCTCCCGTTCTCGCTCGACAACACGGCGTTCTCGATGCGCTGCCCGATCGGGGTGCAGACAGCCAGCAGATACAAGACGAGAAAACCGAGCAGGAAAAGCACGAACGGCACAGAGGCCCTGCCGGGTGCGCTGCGCGCCGGAAGCGCTACGTCGCGAGCACGGTCAGCTGATGGGTCGTGAGGCATTCCGTCTTCTTCTCTCGGATTCGGCGAGGACCGGCACGGCAGGCACCGATCATGGTGGGCTCGACGAGCAACCATGGTGGCACCGGCTGTGCCACCACAACCGGACGCGCCGGCTACCACCTGGTCGAGCTCTCGGGTGCAGCCGAAAGCGGAAGCGAGCGGCCGTCGCCCGCGGTCTCCCACCTTTGCCGGCGACAGCGGTCATTCCCCTCACGCGGGGAGCGGACCGGTGGGTTCAGCACGCCGCGCCGGCAAGCCGCGGCCGCTGCATTCGGCGTCTCGACGGGCACCGCGGTTCGGCGAGCACAACGGCGCCTGGGACACTGAAGGCCTCGAAGGAGGGCTTGATTCCGTGTCCCATCGCGAGTCGAACCACGAAGTCCGGCCGCTGCTCGGCCAGGTCGCCGACAGCGTGTCGCAAGCGATCGCGCATGCCTACCCCGAGCTGGCCGGGGCCGATCCGCTGGTGCGCCGAAGCGAGCACGCCGACTTCCAGTCGAACGCCGCGCTCGCGTTGGCCAAACGCGCCCGCACCAAGTCTGCCGAGCTGGCTCAAGCGCTCACCTCGGCGATGGCCGGCGAGCGGGTCGAGGTCTCCGGTCCCGGCTTTCTCAACATCACGGTGCCCGACCAGCTGATCTGGGGCCAGGTCGCCGCTCGGCTGGCCAGTCCCCGCCTCGGCGTCGGCACGCCCACCGCGGCGCAGCGCATCGTGATCGACTACTCCGCGCCGAACATCGCCAAGGAGATGCACGTCGGCCATCTGCGCACGACGATCATCGGCGACAGCCTGGCGCGGGTGCTCGGATTCCTCGGTGCCGAGGTCATCCGGCAGAACCACCTCGGTGACTGGGGAACCCAGTTCGGGATGCTGATCCAGTACCTCGACGAGCACCCGGACGCCACCTGGCACCACGACGAACTGGCGGCGGGCACCTCGGCCGTTTCCGCGCTCGACGAGCTCTACCGGGCCGCCCGCGCCGCCTTCGACGCCGACCCCGACTTCGCCGAGCGTTCCCGTAACCGCGTGGTCGCCCTGCAGGCGGGCGATCCCGACACGGTCGCGCGCTGGAAGGAGATCGTCGCCGAGTCCGAGAAGGCCTTCCGTGACATCTACGACCGGCTCGGCGTACTGCTCACCCCGGAGGACTCGGTCGGCGAGTCGTTCTACAACCCGATGCTCGCCGACGTGATCGACGAACTCACCAAGGCCGGGATCGCCGTGGAGAGCGAAGGCGCGCTGGTGATCTTCTCCGACGAGGTGACCGGCCCGGAGGGCAAGCCCGCGTTGCTGATGGTGCGCAAGCGCGACGGCGGCTACGGCTACGACACCACGGACCTGGCCACCATCCGGTACCGCATCCACGACCTGAAGGCCGACCGCCTGCTGTACGTCACCGACTCGCGGCAGGCGCTGCACTTCCAACTGATCTTCGAAGCCGCCCGGCGCGCGGGATGGCTCACCGACGACATCGACGCGGCACACGTGCCGTACGGCACCGTGCTCGGGCCCGACGGCCGCCCATTCAAGACCCGGTCCGGCGGCACCGTCCGCCTGATGGACCTGCTCGACGACGCGGTGAACCGTGCCCGCGAGGTCGTGCGCGAGAAGAACCCGGACCTGCCCCGCGAGGAACTCGACCGGATCGCCGAGCAGGCGGGCATCGGCGCGGTGAAGTACGCCGATTTGTCGACATCTCGCATCAAGGACTACGTGTTCGATGTCGACCGCATGGTGTCGTTCACCGGCAACACCGGCGTCTACCTGCAGTACGCGCACACCCGGATCCGCTCGATCCTGCGCAAGGCAGGCGACCCCGACGTCACGGTCGACCCCAGCATCGCCCTGCACCCCGCCGAGCGGGCGCTGGCGCTGGAACTCGACGACTTCGGCCCGACCCTGGCGGCGGTCGCCGAGACGCTCGAGCCGCACAAGCTCTGCGGCTACCTGTACGACCTCGCCCGCGACTTCACCACGTTCTACGAGGCCTGTCCGGTGCTCAACGCCGAGGAACCGGTCCGCAGCAACCGGCTTGCGCTGTGCCGGCTGACCGCCCACACCCTGCGACAGGGACTCGGCTTGCTGGGCATCAGCGCTCCGGAACGGATGTGACGCTGTAGTCGCGGTACTCGCCGGGCTGGTGGGCCACCCCGGTCGCCGCCCTCGTCGTCGCGAGCGTGGCCGTCGACGAAGGCCGGGAGGGACGTCTCACCCGGCTTCGGCGGGCGCCAGCACGATGTCGAAACGCGTCCGGGTCCACGGTGCGTCCCCGAGGTCTCGACCGTCCGGCGTCGGCGTGCCCGGTGGCTGCTCGTCGAACCGTTTGACCAGCGACTTCTTCACACCGAAGACCGCGTCGCCGATGTCCAGCTGCGGGTCACCCTCGACGAAGATGTGCGTGACCAGCGTGCGCAGATTCTTCGCGGCCTCCTGCTGCGTGTCGACCGACGCGTTGCATCCCGCCGGGGGTCGCGTCGCCGCGCGCGTTGGCCGGACTGGTGCTGTTCACCGGTGGCTACATCGGAACGACTCCGCCCCCGCTGCCCCAGGACGACCGCCTGCGTGGGGTACCTGCCTTGCTGCGCAGCATCGAGCACGACCCGTGGGTGCCGAAGCACCGGGTGGAGGAGACGGCAGGCCTGTTGCGCGCCGCCGGGCTGGAGGTCGACGTGCGGATCGACCCCGGCGACGAGCACATCATCACCAATGAGGCGTGCGAGTCGGCGACGAAGCTACTGGCTGCGCTGGCTGTCGGCGGCTAGGGGCACTCCCTTCACGCTGATCTTCATCGCTGATGCCGGCGGGAGTTCGTTGGGGTACGCGCCACGACGTCCAGGCCTGCTCGGTCATTCCTCACGGAGGAGCTCGCTCCGAGGGCTTGCCTCCAGCGCGTATCCCTGTGATTCTCACGTAGCAGTATGAGTTTTCATTGTGTGAGTATCAGAGTCGGCTTGGACGGCAATGCGCCCACCGTGATGCGGCGACGGAAGGAAATCTGCGAGACGCCGTACGGGATCTCCGCGGGCTTCGGTGTCGTACGGCCGCACCACGCCCACGGTTGGAGGAGCGGCGAGTGAAGCTGTTCAGCGAACAGACAATCCGCACTCAGATCCGCAGCGTGCTCGAGGCGTGGGGAATGCCGGAGGAACCTGCCGCTATCGCCGCAACGGCAATGGTCTACGCCGACCTGTCTGGCATTGACTCCCACGGGATCTCGATGCTGATCTCCTACGAGAAGTTGCGCGACAGCGGACACCTCAACGTGCGAGCCCAGCCCGTCGTGGAACGCGAGAACGCCGCGATGGCACTGCTGAATGCCGATGGCGGCCTGGGCCATCCGGCGGCAGTCACCGCCATGAACCTGGCCGTCGACAAGGCCCGCTCCGCCGGCGTCGGGATCGTGTCGGTGCACAATTCACGACACTTCGGTGCCGCCGGGTACTACGCGAAGCTTGCCGCCGAAGCAGGACTGATCGGGCTCGTCACGACCTCGGCACGAGTCGTCAGCGTGGTGCCCCCGGGCGCGGCGGTACCTCGGCTGACCACCAATCCGATCGCCTTCGCCGCGCCTGCCCGACACAACCCGCCCTTCTTGTTGGACATGTCCACCAGCACCGTCGCCTCCAACAAGGTCAGGGCTCACGACCTCCGCGGCGAGGCGATCCCCGAGGGATGGGTCGTCGACGAGTCAGGCAGCTCGGTGACCGATCCGGGTGCGGCGATGTCCTGGATCCACCACCGCACCGGCGGCGGGCTGACCCCGCTCGGCGGATCAACTGCCACGGGCGGCCACAAGGGCTACGGCCTTGCTGTCATGGTGCAGATACTCAGTGCCGCCCTGTCCGGAGCCGACCTCGCCGTCACCCGCAGGCCGGGAGCAGCTGGGGACATCGGACACTTCTTCCTCGCGCTCGATCCCGCGTTCTTCCGCCCTGGCGGCGAGTTCCTCGCAGACGTCGACGAACTCCTGGACACTCTGCGCGCCACCCCGCCGGCTCGGCCTGAAACTCCCGTCCAGGTCGCCGGTGACCCCGAACGGAACAGTCGTGAGCTGCGCAGGAAGCGCGGCATCCCGTTGCCCGACAGTCTGATCGCGAAGATCGCGGCGATCTGCGAACGAGCGCGCATTCCGTTGTTGCTCGACCAGCCCGTCCAGGAGAAGTGATCCGATGTACGACTTCTGCGTGATCGGCGGAGGGATCGTCGGCGCCGCGACCGCCCTGAAGCTGCTCGAGAGGTGCCCCGGTGCCAGCCTGCTGCTGGTGGAGAAGGCGCCTCAGCTGGGCACGCACCAAACTGGCCACAACAGCGGCGTCATCCATTCCGGGATCTACTACGAGCCCGGCAGCCGCAAGGCCGAGCTGTGTCGCCGGGGCGCACAGGCCACCAAGGAGTTCGCCGCCGCGAACGGAATTCCGTTCGACGAGTGCGGCAAGCTGCTCGTCGCCACGAACCACGTGGAACTGCGTCGCCTCGACAACCTCGCCGAGCGCGCTGCAGTCAACCGACTGGAGATCGAGCGCCTCGATGCCGCCGAGCTCCGCCGCCGCGAACCGTACATCCGCGGTGTCGCCGCACTGCTGGTGCCCAGCACGGGCATCATCGACTTCCGACTCGTCACGGCAGCGATTGCCAAGCACGTCGAGGCCGCGGGTGGGCAGATCCAGACGTCGACCGAGGTCGACCGCATCGACGAGACCGGCGACGCGGTCACCATCGGCGCCGGCGAACAGCACTGGTCGGCGCGTCGGCTTGTGGTCTGCGCCGGATTGCAGGCAGACCGTCTGGCCCGCCTCGCCGGCATCCGCACCGATACTGCGATCGTGCCGCTCCGCGGCGAGTACTACCAGCTTCCCGCCGCCCGCAAGGACATCATCCGCCATCTCATCTACCCCGTCCCGGATCCCGATCTGCCCTTTCTCGGCGTGCACCTGAGCCCCACCGTCGACGGCACCATCACTGTCGGCCCGAACGCGGTTCTCGGACTCGCCCGGGAGGGCTATCGCAAGTTCAGCGTCGACCGGAAGGACCTCGCCGAACTGGCGACCTTTCCTGGGCTGTGGCGGCTGGCGAAGGCGAACATCGCCACCGGGGCGCGGGAGATGAGGAATTCCTTGTTCAAGCGCGGCTACCTTCGCGAATGCCGCAAGTACTGTCCCTTGCTGCAAGTCGCGGACCTGCTCCCGCACGAGGCCGGCATCCGCGCCCAAGCCGTCCGCAGAGACGGCTCACTGGTGCATGACTTCGAGCTGGAACGCACACCGCGATCGGTGCACGTGCTCAATGCGCCGTCGCCCGCCGCGACGTCCGCGCTGCCGATCGGCGAGCTGATTGCCGACACATTGCTGTCCGACCGCTGACCCACAGGGTCCATCGCTTTCCGAAACCGCCCTGCTCTGGAACCAGGCTCGACAGCCTTGATTCGCGATCGAACGAGGTGCATCGCGCCTGAGTGGGCGTGCGGCAAGCAACGAAAAAGTCCTTCCCGCCTCGGCGGAAAGGACTTTTCGATCGGTGGAGCTGAGGGGAATCGAACCCCTGACCTCCTCGATGCGAACGAGGCGCGCTACCAACTGCGCTACAGCCCCTAGCGGCTCGATGAGCATAGCAAGCCGCTCGATCAAGCCGTGCGGGAGGGGTTATTCACCCACCGCCCGCCGATACATCGGAAGGTCGGGCTCCGCCAGCTCGTGGAACGCCGGGTCCTCGTCGTAGACGTCGACGACCACCGCGTTTCGCGGCGGCTGAGGCCTCTCGCGCGGCCGGCGCTCCACCAGCTGCACCGGCTCCTCCTCCACGTCGTACTCGTCGGCGTAGTCGTCGTAGTCCTCGTGGTACTCGGCTCGCAGGTCGCGCTCGAACCTGCGGTCGTAGACGCGATCGAGCTCGTCGTCCCGGATGCGCCGCCGCTCGGCCGCGCGCGCCCCGGCCAGCCTCGCCATCCTGCGCTGGCGGATCTCGTTCTCGATGCGCACCTGCCTGCGCAGGTAGGCCAGGTAGCTGGCGAGAACCACCGTTGCCGCACCGGTCAGCCAGAACAGTGGGGTGAACGCCACTCCGGCGACGATGGCGGACAGCACGATCGTGGCCAGCAGAGTCAGCACGACCCGCTGACGGAACGCATACTTCGCCCGCGCGGCCAGCTCCGCTGCGTGCGGATCGAACCCGCCGCGACCGGGCCGGTAGCGACGCTGCGGTCGCGGCAGTGGCTCCCCGTAGTCGTCGTCGAGCTCCGCATCCGCACGGGTGAGACGCTCGTCACCGAACTGTTCGTCCTCGGCGTCGTCGTGGCCGCTTCGCGCCTCGACTTCCTCGGCGTCCTCGTAGTGGTCCTCGTCGTGTTCGCTGGATTCGGGCATGGCCTCCTCCTCCTGGTCGACGACGTCGTCCCGGCCGCCACGCACCACCCGGGATGCCAACGCGTCATCGCCTGTCTCGGCGATTTCCTGCCGTTTGCGCACGACCATCGGTACGAGCACGACAAGCCACGCGACCGCAAGCGCGACGATGATCAACGAGCTCGGCATCTCGGCTCCCCGCTGCACTCCTACATGTTCTCGTCACGCTAGTCACACCAGTAACAGATCGCTTGGAGGCTCGCCGTAATCGATCACGGAAAGTCGTCACCGGATCGGGGCAACTCATGCAGAACTTCGTCAAACGCGCTCGGCGCCGCCGCGGTCGATCAGGCGCGCCACCAATCCGCTCCCGGTTTCCTCCGCGGTGAGCGCGAAACACACGTGGTCTCGCCAGGCGCCGTCGACGTAGAGGTAGCGCTCGAACAAGCCTTCCTCGCGGAAGCCGTGCTTGGTCAGCACGCGGAGACTGGCCGCGTTGTCCGGACGCACGGTCGCTTCGAGGCGGTGCAGCGCCGCGTCGGAGAACGCGTGGTCCACCGCCAGGGCGACGGCGGCGGTCGCGACGCCTTTCGACGCCAGCTCCGAATCCACCCAGTAGCCGATCCATGCGGATTGCAGCGAGGCCCGCACGATATTGCCGATGGTCACTTGACCAGCGAAAACACCGTTGACGGTGATCGCGAAGGGCAGACAGGCACCGCGCCGGGCCAGCGTGCGCAGGCCCGCCCACTGCACCGTCCAACTGAGCCCGCTGTGCCGCTCCTGCCACGTTCCCGGCGCCGACGGCTCCCAGCGCTGCAAGTAGCCACGGTCGCGCACCCGGATGCGCCGCCACGGGCCACCATCGCGGAGGCGAACCGGCCGGAGGGCGACGTCTCCCGCGCGCACCCGCAACGTCCCCAGCCGCGCGGGCCAGCCGGGGTGCTTGCCATCCGGTTGCCCCGCCATCCCAGCGGGCTGCTGCGGCCGCGACATGTGCCGCACGTTAGCCGCGCTGCGCGAGGAAGGCGACCTGCACTTCTTCCCCCGAGGTGATCTCGGTCTGCAGTTCACCCACAGTGATCAAACAGTTCGCCTCGGCCAACGAGGACAGCATGTTCGTCCCCGAGATGCCGAGCGGCTGCACGAGGTACTCCCCGGTGCTCTCGTCGCGCATGAGCTGCCCGCGGAGGTAGCCCCGCCTGCCGTGCACGGACGAGATCGGGGACAACAACCGGGCATTGATCACGCGGCGATGCGGGTTGCGTGCGCCGCGCGCCGCCTTGATCAACGGACGCACGAAGACCTCGAAGACCACCAGCGCACTCATCGGGTTGGCGGGCAGCAGGAAGGTCGGCACGGAATCGGGTCCCAGCCGCCCGAACCCTTGCGTCGACCCAGGGTGCATGGCCACGCGGGTCTCGTCGATGTGCCCGAGGTCGGACAGCGCCGCGCGCACGTCCTCGCCCGCGCTACCGCCCGCTCCCCCGGCGATGACGACGATCTCCGACATCAGCAAGCGGCCCTCGACGACCTCCCGCAACCTGCTCGCCTCGGTCGACACAATGCCGACACGGCTGACCTCGGCACCGGCGTCGCGCGCGGCGGCGGCCAGCGCGTAGGAGTTCACGTCGTAGACCTGCCCGACCGTCGGCGTGCGGTCGACGTCCACCAGCTCGTCGCCGACCGAGATGATCGACACGCGCGGACGTGGGTACACCAGCACTTTGGACCGACCGACCGCGGCAAGCAGACCCACCTGAGCGGAACCGATGATGTCGCCTTTGCGGACCGCGACATCACCGATCTGCACGTCCTCGCCCATGCGCCGCAGGTACGCCGCCGACGGCACGCTGCGCATGACGGCGACCCGGGCCAGGTGGCCGTTGGTGTACTTCACCGGCACCACGGCGTCGGCCAGCGTGGGTAGCGGCGCACCGGTCGCCACTCGCACCGCTTGGCCTGGCTGCAGGCGCCGCGGCTGCCGCGATCCGGCGTGGATCTCCCCGACCACGGGCAGTTCGATCGGGTTGTCCTCCGTCGCTTCCCGCACGTCCACGCTGCGCACCGCGTACCCGTCGACCGCGGCTTGGTCGAAACCTGGCAGCGCCTGCTGAGCGACCACTTCCTCCGCGCACAACAGCCCTTGGGATTCCGAGATCGCCACTCGCACCGGCCTCGGCCGCACCGCGGCGGCCAGCACCCGGGCCAGGTGGTCGTCGACCGACCGGAAGTCGTCATCCGGTGCCATCTGGTCGGTCCCGGACACCATCGTGCCTGCCATGTCGGCACCGACGTGGCCCTCGTGCTGCTGCTCTGGTGTGGTCATGGTCGTGCGATTCTGTCCGTCAACCAGGTCTTCAAGCTCGGACCGTACTCCGGATCGTCCAGCGCGAAGTCGATCGCGGCTCGCAGGAAACCGCCGGGATTGCCGAGGTCGTGGCGGGGACCGCGGTGCACCACCACGTGCACCGGGTGCCCTTCCTCGATCAGCAGGCCCACGGCGTCGGTGAGCTGGAGTTCACCCCCGCTGCCCGGGGTGATTCGCCGCAACGCGTCGAAGATGGCGCGGTCCAGCAAGTAGCGACCGGCCGCGGCGAACGTCGACGGGGCCTGGTCGGCGGGCGGCTTCTCCACCATGCCGTTGACCTTCTTGATGTCAGCGTCACCGGTGTCGGTGACGTCGAAGACGCCGTAGGCGGAGATCTCCTCTTTCGGGATGTCGAACGCGCACAACACGCTGCCGCCGTATTCGGCGCGCACCTTCGCCATCCGTTCCAGCACGCCTCTGGGCAGCACGAGGTCGTCCGGGAGCAATACGGCGACCGCGTCGTCGTCCGGGCCGAGATTGTTCTCGGCACAGGCCACTGCGTGACCGAGACCGAGCGCTTCTTCCTGGATGGCCACTTCCACGTCGATCAGGCTGGGAGCCCGGCGAACCTTGGCGAGCTGGTCGTCCTTACCTTTGGCCTGCAGCGACTGCTCGAGTTCCGGCGCGGGCCGGAAATAGTCGACGACCGACTGCTTCGACGGAGACGTCACGATGACCAGTCGCTTGGCTCCGGCCTCCGCGGCCTCGGTGGCGACCAGCTCGATGCCAGGCGTGTCCACGACGGGCAGTAGCTCTTTGGGAACCGATTTGGTAGTGGGAAGAAAGCGCGTGCCCAGGCCGGCGGCGGGCACGATGGCGGTCGTGAACGTCTGGTGCTCTTCGCTGGCCGTCATGGCCATGAGCCTAACGTGAGGTGGTGTACGTGTCCGGGAACGAACCGGCCCGTGGCGCTCAACGGGCGTGGACCAAGCACGAATGGCGAACCCATCTGCTCGCCGAACGCGACGCCGTGTCCGCCGAAGAGCACGCCAGAGAAGCCGAGCTGCTGGCCGAACGCGTGGCCGAGGTCGCGGCATCGCACGGCGCGGACACCGTCGCCTGCTATGTGCCGTTCGGCACCGAGCCCGGCACGGTGCAGTTGGCCGACACGCTGCGGGATGCCGGAGCCCGCGTGCTCGTGCCCGTAGTACCCAGACGTCGCGTCCCGCTGCTGTGGACGGTCTACGAAGGGCGCGACGGACTCGCGGAAGGGCCGCTGCCCGGACTGCTCGAGCCGACCGGCGACCGGATGCCACCGGAAACCATCGCCGAAGCAGGCCTGGTGTTCGTACCCGCGCTCGCGGTCGACTCACGTGGCGTGCGACTCGGGCGTGGCGCGGGCTACTACGACCGAACCCTGCCCCTGGCCGATCCCGAGGCTGATCTGGTCGGCGTGGTGCGGGACTCGGAGTTCGTGGCCGAGCTGCCCGCCGAGCCGCACGACGCTCGGCTCACCTCGGTGGTCACCCCGCACGAGGGGTATCGGCGTCTGGGAAGGTGAGTCCCCAGCGCTGGAAGCGCGAACTTCTCGCGAGCCAAGGCCCCTGGGAGAACTCGGCCGGGTTTCCGCGCGGCGAGTGGATTCGCTCCGATGCCGCGTCTCCGCACCTCATCCTTCAGACGCCGCATCCCTGCCGCGACCCGGCGCTCGTGACCCGCTTGCTGTGCCGCAAGCCCGCGCCCGCATGCTGCCGTAGTACTCATAGCGCCTGTTCAGCGCGTCCGGGTCGTCTCGCGCCCACACACTGCGCCGCAAGCCCGCGCCGGCATGCTGCGCCCCACGTCTGTGACCCGCATGCCGTGCCGCAAACCCGCGACCCGCTGCTGCCAACCCCGTTGTCCGCGGCGGGCGATCCGCACCCGTATCGCGTGAAGGCTGCCGGCGAGCACGCACCGTCGCTCCACCGCAACGTCGTAGCTCGCCCGCGGACGACCGCGTCGATGTGTGAGCTAGACCCGTTTGCCAGCGCAGAATTCGATAACGCACAATGGAGTTGGCACTCGAGCCGCTCGAGTGCCAACGTTTGCCGATGAGGAGTCTTCGGTGCCCACCTACCAGTACGCCTGCAAGCAGTGTGACCACCGGTTCGAGGCGGTTCAGTCGTTCAGCGACGCGAGCCTGACCGAGTGCCCGGAGTGTTCCGGCCCGTTGCGCAAGCTGTTCGGCTCGGTCGGCGTGATCTTCAAGGGCAGCGGCTTCTACCGCACGGACTCCCGCGCGTCGTCCAGCTCCAACGGCTCGTCGTCCAACGGCTCGTCGAGCAGCAGCTCGTCGAGCAAGTCCAGCGACAAGTCGAGCTCTTCATCGTCCTCCTCCTCGTCCAGTTCGAGCGCTGCGTCCAAGGCCTCCTGAACATCGCACGCGGCGCTGACAGTTTCGCGACTGGAGGCCGCCGAAGCGGCGAGTTGTCCACAACGACGGGGTTATCCACAGGCGACGCTCGCACGGGTGTGATCAGCGCTCGGCGATCCATAACGTGCGAGGCATGCCTGACATCGCTCGCATCTCTCGCGCCCTGCTTCCGCGGCTGACTCGCCGGCCACGGCCGAGACGTCGGATCCGCAGGTCGTTCTTGACAGTTGGTTTCGCTCGACGCGCGTTGGCGGTGCTGCTACTCGCCGCGGCCGCAGTGTTCGCCGCACAGCCCGCAACGAGCGCGCAGGAGCCTCGCGCGCCTGCGGTCGTCACCAGCCGGGACTTGTCCGCGGGCCACAAGCTTGCAGCGGCGGACGTGCGGGTCACCCAGCTGCCGACGAGCGCGATCCCGGCCGGCGCGCTGTCCTCTCCCAAGGACGCAGTCGGTCGCGTGCTGTCCGGTGCTGCTCGCAGCGGCGAGCCGGTCACCGACGCGCGGCTGGTCGGACACGCGGGAAGCAGCACATCCGCTGCGCCCGGCACAGCGACGGTCCCGATCCGCCTCGCCGATCCCGCGGTGGCCGCCTTACTGCAACCCGGCGCTCTCGTCGATGTGGTCACCATGGCCGAATCCGCCGGCGAGAGCCGCACACTCGCCAGTCAGGCGACTGTTGTCACTGTGACTGCTGATGACAATGAGACCCGACCGGACCGTGCGCAGCTAGTACTGCTCCAATTACCTACAGCAACCGCCAACCGGCTCGCCGCCGTGTCGCTGAAACAGCCGGTGACCGTTACCCTGCGGTAGCCGCAACCACTGTGGCGCCGGCCACAGTGGGCGAGGGCGGCCGGGAACGGAAGGCCCGTTCGTTGGAGCAGTCAAGGAGTGCTGGTCATGCTCAAGGGGTTCAAAGAGTTCCTGATGCGAGGGAACATCGTCGAACTCGCGGTCGCGGTGGTCATCGGTACTGCCTTCGTCGACCTGGTGTCGATCTTCACCAACAGCATCATCAATCCGCTGATCGCCGCGCTCGGCGGCGGCAGCGATGTCGGGCTCGCGGTGCAGCTCGTCGAAGGTAACCCGAAGTCGGTGCTGGACTTCGGCGCGGTGATCAACGGCGCGGTGACATTCGTGCTGACCGCTGCGGTCGTCTACTTCCTGGTCGTGGTTCCGTTCAACAAGATCCAGGCGCGGATCAAGGCGCGCCGCGGAATCCCGCAGCAGGAAGAGCCGCCGAGCGACAACGAGCTGCTGATCGAGATCCGGGACCTGCTCAAGGCTCAAGCCAACCGGTAACGCGAGCGACCACGGCTCCGCCGGGGCTGCCCGATCGGGGTACCCCGGCGGAGGGAACCCTGCTCGGCCGGCTTAGTGATGCGGCGGCCGGTTGGCGAGGAACCATTCGTCGCGATCGGTGTCCCGAGGTGAACCGTCGTCACGCTCGTCGGAGGTCGTCTCGGGAAGGACCTCGCCGAACACTTCCTGGAGGCGCTGACGGGACACCGCGGGTCGCCGGGCCGGCTTGTCGTTGACGGATTCCGGCTTACCGGCGCCGGCGGAGTCGGACTGTCGGCCGGTTTCGGACATGTCGCCAATGATGGCACGCACGCCGACCGTTCCGGCCGGCCGGAACTCAAGACGTCGCACCGGCGAGGACAAGCACTGGGCCGCCACCGACGCGGGCCGGATCCCGGCGCTACTGGCACCGTCCGGGCTTCAGCCCTCGGTGGCGAGCTCGCCGGAGAGCTCTGCGATCACGTGCGGCACGAGGGACGACAGGGTGGCCATGCTGTCGCGCACCGCAGCGCGCGAGCCGGCCAGGTTGACCACCAGGGTGCTTCCCGAAATGCCGACCAGGCCGCGGGAGACACCGGCGTCGAGCGCACCGGCGGACAGTCCGGAGGAACGCAGGGCCTCGGCGATTCCCGGGATGGTCTGATCGAGCACACCTTGGGTCGCTTCCGGTGTCACGTCGCGGGGCGAGACGCCGGTGCCGCCGACCGTGATCACCAAGTCCGCGCCACCGATGACCGCGGTGTTCAGGGCGTTGCGGATGGCGACAGTGTCGGCGTGCACGGTGACGGTGCCGTCGACGATGAAGCCGACTTCCTTCAGCAGCTCGGTGACGAGCGGACCCGTGGAATCCTCGACCTCGCCGTTGGCCACTCGGTCGTCGACGATGACGACCAACGCCCTCCCCAACCGTTGCGCCGCGCTACGTTCCATGGTCGTTACGTTAGTCGGTCCCCACAGCGGGACGCAGCGCGGTTCGACCGACGTGTCAGGTGTCGACATCAGGCTCCCAGAAGATCGAGTTGTGGTATCGGCTCCCCGACACCTGTCGAGGGGCAAACGGCCGGCGTGCGCTGAGAACGGCGCCGGACGGTGCGGCGGATCGGCCGGGCCGGTGCGACGGGTCTACCGAGCGGCGCCATGAGACCGGCCGGAGCAGAGCGGCGGGCCGGCCCGGCGGTGCGACGGATCGGCCGGGCCGGTTCGGCGGGCCTACCGAGCGGCGCGACGGGTCGGCCGGAGCGGCGTGGCGGGAATGGCCGAAGCGGCGCGACGGATCGGCCGAGGCACCGCTTCGCGGCCCCACGTCCTCCGCACGCTGGGCCCCTCAAGCACGGCAACGCGGTTGCCTCCGTGCTGCGAAGAGCCGCCGACGGCAGCCGCCGCTACGCGCAGCGCTCGACCAGCTCGCGCAGCGGGCCTCGGCTTGGTTGTGGATCAGTTCGGGACGGGCTGCGCGCCGAGGGTGATGTCGACCGTGCGGTCGTTGTCCAAGGTCAAGGTGACCTTCTCCCCGGCGGCCCTGGTGCGCACCGCGGCCACCAGCTCGTCGGCGTCCTCGATCGGACGGTCGCCGAACTTGGTGACCACGTCGCCGGACTTCAGCCCGGCCTTCTTGGCGGGCGAGTTGTCCATGACCTCGACGATCTCCGCGCCACCCTCCTCTGCGTCGCGCACCGTCGCGCCGATGTAGGTCTGCGTCGCCTTACCGGTCTTCATGATCTCGTTCGCGGTGCGACGCGCCTGGTCGATCGGGATGGCGAACCCGATGCCGATGTTGCCGATGCGGCCACCGTCCTGTCCCGGCGCGGACGACGGCGGGCTGTAGATCGCCGAGTTGATCCCGATCACCCGGCCGTTCATGTCCACCAGCGGACCGCCGGAGTTGCCCGGGTTGATCGCCGCATCGGTCTGGATCGCATCCATCGCGGTGGCCTGGTCGCCACTGCCACTGGCGGTGACCGGGCGGTTGAGCGCGCTGATGATGCCCGCGGTCACCGTGCCGGACAGTTCGTACGGTGAGCCGATGGCGACCACGCTCTGCCCCACGCGCAGATCGTCGGACCGGCCCAGCTCCACGGGCTTGAGGCCGTCGACACCCTCGAGCTTGATCACAGCGATGTCGGTCGACGGGTTACGACCCACCACCTTGGCCTGGGCCCTGCTGCCGTCCTGGAACACGGCGGTGATCTGGCCCCTCCCGTTCGCGGCGGGCTCGACCACGTGGTTGTTGGTCATGACGTAGCCGTCGTCGGTCAGCACGAAGCCGGAGCCCTCCCCGGCGGACCCGTTGCCCTGCACCTTGAGCTGCACCACGCTCGGCGCGACCTTCTCCGCGACGGCCTCCACGCTGCCCTTCGGCGCGCTGCCGGTCTGCCGCGCGGGCGGCTCCTGTTCCAGCGCGTTCACCGTCGTGTCGGGCCCGGCTCCGTCCGCGGCCAGGTACCCGGACACGCCGCCGGCGCCCGCACCCACCAGCAAAGCGAGCGCTGCCACTCCGGCGACCAACTTGCCGCGGCCCGATTTCGGCGGCGCAGGCATCGGCTGCGTCTGATACCCCATCGGTGGATACGCAGGTGCCCCGGACTGCTGCGCTTGCTGCGTCGCCTGCTGGGTCTCATCGGTCGGCCACACCGGGCCGGCAGACGTCGAGTCGTCGTTCTGCTGCATATCTCCACCGTGCGCTGCGGTCCTGAGAATCAACTGAGTCCACGCTGTGGGCTTACCTTCAAGCCTAACCGGGTTCGCCGGGCAGCCGGATGGTCATCAGCGCTCCGCCGCGAGCCGAACGACCGGCGTAGACCGTACCGCCGTGACGTTGCGCGGCCTGCTTGACGATGGCCAGGCCAAGACCCGAGCCGGGCAGGCCACGGGCGCTCACCGAGCGATAGAAGCGCTCGAAGACATTCGGGATGTCGTCGTCGGCAATGCCCGGGCCCTCGTCGGCGACCTCGACGACGGCCGTGCCGTCGCCCAGCGGACGCAGCCGCACTTCGACGGTGCCGTTCTCCGGGGAGAACTTGACCGCGTTGTCCAGCAGGTTCAGCACCGCCCGCTCGAGCTCGCTGGAATCGCCGTACACCGCCCACGGCTGCAGCGACACGTCGAACTCGATGCTGCCGGCCCGACGTCGCGCCCGTTCCAGCGCTCGTTCCACCACGTCGACCATCTCGACCCGCTCCGGCTCGGCAGGTGGAGCGTCGCCGCGGGCGAGCAAGGACAGGTCGCCGATCAGCTGGGTGATCTCGTCGAGCTGGCCGGTGACGTCCCTGGCGATGTCGGCTCGATCCTCCGGCGACAGCGTCCGAGCGCCGGGTTTGTCCGCCGCCAGCAGCAGCTCGAGGTTGGTCCGCATGGACGTCAACGGCGTGCGCAGCTCGTGGCCGGCGTCGGCGACGAGCTGCCGTTGTCTTCGCTGCGCATCCTCCACCGCGGCCAGCATCCGGTTGAAGCTGACGGTCAGCCTGGCCAGCTCGTCGTCGCCGGTGACCGGGATCGGACGCAGATCTCCGGTCGCCGACACGCGCTCGGTCGCTGCCGTCAGGTTTTCCACCGGACGCAGGCTTCCGCGCGCTACGGCCGTGCCCGCGCCCGCGGCGACCAGCACGCCCGCGCCACCAACACCGAACAGCACGAGGGCCAATCGGCGCAGGATCTGCTGGGTCGGCTCCAGTGGCTGGGCCAGCACCATCGCCTCCCCGGGACCCGAGGGCAGCGCGATCACTCGCGAATTCGTCTTCGGCTCGGTGCGCAACGAGATGTCTTGCAGGCCGCTGGCCACCCGCAACTCGGACTCACCCCACGGCGGAGCATGCCCGACCGGGTTCCGCATCTGCGCCACACCCGGCCGCCCGGCGAGCGACAGCACGCCGATCTCGATGTCGGTCGAGGCAAGGAACGCGGCGGGAATCTGCTCGACACGGTTGGTGACCGGCGGCGACTGCACCGCGTTCTCGGCGCGCTCGATCAGCTGCTCGTCCAGCGTCTCGTAGAGGTTGGCGCGCATCGTCCAGTACGCGCCGAAGGACACCAACGCGACCGTGCCCGCGACACACGTGGCGGCCAGCAGCGTGACGCGCCGACGGAGCGACATCCGTCTCGGCGTCTGCTCCTCGCTGTCCTGCCGGTCCTCGGCGGCACGGGTCACGGAGGCGTCTCCCGCAGCACGTAGCCGACACCGCGCACGGTGTGGATCAATCGCGGTTCACCACCGGCTTCGGTTTTGCGCCGCAGGTAGCCGATGTAGACCTCGAGAGCGTTGCCCGAGGTCGGGAAGTCGTAGCCCCAGACTTCCTCCAGGATCCTGCTGCGGGTCAGCACGTGTTTCGGGTAGGTCATCAGCAGCTCGAGCAGCGCGAACTCGGTCCGCGTCAGGCTGATGGTCCGCTCGCCACGAGTGACTTCCCGGGTCGCTGGATCCAGTGTCAGGTCCGCGAACGACAGGACCTGGGATTGCCCGTCGCCCACCGGCTCGGTCGAGGACCTTCGTAACAGGGCGCGCAGCCGGGCGAGCAGCTCCTCCAACGCGAACGGCTTCGGCAGGTAGTCGTCTGCGCCCGCGTCCAAGCCGGCCACCCGGTCGGAGACCGCGTCGCGCGCGGTGAGCACCAGAATCGGCAGGTCGTCACCCCTGCTGCGGAGCCTGCGGGCCACTTCGAGCCCGTCCACGCGCGGCATCATCACGTCCAGCACCATGGCGTCCGGCCGGTTCGCGTCGATCATCTCGAGGGCCTGGGCACCGTCGCTGGCCAGGTCGACCGAGTAGCCGTTGAACTCCAGTGATCGGCGCAGCGAGTCCCGCACCGCCCGGTCGTCGTCGACGACAAGAATGCGCATGCCCACAGTCTTACCGCTGGAGCTGAGTCCTGCCTGAGAACCCTGGTCAGCTCGGGTCGCGCGGCACGGGCGCGTTCCACTTGCGCCACAGGGCGAGCAGCCGCACGGTGATCACGACGACCGATCCGAGGATCGCCACCGGCCCCATCGGCAGCTTCAGCAGGTAACCGAGGCCGACGACGACCGCGCCCAGCAGTGCGGCCAGCGCATAGATCTCCTTACGCAGGACCACCGGGATCTCGCGCAGCAACAGGTCGCGCGCCGCGCCACCACCGATACCGGTGGTCATGCCGATCAAGCACGCGGTGTACACCGGCGCGTTCAGGTCGAGCGCGATGACCGTGCCCGACGTCGCGAAGACCCCGAGCCCGAACGCGTCGGCGACCAGCACTGGTTTCCGCAGCCGAGCGATCTGTGGGTGGAAGTAGAACGTCACGAGTGCCGTCACCACGCAGACAGCCAGGAACGGCCACGTCCGCAAGGTCGTCGGCGGGTGCACACCGAGCAGCACGTCCCGCAGGATCCCGCCGCCGAGCCCGGTCGTCACCGCGAGCACGGCCACGCCGAACAGGTCGAGCCGGGCCTGCACGGCCGCCAACGCGCCCGACGCGGCGAAGGCCACCACGCCGATCAGCTCGAGCGCGAGAAGCATCAGTCGTCGAGGAGCCCGCCCCGATAAGCCAGGAGTGCGGCCTGCACCCGGTTGGCCGCGCCAATCTTGGCCAGCACCGAGGACACGTAACCCTTCACCGTGGCTTCCGAGAGGAACAGCGTCGAACCGATCTCCGAGTTGGACATCCCCTGCGCGATCAGGGTGACGACCTCACGCTCGCGCTCCGACAGGGAGGCCAGCAGCTCGCGCGCCGGTTCGGCCGCCCTGGCTTCGTCCCGCTGGGCCCGAACCATGCGGGCCGCCACGCCAGGGTCGAGCACCGCACCCCCGCGAGCCAGATCTCGCACTGCCTGCACCAACGACGCCGGACGGATGTCCTTCAACAGAAAGCCCTGTGCGCCCGCGCTGAGCGCACGGGACACGTAGCTGTCGATGTCGAACGTGGTGAGCATCGCGACCGTCGGCGGCTCGGGCAGCGCGAGGATGCCGCGCAGCGCCTCCAGGCCGTCTTCCTCGCCGGCCATCTTGATGTCCAGCAGCACGACGTCCGGGTGGTGCCTACGGGCCACCTCGACCGCGGACCGGCCGTCACTGGCCTCGCCGACGACCTCGATCCCGTCCGCCCCGGACAACATCGTGCGCAAACTCGAGCGGACGATCTCCTCGTCGTCCGCGAACATCACCCTGATCACTGGCGCCCTCCGACCTGGCCTGTCACGTTGAGGCTACCTAGTAAGACGCCGAAGAACGCATCGCCGTACGCGCGAGCCGGGATTAGGGTGCAACAAGCTTTACCGGACCCGCTACTCTGACACCATCAGCCCTCGTAGCTCAGGGGATAGAGCACCGCTCTCCTAAAGCGGGTGTCGTAGGTTCGAATCCTACCGGGGGCGCAAAAACCCCAGGTCAGACGCCATTTCGATCTGAACCGACGGGACTCGACCGCCCTCGGGCGCTGCGAGGTGCCGCCCAGCGGCGGATGCGGCTACGGCGGTGGGAGCGACGATCTGCCGCCTACGGCCTGCCGTGGACGGTGACCATCTGGGATCCGGATTTGATGGGCCACCGCCGGACCACCTGGCACCGCAGCTCATGACCCCGAATGGCCGCGACTGCGTTCCACACGACGGCGATGACGACGACCGCGACCGACCCGGCGAGCGTGCTCACCGCTTGCGGCACGAGGATGTCGAACGTCTCGTCGGCATCGCGGTAGATGCCGGAGACCTCCTCCATCCCACCGGTGCCGAGGCTGTAGACCGCCCAGCCGATCGTCATCCCGAGGGCAGCGATGAACGCGAGCCCCTGCGCGAACACCACCGGCTGCCGCTGGGCGTACTTGCGCAGCAACGCGACGGCCGGACGCGGCGCTCCCGGGGTGTCCATCGCTTCGCGCAGGATCCGCTGCTCGCCCCGCTGGACGGCCGACTCGGCGACGAACGCGGCGACCACGAGCACGACAGCCGCGAGCATGAGACCCGCGAAGATCCAGAGCCCGGCACCGAGCACCGACTCGAAACCATCCGAGTACTCGGCCCGCGGGCCGACATCGCCCCTGCTCGCCGAGGGGTGGGCGATGAGCATCCACACCTGCATGAGGCCGAAGCCGACCGCGAAACACACGGCGCCGATGTACTCGCATCGGGACGCCACCCTCTTCTTGTGGTCGAGCTCCGGTGGCAGCCCGGACTTGGCATCGTCGTCCTTCGACGACGTAGCCCGGTCCCACGCGGCCCGCTCGTGCGCCTCGGTCCAGTGCGCCGCGATCTCCCGGCGACGACGGCGATGGGCCGGGCGTGCCGCGAGCACCAGCAGCAGCAACACGACTCCGCCGCCGGTGGCCGCGAACGACCCCCACACCATGTACATCTCGCTCTCGTTGGCGTCGAACACCATCACCAGCGAGAACAGCAGGCAGACCGAGATGACGATGATGGCCACCACGTAGACGCCGACGTACGGCCGGTCGGTCGCGACCAGGGAGACCTGGCTCGGGTGCGGCACCGCCGCCCTCGGCGCGCCGCCCCGCACCGCCTTGACCAGCGCCCGTGAGGTGATCGCCTCACGCAAGGCGGACACGACAGTCGTCAGGGCACCGAGGCCGAGCCCGAGAAAGAGCACCGGCGCCATGGCCGCGCGGGTGAACTGATCGAGCGCGTCGGCCAGCGCCGGGTCGTCGATCAGCCCCTCCTCACCGATCAGTCCGACGGCCAGCAGCAGCACGAACGCCCCACCGATGCCCAGCAGGAACGGCAGCAGCGCGTTGATCATCGCGTTCACGAGTTCCCCGGCGACACCCACCGGGTAGACCCGCCAGTGCGGCTCCGACGTGGCCTGGGCATCCGAGCCGTGCAGATGCGGCTGCTCCCTGGAAGTCATCGAGCGACCCTATCCGGGCAGCGACAGCGCGAACCGCGCAACCTCACCCGCGACCGCCAGCCGAGACTTACAGCTCGATGACCACCTTGCCGCGCACGTGCCGTCCTGCCTGCAGTTGAGCCGCCTGGCGGATCTCCTCGATCGGGAATCTCGCCGCGATCGGCACCCGCAGCTGCCCGTCGGCGATCAGCTGCGCGATCTTGCCGAGAGTGCCGGGAGCGGCTGCCGCCCCATTGGCCGCCGTGATGCCGTCGACCTTCGCGGCGATCGTGCAGATACGGTCGTCCGGAACGCCGAGGTCCCGCGCGACCTGCATGGTCTCCGTGCCGTGCAGGTCCAGCGCGGCGGTGATCCCACCGAGCTCCCGCACCCGGTCGGCCAGGCCGTCGCCGTAACCGACCGGCTCGGCACCGAGGTCACGGAGGTAGTCGGCCGACGCCGCCGACCCGGTGCCGATCACCCGCGCTCCCGCGATCCGGGCCAATTGGACGGCAAACACACCGACGCCGCCACCGGCACCGCCGACGAGCACCGTGTCGTCCGGGCCGGGGTCGACCGCGGCGACCGCCGCCGACGCGGTGCGCGCGGCGATCGAGAGGGTCGCGGCGGTCCGGTCGTCGACGCCGTCCGGCGTGTGATGCACCTCGTTGGCCGCAACCTCCCCGGACGCGTCAACCACCACGTAGTCGGCGACCGCGCGGGAAAGCGCGCCGCCGAACACGCGGTCACCCGGCGCGAAGTCCGTGACGCCGTCGCCGACCTGGTCGATTACACCGGCGTAGTCGGTGCCGAACCCGGCGGGCAGGCTCAAACCGAACCGGGCCGCCGTCTCCGCGTCCGCCGTCATGATCCAGTCCATCGGGTTCAGGCCGGCCGCCACGACCTTCACCCGCACCTGCCCGGGCCCCGGTTGCGGTACGGGAACTTCACGGACGGCGAGCACCTCCGGCCCACCGAACGACTCCAACCGAACTGCCCTGGCCACCTGCTCGCTCACGCGCGTCCTCTCTGCGGAAGTGAAACGGACTATGCTCCGTTTGAACCGCACGATACCACACAACCGGAGCGTGATCCGTTTGCCGAAGGGTGAATTGCGCGCTGATGCGGCCCGCAACCGAGACCAGCTGCTTGCGGTGGCGACCCGCATGTTCGCCGCAGCGGACAGCGAACCGTCCATGCGGGCCATCGCCCGCGAGGCGGGAGTCGGCATCGCCACGCTGTACCGGCACTTCCCCACCCGCGAGGCGCTGGTCGACGCGATCTACCAGGACCAGGTCGAACGTCTCACCACCGGCGCGCGTGACCTGCTCGACCGGCTGCCGCCTGCCGAGGCGATGCGTCGGTGGATGGATCTGTTCGGAGACTGGATCGCCACGAAGAACGGCATGCTCGACACACTGCTGGCCATGGTCGAGTCGGGCGAGATCGCGCACGCCCACACCCGAGACGAACTGCTGGCCGCCATCAGCACGATCCTCGACGCCGGCCGCAGCGCCGGCGAGCTGCGCGACGACGTGACCGCCGAGGACGTTGCCGCAGCGCTCATCGGCATCTTCACCGTGGCACCGCGACCCGGCCACGACGCACAGGCGGCCCGCCTGCTCGACATCCTCTCGGACGGGCTCCGCCCGCCCGCGCGTTAGCTGTCGTGACCTGAGACGTTGTGGAGGGTCAGGGCAGTCGGCTGATGGGTGGGTGGCCTTGTAGGGCGGAGTGTGGGCGTTCAGTGTTGTAGTGCTGGACCCAGGTGGGCAAGGCTGTCAGGCGGTGGGTGTTGGAGGTCCAGGGCTGGGCGTAGGCGAATTCGGTGAGCAGGGTGCGGTGGAAGCGTTCGGCTTTGCCGTTGGTCCAGGGGCGGCCGGGTTTGATGTAGCGGCGGCGCAGCCCGAGGGCGGTGCAGACCGCGGCCCAGCAGGTGCCGCGGCGGTAGACCAGGGCGTTGTCGGTCAGGATTCGCAGCACGGTGATGCCGTGGTGGCGGAACCAGGCCACGGCGCGGTGCAGGAACGCGGCGCCGGTGGTGCAGCAAGCCGATCCGATCTATGCCTACACCACCGACAACAGCTTCGGGGTAGCCAACGGAGCCGAGATCATCGGCGAGTACGAGGGAGCGTCATCGGGTTTCTTGCCGAAGTTCACCATGGACGGCCGCTACGCCTTCATGATCACCGGACCGGAGGGCATTGTCGCCATCGACGCGGAGTCGGGCGAGCAGCAGACGATCTCCTGTGGCGGCTGCCCGGAGGTCGTCCCGGTCGGTGACGGTCGCATCGCGTGGATAGAAGACAGCGACGGCATCCCCCTCGACATCGCCGATCTGGCCAAATCCGGAGAAGTGCGGTCGGTCGACGTCGGCAGGGAACTGGCGAGCGAACCGTCGGTCGGATCGATACGGCTGGTGGCCGGTGCGGAAGATCGGGTGCTGGTCGCCTTCGCGCGAGAGGGAGAGGCGGGAACGAAGTTCGCTCTCCTCGGCCTCAACGGTGAAGAGCGCCTGATCAACCTTCCCGACCCGGGGGTGAACCTCGGCGGCGGCGTGCTCAACGAGGACGGGTCGAAAGCCGTCGTCATCACCAGCCGCGCGCCCGATCCCTGCTCCGCCCACATGGGCGTGATGGTGATCGACCTGGAGTCGGGGGAAGCCGAGGAGCTGCCTGCGGTGAACCCGGACTCGTCGAACCAGGCACAGATGATCGACGGGGTGTGGTGGGCCGACGGCAAGCCGCACGTCGAGTACCTCGAACAGCACTGCAACGACGAGGGCGGCATCACCCTCGACTACCTGCCCTCCGCGCATCGGTGGGACGGCAAGCAGTGGGTACAGCTGAACACCGAAGGTGGAGATCCCGTCGTGCGGGTGTTCGGCGACACCATCCTGCGTGCAGGCGTCGAGGACTCTTCGACCGGACTGCGCACGTTGTCCGTGCAGGTCGGCAACAAGGTCACCAAGGTGATCGACAACGTGCGGTACGTGTCGACGCCGCCGGCGTAACCGCTTGGCGCCGCTGACCACGCCCGCCGTGGGTGGCCTCGGGCCTTCGGCCCCGGCGGGCAGCCCGACCCCGCACGCGTCAGGAAATGGCCACCTTGACCAGCGCAACCGCTCCGGCAAGTCAATCCGGCACCTTGGCCGGCCTTCTCGATCTCGGGCCCCTTCGGCTGGAGGCGTTCCTACGCCGCGAAGCTCTCGCTGCACAGGGTCGGCACCGCCGTACTCGCGTTCACCTCGGCGGCGACGTCGACGTCGTCGAGGTAGCCGCCGCCGATCAGTTCCTGACCGCTGGCGCGTGCTCGCGGACGTGCGGGCAGATCAGCGGCGACGGCCTGATAGGCGGCGGCAACCGAGGTGGTTTCCGGCGACAGCGCACCGAAGCCCCCGTCCTTGAGCGCGACGAGAAACGCGCCGGCGCCCCTCAGATCCTCCACAGCGGGACGCAGGGATCCGTCCTCCCACCGCTCCCCAGCCGCGACAGCGGTCAGCGGGGCGCCAGGAGCACCGTGCGCGATCCATTCAGCGGCGGCGGCGAAGTTGCGCAGGCTGACACCGATCACCGTTGCCCTACTCTTGGCGATCTCGTGCACGATGGTCGAGCCGTTCGGTGACGGCAGCACCAACCTGGGCACGGCGGTAGCGGCACGAATCGTCGCTGGCGAGAGGCTGATCTGACCCGCCCCGGCCGCGGATCGGCCGACCGCGAGCACGGGGTCTCGTTCCCGCGCGAAGTCCTTCTCCCGCACGTCCCGCCAGCGGAACGGAAAGACCTCAATTTCGTTGTCGGCGGCGACCGTCAGCGTGGTGGTGAACGACAACACGTCGACCACCGCGACCACGTCGGACTGGCCGGCCAGCACCTTCGCGCCGGTCAGCCCCCAGTCGAACCGAACCCGGAACGATTTTTGCGCAAACGCAGCAGCCGACCGGACTGCGCGGCCGCTATCCGGCAGGCAAACCGACCATGCGGTGGTATATCGCGATGAGCTCGTCGGTCAGCTCGTCCTTTCTGCTCGGATCACGGGCGATCACCGAGGCGAGGTGCAGCAGCGCCGCCGACACCACCTCGGCGACCGTGTCGGCGGAGGCCGCTGGCTCGGCGCCGTGCCGCTCCTGCAGCAATCGGATGAACGCGGCATCCACTCGCGACGGCCCCTGCTGGATCTCATCCCACAGCGCGGCCACGTCTGGGTCCGACAATGCCTGGTGCTGGATGACCGTGATCAACCTGGTCTTGCGGGCGAAGATCTCCAACGCCGGACGGATCGACGTCTCGATGATCACCCGAGGATCGTCCGACCTGCGCGAAGCCGCCCGCTGCACCTCGGCGATCTCGTCCCGGACCCGTTGCGCGAGCGCCCGGAACACCTCTTCGCGCGAAGAGAAGTACACGTAGAACGTCGCTCGGGACACCGCGGCGCGCTCGGTTATGTGCGCCACCGTCGTCTGCTTGTAGCCGCGCTCGGCGAACAGCTCCTCGGCGGCCTCGAGCAGCGCATTGCGTGTGGCGCTGTCGTGCCGATCCTTGGCCGTGCGCGTGCTCCACGGTCGCTGGCCGGGCTTGTTCATCGCTCCATCCTGCCGCCGTCGGTCCCGCCTTCCCGTGCGGGGCCGGCCGTCGGCGTGTGTTGAGCCTCACGCGCGTTGACAGTATTGTCAATGACTCCGGCGGATGGAGTGAGATGGCCGAACACGACGCACGTGAGCTCCGCGAGGAACTTCGCCGCAGACGCGCGTCAGTATTGGACGCCGCGCGGGCCGAGGCGATCGAACGCCAGCACAAGCTGGGCAAACTCAGCGCCCGCGAGCGCATCGCCTACCTGGTCGACGAAGGCCGCTTCCGCGAGTTCGGTGCGCTGGTCGACGCAGCCCGCAACCCTCAGGGCGACCAGCTCGAGGCCCCGGCCGACGGTGTGGTGACCGGTATCGGTGACATCGACGGCCGCCCGACGGTGATCATGTCGTTCGACTTCACCGTGTTCGGCGGCAGCAATGGCGTGACCGGTGGCCACAAGGTGGCGCGGTGCTGCGACTACGCGCTGCACAACGGCCTCCCGGTGGTCATGCTGCTGGACGGTGGTGGCCACCGCATCCAGGAAGGCCTGGACAGCCACCACTTCGCGCACGGTTTCACCGTCTTCCACCAGATGGTCGACCTGTCCGGCTACGTGCCGGTGGTCGCCGTGATGATGGGGCCCGGATTCGCCGGTCCGTCCAACTTCGCCGCGCTGGCCGATTTCGTCGTCATGGTGCGCGGGATGTCGACGATGGGCATCGCCGGCCCGGCGCTCGTCCGTGCCGCGACCGGCGAGCGCCTGTCCAACGAAGAACTCGGCGGCGCCGACCTGCAAGCTCGGCTCGGCGTCACCGACCTGGCGGTCGACACCGAGCACGAGGCGCTCGACGCGGTCCGGGTCTTCCTCGGCTATGTGCCGTCGAACGCCGACCAGGAGCCGCCGACGGACAAGCCGTACGAGCCACGTGACGGCAGCCCGGGCGCGCTGGTCCCGGCGGACACCAGCCAGGCTTACGACGTTCGCGAAGTCATCGAGTCCATCGCGGACTCCGACACCGTCTTCGAGATCAAACCCGAGCACGCACCGAACGTGGTGACCAGCTTCGTCCGGCTCGGCGGCAAGCCCGTCGGTGTCGTCGCCAACCAGCCGATGCACCTCGGAGGCGCGTTGGACTCCCCCGCCTGCGAGAAGGCCGCGCACTTCATCTCTGTGTGCGACGCGTTCGGCATCCCGTTGCTGTTCCTGGTCGACGTGCCGGGCTTTCTGGTCGGCATGGAGTCCACCACCACGCAGCTCGCGCGGCGCAGCGGACGACTGTTGTTCGAGCTCGGCCAGGCCACCGTTCCCCGGTTCAGCGTGGTGCTGCGCAAGGGCTACGGAGCCGCCTACATCGCGATGGCGGGCGGCCGCAGCTTCGACGCCGACCTGGCGGTGGCGTGGCCGACGGCGGAGATCTGCGCGATGTCGGTGGAAGGCGCGGTGGACGTGGCGTACCGGCGTGAAGTCGCGGCCGCCGAGGACCCCGAGGCGCATCGGGCCGAGCTCGTCGCCGGCTTCAAATCGCAGATCGGCGCGTTCTACGCGGCGCAAGGCTTCGGCATCGACGACGTGATCGACCCGGACGAGACACGACGCGTCCTGCTCGAGGCACTGGCCCTCGCACCGCGCCGCAAAAAGCCACGGGCGCCGGCCAAGCGACACGGCATCTCGCCGATCTGAGGGAGCACCGATGCTGAGCAAGGTCCTCGTCGCCAACCGCGGAGAGATCGCCGTCCGCGTCATTCGGACGTGCACCGAACTCGGCATTGCTTCTGTGGCGGTGTACTCCGATGTCGACGAGAACGCGCTGCACGTCAAGCTCGCCGACGAGGCAGTCCGCCTCGCGGGCGGCAGCCCCTACCTGGACGGTGACCGCATCGTCGCGGCAGCGGTCGAGCACGGCGCGGACGCCATTCATCCCGGCTACGGATTCCTGGCCGAGAACGCAGACTTCGCCGAACTGGTCGAGCGGGCGGGCCTGACGTTCATCGGTCCTGCGTCCACGGTGCTCCGCACCGTCGGCGACAAGGTGTCCGCGCGAGCCCTCGCCCGAGACGCCGGGGTTCCGGTTGTTCCGGGCATTGACGACGTCTTCACTGACCGACTGCGGGAATTCGGTGACGAGCACGGGTGGCCGCTGGTGATCAAGGCTGCCGCCGGCGGCGGCGGTCGCGGCATGCGCGTACTGACCGCCAACGACGACGCGGCAGACGTGCTGGCGGCGGCCCGCGCGGAGGCGAAGTCGACCTTCGGTGTCGACTCCGTGTACGCCGAGCGATACCTGCAACGCCCCCGGCACGTCGAGGTCCAGGTCGTGGCGGACGCACACGGGCAGATCGTGTGGTGCGGCGATCGTGACTGCTCGGTTCAGCGCAGGCACCAGAAGCTCGTCGAAGAGGCCCCCGCGCCCGGCGTCGACGACCTGCTGCGCAAAGAGATGGCCGATGCCGCGGTGCGTCTTGCCCGCCGGGTCGGGTATCGCGGCGTCGGGACCGTGGAGTTCCTCGTCGAGGGTGACACCTTCGCGTTCCTCGAGATGAATCCGCGGATCCAGGTCGAGCATCCGGTCACCGAGCTGATCGCCGGAATCGACCTGGTACGCGAGCAGCTCCTCATCGCTGGTGGCTCGCCGACGTCGGTCGAGACCGCCCTGCGCGGACACGCGATCGAATGCCGGATCAACGCCGAGGACACCGGCCGCCTGCGGGCCTTCAGCGTGCCGTGGCTGCCGGGTGTCCGGGTGGACACCGGCTACCGCGTCGGCGACGAGATCCCACCGCACTACGACAGCCTCGTCGCCAAGCTCGTCGTCTGGGGACCGACCCGCGAAGCGGCGCTGCACCGGATGCGCGCGGCACTCGCAGAAGCCCAGGTCAGCGGTGTTCCGACGACAATCCCCGCGGCCGCCGCAGTTCTTTCGCATCCGGACTTCGCATCCGGACCGGTGTCGACGCGGTGGTTCGAGCAGGTGATCGAGCCGAGTCTGCACCCCGGCGGCGCAGAGGGGTCCGGAGCGTGGATCGCGGGCCGCTTCCACCGGATTCCGTCGTCCGCAGCTCGCCGGGTCGTCAAGACCGGCGCCGCCGAACGCCCCGCCGAGCGCGCCTCCCGCGAGGTGACAAGCCCGATGCAAGGCACCGTGACCGCGGTGACCGTCGCCGAAGGCGACGTGGTTTCCGCAGGCCAGGTCGTTGCCACGGTCGAGGCCATGAAGATGCAGCACCAGCTCACCGCCGCGATCGACGGCGTGGTCGAGTCGGTACGGGCGCAGCCCGGCCGGACCGTCGCAGCCGGCGAACTGCTCGTCGTCGTCGCACCGAGCCCTGCACCCGACGGAAAGGACACCACCGATGTTGCCCTCTGACACCGTCCTGCCGGTCCTCATCGCCCGCCAAGCGGCCGAACGACCGGACGCTCCGTACGTGGTCGACGCGGAAACCGGCGACACCTGGACCTACCGGCAGGCCGACGCCGATGCCGACCGGTGGGCAGCAGCGCTGCAGCACGCAGGCATTTCGGAAGGCGACACCGCGCTGGTGATGCTTCCGCCGTGCACCGAGGCAGTCGCGGTGTGGATCGGCCTGGCCCGCCTGCGCGCGCTCGAAGTACCGCTCAACACCGATTACGTCGGACGTCTGCTGCGCTACCTGATCGACGACTCCCAAGCGCGAATCATGATCGCGCACTTCGATCATCTCTCCGCGATCGAAGAAGTTCGACCCGAGCGGCTGCACACCGTGGTGGTCGTCGGCGCCGACGAGCTGCCTGAATCGTCGCTGCCCCTGATCTCAGCCCAAGAGTTCCTGGGTCGAGCGGACGCCGAACCGGCGAACGTCCCGCCACCGACCGGCCGCGACATCGCCTCGATCATCTACACCTCTGGCACGACCGGCCCGTCGAAAGGCGTCATGGTGACCTGGCGGCAGGCCGAGCTCACCGCGACCGCCATCATGCCGTCGGAGATGTTCGGCGCGGACGACGCGTTCTACTCGCCGTTCCCGATGTTCCACATGAGCAGCAAAGGCCCGCTGTATGCGGTGGCGCTGCTCGGTGCGCGGGTGGTGATGCGACGACGGTTCAAGACCGACGCGTTTTGGGACGACGTCCGCGCGTTCGGCGTGTCCACGACAATCCTGTTGGGCGCGATGGCGAACTTCCTCTACCAGCAGCCGGAGAAATCTGACGACGCCGACACGCCACTGCGCGACGCACTCCTACTGCCACTCGTACCGGACCTGGAACGCTTCAAGAAGCGCTTCGGCCTACAGGTACGCACGACGTTCAACATGACCGAGACTGCGTGCTGCATCGTAAGCGACGGCCCGAATCTGGCCGACGAAACCAGCTGCGGACGGGTCCGTCCCGGGTTCCAGGCCCGGATCGTGGACTCCGACGACGTCGAAGTCGGCCCCGGTGAGCTCGGTGAGCTGGTGTTGCGCGCCGACGAGCCGTGGACGCTGATGGCCGGCTACTGGCGTAAGCCCGAGGCAACGGTCAACGCGTGGCGGAACCAGTGGCTGCACACCGGCGACGGGTTCACCCGCGACGAGGACGGCAACTTCTACTTCGTCGACCGGCTCAAGGACGCGATCCGCCGACGCGGCGAGAACATCTCCTCTTTCGAGGTGGAAGCACAGGTCAACGAACACCCGGACGTGGTGGAAAGCGCGGCGGTCGCGGTGCCGTCGGAGTACGGAGAGGACGAGGTGAAGGTGGTCGTGGTGCGGCGGCCTGGCACGGACATCGACCCCGCCGAACTGGTGGAGTTCCTGTCCGGGCGCATGCCGCGCTTCATGGTGCCGCGCTACGTCGAAGTGGTCGACGAACTGCCGAAGACTCCGACGCAGAAGGTCCGCAAGGTCGAGCTGCGCGAAGCAGGGATCACCGAATCCACGTGGGACAGGGAGCTGGCCAGCACGCGATGACGACTCACGCCGCGTCGAGCTTGCGCTTGCTGGTCTCGTCGCTGCGAGACACGGACGCCAGGGTGACCAGGCAACCCGCGATCAAGAACAGCCCGACCGGCGAATACTGCAGCCAGCCGGTGGCGGCGATGGTGGTGCGGCCGAACTCCCACAGGCTGGTGGCGATCAGCGGCGTGAACCCGCCGATGATGGCGGCGAGCTGATAGCTCACGCCCGCCCCGGTGTAGCGAGCGCGGGTGTCGAACAACTCGGACATGAACGCAGCGACCGGTCCGTAGATCGCGGCCTGCGCGATGTTGCCGATCGCGTAGCCGGTCAGGACCAGCATCAGGTCACCGCTGCCGAGGAGCGCCACGACCGGGAACGCGATCAGCATGCACGCGAACGAACCGCCGACCAGCACGCGTTTACGGCCGAGCCGGTCGGACAAGTGCGCGAAATAGGCGATGGCGGCGACGTTGACCAGCGAACCGAATCCCTTGCACAACACCGCGGCGCTCGACGACGTGCCCGCGTGGCTCACCATCGAGATCGCGAACGTGGCGAAGAACGTCTGGAACACCAGCGCGCCGACCACGGCGGTGGACGCCCGCAACAGCTGCCGGTGGTATTTGCGAATGACCAGCAGGATGGCCGGCGGTGCCTTGCGCGGGTCGCCCGCGCGCTTCTTCGCGGCCTCGAAGACCGGCGACTCGGCCACCTTCAGCCGCACGAACAGCCCCACGCCGACCAGGACGGCGGAGAACAGGAACGGCACGCGCCAGCCCCAGGCGAGGAATTCGTCCCACACGGCGAGCAGGCCGTCCGGCGGCGCGTGGGGCACCTCGAGCAGGCTGGACCCGGACGGGCTGGAGCCGAAGATCGCCATGGACGGCCAAGGCAATGCCACGGCCGTGTGGTACAACGTCAGCCCGGAATACCCCTACGGCCTGAGCGGAGCCGACAAGCCCGCGGGCAAGTCGTGGACGACGCCACGAGAAATCTCCAGCGGACACCTCTCCGAAGAGGTCGATCTCGCCGTCGGAACGTCCGGCACCGCTGCCGCCGTGGTGCGCGCCTACAACGCGGACGAAGAACCGACGGACCTTCCGCTCTACGCCGTCGTTCGTGACTGATCACCGTCCGGCGCGAGGTCGCTGCCGGCACAGGCCCCCAGCCTTTACATCATTCGGGCATCGACCCCGTCCGAGGCTCTGGAAAACACCGGCGCCGGGACTACCATCCTTGATCACCACGACGGTCATGACATCCACCACGGAGGGCCCCCATGACCTTTCGTCTGTCCCGCATGTTCGACCTGGTTGAGCACTGGGCCGCCGCCGAGCCGGACCGCGAAGCGCTGATCTTCGGCGAGCAAAGCTGGAGCTGGGCGGAGCTCGACACCCGGGTACGCAAGGCGGCCGCCGCGCTGCAAGCCGCCGGGGTGTCCGCCGGTGATCGGTTCGCGGTGCTCGACAAGAACCACCCGGTGTGCCTCGAGCTGACGCTGGCCGCGTCGGTCATCGGCGCCGTCAACGTGGTGGTGAACTTCCGGCTGGCCGAGGAGGAGCTCGTCTACGTGCTCGGCGACTCCGCGGCCAAGCTGGTGATCGTCGGAGCGGAGTTCGCCGAGACGCTCGACCGCCTGCGCGACCGGCTGCCCACCATCCAGCAGACCGTGATGCTCGGCGGCGAGAAGGACGAGTACGAGCACTGGGTCGGCCAGGCGGAGCCGTTGCGCGAGCTGCCCGAGACCACCCTCGACAACTGCTTCCTGCAGCTCTACACGTCGGGCACGACCGGCTGGCCGAAAGGCGCCATGCTGACGCAACGGAGCATGACCACGCACACCAACGCGGTCGCGCCGGCGTACGAGATGGATCAGGACACCGTCAACATCGTGGCGATGCCGCTGTTCCACGTCGGCGGGACGAGCTGGGCGTTGGGCAGCATGGCGACCGGCGGGCGGACCATCGTGGTGCGCGAGATGACCGAGCTTCTGCCGGAAGTCGCCAAACACCAGGCCACGCACGCGTTCGTGGTGCCCGCGGTGCTCCACGCGCTGCTGCAGCACCCGAAGACGCCCGAGCTGCTCAGCCCCCTGCGGGTGCTCGCCTACGGCGGCTCCCCCATGCCTGCCGAGTTGATGAACGTCGTCCTGGAGAAGCTGTCGACGCCGCTCTACTCGGTGTACGGCATGACCGAGATGTCGGGCGCGATCTGCTGTCTGCGCCCGGAGGAACACCGCGACGAGACCCGTCGCCACCTCCTGGCGTCCGCGGGGCGCATGCTCGGCGACAACGAACTCCGCGTGGTCGACCCGACGACCGGGCGGGACGTGCCCACCGGCGAGCTCGGCGAGTTCTGGGTGCGGTCCGACCAGCGGATGGCGGGTTACTGGCAGAAGCCGGAGGCCACGCAGGAGACCATCACCGAGGACGGATGGCTGCGCACCGGCGACGCGGGGCGCGTCGACGAGGACGGCTACCTCTACCTCGAGGACCGCGTCAAGGACATGATCATCTCGGGCGGGGAGAACATCTACCCCGCCGAGGTGGAGCGCGTGCTGGCCGAGCACCCGGACGTCGCGGACGTCGCCGTGATCGGTGTGCCGCATCCGAAGTGGGGCGAGACCCCGAAGGCCGTGGTGGTCCTCAACGAAGGCGCGACGCTCGACGAAGCCGCGCTGATCGAGTTCACCCGGGACAAGCTCGCGCACTACAAGTGCCCGACCTCGGTCACCGCCGTGCCTGCCCTGCCGCGCAACGCCACCGGCAAGATCCTCAAGCGCGAGCTGCGCGCCCAGGTGCAGTAGCGCGAATTCCGTCGCGGGCGCGGAGGCGTGCGAATACCGTGGCGGCCATGGCTGTGGAGTGGGAGCAGCTCATCGTCGACGCCGCCGACCCGATCGCGCTCGGCCGCTGGTGGCAGGAGGCGCTGGGCTGGGTGGTCGTGCACCAGACCGACGAGGAATTCGAGATCCGTCCCGCGCCCGACCGCAAGCCGGGCCTGCTGTTCGGAGTCTCGCCGGACGAGAAGGTCGGCAAGAACCGGCTGCACATCGACCTTCGCCCGGACGACCAGGAGGCCGAGGTCGAGCGCTTCCTGGCGCTGGGTGCCCGGCACGCGGACGTCGGGCAGACCGGCGACGAGCCGTGGGTGGTGCTCGCCGACCCGGAGGGCAACGAGTTCTGCATCCTCAGCGCGCCGGAGTCCTGAGCGCGGGAAGCACCTCCCGGCTGAGCAGCTCGACCGAGCGCAGCGCGTGCTCGACCGGCATGCCCGGCCACTGGGTCCGCACGATCACGTGGTTGACGCCCACCTGGTCACGCCAGGCTTGCAGCGCACGCAGGCAGTCGTCCGGTGAGCCCACGATGAACCGCTGTTCGGCAAGCTCCTGGTAAGGGATGTCGAACGACTCCTCGCCCGGCATCACCTTGTCCTGACCCCACCGGGCGTACAGCTGGTACTTGTCGCTCAGGTACGGCATCGCGCGCTCGAGTGCCGTCCGGCGGTCCTCCGCACAGAACATCTCCCGCATGGCGGGACGTTCGCTCGGCATCAGCCTGCCGTGCGCCGCCAGCTCCTGGGCGAACAAGTCCTGCTGCCTGGCGATGGTGTCCACGGTGGCGTGCGGGTTGATCATCCAGGTGCCGGTCAGCCGCGCGGCCCGACGCACCGCGCCGTCGCTGTTCGCCGCCATCCATACCGGCGGGCCCGGCCGTTGCACCGGCAGCAGGTTCAACGTCGCGCCCCGGAGCCTGCACCACGGCAGATCCGCGTCCACGGCCTCCCCGGACCACAGCCGCCGCACGATGTCGAGATTCGCCTCGAACCGCCGCACCTTGTCCGCGGACGGCACCCCGAACGCGTCGTACTCGACCTCGCGGTAGCCGAGCCCGACCCCGAAGATCAGCCGCCCGCCGGTGATGACGTCCAGCGCCGCGTAGTTCTCCGCAACCTCGACCGGGTTGTGCAGGGCGAGCAGCAGGATGCCGACTCCCACCCGCATCTCCCCCGCCTCGGCGGCCAGTCGCGCCAGGTACGGCAGCGGCTGGATGTGGCTGACGCCTTCGCTCAGGTAGTGCTGTCCGGCGAACACCGAGTCCCAACCGGCATCCCGCGCGGCCCGCAGCAACACGAGCTGTTCCTCGAGCGCGCGGACCTGATCGGTGCCGGGCAGCTGCTGATTGGTCAGGAAGATCCCGAAGCGCATCGTCACGACCGTACGGCGGCCAGGAAGCTCAGGTCCGACTGCTCCCCGAGCGCCATCACGGCGTCCTCCACCGCCTGTACTGCCTCGCTGCCCAGCGCCAGCTTCGCGTTCGACCGGTACTTCTCGCGCACCTCGTCCTCGGTCATCGGGTTCTCCGCGCCGCCACGCTGATACCGCAGCTCGTTCTCGAACGTGCGGCCGTCGACGGTCTCCACGCGGACTCCACCCCCGAAGGCGTCCGGACGTGGCGCGTACTCGTGCTGCTCGTACGACACGCGCTGGGTGAGGGCAAGCACCGCTTCGTCGGCGATCGCCTCGGCGGTGAAGCTGGCGACCTCGACACTGCCCCGCACCAGCAAGCTCGCCAGACAGTACGGAAGGCTGAACTTCGCGTCGTACGGCGTGCGCGGCCGGACCTTGTCCGCGGCAGGCTCCAGCACCAGGCCGACCCCGGTCTCGTCGGTGAAGGCGACGATGCTTTTCACCTCGTCGGGGCGCAGCGGGTGTTCCCGCAGAATCTCGGCCAGCGCGTCCACCGGGGCATGCGTGTAGTGGCACGCGGGATACGGCTTGAACGCGATCGCCGGCGTGTTCCACTTCTCGCCGAGGTCGGCCAGCTGCGCGTCGAGGTCGACGTCGAACCCGGCCAGGTAGGTCGCGTAGAAGCCGCGCTTGCCCTCGAACACCGTCGCGGGGCCCGTCGCACCGTGGGCTGCCAGTCGCGCGGCGGTGATACCGGCCTGCGCCGCCCAGCCCGGGTGCAGTCGCTTCGTGTCCGCGCCATCAGCGAGGAACTCCAGCAGACCGGAGGCCATGCTGCCCGCGATACCGAGCGCGTGAGCGGTCGTGCCCGCATCCAGCCCGCGGGCCCGAGCCGCTGCGGCGGTCGCACCGAACACCCCGCACACGCCACTCGGGTGCAGCCCGCGGGCGTGGAACAACCCACCCGCGGCGGCACCGACGCGAGTGGAGACCTCGTTGCCGGCCACCAGAGCCGCAAGAACCGTCGAGCCGTCGGCCCCTGCCGCCTCCCCCGCAGCGAGCGCCGCCGGAGTGACCGCCACGCTGACGTGCGTCACCGAGTCCGGATGGGTGTCGTCGAAGTCGAGCGCATGGCACAACACGCCGTTGACGAACGCGGCCTCGGCGGGCGGAAGCCCGTGCGCGACCCCGATGCCACTGGCGGGACCGGTGCCCGCCCCCTCCGCGGCTCCCGTGATCACGTAGTCAGCCTCGTCGAGCCCCGACGCGGCAAGCCCGCAACCGAGCGTGTCCAGCACGTGCACACTCGCCGCGTGCCGCACCTCCTCGGGCAGGTCCTCCGCCTTGATGTCGGCGGCGAACTGCGCGATCCGCTGCGCCGCCGTGAGTGTCGCTGTCATCAACCGTCCTTTCCTGCGCCGAGAAACGCCCGGCGTACCTCGTCATCGGCCAGCAGCTCGGCGCCCGACCCGGTGTGGGTCACCCGCCCACGTTCGATCACGTAACCCCGGTCGGACAGCTCGAGCCCCGATTTCGCGTTCTGTTCGATCAGCAGGAACGTCAAGCCGGCGGCGTCCCGCAACGAGCGCAGCTGCTCGAACACCTCCCGCACCAGCACCGGGGACAGCCCGACGGACGGCTCGTCCATCAGCACCAGCTTCGGCCGCAACATCAGCGAGCGACCGATCTCCAGCGCCCTCCGCTCCCCGCCGGACAGCGTCCCGGCCAGCTGCTTGCGGCGGGCGGCGAGCTTGGGGAACAGCTCGAAGACCTCGTCCACCCGTGCGCGGATCTTGGTCTTGTCACGCTCGAGGTACATGCCCAGCTCGATGTTTTCGTAGACCGTCATGCCGGGGAAGATCGCCGGTTGCTGCGGCACCAGCGCGATCCCCGTGGCCAGCAGCTCCTGCGGCCCCGCGGACGTGATGTCCTTGCCGTCGAACAGCACCGAGCCCTGGCTGACGTCGATCATCCCGTACAGCGCCTTGAAGACCGTGGACTTGCCCGAGCCGTTCGGCCCGACCACGCACACGATCTCGCCTTCGGCGACGGACAGGTCCACTCCGTGCAGGATGTCCACGCCCCGGTATCCGGCGTGCAGCCCGCGCACGTCCAGCAGGGGGCGGCTCGACTGCTCGGTCGACCGCTCCGCCTGGTCAGGCTCCGAGATAGGCATCGATGACCTCCTGGTTGGACTGGACCTCGTCCGGCGAGCCCTCGGCGAGCACCCGGCCCTGCTGCAGCACCACGATCCGGTCGGCCATGCCGAACACGAACCCCACGTTGTGCTCGACGATCACGAACGACACCCGCTCGTGGCGGTGCAACTGCCGCAGGTGCCCGGACAGCTCCTCGATCAGCGCCGGGTTCACGCCCGACGTCGCCTCGTCGAGCATCACCACCTTCGGCGCGGGCATCATCGCCATGACCAGCTCCAACAGCCGCTGCTGGCCGCCGGACAAACTGCCTGCCTTCTGCTCGGACAGCCCCGCGAGGCCCACCAGGTCGAGCAGCATCTCCGCACGCTCCCGCGCCGCCGCCTCCGGCGACCGCAGCAGGCCGAACGACGGCAACCGGGTCCAGTCGCGGGCCAGCAGCACGTTCTCGGTGACGGTGAGCTCGCCGAACACGCGGGCGTCCTGGAACGTCCTGGTCAACCCCATCCGGGCGACCGCGGACGGCCGACGCCGGGTGATGTCCTTGCCCGCCAGCCGGATCCGGCCCGCATCCGCCCGCCGCCCGGCGGACAGGCAACTCAACAGCGTGGATTTGCCCGAGCCGTTCGGGCCGATGAGCCCGACGATCTCGCCTTCCTCGACGTGGAAGTCCACGTCGTCCAGCGCCACCAACCCACCGAACCGGCACGTGACGCCTTCAGCCGCAAGCAGTGCGGTCATTGCCCGTCCTCCTTCCCGGCGCGCCGGGCTCGGGCCCGATGCCATCGGTCGGCGAGCGATCCGACGATGCCCCTCGGCAGCGTGAGGACCACGACGATCAGCGCGGCCCCGAAGAAGATCAGGAAGTCCTCACCCTCGGTGCCCCACACCGTTTCCCGCAGCAGGATGAACACCGTGGCGCCCAGCGCCGGCCCCCATACGGTGCCGAGACCGCCGAGGGTCACCATCAGCGCGAGATTGATCAGCAGGACGTCGCGGAACATGATCGCGGGGTCGATGAACGCCGTCTGGTAGGCCCACAGGCTGCCGATCAGCGCGGTGATCGCCCCCGACAGGCAGAACGCGGTGAGCTTGACCCCGGTGGTGTTGATGCCGCGCGCCTCCGCGCCGACCTCGTTCTCCCGCACAGCGAGCATGCTCGCCCCGAGCTGGGAACGCCGTAGCCAGATCGTCCCGAGCACCACCACCGCCGCGATGATCAGGAACAGGTAGTAGAACAGCGCACGGTCGATGACGGCCTCGAAGATGATCCCGCCGGATCCACCGGTGAAGTCACGGAACACCAGCGCCAGCTCACGCATCGCCATGAACGCGCCGAGCATCGCGATGGAGAAGTACACGCCCCGCAGCCGCAGCAGCGGATAGCCGACGACCAGCGCGAACACCAGGCCCGCCACCGGCGCCAGCGGCACGGTGTACCAGAACGGCATCTCCAGGTGGGTCACCAGCAGGCCCGAGGTGTAGCCGCCGATGCCGAAGAACACCCCGTGGCCGAAGTCGACGTAGCCGGTGAAGCCGGAGATGATGTTCCAGCTCGACGTCAGGCCGATCCACATGAAGACCGTCGACAACAGCAGCAACGCCGAGTTGTTCAACCCGAACAGCGGGGTCACCAGCAGCACGGCGAGCCCGACGACCACCAGGGCTGCGCGCACCCGGGGATCGGCGAACCGCGACCGAGCCAGTCGCTGCACCGGGGTCGCGGACAGATGCTCCGCGGCCCGCTGACCAGGGGCGAGTGTCGGGCTTCCGCTAGACACCGGCGGTCACCTGCTTTCCAGCACTGAGTCCTTGCGGCCGCAACACCAGCACGACCACGACGAGGATGAACGAGGCGGCGATTCCGAGACCGGTACCGACCGACGGCACGTAGGAGGCGAGGACGGTCTCGATCAACCCGACGACCAGCGCGGCGAGCACCGTTCCGGTCATCCGGCCGACGCCGCCGAGCACGACGATGGCAAACGCCTTCATGGTCAGCGCGGGCCCGAGGAACGGGTAGAACCCCTGCGCCGACCCGAGCAGTGTCCCGGCACCGAACACCATCGCGATCCCGATGCCGAACGCGATCGCGTACACCGCACCGATCTCGATGCCGACGACCCGGGCCGCGGCCTTGTTCTGCGCCGCCGCCTGGATCGAGCGTCCGACCCGCGTCCGGGTCAGCAGCAGCCAACTCAGCGCCAGGATGACCACCGCGCCGACCAGCATCAGCAGCCGCGGTGTCGGCGTGCTGAGCCCGAAGATGCTCACCACGTCGTCCGAATAGCTCGTGGTGGTCACCCGGGGCGTGCTGTCGAACAGCTGCAGCAACACCCCTTGAGCGACCGCGCCGATGCCGAACGTCAGCAACAGCGACATCAGCGGCGGCTGCTCGACCACCCGGTTCACCAGCGTCCGGCACAGCAACCAGCCGACGCCGAACCCGATCAGCATGATCACCGGCAGCGCCAGCAACGGGTCGATGCCGAGATGGTTCCGCGCGGTCCACGCGAGGTAGGCGCCGATCAGCACGCACTCGCCGTGCGCGAGGTTGAGCACCCCCATCACCCCGAAGACCAGCGAAAGCCCCTGCGCGACGAGCGCATAGAACCCGCCGAGCACGATCCCGTCGAGCACCACCTGACTCAACTGGCCCATACGCAACTCCTTTGTCAGCACGGCGCAGCTGCTGCGCCGATGGGCAGGTCGGCGTTTACCGCTCGGACCAGGGCTTCATGGGCACGATGTCCGCGGCCGCGTTCTCCCGCGGCGCGACCACGACCTGTTCCCCTTTCTCGTTCAGCTGGATGGTGAGCATCGGCCGGTCGACGTTGGCGCCCTTCAACCCGCTGGGGTCGCCGTCGCCCGAGTAGGCGATGTGGCCGTAGAACGTGTCGACGTCGAGGTCCAGCAGCGCCTGGCGGACCTTCTCGACCTCGACACTGCCCGCCTTCTCGATGGCCAGCTGCAACGACAGCGCCACCGCACTGCCACTCGGCGGCAGGTAGGACGGCTGCTCGCCGAAGCGCTTGACGTACCGGCGCTGATAGTCGGCGGCCGTGCCGAAATACTCGTCGCGGAACTTCGCCGAGGCGTGCCACTGGGTCGGCGCCATGATGCCCTCGGTGGCGGACGCGCCCAGCTGTTCGACGAAGCTGCGTTCGGTCGGCGCCTGGATCATCACCACGTACTTGGGTGTCCAGTTCATCGACCGCATGGTCTGCACGGTGAGCACGCCCATGAGCGTGTGACCGGCCTCCACCAGGACGTCCGGGTTCGCCCGGCGCAGCTGCGAGACCGCGCCGCGGATGTCGCTGGCGTCGCTGGGCACCCGCTGCGTGCCGACGACCTTGATACCCAGCTCCTCGGCAAGCTTCTCGGTGGCCTCCTGCACGTCCACCATCGGCGCTTCGTCGGTGTGCAGGATGCCGACCGTCTTCACACCGCGTTCAGCCAGCTCACGCAGGGCCGATTCGGTGTAGCGGCTGGTGTTGGTCAGCGGACTGAACACGTAGTCGCGGCCCTGGTTGAACACCGAGTCGGCCGCCGCCCCGCCGGCGAACAGGATTCGTTTGTTCGGCTCGGTCACCGCCGAGGCGGCCAGCGTCAGCCCGGACGAGTACGGCCCGAAGATGAAGTCGACACCGTCCTCGCTGATCAGCCGCTGGGTGAGCCGGACGGTCTGCTCCGGGTCGGACTGGTCGTCGTAGTAGATCAGCTCGACCTTGCGCTTGCGGTCACCGACCTGGATGCCGCCGAGTTCGTCGTTGACCATCTCGGCCCACAGCTGATAGCCCCGCTTGGTGGCGCGGCCTTCGATCGAGTACTTGCCGGTCTCCGACACCGCGACACCGATCCGGATCGGGCCGTTCGGGTCCTCGCTCGCGGCCGGCTCGGCACATCCGGTGGCCAGCAGGCCCAGCGCCGCGAGCACACCGCCGATGGCGCGCGCACGCCTACCCCACATGAGCCTTCCCCTTCAGTAAGGCCTTCGCGATCACCGTTCGCAGTACGTCGTTGGTGCCCTCGCCGATGGCCATCAGCGGGGCGTCCCGGTACAGGCGCTCCACCTCGAACTCGGCCGAGTAGCCGTAACCGCCGTGGATCCGCATGGCGTCCAGCGCGCACTGCAGTGCGGTCTCCGAGCTGAACACCTTCGCCATGCCGGACTCGGCATCCATCCGCTTGCCCGCGTCCATCTGCGACGCCGCCCAGTACGTCATCAGCCGGGCGGCCTGCAGCTGGATGGCGATCTCGGCGAGCTTGACCTGCACCGCCTGGAAGTCACCGATGGGTTGTCCGAAGGCTTCGCGTTGTCTGGCGTAGTTGAGCGCCTCCTCGTAGGCGCGTTGGGCGATGCCGACGGAGCGAGCGGCGATGTTGACCCGGCCGGTCTCCAGCGCGGACAACGCCTGCTGCATCCCGCGTCCCTCCACACCGCCGAGCAGCGCAGACCGCGGTACCCGCACGTTGTCCAGCCGCAGCTCGCACGACTCGGTGCCCTTGTAACCGAGCTTGGGGATGTCCTTCTCCACCGAGAAGCCTTCGGACGAGGTGTCCACCAGCAGGATGCTCATGCCGCGATGCGCGGGATTCGCCGTCGGATCGGTTTTCACCAGCACCGGCAGCGGATTGGCGTAGCGGGCGTTGGTGATCCACGTCTTGGCGCCGTTGACCACGTAGTGGTCGCCCTCGAGGCGGGCCGTGGTACGGATGCCCTGCAGGTCGGTGCCCGCGTTCGGCTCGGTGAGCCCGATGCCGGTGCGCAACTCACCGCTGGCCAGTCGCGGCAGATACTGGCGTTTCTGCTCCTCGGTGCCGTGCTTGGCGATCATGAAGCAGGACACCGAGTGGCTGCCCAGGATGCCCGCGACGCCCATCCAGCCCCGCGAGATCTCCTCGAACGTGAGCACGAACGAGACGGTGTCCGCGCCGAGGCCGCCGTATTCCTCCGGCACCGCGAGCCCGAACAGGCCGAGCTTGCGCATGGTGGCGACGATCTCCGTCGGGTAGCGGCCCGACTGCTCCCAGTCCCGCGCCACCGGGATGATCTCTTTGTCGACAAAGTCGCGGAGCGTGTCGCGGAACAGGCGCTGATCTTCGTTCAACGAGAAGTCCATGTCTCCACCTCCAGGTGGTCAGTCGGTGCCGAATGCGCCTGATGCGCGGATGCGGTCGATCTGCTCCGGTGAGTAGCCGAGCAGGTCGCGCAGCAGCGACTCGGTGTGTTCGCCGCGTTGCGGAGCCCGGCGGGGTGCGGCCCGGTCACCGCCCACCCGGACCGGGGACGCCACCTGCCGCACGGTGCCGAACACCGGGTGCTCGGTGGCGATCACCATGTCGCGCGCGGCGGTGTGCTCGTCGGCCAGCGCTTGCGGGATGCTGTTGATCGGCGCGCACGGGATCGCCGCGGCGCGCATCTCCGTCAGCCATTCGTCGACGCTGCGGCGGGCCAACTCGGCGTCGAGGATCTGTTCCAGCTCCTGGTGGTGTTCCGCCCGATCGGGGAACGTGCGGAACCGGGGATCCTCCAGCAGGTCCTCCCGGTCGAGGATCTTGGCCAGCCGTTGCCAGAACTTCTCCTTGGCGCAGCCGATCACCAGCCACCCGTCCTTGGCCGGGAACGCCTGGAACGGCACCAGCGACGGGTGTGCGGACCGGCGTGTGCGCTTCGGTTCATGACCCGCGGTCAGGTGCCACGTGGCCAGGTACGTCAGCATGCTGATCGCGGTGTCGTACAGGCTGACGTCGCAGTCCATGCCCACACCGTCGCGCCGGGCGGCATGAATTCCGGAGATCAGCGCGATCGCCGCGACCAGTCCGCCGCTGTAGTCCACCATCGACAGCCCGGTCTTCTGCGGTGGACCGCCCGGCTCGCCGCCGACCGACATCCAGCCGGCCAGCCCCTGCAGGATGTAGTCGTAGCCGGGTTCCTTCACCCGCGGACCGGTCATGCCGAACCCGGACAACGAACAGCACACGATGGCCGGGTTGATGTGCTTGAGGTCGTCGTAGGTGATCCGCAGCTTCGCCGGCACGTCACCGCGCAAGTTGGAGTAGACCGCGTCGGCCTCGCGCACCAGGTCCTCGAACACCGCGCGGCCTTCCGGCGTCGCCATGTCCAGCGAGATGCTGAGCTTGTTGCGGTTGAACGACTCGAAGAACAGCGAGTCCTCGCCTTGGGTGTAGGGGGGCACGGTGCGGCCGACGTCTCCGCCAACCGACGGGTCCTCGACTTTGATGACCTCGGCGCCGAGCTCGGCGAGGTGCAGTGACCCGAACGGGCCCGCGCCGTACTGCTCGAGCGAGACGATCCGAACGTCCTCCAGCGGAAGCATGCTCACCTCAGTTCACCGTCAGCGGCTCGGCGGCCTCGGGGAACGGGTCCTTCTCGGCCAGCGCCCCACGCTTGTGCACGTAGAAGGTGCGGACGAAGCTGCACACCACGGCGCCGTCCTGGTTGAGCGTGCGGGTGCGGATGGTGACGATGCCCGCCTTCGGGCGGCTGCTCGACTCGCGCTTGGCCAGCACGATCGACTCCGACCACAGCGTGTCGCCCGCGAACACCGGATGCGTGAACTTCACGTCGTCCAGGCCGAGGTTGGCGAACGCGTTCTGGGTGACGTCGATGACGCTCTGCCCGATGGCGATCGCCAGCGTCAGCGTGGAGACCACGAGCGGTTTGCCGAACTCCGACTCGGCGGCGTACTGCGCGTTGAAGTGCGCCTGGTTGGTGTTCATGCTCAGCAACGTGAACCAGGTGTTGTCGGTCTCGCTGACCGTGCGACCGAGCGGATGGCGGTAGATGTCCCCGACCTCGAAGTCCTCGTAGAACCTGCCCTGCCAACCCTCGCGTACCTTCGGCGTACCACTCATGGCCGCCGAAGCTAAAACGTCTGACGTATTGGCGTCAAGACTCCGTTCAGGGCTCCAACGCCAGCTAGAGCAGCATTTTCGCAGGTCAGAACATAACCAGATGTTTGCAGTTCAAGGCAAAAAGGCATTCATCAGGCCGGCCAGCTAGACTCGCCTCGTGAGCAAGTCGAGCAAGCCGCTGACGCGCACCGAGCTGAGCATCAAACCGGTGCGGTCGGCCTACGAACAGATCGCCGACCAGCTGCGCAGCCTGATCATCAGCGGCGAGCTGGCTCCGGGCGATCGGCTGCCGAGCGAGCCCGAACTGGGCGCGGCGTTCGGCGTCGGTCGCAGCACGGTACGGGAGGCGCTGCGCACGCTCAGCTCGCAGAACCTCGTCTACACCAGCCGGGGTGTCAACGGCGGCACGTTCGTCGCCGACGTCGAGCCGCACAGCGTGAGTTCGTACCTGGAGACCAGCCTCGGCTTGCTCAGCGCGAACCGGATCACCGTCGACGAGCTGCTCGCGGTGCGGGAGATCCTCGAGGTGCCCGCGGCCCGGCTGGCGGCGACCGAACGCACCGACGAGGAGCTGGCCGCGCTGCGCACGGCCGTGCAGGAGGAGAACACCGAAGCCGGCCCCCAGCACGAGCATCCGCAGCATTTCCACATCCTGCTGCTGACCTGCACGCACAACAGCCTGCTGGAGGTCGTCACACAGCCGATCTTCTCGGTGCTGAAGAACCGATTCCTCCGGGGCAACGCGCCCGCCTCGTTCTGGCAGCAGGTGTGCGACGACCACGGCGAGATCGTGCGGGCCGTCGAACGCCGCGACGCGGACGCCGCCGGCAAGCTCATGCAGGAACACCTGCACCGCATCCGGGGGACCTACCTGCGGATCGAGCGGCGGTAGATCGCGGAAGCGTCGAGCTTGGCCGGCGGCGTGGCGGCAACCGTCAGCGGGCTCGCCGAGAACTGGGCGCCGCCGGGGACGAGCGCGCCTGCGTGGGCACGGTCGACAAGCTCGCCGACATCTGGGTAACCGCCGGGGACGAGCGCGCCCGCAAGACCGCGCTCGGCCAGCTCGCCGACATCTGGGTAACCGTCGGGAACGAGCGCGCCTGCGTGGGCACGGTGCGCGCTTCCGTCGGCTAGCTCGACTACTGTTCGCCCATGGCTGTGCTGTGGGAACAGATCATCGTGGACTCGGCCGACCCGGTGGCGCTGGGCCGTTGGTGGAAGGACGCGTTGAACTGGGTCGTCGTCGACGAGAGCGACGAGCACATCGAGATCCGTCCGACACCGGATCGCATGCCCGGGTTGCTGTTCGTCCCTTCGGCAGAGCCCAAGACCGGCAAGAACCGGCTGCACATCGATCTTCGCCCGGACGACCAGGAAGCGGAGGTCCAGCGCTTCCTGGCGCTGGGTGCCCGGCACGCCGACGTCGGGCAGACCGGCGACGAGCCGTGGGTCGTGCTCGCCGATCCCGAGGGCAACGAGTTCTGCATCCTCGGCGCCGCTCACTGAGCGCGGCTCGGGCTACGGTCGAGGTGAGGGAGTCCCGTCGACCGAGGAGAAGGCCATGCGCTCAGGGGCTGGTCCGGTGACCGCCGCCGCGGTGCAGTTCGACCCACAGGTGGGTGTGGAGAACAAGGAGCGGAATCTGCGCCGCTCGCTGGAGTTGGCCGCCGAGGCCGCGGACAACGGGGCACGACTGATCGTGCTGCCCGAGCTCGCCAATACCGGCTACTCGTTCTCCACCAGGGAAGAGGCGTACGCACACGCCGAGGACTTGTCGTCCAGCCCGAGTGTGCACGCCTGGTCCGCGTTCGCGCGGGAACGCGGCCTGTACCTGGCGGCAGGGATTGCCGAGCAGGACGGTGTGCGGCTGTATGACACGGCCGTGCTGATCGGGCCGGACGGAGTGATCGGGTGCTACCGCAAGGCCCACCTGTGGAATCGCGAGAAGCTGTTCTTCGAGCCCGGCGACGACGGCTTCCCGGTCTTCGAGACCCGGCTCGGCCGCATCGGGTTGCTGATCTGCTGGGACATCTGGTTCCCCGAAGTGCCACGACTGCTCTCGGCGCAAGGGGCCGACGTGATCTGCAGCGTGAACAACTGGGTGTGGACGCCGGACGCCGACGAATCGGGCAGAAGCATGGCGCACTATCTGACGATGACCTCCTCGCACGTCAACGCGCTACCGATCGTGGCGGCGAACCGGATCGGCAGCGAGCGGGACACCAAGTTCCTCGGCGGTTCGGTGATCACCGGCCACGACGGCTGGCCGATCGACGACGTGGCGCCGCTGGACGAGGAGACGATCCGCTACGCCGACCTCGACGTCGTCGCCTCGCGGACCGCCAAGGTCTGGAACGATTTGATCGACCTCGACAAGGACCGCCGCACCGATCTCTACGACGGGCTGCTGGGCTACCGGGGTTCTGTCCGACGCAGGTAGTCGTGCCACGATGGCGCTGCTGCACGCCACGACGACACCCCGCTGCTCGGGCTGACCAGGAACGAGGCGCCGACAGCACACGCGGTCTGCCCGGAAGGGCACGAATCCACCATCGTGGTCTTGCGGTGCGGACCCGCGGCGGTTGGGATCAGGTGGACTGCGAGAGGAGGGGGTCCGGGCCGTGTGCGCCTATGTCCTCGTGGCCGAAGACGACCCGAAGCAGGCGGAGCTGGTGCGCCGCTACCTGTGCCGGGAGAACCACACGGTGCGTGTGGTGTCCGACGGCCGCTCGGCGATCGACGAGGTCCGCCGGCAGCGACCGGATCTGCTGGTGCTCGACGTCATGATGCCCGGCGTCGACGGGCTCGACGTGTGCCGCGTGCTGCGCCGCGACTACGAGCTGCCGGTCCTGATCGTCACCGCACGCAAGGACGCCGAGGACAAGCTGCTCGGCTTCGACCTCGGCGCGGACGACTACGTCACCAAGCCGTACGACCCGCGCGAGCTGATGGCCCGCGTGCGCGCCCTGCTCCGCCGAGCCCGACCACAGGCCGACCGCTCGCTCAGCGTCGGCGACCTCGTCCTCGACCCGGTGCGGCACACCGTCCACCTCGGGACGCAGGAGATCAACTGCACCCCGGCCGAGTTCCGCATCCTGGCCACCATGGCCGCCTCACCGGACCAGGTGTTCAGCCGCGGACAACTCGTCCAGCAAGCCTTCGGCCTGGACGGCAACATCACCGAACGAACCATCGACGTGCACGTGGCCAAGCTGCGCAAGAAGATCGAACGTGACCCGCGGTACCCGGCATACATCCGCACGGTGTACGGCGTCGGTTACAAGGTGACCGATGGCCGCACGATCGAGGACTGAACCGCGCAGGCGCTTCGGGCTGCGGGCTCGCCTTCTCGTCGGCACGATCGTGGTCGCCGCCTGCTCGATCGGCGTGACCGCGTGGGTGTCCGCGCAAAGCACCACGGGAAGCATCGAGGCCGAGCAGGGCCAGAACCAGGCGGCACTCGCCCGCATCTACGACCGGCTGGCCGGCTACGCCGCCACCCACTCCACCTGGGGCGGCGTCGACCCCGTGCTGCGCGAGCTGGGCGCCTCCACCGGGATGCGACTGGCACTGACCGACGAGCATCGCAACCGGATCGCGGCCACGTTCGCCGAAGCCTCCACCGCGCTCCCGGCCAAACCCAGCGCCGTGCTGAACCCGCTGGCGGTCGACGCCACGCTGGCCAGCGGGTCCGAGCGAATCGATCGACGTGCCGTCGGACCGTTCCGGCTGACCAGCTCCGAACGGAAGAAGCTGCGCGACAAAGCCGAGCGAGTCGCGCAGTGCATGCGCCGAGAGGGAGCCGACGCGAAGGTGGCCACCACGCCGCACGGCCGCGCCTACGTGCGCTCGGCCGGCGTGCCGACACCGCGCTGTTCCATGGTCGGGTCGGTCGACGACTCGGTGATCCGCGAGACGCCTTACGAAGAGCCGATCGTCGCACCCGTCGACCTCGAGCCGATTTCCGAGCTCCAACCCACCGAACGGAAAGCCCTGGCGGAGCTCAACGGCCTGGTTGCCCGGTGCTACCAGCAGCGAGGGCTGCGGCCGGAGCGGGTCGAACTGACCGCCATCGGTCAGTTCCGCCCGGCCAACCCCTCCGCGCGTCGCGACGACTTCACCGCCTGCCTGACCGCCGCCCGCACCGAGCAACTGCAGCCGTACGTCGCCCCGCCTGCGCTGCTGTTCGTCGTGCCACCTGCCGAACCGGGCATCCTCGACAGCGCAACACTGCGCATCGCCGGCGCCGCCGCGGCCATCCTCGTGCTCACTGTCGCGGTCAGCATGCTGCTCGCCCGGCCCGTGCTGCGGCCGCTGCACAGCGTCATCGACGCGACCAAGCGCATGCGCGGTGGTGACCGAAAGGCCCGTGCCGAGGCCCCGGCGAAGGGGGAAGTCGCCGAGCTGGCCACGGCGTTCAACGAACTCTCGGAGCATCTGGCCCGCGTCGAGCAGCAGCGCACCGACATGGTCAACGACATCTCGCACGAGCTGCGCACCCCGCTGAGCAACATTCGCGGCTGGCTGGTCGCCGCCCAGGACGGCGTCGCCGAGGTGGACCGAGAGCTGATCGACTCGTTGCTGGAGGAGACCCTCGTGCTCCAGCACCTGGTCGACGACCTGCAAGACCTGGCAGCTGCGGACGCCGACGAACTCAAGCTGCGGCTCGAGGAGGTCGACGCCGCGCAGGTCCTGACCCAGGTGGCAGGCTCCACCGAAAGTCGGACGCCGCTGACCGTCGAGACGTCCGGGGATCTGCGCCTGCGGGCCGACCCGGTGCGGCTGCGGCAGGTCGTGACGAACCTGGTGAGCAACGCCATCCGGCACACACCGCCCACCGGGCAGATCACGATGCGCGGAACCCGCGCCGACGACCAGGTCCTCATCGAGGTGGCCGACACCGGCAAGGGCATCGCCCCGGACCATCTGCCGCACGTGTTCGACCGGTTCTGGCGCGCCGACCCCTCCCGTAGCCGGGCCACCGGGGGCCGCGGACTGGGCTTGGCCATCACGCGCAAGCTGGTGGAAGCGCACGGCGGCACGGTGACGGTGGACAGCACGCTCGGGGTGGGCACGACGTTCACCGTCCGGCTGCCCGCCGGATATGAAGAAACCTGAACAACTGCTGCAAAAGATCTTCATATCCGCCCGGCATCGTCGATGCCATGAAGAGATTGGTTCCCGTCCTCGGTGTCGCCGCCGTCGTCGCCCTCGGCGGATGCGGCAGCGAACCACCGGCCGACAACAGCGTGGCGACACTGCAGGACCACTCCAGCAGCGCCGCGAGAACACCCGACAAGAAGGCCGCCAAGGCTGACCAGGACGCCCAGCGCCCGCGTGAACGGCTCGACATGACCGAGGAAGAGTCGGACGCGCTGTGGAAGAAGTACAACGACTGCCTCTCCGAGCACGACGGCGGCCGGGCGGACATGTCCGACGCCGAGATCGACCCCGACTCCGGCGAGGTCGCGAGCATCAAGCCCGCGGACGCGGCGAAGGTCAAGAAGGCCGAAGCCGCCTGTCAGTCGCTCGAACCGCTGCCGCCGTGGGAGTACGACGTCAACAACCCGGAATCGGCCGACTTCGTCCACGACCTCGTGCAGTGCCTGCGCAACAAAGGCGTCAAGTACGTCGAGGAAACACCGCCGGAGCCCGGCGACGAACAGCGAACGTACGCGCTCGGCGGTGAACACAACGACCCCGAGTCCATCCGCAAGGGCCTCGAACTGGGCCCCGAATGCGAGAAAGAAGTAGCGGGACTGAAGTGAAACGCTGGTTGCTCCCGAGCCTGGTCGCCCTGCTGGTTGTCGGGGCCGCGGCCGCCTTCACCATCAGCTGGCTCGGCGCGCCGGACCCCGACCACCGCCCGGCCGGGCCCGCCGCGCCGGAAACCGTCACGGTCGAACGCACCGATCTGGTCGACGAGGCCACGTTCACCGGCACCATCGCGTACGGCACAGCGAGCACGCTGACCGGGCAGAAGTCGGGCACGCTGACCTGGCTGCCCGAACCGGGACGCGTGGTTCAACGCGGCGAGACGCTGTACAAGGTCGACGCGCGCCCGGTGCCGTTGCTCTACGGCAAGACACCGCTGTACCGGAAGCTGAAGAAGGGTGTCGCGACCGGGCCGGACGTGGTCGAACTCATCGACAACCTCGCCGCCCTCGGTTATCCGATCAGCGCGGGCCACAAGCGCTACGACGACGCCACGGTCAACGCGGTCAAGCAGTTCCAGCGCGATCACGGCCTGCCCCGGACCGGGGAGCTGGACGTGGGCGACGTCGTCATGCTGCCCGGCAAGATCCGCGTCAAGTCGGTGCGCGCGCAGCTCGGCGCCGATGCCCAGGCGGAGGTCCTCGACTACACGTCGGTGACGAAGTCGGTCACCGCGAAGGTGAACCCACAGCAGGTCGACATCGGCGGCCTCAAGCCGAAGGCCAAGGTCGACCTGACGTTGCCGGACGGCGCGAAAACCACCGGAACCGTGACCACGGTCAGCGAAGACAGCTCGAGCGACGACAGCGACAGCGCCGGGCTGGGTGGCGGCGGCCCGCAGGTCGCCATCACGATCACGTTCGACCACCCGAGCGCGGTCGCCAAGATCAACTCGGGGAACGTCGAGGTCCGGGCGGTGATCGAGCATCGCAAGGACGTCCTCGCCGTTCCGGTGACGGCGCTGCTCGCGCTGGCCGAAGGCGGGTACGCGGTGCAGGTGGTGCGAGACGACGGGACCACCAAGCTGGTCGGGGTCGAGCTCGGCATGTTCGCCGATCAGCTTGTCGAGGTGTCCGGCGATGGCCTGGAAGAAGGCATGCGCGTGGTGCGAGCGTCATGAGCCCGGTCATCGCAGTCAGCAACGCCAGCAAGATCTACCCCGGTGACGTGCGCGCACTCGACGACGTGTCGTTGACCATCTCCTCGGGCGAACTCGTCGCCATCGTCGGGCCGTCCGGTTCGGGCAAGTCGACACTGCTGCACCTGATGGGCGCGCTGGATCGTCCCACTTCGGGGCTGGTCGAGGTGGACGGTGCGGACGTGTCCGCGCTGTCCGACCGCGAATTGTCCGCGCTGCGAGCGCACCGCATCGGGCTGGTGTTCCAACAGTTCCATCTCGACAGCGGCATGACCGCGGTGGACAACGTCAGCACCGGTCTGCTCTATGCCGGCGTACCGCGACGCCGTCGGCGCGAACTGGCGCTCACCGCGCTGCAGCGCGTCGGGCTCGGTCATCGCGTCGGACATCGTCCGCACCAGCTGTCCGGCGGTGAGAAGCAACGGGTCGCCATCGCGCGCGCCCTGGTGAACGAGCCCGCGATCGTGCTGGCCGACGAACCGACCGGGGCGCTGGACACCACCAACGGGGAAGCGGTGATGAGGCTGCTGCGGGAGCTCAACGAAGCCGGGACGACCATCGCGGTGATCACCCACGACCGGGAGATCGCTGCGTCGCTGCCCAGGCAGGTGGAGATCCGCGACGGCAGGATTCGCCGGGACACGGGCACCGGCCGGGAGGCGGCATGAGCGACACACGACCCCGCCGGTTCCGGCTCGACCCGCTCGACGTGCTCGGGCTCGGCGTCGTCGGACTCCGCTCTCGCCCGCTGCGCGCCGCCCTCGCCGCGCTCGGCATCGCCATCGGCATCGCGACCATGGTCGTGGTGGTCGGCATACCGGCCTCCAGTCAGCAGGCGCTGGACCGGCAACTGTCCGCGCTGGGCACCAACCTGCTGCGGGCGCAGGCCACGATCGACGAGCAGACCGACAAGTTGCCGCCGGTCCCCGAGCGGGCCGACGCGATGGCGGAACGGATCGGGCCGGTCACCGCGGCCAGCGCGGTCGCGAACACGCACGCCCAGGTCCGTCGCACGGACAAGATTCCGCCGGAGCAATCCTCCGGGCTGACCGTGCTGGCGGCGCGTCCGGACCTCCTGTCGGTGCTGGATGCCCAGCTGGTCGCCGGCACGCCGATCACCGCACGCAACGAGAGCCTCCCCGTGGTCGTGCTGGGCGAGAAGGCCGCGAGCAGGCTGGGCATCACCTCGCTACGCCGCGGCGAGCCGTCCCCGAAGGTGTGGATCAACAACCGGTGGTTCACCGTCATCGGCATCCTCGGGGCCACGCCGCTGGATCCGGACGTCGAACGCTCGGTGCTCGTCGGCTGGGAAGCGGCGCGCACCTGGCTCGGCTTCGACGGCCATCCCACGGTCGTCTATGCCAGGGCGGACGAATCCCAGCTGGAGTCCGCGCGGTCGGTGCTGCCCGCCACCGTGTACCCGGAGAACCCGGCCCGCATCAAGGCCAGCAGGCCGTCGGACGCGCTGGCGGCCAAGCGCATCGCCGAGACCACGTTCTCCGGGCTGTTCCTCGGGTTGGCGGCGGTGGCGCTGCTGGTCGGCGGGGTCGGCGTCGCCAACACCATGGTGATCTCGGTACTGGAACGCAAACGCGAGATCGGGCTGCGCCGGGCGCTCGGCGCGACCAAGGGACAGATCCGCACGCAGTTCTTCACCGAGTCCGTCGTGCTGTGTCTGCTCGGCGGGCTGACCGGTGTGCTGCTCGGTGTGCTCGGCACCGCGATCTACTCCGCCCTCAGAAGCTGGCCCGCCGTCGTGCCGCTGGAAGCGGCGCTCGGCGGGCTGGGGTCGGCGATGGCGATCGGTGCCCTGGCCGGGTTGTATCCGGCCATCCGCGCCTCTCGCCTGACCCCGACCGAAGCGCTCGCGGCGCCCTAGCCGCGGGCGGACCTCCCCCTCGGTCCTGCCGTCCCACGGTTCTCCCTCTCGTGGGGCGGCAGGACCTTCGCATCGGCCGGCGCAGGACCCACGGCGGCCGCACTCCGGTAATGGTCTGACGGCTCGACAGCACAGCTGCGCCCGCACGTCACCCGAACGCGGTCAAGATCACCCTAAACTTGATTGATTCAAGAAAATTGGGCACACTCCGGGTATGCCGACCCGGGAAGAGTTCACGCGCCAGCTGCGCGAGGCAGAGCTCCGGGTCACCCGTCCGCGCCTCGCGGTCATGGCGGCGGTGCACGACAACCCTCATGCCGACACCGACACCATCATCCGCGCGGTGCGGAAGAGTCTCGGAGACGTTTCGCACCAGGCCGTGTACGACGTGCTGCACGCACTGACCGACGCGGGACTGCTGCGACGCATCCAACCGCTGGGCTCGGTGGCCCGCTACGAGGCACGAGTTGGCGACAACCACCACCACCTCGTGTGCCGCTCGTGCGGAGCCATCACCGACGTGGACTGCGCCGTCGGACCCGCGCCGTGTCTGACCGCGGCCGACGATCACGGTTACGTCATCGACGAGGCAGAAGTCATCTACTGGGGACTGTGCCCGGACTGCTCGACGAGTTCTACGAACACCCGCTGAAACCGCGAAAGGAAGCTACGTGACTGAAGGCCACGACGCCAAGGTCGGAGACCTGAACGAAGAGAGCGCAGGCGGCTGCCCGGTATCCACCGGCCGCCTGAAGCACCCCACGCAAGGAGACGGCAACCAGCAGTGGTGGCCGAACCGGCTGAACCTGTCGATCCTGCGTAAGCACCAGCCTGCGTCGAACCCGGACCCGGACTTCGACTACCGCAAGGAATTCCAGACGCTGGACCTGGACGAGCTGGCCAAGGACGTCGACAAGGTCCTGACCACCTCGCAGGACTGGTGGCCCGCCGACTTCGGCCACTACGGTCCGTTCATCATCCGGATGGCCTGGCACTCCGCGGGCACCTACCGCATCCACGACGGTCGCGGTGGCGCCGACGGCGGTCAGCAGCGGTTCGCCCCGCTGAACAGCTGGCCGGACAACGCCAACCTGGACAAGGCCCGCAGGCTGCTGTGGCCGGTGAAGAAGAAGTACGGCCGCAAGATCTCGTGGGCCGACCTGCTGATCTTCGCCGGTAACCGGGCGCTGGAGACGATGGGCCTGAAGACGTTCGGCTTCGCCGGCGGCCGCATCGACGCGTGGGAGCCGGACGACGACGTGTACTGGGGCCCGGAGACCACCTGGCTGGGCGACGAGCGCTACAGCGGTGACCGCGAGCTGGCCGAGCCGTTCGCCGCGGTCCAGATGGGCCTGATCTACGTCAACCCGGAGGGCCCGAACGGCGAGCCGGACCCGCTGGCCGCCGCGCGCGACATCCGCGAGACGTTCGGCCGGATGGCGATGAACGACGAGGAGACCGTCGCCCTCATCGCCGGTGGTCACACGTTCGGCAAGACGCACGGCGCGGCCGACCCGAACAAGTACGTCGGCCCGGAGCCGGAGGCCGCCCCGCTCGAGGAGCAGGGTCTCGGCTGGAAGAACACCTACGGCACCGGTAAGGGCGGCGACACCATCACCAGTGGCCTGGAGGGCACCTGGACCCCGACGCCGACCCGGTGGGACAACTGGTTCTTCGAGAACCTGTTCCGCTACGAGTGGGAGCTGACCAAGAGCCCGGCGGGCGCGTGGCAGTGGCGGCCGAAGGACGGTGCCGCCGCGGGCACGGTGCCGGACGCGCACGACCCGTCGAAGACGCACCCGCCGACGATGCTGACCACGGACCTGGCGCTGCGCTTCGACCCGGTCTACGAGCAGATCTCGCGGCGGTTCTGGCAGAACCCGGACGAGTTCGCCGACGCGTTCGCGCGGGCCTGGTTCAAGCTGACCCACCGCGACATGGGCCCGAAGAACCGTTACCTCGGCCCGCTGGTGCCGCAGGAGGACCTGATCTGGCAGGACCCGGTGCCCGCGGTGGACCACGAGCTGGTCGACGCCGAGGACGTCAAGGCGCTCAAGCAGCAGGTGCTGGGTTCCGGCCTGACCGTGGCGCAGCTGGTGAAGACGGCGTGGGCCTCGGCCTCGTCGTTCCGCGGCAGCGACAAGCGCGGTGGTGCCAACGGTGCCCGCATCCGGCTGGAGCCGCAGCGCAACTGGGAGGTGAACGAGCCGGACGAGCTCGCCCAGGTGCTCAGCACGCTGGAGGGCATCCAGCAGTCGTTCAACAGCGCCCAGACCGGCAACAAGCGCATCTCGCTCGCCGACCTGATCGTGCTGGCCGGTTGCGCGGCGGTGGAGAAGGCCGCGCGCGACGCGGGCCAGGACATCGAGGTGCCGTTCACGCCGGGCCGCACCGACGCCACGCAGGAGCAGACCGACGTCGAATCGTTCGCTCCGCTGGAGCCGAAGGCGGACGGCTTCCGCAACTACGTCGGCAAGGCGCTGCCGCTGCCGCCGGAGTACATGCTGCTGGACCGCGCCAACCTGCTGACCCTGACCGCGCCGGAGATGACGGTGCTGGTCGGTGGCCTGCGGGTGCTCGGCGCCAACCACGGCGGGTCCCAGCTGGGCGTGTTCACCAACCGCCCCGGTGTGTTGACGAACGACTTCTTCGCCAACCTGCTGGAGCTGGGCGTGGAGTGGAAGCCGACCTCGCCCGACGCGGACACGTTCGAGGCGCGGGACGCCTCCGGCAACGTGCTGTGGACCGGCAGCCGGGTCGACCTGGTCTTCGGCTCGAACTCCGAGCTGCGGGCCGTCGCCGAGTTCTACGGCGCCGACGACGCGCAGGAGAAGTTCGTGCGTGACTTCGTCGCCGCGTGGGACAAGGTGATGAACCTCGACCGGTTCGACCTGCACAACTGATCAGCTGATCCGACAACCGCGCGGTGTCCGTCCACTGGGGACGGCACCGCGCGGTTTCGTCGTGGCCGAATCGTCCGGTCGGGAGTCAGCCTTGCCGTTGTGTCGGTTCGAGGGAGATGTCGATGCGGTGGAAGTCGTCGGCGGGCGTAGGGCGGCTGCCTCTGCACCGGAAGGTGAACCCGACGTGCGGCACTTCCCTGTCGTCTCCGGACCCCGTGGTGCACAGGACGATCGCCGACCTCTCGCTGTCCCGCACCTGCAGGGCGACATCGGTGGCGTCGGGCAGCAATCCTTCGAGCAGGGCGCCGACGGCCAGGTCGGCGATGTACCTGACGTCGTACTTTTTCGCCTCGAGCTCCGGACGACGCGCGACCACACCACGAGCCAGGTAGGCGCCGTAGGAGTGGCCGACGACAAGGGCCGGTGCCCCGGCGGCCCGGTCGACGAATTCCCCGAGCACGGTCACCACGTCGTCGTTGCCGTTGATGCCATCGGCGGTGGACCGCCCCATGGCGGGCAAGTCGGGATAGCTCCGTCGGTAGCCGTCACCTGGCCCGACGGCTTCCCACGCGGACTCGACATCGCGGTGATCGACACCCGCGCCGTGCAGGGCGACCAGCGGTACACCGGTTCCGTGCTCGACGTAATGAACGATGGCCTGCCCGATCCTGCACTCCATGCGCGCCCCTCAGCTCGCTCGTCGCCCGCCTCGGAGCCGGTCGGGTCGCTGCTGGCTCCCCTGTGGAGGCCGAGCGGCCATCCTCGGTTGCCGAGAATGGCCGCGTCAAACCCCGGCGTGCCCCTCGGCTACGCGTGTGCGGGCAGGGCGGGCCTGCGCAACCGCTTGCCGGACAGGTACCGCCTGCGGTCGGTGACCACGATGGCGGCCAACGTCCCGACCAGCAGCCATCCGACGAGTTCCGCGATGCCACCGGCGAGTCCGGAGCCGTCGGCGACGATCGCCCGCATGGCCTGGATGGCTCCGTGCGTGGGCAGATAGTCCGTCACCGAGTACAGCGGGCCCGGCAGCGTCGACACCACACCGGTTGCGCCGGTGAGCACGAGTACGGCGATCGAAGCCAACCGCCCCGGTCGCCCGAAGATGGCGGCCAACGCCTGGTTCAGGGCCACGAACGCCGACGCGGCCAGCAACGCCACCCCCAGGAACGCGGCCGTCTCCCCCGCGCTGAGGTCCAGCACCGGCACGGCGAGCGCGGTGATGGCCACCGCCGCGAGTGCGGCAGCCGTGGCGCCTGGGATGGCCGCGCGGACGATGATCTTCCATGTCGCCTGGCGAGCAGTCAGTACCGCGTCGGGCACCGCGCGGGTGACGATGTAGGTGGCCAGCGCCAGTGACCACAGCGCCAGCGCGGCGAACAGCGTGAGCGCGAGCGGCCCGATCGCCGCCCCCTGCATGCTGGTCAGCGTCGGGTTGGCCGCGACCGTCTTCAAGTGATCCCGCTCGTCGGAGTTGTACGTCGGGATCTCGTCGGCACCCTTCGCCAGGCCGTCGCTCAGCTCCTTCGCGCCCTCGTCCAGCTGCACCGTTCCGTCGGCGAGCTCACGCACTCCACCGGCCAGCTCACCGGCCCCGCCACCGAGCTGGCCCGCACCGTCCGCGAGCTCCTTGGCACCCTTGTCGGTCTGCTGGATGCCCTGGTCCAGCTGCCGGGCGCCCTTGGCGGCGTCCGAGATGCCGCGCACCAGCGTGCCCATGTTGTCGGCAAGCTGCTTGTTGCCGTCGGCGACCTTCCGCGACCCCTTGGCCAGCGCGCTGACCGCATCCCGGGTCTGGACGGCGGCGGCACGCACCGAGTTCTTGGCACCGTCGATCTTCTCGGCGTCCCCGGCAAGCCGGTCGGCGGCGTCACGTAGCTGGCCGCAGAACCCGGGCACGTCGTCCGAGCCCGGGCACCGCTCGGCCAGTTCCTGCAGCTTCTCGGCGGCATCGCCGGCCGACGGCAGCGCGTCGATCGCCTTGATGATCCGGTTGGCCAGCGGTACCAGGTTCTTCGCCAGCTGCTCGTTGCCGTCCGCGACCTGCTTGGCGCCGTCGGCCAGCTGTCGCGTCAGCTCCGGTAGCTGCGCGGTGTCCTTCTCCGCCTTGGTCAACCCGCCGGCGAGCTTCGACGAACCATCGGCCAGTTTGCCGGTTCCGTCGGCGAGCCGGCCCGCGCCGTCGGCCAGCTGGTCAGCGGCGGAGGCGAGCCGGCTCGACCCGTCCGCGAGCTTGCGGGTCCCGGGCACCAGCTCACCGGTCCCCTCGGCCAGCTTCCCCGCGCCGTCGGCAGCCTTGCCGATCTGCTTGTGCAGCGTGGAGAACCCGACATAGATGTTGTCCAAATACGTCTCGACGACCTGGCGGTTGAGCGTCTGCTGGGTCGTGCGGGCGACCATCTGCGACAACTTCGGGTCGGCGACGCCGGCGCTGGTGGAGGTCTTCACGTCGACGACGGCCCGACGCGCGTCGAGCGGATCGTCCGACGCCGTGGAGGTGGCCAGCTTGGAGAAGTTCTTCGGGATGGTGACCACGGCGGCGTACTTGCCGTTCTTCAACCCCTCGGCGGCGTCCTCGTCGTCGGTGAGGACCCACTTGTAGGCGGACTCCTCGTTGTGCGTCAGGTCGCCGGCGAGCTCGCGGCCCAGCGGCACCACCTGACCGTCCACCTTGGCGGGTTCGTCGTTGTTCACCACGGCGGCGGTGGCGGTGCCGTGATCACTGTCCGGCGCCCAGAACGCCCAGGTCAGCAGGCCCATGACCAGCACGGGGATGACGATGAGACCGGTCCAGGTCCGCCACGTCAGTGGGCCGGACGACAGCGCGCGGGCAGAGTTGGCGAACGGCTTGATCATCGAGCGACCTCCACCAGCTGTGGTGTCAGGGCAAGGAAGTGCGTGCGGGCCGGCGGCAGCAGGTCACCCAGCCGCTGCGGGTCCTGGCAGCTCAGGACGAAGGTGACCGGACGCCCGGTGCGGGTGTGCCGTAGGGCCAGCATTTCGCGCAGTTCGTCGCGCTGGTCCGTGCGCAGCACGAGATCGGCGTCGTCGAGCAACACGAGCTGAACGTCGTCGCGAAGTGCGGCCCGGACCTCCGCCATGGGGTCCTCGGTGTCCCGGCACGGCACCACCGCGACGTCCCGGCGCACGGCGTGCGTGTGCTGCGGCAGGACACGGCCCAGCACCTTGAGGTCTCCGCGCACCTTGGTGACCCGGCCGGCCAACGTGAACAGCAGCGCCGACTTACCGACCTCGCCGGTGCCGTGCACGACCAGCACGTCCCCGTGCGGCAGCCGGATGTCGACGTTTCGGTAGATCGGTTCGCCACGGTTGTCGTCGAGGCTCACCGACCGGGCGCTGACCGCTTCGTCCGCGCCCGGCCAGTCCCGCAGGTTCAGTTCGCGCACCAGGGCCTCCCCCTCGGCGTCGAACGCGGGCAGCACGCGGTCGAGCTTCGGCGGCAGACCCCACGCGTGCCTGCCCAACAGCGCCAACACGGCGGGCACCAGAGTCATCCGCACGATGAAAGCGTCCACGAACACGCCGACCGCCAGGCTGAACGCGATCGGCTTGATGGTCGCGCTGCCCGCAGGTACGAACGCCGCGAACACCGCGAACATGATCACCGCGGCCGCCACGACCACGCGGGAGGCCGAGATGAACCCGGTCTCGATGGCCTTGTGCGGATCGCCGCCGTGCACGAAGTCCTCGCGGATGCGGCTGACCAGGAACACCTCGTAGTCCATGGCCAGCCCGAACAGCACGCCCATCAAGATGATCGGCAGGAAGCTGATCACGCTGCCCACGTGCGTGACGCCCAGGGCGTCGGCGAAGTGTCCCTGCTGGAACACGAACGAGGTGGCCCCGAACGCCGCGCCGACCGACAGCAGGAACCCGACGGTGGCCTTGATCGGCACCCAGATCGAGCGGAACACCATGGCCAGCAAGATCAGCGACAGCCCGACGACCAGGATGCCGAACGGCAGCAGGGCGTCCCCGAGCTGCTCGGACACGTCGATACCGATCGCGGTGAGACCGGTGACGGCGATCTGCGTGCCGTAGGTGTCCAGGAAGCGCTGCTGGTGATCGCGCAGTGTCTCCACCAACTGATCGGTTTCCGGCGAGTCCGGCGGAGTCTCCGGGATGACCTGGATGATGCCGGTGTCCGCGGACGGGTTGGGCGTGGCCATCGGCACCGAGTGCACCCCGGGCAGCTGTCGGATCTCGTCGGCCAGTTTGTCCATCAGGCCGAGCGGATCCGTGCTGGTGATGATGTCCGCGGTGACGATCAGCGGCCCGTTGTAGCCGGGGCCGAAGTGCTCGGTCACCACGTCGTAGGTGTCCCGCGCGGGGTTGCCCTCGGCTTCCGTGCCGTTGTCGGGCAACGCCAGCCGGAGGTCCGCTGCGGGCAGCGCGGCGACGCCCAAGCCGCCGATCACCAGCACGACGGTGAGAACCGGCAGCTTGGTGGCGGCCCGGACCCAGAACCGCGCGAGCCGTCGACGGCTCTGGTGTGCCCGGCGCCTGCGGGTCTTGGGCCGCAGCCGCTCCCCCGCGAACGCCATCAGCGCGGGCACCAGCGTCACGGCGACGGCAACGGCGAGCGCGACCGCGACAGCTGCGGCGATGCCCATGACGGTCAGGAACGGAATGCCTGCCACCGCCAGGCCCGCGACCGCGATGATCACCGTCAACCCGGCGAAGATCACCGCGGAGCCCGCGGTCGCGGTCGCGCGGGCGATCGACTCCTCGACCCCGAGCCCTTCGGCGAGCTGATCGCGATGCCGCGACAGCAGGAACAACGCGTAGTCGATGCCGACCGCCAGCCCCAGCATGATCGCCAACATCGGCGTGGTCGACGAGATCGTGGTGACCGCGGTGGCCAGATACACCAGCGCGACCGCGATGCCTACCCCGATGACCGCGGTGATCAGCGGCATGACCGACGCGATGATCGAGCGGAAGAGCAGCAGCAACACGATCAGCGCGACGACCATGCCGATGCCCTCGATCGGGCTGAGCTCGGGCACCCGGTCGGAGAACGCGTCACCACCGGTGTAGATCTTCGCGCCCTCGCCTGCCTGTTCCGCCAGGTCGTGGCCGATGTCGGACAGTGCCGTGCGGGTGTCCGGGTCGACGTGCGTCAGGTCGACCTCCAGTGGGACGGCCAGCATGGCCGCCCGCTTGTCCTCGGACACCGCACCGTTGACGTTCTTGTCGAACGGATTGAGCACGGCGGCGACCTGGTCGACCTTCTCGATGCGGTCGACGGCCCGCTCCATCGCCTGCTTGATCTGCGGCGTGTCGACTCGCTCGCCTTCCGGCACGAGCAGCACCAACTGCGCGGACGTCCCGCTCACCTGCGGAAACACCCGCCCGAGGTGGTCGAGCGCCTGCTGCGACTCCGAGCCCGGGATGGAGAAGGTGTCGTCGGTCCCTTGCGCCGCCACCGCGGTCAGGCCACCTATCGCGGCCAGCGCACCCAACCACAGAACGACGACGAGCACGCGTGCCCGGGCAGCCGCACGCCCGAGACGGTAGAGCAACGACGACACAACGAGCTCCCCTCGGTATTTGAATACAGTGTGTATCGTAGATGCACTGTGTATCCGGATGCGACGTGTATCCGATCACGTGCCGTGCCAAGATCGGCGCCACAGGCGAGCCCGAGGAGGAGGCGATGACGGCGAGCAGCAGGCCGGACGGATTGACTCGCCGTCGTGCGGAGACCCGTCAGCGGCTGATCGATGCCGCCTACGAGGTATTCGCCGAGTCCGGGATCCGCGACGCCCCGGTCGAGGTCATCTGCGACCGCGCCGGATATACCCGCGGGGCGTTCTACTCGAACTTCGACAGCAAGGAGCAGCTGTTCCTCGCGGTGTTCGAGGCGCAAACCCAGGACCGCATCGACCGACTGCGCGAAGCGGTGAACGACGCGATCGAGGCCGCCGACATGACCGGTCCGGACGCCGTGCAGCGGGTGCTCAACGAGACGGCCGCCGTGTTCCTGCGCAATATCGCCCAGGACGTCACCTGGCATCTACTGACTGTCGAGTTCCGCGCTCAGGCGCTACGTCATCCCGAACTGCACGCGCCGACCGTGGCGGCGGAGAACCGGTTCCATGCCGAGCTGGCGGAGATCCTGACCGAGGTGGTGGGGCGGCTGGGCATGCGGCTGACGGCCGACCCGCGCATGGTCGTCATCACCGTCACCGCCGTCTACCAGGCCATGCTGGAGGAAGCCATCCTGGGCGACCTGCCGGACACCGGCAGCAATCCGTACCTCGACGACATGCTGCCGCGACTGCTCGAGCTTCTGGTGGAGCCCGCCGAGCAGAACTAGGCAAAGCTCACGAGCGCGGCCACGGTGGTGATGCGGCGGGCGTCGACTCCTCCGCACCGAGCGGCGCCTGGGCCCCGGGGTCGCACAGCGACCACACCCACCCCCCGCGGTCTCGGACCGCTCGCTCCGCGAAGCCGGCACCCCGCCGCGCCGCCTGAGGCCCGGCTCGCACAGCCGACCACACCGGCACCCGCGAGCCTCGGACCACTCGCTGACGCCGGAACTCACCGCATCGCCTGAGCCCGGCTCGCACAGCCGACCACACCGACACCCGCAAGCCTCAGGTCACCGACCCCGTCACGCCGAAACCCGCGGCTCCGCCATGGCTTCGGCCACCCGCGCCGGACCACTGCGCAACGCGGCCTCGAACGTCGCGATCCGCTGGCGCGGGCTCAGCGGATTCGTCCCCATCGCCTCCCGGTCGGCGAACGTCGGCGTGAAGACCCGCACCCGATAGCCCGCACGCCGCAGCTTGTCGACCTCGAGCTGCAGTTGACGCTGCATGTAGTGCCTGGTCGCCATGTCCACCGCGACGCTCATCGATCTCGGCCGCTGCCAGCTGGATGCGCCGGCCATCGGCGCCAGCACGATGACCTCGTTGACCCCGGCGCCGATCATCAGATCCGCGGACGTGGACGAATACACCGCGCCGTCGACGTAGCGACGGCCCGCGATGGTCACCGGCGGGCTGACGCCGGGCACCGAGCACGACGCACGGACCGCCTGCTGGATGTCCGCTTCCCCGTCGGCCGCGAACGCCACCCGCTCCCCCGAGTCGTAGTCGACCGCCACGACGCGAGTCGCCGGATGGTCGAGCCACTCGCCGGGTTCGGTCAGCGCGGTCAGCGGCGCGAGGAAGTCGTCCAGACTCAGCGTGCCGGGCGGCAGCAACCCGGACAGCGCGACAGACGGCCGAACCCGCCGCGGCTGCAGCACACCGCGCAACGCAAGCCGCGGCGCAGCAGGCATCCGGCTCCTCCGCACCTCGGCGGCCGACACCGGCTTGGGCTTGGCACGCAGCGGGTGCCCCTCCGACAGCTCCTTGCGGTACCAACCGCGCAGGTCGTCCGTCGTGATTCCGCTGGCCAGCAGCGACACCAACAGGGCCCCTTGGGACGTGCCGAGCAGCACGTCAGCGTCGTTGACACACCATCCGGTGGCCTCCTCCAGGGCCACCAGCGTGGCTGCCGACCACGCCAGGCCGGTGACTCCACCTGCGCCGATGACCAGGCCTTTCCGCTCTTGACGCGGGCCGGTCGACCCCACCTCGCTCATGGCCCAGGACTGTAAACATTGTCACTCCGAAACGCCAGCACCCGACCGGGCGGAAAACAAGATCGGTATTCATGAAAACACGCTCTGTATAACTCCAAACCTATACTCAAAACGCGCACATGGCGTGACACGCACCACCCAAATGGTGTGACTCGAAGCACCCATCCGCGCCATCCTGCTGATCACGTACAGATCACGGCAGCTTTTTTACCAGCCGCTTTGCCGGTTGAACACATCACGAGTCGATAGTCAAGCCGGAAAAGAAAATTCCGCTGAGACTTTCCGGTATCGGCTCGCGTGTGCTTATCGTGTCCAACGGGCCGGACCCTCCGGCCGACGTCGGGGGACGTGAATTCATATCCATGCACACATCTGGAGGACGAACGTGCCCACGTCATCGGTAAGCGGCTCTGGCCGCGGCCGACGAATTGGTGCCACCGCTCTCGTCACGGCCGCTTCGGCCGCAGCTTTGCTGACTTTCGACTCCACCGCCGCGGCGGCGAGCCCGGCGAAGAGCAGGACAGGCTTCTACGAGGCTTCGGACACGGTGAAGGCAGGACACCGGATCTCGTTCCGAGGCAAGCTGACCACCGCAGGCGGCACCCCGCTCGGTGGCTACAAAGTTGACTTGATGCGCACCTACAACGGCAGCAAGTGGTTCCGAGTTGCCAGTCCGCGCAGCTACAGCAACGGCAAGGTCTCGGTGACCAATGTCAAGATCAAGGCGACCGCCAAGTACCGCTGGGTCTTCCGCGGGACTGCCAAGTACGCCAAGTCCTGGTCGCGAACCCAGAAGGTGGTCGCGAAGGTGCCGATCAACCTGCGGATCGTGAAGGCGGCCGCGGCGCAGAAGGGCGACCCGTACCGCTACGGAGCGTCCGGCCCGAACAGCTTCGACTGCTCCGGCCTGACGCAGTACGCGCACAAGCAGGTCGGCATCAAGCTGCCGCGCACCTCGAAGCAGCAGTACTCGAAGGTGCGCAAGATCAGCAAGTCCTACCGCAAGCCCGGTGACCTGCTGTTCTTCCACCGCGGCGGCAGCGTGTACCACGCCGCCATCTACGCGGGGAACGGCCAGATGTGGACGGCCCCGCAGTCCGGCGAGTCGGTGAAGAAGGCCAAGATCTACAACAGCAGCTACTACGTCGGTCGCGCCTGGTAAGGCGCCCGGCACGCGGGCGGCTGCGCACACCGAATCCTCCCTGGTTCGGCGGGCGCAGCCGCCGTCGCGTGTTTTCGCAGCTCTGGCCACTGTCGGTCCGGTTTGTCATGCTGTGACGCATGTGTCGAAACATCCGCGTCCTGCACAACTTCGAGCCGCCGGCCACGGACGACGAGGTGCGCGCCTCCGCTCTGCAGTACGTCCGCAAGATCAGCGGGACCACCAAACCGTCGGCCGCGAACGCCGAAGCGTTCGACCGGGCGGTGGACGAGGTGGCGGCCGCCGCCCGCAAGCTGCTGGACAGCTTGGTCACGTCCGCGCCGCCGAAGGACCGGGAGGTCGAGGCCGCCAAGGCCAAGGCGCGCGCAGCGAAGAGATACGGAACGCTCGCCAGCTGATCTCGGCGGTCGGCCCGATGTGATCGGGCGAGCCGGCAGTGATTCGGTCGCGCTGCGGCGAGTCAGCCGCGGCGCTCCGCGCGTCGTGACGTCGACCGACACCGCAGGCGGTGCGCGACCGATCGGGCACCGCTGCTTCCCTCAGGGGCATAGTTGCCGCCGCGCAGCCCGGAGGACCAGCTGGTCGTGCGGGTTGCCGCAGTGCACTCCGACTGTTCGCACAGTCGCCGCAGCGCGGTGCGACTTTCGCGCAGTTGCCTCCGCTCGCCCGGCTTTCGCGCGTTGCCACCTCTCGCCCGGCTTTCGCGCAGTTGCCTCCGCTCGCCCGGCTTTCGCGCAGTTGCCGCCGCTCGCCCGGTTTTCGCGCATTTGCCGCCGCTCGCCCGGCCCGCCGGCTCGTCGCCTCCGGCGCGCTGATTCAGGTGTGCTGCGCCTCCGCGCCCAGCGACTTCCGCCCGCGCGTGATGTCCTTGAACTCCGCGCGACTCACCGACACGTAGCGATCGTTGCCGCCGATCTCCACCTGCGGACCCTCCGTCACCGCCCGCCCGTGCTCGTCGACCCGCACGACCATGGTTGCCTTCTTGCCGGTGTGACAGATCGTCTTGATCTCCGTCAGGGTGTCCGCCCAGGCCAGCAAGTACTGACTGCCCTCGAACAACTCCCCGCGGAAGTCGGTACGCAGCCCGTAGGCCAGCACCGGGATGTGCAGGCGGTCCACGATCTCGGTCAGCTGCCACACCTGGGCCTTGGTCAAGAACTGCGCTTCGTCGACCAGCACGCAATGCAACGTGCCGTTCGCGTCGACATCGGCCTGGGTCTGCTCGAACAGGTCGTCGTCGGACTTGAACGCGCGGCCGTAGGTCTTGATCCCGATCCGCGAAGCGATCACCCCTTGGCCGTAGCGGCCGTCGAGGTGCGGCGTGAACAGCAACGTGCGCATGCCGCGCTCGTGATAGTTGTGCGCGCTTTGCAGCAGCGTCGTCGTCTTTCCGGCGTTCATCGCCGAGTAGTAGAAATACAGCTTCGCCACGGTGCCCTCCTCGCGCGTCAGGCCACCATAATCGATGCCTGATGCCCGATCGGGCGACAATCGAGGTACCCTTCAGACAACGTTGTCATCGCCGGTTCAGTGTGTGACCAAAGACCCCTTGCTGAACTCGGACGATGCGCTACCGTTCGTCCGTTGACAACGTTGCCTTCGAAAGAGGTCTCGCGCCGATGATGTCCGCCCGCCCGACGATGAAAGACGTCGCGGCTCTCGCCGGCGTCGGGCTGAAGACCGTCTCGCGCGTGGTCAACGGCGAAGGATCGGTCAGTCCCGACACTACCGAGCGCGTCAACGCGGCCATCGCCAAGCTGGGCTTTCGCCGCAACGAGGGCGCGCGACTGCTGCGCCAGGGCCGCACCGCTTCCATCGGCCTGGTGCTGGAAGACGTCGCAGATCCCTTCTCCTCCGCGCTGACCCGCGCGGTGGAGGACATCGCCCGCCAGCACGACTCCCTGGTGTTCGCCGGGTCCTCCGCCGAGGACGGTGTCCGCGAGCGCGAGCTGACCTTGGCGTTCTGCGCCCGCAGGGTGGACGGACTGATCATCGTCCCGGCGGGCGCAACCCATCGGTACCTGGTTCCGGAGATCACCGCGGGCACACCGGCGGTGTTCGTCGACCGTCCGCCGGTGGACATCGACGCGGACACCGTGCTGGTGGACAACGAAGGCGGCGCTCGCATGGCCGTCGACCACCTGATCGCGCACGGACATCGGCGCATCGGCTTTCTCGGCGACGCCCCCACGATCTTCACCGCGACGGCCCGGCTGGCCGGTTACCGGGCGAGCCTTGAGGCCGCCGGACTGCCCTATGACGAATCGTTGACCAGCCTCGCGCCGCCGACGGCCGAGGCGATCCGTCACGCCGTGGAGCGCGTGCTGGGCGGACCGGATCCGGCCACCGCGCTGTTCTGCGGCAACAACCGCGTGACGGTCGAGGTGCTCCGCGTTCTTGCCGGACGGCCGAACCAGCCCGCCTTGGTCGGGTTCGACGATTTCGAACTCGCCGACGTGCTGCGGCCGGGGGTCACGGTTGTGGCACAAGACCCTGCCGAAATGGGTCGCACCGCAGCCGAGATGCTGTTCGCCAGACTGTCGGGCGACCGGCAAGGACGTGCGAAAACAGTACGGTTGCCCACGCGGTTGATCCCGCGCGGGTCCGGTGAGATGCCGATTGCCACCGGCATCGGGACGTGACTACCGTCCACATCCAATGTGAAGGGAAGCGAGGAGGCTTCACCATGAAGCTCAGAGCGTTGATCGCGGGATTGTCCGCAGTCGCGCTGGCGTTCACCGCAACAGCATGCGGCGGGGACGACGGCGACAACACCAAGGATGTCGAGGTGTTCACCTGGTGGGCGGACGGCAGTGAGAAGGCCGGCCTGGACGCCTTGGTCGCGGAGTTCAAGAAGCAACACCCCGATCTGAACTTCGTCAACGGTGCGGTTGCCGGTGGTGCGGGCAGTAACGCGAAGAACGTGCTGGCCTCCCGCCTGCAGCAGCAAGACCCGCCGAGCACGTTCCAGGCGCACGCCGGTGCCGAGCTGCTCGACTACATCGAGGCCAACCAGCTGCAGGACGTCTCGCAGCTGTACAAGGAGAACGGCTGGGACGAGGTCTTCCCGGAGGACCTGATCGAGCTGCTCACGGTGGACGGCAAGATCTATTCCGTCCCGTCGAACGTGCACCGCGCCAACGTCGTGTGGGCCAACCCCGAGGTGCTGAAGAAGGCCGGCCTGGACGACAAGCCTGCGAAGGACATCGACGGCTTCATCCAGCAGCTGGACAAGCTGAAGAAGGCCGGTGTCGACACGCCGTTGTCGATCGCGACCGACTGGACGCAGGTGCACCTGCTGGAGACAGTGCTGATCGCCGACCTCGGCCCGGAGAAGTACATCGGGCTGTGGGACGGCTCCACCAAGTGGGACTCGCCCGAGGTGAGCAAGGCGATCGACCACTACGCCAAGCTGCTCAGCTACACCAACACCGACCGGCAGAACCTCGACTGGCCGGACGCCACCAAGATGGTGATCGACGGCAAGGCCGGCTTCAACATCATGGGTGACTGGGCCGAGGCGGCCTTCCAGGAAGCCGACAAGGAATGGGGTAAGGACTACATCACCTACCCGGTGCCGGGCACCGACGGCATCTTCGACTTCCTGGCCGACTCGTTCACGCTGCCGGTCGGCGCCAAGAACGAGGAAGGCACCAAGGCGTGGCTGCAGACCGTCGGCAGCGCCGAGGGACAGAAGGCGTTCAACATCAAGAAGGGTTCGATTCCGGCCCGTACCGACGCCGACCCGAAGGACTACGGCGACTACCAGAAGACCGCGCTGGAGTCCTACAAGAACGACACCATCGTGCCGTCGCTGGCGCACGGTGCCGCGGCGTCGGTGAAGTGGTCGACCGCGATCACCGAGGCGGTCAGCAGCTTCTCCGCCAACAAGGACATCGAGAAGTTGAAGTCCGCCCTGGTCAAGGCCGCGGAAGACAACCAGAAGAAGCAGTAAAGGACGCTGAGTGTTCACCAGGATCAGGAGCTGGGGTCCCCCCGTCCTGCTGATCGCCCCGACCTTGATCCTGCTCGGCATCTTCGTCTACGGGCTGATCGGTGCCGGGGTCTGGACATCGCTGACGGACAACGTCCGCGGCCAGACCACCGGCACCGTCGGCCTGCAGAACTACGAGAACCTCTTCAACGACGACACGTTCGTGTACTCGCTGCGCAACGTGGGCATGTACACGCTCGCGTTCGTCGCGGGCACGCTGTTCTTCGGGTTCTTGTGGGCGTGGATGCTGGAGCGGGGCGCGCGCGGCGAAGGCATCTTCCGCACGGTCTACCTGTTCCCGATGGCCGTGTCGTTCGTGGCCTCCGGTGTGGTGTGGCGGTGGTTGCTCAACAGCAACACCGGCGAATCCGCCAGCGGCCTGAACCGGCTGTTGGACATGGTCGGGCTCGGGTTCCTGCAGGGCCAGTGGTGGACCCACGAAGGCTGGGGCATCTTGGCCATCGCGATGCCCGCCATCTGGCAGCTGTCCGGTTACGTCATGGCGTTGTTCCTGGCGGGCTTCCGAGGCATCCCGGAGGAGCTGCGCGAGGCGGCGCGGGTGGACGGCGCCACCGAGTGGCAGATGTACCGGCACGTGATCTTCCCGCAGCTGTCGCCGGTCGCGCTGTCCGCGGTGATCATCATCGGCCACATGTCGCTGAAGGTGTTCGACCTGATCATGGCGGTGGCCGGGCAGACCAACCACACCACGCAGGTACCCGGTACCCAGATGTGGCTGAAGTACACCAGCGGTGAGTGGGCCGAAGCCGCGGCGATCGGCACCGTACTGCTGCTGGTGGTTGCCGTGCTGATCGTGCCGTACCTGATCAGCACCTACCGCGCGGAGCGTCGCCGATGACCACGACAGTGCTCGACGAAGTCAAGCCGACGGCCGACAGGAAAGCCAGGAAGGCCAAGAAGGCCAGGCCGCCGCAGCTGCCCGGCACCCGCGGGCCGCGGTCGACGGCGGTGCGCACGGTCAAGTACGTGCTGCTGCTGTTCTTCTTGATCATCGTTCTGATCCCGGCGTACGTACTGTTCGTCACCAGTTTCAAGACCGGTGCCGACATCTCGCCGGACACCGCGTGGTCGTTGCCGGAGAACTGGGACACCGCAGGCTGGGAACGGGCATGGAGCACGCTGTCGGACTCGTTCTGGCGCACGTTCGGCCTGGTCATCCCCGCGTCGTTGATCTCGGCGTTCCTCGGCTCGATGAACGGGTTCGTGTTGTCTCGGTGGCGCTTCCGCGGCGCCGACCTGGTCTTCACGCTGATCCTGTTCGGCATGTTCATCCCGTACCAGGCGGTGATGATCCCGCTGGTCGAGATCATGAACACGGTGGGCGCCGAGCGCGGCATCCCGTCGCTGATCTTCATCCACGTGGTCTACGGTCTGCCGATCTGCACGCTGATCTTCCGTAACTACTACGCATCCGTGCCGACGGAAGTCATCGAATCGGCGAAGGTGGACGGCGCGGGCATGATCCGCACCTACACCTCGATCGTGCTGCCGGTGTCCATCCCGGGCTTCGTGGTGACGATCATCTGGCAGTTCACCTCGGTGTGGAACGACTACCTGTTCGCGATGTTCTTCTCCAGCGCGCAGAACGGGCCGGTCACCATCGGGTTGAACTTCCTGGCCGCCGGGCAGCTGCAGGACTACGCGGCATCGATGGCGGGCGCGCTGATCGCCTCGCTGCCGACGCTGCTGGTCTACATCGTGCTCGGCCGCTGGTTCGTCGGTGGCCTGATGGCCGGCTCGGTCAAGGGCTGACCGCTACGACAGGCGGCATCTGGCCCTGGCGTGGGAGGCACGCCAGGGCCAGTGTCGTTTCTGGGTTTGCCTTCCCCAGCCGTCTCGTTTTATTCAGTCAGCTTGTTTCCGCTGGTCGAAGGCGACGCTATCCGCACATTTGACGACCGTCGCGCCAAGTCGCCCTATCCATACACCAAGATCACGCTGCACTTGACGTGCGAGCTCCCCGTCTGCATCTGCGAGCTCAGCTGTCAGCACGCGGAGCGACCTGACGATCGAGGGATGCGTCTGAGCGACTCGGACAAACAGACGGCGGTCTCGCTCACCACTCTCGACGGCACTGCGTCGATCGATCTCGTAGCCCTGCGTGAGCATTTGCGCCTCGTCCACGAGCACATCAGCGTCCGTGATGCGCACGACACCGTCACCATCGCTGACCCAGGCCTCACCGTTCCCCGAAAGCATCGGCCCACTGTTCCAGCTCATGGATCCAACATTTCATGCCCCCTTGAGATGTCAATAGAATCTGTAGAATCTTCGCACAGTTCCACCTTCAGCGGCTCCGCGATCAGCGGACAACGCCGTCAATGTCACCGATTTGTCGGTACCCTCGAGGCTCTGATCTATAGATTCTGTAGATTGCATCCTCCCCACCGGGAGGGACTGTGAAACTTACTCACCTCGGCACCACCAGCAAGAACGGCGGCTGCCCAGAGATCTACGAGACCGATCGCGGTACCTACGTCGTGCAAGGGACCCGGGTGACCGATCCTGAAGCGCTGGCCACGCTACGCGAGCGTGGGCTGCCAGATCATGAGACCGCTGTCGAAATCCCGAAAGCGCTCCTGACCTTCGTGCGGGAGGCTGGATGACCCGTCGCCTGCTGGCCGCGGAAGAGCTCGGCGCGCTGTTCCCCACGGTGCGCCGGGCCTCATGGCGGTGGGAATGCCAACCGCAGTACGCCGTCGACGCAGACGAAGTCGCAGCTTGGTTGTCCGGAGAGCCGACTGCGGAGACCAAGGAAGACCGGGAGTGGCTGAACTACATCAAGAACCTGCACGCTCGCGGTATTCCGTTCGAGCGGGTTCGCGTCCTGGACGAGCCACCGACCACCTACCAGCGCTGGATCATCACCACAACTGACGCGAACGTCGCCGCAGGAGAGGACATCCGTTGGCTTGCCCGCCGCGATGCGCAAGCCGCCGGCATGCCGAACTACGACTTCTACATCTTCGATGAGAATCGCGTCGCCATCATGCGATTCGATGCCCACGGCGAGCTGACCGGGATCGAACTCGACGACGATCCCGCCGTAGTATCCGAACACCTGGCGTACCGCGCTCGGGTCTGGCCTGTAGCCACCACGCACAGACAAGGTGGACCTTGAACGTCGAGAAGCGACAGTTGGAGTTCGGCGAGGCGCTACGCCGACTGCGCGCTCAAGCCGGGTACGTCACGGGTAGGGATTTCGCCAGGGACATTGGCTGGCAATCGTCGAAAGTCAGCCGGATCGAGAACGGCCGAACCCTGCCTTCGGTCACCGACCTCGACGCGTGGCTCGACGCCACCGACCCCGCGCCGGAGATTGGTGCACGCCTGTATGAAGATCTGCGTGAGATCCGGCTGGCGCGTGAGGCATGGCGGCGGCAACTGCGACGCGGCCACGCTCGGCGACAGCACCAAGAAGCTGTCAGCGAGCAGGAAGCCAAAAGGATCACGTCCGTCGAGATGTTCCTCGTACCCGGGCTCGTCCAGACCGCCGACTATGCGCGAGCAGTGTTCGCCATGGCGGCCGATCTTCATGGCACGCCACAGGACACCGAAGAGGCGGTCCGTGAACGACTGCGTCGCCAAGAAGTTCTTTACGACTCGAACAAACAGATCGAGATCCTCGTGCACGAGCTGGCTCTCCGCGCTCCGCTGGCCGGCCCCGAGGTCATGAGCCCCCAACTGGACCGCCTCGGCACGCTCAGCGGGATGACTCACATTCGACTCGGAATCATTCCTCTCGACGCAGTGATTCCGACGGTGACCATGCACGGGTACACCATTCACGACGACACAGTCATCGTGGAGATCAACCACACCGAAGTCGTCACTGACGATCGGGACGACCTTGCGCTCTACCGCACGATCACCGAGCGCCTTTGGGATGTGGCGCTGGAAGGCGAAGCCGCACAAGCCCTCGTGATGCGGTTGGCTGCACGCAAAGGAAGTTAGTCGACGCCATTGGCACGCGGGGCGCTCGGAAAGCCCTGGAGACATGACTGGGCTGGGGCCGCCCAGCGACCCCAGCCCAGTTCACCTCAACAGCACCGTGCGCCGGGTTGAGCGGAGCGCTCGAAGCGTTGCCGCTCGTACTCCCGCCTGCTGAGCACCGGTTCTCCGGGGTGCAGCCGCTTGTGGTGCTCCACATAGCGGTCGTACTCCGTCTCGCCGGTGAGCTCGGCCAGGTACCAGCGCACTCCGCGCATCGTGCGGCGCACGCGTTGCAGAACGGTCATGACGATCCACCGTCTTTGCCCGAGCCGACCGATTCGTCGCTGTCACGGACTCCGGAGCCGCCTGCCGGAGCGCCGACCGCGGCCAGCTCCCGCTTCTCCTCCGCCGTCGGCCACAGACCGGACGGCGCAACGATCTTGGACTCCTCCCACGGCTCCTCCGTGGTCGGCAGCGGTTCCGTCGCCCGCACCGCACGCCAGCAGACAATGATCGCGTTGCCGATCACCAGGATGACCAGGATGGCGAAGAACGCCGAGAGCACGCCGTCGACCGTGGAGTTGGTGACCACCGTCGACATGTCGTCCAGGTCTTGCGCCGGCGCCAGCACCTCACCGCGCTCCAGTGCCTCCGAGTACTGCGCACGCTGTGCGAAGAACCCGATCTTCGGGTCGTCGGAGAACACCTTCTGCCAGCTCGCGGTGAGCGTCACCGCCGCGTCCCAGGCCAGCGGGATCGCGGTCACCCACGCCCATTTGAGCTTGCCGCTTTTCACCAGGATCACCGTGGCCACGGTCAACGCGATGGCGGCAAGCAACTGGTTGGCGATACCGAACAGCGGGAACAGCTGGTTGATGCCGCCGAGCGGGTCGGTGACACCGGCCCACAGGAAGTAGCCCCAGGCCGCCACCACGATGGCGCTGGTGAACCACAGGCCCGGCTTCCAGGAGACCCGGCCGAGCGGCTTGTACACGTTGCCCAGGGTGTCCTGCAGCATGAACCGGCCGACGCGGGTGCCTGCGTCCACCGTGGTCAGGATGAACAGCGCCTCGAACATGATCGCGAAGTGGTACCAGAACGCTCTCATGCCCTCGCCGCCGAAGACCTGGGCGAAGATGTCGGACATACCGACCGCCAACGTCGGCGCACCGCCGGTACGGGACACCAGGGTGTCCTCCTCCACCGCCGCGGCCGCCGCGTCGAGCTCTTCCGGAGTGATCACGAAGCCGAGGCTGTTGACGAACTCGGACGCCGACTGCACCGCGCCACCGGTCGCCCCGGCCGGGGAGTTCATGGCGAAGTACAAACCCGGGTCGAGGATGCACGCCGCGATGATCGCGGCCACCGCCACGAACGACTCCATCAGCATGCCGCCGTAGCCGATGAGCCGGATCTGCGACTCCTTCTCGATCATCTTCGGCGTCGTGCCGGACGAGACAAGTGCGTGGAAGCCGGACAACGCGCCACACGCGATCGTGATGAACACGAACGGGAACAGCTCGCCCGAGAACACCGGACCGGTCTCGTCGAAGGCGAACTTGGAGACCGCATCGGTCTGCAGCACCGGCGCGGCGATCACCACACCGATGGCCAGCAGCGCGATCGTGCCGATCTTCATGAAGGTCGACAGGTAGTCACGCGGTGCGAGCAGCATCCACACCGGCAACACCGAGGCCGCGAAGCCGTAGATGACCAGGAACAGCGTCAGCGTCTCGGGGTCGAACGTGAACGCGCTCGCCCACGACGACTCGGCGACCCAACCGCCCGCGACGATCGCCAGCAGCAGCAGGACGACACCGATCACCGACGTCTCGATCACCTTGCCCGGCCGGATGACGCGCAGGTAGAAGCCCATGAACAGCGCGATCGGGATGGTCATCGCGATCGAGAACGTGCCCCACGGCGACTGCGCGAGCGCGTTGACCACGACCAGCGCGAGCACCGCGAGCAGGATGATCATGATGACGAAGACGCCGACCAGCGCGGAAATGCCGCCGACCACGCCGATCTCGTCGCGCGCCATCTGACCGAGCGACTTGCCGTTGCGGCGCATGGAGAAGAACAGGGTGACCATGTCCTGAACCGCACCGGCGAAGATGACGCCGACGATGATCCAGATGGTCCCGGGCAGGTAGCCCATCTGCGCCGCCAGCACCGGCCCGACCAACGGGCCGGCACCCGCGATCGCCGCGAAGTGGTGGCCGAGCAACACCCGACGGTCGGTCGGGTGGAAGTCGACACCGTTGTTCAACCGCTCCGCGGGCGTCGCCCTGGTGTCGTCCACCTCGAGCACCCGTTTGCAGATGAACCGCGCGTAGAAGCGGTATGCGATGGCGTACGAGCCGAGTGCCGCGCCGAGCAGCCAGATCGCGGAGATCGTTTCACCGCGCGCCAGCGCGAGCACGCCCCAACAGACGGCGCCGACGATGGCGACGGCTGTCCACGTGACTACCGACTTGATTTTCATGACGACAGGGGTACTCCAGATTGACCGTCGTGTTAAGAGTTTGGGTCGGAAATTTTCTCCCGAGCGATGAGTTCGTGCCGTTCGCCCGGTCTGCACAGGTAGCGGAACCGCCGACCGAGGAGGACGCATGACCGCAGTACTGGATTCGCTGTTGCTGTCCAGCGACGACCCGAAGCGCTTGAGCTCGTTCTACGCCGAGGCGTTGGGCCTTGCGGCGGAGGAGACGCCCGACGGTCACTACCGCTACCTCAACGTCGGGGGCTTCTACGTCATGTTCGACAGCCGCGACGACGTCTCCGGCCCCAATCGTGAGCCCGGCCGGGTCATCTGCAACATCTCCGTCGACGACGTGCCCGCGACGGCCGAGCGGTTCGTGAACGCGGGCGCGCGGTGGCTGGCCGAGCCGGAGAACCGGGACGGCTCGTGGTTCGCCACCCTCATCGACCCGGACGGCAACTACGTGCAGCTGATCCACATCGCCGACGAGCACATGGGCTGAGACGATGACGGCGATTCTGTCGCGGGAGCGGGGTAGGGTCTCCGCTATGTCCGCTCCCAGCGTCGACGACGATTTTGTCCGGCTTGCCGACCCGTTCCGCCGCGAGCTGCTCGCGCACTGCTACCGCATGCTCGGCTCGGTGCACGACGCCGAGGACCTGGTCCAGGAGACCTATCTGCGCGCCTGGCGTGCCTACGACAAATTCGAGGGCCGCTCGTCGCTGCGCACCTGGCTGTACTCCATCGCGACGCGCACCTGCCTGACCGCGCTGGAAAGCAAGAGCAGGCGTGAGCTGCCGACGGACGTGGCCGATCCGGAGACCAGCAGCAGCGCGGAGAAGCTGCAGCGCGGCGAGGTGCCGTGGCTGGAGCCGATCCCGGACGCGATGATCACCACGGACGACACCGGCGACCCGGCCGCCGTGGTCGCCACCCGCGAGTACACCCGCCTGGCGTTGCTGGCCGCGATGCAGCACCTGCCGCCGCGGCAGCGAGCCGTGCTGATCCTGCGCGACGTGCTGCGCTGGAAGGCCAGCGAGGTGGCCGACGTGCTGGACATCAGTGTGGCCGCGGTGAACAGCCTGCTGCAGCGCGCGCATGCCCAGCTGGAGAAGACCGCACCGTCACCGGAGCAGCTCGACGAGCCGGACGAGTCCGAGCAGCGTGAGCTGTTGCAGCGCTACGCCAAGGCGTTCGAGAACTACGACGTCGACGAGATCGTGCGACTGTTCACCGACGAGGCGGTGTGGGAGATGCCGCCGTTCCTCAACTGGGTGCAGGGCGCCGAGCGGATCGGCGAGCTCATCGAGGCCTACTGCCCTGCCAAGCAGGCAGGCGACATGCGGTTGGTGCCGACCAGGGCGAACGGTCAGCCCGCGTTCGCGCTGTACATGCGCGACCAGGCCGACGGCAGGTACAAGGCGTTCCAGCTGCAGGTGCTCGATCTCGGCGCCGACGGTGTCCGGCACGCCTACGTGTTCTTCGACGAGTCGTTGTTCGCTCGCTGCGGTCTGCCCTCGGTGCTGGAGCCTGCCCACCAGGCCGGCCGGTGACCATGGCGCAGCCCGCACAGTCGCTCTCCGGCGGCATGGAGTTGCTGGAGCGCGCCATCAGCTTCGCGGTGAGCGCGTTCGGCGAGGTGACGCCGGATCGGCTGAGCGCGGCCACGCCGTGCGCCACATGGTGCGTGCAGGACGTGATGGACCACCTCAACGACAGCATGAGCACGATCGGAGAGGCGTTCGACGACGGCTGGGTTCACCTCGAGATGGATCCACGCAAACAGTGCCCGGTCGCGGTGCTGCAGGACTCGGCGCGCGCGTTGCTGGCCACCGTGGCCGTGCACCGCGCGGGGCTCACCACGATCGAGATCGACGGCCGCGCGATCGCCGGATCGGTCGTCGCGGCCACCGGCGCGCTGGAGCTGGCCGTGCACGGCTGGGACCTCGCGCAGGGGTGCGGCTCCGTCCGACCGCTGCCGGAGGAGCTGGCGGCCGATTTGTTGCGTCTGGCTCCCCTGCTGGTCAGCGAGGACGACCGGCCCGGCCGGTTCGCCGACCCGGTGCCGGTGCCCGCGGACAGCTCGCACTCCGACCGGCTGCTCGCCTGGCTGGGCCGCAAGCCCTGAGTCAGATGGCGGCGTGCGCGAACGTCCGCCGGTACGCCTTCGGTGACACGCCGACGATGCGGTTGAAGTGATGCCGCAGCAGCGCCGCACTGCCGAAACCGACGGCCGTCGCGATGTCCTCGACCGGCAGGTCGGTCTCCTCGAGCAGCCGCCGCGCCTGCGCCACCCGCTGCACGGTCAGCCACCGGTTGGGCGTCGTCCCGGTTTCGGCGACGAACCGGCGTGCGAACGTCCGCTCCGACATCTGCGCCCGCTTGGCCAGGCTGCTCACGGTGTGCGGCTCGGCCAGGTTCTCCAGCATCCAGTCCAGTACCGGCTGCAGGCTGTCGCACTCCCCGGCGGGAATCGGCTGCTCGATGTACTGCCGCTGTCCGCCTTCGCGCTGTGGCGGGACCACCATGCGACGAGCGACCGCCACCGCCGCGGCCGCGCCGCGCTCCCGGCGCACCAGATGCAGACACGCGTCGATACCTGCGCCGGTACCCGCGCTGGTCACCAAGTCACCTTCGTCGACGAACAGCACGTCCGGGTCGACCACGGCCTTCGGGAAACGCCTCGCCAGTTCGTCGACATAACGCCAGTGGGTCGTGCACTTGCGCCCGTCCAGCAGGCCGGCCGCGCCGAGAATGAACGCCCCACTGCACAACGACAACAGCGTCGCACCGCGCGCGTGCGCCTCCCGCAGCGCTTCCAGCACCGCGGGCGGGTACTCCTCACGCACCGTCGCCGCCGAAGCGACCACCAGATCGGCGTCGACCAGCGAATCCAGCCCGGACTCGGGAACCAGCCCTACCGGCATGCTGGTGCGGATCGGCTCACCGGGCCGCTCCGCGCAGACGCGGAAGTCGAACGTCGGCCCGCCGTCCGACCGGCGATCGATCCCGAAGACCTCGCACACCACCCCGAACTCGAACGGTGTGGTGTGGTCGATGACCGCGACGGCGACGCTGTTCAGCATGGTCGCCAGAGTACTTGGCAGAAAGTTTGCGCACAAGGTCCGTTCTGCCACTGGTGGCGGAATTTTTATTAGCGCAAACTTAGTGACATGATGATGTTGACAGTCGCAGCAATCGCAGTCGTGGCACTCGTGATCTATCTGGCATGGCGTGGGCCGGAGGCCCAACGCGAACCGCGTCCGGCGCTGTTCGGCAGCTTCGAGTTCGAAGACCGGGACATCGAGCGGGTGCGGCAGGAACTGGTCCGGTGAGCTCGGGTTGTCGCCTCACAACTCACCGACGTCAAGTACCCGAACAACCGCATAGCCGGCCTCGTCCGAGGCCTTCAGATCGACCTCGGCGGTGATCGCCCAATCGTGGTTGCCGTCGGGGTCGTCGAATGTCTGCCGGACGGTCCAGGTGTCCGGCCCCTTCTCGATCGCCAGCAACGCGGGCCCGCGAGCGTCCGGCCCGGTACCGATCGAGTCGTACTCGGCGAAGTAGCCGTCCAACGCCTCTGCCCAGGCATCGGCGTCCCAGCCGTCCTCACCGTCCAGCTCGCCCAGCGCCGCGTAGTCCTCTCTGGCCGCCAGCTCCACGCGGCGGAACATCTCGTTGCGGACCAGCACCCGGAACGCCCGTTCGTTGCCGGTGACCGGTCGCGGGGCACTCAGCTCCGGCGGCTTCGGCTGACCCTCCTCACCTGCCGGATGCCGCAGCGCCTCCCACTCGTCCAGCAGGCTCGAGTCGACCTGCCGCACCAGCTCACCGAGCCACTCGATCAAGTCCATCAGCGGTTCGGTCTTCGCGGCGTCCGGCACGGTGTGCCGCAGCGAGTCGTAAACGTCCGACAGGTACCGCAGCACGAGGCCTTCCGAGCGGGCCAGCTGGTAGAAGCTGATGTACTCGACGAAGTTCATCGCCCGCTCGTACATGTCCCGCACCACGGACTTCGGCGACGGGTGGGTGTCGGCCACCCACGGGTGCCCGCGCCGGTACGTCTCGTAGGCCGCCTCGATCAGCTCCTCCAGCGGCTTGGGGTACGTGACCTCCTCGAGCAGCGCCATCCGCTCCTCGTACTCCACGCCCTCGGCCTTCATCGCCGCCACGGCCTCGCCACGGGCGCGGTGCTCCTGCTGGGCCAGCACCGGGCGCGGGTTCTCGACCGTCGACTCGATCACCGACACCACGTCCAGCGCATACGTCGGCGACTCGGGATCAAGCAGCTCGATGGCGGCCAGCGCGAACGGTGACAACGGCTGGTTCAGCGCGAAGTCGAACTGCAGGTCCACGGTCAACCGCACCGTGCGACCTTCCTCGTCCGGCTCGTCCAGCCGCTCGACCACCCCGGCGTTGCGCAGCGCCCGGTAGATCGCGATGGCGCGCAGGATGTGCTGCCGCTGCCGGGGCCGCGGCTCGTGGTTGTCCTCCAGCAGCTTGCGCATCGCCTGGAACGCGTCCCCGGGCCGCGCGATGACGTTGAGCAGCATCGCGTGGGTGACCTTGAAGCTGGAGGTCAGCGGTTCCGGCTCGGACTCGATCAGCCGCTGGAACGTCGACTCGGTCCAGTTGACGAAGCCTTCCGGCGCCTTCTTCCGGACGATCTTGCGCTTCTTCTTCGGGTCGTCGCCCGCCTTGGCCAGCAGTTTGGCGTTCTCCACCACGTGGTCGGGCGCCTGCACCACGACGTAGCCGTCGGTGTCGTAACCCGCGCGGCCCGCCCGGCCGGCGATCTGGTGGAACTCCCTGGCCTTGAGGTGGCGCATGCGTTCCCCGTCGAACTTGGTCAGCGCGGTGAACACCACGGTGCGGATCGGCACGTTGATGCCGACGCCGAGGGTGTCGGTGCCGCAGATGACCTTCAGCAGACCGGCCTGCGCCAGCTGCTCGACCAGCCGTCGGTACTTGGGCAGCATGCCCGCGTGGTGCACGCCGATGCCGTGCCGGACCAGCCGGGACAGCGTCTTGCCGAATCCGGATGCGAACCGGAAGTCCCCGATGGCCTCGGCGATGGCGGCCTTCTCCGCCTTGCTGCACACGTTGACGCTCATCAGCGCCTGCGCCCGCTCCACGGCGGCCGCCTGCGCGAAGTGCACCACGTACACCGGCGCCTGCCCGCCGTGCAGCAACTCGTCGATCGTCTCGTGCAGCGGCGTCATGGCGTATCGGAACGTCAACGGCACCGGCCGCTCCGCCGAGCTCACCACCGCCGTCTCGCGACCGGTTCGCCGGGTCAGGTCCTTCTGGAAGAACGTGACGTCGCCGAGCGTGGCCGACATGAGCAAGAACTGCGCGTCCGACAGCTCCAGCAGCGGAACCTGCCACGCCCAGCCGCGATCGGGCTCGGAGTAGAAGTGGAACTCGTCCATCACGACCTGGCCGACGTCGGAGTCGCGGCCCGACCGCAACGCCATGTTGGCCAGGATCTCCGCGGTGCAGCAGATGATCGGCGCGTCCGGGTTCACCGACGAGTCGCCGGTCATCATCCCGACGTACTCGGCGCCGAACACCTCGACCAGCGAGAAGAACTTCTCCGACACCAGCGCTTTGATCGGCGCGGTGTAGTAGGTGCGCTTGCCCTGAGCGAAGGCGAAGAAATGCGCCCCCATCGCCACCAGGCTCTTACCGGAACCGGTCGGCGTGGACAGGATGACGTTCGCCCCGGAGACCAGCTCGATGAGCGCCTCCTCCTGATGCGGATACAGCGACAGCCCACGATCGGCAGCCCACTCGGCGAACGCGGTGTACAGCGCGTCGGGATCGGTGGAGCCGTCGAGGTCGAACAGGGCGCTGAACAGGGTGGCGCGGGTAGCGGTCATCGTGACTACACTGTGCCATCCAGGGGAAAAGGGCCGCACCGCGGTGTTCACCCGGTGGCACCAGCCCCGGCACGCGCCGATGATCGCCGACCCGTAGGCTCACTCTCGCGCATCCGCGCGCACCCGCGTATCGCACCCGGAGGATGCAGTGGCAAGCGACATCATTCCGATCGAGCTCGGTCTGCCGCAAGGCGACCTGGTCACCCTCTGGGCGCCGCGCTGGCGAGAGGACGGCGAGGAGTGGGAAGCCTTCCTCGGCGACGACGAGGACCTGTTCGCGTTCCCGGACGCTGCCCACCTGGCCGCCTACGTACGGACGGCCGAGCAGCACGACTTGATCGACCACCCGTCGTGGCACATCGTCCCCGCGCTCAACGTGCCCGAGCTGATCCCGGACGACGACCACTCCTACGACCTGGTCGGCGTCCCGGAGCTGGTCGCGGAAGAGCCGGACTCGTGGACCATCGGCGAGCTGGCCGAGATCGTCAACATCGTCCGGTCGCTCGCCGACGTGTGCGAGCTGGACGAGGTGCACGAGGTCCTGGACGCACACGAAGGCTTCTCGCTGCTGCAGCAGGGCAGGCTGCCGTTCACCGGCCGGGAAGGCGCCAAGCTGTGGGACGACCTGGCCACCGCGGTCGCCGAGAAGTGGGACATCGTGCTGGACGCGATCGACGAGCTGGTGGTCATCCCGGAGATCGACGAAGCGGTGCTGGACGAGACCGCCGAGGAGCTCGCCGCGTTCCACGAGGAGTCCGCCGAGTCCGAGGCCGGGGTGGACGACGACGCGCTGACCGGCAACGACGACGACATCGACACGGTCGACTCCGATGACGACGAGGAGACCGAGGACGACGAATCGCTCGGCTTCTGGGGCGAGGTCGGCATCGACCCGATCAAGATCGTCACTCGCAACGCGGAGTACTACACGCTGCGCTGCTACCTGGACGACGAGCCGGTCTTCCTCGGCAAGGACGGCAAGATCGACGTCTTCACCAGCCCGCGCGCGCTGGCCCGTCAGCTCGCCGACGCCAAGGAGCTGGGCGAGAACGACATGGCCGAGATGCCGACGTGGGACGACATCGTCGCGAAGGCGACCACCGGTGACCTGGAGGTCGAGGTCACCGAGGACAACACCTACGTGCTGGCCGGCCTGGACGAGGACATCGCGGAGGGCCCTGCGGCCATCGACCCGAACCAGCTGGACCTCGCCGTCGAGCTGATCGTGGACGCGGCCGATTGGGCGGGCGACGATGCGCCGTCCGAAGCACTCGCCGAGTCGGAGCGGCTGGGCTGGCTGGTGTCGTTCGTGCTGCGGCCGAGCGTCAACCGGCTCGAGCCGTCGGCGCCGTTCGACGACGAGGTCGCCGCATGGGTGAAGCTGGTCAACGCGCTGGAAGACCGCTTCACGGTGCACTGAGGACGCACCCGTCCACGGGTCGTTCTCAGCCGTCCAACACGTTCGGACGAGGGGTGTCTCACCCTCAGGTGAAGGTTCACATTCGGCCGTTCGGAGCACTGCGCTGTCCGGCTGACCTGCAATAGTCCGATCTTGCCCGGGGGCGTGATCGGGTGCACGCAGGGTGTAGGTAATCTCTCAGCACTCCCTATCGCGCCGACGAAGGTCAACGCCGTGAACGAAAACTCGATTGCCCCGTCCTTCGACAAGATGCGCAACATGCTGGTGCGCGCTGCCGAGGTGCGGGAGAGCGAACAGCAGCAGATCTTTGACGCACTGGACGACATCTACGCCCGGCTGGCCCCGGTCGAGTCGCTGGGCGCGGTCCGCAAGCGCTTGTCCGAGCTGCCCGACCGCACCGAGGTCGGCGTGCTCGCCGAGCGCCTGGACGAGGCGATGTCCCGCCTGGAGGCGCAGGACAACGCCATTGCCGCCGCTACGCGCGCGATCGAGAACATCGTCGATCGGCTCGCCAAGCCGTTCGCGCAGCTGGACGGCCGGCTGGATGGTGTGGCAGGCCGCTTCGAGGGCGTCCAGGGCAAGATGGAGGGCCTCGAGGACAAGCTGCAGAACATCCACCGCAGGCTGGACGAGCTGGACAGCCACCTGGACAAGCAGGACTCGAAGCTGGAGAGCCTGCCCAGCTCGGTGTACGGGCTGGTGCGCGAGCGCATCGAGCTGGCCGAGAACGCGCTGCGCGAGCGGCTGGACACCGTCGACAGCGACGTCCGGGCCCGCACCGAGGCGCTGGAGACCGAGCTGAAGGAGCAGATCGGCGAGACCGCCGACGAGCTGCGCAAGAGCGTGCAGGACGCCGCGTCGACGATCGACCCGACCGAGCGGCTGGAGGCGATCACCAGCAAGCTCGAGTCGCTGTCCAGCACGGTCGAGGAGCTCGGCAAGCGCATCGACGCGGTCGAGGAGAGCGTGACCAGCCGGTTCGGCGACCTGGACGGCATCGTGAAGGCCAAGTTCTCCAGCGTGGAGAACGTGATCACCCAGCGCCCGGACACCGACGAGCTGGACTCGCTGGTGCGCAAGCGCAACGAGGAGTCCGAGCGCCGCATCGGCGGGCAGCTGGACGAGGCGATGGCCACGTTCGCCGAGCTGATGCTGGGCGGTCCGCCGCAGCCGCCGGTGGTGCAGGCGCCGCCGCCCCGGCAGCCGCGTCGTACGCGCAACTCCAACTCGCGTGCCCGCAACGGCTCGAAGAAGGAAGCCGAGGCCACGTCGGAATAAGCAGACCAGCACAACGGCCCGCGAGCGTTCGCGGGCCGTTGTGCTGTGCAGATGTTGCGGGAACGGGTGGCCGCCCGTCCCGGCGCGCCGCGGCCAGGTCGACCGGCGCGGGTCGTCGTAAGTGCCGGCGCGGAACATCCAAAGGCCGGCGCGGGACGCCGCAAGTTCCAACGCGGACGTCCAGGTGTCAGCGCAGGACGTCCAGCACCAGCGGCGAGTGCTCCTCCGCCCGCTCGGCGATCCTGATGCCCTCCAGCAGTGCTTGTCGTGCGGCCGGTACCACGTCCGGGGTGTCGGTGTGCAGCTCGGCGATCGGCTGGCCGGCGGCCACGGTGTCCCCGCGCGTGGCGAGCAGTTTCACCCCTGCCGCGGACTGCACGGCGTCGCCAGGGGCCGCGCGGCCTGCACCGAGCCGCCACGCAGCGACTCCGACCGCCAGCGCGTCCACTGTGGCCAGAACACCGTCCTGCGCGGCCGTGACCACCTCGACGTGCTCGGGACGCGGCAGCGGGGCATCTGGGTCGCCGCCCTGCGCCCGGATCATCCTGCCCCACACCTCGTAGGCCTCACCGGACGCCAACACCTTCGCCGGATCGACGTCCAGCCCGGCCAGCGCAAGCATCTCCCGCGCCAGCACCACCGTCAGCTCCACGACGTCCTGCGGCCCGCCGCCCTGCAGAACCTCCACGGCCTCGGCCACCTCGACGGCGTTGCCCGCGGTACGGCCCAGCGGCGTGGACATGTCGGTCAGCACGGCCGTGGTGGCCACGCCGTGCGCCTGCCCGATCGCCAGCATCGTGCGGGCCAGCTCGGTGGCCTGCTGTCTGGTCTTCATGAACGCACCCGAGCCGACCTTGACGTCCAGCACCAGCGACTCCGGCCCGGAGGCGATCTTCTTCGACATGATCGAGCTGGCGATCAGCGGGATGGACTCCACGGTCGACGTGACGTCGCGCAGCGCGTACAGCTTGCGGTCGGCCGGGGCCAAGTTCGCCGACGCGGCCGCGATCACCGCGCCGACCTCGCGCAACTGTGCAGCCAGATCGGGCACGTCCCCGCTCCAGCCGGGGATCGACTCGAGCTTGTCGAGCGTGCCCCCGGTGTGCCCGAGACCGCGCCCGGACAACTGCGGGACGGCGGCACCGCACGCGGCCACCAGCGGCGCCAGGATCAGCGTGATCTTGTCGCCGACACCGCCCGTGGAGTGCTTGTCCACGGTCGGCCGGTCCACGTCCAGCGTCAGCCGCTCGCCGGAGGCGATCATCGCCGCCGTCCACCGGGAGATCTCCTCGGCGTCCATACCGCGCAGGAAGATCGCCATGGCCAGCGCCGACATCTGCTCCGGTGCGACCTCGCCCCGCGTGTAGGCGTCGATCACCCAGTCGATCTGCTCGTTCGACAGCCGCCCGCCATCCCGCTTGGTGCGGATGACGTCGACCGCACTGTGGAACTCGGTCATGGCAGGTCCTGAGGTCCGAACGCGTCGGGCAGCACCTGCGCCATCGGCAGCACGCCGCGCGGGGTGTCCAGCAGGCACTCCGGGCCGCCCAGCTCGTACAGGATCTGCCTGCACCGGCCGCACGGCATGAGCAGCTCGGCATCACCACTGCGGCACGCTACGGCCACCAGCCGCCCACCGCCGGTCAGCCGCAGCTGCCCGGCCATGGTGCACTCCGCGCACAGCCCGACGCCGTACGAGGCGTTCTCCACATTGCATCCGATGACCACCCGGCCGTCGTCGACCAGTGCGGCCACTCCCACTTGCAGGCCCGAGTACGGGCTGTAGGCCAGTTCGGCGGCCTCGACCGCCGCGGCCCGCAGGTCGGGCCAATTCACCTGCACCGTCATGACTTGATGTAGGGAACGCCGTTGGCCGCAGGCGGGCGTATCTTTCCGACCAGCCCGGCCACCGCCAGGATCGTCAACAGATACGGCGTCATCGCCATCAGTTCGCTCGGAATCGGGAAACCGATAATGCCCAGCACGCTCTGCAGGTTATCGGCAAACCCGATCAGCAGCGCGGCGAAAACCGCCCCGATCGGGGTCCACCGGCCCATGATCATCGCGGCCAGCGCGATGAAGCCCGCACCGGCGGTCATCTCCTTGTTGAAGATGCCCTGCTGGGCCAGCGTGAAGAACGCACCGCCGAAGCCGGCGATGGCGCCACCGATCAGCACGTTGCGGAACCGCACCGAGTTGACGTCGATGCCCGCGGTGTCCGCGGCCTCCGGGTGCTCACCGACCGCGCGCACCCGCAGACCCCAGCGCGTGTGGAACAGCGCGACGTGCACCAGCGCGACCACCACGTACATGACGTAGACGATGATCGTCTGGTTGAACAGCACCGGCCCGATCACCGGAATGTCCGACAGCAGCGGGATCTCCAACTTGCCGAACTTGCCCGGCGAGTTCCACGTGTCCTGCTCCGGCGCGAGCAACGAGCCGTACAGGAAGTTCGTGACGCCGTAGACCAGCACGTTCAGCACCACGCCGACGATGATCTGGTTGACGAAGTACTTGATGGTGAAGACGGCGAGCAGCCACGCCACCATCACGCCCGCGATCGGCGCGGCGATCAGGCCGAGCCACAGATTGCCGGCCAGTGAGGCCACCACACCGGACAGGAACGCGCCGAACAGCAGCTGCCCGTCGATGGCGATGTTGATGACGCCGGACCGCTCGCCGACCATCCCGCACAGCGCGCCGAAGATGAACGGCACGGCAAGCGCCAGCGCGCCCTGCAGCAAGCCGGTCAACGAGATGGCCGCGCCGGCCACCGCCCACACCAGGAACGACATGACGAACAGCAACCCGAACAGGATGGGCAGCCACAGCGGTTGCTTGCGCGCCTTGCCGGTCAGCCAGAACGCGTACGCCGCGGCCAGCAAGCAGCCGACCGCGAGCACGATCGACGTCAGCTTCGACGGCACCGCCAGCGGGTCCAGCTGGATCGCGTCGCTGCGGGTCGACAAGCCGAACGTGGCGGTCGCGCTGTCGGCGAGGATGCCGAACACCACCAGCGCGAACAGGCCGAGCACCGTGTAGGCGATCGGCGGGGCCCAGTTGCGGGTCAGCGCCTTGACGTTCTCGCTCTCCGGCTCGGTGGTGGCCGGCGTGGTTGCGGTCGTGGTCTCGGTCATGCCAGCCCCCCGCTACCCGGCGCCACCGGCCTGGTGGCGCGCACCTTGATTCGGAACACGGCCCGCACGAGCGGCGGAGCGGCGATGAACAGCACGATCAACGCCTGCACGACCAGCACGATGTCGATCGGGGTCTGGGTCTGCGCCTGCATCGTGGTCGCCCCGGCCCGCAGCGCGCCGAACAGGATCGCGGCGAGCACCGTGCCGATCGGGCTGGACCGGCCGAGCAGCGCGACCGTGATGGCGTCGAAGCCGAGCTGTTCGGCGATCGCACCGTGCAGGTGCAGCGACGTGCCCATGACCTGGGTGGCCCCCGCGATCCCGGCCAGGCCACCGCAGATGAACATCACCGTGGTGTAGCTACGCCCGACCGAGATGCCCGCCGTGGTGGCCGCGTGCGGGTTGAACCCGACGGCCTTGAACCGGAAGCCCATCGTGCTGCGGTTGAGCAGCCACCACGTGTACACCGCGGCCAGCAGCGCGAACACCAGACCGAGGTTGAGCCGCGACCCTTCGATCGGCCGCCACAGCTCCGCGGTGGGCAGCATGAACGGGCTGCGCGGCAGGTCCTCGCCTTCCCGCTGGAACGGATCGGTGGTGAGCAGGTACGCGAGCAGGAACAGCGCGATGTAGTTCAGCATGATCGTCACGATCACTTCGTGCGCACCGCGCGTGGCCTTGATGAAGCCCGCGATACCGCCCCAGATCGCGCCACCGACGAACCCGGCGAGCATCGCCACCACGACGTGCACGACCGGCGGCAGCTCGATCGCGAAACCGATGTAGCCTGCCAGGATCGCGCCGAGGATCAGCTGGCCCTGCGCACCGATGTTGAGCAGGCCGGTGCGGAACGCCAGCGCCACCGCGAGCCCGGCGGCGATCAGCGGGGTCGCGTAGGTCAGCGAGTCGGCGAACGGGCGCAGCGCCCGGCCGACGGTGTATTCGTCGAAATCGATGATCGCGCCGGAGAACATCGCCGCGTAGGCCTCGCTCGCCGAGGTCCACATGGCCGCGAACGTGTCGCCCGGCCGGGAGAAGAAGTAGCTCGCGGCGGCGTGCACGTCCGGGTCGGACACCACGATCAAGATCGCGCCGATCAGCAGCGCGAGCACCACCGACAGAATCGTCAGCGCGGTACTGCCGGTGGTCAGCTCCCGCAGGAAGCGTTGGCCGATGGATGGCTCGTCCTGTGCCGGCTTGCCCGCATCCGGTTTCTGGTCGGTCGTGGTGACCGCACCGGAGTCGTCGCCGTCCTGGCGCGTCTCGGTGTCGGGACGCTTGTCCTGGTCTGTCACTTCTGGTCCTCGTCCTGCTTGGTCAGCAGCGCCTCGGCATGCTCGATGAGCGTCGGATGTTCTTCCGCTTGCTTGTCCGCCTCCTGCGGCGGGACACCGGCCATCATCAGGCCGAGCACGTCACGGTCGGTGTCGCCGGGCACGATGCCGACGACCTTGCCCCGGTACATCACCAGCACCCGGTCGGCCAGCGCGTTCACCTCGTCCAGCTCGGTGGACACGATCAGCACCGCGGTGCCTTTGTCCCGCTCGGCGATGATCCGCTTGTGCACGAACTCGATCGACCCGACGTCCAGCCCGCGGGTCGGCTGCGCGGCAATCAGCAGGCGTAGCGGGCGGGACAGCTCGCGCGCGATGACGACCTTCTGCTGGTTACCACCGGAGAGCGTCTTGGCAGGCGTGGCCGCGCTGCCGGTACGGATGTCGAACTCGGCGATCCGCTCGGTCGCGTTGGACTGCACCGCGGCGGGCTTGAAGATCGGACCGGAGGCGAACGGGGGCTGGTCGTGCAGATCGAGCACCAGGTTGTCGGCCACCGAGAAGTCCCCGACCAGGCCGTCCACCTTGCGGTCCTCCGGCACGAAGCCGACGCCGGAGCGCAGCACCTGGCGCACCGAGCGGCCGATGAGCTCCTTGCCGTCCAGCCGCACCGACCCGGTCGCCTTCGACTGCAATCCGAGAATGGCCTCGGTGACCTCGGTCTGCCCGTTGCCCTGCACACCCGCGATGGCCAAGACCTCGCCGGCCCGGACGTCGAACGAGACGTCGTCGACCACCACCTGGTCGCGCTCGTCCACCACGGTCAGCCCTTGCACGTCGAGCACGACGTCACCGGTCTTCGGCGGCTCCTTGTCGACCGCGAGCGTGACCGAACGCCCGACCATCATCGACGCCAGTTCGGCCTCCGAGGCGGACGGATCAGCCTCACCGACGATCTTGCCGAGCCGCAGCACGGTGATCCGGTCGGCGACCGCCCGCACCTCCCGCAGCTTGTGCGTGATGAACACGATCGACGTGCCGTTGGCCTTGAGCTGTCGCATGATCTCGATCAGCTCGTCGGTCTCCTGGGGAGTCAGCACCGCGGTCGGCTCGTCCAGGATGAGGACGCGCGCGTCCCGCACCAACGCCTTGATGATCTCCACCCGCTGCTGCACACCGACCGGCAGCGTCTCCACCACGGCGTCCGGGTCCACGTCGAAGCCGAACCGCTCGGAGATCTGCCGCACCCGCTTGCGCGCGGCGTCCAGGTCGAGCAGCCCCCCGTTGCGCACCGGCTCCGCCCCGAGCATCACGTTCTCCGCCACGGTGAACACCGGCACGAGCATGAAGTGCTGGTGCACCATGCCGATGCCCGCGGCCATCGCGTCACTCGGGCTGTTGCATTTCAGCGGCTTGTCGTCGACGAAGATCTCGCCCTCGTCCGGTTCGAGCAGGCCGTAGATGAGGTTCATCATCGTCGACTTGCCCGCGCCGTTCTCGCCGAGCAGGCAGTGGATCTCCCCCGGCTCGATGACCAGATCGATGTGGTCATTGGCCACGAGAGACCCGAACCGCTTCGTGATACCGCGCAGTTCGAGTTTCACCGTGTCCTGCTCCGCCCCGCTGTGCTCATTGCTTCTCCTCCCCGTGCACGTGCCAGCGGCGGGGGCGGTCCGGCCCCCGCCGCAGCGCGCGCTGATCGTCAGAAGGCGGCGTCGGACTCCACCTTCAAGTCACCCGCGATGATCTGCTGGGTGAGGTCGTCGATCTCCTTCTTGGTCTCGTCGGAGACCTTGCTGTCGAAATCGTGGTACGGGGCGAGCGAGACGCCCTTGTTCTCCAGCGTGCCGACGAACGGCTCGTTGGAGAAGTTGCCTTCCGCCGTCTCGGCGGCGGCGTTCTTCACCGCGACATCCATGCCCTTGATCACACTGGTCAGGATGATGTCCTTGTACTTCGGCAGCGCCTCGTAGCCGTCGGAGTCCACCCAGATGATCGACACGTCGCCCTGTTCCTTGGCGGCCACCGCGGCGGCCTCACCGATCGGGCCGGCCACCGGCATCATGATGTCCGCGCCGTCGTTGAGCAGGTTCTCCGAGATCTGCTTGGCCTTGTTGGAGTTGTTGAAGTTGCCGACGAACTGACCGTCCTGCGTCTTCTTGTTCCAACCGAGCACCTGGACGTTCTTGTTCTTGGTCTTGTTGTAGTGCTGGACGCCGTCGTAGAAGCCGTCCATGAAGATGGTCACGGTCGGGATCTTGGCGCCGCCCCACGTGGCGACCTTGTTCGTCTTGGTCTGTGCCGCGGCCAGGTACCCGGCGAGGAACGCGGCCTCGTGGGTGTTGAACACCAGCGGCTTGACGTTGTCGATCGGCGTCGGCTTGCCGGACTTGTCCGTGTAGAGGTAGTCGACGATGGCGAACTTCTCCTCCGGGTTCGCCTCCGCGGCCGCCTTGGTCGCGTCGGCGAGCAGGAAGCCGACCGTCACGATCAGCCCGCAGTCCGCCTTGACCATCTGGTCGACGTTGGGCTCGTAGTCGCTGGCCGCGTTCGACTCGGCCAGTCGCGGCTTGGCGGAGATCCCTTCAGCCGCGGCGTCCTGCAGTCCCTTCCACGACGTCTCGTTGAACGACTTGTCGTCCGGGCCGCCTTCGTCGGTGACCATGCAGCCGACGAAGTCGGTGTCGCTGCTGCCGCTGCCCCCGTTGCCCTCACCGGGGGGCTCGCCGCAAGCCGCGGTCGCCAGGCCGACAGCCGCCAGACCGGCGACCAAACGCATTTTGTGTGTACGACGCACCGCGCCTCTCCCTCCCCGCTCGGTTCTCGAGCGGTCCAGTTGTCAAGTGCCAAGCACAAGCCTGGAACGACCGGGAAGGCTACCTTCCCGGTTCAACATTGCGGATACGGACGACCCTGCGTAATCGAATCGTTGGGCCGACGCGTCCACGCGGAGTAAATATGAAGACGCTCGGTGACGCCACTGTGCCCGTTGCGTCACAACCGACTGTCGATCTTGCGCCGTCCGCCCGTGTCTGATCGGTCACAACGGCCAGCCCGCTGCACAGCCGAAATGCGGGAGCGGGTCTAGCATCCGGGCATCACTATTCGTCCGTCCAAAGTAGGGCTGGAGGCGGTTCCCGAATGACCACCACGGCAAGTCCGCCCACGGGGGCCGGAAATGTCCGCCGCGGGGGCACCCTGTACTTCGGCGACCCTGGAATGTGGTCGTGGGTGCTGCACCGCATCACGGGCGTTCTGACCTTCTTCTTCTTGTTCGTCCACGTGCTCGACACCGCGCTGGTCCGGGTGTCGCCGAGCACGTACGACGAGGTCATCGCGTCCTACAAGACACCGTTGGTGAACTTGCTCGAGGTGGGCCTGGTCGGCGCGGTGCTCTACCACGCGCTCAACGGCCTGCGCGTCATGCTGGTCGACTTCTGGTCGAAGGGCCCGCGCTACCAGCGGCAGATGCTGTGGGGCATCGTGGTGATCTGGCTGCTGGTGATGATTCCCGGCACCTACTTCATGCTCGAGCGCACCATCTCCGAGCTGTTCGGAGGTGCCTGATGGCCGAGTCGACCGCCGCGATCGCGCTTGACCGTCCCCGTTCGCCCCGCCGCCCGGCGGCCCGCCGCAGCAACTTCGAGCTGTACAGCTGGCTGTTCATGCGGATCTCCGGCCTGGCACTGGTGGTGCTGGTGCTCGGCCACCTGTTCATCATGAACATCCTCGACGGCGGCGTGCACCGGATCAACTTCGCGTTCGTCGCCGGACGCTGGTCGTCGCCGTTCTGGCAGTTCTGGGACCTGCTCATGCTGTGGCTGGCGCAGCTGCACGGCGGCAACGGGTTGCGCACGATCATCGACGACTACGCCCGCAAGGGCAGCACCCGCTTCTGGCTGAAGATGCTGCTGTACGTCTCGATGGCGGTCATCCTCGTGCTCGGCACGCTGGTGATCTTCACCTTCGACCCGAACATCTGACCCACCACCACGGGAGCGAGAAGACCATGCAGGTTCACAAGTACGACGTGGTGATCGTCGGTGCGGGTGGCGCGGGCATGCGCGCAGCCATCGAGGCCGGTCAGCGGGCCCGCACTGCGGTGCTGACCAAGCTCTACCCGACTCGGTCGCACACCGGCGCGGCGCAAGGCGGGATGTGTGCCGCGCTGGCCAACGTCGAGGAGGACAACTGGGAGTGGCACACCTTCGACACCGTCAAGGGCGGTGACTACCTCACCGACCAGGACGCCGCGGAGATCATGGCCAAGGAGGCCATCGACGCGGTGCTCGACCTGGAGAAGATGGGCCTGCCGTTCAACCGCACGCCGGAAGGCAAGATCGACCAGCGCCGGTTCGGTGGCCACACCCGCGATCACGGCAAGGCCGCGGTGCGCCGGGCCTGCTACGCGGCCGACCGTACCGGCCACATGATCCTGCAGACGCTGTACCAGAACTGCGTCAAGCACGGCATCGAGTTCTTCAACGAGTTCTACGTCCTCGACATCGCGCTGACCGAGACGGCCAACGGCCCGGTGGCGTCGGCGGCGATCGCCTACGAGCTGGCCACCGGCGAGATCCACGTGTTCCAGGCCAAGTCGATCGTGTTCGCCACCGGCGGCTTCGGCAAGGTGTTCAAGACGACGTCGAACGCGCACACGCTGACCGGCGACGGCATGGGCATCTACTTCCGCAAGGGCCTGCCGCTGGAGGACATGGAGTTCTACCAGTTCCACCCGACGGGCCTGGCCGGCCTGGGCATCCTGCTCACCGAGGGTGCGCGAGGTGAAGGCGCGATCCTGCGCAACGCGTCCGGTGAGCGGTTCATGGAGCGCTACGCCCCGACCATCAAGGACCTCGCGCCGCGCGACATCGTCGCCCGGTCGATGGTGCTCGAGGTGCTCGAGGGCCGCGGCGCGGGCCCGAACAAGGACTACGTGCTGCTGGACTGCACGCACCTGGGTGCCGAGGTGCTGGAGACCAAGCTGCCGGACATCACCGAGTTCGCCCGCACCTACCTGGGCATCGACCCGGTGAAGGAGCCGGTGCCGGTGTATCCGACGGCGCACTACGCGATGGGTGGCATCCCGACCACGGTGCGCGGCGAGGCGCTGGCGGACAACGAGCGCGTCATCCCCGGCCTGTACGCGGCGGGTGAGTGCGCGTGCGTGTCGGTGCACGGCGCGAACCGGCTCGGTACCAACTCGCTGCTGGACATCAACGTCTTCGGCAAGCGTGCGGGGATCGCCGCCGCCGAGTACGCCGCCACGGTGGACTTCCCCGAGCTGCCGGACGACGCGGCCGATCTGGTCACCACGATGGTCGGCAAGCTGCGGGAGTCCGACGGCAGCGAGCGGGTCGCGGTGATCCGCAACGAGCTGCAGACCACGATGGACGCCAACGCGGCGGTGTACCGCACCGAGGACACCCTCAAGCAAGCACTCAACGACATCCACGCGCTCAAGGAGCGCTACGGGCGAGTGGCCATCCAGGACAAGGGCATGCGGTACAACACCGACCTGCTCGAGGCCGTCGAGCTGGGCTTCCTGCTCGACCTGGCCGAGTGCCTGGTCAACGCGGCCCTGGCGCGTAAGGAGTCGCGCGGTGGGCACGCCCGGGAGGACTACCCGAACCGCGACGACACGAACTTCATGCGGCACTCGATGTCGTACAAGCAGTTGCCCGCCGAGCCGGAGCCGGACGCGCCGCTCGGCCTGACCGGCTTCACCGCCGACATCCGGCTGGACTACAAGCCCGTCGTGTTTACCCGTTACGAGCCGATGGAGCGGAAGTACTGATGGCTGCACCCGCTACTGCCGAACCCACCACGCATCCCTCCGGCGTCCCCGCTCCCGAGGGCTCCGTCGACGTGACGGTGAAGATCCAGCGGTTCAACCCGGAACAGGACAGCGAGCCGCACTGGGAGTCCTACGACATCCCCGCGCTGCCCACCGACCGGGTGCTGAACCTGCTGATCAACATCAAGTCCTACATCGACGGCTCGCTGGCGTTCCGCCGCTCGTGCGCGCACGGCATCTGCGGCTCGGACGCCATGCAGATCAACGGGGTCAACCGGCTGGCGTGCAAGGTGCTGGTCAAGGACCTGCTGGCCAAGAAGGGCAAGACCACGATCACCGTGGCGCCGCTGAAGGGCCTGCCGCTGCTGAAGGACCTCTATGTCGACATGGAGCCGTTCTTCGAGGCGTACCGGTCCATCAAGCCGTACCTGATCGCCTACGGCAACGAGCCGACCCGTGAGCGCATCCAGTCGCCCGCGGACCGGGAGCGGTTCGACGACACCACCAAGTGCATCCTGTGCGCGGCGTGCACCACGTCGTGCCCGGTGTACTGGGCGGACGGGACCTACTTCGGTCCGGCCGCGATCGTCAACGCGCACCGGTTCATCTTCGACTCGCGCGACGAGGGCGCCGAGGAACGGTTGGACATCCTCAACGACGCCGAGGGTGTGTGGCGCTGCCGCACCACGTTCAACTGCACCGACGCGTGCCCGCGCGGCATCGAGGTCACCAAGGCCATTCAGGAGGTCAAGCGGGCCCTGCTGTTCCGCCGCGTCTGACCGTCCGAGAGACAATCCCGAAGCGCCCGGCCACCTCGCGGTGGCCGGGCGCTTTGCGCTTTACACCTGACACGCCTTCCTGGCGTCCTCGACGGCCTGCAGCACGTCCGGGTGCTCACCGTCGAAGTGCCGCATCACCAACTCGCGCGGCTTGACCAGCGCATCGGCCAGCGACTTGTACTCGGCATCGCCCTCGGCCGCTGCCGCCGCCAGCTCGGCCGCGCCACCCCACCGCCGCAGACCGGCCATGTCGGTTTTCGGGTCCAGCGAGTCGGTGCGATCGACCACCGCGCACGCGGCGTTCGCGTCGGCCGCCGGCCCGCCGGAGCTCGCCGAGCTGATCCACCACACCAACGCCATGATCCCGGCGCCCAGGACGAGTCCGAGGACTCCGACGACCATCACCGTGCCGCGCCGCGGCTGAGCAGAAGACATGCCGCTGAGACTAATCCCAGCGGCATGTCTTCCTGGTTTCCGTCCCGCCGCGTGCGCGAGCAGGAGTCGATCAGCTGGTTTCCACCTTCACGTAGTCGACGACCATCGGGTGCCCCGGCTCGGTCTCGGCCACCGGAGTCCCTTCGCCCGCGACACCGTTGGGGAATGCACCGCCCATCGCGACGTTGAGCAGCACGAAGTAGCCCTCGTGCGACGTCATGTCGTTCCACGCCTGGTCGCCGATCTGCGCCCTGGTGACCGTGTGGAACTGCTGACCGTCGACGTACCAGCGCAGCTCGTCGGCGCCGGAATCCCACTCGAAGCGATAGGTGTGGAAGTTGCCCTGGCACGGCGAACCCGGACACTCGGTGCTGTTGCCGATGCCCTCGGTCTCATTGCACGGGCCGCCCTGCTGCACACCGCAATGCAGCACGCCCCACGCCTGGTTGATGCCGTTGACGTTCTCCAAGATGTCGAACTCGCCGATGGCCGGCCAGTTCCAGTAATTGCCCCGATACGGGCCGCCGAGCGCCCAGAACGCCGGCCAGTAGCCGAGCGCCTGCCTGCCCGAGACGTTGGGGAGCGAGATCCGCGCCTCGATCGCCAGCACGCCGCCCGACGGCGGCTTGAAGTCCTTGCGCTGGGTCTCGATGCGGGCCGACGTCCAGTTGCCCGAACCGTCCCGGCGCGGCGTGATGGTCAGGTTGCCGCTGCCGTCGAGCTGGAGGTTGTCCGGGTTGGCGGTGTACTCCTGGATCTCCCCGGTGCCCCAGTTGTCCGGGCCACCCGGATAACCGTGACCGGTGTCGATGATCCAGTTGTCGGCCGACGGCAGCGACCCGGCGGGGCCGTCGAAGTTGTCGGACCAGATCTCCACCCACTCGGGCTGCTGCGCTGCGCTTTCCGCTTCGGCGACCGGAGCGACCACGGCCAGCGCGGCAACGGCCGCGGCCGGGAGCGCCAGCATCTTTCGCGATCGGAATCTGCTGGTGAGACGAGGCAAGACGGACACAGGTATCGACCTCCCGCCGCGTATGGTGGCACGCTGGTTCGCCCGATCGGTTGAAAGATGTACGTCGATACCTGTGAGTAGGTTCACTCGGGCAAGTCGACCCGATCGCGCGGCAAGTCCGCTCGAGGAGTCTCGGTGTTACGTCCAGAAGACGGCGAGGCCGACGTTGAGGACGACCAAGCCACCGAGCGTCGGGTTCAGCCAGCTGGGCGCCGTCGGCTTGCGCAGGAATCCCAGCACCAGTCCGCCGATGACGACCAGCACGAGCAGCTTGATGCCGATCTTGATCGGGTTGTACTCGACCTCGTCGTTGATCGGGTCCAGGCCCATCAGGATCAGGCCGGTGATCAACTGCAGACCGGCGCCATGCAGCCAGCCCTTGTTCACCGGGGCCCCGGCACCCGCTTTGGCCTGCAGCATGAACGTACCGATCAACATCGCCATGCCGAGCAGGTGCAAGAACACCAGCACCAGCCGCACAAACTCCATGGTGGAACCTCGCTTGTCGTTCGCAGGATTGCCGCGATGGTAGCCCTGCGCATCAGCGATCATGCGGACGCTAACCTGCCGACGTGTCCCGCCTCTCACGTCGCGTACTGACCGCTGCGCTCTGCGGCTTGCTGGCCGCCGGGAGCCTGGCGCCTGCGCACGCCGCCCAGCCGACGCCGCCGACGACGTCGAAGCCGTGCGCGAACCAGGCCGCTCCTCCGCCGCCGGTCGACACGTCCGAGGTGCCACCACCCGGCCGGCCGTCGCCGAAGCCGCTGCCGGTGCCGGACAAGCCCGTCGGGGGCCCGCGGATGGGCGGCTGCCTGCCGATCCTGCCGGACACGCCGTTGCGGCCGCCGCGTCGCATCACCGCCGCGTCGTGGATCATCGCCGACCTGGACTCGGGTGAGGTGCTCGCCGCCAAGGCGCCGCACGCCAGGCACCGGCCGGCATCGTTGATCAAGATGCTGCTGGCGCTGGTGGTGATCGACGAGTTGCCGCCGAACAAGATCGTGCAGGCCACCAAGACCGACGCCAGCCAGGAGTGCACCTGCATCGGCATCAAGGCGTGGCAGCGCTACCCGGTGCACAAGCTGTTCACCGGCCTGCTGATCAGCTCCGGCAACGACGCCGCGCACACGCTGGGCACGGCGCTGGGCGGCAACGGCAAGGCGCTGCGCAAGATGAACGCGATGGCCCGCAGGCTGGGGGCGCTGGACACCCGGGCGGCCACCGTGTCCGGGCTGGACGGTCCGGGGATGTCGAGCTCGGCCTACGACCTGGCGTTGATCTATCGGGCGGCGATGCAGCAGCCGCGGTTCGCCAAGGCGGTGCGCACCACCGAGATGCGGTTCCGCTGGCACGAACGCAAGCGGCCGATCACGCTGTACAACGACAACCGGCTGCTGCACGGCCCGGACGCCTACCCGGGCTTTCTCGGCGGCAAGACCGGTTTCACCGACGACGCGCGGCACACGTACGTCGGCGGTGCAGAGCGCGGTGGGCGGCGGCTGTTCGTGGTGTTGATGCGTGCCGAGGCCGATCCGCTGCGGCCGAGCGAGCAGGCACGAAGGTTGCTGGACTACGGGTTCAAGCTGGCCAAGGCGGACACCGAGCCGGTCGGGCAGCTGGTCGACCCGCAGCCGGACGACACGGTCGAGGCCGAACCTCCCCAGCCCGACGCGTCGGATCAAGCCGCACCGGCGTCGCGTACGGACGAGGGTTCGTCGAGCACACCGTGGATCCTGGGGCTGGCGATCATCGCCGCAGCGCTGGCGGGCGGTTTCGTGTTCCGGCGCAAGCCGCGCGGGCAACGCTGACCGAACGTCAGGACCGCGCAACGAGACGTCAGGACCGCGCAACGAGCCGGACAGAAGGGTCGGCCGACCGTATCCCGCACAACAAACGTTCGGTTTGCCCCCGATCGAAGGATTGTGCAGGTCGTCGCCCCAGGCCAAGATCATGCTCACTCGCCGGAGAGTTCGCTGCGCACGAAGGGGAGCGCCCATGGCTCGTCGAAGCTTGCGTGTCCTGTTCACCGCCGTCATCAGCGCCGTCGCGATCACGCTCGGCGCGGCGCCGTCCCACGCTGCGGAGAAGATCCCCGAAGGCGATCTCCCCCAAGCCCTGGTCAACTACGTCGCGTCGCCGGACGCCGTGGCCGGAGCCAACGACTGGTCGTGCAAACCGTCGAAGGACAAGCCGCACCCGGTCGTCCTGCTACCGGGCACGTTCTTCAACATCGGCGTGAACTTCGTCAAGATCGCTCCCCGGCTGCACAACGAGGGCTACTGCGTCTTCGCCACCAACTACGGCATGACGTCGGTGTCGCTCGGGCGAGTCGGCGGCCTGAAGCACATCCCGGAGTCGGCCAAGGAGCTGGATGTGTTCGTGGACAAGGTGCTCCGAGCCACCGGCGCCGAGAAGGTCGACATCATCGGCCACTCGCAAGGCGGCAACGTGCCGATGTACTGGATGAAGAAGATGGGCAACGCGCACAAGGTGGCCCACTACGTCGGCTGGGCACCCAGCTCACACGGCACGTCGGTGGACGGCGTGGTCACGCTCGCGCACAAGCTCCGGCTACTCGGCTTCGCCATGCCGATCGCCGAGGTCGGCCAGATCCCCGGCGTGCTGGACCAGTTCTACACCAGCGACTACACCAAGGAACTCTGGGCCGACGGTCCCGAGGTGCCCGTGGGTCCGAAGTACACGGTGATCATGTCACGCTACGACGTCGTGGTGACGCCGTACGAGACCCAGAAGCTCGCCGGGCGGGACGTCAACAACGTCGTGCTGCAGGAACGCTGCCCGCAGGACCCGGCAGGCCACGTGGGCCTGTTCAACGACGAGCCGACGATGCAGCTGACGTTGAACGCGCTGGCCGACGGGCCGAAGAACTTCCAGCCGGAGTGCCGAGGATACGGGCTGCCGGTTTTGTGACCTGACCTCGGCAGGCGGGATTGGCACACTCGAACTGAGACCGCCGAGCCGAAGGATCAGCATGACCAGCGCGAACAGCCCGGAGGAACTGCGCGGTCGGATGGTCGACCGCATCATCGGCGCGGGTCTGCTGCGATCCGCGCGGATCGAGGCAGCCATGCGGACCGTGCCGCGGCACGAGTTCGCGCCCGCAGCGTCCCTGGCGGACGCTTACGCGGACCGGACCGTGACCGTCAAACCAGGGCCGGACGGTCCGGTGAGCACGCTGTCCATGCCGTCGGTCGTGGCGATCATGCTGCGCCAGCTCGATCCGCTGCCGGGTGACAACGTGCTGGAGATCGGCGCGGGCGCCGGCTACAACGCCGCCCTGCTCGCCGAACTGGTGGGCCCGGCGGGAGCGGTGACCACGATCGACATCGACTCGGACGTCACCGCGCACGCTCGCGAGGCGCTGGACGCCACCGGCTACCACCATGTACGGGTGATCAACGCGGACGGAGCGTTCGGCGCGCCGGATCGAGCCCCGTACGACAAGATCATCGTCACCGTGGGCCCGTGGGATCTGCCGGCTGCGTGGTTCGACCAGCTCGCCGTGGTCGGGCGGCTGGTCGTCCCGCTGTATTGGCGGGGCCAGTCCCGCAGCATTGCGTTCACGCGGCACGAGGATCACCTGCGGGCGGTGGACAGCCAGCCCTGTGCGTTCATTCCCATGGTCGGCGACGTGGCGGGTGGCGAGCGCTCCGCCGGTCTCGCGGACGGTGTCTCGTTGCACTGGGACGAAGATCAGCGCATCGACACCGCTGCCCTGCGGTCCGCGGTCGGCGGCGTCGGGACCACGCTGTGGTCCGGGGTCACCGTCGCCCCGCACGAGGGTGTGGACGGGATCTGGCTCCGGCTCACCGCCACCGAGGCCGGCACGTGCCGCATCTCAGCGACGGAGGCGGCGATCGCGCACGGGCCGGTGAAGCCGATCTTTCCCGGTTGGGCTCCTGCGGTCGTCGACGGCGATTCGCTGGCGTACCTCACCAGTGCGCGGCGGACGGCGAACGGGCAGCGTCGCTACGCGCTGGGCGCCACCGGGCACGGGCCCCGCGGGCACGAGCTGGCCGATCGAATCGTGGCGACGATCAAGCGCTGGGACGGCAACCGTGCGGCCCAGCCGGTCATCACCGCGTGGCCGGTCGGGACCGAACCGCGCGTGAGCGGGCAGGTCATCGCCAAGCGGCAGACCACCCTGGTGCTGCAAGACGGGTGACGGCGCGCGGCACGTCCAGGTCGGTCGACCCCGGCAAGGCGGGTATCCGGGGTGCGAGTGCCCGGAGGGCGACCGGCGCGGGGACGGACGGCGCCGTCGGCCGAGGCCTGGCGACCGCCGCAGGCCGCCTACTGCGGTGTGCCTGACGGTCGCCGTGGCCACCTGGTCTGACGCCTGGTGCGTGCCCGCGGGCCACCTGCTCCGACGTCCGGCTACTGCCGCGAGCTCCGTGCTCTGACACCTGCCGATCGCCGCGGGCCGGCTACTCCGAAGCTGGGTGATCGCCGCGGGCCGGCCACTCCGGAGCTGGGCGACCGCCGTGCGCCACCTACTCCGACGCCTGGCCCACCAGCAACTGGTGCGACCGTTCCGGCCCGATCGACAGGAACAGCGTGGGCAGCCGCGGCCCGGTGTCCGACGAGCACAGCAGCTGATACAGCGCCTTGAAGAACGCCCGCTGCACCTTCTTCAGCTCCGGGGTCGGCTGGGCGTCCTCCGGCAAGCCGTTGAGGATCTTCGGCACGCCGTAGACCAGCCGGGTCAGGCCGTCCAGCGTCCAGTCCTCGGTCAACCGCTCGGCGAGGATCTGCACGCCCTTCTGGGTCTGCTCGTCCAGCTGCTCCCACGCCTCGGTGTTGAACTCCGACCGCAGGATGGTCCGCTCCTCCGGCGGCACCAGCCGGGTTGCGTAGTTGATCGCGCAGGTCAGCCGCGGCTCGAGTTCGGCGAACATGGTGTCGTCGTCGGCAGGCGCGTCGGCGTCCAAGTGCTGCCGGACCAGCCGGGCCATCTGCTCGGTGTTGGCTTGCGTGATGTCCGCGGCCGAGGACAGCAGCCGGAAGGAGACCGGACGCGTCGAGTACTCCACCGGACCCGCCGTGGTCTGGCGGCACAGCCCGAGCAGATGCTTCTCGATGGCCGAACCCTCGGTGGAGGCCGCCCGGTCGTTGAAGCGGTCCCATTCGTCGTACAGCCGCTGCACCGCGCGCGGCGAGAGGTCGATGGTGAACTTCTGCGACGGCAGCCGCCGCGCGTACAGCCACCGCAGGATCGCGGGCTCGATCACGTCCAGCGCGGTCGCCGGGATGGCCGCACCACCGGCCGATCCGGACATCTTGCTCGAACCACCGGCCAGGCCGACGAACGAGTAGGCGAACGAGTACGGCGCCGTACCACCGAAGATGTCGGCGACCAGCACTTTTCCGGAGGCGAAGCTGCTGGACGGCGCGTGGTGGTCCTCGCCTGCCGGCTCGAAGTCCACGCCCTCGTGGACCCAGCGCATCGGCCAGTCCACCTTCCACACCAGCTTGCCGGAGATCTCCGCACCGTCCTCCAGCGTCATCCGACCGGAGTGGCCGCACCGGCACTCGTAGCTGACCACCGGGTCGGCGTAGTCGGTCACCGTGGTGAAGTCCTTGCCGCACGACTCGCAGTACGGCTTGAACGGGTAGTAGCGCGCCCGCCGCTCCTCCACCGGGGTCTCGTGCCGCCCCTCGGTCTGGAACGACGCCAGGATGTCGAACACCTGGCCGCGCGATTCCATCGCCTTGCGGATCGCCGCGTTGTACGTGCCGCGTGGATACTGCCGGGACTGGCGGATCTCGTGCATGTGAACGCCGAGCCGGCGCAGCGACGCAGAGAACTCCTCGATGAAGTGCGACGCGTAGGAGTCCAGCTCACCATACGGGTCCGGCACCGCGGACAGCGGCTTGCCCACGTGCTCCGACAGGCTCTCGTCCAGGCCGACAGGCACCTTGCGGAACCGGTCGTAGTCGTCCCAGGAGTGCAGGTGCACCGCGTCCAGGCCGCGCGCCTTGATCTCCTCGGCGACGAAGTGCGCGGTCATCACCTCGCGCAGGTTGCCGAGGTGGATCGGCCCCGACGGAGACACACCGGACGCGCAAATGATCTTCTTGGCACCGGCCCGGTGGGCGTGCTCGATCGCTTGGTCGGCGGCACGCTGAACCCAGCTCAACTCCGACTCGGACACCGATCCTCCGTAAACGAAAAACGCCTCATCAGCGGTAGTCAACGCTAGCAGCGCGGCACCGACCCGCCGCCACCTGGCTCACCTGCCGCTACTTGCGACGCAACCGGCTCAGTCCCGCGCCGAGCAGGCCGCCGACACCGAGCAGGCCGACCACCTGACCGGTCCGCGGGCCCTCCTGCACCTCGACCCGAAGCAGCACCGGCTCCGGCTCGGGTGGCGGCTTCTCGCTCTCCCACGCCGTGGCGGTCCACGCGGTGACCATCAGCAGGAACCGGGCCACCAGGTTGGCGAAGATCAGCAGACCGATGATCGGCCCGAACACCGCGCCGGTGGGCGACGACGTGACCGACGACAGGAACACTGTGGCGGCCGATTTGAGGATCTCGAACCCGATCGCCGCGATCAGCGCGCCTTTCACCGCCGCGCGCAGCACCACCTTCTCCCTCGGCAGCTTGGCGATCACCCACAGGAACACCAGCCAGTTGGCCGCGATCGACAGCACGATGGCCACCGCGGTGAGCCCGGCCCGCGCCCAGCCGTACTCCGCCAGCCCGATCAGTTCCAGGACGTACTCGCCGGCACCGACACCGAGCGCGGTGAGCCCGAACGAGATCACCAGCGCCAGCCCGAGGCCGAGCAGGGCGAGCAGGTCCTTGAGCGTGCCGCTGATGAGCGGGCGATCGACCTTGCGCAGGCCCCACTGCGCGGTCAGCGCGTCCCGCAGGTTCGACATCCAGTTGATCCCGGCGTACAGCGCGGTCAGCAGACCCAGCACACCGACGGTGGTCCGTGACTCGATCGCCTGATCGACCACCTGGTTCAACGTCGCCGCCATCTCCTCGGGCGCCTCCGAGGTGATGGCGCCCTTCAGCTCGTCGAGCAGCTCCTGGTTGCCCGCCAGCACGAACGCGGCGGCGGCGAACGCGACCATCAGCATCGGCACGATGGACAGCACGCTGAAGTAGGTGATGGCCGCGGCGTAGTGGTCGCCGTATCGCTTGCTGTACGCCTCGTGCGCGCGCAGGATGTGGTCCAGCCACAGATAGCGCTTGCGCATTCTGGTGACGAAGCCTTCGCGTTGCTCGCTCACTCCGCCACGCTAACGGCCACGGCGCCGCTCCGCGCGTTGTGCACGCGGGTAGACGCCGAGGGTGAGCCGGTTGGTGGACGTCGACGACGCGAACGCCCGCGATCAGGCGTCGCGCCCGACCGGTCGAGTCAGCTCAGGCGTCGATGCCGACGGCCGACCGCACCGACTTCAGCACCCGAGACGCGCGCTCGCGAGCCCGCTCGGCGCCTTCGGCCAGCACCTTGTCCAGATCGCTGCCTGCGGCCATCAGCTCGTCGTAGCGCTCGCGCATCGGCGCCAGCTCGGTGTTGAGCACCTCGAACAGCTGGTTCTTCACCTCGCCCCAGCCCATGCCACCGGCTTCCAGCCGCTTGCGCGTCTCGGCCACCAGGTCGTCCGGCCCGAACAGTTCGAGCAGCTGGAACACCGACGAGCTGTCCGGGTCCTTGGGCTCCTCCACCGGTGTCGAGTCGGTCGGGATCCGCCGCACCAGCTTCTTCAGCTTGTTCTCCGGCAGGAACAGCGGAATCGTGTTGCCGTAGGACTTGCTCATCTTGCGGCCGTCCACGCCGGGCACGGTGCGCGCCTTCTCGGACTCCGGGATGAGCACCTCCGGGATCACGAACGAGTACTTGTCGCCGTACAGGTGGTTGAAGCTGCCTGCGATGTCCGCGGCGTACTCGACGTGCTGCACCTGGTCCTTGCCGACCGGGACGACATTGGCCTCCATGATCAGGATGTCCGCGGCCATCAGCACCGGGTAGTTGAACAACCCCATGTTGACGCCGTCGTCCGGGTCCTTGCCCGCCTCGATGTTGCGATCCCGCGCGGCCTTGTAGGCGTGCGCGCGGTTCAGCAGGCCCTTACCGGTCACGCACGACAGCACCCAGTTGAGCTCGAAGATCTCCGGGACGGCCGACTGCCGGTAGAAGATCGTGCGACTGGGATCGAGACCCGCCGCAAGCCACGTCGCCGCCACCGACCGGATGTTGTGCTGCAGTTGCTGCGGGTCGCGGACCGCGTTGACCGCGTGGAAGTCCGCGATGAAGTACATCGTCTCGTACGACTCGGCCAGCTTCAGCGCCGGACGGATGGCGCCAACCAGGTTGCCGAGGTGCGGGTCACCAGTGGACTGGATGCCCGTGAGCGAGATCTTCCGGGATGGCTGCGACATACGGGTCATCGTACTGACGGCGGCGCAGGCGATGAGCGCCAGCTCAGACCGACGCGAGCGGCCGTAGGTACACGGCGGTACGCCGGCGCGCGGCCTGCCCGATGGAGGCCGGCCCGCGGCTGGGCCGTAGATCGGCCGACGCGAGCGGCCGTAGGTACACGGCCGATGGGCCTTGCCCGACGAAGACGCCTGCGGCTCGGGCCACGCCGGCGCGCGGCCCGCCCGATAAAGGCGAGCCCCGCCGCTCAGACGGACGCAGGCACCCGCTGGTACGTGGTGGTCCGCTGCCGCGCGGGCCTACCCGCCAGCGCTGCCAGCTGCTCGAGCTGGCTCCTGGTGCGTGACGAGCCGTGCTCCGACCCGGCCATCCGGGAGATCGTCTCCTCCATCAGCGTGCCGCCGATGTCGTTGGCGCCGCCGCGCAGCAACTGCGCGGTGCCCTCGTCACCGAGCTTCACCCACGAGCACTGGATGTTGTCGATGCGCTCGTGCAGCGCCAGCCGCGCGAAGGCGTGCACCGCGCGGTTGTCCCGCATCGTCGGGCCGGGGCGCGCCACGCCCGCCAGGTAGATCGGGGCGTTGTGGTGCACGAACGGCAGGCCGACGAACTCGGTGAAGCCGCCGGTGTCGTCCTGCACGCGGGCCAGCACGCGCAAGTGCCAGAGCCAGTGCTGCGGCCGGTCGACGTGCCCGTACATCATCGTGCTGCTGGACGGGATGCCGAGCCGGTGCGCGGTCGACACCACCTCGACCCACGTCTGCGCGGGCAGCTTGCCCTTGGTCAGCACCCAGCGCACGTCGTCGTCCAGGATTTCCGCCGCCGTGCCCGGGATCGACCCCAGCCCGGCGTCGCGCAGCTCGGTCAGCCACTCCTCGACCGACACACCTGCCTTCGACGCCGCCGCGACGATCTCCATCGGCGAGAAGGCGTGGACGTGCATCTCCGGCACCGCCTTCTTGATGGCCCGCACGATGTCGGCGTAGTACGACACCGGCAGCTTCGGGTCGATGCCGCCCTGCATGCACACCTCGGTCGCCCCCGCCTCCGCGGCTTCCACCGCCCGCTGGGCGACCTCGTCGACGGAGAGCCGGTACGCGTCGGCATCCCGCTCGCGCTGAGCGAAGGCGCAGAACCGGCAGCCCACGTAGCAGACGTTGGAGAAGTTGATGTTGCGGTTCACGATGTAGGTGATGTCGTCACCGACCACGTCCGCGCGCAGGTCGTCGGCAAGTCGCGTGAGCTGCTCGAGGGCGTCACCCTCGGCCGTGATCAGCGCCAGCGCCGCGGCTTCGTTCTCCGGCTCCAACAGCGCGGACGGCTTGTCCGCGGCCAGCTTCAAGCCCTCCAGGACGTCGCCGTCCAGGCGTTCCGGCGCACGGTCCGCGGAGACCTGGTCCCGCAGCACATCCCAGTCGCCGTAGACGGAGTCGAAATCGCCACGACGGTCGTCCGTGCGGCCCTCGGAGTCGATCGCCGAGTGCAGGTCCGCCCGGCCGACGGTCTCCAGCCCACCGTCGGGCTCCTGCCAGGTGCGGCCGACCACCTCGGCGTCCGGGTTGGCCAAACCGTCCTCGGTGGCCAGCGCCCGCACATGCCCGTGCAACCGGACGTCGATCCACCGCTCGGCAGCACGCACGTAGCGCGGGTACGCCGTCAGGCGCTCGCGAAGTTCGAAGCCGCCCGCCTCGGTCCACTCGGTCAACGTCTCCAACGCGGGCCACGGACGTTCGGGATTCACGTGGTCCGGGGTCACCGGGGAGACGCCACCCCAGTCGTCGATGCCCGCACGCAGCAGCAGCTCGTGCTCCTCGCCGATGAGGTTCGGCGGAGCCTGGATGGACACCCCCGGCGGCATGAGCAGCCGGGCAACGGCCACCGCGGCCGCCAGGTCGTGCAGCGAGGCATCGGGCGCCGACCGCATCGCGGTGTCCGGCTTGGCCCGGAAGTTCTGCACGATGACTTCCTGGATGTTGCGGTACTGCCGGGCCCGCTGCCGGATGGCCAGCAACGACTCGGCCCGCTCCTCGCGGTTCTCCCCGATCCCGATCAGGATCCCGGTGGTGAACGGCACGCCGACCCGGCCGGCGTCGTCGAGCACGCGCAACCGGACCGCGGGTTCCTTGTCCGGCGAGCCGTAGTGCGGGCCGCCCTTCTCCGACCACAGCCGTTCGGCGGTGGTCTCGAGCATCATCCCCATGCTGGCTGCCACCGGCTTGAGCCGCTGCAGCTCTTCCCACGACAGCACGCCGGGATTGAGGTGCGGCAGCAGCCCGGTCTCCTCGAGGACGGCGATGGCGCACGCGCGAACGTAGTCGACGGTGGAGGAGTAGCCGCGCGCCTCCAACCACTCGCGCGCCTGCGGCCACCGGGCCTCCGGCCGGTCCCCCAACGTGAACAAGGCTTCCTTGCAGCCCAGCTCTGCGCCCTTGCGCGCGATCTCCACGACCTCGTCGCGCTCCAGGTACAGCGAGTGCGGAACCTTGCCGGGGACCGTGACGAACGTGCAGTAGTGACACCGGTCGCGACACAGCCTGGTCAGCGGGATGAAGACGTTGCGACTGTAGGTCAGCACGCCCGGATGACCCTGGTCGGTCAGGTGCGCATCGCGTACCCGGGCGGCCGCCGCCAACAGCCGGTCGAACTCCTCGCCTGTGGCATGCAGCAGCGTGGTCGCCTCGGTGACGTCCAGTGTCGCTCCGGTCTCCGCACGACGAAGCGCCCGCGACAGTGCCGAACGAGACGGGATCATGCAGCCGACACTACGGAAGGAGCGGCCGTAGGCGCCACGCCGTTCCACCGGTCACGCGTACCGGGCTCAGCACGTCGACGGGGCGGAAACCCCACGAAAACGGGTGTCCAGGTAGGCCACCGCGGCCGACGCCCCGGTCACCGCGAGCACTGTGTGTTCGCTCACATAGTCGATGTACAGCCGCCGGCTCAGTGCCGGGCTGTCGCCACGAATGCACGGGCTTACGCGGGCTCGCGGATGGCCGTCTGCTGTCCGGTCCGCTCGATCGCGGCGGGCTGCGAAGGACCAGGAACGTGCTGCTCACCGATCGGCTGCGAAGCGGCCACCCGCGCGGCACGGTCCGCCGCGGCCTGCTCGGCCGCCGCGCTGCGAGCCGCCACCGAACGACCGAGGGCCTGCCTGCGCCTGCGCGCCAGGCCGGCGATCATGCCGAGCACGCCGACACCGACGGCGATCAGGCCGACCGGGCCGAGGATGCCGAAGTTGGCCGGCGCTGCCATGTCCGCAGCCCATGCGGGCGAGCCGAGGGTCACGAAGCCACCGAGGACTACCAGCGTGGTGGTGCCCAGCCGGAACGCCCACTCAGCCACCGAGGCGACCTTGCTCCGCTCCTGGTTACGCACGCGCCGTACCTCCCAGATCGCTGTCACCCTTGTGAGTGGGCAGATCCTCAGCTCGTCGAGGCGAAAACCTACCGAGTGTGTCAAGTCCGCTGCCCGCGCCCGGACTCGGCGGCAGAGATTATCGAATGTCGTAGTCGATGGTGCACCGGGGTCACAGCGTGACAGCGCACATTCGGAGCGTGTCGGCCGAGTCGTCGGTGAACGTGCAGTTCAGCGCGCTCGGCGGCTGCCTCGGCGATCCGGCGGCGTCGCAGACGCGCGGCAGCCTGCAAATCCGCGACGGGTCGGCGCACAGCCCTGCAACTCCACGACGGGCTGCGGCCGGGCGACGAGCCCGCGACGTGCGGCCCCGCGCTCAGTCGCCGACGGCTGCAGGCGACGGGGCGCCGGCCCGCAGTAGCCTCGGGCGATGACCGTGGCACGTTCGGTGTTGCTGTTCGCGCTGGCGGCACTGTGTGAGATCGGCGGCGCCTGGCTGGTGTGGCAGGGCATTCGCGAGAACGCGGGGTACTTGTGGGTCGCCGCCGGGGTCATCGCGCTCGGCGCCTACGGCTTCGTCGCCACCTTCCAACCCGACCCCCACTTCGGGCGGATCCTGGCCGCTTACGGTGGCGTGTTCGTCGCAGGCTCGCTGCTGTGGGGCGTGCTCGTCGACGGGTTCCGGCCGGATCGCTGGGATGTGATCGGCGCGGCCTTGTGCCTGGTCGGCGTCGCCGTGATCATGTACGGGCCGCGCGGCTGATCAGCCGGGCTGGACCGCGACCGACAGCGCCCGCGCGATCTCCGAACCCAGCGCGTGGGTGGCCTCGCGGGGCGGTGATCCGACCTTGACCACCAGCGGCCCGCCGAACGGCTGCCGCTCGATCACCTCGATGCGTTCACCCAGGCTGATGGCCCGTTCGGCCAGGTAGCGCAGCAGCTCCGGGTCGGTGTCCCACACCCTGGCGATCTCCCCGACCGCGCCGGGCTCCAGCTCGTCGAGGATGCGCAGCGGCGCCTCGTTGACCGCTCCGTCCGACGTGGGGATCGGGTCGCCGTGCGGATCACGCTCGGGATTGCCCAGCTTGGCCGCGATGCGCTCGATCAGCCGATCGGAGACGGCGTGCTCCAACGCATCGGCCTCGGCGTGCACTTCGTCCCACGTGTAGCCGAGCTCCGAGACCAGGTACGTCTCGATGAGGCGATGGCGACGGAGCACCGAGCGAGCCAGCAGTTTGCCGTCGGCGGTGAGCTCGATGCCGCGATACGGCACGTGCGCGACCAGACCCTGCTGCGCCAGCTTGGTGACCATGCCCGACGCCGACGACGGGCTGACCGCCAACCGGGCAGCCAGCGACGTGTTGGTGACCTCCTCGCCGCGTTCGGCAAGGCCGTAGATCACCCGCACGTAGTCCTCGATCGACGCCGAGCGTCGCTTCGCCTCCGGCATATGTTCACGATAAGTCAGAGCCACCGGTAGCGAATCCAACCAGGGACCGGCTGGGCGCCCAGTCGTTGGTAGAAGGCCTTGCCCTTGGCGTTGTCGACCTGCATCTCCCACTCGACCCGGCCGTCGGTGCGGGATTTCAGCTCCCGGAGCAGTTCGGTGGCGAACCCGCTGCGGCGGAACTGCGGGCGAACGTAGAGGTCGTCCATCCAGATGCCGGGCTTGCCCTCCCACGTGGAGAAGTTCCAGCAGCAGAACGCGAAGCCGGCGACGACCTCCGGCCGGCCGTCGGGGTGCGCCAGCACGACCCAGGCCTTCGGGTCGTCGCCGAACAGGTGCCCGGCCATCTCCGCCCGATCGAGCTTGAGATCGTGTCTGCCCTCGTAGGCCGCGTGCTCCTCGATCAGCGCGCAGATTTCTTCGACGTCGGCAGGTTCGGCGTCACGTACCGGCATCCCCGCTCCTTTCGTAAACCATGTCGCCACCGACCACGGTGGCCAGCACACGCACTTCGTCCAATGACTCGGGGTCTGTCGGGTCGTGCGACAGCACCGCGAAGTCGGCAAGCTTGCCCACGTCGATCGTCCCGCGATCCCGTTCGGTGAACGAGGCGTACGCCGACCCGAACGTGTAGGCCCGCAGCGCCTCGGTGGCGCTGATCCGCTCGTCGGCGCCCAGCAAGAACCCGCTCGACGTGCGGCGACGAACCAGGTCGGCGATCCCGAGCAGCGGCGCTCCCTCGACCACCGGCCGGTCCGAACTGCCGGGGACGACACAACCCGCGTCGAGGAAGCTGCGCTGGCGGTAGCACCGGTCAACGCGCGACGGCCCGAGCGCGGCGCGCATACCGTCGCCGATCTCGTTGACGAACCGGCCCTGCGGGACCGGAATGATGTCCATCTCGGCCAGTCGGGCCAGCTCGGCATCGTCGATCACGCCGCAGTGCTCGATGCGATGCCGATGGTCGCGCCGCGGGAAGTCGGCGAGCGCTGCGGCATAGGCGTCCAGGACCACGCTGACCGCTCGGTCGCCGATGGCGTGTGTGGCGATCTGCCAGCCCGACCGGTGGGCTGCGCGGATCGTGTCCGCGATGTCCTCCTCAGGCATCTGGAAGTAGCCGCGGTTGTCCGGCTCGCCGTCGAACGGCTCGTGCATGGCGCACGTCCGGCCGACCAGCGAGCCGTCGGAGAACAGCTTCATCGGCCCGATGCGGAGCCAGTCGTCGCCGAAGCCGGTGCGGATGCCCAGGTCCAGGCCGAAGCTGACGTCGTCGGCCTGCGCGTGCTGCAGCGCGTGCAATGACTGTGCGGCCACCATGAGCGTGGTGCGAACCCCGAGCTGCCCGGCTTCCCTGGCCTGCTGATACGCGGCCAGCTCGATCGGGCTGTTGCCGACCAGGCCGCGCCCGATGCCCGCTTCCTGCACGCTGGTGATGCCTTCGGACAGGTACTGCTTGCTCGCCAGCGCGATGCCGCGGGCGATGTCGTCCAGCGGCACCGGGTAGCGGAGCGGGTCGAGCAACCGCTGTGCCTGCTCCCGCAGCAGTCCGGTCGGGCGGCCGCTCTCGTCGCGCACCACGTCGCCGCCGGTGGGGACGTGGTCCAGGTCCAGCTGTCGCAGCACGGCCGAGTTGACCACGCACATGTGCCCGGACGTGTGCCCGAGCCGGACCAGGTGCTCGCCTGCCACGCGGTCGAGCCCCTCGGCCGTCGGATGACCGCCGACGAGCTTGTTCTGGTCGTAGCCGCTGCCGATGATCCAGCTGCCCGGCGGCTGCTTCCCCGCAGCTTCCGCCACCGCCGCGTAGACGTCGTCGACGCGGCGGCACGTCCGCTCGCTCAGATCGAGCGCGGTCTTCTCCATGCCGTACCAGGCCATGTGGTTGTGCGCGTCGTGGAAGCCCGGCACGACCACCGCGCCGGAAAGGTCGATGCGCTTGTTCGCCTCGATCTCCACCGCTTCCGCGCCGAGCGCCACCACCCGGCCGCCGTGCACGGCCACGGCGTCGACCGGGCGGAAGTCCGCCCCGCTGAGCACCCGCGCCCCGGTGTACACCACGTCAACCCGCATGACCAGAAAGCCTATCGATCGATCGATCGTGAAGCTAGACTCTGCAGGCATGGCGGTTCCGACGACGCGCACCGTGACGCTCGAGATGCTCGACGGCGTTGCGGTGGTGACCCTCAACCGACCCGAACGGCTGAACGCCGTCGTCCCAGCTCTGGTGGACGATCTGCTGGCCGTGCTGGACGAGGTGGCGGCCAGCGAAGCCCGCGCGGTGGTGTTGGCAGGCGCCGGCCGCGCGTTCTGCGCCGGGCACGACCTGAAAGAACCGCAGGCAGGCGGGGACTCCCGGCGCAGGATCGAACGCATCCAGCAGGTGACTCGCCGCATCCGTGAGCTACCGCAACCGGTCATCGCGGCGGTGCACGGCTATGCCATCGGCGCCGGGGCGGAGTTCGCCCTCGGCTGCGACCTGGTCCTCGCCACGGATGACGCCCAGTTCTCGTTCCCCGAAGCCGGGCTGGGCCTGAGCGTCACCGGGGGCGTCTCCCGCCTGCTGCCGTTGCTCGTCGGACCGCTGAAGGCCAAGGAACTGCTCCTGCTCGGGGAGCGAATCAGCGGCGCGGAGGCGGGCCGTCTCGGGCTGGTCAACGCCGTGGTGCCGGATGCCCGCGCGGCCGCGCTGCAGTGGGCTCGGGCCATCGCGGACAAGCCCGCGTACGCGGTCACGCTGGCCAAGCGGGCGCTCGACTCCGGCATCGACTCGGCCCTGGAGCCCGCGCTGGAGCTGGAGGTCGCCCACGCCTTGATCACCGACACGGCCGCCGAGGTCGCCGAGTCCTCCGCCCGCTTCCGTGCCCGGGGGTCGGCGTGAGCGCGTTGGACCGCATCGACGACCTGACCCGGCTGACGGTCCGGGCCGCCGAGTTGTGGCCGGACCGGACCGCGTGGGTCTTCGACACCGGCGGCACGCCGCGCTCGCTGACGTTCGCCGAGGTCAACGCCCGCAGTGACGAGCTGGCCGGTGCGCTCGCCGGTCTCGGTGTCGCGCCGGGCGACCGGGTGGCGCTGATGCTGCGCAACGGTCCGGACTTCCCCCTGCTGTGGCTCGCCACCGCCAAGCTCGGCGCGGCGATGGTGCCGGTGAACATCAACTACCGCGAGCTCGACGGCGCGCACGTGCTGTCCGACTCCGGCGCCCGGGTCGTGATCTGCGAGCCGGAATTCGCCGACATGCTGCGCCGGATCGCCCCCGACGCGGGCGACGCGCGGGTGCTGACCGCGGCGGAGCTGCCGGCCGGGAAGCCGACGCCCGAGTTCCCCACTCCCGCCGGCGAGCGGCCGGTGAACATTCAGTACACCTCGGGCACGACCGGCGCCCCGAAGGGCTGTGTGCTGCCGCATCGGTACTGGACCACACTGGCCCGTGGCATGATCACCGAGCACCCGACGATCGGCTCGGATGACGTCATGCTGACCGCGCAGCCGTTTCACTACATCGACCCGCAGTGGCACGTCGCCCTCGGGCTGGCCGCGGGCGCGCGGTTGGTGGTGCTGGACCGCTTCCACCCGTCGACGTTCTGGGCCAAGGTGCGCGAGCACGACGTGACCTGGTTCTACTGCTTGGGCATGATGCCCACCCTGCTGCTGCGCCAGCCGCCGTCGCCCGAGGACAAGAAGCACCGCGTGCGGGCCGTCCACGCTTCGGCCATCCCCCGCGAACTGCACGCCGAGCTCGAACAGCGGTGGGGCGTGCCGTGGTTCGAGGCGTTCGGGATGACCGAGACCGGGGCGGATATCCGCATGCGGCCGGAAGATCACGACGAACTGGTCGGCAGCGGCTGCATCGGCAGCCCGGTGCCCGGCCGGGACGTGGTCATCCTCGGTGACGACGACCAGCCACTCCCCCGTGGCGAGACCGGTGAGCTGGCGATCCGCGGCGTCGGCCTGATGCTGGGTTACTACCACCGCCCGGAGGACACCGCGCGAGCGTTCCGCAACGGCTGGTTCCACACCGGTGATTTGGCCAGGATGGACGACCGCGGCCGCATCTTCTACGTCGGCCGCACCAAGGACATGATCCGCCGCAGCGGGGAGAACATCTCCGCCGACGAGGTCGAACGAGCGTTGCTGCAGCACCCCGACGTACGGCTTGCCGCGGTCATCGGCGTACCGGACGACATTCGCGGCGAAGAAGTCAAGGCGCTGGTCGTCCCGGCGGACGGTGCTGATCCGAGCCCGGACGAACTGGCCGAACACTGCGCGAGAAAGCTCGCCTACTTCAAGGTGCCGCGCTACTGGAAGGTGGTCGACGACTTACCCATGACAGCATCCGAGCGAGTGGCCAAAGGACAGCTGCGGTCGGCCGAACCGCTGGCCGGCGTGTACGACAGGGTGGCGCGGTCGTGGCTGTGAACTCCACCCACACCAGGGTCCGCAAAGCGGCGGTGCGGCTGTTCGCCGCCAAGGGCTACCACGGCGTCGGCATCCGCGAGCTGGCCGAAGCGGCCAAGCTCTCCTCGGCCAGCCTCTACCACTACATGGGCACCAAGGAAGAGCTGCTCGCCGACATCATGTGGGACTGCCTGGAGCGGTTGTTGTCCGCGGCGATGCTGGCGACGACCGACGTGCAGGACCCGCAGGAGAAGCTCGGCAGGCTGGCCGCGCTGCACGCCATCGCGCACGCCGCGCAAGCCAAGGAGACCGCGGTGGTGGACAACGAGCTGCGCGCGCTGTCGCCGAAGCTACGACGGCGCATCATCAAGCAGCGCGACGCCTACGAGGGGCTCTGGGCCGAGGCGCTGGACGAGGGACAGCAAGCAGGTGTCTTCCTGCCCGACGAGCACGGCATCACCCGGCGCGCGCTGCTGGAGATGTGCAGCGGCGTGGCGCGCTGGTACTCCCCGCGCGGCCCGCTCACGCTGCGCGAGCTCGGTTCCCGCTACGCCACGCTGACGCTGCGGGCGGCCGGAGCGGGGCCGAACCCGCCGGAGCCGGACATGGAGCGCTGCCGCACCATCGTCCGCTACACGTGGGGCACCAAGGTCTGACGACCCGCATGTGCGCCGTTCGCGGTGTGGTGGCCGCGCGTGGCGCGATTCGCGGTGTCCGTCCGCACGTGCGCCGTTCGCGGTCTGACAGCCTGCGCGTGCGCCGTTCGGACCCGACGCGCGTCGAACGGGGCCGTCGTCGACCGGTGCACACCGGTCTGACGCGCGGCCGATGTCACAGCTCACGATCCTTGGGTTGTGATCGTGGCGCGGCCCTGACGGCGCGCGGGCCGGCGTACCGAGCCGACCCGCGAGCCGGGAGCGTTACAGCTTGCGGCCGCCGTCGACGTAGATCGTCTGACCGGTGACGAACGAGGCGTCCTCGCTGCACAGGAACGACACGACGTTGGCGATGTCCTGCGGAGCGCCGACCCGCCGCAGCGGCGTCACCTTGGCGGTCTCCTCCCGCAGCTTCTCCGGCTCCAGGCCGAGGCGCTTCGCGGTGGCGTCGGTCATCTCGGTGGCGATGAAGCCCGGCGCGACCGCGTTGACGTTGATGCCGAACGGGCCGAGCTCGATGGCCAGCGTGCGGGTGAAGCCCTGCAGGCCCGCCTTGGCCGCCGAGTAGTTGGCCTGACCGCGGTTGCCGAGCGCCGAGACGCTCGACGTGTTGACGATCTTGCCCCACTTCTGCTCGACCATGTACTTCTGCGCCGCCCTGCTGCACAGGAACGCGCCGCGCAAGTGCACGCCCATGACCATGTCCCAGTCCTGCGTGGACATCTTGAACAACAGGTTGTCCCTGGTCACGCCCGCGTTGTTGATCAGCACACCGACCGGGCCCAGCTCGTCGGCGACCCGCTCCAGCGCGCTGTTGACCGCGTCCTCGTCGCTGACGTCGGCGCCGACGGCGATCGCCTTGCCGCCCGCTTGCGTGATCGCCGAGACGGTCGGCTCGGCCGCAGCAGGGTCGAGGTCCAGCACCGCGACCGCCGCCCCGTCAGCGGCAAGACGCTGCGCGGTCGCCGCACCGATGCCGCGCGCCGCGCCGGTGACCACTGCGACTCGGCCCTTCAGATCAGCCATCAGCCCTCCCGGTTTCCGCTGGGTTCCTGGCGCGTAACTTAACAGCGTGCCAGGCCCCGTGGAGTGTGATGTGTGGTGGGCAACGCCCCTGCCCGCGGACGACGCCTGGCTTGCGCTGCTCACTCCGGTCGAGCGCACCAGGTTCGACGCGTACCGGAAAGCCGAGGACCGCGACCGCTTTCTGACCGGCCGGGTGCTTGCCAGAACTGTCCTCGGCCGGCGCTTGGGAATCGCGCCGGCCGACGTGGAACTCGACGCAACGTGTCCGGACTGCGGCCGCCCGCACGGCAAACCACGCGTACCCGACAGTGATCTCGAGCTGTCGATCAGCCACGCCGGGGACCGGGTCGGGTTGGCGGTCAGCTCCGGCACACCGGTCGGGCTGGATGTCGAGGCGACGACACGCAACAGCGGCGACGATCTGCTGCGATACGTGCTCTCCGACGCCGAGTACACCACGGTCGCGGCGCTGCCGGAGGCTGACCGAGCGGACGTCTTCTTCACCTACTGGGCACGCAAGGAAGCGGTGATGAAGGCGACCGGACTCGGTCTGAAGATCCCGCTGAAAAGCGTCACGCTCACACCGCCTGGCCAACAGCCGGCTGTGGTCGGCAGCGCCCACGACGCTGTGCAGCCGGCCAGTACGGCCCTGGTGGACCTGCAGTGCGGCCCTGGCTATGCCGCCGCGGTGGCCGCACTCACGCCGAACGGATTGGCCGTCACCCAGCAGTGGTGGCGGTCAGCCGACTTCAGACCGCTGAGTTGATCCCCATGGCGCGCAGCAGCGTGGCGAACTTGGCCGAGGTCTCGGCGAGCTCAGCCGCCGGGTCCGAGGCGGCAACGATCCCGCCACCGGCATAGAGGCGCATCGTCCGGCCGTCGACCTCGGCGCAGCGGATACTGACCGCCCACTCTCCGTCGCCCGCGGCGTCCACCCAGCCGACGGCGCCCGCGTAGTAGTCACGGGCGAACGGCTCCAGCTTCTCCGCCAGCCCACGCGCCGCTTCGGTCGGCGTCCCGCACACGGCAGGCGTCGGGTGCAAGGCAGCGGCCAGCCGGAGCGCACTGGCGTCCGTTCCCGAATCGGACAACTCCCCGGTGATCATCGTGCCGAGATGCCACACCGCAGGAGTCGAGGTCAACGACGGCTCGGACGGTACGGTCATCCGTCGGCAGAACGGCCGCAAACCCTCCACCACGGCCTCGACCACCAGGGAGTGCTCGGTGCGCTCCTTGCTCGAGGCCGCCAGGCGCTCGGCGTTCCTCGCGTCCTCGACCGGGTCGTTCGAGCGCGGCGCCGTGCCGGCGTGAGGATGTGCGAAAACTCGGTTCCCGACGCGTCGCACCAGCAGCTCCGGCGACGAACCCACCAGCGTCGCCGCGCGTGGGCCAGGCAGCGGGGCCGCGAACGTGAACCCGCTCGGATTGCCGGACACCAGGTTGTGCAGCACGAACGCGGGATCGACCTGAGCGGGGAACTCCACGTCGAGCGCGCGAGCGAGCACCACTTTGTGCAGCTGCCCCTCGCGCAGCAGGCGCACCGCTTCGGCGACCGCCTGCTGGTGTTGCTGCTCCGACGGGACCGCGGTCATGCGGACCGGGGTACCCAGCACGCGGTCAGGCTTGCGCGCCATGGCGGCGTGCGCCGGACCAGTGGATCGGATGTGGCTCGGAACGACCAGCCGCGCCGGAGCGCTGTCGGAGAACGGCAGCACACCGACCGCGACCGGTGTCGCCGCCGTGGCGAACTCCTCGGGCAGCGCTTCGTCCAGCGCGAACACATCGGTGCCGGTCAGTTCGCGGTCGACGCCCGCGGCCAGCACCGTGCGCTCCGGCGTGACGAATGCGAACTCGCCCGCTCGGTAACCGTCCAGTAAGTCGGCCGGATCGGTTGCCTCAGCGCGCGCGGTATCGGTCACCACCCGATTGTGTCACGCTGCCGACTGCCGTCCCGGCCGCAAGTGACCGGGGCAACGGCGAGCGTGCCGACAGGCCGCGCCTGGCCAGGGCCGGACGCGCACCCGCAGCGACGGAGCCGGTCCGACTTACTTCAGCGCGTTCAGCAGCGCCTCGCGCTGCCGCTGACCCAGGCCCGCGGCCCGCCGGTCCTTGTCGATGCCTGCCTGCTCCATCAGGTTGGCGACCTTCACCGCGCCGAGGCCGGGTACCGCCTTCAGCAGCTGAGCGACCTTGGTCTTGCCGATGGTCTTGTCGTCCTTGGCAGCCTTGAGCACCTTCTCGATGCTCTGCTTGCCGGACTTGATCGACGCGAGCAGTTCCGACCGCGCCTTCCGGGCCTCTGCGGCCTTGGCCAGCGCTTCGGCGCGCTGCTCGGGAGTCAACGTAGGCAGAGCCAACGTACTAATCCTTCCTATCCAGTTTCACCCGCCCGGATGCGGCGGTGTGCCGCTGACGTGTGCCCCGGGCCGGTGCGCTGCCCCAAGTAAACGCCACGAATGCGCTGGCAGCGCAACCGACACGCCATGCCGACGAGCGGTTTTAACCCTCCTGACCACCCGGTTTACCCCCTTTTGAGGCAGCCAAACCAGGGCTAGGCTCGCCGCACGGAAACGATCGTTCGGGAGGCAAAGGCGATGCTCGGAACTATGCAGGACGTGCCGCTGTCCATCGGACAGTTGCTGCGCTACGGGTCGAGCGTGCACGGCACCAGCACGGTCGCCACGTGGACCGGCAGCGAATCGCGCGTGGCGACGTATGCGCAGATCGGCCGCCGAGCAGCCCAGCTCGCGCACGCGTTGCGTCAGCTCGGCGTGGACGGTGACCAGCGGGTCGGCACGTTCATGTGGAACAACAACGAGCATCTCGAGGCCTACCTCGCGGTGCCGTCCATGGGCGCGGTGCTGCACACGCTGAACATCCGGTTGTTCCCCGAGCAGCTCATCTACGTGGTCAACCACGCAGAGGACTACGTGATCATCGTCGACGGGACCCTGGTGCCGCTGCTGAACAAGCAGCTCTCGCAGTTCACCACGGTGCGGCACGTGGTGGTGGCCAACGGCGATCCGGCGACGGTGGAGGCACCGGAAGGCGTCGAGGTGCACGGCTACGAGGATCTGCTGTCCGCCCAGCCGGAGGAGTTCGACTGGCCCACGTTCGACGAGAACACCGCGGCCGCGATGTGCTACACGTCCGGCACCACCGGTGACCCGAAGGGCGTGGTGTACTCCCACCGCTCCATCTGGCTGCACTCGATGCAGGTCTGCGCCGCCGACGGCATGGCGCTGTCGCAGGCGGACAAGACGCTGGCGATCGTGCCGCAGTTCCACGCGATGAGCTGGGGTCTGCCGTATGCGGCGTTCATGTCCGGTTCGTCGCTGGTCATGCCGGACCGGTTCCTGCAGCCGGAGCCGATCGCCAAGATCCTGGCGGCGGAGAAGCCCACGCACGCCGCCGCGGTTCCCACCGTGTGGCAGGGCCTGCTGCAGTACCTCGACCAGAACCCACAGGACATCTCCCACCTGCGGGAAGTCGTCGTCGGCGGTTCGGCGGTGCCGCCGTCGCTGATGCACGCGTTCATGGAGAAGCACAACGTGCCGGTGCTGCACGCCTGGGGCATGACCGAGACGTCGCCGCTGGGCAGCGTGGCTCGGCCGCCCGCGGAGGCCACCGGCGAGCAGGAGTGGGCCTACCGGTACACCCAGGGCCGCTTCCCCGCCAGCGTGCAGGCGCGACTGGTCGACGACCAGGGCAACGAGCTGCCGTGGGACGGCAAGAGTGTCGGCGAGCTCGAGGTGGCGGGCCCGTGGATCGCGGCGGCCTACTACCGCGACCCCGACCCGGAGAAGTTCCACGACGGCTGGCTGCGCACCGGCGACGTCGGGCACATCACCCCGGACGGATTCCTGACGTTGACCGACCGGGCCAAGGACGTCATCAAGTCCGGCGGTGAGTGGATCTCGTCGGTGGAGCTGGAGAACCACGTGATGGCGCATCCCGCGGTGTCCGAGGCCGCGGTCGTCGGCATCCCGGACGAGAAGTGGGACGAGCGGCCGCTGGTGGCCGTGGTGGTCAAGGAAGGCGAGTCGGTCACCGCTGCCGAGCTGCGGGAATTCCTCGTCGACAAGGTCGCCAAGTGGCAGCTGCCGGAGTACTGGACGTTCATCGACGAGGTGCCCAAGACCTCGGTCGGGAAGTTCGACAAGAAGCGGATCCGGGCGCAGCACGCCGACGGGACGCTGAACATCGAGACGGTGAAGTAGCCGCAGGCAAGCGGAGCGAGCGGGAGGCGGGCACGGCTCGCCTCCCGCTTGTCGTCGGTACCCCTGCCGCCAACTGGCCGACCCCACGACGGCCGTTCGGTCGTCGTAGGCGATCATTGCCCGCGACACCCCATGTTTGCCTGGGCTCACCGGGGAGGACGCCGTGCCCGAGCACACGCTGGCCATCAAGGGTCTGCACAAGCGCTTCGGCTCGGTGGTCGCGCTGCACGACGTGGGCTTCGAGGTGCGGCCGGACGAGCTGTTCGGGTTCGTGGGCAGCAACGGCGCAGGCAAGACCACGACGATGCGGATCGTGCTCGGCGTGCTCACCCCGGACTCCGGTGAGGTGATCTTCGACGGGGAGCCGATCACGCGGGCGGTGCGCACCCGGATCGGCTACATGCCGGAGGAGCGCGGTCTGTATCCGAAGATGAAGGTCGCCGACCAGCTGGTCTACCTGGCCGAACTGCACGGCATGAGCAGCGCGGACGCACAGGCCGCGACCCAACGCTGGCTGGCGCGGCTCGATCTGAGCCACCGACGCCAGGACGAGGTGCAGAAACTCAGCCTGGGCAATCAGCAGCGGGTCCAGCTGGCGGCCGCTCTGGTGCACGAGCCGGACCTGCTGGTGCTGGACGAGCCGTTCTCCGGGCTCGATCCGGTCGCGGTCGACGTGATGAGCCAGGTGCTGCGCGAACAAGCCGCCGGCGGCGTCTCGGTGATCTTCTCCAGCCACCAGCTCGATCTGGTCGAGCGGTTGTGCGACCGGGTCGGCATCATCGCCAACGGCCGCATGGTGGCCGTCGGGTCGATCGAGGAACTCACCTCGTCGGCCGAGACGCAGCTGGAGATCGTCGCCCCGGAGGCGGAGCCGGGCTGGGCGAACGACGTGCCCGGTGTGACAGTCGTCGAGGAGCGGCCACCACGCACGCTGCTGAAACTCGCCGCGGGGGCCGACGACCAGGCGGTGTTGCAGGCTGCTCTCGCCACCGGACCGGTCACCGGCTTCACCCGGCATCGTCCGTCGCTGGCCGAGCTGTTCCGAAGTGTGGTGGCCGACGAGACCGGCGGGAGGGTCGATGCGTGACGAAGTCGCTCCGCTGACCGCTGTCCGGCTGGTCGCCCGGCGCGAGCTGAACACCCGGCTGCGTACCCGCTCGTTCGTGCTGTCGACCGCGGTGATCATCGCCGTGCTCGTGGGTTATCTCCTGCTGCAGGCGTCGATCTTCACCGACGCCGCGCGCACCGATGTCGGGCTGAGCGGCCAGGCGTCCAATCTCGCCGGTCCCCTGCAGGTCGCCGGCGAGCAGGTGGGCCTCGACGTGCACACCAGCGTGGTCACCGACAAGGCGCAGGGCCGCGCCAAGCTCGAGGCCGACGAGCTGGACGCGGTGGTGTACGGCAATCCGGCCGAACTCAAGGTACTGGTGCGGGCCGAGCTGGACTCGCGGCTGCGGACCGCGTTGACCGAGCTGTCGCGGCAGCAGATTCTCGCCGGAGAGCTGGCCAAGGCAGGCGTCACGGACCCGCAGGAAGTGCTCGCCCAGGCGGGCCAGGCCGACGTCGCCGTCAGCACGATCGAGCCGGCGGGCGCCGAGCACGGGCAACGCCTGGGCATCGGCCTGGTCATGGTGTTTCTGCTGTTCATGGCCATCAGCACGTACGGAACGATGGTCGCCCAGGGCGTGGTGGAGGAGAAGGCCAGCCGGGTGGTGGAGATCCTGCTGGCCACCGTGCGACCGTGGCAGCTGCTGCTCGGCAAGGTCATCGGAATCGGCGCGGTCGGGCTCGCGCAACTGATGATCGTGGCCGGTGTCGGCCTGGTCATGGCGATGGCCAGCGGCGTGGTGACCCTGTCCGGCGTCGCCGTGAGCGCCCTGGTCTGGGGCGTGGTCTGGTACTTCGTCGGCTTCCTGCTGTACGCCACGATCTTCGCCGCGGCAGGCTCGCTGGTGTCCCGGCAGGAGGATGTGCAGTCGGTGACCACGCCGGTGACCATGGTGCTGACCATCGGGTTCGTCGTCGGCCTCAACCTGATGCTGCAGAACCCGAACGGCAGCGGCGTGGTGACGATGTCCCACATCCCCCTGCTGTCCCCCGTGGTCATGCCGGGGCGCATCACCGCAGGGCAGGTGGCCGGTTGGGAGATTGCCGTGTCGCTGGTGGTCACGTTGGCGACGGTCGCGGCCCTGACCTGGCTCGGGGGCCGCGTCTACCACAACGCGGTGCTGCACACCGGCAGCCGCATGCGGGTGCGGGACGCGCTGCGCGGGGCTCGCCTCTAGCCGCCCGAAGGGCAGCCAGGCCCCGTGTGCGCCGCTCCAGACGCAGGAGAGTCCGCCGACACGTCACACGGCTCGCCGGCAGACCCACGAAGGCCCGCTCACGCGATGCCTGCTTCCCGACGCACGAAGGCCCGCGGATCTCGCTCGGGAGATTCCGCGGGCCTGGGTGAAGGCTGCGTCAGCGCTGCTCGATCGGAACGTAGTCGCGCTTGCCGTAACCGGTGTAGACCTGCCGTGGACGGCCGATCTTGCGCGCCGGGTCGTTCATCATCTCCCGCCAGTGCGCGATCCAGCCCGGCAACCGGCCGAGGGCGAACAGCACGGTGAAGTACTCGGTCGGGAAGCCGAGCGCCCGGTAGATCAGGCCGGTGTAGAAGTCGACGTTCGGGTACAGCTTGCGCTCGATGAAGTACTCGTCGGACAGCGCGCGCTCTTCCAGCCGGACGGCCAGATCGAGCAGTTCGTCGTTCTTGCCGAGCTTGTTGAGGATCTCGTCGGCGGTCTGCTTGATGATCTTGGCGCGCGGGTCGTAGTTCTTGTACACCCGGTGGCCGAAGCCCATCAGGCGTACGCCCTTCTCCTTGTTCTTGACCCGGCTGACGAACCGGTCGACGTCGCCACCGTCGTCGCGGATGCCTTCCAGCATGGTCAGCACCGCCTGGTTGGCGCCGCCGTGCAGCGGGCCGAACAGGGCGTTGATGCCCGCCGAGATGCTGGCGAACAGGTTCGCCTCGGACGAACCGACCAGCCGCACGGTGGACGTCGAACAGTTCTGCTCGTGGTCGGCGTGCAGGATGAACAGCAGATCCAGCGCCTTGACGACCTCGGGGTCCGCCTCGTAGGGCTCCGCGGGCAGTCCGAAGGTCATCCGCAGGAAGTTCTGCACCAGGCTCTGCGAGTTGTCCGGGTACAGGAACGGCTGGCCGATCGACTTCTTGTACGAGTACGCGGCCAGGGTCGGCAACTTCGCCAGCAGACGCACGGTGGACAGCTCGACGGCTTCGGCGTCGAACGGGTCGAGGGAGTCCTGGTAGAAGGTCGACAGCGCGGACACCGCGCTGGACAGCACCGGCATCGGGTGCGCGTCGCGCGGGAAGCCGTCGAAGAACCGCTTGAGGTCCTCGTGCAGCAGCGTGTGCCGCTGGACGCGGTCGGTGAACGACTCGAGCTGCTCGGCGGTGGGAAGTTCGCCGTAGATCAGCAGGTACGACACTTCCATAAACGACGACTTCTCGGCGAGCTGCTCGATCGGGTAACCGCGGTAGCGCAGGATCCCCGCGTCGCCGTCGATGTAGCAGATCGCAGACGATGCCGCCCCGGTGTTAACGAATCCGGGGTCCAGGGTGATGTACCCGGTGGAGGCCAGCAACTTGCCGAGGTCGATGCCGGAAGCACCTTCCACGGCCGGCACGATCTGCATCTCATGCTCGCCACCCGGTACTCGCAGCGTCGCTGTCTCTGCGCTGCTCGGCTTGGCTGCGGCGTCGGACATGGGTGGTCCTCTCACGTGGATTGGGGATTCGGCCCTAACCTATCCGACTCACGCCGGTTTATGCAGCACGCTGACGACTTTGCGTCACCACCATCACTGGCCGTTCGGGTGATCGACCTCACTCGCCCGCCTGGGCTGTGTCGGACGGGTGCCGCTCGGTAGTCTTAAGTGAGCAGCTGTTCGCATCAAATCGGAGGAACCCGTCCATGCCTGCCGAGCGTCTGCTCCCCTCCACCGAGGCCGAGGATCTGGTGTCGCTGGCGCGCGAGATCGCCCGCGAGGAGTTGGCCCCACTGGCCGCCGAGTACGAGGAGCAGGGGCGGTTCCCGCGCGAGAAGTTCCGCTTGCTCGGCAAGTCTGGCCTGCTCGGGCTGCCTTACCCGGAGCGTTGGGGCGGCGGAGACGTGCCGTACGAGGTCTACCTCCAGGTGCTGGAGGAGATCGCCACGGCGTGGATGTCGATGGGCGTCGGATTGTCCGTGCACACCATGTCGTGCTTCGCGCTGGCGCACTACGGCACTGATGAACAGCGTGACAAGTGGTTCCCGGCCATGCTGGGTGGTGAACTACTGGGCGCCTACGCCTTGTCGGAGAGCCATGCCGGGTCGGACGCGGCGGCACTGTCCACCCGCGCAGTGCGTAGCGGCGACGAGTATGTGATCAATGGCACGAAGGCCTGGATCACGCACGGCGGCGAGGCGGATTTCTACACCACGATGGTGCGCACGTCACCGGACGGCGGTAAGGGCATCACGTGCCTGCTGGTGGACGCGGACACCGAAGGCCTTTCGGCTGCCGAGCCGGAGAAGAAGATGGGTTTGACCGGCTCCACCACCGCACAGATGATTTTCGACGACGCGCGGGTTCCGGCGGAACGCCGGATCGGCGAGGAAGGTCAGGGCCTGCGCATCGCGCTGGAGTCGCTGGCGTCCGGACGACTCGGGATCGCCGCGTGCGCGGTCGGCCTCGCGCAGGCGGCGCTGGACGAGGCGTTGGCGTACGCGCGTGAGCGTCGGCAGTTCGGTCAGCCGATCATCGACTTCCAGGCGGTGGAGTTCATGCTCGCGGACATGGCGGCCGCGGTGGAGTCGGCGCGAGCGACCTACCTGGAAGCTGCGCGGCGCCGGGATCGTGGGCTTCCGTTCGCGCGGCAGGCGTCGATCGCCAAGCTGGTCGCGACGGACAACGCCATGAAGGTGACCACGGACGCGGTGCAGGTCCTCGGCGGCGCGGGTTACACGCGCGATTTCCCGGTGGAGCGGTACATGCGCGAGGCGAAGGTGCCGCAGATCTTCGAGGGCACCAACCAGATTCAGCGGTTGGTGATCGCGCGGGAACTGCGCAAGTCGTCCTGACGGCTCCTTCGGGGTTCGCGAGCCGCCTCTGCTCGCCCGGCACGGGCGTTCCCGACCCTTGCCCCGGCGCGTTGTCCCCGGCGGCCTGGTCCGCTCGCTCTGTTCGGCACTCGCGCGTGCAAGACCTCGTCGACCGGCGTTGTCCTCCGGGCGCTCACTGAAGACCTGGCCGACCGGCGGCGCTCACTGTTCGGTGAGCCGGCGCTCCATCTCGGCGTGCCCGCTGAGGTAAGGCCCGAGATCCCGCATGCGGGCGAGCCGGATGCCCGCACGCGGGAAACCCTGCCTGCCGTGCAAAACGATCCCCTGACCGCCGATGTTGTGGTACGCCCACCACTCGGTCGAACCCGCCAGCAGGGCGAACTCGTACTGCTCACCGTCGACCTCGACCGGGAGAGCCTCCCAGGTGACGTCGGTTCGCTCCGGCAGCGTGGCGAACTCCTCGTCGGCCCGGCTCAGCCAGATCTCGTCGATCACTTGTGCCCGGGTCTGCTCCGTGCGACAGGTCATGACTTCGAGCTCGGCGTCGTCGTCGCGTCGGTGAGTCAGGCCCCAGCACGTGAACTGTCTGGTGTCGTCGATCAGAGTGTCGAAATATCGCAGTCCACGCCATGCCGGCTCCAGCCCGTACAGCGGAACGTCGGCGGTCGTGAATCGTTTCGCGTATTCGGCGCGGCGCCGCTCGTGGTAATCGGAAGAAACGGCCGACATGACGGTGTGCAATTCCTCCATCGTGTAGCTGCGCGTCACGGGCGAGGTGAATGCCGTGGCCGCGGAGACGACAACTGTCAGCGCTAGCGCGCCGAGGGGAAAAGGCCACCAGGGCCAGTCGAGCGCGAAGGCCGAGGCGAGCCCGAGCCCCAACCCGACCACGGCAGCCAGGACGTAGATGTGAATGCCGGGAACGACACGTCGGTTCATCCGGATCGCGTCGACGACCCGCCACGGCAATGCAAGCAGCCTGCGGCTCCGCCTCGACGGCGACCACTCCCGGGATGCCGTCCAGACCACATAGCCCTGCTGCTTGCGCTTCACGCTGCTCAGTATCGGCGGACGCGAACGTCGACCCGATCGATTTTCGGCGCCTGTGACCTGGTTGAACCACTCTGAGTGAACCTCGTACCGCTGTCCGCGACCCTTCCGGGCTGAGTTTTCCGGATCCGGTTGCAGCCGCAGTGTCGGTGTGTTGTCCTCGCCGCCGGAGGGAGGAACCAGGGGGTTTCATGTCTGGCGGGTTCAGCATCGATTTGTCCGAGGTGCGCCACTTGGTGCACACGTTGGAACATGCGGAAGAACGCATGACCCGCGCCACCGATCAGTTGCGGGACGCGAGCTTCACCGACCTCGGTCATCCGCACCTGGACAAGGCGGCCGAGGAATTCCAGGACGACTGGGAAGACGGCATCGACGAGATCAGCGATCTCACCGGGGACATCGTCGACGGCTTACGGAAAGCGTTGAAGGTCTACCAGGAGCTGGACGAGGGCGTCCGGGACACGCTCGGCGGTGGGGATCAGGGCTATGTGGCGAGCAGCATCGGGCCCGACCCCGGGAGCTCGATCATTCAGCAGCGCCTGGAGGGGAACTGATGGCGCGCGAATTTCCCGCCCTCGGCTTCGATCCGGCACCCGGCAACATCGACCGGATCAACACGCTGGCGGACAACCTCGGCACCATCGCTCGGGACCTCGGTGAGGCCCACACGGACCTGGTCAACCTGGGCAAATCGGAAGGCATCTGGACGGGTTCCGCCGCGCAAGCCTTCTCGGAAACGGTCGAGGACCTGCCGGAGTATTTGGACAAGGCGCACCGGTCGTTCTCCGATGCTTCCACCGCCCTGTCCGGCTGGGCCGACGATCTCGCCGAGCTGCAACGGAAGGCCGCGTCGCTGGAGGCGGAGGCCGCCAGGGCGGCAGGCGAGTTGAAACGGGCGCAAGCCAACCCGGACCTGGACCTGGCGAACCGCAGCTTCCCGATCGGCCCGGAACTGGATCGCGCCCGGCGCTTGCTCCAAGCCGCCGAGGCCGAGGTCGAGAAGGCACACCGCAGCCTCGAGGAGATCCGGCGGCAAGCACGGCGCCTGTTCGAGTCCCACGGCGAGGAGGCCGTCCGGGTCGCCGCTGCGCTCAACAGGGCGCGCGAAATCGCTCCGGACACGCCGTGGATCGACATCGGCGGCTTGTTCGACGCCATCGGTGACTTCTTCTCCGACGTCGCCGACACCATCGAAGGCCTGCTCGCCGACATCTCCGACGCGCTGGCCACACTCGGTGAGTGCCTATCGGTACTCGGCAACGCCATGGGAGTTCTCGCGCTTGCCACCTCATTCATTCCCGGTGTCAATGCCGTGACCGCCGCAGCCGCAGCAGGTATCAGCGGCCTGGCGGCCGGCACGAAACTACTGGCCAAGGCCGGTGGGGCCGATATCTCGACGATGAGCATCGTCATGGACGGCCTGGGGGCTGTCCCCGGCGGCCGGCTCGGCGCAGCAACCAAGCTCGCCAGCACCGGGAAGGCATCCAAGATCACAGTCACGATGGCCCAAGGCGGCACAGTCGGACGGACGCTCACCGGATTGAAGACAGCCGCCGGTCAAGCCGCCATGGGCGCAGCAAAGGACGCCGGCAAGAACATGCTGAGAAAAATTTCACCCGGCCTGGCCAAGAAACTCCAACCCGGCAACTTCTCGGCCGCGAAAGATCTCGCTCGAAACCTCGGCCGCGGAAGAATCTCCGACATCGTCCACGACGCCGCCAAGCAGGCACACCAGAACAACGTCAAACTTGCCAACTTCTTTGCGAAGGGGTTCGGCAAAGAGATCAAGGGGCCCTATTCGACCGACGGAATGATTGGTGGCGCGCTCGCTCAGGCCGGGAAGTCGGGAGGAATCAAACTAGGAACGGAATACGCTAAAGACAAGTTCTCGGACGACTAAGGACGAACCGACTCATGCAAGTTCCTTCGTTCTCGGTGACCTTACCCGAAGGATTCGTCGAGTTACCGAGAGAAAGCGAACCATCCGCCGAGCGTCTCGTCGAGCTCGCGCAGGAGTGGCAGGCCGCACTCGGGGTACCGAACCCGGGCGAACTGACCGAAGGCAGCCTGGAGACCGCGGCCATGCTTGCGGCGACCGGAACGGCCGCCGCAGTGGCGGGTTCGACGCACACATCGGCAGCGCTCTACCGTTCGCCGGAAGCCGCTCGCCCGATCATGGTCCTGGTGAATCTGTTCACTGAACGGACAGATCACGAAGCAGTGTCCGAGGCATTGGAGCTGGTGCAAAAGCTCTCAACGACTCATAGTTTCGACCGTCTCGAGCGCGTGTCACTCCCGGCCGGGGAGAGCATCGTCACCGAGACCAGCCACGCCGGCCGACACGAGAGTCCGATCGGGCCGGTCACGCTGACCACCCGGAGTCTCAGCGCGTGGATCCCCGCACCGCACCTACCAGAAACGGTGGTTATCGAGGTCAGCAGCAACAACGCGGAGGATTGGTCACACGTGGCCGGCTTGGCGAAGCACATCTTCGACACCTTCACGTGGGAAGAGGAATGACCACAACAGAGCGGTCACACGAAGTCAAGCGACCGACGCTGGTGCGGCCTGCGCTCCGCGTCCAGGCCCCAGATGGCGTCGAGTGGCAAGTCGAGCACCGTATCTCGCCGTGGCGACGCCGAATTCAACCGATCGCTTTTGTCTGGTTCATGCCGCGTCGCTACAGCGAGGTCACTCCGAAACGACCGGCACCGAGGCCACCGAGCGACGAAGACGAGAAGACCCAGGAAATCCGGCGACCGAGAAAGAATCGACTGGAAAAGCTTCCCGCGTGGCTCGCTTATATAACAATAGTTCTGATTGCGGTACTCGAGATGCTCTACGGCATGTTCGTATTAGCACTCATGGTCGTCGACATAGCCGCCCGCCTGGCTGTCGCCCTGATCCTTTCGGTCTTCCTCGGTATCGAAGTGCTCGCGCAGTGGATCGTCGGCTCGATAAGCCGACTCTCACCCAAAAAGCGCGGACGAGTGGATGTACTCCGTACGCTTCCGGAAAACAAATGCATCGCCGCTCAGACGGTTGTCACCACGCAGAGCGAGGCCGACGCACGTCAGCTCGTTCAGGCCTTGGCCGCGTATCTGCAGCAGCACTCGCCGGTCGAACTCAGCGACGACCCCGAGGCACAGAGTCTCATCATCGGACACCACGGGCACATCACTGACGTGAAGACAGTTCATCTGGGCGGGGGCGCCGAGAACTTGACCATTGCGGACCGTCTGGACCCCGACGGCAGCGCCCGCGCAGACGTCTGGCGCCGTCTGTTCCGGTGATGCCGCACGCCCGTTTCATCTACGTCGGCAGAAACTTCTCAGGGAGCCACACCCATGACGAGCCCGAGCAGCACCAATACCGAGCCGAAGAAGATTCGCAGCCCGACCCTTCTCCGCCCCGCTCTACATGTCGAGGATCCGGCCGGTGTGCAATGGCAGGTCGAGCACCGTATTTCGCCATGGCGGCGGCGTATCCAGCCAATTTCGCTCGTTTGGTTCACACCCAGGCGCTACAGCGAAGTCGGGCCAACATCTCCGGCACCAACACCGCTGAAGAAGAACGGGGGTTCCAAAGAAGCTGGGGACACCGCGGACAAACCGAAGGAGACACTCGACGAGTTCACCTGGAAACTAATTCCGTTCGGCCTGCTCATCATCGTTCTTTGGCCCCTGGGCTTCGCCTACTCGTTATTCTTGATCGCGTTGACGGTGCTCGAAATGGTGATTCGGCTGGCCGTTGCGCTGATGTTCTCGGTTCTCCTCGGCTGTGAAGTTCTCATTCAGTGGATCGTCGGCGCGATTCAGCGCCTTCAGTCGGGCAAGCAGGGACGCGTCGACGTGCTGAGGACGCTGCCTGAGAACGGACGTATCGCCGCACTGACGGTCGTCATGACCCCGACCGAAGACGACGCACGCCGCCTGGCCCAGACGTTGGCTACCCATCTGACGCACCATGCTCCGGTCACTGTCTCGCGCGACCCGGACATGCAGAGCCTTGTGATCAGCCACAAGGGCCGGATCGCCGACGAGAAAATGGTCCACCTGGGCGGGATTCCTGACACCATGACGCTCGTAGACCGAATTGACCCTGGCGGCTTCCGCTGGCAGATGCTGGGCCACTTCCTCGGACATTGACTCATGCGCAGGCACAGCTGACATGCGATCAACAGAAGCCACGACCAGGATCAGCGCAGAGGCGACGTCAGTTCGTCGGCCGACAATCCTCCGCCCTGCTCAACGGATCAAGGACCCGGACAGCGGCGAGTGGCAAGTGGAGCGCAGAATCTCGCCATGGCGGACCGCATCCAGCCGTACGCCGTCGTTTTGTCCAGGCCGGAGCAATTCTTGGAAGCGATCTTCTCGGGAAAGCGCAACGCGTGGCCACACGAGTGGCTTCGCCGGCGCGGTCGCGCAGTCGGAACCCCAGCAAGCAGGGCCGGGTCGACGTCATCCGAAGGCGGCCGGAGAACAAGCAGATCGGCACCCTCACGGTCATCACGACACCTACCGAGAACGACGCTCCCCGGCTCACCCAGGAACTGACCGCTCACCTCAGGTACGAGACCACGACCCGGCTCGACAACGACCACACCGCAGCAGCCTTGATAACCACGCGCGGTGGACGGATCGTCGACCACAAGATGGTCCACCTGCCGCACGCCCGAAGGACCTGGGTGTCTTGGCTGGATCCGTTCGGGGCACGCGGCAAGCTGGTGGAGATATTCATCGACGGGATTTGACCCGCACAGCCGGTCAATCCTGCTTGGTCGACACCGCCGGGTGTTCGTCCGCCGCCTCGTCGGCGGGTCGTGCGCTCGCGGCCGGCGTGCGATAGCGCCAGAAGCTCGGCAGCCACGCCACGACCGCGATCGTCAACACGACGACCAGGACCCCACCTATGACGCTGGCCAAGCCCGCCCCCACCGCGGCGCCGCCCCAGCCGTGCACGAGGTCGGCAACCCGCGGACCGCCCGCGACGACCACGGTGAACACGCCTTGCATGCGACCACGCATCTCGTCGGTGGCCTCCAGCTGCAGCAACGAACTGCGGTGCACCGCGCTGACCAGGTCAGCACCACCGCCGAGCGCCAGGAACAGCACCGCGAGCCACAGCGAGGTCGACAAGCCGAAACCGACGACGGTCAGACCCCAACAGATGACCGCGACGGCGATGACGGCTCCGGAGCGAGACATGCGCGAGAACCAGCCGGAGAACAGCCCGACAATGGCCGAGCCGAGCGGGATCGCGGCGAACAGCCACCCGAGCGCGGGCCCGCCACCCGGCGGATCACCGAACGTCGTCTCGGCCATCTCGGGGAACAGCGCGCGCGGCATGCCCGCGACCATCGCGATGATGTCGACCAGGAACGACACCATCAGCAGCTTGCGTGCGGCGAGGTAGCGCAAGCCGTCTGCGATGTCACGCAAGCCCGCGCGCCCGGTGGCCTCCGCAGCACGCGGCATTCTCGGCAGCCGCCACACCATGAGGGCGGCAAGAATCAGCGCAATCGTGTCGATCAGATACAGCGTCGACAGGCCAAGCACCGGGATCAGCGCCCCGGCCATCAGCGGACCGAAGACCATGCCGAACGTGGTCGTGGTGAAGTTCAGCGCGTTGGCCGTCGGCACGAGCTCGATCGGCACCAGTCGCGCGATCGCCGCGGACCGTGTCGGCATGTTCACCGCGACGAACGACTGCTGGAGTGCGAGTAACACCAGGACGGCCGCGACCGAGTTCAGCCCGCTCGCGGCCTGGGCCCACAACAGCGCGGACGTCACCGCGACGCCGATGTTGCTGACCAGCATCACCGTGCGCCGGTCGACCGCGTCGGCGATCGCCCCACCCCACAGGCCGAACACCAACAGCGGCACCAGGCCGACACCGCCGGCGACCCCGACCCACCCGGATGACTGCGTGATGTCGTAGATCTGCTTGGGCACCGCCACCGCGGTCAGCTGACTGCCGATGGCAGTGGCCACGGTGGAGAACCACAGCAACCGGAATTGTGGTACGCGAAGTGGCCGGGTGTCGATCACCGCCCGGGCCAGCGCTGAGCGCACCCGGGACACACGCCGGGTGCCCGTCGCCATATTCGTGAGGCTAACTCACGGTCGGCAGCGACTCCCACTCAATTCAGCGAGGCCTTCACCACGTCCTTCATCACCTGCTGCGCCTGCTGCACCTGCCCGGCACTGATCTCCGGCGTGTCGTTGACGGACCACCCCCGTGGCGGGAACGGACGCAACCCGATGTGCAACCCGCCCGGAGCATCGACGTTTCCGACATGCGAGAGGTAAATGTCGTACTCGCCGATCTCGGTGCGGAAGGACAGCGCAGGCTTGCCATTCAGCTGGATCTCCTCGAGCTCGCCGGGCCCGGCAAGGTCGGAGTACTCCCGGGGGACGTACATCGGAGCGGGCGGCAGCACGTTCGTGGTGATCTCCAGCTCGTGATCCGGCGAGACGAAGTAGCAGGATTGCCGGAAATTCAGTGGCTCGAAGTCGTCACCGAAGTGCGCTTTCACGGCCGACTCGAACACGGCGCACTGAACGTTCGGGTCTTGCGCCATGGCTGCGGTGATCGCGTCGTACCCCTTCGGGGCGGTGGTGGGCTGATAGGGGACACATTCCTGAGTGGCGCCGTTCGGAAAGTTCGCGCAAGCACCGAGCGCAGGCGTGTCCGGCTCCTTGGCCGAGAACGTCAGCTTGCGCAGCGGCTTGGCCGACTTCGGCTTCTTGTTCGCCTGCCTCATGACCTTCTTCGCCATGTCGTCGACCGCGGAACACGGCGCCGACAGCTTGATCAAGAGGTCACGGTAGAACCTGTCACCGGCCTTCGACGGACCCTGCACCCACTTCAGGTCGCACTCCTCGCCGTTCTTGCTCATGGTGGCCTTCTTGCCACCGACCGTGCGCTTGGTGTCCAGCTGGGTGATGTTTGTGTCCTGGTCGTACTCGATGTGGATGCTGACCGTCTCGCCGGACTTCGGCGTCTCCCCCACACCCTCTTTCACCCTGGACATACACGTGCTGAACGGGTCAGCAGCGCTGTCCTGGCTGTACACGTACTTCTCCGGGGCGTCCAGCACGTGGGCCAGCAGCGTGCACCCGTCCCACGCCGACAGAGGTCGCTTGCCGGGCGAGACCTTGATCGAGCTGGGCTTGCTCAGCTTCTTCACCACGTATTTCGCCCAGCTACGCAGTCGCTTGCACGCGCTGCGCGGCTTTTCCTCGGCATTGTGATCGAGCTGCACGCCGTAGTTGAAACTGACCGGGATCGTCAGGTAACACCCGTCTTCGTGATACGCCTGATAGGCCTTCGCGCCCTGGACGGTGACTGGCGCCCGGGCGATGCGTGCCCCGTGATCGAACTCTGTTCCGACGCTGACGGTCAGTAATTCCTCGAGGTATCCGTAATCGTCCTGAACGGCCAGCGCACACGCGTGCGGCCCCACCGGCAGCGCCTGCGCCTTGCCCTTCGCCATCGTGACATCGACGAGAGCGCACGCATCGATCTGTCGCAGCGCCGCGCGCACCGCGGCAGGGTCACGGTCTTTCGGCCGCTCCGGCTGGGACGGCTGTGACGATTCCTTGTTCGCTTCCTCGGCCGGAGCTTCCGCGCTTGGTGCCGGTTCGTGGGCCGTCGGCGTGCCCGTCACCGGAGAGCTGCACCCCGCCAAAACCAAACAGGCCGCGACGAACGTCGCCACAGATCGACGCATGATTCCCCTCTACACCCCATGAAATGCGCTGGTAGTTTTGCACACCTTGTCCGCAGGCGCCGCTGCAATACCGAAGCGTCATTCTGACCAGGCGCAGGCCTCCCTTCTCCTGCGCACTGCAGCGTCCTTCTCGCGAGCTTCGCGCGCCCGGCGGGCGAGGCCCGAACCGCCGACATGCCGGGCCGATCGACCAGCGCTCGGCGGTCCATCAGGTCGGTTCAGCGACCGCTCCACCACATCCGCCATGGCCCTCTGGGCCTTTTCCACCAGTTCCGGGCTCACGGTCGGATTCTCGTCCGTATCGATCCCCCGTGGTGGCGACACCTGGACGAACAAATTCAATCCACCCGGTGCATCCAAATCATTCACGTGCGAGACATAAATGTCGTACTGGTTTCTCCTGCTGTCGAAGAACACCACTGCAGGACGACCTCCGAGTTCGATCTGACGACGATCGACCGATGCGCCCGGCTCGTCGCCGTACTGATTGGGTATGTGTCCCGGCAACTCCGGAAGTACGGAAGCCCCGATGTCGATCGTGTGCGTCTCGTCGACGAAGTAACAGAATGCCCCGTAAGTGACAGCCTCGAAATTCTCGCCGAAGTGCTTCTGGATGGCCGGATAGAACACCGCGCACGTGGCGTCGCGAGTCTTCGTGTCCGCCTCGACCATCGCGTCATAGCCATGCGAAGCCTGCACTGGGTGATACGGCTCACAGTGCGGCCCCGCCCCGTTCGCGAAGTGCGCGCAGGCACCCGGCGCCGCCGTATCGTTCTCCGTCGGCTTGTACAGCAACCTGGATTGCGGCTTGCCCGCTGACGACGGCTTACCCTTCGCCTTCTTGATCACCTTCGACACCAGGCCGTTGATCTGACCGCATGGAGCCGACAGCTCCATCAGCAACGACTCGGAGCCGTCCTGGGCAACTCGCGACGGCCCCTGCACCCACTCGGCCACGCAGTCGTCGACCAGGCTGCGCACCGTGACCTTCTTACCCCCGATGGTGCGCCGCGTACCGGACCGGATGTCGTCCTTACTGCCGTACTGGACCTCGAGCTTGACCGATTTGTTCTCGCCCAGAGCCCAGCACCCACTGAACGGGTCGTATGTCCCGTTCGGCCGGTACTTGTACTTCTTGCTGTCCGGGAGAATCTCGACCAGCATCGTGCAGCCGTCCCACGCGGCGAACGGGCGCTTGTTCGGCGCCAGCTTGATCGAGCCGGGCCTGCGCAGCTTCTTCACCACGTACTCGCCCCAGCTGTGGAGCACACCACAGGACGCGTCGAGCCCAGCCCCCGCTTCGTCCTCGTAATCCAGGTCGACGCTCAGGTCGAAGCTGACCGGGATGAACACGCGGCACTGCTCCAGCTCGCCGAGCGTGCGCATCTCGTAGGCCTTGGCGCCGGCGAGTTCGATCGGTTTGGCCCGGAACCTGGCGATGTGCTCCTGCACCTCGCCGACGGCCACCCTCATGATGTCGCCGCCGAATCGCTTCTCCACCGCGGCGCACGCGTGTGGGCCGAGCGGAGCCTTCTGCACAGAACTTTCCGACGAGACTCGCTTGGCCAGCTTCAGATCGACCAGCGCGCAGGCGTCGATTCGCCGCAGCGCCGAGAGCACAGCGACCTGACTGCGATCCTTCGGCCGCTCGGCCTTCTTCGCCGGCGCGGACGGCGCCGGAGCGACCTGCCCTGCCACGGGCTTGCCTGCCACGGTGGTACTACAACCCGAAGCGAGCAGACACAGAGCGACGTCAGCAACGAACGCCCGCAACATGAATCCCCCAGACCCTTCCAGTCGAGGGATAGTTTCGCACGGTGGATCCGCTCTGTACTGGGAAAGCCGGGGTGGTCACCGGTCAGGGGTATCGAACAGAGCGTTTAAGCGCACCTGATGCGCCACTCGCGTCGCCCAGTCGAAGCGATGCCGTATGCCGCCGCGCAAACGCAGATCGCGCCGACTGCCCGCCTGTATACGGGCCCGGCAAAGATAAACCGGCGAAGAGGCCCTTTCAGCTCAGGGAGCGACCCGCTCGATCCGCCATTCGTCGTCGTCGCGCACGTACCGAAGCCGGTCGTGCATGCGGTCTTCCCTGCCCTGCCAGAACTCGACGACGTCCGGCTTGATGCGCCAGCCACCCCAGTGCGGCGGCGGGGGAATCTCCTCGACGTCGGCGAAGCGCCGCTCGACGGCCTTCAGCGCGTTCTCCAGCGCCCGTCGGTCCGGCATGATGCCCGACTGCGGCGACGCCCACGCGCCAAGCTGCGAACCCCGCGGACGTGACGCCCAGTACTTCGCGGTCTCCGCGGCAGGCACCTTCTCCACCGGACCACGGATGTGTACCTGACGGTGCAGCAGGTACCACGGGAACGTCGCCGACGCGTACCGCGTGCTCGCCAGCTCGTGGCTCTTCGCGGACGTGTAGTTGGTGTAGAAGGCCACACCGCGGCTGTCCAGTCCCTTGCACAACACCGTGCGCGACGACGGACGACCTTCCGGGTCCGCGGTCGCCAGCACCATCGCGTTCGGCTCGGAAACGCCCGACGAGATGGCTTCGTCCAGCCACCGCTGTAGTTGCTCTGTCCATGTCGGGGCCAGATCGGCCTCGTTGAGGGCCTCCCCTTCGTAGGAGACCCGCATGCCAGGCAATACGACGGCGAGATCGGGTACTTCGCCGTGATCAGTGGTGGTCTGGGACATACTGCAGCGCCTCCGGGTTTCGGGAGCGGACAGGTCCCAACCGACGTTAAAGCGTGCGCCGAGTTCTAGGGAAGACCCAAAACGTCGACTGGAGGTTCGGCAACGCCAGGACCATTATCAATGGCAGCGCGACGTGAGCAATCTCTCGACCCGCGCTGACCTGGTAACACACACCGACCCAGCCCTCGCGCGTCGCTGCGGACCGCCGCCGCGCACCGTGCCGACGGCCCGGCCGGAACGGCGAAGGAGGCCTGACCATGGCAGACAGCGCGACCGACGGTTTCGTGCCCGGGTTGGAGGGCGTGGTCGCCTTCCGCACCGAGATCGCCGAGCCGGACCGTGACGGGGGCGCGCTGCGCTACCGCGGCGTGGACATCGAAGACCTGGCGGGCCGGGTGACGTTCGGCGACGTGTGGGCGTTGCTGGTGGACGGCAGGTTCGGCCGCGGCCTGCCGCCGGCCGAACCGTTCCCGATCCCGGTGCACACCGGCAACGTGCGCGTCGACGTCCAGGCCGGGTTGGCGATGCTCGCGCCCGTGTGGGGCTACGAACCACTGTTGGACATCACCGACGAGCAAGCCCGTGAACAGCTCGCCAGGGCCGCCGTCATGGCGTTGTCCTACGTGGCCCAGTCGGCCCGCGGAATCCACCAGCCCGCGGTCCCGCAGGCACGCATCGACGAGTGCTCCACCATCACCGAGCGGTTCATGACGCGCTGGCGCGGAGAACCGGACCCCGCGCACGTCCGGGCGATCGACGCCTACTGGGTGTCCGCCGCCGAGCACGGCATGAACGCCTCGACGTTCACCGCTCGCGTCATCGCCTCCACCGGAGCTGACGTGGCGGCAGCGCTCTCCGGCGCCATCGGTGCCATGTCCGGCCCGCTGCACGGCGGCGCTCCCGCGCGGGTGCTCCCGATGGTCGAGGAGGTCGAACGCACCGGTGACGCCACCGGTTTCGTCAAGCGCCTGCTGGATCGCAAGGAACGGCTGATGGGCTTCGGGCACCGCGTCTACCGCGCCGAGGATCCGCGCGCTCGCGTTCTCCGCCGCACCGCCAAGAACCTCGGCGCTCCCAGGTACGAGGCCGCGGCGGCGCTCGAACAAGCGGCCCTGGCCGAACTGCGCGAACGCCGACCGGACCGCGCGATCGAGACCAACGTGGAGTTCTGGGCCGCGGTCATCCTGGACTTCGCCGAGGTTCCGCCGCACATGATGCCCGCGATGTTCACCTGCGCCAGGACCGGCGGCTGGTGCGCGCACATCCTGGAGCAGAAACGCACCGGGCGGCTGGTGCGCCCGTCCGCTTCCTACATCGGACCGGGGCCGCGCAAACCGGACGAGGTCGCCGGCTGGGAGTCGGTCACCGTGCTTGACCAGGAGGTTTGAGGCCGCGCCGGTTGCGACATCCGAATGAAGTTCGGTTTCCGGATGTGGCCAGCGGCAACGATGGGCACCCCAAGCCGATCAGCGCTGCAGAATGGCTCGCATGCTTCCCACCACGGAGTACGCGCTGCTGTCGCGCATCGCCACCGCGCAGGCCCACGGCCGGGCGCCGTCGCTGGTGGCCGGTGTCGTTCGAGACGGTGAACTCGTCTGGTCCGGCGCGCGCGGATTCGTCGACGGCTCGATCCCGGACAACGACACCCAGTACCGCATCGGCTCGATCACGAAATCGCTGGTCGCGGTGCTGGTCATGCGCTTGCGCGACGAAGGCAAGCTGGCGCTGAACGACCCTGTGAGCCGTCACCTCGGCGACTCACCGTTCGGGCACCTGACCATCGCGCAACTGCTGTCCCACACCGGTGGCGTCACGTCGGAGTCCCCGGGGTCGTGGTGGGAACGCAGCCCAGGAGGCGGCTGGGACCAGCTGGCGGAGAGCCTGACGCCCGAGGAGCTCAAGCTCCGCGCCGGGCAGCAGTTCCACTACTCCAACGTCGGCTACGGGATCCTCGGCGAACTGGTCAAACGGCTGCGCGGCAAGGAGTGGTACGAGGCGCTGAGGGCCGAGGTGCTCGAACCGCTGGGCATGATGCGCACGGTCCCGCACCCGGACGACCACGCAGCCCAGGGCTGGGCGGTGCACCCGTTCGCCGACGTGCTCCACCCCGAACCGGCACCGGACGCCGGTGCGATGGCCCCGGCCGGTCAGCTGTGGTCGACGGTCAACGACCTCTCCCGCTTGACCGCGCTCGTCGCGGGTCACACCGCGGGCGTGCTGTCCGCGGACACCGTGGCGGAGATGCGCGCGGCAGCCACCGTCGAGGACGGCGAGCAATGGCAGAGCGGCTACGGGCTCGGCCTTCAGCTGGTGCGCCGGGACGGGCACGCCTACGCCGGGCACACCGGGTCGATGCCCGGTTTCATCGCCTGCACCATGGTCGACAGCGCCACCGGCACCGGCGCGCTCGCCATGAGCAACACGACCGCGGGCGTGCCGATCCTCGGTGTCACGCTCGACCTGATCGCACTCGCCGACCAGCACGAGCCGCCGCTGCCGCAGCCGTGGCAGCCCGCCGACATCGACACCACGCTGCTGGAGCTGACCGGTCTGTGGCACTGGGGCCCGACACCGCACCATCTGCGCGTCATGCCGAACGGCTGGCTGTACCTGGCGCCGGTCGGCGACGGTGGACGACGCTCCCGCTTCCGGCCGACCGGACAGGACGAGTGGGTCGGGCTCGACGGCTACTACGCGGGCGAGACGTTGCGGGTCGGCCGGGACACCGACGGTGCCCCGAAGTACCTGAACCTGGCGACGTTCATCTTCACCCGCACCCCGTACGACCCTCAGGCGCCGGTGCCGGGAGGCGTGGACCCGAAAGGCTGGCGCTGACCCGAGTCGTCAGCCGCTGTCCACTGTTCGGTTGACACCCAGGTTCGGTCCGCTGGACCTCCCGCCAGGCGTGGCGCGGACCGCACGATCGGGGCATGACAGCAGCAATCACAGTGCGCGGGCTGCGCAAGGCGTATCGCGACGTCCGCGCCGTCGACGACATCGGCCTGACCATCCGCCAGGGAGAGGTGTTCGCCCTGCTCGGCCCGAACGGCGCCGGGAAGACGACGACCGTCGAGATCCTGGAGAGCCACCGCGCACGCGACGCAGGTGAGGTCCGCGTGCTACCCGCGACCTGCCGATCCCGACGAGGTCATCGACGCCGTCGGGCTCCCCGACAAGGCGACCACTCGCGTACGTGGCCTGTCCGGCGGGCAGCGCCGCCGCCTGGACGTCGCGCTGGGCATCATCGGCAATCCTGAGCTGGTTTCCTCGACTGGAACGCGGCCTGCTCCCACATGCTGGACGGGCGGTGTGACGTTGCGGGCTCGGTGTCCCGACCCGCGGGAACGGCGACTACCGTGAGCGGCATGAGCGAGCTGCAGATCCCGTCAGACCTCAAGCCGTCCGATGGCCGCTTCGGATGCGGGCCGTCCAAGGTGCGCCCGGAGCAGTTGGCCAACCTGGCCTCCGCCGGTGCCTCGGTGATGGGCACGTCGCACCGCCAGAAGCCGGTGAAGTCCCTGGTCGGCAGCGTGCGCAGCGGTCTGCGTGAGCTGTTCTCGCTGCCGGAGGACTACGAGGTGGTGCTGGGCAACGGCGGCACGACGGCGTTCTGGGACGCGGCCGCGTTCGGTTTGGTCAGCCGGCGGGCGCAGCACTTCGCCTACGGCGAGTTCTCCACCAAGTTCGCCAAGGTCACCGACGGTGCCCCGTTCCTGGACGACTCGATCGTGGTCAAGTCCGAGCCGGGCACCGCGCCGGAGATCACCTACGCCGAGGGCGCCGACCTGGTCGCCTGGGCGCAGAACGAGACCTCGACCGGTGTGGCCGTGCCGGTGCAGCGGCCCGAGGGCAGCGACGGTGCGCTGGTGGCCGTGGACGCCACGTCCGGCGCGGGCGGACTGCCGGTGGACATCACGCAAGCCGACGCCTACTACTTCGCGCCGCAGAAGTCGTTCGCGTCCGACGGCGGGCTGTGGGTGGCGATCCTCTCGCCCGCGGCCGTCCAGCGCATCGAGGAGATCGGCAAGTCGGACCGTTGGGTGCCGGAATTCCTGTCGCTGACCACCGCACTGGACAACTCGCGCAAGGACCAGACGTACAACACCCCGGCGGTCGCCACGCTGTTCCTGCTCGACGACCAGATCCGCTGGATGCTCGACAACGGCGGGCTGGAGTGGACCACGCAGCGCACGGCCGAGTCGGCGAACCGGCTGTACACGTGGGCGGAGAAGACCGCCTACACCACGCCGTTCGTGTCCGACCCGGCACTGCGTTCGCAGGTCGTCGGCACCATCGACTTCTCCGACGACGTGGACGCCGCGGCCGTCGCCACCACGCTGCGCAGCAACGGGATCGTGGACGTCGAGCCGTACCGCAAGCTGGGCCGCAACCAGCTGCGCATCGGCATGTTCCCGGCCATCGAGCCGGACGACATCTCCGCGCTCACCGCGTGCGTCGACTGGGTCGTCGAGCGGCTCGGCTGACACCGAGACACCAACTGGCGCCGGGTCCTGTGATCGGGGCCCGGCGCTAGTCCGTTTCGGACACTTCGGCAAGGCACCTAGCCCGATTGCGTGATCAACTACAACAACCTGCGCGTGCCCCGGCGCGCCTCGCACGTCAAGCCGCCACGCCGAACTACGGTTACCACCCAGACAGGTGACGTCGTGGGAGGCGGGATACATGCGAGCGCTGCGGGTGGTCGGGCTGCACGAGGACGGCAAGTCCGTCGTGTGCGAAGACTCCGCAGGCGAGAAGTACTCGATCCCCGTGGACGAACGGCTGCTTGCCGCAGCTCGGGGCGACCTCAGTCGGCTCGGTCAGGTCCAGATCAGTTTGGAGAGCCAGATGCGCCCACGCGAAATTCAGGCCCGCATCCGCGCCGGTGAGACGGTCGCGCAGGTCGCCGCCGCCGCGGGCATGCCGGAGCAGCGAGTCGAGCGCTTCGCCTACCCGGTCTTGCTGGAGCGGTCCCGGATCGCCGAGCTCGCCCAGCAAGCCCACCCGGTGCGCGAGGACGGGCCGGACGTGCAGACGCTCGGTGACGTGGTGGCGCACGCGTTCTCGGTCCGCGGCCAGGACTACAGCAGCGCGACGTGGGATTCCTGGCGTGGTGAGGACGGCAAGTGGGTGGTCTGCCTGCGCTGGAAGGCGGGCCGCTCGGACAACCGCGCGCACTGGTCGTACTCCCCCGGCGCGCACGGCGGCACCGCGGTCGCGCTGGACGAACCCGCCGAGGACCTGCTGGACCCGGAGGGTCGCTCGCGCGAACTGCGCCCGGTGCTGGAGGAGACCGCGCCGCCCGCGGAGGAGCGCGAGGACTGGCAGGGCACGCTGGACGAGGCGTTCGAGGAGACCCCGGCCGCGAAGAGCCCCGAGCCGGCGCGCGCGGAAACGCCCGACCCCGGTCCGGAGCAAGCCGACGACGACACCACCGAGATCCCGAAGGTCCCGGCCGCGTCGTCGAACGGCAGGCGCAAGGGCCGCAAGAACCACCCGGTCGTTCCGGCGTGGGAGGACGTCCTGCTGGGCGTGAAGAGCCAGCGCGGCTAAGTGAAAGCCGGCGCTGCTAGACCGGCTCGAGCGGCTGATGCGGCTCGGCGGGCAGCTCCACCGAGATCGGATCCCCGGGTCGGACGGTTCCGCCGGTTGCCACGACGCCCATGACGCCTGCCTTGCGGACCAGGCGACCTGAGGAGTCCTTGCTGAGCACCGCCTTGAGCATGCCGCTGGAGAAGTCGTCGATCTGGTAGCAGGGATTCCGCAGCCCGGTCACCTCGACCACGACCTCGTGGCCGATGCGCAGCCGTGTGCCGGTCGGCAGGTTGAGCAGGTCGACGTCGCGGGTGGTGATGTTCTCGCCGAGATCGCCCGGCTTGACGGTGAAGCCCTGCGCGACGAGCTCGTCGTGCAGCTCGGAGTGAATCAGATGGACCTGGCGCAGGTTGGGCTGCTCGGGATCCCGCTTCACCCGGGACCGGTGCTTGACCTTTGCGCCGCGGTGCGCGTCGCCGACCGCACCTTCCCCGGCGACGAGGGTGATCTCCGGCTGGGAGTACTTGCTGAACGAGTGGGTCGGGCTGACGGCGACCGCGGTGACGACTCCATCCATGCCATCAGTCTGCCGATCGATCCAGCAGGGCCACCAGTTTTTTCGGCGCCACGCACCGGTAGGCGTCCCGCACGATCTCGGCGATCTCGTCCCAGTCCTGCTCGACACCCAGGTTGACCCCGAGCCATCCGCGATGACCGACATAGGGCGGCCGGTAGAACCGCTGTGGGTCGCTGCCGACCAGCGCTTCCTGCACCCCGGGCGCGGCCGCGCACCAGAAACCGAGCACGTCGTCGTGGTGGTGATCGGCGTAGCTGACGAACAGCTTCTTGTCCCGAACGAACCACGCGGGCTCGCCGTGGCTGACGCGTTCGGTGGTTTCCGGAAGCGCCAGGCACAGCGCGCGCAGGCGTGGCAGCGGGTCGTCCGACATGCGGGCAGGCTAGAGCAGGACGACCAGCACGCCAAGCCAGGAAACGGCCAGGCCGCCCGCGGCTCCGAAGCAGACCCACCGCATGGTCGGCACGTGCCGGCCGAACCACAGCGACGGCGCCATGCCCGCGGTCACGATCAGCGCGGCGACGAGGGCCGCCCAGCCTGCCACGGCCTCGGTGATCGTGGTGGCCAGCGCGAGCATGCCGACCAGCACGACCGCACCGATCATCACCGACACGGTCAGCCCCGGCCCCCACGGCGTCGGCTCGCCGGGGGTGCGGCGGAACCAGTGCGCGGCCGGCGTGGCCCGTCGTGGCGTGGGCTCCTGTGGGACGACCACGATCGCCGAATCCGTCACGGGGTCGACGTAGCGGACCGGGCGATGCAACTCCGCGGCCACTCGGCCGGCGAGTTGATGACCACGACGGCTGACCACACCGACGGTCTCGGCGGTGGATTCCGTGGTGCGGATGGCCGTGGCGACCCGCGCCCACTCGTGCAGGGCCGCGGCCAGCTCGTCACCGAGCGGGAAGGACTCGGGTTCGGCGGCGTGCCGTCCGGCGGTGAGCACGGCACGCTCACCCCGGACGCGGAGCTCCACACTCGAGCGTTGGCGATCGGCCGTCATCGTTCGCCGAGCCTAGCCTGTTCCGCCAGCTCGTAGCAGGCGATCGCGCCCGCCACCGCGACGTTCAGCGAGTCCACGTGCTCGGCGATCGGGATGCGCACCGCGACGTCGGACACCGCCAGCGCCTCCTCGCTGAGGCCATGTCCCTCCGAGCCGAGCAGCAAGACGACCTTGCCGGGATGTCGACGACCGAATTCCCGCACCGACACGGCGCCCTGCCGTGGGGTCAGCGCGCCGATGGTGAAACCGGCTTCGTGCAGCGATGCGGCCGCAACTGCCAGGTCGTCCACCGTCGTGAACGGCACGTGCAGCACGTGACCCATCGACACCCGCACGCTGCGTCGATACAACGGGTCCGGACACCCGGGGCCGACGATCACCCCGTCCACCCCGAACGCGGCCGCGTTGCGGAACAGCGAACCGATGTTCTCGTGGTCGTTGACGCCTTCCATGGCGAGCAGCACGCGGCCCGCGAGCAGGCGTTCCCACGGCACCGGTGCGGCCCGGTCGGCGACAGCCAGCACGCCGCGATTGAGATGAAAGCCGATCACCTGATCCATCACGTCCGCGGTCGTCACGTAGGCCGGCACGGCCACCTTGTCCAGCCGGTCGGCCAGTTCCTCGACCCGGTTGCGCACACCCATGACCGAGCGGACCGGATACGGCGAATCGAGCAACCGCTCCACCGCACTGGTCCCCTCGGCGATCACCAGACCACGGCCACCGGGACGGTCGGGGCGGCGATCGGCGCGCTTGAGGTCGCGGTAGTCATCCAGCCGGTGGTCCGCGGGATCGGCGACGTCGACGAGCTCAGCCACGTGCCGAGTCTCCCGCAGTGCTCTGTCCAGGCGACGACGAGGGGTCTCCCACCAGGAACGACTGCGCAGCGTCAACCCCGCCTTACCCGTTGTACCGGTTTGGCCGCTAGCCGCTGCGGGCAAACCCGTGTCACCGTTACAGGCCGGGGTTCGCCACGAGTGCCACCACGACGAACGGGGCGGGGAGCGCAAGAACAATGACCGACGATGTGCTGGCGAGCTCGAGCTCGTCGGACCGTGCCCGTTATCGGCGCAAGGTCCAGCGGTGCCTGGACACCCTCGCACAGATGCTGGCCGAAGGCAGTTTCATCTCCCGGCCGCAGCGCATCGGGTTGGAAATCGAACTCAACCTCATCGACGAGCAGATGCGCCCGTCGATGACCAATTCCGAAGTGCTCGCGGCACTGGACGACCCGTCGTTCACCACCGAGCTGGGCAGGCACAACCTGGAGCTGAACGTGCCGCCGCGCAGGCTGGACGCCGATTCGCTGCTCGAGCTCGACCTGGAACTGCGCAACTTCCTCAGCGACGCGGACGCGAAAGCCGGCGAATGGGGCGCGGGCCTGGCGATCATCGGCATCCTGCCGACGCTGGGGGCCGAGCACTTCGAGGCCAAGTGGCTCACGTCGAACGCCCGCTACTCGAAACTCAACGACAAGATCCTCGCCGAACGCGGTGAGCACACGCTGCTGACCATGGACGGCGTCGCGCTGCCCGGGCGGCGACCGGAGCGGCTGCGCGCGTACTCGGACACGATCCTGCCCGAGGCTGCCTGTACGTCGATGCAGCTGCACCTGCAGGTGGGTCCCGAGGAGTTCGCGCCGTACTGGAACGCCGCGCAATGCCTGGCGGGCGTGCAGCTCGCGGTGGCGGCCAACTCACCGTTCCTGCTCAGCAAGGCGCTGTGGCACGAGACCCGGCTGCCGCTGTTCGAGCAGTCCACCGACACCCGCCCCGAGGAACTGAAGAACCAGGGCGTGCGGCCGCGCGTGTGGTTCGGCGAGCGGTGGATCAACTCGATCTTCGACCTGTTCGAGGAGAACGTCCGCTACTTCCCCGGCCTGCTCACCGAGACCGACCCGGAGGACCCGCTGGACACGCTCGCCGCGGGCCACACACCGAAACTGACCGAGCTGCGCATGCACAACGGCACGGTGTGGCGGTGGAACCGGCCGGTGTACGACGTGGTGGACGACGAGCCACACCTGCGGGTGGAGAACCGCGTCCTGCCCGCCGGCCCGACGGTGATCGACATGGTCGCCAACGCCGCGTTCTTCTACGGCGCCCAGCGCGCCCTGGCCGAGGCGGAGCGGCCGGTGTGGACGTCGATGTCGTTCCAGGCGGCCGAGGACAACATGCACCGCGGCGCCCGGCACGGCATGGACGCCGAGCTCTACTGGCCCGGCCTGGGCTGTGTGCCGCCGGACGAACTGGTGCTGCGCGAGCTGCTGCCGCTGGCCGCCGAGGGCCTGGCCGCCGCCGGGGTGTCGTCGCGCGTGTCCGACAAGTACCTCGGGGTCATCGAGCAGCGGTGCCTCACCCGGCGCACCGGCGCGGCGTGGCAGCGCGCCACGGTCGACAAGCTGGAACGCGCGGGCATGGACCGCGAGCACGCGTTGCGCGCGATGCTGTCCGACTACATCGGCCTGATGCACCGGGGCGATCCGGTGCACGAGTGGCCGGTGTAGCCGTGCCCGGGTGAGCCTGCGGTTATCTCAGCCGGGCGGGTGGGTATCACGTGGTCGTGACCACATCCCGATTGACCTCCAGCTAAGTCGAGGTTGCATCGTGGTCTCGGCAGATGATCACCCGGTTCGACCCTTGGGGTGATCGGGACTAGGTTGGATAGCGGAATTCCCACCCGTGTGAATTGAGGGAGCACAGATGGCGCTCTACGAGCTTCCCGATCTCGACTACGACTACGGCGCGCTCGAGCCGTACATCTCCGGCGAGATCAACGAGCTGCACCACAGCAAGCACCACGCGACCTACGTCAAGGGCGCGAACGACACGATGGAAAAGCTGGAGGCGGCCCGCGAGGCCGGTGACTACGGCGCGATCGTCGGCCTGGAGACCACGCTGGCGTTCAACCTGGCCGGGCACGCCAACCACGTGGTGTGGTGGAAGATCCTGTCGCCGGAAGGCGGGGACAAGCCGACCGGCGAGCTGGCAGCGGCCATCGACGAGAGCTTCGGTTCGTTCGACAAGTTCCAGGCCCACTACAACGCGGTGGCCACCACGATCCAGGGCAACGGCTGGGCCGCGCTGTCCTGGGACCCGCTGGCCAAGCGGCTGATCATCCAGCAGCTGCGGGACCACCACAACAACATGGCGCTGCCCACCACGCCGATCCTGATGACCGACATGTGGGAGCACGCGTTCTACCTGCAGTACAAGAACGTGAAGCCGGACTACGCCAAGGCGCTGTGGAACGTCTACGACTGGGCGGAGATCGGCAAGCGGTTCGACAACGCCGTCAACGGCGGCAACGGCCTGCTCGGCTGAGTTCAACCCGCTTCACTGGCCCGGATCCGGCTTCGCCGGCCGGGCCAGTTGCCGTTTCGGCGGCATGATCTCCGGCACCCGGGGGCGGTACTCGCCGGCCACTGTCTGCGTGGCCGGCATCACCACCATCCGTGCCGACATCCGACCGGAGTATCATGCGGATGCGACGAGGCCCCGTGGCGCTTGCTCCGCCACGGGGCCTTCGTGCGTTCCCGAACTGACTGCCGCTCCCACCACGAAGCGACGAGACTGAGGTTAGCCTAACCTCACCTACAGCGCAACACCGGGTCCCCGATCGTGCCAGGCTCGGCCTACGGTTCAGCCATTCGCTGGATCAGCTCCGCGGCCTGATCCAGGATCTTGCGCTCCTGCGGGGTCAACTTCGCCAGCTGCTCGTCCAGCCACGCCTCGCGCGCGGTGATGGTCGCGTTGACGTACTCCACGCCTTGCCTGCTGAGCTCGACGATCGCCTGCCTGCCGTCGGTGGGGTGCGGTCGCCGGTCGACGTAGCCCATCTTCTCCAGCGCGGCGATCACCCGGGTCATCGACGGCGGCTGGACGCCCTCCTTGCCGGCGAGCTGCCCTGGCGTCATCGGCCCGCACTTGTGCAAGGTCGACAGCGCGGACAGTTGCGTGAGCGTGACACCGGTAGGGGGGTTCTGCGCCCGCAGGCGCCTGCTGAGCCGGACGACGGCCAACCGCAGGCGGGCAGCCAGCCCACGTTCACTGGTCCGCTGCACGGTGTCCATTCCGTCAGCCTACCGAGTCGCGGCGGGCGATACGCAGGTCGGCGAGCCGATCGGCGACGTAGGTAGGCTGCGGGACATGACCACCGAGCGGGACACCGGGGGCGCGACCACCACGGATGGTCGGCGCACCCCGCCGGAACTGCCCAAGAGCCTGGTGGACCTGCTACCCCCGGTGATCATCGGCACGGTGCTGTGGGCGATCGCGCTCGCTGCCTCGCTGTTGCTGCGATACGTCGGTGGCGTCGACGTCGGGCTCTGGCCGCAGACGGCACTGGCCGGCGTGGCGCTCGGATTCATCGGAATGGGCATCGTGTCGTGGCAACGCCGAGCATCCCGGCGTGGCTCGCGCGGAGCTCAGCGCGGACTCTGACCGCCGTCGTCGGCACCCGTCGTCATCGGCACGACGTCCAGCTGTGAGTCGTCGTAGACCAGCTCGGCCACCGGCACACGCGAGCCGCGCTGCACCTTGATCTCCGAATGCGCACCGCAGCCGTACTCGACGTGCACGACATGGCCGTCGGCAGGCGAGTACTCGTTGCAGCACACCCCGAACGCCGCGCGCAGCGCACCCGACAACGGGTAGTAGAAGCCGCACGTGCCGCAGCTCTCCCGGACGCTGCGGGCCATGTCCGAGCGCGGACCGAACTCCCCGGAACGCCAGCGCGCCGCGGCCTGCATCCTGCCCTCGTACGACAGCACCCGCTGGCGACCGAGGCCGACCTCGCGCGCCACTTCCTCGAACGCCGGATCCGGATGGTGCAGGTAGCCCGGCACGAGTCGCTCGTCGTTGGGGTCGGCCGGGAGCAGGTCGCCGATGCCCAGGTCACCCGGCCGGACTCGCCTCTCCCACGGCACCCACGGCTTCGCGACCAGCGCGTCCGGGCCGGGCCGCAGCACCGCTTCGCTGACCGTGACCGGCAAGCCCTCACCCGCCGACGCCAGCGTGATCTCCCAGAACCAGCCCCGGTAGCCGGGAACGTGGGCGTCGAACCGGTACGTCACCGCAGCGTGGTCCTCGATGACCTGGTCCACGTAGTCACCGACCGCCGAGGCGTCGTATCCGCGCTCCTCCGCCTCCTCGAGGGCGACGGCGCGGGCCGTCTCGACCGCGTCCAGCAACTCCGGTGCCGGGCGCGGCGGTGCCTCGGTCGCGGTAGTCATGGGCTCGAGAATAGACGTCGAGGGATCTGGCACGCTGGGCCGGTGCACCGCGGACGTCGTCTCCCCCGACTGCTCGGGCTCGGCACCCCCTTGCGGTTCCGGCGCGCGTGCCGCAGCAGGCTCGGTGTGGTGCTGGCCGTGCTCGGGTGCATGACCGTGCTCGCCTGCGAACCGGGCGATCCGCGCGCGGATGGCGGGCGGGACCCGCTCGTCGCGCAACAGCCGCCCGAGCGCCTGCGCGTACAGGTCCTTGAAACGCTTCGACATGATCGGAACGCTTTCACACAGGGGTTGGAGATCGCGCGCGGGACACTGTACGAGGGCACCGGCCTCGAGGGCCAGTCCTATGTCCGTGCGATCGATCTGACGACCGGCAAGGAACGACGCCGCATCTTGCTGCCCTCGTCGATGTTCGGGGAAGGGATCACCATCACCGACACCGACCTGTGGCAGCTTACCTGGAAGGACGGGGTGGCCTTCCGTCGCGATCCACGCACGTTGGAAGAGCGCGAACGGATCAGGTACGCGGGCGAAGGCTGGGGCATCTGCCACCAGCCGGAGGCCGAGCGGCTGGTGATGAGCGACGGCTCCGACGTGCTGACTTTCCGCGACCCGAAGACGTTCGAGACGATCGGCCGCGTGCGGGTCCGCTCCGGGAGCGGGCCGGTGGACGAGCTGAACGAGCTGGAGTGCGTCGACGACGTCGTCTACGCCAATGTCTGGCAGACCGACACGATCCTGCGTATCGATCCCGACGAAGGGGTCGTCACCGGGGAGATCGACGCTTCCGGGTTGCTGCAGCCGGACGAACGGGACGAGGCGGACGTGCTCAACGGCATCGCGGCCATCCCGGGCACCGACGCGTTCTTCATCACCGGGAAACTGTGGCCGAAGACGTTTCGGGTTCGGTTCGTTCCGGATAACTAGTCGCACCGGTGCGAAGCCACCGACAGTGTCCGAGACCACCCTGATTTTCACCTGACCTTGCTGCGGGGTTTCGGGCACAACGCAGGGCTGTTGAGGCAGGATGAGAAGGGTGATCGGTTCCGGTTCCGACGACAGGAAGGGCCCCTCGGTGTTCGGGGGCCGGACTCGTCGTGGCCGCAACAAGTCGGGCCGGAAGTGGACGCCCGAGCCGCAGGCCAAGCCCAGCGGGTTCGTGCCCCCGCCGACCAGGCGTTATCCCGAGCCGCCGCGGCCCGAGCCGGAGCGCCCGCGCCACCCCGAGCCGCCGACCACCAAGGCACCGGAGCCCGAGCAGCCGCCGCGGATCACCGCAGACCAGGCGTACACCGTCGAGCTGGAGCGCGAGCGGCGCACCGACCGACCGGGACAGCAGCCGACCGAGCCGGGTGCGCGCGGCTTCGACCGGTACGGCACCGACGGCTATGTTCGTCCGCCCTCCTACCGGTCGCGTTCCGAGCCGCCACCGCGGCGGTATGAGGACCGGGGCTACCCGCCGCCGGGCTACGAGCCACGCGACCGCGGGTACGACGACCGCGGCGGTTACCAGCGACCGGGTTACCGGGCGGCAGGCGGAGGCCAGGAACCACCGGGTGGCCCCAACCCGCCGCAGGAAGGCCCGGCGGGTCCGGGCGGGCGGATGCCGAAGAAGCTCACCGTCACCAGGGTGGCCGCGATGCGCGGCCGCGAGCTGTCCGAGCGGGCCGTGCACCTGTTCCAGCGCGCGCACCGGGCCGACGGCGCCGACGAGTCCGGCCTGACGTCGCTGAGCTGGTCGCTGATGCTCAACTACGCCAGCGACGCGGCCTTGGCCGTCGCGCTGGCCAACACGTTGTTCTTCTCCGCAGCCAGCGCGGAGTCGAAGTGGAAGGTCGCGCTCTACCTGCTGATCACCATCGCGCCGTTCGCGGTCATCGCACCGCTGATCGGGCCCGCGCTGGACAAGATCCAACGCGGCAGGCGGCTGGCGATGGCCGTGTCGTCCGCGGCGTCGGCGGTGGCGTGCATGGTCATCGCGGTCAACTTCGACACGTGGCTGCTCTACCCGGCAGCACTGGCCAAGATGGTGCTGTCGAAGTCGTACATGGTGCTCAAGTCCGCGGTCACGCCGCGCGTGGTGCCGCCAGAGATCACGCTGTCCAAGACCAATGCGCGGCTCACCGTGTTCGGCCTGGCCGCGGGTGGTGTCGGTGGCGCCATCGCCAGCTTGTTCAGCTGGATCGCAGGCTCACCCGGTGCGGCCTGGGTGGCCGCGGTGATCTGCGCGGTCGGGGCCGGGCAGGCGATGCGCATCCCGTCGTGGGTCGAGGTCACCGAGGGCGAGGTGCCCGCGACCCTGAACTCGCAAGCCATCCGGCGCAAGCCTGCGGGCAAGCAGCCGATCACCACCGGCGTGCTGGTCGCGCTGTGGGGTAACGGCACCATCCGGCTGCTGACCGGGTTCTTGATGTTGTTCGCCGCGTTCGCGGTCAAGGCCTCGGCGGAGCAGAACGACCAGGGGCCGTTCACCCAGCTGCTGCTGCTCGGCGTCATCGGTGCCGCGGCGGGCGCGGGTGGCTTCGTGGGCAACGCCATCGGCTCGCGGCTGCATCTGGGCAGCACGGATCAGGTCATCACGATCGCCGTCGCCGTCACGCTGACCTCGACCGTGCTGGCCACGCTGATGCCGGGGATCGCCACCGCCGCGATGGTCGGCCTCGTCGGGTCGACGTGCAGCGCTCTGGCCAAGATCAGCCTGGACGCGGTCATCCAGCACGACCTGCCCGAGGAGTCCCGCGCGTCCGCGTTCGGCCGCTCGGAGACCGTGCTGCAGATGGCCTGGTGTTTCGGCGGCGCGGTCGGCCTGCTGCTGCCGCCGACCTACTGGCTCGGCTTCCTGGTCGTCTCGATCATGCTGGTGGTCGGCCTTGTGCAGACGATCCTGGTGCGCAAGGGCAGGACGATGCTGCCCGGCCGGGAGGTCTTCGCCCGGCGCAAGACGTCGTCCGGTGCGTCGGCGAAGCAGTCACCGGGTCCGTCCGCGGGCGAGGCGCCGCAGGCAGGCGCGTCCGGCGCCACACGGCAGCAGCGGCCGCGCACCACCAAGTGGACGCCCCAGTAGAGTCGCGGCATGCCACGACGGATCCTCGCCGTGCTGCTCGCTGCCCTGGCCCTCGTCGCCGGCTGCTCGGCGCCCAGCCCTCCGGAAGTGACGGTCTACGCCGACGGGAAGGCTGTGCAGCTCGCGCCGGTGCAGTACTGCGACGTGCAGGTGACCGACTGCCAGGCCAACCCCCAGGCAGCAGGCACGTTGACGCTGCGGCCCGGCAAACCGATGCAGATCTCGGTGCCGCCGGACGTCGCCGACTCGCCGTGGGTGGTCTACGTGCAGACGGTCGACGCGCAGGGCAGGCCACAGCCCGTGCAGCGAACGTTCTTCGCCCCCGACGAGTCCTACGCCTACACCGCACGCCCCGCGCCCGGCCAGCGACTGCTCACCGTCGAGGTGCAGCAGGCAGGCGCCCGGTTCGACCAGAACGGTGAGGTGCTCGCGCGCGGGGTGTGGTCGGTGCAGCTGCGCGGACGCTGACGGCCTACGGATCCAGGTCGTCGGCCACCGCGCGCAGCACCTCGGCGATGCGCTTGGAGTGGCGGCGGTCCGGGTAGCGGCCGCGACGCAGGTCGGGCTGCACTCGTGCTTCCAGCAGCTTGATCATGTCCTCGACCAGGCCGTGCAGCTCCTCGGCCGGGCGGCGGCGAGCCTCGGCGACGGACGGCGGCGGATCGATCAGACGCACCGACAGTGCCTGCGGGCCACGCCGACCGTCGGCAACGCCGAACTCCAGGCGCTGCCCGGTCTTGAGCGTCTCGACGCCCCGCGGTAACGCCGATTTCCGGACATACACGTCCTCGCCTCCATCTTGGGAGACGAAACCGAAGCCCTTCTCCGCGTCGTACCACTTGACCCTGCCGGTCGGCACCGAACTCACCGTTCCTTTTCCTGCTCGAGGGCGCGCGCAAACTCGTCGAGCACGCGCGCAAGCCTGCTCGCACGACGAACGCGCACCGGGAGTCGAACCTCCCGACGCGCGTCAAGTACAGCGTAGCGAGTTTATGTGGTGCGGCGCGAAGAATTCTCACGCGGCTGCGGCATCCGACACAGTGGGCCGTAACCTGGGATCCCGTGACCGTTCAGTCCCGTAAACCGAACCGGCTTGTTCCCCTCGCGGTGGCGTGTTTCGTCGCGGGAATCCTCGGCGTGCTGGTGATCCTCGGGCTGTTCGCCGCCGGGCAGACCGAGCTGCCGTGGTGGCTGAACGTGGCCGCGATCGGCCTGACGACGATCGGCTTCGCGCTGGGCCTTGTCGCGTTGGTCCGGGAGGCCCGACGGCGCGGCTAGAGGTTGCGCAGGCCGCGCAGGACGCGCTCCATGAGCTCCAGTCCTGGGCCGTCGGCACCCGCGCCCGCTCGGTGGACGGTGAGCAGGTTCTCCTCGACCATCGCGCCGAGCAAGGCCTTGGCGACGCCGAGCGGAACGGACAGCATGGCCGCGATCTCGCTGACCGAGCGGGGTTCGTCGCACAGCGCAAGAACTTGCCGGTGTTCGTCACGCACCACCTCGGTCGCCGCCTGAGGGTTGGCGCTGACCAGGGTCTCCATGGCGAACACGGGCGGGGCCGCGGTTTTGCCGCCGGTCCAGACGTAGGGACGCACCCAGCCGACGTCGTCCAGCTCGGGTTCCGCATCGGTAACCGCCTGCGCGGTCTGCGTGAGCTGGGCGTCCTCGAACTGCTGTTCTTGGTCGGGCTCCGTGGCTTGCGGCTCGGGGTCACTCGGCTCTGCGGAGGCTTCGGCAGGTGTCGACTCAGTGGCGTCGCTGGATTGCTCGGAGGAGTCCGGTGTGGGATCAGAGGTCTCTCGCTCCGGTTCCCCGCCGGTCGACGCGGAATCGTCGGACGCGTCGCCCGCCGCAAGATCAGAGTTCTCCCGCTCCGGTTCCCCGCCGGTCGACGCGGAGTCCTCGGACGCGTCGCTCACCGCGGTCTCGGGGGCCTCGTGCTCACGGTCTCGGTCACTCGGCGCGGGATCGTCCGCTGAGTCCCTCGCGGCAGCCTCGGATGCCCCTTGCTCGGGCTCGGCATCGCCAAGCTCGGAATCCTCAGCCGCGTCCGTCGCCATCGGGACCGCCGCCGTGCTCGCGGGCTGCGCCTCCGTCGCGGCGGCCCGTGCACGTTGTGCGCCATCGGGTTCGGCGTCCACGGCCGCGGCAGGCTCCTGCTCGCCGGCGTCCTCGGGGCCCTCGGCGGGCGGGACGACCTCGTCCGGCTCCTCCACCGGCCACGCGTGCTCGCCGTCCACCTGGTCGCTCGCTTCTTTCCGCTCCACGGTGGGCGTCGCAGCCTGCTCGTCCTTCACGTCGTCACGGTTCTCAACGGGCTCGGGGTCCTGCACGGCCACAGCGGCCTCACGGCGCCGGCCACGCCACCGAAAGGCGCTCATCGCCCGCACCTCCCCGCAGCCGTCCGGACCGAGTAGTCAAGCCGACACTTTACGTGCCGACTCCACCGACCGCAGTCCACCTCCAGGGTGCAGAAATCCACACCACAGCGGGTCATTCGTCTTCGTCGTACGGCAGGGAGACCACCAGCATCGGCCCGCCGACGAACACCCCACCGTCGACGCCGAGCACCTTGCCCCCGGCGTACAACAGCGGCTTGGTGATCTCCTCCGGCGCCACACCCATCTGGTCGGCGATCACGCTGTGCCCGTGCACGATGCGCGTGCCGCCCAGCCGCTGCAGCATCAGGTCGGCGACCTCGGGTCCGTCCGGCCCGCGGAACGCGTACCGCGAGGTCATGCGACGCCAGATCTCCCACCACTCGGTCAGGTCGTCATCGGCGAGGATCTCCCGCACCGCGTCGTTGATCGACTTCTCGTCGTCGCCCCACTCCAGGTACTCCGTGGTGTCGGAGTGCATCAGCAGGTGATCCTCGGCGTGCGCGATGACCGGCCGGGTGGACAACCACTCCAGGTGCCGGTCGGTCAGACCCTTGATGTCGTCGGGACGGCCGCCGTTGAGCAGCCAGCTCCGCGCGAAACTGCGCACACCGAAATCCGACGGCACGGCGGTGTCACCGAACGCGTACATACCCAGCATGAGGATCTCGTGGTTGCCGAGCAGCGTGTCGACCGACCCGCCCGCGTCGGCGGCCTGGTCCACCAGATCCATCACCAGGTTGATGACACCGATGCCGTCCGGCCCACGATCGACGAAATCACCCAGGAACCACACCCGGGACTCGCCACCTGCCCACCGATCGTCGTCGTCGAGCAAACCGGCAGCGCGCAGCGCCGTGGCCAGCTCCTCCCGGTGGCCGTGCACATCGCCGACGACGTACGTGGGCCGCTCCCTGTCATCCATAGTTGATTCAACTGTAGGCCTGCCCGGAGCGTTCCGGCAGTTCAGGGCCGCGAGCAAGCCCGGAAGGCCACGCGGGATGGACGTCGACCGCGGTCGCTTTCACCACGACCGTGACGGGTGTGCCGGGTTCCAGCGCCAAGTCGGCCACCGCAGCGGGCGTCAGATCCGCGGCCAATCCCCCCGCCCAGCCGGCGGCCGCTTGCGTGCGGAGCCGGATCACCGGCCCGTGCGGCTCCAACGCCGCCACGACGGCATCGGCGGTGTTGCGCGGGCTTCCGGGGACGCGCCCATCCCGCGGGTACACCGAGACCGCGGACGGAGCGAACACCGCAACGGCAGGCGAATTCTGCTCGGTGTCGGCGGCGTGCAGGCCATGGAGCAGGGCGCCGTCCGCCGTGCGCAGTCCGCCCTCGACGGCCTCGCCCGCGACCAGGTTCAACCCGGCCAACCGCGCCGCGAACGGCGTCCGCGGAGCGGACAGCACGCGCTGCGTCGGCCCGTGCTCGACGACACGACCATCCGCCAGGACCACGGCGGTGTCGGCCAACGCCAGGGCGTCCAGCGGGTCGTGCGTCACCAGGACTGTCACTCGCCCGGTGTTCGTACGCAGCACATCGCGCAGGAGGCCGCGCATCGCAGGGGCGGCGTCGACGTCCAGCGCTGCCAGCGGTTCGTCGAGCAGCAGCAGCTCGGGATCGGTGGCCAGCGCACGGGCCAGCGCCACTCGCTGCGCCTGGCCGCCGGACAGCAGCGCCGGCCTGCGATCGGCCAACTCGGCAGCATCGACGGCGGCCAGCCACCGGTCGGCCAGTTCGCGCGCTTGACGGCGGCGCGCACCCGCCGCCCGTGGGCCGAAGGCCACGTTGTCCCGCACGTTCAGGTGCGGAAACAGCAGCGGTCGCTGACGGAGGACACCGACCCGTCGACGGTATGGCGGCAGCAAGCTGAGCTCTCGGCCGTCGAGCCGAACGGACGTCTCCGGCGAATACAGCAACCCGGCGAGGCAGTCCAGCAGCGTCGACTTGCCCGCGCCGTTGTGGCCGAGCACGGCGACGACGTGTCCCGGTTCGGCGGACAGCTCCACGGACAGCTCGAAGTGCCCCCGCACCGCACGGACCACGGCGTGCAGCGTCATGGCCGCACCCCATCGGTCATCCGGCGCCCGGAGGCCATGATCACCACGATGGCCACCACGATCAGCAGCAGCGACAACGCCACCGCGCTGTCCACGTCCGCTTCGGCCTGCGCATACACCTCCAGAGGCAGCGTTCGCGTCACCGCCTGCAGGCTGCCCGCGAACGTGATCGTCGCGCCGAATTCACCGAGCGCGCGAGCGAAGCTGAGCACCACGCCGGAGCCGAGCGCGGGCAGCAGCAACGGCAGCGTCACGCGGGTGAAGACGACCCACGGGCTTGCTCCCAACGTCGCGGCGACCCGCTCGTACTGATCTCCCCCGGCACGGATGGCGCCATCCAGGCTGATCACCAGGAACGGCATCGCCACGAACGTCTGCGCCAGGACGACCGCGGCCGTGGTGAACGGGACACGCACGCCGGCGACGACGTCGAGCAGATAGCCGACGAAGCCGTTCCGCCCGAGCAAATACAACAGCGCGAGGCCACCGACAACGGGAGGCATCACCAGCGGCAGCACGACGATCGCCCGCAGCACGCGAGCTCCGCGCCGGACCCGAGCCAACACCACCGCCAGCGGCACCCCGAGCAGTACGCACAGCAGTGTGGAGATGGCGGCGGTCACCAGTGACAGCTCGAGTGCATCCAGGGAGGCCGGCGAGGTCAACAGAGCGGGCAGCCGGGCGAAGTCGACGCGAAGCAGCAAACCGGCGACCGGCAGCACGATCAGCGCCAGCCCGACCACTGCGGGGACCCACAGCAGTCGCGGCGAGCGCAGGCCGCTACGGAGCGTCGAATCCCGCGTCACGGAGCACCCGCTGCCCTTCGTCGCTCAGAACGAATTGCACGAACTGTCGCGCCAGCTTGTTCTCGGCGGCCTCCCGCAGCATCACGATCGGGTACGAGTTCGCTGCCGCGTCCGCCCCGGCGATCGGTACCCCCTCGACCTTGTCGTCGGCGGCGCGCACATCCGTGACGTACACCAGTCCGGCGTCCGCCTCTCCCGTAGCGACCTTGCCGAGCACCGACTTCACGTCCGGCTCCTCACTCGCCGGCTCGAGCTGCACCTGCGCGGCGGTCGTCAGCGCGCGAGCTGCCCGGCCGCACGGCACCTCGGCAGCGCACATGACCACCGTCAGGTCGTCTTTTCGCAGGTCAGCAAGGCCCTTGAGGCCCATCGGGTTACCTGGCGGCACGGCGATGGTCAGCTGGTTGCGCGCGAACACCCGCGGCTTGCCGTCAGCGAGACGCGCCGCGGTCACCTTCGCCATCGCCTTCTCGTCGGCCGCCGCGAAGACCTCCGCCGGTGCTCCCTCGACGATCTGCTCCGCCAGCCGGGACGACCCGCCGAAGCTCAGCCGCACATCGACGCCGTCGTGCTGCGCTTCGAACTTCTTCGCCAGCTGCTCGAAGGTCTCGGTCAGCGATGCCGCGGCGAACACCGTCACCGTTCGCGTGGCCTCCGCCGGGGAGCAGGCCGCCAGGAGCACCGCGGCCAGAGCCAGCGCGACGGTTCTCATGCCGACCTCCGCTGCGGGGTCTCCACCACGACGGTGGTGGCCTTGACAACGGCAACAGCCAACGAGCCGGGACGCAGGCCGAGTTCGCGGACCGCCTCGGAGCTCATCAGGGAGACCACCCGATGCGGCCCGCACTGCAGTTCGACCTGTGCCATCACGGTGTCGGTGACGACATCGGTGACCAGACCGACGAACCGATTGCGGGCCGACCGGTTCACTTCCGACGGGTCCGCCACCTCGGCCGCGTACTTGCGGGCCCGAGCCGCCAGCTCCTCGCCGTCGATCACCGCGCGCCCCGCGGCGTCCGTGGTCGCGGTCAACTCGCCCGCCTTGACCCAGCGGCGCACCGTGTCGTCGCTGACGGCCAGCAGCCGGGCGGCTTCTGAGATCCGATACTGCGGCACAGAATGGAGTCTAGATCCGCATCTACGGAATAATCCACGGTCAATCGTCCGCAAGACCGAATCAGCTGCTCACGGCGCGGAAATCACTGACGCGCACCCATTGCCCTCGCAGCTACCCTGGGGGTGTGACGGTCATCAACCTTGGAATCCCGCGCATGGTGCGCGACTACGGCGGAGGCGACATGGCCGGCCGCCCGGACACCCCGGGGTTGATCGACAAGTTCGGCCGGGTGGCCACGGATCTACGCGTGTCGCTGACCGATCGATGCAATCTGCGCTGCAGCTACTGCATGCCCGCGGAGGGCCTCGACTGGCTGCCGAGGGAGGACATCCTCACCGACGAGGAGTTGCTGCGGGTCCTGCGCGTGGCCGTGCAGATGCTCGGCGTCACCGACATCCGCCTGACCGGCGGGGAGCCGCTGCTGCGGCGCGGGCTCGAGGACCTGGTCGCCGAGATCACCGCGCTGCGGCCGCGCCCGCGCGTGGCGATGACCACCAACGGCATCGGCCTGGCCAAGCGAGCCCCCGCACTGGCCGCCGCCGGTCTTGACCGCATCAACGTCTCGCTGGACACGATCGACCGGCAGACGTTCACCGAGATCACCCGACGGGACCGGCTGCACCACGTGCTGGACGGCTTGCGCGCCGCCCAGGAGGCCGGGTTGCGCCCGGTGAAGGTCAACGCCGTCCTGCTGCGCGGGGTCAACGACCACCAGGCGTGCTCACTGCTGCGGTTCTGCCTCGAGCACGGCTACCACCTGCGGTTCATCGAACAGATGCCGCTGGATGCCCAGCACCAGTGGGATCGCGCGTCGATGATCACCGCCGAGGAGATCCTGCAGATCCTCTCCCGGGAGTTCTCGCTGCAGCCGAGCAACCAGGAGCGGGGCGCCGCGCCGGCCGAGCGATGGCTGGTCGACGGCGGCCCCGGTGAGGTCGGCGTCATCGCCTCGGTCACGCGACCGTTCTGCCAGGCCTGCAACCGCACGCGGCTGACCGCCGACGGTTCGCTGCGCTCGTGCCTGTTCAGTACGGACGAGGCCGATCTACGCACCGTGTTGCGCAACGGCGGCTCGGACGAGGACATCGCCAACGTGTGGCGCGCCACCATGTGGGCCAAGGGGCCGGGGCACGAGATCAACTCCGAGGGGTTCGCGCAGCCGCTGCGCCCGATGAGCGCGATCGGCGGGTGACATGCTCAAGGTCCAGGTCAACTTCTTCGCGTCGGCCCGTGCCGCGGCGGGCACCGACTCGGAAGCCATCGCACTGCCGGACGGCGCCACGGTGAACGATCTGATCGCGCGCCTGGCCGCCGATCACCCCGGCAAGCTGGAGAAGGTGTTGACCGTGGCCAGCTTCCTGATCAACGGTGTGGCGACCACCGACCGCTCGCGAACGCTGCCCGACGGCGCCCAGGTGGACGTGCTCCCACCATTCGCAGGTGGCTGAGTGCCCGGGGCGAAGTACTCCACCCACTCGTCCGAACGCCGTCACACCCTCACCCACGAAGGGCGTAACGAGCGGAAGAGTACGTGAGCTAAACCTCACCCAGCGTAATTGATCTCGGCAAGGCTACAAGCTGGTAACGACGCTCTGAACTGCGGAAACGCCGGGATCGTCGGTGAGAAATCTTCGTTACCGTGATCTAGATCACGCTTCGTTTCATTTCCGTTATCGAATCCGATTACGTACCGTCGATGCTCGGTCGGCCCCGAACCGACCGCACAACCGGGGTTCCGCTCGCCATGCCCTGTCCGGTGGAGCCCCGAACCCATCCCCCGAACGAAAGAACTCCGGGACAGGGACGCGCGGGTTGACCCCTGCTGAGTCGGCGGCGCGGAGGTACGAGTACGTCCCTATGTCTTATCGAGGCAAGCATCGAAAGCCGTCCACTGTAAGTCGCAACCTTGCTCGCGTGGCCGCGACCGGCATGGCCGTCGGTGCGCCGCTGGCGATCGCCGCGACCCCGGCCAACGCTGCCGAGTACAACCCGAACTGGGACATGCTCGCCCAGTGTGAGAGCAGCGGGAACTGGGCCACCAACACCGGCAACGGGTACTACGGTGGTCTGCAGTTCTCCGCGAGCACCTGGCAGGCCTACGGCGGCCAGGGCATGCCGCACCAGGCCTCCAAGCAGGAGCAGATCCGCATCGCGGAGAAGGTCCTCGCCGCACAGGGCCCGAACGCATGGCCCGCCTGCTCGGCCAAGACCGGCTGGTTCAACGCCGGTGGTGGCGGCCAGAGCTACCAGGGCACCAACACCGAGGGTGGTGGCGCTCAGGAGCAGCCGCAGCAGAAGCAGCAGAAGCAGCAGAAGACCGAGGAGCAGGCCCCGAAGGCCGCCCCGGAGCGTGCCCGCGTGACCAAGTCGAACCCGAACGGCGACTACACCGTCCGCAAGGGCGACACGCTGTCGGAGATCGCGGCGAAGAAGCACGTCAAGGGCGGCTGGAAGAAGCTGCACGAGCTGAACGAGGACTACATCGGCGACCCGGACCTGATCCTGGTCGGCCAGAAGATCGCGACCAAGTGATCTGACCCGGAGGGGCCCGGCGGTGGGCGCATCGCGGGCCCCTTCGCGCTCCCCGTCCCCGCTGGGCCCCGACCCCAGGGCACCCGCCGGACAAGCTGCCGCAGGGCCTCAGTGGCTCTCTCAGAGCCGCTGAGCGGCCTTGGCGGTGGTGCGCCGGCCGGAGTCCCTGCGGGTTTCGGGGCTTTCAGCGCATCTATGAGGGTGCCGACGCGCCATGCTCCGCACCCCGGCCCCGCCCCGCGCACGCTCGCCTGAAGGCCGCCCAGCACACGCTCGAGCCCACCCCGGGCACGCTCGCACATCTCGAGGTCCCGCCGCGCGCACGCTCACGCCCTCTCGAGGCTCCGCCCCGCGGCCGCGCGCCGGCCTCGCGGCGAGTCGCCGAAACCCGTCGAGGACGCGGGCGCGCCCCACGCCGAATCGACCAGCACCGTCGACAAACGGGCGCGCCACAGGCCGAATCGACCAGTGCCGTCGAGGACGCGGGCGCGCAACGGGCCGAGTCAACCAGCACTGTCGACGGACGCGCTACACGCCGACCAGAACGGTCGAGGACGCGGGCGCGCCGCACGCCGAGTCGACCAGAACCGTCGAGGAAGCCGGCGCGGCCTTACGGCGAGTTGACCCACTCGTCGGTGCCGTCGGTGAACTGCTGGTGCTTCCAGATCGGCAGCCGGGCCTTGGCCGTGTCGACCAGGTCCGCGCAGGCCGCGAAGGCTTCCCGCCGATGCGCCGCCGACACGGCGCACGCCAGCGCTACATCGCCGATGCTCAGATCCCCCACGCGGTGGCTGACCGCAACGGCCTTCATCTGCGGGTGTCGCGCGGCGACTTCGGCCACCACCGCGCGCAGGACGTCCTTGGCGGTCGGGTGGCCTTCGTAGTGCAGTGCGGCAACCGAACGGCCGCCGTCGTGGTTGCGAACCACCCCGGCGAACGACACCACGGCCCCGGCCGCTTCGTCGGCGACCAGCCGCTCGTGCTCGGCCACGTCGAGGTCGTCCTCGCTGATCTCGGCGAGGACCACCCGGGCGGTGCCGGACTCGGTCGTCGTGGGCTCAGCAGGCTGCTCAGCGACCTGCACGGCGGAACTCTGCTGCGTCTGCGGGTGATCCCCGCCGGCGAGCTGGGAGAGCGCGTGGTCGAGCACCCCGTCGAGGACCTCCAAACCGTCGGTGACCCCGCCACGTGATCCCGGCAGGTTGACGATCAGCGTGCGGCCCGCGACCCCGGCCAAGCCGCGCGACAGCACCGCGGTCGGCACATCGGGCAGGCCGGCGCGACGAACGGCGTCGGCCAGGCCGGGAACCTGGTAGTCGAGCACCTCGGCGGTGACTTCCGGAGTGCGGTCCGTCGGCGAGATGCCGGTGCCGCCGGTCGTGATCACCACGTGCACTCGCGCGCCCACGGCCTCCCGCAGTGCGGCGCCCACCGGCTCACCGTCCGGCACGACCAACGGACCTTCGACGGCGAAACCGCGCGCTGCGAGCCACTGGGCGATGATCGGACCGGTGCGGTCCGGATAGACCCCGGCGGCCGCGCGGTTCGACGCCACGATCACCCGTGCGCTGCGTGTCTGCTGGGCTTGATGGTCAGTCACGAGTCCACACACCCCGCTTTCCGCCTTCCTTGCGGTCCAGCTGCACGGCATCGAGCGTCGCCGCCGGGTCGACCGCCTTGATCATGTCGTGCACGGTCAGCCCGGCCACCGCCACCGCGGTGAGCGCCTCCATCTCCACCCCGGTGCGGTCGGTCGTCTTCACGGTGGCCACGATGCGCACCTCCGCCTCACCGAGCTCGAAGTCGACCGTGACACCGGAGATGGCCAGCGGATGGCACAGCGGAATCAGCTCCGGCGTGCGTTTGGCGCCCATGATGCCCGCGATCCGCGCGGTCGCCAGCGCGTCGCCCTTCGGCAGCCCGCCTTCGCTGATCAGGCCGATGACCTCGGGCGTCGTCCGCACCACACCGGACGCCACCGCCGTCCGGGAGGACTCGGCCTTACCGGATACGTCGACCATGCGGGCCGCGCCCGCTGCGTCGAGGTGACTCAACTCGCTCACATATGCAGGCTACTGCCGCGCAGTGCGCGTGGACGGAGCCAGTTCACCGGGTACCACGCGCACGAGCTACGTGGCCGACGAATGGTCCCGGCCGGCGGACGCGATCAGTCGCGCTTCTCCCCGCGCGCCACCGCGCTCACCGCCTCGGCCACCGCGGGCGCGACGGCCGAGTCGAACACGCTGGGCACGATGAACGACGGGTTCAACCGGTCGCCGTCCACCACGTCCGCGATCGCGTTCGCCGCGGCGACCAACATGTCGTCGGTGATGTTGCGGGCCTGAGCGTCCAGCAGGCCGCGGAACACACCGGGGAACGCCAGCACGTTGTTGATCTGGTTCGGGTAGTCGCTCCGGCCGGTGGCGACCACCGCGGCGTGCTTCTGCGCCTCGATCGGGTCGATCTCCGGGTCCGGGTTGGCCAACGCGAACACGATCGCGTCATCGGCCATCGTGGCGACCTGCTCGGCTCCGAACAGGTTCGGCGCGGACACGCCGATGAACACGTCGGCACCGACCAGCGCATCGTGCAGCGACCCGGAGATGCCGTTCTTGTTGGTCGTCTGCGCGATGTGGAGCATGTTCGCCGACTTGTCGTTGGTCTCCGTCGTGACGATGCCGTCCCGGCCGACCGCCACGATGTTGCCCGGGTTCTTCAGCTGCAGCAGCCGGATGATCGCCGAGCCCGCAGCACCGACGCCGCACACCACGATCGTGCAGTCCTCGATCCGCTTGCCCACCACCCGCAGCGCGTTGCGCAGCGCGGCCAGCACCACGATCGCCGTACCGTGCTGGTCGTCGTGGAACACCGGGATGTCCAGCTTCTCCCGCAGCCGCGCCTCGATCTCGAAGCACCGCGGGGCGCTGATGTCCTCCAGGTTGATGCCGGCGTACTGCGGCGCGAGGATCTCGCAGGTCCGGATGATCTCCTCGGTGTCCTGGGTGTCCAGGCACACCGGCCACGCGTCCACCCCGGCGAACTTCTTGAACAGTGCCGCCTTGCCCTCCATCACCGGAAGGGCGGCCGCCGGGCCGATGTTGCCCAGGCCCAGCACCGCGGACCCGTCGGTGACCACCGCGACCGTGTTGCGCTTGATGGTCAGGCGCCGCGCGTCCTCCGGGTTCTCGGCGATCGCGTTGCAGACCCGGGCCACGCCCGGTGTGTAGGCGCGGGACAGATCGTCACGGTTCTTCAACGCGACCTTGCTGGTCACCTCGATCTTTCCGCCGAGGTGGATCAGGAACGTCCGGTCGGAGACCTTGCGAACCCGAACACCCGGCAGCTTGTCCAGCGCCTCGGTCACGCCCGTAGCGTGCTCGGCGTCCAGCACATTGGCGCTGATGTCGACGACGATGGAGTCCGCGTGCGACTCCACGATGTCGAACGCGGTGAGCACCCCGCCTACCTGGCCGACCGTCGTGGTCAGATCACCCGCGGTGCTGGCCGCGGCCGGGGCTTCCACCCGGACCGTGATCGAGTAACCGGGACCAGGGACAGCCATGGGACACTCCGCTGTTGAATGTTGTCGTCGAACTTGCTCAACCGGCCCGCGGGCCGCCGTGGAGAGGTCAGGGCTCCTTGTTGATCTTGGTTTCCGGGTGCACGTAAGGCACGCGCTCCTGCGGGAAGGACACCTCACCGAACGGCGAGAGCGAACCCTGCCGGTCCGCGGCAAGCTCGCTCACCGGGACGTTCCCGTCGGGCACCTCGGGCCAGGCCGGGTCGATCCGCTCTTTGCTCACCCTCTTGCCGCCAGCCACGTCATCCTCCGCTGTCCACCGACTTCTCACCGGCGTTCGACAGCCTAAGGCATACGGTTGCCTTTTCCATCGCGAGCCCGGCGATGACCGGCCGCAGGGACGGAATGTCCGCCGGTTGGGGCGATCTGGGCCTCGCGATGATCGGCCTTTCGCCCGGACCTGCCACCGCGAAGCGTCGCTCCGTATTGTTGCCATGATGCTTGCTGACGTCTTGCGTGCCGCTTCCGACGAGCAGCTCGCCGCGCTGCTGCTGGCCCGCCGCGACCTGGCCACACCGCCGCCCGCGGACACCGAGGTCCTGGCCCGCCGGGCCGCGACGCCTGGCTCGGTCGCCCGGGCGTGCGAGCAGCTGAATGCCCGCCAGCTGGCCACCGCGGAAGCGTTGCTGCTGCTGGACGCCGACACCAAGCCGGTGCCGAAGTCAGCAATCGACGAGCTGCTGGGCATCGACGCGGCGGAGGATCTCGCCGCGCTGGAGCGCCTTGCGCTGTGCTGGTCGACCGACGAGGGCATCAGCACCCTCCCGGCCGTCCGCGAGACACTCGGACCGTTCCCCGCCGGTCTGGGCCGCAGCCTGCCCACGCCGGCCGACGCCGACGTGGCCGCGATGCTCGACGAGCTGCCGGACGACGAGAAGAACGTGCTGACCAAGCTGGCGACGGGCGCGCCGATCGGCCGTACCCGCGACGCCTCGGTCGACGTCGATCTGGAGTCCGCGCGTACACCGGTGCAACGTCTGCTGGCCCGGGGGCTGCTCGTGCGCCGGGACAGCCAGACGGTCGAGCTGCCCCGCGAGATCGGCCTGCATCTGCGCGGCGGCCGAGCATTCGGCCCGCAGACCCTTCACGAGCCGGAACTGCGCACCCGGTCGTTCAGCCAGGAGTCGGTCGACCAGACCGCCGCGGGCGAGGCGATGGAGCTGTGCAGGCAGGTCGGCGAACTGCTGTCGTCGTGGTCGCAGAACCCACCGCCAGTGCTGAAGGCGGGCGGGCTCGGTGTGCGCGAGGTGCGCCGGATCTGCCGGGAGCTGGAGATCGACGAGCCGCGGGCGGTGCTGCTCGCCGAGGTCGTGGTGGCCGCGGGGCTGGTCGCGGACAGCGGCTCGACCACGCCGGAGTTCGTGCCCACCACCCTGGCCGACAGCTGGCTGGCCACCGGGCCGGCGGCCCGGTGGGCGTTGCTGGCCGCTGCCTGGCTCGACATGCCCAGGTTGCCCGGCCTGGTGCACGACTGGCCGGACGACCGATCCGGGTCGGCACGGCGCACCGACGTGCCCGCGCCGCTGTCCGATCGGCTGCACCGTCCCACCGCACCCTCGGTGCGGCGCCGGGTGCTCGGAGCCCTTGCGGAGCTGCCACCGGGCACCGGGATCGTCGACAACGCCGAACTCATCGCCCTGCTGGCGTGGCGCAACCCCCGGCGCGGCGGCCGGCTTCGTGACGACGCCGCCCGCTGGGTGTTGGCGGAGGCGGCGGCGCTGGGGGTGATCGCGCTCGGCGCGGTCCCCTCGGCCACCCGTGCGCTGCTGGCCGACGTCGAGCCGGGCGAGACGCCGGACGACCTGCGCCGTCGCGCAACCGTGGCGATGGCCGAAGCGCTCCCCGACCCGGTCGACCACGTGCTGGTACAGGCCGACCTCACGGTGGTCGCCCCCGGCCCGCTGGAACCGGGACTCGCCGACGACATCGCCGCGGTCGCCGACATCGAGTCGGCCGGCCACGCCACGGTCTACCGGATCAGCGAGCAGTCGGTTCGGCGCGCGCTGGACAGCGGCCGCACCGCAAGCGAACTGCACGAGTTGTTCGCCAAGCGGTCCCGCACTCCGGTGCCGCAGTCGTTGACGTACCTGATCGACGACGTCGCTCGCCGGCACGGACGGCTGCGCGGCGGGGCCGCCTCCTCGTTCCTGCGCAGCGATGACGAAGTGTTGATCGCCGAGGTGCTCGCCCACCCGGCCGCGGAAGAACTCCAGCTACGCCGGATCGCCCCGACGGTGTTGGTCAGCCCGCTGCCGTTGGCCGAGGTACTTGACGGGCTGCGCGCGGCGGGGTTCTCGCCTGCGGCGGAAGGCATGAACGGTCAGGTCGTCGACCTGACTCCGCGGGGGCGCCGAGTCGCCGCCCCGCGCGGCCCAGCTCGCCGGGCCCTGCCCACCCGCAACCAGCTCTCCCCGGAGCAGGCCGAGGAGGTGGTCGCGCGCATGCGGGCAGGCGACGCAGCAGCGTCAGCGCGCCGTGGCGCAGGCGTCCGCAACGCGGGCGGCACCGGCGACACGTCCGCGACGCTCGAGCTTCTGGCCGAAGCGGTGCGCACCGGACGGCAGGTCTGGATCGGCTACGTCGACGCGAACGGCACCGCGGCACAGCGGGTGGTCACGCCGGTGCGCGTCAGTGCGGGGATCCTGGACGGCGCGGACAACGACCGGTACCCGTTGCACCGGATCACGTCCGCCGCCTATGTGGAATGACCGTGGGACGACCTACAGCGCGTGCAGGCTGTTCAGCAGCCGCTGCATGAATTCGCGGGACGACCGGTCGCCGAACGCCAGTCCGGGCTGGTGCACCAACACCAGGCCCTCGGCGGCCATGTCGGCGACGATCACCTTCACCACACCGAGCGGCAGCTGCAGCTCCGCCACGATGTCGGCCACCGTGCGGGCGTTGGCGCAGAAGTCACAGATCCTGCGGTGTTCTTCGGTGCGGGCGCCCTCGTAGCGCCTGCCCTGCTCGCTCGTGGTGACCAGCGCTTCCAGGGACAGATCCTGATCAGGCCTGGTCCGCCCACCGGTGCGCGCGTACGGCCTGGCCAGCGAGACATGTCGCGGCGCAGGCGGGCCGGCGGTTTCGGAAACCGGGTACCTGGTCGGTTCATCCATCCCCTGCATGCTCCTCACTGCGCATGATTCGTGCCGAGTCGCTCGTTCATCACGTCGACCAGCGTGGTCATCTCGTAGGCCACCTCACCGAGGTCGCAGCGGGGCGAAGCGAGCGTGGCGAGCGCGGAACCGTCGCCGATCGACATGAGGAACAAGTACCCGAGCTCCATCTCCACCATCGTCTGCGCCACCGCCCCGCCCTTGAACGAAGCGGCGGCCTCTTCCGTCAGCCGCATCAGCCGCGCCGCGATCGAGCACAACTGTTCGGCCCGCTCCGGCGGCAGTCGTCGGGAACCGGCTCGCATGCGCCCGTCCGGTTCGACGATGACCGCGTGAGCGACCCCCGCGACCCGCTGAACGAAGTCCGACACCAGCCAGCCGTAACCGGCGGACTGTCCAGCGGACGCGGTCACTAGCCCTCCTTCTCGCCTCCCGTTCCTGGCCTGCTCGCGGGCCAGGACTGCCGTGGTGATCCGACGGTCGCTGGCTGCCCGGACTCAGCGTATTCATCGCGCCGCGGCTGTCGAGCCCTACGCCGCCCTTCGGCCAAGCTTTTCATGCGTCCGCGTACCGCTTCCGGTGCACGAGAGATTGGTCGGCTACGCACCGTGGCAGCCGTCTGCCGTTCGTTGCTCCCATTGGTCCCGTTCGATCCGTTCGGCGTGCCCCTCCGGGCAGTGTGATCACGGTCGGCGCCGGAGGAGCCGCTGCCGCGGGTCGCGCCGTTCGCGGAGCCGTTGCCGTGCGCCGAGCCGCTCGAGCCACGAGCCGCGCCGCTCGAGTCGTTGCCGCGGCCCACACCGCTCGAGCCGTTTCCGCGTGCCGCGCCGCTGTTGCCACGGCTCGCACCGTTCGAGGCAGTGCCGTGCGCCGAGCCGTTCGAGGAGCCGGTGTGCTGCCGCACCGTCCGGTCGTTGTCGCCGTGCGGCGACCCGTTCGTGGGCGCCGGCTTCCCTTCTGCGGCGGCCAGCTGCGCGCTCACCTCGATCGCCGCGTGCTGCCGCCTGGTCATGCGCACCGTTCGGGAGTCCAGCTCGGGCCCGGACGACTCCGACCGAGCGGAGGTCCGCACCGGCTCGCGCTGACGTCGCGTGGGCGCATCGGGATCGGCTTCCTGCCGATCGTCCTGCGAGTCACTGCTGGTGGACACCGACGCCGGCTGGTACTCGGGCTTCGTCGGCGGTTCGGTGGCCGCCCTCCGTTTCTCCGTGCGCCGCTCGGCCGCTTGCGCCGCAGCAGCCATGTCGGCCTCGGTCAACACCTCGAAGTCCTCGCCGGAGTCCGCGGAATCCTCCTGCTCGTCCCCGCCGTCGCGATCCCGCAGCCCGGTCTGCACCTGTTCGAACCATTTGCTGAGCAGATCGCGGTAGGCGGGCATCCGCTCGGTGGGGCCGTCCTCCTCGAGCGGATGACCGGGCACCAACTCCGGGTCCGGCCTGCGCTTCTCGATCGGCGCCACCCGCGGCGGCCGCGACGTGCCCTTGGTCCGGGCCGTGCGGGCCTCCCGCACGGCCTGCCTGCGCGAGGCCGTTTCCAGCCAGTCCAGCGGCCGGTTCGGGTCGTCCTCCTCGGTCCGCCGGGTGCCCGTCGGCGGCATCTCCCCGATCAACCGCGCGGGCACGATCACCACGGCGGTCAGACCACCGGTGGGCGCGTGCCGCAACCGCACCTCGAGGCCGTTGCGCTTGGCCAATCGGGCGACCACGTACAGACCCATCCGGCGGGAGGCTTCCACGTCGATCTCCGGCGGATCGGCCAACCGCGCGTTGGCCCGGTCGATCTCCTCGTCGGTCATGCCCTCGCCGCTGTCGGTGATCTCGACCTTCCAGCAGCCTTCCCTGGTGATCGAGCTGACCACCGAGACCGGCTCGTCCTCGGACTCGTTGGTGGCGTTCTCCAGCAGCTCGGAGATGACGTGCACCACGTCGCCGACGGCATCACCACGGACGGCGATCTCCGGGATCGTGGACAGCTGCACACGCTGGTAGTGCTCGATCTCCGACAGCGAAGCGGCCATCACCTCGGACGCGGGGATCGATCCGGGAAGCATCCGCGCGAAGTCGTTGCCCGTCAGCACCAGCAGGTTCTCCGCCACTCGCCGCGATCGGGTGGCCAGGTGATCCAGCTCGAACAGTTTGGCCAGCACATCAGGGTCCTGCTCGTCGGCTTCCATGCCGTCGAGCACGTCCAGCTGCCGCTCGGCCAGTTCCTGACCGCGCCTGGCCAGGTTGAGGAACATGGCGTTGACGTTCTGCCGCAGCTCGGCCTGCTCACCGGCCAGCCGCACCGCTTCCCCGTGCACCGCGTCGAACGCCCTGGCGACCTGACCGACCTCCTCGGTGCTGTCCACCGGCACCGGCGCGACGTCGGTCTTGCGCGGATTGCGCGGATTGGCCAGCAGCCCGTGGACCGCGGCAGGCAGCCGATACTCGGCCACCTCGAGCGCGGTGCTGCGCAGCGTCCGAAGCGGACGGATCAGCGAACGACCGATGACAACGGCCAGCAGGGCGGCGATCGTGAGCAGAGCCAGCACGATGGCGCCGTCCCGCAGCGCGGACGTGCGCGCCTGGTCGGCCAACGCGTCGGTGCGTTCCTGCATCTGCGCCTGCAGGGCCTGTTCGACCTCGAACACCAGGTTGGCCATGTAGGTCGACGCGGTGTCCCACTGGGCACGATCGATGCCCTGCAACGAGCGCCCGTTCTCGCTGCGCGCGACGACCGTGTCCAGCATGTCGTTGCGTTGGTCGACCAAGGTACCGGTGACCTTGTCGTCGTACATCCGCTCTTGTTCGGGCGTCGCGAACGTCTCGAACTCGCTGCGCCAGGCCTCGAGGTCGGAGTTCGCGCCGGCCAGCTCGCGGCGCAGGTCGACCGACAGCTTGCCGACCACGAGCGCTTCGTCGACCAGGCCACGGGTGATCGACAGCTGGTCCTTGATCCGGCTCACCGCGGTGGTGGCCAGCTGCAGGCGCACCAGCTCCGGCTCACTGACCCCGGCAACCGTGCGACCACGGGCCGCCAGGATGTCCGAGATCAACGAGCCGTACCCGCTGAGCACCTTGTTCGCCGGGTACTTGTCGTGCTGAGCGCCGTAACGCAGCCGCGGCAAGCCGCCGAGTTCCTTGCGTACCTGCTCCAGGTCCTTCACGGCCGGGTCCGACATCTTCGGCTTGACCGCGTTGTAGACCTCGCTGAACGTGCCCAGCCGCGCGTTCACCCGCCTGCGCTGCTCGGCGAACTCGGTCTCGTCGTCGGCCTTGCGCCCGTTGGCCACGAACCGGACCGTCAGATCGCGCTCGCGCTGCAATGCGTGCACCAGGCCCGCCAGCGCCCGGTCGGCCGTCACCCGCGCCGACAGCTCACTGAGGTTGTTGGCCGCCCGCAACTGGGTGTTGAAGTGCAGTCCGATCAACACCAACGCGGTCAGGGTCGGGATGAGCAGGACCGCGATCAGCTTGGTGCGCAGCGACCAGTTGCGCAGCCGCCACGGCGTTCCGGACCGGGTGCGGCGCATCTGCGCGATCGTCTTGCCAAGGCGATCGCGTCCGGTGCGCGCAGGTTCGGGCGCACGGCTCACCGCGTCACCCTCCCGGGCCTTCCTCCGCACTACGCCCCTTTCGGTACTGCATCCGTCCGGCGCTCCGCGTGGGCCGGTGCCCCGTGCGGCCTACGGAGCTGCTCAGTTCTTGTGGGAACGAATGAGAACTCCTGGAGGGTAATGCGCGAGCGAAACAGAGCAAAGGTCCTGCAATTGCAGTAGTGCTTGCTGACGGAGCGTGCAGGCGGTCCGATTTGCCGGATTTCCGCGCGGCGAGAACCGCCGACGAACCGTATCCCCCAGCCGGTGCGTGCTGACTAGAATCCGCCCAGACCTGCACAATCTCCGATTCGGACGGCACACAATGCGCGTGACGCTCATCCGTCGCCTCCGGCGCCTGTCCGTGCTGGGGATGAGCATGTGCGTGGCCCTGATCGGCGTCGCTTGTACGACGATCTCACCCGAACGGCCGCATCCGGTGGAGCAGCAAACTCTCCGTGTAGCGGCCAGGGCGTCGGTCGACGTGGTTCCGCTGCGGCTCGGCGTGCGGCGCGGCTTCTTCCGCGAAGAGGGTTTGCAGCTCCGGTTCGTCAAGCAGCCCACCGACGCCGGCGTGCTCCGGGCAATCATGGACGGCACCGCCGATGTCGGCCTGGTCAGCAATTACCTGATGTTGCGCAGAGCGGCCGAGGGGACACGCTTCGAAGTGCAGGGTGAGGCGTACACGTGCGGTCCGAACACGATGGCGCTGGTTGCCCTGCCGGGGCACGGCTACGAGGTTCCGACGGACAAGCCCGACCCGATCATCGGCGTCGAACCGGGTAGGCCGTTCGGCGAGCTGGCCACCAGGATGCGGCTGTCCACCGAGGGCGTCGACCCGGACGACATCACGTTCGTCGAGCTCGGGTTCTCGGCGATGATGGATGCGCTGCACTCCGGGAAGGTCGACGCGGTGTGGATGACCGAACCCAATATCAGCCGCGCGCAGAAGGAGCACGGCGCGGAGATCATCATGGACACCGCCCGGGGCGCGCTGATGGACTTTCCGCTCTCCTCCTATGTGGCGCCGCACGACCGCGCACACGCCCGACCGGAGACGTATGCGGCTTTTCGTCGCGCCTTGGTGCGCTCGCAGGCGCTCGCGGCCGACGGTGCGGCCGTGCGTTCGGAGTTGAGCAAGCTGACCGGGCTGGACAGGACCACGACACAGATGGTCGCCCTCGGCACGTTCCCCACGTCGCTGAACGAGGGCAGGCTGCAGCGGGTGGCCGATCTGCTGCATCGCTCCGGGGTGGTGGCCGAGCGCATCGCCGTGGTCGAGCTGCTGCCGGGACGCGCCGCCTCCTGACGCACCCCGGCGGCAGAAGCTGCGTAGACCCCTTCCGCCAGGCAGTTCGTGCCGCCGCCACGCACGCAAGCCGCGGCGCGCAGCCTCATCTGGTGACCCGTGCATCACACCGAGCGGCGAGCGAGTCGATGGACGCAGCTATAAAGGACGGATGAGCAATGGTCCGTTGATCGTCCAGTCGGACAAGACCGTACTGCTCGAGGTCGACCACGAAGGTGCCGACGAGGCCCGGATGGCCATCGCGCCGTTCGCCGAGCTCGAGCGCGCACCGGAGCATGTCCACACGTACCGCATCACGCCGCTGGCGTTGTGGAACGCGCGCGCAGCCGGGCATGACGCCGAGCAGGTCGTGGACGCGCTGACGAAGCACTCGCGCTTCCCCGTCCCGCAACCGTTGCTGATCGACGTGGTCGACACCATGGCGCGCTTCGGCCGCCTCCAGCTGGTCAACCACCCGGCGCACGGGCTGGTGATGACCACGACCGACCGCGCGGTGCTGGAAGAGGTGCTGCGCAACAAGAAGATCAGTCCGATGCTCGGCGAGCGGATCGACGAGGACACCGTCGTCGTGCACCCGTCCGAGCGTGGGCGGCTCAAGCAGGCGCTGCTGAAGATCGGTTGGCCCGCTGAGGACCACGCGGGCTACGTCGACGGCGAAGCGCACCCGATGTCCCTGCGCGAGGACGGCTGGCAGCTGCGTGACTACCAGCGCCAGGCCGCGGACGCGTTCTGGGCTGGTGGTTCAGGCGTCGTGGTGCTGCCGTGCGGCGCGGGGAAGACGCTGGTCGGCGCGGCCGCCATGGCCCGCGCCGAGGCCACCACGCTGATCATGGTGACCAACACGGTGGCGGGTCGGCAGTGGAAGCGCGAGCTGTTGGCCCGCACGTCGCTGACCGAGAACGAGATCGGCGAGTACTCCGGCGAGCGCAAGGAGATCCGCCCGGTCACCATCGCCACGTACCAGGTGCTCACGCGCAAGACCAAGGGTTCCTACCGGCACCTGGAGCTGTTCGACTCCCGGGACTGGGGGCTGGTGATCTACGACGAGGTGCACCTGCTGCCCGCTCCGGTGTTCCGGATGACCGCAGATCTGCAATCCCGCCGCAGGCTGGGCCTGACCGCCACGCTGGTGCGCGAGGACGGCCGAGAGGGCGACGTGTTCTCGCTGATCGGGCCGAAGCGGTACGACGTGCCGTGGCGGGACATCGAGCAGCAGGGCTGGATCGCGCCCGCCGAGTGCATCGAGGTGCGCGTGACGCTCACGGATTCCGAGCGGATGGCCTACGCAACGGCCGACGCGGACCAGCGCTACCGGATCTGCTCGACGGCGCGGTCGAAGACGCCGGCGATCAAGTCGATCGTGAACAAGCACGCCGACGAGCAGGTGCTGATCATCGGCGCCTACCTGGAGCAACTCGAAGAGATCGGCGCGGAGCTGGACGCCCCGGTGATCCAGGGGTCGACGCGCACGGCCGAGCGCGAGCGGCTGTTCGACGCGTTCCGCTCGGGCGAGCTGCGTGCGCTGGTGGTGTCGAAGGTGGCGAACTTCTCCATCGACCTGCCCGAGGCAGCGGTGGCCATTCAGATCTCCGGCACCTTCGGGTCGCGCCAGGAGGAGGCGCAGCGGCTCGGCAGACTGCTGCGGCCCAAGGCGGACGGACGGCAGGCGCACTTCTATTCGATCGTCGCGCGAGACACCGTGGACGCCGACTACGCGGCCCACCGGCAGCGTTTCCTCGCCGAGCAGGGCTACGCCTACACCATCCGCGACGCGGAGGCCTTCGAAGGCTGATTTCCGCAGGTCAGCGGCACTGTGTAAGGATTGATGAGAGCTACTTCACGTCCGACTGCGTGATCCCTTACCCGCGGGCCGCCGATGCCCTTACCCGGGCCGAATCACGAGGCGAATGCCTGATGTCGGCGGGTGGGCCTTACCCCGACTCTGGTAATCGAGGCGGAAGTAGGAGGCCCGAAGTGAACGATTACATCTACACCAAGCTGGCTAACGAGCGGGCCAACACGTTGCGCGCGGAGGCCAAGGCCGAGCGCGCGGGGAAAGAGATCCTGGCTCGTCGCACCGACAGCCGGCCGCACAGGGAAACCCGCCGGGCGCGCCGCTCGCTGCGTTCGGCCCACTGACCCGGGCACCCGGGCGCCATGAGGTGTCTGGCTGTACTCGTTGATGTCGAGCAGCGTCCGGGTAGTCCGAGTAGTCGCCGCGGGTCGTTCGGGGATTCACCCGCAGCGGTTGCTGACAGACAAGGCCCTGCCGCTCCCCTCCTCCGGGGTGGCAGGGCCTTGTTGTGTTGCACGGCCTGGTTGTGCGACAGGGCCTTGTTGTGCTGCACGGCCTGGTTGTGCGACAGGGCCTTCTTGTGCTGCAGGGCCGTGTCGTCCGGGCCTTGTTGTCGGCTCGGGGTCAGGCCTTGGCGGCGGCCGCACCGCTGGCTTGGCCTGCGTGCTTGCCTTCGGCGAACTCCTCGACCATCTTCGCGCAGAACGCGGGCAGGTCGTCCGGCTTGCGGCTGGTCACCAGGCCGTTGTCCACCACGACCTCCTCGTCGACCCACTCCGCGCCGGCGTTGATCAGGTCGGTGCGCAGGCTGGGCCACGAGGTCATCCGACGCCCGCGCACCACGTCCGCCTCGATGAGCGTCCACGGCGCGTGGCAGATGGCCGCCACGGGCAGCTGCCGGGAGAAGAACTCACCGATGAACCGCACGGCGGACGGGTTCATCCGCAGGTTGTCCGGGTTGGCTACCCCGCCAGGAAGGACCAGCCCGTCGTAATCCTCCACCGAAGCGGCCTCCACGGACTCGTCCACGGAGAACTGGTCGCCCTTGTCCAGGTGGTTGAACGCCTGGATGGAACCACGCTGGGTGGACAACAGCTTCGGGGTGCCGCCCGCCTGTTCGACGGCCTTCCAGGGCTCGGTCAGTTCGACCTGCTCGGTGCCCTCGGGTGCGACCACGAAAGCGATCGTCTTGCCTTCCAGGGTGTTAGCCACTGCTACCTCCTCTATCGGTACCAGCGGGTTGCACACTGGCCGGGTGGCTCAAACCTCGTGCCAGGATGGGGACTCGATGGACGTTCATGTCTACGCGATTCCGCTGCGCAATCGCTTCCGCGGCGTCACCGTGCGCGAGGGCGTGCTGCTGCGCGGTCCGGCAGGCTGGGGCGAGTTCTGCCCGTTCGACGACTATTCCGACACCGAATCCGTGCCGTGGCTGCTGTCCGCGCTGGAATCGGCGAACGAAGGCTGGCCCGCGCCGGTGCGGGACCGCATCGAGGTGAACACCACGGTTGCGGTGGTCCCGCCAGAGCGAGCGTTCGAGCTGGTACGAGCCTCCGGAGCGCGGACGGCGAAGGTGAAGGTGGCCGCGCCCGAGGTAGGCCTGGCCGACGACTGCGAGCGAGTCGCCGCGGTGCGGGATGCACTGGGGCCGGACGGTGCTGTGCGGGTCGACGCGAACGGCGCCTGGGATGTCGACACCGCGCTGACGGCGATCCGGCAGCTGGACCGGGCCGCGGGCGGGTTGCAGTACGTGGAGCAGCCGTGCGCCGGCCTGGACGAGCTGGCGGCGGTCCGGCGCAAGCTCGACGTGCCGATCGCGGCCGACGAGTCGATCCGGCGGGCCGACGATCCTCTGCGGGTCGCGGTCGCCGAGGCAGCGGATGTCGCCGTGGTGAAGGTCGCCCCGCTGGGCGGGGTTCGCCGGGCCCTGCGGGTCGCCGAAGCCTGCGGGCTGCCGTGCGTGGTGTCGTCCGCGGTGGAGAGCAGCGTGGGGTTGGCCGCCGGGGTCGCGCTGGCCGCCGCGCTGCCCGAGCTGGGTTACGCCTGCGGCCTGGGCACGCTCAGCTTGCTGACCAGGGACGCGGCGCGGCCGTCGCTCGGCCCGGTCGACGGATACCTGCCGGTGTTGACCGAGCCACCGCAGCCCGACCCGGACGACTTCCCCGCGGCCGACGAGGCGACCACACGACGCTGGCTCGACCGGCTCGAGCGGGTACGGGCGCTGGCGCAGGATCAGGGTTGATTCAGGGTCGCTCCCCGATGTGCGCGGCCGCTGCGGGGACGACCCTGGAGTCATGACTGAGACGAACACGTCGACCACGAAGCGGCTGCGGCGCAGCACCACCGACCGGATGCTTGCCGGCGTGTGTGGTGGCTGGGCGGCCTACCTCGGGGTCGACGCCGCGATCCTGCGCATCCTGCTGGCCGCCGCCACGGTCTTCGGTATCGGCACCCCGGTGCTGCTCTACGTGATCTGCTGGGTGCTCATGCCGGAGGAGTGATCATCCGGGAACACCGGCACGGCCTCCGCCGTTGTAGCCCTGACGCTGCCACTTCCGGAGGTGCCCGTGCCCATTTCCCATGACGCTGGAGCCGAATTCGACCGTCAGGTGCAGAACCTGGTGGACAAGGGCTATCCGGCGGCCGCTGGAGTGTCCGAGTCCGACCTGCGCGCGCTGGTCGCCCCGCTGCGTGAGCACGCCGTCGCCGGTGAGCCCACCCGGGCGCGGGTGCCCTTCGTGCTGGTCATCAGCCCGAGACTGGTGCCGATCCCCGAGCAGATCGCCCGCACCGAGCTGAACGGCAACCCCGGGTTCAGCGTGTTCGACCCGGAGGACATCGGCCGATTCGACCCGATCGAGGACGTCACGATCCCGCCCGGCGATGCTTACCTGGTGACGGACGTCGATCGTGGCGCGGCCACCCTGAACGTGGCGCCGAACAAGGCGCTGCCGCACATTCTCGAACAGGGCCGCTCGCCGTTGACGGTGGCCGAAGGCATCGCGTTCATCACCCAGTTCCCGGCCTCGCTGGAGAAGAACAACTGTTTCTCGCTGCTGGCTTCCCGGTGCGGGGACAAGCGCGTGCCTGCGCTGTGGATCAGCCAGAAGGCGCCGAAGCTCGGGTGGTGCTGGGCGGGGAATCCGCACACGTGGCTCGGGTCGGCGTCCTGCGCCGGACGGACCGGGTGAGCCGAGGCGGCCGGCTCCGGGCGAGCCGAGTGCGCCGAGGCGACCCGCGCCGGGGCGAGGCGGCCGGCTCCGGGCGAGCCGAGCGGTTGCCCCGACCGAGCAGGTTGAGCAGGCCGCGCCGAGCGAGCCGAGGCGGCCGGCTCGGGCGAGCCGAGTGCGCCGAGGCGACCCGCGCCCGGGGCGAGGCAGCCTGCCGCGGGCGAACTGAGGCAGCCTGCCGCAGGCGCTCCGGGTGAGCCGCTACGCGGACCGCCGAACCGCGGGCGAGCCGCCCGTTCCGCACACATGCGAAAGGCCCGGGTGCTCGGCACCCGGGCCTTTCGTGTGGCTCGACCTTGACGGTCGCCGAAGCCGGCGTCCGTCAGAAGTCCATGCCGCCCATGCCGCCGGTCGGGTCGGCCGCGCCGGCCTTCTCCTTCTCCGGCTTGTCGGCGACAACGGCCTCGGTGGTGAGGAACAGACCGGCGATCGACGCGGCGTTCTGCAGCGCCGAGCGGGTCACCTTGGCCGGGTCGATGACGCCGGCGGCGACCAGGTCCTCGTACTCACCGGAAGCGGCGTTCAGGCCGTGGCCCTCGGGCAGGGACTTGACCTTCTCCACCACGACGCCGCCCTCGAGACCGCTGTTGATGGCGATCTGCTTGAGCGGAGCCTCCACCGCCACCTTGACGATGTTGGCGCCGGTGGCCTCGTCGCCCTCGAGCTTCAGACCGTCGAACGCGGCCTTGGAAGCCTGCAGCAGCGCGACGCCACCGCCTGCGACGATGCCCTCCTCGACCGCGGCCTTCGCGTTGCGCACCGCGTCCTCGATGCGGTGCTTGCGCTCCTTCAGCTCGACCTCGGTGGCGGCACCCGCCTTGATGACGGCCACGCCACCGGCCAGCTTGGCCAGCCGCTCCTGCAGCTTCTCGCGGTCGTAGTCCGAGTCGCTGTTCTCGATCTCGGCGCGGATCTGGTTGACCCGGCCCTGGATCTGGTCCGCGTCGCCGGCACCCTCGACGATGGTGGTCTCGTCCTTGGTGATGACGGCCTTGCGGGCCTTACCCAGCAGCGACAGGTCGGCGTTCTCCAGCTTCAGGCCGACGTCCTCGGTGATGACCTGGCCGCCGGTCAGGATCGCGATGTCCTGCAGGATCGCCTTGCGGCGGTCGCCGAAGCCCGGCGCCTTGACGGCGGCGGACTTGAACGTGCCGCGGATCTTGTTGACGACCAGGGTGGCCAGCGCCTCGCCCTCGACGTCCTCGGCGATGATCAGCAGCGGCTTGTTGGTCTGCATGACCTTCTCCAGCAGCGGGAGAAGGTCCTTGACGTTGGAGATCTTCGAGCCGTACAGCAGGATGTACGGGTCCTCCAGGACGCACTCCTGGCGCTCCGCGTCCGTGACGAAGTAGCCCGAGATGTAGCCCTTGTCGAAGCGCATACCCTCGGTGAGCTCCAGCTCGAGGCCGAAGGTCTGCGACTCCTCGACGGTGACGACGCCTTCCTTGCCCACCTTGTCCAGCGCCTCGGCGATCAGCTCACCGATGGTGCGGTCGGCCGCGGAGATGGACGCCGTCGCGGCGATCTGCTCCTTGGTCTCGACCTCCTTGGCGGACTTGTGCAGCTGCTCGGTCACCGCCTCGACGGCCTGCTCGATGCCGCGCTTGAGGGCGACCGGGTCGGCGCCGGCCGCGACGTTGCGCAGGCCTTCCTTCACCAGGGCCTGAGCCAGCACGGTGGCCGTGGTGGTGCCGTCACCGGCGACATCGTCGGTCTTCTTGGCGACTTCCTTGACGAGCTCGGCCCCGATCTTCTCCCACGGGTCCTCGAGCTCGATCTCCTTGGCGATGGATACACCGTCGTTGGTGATGGTCGGCGCGCCCCACTTCTTCTCGAGCACGACGTTGCGGCCACGCGGGCCCAGCGTCACCTTGACGGCTTCGGCGAGGGTGTTCAGGCCGCGCTCGAGACCGCGGCGGGCGTCCTCGTCGAACGCGATCAATTTGGCCATGTCGGTATGGTCCTCCGGTATTGGGCGCCGTAACGGCAGCTTCCACGGCCGCACGGCAGGACTCTTACAGCTTGGCCAGGCTCGGTGCCCGCGACGGACGACCTGCTCTGCATCAGAGCGGCCTCACCGTCCCGACCTAGCACTCTCACATCGAGAGTGCCAACTCCGTGTTTAGCACTCTCGGTGTTCGAGTGCAAGTTGACCCCCCGGTATTGAGAGGCGTCGCACCGAGCCTGTCACGCGGCACGCGAGCGGGATGCGGCGGCCCCCTGCTTCGGGAGCTGCCGGACGCCTCCCGACGCCCCGCTCGGCCCCACGGATTGCCTGCCCTCGCGGCCTGCCGACGTACCCTGCCGACCGGCACCCCTCAGCGCACGTTAGTCCGTTTCATCCGCTTTGTAACGCTTTCTGGCGGAACGTCGACTGGTACGTCGAGGGGCTCCTGCTGGGCCGTTCGGCCCGTCATTCCAACCCGTTACCTCGCCGGTTTGCTGCCAGCTGCCGGCCGATGCGTCGTGCGCGCTTCCTCCAGCAGCGAACGCGACACCCACCACGAGACGAAGGAACGTTGATGACCAAGCGCAAGACCATCGCCGCCGGGGCTGTCCTGACTGCCGCCCTGCTGACACTCGCGTTCACCGGCACCGCCAGCGGCGCGAACACGGTGCGATCCTCCGACATCGTCAACCGCACGATCGTCGAGGTCGACGTCAAGCAGAACAGCCTGACCGGACTGAACATCAAGAACGGCTCGATCAACGGCGGCGACATCCGCCAGGGTGCGATCACCACCGACCAGATCAAGGCGGGCACCATCTCCGAGCAGGACCTGGACAAGGAGTTGCAGAGCAAGCTGAACCCCGGCCCGGCCGACACCGGCTTCGAGGCGGACGGGCCCTACCCCGGCGAGACCGACCTGGGCAAGATGGAGGGCCAGGGCGACAACTCGGACGAGCTGGTCAAGGGCGACGAAGGCAAGTCGGTGCAGACCGTGTGGGTGCAGTGCGCCCCGAAGAAGGTCGCGATCGGCGGCGGCTTCCACCTGGCGGCCGACGCTTCGCTGACGGCGAAGAAGAACCTTCATGTGACGGCGTCCGAGCCGGCTCAGGTTCGCGAGCGCGAGCTTCTCACCAATCCGGAGAAGATCCCGGGCGACGCGGCGGACTCGTTCCAGCCGAACGCGTGGCGTGTCGACGTCATCAACGAGGGCAGCGACGACGTGGTCGTCCGCCCGTGGGTCGTCTGTGTCTACGGCGGCTGACCCATCCTGATCCCGGCCCCGGTTCGCCCGGCGCGGACCGGGGCCGTTCCATCAGCCGGCTGCCGCGATGATGACGATCACGATCACCAGCACCGCGATGACACCGCACAGCACCGGCACCAACCAGGCAGGCGGTCCTTTGCTGGTGGCCACCGCGGGCGACGCGGTGAACGCCGAGCCCGCAGCAGGCTGCGGTGGCCGCACGCGCACCGGGTCGGACATCGCGGAGCCGTAGCCGGGCGGCGCACCGAACTGCGGCCCCGGTGGTCGTTGCAACGGCGGCATGGCGTGGGGCGGCTGCGGGCGCTGCATCTGGTGCGGGCCGCTGCTCCCCGGCCCGGACGGCCTGCCACTCGGCGGCCGCGACCCGTTCGGCTTCTCCGTCAGCACCTCACGGGCGGCGGTGATCAGCTCGACACAGCTGCCGAACCGCTCCTTCGGGTTCTTCGCCATGCCGCGCGCCAGCACGGCGTCGATGGCCGGCGGCAGATTGCGCGCGTGCGCCGTCACGCGCGGCGGCGGGGTGTTCAAGTGCCCCTTGATCACCGTCGGCACATCGCCGGTGAACGGCGGCCGCCCGGTCAGGCACGCATACAGCACACACGCCAGCGCGTACTGATCCGTCCGGCCGTCCAGCGGCTCACCGCGCAGGTGCTCCGGCGCCGCGTACGTCGGTGATCCGAGAAAATCACCCCCACGGGTGCGGTGACCGGTCGCGCCGCGCCTGGTCAATCCGAAGTCGGCGACGTAGACGTGCTCCCGGATCGACTCCCGCTGGGTCACCAGCACGTTGGCCGGCTTGACGTCCAAGTGGACCAGACCACGCTTGTGCAAGGTGTCCAGCGCGTCGGCGACCTGCTCGAGCAGGCTCAGTGCGCGGGACGGCTCGATCGGGCCGCCGGAGATGATGCTGGCCAGATCGGCACCGTCCACCAGCCGCATGCCGATGTAGTGCATGCCGTCCAGTTCGCCGAAGTCGTACAGCGGCACGATGTTGGGATGGTCGATGGCCGCGGTGTTGCGCGCCTCGTCGACGAACCGCTCACGGAACTCCGCATCGGCCCCCAGGTGCTCGCCGATCACTTTCAGCGCGACCTTGCGTCCCAGCCGCACGTCGGTGGCGCGGTACATGACGCTCATGCCGCCCTTGCCGAGGACGCTCTCGATGCGATAGTTGCCCAGCCTGCGGCCGGTCAGATCGGACGCGTCCCTGGCGGGGCGTTCCCCCGCCTCCGGGTCGGCAGCCGCCTCGTCCGGCATGCTCATCCCTTCTCTGCCTGCTCGCCGACAGCCTAGACCGACGCGCGCGGTGAACGGGCGCGGGACAACACGGTTCCCGGCCCGGCGAAGTCGAGCAACAGGCCCTCGCCGGTGCGCAGCGACTGGTGGCCCGCGGGATCGATCGCCCGCAACCTGCACTGCATGCCCTCCGGGTAGGCCAGCAGGTACGCGGGGTTCATGGAGATCAGTTCGCCGTGCCCGAGCTCGAACGCGTCGATCGGCCCCGCGCAGGTCAGCACCAACGTGCCCATGCCGCTGCAGTACTCGAGAAACCCCGCGTCGGATCCGAACAGCGGGGCGAACCCCGGCCACTGCGGATTACGGCGCACGCCGGGCGGCTCCGCCAGCACGGCGTCCCGGGCGACACACCAGCCGCGCTGACCGTCCAGCTCCAGCGGGTAGACATCACCGGCAGTGTCGGGCGCCAGGTCGATCCAGCCACCGTCGGCAGGCGCGGTGAACACCGCCAGGCTGCCCTTGCCGCGCCCGTCGGTCGTGATGGTGACGCCGAAGCTGCAGGCCAGCAGGGCGTTGCGGTCGGCGCGCACGGCCTCGCCGCCGGCCAGCGCCAAGCGCGCGACACCGAACGACGGCGTGTGCCGGGTGTGAACCTCCACCACGTTCCTCCGTTCGCGCGATAAGCGACTCCAGCGACAGCAGAGTGTGGCATGACCGGCAGACGCGGGATGATGTGCTCACCATGACCAGAGCGAACTCACACTCCACGGCCCCCCGATCGGTCGGCGAACACCGCGCGGTGATCGCCGATCTCATGCCTGCGCGACGGGTCGGCATCTTGCCGTTGCGCGACTGCGTCGGGCTCGTGCTGGCCGACGACGTCAGCGCGGACGTCGACCTGCCACCGTTCGACAACTCGGCGATGGACGGCTACGCGGTACGGGCCGAAGACGTGGCGGGAGCGGGCGAGCAGCCCGTAGTCCTGCCGGTCACCGCGGACATTCCAGCGGGCCGCACGGACGTTCCCGCGCTCCAGCCCGGCACCGCGCACCGGATCATGACCGGGGCCCCGATGCCGTCCGGCGCGGACACCGTGGTGAAGGTCGAGGACACCGACGCGGGCACGGAGAACGTCACCATCCACGCGGCCCCTCCGGTCGGGACCAGCGTGCGACGTGCTGGTGAGGACATCCGCAAGGACGCCCTCGCGCTGACCGCGGGCACCCGCCTCGGCCCGGCGCAGCTCGCGCTCGCCGCCGCCATCGGCCGCGGCGAACTGCCGGTGTGGTTGCCGCCGAAGGTGCTCGTGGTGGCCACCGGCTCGGAGCTGGTCGTCCCGCCCGCTCCCCTGCAACACGGCCAGATCTACGAGTCCAACTCGGTCTACCTGGCCACCGCCCTGGAATCGCTCGGCTGCCAGGTCGATGTGCTCCGCGCGGTCGCGGACGACGTCGACACCTTCCTGCAGGCCCTGAGGTCCCGCGCGGCCGACGTCGACCTGGTGGTGACGTCCGGCGGGGTGAGCGCGGGCGCCTACGAGGTGGTGAAGGACGCCCTCACCGCCCGCGGAGTGGAGTTCACCAAGGTCGCCATGCAGCCGGGTGGGCCGCAGGGCTGCGGGCGCATCGACGCGACGCCGATCGTGACGCTGCCCGGGAACCCGGTCAGCGTGGCGGTGTCGTTCGAGGTGTTCCTGCGTCCCGCGCTGCTGGGCCTGCTCGGCCATCAGCAGACCGAACGGCAACGCGTCCGGGCACGGCTGCTCGAGCCTCTCACCGCCCCGGCGGGCAAGCGACAGTTCCGGCGCGGCTACCACGAGTGGGACGAAGGCAGCGTCACCGGCACGGTCGGCCCGCGCGGCGGCCCGGGCTCGCACCTGCTGGCGGCGTTCAGCCAGGCGAACTGCCTGATCGACATCCCGGAGGACACCACCGAGCTCGCCGAAGGCGACCTCGTCGACGTGCTGCTGCTTACCTAAGATCGAACACATGGGTCTGCTCGCCTGGATCGTGTTCGGTGCCCTGGCCGGTTGGGCCGCCAACGTGGTGGTCGACGGCAGGCAACGCCGCCGCCGCGGCTGCCTGGTCAGCGTGCTCATCGGCGTGGTCGGCGCCGCGCTCGGCGGGCTGATCTACCGGCTCATCACCGGCAGGGAGAAGTTCTTCGAGTTCGACTTCGGCAGTTTCGGTGTCGCGGTGCTCGGCGCGATCGTGCTGCTGGTTCTGCTGAAAGCCGTCACCGGGGAGCTTTCTCGCAGGCGGTAGCGTAAAGGCGTGGCCAGACCCGAAACGCCCGCGCCGGAGTCGAGCATGCGCGGCACAGTGCAGCACGCTGCCCAGCTCGCGCGGCAGACGATCCCACCGATGCACCCGGCGGGTCGTCCGTTCGTGCTCGGCGCGTTGGCAGGCGCCTTGGCACTGCGTAAGCTCGCCCGTCCGCTCGGCACGCTCGGCTTCATCGGCGCGGCCGCGACGGCGTGGTTCTTCCGCGAACCCAAGCGGGTCCCGCCGGCGCGGGACGACGTCGCGGTGGCTCCCGCCGACGGCGTGGTGTCGCTGATCGAGGAGGCGGTGCCACCGCCCGAGCTGGGCATGGACCCCCAGCCGCGCACGCGGGTGAGCATCTTCCTGTCGGTGTTCGACGTGCACGTCCAGCGCGTGCCGGCGTCCGGTCGCGTTCAGCGCGTGGCCTACCGGCCGGGCAAGTTCCTCTCCGCTGATTTGGACAAAGCCAGCGAGGAGAACGAACGCAACAGCGTCCTGCTGCGCACGACGAGCGGCCACGAGCTGGCCGTCGTGCAGATCGCCGGATTGGTCGCACGCCGCATCGTGTGCCAGGTGTCCGAAGGCGACACCGTGCACGTCGGTCAGACCTACGGCCTCATCCGGTTCGGATCCCGGGTCGATCTGTATCTGCCCGCGGGCAGCACGCTGTCGGTGCGCGTCGGCCAGCGCACCATCGGCGGTGAGACCACCGTGGCCGAGCTGCCTGCTGACCATCAGGAGTCGTCGAAGGCATGAAGCCTGCGAGTGGGGTCCGTCTACTCCCCAACGCCATCACCGTGCTCGCCCTGTGCGCGGGGTTGTCGTCGGTGCAGTTCGCCCTGCGGGGCAGCTTCGGGTTGGCGATCGCGTGCGTGGTCGTGGCCGCGGTCCTGGACAGTCTCGACGGACGCATCGCGCGGCTGTTGGACGCCACGTCGAAGATGGGCGCCGAGCTGGACTCGCTGTCCGACGCGGTCTCGTTCGGGGTGGCGCCCGCGCTGATCCTGTTCGTCTGGCAAGCGGACGGCAACCGGTTCGGCTGGGTGGCCGCGTTGATCTTCGCCGTCTGCATGGTGCTGCGCCTGGCCAGGTTCAACACGCTGCTCGACGACGACGATCAGCCGCCGTACGCCAACGAGTTCTTCGTCGGGGTGCCTGCGCCCGCCGGTGGCCTGCTCGCGCTGATGCCGGTCATGGCCTCTGTGGCGTTCGGCACCGGTTGGTGGTCCGACGGCCCGGTGGTGTGGGGCTGGATCATCGCGATCGCGCTGCTCGCCATCAGCCGTATCCCGACGTTGTCGGTGAAGGCGGTCAAGGTTCCCGCGAAAGCGGTCGCCCCACTGCTGGTCGGCGTCGGCCTGCTCGCCGCCGCGGTGATCCAGTTCTCGGTGATCACGTTGATGGTGCTGCTGCTCGGCTATCTGGCCCACATCCCGTACGCGGTGCACCGGCACCACTGGCTGGCCAATCACCCCGAGGCGTGGGACGTCCCGCCGCGTGAGCGTCGAGCCATCCGGCGCAGTGGTCGGCGGGCTCGGCGACTGGGTATCCGGCGTCCGCGCGTGGCGCGCATCGCGGGAGCTCGGGCACGGTTGTCCCGCGGTGGCTTGAGCGCGGCGGACACTCGGCGGGCCGCCCGGTCGGCCAACGGGCACCGTGGCGAACGGCAGCGCGACTGGCGGCGCATCGGCCTGCGTCGCAACAACCCAGGACGCTGATCCTGACCTTGCCCGCGGCCGCTCGCGACTAGGCTCACGACCATGCCGCTCACCGGGAGAGAAGCGTGACCGAACCGCAGTTGACCTTGACCGTCCGCCTCACCCCGTCCGCCCTCGACACCCGTCGCGGCGTGGTGCGGTTGCACCGTGAGGTCATCGACGCCCTCGGGCTGCGAGCGTGGGACGCCGTGCGGCTCATCGGCTCCCGGATCAGCGCCGCGCTCGCCGCCCCGGGCGAGGACGGCCAGCCGACGGGTGTCGTGCTCGTCGACGACGTGACGCTGTCCAACCTCGGGCTCACCGAAGGCGCGGAGGTCGTCGTCGCTCCGGCCACCGTGGCCCACGCCCGCACCGTGACCGTCGCCGGTTCGCGCATGGCCACCTCGTCGCTGCAGGCCGACACGCTGCGGTTGGCGCTGATGGGCAAGGTCCTCACCGCCGGGGACGCGGTCTCGCTGCTGCCGCAGGACCTCGCGCCGGAGCCAGGGGTCGACCCGGCCCAAGCCCGCACCACGTTGTCCCGGGCCATCGGTGCCACGTGGACGTCCGAGCTGCTGACCATCACCGCCACCGATCCCGACGGACCGGTGTCGGTCGGGCCGTCGACGGTGGTGGGCTGGCGGCACGACCCGCCTCGGCCGAACCCGAGCCGGCCGGCGGTGACCACAGCAACGACCACGGCGACACCGACGGCGTCACCGGCCACGCAAGCCACCACGCAGACGGAGTCCGTGCGAGTCCTTGTGCAACAGCCGGAGCCCGAGCTGCCAAAACCCGTCCCGGTCGCCGACCTCGCCGGCGCGCGCTCCGTGGCGCAGACGTTGACCGAGTGGTTCGACCTGGCTTTCCGTCATCCCGAGCTGTTGGAGAAGCTCGGCGCGTCCGGACAGCTCGGCGTGCTGCTGGCCGGCCCGGAGGGCGTCGGCAAGACCACGGTTGTGCATTCGGTGGCGCACGCGGCTGATCTGCCCGTGTCGCTGCTCGCCGGGCCGTCGGTCGCGGTACTCGAACCGAACGCGGCCGTCGCGGCGCTTGAGGCTGCCGTGGAGCGTGCTCGTCAGCAAGGGCCCGGTGTCCTGCTGGTGACCGACGTCGATGCGTTGCTTCCGGCCCACCAACCGCCCCCGGTGGCGACCGTGCTGCTCGACCGCCTGCGCGCGGCCATGACCACGCCGGGCCTGGCGGTGGTCGCCACGACGGCTCACCCCGAGGCGGTGGACCCGCGCCTGCGCACGGTCGGCCTGCTCGATCGCGAGCTCGGGTTGTCCTTGCCCACCAAGGAGGTCCGGACCGAGCTGCTGCGGATCTTGCTCCGCGACGTCCCCCTGGAAGCAGACACCGACCTGGGAGCCATCGCGGAGCAGACGCCGGGTTTCGTGGCTGCGGACCTGCTCGCTCTGCGCCGCGACGCCGCGCTGCGGGCCGCCGTACGTCAGCGCGACGCGGACAACCCGGTCATCTCCCAGCAGGACCTGCTCGACGCGCTGCAGACCGTACGGCCGATCTCGATGTCGGAGTCCGACACGCTGGCCACCGGCGGCCTGACGCTGGACGACGTCGGCGACATGACCGAGGTGAAGCAGGCCCTGACGGAGTCGGTGCTGTGGCCGCTGCGCTACCCCGACTCGTTCGCCCGGCTCGGGGTGTCCGCACCGCGTGGTGTGCTGCTCTACGGCCCACCCGGCGGCGGCAAGACGTACTTGGTCCGCGCGCTGGCGGGCACCGGCGCGCTCAACGTGTTCGCCGTGAAGGGCGCGGAACTGATGGACAAGTGGGTGGGCGAGTCCGAGCGGGCCGTCCGCGAGCTGTTCCGTCGCGCCCGGGATGCCGCGCCGTCACTGGTGTTCCTGGACGAGGTCGACGCGCTGGCGCCGCGTCGCGGGCAGTCGTCGGACTCCGGGGTCTCGGACCGCGTGGTCGCTGCCCTGCTCACCGAGCTGGACGGTGTCGAGCCGATGCGCAACGTCGTGGTCCTCGGCGCGACCAACCGCCCTGAGCTGGTCGACCCCGCGCTGTTGCGGCCAGGACGCCTGGAGCGGTTGATCTACCTGCCGCCACCGGACGCCGAGGCCCGCACGGCCATCCTGCGCGCCACGGCGAAGAACACCCCACTGGCCGACTCGGTCGACCTGGACGCGCTGGCGGAAGAGCTGGACGGGTACTCGGCGGCCGACTGTGCCGCACTGATCCGGGAGGCTGCACTCACCGCCATGCGGGAATCGTTGGAGGCCACCGAGGTGACGGCCGACCACCTGGCGAAGGCGCGGGAGAACGTCAAGCCTTCGCTGGATCCGGAACAGCTGGCGGCGCTGGCGGCGTATGCACAGTCGCGCTGAGCGCGGAACTAGTCGCTGAGCGCCCCACCCTCGATGACCCCGTGGCCTCGGCTCACGCGGAGGAGACTTGCTGTGTCCTCCAGCAGGGATGCCAGTTCTTCTGCGCGGTCAGTGGTCAGCATCCTGCAATCCCGAGCCGCGCTGTCGAGTGCCCACTGCAATTGACGGAGCACCACGGCCAGCTCCATGTCGTCTCTCGTCACAGGGCCTGCACCTGGTGGATGGCGTCCCCTGGCCAGAACCCACATTTGGCGCACGGGTAGTTCGGGTGGCGGTAATCGTAGGCATGCGGAGTGCATGCCCACTCGTTCCGGCTCAGCGACAAGGCCCCGCCCGCTTCTGCCCTGACGGCGCCTGGCCCTCGGCGGGCACTGTCGTCACAGTCGGCATATCGAGCCCGTTGCGGCAATGGAGAACTCGCCCCCTGTGCGTGCAGTCTTACCAAAGCGTTGATGTGTTCGTTCGCATAAAATCGCATTTTCAACGGACGAGAAACGGCCTACCGGGACATCTCAGGACGTCCTGGGACGCGTGACATTTCGGTTGGCGTCCCATCGAGTACCAAAAGGGGCACGGTGCCGAACGAGCGACTGCGTGGGTGTATCTCAGCGGCCGGGCTGACGGTCGCTGAACTAGCCGAACAGGTGGGCGTGGACCGCAAGACGGTCGAACGGTGGATCACCAAGCACCGGCTTCCCTATCGCGATCATCGCTGGAAAACCGCTGCCATCCTGGGCTGCGACGAAACGTATTTGTGGCCACAACTCAACGAGGACCCGGTGACGCACGAGGCGTCGAACGCGGAACTGGTTCGCCTCTACCCGAGCCGGGGAAGCGTTCCCTACACATTGTGGACCCAGCTAATCGACAACACAGAGGAAGGGCTCGATATCCTCGTGTACTCGGGACAATTTCTCTTCGACAGTCGACCCGATATCCCGGATGTGTTGATCGAGAAAGCCGGAATCGGGGTACGTGTTCGCCTGCTGTTCGGCGACCCGGATTCCACCGCGGTCAGTCTTCGCAGTGCCGAGGAGGGCCTGCCTGCTACCGCCTTGGCGAACCGGATCAACATCGTCCTGAGCTACCTGAACAAGATTCTCGACAGACCGGGTATCGAGGTACGGCTGCACGACACCCCTTTGTACAACTCAATCTACCGCAGTGACACGACGATGCTGGTGAACCCCCACACCTACGGGTCCGGTGCGCCCTTCAATCCGGTGATGCACCTGCAGCAGGTCCCTGGCGGCCGCGTCTTCGACCATTACCTGCAAAGCTTCCAACGTGTGTGGGACGCGGCTGAACCTGTCGAGAGCTTGGGGTGATCCGCTGACGTGACACGCATCGATTACTACTACGACCCGGACGCTCCCAAGGCCAACAGCGTCGTGCCTTCGGTAACGGTGGCCGTTCAAGACCGGCGTGGGCGCATCCTTCTTGTGCACAAAACGGACAACGACCTATGGGCGTTGCCGGGTGGCGGACACGAGATCGGCGAGTCGATCTCGGAAACGGCGGTGCGCGAAGTCAAGGAAGAAACCGGAGTGATCGTGGAGCCCACCGGCATCATCGGGCTCTACACGGACCCGAACCATGTCATGGCGTATGACGACGGGGAGGTCCGACAACAGTTCTCGATCTGTTTCTCGGCTCGCTTGGTAGGCGGAGAGCCTCGCCAGGACGGCACCGAGACAAGCGAAGTACGTTGGGTCGACCCGGTAGACCTCGACCGCCTGACCATTCACCCATCCATGCGCCTGCGCATCCAACACTATCTGGCCGGGCGGTCGAAGCCGTTCATCGGATGACGACGCAGGCGCGTTCGGGTCCGACGTATCGAGCCCTCCAACGGCCCAGCGCCTCGCACCCACGCTCGGTGCACCGGATCTTCGGGTGGATAACGCCGCAGGATTTCAGCGATTCGGTCCTGGTAGCTCATCGTCTCCCCGGAGGGACCCGTGGTGAGGTCCGCGGTGATCAGCGCGTCCATGACCGGACTGTTTTCGAACTCGAACTCGGCAAGTTGCAGCTCGAGATCACGTTCGGCGGCTTCGAAGCGCGCCCCCGAATGGTGCGCGACAAGATTGACGATCCGACTCGGGTATCCCTCGGCACGCAGGTAGCGAGCACCGTCAAGGGGATGGAAGCCGGTGTCGACGAGTTCGGCGGCGTACCCGACATCATGCAGCCAGGCTGCAGCGACCAGGATCGGACCGTCCTGCGCAGACACCACGCGGGTCAGGCTGGTCGCGACCCTGGCCACGGCTTGAACATGTGCCCACCGTCTCCCGAGCGGTCGCACCAAACGCTCAGCCAGCTCCGCTGAGTGCCGAACGAGGTCAGTCATGCTCGCCGCCACGCCCCGACGGCACTCTTCCGGCTTCGTTCAGCCGCCGCCGGCAATTCACACCCCGAAAGGGCAGGTACCGCCACACGACAACAGTCGCTGAACGCTACTTCTTCCCGCCCGCGTAGTCCTTGGTGACGATGACGATCACACCGGGGCTGGACTTGGCGATGCCGTCGAACCGCGGCTCGACCCGCATACCGAACTCGGCGCCGATGGCTTCCGCGGCCGCCTTCTCGCTCGTGCCCGGCCGGTAGTAGACCGTGCTCTGGTAGATGATGCCCTCGGAGTAGTTGCCGACCTGCACCACGTTCCAGCCGCGAGCGCGCAGGTCATCGGCCGCACGGGACGCCAAGCCCTTGATCTTGCTGTTGTTGTAGACGCGGATCGACAGGTACTTGTAGGCATCGCCCTTGCTACCGGCCACCGGCCGCTGCGTGCTGTCGGACGAGCCACCAGGCTTGTCCGCGCCCGGAGCGCTCGGCTTACCGGACTCGCGCGGACGCGCGGCCGAGGACGACGACTTCGGCGGAGCGGAAACCGACTCCGACTCCTGCGGCGTCTTCGACTGATCGGACTCGTCCGGCTTCTGCCCGGGCCCTTCGTCCCCCGGCGCCGGTGTCTGCGACGTGCCAGGCTGCTCGGGCTGTTGCGCGGCCTGGTCGTCCTCGTCGCCGAGTATCGCGCTCGCTGTCCCGATCACGGCCGCGACTGCGGCCACCCCGAGCAGGGCCAGGCCCCCGGCCCGCAACGGCCGGGCTGGTCCGCGATGTGTCATCACAGCTCGATCCCCAACCTGCGGGCGCTGCGCTTACGCTTGCGCGCGGCCCGTGTCTTGCGCAGCCGCTTGACCAGCATCGGGTCCGCGCGCAGCGCCCGTTCGGTGTCCAGCAGCCGGTTCAGCAGCTGGTAGTAGCGGGTCGACGACATGCCGAACTGCTCACGGATGGCCTTTTCCTTGGCGCCTGCGTACTGCCACCACTGGCGCTCGAACGCCAGGATGCGCTGTTCCAACTCGGACAGCTCCGCGGCAGCCGGACCGCGCGGGTCGCCGAGGACCGGGGCGACCGCGCTTGCGGCCTCCTCCCGCCGGGGCATCGACTCCGCAGCGTCCATCCTCCTCCGATCGACTCACCGGCGTCGCCTGTTCGTCCGCCGGAATCACAAGCCTGTGATTCCGCCACAGCCATTAGATCATGCGTGACCGGCACCCGCCTGGCGCTGCGCCCGGCGCGTCCGGCTTACACTCACCCGCTGTGACCATTCACCCGATCCGCATCGCCGGCGACCCCGTGCTGCACAACCCGACGCGTCCGGTGGAGAAGTTCGACGAGTCGCTGCGCACGCTCGCCGATGACATGTTCGAGACCATGTACGCCGCCGAGGGTGTGGGCCTGGCGGCCAACCAGATCGGCGTCGATCTGCGCATCTTCGTCTACGACTGCCCGGACGAAGAGCTCGGCGAGCGGCGGAAGGGCCTGGTGGTCAACCCCGTGCTGGAGACCTCGGAACGACCGGAAGGCATGCCGGACCCGGACAACGACTGGGAAGGCTGCCTGTCCGTACCCGGTGAGTCGTTCCCGACCGGCCGGGCGACGTGGGCGAAAGTCACCGGTTTCGACCTCGACGGTGAGCCGATCGAGGTCGAGGGCAAGGGTTTCTTCGCCCGCTGCCTGCAGCACGAGACCGATCACCTGGACGGCTACATCTACCTGGACCGGCTGGTCGGCAGGCACGCCCGCGCGGCGAAGAAGATGATCAAGCGCAACGGCTGGGGCGTGCCCGGGCTGAGCTGGGACCCCAGCGACGAGAAACCGAAGCCGTGAGCGCGTAACGGCCACCGCGAAATTCCGACCCGCTCGCTGAGGGCGAACACCGCACAAGCCGGGCATTCTCCCGCCCGGCAACACGTTGTAACGGTGTAATCGGAGTTGGAGGTGGTCGTCATGGCGGACACCCGCAGGCCGGACGAAGACGCCCTGGACGCCTACTCCCGCGTGGTCACCTCCGTGGCGCGTCGGCTCACCCCGCAGGTCGCCAGCGTGCAACTGCTGCGCGGCGGCGGGTCGGCCGTGGTGTTCGACTACGACCACTTGATCACCAACGCGCACGTCGTCGGTGGTGCGCGGCACGGCAAAGCGACGTTCTCCGACGGTGCCGAGGCGCCGTTCGAGGTGGTCGGCTCGGATCCGCTGTCCGATCTGGCCGTCCTCCGCGTGGACGGCGACCTGCCCATGCCCGCCGAACTCGGCGACGCCGATCAGCTGGTGGTCGGCCAGCTGGTCGTCGCGGTGGGCAGCCCTCTCGGGCTGTCCGGATCGGTCACCGCAGGCGTGGTGTCCGCGCTCGGGCGTGCGCTGCCCGCCCGGCACGGCAGGGCCAGCCGGATGATCGAGGACGTCATCCAGACCGACGCCGCGCTCAACCCGGGCAACTCCGGCGGCGCGCTCGCCGACTCGGCCGGCCGTGTCGTCGGGATCAACACCGCGCTGGCGGGCATCGGGGTCGGGCTGGCCGTGCCGATGAACTCGACCACGCGCCGGATCATCGACACGTTGCTGGTCGAGGGTCGTGTGCGGCGCGCGTATCTGGGCATCGTCGGAACTCCGGCGCCCTTGCCGGACGAAGTCGCGGAACGGACCGGGCAGCGGGCCGGCCTGCGGATCGTGGAGACCGTCCCCGGTGGGCCGGCGGACCGCGCGGGACTGCGCGCCGGGGACATCATCCTGACCGTGGCCCGCACCGAGGTCAGCGACGCGCAAGGCATCCAGCGTCAGCTGTTCGCCGAGGTCATCGGTACTCGGCTGGCGGTGACCGTGCTGCGTAACGGAGCCATGGTCGACGTCTTCGCGACGCCGACCGAGCTCAGCCTCGGTTGATCCGGAAGACCGGGAACCCGGGCGCGGCCGCCCGCAAATCCTCGTCGGGCGAGTCGACGGTCAGATCGCCCAGGAACGCCTTGACCTCCCATGCCCAACGTCGCAAGTACTCGCGCAGCATGGGCAGCTTCTCGTCGTCGCCCAGTTCTGTCGCGGTGAACGGCTCGGTCCGGCGGCCGACCCGCAATTCGCCTTCCCCGGCCGCCCGCAAGTTCCTCACCCACTGCGCGTGCCCCCGAGGGGCGATGAGGTACCGCTCGCCGTCGAGCTTCAGCACATTGACCGGGACGCGCCGGATCTGGCCCGTCTTCCGCCCCCGGACGCGCAGTTCGCGGCTGCCGGCGACGCTGATCCCGAGCCGGGTCAGCCGCACCACCACCCAGTTGAACACCATGGTCGCCTTGCCCGGCTTGATGTACCGCTGATTCATCGCTCCCCCTCGAGGTCCTGGCGCCCACGGTAGCGGCGACCTTGAACCGGCGCACCGGCCGTGGCATGGTCGGAGCGACAACTACACACCCACGCGGGAGCTCGCGCCGGAAACGTCCACAGCGGGCTGAGAGGGCGGCTGATGTCTTCGCGACTCGGTGCCGCCGACCGCACGAACCTGTCCGGGTAATGCCGGCGTAGGGAGGATTCGCGTGTCAACGCTGAGTGATTCGACGCGGCTCAACGACGTCAAGCCCACCATCACCACCGGCCCGATCCCCGGTTCTCGCAAGCACTACGTGACCACCGAGCGTGGTCTGCGGGTGCCCGTGCGGCGGATCGGACTCACCAACGGTGATCACTTCGACGTCTACGACACGTCAGGTCCGTACACCGACGAGAACGCAGAAATCGACGTGCATCGTGGGCTGCCGAAGCTGCGCCAGCCGTGGATCGACGGCCGCGAGCACAACACCCAGCTCGGCTACGCCAAAGCCGGGATCATCACCGAGGAGATGGAGTTCATCGCCGCGCGCGAACGGGTCAGCCCGGAGTTCGTGCGCGACGAGGTGGCCGCCGGGCGCGCGGTCATCCCGGTCAACCGCAAGCACCCGGAGTCCGAGCCGGCCATCATCGGCAAGAACTTCCTGGTGAAGGTCAACGCCAACATCGGCAACTCGGCGGTGTGGTCCTCGGTGGAGGAGGAGGTCGAGAAGATGGTGTGGGCCACCCGCTGGGGCGCCGACACCGTGATGGACCTGTCCACCGGCAAGCGGATCCACGAGACCCGCGAGTGGATCCTGCGCAACTCGCCGGTGCCGATCGGGACCGTGCCGATCTATCAGGCGCTGGAAAAGGTCAAGGGCGATCCGGCCAAACTCAGCTGGGAGGTCTACCGGGACACCGTCATCGAGCAGTGCGAGCAGGGCGTGGACTACATGACGGTGCACGCGGGCGTGCTGCTGCGGTACGTCCCGCTGACCGCCAACCGGGTCACCGGCATCGTCTCCCGCGGCGGCTCGATCATGGCCGCGTGGTGCCTGGCGCACCACAAGGAGTCGTTCCTGTACACGCACTTCGAGGAGCTGTGCGAGATCCTGCGCGCCTACGACGTGACGTTCTCGCTCGGTGACGGTCTGCGGCCCGGCTCGATCGCCGACGCGAACGACCGCGCGCAGTTCGCCGAGCTGGAAACGCTCGGCGAGCTGACCAAGATCGCCCGTGAGCACGACGTGCAGGTCATGATCGAGGGCCCCGGCCACGTGCCGATGCACAAGATCAAGGTGAACGTGGAGCTGGAGGAGAAGCTCTGCGGCGAGGCGCCGTTCTACACGCTCGGCCCGCTCGCCACGGACATCGCTCCGGCCTACGACCACATCACGTCGGCCATCGGTGCGGCGCAGATCGGCTGGCACGGCACCGCGATGCTCTGCTACGTCACGCCGAAGGAACACCTCGGCCTGCCGAACAAGGACGACGTGAAGACCGGCGTGATCACCTACAAGATCGCGGCGCACGCGGCGGATCTGGCCAAGGGCCACCCGTACGCGCAGGAGTGGGACGACGAGCTGTCCAAGGCGCGGTTCGAGTTTCGCTGGGAAGACCAGTTCAACCTGTCGCTGGACCCGGAGACGGCGCGCGCGTTCCACGACGAGACGCTGCCCGCCGAGCCGGCCAAGACCGCGCACTTCTGCTCGATGTGCGGGCCGAAGTTCTGCTCGATGCGGATCACCCAGGACATCCGGGAGTACGCCGCGGAGCACGGGCTGGAGACCGTCGAGGCGATCGAAGCGGGCATGGCCGAGAAGGCGCGCGAATTCACCGAGCGCGGCAAGAAGGTCTATGTGCCGTTGGATACCGTGACGGGAAACAGCCCCGCGGAAAGCAGTCAGAGATGAGCACTGGTCGGCCCACGCCGAAAAGGGCCCTCACCATCGCCGGATCCGACTCCGGCGGTGGTGCGGGCCAGCAGGCGGATCTGCGCACGTTCTTCGCCAACGGCGTGCACGGCATGTCCGCCATCACCGCCGTGACGGTGCAGAACTCGGTCGGAGTGAGCGGGGTCGTGGAGATCCCGCCGGACAAGGTCGCCGCGCAGATCCACGCGGTGGCCTCCGACATCGGGGTGGACGCGGCCAAGACCGGCATGCTGGCCAGCGCGGACATCATCACCGCGATCGCCAAGGCGGTCGACGAGGTCGGCATCGGGCGCGACGGCAGCACACCGTTGGTCGTCGACCCGGTGGCGGCCTCGATGCACGGGGATCCGTTGCTGCGGGAAGAGGCCATGGAGGCGATTCGCAGCCTCATGTTCCCGCGAGCCACGCTGGTGACGCCGAACCTGGACGAGGTCCGGCTGCTGGTGGGCATCGACGTGCGCACGCACGACCAGCAGCGCGAAGCGGCGAAGGTGCTGCACGAGCTCGGGCCGCAGTGGGTGCTGGTCAAGGGCGGCCACATGCGCGACGACCCGGAGTGCACCGATCTGCTCTACGACGGCAACACGTTCACCGAGCTGACCGGCCCGCGCTACGACACCACGAACACGCACGGCGGCGGCGACACGTTGGCGGCGTCGATCACGTCCGCGCTGGCCAAGGGCGCGTCGGTGCCGGAGGCGGTGCGGCACGGCAAATGGTTCATCGAGCGCAGCGTGCAGGCGTCGTATCCGCTGGGCTCCGGAACCGGCCCGGTGTCGCCGCTGTGGGTGCTGGACGACTGAGCGCACCGAGCGCGGGCTCCCGCGGCGACGGGTTGTCGACCGCGGGGACCCGCCGAGCATCCGTCGCGGTACGAGCGACGCGTCACAAATCAGCCGTACCGATGATCATGCGACCGGACGGCCGTTACGATGCGCTCGGTCGAGGTAGCCGATGACGTAGGGATGCCACGGGTGACGCCACGCGAACGAATCACCGCGCTGGTGGAGCACCCGTACTTCCAGCGATTCATCATCGCGGTGATCGTGCTCAACGCGGTGTTGCTCGGGGTGCAAACCTCGGCTCCGCTGGCGGAGCATTACCACAGCTTGATCGACGCGCTGGACGTCGCGGCGCTGGCGGTCTTCGTGGTCGAGCTGGCCATGAAGCTCTACGCGTACCGGACGGCGTTCTTCCGTGACCCGTGGAACGTGTTCGACTTCGTGATCGTGGCGATCGCGCTGATCCCCGCCACCGGCCCGTTCGCCGTGCTGCGTGCGCTGCGCATTTTGCGGGTGCTGCGGTTGATCTCCGCGGTCGGCTCGATGCGCCGCGTGGTCGGCGCGCTGCTCGGCGCCATCCCCGGCATGTTGTCCATCGTGGCGTTGGCCGCGCTGGTCATCTTCGTCGCAGGCGTGATGGGCACGACGCTGTTCGCCGATGCGTCCCCGCACTACTTCGGTGATCTCGGACGGTCGCTGTTCTCGCTGTTCCAGGTCATGACCGGGGAGTCGTGGCCGGACATCGCCGAGGAAGTCATGGCGGAACAGCCGGTCGCCTGGGTCTTCTTCGTCATCTACATCCTGATCTCCAGTTTCGCCGTGCTGAACCTGTTCATCGCGGTGGTGGTCAGCGAGATGGAGGAGCAGCTGCGCGAGGACATGCGCGCCGAGGAGCAGCAACAAGCCGACGAGCTGGCCGCGGCCCATGAACGGGTCCTCGCCGAACTGGCCGCCATCCGCGCCGACCTCGCGGCCCTGCGCAACCGTGCGACCGGTTGAGCCGTCCGAATCATCGTCTGCTTTCCAGCGACGAGAAGTGCACCCAGGAGGATGCCGATGCAGTGGCGTGACCGCCTGGCCGCCGTGGTGGAGAACCGGCGGTTCCAGCAGTTCATCATCGCGGTCATCGTGTTCAACGCGATCACGCTGGCGATGGAGACGTCGCAGTCGATCATGGCGAGCAACGGCGACCTGCTGCACGTGCTGGACAAGATCATGCTGGCGGTGTTCGTCGCCGAGCTGGTCATGAAACTGACGGCCTACGGCCCCAAGTTCTTCTCCGACGGCTGGAACGCCTTCGACTTCGTGGTGGTGGCGATCGCGCTGATTCCGGCCAGCGGGCCGTTCGCCGTGCTGCGTGCGCTGCGCGTGCTGCGGGTGTTGCGGCTGATCTCGGCCGTGCCCGCCATGCGCAAGGTCGTCAACGGCCTGCTGTCGGCGATCCCCGGCATGGCGTCCATCGTCGCGCTGCTCGGGCTGGTGCTGTTCGTCTCCGGGGTGATGGCCACCAACCTGTTCCGGGACGTGGCGCCGGAGTACTTCGGTGACATCGGCACGTCGCTGTTCGCGCTGTTCCAGATCATGACCGGGGAATCGTGGCCGGACATCGCCGAGGCCGTGATGGCCGAGATGCCGCTGGCCTGGATCTTCTTCGTCATCTACATCCTGATCTCGACATTCGCGGTGCTGAACCTGTTCATCGCGGTGGTGGTCAACGCGATGGAGGAACAACTGCGCGAGGAGATCCAGGAAGAGGGCGAGCAGCACCATCAGGAGCTGACCGACTCGAACGCGACGATCCTGGCCGAGCTCCAGGCGTTGCGGGCCGAAGTGGCTGCGCTGCGTGCCGGGCTCGACGGGCAGAAGGTCTCCACCGACTAGCTCGCCACCGGCGGGCAGGGCTACGTCCCCGCTGTCTGCGCACCGAGGGGCGGGACTCCGGCCGAGGCGGCCGGCGGTCTTCCCCGGGCGGCTGCCGTCGCGGGCAGACGAGGCGGGCGGCTCACGCGCCGCGGCGGACGGGCAAGCCAGGCGGAGCCGCACCGACCTGCTCACCGTGGCGGGCTGGACGCGTGCGCCCAGAACCGCTTCGGCACCCGCCCGGACAGGCGTGCGTAGCGTCCGGCGATCACACCGTGCTTCATCGCCGTCGCCATGCCGACCGGGTCCTCGGCGCGCGTCACCGCGGTGGACAGCAGCACGCCGTCGCACCCCAGCTCCATGGCCAGCGCCGCGTCCGATGCGGTGCCGATGCCCGCGTCCAGGATGATCGGCACCGAGGCCCGCGCCACGATCAGCTCGATGTTGTGCGGGTTGCGGATCCCCAGGCCGGTCCCGATCGGCGCGCCGAGCGGCATCACCGCGGCGCATCCGGCCTCCTCCAGCTGCAGCGCCAGCACCGGGTCGTCGTTGGTGTAGACGAGAACGGTGAAGCCGTCCGCGACCAGCCGCTCCGCCGCCTCCAGCGTCTCGACCGGGTCGGGCAGCAGCGTGCGGTCGTCGGCGTGCACCTCGAGCTTGACCCAGTTCGTCTCGAGCGCTTCGCGGGCCAGCTGCGCGGTGAGCACGGCGTCGGCGGCGCTGCGACAACCGGCCGTGTTGGGCAGCAGGCGGATGCCGAGGCGCCGGATCAGCTCGAGTACGCCCGACCCGCCCTCGGCGTCCGTGCGGCGCATCGCCACCGTGGTCAGCTGCGTGCCGGAGGCGACCAACGTCCGCTCCAGCACGCTGAGGCTGCTCGCCCCACCGGTCCCGATGATCAGCCGCGAGTCGAACTTCTGGTCGCCGATGACCAGCGGGTCTTGCGGCGTCTGTGCCACCGTCAGCCTCCTTGCACGGCGCTGAGGATCTCCACCTGCGCGCCATCCGACAACGTCGTGTCCGCCCAGTTGCTGCGGGACACGACATGACCGTTCATCGCCACCGCGACACCGGGGCGCGCGGCACCGAGTTCCTCCAGCAGCGCCGCGACCGTCGTCTCCGGAGCGACCTCGCGAGTCTCGCCGTTGACCTCGACCTCGATCACACCGATGCCTCCTTCTCGACCCGGGCCGGGTCGGCCGCGCGCGCGGCACCCGGCAGTTCGCCGCCGTCCAGCAACGCGACGACGGCCCGCGCCGTGACCGGCGCGTGCAACAGGCCGTTGCGGTAATGCCCGGTCGCGACGATCACTCCGTCGGACAGTCTGCCGATCAACGGAAGGTTGTCCGTACTCGCCGACCGCAGTCCGGCAGCCGTCTCGGCCAATTCGTACTCGGCCACGCTGGGGTAGACCCGCTCGGCCGCGTCCAGCAGCTCGCGCACACCGCCCGCGGCCACCGTCTCGTCGAATCCTGCTTCGTACTGGGTGGCTCCGACGACGACTTCGCCGTCCGAGCGCGGAACGAGGTACAGCGGCCGGTTCTCCACCACGGCGCGGACCGTCATCGGTGGCGGCGGCAGGCTGGTCCGGCGGGCCCGTAGCCGCAGGATCTCGCCCTTGAGCGGACGCACCAGCCCGCGTAGCTCGTCGTGCAGCGCGCCGGTCCGTGCGCCGGCGGCCAGCACCACTTCGTCGCAGTCGAACTCGCCGGACTCGGTGCGCACCGTGCCAGGTCCGACCGCCTCGACCCACTCGCGCCGGTAGTCGACACCACGGCGTTCGCCCGCCAGCAGCAAAGCCTTCAGCAACCGCCGGTTGTCGACGGCCAGGTCACCGGGAACCACCAGCCCGGCGCGCAGCCTGCTCGTCAGCCCAGGGACGCGTTTTCGCAGCTCACGACCGTGCACCAGCTCGGCGCCCCGGCCGACCCGGCGCAGGTAGTCCGCGAGCACTTCCAGCTGCGCGGCATCGCCCGGATCCCACGCGGCGATGATCGTGCCCGCGGTGTTCATCACCGGGTCGGCGCCGTCGGTGGTCAGCTCGTCGGCGAACTGCGGCCATTGCGCCAGCGACTCCTCGCCCAGCTCGAGCACGGCTTCTTCGCCCGGCCACGCCTCGGCCACCGGCGCGAGCATGCCACCGGCCACCCAGGAGGCTCCCGCGGCGGGTTCGGGATCGAACAGCGTCACCGCATGACCGGCCACGGCGGCCCGCCAGGCGACGGCAAGCCCGATGACGCCGCCGCCCACGACGGCTACCCGGGCTTGCTTGCGGCTCTCGGTCGTCATGATCACGCTCCCTGCGCCGGCATGACCCGGATCAGGTTCCACGGTCGGAGCTGCCGCTCCCTCTCAGCCCGCTGCTCGGGCTCCCGTGCGGACGCCTCAACCGTAGCGTGATCAGCCGCGACAGTGCCAACCTCACGACCGTGGCGCTGCCCACCCCGGCCGGGTGGGTACCGTGACGACGTGCCTGGATTGAACGGCGATCAGATCCGCGCTCGGCTGGCCGACGCGCGGCTGTACTTGTGCACCGACGCCCGGCGGTCGCGCGGCGACCTGGCCGAGTTCGCCGACGCCGCGCTGGCCGGCGGGGTGGACCTCATCCAGCTCCGCGACAAGGCGGGCGGGGTGCCGCTCGAGGCCCGCGAGGAGCTGGCCGCGCTCGAGGTGCTGGCCGAAGCGTGCGAGCGGCACGGCGCGCTTCTTGCGGTCAACGACCGAGCGGACGTCGCGCTGGCGGCGGAGGCCGACGTTCTGCACCTGGGGCAGGACGACCTTCCGGTCGAGATCGCCCGCCGAGTGGTCGGCGACGAGATGGTCGTCGGTTTGTCGTCGCACTCGATCGAGCAGGCCATGGCCGCGGCCGAGGCGAACGGGGTGGATTACTTCTGCACCGGGCCGTGCTGGCCGACCCCGACCAAGCCGGGACGACCGGCGCCCGGGCTCGACCTGGTCCGCGCGGTGGCGGCGGCCGGCCCGCAGCGCCCGTGGTTCGCCATCGGCGGCATCGATCAGCAGCGGCTGCCCGAGGTGCTGGACGCGGGCGCCCGACGGATCGTCGTGGTGCGCGCGATCACCGAAGCCGAGGACCCCAGGGCAGCCGCCGAGGCGCTCAGCACCGCCTTGCGGGCGCGCTGAGCGTTACTCCGCCGGCTGCTGGCCCGGGCGCTCGTTCTGCCCAGGCAGCTGCGGCAGCTGCTCGTCCGGCTGCTCCTGCTGCGGAGTCGACGGTTGCGTCGGTGTCGTGCTGGCCGGCGGCTGTTCCGTCGTCGGCGGCTGCTGCGGTTCCTCGGAGTCCTGCGGGACCTCGGGCGCGTCCTGCTCCTGCTCGTCCGGAGAGCTCTCGTCCGAATCCGCGGGCGTGGACGGCGTGCTGGACTTGCCGTCGTCCGGCGCCGTGGGCTGGTCCTTCTGCTGCTGCTCGTTGCCGGACTCGTCGACGCCGAGCACGTTGGTGATCGTGCGGCCCTTCTCGCCGGAGATCGCGTTGCCGGTGAGCAGCTCGATGCCGGTGATGACCGCCATGCCGAGCAAGAAGGCCGCGACCGTCCCGCCGAGCACGACTCCCCAGCGGATGCGGCGCCGGGGCTTGTCCTGGTCCTCGGCCGGGGCGACTTCCTCGCCGCGCGGCCGTGGGATGAACACGGTCGGCGCGTCCGGGTCGACGGGGCCGTCCGCGTTGTTCGGCGCAGGAAGCCATTGCGTCGCCTCGGGGTCTGCGTGCATGAGGCGCGTGCCGTTCTGCGCCGGCAACTTCTGCGTGCCACCAGGACCCTGCTGAGCAGGCATGGTGCGCGTCGCGTCCTGCCCGGGCATCACCCGCGTGGCGTCCGAGCCCCGCGCGTACGCCCGCAGCGCCACCTTGGCCAGCGCGGCTTCCTTCGTCCGCTTGGCCGCCTGCTTGGTGCGTTCCAGCGAACGCAAGTAGAGCTCGCTGCCGACGGTGGTGCCCAGGCTGAGCAAACCTGCGCCGATCACGGTGCCGTACACCCCGAGCTGCGCGCCGACGAACGCAGCCGTGATCGCGGCCAACGCACCCGCCACGACCTGAGCGGGCCGGAGTCCGTTTCTTTCTTCCTTCACTTACGCCAACTTCCCCACACGTATTGCAGCTGAACCCTCCACCCGGCCAACGCGTGCGCGCCGGGAATCGTTGCCGGACGTAACGGACAACACGTGCAACCGTCCACAGTGGACTGAAATCGGTCACAGCCGGACGTCGGACGGTCGCTCGCGGCTACCGCCGGACGCGCGACGGCACGCCCCGCCCCGCTCCCCCAGGTGACCAATCGCTCCTTACCCGCCGCGCGCATCTCGGGCAATCTGGACACATGCGCTTGATCACCATTGACGACGTCCGCGCCGCATCCGACCGGATCGGCGGTCACGCCCTCCGCACTCCGCTGCTCCGCCAGACCTGGGACGAGCGCGAGCTGTGGCTGAAACCGGAGAACCTGCAACCGATCGGTGCATTCAAGGTGCGCGGCGCCGTCAACGCGCTGGCCGCGCTGGACGAAGAGGTGCGGGCGCGCGGGGTGGTCAGTTACTCCAGCGGAAATCACGCCCAAGCCGTGGCATATGCGGCCCAGCAGTTCGGGGTGCCCGCGACCATCGTCGTGCAGGACGGCGCCCCGCAGGTGAAGATCTCGGCCACCAAGGCGTTCGGCGCCGAGGTGGTCGAGGCCCCGATGACCGAGCGCCGCGCGGTTGCCCGCCGACTTGCCGAGCGGCTCGGGCGCGTCGTCATCCCTCCGTTCGACCACCCGGACGTCATCGCCGGCCAGGGCACGATCGGGCTGGAGATCGCCGAGGATCTGCCCGCGGTCAGCACGGTCCTGGTGCCGATCTCCGGGGGCGGCCTGGCCTCCGGGGTCGGCACGGCGATCACCGCGTTGTGCCCCGACGCCCGGGTGATCGGTGTCGAACCGGAGCTGGCCGCGGACACCGCCGAGTCGCTGCGCGCCGGGCGTCTGGTGCGGTGGGACGCGGCCGACCGGGCGCGCACGATCGCCGACGGCTTGCGGACCGAGCCGTCCGAGCTGACCTTCGCGCACCTGCGCGCGACGGTGGAAGGCGTCGTCACGGTGACCGAGGACGAGATCCGTCAGGCCATGCGCGTGCTGGCCACCCGGGCCAGATTGGTCGCCGAGCCCTCCGGCGCGGTCAGCGTGGCGGCGTGGCTGTTCCACCAGCACGAGCTGCCCGCCGGCCCGACGGTGGCGGTCGTCACCGGGGGGAACGTCGATCCGACTCTGCTGGCCGAGGTGCTGCAAGCTCGGTAGCGGGGTGGCGGAAGCCGGGGTGCTCGCGCGGCAGCGCCTTGTGCAGCACCCAACCGCTGACCGCGATCACCGCGGCGACCAGCGGCCAGCTCAGCACCGTGCGGGCCACGCCGAGCGCCACCACTTGTCCGCCCCACCACAGCACGCCGAACACGGCCACGCGCAGCACGTACTGTCCGAACCAGACCCAGCTGGCCAACGAGTAGGCGCGCAGCAACGCGGGGTCACGACGCCAGCGCGTCTTCTGCCCCAGCACGACGCCGACGATCACGCCCAGCAGCGGCCACCGGATCAGGATGCTCGCCGCCCACGCCAACGCACTGCCGACGTTGGCCAGCACCTGCAGCAGGAAGAAGTCTTGAGCGCGGCCGGTGTACAGCGCCACCAGAGCGGCGGCCACGACGGCGGCCAGGCTGATCACGACGGCGGCGACACGTTGACCCCGCAACAGCCGGACGACTCCGACCACGACGGCGACCGTGATGGCAACCGCAGCACCCCATCCGATCGACCGTCCGGAGACCAACCAGCCGAGCACGAACGCGACGGGAGGCAGGCTGGCGTCGAGCGCTCCGCGGCGACCGCCGAGCACCGTGGCCAACGACTCGGGACGGACACTCACGCATCCAGCCTGCCGCAAAATCAGAAGGAAGGTAAGCCTAACTTTCCTTGGCCACCGTGAGCCGACCGGGTGTGATCAACTCAGCACGTCCACGTGCGACGTTGTTTGCCCACGTCAGAAAGGGGGCTTGGGTGCGCAGGCTACTATGAGTACGTCTGTACGGATTACCGGTAGTGGCGAAAGTCGCTTCAAATCCGGCATTCTCGACATCATCGGCGCACGCCCGAAAAGGGGCCACGAGGCGTGCTGCCTGCCGGGATGTCGTCGCGCAGTGACCCGCCGGGAAGGAGAAGGGAGACTCTGCATGCATCGGTTCACCAGCTTCATGGCCTTGGGCGACAGCTTCACCGAGGGTATGAACGACGAACTGCCTGACGGCACGTTCCGCGGCTGGGCCGACCGCCTCGCAGAGATGCTCGCCAAGGACAACCCCGGCTTCTCGTACGCCAATCTCGCCATTCGCGGCAAGACACTGCGCCAGATCATCGACGAGCAGCTCCCGGTCGCACTGGAGGCACGGCCGGACCTGGTCACCGTCTGCGCGGGCGGCAACGACGTCATCGCCCCCGGCTCCAACGTCGACCACATCGCGGAGATGTTCGACGGCATGATCCGGCAGCTGGTCGAAGCGGGAATCGACGTGCTGATCTTCACCGGACCCGACGTACGCGAGGTCTCGGTGGTGAACCGGCTGCGCGGCAAAGTGGCCCTGTACAACGCGCACCTGCACGCCATCGCGCAGAAGTACCGCACGCGGGTGGTGGACCTGTGGGCGATGGAGCCGCTGCGTGACCCGCGCGCGTTCAGCGAGGACAGGCTGCACTTCAGCCCGGAGGCGCACCGCCGGATCGCGCTGCGTGTCGCGGAGGAACTCGGCCTGCCGGTCGAGCAGGACTGGCGCGAGCCGTGGCCGAAGCCCGCCCGTCGCCGGGACTGGCTGCGCGCCCGCCGTGACGACCTGGTGTGGACGCGCACGTACTTCTGGCCGTGGATCAAGCGGCAGATTCGCGGCATCTCCACCGGCGACGGCCTGCAGCCGAAGCGGCCGAAGCTGATGCCGTTGACGCCCCCGGCGCAGCCGGCCGGCGACGGCGAGATGGTCAACGCGCACTAGCCCACCGGCGTCCGCTGAGCTGGTCGAATCCCCTCAAGAATCCCCTGTTCCCAGCGGCATTCCATTACTCTGGTTCTGCCCGGAACCAGGGTGACGCGCGCGTCGTCTCATGAGACGTCGCGAGCAGGCGAGGGATCCGAAGGGAACAGGGGAGATCCGCACATGGGCAACGGCAAGGGCTACGAGGTCGACCCGGACAAGATGCGTGAGGCGATCAAGCTCGCCGAGTCGATGCTCGAGGAACTCGAGGAGCGCGCGTACGAAGTTCCTGACCTGGTCGGCATGCCTGCGCCGTCCACGCAGGAGGACAAGGTCACCAACGAGTACCACAACGGACAGAAGGTCGGCGCGCGCACGTCGGCCGTCGCCACCGCGCAGGCGTATCACGAGGCGTTCCAGGGCCAGATGCAGTACCTGAGCCAGCTGATCCCCAACCTGCAGAGCGCATTGAGCAGCTACGAGCAGTCCGAGGAATCCATCGGCGAGTCGATGCGCAGCAAGCAGAACCAGGTGCAGTAAGCGCCATCGCCAGATCACTGATCGTCCATCTCCGCAGAGGGGGCTTCGATGTCCAACCCGGTACCTGGCTGGGTGGGTGTGCTGTCGCCCGGCGCTTGGATCGCTGGAGCAATCTTCGGCAGTGACGACCTGAGTCAGGTTCACAAGGCATTGCCGATCTACTTGGCTATCCAGGACGGCAGTCCGCGGCCGCTGTTCGAGGCGTCGCAGCTGGCCGCCGAGCACTCCAGGAAGCAGGACACCTTCGCCGACAACGCCGACAAGCTGCGCAAGCTGCTCAACGACGCGTGGAAGGGCGAGTCGGCCGAGAAGGCCGAGAAGAAGATCAAGAAGCTGTCGGAGAGCGCGCGGGAGACCAGCAAGTCGCTGGACAAGAACTCCAAGAGCTACGACTCCCAGGGCCGGGCCTTCGACGACATCAAGCACAAGATGAAGCCGATGGACAATCCGCCCCCGGAGGGGTCGGGTTTCCTGGACCGGCTGGCGCCGTGGGACACCGACGCGGAGAAGGCGGTGCAGCGCAACCAGGAGGCGGCGCAGCACAATCTGGACCTGTACGACAAGTACTCGCAGACGTCAAAGTCCAACGCGGAGAGCCTGACCGAGAAGTACGGCCACGCGGGCAACCCCGGCAGCCAGACGACGACGCCGCCGGACGACCGGGAGAAGACGCCGAACGAGAAGGAGCGCCCGTACACCCCACCGGGCACGAATGACCGGCAGGCGCAGGAAGAAGCCCGCAGGCGCCAGGAGGAAGCGCAGCGGCGCGCCGAGGAACAGCGCCGCCAGATGGAGGCCGAGCGCCGCCGCCAGGAGGAAGAAGCCCGCAGGCGTCAGCAGGAGGCGCAGCGGCGCGCCGAGGAACAGCGCCGCCAGATGGAGGCCGAGCGCCGCCGCCAGGAGGAAGAAGCCCGCAGGCGTCAGCAGGAGGCGCAGCGGCGCGCCGAGGAACAGCGCCGCCAGATGGAGGAGGAGGCGCGCAGGCGCCAGCAGGAGGCCGCGGAACGCGCGCGCCGGGCCCGCGAGGAGCTGGCCGGGAGTTCGTTCACCCCGTCCAGTCCGAAGCTCGGTAGCACCTCGGCGTCGAGCTTCTCCCCGTCCGACTTCGCCGGTTCGGGCACCGGCGCGGGCGGCTTGGGTGCCGGCGCCTTCGGTAGCGGCTCGGGCAGCGGCTCGGCCGCCGACGGTGGCCGGGCAAGCGGCGCTTTCGCCGGTGGCGGAGCTCCTGGCGGCGCAGGTGGCGCTGCCGCCGCCGCGCGCGGAGCCGGCATGGGTGGCATGCGCGGTGGCATGGGTATGGGCGGCATGATGGGCGGCGCCGGAGCCGCCGGCGGCAAAGGCGACGACAAGGAGCACAAGCGCAAGTTCCAGGCGACCGAGGATCCGAACAAGCTGTTCGGTTCCGACGAGAAGTCCGTCCCTCCGGTGATCGGTGAGAAATGAGCATCATCAGTGACACGGTCGAACTGCCCCTGATCGGGCTCGACTGGCTGTGGAAGTCCGTCGCGCCCGGTCCGGCGCATCCCGCGCTCGGCATCGGTGACATGTGGGTCGCCGAGGACGACCGGCCCCGGGTCGCCCAGGCCATCAACGAGGTACTCGGCCAGCAAGGCCTCGGTTCGCTGGACGAGCCGGCGCCGGAGTTGGTCGAGACGCTGCGCCTGCTGGCCACCGCGAGCGAGGAGTACTACGCCTGGGTCAACGGCGTCACGTCCAACTTCACCGGCGCCGTCTTGGTCGCCGGTAACGGCACGGAAGCCGTGCGCATGGCCAGGGACCAGCAGGCGATCGGGTTCGCGCCTGCCCCCACGGAGGATCTGGCCGGGCTGCTGGTGGATGCCTTCAAGCCGACCGACCCGGCGGACATTCCGAAGCTGAGCGTGCCGAAGAAGGACTTCTCGGTGGAGGCCCCGGCGCAGGATGCCGACGACGACGAAGAGTTCACCTTCACCTACGAAGAGGACCGGGACGAGGTCGACCCCGCCACCAGGCTGCGCAACCTGATGCAGGCCAAGCGCGAGGCGATCTACCAGATCTACACCGCCAAGCGTTCCGGCGGCACGAGCCGCAAGCGGGTGGGCCCGTACGCCGTGGTGGACATCATCGATGAGGGCCGCGTGGTCACGTTCGTGGACGAGTCCGGGGCTGAGCCGATGATCCAGTGCCTGCCTGCCGGGCGGGACGACCTGGTCAAGGTGCTCACCGAGGCGCACGCCGCGCTGGGCTGAGCCCGTTGGACGAGAAAGGCCGCCGCGTCCGGTTGTCCGGATGCGGCGGCCTTTGTGGTTCGAGGACGGTAGCTGTTCCGAGCGTTGCCTCGCGGCCGACGCCGAGCTCGCGGGTGAGCCCTGCTGACGTGGCGCAAGCTCAGTTCGGGACGGTGTGGCCCGCAGCTGGCGTAGAGCTCACCGGAGAGCCACGGTGACGTGGCGAAAAACCGCAGAAATGGCGGGAGCGGCCGGCACGCCCCCACACGTGCCGACCGCTCCCGTCCGGCCGTCTGCGCCCCCTTCACCGCGCGATGGCCGACCGCTCCCCAAGCCGGTCACCGCGCGCCTCGGCGGTCCCGCCGCGTGTGCTGGCACCCGCCGGTCGTTCCCCCTCCGATGGCCGGGCGGTTCCGCCGCGCACGACGTCCGTACATCCATTAAGAGTCGCTGGAGGGCGAAAAGGTTCCCTCGCCGAGCGAACTTTTTTGTCTTCCTGCTCAGTCCTCTTCGACGATGAGCGGGTAGACGCCGTTCTCGTCGTGCACCTCGCGGCCGGTCACCGGCGGGTTGAACACGCACACCGTGCGCATCTCGGTCTTCGGCCGCAGCTCGTGCTTGTCGTGGTCGTTGAGCAGGTACAGCGATCCCGGCCGCAGCTGGTGGGTCTCGCCCGTGCCCAGGTCGGTGATCTCACCTTCACCGGAGACGATGAACACCGCCTCGATGTGGTTGGCGTACCAGAATTTGTTCACCGTGCCCGCTTTCAGCACGGTCTCGTGCACCGAGAAGCCCACTTTGTCCTTGGCCAGCACGATGCGCTTGCTGCGCCAGTTTTCCGTCTCCACATCGGCTTCGGTGCCGGTGATGTCGTCGAGGTGGCGGACGATCAAGCTCGTTCTCCTTCTGCTCGTCGGGTCAGCCGAGTACCGCGTCCACCGAGGCACGCAGGATCTCCAGGCCCTGATCGACCTCGGCATCGGACACGGTCAGCGGTGGCAGCAACTTGACGACCTCGCCCTCCGGACCGGAGGTCTCCATCAGCATGCCGCGCTGGAACGCTTCCCGGCACACCTTGCTCGCCAAGTCACCGCCTTGGTCACCTTCCCCCATTTCGATGCCGCGGGCCAGGCCTTTGCCCTTGGCGACCAGGCCCGCCTGGGGGTAGGCCTCGGCGATCTCGGTGAGCGCGGTACCGATCCGCTCACCCTTGGCCTTGGTGGACTTCTCCAGCTCGTCGGTCCGCCAGAACAGGTTCAGCGCCTCGGCGGCGGTGACGAAAGCCGGGCTGATGCCGCGGAACGTACCGTTGTGCTCGCCGGGTTCCCACACGTCGAGCTCGGGCCGGATCAACGTGAGCGCCATCGGGATGCCGTAGCCGCTGATCGACTTGGACAGGCAGACGATGTCCGGCTTGATGCCTGCTTCCTCGAAGCTGAAGAACGGCCCGGTGCGGCCGCAGCCCATCTGCACGTCGTCGACGATCAGCAGGATCTCGTGCCGTTGGCACAGCTCGGACAGCGCCCGCAGCCACTCGGCTCGCGCCGGGTTGATGCCGCCCTCGCCCTGCAGCGTCTCCACGATCACCGCGGCAGGCTCGTTCAACCCGCTGCCGGAGTCCTCCAGCAGCTTCTCCAGGTAGAAGAAGTCCGGGAACTCGCCGTCGAAGTAGTTGTCGTAGGGCATCGGTGTGGCGTGCACCAGCGGGACACCCGCGCCGCCGCGCTTCATCGAGTTACCGGTCACCGACAGCGCGCCGAGCGTCATGCCGTGGAACGCGTTGGTGAAGTTGATGACCGACTCCCTGCCGGTCACCTTGCGGGCCAGCTTCAGCGCCGCCTCGACGGCGTTCGCGCCGCCGGGCCCCGGGAAGATCACCTTGTACTGCATGTCGCGGGGCTGCAGCACGATCTCGTTGAACGCCTCCAGGAAGCGCCGCTTCGCCGACGTGTACATGTCCAGCGAGTGCGTGACCCCGTCGTCGGAGATGTACTCGATCAGCGCACGCTTGAGGTCCGGGTGGTTGTGCCCGTAGTTGAGCGCGCCCGCGCCCGCGAAGAAGTCCAGGTAGGGCTTGCCGTCTTCGCTGTAGAGCCAAGTGCCCTTGGCCTTGTCGAACACCACAGGCCATCCGCGGCTGTAGCTGCGTACCTGCGATTCAAGTTCCTCGAAAATACTCACCTTCGCTCCGTTCGCGACTCGGGTTCGTCATGTGTGAATAGCCGGAATCAGCGCCGGATACGCAGCGGTCCGATCCGGTACAGGTCCTCGGGCTCGTGCTCGTCCGGGAAATCGTCCGCGGAGAACAGCGGGCTGCGCTCCATCTCGGCGCCCCAGCGCTTGGCGAACGCGGCGAACAGGGCGATGGACGCCTCGTTGTCCGGAGTGATGGTGGTCTCCAGATAGCGAACACCGTCCCGCACCAACGGCGTGTACATCCGGTCGAGCAATTTGCCGGCAACCCCACGCCCGCGGGCACGTGCGTCGACCGCGACCTGCCAGACGACCGCGGTGTCCGGTGCACGCTGCTTGCGGTATCCAATGACGAATCCGACCGGCTCCCCGTCCAGCCGCGCGATCACGGACGTGTCGGCGAAATCAACCGCCCACAACAGGTAGGCGTAGGAGGAGTTGAGGTCGAGCTTGCCGGAATCGCGGGCCATCCGCCACAGCGCCGCCCCGTCGGACTTCCGGAGATTGTCGATGACCAACTCGCCGGCGGCGGATGTTCCACCGTCGGCGGGTGCGTTGCTATTCCCCGACATAAGGACTCTCAACGTAACAGAACTCGGCGGTGAGTCCAGGGCTACTGAGCGTGATGACCAGTCTCACCTGGGTCGATGATGTGCAGGTAATTCCCCGAATGTGACACGTCCAACCTTTTTCCCGGTTACCGAGGGGCACGACTGGTGTCCGCGGCGGCGTTGGCTCGCTCGATCCGGCGCTGCAGCAGCGCGACGACTTCGGCCGGACGATCGACGGGCAGGACCCACTCGTGACCATCCACCCGCAAACCGACCGCCGGGCCGGAGATCGTCTCGACATCGACCTTGAGTGCTTTCGGCAGGGTGGCGGGCGCCTCGCCGTTCGTCGTGGCGTCCCACACCCAGGTCACCTTGGTCAACGGGTACTTGGTGCCGCCGCTGTGGTGGTCGATGTCGAAGAAGTCGAGCACCGGTATCGATTGCCTGCGGACCTCGATCACCTTCGTGCCGACCACCAGCATGGTGCGCCGCAGACCGCGCAGCGGAATGGGCCAGTGATAGGAACTGTCCGCCATCGCCGCCGACACGGGCAAAGTCAGCATGCGCGCGGCCCGGGCCGCCAGCGCGGAAGAGGCAACCAGGATGAGCGGCATCGCCAGCAAACCGGCACCAACGATCAGCCAGCGCCAAGGGTTCTCCTCACCCAGGGCGACGAAGAAGACCATGGGGAAAGCCAGGCCCAGCGCAGTCCACACGTTCACGTAGATCGCGTACATCGCCCAGTCCCCGGGGCGTCGCCCGCCGAACAGCCACGTCAAGGCCCCGGGCACGGCGAAAACTGCACTGAAGCAGGCGCCCTTGACCGCGAGCGCCGGATCTTCCTTCAGCGCAGCATTGATCGCCAGGTAGTACGCACCGGCCGCCAGCGGCACGCCGACCAAGGCGAACCCGACCATGGCGTGCGCAAAGACCTGCCGTCGTGCCCCCGGAGCACTCACGTGACGGTCGCCTTCGGCTGCACGTCACCGATTTTCGGCGCCAGCCCGTTCAGCTCGCTGGCGAATCCGCCGTCGATCTCGCTGTACACCTTGCCTGCCGACTTCACCCGTTCTCCCGCTCCTTGGCAGGCCGGAGCGCACGCGGTGAGCAGGTCGAGGAACTCCTGGCAGGCCTGGTCGTAACTGCCCTTGAGGAACAGACCGGGAGCGCCCCAGGTGAGGTCGTTGCCCGCGGCAGCCTCCCGGGCCACCGCCTCGATCTTGCCCGCGTTGGTGGAGATCCGGTCCATCTCGACCCCCAACGCTTCCAGCTCGCTGACGTCGACGTCGAAACAGCCCGGACCACCCTCGCCGAGCCCCGGCGGGATGTGCGCCGACTTCGGGTGGGCGAGCAAGGCCTTCGCGGCCGCCTTTCCACCCTGGAGGCCGGCCGTCACACCGGCACGTGTCAGCACCGCCTTGATCAAGGGCTTGCCTTTGCCGTTCATGAACTTGGCCAGCAGCCCGACCAGTTTGCCGAAGATGCCGACCGCCTTCTGGATCTTCTCGATCGCTCGGGTCACCGCCTGCTGCGCCTTGATGGCGCCGGACAGCATGAACTCGGCGATGGAGGCGCCGAAACTCCAGGTGCTGTTGGCCAGCGCGATCAGTCCCCGCATGATCAACCACGCGACGAGCTCGGCGAGGATGCTTTTGATGATCGCGAACAGCGCCTCGGCGACGGCTTTGGCGCCCTGCAGCACCTCCCGGACCTGATAGGCCTCCTGCGCCATGCCCCAGATCGATTTCTGCAGCGCGGCCATGAACCCTTTCGCCGCCTGCGCTGCCTGACCCGACCAGGTCGGAATCTTGCTGTCCACGGCTTCCGCGACCTCTTCGCTGAGCGCCTCGGTCGCCTGCTGCACCTGCTCCCAGACCCGCTCCAGCCGGTCCATCTCGTCCGGATCCCCGGTGACTTCCTCGACCAGCTCGTTCAGTGGCTCGACCAGCTCGAAGACCATGGTCAGGCCGAAGTCGGCCAGCATGTAGAACGGGTCCTTGATGGTCAGCACGGCGCCCGCGGCAAGCATGCCGATGTCGGTAGCCAGAGCTTTCGCGGTCTCCCCGCCCGTGGCCTCACCCTGGACCGCGTCGACGATGTCGTCCGCCGTCTTGAACAGGCCGGTGGTCAGCGGCGGCCCGCCCTCACCGATGCGGCGACCCGCGCCATCCTTCTCGACTTCCGGGTACGCGGAAATGTCCGACCCGTGCTCGTCGGCAGGGTTCTTCCCCATGCTCCCCTCCCCGAACAGCAGCGCCGTACCGCCAAGTTGGTCTGACGATACGGCGCTGCTGGTGGGGATACCGGCGGAATGACCGAATTGGCGTAATTCAGCGGCAGAAGGGGCACGCCTCGGCGTGTCCGCCGGCGACTGCAACGGCGCTGAGCATGCGCAACTTCTGGCACGCGTCGCAGCGCACGTAGAGCACTTCGCCCTGGCTGGTGCGATGGCGGGAAACGATCGTGTAGCCGGTACGGGTCTCGGTCGTGGCGGTGGAGAGGGTCGCGGTGGTCATACCTCCATACTGGACGCGTTCACCGTTGAGGTCCATTGCATATTTCTTCGAAGTATTGTCTAATTTCTCTTCATGATTGACCTTCGCCGGCTGCAGGTCCTGCGGTCCGTTCACCAGCACGGCACGGTGACCGCCGCGGCCGCCGCGCTCCACCTGACGCCGTCGGCGGTGTCGCACCAGATTCGCGAGTTGGCGCGCGAGTTGCAGACGCCGCTGCTCGAGCCGCACGGCCGAAAGGTTCGCTTGACCCCGGCCGCCCTGGTGCTGGTCAAGCACGCGGACGATCTGTTGGCGCGCTGGGAGGAGGCCCGTTCGGCGCTGGAGGCCTTCCGCGCGGGCGCTTCCGGGATGCTGCGGTTGAGCGGCTTCCCCACCGCGATGGCGCTCATCGCCCCGGCGGCCGTCCTGCTGCAGGAACGCAATCCCGGGCTGCAGGTGACCGTGCGGGAGAGCGAGTCGGAGGAAGGGTTCAAGCTGCTGCTGGCCGACGAGACCGACGTGCTGCTGTTGACGCCGACCGACAGCGGCCCGGCACCGGACGACCCCCGGTTCGATCAGCAGCCGATGATGTCCGAGCCGCTGGACCTGCTGGTCCCGGCCGATCACCCACTCACCAAGAAGAAGAAGCTCGCGTTGGCCGACGCCGGGTGCGAGCCGTGGATCCTGCCGGTGCCTGGGACGTGCGACCACCACGATCGCGCCATGGTCGCCTGCGCGGTCGCCGGGTTCACGCCGCACGTGGCGCACCACGCCACCGACTGGAGCGCGGTGGCCGCTTTGGTCGCGTGCGGGTTGGGGATCTCGCTGGTCCCGCGGCTCGCCGAGCTACCCGCGCGGTACGAGCTGGTGCGGCTGCCGCTGACCGTCGAGCCGGTGCCGACCCGGCAGATCATGACGTGTGTGCGGCGGGGCAGCCGGCAGAGCCCGCAGATCCAGCAGGCCCTGCGGGCACTGGAGGAAGTGGTCGAGGACCGGGTGGCGTTGGCAGCCGCAAGCTGAACCGACTGTGCGGCGGGCCGCGCTGACCCTGGACCGGGGCCTGCTCGCAGCAGCCCCTGACCATGGCGAGCCGAGCATCAGGGGCCGGGTAGGACTCGCCGTCGGCGCATGCAGCGCCATGTCAGCGGGGGCTGTGCGCGGGCGCCGCCGCAAGCATCGCGGCGTCGGTGCGCGCTGTGCCCGGGCGCTACCGCAAACAGTGCCGCGTCAGTGCGAGCTGTGCTCGGGCGCCGCCGCGGCGGCCCGCTCCGCGGTGTGCTCGATGTACCGCACGCACCGCGGCCACAACGCGGGCGGCAGCTCGTGCCCCAGCCCGTTGATCACGTGCAGCTCCGCGCCCGGGATCGCCCGCGCGGTGGCCAACCCCCCGCTGACGTTCACCAAGTGGTCGTCGGTGCCGTGGATGACCGTGGTCGGCACGCGGAGCTGGCGCAGCCGGGGTGTCCGGTCCGGCGCGGCCAGGATCGCCGCGAACTGCCGGGCCCGACCGTCCGGATTGAGCCCGCGCTCGTAGCTTTCGATCGCGCGCCTGCGCACGCGCTCCTCGTCCACCCCGAACCCGGGCGAGTGCAACCGGTGGGCCACCCGTACCTGGTGCTCGATGTAGCCGTCGCGATCTTGCGGGGCGGACAGCAACAGCGTCCGCCACCCCGTCAACGTCGGCCTCCCCACCAGCTTGCTCCCGGTGTTCGACATGACGGAGGTGAGGGAGCGGACGCGCGAGGAGTAGTCGAGCGCTATCAGCTGAGCGATCATGCCGCCCATCGACGCGCCGACCAGGTGCACCTGGGACAACCCGAGGTGGTCGAGCAGGCCGACGGTGTCCCGGGCCATGTCCTCGAGGCGGTACGGCGCGCGGCGCAGCAGCAACGCACGCGCGAGATCCACCTCGCCGTCCAGCCACGTGGACCGGCCGCTGTCCCGGTTGTCGAACCGGACCACGTAGAACCCGCGGTCGGCGAGCATCTCGCAGAACTCGGTGTCCCACCACGTCATCGGCGAGCCGAGCCCGATGAGCAGCAGCAACGGCTCCCCGGTCGGGTCGCCGAACGTCTCGAAACACAGGTCGATTCCGTCGTTGACACCGCGCGCGAATTGCTCAGCCATGCCACCTCCCGAATGTCCCGGTGCCCCTCGAGGCCGGGTGCCCCTCGAACGGAGGATCAAGTGCCCCTACCACGGAGGATACGTTCACGCGCGTTCACGCGGCACCGTCCTCCGGGCGTGCTCCCGATCACTGACGAGGGACACCCGGCCGATGTGACGAGGTCAGCCGACCAGCGGCAGGTGGATCTTCATGTCCTTCAGGATCATCGCGCCCGGCACCCGGCTGCCGTGCCCGAACGACATGTCCGAGATCGGGGTGACCAGCAGGTACAACGTCTTCCCCGCCGGCACGTCGACCGCGACCGACGGCAGTTCGATGTCCTTGCGCGGCTTGTCCACCACGATGCCCGGCTCGCGGATCGGCAGCATGTTGTTCTGCACGATCTTGGCGTTCAGCGGGCTCGTGCCCACCGCGAGCGAGACGAACATGCGGCCGTCCAGTGCCAGTGACGTGACCTTGGCGTCCAGCGTCGGCGTGCCTGCCACGGTGAGCGGGCCCGACTTGATCGGCACCGCGATCGGCGCGCCGACCCCGACCAGGTTGGCCGTCTTGCCCAGTTCGACCGTCGTGTTCGCCTGCACGCTCGACACCGTCTGGCAACGTCCGTCGGCCGTGGCCAGGTGGTACTGCCCTTCGCCGGGGATGTCCACGTCCTTGCCCTGCAGCTCACGCTGGAAGAACTTCAACCGCAGTTCGCCGAACGTGCCGCCCAGCTCCTTCGAGCACGGGTCGGACTCCACGGTCCCGCCTGCCAACGACGCCAGCGCGTCGTTGGTGCCGGGCGGGATGACGCTCGGCAGCACGTGGCCGCCGTTGTGCCCGATCAACACGCTGCGTTCGCGCGCCTCGGGAGTGAGCAGCTTGTCGTAGGTCTTGATGGCTTGATCCATCGGGAACAGGTTGTCCGTCAGGCCCTGCCGCATCAGCACCGGGATGTCCAGCTTGCGGCCCTCCGCCACGTGGAACGCCGGGCCGTTGCGCTCGAGGAACTTCTCCAGCGACACCGGGATGTTGCCGGTCACCAGCGCCTCGAGCAGCGCCTTGGTCACCGTCGTGGTGTGCGCGTCCGACGGCAGGCCGCCCAGGTAGAGCAGCAATGCCCATTCGGTCCTGGCCACCCCTTGCGGCGCCAAGCTCTCGCTCAGGCTGTGCCAGGTGATCTCCGGCGCGAGTGCGTCGAAGCGGGTGGCCGACTTCTCCATGATCTCGCTCATCGCGCCGACGAACTGATACCCGCCGCCGTAGGAGCCGCCCATCGCGCCGAGCACCGGATCACCCGGAGCGTCCTTGGCCACCCACGGCTGCTCGGCGACGAAGTCGATCAGCCGCTGCACGTCCTTGCCCTCGACCTCCGGGCGCATCAGATGCGCCTTGCCGCCACTGTCGCCGAATCCGCGCTGGTCGAAGCTGAGGACACCGAACCCAGCATCGATCAGCGAGGAAAACGCCGACGGATCGGTCTGCCTGTTGCCGCCCCAGCCGTGACCTTCGAAGATCACCGGGACCTGGTTGTCCGCGCCGGTGTTCGGCGGCTGGTAGAGCGTGTAGCAGATCGACACCGGTGTCGACGTGCCCGGATCCGGCACGCTCTCCAGACAGCCTTCGGTGACGATGGCCGCCGCGGACGCTGCAGGCGCGGCCCCCACCCCCAGCGAAACCCCGGCCAGCACAGCAACCAATGCGGAACCGAACCTGCGAACGTTCCCCATCAAGCACCTCGCTTCGTTGATCGAATACGCGACAGTAACGACCGAACGGACGCGAAGGGTGCGCGGAAGTGCACCGTGTCGTGGGTAGCTCGGGCAGACTCTCCCCGCCGCTCGGTGATCACCGCCACAGCACGCGTGCAGTCGACCCACACTGGCTGGCACCCCTGCACACAAGGAGTCGACATGCGAGTACGAACGAAGTGGTTCGGCGCGCTCGCTGCGGTGGCCGCAGGCATCGCGGCCTCAGCGATCGCGGTCATGCCCTCGGCGTCAGCGCAGAGCGCCGCCGCACCGGACAAGCTGCCGGTGACCGTCACCAACGACAGCGGCCGGTCCGAGCAAGTGCACCTCTACGTGCTCGGCATCAAGGACGGCCAGCTGGGTTACGTCGACCAGGCCGGTGACTTCAGCGCATGGCCGCCGGGATCCAACCCGCCGTCGCCCGCGCCGGACGTCTCCATCCCCGGACCCGCCGCCGGCGAGTCGACGACGGTCAACATCCCGAAGGGTCTGTCCGGCCGGATCTACATGTCGTTCGGCGACGAACTCGAGTTCTTCCTGACCCCGGACGGTCTGGTGCAGCCCGCGCCGTGGAACCCGAGCGACCCCAACCACGACATCCTCTTCGACTGGAGCGAGCTGACCTACAACGACGAGGGCCTGTGGCTGAACAGCACCCAGGTGGACATGTTCGCCGTTCCGCACGCGGTGTCGGTGACCGGCGCGGACGGCACCACGCAGACCCGCGGCGAGCTCAAGCCGGGTGGCCGCAACGCGGTGTTCGACGGCCTGCGAGACCAGGCCGGATGGGGGGACACCATCGTGACCCGCGGCGACGGAACGGTGCTGCGTGCACTCGCGCCCGGCAAGGCGGCCGAAGCCGGTCTGCTCGATGCCAACTACCTCGACCCGTACATCGACCAGGCTTGGAACGCCTACACGGACAAGGACCTGACCGTGGTGCCGTTCGCCGACCAGCCGGACACGAAGTTCATCGGGCGCACGTCGGGATCGACCATGGTCTTCACCGACACCAGCGGTCAGCAGGTCGCCACGTTCGACAAACCTTCCACCGCGGACGTCTGGGGTTGCGACGGCAACCTGCACGCCCCGAACGACGAGGTCGTCGGGCCGATCGCCCGCACGCTGTGCGCGGCGCTGCACCGTGGCACGCTGCACAAGATCGACGTGCAGCCCGGCGGTGACCCGGCGGCGGACTTCTACCGCGAGGATCTGACCAACCACTACTCGCGGCTGATCCACGAGAACATGGTCGACGGCCGGGCCTACGGCTTCCCGTTCGACGACGTGATGGCACAGGAATCCCTGGTGCACGACGGCAACCCGCAGTCGGCCGCCATCACCCTCACCTCGTTCGAGTAACAACGCCCTTCGCGCTGCGCCCGCGGGATCCCTCCGCCCGCGGGCGCAGTGGTCTGTTCTGGGGTGTGTGGGCCGGTCCGACGGGTTCCGGTCGCCGCGGCCGGTCCGGACAATTGCGCTCGTTCGACGAGGCGACCGGACACCTGCGGCCGCCTCGTCGCGGGTGATCAGGACGAAAGCTCACGGTGTCTCGACCGACCGCGCTGATCACCGACGCAGGCCGCAACATCGGCAGCGCGATCACGCTGCGCCCGGCGCGCGACGCCACGACGTGGTGCTGGTGGTCCGCCGTCACCGGACAGACGATCAACGTCAACGGCGGCATCCACCTCGGCTGAGTTGGAGTTCGAGCCTTACCGAAATCTCGCACCGGTCCGGTACGGTTTCCCCGGCAGCTACGCGTCGACGCTGTCACAAGGGGTGGCGAGGTGTGGTACGGGCTGGGCGTTGATCTCGGCATTTCGTTCTCCGCCGCGGCCGTGGCTGCCCCGAGCGGCGTCCGCACGGTCTTCTTGCCACCCAATGTCGTCGTCCCGTCCGTCGCCTATTTGGATGATGAATCGACCCTGGTCACCGGGGTCGAAGCGGAGAAGGGCGAGGATCCGAAACGCCTCGCGCGCGGGTTCAAGCGGAAGCTGGGTGAGCCGTCGCCGCTGATCCTCGGCGGCCATCCGTACTCGGCGGCGGCACTGATGGCGGCTCAGCTGCGCGACATCATGGCCGAGGTGACGCGCGTCCACGACCGGCCGCCCGCCGCCGTGGTGCTCACCCACCCGGCGACCTGGAACGCCTACCGGCGCGAGCAGTTCACCGAGGTCCCGCGGCTAGCCGGGATCAGCAACTTCCAGCTGGTCAGCGAACCGACGGCGGTCGCGGCGCACTACTGCAAGCAGAACCCGTTCGACGAGGGCGACGTCATCGCCGTCTACGACCTGGGCGGCGAAACATTCGACATCACGATCCTGCGCCTGCGCGCCGACCGGGCGGACGTCCTCGGCACCCCGGAGGCCATCGACGACCTGGGCGGGGACGCCTTCGACGAGCTTCTCCTCGCCGAGATCGACAACCGCGTCGACGGCGCCATCTCCCGGCTGGACACTAAGGACCCGGAGCAGGCCACGCTACGCGGTCGGATCCGCGAACTGGCGGTCAAGGCCAAGGAGGATTTGTCCATCGAGCCGGACGTGACAGTCAGCGTCCCGCTGCCGGACTCGCCCGAGGTGTCGATCTCCCGGCTCGAGTTCAACGACCTGATCAAGCCGCGGCTCACCTCGACCATCGACGCGGTCCGTCGTGCGCTGTCGTCGGCCAGGCTGGCGCCGAAGGACCTCAAGGCGATCGTGCTGTCCGGTGGTTCGGCGCGCATTCCACTGGTCGCTCAGCTGTTGTCGCAGGAGTTCGGCAGGCCGGTACGCACCTCCGCGCATCCGAAGCACACGGTGGCCCTGGGCGCTGCACACATCACCGAACGCCTGCGGACGGAGCCACCGAAGCGGCCTGCGAAACGAACGGTGGTGACCCCGCCGCCACGGCCGACTCCCCGGCACAGTCCACCGCCGAAACCGACCGCACCGCCAACGCCACCCGAATCGTCCGGTCCCGAGAAGCGTCGCCGGTGGATTCCGGTGACCATCGCCGGAGCCGTCGCGGCCGTCGTCGCGCTCGTCCTGGCACTTGTCCTCGTGCCGACGCCGGCGCCGTTGGTGCGACCGACCACAACGCTCATGCACGAGCCGCTTTTCGACGAGGGCGAGCTCATCCCGCCATGGCGCGCCTACGTCGGCTCGCCGGTCGACAGGTGGGCAGGCGTGGAGATCGACGACGACGGCGCGCAGACCGAGACCATCACCGGGCGCATCGACCACGGCCACCTGGACGTGATCTGGACCGGCGAAGGCCAGGTCTACCTGCAAAGCGGCAGGAAGAAGGACCTGCAGTCCTACTTCCGTGACGACAAGTCCGCCCTGGTGTTCAACGTCGCGGTGTTCAAGCCGCCGAAAGGCAACGTGTCACTCCAGGTGCAGTGCGATCACCCGTGCTACGCCAGCGTGGAGATCGACGGCTTGCTGAAGCGACTGCCGGTGGGACAGCGGATCACCGTCGCGGTGCCGCTGCACTGCATCGCCGAGCACCCGGGCAACCTGTGGCAGCCGGAATCGGTGGACACACCATGGCTGCTGTACTCCGAAGACGCGCTCGCTGCGTCGTTCACCAGGATCTACTGGACGGCCGACGCCTCCGATCTGAACCCGGTGCCGTGCGACCGGCTCGACTCGGCTACCGCAACGTCCCGCCCCGGCTGAGCAGCCGCTCGGCGCGCAGCACCACCGGCCGGTCGACCATCTGACCGTCCACCACGCTCACCCCGCCGTCGGCGGCGGCCACCACTCGGCGGGCCCAGTCCAGCTCGGAGTCCGTCGGCCGCAGCGCCGCGTGGACGTGTTCGATCTGCCGCGGGTGGATGCACAGCTTGCCGGTGAAGCCCAGCTCCACCGCGTGCGCGGTGTCCGCCCGCAACAGACCGACCTCGTCCAACGAGGTCGTCACACCGTCCACCGGCGGCGCGCACCCGGCCGCGGCCGCTGCCAGCACGAGAGCCGATCTGGCGTGCAGCAGCGCGTAGTAGGACGCCGGGTCCACCCCGAGCTCCGCGGCCAGGTCGACGCTGCCGAACGCGGGCCGCACCACACCGGGAGCCGAGCACACCGCCCGCGCGTTGTCGATCCCGGCGGCCGTCTCCACCAGGGGAATCACCGTGCCGCGCGGCAGGTCTTCGGCCCGCTCGGCCTTGGGGACCATCAGCGCCATGGCCACGTCGCCGACCGCGGCGACGTCGTCGTCATGCCACGGCGTGCCCGCCGCGTTGACCCGGACCACCGCGCTGTTGCCCGCCTTCAGCCACTCGGCGACGTGCTCGCGCGCGGCAGGCTTCTGCTCCGGCGCGACCGCGTCCTCCAGGTCGAGCACCACGGCGTCCGCGCCGCTGGCGGCCGCTTTGGCGAACCGATCCGGGCGATTGCCCGGGACGAACAGCAATGTGCGAGCGCCGGCCAGCACCGTCATGCCATCACCACCGTGAAGCGCCAGTCCAGAACGGGCTCGGCGGCGCTCACCACCACCCGCAGGTCGACCAGCCCACCGCCGTCCGGCAACGCGCGCAAACCGGTGACCTCCACCTCGCTGGTCAGCGAGTCGTTCTCGTGCACAGGTGCCAAGTGGTCGCAGCCGTCCCACGCGGTGACCGCGACGATGTTCGGCAGGGCCCGGGTGGTGTGGCTGAGCGCCAGGCCGATGGTGTGGCCACCGTACACCAGCCGGGTACCTCCGGCGGCCGCGGCGTCGTGGTGCGCGCGGGCGATGTTCAGCGTCAACCTGGCCAGCTCGGGGGCACTGGAAACCACGTCGGCGCCGACCACCTGCCACGTGCGGCCGACCGTCAGATCGGCGAAGTGCTCGCCCGGGACCCGGTCTCGGAACGCCGCCAGCTGCCAGTCCTCCAGCGGCGGCTCGGGCAGCGGGCCCGCGCCCAGCTCGGACAGGTCGTCGGCGTGCCCGGTCTCCTGGTCGGGACGACGCAGCGGCAGCATCGCGCAGCGCCAGAAGTCCAGCACCGGGCGATCGTGCTGGTCCACGGTCGTGATGCGCAGCGCGGCCATTCCGGTCGGCTTGCGGCCGGGGCGCCTGCTGTTCTCCCGGAGTCCGACCACCTCGGTGACCGTGCGCAGCGTGTCCCCCAGTACGGGAAAGCGGCGGAACGCCAGCCCTCGGTAGAACAGGTTCGCCCGCACGTGATGCGTCGCCAGGGTCGACTGTCCGATCGCGACGTCCCACACCAGTGCCGGGTGCGCCAGCGGAGCGTCGTTCCCGGTCACCTCGGCGCACAACGCGTGGTCCAGCGGCAGGCGCATCCGGTCGCCCACGATGGCCTGGTGGACCGCCGCGTGCCCTTCTGTCAGGGTCACTCCCGGCGCACCGGCGAACTTCTGTCCTCGGGTCAGCTCGTCGAAGTACGGGCCTTCGACTTTATCCGGCCAATTCATGCGCCCAACCGTATGCGAGGGTTGACATCCCAGGCAACGGAACGAAACATTGGCCGTACATTTCGGCACGGGAGGCGCGATGACGACGACCGCGGAGCAGCTGGCGGCCTGGGCGGCCGACTACCGGCCCACCGCGGCGGACCGCGACCTGGCCCGCCGGGCTCTGCAGGACACCGTGGCGGTGACGCTCGCTGCGACGGATTCGCGCATGGCGTCGCTCACCGTCGGCCTGCCTGCGGCCGCGCGCTGGTCCGCCGTCGGGCATGTGCTGGATTTCGACGATCTGCACCTGCCGTCCACGGCGCATATCAGCGTGGTCTGCGTCCCCGCTGCCCTGGCGGTCGGCGGCGACGAGCGTGCGTACCTGGCCGGGGCCGGGGTCATGGCTCGGCTGGGCACCCGCCTCGGCTGGCAGCACTACGCCAGCGGCTGGCACGTCACCTGCACGGCTGGCGCTCCGGCAGCCGCGGCCGGGGCCGCCGTCGCATTGGGGCTGTCGAAGGAGCAGATTGCGCACGCCATTGCCCTGGCAGTGCCGCAAGCGGGCGGCGTCCAGGCCGCGTTCGGGTCCGACGGCAAGGCACTGCAGGTCGGACTGGCGACCGACGCGGGAGTGCGGGCCGCAAGGCTGGCTGCTGCCGGCGCGCAAGCCGATCCGGCCGCGCTCGACCAGTGGTTGCAGCTGGTCGGCGCCGACGGTGAACTCGACCTGTCCGGGCCCGCCGTGCCGGACGGGCTGGCGATCAAGATCTTCCCCTGCTGCTACGCGCTGCAGCGCCCGATCGCGGCCCTGCGCGAGCGAGTCACCGACGTCAAACCCGAAGACGTCATCAGGATCGTCGTCCGCACGCCCGCAGTCGCCGTGCAGCCGCTGCATCACCACAGCCCGAAGACCGGCCTGCAGGGGAAGTTCTCCATGGAGTACGCCGTGGCCACCGCGCTGCTCGACCCCTTCCCCGGCTTCGCCGCATTCACCGACGAGGCCGTGCAGCGCCCCGAAGCACAGCGGCTGATCAAAGCCACCGAGGTGATCACCGAACCGGGCGGTGCAGGCCTGCTGCACGGGTCGGTGGATATCGTGCTCGAACTCGGTGACGGCACTCGACGACACGCTTCGCTCGAGCTGCCGCCAGGCGCTCCGCAGCGGCCCCCGTCGGACGACGAGTTCGCGGAGAAACTCGCCGCGTGCGGAGCGTCCGAGGTGTCCACAGTGGACTGGAAGCGGGCAGCCGAGCTGCTGTCCGCCGAACTGCCAGGGAGCACGTCATGACATTGCCGCTCGAGGGCATCACGGTGGTGAGCGTGGAGCAGGCCGTGGCCGCGCCGTACGCCACTCGTCAACTCGCCGACCTCGGCGCTCGCGTGATCAAGGTGGAACGCCCGGACGGCGGGGACTTCGCCCGCCGCTACGACCAGGCGGCGCGCGGCCAGTCCAGCTACTTCGTCTGGCTCAACCGCTCCAAGGAGTCGATCACGCTGGACGTCAAACAACCCGAGGGCGCGGAGGTCCTCGACGACCTGATCGCCCGGGCCGACGTCGTGGTGCACAACCTCGGGCCGGGGGCGGCCGACAGGCTGGGCATCACCGCGGAACGGCTCAGGGCCAAGCACCCCGAGCTGGTGCACTGCACGATCTCCGGGTACGGGACCACCGGCCCGTGGGCCGACCGCAAGGCCTACGACCTGCTGGTGCAGTGCGAAACGGGGCTGGTGTCGCTCACCGGCACGGACGAGGACATGGTCAAGGTCGGCATCTCGGTCGCCGACATCGCGGCAGGCATGTACGCCTACTCCGGCATACTTGCCGCCCTGCTCCGCCGCGCCACCACCGGCGAAGGCTCGACACTCGAGGTCTCGTTGTTCGAAGCGCTCGCCGAATGGATGGGACAGCCGGCGTTCTACACCCGGTACAGCGGCTCGGCCCCGAAGCGCGTCGGTGCCCAGCACGCCACCATCGCCCCGTACGGGCCGTACACGACACGGGACGAGGATGTCGTCGTCCTGGCGGTACAGAACGAGCGCGAATGGGTGTCGCTGTGCCGCATCCTGCTGGAAGATCCCGACATCGCGCGCGATCCCCGGTTCGCCACCAACTCGGCGCGCGTGGCACACCGCGACGAGCTCAACGCCGTCATCCAGCGGAAGTTCGACAAGCTCGACACCGACACGGTGATCCAGCGGCTGAGCGAGGCCCGCGTGGCCAACGGCCGGGTCAACACGGTGCAGGACTTCCTCGAGCATCCGGTGCTGGCCGCGCGCGACCGCTGGCGCAGCGTGCCGAGCCCGGGCGGCGACCTGGCCGTGCTGCGCCCGCCGGTGGACATCGACGGGCTGGAGCCCGCACTCGGCCCGGTTCCCGCGGTGGGCGAGCACACCGAGGCCATCCTGCGTGAACTCGGCCGCACCGACGAGGACATCGACGCGCTGCGCGCCGCCGACACCGTGTGAGAGGACACCCATGCTGAGCCAGGAAGAGCAAGCCATCGTCGACACCGTGCGCGACTGGGTCGACCGCGAGGTCAAGCCGGTGGTGCGCGAGCTGGAGCACACCAACACCTATCCGGCCGAGCTGATCGACCAGATGAAGCAGATGGGCATCTTCGGCCTGATGGTGCCCGAGCCCTACGGTGAGGTCGCGGTGTCCACGCCGTGCTACGTGGCGGTGACCGAACAGCTGGCGCGCGGCTGGATGAGCCTGGCCGGTGCGATGGGCGGGCACAGCGTGGTGGCGAAACTGATCGCCCGCTACGGCACCGAAGAACAGAAACAGCGCTACCTGCCCAGGATGGCCACCGGCGAGCTGCGCGCCACGATGGCGTTGACCGAGCCGGGCGGCGGTTCGGACCTGCAGGCGATGAAGACCGTGGCACGCAAGGACGGCGACCACTACGTGATCAACGGCGCCAAGACGTGGATCACCAACTCGCGCCGCTCCGGTCTGATCGCCTTGCTGTGCAAGACCGACCCGAATGCCGAACCGCGCTATCGCGGCATCAGCATCCTGCTGGTCGAGCACGGACCGGGGCTGACGGTGTCCCGTGACCTGCCCAAGCTGGGCTACAAGGGCGTGGAGAGCTGCGAGCTGCACTTCGACGACTACCGGACACCGTTGGACTCGGTGCTCGGCGGTGTGGAAGGCAAGGGCTTCAGCCAGATGATGAACGGCCTGGAAGCGGGCCGCATCCAGGTGGCTTCGCGCGCGCTGGGCGTGGCTCGCGCGGCGTTGGACGACGCGATGCGCTACGCGCAGGAGCGGGAGACGTTCGGCAAGCCGATCTGGAAGCACCAGACGATCGGCAACTACCTGGCCGAGATGGCCACGAAGTACACCGCGGCCCGCCAGCTGGTCTTGTTCGCCGCGCAGCGGCACGACTCCGGACAGCGGTGCGACATGGAAGCAGGCATGGCCAAGCTGTTCGCGTCCGAGGTCGCGATGGAGATCGCGCTGAACGCGGTGCGCATCCACGGCGGCTACGGCTACTCGACCGAGTTCGACGTCGAGCGGTACTTCCGCGATGCGCCGCTGATGATCGTCGGTGAGGGCACGAACGAGATCCAGCGCACGGTGATCGCCGAGCAACTCATGTCGCGCGGCCTGCCATAAGGTCTGCTCATGACCGTCCGTCCTGAAGCGGCCTACGCGCGGCTGTCCCGGGAACTGCGCGAGGACATCCTGCGCGGCCGCTACTCCGGTGACACGCGGCTTCCCACCGAGGCGGAGCTCGCCGCGCAGTACCAGGTCAGCAGGCAGACCGTGCGTCGGGCCTTCCACGACCTGGTGGCGGAAGGCCTGGTGCAGCGGATCCCCGGCCGCGGCACCTACGCGACGAAACGCAGCGGCGAGTACCTGCGCCAGTTCGGCTCGGTGGAGGATCTGCTCGCGCTGTCCGAGGACACCGAGCTGGTGGTGCTCGACCCGCTGCGGCGGCTGGTCGACGTGGAGGCGGCCGGGCGGCTGCGGCTGAGCACCGACGTGGTGTACCGGACCAGCTTCCGCCGGGTGCATCAGGACGTGTCGTTCTGCCTGACCACGGTGTGGCTGCCGCCGGACATCGGCGCGCGGCTGATCGATCTGCCGCAGCTGCGGGCGTCCGGCGCGGTCAGCGACGCCACGGTCATCGGGCTGATCGACAAGCACGCCGAGCGGCCGATCGCCGAGGCGGAACAAAGCATCACCGCGGTCGCCGCGACCGAGGTCGTCGCCGACCGGCTCGGGTGCGCGCCGGGTGACCCGCTGCTACGAGTGGACCGGACGTATCTGGACACCGACGGCGACCCGGTCGAGCTGGCCGTCAGCTACTTCCGACCCGAACACTATTCGTATCGGGTGCGCCTGCGGCGAAGTTCCACCTGACGAGCGATGACTCCGACCCACAGTTTCGATAGTGTTCGATGTTGGGATGCGGAAAAGTCACAGCTGGGGGAATGAATGCTGAAGAAGCTTGCCCAAGTCACGCTCGCCACCGTACTGATGTCGGTTTTCGCGGCACCGAATTCGGCAATCGCGTTACCGCTCGGCGAGTTCGTGCCGGTCCGGCCGAGCCCGGACGACGTCTATATCGACCAGCGAGGAAATGTCATTCCGGTCGATGAATTCGGTATCCCGATGGACAACCCGAACCCCGACGCCGCCGAACAGGAGCGCGCGTTGCCGCCGTGCACGCCGGTCAGCGGCGTGGACAACCCGCATCGGTCGAGCACCGGGGTGGCCGCGTCCGGGCACGGATGGTGGGACAAGGGCGACTGCTCGAGCAACCGGGCCGTGGTCTACAACTGCCTGTACATGCAGCACGACGACGGCTACTGGTACCAGAAGGCGTGCTCGCAGTCCAAGGAGTTGAAGCCGGGAGGCGGCAGCTCCCATCGGACGGTGGCTCGCCGCGACTGCGCAGGCACGGCGGTCAGGCAGTGGCGCAATCACGTCGACGTGGACGTCGTCGGCGAATGGGACACGGCGGAGAAACCGATGCGGCAGGCCGCGGTCGCCTGCGTGGCGTAGCCTTTTCCCGTGACTTCGCCACGAATGCCCCGGCGCTATCGCGACGACGAGCATGCGCCGGGGCTCGCCGCGCTTTCCCCTGCTCCGATGTTCGCTGCGTTTTACGGCGAATTCACCAGCACGCCGGAAATTCCGCACGAGCAGGACCATTTTTCCCTTTTCGTCGCCTACTCGGATGCGATGGGTTGGTTGACGGACGACAACCACTCCGGTTTGTGGGGAATGAATGACGCCGGCGGCAATTCTTACGGTGACGGTCCGCGTGCGTGGTTCCAGGTGGAAGTCGATCCCGTGCCCGCAGGCCGGCCGCTGCCGGTGCTGCCGTTCCTGCAGGCCGCTGTGGCCGTGAACGAGCGGCTGGGCATCGGTCCCGCCGAGAAGGTGCTGATGCTGCTTCCGGTGCATCGGCTCGGCCCGCGGTCGCCCCATGCGGTCGCGACCATGCGCACGGCCGGCTGGTTCGCGCCACTGGCGCCCGAAGCACGGGTGTCCGCCGAGGTGCAGCTCGCGCTCGGCCAGGGCGGTTCCCGCGAAGCCCTCGGGCGCACAGCCGCGGATTTCGTCCGGTTGGAACAGTCCGTCGTGACCTCGCTCCGGGTCACCGGGTCGGCGGCGGCGCCGGTCACCCCGTTCGACGACTCGTTCTGGGGCGGGCCGGCGGGCGCGACGCTCACGGTGCACGGGTCGCTGGCGGCGTGGACGCCGGATGCGGTGGGCTGGGTGGCACAAGCTCTCGCGGAGTGCGCCTCCGCCCACGGTGTCTCGGACCTCCTCGTCACGGTCACTCGCCACGAGCACGAACGCGCCTGAAAGCACCTATGCTCGGCCGCTCGGTCGTCCGTCCGAGCCTGCCAGGAGGTGCGCCATGCCCCACCACGACACCAGCGTGCGACCGTTCACCGCTCGCGCCGCCGATGCCGACCTCGACGATCTACGCAACCGCCTGGCCGCCGCGCGCTTTCCCGAGGTGGAGACGGTCTACCGCGCCGCACCGGACAGGCGCCGCTGGGATCAAGGCGTACCGCTGGCCGACCTCGTCGATGTCGTCGACTACTGGCATTCCGGCTACGACTGGCGGGCTTTCGAGGCGCGCCTGAACGACATCGGACAGTTCAGCACCACGATCGACGGCCTGCAGATTCATTTCCTGCATCGACGCTCCCCGCGGCCGGACGCCGCGCCGCTCCTGCTGACGCACGGCTGGCCGGGCAGCATCGCCGAATTCGTCCATCTCGTCGACGAACTGGCGGAACCGACCGCGGCGGGAGCACCGGCGTTCCATGTCGTGGTGCCGCCCCTGCCCGGATTCGGTTTCAGTGGCAAGCCGTCCACCACCGGCTGGGGCGTCGCCACGATCGCCGGGGCGTGGGTCGAGCTGATGAACAGGTTGAGCTACGACGAATTCCTGGCGCACGGCGGTGACTGGGGCGGCGTGGTCACCACGGTCCTCGGCGGCCTGTTCCCCGAACGCGTCATCGGGATCCACTCGACGTTGGCGCAGGCACCGACCGGGCTGAGCACCGACGGCTTGACCGACCAGGAGCGGGCCTGGGCCGACGGCACTCGTGACTTCTGGCGCGATCGCGCCGCGTACGCGAAACAGCAGTCCACCCGGCCGCAGACCATCGGCTACTCACTCGTGGACTCCCCGGTCGGCTTGCTCGCCTGGATCTTCGACAAGTTCGCCGAGTGGACCGACACCGAGGACACCCCGTTCGAGCGGATCTCCGTCGACCGGATCCTCGACGACGTCACGTTGTACTGGCTGACCCGCAGCGGCGCGTCCGCCGCGCGGATCTACTACGAGAGCCACGGCGGGGTGAACACGGTCGATCCGCGGCTCACCGTCGACGTTCCCGCGGCGATCACCATCTACCCGCGTGACATCGAGAAGTGCCCGCGTCCGTGGGCCGAGCAGCGATATCGGCAGATCGTGCGCTGGGCGACGCCCGAAGCCGGCGGGCATTTCCCTTCGCTGGAGGTCCCCGACCTCTTCGTCGGCGACCTACGGCAGGGCCTGGCTACCGTGCTGCAGCATCGACGGTGACCTCCGGGCCGATCGAGGCAACCTCGATCGGGCCGGCGAAGCCCGCGGACGCCGCCTGGAGGGCGGCCATAACGTCGGTTTCCGGCATCACATGCGCCAACACCAGCCGACGCACGCCCGCCTCGGTCGCCAACCGCCCCGCTTCGCGCGCGGTGAACAACGTGCCGCGTTCGTCCTCCGGGACTTCGTCGACGTAGCTGGAGTCCGCGATCAGCACGTCCGCGTCCTGAGCGAGCTCCTTCAGGTGCGGACTCGGGCCGGTGTCGCCGGTGAACGCCAGCACCACCCCGTCGGCCTCCAACCGCACGCCCGCGTTCGGCTTCGAATGCGGCAACAGCCATGTCCTGGCTTCGAACGGTCCGATGGTCAGCGAGTCGCCGGGCTCGAAGTCGTGCCGGTGGTACGCCGCGTCCAGCATGCCCGGACGGTCCAGCGCGAGCACCACATCCAGCGCCCCGTGCGGCGCGTACAGCGGGAGTGCCGGTGGCGGGTCGTCCCGCAGCGCGCGGGCCCGCAGCAACGGGTTCAGGTCCGCGCAGTGATCCGGATGCCCGTGCGTGACGTACACGGCGTCCACCTGCTCGGGCCGGACCCACCGCAGCAGCTGCGGCGCTGTGGCGTAGCCGGGATCGAGCAGCAGACGGAACCCCGCGTGCTCGACCAGATATCCGCTGCACGCTTGCCCCGCATCGGGCCAAGCGCCCGTTCCACCCAGCACCTTCAGTCGCACGACAAGGAGGGTAATGACGGGCAGACTTGCAGGTCACGCACTTTTCTCGGACCCTACCCATCGGTAATGTGGCGGCACGTTCTCGTCAGCACCGGGGTCGGGGGCCATGACCGAGGAATCCACCAACGACGAAGGGCTGCTGCACCGCGCGTCGATGCGGCAAGCCGAGGCTGTGGACAAAGCCACCGACAAACGCCGACGCCGCCGGGCCGTCGCCGGCCTGATCTCGACGTTTGTCGGGGCACTGGCTGTCGAGTACCTGCGCAACGCCGCACTGTTCGCCGCCTTGCTGGCCTCGGCCATCGCCATCGGCACCGGCCTGACGACGTCGCGTCCCGGGTGGCCCGCCGCGCTCATCGCCGCAGGGGTCGTCGGCATCGTCGTCCTGCTGGTTGCCCTGGTGCGGCGGTGGCGCCCGGGAGCCCAGTGGCTCGTGCGACTCGCCGTGATCGCCACGCAGGTGGTTCTGCTTGTCGCGGAGAGCTGACTACCGGCTCGGGGCCAGGATGACCTTGCAAACCCCGGCTGCCCGTTCGGACACCATGCGATAAGCCTCGACCCCCTGCGACAGCGGCAGCCGGTGCGACACCACCGCCTCGGGCTTCAACCGTCCTGCCGCGGTCAGATTCACCAGCGTGGGCAGTTCGCGTTGCACCGAGCACAGCCCGATGGCGAATTCCAGTTCCTTCAGCTGCATGGCCTGCATGTGCAGCGGAAACGCCTTGTTGTGGCTGACTCCGACCACGCTCACCCGGCCGCCCTGCCGGACCGCGCTGATGGCGAGCGCGATCGTGGTGTCACTCCCGACGGCTTCGATGGCGACATCCGTACCGCCTGCGGTCGCCGTCCGGATGTCGGCCTTGGCGCTGTCCGCCTCGATCGGCTCGGCGCCCAGTTCCGCTGCGCGCTGGAGCCGGGCAGGAACCCGGTCGACCCCCACCACGCGCGCCGCGCCCATGACGAACGCGGCCTGCACGGCCATCAGCCCCACCGGACCGAGACCGATGACCGCCACGGTGTCCCCCGGCGCGATCCGGGCCCGCCGGGCGCCGTACCACGCGGTGGGCGCGTTGTCGGTCAGCAGCACCGCGGCCTCGTCGGAGATCTGCGGCGGCACCGGGACCAGGTTCGTCTCGGCGTGCGGCACCGCCACCATCTCCGCCTGGCTGCCCGGCAGCGCGTGGCTCAGGCCGTAACACGAGATCGTCTCGCCGAAGCTCAAGTTCGAGCAGCGCAGCACGTCACCGCTGCGGCACGCCGCGCACGTCGAGCATCCGACCGAGCCCGGCACCAACACGCGATCACCCGGACCGAAGCTGGTGACCGCACCACCGACCTCGACCACCTCGCCGACGGCCTCATGGCCGAGGCAGTAACCGGTGTCGGAACTGAAGCCGTGACCGTGGTAGATGTGCAGGTCACTGCCGCAGATGCCGGCGGCGGCGACGCGCACGACCGCGCCGTGCTCGCCGGGCACGACCGGATCGGCGACCGTGGTGACCGAGACGTGCCGCGGACCCGCGTAAACCAGCCCCCTCACGGCACGCCTCCGTCCAGCCGCAGCGTCGCCCCGGTGCAGAACGACGACGCCTCGGTGGCGAAGAACAGCGCGGCTCCGACGATTTCCTCCGGTCTGCCACACCGCCCCAGCGCGAGCATCCGATTGAACTTCTCCTCCGTTCCCGGCGCCCACGCCGCGGAGATGTCGGTCAGGAACGGGCCGGCCTGAATGGTGTTGACCCGCACCGACGGCCCGAACGCTTTCGCCAGGCCTTCGGTCATCGTCACCAGCCCGGCCTTCGCCATGGCGTACGGCAGCGCCTCGGGATCCGGTCTGATGGCTTCGATCGAGCCGATGTTGATGATCGCGCCGCCGTCGCCTGCGGCCATCCGGGTTCCGATCGCGGCCGCCAGCCGGAACGGTCCTTTCAGGTTCACCGCGATGACCTTGTCGAACAGGCCCTCGCTGACCTCGGCGAGACTCGGATACAGCGGCGAGAGGCCCGCGTTGTTGACCAGGACGTCGACGCGTCCGAACTCGCGGTAAGCGGTCTCGACGAGGTCGTCGCATTGGTCCCAGTGCGAGACGTTGCAGGCGACGGGCAGCGCGCGCACACCGTGTTCGCGGTGGACTGCTTCGGCGACCTCGGCACAGCCGTCGTACTTGCGGCTGGCGACGATGACGTCCGCACCGTGCGCGGCAAAGGCCTCCACCATCTGCCTGCCCATGCCGCGGCTTCCACCGGTGACCAACGCGACTTTGCCCTGCAGGTCCACCATCGACTCTCCTAGTTCTCCCGGTGCTCGGATGTCTGCTCGCCCTGGCCGGTGCGCAGCATGCGGATGATGCGGTCACCCATTTCCTCCGGCGTGGCGGACCCGTCGGCGCGGAACCACAGCACCGAATAGTTCAGCGCGCCGAGGGCGACCTTGACGAAGAACGGATCGACCACCCGCAACTCCCCCGCTTGCTGCGCCTGCCGCACCACCTCGGTCCAGATGTCCTCCACCGCTTGCCGCATGGCCAGCATGTCCTCGCGACGCTGCCCGGTCAGCGAGTCGATCTCCCGGAGCATGACCTGCAGTTCCAGCCGCCGGTACGCCACCAGGCGCATGTGCTCACGGCCCAGCTCGTACAGCTTTTCCACCCCGGAGATGTCGCGTTCGAGCAGCTCTCGGCCGAACTCGATCACCCGCTCCAGGTGGCCTTTGACGATGGTGAACAGCAGCTCTTCCTTCGAACCGATGTAGTGGTAGAAGGCCCCCGCGCCCAGGCCGACGGCCCGCCCCAGCTCAGCCACCCCGGTGGCGTGGTACCCGCGCGCGGCGAACATCTCGGTCGCGGTGGCGACGATGGTGGACAGCACTTCTTCCCGCCGTGCGCTCACTCGCCGCCGAGCCGGCGCTTCGCCGGTGTCCTGGTTGCCCTGGTGCATCTGCTGCCCCGCCTCGGTGATCAACTGTCGGTCGGCGGGCCCATCCTTCCTCGTCGGCCGGTCGCCGGTGGTGCCCGCCACCACCGGCGACCACGTGCCTCAGGTTTCCTGCAGCACCTGCACGTCGACCCGCAGCAACGCGCCGGTCTCCGGATCGGCCTGCTCCACCAGCTGAACCTGCTCCATCGGCTGGGCCCACTGGTCGAACTCGGCCAACCGTGCCGCGGCCTGCGTCCGACGCACCCGGACGTCGCCTTCGAGCGGCCACGTGAGCCGCTCGTCGCGGATCGCCTGACGTCGCGCCGCCGTGGCTTCCTCGTCCAGCTGGCCCTCATTGTCGATCACCACGCCGTATGCCGCGTGGGCCGCGGCCGCGGAGGTGATGCCCGCGGCGACATCGGACGCGACCAACTTCGGATCCCGGTCGAGCGGATCACCGTAGGCACCACCGCCACCGGCGTGCAGGTGCACGACGTCGCCGGGCGAGCAGACCAAGCCGAACTGCTTGCCCTCGAGTGCCTGCAGATCTCCGTCGAGTTCGTCCAGGTGTCCGGGGATCTGGCCGGACGCGAGCACCTTGTCCGCGCCTGCACCGCTGACGAGATGGAACCCGCTGGTCGAGCCGGGGTATCCGCCGGCCGTGCCGCTCGGCGGAACCTGCCAGCACGCGCCGAACACGTGGGTCTGCCCGCCCGGCGTGTACCACGGTGTCCAGGCGAGATCGACGCCGTCGCCGCCCCGGTACTTGCCCGGCCCGCCGGAGTTGGTGTTGAGCTTGCGCCACAGATACAGCACCGGGAAACCGAGCTCGTTGATCTCGATGTCCGGCACGCTGTTCTGCGGCTGCGCAAGCGCGCCACCGACGTCCATGCCATCGGCCACCGCCTGGGCGCCCGCACCGCTTCCCCCACCGTGCATGTCCAAGAACGGCGTAAGCTGACCGTTCTCGTCCGGCGCGTAGAAGATGACCCCGTTCCACGAGTCCTGCCAGGGCGCCATGACGTGGTCGCGGACGAACGGGTCGTCGCTGGCCGACTGCACCTCCGCCAGCAGTCGCGTCACTACCTTGCACACCCGCAGCCCGGTCTCCATGTGCCCGGACGAGACCGGTGCAGGCATCTGCACGTCGCACACCGTGCCCGGCTTCGTGATCACGTCGATCGGCCGCAGCGTGCCCTGGTTGATCGGCAGGTCACACAGCAGTGACGCCAGCACCGGGGTCATCGCGCACCCCAGCGTCATCGGCGCGCTGACGTTGACGAACCCGTCGGTCTGCGGCGCCGACCGGGAGAAGTCGAACGTCATGTGCTCGTCGTCCACGGTCATCCGGCAGTGCACGCGGTGCAGCCCGTTGGTGTGCCCGTTGTGCTCGACGAAGTCCTCCGCCTCGTACACCCCGTTGGGCAGCGCCCGGATGCGATGGCGAACCGCCTGCTCGGCGAGGTCCTTGGCGATGGCGATGTAGCGCCGGAAGTCCTCGATGCCGTACCGGTCGAGCAGATCCCGCAGCCGATCGTCACACCGGTTGCACGCGGCGATGAAGCACCGGATGTCGCTGAGCACCAGGTTGGGCACCCGGATGTTGGTCTCGATGATGCGCCAGATGTCGTCGACCAGTTCGCCCCGGTCGACGATCTTCACGCCGGGCAACCGCAGCGCCTCGCCGTACGTCTCGGTCGCCATCGGCGCGAAGCCGCCGGGCGCGACGCCACCGAAGTCGGACACGTGCGCTTCCGCCCAACACCAGGCGACCAGCTCGTCCCGATAGAACAACGGACGGACGACGCCGACGTCCACCTGGTGCGCGTTGCCCGTGGTGAACGGGTCGTTGCAGATGAACATGTCGCCCGGGTGGATGTCCTCGCGCGGCACGGTCTGCAACACATGGCGTACGGCCTGGCGGGCGGTACCGAGATACATCGTGATGTACCCGGAGTAGGAGATGATGTCGCCGTCCGCGTCGGCCATGAACGTGGAGAAGTCGACCGCTTCGGCGATCACCGGACTGCCCGAGGCCCGCATCATCACCAGGCCCATCTCGCCGGTGATGTTGTCCAGCGCCTTCGAGAAGATCTCGACAGTGACGGGATCGACGTCGGTGTCGTGGTGGGTCTGCGTGCTCACCGTGTTGCCTCCATCAGCGTCCGGTGCTCGTCGGCCTGCTCGGCCCGGTCACGGGTGTCGGTGAGGATGAAGTTGCTCCATTCGTCGACGGTGAACTGCCAGTGCGACGGCACCTGGATCGTGGTCAGCGGATGCTCGACCATCGCCGGGCCGGTCAGGGTGGATCCGGGCACCAGATCGGCCGCGTCGTAGACGTCCACGTCCTGCTGCTCCCCGGCCAGCGGCAGGTAGACCGGGCGGCGACGGCGCGGAGCGACCTCGGTCGGCTGGCCAATGCGGGCGGGAGCACGCTCGAACGTCTCCGCCCGGCCCGTGGCGACCACGCGCACCGACATCAGCACCACCGGACTGTTCACCCACGCAGTGCCCGCTCCGTACTCGGCTTCGTAACGCTGCGGGAAGCTCTCCTGCAGAGCGACCAGGTCCGCCTCGGCCAGATCGGGCTTGCGCGGGATCGGCACCCGCAGCTCCCACTGCTGGCCGGCGAACTTGAAGTCGCCCTGCCACTCGATGTCGATCCGCTCGTCCGAGTAGCCCGCCTCGCGCAGCGCCGCTACTTGCTCTTCTTCCAGCTCACGCAGGCTCTGCGCGACGTGCGAGGCGTCACCGCCGCTCCACATGGTCGACCGCGTCTGGGTGCGGACATCGTCGGTGGCGAGCAGCCCGTGTGCGGAGAAGACCGCGGCGTCGGACGGGATGACGACTTTGCGGATGCCGATGCTGCGGGCGATGTCCGCGGCGAAGATGCCGATCGCACCGCCGAAACAGAACAACGAGAACGTGCGCGGGTCGTGGCCCCGCTCGACGGTCACCGCACGTACGGCGTTGCTCATGTTCGACGTGACCATGCGGTAAACGGCGGCCGCTGCTTGCCGGGCATCCAGGCCGAGCCGCTCGCCGACCTCACGCTGCAGCGCGTCCGCCGCCGGAGCGATGTCCAGCCGCCTGCGCCCGCCGAAGAACGCCTTCGGGTCCAGCAGACCGAGCACGGCCGACGCGTCGGTCACTGTCGGCGCGGTGCCGCCCTTGCCGTAACAGATCGGTCCGGGTTCCGCCCCGGCACTGTGCGGGCCGACCTGCGGGATGCCGCGCGCGTCGAGCCACGCGATGCTCCCACCGCCCGCGCCGATCGGGAACACGTCGATCTTGGACAACGCGGTGAGGAACTGGTCGCGCAGCATGACCCGCTGGGTCACCATCGTCTTGGCGTCCTGCAGGACCGACACGTCGAACGACGTGCCGCCCATGTCGGCGGTGACGACGTCGCGGATGCCCAGGCGAGTGGCCAGTTCCCGAGCGCCGATCACGCCGCCTGCCGGGCCGGAGTCGATCAGGGTGATCGGCCGGTCCCGTGCCTCGGTGGCCGACAGCGTCCCGCCGAAACCCTGCATGAAGGCCACCGGGACGCGCAGGCCGCGCTCGGCGAGCTCGCGTTCGATCCGCTCGGTGTATTCGGCGACCCGCAACCCGGTGAACGAGTTGAGCACGGTGGTCATCGTCCGCTCGTACTCCCGGATGACCGGGTGCAACCGGGACGAGACGCTGAGGAAGAGCTTCGGGTACTCCTCGGCGGCGATGCGCGCGACGAGTTCCTCGTGCACCGGGTTGAGGAAGCTCCACAGCAGCGAGACGGCGACGGCCTCGACGCCGCGGTCGGCCAGCTCGCGCACGGCGCGGCGCGCTTCGTCCTCGGTCAGCGGGACGACCACGCGTCCTTTGCGGTCCAACCGCTCGGTGACCTCGACGACGTCGTCACGGTCGACGATCTGTGGCAGGTTCAGTTGCTTGTGGTGGTCGCGGTGGGCGTTGCGGGCCGAGCGGGCGATCAGCAGGTTGTCACCGAAGCCCTTCGTGGTGATCAACCCGACGCGCGCGCCCTTCAGCTCGGCGATGGAGTTGGTGACCACGGTCGTGCCGTTGACGAAGCGGCGGCAATTGCCGAGCAATTCTTCCACCACCACGCCGATTTGCTCGGCGACGTTGTCCAACGCCTGCAGTAATCCGTCGGCGAGATTCAGCGGAGTCGTGTCGGCTTTGTCGGTGAAAACCTCTCCGTCACTGGTAGCCACGACGATGTCGGTGAACGTGCCACCGATGTCGCAGCCGATGTGGTACTGCGTCATTGCAAAATTCACCTTACGGTCGGTTTTCCGGTCAGTTCCGCTTCTACTGCTGGCGCAGCACGTGTCGTCGAATTTTTCCGGATTCGGTTCGCGGTAATGCGTCCACGAAATCGACGATGCGCGGATAGGCGTGCCTGCCCACGCGCTCGCGCACGGCGGCCTGGATTTCCTCGGTCAGCCGGTCCTGCGGAACGGAACCATTGGCCACCACGACGGCTCGCACCACCGAACCCCGATCGGGATCGGCCGCGGCCACCACGGCAGCATCGTCGACGCCGGGGTGGTCGAGGATGACGTTTTCCACCTCGGTCGGGCCGACGTTGTAGCCGGACGTGACGATCAGGTCGTCGTCGCGGCCGACGAACCACCAGCGACCTTCCTCGTCGCGCCGGGCCACGTCGCCGGTCAGGAACCACTCGCCACGCCAGCGCGCATCCCACTGCTGCTGCGCGTTCCAGTACCCGACGCTGGCCTGGTAGCGCGGTTTCCGCAGGGCGATGATGCCCTGTTCGTCCTGCAGGTTGCCGTCGTCGTCGACCAGCGCCACGTCGAATCCGGGCACGACCGACGACAGCGCCCCGGGAACCACCGGCTCCTTCGAGTGGGCCAGGTTCGCCAGCGACATCGCCGATTCGCTCTGGCCGTAGCCGTCCTGGATGTCCGCCACGCCGAACTGGCGCCACGCTTCCACCAGCGGCCGGTCCAACGGCTCGCCCGCACTCGTCGCACCGCGGATGTCGGGCGGCAGGCCACCGGAACGCTGCGCGACCTTGACCAATTGCCGGAACGCACTCGGCGCGGCCGCGACATACGTGACCCGTTCTTCTTCGAAGATTCTCAGCCAGTCGGCCGGCTTGAAATCCCCGGTGTAGACGACTCGCGGGCAGCCGAGCGCCATGACCCCGATCCCCGTGGTGTAAAGCCCGTAGGACCACCCGGGATTCGCACCGGAGAAAAGCATGTCCGACGGTTGCAGTGCGAACGTGTGGCGAAGAAACGGTTGGATCGTGAGCAACAGGTGGTGGGGCTGAATGCAGCCTTTCGGCGGTCCGGTCGTCCCACTGGTGTAGATCAGTGTCGCGGGTTCGTCCGCCGCCGTGTGCAGAACTGGCGTATCAGCGGGGTGCCGGTCTATTTCCGCCCAGAAACTTCGATCTCCGGCAAGCAATCCGCCACCGCGTCCCCCGACGACGGTGTAAACGTGCGGATCACCGGTGAGCAGATGCCGCGCCGACTCGAACGCATCCCGATAGCGGTGGTCGACCACGATGGCCTTCGGCTCTCCACCGTTGAGCCGCTCGGCCAGCGCGTCCGGCCCGAAGCCGACGAACAGCGGCATGTAGATCACGCCGGAACGCCAGGCGGCCAATGCGGCGATGTAGGCCTCGATGCCCTGCGGCAGCAGCGCGGCGAGCCGATCGCCCCGCCGGATACCTGCCGCGCGCATCGCGGTCGCGAAACGACTGGAAGCCGCGGCCAGATCGGCGAACGTCCAGCGCTCGCTGCTGCCGTCCGGGTGGCGGACGATCATCGCCAGGCGAGCCCGGTCGCGCGCCCATCGGTCACACGCCTCGTGCGCGGTGTTCAACCCCTCCGACACCGGGCGGTCCAGCCGAGCTTCCGCGGCCGCCCACACCTCGTCGATGGACATGTCCCGCTCCGCGAGGAGTTCGTGGACGTCGACTGGGCGCACATCGCTCATTCGGCTGCCTCCTCGACACCGCCGTGCCGCCGTCCCGGGCGACGTTGCCTGTACTGAGTGCCCACTACAGTGCGGGACGTCATTTCGGCCGTCAATACGCCGAACGAGACGAGGCAGCCGCGCTTGTAAAACCGCACAAACGCCGGCGAGCAATCGATTCGACCGCCAATTCTCAGCCGCAGCACTCGCTGTCTTCGCTGGTCACAGGCACAAAATTCGCGTCGCCGCGACCGAGGCTGACGGCCCGGCCGCGACGACGCGATGGCGTTTCGCCAGCGGTGTGCCAGTGGCTGTCGGGCGAATATTGCCGCGCTATTTGTCCTTACCCAACAACTTGCCGGCGATTTCGCGCATTTCGACCTTGCGCACCTTTCCGGTCACGGTCATCGGGAACTCGTCCACGATGTGCACGTAGCGCGGGATCTTGTAGTGGGCGAGCTTGCCCTGGCAGAACTCGCGCAGCTTCTCCGCGGTGAGCTCCTCGGCGCCCTCGCGCAGGATCACCCATGCCATGAGTTCCTCGCCGTACTTCTCGTCCGGCACGCCGATGACCTGCACGTCCTGGATGTCCGGGTGGGTGTAGAGGAACTCCTCGATCTCCCTCGGGTAGATGTTCTCGCCGCCGCGGATGACCATGTCCTTGATCCGGCCGGTGATCTGCACGTAGCCGTCCTCGTCCATCACCGCGAGGTCGCCGGTGTGCATCCAGCGCGCGGTGTCGATGGCCTCGGCGGTCTTGTCCGGCTGTTCCCAGTAGCCCAGCATCACCGAGTAGCCACGGGTGCACAGCTCGCCCGGCTCGCCGCGCGGAACGGTCAGCCCGGTCTCCGGGTCGATGATCTTCACCTCGAGGTGCGGGTGTACCCGGCCGACCGTGGAGACGCGGCGGTCCAGCGAGTCGTCGGCGCGCGTCTGGGTGGACACCGGCGAGGTCTCGGTCATGCCGTAGCAGATGGTCACTTCCGTCATGCCCATCCGCTCGATGACCTGCTTCATCACCTCCACCGGGCACGGCGACCCCGCCATGATGCCGGTGCGCAGGCTGGACAGGTCGTGGTCTTCGAACGTCGGGTCGGCCAGCTCCGCGATGAACATGGTCGGCACGCCGTACAGCGACGTGCACTTCTCGTCGGCCACCGCCTTGAGCGTCGCGGTCGGGTCGAAACCGGGCGCGGGGATGACCATGCAGGCGCCGTGGCTGGTGGCCGCCAGGTTGCCCATGACCATGCCGAAGCAGTGGTAGAAGGGCACCGGGATGCAGATGCGGTCCTCCTCGGTGTACGAGCACAGCTCGCCGACGAAGAACCCGTTGTTGAGGATGTTGTGGTGGCTGAGCGTGGCACCCTTCGGGAACCCGGTGGTGCCCGATGTGTACTGGATGTTGATCGGGTCGTCGGCGGTGAGCTCGATGTCGTCCAGCGTCGCCGGGTCGCCCTTCTTGCCCGCGGCGAGCACGTCGTCCCAGCTCGGGCCGTCGAACAAGATGACGTCGGTCAGTTTCGGGCAGTCCGGCCGCGCCTCGTCGATCATGGCGGCGTAGTCGGAGGTCTTGAACGACGGCGCCGCGATCAACATGCGGATGCCTGCCTGGTTGAGCACGTAGGTGAGCTCGTGCGTGCGGTAGGCCGGGTTGATGTTGACCAGGATCGCGCCGAGCTTGGCGGTCGCGTACTGCACCAGCGTCCACTCCGCGCGGTTCGGCGACCAGATGCCCACGCGGTCGCCTTTACCGATGCCGCGGGCGGCCAGCCCGAGCGCAACGGTGTTGACGTCGTCAACGAACTCGCGGTACGTCCAGCGCCGCCCGGACGCGCAGTCGACCAGCGCCTCACGATCGGGGAAAGCGGCGACCGTGCGATCCAGATTCGCGCCGATGGTGTCCCCGAGCAGGGGGACGTCGGAGGTTCCGGAGCTGTAGCTGAGCTGGGCAGGGACCGGCATTGACTTCCTCCTCACGCGTCGCTGCGAGATACCCGAGTTTGGCACGAACGGGGCCGGATTGCGCTCCCCTGATTTGCCGGATTCGCTGCGGGCGCCATGACAGCCGATGAGGTGGGTGCACGGTCGCACGAACCGGTGCACAACCGGAGACCCCGCCACACCGTCGCCCTCGCGCCGGGAAGATGTGGGAGGATGCCGCCTGGTCGGCTGGGGAGATCGAGAACGAGGGGGAGCATGCGACGCTCTGTGCTGGCGTTGGTAGCCGGTTGCCTGATCGTGTCCGGGTGCAGTTCAACCGTCGACGGCAGAGCCGTGCCACCTGGTGCCGCACCGGTGCCGAGCAGCGGCGCTCCCGGGCCCGCGGGCGCCCCAGGTCCCGCGCCCGCGCCCACGAATCAGCCGCAAGACCGTGAGCACGAAGCGATCCTGGCCGCGCTGCGGCAGATCGACCCGTGCGCACTGGTCGACAAGAAGCAGCTGCGTAAGTACGACATCTACCCCGACGGCCCGCATGCCTGTGTCGCGGTGAACGAGGACGAGTACGTCGCGACGAAAGCCGCAGGGGTCAAGGTGGGCGTCTCGTTCCCTGCGGATGCACGCCTCGACCAGAAGCCGCTGACCGTCGCCGGAGCGAAAGCCTACGAAGCCCGCGACGACGACGCCTGCACGGTGACCATCCCGGTGAGCTTCACGCTCGGCATCGAGCTGCAGCGCGCCAAGTCCGGCACCGTCGCCGCGACCTGCAAGTCGGTGCGCAGCTGGGCCAAGTACGCCGTGGGCAAACTGCGCAAGCCGTACTCGGTCAAGCAGTCCGCCGCCTGGCCCCTGGCGGCGTGGGACGGGTGCACGCTGGTCAAACAGAGCCTGAGCGAACCCGACAAGTACACCTACCTGCCAGATGGCGACGACGACCCGTTGAGCGGCTGCAAGGCTGAGCCCGCCGAGGGTGCCGGCGTCGAGCCGATCGACTTCGAGGCGCGCTACGAGTTCGACCACGAGCTCGACTCCACTGCGCAGACGCGCGAGATCGCGGGCAAGAAGGTCGCCACCGACGACCGGTCTGACACCTGTGAGCGCGAGTGGGTGCAGCGGCTCGGGCGCGGCGACATCGGCGACACCGTCATCACCCTCGAGGCGCCCTGCACACTGGCGGACGGGCTGACCGAGAAGATCATCCAGCTGGCCGCGAAGAAGCCGGAGAATCCGGCGAAGCCGGCCACCAAGCTGCTGTACGGGCCGAACGATCCGGACAGCCCGACGACGGGGGCGTGCCGGAACTTCAGCCGCGGCGACAAGGACTGCGAGGAGTACCAGGAGGTCGCGCCACCGAAGGGCTACGAGGCCATCGCCGCCCAGGTTCAGCAGAACCCGCACGTGATCTGCGCGGTGTTCCTCGACGGGGTCAAGGCGAAGGTGTCGGCGAAGCTCGAGCCGGTCGTCGACCGCGAAAGAAATCAGTGCATCTTCGTCGAGCCGGACAAGAAGATCGAGGTCGTCACCGAGGTCGTGCCCACCTTCATGAAGGCACGCGACGTGGCAAAGGTGCCGCTGAGCTCGTCCCAGGCACAGGAAACGCAGCTGGCCGGCAAGCCCGCGGCCACCTTCTACAGCGACGACAAGGACGTTTACGGCGTGGTGGTCTCGCACGCCGGCAGCCTCGACGACCGTGGCGGGCTGCGTATCGAGGTACAGATGCAGGCCCCTGGACTCGACAAGCCGAAGGTCTCCTCCGACCTGCCCGACAAGATCAACCAGGCGATGACGGAAACCGTCACGAAGTGGCTGAACTGACGTTGCCGGTTCCGGTCGGGCTGGGCGGGATGCACAAGCTCACCGGAGCGTGCTTGCGGGCTGGACACCAGTCACGTGGAGGCGGGTCGACCCGCAGTCACTCGCTGCGGCATCACTGGGAAACGTGGAGCCGACAAGGGGACTCGAACCCCTGACCTGCTGTTTACAAGACAGCTGCTCTACCAACTGAGCTATGTCGGCGCGGCCGTTCGGCCACCCCCATCGTAGGCCCCGGTCGCCCGGACTGAAGCGACTGCCCCGCCTGATGGCCGGACTTGCATCCGCGCGCGCCGAGAACCTGCCCACCCGTGCCCGAAGCAGTCGCCTCGCGGCCCGCGAACCCCTGGGTGCGGCGCCCGCGAGCCGTCCACCCGCCACTCGCTCAAGTGGCAAGAAAGCCACAAAGCGCCAGACTGGAAACGGAGGGTTGATCGGCGCTTGATCCGCCGCGGGGTTGCCACTCCACCGTGGGCCGGAAACGGCAGTTCAGACGCCGTTCATCCACCACTTTCACGACGCCGCAACGGCCCCATTTCGCCGACGCGACCAATCGTGATGGACGCCACGGATCAAGCGTGCAACGGTCGCCTGGACGACGCCGATGGACCTGCCGGACGGCGTAACAAGGCGCGGGACGAAGTGGGAGGTGGACGACGTGAAACTCTTGGCGAGGCAGCATCGTGTACGGGTGCCGGAGCAGACTGCTCCGCCTCAGCCCATTGGGCCACGGCTGCTCGACGAGGGGTCGATCCATTTCGCACTGGACACCGCCCTGCGCATCGGCGAAGTGCAGATGGCCACCGGCGCGGGTGCCTCCGACGTCACCGCCACCATTCTCGCGGTGACCGACGGATTCGGTCTCCCGCAGTGCGAGGTCAACGTCGTCGGCACGTCCATCACCGTCACCTGCCACCGCGGTTCGGAAGCCTCTCCCATCACCGCCGTGCGCGTCGTGCGTAGCCGCAGCATGGACTACACGCGGTTGAGCGAGACGGAAGAGCTGGTCACCAAGATCACCCGTGGGCGGGTCGACGTGCACACGGCGGCCAGTGAGATCAACCGGATCAACGAGGCGCCGCACCCGTACCCGCGGTGGGTTGCCACGCTCGCGCTGGGCGCCATGGCCGCGTCGATCACCGTGCTGATCGGCGGTGACCCGCTCACCGCGGCCCTGGCCTTCGTGGTCAGTGCGTTGATCGACCGGGTAGGTCGCATCCTGAACCGGCGCGCGCTGCCGCTGTTCTTCCAGCAGGTCGTCGGCGGCTTGATCGCGTCGCTGTTCAGCGTGCTGGCGCTCAGCAGCGACCTGCCGTTCGAGTCACCCAGCCTGGTCGCCGCCGCCGCGATCACGGTGTTGCTGTCCGGGCTGGGCACCGTCTCGGCGGTGCACGACGCCGTCACCGGCTACAACGTCACGGCGGCGGGCCGGACGATGGAAGTCATCATGATGACGGCGGGCTTGGTCACCGGTGTGGTGATCGCCCTGCAGCTGGCGTTGACGCTGGGCATCCCCAGGGCGCCGCTGCCCACGCTGCCCGGCCCGAGCGCCATCAGCCTGCCGGTCGAGATCGTGGCCGGTGCGGCCGCCGCGGGCTTCTTCGCGCTGGCCAGTTACGCCCGCCTGCGTGCGCTCCTGCTGGCGGCGACCGCAGGTGGCGTGGGCACCACGGTGTACAGCGTGCTCCGGCTGGCCGAGGCCGACAAGATCACCGCGACCGCGCTCGCGGCCGTGCTGCTCGGTTTCTGCGGTGGCGTGCTGTCGCGCCGGCTGCGCGTCACGCCGCTGGTGGTGGCGGTCTCCGGTATCACGCCGTTGCTGCCCGGTCTGCTGGCTTTCCGCGGCCTGTACGAAGCGGGCGTCGAACCGGGCGGCCAGCTCGGCACGCTGATGCAGGCCTTCGCGGTCGGGCTGGCTCTGGCCGCCGGCGTGGTGTTCGGCGAGTACCTGGCGCAGCCGGTGCGCACCCAGCTCGGGCGTCTCGAGCGGAAACTGGCCGGTCCACGCATGGCGGGCCCGCTGCGGCCGTCGCGCAGGAAACTGCAGTAAGCCCCGCTTCCAGCTCGGCCGCCGGCCCATCCGTGGCCGGACCGCTGCAGCCGTCGCACACGAAGTGCAGTAGGGCTTGTCGCGGGTCGGCGGCCGGTGCACGAGCGTCGGCCGCCGACCCGCATGCAGCGGCATCGGGCCAGGTCCGCGTGGGCAGTAAGTCCACCCGGACGCCGCACGATCGAGAGCCCGATCACAGAGTTCGCACAGTAGGCTGAAACATATGAGCGACCCCGATTTCGTCGTGGTGGCCAATAGGTTGCCGGTGGATCTGGATCGGTCGCCGGACGGCGGCCAGCGCTGGACGCAGAGCCCGGGCGGCCTGGTTTCGGCACTCGAGCCGTTCCTGCGGAGCCGGAAAGGCGCGTGGGTCGGCTGGCCCGGAGTACCTGATATCGAGGTCGAGGAATTCACCGACGACGGTCTGGTGCTGCATCCGGTGTCGCTCAGCGCCGCCGAGGTGCGCGACTACTACGAAGGCTTCTCCAACGCCACGCTGTGGCCGCTGTACCACGACGTCGTGCAACCGCCGGTGTTCGAGCGCCGGTGGTGGGACGCCTACGTGCGGGTCAACCAGCGCTTCGCGGAAGCGAGCGCGAAAGTGGCCGCGCAGGGTGCGACCGTGTGGGTGCAGGACTACCAGCTGCAGCTGGTGCCGTCGATGTTGCGGGAGCTGCGGCCGGATCTGCGCATCGGCTTCTTCCTGCACATCCCGTTCCCGCCGGTCGAGCTGTTCATGCAGCTGCCGTGGCGGGCCGAGATCGTCCGCGGCCTGCTCGGCGCGGACCTGGTCGGGTTCCACCGTCCCGGTGGGGCGCAGAACTTCCTGTGGCTGGCCGGTCAGCTGATCGGGCTGGAGTCCAGCCGCGGCTCGGTCGGCGTGCGCTCCCGGTCGGGCATCGTGCGCGTCGGCGACCGTACCGTGCGAGTCGGCGCGTTCCCCATTTCGATCGACTCCGCCGGGCTGGACTCCCTGGCGCGCAGCGCGGAGGTGACCAAGCGGGCCGCCGAGGTCCGCGCGTCACTCGGTGACCCGAAGACGATGCTGCTCGGGGTCGACCGGCTCGACTACACCAAGGGCATCGACCTCCGGCTGAAGGCACTGCACGAATTGCTCCGGGAAGGCACGGTCGACCCGGCCGAGGTCACGTTCGTGCAATTGGCCACCCCCAGCCGGGAACGGGTCGAGCACTATCAGCGCATGCGCGGTGACATCGAGCGATTGGTCAGCCGGATCAATGGCGAATTCGCCCGTGTCGGTCACCCGGTCGTGCACTATTTGCATCAATCGGTCGGACGGCCGGAACTTGCCGCGTTTTACCGGGCCGCCGACGTCATGGTTGTCACGCCACTGCGCGACGGCATGAACCTGGTGTGCAAGGAGTACGTGGCGTGCAAGCATGACCAGACGGGCGCTTTGGTGCTCAGTGAGTTCGCGGGCGCGGCAGCCGAGCTGACCAGCGCGTTCTTGGTCAATCCGCACGATCTCGACGGGGTGAAACGAACTTTGCACGCGGCGATCAACCTCGACCCGGCGGAGGGTCGCAGGCGCATGCGTGCGCTGCGTCGCCAGGTACTGACTCACGACGTGGATCGGTGGGCCCGCTCGTTCCTCGACGCGCTGGACGGCTGATAGAACGCGGGAGTTATGGTGCCGTAGCCCGGCACATTCTTGACCGTGAAAAACCTTTCCTGGAGGGGCGTTGACCGCCGAGTCCCTACCCGCCGAACTGCGCAGAGCGATCGTGCATATCGCTCGCACGCCACGCTTGCTGGTGGCCTGCGATTACGACGGGACCCTCGCGCCGATCGTGGAGAACCCGGACACCGCGCGGCCACGACCGGAGTCGGTCGGTGCGCTGCGTTCGCTCGCCGCGCTGCACGAGACGACCACCGCGGTGATTTCCGGGCGGGCGCTGCGTGATCTGGCCACCCTGTCCCGGCTGCCCGCGGAAGTCCATCTGATCGGCTCGCACGGATCGGAATTCGACATCGGCTTCGTGCACGAGCTCAACGCCGAGGCCCGAGAACTGCACCGCAGGCTGGAGGCGGAACTGAACCGCCTGGTCGACGGCATCCCCGGCGTCACGCTGGAGATCAAACCGGCGAGCATCGCCGTCCATGTGCGGCAGGCGTCGGAAGAGGACGGCGCGCGGGTGATCGACGCCGTGCACGAAGGGCCAGGCAAGTGGGACGGCATCTCGGTCACCGACGGCAAGGCGGTGGTCGAGCTGGCCGTCGTGGCCACCGACAAGGGGCATGCGCTGGACGTCCTGCGGCACCAGGTCGGCGCGACCGCGGCCCTGTTCCTCGGCGACGACGTCACTGACGAGAAGGCGTTCGCCCGGCTCTCCGGCCCGGACGTGGGCATCCACGTCGGCGAGGGCGAGACGTTGGCGCAGTACCGCATCTCCGACACCGAGGACGTCGCCACCGTGCTCGCGTTCGTGCTCGAGGAGCGGCGCCACTGGCTGTACGGCGAGCAGGCTCCGCCGATCGAGCGGCTGACCATGCTGGCCAACGAACGCTCGGTGGCCCTGGTGACACCGGACGCCCGGCTGACGTGGCTCTGCCACCCGGGCCCGGACGCACCCGCGGTGTTCGCCGATCTGCTCGGCGGCCCTGGCGCGGGGCATTTCAGCATCAAGCCGACCCGCAACGGCCTCCCACTCGGTCAGCGCTACCTGCCCAACACCATGACGGTGGAGACGCGCTGGTCCCGGCTGCTGGTGACGGACTACCTGGAGCCGGAGTCGGCCAAGCACCGGACCGACCTGGTGCGGGTGATCTCCGGCGACACCGAAGCCGGCATCACGTTCGCGCCGCGGCCCGAGTTCGGCGGTGTGCCGGTCCGGCTGGTCGCCGAACAGGAGGGCCTGCGTGTGCTGGGCACGTCGGAGCCGTTCGTACTGCGCGCACCCGGCGTGACCTGGGAAATCACTTCCGACGGGCTGCACGACACCGCGAAGGCCACCGTTCGGCCGACGCCGGACGAGCCGATCGTGCTGGAGCTGCGCTGCGGCACGACCGACCTGGGCCCGCACGACCTGCCCGAAGTGGACCGCAGGGCCCGCGCAGGCGAGTACTGGAGCAAGTGGGCGGCCGGGCTGAAGCTGCCGGGCGTCGAGACCGAGCTGGTGCGCCGGTCCGCGCTGACGCTGCGCGGCCTGTGCGACGCCGAGAGCGGGGGTGTCCTGGCCGCGGCCACCACTTCCCTGCCCGAGGAGATCGGCGGCGTCCGCAACTGGGACTACCGGTACTGCTGGATCCGCGACGCGGCCATGACCGTGCGCGCCCTGGTTTCGCTCGGTTCGACCGAGGAGGCCGAGGGCTACCTGCGGTGGCTGCACGGCGTGCTGAGCCAACTGGCCGGCCCGGAACGCCTGCACCCGCTGTACACCGTGGCGGGTACGCAGCTCGGCGCCGAGGCGGTCATCGACTCGCTGCCCGGCTACGCGGGATCCCGCCCGGTGCGCGTCGGCAACCTGGCCAACCACCAGGTGCAGCTCGACGTGTTCGGCCCGGTGGTCGAGCTGATCGCCGACCTGGCCGAGGTTCGCGGCGATCTGCGCGACGAGGACTGGCAGCTGGTGCGCGCCATGGCCGAGGCGGTCAAGCGCCGCTGGAGCGAGCCGGACCACGGCATCTGGGAAGAGCGGCACGTCCCGCGGCACCGGGTGTACTCGCGCGTCATGTGCTGGGTGACCATGGATCGGGCCGTCAAGCTGGCCGAGCGCTACGGCCGTGAGATGCCCTCGGCGTGGCCGGAGCTACGCGACACGATCGCGGCCGATGTGCTGGAGAACGGCTGGAACGACGAAGTGCAGGCGTTCACCACCGCCTACGACGGCACGGACCTCGACGCGGCGTCGCTGTTCATCGGGCTGTCCGGGTTGATCGACCCGTCCGACGAGCGGTTCCAGTCGACCGTCACCGCGATCGAAGGGGAACTCCGCAGCGGCTCCACTGTCTACCGCTACCGGCGCGACGACGGCCTGCCCGGCAACGAGGGCGGCTTCCACCTGTGCGCCGCGTGGATGGTCGAGGCGTACCTGCTCACCGGGCGGCGAACCGAGGCCGAGGAGCTCTTCCAGCAGATCGTCGACTGTTCCGGCCCGACCGGCCTGCTGCCCGAGCAGTACGACCCGATCGCGGAGCGCTCGCTGGGCAACCACCCGCAGGCGTACTCGCACCTCGGGTTGATCCGCTGCGCGATCCTGCTCGACCAGTAGTCCACCGCGGGCCACGACCCGGCCCCGAGCGCCATGGCGCCTGTACCTGCCGGCCGGCGGGTGCGGGCGCCATTTTGCTGCGTGCACCGCGGCGTGCTCGCCACCGGCCGGAGGCCGAGGAATGAGCGCGGTCGTTCGCCACCTCGAATCTCTCCGACGATGCGGGCCGCCTGCGCAGGGCACTGCACGCCGCGGCCTCTCCGTGCGCATCGACATTGGCCGAGCCCCTCGGCACGCGCCTGAGGGCTGGTGCCGCCGACTACCTCAGCCGCCGGCACCGCCGGCCGACGGCGCTCAGCTGAACGCCAGCTGCAGTGCGCTCGGCAGGTCGGGAATCTCCTTCACCGTCATCCCGTCCGGAGCCGGACCACAATCCGGCGGGATGAGCGCGTGCGTGAACCCCATGCGCTGAGCCTCGGCCAGCCTGCGCTGCACGCCGGTGACCCTTCTCAACTCACCCGCCAGTCCCACCTCCCCCACAGCAACGATCCCGGTTGGCAATTCCGCTTCGCTCACCGACGACGCGACCGCCAACGCCACCGCCAGGTCCGCCGCCGGTTCGGTCAGCCGCATGCCGCCCACCGTGGCGACGTAGACATCCCGCTCGCCGAACCGGATCCGCGCATGCTTCTCCAGCACCGCGAGGATCATCCCGATCCGCGACGAGTCCAGCCCGCTGGCCGCCCGCCGCGGCGTGGGCAAGGACGACGTGGTGACCAGCGACTGCACCTCGGCGAGCAGTGGCCGCTTGCCCTCCACCGTCACCGTCACCGCCGTCCCGGCCACCGGATCTCCCCGCCGGTTCAAGAACAGCCCCGACGGGTCCGCCACACCCACGATGCCGTCGTCGCGCAGCTCGAAGCAGCCCACTTCATCGGCCGGTCCGAAGCGGTTCTTCACCCCACGGACCATCCGCAACGTGGAGTGCTTGTCACCCTCGAAATGCAGCACCACGTCGACCAGATGCTCGAGCACCCGGGGCCCGGCCACCGAACCGTCCTTCGTGACGTGCCCGACCAGGATCACCGGCAAGGCTCGCTCCTTGGCCAACGCCACCAGGGCCGCCGCCACGGCCTTCACCTGCGTGACACCGCCGGGCGACCCCTCCACCTTCGGCGACACCATCGTCTGGGCCGAGTCGACGATCAGCACTCCCGGCTGTACCGCGTCGACATGCCCCAGCACCGCGGACAGATCACTTTCCGCCGCCACGAACAGCGACTCGTGCAACGCGGACGTGCGCTCCGCCCGCAGCCGCACCTGCCCTGCCGACTCCTCACCCGTCACATACAACGCGCGCCCGCGGCTGCCTGCCCAGCGCTGGGCGACCTCCAGCAGCAGCGTCGACTTCCCGACCCCGGGCTCGCCTGCCAACAGCACCACGGCGCCGGGAACCAGACCGCCGCCCAGCACCCGGTCCAGCTCCGCGACCCCGGTCGGCTGGGCCCGCGCGGAATCAAGATCGACGTCGACGATCGGCCGGGCAGGCGACGACGGCGCGCCCGCGGCCACGGTGGCCAGCGCAGGGTTGGGCACACCGCGCTCCTCGACGGTCCCCCACGCCTGACACTCCGGGCAGCGGCCGACCCACTTCGCGACCTCGTATCCGCATTCCACACAGCGGTAGCCGGCGCTTTTCTTCCCCACGACCCGCACCGTAGCGGGCGGCCCCGACATTTTCGGCAGCGGCGCGCTACCGCGTCTCGTCTTGCGCCCGCATCGCGTGCGACACCGCGTTGACGTACTCGGTCACCGGCCGCGAGAACTGCAGGGCGATCCCGGCAACCGACAACGCGACGGCGACGAGGTCCAACACCGCGTAAACCGACGCGTAGGTGTCGTCGGAGCTCATCCCGATCCAGCTGTAAGGCAGCACCATGACCCACAGCACGACCGCGGTGACCACGCACACGACGCGGCCGGATTGCCTGCCCTTGACGACCCCGAACGACCCCCACGCGTGCAGCACCGCGGCGATCGCGGGCAATCCGGCGTAACTGTCCGGGGTCTCCGGCACCACCAGACCGCCGATCACCGGGACCCACAGCACCGCAGCGATGACGGCGCAGATCCGCGCCTGCGCTGCCTGGGCGGGCCGGTTGGCGCGCAATTCCTCGACGCTGGACACGCGCGCGAGGCTAGCCGATCACGGTCCAGCGCGGATATATCCCCGACGGAGTCGTGACCGGGAGGATCAGTGCTCGGACTCGGCGGCCTCTTCGGTGCGCACCTTCTCCGGCGCCTCGATCGGCACCCGCAGCTTCAGCGCGCCCGACTCCCGGAACATCAGCGTCATCTCGACGACCATGCCCGGGTACAGGTTCTTCTTCAGGCCCTTCAGCGTGACGGTGGCCGTGCCGACGTCACCGGCGTCGGAGCCCGCGTCCTCCTCACCGGCGGGCTTCGGCGGCTCCATGCCCACGTACAGCGCGCGCTGCGACGGGATGACCGAGTCGCCCTTGACGTCCACGCTCGCGGCGTCGGTGGTGCTGATCTGCTCGAGCTCGTCGGCCGTCGCCCCGTTGTTGGCGATGGCCATCTTCAGCGGAACGTCGGAGCCCGTTGCCCAGTACCCGTCCTCCGGGTAGGCCAGCGCTGCGTTGTTCACATGCAACGCGCCCACCTGCGCCTGGTCACCGTTGACGGCGGCCAGCTGGGTGTCGGTCTGCGTGATCTGACCGGCACCACAACCTGCCGTGCCGGTCACGACGGCGGCGAGCGCGAGCGTGGCGAAGCCGAGCTTCACCCGGCGCTTACCGGAACTGCTGGGCATACCGGAATCCTTTCGTGTCCCGCAAGCCTGCGCCAGCAAGACTATCTCGGCGTGCGCGCGGGCCGAACTCCGGCCGTTACTCCGCCCGCGCACAGTCCACAATGGACTGTGACGCCGAGTACTTTCGGCCCCCGCCACTACCTGCGTGAGCACACCGACCGCGGGTTTGTCAACCCCCACCACGGGCCCGATCAGGGCGCTGACCTGCGACGACGGACACGGGGCGCTATCGAGGGCACCGTTGCGCGTGCTAACATGGAGGAAGCGAAAGGGGCAGAGGACACATGGTTTTCAAGGTCGGAGAGACCGTCGTCTACCCGCACCACGGTGCAGCACTCATCGAAGCGATCGAGACTCGCGTCATCAAAGGCGAGGAGAAGCAATACCTCGTTCTCAAGGTCGCTCAAGGTGATCTTACGGTGCGCGTCCCCGCCGACAACGCCGAGATCGTCGGTGTGCGTGATGTCGTCGGCCAGGACGGGCTCAATCGCGTATTCGATGTGCTGCGTACTCCCCACACCGAAGAGCCAACCAACTGGTCTCGTCGGTACAAGGCCAACCTGGAGAAGCTCGCCTCCGGCGATGTGAACAAGGTGGCCGAAGTGGTGCGCGATCTCTGGCGGCGTGAGAAGGACCGTGGCCTGTCCGCCGGCGAGAAGCGCATGCTGGCCAAGGCGCGGCAGATCCTGGTCAGCGAGCTGGCGCTCGCTGAAGGCACGGACGAGGAGAAGGCCGAGGGGCTGCTGGACGAAGTCCTGGCCACGGCCGACGAGACGTCCGACACCAAACCGGTCGGCGCCGGCATCGACAGCTGAGCAGTTCTTTCCTTGCCCGGTCGGAATGGCCGGTTGAAGGTCGTTGCGCTGGTACCTGCCGCCGGGCGGGGTGAACGCCTCGGCGCGCACGTTCCCAAGGCTCTGGTTCCCGTGGCCGGGACACCCCTGGTCACCAGGGCCACGCGCGGGCTTCTCGATTCCGGGGTGGTGGACGCGGTCGTGGTGGCCGCGCCCGCGGATCACCTCGGCGATTTCGAGTCCTGTCTGGCGGAATTCGGTCACCGGTGCAGCGTCGTCGCCGGCGGGGCGGATCGCACGAGTTCCGTGCGGGCGGCCCTGGAATCAGTAGCCAGCGGCGCGTTCGACGCCGTCCTGGTGCACGACGCCGCGCGAGCATTCACACCGTCGACGGTTCCGTGCGCGGTGATCGAAGCGCTTTCCGGCGGCGCACAAGCAGTGGTGCCAGTGCTTCCGCTGGCGGACACCGTCAAACAGGTGGATGCCGACGGCGTCGTCACGGGCACGCCGGATCGCAGTTCCTTGCGCGCGGTGCAGACACCGCAAGGTTTCGCCGAGCCCTTGCTGCGTCGCGTGCATGCGAGTGCGCCGGGATCGGCGACCGACGACGCTTCCCTCGTCGAGCGGGTCGGTATCCCCGTCGCTACGGTGATGGGCCATCCCCATGCCATGAAGATCACCACCCCGTTCGATCTGCAGATCGCCGAGAAGATCCTGGTGGAGCAGCCATGAGTCCACGCATCGGCCAGGGCGTCGACGTGCACGCGATCGAAGCGGGCCGGGAGTGCTGGATCGCGGGGATTCGCTGGGAAGGGGTGGACGGCTGCGCCGGGCATTCCGACGGCGACGTCGCCACCCACGCACTGATCGACGCGATGTTGTCCGCCGCGGGCCAGGGTGACCTCGGCCAGCTGTTCGGCACCGGCCGCGCCGAGTACGCCGGAGCCTCCTCCGTGCGACTGCTCGAGGAGGCGCGCGTGCGCGTGGAGTCGGCCGGCTGGCGGTTGAGCAATGCCGCGGTGCAGGTCATCGGCAATGCGCCGCGTATCGGCACCCGCAGGCAAGAGGCACAAGAGGTGCTGTCGAAGGCCGCGGGCGGCCCGGTCAGCGTCTCCGGGACGACCAGCGACGGGCTCGGGCTGACCGGTCGCGGGGAAGGCATCGCGGCCGTCGCCACCGCGCTGCTGGTGCCGGTGGAGTGACTCCCCGCCGCGAACATCAGTGACGGCGGCCCGGCTCCCAGTGAGCGCGGCCTGGCCCCACCACGGGCACCTGTGACAGCGGCCAACCTCCCCACCGCGGACACCTGTGCGACATGATTTTCACCGCGGACATCAGCGCGGCCTGACTCTCCCCGCGGACATCAGTACCGTGGCCGTCGTGACGATTCGTGGGGTGTTGTTCGATTTCGCAGGCACACTGTTCAGCGCCGAACCCAAGGTCGACGACCTGGCCGGGATCACCGACGTCGAGGGCAACGAGCTGACGCCGGACGCGTTCGGCGAGCTGGTCCGCAAGGTGATCTCCCCGGTGCACGGCGTCGCGCTGGACGGAGAGTTCGCGCACGCGTGGCAGAACCGGGACCTCGACCCCGAACTGCATCGCAAGGCCTTCGTGGAGGCGATTCGCCGGGCGGGCGTCGTCGCGGAAGAACACGCGACGGTGCTGTACGAGCGGATGATCGACACGTCCGGTTGGACGCCGTTCGACGACGTGCCCGAGGTCTTCCAGCTCCTTGCCGAGCGGGACATCCCGATCGCCGTGGTCAGCAACATCGGGTTCGACATCCGGCCCGCGTTCACCGCCACCGGAGTCGACCAACACGTGACGGAATACGTTCTCAGCTACGAGCACGGCGTGGTCAAACCCGACCGGCGGATCTTCGAGATCGCGCTGAAAGCCATCGGCGTCGAGGCCGAGCACGCACTGATGGTCGGCGACAGCCAGCACGCCGACGGCGGCGCGCTCGCGCTGGGCATGCGATTCAGCCTGGTCCCGCCGACGGCTCCGGAGGAGCGGCCGACGGCCTTGCGGGACGCGCTCGCCGCGCACGGCCTGTAGTCCGAGGCCCGGGGACACTTCGGAGCGTCGACGGCTCGCCCCGTACCATTCCTGGGTGGCCCTTCAGCTTTACGACACCGCATCCCGCAGTGTGCGGGAGTTCACGCCCGTGCGAGCCGGGGCGGCGTCCATCTACGTCTGTGGGCCGACCCCGCAAGGCCCGCCGCACATCGGTCATGTGCGCAGCGCGTTGAACTACGACGTGCTGGCGCGCTGGCTGGAACACGGCGGGCTGGACGTCACGCTGGTCCGCAACGTCACCGACATCGACGACAAGATCTTGGTCAAGGCCGCGGCGGAGGGTCGTCCGTGGTGGCAGCACTCGGCCCGCTACGAGCGCGAGTTCGAGGACGCCTACACCGCGCTGGGCTGCCGGCCCGCGGCCATCTCCCCGCGCGCCACCGGACACGTGACCCAGATGATCGAGCTGATGCAACGCTTGATCGACAAGGGGCACGCCTACGCGGCCGAGGGCGACGTGTACTTCGACGTGCAGTCGTTCGACGAGTACGGCTCCCTGTCCCGCCAGCAGCTCGACGAGGTGCAGCAGGGCGAGTCGGCGGCGGCGGGCAAGCGTGACCACCGCGACTTCACGCTGTGGAAGAGCGCCAAACCGGGTGAGCCGTCGTGGCCGACGCCGTGGGGCGCCGGCCGTCCCGGTTGGCATCTGGAGTGCTCGGTGATGGCCTGCACCTACCTGGGCGCGGAGTTCGACATCCACGGCGGCGGGCTGGACCTGGTCTTCCCGCACCACGAGAACGAGCTGGCCCAGTCCCGAGCGGCCGGTGACCCGTTCGCCCGGATCTGGATGCACAACGGCCTGGTCGGCATGGCGGGCGAGAAGATGTCCAAGTCGCTGGGCAATGTGGTGTCGATTCCGGCGATGTTGCGCAAGGCACGCGCCCCGGAGCTGCGCTACTACCTCATCCAGCCGCACTACCGGTCGCTGATCGAGTACTCCGACGAGGCACTGCACGAGGCCGCGCAGGGCTACCGCCGCATCGAGCAGTTCCTGCGCCGGGTCGCCGCACACGGCGAGGTCGTGCCCGGCGAGCTTCCGGCCGAATTCGTCGACGCGATGAACGACGACCTGGCCACCCCGAAGGCTTTCGCGGTCATGCACAACGTGGTCCGCGAAGGCAACACCGCGTTCGACGCCGGGGACGACGACAAGGCACGGCAAGCGGCCTCGGCCGTGCGCGCCATGACCGCGGTCCTGGGTATCGACCCGCTGTCGGAGCAGTGGGCGGACGAGCGCGGCGACGACAAGGTGCGGCAGGCGCTGAGCGTGCTGGTCGAGGCGGTCCTGGAAGACCGGTCGCGGGCGCGCGCGGAGAAGGACTTCGCCACCGCGGACCGGCTGCGGGACCGACTGCAGGAGGCAGGCATCGTCGTGGAGGACACCCCGAGCGGTCCACAGTGGACGGTGGCAGATGGCCGGTAATTCGCGGCGCCGCGGAGCGGTGCGCAAGCCGGGGACCAAGAAGGGCGCGGTCACCGGTTCCGGTGGCCAGCGCAAAAGGGGCCTGCGCGGCAAGGGGCCGACGCCGAAGGCGGAGATGCGGCCGGGTCATCCCGCGCAGCGCCGTGCCGCGGCCAAGGCGCGGGCGGAGAAGGCCAAGGAGCAGCGCGCTGCCCAGGGTCCGGAACTGATCGCCGGGCGGAACCCGGTGGTGGAGGCGCTGCGGGCGGAGGTGCCTGCCGAAGCGCTGTACGTGGCGATCGGGGTCGACGCCGACGACCGGGTGACCGAAGCCGTCCGGCTCGCCGCGGACCGTGGCATCACGATCCTCGAGGTCCCGCGCGACGAACTGGACCGGAAGACACGCAACGCCGTGCACCAGGGGCTGGGCCTGCAGGTGCCACCGTTTTCCTACGCGGATCCGGACGACCTGCTGGTCGCCGCCGCCGAGTCCGACGATCATCCGCTGCTGGTCGCGTTGGACGGCGTCACCGATCCCCGCAACCTGGGCGCCGTGGTGCGGTCCGCGGCCGCGTTCGGCGCGCACGGCGTGCTGCTGCCCAGCAGGCGTAGCGCGGGCATGACGGCCGTGGCGTGGCGGACGAGCGCGGGAACCGCTGCCCAGCTCCCGATCGCTCAGGCCACCAATCTGACTCGTCAGCTCAAGGACTACGCCGAGAAGGGTCTGATGATCGTCGGCCTGGATGCCGACGGGGACACCAGCATCGACGACTTCCCGCTGGCCACCGACCCGCTGGTCGTCGTGCTGGGCTCCGAGGGCCGAGGGCTGTCCCGGCTGGTCCGCGAGACCTGTGACATGACGATCTCGATCCCGATGGCGGCCGGTGTGGAGTCGCTCAACGCCTCAGTGGCCGCCGGGGTACTGCTGGCCGAAATCGCTCGCCGGCGGCGTGAGCGCGGACGGATCTAGCGGGTCGTCGGTCTCGGGCTCGTCGTCGGGGTCGCGCAGCGACAACAGCGCCAGGACCAGGATGGCGGCGAGCACGGTGCTCAGGGATGCCGCGTACGTCAGCGCAGCGAGGCCGTGGCTGAAGATGGCGTCGAAGCTCAGGTACGGCAGCAGCGGAGCGACGCTGTAGTACCCGATGTAGCCCGCCACCGGCACGATCGCCAACGCCGCGCCGCGCGCGATCCTTCGGTAGCGCAGCGCCATGATGCCCACGACGAACAGCGCGACGATGACGAACCCCTGGTAGAACGGCACGCCGGCGAACATGTTGGCGGGCGAGTAGTCGGCCGGGGTGACGACCATGCGCAAAAAGTCCTTCGTGCCCGGCAGCGAGATCCGCAACGCCAGCTGCAGCGCGGCCGCGACCAGAATCACGGCTCCGACGATCGGGAGCGTGGCCCTGCCGGTGAGGCGAGGATTGCGGTCGTCCTTGGCGCGCATCATCGAAACCAGGACCACGAGACCGATGAGCAGCGCGGCCACCCTGGTCGCGAGCAGCCATGGTGTGTCGTCCAGGTAGTCGTATTCCGCGCGGTAGGACGAATCGAGCAGGCCGATCGCCTCGCGAACCGATGACGCCACAAGCCCGACGGCGAGCACGATCGCTCCCCCTCGCGCGGCTCGGCGGCGCGCCACGGCGAAGGCGCCGACCACGATGAACGCCACGCCCAATGCCCACTCGTACGGCGTCATCGCCCGCACCGGATCGTCGACCTCGGGCCACACGAGAGCCCGGAAGAATTCCTCGATCGGCGTTTCCCGCACGCTCAGCGCGTAGACCGTCCACGCGAGCGGCACGATGCCGTACAGCAGAAGCAGCACGCCCGAGGCCACATAAGCGGTTGTGTGGCGCGGGTCGGCCACGCGTCGGTCCGCGATCGTCATGTCGGTCATGGTCTGTGTGACGTAGCCGGATCCGCCACGGATCCCCGACGCCTTCGGTAGTGTCTGACTGCTTCCGCCGCTCGCAGGGGGATCGAAGAGCATGTCGTTCGCGTCACCACTGTTCCTGTGGTACTTCATGCCCGCAGTGCTGTTCGCGGTGCTGGTGTGCCCGCGGGCGTGGCGCAACGGCATCGTGGCGATCGGCAGCCTGATCTTCTACGCCACCGGGGCGGGCGCGACCACGCTGCTGCTGTTGTCCTGCATGGTGGTCAACTTCCTGGCCGGGCCACTGCTGGAGCCGGACGAGTTCGGTCGGCCGAAGCCGTATCGGCGCCGCGTGCTCATCGGTGTGGTGACGTTCGACGCGGCGGTGCTCGCGGTGTGGAAGTACGCCGGGTTCGCCACCGAACAGTTCGACGCGCTCGCCCAGTTGCTCGGCGGGGACTTCCCGGTCGTGCATCTGGCGTTGCCGATCGGCATCTCGTTCTACACGTTCCACCACATCTCGTACGTGGTCGACATCTACCGCGGGGAACGCAAGGCGCTGCGCAACCCGGTCTCGTTCGCCACGTACATCTCGATGTTCCCGCAGCTCATCGCGGGTCCGATCGTGCGGTTCAAGGAGATCGCCGACCAGCTGCCGCAACGCAGGCTGCACCGGCTCGACGACATCGCGGCCGGTTTCCCCCGGTTCGCGCTCGGCCTGTGCAAGAAGGCGATCGTCGCCGACTCGCTGGCGCCGCTGGCCACCGCGTGTTTCCGCACCCCGGCCGAGGACATGACGTTCGCGATCGCCTGGCTGGGTGCGATCACCTACACGCTGCAGCTGTTCTTCGACTTCTCCGGGTATTCGGACATGGCGATCGGGCTGGGCCGGATGCTCGGCTTCCGGCTGCCGGAGAACTTCGCGCGTCCCTACGCCTCGGTGACCGTCACCGAGTTCTGGCGGCGCTGGCACATGTCGCTGTCGCGATGGTTCCGCGACTACGTCTACATCCCGCTCGGCGGCAACCGGGCGGGGCCGCGTAAGACCTACCGCAACCTGTGCATCGTTTTCGTGCTCACCGGGTTCTGGCACGGAGCCGCGTGGACGTACCTGCTGTGGGGCATCTGGCACGGCGCGCTGCTGATCATCGAGCGGAGTTTCGGCCTCGCCGAAGCACCCGCCAAGCCCGTCGCGCGTGCGCTGCGGCGCATGCTGACCATCGTTCTGGTGATCTTCGGCTGGGTGCTGTTCAACTCGGCCGACCTGGGCTCGGCGCTGACCATGATCGGCCACATGCTGTTGCCGGACTTCACCGGGCTGACCGACGTGGTGGAAGAGGCCTTCACCAATCAGCGGCTGGTCATCCTGCTCGCGGCGGCGAGCATCTTCTTCCTGCCTGCGCATCCGGTCACCGGACCGCTGCTGGAGTCCTCGCGGTCGACCCCGGCCGGCGTGCTGCGCGTCGGGGTGATGACGTGCGGGCTGATCTACGCGGCGATCCTGGTCGCCACGGGCACGTTCAGCCCGTTCCTGTACTACCAGTTCTGACCGCCTCCGGCTCATCCTGCCTGCAGATGGCGGGCGAAGAACCTGGCCCCGTCGTCGACCGCGAACGGTGGGACGCCGGTGTGTCCACCCATGTTGGCGTGCAGTGATTTCTCGCCGGAACCGAGCACGTCGAACAGGTCCAGCGCCAGTTGCCGGTCGTTGCCCTCGTCGTCCCACTGCAACAGCACCTGCAAGGGGATGGCGACCGTTTTCGCTTCGGCGAACATGCCCCGAGGCACGTAGCTCCCGGCGAACAGGACGGCGGCCTCGATCCTTGGTTCGACCACGGCGAGCCGGACGCCGAGGGCGATGAGCCCGCCCGCGTAGCCGACCGGGCCGGTGATGCCGGGCAGCTGAAGTAGTACGTCCACGGCATGGAGCCATTCCGGCGCCGCCTGGTCCACCAGAGGCAGCACCAGCCGCTCGAGGACATCTTCGCCGACGGGTTCGCCTGCTCGTACCGCGCGGCGCAGCTCGGCTCGCGCCTCGTCCGCCGCGGCGATCCGCGGCCGTTCACCACAACCGGGAAGTTCGAGTGTCGCCGACGCGAAGCCGTCGTTCGCGAGGTGCTGAGCGCGCGCCAGCAACCGCGGGTGCATCGTCGAGAGTCCGCCGGGGTGGCCGAGCAGGACGAGCGGAGCCGGGCCGGAACGAGGAATCCAGACAACGCCGGGGACCTCGCCCAGCACGAAATTGCGTTGCAGAACGTTGCCGAGCTGCTGCTCGGTGAGAAATTGCATGGTCGCGCCTTTCGGGAGTCGCTACGGCGCTCCCGGACGACCTACCGCCCGACCGTGCCCTCGCAGGGGAGCACCCATGTCAGAGCAATCACGGGTACCACCTCCTCGAGCTCGGCACAGCCGGCTCACCGTAACAACCGGCGCTACCTCGGAGCCAGCGATTTACTGCCTTGCCCGCCTGCGGGACCGGGACGGCACGGCTGCCACCACGCAGGCGATCGGGCCCGGACGGTGAACAGCAGCGCCAGACCTCGACCCGACCCGACCCGGACAGCGGAATGGCCCGGAGACCGCCACGGCCTCCGGGCCATCCACGTGTTCAGCCGCGCCCGGCCGAATCATGGTCAGGCAGGCTGCTTCACTTTCGATCCACTGCCGTTGCTGCTGGACTTGGCCTTGTCCGGGCCACCGTCGAAGTCCGGCATGTCGCCGAGCGTGTCCACCGCCTCCTGCAGCGCCGAGTAGGTGGCCGACAGCCGCTCGGAGACCTTCTTGCGGAACTCCACCGCGGCCTTCTGCTGTTTGGTGGCGTCCGCCAGCCGGGCCTCGGCGTCGGCGAGCATGGCGTCGGTGCGCGCCTTCGCGTCGGCGTGCAGCTCGGCCACCTCCTTCTCCGCCTGCGCCTTCTTGGCGGCGATCTCCTCGGCGGACTTCCGCTCCGCCTCGGCGATCTTGTCCGCGGACTCCTTCTCGGCCTTCGCGATGGCCTCGGCGGACTTGCGCTCGGCCTCGGCCCGACGGTCCGCGGCCTCGGCGTCCAGCCGTTCCCGTTCGGCCTTGGCCTCCTCGGCCAGCTGCGCAGCGGTCTCCTCGGCCTTCTTCCGCGTCTTGTCCGCGTACGCCTCCGCGGCCTCCCTGGTTGCGTTGGCGTCCTCTTCCGCCTTGGCCTTGTGCTCGGCGATCTCCTCCTCGGCGAGCTGCATCATCGCCTTGACGCGCTCGGACATCGCCGCCGGGCCGGACGGGTCCTCCGCCAGCCGGGCCAGTGCCGCTTTGGCTTCGGTGAGTTCCTTCTGCGTGTACGCCAGCGACTTGGTGAGTTCGGCCACCGACTCGACGGCTTCGTCACGCTGCCGCGCGATGGTCGCCATCTCGGTCGTCAGGCGTTCGATCTGCTGGTCGACCTCGGCCTTGTTGTATCCGCGATACGCGGTGCCGAAAACGGGCTTCTTCGCAGGGTTGGGGGATGGTTCGGGGTTTGGCATTGCGCCACCATAATGACTCACCCAGCCAGGCCACATACCTCCAAACGGAGTAATCTGTCCGTCCTTTTTGGACCACAGGGCGTGGCCTGATCGTGCGCCGCCATCCGGGTGCGTGTCACCCGTACTCGCAGACCCCGATCGCCCCCCCGCTCGGTTACCGTCACAGCGACGGGGAAACGCTCGTCGAGCGCGAGGGGAAGGAGCGCGATGGTCGACTGGGGAACCATCGTCGCCGACGTGTCCGACCGCTGGCCGCTGTACGCCTCGATCCCGTTCATCGCGGCCCTGATCGGCTACGTCACCAAGCGGGTGGCCATCGAGATGATGTTCCGCCCGCTGGAGTTCGTCGGCATCCCGCCACTGCTCGGCTGGCAGGGTGTGCTTCCCGCCAACGCCGAACGGATGGCGAGCATCGCGACCGAGACCCTCACCCGCAACCTGGTCGACCCGCGCGAGATCTTCTCCCGGCTGGACCCCGAGCAGATCGCCCGGGAAGTCGAGAAGCCACTGTTGGAAGCGGTCGACGAGGTCACCCGCGAGGTGATGACGGAATATCAGCCGCAGCTGTGGGAGCGGCTGCCGCCCGCGGCGAAACAACTGCTGCTGGACCGCGTGCGCGCGCAGGCACCGAAGGCGATCGCGTCGATCATGAAGCAGTTCGCCGACAACATCGACGACGTCTTCGACCTCAAGCACATGGTCGTGACCAACCTGGTGCGCGACAAAGCGCTGCTGAACCGGCTGATCCGGGACATCTCGCGGCCGGAGATGTCGTTCATCGCACGCTCGGGCATCTTTTTCGGGTTCGGGCTCGGCATCGTGCAGCTGATCGTGTGGACGCTGACCCACGAGCCGCTGGTGATGCCGGTGTTCGGCTTCTTCATCGGCTGGGTCACCGACTGGCTGGCGCTCAAGATGGTGTTCCTGCCGCGCGAGCCGAAGAGGTTCTTCGGGGTGTTCACCTGGCAGGGCGTGTTCCAGAAGCGCAGGGACCAGGTGGCGGCGGACTACGGCGACATGATCGCCAGGGAGATCATCACCATCCCGAACATCGTCGAGGCGGTGCTCACCGGTCCGAAGTCCGACCGCCTGTTCCAGATCATCCAACGCGAAGTGCAGCGCACCATCGACGAGCAAGCCGGCGTGATCAAACCGGTGCTGGTCGCCGCCGTGGGATCGACCCGCTTCCAGCAGATGAAGCTGTCGGTGGCGGAGAAGACCGTGCAACGCGTACCGCAGACCGTCGTTTACGCCGAGGACTACGCGACCGGCGCGCTGGACGTCCGCAACACCATCGTGCAGCGGATGCGTCAGCTCAACCGGCTGGAGTTCGAGCAACTGCTGCGCCCCGCGTTCCGGCAGGACGAGTGGAAACTGATCGCCGTCGGCGCGGTGATCGGCGGCCTGGTCGGTGAAATGCAGGTTTTGCTCATGCTGCATTGATCGCGGCATCCGCCGAGTGCGCGCGCCGGTGGGCTAGGGTTCAGCCGTGCACTGGGCGGTCCTGCTGAGCATTCCGCTGGTGGCGGCTGCACTCGGCCTGGGCACCCGCGCGCTGATCGTCGTGCTGCTGTTCAAGCCACGACGTTTCCTCGGCGTCGGGCCGCTGGGCTGGCAGGGCGCCGTCCCCCGCTCCGCGACCAAGCTCGCCACCGTCAACGCCGACCTCATCACCGGCAGGCTGCTGACCACACAGGAACTGTTCACCGACGTGGACGCGCAGCGGCTGCTGGCGCACGTCGAACAGCCCCTGCTGCGCACCATCGACACCGTCGCCCACGAGACGCTGGCCAAACACCACCCGACGGTCTGGGAAGCCCTGCCACCGTTCGTGCAGGACATCGTCGTCAAGCGGCTGCAGGCGTCCGGCCCGTGGATCGTCCGCGAGCTGGTGGACCGGTTGCGCACCAACGCCGACTGGATCGTCGACATCCGGGACGTCGTCATCAAGCGGCTGTCCGATCCGGAGCGGATGAGCGGGCTCGTGCGGTCCATGACCATTGCCGACCTGCGCCGCAGCACACTGGCCGCGCTCGCCTTCGGCCTGGTGGCCGGGGTCGGTGAAGCGATCCTGCTGGCCGTCACCGGGTGGTCGCCGTTGCTTCCGATCTGCGGAGCAGCCATCGCGGTGGGCGCATGCTGGACCGCAGGCGAGCTGATCTACCGGCCGCGGAGCGCGCACAAGGTGGGCGGCATCGTCGTCCGTGGCCCGGTCCACCGCCACCGTGCGGGGATCACCCGCACCTACGCGAAGACGATCGCCGAAGAGGTGCTGACACCGGAAGTCATGCTCGATGCGCTGGCCAACGGCGTCGAACGGCTGCAAGCTCGCGCGGTGCTGGCAGACATCGTCGGAGAGCTCGTCGACAAGCACGCCATGGCGCTGCGGGCCCTGGTCAAGGCCACGATCGGCACCGAGCGCCTGCCGGAGATGAAACGGACCGCGGCCGCGCGAGCGCTGGAGAACCTGCCGTACACCGCGCGGCCCGCGCACCGCTATCTCGCCGAGGCCATGGCCGTCGAGCGCACCGTCTCCTACCGCGTGGCCGAGCTGTCCGACGCCGAGTTCGAGCTGCTGATCCGTCCCGCACTGCACACCGCTCGCCTGCCGTTGACGATCTTCGTCGCGCTGCTCGGCGCGGCCGCGGGCGCACTGCAGATGGTGCTCCCGATCGCTTAGTTGACCGTTCGGCCCTCGTGCCGACAAGCCTGCCGGTACCGTGTGGCGCGTGGTCTCGGACTCCACACGGCTACCTCCGGTGCACGAGGCGTGGCTGCCACGGGAGCACGCGCTGCATCGGCCCCGGCACGGCGGACGACAGCTGGTCGCGCTGATCTGCGCGCTGGTCTTCTTCGTCACCCCGACCGCGCTGTGGGTCGTCGGCCTGCGTCCGACCGAGATCGAGAACCACAAGCTCGCCTCGTTCCCCAGCATCACCGACGGCTGGGGCATGTTCACCAAGCTGCCGCGGTGGGCGATCGACCAGCTGGTGTTCCGCGGTGCGGCGATCGACGCGGCGGACGGCATCAGCCGCGGCATCTTCGGCGAGCCACCACCGTTCGGCACCCAGCGGCAACCGACCGGACCGCTGCCCGGCAGCACGCCGCCCGCCACCGACGAGTCCCCCGATGTCGCCACCGGCTACCGCCAGGTCATCGAAGGCGACGACGGCTGGCTGTACCTGGGCGACGACGTGCGCGGCAAATGCCATCCGCGCAAGCCGCTGAACCGCACCATCGCCGGGCTGAACAAGCTGCGCAAGGCCGTCGAGGCGTCCGGGCGAGAATTCCGGCTCATCGTGGCGCCGGACAAGACCACGATGGTGCCGGAGCACCTGCCGGACCGCTACGCGGGCAAGGACTGCGCCGAGGCGTTCACCCGCAAGTTGTGGCCGCGGCTGATCGAGGAAGCCGAAGCGATCGACGTCCGCCCGCTGTTGGAGAAGGCGGCCGCCAACGTCCAACGGCCGGTCTACTACCCCAACGACACCCACTGGACCGACGAAGGCTCGGTGGCGATGACGATGACGTTGGTGGAGAACCTGCGGCCGGGCCTGACGCAAGGCTGGCGGGTGGTGCCGGGCGGCGCCTACACGTCGTCGGCCGATCTGCCGAAGATGATCGGCCGCGAGGGGTCGAAGACGTCCATCAGCTACTCGGTCATGCCGGACGGGCAGACGAACCGCACCACCGTGCTCGCCCTGGACATCGACCGGCCGGTGCGGCGCCAACAGCCCGCGGTGCCCGGCACGATCACGGAGCCGACGCTGGTCTTCGGTGACTCGTTCACCAAGGCCGCCTCCGGCTACCTGACCGCCGGGTTCTCCGACGTGACGATGCTCAGCTACTCGGCGGCGAACGAGGACCTGGACACGACCATCAAGGCATTCGTGGAGTCGAAGGTCGTCGTGGTGGAAGTCGTCGAGCGTGCCCTGGCCTCGGGCACCGCCGGCTTCCTCTACGACGGATTCATCGAGAAGCTGGCGCCGAAACTGGCTGCGGCACCCGTCCGGTGACCCGGCTCCGCGCCCACTCGACGAGGCGGCAGGCCAGGTAGATGACGAACGAGATCGACGTGACGAACGCGCTGATCGGAGCGCCGGGCGCCAACGAGAGCACGATGCCGCCAAGCACCGCGACCTCGGCGAACACGATGGACAGCACGGTCGCCACGAACGGACTCGACGTCACCCGGCAGGCCGCGGCCGCGGGCGTCACCAGCAGCGCCAGCACCAGCAGCACGCCGACGGTCTGCACCCCCAGCGCCGTGGCGATGCCGACCAGGACGGCGAACAGCGGGGTCAGCACCCGCAGCGGGACACCGCGGGCGGCCGCCACCACCGGATCGACGGACGCGAACAACAACGGCCGGTAGATCACCGCGAGCACGCCGAGCACCAGCACCGCGGACCCGGCGAACACCGTGAGGTTGGCCGAGTCGACCGTGATCACCTGACCGAACAGCAGGCCGAGCTTGCTGGACGCCCTGCCCTCGTAGAACCACAGCAGCAGCACGCCGAGGCCGAGCCCGAACGACAGCACCACCCCGATGACCGAATCCCGCTCGGAGGCCTTCGCACCGAGCAACCCGAGCGCCAACGCAGCGACGACGGCTCCGGCCACCGCGCCGTACTCGACGCCGACGCCGAGCAGCAACGCAGCGGCCGCGCCGGTGAAACCCAGCTCCGCCGTGCCATGGACCGCGAAGGCCATCTGCCGTCGCACGATCAACGGTCCGATCACGCCGGCGACCACGCCGAGGATCGCCGCCGCGAGTAGCGCCGTCTGCACGAACGGCAGCGCAAGCAGGTCGATGGTCAGCTCGACATCACCGAACTTGTCCATCAGCCCGCCGCCTGGTGTACGTGATGCGGTTCGTCCTCACACACCGCGCTGTGCGCGCCCGCGACGTGCAACTGGCCGTCCAGGTTGACCACCCGCACCGGCGCCCGATACAGCTCCGACAGCACCTGCGTGGTCATCACCTCCTCCGGCCTGCCGATCCGGAACCGCCCGTCGACCAGGTACAGCACCTGGTCCACGTACTGCAGGATCGGGTTGATCTCGTGCGTCACGAACAGCACGGCCGTGCCCGCTTCCCGGCGCTGCCGGTCGATCAGCTCGCTGATCGCCTGCTGATGCGCCAGGTCCAGCGACAGCAGCGGCTCGTCGCACAGCAACACCGACGGCTCGCCCACCAGCGCCTGGGCGACCCGCAAGCGCTGCTGCTCACCGCCGGAGAGTTGGTTGAACGGCTTGCCGGCGAACTGCTCCGCGCCGACCGCGGCCACGGCTTCCTCGACCCGCCGGCGCCGCTTCCGCATGCCGCGCAGGCCGAGGCCCCAGCGCTGGCCGTCCAGGCCGAGGCCGACGAGATCGATGCCCCGGATGGCGTTCGCGGCCTCCGAGGCGCCCTGCTGTGGCACGTAGCCGATCGCCGAGGCACCGCCGATGACTTCCGCGGTGCCGGAGGACAACCGCTGCTGCCCGAGCAGCACCTTCAGCAAGCTGGTCTTGCCCGAACCGTTCGGCCCGAGCACCGCGACGAACTCGCCCCGCTGCACGGCCATGGTCAGCCGGGACCAGAGGGTGCGTTCACCGAACCGCAGGCTCGCGTCGACCAGCCGTACCGCGGGTTGCGTGGTCATGACTTCGCCACCGCCGCTTTCAGCTTCGCTATCTCCGCTTCCACCCAGCGCAGATAGTCGGATTCGCCGTCCGGCGGCATCTCGCCGATCTCCACCACGGGTGTGCCCGCCCGCTCGGCCACCGACACCAGCTCGCGGGTGACCGCGGTCTCGGTCTGCGGGTTGTTCACCACGGCAGCAACTGTTCCACTTTCCACCCGACGCGTCACTTCGGCCTGGGCCGCCACCGGCACGTCGGAGTCGCCCTCGATCGCGTTGCTGAACGCCTTCGGCGTGACGTCGCGCAGCCCGGCGGCTTCCAGCAGGTAGAACGCGACCGGTTCGGTCGAGACGACCTCGGCCCCGCCCGCCTGCTTCTTCACCGCGGCCAACTCGGCGCGCAGCTTCGCCAGGCCGTCGGCGAACTTCTTGCCGTTCGCCTCGAACTCCGCCGCTTGCTCGGGCGCCAGCTTGCTGAGCCGCTCGACCAGCTCGTCCGCGACCTGCTCCACGACGTGCAGGTCGTACCAGACGTGCTCGTTCACCCCGCCGTGCTCGTGCGCGTGGTCGTGCTCGTGCCCGGCCTCCTCGTGCCCGGCCTCCTCGTGCCCGGCCTCCTCGTGCTCGGGGGCCTCGTGCCCGGACAGCGCGAACGCGTCGATGACCGGCACGTCCGGCGCCTGATCCGCCAAACCCTCGGCGAACGAGTCGTAGCCGCCGCCGTTGACGACGGCCAGATCCGCCCTGGTGAACGTCAGCACGTCCTCCGCGGTCGACTCGTACGAGTGCGGGTCGGCCACCGGATCGTCGATCACCGCCGACACGTGAACACTCTCCCCGCCGATGGCGCGCGCGACACTGGCCCAGGCACCGGTCGACGCGGCGACCGACAGCCCATCACCGGAGTCGCTCGTCGCGCTGTCCCCGCACCCCGACACGGCGAGGACGGCAACGCAGGCCATAGCGGCCAGCACCGGGACACGCGCGGTCATGCGTACTCCATCCGGGTCGTGGAAGAAAATGGAATCCGTTATCAACAGCGTACCGCAGACGAGTGACAGCGTGCCGCGTGCGGGTCGTTGCGCTGTCCCGTTGTGATCACCGCGTGAACCAGTACGACATTCCGTGATCATTTCCCGGCCGTGGGTTCTCAGCCTGGCTACTGAACCGTTAACGTTCGGTGCATGGGTCGTCCGATGCGCACCCGGCGGCAAGCCACTTTGGCGTCGCTCGCCGCCGAACTCGGCGTGTCCAGGACAACGGTGTCCAACGCCTACAACCGGCCGGACCAGCTCTCGCCGGAGCTACGCCGCCGTGTCCTGGAAACCGCACGCAAACTGGGATACCCGGGCCCCGACCCGGTGGCTCGCTCGCTGCGCACGCGCAAAGCGGGCGCGGTCGGTCTGTTGCTGACCGAGGCCTTGTCGTACGCCTTCCGCGATCCGGCCGCGCTCGGCGTACTGGAAGGGCTGGCACTGGCCTGTGAGGACGCCGGCGTCGGCGTGCAGCTGGTGCCCGCGGGGCCCGGCAAGGAGAACCTGGACGCGGTGCACCGGGCCGGCGTGGACGGCTTCGTGGTGTATTCGGTGCCGGACGACGATCCCCACCTGCAGGCGGTGTTGCAACGGCCGGTCCCGACCGTGATCATCGACCAGCCGGTGGTGCCGGACGTGGACCGGGTCGGGCCGGACGACAAAGCGGCCATGACGTCGCTGGCGGAGCACCTGATCGAGCTGGGCCATCGCGACATCGGTGTGCTGTGCATGCGGCTGACCAGGGAGCGGCGCAACGGCTTCGTCCCCCGGGAACGGCAGGAGAACGCGAACTACCACGTGCAGCGCGCCCGGCTCGCGGCACTGGCCGAAGCGTTCGAAGCCGTCGGGGTCGACTGGTCGACGGTTCCGGTCGTGGAGCGCTTCGAGCACACCATCGACGACGGCGCGTCCGCCGCGGCCCAGCTGCTCGACGCGCACCCGCATGTCACCGCGCTGGTCTGCACGTCGGACATCCTGGCGTTGGGCGCACTGAAGGAGGCTTCGCGCCGCAGACTGCAGGTGCCCGCGGACCTGACGATCACCGGGTTCGACGGTGTACCCGAGGGTGAGCGCGCGGATCTGACGACCGTGCGCCAGCCGGTCCGGGAGAAGGGCCGGTGTGCCGGCAAGTTGCTGCTGGACCCCGGCAGAAGGGTCGGGCGTGCCGCGGTCGATCCGGAGGTCATCACGCTGGACACCGAGCTGCGCATCGGCCGCACGTCCGCGCCGCCGCGGACGGCCGAGCAGCGCTGGTTCGGCCCCTGATGGCGTGACGTGATGTAGCTCCCGCTCGACTTGCCGTGCCCGATGCGGGCAGGCTCGAATTGAGCCCGGAAGTTCGGAGGTGCGCGGTGAGCAAGATCGACCTGTTGTTACGACGCCATGTCGAGGGCGTCGATCACGGCGCACCCACCATCCACACCCCGATACCCAGCCTGGGGATAGCCGTGGTGACCTGCATGGATGCCCGGATCAAGGTGTTCGACGTGTTCGGCCTGCGGCACGGCGAGGCGCACATTCTGCGCAACGCCGGCGGGGTGGCGACCGACGACATGATCCGGTCGCTGACCATCAGCCAGCGCAAACTGCAGACCAGGGAAATCATCGTGATGCAGCACACCCAGTGCGGTTTGTCGCTGATCACCGAGGACTCGTTCAAGGACGAGATCGAGGAAGCCACCGGGCTGCGACCGCCGTGGGCGATCGAGTCGTTCCGGGAAGTCAAGGACAGCGTGCAGCAGACGCTGCGGCGCATCCGGCAGAGCCCGTTCATCCCCTACACCGACAACGTCCGCGGATTCGTCTACGACGTGAACACCGCCGCGATCACCGAAGTGACGCTGTAGGTACCGTCTGCTTCGTGGATCCCGAGCTGCTGCTGGACTGGTTCGACGAGCACGCGCGCCGGTTGCCGTGGCGGGAGCGCGAGCCGTCGGCGAATCGCGGTTGGCGGGTGCTGGTCAGCGAGATCATGCTGCAGCAGACGCCGGTCAACCGGGTCCTTCCGGTGTACCAGGAGTGGATGCAACGCTGGCCCAAGCCGTCGTCGCTGGCCAGTGCTGGTCAAGGTGACGTCCTGCGTGCCTGGGGCAAGCTCGGGTACCCGCGTCGCGCGTTGCGGCTGCACCAGACGGCGACGGTGATCGCCGCCGAGCACGGTGACGTCGTCCCGTCCGATGTGGACACGCTGCTGAGCCTGCCCGGGATCGGTGCCTACACCGCGCGAGCCGTCGCCGCCTTCGCCTACGACAAACGCGCCCCGGTGGTGGACACGAACGTCCGGCGCGTGGTCGCCAGGGCGGTGCACGGCGCAGGCGATTCCGGCCCGCCGTCCACGACCCGCGACATGGCCGATGTCGAGCGGCTACTGCCCGAGGACGACGCCCGCGCAGCGCGGATGTCGGCGGCGTTGATGGAGCTGGGTGCGCTGGTGTGCGTCGCGCGGAGCCCGCGGTGCTCGAGCTGCCCGCTGGTGGAAACGTGCGCCTGGCAGCGCGCTGGATGCCCGGAATACACCGGCGCAAGCAAGCCGGTCCAGCGCTATGTGGGGACCGACCGGCACGTGCGTGGGCTGCTGTTGGACGTCCTGCGCGAGTCGCCGGACCCGGTGGAGAAGGCTCGGCTCGACGCGGTGTGGGCCGTCGACGGTCAGCGCGATCGATGTCTGCACTCGCTGCTCGAGGACGGCCTGGTGGAGCAGGGCGCGGACGGCCGGTTCGCGCTGCCCGGCGAGCACCCAACTGTGAACGGTAAGTAATTCGCAAGCGGCCACATACCGTTCGTCAGCGTTTGTCGGCATCGCCCGACCGAGTTACGGTCGGCGAACTTGCGCTCACTCACTGACAGCTGCACCCCGGGTGAGCGTCCTGCGCGAGGGAGGGACCACCCATGGCCGATGCCGCATTCCACCGTCGAACCCTGCTCAAAGGCGGATTGGCGGCAACCGTGATCGGCGGAGTCGCGGCGCCGTCGGCGCTGGCGCGGCCCACCGGCACCGCGCGGGCTTCGGTCGAAGCCCCGCAGATCTATGGCACGACCGAGTGGGGAGCACGCCCACCGAACGGCGAGATCATCGTCGAGGACCATGCGCCGACCTACATCGTCGTGCACCACACGGTCGAGCCGGGCAACAGCGAGGACTTCAGCAAGGAACGCGCCTTCGAGATCTCCCGCGCGATCCAGAACTTCCACATGGATTCCAACGGCTGGGTCGACTCCGGCCAGCAGTTCACCAATTCCCGTGGTGGCTATGTCACCGAGGGACGGCACCGCAGCCTGGAAGTGCTGCAAGGGGGCACCCAGCACGTCCAGGGCGCCAACGTGGCCAACCACAACAGCGAGGTCATCGGCATCGAGAACGAAGGCAACTACGTCGAGACCGAGGTGCCGCAGGCGTTGTGGGACTCGCTGGTCCAGCTGGTCGCCTGCATGGCGTCGCAATACGGGATCCCGGTCGAGCAGATCATGGGGCACCGGGACTTCAACTCGACACAATGCCCGGGCGACGTGCTGTACGCGCGGCTCCCGGAACTGCGCGAAGAGGTGGCCGGGATCCTTGGTACGCCGGCGCCGACGTCCCGTCCCCAGTGGCCGTTGCTGCGGGTCGGCGACCGGGGCGAGAGCGTTCGCACGGCTCAGCGTCTGCTGCGCAAGCAGGGCATGAAGATCCCGGCCGACGGATACTACGGGCCACGCACCGCGGAAGCTGTCGACGCTTTCGCGGCCGAGCACGGCGTTCCGCGGCACACGTGCACGGCAGCCGTGCACGCGAACGAGCACGGTCTGCTGGGTGCGGACATCTGGCCGCTGATCGTCACCGGCGAGCGGTCGACCGCCGAGTGGAAGGCTTCGCTGCAGCACTGATCAGCCTGGCCGACGCGAGAACTCGGTATCCAGAAGCCGGCGGGCGAGCTCACAATGTGACTGACAGACCGGGTTCTGCGCACTGGGGGCGATCCATGGGCGATTTGGTTCCAGCGGCCGACGCGTCAGGCGTCGTCGACTGGATTCACCAGGCGCTGGTCGAGGAATACAACGTCCGCTCGCTGGTTCCGGAGGTTTTCGAGGACTACGCGCGCATCTTTCATCCAGCGATGGATGTCGACCAACGGCCGGTCTCGTGGGCAGCGGTCGCGCGGTGGAGTGGTCGCGTCATGCATTCCCGCGCCCAGTGGGACCCCATCGCCAACCCGGTCGATCCGGAACTTCCGCCACCGTTCACCGAAGAACCGGAATCCGGATCGCTTCCCCGAGCGCAGGCAAAGCGGCTGGCCGAGATCTTGCAGCCGTACACCGAACGCCCTGAGCGGTGCTGGTTCGCGGTGTGGGACGGCAGCGACTTCCGCCGCGACTGGGCTCGCGGGCCACGGTTCACGCTGCCGCTGGGACGCGAGTTGATCCTGCTCTCCGGGAGCCTGGAGGCCGTCACGACCTCGATGAACAACTCCCCGGAGGACATCTTCTATCAGTCGCCGTACGCATGGTGGCCCGATTGCCGCTCCTGGTACATCGCCACCGACATCGACCTCATGGTGACGCACATCGGCGGCAGCCGCGCATGCATCGACGCGATTCTGGCCGATCCAACACTGGAGGCTTGGCGGGTCCCGAGCACGTCGCCCGTCACCTTCGATTCGGACGACCAGAATCCACTGCCCTGACGCGGGGGCGGCAGCCCGCCGAGAACCGGGGTCCACCAGCTCGAAACCATGGCCGAGCCACCATCGCCTGAGGCCGTCGAAGGATGACCGAATTCGGGCCGGATCGATGTCGCGTATCTCGTACTCGCGTTCGGCCTGCTTACGTCCGGTGAAATCCGACGGCATGCCCTCGAGGCAATCGACGTCCTCGTTCCATACTCGGTCCACGAACACCTCGCAGGTCTGACCACATCCAGCAGGCATTCCGGCCCGAGCACCCAGGCCGACCAGATGCTTCGTGGCACCGTGGCGGTGCCCGGCAGGGAGGCCGCACCGCACGAGCAGTCGTGGATCGTCACCGGGGAACGGTCGACCGCCGAGTGGGAGGCTTCGCTTCGGCCAGAGTGACCGGCAGGCGGCGCAGGCTCCAGGCGCCGAGCGCCGCCATGATCGGCTTGAGCAGGATCAACTCGCCGAAGCGGTAGTCGTCGGCTTTGACCAGCCGCTCGGCGAGGTCCGGACGCAGGTGCCGCAGGTAGGCGCGGGCCTTCTCGGCGTGCAGCGAGTTCGACACGATCCTGATCCGGCCCGCATCCTCCAGGTACGGGAGGACGTTGGTGATGTTCTCCCAGGTCGACCGGCTGCCGGATTCGGTGACCAGCTCCCCGCGATAGCCCAGCTGCCGGGCGTGGCCGGCCAGCAGCTCGGCCTCGCTGACCGTGCCGTGCACCGATCCCCCGCTGCACACCAGCCGCGGGTTTCGTGAGCGCAGAGATCGCAGTGCGGCACGGACGCGGTAGCGGTTGACGACGTTGGGCTTCGTGCCGCGATTGCCGAAGCCCAGGACCACGGTGACCTCGGGACCGTCAGCAGGCCGACCGCCAAGGCGTCGGGACGACGACCGCCAATGCGCACACTCTCCCCACGTCAGCACCGCCGCCGCGACTACGAACACCCACTTTTTCACGGCCACGATTCTCGCCCACCCCGCACGACCATATACATCAATCTGAATTGATGTATAGTCGAGTGATGGGCGAGACGACCCCACCGGCGTTCGTGCAAGCGGCGGCCAATCCCGTGCGATGGCGGATGATGACCCTGCTGGCCGAGAGCGACCTCCGCGTCCGCGACTTGGTCGCGTTGCTCGACGAGCCGCAGAATCTCGTCTCCTACCACCTTCGCCTGCTACGCGATCAGGGCCTCGTCACCGCAAGGCGCAGCAGCTTCGACGGGCGGGAGTCCTACTACCACCTGGATCTCGAACGGTGCTCGGACGCCGTCGCCGCCGCAGGTCACGCGCTCCATCCCGCGATCGCGCTCAACTCGACACCGCCGGGAAAGCCGAAGACCGCCGTGGTGTTGTTCGTCTGCACCGGCAACAGCGCGCGGTCACCCATGGCCGAAGCCCTGCTGCGCCATCACACTCGCGGTCGCGTGCGCGCGATCAGCGCGGGCACCAAGCCCAGACCACGGCAGCACCCCCTCGTCACCCGTGCTTTACGGGAGATCATCGGTGTCGACATCGCCGAGCAGCACCCCCGGGACGTGGGCAGCGTGCTGTCCCACCAACGGTTCAACCGAGTGATCACGTTGTGCGACAGGGCCCGCGAAGCGCTCCCTCAGGTCGACGCACACCGAACACACTGGAGCCTGCCGGACCCCGCGGGCGGCCCGGAGCACGAAAGCTTCCGGCGCTTCCTCGACACGGCGCGGGAGATCGACGCGCGAGTACGGCACCTGCTGCCGCTGCTCGCCGAGGAAAGGAGACCCGCATGACCGAGCAGCTGGCAAGCGTTCGCTACCTCGTCGACGACGTACAGGCGGCGGTCGACTTCTACACCGAGCACCTGGGGTTCAGCGTGCGGATGAACCTGGCGCCCGGGTTCGCCGATGTCGTGCGCGGACCGCTGCGGTTGTTGTTGTCCGGCGCCACGAGCTCCGGTGCACGCGCGACTCCCGAAGATGCTGCCGGGCCGGGGCGCAACCGCATCCATCTCGAATTCGACGATCTCGCGGCGGAGATCGCCCGCCTTCGGGAGCGCGGGCTGACCTTCCGCAGCGAGGTCGTTTCCGGTCCCGGAGGGCAGCAGATCCTGCTGGCCGACCCGTCGGGGAACCTCGTCGAGCTGTTTCAGCCTGCTAGTCGCTGATCTCCGTCAGGAACTCCTCGACGACCTCGCGATAGGCGTCCGGAGCGTCCGCGTGCACCACGTGCCCGGTGCCGGGAATCCGCACGTGACGTCCTCCTGTCCGGTGCGCGAGCTCGACCTGCTGCCCTTCCGGCATCGCGGTGTGCTCGGCCTCGATCACCAACAGCGGGCAGCGAACCTGATCGGCGTAGGGCCAGTACGACCGCTCACCCCACTCCGCGGCGATCCGGTACATGACCTCCAGGTCGGCGATCAGGTGGTAGCCACCGTCGCGCTCTTCCACGCACTCGATGAAGTAGTCCCCGTAGGGCGCGAAGAACTCCCGCACGTGTGCCGGCGATGCGAACACGGCCGGCCAGGAGTCGAAATACGGGCGCCACGCCTCAACGGTGCGTCCGCGCTGGTCCGGGGCCATGTCCTCGACCACGACGCCACGCACCAGCTCGGGATGCCGGGCCGCGGTCACCAGGGCGTGCAGGCCACCCATCGAGTGGCCGATCACCACCGCCGGGCCACCCAACTCGTCGACCAACGCAGCGACGTCGTCCGCGAATTCCTCGGTGGACGCCGCTTCGCGGTGTGGATTACGACCGTGCGCGCGGGCGTCCCAGCCGACCACGCGCCCATGGGCGGTGAGCCATCGCGCCACCGGCCACCACGTCGTCGCTCGGCCCATCAGCCCGTGCAACAACACGATGAGGCGGCCGGAACCGCCGAACTCAACGAGCCCTTGACGGTCGCTCACCTAAGCTCCCTTTGTGCGGGTGACGACGATGTGGCTGGTCTGCTGCTTGATCAGCACCCTAGTGGCCTGCACGGCACAAGACCCGCAGCAGCCGCCCGCCACCGCAAAGCCCGCGCCCGGCGTCGGGGCGGCCGGCGCAGGCGATCCGTACTACCCCACCGACGGCAACGGCGGCTACGACGCCACCAGCTACCGCGTGGAAGTGCGCTACAACCCGCAAACCCGGCGGCTGGCAGGGACCAGCACGATGACCGCCGAAGCCACCCAGACGTTGCAGCGCTTCAACCTCGATCTGCGCACGCTCACCGTCGGAGAAGTCGAGGTCGATGCGCAGCCCGCCCGCTTCGGTCACCGTGGCTCGGAGTTGACCATCACCCCGGCGAAGCCGCTGGCGAAGGGGTCGACGTTCACCGTGCGCGTGCGATACGGCGGCCAACCGTCCCGCGAGGCGAAGTCCGGTGTCGGTCAGCTCGGTTGGCTGACGAAGCGCAGCGGCGCCGTGTACGCGCTCGGGGAGCCGCACTCCGCGTCGTTCTGGTACCCGGTCAACGAGACGCCGCGCGACCCGGCCTCGTTCGAGCTCATCGCGCACGTGCCGGAGGGATGGACGGCGGTGTCCATCGGCCGGCGCGGAAAGACGAGCTCGGGCGACGGGTGGACGACCTTTCGCTGGAAAGAATCGACCGCGATCCCCAGTTACCTCACCACTCTCGCCATCGACAAGTTCGACATCCGACAGAGCAAGCTGTCCTCCGGCGTCCCGGTCGTCGACGCCTTCGCACCGGGCGCGGAGGACAAGAAGGCGCTCGCTTCCCGACTCGACGAGGTCGTGCGGTTTCTCAGCAGTCGGTTCGGCAGTTATCCACAGAAATCGGCGGGTGGGATCTACCTGGATGTGGATATCCCGTTCGCGCTGGAAACCAACGGGCGGCCGACCTATGCGCCGTGGGTCAGTCTGTCGGTGATCGTGCACGAATACGCCCACCAGTGGTTCGGCAATTCGGTGCTGCTGACCTCGTGGTCGGACATCTGTCTGAACGAATGCCTGGCCAGCTACGCGGAATGGTTGTGGGCGGAGGCCGAAGAGGGCGCAGACCTGGACACCCGCTATCAGGCCGAGGTCGAGATCGCCTCGGCCGATCTGTGGTCGTCGAAGCTGTACGACATGGGCCGCGGCCACGAGTTCGACGGCGTTTACGACAAAGGTGCGCTGGCCATGCACGCGTTGCGCGCCGAAGTCGGCGACAAGACGTTCGACAAGATCCTGACCGAGTGGGCGGCGAAGAAGCGGCACCGCAACGCGACCTGGCCCGAGTTCGAGCGGCATGTCGAACGGGTCAGCGGCAAGGACCTCGACGGATTCTTCGACGCCTGGTTCCGCGGCACCGAGAAGCCCGCTGAGCGGTACCTGTACCCCGGCAGGTTGAGCAAATAGGCCTCACTCGGCGAATACCGAACCAGGCAGCCGCACGGTCACCAGCACCGCACGATGGTCGGAGCCCGGTACGTCGATGATCTGGAAGTTGCGCACGGCCGCGCGGGAATCGATCAGCACATGATCCAGCGTGACCGGTGGCCAGTTCCCGATGCTCGGCCAGGTCGTCGCCAAGCCCTTGCCGAGCAGATCAGCGGCGTCCACGTAGCCACCGTTGAGCAGTCGGCGGAATTCCGCGTGATCGAGCGTGGCGTTGAAGTCGCCCGCGAGGATGCGAACGGCGCCTTGCTTGTCGGCCCGCGGCAGGCTGCGCAGGTCCGACCGCCAGGCGTCGGAATCGCTCACCGGCGGCATCGAGTGCACCGCGACGACCTCGACCGGCTGTTCCTCGATCTGCAGGGCGACGGAGGGTTGCGCGAAGGTGGTCCGCCCGGTCAGATCGAGCGCGTCGAGCGGGTGGCGGGAGGCCACGCCGGATCCGGCTGCGCCCGGCCCGGGCTGGAAGTGCCGATGTGGCAGCAGTTCGGACAGGCCGGCGCTCTCCAACGCCGCGGCCGCTTCGGGAGTCATCTCCGAGATGGCCAGGACATCGACCGCGCGTTCCCTGGCCAGGGAGACGACGGCGTCGGCATCCGCGCGCCCGTAGTACATGTTGACGGCCAGCAGGCGCATGACCGGCCCACCGGTGCCGGGCTGGGCATCGGCGATGTAGCGGGGAAGCACGGTCAGCGCCAGGGCCAGGCTCAGGGAGAACACGACGACCGCCGATCCCCAGCGACGGAACACGGCGACGAACACGGTCAGCAGCAGACCGGCGGCGACGACGTACGGCGTGAGCGCCAGCCCGGCGATGGTGAGGCTGATGCCGTCCCAGTCGAACAGACCGGAGACCACCAGCCGCCACAGCGCGAACGCTGCGTACAGGGTGGCCGTGACCACGAGGCAGCCGCCGAACACCGGGCCGCCGGGTCGGCGGCGCCGTGGCTGTTCCGGCGCGTCGAAGCCCCCTGGGAGCACGGTCACGGCGACAGCATGCCGCACGGCGCGCGGAAAAACCGGGCGGAAAGATCGTTCGATGCCGGGCCGAAACCGGATCTTGGCGGGACAGCGGCCGAGGCCGCGGGAAATCCGGTGCGGCCACCCCGCCGGACCGAGCTCGAGGGGGAATTTGCCGCCCGCTCGCATCAGCCGAGCCCCAGGGGACGCTGCCGCCCACTCGTGCCAGCCGAGCCCCAGGGGACGCTGCCGCCCACTCGCATCAGCCGAGCCCCGAGGGGGATTTGCCGCCCACTCGCGCCAGCCGAGCCCCAGGGGACACTGCCGCCCACTCGTGCCGCCGAACACCAGGGGACGCCGCTGCCCACTCGTGCCAAACCGAACACCAGGGGACGCTGCCGCCCACGCGCCGGACCGCCGGCGCCGAACCGGGGCACCTGCCACCCACTCGCATCAGCCGAGCCCCGAGGCAAACTGCCCCCTTGTGCGGCCGGGCTCTGCAGGCACCAAGCCCCCCGGCCGCCCACCACCAGCACACAAACGAACGGCGGGCCCGCACCACGTGCGGGCCCGCCGTCGTCAGTTCGGCGTCTTACTCGCCTTCGGCGGCCTCTCCGGCTTCGCCACCGCTGGCCGCGGCGACATCCACCGGCGGGGCGTCCGGGACATCCTTCGGCTTCGGCTCACCGCGGAAGGTGAACGTGGCCTTGTCGGTCGGGGACTCGGGATCGCCGTCCCAGCCCTCGACGTCGACGATGATGATCTGCCCCGGCTCCACCTCGCCGAAGAGGATCTTCTCGGACAGCTGGTCCTCGATCTCGCGCTGGATCGTCCGGCGCAGCGGCCGGGCACCCAGCACCCGGTCGAACCCGCGCTGAGCCAGCAGCCGCTTGGCCTTGTCGGTCAGCTCGAGGTCCATGTCCTTGCTCTTCAGCTGCTCCTCGACCCGGCCGATCATCAGGTCCACCATCTGCACGATCTGGTCCTCGGTCAGCTGGTGGAAGACGATGATGTCGTCGATCCGGTTGAGGAACTCCGGCCGGAAGTGCTTCTTCATCTCCTCGTGGACCTTCTGCTTCATCTTCTCGTAGCGGCCCACGTCGTCCGACTTGGACGAGAACCCGAGGCTGACGGACTTGGAGATGTCCTGCGTACCCAGGTTCGAGGTGAAGATCAGCACCGTGTTCTTGAAGTCGACCGTGCGGCCCTGGCCGTCGGTCAGCCTGCCGTCCTCCAACACCTGCAGCAGCGTGTTGTAGATCTCCTGGTGCGCCTTCTCGATCTCGTCGAACAGCACCACGGAGAACGGCTTGCGGCGAACCTTCTCGGTCAGCTGGCCGCCCTCCTCGTAGCCGACGTACCCCGGAGGGGCACCGAACAGCCGCGAGGCGGTGTAGCGGTCGTGGAACTCGCCCATGTCGATCTGGATCAGGGCGTCGTCGTCGCCGAACAGGAAGTTCGCCAGCGCCTTGGACAGCTCCGTCTTACCGACACCGGACGGGCCGGCGAAGATGAACGAGCCACTCGGCCGCTTCGGGTCCTTCAGACCCGCACGGGTCCGGCGGATCGCCTGCGAGACCGCCTTGACGGCGTCCTCCTGGCCGATGATCCGCTTGTGCAGCTCGTCCTCCATCCGCAGCAGGCGGGTGGTCTCCTCCTCGGTCAACTTGAACACCGGGATTCCGGTCCAGTTGGCCAGGACCTCGGCGATCTGCTCGTCGTCGACCTCGGCGACGACGTCCAGGTCACCGTCCTTCCACTGCTTCTCCCGCTCGGCCTTCTGGTTGAGCAGCGTCTTCTCCTCGTCGCGCAGCCGCGCGGCACGCTCGAAGTCCTGCGCGTCGATCGCGGACTCCTTGTTCCGCCGCACCTCGGCGATCTTCTCGTCGAACTCGCGCAGGTCCGGCGGCGCGGTCATCCGGCGGATCCGCATCCGCGCGCCCGCCTCGTCGATCAGGTCGATCGCCTTGTCCGGCAGGTACCGGTCGTTGATGTAGCGGTCGGCCAGCGTGGAGGCGGCCACCAGCGCCGAGTCGGTGATCGTCACCCGGTGGTGCGCCTCGTACCGGTCACGCAGACCCTTCAGGATCTCGATCGTGTGCTCCAGGCTCGGCTCACCGACCTGGATGGGCTGGAACCGCCGCTCCAACGCCGCGTCCTTCTCGACGTACTTGCGGTACTCCTCGAGCGTGGTCGCGCCGATGGTCTGCAGCTCGCCCCTGGCCAACATCGGCTTGAGGATCGACGCGGCGTCGATCGCGCCTTCGGCGGCACCGGCACCGACCAGCGTGTGCAGCTCGTCGATGAACAGGATGATGTCGCCGCGCGTCTTGATCTCCTTGAGGACCTTCTTCAGCCGCTCTTCGAAGTCACCGCGGTAGCGCGAACCCGCGACCAGCGAGCCGAGGTCCAGCGTGTACAGCTGCTTGTCCTTCAGTGTCTCGGGCACCTCGCCCTTGACGATGTTCTGCGCCAAGCCCTCGACGACCGCGGTCTTGCCGACACCCGGCTCGCCGATCAGCACCGGGTTGTTCTTGGTCCGGCGGGACAGCACCTGCATGACCCGCTCGATTTCCTTCTCCCGGCCGATCACCGGGTCGAGCTTGCCTTCGCGAGCACTCGCGGTCAGGTTGCGGCCGAACTGGTCGAGCACCAGCGACGAGGACGGCGTGCCCTCGCGGCCCCCGGTGCCCGCCTCAGCGGGCTCCTTGCCCTGGTAACCCGACAGCAGCTGCAACACCTGCTGCCGCACGCGGTTCAGGTCCGCACCCAGCTTGACCAGCACCTGGGCAGCCACGCCCTCGCCCTCGCGGATCAGGCCGAGCAGGATGTGCTCCGTGCCGATGTAGTTGTGACCGAGCTGCAGCGCCTCCCGCAGCGACAGCTCGAGCACCTTCTTGGCCCGCGGCGTGAACGGGATGTGCCCGCTCGGCGCCTGCTGCCCCTGGCCAATGATCTCCTCGACCTGCTGACGCACGCCTTCCAGCGCGATGCCCAGCGATTCGAGAGCCTTGGCGGCTACGCCTTCACCCTCGTGGATCAGACCCAAGAGGATGTGCTCGGTGCCGATGTAGTTGTGGTTGAGCATCCGGGCCTCTTCCTGGGCCAGGACGACCACCCGCCGAGCGCGGTCGGTGAACCTCTCGAACATCTCTACTCCCTGACTGCGTTGGCGGTGTCTGGGCCATCACGCCTGACGACGTGATGTGTGCAGCACCGTAATGCCACTGTAGTAGCCACACCATGGCCTCGGCGTAACCACTCAGTTGTATTCCACCCTGCGGGCTCGCCCGTGACAACGTGCCCGCATGTCAGGGGATTCCCCAGTACGCAGCGTGTCCGCTAACCGCGAACAGCCGTGCTCGGCGCAGGCGGCGTCGGTCACCCCTGTCGACCAGTCCACTGCACACAGCGTTAAGGTTAGGCAAGCCTAAGCTTCGAAGGAGGCACGGATGGCGGTCGATCGTGTGGCACTGCACACGTCGCTGCCACTCGCGCCGGATTCGCTCGGCTTGGCCGATTCCATCTCGAAGATCAACGACCTGTTCCCGGTCGGCTGGCTGCGCCTGGAGTACGGCGTTCCGGCGGGAGAGCCCGGCTGGCACCGGTGCGACGACCTGCTGTCACCGGGCAGCACCGGACTCGCCGCGTGGCACGACCGGCTACTGGAATGGCTGCACGCCGAGTACGGCCACGCTCCCGAGCGCACCGCCGCGGGCTTCTTGCGGTGGTGGTACCTGTGCGCCATCGCGACGTCGGCGGCGATGCTGTTCCACCACCAACGCCGGGTGCCGTCGCTGCGTCCTTCCGACTTATTGGTACGGATCTCTCCCGAAGGCCGGCCGGATGTCTCGGGCGTGGCCGTGTTGTCCGACGAGTTCGCGTGCCTCCCCGGCGACCCGGCCGAGGGCACCAGCACCGCGACGACGGTCGCGTCCCCGCACGCGCTTGCCGCTCTGTTGCGGGCACGGTTCGCCGGTCACGCCGCTCGGTTCATCGCCAGCTACCGGCCCAAGGTGCGTTTCGGACGGCACACGTTGTGGGCGACGGCCACGGACGCGCTGGACACCGGGCTCTGGATGGCCGGCCAGCTCGGTGGCGACGAAGGGGCGGGCGTGGCCGACGCCGCGCTCGTTCTGCCGGAGGCGACGAAGCCGTTCACCTCGGCCAGCACGTTGCGCTGCCACTCGGTCGATGGTTCGCCGTGCTGGAGCAGGAGGCGCGAGTCGTGCTGCTTTTCTTACTTGGTCAATGACGGCGAGGCGTGTGCGGACTGCCCCCGAACCGTCCCCAAGCGGTGATTCTCAGCGCCCGACGTGCCGTTCGAACTCCCACAGGACGGCGTCCCAGTCGAAAGCGTTGTCGTCCTGGCGGCTCACGGTGTCCGGATCGATGAAATGGACGCCGGCGGCACTGAGCCGTTCGATGCTGTCCGAATAAGCGGGATGGCGCCGTAACTCGTCGTTGACGCAAGGGGCGGCGACGATGGGAACTCCCGTGCCGAGCGATTCGCACAGATTGCCGACGGCGACGGTGTCGGCGAGGCCGGCGGCCCATTTGTTGAGTGAGTTGAAGGTGAGTGGCGCAGCGAGCACAGCGTCTGCGTCAGGCAACGGGTCGTCCTCGGTCGGCATACGCGGAGCCGAACGCACGATGCAGCCGGTGAACTCCGCCAGGCGTTTGTCGTCGAGCCACTCCGCTGCGGTCGGGCTCAGGATGACACCGACCGTCCAGCCCCTGTTCTTGAGCAGTTCGATGGGGCGGGCGACCTCGAGGACCGGCATCGCGGCGGTGGCGATGACGTAGACGCAGCGCAGCACGTGGCGGCTCGCGTTGATCACGGTGCCAACACTAGGACGGCGACGAGGTGGGCAGGAGGAGTTTGCGGGCAAGGGCGGCGGAACGAGGCGCTGGGAAATCGGGTTGCGCCGCCCGCGCGCCCGCACGACTGGCTCCAGCCGCCCGCGCACCACGGCCCGGCGCACAGCAAAAGGGCCGCCAGCCTGCTCGGCGGACGGCCCCTCGCTCTGCCGGAGTCTTTGGAGCGAATTCTCGCTCCACCGGAGGGTCAGTTCTTCTTGTGGTACGCCTCGACAACTTCGGTCGGGATACGGCCACGATCGGAGACGGTGTAACCGTTTTTCCGCGCCCACGCACGAATGGCCTGGTTCTGCTCGCGGTCGACCGTCGCGGACTTGCCCGCCGACGCCGAGCGTGCGGGGCGCTTACGGCCACCCGAACGACGCGCGTGGTCCACATACTTCGCGAGCGCGTCGCGCAGGTTTTTTGCATTCTTGGCCGACAGGTCGATCTGGTAGGTCACCCCGTCCAGGCCGAACTCGACGGTCTCGTCGGCATCCGAGCCGTCCAAATCGTCAATGAGCGAGACCAGCACCTTCTGCGCCATAGCTTTCCTCCCGGGGTAATGCTCCGGCTGAATGATCAGACGTCCGTGCATGCCACAGCAAGGCAGGACAAGTCATTAATACCTGCATTCTACGGCCGGCGCAAACAGTACCTAATGTGGGGTGGTATTCCTCGCGCGCCAAGCTGAACAGGTTCGTCTCACCCATAACCGGACACCGGGTACACCTTCGGCTACCCATTCCGATGCCGCCGGTCGGCGGCATAACGTACTCCGACGCGCGCAAGAAAAACCGCGTCGAGCTGCATCGCTTCGGCGGTACCGCAAGCGACGGTGGTCAACTGGCCACAGCGCGCAGTTGCCGTTTCGGCATCGCATCGACCAGCTCGGCTTTTGCCCGTCAACCAGTCCGAATCGGTGCAGATAAAGATCCCACTTCTCAGCGATCCCGACCCGGCAGGATCCGGATAGCGGGCGTTGCCGCCGCAGAACCTCCCTGACCAGTGGCTACGTGCTGCTGACAGATGGTGATCGGCCCGACCGGAAAGCGTGACCGGCACCGATCGGCGCCCGCCCCGCTCCGCCGAAGAAGTTTCGGATGATCTCGAACGCGTTGTCCAGAGCGCCCACATCGCACGGTTTGAGAAAACACTTCCGTGGCCCGCGCAAGGCGGACGGAGCAGAATGCCGAGTCAACGGTGGCCGCACAGTGAAATGAGTCACGTCTTGCGCGCGCCTCGCTGCGTGCTGACCTGGTCGACTTTATGCTGTACGTTCTGCGTTTCTCGCCCCGCCGGGCGGCGATCGGCAAGTACGGACCGTTCCCCGCAGTTGACGGTGATGCCCTCACCGCGGACAAATACCGGTAGCAGCAAAGTCCACAGTGGACTGTCAGCGGTTCAAAACGTCGATTCTTGCCGAGCTGTTCGCCCAGGTGGACTCACCGTTCTCGCTTGTTGCGCTCGTAGGCCAATCGCAAGCCGAGCAAGGTCAAATCGGGTCGGTGCTCGGTGATCGTGCGCGATTCCGCCAAAACCAGCCCGGCCAGGCCACCGGTCGCCACCACCGCCACCTCGCCAGGATTCGCCCCCCATTCGGCCAGTACCCGGCTGACGAGTCCGTCGACCTGTCCGGCAAACCCGTACAGAATGCCTGCCTGCAGGCACTCCACGGTGTTCTTGCCGATCACCGAACGGGGACGGACCAGCTCGACGGTCCGCAACGCCGCGGCGCGCGTCGCCAATGCGTCCAGTGAGATCTCGATTCCCGGCGCGAAAGCGCCACCGAGGAATTCGCCGCGGGAAGACACCGCGTCGACCACGGTCGCCGTCCCGAAATCCACCACGACGCACGCCCGGTCGGGGTGCAGCGCGTGCACCGCCAGCGCGTTCACCAGGCGGTCCTGGCCGACTTCCTTCGGGTTGTCGACCAGTAGCGGCACGCCGGTCCGCACCCCTGGCTCGATGATCACACGCGGGACGTCCGGGTAATAACGGCTCAGCATGGCGCGCAGCTCGCGGCGCACCGGCGGCACGGTCGACAACACACTCACGCCGGTGACGTCGTCGGCATGTTCGCCGAGCATGCCGCGAATGGTCAGCGCGAACTCGTCGGCGGTGTGCCGGTTGTCGGTGCGGATGCGCCAATCCCGCACCAGGCGCGCGCTGTCGCCCCGGCCCGCGTACAGGCCGAACGTGAGGTCCGTGTCCCGGGCGGCGACGGTCAGCAGCATCAGCTCTCAGCGTGCAGCAAAGCGTCCAGCTTCGCCGCGTCCACTGTCTCCGGCGCCTCCGATGCCGTCCTGCTGACCGGCACCGAGCCGCTGATCAGGCCCGAGCCCTCCGGGGCGCTGCTCGGGTCGCTCCCTTTCTCCACGATCTTGTTGTCCGCGTCGACGAAGACGATCTTGGGCTGGTAGCTGCGCGCCTCCGCCTCGTCCATCTGCGCGTACGACATGAGGATCACCAGGTCACCGGGCTGCACCAGGTGTGCGGCCGCACCGTTGATGCCGATGATGCCGCTGCCCGCTTCGCCGGGGATGACGTAGGTCTCCAGGCGGGCGCCGTTGGTGATGTCGACGATCGCGACCTGCTCGCCGGGCAGCAGATCCGCCGCGGCCATCAGGCTCTCGTCCACCGTCACCGAGCCGACGTAGTGCAGGTCCGCCTGCGTCACCGTGGCCCGGTGGATCTTGGACTTCAGCATCGTCCGAAGCATGAGTGTGCCTTCCTACTCAGCCGGTTCCCCCAGCACGATTCCCACGTTGTCGATCAACCGCGTCGTGCCGACCTTGGCGGCCACCAGCAGCCGGGCGGCGCCGGCTTCGGGTGCGGGTCCGAGCTGGGGATCCCGCAGCTCCAGGTAGTCGACCTTGACCTCCGGCCGCGCCGCCAGCGTCGCTTCGGCGGCAGCGAGGGCGGCCGGACCACCTTCGTGGGCGGCGTGCGCCCCGGCAGCCAGCGCGGCCGACAGCGTCACGGCGAGTTCGCGCTCGTGCGGCGACAGGTACGCGTTGCGTGAGGACAACGCCAGGCCGTCCGGCTCACGCACCGTCGGCACGCCGATGACCTTCACTTCCATGTTCAGGTCCCGGACCATCGCCTTGATCAACGTCAGCTGCTGGTAGTCCTTCTCGCCGAAGAACGCATACGCCGGCCGCACGATGTTGAACAGCTTGGCCACCACGGTGAGCACGCCGGCGAAATGTCCCGGCCGGAAGGCGCCCTCCAGCTCGTCGCCGAGCCGGCCGGGGTGCACGGTCACCTGCGCGCCCTCGGGGTACATGTGCTCGACGGTCGGGGTGAACACCAGCTCGACGCCCGCCTGCTCGAGCTTCTCCAGGTCGGACTCCAGGGTCCTCGGGTACTTGTCCAGGTCCTCGTTCGGGCCGAACTGCAGCGGGTTGACGAAGATCGACACCGCCACGGTGACATTGCCCGGGATGCGCTTGGCCCGGCGGATCAACTCGAGGTGGCCGGCGTGCAGCGCACCCATCGTCGGCACCAGGACGACGGTCTGGCCGACCGCGCGCAGGGCGGCCGTGGTGCGGGAAACCTCGTCGGGCTCGACGATCACGTTCGCCTTGCCGCGCACGAATCGCGGCTTGCTGGACGTCATTGGTTTCCTCCCCCCAGAACACCGTTGATGGCTGCGTACCCGTCCTCGCGCAACATGCCGGACGCGCGCGCCCTGACCGCTGTGCGGTTGGCTAGCGCAGTGTAGGACGGCAGGACGTCGGACGCCTCGTCGACCAACACGCCTAGGTGAGCGCGCACCGTGCCTGCGTCGCCACGAGCAACCGGACCGGTCAGCGCGCGGTCTCCATGGCGCAGCGCGTTGTCCAACGCGGCGGACAACAGCGGCCCGAGCACCCGGTCGGCGTTCTCGATGCCCGCTCGACGCAGCAGGTCCGTGCTGTCGGCGACCAGCGTGATGAGGTGATTGGCGCCGTGCGTCAGCGCCGCGTGGTACAGCGGCCGGGCGGACTGCGGAATCCGTACCGGCTCCGCCCCCATCTCGACCGCGAGGGCTTCACCGACGTTGGCGGCGGCGTCGTCGCCGTCGGCCGCCGTGATCCCGATGCAGGCGGTGCCGAGGCGTTCGATGTCCTCCTCGCGCCCGGTGAACGTCATGGCGGGGTGCAAAGCGATGCACAGCGCACCGATCTCGGCTGCCGGCTGCAGCACGTCGACACCGTGGGCGCCGGAAGTGTGGATGACGATCTGCCCGGCTCGCAGTGACTCGGTGGCGACCAGCCCGCGCACGGTCCCGGCCAGGGCATCGTCGGGAAGAGCGAGAAGAACGAGATCGGCCTGCCGCGCCACCTCGTCCGGCGACAACAGGGGAACATCCGGCAGGAGATTTTCCGCCCGGCGGACGGACGCGGCGGATACCCCGGAAGCGGCCACAATCGTGTGCCCTGCGCGCCGCAGCGCGGCTCCGAGCACGCTCCCGACGCGGCCCGCGGAGACCACGCCGACCGCCAACCTGGCCTCCCGCCGCCCGTCGTCCTGCGGCATGGGGGAGCTCAACTGCATCGTTGCTCCTTCGCTCGTTCCAGTCCCACGCTCCAGTTGTGGGTACCGGACGACGCGACGCAGCGTAACTCACTGCAATTGCATCCTGCTGTGCCGAGGTGACCGATCACACCGACGGTGACGGTGCGTTCTACGACACATTCAGTCGCGGCGGCGGCGCCTGCGCGGCACATCGCCGTACGCGGCCAGCAGCTCGGCCACCGAGCGACCTTCGGCGTGGGAGCCGGAGTCGTCGTCGGCCACGTCCGGCTCGACGGAGGGCAGCGAGGTGACGGAGCCGTCGGACCACGGCTCGTCGACACCATGCCGGGACGCTTGGTCCACCGGGTCCGGCTCCGGCTTGCGGCGACGGCCACCAGGGCGCAGGTTCTGCCGAGCCGCTTCCGGCAGCGTCGGGTTCACCGCGTGGCGCGACTCTTCTCCGGCGCGATCCAGCGTCCGGCGCCCGCTCGGCTGATCCTCGTCGCCGTAGCGCGTGCTCGGCTCACCGTTGACGCGGTCCAGGCCGTCGTCATCGGCGGCGCGGCGCCTGGCGGGCCTGCTGGGCTCCGATCCGGCCAGCCACGGCATCGAGACCTCCCCGTCCGGTTCGGCTCGCCTGCGACGCACTGGGCCTGCGGGCGGCGGCGCTTCCTGGCGCCTGCGGCCGGTCCATGGGGCGTCGTCGGCGTCCAGATCGGCGCCCACCGGCTCAGCTCGGCGACGCGGGGGCTCTTCAGCGCGCACCGGCTCGACTCGGCGACGCGGGGGTTCCTCGGCGCGCACCGGCTCAGCTCGACGGCGCGGGGGCTCTTCAGCACGTACCGGCTCGGCTCGACGGCGCGGGGGTTCCTCGGCACGTTCCGGCTCGGCCCGGCGAAGCGGGGGTTCCTCGGCACGTTCCGGCTCGGCCCGGCGAAGCGGGGGTTGTTCGACGCGTGTCGGTTCGTCGATCCGGCGCGGCGGCTCGTCGGCACGGTCCGACAGCGGAGGCTCGGTGGGCGCTGGTCGACCGGGACGCCCACGCACAGGCCCGGCAGGAGGCCCTACCGGCGGCGCGGGCTCGGTGGGCTGCGACCGTGCGAGGGCCGGCTCTCCGGGGCCGTCTGCGCCGTTGCGCCGCGGCCCCAACGGTGGCTCGTTGATGTGGCCGTCGTTGATCGGCGGGCCGGCGGGGCGACGGGCCCCGCCCGGCGGTTTCGGTGGCGCGGGCTCCGTCCGCACCGGGTCCAGCACGCGGTCGATCGCCTCGGTGTGCTGTTCTGCCATGGCGGATGCCCTGCGCAGCCCCTTGCGGGTTTCCGCTCCGTTGGGCTGCGGCGACGCTTCGATCGTCTTGGGTTTCGGTTCGCTGCGCAGCGAGCGCACCCTGGTCGACTGGGCGGTCAGCGCAACCCGTTCGTAGAGGACGTCGCCGCCCATCAGCTTCTGCAGCGTCTCGCGCAGCGTGGCGACCTCGTGGCGCAAGGCGTCCAACTCCTTGCGCGCGGTCTCCTCCGCGGCCTGCTTCGCGTCCGCCTCCACCTGGAGCTCGTGCTCGCGGCGAGCGGCGACCTCGCGCTCCAGCTCGAGCTCGTACATCGCCTGGGCGTCTTCCATCGACTCGATGACCCGGTCCGCCTGCCGCCGGTAGTGCGTGGCGAGGAACCCGCCGAGGAAAGCGGCCCACAGCGCGGCGACGATGCCGAGGCGCAGCCAGCGCGCATCATCGGACAGCACGAGCAACGCCGTGGCCACCACGGCGAAGATCCCTCCGGCGATGAGCCAGGCACGGCTCGACCGGTGTGCGTCCTGAGACATGGCCTCGAGCGTACCCGGTAGTTATCTCCCCGAGACCAACTCGTATCGAGATCTATGAGTCCCTTGCCTGATCGTCGTGCTTTTCGTCCTTTTGATCCGGCGTCCGGCAGTTGTACTCCAACCACAGCGCAGTACCGATCAGCGCGGCGGCGCACACCGCGCCGACCATCGTCGCCGGGATCTCCTCGTCGGCGACGACGCTGGACTGCCCGGCCAGGTAGAGGTAGGCGCCCAGCCAGCCACCGAGCATCAGCGCACCGAGCAGCGAGGAGGCCTTGGCCAGCACGACGCACCGCGCGATGACGATGGGCTGCGTGATCTGCCGCTGTTTGATGCGCGCCTTGACCCAGAGCGCGAGCCCGCCCTCGATGACGGCCAGCACCGCGAGCAGCCCGCCGCCTCCGACGGGGAGCCGGGGAATCTGCGACGAGGCGACGTCGAAGACCAAATAGCCCGCACCCAGACCGATCAGGCCCGCCAGCAGCAGGTCGGTGACGCGGGTGAAATGCACGACGCCAGCGTAGCCACCTGAGGGCAGGTACGAGATCTTCCCGCCGCGACACACCGCGCCAGTGGTGGAGTCGATGGCTTTGCGACCCGAGCGGGGCGTGTTGTCGCTGCCCATGCCGTCGGGCGGTGTGACGGCTAGCCGCTGCCTGGATAGCCGGACGGTGCGGCTGTCCGTGTGGCCGGGCGGTGTGACTCCCGCGCAGTCGGGCGCACGATGCCGCTGCCCGCGAGCCCGGACGGCGCCACCGCCGGCGCGGCCGGCACACCGTGCCGCGCATGACGGCCGCAGGTGCGTCGGTATCGCGCGTCGTTTGCTGCCCGCGCGAGCCGGGCAGTGGCAGTCCCCCGCCGGCGCAGGACGGGCGACGGCCACCCAGGTCGACGGCGTCACTCGGCGCGCAGAACCAGATCCTCGCGCAGCACCACGCCTGCCCGCTCGTCCTCGGGACGTGCCGCCAGCAGCGCCTCCACCCGCCCGTGGCCGGGCAGCTGCGCGTCCGGGTCCACCGCCAGCCACGGAATCAGCACGCTGGAGCGTTCCGGCGTGCCGGGATGCGGCAGCAGCAACCGTGGGTCGTCCGAGCGCACCCGATCGACCGACACCACATCGACGTCCAGCGTGCGTGGACCCCAGCGGAGCTGACGCACCCGGTGCGCCTTCTGCTCCAGCTCCTGCGCGATCCGCAGCCAACCCCAGTGATCCAGCGCCTCGTCCGCGGCGAGCACCACGGCGTTCAAGAACCGTGGCTGGTCGGTGACACCCCACGGCTCGGTCTCGTACACCGGCGACACCGCACGCACCCGGTGGCCGAGACCGTCCACGGCCAGCTGCAGATACCCGAGCCGGTCCCCGAGATTGGACCCCAGGGACAGCACCGCCTCGGTCATGACTCGTCCCGGCTGCGGTGAACCGTCACCGCGACGTCGGCGAACTGGCGCGGGATCGGCGCGGAAGGCTTGTGCACCGTGACTTCGGTGGCGCGCACCCGTGCGTCCGTCAACACCTGCTGGGCGATCCGCTCCGCGACGGTCTCGATCAGGTCGCACGGCTCGCCGCCGACGATCTCCGCCGCCTGCTCGGCGAGCGCACCGTAGTCCAAGGTGTCCGCCAGGTCGTCGGTCGCGGCTGCCTTGGCGAGATCGAGCCACACCACCACGTCGACCACGAACTCCTGGCCGTCCCGCTTCTCGTGCTCGAACACCCCGTGCCTGCCGCGCACCCGCAATCCGGTCAGCGTGATGCGATCGCTCACGGCTCGCCCCGCACCCAGGCATCCGCGACCCGCACGGCGTCCAAGGAGGGCCGCACCGAGTGCACCCGAACTCCCCACGCCCCGTTGACCGCCGCCAACGCCGAGATGGCCGTCGTGGCGTCCTCCCGGCCACTCGGCTGACGCGGGCTGTCGCCGTCGGCGAGCAGACTGCCCAGGAAGCGCTTGCGGGAAGCTCCGATCAACACCGGGAACCCGAGCTCCCGGATCTCCGCCAGGCGGTGCAGCAGCGCCCAGTTGTGCTCGGCACGCTTGGCGAACCCCAGGCCGGGGTCCAGCACGATCTGCTCGGGAGCGACCCCGGCGGCCAGCGCCGCGTCGACCCGGCGGCTCAACTCGTTCCGCACATCGGTGACCACGTCGTCGTAGGTGGCCAACCGGTCCATGTCACGGCTGTGGCCCCGCCAGTGCATCAACACGATCGGCGCCTTGGAATCCGCGGCGACGTGCACCATCTCCGGGTCGGCCAAGCCGCCGGACACATCGTTGATCACGGCCGCGCCCGCCTCCAACGCCGCAGCGGCCACCGCCGCGCGCGTGGTGTCCACCGACAGCACCAGCCCGTCCGCGGCCAGCTCCTTGATCACCGGAACGACCCGGTCACGCTCGACCTCGGCCGCCACCCGCTCGGCACCCGGCCTGGTGGACTCCCCGCCGACGTCGATCAGGTCCGCGCCTTCCTCGGCCATCGTGGCCGCGTGCGCCAACGCCTCGTCGAGGTGCAGATACCGCCCGCCGTCCGAGAACGAATCGGGCGTCACGTTCAGGACCCCCATCACCACGCAACGACCCGGGCGCGGCAACCGGGAACTCATCGCCGGGCCTTGATCAGGTCAAGCGCCTCCGCCCTGGAGGCAGCAGACGTCTTCAGGATGCCCCGCACCGCCGACGTCGTGGTGCGGGCACCCGGCTTACGGATACCCCGCATGGCCATGCACAAGTGTTCGGCTTCGATCACCACGATCACCCCGCGTGGCTGCAGCTTGCGGTCCAGCGCGTCGGCGATCTGCGACGTCAGCCGCTCCTGCACCTGCGGGCGCTTGGCGTACAGATCGACCAGGCGCGCGATCTTGGACAGCCCGGCCACCCGACCGCGCTCGTCGGGAATGTAACCGACGTGCGCCACCCCGTGGAACGGCACCAAATGGTGCTCGCACGTGCTGAACATCGGGATGTCGGTGATCAACACCAACTCTTCGTGGCTCTCGTCGAACGTGCGGTCCAGCACCGAGTCGGGATTGGTGTGCAGGCCCGCGAACAGCTCCTGGTAGGCCCGCGCCACCCGTGCCGGCGTGTCCCGCAGACCGGGCCGGTCCGGGTCCTCACCACAGGCCAGCAGCAGCTCACGCACCGCCTTCTCGGCGCGAGCCACGTCGAACGTCGACTCCTCGCGCGGCTCGATGACGTCCTCGTACTCGTTGACGTCCACCCGCAGCCGCGGGAACTCACCGTTGATGATGACCGTCCTCGTCGTCCCGTCGATGCTGCCCCGGCTGGTTGCCCGTGCCGTGCGGCGGCGTCGGCGGCGGGGTGTACGTGCCGGGGTTGCGGTTCTTCGGCCAGGTCGCCGGCCGCCACCCGGGCGGAGCGCCGTAGTTCGGCGGCGCACCACCGTTCGACCTGCTGCCACCAGCCGGCCGGTACGCGTACGGGTTGTCGCTGTTGCCGCCACCGTTGGTACCGGGCACGTTCGCAGGCTGCTCCTCCGGCGGAGCGGTCACCACGCGCTGGGTGGCCGGCTCCTCCTGCGGACGCGGCTCGCCTGCCTGCTCCGGCTGCTGTTGCGGCGGGGGCCACGGCTCACCGCGCTCGGCGGCCAGCTCGGCGGGCGTCTTGATCGGCGGCTTGTCCGACGGCTTGCGCTTGCCGAACTCGTTGAACACCGTGATCCGCGGCCGCTTCTCCACCTTGGCGAAGATGCGCTCGAGATCCCTGCGGTGCAGCGTCTCCTTCTCCAGCAGCTCCATCACCAGGTCGTCGAGCACGTCGCGGTAGGTGGACAGCACTTCGTAGGCCTCGGTGTGCGCGGTCTCGATCAGCTTGCGCACTTCTTCGTCGATCTCGTGCGCCACCTCGAGCGAGTAGTCCGCCTCGCGGCCCGCGGAGCGACCGAGGAACGGATCGCCCTGCTCCTGGCCGTACTTCACGGCACCCAGCCGGGCGCTCATGCCGTACTCCTTGACCATCGCCTTGGCGATCTTGGTGGCCTGCTCGATGTCTGACGAGGCACCGGTGGTCGGCTCGTGGAAGACCAGCTCCTCCGCGGTGCGCCCGCCCATGGCGAACACCAGACGACCGATCATCTCCGAACGGGTCATCAACTCCTTGTCGTCCTCCGGGACGATCAAGGCGTGCCCGCCGGTACGTCCGCGCGGCAGAATGGTGAGCTTGTACACCGGCTCGATGTCCGGCATCGCCCACGCGGCCAGCGCGTGCCCGCCCTCGTGGTAGGCGGTGATCTTCTTCTCCTTCTCGGAGATGATCCGGCTCTTGCGGGCCGGTCCGCCGATCACTCTGTCGACGGACTCCTCCAACGCCGCGTCGGTGATCTGCGTGCCGTTCTGCCGCGCGGTCAGCAGCGCGGCCTCGTTGAGCACGTTGGCCAGGTCCGCACCCGACATGCCGACGGTGCGCTTGGCCAGGCTGTCCAGGTTCACGTCCGGCGCCAGCGGCTTGGACTTGGCGTGCACCTCCAGGATCGCCCGGCGGCCCCGCAGATCCGGCGCGGACACCGGGATCTGCCGGTCGAACCGGCCGGGACGCAGCAGCGCCGGGTCCAGGATGTCCGGACGGTTCGTCGCCGCGATCAGGATGATGCCGCCGCGCGAGTCGAACCCGTCCATCTCCACCAGCAGCTGGTTCAGCGTCTGCTCGCGCTCGTCGTGCCCGCCGCCGAGGCCCGCACCACGCTGGCGGCCGACCGCGTCGATCTCGTCGACGAAGATGATGCACGGCGCGTTCTGCTTGGCCTGCTCGAACAGGTCCCGCACCCGGGAGGCACCGACACCGACGAACATCTCCACGAAGTCCGAGCCGGAGATGGTGTAGAACGGCACTCCTGCCTCACCGGCCACCGCGCGTGCCAGCAGCGTCTTACCGGTGCCCGGCGGGCCGTACAGCAGCACGCCCTTCGGGATCTTGGCGCCCAACGCCTGGTAGCGGGCCGGGTTCTGCAGGAAGTCCTTGATCTCCTCCAGCTCCTCGACCGCCTCGTCCGCGCCCGCGACGTCGTCGAACGTCGTCTTCGGCATGTCCTTGCTCAGCTGCTTGGCCTTGGACTTGCCGAAGTTGAGCACCCGGTTGCCGCCGCCCTGGGCGTTGTTCATCATCCAGAACAACAGCAACAGCAGCAGGCCGAGCGGGATCATGTAGATCAGCAGCTGACCCCAGATGGAGTCCTGCGTGACCTCGGACGTGGTCTTGGTGTTGTTCTTGACCAGCTGGTTGACCAGGTCCTCGCCCGCCCCGGCCGGGTACTGGGAAATGATCTTGCCGACGGGCTGGCCGTCGACCTCGATCGGCTCCTTCAACGTGAGCAGGATCTCCTGCTCGCGGTCCTTCTGGACGGCTTCCTTGACGTTGTCCGCGGAGATCTGCTGCATCGCCTGCGACGTGGGCACCGCGGTGTAGTCACGGTTCTCGTCGGTGAGGGTGGAGATCACGAAGAACGCTGCGATGGCGACGACGAGCCATAGCAGGGGGTTCTTGAGCAGGCGCTTACGGTCCATGCTGATCGGCCTCGGCGGCCTTGACCTCCCTGATTGCGCGGACTGCCATCACGGCGCGTGCATACCCTGGAAAAGGCGGGCAGACACCACGTCCTACCAGCGTACCGCCCTCGCGGAAGCTACTCCTACCCGCACACGCGCGCAGCTGGACAGCCCAGAACACGACACGTTGTTTTTATAACGTCGCAATCCTGCCTGAGGTTCCACCGGGCCCGTCAACCGATCCCGGCATCAGCTCGCCTGCGCCTGCACCGACGACACCAGTTCGGCCAGCCTGCTGCGCAACGTCTTGACATCCGCACCGGACACGGTGATCCACTCGTGGCCGTCCGGACCGGTCCGGGACAGGCTGAGGTAGCGGCCGGTGACCGTGTCGAACCAGGCCAGGGCAGGCGAGCGGAACTTGCGGCCCGCCTCGTCCCTGGCGTTCGCGGCCAACTGACCACCGCGCAGCCGCGGCTGGGCAAGCAGCATCGCGTAGTCCTCCTGCGGGCTGCCTGCGGTGCGCTCGGACAGCGGCCTGCGCCTGGGCGGCTCCGGCTTGGGCTTCTCCGGTTCCTTACGGAACAGGCCGAACCGGGACTTCGACTGCGCCTCGGCCTTCTCCTTCTCCTCGCTCTTCTCCTCCGGCCCGCCGACCTTGACCAGCGCGGGCTTGGTCCGCAGCGCGTCGTCCAACGACAACGTGATGGACCGGGCCGTACCCCGCTCGCCGGGCGGCAGCAGCGAGATGATCTCCGACGCCAGCGCCTCCGGGAAGATCGGGCGGAAGCTGATGCCGTCCTGCGTCTGCTTCACCAGCACGGCGTTCTCGCCGTCACTGGCGGCCACGGCACACACCGGCGGGTGCTTGAACTCGGGGATGTGCGCGGCGTCCACGCTCACCCGGGGGAACGCGAACGTCCGCAGCCACGTGTCCAGCTGCGGATCCACCTCGCCGTAGGAGTTCTTCACCCCGAGCGACTTCAGCTCCTGCTCCACGCGGTGCCGCAGGTGGATGCGCTCGTCCATCGTCTTGCCGTGCGATCGCACCTGCAGTGGATACGGATACTCGCCGAGCCGCAGCTGCTCCCACAGGAAATCGAACTGCATCGGGGTGAGGAAACGCTCGCTCACACGACCTCCCTGTCCGTGCGCTGCACCCCGCCGATCATCTCGTTGATGCGTTGTCGCAGCGTGGCCGCGTCGGCAGGCGCGATGGTGATCCACTCGCGGCCGTCGCTGCCCGTACTCGCCCTGGTCAGATAGCGGCCCGACGCGGTGTCGAACCAGCTCAGCACCGGCGACCGCGACTTCGTGCCCACTTCGGTGCGGACGTTCGCGCCGATCTGCCCGCCACGGATCCGCTCCTCGGCGTGCAGCTGCGCGAGGATCTTGCGGTCCTCCGCGGCCGCGCCGGACTCGCCGGACGGGTCCTTGCGCTGCATGAAGTCCGCGCCTGCGCCGCTCATCAGCTGCTCGACCGGCATCGTGATGGAGCGCAGCGTGCCACGCGGCCCCGGCGGGAGCAGCGAGACGATCGTGCTGGCCAATGCGTCGTGCGGGACCTCCTTGAGCCACAGGCCCCGCTCGTCCTGCACGGCGAGCAATCCGCGCCCCTGCAGCGAACCGACCACGGCCAGCACCGCCTTGGCGCCCTGATCCGGGATGTGCACCGAGTCGACCGTCAGCTCACCACCGGCGAGTACTTCGAAGTACCCGGCCAGCTGCGGCTCCAGGTGACCGTTGCCGTCGACGATACCGCGCCGGGCGAGGTCCGCCAGCACCTGACGGCGCAGGTGGGCGCGCTCGTCCATGGTCTTGCCATGCGACTTGCGCACCAGTGGGTACGGCACCTCGCCCAGCTCGGCCAACTCCCACAGGAAATCGAATTCCAACGCGGTGATCGGCCGCGATGCGGGCTGATTCATCGGTAAGCCGGCCCAGCGCTACTCGTCGTCGTCCTCGAAGTCCGCCCCGATGACACCGGAGGTGACGGCTTCCGTGGGGCCGAACACGTCGTCCGGGTCCGGCTGGATGAGGTACGAGGCCGCCTTGTGCTCCTTGTCCTCCGCCTCGCCTGCGCCCGCTCCGGCAGCACCGGCCATTCCGCCGCCCATGCCCGCGGTGCCACCCATCGGCTGCACCGGGCCCGGCTGCATCGCGGCGGCCTGCTGCTGCTGGAACATCTGCGCCTGCGCCGCCTTCGCCTGCATCTGCTGCTGGTGCTGCGGGTCGCCGGCGGCCACGGCGGACGTGGCACCCGGCTGCGCCGGATTCGGCAGCGGCTGGTTCGGCTCGGGCACCTGGGCGGTACCGGTGGCGGCGCCCTGCGCGGCGAGCTCGTCGGGGTCCATCGCGGTGGTCTTGGCGCCCTCGGCCACGTACTCCTGCGGCTCCGGCTCGTCGAACTTGCGCGCCTGGTGCCTGCCACCTGCCTTGTTGAACGCCTTCGCCCCGGCGTAGCCGAGCCCGGCACCCAGCGCAGCGGTGCCCAGCGCGGCACCCGTGCTCGGGCCGGAGCCCTGGTTGGTGACCTGTGCCGTGCCGCTGGCGCTGACCGGTCCCTCATGCGCCGCGCGCCGCACGTCGTCGGCGAAGATCGCACCGGATCCACCGTGGCTGCCGCTGCCGGAGCCCGCGTGGAAGTTGCCTGCGCTCAGCTTGTTGACGTTCATGCCGTCGACATTGCCGCCGATGCTGGACAGGTTGCGGCTCTCGCCACCGCCGAAGCCGTGCACCTGCGAGCGCGAGCTGGTGGCGCTGTGCTCCTGCTCGACCGGCTTCAGGCCGATCGACTCCGGAGCGAAGCTCGGCGTCGACGAGTCCACCTCGGCCATCGCCTTGGTGTAGGCGTTCATGTAGCGCTGCTGCTCCTGCTGCACCGCGCGTGCCTCGTCGGCCTGCTTCTTCATGTCCGCCGCCAGCGCCGCGGGACCACCGGCCAGGCTGGCCGCCAGCGCGCGGTCGACGTCGAAGTCCTTGGGCGGCGGCATCTTCTTCACCTCGGCGGCCGCCAGCGCCTGGTCCTGCATCCGCTTGCCCATGGTGCGCGCGGCGTCGCCCGCCGTGCTGCTGGCGTTGGCCACGCCGACCAACGCACCTTGCGCGGCGCCGGAGGCCTTACCGACCCACACGCCGCCGAGCTGGGTGATCGCCTCGTAGAGCGCGTCCGCGGCTTCGCTCAGCTGCTTGCCCTGCGACATCCACAGTGCGCCGAGCTCCTCGGCCGACCCCGGGTCGTTGTTGTTGACCGCGCCCTCGTACAGCTCGCGGCTGGAGTACGACGGCCAGTTCGGCGGGTTGCTGATCGCGCGGTCGTCGCCGTAGTGGAAGTCGTCGCGGTTGCGCTGCGCGTTGCGGACCAGCGCCTCGGCGGTGGAGTTGTCGCCGAGGAGATCCTGCGTCGGCTGCCCGGGCGCTGGTGTGTCGTGGCCGCCCGGCTGCTCAGTGGACTCGTACACGATTCCCCCTGCTAGTGGACACGAAGGACGGTTGGCTGGGCGGGTGGCACATCACAGTTGCCGCCGGAAGGAGTCGGCACCCGCGGCCTCCATCTCCTCGTAGTTCTTGATGGCCGCGACCAAGGCACGCTCGACCTTGTCGTAGTGCGCATACAAGTTCCGCAGCGCCTGCTCGTAGGAGTCGTCGCTGCCCGCCGCGCGGTCGGCACACTTCTTCGCCATCGCGGTGCCGACCGGGTTGGCCCCCAGCTGCGGCTTGGTGTGCAGCGACGCGGACGCGCGGAGCAGCTCTTCCACCTGGTCCTTGCCGGTGCGAATCTTGCTGAGTACCGACCTGGCGGCATCCGGATCGATGCCGATCTGGCCTTCAGCGGCAGCCCTGGCGAACGCCTCCGCGTCTGCGAGGGTCTTGGCCATGGTCACTCTCCCCTGTTCCCCAGTCCGCGCCCCGCAGCGCGGCACCTGTTCGCTTAGGTTAACGCACCTGTTGTGCCGTTATGACGCATTCACGGCGATCAGGGTTCCCGATCGCAAGCGGCAAAGCAACGGCGTCAGATCCGACGGGAAAAGCCGTCACGCTGCGTACATTTTCGGGTCGAGCGTGCCGATGAACGGCAGGTCCCGGTAACGCTCCGCATAGTCCAGTCCGTAGCCGACCACGAACTCGTTCGGGATGTCGAAGCCCACGTAGGAGACCGGCACGTCGACCTTCACCGCTTCCGGTTTCCGCAGCAGCGAGCACACCGCCAGCGACGCCGGGTTGCGGGTGGCCAGGTTGCGCAGCAGCCACGACAGCGTCAGCCCGGAGTCGACGATGTCCTCCACGATCAGCACGTGCCTGCCCGCGATGTCGCGGTCCAGGTCCTTGAGGATGCGCACCACGCCGGACGACGACGTGGACGACCCGTACGAGCTGACCGCCATGAACTCCAGTTGCGCGGGGATCGGCAGTGCCCTGGCGAAGTCGGTCATGAACATGACCGCGCCCTTGAGCACCCCGACCAGCAGCAGGTCCTCCCCCTCGGCGACGATGCCGCGATAGTCGGCCGCCACCTTGTTGGCGAGTTCGGCCGTCTTGTCCCGGATCTGCTGTTCGGTGATCAGTACGTCGGCGATCTCGCCCTCGTACGGCCCGTGGGCCGCGTCCGGTGCGGGTGCCTTGGCCCCACCGTCGTTCATCCGCACTCCTCGCTTCAACGCTCCCGACTGCCGGCCAGCGCAAGCCTGCCACGCGCCCTGACCGCTACCAAGTCTCCAGGAAGCCACACGCCCCCTTGTCCTCGCCACCTGCCCACCAGTTCGTCGACCGCGCGCAAGTGGCCTTCGGTGAGGTCGCGCGCCCCGAGATCGAGCAGCCATCGGCGCAGCGCGCGGCGGCGGATCGCGGGATGCGCGGCGGCCAGTGGATCGACGTCCAGTTCACCGCTGGGCAGCCGCGCGGCGCTCAGCAGGTCCTCGGCCAGCGCGTCCAGCGCCTCGAGGTCTTCGCGGACTTGCTTGGCCGTACGGGCGAGCGCGCCGACCACGCCACCCTGCAGGACGTCGTCGAGGAGCGGAATGACCTCGCTGCGCAGCCGCACGCGGGTGAACGAGGGGTCCGAGTTGTGCGGGTCCTGCCACGGCTCGACACCGAGTTCGGCGCACGACTGCACCGTCACCGACCGCGGCACGTCCAACAGCGGCCGCAACCACGGCCAGTCGATCGGCCGCATGCCCGCGATCGACCGCGGCCCGGAGCCGCGGCCGAGGCCGAGCAGCACCGTCTCCGCCTGGTCGTCCCTGGTGTGTCCGAGCAGCACCGGCATGTTCGGCAGCGCCTCGATCAACGCGGCATAGCGCGCCCGACGGGCCGCCGCCTCGAGCCCTCCCCGCCCGGTGACCTGCACCGGAACCACCTTCGCCGTCGTCACCCCGAGCTTGTGTGCCGCAATCGCGGCGACCTCGGCAACCTCGGACGACCCCTCCTGCAAACCGTGATCGACCACCACGGCATGCACCTCGCGACCGGTCGCGGTGGCGGCTGCGGCGAGGGCGAGCGAATCCGCGCCGCCGGAGACGGCCACGCCGACCGGCCCCTCCACGTTCGCCTCGTCCAGCAGCGTGCGGACGGCGGCACGGACCTGCAACGACGCTGCGCCGGGTCGATGAGGCGAGGTCTCGGCGTGTTTTACGGGTTGATCCTGCGTAGCCATGCGTCCGGTGCGGAAATCTCTGCTCTGGTCGGCAAGGTGTTCGGCGAGCGCCACACCGCGTTGAGGCCCTCCATGCCCACACGCTCGTGCACATGGCGGGCGAACGCGCCACCCTGCTCGTACTGCTGAATCTTGGCGTCGACCCCCAACAGGACGCGCAGCAAACGATCGAGCAAGCTGCCGCCCTTGCGGCGTTCGGTGAACCGGCGGCGAATCTTGACCACCGAGGGCACCACCTGCGGGCCGACCGCGTCCATGACGAAGTCGGCGTGCCCTTCCAGCAGGGTCGACAACGCCACCAGTCGGTCGAACGCGCGGCGCTGGGACGGCGACTGCATCGCCTCGACCAAACCGAGCGTTCCGCCGCGGGCCGACCGGATGACGTCCGGGATGCGGCTGAAGAAGTTCGACTGGCCGTCCTCGATGCCTGCGATGAACCGGCCCACCTCGTCGACGAAGTAGTCGGTCAGCCACGACACGGCGGAGAACTGCAACCGGTGGGTGGTCTCGTGCAGGCACACCCACAGCCGGAACTCCTCCGCGGGGACGTTCAGCGCCCGCTCGGCGTGCACGATGTTCGGCGCCACGAGCAGCAGCCTTCCGCCACTGCCGTCCTGCCCGAACGGCTCGTACTGGCCGAGCACCTTGGTGCCGAGGAACGCCAGCGCGAGGCCGGTCTGCACCCCCGCGCTCTTGGCCATCACTCGCTTGCCCGTCATGGCTTCCGCAGTCTGTGGCTGGGCGGCCAAGGCTCGCGAGGTCAACGCGTCCAGTCCACTCGCCGCTGCCTTCACCCAGGCTCGCCGGTCCAGCACCACGGCCTCCGGGATCGGCAGACCCGCGCCCATCCCGGTCAGCTCGCGCACGTGGTGTTCGGCCGCGCGGGCCAACCGGGTCAGCTCGGCGACGGCCTCCTGCGCCTCGGCGGGCGGTACCGCGGGACCGCCGCCGACGAACACCGCGGCGGTCGATGCGGCGATGTCCCAGTCGACCAACGCGGGGCCGGCGGACTCGCCTCGGGTAGTCGGCTCACTCACAGCCTCGACGCTACCCGCTTATGAACAGCCACAGGCACGCAGAGCCGCGGCAACCTCGTCCAATGCGGGCCGGGCGTCCAACGGATTGGTTCCCGACGACATCAACGCGAACACCAGCACCGAGCCGTCCTCGGTGAGCACCGTGCCGGCGAGTGTGTTGACGCCGTCCAGGGTGCCGGTCTTGGCCCGCACCCAGCCCTTCGCCTGCTCGGCCTCGCCGTCGACGTACCGGTCCGACAGCGTGCCGGTGCCGCCTGCGACCGGGAGTCCCTCGACCAACGGCCGCAGTTTGGCCGCTTGCTCGCCGTCACCGGCCGCCGCGGCCAGGATGTCGGTCAGCAGGCGTGCCGGGACCTTGTTGCGGGTGGACAGGCCGCTGGCATCGGTCAGCTCGAGGCCGTCCAGCGAGAAGCCGGCCTTCTCCAGCACCGATCGGACGGCTTGCGCGCCGCCGGCGAACGACGGTTCCTCGCCGACCTCGCGGGCCACCCAGCGAGCCAGCGCCTCGGCCAGCACGTTGTCCGAGTCGGTGAGGGCGATCGCGACCAGCTCGTCCAACGGCGCCGACTGCACCTTGCCCAGCGTCTTGGCGCCTTCCGGAGCGGTCGCGTCGGTCGAGCCGACCTGGGCGTTCAGCCGGTCGGCGAGCTCCTTGGCGACGTGCCCCGCGGGGTCGCCGGTGCGCATCGAGTCGAATTCGCGCGGGTTCTGCCTGCCGCCGTCGAGCATCGCGGCCTCGACCGGGGCGGCGTAGGTCGACGGCGCGTCCTCGGACGCCCAGCCAGGCCCGGTGGTCGGGCCGCTGAACGCACCGACGTCGACGGAGACGGTCTTGACATCACCGCCGGTGGCTTTGCGAACCTGGGCGGCCAGCTCGTCCAGCGTCGCCGCTCCCGGGTAGAACGAGTCGTCGGCGTCTTTCAACGCCGTCAACGTCGGGTCGCCGCCGCCGACCAGGATCACTTCGCCCTGATCGCCCTCCACCACCGTCGTGGTCAACCTGGCGTCGCTGCCGAGCTCGAGCAACGCGGCCGCGGCGGTCAGCACCTTCAACGTCGACGCGGGCGCCAGCGGCCGATCGGGATCGCGCTCCCACAACACGTCACCGGACTTCGGGTCGACGACGGCCCCGGAGAGCGAACCGAGCGCCGGATCGTCCGCCACCGAGCCGAGCGCCTGCGAGACCCCGTCGCTGGTCGGCTGCTGCTTCGCCTTCGGCGTGGTGATGCTGCGCTGCACCGCCACCGGCGCGGGCTCGTCGCCCTTCGGCTTGTTCGGCGCCCACGGCAGCATGAGCCGGTTGGCGACCTCGGGCCGGGTGAGCGCCACCGCCGCGGCGGCGAGCAGCACGACGATCACCGCGAGCGCGATGATCAGCTTGCGTCGGCTCTTCCGCGGCTTCTGCTCCGGCTCGGGCTCCGTCGCCGTGGGCTTGGGCGGCAGGTTCACCGCGGGCACGATGCGGGTGGGCATCGCGTGCAGCGGCACCTCGGGAACCTCGCTGGGGGGACGCGGCGGCCCTTGCCTGGGCGGCGGGGGTCCTTGCGGCGGCTGGAACGGCAGCCCTTCGCCCGGCGGGCGCACGTAGCCCGGCGGATACCGTGGCGGTTGCTGCCGTGGCGGCGGAGACTGCTGGGCATCCAGATCGTCGGTCGGCCATTCGTCCCGCGCCTGGCCGTCTCCGCGCTCACCTGTCACCTATGTCTCCCTCGCCGTGCCTCTTGGTGCAACCGCCCCGTGCCTGGTCCACACTAGACACGCCACGCGTCCGGCAGCGCGGGCGGATGAAGGTGGTCGCTCGAGTGACGCACGGACACCCGTGCACGTTGCCCTCCGGCCGGCTGCGACGAAGGAGAAAGATGGAGTTCGACGTCACGATCGAGATCCCCAAAGGGGAACGCAACAAGTACGAACTGGACCACCGGACCGGCCGGATCAAGCTGGACCGCACGCTGTTCACCGCCACGCAGTACCCGGCCGACTACGGCTTCATCGACGACACGCTCGGCATGGACGGCGACCCGCTGGACGCGCTGGTGCTGGTCCAGGAGCCGACGTTCCCCGGCTGCCTGATCCGAGCACGAGCGATCGGCATGTTCCGGATGACCGACGAGAAGGGCGGCGACGACAAGGTGCTGTGCGTCCCCGCCGAGGACCCGCGCACCGAGCACATGCGGGACATTCACCACCTGGACACCTATCACCGGATGGAGATCCAGCACTTCTTCGAGGTGTACAAGGATCTGGAGCCGGGCAAGAGCGTCGAAGGCGCCAAGTGGGTCGGCCGGGCCGAAGCGGAGGCCGAGATCCGCGCGTCGTACGAGCGCGCCCAGCAGCAGAAGGCGGACGAGGAGGCCGGCGACGGCAACCACGACGCCTGACTTGTCGGCGAAGAAAAACGCCCCGGCTCTCGGCCGGGGCGTTTTCTCGTGGTCTCAGACCAGGTAGCCGGGCATGGGGAAGCTCGCGAGCAGCTCCCGCACCTCGGCGGCGATCTTCTCGATGGCGGGCTCGTCCCCGGCCACCGCGGCCGCGACCGCGCGGTCGATCCACTCGGCGATCTGCGGCTGGTGCTCCGGCTTGAGGCCTCGCGTGGTCAGAGCGCCGGTTCCCAGGCGGATCCCGGACGGGTCGAACGGCTTGCGCGGATCGAACGGCACCGTGTTGTAGTTCAGCTCGATGCCCGCGCGGTCCAGCGCCTGCGCTGCGGGCTTGCCGCCGATGTTCTTCGACGTCAGGTCGACCAGCAGCAGGTGGTTGTCGGTGCCGCCGGACACGAGCTCGAAGCCGCGCTCGATCATCGCCTCGGCCAGCGCCTTCGCGTTGGCCACCACGGTGTGCGCGTACTCGGAGAACGACGGCTGCTGCGCCTCGTGCAGCGCGACGGCGATGGCCGCCGTGGTGTGGTTGTGCGGTCCGCCCTGCAGGCCGGGGAACACCGCCTTGTCGATCGCCTTGGCGTGTTCGGCGTCGGTGAGGATCATGGCGCCGCGCGGGCCGCGCAGCGTCTTGTGCGTCGTCGTGGTGATCACCGGCGCGTGGCCCACCGGCGACGGGTGCGCACCACCGGCGACCAGGCCCGCGATGTGCGCGATGTCGGCCACCAGGACCGCGTCCACCTCGCGCGCGATCTCGGCGAATGCGGGGAAGTCGATGGTTCGCGGGATGGCCGTGCCGCCGCAGAAGATCACCTTCGGCCGGTGCTCGAGCGCGAGCTCGCGCACCTGGTCCATGTCCACCCGGCCGGTGTCCTTGCGCACCCCGTAGCGCACCGGGTCGAACCACTTACCCGTGGCCGACACGCCCCAGCCGTGGGTCAGGTGTCCACCGTCGGGCAGCGCCATGCCCATGACCTTGTCGCCCGGCTTGGCGAACGCCAGGTAGACCGCGAGGTTCGCAGGCGAACCGGAGTACGGCTGCACGTTGGCGTGCTCGACCCCGAACACCGCTTTCGCGCGCTCGATGGCCAGCTGCTCGATCTGGTCGATGACCTGCTGACCCTCGTAGTAGCGCTTGCCCGCGTACCCCTCGGAGTACTTGTTGGTCAGCACCGTGCCGGTCGCTTCCAGCACGGCCTCGGAGACGTAGTTCTCCGACGCGATCATGCGGATCTTGTCGTGCTGGCGTTGCGCTTCGGCCTCGATCAGGCCTGCCACCTCGGGGTCGGTGGCGGACAGGGTGGAAATCTGCGGCTGGTGCGTCATGCAGCCGAGCCTAGCGCCCTACCGGCACTCGGGTCGCACCGCTGCGAGGTGCACCACGCGGTGCCGGTCAGCCCTCGTCGACCGGCGCGATGCCGTCCCGATGCCTGCGCGCCATCTGCTGGTAGACCGTGGCGTTGAACTCCACCCAACCGCGCTGCGACTCGCTCAGCGGCTGGATCTTCTTGGCGGGCGCGCCCATCGCGATCGACTCCGGGGGCACCTCGGTGTTGGGCGTGACCACCGCTCCTGCGGCGACCATCGCCTTCTTGCCGATCACCGCCTTGTCCAGCACGGTCGCCCCGTTGCCGATCAGCGCCTGCTCGCCGACGGTGCAGTCGTGCACCAGCACCTGGTGGCCGACGGTGACGTTCTTGCCGATCTCGCACACGCCGTCGTTGACGTGCACCACGGCGTTGTCCTGGATGTTGGCGCCCTCGCCGACGACGATGCGGCCGAAGTCCGCGCGCAGCACCGCGCCGTACCAGATCGACGCGCCCGCGCCTACCTCGACGTCACCGATCAGCGTCGCGGTCGGAGCGACCCAGGCGTCCGGATGCACCCGCGGGGTTTTCCCCTCGAAGGAGTAGATAGGCATAGCCGAACGTTATCCGACCGCCGGTGCCCGGTTCAGTGACGTCGGCCATGCTGCGCGCAGCGCACCGACAGCTGGATCAGCAACGCCAGCACGAGCAGCTCGCTGATCAGCTGGACTCGCTGGATCACCCCGCGGACCGGATCGAAGGTGCCGGGGAGAAAGATCGCCACGCCGGTGAGCAGAACGATCGCCCCGGTGACCATCGCGGCCGCTTGCAGCATTCGCCTGCCGCGCTGTCCCCGCGGAAGGACGGCCGCCACCAGCAGCGCGACGACCGGCACGGCGACCAAGGCGACCGCGGCGGCGTAGCGGTGGATCTGCGCCGACAGTGACGCGTGGCCGATCGGGTCGGTGGGGAACAACGCAACCAGGAACAACCCCAGAGCGGTCAGCCACGCCCCCAGCATGGCCACGCGGCCGATGGGTAGGCCGCTGGCGCGCAGCGTGGTGATCACGCCGACCCCGCCGACCGCCATGCTCAACACTCCGGCCGGGAACATCCATCCGACCTGCGGGGCGAAGACGGCGTTCGACAGCGTCTCGGTCACCGGCTGGATGGCGGATCCGGCGAACAGGTGCAGCAGGAGCATGAACGCGAAGGCGCCTGCCACGCCGGTCAGGCCGAGGAACCGCCCGACCGCCAACGGGTGCGGCCAGGACAACCGAGGGACGGATGGGTGGGCCGATGCGACCGGCGCGGGTGCCACAACGATGTTCGCCATGCCTATTACGGTGGCGAATCCGCAGGTCAGAGCCCATCCGGAAGATCCCCGAATTGACCCTGAGGTCTACCCCACCCGGTGCTCCGGGTAGCCCTACCTTCGCGGTGGCGTCAGCCCGACGGCACCACGACCCGCACGACGCTGATGCCGATCGCCTGACGGTCCTCGCGGCCTGTCAGCCTGATCTCACCGGCGAGCTTCACAGTGGCGTCAGCCCGCCCCGCGCTGATGCCGATCGCTCCGCAGACTTCGCGGCGTCCCGGCTGTGACCCACCGACGCATTCGCGGCGAGGTCAGCGCGATCGCAGCGACGTCCACACGGGGCCGATGTCTGGTCTCAGCGCGGTCTTCGCGGACCGTCAGACCGACTTCACCGCGGACTTGGCGACGCTGATGCCCGGGATCGCTTTCAGCTCACCCAGCAACGACGGGCTCGGCCGGACCGAGAAGTTGTCCAGCGCGAGCAGCGTCTCGTGCTTGCCGCCGACCAGCTTGAGCTGCACGGGGGTGTCGCCCTTGTGCACCTCGAGGGTGCGCTTGAGCTCGGTGACCACGGCGGCGTCCAGCTTGTCCGCGGCGGCTTGCAGCACGAACGGCTCTTCCTCCCCGCCCATCTCGACGTTCGACAGGTCGAGCGGGGCGACCGCGCCGCCGAAGACCGACATCTTGTCCTCGCGCCAGTTCACCCTGCCCTTGACCAGGACGGCGTTGTCCTCGTGCAGCTCGGCGGCGAAGATCGCGTACGCCTTGGGGAAGAACAACACCTCGAGGCCGGCGTCCAGGTCCTCCACCGTGCAGATCGCCCACGGCTCGCCGTTCTTGTTCACCCGGCGTTCCATGCTGGTGATCAGCCCGGAGATGACGATCTCGCCTTCCTTGGGCGGGTCGGCCAGGATCGCCGCGATCGGTTTCGGCGCGTGCTTGCGCAGGATGCGCTCGGCACCGTCCAGCGGATGCCCGGACACGTACAGGCCGAGCATCTCCCGCTCGTAGCCGAGCTTCTGCTTGCGCGGGTATTCCTCGTCGGTGAACTTCAGGTGGGCCAGCGGCGAGTGGCCGGTCTCCTGTTGTTCCTCGGCGTCGCCGAAACCACCGAACAGGTCGAACTGCCCCATGGCCTCCTGCCGCTTGAGCGGCACGACGGCCTCGACGGCTTCCTCGTGGCATTGGATCAGCGACAGGCGGGTGTTGCCCAGCGAGTCGAACGCGCCCGCCTTGATCAGCGACTCGAGGACGCGCTTGTTGCACACCACCAGGTCCGACTTGTCCATGAAGTCGGTGAACGAGGAGTACTTCCCCTTCTCCTCACGGGTGGCGATGATCGACTGCACCACGTTCGCGCCGACGTTGCGCACCGCGCCGAGGCCGAAGCGAATGTCGTCACCGACCGCCGAGAAGCGTTCCACCGATTCGTTGACGTCCGGCGGCAGCACCTTGATGCCGAGCCTGCGGCACTCGGACAGATAGACCGCGGACTTGTCCTTGTTGTCCGCCACCGAGGTGAGCAGCGCGGCCATGTACTCCGCGGGGTAGTTCGCCTTCAGGTAGGCCGTCCAGTACCCGACCAGCGCGTACCCGGCAGCGTGCGACTTGTTGAACGCGTAGCCGGCGAACGGCAGGACCGTCTCCCACAGCGTCTTGATCGCGTCCTCGGAGTAGCCGTTGGCGCGCATGCCCTCGGCGAAACCGGTGAACTCCTGCTCGAGGACTTCCTTCTTCTTCTTGCCCATCGCGCGCCGCAGAATGTCCGCTCGGCCCATCGAGTAGCCGGCGACCTTCTGCGCGATCTGCATGATCTGCTCTTGGTAGACGATCAGACCGTAGGTCTCGGCCAGGATGTCGTGGAGCGGCTCCTCCAGCTCCGGGTGGATCGGCGTGATCTCCTGCCGGCCGTTCTTGCGGTCCGCGTAGTTGTTGTGCGTGTTCATCGCCATCGGGCCGGGCCGGTACAGCGCGTTGACCGCGGTGATGTCGTTGAACTCGGTCGGCTGCATGCGGCGCAGCAGGTCCCGCATGGCGCCACCGTCGAGCTGGAACACGCCGAGGCTGTCGCCGCGGCCGAGCAGCTCGAACGTCTTCTTGTCGTCCAGCGGCAGGGTGTCGAGGTCGATCTCCTCGCCGCGGTTGGCCTTGATGTTGTCGATCGCGTCGCCGATGACGGTCAGGTTCCGCAGGCCGAGGAAGTCCATCTTCAGCAGGCCGATGGCCTCGCACGACGGATAGTCCCAGCCGGTGATGATCGCGCCGTCGTCGCGCATCCACAGCGGGATGACTTCCATCAACGGCTCGCTCGACATGATGACCGCGCACGCGTGCACACCCGCGTTGCGGATCAGGCCCTCCAGGCCGCGGGCCGTCTCGAAGATCGTCTTGACCTCGGGGTCGTTCTCGATCAGCGACCGCACCTCGGCGGCCTCGCCGTACCGCTCGTGCTGTGGGTCGACGATGCCGGACAGCGGAATGTCCTTGGCCATGATCGGCGGCGGCAACGCCTTGGTGATCTTGTCCGCGATCGCGTAACCCGGCTGACCGAAGTGCACGCGCGCGGCGTCCTTGATCGCCGCCTTCGTCTTGATCGTGCCGAACGTGATGACCTGCGCGACCTTGTCCGAGCCGTACTTCTCGGTGGCGTAGCGGATCATCTCGCCGCGGCGGCGGTCGTCGAAGTCGATGTCGATGTCCGGCATCGACACGCGCTCGGGGTTGAGGAACCGCTCGAACAGCAGACCGTGCGGGATCGGGTCGATGTTGGTGATGCCCAGCGCGTAGGCCACCAGCGACCCGGCCGCCGACCCACGACCGGGGCCGACCCGGATGCCGACACTGCGCGCATAGCGGACCAGGTCACCGACCACCAGGAAGTAGGCGGGGAAGCCCTTCTCCTCGATGACCTTCAACTCGTGCTCGGCACGCTCGATGTAGCCGTCCGGAACGCCGTCCGGGAACCGGCGCTTGAGGCCCTCCATGACCTCGTGGTGCAGCCACGACGCCTCGGTGTGCCCTTCCGGCACCTCGTAACGCGGCATCAGATCCCGGTGGGCGTAGACCTCTTCGTAGGACTGCACCCGCTCGGCGATCAACAACGTGCTGTCGCACGCGCCGGGGACCTCGGCGTCCCAGAACTCGCGCATCTCGTCGGCCGACTTCAAGTAGTAGCCGTCGCCGTCGAACTTGAAGCGGTTCGGGTCGTTGAGCGTCTTGCCGGACTGCACGCACAGCAACGCGGCGTGCGGGTCCGCCTGGTCCTTGGTGACGTAGTGCGAGTCGTTCGTGGCCAACGGCGGCAGGTCGAGCTTGCGGCCGATCTCCAGCAGGCCCTCGCGGACGGCGCGCTCGATCGGCAGGCCGTGGTCCATCAGCTCGAGGAAGAAGTTGCCCTTGCCGAAGATGTCCCGGTACTCGGCGGCGGCGGCGAGCGCCTCGTCCTTCTGCCCCAGCCGCAGCCTGGTCTGCACCTCGCCGGACGGACACCCGGTGGTGGCGATGATGCCCTCGGCGTGCTCGGCGATCAGTTCCTTGTCCATCCGGGGCTTGCGGTAGTAGCCCTCGATGCTGGCCAGCGAGGACAGCGTGAACAGGTTCCGCAGGCCCTGCGCGTTCTCCGCGAGCATCGTCATGTGCGTGTAGGCACCGCCACCGGAGACGTCGCCGCCCTCACCGAACTCGTCGGTGTCGCGCTGGTTGGTCTGGCCCCAGAAGACCGGCTTCTTGTGGTGGCGGCTCTGCGGCGCCACGTACGCCTCGATGCCGATGATCGGCTTGATGCCCGCCTTGACCGCCTGTTGATAGAACTCGTCGGCGCCGTACATGTTGCCGTGGTCGGTCATGCCCACGGCCGGCATGCCCAACCGCTCGGCCTCGGCAAACAGCGGCCCGATCTTCGCGGCACCGTCGAGCATCGAGTACTCGGTGTGAACGTGAAGATGGACGAACGAGCTGTCGGACATCGCCTGCAACTACCTCCCGCACCGCTCGCCGATGGCCCCCGCGAGGCCGGCTGAAGCCCCAATCTAACCGCTGCCCCCGACGCAGATGGAGCGCCATGCCGCGAGGGGTCGAAACCGGTCGATCAGCGGTTCGCCCGCGTCCGTCCCACAATCCGGAGAATCGATTCTGACCAGGGAAAATACCGCTTCGTGAGCGCTTGCGCACGACGAGCACCCAGCGGTGAACGACCCATCCGGCGACGGGCATCCGTGGCCGGGGCGAGAGGACGTCGCGGATCACCTTGTCGACGGTGCAGATCGTGATGGCTCGCCGCGAACTGCAACGGGCCAGGTGCGATCCCGACACCGGTGCCACCGAGCGTCGGATGAACGCTGTCTTGGCCAGTTCACGGCGGCGCGGGAGCCGGTTGCAGCGAACGCCGCGAGGTAGCCGAGCCGACGCCGGGATCCCCATGGCGGGCGAGAGATACCCAGGACCACCCGGTGCACCCCAACTTCCGCCTTTCGCCGTACCCCGCGTGACCGTCGCCACACCGATTCCCTACCGCTTGCCATCCCGATCACGACCCGGTGGGTCGTCCGGGTGATACCGAGTCGAGCGCACCCCGGCGGCGCACACGGAGGGGTGCCACCCACCCGAATGGACACTTGCCAGCGCCGTCGGCGCTGAATAGTGTGCGCTCACGAACTGATGCATGTGCAAATGCATCCTCAGCGTGAAGAGGCAGAGCGATGGCGGGGGTCATTTCCGGAACGCGAGTGACTCGTCGGCGCGACAGGCGCCGGTGGGACGGCAAGCTGGATTGGCAGTCGCCCGATTGCGGCGAGGAAAGGGTCCGATGACCGCACAGTCGGATCCCATCAGCGACCGCTTGGTCGAACTGATCGACCGCGGATTCCAGTTCCTCCACCCGACCAACACCGAAGGCCAGGTGCAGGCCGTCGTCGGCGTCCGGGTGCACGACGGCGTGATCGACCTGGTGCAGCTGCATGCGGAGAACGACGTCACCGCCACCCGGATGCCGGTCGACGAGCCGGACATTATGGCTCCGAAAACGGTGCTGTGGCGCGAGCACGGTGACGTCAACGGCGTCCTTGACGCTGTGCTTGCCCTGCCCAACGAGACCGGCGAGGCGGGCACCGGCAACGGCTGCTGGGTGCCCGGACGGCCGGGGCAGTACCGCTTCATTCACGCCTGATTCGGCAGCTAGTACCCCACTCGCGACATGACCTCCTGGTCGAAGTAGTCACCGTCCGCCAGGTGCTCGAGCAACGTCGGATGCTGCGGGCGCCAGTCCAACGGCTGTCACGTGTACTCGCTGGCTCCGCTCGTGGAGGAGAACCGCCCGTTCTCCGGACCGCGACCGCAAGATCATTGCCGCGACCGGCCGCCCGAACCGGGTGGTCCACCTGCGAACACGCGGTCAATGCCTGGTTCGACGACCCCAGCAGCAGCCTCACGGACCATCTCGCGTGAGCCTTCGACGACTTGCAGAGCCTGCCGGCCGGACCCGCCGAGCAGAATTAATGGTCATTTCTATGAACTTATTCATATGATGACCGGCGGCGGTTCCGCCTGGCCAGAAGTCTTCGACATCGCCGGGTGATTTTCTGCAAATTTGCCTGCACACGGCCTTCATGGGCCGACGTGCGATATTTCTGCCCGAACAGGACAGGATGCTCAAGTTACCGCTCGTTAACCGTCCGGCCCCGAGCAAGATTCTCGCCGTTCCCTTCTGTTCTGCGCATACTTAGGAGATTTCGTGCTGTTTCGTGCAGCCTCCGGAGCCGACCTTGCCAGCGGGCTCCTGGCCCAAGCGGAAGGCCAGGACACCGGCATCCTCGGCAGTATCGAGAACGCGATCAACAGCGTTTTCGAGCCGGCCGCGAACGCGCTGAGTACGTTCGTTTTCGGCGAAGTGACAGTGTTCGGACTCACATTTCCATGGATCGTGTTCTGGCTGGTACTCGCCGGACTCGTGTTCACGCTCTACTTCAGATTCATCCAATTCCGGCAGCTCAAACTCGCGGTGCGCCTCGTTCGGGGCAAATACAGCGATCCCGACGATCCCGGCGAGATCACACATTTTCAAGCGCTGTCGTCGGCATTGTCCGGAACAGTGGGTTTGGGGAACATCGCCGGTGTCGGCGTCGCCGTGACGATCGGTGGTCCCGGCGCGACCTTCTGGATGATCATGGCCGGGCTGCTCGGCATGTGTTCGAAATTCGTCGAGTGCACGCTGGGGGTGAAGTACCGGACCGAGCACCCCGACGGCACGGTCTCCGGCGGTCCGATGCATTACCTGCGGAAAGGCATCGCGGAGCGATTCCCCAACCCGGTGGGCCAGACCGTCGGCAAGGTGCTGGCAGCCCTGGCTGCGGTCATGATCCTGCTCTTCGGTGTCGGCGGCGGGAACATGTTCCAGGCGAACCAGACGGTGGCCCAGCTGCGCGACATCACCGGTGGGGAGGACGGTCTGCTCGGCGGCAAGGGGTCGGCTCTGCTGCTCGGACTCCTGCTCACGGTGATCGTCGGCGCGGTCGCCATCGGCGGTATCAAGTCCATCGGCGCGGTGACCAGCAAGTTGGTGCCGTTCATGGGCGTCACCTACGTCGCCGGGTGCCTGATCGTCATCGGGACCAACCTCGCCCACGTACCTGCCGCGTTCGGCGAGATCCTCTCCAGCGCGTTCACCGGCGAGGGCGTCGCGGGTGGCACCATCGGTGCGCTGATCGTCGGGTTCACCAGGGCAGCGTTCTCGAACGAGGCGGGTCTTGGGTCGGCGCCGATCGCACACTCGGCGGTGAAGACGCGTTACCCGGCGACGGAAGGCCTGGTCGCCCTGCTGGAGCCGTTGATCGACACCGTCGTGATCTGCACCATGACGGCGTTGACGGTCATCATCGCGAACACCCCGACCTGGCACGAGGCGCAGCAGGTCTACGCCAGCGAGGGCAAGAATCCCGACGGGGTCACGATCACGTCGTCCGCCTTCGAGACGGTCATGCCGTGGTTCCCGTACGTGTTGACGCTGGCCGTCGCGCTGTTCGCCGTGTCGACGATGATCACGTGGTGCTACTACGGCCAGAAGGCCTGGACGTACCTGTTCGGCAAGTCGCGCGTCTCGGAGCGTGCGTATCAGGTGGTGTTCTGTGTCCTCATCGTCTGCGGCGCCGTTCTGTCGTTCGACGCCGTGCTGGAATTCACCGACGCGGTGCTGTTCCTGCTCGCGCTGTTCAACATCATCGGGCTCTACTTGCTGGCGCCGGTGGTCAAGCGTGAGTTGACCACGTTCTTGCAGAAGGTCAGGACGAAAACGGTGCCCGAGCGCGCCGACGACGATCCGGTGGCCGACCAGGTGTGAACACACTCAGGGCCCCATCCGGGCGCGGATGGGGCCCTGAGTTGTGCGGGACTCAGAAGTCCGCGGTGACCTTGGTGAAGGCCCAGTCCTCCTGCGGGATACCGCTGCAGTGTGCGGCCACCTGGCCGTCGCAGCCGCCGCGGTCACGGTTGACCGACCAGAAGGCCAGCCTGCCGAGGTTGTTGGACTTCGCCCAGTCGCGGATCTGCGTCCACGTCTCGACCGAGGTCTCCTCGTGCTGGTCGGACAGCCCGTTCATGCCGGACAGACCGGTGTGCGTCCAAGCTTCCTCGTCCGACCAGCCGAACGTGGCCTTGAGCTTGTCCTTCAGCGCGGTGACCGCGTTGACGGTGTCGGTGTAGATGTCGCTCGAGCCGAAGTCGAACGGCATCACGGTGAACACGTCGATGTTCGCCTGCAGTTCGGCCGCCCGGTCGATGAGCCGGTTGCCGTAGTAGTTCGGCCCGGTCGTCGTGGTCGGCATCGTGACGATCGTCTGGATACCCGGGTTGTTCTCCTTGACGATCTTCAACGCGCCGAGGATCCGGTCCTGCACCGTCTCGTTCTCGAACTCGTCGGAGTTCTCGATGTCGATGTCGATCGCGGTCAGGTTGTGCGCGTCGATCACCTTCTGGTACGCGCCGGCCAGCTCCTCGGGCGACGAGCAGTTCGGGCCGAGCTTGTTGCCGCCCCAGCCGCCGATGGACGGGACGACGAAGCCGCCTGCGTCCTGAATCGCCTTGATCGTCTGTTCGTCGGTGCCACCGGTCAGCGGACGCTGGCCGTCCCAGGCCGGTTCGCAGCCGCCGGAGGACAGGATGAAGGCCAGCGTGAAGCCCTGGATCCCGGTCTGCTGCATGATGTCGGTCGCGTTCGGCGGCTCGCCCCAACCCAGGTACAGGTACGGGGCGGCGTGCCCGGCCAGCTGGGCTTGCCGGTCGACCGTGCTCGCCGGGGCGCCGGTCGCGGGCGCGGCCAGCGCAACGGTGGCGGCCGCCCCGAGTGCTGCGGCTACGGCGAGGGTGCGGGTGCGTCGCTTGCTCATGGGTCGTCCCTCCTCCTACTGGTTTCCGGCCCGCTGACCGGCGTCGATCGCGGTGATGAGTTCGCCGTCGCTGGTGTCGCCGCTGAGCTCCCAGAAGAAGGCGCCGCCGAGCTGCTGCTCGTTGACGTAGGCCATCTTTCCGGCGATGGTCTCCGGGGTGTCGTAGCTCCACCAGTCGCTGCCACAGTGCGCGTACGCGGTGCCGGCGATCTCGCCGGTGACCGGGCAGCGATCCTTGATGTCCTTGTAGTCCTCGATGCCCTTCTCGTACTTGCCCTCCGCCGGGCCGGTGGCGGATCCGCCCGGCTCGGACTGCGTCACGCCGGTCCAGCCACGGCCGTAGAACCCGATGCCGAGCAGCAGCTTGTCGGACGGGATGCCCAGCGACTTGAGCTTCTGGATCGCCGCGTCGGAGTTGAAGCCCTCGGTCGGGATGCCCTCGTAGGACGTCAGCGGCGAGTGCGGAGCGGTCGGGCCGTCGGCGTCGAATCCGCCGAAGAAGTCGTACGTCATCACGTTGTACCAGTCGACGTACTGCGCGGCGCCCGCGTAATCAGCGGCATCGATCTTGCCGCCTTCCGACGCGTCCGCGGTGATGGCCGCGGTGACCAGGTTGTCCTGGCCGAACTTGTCCCGCATGGCCTTCATGACGTTGGTGAAGGCCTCCCGCCCGCTTTCGTCGCAGGTCTCGCCGCAAGCGTTCGGGTACTCCCAGTCGATGTCGATGCCGTCGAACACGTCCGCCCAGCGCGGGTCCTCGACCAGGTCGTAGCAGGACTGCGCGAACGCCTCGGGGTCCTTGGCGGCCTCACCGAACCCGCTCGACCAGGTCCAGCCACCGAACGAGTAGAGGATCTTCAGGTGCGGGTACATCTTCTTGAGCTTGCGCAGCTGGTTGAAGTTGCCCCGCAGCGCGCCCTGATCCCACGTGTCGGCTTCGCCGTCGACGCTGGACGCGGCATCGTAGAACTTGTCGTAGTCGGCGTAGGCGTCACCGATCTGGCACTTGCCGTTGGCGACATTGCCGAACGCGTAGTTGATGTGCGTCAGCTTCTCCGCCGACCCGCTCGTATGGATGTCCTTCACGTGGTAGTTGCGCTGGTAGACGCCCCATTGGACGAAGTAGCCCAGTGTCACGTCGCTGACCGCAGCCTTGGCGTCGTTCGCCGGGGTAGCCGCCGGCTCGGCGTTGACGGGAGCAGCAGCCAGCAGACCCGCCACGGTGAGTGCGGCCGCGCCGAACGCGGGCAGCCGCCATCTCTTCCTCGACATGCGTTTTCCTTCCGATAGCAGGGGGATTTCGGACGGATGTGGTGTCTTGTCGAGCAGCGCGGGCCCACGGCTGCCGTTGCGGTGTGAGGTCAGCCACAACGTTCTGATAAGAATACTTCCAGTTTTTCGCCACAGTCCAGGCAGAACGTGAATTATTCTCGCTATAGGCGCGGTGCGCGTTCGATAGTCACGGCGTCTACGCAGGTCAGGTAATCTGGATCGATTTCAAGGCCAGGGGCGCACAATGTCCCAAGGGGCAAGCCTGCGCGGCCGAAAAGTGCCGCACTGAGGCCCGGGAGGCGGGGTTTGGAGGTTGACGGAGGCCGTCAGGCCACTTCCGGCGGGACATCCATCCGAGAGTCATCGCGCGCCTCGTCGTCAGCGACGACGGGCTCGACGGCGGGTATCTCGAACTTCCGTCGCCAGGTTGCCAAGTCACCGCGGGCGCGTTCGGCGTAAGCGGCACGCCGCTTGCGTCGCGGTAGCCGCATGTTGAGCTCGGAGAACAAGCCGTACTGGATGTTCGACGGCTGGAAGTGGCGAGGGTCCGACTGCGTCAGGTGGCGTGCCAAGGCCCCAAGAGCAGTGGTCGTGGGCAACGGCTCGAACGCCGACTCCGTGTGGCGCTCGAGGGCAATGTAGAGCCCCACTACGAGCCCGGCAGCGGCCGACTCGAGGTACCCCTCGACGCCGGTGATCTGCCCGGCCAGGCGGATCCGCGGCTCCTTCCGGAGCCGGTAGAACTCGTCCAGGTGCTGTGGCGAGTTGATGAACGTGTTGCGGTGGACCTGGCCGAAGCGCGCGAACTTCGCATCGGCGAAGCCGGGCAGCGTGCGGAAGACACGCCGCTGCTCACTCCACTTCATGCGCGTCTGGAAGCCCACCATGTTGAGCTGGCTGCGGGACAGGTTCTCCTGACGCAGCTGCAGCACGGCGTGGGGTTGGGTGCCGTCCGGAGCGGTGAGCCCCGCCGGTTTCATCGGACCGTGCGGCAGGACGTCGACGCCGCGCCGCGCCATCTCCTCGATCGGCAAGCAACCCTCGAAGAAGAGGTTGCGCTCGAAGTCGTGCAGCTCGATCACCTCGGCGGTGACCAGCTGCTGGTGAAAGGCGAGGTACTCGTCCCGGGTCAGCGGCACGTTGAGGTAGTCGTCGCCTTCCCCTTTGCCGTAGCGCGACGCCCAGAACATACGGCTCGTGTCGAGACTGTCGGCCTCCACGATGGGAGCGATGGAGTCGTAGAAGTAGAGGTGGCGCGAGCCGAGGAGTTCCTGGATCCGCTCGGTGAGATCGGGGGAGGTGAGCGGTCCCGTCGCCACGACCACGTCACCGTCGGGGAGCTCGGTCACCTCGTGCCGCTCGATGGTCACGGTGGGCATGCGCTCAAGGGTCGCCGTGATGCGCGCGGAGAAGCGGTCGCGGTCGACCACCAGAGCCGCGCCGCCGGGCACCGCCGAAGCACGCGCCGCGCCGATCACCAAGGAGCCGAAGGATTCCATTTCCCGCTTCAGCAGCCCAGCAGCGTGCTCCGGGTCGTCCGAGCGCAGCGAATTCGTGCACACCAGTTCGGCGAACCGGCCGGTGCTGTGCGCGGGAGTCATGCGCTCCGGCCGCATCTCGTGCAATACCACCGGAATGCCGCGCGCGGCGAGCTGAAAGGCGCACTCGCTGCCTGCGAGGCCTGCTCCGATGACGTGGACCGGACGTGTCCTACCCATCGTCTTCACGGTAGCCACCGGGCGAAGGCGCCGCGATGGCGGGTGTGACCTCAGCCATGGGCACCGGCCCACCTCGGCATCGGTGTCATCCGCTTTGTCGTCCACCACATGACCAGGGCCCCATCCGCGTACTGCGGATGGGGCCCTGACCTGCGAGCCGCCTGCGGGAATCGAACCCGCGACGTATTCATTACGAGCCACTCTTACAAGGTCGCCAACCTGTGCTGATGTGCGCTTTACCTTGCTCCCGTCCTCCATAGACGTCCACCGCGAAACCTTGATAGCCACTGCGGTTGTCAGACCAGATGTCAGACGTGGCCACGCTGGGGCCCGATCAGGCGGGCCTGAGCCGCGATCCTCAAAGCCTTCGCCGGACCTCGGGGCTGGAACATCGGGGGCTCCTATTCCGGCCATCTCGTGGCGGCCGCACTGGCAGTGGTGCCAGGAAAAGAGTGTGGGAACGTGAGCTTCCGCGTAGCTGCCACTCTGGTGTCAGTCCTGTTTTCCCAAGTCAGCCGCACTTGAGTGATTCCGTGACAGGTGTGACAGTGCGGACACTCGGCAGGCCATCGTGAAGCGATCTGGTACATCGCCCAGCGAACCTGCCGCGTCCAAAACGCTCCAGGCAATGTGCGCGAGCGCCTCAGAAACCAAATTCGACGGCCGTTTTCGGCGCATTGCAGCGGCTGAGTTTTCTCCTGACGAGATCATTTTCAATGCAGCCCTCACCAGCCTGCAGCGAGGTGACACCACGAGCTTTTCAGACCTGCAAGGCGGCCGTTACAAGTACCGCCCTCCACTCCTGGACCGTGCCACACTGGACTCAGCCGGCACGGCAACTCAGGGAGAAACCACACGTTGCGCGACGACCAACGCTGGACCGTCCACGGCGAGCGACCCGTCTATGAGAGCGACTGGGTGCGCGTCTCGCTTGCCGACATCTCGCAACCGTCGGGCGATCGATTCGAACACCACATGGTGTGGTTTCCCGCTCCGGCTATGACTGTCCTGCTAGACGACGCCGAGCAGAACGTTCTTATGGCGTGGCGTCATCGCTTCGCGCCGGACATCTGGAACTGGGAACTGCCCGGCGGGATCGTCGACGAGGGCGAATCTCCTGAAGCTGCTGCAGCCCGCGAGCTGATTGAGGAGGCCGGCTACAAGCCGCGCGCGTTGGAGCACCTAATTACATTCGAGCCCGCCGTCGGCATGCTTCGAAACCCGCATCATGTGTTTCTTGGCCGCGGGGCCGAATACGTCGGCGATCCCACCGAGAAGAATGAGGGAAAATTTGAATGGGTTCCCTTGGATCGGATTCGAGGCCTCATCACGGAAGGAAAAGTCAAAAATTCTGGCTCGCTGGTCGGACTCTTGATGACTCTGGATAGATTGCGCTAGAAGATCAGGCGGCAAGCAGCTTGGCTATCCGACGGCGCTGACGCACCGACCCGGCTCGGGATGCTCGCGGCGCCGGCTGCTTTGACGCGACGACATCACCACGCTGGCGTAGCGCTATTGCTAGATCCACGCGCAGCCCTGCGTCAGCGCGCGCCGAGTGGACACCAAGGGAGCGCCGGCACAGCTTCGTGTCGCTGCTGTCCGACAAGGGCGTTCCGATCGAAACGATCGCACGCCTGTTGGCCACAGCACCACGTCGACCACCGAGCGCGTCTACCGCAAGCAGATCCGGCCCGTCATCGAGGACGGCGCGATCGTCATGGACCAGCTGTTTCGAGATCGGAACGAAGGCACCTGATCCACGCCGCCGACGCGCGAGGAGGCACGAATGTCAGACCGCACGACCTGACCATGCAGAAGCCCCGTCGGACCTGGTCTCGTCTACGCAGGTCCGACGGGGCTTCCGTCTGAGCCGCCTGCGGGAATCGAACCCGCGACCTATTCATTACGAGTGAATCGCTCTGGCCAACTGAGCTAAGGCGGCAACGCCCAACAGTGTAGCGACATCGCTTGGCGTGGATCAGCGACCCCACCCCTGTTGGCGCATACGATCGTGCCGACGAGGTGAGTGGGAGGCGAAGGTGCGGTCACGGCTCGGGGCGCTCGCTCTCACGGTCGGGCTGCTCGGCGCTTCCGCGGCGCCCGCCGCCGCCCATCCTGCCCAGGCGAACGCCCAGGTCGACGTGGGTGCGGCGGTCGGCGACGCAGGCACCGCCGCCGCGCTGACCCGTGTGCTCCCCGGCTCGATTCCGCGAACCTCTCCCCTGCCCGCGGTGGCCCAACTCGAATCGTCGACCCGCGCGTTCGAAGGCGGCGTCGGTTTCAGCACCGTCAGCGTCGACACCGGCGCCGAGTTGCCGTTCGAACGCGCGATAGCCAAAGCCGGCCCGTCGGGCACGGCCCTCAACGCGCGAGCCGCTGTCCCGGGCGGAGTCGTCCAGACCGCCCCACCTAGCAACCCCCAGCCGAGCCGCGGCACGCTGAAGCACCAGGAGAGCCCACTTGACCTGCTGATACGAGCCGAGCGGCAGACCGGCCAGGCGCATGCCCGCTGGAGCACCGACCACGGCCCCTGCGTCGGCCGCGTCGTGAAGGCGACGACGTCGACCGGATCGATCCGACTGGGTACGGCGATAGCCACGCTCCCGGACATCCCGTTCTCCGAACTCGACCGCCGCGGGCGGATGCCGAACGGAAGCCTCGCCACCCTCGGCCAACTCCTCGGTGACAGCAAGCCCCTGGTCGAAGTACCGGGCACGCTGACCACCACGTCGACGGTGGACGTCTCCGGCAAGGAAGTTCGCGCGACGTCGAAGGTGCAGACCGACCGTCTGGAAGTCCTAGGCATGACGGCGACTGTTCGCCATGCCCCGGTCCTGACCGCGCACGGCACGGGCAAGCCCGACAAGGATCGCGTCGTCAACGACACGCCCATCGTGGACTTCAAACGCGGGAACCGAACGCTCTTCCGCCTGGACCGAACCCGCGAGACCCGCGACGTCCGGATCGGTGTGATCACGCGCGGACGGACGACCATGCCGGTGGTCGACGGCTATGCCCGACACCCGAGCGGCAAGGAAATCCGGCTGTCCGGGGCCGACCGGCGCAAAGTCACCGAACTGTTCGCGCTCCGCCTCTCGGTCGGCGGCTTGACCACCCAGTCGACCGCGGTCGACAAACCCTTCCACGGCACCCAGATCACCGCGTCGGCCCGGCTGCTCGACGTCCAACTGCTGCCCACCAAGACGCTGACCGATGCGCTCAAGGGCCGCTACGACCTGCCCTCCACACTCGCGCACTACACGATCGGCGAGCAGGTCGTCCGGGCAGCAGCACCGCCGTCCGGCCCGCGCTGCGGCGCGCCGGGCGCCGGCGAAGTCACCGTCGCGGCACCGCCCGAAGCCCTTGCCCCGAGCAGCGCAGACATCATCCCGACCCGCGTGCTGCTGTGGGGCGGCGCGGGACTCGTACTCCTCGGCGCGTACCTGCTCGCCGTGGCACGACCCCGCAAACGTCGCGAGTGACTCAGCCTTTCGCCAGCGCGGACACCATGGCCTCGACGGCGATGCGCGGCTTGACGTTGAGGTTCAACGCCTCGCGACACTCCAACACCGCTTCCAGCCGCCGCAGCGTCGACTCGGGGCTCCAGCGCGACGCGGCCTCCTTGATCTGCTCCTCGTGATCGGGATGGGTCAGCGTCGCACCCGTCGGGAAGACCAGCACGTCACGGTAGAAATTCGCCAGGTCGACCAGGGCGAGATCGATCGTGTCCCGCTGAGTCCGCGTCGCCCGCGACTTCTGCCGCTTCCGGAGCTGGTTGACCGCCGCCTCGGCAGCGCGCTTGGCACCGGCCGTCCCACGCCCGGTGCCCTCACCACCCATGGCGACCCGCAGCTCCGACTCCTCGACCTCGTCCCGCTTGGCGCTCTCCGCAACGGCGTCGGCCTCGGCCGCCGTGATCAACAAGTCGGCGAAGGCGAACACATCATCCGGCCGCCGCAGCCCGACCGGGATACGGAGGACATCGGCGCGACGCGAACGAGCAGCCTCGTCCGTGGCGAGCCGTCGTGCCCGCCCGACATGTCCGCCACACACCGACGCTGCCCAGCGGGCGCGCTCCTCGTCGATCCCGTCCCGTTCCACCAGGACACGGGCGATGGCATCGGGAGGCGGGGTGCGCAGATTGACCGCACGACACCGCGAACGGATCGTCACCATCACGTCTTCGGGGTGGTCCGACGGCGCGCACAGCAGGAACACTGTGCGCTCCGGCGGCTCCTCGACAGCCTTGAGCAGCGCGTTCGACGCGCCCTCGGTCAGCCGGTCAGCGTCGGCGATGATCACGATCTGCCACCGTCCGGTGGACGGCCGCCGCGCTGCCGTCTGCACCAACGACCGCATGTCCGCCACCGAGATCGACAAGCCCTCGGGCTCCACGAACCGCACGTCACCATGCGTGCCGGCCATCACCGTCCGGCAGTGGACGCAGTCGCCGCACCCGGTGCGGCTCTCGCACTGCAGGGCCGCCGCGAACGCCCGCGCGGCCACCGTGCGACCGGACCCCGGTGGGCCGGTGAACAACCACGAGTGCGTCATGCCGTCGCCTGCGGCCGCAGCGGAGAGGATCTCCACCGCAGGCTCTTGCCCCACGAGCTGTTGCCACACGCTCACGACGCGGCCTCCACCGGCTTCTCGGCCTGCTGCAACGGCTGGATGCCCCGCTTGTCCAGCAGCGGCCGCACCGCCTCACGCACACGCTCGGCGACTTCGTCCTGGGAACCTTCGGCGTCGACCACGACATAATTTTCCGGATCGGCCGCGGCCCACTCGCTCAGCAGCCCGCCGATCCGCAGCGCCGTTTCCGCCGGGCTGCCGTCCTCCTGCGGCTGGCCCGGGTCGACGTCCAGCATGATGGTCAGATCCGGGCGCAGCTGTTCCATCGCCCAGTCGGCCAGGCCCTCCAGCTCGTCGATGTCCAGCCCGGCCACCGCCGACAGGTGCGCAAGCGACGAGTCGGCGAACCGCTCCATCACGACGATCGCACCGGCGTCCAGCGCGGGCCGCACGTCGCGCTCCACGATGTCGGCTCGCACGGCGGCCGCGGCCAAGGCCTTCGCCCGCGCTCCGGTCAGCGAAGCGTTGTGCAAGATCGACTGCAGGCGCTGGTCGTCCAGAGCTGGGTCGGTGGCCAACGCGATCGGCGGCGTCACGGTCCGGCGCAGCCACAACGCCAGCTTGGCCGCCTGCGCCGCGGTGTCCGTGGCCGTCGTCCCCTCGATGGCGATCAGCAAGCCGTTGACCCGGCGAGGCCGCCGACGCAGCGCATTGCGCAGGCCGCTGATGATCGGCTCGTCGCGCCGCGAGTCCATCATCCGGTAGGCGATGATGCCGACCAGCGTGGCCAGGATCCCGCCGCCGAGCAGCACCGGGCGCGTGCCGTCGATCTGCACCGTGGTGCCGAACAGTTCGACCCTGCGCGGCTTGACCAGACCGATCAGCAGCGGCACCAGGGCGACCGAGCCGCCCAGGATGATCTTCATCAGGGACTGGTAGACCGCGTTGATCCGCCCGCGCACATCGTCTTCGATGCGGGTACCGATGATCGTCACGCCGGTCAGGAACGCAACGCCCGCGCAAGCGCCGACCAGCACGATCGCCGACATCGCGACGATGAGGTGGGGCGCAAGGGCCACCACGCACAGGGTGAGACCGGCGAACACGATGGCCGCGCCGAACAGCCGGTCGTGCGGCAGGCGGCGCGCCAGCTTCGGCGCCCCCGCCATCCCGAGCGCGAGCCCGATGAAGATCGCCACGAACATCATGCCGAACGCGGTGTCGCCGGCCAGCAGGCTCTGCGAGTAGGGCTTGGCCGAGCCGACCACCGCACCGCCCGCGGCGAACGCTCCGACCATGCCGATCAGCAGGCCACGCACCAGCTTCGTGCTGCGGACGAACGTGAAGCCGTCCTTGATCATCTGCAGCATGCTCGGCTTGTCGTCGTCGGCGCGCAGCACCGGCTCGTCGTGCACGTTGCGCAACGACAGCTCGGGAATCCGCCACACCACCAGCGCGCTGCACAGGAACAACAGCCCGGTGATGACCACGACCATGCGCGCGAGGCCGAACTCGCCGGTCGTTCCTTCCGGCAGGCCAAGCACCTGCGGCAGACCGCTGACCAGCGCATAGAAGCCCGCGCCTGCCACCACGGAGACCCCGTACGTGACCACCAGGCCCAGCTGGTTGGCCGTCTCCACCTGGTCCTTACGACGCAGCAGGTTGGGGGCGGCCGCGTCCTTGGACGGAATCCACATCGTCGACGACAGGCCCACCAGGAAGTTGGCCACGAACAGCCACCACGGTGAGCCGACGATCGCGATCGACAGCAGCAGACCGCACCGCATCAGGTCGGCGATCACCATGATCACGCGGCGGTCGAACTTGTCCGCGAGCAGTCCGCCGAGCGGGGCGAAGATCAGGCCGGGGAGCAGCAGCGTGAGCACCACACCGGTGAACGCGAAGTTCTGCGCGGTGTAGGACTCGGTGAGCTTGGTGACGTAACCGGTGAGCCCGAGCAGCGTCAACCAGTCCGCCGTGCTGCACAGGAACGACACCCCTATGAGCCGCCGGAACGGCTTGATCGCCAGTACCCGGCGGGCGCGGTAGAGCGTCGAAGCGGACGACAGCCCCGGCGCACCGGACTCGGGCACCTGCGTCGGACCCAGCACCCCTGCGATGAGCCACACCCCGCTTCCGCTTCGTCGACCACCGACATCACTCGAATGGTCGGCGTCTGGCGAACGCGACCCAGGGTAGTCGGCACAGGCGTTATGCCACGCGTAGGGGCGCTGGTGTCGCTACTGGAACAACTCGCCGATACCCGTCGCGATGCTGGAAATCACCTGTATGGCGATGACGGCGAAGATCGCCAGGACGACCAGCGCGACCACCACACCACCGACGGTCGACCCGCCGCTTGCGCTGCTGTTGGACGACTCCCGGTCGCTCTTCGACTTCGCCCGCAGCTGCTCGCGGCGCTGGCGCACCGCCTCACGCCAGCTCTGCACATCCGCATCGCTGCGGCCGCTGAGCGCCTGCCGCATGCGCTGACGCGCGGGCACCTTCTCGGGCGTGGCGACCATGCCGGGCGGGAGCCCACCTGCGGAAACGCCGGGAGGTGGGGGCAACGCGACCCTCGGGCCCTCCGGTGGCGCGTCCTCCGCGGCCAACAAGGCCTCGACCATCGCACGCGACTGTTCCTCGTCGGGCTCCACCGGCTTGGCGACCGGGATGACCGGCTCGTCATACGAATCGCCCTGGACGTCCAGGCCCGCGGGTGCGCTCGTCACCAAACCGGCGAGCGGGTCCGGGAACAGGGGTAGCGGTGGCAGGGACTGCGTTCCATCCGGCGTCCAGCTGGTGTGCCCCACGGCGGCTTCCGATCTCACGGCGCTGCTTCCCGGACGATGGTAACTCGCTGTCGTCATCCGACCACGCAATCGTTCAGGTGCAATCCGCTACCCCCCAGTTACACACGGTGAAGTTCCGCTACTTCTTCCGTGCGGCGGCCCGCTTCTTGGGCGCCGGCCCCTTCGCCCTCTTCTCCGCCAGCAACTCGGCCGCCCGCTCGACGGTCAGCTCCTCGACACTGTCGCTCTTGCGCAGCGACGCGTTGTACTCGCCGTCGGTCACGTACGGACCGAAGCGACCACTCTTGACCAGCATCGGCTTGCCCGACTGCGGATCCGGTCCGAGCTCTTTCAGCGGCGCGGCGGAGGCCTGCCTGCCCCTGCGCTTGGGCTCGGCGTAGATCTTCAGCGCCTCGTCCAGCGTGATGTCGAAGATCTGCTCCTCGCTGGCCAGCGACCGCGAATCCGTACCCTTCTTCAGGTACGGGCCGTAGCGACCGTTCTGCGCGGTGATCTCCTCACCGCTCTCCGGGTCGGTGCCCACCACACGCGGCAGCGACAGCAGCTTCAGCGCGTCCTCCAACGTGACCGTCTCGGGCGACATCGACTTGAACAGCGAGCCGGTGCGCGGCTTGACCTTGGCCGCCTTCTTCTTGCCCGAGCCGTTGGTGGGCTGCTCCTGCTCGGGGATCACCTCGGTGACGTACGGCCCGAAGCGCCCCTCCTTGACCACGATCTCGTGCCCGGTCTCCGGGTCCACACCGAGCGAACGCCCCTCCTGCGGGGTGGCGAACAGCTTCTCGGCGATCTCCGCGGTCAGCTCGTCCGGCGGCAGGTCCTCCGGCAGGTTGGCCCGCTGGGACGCCCCGTCGACCTCGCGCTCCAGGTAGGGGCCGTAGCGGCCGACCCGCACGTACACGGTGCGGCCCTGGTCGTCGGTGAACATCGGGATCGAGTTGATGTCCCTGGCGTCGATGGCGTCGACACCCGAGCCGACCAGCTTCTTCAGCCCGCCCAGCCTGCTGACCGAGCCCTCGACCCCGTCGTTGCCGCCGAAGTAGAAGCCGGACAGCCACCTGGTCCGCTCCTGCCTGCCCGCGGCGATCGCGTCCAGCTCGTCCTCCATCGCCGCGGTGAAGTCGTAGTCGACCAGCCGGCCGAAGTAATGCTCGAGCAGGCCGACCACGGAGAAGGCCACCCACGACGGCACCAGGGCGGAGCCCTTCTTCCACACGTAGCCGCGGTCCTGGATCGTCTTGATGATCGACGCGTAGGTCGACGGGCGGCCGATACCCAGCTCCTCGAGCGTCTTGACCAGGCTGGCCTCGGTGTAGCGCGGCGGCGGAGAGGTCGAGTGGCCGTCCGCGTCCAGCCGCTCGGCGCGAACCCGCTGATCCTTGGTGAGGTTCGGCAGCCTGCGCTCGGCGTCATCGGCCTCGCCGCCCGCTTCGCTGTCCAGCGCCTCGACGTAGGCACGCAGGAAACCCGGGAAGCTGATGGTGCGGCCGCTGGCGGCGAACGTGCACTCCTCGCCGGACGCGGCGGTGCCGGTGATGCGCACCGACATCGTGGTGCCCTTCGCATCCGCCATCTGCGAGGCGATGGTCCGCTGCCAGATCAGCTCGTACAGCTTGAACTCGTCCGGGTCCAGCTCCGCGGCGACCTCACCCGGCGTGCGGAACACCTCGCCCGCAGGCCGGATGGCTTCGTGCGCCTCCTGCGCGTTCTTCACCTTGCGGGTGTACTGGCGCGGCGTCTTCGACACGTACTCGGCCCCGTACAGCTGCGTCGCCTGGGAGCGGGCCGCCGCGATCGCCGTCTCCGACAGCGTCGTGGAGTCGGTACGCATGTAGGTGATGTAGCCGTTCTCGTACAGCCGCTGGGCCGTGCGCATCGTGCGATCCGAGGAGAAGCGCAGTTTGCGGCCCGCTTCCTGCTGCAGCGTGGACGTCATGAACGGCGCGTACGGCTTGCGCGTGTACGGCTTGGCTTCGACGCTGGTGACGGTGAACTCCGCGCCGGTGAGCGCCTCGGCAAGCCGGGTGGCTTCGGCCTCGCCGAGCACCCGCACGTTCTTCAGCGACGCCTTGAGCTCGCCGTCGGAGGTGAAGTCCTTACCGGTGGCCAGCCTGTCGTCGTCGACGGCGACCAGCTTGGCGCCGAAGTCCTGGCCGTCGGCGGACATGGTGGCCGCGATGTCCCAGTACTCCGCCGATGTGAAGCGCATCCGCTCGCGCTCCCGCTCCACCACGATGCGGGTGGCCACCGACTGCACCCGGCCCGCGGACAGCTTCGGCATGATCTTCTTCCACAGCACCGGGCTGACCTCGTAGCCGTACAGCCGGTCCAGGATGCGCCTGGTCTCCTGCGCATCGACCAGATCGGTGTCCAGGTCACGCGGATTCGCCGCGGCGTCCCGGATGGCGTGCTCGGTGATCTCGTGGAAGACCATGCGGCGCACCGGCACCTTCGGCTTGAGCGCCTCGATGAGGTGCCACGCGATCGCTTCCCCTTCGCGGTCACCGTCCGTGGCGAGATACAGCTCGTCGACCTCTTTGAGCTTGCCCTTCAGATCGGTGACCGTGGACTTCTTGTCCGGCGTGACGATGTAGAGCGGCTCGAAGTCGTTGTCCACGTCCACGCCCAGCCTGGCCCACGGCTGGCCCTTGTACTTGGCAGGCACGTCCGCCGCGCCCCTCGGCAGGTCACGGATGTGCCCCTTGGACGACTCGACCACGTAGTTGCGGCCCAGGTAGGAGGCTATTTTGCGAGCTTTAGCGGGTGATTCGACGATCACCAGCCGACGGACGTCATCGCCGCCCGAGCTCTTGGTCGATCCAGCCACGTTCGGCTGCCTCCATTCCTCTGCCGCCACCCTGGCCGCGGACGAGTGGCGGGTCTGCGCGACATTCCCTTTCCAGCTTTAGCACGGCCGACGACACCGGGTGCCCGCCGGCTGGCGGGCCAGCATACGCGGACATGGTGTGTGCTACCCGTCACCACCCGTGGTCAATCCCCCGGGGGTGATCGCCAGTATGCCGCCCCGCCCCTCAGTATTGCCTAGTCGCTTTTCAGGGCGAGCAGGCACTCTCCGCCTCGCTCGGCCATTTGCCGCACCTACCTCGCCAACGGTGGCGTAGCGCGGTCTGTTCCGAATGGCACGCAACGTTTGCGGCATATGCCCCGTCTTTAAGGGGCGACAGATCACGCCGAGGGGGGCAGGGGGAAGTGTGCAATGTCGTAGCGGTGGTGCTGCTGGTCGTGGCCTGGCTGACGGCGGTGGCCGTCGGCGTGCAGCTGGCAACACCCACACAGTCTGAAGCGGTCTCGCTGGCCGCAGAAGGTCCACGGTTGGCTCCGGAGACGAGCGCCGATCCGCCTGCGGAGGCCACCACAGTGGCGCGTCAGGAGCAGGTGCAGCTGCGCGGCTGCGTCATCCGGTTCGACCGTAAGGACCGGATGGGCCGGACGCTGGCCCGCAAGCATGTGAACAGGGCGCACGCGTGCCTGGGGGTTCGCTCGGTTCGCATCGACTACCGGACCGGCGAGCTGGTGCTGACCGGCTCACGCGGTGGGGCGATCGTGTTCATCTCGGTCTCGCCCGACGAGACGCTGACCGCCAAGGGCATCAGTTGCGGGCCGTCCGGCGGCCTTGCGGTGACCCGGTTGCGGTGCTTCGACCGGCAGGGCAGGAAGGTGCCCGCGTACTCGCCCCGGCTCTACAGCCCGCGAGCCAACCTGTGGATCGGATGGCTGACATGGCAGGGCTGACCGGGCCGATGCTTCCGCACTGGAAGCCGTTGCAGTACGACGTGCCCGCCGAGACGGCGTGGCCGCGCTGGGCACGGCTGCTGTCGCGGGCGTTGACCCTCACCGTCGTGATCGCCGTCGGCCTCTGGCTGCTCCACTACGGCGACATCGACGTCGACATCGATCAGATGCGGTGACCAACACGACGGCCCGCCCAGCGCCGCGTTCAGCGGGCCGGACGGGCCGTCGAGCGTTGAATCAGGCGATCAGACGTTCGCCGCTTGCTGTGCCGGGGAGGAGTCGGACAGCGAGCTGGAACGCCGCTTGGACACCACGATCGCCACGACGATGATCGCCACCGCGACCAGCGAGATGATCAACCGGGCGGCGTCCGAGGCGTTCTCGCCGACGGACAGCTGCACGATCGCCGGGGCGATCAGCAGCGACACCAGGTTCATCACCTTGATCAGCGGGTTGATCGCCGGGCCCGCGGTGTCCTTGAACGGGTCACCGACGGTGTCACCGATGACGGTGGCCTCGTGCGCGGGCGAGCCCTTGCCACCGTGGTGGCCGTCCTCGACCAGCTTCTTGCCGTTGTCCCAGGCACCACCGGAGTTGGCCAGGAACACGGCCATCAGGACACCGGCGGCGATGGCGCCACCGAGGTAACCGGCCAGCGCACCGGTGCCGAGGCCGAAGCCGACGGCGATCGGTGCGAACACGGCGAGCAGACCCGGGGTGGCCAGCTCGCGCTGCGCGTCCAGGGTCACCAGGTCGACCACGCGGCCGTACTCGGGCTTGCCGGTGCCCTCCATGATTCCCGGGATCTCCCGGAACTGGCGGCGGACCTCCCACACCACGGCGCCTGCCGCGCGGGAGACCGCGTTGATGGCCAGACCGGAGAACAGGAACACGACCGCGGCACCGACGATGACGCCGACCAGGACGTTCGGGTTGACCACCTCGAAGCCGAAGGAATCCGGCAGCTCGCCGCCCGCCGCAGCCTCCTCGACCGCCTTGACGATCTCGGTCACGTAGGAACCGAACAGCGCGGTCGCCGCGAGCACGGCGGTGGCGATGGCGATGCCCTTGGTGATGGCCTTGGTGGTGTTGCCCACCGCGTCCAGCTCGGTCAGGATCGCCGCGGCGTTCTCGTCGACGTCACCGGACATCTCCGCGATCCCCTGCGCGTTGTCGCTGACCGGGCCGAAGGTGTCCATGGCGACGATGACGCCGACCGTGGTGAGCAGACCGGTACCGGCCAGCGCCACGGCGAACAGGGCGACGGTGCCGCCGATCAGGTAGGCGCCGAACACGGCGGCGGCGATGACCACCGCGGTGTAGACGGCCGACTCGAGACCGATGGAGATACCGGACAGCACGACGGTGGCCGCACCGGTCTCGGAGGCCTCGCCGACGGTCTTGACCGGCTTGTGCTCGGTGCCGGTGAAGTAGCCGGTGAGCCACAGGATGACGCCGGCGAGCACGATGCCGATGATCACCGAGATGGTGGCGATGACGGCCGGGTTGCCCTCCGCACCGGCGAAGTCGGTGGGCAGGAAGATGAACGAGGCCGCCGTGCACAGCACGGCCGAGATGACGGCCGAGATGTAGAACGAGCGGTTGATGGTGACCAGGCCGTTCTCGCCGGAGCGGGCCTTGGTGATGTACACACCGATGACCGCGGTGATGACCCCGATGGCGGGCACGATCAGCGGGAAGACCAGGCCGTCCGCGCCGAGCGCGACCGAGCCGAGGATCAGCGCCGCGACCAGCGTCACCGCGTAGGACTCGAACAGGTCGGCGGCCATACCGGCGCAGTCACCGACGTTGTCACCCACGTTGTCGGCGATGGTCGCCGCGTTCCGCGGGTCGTCCTCCGGGATGTTCTGCTCGACCTTGCCGACCAGGTCCGCGCCGACGTCAGCGGCCTTGGTGAAGATGCCGCCACCAACACGCATGAACATCGCGATCAGCGCGGCGCCGAAACCGAAGCCCTCCAGCACCTTGGGGGCCTGGCCCGCGTAGACCAGCACCACCAGCGCGGCGCCGAACAGGCCGAGCCCGACGGTGATCATGCCGACGGTGCCGCCGGTGCGGAACGCGATCCGCATGGCCTTCTCCCGGCCACCGGACTCCCGCGACGCCGCGGCCACCCGCAGGTTGGCCTGCGTGGCCAGCCACATGCCGAGGTAGCCGATGGCGAACGAGAAGCCGGCGCCGACCAGGAAGAACAGCGAGCGGCCGATGCGCTCGCCCCAGTCCTCCGCCGGGAGGAAGAACAGCAGTACGAACACCACGGCGCCGAAAATGACCAAGGTGTTGCGCTGCCGCTTGAGGTAGGCAATCGCGCCTTCCTGCACGGCCTTGGCGATCTCCTGCATCTTCGTGGTGCCCTGACCGGCGGCCAGAACCTCCTTGAGCAGGATGTAACCAATACCGAGCGCGGCAAGGGCGATCACTGCGACCACGGCCACGATGCCGTAGTCGCCTCCGGACAGCGAAATGCCGTCCGCGAGGATCTGCCGGGACATTCGTCCTCCTGTGTCGCATGTTGGTCGGTACTGCAAAGGTGCGGGTTCTCTCCCGCCGGTGCACCGACTGACGATGTTCGGGCCCGGAGTCTATTGGTTGGGCCTCCTAGCACTGACAACGGCCCATACCAGTTCTCCGTCGGTTTCGTCACGTCAGGGGCGCATCGGGGACGAAAGTTGCCTACGCTCGGGGACGTTCGGGCAGCCGACGGCGGTGTGTGACGCGGCCGTGAACGCGCTTCTTGCCTGCACGCCGGTGGCGCTGTCGGCGTGCTTCGAGCGCCACGAGGCTGCTCCACGCCAGGGCCGGACGCCACGGGCTGTTCGACGCCAGGGCCGGACGCCACGGGCTGTTCGACGCCAGGGCCGGACGCCACGACGCCGCTCGACGCCACTGCAGTGCTGTGCGGACCACACCCCATGGCTGGATTCGGCCGCACCGAGATGCGTCGTTCGCCGAGCGTGCGACCTGCCGTCGGTCACCGAGGAGCACGCCCGTTCGGCCGTGTCACCTGCGCGCGGCTACGGCGTCGGTGGGGTGTGTCAAGCTCGAAGTCGTGCAGCATTCCGACGCCGAGCTCAAGCGGGCTGACTCCCTGCTGGCCCGCGTGCTGGCGGGCACTCCCGAAGGGGAGCAGCCGGTCACGCACGTGCGCACGCTGCCCGCACGCCCGGCGCGCTGCGTCCCCTGGCCATCGTGGGTTCCGGACGAGGTTGCGCGCCGGTTCGTCGACTGCGGTGTGCAGCAGCCGTGGTCGCACCAAGCGGAGGCTGCCGACCACGCCTGGCACCAGCGCCACGTGGTGCTGTCGACCGGCACGGCGTCCGGGAAGTCGCTGGCCTATCAATTGCCGGTGCTGTCGCTGCTGACGCAGAAGCCGAAACGCACGGCGTTGTATTTGTCGCCCACCAAAGCGCTGGGGTACGACCAGTTGCGGGCGGTCGCTTCGCTGGAGATTTCCGGCGTGCGGGCGGCCACGTTCGACGGGGACACCCCGCTCGAGGAGCGCGACTGGGTGCGAGCGCACGCGAACTGGGTGTTCACCAACCCGGACATGCTGCATCACGGGCTGCTGGCGGCCCATTCGCGATGGGCTCGGTTCTTCCAGCGGCTGGCCTACGTGGTGGTCGACGAGTGCCACAGCTACCGGGGCGTGTTCGGTTCACATGTGGCGCTGCTGTTGCGCAGGCTGCGCCGCGTGGCCGCGCGCTACGGCGCGAATCCGACCTTCGTGCTGGCCTCCGCGACCGTGGCCGAGCCGGCCGAATTCGCCCAGCGGCTTGCCGGGCTCGAGTGCGTGCCGGTGGTCGATGACGGCTCGCCGCGCGGGCCCCGCACCATCGCGCTGTGGGAGCCGCCGCTGCTGCGGGAGATCACTGGTGAGAACGGCGCCCCGGTTCGCCGCTCGGCAGGTGCGGAGGCGGCGCGCATCATGGCTGATCTCGTCATCGAAGGCGCCCGCACGCTGGCCTTCGTCCGGTCGCGCCGCGGCGCGGAGCTCGCTGCCGTGTCTGCCCGCAGGACTCTGACCGAGGTCGATCCTGCGTTGGCCAAGCGGGTGGCGGCCTACCGCGCCGGCTACCTGCCCGAGGACCGCCGCAAGCTGGAAGCGGCTTTGATGTCCGGTGAGCTGCTGGCGGTGGCCAGCACCAACGCACTCGAGCTCGGGGTGGACATCTCCGGCCTGGATGCCGTGCTTCTTGCGGGTTATCCGGGCACACGCGCTTCGTTCTGGCAACAGGCCGGTCGCGCGGGCCGCACGGCTGAGGAGTCGGCGCTGGTCGTCTTCATCGCCAAGGACGACCCGTTGGACACCTACCTGGTGCACCACCCGGAGGCGATGCTGGATCGGCCGGTCGAGGCTGCGGTGCTCGATCCGATGAATCCGTACGTGCTGGCCCCGCAACTCGCCTGCGCTGCCGCAGAGCTACCGCTGCGCACGGAGGACCTGCCGATTTTCGGCGGGTCGGTCGCACGTGAGGTGCTTGATGACCTGGTGGCGGACAAGATGCTGCGCAGGCGGTCCAGCGGTTGGTATTGGACGGCGCGTGACCGTCCGCATCACGAGGTGAGTATTCGCGGCTCCGGCGGCGAGCAGGTGGCCGTGGTGGAGAGCGAGACGGCGCGGCTGCTCGGAACGGTCGATCCCAGCTCTGCTTGTGCCACCGTGCACCCGGGCGCGGTGTACTTCCATCAGGGCGCCACGTATGTGGTGGACGAATTGGATTTCGAGGAACGACTCGCGTTGGTGCACGCCGAGGAACCGGAGTGGACCACGTCGCCACGGGACGTGATCGACATCGAGGTGCTGGAGACCGACGAGAAGGCGGTCTACGGCGGGGTGACGGTGTGCCTGGGCCTGGTCGCGGTGACCTCGCAGGTCGTGAGTTATCTGCGGCGTCTGCCGTCGGGAGAGGTGCTGGACCAGACCCCGCTGGACATGCCCGCACAAACCCTGCACACCCGCGCCGTGTGGTACACGGTCAGCGAGTCGCTGCTTTGCGGCAGGGGGCCGGGGGGCGCTGGGCTGGAACCCGCGCGCATCCCCGGCTCCCTGCACGCTGCCGAGCACGCGGCGATCGGCCTGCTACCGCTCTTCGCTACCTGCGACCGCTGGGACATCGGGGGCGTGTCAACCGCTCTGCATGCCGACACCGGGGAGGCCACGGTGTTCGTGCACGACGGTCATCCCGGGGGCGCGGGATTCGCCGAGCGTGGGCATGCGGCGCTGGTGCCCTGGCTGGCCGCAACGCGGGAGGCGATCGTCTCCTGCGAGTGCTCGACCGGCTGCCCGTCCTGTGTTCAGTCGCCGAAGTGCGGGAATGGCAACGAACCTCTGGACAAGGCAGGGGCGGTGGCCGTGCTCGACACCGTGCTGGGTGCCATCAACGGGGCGGATCATGGCAAGGGGACGCGGGGGGAATCCCCTCACCAGCGGAGGCGGTGATCCGCCCACCGTCGGCGCGCTCGCACGGCCACACTGTGGTCCACTGTTCAGTTGTCCTGTGAAGCTGTGGCTCGAGGTCGGCACCGCCGCATCGGGGGGATGGGCTTCGGTGCGGCGGTGCCGTCTCGAGCTGTGGCGCGGCATCCACGGCCGACCGGGGCTGAACAGGCCGCGAATGCCGGCACGACCGGCGAGCAGCGGTCGGGGCGCTGCCACCTGTCGCTTACGCCGCGCTCGGCTGCAACCTCGCCTGCGCGCCGTCCACCAGACCGGCGGCCCTGGCCAGGACGCCGTGCACCGCGGCTGCATGCGGGAGCTTCCATCCCCACACCTCGGGCTTGACCCGCCAGTGCACGATGCCGCCGGGGTACGGGCTGGGCGGGAGGGGCACCCAGCTTTCCTTGCCGTGGTGAACCACCCCGGGCCGGTTGGCCAGCTGTGCGGGGAGTTCGGGCCCGGAGGCGGTCAGGAAGATCCACCGGCCGTTCGGCATGGCCAGAATCGGGGCAGGCCTGTCCTCGGCACGCAGCAGACCCGCTGCCGCGCGCCCCAGCTCGGCGTCGACTTCCACCGCGTCCACCACGGTGCCGGTCGCCACGAGCACGCTGTAGGGCTCCTCGTGCCACTTCTCGGCGACCGCCTTGGCGTCGACGCGCACACCGCGGCGCCAGTCGTCCGTCACAGGCTGCGGGCCGCGCCATTCGCCGCTTCCCGGATAGCTGCCCGGAAAGACCGGCCAACCGCGCAGCGCGAGATCTACCGCCTCGGTGCGCAGCTCGATACGGAACGCACTGCGCCAGGCTTCCGGCCCCTCGGTGTGCAACATCGGTCTTTCCGTCTCCTCGGTATTCGTGCGCAATGGTGCAGGTGAACCTGCGTTTTCTCGGGGCTCGACCGCAGGACGGCCTGCCCGCCCCATTGAGTGAACTGCAACATGCAAATTGCGGGTAGTGGGTGCTCGGCGACCGGTAGTCACCGAACGTTGAACGACGGACGTCCAACGGTTCAACCGAACGTGTCGCCGTGATCAACTGACGTGAAACCGCTCACGCCGGGCGGTAGTGATACCGCTCACCGTCGCCCAATGACCGTCCAACCGGTCGCAAATTCGCTACCACGCCCGTTCATCGACCGCTCATCGACGCTGTCGATCGGCCCAGCCCGAGCCTTGGCAGCAGCGCGACCGAACATCGCCACCGGTCCGGGCGGGTCCACCCGGACGCGCACCAGCGCATCCCATTCCTGCAATCGACAGCCTGCGAGATCGGCACGCATCAGCTCGGCTATTCGCCTCGCCTGATCGCAGGCGACCGACTCGCCGTCGCGGGCGTACGTGGCTGCCGCGAGGGCAGCCAGATCGGCGGCGGATGCCGCGCGATGTCGCGTGACCAAGCCTGCGCCGAGCCAGACCACGACGCTGAATACCAGCAACACAGCGGCGATCGCCCCCGCCGCCCACACTGTGGCGACACCTTCGTCTCCGCACTCGCGTGACGCGGATGTCATCGAACCCGGCCTCCCGGTCCGGAGCCGTTGCTGCTCGACGACGATGCCTGCGCCGGGGTCGCCGTCTCCGGCGCAGGCTCGGCGCCGGGCTCGCCAACGGCGAACGCCTCCGCGGTCAAGCTCATCGGCAACAGGCCCCCGGCAGGCTCGGCGCTCACCTGCACCCGAATGAGCTCGGCGGACTTCTCCACGTCGAGGCGAGCCCCGGCCGGAGCGATCTCGGCGACGGCGCGATCGGCCAGCTGCCGGTCACCGCGAGCGATGAGCCGAGCTGCTTCTCGCGCGGCATCGGTGCACCGCATCTGGTCCACCACCGCACCCACTCCGGCCAGGCACAGCGCCACGACGATGACGAGCGCGCTCACCGCGATCGCCGCCTCGACCGTTACCGCGCCCCGATCCTTACCGAGGACCTCGTGCGGCTCCATGCGCCCGCCTAGAAGTCGACGGCTAGCGCGTCCTGCACCAAGCCAGTCAGTGCGTCGACCACTTCGTCGCTGCTCACCACCGCGTAGAGCACGGCGGCGAACGCGGCTGCGACTACGGTGCCGATGGCATATTCCGTGGTGGTCATGCCGTCGTCACCCACCAGTCGCGGCACGCGAAGCAGTGGCCACCGGCGCAGCGGCAGGCGGAGCGCTCGAGCCACGGTCTTCGTTGCAGGATGTGACAGATTCATGAATCAGCCCTCCCAGGTGTGAGAGTCAGCCGCTTCTCCCGCGAGCGCCCATTCGGACACTCCGACAAGTCAGGGCAGCACGGTGAGCTGACCGGCGAGACCGATCACCACCGGCACGACGCCCAGGCACAAAAAGCTCGGTAAGAAGCAGAGTCCGAGCGGGCCGGTGACGAGGACGCCTGCGCGCTGGGCCCTCGTCTCCGCCGCCTCGATCTGCTCGGCTCGCAAGCGAGCAGCCATGTCGTCGACTGCCTCGGCCAGCGCACTCCCCGATTGCGCGGACCGGCGAGCCGCGTGCGCCAACGGTGCCGTCGCCGGACAGGCCGCGGCCGGCCGCCATGCTTCATCGCCCGGGGCGCCCAGCGCGAGAAGTTCGCTCGTCCTCCGCAGCGCATCGGCCGCCGCCGCCGGAAGGCCGTCGGCGATCGCGCGAAGAGCTTCGGCGATCGGAAGGCCCGCGCGCAGGGATGCGGCCAGCAGATCCCAACCTGCTGCCACCGCGAGCGGGTCGGCAGTGCTTCCGCGGCGGTCGTTGGTGTCCGTGCGCGGTGCCGACGGCCCAACCGAGCCAGATCCCGCGCGAGGGCCGACCACCGCAGCCAGGCGGCCCTTGACATTGGTCGCCGCGGGCGCGGTCAGCAAAGCCGCGACCACCAGGCACAGCGACGTCACCCCGTCACCGCCTTTCGCGTGAGCCTGCCTACCCAGGTCATTCCTGCGAAGACCAGGAGACTCCCGACCATCAGCAGGGCCTGACCGGCGGGTGTGGAGGACAGCACTCGCACTGGTGCGCCTCCCATGACCTCGCCGAGCACGATGCCGACAAGCGGCAGGCAAGCCAGGACGGCGGCGCTCGCCCGTGGTCCGGCCAGCTTCGCGTGCACGTGATCGGCGAACCGCGCGGTCGCTTCCACATCACGACGCACCGCATCCAGCACCGGGGCCAACGGGACACCGTGCTCCTGCGCGAGCCGCCATGCCCGCGCCACCCGATGCAGCAATTCAGCGCCGATCGAGGACGACTGGGCGGCATCGGCCAATGCGATATCGGCATCGCCACCCAGGCGCGCGGCCGCCGCCACAGCGCGTAACCCGCGCGAAGCACCAGTGCCTTCCGGAACGTCCGCGGCCACGGACGCGGCTGCAGCGGCCGGATGTGCACCCGCTCGGAGCTCGGCGACCAAGCCGCCCAGGGCCTCCGCCATCACCCGGTACTCCACCGCCTCGGCCGCGCGTTGCCGACGAGCTCGAAGCCGCCGCGCCGTCACAACCCCAGCCAGTCCACCCACCACGGCGCCCGCAGGCCCCAGAAGAACCCACCCGGCGACGGCCACAGTGACGACTGCCGCGGCCGCGATGACCCGCTCCGACGGCTTCCTCCGCCGGCGCAGGCCGCGATGTGCGCGAACGGCCCGCAGCCGGAACGCCGGCGACGGCGGCCAGCACAGCACGGCGGCGAGCAGCATCAGCGATGTCAACACGGCGGCTGCACTCCCCTTGCGCGGAACAACTCGGCGAACCGGTCGGCGTGCTCGGTCCACGTCCCGCGTTGCCATACCGGGAGAACCCGCACCAGCGTGGTCTCTCGGTGCAGCACACCGATCTCGGTCAGCGCCCGCACCCCACCGTCCTGCCGTCGCATGTGGAGAACGACGTGCACCGCGGCCGCAAGCTGGCTGTGCAGTCCTTCGCGGGACAGGCCGCCGAGCGCGGCGAGACCTTCGAGCCGGGCGGGCACCTCTGCCGGAGCGTTGGCGTGCACCGTGGCCGCGCCGCCCTCGTGGCCGGTGTTCAGCGCGTTGAGCATCGGGACGACCTCGCCTCCGCGAACCTCGCCGACCACCAGCCTGTCCGGCCGCATGCGGAGCGCCTGCCGCACCAAGTCGTGCAGCGTGATCTCCCCGGCACCTTCGATGTTCGGCGGACGCGAAACCAAACGGACGAATTGCGGATGACGCGGCGCCAACTCCTGCGCGTCCTCGACGCAGACAATGCGCTCGCGCGCCGGTACGACGCCCAGCAACGCACCGAGCAACGTGCTCTTGCCTGCACCCGTCCCGCCGCTGACCAGGAACGCCAACCGGGCGGACACGATTGCCTCGAGCACCCGGGCTGTCTCCGCGTCGAACGCGCCCGACCTGTGCAACTGCTGCAGATCGAACGTCGCCTGACGCAGAACCCGCAACGCGATGCAGGTGCCGTCGGCGGCCACCGGCGGAAGCACAGCGTGCAGCCGAACCCGCCCGTGTGGCCCCACTCCAGGAAGCCAACCGTCCACATAGGGCTGGGCGTCGTCCAGGCGTCTGCCCGCCGCGAGCGCCAATCGCTGCGCCAGTCGCCGCACCGCGGACTCGTCGGCGAACCGGATCCGGGTCCGGCGCAGCCCTTCCGCGCCGTCCACCCACACCTGGTCCGGCGCGGTCACCAGCACATCCGTCACCGCTTCGTCGGCGATCAGCTCCTCCAGCGGCCCGAGCCCCACCAGCTCCTGACGGAGCCGGCGGACCGCCTCGAGCACGTCACCATGCCCGGCGACCCCGCCCGCTTCGGCACGCACCGCATCGGCCACCGCGGCCGCGCTGACATCTGCACCTTGTACGGCAAGCCGACGCCGCACCCGCTCGACAAGATCCGCGCGCATCAGGCGACCTCCGCCGGGGTCGGCGCCTGCCACAACGCGCTCAGCACGTCCTGCGCTGCCCGCGCGAGCGGCCCACCGGGGCGCGGACCGAACTCGCCGCACTCGGTTCGCCGCGCCAGCCGCGGCTCGGCCCGCATCACCGCGAGCGGCTCGACACCGAGCGCTTCGACCACCGCGGCTTCCGGCAACGCGGCCGGGGCCGGCCCGCGCACCACGACTCCGACCCGCCGCGCGCGGCCACTGAGCCGCTCGACCACGCGCATCGCCGCAGCCGTGGCGCGCACTTCCGCAGGCACCACGACGGCCAGCAGATCCGCACGATCGACGACTTCCCAGCCCACCGCATCGAGCTCACGCGGAAGGTCGCACACCACCGTGTGACCGGCGCGCACGCCCGCGTCGACCACCGCCGCAACTCCCTGCGCGCTCGGGCCGGCGCCCTCGCGGGCGCACGACAGCACGACGAGGGACCCGCCACCGCAGGTGAGCCGCGGCAAGGCCGATCGCAACGACTGCATGGACACCCGGCCGCCGCGCACCGACACGTCCGGCCAGCGCAATCCACCGTCGTGCTCGGCGCCGAGAAGCAAATCGATCCCGCCGCCCAGCGCATCACAGTCGACCAGCAACGCATCCTCCCCGCGCCGCGCGGACTCCACGGCGACCGCGGCCGCGAACACCGAAGCGCCCGCACCGCCGCGGCCACCGACAACTCCCAGCACGCGGCCGTCACCCGCCGGCGGCCCGTCCACGACCTCGGCGAGCAGCGCCATGAGCGACTGCTCGTCCTCCGGCAGCGTCAACACCTGCTCGACGCCCGCGGTGAACGCCGACCGCCAGCAGCCGTCCGGCGGCTGCCCGCGACACACCAGCGCCACACCGCTTCGGGCCGGCACCTGCCCACGCAAGCCCGCCTGCAACGCGGTGCCGTCCACCAGCACCTGCGGCGCGCGCAGCCACGAACCCCGAGCCGCTGGCGGATCCGGCGCGACCTCGACCTCACAACCCGCCGCGGCGGCGAGCCGTAACACTTCGTCCAGCAGCGCCTCGTCCTGCATGACGACCAGCGGCCGGTGCTGCTCCGACATCGCTCCCCCCAGTCCGTGAGTGCCCGCGATCGCCTGCGCGATCGCTTACTCCAGGTTCCGGTGGGGACCGTCGGCCGGCCAGGGCACGACGGTGCCGCTGTGGACAACCACCCTCTTGTGGACAACTCGTCCGGCTATCGTGGCGGCATGGAGTCAGCCGGGGCGGTCGCGGCATTCTTCGACCTCGACAAGACGATCATTGCCTCGTCCAGTGCGCTGGCCTTCAGCAAGCCGCTGCTGCGGCAAGGCCTGATCAATCGCCGCGCGGCCCTGCGCAGCGCCTACGCGCAGCTGATGTTCAGCTTGGCCGGAGCGGACGAACAAACCACCGAGCGGCTACGCGCCCAGATCTCCGCGCTGTGCGCCGGCTGGGACGTCGCGCAAGTGCGGGCGGTGGTGGAGGAAACCCTGCACGACGTGGTCGACCCGCTGGTGTACGCGGAGGCAGCCGAGCTGATCGAGAAACACAAGGCCGACGGGCACGACGTGATCATCCTGTCGGCCACCGGACAAGAGGTCGTCGCTCCGGTCGCCGACATGCTGGGCGCCACCCACGCCGTGGCCACGCGGATGGAAATCGTCGACGGGCGCTACTCCGGCGAGGTGGAGTTCTACTGCTACGGGCAGGAGAAGGCGAACGCCGCCAGGAAGCTGGCCGCCGAGCGCGGATACGACCTGGACACCTGCTTCGCCTACAGCGACTCGAGCACCGACATCCCGCTGCTGGAGACCGTCGGCAACCCGTTCGCCGTCAATCCGGACAAGCTGCTGCGCAAGGTCGCGACCGAGCGCGGATGGCCGATTCTGACCTTCTCCCGCCCTGTCACACTGCGCTCGAGGATCCCGCAGTCGACCGCGGCCGCCGTGGTTTTGGGGGTCGGTGTCGGGGCGGCCGCCGCGGTGGGCGCGACATGGTACGGCGTGCGCCGCCGCAAACGCGAGAACCGGAACGGATAAAACCCCCGAAAGGGGCTCTGATCAGCGATAACGCCCCTTGGGCCGACAAAGAATCCTACTAACCATCGGTGCTTGTGTCACCAGCTGAACACGTCTTGACCGGTGCACCCCGTCCGGCGTCTTGAAGTGACCGCCGTCACTGGGTAGAAAGGGAGGTGCGGACCCCGGTTCGGCCAGGGAGCCGGCGAAGAGAAGCCGGATCCACCCCGTTCGGGCTCCGTGCGCGGACTCCGGGCACCCACGCGCAGCACGCCGCGGGAGGCTTGTCGTCAAGGGACTGCGTACCAGGACGCTGGGCGCCGAGTACCCGATAGGTACGACACGAGTTGCACGCTTGGTAACCCGAGTGCCCGCGCGAGCAGGCGGCGGTCGCCGACATTCGTGTCGACGACCGCCGCCTGCGTTATGTCCGCGGAAAATCACCGCCGGTGACCGGCCCACCAAGCCGTTTGCCAATCCGTTAACTTCCGACTGCTAACGCAGTCACACCATCGAGCGACCTTAACTGGCGAACCCAAGCAACCTTTGGGCTGAAAAGTACGGTTTGTCCAATGCTTCTCGGCCGCCACCTCCCCTCACGGTTGCACCACTACGAAGGGCGTGATCGCCGGTGTCGCTCACAGACTCCCCACCGCAACAACCCGCTGGCCGCACGCCGTTGGACGCTCCCTTCTTCGAAGCCAACGACGCCGACGTGGGGCCCTTGGTACGCATCCGTTCGTTGCTTCCCGGGCTGGCCCGCGCCGAGCAGCGAGTGGCCAAGGTCGTGCTGGAGGACCCGTCCGCGGTCGCGACCCGCAGCATCACCGAAGTGGCACTGGCAGCAGGCACGAGCGAAACGACCGTGACCCGCTTCTGCAAGGCCGTCGGGGTCGGCGGCTACCCGCAGCTGCGCATCGCGCTCGCCGCCGACGCGGCCCGCATGCAGGCCAGGGTCAACCAGATGTACGGCGGGACCATCGAGCTCGACGACGACATAGCCACCGTCGTCAACAAGGTCACCTTCGCCGACGCCCGAGCGATCGAGGACACCGCCAGTCAGCTCAACCTCACCGCGCTGACCAGGGTCGTCGATGCGGTCGCCGCGGCCGAGCGGATCGACATCTACGGCGTCGGTGCCAGTTCGCTGGTCGCCAACGAGTTGCAGCACAAGCTGCACCGGCTGTCCAAGGTCAGCTTCGCCTGGTCGGACACGCACCTCATGCTGACCTCCGCAGGCGTGCTCCACTCCGGCGACGTCGCCATCGCCATCTCGCACAGCGGCGCCACGACCGACGTCCTGGAGGCACTGCGTGCGGCGAAGGAGCGCGGCGCCACCACCGTGGCGCTGACCAACTTCCCCCGGTCACCGATCGCCACGTCGGCCGACCACACGCTCACCACCGCGGCCCGGGAGACGACGTTCCGGTCCGGGTCCGCGGCCAGCCGGATCGCCCAGCTCACCGTGATCGACTGCCTGTTCGTCGGCGTCGCACAACGGCTCGGCCCGGCGGCGGCCGCGGCGTTGGACCCGGCCAAGGACGTCACCGGGACGCACCGCCTCGGCGTGCGGCAGGACCGCAGGCGGAAACGGCCGCACCCGATGACACCGGACCATCTCCACAGGTGAGGGGACGCCGGGACGGCAAGCGGCGGCCACCCGGCGCCATCCATGCGCCCAGGACGGGAGTCTTCTCGTCCTGGGCGCACCACCGCGTCACCGACCGGGGCGCGTGAGCGCGTCCTCGTCGGCCCCGAGCGACAACACCGCTTCGTCGATCCGCTCGAGCGATTCGGCGTACGCGCCTTCCTCCTCGCGGGACAGATCCTTCAGCCGGATCGGCGGCCCGAGGTCGACGAACGTGGGTAGATACTCCGCCTTGTGCACCGTCCAGCCGGAACCGTTCCGGCGGAAGGTGAACCGCGCGGCTATCCCGTCCTCGGTGTCACCGGTGGGGTCCTCGTGCCGCGCCACATGGTTGCCGAGTCCGTAAGCCACCCACTCGTCGCCGATCTTCTCCATCGGCTGCACCGCGTGCGCGTGATGGCCGAGGACGAGGTCGATGTTCTCGTCCGCCAGCAGCTGCTCGGCCATCTTCCGCTGCTCGGGCGACGGGTCGTGCTGGTGCTCGACACCCCAGTGCGCGCTCACCACCACGACGTCGGCGCCGGCCTTGCGTGCCGCCGCAGCCTTCCGCGCGGCAGCCTGCACATCCAGCGCGTCCGCCAGCCACGGTTTGTCGTCCGGCAGCGAAATCCCGTTGAAGCCGAAAGTCATCGAAACATGACCGACCAGCACGTCGCCGACCTCGAGCAGTAACGGCTCGCGCGATTCCTTCTCCGACCGGTAGGAGCCGGTGTGCTGCAAACCCGCCTTGTCCAGCGCATCCAACGTGCTGCGCACGCCTTTTTCGCCCTGGTCCAACGTGTGGTTGGACGCCGTCGAGCACGCGTCGTAGCCGGTGCCGGCCAGCGCATCGGCCACCTCGGGCGGAGCACTGAACGACGGATAGCCGGAGAACGGTCCGTCCGGCCCGGCCAGCGGCACCTCCAGATGACACAACGCCAGATCGGCGGAGCTGATCATCGGCCGGACACCGGCGAACAGGGGCCGGAAATCCCGCCCGCTCTCCGCATCCGCTTCGGCCTGCTCGGTCAGCGCCGGGTGGATCAACACATCACCGGTCGCCACCAGCGTGAACTGCTCGGGCTGCGCGCTGCTCGTCGCGGTCGGCACACCGGGCTCGGTGGCCACCGCACATCCCGCGGGCATCACCAGTGCGACCAGCGCGGCGAGCCCGCGGCGGCTCACCGCGCTTCACCCGCCGCGTCGGCTATCCCCACGGCCTCCTTCGCGCCGGTCTCGATCGCCTCGCAGTGGAACAACAACCACTGGCGCACCCCGTCCGACGTCCCGCTCGCGAAGGCTTCCGCGGCTTCCTGGTAGGTCCCCAACCGGCGGAAGAACGCCACCTCGGGTACCGCGAGCCCCTTGGGGTCCAGGCCGGTGGCGATCATGGTCAGCCGGGCGGCTGCCCGGGCGATCACGCCGTCACCCGGGCCGAACGCCCGCAACGCCAGCAGCTCCCCGTGCACCACGGCCGCCTGCACCGGACCGGGCACGCTCGTCCCACCGGTCACCAGTTCGGCCAGCAACTCCAGCCGCCGCGCGACCGCCTCGTCCTGCCGCGGCCTGCCCAGCCGATCCGGATTCTCGATCAGGTCCGCCGCTGCCAACACGTGCAGCCGCGCCAGGACCTGCAGAGGCGACCGCTGCCACGTCGACAGCATCCCGCCGAGGGCCTCCGCCACCCGCAGCGCTCCGGCCAGCACCGGCTCGCGAACCTCGCCGTCCGGTGGGATCTCGGCATCGCCGCCGTCGATCGCGGCCGAGGCACGCGCGGCCCGTACCGAGGCTTCCGCGGCGGTGGTCGGCCACCCCTTGCGGTTGGTCGGGTGGCGGTGGACGGCGTCGACGGCCTGGCGCGCCGACTGCACGGCATCGTCGACCCCGGCGAGCTCGAGCAGCGGGGCAAGCGGATCGGTCACGTGCCCGGACGTTACACCGACCGGCGGACGAACGGTCATCAGCGCGGGACGAACGGTGGTGCGCGCCATTGTGCGGGGCGCTAACGTCGGCACTGGAAGAGTGTTGTCATCAGCACACTGCTAGGCCCAGCACCTGAGCACCAGGAGGCGTCACGACAATGGCAGAGCAGCAAGCAACGTTGCAGAACCTGCTCACAGAAAATCGCACGTTCCCGCCGCCCGAGGACTTCGCCGCCTCGGCGAACGTCGACGCCAGCGTCTACGACGAGGCGGAGGCCGATCGCGAGGCCTTCTGGGCGGCCCAGGCCGACCGGCTGCACTGGGACACCCGGTGGAGCCAGGTGCTGGACTGGTCCAACAAGCCGTTCGCCAAGTGGTTCGTCGGCGGCAAGCTCAACGTCGCCTACAACTGCGTCGACCGCCATGTGGAGGCCGGCTACGGCGACCAGGTCGCCATCCACTGGGTCGGCGAGCCCGGCGACACCCGCGACATCACCTACGCGCAGCTGAAGGACGAGGTCTGCAAGGCGGCCAACGCGCTGGAGTCGCTCGGTGTCGGGCCGGGTGACCGGGTGGCGATCCAGCTGCAGATGATCCCCGAGGCGGTCGTGGCCATGCTGGCCTGCGCCCGCATCGGCGCCATGCACAGCGTGGTGTTCGGTGGCTTCTCCGCGGCCGCGCTGCGCTCCCGGGTGGACGACGCCGACGCGAAGGTCGTCATCACCTCCGACGGGCAGTACCGCCGGGGCAAGGCCGCGCCGATGAAGGAGAAGGTCGACGAGGCGCTGGAGGGCGCAGCGTCGGTGGAGAAGGTCATCGTGGTGCGGCGTACCGGTGACGAGACGCCGGACGTGCCGTGGAACGACGAGCGCGACGTCTGGTGGCACGACCTGGTCGGCAAGCAGTCGGCCGAGCACCAGCCGCAGGCGTTCGACTCCGAGCACCCGCTGTTCATCCTGTACACCTCCGGCACGACCGGGAAGCCGAAGGGCATCCTGCACACCTCGGGCGGCTACCTGACCCAGGTCGCCTACACCCACCACGTGGTGTTCGACCACAAGCCCGGCGAGGACGTCTACTGGTGCACCGCCGACATCGGCTGGGTCACCGGGCACAGCTACATCGTCTACGGCCCGCTGGCCAACCGGGCAACTCAGGTGGTGTACGAGGGCACGCCGAACACGCCGCACGAGGGCCGCCACTGGGAGATCGTGCAGCAGTACAAGGTGACCAAGTACTACACGGCGCCGACGCTGATCCGCACGTTCATGAAGTGGGGCAACGACATCCCGGCCAAGTACGACCTGTCGTCGCTCAAGCTGCTCGGGTCGGTCGGTGAGCCGATCAACCCGGAGGCGTGGGTCTGGTACCGCGAGCACATCGGCGCCGGGAAGACGCCGGTGGTGGACACCTGGTGGCAGACCGAGACCGGCGCGATCATGATCTCCCCGCTGCCCGGTGTCACGGCCGCCAAGCCCGGTTCGGCGCAGCGTCCGCTGCCCGGCATCTCCGCGAAGGTGGTCGACGACCAGGGCAACGAGGTCGGCAAGGGCGGCGGCGGGTACCTGGTGCTCGACCAGCCGTGGCCCGCGATGCTGCGCGGCATCTGGGGCGACGACGAGCGCTACAAGGAGACCTACTGGCAGCGCTTCGCCGACCAGGGCTACTACTTCGCCGGTGACGGCGCGAAGTACGACAACGACGGCGACATCTGGCTGCTCGGCCGGGTCGACGACGTCATGAACGTCTCCGGCCACCGCATCTCCACCACCGAGGTGGAGTCGGCGCTGGTGTCCCACCCGAACGTGGCCGAGGCCGCGGTGGTGGGCGCACCGGACCCGACGACCGGCCAGGGCATCGTCGCGTTCGTCATCCTGCGCGGCTCCGCGGACACCGCGGCCGCGGGCGAGAAGGCGATCGCCGAGCTGCGCGAGCACGTCTCCAAGGAGATCGGCCCGATCGCCAAGCCGCGCCAGATCATGGTCGTCCCCGAGCTGCCGAAGACGCGCTCCGGCAAGATCATGCGGCGGCTGCTGCGGGACGTGGCGGAGAACCGGGAGATCGGAGACGTCACCACGCTGGCCGACTCGAGCGTGATGGACCAGATCGCCGACCGGCTGAAGTCGGGCAAGAACGCCGACTGATGAGCGACACCTCGTACCACGAGGGCGAGAAACATCGGCGCGAGGACCTCGGTGAGCGGCTGAACTGGCTGCGAGCCGGGGTCCTCGGCGCGAACGATGGCATCGTCTCGATGGCTGGATTGGTGGTCGGGGTCGCGGGCGCCACGACGAGCGCCACCGCGATCCTGACCGCGGGGATCGCCGGGTTGGTCGCGGGAGCGCTGTCGATGGCCGGTGGCGAGTATGTCTCGGTCAGCACGCAGCGCGACACCGAACGGGCGGCGATCCGGCTGGAACGCAAAGAACTGGAACAGATGCCCGAGGAGGAGCTCGACGAGCTCGCGGCCATCTACCAGGAGAAGGGCCTGTCGCCGACGCTGGCGCGGCAGGTGGCGGAGGAACTGACGGCGAAGGATCCGCTGCGCGCGCACGCCGAGGCGGAGCTGAACATCGACCCGGACAACCTGACCAGCCCGTGGCAGGCGGCCTGGGCCTCGTTCCTGGCCTTCACCATCGGCGGCCTGCTACCGCTGGTCGCGATCTCGCTGCCACCCGTCTCGCTGCGGGTGTGGGCGTGTGGTGCCGCGGTGGTCGTCGGCTTGGCGTTGACCGGCTACATCAGCGCCCGGCTGGGCCGCGCCCGAGCACGGCGGGCGATAACACGCAACGTCGGCGTCGGTGTGTTGGCCATGCTCGTGACGTACTACGTAGGAGTCGTGTTCGGTATCACAGTGGGCTGACGGGGCCGCCTCAGCCGTTAGGATCGGCAAAGGTGTGCCGGGAAGTCTGGTCGGCGTGATGTCCCCTCGTGACAGGGAGTTTTCGTGACGACACGGCCGCGCCGCGCACCCCGGCCCATTGCCGAGTTCGCTCGTTACCTGCGTACCGAGACCGCAGGCGGTGTCGTCCTGCTCATCGCCACCGCGGTGGCGCTCATCTGGGCGAACTCCGATCTCGGCGATGTCTACACCGCGGTCCGTGACCACAAGTTCGGCCCCTCGCAGCTGCATCTCGACCTCACCGTGGGCGACTGGGCCAAGGACGGCGTCCTGACGCTGTTCTTCTTCGTCGTCGGGCTGGAGCTCAAACGCGAGCTGGTCCTCGGTGAACTGGCATCGATCAAGGACGCGACCCTGCCGATCCTGGCGGCGGCAGGGGGCATGCTGGCTCCCGCCGTGATCACGTTGGTCATGTCGTGGGGCGAAGAGGGCTCGGGTACCGCGTGGGCCGTGCCGATGGCCACCGACATCGCCTTCGCGCTCGGCGTGCTGGCGGTGACCGCACGGCACCTGCCGAGCGGGGCGCGAATCTTCCTGCTGTCGCTGGCGGTGGTGGACGACCTCGGCGCCATCGTCATCATCGCCGTGCTGTTCACCAGCGGCATCGATCTCGTCGCCGCACTGATCGCGGCCGCCGGGTTGACGCTGTACTGGTGGCTGCAGCGGCGACGCATCCGCTCCTCCTGGCTGTACGTGCCACTCGCCGTCGTCATCTGGGTCGCGGTCCACTCCATGGGCGTGCACGCCACGCTGGCCGGTGTCGCGATGGGCATGCTGACTCGCGTCCGAACCGATCCGGGTGAGGAGGAAGCCCCGGCGGCCCGGTTGGAACATCGCCTGCAGCCGTACTCCGCCATGCTTGCGGTTCCCCTGTTCGCCCTGTTCGCCGCCGGGGTTCCGGTCAACGGGGAGGCGCTGTCCACGGTGGTGAGCACACCGATCCCGCTGGCCATCGCCGTCGGCCTGGTCGCGGGCAAACTCATCGGCATTCTGGGCGCCAGCGGCCTGGCCGTCGCGACCGGTCTGGCCCGTCTGCCCGCCAGAACCGGGTGGCTCGACATCACGGCCTTGGCGTTGCTGGGCGGCGTGGGATTCACCGTCAGCTTGCTGATCGCCGATCTCGGCCTGCCGGACGACGTGCGGGAACCGGCCAAGGCCGCGGTCCTGCTCGGCTCACTGGTGGCTTCGCTGCTGGCCGCGCTCATGCTGAGCCGCCGCTCCCGTTCGCATCGCAAACGAGCTGCCGAAGCAGGCTGAGCAGCCGACTCGCCCGGGTCCTGCCTTGCGCTCCGCCCACCCCATGGCACGATGTCAAGGGTGAGCAGGCGCGATGATCAATTGTCCCAGGCAGGCGGCACGGTGGGGTACCTCCCGCTGACCCCCGACGAGTCGGGCGCCGGCAACGGCGCGGGCGACGACCGCTCGATCGGCGCGCTGGTCAAGGACGCGACCACGCACATGTCGACGCTGGTCCGTGCCGAGGTGGAGCTGGCCAAGGCGGAGCTGGTCGGCGAGGTGAAGAAGGGCGTCAAGGGCAGCGTCCTGTTCATCGTCGCGCTGACCGTGGCGCTGTACAGCTCGTTCTTTTTCTTCTTCTTCCTCGCCGAGCTGCTGTCCGAGTGGCTGCCGAGGTGGGCGTCGTTCGCGATCATCTTCGGCATCATGCTGCTGGTCGCCGGCTTGTGCGCGTTCCTGGGATACCAGCGGGTGCGCAAGATCAAGGCGCCGGAACGCACCATCGACAGCGTCAAGCAGACCGCTGCGGCGCTGCGCCCCAAGCAGTCCGAGCAGCCCGCGTCGAGTGAGCTGACCACCGGCTGATGTGAAGCAGGCACCCGACCCGTCGAGCGTGCGCACGCCGGGGCCCTGGACCCACCGCACGGTCTCCGCGAACGGCATCTCGCTGCATGTCGCGCAAGCGGACGGTCCGGCCGACGGGCCGCTGGTCGTCCTGCTGCACGGGTTCGCCGGCTGCTGGTGGGTGTGGCATCGGCAGATGCCCGAGCTGGCCGCGGCAGGCTATCGGGTGGTGGCCGCCGACCTGCGCGGCTACGGCGATTCGGACAAGCCCCCACGTGGTTACGACGCGTGGACGCTCTCCGGTGACATCGCCGGGCTGGTGCGGGCGTTGGGCGCCAGTAAGGCGCATCTGATCGGACAGGGCTGGGGTGGCGCACTCGCGTGGACGGCGGCCGTCCTGCACCCTCGGGTCGTCTCTTCGGTGGGCGTGCTCGGCGGCTGGCATCCGCTCGCGCTGCGTCCGGAGCTGCGCCGGTGCTTGTACAACAGCGAGCAACGGCGCGCGACCGGGCACTTCTACCGCTTCCAGGTTCCGATGAAGCCGGAGCGCGACCTCGTCGCCCACGACGCCGCGGCGGTCGAGCACTACCTGCGCAAATGGGCCGGGCCCGCGTGGGTGGACACCCCGGAGTTCGGCGAAACCGCTCGCTATCTGCGCTCTGCCATGCAGATCCCGGGCGCGGCGCACTGCGCGTTGGAGTTCTACCGGTGGGCGTTCCGCTCGCTGTTCCGTGGGGACGGCCGGCGGTTCGCCGCCGCGATGCGTGATCCGAGCCCGGCGCCGGTGCTGCAACTGCACGGTCGGGTCGACGGTTGCGTACTGCCCCGCACGGCCAAGGCCTCCGCTGCCTGGGCCGGCCCCGGGTCGTGGCTGCAGGAACTTCCCGGCGTCGGTCACTATCCCCAGCTGGAAGCGCCGGAGAAGACCACCGAGCTGCTGCTGAAGTGGCTCGCCCGCTAGGCCGTGCAGCGGCCGGTGCCGACGTCGTTGACCATCTCGGGCGCCCTGCGTGCCTCCGGCTCGACCTCCGCCGCGGTGAGCGTGAAACCGGTGTCCGGGTCCTGCACCGACGCGCCGAACACCAGCCCGATGACCTCGCCGTCCGGGTTCACCATCGGCCCGCCGGAGTTCCCGCTACGGATCGAGCCGCGCACGGTGAAGACGTCACGGCGCACGGTCTTCGACTCGTAGATGTCCGGACCGCGTAGTTCGGTGCGCTGCCGGATGCGCGCGGCCGTCGCGGTGTACGGGCCGTCCAGCGGGTAGCCCAGGACGATCGCGTTGTCGCCACTGGCCGCCGGGACGTCGGCGAACGGAATCGGCGCTGCGTTCAGGTCCGGAACCGCGAGCACGGCGACGTCGACGTCCGGGTCGAAGTGCGTCACGCGCGCGGGTAGCGTCCCCTCGTCGGTCTCCACCCGCACGCTGGTGGTACCCGCGACGACGTGCGCGTTCGTCATCACCCGCTGCGGTGCGACAACGAAGCCACTGCCTTCCAACGTCCGCGAGCACGACGGCGCGTCACCGCGAATCTTCAACACCTTGTCCCGCAGCTCGCGCACCACGGGCGAACGCTGCAGCCGCTTGTCCGGCGGTTGCACCTCAGCCGCGGGCGGCTGCACGAACGGTGCGATGACCGACGGCAGACCCGACACGTCGAGCAGCTTGCGCAGGTCGTTCGGCAGCGCCCGCGCCTGCTCCGGCATGACGTCGTTGACCTGGCTGAGCACCGCAGAGCCGTTGATCGCCGACGCCAACCCGGGCAGCCCGCTCACCGACGTCAGCGGCAGCGCGATCAGCCACGCGACGACGAACACCACGATGCCCTGCACGATGGCGCCGAGGGAATTGTCCAGCCATGCCAGCTTCGGAGAATCGACGCGTTCCTTGATCGTGCGGCCGATCCACACGCCGAACGTCTCGCCCAGCGCGACCAGGAAGACCACGGTGGCCACCGCGAAGGCCACCTTCGCTGCCGGGTGGTCGAACATGTCGACGATCAGCGGGGCGACCTTGATGCCGATGACCGCGCCGGCGAGCACACCGAGAAACGCGGGCAAGGCGATGATCACTCCCTGCCTGGCCCCGGACGCCGCGGCGATGACGGCGACCACGACCACCAACACGTCGACCCAGTTCACCCGTCGCCTTCCCGTCCCCGGCCCGTCCAGAGCCGCTCGCCGTGCTCACGCAGCGCCTCTTCGATCGGACGGACGTCCTCGGTGTTCCACTCGCGCTCCCAGCCGGCCAGCGACAGTAGTGCGCTGAGCAGGCCCGCGGTGAAACCCCACACCAACATGCCGTGCACCGAAAACGCCGGCCCGCGCCAGCCGGTGTCCTCCCGGAACACCATGAACCGGTTCGCCGGGTCGGCCAGATCGGCAATCGGCACCCTAGCGACCGCCGCCGTCTCGGCCGGATCCACCGCCCACACCCGGCTCGGCCGCTGCCAGTACGCCAGCACTGGGGTGACGGCGAAGCCGGACACCGGGATCCACAGCTCGGGCATCACCGCGATGGGCAGCACCCCGGCAGGATCCAGCCCGGTTTCTTCTTCCGCCTCCCGTAACGCGGTCCCGACCGGGCCGTCGTCGCCGTCCTCCGCGCCACCGCCGGGGAAGGCCACTTGGCCGCTGTGCCGGTCGTTCGGATGGTGCGCGCGGCGTTGCAACAGCACGTCGTGCCCGCGGCCCGCCTCCCCGTCACCGAACAGCACGAGGACGGCCGCAGCCTTGGTCTTCTCGTCCGGCGGCGGGACGAACCGGGTGATGTCGCGCGCTTGCGTGCTGCCCGCGACCTCCACCAGCTTGCGCAGCCACGGCGGCACCGCGTGCACGTCGACCAGGGCGCCTCGGTTCATTCCGCCCCCTTCAGGTGGCGCGTGACGGCGGATCGTACTTGGTCAACGGAGGCGAACACCCGTGGGTTGCTGATGAACCGCACCGTGCCGTCCTGATCGACCAGGTAGGAAGCGGGCAGGACGTTAGGCGTCGACAGCGCCCGCCGCAACGGACCGTAGCGCTGATCACCGTCATGCACGCCGGGCAGGCGGACGCCGAGATCCTTCAGCATGCGCAGACCGTCGTCCTGCGGACTGTCGACCTGCACGGTGAGGACCTGGACCGCGCCGTAGCTCTGCGCGTACTCCTCAAGCACGGGGAGTTCGTCACGGCACGGCGGGCACCACGTCGCCCAGACGTTGATCAGTGTGACCTGGCCGCCGAGCATCTGTCCCACATCGACCTGACGACCGTCGGCCAGGCACGTCGCCTTCACCCCGGCGAGCTTGGACACCGGCTCACCCGCACCTTGCGGACAGGGCCGTAGATGGGCCTGGTTGCGCGCGTCAGCCAATGAGCCGGCGGACGAGGGTTCCGTGCCGCCGTTCGACGGTGACTGCGGCAGCAGCACGATGAGCGCGGCGAGCAGCACCCCGCCGACCGCCAGCGCCACCCACGCCGCTCTGGTCACTGCCCCGCGCCCGCTCCGTCGGGCTCGTCCGGTTCGTCGATCTTCAGCTGCTTTTTCACCAGTGCGAGCAGGTGCTCGCGTTCCGGCCCCTTGACCAGCTTCGCGGCCGCGTCGAACTCGGTCGGTCCAGCGCCGTACGCGGGGCAGTCCCGCGCCAGCAGGCACGCTCCGCACGCGGGCTTGCGGGCGTGGCAGACCCGTCGACCGTGGAAGATCACCCGGTGCGACAGCACCGTCCACTCCTTGCGCGGGATCAGCTCGCCGACGGCGAACTCGACCTTGACCGGATCCTCCGCGTCGGTCCACTTCCAGCGGTGCACCAGCCGGTTGAAGTGGGTGTCGACGGTGATCCCGGGCACCCCGAAGGCTTCGCCCAGCACCACGTTCGCCGTCTTGCGGCCGACACCCGGCAGCTTCACCAGGTCCTCGAGTTTGCTGGGCAGCTCGCCGCCGTGCCGCTCCACCAGCGCGGCGCCCAAGCCCATCAACGCGTTCGCTTTGTTGCGGAAGAACCCGGTCGGGCGGATGAGTTCCTCCAGCTCGGCGCGGTCGGCTCCGGCGTAGTCCGCGGCCGTCGGGTAGCGCCGGAACAGCTCCGGCGTGACCTGGTTGACGCGCTCGTCGGTGCACTGGGCGGACAGGATGACCGCGACCAGCAGGTCCAACGGTGTCCGGTAGTCCAGCTCGCAATGCGCGTTCGGAAATGCCTCCCCGAGGCAACGATTCATCCTCCGCGCGCGTCTCGTCAGTGCCAGCCGGCTTTCGGCGTCGAACTTGCGCGTCCTTCTGGGGGAACCCGATCGGGCGCCAGGGTGCGTGTTAGCTACGGAGGGCACCTGGATAGCCTACGGGCGAGGATCCCGTCGCACACGCAGGCGGGGTCTATGGCGCACCGGCAGCACGCACACCAGCGCTGCCAGGGCTCCACCCGCTGCGGGGCGCGGGAACAACCGCAAGCAGGCGCGACAACACGCCAAGGAGAGCCGGTTGCCGACCGGATTCCGAGGCAGTGAGCGAGGATTGTCCGATATGACTGTCTGGTTCGTGATCGCCGTACCGCTGGTCGTTCTCTTCTTCGCCCTGTTCATGGAACGGGTGGAGAGCAAGCTCGCCAACGTCACCGTGCGGGAGACGGACGTCGAGGAGTTCCTCGAGTCGGCGCAACCTCACGAGGTGAAAGCGCTTTACAAGCAGGGCATCGGCCGGGCTCTTGAGCTGTTCCGGCTGCGTCGTCTCGGCGGCCGCGCTGCGCGGGTCCGCGCCCGCCGTCAGTAGACACGCGCACCGCCGATGAACCCGGTGGGTTGGCGCACCCTCGCCACCCGTAGATAGGATCTGCACGGAGCGATCAGCGACACGGTCCATGAGCTGGGCAAATGTCGCGTGCGACAGGAGGCATGAGGTGGACGAGGTTCTTGCCCGGGCGGGCATCTTCCAAGGCGTCGAGCCGGCCGCCGCGGAGGCGCTGGCGCAGACGTTGGAGAGCGTGGAGTTCCCGCGCGGCCACGTCATCTTCCAAGAGGGTGAGCCCGGTGACAAGCTGTACATCATCCTGTCCGGGAAGGTGAAGATCGGCCGCAAGTCCGCCGACGGCAGGGAGAACCTGCTCGGCATCTTCGGGCCCGCGGACATGTTCGGCGAGTTGTCCATCTTCGACCCCGGTCCGCGTACCTCGACCGCCACCACGGTGACCGAGGTCCGGGCGGTGACCATGGACCGTCCCGCGCTGCGCCAGTGGATCTCCACTCGGCCGGAGATCGCCGAGCAGCTGCTGCGCGTGGTCGCCCGCCGCCTGCGCCGTACCAACAACATGGTGGCCGAGCTGATCTTCACCGACGTGCCGGGCCGCGTGGCCAAGGCGCTGCTGCAGCTCGCCCAGCGCTTCGGCTCGCAGGAAGCCGGCCTGCTGCGCGTGACGCACGACCTGACGCAGGAAGAGATCGCGCAGTACGTCGGCGCCTCCCGCGAGACCGTCAACAAGGCACTCGCCGACTTCGCACAGCGCGGCTGGCTGCGGCTGGAGGGCAAGAGCGTGCTGATCCTCGACCCCGAGCGGCTCGCCCGCCGCGCGCGGTGAGCTCGTCAGGAGCCGCCCCAAGACAGAGATGAAGGGCCGGGCGCCACCCCCGACGTGGCGCACCGGCCCTTCATCTTTGCGCGGCCCATCCCCCGACGTTCCGCGCTCCCCGCCCTCCGGTCATAGGCCCCGACCCGTGTTGCCGGAGGGAGTCTTCTGCAGTTGGTATACCCACAATCCCCGACCTGTACCCCACAATTCAAGGCCGTTCACCCTCAAGGACGTCGTTGCGGCCGAGATGTTGCGCCATATCGGCCAAATATCACTGACCGTTATCAAACCGAGATCCCGTGGTGCTGATCCCATTCGGCCCGACGGGCCGCCGCGGGTCGCCGTAGGCCGTTGACGGGCGGCGATGCCGGTCCGCCGCGTTGCGTTTGCAACCGTCGCCGACGCGAACAACATTCACGAGATTCGCCGGGCCGACGTTTCCCCGCCCCGTTGTTCGGCACCCGAGAAGGCGATCTTCCGGCCAGGGCATTGCTTATAAGACAGATGTACGGATTGCGTTTCCTCTGGGGTGTTCGTGGCGTTCACGCCGCGTGCCGCTCCTGGGTGAAACAGGCGCCCCTGGCGCCGGCGGCAAGTATCCCCACGATCCAAGCCGACACCAGGTCGGGGGCCAGCCGGCCGACCTGCGACCACAAGTCACCTCACCGGCCCGACCTCTGGCCGAGACCTGCCCGGTCGCACGGTGACGGAGCTAACCGGAAATCGACTGGTACTGCCGTACCAAAAAAGCTCATACTGGTCTGGTGACAGGTCATACTTCCCTCGCGTCGTACCGTGCCGCGCTGACCGCGCCAGGCATGCTCCGGCCGGTACTGTCGTCGCTGCTCGCCCGGCTGCCGGTGGCCATGGTCGGCTTCTCGGTGCTGTTGTACGTGCAGCGTGCGACCGGCTCGTTCGCCACCGCGGGGCTGGTCGGCGCCGGTTCGCTGATCGGTGTGGCCGTCGGATCGGTCCTGCAGGGCCGCATCATCGACCGGCTCGGACCCATGTGGCCGCTGCTCGTCGCAGCCGCCCTGTTCGGCATGGCCATCACCGGGCTGGTGCTGTCGGTGGAGAACGGCGCGCCGACCGTAACGATGATGGCGCTCGCCATACTGTCCGGGCTCAGTCAGCCGCAGGTCGCGTCGTCGTCCCGGTCGCTGTGGACCCGCGTCCTGCCGTCCGGCCCGCTCCGTGAGGCGGCCTACGCCTACGAAGCCATCTCCATGGAGGTCTTCTTCATCATCGGGCCCGGCTTCGCCGGCGTCATGATCGCCCTGCCGTGGCCGGGACTCGGAGTGGTCATCGGCGCGGCGATGATGGTCGTCGGATCGGTGATCTTCGCGCTCAGCCGGGTGGTGCGGGCCTGGGGGCCGACCACGAATCGTGAACGGCGCCGGTTGCTCGGCGCCCTGGTCAGCCCGGGTATGCGGACCGTGGTGATCGCCGCGGCCGGGTTCGGCATCGTGATCGGATTCGTCGAGGTCGCCGTCCCGGCGGCGGCCACCGCGGTCGGCCGGCCGACGCTGGGTGGCCTGCTGCTGTCGGTGTGGTCGCTGAGCTCGGTGTTGTTCGGCGTGGCCTACAGCCTGCGCCCGATCCCGCGCTCGATCGAGCTGCGGCTGCCGGTGCTGCTCGGCGCGTTCGCGATCTGCGTCGGCCTGGTCGCGCTGCCCACGTCGCTGGCGCCGGAGTCGATGCCGGCGCTCGGGTTGTCGATGATCCTGGCGGGCATCCTCATCACGCCACAGTCCACGACACACTCGTCGGTGATCGAGCTGGTGGCTCCGCGCGGCACCGCGACCGAAGCGTTCGGCTGGATCGTCACCGCGGTCACCCTCGGCCTGTCCGCGGGTCACTCCCTCAGCGGCCAGATCGTGGAGGCCTATGGCCCACCGTGGTCGTTCCTCGCCGCGCTGACCGTCGGCACCGTGCTGGCCACCGTGGTCTTCCTACGCCGGAAGACGATGTCAGCCACGCCGCCGGAGGTAGTCGAGCTGAGCCCGGACACTGGCCTCGGCCGGACCCCACAGAACGGGGTCGACATCGGCGTAGACCAGCTCGACGATCTGTCGCGCAGTGGCGTCCGGGCCTAGCTCGGCCAGCGCCGCGCGCACCTGGTCCAACCGCTGCTCGCGGTGCTCGCGGTACTCCTTGACGGTGACGAGCAGGTCCGGCAGCTCGGGCCCGTGGCCGGGGAGCCCGAGCGAGCCGGACGGCACGTCGGCGAGTTTGGCCAGCGTGTCGAGGTAGTCACCAAGGTCGTCCAGCACCGTGGTGCCGCTGCCCAGAACGGTGTCCCCGGTCAGCACGTGCGGCTGCTCGCCGTCGATGACGAAGCACACCGAGTCAGCGGTGTGCCCCGGCGTGTGCAGCACGGACAGTTCGAGCCCGCCTGCGCTGAGCCGCTCACCATCGGTCAGCGGCTCGGCGTCACGGCACAACGACGGTTCGAACGCCCGCACCGGCGCACCGACCTGCTCGGCGAACCAGGCGGCGCCCTCGGAGTGATCGCCGTGGTGGTGCGTCAACAGCACCAGCTCGACGTCACCGGCCACACCGAGCAGCGCGTTCAGGTGTTCGCGGTCGTCGTAGCCGGGGTCGACCACGATCCCGCCACCGTGCCCCTCGGCACGCAGCACCCAACTGTTGGTGCCGTCCAGCGTCATCGCGGACGGATTGTTCTCCAGCACCACGCCCGCGATCGGGCTGACCTGCCTGAGCTGCTCGTACGCCGGGTGCTTCACACTCGCTCCTCGCTAGTCGAACTCGACGCGGACACCCTCGTCGTCGGCCACCAGATTGGGCCTGACCCGGAAGACCTCCCGCTCGGCGGACAACGCATCGGCCACCGTGCGGTAGCTGCTCAGCTCGCGCAGCGTGTGCACGGTCGGCGGCAGCATCCGCGTCCGGCCTGCCTCGACGTCGGCCAGCGCACTGGCCGGCGTGCTCCAGGCAGCCGACTGGGCCTCCGAGGTCGCCCCGTCCGCCCGTTGCCCGGCAGGCATCTCGGCCAGGAAGAACCGGGTGTCGTAGCGCCTGGGCTCCTGCGGCGGCGTCACCCAGCTCGACCACGGCCGGAGCAGATCGGCACGCAGCACCAGCCCCTCGGCGTCGAGGAACTCGGCCAGGGACAGTTCCTTGGACACCAGGCGCTGCCGGACGTCGTGGTACTCCTCGGCGTCGTCGACCACGGTGTCCGCCGAGCGGCCGGCCAGCAGCACACCGCACTCTTCGAACGTCTCCCGCACCGCCGCGCACACCAACGCGCGCGCCAGCTCGGTCGAGCACCCGAACACGTCGGCCCAGTACTGCGGGCCCGGGCCGTTCCACGCCACCGTGGCATCCGCATCGCGCTGGTCGACCCCTCCGCCGGGGAACACCGTCATCCCGCCGGCGAACGCCATGGCGGAGACCCGCTGCTGCAGGAACACCTCCAGCCTGCCGTCGTGATCGCGCACCAGCATCACGGTGGCGGCGTCCTTCGGGGTCGCAGGCCGCTCGGGTGGCGAGAACTCGAAGCCGTCGGGCAACCGCATCGGCTCCACGTCAGGACACCTCGACGATGATCTCCACCTCGACCGGCACGTTCAGTGGCAGCTCGGCCACTCCCACCGCCGACCGGGCGTGCTGACCCGCTTCGCCGAAGATCTCCCCGAACAGTTCGGACGCGCCGTTGATCACGCCCGGCTGACCGCCGAAGCCCTCCGCGGACGCCACGAAACCGACGACCTTGACCACCCGCACGATCGCGTCGATGCCGACCAGCGAGTCCACCGCGGCCAGCGCGTTCAACGCACACGTGCGGGCCAGGTCCTTCGCCTGCTCCGGGCTGACGTCCGCACCGACCTTGCCGGTCGCGATCGGCTTGCCGTCGGCCAGCGGCACCTGACCGGAGGTGTAGACCAGTGACCCGGTCTGCACCGCGGGGAGGTAGGCGCCTGCCGGGGCGGGCACCGCGGGCAACGAGATCCCGAGTTCGTCCAGCTTCGCCTTCCAGCTCATGCCTTCTCCCGCTTGAGGTACGCCACGTGCTGCTCACCGGTCGGGGCAGGCACCACGGTCACCAGCTCCCAGCCGTCCTCACCCCACTGGTCGAGGATCTGCTTGGTGGCGTGGATCAGCAACGGAACAGTCGCGTACTCCCACTTCGTCGCGCTCAAGGCACACTCCTTTTCCTCTTCGTCTGGGGCAGCCTACGACCGTTGTAGCCGCGCTGTCCCGCCCAGGCGGAAGCGAGCCTGCCCACAGCAGCGGGGGTTGCGCCGCCACAACGATCACCGCACTCGTAGCCTTTCGGCCATGGAGACATGGCGCATCATCGCAACTGCGCTGTTCGCAGCGGCCCAGTTGGCGCTGGTGTTGTTCGTCATGGCCAATGTTCGCGAGCGCACCGACTCCGGCGGCAAGGCCGCCGCCGCGGGCGCCGTCGTGCTGGCCGCCTCGTTGATCGTCGGCGTGCTCATGGCCACGGTGCTGGCACCCTGGCTGGCCTGGTCATTCGTCGTCGTGGCCGGGGTCACGGTGACGGTCATGGTCCTGGCGTCCTGAGCACAGCTCACATAATCTCGTGCGGTGACCACCGGTTCCCCTGCTACCGTCGGCCCGCGCACGGCGGGCGTCTGGACACCCGAGTTGCGACGTGCGCGCCTGCACTTCGTCACCGGCAAGGGCGGCACCGGCAAGACCACCGTCGCCGCGGCGCTGGGGATCGCGCTGGCCGCGGGCGGCCGCAAGGTGCTGTTGGTCGAAGTGGAAGGCCGCCAGGGCATCGCGCAGCTGTTCGACACCGAACCGCTGCCCTACGGTGAGCGCCATCTGGTCTCCGCGCCTGACGGCGGTGAGCTGCGCGCGCTGCACATCGACGCCGAAGCCGCGCTGCTGGAGTACTTCCAGATGTTCTACAACCTCGGCTTCGCCGGCCGCACGCTGCGTCGCATGGGTGCCATCGAGTTCGCCACCACGCTGGCGCCCGGCCTGCGGGACGTGCTGCTCACTGGAAAGATCAAGGAGTGCGTCACCCGTACCGACAACGGCCGCTACGTCTACGACCACGTCGTGGTCGACGCCCCGCCGACCGGCCGGGTGGTGAAGTTCCTGGACGTCACCAGAGCGCTGACCGACGTCACGCGCAGCGGCCCGATCAAGAACCAGGCCGACGGCGTGGTGAAGCTGATGCACTCGGATCAGACCGTGGTGCACGTGGTGACGCTGCTGGAGGAAATGCCGATCCGCGAGACGCTGGAGGCGATCGACGAACTGCAGGCGGAGGACCTGCGCCCGGGCGCCGTGCTGATCAACCGGGTCCGTCCGCCACGGCTGCCCGACCGCTCGGTGGTCGCTGCCGCGGACGGCCGAGTCGACGCCTCGCGGGTCCGTGCCGGGCTCGTCGAAGCCGGGCTGGACATCTCCGACGAGGTCATCGAGGGCCTGGTCGCCGAGACGGTGGAGCACGCGATCCGGGTCGCCGCCGAGCGTTCGGCGGCCGAACAGCTCACCGCCGCGAACCAGCCGATGCTGCAACTGCCTGATCTCCCGGACGGGATCGACGTCGCCGCGCTGTACGAACTGGCCGAGCTGTTGGTCGAGAAGGGAGTTCGTTGATGGCCTCGCGCGGGGCGCTGCAGATCGACCGGCTCATCGACAACCCGAAGACCAAGGTCATCGTGTGCTGCGGGTCCGGCGGCGTCGGCAAGACCACCACGGCCGCCGCACTCGCGTTGCGGGCCGCCGAACGTGGCCGCACCACCGTGGTGCTGACCATCGACCCGGCGCGCAGGCTGGCCCAGTCGCTCGGCCTGGACGAACTGGACAACGTGCCGCGCAAGGTCGAGGTCGAAGGATTCGACCCGAAAGGTGAACTCTGGGCGATGATGCTCGACATGCGTCGCACGTTCGACGACATGATCATCGCCCACACCGACCCGCAGCGGGCGCAGGAGCTGCTGGCCAGCCCCTTCTACCAGACGATCTCCACGTCGTTCTCCGGCACACAGGAGTACATGGCGATGGAGAAGCTCGGCCAGCTGGTGGCCGACGCGGAGTGGGACCTGATCGTCGTCGACACCCCACCGTCCCGGTCGGCGCTGGACTTCCTGGACGCGCCGAAGCGACTGTCCAGCGCGCTGGACGGCCGGATGATCCGGTTGCTGACCGCACCGGCGCGAGCGGGTGGTTGGGGCATCCGAAAAGCCCTGACGGCCAGCCTGGCGCTCGGCATGAAAGCGGTGTCGACCGTCATCGGTGGCCAGCTGCTCACCGATGCGTCGGCGTTCATGCAGGCGTTCAACTCCACCGCGGGCGGATTCAAGGAGCGCGCGCAGAAGACCGCCGAGCTGCTGCGCTCGCCGGGTACCGCGTTCCTGGTCGTTGCCGCGCCCGAGCCGGACGCGTTGCGCGAGGCGTCGTTCTTCGTCGAGCGGCTTTCCTCGGAGTCGATGCCGCTGACCGGGCTGGTGGCCAACCGCACCCACCCGGTGCTCGCCGACCTGCCCGCGCCGCGCGCGCTGGCCGCGGCCGAGGCACTGGAAGCCAAGAAGTCCGCGCCCCTGGCCGCGGCCGTGTTACGGCTGCACGCCGACCGGGTCGCGCTGGACAAACGCGAACGCCGGCTGCTGCAGCGCTTCACCCGAGCTCATCCGGACGTTCCCATGGTCGGCGTGCCCGCGCTCCCCCGCGACGTGCACGACATCGCCGGCTTGCGCATCATCGGCGAGCGCCTGGCCGGCAACGGAAACGCCTGAGAAACAGCGAGGGCCTCAGCCCGCCCTGGCGGGCAGCTCCTCGTGGTGTTCCCGCCGGGCGGCGTCCAACAGGTCCGCCCAGGATTCCACCTCGGGACGGCGACGCAGCAGCGCCCGCCGCTCCCGTTCGGTCATTCCTCCCCACACGCCGAAGCTGATCCGGTTGTCCAGCGCTTCGGCAAGACATTCGGTACGCACCGGACACCCCATGCAGATCAGCTTGGCCCGGTTCTGCTCCGCCCCTCGAACGAACAAACCATCCGGATCGGTGTCACGGCACGCGGCGTGCACGCGCCAATCCGGTTGCGTGTTACTCATAAACCCCCAGCTCCCTCACTGGTCACGGTTCTCACACTCCACCCAAGGCACTCCCCAGTGCCAACGTGAGACGTTGACGGACTGTAGAGGTTTCTGGTTCCCCTTGGCGAGTCGGGTCCGGTCAAATCGTGACCAACAGGGGTGACTCTAGCGTGTGACGCCGGCCTTACGGGGGTAGCACGTAGCATCGAAACGTGCGTAGGACGGACGGAATCCTCAAGCTCCTCGGGCTGTGTCTGTTGGCCGGTGTGCTGGTGGCCGGCCTGTTGTTCCCGATCGTGGGCGGGGCAGGTGTGCTGTCCAACCAGGCCAGCGCCACGGTGGAGAACACCTCGACCGAGCTGGCCAACGAGGCTCCGCCGCTGGTCACCACGGTGACCGACCGGCACGGCAAGCCGATCGCCACGTGGTATCAGCAGTACCGCATCCCCACCGCCCCGGACGAGATCTCCGACGCCATGAAGTGGGCGTTGATCTCGATCGAGGACCGTCGCTTCTACGAGCACAAGGGTGTCGACTGGAAGGGCACCGTCCGCGCGGCCATCTCCAATACGTCGGGCGGCCAGACGCAGGGTGCGTCCACGCTGACGCAGCAGTACGTCAAGAACTATCTGATCAACGTCGTCTACTGGAACGACAACGACCCCAAGCACCGGATCGGCAGGCAGAAGGCGCAGGAGCAGTCGATCGCGCGCAAGCTCAAGGAAGCCCGCATCGCGATCAACCTCGAGTCGAAGATGACCAAGGAGGAGATCCTCACCGGGTATCTGAACGTGGTGGAGTTCTCCCGGCGGATCTTCGGCGTCGGCGCGGCGGCGAAGGCGTACTTCAACACCACCGCCAAGGAGCTGGATCCGGCGCAGGCCGCGCTGCTGGCAGGCATGGTGAACAACCCGGCGGCGCTGGACCCGTGGACCCACCCGGAGGCGGCCAAGAAGCGCCGCAACCTGGTGCTCGACCAGATGGTGCTGAACCGCAAGCTCGCCAAGGAGGATGCGGAGCGCTACAAGAAGCAGCCGCTCGGGGTGGTGCCGGGCGGGCCGAAGAAGCCGCCCGCCAACTGCGTGGGTGCCGGTGCCACCGACGGCTTCTTCTGCCAGTACGTCGAGGACTACCTGGTCAACGAGGTCGGATTGAGCCGCGACCAGCTTTACACCGGTGGCTACACGATCCGCACCACGTTGGACCGCAAGGCGAACCGGGCGGCGGCGAAGGCCACCGAGGAGCAGGTGCCGAAGGAGAACGACGACGTCGCGCTCACCCTGTCGCTGGTCAAGCCGGGCAAGAAGCGGCACGAGGTGGTGGCGCTGGCCGCGAACCGGGACTACGGCGGTGACAAGGAGAAGAACGAGACGTTCCTCGCCTTGCCCGCGGGCGTCTACAACACGCAGGGCGCGGGCTCGTCGTACAAGATCTTCACCGCGGCCGCGGCGATGCAGAAGGGTGTCGTCGGCATCCAGGACCGGATCCCGGCCCCTGGCCGCTACACGTCGAAGGTGTTCGGCGGCGGTAACCCGCGGTGTGGTCAGCGGCCGGACGGCGTGGTGCCGTACTGCGTGCAGAACTACGCAGGCACACCGGGCGGCAACCCGACGCTGCAGCAGGCGCTGGCGAACTCGCCGAACACCGCGTTCGTCATCCTGGAAGAGCGCACCGGCATGAAGCCGATCGTCGACATGGCCTACAAGCTGGGCATGCGTAAGACGATGAGCAGCAACATGCAGGGCAAGAAGCCCGACCCGTCGTCGGACGACCCACTGGTGGCCGAGGATCTGCGGCAGCACTTCGGACCGTCCAAGACCTCCCCGGGCAAGGGCTCGTTCACGCTGGGCCCGGCGCCGCTGAGCGGCCTCGAGTTGGCCAATGTCGGCGCGACCATCATGAGCGACGGCCGCTGGTGCCCGCCGACGCCGATCATGGAGATCCGGGACCGCAACGGCAAAAAGGTCCCGATCAAGGAGGCCAAGTGCGAACAGGTCATCTCCAAGGGCCTGGCGAACGCACTGGCGGAGGGGCTGAGCAAGGACCACGTCTCGGGCACCGCGGCGGGCGCGGCCAGGCAGGCGGGCTGGAACCGTCCGATGATCGGCAAGACCGGCACGGCGCAGGACCACAAGGCGTCGACGTTCGTGGGCGCCACGCCGTTCATGTCCGGCGCGGCGATGATCTTCCAACCGGACGGCAATGCGCAGCCGCTGTGCGTCGGCGGTCCGATGGGCGCGCACACGTGCAGCGAAGGCAACATGTTCGGTGGTGTGATCCCGGCCAGGACGTGGTTCAACGCGATGAAGCCGATCCACGAGGGACTGCCGAAGAAGGGCATCCCGAAGGCCCCCAAGAAGTACCTGCACGGCAACGGCTGACCGGCTCGGGACGTGATGCGGCGAACTAACGGCCCACGTCGCTGCCTGCGCCGACGTATCCTCGGTGCGTGGTGAACAGCAGGCTGCGAGCAGCAGTGGGAACCCTCGCCGCGGCAGGCGTCGCGGGCGTGACCTACGCATCCGCGATCGAGCGTCGGCTCTGGACGTTGCGTACCGCACAGCTGCCGGTGTTGCAGCCGGGATCTCGCCCGCTGCGCGTGCTGCACATCTCCGATCTGCACATGCTGCCCGGGCAGACGTCGAAGCAGCGCTGGGTGGCCTCGCTGGCTGCATTGGCTCCCGACTTGGTCGTCAACACCGGGGACAACCTCGCGCATCCCGCCGCCGTCCCCGCGGTCCTGCGCGCGTTCGGGCCGCTGTTGAACGTGCCGGGTGTTTTCGTCTTCGGCAGCAACGACTATTTCGCGCCGAAACCGAAGAACCCGGCCCGTTATCTGATGCCGCGCGGGCGCAAGAAGCTGATCCACGGTCCCGAGCTGCCGTGGCAGGACCTGCGCGCGGCGTTCATCGAGCACGGCTGGCACGACCTGACCCATCAGCGGGTGCCGCTGCAGGTGGCCGGCCAGTCGCTGTTCGCCGCGGGCGTGGACGACCCGCACCTGCAGTTCGACCGGTACAACGAGATCGCCGGGCGGGCGGACGCTTCGGCGGCCGTCCGGATCGGGCTGACGCACTCGCCGGAGCCCCGGATTCTGGACGCCTTCGCCTCGGACGGCTACGACTTGGTGCTGGCCGGCCACACGCACGGCGGGCAGTTGCGGGTGCCGGGCATCGGCGCGCTGGTCACCAATTGCGATCTCGACCGCTCCCGAGCCCGGGGCGCCAGCCGCTGGGGTGCGGACATGTGGTTGCACGTTTCCGCTGGTCTCGGCACTTCTCCGTATGCGCCGGTGCGGTTCGCCTGCCCGCCGGAGGCCAGCCTTTTGACGCTGGTTCCGCGGGACTGGAAGCACGATCGCACGCAGCGAGACTCCCGGTTGAAAGCGTGGCGAAGGGGTCAGCTAAACTCTGTCTCGGCCCGTTAGCCATCGGGGTGTGGCGCAGCTTGGTAGCGTGCCTCGTTCGGGTCGAGGAGGTCGTGGGTTCAAATCCCGCCACCCCGACGGTGCCTGATGAAGCGGCCTGCGAGTTCTCTCGCAGGCCGCTTCGTCGTTTCCGGCCCGCCCGTGCAACGATCTTCCCGTGCAGTATCCAACGCCTGAGGTCCCCGATCGGCTGTTCGACGACGACGCTGCGGAATCTCGCTGGCGTGCGCGGTTCACCGCGCCGCGGATGTCCGCCCCGGACTGGGCTCAGGACGCTCCGTCGGCCAACCTGTACGTCTCCAACGCCAGCGGCGTGTGGGAGGTGTACGCGTGGGACCGCGACCGCGACGAGCACCGCAAGGTGACCGACCGGCCGAACGGCACCATGCACGCCGACATCGCGCCGGACGGCTCGGCGATCTGGTGGTTCGACGACACCGACGGCGACGAGTTCGGCCGTTGGATGCGCCAGCCGTTCACCTCGGGACCTGGCGCGGCCGAGGTGGCAGTCGAGGACGTGCACGCGGGATATCCGGCGGGGCTGGTCATCGGACACCGGCTCGTGGGTGTCGGCGTCTCCACCGACGACGGCTCGAAGCTGTTCGTGCACGCGGACGGCCACACGCGCGCGGTGTACGAAAGCGAGCACGACGCCGGCATTTCGGCCCTTTCCCGGGACGAGAAGCTGCTGGCGATCTCGCATTCCGAGCACGGCGACTCGCGCCATCCCGCGTTGCGGGTGCTGGCGCTGGCGGACGACAGCACCGTCGGCGAGCTGTGGGACGGTCCGGGCCGTGGTCTGGAGGCGTTGGAGTTCTCACCGGTCGCGGGTGATCAGCGCCTGCTGGTGCAGCACGAACGCCGCGGACACGAAGAACTGCTGGTGTGGGACGTCCGCACCGACGAGCAGACCGAGCTGCGCATCGACCTGCCCGGCGAGATCACCGGGACCTGGTACCCGGACGGCCAGGCGCTGCTGATCCTGCAGCACCACCAGGCACGAAGCACCCTGCACACCTACCGACTCGACACCGGCGAGCTCACCCCGCTGCCGACCCCGGCAGGCGTCATCGGCAGCGCCGGCGTGCGGCCCGACGGCAGCATCGAGTACTCGTGGTCGTCGGCCGCCCATCCGTCGGTCGTCCGGCGCAGGCTGCCCGATGGCACCGACGACGTCCTGCTCACCCCGCCGGGGCCGCGAGCGCCCGGATCGGTGCCCGTGGTCGATGCGTTTGTCGAGGGCCCCGCTGGAACCATCCACGCCCTCGTCGCGCGACCCGAGGGCGCCACGGGGCCGCTGCCGACCGTCTTCGCCATTCACGGCGGGCCGCACGCCGCGGACACCGACCGGTTCTCGGCCTATCGCGCGGTGTGGGTCGACGCCGGGTTCGCCGTCGTCGAGGTCAACTACCGCGGCTCGGACGGCTACGGGTCGCAATGGCGGGACGCGATCGAGGGCCGCCCCGGGTTGACCGAGCTGGAGGACATCGCCGCGGTGCACGACTGGGCGGTGGCGAGCGGGCTGGCTGATCCGCAGCGTTGTGTCGTCAACGGCGCCTCCTGGGGCGGCTACCTGACGCTGCTGGCGCTCGGCGTGCAGCCGGAACGCTGGGCTGTCGGCATCGCGGGTGTTCCCGTCGCCGACTACGTGACGGCCTACGCCGACGAGATGGAGCCGCTGCGGGCCTTCGACCGGTCGTTGTTCGGCGGTTCCCCGGACGAGCTGCCCGAGCTGTACCGGGAGTGCTCGCCGATCACCTACGTCGACGCGGTCCGGGCGCCGGTGCTGGTGCTCGCCGGGGACAACGACCCGCGCTGCCCCATCCGGCAGATCGAGAACTACCTGGACAGACTGGCCGAGCGGAACGCGGACTTCGCCTTCTACCGCTACGACGCCGGGCACGGTTCGCTGGTGGTCGCCGAGGTGATCCGGCAGACGGCCATCGAGGTGTTCTTCGCGCTGCGCAAGCTCAATCTGCGTTGAACGTAGCGACCTGGCGCCCGATGAGCCGCAGCTTGTCGTAGACCCCGGTGTCGTTGCAGCCGCCGGTGTCGTCGAACTTCGTCTCGCGGGAATTGATCGCCAACCCGAGCGGGGTCGGCCAGCCGCGCAGCGCGTGCGTCGTCGTGCGCAGCTGGTTCAGCGTGCCGACCGCGGCTTGCCAGCCGGCCGCGACCGCGACCAGCCCGACGGCCCGCCCGGTGAGATACGGCCGTTCGTCGTCCCGCAGGTCTTCCAGGTAGTCGAGGGCGTTCTTGATCAGCCCGGACGGCCCGCCGTGGTACCCGGGCGAGCCCACGATCAGCCCGTCCGCCTGCCGGATCTCCTCGACCAGCCTGCGCGCGGCCTCGGTGCGATCGGCAATCGCCACGTCGTAGAAGGGCAACTGCAACTGCTCGCCCGCAATCAAGGTGGTGCTCGCTCCGGCTTCCTCGGCGCCGAGCAGGGCGACGCGCACCGCGTACTCGCTCTGCGACCCCGACCGCAGCGATCCGCCGATCCCGATCACCTTCATATCCGCACCCTACGACCTCCAGCGCACTCGAGGTCCAGTCGACGTGTCGTGGATTGCACCCAACACTGTTGCGACTCCTCTCGTGGCAAACTCCCGTCATCCGTCGTCTCCCGACAAGGAGGTCGCCCATGACGAGACTGGCCGCCCGGCTGCCGTTCGGCGTACAGGCCGCAGCCATGCGCGCAGTGTTCCGCCTCCCGCAGGCTTTCAAACGCCTACTGGCGGGCAAGCCGATCACCCTCGACGGCCAGACTCTCGCCCTCGACGCGCAGCTTCTGCTGCGCATGGGTGAGCTCAACGGCGTGAGCCTCAGCGCGCCGTCGGTGGAGCAGGCGCGCGCCGGAATGGAGATGAACATGCGGCTCATGCCGGGCCCCTCGCCGGATGTGCCGACCCGTGACCTGCAGATTCCCAGCTCGAACGGCCCGATTCCCACGCGCCTGTACAGCCCGCGCGACGTGCCGGAACCGGCCCCGCTGCTGGTGTTCTTCCACGGCGGCGGGTGGGTGATCGGCAGCGTGGAGTCACACGACTACGCCGCACGCTTCCTGGCCGAACAGGCCGGGGTCCGGGTGCTGTCAGTGGAGTACCGGCTGGCCCCGGAGCACCGCTTCCCGGCGGCGGTCGACGACGCGCTGGCGGCGTTCGACTACGCGCACAAGCACGCCGACGAGCTGGGTGTCGATCAGGCTCGGATCGCGGTCGGCGGGGACAGCGCAGGCGGCAACCTGGCCGCGGTCACGGCATTGGAGAGCACGCGGCGGGGTGGGCCTGCGCCGGCGTTCCAGCTGCTCGTCTACCCGGAGGTCGACTTCGTCAACCGGCGGCGGTCCCGGCGGCTGTTCGCCACCAAGTTCCTGCTGACCGATGCGGACATGAGGTGGTTCGAGGGGCACTATCTGGCTCCGAGCGACGACCGCAGCGATCCCCGGCTCTCGCCGCTGCTGGCGCCCGATCTGTCCGGGCTGCCGCCTGCCTACCTGGTCACCGCCGGCTTCGACCCGCTGCGGGACAACGGCGAGGCGTACGCGAAGGCGCTGCAGGAGGCAGGTGTGCCGGTGTCGTACCGCTGCCACCGGGACCTGATTCACGGGTTCATCAACTTCGTGCCGCTCGGCGGACGGTTCCGGGAAGCCACCTTGGAGATCGCTGCGGCGTTGCGTACCGGGCTCGCCTACGCGCGCTGAGGGGTTCGGGCCGCCCGGCGTGCCGGGCCAGTCACGGCACGCCGGTTCACCGGCCCCGGACACGACAGAACCCGGCGCTGGGGGCACCAGCGCCGGGTTCCTCCCCCATGGATGAGCTCGCCTCCCTGGCGACGCTGCCCCTGGGCTAGGGCAGCGGAGCAGGCGGGAGCTCCGGGACGTCCGGTGTCCCAGGCACTTCCGGCACCTCGGGAACATCCGGCACGCCCGGCACATCGGGCACGCCGGGCACCTCAGGCACCTCCGGGACCGGCACACCCCCGCCGAGCAGGCTGTCGATCAACCCGGACAGCGTGGCCAGCAGCGATTGCAGCAGGCCGTTCAACGTCACCAGCGGGTTGTCGACGCGTGCCGTGGTCAGCTTCGTCTGCAGTTCCCGGCTCAGATCGCGGGCCTTGCCGGCATCCGCGCGGACTTCGGCGGCTCGGTCGAACTGCTTGGCGGTGAGAATGGCTCCCATCGTCTTGTCGACCTTGCCGAGGACGCCTTCGACAGCCTCGACATCCTCGTTCTCCACCGCCTGCGCCAGGTCGTCGTGCAGCTTCTGCACTTCCGCGGCGGTGGACGTGGTGCTGCTGATTCCCTTGCCCCGGTCCTCGGGTGCTGCGGTGGCCATCCCGATGCCTCCGGCGGCCAGGGCCGCACAGGTGACGAGGACGGTGACCGCTCGGGTCACGGTGTGTTTCATGGTGCACTCCCTTGTCAGCCCCTCGGCGTCTTCGCGTCTCCATCCGTACTCCGTGACCGCGCCCCCCACTACCGAGGTCATCCCACCGGCTGACGCATGACCTGATCCGGTGCCTGCGTAGCGACACGCCAAGATCACCGCATCTTGTGAGCAACTCCGCCATCGGGATGGCCGGATTCGCAACTCTGCGCAGTTTTCCCGCGTCCGGCCACTCCCTGGAACACCTGACGTCACTCGGATTGGGTCAGTTGATCAGTCCCGGCCGATCGTGATCACCCAGCCGGGTTAGCGGCTCGCGCGGCACGGACGATGATCGTCTTCGGGGCGGCTTGAAGATCGTCTCGTTCCACCGGCCGGGCCGATGCTGCACGCAACCGACCGGCCGAGGATCGCGCAAGGGGCTCGCCAGGCGCCGACCCGAACATCGTCCGCCGCGGGGCCGCTCATTGGCCGGAGCCGCCCCTGCCCATCGGCGTGCAGCGCCTGGTGCCGTCCGCTCGTTCCGCCGCCAGCAGAGCGCCTGACTCGCGCACGCGACCTTCGGCAGACTGGAGCTTGTGACTTCAACCCCCACGATTGCAGACGTCGCCGCCGCGGCCGACCGCATCCGGCCCTACGTTCGCCGCACGCCGATCCTGTCGACGGAGGTGGACGGCAGGCCGGTGGTGTTCAAGCTCGAGCACTTGCAGCGGACCGGGTCGTTCAAACTGCGCGGCGCCACCAATGCCTTGCTCTGCCACCCGTTGCCGGAGCGCGTCGTCACGGCGTCCGGCGGCAATCACGGGCTCGCCGTCGCCACGGCGGCCGCCTCGGTGGGTGTGCCGGTCACGGTGCACACGCCGGACTTCGTCCCCGCGCAGAAGGCCGAGCGGATGGCCGCGGCAGGGGCCAAGCTGGTGCGGCACCCGGAGATGGCCGAGGTCTTCGCGGCCGCGCTCGAGGAAGGCAAAGAGCCGGGCGTCCGCTACGTGCATCCGTACGACGACCCGGACGTCGTCGCCGGTCAGGGCACCGTCACGGCGGAGATCGTCGCGGACGCGCCCGAGGTCGACTCGATCATCGTCGCGGTCGGCGGTGGCGGGCTCGCCTCCGGTGTGGCGCTGGCCGCGGACGGCAGGCACGTGGTGGCCGCCGAGCCGGAAGGCTGCTGTTGCTTCAACGCCGCGGTGCGGGCGGGCGAACCGGTCGACGCCCCGGTCGACTCGATCGCCGCGTCCGGGCTGGGCGCCAATCGCATCGGCACGATCGCGTTCGGGCTGCTGACCGAGGCCAAGGCGCAGTCCGTTCTGGTGTCCGAGGAGCAGATCGTGGCCGCCCGTGACCGGCTCTGGGAGGAGTTCCGACTCGCGGTCGAGCCCGCCGCCGCTGTCGCGTTCGCCGCGCTGCTGAGCGGAGAGGTGCCTGGCGAGCGCCCGTGCGTGATCCTTTGCGGGGCGAACACCGAGTGGTCCCCCAGCTGACGAGACAAGGCGGCCGCCGTCTCCCGGCGGCCGCCTTGTCTCGTCACGGCTTGCGGAGCACGCCGCCGTACTCGAAGAGCTCCTTGTTCTTCTCGCTGGCACCGACGAACGGATGCAACTCCGGTGGAACCGGGTTCAGATCCGCCTGAGCCGGGTCAGGGCGCCAGTCGTTGATGTTCACCAAACCCGGCTCGACCGGCTCGAGGCCCGCCATCAACGCGTCGACCTCGTCCGTCGTACGGATCTGCACCGGCATGCCTGCCTTGGCGGCGAACTGCTTGATCCACTCCTTCTTCTCCGGGTCGGCCACCACCATGTGCGACAGCACGACGTAGCTGCCGGACGGAGCGGCCTCGTCGACGATGTGGCGCAGCGCGTGCTTGGCGCCCTTGCCGACCTCGTCCTGATCCCGCAGGAAGTGCGCGACGGAGAGGAACAGCGTCGCCACCGGCTTGGAGAAGTCGATCAAACGCTTGGTGTCCGGATGCTCCAACACGGCATTCGGGTCGCGGAAGTCCGCGGTGATCACCGTGGTGCTCTCGTTCTCGGCCAGCAGGGCCTGGCCGTGCGAGAGCACGATCGGATCGATGTCGACGTAGACGACCCGCGCGTTCGGGTTGAACCGCTGCGCGACCTGGTGCACGTTGCTGTTGGTCGGCAGCCCGCAACCCATGTCGATGAACTGCTCGATGCCCGCCTCTTCCACCAGGTAGCGCACGGCCCGGTAGAGGAACTGACGGTTCTGGCGCGCGCTGTCCAGGACCTGCGGGAATTTCTTCAGCCCTTCGAGGATGAACTGGCGATCGACTTCGTAGTTCTGCTTGCCACCCAGCAACCAGTCGTACGCTCGGGCGGCCGTCGGCCTGTCGAGAGGGATCGATACGTCGACCTGCTCGTCCGTTGTCATTGCGCTGTCGTCCACCTTTCCCCGGTCAATACCGAGAAAAACATTAGCGCACCCCACCGGGGCCGGATCCAGAGCGATTCGCCGCCCATCGACCGAACGAGAAATCGAGGAAACGAATCCGGCTACAACTCGGTGAACGGCGCCGCGTAGGCGAATTCGCCCTGCACGTCGTCGGTGTAGGCGGCCAGCGGCCGGGCTTGGAACGCCTCCCGCCACGAAGGATCCGGTGGCACGATGCCGAGCTCGGCGGCGGGGCGGAATCCGAATCGTGGGTAATAGCCGGGATGCCCGAGCAAGACCACCACCGGAAAGTCCAGCGCATCGGCGGCGGCCAGCACCGCGTGCATCAGCGCGCTGCCCACGCCCTGCCGCTGCCTGCCGGGCAGCACCCCGAGCGGCCCGAGCCCCAGCGCGGGCCGTCCTGCCACCGACGCACGCGTGCACACGACATGCCCGATCAGCTGGTCGTTCCCGGGCTCGCAGGCGACGAGCGACAAGGCAGGTACCCAGGCATCACTGGCACGCAATGCGTCGACCAAGCCGACCTCGACGGGCACCTGCCCTTCGTCCGGAGCGGGGAAGGCGGCCGTGTGCACGGCTCGAATGCCTTCGATGTCGGCGGGCTCTTCGCGACGAACGATCACCGCGCCACTCTCGCCCCGACCGAACGGCCCGGGCAACCGAATATCCGCACACGACAAAGGCGGTGAGCGATCCGCTCACCGCCTTTCGCCGTCGTCAGGGCTTACGCAGAACCCCGCCGTACTCGTACAGGACGTTGTTCATCCGCGCCACGCCCTCGAACGGCCGCAGCTCCTCGGGAACCGGGTCCAGCGGCGGCTGGTTCGGGTCCGGCCGCCACTCCTCGATGTCCACCAGACCGGGATCGACCGGCTCCAGCCCCTCGAGCAGTTCGTGGACCTCTTCGCGCGAGCGCAGCTGCAGCGGGATGCCGTCGTCGTTGACCTTCTTGGTCAGTTTCGCGTTCTTCTCCGGGTCGTCGAGGACGACGTGCGAGAACGCCAGGTAGCTGCCGGACACCGCCTTCTCGTCGATGATGTGCCGGATGGCGTACCGGACGCTGCCGCCCGATTGGTCGTCCCGGAGGAACTGGGCGACGGACAGGTACAACACCGCGACCGGCTTGGAGAAGTCGATCAGGCGTTTGGTGTCCGGGTGATCGAGCACCGCCTGCTGGTCGCGGAAGTCCGCGGTGATCACCGTGGTGTTGTCGTTGTCGGCGAGCAGGGCCCTGCCGTGGGCGAGCACGATCGGGTCGATGTCGACGTAGACGACCCGCGCGTTCGGGTTGAACCGCTGCGCGACCTGGTGCACGTTGTTGTTGGTCGGCAGCCCGCAGCCCATGTCGATGAACTGCTCGATGCCCGCCTCTTCCACCAGGTAGCGCACGGCGCGGTAGAGGAACAGCCGGTTCCCCCTGGCGATGTCCATGATCTCCGGCAGGATCTGCAGCGTCCCCAACGCCAGCTCACGGTCGACGGCGAAGTTGTCCTTGCCGCCGAGCAGCCAGCCGTAGGCACGGGCCGACGTCGGCTTGTCCAGGGGAATCTCTACGTTGACCTGCTCGTCCGCTGCCATGGGGCTTCTCGTCCACCTTTCGCCCGACTGCTACCGAGAGTCGACTTTAGCGCATGGAAAACAACTCGAGTTCCGGCGGAGGGAATCGGCCGCCGCCATTCTTGATGCAATTACATCTGCACGTGCATTTTCTGCGGAGGTGGCGAAAACCCGACTGCCGTGACAAAACACCCGGGGTCGCGGAAACAGGCGCAATCACCGCGAAAGGCATCTGCGCGGAAATGGCGCCCGGGAAAATTCCGTCGATCGGCCGCGCGCGGACACATTCCGTGCCCAAGACCGGGCAAAGGCTCATCCCATCGGACGAGCAGTCCTCCCGCGCCCGGACGCGCTCCGGGTACGGACGGGATCGAGCTCAGCCGACCAACCAGGTACGGACGGGATCCGGCTCAGCCGACCAGCAGCTCCGCGATCTGCACGGCGTTCAGCGCGGCGCCCTTGCGCAGGTTGTCGGCCGCGACGAACAGCGCGAGCCCCCGGCCGCCTTCGACACCGGCGTCCGACCTGATCCGGCCGACGTAGCTGGGGTCCTGCCCGGCGGCTTCCAACGGCGTGGGAATGTCGCTCAGCTGCACACCGGGCGCATCGGCCAGCAACTCCGTGGCCCGCTCGGGCGACAACGGCCGCTCGAACTCGGCGTTGATCGACAGCGCGTGGCCGGTGAACACCGGAACCCGCACGCACGTGCCGGACACCCGCAGCTCGGGGATGCCGAGAATCTTGCGGCTCTCGTTCCGGAGCTTCTGCTCCTCGTCGGTCTCGCCCGACCCGTCGTCGACGAGCGACCCGGCCATCGGCAACGCGTTGAACGCGATGGTTCGCGCGTACTTCTTCGGCTCGGGCAGCTGCAGCGCCGAACCGTCGTGCGTCAGCTCGGAGGCGCGCGACCCAGCGGCGGCGAGCTGAGTGGCCAGCTCCTCGACGCCGGCCAGCCCGCTACCGGAAACCGCCTGGTAGGTCGAGGCCACCATGCGCACCAGCGAAGCCTCGTCGTGCAGCGGCTTGAGCACCGGCATCGCGGCCATCGTGGTGCAGTTCGGGTTGGCGATGATGCCCTTGCGGGCGTCCCGCACGGCTTCCGGGTTCACCTCGCTGACGACCAGCGGGACCTCCGGGTCCAACCGCCACGCCGACGAGTTGTCGATCACCGTGGCGCCCGCCTCGGCGAACTTCGGCGCGTACGCCTTCGACGTCGATCCGCCCGCGGAGAACAGCACCACGTCCAGACCCGTCGGATCCGCGGTCGCGGTGTCCTCGACGACGATCTCGGCGCCCTTCCACGGCAGCTTCGAGCCCGCCGACCGGGACGAGGCGAAGAAGCGGATCTCGTCGACCGGGAAATTCCGCTCGTCCAGCAGTTTGCGCATGACGCCGCCGACCTGGCCGGTGGCACCCACGATTCCGACGCGCATCAGCGACCACTCCCCGCGTACACGATGGCCGGCTCGTCGCCACCGAGGTCGAACGCCTCGTGCACGGCGAGCACGGCTGCCTCGACATCGGTGTCCCTGATCAGCACCGAGATCCGGATCTCCGAGGTGTTGATCATCTCGATGTTGATACCCGCGTTGGCGATCGCCTCGCAGAACGTCGCGGTGACGCCCGGGTGCGAGCGCATGCCGGCGCCGACCAGCGACACCTTGCCGACATGGTCGTCGTACAGCACGGCGTCGAAGCCGACGTCGTCCTTGATGCGCTCCAGCGCGGCGACCGCGGACGGCCCGTTGTCCTTGGACAAGGTGAAGGTGATGTCGGTGACGCCGGAGGAGGTCCGCGAGACGTTCTGCAGCACCATGTCGATGTCGATGTTGGCGTCGGCGACCGCGCGGAAGATGCGGGCGGCCGCGCCCTTGTAGTCCGGCACGTCCGTGACGGTGATCTTGGCTTCGGACGTGTCGTGCGAAACGCCGGTGATCAGCGCCTGTTCCACGGGAATCTCCTCGATCGAGCCGACCACCAACGTGCCCGGCTTGGTGCTGTAGGACGAGCGGACGCGCAGCGGCACGCCGTAGCGGCGGGCGTACTCCACCGAGCGCAGATGCAGGATCTTCGACCCGGTGGCCGCCAGCTCCAGCATCTCCTCGTAGGGGACGGTGTCCAGCTTCCGCGCGTTCGGCACGATCCGCGGGTCGGCGGTGTAGACGCCGTCCACGTCGGAGTAGATCTCGCACTCGTCGGCGTCCAGCGCGGCGGCCAGCGCCACGGCCGTCATGTCCGAACCACCACGGCCGAGCGTGGTGACGTCCTTGGTGTCCTTGGAAACGCCCTGGAAGCCCGCGACGAGTGCGATGTAGCCCTGCTCGAGCGCCTCGGTGACCCGCTTCGGCGAGACCTCCAGGATGCGCGCGTTGCCGTGCGCGGCGGTGGTGGCGATCCCGGCCTGGGAGCCGGTGAACGACCACGCTTCCGCGCCGAGCCTGCTGATCGCCATCGCGACCAGCGCGTTCGAGATGCGCTCACCCGCGGTGAGCAGCATGTCCATCTCCCGGTCCGGCGGATCCGGGTTGATCTGCGCCGCCAGGTCGAGCAGCTCGTCGGTGGTGTCACCCATCGCGGAGCAGACCACCACGACGGAATTCCCCGCCTGCTTGGTCTCGACGATCCGCTCGGCGACCTTGGTGATGCGTTCAGCGCTTTCCAGCGACGATCCGCCGTACTTCTGGACCACCAGCGCCACGCGCCCGAACCTCCTCGCGGTAGCGCTCGTCCCACTTGCCGGGCGAACGCCGCCGTCTGTGTTTGCGCTCAGCCTACCGGGCGGAAGGGCGCTGACAACGCCTGCTTGTGGCACTAACCACTACTCTCGGACACGACACGAGCGGGAGGGCAGGCGAGCGTGACCGATGTGGCGACGCGCGCAGCCGGACCGGCCGACGCGCCGCGGCTGAGCCACCGGCAGACGCCTCGCACCCTGCTGCTCTGGGCCGCTCCGGCGCTGGTCTACCTCGGCGTTCGGCAACTCGGCGTGCTGGTGCTGATGATGATGGCCGACCGGCACGGCACCACGGCGGCGCGCGAGCTCACCGCATGGGACGGGCAGTGGTTTCTCGGCATCGCCGCGGGCGGATACCGAAACGCGCCTGCCGAGCTGGTTGACGCGCATGGCCGACGGACCGACGAGACCCCGCTCGCCTTCTTCCCCGGCTATCCCAAGGTCGTCGGCGCCCTCGCGGACCTGCTCGGCCTGCCCTACCACGTCGCCGCGTTCACCGTCACGCTGCTCTGCGGCGTCATCTGCTCCTACGGCATCTACCGCATCGGCGTGCTGGTCAAGGGCGGCTCCCGTCGCGTCGGGCTGATCCTGGTCGCGCTGTTCGCCGCCTCGCCGATGGGCGTGGTGCTGTCCATGACCTATTCCGAGGCGATGTTCTGCGCCTGCGCGAGCTGGGTCCTGGTTTTCCTCATGCGCAGGCAGTGGCTGGCCGCGGGCTTCCTCTGCGCCATTGCCGGATTGGTGCGCATCACCGCCGTCGCGTTGGTGCTGGCCGTCGCGGTCACGGCCGTCGTCTTCCTGCTGCGCGACCGCGCCGCCCGCAACACCGAACGCCTGGCGGCGACCGCGTCCGTGCTGCTCGCACCACTCGGGCTGTTCGGCTTTCTGTGGTGGGCGGGCGCCCGCATCAGCCCTGGCCAGGACGTCGTCAGGCAAATCCTTTCGTGGAACGAACTTCAGGCCGACGGCTGGGGCTCGTCGTTCGACGGCGGCGTGTCCACCGCGCAGTACACCGTGCATGCGCTGGCCACGGCACAGTCGGCTTACGACATCGGCACGGTTCTCGTATTGCTGGCCGCACTGGTGCTCGCCGTGGTGTGCTGTACCCAACACCGGTTGTCGTTGCCCTTGTTGATCTACGGTCTGGCCGTGGTCGGTATGGTCGTCGGGTCCGCAGGCTTGATGAATTCCAAAGCGCGGTTGCTGATCCCGGCGTTCACGCTGCTGATCCCGGTCGCGGTGGGACTTGCCCGCCGACGTCCGTCGACCGCACTGCTCGTGCTCGCCGCGGCCGCGCTGGCCAGTGGATGGTTCGGAGCACACGCACTGTTGGTGTGGGAGTACGCGATATGACCGAGAAGGTTGCCGAGAGCAGTGTCGAGTTGCACGAGCTGATCGCCCGCCGGTGGAGTCCGCGGGCCTTCGACCCGGACGAGAAGATCAGCGACAAGCAGCTGCGCGCGTTGCTGGAGGCCGCTCGCTGGGCGCCGTCGTACGGCAACACGCAGCCCGCACGCTTCTTGGTCGGTCCCCGCGGCTCGCAGACGTTCGACCGCATTCTCGGGGTGCTGACCGAAGCCAATCAGGCGTGGGCCCACCGGGTCAGCGTCCTTTTCCTCGGCCTGGCCGTCACACGCAACGAGAAGGGCGAGCTGCCGTACGCGACCTACGGCGTGGCGCTGGCCGCGCAGAATCTGGTGCTGCAGGCCGTCGCGGAAGGGCTGGCCGGCCACCAGATGGCCGGCTTCGACCCGCAGGCCGCTCGCCGTGAGTTCTCTCTGCCGGACGACGTCGAGCCCGTGGTCGCGATCGCCGTCGGCAAGCCGGTGGACGCGGACATCCTCGGCCACGAGGCGCTCATCGATCGTGAACGGGCACCACGCAGGCGACTGCCGCTGAGCGAGATCGCGCTGAGCGACTGGAACGTGCCCGCGTTCTAGTCGCGGACCGCGCCGACCCGGCGGATGATCTTGGACCCGACGCTGGAGATGATCAGCCACAAGATGGCGGCGATGCCGTAGTTGATCAGCACCCGCAGTTTCGCGTCGTCCGGGGTGAACAGGTCACCGACCCCGAGCGTGAGCCGGTCGGCCCAGCCGTCGACGAACTGCACGATGCCGTTGGACGGGTTGGCCTCGGCCACCACGAACACCACGTGCAGCACCAGGATCAGCGCGAAGATCAGGCATACCCAGCGCACCACACCAGCGAGCAGGCCGATGAAGCGGTCCTTGATCTCGCCCCAGTCGACGTCGCGCTTGACGGCGGTCTTCTCCTCCGCCGCCTTGTCGGTGTGCTCGCTCATGGCCGGAAGTTTGACACGTTCGGCTGGTCTATGCCACGGGTCACGGCGTCGGTTTTACCACTTTGGACGATCGATTTCCGGTTTGACCGGCTCGCCTGGCCTACCGGACGGTAACGATGCGGGCACGGCCCACCGCCCGGGGTGGGTTTTTCACCGAACCGCGACGCGCGCTATGGTGGCTCTCGTGGCGCGTGCGCTCCTGCTTCGCTGCCGCGACGGGGCCTGATCCAGACCGGCTCCTCGTCGCGGAGTTTCGCCATGCCGCCGGTCGTCGGCCATCAAGCAGGAGATTCCCCATCATGAGCAGTTCTTCGCGTTCTGACGCGCACCCCACGATTCGCACCCCCGACCAACCGGTACCCGCCGACCAGCCGCACTGGAATCCGCAACGCGGCAGCTCGATGCCGTACCACCGCTACCGGCCGTGGTACCGGCTGGTGGAGGACATCCAGCTGCCCGACCGCACCTGGCCGGACAAGCGCATCACGCGCGCGCCGCTGTGGTGCGCGGTCGACCTGCGGGACGGCAACCAGGCGCTCATCGACCCGATGTCGCCCGCGCGCAAGCGGAAGTTCTTCGAGCTGCTGGTGCGCATGGGCTACAAGGAGATCGAGGTCGGGTTCCCGGCGGCCAGCCAGACCGACTTCGACTTCGTGCGGCAGATCATCGAGGAAGACCTGGCGCCGGACGACGTCCGCATCCAGGTGCTGACCCAATGTCGTCCCGAGCTGATCGATCGCACGTTCCAGGCGCTGGAGGGCGCCAAGAAGGCGATCGTGCACATCTACAACTCGACGTCGATCCTGCAGCGCCGGGTGGTGTTCCGGGAGGAGAAGACCGGCATCACCAAGATCGCCACGCAGGCGGCCGAGTACGTGCTGGAGCTGGCGGGCAAGTACCCGGACACCGACTGGCGCTTCCAGTACTCGCCGGAGTCCTACACCGGCACCGAGCTGTCGTACGCCGCCGAGATCTGCAACGCGGTGACCGAGATCTGGCAGCCGACGCCGGAGAACCCGGTGATCGTGAACCTGCCCGCGACGGTCGAGATGGCCACGCCCAACGTGTACGCCGACTCCATCGAGTGGATGAACCGCAACCTGGAGCGGCGCGACTCGATCATCCTGTCGCTGCACCCGCACAACGACCGCGGCACCGGCATCGCGGCGGCCGAGCTCGGCTACCAAGCGGGCGCGGACCGGATCGAGGGCTGTCTGTTCGGCAACGGTGAGCGCACCGGCAACGTCGACCTGGTCGCGCTGGGCATGAACCTGTTCTCGCAGGGCATCGACCCGCAGATCGACTTCTCCGACATCGACGCGATCAAGCGCACCGTCGAGTACTGCAACCAGCTGCCGGTGCACGAGCGCACCCCGTGGGGCGGGGACCTGGTGTTCACCGCGTTCAGCGGCTCGCACCAGGACGCGATCAACAAGGGCTTCGACGCGCTCAAGGACGCGGCGGACAAGGCCGGTGTCCCGGTCGACGAGCACCCGTGGGAGGTGCCGTACCTGCCGATCGACCCGAAGGACGTCGGCCGCACGTACGAGGCGGTCATCCGGGTCAACTCGCAGTCCGGCAAGGGCGGCGTCGCCTACATCATGAAGACCGAGCACCATCTCGACCTGCCGCGCCGCCTGCAGATCGAGTTCTCGCAGGTGATCCAGCAGCACACCGACAGCGAGGGCGGCGAGGTCGACCCGGACACCATGTGGTCGGTCTTCAGCGACGAGTACCTCACGTCCACCACGCCGCTGGAGCTGGTCACCTCGCACGTGACGGACAACGGCGGCGGCGAGTACTCGATCGAGGCGACCGTGCGGGTCGAGGGCGACGAGGAGCAGATCACCGGCACCGGCAACGGTCCGATCGCGGCGTTCTTCGACGCGCTGGCCACCATCGGGTTCGACGTGCGCCTTCTTGATTACTCCGAGCACGCCATGACGGCAGGCGACGACGCCCGCGCCGCCTGCTACATCGAGTGCGCGATCGAGGAAAAGATCTACTGGGGCGTGGGCATCGACCCGTCGATCGTCAACGCTTCGCTGCGTGCCGTGGTGTCGGCCATCAACCGCGCCAACCGCTGACGTCGGCGCTGGGCCCGCGGTGACCCCGCGTCCCGCGGGCCCAGCTCCCCCTTGCACGCCCGGACGGACGGCACACCGGCCCCGAATTCCGATGGCTGTTCAGTCCGGTCCGCCTTGCGCGTGCCGGTCAGGGAATGAGCAGCACCTTGCCGACCGTGGCGCGTGACTCCAATGCCCGGTGCGCCTCGGCGGCCTCGCGCAACGCGAACTTCGCGCTGACACCCGGCTTGAGGTCCCCTTCCGCCGCGGCCGCCAGCGCACGCGACTCCAGCTCCCGCATGCTGGTGCGGTCTCGCACGACCCGTCGGTCGATCCCGGGCAGGACCGCGATCCCCCGGCCGAAGACGTCCATGCTGTCGAACTGGACCGGCTCGCCCGCAGACCAGCCGAACACCACCATTCGTCCGCCGTCGCCGAGCAGCTCGAGGGCTCCGGTGCCGTACTTTCCGCCGACTCCGTCGAACACGATGGTCGGAGTGCGATGCCCGAGCTGCGCGCGCAACCGATCGGTCCAGCCGTTCTCGTTGTAGTCGAGCGCAATGTCCGCGCCGAGTTCGTCCACCAGCTTCACCTTGGCCGCGCCGCCGGCGAGCCCGACCGTGGTGGCTCCGGCGTTGCGCGCCGCCTGCACCAGCAGCATGCCGATCCCACCACCGGCGCCGGTGATCACCGCGACGTCGTCGCTGGTCAGCTGGGCCGTGTCGAGGATCGCCGTGGCCGTGCGGCCGGTTCCGATCATCGCCACCGCGACGTCGTCGGAAACCGTGGGCGGAAGCTCGTGGACCGACTCCACGCTGACCACTGCGCGCTCCGCGTACCCGCCGGATGCGAAACCGAGGTGCGCCACGACCCGCTTGCCCAGCCAGTCGTCGGCGACACCGTCACCGACCTCGTCGATCACGCCGGCGACCTCGCGGCCGGGTGTCATCGGCAGCTCCGGACGCGGTGGCGGCCCCTCACCGCGCCGGATGGCGGTGTCGATCAAGTGGACCCCAGCGGTGGACACGGCGATGCGCACCTGCCCCTGGGCCGGGTGCGGATCGGCCACCTCTTCGTAGCGCAACGTCTCGGGTGCGCCGAACTCGTACTGTCGGATCGCGTGCATGCGACCACGCTAAAACTTCGAGTTAACTCGAGGTCAAGGACGATCAGCGAGGATCTTGGACGGCCGAGGCCACTTCCGCGTGCAGCAGCTCCACCAGGCGCCGCACCGCGGGCCGGGCGCGAGAACTCGGACGCAGCACGGCGTCGACATGCCTGGCCGCTCGGGTTCCGGCCAGCGGTTTGCGCAGCAGCCGTTTCCCACGGCGGGTGTCGACGGTGTACCTGGGCAGGAGCGCCACGCCGTGCCCGGCGGCGACCAGCACCTCGGTGATCCGGAAGTCGTTGATCCGGTGGACGATATTGGCGCGGACGCCGGTGCGCACCGCGAGTGAGCGCAGCACGTCGTCGACCGGGAATCCCACATCGACCGAGATCCAGCGCTCGTGGGCGAGGTCGCTCAGTTCGACTTTCCGCTGCTTCGCCAACCGATGCCCCGGCGGCAGCACCACGTCCAACGGCTCGCGGAGCAGCGGCTCGACGTCCATCCGGTCGGCGGGCCACGGTTCGGCGTGCTCGTCGCGGTGGGTCACCACGACGTCGAAGTCGGCCAGCAAGCCGGGGACCTCCGCCGGGGTCATGTCGATGTCGCGCACCTCCAGGTCCAGACCCTCGACCTCGGCGACCCGGTGCAGCAGGCCTGGCAGCAGCAACAACGCTGCGGACGGGAAGATCGCCAGCCGCACTCGGCCGCGTGGGCGCGCCCGGTAGGTCTCCAGCTCGGCTTCCGCTCGGGCGACCGCGCCGAGCACCTCGTCGGCCCGCACGACGAGCGCGCGCCCGGCGTCGGTCAGCCGCAAGCCGCGACCGTGTGGCTCGGTCAGCGGTACCCCGACTTCTGCCTGCAACGCCTTGAGCTGCTGAGACACCGCGGACGGCGTGCAGTGCAGCGCGGCAGCCGCGGCCGCGACGCTGCCGCGGTCGGCGAACTCCCGCAAAGCTCGCAGCCGCGCAATGTCCATGACGAGCTCGTCGCGGGCGCGGTCGTCATCACCGGCGTCCTGCTCGGGTCGCTCCCCGGCCGCAAGAAGGTACAGACGCCGACTGTCGATGCCGAGGCCCTCGAGCCCGCGCCGCAGCGGTGAGTCACAAATGGCGTCAACCAGCTCGTCCTGTATAGCCGTAGACGGTCATTGAGCATCCGCTTGCTCGATGCGAGGGGCCGCCGACAGGTCTTCGGCATAGCTGACAACGGCATCGCCGAGGCGCTGGACGTACCGGCCGTAAGCCTGAAGCACACCTGCAGAAGGTAAAGGTCCGGTTTTCAGCTGACCAACCAGCGCGTTGAGCGTGGACACCAGGCCCGGATTGACCGCTGCGACCTGGGCGAACAGCTGAGGGTCATAGTTAATCACGGTTGATGCAGCCCTCGCTCCACGTACGGGAGGCCAACACCTTCGTCCATCACGACGACATCTCGCCGCAGCGCCTTCTCGTCCGACCGTACGTCAGCACTTTCAATGCAAATTGACTCTGCGTAGGCATCCGTGGCGATGATCGCTGCCCCGAAGGGGCGAATACAGGGTCCCGAGTTCCATGTCATGCCCACATCGTGTGCTGACGCAACTACTCTGAGACAGGGAACTGACCTGCATAAATCGCGGGCTGAAGATCGTTGTCTGCTCGACACAACCACAGCGAAGGTGCAGTGACAGCTCAGGTGGGGAGGCTGAGAGTCAGGTGAACATGCAATGAAAGGTGTCGGCACAGGCCTGTTTGCGAACGAGATGCGGCGGGCGCGTGAGAATGCAGGCCTGACGCAAGAGCAGCTTGCTGAGTCCGTTGCGTTCTCGATCAGCACGGTCACGAAGGTCGAGGCCGGGCATATGCAGCCGAGCCAGCAGTTCGCGGAAGCTGTCGACCGCGCTCTGCAGACCGATGGGCTGCTCAGCCGAATCAGGAAAGGACTGCTGGAGCAGAACGCGGTTCCGCCATGGTTCCAGCCTTGGTCAGAGATCGAGGAGCAGGCGACCGAGCTCCGCCTGTTCGAACCTCTGGTCGTGCCGGGATTGCTGCAGACCGAGAGATATGCCAGCGCAATCCTCGAGGGGGACGAGACTCGCCTTGCCGCCCGTCTGGGACGGCAGAAGATCCTTGACGGGCCGTCGGCGGTTTCGCTGGTGGCGATCGTGGCCGAGCAGGTGCTCCGGAGACGAGTCGGGGACAACGCGACAATGGTCGAGCAACTTCATGCCCTTGCCGAATCTCCGGCCAGGGTTCAGGTATTGCCCGTCGATGCGGACACGCACCACGGCATCGACGGCAGTTTCGCGCTGGCTGAGGTCGCCGGTAGGGTGATCGCGTACGCGGAAACTCCCATATGTGGCTTCGTCATGGAAGACGACGAGGCAGTGTTCAAGCTGAATCGTCACTGGGATGTCATACGGGGAGAGGCGCTACCGCAAAGACAGTCCAAGCAGCTGATATTGGAAGTGGCGGACGAATGGCAGAGCAGCTGACGTGGCGCAAATCGTCGTTTTCTGGCACTCAAGGTGGCAACTGCGTCGAAGTAGCCTACGGCTCCGACCGTGACACCGTCTTCGTGCGTGACTCGAAGAACCCCGACGGCGGCATGCTCCGCTTCACCAAAGCGGAGTGGGACGCATTCAAGCAGGGCGTGAAGAACGACGAGTTCTGACCAGACGTGCAAAGCCCCGGCTCGCTTCACCGCGAGCCGGGGCTTTGGCTTGTCAAGGCCGCGCCGCAGCGCTGAGCCTCACACCACGTCGGTGACGCTGACCGGGGAATCCGGCACCTCGCGCGGACCGCCGCTGGTGTCGATGAGCTCCGGGGTCACCTCGTGCCGGGTGATCTTGCCCGCCTCGATGTCCTCGGCCCAGTGGCACGCCACCCGGTGGCCCGGCCGGATCTCCCGCAGCTGCGGCCGCTCGGTGTCGCAGAGCTTCTCCTGCCGCCACGGGCATCGCGTGTGGAACCGGCACCCGGTCGGCGGGTTGGCCGGCGACGGCAGGTCCCCGGCCAGCAGGATCTGCTCGCGGGAGTCCTCCACCACCGGGTCCGGCACCGGGATGGCCGACAGCAACGCCCGCGTGTACGGATGCAGCGGCGCCTCGTACAGCTCGTCCGAATCCGACTCCTCGACCACCGAGCCCAGGTACATCACGCCGATGCGGTCCGAGATGTGCCGCACCACCGCCAGGTCGTGCGCGATGACGATGTAGGTCAGACCGAACTCACCCTGCAGGTCCTCCAGCAGGTTGATCACCTGTGCCTGCACCGACACGTCCAGCGCGGACACCGGTTCGTCGGCGACGATCAGGTCCGGCTGCACCGTCAGGGCCCGCGCGATACCGATGCGCTGACGCTGACCACCGGAGAACTCGTGCGGGTACTTGTACAGCGAGTTCGCCGGCAGACCGACGGCGTCGAGCAGCTCGCGCAGCCGCTTGCCGGTCTGCTTGCGGTCCTTGGCCAACCCGTGCGCCCGCATGCCCTCGACCAGGATCGACTCCACCGACTGGCGCGGGTCGAGGCTGGACAGCGGATCCTGGAACACCATCTGCATGCGCCGACGCATCCGGCGCAGTTCCTCGCCGTCGAGCTGCGACAAGTCCGTTCCGTCGAACACCGTGCGGCCGCCGGTCGGCTCGACCAGGCGCAGCATCGCGCGGCCCAGCGTGGTCTTGCCACAACCTGACTCGCCGACCAGGCCGTACGTCTCCCCGCGGCGCACGGTGAGATCCACCCCGTCCACGGCGTAGACGTGCCCGACCACCCGATCCAGCACGATGCCGCGCTTGATCGGGAAGTGCACCTTCAGGTCATCGACACTGACCAGCACGTCGGCCTCTTCGGTGGCCTCCGGCGTGGCCCGCTCTGCGGTCTCGGTCATCGCACAACCTCCGGGGTCGCCGCCTCACCGGCGGGTTCCACCGGGTGATAGCAGCGCAGCATGCGGCCGCCGGGCAGCTCCTCCAGCTGCGGCGGGCTCTGGACGCAGTCGTCGTTCGCGTTCGGGCACCGTGGCGCGAACGCACACCCCTCGGTCCACGGGATGTTGTCGACCACCGAGCCGGTGATCGGCACCAGCCGCTCCCCGCGCGGCATGTCCAGCCGCGGGATCGAACCCAGCAGGCCGTTCGTGTACGGATGCCGCGGCTCGGCGAACAACTCGTACCGCTCGGCCCGCTCCACGATGCGGCCGCCGTACATCACGTTCACCTCGTCGCACAGCCCCGCGACCACACCCAGGTCGTGGGTGATCATGATCATCGCGGTGTCCGTGCCGGACACGAGCTCGGACAGCAGCCGCAGGATCTGCGCCTGGATCGTCACGTCCAACGCGGTGGTCGGCTCGTCGGCGATCAACAGCTTCGGCCGGCAGGCCAGCGCGATCGCGATCATCACGCGCTGCCGCATACCACCGGACAGCTGGTGCGGGTACTCGTCGATGCGCCTGGCCGGGTCGGGGATACCGACCTTGCCGAGCAGCTCGGTCGCCTCGGCCCGCGCCTGCTTGATGTCCATGCCCTGGTGCCGCTGCAGCGTCTCGGTCAGCTGCTTGCCGATGGTGATCACCGGGTTCAGCGCCGACAGCGGGTCCTGGAACACCATGCCGAGATCCCGCCCGCGCCGGTCCCGCATCTGCGCGTCCGACAGCGACAGCAGCTCGGTGTCGCCGAACCGCACCGACCCGCTCACCCGCACGCCCCGCTTGGGCAACAGGCCCATGATGGCCAGCGACGTCACCGACTTCCCGCTGCCCGATTCACCGACCAGACCGATCGTCTGCCCTGGTTCCACGGTGAAGCTCACCTTGTCCACCGCCACCGTGGGCTCGATCCCCTTCCGACCGAACACCACGGTCAGGTCCTCGACCTCCAGCAGCGCCATCGTCAGCTCCACCTCCGTTCCGACGTCATCACCATCACCTGCGGTTCTTGGGGTCGAGGGCCTCGCGCATCGACTCGCCGAGCAACGTGAAGCCCAGCGCGACGATGATGATGGCGCCCGCGGGGAAGAAGGCCAGCGACGGCTTGACCTCGAAGACCCGCTGCGCCTGCGCCAGCATCAGGCCCCACTCGGCACGGAAGGTGTCCTGGTCGCCGAGGCCGAGGTACGACAGGCTGGCCGCCTCCAGGATCGCTGTCGCCAGGGTGAGCGTGGCTTGCACGATCACCGGGCCGAGCGCGTTGGGCAGCATGTGCCGGAACACGATCGTGCTGCGCTTGACGCCGAGCGCGGTGGCGGCCAGCACGTGGTCGCTCTCCCGTTGCGCCAGCATCGCGCCGCGCAACAGCCGGGCGAACACCGGAACGCTGACCATGCCGACCGCGATGATCACGGTCCACTGGTTGCTGCGCGCGAACAGCGCCGCGATGGACACCGCCAGGATCAGCGCGGGCAGCGACAACAGGACGTCGACCAGGCGCATCAGCACGCTGTCCACCCAGCCGCCGAGCGCACCGGCCAAGCCACCGATGATCAACCCGAGCAGCAGACCGAACAACGTGGCCAGCACCGCCACGATCAACGTCTGCTGGGAGGCGATCAGCAGCCGGGAGAAGAAGTCGAACCCGTCCGCATCGCTGCCGAGCACGAACCCGGGCATCGACCCGGGAATGTGCGTGACGGTGAGGTTCTCCAGCAGCTCCGGGTACGGCTTGTACGGGTCCTTCGGCGTCAGCCACGGCGCGAACGCGGCGAGCAACACGAACAACGCCACGATCACCAGGCCGACCACCGCGACCGGGTTGCGCATCATCCGCTTGAGCGCGTCCTTGGCCAGGCTGGTTCCGCCTTCGCCCGCCGCCGCCAGTTTGTCGATGCGGCGCTTCTTGCGATCGAGCAGCACCTGCATGTCAGCTCACCCGCACTCTCGGGTCGATGATCGCGTACGAGATGTCGACCAGCAGATTGACCACGACGTAGACGACCGCGGCGAGCAGGATCAACGCCTGCAGCCGCGGGTAGTCGCGCTGCTCGATGCCTTGGGCGAGCAGGAAGCCGAGGCCACGCCAGACGAACACCTTTTCCGTCAGGACCGCACCGGCCAACAGCAACCCGGTCTGCAGACCGATCGTGGTGGCGACCGGGAGCAGCGCATTGCGCAGCACGTGCCGGGTGCGCACCACCTGCGCGGTCAGCCCTTTCGACTCTGCCGTACGCACGAAGTCTTCGTTCAGCACGTCCAGCACCGACGCCCGGGTGATGCGCACGATCACCGCGAACGGGATGGTGGCCAGCGCGATCGCGGGCAGCGCCAAGTGCTGCAACGCGTTGATCGTGGCGTCGAACTCTCCGGTCAGCAGCCCGTCGAGCGTGGCGAACCCGGTCACCGATGTCGCGTCGATGTCCACGTCCTGTCTGCCTGACGGGGGCAGCAAGCTCAGCTGCGTGGAGAAGACGTACTTGAGCAGAAAGCCGAGGAAGAACACCGGGACCGCGACACCGACCAGAGTGCTGACCACGATGCCGGTGTCGAACAGGCTCCCCCGGTACCGAGCAGCCAGGTAGCCGAACGGGATACCGAACGCGACCGCGAGGAACAGCGCGGCGAACGCCAGCTCGATGGTCGCCGGGAAATGCCTGCCGATCTCGGTCAACACCGAGTCACCGGTGATGGTCGACGTCCCGAAGTCGCCGGTGAGCATCCGGCCGAGGAAGTTGACGTACTGCAGGGGAATCGGGTCGTTGAGCCCCATCTGCTCGTTGAGTTCCGCGATCCGCTGCGGAGTCGCTCGCTCGCCGAGCATGGCGCTGGCGGGACCACCGGGCAGCGCCCGGAACCACGCGAATACGAGCAAGGACAAGATGAAGAGCGTCGGGATCGCTTGCAGCAATCGCCGAACGATGAACCTCAGCATGAAACCGCCTGTGTGGTGGGCACCGGCGAGTGCCCACCCGACGTGCGGGTGGGCACTCGCCTAACTAGTGCGTCTCGGGCACGCCTGACTGCGGCGTCAGTCCGATTGCTTCTTGCTGACCGTCACGAATCGCTCGTCCGTCAACGGGCTGGGGACAAGCCCCTGCACGTCCTTGGACACCACGATCGCCGGCGGCGACGAGGTCAGCGGGATGGCCGGGACGTACTTCGAGATCTCGACGGCCGCCTGCTCGTACAGCTCGCCCCGCTTGTCCGGGTCGGGCTCACGGTCGGCCTTGGCCAGCGCGTCGAAGATCTTGTCGTTGGTGAAGCCGAACTCGGCCTTCTTCCGACCGAAGAACGTGCCGATGAAGTTGCCCGCGTCACCGTAGTCACCGGTCCAGCCGAGCAGGTGCAGGTCGTGCACGCCGTTGACGTTCACGTCGTCGAGGTAGCCACCGTTCCACGGCTTGCTGACCTCTTGCACCTCGACCCCGACCGCCTTCAGGTCGGAAATGATCGACTTGGCGATCGTCTTCGGGTCCGGCATGTACGGACGAGTGACCTCGGTCGGGATGTGGAACTTGACCTTCAACCCGTTCAGGACCTTCTTGGCCTCGTCCGGGTTGTATTCGCGCTTGACCACGTCCTCGGTGTATCCGGGCAGGTCCTTCGGCACGAACTGGTCACGCGGAATGGCGCCCTTGGGCAGCCTGGTCTTGGCCAGCTGCTCCTTGTTGATGGCCATCTCGAGCGCCTCGCGCACCTTCAGGTCGCGCAGCTTCGGGTTGTTCTTCTGGTTGATGCCCAGGTACAGGATGTTGAACACCGGCCGGACCATCACCTGATGGCCTTCCTTCTCCAGCGTCTCGTAGTCGGCCGGACTGGGCAGGTCGTAACCGTCGATGGTGCCGGCGCGCAGCTCGTCCTTGCGAGCCTGCTCCTCCGGGATCGTCTTGAAGATCAGCTTGTCCAGGTACGCCTTCTCGCCCCAGTAGTCCTCGTTGCGCACCATGGTGACGGTGCCGTTGGACTTGTCGTAGGACTCGAGCTTGAACGGACCGGTCCCGGTCGGGTGCTCGGTGGCGTACTCGGAGTAGGTGAACGCCTCACCGCTCTGCTTGACCTCGTCGGCGTTGTACTTCTTCATCGCCGTCGGGCTGCCGATGGACAGCGAGGTGAGGCCGAAGGCCGCCGGGAACGCGCCGCTGGGCCGCTTCAGCTTGATGGTGACGGTGTAGTCGCCGTCCTTCTCGCAGCCGGCGTACAGCGGCTCGCCGAAGTCCTCGCTGGTGTTGTTCTTGAACCCGCCGAAGACGTCGGCGTAGTAGATCATCTGGCTCTGCGCCGCCGCGCCCTTCATGTTGTACCAGCGGTCGAAGTTGAAGCAGACCGCGTCGGCGTTGAAGTCCGTGCCGTCGTGGAACTTCACGCCCTCGCGCAGCGTGAACTTCCAGCCCTTGCCGTCGTCGACCGGCTCCCACTTGGTGGCAAGCGCCGGGGCCAGGTCGGCCGATCCCTGCTTGTAGGTGATCAGCGTGTCGAACATCTGCCGCACCGGCCGGAACGTCTCACCGTCGGTGGCGAAGGTGGCGTCGAACATCTTCGGGTCACCGGCGCTGCCGAACGTCAGCGTGCCGCCCCTGACCTGACCCTCACCGCCTTGGCCGCGCTCGGAGGCACATGCCGCAACCGACAGCGCTAGCGCGCTTGCCAGCCCGATCAGGGCCGCCTTCTTGAGTCTCGTTGCCCTGTGTTGGAGCATCTGGCACCTCTTGCCCATTCGATCCATCGTCGCCCGCATGGGTGAGCGGTCAACGCGTTGTGTGTCGGGCCAGACCCTAACCGGATTAGGCCCTGGGACATAAGCCCGGCAGGTCACGATCCTGCTACGTGGCAGTAAGACTTTAGGCGGTGACGGGGAGTTTCACACTTGCCTTCGGCCGGAAAACGCTCGCCCAAGGGTTAATTCGTCGGCGAACTCCAGGTCACCACCCATGGGCAGGCCGGACGCCAAACGGGTGACAGTGAGATTCGGAAAGTCACGCAGCATGCGCACTAAGTAAGTGGCTGTCGCTTCGCCTTCGGTGTTCGGATCTGTAGCGATGATCACCTCGGACACCTCGTCCGAGGAGATGCGGCTCAGCAACTCGCGGATGCGCAACTGGTCCGGACCGACACCGGACAGCGGGTCGAGCGCGCCGCCGAGCACGTGGTAGCGGCCCTTGAACTCGCGCGTGCGCTCGATGGCCAGCACGTCCTTGGGCTCTTCCACCACGCAGATCATCGCCGGGTCTCGTCGCGGGTCACGGCAGATGCGGCAGCGCTCCTGCTCGGACACGGTTCCGCAGACCTCGCAGAACTGTACGCCCGCGGCGACCGCGTTCAGCACGTCGACGAGCCGCTTGATGTCCGCCGGATCGGACCCCAGCAGGTGGAAGGCGATGCGCTGGGCGCTCTTCGGACCGACGCCGGGCAATCGCCCCAGTTCGTCGATCAGATCCTGGACGACGCCTTCGTACAACCTCGTCTACTTTCCGGTGCCGGGCAGGCCGAGGCCGCCGAGGTCCAATCCGCCGCCACCCGGGCCGCCGGGGCCACCGAGGCCGCCGGCCAGCGGGCCGAACTTCTCCGCGGACATCCGCTGCGCCGCCGCCATGGCGTCGCGCACCGCGGCGACCACGAGATCCGCCAACGTCTCCACATCGTCCGGGTCGACCACCTTCGGGTCGATGCTCAGACTCTTCAGCTCCAGGTCACCGCTGACCACCGCGGAGACCAGCCCGCCGCCCGCGGTGCCGGTGACTTCAGCGTCGGCCAGCTCCTGTTGCGCGTTCAGCAGCTGCTCCTGCATCTGCTTCGCCTGCTCCAGGATCGCCTGCATGTCGGGCATGCCCCCGGGTTGCACCATCGCCTTGCCTCTCCTGCGTGGACTTACACCGCTACGGCTCGTCTTGCCAGCGTAGCGCCAGTGAGTGTGGCACTGTTGGCCCGTGCGACGGTGGCTGTCGGTCCTGCTCACGATGGTTGCGGTCGGCGCGTGCGCGGGGCCGTCCGACCAGCCGGGTCCGCGGCCGGTTTCCTCCCCCAGCTCGGTGGCCGAGCGGCCTTCCGCGACGCCGACAACGTCTTCACCTGCCAGGCCGACGCGCTCCAGTGCGGCTCCACCGACCACGACGACGGCCGAGGTCCGACAGGCCGTCGTGGTCCTCGATCCCGGGCACAACGGCGGGAATGCCGCCGCCCCGGAGGAGATCAACCAGCCGGTGCCCGCGGGTCGCGGCAACACCAAGCCGTGCAACACGACGGGCACGGCGTCCAACGACGGGTACCCGGAGCATGCGTTCACCTTCGACGTCTCCCAGCGGGTGCGGCGGTTGTTGCAGCAGCACGGGGTCACCGTCGTGATGACACGGAACTCGGACGACGGTGTCGGGCCGTGTGTGAACCGCCGCGCGGCGATCGGCAACCAGCACCGGGCGGACGCGGTGGTGTCCATTCACGCCGACGGCAACACGAACGCCTCCGCGCGCGGATTCCACGTCTCGTACTCCGCGCCGCCGTTGAACGCCGCGCAGGGACAGCCGTCGATCCGGCTGGCCCGCACGATGCGTGACGCGCTGCAGGACGCGGACTTCCCCGTCTCGAGCTACCTGGGCTCGGACGGTCTCGCCCCGCGGGCCGACTTGGCCGGGCTGAATCTGTCCCGGCGGCCCGCGGTTCTGGTCGAGTGCGGCAACATGCGGAACCCGGAGGAGGCGGCAGCGATGCGCCGGGCTTCCGGGCGGCAGGCTTACGCCGAGGCCATCGCCGACGGCGTGCTGCGGTACCTCGGGCTGAGCTGACAGCCGCGGCAGTACCACGAACCGAGCCGGCGCCCTGCGCGCCGGACCCCGGACTGAGCCGACGCCCTGCGGCTGAATCCCGGACCTGTGCCGCTGGGTCCCGGCGGCGCCGCCCGCTCACTCCAGCGGCCGGGCGCCCAACTGATCCGACAGCAGCTTCATCGCTGCCGCACCCGGGTCCGGTTTCTCCGGCTGCGGCGTCCCCAACGACTTCGGCTCCTCCGCGTAGAGGTCCTCGTCCTCTTCCGGCGGCTCGGGCGGCAGCGGCACCTCGGGCTCGGCCTGCGCGGGGCGCGACGGCGGCTTCGGCGCCGGCCGCGACGGAGCTTGGGCGGTCATGCTCGGGCCACCACTGCCCGCGGGCAGGCACCGCACGCGCCACTCGCCACCCAGCACCTCGGTCAGCGCGGACGCGATCACGTCGGCGTTCCGCGGCTCGGACAACCGGCGAGCCAGCGGCTCGGCGGGATGCGTCAACGTGACGTCCCCACCCTGCACGGACTGCACGGTGGCGTTGGTCATCATCGCCTCGGTGCTGCGGGACTTCTTCCGGATCGCCTGCAGCAGCTCCGACCACACCCCGCGCAACGCCGTGGCGTCCAGCTCTCCAGGAGCTCCCGGCTTGCTCTGCGCTTCGGCCGCAGGTGCCGCGTGGGCAGGCTGGGCCGGCTGAGCCGGCGGTTGTGGCCGCTCGGCCGGGCGCCGCTCCGGCGGAGGCTCGACCCGTGCCGCGGGCTCCGGCGGCCGGGACGGCTGGGGTGCCCGCGCAGGCTCAGCCGACCGAGCCGGTTCGGCCTGCCGCGCGGACGGACGCTGATACCGCGGAGCGGGCTCTTCCACCTGCTGCGCCGACGTTTCCGCTGCCGCGTTCCCCGCGGTCATCCGACGCTCGAGCCGCTCGAGCCGCTGCAGCACGGCCGCCTCGGAATCCTCCGCCGACGGCAGCAGCATCCGGGCGCACAGCAGCTCCAGCACCAGCCGCGGGGCGGTCGCGCCCCGCATGTCGAGCAGACCGTTGTGCACGATCTCGGCGTAGCGGGTCAACGTGGCGGGCCCGATGCGTTCGGCCTGCGCGGCCATCCGTTCCAGCTGGTCCTCCGGCGCGGCGACCAGACCGCGCGCTGCGGCATCCGGCACCGCGCGCAGCAGCACCAAATCGCGCAGCCGATCCAGCAGGTCGCTGGCGAAGCGGCGCGGGTCGTGGCCCGCGTCGACCAATCGCTCGATGGTGCCGAACACCGCCTTCGGGTCGTCGGCGGACAGGCCGTCCACCAGGTCGTCCAGCAGGGCGGAGTCCGTCACGCCCAGAATGGCCGCGGCCCGTTCGTAGGTGACGCCTTCCGGGCCCGCACCGGACAGCAATTGGTCCAGCACCGACTGGGTGTCCCTGGCCGAGCCACCACCAGCCCGGATGACCAGCGGATACACCGCGGGCTCCACCTTGACGCCCTCGGCCTCCACGGTGCGCTCCAGCAGCTGACGCATCGCGCTCGGCGGGATCAACCGGAACGGGTAGTGATGGGTGCGCGAGCGGATGGTGGTCAGCACCTTGTCCGGCTCGGTGGTGGCGAAGATGAAGATCAGGTGTTCCGGCGGCTCCTCCACGATCTTCAGCAGGGCGTTGAAGCCCTGCGTGGTGACCATGTGCGCCTCGTCGATGATGAACACCCGGTAGCGCGACTCGGCGGGAGAGTAGAACGCCCTGTCCCGCAGCTCCCTGGCATCGTCGACGCCGCCGTGGCTGGCCGCGTCGAGCTCGACCACGTCGACCGTGCCCGGGCCCTCCGGGGCGAGATTGATGCACGAGGCACATTCGCCGCACGGATCCGGCGTCGGCCCCTGCTCGCAGTTGAGCGAGCGGGCCATGATGCGCGCGCTGGACGTCTTACCGCAGCCTCGCGGGCCGGAGAACAGGTACGCGTGGTTGATCCGCCCGGACGCCAACGCGGCACGCAACGGTTCCGTCACGTGCTCCTGGCCGACGACCTCGGCGAAGGTCGCCGGTCGGTACTTGCGATACAGCGCGAGAGCCACGGCGCCGAGACTACCGCCGCATGCCGACGCTTCTCACGCCCCGGGGTGCGCCTGGAGCCCGGGCGGCGCGAAGTACGACCACGACCAGGCTCGGCGTGCAGCGGAGCCGTCGCAGCACGGGCCGTGAGCGGGCCACGGACCCATCGGCGGCCGGCCCCAGGGCAAAAGGGGACCCCCGCACCCGTCAGAGCCTGCTTATCCTTGCTGCCTTCCGGCCCTGGGGAGGTTCACAGGGTGGACGTCGCGGGGGTCCGCCTTCAGTGTAGACGGGTCCTCGGGCGGGATTGTGATCGCCCGCGCCGAGGACCCGGTCGTGCGTTCTTACGGGTTCGTCGGTCCGGTCTGCTCCAGGCTTGCCGTCTCGGCCGGCTTGCCGCCGTCACCGGCCACGTCGACATCGGTGCCGCCGTTGCCGTTGCCCGGCTTGACCTCGAGCTCGAACTCGCCGTCGTACTTCTCGTTGCCGACCAGCACCGCCTGTTCGACCTTCTCGTAGCCCTGCAGCTCACGCAGGATCATCGGGTCGCGGCGCAGGTCCTTGGCCATCGACACGCACAGCAGCACCATGACCACGACGAACGGCGCGGCCACGATGATGGTCAGGTCACGCAGACCGGTCAGTGCGTCGTTGTCCTCACCGGCCGCTGCGCCACCACCGACCAGCAACATGATCGCCGCGACGCCACCCATGGCGACACCCCAGAAGATCACCACCCAGCGTCTCGGTTCGATCGTTCCGCGCTGGGACAGCGTCCCCATCACCACCGAGGCGGCGTCGGCGCCGGAGACGAAGAAGATCGCCACCAGGATCATGACGAGCATGCCCATGATCGCCGTCCACGGCAGCTGATCCAGCATGGTGAACAGCTGACCCTCCGCGCCGCCGGCGCCGTAGATGTCGGTGCCGTTGCGCTGCAGGTCGATCGCCGTGCCGCCCAGGATGGCGAACCACACCAGGCTCACCAACGACGGAACCAGGATCACGCCCGCAACGAACTGCTTGATGGTGCGACCACGGCTGATCCGCGCGATGAACATCCCGACGAAGGGCGTCCAGGAGATCCACCACGCCCAGTAGAAGATCGTCCAGGTCGACAGCCAGGCGTCCATCTCGCTACCGCCTGTTGCGGCGGAGCGCGACACCATGTCGCCCATCTCCCGGAAGTAGTCGCCGACCGCGGACGGCAGCAGGTTCAGGATGAACACCGTCGGACCGACCACGAAGATGAAGACCGCCAGGATGACGGCCAACACCATGTTGATGTTGGACAGCCACTGGATGCCCTTGGCCACACCGGAGACCGCCGAAGCGACGAACGCAATGGTCAGGATCGCGATGATCGCGACCAGCAGTCCGGTGCCCGGGCCGGCGTCGAGCCAGCCGCCCGCCTGCAGGCCGGCGCCGATCTGCAAGGTGCCGAGGCCGAGCGACGCGGCGGACCCGAACAGCGTGGCGAAGATCGCCAGCACGTCGATGATGCGGCCCGCGGTGGTCTCCGAGGCGCTCTCCCCGAACAACGGCGCGAACGCCGAGCTGATCAGCTGCTTACGGCCACGCCGGAACGTGCTGTACGCGATCGCCAGGCCGACCACCGCGTAGATCGACCACGGGTGGACGGTCCAGTGGAACAGCGCGGTCGACATGGCGACCTCGATCGCCTCGTTCGTGCCGCCTTCCACCGTGCCCGGCGGTGGGTTGGTGAAGAACTCGAGCGGTTCCGCGGCACCCCAGAACATCAGGCCGATGCCCATACCCGCGCTGAACATCATGGCGATCCACGAGACGGTCCGGAACTCGGGCTTCTCGTCGTCGCGGCCGAGCGGGATCCTGCCGTACTTGCTGAACGCCAGCCAGAGCGCGAACACCACGAAGCCCGTGGCCGCGGTCAGGAACACCCAACCGAGGTTCTTGCTCAGCCAGCCCAGCACCTCGCTGGAGGCGGTCTTCAGCGTGTCGGTGCTGATGATGCCCCACGCGAGAAACCCGCCGGCGAGCACGGCGGCCACGGCGAAGACGACCCAGTCGGTGCTGCGCCTTCCCTCCGCGGCTATGGGTACCTGCTCGCTGGCGGTGTGCTGGTTGTCGCCTGACATGGCTACTCCCCGCATAGTCGGTTTCGGTTGTGAAGTTCTTTGCATATCAAACGGACGTCGACCATACGCAACCGTCCTGCGCGATACGCAACGAACTCGACACCTAGGCCGAAATCCGTTCGGCCAGATAGTCGTCGAACGTCCCTCCGATGCGTTCGCCGTCTGGGCCGAGGAGGTTCATTCCTGATCGAAACGCATGTCCAATTTTTCCCGGAATACGAATATGAAGCAAAGGACGGCTTTTGCCGGTAGCCACGCCGTGGAGCTGAACAAGATCGGCCAGCGAATCCACCCGCGGACCGCCGATGTCCCGCGCGCGCCCGGCAGGCGAGGAGGTGGCGAGCTCGACCAGCCGGTCGGCGACCGCCCGCACGTCGATCGACTGGAAGGCGAAACCGCTGGGCACCGGGGTCATCAGCGGCGCGCGGGACAGCCCGGAGACGATCGAGAACACCAGGTCGTGGAACTGGGTCGCGCGCAGCACGGTGTACGGAATGCCCGAACCGGCGATGAGCCGTTCGGTTCGCACTTTGTTCTGGTAGTACGGGAACGGGTTGTCGTCCACCCCCACGATCGAGATGTAGACGAAGTGCCCGATCCCCTGCTCGCGAGCCAATTCCAGCAAACGCTGCGCGCCGAGCGTCTCGACTTTCCCGAAGCGGGCGTGCGTGGCGCAGTGAATGATCGTGTCCACGCCGGCGACCGCGGCGGGTAGTCCGGCACCGTTGGCCAGATCACCCATCATTTGCTCACCGGGACCGTCGCGACGCGGACGACGCGTCAGCACCCGGACGTCGTGGCCGCTTGCGGCCAGTTTCGCGACGACGTGCCGCCCCAGCTTGCCGGTGCCACCGGTGACGAGAAAGCGCGCCATGCCAGTGAGTCTGGCACGGTTCAGCCGCGCCGGTAGAACGGAAGCTCGACGACCTCCACCGACAGCTGCTTGCCGCGCACGTCGACCTGCAGTTCGGTGCCCGGCTCACGGAAGCGCGCGTCGACGTACGCCATGGCCACCGGGTAGCCGAGTGTCGGGCTCAGCGCCCCACTGGTGATGTGCCCGATCGGCCCGTCCGGCCCGAGCACCGGATAGCCCGAGCGGGGTGCCCGCCGACCACTGCCGCGCAGCCCGACCAGCACCTTCTCGTCCGGCCGCTCGGCCCGCTCGGCCAGGGCGTCCCGCCCGACGAAGCCGCCCTCCTTCGCCAGCTTGACGATCCGCCCCAGCCCGGCGTCGAACGGCGTCACGTCACGGCTGAGCTCGTTGCCGTACAGCGGCATTCCCGCCTCCAGGCGCAACGTGTCGCGACAGGCCAGCCCGGCGGGCTGGAGCTGGTGCGGCTTGCCGGCCTCGGTCAGCGTGGCCCACACCTGGGCGGCCCGGTCCGGCGCGCAGTACAGCTCGAAACCGTCCTCGCCGGTGTAGCCGGTGCGGGACAGCAGGACGTCGTGACCGGACACCTGCGTCGGGGTCGCCGCGTAGTACTTCAGCGCGTCGACGTCGGCATCGCACACGGTGCGGACGATCTCCGCCGACGCCGGACCCTGAACGGCGATCAGCGCGTACTCGGCCGAGACGTCGGTCACCTGCGCGTCGGCGAACCGCTCGGCTCGGTCGGTCAGCGCTTCGGCCACCACCGACACGTTCGCCGCGTTCGCCACGACCAGGAACCGGTCCTCGGCCAGCCGGTACACCACGAGGTCGTCCAACACGCCGCCGTCGGAGTCGCACAGCATGCTGTAGCGGGCCCTGCCCAGCTTGAGGTTCGCGATGTTGCCGACCAGTGCGTAGTCCAGGGCCTGCCCGGCCTGCGGCCCGGTCACTTCGATCTCGCCCATGTGGGACAGGTCGAACAGCCCGGCCGCCTTGCGCACCGCGTGGTGTTCGGCCAGGTCGGAGCTGTAGCGCACGGGCATGGTCCAGCCCGCGAACTCGGTGAAGGTCGCGCCCAGGTCGTGGTGGACCTCGTGCAGTGGTGATGGCTGTGCGGTCATGGGGCCCATCTTCGTCGGGGGGAAAATCGCACGCCAACCGGGTTGAACCGACTTTCGACGGTTGCCGAACTCACCGTCGCCCCAGCACCGTGTGAGAACCACACACGATCTGGAGCGTGGAGGAAAAATGCCCACTCGTCGGGGGATGGCGGCGGCCGCAGCGCTCGCCGCCGGTGTCGCGGTGCTCCTCCCCCTCGCCGGTCCGGCCGGTGCGGCCGACCAGCAAGCCGCCGGGGACATCGTCACCTACACCGTCACTGGCCTGGACAGCGTCGCCGAACGGACCGCCGTCGCCCGCTCCGGCGTCGATGTGCTGAGCGCCGAACACGGCACGATGACCGTGCGCGCCACCCAAGAGCAGGCCGCCGAGCTGCGCGCGGCCGGGCACGAACTGATCACCATGGCCGACGTCCGCAAGCAGCTGCGCGAGCTCAGCGCGGCCAAGAAGCCGGGTGACTTCCCGGAGGACGACGCGGACTACCACAACTACGACGAGATGGTCGCGGAGATCACCAAGGCCGCCGAGGACCACGGCGACCTGGTGTCCATCAGCTCGATCGGCACGTCCTACGAGGGCAGGGACATCCCGCTGGTGAAGATCAGCGACAACGTGGACACCGACGAGGACGAGCCCGAGGTGCTGTTCACCTGCAACATGCACGCGCGCGAGCACCTGACCACCGAGATGTGCCTGCGCATCATCAACCGCTACACCGACGACTACGCGTCCGACGAGAAGATCAAGGCGTTGGTGGACACCGCGGAGATCTGGGTCGTCCCGCAGGTCAACCCGGACGGCATCGAGTACGACATCGCCACCGGCGAGTACCAGGGCTGGCGCAAGTCCCGGAAGCCGAACGAGGGCAGCTCGGCCGTCGGCACCGACATCAACCGGAACTTCTCCTACCAGTGGGGCTGCTGCAACGGCTCGAGCGGCAACCCGGCGTCGGAGACCTACCGTGGCGCCGAGGCGCTGGACCAGCCGGAGTCCAAGCAGATCACCGAGTTCGTCGACTCCCGGGTGGTCGACGGCGAGCAGCAGATCAAGGGCCACATCGACTTCCACACGTTCAGCGAGCTGGTGCTGTGGCCGTACGGCTACACCATCGACGACACCGACGAGGGCATGACCGAGGAAGAAGCGGCCCGGTTCCGCGACGTCGGCACCCGGATGGCCGAGACCAACGGCTACACCCCGCAGCAGTCCAGCGACCTCTACATCACCGACGGCGACATCAACGACTGGATGTGGGGCGAGCACAAGATCCTCAGCTTCTGCTTCGAGATGTACCCGTCCAGCGGCGGCATCGACGGCTTCTACCCGCCCGACGAGGTGATCGAGCGGGAGACCAGCCGCAACGACGAAGCGGTGGAGATCCTGCTCGAGGAGGTAGGCGCCGGCGGCGACACGACAGGCTGATCTCCGCGCGACGGACGTGGCCCCGATCACCAATCCCAGACAGCGGTGATCGGGGCCACACTCCGTTCGCGGCTCGGTGTGGTCGAATGAGGCGCATGCGAGCCGTGCACATCGAGACCCTGGACGGACCCGCCGCGGTGCGGGTGGTGGACATCGACGAACCGGAGCCTGCCGAAGGCCAGGTACTGGTCGACGTTCATGCGGCGGGCGTGACGTTCCCCGAGGTCCTGCAGAGCAAAGGGCTGTACCAGATCCAGCCCGAGTTGCCGTTCGTGCCGGGCTCGGAGGTCGCCGGCACGGTGCGTTCGGCGCCGGAGGGCTCCGGGTTGAGCGTCGGCCAGCGGGTGGCCGCGTTCCCCGGCATCGGTGGCTTCGCCGAGACGGTCGCGGTCGACCCCCGCCAGGTCTTCCGGATCCCGGACGAGATGAGCTTCGAGACCGCCGCCGCGATCCCGATGAACGTGCTGACCTCGCACTTCGCGCTGGTCCAGCGCGGGCGGCTGCAAGCGGGCGAGATCGTGCTGGTGCACGGCGCCGCGGGCGGGATCGGCACCGCGTCGATCCAGCTGGCCAAGGTGCTCGGCGCGCGGGTCGTCGCCGTGGTGTCCAGTGACGCGAAGGCGCAGATCGCGCGGGACGCGGGCGCGGACGACGTGGTACGGGTCGACGGGTTCAAGGACGCGGTCAAGGAGCTGACCGGCGGCGTGGACGTCGTCGTCGACCCGGTCGGCGGGGACCGGTTCATCGACTCGCTGCGCTGCCTGCGCCCGGAGGGCAGGCTGCTGGTCATCGGCTTCACCGGTGGCGAGATCCCCACCGTGAAGGTCAACCGGCTGCTGCTGAACAACACCGCGGTGATCGGTGTCGGCTGGGGGCACTACTGGATGCCGCACCCGGAGTACCTGCAGCGGCAGTGGGACGAGCTGTGGCCCCACCTGTCCGCGGGCGCGCTCGACCCGCTGATCGGTTCGCGGTTCCCGTTGTCCGAGGCCGGCAAGGCCTTGCAGACGCTGGACGAGCGCGCCGCACTGGGCAAGGTGGTGCTAGACGTCCGCTGAGTCGGCGGCCTGCCGCTCGGCGTAGGACTTCAACCGCTGCAACGAGCGCTCGATGTTGCGTTGGTTGTGCGAGTCGCGGTCGCCCACGCCCAGGATGTAGCGGTTCACCAGCACCGTCGGCAGGTCCGGCGCGAGGCGGCGGGTGCTCTCGGTGACCCGGCAGCCCTGCTCGGTCGGCTCGATCTCGTAGCTCCACACCGCGGTCGGCACGCCGAGCAGGCTGACCCGGAAGGCGAAGCGACGCCCTTCGGTCGCCTCGGTCACCGTGCACGTCATCGCCCACTTGCGGCCTTTGTGCTTGTTGACGCCGCGGAATTTCGCGCCGACGGCGGGACCGGTCGCGTCGCCCAGCCAGGCGCACCGCTGGGTCTCTTCGGCCCACTCCGCGATGCTGGTCACGTCGGACACGATGCGGTAGACCAGCTCCGGGGGCGCGGCGATGTCGATCGAACTTTGCGCGGTCGGCTCTGCCACGGCATCTCCTTCGTTCGTTGGTTTCTCACCCTAGTGGCAGGATCGCAAGCATGGCCGAGCTCGATCACCCGCAGTCCGATCTCGAGCCCGCTGCCGCCCGGCTCGCCGAGGCCGTTCGCTACCGCACGGTGTCCTACGAAGAGCGCGAACGTATCGAGGACGACCAGTTCGCCGCGTTCGGTGAGTTCCTGGAGCGCATGTATCCGCGGGTGCACGCCGAGCTCGAACTGCGCGTCGTCGGGCACAGCAGGCTCTACCGGTGGGCCGGGCGGGAGGACGGCGCACCCGCCGCCCTGCTGCTGGCTCATCAGGACGTCGTCCCGGTCGACGACGAACCCAGCTGGACGTACCCGCCGTTCGACGGCGTCATCGCCGACGGGCACGTGTGGGGTCGCGGGACGATCGACGACAAGTCGCGCGTGCTGGCCACGCTGGAAGCGGTCGAAGCTGCCCTGGCGGACGGCCGGCGACCTCGGCGCACGGTGTATCTGGCCTTCGGCCATGACGAGGAGATCGGCGGTGAGCACGGCGCGGCCAAGGTGGCGGAGCTGCTCGCCGCCGAGGGCGTGATGGCCGACTTCGTGCTGGACGAGGGCGGCGTGATCGGTGTCGGGCTGATCGACGGCGTGCCGGTGCCGACCGCGACCATCATGGTCGGCGAGAAGGGTTTCGTGACCGTGCGGCTGTCCACGTCGGACGTCGGCGGGCATGCGTCGATGCCGCCGCGCCGCACGGCCGTGGGGAGGCTGGCGCGAGCGGTCGCCGCCCTCCAGGACAAACCGATGCCGCTCCGCGTGACCGAACCCGTGCGGGAGATGGTTGCCCGAGTCGCTCCGTACCTTCCGGGTGTGCGGGGCACGTTGCTCGCCAAGGTGGCGAAATGGGACAAGGCACTGGCCCGAGTGCTGGCCATGCGTCCCCAGACCGCCTCCTTGGTGCGCACGACGACGGCGCCGACGGTCATCCGCGGCGGAGTGAAGCCGAACGTCCTGCCGCAGACGGCGGAAGCCTTCGTGAACTTCCGCATCCTGCACGGCGACACCGTCGACGACGTGCTGGCGCACTGCCGCCGAGTGGTCCGGGACAAGCAGGTCTCGGTGGAGCTGGCGCCCGGTGAGCGCGCGGAGCCCTCGCCGGTGTCCTCCACCGACAGCCCGCACTTCCGGCTGCTCGGCGAGCTGACCACGGCGGTTGTCCCGGAGGCTGCGGTCACCACCGGGCTGGTGCCCGGAGCCACGGACGCCCGGCACTACCACCGCGTCGCCCGCGAGCGCTTCGGCTTCGCCCCGATCCTGATGGACAGCACGGAGCTGGACCGCATTCACGGCACCGACGAACGGCTCTCGCTGGACAACTACGCCAGGCTGATCAGGTTTACCGGGCAGTTGCTGCGCCGGTTGTGATCGTGGCCTGTGCCACGTCGGCACGGCGGGCACGGTGACCCTGGCGTAGCTTGCGACCGTGACCTGGTGGGAAGCGGTCTTGATTTTCATTGCCGGCCTGTGGGCGGGCACCATCAACACCGTCGTCGGATCCGGCACGTTGGTGACGTTCCCGGTGCTGGTGACGGTGGGCTTCCCTCCGGTGACGGCCACGACGTCGAACGCCATCGGGCTGATCTCCGGCACCATCTCCGGGTCGATCGGCTACCGCCGCGAGCTGGCCGGTCAGCGCGGCCGGGTGCTGCGGCTCGGGGTGGCGTCGATGATCGGCGCCACGCTCGGCACGGTGCTGTTGCTGTCGCTGCCGCCGAAGGCCTTCGAGACGATCGTGCCCGCGCTGATCATCTTTGCGCTGGTCCTGGTCGTCGTGCAGCCGCGGCTGACCGCGTGGCTGAACGCCCGGCGCGAGAACCACAAGGAGCACGGCGGCGCCGCCATGTGGATCGGGACGCTGCTGGTCGGCATCTACGGCGGCTATTTCACCGCGGCGCAGGGCATCATGCTGATCGCAATCGCCGGGCTGTTCCTGTCCGAACCCCTCCAGCGGTTGAACGCGCTGAAGAACGTGCTGGCCGCGGTGGTCAACACCGTCGCGGGGATCATCTACGCGTTCGTCGCGCCGGTCAGCTGGCAAGTGGTGGCGATCATCGCGGTGAGCTCCACCGTGGGCGGGATGATCGGCGCGAAGATCGGCCGCCGGTTCCCGCCCCGGGTGCTGCGCGGCGTGATCGTGGTCGTCGGCCTGGCCGCGGTGGTCAAGCTCCTGCTTGACTGAACGACCGCGCGGCCGCCAGGAACGCGTCGTTCTCCTCGGGGGTGCCGATGGTCACCCGCGCGCCGTCACCGACGAACGGCCGCACCACGACCTTGCCGGCCAGCGCGTGTTCGGCGAAGGCCGCGGTCTGCTCCCCCAGCGGCAGCCACACGAAGTTCGCCTGCGTCTCCGGAATCGGGTAGCCGGCGGCGATCAGCCCGTCCCGGACCCTGCTGCGCTCGGCGACGACCTGCGCCACGCGTGCCATCAGTTCCTCGGCGGCGTCCAGTGACGCCAGCGCGGCCGCCTGGGCCAGCGAGCTGACGCTGAACGGCACGTAGACCTTGCGCACGGCCGCGGTGACCTTCGGGTTCGACACCAGGTAACCCACTCGCAGACCGGCCAGGCCATACGCCTTGGAGAACGTGCGCAGAACGGCCACGTTGTCCCGGCCTTCCAACAACTCGATGCCGTCCGGCACGTCCACGTCGGTGACGTACTCGCGGTAGGCCTCGTCCAGCGCGACCAGCACACCCTCCGGCACCGCGTCCAGGAAACGCACCAGCTCGTCGCGGCGCACCACCGTGCCGGTCGGGTTGTTCGGGTTGCAGACGAAGACCACGCGCGTGCGCGGCGTGATGGCCGCCAGCATCGCGTCGAGGTCGTGCACGTGGTTGTCGTCCAGCGGCACCGTGACCTGCTTGGCGCCGACGACCTGCGTGATGATCGGGTACGCCTCGAACGAACGCCACGCGAACAGCACCTCGTCGCCCGGCTCGCACATCGCCTGGATCAGCTGCTGGCACAGCGACACCGAACCGCAGCCGACGGCGACCTGGTCCTGCTCGACCCCCAGCTTGTCGGCCAGCCGTCCGATGAGCGTCCACGCGCCCATGTCGGGGTAGCGGTTGACTCCTTCCGCGGCTTCCGCGATCACGCGCACCACGCTCGGCAGCGGGCCGTCCGGCGACTCGTTGCTGGCCAGCTTGATCGCCCCTGGCACGGACTTGCCGGGCACGTAGTTGGGCAGCGTGTCCAGATCGGTTCGCGGGGTGACGGGCATCGACAAGACTCCTTGGGGTCTCGGTGCGGGCATGACGGTCCCATGGTGTGGGCGCCGTCGTGTGGTCGGTCGGTGGCTTGAGGCTAGCGCGCCGCGGGCCGTGGAGGAATTCCGGCAAAAGTCCTTTCTCCCCCGCTGCGACTGGGTACCGTGTGTGCAGCGTCCGATCGGATCAGGCGCTGCTAGGACAGGGGGTGGCTTCGCAGCATGAGCGAAGACGAGTTCCGCTTGATGGCGACCGAGGATCCGCCACCGGCGCACCTGGACCCGAGCTACCAGAAGGCTCCCGGGGCGGGCGCGCCCGTCAGCGCACCGGCGCCGACCCCGGACCCGCAATCGTCCCCGCCCCGGCAGACGCCACCCGAGCCCGCACCGCAGCGGCCGAACGACCCGGACGAGGCGTTCGGCAAGGGGGCCGGCATCGACCTGGTTCCGGTCTCGCGGGACATGGCGAAGCTGAAGGACCAGGCCAAGCAGGGCAAACTCCGCCTGGACGAGGACACCGCGCGGATGCTCCTGATGGACTTGGTCGCGATCAAGGACAAGGTGGAGAAGATCACCGCGGAGGCCGCCGAGCTGGACGTCCCGCTGCGGCTGGGCGCGAACTGGGTGGCCGAGACGATGAGCAGGCGGCTGCATTCGGTGGCCGAAGGCGACGACAGCGCCGCGATCCGGGTGTTGAAGCAGTTCGCGATGGTGATCTCCGACTACGAGGAAGCGGTGCGTGCGGCGGCCCGCCGCTACTACGCCACCGAGGAAGAGCTGCAGGCCGCCATGCACGCGATGGAGCGGAAGGTCGCTGACGAGGGGAGCCGGCTGTGAACGTCCCCGAGGACAGCGGTGCCCGGTTCGACGGTGGACCCTCGTCCATGGGTATCGCGCCAGGCGGCTGCGTCCGGCCGGACTTGCCGAAAGGCGGCGGCCCGTGGGACCCGGATGACTGGGACCCTCGGCCGGAGCCACCCAGGCAGTCGTCGATGGGGATCGGCCCCGGTGGTTGTATCCCGCCGAATCACTGGCCGAAGGACGACGACGACGTCGGCACGCTGGGCGCCGCCGACTTGAACTCCGACATCGACTGGATGACGTGGAACCACCCGGAGCTGTACGCGATGGCCACGCAAGGCCTGGATGTCGCGGGGGCGAACGCGGTGGCGGCGAAGTGGGGCGACATCGGCGTCCTGCTGCAGGAGGTCGCCGAGGATCTGGAGCGTGCCGCGCGGCGATGTGAACAGGGGTGGGAAGGCTCGGCGGCCGAGCTGGCCCGCGACACCGCGGCGAAGCTGGCGCAGTGGTCCGAGGACACCGGGCATCGCGCGCACGAGGCTGGGACGTGCGTGAGCAGGCAGACGGACATCGCGGTGCGCGCCGCCCGCGAGATGCCGGAGCCGGTTCCGCTTCCGCAGCCGATGCCGCGACCGCTCCCGGAGCCGTCGCCTCGACCGTTCCCGGAGTCTTCGGGTGGGAACGCGGGCAGCGGCAGCACCGTGGCGATGTCCGCGGGTGACTCCAGCCCGTTCGTCAGCCAGGACCTGGGCAGCGCGAACAAACTGACCGGTGACGTCTTCGGTCCGTTGGAGGAGTCCCGCGCGGCGCACCGGCAGGCGGCCGAGGTCATGAAGACGATGCAGCACGAGTCGGCCGAGGTGTATTCGACCGTGCCGTGGTTCGCCCCGCCGAAGAAGGAGCAGCCGCCGGAGGATCGCGGCCGTCGGCCGGATGACGACGCGAAGCCGAGGACACCGGAAGACCCGCGCAAGTCCGACACCTCGACGTCGTCGACGTCGGGCGTGGGCGCCGTGTCCGGTGGCGGTGCCGCTGCTGGTGGCGCCGTCGGAGCGCTCGGCGGCGGGGCGCCTGCGGAGAATGCGCCGCGGCTCGGCGGTGGTGCGCTCTCCGGGGTCGGCGGCAACGCGCCTGGTCCGGCCGGGGCCGGCGCGACGACCGCCCCGGCGGCCAGCGGTGCGGGCGCGGCGCCGCGTGGCATGGGGGCCATGCCGATGGGTGCCATGGGTGGCGCCGGTGCCGGGCGGTCCGAGGACCAGTCGCGGCAGCGGAAGAGCCCGGTGCTGGGCGAGAAGGGCATGTTCGACCCCGACAGGAACGACATCCACCGCAAGCTTCTCGGCGAGGACGTCGACGACGAGATGCCGCGCCGACGGCACTAGACCGGAGGACGGGTGCGCGACGAGCGAACCGGCTGGATCGAGCTGCACGCGGCGGAGTTCTTCCTGCTGTGGCGCGGGCTCGATCTCGGGGAGGTGCCGGATTGGCTGGGTATCCCGCATTTCGGCCGCACCCCGCGGGCCAGGGCGGAGTATTCGGCCGTGGTCGACGAGGCATTGAGCACGCGGGAGCTGGGCACGATCGAGCGGCCCGCCGGTGATCTGGCCGCCCTGCTGCGGGCGATCGCGGAAGCCGAGGTGATGCTCGAGCTTCAGGTCGACACGCAGGAGGCGGCGTTGCGCGCGCTCGGCGGCTTCGGACCGCGGGGCACTGCGGCCGTGGCGCGGGTGAACACGCAGGTGCGGATCGGCCCGGAGACCAGGGACGGACTGCTGCGCACGATGCTGTTCGAGGTGCCGCCGCCCCTCGGGCCGGGCAGCGGGATGTCGGCCAACCTGCCGATCGCCGATTTCGACAAGGCGTGCGCGGCCGCCGCGGAGGACGGGGTTGGCGGGTTCGTGGAGACCCTGACCGAGCTGGGCGTGCGGCGCGAGGAGTGCTTGGTGCTGTCCAAGGCGTTGAGCACGCGCACCGGTGGCGGCCGAGTGAGTGCGCGAGCCCGTGACGGCCGTGGCCGGTGGCATCGCTCCCCGATCACCGTGTCGTGGCTGGACGCCGAGGACGGCCGGTACGCGCTGCGCACCGAGGGTGAGTGGATGACGGTGAGCCCGGCGGATCCGTCACGGTTGATCACCATGGCCGAGGAGATGGTGCAGGTCGTCGTCTGAGCCACCGCGTCGCCGGGCGATCAGCACACATTTCCGCTTGCCGTGTGGGCTCGCCGACCATGGCCTGATCCGCGAGTTTCGCATTACCCTCCGGGTCATGGCCGACACTCCCGAAGTTCTCTGGCGTCCGGATCCGAATCACCTGCCCGACACCCGCGTCGAGCAGTTCAAGCGGTGGCTGTCCGAGCACCGTGGGCTCGCGGTGTCGCGGTACGAGGACCTGTGGCGCTGGTCCGTGGACGAGCTCGACGAGTTCTGGGCAGCGTTCGGTGAGTTCATCGGTGTGCGGTGGCGCGCCGAGCCGCGGGCGGTCCGCGAGGGCGACGAGATGCCCGGCGTGCGGTGGTTCCCCGGCGGCGAGTTGAACTACGCCGAGCACGCGCTGTCGGGCGTGGCGGGCGCGGAGAAGCGCGACGACGAGCTGGCGGTCGTCTTCCACCGCGAGGACGGACTGACCGAGCAGCTGACGTTCGGCGAGCTGCGTGCGAAGGTGGGCGCGGCGCGCGGCATGTTGCAGTCGCTGGGTGTGCAGCGCGGCGACCGGGTGGTGGCGCTGGCGCCGAACTGCCCGCAAACGTTGGTGACGTTCCTGGCCGCGGCGAGCCTGGGTGCGATCTGGTCGTCGTGTTCGCCGGACTTCGGCGTGCGCGCGGTGGCCGACCGGTTCACCCAGATCGAGCCGAAGGTGATGCTGGCCGTCAACGGCTATCTGTACAACGGCAAGAAGTTCGACGTGCGGCCGACCGTGCGGGAGCTGGCCGGGCAGATGCCGTCGTTGCAGGGCATCCTGCTGATCGACTACGTGGAGCTGGACCAGGCGCAGACGGCCGGTGCGGTCGACTTCGACACGGCGATGGCCGAGCACGAGGGCGCGCCGCTGGAGTTCGAGCCGGTTCCGTTCGACCACCCGCTGTGGGTGCTGTACTCGTCGGGCACGACCGGTCTGCCGAAGGGCATCGTGCAGGGCCATGGCGGCATCGTCGTGGAGCACCTGAAGCAGTTGGCGATGTCGCTCGACCTGGGGCCCGGTGAACGGTTCTTCTGGTTCACCACCACCGGGTGGATGATGTGGAACCTGCTGATCTCCGGGTTGTTGGTGGGCTCGGCCGTGGTGCTGTTCGACGGCAGCCCTGGGCACCCGGATCTGAACACGCTGTGGCGGTTGGCCGCGCAGCATCGGATCACGTACTTCGGTGTCTCCGCACCGTACGTGCAGAGCTGCCTGAAGGCGAAGCTGCGCCCGGCGGCGGAGCACGACCTGTCGGCCATGCGCGCGATCGGCTCGACCGGGGCGCCGCTGTCGGTGGACGGCTTCCGGTGGATCGTGGACGAGGTCGGGCCGGTGCAGATCTGCTCGGTGTCCGGCGGCACGGACGTGTGCACGGCGTTCCTGGGATCGTCGCCCGATGTTCCGGTGTGGCTCGGGGAGCTGTCGTGTCGGGCGCTCGGCGCGGCGGTCGCGGCCTACGACGAGCACGGCAAAGAGATCGTGGAGCAGGTCGGCGAGCTGGTGGTCACCAAGCCGATGCCGTCCATGCCGGTGATGTTCTGGAACGACCCGGACGGCTCGCGACTGCGCGCGGCGTATTTCGAGGACTTCCCTGGTGTGTGGCGGCACGGCGACTGGGTCCGGATCACCGAGCGCGGGTCCGCGGTGATCTACGGCCGCAGCGACTCCACGTTGAACCGCGGCGGCGTGCGGATGGGCACGGCGGAGTTCTACCGGGTGGTGGAGAGCTTCGACGCCATCCACGACTCGCTGGTGATCGACACGACGCGAATCGGTGAGGAGGAGGGCGAGCTGCTCTGCTTCCTCGTGCTCGCGCCCGGGTCGTCGTTGGCGGATGTCGAGCCGGAGCTGCGGTCGCGGCTGCGGTCGGAGTTGTCCCCGCGCCACGTGCCCGACCGGTTCATCGAGGTGCCGGCGATCCCGCGGACCCTTAACGGGAAGAAGTGCGAGGTTCCGGTCAAGAAGATCCTCAGCGGGGTGGACCCGAAGAAGGCGATCAGCGTGGACGCGCTCTCCGACCCGGGGGCGTTGCGGCCGTTCGTGGAGTTCGCCGGCACCGCGAAGTCCTGACGACCCGCGCAGGCCACCCGCCCCGTTGGCGGCTCCCGTGCCGGGATCCAGGGGGGCGGGTGGGCCGTGTCGTGGGCGGACGGTAACCTAGTCGCACCGAATACCACCCTGGAGGCTTCGCCTAGTCTGGTCTATGGCGCCGCACTGCTAATGCGGTTGGGGGTTTGAGCCCCCTCGCGGGTTCGAATCCCGCAGCCTCCGCAAGATGCAGGCGCGCTGCCCTGGGTAATCCGGGGCGGCCGCCGCACTCGCACGATCATGGGTCGCGGAAGCCGCGCACCGAAGTGGCCACGCCTCGACGCGTCCGCGCTGCAGTTGATCAGTGTCGGCCACTCGTAAGCTCCGAACTACTCGACGCCGAACACGGTGAGCTCACCACCCGGCATGGACACGATCTTCCGTTCGCCGGGCCCGGCAAGCGTCCACGCCTCGAAATCCTCATCCGGCGACACCGAAATCTTCGTACCGTCGGCCAGCGCAATTGTCAGAATCGCGTCGTCCACGGCAGCCGCGGCAATGCGCTTACCCACCAACCAGTCAAACGCCGTCGTCTCGCCGACATCCTCGGGCGAATACGTCACGCTGCCCCCGGTACCGGACACGGTGAAGTCGGACTCCACCCGTATCTCGGCCCCGGCGTCGGTGCGCAGCACCAGCGCGAACTCGCATGTGGCTTCCGATACGAACTGCCCAGCCAAGCCCAGATCCATAGCCGTCTCCTACCAGCCTTTAGGCAGCGGATAATTTCCGTTCGGGTCGATGGGAATGTGCGTGTCCGCCCTGGAGCCCGGCTTGCCATCCAAATTTATCGGCTGACCGTGGCTGTTGTAGAACCTGACATATCCGTGAGGATACCGAGGCGTCGGATCCATGATGCGGATCATGTCGGCGTTTCCGGTCGCGCCAGGGCGCTGATACACGACACCCTTGCCGTTGTCAGCTGTTCGTTTCACCCACCCCTGCTTGGCACCGGGCGGCAGGCTGCTCGTCTGCTGTCCCTGCTGGTTCTTGCCGGAGCTCTGGCCGGACTGGTTGCCGGACTTCTGCGGGTTCGTCGAGGCCTTGTTCGGCCGCCCTTTGACGGCCGCGGTCTTGGCCAGGTTCACGCCCTGGCTGACGTTCTGGACGGTGGGCGTGCCGCCGCCGGCAGCCTGCTTCTTGCCCCCGGCTCCGCCTTTGTTGGTGGACGTCGAGCCGCTGGGATTTTTCGGTTTGGGTGTCATCGTCGGCTCACCCGAGCAGCTTGGTCAGGTTGGTCAGGCTGTTGATCAGGGCCATGGTGTAGGTGAGGATGCGGCCGGCCCATTTCACGACCGCGGCGGCGATTTGCGAGGCGATCACCGGGATGGTGACCACGAAAATCGCCTCCACCGCCCACACGATCACCCGCGCGACCAGGTCGGCGATCAAGTCACGGACGATTTCCCTGGTGAGTTCGACCAGGCCGCCGGCGCCCTCGGTCGCCGACTGCATGGCCGTGCAGATGGCGCTGAGGCCGTTGATGGCCTCGACGTTGTGCTCCATCAGGTTGTGGTAGGCGTCCGCCGCTTCGCCCCGCCACGCCGGCAAGTCGTTGTCGATGTCGCTTTTCAGCTCATCGGCGATCGACTTGAACTCCGTGGCCATGTTCGCCCAGGTCTGGGCGTGCGAGCTCACCACGTCCGGCTTGCCGGTCAGCTCGTCGAGCATCTCGCGCAGCGGCTCGAAGTATTCGATCGCCCAGCCGAGCCCGTTGGCCAGCAGCGCGCTGATCGGGTCCATCACCGTGGCAGCGACGTCCACACCCAGCGAGGCACCGGCCAGGACGTCGTCGACCCAGCCTTCCGACTTGATGGCTTGGACGAGACCGTCCACCCCGTCGGCGAGACTGGCTCCGGTCCACGGCTTGCGGGTCGACTCGACCGGGGCAATCAGCGAGTCGCCGGTCACCGCAGCCCACCCCCGATGGCCTGGAAGCTGCCGCGGGAGTCGTCCTCCATGCGTTCGTAGGTCTGGGCGGCCTCGCGCAACGTCTCGGCGACGAGCTGGAGATTCTCCTCCACGTAGGCGATGACGTCATCCACCTGGACGTGCTTGTCCTCCAAGATTCCGGCGATCCACCCGCACAGCAGCCCGTACGCTTGGTCGTCCTGGGCGATGTGGCTGCTGGCCGCCTTGATCGCGCTGAACCGCTCTCGCAATGCGTCGATGTTGGCCGCGTGCTTGGTGATGTCCTCGACAGGCGCGTGATACCCCTGATGCCCCATGAGCAGGTCCCCGGTCGGTCACTCGAACTTGAACTCGAAGGGTTCCTCGTCGTCCTCTTCCTCCTCGCGCCTACGACGTTGCGGAGCGCTCGACGGTTTCACCGTCGGCGCAGGCGCTGGCGGGGGAGGCGGCGGAGCAGCAGGTGATGTCGGGGCAGGTGCAGCGCTCCTGGTGACGGTGTCGGACACATCTTCGGCGAGCAGATGCTTGCCGACCGAGGCCGCAATCGCCTGCCCGGCCGCCGACTCGGTGCCGATGGTCTCCTCGACGATCTCGCGGGAGCGTTCGGCCAACCGGGCCTTGGCGCGGCGGACCGTGTCCATGATCGCCTGCGCGATCAGGTCCGGTGGGAGACCGTGGATCTTCGGCGTCAGCTGCAAACCGATCAGAGAGCCGGTCGAGTCGACCGTCACCTTGGTCAGCCCGCGCGGGTCGGCCACCGTTTCCTGCAGCTGCTGCAAGCGATCGCTCATCGCCTTCGTATGAGCGGCCAACTGGTCAATGCGACCCTTCCACGCCTGCAGCCGTTCGCGGGCGCCGTCCGGATCGAGCACGGTGTCGTCCATGGAGTCAGCCTCTTTCATCCCGGCGGGAACGTAGCAGCCTTACGGCCACAGTAAAGATCGTTTACCAGGCAGGACCGAACGTGCCGGAGTGACATCACACCGTCGGCGCAGTCGAGGCGATGTCACAGTGGGCGTGGGCCGACTCGACTGCGCGTACTGGCGCCGATGCCCTGTCAGACGGATGACTGTCGCATGACGGACGCCCGTGCGGCTCTCCATGCCACCCGGACCAGCCGCGATGTGGCCGACCGGGCCTGCGACGTCATGTGTCATGAACCCAGGTAGACTGCTGGACAGTTGACGGCGGCACCCACCTGGGCCGGGACATCCCGGACGCCTCATGGACCCGGTGGCAGGCCGTTACCGCGGACCCGGTAACGTGTACCGCGCCAACTGAACAGGCGCCCGTAGCTCAACGGATAGAGCATCTGACTACGGATCAGAAGGTTGGGGGTTCGAATCCCTCCGGGCGCGCATCAGGCCCCTGATCAGGGGCCATTTTTCTTGCCCTAGACGGCGCACCGCCCCGGAGCATTGATCATTCGTTGCACGCCGCGCACCGTCGTACCGGATCAAGATCAACGCATCAGCCGACCCCTTTTCGGCATTCCCGCCTACGCCCGCGCTCCCGGTGGCATTCGGCTGATCAACGGCAGCTGCGGGACAATCGCCGCGTGGGCCACACGCATCTGCCGAAACCGGACGCCAGCACGACGTGGGAGTCGTCCTGGCCGACGGCCATAGCGCAGACCGTGGCTCCTTTGCAGCGTGGCCGGGCCGACCCGACACATCGGATCGTGGAGTCGGCCGCCCACTCCGGGCTGCCGGGCGTCTGGCGCACATCGCTGACCGATGACGGCCCGGTGAGCATGCTGCTGACGCAGGACGATGTCCACACGCTGACCTGCCGGGCATGGGGTCCCGGTGCGCGGCGGGCCGTCGAGAACGCGCCCGAGTTGTGCGGGGCAGCCGACGACCCGAGCGAGTTCCGGCCGGATCATCCGATGCTGGAGGGCCTGCTCCGGCGCAACCGCGGGCTGCGCATCGGCCGCACCAATCGCGTCCTCGAAGCCCTGATCCCCGCGATCCTCGAGCAGCGAGTGCTCGGGCGGCAAGCCACGACGGCCTGGCGCCGACTGGTTCGCCGCTACGGCGCCCCCGCGCCTGGGCCCGCGCCTGAGGGCATGAAGGTCTTCCCGGCGCCGTCCACCTGGGCGGCGATACCCGCCTGGGAATGGCATCGCCTCGGGGTCGACCCACGACGAACTCGCACCATCATCGCCTGCGTACGCCGAGCCGGTCGGCTCGAACGACTCAGCGGGCTGCCCGCCGAGGACGCCAAGCGCCTGCTGTGCACGATCGACGGGATCGGGGTGTGGACAGCGGCGGAGATCGCCCAGCGGGCGTTCGGGGACACGGACGCCCTGTCCGTCGGAGACGTGCACCTCGCCCGTGTGGTCGGCCACGCCATGTTCAACGCCGACTTCGACGACGACGCCATGGTTGCCGCACTCGAACCGTGGCGGCCGCACCGCTACCGCGTCGTGCGTCTGCTGCACGCGGGCGGGTACGCCACACGACCACGGTTCGCGCCGCAGCGGCAATGACCTGGCTCGAGAACAACAAAGGCCGCCGGAGCAACGGCGGGGACAGATCCTTCGGGGTCTGCCCGGGCCGTAATTCCGGCGGCCTTGGTCGCTGTTCGGTCAGTGCAGCGCGCTCTTGAGCGTGCGGATGGCCAGGTCGATGGCTGCGTTGGCGGCGTGGGTGTCGCGCAGCGCGTCCAGCATCACGAAGTCGTGGATGATGCCGGCGAATCGGACCGCGGTGGTGGGCACCCCGGCCTCGCGCAGCTTGGCGGCGTACGCCTCACCCTCGTCACGCAGCACGTCGGCCTCGGCCGTGATCACCAACGCCGGCGGAAGGTCCTTCAGCTGCTCCGTCGTTGCCCGCAGCGGCGAGGCGGTGATCTCGTTCCGCTGCTTCTCGTCGGTGGTGTACTGGTCCCAGAACCACTTCATGCCGTCGCGCTGCAGGAAGTAGCCGGTCGCGAACTCGTGGTACGAACCGGTGTCGAAGGCAGCGTCGGTGACCGGGTAGAACAGCACCTGCTGCACGAACTTCACATCGCCGCGCTCCTTGGCCAGCAGCGTCAGCGCGGCCGACATGTTCCCGCCGACCGAGTCACCGGCGATCGCCAGCTTCTCCGCGTCGAGCCCCTTCTCCTTGCCCTTGGTCACGATCCACTTCGCGACCGCGTAGTTCTGCTCGATCGCACGGGGGTAGCGCGCCTCCGGCGACAGGTCGTACTCGGGGAACACCACCGCGGCCTCCGCGCCGACCGCCAGCTCACGGACCAGCCGGTCGTGGGTGTGCGCGTTGCCGAACACCCAGCCGGCGCCGTGGATGTAGAGGATCGCGGGCAGAACGCCGGTGGCGCCCTGCGGCTTGACGATCCGCGCCCGAGTCCCGTCCTCGAGGGTGATCCACTCCTCGTCGACCGGCAGCTTCGGGTAGTCGGTCGTCTGCGCCTCGTCGACCGCCTTGCGACCTTCCTCCGGAGGCAACTCGAACAGGAACGGCGGGTTGGCGGTCGCGTTGGCGAACTCCTGAGCGGCCGGTTCCAGAACAACACTCATGTCGAACAACCCTTTCGAACTCGGAGCCCTCGAGGTCTTCGGGGACTCGCAACCCTTGTGGAAGTCTTTGGAGAACGTTCGTTCTCCGATGTCTGCTACCCTAGGAGAACGATGGTTCTCCCCGCAATATGGCGTGCGTCACGTGGCGGTCGCGGGAGACGAAAGACGGCGATCCCGGGATGAATGACGGTGATCGCGGAGGCGCAGGGACGCAGACGCGACGGGCCGAGGGATCGCGAAGGCGGAGCAGTTCAGCAACGCCCAGACGGAGCGAATTGTCGGCGCGAGGCGGAGGGGCATACAGACGCACGGTGCTGGGAAGGCAAGCTGAGGGACGAAGGGAAGGCGAAGTGGCCAAGTCAGCAACGGCGAGTGAAGCCAAGACAGCAACCAAGACCGGCGGCAAGACGAGCAGGACCAGGCTCGACGACGAGACCGCGCAGCAGCAGATCCTGAGCGCGGCCGATCGACTGTTCTACGAGCGCGGCGTGCAAGCCGTCGGCATGGACGCCATCCGCGATGCCGCGGGTGTGTCGCTCAAGCGCCTCTACCAGCTGTTTCCGTCCAAGGAGCACCTGATCGAGGCCTACCTGCGGCACCGCGACGCGTTGTGGCAGTCCATGCTCGACGAGCACGTCGACGCCCGGACCGATCCGCGCGAACGCATCCTCGCCGTGTTCGACTTCCTGCGCGACTGGTCGAGCCAGCCGGACTACCGCGGCTGTGCGTTCATCAGGACGTTCAACGAGCTCCGCGCCACGTCACCGCACATCGCGGAGATGGCTACCCATCACAAGGACGGCTTCCGCGCCGAACTCGTCGAACTCGCCCGCGAAGCCGGAGCCGACGCCCCGGAGCAGCTGGCCGACCAGCTCATCCTGCTGAGCGAAGGCGCCATCACCCGCTGCGCGATGGCCGGCTCGTCCGCACCCGCCACGCGCGCGCGGGAAGCAGCTGCGGCGATTCTCGACGCCACGCTCAACTAGCCGACGATCAGGACTTCCAGCGTGCGGGGACCGTGGACGCCCTCGACCCGGTCGAGCTCGATGTCGCTGGTGGCTGACGGCCCGCTGATGAACGTCAACGGCCGGGTGGCCTCCAGCCGCGCCAACGCCTCCGGCACGCTGACCACCACCTGATCGGCCCGAACCACACACAGGTGGTAGTCCGGCACCAGAGTGATGATCCGCCGCCCCTGCGCGGCACCCGAGTCCAGCACGATCGTGCCCGTCTCCGCGATCGCCACCGCGCAACCGGTCACCACACCGTCCACCCTGTCCAGCTCGGACAACGCCAGCGGCGGATCGTCGGACTTCCACTCGACCCCGGACACTCGCCACGAATCAGGGGCATCAGCAGGCACGACGACGGTCTTCGCCGAACGCCGGGCCAAGCACTCGGCGATCCGATCCGGCACCTCGGCCTCGGACACCCGGTGCACGATCGCCTTGTAGTCGGCGACCCGTTCGTCCAGCAGCGCGAGCACGTCGGACGCCGAGCGCTCCCGCTCGTAGTCCCGCACCACCGGCGCACTCGCCGGACGGTCCACCGCACGGATCCTGCTCAGGATCTCTTCACGAGCGCTCGACACGATTGCGCCTCCACCACGTGCGGAACGACTCCTTGGGCACCGCAGGCGCGTTCCGCGAATCCGTCCACTTCGCTCCCGGCCCCGGAATCCTCTTGATCCACCCGTCACGGGCCAGGAACCGCGACAGCGACCCGGCCTTCTGCGTCGCCTCGTACCGCTTCGGATCGGCGAACACCCACGCGGCCGCAGCCATCGCCAGCGCCTCCGGTGTGCGTTTGCCCTTCGCCTCCACGGCCTCCGCCCGCAGGTGCGTCAGTACCTCGGGAATGTTGATCCGCACCGGGCACACCTCGAAGCACGCTCCGCACAGCGACGACGCGTACGGCAGCGAAGCGGCCTGCTTGTCGTGCATGTCGCCGACGAGCTGCGGCGCCAGGATCGCCCCGATCGGTCCCGGGTAGACCGACCCGTAGGAATGCCCACCGGTCCGCTCGTACACCGGGCACACGTTCAGGCATGCCGAACACCGGATGCACCGCAGCGCCTGCCGGCCCACCTTGTCCGCCAGCGTTGCTGTTCGTCCGTTGTCCAACAGGACCAGGTGGAACTTCTGCGGCCCGTCGCCCGGTGTCACCCCCGTCCACGCCGACGTGTACGGATTCATCCGCTCCGCGGTGGACGACCTCGGCAGGAGCTGCAGGAACACCTCGAGGTCCTGCCAGGTGGGCACCAGCTTCTCGATGCCCATCACGGTGATCAGCGTCTCCGGCAACGTCAGGCACATGCGCCCGTTGCCCTCCGACTCGACCACCACGATCGACCCGGTGTCGGCGACGGCGAAGTTCGCCCCGGAGATCGCGACCTTGGCGGAAAGGAACTTGCGCCGCAGGTACTTGCGCGCCGCCTCCGCCAGATCCTTCGGCTCGTCGGACGCCGGCTTCTCCGTCATCCGCCTGCTGAAGATCTCGCGGATCTCCGCCCGGTTGCGGTGGATCGCCGGCACCAGAATGTGCGACGGCCGGTCCTCGCCGAGCTGCACGATCAACTCGGCAAGGTCGGTCTCGATCGCGTTCACCCCGCCGGCCTGCAGCGCCTCGTTCAGCCCGATCTCCGCCGTGGCCATGGACTTGACCTTGACCACCTCGTCGGTGCCCTCGGCGCGGATCAGATCGAGCACGATCTGATTGGCCTCTTCGGCGTCCCGCGCCCAGTGCACGACGCCGCCGCGCGCCGTGACGGCCTCCTCGAGCCGCACCAGGTAGGTGTCGAGATTGGCGAGCACGTCGTCCTTGATCGCCTCGCCCGCGCGGCGCAGCCGCTCCCAGTCCGCCATCTCGGAGACGACCTCGGCGCGCTTGGCCCGGATCGTCGTGGTCGCTTTGCGCAGGTTGCGACGTAGTTGCGTGTTGGCCAACGCCTCGTGCGCGGCCTTCGGAAAGGCTGGACTGCCCAGCCAGGTCACCGGGTTGCGGCCGCCCACGGCTCCTCCTCCGTACTCGCCAGGATCGACGCCAGGTGGACGGTCTGCACGCCCGTCTTCAACCGCGACAAACCACCGCCGATATGCATCAGGCACGAGTTGTCGCCGGCACACAGCACCTGCGCACCGGTGTCCAGCACGTTGCGCATCTTGTCGGCGAGCATCGCCGTGGACGTCTCGGAATTCTTCAGCGCGAACGTGCCACCGAAGCCACAGCACTGCTCGGCCAACGGCAGTTCGACGAGCTCCAGCCCTCTCACCGCACGCAGCAGGCGCAGCGGCCGGTCCCCCACACCGAGCATCCGCAGTGAGTGGCACGTCGGGTGGTAGGTGACGCGGTGCGGGAAGTAGGCGCCGACGTCCTCGACACCCAATACGTCGATGATGAACTCGCTCAGCTCGTAGGTGTGCTCGACCGCCGGCCCGGTGCCGCACAGGTCCGGGTGGATGTCCCGCACCATCGCCGAGCACGAGCCGGACGGCGCCACCACATAGTCGTATTCGGCGAAGACGTCGGCATAAGACTCAGCGAGCTTGCGGGCGTGATCCCGGTAGCCGGTGTTGAAGTGCATTTGCCCGCAGCATGTCTGCCCGAGTGGGAAATCGACCTCGCAGCCCAGCCGTTCCAGCAGGCGAACGACGTCTTTGGCCGTGTCCGGGTACAGCGTGTCAGTCAGACAGGTGGCGAACAGTGCGACGCGCGGACCGCTCATGACCGGCCCGCGGGAATCCGGCCCAGGACGAGTAACGCTGATCGTGAAGGCATCTCCCGGCTGCCCGGATCCCACATGCTCGGTTCCTTTTCGTTCGGGTACGCATCCGCGCATGATTCTGCTGAACGTGCGCCCGGACCGCCAGCCGTCTCATCCTGAGCGACGAATGCGCTGCTCACCCGTGCCGGTCAGCGGAACGGTCACGGGCTCGCGCGTTCTTTCGACTTGGCTATGCCGCGAGCTCGGCAAGCTCACGGCGGCGCTGCTCCCATTCTTCCCCGCGCCACGTGGCAGGCATGGCGGCCAACGCATCTGCGGCGGCGCGACGGGCGCCTTGCCGATCGTCGAGGGCGTGCAGCACGAAGGCTCGCTCGCCGGTGAAGAACGACGGCGTGTACCAGTAGCCGGACTCGGGCACCTCACCCGGAAGCCGATCAACCAACTGGTCAGCTCGACCGAGCTGGCGGGCGGCCTCGGTCCGGTCCCCGCCGCGCGCCAATACGTCGGCGCGTTGATAGGCCAAGTACGTGCGCAGTGCAGGGTGGGAGCGCGGGTTGCGAGCAGCGGCCTCGTTCAGCGCATCAGCCGTACGCACGTCGTGACGGCGCAAGCTTCGGTCCGCCGCGAACGACAACGCGGTCACCAGGCGATGTGAGTCGTCCGCTTCGATCGCCAGAACAGTCGCCCGGTCCAGATGTCGCCGCGATTCACCCCACTGACCGAGCGGGATCGCCAACCACCCGAGGTACTGCTCGATCTCGGACAACAGCCCGACGGCACAGGAGCGCGCATCGCCCGATGCGTTGCGAGCCAGCCGGTCCACCAGTGCGGCTTGCCGCCGAACACTGGGCACGACTTCGGCAGCACCCGCGACGTCTTCCAACCGTCGCAAACTCCCCAGCACCGACGCGACAGCATCGAGCGCGACCACGTCGGTCCGTCCGCGCAGCGCAGCCGACACACGATCGGCGGCTTCGGTAGGCGCAAAGCCGAGGTCGGCTTCTGTTGCGTCGTGTACAGCGCACAGTGCGGCGCGAACGAGCGACGACGGACGCCGCACGGTCCCGCGTTCCAACTTGCCGAGGTGATTGGCGTCGAAGGCCGAGTCCTTGCCGTGATGACGGGCGATCCACGCCACCACCAATTCGGCCACTTCCTCGCGGCTCGCATGAGTGCCCGGCGAGCGTCGAGAGGGCATCGATTCGCGGGCGAACCGCAGCCGTTCGTTCGGTTCGGGCACGAATTCAGCGTACGACGTTCCCGCGGGATCCTGCCGATCTTCCCTCCCGCCCTAGGACCCCTGTGACCAGGCTCGGAAGCCATGACGTGGAACTCCGGACCGATGGTGCCGCCACCACCTGGCCAGTCCGCCGCCGACACCGGGCACGAGCGGACGGTGGAAACTGACACCCTGCTGTTCACCACGATCGCGCAATCCTGCCCTGGCATCGTGCGCACGCTGACGTTGCTGATACGCGAGCTCACCGAAGCCGACCTCGAGCCTGCCACCATGAGAATGCTGGGCGAGCGGATCCAACGGATCGGCGAAGCGGTTTCCGCGCACGCGAAGCGCTCCACCTGGGACGAATGACCGTCGAAGGCCGCCTTGTGCGGACCTCCAACACTTCTGGAGCAATGTGCGCCCTGTCACACGTCCCGCTGCGCCGCCCGGAGGACTGATCAACTCCGGCTGACCGAACCCCGCCGAGGTGCAGATCCACCCCGCTATCTGCGCCGAATCACCCACGGCAGACCCGCTCACCTGCGCACTCGGCACTGCCCACGCCGGATCACCGCACCGGGTGCTGTTCGCCGCAAAGCCTTTGGATCCACCGACAACGGCTCGGCTTCCAGCGCCTTCACCGGCCACCACCCCGGGCCCATTCTGTGATCCACGACATACCCCTGTGCCCGCTGTGACGATCTGAGGAGCCCGCCGTGTCCGAGCACACCTGCACCTTCGGCCTGTGGTACGACTTCCGGAATCCGGCGCGGTGGCCGCGCAGCTTCACCAGCTTCTACGCCGAGACCCTCGACCAGATCGCCTGGGCGGAAAGCCGCGGCATCGAGTCGGTGTGGCTCACCGAGCACCACTTCATGGCCGACGGCTACACGCCGTCGCCGTTCGTCATCGGTGGCGCGATCGCCGCCCGCACGAAGTCGCTCAAGATCGGCACCAACCTGATCGTCTCCCCGCTGCACAACCCCATCCGCCTCGCCGAGGACGCCGCCACCCTGTCCCTGCTCAGCGGCGGCCGGTTCGACCTCGGCGTCGGCCAGGGCTACTGGCAGCCGGAGTTCCAAGCCTTCGGCCGGAACCTGCGCAACCGGCCCAGCTTGCTGGAAGAAGGCGTCGAGATCATCCGCCGCGCCTGGTCGCGGGACACCGCGGAGTTCCACGGCAAGCGCTACGACTTCCCCGCGCTGCCGGTCACCCCGCAGCCGGAGGCCACCCCGCAACTGTTGGTCGGCGCCATGGCCGAGCCCGCCATCGAGCGCGTCGCCCGCATCGCCGACGGCTTCCTCAGTACCCAGAACGCCCACCACCAGATGTACATCGACGCGCTGGAGAAGGTCGGCAAACCGGTCGACGAGGGCCGCATCTACGCAGGTCAGTGGGCAATCATCGCCGAGGACCCGGAACGCGAGTGGGCCCGCATCGGCCAGCACGCGCTCTACCAGATCAACGGCTACATCGGCATGGGCGCGTTCGGCCCGCCGGACCAGGTCCCCACCTTCCCGAACCCGCAGGCCCTGCTGGACGCCGGCGCGTTCCTGCTGTGGGACGTCGACACCGCGGTCAGCGAGCTGACCACGCTGCTGCTCGACCGTCCGCAGATCAAGGACGTGCACTTCTGGGCGCAGCTGCCCGGCGAATCGGTGGAGAGCGGGTCGGCCCGCATCGAACTGCTCACCTCCCGCGTCATCCCGCAAGTACGCGCGGCCGTCGCGGCCGGACGACAGGAGGTGTCCGTATGACCCCTGCGCCGGCCTCCGGCTCCCCCTTGTTGATCACCGACTTCCTGTACCGGGCACGCGACCTGTTCGCCGCGAAGACGATCACCCAGTACCAGGACGGCGAGAAGATCTTCAGCTACACCTACGCCGAGTACGCCGACCGCGTGCTGCGCCTCGCTCAAGCCCTGATCGACCTCGGGGTGCGGCCAGGCGATCGGGTCGCGACGCTGGCGTGGAACCACCACCGCCATCTCGAGCTGTACCTGGCAGCTCCGCTGGCGGGAGCCGTGCTGCACACGCTCAACCTGCGGTTGGCAGCCGACGAGATCGCCTACATCGTCGACCACGCCGATGACCGCGTGGTGTTCGTCGACTCGTCGCTGCTGCCGTTGCTGGACAGCGTCCGCTCCCGCCGCCCCGAGATGCCGGTGATCACCACCGACGGGGACAGCCCGAACCACGACGAACTGATCGCGGCCGCCACGCCGCTGGAAAAACCCGTACCGCGGGACGAGAACGACCTGGCCGCGCTCTGCTACACCTCCGGCACCACCGGCGCCCCCAAGGGCGTCGGCTACTCGCACCGCGCGCTCTACCTGCACACCTTCGCCGCATGCCTGGCCGACGGCCACGCGATCTGCGAGCGCGACACCGTCTGCCACGTCGTCCCGATGTTCCACGCCAACGCGTGGGGCATCCCGTTCGCCGCGTTGATGACCGGCGCGAATCAGGTCCTGCCCGGGCCGCACCCGTCGGTGGCCGACATCGCCACCATGCTCTCGACCGAACAGGTCACCTACACCGGCATGGTCCCGACGGTCGCCGTCGACCTGGTCAAACACGCCACGGCCAACCGGATCGACCTGACCAGTTTGCGGGCCCTGGTGCTCGGCGGCTCGACCCCGACCCCGGAGCTGATCCGCAGCATCGAGGAAGACCTGGGCGTGCCGGCCTACCAGGGCTGGGGCATGACCGAGCTGTCCCCGATGGGCACATTCGCCCGCCCACCACGCGACGCCGACGACGACCCGCAGCGCCGCTACGAGTACGTCCGTCGCCAGGGACGCCTGCTACCCGGCCTGCACTGGAAGCTCGTCGACGACGACGGCAACGAGGTCCCGCACAACGGAGTCGACCGGGGCGAGCTGCTCATGCGCGGACCGTGGGTCGCCGACCGCTACTTCCGCGACGAGCACCCGGAGGCGTTCGCCGACGGCTGGTTGCGTACCGGCGACATCGCGACCATCGACTCCGAGGGCTACCTGACCATCGTCGACCGGGCCAAAGACCTGATCAAGAGCGGCGGTGAGTGGATCAGCTCGCTGGCGCTCGAGCAGGCACTGACGACGATCCCCCAGGTCGCCGAGGCAGCCGTCATCGCGGTCCCGCACGAACGCTGGCAGGAACGTCCACTGGCCTTCGTCGTCGCCGCCGAAGGCGCCCAGCTGGACCCCGAGCAGGTGCGGTCGGCCCTGGCCGAGCGGGTGCCGCGCTGGTGGCTGCCCGAACGCGTCATCGTCGTCGACTCCCTGCCCAGGACCAGCGTCGGAAAGCTCGACAAGAAGCGGCTGCGCAGCAGCGTCGGCGCCGGACTCTTCGCGGACCCGCACCATGCGGCGCCCTCACCCGCATAACCCGCACCTCCACGCCCGTCACGAGGAGGACCTTGCGTGAAGTTCGGCATCTTCTACGTCCTGGAATGTCCCGACCACGACTTCCCGCGTGCCTATCGCGAGATGCTCGAACAGGTCGAGTACGCCGAACTGCTGGGCTTCGACGAAGTGTGGCTGGCCGAGCACCACGGCAGCGACTACGGCTCGATGCCCTCCCCGCAGGTGGCCGCCGCCGCCATCGCGCAACGCACCGAGCGCATGCGCATCGGGATCGCGGTCAGCAACCTGACGTTCGACTGGCCGGTCCGCATCGCCGAGGACTACGCGATGGTCGACGTCCTCTCCGGCGGACGGCTCGACTTCGGCGTCGGCCGCGGCTACCAACCGCACGAGTTCCGCAACATGGGCGCGGGCGAACGGCAGGCGGAAAGCCGTGAGGTGTTCGTCGAGGCCCTCGCCATCATCCGCGGCCTGTGGAGCAAACCCACCGGTCAGCCGTTCTCGTACCACGGCAAGCACTTCGACATCACCGACGTGGACTGCCGGCCCACCCCGGTGCAGCGCCCGACCCCGCCGATCTACCTCGCCTCGATCAGCCCGGAGTCGTTCGACCTGGCCGTCGCACAGGGCTGCAACATGCTCGTCACGCCGACGCTGATGACGATGCCGGAGCTGAACGCGTTCGTCGTCGACGCCAAACGGCGATTACGGGATCTCGGCCGGGACATCCTCGAGCTGGATTTCCCGATGAACTGGCAGATCCACCTCGCGGAGACCGAACAGGCCGCGGTCGACAACGCGCGCGAGGCGCTGACCTGGTACTTCGACTCGGTTCTGTCCATCGTTCCGCAAGGCGAGGACGTGCCGCCGAGCTACGAGCGGTACGCCGAACTGGTCTCCGCCACCGACAAGGCGGGCGGCGTCACCGTTGACGGCTTGCGCGACGGCGGCGTCGTCTACGTCGGCGACCCCGACGGCCTGATCCGGCAGCTCGAGTCGCTGCACGACGAGACCGGGCTGCAACACCTCATCTGCTGGATGCGCTTCGGCGGGCTCGACCACCACAAGGTGCTGCGCTCGATGGAGCTGTTCGCCGAGCACGTCATGCCCCGCTTCCGCGACCGCGAACCGGTCGTGCCGCGCGCCCTGCGCGAGCTGTCCGCCGCCGAGACCTCCCCTTTTGCTCGATCCCTACTAGTTCAGGAGGACACCATGGGATACCTGCCCGTCGAGAACGACCGCAGCATCTACTACGAGCACCATCGCGGCAGCGGCAGGCCGATCGTGCTCGTGCACGGCTGGGGCGCCAACGCCCGCGCGTGGGACACCACGCTGCCCGCGCTGCTGGCCAACGGCAACGAGGTGGTCACGCTCGACCAGCGCTGCTGTGGGCGCTCGGACAAGGACTTCGAGGAGGTGTCGATCGCCGCGCTCGGCGAGGACGTCGTGCGCCTGGTGGACCACCTCAGCCTGGACCGCCCGGTGATCAACGGCTGGTCGCTCGGCGGCGCGGTGGCCACGGCCGCGGTGGCCAAGCTGGGTGACCGCGCGTCGGGCCTGGTGCTGACCGGTGGGGCCTCGCCTCGCTACACCGCGACCGACGACTGGCCGCACGGCGGGACGACCGCCGACGTCGAAGGGATCCTCGACGCCCTCGCCGCCAACCGCGCCGCGACGTTGCGCGGTGTCGCGGAAGCGGTGTGCGCGGAGAACCCGGGCGAAGCGGTCCTCGACTGGCTGTGGGACATGTTCATGGAGATGGGCCCGCGTGGTGACCAGTCGTTGCGCGACCTCGCCGAGGTCGACCTGCGTAAGGAACTCGCGGGCCTGGAGGTGCCGATCCTGTTGCTGCACGGCCGTGCCGACACGTTCGTGCCGTATTCCCAGGCCGAGGCCGTGACCGAGTTGAACTCGCGCGCCGAACTGGTCGAGTTCGCCGGCGGGCACGCACCGTTTTTGGAGGACCGGGACCGCTACCTCGGCGCCTTGACGGAGTTCTTGAATCGATGACCAAGAATTGGCTGGTCACCGGCGGGTCGCGCGGTATCGGGCGTGCGGTCGTCGAGCAGGCGACGGCCCGGGGCGACCGGGTCGCGGTCTTCGCCCGCAAGCCCGCCACCGAGCAGTGGCCCCACCCGGATCGAGTTGTGGAAATCCACACCGACCTCACCGACTCGACTGCGGTGGCACGCGGTGTGCGCACCGTTTTCGAGCGGTTCAGATCGCTCGACGTGGTGGTCAACGCCGCCGGGGTCCACCGGGGTGGCCGGGTCGACACCCTGTCGCGAGAGCACTGGGACGAGGTGATCGGCACCAACCTCACCGGCGCATTCGAGCTGGCCCGGCACGTCGTCCCCCGCCTCGAAGCCGGATCCGCCCTCATCAACGTGGGTGCGGTGGTGGGCTTTCGCGGTTTTCCCGGCGACGTGGCCTACGGCGCGGCAAAAGCCGGCCTGCACGGACTGACCCAGGTGCTCGCGGTGGAACTGGCACCGCGACACATTCGGGTGAACCTGGTGATCCCGGGTTTCGTGGAGACCGACATGACCTCGGCGCTGACCGGGCGGGCGCGCGAGCGGATCCTCGCCGCGATCCCGCTGGGCCGCACGGGCCTTCCGGCGGAAATTGCGCAGGTCATCGTGGGTGTCGCGGATGCCGAGTACATGACCGGCTCGGTGGTGGCCACCGACGGCGGCTTGCTCAGCTCGTTCGCCTCCCGTAGTTGACCTGCCCGTGGTTGTGGTGGCCTACAACGCCGCGAAAAGTCACGTGACCCGCACCACAAGCGGGAAGTTAGCCTCGAGACGACAAAACCTGAATTTCGTTTTCTCGACGCATTTTCGCCCACTTCCCCTGCGGAAGGAGTTCGTATGAACGACACCGCGAGTGCCGGAAGCCGCGAAGCGGACAACAAGAAACTCGTTGCGGAATTCATGCAGGTGTTCTCCACCGGTGACGTGGCGGCGATCATGGACTATCTCGCCCCCACCGCGACCTGGTGGGTGGCCGGCACCATCGAAGGCATCTCCGGCACCAAGAGCAAGGACGAGTTCCGGGAGATGCTCTCCGGTCTGTCCGCCAACACCAAGACGGGCGCGATCCGGCTGACCCCGATCGCATGGACCGCGGAGGGCGACCGCGTCGCGGTGGAGACCGAGTCGTATTCCGAGATGACCAACGGCCGGGTCTACAACAACCTGTATCACTTCGTATTCGAGGTGCGCGACGGGAAAATTCAGTCGGTCAAGGAATACCTGGACACCGAACACACTCGGGCCGTCTTCCTCGCCGCGTAGTTCTTCCGGTTCTTCGCTCCCATTCCAGCAACAACCCATTCGCACACATTGAAGGAGACACGTCCATGGACATCGGCATGCTGTTGGTCGCCCAGAATTATCACGAAAACGTCAGCGACCAGGAGGTCTTCCTCCGCGAGGTCGAAATGGGAGTGAACGCGGAGAAGTGGGGCTTCGACACCGTCTGGTCCGCCGAGCACCACTTCGACGACTACTCGATGCTCCCGGACAACCTGCAGATCCTGACCTACATCGCGGCCAGGACCTCGAAGATCAAGCTCGGCACGGCCGCGGTGATCCTGCCGTGGAACGACCCGAAACGCGTCGTGGAGAAGGTGGCGATGCTGGACATGCTGTCCGGCGGCCGCGTGATGTACGGCATGGGCCGGGGCCTGGCCAAGATGGAGTACGAGGCGTTCGGCATCCCGATGGACGAGGCGCGCGAGCGGTTCGTCGAAGCCACCAAACTCACCCTGGAAGGCCTGCGCACCGGCGTGGTGGAGAACCCGGACGGCAAGTACTACAAGCAGTCCAGGGCCCAGATCCGCCCGGCGCCCGATCCGTCCTACGAGTGGACCCGCGAGCGGCTGTTCGGTGCGGCCATGTCGCCGGACACGATTCCGATCATCGCCGAGCTCGGCCTGCGCATGATGACGTTCGTCCAGTTCCCGTTCGAGAAGCACGCCGAGGCCATCAACCAGTGGCGTGAGCTGTACCGGGAGAAGCAGGGCGTGGAGCCGCCGACCCCGCTGGTGCAGGACTTCGTCATCTGCCACGAGGACGCCGACGAGGCGCGGCGGCTGGCGCACGAGCACCTGTCCCGGTACTTCCTGTCGGTGATCAAGCACTACGACTTCGCCGGTGACCACTGGCGCTCGACCAAGGGCTACGAGACGTACCAGGTCGGCGCGGACATGATCAAGGAAGCCGGGATGGAGGCGGCCGCCACCGGATACGTGGAGGCCAACATCTACGGCACGCCGGAGCAGATCGTGGAGAAGTACGCGGCCCGCCGCGAACTGGCCGGCGACTTCTCGGCCAATGCCGCGTTCGCGTTCGGTGGCCTGCCGATCGACCAGGCCTTCAAGTCGGCGCAGCTGTTCGGCGAGAAGGTCGTGCCGGAACTGAAGAAGATGACGGCGAAGGTCCCGGTCAGCGCATGATCACCGTCGTGGCGGCGCCGGGGGGCCCGGGCGCCGCCACACCTCACCCGGCGGACGGCGAGATGAATTCCCCCATGACTCGAGGTTTGACCGCCACCCACGACTTCACCGATCTCTTCCGCGACGTGATGGCGGGCGTGTGCACGCCCGTCACGGTGGTCACCGCGCTCGACGGTGACCGGCCGCACGGCACCACGGTCAGCGCGTTCGCGTCGCTGTCGTTGCATCCACCGATGGTGCTCGTCGCGCTCGACCGCGGGTCGGACCTGCTCAGCGTGGTGCGTGTGCGGGGCCGGTTCGGGGTCAACATCCTCGGCCACGGTCAGCACGACCTCGCGCTGAGGTTCGCCCGCAAGGGCCTGGACAAGTTCGACGGGGTCGACTGGTCCCTGTCCTCGGGCGCACCGCGCATCACCGGCGCTCCCGGCTGGGTGGCGTGCACCGTCGCGGATCTGGTGGACGGCGGCGACCACGTCGTGGTCCTCGGCCATGTCGTGGAGGCCGACCGCGCCGACTCCCCGCCGCTCACCTATCACCGGCGCACGTTCGGTACCCACAGCGCAGAACAGGAGTAGTGGCCATGCCCCGCACCCCGGCTCAGCAGGTCGAACTCGCCGTCTCCACGCTCGCGGCGGGCGGCCTGGTCGTCGTGGTCGACGACGAGGACCGCGAGAACGAAGGCGACCTGGTGGGCGCCGCCGCGACGATGACCACCGAGCAAATGGCGTTCATCGTCCGCCACACCACCGGCATCGTCTGCGCACCCATGCTGGCGCATCGCGCCGACGCGCTCGATCTTCCGCTGATGGTCGACCGCAACACCGAGGCGCACCGCACCGCGTTCACCGTCAGCGTCGACCACGTCTCCACCGGTACCGGGGTCAGCGCCGAGGACCGCGCAGCGACCGTGCGAGCACTCGCCGACGAATCCACCGCGCCGGAGGATCTGTGCCGGCCGGGCCACATCTTCCCGCTGCGCGCCAGGGAAGGCGGGGTGCTCGCCCGGGCCGGCCACACCGAGGCCGCCGTCGATCTGCTGCGCCTGGCCGGAGCTGGTGAGGTGGGCGTGATCAGCGAGATCGTCGCCGACGACGGCTCGATGCGACGCGGCGACGACCTGGACGCGTTCGCCGAGGAGCACGGGCTGCCGATCGTGCGGATCGCCGACCTGGTGCGGTACCGGGCGGCGACCGAGCCGTTCGTCGAGTACGTCGCCGAAGCGGAGATGCCGACGGAGTTCGGCCAGTTCCGCGCGGTCGCGTTCCGCTCCGTGGTGGACGGCTCCGAACACTTGGCGCTGGTCATGGGCGATGTCGCCGAAGCGGGCCACAGCCGGCAAGGCGTGCTGGTGCGGGTGCACAGCGAATGCCTCACCGGCGACATCCTCGGCTCGCTGCGCTGCGACTGCGGGGCACAGCTCGAGCGGGCACTCGCCGAGATCGCCCGCGAGGGCTGCGGCGTGCTGGTCTACCTGCGCGGACACGAAGGCCGCGGGATCGGCCTGGCGCACAAGATCCGCGCCTATTCGCTGCAGGAACAGGGCTTGGACACGGTGGACGCCAACCGCGCCCTCGGCCTGCCGGACGACTCGCGCAGCTACGGGGTCGGCGCGCGGATCCTGGCCGACCTCGGCGTGCGGCGCATGCGGCTGATCACCAACAACCCGAGCAAACTCGGCGGCCTGGAGGGCTACTCGATCGAAATCGTCGGACGGGTGTCGCTGCCGACGGCCGTCACCGCGCACAACGTGCGCTACCTGCGGACCAAGCGTGACCGGATGGGGCATGCGCTGGACACACCCCTACCGGACGTGATCGCAACCTGACATTCCGCTCTTGTGAATTGTCACTAGTTCGTGGATGTTGGTGAGCGAGGCAGACGGGAGGCCCACGACAAAGGAGACGAGGACCCCATGACGCTGCTGAGCACGACCACCGAGCGAATCGCCACGCCGGCCATCCCCCGGCCGCGTCACCGCGAACGCGACGTGATCACCGCGTTCGCGCAGATCACCGGTGAGGCGATCAAGGACACCGATCTGGAAGAACTGCTTCGCTCGGTGTGCATGAAGCTGTGCGAAGTGATCGGGGTCTGCCGTTCGTCGCTCTATCTCAAGCACCCCGACGGGCGGTATCGCGGCGCCGCGGGCCACTGCGCCGAGCAGGGCGACATCACCGAGGCGGTCAAGCGGCAGGAGTCCGGGATCGAGGGTGACGCGTTCAGCCGCGAGATCATCGAGACGGCCCGCCCGGTGCTGATCGAGGACGTGGCCAACGACCCGCGTCCGCATCGCCGCACGATGGAGCACTGGCAGGTGCGGGCCATGCTGGGCGTCCCGCTGGTGTTCGACGGCGAGGTCACCGGTCTGCTGTTCGTCGACGACCGGGACCGCGACCACGTCTACACGCAGGAAGACATCGAGATCGCGGAGATGTTCGCGCAGCTCAGCGCGCTGTTCATCAGCCAGGCGATGTTGAACGTGCGGCTGCGTGCGCAGGCGTCGGAGATCGCCCGCAGCCGCAACACGCTGGCGTATCTGGCCGACGTGCACCGCAAGCTGACCAACGCGGTACTGGAAGGTGCCGACATCCACACCGTCGTCGCGCTGCTGTCCGACCTGTCCGCCAAACCCGTTGTGCTCTACGACGAAGACTTCCGGGTGCTGGCCTGGTCCGCGCCCGCCACCCTCGGTCTCGACCGGCCGCCAGTGATCTCCGAGCGGATCCGCACCATGCCCGCGGTGAAAGCCGAGCTGGCGGGTCTCAGCCCGGAACGTCCGTCCGCGGTGGTGCCGCCGACGTTGTCCGTCGGACTCGGCCGTCGGCATCTGATGTGTCGGCTGGTCATCGAGGGACGGCCGAACGGCTTTCTGGGCATCGTCGAGGTCGGCAGGTCGCTGGAGCCGATCGACGCCAACATCGCCGAGCACGGCGCCACCGTGCTGTCGCTGCAGATCCTGTCCGAGCGCAGGCAGATCGAGACCCAGGGCCAGGCTCGCGACGACTACCTGTCCGACCTGCTGCGCAACACCCGGGACAAGGAGCACCTGATCCGGCGCGGCCCGCAGTTCGGCATCGACCTGACCAACCCGCACGTGTTGGTGCGGTTCACGCTGTCGGCGAACCCGCGGCTCAGCGCGACCGCCGCGCAGCGCCTGGTCACCCGTCGGTTCCAGGAGGTTTTCGGTATCGACGAGCCCGCGGCGGTGAAGCTGCCCGGCCACATCATCGTGCTGGTCCCGCTCGCCGACGACGGCTCACCGGAGGAGCTGGCCGCGGTCCGCAACCGGGTGCGGCAGGTCCGGGAGTCGCTGCAACCGGACCTGGCCACCGGCGCCACGGTCATCTCCGGGGTGTGCCGCGAAGTCACCGACTTCCCCCACGCCTCCCGCGAGATGCGCGAGGTCGCCGAGATCGCCCGGTCGTTCGACTGGGCCGAGGACGTCTTGGACGTCACCGAGCTGGGGCTACTGCGCGTCGTGGTCGGCTCGGGCCGGGTCAAGGAGGCCGTGCGGTTCGCACACGAGTACGTCCACCCGGTGCGTACGGCCGACGACGGCACACTGCTGGAGACGTGGCGCGCATTCGTCGACGCGGACGGGCGCGTGAAGGGTGCGGCGGCCGCGCTCGACGTGCACGAGAACACCGTGCGTTACCGGCTCGGCAAGATCAAGGATCTCACCGGGCTCGACCCGAGCGGCCTCGAGGCGCTGCTGTCCGCCCGGCTGGCGTTCCAGATCCTGTCGTTCGCCAACCCGTGACCGCCACCGTCGCCCGGCTCGACCCGCATTGTAGAAACCCACGACAAGCTGGGGAAACGACAGTGCCGGGGCAAGATTGCGGCGGATACGTTCGAGGCATGCCGACCGACACCACGCACAGCGACCTCATCGGGGTCGACCTCACCGCCGTTCGGGACTGGATGGACGCCCAGGGCCTTGGGGCAGGCGAGCTGACCGCGGTGTCCCCGATCGGCGGCGGGACACAGAACGTCATGATCGGTTTCGAGCGTTCCGGTGTCCGCTACATCCTGCGGCGCGGCCCACAGCATCTTCGGCCCCAGTCGAACCGGATCATGCAGCGCGAAATGACGTTGCTGCGCGCGTTGGCCGGCACGTCGGTGCCCCACCCGATGTTCGTCGCCGGCTGCGAGGACACCGACGTCATCGGCGCGGTGTTCTACCTCATGCGGGCTGTAGATGGCTACAACGCCGCGGAGTCCCTCACCCCCGCGCACGCCGCGGACCCCGGTATGCGCCACCGCATGGGCCTGAGCATGGTCGACGCGCTCGGCGAACTGGCCCGCCTCGACCCGGCCTCGATCGGACTGACCGACTTCGGGCGCCCGGACGGCTTCCTGGCGCGCCAGGTGGACCGGTGGCGCAGCGAACTCGAGTCGTTCACGCTGCTGCCCGGCTACCCCACCGTGCTGCTGCCGGAGGTGGACCGGATCGCCTCCTGGCTCGAGGACAACCGTCCCGAGCAGGGCGCGACGGGCATCCTGCACGGCGACTACCACATCGGCAACGTGCTGTTCGACCGCGTCGAGCCGCGGGTGACCGCCATCGTCGACTGGGAGATGGCCACCGTCGGCGACCCGCTGCTCGACCTCGGCTGGATGTTGGTGATGTGGGGCGACGACGGCGAACCCGACCTGCTGGAGAGCAAGCTCGCCGGCGCGGGCGGGCTGCCGAGCAGGACCGAGATCCTGGCCAGGTACGCCGCGCACAGCGACCGGGACCTGCGGGCCATCGACTGGTACACCGCGCTCGCCGGGTTCAAGCTCGGCATCATCCTCGAGGGCACCTACGCCCGCTCCCGGTCCGGCCAAGCACCCGTCCAGGTCGGCGAACGCCTGCACCGCTACGCCTTGCGACTGTTCGAACGAGCCCGCCGCTTCGCCGCCTGACCCCGACCCCGGAAGGGAGCACATCGATGGCGTGGGACTTCTCCACCGACCCCGAGTTCCAGCGGAAGCTGGACTGGATGACGGCGTTCGTGCGTGACGAGGTCCGTCCGCTGGAAACGTTGGATCTCACCTGGCCGCAGCTGCGCACGGCGATCGCGCCGCTGCAGCAGCAGGTCAAGGACCAGCAACTGTGGGCGGCGCACCTCGGACCGGAACTCGGCGGTCAGGGCTACGGCCAGGTCAAACTCGGGCTCATGCACGAAATCCTCGGATCGACGCCGTACGGGCCGCTGGTGTTCGGGTGTCAGGCGCCGGACTCCGGGAACGCGGAGATCCTCGCGGCGGCCGGGACCGACGAGCAGAAGCGGCGGTGGCTGGACCCGCTGCTGGCCGGCGAGATGTACTCCGCGTTCGCGCTGACCGAGCCGGACAACGCCGGCGCCGACCCGACGAACCTGTCGACCACCGCGGTGCGCGACGGCGACGGCTGGGTGCTCAACGGCCACAAGTGGTTCATCTCCAATGCCGCGACCGCCGACTTCGTGATCGTCGTGGCGGTCACCGACCCGGACGCGGAGCGGCACCGCCGAGCCTCGCAGTTCATCGTGCCCATCGACGCACCAGGGCTGGACGTTGTGCGCGACATCGCGTCGATGGAAAACCCCAGGCCGCGGGAGAACTACTTCGGTTCGCACTGCGAGGTGGTGCTGCGTGACGTTCGGGTCGGTGACGACGCGCTGCTCGGGCAGCCGGGCGACGGCTTCGTGATCGCACAGAAGCGCCTCGGGCCCGGGCGGATTCATCACTGCATGCGCTGGATCGGGCAGGCCAAGCGGGCGTTCGACATGATGTGCGAGCGCGCCACCTATCGGTACGCGCACGGCAGCGTGCTCGGCGAGAAGCAGACCGTGCGGAACTGGATCGCCGACTCCGCCGCGGAGATCCAGGCGCTGCGGCTGATGACGCTGCATGCCGCATGGGTGATCGACACGCAGGGCACCAAGGCGGCCCGCAAGGACATCGCGATGATCAAGTACTACGGCGCGAAGATCCTGCACGACGTCATCGACCGCGCCATCCAGACGCACGGTTCGCTGGGCTACAGCTCCGATCTGCCGTTGGAGTTCATGTACCGCGCAGCCAGGGCGGCTCGGCTCTACGACGGCCCGGACGAGGTGCACCGCGACACCGTGGCCAAGTTGGAGCTGCGCAACTACGAAGCGCCTGCCGACGGACGGCCGAGCGAACACGTGCCGACGCGCAGGCGGGCGGCCCAGGAGCGGTACGCGGAGTTGTTCGACGAGGTGCTGGCCTCGGTCTGAGGGTGGTGGGAGCCCGGCGCGGTCCGGGTCGTCCCACCCCCGGTAATCTCAAACTGTTGACAGTTGGCAGATTACCGGTCAGGGTGGCGATACACCCCACCGCATCGACCGGTGGCCGTGAGCAAGCGATCTCGGGGAGGGCCCATGACCAACCTGGCGCGCCGGCTTCGCGCGCTCGTCGAATCCACCGACCAGCCGCTGCTCCTTCCGGGCGCGGCCAACGCGCTCGCCGCGCGGGTCGTGGAGGAAGCGGGCTTCGGCGCCGTCTACGTGACCGGCGCAGGCGTGACCAACAGCTACCTCGGGATGCCCGATCACGGCCTGCTCACGCTGGACGAGCTGTCCGGCCACGTGGAGGCAATCGCGGACGCGGTGAACATCCCGGTCGTCGTCGACGCGGACACCGGGTTCGGCAACGCGCTCAACGTGCAGCGCACGGTACGTCGCCTGGAGCGCGCGGGCGCGGCAGCCATCCAGCTCGAGGACCAGGTCAGCCCGAAGAAGTGCGGTCACTTCAACGGCAAGGAAGTCATTCCGCTCGAGGAGATGGTCGGCAAGGTGCACGCGGCGGTCGACGCTCGCCGTGACGACGATCTGGTCATCGTCGCCCGCACCGACGCCCGCGCGACCGAAGGACTCGAAGCGGCCTGCGAGCGCGCCGCGGCCTACCGCGAGGCAGGAGCGGACGTGCTGTTCGTCGAGGCACCTGAGAGCGTGGACGAGATGCGCTACATCACCACGCAGGTCCCCGGCAAGCACATCGCGAATATGGTGGAGGGCGGCCGCACCCCGTTGCTGTCCCGCGACGAGCTGGGCGACCTCGGCTTCGCCGTCGCGCTGTACGCCAACGCGACGCTGCGCGGGGCCGTGGTCGGCATGCGCGCGATCCTCGCCCACCTGGACAAGCACGGCGACACGCGCGAGGCCCAGCACTTGATGATCAGCTGGCGCGACCGCCAGGAACTGGTGCGCAAACCCGAATTCGACGAACTCGAGCAGCGCTACGCGGCGAAGCCCGACAGGAGGAGCTGATGGACGGCTACGACCTGCGACTGCGCGGCGGGAAGGTCTTCCAGCACGGCGCGGGACTGCAGAACCTGGACATCCTGATCAACGACGGGACCGTCGCCGGTCTGGTGGCCCCCGGCACGCACGTCACCGCGGCCGAGGAAGTCGACATCTCCGGCAAGGTCGTGCTGCCCGGCGGCATCGACCCGCACGTCCACCTCGGCAAGGACATCCGCGTCCCGCGCGATCCCGACGACGCGTCGTTGGAAACCGCTTCGGCGGCGGCCGGCGGCATCACGACGATGCTCGTCTACCTGATGAGCGCCGAGCCGTACGAGCAGGTTTTCGCCGATTCGGACGCGGCGATGAAGGGCAACTCGCACACCGACTACGGCTTCCACTTCGTCCTCGGCACCGACGAGCAGGCGGCCGCGATCCCGGACTACGTCCGCGAACTCGGCGTGTCCAGCTTCAAGTTCTTCATGAACTTCCGTGGCGACGAGGGCAAGTACCTCGGACTGCCCAGCAACGACGACTCGTTCATGTACGACCTGCTCGGGCGGGCCGCGGACGCCGGCGCGATGGTCAACCCGCACCCGGAGAACATCGAGCTGGTGTGGAAACTGCGCGACCGGGCCAAGGACGAATCGCTCCCGCCGCTGGAAGCCTGGTACCGCAGCAGACCACCCGTCGTGGAGGCGGAAGCCGTGCAGCGCGTCGCGTACTTCGGCAGCGTCACGGGCGCCTCCGTCTACGCCGTGCACACCAGCAGCAAGGCCGCGTTGGAGGCGATGCGCACCCAGCGCACCGCCTACGAGAACTTGTTCACCGAAACCTGCACCCAGTACCTGACACTCACTACCGACTCTCCGTGCGGCACGTACGCGAAGGTCAACCCGCCGGTGCGGCACACCGAGGACGTCGAAGCGCTGTGGGAAGGCCTGCGCACGGGCGAGGTCGACACCGTCGGCTCGGACCACAACGCCCGACACCGCACGGCCAAGGAGAAGGACATCTGGTCGGCGTCGGCCGGTTTCCCGGGCACCGGGTTGGTGCTGCCGACGGTGATCGGTGAAGGGCTGCGGCGCGGGATCGACCTCGAGCGACTGGTGGACGCGACCAGCACGCGGGCAGCGCACCTCTTCGGCCTCTTCCCACGCAAAGGCACGATCCGCATCGGCTCGGACGCCGACCTCGCCGTCGTCGACCTCGAAGCGACGACCACGGTGCGCGCGGAAACCCAGTACTCCGCGGCCGAATACTCGCCGTGGGAGGGCGTCGAGATTCCCCTGAAAGTCGTCCACACGCTGGTGCGCGGACACTTCGCGGTCCGCGATGGCGAGCTGTCGCAACAGCCCACCGGTGTCTACCTGCCGAGAGAGCGCAGCGGAGCTGCGGCGCTGGCGCAAGCGAAGGAGTACGCATGAGCGAACAAGGTCCGTGGACGGTTGGTGGCAAAGGCGTCATCGACGAGCTGACGACTCGCCGGTACGAGCTCGCGGGCTTCGGCAAACCGGTCGGGATGGGTCAGCGTCCCGCCCTGCTGATCATCGACGTGCAGTACCGCACCGTCGGCACCACGCCGGCGCCGTTCGAGACCGCCGTCGAGGAGTTCCCGACCAGTTGCGGCGAAGTCGGCTGGGCGGCGGTCGGCAACATCGCCCGCCTGCTCGCCGCGTTCCGGGAGAACGACTGGCCGGTGTTGTATCCGCACGTGGCACCGAAGAAGAGCTACGACAGCGGCAGGCTCGGCGCGAAGGTGCCGGCGATCATGGACATCCCGTCGAAGGGATACGAGTTCGTCTCCGAGGTGGCGCCGGAGGAGGGTGACATCCTCGTGCCCAAGCGGCACCCGAGCGCGTTCTTCGGTACGCCGCTGGTCAGCTACCTGGTGGAAGCCGGGGTCGACTCGCTGGTGGTGACCGGGTGCACCACGTCCGGCTGCGTGCGATCCAGCGTCACCGATGCGTTCTCCTACAACTTCCGGGTCAGCGTCCCGGCCGACGCCGTTTACGACCGGAGCCCGGTGGTACACGAGGTGAACCTGTTCGACATGGCGCAGAAGTACGCCGACGTCACCACGACCGACGCCCTGCTGGCCGCTTTGCCTGCAGGCGGCTGAAAGCCTCCCCGGGCTCACTGCCTCCATGGTGGGCCCGGGGAACTCCATCACTCCGGTTCGGAGGCGCGCAGAACCGCGAGTGCGTTGTTGAGCGAGCTGGTCAGATGCGATTCCAGCAGCGCGGCCGCCTTGTCGCCGTCGCGCTTCGACAGAGCCGCCAGGATCTCGCGGTGCTCTTCCAGCGCCGTGCGGGCCCGCTGCGGCTGATGCGCCGACCGGGCTCGCGCCAGCTTGATCTTCCTCCCCACCTCGGTGAGCGCCTGCAGCAGCGGCGGGTTCGCCGCCAGCCGGGCGAGCCGGGCGTGGAAATCCGGGTCCGCGGGATACGCGCCCGCCGTGTCGTCGTCCATCGTGTGCTCGGTCTCGTCGAGCATGTCGCCCAGCTCGTCGATGCGCTCCTGCGGCGCGTAGCGGGCGGCGAGCCGCACGGCGTGGGTCTCCAGCGCGATGCGCAGCTCGTAGAAGTCGGACAGCTCCCGCGCGGAGAACGAGCGGACGTAGACGCCGCGGTGCGTCACCGGCTCGACCAGCCCCTCGGCCGCCAGGCGCCGGATGGCCTCGCGCAACGGCCCCCGGCTGATGCCCAGCGCCTGCGACAGGTGGACCTCGTTGAGCCGCTGCCCGGGGGCCAGTTCGCCGTCGAGAATCATCTGGCGCAACACCTCAAGGCTCTTGTCCGCGTAGGTGGCCGCGCGACCCAGCTTGGTCGGCCGGAGTTGTTCAGTCATCCGATTCCTCCTCGCGGCACGCGAGCCGCGGTAACTGTCGACAGCGCGATCATAGTACCTAGCTGCAGATTTGCTTTTGTTTCCACCAAGTTCACGCAGAAGTGTTGACAGTTTGCAGTTTATCGCCGAGTGTGTTCGCTACACCCGATCGCCGTAAACCGGGCGGCAGACATGGAGGTGCTGACGATGCAGGCAGCCGACCAGACCCCGCAAGCCGCGCCCGCTGACGTCACGACCAAGACCGACGCGCCGACGTCGATCGACCCGCGGGTGATCGGTGCCGGCCTCGTCGGGTCGATCGTCGAGTACTACGACTTCGGCATTTACGGCTATCTGGCCACGGTGCTCTCGGTCGTCTTCTTCGCCGAGGGCGCAAACCCCACGACGGCCCTGCTGGCCACGTTCGCGACGTTCGCCGCGGCCTTCGTGCTGCGGCCGCTCGGCGGGCTGATCTTCGGACACCTCGGCGACCGTTTCGGGCGCTCGCGCATTCTGGCGGCCACCATCCTGTCGATGTGCGCCGCCACGGTGGCGATCGGTGTACTGCCGACCTACTCCGCCATCGGCGTCGGCGCGGCGTTCCTGCTGGTGGCCGCGCGGTGCGTGCAAGGAATCGCGTCCGGCGGTGAGGTCGGCGGCGCGGCCGCGTACGTCGCCGAGAAGTCGCCGCCCCGCCACCGCGGGTTCCTGTGCTCCACGGTGCAATTCGGCGCGTTGAGCGGTGCGCTGCTGGCGTCGGTCACGGTGTCGATCCTCAACTCGGTGCTCACCGAGGAGCAGCTGGCCGACTGGGGCTGGCGCGTGCCGTTCCTGCTGAGCCTGCCGTTGGGGCTGGTCGGCCTGTGGATCCGGTTCCGGCTGGAGGACTCGGTGACCAAGGACGAGCTGGCCACCGGCGAAGGCCTGGCGTCCGCCCCGGCCGCCGAGCTCATCCGCGAGCACCTGCCCGGCCTGCTGCGCACGCTGGGCCTGTCGACGCTGCTGTTCGCCGGCTACTACGTGGTGTACGTCTACGCCTCGACACATCTGCAGCGGACCGCGGGCTTCAGCCCGAACGCGGCGTTCTGGTCGACCACCACGACGCTGGTCGTCTCGTGCCTGACCATGCCGCTGTTCGGCCACCTGTCCGACCGGTGGGGCCGCAAGCCGATGCTGTTCGTCGCGTCGGTGGCGTTCGGGGTCTTGGCGATTCCGTGCTTCGCGCTGATGAGCGCGCCGTCGCTGCCCCTGGCAGTCGTCGCCCAGGTCGTGCTCGGTCTGCCGGAAGCCGCGCTGATGGGCATCGTGTTCGCCGCGTTCGCCGAGATGTTCCCGTCCCGCGTCCGTTACACCGGCATCGCGCTCGGCTTCAACTTGGCCAGCATGGCCGTCGGCGGCACCGCGCCGCTGATCAGCCTGTGGCTGTTGGACGTGACCGGCAGCTCGCTGGCACCGGCGTGGTTCTTGATCGGCACGGCCGTCATCACCGCCGCGACCTCGCTGACCGTCACCGAAACCCGGGGTACCGCACTGCGCGCCGTCTGACTCACCAGAGCCGAGCACCGCGCTGCGGACCGTGGAAACTCATCGCGAAGAAGGGAAGTTTGTGCAGGACATCGACGTAGACGTGGTCGTCGTCGGCGCAGGCGGGGCCGGTCTGGTTGCGGCCCTCGCGGCGACCGACGCGGGCGCGAGCGCTGTCGTACTGGAGAAGGAAGAACGGCCCGGTGGCAACACCGCCGCCTCCACGGGGTCGGTTCCCGGAGCCGGCAGCCGTTGGCAGGCCGAAGCCGGAATCGAGGACTCGCCCGAACGCCTGGCCGCCGACCTGCTGCGGCAGTCCGGCCCGCACGACGCCGAGGACCTGGTCACCACGTTGGCCACGGTGAGCGCGCCGCTGGTGGAGTGGCTGGTCGACAAGCACTCGGTGGACCTGCGGCTGATCACCGACTACAAGCACGTCGGGCACAGCGTCCCGCGGCTGCACGCCCCGCCGTCCCGCAAAGGCCATGCCCTGGTTGCGGACCTGCTGCGCGCGGCGAAAGCCGCCGATGTCGAGGTCCTGACCCACTCGCCGGTCGACCGGCTCGTCGTCGAGGACGGCCAAGTGCGAGGTGTCGTCGTGTCCGGTGACCGTTCCGGCACCTACACGCTGCGCAGCCGCGCGGTCGTGCTCGCCGCGAACGGCTTCGGCGCCAACCGCGAGATGCTCCGGCAGTTCGCGCCGCAGGCGGTCGGGCTGGAGTACCTCGGTGCACACGGCAGCACCGGCGAGGCCGTGCGGTGGCTGCTCGACCTGGGCGCGTCGATGGCGAATGCGGAAGCCTTCCAGGGCTACGCGGCCGTGGCCAGCCCGCACGGCTCGATCACCTCGTGGACCACGGTCGAACACGGCGGGATCCTCATCGACGGACGCGGCAGGCGCATCGGTGACGAGTCCGTCGGCTACTCGGGTTTCGCCCCCGCCGTGTCCGGAGCCGAGCCGCCGGTGCACGTCATCTTCGACACCGGCATTCGTGACTCGGTCGCCGCGCACGAAGAAGAGTTCGCCGACCTCCTCGCCGCTGGGGGTGTCAAGGAGGCGGCCGACGTGGCGGAGTTGGCGCAGGTCACCGGGGCGGACGCGGACGAGCTCGCGCGGACGCTGGACGTCGCCCGCGCGGCTGCTGCCGGGGAAGCCAGCGATGTCTTCGGCCGCACCGAGTGGGGCCGCGGGCCGCTGAAGCCGCCGTACGCGGCAGTGCGCGCGATTCCGGCGCTGTTCCACACCCAGGGCGGCGTTCGGGTCGACGAACACGCCAGAGTTCTCGGCCAGTCCGGGCCGATTCCCGGCGTTTATGCCACGGGCGGTGTCGCCGCCGGAATCAGTGGGCGTGCCGGTGGCGCGGGCTACTCGTCCGGCAACGGCCTGCTCAGCGCGCTCGGACTCGGCTTGCTCGCCGGCCGCCACGCCGCGGGCTGATCTCCCCGGTCCTGATCCGCGGAGCTCTTCTCGCCCTGATCCGCTGATCGCCCTGGCGTTGATCGGCTGATCTCGCCCCGATCCACGACCATCCCTCGCCCCGCCCCATCGACCATCCCTCGCCCCGATCTCCACCGACTGACGAGGAGCCTGTTGTGTCCACCCCCACCGGGCCGGCGCAGCCCCAGTCCAAGCGGGCCGCGATCGGCAGTTTCGTCGGCACCACGCTCGAGTGGTACGACTTCTTCATCTACGCAACGGCCGCGTCGTTGGTGTTCGACGAGGTCTTCTTCCCGACGCAGGAAGGCGTGCTGGGCAAGCTCGCCGCCTTCGCCACCTTCGCGGTCGGGTTCATCGCCCGCCCGCTGGGCAGCATCCTGTTCGGGCACTTCGGCGACAAGATCAGCAGGCGGAACGTCCTCGTCGCCACGTTGCTCATCATGGGCGGCGCGACCGTCCTCATCGGCCTCATCCCGGCCTACTCGGCGATCGGTGTCTGGGCTCCGGTGCTGCTGACGCTGTGCCGGATCGCGCAGGGCATCGCGCTCGGCGGCGAGTGGGGTGGCGCCGCGCTGCTGTCGGTGGAGAACGCGCCGGCCCGCCGCAAGGGACTGTTCGGTTCGTCCACGCAGATCGGCTCACCCGCCGGGCTGCTGCTGGCCAGCCTTGTCGTCAGTGTGTCGTCGTGGGTCAGCGGGGACGCCTTCGGCGACTGGGGTTGGCGGATCCCGTTCCTGGCCAGCGTGGTGATCGTCCTGGTCGGCCTGTACATCCGCCGCGGGCTGGCCGAGTCGCGGGACTTCGTCACCACGAAGGCGAAGGACGACGTCACGAAGGTCCCGGTCGCGGAGGTCCTACGCACGGATTGGCGGTCGGTCCTGATCGGGGCGGGCCTGGCGGCGGCCAACAATGCGCTCTACTACGTCATCGCGACCTACACCCTGGCGTACGTCACCGACTCGCTGAAGGTGCCGGAGTCGCAGACGCTGAACCACCTGACCATCGTCTCGGTGTGCTATCTGATCTCCATCCCGGTGTTCGGGTGGCTCTCCGACCGGGTGGGGCTGCGCCGTCAGGTGACGCTGGCGGCCCTGGCCGCCGCTGCCTTCACGTTCCCGTACTTCGCGATGATCGAGACGGGTGACTCGTGGATCATCCTGCTCGGCATGATTCTCGGGCTGGCGGTCATCCAGTCCGCCGCCTACGCGCCGCAGCCGGCGATCTACTGCGAGCTGTTCCCGACCAAGATCCGCTACACCGGCGCGTCGCTGGCGTACGCGCTGCCGACCACGCTCGTCGGCGGGACCACGCCGTTCATCGCGACCTGGTTGTACAGCGAAACCGACAGCAACACCGCCATGGCCTGGTACATCGTCGGGCTCTGCCTGGTTGCGGCCGGATGTGCGTGGCTGGCGCACCGCCGGCACGTGCGGGTCACGCAAGCGGCCGCCGAGCCGGCGGGAGGCGTGCATGTCTGAGGCCACGGAGCTGCTGGACTGGGCGGCGGACCACGCGCGCCGCGGAGTCGCCACGATTCCCGAACCCGTGCTGCGCAAGGCGATGCTCATCGTCTGCGACGACCTGGCCGCGATGATCGCGGCGCACACCGAGGACGAGGTCCGGCAGGTTTCCGCGCAGGCCGTCGACGGTGACGAGTCGACCGTGGTCGGCGTCCCTGGTCGGCGAACTGATCGCGGTCGGGCTTCGGTGGCGAATGCGGTGGCCGCGAACTGGACGGAGCTTGACGGCGGCTACCGCCCGGCAACCTGCCACGGCTCGCTGTACACGCTGCCGACCGCGCTCGCCGAGGTGGAAGCGACGAACGGCAGCGTGGGTGACCTGCTCATCGCGCTCGTGACCGGGTACGAGGTCGTCACCCGGGTCGCCCGCGCGTATCGGCCGCCGCTTCCGTTGTCGCGTCATCCTCATGCGTCGTTGTCGCCGATCGGGGCCGCCGCTGCGGTGGGCGCCGCTCGTCGTCTCCCAGCGGACGCGTTTGCCCGAACCGTGCTTGGTGCGGCCTCGATGTCGATGACCGGGCCGTTCGTCAATGCGACCCAAGGTGCCACCGTGCGCAACGCGTGGGCGGCGGCCGCTTCCCAGCTCGGATTCCTCGCCGCGGACATGGCTGACGCCGGGCTGACCGGCAGTCCTACGGCGTTCCGCGAAGTTTTCGCCGACGTCGGTGGCGCGGCGGCGCGAGAGGAAGAGCTCACGCAGGGCTTGGGTGAGCGCTACGGCGTGCAGGACGCCTATCACAAGCCGTACGCGTGCTGTCAGTATCTGCATTCCAGCGTGGAAGCCGCCGGTCAGCTGGCGAAGCGGATACCGGTCGACAAGATCGTCGAGATCGCTGTCCGCGCGCACCCGCTTGCTGCGGCGCTCGACAACAAGAGCCCCGAAACGAGCCTTGCCGCGCGTTTCTCGCTGCCCCATGCCGTGGCCGCCGTGCTCTTGGCCGGCGAACCCGATATGAAGGCGTTCGCCCGGGAGTCACTGCACGAGGCAACCGTCGCCCGACTGCGGGATCGCGTACGGATCGAGGAGTGGACCGACGTACCTGAGCCGCCGCACGACCGGCCGTCCAGTGTGCGGGTGACCCTGGCGGATGGCAGCGTCTGCGAGGAAACCGTGATGTCTGCGCTCGGCGGGCCGGACCGGCCGATGTCGCGCGAGCAGCTCCTCGACAAGTTCCGAACGCTGACGGCCGAGCTCAGACCCGGCTTCGCTGCACAGGCTGAGGCGCTGACCGACCCAGACCGGCCGCTGGACCTCGACGTCCCGCTCCGCGTGGTGCTGGATCGGCTTCTCGGGGAGGTGTCCTGATGCCCGTCGTCGACGTTCTGATCGACAAGGTCGCCGGTCTTCCGGAGCTTCCGCCGGACATCGAAGCGTCCGCGCGGCTGCATTTCCTCGACGCCGTCGGAGTCGGGCTGGCGGCCGCTCGTCGCGGGCCCGTACGTGAGCTCCCCTCCACCGTCGCCACGACCGGGCCCTGCACCGTTCTGGGCGCCGACGCGACCACCTCGCCGGCCGAAGCGGCCCTGGTCAACGGCACACTCATCCACTCGCTGGAGTACGACGACACCCACACCGGCTCCGTGATGCACGGCAGCAGCGTGCTCGCGCCTGCGGTGCTTGCCGCGGCCGAGGACACCGGCGCGGACGGCCGGCAGGTCATCAAGGCTTTCGCCGTGGGGTGGGAGGTGCTCGTCCGCCTCGGCCTGGCCAGCCCGAGCGGGTTCCAGCGCGTGGGATTCCAAGGCACGTCGGTCGCCGGGCCGCTCGCCGGCGCCCTGGCCGTCGGCCTGATCAACGGTCTCGATCGCGAACGGCTCGCTGACGCGATCGGCGTCGCGGCCAGCTTCGCAGCGGGCAACTTCACGTTCCTGGCCAGCGGCGCGACCAGCAAAGCCGCCCAGGCCGGCATCGCAGCGCAGGCCGCCGTGTCCGCGGTTCGCCTGGTCGGTGGCGGTGTGACCGGAGCCCGGACGGTCTTCGAGGGCGAGCGCGGATTCTTCGGGCTCTACGCGCGAGACGCCGCGGCTGCCGAGCGCTTCCAGTCGTCGCTGGAGGATCTCGGAACTCGCTGGCACTTGGCGGATGCGGCGTTCAAGGGTTTGCCGTGCTGCCACTTCCTGCACCCGTTCGTCGAGGCCGTCGTCGAGCTGAACCTCGGACCCGGTGGTCACGAGCGCCTGCAGCGACTGACGTGCCACGTGCCCACCGGGCAGGAGCACGTCATCGCGGTTCCGTGGGAGCGCAAGCAGTCACCCGAACGTGCTGACGAAGCACGGTGGAGCCTGCCGTACGTCGTGGCCCTGCAAGCCGTGCGCGGTCAGGTTGACCTTGATGACTTCGTCGGCGAGCCGGACCCGGGAGTCATGCGGTTCGCACAGCGCGTGACCTGGGAGCCCTGGCCGGATTCGGGCTATCCCGCGCGGTTCCCCGCGAAGCTCGAAGCGGTATGGGACGACGGCAGCCGCCAACTCGTCCGGATCCCCGACGTCGACGGCAACGGCTCCCGCCCGTGGGATGCCACTCGCGTCATCGCGAAGTTCCGCGACAACTGCGCCGCAGCGGGGGTCGATCCGGCGAGCATGGAAGTGGCGACACAGGCGCTTGTCACCGATGCGGAACTCGTTCTCACTCCACTACGGCGCCTCACTGCCGCCGACTCCACGACTTACTGACTTCGAATGGCCGAGCCACCGGTTGAGTGCAGCTCCTCTACCGGATGGAAGTTCGGTGAAACGGAACCGATCACAGCGATCGCAGGCATCGTCCCCTATCGGGGCGAGCTGAGGGCTTTCGCCAAATGCTTGGCAATCGCCCTGCCGAGAGGAATGGGGACAGCATTGCCTATCTGCCTGGCGATGGAGAGCTTCGATCCAACCCATTGGTGCTCGGGACGAAACCCTTGAAGCAGCGCCGCTTCGTAGTGGGTGATCGCCCGGTGCTCGGTGGGATGCAGATACCGACCTTTTTCCGGCTTGAAGAACTCCGTACGGATCGTGACGGACGGCTTGTTCGGATAGAGCCTTCCCATGACGTCGGCCGAACCGGTTTTGTGCTTTCGCCAACACGGTGAGAGCAGCCTGTCGTCGATGTCGAAACGATTCCCTCCCGGCGGGATCATCCGGAATCGCGCCAAGGAAAGCTCCGTGTAATGGCGCGTGACGTGTAGTTCCACACTTTTGAAGGCTCCGGCCAGCTCCGTCCCACGAAATTCGGTGCGCACGTCGGGGAGCTCTACCCGGGTAACCTTGCTCGGGACGTCCTTGAGCGCCTCTCCGACGGTCACATGCCTTCCGACGTGCGTGGGATACGGCGGACCGATGGGCGGCAGGTCTCGATGACGGCCGATGACGATCACGCGCTTGCGAGCTTGCGGAGCCCCGTAGTCTGCCGCGTTGAGAACGCTCGCGTTGAAGTCGTAATCCGCAAGTCTTCCTCCCGGTTGCGTGGCGGCCCGGAACAGTTGAAACTGCGGCGACTTCACGAACTGAGGGACGTTCTCCAGCACGAAGTAGCTCGGCCGGGCCTGCGCGACCGTCTCGACGTATTCGCGCCACAGCATGTTTCGCTTGTCCTCCGCGTCGCGCTTGCCCAGATTCGAGAAGCCTTGACACGGTGGCCCACCGACCACGACGTCCACGTCCGGGACATCTTCGTCGCGTAGCCAGTCCTCTATCGTCCCTGCGTACACGACGTCGCCGAATGTGTGCGCGTACGAGGCAGCGGCCGCAATGTCCATCTCGACCGCCCGGACCGACTTGAACCGACTGTCCGCCTCCCTGAATCCCTGCGTCAGCCCACCCGCGCCTGCGAACAGGTCCAGCACTCGGAAGACCCTCGACCCCGACGAATGACGTCTCGGGGGCGATGCCTCACCTGCACGTGCAGCCATGTGATCACGATAGCCGGCTTCCACCAGTTCGAGTACGCCACCACGCCGGCAGGCGGCATAACATTGGCCGCATGTCCGACCTGGGCGGGGCCACGTCGCGGAGCTCGACGGACCGGGAGCTCTTCGGATCCGTTCCTCCCGAGACTTCCGCGCGCATGTCGGCTCAGAAACGGGTCGACACAGAGCCCGAGATGTCGCTGCGCAGGCAGCTCCATGCCATGGGGCTTCGCTACCGGGTGAACATGCCCATCCCAGGCATGCCTCGCAGACGAGCCGACATCATGTTCACCAGGGCCAAGCTGGCCGTCTTCGTCGACGGCTGCTTCTGGCATCGGTGTCCAGAGCACGCCACCCATCCGGTCGCGCGCGGTACATGGTGGCGGCAGAAGCTGGACCGCAACGTCGCGCGGGACCGCGAGACCGACGCCCACCTCCGTTCTCTCGGGTGGACCGTCATACGTTTCTGGGAGCACGAAGACATGGCGAGCGCTGCCGCAGAGATCGCCCGAATCCTGGCCGCGACGCAGGCGTCGGGCTCGCAGCATTGATCAAACACCGGCCGGTCCACCTTTCATGGGACAACTCTTCGTAACTGCGGGGGATACGGTCGAGCCCCATCACCCGTCCGGTCCTAGACGACTCGACAGCGACACCGTCATCTTCGTCTCTGTAACAGAATGCGCACGGCCGTAGACATTCAGTGCGAAACGCTCCGCACCGCGGAGGAGCAGCAGGCCCAGGGGGACCGGATTGAACGACCAGTTCGATGACATCTACGACACGTTTCTCGCACTCCTCGACTTGTACACGCCGACCGAGGCCGTCAAACGGCTCGAGATGATGGTTGCACCCGATCTTGCCCAGCGGATCAGGGAGCGGTACGAAAGCCAGGCGATAAAGGTTCGGGAACTCGAGGAACCACGCACCGTGGTTCGGGAGAATCGAGAAACCTGGTACACCGGGCCTTCCCCGCGCGACAAATGCTGGCCTGCAATCGTCGAACTGTTGAAAAAGTCGGGATGGAGCGATTCTTCGATACAAGATGTCGACTCCGCGTCCAACCGAATCGTCTCGCTGCTCAATCATCCAAAAGAGTCGAGCTTCTCAACCAGGGGCCTCGTCGTCGGTTACGTCCAGTCCGGCAAAACCACCAACTTCACTGCGGTGATGGCCAAAGCGGCTGACCGCGGATACAAACTGTTCATCGTCCTGGCGGGCATCCACAACGGTCTGCGCAGGCAGACGCAGGCCAGGCTGGTGCAGCAACTCGTCGAGCCGAACCCGACGTTGTGGTCACAGCTCACCGGCCTCGATCACGACTTTGTCCCCACGGCCAATGCCGCGTCGTATTTCGGAAAGAGCAACACGACTCACGTACTTTGTGTGGTCAAGAAGAACGGGACGGTCCTACGCAAACTTGCCGAGTGGCTGCAGTCGGCCTCCGCCTACCTGCAGGACTGCCCCGCCGTGGTCATCGATGACGAAGCAGATCAGGCAACGGTGGCGACGAAAACGATCAATCCTCGGATTCGTAGAATCCTCGACTCGCTTCCGAAGTCGGCGTACGTCGGCTACACGGCTTCGCCGTTCGCCAATGTGCTCATCGATCCGAGCAATGACGACCTTTACCCTCGAGACTTCATCGTCAACCTGCCGAAGCCGGAGGGACATTTCGGTACGGAGGTGCTGTTCGGTCGGTACGCACTCGACGGCGAAGACCCCGAAGACGTCGACGACGGCTACGACATGATCCGTGAAGTACCGGTCGAAGACATCGCTAGCGTCCGCCCTGCGACACGCGCAGACGCCGAAGGTTTCGTACCCACGATCACGCCGACATTGCAGACCGCCATCCGCTACTTCTGGCTGGTCACAGCAGCCCGCCGGGTGCGCGGTACCGGCAATCCTCACAACACGATGCTGATCCACACCAGCGTCCGCACCGCAGTCCACAACAGCTTCCGCGCCCCCCTCGAACGCCTGCGCGACGACATGAGGGCCCGGCTCGCCGAGCCGGACACCGTCCGGGAGCTCCGAGAACTGTGGGACTACGAGTCTTCCCGCGTTCCTGCCGCGGATTTCGGCGAGGAAAAGGTCGAATTCGACGCCCTGCTCCCGAAGCTGCCAGAGGTGCTCGACTCCTGCCGGATCGTCATGGACAACTCCTCGAGCGAGGATCGCCTGGACTACGAGAACGGACCGGTAGTCGCCATAGCGGTCGGTGGTAACACGTTGTCGCGAGGTCTGACCCTCGAGGGGCTTTCCGTCAGCTATTTCGTCCGAGCAGTCTCCGCGTACGACACGCTCCTGCAGATGGGCCGCTGGTTCGGCTATCGACACGGGTACGCAGACCTTCCGCGGATTTGGATGACGGCGGAGCTCAGCGAGTGGTTCCGGCATCTGGCGACTGTTGAGACCGAGATGCGCCGTGACATCGACATCTACATGACGGAGGACAAGAACCCGCTTACGTTCGCAGTGCGCTTACGTACTCACCCGACCCTCCGCGTCACCCAGGCTGCCAAGATGAAGGATGCGGTCAAGGCCGCGTCCTCTTACGGGGGACAGCGAGTTCAGACTCGGTACTTTCGGACCAACGCAGACTGGTTGCTCGGAAACCAAGCAGCAGCCAAGAAACTCGTCGCCAAGGCTGTGCAGCACGCGGCGCGTCGAGAAGAGCGCCCCGAAGAAGGTCGATACATATACCGTGACGTCCCCCACGACCTCGTCATCGAATTCTTGAACGAATATTCGTTTCACGAAAAGTCGGTGGAGTGCGACTCCGACTTGCTCATCCGGTACATCGAGAAACGCATTCGCACAGCGGACTCCCTGCGGCGCTGGAACATTGCCATCGTCGGCAATCCGGTGAACGGTGAACGCGATAAATCTTTTGAATTCGCATCAGGTGTCACGGTCAATCGAGTGACCCGCGCCCGCCTGGACGTCTCCGACTCGGATTTCGCAGACATCAAGACCCTGATGAGCAGGCGTGATGCGGCCGTCGACCTGAGTGGGCAGATCGGGAAGATGGACGAGCAGACGATCAAACACGAACGGCAGAGACAACTTCCGGATACCGGCCTTCTCGTCCTGTATCCCATCGACAAGGTCTCCGCACCGCCGAAAGAACGAGAAAGCCGTAAGGCGCTCGACGCCGAAGAGCACGTGATAGGCGTGGGAATTGTGTTCCCACAGCCACGGAACGAGGACAGTCGGATCGAATGGGTATCCGCCAAACTGCCGCCTGATGTCGACATCGAGGAAGAAGACCTCAGCCTCGTCGAAGCGGAGGAGGGCGCGTGACCGACAGCATCCGCCACCTCATCGACAGACACTGGTGGGAACTCGAATCCGCAGCTGTATCCGCGGAGCGGAGATTGCGCGTCAGCGAACTGCCGGTCGAGACGTCCAAGGGCAAACTTGCAGCCGCTGTTGACCACGACGGACACCGACATCTGCTGGTGCCGATCGCGTCGAACCAAGCCGTCCGGCGCGGCCTGGAAGGGCCGGCGCTCGTGTTGCGAAGAAGGCCGCTGGAGGACGAGAACACGTACCAGGTCTACGCCGACCTCGGCTGCCTGCGCAGCGATCTGAACGACCTTTTCACCATGGTGTGCGCGGACGTCGCGAAGGCGACCGAGAAGCTACCCGAGAACCCGCTGAAGGTGCTGCACCGAGTTTTGGATCGATGGAAGACTTTGTTCCAGACAGCGGGAGCACCACTCGGACCCGAGCAGATCGCCGGGCTCTTCGGAGAGCTTCTGGTTCTACTCGAGCTTCTGCAGCGCGACAGCAGCGCACATCGGCTCTGGTCAGGACCTACCGGGCACCATCACGACTTTTCCGATGGTCATTACGCGCTCGAAGTCAAGGCGACCACGTCGATGATCGGCCGCCAGGCTCGCATCCACGGTTTGGAGCAGCTGCAAGAACCGCGGAGCGGTTCTCTGTACCTGGTCTGGCTCCGCCTACTACGCAACCCGGAGGGCGAAGGCGAGAACGTCGTGACGCTTGTCGAACGGTCGCTGGAGCTCTGCGATGACGAAAGCGCATTGATGTCCCTGTTGTCCGAGGTCGGATATCGTCAAGCGGACGCGGACTTCTATCGAGATTTTCGGTTCACCGTCGACGAGCAGCGGTGGTACGTCGTCGACACCGACTTCCCAAAATTGACGCCGGCCGGTTTGACGAACTCATCTCCAACGGGCGTGTCCGACGTCTCCTACACGATCGACCTGTCGACGGAACCTCCCGTGCCTTTGGACGCCGACGTCGTAGAGACGCATCTGAACCGGATGGTGGGCAGCTCATGACCGGAACATGGGTTTCCCAGACCTTCCCGCCCGAGGGCGCAAGCTTGGCGGAAGGCATCCGAAACCAGCTCGGTCGCCCGAAGCTGGATCTGTTGACAATCCTCGTACGTGAGTCTGCACAGAACAGTTGGGACGCGCGGTTGCCGGGTAGTGAGAACCCGGTGGACTACACGATCAACCTCTGGACTGCAGGTCCGGCGCACGCCCCGACCTGGCGGAAGCTGCTCACACGTAATGCCCCGCTCAATGAACATCTACCCCTGCGCGAGTCCCTCGCGAAACCGTCGCTTCGACTGCTGGCCGTGTCCGATCGCGGCACCAGCGGACTCGGCGGGCCCACCAGAGCGGACGACGTGACGATTCGGGACCACGACTTCGTGTCGTTCGTCCGCAACGTCGGTGAGCCACGGGACACCGAGCTGGGCGGGGGTACCTACGGATTCGGCAAGGCAATCTTCTACCTGGTCTCGAACGCAGGAACCATCCTCATTCATACGCGTTGCAAGACGAACGGCGGGTACGAAACTCGCCTGATCGGCTCGTCGCTGTGGCAGAGCTACGTAGCCAACACACCGAATGGGCCAGTGCGCTACACGGGGCGTCACTGGTGGGGTGACGACACCGGCGACGTGGTGGAGCCACTGCTCGGTGCCGAGGCCGACGCCGTCGCGGCTCAACTGGGGCTGACGCCGTTCGGCGAGACGGAGACCGGGACGACCATCGTCGTCGTCGATCCGATACTCGACGGTCGCGAACCCGATGACGCGGCAGACTTCATGGCCGAAACGATCGCCTGGCATCTGTGGCCGAAGATGTTGGGATCTTCTGAGGATGCCGCTCCCATGAGATTTTCCGTTACCTGTGAGGGAACCCATCATCGTGTACCCGACCCTCGGAAAACCTGGCCCCTGAGTCTGTTCGTGGCGGCGTACGAGGCACTGGACGGCGAAGCAGGCGCAACACTCGAGTGTTTCAGGCCGAAGAAGGTACTCGGCAAGCTCGGACTGGTGAAACGCACGGCACCCCCGGCCGAACCCACCGAGGTGACGCGTCTTGTCGGTGTCGAACAGGCGGTTCACCACGTCTGTCTGATGCGGCAGCCCGAGTTGGTGGTCACCTATCGCCCCGGGCCGAAACCCCCCTCGGAGTTCCAGCACTACGCAGGTGTCTTCAGGGCTGCATCCGAGCTCGATCAGGCTTTCTCCGACGCGGAACCGCCGACCCACGACGACTGGAATCCGCAATCGCTGGACTACCCCTACAGCACCTACGTGAACACGGCGTTTCGCCGTATCGACGATGCGACACTGGATCTCTTGGATCTCGCCGGACGTGTTCGCGGAGATTCGGCGAAGGTTGCGCTGGGAGCCGCGAGTGCCATGTTCGCCTCGCTCGTCAGCGGTACGACCGGAACCGGTGGTGCCACCGACTACAGCGGTTACGCGTTCCCTCGCACTAACGCCCAGCCCAAATCGCGGACCAGTTGTGTCGCCCCTGAGTCCGATCGCGCAGGAGCGCCCGAAGTCCGAGCGACGAACGGGGGCGCTGCCGGAAACGGTCATGAAAGCATCGATCTCGAGCAGTTCGACGCTTTGCCTAAGACGACAGATGTGCCCGGTCGGGATGTGTCATCGGCACGGCCCCGGGTCGAATATGTCGGCGACCCGTACTACGAGGAGCACTCCGGAGCAACCGTTCTCGTTCAAGAGTTCCGCTTGCCCGTGCCGGGTCCTCAACGCGTGCACGCAGATCCAGCTGTCGCCTTGAGCACCGGGGGACGTGAGACGGACCCGCCCGCGGGAGCCGACACACCCAGCGTGATGGGTTGGCAAGACGAGGACGGTCAACTGCACGGCACATCATCGATCGTCACCCAGGGCAATCCGAACAAGATCTGGCGTCTCTTCGTCAGACCGGCCCGCGACACCATGACCGACCTGATCATCCGGACCGAAGCGGTGCATCAGCCATGAGTACCAGAGCACTGCCCTATCGACGTCCTCCTCACCATGTCGTGGATACACAGCCATGGGTCTTGCTCACCGAGGACGGCGAGATGCACCTGCCCGAGGCACTGCCGTTCTGGGATTACCAGATGGACCTGCAGCTACGCCGGACCGTTCGACTCGACCCGCGCCGAGCAAAGGCCTCCGCCGGACTCCCCAACCATGCACGACTCACCTTGGCCGCAATCTGGACGTCGACTGGCTCGGGACTTCGGGGCCCCGGCGAGAAGATCATTGTCGAAGGCCTCGACCCGATCGAAGTTGATCTCAATGTGCACCTGAGTGGATCCGACCTGGGTGGAGTCCTGCGACTCGACACGGCACTCGTCCTCGCCGAGCGGTGCGTGGAGACAGATCCATTGGCGCCCCGACGTGCAGGCTCCGTCCTCTGGCAGGACGAACAATTTTTGCGCTTGCAAGGCGATGCCCCACAGTTCCCGATGGCAGTGGTCGACTTCAGCAAGACGTCGTTTCCCGACAACGCGCCGTGGCATTTGCAGATCAGCAACAATCTCCACGCTGCGACGATGGGCTCGATGCTCCTCCTGATCAACGAGAAGAACAAAATCGCGGCCACCGCGTTCGAGAACGCAGCGAAAGCGCGCCCGATCGACCGTGTCGTGCTGTCAGCCGTATACGCCGACGCAGCCCGTCTGATGCTCGAGCACGCACTGCGCCAGGAAGAGTTTGACGAGACGGCTTCGTTCCCGGAGGACAGTTTGGGCGCAACACTCCTGTCGCTGTTCCACCAGCTCTTCCCGGGCTCGACCGTCAACGACGTTCGGTTTCGGCTCAACCGCTCGCCGGCTCTGTTCGCTTCGGACCTGCAGGCTGCGGTGAAACTGTTCGCGGAGGCATGATGGGACTTCTCTATCCACGGCTCCTGCCGGGCCAAGCCCGGCCGCTGCACGACGAGTACCGAAACCTGACCATTTCCGAGCTGACGAGGCGGGCCACGGTAGGCCACGAGTCCGCCGTGTACGTGGCTACGGGCGGCGACCGGGTGAGTGAGGACAATCTCGCAGAGCTACGCAGATTGGTTGTGGAGCTGGCTACGCAGGCGGGCTTTCCAGGAGAGTCCAGTCGGACCCTTCGTGCGGCGTTCGATCTCGAAGTGGCAGCCGCGCTGCACAAGAACATGCGCCTTGTACCCGCCGAAGCAGCTTCGGGGGATGTGTGGGCCTTCCTCGCGCTCGTGTTGCTGCCGGATGTGGCGTACTGGCGATATCCGCGCCCACCCGGAGATCGGATTCTCGGGACCGACCTGACGCGGCATGTGTTCGGTCGAATGTGGTGGCGTGCTCAGCTCGTGCATTCACCCGGCGACGCCGACCCGTACGCAGCGCTCAAGATCCTCGGCGAAGCGGCGTTCGATCAGATCTACGCGCGCCGCAAAGCGTTGGGAAACAGCCCGTACCTGGTGAAAAGCATCCTGGAGGTCTGGAACAACCTCGACCTGGGAGGATTGGACGAGCGCGAAGTGCTTCGCGACTTCCTCAAACGCCTTCTACGGCTCGCGCCATTCGTGCGGTTCGAGGCTCTTGGAACAGATGCCCTGGAGAGGGAGCTGAGCGAAGTGGCCCGGGAGGCCATCGATGCGATGCGCAGCCTTACCTCGTCGACGCCACGCTCGCCCGACGCCGAGTTGAGCGGGGTCATCTCGGGCTCTCTCGGAGAGACACCTCGACGGACCTGACCACGCCCCGCTCGAACGCAGATCCGGATGCACAGCGCGGGCTGGCAAGTCGGTTTGTCGACAAATCTCTTCAGCGCGCGGGCTTGCCGTTCCGAGATCGACAAGCCCACCGTCCGGGCACGGGCCGACCCGCGTCACTCAGTGCGGCTAACGTCGCGGTGTGGACGAACTGCTGTGGTTGGAAGAAGTCACCGGAGACGAAGCCCTGGCCTGGGTCCGAGCCCGCAACGACGAGACGGTCGCCGCCCTCACCAAGGATGACGAGTTCGCGCAGCTGCAGCGCGAAATCCGCGAAGTCTGGGATGCCGACGACCGGATCCCGTTCGTCACGCGGCGCGGCGACTACCTGTACAACTTCTGGCAGGACGCCGACCACCCGCGCGGCCTCTGGCGCCGCACGACCCTGGAGTCCTACCGCCAACCGCGGCCGGACTGGGAGGTCGTCCTCGACCTGGACGAGCTTGCCGCCGCGGAGGGCGAGAACTGGGTCTGGCACGGGCCGACCGTGCTGCGCCCGGACTACGACCGCTGCCTGATCGAACTGTCCCGCGGCGGCGCCGACGCCACCGTGGTGCGCGAATTCGACCTGCGCACGTTGACGTTCGTCCCGGACGGGTTCGAGCTCGGCGAGGCCAAGCACCGGCTGAGCTGGATCGACCGCGACCACATCTACGTCGGCACCGACTTCGGCCCCGGCTCGCTGACCACCTCCGGCTACCCGCGCCAGGTCAGGCAATGGCGGCGCGGCACCCCGCTGTCCGAAGCCGAACTCGTCTTCGCAGGCAACGAGGACGACATGCAGGTCGCCGGCTACCACGACCCCACCAAGGGCTTCGAACGCGACTGGATCTCCCGGTCGATCGACTTCTTCAATTCCGAGAAGCTGCTCCGCACCGGCGACATACTGCAACGCATCGACGTCCCGAACGACAGCGAGATCGACGTCCACCGCGAGTGGATGCTGGTGCAACCGCGCGGCGAGTGGCTGGGACATCCCGCGGGCTCGCTGCTGGCCATCCGTTTCGACGAGTTCCTCGACGGCAATCGCGACTTCACGGTCGTCTTCCGACCCGACGAGCACTCGTCGCTGCAGTACCACCAGTGGACCCGCGACTACCTGCTCCTGGTGACCCTGACCGACGTCAAGAGCCGCCTGCTCGTCGTGGAGCCGGGCAGCTGGCAGCAGCACGATCTGCCCGGCATCCCGGACATCGGCAGCGCCGACCTGGTCGACACCTCTCCGGACGACTCCAACGAGTACTTCCTGCAGACCTCCGGCTTCACCCAACCGTCCACGCTCAGCCGAGGCGTCGTCGGCGACGAGAAGCCGCAAATCCTCAAGCGCAGCCCGGCCTGGTTCGACACCGCCGGCCTCACGGTGGAGCAGCACTTCGCGACATCCGACGACGGCACCGAAGTCCCGTACTTCGTCATCGGCGGGCCCACCCCTGGCCCGACGCTGCTCTACGCCTACGGCGGGTTCGAGATCTCCCTGACCCCGTCCTACAGCGGAACGGTCGGCCGGGCGTGGCTGGCGCGCGGCGGCCGCTACGTCGTGGCCAACATCCGCGGCGGCGGCGAGTACGGACCGCGCTGGCATCAAGCCGCGCTCAAACACCACCGGCACCGCGCCTACCAGGACCTCGCCGCCGTGGCGCGCGACCTGGTCGACCGCGGGCTGTGCACCCCGCAACAGCTCGGCATGGAGGGCGGCAGCAACGGCGGCCTGCTCGCCGGCGTCATGCTCACCCGCTACCCCGAGCTCTTCGGCGCGATCGTGTCGCATGTGCCGCTGTGCGACATGCTGCGCTATCACAAGCTTCTCGCGGGGGCCTCGTGGATGGCCGAGTACGGCGACCCGGAAGACCCCGACGACGCCGCCTACCTGCGCAGTTACTCGCCGCTGCACAACCTGCACCAGGACAGGCACTACCCGCCGACGCTGATCGTCACGTCAACCCGCGACGACCGCGTTCACCCGGCGCACGCGCGCAAACTGGCCGCGCGAATGCGCGAACTCGGCCACCAGGTGCACTACTACGAGAACATCGAAGGCGGACATGGCGCGGCCGCCGACAACGCGCAACGGGCGTTTCACTGGGCGTTGACCTTTACGTTCCTTTGGCGCCATTTGCGGTGATTCACGCCTCGCCGGCGCATGAAAGGCAGGCCAGGGGGTAGCCCAAACGTATGCCAGCGTCAGCCCCATCGACAGTCGCCGTCGGAGAAGGAACGTTTCGCACCATGGTGCGGGACATCCCCGGCTTCTCCGCCACCCGGTCTGGAACCGGCGCGAACCGATCGGTGACGGGCAAGGCGTGCTGTTGGTCCCCGGATTCGGTTTCGGGGACCGCAGCCTGGCACTCACCCGCAACTGGCTGCGCGCCCGTGGTTATCAGGCCATCGGCTCGCGCACCGGTTTGAACATCGGCTGCACCACCACCATGGTCACCCGGCTGGAAACCACCCTCGAACGGCACGTCGAAACGACCGGCCGCAAGGTGATCATTCTCGGCCAGAGCCGCGGCGGCTGGCTGGGACGCATCGTGGCCATGCGCAGGCCGGACCTGGTCGGCGGTCTGATCATGCTGGCCAGCGCGGTCCTCAACCCGCTGGCGGGCAAGGCCAAGTTCCTCGCCGTCGCCCGCTTCATCGCGCGACTCGGCAGCGCGGGCCTCCCCGGCGTGCTCGACCAGGACTGTCTCACCGGTCAGTGCTATCGCGTCAACCGCGCCCACCTGCTCAACCCACTGCCGTCGGAGATCCCCGCAGTCTCGGTCTACTCCCGGCACGACGAGATTGCGCCGTGGGAGCTGTGCCGCGACCCGAGCGCCGAGCACGTCGAAGTGCACAGCACACACACCGGCATGGCGCTCAACCCCGACGTCTACACCGCGCTGTTGCCGCGCCTGACCAGGTGGGCGAGCTAGCCAAGGCGGCAACGGGCCCCAGCCCGCCGGCCGGGCGACGAAGCCGGCCACGGCACAAGGCACATTTCGCCGCCGGCCGGGGCCAACCCGGGCTCGGCACATGGCCAAATTTCGCGCCGGCCCGACCAGCTGACCGGGGCTACCCCAAGCTCGGATCGATCAAGTACTTGGCTCCCGTGGCTCGCGCACTGTACGTGCGGAGCGCGTCCAGCTCCAAGGCGCCGACCAACGAGACCGTCTCGGCGAAGTGACTGGCGAACGTGGTCGTCAGCTCGTTCGCCACCCGCTCCTTCATCCGGTTCCTGGTGGCCTCGTCCAGCGTTGCCAGATACGTCGGCATCAGAAAGCCCGACAGGTTCCACGCAAACCCGATCCCCGACGAGATCGTGGTCGGCGAGGTGTCCAACCGTCCGTAGATGTAGACGTGGGTCTTCTTGCCCGAGCCGTAGCGGGAATACTTCGTCAACTTCCGGCTGGCAGCCGTTTCCATCGCGGCGAGAATGTCGCCCGCCAACCGTCCGCCACCGACCGCGTCGAAGCCCAGCGTCGCGTCCGTCTCCGAAATCGCCTCGACCAGCTGCTCGAACCACCCGTCTGCGCTGGTGTCGACGACGTACCGAGCGCCCTCCGCGCGGAGCAGGCGCACCTGCTCCGGCGACCGCACCACGTTGATCAACGGCATCTCGTCGGCGAGACAGATGCGGTTCAACATGCGTCCGAGGTTCGAGGCGGCAGCGGTGTGCACGATGGCGGGGTGCCCGCCCGACCTGGCCACCTCGAGGAACGACAACGCGGTCAACGGGTTGACGAACGCGGCTGCGCCCGCCGCGGCCGGCGTGCCCTCGGGTAGGACCATGCACGCCGACGCCGGAACAGTCCGGTACTCCGCGTACATCCCGCCACCCATCACGGCGACCGTGCGTCCCAGCAATGCTTGCGCCTCGGGCGAGTCACCCGCGGCGACCACCGTGCCTGCCCCTTCATTGCCCACGGCCATCGGAATGCCGACCCTGGCCTGCATGGCAGCGAAGCCGCGCTCGGGCACCGGCGCGGTGATCTTGGGACCGTGCTCGTCGCTGCTCTGCTCGGCTCGGCCCAGGTCGGCCGTGGCCAGCAGCAGGCTGAGATCGGACGGATTGATCGGCGCCGCTTCCACGCGAATCAGCACCTCGTCCGCACCGGGCGCGCGCATCGGCTGCTCCTCGACGAACAGCTCCAACGTCTTGTCTTCCCTGATCAGGCTGCGGATCAGGCGGGTATGGGCGGGGTATGTCGCGCTCACGTGCTCTCTCCCTGCTGGCGTACACGGTCTCTGCGACGCAGCCTAGGCGCCATCCGCGGTTGTCGTCGTGGCCCACAACGGCCCTCCATCGACACTGTTGACGGCACGACAACAAGGGGTCACGGTAGCCGCATGGACTTCCAGGAAGTGGACTACGCGGTCGCCGACGGGGTTGCGACCATCACGCTGAACCGGCCGCAAGCGCGCAACGGCTACACGGTGCGTATGGCGGACGAGCTGGCTTACGCGTTCGGCAAGACCGATGCCGACCCCGACGTGCGCGTTGTCGTGCTGACCGGCGCCGGGTCGGACTTCTGCGTCGGTGCTGATCTGTCCGGCGGCTCGCTCGACGTGGGCGAGGGGGACGAATCGTGGCAGGAGCCTGCCGGGCGCTGCGTCCGCGCCATTTTCGCCTCCACCAAGCCGGTCATCGCGGCGATTCGTGGCGCAGCCGTCGGCGCGGGCTCGACGATCATCCTGCCCGCCGATTTCCGCCTCGCCGCCACCGACAGCCGCTTCGGTTTCGTGTTCAGCCGTCGCGGCCTGTACCCGGAAGGCGCGTCCACCTGGTTCCTCCCCCGGCTGGTCGGGCTCGGCCGCGCACTCGACTGGATGGTCAGCGGGCGGGTCTTCGGCGCCGACGAAGCGCTCGCCGCGGGCCTGGTCACCCGGCTCCACGAACCCGACGAAGTCCTGCCTGCCGCCTACGAACTCGCCGCGGAACTGGCCGCCAAGGTCGCGCCGGTGGCCGCCGCGGTCATCCGGCAGATGCTCTTCCGGCTCAGCCCGCTCGAGTCGCCGGATCCGGTGCACCGGCTCGACTCCCGGCTCATCGCCCAGGCCGCAGGCAGCGACGACACCGTCGAGGGCGTGCGGTCCTTCCTCGAACGACGTGACCCGCAGTTCCCCGGCGTGGTCCCGGACGACATCCCCGCATGGCTTCCGTGGCAGTCGGACTGAGGCAAGATGGCCGGCATGAGCGCGCAGTCCCCACCGCGGTGGCGGCGGTTGGAGCCCGACGAACGACGTGAGCAGATCCTCGAGCGCGCCATCGACCTCTTCGCCGAGCGGCCGTACGCGGAGGTGTCCACCAGCGACGTCGCCCGGGCCGCCGGCGTCGCCAGAGGCCTGATCAACCACTACTTCGAGTCCAAGCGCGGGCTCTACCTGGCCGCGGTCCGCCGGATCGTCACGGTGCCCACGTTCGATCCGGCGACCCTGCCGGACGGGCCACTGCGGGCCCGCGTGGAAACCCTTGTCGACTGGCTTCTGACGACGGTGAGCAAGCACGCCAAAGGCTGGATCGCGGTGCTGGGGACCGAGGGCATCGGCAGCGACCCGGAAGTCGAACGAATCCTGGCCGAAGCCGACCGACGAGCCGCGGAGAACCTGATCAAGAGTGTCGGGATGCACGACGTGCGGCCGCACGGGCAGCAGCTGCGTGCGCTGGTCCGGGCCTACGGCGGCATGGTCAAGGCAGCCGTACGCGAGTGGATGATCCACGACACGCTGACCCGCGACCAGGTGTTGCTGCTGCTCACCGAGCAGCTCACCACGCTGCTCGAGGAGACGTTCCCGCGACTGCAGGAGCTCGACCCCGCCGCGCAGTAGATGGCGCGGCGCCCGGGCAGGACGCGGCCACCTGCGGGGGTTTGCCGGCGACGACATGAGCGTGGCTGCGGGCGCCCGGCCGCTCTTCCGGCGCCCGCAGCCGCGACACTCAGCCGGCCCGCACCGGCGCCCTCTGCCCGGCCCGGGAGGACGTCCCCGCGGCGGGCCGGGGCCCGTGCAACCAACCCCGGAAAGCCCTGGTGAGCGCCGGCATCACCACGAAAGTCATGAGCGACACCAGCACGATGGTCAACGCCAGGGTCACCGCAGGCAGCGGCAGCCCGCCCAGGACCGGGCCGAGCACCCACAGCAGCGTGGTGATGAGCGGATAGATCCCCACCCAGGTCAGCACGGCCACCTTCCAGCGTGGCGGTTGCACTCAGGCCACCTCCGTCCCGCACAGCCCCGCGCCGTGCGCGGAGACGCCCGTCGCGTCCTTGCGAAGGCCGGCCCGATCCGGCCCGCCGAGCTGGGCGCGGGTCTTGTCACTCGACGCGACCAGGGCGACGCCGAAGCACCGTCCGGTCCTCCCCACAGCGCCTGTGATGAACACATGCATGAACTGACTCCTCGTTCCTTCCACGACCAGTGATGTCAGTCGCAGACATCACTGTACAACCTCATGTCAGTTCCTGTCATCACTTATACTGCGGTCATGGGCAGATGGCAGCCGGGGACGCGTGCGCGACTGCACACCGCTGCCGTACGCCTGTTCACCGAGCACGGTTACGAAGAGACGACCGCGGCCGACATCGCCGAGGCGGCCGGCGTCACCGAGCGCACCTTCTTTCGCCACTTCCCCGACAAGCGTGAGGTGCTCTTCGACGGCCAGGATCGGCTGATCGAGGCGGTCGCGCGGGGCGTCAAGGAGGCGCCGGCCGACGCCGCACCCCTCGATGTCGCCGTCAGCGGCGTGGTCGCGGCCGTGGAGTTCTTCGACGAAGAGCGCCGCCCGTACGCGCGCATGCGACAGCTCCTGGTCGACGCGCACCCCGCGCTGCAGGAACGCGAGCGGAACAAGCTTGCCCAGCTCGCCGACGTCGTGCACCGCGGGCTGCTCGACCGCGGCGTCACGGACCCGGCCGCCACGCTGGCAGCGGAGTCGGCCGTCGTCGTGTTCCGCAGCACGATCGCCCAATGGCTGCGGGAAGACGAGCAGCGGCCGTTCGACGACATCGCGCGCGAAACGCTCGCCTCGCTGCGCGCGGTGGCGGGAGTGCCCGTCGGCTGACCTCAGCCGACCGCAACGCTTCGTGGCGAGCCGGTAGGCGAACGGTCAGGGGATGAAGCGCTTGGCGAGCGCCTCACTGCCGCGAGCGAGCAGCGCAACGTCCGCGCCGACGGCCACGAACGACGCCCCGGCGTCGAGGTAGCGCTGCGCCATCTCCGGGTCGAACGCGTTGACCCCGACAGGCTTACCCTGTGCGCGCACGGCCTCGAACGTGCGCAGCACGGCGTCCACCACGTCCGGGTGGGTCTGCTGCCCGAGCAATCCCATGGACGCCGCGAGATCGGACGGCCCGACGAACACACCGTCGACGCCGTCGACCGCCGCGATCTCGCCCGCCGCCTCGACCGCCCCGCCGCTCTCGACCTGCACGACCAGGCTGACGTGCTGGTCACCGTCGGCCAGATAACCGCCGACGCGTCCCCAGCGTGCCGACCTCGCCAGCGCCGAGCCGACACCACGAATGCCGCCCGGCGGGTACCGCACCGCCGCCACCGCGGCCCGCGCCTCCTCCGCCGAGCCGACCATCGGCACGAGCAGATTCTGTGCGCCGAGATCGAGCACCTGCTTGATCACGACCGTGTCGTTGCTCGGCACCCGCACCACGGTCGTCACCGGGTAGGCGGCGGCGGCCTGCAACTGGGTGAGGATCGTGCCCAGGTCGTTCGGCCCGTGCTCGCCGTCGATCAGCAGCCAGTCCAGCCCGGAGCCCGCGCAGATCTCGGCGATCAGCGGACTGCCGGAGCAGCACCACATGCCGATCAGCGGCCGGTCGGCGGCGGCGAGCGCGTCGCGGAAGGTCACTGGAAGCGGCATGTGATCGTTCCCATCGGTCCGTAGTCGCACAACACGCTGTCACCGCGGGAGACCCACATCGGCCGGGTGAACGAGCCGGCGAGGATGATCTCGCCCGCCTCGAGCCGGTCGCCGTGCTGGGACAGTTTGTCGGCCAGCCAGGCCACCCCGGTCGCCGGGTGGTTGAGCACGCCCGCGGCCACTCCGGTCTCCTCGATCGTCTCGTTGCGGTACAGCAGCGCCGACACCCACCGCAGGTCGACGGCATCCGGCTTGGTCGGATTGCCACCCAGCACCATCGCGCCGTACGCGGCGTTGTCGGCGATCGTGTCGACGATCGTGCGGCCTTCCAGCTCGATGTGCGAGTTGAGCACCTCGAGCGCCGGGATCACGTACTCGGTCGCCCGCAGCACATCGACCACGGTGTGCCCGGGGCCCTCCAGGGGCTTCGCCAGCACGAACGCCAGCTCGACCTCGATGCGCACGTTGGAGAACGCGTCGAACGGGATCGTCGACCCGCTGCTCCACACGGTGTCGTGCAGCATGACCCCGTAGTCGGGTTCGGTGATGCCGGTGGCCGCCTGCATCGCCTTGGACGTGAGCCCGATCTTGCGGCCCACCAGTCTCCGCCCGGCCGCGATCTGCCGGTCGCGCCAGGTCCGCTGGATCGCGTAGGCGTCCTCGATGTCGGCCTCCGGGTACCGGGCGGTGATCCGCGGTATCACGGAGCGGGTGCGATCGGCCTCGGCCAGTTCGTCGGCGATCGCGGTGAGCACTTCGGGTTCGAGCATTGGTCTCCTTGCCGATCAGCGGGCCGATCAGAGCTGGTGGCCCAGCTTGTACTCGCCCTGCTTCCATTCCGGCAGCGGCTTGTCGTCGTCTTTACGGGTGTAGGAGAACCCGTCGGCGCCGATCGTCACCGCCATCTCCGACGAGTCGGTGCGCGCGACGACCGGCTTCGGGTTGCCGTCCAGGTCGAGCACGAGCGAGGCCTCGGTGTACCAGCTGGGCACGACCGGGTTGCCCCACCAGTCACGCCGCTGGTTGTCGTGCACGTCCCACGTGACGACCGGGTTGTCCGGGTCGCCGGTGTAGTAGTCCTGCGTGTAGATCTCCACCCGGTGACCGTCCGGGTCGCGCAGGTACAGGTAGAACGCGTTCGACACGCCGTGACGGCCGGGACCGCGCTCGATGCAGTCGGACCGCCGCAGCGCGCCGAGCTTGTCGCAGATCGCCAGCACGTTGTGCTTTTCGTGCGTGGAGAACGCGACGTGGTGCATGCGCGGGCCGTCGCCGCCGGTCATCGCGGTGTCGTGCACGGTCGGCTTGCGCCGCATCCACGCCGCGTACACCGTGCCCTCGTCGTCCTGGATGTCCTCGGTGACGCGGAACCCGAGGTTCTGCAGGTACGACACCGCGCGCGGCACGTCCGGGGTGACCTGGTTGAAGTGGTCCAGCCGCACCAGCGCACCCGGCGTGTACAGGTCGTACCGCCAGGCGAGCCGCTCGACGTGCTCGACGTCGTAGAAGAACTCGTACGGGAAGCCCAGCGGGTCCTCGACACGTACCGAGTCGCCGACGCCTTTGACCCAGCCCTCCTTGCGACGCTCGACGCGGCAGCCGAGTTCGGAGAACCAGGCGACGGCCTTGTCCAGGTCCTCCGGCGAGCGCACGCGGTAGGAGAACGCGGCGGTGGCGGGCACCGGGCCCTGGCGCAGCACGAGGTTGTGGTGGATGAATTCCTCGAGCGTGCGCAGGTAGATCGTCTCGTCGTTCTCCTCGGTGACCACCAGGCCGAGCACGTCGACGTAAAACTCCCGCGCCGCGGCGAGGTCGCTGACCACCAGTTCCATCGACGCGCAGCGGATGATGTCCGGTGGCGGCACCGACGGCTTCGGCACCGGGTTGTCGCAGACGATCGGGGCGTCCTGGGAGACGTAGAAGCCCGACGAGGTCAACGTTTTGTCGTTCCTGCTCATCTCACGCGTCCTTGCCGAACGTGGGGTTGTGCACCTTGCCGAGCGTGATGTGCACGGCTTGCTGGTGGGTGTAGAAGTCGATCGACCGGTAGCCGCCCTCGTGGCCGAGGCCCGACGCCTTGATGCCGCCGAACGGTGTGCGCAGGTCACGCACGTTGTTGCTGTTCAGCCACACCATGCCTGCGTCGATCGCGTGGGCCACGTTGTGCGCGCGCTTGAGGTCGTTGGTCCACACGTAGGCGGCCAGCCCGTACTTGGTGTCGTTGGCCAGGCGGACCGCTTCCTCGTCGGAGTCGAACGGGGTGATCGCCACGACCGGGCCGAAGATCTCCTCCTGGAAGATCCGCGCGGTCGGCGGCACGTCGGCGAACACGGTCGGTTCGACGAAGTTGCCCTCGCCGAATTCCGCCGGGCGACCGCCGCCTGCGAGCAGCTTGCCTTCGCTCTTGCCCAGCTCGATGTAGCTCATCACCTTGTCGAAGTGCTCCGGGTGCACCAGCGCGCCCACCTCGGTGGTGGGGTCGTGCGGGTACCCGACCCGCACGCGCTTGGCCTGCGCGGCGTAGCGCTCGACGAAGGTGTCGTAGACCTCGCGCTGCACGAGGATGCGCGAGCCCGCGGTGCAGCGCTCGCCGTTGAGCGAGAACACCCCGAAGATCGTGGCGTCGACGGCCGCGTCCAGGTCGGCGTCGGCGAACACGATCGCCGGGCTCTTGCCGCCGAGCTCCATGCTCAGCCCCTTCAAGTGGGGTGCGGCGTTGGCGAAGATGATCTCGCCGGTGCGGCTTTCCCCGGTGAACGAGATCAGCGGCACGTCAGGGTGCTTGACCAGCGCGTCCCCCGCCTGCTCGCCGATGCCGTGCACGAGGTTGAACACGCCCTGCGGCAGCCCGGCCTCTTCGAAGATGCCCGCCCACAGCGACGCCGACAGCGGGGTGAACTCGGCCGGCTTGAGCACCACGGTGTTGCCGGTCGCGATCGCCGGTGCCAGCTTCCAGGACTCGAGCATGAACGGCGTGTTCCAGGGCGTGATCAGCCCGGCGACACCGACCGGCTTGCGGTTGACGTAGTTGACCTGCCTGCCCGGCACCTTGTAGGCGTCGTCGGCCTGCGCGACCACCAGGTCGGCGAAGAACCGGAAGTTCTCGGCCGCGCGGCGGGCCTGGCCGAGCGCCTGCGTGATCGGCAGCCCGGAGTCGAACGACTCGAGCTCGGCCAGCCGCTTGTCGCGGGACTCGACGATGTCGGCGATCCGGTTCAGCACCCGGGCGCGCTCGCGCGGCAGCATGCGCGGCCACGGTCCTTCGTCGAACGCGCGGCGCGCCGCCTGCACGGCTCGGTCGACGTCCGCCGCGCTGCCCGCCGCGCACTGCAGGTACGTGGTGTTGCCGACCGGTTCGAGCACACCGAACGTGGCGCCGTCGAGCGAGTCGACGTGCTCGCCGTCGATGTAGTGCTGGATGCGGTCGGGCAAGTCCTCCGGGACGTGCCGCGCGGCGGCGGAGGGATTGTCGGTGCTCATGCGGATACCTCCTGACGTCACAGCTCGGGCATTCCGACCGGCTGATCGGGGTGGTTGTGGCTCAGCAGCGCCTGCAGCGTGCCGGCACGGTGGCGGCGCATGGTGTGTTCGATCTCGTGCGTGGGGGCGCCGCGTTCGAGCAGGTCGAGCAGCTCGTCGTGCTCGCGAACCGACTCGCGCGCCCGCTCGGGCACGAACGCGAAGATCGAGTCGCGCATGTTGCCCAGCCGGGCCCACTCGGCGTCGATCAGCTCGACGAGCCGCTGATTGGGGCATGCGCGGTAGAGGATCGCGTGGAACTGCTGGTTGAGGACGGTGAAGGCGTGCGGATCGAACGCACGCCGCGGTTCGAGCGTCCCGCGCAGGCGCTCGTTGGCCTCGCGGGCACGCCGCAGGTCCTCCTCGGTGAGCGACGACGCGGCCAGCGCGACCGCAGCTGCTTCCATCAGGCTCAGCGTCTGCATGCTCGCGCTGTAGCGGTCCTCGTCGAGCATCGCGACGTGCGCGCCGACGTTGCGCTCGAACGTGACCAGGCCTTCGGCCTCCAGCTGCCGGATCGCCTCACGGACCGGCACCACGCTCATGTCCAGCTCGGCCGCGATCGTGCCGAGCACGAGCCGGTAGCCGGGGGTGAACTGGTGGTTGAAGATGCGCTCCTTGATCCACTGGTAGGCGCGCTGCGACTTGCTGATCTTGATTTCGGTGTCGGTCACTGCCCCCGCTCCCGTTCGTAGCGGGCGCGCCACGCGGCGTTCATCGGGAACAGCCCCTCCACCGGTTCACCCTTGGCGACCTGCTCAGCGATCCAGGCGTCCTCTTCCTCCTGCGCCAGCGCGGCGTCGACGACCTCCTCGACGAGTGCACGCGGGATGACGACCACGCCGTCGTCGTCGCCGACGATGACGTCACCTGGCTGCACGGTGGCGCCCCCGCAGGCGATCGTGACGTCGCTGTCCCACGGCACGTGCTTGCGGCCGAGCACCGCGGGATGCCTGCCGGAGGAGAACACGGGCAGGATGTCGGCGACGGCTGCGGAATCCCGGACACCGCCGTCGGTGACCACGCCCGCCGCGCCACGAGCGCGGGCACGCAGCGCAAGGATGTCGCCGAGCGTGCCCGACCCGGGGTCGCGGCGCGCCTCGATGACGATGACCTCGCCTTCGCCGACGGTGTCGAAGCACCGCTTCTGCGCGTTGTAGCCGCCGCCGTGGTCGGCGAACAGGTCTTTGCGGTACGGAACGCAGCGCAGCGTGCGCGCGGTGCCGACGAGTTTGGTGCCCGGCCGCAGCGGAGCGACGCCGTCGATCGACACCTCGTTCAGGCCACGCTTGCGCAGCTGAGCGGACAGCCCGGCGGTCGGCGCGGCCTCGAGCTTGGCGCGCAGTGCGGGGTCGAGGCCCTTCGGCGGCAGGCCCGCCGCCTCGCGGGAGCCCCATGCCTCCTCGCGCTGCCGGTCGTCGACCTGTGGCAGCGACCCGAGCGCAGGATCGAACGCGGTCTGGCCCGCCACCACGTTCGTGACAAGCCGTCCCGTGGTCGCGCCGGTGGCCGGTTCGTCGACCTCGACCTCCACCACGTCGCCGGGACCGATGACGCTCGAACCCGCGGGCGTGCCGGTCAGGATGACGTCCCCGACCTCGAGCGTCATGTGTTGCGACAGGTCGGCCACCAGCTGCGCGAGCGGGAACAGCAGCTTCGCCGTGGTGTCCTCCTGCACGAGGTCGCCGTTGACCCAGGTCCGCACGCGGAGCCCGGCCGGGTCGAGCGCGGCGGCGTCGAGCAGCGCCGGGCCGATCGGGGTGTACCCGTCGCGGCCCTTGGACCGCACGTTGGATCCCTTGTCGACGGCGCGCAGGTCGTAGACGCCGAGGTCGTTGGAGGCCGTCACCCAGCCGACGTGCCGCCAGGCGTCGGCGACCGAAACGTGCCGCGCCTCAACGCCGATCACCAGCGCGATCTCGCCCTCGAAAGCGAGCAACTCGGTGCCCGCCGGGCGTTCGACGGTGCTCCCCGACGGCGCGACCGAGCTGGACGGCTTGAAGAAGTACGACGGATGGGCCGGGCGACGTCCACGCTGCTCGGCGCGCGAGGCGTAGCTGAGGTGGACGGCCACGATCTTGCCGGGTCTGCGCGGCAGCACCCCGAAACGGCCATCGCCCGCGCCGTCCCCGGTGACCTCCTGCGGCGTTGCGGTCATGAGTTCCTTTCGGCCTTGTTTTGTATCCGAAATCGTATACGATACCTCCGCCAGACGGGCAAACGTGACCACCTGTCCGGGCCACGACACGCAGAACCTCACCCCGTCGATTGACACCGACGTCACGACACCCCAGTGGGAGTTCCCATGAACACCTCGGACGCCACCAACGGCGGTGGCATCAGCCAGCGGGAGCGGCGCCGCGTCGTCGCTGCCACCATCGTCGGCACCACGGTCGAGTGGTACGACTTCTTCATCTACTCCTCGGCGGCCGCACTCGTGCTGCCTGCGCTGTTCTTCGAGGGCCTCAGCGGTGCCGCGGCAACGATCGTCGGCTTCACCACGGTCGGCATCAGCTTCCTGTTCCGCCCGCTCGGCGCCGCCATCGCCGGTCACCTCGGCGACCGCTACGGACGCCGGCTCGTCCTCGTCTTCACGCTCGTGCTCATGGGTGCCTCGACCGCGCTGATCGGCGTGCTGCCCACGTACGAGACCGCGGGCGCGATCGCGCCGATCCTGCTGATGCTGCTGCGCATCATGCAGGGCATCTCGGCAGGCGGTGAGTGGGGCGGCGCCGCGCTCATGGCGTGCGAACACGCACCGGTGGCCAAGCGCGGCCTGTTCGGCGCGGGCCCGCAGATCGGCGTCCCGCTCGGGCTCATCGGCGCGGCGGGGGCGATGGCCATCATGAGCCAGCTCGCTCCCGGCGACGAATTCCTGACGTGGGGCTGGCGCATCCCGTTCCTGCTGTCGATCGTGCTCATCGGTGTCGGCTACTACGTGCGCCGCAAGGTCGAGGAAACCCCGGTCTTCACCGAGATCGCCAAGCGCGCCGCACAGAGCAAGACCCCGATCGTCCAGTTGTTCCGCAAGCACACCGTGCTGGTGCTGCTCGCCGCGTTGGTGTTCGCGGGCAACAACGCGGTCGGCTACATGACCACCGGACCGTTCCTGCAGAACTACACGATCAACCCGGACGGCCCGCTCGGCCTGCCGCGCAGCGACGTGCTGTGGACGGTGGTCGGCGGTGCCGTGGTGTGGCTGGTGTCCACCCTGGTGGCCGGCTGGATCAGCGACCGGCTCGGCCGCCGCAACACGTTCACCCTCGGCTGGGTGCTGCAGGCGATCGGCGTGCTCGCGCTGTTCCCGCTCATCCACATCGGCTCGATCGGTTCGGTGTTCGCCGCGTTCGCCGTGCTCAGCGTGGGGCTCGGCTTCACGTACGGCCCGACGTCGGCCTACTACGCCGAGCTGTTCCCCGCCTCGATCCGGTTCTCCGGCGTCTCGATCGCCTACGCCATCGGGTCGATCGCGGGTGGCGCGTTCGCCAGCACGATCGCGCAAGCGCTGCTGGAGGCCACCGGCGGCACCGGGGCGGTGACCGTCTACCTGCTCGGCATGACCGCCGTCGGGCTCGCCGCGACCCTGCTCATCCGCGACCGCACCGGCATCCCGCTGGGCACCGAACACGAGGCCGAACAGGCCGCAAGCCCCATCATGGGAGCAAGCCGGGCGTGAGCCGGTCGTCCCGGGGGCACGGCCGCACCGCGGCCGTGCCCCTGACAAGCAGCAGTAAGGAGCAAAGATGCAGTTCCACCACCACGGCTACGTCTCCGGCGACCCGCGCGTGCTGCCTGCCGCGGGTACCGGCGTCGACCGGCCGACGGAGCTGCCCGACGAAATGGACGTCCTCATCGTCGGCTCCGGCCCCGCCGGCATGCTGCTGGCCGCACAGTTGTCGCAGTTCCCGCAGGTCGTCACGCGCATCATCGAACGACGGGACGGCCGGTTGCGGCTCGGCCAGGCCGACGGCATCCAGCCGCGCAGCGTGGAGACGTTCCAGGCGTTCGGCTTCGCCGAACGGATCATCGCCGAGGCCTACAACATCGGCTGGATGAATTTCTGGAACCCGGATCCGGACGACCCGAGCCGGATCGTCCGCACCTCGCGAACCGAGGACTACGGGTTCAAGATCAGCGAGTTCCCGCACCTGATCGTCAACCAGGCCAGGGTGCTGGACTACTTCGCGGAGGCCGCCCGCAACGGGCCCGGGCGGATCGTGCCGGACTACGGCGTCGAGATGGTCGACCTGAAGGTGACCGACGACGGCGAGTACCCGGTCGAGGTCTCGGTCCGCTACACCGCGGGTGAGCGTGAGGGCGAGACCCGCGTCGTGCGGGCCAAGTACGTCGCGGGCTGCGACGGCGCACACAGCCGGGTGCGTGACGCGATCGGCCGCAAGCACGTCGGCGACTACGCCAAGCACGCCTGGGGCGTGATGGACGTGCTGGTCAACACCGATTTCCCGGACTGGCGCATCAAGTGTGCGATCACCTCCAGCGCGGGCAACATCCTGCACATCCCGCGCGAGGGCGGCTACTTGTGCCGGATGTACATCGACCTCGGCGAGGTCGAACCGGAGGACTTCGACCAGGTCAAGCGGACGCCGATCGAGGAGATCATCCGGCGCGCGAACAAGATCCTGCACCCGTACTCGCTCGACGTGCGGGAAGTCGCCTGGCACAGCGTCTACATCGTCGGCCACCGGGTGACCGACAAGTTCGACGACGTCCCGGAGGGCTCGGACCGCACCCCGCGGGTGTTCCTCACCGGCGACGCCTGCCACACGCACAGCGCGAAGGCCGGGCAGGGCATGAACGTGTCGATGCAGGACGGCTTCAACCTCGGGTGGAAGCTCGGCCTGGTGGTCAGCGGCCGCAGCCCGGAGTCGCTGCTGGCGACGTACTCGGCGGAGCGCCAGCCGGTCGCCCAGCAGCTGATCGACTTCGACCGCGAGTGGTCGTCGCTGATGGCTCGCAAGCCGGAGGAGATCAGCGACCCCGACGAGCTGGCGCAGTACTACTTGGCGACCGCGGAGTTCCCGTCCGGGTTCATGACGAGATACGAGCCGTCGATGATCGTCGGCACGAACGACCACCAGCACCTGGCGACCGGGTTCCCGCTCGGCATGCGGTTCAAGTCGGCCAAGGTGACGATGGCTAGCGACGGCAATGTCATCCACCTGGGCCACCACGCGCGAGCCGACGGCCGCTGGCGGGTGTACGCCTTCGCCGACCGGCCGGGCCCCACCGAGCCGTCGGCGTTGCGGGACTGGGCCGAGTGGATGGGTACCGCGGACGACTCGCCGCTGCTGCGGCACACCCCACCCGACGAGGACCCGGACTCCGTGCTCGACGTCAAGGTCATCTACCAGCAGGGATACGACGAAGTCGACGTCACGCAGGTGCCCGCGGTGTTCCGCCCGAAGTCGGGCCCGCTCGGCCTGGTCGACTGGGAGAAGGTGTTCGCAGCCAAGCCGACCGTGTGGTGTGACACCGACATCTTCGACGAGCGTGGGCTGTCGCGCGACGGCGTGGTGGTCGTGGTGCGGCCGGACCAGTACGTCGCAGCGATCCTGCCGCTGACGGCGAAAGAAGAGCTGGCGGAGTTCTTCTCCCGTAGCCTGCTGCCGCAACGCTGACCCGCATTGCCCCACGCCGGTTCGCTCGGGCGACCCTCGGGCACCGGCTGAGAGACCCCGGAGGACTTGCGTGACCACGCTTTCCGCACACGTCGCCCACACCCTGTCCCGGCACGTAGACCACGTGTTCGGCGTGATGGGCAACGGCAACGCCCACCTCATCGACGCACTCGAGCGCGACACCAACGTCGGCTACACGCCGATGCGCCACGAGGTCGGCTGCGTCGTCGCCGCCGACGCCTACTTCCGGGCGTCCGGTCGGCTGGCGGCCGCGACCGCGACCTACGGCGCCGGGTTCACCAACACGATCACCGCGCTTGCCGAAGCCGCGCAGGCGCGGGTGCCGCTGATCGTCATCGCGGGCGAAGCGCCGACGTCCGGTCACCGCCCGTGGGACGTCGACCAGATCGCGCTCGCCTCGGCAGTGGGTGCGCGCACGTACACGGTGGGGCGAGCGGACGCGGGCGGCACGGTGATCCTCGCCGTCGAGCACGCCCTGAGTTATCGGGTGCCTGCGGTGCTCGCGCTCCCCTACGACGTCGTCAAGACCGAAGTGGTGACCACCTCGACCCAGGGTGGCGAGGTCGAGGCCGAGCCGCCCGAGCCACGTCTGCTGGAGCCGCTGCGTCCGACCGGCGCGTTCGCGCAGGCGCAGGTGCGCCGGTTCGCCGAGCGTTTGGCCGGCGCGCAGCGTCCGTTGCTGCTGGCCGGGCGGGGTGCGTGGTTGTCCGGCGCCGGGCCGGTGCTGCGGCAGATCGCCGACCGCTTGGGTGCGCTGACCACGACGACGGCGTTGGGGCGCGGCCTGTTCGACGACGCCTACGACCTGGGTGTGGCGGGCGGCTTCGGCGCGGATGGCGCGATGGACCTGGTGGCGCAAGCGGACGTCGTGCTCGTGGTCGGCGCCGGACTGAACCAGTTCACGATGCGGTTCGGGCAGCTGTTCGGCCCGGGCACCGAGGTGTTGCAGGTCGACGTCGCGCAGACCTCCACCCACCCGTTCGTCAGCGGCTACGTCCGCGGCGACGCGCGCGTGGTCTCCGAACAGTTGCTCGACGAACTGGAGCGCATCGAGGCCAAGCCGAGCGGCTGGCGGGAATCGGTCGACGTGACCGCCGCTCGCACCTACCACCCGGGTGAGGAACTGGCCCCGGACGGGCGGCTGGACCCGCGCAGCGCCGCCCGCCGGATCGCCGAGCTGCTGCCGGAGGACCGCGTGGTGGTCTCCGACGGCGGACACTTCATCGGCTGGGCGAACATGTACTGGCCGGTCGCCTCCCCGGACCGGATGATCATGGTCGGCACGGCGTTCCAGTCGATCGGGCTCGGCTTCCCCAGCGTCGCGGGCGCGGCCAGGGCGAAGCCGGAGTCGACGGTCGTGCTGACTACCGGTGACGGGGGCGGACTGATGGCGGCTGCCGACCTGGAGTCCGCGGTCCGGGTCGCTGGGGGCCGCGGCATGGCGGTGGTGTGGAACGACGGCGCGTACGGCGCTGAGGTGCACGTCTACGGTCGGCAGGGTCTGGCGCACGAGCCGATGGTGATCGACGAGGTCGACTTCGCTGCGCTTGCCCGGGCAGTCGGCGCGCAGGGTGTCGTCGTACGCACCCTCAAGGACCTCGATGCGCTGGCCGAGTGGCGTGCCCGGTCGCCGCAGGAGCGTCCGTTCCTGCTGCTCGACCTGCGGGTGTCGCCCGAGGTCGTGGCGCCGTACCAGGAAGAGATCCTGCGGGCCAACAGCTCCCGTCCGGCCTGATCAAGCGGTGCGGCTGCGCAGTGAGCGCAGCGGCGGGCGGGCGTCCATGGTCAACTCCCTGACCACCGGATCGGCGCCGTGCCGGAACTGGGTGAGCGTGGTGGCCGGGCCGTCGACCGGAATCATCCGGCCGTAGCGCTCCAGCCGGTCGTTGACGGTCAGCATGATCTGGCTTGCCATCACCCCGAGGTCCCGCAGCGACTGGTGGCGGTGTTTGCGCTGGCCGAGGTCGACCTGGGCCAGTGCGTCCAGGCCGTAGCGCTCGTGCAAATCGATGAGGTGACCGATCTCCACGCCGTAGTGCGCCATGAACGGGATCTGCTCGAGGGCCTCGCGCCTGCCCGCGTACTCCCCGGCGAGCGGCTGCACGAACCCGGCGAGCGACGGCCAGTGCATGTTCAGCAGCGGTCGCGCGACCAGCTCGGTGACCCGGCCGCCGCCGTCGGGCTGCACCTCGCCGTCCCCGACGAACGGCCTGCGGTAAAAGCCTTTGACGTAGACGACGGACTCGTCGGCCAGCAGCGGCCCGAGCAGTCCGGTGACGTACGTGGCGGAGAATTCGCGCAGATCGCCGTCGACGAAGACCACCAGGTCGCCGGTGGATGCGGCCATGCCCTTCCACAGCGCCTCGCCCTTGCCCTGCATCGGCGGCAGCTGAGCAAGTACCTCCTGCTCGGCCACCACCGTCGCCCCGGCCTGCGCCGCCACGCGGGCGGTGTCGTCGGTCGAGCGGGAGTCGACCACCACCAGCTCGTCGACCAGCCCGGCACGGTCGACGAGTTCGCCGCGAATGGTTCGGACGATCTCGCCCACGGTCGACGCCTCGTTGCGGGCAGGGATGACCACGCTGACGGTGGCGGCACCCTTGAGCGACAACAGCTTCTCCACCGGCCAGTCGGACGCGTGGCTGCTCCGGCGCCGCAACCACTGATCGACCTGCCACGACACTGCGGGCCTGCGCGTTGCCTGATCCGTCATCTCGGCCTCCCGTCGTCTGCCGTCGGATCGATCGCCGACGGCCAGTGCCGCAACAGTGGGTGATGCGAGTTTCCCGCCCGCGCCCGCGGAGGAACGGCCGTGTTACGGCGTGGCCGTCGGTGGAAACCAACCGCGCGAAAAGGATTTACCCGTCCGCGCGTCGCACCCCAACCTCCAGCCACCGACCGGAGGTTCAGCCCACATCGGTTCTCGACGGATTCTTCTGTGCCGCCTGCACGAGCAACACGCCGGGGAGCAGGAAGACGAGGAACGGCGACCGGCCGAGCAGGACGCCGGCAACCAGTCCCCATACCCCCGGCGCCCAACCCAAGGCGGCGGGCACCGCAGTGCCACGCCCTGCGCGACCAGATCCGAACGTGGATCGAGGCCACGGGACTCGCCGGCGAAGGCCGCGCCGATGAGCTGAGCATCGTCCTGCTCGACATGGTCATGGGCATCCACCAGCAGTGGCGCATCGCCCCGGACGCCGTCGACCTGGAGCGCGCGTATGCCGCCGCAGGCACCCTGTTGCGCGGCCGCGGCGCGACCGAATGAAATCCGCAGCCGCGGAGATTAATCCGCCCGCTCAGTGGGGAACCCGGTCCTACGGCGTCCCCTCCGGGCGGGTGACCTCGCGTTGCGGGGATCCGCGTGCACGGTTGGGATGGACGAAGACGGGAGCCGACACCGCGCGGCGGAGCCCGGGTGACAGGGAGTGAAGCGTCACCCGGGCTCATCCCGCGGCGGCGGACGACAGCCCCGGCACCTGCCGGGGAGAAGAGAGGAAGTGCACGCCATGGTCGACTTCGGCAAGCTCGCCAACAAGGCCAAGGAGGCGTTGAGCCAGCACGGCGACAAGGTCAGCGGCGGGATCGACAAGGCGGCAGGCTTCGCCAAGAACAAGTTCAAGGGCAAGTCGGAGACCATCGACAACGTCGCCGAGAAGGCCAAGAACTTCGTGGAAGGCCAGGGCGGCGCCGACGGACCCGGCCAGGCGGGCAAGAGCGGTGGCGACGGACCCGGCCAGGCGGGCAGGAGCGGGAGTCACTCAGAGGCGCCACGCCACACCAGCGGCTCCAGCGGGCAGAGCGGCCCCACCCCAGGGCCACGCCCGCAAAGCGCAAGTCACACCGAGGCCCCACGCCACACCAGCGGCTCCGGCGAGCAGAGCCGCCCCACCCCAGGGCGGCCAGGCGCGCAAGGCGCATCGGACAAGCCCGGTGGCGGCCCTAAGCCGGGCAGCCCCCACGAAGGCCACGGCCCGACCGGACCGTCCAGCTCGTAGCGACCCTCAGCACGCAGCGATCAGGCTGCCGGGCCGCGTCACCGCGGGTCGGCAGCCTGATTCGTCACCGGGACTCGCCCCAACGCCGTACTTCCCTCCACTGCGGTCACGCGACCACCCTGCTCCCCCAGCGCCAGCAACGCTTCCGAGGCGTCCTGCGCTCGCAAGTCGATGCGAACCGACGTGTAGTCCGCTGAGCGCATAGTGGCCAGCGCCTGTGCTCCGGCATGCCCGGCTTTGATGGTCGCCCCCAGCGAGCCCGTCGACGCGAGCGAGCCACGCGCCGCGCCCAGCATCCCCAAAGCAGTGTCCAACGCCGGCAGCAGCGCGGCCCGGTTGCCTTCCGTCATCGCTCGCACGAGCTCCACCCGCGACCCGGCAACCCGCGTGCCATCGGTGAACGAGCCTGCGGCCAGGGACAAGGTCAACGGACCACCTTCCGCGCCGATCGCGGCCAGGACGGCGGCCAGCACGTGCGGCAAATGCGAGATACGGGCGACCGCGGCGTCGTGGAGCTCCGCCGTGACCGGTACGACCTGCGCGCCGAACTCCACGGCCAGCTGCGCGATCTCCGCCCACCACGTCAACTCGGTGTCGTGGGCCAGACACAACGCCCACGCCGCACCGGCGAACAAGTCGGCCTTGCCCGCGGGCCAGCCCGACTCGGTCGTCCCCGCCATCGGATGCCCGCCGACGAAGCGGGCCTCCGGCGCGAGCCGGCGCACCGACTCCTGCACCGGCTGCTTCACGCTGACCGCGTCGGTGAGCAGCACACCCGGGGCGTGTTCCGCCACTTGGCGCAGCACGGCGTCGACCGCGGTCAACGGGACCGCGAGCACCACGATCGCGTCCCGCTCGGCGGCCCTGGCCAGCGCGTCGGGCAGCGAGGTCGTGGCGTCGAAGCCGTCCGCCCTGGCCGCCGCGACGTCCTCGCCCGAGGCGGCCGCGCCCCAGACTTGCCGGTCCGCCTTCGCCGCGGCACGCAGCACCGAACCACCGATCAGGCCGAGTCCGACCACACATACGTCGCGCACAGTGCGCCAGTCTGCCCGATACCACGGACATCGTGCCCGTCGGCCGTCCTGCTTGATCTCGCGCGAACTGCGGTTTCGTCCTACCGTTGCGTGATGACGGCTGCGGTCACCGAAGGCAAGCCATGAACGCTCGAGAACCGGTTGCCGGTTTCGCGATCGAGGCTGCGCTGGAAGGCGGCAGGTGGTGGTGCAGGCCCCTGCCGAACACCGCGCTGACCAGCTTGGACGCCGCATTGACCGAAGTACGCAAGGTCGCCGTGGAAGGCGCGGTGTTGGCGCTGCTCGGTGTCGACGACGAGTTCTTCGTGCTGATCCGGCCGGCCCCTGGTGGCGCCGAGCTCTTGTTGTCGGACGCCACGGCGGCGCTCGACTACGACATCGCCGCAGACGTGCTGGATATGCTGCGAGTGCCCACGCCTGACGAGGACGATGACGCGGTCTGGCCGGAAGGCGACCTCGCCATCGCTGCCGACCTGGGCCTGCCTGCCGAGGAGCTCGCGATGATCGCCGGTGACGAGGACCTGTATCCGGACGAGCAGCTGAGGATGATCGCGCAGCGCTGCGGCTTCGGCGAACAGTTCGACGAAGCGCTGCAACGAACCTGACGATGTACGAGGCCTATGAGGAAGCTGTCCGCGCCGCACTGGCCGAAGCGCGCACGGCGGGCAGCGACGATGTGCCGATCGGTGCTGTCGTGTTGGACCCGCACGGCGAGATCCTTGCCGGCGCGGCCAACGCGCGCGAGCGACTCGGCGACCCCACCGCGCATGCCGAGGTCCTCGCGCTCCGGCAAGCCGCGGCCAAGTGGGGTGACGGCTGGCGACTGGAAGGGTGCACGCTCGCGGTCACCGTCGAACCGTGCACCATGTGCGCCGGCGCCGCGGTGCTGTCCCGCGTCGCCCGGGTGGTTTTCGGCGCGTGGCAACCCCGCACCGGAGCGGTCGGCTCGTTGTGGGACGTGGTGCGTGATCGTCGGTTGAACCACCGGCCGGAGGTCGTCGGCGGCGTCCTGGAGCACGAGTGCGCCGAGCTGGTGGAGCGGTTCTTCGCCGACCACCGTGACACCTGCGGGTGAACGCTCGGCAAGGCTCGTCGCTTCCTGCTGGTTCGCCGGGCATGATCCGGTATCCCCCGACCAACTCGATCCGAGTGGGAGAACAACCAGCATGAGCATCATCGACAAGGTCAAGGGCTTGTTCGGCGGAGCACGGGAGAAGGCGGCCGACGCCGTCGAAGCCGCCTCCGGCGTGGCGGAGTCCGTGGCCGAGAAGGCCAAGGAGGTCGGCAGCGACATCGCCGACAAGGCCAAGGAAGTGGGCGGCGGCCTCGCGGAGAAGGTCACCGGCGGCAAGGACTCCGGCGACCAGGACAAGTCCGCCGAATAGTCGCCCGGTCGAGGAGAGCGCCGGTCGCCGGCGACGGCGAAGGTGACCGCCCCCCTCGGACAGTGCGCACGCCGTCCGGTAGCCTATTCGGCGGTAGCGTGTCCGAGCGGCCGAAGGAGCTCGCCTCGAAAGCGAGTGAACGGTAACCCCGTTCCGTGGGTTCAAATCCCACCGCTACCGCGTTGGAAACGGGCCGGACCCAGGCGGGTCCGGCCCGTTTCGTTTGCCGGTGTGGAGGGTTCGCCGAGACCGCGATGGCAGCCCAGGAGCCGATCCCGCCACGCGAACGCCAGGCGGCTCGCAGTGCCCTCGCAGTGTTCGGATGTGCAGTTCGGGCGTTCGCGTCAGCTCTTCCGTCCGACCGCACCCTGGTTCTCGTCGAAGATCTCCTGCTCCGGGCCGGTCAACGGAGTCCCGCACAGTTCGTCGCCGACCTTGCAGGTGTAGACGCCGATGATCGTGCCGGTACCGGACTCGCCGTCGACATCGGCGATCAGCGCCGTTCCGCTGGCGCCGCCGCCCGGCGCGTCGACGTCGTTGTCGCAGTAGCCGAACCGCCGGTTCTCCTGGAACTGCACCTGCGCCTGGCAGCTCATGTCGAGCACCTGGCCGCCCTCGTGCTCACCCGGGTAGCCGTAGACCTTGGCGTGCTGCGGCTCTGCGCCGGGGTTGGCGCAGTCGAAGCAGATCTGGTGACCGCCACCGACGACGTCCTCGATGTGCCTGCCCTCCTCGTCGGTCTCCAGCACGACGACGGCGAAGTCGTCGGTTGCCCGCTCGGACTCGACGTAGGCGTCCGGCACCACCCACTTCTTCGCCTGCCACGTGCCGAACGGCTGCTCGTCCTCGTGCAGGCCGGGGACGAACTCGACCAGGTCGGCCAACTCGCCTTTGTCGTTGTAGACGGCATGGCCCGCGCCGAGGATCACGTCGCCGCTCTCGCTGTCGACCACGGTCGCGGTGGAGATGACCCGGGCACCCTCGTCCTGACCGGGGAAGTGGGTGTACAGGCGGCCGATCGTGCCGCGGAGGTGCTCGTTGGCTTCCGCGGTCAGGGCCGGGTCCGACGGCTTGTCGACCTCGGCGTCGGCCAACGCCGTTCCGCAGGCGAGAACCAGTGCCGAAGCCGCGGTCGTCGTCGCGGCACCCAATCGGCCGAAAATCGTGGCAGTGTTTCTGTTCTTGTTGTGCATGTCCCCGACACGAAAATAGTTCCGCATTCAGTTCATGCGAAAATCAATTGATCGACCCGACCACGCTGAATATGTCCCACTTTCGTCGGGATACCGCGACGATCAACAGTTTTCCCGGATAGCGATTTTTTGTCCGGTTCCCGCACAAAGTAGCTACTCGTCCGTGGCGCGGCCCGCTATCGTGCCACACCTTTGGGTCAACCACGTACGGGAGGGCGACAACCGTGCATCCTGCACCGAAGGACAACAACCAGACACCTCCGCTCGGCAGGCGAGCGTTCCTCGGCGCGATCGGCGGTGTCGCCGCTGCTGGGGCCGCTACGCTGATGATCCCGCCCACGGTGAGCGCGGTCGCGCGGTCGGCCGGGACCGAACTCCCGGAGGGCATGCGGGCGCCGAAGTCGGCCGCGATGGCGTCGTTCAGCGACATCGACGGCGCCCCGGTCTATTACTGGCGGTCGAACCCGGGAAATCAGGACCCGGTGACGTGGCAATGTACGCAGGAATTCCTCGACACACTCGTGGTGTGGATTCGCGAGCTGCGGTCGATCGCCCAGGAAGCCGGTTACGGAAATGTGCAATATCTCGTTTCCGCCGGGTTTTACGTGAACAAGGAGGGGCAGCACGGCGCGGGCACCGCGATGGATCTGGACGTCGTGCAATGGGACAGCGGTCAGGTCAGTTCACCGCTCGACGGCGACCACACGTCGAGCGATGACGCCGTGGCCCGCCGGTACCTGGGCGTCGAAGCGACGCTGCGGCGGCAGTTCTGCTACGTGCTGGACGGGTGGTACCCGAACCACCACGACCACTTCCACGCCGATTTCGCGAGCATGCCGCCGCTGTTGAGCACCAGCGGCGAGTCGGCGACGAACTTCGTCCAAGCCACCTGCAACCGATTCCAGGGTTCCGGCTTGGACATCGACGGCATCTGGGGTCCGAACACCCAGCGCGAGTACGAGCGCATGCTCGGCACGCTCGGCGTCACCGGCGATCCGACCGCGGACATCGAGGTCTATCGCGACCTGCTGCACAAGATCGCGGTCCACGGCTTCGCCAACACCCCGTTCTGACACCGTCAGAGCGCCACGCTGTGGTAGGCCGCCAGCCCGTGGGTGGTCTCCGGTTCGTCGTGCCACACCGGGGTCCGATCGTGCCAGTCCTGCAGGTGGGGCGCGGCGGCCATGGCGACCAGCACCAGCAGGGCGACGGCGACGGCGATCAGCTGCAGAACGATCATGATGTGCTCCTCGTCCGGTGGGCCCCTCCGGCCCGCTTGACTCAAGAATGCGGCAAAACCCCAGGTCAGCGGATCGGTCGAGCGGTCATGACCACCTGGTCCCCTCGGCCGGTCGTGCCTCGGCCGATGGGCCGCGGCGGGCCGGGTGGCGGTCCGCCACGTGACCGGGAGGCGTGGGCGGTCACCGAGGGCACGGGCGGAGGGATGCGGCCGGGTCATCTCGGGCGGAGCCGGAAATGATCACGGGCGCGGGTCGTGCCCGGACAGCGAGCAGTCCCACGTCGCTCCGGCCGCGCACGCCCACGGACCGCCCTTCCGCGCCCGGCCCTGACGCCACTCCGGCTGCACACGCGCGCGGGCCGCCCCTCGGCGCCCGATTCCCCCGTCATCCCGACAGCACACGCGGGCCGCCCCTCGGCGCCCGATTCCCCCGACGCCATCCCGACCATCACGCGGGCAGTCCCTCAGGCCCCCGCGCCACCCGCGGCCGCCACGCAGGCAATCCCTCAGCGTCCGATCTCCGACGTCACCCCAAGCGCACACGTGCGTGGGCCGGCCCTCCCCCGAGAAGGCCGGCCCACGCCGCACAAGAACCGCTACTCGTCGCTGAGCGGCTCCTGTCGCACCCGTCGCAGCGCAGGACCGCATACCGAGGCGGCGAGCACAGCGACGATCACCCCGACCACCACAGGGGCGAGCAACCACGGGCTCAACACGAGCTCCAACGGACTGTCGATCAACCCGAGCAGCATCACGCCGACGAACACCCCGGCGAGCCCGGCGCCGAACGTGGCGATCACCGCGGGCAGGGACGCCTCCACCCGCAGCGTGCGGGCGAGCACCGACATCTGCGTGCCTGCAGCGATCATGGCGCCGAAGGTGCGGCGTCGATCCATCACCGATCCCGCCGTCGCGATGGCCGCACTGCACCCGGCCAGCAACCCGGCGATGACGATCCCGATCGCGGTGACCCGGCGCAGCTCGTCGAGGTGGTTGCTGCCGTTGAGCACCAGGTCCTGGTCCGACGTCACCTGATTGCCCGCCGAACCGGCCACCATCGCGGTACGGATCGGGTCGCGGTTGGCATCCGTCGTCGCCACCGCGACGATCGACGACACCGGCTGCACGCTCTCCGGCACCAGCTCCGGGTCGATCAGCGCGACCGGTCGCGGCAGGTCCGCGGTCGACACGTTCGTGGGGAGCGTCTTGACCTGGTCCCCGGATTCCGCCGCGATCCCCTTCGGGCGGGTCGGCATGCCGTAGACGGCAGGCTCGTTCCGGCACATCTGCGGCGAGAGGCCGAGCACCGGGGCCGCCTCCGCGCACCTACCGACGACCGCTCCGTACTCGGCTCCGTCGCTGTCGGTCAGCACGACCTCGTCCAGCCGCACGGCCCGCTCCTGCTGGCCGTAGCGCTTCAGCCGGTCGTCGATCTGCTTGACGATGTCGTCCGCGTGCTCGGCGCTGGTGAACGTCCGCAGCGTCGACGCGGCGAACATCGGATCCCGCGGCGCCAGCTCGGCGCCCTCGATCGTCGGCAGCAGGGTCAACGCCATGGTGCCGACGAACACCGCCAACACGACCCCCGAGGACGACCGGTAGGCGGCTTTCGGATCGGTGTGCAGCCGCCGCCCGGCGAGCAGCCCGGCGGGACCCCGCCACGACTTCACCAGTCCGCGCCCGACCACCGCGGTCACCCACGGACCGATGACGGTCGCCGAACCGATCAGCGCGGCCAGCGCGATCAGCACCACCGCGAGGCTTTCTCCGGAGCGCGCGGCGAACCAGAAGGCGGCGAGCGCCGCAGGCAGCGCGAGCACCCGCCACGCGCCGAGCGGCTTGTTCGGCGTGCTTCGGACCGCGCCGAGCGGGGTGATCACCACCCGTCGCAGGCCCAGCACGGCCGCACCGAGCACCAACAACGGCAGCACGACGACCGCGACGACGACGAGCCAGGTCGGCGTCGCCAAGTCGGCGGGATACCACTCACTGCCGTCCCACGGAACGCCCGACGCCCACCACCGGACCAGCGGGTTCACCACCACGCCGAGCACCACGCCGACGACCGTCGGAATAGCCAGCTCGGCGACCACCATGGCCACTACCTGCCGCGGCGTCGCGCCCGCCAACCGGAACGCGGCCAACCGCTGCTCCCTGCGGGTCGCGGTGAGGCGAGCGGCCGAAGCGACCAGCACCAGGCTGGGCACCAGCAACACCACCAGGCCGACCCCGGCGAGCAGTTCCAGTTCGTCGTCGGCGAATCCGAACGGGGTGGCGAACTCGTCGATCGGGTTGGCGTCGCCGATGCCGGTCGGCGACTGCCCCACCAGGGCGAACAGCTGATTGTCGTGCCTGAGTCCGTCGGATCCGATGACCCCGACGACCTTGCCGAAGCGCTCCCCGACCACCGAGGCCGGCTGGTCGTCGATGAGCTCCGCCAGCGCCGGCGACACCAGCGACTCACCGGGCCCCGGGAACTTGTCCACGCCGGGTGGCGGCGGCAGTTCGCCGTGCTGAGTCAGCGCGATGTCCATCCGCTCGATGATTTCCCCGGCCGCGCGGTCCCGACTGGTCTTGATCAGCGCTTTTGCCTCCTCGGGCGCGACCTCGGAAGTGACCGCGCCCTGCTGCCATGCGGTGCGCGCCTCGCGGGCGTCGACCGCGTACGGCAGCCCGAGCAGAAGCAGCACCAACGATGTCGCCACCGTGACACCGACCGCGGTCAGCAGCGCCGACGTCCGGGTGCGGCGATCGACCCGCAGCACCCGCAGTGCGATCCGGAACGCGTTCATGCGGTCAACACCGCCGACTCGATCTGGCCGTCCCGGATGGCGACGGAACGGGTGGCGCGGGCGGCCAGCTCCCGGTCGTGCGTGACGACCAGGATCGCCGCCTGGGTCTCCGCACAGATCTCCAGCAGCACGTTCATGATCTCCGCGCCGGTGCGGCTGTCCAGCTGGCCGGTCGGCTCGTCGGCGAACACCACCGACGGCTGGTGCGCGAGCGCCCGCGCGATCGCCACCCGCTGAGCCTGCCCGCCGGACAGCTCCCCCGGGAAGCTGCCGTAGCGGCCGGCCAGGCCCAGCCGGTCCAGCCAGTGGCGGGCGGCCTGCAGCGCCTGCCCGCGATCGGAGCCGCCCAGCAGCATCGGCAGCGCCACGTTCTCCTCGGCGGTGAGCTCGGCGACCAGCATTCCCTGCTGGAACACGAAGCCGAACTCGCTGCGGCGCAACAGACTGCGGCGCGCCTCGGACAGGTTGTCGATGCGCGATCCGCCCAGGTGAACCTCGCCGTGGTCGGCCGCGACGATGCCCGCCAGCACATGCAGCAACGTCGACTTGCCCGACCCGGACGGGCCGACGATCGCGACCGCCTCACCGCGCCGCACATCGATGTCGACACCGGCCAGCGCGCGATGCGGGCCGTAGTTCTTCACCAGGCGCCTGCCGGAGATGGCCGGCGGCGCGAGCACGTTCTGCACCGTGGATGGTTCCTGACCGAGCACATGAGCCTCCAAGTCGAGTGGGCTTGTCGACTCCAGAGCCTCGCGGTCAGCCGGGTGCGGACACATCGGGCGATAGGCCGCATGCGTGTGGTGTTGCCTCGGCCGAGTGACCGAGGCGGAATCGGCCGCAGAGCTGAGGGCATCCCCTCCGCGGGTGGCCTAATGTCTCGTTGTGCAATCCGATTCCTCGACGACGACAGCGCACCGTCCGCCGTCGGACGAGCAGCCGCGCTGGGCCACGGTGCAGGCGGCGTGGCGCCGGTTGGGCCTGTTCGGCGCGTTGCTGGCAGCGGCGGTCATGGCGGACGTCGTCGTCGCCGTCACCGACCTGCTCACCGCGGACCACCAGAACTTCTACCCGTTCCAGGGTCGCTGGCACGCGCTGATGATGGTGCCGGGCAGCGTCGTGCTGGCCGCGTGCGCGGTGGTGGGGCGGAAGAATCCGATGCTCGGGGCCGGGCTCGGTTCACTGGCGCTCGTTCTCGTCTCACCGCTGGCGGAGATGCGCTCGGGCGGTTACACGTCGCTGCTCACCGGGATTTCGCTGGCGGAGACGGTCGCAGGCCTCCAGCTGGTCGTGCTGGCACACCGGATGCTGCCGACGCCACGGGCGGTCGCGGCCACCGCGATGCTGGTCGTCGGGTGCCTGGCCGCGGTGTCGATCCGCGGCAGCGGGCATCCGCACTCGGACACGCTGTTCGTCGGTTTCGTGCTGCTTGTGGCCGCGGTGGTCTTCGGCAGGCGCAAGACGACCGGCAAGCCCGCGTTTCCCGACGAGTCCAGCCGCTACGCGGTGTACCTGACGCAGTGGCCGCTCATCGGCGTCCTCGCCCTGTTCCTCTTCCTGGAGTTCGTCAACTCGTCCGGCTCGCTGTTCGGCATGGCCGTCGTGCTGTTGTCGCTGGCCGCGGCCGGGCTCGCGGTGCTGTCCGTGCAGCATCCGATCACCGCCGGTTTCGGGTTGGCCGGGGTGTTCCTGGTCAGTGGGATCCTCGGCGGAGCGTGGGACGTCGACTTCCCCGGTGTCGGAAATGCGCCACTGCCTGCCGTGCACGTGTTGGCCGGAATCGTCGTGTCGGTGAACCTGGTGCGCTACCGCAAACCGGAAGCGGCCACCGGGGTGATCGCGGTGATGTCGGTCGCGGTCGCCATCACCACCGCGTTGCGGACCACCGGAAGCGAGCTGCAACGACTCGCCATCACCGCCCTGCTGTTCCTCGGCTTGGCGGTCGCTCTCGGTTTGTACCTGCGGTCGCGAGACGCGGCACGCGCGCAATTGATGAGCGCAGCCGTCGCCGAGGCCAAATCGGCCGAACGCATGGCGTTGGCGCGCGAACTGCACGACGTCGTCGCGCACCACGTCACCGGCATCGTGGTGCAGGCGCAGGCCGCCAAGATGGTCGCGAAGAACGACCCGAAGCTCACCCAGGAGGCGTTCGACCGGATCGAAGCGGCCGGGATCGAGGCGATGACCGCGATGCGCCGGCTGGTCGCCAGCATCCGCTCCGGAGAGCCGAGCGACACCCCGACCGAGGACGCCACCATGGATCTGGCCGCCGACCTGCGCAAATTGGTCGACAACTCGACGCACGGCGTCCCGACCGTGCTGCAGACGGAGATCAGCGCGGACCTTCCGCCGGAGGTCGCCCGGTCCGCACTGCGCATCGTGCAGGAAGCGTTGACCAACATCGGCAAGCACGCCACCGACGCCACCGAGGTGCGCGTCGTGGTCGGGGTGGTCGAGCAGCAACTCGGCATCCGGGTCAGCGACAACGGTCGCGGTGGCGGCGAACCCAAGAAGCCGGCGAAGTCGGCCAAGAAGCCGTCGTGGCGGGACAGCGGCTACGGCCTGGTGGGGATGCGTGAACGCGTCGCGTTGCTGCACGGCAGACTGTCGGTCGGCCCGGCCCCGGACGGTGGCTGGGTCGTGGAAGCGTGGCTACCGCTCACTGTGGAGGACAACCGGAAATGACCATCCGTGTACTGATCGCCGACGACCAGGAAATGGTCCGGATGGGTTTTCGGATGATCCTCGACGCGCAACCGGACATCGAGGTCGTGGCCGACGTCGCAGACGGCGTCGAGGCGGTACGGAAAGCCAGGGAGCTGCGGCCGGACGTGTGCCTGCTGGACATCCGCATGCCCGGGCTCGACGGTCTGGAAGTCACCCGCCAGCTGGCCGGACCGGAGGTCAGCGATCCGCTGCGGGTCGTCGTGGTGACCACGTTCGACCTGGACGAATACGTGCACACGGCGTTGCAGAACGGCGCCAGCGGATTCCTGCTGAAAGACGCAGGCGCGTCGTTGTTGATCGAGGCGGTGCGCGCGGCCGAACGGGGCGACGCGCTGGTGTCGCCGCAGATCACCGTGCGGCTGCTGCAGCACTTCAACAAACCGGCACGCAGCACCGCCGCGGAGGACCAGCCGAGCGAGCCGCTCACGCCACGGGAGACCGATGTGGTGCGGGCCGTCGCACGCGGGTTGACCAACACCGAGATCGGTTCGGAGCTGTTCCTGTCGCTGTCGACGGTGAAGACGCACCTGGCATCGGCGCAGGCCAAGATCGGCGCCCGCAACCGGGTCGAGGTGGCCGCCTGGGCCTGGCGCACCGGGCTGATGGCGGACTGACGGCGCGGTCTCCGGACGCTCGACGCCGAAGCCGCGCCGCTGCTGTCAGCCCCGAATCTCAGGTCGAGGCGCCCCGGCGTGACGCGCCTCGAGCCGTGCGCAGGCCGCCACCCTCAGGCCACCACCCCGAGCCGTGCGCCGGCTGCCGCCCTCAGGCCACCGGCTCGAGCAGCACGACCGGGATCTTCCGGTCGGTCTTCTCCTGGTACTCGTCGTACTGCGGCCACACCTTGGTCATGGTCTTCCAAAGCTGCTCACGCTGCTCGTCGTCCTCGACGGTGCGGGCCCGCGCGGTGAACTTGTCCGCCTTCACCTGCACCGTGACCTCGGGGTTGGCCATCAGGTTCTTGTACCAGCCGGGGTGGTCGGGGTGACCGCCCTTCGACGCGATGATCACGTAGCCGTCGTCGACCTTCTGGTAGATCAGCGCCGACTTGTACTCCTTGCCGGTCTTGCGGCCCTTGGTCGTCAGGATCAGGCACGGTGCGCCGTTCACCCAGATGTGGCCGACCTCGCCGTTGGTCTCCTCGTACCGCTTGACGTGCTCGTCGCCGTAGAGCGTCGGGCGTCCTTCTGCCATTCGCTGTCCCTTCTTCGCCCCAGTTCTTGCCATGTTGTTCGTCAGCAACATCACACGCAACCGGAGAATTCCCGGCCCCGGACGGGCCACGTCCGGGGCCGGGATCGTTGCCAGTCAGTCCCAGCTCAGCGTGGAGCCGGTCTGGTACTCGGTCACTCGGGTCTCGAAGAAGTTCTTCTCCTTGGTCAGATCGATCGCCTCGGACATCCACGGGAACGGGTTGGTCTGCTCGCCGAACACCGGCTCGAGACCGAGCTGCTGCGCCCTCCGGTCGGTGATGAAGTGCAGGTACTGCTCGCATTGCGCCGCGGTGAGCCCGAGGATGCCTCGCGGCATGGTGTCGCGGGCGTAGGCGACCTCCAGCTCGCACGCCTCGAGGAGCATCTGCCGCACCTCGCGCTGGAACTGTTCACCCCACAGGTGCGGGTTCTCCAGCTTGATCTGGTTGATGCAGTCGATGCCGAAGTTCAAGTGGATCGACTCGTCACGCAGGATGTACTGGTACTGCTCGGCGATGCCGACCATCTTGTTGCGCCTGCCGAGCGAGAGGATCTGGGCGAACCCGGTGTAGAACCACATGCCCTCGAACACCACGTAGAACGCGATCAGGTCGCGCAGGAAGTCCTGATCGGCCTCGGCCGATCCGGTGCCGAAGTTCGGGTCCTCCAGGTGCCGGGTGTACTGCAACGCCCACGCGTCCTTGTCCGCGATGGACGGGACCTCCCGATAGGCGTTGAACAGCTCGCCCTCGTCGAGCCCCAGGCTGGTGCAGATGTACTGGAAGGTGTGCGTGTGCACGGCCTCCTCGAACGCCTGCCGCAGCAGGTACTGGCGGCATTCCGGGTTGGTGATGTGCCGGTAGACCGCCAGCACCAGGTTGTTGGCCACCAGCGACTCGGCGGTGGCGAAGAAGCCGAGGTTGCGCTTGACCATCAGCCGCTCGTCCGGGGTGAGCCCGTCCGGCGACTTCCACAGCGCGATGTCGGCCTGCATGGACACCTCGGTCGGCATCCAGTGGTTGGCGCATCCGGCCAGGTACTTCTCCCACGCCCAGTGGTACTTCAGCGGCAGCAGCTGGTTGACGTCGGCGCGGGCGTTGATCATCGCCTTGTCCTCGACGTTCACCCGCGCGGCGCCGCGCTGGATCTCGCCGAGGCCGGTGGCGTCGGTGATGTCTTCGATGTTGGTCATCAGGTTCCTCACTGGCAGGCTTCGCAGTCGGGGTCGTCGATACGGCATGCGGCCGGCTCGGGGCTCGCGGCGGGGATGGGCGCGACGGGGACGGCGTTGAGCTTGCCGTCGGTGCCGCGCAGCGTGCTCTTCTCCACGCTCGTGGCCGCGCGGGCACGCAGGTAGTACGTGGTCTTCAGGCCGCTACGCCATGCCAGCCGGTACAGCTCGTCGAGCTTGCGACCGCTCGGCTGGTCGATGTAGAGGTTCAGCGACTGGGCCTGGTCGATCCACTTCTGCCTGCGTGAGGCGGCCAGGACCAGCCACTTCGGGTCGATCTCGAACGCGGTGGCGTACCGGCGCTTGAGCTCGTCGGGCACCCGGTCGATGTGCCGGACACTGCCGTCGAAGTACTTCAGGTCGGAGACCATCACCTCGTCCCACAGCCCGAGTTCCTTGAGCTCGCGCACCAGGTGCGGGTTGATCACGGTGAAGTCGCCGGACATGTTCGACTTGACGAACAGGTTCTGGAACAACGGCTCGATCGACTGGCCGACGCCACAGATGTTGGCGATGGTCGCCGTCGGCGCGATGGCCATGACGTTCGAGTTGCGCATCCCGACCGTGCGCACCCGTTCGCGCAGCGTGTCCCAGTCCAGCGTGGTGGAGTAGTCGACGTCGAGGTCACCGTCGCGGTGCTCGGCGAGGATCCGCAGCGAGTCGATCGGCAGGATGCCCTTGCTCCACAGCGAGCCGTCGAACGACTCGTACCGGCCACGCTCGGCGGCCAGCTCGCTCGACGCCGCGATGGCGTAGTACGACAGGTGCTCCATGCTGCGGTCGGCGAACTCCACCGCGTCGACGCTGTCCACCGGCAGCTTGAGCACGCTCAGCGCGTCGGAGTACCCCATCAACCCCAGCCCGACCGGCCGGTGCCGCAGATTCGACCGTCTGGCCTGCGGAATTGTGTAGAAGTTGATGTCGATGACGTTGTCGAGCATGCGCACGGCCGTGGTGACGGTCTTGCGCAGGCGCTCGGTGTCCAGGCCGTCCGGCGTGACGTGCCGCGCCAGGTTGACCGACCCGAGGTTGCACACCGCCACCTCGTCCGGGCTGGTGTTCAAGGTGATCTCGGTGCACAGGTTGGACGAGTGCACCACCCCGGCGTGCTGCTGCGGCGAGCGCAGGTTGCACGGGTCCTTGAACGTGATCCACGGGTGGCCGGTCTCGAACAGCATGGTGAGCATGCGCCGCCACAACTGCACCGCGGACACCCGGCGGAAGACGCGGATCTCGCCACGGTCGGCCGCCTGCTCGTACTCGCGGTAGCGCTCGGCAAACTCCTTGCCGTAGAGGTCGTGCAGGTCCGGAACCTCGTCCGGGGAGAACAGCGTCCACTCCGCGTCGGCCTCGACCCGGCGCAAGAACTCGTCCGGGATCCAGTTCGCGGTGTTCATGTCGTGCGTGCGTCGCCGGTCGTCACCGGTGTTGCGCCGCAGGTCGAGGAACTCCTCGACGTCGATGTGCCACGTCTCCAGGTAGGCGCACGCCGCACCCTTGCGCTTGCCGCCCTGGTTGACCGCGACCGCGGTGTCGTTGGCGATCTTGAGGAACGGCACGACACCCTGCGACTGGCCGTTGGTGCCCCTGATGTGCGCGCCCATACCGCGCACCGGTGTCCAGTCGTTGCCCAGCCCGCCGGAGTACTTCGCCAGCAGCGCGTTGTTCCGGTACGACTGGAAGATCGCGTCCAGGTCGTCCTCGACGGTCGTGAGGAAGCACGACGACAGCTGCGGGCGGGTGGTGCCCGCGTTGAACAGCGTCGGCGTCGAGGCCATGAAGTCGAAGCTGGACAGCAGGTCGTAGAACTCGACGGCGCGGGCCTCGCGGTCCTGCTCGCGCAGCGCCAGACCCATGGCCACCCGCATGAAGAACGCCTGCGGCAGCTCGTAGCGGGTGCCGTCGTGGTGCAGGAAGTAGCGGTCGTAGAGCGTCTGCAGACCGAGGAAACCGAACTCGAGGTCACGTTCCGGCTCGATCGCCGCGGTGATCGCGGTCAGGTCGAATTCGCCCAGCTCGGGGTCGACCTGACCGAGTTCGATCGCCCTGGTCAGGTAGGTGCGGAAGTAGCCGGGGTAGTCCAGCTCGGCCTGGGTGGCCGCGCGCGGCTCGCCTGCCAGGTACGACAGCGCTTCCGCACGCAGGTTGTTCAGCAGCAGGCGCGCGGTGACCTGGGAATAGTTCGGCTCCCGTTCGACGAGCGTGCGGGCCGACATCACCATGGCCACGCCCAGCTCGTCCTGGCTGATGCCGTCGTAGACGTTGCGGTCCAGCTCGGTCAGCACGGCCTGCGGGTCGGTGTCCGGCACACCGTCGACCGACTCGGCGACGACGGCGGCGATCCGCTCGCGGTCCAGCGGCTCGAGCGCGCCGTCCGGGCTCTTCACCCGGATCACCTCGGCGGGTTCGGACCGCTCGGCCTGTTGCTCCCGGGCCTTCGCCCGCTCCTCCCGGTACAACACGTACGCCCGGGCCACCGCGTGATGACCACCGCGCATCAGGGCGAGTTCGACCTGGTCCTGGATCTGCTCGATGTGCAACGACCGGGCGCCGTAGCGGAGCAGCGAGTCCCGCACCTGCGCGGTCAGCTCCTCCACCAGGTGATGTACCCGGGACGACGAGGCGGCGTCGGTGCCTTCGACGGCCAGGAAGGCCTTCGTCATCGCCACCGAGATCTTGGCTTCGTCGAACGTCGACGTGGACCCGTCCCGCCGGATCACCGTCACCGCGGAAGGCGCTGTCGGTGTGTCCGGGTCGGTGCGGGCAGGGGTCGGTTCGGCAAGGGTCACGGCTCTCTCCTCGCGAGCTCGGCAACTCGAAGCCCGCGACCGCAAGCGCGCGCACAAACCCACCTCGGAGCCTGCGCGACCACCCTCGCGGTCTGCGGACAGCGCGCACCGGCGGTGCGCGCGCCGACGGCAGGTCTTCGGACTTGCGGGCAGGCCGGGCAGGCGCCCGGGGTTCCTACTGGCCGTCGCTTCCCAGGCGCTCGTACCCAGTGCTTGGTTGACGGCGGTCGTTCCCGCTCACCGCTGCGGGGCAGTTCCGGACTCGCACCGGATTCCCTCTTGCCCCACCGCTGTTCGCAGCGGCGGACCATCGGCAGGGCCGAACACTACATGTTGTGGTTCGTCTTGAGTGGAACCCCAGAAAATGTGGCGTGTCCCTTGCGCGGCTGATCTGCTGTGAGCGGATCAGCTAGCAAAGTCGGCGCCTCGGCAGGCACGATTTGCGGCTTGATCGGCGGGCGCGAGCGCGCGGCACCGGCCGCCAAGGGACGCCGGTGCGGCGACGCGGATGTGGCCCGCCACCCGTGCGGTGATCCTGTCCGGTAGTTCGGTTCGGATCCTGGCCCACCCGGGCGCGCGGGCGGGACCTGGTGGATGCGTGATCTTGACGCGACGGCCGGCGATGGCCACTCGCCGTGCGGTCAGCCGTCCCGCGTGCGTGCCTACTCGACGCCGAGCAGATCCCGCGTGCGTGCCTACTCGACGCCGAGCAGATCGACCACGAAGACGAGCGTCTCGTTGGGCCTGATGACCCCGCCTGCACCGGCCGAGCCGTACCCGAGGTGCGGCGGGATGGTGAGCCTGCGGCGGCCGCCGACCTTCATGCCCTTGACGCCCAGCTCCCAGCCCTTGATGACCTGACCGCCACCGAGCGTGAACGAGAACGGCTCGCCGCGGTTCCAGGACGCGTCGAACTCCGCGCCGGTGGACTGCGCGACGCCGACGTAGTGCACGGTGACCTCGGATCCGAGGGTGGCCTCGGCGCCGTCACCCACCTGCACGTCGTCGATCTCGAGCATGCCGGAAGGCGCGCCGGGGGTGATGGTGACTTCGGGCTTGGTCGGCGTCATGGTTTCTCCTTGCGTTGGCGGGAGTTCCCATCCAACACCACGGCGCCGCGGCGCGCGCCGCCAGGCGAAGTCGGCCCGGGCGCTCCGGGCGTTCCGCGAAGTCAGCCCTGCGGTCCCCAGTTGCCCTGCGGCGGGCCGGACGGCGGACCCCAACCGGCTGCTGCGGGTGCTGCTGTTGTGGGCCGTAGCCGGGCGCGGGGCCGTTGTTGGGCGGTGGGCCGAACGACTGCTGCGGACCGAATCCTTGCGCCGGCTGCGCGAAATTCTGCTGCGGTTGGGCAAATTGCTGCTGCAGCTGCGCGAAACCCTGCTGCAAATCCCGACGACCGTGAGGACGATCGCCTTGGTCCGCTTCTTCAGGAAAATCCCCTCGCCCGTGGAGCGAGAGCGCTTTGACAGATCATCCTTTCAGCGCGCCTTTTCAGGCCCGCTTTCCCACCATGTCGAGATCCTCGGGCCGGTCGATGTCGACCGGGTCACCGAGGCCGGTGCAATCGACCTCGACCACGTCGTCGGCGTGCTGACGCAGATAGCCGCGGGCGCCCGCATCGCCGTGCGCCAGTTCGGCGACGCCCGCCCAATGGTGGCGCCCCAACAAAACCGGGTGAGCGCGTCGGCCGTGATACGACGCCATCGCCAAGCGCGCGCCTTCGTCGAATGCCTGCAGCATCCGACGCACCACGGCGACTCCGACCAGCGGCTGGTCGACCAAGGTGATGATGGCGGCTTCGGTGTCTGCCGGCAGCGCGGCGAGCCCCGCCTTGAGAGAAGACGCCAGCCCGGTCGACCAATCAGGGTTGTCGACCAGACGCGCAGGCGAATCCGCCAACGTTCGGCGTACTTCGTCAGCAGCCGCGCCGATCACGACCAGCACCGGGTCGCAGCCCGCCGCGGCCAACATCGCCGCACCACGGTGAGCCAGCGGCTGACCGGCGAATTCCACCAGCGCCTTGGGGCGGCCGAATCGCGTGCCTGCCCCGGCGGCCAGCAGCACTCCCGCGACCCCGGTCACTGCCGCAGGATATCGCCGTTGTTCCGGGCTAGCCTGCCTTCATGTCCAAGCCCTCCCGCGGATTCGACGGCCTGGTCATCAAGGCCTGGCGTGGCCGCGACTACCAGCTGACCGTGCGCGGCAGCCGGTTCGTCACCGACCACTACCTCCGCGTCTCGTTCGACACCGGCACCCTGCTCGACGACCTGCCGGTACACCCGACGATGTGGATCAGGCTGTGGATACCGAACGGGACCAAGCTGCAGCAGCGCGGCTTCACGCTGGTCGACCCGAACCCGCGGGCCCGCACCACGGACATCGAGTTCGCCCTGCACGACGGCTGCCCGGCGACCGAGTGGGCGAAAGCGGCGCGCCCCGGCGACACCATCGACGCGACCGTCCTCGGCACCAAGTTCACCTGGCCGAAGCCCGACCCGTCCGGCTACCTCGTCGTCGGCGACACCGCGTCGCTGCCCGCGATCAACAGCCTGTTGACCGGCCTCGACGGGACACCCGCGCGGGTGTGGCTGGAGTGGCAGCACGAGGACGACCAGAAGCTTCCGGTGGCCGCAACACCGCACACCGAGGTCACCTGGGTACGGCGGACCGACGCCGGCGCGGGCCTGGTGCAGGCCGTGGCAGAGGCCGCGTTCGACGCCACAGGCCGGCATGCGTGGGTCGCGTGCGACACCAGAACCACCCGGCGTCTGGTCGGCGTCCTGCGTGACCATTACCGATTGGACCGCAAAGCCATCACGGCGATGGGGTACTGGCGACCCTGAATCACCGCCCTGGCTGCACCCCGACTTGCCCGGTTTGCGACCATGACCTGCATGGATGAGCAGGGCCAGCCAGAGGTGAACGTCAAGCCACGTAGCCACGAAGTCACCAGCGGATACGAGCGGGCGCCCGCGCGCGCCATGCTCCGGGCCGTCGGCATGACCGACGAGGACTGGGACAAGCCGCAGGTAGGCGTGGCCTCGTCGTGGAACGAGATCACCCCGTGCAACCTGTCCCTGCAACGACTCGCGCAAGGCGTCAAGGAAGGCGTGCGCGATGCCGGCGGCTTCCCGCTGGAGTTCGGCACCATCTCGGTGTCCGACGGCATCTCCATGGGCCACGAGGGCATGCGGTCCTCGCTGGTCAGCCGGGAGATCATCGCCGACTCGGTGGAATGCGTGATGCACGCAGAACGGCTGGACGGCTCGGTGCTGCTCGCCGGCTGCGACAAGTCGCTGCCCGGCATGCTGATGGCCGCCGGACGGCTGAACCTGGCCTCGGTGTTCCTGTACGCCGGGTCGATCCTGCCCGGCAACCTCAACGGCAACGACATCACGATCCAGGACGCGTTCGAAGGGGTCGGCGCGTGCGCGCTCGGCCGGATCACGCCGAAGGAGCTGGAGGACATCGAGCGGCACGCGTGCCCGGGCGAGGGCGCGTGCGGCGGCATGTTCACCGCGAACACCATGGCCTCCGCGGCCGAGGCACTCGGCATGTCGCTGCCCGGCAGCGCTTCGCCGCCCGCGGTGGACCGTCGTCGTGACGACTACGCCAAGCGCTCCGGCGAGGCGGTCGTGGAGATGCTGCGCAAGGGCATCACCGCGCGGCAGATCATGACCCGCGAGGCGTTCGAGAACGCCATCACCGTGGTGACCGCGCTCGGCGGCTCGACCAACGCGGTGCTGCACCTGCTGGCCATCGCGCGCGAGGCCGAGGTCGACCTGTCCATCGACGACTTCAACCGGATCGGTGAGCGCACCCCGCTGCTGGCCGACGTCAAGCCGTTCGGCCGCTACGTGATGAGCGACATCGACAAGATCGGCGGCCTGCCGGTGGTGATGAAGGCGCTGCTGGACGCGGGCCTGCTGCACGGCGACACGCTGACCGTGACCGGCAAGACGATGGCGGAGAACCTGGCCGACATCAACCCGCCGGACCCGGACGGCAAGATCATCTCGGCGCTGTCGAAGCCGCTGGCCGGCACGGGTGGCCTGACCATCCTGCGCGGCTCGCTGGCTCCGGACGGCGCCGTGGTGAAGAGCGCGTCGCTGCCCGCGCGGGTCATGGAAGGCACCGCGCGCGTGTTCGACGACGAGGCCGACGTGATGCCGGCGCTCGAGGCGGGCCAGATCAAACCGGGCGACGCGGTGGTCATCCGCTACGAAGGCCCTGCGGGCGGCCCGGGCATGCGCGAGATGCTGGCGGTCACGGCGGCGATCAAGGGTGCGGGCCTGGGCTCGGACGTTCTGCTGATCACCGACGGCCGGTTCTCCGGTGCCACGCACGGCCCGTGCATCGGCCACGTGGCTCCGGAGGCGGCGCACGGCGGCCCGATCGCCCTGGTGCAGAACGGCGACCGGATCCGCCTCGACCTCGACAACCGCACGCTGGACGTGCTGGTCGACGAGGACGAGCTGACCCGCCGCAAGCAGCAGTGGCAGCCGCGCAAGCCGCGCTACACCTCCGGCGTGCTGGCCAAGTACGCCAAGCTGGTGGGCTCCGCCGCCGACGGCGCGATCTGCGGCTGAGTTGCCGGGGTGAGCCGGGCGCCGGCTCGCATGCCGCGTCCGGCTTCCGGCTTCCGGCTTCCGGCTTCCGGCTTCCGGCTTCCGGCTTCCGGCTTCCGGCTTCCGGCTTCCGGCTTCCGGCTTCCGGCTTCCGGCTTCCGGCTTCCGGCTTCCGGCTTCCGGCTTCCGGCTTCCGGCGCAGGTTTGCACGCCGGGTCCGGCTCGTCGCAACCGAGCACGAATTCGTCCGGCGCCCGTCGCGGGCCGGCCGGCTCCCATTGCGGCCGAGCGCGAGTACGTCCAGCGGTTTCGGCCCCGGCTGCCTACCTTCGTTGAGTGTCGTACCCCCGCCGGGGGCGCATTGCGGTACAAACCCGACGAAAGTAGGCAGCCGGAAGGACGCATCTGACGTCGACAGCCGTCGAACGTTCTTCCATCGTTCATCCTTCTGGGGGACGATCACGCCGTCATACCGCGCAGGACGAACAGGGGATCACCGTGACTCTCACCGGACGCAGGCGCGCACACCTTGTCGCGTTGTCCGCCGCCTCGCTGACCGCACTGACCGGGCTGGCCGTCCCGGCCACGGCGGCACCCGAGGCCCAGCAGGCCACGATCGCTCAGATCCAAGGCACCACCCGGCTCTCACCGTTCGACGGTCAGCAGGTCAGCGACGTCAAAGGCGTCGTGACCGCCATCCGGGCGTTCGGCTCGGCGCGCGGATTCTGGTTCCAGGACCCCCAGGGCGACGGTGACCCCCGCACCTCGGAGGGCCTGTTCGTGTACACCGGCAACACGACGCCCGACGTCAAGGTCGGCGACGCCGTGACGGTGTCCGGCACGGTCGACGAGTTCTATCCCACGAACCCGAGCGATTCGCCGTTCCAGTCGACCACCGAGCTGACCGACGCCACGTGGACCGTGACCTCGTCCGGCAACGACGTGCCCGAGGCGGAGAAGATCACGCCGGACACCGTGCCCGCGCAGCTCACCGCCAAGCCGGGCGGCAACATCGAGCCACTCCCACTGGAGCCCGAGGCCTACGCGCTGGACTTCTGGGAGAGCCGGGAAGGCATGCGGGTCCAGGTGACGGATGCACCGGTCGTCGGCCCGACCACCTCGTACAACGAACTGTTCGTCACCAGCAAGCCCGACGAGTACCCGAGTGCTCGGGGCGGCACCCTCTACACCGGCTACGACAACGACCCGACCGGTGTGCTGAAGATCGAGTCGCTCATCCCGTTCGCCGAGCGTCCGTTCCCCAAGGCCGACACCGGCGACACGCTCGCCGGGGTCACCGCCGGTGTGGTGGAGTACGACCAGTTCGGCGGGTACACCCTGATGGCCACCGAGCTCGGCGACGTCGTCCCCGGCGACCTGCAGCGGGAGACCACGCGTAAGCAGCGGCCGTACGAGCTGGCCGTGGCCACGTACAACGTGGAGAACCTCTCCCCGTCCGACGACCAGGCGAAGTTCGACGCGTTGGCGAAGGGCGTCGTGGAGAATCTCGCCTCGCCGGACATCGTGACGCTGGAAGAGGTACAGGACAACAACGGCGCACAGGAACCCGACGACGGTGTCGTCGCCGCCGACGAGACGTTGAACAAGTTCGTCGACGCGATCGTGGCGGCGGGTGGTCCGCGCTACGAGTGGCGGCAGATCGACCCGGAGGACCTGGCCGACGGCGGCGAGCCGGGCGGCAACATCCGGGTGGCGTTCCTGTTCAACCCGAAGCGGGTGTCGTTCGTCGATCGGCCCGGCGGGGACGCGACCACGCCGGTGAAGGTCCTCGGGTCGAAGAAGCCGCACCTGTCGATCTCGCCCGGCCGGATCGACCCGACCAACCAGGCGTTCACCGACAGCCGCAAGCCGCTGGCCGGGGAGTTCGTCTTCCGCGGCAAGACCGTGTTCGTGGTGGCCAACCACTTCGCGTCGAAAGGTGGCGACCAGCCGGTGCACGGGCGTTTCCAGCCGCCCGCCCGGGTATCCGAGGAACAGCGCGTCGAGCAGGCGAAGGCCGTGCGCGCGTTCGTCGACGAGATCCAGCGGCGGGACCGGTTCGCCAACATCGTCGTCGCGGGCGATCTGAACGATTTCTCGTTCTCGCCCACCCTGCGGGTGCTGACCGAGGACGGCGCGCTCACCGACCTGGTGGAGATCCTGCCGCCGGAGGAACAGTACGGCTACGTGTTCGACGGCAAGTCGCAGGTGCTCGACCACATCCTGACCTCGCGCGGGTTCAAGTCGGTCGCGTTCGACATCGTGCACATCAACGCCGAGTTCCACGACCAGAACAGCGACCATGACCCAGCCGTGGTGCGCGTCAAGCCCGGCGCCAAATAGCCGAGCTATTAGGGTGGCCGGGGTCGAGACGAAACTGGAGGGGATCTGATGAGCGACCAGCCGACCGGTCGCGAGCACATCGACTTGACTCGCGACCCGACGCCCGGCGTCCCGGACCACGCGCTGCCCGAAGGCGCCGAACCCAGCCCGTTGATCGACCTCAGCCGGGACCCGAACCCCGGCGTGGCCGACCACGCGCTGCCGGACGACGAGGAGTAACGAACTCCGCCAACGCCGGGGCCGCTGCTGCGGCCCCGGCGTTTTCGTGTCGGTGTGGGTGCTTGCTCCCGCTCTGCGTTCGGGCTGAACGACGAAAGAACGTGGTCGCGGGTGCCGAACGGGTGTTACCCCGGAAAGGTCCCGGTCCTCGTCCCACAAGGAGAGACCATGCTCGCTCGCACCGCTGTCCGCACCGCCATCGCCGGCATCACGCTGCTGCTGCAGCTGGTCGCGGTCGCGCCATCGGCCTCGGCCGCGACCGTCGCTCCGGCGCAAGTCACGATCACCTACGACGCCAGTCAGGCCTCCGAGTACGCCGACGCCATCGCGCAAGGCATCGCGATCTGGAACGAGCAGCTGGAGAACGTGCAGATCGACGAGGTCGAGCCGGGCGGAGATCCGGATGTCTCGTTCGTCGCCGACCCGGGGTGGCCGCGCGCCGAGATCGGGCCCGCGATGCCCGGCGACGACCTCACCGTGTGGTTCGGCAAGGAAGGCGTCGACGAGGGCTACGACCTGGTGCGGATCGCCGCGCACGAGTTCGGCCACAGCCTCGGGCTGTACGACAACAAGCCGGGGCCGTGCGAGAGCCTGATGTCCGGCAGCTCGGCCGGTGTCGAGTGCACCAACCCGGTCCCGAACGCCGAGGAGGTCGCCGCGGTCGAGGACATGTACGCCGGCGGCCTGGTTCGGCAGCACGCCGGTACCGGCAAGATCGTCGTCGAACAGGTCACCGGCAGCCCTGCCCCCAAGCGTTGGTCCGTGCCGCTTGACGAGGCGACAGCCTCGCCCTCGTGAGCGCCTGGCGCACGTGGCGCCGGTACGACGGAGTCAGCCTGCCTGCCCCCGGTTCAGCTGGTGGACCCGGTTCTTCCGACCACCTGCGACCTTCGAACCTGTGTGGCGTCACACCTCTCGCCTCGGGGGCGTGCTGGCGAGAGCCAAGACCGCTGCCAGCACCGCGAGTCCGGCGAGCACCAGGAACCCGGCGGAATAGCCGCCGAACAGGTCCGCGACGACCGCGCCGGCGAATGGGGCGAGCGCCATCGTTGCGGTGAGTGGGGCCGACAGCAACCCGGTCAAACGGCCGTAGTGGGTGGCGCCCCAGCGGTCGGTGACGGCTGTCGCCTGCAGCAAGGTGAACACGCCGCGAGCCATACCCGCCGCGACCGCCACCGCTGTCAACGCAGCAACCGAGCGGAGCACGCCGAGCAGCCCGGTCGTGACCCCGATGGCCAGCAAGATCAGCGACGTGCGCATGCGAGTGCTCGTGTTGCGCGACAGCCAGCCGTATCCGAGTCGCCCGAGCACCTGTCCGGCGCCACCGAGACCGAGGGCGACAGCCGCTGTTCCGGTGTCGATGCCGCGCTCGGCCAACAGCGGAACAAGGTTGACGACAGCCGCGAACGCTGCGAAGACGGTGAGCGACAACGCAACGCCCAGCGCGAGGAACGGACGGCTTCGCGCGATGGCTGCCGGATCGGCCGCGTGCCGAGCGGGATCGGGCGCCTCAGCGTCGGGCCACGGTCCCCGGAGACCCCAGAGGTGGCCGGGAACGGTGATCACGGCCAACACGCCCGCGAGCACGACATACGTGGTCCGCCAGTCACCGTCCCTGGCCAGGAACGCCGTCAACGGCGCGAACACCGTGCTGGCGAGACCTGCGACCAGCGTCAGGACCGTCAGTGCTCGAACCCGACGTGGTCCGTACCAGCGCGTGAGGGCGGCGAAAGCCGGCGGGTAGAGAACAGCTCCCATCGCCATGCCTGCGACGCTCCAACCGACGAAGAACCAAACGAGGTTCTGCGCGGACGCGATCAGCAGAACCGCAGGTACCGCCACGACTGATCCGGCGGTCATGATCCCGCGCGGACCTCTGCGATCGAGCAGGCGCCCGACGACGATGCCCACCAGCGCCGAGACCACTTGACTCACCGAGAACGCGGCCGTGATCTCCATGAGCGACCAGCCAGTCGAAGCGCTGATCGACGGGGCGAGTACAGGAAACGCGTAGTACAACACGCCCCAACTGGTGATCTCGGTGACGCACAGAACGACCAACACGCGGCGCAGGCCGGCACCGGTGAGCGCCTCAGCATGCGCCGTCGTGGTGGTCATCAGCGAACGGTCGGGCCGGGCAGCGAGACGGACTGCGGTTCGGCCGGTGCGCCGCAACATCCGCCGTCGGGCTGCGACTCGGCTCGGTCGAACAAGCCCGCGCCGCCGCACACACCCGTTTCGGGCAGCACCAGCTCGACCCGCTCGGCCGCCTCACGGTCGCCGGCCAGCTCGGCGACGATGCTGCGCACCTGCTCGTAGCCGGTCATGGCGAGGAAGGTCGGCGCCCGGCCATAACTTTTCATTCCGGCGAGGAACACGCCCGGTTCCGGATGGGAGAGTTCCTTGACGCCGTGCGGCGGCACGGTTCCGCAGGAGTGCACGTTCGGGTCGATCAGTGGTGCGAGCGCGACCGGGGCCTGCAACGTGGTGTCGAGCTCGAGACGGAGCTCCGACAGCCACGACAGGTCAGGGCGAAAGCCGGTGACCACGACGACCTCGTCGACGTCCTCGACACGCTGACCGTCGCCCGACAGGAGAGTGAGCCGACCGTTCGACGCGGCCTCCACGGCCGCCGTGCGGAAGCCGGTGACCACGCGCACCGCGCCGGCGTCGACGGCTTGCTGTGCGCGCACGCCAAGGGCGCCGCGCGCGGGAAGCTGATCGGCAGCGCCGCCGCCGAAGACGCCTCCGACCGTGCCCCGGCGCAGCACCCAGCTGATCCGGGTGGCGGGCGCAGCCTTCGCGAGCGCCACGAGGCTGACCAGCGCGGTGAGCGCGGAGTGTCCGCTACCGGCTACTAGCACGTGCTTGCCCGCATAGCGAGCCCGCTCAGCGGGCTGCGACAGATCCGGTATGCGATAAGTGATGTGCTCGGCCGCAGCACGCTCGCCGAGCGCGGGCAGCCCGTCACCACCAAGCGGACTCGGCGAGCTCCAGGTGCCGGAGGAGTCGATCAGTGACCGCGCCGTGATGCGCTCCTCGCGACCATCAGCGGTGCGCACATGGACGATCAGCGGTTCGGTCTCCCGTCCCGCGTCCACGACGCGGTCGCGCCCGCGGCGGGCAACTCCTGTCACTTCGGCGCCGAAACGGACACGATCGCCGAGCGCCTCGGCCAGCGGCCGCAGATACCGCTCGACCCAGTCGCCGCCCGTCGGATAGGCCGCATCATCCGGCTTCTGCCACGTCGTCGACTCCAGCAGCCGGCCGGCCGCCGGCGCGATCAGCTCCGACCACGGCGAGAACATCCGCACGTGGGCCCACTCCGTGACACTCGCCCCCGCGGACTCCCCACGCTCCAACACCAGCGGGTTCAGTCCGCGCTCCAGCGCTTCCGCGGCAGCCGCCAACCCCACTGGACCCGCGCCGACCACGACAACCGGCACCTCGTCCATCATCGACCCCTTCATCGGTGTTCATCGATTGAATGTCGCTCAATGTATCGATGGAGATCGATTGACGCAACCATCGAGAGCCATCGATAATGTCGTTATGACGATCAGCGCTCCCGCCCCGCGGGTGTTGCCGGATGACGACGCGGCGAAGTATGCGGAGTGGTTCTCCTGCCTGGCCGACCCGACTCGTGTCCGGCTGTTGCACGTAGTGGCTACGACGCCCGGCGGGATGACGGTCGGAGCGCTGACGCAGCAGTTGGGCATCAGTCAGTCCACGTGCTCGCACCACATCCGCAAGCTCGCCGAGGTCGGCTTTCTTCGGCTGCACAAGGAAGGCACTGCGACCAGGGTGATGGTCAACGAGGCCTGCTGCACCGGCCTGCCGCACGCCGCCGACGTCGTCATGGGCACGCTCGCGCCGCGCCCGTGCTGTCCCGCCGACGTACCCGCGGACGTCCACGTTCGTGCTCTACGGCCCGAGGACTGGCCTGCCGTGCGCCGCATCTACGGCGAGGGCATAGCGACGGGGATCGCGACGTTCGAGACGACGGTGCCCAGTCGTGCCTCGCTCGACGCCCGGTGGCTGCCCGGGCACCGGTGGGTGGCCGAGATCGACGGCGTGGTCGTCGGCTGGACGGCCTTGAGCCCGGTGTCGGACCGCGAGTGCTATGCGGGCGTCGCCGAGAGCGCCATCTACGTCGACGAGGCTTACCGCGGCCGCGGTGTCGGCAAGGCGTTGATCCGGCAGCAGGTGGTCGAGGCGGACAGCGCCGGGCTGTGGACATTGCAAACGTCCATCTTTACGGAGAACCGGGCAAGCATCGGGCTCCATCACGCAGCCGGCTACCGCACTGTCGGCGTCCGAGAGCGCATCGCCCAGGTCAACGGCGTGTGGCACGACACCGTGTTGCTGGAACGTCGCTCCGACGCGGTCTACGACGTCTGCTGACGACGCCGGACGAGCTGGCCGACTACTTCGAGCTCGGTCGGCGAGCGGGCTCCCCTACTCAAAGCGAACGCCGGACCGCTCTGCTGAGCGATCCGGCGTTTGCGCTGGTCGTTGGCGGAGGATACGGGATTCGAACCCGTGAGGGCTTTCACACCCAACACGATTTCCAATCGTGCGCCTTAGGCCGCTCGGCCAATCCTCCGTGGAAGAGGGTACCGGACGCCGATTCGCGCTGGGGCCGGCGGGTCCGAGCAGCGCCGACGGTGCTCGGCCACCCGCTGTCCTGGCCGCCGACGGTGGGGACAACCCCTGCCTGCCGGGGGCGAGCCCGTGCGCATCGAGCGGGATGGCACGCGCAGCCGAAGGGCCAGCACGCCAGATTTCCCGAGCCGAATCCGGAACCGTTCTTGATGCGGAAACCATGCCGACAACGGCAACTTGTCCGGAGCGCACGATGCCACTACACGAGATCAGCAAACCAGTCAGCGGCCACGTCATCATCGACGGGACCCCACCGAATGCCGTCGAGGTTCAGCTCCGTTATTCGCGGAACGACCCGCACGCGGTGTGGATGATCTTCCCAGCGCAGGAATGGTGCTTCGACCGCGGCCTGCTGCTGGAGGCCCTCGCCGGGGTGCCGTCCGGCGAGGGCGACGCCCACATCCACTGCGACGACACCAACGTCTGCGTCCACCTCGGCTCCCCCGCCGACCGAGCACACGTCGTTCTGCCGCGCGAGGAGGTCGACGCCTTCGCCGAGGCCAGCACGAACCTGATCCCGCGCGGTGCCGAGTCCACCCATCTCGACCTGGACGGCCTGATTTCCCGCATCCTCGCCTCCACCGACGTCAGCTGACGTTGCCGGGTCGATCGCCGGGCGGACAGCCCGCACCGTGCCAGTGGACGGATGGGTTCCGACACGGAAAGCTGAGCGGATACGCCGCAGGCAACCCGAGGGGAACTCATGGATCAGAAGGCGATCGACGACGTACTCGCCCGCCCGTACAGCCAGGAGTTGCTGGCCCGTGACCTGGCCAGGCTGGCGTTCGTCGCCTTGGACGGAACACCCCGTGCCATCCCGATCGGCATCCATTGGAACGGCACGGAAATCGTCATGTGCACCTCGACGAACGCGCGCAAACTCGCCGCGTTGCGTCGCAATCCCGCGGTCGCCTTGACGATCGACACCGAATCGCACCCGCCGAAGGTTCTGCTGCTGCGGGGCAATGCCGAGCTCGACGAGGTCGAAGGCATCCCGGACGAGTACATGCAGATGAACGGCACGTATGAGATGACGCCGGAACAGCGAGTGGAATGGGAGAAGAACGTCAAAGCGCTCTACGACCGCATGGTGCGGATCGTGGTGAAGCCGACCTGGGCGAAGTTGATCGACTTCGAGACCACGCTGCCGACCTCGATCGCCGAACTCATGCAGCAGAAGGCGGCGGAGGCGGCTCGATGACCGGCGACGGCGCCGCTGCGCGCCTGGACAACATCGCCATCGTCGTCGACGACCTGGAGAAGGCGAAGGCGTTCTTCGGCGCGCTGGGCATGGAACTGGAGGGAGAGGCGACGGTGGGAGGCGGCGAGGTCGACCGCCTCCTCGGGCTGGACGGCGTGCGAACCGCCCTCGCGATGATGCGCACCGCTGACGGGCACGGCCGGATCGAGCTGACCGAGTACCTCTCCCCACCCGCAGCCGGCGACGGTTCCACGCCGGTGCACGCGTTGGGTGGCCACCGGGTCATGTTCGCCGTCGACGACGTCGACGCCGCCCTCGACCGGCTGCGGCCGCACGGCGCCGAACTCATCGGCGACATCGTGCGGTACGAGACCCACCAGCTCGCCTACGTCAGAGGCCCGGCGGGGATCACGGTCGCACTGGCCGCGGTCGTCGAGTAGGACTGTGCGGGGTGCCGGCAGCGACACGGCCGGCGTGGGGTGCTCCAGGCCGGCCGGCTGGGCACGTGTCGGTCGGCCCGTCACGACGGCCCGGCGATGTGAGCTCGACCAGCCCGGAGGACCCGGCCACTGAACTCGACCAGTCCCGACGGCCCGGCTGAGTTCGGCCGACGGTCCGCGGGCGCGACGATTCCCGACCGCCCAGCCCGTCGAACCCGACGATTCCGCGCGACGAGGCGGCGCACCGCCGTAGTTCCCGAGGCGTCGGCGCTAAGCCGCGGTCCACCCGCCATCGACCGTCAGCGTGCTTCCCGTGGTGTAGCTCGCCGCGTCCGACGCCAGGTACACCGCGGCGGCGCCGAGCTCGGGCGGAGCGGCCACCCGCTTCTGCGGGGTCCTGGCCACGATCCGTTCGCCCCACTTGCTGCTGACCAGGCCCTCGGACAGATCCGTGTGGAAGTAGCCCGGCGCGAGCACGTTGACCCGCACGCCGCGATCGGCCCACTCCACCGCCATCACCCGGCTGAGCGCCTCGACCCCGCCCTTGCTCGCCGCGTACGCCGCGATGCGTTCCATCCCGGCGGTGGCGTGCACGGACGACACGGTGATGATGCTGCCGCCGCCCTGCTGGAGCATCTGCCGCCCGGCGGCGCGGGCACAGTAATACGTGCCGGTCAGGTTCGTGTCGATGACCGCCGTCCAGTCCTCGTCGCGCGATTTCTCCGTCCGGTGGAACGTCGGGCTGATCCCGGCCGCCGTCACCGCCACGTCCAGCCTGCCGAACTGCTCGACGATCGCGGCGACCGCCTGATCGGCGAACCCGGGCTCCGCCACCGAGCCCGGCACGGCCAGCCCGCCACCGACCTCGGCCACGAAGTCGTCCAGGTCGGTCTTGGTGCGCGAGCTGACCGCCACGGTGGCGCCCGCCTCGGCGAGCGCCACCGCGATGGCGCGGCCCAACCCCTTGCCCGCACCGGTCACCCAGGCAACCTTGCCCTGGAGAGTTCCGCTCATGCCTTCGCCTCACGCAGCTGACGCTTGAGCACCTTGCCCGACGGGGTCCGCGGCAGCTCCTCCAGGAACGTCACCGCCGCGGGCACCTTGAACTTGGCCAACCGCTCTCGGCAGAACGCCTGCAAGTCCTCGGCCGACGCGGTCGAGGACGGCTTCAGCACCACGAACGCCTGCGGCACCTCACCCCAGCGCGGATGCGCCATCCCGACGACCGCCGCCTCGACGACCTCCGGGTGCTCGTACAGCACCCGCTCCACCTCGGGCGTGGCGATGTTCTCCCCACCCGAGACGATCATGTCCTTCTTCCGGTCCTCGACATACAGGTAGCCGTCCTCGTCGAGGCGGCCGACGTCGCCGGTGAAGAACCAGCCGTCACGGAACGCGGCGGAGGTCGCCGTCGGGTCGCGCCAGTAGCCCGCGCTGACCTTCGGCCCACGCAGGGCGATCTCGCCAAGCTGACCGGTCGGCGCGTCGTTGCCGTCCGGATCGACGATGCGCACTTCGGTGTGCACCACCGGGCGGCCCACCGAGCCGGCCTTGGACAACGTGTGGTCGCGGTCGTTGAACGTGTCGCCGGAAACCGTCTCGGTCAGTCCGTACGCGTCGGAGAACCAGGCATTCGGGAACGCCTTCAAGATCCGTTCGATCAGCGGCTCCGGCATCTTCTCGCCACCACCGATGATGAACCGGATCGACGAGGTGTCCCGGTCGTGCAGGTCCGGCAGCTGCAGGATCGCGTTCATCAACGACGGCGCCAGCCACACGTTGGTCGGCCGCTCCCGCTCGATGATGTCGACGGCCTTGGCCGCTTCGAACTTCCGCATCACGGTCAGCGAGCCGCCGGCGTGCAGCGTTCCGACACCCGGCAGGTCGAAGCCACCGACGTGATACAGCGGACCGCACACCAGCGTGGTGTCGTCGGCGGTCAGGCCGAACTCCACGATGTGCCCGAGGTTCTTCCACGTCAGGTTGCCGTGCGTGATGCAGACACCCTTCGGCCGAGACGTCGTGCCCGAGGTGTACATCAGGCGCTGCAGGTCGTCCGGGCCGACCGGCTCGCACGGCACCTGGCGGCCGCGGTTCGCCTCGACCAGCGCGGTGTAGTCGAGCCAACCGTCCGGCGCCTGGTCCGCACCCAGCAACAGCCGGTGCCGCACCCCGTCCGGCAGCACCGGGTCGATCGAGCCCTGGAACTCCGGCTCGGTCAGCAAGGCCACCGCCCCGGCGTGCTCGAGGATGTAGCGCCACTCGTCCGGGGCCAGCCGGTAGTTCATCGGCAGGAAGGCCGCGCCCAGCCGGTTGACGGCGAACGTGGCCTCCAAGAATTCCAGGTGGTTGTACAGCAACAACCCGACGATGTCCCCGCGCCCGACGCCGAGGTCGCGCAACCCGGCGGCCAGCGCGTTCACCCGCTCCAGCAGGTGGGCGTTGGTGAGCGTGCGATCGCCCTGCCGCAGCACGACCTTCTCGGGCGCGCGGGACGCGTGGTAGTCGAGGATCGCTGCAAAGTTGCTCATCGCTGCTCCTGGGAGTGGTAGCTGTGCAGACGCTCCCCCGCATCCCCCCAGTTGACCTGGCTGATCATTCCGCCGTCGGCGACCAGGTCCGCCCCGGTCACGTACCCGGCGTTCTCGCTGGCCAGGAAGGCCACCACGGATGCGATGTCCTCCGGCTGACCGATACGGCCCAGCGGCGTGGCGCTCACCGTCGCGTCATGGATGACCTGCGTGCTCAACGTGTCCCGGTTGATCCCGGTGTGCACCACGCCGGGGCTGACCGAGTTGATCCGGATGTTGTCCGCGGCCAGCTCACCGGCCAGCTGCTTGGTCATGGCCAGCACGCCGCCTTTGGCCGCGGTGTACGAGGTGAAGCCGTAGCCGATGTGCCCGGCGATCGAGGCGATCTGCACGATCGACCCGCCACCGGCTGCCGCCATCGCCGGGATGACGTTCTTCAACATCACGAAGTAGCCGGTGAGATTGACGTCGAGAACCCGCCGCCACTCGTCCAGCGTGGACTCCAGCAGTTTCTTGCGGACGATGATCCCGGCGGCGTTGACCAGCACGCGGGGTGCGCCGAGCTCCGCCGCCTGCGGCACCATCGCCGCGACCGCGTCCTCGTCGGTGACGTCCACCCCGAAGGCGGCTGCCCGGTGGCCGTCCTTGGTCAGTTCGTCGACGGTGGCTTTGGCCGCCTTTTCGTTGGCATCCACCGCAGCGATGGCCAACCCGTCGGCCGCCAGCCGCCGCGCACAGGCTCGGCCGATACCCGACCCGGCGCCCGTGACGATCGCGCACGCTCCGTCATACGACATTGCGACTCCTTCTCACCGCAGTTGTTGGGGGTTCGGCTGAACTCGCCGATGCGTCACGTCATGGCCAGGCCGCCATTGGCGTCGACCACCTCGCCGCTGACGTAGCTGGCAGCGGGCGAAGCGAGGAAGGCGGCGACCCGTGCGATTTCCTCGGGCGCGGCGAACCGGCCGAGCGGGTGGCCGTCCGGCCGGTAGCCCTTGCCGGTGATCATCGGGGTGTCCACCACGCCAGGGGCGACGCCGTTGGCCACGATCCCGTTGGCGGCTTCGGTCTTGGCGATCCACCGGACGAGGGCGTGCACCGCGCCTTTGCTGGCCACGTAGTGCGGGCCGGCCAGCACCCCGCCGATCTTTCCCGCCACCGAGCCGATGCAGACGATGCGTCCGCCCTGGTCCCGCATGTGCGGCAGGGCGCCGCCGACCGACCACATCGTGCCCTTGACGTTGACGTCCAGCACCGAGTCGAGGTCGGGTTCGGCCAACTCCTCGAGCGAGACGGCGTCGCCGTAGATCGCCGCACAGGTCACCAGGGCGTCGATGCGCCCGGCCGGGGCGGCCGCCGCGGACATCGCCGCGGCGACCGCACCCCGATCGGTGACGTCGACGATCTGCCCGACGGCCGAGCCGCCTGCCTCGGTGATCGCGGTGACCACCTCGTCGCACGGCCGGGCGTCGAGCACGGTCACCGCGGCGCCCGCCGCCGCGAGCTCCTTGGCGACCTCGGCACCGATCCCGCGCGCGGCACCGGTGACGACGGCGACCTGGCCGGTCATTCCCGCCGGGCCGTCCGGGTGCAGCATGCCCGCGGTCATGCCGACTTCTCGTGCGCCTCGAGTTCCTCCATCAGCACCGGCACGCCCATCGTGCAGGTGTGGATCCCGAGCACGCTGGTCAGTTCCAGCACCTCCATGATTTCTTCCTTGGTCGCGCCGTAGGAGAGCGCGTTGCGGATGTGCTGGCGCAGACCCGGCTCGTACAGGTGGGTGGTGGAGGCGTCGATCGCGACGTAGATCAGCTCCTTGATCTTCGGCTCCAGCACACCCGTGCGCCACGGCACCGCGGAGAAGTTCAGGTACGCCTCGAAAAAGCTCGGGTCCAGGCTCAGCAGCCCCTCCCAGAACGCGTTCCAGTAACCGCGTTCGGCGATGAACTTCTCGCGCAGCTCGTTCTGCCTGCGCACGGTCTCCTCGTCGGGCGCTGCGGGGTTGTCAGTCACGGTGATGCCTCCCTAGTTCGCGGCCGGCTGCTGGGCGCGCAGCTCCGCGCGCCTGCGTTCGGTCGCCTCGTAATCGATCTGCAGGTTCTCCGGGTCGTTGTGCGGATCCCCCTTGATGACGACCCCGTAGTGCTCGTACGCGCCTTCGATGGAGACGTACTCGTCGCGCACGTCGCGGCAGACCCGCTCGGGCTCGCGGTCCAGCGGCGAACCCCAGCCGCCGCCACCGTTGGTCAGGTAGCGGAACACCGCGTGCGGCTTGGTGTGCCAAACCGGGTTACGGGCGAAGTAGAAGTACTCGCCGTTCGGGTCGACCGCTTTCGTCTTCGGGTCGAGCATCCCGGCGACCGGCGTCGAACCCTCGTAGACCTCGTCCGAGGTCGGGATGAGCTCCTTCTTCTGCGGCACGTTGTAGTAGTCCGGGTCGAACACCCAGGTGGCGCCCAGTGCGCCGGACTTGCCGCCGTAGACACCGATGCCGCTGGCCTTCTTCACGTGCAGCGGGCTCGACCAGTGCTCGGCCTCGGTGAGGTAGAGCGTGTCCTTGAGCACCGCGGCACCACCGCGGTTGGTGCCCGCACCCGCGCTGTCGATGGCGTACTCCTTGCGCAGCACCACCGCGGGCACCTCGGACTCGATGGCCTCGGTCGCCGGGTCCAGGTTGTTCGCCTGGTACATGACCGAGTAGCTGTCCGCGTCGCCCGCCTCGGTCGCGCCCCACGGCCCGTGCTCGCCACCGCACTGCGCGGTGGTCACCCACGGGGTCCCGTCCGGCAGCACGCCGTTGGCGTTGTGGATGTTCAGCGAGCCGTAGTCACCGCCGACCGCGCGGCGACCCAGCGCCTTCTCCAGCGCACGGAACACCGCGAGCAGCACCGGCCCGGTGCTCTCCCAGTACAGGAAGACCGCGCCGTCCGGCGGGGTCGCGCTGATGAACGTGCCCGCCGGGATGACGATGTCGATCGGCCGGTAGGTCCCCGAGGTGAACGGCGACTCCGAGTCGATCAGGAACTTCAACGCCACGCCGACCGCGGTCTTGGTGTCCAGGATGCCCGCGTTGATCGACGTGCGCGCCTGCGGCGACGTTCCGCTGAAGTCCAGCTCCATGCGGTCGCCGACCTTGGTGATCTTCAGTTTGATGCGGTACTCGATGCTGTCGTCTATGCCGTCGCAGTCGATACCTTCCTCCGCCTCGTAGACCCCGTCCGGGATCTCGGCGATGGCGCGGCTCATCGACTCGGCCGACGTGTCGGTGGCGTAGCGCAATGCGCCCAGGTAGGCGTCCACGCCGTACCGGTCGATGCTCTCCAGGATCAGCTGCTCACCGAGCAGCAGGTTCTGGTAGATCGTCTTGATGTCCGGCAACAGCAGCTCGCAGAACCGCGCGTTGTCGAAGATCAAGTTGAACGACGACTTCACCGGCTTGTTGTCCCGGTACAGCAGCATCGGCGCGATGACCAGGCCGTTCTCGTAGACGTTGCGCTTGGTACCGCTGAAGCCGGCGGGCACCACACCGCCCATGTCCAGCTGGTGCGCGCGCAGGTTGACGAACGACACCAGCCGGTCGTTGTGGAACACCGGGCGGATGAAGCAGATGTCGTTGACGTGGTTGCCCGCGCGGTACGGGTCGTTGCAGATGATCACGTCGCCGGGACGCAGGTTCTCCGGCCCGTACTCCTCGATGGTGTTGCGCACCGCCTCGGACATCGTGCCGAGGAACATCGCCAGGCTGTTGCTCACCGAGGCCATCGGGTAGTTCTGCTCCGGCGGCCCGGAGATGGTGGCGGCGAAGTCGTACCAGTCACGCAGGATCAACGAGAACGCGTTGTTCAGCAGGCCGGTACACATGTGCTGGACGATGTACCGCATCCGGTTGGACAGCACCGACGCGGTGAACCGGTCCGATGCGTAGCGCGCCTCGAACGCGGCGTCGTCGAGGTCCTTCAGGGCTGTTGCTTCGGTCATGACTCAGGCCTTCCGGATACGCAGCTCGCCGTGGCGGCCGACGGTGGCAACCTGGCCGGGGACGAGGAAGGTGGTGGACAAGGGCTCGCGGATGACGGCGGGGCCGGGGACCTCGTCGCCCGCACGCAGGGCGTCCCGCTGGTACTCGCCCGCCTCGATCGGCTCGGACTCCAGGTACTTGATGGTCAGCATCCGGTCCGGGGTGAGCTCGTCACCTGCCGGACGCTCGGGCAGTTCCGGATAGCTGACCTTCTTGGACTTGATGACCGCCTGGACCCGGTAGGTCACGCCCTGCACCGGCAGCGCCTCGAAGCGGTTGCCGGAGCGCTCTTCGTAGGCGTCGTGGAAGTTGCGCACCATCTCGGCGATCTCGTCCGCCCCGATCTCGCCGCTGGGCACCGCGATGAACGGCGTCTCCCAGGTCTGCCCGGCGAGCCTGCCGTCGAAGCTGCGCACGAACTCGACCTGGTCCCGGTACTCCTCCGGCAGCCGTTCGGCCACCCGGCGCTCCATCGAGCGGTAGACCTTGTCCACCTGCTCGGCGGCTTCCGCGGTGAGCAGCGTGTAGGAGCTGCGGCTGTCCGCGTACACCAGGTCGGAGCTGACCAGGCCGAGCGCGGAGAACAGACCCGGGTGCGGGGGCACGATGACCTCGGCCGCGTGCACCAGGTCCAGCACCGCGGGCAGCAGCATCGGGCCCGCCGCGCCGTAGGCGACCAGGCTGTAGTCGCGCGGGTCGACACCGTGCTGGATGGCGATGTTGGTGACGCCTTCGGCGATGTTGTTGATGCCGATGTTGAACGCGTAGCTGACGCGCTGGTCGAACGACAGCGGGCTGTCCAGGTCCTCGAACGCCTGCTTGGCCAGGTCCGGGTTCAGCCGCATCCGGCCACCGGCGAAGCCGTCCGGGTCGATGATGCCCATCAGCAGGCAGGTGTCGGTGGTGGTCGGCTGCTTGCCGCCGAGGCCGTAGCACGCCGGGCCGGGGTCGGCGCCCGCGCTGCCCGGGCCGACCTTCAGCTCACCGGAGGCGTCGACGGTGACCAGGCTGCCGCCACCGGCGCCGATGCTGGAGATCTCGTTGGACAGCGCGTTGACGATCAGGTCGTGCTCGAGCTCGAACGTGGTGTTCACGAACGGCTCGCCGTCGGTGACCATGCTGATGTCGCACGACGTGCCGCCGACGTCCGCGCACAGCAGGTTCTTCACGCCGATGAGCTCGCCGAAGTGGGCGCTGGACACCGTGCCCGCGGCCGGGCCGGCGAACACGATCCGGAACGGGTGCTCCATCGCCTCGTCGGCGCGCACCAGCTGGGCGGCACAGTCGGCGAAGTTCAAATCCCCGGTGAAGCCGAGGTCCCGCAGGCCGGCGTCCAGCCGCTTGCAGTACTCGTCGTAGATCAGCCGCATGAAGACGTCGACCACGGTGGTCGACGCGCGGGCGAACTCCTTGGCCAGCGGGGAGACCTCGCTGGAGATGGAGACCGGCACGTCGTCGCCGAGCACCTCGTGCGCGAGCTGGCGCAGCCGCTCCTCGTGGTGGTTGTTCACGTACGCGTTGATCAGGCAGATCGCCACGCCCTGCACACCGCAGTTGCGCAGGATCTCCAGCTCTTGACGAGCCTGGTCCTCGTCCAGCGGGATGAGCACGCCGCCGTCGGCGGTCAACCGCTCCCGGATGCCCCTGCGCAGGTAGCGCGGGACCAGCGGGCGGTTGGCGTCCCCGTACGAGCGGCGCCACCGCGGGTTCATCAAGCCTTCGATGGGGCGCCAGGTCCGGCCGACGTCCAGGATGTCGCGGTGGCCGAACGTGGTCAGGAAGGCGATTTTGGGCAACCGCCGGGTGATCACCGCGTTCAGGCCGTGGGTGCTGGCGTGGTTGAACACCGCGGAGTCGGCGACGCCCACTTCCTCGGCGCCGCGCAGCACACCCTTCTCGGTGTCCTTCACATCGGTGGCCACTTTGACCGTCTTGATCTGCCCATCGGCAATGGCCACCACGTCCGTGAAGGTGCCGCCGACGTCTACGCCGATCATGAGATCCCTGCCTTTCCTGAGTTCGTTATTCGACGTCGAGGCCGTCGGAGGTCAGCTCGATGGGGCCGAGCAGCCGCCAGGGCTCCCGGCTGACGCAGCGCAGCGTCTTCTGGTGCTTGACGACGAGGTACCAACCGCCCTCCGACAGCACCGGGTAGCGGCGGAAGTCAGCGGCGGTCGAGCCGGGGAAGTCGCGGTCCAGATCGACGCCGAGTTCGGCCAGTTCTTCTTCGGTTACCGCCTCTCTCGGCACCGTGATCCCTTCGGGAACGGTCGAGCCAACTGCGCTCATGTGCCATCACACTCCGCTGTGTCGCGCCATCGATGAGTTTCGTGTACCAGTCGGTCTACTAAACTGTGATGGCAAGCACTGTAGGACCCAGTTGGCGCCCTGACAAGACCGAGCCGGGTGAGCGAAGGAGAAGTGGATGACCGAGTTGGTGCACACCAAGATCGCGGACGGCGTGGCCACGCTACGGCTGGACAACCCGCCGCTGAACGCATTCGACACCGCGATGCGTCATGCCCTCGCCCATGCCGCTGACCAGCTGGAACGGGACGCCGACGAGGGTCGGGTGCGCGCCGTCGTGCTGTGTGGCGAAGGCCGGTGTTTCGCCGCGGGAGCGGACCTGAAGCAGCTGTCGACGTTCGGCTTCGAAGAGGTCGTCGGGTGGAACAGGGCACTGCAGAAGACCTTCACCCGGATCGCCGAACTCCCCCTTCCGGTTGTCGCCGCCCTGCACGGTTTCGCGCTCGGCGGCGGCCTCGAACTGGCCCTGGCGGCCGACTACCGGGTCGCCGCTCCGGACACCCAGGTCGGCCAGCCGGAGGTGCTGCTCGGCATCACGCCCGGCTCGGGAGGTACCCAGCGACTCGCGCGACAGGTCGGCCCGTCGCGGGCGAAGGAGCTGATGATGACGGGCAGAAAAGTCACCGCGGAGGAGGCGTTGCGCATCGGTCTGGTAGACCAGATAGCCGACGATCCACTGGCCGCGGCCACCACATACGCCCGGCAGCTGGCCGAAGGACCACGGTTGGCGCTGCAAGCGATCAAGGAGGCGGTCGACCACGGTCTGGACGCCTCGCTGGCCGCCGGGCTGAGCCTGGAACGCAGCCTGATCGCCGGGCTGTTCGCCACCGAGGACAAGGAGCGCGGGATGACCTCGTTCCTGCGCAACGGACCGGGCAAGGCGCGGTTCACCGGCGCGCCCGGTGACGGGTAGCGGCACGGAGGGGGATGGCGCGGCCTAAGGTGAGCCTCGCCAGGCGACGGAGGACATATGCCGAGACCACCGGGACATGGGCCGGGATACGAGATCAAGCGACAGCAAATCATCGATCAGGCCGCCGATTTGTTCGCCAAGCAGGGATATGCGGCCACCGGAATTGCCGAGATCGGCAAGGTGGCGGGCTTGGCGAAAGGAGCGTTGTACTACTACATCGGCTCGAAGGAGAATCTGCTCGTCGAGATCCAGAACCGGGTGCTCGGGCCGCTGTTGGACGCGGCGCGCAATATCGCCGCACTGGACGAGGACCCCGTGCTGCGTCTGCGGCTGTTGTCGGAGACGCTGCTGGAGATCATCTTCGCCCGGCTCGACCACATCTGGGTCTACGAGCACGACTACCGGCACCTGACCGGGGAGAACCGGTCGCGGTTGATCGCGCAGCGGCACGAATTCGAGCAGATCGTCACGAACCTGCTGACCGCGGCGATGGAGTCGGGCGCATTCCGGAAGATGGATCCCCGGCTGGCGATGCTGCAATTTCTGAACATGCACAACCACACGTATCAGTGGGTGCGGCCGGGTGGACCGTGGGATGCCGCGTTCTTGTCGCAGCAGTACTGCGCGACGCTGATCTCCGGATTCCGTAGCCCGGATTACGACGCGAGCGATCTGGAAAAGCGCGTCGAGGAATTCCGGGCACGGCAGTCCGAGGAGAAGTAGCTGGGGACGCCACGGCGCCCCCAGCCGACCCTCAGGCCCGCACGGACTCCCGCACGGCCGCGGCAATCCGCTCCGGCGTCGGCATCCACGCCTGCTCCAACGACGGCGCGTACGGCGCAGGCGTCGACTGCGCACCGACCCGGATCACCGGCGCATCCAAGCTCCAGAAACCTTCCCGGGACGCGATGGCGGCCAGCTCGGCACCCACGCCGAACTCACCGACCGCCTGATGGGCGATGACCAGCCGGTTCGTCTTCTCCAGCGAGCGCAGCACCGTGTCGACGTCCAGCGGCGCGATCGTGCGCAGGTCGATCAGTTCTACGCTGATCCCCTCCGCGGCCAGTTCCTCGGCCACGGTCGCGCAGTCGTGCATCAGCCGCGAGTACGACACCAGCGTGACGTCCGTGCCCTCGCGTCGGACGGCCGCACGGCCGAGCGGCACCAGGTGGTCCTCCGGTGGCTTCGGGCCTTTCCGCCCGTACATCAGCCGGTTCTCCACGAACACCACCGGGTTGGGGTCGCGGATCGCGGCACGCAGCAGCCCGTAGGTGTCCGCCGGGGTCGACGGCATGACGACCGTGAGCCCGGGAATGTGCGCCAGCAGCGCCTCCAGACTCTGCGAGTGCTGACTGCCCGACGACTTGCCCGCGCCGAACTGGGTCCGCACCACCAGCGGCAGCTCGACCGCTCCGCCGGTCATGAACCGCAGCTTCGCCGCCTGGTTCATCAGCTGGTCCAGGCACACCCCGATGAAGTCGAAGTACATCAGCTCGACCACCGGCCGCATGCCTGCCATCGCCGCCCCGACCGCGGTGCCGATGATCGCGCTCTCCGAGATCGGGGTGTCCCGAACCCGCCCCGGATACGCCTCCGCCAGCCCGCGGGTCAGCCCGAACACGTTGCCGCCTTCGCCGACGTCGATCCCGGCCAGGAACACGCTGTCGTCGTGCCGGAGTTCGTAGTCGAGCGCCGTCCGCACCGCGTCCATGGTCCGGAAGATCTCGCCGTCGGCCTCCGGCGGCTCGGGCACCGGCTCGCGCGGCACGCCCACGAAGTGGTGCAGCGTCTCCGGCGCAGGCGGGCTGGCCGCGCGCGCCGCCTCCACCGCGGCGTCGATCCGGTTCTCGACCTCCTGGTCGATCGTCGCCACGTCCACCTTCAGGTCGCCGAGCCGCGCGGCGAGCCGGACCAGCGGGTCGCGTGCCTTCCATTCGGCGAGCTCCTGCTTGTCCCGGTAACGCTCCGGGTCGCCCTCGTAGTGCCCGTGCCAGCGGTAGGTGTCCGCCTCGATGAGCACCGGGCCGGCGCCGGCGCGCAGCTTGTTCGCCACGTCGTTGACCAGCGACGCCACCGCGACCACGTCGTTGCCGTCGACGTGGTGGAAGTCCACCGCGTAGCCGGGCGCGCGGTCGGCCAGCGAGGCGCGGGTCTGCGTGGCGATCGGCGAGAACTCCGCGTACTTGTTGTTCTCGCAGAAGAAGATCACCGGGAGGTTCCACACCGACGCCAGGTTGACCGCCTCGTGGAACATGCCCTGGGCGACCGCGCCGTCACCGAAGAACGCCAGCACCACGGCGCCCTCACCACGCAACTGGGCCGCGGTCGCGGCGCCGGCGGCGATCGGCAGCCCGGCCGCGACGATGCCGTTGGCGCCGAACACCCCGTGCCGCGGGTCGGCGATGTGCATCGAACCGCCGCGGCCCCGGCAGGTCCCGGTCTCCTTGCCCATCAGCTCCGCGAACATGCCCTCGACGTCCATACCCTTGGCGATGCAGTGCCCGTGGCCGCGATGGGTGGACGTCACGACGTCCCGATCGCCGAGCGGCCAGCACGCGCCGACCGCCGACGCCTCCTGTCCGATCGACAGGTGCAGGAACCCGGGGATCTCGTTGTTCCGGTACAGCCGGGCGGCCCGGTCCTCGAACTGCCTGATCAACCGCATGCGCCGGTACATCTCGGTCAGCACATCGGTGTTCGTGTCGAGCGCCGTCGACAGCTCGGGTGCCCGAGTGGAAGTCATGTCGCCCCTCATCCTTTTCGTCACGCGTTCGGCTCGGCCCCTTGACAAGCGGCCGCGAACGACGATTCTTGTACCGACTGTTCGAAAAAACAACTGACCCGGCGCGAGAGGTGGTCGACGTGCGCGCACTGCGCTGGCACGGTCCGCAGGACCTGCGGCTCGACGAAGTGCCCCAGCCTGATCAACCAGGCCCCGGACAAGCCCTGGTCGAAGTGGCTTTTTGCGGTGTGTGCGGCACCGATCTGCACGAGGTGGCGCACGGCCCGAACCTGATCCGCACCCAGCCGCATCCGCTCACCGGCAAGCAGCCTCCGCTCACCATGGGGCACGAGTTCAGCGGCACCGTGGTCGCGCTCGGCAGCCCGGTCGCGGGCATCGAACCCGGCGCCCGGGTGGCGGTCGACCCGTGTCTGCGGTGCGGCGTGTGCCGATGGTGCCGCCACGGCGAGTACCACATCTGCGCCAAGGGCGGCTCGGTCGGACTGGCCACCGACGGGGCGTTCGCGTCGCATGTCCTCGTCCCGGTCGAAGGCCTCGTCCCGGTACCGGACGCGGTGTCCGACGAGCACGCCGCGTTGGCCGAGCCGCTCGCGGTCGGATTGCATGCCATCCACCGTGCCGGAGTTCAAGCCGGGGACAACGTGCTGGTGCTCGGCGCCGGCCCGATCGGGTTGGCCGCCGTGCTCGCCGCGAAGCTGGCCGGTGCCGCCGGACTGTACGTGAGCGAACCCCAGGCCGGCCGCGCTCGTCGTGCCGTAGACGCGGGCGCGACCGAGGTCTACGACCCGACGCAAAGCGACGTGCGCCGCGAGGTTTTCCTGCGCACCGGCCGCGTCGGGCCGGACGTCGTGGTGGAGGCCACCGGACGCCCTGACCAGGTCGAACTCGCCATTCGTACCGCCCGCCGGGGTGGCCGCGTGGTGATGGCCGGGATCAGCGGGGAATCGGCCGCGCTGCCGATCACGCAGGTCGTACCGTTCGAGCGCACGATCACCGGAGCGCTCGGCTACAACTTCGACATCCCCCGGGTGCTGGACCTGATCGCCACCGGCCGGCTGGACCCGAGCCCGATGTTGACCGACGTCCGCCCCCTGACCGAGGCCGTCCGCACGTTCGACGAGCTCAACGGCGGCGGTGACCACATGAAGATTCTGCTGACCCCGAAGGAGCGGTGATGGACTTCGACCTGCCCGAGGAGACCAAGGCACTGCAGCGCCTCTGCCGGGACTTCGCCGCCAAGGAGATCGAACCGTACGCCGCCGAGTGGTCGGCGAACTCGTACTTCCCCGCCGAAGTGTTCACCAAGCTGGGCGAGCTGGGCCTGATGGGCATGCTCATCAGCGAGGAGTACGGCGGCTCGAACGCCGGATACGTCGCCTACGTCGCGGCCATGGAGGAGCTCGGCAGGGCCGACCAGTCGGTGGCGTCGGCGTGGAACGCGCACTCGACCATCGGCAGCCTGCCGATCGCCGTGTTCGGCACCCACGAGCAGAAGGAACGCTGGTTGCGTCCGCTGGCCACGGGTGAGGCCATCGGCGCGTTCGGGCTGACCGAGCCGACGGCCGGTTCGGACGCGGCAGGCATCCGCACCCGGGCCCGCAAGGTCGACGGCGGCTGGGTCATCGACGGCACCAAGATGTTCATCAGCAACGCCGGCACGTCGATCAGCGCCGGTGTCACCATCCTGGCCCTGACCGGCGAGGACGCCGACGGAACCAAGCGCTACGGCACGTTCTTCGTACCGGAGGGCACCCCCGGGTACAGCAAGGGTCAGCGGCTGCACAAGCTCGGCTGGCACGCGCTGGACACCCGCGAGCTGATCTTCACCGAGTGCTTCGTGCCGGACGAGAACCTCATCGGCGAGGAGGGCGCCGGGTTGCGGCAGTTCCTCGCGGTGCTCGACGCCGGCCGGATCAGCGTCGCGGCACTGTCGTTGTCGCTGGCGAGCAAGGCGTTGACGCTGGCCGTGCGGCATGCCGGCGAACGCGAGCAGTTCGGCAGAAAGCTGCACAAGTTCCAGGCGATCAGTCACAAGATCGCCGACATCGCGACCGAGGTGGAGGCGGCCCGCGCGCTGGTGTACCGCGCCGCCTGGCTGGCCGACCACGGCCGCCCGTTCAGCACCGCGGCCGCGATGGCCAAGCTGTACGCCTCCGAGGTCGCCAACCGCGCGGCCGACCAGAGCCTGCAGATCCACGGCGGCTACGGCTACATCCTCGAGTCGGAGATCTCCCGGTTCTACGCCGACGCCAAGATCCTGGAGATCGGCGAGGGCACCAACGAGATCCAGCGCAACGTGATCGCCCGCGCGGTCATGGCGGAAGCGGCCCGGTAGACGGCGGCGCGGGGCAGACCCCTCGGCAGAAGCGGCGCGGCAAGCGACGGCGGCCCGCGGCAGGCTCCTCGGCAGAAGCGGCGCGGTAAGTGACGGCGGCTTGTGGCGGGCTCCTCGGCGAGCGGCGCGCGGCGGGCCCCTCGGCGAGAGCGGCCCGGCAGGCTCCTCGGCGAGCGGCGCGCCCACGTGCCCGGCCGAGACACCTGGATATTGCAGGGCTGATCCGCCGGCCCGATGCGGACCACAGAGCGTGTCCGCGGCGCTCAGCTGAGCCGGGCGGACAGCCGCTGTGTCACGTTGAGCAGCATCGGCGCGATTCGCTCGGCGTGCGCCGGGGTGAACCGCGACCGTGGCCCGCACACACTCACCGCCGCGATCGCCACCCCGCGCACGAACACCGGCGCGGCGACGGCACCGGCGTCCGGATTGCGCTCGCCACTCGAGGTGACGTAACCCCGTTCCCGCGCGTGCTCGAGGTCGCGCTTGAGCGCGGCGATCGCCTCTTCGCCGAGGTTGTACACCTCGGCTTCCTGGGCGATCGCCCGCTCCCGGAACTCCGGCTCGGCGAACGCCAGCAAGATCTTCCCGCTCGCACCGGCGTGCCACGGCCGGAACGCTCCCAGCTCCACCGTCATGCGCACGTGGTGCGGGCTCTCGAACTGCGCCACGTGCACTCGGCCACCGGCGACCGGACGCGTCAGCAAGGTCGTCTCCTGCGTCCGGTCGCGCAACTCCCGCAGCAGCGGCGCGGCGGCGTTCTCCAACTTCGACCGGCTCATCGCCTTCGCCCCCAGCGCGACCGCGGCCGGGCCGAGCAGATACCCCGACGAGCCGGGCGCCTGCTCGGCCAAATTGCGCGACACCAGCGACCGCAGGACGCGGTGCGCGACCGATTTCGCGATGCCCAACTCCGCGGCCACACCGGACACCCGGACCGGGCCGGGCGAGTCCATCAGCAGCAGGAGTACATCCGCCACCCGATCGGCCGCATCCGTCCCGCCCTGCGTTCCTCTGAGCGGAACCTTTCCCTGTATCGACACCGCTATTCCTTCGAATTTCTGCCGTAGGTATTGACCTAGTCAACGCCCAAGCCTACCGTACGCCCAGGTCAGACCTCCGCAAGCCTACTCCCCACGTTGTTCCTTTCACCGGAATGACGGCTCTATCTGAGGAGATTCGCAATGCTGCAATCGGTCAGGGTGCTCGATCTGACCTGGGTGCTCGGTGGCCCGTTCGGCGGCCAGCTCCTTGCTCAGCTCGGCGCCGAAGTGATCAAGGTCGAACCCCCCGAGGGTGACCCAGCCCGCGAAATCCCCCCGTACTACGTCGACGATCTCTCGTCCTTTTTCCTGTCGGTCAACCGCGGCAAGAAGTCGATCGTGCTCGACCTCAAATCCGACGACGGATTGGCCGCGTTCTACGACCTGGTGCGCGAGTCGCACGCGGTGATCTACGGCTTCGCTCCGGACGTCCCGGAGCGACTCGGCATCGACTACGAGAAGCTGCGCGAGATCAATCCGGCGATCGTGGTCGGCGAAATCATCGGTATTCACGACCAAGGGCCGTTCAAACGCGCTCCCGCCTACGACTTGGTGGTGCAAGCCATGGGCGGCGTCATGAGCATCACCGGCTCGGAGAACGGGGAACCGTCCCGGGTCGGCTACCAGATCGCCGACCTCGCCGGCGGCATGTATCTGGCGCTGGGCGTGGCAGGCGCGCTGTACTCCGCGGGCAAGACCGGCCAGGGCGAAAAAGTGCAGGTCTCGTTGCTGGACGCCCAGCTCGGCCTGCTGACCTGGCAGGCGCAGAACTACTTCATCTCCGGCATCACGCCCCGCGCGCACGGCTCGCGCAGCCCCAACATCGCGCCGAGCGAGGCTTTCCGCTGCGCCGACGGCCGCTACATCGCCGTCTCCCCGACCGGCGCGAGCTACTGGCGGGCGTTCTGCAAAGCCGTCGGCAAGCCGGAGCTGGCCGACGACCCACGCTTCGCCGACCGCTACAGCAGGCTCACCAACGTCGAGGAACTCGCCGAGATCCTGCGCCCGATCTTCGCCGGCCGCGACGCGGAAAGCTGGCGCCAACACTTCTTCGACCTGCGCATTCCCGCCTCCCCGGTACTGACCGTGCCGGAAGCGCTTGCGCAGGAAAGCGCGCTGGCTCGCGCCATGGTCGAGGACGTGCAGGACCCGGTGTCCGGGGAACGGGTCAAGGTCCTCGGCAACCCGATCAAGTACGCCGCCGCGCACGAACTGCGCTATCCGCCGCGGCACGGCGAGGACACCGCCGCCGTGCTCACCGAGCTGTGCGGCTACGCCCCCGAACGCGTCGCCGGCTTCGTCGAACAGTTTTCCCCCCACACGAAAGAGGAGCAGTATGACCAGGCCAACTGAAGTCAAGCCGCGCGAAGACGAACAGCCGGGCACGAAATGGGAGGAATTCGAGGTCGGCGCGGAGCTGCCGCAGTTCTCCTTCATGATCAGCCCGGACATCGTCGCGGAGTACTCCCGCGCGATCGACGCCGACCCGCAGGGAATGGTCCTCGACGGCAAGCGTGTGGCCGTTCCGTCAATTCTGTCCGTCTACCTGATGGCCGTGCTGTACCGGAAATACCCTCCGGCACAGGGCGGAATCATGGCCAGCAACAAGTTCCGTTACTACGGCCCGATCAGCGCCGATTCCGACACCACCGTGGTCGCTTCCGGAAAAGTCCTGGAGAAGTACGAAAAGCGCGGCCGCCGGTACGTCCGCTATATGGCCCGGTTCACCAACGACAACGGTGACCCGATCGCCGAGGCGGAGAACATCAGCACGTTCCCCAACTGATCCGACGAGCGGAAAAGAGACCCGATGAAACGCGACTACTTCATCACCCAGGAAAAGATCGACCGATACGGCGAGATCAACGGCGACAACGACATCATTCACTACGACGTCGACTACGCGCGGGAACGCGGCTTCAAGGCGCCGCTGGCGCACGGCCTGATGGTCCAGGGGTACGCCAGCGCGATGGCCGCCGAGAAGTACGGCGCCGACTGGTTCACCCGGGGCGAGATCCACGTCAAGTTCGTCGGCCCGCTGTATCCGGACGAGACCATCACCGTCGAGATCGACGACGACGGCAAGTTGCACGTGGCGGCGGGCGATCGCACCTGCATCGTCGGCACCGCCAAGCTGCGCGACGCCGCCTGACCGGCCCGCGAGACCGCTCGCCTCGACCGCGTCCGTCGTGGTTAGCTCCGCGAGCGGTCTCGCCGAGCCGGCCGCCCCATCCCCCGTTCCACGCCCCGTCAGCCCGACCCATTCCCCATCCCATACGCCTGCGTGAGGCGATCAGGAGGCAACGACGCCATGGCACTCAACAGAAGGGCGTTTCTATCCGTTTCGGCATTGGCTTTGGCCACCACGGCGTGCAGCGCGATGGGGGGTGGTGCGAACACCGCGCAACCGGCGAAACGGGAAGGCCCGCTCTCGGACGCGGACTTCGACAAGCTGGTCGCGGACGCCAAGAAGGAAGGCAAGCTGACCTTCTACTGCGTGCCCGGTGAAGAGACCATGCGGGCCTGGGTGAAGCCGTTCGAATCGCAGTACGGCATCACCGTCGAGATCTACCGCACGACGGTGAGCGACGTGTACCGCCGCTTCACCGAGGAGACGACCGCCGGTAAGCATCTGGCCGACGTGGTGTCGATGAGCGTGCCGTCCTACATCGAGGAGTGTGTCGACAACGGCTGGGCGGTGCAGTACCGCACCCGCTCCTACGACGACCTCGACCCGAAACTGATCACCGCGGAAGCCGGGCTGCCGATGTACTCGGTGATCACCTCGATCGCCTGGAACGAGAAGGAAGTCAGCCCCCAGCTGCAGAAACGCCTGCAAACCGGGGACTACCAAGCGTTGCTGGACGACGAGCTGAAAGGCCGGGTGGGCATCGTCTCGCCGACCGCGGGTGGCACCCAGCTCGGCACCCACATGGCGATCGTCAACGACGACAAGCTCGGTTGGCCGTTCTTGGAGAAGCTGGCCGCCAACGGTGCCGCGACGTTCGAGAGCGCGGTGCCGTTCGTCGCCAACGACCTGTCCGCGGGCGAGTACGCCGTCGGCATCGGTGTCCCGGACGCGGTGGCCATCCCGCGGATCTACGACGGCGCCCCGGTGCGCATCGCTTACCCCGAGCCGGCCCCGGCGTCGATGCACCAGTTCTTCGTCAGCGCGAACGCGCCGCATCGGGCCGCGGCCCGGCTGTTCCTGGAGTGGGGCACCTCGCTGAAGGCGCAGGACGCGCTCGCCGGTGAGTCCGGCGGCCTGGTCGGCCACACCGAGTGGGAAGACCGCAGGCCGATCAACAAGAAGTCCTGGTACCAGCCTCCTGCCAAGGGCATCGACGTCGCGTGGCAGGACGGCCTGAGCCAGGACGAGAGTGACAAGTTCATCGAGGAGTGGCTGAAGCGCCTCGGCTAGCGCCACCCGACGCGCGAAGGGAACACATCGTGGACAAGACAATGGAGTCTGACGTCACGACCGCGGCACCGGCGACGTCGGACGACGCGATCGCGCTGCAGGCCGAGGACGTCACCATCAATTACGGCGAGGTCACGGCGGTGGACCGACTGTCGCTCACCGTCAAGCGCGGCGAGTTCGTCGCGCTGCTCGGCCCGTCCGGGTGCGGCAAGACGACCATGCTGCGGGCCATCGCCGGACTCAACCAGCTCACCTCGGGCAGGCTGACCATCGCGGGCCGCACGATGGCCGACGAGCGCGTGCACGTCCCGCCGGAGAAGCGGCCGCTGAACATGGTCTTCCAGTCGTATGCGATCTGGCCGCACATGTCCGTGCGGGACAACGTCGGCTACGGCGTGCGTGGCCAGGGCGTTCGCGGCAAGAAGCTGAGAGAGCGGGTCGACGAGACGCTCGCGGCGGTCGGCCTGCTGCACTACGCCGACCGGTACGGCACCGAGCTCAGCGGTGGCCAGCAGCAACGGGTCGCCGTCGCCCGGGCGCTGGCCACCCGGCCGTACCTGATGCTGTACGACGAGCCGCTGAGCAACCTCGACGCGGGCTTGCGGGAAAGGATCCGCGAGCAGATCGTCGATCTGCACCACCGGTTCGACACCACCACCATCTACGTCACGCACGACCAGGCCGAGGCGCTGTCCATGGCCGACCGCGTGGTGTTGATGAACGGCGGTCGCATCGAGCAACAGTCCGACCCCCGGTCGCTGTATCACGAGCCGGAGTCGGAGTTCGCCGCACGCTTCGTCGGCTCGATCAACGCGTTCCCAGCGAGCGTCGTCGCCGCCGGTCCGGGGTTCGCCGAGGTCGAGCTGCTCGGCCAGCCGGGCCGAACGCTCCGGCTCGCCGGGGCGTCCCGGATTCCGCAGCGCCGTGGCGTGACCGGGCAGGCGGTCATCCGCCCCGAGTACTTCGAGGTGTCGCTCGGTCCGTCCGCCGACGAGCAGAACGTGTTCGTCGGCGAGGTGACCCGGGCGGCCTTCCTCGGCTCGCGGATCCAGTGCGTGGTCGCGGCCGGCGCGGTCGACCTCGAGGTGGAGGTCAGCGGGCTGCGGGAGATCCGGGAGGGCGACATCGTGTCGCTGCGGGTCGATCCGGCGAAGGTGATCTGGTTGGACGAGGAGCCGTGACATGGCCGCTCCCACGCTGATCCACCGCACGGCCACCGCCGCGCGGACCGGCCGGTCGCCGTGGCGGCTGCGGTCGGTGCTGCTCGCCGTCGCGCTCGGGCTGTTCGTCGGCTCACCGATCCTGGCCATGTTCTACGGCGCGATGCGTCCGGACTCGCTCGCGCCACCACTCGAGCTGTCGTTGGACACGATCGCCGAGGTCTACCTCTCCGGCGAGGTGTGGCTGTCGCTGGTCGGCACCGTGGGCATCTCGCTCACGGTCGCCCTCCTGGCGACGTTCACCGGCGGCGTGCTGGCGTGGCTCACCGCGCGCACGGACGTGCCCGGCAAGAAGGTCATCGAGATCCTGGTGCTCGCGCCGCTGTTCACGTCACCGTTCGTGGCTGCCATCGCGTGGTACGCGTTGGCGGCTCCGCGATCCGGGCTGATCAACCTGGTCTTCGCGGAGATCTTCGGGCCCGGGTTCGTCCTGAACGTCACGTCGACGGTCGGCATCGTCTGGGTTCTGACGCTGGTGTCCATGCCGTACGCGTACGTGTTCCTGTCGAGCTCGTTGCGCAACATGGACCCGTCGCTCGAAGAGGCGTCCTACGCCAACGGTGTCGGCACCCTGGCCACGATCAGGCGGGTGACGCTGCCGTTGACCACACCGGCGATCGGCTCGTCGATCATGTTCATCACGATCTTCGCGGCCGGGATCTTCTCGGTGCCCGGCGTGCTGGGCAGGCAGCTGGGCTTCGACCCGCTGCCGGTGCTGATCTACCGGGCGGTCTCCCAGTTCCGTGCGGACTTCGCCAAGGCGGCGGCGCTCGCGTCACTGTTGTTCCTGCTCAGCGCGGTTTTCCTGTATCTGTACCGGCGGTTGACACGGCTGGAGAAGCGCTTCGTGACCGTCTCCGGCAAGGGGTTTCGGCCGCGGCTGCTTCCGTTGGGGCGGCTCAAGCCGTGGGTGGTCGTCGGTGTGGTCACCTACGCCGTGGTGTGCGTCGGGTTGCCGCTGCTCGCGCTGGTGATTGCCGCGTTGTCGCCGTTCGCGTCGCGGGATTTCGACAGCTTGCAGTTGAGCCTGTCGAGCCTCACCGGGCTGCTGTCCGACTCGGCCGTGCACGCGGCCGCGATCAACACGCTCATCGCCGTGGTGGTGTCCGCGCTCGCGTGCGTGATCGTGTCGCTGATCTGTGTCTACGTGGCTCGGATCCGCGGCAAGAGCGCCACGTCGGCCGCGCTCGACTACATCAACAGCTTCCCGCTCGCGGTGCCCGGCATCGTGCTCGCCGCCGGCCTGGTGTGGGTCTACCTCGGCTCGCCGATCTACGCGACGCTCACGTTGATGATCATCGCGTACGTGATCTCGCACCTGCCGCACTCGTACCGGCTGATCAACAACGGCGCGATGCAGGTGTCCCGCGAGCTCGAGGAGGCTTCGGCGGTGAACGGGGTCGGCCGGGCGCTCACCGCGTGGCGGATCACCACGCCGCTGTTGATGCCGTCGATCTACGCGTCGGTCGTGCTGGTGACGATCTTCGTCATCCGCGAGGTGAACTCGGTGATCCTGCTCTACACCCCGGGCACGCGCGTGCTGTCGGTGCTGACGTGGGACTACATCACCGACGGAAACCTGGCGCGGGCGGCCAGCCTCGGGTTGCTGCAGACGCTGTTCATGGTGGTGATCCTGGTGCTGGCGCGGCTGATGTTCCGGGTCAACCTGACCAGCGCGGTCAAGTGAGCTTGAGCCCGATCACGCAGCCGATGAGGCCGACCAGGAACACGATCCGCAGCCAGTTGATGCTCTCGGTGCCGGTGATCATGCCGAACGCCACGGTGAGCGCGGCGCCGATGGCGACCCAGACGGCGTAAGCGGTGCCGGTCGGGATCGAGCGCATCGCGTAGGCCAGCCCCGCCATGCTGGCCGCCAGCGCGACGAAGAAGACAACCGACGGAACCAGCCTGCTGAAGCCTTCGGACTTGCCGAGGGCGACCGCCCAGACCGACTCCAACGCGCCGGACAGCACGAGAACCAACCACGCCACGACTGCTCCCCATCGGCCGTCTTGTCGCTCTCCGGGTACGGCTCCCTCGTCCGGCGGCCACGGTGTGGCCGTGGTTCAACGGTAGCTTCTGCGCCACGCGGCACGACCAAGCACTGCTCGTCGCCGCTCCGCAGAGCTGCCGAGACCCGAGGACGAGGAGCTCCCGCGAACAAGCGCGGGCACGGCGGACCAGCGTGCCCCGGGGCAGGGCTGTGGACGTGGCAATCCCACCGCTGTGTGGGCACTCGAGCGTCGAGGCCCCGCGGCTAGCCGGTGAGCCGGCAGCGCAGGTGCAGGAAGAACGGCCTGCGCGTGGCGATCGCCAACTCCGGCGCGCGTTCCAGCGCGGCGGCGTCCGGGCATGGTTCGAGCAGCTGCTCGATGACGAAGCCCGCGTCGCACAGGGCTCCGGTGTAGGCCTCCAACGGCCGGTCGAGCCCGACGAAGGTCATACGCAAGCCACGCCGCTCCACTTCCTCGTCGACCCGATGCTCGGTGAAGTAGTCGTCGAGGTTCGCCGCCGGCCGATTGAGCGGGTGGACGATCGCGACAGCGAACGGTGACCCCGGCTGAAGCACCCGCGCCACCTCGCGAATCGCCTGCTGCATCCGCGGCATGTCGTGCAGCGTCATGAACGCCACCGCGGCGTCGAACTCGTTGTCAGGCCAAGGCAGCGCGGCCGCATCGCCGCACACCACTTCGTCGTAACCGCCCGCCTCGCGCGCACTCTCGGCGAGCGTCGGAGAGCTGTCGATCCCGGCAACGGTGTGTCCCTGCTCGGCCAGCCACCGTCCGACCCGTCCCTCGCCGCAGCCGAGGTCCAACGTGCGCTTGCCCGGTGGCGGCACGATCCGCGCGAACGCGGGCAGGTTGAAATGCCAGTAGAACCGGTCCTGGTCAGGGGTACGCGCCCACTCGAGCCAGTCGTGCGCGTTGTCCTCCCACGCCGCGGACACGCCTGCGATCTGCCGCGAGTCAGTCATCAGCCCGTCAGCTTCTTCAGCGCCGATTCGACCAGTTGCACCGCATCCGGGGAGGTCGACGCGTGCGCGGACAACCGAACCCGCGAATCGCGCAGCGTCACCGTCACGTCCTCCGCCGCCAGCGCCTCGACCACTGCGGACGCCGGCCGGTCGGGCAGCACGAACGCGAGGATCCCCGCGCGCCTGTCGCGCACCGACACGATCTCGGCGCCCGCGGCATCGAGCACCTGCTCGAACTCCTGCAGACGCTGTTCGATCCGGTCGGCGATGGCCCGGATGCCGGCCAGCTCGACCAGTTCCACGGCGGTGGCCAGCATGCCCGCGGATGCCGGGCTGAGGTGAGTCAACGACCACGCCTGCGCGGTCGGCAGCGGCGCGTGCACCCGGCCGTCGAACTCGTCGGCGTCGCGCGCACCCGTCCACCCCGACAACACCGGCTGCATCCGTTCCAGCGCCCGGTCGGACAACACCGCGAACCCGGTGCCGTGACCGGCGCGCAGCCACTTCTGCCCGCCGCTGACCAGGACGTCAGCCGCTTCCCACGGCTCGTCCACGACGCCGAAACCCTGGATGCCGTCGACCACCAGGAGCCGGTCGCCCACCACTTCGCGCAGAGCGGCCAGATCGGCTCGGTAGCCGGTGCGGAAGTCCACCGCGCTGACCGACACCACCGACGTCTCCGGTGTCAGGGCGGCTGCCACCCGGTCCGGCGTCATCGGGCCGGGCGGCAGCCACCGGACGCTGACGAGTCCGAGCGCCTCCGCGCTGTGCCACGGGTAGATGTTCGACGGAAACTCACCGGTGGAAACCAGCACCTCACCCCGGGCGGTGTTGAAGGCCGCCTGGAACAGTGCGGTGCTCGTGTTGGGCTCGAGCACGACGTGGTCCGCATCGGTGCCGCAGACGCGCGCCACGGCGTCCTTGGCGCGGGCGAACTCACGCTGCTGGACCTGGGACACGGTCGTCGGCCCTGGGCAGGCCAGCTCGTGCAGCACGGTGGACGACGTCCGCAGAACCGCCTGCGACGGCGGCCCGACCCGCGCGAAGTCCAGGTAGCCGAGGGGTTCGGTGAACTGGTTCAGATACTCCGGTGAGATCGGCACTCCGCCACCTTATGCGGAGCGGCGCTACGCCAGCTTCGCCAATTCGTTCATGAAGAACTGCACCGCGGCCTGCCGGTCGACACCGAGCTCGGACAACACACCCGAGCCGTCCTCGTGCTCGAGCAGCGCCAGCAGGATGTGCTCGGTGCCGATGTAGTTGTGCCCGAGCCGCAGTGCTTCCCGGAACGTCAGTTCCAGCACCTTCTTGGCATCCGCGGAGAACGGGATCAGCTCCGGCGGATCCGATTCCTCGCGCGGCGGCAGCGCGTTCTCGGCGGCCTCGCGGACGGCGTCGAGCTGAATGCCCTGATCGACGATCGCGAGCGCGGCCAGGCCCTTCGGATCCTCCAGCAGCCCGAGCACCAGGTGGGCGACGCCGATCTGGTGGTTGCCCGCCTGGCGAGCGGTGCTCTGACTGGCCAGGACCACGTTGCGGGCCCGCGGGGTGAACCGGGCGAAGCCGGCTTGCGGATCCATCAGCGCCTCGTCGATGGCGGACTGCTTCGACACGAAGCGCTTCTGCGCGGCCTGCTTGGACACGCCCATGCTCTTGCCGATCTCGGTCCAGGAGGCTCCGGCGCGCCGGGCCTGATCGACGAAGTGGCCGATCAGGTGATCGGCGACCTCGCCGAGGTGATCTGCCGCGATGACGGCATCGGACAGCTGCTCGAGCGGGTCGTCGTGTGCCTTCTTGATCGCGGTGATGAGGTCATCGAGCTTGACCGGGACGTCTTGCTGCCGGGGACGAACTTCATCTGTCATGCGTCAACCATAAGTTGACGCATGCTCACCGTCAACCTTTGGTTGACGGCATGTCACCCACACGGGTACGACTGCCGCTCCAGATATTCCACTCTTCGAATATCTAGATCTAGAGTATCGCGATCAATGTGGCGACAGCCACATGACGACCCACAGAGAGGACCCCGATGTGAGCTCGAGGACGAGGTTGAGGCAGCGGATTCTGGCCAAGCCACGTCGGAGCGTGCTCGCGCTGGCCGCAGTCGGCGCCATCACCGTGGCGGTCATGCCCGCCGCCGGGGCAGCGCCCGAGGCCGACGAGAACCCGATCGTGGAATACGGGCCGGTGCCCTCCAGCCTGCCGATCGGTGGTGTGTGCGAGGTGGAGTACCACGACGGCAAGTTGTGGATCGAGCAGTATCTCAGCAGCGAGATCACCTCCTACGACCTCAAGACCGGCGAGTACGAGTCCTTCCCGACACCGCAGCCGCTGTCGGTTCCGGGCGGAATGGACATCGACGACAAGGGCAACTACCGGATGCCCGGTGTCACCAACAACAGCTTGATCAGGTTCAGCACCGACACCGGCAAGTACAAGCAGTTCCCGTTGCCGTGGAACAACGTGTTCAGCACGACGCTGGGCAAGACGCCGCTGAACGTCGGCCATGTGCTGTCCAACGACGTGGCCATCGGCCCGGACGGCGCCGTGTGGTTCACCGCGGGCGGGCTGAACTCCATCGGCCGCTTCGACCCGGAGAGCGAGACGTTCTCCCGGTACAAGGTCCCCGGCGAGATCGGTGGCCAGGTGCACTCGCTGTTCGGCATCATCAAGCCCGGCCCGGGCCGCACCGTGGTGTTCAACATGCCGCAGATGAACAAGGTCGGCACCATCGACGTGGACACCAAGGAGATCAAGCAGTACACGATGCCGACCCCGATGTCCTGGCCGACCGGCATCCGGACGGCTCGGGACGGCACGATCTGGGTCGGCGAAGGCCTCGGCATGAAGCTGGCCCAGGTGTTCCCGGAGACCGGCAAGGTCAAGGAGTACCCGCTGCTCGGCGTGGACGGGCTGCTCACCAGCGTGCTCGACAGCCTGGAAATCGGCAGCATCGGCAATCCGCTGCCGCAGCTCGGCCCGGTCGTCGAGGGCCGCGACGGCAACATCTACGCGATGCTGGCCTTCGCCAGTCCGGCGCTGCTGGGCAACCAGGTGTTGAAGTTCAACCCGAAGACCAAGGAAGCCACCATGTGGCCGACACCGAGCCCGGCTTCGTATCCGTGCGACATCAACCCGGACGAGAACGGCACGTTGTGGTTCGGCGAACTCGTCGCGCAGAAGTTCGGACGGATCGACGTGCCCGCTCCGTCCGGCACCGAATAGCCTGCCCGCCCCCGGAAACCGACTGGGCCCACGCACCACAAGTGCGTGGGCCCAGCGCTGTCCGGGGCTTCGCCGCGCCCGTCGGGTCTACTTCGCCTGCGGCAACCTGACCTTCCGCCGAGCGGGCCGCGACGGCGGCGGCACGACCGGACCGATGTCGCCGTCCGGCGCCTCGTCGAGATCCACCATCACCGGCGCGTGGTCGCTCGGGCCGGTGCCTTTCCGCGCCTGTCTGTCCACCCATGCCGCCCGCACGCGCTCGGCCACCGGGGTCCCTGCCAGCACCAGGTCGATCCGCATGCCGCAGTCCTGGTGGAACATGCCGGCGCGGTAGTCCCAGTAGGTGAAGATGCGCTCGTTCGGCCAGCGCTCCCGGACCACGTCGTGCAGGCCGAGCTCGTGCAGCGCGGCCAGCGCCGCCCGCTCCGGCTCGGTCACGTGGGTGTGTCCGACGTAGGCATCCGGGTCGAACACGTCGTCGTCCGTCGGCGCGATGTTCATGTCGCCGCACACGACGACCAACTCCGGCCCCTTGGCGACCACCTCACGCAACGCGGCCAGCCACTCCAGCTTGTAGCGGTAGTGGTCCGAGTCGGGCTGTCTGCCGTTCGGCACGTACAAGCTGTGAATGCGCACGCCGTCACAGGTCGCGGCGATGGCCCGCGCCTCGGGATCCGGAAAGCCCGGCGCACCGTCGATGCCGAGCACGACGTCCTCCAGCCCGACGCGGGACAGGATCGCCACGCCGTTCCAGCGGCCCTGGCCGTAGTGCGCGAACTCGTAGCCGCGCTCGGCCAGCGGCCCGCTGAGCAACTCGACGAACGCCTCGTCGGTGAGCTTCGTCTCCTGCAGGCAGACCACGTCCGGACTGCGCTGGTCCAGCCACGGGAGCAGGCGCGGCATCCGCTGCTTGACCGAGTTCACGTTCCACGTCGCGACACGCACTCATCCACGGTAGCCGTGGGCGCCGACAGCCCGGCAGAGCGGCCGCGCGGGAAGGTAACCGGCGGGGTCGCAGGCCGGTAGCCGGCCAGGCGCGGGCCGGTGGCTAGCCAGGCGCGGGCCGGTGGCTAGCCGGGCCGAGGCAGGTGGCCGACCGGGTCGCGGGCCGGTGGCCGACAGGGCGTGGGCCGGTGGCCGGCCGGACGCGGGCCGGTGGCTAGCCGGGCCGAGGCAGGCGGCCGGCCGAAAACCCGTCCGGCGCCGACGCACGCGCGCCCTTCGCCCGCCGGCCTGTCCACCTCGCATCCCCGCAGGTGGTCACCCACCTGTCCGGTGGACATCCGTTTCCCCGGCAACGATGATGATCGGCGCCGGGCGCAACAGCCGGTGGCCCTGGCGTGACCACCAAGCCCGAAGGGAGCTGTGCATGTTCGACTGGCTCCCCTTGGTGCAACTCGAGCCGGGCTCGACCACCCGCTTCTGGGTCCACCTGATCTCGATTCCGCTGTTCACCGGCATCATCGGCTACATCACCAACTGGACCGGCGTGGTGATGTTGTTCCACCCGCTGAAGTTCTACGGCATCCGCATCCCCGGGCTGCGCGTGCTGTTCCCGCTCATGCCGCGCCGGGTGCAGGTGCTCCCGCTGCTGCAGTACGACGGCCGGGTCGGCTGGCAAGGCATCGTGCCGTCCCGCGCCGACAAGATGGCCAGCATCGCCGTCGACAAGGGCCTGGCCAAACTCGGCGGGATCAGCGACTTCTACCGCGAACTCGAGCCGGACCGGATCGCCGAACACCTCACCGCCATCGCGCAGGCGCAGATCCGTGACGTGGTCGAGGAGATCATGCTGCGCGAGGACCCGCAGCTGTGGAACGACCTGCCGCCGCAGGTGAAGGAGATCGTCTTCGCCAGGGTCGAGCAGCAGCTGCCGTCGGTGGTCAAGAGCCTGACCGACAAGATCGGCGACAACATCGACCAGCTGATCGACGCCAAGCTGATGGTCATCCGCTATCTGACCGAGAACCCGACCAAGCTGAACAGCATCTTCCAGGACATCGGCCGCAGAGAGCTGCGGTTCATGCAGAACTTCGGCTTCTACTTCGGCCTGCCGATGGGCCTGGTGCTGTTCGGTGTGCTGCACTTCTGGCCGGACTGGTTCGGCGTCGAGGCGCCGTGGTACGTGCTGCCGGTCGGCGGCGCGGTGATCGGCTGGGTGGTGAACTGGCTCGGCATCGAGATGATCTTCGAGCCGGTGCAGCCCAAGTGGTGGATCCCGTGGCGGCAGGGCCTGTTCATCAAACGCAAGGACGAAGTCACCGAGGGATACGCGCGGCTGATCGCCGAGCACATCATCACGCTGCAGAACGTCGGCGACGAGCTGCTGCACGGTCCACGCTCGGATCGCACCCACCGCATGCTGTTGGACAGCCTCAAACCCGCGGTGGACCGCGCCGTCGGGTTCGCCCGTACGGCCGTCCGGGTAGCCATCGGCACACGGGAGTACGAGAACATCAGATCGTCGGTGGCGCGCAAGGCCAGTTCGTTCGCGCCGGTGGCTTTCGCCGACGCGGAGTTCAACAAGCGGCAGGGAGCCAAGATCGAGAACTTCATCGCCAGTCAGATGCGTCGGATGAGCGAAGCGGATTTCGTGCAGATGCTGCGTTCGGCGATCAAGCAGGACGAGTGGCTGCTGTTCGTGCACGGCGGCGCGCTCGGCATCTTCGCCGGCCTGGTTCACCTGGCGATCTTCGGGGTGTGAGATGAGCGAACTGCAGAAGCGACCGGCCAAGCGCGTGGTCCCCGTGGTGGGGAACACGGACCTGGTGCAGGGCATCAGCGGACTGCTGCGGGTCGCCGCGACCACCTCGTGGCGCACGGTGAATCGCACCCTGGGAGCAACCGTGCGCGCGGGCCGCACCGCGGTGGAACGCACGCTGGACGGCGAACGCCCGGTGGAGGTGCTCCAGGAAACGACCGCCGAGCTGCGCGAGTTCGCGTGGCGCACGCTTGGGCTCGACGAGCTGAACACCTCGTCGAGCAAGCAACCGCGCGGCGGCACGATGACCGGGCTGCTCGGCTCGTTCGGGGCGTTCGGGCCACCTGCCCAGACCAACGGCGACGACGAGGTGCCGACAGCGGCGACCCTGCGTGCTCGAGGGCAGGAGTTGTTGAACCGGTCCGCCGACGTCGATGTGGACGAGGAAGGCCACCCCGCATACGCCAGGATCCTCTCCGAGATCACCCCGGACGAGGCCCGCATCCTGCGTTTCCTCTACCGGGAAGGCCCGCAACCGGCCATCGACGTGCGCACCAATCGCCCGTTCGGCATCGGCTCGGAACTCGTCGCCAGCGGGCTGAACATGATCGGTGAGCACGCCGGCCTGCGGCACCTGGACCGGATCCAGCCGTACCTGATCAACCTGTCCCGGCTCGGGCTGATCGAGTTCTCCAAGGAGACCGTGCGCAATCCGAACCGCTATCAGGTGGTGGAGGCCCAGCCGCGCGTGCTCGAGGCGATGAAGCAGGCCGGGCGGGCGCCGAAGATCGTGCGCCGCAGCGTCTTGCTGAACGCGTTCGGCCGGGAGTTCTGCAAGGTGTGTCTGTTCGGCGACGAGCAGCCGACGACCATCGGCTGAGAGTCACGTCTCCCGATCCCCGCACAGCGCCCACCGAAACCTCGCCGTCCTAGTAGGCTCGCCACCATGGCAACTCACTTCGACGTGGTCGTGCTCGGGGCCGGGCCCGGTGGGTACGTCGCCGCGATCAGGGCAGCACAGCTGGGTCTTTCCACCGCGATCGTCGAGGAAAAGTATTGGGGTGGGGTCTGTCTCAACGTGGGCTGCATCCCCTCCAAGGCGTTGCTGCGCAACGCCGAGTTGGTGCACCTGTTCACCAACGAGAAGGACACCTTCGGCATCAGCGGTGACGTGACCTTCGACTTCGGTGCGGCCTTCAAACGCAGCAGGGACGTCGCGGAAGGCCGCGTCAAGGGCGTGCACTACCTGATGAAGAAGAACAAGATCACCCAGTTCCCCGGGTGGGGCACGTTCACCGACCCGAACACGCTGCGCGTCCAGCTGGTCGACGGTGGCGAGGAAACCATCACGTTCGACAACGCCATCATCGCCGCGGGCGCCACCACCAAGCTGCTGCCGGGCACGTCGCTGTCCGAGCGCGTGGTGACCTACGAGCAGCAGATCCTCAGCGAGCAGCTGCCGGAGTCGATCGTCATCGCGGGCGCGGGCGCGATCGGCGTCGAGTTCGCCTACGTGCTGCACAACTACGGCGTCAAGGTCACCATCGTCGAGTTCCTGGACCGGATGGTCCCGACCGAGGACGCCGACGTGTCCAAGGAGCTGCTCAAGCGCTACAAGCGGCTCGGTATCGAGGTGCGCACCGGCACCCGGGTGGACGCCATCGACGACAGCGGCGACAAGGTCAAGGTCACCGTCACCAAGGGCGACCAGCAGGAGGTGCTGGAGACCGACAAGGTGCTGCAGGCCATCGGCTTCCAGCCGCGCGTGGAGGGCTACGGCCTGGAGAACACCGGCGTCGCGCTGACCGAGCGCGGGGCGATCGACGTGGACGGCTTCTGCCGCACCAACGTCGACCACATCTTCGCCATCGGTGACGTCACCGCGAAGCTGATGCTCGCGCACACCGCGGAGGCGATGGGTGTCATCGCGGCGGAGACCATCGCGGGCGCGGAGACCATGGAGCTCGACTACGCGATGATCCCGCGGGCGACCTACTGCCAGCCGCAGATCGCGTCGTTCGGCTACACCGAGGAGCAGGCGCGCGACCTGGGCTACGACGTGAAGGTGGCCAAGTTCCCGTTCACCGCCAACGGCAAGGCGCACGGACTGGGCGACGCCCAGGGCTTCGTGAAGCTGATCTCCGACGCCACCTACGGCGAGCTGATCGGCGGGCACCTGATCGGCCCGGACGTCACCGAGCTGCTGCCGGAGCTGACGCTGGCGCAGCAGTGGGATCTCACGGTTTACGAGGTCGCCCGCAACGTGCACGCGCACCCGACGCTGAACGAGGCGGTCAAGGAGGCCATCCACGGACTGGCCGGCCACATGATCAACATGTAGCTCGACTCGCATGCGAACAGGGTCGCGGCCTTTCTCGGTCGCGGCCCTGTCTTACTTGGGCCACCCGATTGATCATGCGGGACAACCGCCGCGACCGCGGGCATGATGGCGACGTGACGAAAGCCCTGTTCGTCGGTCTGACGACCATCGACATCGCCTACCTGGTCGACAACTATCCGAAAGAAGACAGCAAGACCCAGGCGTCGGATCAGTTCCTCGCCGCGGGCGGTCCCGCGGCCAATGCGGCCGTGGCGTACTCGTTCCTGGCCGGGACCGAGACCACACTGGTGACCGCGTTGGGGTCGCACCCACTCACCGGGATCGCGCGGAACGATCTCACCAACGCCGAGGTGCGGATGGTCGACGTCCTCGACGGCGGGGAGCAACCACCACCGATCTCGTCGATCGTCGTCGCGCGTCACGGCCGCTCACGCACACTGGTCTCGCTGGACGGCAGCCGGATCGCGGCGCCCGCCGTCGACCTGTCGACCGAGCTGAAGGACGCCTCGTTCTTGCTGGTCGACGGGCACTACCCGCAGCTCTGTCTGGAGGCCGCTCAGCAGGCCCGCGAGCTCGGTGTCATGGTCGTGGTGGACGCGGGCCGCTGGAAGGACGTGTACCACGAGCTGTTGCCGCTGGCCGACATCGCGATCTGCTCATCGGCGTTCCAGCCACCGGACGTCAGCTACAAGCCCCGGGCGATCCTGCAGTACCTGGAGGACCGGGACGTCTCCGCGGCGATCACCGACGGAGGCGAACCCATCATCTACAACTCGACCGAAGGCAGCGGTGTCTTGCCGGTCGCGGCTGAACCCGTGATCGACACCCTCGGTGCGGGCGACATCCTGCACGGCGCGTTCTGCCACTTCTTCGGGCGGCTCCCGTTCCCGGAAGCGTTGGCTGCGGCCGCCGAGGTGGCGACGTTCTCCTGCCGTTACTTCGGCACCCGGGAGTGGATGCGTCACTGGCCGTCGTAGGGCTTGCGGAGGCGGTAGGTCCTGCCCTCGTCGACCAGCACCAGGTCCGCGCGGTCGATGCTGGACGCGACGATCTCCGCGTTCGCCAGGTCGCTGATTTCGACCTTCTGCCGAGCCACGTCCGGGGTCTTGCCACCGTCGACGTGCCGGGCGTACAGCCGTTGCGCCAGCAGGGCCCGATCGGCGTCCAGAAACCATGCCTCGTCCAGACACGAACGGATGTCGGACCAGCCGTACACGTCGAGCAGCAGGTAATTGCCTTCGGTGATCACGATGGTCGTGTTCGCGCTGAATCGCGCGCCGTCGAGCCTGGGTTCGTGCCGCGTTCGGTCGTAAACCGGCACGGCGACGTCCTCGCCGGACCGACGCAGCGCTCGCAGGATCTCGACGTAACCGTCGACGTCGAACGTGTGCGGTTCGCCCTTCTGGTGGGTCCAGCCGCGGAGTGCGAGTTCGGCATTGGGCAAGTGGAAGCCGTCCATCGGCGCGATCTCCACGGCGTCTTCGCCCGCGATCGCTCGAATGCCGTCCCGAAGGCGTTCCGCCAGCGTCGATTTCCCTGCACCTGGCGGCCCGGCTATTCCCAGCACGTACCGCGCCGACGAGCGCGCTTTCGCACGCTCCAGAACCTGTCGAGCCAGCTCATCGATGGTGATCGTCCGGCCGGCTTCCACACCGCCGATGCTACTGCCGCAACGAGGTCACTCCCGGTCGAAGTGGGCCAGCCGAACGCAGATGGCGCCCATCGCGTACCCGGTGACGATCCCGCCGAGGAACGGCACCCAGGTGTAGTAGGTCAAGTACTCGCCGATGATGCCGAAGGTCTGCACGAACCAGCTGCCGCCGAGCGACCGTGCGGAGGCGAGCATCTCGGCCATGGTGGTGTCGTCGATGCCGAGACCGGCCGCATACGTCACTCCCACGGCTCCGAGAACGCCGAAAGCGGCGATCTCGAACGCGTGCAGCCGTTGCGTCGACGCCAGCCACATCAGGCCTGCGACCAGCACGGACAGCGGGAAAGTCAGGATGAAAGCGCCGGGGAACGTCAACGGTGAACCGAGCGCCGCGGAGCTTTTCGCCACCACGGCCATTCCGGCGACGGCGGCCGACAACAGGGCGTTGCCGAGGATCAGCGTGGCCACGGCCAGCATGATTCGCCCGGCGATTGCGGAGCGCTCGGGGCGAGTCGTGGGCGGGCCCGCGGCGCCGTCCCGGCGCATCGCGCGCGGCAGCAACTCGCCCAGCTCGAGCTCGTTAGCCGCCTCGGCCGCATGGTGTTCCATGCCTTGGACTCGCAGAAGTACGCGAAATCGTTACCTCATGTAACCGTGCATCCCCCTGCCGGGCTAGCACGGTGAACCGTCCGCGACCGCGCGACGTCCGAACGGGTCCCTCTCACCACCGGAAACGTTCCCCCACATGGACCTGGACCGGTCCCCGACGGACATCACCGAGAGTAGGGATCGCCGTCGTCGATCGAGGGGCTCACATACGGCTCGGTGCCCATCGAGGTGTCGATCTGACCGGGCATCGGCGACACCGGCGGTTCGCCGATCTCGGCACCACCGACTTCGCGCCGCTGCTGCCGTGTCAGGCGCCGTGAGCGTGCGCTCTCCCGGTCCCGCATCGAGGACAGCGCCGTGGTCGCCGCCCAGTGTGCGACGGCGAGGAACAGCAACAGCAGGCCCAGCCGCGCCACCACGCCGGTCAGCGTGTTCCATTCCCCGATCGTCGAGGCCAGCGCGAGGACGCCGAACGAAACCAGGTGGAACAGCACCACGACCAGCTTCGTCTGGGATTCGGCCGAGCCCGCGTCGGAGGTGGACTGACGCAGCATCTTGCGGCCGCTGCGGTAGATGACCTGGCCGTCGATCACCACCAGCAGGGCACCGATCAGCAGGAACATGAGGTACGAGTTCGTGTCCACGGGGGCGGGGTACCCCGCGCAAGGGGTGTTGACACTACTCAGAGTCGGCCTGGCGCCACCATCCGTCGATCGGCCTAGGGGGACGGTCGGATGAGGGGCACCGGCTCCCGCGGTGGTGCGGGCGCCGGTCGCGCAGTCCCGACGAGTGCAGGCCTCGCAGTCTGGGCGGGCGCCGCTCTCGCAGTCCCGATGAGCAAGCGCACCCCGCAGTCCCGACGAGCAAGCGCCGACCCCGCGGTGTCGCGGAGCCGGCGCCCTGGCTCGCCCGAAGCATCTCCCGCGGTGAGCGCCCCGGCTTCAGCGGAAGCGGCGCAACCGCAGGCTGTTGAGCACCACCGACACCGAGCTGAACGCCATCGCAGCCCCGGCGATCATCGGATTCAGCAGCCCGGCTGCCGCCAGCGGCAACGCCGCCAGGTTGTAGCCGAACGCCCATCCCAGGTTGCTCTTGATGACGCCCAGCGTGCGACGGCTCAGCCGGATGGCGTCGGCGGCCAGCCGGAGGTCACCGCGCACCAGTGTCAGATCGCTGGCCTCGATCGCGACGTCGGTGCCGGTCCCCATGGCCAGGCCGAGGTCCGCCTGCGCGAGCGCGGCCGCGTCGTTGACGCCGTCGCCGACCATCGCGACGACCTTGCCCTCGTCCTGCAGCCGCTTGACGACGTCGACCTTGTCGGCGGGCATCACCTCGGCGATCACCTGGTCGGCGTCGATCCCGACCTCCTCGGCAACGGCGGCCGCCACGCGCCCGTTGTCCCCGGTCAACAACACCGGGGTCAGCCCGAGCGCGCGCAACTGTCGCACCGCCTCGGCCGACGTCGGCTTCACGGTGTCGGCCACCGAGATCAGCCCGCGCGCCTTGCCGTCCCACCCGACCGCGACCACGGTGTGGCCGTCGGCCTCCGCCGAGCGCTGCCACCGGGCGAGGTCCTCGTCCAGCGGCATCGACCACTGCTCGAGCAACGCCGGGCGGCCCACCACGACGGCGTGACCGTCCACCACGCCCTGCACCCCGAGGCCTTCGACGCTGGCGAACTCGCTGACAGACGGCAGCTCGCCAAGTTTGTCCCGCGCCGCCGAAGCGATCGCCCGGGCGACGGGGTGCTCGGAAGCGTTCTCCAGCGCCCCGGCGTTCCGCAGCACGTCCTCGTCGCCGTGCCAGTCGATCATCGACAGCTCACCGGTGGTCACCGTGCCCGTCTTGTCCAGCACGACGGTGTCCACCCGCCGGGTCGACTCCAACACCTCCGGGCCCTTCATGAGGATGCCCAGCTGGGCACCGCGCCCGGAGCCGACCAGCAACGCCGTGGGTGTCGCCAGGCCGAGCGCGCACGGGCAGGCGATGATCAGCACGGCGACCGCGGCGGTGATCGCGGCGGTCGCCGGCGAGCCGGTGCCGAGCCAGAAGCCCAGCGTGCCGGCGGCCAGCAGGATGACGCCGGGCACGAAAACGCCGGAGATCCGGTCGGCCAGGCGCTGCACTTCCGCCTTGCCCGCCTGGGCCTGCTCGACCAGCTTGGCCAGCTGCGCCAGCTGGGTGTCCGCCCCGACGCGGGTGGCGCGCACGACCAGCCTGCCGCCTGCGTTGACCGTAGCCCCGACCACCCGCGAGCCCTCGCCGACCTCGACCGGCACGGACTCTCCGGTGAGCATGCTCTCGTCGACCGCGGAACTGCCCTCGATGACCACGCCGTCGGTGGCGACCTTCTCGCCCGGCCGCACGACGAACGTGTCACCGACCGCCAGTTGCTCGACGGGGACCCGGATTTCCTTGCCGTCCCGCAACACGGCGACGTCCTTCGCGCCGAGCTCCAGCAGCGCCCGCAGCGCCGAGCCCGCCCGGCGCTTGGCACGCAGCTCGAAATACCGCCCGATCAGGATGAACGCGGTGACGCCCGCGGCCACCTCCAGGTACATCGCCGGGCCCGCCCCGGCTTCCACAGTGAACCGGAACGGGTGCTTCATGCCCGGCATGCCCGCGCCACCCCAGAACAGCGCGTACAACGACCACCCGAAGGCGGCGGCCACCCCGAGGGAGATCAGCGTGTCCATGGTCGCCGTGCCGTGCCGGGCGTTGCGCGCCGCGGCCACGTGGAACGGCCAGGCACCCCAGATCGCCACCGGCGCTGCCAGCGCCAGTGACGCCCACTGCCAGTAGGTGAATTGCAGCGGGGTGATCATGGCCATCGCGATCACCGGGATGGCCAGCACGGTGCTGATCAGCGCCCGGTCGCGCAGCGACCGCAGCTGCGGATCCTCGTCGGTGGCTTCGTCGGACTCCTCCACCGCGGGTAACGCGGCCGAGTAGCCTGCCTGCTCCACGGTGGCGATCAGGTCCTCGGGTGCGATGTTCTCCGGGTGGCTGACCGTCGCCTTCTCGGTGGCGTAGTTGACCGTCGCCTCGACGCCGTCGAGCTTGTTCAGCTTGCGCTCGATGCGGTTGGCGCACGAGGCACAGGTCATGCCGCTGATGGCCAGCTCGACGGTCCGGCGGGTCGCTTGATCAGCCATGATGCCCCTCCGACGGCACCGTGAACTCCGCGGTGCGGACCTTGCCACGGTGCTGGAAATCCAAATACATCCGGTACGTGCCCGCGGACGGGACCTCCGCCTTGAAGCGGATCTCCGGCCCGCGCGCGTCGGGGTCGACCGGATGGACGTGCAGGTACGCCAGGTCACCTTGGCGGAGAGCGACCAGGTGTCCGGCCGCGCCCAGGTAGGGCTGCAGATCGGTCACCGGCTTGCCGCCGCGCGTGACCGTCAACGTCAGGTCCGACGTCTTGCCCGGCTCGAGCGTGCCGTCCAGTCGCACCTGATAGCCGTCGACCGTCGCCTGCTTGGACGGCTCGAAGGTCTCCGGGGCGAACGACCCCGGCACGGCGATGTCGACGCCCAGCGTCAACGCTTCGCCGCCGGTCGGCTTGAAGTCCGCGAACGCGCGGTAGCTGCCCGGTTTGGCGAGCCGCAGCGGCACGGACCACGTGCCGTCCGCCGCCATCGTCGGGTGCAGGTGCTGGAAACCTGCGGAATCACGCCGGACGACGATCAGGTGCAGCCGCTTGTCGTGCTCGACGTCGAACCGGGTGACGGCGTGTTCGTCCGGCCCCAGGATCCGGAACCGGAACTGCTCGGTGCGGTCCGCGCGCACCGTCGGGGTCAACGGCTGGAAGGTGTAGCCGTCCTGCGACGCGCTCAAACCACCAGGCAGGCCCGCCACGTGGGTGTTCTCCGCGTGCCCGCCGTCGCCGTGGCCCCCGGTCGTCGCCTTGTGCGCGCTGGGGGCAGGCTGGTCCTGCGGGCCTGCCGCGGCACCGATGGCCCAGCCGCCACCCACGGCCACGGCGACCGCGGCGGCGAACACGGCGAGTTTGGCGGTGGTGTTCATGCCAACGCGTACCCGGCTTCCTCGACCGCTGCCCGCACGTCCGCGACGTTCAGGTCCGACTCGCTCACCACAGTGACCTTCCCGGTGGCCAGGTCGACGGACACGTCGCGCACGCCGGAAATGGCGCCGATCTCCTCGGAGACCGAGCTGGCGCAGTGGCCGCAGGTCATGCCGGTAACGGTGTAGGTGTTCTCGGTCATGCGGTTCCTCCTCTGTGCTTCTGCCGCGACTATACCCCCTGGGGGTATGTGACGCGATCGGGTACCCCGGTTTCCGCGGGCGGTGATCGACGTCGGCGGCCGAGCCGGGCGAGTTGGACTATCGTCGCGGGTAGACGACGCCGATCCGCTGCCGACGAGAGATGGGAGGCGTCCAGGATGCCTGAGCGCACACCGAAGCAGTCCCAGGAAACCGTCGACGACCTGGAGCGCAAGGTCTTCGGCCACACCCAGGATCAGCAGCGGGACTCCGACGAAGGCGCCGAGGCCAATCAGCCGATCGACCCGTCGGAGACGACCGCGGACGAGGGCGGCCACACCGGCGAGGAACCGCCCGCCTGACGCACGCCGAAAATGACGGTGCCGTTGGCCACAATGCCTTCGTGGCGGTCGACAGCAGCTTCTTCCATCGAATCATCGACGCGCTGCCCGAGGTGACCCGCGGGCACGGCAGCGACTACGACTCCTACAGCGTGCGCGGCAAGCGGTTCGGCTACTACTGGCCGCGCACCCAGACGGTGGGGCTCAAGCAGCTGCTGCACGAACAGCAGGCGCTGGTCGCCGAGCGGCCGGACGTGTTCGAGGTGCAGTTCACCGCGGGCAGCTTCGGCTGGGTGGTGGTCCACTTGGCCGGCATCGACGGCGACGAGCTGGGCGAACTGGTCTACGAGGCGTGGCGGCTGTCGGCGCCGGACGACTTGATCGCGGTGCAGCCCGAGCCGCCGACCCTCACCGGACGCGTGTGATCGGCGCGCCCGCCTGCACGAAAGACGAGCGGGCCGCGGCGGCTGAACGCGGGCGCCGGACGGGCAGCGGCCCGACTGCACACAGACCGCATGGGTCCGCGCCCGATGTCACCGCCACCTGGCGGCTCATCGGACAAGCCGCACACCGTACCCCCGTTGACCAGTCGCGCCTGACGGATACGGTCGGGGAATGACCGAGCTGATCACGTCGATGCCCCTGCGAGTGCGCTATCACGAATGCGACGGCCAGGGCATCGTGTTCAACGCGCACTACCTCGCCTACGCGGACATGGCTTGCTTCGAGGTAGTGCGGGAGCTGTACGGCTCGTATGACGCGCTACGCGAACACGGCGTGGACTTCGTCCTTGCCGAGGCGAACGTGCGCTTCCGTGCGCCGTGCCGCTACGACGACGAGCTGCACGTCGACGCCTACGTGGAACGCCTCGGGAACACGTCGGTCGTCCTCCGGTTCGACATGATGCGCGGCGAAGACCACGTCACCGAAGTGACCAATCGCTACGTGTGGGTCGACACCGAGACGCTGCGACCCGCAGAGCCGCCTGCCGAGGTGCGCAAGGCCCTCCAGCCGTACGCGCCTTAACCACGGAGTTCGCGGTACGCGTCGGCGGCGCCGGGATGGAGCGAGACGTTGCCGGTGGCGATCAACGAGCGGAGCTCGAGGTACTGCGTGCCGAGCGCGGAAGCCGGCACCAACCGAGGCGCCTGCTGGACCAGCACACGGGCAACGGCTGCGGCCGTTTCCGCTGGTAGATCACGGCTGGCCAGCAGCAGGTTCGGCACACCGATGGTCGGCACGGGCCGCGGGTTGCCGTACGTCCTCGCCGGGATGACGACGCGGTGGTAGGCCGCAGCGTGCGCGTCGAGCAGTGTCGGCAGAGCCTCGGTCAGGTCGATCAGCCGGATCTCGTGCGAGCCGCTGAGCGCCGTCAACGCGGGCGTCGGCACCCCACCTGACCACAACAAGGCTTCGATCTTCCCCGCGGCGAGTTGTCGCGTCGCGTCGGAGAGTTCGTGGTGACTGACGCGCGCTCGCACCCCGGCCGCCTTCAGCAGCCGGTCCCCGAAAATGGCTGCGCCGGAGCCTTCGGCGCCGAGGGAAATTCGTCGCCCGGCGAGGTCGTCCACGGAGCGGATGGGGCTGTCCGCCGCGACGACCAGCTGCATGTAGTTCTCGTAGACACGGCCGATGGCGCGCAGGTGGAGCGGCCGGTCGAACGGTGCGTCCCCGGCCACGGCCGCCTCCGCGACATCCGAAAGGCTCAGTCCGAGCGTTGCCCTGCCGGAGTTGACGGCGGTGATGTTCTGGTGCGAGCCGGTGGTGTTGAGGACCCTGGCGTCGAGCGTTCTGGCCAGCAGTCGCGCGAACTCGACGTAGAAGCCGCCCGGCTCGCCTGCGGCGATGCGCATACCCCGTGGGGGTTCCTCGGCGGTGCTGCACGCGGCCAGTCCCAGCGCCAGCGCCAGCACGGTTCGCCGCTTCATGTCGGCACCGCCGGGAGCCGCATCCGCACGCCGAGGCCGTGGGGTCGCACGCGGTAGAGCTCGAACGTGCCACCACGGGCGGTGACCAGGCGCTCGGCGATGGCGAGCCCGAGGCCGGAGCCCGGCGCGGCGCCCGCGCGCCAGAAGCGTTCGGTCAGCCGCGGCAGATCCTTCTCGGCGACGCCCGGCCCGTTGTCACGGATGTCCAGGGTCACGTGGTCTCCGGGCGAACTCGACCACGTCACCGTCGCACCTCGGCCTGCGTACTTGATGGCGTTGTCCAGCACGACGTCGAGTACCTGCGCCAGTTCACTGTCCGAGCAGCGCACCGGTAGCGGTGGCAGCGGCTGACCGGCGAGCTGCACGCCCGCCGCGGACGCCGCGTCGTGCCAGGACTCGACGCGTTCGGCCAGGACCGTGGCTGCGTCGCACTGCGCCTCGGTCTCGGCGGCGGCCAGATCGGTCGCGGTGCTGTCCGCCGACGCGAGCGCCATCATGCCGTCGAGCAGGTCCTCCAGGCGTTCCAGTTCGACCTGCATCTGCCGGACGTCGTGTTCGTCCTCCTGCCGGTCCGCCAGGCCGTCGAGACGCAGGCGCAGCGCTGCCATCGGATTGCGCAACTGATGTGAGACGTCGGCGACCAGCGCGCGCTGCCGCTCCGCCGACTCGGCCAATGCGTCGGACATCTCGTTGAACTCGTCGGCCAGGCCACGCAGCTCCGGTGGCCCGGACACCACTTCGACGTGGGTGTCTCCCCGCCCCTGGGTCATTCGGTGCATCCCGGCGGCCAGCTGGTCGATCGGCCGCAGCACCCACCGCGTGATGCGCAGAACCAGGACCGCGGCGGCGAGCAGCGCGACGATCGCGCCGAGCAGGATGCCCGCCCACGACACGCGGATGTCCGCCACCGCAGGCTCGACCGAGGTTCGCAGCACCACCGCGCCGTTCACCCGGACACCGGTGCCGACCGCCTGGCTGACCAGTACGTCTCCCGAAGACCACGGCCGCAGGTCGTCCGGCCGTGGCTCGATCTGATTGCGCAGAGCCGCTTCCGCCGCGGTGAGCGCGACCGGGTCGTCCGGCGACAAGCCCTCGGCCACGATGACGTTGCGGCGTGCGTCGACCACCAGGACGCCGTCGCCGAACAGCTTGCTGTGGGCCGCCACCTCGGCCCGGAGCTGATCGGTGCTGCCTTCGGCCAGTGCGGTCTGTGCCAGGGCAGCGAACCTCGCCGCATCGGTCGTGCGGGACAGGACGAACTCGTTGGTGCGGCTTTCCGCCGTGCTGAGCAACAGCGGCACCGCGAACCCGGCGACCGCCACGACCGCGAAGGCGAGCAGCACGAGGAGCAACCGGCGGCGCATCAGTCCGCCCGCCTCGTGCTGCTCGCCGTCACGGTGAGCAGGCTAGGACAGCCTGCCGGCGATGTCGGTGATCAGCAGCGTCAGGAACAGCAAGGAACACAGCGTCAGCATCACATTGGACAACCAGCCCGACCGGCCCTCCTGGCTGACCCGGCGCGAGTTGAGCAGCAGCATCAGCGAGATGGCCAGGAACGGCATGAACGCCGAACCGAGCACGCCGTAGGCCAACGTCACGCCGAACGGTTTGTCCAGGAACAGCAGCAGCATCGGCGGGAAGGTCAGCCACAGCAGGTAGCCACGGAACGCCCACGACTTCTCGGCCGTCGCCGCCTTGTAGGCCACCGGTTCGGCACCCTCCTCTTGTTCGCCGACCGCGGCCTCGGCCATCGCGGCCTCGGCCTTCTTGCCGTGCGGCAGCCGGATGCTGCGGGTCCAGTCGGTGAACAGCAGGCTCACACCGTTCCACACCCCGAGCAGCGACGTGGACGAGACCGCGAAGAAGCCGATCAGGAACACGATGCGCGCCCACTGGCCGTACTGCTCGCCCAGCTCGTCGCCGAGGTAGAGCAGGCCGGTGTCGTCCTCGGTCAATTGCCGGCCGAGCAGCAGCGTCGAGCCGACGATGAGCATCGCGATCACGAAGATGCCGGTCATGATGTAGCCGACCGCGTTGTCCAGCCGCATCATCGACAGCCACTGCGGACCCTTCCAGCCCTTGGCGAACGCCCAGTAGCCGTAGGCGGCCATGGTGATCGTGCCGCCGACCCCGCCGATCAGCCCGAGGACGTAGACCACCGAACCGTCGGGCAGCCGGGGCACGATGCCGCTGAACACCTCACCGAGGTTGGGCGAGACCAGGATGGCGATCAGCACCACGGACACGAACGCGATCAGGACCAGAGCGGTCATGACCTTCTCGAACGCCCGGTAACGCTGCAGCCAGATCATGATGAGTCCGACGACACCGCAGATCATCGCCCAGTACCGCACGGAGAGCCCGTCGAACAGGGCGTTCAGCGGCAGCGCGGTCGCCGACATCGCGGTCGCGCCGTAGACGAAACCCCAGATGACGATGTAGACGCCGAAGAAGCCGGTGGCCCAATAGCCGAGGCGGCGCCAGCCGTCCAGCAGCGTGGTGCCGGAGGCCACGTGCCAGCGGCCGACTCCCTCGCCGAGCGCGAGTTTCAGCGCCGTTCCCACTACTGCCGCCCACAGCAGGACCGTGCCGTACTGCGCGCCTGCCACCATCGTGGCGACCAGGTCACCCGCGCCGACACCGGTCGCCGCGGCCACCAGTCCTGGTCCGAGCCAACGGATTTTGGCCTTTCCCGTCGGCACCTCGGTGGATGCCGCGTTCGTGCTGGAGGGATCGCTGCTCATGGCCTCCTGCCCTTCGTTGCGCCGGAGAATGTCGGCGAGCACGATACGACCTCGGTAGCCGGTGCACAGGCGCAACTTGACGGGTTCTTAAGAACAAACTTGATAACGACTCAGTCGCCGAGCCGGAAGCCGAAGCCGCGTACGGTGGCCAGCAGGCCAGGGCGGTTGATCTTGGCGCGCAGCGCTGCCAGGTGGACGTCGAGCGACCGGGAGACCGACTTGTCGGCGCGGCCCCACACCTGCAGCAGAAGCTCCTGTCGGCTCACCGCGACGCCCGGGCGGCGGGCCAGCGCCGCGAGGATGTCGTACTCCTTGCCGGTCAACTGCAGTTCTGCGGCACCGACCGTGACCCGCCGGGCGGCGAGGTCGACGCGCAGGTCGCCGATCTCCGCGACCTGGTCGGCGCTGTGGGCTCTGGCGCGGCGCACCACGGCGTCCACCCGAGCCATCAGTTCCTTGAGCCGTACCGGTTTGACCAGGTAGTCGTCGGCCCCGAGGTGCAGGGCGGTGACGACGTCACGTTCGGCGGACCGTGCGGTGATGACCAGGACCGGAACCTGGGAGGCCTTGCGGATGGTGCGCAGGACTTCGAAACCGTCGCCGTCCGGGAGGCCGAGGTCGAGCAACACCAGTTCGGCATCCGGCAGCAGCGCGGGGACCTCCGCCGCCGTCGCGGCGCGGAAAGCCCCGTGGCCCCGGCCGCGCAGCGCGTCCAGCACCGCGGCGGCGACGCCGTCGTCGTCCTCAACCACCAAGATGCGCATCGGCAGACATCATGCCGTGCGCGGATGTCGATAGCCGAACGCCGCAGCCACCAGCACGATGGCGGCGGTGAGCAAGTACGCGTTGCCGAGCAGCCACTGGCCGGTCGTCCAGTGGTACTCGTGCCCGTCGTTCGTGGGGACCAGCCAGTGCGGGGCCAGGAAGAAGACCGCGGCCACCGCGACTGCGGGGAGCAGCACCCGCCACGACATGAGCTCGAGCGCGGCGGCCAGCGCAGGCAACACCCAGACCCAGTGGTGGCTCCACGAGATCGGGGAAACCATCACGCCGATGACGCCACAGACGGCCACGGCGGTGAGGTCCGAGCCGCGGCGGAGCGCCCGGTGCATGACCACGGCACCGACGGCGGCCAGTGCGAGGCCGGCAAGCAACCAGAGCACGATCAACCCGCCCTCGTCGAACTCGGCCCTGGACAGCAGGCCGTAGATGGACTGGTTGCCTGCGTATTCGTTGCCGACTCGGTCGGCGGTGTCGAACAGCACGTCGGTCCAATAGGTCACCGACGCCTTCGGGGCGGCGAGGAAACCCAGCGCCATGCAGGCGGCGAAGGAGGCGACCGTGACCAGGGCCGCCCGCGTGTCTTTCCGCAGCAGGAAGTACAGCAGGAACACCAACGGCGTCAGCTTGATGGCGGCGGCGATGCCGACCAGTACCCCGCGCGGCAGCCACCGGGCGTCGACCAGGCAGTCGACGACGACCAACGCGAGCAGGATCAGGTTGATCTGGCCGAAGCCGAACGTGTGCTGCAACGGTTCGAGCTGGAGGCAGAGCGCGACCATCACCGCGGCGACCAACGGCCACGGTCCGAGCCGCTCGGGAAGCCTGCGGGCGAGCACGACGGCGGCCGCCACCAGGGCGAGGAAGGACACTACGGTGACCACGACACCCGCGGTTTGCGCGGTCAGTCCGGTCAACGAGCTGAACAGCACCGCGGCGAGTGGCGGGTAGAGGAAGGGCAGATCGATCCGCAGGCCGGTGGTGGCGTAGACGTCCTGACCGTCGAGCCACAGTTGCCCGCCTTGCCGGTAGACCTCGACGTCGAGAAGTTCGCCGCCCCACGACTGCACGGCGTCGTAGCCGATCGCTCCGATGAGCGCGATCGCGACCAGCGCCACCGCAGGTTCGACCCGCCAGGCACGGTGCGACGCCACAGCAGCAGGCTCCCCCGTGGCGATATTCATTGCTGCGGACCCCCAATCGTCAACCCCGGCGAGGGTAGCGATTCCCTCGGACGGATCACCAACCGCTTGTGCGCACCTCAACCGCGATACCGTGCATTCGACGCAGAAACGGGGAAATTCGGCATGGGCCTGACCGACCACAAACCACGCGGAATCCTTCGGCTGTTGTTGCGCGCGCCGATCTGGCTGTATCGGGCGGGTTTGGGGTGGCTGTTCGGCCGTCGGTTGTTGTATGTGGCGCATCGCGGCCGCCGCACCGGGGCCCGCCGGGAAGTCGTCGTGGAAGTTGTCGACTACCGCCCGGATGTCCCCGAGGTGGTCGTGGTGGCCGCGTGGGGGAAGAACCCTGACTGGTATCGGAATTTGCAGGCTTCTCCCGCATTGGAAATCCGTCTCGGCAGGCAGCGTTGGACATCGCCGGAGCATCGACGGCTCGAGCCCGCAGAGGTACTGGAAGTCCTGCACAACTACCAGCGGAAGCATCCGCGCGCCTGGAAGCGGCTGGCCCCGCTGCTCGGCTTCCCCACCGACCCGGACGACCCTCGGTGGCCGGACGTGGCCGCCGGCGTGCGCTCATTGGCGTTCCGCCCGAATCAGCCGGGCAGCCGGTCGTAAACGAGCTTGGCGACCTTCTGCACGCCTTCACACGGCGGCTCCGGCGCGTTGAAAATCCCGATCCGCACGTGGAAGCCGGTGTCGTCCACGCCGGGCTTGAGCCGCACATCGAGCGCACAGTTCTCTCGTTGCCCGCCGTTGAACAACCGCGCATCCAGGTTCTCGAACGAAATACGCGTCGCCTCGGACGTGATACCCGGGCCTCGCATCACCGACACGTAGGCTTCCTGCCCCTTGTCCCGCAGCACGTAGTGACAGGTGTCGTCGTCGGGATAACTGGCGCGCGTCCACCGTTTCAGCTGCAGTGCACGCGCCACGTGTTCTTCCGTCACCTTGCGACAGAAGTTGGTTTTCGGCAGCGACTTCGACGACTCGACGGGCTCCAGTTCCTCGTCCGGCAAAGCCTCGTAGGCACGTTCGGCCAGCTTCTTCGCCTGTTCGCACAGTTTCGGGTTCTCGCCGGCCGTGTCCGCCGCAGAAACACTGAGCACCGAGTCGTTGCCTGGTTTGAGCCAGATGTCGATGTCGCACGACGCATCGTCCGAACCGGGCCTTGGCCCAAGCCTGGCTTTCAGCCCGTGGAACTCCACATCCTCGCCGCCGTCCGCGGCTTGAGGGCTCCCGTACCTGATGGAGAACGTCAGTTCGTCCGACTTGCCGCTGCGAAAGTTGTATGTGCAGCCTGCCATTCCGCCGGGCCCAGGCTCCGACTCGGAAGCCTCGAGGTCGAACATCTCCGTGATCTCCTGCTCGGCGACGAGCAGGCACAGGTCGCCATCCGGAGGAACCTTGTCCGACACAGGCGCGTCCTGCGCTTCCCCCGGCGCCGCCACAGACTTCGCCGACTCCGCCGTACCCGACGCGTCGGGGTCACAGGCCACCAGGCTCAAGCTCAGGACGGCCACGGACAGGATGGTGACAACCCGCATCACGAACGCCCACTCAGCCCGGCAGATCGTCGTAGATCAGCTTGGCTACCTTCTGCACCTCGTCACACGGCGGCTGGCTGGAATCCCAGTACGAGATCGACGTGGTGAAGGCTGACTTGTCCTTGTCCGGCTCGAGCCGCACGGTGAGCTCGCAATTCTCCCGACTACCTCCGTTGAACAGGCGTGCGTCCAGGCCCTCGAATGGGATTCGCGTTGCCTCGTCGCTGACACCGGTGCCCCGCTTCGCGGTAATCTGCACTTTTCGGCCTTCAGAATCCGACAGAGTGTAGTAGCAGCTGTCTTCGCCGATATATTTCGCCGGATTCCGTACCTTCATGTTCAAAACTCGCGCTACGTCGTCACTGGTCACCGTTCGACAGAAGCTCGATTCCGGCAAGGACTTCGACGATGCGGCCGCCTCAGGCTGCTTCTCCGGCAGGGCTGCATAAGCCCGCTCGGTGAGCTGACGGGTATGATCGCACAATTTTGGATTCTTGCCGAAATCCGACCCACGCACACTCAGGACCGACTCGTCGTCCGACCTAATCCACACGTCGATCACACACGAGAACGCGTCGGTGACTTCGGGCTCGGCACCTCGTTGCGCCTTCAAACCATGAAAGTCAATCTTTTCCGGTCGCTCGGCGCGTGGCTTACCGAAGTGGATGGAAAACTCCAGAGAGTCGGAGTTCTCACTTCGAAAGTTGTACGAGCAGCCGGTCATCCCGCCGGGGCCTGGCTCCGACTCACCCGGCCGTACCCCGAACATCTCGACGATCTCCTGCTCCGGGACGAGCAGACACAGGTCGCCGTCCGGCGGCAATTTGGCGGGCTCAGGCTTCGAGTCGGCCGAACTGGAATCGCACCCCACGGAGACCAGGCCCACGAGCATGACGCCGAGCAGACCATGCATGCCGCGCTTCATCATCGCAAGAACTTCCCACCCCCCGCGAGTCGAACTCGCACTGCATGGTGCAACTCAGTCCACTCTACTGACCGACACATACATACAGTGCGCCCTTGCTCGCATACGGTGATGATGCAGTGCGGCCGTGGGCCACTACTCCTGGCAGCGACAGACTCACCGATTTCCATCAAGCCAGACGATTGCGCTGTTCGGACGGCGTTGCTAGCGCCCGCGACGTCCGGCCACAAGCCGGCGGTCATCGATGACAGTCCAGCGTTCTAACAGGCCTGCATTTCGGGATGACGATGGAATCCCCCTGACGAACGATCAGACGCCGGCGACAGCGAGCTGCACCGCATCGTGCTCGAGACCCGACCCGATAGCCCAGTCACGACTTGGCCAGTACTACCGCTCCACGCAGCATGACCGTGCGCTACGAGCCCGTGATGTAACGACACACCGGCACCTCGACGACGAATGCGATATCGACGATTGCGCCACGAACAGCGTCACGTGGCTGGTCGCCGCCCGCCTGCCAAAATCTCGCATGCCCCGGGGGCACTATGCCAACCGTAGACTCATCAGTTGCCGATCAAGTCCGGCAGTGGCTGAAGGCCCAGCGTGACGAACTGATCAACATGTCACGCAGGAACCGGCTGCTGTATTTCAAGCACAGCGCCTCGGCTTCACTGGAAATCGTCTCCCCTGGCGCCGCCGAAGTCCTGGACAAGCTAGCGCGCAGCACCAGCAGCTACTGGAATTTCAACTACCCGCCAGAGGACGATCAGTCACCTCGCCCCCCAAAAGACACCGAGCTGGTCATCGCCGACAAGACTGCGAAGCAAATCGACAACGCTCTTCGCCAATTGGAACGAAAAAGCAACCAAGACTTTGTCGACAAGGGCCTGTGGGTACTCTATCTGGGTCTGGGCATGCTCAACTGGACCGAGGCGCCGAACTACGACGAAACCGCGGCGGCGCCGCTTGTTCTGGTTCCGGTCACAATCGCCCGTGACAGCCTTCGCGAACCATTTCGTCTGCGCCGCACCGACGACGACCCCGTCATCAACCCGGCACTGACCGTTAAACTCGAAGCTGACTTCGACCTGAGACTTCCCAACCTGGATGTTTTCGAAACCGGCGGCTTCAAAACAGTTCTCGACGAGGTAGCTGAGCTGACCAAGAACCGCAAGGGGTGGTCGGTCAACGAGCGCGTGGTACTCGGCACGTTCACCTTCCAAAAAGAGGCAATGTACCGCGACCTGCTCGACAACGAAGGGGGCATCGCCGAGCACCCAATGGTTCAGCTGTTGGCGGCTGGGCAAAAAGCTCCCAGCGCGGGCTCGTTCGACTTCGAACCAGTTGCCGACGAGACGCTGGACAGTAGGGTTCCTCCGGAGGACTTAGTCAGCGTTCGGGATGCAAACGCCACCCAGCGCGCCTGTGTCATAGCCGCCCGCGATGGCCGAAGCTTCGTTATGGACGGTCCGCCCGGCACGGGCAAAAGTCAAACGATCACGAACATCATCGCCGAACTGCTGCACGTCGGGAAAACCGTCCTGTTTGTCAGCGAGAAGGCGGCGGCACTTGATGTGGTCTACGACAGACTGAGGGAATCCAAGCTCGAAGACTTCGTGCTTCGGCTGCACAGTCATAACGCGACTCGAAAGGCGGTGGCGTCCGAGCTTGGCCGTGCATTGACGACCCGCCCGCAGGCCTCGAGTGCGTTCACTGACGCCCGACGGACGGAACTGGTCAAGCGACGACAAGCGCTATCGAACTACGCGCAGGCCATGAACGAAGTTCGCCAACCGCTGGGGCGTTCCCTGCACGACGTACTCGGCGAAATCGCGCGTTTACATCGAGTCCCACAAGCGCCGATCCCCGATGGCTTCGGTCGGCAACTAAGCCAGCCGCGATTGACCCAGCTCCTCGACGCAGCAGCTGAGCTTGGCCGAGCGTGGGGCCCTGTCCTCCGCGGGGAGAGGTTCCTGTGGCGCGACCTGCGTGACACGAGTATGTCGGCCTCCCGCCAAAGCGAGTTGGAACGCATGCTCAACAACACCAGAAGCGCCCTACGCGAACTGCATGAACGTACGGAAGCCATCGACGGCGAACTCGGCGTCGGGTGGTACGAAAGCCCAGAAGACGCGAGCAAGCTACTCGATCTGGTGACCTTGCTCGACGACCGCCCGACCATCCCGGTGACATGGCTGACCCAAGCCGACATGAGCGCGATCAATCAGCGCTGCTCGGAGTTGTCCGAGGCCAGTAGGGTATTCCACGAGGAAACGCGGGCGCTGATACAGCTGGTCGGCGGCAACCACGAGATCTTGCAGGCCGGCTTCGCCGCCACTATCAAATCCGCCCAAGATCAACTGAAAGCAAGTGTCTTTCGTTGGCAGCCCAACCCGAACGTCGACCACCGAACTCTGCACCGGCAGGCAGAGTTTCTGAGGCACTCGGCGGACGCACTTGCGGTCATCGCGGATGACTCGCGACGCATCTCCGACGCATTTCGACTGTCACCTGAGACCTTGACCGTTGCGCGAGCCGCGGAGCTCGCCGACCTGGCCGCACTAGTCAACACCGCGACCCGGCCGGAATCGGCCTGGTTCAACCCGGCAGTTCAGGCCGCACTCACCGACGCCGTGCGCATTCTCGGTGAGCTGGTACAGGATTTCCGTCAAAGACGAGACCGAATACGCGACACGTTCACCGACGGCGTTCTCGAACTCGACCTGACGAGCTTGCATGCACGTTTCGCGACGGTTCACCGAGGCTTTGGCAAGCTCAAACGGGCTTACCGAAAAGACAAGCAAACCTTGGCCGCATGTACAGTCGCCGGCAAAGTCACCAAGGCGATTCTCTCACGCCTTGAGGAAGCGCTGGCATGGAAGGACGCTGCCGCGCGCCTTTCAGTAGCCGAGAAGCGCCACGCGGACGTCTTGGGTAAGAACTACTATCACGATGTCGATACCGACTTCGCCCGGGTCGAAAAGGCCGTCGAAACTGCGCGCAAGGCGCTGCAGCTCGCCGGCGCAGGACAGGCAAACGGCTCACTTGCCGAACAGTTGGCGCTCGGCTGCTCACCCAACCCTGCCCTTCCCAGCATCGCCGAACGTTTACGTCGAAACGTAGACCGCTGGCGTGAGGTCGCGCGCGAGATCATGCCCGACATCGCCTCACGACTAGTCACGAATCCGATTGACGTAGTCAGCGCATGGACGACCAATGTGGCAACCGCTGTCTCCGTGCTCGTCCAAGCTACTCGGCATGTCAGCGATGTGGCCGGACGCCCGATGACGCTGACTGATGCGGACCAAGCTTTGACGCGGGCCGCCCACCGCGAGGGAGTTCGCATTGCCGTCAACGACCGCATATCCGAGGATGCGCAACTGCTGGGCGCTCGCTACGCCGGGGTGGACACCGACTGGAAGTACTTCAGCCGGGCTGCGCACTGGGCAAGCGCGGTTCGCGCAAAGCTGGGAGGTCCCGTGCACCGTGAGGTGGCCCGGGCCCTGCTCGACACCCGCTACACCTCCACGGATCTTCGTGACGCCCACAACGGATGGCAGAAAGCCCGCGATCACGTCCTCGAACAATTTGACGCGAAGTACGCACAAACCATCGCCATTCACCTGACCGAAAACTTTGACGAAGCCGACCTTCTGCTGCACGAACTAGCCGAGACCGTCTCGGACATCACCGAGTGGTCGGCCTACGTATCAGCAAAGCGTCGGCTCGAGGAGCAAGGCCTGGAGCCAGTCATCAGGTTCTGTGTCGAGCAGCAAGTGCCAACGGATCAAGTGAAGGACATCGTGAAACGCGCACTGCTGGAGGCATGGGCGGACGATGCCAGCCAGTCCGACAAGCCGCGGATCGGAGCCGAACGAGCGCTCGACCGCGATGCCATCGTGGACGAGTTCCAAGTATTGGACAAGCTGCAAGTCGAGCACGCTGCTGCGCGAGTCATAAACGCATGTACAAAGCGCCGCCCCCATACCACAGTGGGCGAAGCTGGAATCATCCAGCGCCAAGGCACGCTTCAGCGCAAGCACATGCCGATCCGCACCCTGCTCAGCAAGGCTGGTGGCGTAGCGCAGCGCCTGAAGCCGTGCTTCATGATGAGCCCTCTATCGGTGTCCCAGTATTTGCCTCCGACAGTTCGGTTCGACGCGGTGATCTTCGACGAAGCTTCACAAGTCCGACCCGCAGACGCGATCAACTGTATTTATCGAGGCGACCAGCTCATCGTCGCCGGTGACGAGAAACAGCTTCCTCCAACATCGTTCTTCAGCAACATCGGCGGTGCCGACGACGACTTCTACGAAGAAGATCAGATCGACGAGTTCGAGTCAGTTCTCGAATTGTGCAAGGGCTCCGGCGGACTGCGATCGCTGCCACTGCTGTGGCACTACCGAAGCCGACACGAGTCCCTGATCACCTTTTCGAACTACCGGATCTACGAGGGCTCTCTGTTCACGTTCCCCGGAGCCAAGGCCGAAGGGGAAGACGTCGGACTGGAGCTATTCAAAGTCGATGGGACGTATCGGCGAGGTGGACCGCGAGACAATCCGGTCGAAGCGGCAAGGGTCATCGATCGCGTCCTCCACCACCGCCGCCACCATCCGCATCTCACGCTTGGCGTCGTCACGTTTTCGACCGCGCAACAGCACGCTATCGAGGCTGAGTTGGAACGCCGGGCCGGAATGCACCCCGAACTGGAGGGTTTGATCGGTGACGATCGTCTTCACGGCTTCTTCGTCAAAAGTATTGAGAACGTGCAGGGGGACGAGCGCGACCTCATCATATTCAGCATCGGATACGGTCCCGACGAGCATGGAAAGTTCACGCTGAACTTCGGTCCACTGAATAAACGGAGCGGCCACCGGCGGCTCAACGTCGCCATTACACGCGCCAAGCAACGTGTGGAAGTCGTCACCTCCGTCCTCGCGGACAGCTTTCCCTCGGAAATCCCCTCCACCGGAGTTCGTCTCCTGAAGAGGTATCTCGACTTCGCCGCCCGCGGCATGCCTGCACTGGCCCTCGACCTCGAGGAGTCACTGGGGGATACCGACAGTCCGTTCGAAGAAGAGGTCATGCGCGTCATCACGAGCTGGGGCTACGACGCCGTCCCTCAGGTCGGTGTCGCCGGTTACCGCATCGACATCGGCGTGCGCGATCCCGCTCGTCCCGGCAGTTTCGCGCTCGGCGTCGAATGTGACGGCGCGATGTACCACTCGTCGAAGGCTGCCCGTGACCGCGATCGCCTGCGTCAAGAAGTGCTGGAAGGCCTGGGGTGGCGGATTCACCGGATCTGGAGCACCGCCTGGTACCGAGATCGCAACGGACAAGAAGCCCGCTTGCACGAGGCTATCGAAGCTGCGCTGCGCGGCGAACCCGTCCAGCGATCTGCCGAGCCCATCGTGCTGAACGAGAATCAACAGGTGACCGTCGAGGATCACACCGTCAACCTCGAGGAAGAACCGTCCTGGACCGAGCCCTATCGGGTAGCGGAAATCGAGCCTGTGTATACCCCACACGAGATGCACGTCCCCCAGGCTCGCCCCAAGCTACGCCGACTCATCGAACAGATCGTGCGGCAGGAGGGTCCGGTTCACGAGGACCGCGTGCTGCAGACCGTGCGACAAGGGTGGGGTGTCCGACGCGCCGGATCACGGATTCGAGAAGCCTTCGACATGGCCGTGCTCGAGTTACTTCGGCAAGGACTCGAGCGTGACGACGATGGCTTCCTGGACACGAAATTCTCGCAGTTGCGCACGGTTCGAGTACCGACAGAGGAACCCGATACGCAACGAGAAGCCAAGCACGTGCCACAGTCTGAAATACAGCTCGCCATCACCAGTATCGTGCGCGAGGCGAACACGGTCACCCACGACGAGGTCTCCCGGCACGTGGCGGCACTGTTCGGATGGCGGCGTCGCGGTCCCGACGTGCGGGCGAAGCTGGAAGAAGCCATTGCTGCCCTGGCGCGAAACGGCACTCTGATGGACGACGGTGAGCACCTTCGCCTCTCCATCAAGAATGAGAGCGGATGAACCCGCTGACGAGCAGATGTCCGGGGTGCACCGTCGCCGGGTGGACCAACGTGCGCCTGGCCAGCAAGTGCTCGATCTCGGACGTCCCGATACCGAAGGCCCGGCCTGAGCGGCAACGGGCCGTGACCGCTGGCCCGTTGCCATCCCGTCTGGCGGAGGCGGAGGGATTTGAACCCCCGGTCGGTTTCCCGACGGTCGCTTTCAAGGCGACTGCATTCGGCCGCTCTGCCACGCCTCCTCGCAGCCACAGGGTAGCGGGACCTCCCCCACACGGAGCGACCGGGAAAGGTGAACCGACTTGTCTCCCCCGACCAACAAGCGCATGCTGGATGCACGGATGGTTACGACCCATGTCGTACCGCATGAACTGCGGCGGGGCCGGCCTTCCCGGGAAGGGCAGGTGGTGCAGTGTCGAATGATTCCTCGCGGTTGGTCGCCGGCTGTATCCCTTCGCCTGGAGCGGGATGACCCGAGTCCGGTGAGGACGCGAGCAGTCGACCACGTGGGCTTCGCACGGTGCGCGCACTAGCGCACCATCGACGGTGTTCCAGCCTGCCTCGGCCTGGTGTCCGCACCGGCCAGCAGAGCTAGCCGCCGGCCCGCGGTGCGGCCAATCGCCGTCAACAACCTCTCATCCTGGGCGCGGCGCTCCGACGGACAGCACGGGCGGCCGCGCCCAGGCATGTCTGCCGCTGTTTTAGGCTGCTGACGCCGGCTCGGCGCATGGTGAGGAGTGCGACGTGGACTTCAACGAAGGTGCGAACCTCGACCCGGGTCAGATCCGCGACCTTCGCGGCGTCTCCGGAGGCATCGGCGGCCGTGTCGTGGCAGGTGGCGGCGGGCTCGGTGTCGTCGGCTTCATCATCTACTTCCTGCTCTCCCAACTCGGCGGCGTCGGCGGCCTCGGCGGCGGCGTTCCGCTGAACGGCGGCCTGTCCGGCTTGGGGGCCGGTCAGCAGGTCACAGCGAACGACCTGAGCTCCGAGTGCCGCACCGGCGCCGACGCCAACGCCAACCACGACTGCGCGATCGTGGCGATCGTCAACTCGATCCAGGACTACTGGAGCAACGCGTTCAGCCGTTCCGGCACCACGTACCGGGAAGCCACCACGACGTTCTTCAGCGACAGCGTCAACACCGGCTGCGGTGTGGCCGACGCCGGCATCGGGCCGTTCTACTGCCCCGCCGACGAGGGCGTCTACCTCAACCTGAACTTCTTCTCCGACGTGCTGCAACGACAGTTCGGCGCTCGAGGCGGGTTGTTCACCGAGGCGTACGTGCTCGCCCACGAGTACGGCCACCACGTGCAGAACCTGCTCGGTCGTTCGGACCGGGTGAACCACAACGACACCGGGCCGACCTCCGGCCTGGTCCGCCTCGAGCTACAGGCCGATTGCTACGCGGGCGTCTGGGCGCACAACGCGACCACGACGCCGACGGAGAGCGGCGAGCCGCTGATCAGCAACATCACCCAGGACGACATCGCAGCCGCACTGGACGCCGCGCAGCACATCGGCGACGACTACCTGCAGCGCGAGATCGGCGGCGGCCGCGTGGACGAGTCGCAGTTCAGCCACGGCACGTCGGCCCAGCGGGAGAAATGGCTGACCACCGGGCTGCAGACCGGCGACCCGGCCGCCTGCGACACGTTCAACACCAACGACCTCGGCTGACCACGAGGCTGCGCGCCGCGAACCACCGCCCGACCGCGAACTGCGCGGACAACGCGCCGGCCGGGCGCCGAAGCGCGCGACGGCCGTGGGCCGATCGGAAGAACCGGCCGATGAATGAGGCCGGCCGCGCGCCGGGGCAGGCCGGCCGACGTGGCGAATCAGGAAGAAGTCGGCGGGGCACCGCAGCGAACGAGCAGCCACGGCTGCGCTGAGCGGAACCCCGCAAACGCCGACGCGGGCGGCCCCACCAAGGACCACACACGACAACGCGGGCGGCCCCACCAAGGACCACACACAGCAACGCGGGCGGCCCCACCAAGGACCACACACAGCAACGCGGGCGGCCCCACCAAGGACCACACACGACAACGCGGGCGGCCCCACCAAGGACCACACACGACAACGCGGGCGGCCCCGCCAAGGGACCGCCCGCGTCCGCGAGCAAATGCCTGCTACGGCTTACTTGACCGCAGCGTGGTCGTGCGCGTTCTCGTTCGCCACCATCGGCAGGCTGCGCGCCGTGTTGGCCCGCTGCTTGGCGATCGCGGCCTTCGACTTCGCCGCGTTCGGCTTGACGCCGTTGACACTCTTGGTGCTCAACGCGTACTTGCCGATCACCCAGGCCATCGCGTCACTGTTGACGTTCAGCGCCTTGCGGTTGATGTTGCCCAGGTTGTCGCACTTGGCGTGGTAGCACGGGTCGTAGGCGACACCGGCCTCGCCACCCCAGTTCTCGGCCTGCTCCTCGGTCTTGATGCCCTCGGCACCGGTGAACAGACCACCGGACGGGATGCCGACCTCGATGAACGGACCGTAGTCGGACCGGCCGTCGAAGTCGGTGCCCTCGACCTGGATGCCGCGCTTGTTCTCGATGAAGTTGACGAACTTCTTCTCGATGTCCGCGGAACCGTACGGGCCCTCGGGAGCCCCCTCACCGTCCGAGTCGTCGCCGTCGTAGGCGAAGTAGGCGGCGTTCGGCGAGGCGATCATGTCGAAGTTCAGGTACAGCGCGATGTCGAACTGCTCGGCCTCGGACAGCTGCGACACGTAGTGCTCGGCACCGACCAGGCCCAGCTCCTCGGCGCTCCACCAGGCGAACCGCACCGCGTTGTTCACCTTCGGCGAGCCACCCAGTTCGAGCGCCGTGGTCAGCAGCGCGGCGGAGCCGGAGCCGTTGTCGTTGATGCCCGGGCCTGCGGCGACACCGTCCAGGTGCGCACCGGCCATCACCACGTTGTCGTGGCGACCGGTCTTGGTCTCCGCGATGACGTTGACGCTGGTGCGGTCCTCGGTGATGCCCTGCAGGTCCAGGGTCGCTTCCTGACCGGCGGCCTCGACCAGCTTCGCGCCGTCCTCCTGCGTGACACCGGCGGTCGGCACCGCGGCGATCTCCGGGTCGCCCAGCGTCCCGTTCAGCGCGCCCTCGGTGTTGTTGTAGATGATCGCGGCGGCCGCTCCGGCCTCACCAGCGGCGGCCTGCTTCTCACCGAATGTGCACACACCGCGCTGGATCAGCACGATCTTGCCCTCGGCCTCCGCCGGGAAGTCGCTGGCCTCGCAGCCCGGGGTGTCGTCGACCGGGATCGCGAACAGCTCGGCGGTCACCCCACCCTCTGCAGTGTTCGGGCTGTAGGACATGCGGATGGCGTCAATCTCCTCGCCACCCAGCGTGAGCGATTCCGCGGTCGTCTCGTCGTAGACGAACGGGAATTCCTGCCTCGTGACATTGAAGCCTGCGGCTTCCAGTTTCGAGGCAACGTATTCGGCGGACTTGGCGTGTCCTTCCGTTCCGGCGGCCCGGTGCCCCTCGTTCTGGTCGGCGTAACGCTGGAATGCGATCAGATGCTTTTGCACCTTGTCCGGATTGACTGCCTGGACCAGCTTCTTCGGTAGATTGTTGTCCGCTTGTGGCGCCGCGACCGCGCCTGGTGTGCTCAGCACCAGCGCCGCGCCCGCAGCTACCGCGGTTGCGGCGGCGAGCTTCCTTCTAACCGATGGCATACCGATCTCCCGGTTTCGTGGAAAGGGTCCACCGTGGCGCAGGCCGCCCCGCCGGCCGTTAGCGCCGCGATTCATGCGCCAAGACCCTATGCGAAATGCCCGATACGTCAAGGTTCCTTCGGCGGAATGTGGCCAGTGGCGAGAAAGGGCACGGATGCTTCCGCGCCTTGCGTATGCAGTGTCCACTCAGGACGGACGAAATTCGCTTTCTCCAGCAGAAACCGTTCCTCCACGACGCGCTTGTCGCGCACGACGTGCAACTGCGTGCCGTCCGGGCGGTAGCCGAGCTTGAGGCTGACGCCCCGGGACGCGGCGTTGTCGGTGAACGCCGAGGATCGCGCGGTCAGCGCGCCCAGGTGGTCGAACGCGAACATCAGCACGGCGGCCCGCATCTCGGTGCCGTAGCCCTGCCTTTGATAGGCCATGCCGAGCCAGGACCCACTGGCCACCTCTCGGGTCACCGGGAAGTTCTCCGCGGTCAGTCCCTGGACTCCGATCACCTTGCCGTCCAGCCGGACCAGGAACTGCAACCCGAAGTTGCCGTCCGCGATCGCGGCGCGCTGCTGCCAGTGATGCCGCACCGTGTTCGGCCCGAGGTCTTCCGGGCTGGCATCGGTCCACGGGTGCGCGAACGGCATCGTCCGGTCCGGGTGCACACCCTGCCGGGCGAGTGCGACCAGTTCGAGCAGACCTTCGTCGTCATCCGGGCGCAGCTCCAGCCGTGGCGTGCGGAGCACCAGGTGACGAAGGGGCCACGGGTCATACATGGCCCACATCGTCCGCCATTCCGCTGCACCACCGCCACCGGTTATACGGTGGGCACATGCGTGCGGTAACGATCAGCGAACCAGGTGGACCGGAAAAGCTGCAGTGGACCGAGGTGCCTGATCCGCAGCCAGGACCGGGTGAAGTTCTGATCGACATCGCCGCTTCCGCGGTCAACCGGGCGGACGTGTTGCAGCGCCGGGGCTTCTACCCGCCACCACCCGGGGCGCCGGAGTACCCGGGTTTGGAGTGTTCCGGGCGCATCGCCGAGCTCGGCGAGGGTGTCGAGGGCTGGTCGGTCGGGGACGAGGTGTGCGCGCTGCTCGCCGGCGGTGGCTACGCCGAGCGCGTGGCTGTTCCCGCCGCGCAGCTGTTGCCGGTGCCTGCGGGTGTCGACCTCGAGGAGGCCGCCGGGTTGCCCGAGGTCGCGTGCACGGTGTGGTCCAACGTGGTCATGGTCGGCCGGCTGCAAGCCGACGAGCTGCTCCTGGTGCACGGTGGCGCGGGCGGCATCGGCACGCATGCGATCCAGGTCGGCAAGGCGCTCGGCGCACGGGTCGCGGTCACCGCGGGCACCCAGGAGCGCGTGGACAAGTGCCGGGAGCTCGGCGCCGACATCGCCATCAACTACCGCGAGGAAGACTTCGTCGAGATCGTCAAGGCCGAAGGCGGCGCGGACGTCATCCTCGACGTGATGGGCGCGAAGTACCTCGACCGCAACATCGACGCGCTGGCGTTCGACGGGCGCCTGGTGATCATCGGCATGCAGGGCGGCACGAAGGGCGAGCTCAACATCGGCAAGTTGCTCAGCAAGCGCTGCTCGGTGGCCGCGACCAACCTGCGCGCCCGGCCGGTGGACAACAAGGCCACCATCATCGCCGCCGTGCGCGAGCACCTCTGGCCGTTGATCGAGCAGGGGGCCGTGCGGCCGATCATCGGCCGGAGGGTGCCCATGTCGAACGCGGCGGAAGCGCACCGCGCGCTGGAGGACAGCCAGGTGTTCGGCAAGGTCCTGCTCACCGTCGGCTGATTCACGCGGCGGCGATCATCACGGTCGCCGCCATCGCCGCGACCAATCCGACGCCCTGAGCGCGGCTGAGCCGCTCGCGCAGCACGGTCACGCTCAGGATCACGGGCACCACTGGGTACAGCGACGCCACCACGACCGCGACGGTGACCAGCTCGGACCGGGTGGCGTAGAGGAAGCAGACCAGCGCCAGCCCAGCGAGCGCCCCGGCCAGCAGTCCGCCGTAGGTGGCGCGCCGCGACCCGTCCTCGGCGACCTCGGTGTGCTTGTCCGGCACGATGACCCGGAGCACGAGCACGGTGGCGATCGAGGTGACGCGCCCGGCGACGACGGCCCACACGCCGGAGTCCGGTCCGGCCTGCGCCAACGCCAGGTACTGCAGCGCGATGCCGACACTCGCGACAAGGCCGTCGAGCACGGCGGTTCTTGCGGCATGCCCGTCGCCACCGTTGCCGCGCGAGATCACCCAGAGCGCGGGGACGGTCAGCGCGATGCCCAACCACGCGAGCAGCTCGGGACGTTCGCCGAGCACCGCCACCCCGACCAGGATCGGCAGCGCCACACCACCGACAGCGCTGGTCGGCACCACGATGGACACCGCTCCGCGACCCATGCCGCGGAACAGGAACGTCATGCCGATGGCGGTACCGACACCGGACAGACCGCCCCACGCGAGGTCGGCCCACGGCGGCATCGTCGGCGAGACGAACGGCGCGGCCAGACCGACGACCACGAAGGCACCGATCTGGCCCAGCATGGCGATGCGTGAGAACGACGCGCGCCGCGACGCAACCCCGCCGACGTAATCCGACAAGCCGTAGTTGACCGCGGAGCCCAGCGCCAGAAGTACACCCACGCCCTCACCCGATTCCGACCGCCACTAGCGACCGATCATGCCCCAGCGGTCAAGGCGCGGCGGCCAGGGAGTTCGTCGCGAGGCGGGATCCGAGCGCGGTCAAGGCACGACGGGCCAAGCGCAGCTCATAGCGGGGCTGGATCGGGCGCCGTCGAGGCGAGCGCGCCGGCGCACGCTGACCAAGTGCCCTCGAGGCGCAGCGGCGAGCATGCGGGAGCGGGAGTCGAACACGGTCAAGTGCGGCTCAGAAGCCCGGACCGTCCGCCGTCGAGGCGCAGCTCAGGCAAGCTCGTAGAGCGCCCGCACGAGCTGGTTGACCTCGAACCTGTTGGTGTAGTGCGCCAACCCGATGCGCACGGCGCCGCCGACCTCACCGACACCGAGCGCGGCGAACAGCCCGGTCGTTCCCTCGTCGGCGAACGCGCAGATTCCGCGGGACGCCAGGTGCTCGACCACCTCCGACGCCTTGCGATCGACCACGGTGAACGCCAGCGCGGGAATGCGGCGCATGGCATCGCCGATCAGCATCACGTGGCGCATCGCCCGCAGCTCGGACGTCAGCGTCGCCAGCAGGTCGGACGTGTGGTGGCGGGCCGCAGCGATCGACGCCAGCAACCGTTCCCGGCGCGACCCGGACGCCGTGTCGTCCAGCCCGGCGAGGAAGTCGATCGACGCCACCATGCCCGCCAGCAACGGATACGGATGCGCGCCCAGCTCGAGCCGAGCCGGGCCACGGGCCGCCTGGTCCAACGCCACCGAGTGGATGCGGTTCAGCAACCCAGGGTCCTTGAATACCAGCGCGCCCACCGCCGGTCCACCCCACGACAACGCGGAGACCACCATGACGTCGGCGCCGGAAGCATGGACGTCCAGCGGAACGAACGGCGTGGCATACGAGGCGTCGACGACCATCAGCGCGCCGACCCGCTGGGCGAACTCCGCCACCGTGGCGACATCCGGACGCGTGCCCACCGTGCCGGACGCCGCGGTCAACGCGACGAGCTTCGTCCGCGGCGTCACCAGCGTCTCGTACTGCCACGCGGGCAGTTCACACGTCTCGATGTCCACCTCGCCCCAACGGACCACGCCGCCGACCCGCCGGGCGGCCTCCACCCACGGAATCTGGTTCGTGGGCTCGTCCAGCCGGGACACGACGACTTCGTCGCCGAGCGTCCACACATCGCCCAGCGCCAAGGCCAACCGCCGCAACAGCACTGCCCCGCTGGGCCCCAACACCACGCCCTCAGGGTCGGCCCCGGTCAGATCGGCCACCGCACGCCGCGCGGCGTTGACGATGCTGTCCGCGCGCTGCGAAGCCGGGAAGACGCCACCGGGACTGGACACCGGAGCGCGCATGGCCGTGGCCACCGCGGAGGCCACCTGCTCCGGAACGAGCATGCCCGCGGAACCCTCGAGGTGCACCCAGCCGTCGCCGAGGGCAGGCATCAGGCCACGGATGCGGGCGATGTCGAATGGCATCCTCACCTCCGCGAATCGGCCAGGCTACCCATGAGAACACCGTACGGATGCAGCAGAGGGTTCGGCGTCCGGGGTGCCCTCTGCAACGGCGATTTCCCTGGTTACGACTACGCTCGAGAGTGGGACACCGCGGCCGGCGCGGCCGCGTTCACAGTCGACCACACGGATGGAGCACATGTCCGAGCCGAACACGCCAGAATCCGGCACGACAGGTAACGCCGAGCAGGACTCGTCACACCACGTGGTGGTTGTCGGCCCCGACGGCTCACCGGTCGGCGCCGCCAAGATCCCCGCCGAGTCCGCCGAGGAGGAGTCGGGCAACGTCGGCGACCTGGTCGAAGAACCCGCGAAGGTGATGCGGATCGGCACCATGATCAAGCAGCTGCTGGAGGAAGTGCGGGCCGCTCCGCTCGACGACGCCAGCCGCAACCGGTTGCGGGAGATCCACGAGACCTCGATCAAGGAGCTGGAAGAGGCGCTGGCGCCGGAGCTGCGCGAGGAGATGGAGCGGCTGATGGCGCCGTTCACCGAGGCCACCACGCCGTCCGACGCCGAACTGCGAGTGGCGCAGGCTCAGCTCGTCGGCTGGCTCGAGGGCCTGTTCCACGGCATTCAGACGGCGCTGTTCGCCCAGCAGATGGCCGCGCGGGTGCAGCTGGAGCAGATGCGCCGGGGCCTGCCGACCGGAGGACACGGCCACGGTCACGGCGCTGGGCACAGCGACAGCTCAGGCATCACCGGCACCGGCCAGTACCTCTGACCGGTGCCATACCGACCGGGCGGCTAGTGCAGCTTGGGTCCGTATCCGCCGTGGTTGTAGGCGAGCCGCGCGATCGAATGCATCGCGTCGTCGTCGTTGTGGTCGATCAACCGCAGCTGGGACGCCACCCGCGCTGCCGCCCGGTCGCAGAACGACCGCGCGATGAAGTTCTCCTGCCCGGAAGCCTCGACGCCCTGGTCCTCGAACAGGGCGCTCGTCCTGGCCAGCGTCGCCACCTGGGCGTAGATGTCCGTGGCGGCGTCGGCCAGCCGTTTCTGGTGCCGCTGCCGCGAGCGCACGTCCTTGCCGTAGCGGCGCAACAGTGACTCCACCGAGGCGCGCAATTTCTTGGCCTGATCGGACACCGCGTCCGCCTGTTCGGTCAATGCCGGGTGCACGGACTCCAGGGCGGCGGGGCGCAGCCGCCTGCTCAGCTGGCCGCGGACGAACTCGGCGATCGTGCCGATGGACTTGATCGGGTCGGACAGGTTGATGCCGCGGAGGTCGTCGAACTCCTCGGCAACCACCTTCAGCCCGTTGAGCGCGATGAACGCGCGCAGCACGTCGTTGGCGCCCTCGAAGATCGGGAAGATCCGGGTGTCCCGCAGCGACTTGGCGATCGGTGAGTCGGCCATGAACGCCTGCCCGCCCAGCAGCTGGAAGACCCGGTTGACCGCGTACCAGTTGAACTCGGTGGCGGCGACCTTCGACATCGCCGACTCCAGCGAGTAGTCCGCCACCCCGGCGTCCACCAGCCCGGTGGTCAGATACGCCAGCGATTCCAACCCGTACAGGTAGCTGACCATCCAGGCGATCTTGTCCTCGACCAGCTCGAAATCGGCCAGTGGGACGCCGAACTGCTCGCGCTCGCTCGTGTGCTCGATGGCCTGTCTGAGCAGCGCCTTCGTGCCGCCGACCACGCCGGTGCCCAGCGACATGCGGCCGTTGTTGAGCGTGGCCATGGCGATCCGGAAACCGTCGCCCGGCTCGCCGAGCACGTTCTCCTTCGGCACCCGCACGTCGTTGAACGTCAGCTTGCGCAGGTCGTTGCCGCGCAGACCGAGGGTGTCGAAGCGGTGCGGTGCCTCGAACCCGTCCATGCCCTTCTCCAGGATGAGCGCCACGTGCCCGTTGTCGCACCGGGCGAAGACGCACACGACGTCCTTGGCGCCGTTGCCGATCCACCGCTTCTCCCCGTTGAGCACGAACGAGCCGTCCGCCTGCTTCTCGGCGTAGGACTCCACGTGGTAGGCGTCCGACCCGGCGTTGGGTTCGGTCAATCCGAACCCGGCGAGCTTGCGTCCGGCCGCCAGATCGGGCAGGAAGCGGGCCTTCTGCTCGTCGGTGCCGAACATGTGGATGGGCTTCATCCCGATGGACTGGTGCACGCCCATCACCACCGACAGCGTGGCGTCGATCCCGCCGAACTCCTCCATCACCCGGCAGTAGCCGGTCTGGGACAGCCCCTGGCCGCCGTACTCCGGCGAGACGTACAGCCCGAGGAGGCCGCGCTCGCCGAGACCACGGATGATCTCGTCGCCGACCCAGCGCTCCTGCTCCACCCGCCACGGGTCGTAGTGCTCGCCGAGGAACTCCTGCGCGGTGCCGATCAGCTCGTGCACCTTCTTGGACTCGTCGCGGCTCAGCCGGGGATACGGGAACACCAGCTCATCGGGCAGTTCCCCGGCGAACATCGCCTTGGTGAACGACGACGCGTTCTCGTGAGTTGGCTTGGTGGGTTCGGTCATCAGCCCATTGAACCGCCGTCCACCCCGTTTCGCTGGCTGAAGCATCCGGGTGCGCTACGTCCCCGGTCGGGTCAGTCGCCGATCGTCACCCAGGTACGCTCGTCCACCGTGCAGGCGACAATCCCAGCTCAACCGGACCCACCGGTGGCGCCACGGCGCAGCTGGGCCCGGGCGATCGCGGACATCCGCGACGGCCTGCGTGACCGCGAGCTGTGGAGCCACCTGGCCTGGCAGGACATCAAGCAGCGGTACCGCCGCTCGGTGCTCGGGCCGCTGTGGATCACGCTGTCCATGGGCGTGACCGCCATCGGCCTCGGGTTGTTGTACTCGCAGCTGTTCGGCGCGGAGATCGGCACGTTCCTGCCGTATCTGACCGTCGGCTTCATCGTCTGGAACTTCGTCATCGGCTGCATGACCGAAGGCGCGGAGACGTTCATCCACAACGAGGGCCTGATCAAGCATCTGCCCGCACCGCTGTCGGTGTACGCGCTGCGCACCGTGTACCGGCTGACGATCATGTTCGCGCACAACTTGATCGTCTACGCGTTCATCGTGGTCATCTTCTTCGGCGACCTGTCGCAGCCGTACCAGATCATCGAGGCCCAGCCGGGCGACTTCGAGTGGTGGCATCCGGGACTGAGCTGGTCGGCGTTGCTGGCCATCCCCGCGTTCGTGATGCTGGTGGTCAACGGCGCTTGGGTGACCCTGTTGTTCGGCATCGTCTCCACCCGTTTCCGGGACATCCCGCAACTGATCGCCGCGCTGTCCAGCTTGCTGTTCTTCATGACGCCGATCGTGTGGTCGGCCGACATCCTGTACCAGAAGTTCGGCAACGTGGCGGGCTGGCGAGCCCTGGTCACCGACCTCAACCCGCTCTACCACTTCGTCGAGCTGCTGCGCGCGCCGATGATCGGCAACCAGCAGTCGTGGACGCACTGGGTGGTGGTCGGGCTGATCACCGTCGTCGGCTGGTCCCTGACGCTGCTGGCGCTGCGCAACTACCGATCCCGCGTCTCGTACTGGGTGTGAGCGACAGATGGTGAGCATCGAACTCAACCGGGCCTACGTCGACTTCCCGATCTTCGACGCGAAGTCCCGCTCGCTGAAGAAGCGGGTGCTCGGCAAGGTCGGCGGGCGGATCGGCACGGAAGCCAAGGTGCCGGTCATCGAGGCGCTGCAGGACATCACGCTGTCGCTGTCCGAAGGCGACCGGGTGGGACTGGTCGGACACAACGGCGCGGGCAAGTCGACCCTGTTGCGGCTGCTGGCCGGGATCTACGAGCCGACCAGGGGAACCTCGCGCATCGAGGGCAAGGTGGCTCCGGTGTTCGACCTCGGCGTCGGCATGGACCCGGAGATCTCCGGGTACGAGAACATCATCATCCGCGGGCTGTTCCTGGGCATGTCCCGGCGGCAGATGGAGAAGCGGGTGGACGACATCGCCGAGTTCACCGAGCTCGGCGACTATCTGCAGATGCCGTTGCGCACGTACTCGACGGGTATGCGGGTGCGGTTGGCGCTGGGCGTGGTGACGTCGATCGACCCGGAGATCCTGCTGCTGGACGAGGGCATCGGCGCTGTGGACGCGGCGTTTCTGAACAAGGCGCGCGACCGGCTGGTCGACCTGGTCCGGCGGTCCGGTCTGCTGGTGTTCGCCTCCCACCAGGACGACCTGCTGCTCGAGCTGTGCACCTCGGCGGTGTGGATGGACGAGGGTCACTTGAAGATGCAGGGCCCGCTGCGTGAGGTCATCACCGCCTACAAGGGCAAGGACCCGTTCGAGAACATTTCCGGCGAGACGGCCGAACGGCTCGGCGTGCGGTAGCACTCCGCGGGGTGAAACCAAACTCGGCGCATCACCGAAGGCAATAGTTGCCCGCTGAATTCACGGTGCGCAGGCCATCGGTGGTGATCAACACGAACGAGCGCGCGGACGACTCGCACGGCGTGGAACGCATCGTCGCCCTGTCCGACGGTGTCTTCGCCATCGCCCTCACACTGCTCGCGTTGCCGCTGGTGGATGCGGAGATCCAGCCCGACGACGTGGCGGGCAGCCTGCTCGAACTCGTCCCGCAGCTGGTGGCGTTCGCGCTGAGCTTCGTGGTCATCGGCCGCTACTGGCGCGTGCATCACCGCATGTTCGAGCGCATCGAGCGGGCCGACGGCACCGTGGTCGGGCTGAGCCTGTTGTTCCTGTTCTGGGTGGCGCTGCTGCCGTTCCCCACGGCGGTGCTGGGTGACCACGGCGACACCCCGGCTGGCGTGATCCTCTACGCCGCCACGATCATCCTGACCGGACTCAGCTCGACCGTGTTGTGGTGGTACGCGGCGGTGGGCAGGCCCCGGCTGCGCGACGGCGCCCGCCCGCTGATTCGCCAGGACCTCGACCCCGACATCATTCAGCGGAGCCTGGCCGGAGGCACCGCGGTCGTCATCGGGTTCATCCCGTCGATCCCGCTGGCGTTCGTCGATCCGGCCGCGGCGGAGTTGTCGTGGCTGCTGGTGATTCCGATGGGGCACCTGCTCGATCGGGCCGCCCAGCGGCGCGCGGCCCGCGCCGGCTGACGCTCGGGTGCCACCGGCCGGCACTCGGATCCCGCTCCGGCTGACGCTCGGACCCCACCCCGGGCCGACGCTCGGGTCCCGCCGGCCGAGGCGCGCGGGCCCCCGCCAACTCCCGCGGCGGCTTCCCGTGGCCACATGGCCGGCCGCGCTGCGCGAGAACGCGTCGGCTCGAGCCCGCGGACCTCGTGTCTCAGTCGTCGTCCCGGCCCCGCATGAGCGCCTCGAGCCCAGCGATGATCGTCTGCAGGCCGAACTCGAAATCCTCGTCCGTGGAGTCGGTGTCCTCGTCGTCGAAGACCCCTTCCTGCAAGGCCCGGTGCAGCGCCGGGTGGTCGTCGGCCGTGGTCAGCTCGCGCAGGAAGGCGCCGTAGTTGGCCAGCACCATGGCCCGGTCGGTGTTCGCTTCCGCCGCCCTGATGTCCGCGTTCAGCTGGACGTCGCTGCGCACGTGCGTGCTGACCAGCAGCACCGCTCCGACCTTCTCCCCCTCGGCGAGTGCCGTGCCCGCCAGGGCCTCGAGTCCGGCTTCGAACCATGCCACGTTGTTCGGCGTGATCGGCGGTCCACCGATCGGCACCCGCACCATCCACGGATAGCGCTGGAACACCTCGCGGTGCGCCCATGCCCACGTCCGCAGCCGCTCGCGCCAGTCGTCGCTGGTGAACCGCGGCGGATTCTCCAGCGGCAGGTCCGTCATGAGCATCAACAGCTCGTCCTTGGAGGACACATGCCGGTACAGCGCCATCGGTGACGATCCGAGCTCGGTGGCCACCCGGTTCATCGAGACCGCGTCCAGCCCCTCCTTGTTCGCCACTCGGACGGCGGCGTCCACGATCCGTTCGACGTTCAGCGCGGGACGCGGTCCCCGTCCGGATGACGCGCGTCTGCCCCAGGCGAGCTCGACGCTCGAGGGAAGTTCCGGCCGTTGCTCGTCCGCCATGTGTCTCCGACCCGTCGCAGTTGACTCCTCATCCTAAAACTGCGTATGGTTTACGCAATAGCGTATGGCATACGCAGTTAGGAGCATCCCGTGACGAGAAGACCGGCCGTAGTGGCCCACGGACTGAAGAAGTCGTACGGCGACGTGCGCGTGCTGCGCGGCGTCGACCTCGAAGTCGAACAAGGCAGCGTCTTCGCCCTGCTCGGCCCGAACGGTGCGGGCAAGACCACGACGGTGAAGATCCTGTCGACGCTGCTGCCACCCGACGCCGGAAGAGCGTGGGTGGCGGGCTTCGACATCCTGCGCGAACGCACCCGGGTCCGCCGCAGCATCAGCCTCACCGGGCAGTACGCCGCGGTCGACGAGGAACAGACCGGCGCGGAGAACCTGCAGATGATGGCCCGGTTGCGGGGCTATGCACGGCGCGCGGCGCGGGCCCGTGCCACGACCCTGCTGCAGCAGTTCGACCTGACCGAGGCGGCCGAGCGGCGGGTGCGCACCTACTCAGGAGGCATGCGGCGTCGCCTGGACCTGGCCGCCAGCCTGGTCACCGAACCGTCCGTGCTGTTTCTGGACGAGCCGACCACCGGCCTCGACCCACGCAGCCGCCTCGCCCTGTGGCGCGTGATCAAGGACCTGGTGGCGCGCGGCGTGACCGTCGTGCTGACCACCCAGTACCTCGAGGAAGCCGACGAGCTGGCCGACCGCATCGCGGTGATCGACCACGGCACGATCGTCGCCTCGGGCACCGCCGACGAGCTCAAACGCCAGGTGGCCGAAACCCGCCTGGACGTCACGTTCGTCGATCCGGCGAGCTATGCGGCGGCCGTCGGGAAACTCGCCGGCCTTGTGGTCTCCACCGAACCGGACGCGCTGCGGCTGGTCACCGCCACCGACGGCAGCGCCGCGCACATTCGCTCGCTGCTGGACGAAGTCGACCCGAGCGGCACGGCCATCGCCCATTTCCGCACGCGCACCGCCACGCTCGACGACGTCTTCCTCGCGCTCACCGGTCGGCCCGCTCAACCGCACGACACGAAGGAACCCGCCCATGTCTGAACTCACCGCACCAGCCCCGTCCCGGATCGCCGACTGGTCCACCATGGCGGCCAGGAGCATGCGCCTGACCAGCAGAAACTCCGAGGCGATCCTGACATCGCTGATGTTGCCGGTCATGTTGATGCTGCTGTTCGTCTACCTGTTCGGCGGCGCCATCAACACCGGCACGGCCTACGTGACCTACGTGGTGCCCGGCGTGCTGCTGCTCTGCGCGGGCTTCGGCGCGTCGATGACGGCGCAGACCGTCAGCCACGACATGTCGTCGGGGGCCATCGACCGGTTCCGCTCGATGGACGTCTCGGGTGCCGCCGTGCTGGCCGGCCACGTGGTCGCCAGCGTGGCCCGCAACATCGTCTCCACGGCGCTGGTCCTGGCGGTGGCTTTCGTCATCGGTTTCCGACCGCACGCCGACGCCCAGGACTGGGTACTGGCGGCCGGCGTGCTGCTCATGTTCATCCTCGCCATGTCCGCGGTGGCGGCGATGGTCGGTCTGCTGACCCGTACCCCGGAAGGCGCCGGCGGGTTCAGCTTCTTCATGACCTTCCTGCCCTACCCGAGCAGCGCGTTCGTGCCGGTCGACACCATGCCCGGGTGGGTGCAGGGCTTCGCCGAGAATCAGCCCGTCACGCCGATCATCGAGACGCTGCGAGCACTGCTGCTCGGCACGCCTGCCGGGTCGAACCCGCTGTTGGCGGCCGCCTGGTGCGGCGGGATCTTCGTGGTCTCGGTGCTACTTGCCCGGGTGCTGTTCCGGCGTCGCGTGAGCTGACCTCACGCGCTCTGGGGGACCTCCTGCTCGGCGAAGGCCACAAGCTGTTCGACGTAAAGATCCAGCACGGCGAGGGTCGCGCTGGTGTCCCGGTCGACGATCCACGCAAGCGTCACGCCGTCGACGGCGCTCTGCACCTTGCGGGCCAGGACGTCGAGCGGGACGGTCCAGCGGACACCGGCCGCCTGGGCCACGGCGGCCAAGAAAGCTCGCGCGTACTCCAGATGCAGCTCGTACTGTCGACGCGCAACGCCCGCCAACGCCGGATTTCGCAACGCGTACTGGGTCAGTTCGTAGGTCAGCTGATGCTCCGCGGGGAACTGCTCGACGCGGGCCCAGTACTCGCGCAGCGCGGCGCGCACCATCTCCTCGAACCCGAGCTGCGGATCCACCGAGTCCAACACCGCCCGCAGATGCCGCTCGTGCAGCGTCTCGATGACCCGCAGCAGCATGTCTTCCTTGGACTTGAAGCAGTAGTGGAACAGGCCGAGGTGGACGCCCGCTTCGGTGACGATGGCCCGGGTGGTCGCCTTGGCGATGCCGTCCCGGGCCATCACGGTGATGGCCGCGTCGACGAGCTCTCGACGCCGCACGTCGACCGGCACCCTGGACATGCGCACTACGCTACGCAGCCGCTCGACCGAGTCAAGCGTCCAAGACGCCGTCAGGCCAGCTGCCGTTGGAAGGCCAACTCGGCGTGCTGGGCCGACGGGTCGACGGTGTAGACGCGCAGGCCGACCGAGCTGCTGGTGATGTCCAGCAGCATGAAGCCGAGGGTGTCGAACCGCTGGAAGTACGCCTCGTTGGTGCCACCGCCGTGGCTCGAGGTCTTGCCCGCCGCGCCGCTGACGACCTGGATCGTGCCCTTGGTGGCGGGCGTCGGCTTGAGCACCTGCAGCGTGTGGTCGTGGCCGGCCAGCATGAACTGCGCGCGGCCGAGCACGACGTCGTCGAAGAACTTCTTCACATAGGCGCCGTTGGCGTGCGGCAGCAGCGCGGGCACACCGTCGTAGGCGCCGGCGTTGCCGTGCGAACCGTTGCTCAGATACGGGTAGTGGTTGCAGACGAACTTCCACTTGGCCCGCGAGTTGGCCAGGCCGTTCTCCAGCCACTCTCGCTGTTTACGCATGTAGGGGCCGTAGGGCGCCCAGTAGAGCAGTTTCGGCAGGTACGCGGTGAGCGGGTTGAGGTCGAGCACGAAGAACTCCGCGACCGGATCGTCCTCGGGCAGCGCCACTGAGTAGTACCGCGACGGCATCCACCAGCGCGGCGAGCGTTCGTGATAGCCGACCTCGTTGTTGCCGCGCAACAGCCAGCTGCCGTCGCCGGGGATCAGCAGGCTGTTGTCGTGGTTGCCCAGCGCCATCAGCCACGGCACGTCCAGCCCGGCGTTGGGTCGCTCGAACTTCTCGGCGAATTCGTCGTCGTCCGGGGTCTCCGGGCCGTTTTCGTAGATGTTGTCGCCCAGGCCCAGCGCCAGGGAGAGCCGTTCCTCGGCGAGCACTCGACGAGCCGCTTCGGTGACCGCGTACTGCGAAGCCGATCCGGTTCCGGCGTCCCCGGTGACCAGCACGGTCAGTTCCGATGTGGTCGGGAACGGGAATTTGGTGACCGTGTCGGCGCGCGCCACGCCGGGCACCAGCAGGGCCCCCGCGGCGGCGGCACCGACGAGCGCGCTGCGCCTGCTGAACTCAGTCATCACAGACCTCCGGTGGACGATGGCGGAATCTTGCTATGCGCAGCGGCCCGGGTCCAGTACCCGCCGCGTTGACTTGGTCAGTTGTCCGAGTCAAGATGGACCTCCCGTCACCAGGGAGGTCTCATGTCGCTCACGGCATCCCACGCCACCGAGGTACTGGAATCGTTCAACCCGGCCACGGGCGAGGTCGTCGGCACATATCCGGTGCACGACGAGCAGGCGGTGCAGGATGCCGTTGCGCGGGCGCGTGAGGCGGCGCGCTGGTGGTCCGGGCTCGGCTACGACGAGCGGAAGAACAGACTGCTGGCGTGGAAGCGCGTCATCGTGCGACGCATCGACGAGCTGGCCCGGCTGATGCACTCCGAGACGGGCAAGCCTGCCGATGACGCGCGCCTGGAGACCATCGGCGCGATCGAGCACATCGACTGGGCGGCCAAGAACGCGCGCAAGGTGCTGGGTCCGCGCAAGGTGCGGCCCGGGGCGTTGGCGATGAACCTCGCCGCCAGCGTGCTGTACCAGCCGCTGGGCGTGGTGGGCGTGATCGGCCCGTGGAACTACCCGATCCTCACCCCGGTCGGCTCGATCGCGTACGCCCTGGCTGCCGGGAACACCGTGGTGTTCAAGCCGAGCGAGCACTCGCCGGGTGTGGGCACGTGGATCGCCGACACGTTCGCCGAGGCGGTGCCGGAGCAGCCTGTGCTGCAAGTGATCACCGGGTTCGGGCCGACCGGTGCGGCGCTGTGCCGCAGCGGCGTGGACAAGCTGGCGTTCACCGGGTCGACGGCGACCGGCAAGAAGGTCATGGCCGCGTGTGCGGAGACGCTGACCCCGGTGATCGTCGAAGCAGGCGGCAAGGACGCGGTCATCGTGGCCGACGACGCCGACATCGAGGCGGCCGCGGAGGCTGTGGCGTTCGGCGCCATGGGCAACGCCGGGCAGACGTGTGTAGGCATCGAGCGTGCCTACGTCACCGAGCGGGTCTTCGACGCGTTCGTGGACCGGGTCGCCAAGATCGCCGCGGAGATCAAGGTGGGCGCGCAGGAGGACGCGCAGCTCGGCCCGATCACCATGCCGAGCCAGGTGGAGGTCATCCGCAAGCACATCACCGATGCGGTCGAACGCGGCGGCAAGGCCGTGGTCGGCGGGCCGGAGTCGGTGCGGCCGCCGTTCGTGCACCCGGTGGTGCTGACCGACGTGCCGGAGGACTCCGAGTCGATGACCGAGGAGACGTTCGGTCCGACCATCACCATCAACCGGGTCCGTGATCTCGACGAGGCGGTGGAGAAGGCCAACGCCACCCGCTACGGCCTGGGCTCGGCGGTCTACACCGGGTCGAAGGAGAAGGCCATGGACATCGCCGCGCGGCTGCGCAGCGGCATGACCTCGATCAACTCGGTGCAGACGTTCGCGATGGTCGGCGCGCTGCCGTTCGGCGGGCGCGGCGACTCCGGCTTCGGGCGGATTCACGGTCCCGACGGCCTGCGGGAGTTCGCCGCGGCCAAGTCGATCGCGCGGCAGAAGTACCGCATGCCGCTGCCGCTGCTGTCGTTCTCGCGCAGGCCGCGGCACATGAAGCTGGTCATGCGCCTCGTGCGGCTGCTGCACGGCCGGTGAGTCAGCGGCCCTGCGCCCGTTCCCACATCTGCAGGTAGGCCTCGGCGCCGTTGACCATGTCGGCGACGAACTCCTCGGCGTCCGCGCCTGCCTCCAGCCGCACGGCCTCCAGCCAGTCCGGCGTGAGGCCTTCGTGGGCGAGACCGTCGGCGTTGAAGTCCCACGTCTTGTCGCCCCAGACCTGCTTGTCCAGCTTGGCCTTGCCGTCGTAGGAGGTGAACGGGTACTCGATCTGCGGGCTTTCCCCCGCCTTGGGCAGGCTCAGGTGCAGGCCGTTCTGGTCGAGCCCGAAGCCGAAGCCGAACTGGTAGCGCTCGTCGGCGGCGGCCTTGACCTTGCGCCAGATGTCGACGGTGTGGCCGTGCGGCTCGACGATCGGCGTGATCATGCCGCCGAGCTTGGTCACGCGCTCGTAGTAGCCCTGGTCCGTCCAGTCGTGCGCGGAGATGACCGCGCTGTAGTTGTTCTCCTCGAGCACCTTCAGCGTCTCGTCGGCGGCCTTGACGCTCTGGTGGTCCAGCTCGACGATCATGCCGCGCTCCATCATCCCCTCCAGGGCGTGTTTGCCCAGGTCGGTCAGGCCGAGTTTGTTGCAGTGCGGCGCTTTCGGGTAGATCGGCAGCGTGACCGGGTCGACCACGCCGGCGAGTTTGCTCCACAGCAGTGCGAGCACGCCGGCGTCGGCGGGCGGGATGGTGTTGTCGTGGTGCGGGCCTGTGCAGGTCTCGGCTTGCCAGAACTGGCCGGTGGTCACGAAGTTGCCGAGGTTCACCACCAGGCCGTTGGTGCCGGAGTCGAACCGGACACCGCACAGCGCGTTGTCGTACTTGTGGCAGAGGAACATGCTGCGCACGCCGAGGTCGTATACCTCGTCCAGCCCGCGGTCGATGTCTTCCTCGGTGCACTGGGGCTTGCCGAGGTAGCGCGAGCAACCGAACGGCTCGGAGGTCTCGATACCCAGGACGACGGCCATCTTGCCCTGCGCGATGACCTCGCGGGCGTGCTGCGGGCTGTCGACGATGCGGTACCAGCCCTTGCCGGGGCCGCCTGACTTCTCGTCGACGTAGGCCTCGAAGGCGCGGGCTTCCTCGGCTTGGGCGCGGATGGCATCCATCTCGTCGCACGAGGCGCGGCGCGGCGTGTAGATCAGGCAGAGGCCGCGGTTGGTGACCAGGTGGTCGACGTAAAGCCGAACGCCGGCACGCCAGGCGCGTTCGATGCCCTTGTAGTAGGTGGCGTTGTGGGTGGCCGAGTCGGGCCGCGGCCAGTCCTGGAACGTCGGCCAGCCGGTCGTGCTGTGCGGGGTCAGCAGCGCTTGGCCGCTGGCCAGCTGCTCGAACCACGCCGGGATGCCCGCGGGCGAGTGCTCCGGGCAGTCGACCATCGCCTTGGTGATGCCCTCGACGTCGAACGTCTTACCGCAGAACGGTCCTTGCCCGAAGCCCTTGTACGACCAGTGGTGGTTGTGCGACTGGAACAGCCCGCGTACCGGCTTGCCCGCCTCGTTGTCGTCGAACGCGAAGCCTTCGACGTTGACCTCGGCCTCGGGCTGATCGCTCGCGGTCGCCGTCGGCTGGGTCGCCGGGCTGAGGTTCAGGGCACCGACGACCGCAGCGGTGAAGGTGAGCGCGGCGGCGATACGAATGCGGGCGGTCAGGCGTACGGACACGGGGCACCTCGCAGCTCCGGCAGCCGAACAGGGAAACGTGAGATTAGTTCACGATTTCTCCGGCCGCCAGGGCTGCGGAAGAAGAACCCACCTTTCGTCGTATTGCCGGAGTCAGGCCACCGCGGAGAAGTGCGCGGCATCGCCGATGCGCGGCGTACTGCGGACGCCGTCGACACTCACCGGGACGTCGCCGGCGATCGTGACCCGGTGCAGGCGGCGCGGCTCGTCGTAGTCCGCGACGCCGTAGTGCTGCGTCGAGCGGTTGTCCCAGACCGCGACGTCTCCCGGTTGCCAGGTCCAGCGCACGGTGTTTTCGAGCTGAGCCACGCGGGCCTGCAGCAGCTCGAAGATCGCCGAGGACTCGGCGGTGGTCAGGCCGACCAGGCGCTTGACGAAGCAGCCCAGCAGAAGGGCGCGCTCGCCCGTTTCGGGATGCACGCGGACCACGGGGTGTTCGGTTTCGTAGACGTCCTGGCGGAATTCCTCGGTGTAGGCCTGCTCCTTGACGTCGATGCCACCGATGCGGATCTGGTCGACGTGCGAGACGTAGTCGTAGCGGTTGGTGTGCACCGCCCAGAGCTTGTCGGCGAGCGCTTTCAGCGACGGCGGCAGGTTGTTGTAGGCGGTGACGGTGTTGGCCCACGTGGTGTTGCCGCCGTAGCTGGGCAGCGTGACCGGGCGCAGGACGCTGATCGCCGGGATGCGGTCGACGAACGTGACATCGGTATGCCAGGCGTTCGCTTTCCCGTGCTCGGCGTCGATCGCCAGCACGTGGCCTTGCCCCGCGCTGCGGACCGTCGGATGCGGTCGAGTCAGCGGCCCGAGCAGGCGGGCGAAGGCCTGCTGGCCGGCGTCGTCGAGGTGGTGCTGGTCGCGGAAGAAGATGACCTTGCGCTCGAGCAGCGTCTGGCGGATGAACGCGACGGTGTCCGGATCGAGGTCGCCGCCAAGACGCACGCCCTCGATCCGGGCACCGATGTTCGCGCCCAGCTTGTGCGCGGTGATTGCGGTCGCTGCTGTGGGCGCGGCCATCGAGACTCCTCCCAGCGGTCGGCACGTGCGCCCAACGCTAGACATCTCACCGCGCTATGGAAGTGATATCCATATTGTGGAATGCACTGGCGTCAGCCCAGGTGTCGTTTCGCCGCGTCGAAGATCTCGTTGAACGTGCGGGCGAAGGTCCCCTTGGTCAACTGGGCCACGAACTTCCCGCGGCGCTGGGTGGCAGGTCGAACGCGCACTCCCACCGCGCCCGCGATCCGTCCTCCGTCGGCGTCACCGTGATCAGGCCGCCCAGGTGCTGCATCGGCGGGAACGAACGGACGATCTGATACCCGTAGCGGTACGGCCGCTCGCACTCGACGATGTCCTCACGGAACCACGCGCCGAGCGCCAGGACCTCGCGCCGCGCACCCTTGCCCCACACATAGTCCTCGCCGGGTCCGCCGCACACGCAACACAGCTTTCGCGTACATGAGGTTGTTGCCGTCGGTGACCCAGTCGAAAACTGCCTCCGGCGAGGCCTTGAAGTCCCGCTCGACAGACAGCGCAACCATGGGATCTGCAGCGCTCATCGAATCCCCCTCTCGAATCGAAACCCCAGGCCGGGAGCGTACGCGCCCAGCATGAAGGTCGCACCCCAACAGCCGGTACGCTCACAACACGCGCGGCCGGCACCGGTACGCTGAGCGGCGAGGGTCGTTAGCTCAATTGGTAGAGCTGCGGACTTTTAATCCGTAGGTTCCGGGTTCGAGCCCCGGGCGACCCACCAAAACCCCAGGTCAGGGGCTTGCGGAGCTGCGCCGCCTCGGTCAGCTTCACCTTTTACTGAACACATTCGCAAGCCGCTGATCCGACGCCACTTGTCAGCCAGGTCTTCCCGGCTCGCCTCGGCTACGGTCGAACACGGCGCCCTCCGACCGCCTCGTTTACGCTGAGCCGACTGGGAGCGCGCAGACGAAGGGTGGCCCGATGCAACCGCAACCCGGCTGGTACCCGGACCCGACGGGCAGGAACCAGCTCCGCTACTGGGACGGCGGGCAGTGGACGACGAGCATCGCCAACAACGGCGTAGTGGGCGACGAAACTCAGCCAAACCAAAGCCATCCGATGGCCGGCAACATGCCCGCGCAGCAGCAAGCACCGGCACAGGCCGGCTATACCTACCAGGCTCAGCAGCAAGCACCCACGCAACCCGGTAACCCATACGCCCAGCAACAACCGTCGCAGCAGGGGCCGGGCGGCCAACACACACCGCACCCCTCGGCGGGCGGCCAACACACACCGCATCCCTCGGCGAGTAGTCAGCACGCCCAACAACCTGCGCCCGGCGGTCAATACACGCCTCAGCCGCAGCCCACCTCGGGCGGCCAATACCCGCAGCAGCAACCACCCGGCCAGCACGCCCCACACCAACCAGCGCCGGGCCCGTACACACCCCAACCACAGCAGCCGTCGACCGGCAACCAACACACAACCCAGCCGCCGCAGCCGTCGACGGGGAACCAAACCGCACCACAGCAGCCAGAAGCGCCGGGCAACGCCTACGCCCCGCAACAGCAGCAGGGCAGCGCCTTCGCGCGGCAGTCTGACGCAGCGCCCCCACGGCAGGCCACCGTCGGTCCGCACGAGAATGCCCCGCACGGGCCGATCGTCCAGCTCTCGCAGCCCATCCAGAACATCGCGCAGCAGCCGATCGACCAAAACGCTCTGCACGGAATCTTGGCCGAGGCAGGCGTTCAGCCCCGTTCGGGAGACGGCACGCGCACCGGCGAACCGGTCCTCGTGGTGGAGCAAACGTCCATGGACGCCACCTCCGGCTACCGGTACGACATCTACTCCTCCAGCGGCCAGCTGCTCGGCATCTGCGTCGAGGACGTCACCCCGATCTCGACCGACGCCTCATGGGGCGCGATGGTGCAGCACAACGCTGCCGATCGCATGGAAATCTGCGATCCACAGGGCAATGTCGTGGAGCAGTTCACTCACCGCAAAGAGAAGGGCAAGAGCGCCGTCAGTCTGATCGAACTGACCGGGACCGTCTTCGGCGAGGTCAAGCAGGAGAACGTCCTCGGCAAACTCCGCCTGTCGCTCACCGGGAGAACCGGCCCCGCTCCCGACCTCCACCCACTGGGCCAACTGCAGGCAACAGACATGAAGGCGTCCCGGTTCGCCATCAACGACGCCGCCGGCACCCAGATCGGCCGGATGATCAAGATCGGCAGATACGCCAAGTGGCGCCCGCTCATTCGCGATGCCAAAGCGCACGGCCTTTACGTCGTCGAGCTGACAGCACAGCAGCCCTACGTGCTGGCCAGCATGATCTCCGTCCTTCCGGTCGTCGTGGACCTCGTCCTCAACCCGAATCCAGCCGGCTACCGGTCGTTGGGGCGCTAGGTCTCTGTCTCACCAACCCGCTGCGCTGCCCAGCCAGCTCTCCAGCCCGCACCCGCACCAACTGCTGGACGATCAACGCCGCGCGCGACGGCTGACTGTCCGCACGCTGCGTCAAACACAGCCGCACCGGCTCCGCCGCCCGTAACGGAATCCAGCGCAAATCGGGAATGTCGGCCGACGTGTCGAAATGCGCGAGGACACCGACTCCCGCGCCATGCCCGACCATGACCTTCACCGTGCGCGCCGACATCGCCTGCACCACCACGTTCGGGCTCGCCACGTTGCGATGCAGCATCTCCCACAGCACCGTGCCCGCGCGCATCGTCACGACGGGTCGACCCTCCAGGTCGTCCCACGACACCGAATCCTTCTCCGCCAGCGGGTGGTCGACCCGCGCGCACACCCCGAGTGGGCTCGACACCAGCGGGATCCGCCGCAACCCCGTCGCCGGCGGAGTCGACGGCACCGTGATCACCCCGAAGTCCAGCTCCCCGTCCCGCACCGCAGCCTCGACGTCGGCGGACGCGCCTTCATGCACGGTGAACCGCAACCCGGGATGCTTCGTGCGCAGCTGTCCGACGACCGGCGCGACGATCGTCTCCGCGGTCACCGAAACGCTGCCGACCCGAACCCGCCCGTGATAGGCGCCGCTGGCATCCATTGCCGAGTCGCGGACCGCGTCCTCCGCTTCCACCAGGCGTCGCAGTGGGCCGAGCAACGCCTCCCCTGCGGGCGTCAACCGCACTCCGTGCTTGCTGCGGGTCAGCAACAAACAGTCGAGCTCCTCCTCCAGCAACGTGATCTGCTGACCGATGGTGGGCTGACTGACCCCGCAGCGCGCTGCCGCCGCCCGCAGCGACCCGGCCTCGGCGGTGGCCAGAAAGTACCGCGCTCTTTCCACCCGCATGCGCCAACGATATAGGCGAAACCTTTCACCGGTGAGCGGCAACAAGACATTCCCGCAGACCAGCCCTGCCGTGCATGGCCAGCAACACAAATCGGCCTGAGGTGAAAGGGGAATGCGTAGTGTCCGACGGTCCGTTGCGTGGTGTTCGCGTGCTCGACGTGTCCACCATCCTGGCCGGCCCGCTGGCCTCGTCGCTGCTGGCGGAGTTCGGCGCGGAGGTGATCAAGATCGAGCACCCGGACGGCGGCGACCCGGCGCGGCACTATCCGCCCCTGCACGACGGGGAATCCGCCAGCTGGGACATGATCGGCCGCGGCAAGCGCAGCGTCACCATCGACCTGCACCACCCGCGAGCTCACCGCATCGTCGGCAGCCTCGCGGCGCACGCCGACATCGTGGTCACGAACTTTCGGCCGGCGACCCTGCGCCGGTTCCGTATCGACTTCGACGACCTGACGGCATACCGGGCTGACCTGGTGATGGTGCACGTCAGCGCCTTCGGCCGCACCGGCCCCTACGCCGACCGCCCCGGTTTCGCCCGCGTGGCCGAAGCGTTCGCCGGGCTGACGTATCGCACCGGCGACCCGGACCGGCCGCCCGTGTTCGCCGGCTACCCCGTCGCCGACGGTGTCACCGGCATCTACGCCGCTTTCGCTGCAGTACTCGCGCTCCGCCAGCGGGACCGCACCGGCGAAGCCCAACTGGTCGACATCGCGCTGTACGAGCCGCTGCTGCGGATGATGGAGGACTTCATCGTCGAGTACGGCAAGACCGGCCACCCGGTGGAACGGCAAGGCAACCGGAATCCGCACATCAGCCCGAACAACCTGTACCGCACGCGCGACGGCCGGTGGCTCGCCCTGCCCGCCTCCACCGACACGATGTGGCGCCGGCTGCTGACCGTCATGGACGCACCCGACCTGGCCGAGTACGACACGATGACCGCGCGGCTGGAACACCGGGAGGAGATCGAGGCCAGGGTTGCCGAGTTCGTGGCCGCCCACGACCTGCAGCCGCTGCTGAAACTCCTGCTCGACGCGGGGGTGGCGGCCGGCCCGGTGAACTCGGCGGCCGACATCTGCCAGGACCCGCACATCCGTAGCCGAGGCTCGGTGGTCGAGGCCCCCAGGTCCGGCGGCGACAGCGTCCTCGTGCAGGCGCCCGCGGGTCGCTTCTCCGGATTCGACACCACCGTCGGCCACCCCGCGCCTGCACTCGGCCAGGACACCACCGACGTGCTGCGTGACCTGGCCGGACTCAGCACCGAGGAGATCGACGAACTCCGCCGGCAACGGGCGGTCTGAACGAAAGGGACGGACATCATGACCGTGGCAGTCGTGTCCATCGTCCTCCTGGTGGCGCTCTTCGCGGCCACCGTGATCCGCGGGTTCGACCTCGGTCTCGCCGCACTGTCCGCGGCGTTCTTCCTCGGCCTGGCCGCCGGGGTGCCCGTCGAGGAGATCACCGGCTTCTTCCCGGCCGACTTCTTCGTGCTCATCGTCGGGGTCACCGCGCTGTTCGCCGCGGCCCAGCTCACCGGGACGCTCGACTGGATCCTCGACCTGCTGCTGCGGTTGGTGGGCGGCCGGATAGCGCTCGTGGCGCTCGTGCCGTTCGTGATCGGCGCCGTGCTCACCGCGATCGGCACGCTTCCCGCGGCCGCGACCGCCATCGTCGCCCCGATCGCGCTCGGCCTCGCCGCGCGCTACCGGATCATGCCGTTGGTCGCGGCGATCCTCGGCATCACCGGCATCATCGCCGGCCTGCTCTCGCCGTTGGCCGTCTACGGCATCACCGCCCGCGAACTGAGCCAGAAGCTGGGGATCGATCTGCCCGGCACGGCCGCCCCGCTGTTCCTCCTCGGCGGAATCGTCGCCGGGCTCGCGGTGTCCGGCGTGTGTCTGCTGATCGGCCTGCGGACCGGTGCGGTGCCCCGCGGCCGGATCACCGACGACGATGACGTTCCGCTCGGCGGCCCCAACCCGACCGAAAGACGAAGCGGAGTCACCACAACGGCACCCGCGACCACCACAGCGCGCGCGCTCACCGTCGGCAGCCTGGTGGCCGTCGTCGTGCTGTCGGTCGGCTTCGACCTCAATGTGGGCTACCTCGGCCTGACCGCTGCGCTGTTCTTGCAGGTCACGCTGCGGATCACGCCCGGGGAGATCATCGGCAAGGTCCCCTGGAACGTCGTGGTGCTGATCGGCGGGCTCCTCACCTACGTCGGGCTGATGCAGCACCTCGGGGCGTTCGAGCGCATCAGCGAACTGCTTCGGGTGCAGGGCTCGGCATCGCTCAGCCTGCTGGTGCTCTGCTACATCGCCGGGGTGACGTCGTTCGCCGCGAGCTCGATCGCGGTCTTCGTGACCACCATGCCGCTGCTTCCCGCCGTGGTGGACGCCGGTGTGTCACCGGTCGGTGGCGTGCTCGCGCTGGCCCTGGCTTCGATCCTGGTCGACATCAACCCGCTCGGTATCACCGGTGGACTCATCCTCGGCGCCGCCGAGGAGTCGGCCCGGCCCCGGCTGTTCCGGCACCTGCTCACCTACGGGCTCATCTCGGTGGTGATCGCGCCGTTCGTGGCGTGGCTGGCCTTCGGCTGGTGGTGACGACCGCAACTTCGCGGAAACACTCTTGCCACTTTCGGGTGGTCTGTGCCACAGTGCCATGGCACTGAGTGTCATCTGCGTGTCATCTAGTGCCACAGCTCCGGGAGGCGATGGTGGAACATCAGCAGCACGCACCCACAGACCCCAGCACCGAGGACGTCGAGCACGCCGCAGCCAGCCGTAAAGCCGCGCTTCGCCTCTTGCCGATCCTGTGCTTGGTCTACTTCATGGCGTTCGTCGACCGTACGAACGTCGGCCTGGCCAAGACCTCGCTGGAAGCCGATGTCGGGATCAGCGCCGCGGCGTTCGGCGCCGGTGCGGGCATCTTCTTCCTCAGCTACGCATTCCTCGAGGTCCCCAGCAACCTGATCATGCACCGGGTCGGCCCGCGCCGATGGATCACCCGCATCGCGCTCACCTGGGGTGCGTTGTGCGCCTGCATGATGTTCGTGCAGGACGAGCTGTCCTTCTACGTCGTGCGCTTCCTGCTCGGTGCCGCCGAAGCCGGCCTCTACCCCGCGCTGATGTACGTCGTCACCGTCTGGTTCGCGCAGAAGCAGCGGGTCACCATCGTCGGCATCATCTACTTCGCCGTCTGCGCCGGGCTCACCCTCGGCGGCCCGCTGGGTGGCGCGCTCATGGAGCTCGACGGCCTCGGCGGGATGTACGGCTGGCAGTGGATGTTCCTGGTGGAAGGCGCCATCACCATCGTCGTCGCCTACTTCGTATGGCGCCTGGTGCCCGACAAGCCGGACGACGCACCGTGGCTGACCGAGCGGGAGGCCCAGCTGCTCAACGAGCGGGCCGTCGTGCGCACCGCACCCGCGCACAACAAACTCCGGGGCAACTGGAAGATCGCCTTCGCCCGCCCGTTCATCATCGCGCTGTCGCTGATCTACTTCGCCAACCAGATCAACAGCGTGGTGATCCAGTACAACTTCCCGTCCATCGTGGAAAGCGTTCACGTGGAGGGCTCGTTCCTCATCGGGCTGGTCAGCGGCAGCGTCGGCATCGGGTCGTTCATCGGGGTGCTGGTCATCCCGTGGATCCAGCGCCGCATGCAGAACGAGCTGCGCCTGCTGCTGTACGTCACCGGTGCGACCGTGGTGGTCGCGGTGGCTTACACGCTCTCCGAAGGCGCGGTCGCCCGCATCCTGCTGATCGACTTCGCCATGCTGCTGCTGATCGGCATCCTGCCGCTGTACTGGTCGATCGCCATGCAGCGGATGTCCGGCCTGATGGCCGCCGCGGGTCTCGCCCTGATCAACACCGTCGGCCTGCTCGGCGGGTTCGTCGGCCCCTACCTCTACGGCTTCGCCGAGGAACAGGGCAGCGAAGCGGGTGGGCACGCCGTGCTCATCGGCAGCGCGCTGCTCGGCATGCTCCTGGTGCCGTTCCTCCAGCGCACCGTCCGCACCGAAGACGCCAAAGCCGCGCGCGCAGCACAAGCCACGTCTGCCCCGGCCGCGGCCGAGTGAGGAGTCGTCATGCGCAGGTTACTCACCGTCCTGTTAGGACTCGTTCTCGTCGGTTCGACGACCGCGGCACTGCCCGCTTATGCACACAACTCGTCGGTCGTCCGTCCCACCACGCTCGGCCTCGTGGCCGGTGCGGACGAAAGCAAGTCGACCGGCACGTACGCATGGCGCGGCATTCCGTACGCCGAACCACCGGTCGGAAAGCTCCGCTGGCGGGCACCGGTCACTCACCGGCCGTGGCCAGGTGTCCGGGACGCCAAGCACTTCGGTGACGGCTGCGTCCAGGAAGGACGGATGTTCAGCCCGGCACCCAGCGGACCGCACTACGGACTCGACGTCCGAGACGGCCTGAAGAAGCCGGTCGGCGCGGAGGACTGCCTGACGCTGAACGTCTTCCGGCCCGCGACCAAGAGCAAGAACCTTCCGGTCATCGTGTTCATCTACGGCGGCAGCAACGTCGTCGGCTACTCCGCCGACCCGATGTACGACGGCCGCGCGCTCGCCCGCAAGGCCAACGCCGTCGTGGTCACGGTCAACTACCGGGTCGGGGTGTTCGGATGGTTCGACCTGCCCGGCAACGCCGGCTCGGACAACTTCGGCACGCTGGATCAGATCGAGGCGCTGCGCTTCGTCCACCACAACGCCAGGACCTTCGGTGGCGACCCGCGCAACGTGACGGTCATGGGTGAGTCCGCGGGCGCGGTCAACGTGTGGGCGCTGCTCGTGTCGCCCCTGACCAAGGGACTGCTGCACAAAGCCATCCCGATGAGCGGCGGATTCAACTTCGCCACGCCCGAACAGGCCCGCGACTACGCCAAGGAGTTCGTCCAAGAAGCGCTCGGCGAAGTGCCCGCCGACGAGCGTGTGATCGCCCGGCGGCTGCGCTCGATGCCCGCCGACGACGTGATCCGCGCGCAGGTCCGGCTCGGCGCCCGGCTCGGCGACCCGCCGCGGGTGATCCCCGACGGCAAGGTGCTGCCGACCGACTACCACCAAGCCGTCGCCGAAGGCCGCTACCGCAAGGTTCCGGTGCTCGCCGGCAACACGTTCGAGGAGGGCAAGCTCTTCGGCACCGCGGTCAACGCGTTCCGGCCGGACGACTACGACCGATTCACCATGCAGTACTTCTTCGACCCGGACCGGCCGCCGCAGTACACCGTGCGGGACTTCATCAACGACGAGTACCTGCCGGTGGACAAGCCGGGCGGCTGGAACGACGCCGCCGACGAGCTGACCGACGCGATCTTCACCGGGATCATCCACGACTCGATGAACACGCTGCAGGCCGCGGGCCACCAGCAGCTGTACTACTACCAGTTCGGCTGGAACCAGGAACCCGCGCCGTTCAACGAGGTGTACGGCTCGGTGCACGCCATCGACCTGCCGTTCGTGTTCCACACGTTCGACGAGGGCTTCTTCCGGTTCGCGTTCAGCAAGCAGAACGAACCGGGACGGCTCGAACTGTCCGAGTTGATGATCGACAGCATCCGCACGTTCATCCGCACCGGCAGCCCGCAGCACGACGGCCTCGGCGCGCAGTGGGAGCAGTGGCCGAAGAGCATGGTGCTGGACGCCGACGACAAGAAGGCGACGGCGACCCCCGGCTCGGTCGACTCGCCGTAACGGGTCGGGGGCGCGCGTGGCCATAAACTCGAGGCACAACTCGCCAGGACGGTTGGAGGTGATGCGGTAGTGGCGGCCACGCGCGCCCTGGAAACCAAGTACCGCATCGCCGAAACCGCCATGGCCCTGTTCCTGGAGCAGGGGTACGAGTGCGTCACCGTGGAGGCCGTCGCGGACGCGTCCCGGGTCTCCCGGCGCACGGTCTTCCGGTACTTCGACGGCAAGGACGAGCTGGCCTTCCCCGACCACTCGGAGCGGCTGAAGCTGCTCAGCAGGCACCTGGTGAAGCCGACCGGCAACCGGACGCCGGTGGACGTGGTGATGGCCGCGACCGAGGCGGTCATGCTCGACTTCCTGCAGCATCCGGAGCTGGTGCTGCGGCGCTACCGGTTGACGCGGGTGGTGCCGGAGCTGCGCAAACGCGAGGTGCTGGAGAACGAGCGCTACGTGTCCCTGACCAGGGCGTATCTGCGCGAACACCTGCCGAAGGATTCGCCGCCGTTCCTGGCAATGGCGCTGTCCACGCTGATCGACGCGATGCACCGGTCGGCGCTGGGCAACTTCGCCCGCAGCGACGGCAAGACCGACGCCTACGGCGAGCTGCGTCAGGGCCTGGAGTGGATCCGTCAACTCCTGGCGGGCGACCCGAACACGGCGAGCCCACTGCTGGTCGCCGTACTGCCCGACACCGCGTCGGTGCGACGCAAGCTGGTGGCATTGCGCGACGAGGCCCGCAAGGAACTCTGATCGGACCCACTGAACGGGTGCACTATTTAGACACTTTGTCTGTTTTGGTAATAATCCGTTCGGCGGCCACGACTACGCGGCCGTGAGAAAGATCCGCGCGCTGAGCGTCGTCACCTGCAGCCTGCTCGTCCTCGGCTCGGCGCCCGCGCAGCCGGCCATGGCCGACTACGCCACCGAGGCTCACGACAAGTTCGCCGGGCGGTCACGCACCTACCTGGCGTACCAGGACGACACCGGCTCGATCTTCGAAGTCCGGTTCACCACCACGCAGCCCGGAGAGCAGCGGCGGGTCCGGGCGGCCGTCGAGGTGATCGTCCCGCGGAGCATCTCGGACGAGATGGTCGTGGCCCGGCACGCCATCCGGTGCGGCCCTGCGGACGTCGATGCCGACCAGTACGAACAGCTTTACGGGGTGCGCAACGTCCTGCGCGGACAGACCTACACACAGAAACCCCGCTACACCTTCACCGCACCACAACCCGGCCAGTACCGGTGTTTGCTGTGGCTCGGCACCGGGCGCCCTCGCCCGTCGGGCAAGAAGAGCTCGTCGAACGTCTTCAAGGTGGGCTGGAAGTCGTATCTGCAGGTCACCGAGCCATTGCACCCGGCGTCCGGACAGCACTTCACGCCCGAGAAGCCGTCACACCTGCTGCTGCGCGGCAAGTCGTCCGACGAGAACGTCCTCACCTGGACCGCGCCTGCGTCGGTGTCGCGGTTCAGCGCTTCGGGAGACGCCTACATCACCACATGCACGTCCGTCGGCGGCAGCCTCGACCCGGTCACCAACCAGCACCTGTGCACCGGGCACACCAAGATCTACGGCAGCACCGTGAACACCAAGCTCGTCGTCGGCCAGCTCCGCGCGGACGGGTCCGGCTACTGCGCGCTGCACTACTACCCCAGCAAGACCGGGCGAAAGACCAACATCATCAGAGACATCCACCACGTCGTGCTGTTCCACTCCGGCGCCGTTGCGATGAAGACCGGCAACGGCTGCGGCCGCACCTTCCGCATCAAGGTCCTGATCAAGAACGTGTCCGGTTCGACCGCGCTGATTCACCGGCAAGGCACCATCACCGCAGCCATTCCCGCCAAGTAGGTCGCCATGGCGGAGATGATCGTCGACCAACGAGAATGCGTCCGAAAAGTCACTAACAGTAATATCCATCCGGTTTGTTCCGATATCTCGCGCGTGAAGGGTCTGTTGCGCGTATTGGGCACTGCCACCTGCTGCCTGCTGGTTCTGGCGCTTCTGCCCGCACCGCCGGCGAGTGCGGGGTATGTCGTCGACGCGTTCGACAAGTACGCGGGGCGGTCACGCACGTACTTGGCGTACAAGGACGACACCGGCTCGATCTTCGAAGTCCGGTTCACCGCATCGCAGCCCGGCGAGCAGCGACGGCTGCGCGGCCAGCTCGAACTCATCGCCCCGAAATCCATCTCCGACGACATGGTGGTCGCCCGGCACGCGATCAAGTGCGGGCCGGCGCAGGTCAACGTCGAGGAGTACGAGCAGGTCTACGGCGTCCGCAACATCCTGCGCGGACAGACCTACATCCAGAAACCGCGCTGGACGTACACGGCACCGGAGCCGGGCGAGTACCGCTGCTTCCTGTGGCTGGGCACCGGGCGTCCCCGCCCGTCGGGCAAGAAGACCTCGTCGAACATCCTCAAAGTCGGCTGGAAGTCCCACCTGGAAGCCACCGAGCCGCTGAACCCGGCGTCGGCCCAGTCCTTCGACCCGAACGTTCCCTCGCGCCGGCTGATCAAAGGCAAGGCCGCCGACGAGAACGTGCTCACTTGGACCGCACCCGCATCGGTCACCAGCTTCAGCGCCTCCGGTGACACTTACCTCACCACCTGCACGGCCGTCTCCGGCAGCACCGACCCGGTCACCGGCAAACGCTTGTGCGAGGGCTACGCGAAGCTGTACGGCAGCGACATCAACACTCGGCTCGTGGTCGGCCAGCTCCGCTCGGACGGCTCCGGCTACTGCGCGCTGCATTACTCCCCGAGCAAGAGCGGGCGAAAGACCCACATCAACCGGGACATCCACCATGTCGTGCTGAACCACTCGAAGGCGATCCCGGTGAAGACCGGGAGCGGCTGCGGACGAACATTCCGGATCAAGGTCCTGGTCAAGAACGTCGCCGGCGCCGCAATCGTCGTGCACCGGCAAGGCACGCTCACGTCGGCCATCCCACCGAAGTAGCAGGCTGGACCGACTCGCAAGCAGCGCTCCAGCAGGTCGACGTAGCCGCCGGAGGCATCGTGCGCACGAACCCCTCGGCTATTCCGCCGAACGAGCAGGCTCCTCGTGCTTCTCCCGGAACACCACCAGCTTGAGCATCACGAAGTTGATGGTGGTGGCCGCACCCTGGGAGATCACCCAGGCCAGCGTGCTCTGCCAGGCGGCCTCCGGCAGCACCAGCAGCATCAGCCGGTTCACGCCGACGGCGATGAAGAACGTGGTGCCGTACAGCAGGATGAAGCTGCTCACCTGCCGCAAGCCACCGGTCGCGTTGAACGTGAAGCGCTTGTTGAGCACGTACGCGGTGGTGGTGCCGATGACGAAGCTGATCGCCCGCGCCAAGTCGACCCACCCCGGGCCGTCCATCCCGATGGCCCGCAGCAGCTGGTACGAGCCGTAGTCGAGCAGCGCGCAGAAGCCACCGACCAGCACGAACCGGAGCAACTGACCCCTCAGTCGCTCTTTGCCCGGAACCGCCAGTGCCACGTCGTGCAGTCTAGGCCGCGCCGCTTCACTACCCTTGGCGGGCGTGGAGTCCACACAACGCACGCCGCTGAAAGGCTGGGCGCGCACCGCACCGACGGTGGCCCAGGTCGTCCTCGCGGAGAACCCGGACGTGGTGATCGAAGCGGTCAAGCAAGCCGGCCCGCGCGGCGTCATCGCCCGTGGCCTCGGCCGCAGCTACGGCGACCCGGCGCAGAACGCGGGCGGCGTCGTGGTGGACATGAGCAGGCTCAACCGCATCCACTCCATCGACGCCGGCTCCGGTCACGTCGTGCTGGATGCCGGCGTCAGCCTGGACACGTTGATGCGCACCGCGCTGCCGTTCGGCCTGTGGGTCCCGGTGCTGCCCGGCACCCGGCAGGTGACCATCGGCGGCGCCATCGCGTCGGACATCCACGGCAAGAACCACCACTCGGCGGGCAGCTTCGGCAACCACGTGGTGTCGATGGAGCTGCTCACCGCGGACGGCACGGTCCGCACGCTCACCCCGGACGGCCCGGACGCCGACCTGTTCTGGGCGACCGTCGGCGGCATGGGCCTGACCGGGATCATCCTGCAGGCCACCGTAGCCATGACGCACACCGAGACCGCCTACTTCATCGCCGACACCGACCGCACCGAGAACCTGGACGAGACGATCGCGCTGTTCTCCGACGGTTCGGACGACACCTACGACTACTCGTCGGCGTGGTTCGACTCGATGTCGACCGACCACCGGCTCGGCCGTGCCGCGTTCGGCCGCGGATCCCTGGCCACGCTCGACCAGCTGCCCAAGAAGCTGCGCCGAGACCCGTTGAAGTTCGACGCGCCACAACTGTTCACATTGCCGGACATCTTCCCGCCCGGGCTGGCCAACAAGCTGACGTTCAGCGCGATCGGTGAGCTGTACTACCGCAAGACCCCGAAGCGCGGGCGCGGCCTGATCCAGAACTTGACGCAGTTCTACCACCCGCTGGATCTGTTCGGGGAGTGGAACCGCGCCTACGGCCCGCACGGCTTCCTGCAGTACCAGTTCATCGTGCCGTTCGGCCAGGAGGACGAGCTGCGCGCGATCGTGCGGACCATCGCCGAGTCCGGCCACGTGTCGTTCCTCAACGTGTTCAAACGCTTCGGCGAGGGCAACCGAGCGCCGCTGTCGTTCCCGATGCCGGGCTGGACGATCACCGTCGACTTCCCGATCAAGGACGGGCTGGACCGGCTGTGCGCCGAGCTGGACGAGCGGGTGCTGGGCATGGGTGGCAGGCTCTATTTGGCCAAGGACTCCCGCCTGTCGCCGGAGACGTTCGCCAAGATGTATCCGCGGCTCGAGCAGTGGCGCAAGGTCCGCAACGCCGTGGACCCGGACGGCGTGTTCATGTCCGACCAGGCCCGCAGGCTCGGCCTGTAAGACCCACCATTCGAACGGAAGGACCACCGTGATCGACGCCGTTGGCAACCCCCAGTCCCTGCTGCTGCTCGGCGGCACGTCGGACATCGCGCTGGCGATCGCGGAGCAGTACGCCTCGCGGCGGCCGTTGCGCATCGTGCTGGCCGCCCGCCCGACCGACCGGCGCACCGCCGCGGCCAAGCGCCTGTCCGAAGCGGGCAACGACGTCGTCGAGCTGGACTTCGACGCCAACGACACCGACTCGCATCCGGACGTCATTGCGCGCGCCTTCGCCGACGGCGACATCGACGTGACCGTGGTGGCCTTCGGCCTGCTCGGTGACGCGGAGAAGGCCTGGCAGGACCACGCCACCGCGGTGCAGCTCGCCCATGTCAACTACACCGCTGCGGTGTCCGTCGGTGTCGCGTTGGCCGAGAAGCTCACCAAGCAAGGGCACGGGCGGATCATCGCGTTGTCCTCGGTGGCCGGGGAGCGCGTGCGGCGGTCGAACTTCGTCTACGGCTCCACCAAAGCCGGCTTCGACGGCTTCTACCTCGGGCTCGGTGAAGCGCTGCGGCCGTACGGCGCCCGGGTCACCGTGGTCCGGCCCGGTTTCGTGCGCACCAAGATGACCGAGGGTATGGACGAGGCGCCGCTGGCGGTCACCGCCGAGCAGGTCGCCGAGATCGCCGTCGCCGCCGCCCGCAAGGGCAAGGATCTGGTGTGGGCGCCGCCGCAGTTCCGGTTCGTGATGTCGGCGCTGCGGCACGTGCCGCGGCCGATCTTCCGCAAGCTGCCGATCTGAGCTACAGGTACACGGCGGCGAACAGCGAGCCTGCCCACGCCAGGCCGAGGATCTGCAGCGCCCGGTCGCGTAGCGCGATCTCCTCGGGTTCGCCCGCGTTGCCCTGGTCCACGTCGACCGCGTAGCGCAGCACGGCGACCACGAACGGCACGATGGACACCACGGTCCACACCGAGTTGTCCAGTCCCGGCCGGGTGTCCCACGCCCACAACGCGTAGGACATGATCATCACACCGGCCGAGGTGGCCCAGACGAACCGCAGGTAGCTGGCGGAGTACTTCTTCAGCGACGAGCGGATCTGCGCGCCGGTGCGCTCGAACAGCATGATCTCCGCGTACCGCTTGCCCGCCACCATGAACAGCGAGCCGAACCCGGTGACCAGCAAGAACCACTGGGACAGCGGGATGCCGGTACCGGCGCCACCGGCGATCGCCCGCAGCAGGAACCCCGAGGCGACGATGCACAGGTCGATCACCGGCTGGTGCTTCCAGCCGAGGCAGTAGCCGAGCTGCACGCACCAGTACACGCCGAGCACGACCAGCAGCTGCCAGCTCGCCGCCCAGCCGACGGCAACACCGCCGAGCAGAAACACCGCAGCGGCGACGTAGGCAACCGGAACGGGCACGATGCCCGCGGCGATCGGCCGGTTCCGCTTGGTCGGGTGGGCGCGGTCGGCCTCGACGTCGATCGCGTCGTTGATCAGATATACCGAGGACGCGACCAGCGAGAAGGCGATGAACGCGAGCGCGGCGTCGAGCAGGACCTGGGTGTCCGCCAGTTTGCTCGCGGTGAACGGCGCGGCCAGCACCAGGACGTTCTTCACCCACTGCTTGGGCCGCGCGGCGCGCACCACCCCGCCCAGCAGTCCGCCGCGCGGTTGGCGTTGCGGCTCGGTGCTCACGTCTTCAGCCTGCTCGGTCACTCCTGCTCCTTACCTTGCGGCGCACCAGAGCACCGATGACACCGCCCAGCGCGGCCCCGGCCAGCACGTCGCTGGGGTAGTGCACGCCGAGCACCAACCGGGACGCCAGCATCGGCGGCTCCAGCCTGCGGCCGGTCAACTCCGAGTACACCACCGCCGCGGCCGTCGTGGAGGCGGCGTGTGACGACGGGAAGCTCAGCTTGCTCGGCGTCCCGACCAGCACCTGCACACTCGGGTCGTCCGGACGCGGCCGCCGGACGACCCGTTTGACCACGATAGACGCCGCGTGCGCACCCACCACGCCGACAGCGGACGTCAGCCACTCCTTGCGGCGCTTGCGATCCACCGCCGCGCCGATGACACCGGCCGCGAACCAGCCTGCGCTGTGCTCGCCGAAATGCGACAGCCCACGCGCGGCCTTCACCACGCTCGGCTTGTTCAACGCGCGCTGGACACCGGCCAGCAGCTCCAGCTCACGCGGCCGACGGCCACGACGTCGTTCCAGCATGTCTGACACCTCTCAGGCGGGTCGCACCGCAGGTCGGAGCGGCTGGCCTCGCGGGCCGCGCTGGTGAGCTCGGCACTCGCGCTGACCTCGCACGCTGCGATCACTCGGGGCCGCCGAACTCGCCGTCAGTATCCTGTGGCAAGTTCGTCAGCGAGCTCACGGGCGCCCAGGGTACCGGGTGCGACGTGCTCAACCGGGCTCGGCCGCCAGACACACGGGGCCCGACGGCCGGGGCCGGAAAGAGCGACCACCTCGAGGAATTGACACAACCGATGCCCATTGACTCGATTTGGCTGTTCACAGCCTCCGTAGTCGCCTACTTCGTCGTCCTGCTGGTCCCCGGTCTGGCCGTCGGCCTGGCGGCCGGTCTGCGCGGCTGGACGCTGGCCGGGCTGGCACCGCTGTTCGGCTACACGGTGCACGGGCTCACCGGGCCGTGGCTGTCCGGGCTGGGCTTCGCGTACACGCTGTGGTCGGCGCTCATCGCCACGGCGCTGTTCGCCGCGGTGGTCTACGCGATCCGCCGCTACGTCGAGAACCGCTGGCCGGAGCGAGAACGTCCCCAACAGGGCCTGCTGCCGAACTGGGGGCGTAACGCGCACCTCGGCGTCATCCTGTGCATCGGGATCGCGTTCGTCGTCTCCTCCGTCGTGTTGATCGCCGCCGCCGAAGGCGAGCTGGACGCGATCCCGCAGCGGTGGGACCCGGTCTTCCACGCCAACGGCATCCGCTACATCGCCGAGACGGGCGACGGCGGCCTGTACGGCGTCAGCAGCGTCAACCGCTACGGGCCGGAGGGCTCGCAGTTCTACCCCAACGCCTATCACCTGGCGGGCTCACTGGTGTACATGATCACCGGCGCGACCGTGCCGACGGTGATCAACGCGATGACGCTGCCGATCGCCGGACTGTTCGGGCTGAGCATGGCCGCGCTGGTGCGCGAGTGCGGCGGCCGCTCGGTGCTCGCCGGGGCGGCTGCGCTGACCGCTGCAGCGGTCAACAGCGGCGTCTACGAGTCGATCTCCAACGGGCTGGTGCCGTTCGCGTTGTCCACGGCGTTCACTCCGCTGGCGCCGATGATCATGCACCGATATCTGGTCCGGCCGAACGTCACCAACGGAATGGTGTTGGTGCTGGCCGCCGCCGGGTTGCTGGTGGTGCACTCGTCGGCGCTGTTCGCCGGCCTGCTGTTCGCGGTGCCGATGCTGATCCACCGGTGGTGGACGGAAAGCTCCACGATCGGCAAGGACATCAAGCACCTGCTGCCGATCGCCGTCGCCGGGGGCGCGCTGACGATCCTGCAGCTGCTCGGCGCGCTGGACCAGGCCGCGGGCGCCTACGGTTACCGCCCGTGGAACTCGGCCAAACCGATCCGCGAGGCGCTGTGGCATCTGTTCATGTTCCAGCACACCGCGCCGTACCCGCAGTACGTGCTGGTGGCGTTCCTGGTGATCGGTGTGCTGACCTACCGGCGGTTGAACGGTTTGCGGTGGATGACCGGCGCCGCCCTCATCTTCGGCACGTTCTGGATGCTGGTCGCCTGCTGGGGCGGGCTGAGCTGGGTGATCGTGTTGTCCCGGCCGTGGTGGAACGACCACTTCCGGATGATCGCGCTGGCGATGATCCCGTTCAGCCTGCTGGTCGCGCACGGCATGGCGGAGACCCAACGCTGGCTGGCCAAGGTGGCCACCGAGCGGCTCCCGGGCTTCACCAAGCGCCGCAGCGCGGTCCGGGTCGGGTCGGCGGCCGCCGTGGTGGTGGTCATCGGGGTGGCCAGCCTCGGTTTCTACGCGCCGCTGAACAAGGAGGTCGTGGCGCACGCCTATCACAAGAGCAAGCGTGACCGGGCGGGCGAGATGGGCCAGATCGCCGTCACGCCGCTGGAGGAGAAGGCCATGTACAAGATGGCCGAGATCGCCGAGCCCGGCGAGCGGGTGATGAACGACCGTAACGACGGCTCGGTGTGGCTGTACGCGCTCACCGGGGTGAAGTCGGTCGCCGCGCACTACGACGACAACGTGCCGCCGAAGGATGCCGCGCTGCTGGCCGATCACTTCCGCGAGTACCCGACGAATCCGGAGGTGCGCGCGGCGGTGAAGCGGCTGAACATCAAGCACGTGTTCGTCGGCGACGGGTCCCGGTATCCGCTGGTCAAGCCGGATCTCGGGCTTGTCGGGTTGGATAAGGCCGATTGGGTGCGGGTGGTCTACCGCAACCCGGACGCCACCATCTACGAGATCGACCCGAAGAAGTTGCCGTCGGACTGATGCCTGCAGAACCCGTCTGGCTCAGTGCCGCCGCGGTGGTGACCTACCTCGCCGTGTTGGCCGTGCCGGGCGCGGCGATCGGCCTGGTGTGCCGGCTGCGCGGCTGGATTCTGGTGGCCGTCTCACCGCTGCTCGGCTATGCCGTGCTCGGCGTGGCGGGGCCCTGGCTGCATTTGATCGGGCTGCCGTTCACCCTGCTCACCGCCCTCGCATCCGCCGTCGTGGCCGTGGGCCTGACCGCTGTCGTGGTCAGACTGTCCGGCCGCCCGGGCCCGGTTGAGGAACCACGGTGGAGCAGACGCGGCACTGTGGCGGTGGCCTGGTGCGTGGGCCTGGCGTTCGTGTTGTCGATCGTCGTGGTGGTGCTGGCCACGCGCGGCGAGCTGAACGCGGTGCTGCAGCGGTGGGATCCGGTCTTCCATGCCAACGGCATCCGCTACATCGCCGAGACCGGGGACGGCGGCCTCTACGGCGTCAGCAGCGTCAACCGCTACGGGCCGGAAGGCTCGCAGTTCTACCCCAACGCCTATCACCTGGCGGGCTCACTGGTGTACCTGATCACCGGCGGCTCGGTGCCGTTGGTCATGACCGCGATGGTCATGCCGCTGGGCGGGATCTTCGCATTGAGCATGGCCGTGCTGGTGCGCGAGTGCGGTGGTCGGGCGGTGCTGGCCGGGAGCACCGCCGTCGTGTCCGCGGTCGCCGCCAGCGGCGTCTACGAGTCGATCTCCAACGGCCTGCTGCCGTTCGCCCTGTCGGTCGCGCTGACACCGCTGGGGCCGCTCGCCGTGCTGCGTTTCGTCAACCGACCCGGTGCGGACACCGGTGTCGTCCTCGGCCTGGTGTGCGCGGGCATGCTGGCGGTGCACTCCAGTGCCCTGTTCGCCATCGTGCTGCTGTCTTTGCCGCTGTTGGTGCACCGCTGGTGGAAGCAGCGCGGCACCGCGTGGCCGGACATCAAGCGGCTGCTGATCGTGGCCGTCCCGACGATTCTGCTCACCGCCCCGCACCTGCTCGGCGCGCTCGACCAAGCATCCGGCTCGTACGGTTACCGGCCGTGGGCGTCGGCGCAGCCGGTGTGGGGTGCGTTGTACAACCTGCTGGCCTTCCAGCACGCGCGGCCCGAGCCGCAGCTGGTGCTCACCGTGCTGGTGGTTGTCGGGTTGATCGGCTACCGCCGGTTGGGGGCGCTGCGGTGGATCGGCGGCGCCGCGCTGCTGTTCGGGGTGTTCTGGCTGCTGGTGGCCAGCTTCGGCGGGGTCGACTGGGTCGCGGCCATCTCCCGCCCGTGGTGGAACGACCGGCCACGGATGATCGCCCTCGCCGTGCTGCCGCTGTGCATCATCGCCGGACACGGGCTCACGGTGGTCTACGACTGGTTCCGGCAACGGCTGTCTACGCGCCACTCGGTCGTCGTCGTGGCGGCCCTGTTCGCGGCGGCCAGCCTCGCGCTCGGCGTCCCCGGCAACGCGGCGACAGCCGGGCGCCTGTACAACAACGGCCCTGGCGACACCCGGGCCACGCTGGCGGTCAGCGACGGTGAGGTCGAGGCCATGCGGGTGCTGGCGAAACTGGCCCGGCCGGACGAACGCGTGATGAACGACCGCAACGACGGGTCGGTGTGGCTGTACGCGCTGACCGGCGTGAAATCGGTGGCGGCGCACTACGACGAGAACGTGCCGCCGAAGGACGCGGCCTACCTCGAGCAACACTTCCCGGAGTACCGCACCGACCCCGAAGTGCGCGCGGCCGTCAAGCGTCTGAACATCCGGCACGTCTTCGTCGGCGACGGCTCGCGGTTCCCGCGCGTGCTGCCCGATCCGGGCACGAAGGGCCTGGAGAACGCGGACTTCGTGCGCCCGGTCTACCGCAACCAGGACGCGGTCATTTACGAGCTGACGCCGTAACGCTCAGACGACGCGCAAGTGGCCGATGACGGCCGTGGCGAAGTCGTCCGGATGCGTCATGTGCGCGGCGTGGCCCGCGCCGGGAAGCCGGACTGTGCGGAGGAACGGCAGCCGCTCGGCCAGCTCGTCGGCGACCATCTGGTGCAGTTGCTGGCTTTCCTCCCCGACCAGCTGGGTCAGCGGGAAACGCGCCCACGCCAGCGTGGTGATGTCCACGCCGTAGCTGCCCGGGTCGTGGTGCTGGTCCAGCCACACCGTGGCGTTGGAGATCATCGTGGCCCGGCGCTCCCGGTCGAACAGTTGGTGCCACGCGCCCTTGCCGTAGCCGATCTTCTCCGCGTACACCCGGGCGCCGCCCGCGAAGTCCCCGCCACGGATCAGGCCCGCGGCGTGCCCGAGCCATACCGAGTACTCCGCGAACAGCACCTTGGCGATCGGGTTGTCGTGCAACAGCTCGAACAACGGGGGCTCGTGCACCGCGAGGCTGCGTACCGCCTCCCGGCGCATGGTGGCGGCGAGCATGGCGACCGAGCCGCCGTAGCCGTGTCCGACCAGGTGCACCGGCCCGCCGGCCACCTTGTCGATCAGCGCGAGCAGGTCCTCGGCGTCGGCCTGCACCCCGACCCTGCCCCGCGGGCTGGTGCTCAGACTGTGGCCGCGGCGGTCGTAACTGATGACATCGGCATGCTGGGTGAGCATGGGCAGGACGGGTGTCCATCCGTTGTGGTCGTCGAACGAGCCGTGCACCAGCACCAGCGGCTCGCCGCGACCGCTGCGCCACCAGCGCAGCACGGCGCCGTCGGTCCGTTCCAGCGTGCCGGACACCTGGGCCCGCAGCCGGTTGTCGTGCATCCTGCTCTCCCGCGCCGTGCTCATGTTGTTCACAACTGCTTGACCTCCGCCAATGCCACATCCGCGACGCGCTCCAGCACGGCCTCAGAACCGGCGTAGGGCTCTTCGGCACGTGGCCAGTGCACGACGATGTCGGTGAACCCCAGCTTGCTTGCGCGGCGCGCCGCCTCGGTGAACGTCTCGACCGACGACAGCGCAGAGGTCGGGCCACTGTCCAGCATCAACAAGCGCGCGGCCGCGTCCGGTTCCCGGCCTGCCGCCGCGAGCGCCTCGGTGAACTGTTCGGACAGTGTGGCGACACCGCGCCACCACGACTCTTGGTCATCTCCCCCCTTGCCGGTGGTGATCCAGCCCTGGCCGAACCGGGCGGCCAGCGCCAGCGATCGCGGGCCGTTGGCCGCCAGCGCGAACGGCACCCGCGGGTGTTGCACGCTGCCCGGCCGGTTCCGGGCCGCGTTCACTGTGTAGTACTTCCCCCGGTAGTCGAACTTGTCCGTGGTGAGAAGCCCGTCCAAAACTTCGACGAACTCTGCGTATTGCGTGGCCATGTCGGCCTTGCTGCGTTCCGGTTCGCCGATGGTGTCCCGGTCACGCAGGCCCCCGCTGTCCACCCCGGCGCCGAGGCCGGCGATCAACCGGCCGTCGGAAATGTCGTCCAGGGTGATCAGCTCGCGCATGAACGGCACCGGATGCCGGTAGCTCGGCGCGGCGACCATCGTGCCCAACTTGATCGTGCTGGTGACCATGGCGGCCGCGGTCAACGTCGGGATCGCCGAGAACCACGGGCCGTCCGCCAGATTGCGCCACGCCAGGTGGTCGTAGGTCCACGCATGGTCGAATCCGAGCTCTTCCGCGTGCCGCCATTTGGGCTCGCCGGACCACCACCGATCCTCGGTCAAGATCACGATGCCGACACGCACGCGAAGCACCGTATCGCCTTAACCCCGCAGGGTGATAGGCCCCATACTGATTGGTAACGAATTACTGCACCCGGCCTACAACCAACGTGCCCATGAAGGCGTAGCACACTGGGTGCGTGGACAAACCGCACTTGATTGCCTCCGATGTGGACGGCACGCTGCTCACCCCGATGGAACGCATGAGCGCGCGGACCGCCTCCGTGATCCGCCGCGCCGTGGACGACGACGTGCCGTTCGTACTGGTCACCGGACGCCCTCCGCGATGGATCCCGCCGGTGGCCAGGATGGCCGAGCTCACCGGGTACGCGGTGTGCGCCAACGGTGCGGTGATCTACGACGTGGGTACCGGCCAGGTGGTGTCGGCGCACGGCCTCGAGCCGGTGCAGCTGCACGACCTGGCGGACGCGATGTCGCAGGCGCTGCCGGGCGCGCGGCTGGCGTCCGAGCGCGTGGCGACCGGGGACGGCGACGGGCCGCCGCAGTACGTCTGTGAGTCGGAGTTCCGCAATCCGTGGGGTGACGGCGACGCGTTGCATGCCACCCGCGCCGAGGTACTGGGCAGGCCGGCGATCAAGCTGCTGGTGAGTGATCCGCGGATGACGTCGGACGAGATGGCCGCGGCGGCCAACGAACTGATCGGGGACCAGTTCGCGGTGACCTACTCGAGCAACTCCGGTCTGATCGAGATCGCGGCCAAGACGGTGACGAAGGCGACCGGACTGGCCGAGGTCGCCGAGCGCCTGGACGTGGCCCAGGAGAAGGTGATCGCGTTCGGGGACATGCCCAACGACGTGGAGATGCTGGACTGGGCGGGCACCGGGGTGGCCATGGCGAACGCACACCCCGAGGTGCTGAAGGTGGCCGACGAAGTGACGGCCAGCAACGCCGAGGACGGCGTTGCGCAGGTCCTCGAGCGCTGGTTCTGAAGGCGGGACGGAGTCACCGGATCCGTCCCTTGACCGCGGGCGGAGCGCCACCGGACTCGATGCCGGCGCGCAGGCCTGCCCTGGGCCGGAGAGCGGCCGGACCCGTGCCCGGCACGCAGACTGGCCGGTGTGGCGCTACCGAACTGCCGCCGGCGCGAACGCCTCTCGGGCGGCGCAGCGCTGCCCGCCCCCGGCGCGAAGCGCCCGCCGACCGGTCCTGACCGCCCGTTACTTCCGCTTCTTGTCCAACTCCGCCGCCTCCTCCGGCGTGGGCGCCGTGCCACCCAGGTGCGCGGGCAGCCACCACGGATCCTCACCGGGCGCGGGCTGGTCCGGGTAGTCGGCCTGCGCCTTGTCCAGCAGTGCCTGCATCCGAACCCGCAGATCCTGGGTCAGGCTCTGGTAGTCGTCATCCTCGCGCGGGTGCAGCGGTGCGCCGGCCAGGATGGTGATCGGCACCCGGCGCTGGAACAGCTTCTTCGGCCTGCCCTTGGTCCACAACCGCTGCGAACCCCACACCGCCATCGGAATCACCGGCACGCCCGCCTCGGCGGCCATCCGCACCGCACCGGTCTTGAGTTCCTTCACGGTGAACGACCGGCTGATCGTGGCCTCCGGGAACACCCCGACCAGTTCGCCGTCGTGCAGCGCCCGCACCGCTTCCCGATACGAGCCCGCGCCCGCGGCCCGGTCGACCGAGATGTGCCGCATGCCGCGCATCAACGGCCCGGAGATGCGATGGTCGAACACCTCACGCTTGGCCATGAATCGCACCAGGCGCTTGACCGGCTGCGCGCCGAACCCGCAGAAGATGAAGTCGAGATAGCTGACGTGCGTGCAGGCGATGACCGCGCCCCCGGTGGCCGGGATGTGCTCAGTTCCCCGGATCTCGAACTTGAGCCCGAGGGCCTTGAACGCTGCCTTGGCGGCCATGACCACCGGTGGGTAGACGAGTTCTGCCATGTACGCAGGTTACGGCACCGTAGGTTGTGCGTGGGGTATCCGCGACAAGGACCACCCCGACGCCCGAACATCGTGCCGCGAGCCCGCGGTCACGCGGCCGACGGCACCGCCACGAACTGCGACCGCACGGCGGGCGCGTAGCCGTCCCGGTGCCCGGCCACATTCGGGTGGTAGGACTCGAGAATCGGGTTCGACAGCCCGTTCACCCATTCCACGTCGTCGCACACCGCGTGACCGGTCCACGAACCGCGCACGTCGACGAACGTGAATCCGTGTGCCGATGCTCGGCCGCCGATCGTGCCCGCCAGCAAATCCGCGGTCTCGTTCAGCCGCTGCTGTTCCTCCGGGCTGATCCGTGCCAGCGCATTGCATTCCTCGCCGTTGAACAGCCGCGGATAACCGACCACGATCACCTTCGCATTCGGCGCCCGGTTCCGAATATCGGTGTACAAGCCGTCCAGCCGTCCCGGCAGCTCGTCGCGAATGATGCGGTTGGCCTCGTCGATGTCGCCCCAGCAGGTCCACGGCCACGGCCGCGCACAGGACGTGATCACGTCGGCGAAACCGGCGTCGTTGCCGCCGACCTGCACCGTCACCATCGTGGTCGACGAGCTGAGCCCGCCCAGCTGGCTTCCCCGCACGTCGGCGACCCGAGCTCCGGAACACGAGGCGAACGTCAGCTGTGCGCCGGTCGACGCCGCGACGAGCACCGGATACGCCTTCGGCGACCGGTAACACTCGCCGCTGTCCGAGTAATACTCGCGCGTCCCGACGCCGGAACTGTAGGAATCGCCCAACGCCACATAAGCGCCTGCCGCGTGCGCAGAACCCACGCCGACAAAGGCAGCTGCCGCGGCGAACAGAACCACCACGACCGCACGGATCGATCTCCCGGCCATTCCCACCAGCTCCCTCGCCCGCGAGGAGCCGGTCAGCAGGAAACCGGGCTCCCCGTGCTGTTGTTCACTTGTCCGCGGACGAGAATCGCGCACCGCCCACCCGGCCGACAAGGTCCGAAATGGTGGTCATCCGGTCCGGTGATTGCCAGATAGAAGGCATACGGCACACTGGTGATCATCTGGTCCCGGCGCCGCAAACCGCGCCGATCGTGCTTTGGGAAACACGGCGCCATGCCCACACCTTTGGATTTCGTGACCGCGGCTGCCACGCTGCTCACCATGGCCGCGGCGATATTCCTGCCCGGCTTGGCCATCGGCGCGGCAGCCGGCTTGCGCGGCTGGATTCTCGCGGGGAGTGCCCCCGTTCTGAGCTACGCGGCGGTGGGCGTCGCCGGCCCGTGGTTCGCTCTTGCCGGAGTGCCGTTCACGCTGACCACGGTCGCCTTGTTCGTCGTCGCTCTTGCGGCTCTTGCGGCACTGCTCCGCCGCCGTTGGCCCTCGCGTCAGCCGACGAGAAGGACGCCGTGGTCGCGGCACGCGCACCAGGGTGTGGTGGTTTTCCTGCTGCTGGGCGCGCTCATCGGTGGCTTCACCGTGCTGTGGGGCATGGGCGGTCTGCACGCCATCCCACAGGGCTTCGACACCCCGCTGCACGCCAACGGCATCCGCTACATCGCCGAAACCGGCGACGGCAGTTTGCACGGGATGAACAGCGTGCATCGCTGGGGCGACACCGAGAAGCTGTTCTACCCGAACGCCTACCACCTGCTCGGCGCACTCGTCTACCAGATCATCGGGGCGCCGATCCCGGCGATACTGAACGCGAATTCCGTGCTGACGCCGGGGCTGCTCGCGTTGTCCCTGGTGACCATGGTGCGGGTGTTCCGCGGGCGCGCGGTGTTCGCCGGCGCCGTCGCGGTGCTTGCCGTCGTCCCCGCGACCCTGCTCTACGCCATGCTGGCCGGGCCGCTGCTGCCGTTCATGCTGGCCATGGCGCTCCTGCCGGTGCTTCCCGCACTGTTGGCCCACTACCTCGAGCGGCCCGCGAGCGACACCGGATTCGTCCTGGTTGCAGGGGCCGTCGGAGCGCTCTCGGTGCACAGCTCGACGGCGTTCTCCTGCCTGCTGTTCGTGATCCCGCTGCTGGTCTACCGGTGGCGACGGAACCTGCCGCGGCTCCGCCGCGATGCCGTCGCGCTGCTCTGCGCGGGTGTGGCGGCTGCCGTCGTCGCGGCGCCGCACCTGGTGGGCGCGGTGGGGCGCGCCGCGAGCCCGTATCCGTACAGCGGCTGGCCGTCGCATCGCAGCATTCCGGAAGCACTGGCCCAGTTGTTCAGCTTCCGGTCCTCCGGCGGCATCAGCCACATCGCACTGCTCGTGGTCACCGTCGTCGGCATCCTGACCTGTCGCAGGCTGGGGCGATTGCGGTGGATGGGCGCGACCGCGGTCATCGCTGGGACGCTGTGGGTGTTGGTCGCCGCGTTCGACGACGAGTTCGTGGTGACCCTGGCCAGGCCGTGGTGGGACGACCCGATGCGCCTGATGGCCCTGGCCGCGATGCCGTTGACCGTGCTGGCCGCGCACGGCATCTCGGAGATCCAGCGCTGGTTGCGCAACGCCTTGGACGCCCGCATCTTCCACCCGCGCGACCTGCATCCGTCCGCCAGGGCAGCGACCACGGCTGCCGTGGCGGTGGCTCTGTTCTGCCTGGCCAGCGGCGGCTTCTACGTCCGGTCCAACGCCGAACTCGTCGGCGGACACATCGGGCACGGCCGCGTGGTCACCCCCGGCGAAGCCCAGGCCATGATCGAGCTAGGCAAGATCGCCGCGCCCGGTGAGTGGGTGATGAACGACCGCTACGACGGCACGGTGTGGACCTACGCGCTCAGCGGTGTGCGGACGGTGGCCGGGCATTTCGGCGGCGCGCTGCTCCCGTCGGACGCCAAGCTGCTGGCCAGGAAGTTCAACGAGTACTCGGACAACACCGACGTGCGCGCAGCGGTGAAGCGGCGCAACGTGAAATGGGTGATCGTCGGTCGCAAGGGCTTCCTGCCGCATTTCCGGCGCCAGCCGGGGATGACCGGCCTGGAGAAGGCGCCCTTCCTGCGCGAGGTCTATCGCAACGACGACGCGGTGATCTACCGAATCCTCGGAACACCGAGTACGACCGAAGGCGCCATCAAACAGGTCGCCGACCGGTGACCTTACTTGGCCGGTGTCTCGTCGGCCCGCTTGTCCGCACCGGCCGCGTCGCCCCGCAACTTCATCTTGGCCGCCGCGATAGCCCCGCCCGCGGTGATCAGGTCGGCCATCAGGAACATCGCCCGGGACACCACGGCGAACGCCCCTGCCTGCACCGGGTCGATACCCGACGCGACCAGCAACGCGACGATGACCACCTCACGGGCACCCACGCCCGCGGGAAGGATGAACGCCACCGTGCCCGCGGTCATGGCCAACGCCATGGCGCCGATGCACAGCAGCAGCCCGGTCCAGCCCGGCGCGCCGACCGAGTTGGCCAGCAGCCACAGGTGCAGGCCGTGGAAGAGCTTGGCCACCGACGAGGCGCCCAGCACCTTGCCGATCATGCCCCAGCGCAGCTGGTGGTCCAGCGGCTGCCGACGCAGAATGCGCAGCGCCAGCGAGGTCAGCCAGGTGAGCACCTTCGGGTGCAGGGTGATCAGGCCGACCGGCAGCACCAGCAGCATCCAGCGGGCGTTCGGGCTGGTGGCGAAGATCTCCGGCAGCGCGATCAGGCCGAAGAACATGGCCGAGACCATGATGATGCCCAGGTGCACCAGCGTCGCGACGAACACCCGGGCGCGGGCCAGGCCCGCCTGCTTGCCGAGCTCCATCTGCAGCAGGTAGCCCCACACCGACCCGGGCACGTACTTGCCGAGCTGGCCGACCAGGTAGATCTGCGCGCCGGTGCGGTAGCCGATCGGCGGGCCCAGGTCGTCGACGATGACCTGCCAGCCGTACACCGTCGCCGCCATCGACGCGACCACCGCGGCCAGCGACAACACCGACGACTGCCACGGGATGTCCCGCAAGGTGTCCCAGAACTCGCCCCAGTTGGCCCACAGCTGGTAGGCGGCGAAACCGACCACCACGACGACGGCCAGCCAGCGCAGCGCATTGATGATCTGGGTGCGCCGGGAGGACTTGGTCAGCACCGCGGACGACGCTTCGGCGACGCCGTCAGCGCCTTTGTCGGCCGCAGGCTCCTCCTGCACGGCCGTGTCAATGTTCTCCACGGTGTCCTTCCCGAGCCCACTTCGTCAGCAGCTTCGCCAGTTCCGCCGGCAGCTCGGGCAGCTCACCGGCACCTTGCAACACGTAGGACTCGAGCTGCGCGATCGCCTCGGCAGAGACTCCCCGACGGCTCAACCCCACCACGTTCATGCCGGATACCCGGGCAGGAACGCCTCTACTGATGGTGAAGGGTGGCAATTCACGGGTGACAGCCGCCCCCATGCCAACCATTGCGCCGGGACCGATCCGGCCGCGCTGATGCACCACCACACCGAGCCCGAGGTTGGCCAGCGACCACACCTCGCTGTGTCCACCGATCACCACGTTCGATCCCAGTGTGACACCGTCGCCGATCTGGCAGTCGTGCGCGACATGCGCGCTGCGCAGGAAATACCCGTCGCTGCCGATGCTGGTAGGCCGTTTGGTCCCCTGATGGACGCTGCAGTATTCGCGGATGCGGTTGCCGTCGCCGACGCGCACGCCGAACCCGTCCCGCTCGGGATCACCCGACGGGGGGTCCTCCCACGCCGCCGGGTGGGGCGCACCACGGTCCGAGGCCGGAGTGCCGATGACGCAGTGCGGGCCGATCCAGTTGTTCGAGCCGATGACCGTCGGGCCGACGATCACTGCATAGGGTCCGATGTCGTTGCCGTCGCCCAGTTCGACGCCATCGCCGATGACCGCCGTCGGGTGGATCCGGTTCGCCACGTCTCGTCCGTTCGGTCTGCGCCGCACTCTCGCCGCCCGCGCCATCGGGGCGCGGCCCGGGTGCGGATCCGCACGCACCGTCCCGGTAGCCTGGCCGGGGCTCGCGCCGCCTGGTTACGGGCGGCAGCCACCCTACCCGACCCGGTCACCCGCACCGGCAAGCAGGCAACCAGCATGTTGGGGAGCGCAGTGTCATGATCCCGATCACCGTCGTCGACGTCGCCGACGCCGAGCCACTCGTGGCGGAGGTGTTGCGGTCCGGGGTCATCGCCCAAGGGCCGATGGTCAAACGGTTCGAAGGGCTCTTCGCCGAAGTGGCAGGCACCAAGCACGCGGTGGCGGTGAACAGCGGCACCACGGCGCTGGTGGCCAGCGTGCAGGCGCTGGGCCTGCGACCGGGCGACGAGGTCATCACGTCGCCGTTCACGTTCGTCGCGACGCTCAACGCCGTGCTGGAAGCGGGCGCCACGGTCCGGTTCGCCGACATCCGCGCGGACGACTTCAACCTCGACCCGGATGCCGTGGCGGACGCGATCACCGAGCGCACCAAGGCGATCATGCCGGTCCACCTGTACGGGCAGACCGCGGACATGGGTGCGCTGATGCCGCTGGCCGACGAGCGCGGGCTGCACGTGATCGAAGATGCCGCGCAGGCCGTCGGCGCGAAGTTCGACGGCAAGCCCGCGGGCTCGTTCGGCGTCGGGTGTTTCTCGCTGTACGCGACGAAGAACGTGACCACGGCCGAAGGCGGCGTGGTCACCACTAGCGACGACGACCTGGCGGACCGGCTGCGAGTGCTGCGTAACCAGGGCATGCGCGCCCGCTACCAGTACGAGATGGCCGGCCACAACTACCGGATGACCGACGTGCACGCGGCGATCGGCATCCCGCAGATGGAGCGGATCGCCGAGCTGACCGCCAAGCGTCAGCGCAACGCGCAGCGGCTGACCGAAGGGCTGACGGGCACACCAGGGTTGAAGCTGCCGCAGGTGCTGCCCGGCCGCGAACACGTCTGGCACCAGTACACCGTCCAGGTGCTGCCGGACGCCGCGATGTCCCGCGACGAGCTGGCGGCGGCGCTGACCGAGCGGGGCGTCGGCAACGGCATCTACTACCCGAAGCTGGTCTTCGACTACGACTGCTACCGCGGCCACCCACAGGTTCCCCAGGTCAAGGTGGCGGACTTCCCGACCGCGGCCGCGGCGGCCGAGCAGGTCCTGTCGCTGCCGGTGCACGCCGCGCTGACCGACGAGGAACTGACCACGATCATCACCACCGTGCGAGAGGTTCTCGGCGCATGAGCACACGCAAGCTGGCCCTGATCGGTACCGGAATGATGGGCAAGCTGCATGCCAGGGTCATCGGCCAGAGCATGCAGGCCGAGCTGGTGCGGGTCGTCGACCCGAACGAGGAAGCGGCCCGGCCGGTCGTCGAGCAACACGGAGCCGAGTGGACGCCGGAGATCGGCAGCCTGACCGGTGTGGACGGCGTCATCGTCGCCTCGGCCACCGAGACGCACCACAAGCTCGCGCTCGAGGTCATCGACCTGGGCAAGCCGGTGCTGGTGGAAAAGCCGCTGTGCGGCAGCCTGGCGGAGACCAAGGAGGTCCTGGCCACCGCCGAGCGCCAGGGGGTCCCGCTCATGTGCGGCCTGCTCGAGCGGTACAACCCCGCGGTGCTGACGGCCAAGGCGCTGCTCGAGGAGCCGATCCACGTCATCGCGCAGCGGCACAGCCCGTACGCGCCGCGGATCAAGACAGGCGTGGCCTGGGACCTGTTGGTGCACGACGTCGACCTGGCGATCCAGATGTTCGGCGGCGCCACCCCGGTGCACACGATCGCGGAAGCAGGCTACTTCCACCCGGGGTCGGTGGAGGGCGCCGAGGACACCGTGGACGCGGTGCTGAAGTTCGAGCGTGGGCTGGCCACGGTGTCGGCGTCACGGGTCGGTCAGCGCAAGGTCCGCTCGATGGTGATCTCCGAACTGGAGCGGCTGATCGAGCTCGACCTGCTGCGCCGCGACGTGACCATCTACAAGCACATCTCGCACGAAGGCCCGACCACCGGCGCGCCCGCGTACAAGCAGCAGACGGTCATCGAGATCCCGCAGCTGACCACGATCGCCGAGCCACTGGCCACGCAGCTGGACCGGTTCCTCGAGCTGATCGACGGCAAGATCGACATCGACGGCGAGCGCAAGTCGATCCTGCCGTCGCACGAGGTCGTCGCGGACGTGCTGGAGCAGACTCACTAAGAGCGCGGACACAGCGACCGCGGGCCACGAAGAGCGCCCGCCCGGCGGGTTACTACGAGGAGCGCGCACAGCAGCGGCCGCTGGGCCACGAGCGCCGGCGGCCACCACCGTCAGCGGCGCTGCGCGGCCAGCTGCTGCAGCGTCTCCAGGTACTTCTCGGTCACCGCGGTCATGGAGAAGTGCTGGTCCACGATGGCCATGCCGTTGCGGGCCATCCGGCGCGCCTCCTCCGGGTTCTTCAGCACTTCGATCAACCGCTCGGCAACCGCCTTGGCGTCGCCGACCGGCACCAGGTGCATGTGCTCCCGGTCGATGATCTTGATGTCGCCGAAGTGATCCTCGGTGATGGCCGCGACCTGCGGCGTCCCGGCGGCCAGCGTCTCGAGACAAGCCGTGCCGAAGCCGATGCCTTGCAGGCTGTGGCACTCCACGTCGGCGGTGGCCAGGTAGTCCGGCACGTCCGCCTTCGGCGCCGCACCGGTGGTGATGATGGCGTCCCGAACGCCGAGCTCGTCGGCCCGCTTGAGGAACGCGTCGTAGTAGATCCCGCCGACCACGACCAGCTTGGCGCCCGGAATCTCCTTCAACACCGCAGGCATGGCCTCGGTCAGCGTGACCCGGTCCCGCAGCGGGATGACGTGGCCGAGCGACAAGATCATCGGGGCGTCGCCGATGCCCAGTTCGTCGCGCATCCGGTTCGGGTTGCCGCTGCGCGCCCACGTGGGGTCGAGGCCGACCGGGATGTCGACCGTGCCGGAGATCGCGCCCTTGTACTTCTTGTGGATGTAGTCGTTCATCAGCCGGTCCATCACCACGTGCATCGGCTTGTACCGCCGCAGGATGGGGGCGACCAGCAGCTTGTCCAGCGTGGAGAACACCGCCTGATACATCGGCTTCGGGCTCTCCAGCCGGGTGTGCACCGACAGCAGCACCGGCACGTCGTTCTTGCGCGCCCACATGCCGGTTGCCCACGTCAGGTCGAAGAACTGGCCGTGCTGGTGGATCACGTCCGGCTGGAACTCGCCGAGCAGCCTGCGCAGGGCCTTCGGCAGCGACGGCCGGGTGGCGAACGTGATGTCGAAGTTCACCGCCAGCTTGGTCTTGGGCAGCCGGAAGGCGGGCAGGCGCACGATGCGCACGCCGTCCACCGTCTCCTCGGCAGGCGCGTTCGGGTACTCGGCGGTGATGACCAGGACTTCATGGCCGCGCGCCACATAGCCCTTGGCAAGCGACTCGGCCATGTGCGCGCTGCCGCCGACCCTGGGCGGGTAGAAGTTGTTCACGACGGCGATCCGCATTGGGCACTCCTCGTACTGCACGACAAGGGGGCACCTTATGCGTCGTGGCCGCACGGTGAACACTCGGGGTGACCACGACCGGTTGACCGCCACAGGAGGGACACGTGCGCACGGACGGCCGAAAGGTTCTCGTCATCGGGGGTGGCATCGTCGGACTGGCGGTGGCCCGCGCCCTGCAGGCGCGCGGGAAAGACGTCACTGTGTGCGAGAAGGAAGGACACTGGGCGGCCCATCAAAGCGGCCACAACTCCGGTGTCGCACACGCCGGCCTCTACTACCCGCCCGGCTCCCACAAGGCGCGGATGGCCGTTGCCGGATGCCGCTCTGTCGTCGACTACGCCAAGGCCCACGGTGTCCGAGCGGAAGTGTGCGGAAAGCTCGTCGTGGCGACGTCGTCGGAGGAAGTGCCGCGGTTGCACGCGCTGGCCGATCGCGCGAAGGCCAACGGCGTGCCCGCCCGGCTGATCGGCTCCGCCGAGGCACGGGAATTCGAACCACATGTGTCCTGCATCGAGGCGCTCAGGGTCGAGTCCACAGCCGTGGTGGACTTCCCCGGCGTCTGCGCGGCGCTCGCCCGCGAGCTCGCCGACGGCGGCGCACAGCTGCGGCTGAACACTCCCGTGCTGGCGATCCGTCCCCGCGGCAGCCGCGTGGCCGTCGAGACGCCACACGAGACGCTGTTTGCGGACCAGCTCGTCAACTGCGCCGGCCTGCACGCCGACCGCGTCGCGCGGCTGGCCGGCGTGACTCCACCAGTGCGGATCGTGCCGTTCCGCGGTGAGTACTACTCGCTGAAGCCCTCCGCCGAACACCTGGTCCGCGGCCTGATCTACCCGGTGCCGGACCCCTCGTTGCCGTTTCTCGGCGTGCACCTGACCCGGCTGATCGACGGCTCCGTGCACGCCGGCCCGAACGCGGTCATCGCATTCGATCGCGAGGGTTACCGGTGGCGAGACTTCTCCGTTGCCGAAGCCGTGCGGCTGGCCGGCTTCCCCGGGCTCTGGCGGCTGGCCCGCCGGTACCCGCGGACCGCGGTCGGCGAGGTGCTGCGGTCACTGTCCCCGCGCCGGTTCGCGCGCGACCTGCAACGCCTCGTGCCCGAATTGACCAGTGCGGACATCGAACGGCACGGCGCGGGTGTGCGGGCCCAAGCCATGCGCGCCGACGGCACCCTGGTGGACGACTTTCTCATCGTTCGTGCAGCGCACGGCGTTCATGTGCTCAACGCGCCCTCTCCCGCGGCGACTTCGTCGTTGGAGATTGCCGAGCACGTCGCGCTCGAACTTGACCGGCGCTAAATATTTCCCTTAACGAATCTCCAGGTAAACGCCGGCTTTCAGGTATTAGCGGAAGCCGGTCGCGCCCCTATTCTCAATTCAAACACCTCCCGTTCGGGGCGGTGTCTTCACCGTCGGAGCCCCCGGCTCCACAAGCAGGATGAGGAGGGGCGATGCAGCCGCAAATCGGTGTCGGAGTGATCAATCCCGCGGACCTGGGGCTCGACCGCGAGCTGTGGCGCTGGGTCCCCGACTCGGTCACTCTGCATATGACGCGCCTGGTCCATCGTCCCGGCGACATCGACCTGACCCGGGCGAACGAGCTGTCCGACCCGCAGCCGGTCAAGGAGGCCACCCACCGGGTACTCCCGCCCGAGCCCGCGGTGGTCGCCTACGCGTGCAGCATGGCCAGCTTCATCGGTGGCGCGGCCGGGGAGCGCGCGCTGGTGAACGCCATGCTGGAGGCCGGTGCGCCCGCCGCGACCACCAGCTCCGGCGCCATGGTCAGCGAGTTCATCCACCACGGTTACCAGCGGGTCGCGCTGCTCACCCCGTACGGCCCGGAGATCACCGAGCGGTTGTGCAAGTTCCTCGACGAGTTCGAGATCGGCGTGACCAACAGCTTGTACATGGGCTTGCGCGGCAGGATCTGGACGCTCAACTACGAGCAGGTGGCCGACGCCGCACGCCAGATCGACACCCGCGGCGCGGACGCCCTGTACATCGCCTGCACCAATGTGTTGACGTACGACCTGATCAAGCCGTTGCAGAAGGAGCTCGGTCTGCCGGTGCTGAGTGCCAACCAGACCACGATCGCGGCTGCACTGCGGCTGGCCGGCGTCGAGCCGACCGAGCACACCCAGCTGCCGACCCCGCCCGCGGTGGTCCCGCTGCAGGAGGAGCGGGCGCCGGGCGGCACACAGGACTGGGACTTCCCGGAGAAGCTGGCCCGGCCCGAGTCCGTCTGAGACCCACGAAGAAGTGCGGCCACCCCATGCCTGGGGCGGCCGCACTGACGCGCTGATCAGACCGGCTTGATGACTTCCTTGCCCACGAAGGGCTGCAGTGCCTTCGGAACGCGCACGGAGCCGTCGGCCTGCTGGTGGTTCTCCAGGATCGCCACCAGCCAGCGGGTGGTCGCCAGCGTGCCGTTGAGCGTCGCGGCGATCTGCGGCTTGCCGTTCTCGTCCCGGTAGCGCACGGACAACCGGCGCGCCTGATACGTGGTGCAGTTCGACGTCGAGGTCAGCTCCCGGTAGGTGCCCTGGGTGGGGATCCACGCCTCGCAGTCGTACTTGCGCGCGGCCGAGGCGCCCAGGTCACCGCCGGCGGTGTCGATCACCCGGTACGGCACCTCGATCTTGGCCAGCATCTGCTCTTCCCATTGCAGCAGCCGCTCGTGCTCCGCCTCGGCCTCCTCCGGCCTGCAGTAGCTGAACATCTCGACCTTGTCGAACTGGTGCACCCGGATGATGCCGCGGGTGTCCTTGCCGTAGGAGCCCGCTTCCCGGCGGAAGCACGACGACCAGCCCGCGTAGCGCAGCGGCCCGCCGGACAAGTCCAGGATCTCGTCGGCGTGGTAGCCGGCCAGCGACACCTCGGACGTGCCGACCAGGTACAGGTCGTCGGCCTCCAGCCGGTACACCTCCGACGAGTGCGCCCCCAGGAAACCGGTGCCCTGCATGATCTCCGGCCGCACCAGCACCGGGGTGATCATCGGGGTGAAGCCGGTCTCCACCGCTTGGGCGATGGCCATGTTCAACAGCCCGAGCTGCAGCTGGGCACCGACGCCGGTGAGGAAGTAGAACCGGGCGCCGGACGTCTTCGCGCCACGCTCGGTGTCGATCGCGCCGAGCAGCTCGCCCAGTTCGAGGTGATCGCGCGGGGTGAAGTCGAACTCGCGCGGCTGCCCCACGTGCTTGAGCACGACGTAGTCCTGCTCACCACCGGAGGGCGCCTCCGGATGCACCAGGTTGGGGATCACCGCGTGCAGCGCGCTGAACTCCTCGGACGCCTCGGACTGCTCGGCCTCGGCAGCCTTCACCTCCGCCGCCAGCTCCTTGGCGTGGGCCAGCAGCGACTCACGCTCGTCGGCGGAGGCCTTGCCGATCTGCTTGCCTAGCGACTTCTGCTCGGCACGCAGGGCATCGGCGCGGGCGATGGCCGATCGGCGGCGCTGATCCAGCTCGATCAGCCGGTCCACCACACTCGGGTCCTCCCCGCGCTTGCGCAGCGACGCACGCACGGCGTCCGGGTCTTCACGCAGGATCCTGGGGTCGATCACGAATGACGAGGGTAGTCCCCGTCACCTGCTTGGATGCGCGCGGGCGAACTCCACGACGGCTTGCCCCAGCTGGTGCCCGGCGTCCTCCTGCAGGAAATGACCCGCGCCGGCGATCACCGGATGCTCGACACCGGCCGCGCCACGCATGGCCCGCTGCAGGATCGGGCCCATCGGGCCGGTGATGGGGTCGCTGTCGGAGAAGGCGCACAGCCACGGGATGTCCAGCGTGGTGAGCTTCTGCCAGGCCTGCCGGTTCGGCTCGGACTCCACGTTGTCCGGGGTCGCGGGCACCAGGCCGGGCATGGCACGCGGACCCGACTTGTAGCGCTCGTCGGGGAACGGCGCGTCGTAGGCGGCCCGTACCTCGTCGGAGAGCGTGGTGCGGCAGCCGGACTGCACAAACCGGGCAATGTCCAACCGCTCGGCCTTGGCCACCGCGTTCTTGAACGCCCACCACGCGTCGGGCATCCCGTGGTCGCCGGTCGGCAGGCCGGTGTTGGCCGCGACGACGCGAGCGAACCGATCCGGCTCGGCGGCCACCAGCCGCAGACCGATCAGGCCACCCCAGTCCTGGCCGACCAGCGTCATGCCGTGCAGATCGAGCGCGTCGAACAGCAGCTTGCCGGTCCAGTCGATGTGCCGGGCGTAGGAGTGATCGGTCACCTCTGCGGGCTTGTCCGACCGGCCGAACCCGATCAGGTCCGGCGCGATGGCCCGGTAGCCCGCCTCGACGAGTTCGGCGATGACGTGCCGGTACAGGAACGACCACGACGGCTCGCCGTGCAGCAGCACGATCGGCTCTCCGTCGGCGGGCCCGGCTTCGACATACGCCATCCGCAAACCGCCCTCGATCTCGGCGTAGCGCGCCGGATAGTCGAAGTCCGGCAGTCCGGCGAAACGGTCTTCGGGGGTGCGCAGAACGTCCATGCGCCTAGTAGATCGCGAAAGCCACCACCATGCCTAGCGCGACATGGGCCGCGGCCACCACGACCGACGCCGGGGCGAACGTCTCGGCCGTGATCGTCTCGCCGACGTTGATCCGGGCGACCCACTCCAGCATGCGCACGGCCAGCACCTGCACCACGATCCCCACGAAGCCGAACACCAGCGCCGTGATGACCCCGGCGAGCAGGTCGAATCCCGCGTTGGAGATCGCCACCACGACGATCAACGCCATCGAGACCAGCCCGGCTGCGGTGATGATGACCGCGTTCGGCCGCCCGGCCTGCACCAGCTGGGACAGCTTGCCCGGCGTGGTGAAGTCGATGGCGTAGAAGCCGACCAGCATCAGCAGCAGGCCGATCACCGCGTACAGCAGGATCGCGCCGATTCCTTGCAGCAGCGTGCCGCCGAAATCAGCGGGCAACGCCAGCGTGGACATCGTCGTCGCGGAAGCAGCAGTCACGGCGACTCCCCTGGTCGAAATGGTCAACTTCGCGTGCCAACACAGTAGAGCGGCCCACCGAGCGCCACGACACCGCCACGCTGGGTGCGTCCCGGCTGATCAGCGGGGCGAGGACGGGAGGGCACGCGGGGCGCGGCCACCCGATTGAGGCATCATGGTCGGTGATGTCGGGACTACTGCAGCGGCTGCGGATCAACACCTCAACCGCCGGCTCCCGCCCTTTCCTGGCGGGCGCCGTACTCGGCGCGCTCGTCACACTGCTCGTCACCATGCTGGCGGCAGCGCCCCAGAGCGGCGCGGGTGGTAGCGCCAGTGGCGCGAGCCCGCTCGGCGGCGGACCCGCCTCGCCGGACGCCAAGGACGGCCTGCAGTACGCGTTCGCTGCCAAGGTCGGCACCTGCCTGATGTGGCAGCGCGACGACGCCGCCGACATGAAGCCGGTGAACTGCGAGGAACCACACGTCTTCGAGGTCACGCAGGTCACCGACATTTCCTCCAAGTACCCCGCGGGCGCGCCGCTGCCGGACACCGAGACGTGGCGCCGGCTCGCCAAGCAGCGCTGCACCAAGGGTGCGGAGCGCTACCTGGACAACAAGCTCGACCCGGACGGCAAGCTGCAGGTGTCCGCGCTGCGCCCGAACGAGCGCGACTGGAAGCTGGGCAACCGGGATCTGCGCTGCGGACTGTGGCGCATCGGTCCTGGAGGTTCGCTGCAGGCGACCGTGGGCCCGGCCGTCGAGCAGGATCAGTCCGACGTGTGGGCCACCGGCACGTGCCTCGGCCTGGTCGACGGGACGGTCGGCGATCCGGTGAAGTGCTCCGAGAAGCACTCGTACGAGATGATCTCGATCGTCAACCTGGGCAAGAAGTTCGACAGCTACCCGTCGACCAGCAAGCAGAACGCGTACCTGGACAAGGTGTGCAACAAGGACGCGCGCACCTACTCCGGCGGGAAGAACCTGGAGAAGCTCAAGCTGATCGTTGCGTGGGACACCAGGACCAAGGCCAGTTGGCGGGCCGGATCACGCCTGGTGAACTGCAAGGTCGGCGCGCTGCTGAAGGACAAGTCCGGCCTCGCCCCGGTGGAAGGCAGCATCGCCGCCACCGAGGAGGAACGCAAGAAGCTGGACGAGAAAAAGAAGAAGTCCAAGCCGAGCACGTCGTCGTCCCCCAAGTCCAGCACCAAGCCGTCGTCCGAACCGAAGCAGGAGTCCGACGGCGAGGCCGACAATCCGGTCGACGATGTGCTGCCGGAGGACGAACCCACGCAAGACCCGCCCGAGTAGGTCGCCGATGGCCGTGGAGATGTCTCCGCAACGCTTCGAGGAACTGGTCGCCGAAGCGTTGGACCAGGTGCCGCCGAAATTCGCCGCGGCGATGGACAACGTCGTGGTGCTGGTCGAGCCGCGCAACGAGGAAGAGCCGGACATCCTCGGCCTGTATCACGGCATCGCGTTGACCGAGCGCACCACGGCCTACGGCGGTGAACTGCCGGATCGGATCTCGATCTACCGCGAGCCCATCCTGGCGATGTGCAACACCGAGGACGAAGTGGTGGAGGAAGTGCTGATCACCGTGATGCACGAGATCGGACACCACTTCGGCATCGACGACGCCCGGCTGCACGAACTCGGCTGGGGCTGACTCACGCGGCCGCGTAGGACCGCACGCGTAGCAGCTGTGGGTGGTAGTAACCCTGCCACCCGGTGACCGGATCGGTGACCAGCTCGACCAGGCCGGTCGCGGGCAGCGGCGCGCCGGTGTCGGTCCGTCCGCGCATGGCATGGCTGAGCTCGCGTTCGATCTGCACCAGTCGCCGGTACCGGGCCAGCGGGCGATAGACGGACAACCAGGATGCCGCCACCAGGCAAAGGACCCAGTCCATGAACAGCAGCGTGACATCGAGTGTCTCGGTGCGCGGCCCGAACAGGACGGTCGTCGTGATCAAGGCCATCAGCAGGATGACCAGCGGGACGAACGCGGCCAGGCCGATCCAGCCGCCGACCGGTAGCCAGCCGAGCGGCCGCCTGCGGTCGTGCGCGATCTCGGCGCGAGCGGCCCACAGTTTGCGCAGGGCTTCGTCCGGCGGAACGCCGACGGCAGGCATCGGGCGCGGGCGGTTCCGCGGCCGGTTCGGCACCAGGTCGGGCAGTTCGCGCCACATCTGCTGGGACAACCACTGCGGGCCGGTCGGCATCCAGCCGATGCTGGGTGGCGTCGGGCGCCGGTTGGCACTACGCAGCAGCGCCCACGCGGCGAAGAACATGGCGGCCGGGACGAACCCGAGGACGACCATCATGATCGTGACGGCTTCGCGGATCGGGTCGTCCGGCCGGTAGTCCTGGACGACGTCGATCATCGCGACGACGACAACGCTGCCCATCCCGATCAGGACAGTCGCAAGCACCTTCCGCCACATGGGCGGATTATCGCAACGCCTGTTCGGTTGCCGTCACATCCCGGCGCCCGGCCGGATGGTCTGCACCTTCAGCTGGTAGCCGTTGATGTCGGCGTTGGCGCAGCCGGTGCCCTTCTGCTCCAGGAACATCGATGCGGTCTCCTGCGGCGGGTAGACGCGCAGCCCGCGCACCGCGGTCGGCTTGCACTCCGCCGCCGGGAAGTTGTGGATCTGGGTGAAGCCCACCGGCGCATGAGCCGTTTCGCCCGGCTGCAACGTGATCGCGGGCCCCTTCTTGCCGTCGCGGTAGGCAGCGGCACCGACCTGGTGTCCGTCATCGCCGGCGACGAAGGAAACTCCTGGGAAACCCTGGATCACACACGGCGAGTCCCCGGCGTTGGTGAAACGCAGGGGACGCCAGTGGGTCCCTGCGCCTGCGTCACCCCTGCCGAGGGACAGCCGCAGGTCCGCGGACTTGCACAACCGTTGCTTGTCCTTCGGCGGACGCGGCTTGGTGGCCTTCGCCTCGCTCGACTGCGCGGGCTCGGTCTTCTCCTCGGTGGTCGGCTCCGGCGAGGGCGAGGACTCCACGGTCGACTCCTGCGGAGCTTGGTCCTGCGCCGGGCCCGCCTGCTGTTCCGCGCCCCCGCAGCCGGTGAGCACGACCGCGGCGGCGATCCCGGCGGCCAGCCCTGCGGCACGAAAACCACTCTTCGACAAGCCGGTTCGGTTTTGCCGCACCATGTCGTCCCTCCCTGAAGTAGACGCCATGTTGTCTACTCCCCAGCAGACGTGTGAGGGGGTGACGAGGTTGCGTCGGCGGCGGTGAGGGGCTGTCAGGCGGACTCCCCGCGGCGAATGGACTCCACCCATTCCGCGGCGTGCACGAAGACGTCGTTCGACGCTGCTGCGGACGGGCTGGCGGCGCCGTCGTCCGCCCGCGGGTGGGAGCCCAGGAAGCGCACGTCGCACCTCCTGCGCAGGGCAGCGAGGGCGTCGCCGACCCGAGGTTCGGCGACGTGGCCTTCGAAGTCGAAGTAGAAGCGGTAGCGGCCGAACGATCCGCGAATGGGCCGAGCGTCCAGCCGGGTCAGGTTGATGCCCCGAATAGCCAGCTCGGTGAGCAATTCGGAGAGTGCTCCGGTCCGGTTCTCCGCCGCCGCGACGACCGACGTCCGATCGTGCCCGGTGGGCTCGGGCAGCGCGCCGGGGCGGCGCAGCAGCAGGAATCTGGTACGCGCGTCCGGCACGTCGGCGACGTCGGTGGCGATGACCTTGAGCGGGTAATGTTCAGCGGCCACCGGTGCCGTGACGGCGGCGTCGTACTGGCCTTGTGTGACACCCACCGCCGCGGCCGCCGTCGACGATGCGGCGATGTGTTCGGCATCCGGGAAATGGTGCTCCAGCCAGCGCTGGACCTGAGCCAGGGCATGTGGGTGACTGGCGACCGTCCGCAGCGCGCCTGGGTCGGTGTCGGGGTGAGCGAGCATGCTGAACCTGATGGGCAGCAACGCCTCGGCGACGGCGACCAGCGGGTCGTCCTCGGCCAGGCCGTCCAGTGTCGCGGAGACCGGGCCCTCCACGGAGTTCTCCACCGGCACGCAGGCCGCATCCGTATCGCCTTTACGCACTGCCGTCATCGCCGCGCGGATGGTCTCGCACGGCATCAACTCGGCGGTCGCGTGCAGCTGCCGCGCGGCCTGTTCGGTGAACGTGCCTTGCGGTCCGAAATAGGCGATCCGCCGCAGTGCCCTCGGTGCCGTGGGGTCCATTTCTGCAGATTACTGCGCGTTGCTGCGAAGGGCGTCACGACGTTCGTCGTAGCGCATGCGGCCGGTGCGCCGTTCGGCGAAATCACTCAGTTGCCAGATCTGCAACATGCAGATGGTTGGCTACGGTCTGCCTGGGTTTGCCAGACTTGAGGTACCCACCGGCGTCCGTGAGGAGCTTCGTGACCATCGACTCGCACACCACAGAAAGCCGCCGGAAGGCACGATCCGCACGCAACGTCCCAGCCCTGGTCCTGTGCGCGATCGACGACGCGATGGCGCAGGCGTGGCGCACGTTGCTGAGCACCCGCCGGCCGCGCGTGCAGGTCCATCGCGGCTCGGTGCTGGACATCGAGGCGCAGGCCGTGGTCAGCCCGGCCAACTCCTACGGATGGATGCGCGGCGGCATCGACGCGGTGTACGCGCGGGCGTTCCCCGGGATCGAGGAACGGGTGCGCAAGGCCATCCTGAACACGCACGGCGGTGAACTGCCGGTCGGCGAAGCGCTCGCGGTGCCCACCGGGGAGACCATGCCTGCGTGGCTGATCAGCGCCCCGACGATGCGGGAGCCGGGCGAACTGCTGGCCGAGGACACCGTGCATCCGTACTTGGCCGCTCGCGCGGTGTTCGAGTTGTGGCGGGACCGCGAGGTGGACCCGGGCAGACCCGCCGCCGAGGCCATCGACGTGATCGCCATGCCGGGGCTGGGCACCGGAGTGGGGGGTGTGGACCCGCAGAACTGCGCTCGGCAGGTGGCCGTGGCGTGGGACGAGGTGTTCGGCGGCTGAGCCGCGCACCCAGCAGCGTCGTCCAGTGAACGATGCGTCGGCTTGCCGGCATGTCCGGCGGGCCGCCCCGGCGTGTGCCGCTCCAGCGCCCGGCATGCCCGGCCAGTGTCGCTTCAGCGTGTCCGGCAAGTCCGGCCGGTGCCGCCCCTGCGCGCCCGGCAAGCCCGGCCGGTGCCGCCCCAGCGCGCCCGGCAAGCCCGGCCGGCGCCACCCAGCAGCCCTGCATGTCCCCCACATAGCCGAACGGCCGCCGGGCTCACGTGCTCCGACGGCCGTCCGATTCTCACGTGGTCTTACTTCGACTCGGGCTCCGTGGCCCCTTCGACCTCGCGGACTTCCTCACCCGAGGGGAGCTGTTCCGCCTCGGCGACGCCACGCACGGTGATCTTGCGCGGCTCCGGCTTCGGCTTGGCCACGTTGCGCACGCGCACCGTCAGCAAGCCGTCCCGGTACTCGGCGTCGACGTCGTCCGCGGTGATGTGCTTCGGCAGCGCGAACTCCCGACGGAACTCACCGGAACGGATCTCCCGCACCAGCACACCGTCGTCCTTCCTGGTCTCGTCGCTGCCGCGGCGGCCGCTGATGCGCAGCCGGTTCTCCACGACCTCGACGTCCAGGTTGTCGGCGCCCGGAACCTCGGCGGTCACCACGACGTCCGTGCCATCCCTACGCAGGTCGACGGCGGGCACGAAGCCGGTGGTCGGCGCGCGGTCGGGGCCGAACGCACGGCGCATCAACTCGTCGAAGTCGCTGTCGAACTGGCGGGCCAGGATGTTGAACGGGTCCCACGAAGAGCCTCGGCGAACAACCAGCGTCATCGTTGACATCCCTCCCTGTCGTGTCAAACGACCAGACTGAGGATTAGCACTCAGCCTTCGTGAGTGCTAACGCTGACAGGGTTCCGGATGTTCCCGCCGAACCGGTCGAAATTGTCGGTGGTTCGCGCGAACATATGGAGGAACGACGAAGAGGGGGTTGATATGCCAGACCTTGCCGAGCAGGCCGCCGTGAAGTACTTCGCCGGATGGCGGGCCAAGGACTTCGAGACCGTGCGCTCGGTGCTGGCCGACGAGGTCACGTTCCACGGGCCGCTGGCTCAGCTCGAAGGCGCCGATGCGTGCGTGGACGGGCTGCGCAAGATGTCGGAGATCGTCACCGACATCGAGATCCGCAAGCGGTTCGTGGACGGCGAGGACGTACTGACGTGGTTCAACTTGCACACGTCGGTGGCGCCGCCGATCCCGACCGCGAACTGGAGCACGGTTCGGGACGGGCGGATAGTCGCCATTCGGGTGGCGTTCGATCCGCGCCCGTTGTTCGGCCCGTCCGAGTGATCCTCATCGCACGATTCGCCCGGTCGACGTCACAGCCTCCCAGCTTGCCGGAACTGCGCAGGGCAACGGACACTGGTACCAGGTGCCATTTGTCACAGCACCTATCGATTCCGCCGCGCCAGCTGTTTTGATCGTGCCCAATGCAGTGACGGCAGGAGTCGGGGAGCCAAGGGAGGCTTCGATGGCGAGGGTTCGTGAGCTGACCCCGTACGTCGAACTGGATCGCGAGCAGTGGCGCGAGCTACGTCGGTCGACCCCGCTGCCGTTGACCGCCGAAGAGCTGGCCAAGCTGCGCGGCCTCGGCGAGCAGGTGGATCTGCAAGAGGTCGCCGACGTGTACCTCCCGTTGTCTCGGCTGATCAACCTGCAGGTCGCGGCGCGGCAGCGACTGTACGAGGCCACCACCACGTTCCTGGGTGAGGACACCCGCGGCACCAAGGTGCCGTTCGTCATCGGGATCGCGGGCAGCGTCGCGGTCGGCAAGTCCACCACGGCGCGCATCCTGCACGCGCTGCTGGCCCGCTGGCCGGATCACCCGCGGGTCGACCTGGTCACCACCGACGGCTTCCTGTACCCGCGGGCCGAGCTGATGCGCCGCGGCATCATGCACCGCAAGGGCTTCCCGGAGTCCTACGACCGCAGGGCGCTGCTGCGCTTCGTCACCGACGTGAAGTCGGGCGCGGAGGCGGTCAGCGCCCCGGTGTACTCGCACAAGGCGTACGACATCCTGCCCGGGGTCGAGCACGTCGTGCGACGGCCCGACATCCTCATCCTGGAGGGGCTGAACGTCCTGCAGCCCCACCCGCGGCTTGCGGTGTCCGACCTGTTCGACTTCTCGATCTACGTCGACGCGCACACCGAGGACATCAAGCGGTGGTACATCGAGCGGTTCCTCAAGCTGCGGGACACCGCGTTCGCCGACCCGGAGTCGCACTTCCACCACTTCGCCGGGCTGTCCGACGAGGACGCCAGGGCGGAGGGTGAGCACCTCTGGACGACGATCAACGAGCCGAACCTGCTGCAGAACATTCTGCCCACGCGGGCCCGCGCGACGCTGGTGCTGCGCAAGGACAGCGACCACTCGATCACACGGGTGCGCCTGCGCAAGCTGTGAACGAGCGGCCGCGCCGGTAGGCCGCGGACGACGTGCGTCGCGCTGTACCAGAGACGCGGAGGTTCAGGGCCCAGGTCCGCGCGCGTCGATCACCACCGCCCGAGCGCGCGTCGCAGCCTGCAAGCCCACGCCCGCCCACCCACCACCGAACCCACCCAGCGCAGCCGCAGCGCGCGCACTCTGCCTGGGTAAGAGCAGCCCGCGAGCCCACGCCACCCACCACTGGACCCGACGGCGGGCGTCGCTACACCGTCCGCGCCCGGCCCGCGGGCGTCGCTACACCGTCCGCGCCCAACCGCCGGGCCCGGCCCGCGAGCGCCGTGCGTTTCCGGCCGGCCCGTGACCTGCGCCGGCAGCCCTCGAGCCGGCACCAAGCGCGCATCCGGCCGTCGTTGCCAGGTCGGCGGACCCTCACATGGGCGCATTTCCCGGCGCGAGCGGGCGAATTGCCCCGAACACCATCCCTTTGGCCTATATCCCAGGCACCGTTGTCGACCGACCCTGAAAACAAGCGAAATGTCACGCTGACCTGGAGGTCGTCGATGTTCGCCACCATCGCGACGTGGACCGTGGCCGCGCTCGGTATGGCGGTTCTGCTGGTGATGGCCTTCGGAGCGCTCGCGATCGATTTCGACACTCCGCCGATGCGTCGCCGCCGCAAGCCCGCCGAATGACGCGCGGTCCGTGCGCGCCGGCACGGCGAAAGTGGGTAACCCCATGCGCAGTGATAGGTCTAGGCCATGATCAACGGTCGACCCCCGTGGAAAACCTGAGGGCAACCTGTGAAGTATGCACAGTCGGGCATCTTTCCCGCTCGACGTACGTTCATCGGTTGAGAGCACCCCTCGAGAAAGAGGACGCAAGATGACCACCGCATTCGTTCAGAACCCGTCGCCGGGGAACATGCCGTCCCCGCCGCGCGGCTGGCCGATCGGGTCGTACGAGACGTACGAGGAAGCCCAGCGCGCCGTCGACTATCTGGCGGACAAGGATTTCCCGGTGGCCGACGTGACGATCGTCGGGGTGGAGCCGATGCTCGTCGAGCGGGTGGCCGCCCGCCTGACCTGGGGTGGCGTGCTCGGTCGCGGCGCCGCGTCCGGCGCGTGGTTCGGCCTGTTCGTGGGATTGTTGTTGGCAATCTTCTCGCCGGGTGCGGGATTCGGTCCGATCCTGATCGGTCTGCTGTCCGGTATCGCTTTCGGGATGGTGTTCGCCGCCGTCGGTTACGCGTCGACCCGCGGCCAGCGCGACTTCATCTCCACCAGCCAACTGGTCGCACAGCGTTACGACGTACTGAGCCTGCCGCGCAACGCCGAACGGGGTCGGGAGCTGCTCGCCGAGCTGGCCGCTAAACAGTTCTGATCGGCTCGCGACCCGCAACGGTTTCGCCCGGTGCTCGGCTCCGAAACCGATCGATCCGCGCCCTGCACCAACTCCGACCGCTCCGCGAACGCGGCACTGGCGTCGACTGACACGACGGTCCATGCTCTGACCGGTGCTCGGCCGCACGCCCATCCTGATCGGGCAAGCGCCGGGACGCGTTCCAGGCAAGCGCCTGGTGTCGTCGCGTTCACCCGCGGAATTCGGACCAGCCGAGCACGTCGTCAACCACTTCGTCGAGCGCACCGTCGACCCGCCTCACCAGCTTTTCGGTTTGCGGTCGGCGCTGCGTCGGGTGCGCTTCGTATCGCATGCCGTGCGCCCGGTCGTGCCCTTCAATCAGGATCACGTCGATCCACTCCCCAACCGCCCGCTCTGCCAGCACACTGTCGGGCTCCGCACTGTGCTGCGCAACCGTCGTCCTGAACGTCCAGCCGAGCGTCACCAGCTGTTCCAGCGCGGCGAGCGCGGCCTGCCACTCGGGGTCTTCCTGCGTCACCTGCTCAGCTTGACGTGGCCGAGACCGCGCTGCGTACGTCCGCATGCCGAAGCTACGTCGAACTAGCGCCGAAAACGTCGGCCGTCACCGCTACCGTGGGCACGTCTGAAGTCGCGTGCACTACGCGCACGCGCGCAAGGAAGCCCTGTAGGGCCCGTCGCCGGGCAGACCGAACTCCTGCCGACCTCTTGCCGAACTAGCGCCGAACTTGCCGGTGCGTCGTCTCGTTCACCGCCGATGACCGCCGCGACCTGGTGCTTTACTTCGGCTCAGCACGCAACGTCATCGAACGACTACTAGCTGGACAGGACTGGCGAGGGGGTTATGAGAACGGTTCGACACTGGACCGGACGGGAAGTCCGCGCATTGCGCGCGGCCAAGCGGATGAGCATTCGCGAGTTCGCCGCGCATCTGGGGGTCAGCGACCGGATGGTGTCCAAATGGGAGGCGGCCGGGGAGCAGATCAGCCCACGCCCGGTCAACCAGGCGGCGCTGGACACGTCGCTGCGGCGCTCGTCGCCCGAGGTGCGGGAGCGGTTCGCGGAGTTCCTGTCCACGCCACCGCTGCTGGACGGTGCCGCCGAAGCGGAGAGCCCGATCATCCGGCATCCCGTGGACGGCAAGCGCATGGCGCTGGTGCCAGGCGGCCCGTTCCGAGAAGGGCTCACCTCCGAGCCCGCGTGGCTGCCCGCGTTCTACATCGACATCCACCCGACCACCAACGCCGAGTACGGCCGCTTCGTGGCGGCCACCGGCCATCGACCACCCGCCCATTGGACCGACGAGGGCTGCCCGCCGGAGCGCGCCAGCCACCCGGTGGTGCTGGTGAGCTGGCACGACGCGCAGGCGTACGCGGAGTGGGCCGGCAAGTCGCTGCCGACCGGTGAGCAGTGGGAGAAGGCAGCACGCGGGCAGTTCGGTGATCAGTTCCCGTGGGGCGACCAACCGCTGCCGGACCGGTGCAACGTCTGGGAGACCGGCATCGGCGGCACGGCACCGGTCGGCCGGTACATCCGAGGTGCGTCGCCGTACGGGGTATACGACATGTGCGGCAACGTGTGGGAGTGGTGCGCCACCGAGCGGGTGCCGGGCCGCTACGAGCGCCGGGGCGGATCGTTCGCGACGCCGCTGAGCCAGTGCCTGCCTGCGTTGAGTGCGGATGGTCCCGCCGGGCTGCGCGCCGATGACACCGGGTTCCGGTGCGTGATGGGTTAGGGGCGAAAACGGGTGGCAGCGCCCGTCCGATGCGGGCAGGTGCACCTGTCCGATACGGGCGGGAGCGCCCGGTCCGATACGGGCGGGAGCGCCCGGTCCGATACGGGCGGGAGCGCCCGGTCCGATACGGGCGGGAGCGCCCGGTCCGATACGGGCGGGAGCGCCCGGTCCGATACGGGCGGGAGCGCCCGGTCTGATGCGGCCGAGCGCCCTCGCCACCGGCATGACTACCGGCGGCGCACCTTCTCGGTGGTCCCGACGTGATCGAGCGCCCACTCGTTGAGCCCACGCAGCTCCTGCCAAGCTGTACGCACACGGGTCAGCGTCGTCCGCTCGTGCAGGGCGTCGTCCGGCTCGAACGTCTTGCCGACCCACAGCGTCTTGTGCCGCAGCAGGTCGATCCGCGGATGGTCCTCGTCGAACCCACGCGGCTTGGTCTTCAACTGCTCGCCGCGCAACTCCCAGCCGCTGGAGACCAGCTTGTCCAGAATCGCCACCAGTGCCGGCCCGTGATTGTCGTCGGCGACCGACTGGCGGAAACGCGCCAACTGATCGGATTCCAGGTGGTACATGCCACCGCCGACCCGCAGCCCACGCGGTGAGAGCTCGACGTAGTAGGCACCCGCGCCGCGACCGGGTTCGATCACCGCGCCGCAGTGCGTCTTGTACGGCGTCTTGTCGCGTGAGAACCGCACGTCCCGGTAAGGCCGGAAGACTTTCGCGGAGCCGAAACCGGGGGCGAACTCGGGCTCGAGCTCGGCAAGCAGCGCTTCCATCGGCGCGCGCACGTCCCGCCGGTAGATCTCGACGTTGTCCTCCCAGTACGCCCTGGAATTGTCCGCGACCAGGCCGTCGTAGAAGTCGATAGCGTGTTCGCCAAATCCGGTGAAGGTCACAGCCCCAGCGTAGAAGCGAACCGACGCAAGCAGAACGGGGCGACCTACCCGGCTACTGCCGCGCCGTCGACCTCGGACGAACGCCGGCGAGCACCGGCGCGCCTATCCGCCCATGCGCTCGAGCAGTTCGTCGAGATCGGCCCGCTGGAAAGGACCGGCGATCGCCAGCGTTCTGCCGGTGACGGGTTGCTGCACAGCCGGAGCCACCAGCAGCTCCCGCTCACCGAACACGACGGCGACGCGGTTGCGCGGATCCTGCTCCTGCGCTGCGCGAGCAGTCAGCTGCCGGAATTCCGCCGCGTCGTCGGCCGTCAGCCTCAGCTGGAGCTGCCACTGCCCGTTCACCTGCACCGTACGGGCCCTGTCCACGGTGTCGACGACGGAAGCCGCGGGTTTCAGCACCAGACAGCTCCCGCCCTCCTTGTCCTCGACGGCCAGCTTGTCCGCGGGGTCGCACGCGCCGTGCTGCACCTCGCGCACCTCGTGGAACGACAGTGGTTCGGCCAGCGGGCCGCCGCCCCACTGGTCCCCGGTGCTCGGCGCCTTGCCCACGTCCGGGATCGGCAACTGCGGGATCTCCGGCACGTCTGCCTCATCGTCGGAGCAGGCGGTCAATGCAAGCAACGCCGTCAACAACACCAGCAACCCGCGCATGACGCGAGCTTGGCACAACTCGATCCTCGTTGGATATTCGTTGTCCGATATCGACCGCGAACCGACCAACAAGCCCGGGACTGAGCAAACAGAGCCTTTCGACCCTTGCAGTCTCGTGAGAATCACGCAGCATCAGCAGCACGCGGTGACTCCGCTGATGTCCCCCACGGAGGTCTTGTGAATTTGGGCCCGCCACCGACGTTTCGTACCCAGCACACCCCCTTGGCCGACCCCCGGTGATCGACGACCGTACGGCTCGAATCTGGACTGCGATACGAGCACAAGCCGCGCACGACGCACGCCCGCCCTCGCTCGGTGACGTCTGCGCTGTCTGCGCCGCAGAGCTTGACGCCTCGGTCGGCCTGCTCATGACCGACGGCGAGGGCGGCCTGGTCCAACCGGTCGAAGCTTCCGACGACATCGCCGCCGACCTCGACGAGCGTCAAGTCACGTTGGGCGAGGGCCCGGCGAGCGATGTGATCGCGGGTCATCAGGCGGTGCGCATCCCGGATCTGGCCACCGCCGGGCCCGCGCAACGATGGCCGATGTTCGCCAGCTACGCGCAGGGTGGCAGCGTGCGCGCGTGCTTCGCCATCCCGCTACGAGCAGGCGTGGTCGAGCTAGGCGTGCTGACCGTTTACCGCACTCGCCCCGGCTACCTCAGCTCGGCTGAACTCCTTGACGCATTCGCCTATGCCGACGCCGCGCTCGCCCTCGCGTTGGAGCGCTACATCGAGCTACCGCTGCACCGGTTGAAGTCGCTGGACGAGCTGTTCGCACCACCCCGCTCGGTCATCCACCAAGCGAGCGGAATGGTCAGCGTCCAGCTCGGTGTCAGCTTGGCCGCCGCGCTCGCTCGGCTGCGCGCTTACGCCTACGCGAACGATCATTCGCTGACGGACGTCGCCAAAGACGTCGTTGCGCGTCGCCTCCGCTTCGACAACGGCCGCTCGTGACGTCGCCGACCAGCGCCATCCGCGAGAGACTGGTGGCATGGACTTCGATGCGGTGGCCGACGAGCTGTACGCCGGGCCGCGCGACGACTTCATTCCCACCAGGAATCAGCGGGTCGCCGAGGCCAAGAAGGCCGGCGACAAAGAGTTGGCACAGCGCATCGGAGCCTTGCGCAAGCCGTCGCTGGCCGCCTCGCTCGTCAACCGGCTCGCTCACGACCATCCGGACGAGCTGCGCAAGCTGATCGAGCTGGGCGACGAGATGCGCGCGGCGCACGCCGACCTGGACGGCACGAAGCTGCGGGAGTTGTCCCACCGCAAGCGGACCGAGGTGGAGAAGGTGACCGAGCGGGTGTGCAGCCTCGGCTCGGATCCGACCCAGGCCGTGATGGATCAGGTCAGCGACACGCTGGAGGCGGCGATCGCCAATCCGGACGCCGCTGCCGAGGTCGTCGCCGGACGGCTCGAAGCCGCGCTGGCGCCGTCCGGCTTCGACCAATGGATGATCGCGTCGGTCGGCACTCACCGGCGGTCCGAGCCGAAGAAGCCGGGCAAGGACGACGAGAAGCCGGCGGACCCGAAACAGCGCGAGAAGCAGGAAAAGATCGCCGCGGCCCGCGACCGGCTCTCCACCGCGCAGGACGAGCAGTCCAAGGCCGAGGACGCCCTGGCCAAGGCCAACGATGCGGCCACGGAAGCCGAGCAGCAGGTGGAGGACCTCAAGGCCCAGCTCGCCGAAGCCGAGCGCGACCTACGCAAGACGCGCGACGCGGCCAGGGAGGCCCAGCGCGAGTACGACGCCGCGGTCCGCGCCGTCCAGGACGCCGAGAAGGCGCTCAACCGGCTCGAGCCGTCCTGACCGGCGCCGGATGGTGTGCCGATGACGTTCCGGCTGCCCGGGCCGCTTGCCCTTCGTCATGCCCACCGCGGCGCTCCGCTGCAAAGATGTCGAACTGCCACTCCCGCACTCGCCGCCGACGGTCGGCTCCGCACCGAGTCGTTCAGGCGCCAGTCCGCGCAGCGATCAGCTCCGCACCGAGCCGTTCAGGCGCCAGTCCGCGCAGCGATCAACCCCGCAACCGAGCCGCTCAGGCGCCGAGTCCGCGCTCCACCGCGGCGATCAACTCCGGACGCAGCCGGTCCGCCCGAATGATCCGGTCGACCGACCCCACTTCGACGGCCCGCTCGATGCTGTGGATGGCGTCGAACTCCGCGGCCACCTCGCTCAGCTTCTCCGCCCGCACCGAGGCCCGCAGATCCGCCAGCTCGCTGGACAGCGCGGCCCGCTCCGCACCGGTCGCCTCCGCCACCCGGGCTTCCAGATCCTTGACCCGGGCATCCGCCGCCGTCCGCTTGTTGACCTCGCCCGGGAACACCACGGCCGCCGCGGGCGCACCGCCGATCACCGACGCGAACGATCCTTCGACCGCCAGCACCTGCATGTTCGGGTTCAGCGCCTTCGAGAACACCACGAACGCGCCGCCGTGGTAACGGGAGATCACGCAGAACACGATCGGCCCGTCGAAGTTGACGATCGCCCGGCCGATCTCCGCGCCGTACTCCAGCTGCAGCTTGCGCATCGACTCCGGCGACCCGTCGAACCCACTGAGGTTGGCCAGCACCACCAGCGGCCGGTTCCCGCTCGCCGCGTTGATCGCACGCGCGACCTTCTTCGACGACTGCGGGAACAGCGTGCCCGCGGTGTAGGTGTCCGGGCCGTCGGTCGGCGGGAAACCGCGGCGCGGCACCGACCGCGACTCGATACCGATCAGGCACACCGGATACCCGCCGAGATGCGTGTCGGTCACGACCGCGGTCTCCGCGTCGGCCATGCCCGCCCAGCGTTCCAGCAGCGGGTGATCCTGGTCGGCCACCGCGCGCATCAGCGTGCGGATGTCGAACGGCTTCTTCCGGTCGGGGTTCGTCTCCGCCGAGAAGATGTCACCGACCGTGCGGAAGTCGCTGTCGGCCACCTCGTGCGGGTACGACGAGATGTCCCGGTCCAGCGGGTCCGACGTCTCCGCCCGCCGCGGCCCGCGCTCACCGGGCACGACGTAGGTGTGGTCGTAGTGCTCCATCAGCACGTCCCGCGCGGCGGGCAGGCTCCGCGCCCAGTACTGCGCCTGACCGTTCGGGCCCATCACCCGGTCGTAGCCGCCGATGCCGAAGTTGTCCTCGGCGGAGACACCGCCGGAGAAGTCCAGCGACTGCTTGCCGGTCAGCACCATCGCCGAGTCCGGCGTCATCACCAGCACGCCCTTGGTGTGCATGAGCATGGTCGCCTCGGCATTCCAGTACGGCTGCGCACCGACGTTGATGCCTGCCACCACGACATTGATCTCGCCGCCCGCCTGGGTGAACCGGACGATGCGGTTCAACGCGCGGCCGACCCAGTCGAGATTCTCCGTGCCCGAGTCCATCGAGATCTTCGCGCCCGCCGACAGCGCGAACCACTCCAGCGGGACCTGCATCTTCTCCGCGAGGTCCAGCGCGGCGATGACCCGCGCACATTCCGGCTCGCTGAGCGCGCCGAGCGCCTTGGTGGGGTCACCGAGCAGCACGACCCGGGTCACGCCCTCGGGGTAGCGCTCGGTCGGGGTGCTGACCACACCGGCGACGATCGCGGCCTTGTTGCCGCCCGGCGCCCGGTCCACCGGAACCAGCTCGCCGCGGTCGTCGAGGTCGTACTCGACGAACGAACCGTGCGGGCCCGCCAGCATGCCGGTCAGCTCGTACGGATACGTGGTGCCACGTCGACGAGCCCGCAGCACCCGCTGCGCGTAGTCGTCCAGCGGGGTGATCGGCTCGGTCGGCGGGTCGATGATGTCGATGAGCAGACCCTCGCCCGGCTTGCTGGAGATCCGCAACGCCGCGTCGGTCAGCTCGCCGGTCTCCGGGTTGCGCTGCTGCCCGACGAACATCACCTCACGGATGCCCGCGCCCGAGGTCGACGGCGCCGCGCGGTGCACGATGCCGCGCAGCTCGTCGAGGCTCAGATCGCTCGGCGGCCAGCAGTAGATCAGCACGCGGTTGGTGTCCAGCCTGCTCTTCGCCGACCGCTCGGCCTGGTGGCTGCGGATGGCCGCCAGACACGCGGCCAGCGCGCCCTCGGCCGCCGGAAGCGTGATCAACCGGCCGTCGCTGTCCCGCAACGGTGTCAGGTCACGCACCTGGGCCATCGCGATCAACCGCTCGTCGGCCGGGTTCTGCTTGGCCACGCAGCGGAACAGGTAGACGTCCTCGTCCGCGGACGGCAGCCGGGTGAGGTCGAAATTCGCCAGCCGTTGTAGTTGCAGCCGGCGCGCCACCATCGGATGCATCCCGCGGATCAGCGTGTCCTCGACGAGCTCGCCGCCCTCACCGGGCTGGAACGTGAACTGGTGGTGGTGCACGTCGCCCGCGCGGCCCGCGACCGACACGGTGATCCGCTCGACCCGGCGCAACCACTCCACCTGGGACAACTCCGAGCGCAGCGCGGACGCTACGTCGTCTTGATTCTCGGGCTGCTCCGGCCACGCCAGGTAGATGTCGACGGCGAGATCCTGGTCGGCCTGCGCCGCCACCGCCGCCAGCGCACCAGGCAGTGCGGCGTGATCAGTCGCCGTGGCGACCATCCGCCGGGCCCAGCCCTCCAGCCGATACGAGCCGTGCACGACCGGGAACCCGTCGACGACCTCGACGCGCACGTCGTCCAGCTCGACCTCGCGGTAGTAGCGGCGGGTCATCACCTCGAGCAGCGGCCGGACATCACTGCCGGGCCGGGCGATGCGCTGCCCCAGCAGCCGCACCAACGGCTCCGGACACGCCACCATGGCGGCGATCCGCTCGGCCCGGTCCTGCGCGTCCGGGTTCGCGTCGAGATACCGCAAGTGCGCGCGCACCCCTGCGTAGATCTCCGCCCGCTTGCGGCGCAACAGCGGCTGGGCGAACCACCGGAACACCACGCTCCTGGCCAGGTCCCCGACCACCGGGAAGCGCAGCTGGGTGGCCTCGACCAGGTGCTCGAGCGCTTCGCCCGCGGCGTACTTGAGGTCCTCGCCCGGCGGCGGTTCGACCAGCCAGCGTCGCAGGATCCTGGTCACGATCGCCACGTCGGACGCCGCGCGCTGCTGCGCGAGGAAGATGCGGAACACCGCCTCTTCCAGCGCCTCGGTGCGCTCGAAGCTGTGCACGCCGTAGTGGTCGAGCACCTTGGCCAGCCGGTCGGTGAACCACTCCGGCACCCCGGCCCGCTCGGTGTCCAAGCTCTGCAGATAGCGGTGGAAGAACTCGCGCGGGCTGTGCACGCGGGTCTCCGGCATGCTCGGATCCCGCACTTCCGGCAGATCGGTCGCGCCCGGCCGGTTGCGGCTCAGCTCCGACAGATCCGCGAACAGGTTGAGCAGCTCGATCTCCTCGGCCAACAGGTCGGCCGGGCCGAGCTCGGCGCGGTCGCGCGCGTAGACGTTGAGCAGATTGCCCGCATCCGCCGGGTCGACGTCGAAGCCCAGCAACGTGCTGCGCAGGTCGGTGAGCGCACGCTCGGCCCGCTCCCGCAGCTGCGGCTCGGGCGCGGGCGGGAACTCCAGCGCCGCCGACGGGCCCGAGTCGGCGTGCGCACCGCCGTCACCGATCGGCTCCAGGCGCAGCAGCGGCGCACCGGTCTCCACCTGCGCACCGACCGAGACCAGCGCCTCGGTGACCTTCGCGGCGAACGGCGCCCGCAGCACCGTCTCCATCTTCATCGACTCGAGCACGATCACCGGGGCGCCCGCCTCGACCTCGGCGCCCGCCGCCACCGGAGTGGCGACCACCAGCGCGGGCGCCGGGGAACGCACCACGCCGCCCTCGTCGCGGCTGATCCGGTGCGTGACTCCGTCGACCTCCACCAAGTGGATCGGCCCGTGCGTGCCGGTCACCACCCGGAAGCTGCGACCATTGACGGTCAGCCTGCCGGTGCTGTTGTCGTACCGCTCGACGGCGACGTCCACCGACTGCTCACCGCTACCGGACTCCACCACCACGCGATACCGCTGCGCGTTGACCTGGGCGACCCGCAACCGGTAGGAGTTGCCGCGCAGTTTCAGGTCGATGGCCTGGCCGACCTCGTGCCGCACCTGCGGACGGCCACCGTGCGCGGTCGACAGCAGCCGCTGCCGCTCGGTGCGCTCGGCCTCCTCGTACGCCTCGATCGCCGCGGCCGCGAGCGCCACCCCGGCATGCCGGTCGGCCACCAGGCCGCCCTCGGCGCGTACCCGGTCGATCCAGCCGGTGTCGCAGCTGGCGTGCACGACCGGCTCCTGGTCGAGCAGGTCGAGCAGGAAGCTCTTGTTGGTGACCCCGCCCTCGATGAGCACCGTGGTCTCCGCGAGCGCCCGGCGCAGCCGGGCCAGCGCGATCTCCCTGGTCGGTCCGTAGCCGATGATCTTGGCGATCATCGAGTCGAAGTCGGCCGGGATGACGTCCCCTTCGGAGAACCCGGTGTCGACCCGGATACCCGGGCCGGCAGGCAGGGCCAGGCGAAGCACCCGGCCCGGAGCGGGGGCGAACTCCCGATCGGGGTCCTCGGCATTGAGCCGGGCTTCGACGGCGTGACCGGACTCGTTCGGCGGCTCACCGGTCAGCGGTTCACCCGCTGCGATCCGCAGCTGCGCCCGGACCAGGTCGAATCCGGTGGTGACCTCGGTGATCGGGTGCTCGACCTGCAACCGGGTGTTGACTTCGAGGAACGCGAACAGTCGCTCGGTGGGCTGGTAGAGGAACTCGACCGTGGCCGCGCCCCGGTAGCCGACCGCCACCGCCAGCCGCTCGGCGGAAGCCTTCAACTCCGCGATCTGCTCCGGCTCCAACAGCGGGCAGGCCGACTCCTCGATCACCTTCTGGTTGCGTCGCTGCACCGAGCAGTCCCGCACCCCGACCGCCCACGCCGTGCTGCCGTCCGAGATGACCTGCACCTCGACGTGCCGCGCGCCGGTCACCAGACGCTCCAGGAAGACCACGCCCGAACCGAAGGCTCGCTGCGCCTCCGCCGATGTGCGCTCGAACGCGTCAGCGAGCTCGGCGTCGTCGTGCACCACGCGGATGCCCCGGCCTCCGCCACCCGCGGTCGCCTTCAGCATCAACGGGTAGCCGATGCGACCGGCGGCTTGGGTGGCGGCTTCGAGGCTGTCCACCGGACCGCCGCTCCACGGGGCGACCGGGACGCCGACGCGCTCGGCGAGCTGTTTGGCGCCGATCTTGTCCCCCAGCGTGCGCATCGCCTCGGCGCTCGGGCCGATGAACGTCACGCCGAGCTTGTCGCACAGCTCCGCGAACGCCGGGTCCTCGGCCACAAAGCCCCAGCCGACCCACGCGGCGTCCGCCTGCGTCTCCACCAGCGCGCGTTCCAGCACGGCGAGATCCAGATACGGGCGGTTGGCCGCCGGACCGAGCGCATACGTGTGGTCGGCCTCGCGCACGAACGTGGCCGCGCTCTCCGCGTCGGTGTAGAGGGCAATCGTCTCGATGCCCGCCCCGGTCTCCGCGTTCAGTTCGCGGACCGCGTGGATCAGTCGCATCGCGGCTTCCCCCCGGTTGACGATTGCGACTCGACGGAACACCGGGGCAGCCTCCTGGATGGCACTCGATGCGGACGAATTTGGCGAACGGATACTACGACCGTTCTACTCCTACCGAAGCCAGCAGGCATCGCTGCTGGCCCACCGACTTGCCAGCATGCTGGTTACCGGCAGGTAGACCTATGGGGAGCATATGCACGCTCGGTAGCGAGATTTTGGAGGGTTCCTCCAAACAGCAACCCGACGTTCTCAACGCCGAAACTCGGCCTGCCAGCGGCGCGTCGGCGGCGCTTCCTCGCTGGGCCGATCCTGCACGCGAACCTCGGTGAGCCCGCTTGTGGTGAACGAGTCCAGCTCTGCCCTGGTCAGCGGCCACGGCCCGAAGTCGCCGTCGGTGAACGGCTCCTCTTGTTTGTTGTTGATCACCAGCAGTCGGCCGCCCGGCGCGACGAAGCCACCGATGGCGTCGATGACCTGACGGCGCAACGAGCGCGGCAGCGCCTGCACCGTGACGATCTCCACAACCAGATCGAATGCCTGTGACCACTCGGCGGGCGGCTCGAGCACGTTCGCCACGGTGTAGTGCACCGGCGAATCCGGGTGCTTGCGCTTGGCCAGCTCGATGGCCGTCGGCGAGATGTCGAAGGCGGTCGTCTCGTAGCCGAGGCTCGCCACGAACTCGGCGTCGGCGCCGTAACCGCAGCCGACCACCACGGCCTTCTTGCCGGTGCCGTCCAATTGCTGCTCGGCGGCCCACTCGCGCAGCCATTCGTGCCGCTCGGCCACCTCGGCCCACGGGACCTCGCCTTCGCCCCGTGCGACGGCCGCGTAGACCTTTTCGTACAGCTCGACGTAGGACCCCTCGTGCTGTGAGGCGATGTCCGCCATCCACTCCTTGGGGTCGCTCATCGTCCCACTCCTGGTTCCCAGCCGTTGAGTCGCACCTGCTGCGCCGACTGCTCGCGTTTGGCCAGCTCCGCGTGCAGCTCGCGCAGCAGCTCCCGGTCCCGCTCACTCAACCGCGGGTTGTCCAGGTCCTTCGGCGGAAACGCCACCGCGGGCTCGTTCACCCTGGTCGGAGCGTTCACCCCGTCCGGGGTGATCGTGGTCTGTTCGGAGTCCGGGGCCTGCTCCGCCGGCTTGTCCGCGGCGATGGCGGCGCGCAACGCTTCCTGCTCGGCGGCGGACATCTCGGTGGTCTGCTCGGCCGGGGTCTCCGGGGGCACCGTCTCGTCGGTCGATCCGGACGAGGGTTCCGCGGTCGCGGTCTGGCTCGCCGACTTCTTCGCGGACGCCTCGGCCTGCGGCCAGAACAGCTCGCCGGGCTCGAGGTCGCTGTCGCCGGTGGACTCGACGACGTCGATCTGCGGCATTTGCGTGGTCCACGGGCGGTCGACGTACTGGCCGGTCGACTCGGACTGTTCCGACGAGCTCGCCGACGACTGCGGCCAACTCGTTTCCTCGGTGGGCTGGGCGGGCGGTTCGGGAGTCTGCGCGGCGGGTTCCTCGCTCGGCTGCTCGGGCTCCGGCGGCGCGGGCCACTCCGCGGTCTCGGTTCGCGCTTCCGGCTCGGGCTCCGCCGGCACGCTCGACTCGTACGACGGCTCGGTGGCCGCTTCGTACGACGCCGGCTCGGCGGCCGACTCGCGGGCCGACTCGGTGGCCGACTCGTACGACGCCGCTTCGGTGGCCGACTCACGCGACGCCGACTCGAATGACTCACGGGACGACCGGTGATCGACCGCCTCGCGCTCCGCGCCGTACGCCGACTCACCAGCCGGCTCGTAGCTGGGCCGCTCGTAGGAAGGGGTATCCGACTTCTCGTAGGAGGACGTCACCGCGGCCGGGTCCTCGGCAGTGCTCGATCCACCCGTCACGCGCACCGCCGACCGCAGCGCCAGCCGGTGGTAGGCCGGCCAGTCCGCCCCGGTCTCCAGCACCTCGACGGCCGCGCGGATCCCTGCCCGCCGCAACGCGGTGTCCATCCGATACGCGGTGGCCAGCGCGCTGCCTTCCGGTCCCACCTCGGCCAGCACCACCCGCTGCGGCATCGGACCGGGTGTCGTACCTGCCACGGTGTTCCGCCAGACCGCATGCACGCTGCGCACGTCGGGCAGCCGGTGCACCACGAGATCGAGCGCCTCCGCCACGCCGTCGCTCGCCGTCTCCGTGCCGCTGAACCGGTGCTCGCCCGCGTCGGTAGCGTCGTCGACCCGCAAGTTCGTGGCGAACCATTCCTCCGCGCCGGAGGCGGTGAGCACCGCGGCGAGTTCGGCCTGCTCGGCCGACCGGACCGGGATGTCGCCGGCGATCAACGCGCCCCCGACCAGCTCGGCGGCTTCACCCGTGCGCGCCCGCGCGGCGAGCCGCCGCGCCTGGCTCAACGCCGTGTCGTCGAGTCGGCCGGCGAGCGCGAGCAGTACGCGGTGCAGCCGCAGCGACAGCGCTGCCGGCTCGTTGCCCTCGACCATGCCTGTCCTCCCTCCGGCCAACGGGTGGCGCTCCCGTCGTTCCTGCCACCCGCCGACCTCCCCGAAGGCCGTTGCGCTCGGCACCGCACTATGCGGCACCGACCGGATGCTTGGTGTCCTCCGCGCCGATGCTCACCCGCTGCGAGCGTGCCAGCGCGGCCCGGTGATAGTCCGGCAGCTCCCAATCGGGCGGCAGCACTTCGATGCAGGGCACCTCTTCACCGAGGATGCGCACCACCCGCTGCAGCTCGCCGGTCAACCTTGGCCACCCCGCCAGTGCGGTGACCAGTACTACCCGCTTGGTGTCGTGATCGCCGGGCGTCGTGCGGTACCGCCAGGTCTGACGAACCTCGCCGACCTCCGGCCGCTTCCGCAGCGCCGCACCGATCACCGCCGACACCGAGTCCACGGCGTTCCACCGATCAGGTGCAGTTTCTGTGAATGTGTACCGCCCTTCGGGTGTGTCGTCCACCCCAAGTGCCGAACTGACCAGATGCGGATCGGCACCGTGCGGCAGCAGGGCGGTACGCAGCAGCCGGTGATCGTCCGGCTCGAGATCGATGTCATGCCTGAGCAGCGCCTTCGGCAACGTTCGGGCCAGCACGCCCATGGCACCTTCGGCGAGCCAATCGCGGTAGCGCCACAGCTCCTCGTCCGGCAGCCTGCCGGCCAGGCGCAGCAGGAGTTCATGGCAGGCGAGCTGGTCTTCGTCCTCCACTGGCCCTCCAACCGTGTGACGCTTCACCCGTTCGGCAGCATGCCACAGCCCGGTGACGGCGATTACATCGGTGGGGGATTCCTGCCGCGAGGCCCGGTTACTCCACTACCGGGCGAACCGGAGTACCCAGCTCGACGGTGCGGCTGACGGTGCACCAGCGGTCGTGCGACTTGGTCACCATGGCGGGCAGCATCTCCCGTGCCGCGTCACCCTCCGGCCCCTCCGGGAAACGCACCCGGAAGACCACCTCGAGGTTCTCCATGCGGTTGCCGTCGTCGTCCTTGATCTTGTCTCCGCCGGCGACGAGCTCGAACTGCTCGGGCTCGGCCCGACGGGACGTCACGGTGTCGACGTCGATCGCCGTGCAGCCCGCGATCGCGGTGAGCAGGAGCTCGACGGGCGTGAACGCGTCCGACTCCTTGCCGGTGCCGAACTCCAGCTTGCCGCCCCGGCTGTTGGTCGCGACGTACTTGCCAAGCTCGGTTCGGGTGATCGACACCGATCGTTTGCTGCTCGCACTCATGCCCGCATCATGTCAGGGCAGTGGCTGTGGCGCGACGTCGACGTCGTAGGTCGCTTGATCGCCCTGCACGTCCTTGATCACCACGGTGACCTCGTAGCGCTTGCCGTCCGCGGCCATCGTGCACTTGACCGACTCGGCGATCTGCGCGCGCACGCTGTCCGGACACTGCACGTCGTCGTGCTGCTTGCCTGCGCTGGTCAGCGCTTCGGACACCCCGCGTGAGAGCTCTCCCGGTTCGATGACCCGCTCGGACTCCGTGCCGCAGCCGGCGAGCGCCAGCAGCACCGCGAGGACAGCTACGCGACCGATCACGGGGCCAAACTTACCGCCGTTCGCCACCTGCTGCCCTTCGGCCCGATCGCGCCCAGCCGCCGGCGGAACCGGCAGTACCGTACCGATCGGTCGGGTCCGAAATTGGCGAAAAAATGTTCTGCGTCACCCGTGACGCCGACCACGAACTGTTGGTCGACACACCTGCCACGACAGACAAGAGATCTGTTCATCGTGGGCAGCGCAGGCCGCTGACCAGCACAAACTAGCACAGTTGCGGGAAAATTGATTTTTCGGTTCACCGAACAAAATGGTGGCCGGCGCCGAATATTCGATCACCATACGCCGTAGCGAACAATTCGCGAGCGCGATCAGTGGCAATGCCCCGGAATTGTCGATAACGTCGTTTTCCGGAGAGGGGTGTACCACGAGTTGTCCGCTGAAATTCTTGCGTTCGCCACGGCGTTCGCCCTGGTCTTCGCCGTTGAGCTGCCGGACAAGACGCTCGTTGCGACGTTGGTGCTGACCACCCGCTATCCGGCGCGCGCGGTGTTGACCGGCGCGAGCGCGGCGTTCGCGATCCACGTCGTGGTCGCCGCCCTGTTCGGCCAAGCGTTGAGCTTGCTCCCGGAGAACATCGTGGCCGCGGTGGTCGCGGCAATCTTCGCCATCGGCTCGTACCTGCTGCTACGGGAAAGCTTCGCCAAGCCGGAGGACGAGTCGATCGACGCCAGCCGCACCGGACCGGTGACGACCATGACCCGGGCCATCGCCACGTCGTTCGGCGTGCTGTTCGCCGCCGAGCTCGGCGACGCCTCCCAGCTGGCGACCGCGGGCCTGACCGCCCGCTTCGGCGAGCCGGTCGCCGTCGCGCTCGGCGCGTTCTGCGCCCTGGTCGCGGTCGCGGCGATCGCGGTCTTCCTCGGCCGCAAGATCCGGGCCCGTATCCGGCCGAAGCTGCTGCAGCGCATCGCCGGCTGCGCCTTCGCCGCGTTCGCCGTGCTGGCCACCGTGCAGGCCTTCAGCTGACCCAGGTCACCGGACAGTCGCTCGCGGCGCCGGCCACCGTGCAGGCCTCAGCTGACGCGGGTCACCGGGCAGTTGCTTGCGGTGCCGGGCCGCCGTGCGGGCTCCGCTGACGGCGGCCTCCGGGCAGTCGTTCGCCGTGCCGTCAGCTGACGTTCTGATCCCGGGCACCGCCGCCGAGAGCCGCGGCGAGCTCGGTGGCGGCCTGCATCACCCGTGGCCCGACCTCCTGGCCGTCCAATGCGTGCAGGGACACCACACCGACACTGGCCCGCAAACCCGGGACGCCGCGCACCGGAGCGGCGATGCCGTGTGCTCCCGCCTCCAGCTCACCGACGCTGGACACCCAGCCCTTACCGCCCGGGCGGAGCGCGGACAACGTGAGAGCCTTGCCTGCCGCACCGCGGCCGATCGGGTGCGTCGACCCGACCCGGTAGCCGACGTGATAGCTGGTCCACGTCGGCTCCACGACGGCCACCGCACGGACCGTGTCGTTGTCCGCCACGGACAGATGGGCGGTCGCGCCGAGATCCTCGGCCAACTGCCGCAACACCGGGATGGCCAGCTCGCGCATCTGCGGGACGACCCGACCCGCGAGCCGCAACAATCCGACACCCAGCCGCACGCGGGAGCCGTCCCGGTACAACAGGCCGCGATCGCACAGCGGGCCGAGTAGCCGGTACACCGCGGCCCTGCTGACCCCGATGTGCGCGGCGAGCTGGGCAACCGTGCAAGCCTCACCCTCGGCGTCCGCCACCGCCTCCAGCAGTGCCAGACCCCGGTCCAGCGTCAGCGACGCCGGAGGTTGGCTCACAGCAACCCCAGCTCCTCGAAGTCGGTGACCGTCTCGCCGAACGTGGCCGAGCCGTAGCAGGCGAACAGCTCACGCACGGCCTTGGCCGCTTGGTCCGACAGCCCCTTGGCTTCCGCGGTCAGCGCATCGGCGTCGGTCGAGGACAGTGCATCCCGGACGTCGCCACCGGCCAGGCACCGCGCCGAAGCCACCAGCAGGTTCAGCGAGCCGTGGTGGGTGATGCCGGTGTCGGGGTCGGTGTGCCGGACGGCCCGATGCAGGCTGTTGGTCGCCTTGAACGAGGCACCCGTGACACCCGCGACCACGGCAAGGAAGTCGGCCACCTCGTCCACGCTGGGGAAGTTCTCCGGCGACTGGCCACCGCAGCGGATCTTCGGCCAGCTGCCGTGCTCGATCACGTTGCGCACGCCGTCCAGCCAGCCTTTGCCGCGCCGCGGCTCGACCACCCGCACGACGTCCTCGGGCACGAACTCCGACACGCGCTCCAACCAGACGTCGTCGACGTCCGACGGGGCGGGCATCTCGACCATGTGCAGGTTCAGCAACTCGGCGCGCGACTCCACGATGGAGATCGCCTTCGGCACCCCGCCGAGACCGGTGTCGATGACCAACGACAACGGCAACGGGGTGGACGGGCGGATCTTGATCAACTCGGTGATCAGCTCCGGCAACCGCGACGCCGGGCACAAGAACAACCCCAGGACACCCGAGTGCGGCCCGGTGCGCGCGTCCAGGTAACTGTGCAGCGCTTCCGCCATGCTCGCCGTGCCGGGTGGGAACAACGCGGAGTCGTCTACCAGCTTGCTGAACAGGGGCGGAGTGGGGCGAGGTCCTTGAGGCATGACTTCCGCTGGGCTCGACACGGTTGACACGCTAGTATCGTACTTTATTCGGACAACTTGCCCGATTATCGAACACATTCGGCGCAACCGGCGCGCCGCTCCCGCCGCCCGACCGGCCGCAGCACCATCACCACCTCCGGCCGACGTGATCAGCCCAGCGCCAATCGCGCCACGCGCCCGTCCTGGCCGGACGCCCAGCAGGCCCCGTCGGGCGCGCAGTCCACGGTGTCGAAGCTGCCGTCGTCGAACTGCCGCCAGGTCACCCCGCCGTTCAGGCTGACATCGCTGCCCGTCGGACCGACGGCCAGCGCCACGTTGCCGAACCACGGGTGGTAGGCCACCGCCGAGCGGTACCCCTGCGGCGCACTGTGCGGCTCACGCCAGCTCTTGCCACCGTTCCGGGTCAACGCCAGGGCGTCGGCGCCGTTCGTCGGCTCCACGTAGTCGCCACCGATCGCGATCCCGATGCGCGGGTTCCGGAACGCCACCGCGAAGACACCCGCGCTCTCGCTGCTGGCCAGCGGCGTGGTGGACACCGTCCAGGTGTGCCCGCGATCGGCGGAGTGGAAGACCCGAGCCTCGTCGCCACCGCCGCTGGCGATCCACGCGTCCCGCTTACCCGCAACGGCCAGGCACTGTCCGCTGGCGGAGAAGCCGTACTCGTTCGGCAGCGCGGGCGGCATGCCGTCGGACGGCACGATGCTCCACGTCTTGCCGCCGTCGTGGGTCTCGATGAGCCGGAACTTGCCGTCGACCGGGTCGCTGACCGCGAGCCCGTTCTTGCGGTCGAAGAACGACACGCAGTTGTAGAAGGCCGTCGGCTCGGCGTTGGTGAAGACGTTGTCCCACGTCTTGCCGCCGTCGGTGGTGCGGTAGATGCGCGAGTCGCCACCCTCACCGATGCTCAGGATGACCGCGGTCCTGGCGTCGAAGGCTTCGATGTCCCGGAAGTCCAGGTCTTCGGCTCCCTCGGGCCCGACGGACTCGAACGTCTGCCCTCCGTCGGTCGTCCGCAGCACAGTGCCGCCCTGGCCGCTGGTCCACACCACGTCGTTGCTCACCACCGACAGCCCACGGAATTGCGCGGTCGTCCCGGTTTCCTTCAACTCCCAGCGCAGGTCCACGCTCGATGCCGCGGTTGCGGTCGGCGCGACGAGCACGGTGGTGGCGGCGACGCCGGCAAGTACGGCAGCACGCAGGGTCTTCATGGTCCTGACTCCCTCGTCCGATGGCCCGGATGTGACGGCCAGCGAGCAACCTAGCCGAACGCGTGCCCGACGCCCAGATCTGAAGGTTTGATCTACCGCCTGGCCGGGTAGAACTCACGCACTATGACCACAGGAGAAGATGACTTCGCCGATCGCGAAGAAGAGATCGTCGAACAACCCGACGGCCGGATCCGTGTGGTGCGGACCCTCAACACGGTGATCCGGTTCGTCACCGGGCTGTTCGCGCTGGTGCTGGTGCTGCACATCGTGCTGGTGGCCGCCGGAGCGAACTTCGGCAACGCGTTCGCCTCGTTCGTGCGTTCGTTCGCCAACGCCGTCTCGCTGGGGCTGAACAACCTGTTCACCTTCGACAACGCCACGCTCGAACTGGCCGCCAACCAAGGGCTCGCCGCCGTCCTGTGGTTGATCATCGGTGCCGCCCTGACCGCGTTGATCGCGGGCATTTTCCTGCCCGGCGCCACACGGATCGTCCGGCGACGCCGACGCGGCTGACCTCGATCGCGCCGCTAGTGTGGGCGCGTGGCGTCCACCCTGCGTGCGTGGCTGAATCCGGCCCGGCCGGAGTTCCCCGCGATGCTGACCGAGGAGCGGGATCGGCGCGCGGTTCGCACCGAGCTGCTGATCGTCTTCGCGATCACGCTCGGGCTGTCCGGCGCAAGCAGCCTGCTGTCCTACCTGGACGGCCTGCTGCAACAGGCAGCGCTCGCCGACCAGAAGGTGGCGCTCAACGTCACCACGACCGACATCCAGCTGATCGACTTCTTGCGCCAGCTGCTCGGTGTCGTGCGGCTGGTCGGGTGGGGCGCGCTGGGCGCGTACCTGCTGTGGCGTTCCGGCATCGAGCTGCGCCGCATCGGTTTCGGTCGCACGGACAAGAAGGACTGGCTCGGCGGTGTCGGCCTCGCCGCGTTGATCGGCATCCCCGGGCTGGCGCTCTATCTGATCGCCTGGCAGCTGGGTCTCAACCGCGCGGTGCTGCCGTCGGCCATGGACGAGACGTGGTGGCGGCCGATCGCCCTCACGCTGTCCGCCATCGGCAACGCGCTCGCCGAAGAACTGCTGGTCGTCTCCCTGCTGCTCACCCGGCTACGGCAACTGGGCGTCAGCGAGAACCGCAGCCTGCTCATCTCGTCGGTGCTGCGCGGCAGCTACCACTTCTATCAGGGCCTCGGCGGGTTCGTCGGCAACGTGGTGATGGGCCTGATCTTCGGTCGCGTGTGGCAGAAGACCAACCGGCTGTGGCCGCTGATCATCGCCCATGCCCTGCTCGACATCGTCGCGTTCGTCGGCTACTCGCTGTTGCGCGGGGTTTCCTGGCTGCCGGGATAGCGCCGTGGATCCACACGCTTACGCTCGCCAGGTCGTCCGCACACTGCGGGAGCACTTGCTGCCCGGATCGCTGCTCGGCGCCTGGCTGATCGGTTCGATCGCGTGGGACGACTACCGACCCGGCAGCAGCGACGTCGACATCCTCGCCGTGGCCGAGACCCAACCGGAGCCCGTACGTCGCGCGTTGGCCGACGCCCTGATCGCCTTGCCTTGTCCGGCCAGACAACTGGAGTTCGTTCTGTACCCGCCGGGGCCGGATCAGCCGTCGCGCTGGCAGCTGAACGTGAACACCGACCCGGTGCGCGTGTCGACCGACCCGGCGACCGAACCGGCGCACTGGTTCGTGCTGGACATCGCGATGGCCAGGGAACGCGCCATTCCGCTGTACGGGCCGCCAGCCCACGAGTTGCTTGCTCCAGTGCCGCCGGAGGTCGTCCACCGGGCACTGAACGACTCGCTGGACTGGCACGACGCCAACGAGCGCACCCAGCCCAATGCGGTGCTCAACGCCTGTCGTGCCTGGCACTACGCGGAAACCGGGAGGTGGGCGTCGAAGACCGCGGCGGCGCTGTGGGCTCGAGAGCGGGTGGCGGACCCCAGCAAGATCGACGCCGCTTTGGCGCGACGAAGCGGCGTCGAGAACCCTAAACTCAGCGGGTGAGCCAGACACCCAAAGCCACCCCGCACGTCGACAGTGAAGTAGGCCCGCTGCGCTCGGTGCTGTTGCACCGCCCGGGAGACGAGCTCAAGAGGCTCACCCCGCGCAACAACGATTCGCTGCTGTTCGACTCGATCCCGTGGGTGACCCGCGCGCAGGAAGAACACGACAAGTTCGCCGAGCTGCTGCGCTCGCGCGGCGTGGAAGTGCTGCTCCTCAACGACCTGCTCACCACGGCATTGACCGACGAGCGGGCGCACGCCGCTGGGGTGGACATCGCGGTCGACCCGCGCCGCCTGGGCCCGAGCCTGACCGATGTGCTGCGCAGCTACCTGTCCTCCGTCGACGCGCAGACGCTTGCCCGGGTGCTGATCTGCGGGATGACGTTCGAGGAGCTGCCCGCCCACGAAGGCGCCTCGCTGGTGCGCAAGATGAACCATCCGCACACGTTCGCCATCGACCCGCTGCCGAACCTGCTGTTCACTCGCGACTCGTCGGTGTGGATCGCCGACCGGGTGGCGGTGGCGTCGTTGGCGATGCCCGCCCGCGCCAGGGAGACCGCACTGCTCGACGTCATCTACGCCTACCACCCACGCTTCTCCACCGCAGGCCGCGCGTACGGCTCGCACCACGCTCCCGTCGAAGGCGGCGACGTCCTGTTGCTCGCCCCCGGTGTGGTGGCGGTCGGTGTGGGTGAGCGGACCACGGCCGCCGGCGTCGAAGCGTTGGCGCGGTCGCTGTTCTCCGACCAGGCGGCGCACACCGTGCTGGCCGTGCCGATCACCCAGACCCGCGCGACCATGCACCTGGACACCGTCTGCACGATGGTTCACGCCGACGCTGTGGTCATGTACCCGCCGACGCGAGACTCCCTGGAAGCGTTCACGCTACGGCCGGCGGACTCCGACGGTGGACAGCTGCAGATCGAGGGGCCGGAGCCGTTCCTGGCCGCAGCCGCCGATGCGATGGGCATCGACAAACTGCGGGTCATCGACACCGGGCTCGACCCGGTGACCGCCGAGCGTGAGCAGTGGGACGACGGCAACAACACGCTGGCGGTGGCGCCCGGCGTGGTGATCGGTTACGAGCGCAACGTGGAAACCAATGCCCGGCTGGAACAGGCCGGGATCGAGGTGCTGGCGATCGCCGGATCCGAGCTGGGATCGGGGCGTGGTGGTCCGCGTTGTATGTCGTGCCCGATTATTCGGGAACAATTTTAGGCGAGGCTTACCAAAGTTAGATCCCCCTCGCCGATGTTAGGCTTGCCTGGGTGGAAAGGCGCAGGTCAGGGCACGTATGGTCGGAGTATGCCACTCACCAAGAAAAATCCTCGATCCAAATTTTTCGAGCTGCTCCAGGACCAAATTCAAAACGAGTTTCACGCGTCCCAGCAGTACATTGCGCTGGCGGTGTGGTTCGACAACGAAGATTTGCCGCAACTGGCCAAGCACTTTTACCGCCAGGCGGTGGAAGAACGTAACCACGCGCTCGCCATGGTGCAGTACATGCTGGACACCGACCATCACGTGGATATCCCCGGTGTGCCGGAGGTGCGCAACGAGTTCACCGCGCCGATCGAGCTGATCCAGCTCGCGCTCGACCAGGAGAAGCAGGTCGCCAGGGACATCGAGTCGTTGGTGCGGGCGGCCAGGGACGCCGACGACTACACCAGCGAGCAGTTCATGCACTGGTTCCTCGCCGAGCAGGTGGAGGAGATCTCGCAGATGAGCACGCTGCTCACGGTCGCCAAACGCGCCGGGGACGACGTGTTCGAGATCGAGCGCTTCCTGCACCGGGAGACGGTCGGCGACGGCGGCGATGCCGCCGACATGCCGCCGGTGGCCGGAGGGGCGCTGTAAGGGCCGTCGTAACGGGTTTGGGCGACAGCGCGCGGGTGTCTCTGCGTGGGCCGGCGTACGGTCGGGAACGCCGGGAGCCCGCTCACCGCAAGCCGCGGGGTCGGGCGTGCCGGAGAGGCGGCTCCAGACCAGCATCGGGTCGATGCGTGCCGGGTGTCCCGCGGGCCAGGGTGGTCGGGCGTCTCGCCAGGCCCGGCCGGCTGCGGCCCCTACCTCAACAGGTCCCGTCGGTCAGCGCGAACCCGCTGACCTCGTCCCCGTCGGGCACCGCGAACTCGTACGTCGTCCCCGCCCCGGTGTCCGCTCGATACACGCCGTCGGACTCCGTGCCGTCCGGGTAGGTGTTGCGCAGCTCTTCCTTCGAAGTGCCCGAACCAACCCCCTCCGGCGTGCGGCCGTTGTTCCCGGCCGAGATGCGTCCGACACCGGACTCGGAGATCGTGAGGGCGCTGACCTGATCGTCGCGGGTGGACAGCACATACGTCGTGCAGCCCTGCGGCGGCGCGGTGTTCTCACCGAGATAGCCGGCTTTCCGCACCTCCTCGTACGACATCCCCAGCTCGATCGGCCCCCACCCGCTCGGACCGATCGGCCCACTGGCGTACAGCGGCACATTCGGCACGTCCGGTGAGCTGTCCTGCGAGGTCTTCGACGGCGGCGGTGGCTCGCTGCGTGGCTCCGACTCCGGCGCTTCCTTCGTGTCGCTCTGCGTCGGCACCCGCTCCACCTGCGGTTCGCGTGACGGAGGCGCCACCGACGAGCTCTCCGCCGTCGACAGCGTCGGCCCCGCACCCGACGCGGCCACCGTGCCCTGCTGATCGCCGTTGGGCGGCATCGCCATCACGGCGACGCCCACCGCGGCGACCGCGACCACCGCGAGGCCGCTGCCCACGACGGCCATCTCCCGGCGCCTGCGCACCCGACGGGCCCCGGAGACCACCGCGTCCCGCGCGCCCGGCGCGACGTGAACGGTCAGCCGCTCGTCGTCGAACAACCTGCGCAGGTCCGACTCCACGTCGTGATCGGAACGCTCACTCACGGCTGACCTCCCTCCTTCGCTGCTCCGGCCAGCTTCTTGCGCAGTGAAGTGATGGCCTTGCTCGCCTGGCTCTTCACCGTTCCCGGGCTCACGCCCAGGCTGTGCGCTATCTCCGCTTCGGACAGTCCTTCGTAGTAACGCAGAACTATCACCGCACGTTGCCTCGGCGGCAGTTCGCGTAGCGCCTGCCACAGCGGTTCGTGCTCGAACGGGTCCGGATGCTGGTAGGTGTCGCGGTTCTCCGGCAGCTCGGCGACCAGCTGCTCCCGCCGCCGCTTGCGCCACCGGGAGATGTGCGCGTTGGCCATGGAACGCCGCACGTAGGCGACCGGGTCGTCGGTCTTGCGCGAGATGCTGTTCCAGCGCGAACCGATCTTCTCCAGCACCGTCTGCACCAGGTCGGCGCCGTCGTGCGGGTTGCCGGTCAAGGCGTAGCCGTAGCGCAGCAGCCCAGGCAGCTGGGCATCGACGAACTCGCCGAAATCCCCCAGCTCGCGCGCCACGGCCCCGCCCCCCATCACCGCAAGGTCAGTTGCCGTCCGAGAATGCCGTCCCGAGCCCGCCGCTCCTCACCGGTCAACGGCTCGGCGGACAAGCTGGCCAGCGCCTGCTCCAGCCGCTCGCCGAACCGCTCGACCGGCTCGGCCCACTCGCGGGCATGCGCCTCACGGTCGACGTCCCACACCGGAACCAGCAGGCCGTGCGCGCGGAACGAGCCCGCATAGCGGGAATCCTCCCCGAGGTCCAGTTCGCCGCGTGCAGACAATCGCGCCAAGGCTTTGAGCACGTCGTTCTCCGGCTCCGGCCGGACCCACCGGATGTGCGCCTTCTCGCCGGTGTCCACCCAGTACACGGCCGGACCGATACGGTGCGTCGGCAGGATCGCCTCGTTGGCTCGCTCCAGCGACAGCTGCACCTCTTTGCTGGTCGAGTCCTGATCCTCGGGCAGCCACCAGGAGAAGTCGTCGTGCAGCTCCGGCACCAGCTCGGCGTCGGTCTTCACCAAATCCTGCAGTCGCTCGCCCTCCTCGGGCGGGCTCGTGGTGTCCGGCGCGGCGAGCACCTCGCCCTCCTCGGCCGCCAGCACCCAACGCAGGCTGCGCCCGATGTCCCGGCTGACATCACCCGAGCGGGTCTGCACCTGCATGGCCACGAACCGCTTGCCGTCCGCCCGCACCATCGCAGCGGCCGCCCCTGGCAGCACGGTCGCCAGCGTGACCTCGCCACCGTCGGCCAACGGCAGCTGCACGGTCGCCGACGGCACGAACTCACGCATCGCGATCAGCTCGGTCTCCGCGGCCAGGCCCTCGAACGGCTGAGCCACGAAGACGTCGCGGACCTTCTGCTTCTTCCTCTCCTCGGCCCGGCGTGCGGTACGCGCGCGGCGGGAACGCTTGGCCACGTGAAAACCTCCTCGCTGCGGGTTGTCGCCCCGGTTGGTTGAAACTACCCGGTGGCTAGCGGCGCGCCCCGGCCGGGCGGACCGCCCGCAGCGGGGGTGCCGCGGCGTCGGACCGCACGGCGACGACCTGCAGCCGCTTGCCGCCCAACGGCCGCTCCGGGGAGAGCAGCATCCCGATGCGTCGGATGACCAACACGGTGATGACGGCCAGCGCGGCCGCGGCCCAGTGGGTGATGCCGGTCAGCAGCACGGCGTCCGCCATGGCCTGCACGCCCTCGCCCATTCGCCGCCACAGCGTCACGGCCACCAGGACCGCGTTCAGCACGCACGCCGCCCACCACACCACGACCAGCCGCGACGGCCTCGGCCGGGAATCCGCAGGCTTGCCCATCGCCAAGTGCTCGAGCTCGGCGACCACCGGCCCGGCGAGCACCAGGGCGGCGAACGCCACCACGGCGACCAGCACCGGCGCGGCGATCACCACGACCAGCTGCGGCAACTCCACGCGGTACTCCACCGCCGCCACGACAGCGAGCAGGACCCACAGGCCGACCAGCCGGATTCCGGCAGCCACCGGACCGTAAGCGGGCTCGACGTCGGCAAGCCGGGACGCCTCGGCACGGGCCAGGTTCAGCCACCACAGCCCGAGCACCAGCGCGGCGAACAGCAGGATCGGGATCGGGTACCAGAACCCGGTCACCAGCCCGTCGGACAACCGCACGGACACCGTGCTGAGCGGTTCGTCCCGGCTGATCACCAGCAGCGCGTAGCGCCAGAACTCGGCGGCGCCCGCCAGCACCGCGAACACCGCGATCGTCACCAGCACGCCGACCGTCCACGTCCCCACCGGCCGAATCAGCTCGTCGGGCCGGGCGCGTGCGCTGCGGGTGCCCGGCACCGAGGTCGGCTGACGCCAGATCAGGTTCGGAAAGCCCCAGCGCGGTGGCGCCGGATACTTCGGCGGGCCGGTGTAGGGCGGCTCCGGCGACCGGCGACGCGGCGCAGCGCCGGGCGGCGGGCTCGCCGTCCAGCGGACCGAGAAGCCACGAGCCGGATCCAGCGTCATCGCAGCTACAGCACCGTCGGTTCGACGTTCGGGTCCTCGGCCACCACCGGCCTGCCCTCGGTCAGCCACGACTTCATGCCGCCCGCGACGTTGCACGCCTCGAACCCGTTGGCGTTGAGGAAAGCGGTGGCCTGCTCGGAGCGGCCGCCGGTGCGGCACACCACGTAGATCGGCTGATCGTCACCGAATTCGGCCAGCTCGGCCATCCTGGCGGGCAAGTCGCGCAACGGGATGTGTCGCGCGGTCGGCGCGTGACCGGCGCGCCACTCGTCGTCCTCGCGGACGTCGAGCAGCGGGAACTCGCCGTCGGGCAGGTCAGCCACCCGGGTGGTCGGTACGTCTTCGGCAAACATTGGCACGGTGCCGATGGTGCCACGACCGCCGTAGGGTTGGCGTCAATCGGCCCGGTTCCGGTGCTTACCCGGCGTGAGCCGGACGCGTTCCTCGGCCTGTCCGTACCGCGGAATGTCCTTGTCCCGCAGGAACCCAAGCGGGTCGGGCGCGTGCATGCGCAGCATGAGGTCGTCAACGTCGGCGGACACGCGCTTGCGCGAAGCTTTGCTGACCACGATGGCCACCAGGAACGCCAGCGGCACGGACAGCAACGCCGGGTGGTCGACGAGCACCGGCGTCTCACCGCCGCGCAGGACGCCTGCCACCTTGAGGCCGACCGCGGCCAGGACCACCCCGCCGCCGAACACCATCGCGATCGCAGCGCCCTTGGCCTTGAGCCCGCGCCACCAGATGCCCAGCACCAGCACCGGGCAGAACGTCGAGGCAGCCAGCGCGAACGCGTACTCCACGGCGTGCGCCAACTCCAGGCGCGGCGCCACCAAGGCCACCCCCAGCGCGGCACCGGCGATGAGCACCGCACCGAGGCGGTAGTTGCGCAGCCGCTCGGGCAACAGGCCGGTGGAGATCACGCCCGCGACGCTGAACACCAGTCCGGACGAGGCCGCCAGGACCGCGGAGAACACGCCGGCGACCAGCACCGCGGTGAGGACCTCCCCGGGGAGGCCGTGAAGCACCGCCGAAGGCAGCAGGAGCACGGCCGTGTCGGTCTCCCCGGTCACCAGCAGACGCGGCACGTACAGCCGGGACAGCACCGCGAGCATGATCGGGAAGACCGCGAACAACCCGACGAACAGCAGCACGTGCAGCGTGGTCCGGCGCGCGGAGACGCCGTCCGGGTTGGTGTAGAAGCGCACCAGGATGTGCGGCAGGCCCATCGTGCCCAGCAGCAACGCCAGCAGGAGTGAGTACGTGCCGACCAGCTGCCAGGCGTCTCCGCCGCCCGGGTCCAGCCAGTCGGTGTTACCTGCGGGTTGGCCGGACACCACCGGCACCGGGGTTCCCGGCTGGAACGACAGCGTGGTGCCCGCGCCGACGTGCAGCGGGCCGCGCTGCGGCGACCACGTCGTGGTGCCGTCGGTCGGCTCACCGTCGATCTCGCCCTTGGCCTCGAACTCGATCGGAGCGTCGACATTCAAGGTCACCGGCTGCTGCATGCGCACCGTGGTGGGCTCGTTGAACACCGGCGGCGAGGGCGACGTGATACCACGCGGCGACCCGTCCGGGCCGACGCTGACGAACACCGCGAGCAGCACCAGGGTCGGCGCGATGATGGCGAACATCTTCAGCCAGTACTGGAACGCCAGGGTGACGGTGATGGCGCGCATGCCACCGCCGAGCACGGTGATCAGCACCAGCACGGTCAACGCCACCGGGCCCGCCCACTCCGGCCCACCGAACAGCGTGCGAGCGGCCAGCTCGGCGCCGTGCAGCTGCGGGATCAGGTAGAGCACTCCGATCAGTGCCGCGATCAGCGACGACAGCCCGCGCATGCCCCGGCCGGGAACTCTGGCGTCGATGAAGTCCGGCATCGTGTACGCGCCGGAACGCCGCAGCGGCGCGGCCACGAAGATCAGCAGCGCGACGAAGCCCGCGGCGAAACCGATCGGGTACCACAACCCGTCCGCGCCCTGGGAGAGCACGGCACCGGTGATGCCGATGAACAGCGCCGCACACAGGTACTCGCCGGACATCGCGGCGGCATTGCGCCGGGAACGCACGGTCCGCCTGGCGAAATCGAAACTCTGGCCGCTTCTGGTCGAGCGCCTGCCGAGTGCGTACGTCACCACCGCAACCACCGACAGGGCCACCACAGCGGCAATCTGCAGATCGGTCATCCGCGATGCTCGATCATGTCCACGAACGCCCGCTCATGGCGTTCGGTCACCCGGATGTACAGCAGCCCGATGCCACCGAGCACGGGGAACGGCGCCACCCCCAGCAACAGCCAGGCCAACGGCACGCCGACGACCTCGAGTCGCGCGAAGCCGGGCGCCAGCCACATGGCGAGCGGCAGGCCGACCACCAGCACCAGCACCGCCAGGGCGAACAGGATCCCGATCACCAGCAGGCCGCGGATCTGGTCGGCGATCAGCGTGGCGCCCCAGCTGGTCTTCTCGGCCAGCTCGGCCCGCGAGTGCAGATGCGGCCGGACCGGGGCGACCGGGCCGTCGTTGAGCACCACGCGCTGGCGCTTCGGTTTGGTCGGCGGGTCGATGTCCGCCTTCGCATGCGCGGGCGACCCCGGCACCCGCTCCACCGGGATCGGCTTCATCTCCGGACGAGAGCGTCCCAGCGTGGGGTCGGGCGTGCGTACCCGCGGCCACCGCGGCGACGAGGTCCGAGTGGCGTCGTCCATGGTCAACTTCTCAGATTGCCGGTGAGCCGATCCTTCAACTCACGTGTGTGCCTTCTACTGACCGGTAGCAGCTTCTCCTCGTTGCCGATCACCACCTGGTAGCCGCCCTGCCCCATCCGCAGCTCGGTGATCAGCCGCAGCGCCACCAGGTACGACCGGTGGATCCGCACGAAGCCTGCCTTGCCCCAGCGCTCCTCCAGCTGCGCCAGCGGGATGCGTACCAGATGCGACGAGCCGTCGGTGGTGAACAGCCGGGCGTAGTCGCCCTGCGCCTCCACCCAGCGAACCTGCGAGCGCGGGATCAGCTTCGTGGTGCCCGCCAGCTCCACCGGGATGACCTCGTCGTCGTTCGGTGCCGCGCGGTCCTCCTGCGGCGCGCCGTAGCGCTCCCGCAGCTTGGCCCGCACCCGGTCGATCGCCTTGTCGATCCGCGGCTGCTCGTACGGCTTGAGCACGTAGTCCACCGCGCCGAGGTCGAACGCGTTCACCGCCTCGTCGCCGTGGCCGCTGACGAACACCAGCAGCGGTGCCGGGTTCAGCGCGGCGAACACGCGAGCCATCTCCATGCCGGTCAGGCCGGGCATGTTGATGTCCGCGAACACCACGTCCACCGCGGGCAGGCCCGCGTTGCGCCGCTTGGTCAGCAGCGGGTGCTCGGCCGAGATGATGCGCAGTGCCTCAGACGCGTCGACCGCCTCGAAGATGTGGCCGATGTACCGGTTGGACTCAAGCCGGTGCTTGAGCATCTCCATACCGGGCTTCTCGTCGTCCACGGCGATGGCGACCAGGCGCCGTGTGTCGTCATGAGTACTCACAGTGACAAGCATCCTGCCTAGTGCAGGTACAGATGTCTAGGTCGGAACGAGCGTTGTTGGTGTCTGCCTGCAGCGTTCACCAGACGCTAAGTTCCTGTCACGCAACGCTGTTGTCGCAGGGAGATCATAAACCGAAGCGCGACCACGCCGCTCGGTGCTCCACCGCGGTCAACAGCGCGTCGATGCCGGCGGCCGCCGGGCCGCCCAGCCCGAGCCGGGCCAGCAACGGCTTCTTCGGCTCGGCCACGGTGATCTCGGCCTCCGGGTAGCGCTGTTTGACGACCTCGCGCAGCGTGCCGATGCCGTCGATCAGGCCGAGCTCGTGCGAGCGCGGGCCGAGCCACACGTCACCGGTGAACAACTCCGGGTCGTCCTTGAGCCGCTCACCCCGACGCTGCTTGACCCAGTCGACGAACAGCTGATGCAGCTGGTCGTGCATGTTGCGCAGCCACTCGACGTCCTCCGGCTTCTCCGGCTCGAACGGGTCGAGCCTGCGCTTGTTCTCGCCCGCGGTGTACAGCCTGCGCTCGATGCCGAAGCGGTCGATGAGGCCGGTGAAGCCGAACCCGCCGGAGACCACGCCGATCGAACCGACCAGCGACGTGCGGTGCGCGTAGATCTCGTCGGCCGCGCAGGCCAGCCAGTACCCGCCGGACGCGGCGACGTCCTCGCAGAACGCGAGCACCGGGACCTTCTTCTCGTCGGCCAGCTCGCGGATGCGCTCGGCGATCAGCCCCGACTGGGTGGGGGCGCCGCCGGGCGAGTTGACCAGCAGCGCGACCGCCTTGAGCCGGTCGTGCTCGAACGCGCGGGTGAGCGCCGACTCGACGGTGTTGACGTTGAGCACGCCGCGACTGAACGGCGACGCCTGAGGAGTGATCACCCCGTGCAGCTTGACCACGGAGACGACGTCGGTCTTGTCCCCGCGGTCGGCGATCTTGGGCAACCGGGCGGTCAGCTTCTCGGCAACGCTCATGAGCCCCAGGGTAGCGAGAAAAGGCGACCCCCTGGGCTTCTCGCCGGCTGGACTACGGCCGGCGCCCAGGGGGTCGGGTAACTGCCTGGTATTCGCTGCTGACGGACAGCCACCTCACAAGTGATATCCGCTGCTAGCGGACAGCCACCTCACGAGTCCAGTAAGCCTTCACTGTTTGGACCACCTCCTCTCCCGTGTGCCGTCAACGGTAGGTAGCCCCTTGCTGTGGTGGCAACTGCATTTCCTGCGCGGTCCGCCTGCCCCGGCGACGTCGTGGCTGTTTCCACTCCTCGGTCGGCGGGTCCTGGCCGTGTCCGGTCCGCGTCGGCAGTCTGCGCGGCCGCGGACGCTGTACGGGCTTCTGTTGTTGCGGCGGCAGCAGCGGAGAACGGCCGGAGTCGCGTTCTTCCTTCGCCGCTTCGTATCCGGGGATGTCCGGCCGCACGCCCGGCGCGAACTTCGGCACCCGCAGCGTGATCTTCATGCCCGCACCCACCGCGGTCTCCACGATCACCGGGTACTCCGGGCCGAACAGCTGCCGCATCCGCTGGCTGATGTTGCCGAGGCCGACGTGTTCGCCGGTGCGGTGTGCCGAGGACAGCTCCTTGAGCTTGGCCGGGTCCATGCCGACGCCGTCGTCCTCCACGATGATGACCGCGTCGTTGCCCGCGTCCTCGGCGATCACGGTGACCGTGCCACCGCCAGGTTTGCCGGACAACCCGTGCTTGACCGCGTTCTCCACCAGCGGCTGCACGATGAGGAACGGCACCACCACGCCGAGCACCTCCGGCGCGATCTTCAGCCGGACGTTGAGCCGGTCACCGAAGCGCGCGGACTCGATGGTCAAGTAGCGGTCGACGTTGCGTAGCTCCTCGGCCAGCGTGGTGAACATGCCGGAGCTACGGAAGCTGTAGCGGGTGAAGTCGGCGAACTCCAGCAGCAGCTCGTTGGCTTCCTCCGGGTCGGTGCGAATCAGCGACGAGATGGTGTTCAGCGCGTTGTAGACGAAGTGCGGGGAGATCTGCGCCCGCAGCGCCTTGATCTCCGCCTGCTGCAGCGCCGACTTCGACTCCTCCAGCCGCGCCAGCTCGAACTGGGTGCGCACGAACTGCGCCACCGCGTCGGCCATCTCGATCAGTCTGCGGCTGCGGCTGCGGCCGACGACGATGAGGACCGCGTCGGTGCGGCCTTCGACGATCAGCGGCACGATCACCGCCGACCGCATCCGGCACGAGCTGCGGTGCGTGCAGGGCAGCTTCTCGTGCGTGACCAGTTCCCTGCGGTGTCCTTCCCGGGCGGACGCGATCGCCGGCTCGAGGTCGACGTAGTGGTCGGTGGCCTCGCCGTCCCAGCTGTGCAGCACTCCTGCGCCGTCGGTGATGCCGACCGCCACACAGTTCAGCAGTTGGCGTAGGTGGCGCGTGATGCGGTCGGCGGCTTCCTGGTTGAGGCCCTCACGAAGGTCCGGCGCGGCCAACGCCAGCCGGTGCACGGCGTGCAGTACGGCGTCCTCGGTCGCCTTGCCCGGTCGACGCGAGCGGAGCCACACCACCAGCGCGATGACGATCGCGACAGCGGCAACCGCCCACCCGAGCAGCTGCGATAGCGGAACGTTCGGCACCTGTCAATGTTCCGGTTTCGCCGCGCGTGAGACAAGTGCACTGCGTAATCTTGCCGTTCGCGTCGGTGAAATCACTTGAGTAGACGATCCATCCTGCGGTCCGACAGCGGCTTGCCCTTGGTCTGGCAGGTCGGGCAGTACTGGAACGACTTGTCGGCGAACGACACTTCGCGGATCTTGTCCCCGCACACCGGGCAGGGCAGCCCGGTCCGCCCGTGAACCCGCAGGCCGGAGCGCTTTTCTCCCTTCAAGCGGGCGGCCTCCTGGCCCACCGAGCGGTCCACCGCGTCTCGCAACACGGTGACCATCGCCTCGTGCAGCCTGTCGAGCGCGTCGTCGTCGAGGCGGCCCGCCGTGGCGTACGGGGAGAGCCGGGCCGTGTGCAGGATCTCGTCGGAGTACGCGTTGCCGATTCCGGCGATGAGGCGCTGGTCGGTGATCGCGTTCTTCAGCCGTTCGGTACGGCCGGCCAGCAGTTCGGCCAGGTCGTCACGACTCAACGTGGCGGCGTCCGGGCCGAGCGTGGCGACGCTGGCGACGTCGTTCGGGTCTCGCACCAACCAGACCGCCATGCCCTTCTTCGTGCCCGCTTCGGTGAGGTCGAAGCCAGGGCCGCCGAGGTGTACGCGCAGCGCGATCGGGCCTTTGCCCGGCCGCAGCGGCTTCGGCGACAGTTCGTCCGACCAGCGCAGCCAGCCCGCACGGGCCAGGTGCATCACCAGGTGCAGGTCGCCGAGGCTGACGTCGAGGTGCTTGCCGTGCCTGCCCACATCGGTGACCTCGCGCCCGTGCGCCGCGGTGATCGGCGGGTCGAACGTCTTCAGCACCGACAGCGAGGCCACGTCGATGCGGGCAACCACCCGGCCGACCGCGTGCTCGCGGAGGAAGTGGGCGAGCGCTTCGACCTCGGGCAGTTCGGGCATCGGGTTCGCCTACTCGACCGGCCGTAGCGGCCCGTTGATGTCCGGCAGCGAGTGCGACTCGATGTCGTGCTGCACCCGCCGGAGCTCGGTGTTGACCTTGAACATGCCGCGGACGGTGCCGACCCAGCGTTCCGGCTGTGGGTCCTCACCGTCACCTTCGGCTTCCGCCACCACCCGCCACGGACGGCGCAGCACCCAGCGCACCGGGAAGAAGAGGATGACCAGCGCTATCAGCAGCGCCACCCACGTGGGCACGACAACCGAATCCGGCATCCACAGCAGCAGGGTGGCGGCGAACACCACGACGAGCACGACCATGACGGCGGCTGAAACCTGGCCACCCGTGACGTCGTGCTCGAAGTCGTCTGCGGTGGCTGGTGTACGCCACTCCAGTTGACTACGCAGGATCCATTCCCGGCCGTCGGCTCCCGTGACCGACCGCTCGGCCATTCCGTCTCCTCTCGGATCGCCGTCTGTCGCACACCATTGTGGCGCAATCCGGCGACACCGAGAGACGGCAATCGGGCGGCATTCCGTCGGCGTGGTTACTCAGCGCAACAACTCGTCGGGAGCAGCTGGGTGCGGTCACGTGATCGCCCGGTCTGGCCCGCTCAGGGCGCCCGTCGACAGTGGCCGCTCGAGCAGCGCTGTGCCCGTCGAGCCGCGGTCAACACTCGTCGTGCCAGTAGTAGGTGTAGGAGGTCTCCTCACCGCTGTCGTAGCGGTAGATCGTCCGCTCGTAGCCCTCGCCGTCCCGGTAGGAGTACTCGTAGGTTTCAGTGCGGCCTTTCGACTGGTTGTAGACCTCGTAGTATTCGTAGTCGTCGACGCAGTCGTGCGCCACGTCGTCGTAGGAGGAGCGTGGCGGTTCTTCCGGCGCGAGTGCCGGCTTGTTGACCGGTTCCTCCGGCTGGTCGCCCGGGGTGGACTCGGGAATCTGGCTCGGCGGGCCGCCGGACGGCTTCTCGGCGCTCGGATCGGGAAGGTCGCGGATGGCTTCGACGTCCTTGCGCTGCGTACCGGGCGTCAGCGGGACTTCGGCCTCGGCGGTACCGGAGAGCTTGCCCGTGGCTTCGGTGGCTTGGGTTTCCGGTGAGCCACCCGTGGAACGCTCCGCGCGGTAGGGGTCGTGCTGCGGCGTCCGGTTGGTTTGGTGCGGTGCCCGCTTCGTCGTCCTGCGGCTGATCGAGGACACGTCCTCGCCGGATCCGCGCTGCATCGTGGGCTCGAGGTGGTTGTAGCCCTGCTGCCCCTGCAGGCCCAGGACGTCGACGGCGGAGTCGTTGATCACCGGGCCCGCACTCAGACCCAGTACCCCGACCACCGCCGTCGACGCCACCGCCGCGCCTATTTTGATTTTGGCTCCGGTGAATGCGCTCTTCAGCGCGGCGACCTTGCCCGGGGCCGCAGCCGTGCCAGTGCCCGCGGCAAGGGCGCCCGCGCCGGTGATGGCGGGCAGGGCGACCGCGATGGCTCCGGCGTGCGAGCGCAGGGAATGACAGACGTCGCGAAGTTCGTCATGGGTGGAGCGGCAGCCCGAGCAGTTGCCGAGGTGGGCAGCGATGCGTGCCGCTTCTGCCGGGGTGACCGCGCCTGCGGTGTAGCTGCCGAGCTTGTCCAGGACCGAGCGGCAGCTCGTGTTGCTCTTGTGGGTGCTCAAGTGCGCCTGGAGGTAGGCGGCGCGCAGGCCCTGCCGGGCGCGACGGGCCAGGGCTGCCGTGGCGTTGGGACTGAGGCCGAAGTGCGGCGCCACCACCGCAGGCTGGGCACCCTCGACCTCGGTCCGCCAGAGGACGGTGCGCCAGCGCTCGGGCAGGCTGGTGAACGCGCGGGTGATGAGCGTGTATTCGGCCGAGCGGGCGCCGGCTGGTTCGGTAGCGCCGGCGCGGCTGGTCAGCTCGTCGTCGGTGACGGGGACGTCTTGCGCGGCGCCCTTCCACTCCCATGCGACCCGGCGAGCCACCGTGAGGAGGTATCCGCGGACGTTGTCGTGCGGGCCGTTGCCGCGTTTGATCGCGCGCAGCACGCGGAAGAAGGTCTCGGCGGTGATGTCCTCGGCTTCGCTGGCGTCATTGGCCAGGCTTCTCGCCAACCGGCGCACCGCCGGCGCGTGCTGTTCGAACAGCTCGCCGAACGCCTCGTCCTGCCCCCCACGCAGACGAGTGAGCAGCTCCTGCTCATCCGTCCCCTGCGTCATCCGGCCAGGTCCCTCCTCGCCGATACGTGATCGGCAGCCCCGAAAGGGCTACTTCGTACGACTCCGGGTCGCGAATCAGTGTGACCGCATGGACGACAGAGAGTGACGCCTTTGCGCCACAGGCGCCGATGCGCCACGGCAACGAGGTACTGAAGGACCATGGCGGATGGCCCTCGAGTGCGACGGTTCTACCAGGTCAGCTACCTCAGGCGGGCGCGTCGACCGATCGCCGGCCACCTCGCCGACGGCTACTCATTTCCCGGCCGCTGGGCGTGGTGCGAGTGTGCGCAGGGTGGTCGCAGGCGCTGGAGCAGGACGGTATAAACTTCGTGCAGTCGTTGCGGACGTAGCGCAGTTGGTAGCGCATCACCTTGCCAAGGTGAGGGTCGCGGGTTCGAGTCCCGTCGTCCGCTCCAGTTCTCCCGTAGCGCGTCGTCGGCGCTACGGGATTTTTTTGTGCGCGGATCACCCCTGCGGGGCGCCGCCCGGCGAGTCCGCACGGCCGGTCGATACCCCGCAGCCGTCGCGTTCGAGCTATTCGCCGATGACGGAGGGCACGACGGTCATCCCGGTGGTCTCGTCAACGATCTTTTCGCCGTGCTCGTCGTACTCAACCTGCAGGCCGGGGTCCATCTCCTGCTTGATGTAGTACTGGTCCTGGTGCTCCTTGTCCTCGGCACCCTGGCCGCGGCCCGCACCGGCACCGCCCATCATGCCGCCCATGCCGCGGCCCATACCGGCACCGGGACCGGCCTTCGCCGCAGCGGCTCCGCCGGCGCCCGACCCGCCGCCGAGCGGAACAGCACCGGAGCCCTTCCCCGGACCGAAGCCGCCCGCACCAGCTGCTGCACCACCACCAACTGGACCGAAGCCCGTGGCAGCACCGGCCCCGGCGCCCGGGCCTCCAACACCGCCAGGCGAACCGTACGAAGTGCTTCCGCCGAGACCACCGCCGCTACCGGGCCGCCCGAAGCCCGTGCTGCTCCCGGAGTCCAAACCAGCGGCCCTCGTGTTGCCCGGTGGAATCACGCGACCGTCCGGCAGGATCCGCGTGCCATCGGGAAGGATCTTCGTGCCGTCCGGTAGCACCCTGGTGCCGTCCGGCTTGACGATCGTGCCGTCCGGGAGGCGAGTCGATCCATCGGGGAGTCGAGTCGAGCCGTCCGGCAGCCGCACGCCACCCGTATTGCTCGAGCCACCGTCGTTCGGCCTGTTCGTCCCGGTCTTCGGCGGGTCGATCCGCCCCGAAGGCGAGCCGGAACGGTCACGCGAACTGCTGCTCGGGCCGGTACGCGGACTCCCGGTCCCGGTGTGCCCGTTCCCGATGTTGGACACCGACTTGCCGGAGTCTCCGCCGCCGCCCCTGTCGCTGCCACCGCCGTCACCGCTCGCGTCGAACTTCGGCGGCTCGGCAAACACCGGCGCCTTGGAGACCGTGGTGTAGGTCGACTTCTCGAAATTGGCGGCCACCTGCGCGGCCTGCTCGTGCGCCTGCCGGCTCTTCTCCTGCTTCTCCATCGCTTCGGACACGATCTTGATGGCTTCGAACGGGTTGCCCTCCGACCGCGCCCGCGCCATCTCGTTCTCCCAGGAGAACGGAATCGGCTCCGGCATCGCGTTCTTGAAGCTCTCCGAGGTCTCCGCCTGGGCCGCAACTACCTCGGACGCCAGCTTCGCGTTCTTCGAAGACGCGTCGGTGTACCGCACAAGCTGGTCGCCGTATGAGGCGGCGGCCTCGCCCGCGTCACCCTCCCAGGAGTTACGCAAGATGGAGACAGCGCGCGAGATCGCCCCGCTCATCTCGCTGTAAGCGGTACTCACTTGCGTGTACGTGGCCGAGATCTGTCCGACCGTTCCGGGATCGTTGTTCTCTTCAGACCACGACTTCAGCTGTTTGTGGGGGATCCCCATATAGTTGGCATTTGGAATCCCCGGAACCTCGACGAACTCGATGTCTTCGTCCTTGCTGGCATCCGCGATCGCTTGTTCGGACAGCCGTTCCGCTCGCTGCCCTGCCTGCCACCTTCCGAGGACACCATCGAGCAACTTTGCGAAGAAGCCGTCTTCCTCGGCAGCAACCTCCTGAAGGTCGCGGATGAACTGTTCACGCTCATGTGGCGGAACATTCTCGATGAGGTAGCGGTCCTGTTGCTCCTCTGGCAGCGACGCCAAATGCTCCAGTTCAGCGCGCCGTTTGTCACTGACCATGCTGCTTCCCCCTCGGCTACGTGGTCGGCTCCGGAACCTTCGACGCGACGATTTCAGTCACGCGATCAGCGATGTCGCACGCCTTTTTCACCGATTTCGTCATCACGGTGACGTCCACGCGACCTCGCTCAGCCGCAAAGGTCACGATGCACGTGCCAGCACTGTTGGTCACCTGTTTGGCGGGCCGACCGGCTACCTCACCGTCGGCTACCTTGTCCGAGGATCCCGTCACGTAGTTTTCGACGAGCAGCTCCGGCCAGATCGTGACGCCTATCGTCACCGGGCCTTCGGGCCGATTCCCAGCCTGTTGATAGCAGCTGTCACTGCTTCCGCCGATAGGCCCCTGCTTGATCACCTTGAGATTTTCTGCAATCTGCTTGCGCTCTGCTGGGGTCAAAAGGTCGCACGCAACGATGTCTTGCAGACCACCGCTGGAATCATCTGTGGCGCTCGAGGTCGCTGGCGACGACGGAGTCGCGGCGGCGGCGTCTCCGCCAACAGCCTGCCCTTTCTCCGTTGAGCACGACGGGCATATCGCCAGCGCTACAGCCGCGGCCACGGACACGAACACCTGCCGAATTTGGGTCCTTGCCATCAAGCCTTACCCCTAAACGAGCTGGCGGCACCGTCGTCGAGCCGGCGATAGTTGTTCATCGCCGCTTCGACTCCTTCACGGTAGTAAGAAAGTACTTTCCTCGTTGCCTCGATAGCGTCGACTGCTGAGGACCCCGCCTTCATGTAGGAGGGACTGGCACCACTGGAGGCAAACGGGCTACTTCCTATCGGTGGGGCCTGAGCCAGAGTCCGGTAGTCGAGGCCCGACACGTGCATGCTTTCTCCGGCAGCGTCGAGTTCCTTCAAAGCTTTCTCTGCCTGGTCGGGATCAACGGCGAACTTGCCCGCCTTGGCCGCGTCACGGAAAGCCTTTGCCCCCTTGAGAGCCGCGGAGTTCTTCTCAGCGGAGCCGAACAGTTCGTTCCAGCTGATCGCCTCACGAGTCGGGCCGGTGGGCACGAAAGCCATGCGTACTATCCCCCTCACGCTGCGTGTGCGGCACCTAGTTTAGCCGGATCCGGTGACCGAAAAGGGTGCTTTGGTCGGACCTCGCCCGTCGGTGGCCGGAACCTCGACGACCGATCCAGCCGCGCGTGCCCTGGCCAAGCGGTGCGGCGTTTGCCTTTGCCACTTGGATGTCCCAAATCCGGCGTTCGTTCCACCACTCACTCCAGATGGGGAGCGAGCGCACGTTGCACGAAGGAGGCGATCCGGCGGCTGCCGCCCGGGTGCAAGGTGACCTGCGGAGGATCGCCGTCGATGGTGGTGAACCATCGCCCAGGCCAGTACGCGAGATCGCTTCACTCGAATCGCTGTACGCCGTACTCACTTGCCGGGAACCTTGACGAACTCAACGTCCTCTTACTTGTATCCGCCATGGCTCGTTCCGACAGTCGCTCAGCACCCTGCCCGCACGCCGCCGTCCCAGAACGTCGTCGCAGTTTCGCGATGACGTTGTCTTCTTCGGCCGCAACCTCCTGGAGGTCGCGGATGAACTGTTCACGCTCATTCGGCGGAAGACTCTCGATGAGGTAGCGGTCCTGTTCCGCCTCCGGCGTCGACGCCAAACTTTCCAGTTCTGCGCTCCGTTTGTCACTGATTATGTTGCATCCCCCTCAGCTACGTGGTCGGTTCCGGAACCCTCGACTCGACGATTTCCGTCAGGTGGTCGGCGATGTCACAGGAATCCTTGACCGACCGCGTCGCCACTGAGACATCCACCCGGCCACGCTCAGCAGCGAACGTCACAATGCATGTGCCTCCACTATTGGTGATCTGCTTGGCCGGCCTGCCGGCGACTTCACCGTCAGCGATCTTGTCGGTCGATGCCGCCACATAGTCCTCGATGACCTGCTCCGGTCGGATACTGATACTTATGGTGACGCCGCCATCAGGTCCGTACTCAGACTGCTGGGTGCAGCTGTCGGCGCTCCCGCCGATCGGGCCCCGATTAATGACCTTGAAATTTGTGGCGATCTGATCGCGCTCTTCAGTCGTGATCAAATCACAAGCTACGACATCTCTCAGCGCGCCAACCGAGTCGCCGGGACCTTTTGAGGACACCGACGAAGATGGCGGCGAATTGTGGTCCCCACCAACAGCTTGCCCTGCTTCCGTGGAGCACGACGCTGCACTTGTCGCAAGTAGCCCCGCCGCAACCGTCGTCACGAGCACGTGCCGTGTCCGGACAGAATTCACCATCAAGCTTTACTCCCGAACGAGCTAGCCGCATCGTCGTCAAGCTGCCGGTAGTTCTTCATCGCGGCTTCGATACCTTCTCGGTAGTACCCGAGCACCTTTTTGGTCGCCTCGACAGCGTCAGCGGCGGATCGTCCTGCTTCCGCGTATGACGGGCCTGCGGTGGCTGAAGCAAACGGGCTGCCCCCGACCGGCGGGGCCTGGCCTAGTTCGCGAGCGACCAGAAGGACAACGTCCACGCATGCTTCAGCACTGTCAAGCTCCTTCAAAGCTTTCTTTGCCTGGTCGGGATCAACGGCGAACTTGCCCCCTTAGCCGCGTCACGGAAAGCCTTTGCCCCCTTGAGAGCCGCGGAGTTCTTCTCAGCGGAGCCGAACAGTTCGTTCCAGCTGATCGCCTCACGAGTCGGGCCGGTGGGCACGAAAGCCATGCGTACTATCCCCCTCACGCTGCGTGTGCGGCACCTAGTTTAGCCGGATCCGGTGACCGAAAAGGGTGCTTTGGTCGGACCTCGCCCGTCGGTGGCCGGAACCTCGACGACCGATCCAGCCGCGCGTGCCCTGGCCAAGCGGTGCGGCGTTTGCCTTTGCCACTTGGATGTCCCAAATCCGGCGTTCGTTCCACCACTCACTCCAGATGGGGAGCGAGCGCACGTTGCACGAAGGAGGCGATCCGGCGGCTGTCGCCCGGGTGCAAGGTGACCTGCGGAGGATCGCCGTCGATGGTGGTGAACCATCGCCCGGGCCCGGCGCCGTACTCCTGGTCGAAATCCCACCACGTCAGCTGGCAGGCCCGCTCCCAGCGCGGCACCCCGCCCGGCACCGGTTTCCGCACGTGAGCGGTGATGGCGCCGAAGCCAAGACGGGGCCGGGAGAACAGGCGCATCACGCCGCTGCCTTCGCGGGCGCGGGTCGATACCGCGCGGGCGGCGGCCATCGGGTTGTACTCGTCCTCGTCCACCATGGGTTCGGCCGCCGGGGTCGGCATGGGCATGCGCTCCTCGGTCCCCTCACCAGCGGCGATGTTGGGCAGCAACGACAACAACTCCGGGACGACCGCGACCGGCCGCACCGACCGCACGATCAACGCGTTGCCTTCCTGATGAGCGACAACGGCGTCCTGGCCGTCCGAGCACGCCCGCGCCAGGAGGATCGCGCCCTCGACATCGCCACTCAACGACACCGTGACGGGTGCCTTCGCTAGCACCACCAGCAGGTCCTCGATCTGCGGGTTCACCCGCCCGCCGTCCATGACCCCGCTGCGTTCCAGCACTCGGTACGTGGCCTCGCGCAACCGCTGACGTTCATCCATCGTCTCGCCGACCGAGGGCACGTCGAACGGCTGCGGCGGCCGCCCCAGCTTCAGGTCCTCGAACAAAAAGTCGACGGCGGGCAATGACAGACGAGCCGAAACCACCCAATCCTCCCCCAGAACTCCTCATTCCCGGCGAAAACCCTAACGCAGCCCGACCCGCTCCGAGCTGCGAACACCACACTTCACCCGATCAACCCGACGATCGGCCGTCGAGATCGGGCCGACCGGGGCGATGAGCGGTCGGCTGACCAGGAGCCAAGTCGACCGGGTGACGAGACGGTGAGCGACCGGCTGAGGCGCCGCGAGCGCTCACGACCGCGGCCTGCGCCGATACTCCTCCATCTCCGCCTCGTTCAGCGGCCGCCCCAGCCTCTTGACCTCGGGCTTCAAATGACACCCGGCGTCGACTCGCAACACCACCCTGTCCTGTGGATTCACCATGAGTCGCACGGTGGCGCCCCGCCCGTCGGACAACTGCACCACGGGATTCGCCTGGCGGTCGACCTCGAGTGAGACCTCGCGGAACCCGTACCGCTCAGCGACCTCGCGCAGCACGTCCTTGGCCACGCTCCACTGGTCCGGATCGAGCGGCCCCTTCGTCGACCACAACGGCAAGCCGAACGTCGCCGTGTTGAACGGATGCACGTCGGGGAAATCGCCGCACGGAGCCTCACTGGCCGTTGCCGGATCCGTCTCCCACTCCGGTAACGCGAGCCGCTCGGACAGGGCGCCGCGAATCTCGGCCTGCATGTCCTCGTACCGCTGCTTGGCCTGCTCCACGTCGGGCCGTTGCAGCAGCTCGGCGAACTGTTCTTCCGGGGTCATACCGCTCTCATCTGGGTCGTCGGCCGGACAAGCCGGATGTCATCTGCTGTCAGCGTGCTCGCGTTCGATCAACAGATCGTCCCGACCTGTGATGACCGCCGCCGTGTTGTACTCGCTGGTCGACTGACGCCGGTCCGCCTCGGTGTACCCGCTGTGGCCCTCCGAGCCGGCGAGCCGCTCGCCATCAGCCGTCACCGCGTCGTCGGTTTCGAGTTGTCGCACGCCGTCGTAATTCTCCGGGCTGCCGCCGTACCAACCGGAGCCGGCGATCAAGTCGCCATCCGTGCGCAGGTTGTACAGCTCGCCGGCAGGCACCTTCAGGCCGTCGTCACCGTTCCAGCCCGGCGAACCCTGCGAGACGAACGCGTCCGCCGCGTCACTCTCCCGCAGCGCCAACGCGGTGGTCAGCGATCCGTACGAGTGCCCGATGGCCGTGATCCGCTCAGGTGGGTCGTCCATCCGGCTGGCCTCGAGGCCCTCCAGCTCGGCGGCGAGCCGCTTCGCCCCGTCCTCCGCACGATCGTCGAAGATGCCTTCCACGATCTCGTCCACGCTGGTCTTCGGCGGCTCGTAGTCCATCCACACCACCGTCGCGACCGTCTCACCGGTGCCCGCCAGCATGTCCTGCGCGTACTGGTTGACCTCACGCAGCTCGTCGACGTACCGGTTCATGTTGTCCTCGACCGCGGAATTCATCCCCGGGGTGTACACCGCCACGTAGTCGGCGTTGTCGACATCGCCGATCGCGACCGCGGCCCGGACCCGATCGCCCGAAGTGTCCAACGAGACGATCGAGTTGTCCTCGGCCTGCCGCTCCAGCACATCGAGCGCCTTGAGCTTCTCGTCGATGCCCCGCAGGTCGGAGATCGTCTTGCCGATACCGACCTCCTTGGCGCGCTCCAGCACGAACGTCCAGTCCTTGAGGTTCTCGCGGAGCTCGCGCAGCTTCTCCCGCTCGAGCGCGATCCGGTTGACGTTGGCTTCGTGCCTGGCCTGGTACGGGATGCCCTTCCGGTTCCCGATCAACTCCGGCCGCTGCGCGATCAGCCACTTCCGCTCGTCGTCCGACAGCGTGTCCCACCACGCCTTGTTCTGCGCAGGCGTGGCGTCCTTCGGTGGATCCAGCAACGTGGACTGGCCGGACTCGGCACCGGCGGCCGCCGCCTTGGTCATCGTCGACGCGTCGCTGTGGCCTTTGCCGTCGAGCACCGACCGCATCACCGTGGTCAGGTCCGCGTCGATGTCCAACCCGGTACGGACGATCTGCTGCACCTGCGCCTCCAGGTGTGCACGCACATCCGGATCCGGGTTCGCGGGAGCACCGGGTCGCGGCCGCACCACCCCGCCGGCGATCTCGAAATCGTGCGCGCGGGCGAACTCGGCGGCGCCGTGCATCGCCCCGTGCAGCCGCTCGAGACGCTCCGCCGCGTCGTCCACCGCGGCCCGCAGCATCGCGAACTCCTCGACCCGATGCAGCAGGCCACGCTCGATCTCGGCCAACGAGCGCTTCGCCGCTTCGGCGGCTTCGCCCTCCCACTCGGCGGGCGTGGTCGCGTCCCGCAGCTCGGCCTCGGTTCCGCGTAAGCGCTTCAGCTCCGCGGCCAGGTCGTCACCGACCGCTTTCAGCTCCGCCGGACTCCAGCCGGCGATCGTGTCCCAGTCGCCCACGGCTCACGTCTCCGCTGGGGTCAAGCCGCTGAAGTCCGCCTCGCCCGCGCGCTCACCGCCGTCGTAGGTGTCGGCGGCCTCGGCCAGCTTCGTCGCGCGATCCTCCAACGACGACACGTTCTCGGCGAGCCGTGTCTGCCAGAGGTCACCGACCTGCGCGGCATGCTTCGCGGCGCCGGAGCCCGGCATCGCCCGCGCAATCGGGTCCGCCACCCGCGGGTCGACCGTCCGCAGCTCGTCGGCCAGCTCCCGCGTGCCTTTCGCCGCGGCTCGCAGCGACCGCGGCTCGACGCCGATGTCCGGCATATCCGCACCCCCTGCGTCAGTTCGCGCACAGGATGGCACAAGCCGGACCGCTACACGGCGACTTTGCGCAAAGCCGGTTTACTCGCCGGAGCTCGGCACACCGGTGCCGATCTGGCAGGCCACCCCGGTGCCGCCGATGCCGCAGTAGCCCATCGGGTTCTTGTGCAGGTACTGCTGGTGGTAGGTCTCGGCGTAGTAGAACGGGCCCGCCTGCGCGATCTCCGTCGTCACCGAGCCCATGCCGGCGTCACGCAGCGCGGCCTCGTAGTTCTTCGCCGACGTCTCGGCGGCTTCCCGCTGCTCCTCGTCGGCCCAGTAGATGGCCGAGCGGTACTGCGTGCCGACGTCGTTGCCCTGCCGCATGCCCTGCGTCGGGTCGTGGTTCTCCCAGAACACCTTCAGCAGCTGTTCGTAGGTGATCCGCTGCGGGTCGTAGACCACCAGCACGACCTCGGCGTGCCCGGTGCGCCCGGTGCAGACCTCCTCGTACGTCGGGTTCGGCGTGAACCCACCGGCGTAGCCCGCCGCGGTCGCCAACACGCCGTCCAGCTGCCAGAAAAGGCGTTCCGCGCCCCAGAAGCAGCCCATGCCGAACACCGCGGTCTTGCTGCCCTCCGGGAACGGGGGCGTGATCTTGGACCCCAGCACGGCGTGCTGCTCGTCGACCTGCAGCGGTTCGCTGCGGCCCGGCAGCGCCTCATCGGCGGTGATCATCGCGGTCTTGTCACGGGAAAGCCACATGACACCAGCATGCCACCGTATCGGATTGAACGGCTCCGACGACGTGGTACGTGTTCACTCGGACGGGTTTTTCCGGCATCGTATGCTGCGCACACGGCGGGGGAAGGACTGGGAGATGAGCTGGCAAGAGGAGCTGCGCAAACTCGACGCTGACCTCGCGGCTGGCAAGCTGACCAAGGCGCAGTACGTGTCCCGGCGGGAAGAACTGCTCGCGGAGGCCTCGTCCGCCCCGGCGCGGCCCCGGCAGTCCACGGACGCGCCGACCGAGAAGGAGCGGATCACGCCGGGCAAGCCACCGGTGTCCGCGCAGGACCTGCTGGCCACCGACCGGCCCACCACCGCACCGAGCCCGGCCGACGAACAGCCGACCGACTCGATCCCCTACCCGGCGAAGCCACCGGCACAGGAGACGAAGCCGTACGAGCGGCCCGCCGCGCCGCCCGTCCCACCGGTACCACCCCAGCAGACTCCGCCCCGCGCCATGCCGAACCGGATCGGCACGCAAGACCAGGCGCTGCCCGCGGCGCCGGAGGAGGCCTCGACGGGCAAGGGCAAGGTCCTCGTCGCGGTCGGCATCGTGGTCGCGGTGCTGATCGGCGGCGCCGTGTGGTGGTTCAGCTCCACCGAGAACACCGACACCCCACCGAGCGCCGCTCCGCCGCAGAAGACGACCACGCAGGCATCGCCCGCCCCGCGCGCCGGCTCCTCCGGTCCCGGGTCCGTCTCCGGCCTGGTCGACGAGCTCCCCCAGCTGCCCGGTGTGCTCAACCGCAACAGCGGCACCTACACACCCGCCGAGGCCGCCCAACGCAAGCTGTTCGGTGTCGACGAGGCCGCGCTGCTGGACACCACCGACGTGGAGCGCGTGACCTGGAAGGGGTCCAGCCGCCGCGTCGGCAAGGCAGAGCTGGCTTACGTCGTGCTGGTCGCGGAGAACTCCTCGCGGGCCAAGACGGAAGCGACCGCGAAGGCGATGCGCAAGCTCAGCGCCAGCCGTGTGCCCAAGTCCGACGGTCTGCCCGGGCATGCGAAACTGCCGACCTACCGCAAGTTGTCCGACGACGTCAGCGTGTACCGGGTCATCTACACCTCCGGCACCAAGACCATCCGGCTCGGCATCGTGGCCACACCGGGCGGCGACAACCAGCGGCTGAAGAAGGAAATGACCGTCCTGCTCGACGACATCACCAGGACGCTGCCGCCCAACGAGAGGTGAGCGTGGGAGTCGAACGCAACCGCGCGACGTGGGAACGCCTCGGCAACGACGACCCGCTGTGGGCGATCATGCCGTACCCGGCCGAGAAGAGCGCCGACTGGGACCTCGACGAGTTCATGGCCACCGGGGTGGCCGACATCGACCTGGTCGTCAAGCACCTGGCGGAGCACTCGCTGCGGTTGCGCGGCCGGGTGCTCGACTTCGGCTGCGGGGTGGGCAGGCTCAGCAACGCGATCGCCGCACTGCCGGACGTCACCTCGGTCGTCGGGGTGGACATCGCGTCGTCGATGGTCGAGCGCGCCCGGCAGTACAACCGGCACCCGGGCAGCCTCGAATTCCAGGCCTACGACGGCACCCTGCTGCCGTTCGCCGACGGCGAGTTCGACTCCGTGGTGAGCCTGGTGGTCGTCCAGCACGCGCCGCCGCTGGCCCAGTTGCGCTACCTGGTCGAACTGAACCGGGTGCTCGCGCCCGGCGGCGTGCTGGTGCTGCAGATCGTCACCGAGCCACGACTGCCACAACCGCTGCCGCCCGACGCCCTGCGCGCACGGTTCGAACCGCTCGAGCCGCCGGCGACTCTCCGCCCGAGTGAGTCGGCACGGCTGACGGTGCGGCTGCGCAACGAGAGCACCCAGACCTGGCCTGCCGGCGTCCAGCTGCGTCTGGGCAACCATTGGCGCCGCGGTGACGAGATGGTCGTGCAGGACGACGGCCGGGCCGATCTGCCGCACGACGTGCCCGCGGGCGGCACGGTCGACCTGCCGCTGACCGTCACCGCCCCGCCCGAGCCCGGCGACTACCAGCTCGAATTCGACATGGTGCAGGAATTGATCACGTGGTGGTCGCAAGCGGGCAACCCCGTGCACCGGGTCGGCGTCAACGTCATGGGCGAGCCGATGCCAGCCCCGGCCGAACGACCCGACGACGCCACTCGGGGCGTCGAGATGCATGCGGTGCCGGACCACTTGTTGCGCGACATCGTGCAGCATTGCGGCAATCAGGTCATCTCACGCGTCGAGGACCATTACTCCGACGGGTATTGGGACAGCTACACGTACCTCATCCGGGCCGCTGATTAGGTCACGACTTGGTAGGTGCCTGCGTCAACGGTTCACCGGCCGGGGACAATGTGCCAGTCTCGCGCTGTCAGCGCCGTACGACTTGAGCCCGGAAGGGGGTGCCAGGGGTGTCCTGGCAGGAAGAGCTGCGCAAGCTCGACGAGGACTTCTCGGCAGGCAACATCACTGCCGACGAGTATCGGGTCCGTCGTGATCAGGTGCTGTCTTCGGCCGTCGCGCCACCGGGTGAGGAAGCCGGCACGAGTGCCGAGGCGACGCAGATCGTCAGCCCCGCGCAGCAGCCCCAGCAGCCCGGCGACGCCGACTCCACCCAGTTGGTGTCGAATGCCGGGCAGTCGGACAACCCCGATGCCACGCAGGTCGTCCGCACGCCGCCTGCCGACCCGACGCCGAAGTACTCTCCCGACGCCGACGCCACGCAGGCCGTCCCGCAGTGGGAGACCCAGCAGCCGCCGTACCCGCCGCCCTACCAGCAGCCGTCGTCGGGTGGCTTCCCGCAGCAGCCGATGTCGCCGCCCGGCGGTTTCCAGCAGCCGGGCTACCCGCCGCAGCAGCCCGGTTGGCAGGGCGCGCCGCAACAGGAGGAAGCCCCGGTGTGGGGTGGCGACGAGTTCCCGCCGATCGCCCCGCCGACCGAGCCGGACTGGGTGACGCAAGGCCCGGAGTTCGGTGAGGAGGACGAGGAGAAGGGCCGCGCGGGCAAGATCATCGGTGTGGTGCTCGCCGTGTTGTTGCTGGCGGGCATCGGTGTCGGCGCCTGGCTGCTGTGGGGCCAGGACTCCGGCCAGCCGACCGCGGGCCCCGGAGACAAGACGTCTCAGCAGGCTCCGCCGAGCGGACAGACCAGCGCGCCCCCGACCTCCCCGAGCGAGGAGCCGGACCCGCTGCCGATCGCCGACCTGCCGGGTGACGCCGAGGCGCACCCCGAGGTCAGCACGTTCGACGACATGCCGGACAAGAACTACTTCAACAAGAAGGAGCTGGACGCCTACCGCAAGGCGGGTGCCGGCGACACCAAGTTCCACGTCCAGCACCTCGGCGAAGCAGGCAACGTCACGATCGTGCTCGCCGCGACCGACTCGGCGAAGACCGGTGCGACCGCGGTCAAGCAGCTGCGCAAGATCCAGATCGACAACAACGCCAAGCCGATGAAGGGCGCGCCGGACGCGGTGGAGGTCACCGAGATCAACACCGACAACGGCTCGGAGATCCGCGCGCACTACTTGAGCGGCAACGTGATCGTCCGGATCGAGCTGCGCAGCGACAAGAAGCTCGACGAAGCCCGGAGCGAGTTCGAGAACGTGCTGAACGCGCAGCTGGAGGAGCTGCCTGCCGATGGCAGCTGAGGACCACGACACGACCGTGCAGGTGACCGCCTGCACGGTCGTCGCACGAAACTACGTCCCCGCGGCCCGCGTGCTGGCCAGGTCCTACCGCCGCCAGCACCCGGACCACGAGTTCGTCATCGCGGTGATCGACGCCGACGTCGCCGGGGCCGGCCCGGACCTGACCGAGGTCACCGAGGCGAACATCATCGGCCCGTCCGAGTTCGGCATCGCCGAGCAGGACTACCTACGGATGGCGACGGCCTACGACGTCACCGAGCTGGCAACCGCGGTCAAGCCGTATGTGCTGCGCGAGCTGCGCCGCAAGGGCCGCGACGTGGTCATCTACCTGGACCCGGACATCACCGTCTACCGGCCGATGCCCGAGGTCGCCGAGCTGGCCCGCGAACACCAGCTGGTGCTGACGCCACACTTCACCGAACCGCTGCCGCGGGACGGGCTGGAGCCGGGCGAAGCGGTGATCATGGGCACGGGGGTGTTCAACCTCGGCTTCCTGGCCACCGGTCCCGGTTCGGAGGAGTTCCTGGACTTCTGGGCCGAGCGGCTGCGGCACGACGCGATCGTGGCGCCCGAGGAGCAGCTGTTCACCGACCAGCGCTGGGTGGACCAGGTGCCCGCGCTGTTCGAGCACACCGTGCTGCGCGACCCCGGCTTCAACGTCGCCTACTGGAACCTGCACGAGCGGCCGCTGACCAAGACGGCCGACGGCACGGTGACCGCGGGCGGCTCGCCGCTGCGGTTCTTCCACTTCAGCGGCTACCGGCCGGAGCGGCCGTGGCTGCTGACGTTGCACTGTGCCCGCAAGCCGCGCGTGCTGCTGTCGGAGCACCCGGTGTTGCGCGAGCTGTGCGATGCCTACGGCGCCGCGCTGCGCGAGGCGGGCTACGCCGAGACGCTGGAATCCATTCCGTACGGCTTCAACAAGTTCCCGGACGGCACGCCGTTGACCAAGAGCATGCGCCGCGTCTTCCGGGCCGGTTGGGTCGCGGCGGAAGGCCCGGACGTCAATCTCCCGTCGCCGCGGCTCCGGCCGGAGATCCCGCCGCACGCGTTCGGCCCGGACGGCGGCAGCGCACTGCGGGAATGGCTGACGTCGCCGGAAGACCAGGCGCAAGCGGCCGCTGGTCTGCATCGCTTGGCGATGGCCGCCTGGCACAGCCGGGTCGACCTGCAGCTGGCGTTCCCCAAGCCGACCGGGCAGGACGCCGAGGCGTTCCGGCATTGGTGCGCAGGCTCCGGCGTGTCCGAAGGCCTGTTGCCGGAGTGGGCCGTGCCGGGCGAGCCGGGGCCGAAGACCTCGCCCGAGGACACCTTCGGCGTGAACCTGGCCGGCTACCTCACGGCCGAGCTCGGCCTCGGCGAGATGGGCCGGATCGTGCACAAGGCGATCGCGCAGGCGGGCATCGACGTGGTGTCCGTGGTCGAGGAGCGGTCGCTGTCCAACCGCACCGGCGTGCAGCACGACGGCACCGTCGGCCGCCCCCGCTTCCCGGTGACCGTGCTGGCGGTCAACGCCGACCAGACCCCGGTGATCCTGGCCAATTACCCGGAGCTGGCGCACGAGCGCTACACCATCGGGCTGTGGGCGTGGGAGCTGGAGGACTTTCCCGCGTGGCAGCACAACGCGTTCGACCTGGTCGACGAGGTGTGGACGGTCAGCGACTTCTGCCGGGAAGCCATCGCGGCCGCCGCGACCGTTCCGGTGAAGACCATCCCGGTTCCGGTGCGCGACCCGGGCGAGCCCGCGCGCCGCGAGCGCCGAGCGGGCGATGTCGTCCGGTTCCTGTTCGCGTTCGACTTCAACTCCGTCGGGGAGCGGAAGAACCCGTGGGGCCTGGTGAAGGCGTTCCAGCGGGCGTTCCCCGGCCGGGACGACGTGCGGCTGACGATCAAAGCGATCAACGGCGACAAGAATCCGCACAACGCGGAGCGGTTGCGGGTGCTGGCCGCAGGCGACGAGCGGATCGAGCTGGTCGAGCGTTACCTGAGCGTGGCGGAGCTCGACGAGTTGTACCGCAGCGCCGACTGCTACGTGTCGCTGCACCGCTCGGAGGGTTTCGGGCTGACCGTGGCCGAGGCGATGGCCCGCGCGCTGCCGGTGATCAGCACCGATTACTCCTCCACCACGGAGTTCTTCGACGAGACCACCGGGTGGCCGATTCCGTACCGGCTCGTCCCGGTCGGCGAGGGAAATTTCCCGTACCACGCGGACGCGGTGTGGGCGGACCCCGACCTGGAGGCCGCCGCGGCGGCGATGCGCGAAGTGGCGGACAACCCCGAGGAAGCCGCGCGACGGGGACGAGCCGCCCGCGAACACATCCTGCGCACCCGCACGATGAAGGCCGCGTCGGAGTGGATGGCCACCCAGCTGCGCCAGGCCTACGACAAGTGGCAGGCCCGGCGCGCGGCCGCTGCCGCGCAGGCCGCGCCGGTCGATCCGCTCGACCCGCTGCGGGCCGCCCGCGGCAAGGTGGACCAGGCTCCGAACCCGAACACGCCGTCCCGACTGCCGGGTGCGCCCGCCATGCGCAAGGCGGTGCTGCGGGCGCTCGACCACTACGACGTGCACCAGCGCGGTGTGCACGCGGCCCTGGCCGAGGGTGTCGAGCAGTCGAACGCGCTGCTGTTGGCCCGGATCGAGAGCCTGGAAGCGCGGCTGGCGGCGCAGGACGCGATGCTGGCCGAGAAGGTCCGGATCGAGGTCGACCGAGTCGCGAGTCCGGCAGCGAAACGGGCGTCGCACGCCATTCGCGAAGTCAACGCCGTCGCCGACAAGCTGGCGGAGCTGCGCGCGGCTCTTGCCCACACTCCGACGTCTTCCGACCTGGACAAACTCAGCGACCGGATCCAGCGCTACGAGAGCTGGACGCACGAGATGTTCGCCACGCGCGACGCACGGGCGGACAACGGCGAGCACGAGATCCAGCGGCTGCGGCGTGAGGTCGACGCGGTCCAGGAAGCCGCACGGGTGCTGCACACGCCGGTCCCCGACGGCATGGACGTGGTGCTCTGCGACGCGGGCGCGCTGCTCATGCCGCAGGACGCCGTCGTGCGGGACTGGATCGTCTATCACCGCTCGTGGGAGCCGGCCGAAGCCGCCCTGCTGCACCGGTTGATGACCGAGCGGCCCGGCGCGTTCCTCGACGTCGGCGCGCACGTCGGCTACCACACGCTGCGCCTGCTGCGGTCCTGCCCGCAGGTCGAGAAGGCCATCGCGGTCGAGGTGCATCCGACCAATTTCGAGTGCCTCGAACGCAACGTCACGGTGAACCTGCCTGAGTCGGTGGCCTCCCGCGTGCACCTGTTGCCGGTGGCCGCGTGGGACAACGACGGCGTGGTCGAGCTGATCAACCCGGACGACGACAACAGCGGCGACCATCGCGTCCGCGCCAGCCGGTCCGCGGACGAGAAGTCGGAGATGCCCGCGGTGCGGCTGGATCACGTGCCCGAAGTCCGGTCCGCGACGGTCACCGTGGTGAAGGTGGACCTGCAGGGCAGGGACCACCGCGCGCTGGCCGGGTTGACCGAGGTGCTGAACCGGGACAAGCCCGACGTGGTGTGCGAGTTCTGCCCGGAGGCCATCGAGGAACTGGGCGACGATCCGCTCTCCGCCCTGGACCTGTACCGGCAGCTGGGCTACGACGTGGTGATGGTGGGCACAGACCGCCCGAAGGAGGGTTCCGTCGACGACGCCGACCTCGTACGGTTGGCGCGCGCCGAGAAGACGGGATTCCTCACGTTGTGGCTGCATCCACGCTGATCCGGCGCTTCGGGGGTTGGCGATGAGGTCGAGCAGAGCGGGTCGGATCGTCACGACCGTCGTCGCCGCCATCGTGATCGTCACGCTGGGCGTCACCGGTTGGCTGGCGTGGGGCCAGCATCTGCCGCTCAAACACGCCCGCGGTGCCCCGCCGATCGGCGAGTCGGGCCGGTCCCCGGTCGACCCGATGGCCGTCGCCGAGATCGGTGGCGCCAAGGAGAACTACGCGACGGTGGACTCGCTGGCCGCGGTGGCCGGCCAGCGGATGTTGACTCGCGAGGAACTGCTGGCCCTCCACGAGAACGGCGCGGACCGGGTGCGGCTGGCGGTCAGCAAGTTCGACAGTGGCCGGGCCATCGTGTTGCTGGTGCAGATGCCGAGCAGGCACCGGGCGCGCCTGGCCACCGAGGAACTCGCCGCCCTGCAACGGGACTACGGCTTCGAGCGGGCGGACAAGCCGACTCCGCCGGGTGTCCACGCGGGCGTGATCGGGATGGACAACCCGGCGGAACCAGGCGGGCGGGCGCACTACCAGCACGGCGACATCGTGGTGCGGGTGGAGTTTCGCGGACCGCGTCGCGCATCGGCCGAGGCGAAGTTCTTCCAGGTCCTCACCGCGCAGATCCAGGCGGTCGAGCCGGATGACTGACACGACACGGCTGCGACCGGAACCGGATCGGCCGCCGATCCCACAGGCCTGGCAACCGGCAGGAGCCGACCCGTGGGCGGAAGCAGCGAACTGGACCACCCAGCCCATCCCGGTGGTCCAGGACGAACCCGAACCTCCGCGGCCCGCGGGCATGTACGTCACGGCGGCGGTGGGTGCGGTGCTGGTGCTGTACAGCTACCTGGTCGCGCTCTGGCCGGTGCGCCACGGCTTCACTCCCGACCTGGTGCTGGCCGTCCGGGAGTGGGTGACGTTCCCGCTCGGGATCGGCGCCGACTTCGGGCTGTTCGGTGTCGGGCTGCTGCTGGCCGCGGGCGGGTTCTGGGCGTGCAGCCGCCTCGCCGAGCCCGGTGGTCGCGGCCGGTTGCTCTGGCGGGTCGTGGCGCTCGGGTACCTGCCGTACCTGCTGGCCGGCCTGATCAGCTTCGTGCTGCTGTTCGGTGACGCCGAGCCGCTGACCGAGCCGCGGCGGGCCGATCCGGACGGCATGACGTTGCCGATGAATCTGCTGCTGGTCGACCGGGTGACCGGGCAGGACGCGCTGATCGGGCTGGGGTGGGGCGTCACCGCCGCCGCGTTCACCGCGGTGTTGATCGCAGTCACAGCGCCGATGCTGACCCGTGGCCGGTGGCTCGCGCTCGGCGGGCTTGCGCTCCAGTTGGTCGTGATCGGGCTGACCGCGTTGACCGGAACCGATGCGGGCGGCTGGTACCACGAGTTCGGGCAGCTGGTGACGTGGTGCTTGTTCGGGCTCGTCGGGCAGCTCGCGTGGATCGTCCGCAGGCACCCGGGATCGGGCTGGGCGGCCGCCCCGCTGGGCGTCGGCTGCCTGGTGGTCATCGTCGCGGCCGAGCGTGGGTATGCCGCACAGGCCGCGCAGTGGCTGCCGCTGACGTTCACATTCGTGGCGCTGGTGACGTTGCTGGCCGTGCGAGCTTGCGCCCACGGTGGTCGAGTGGACCGCGCTCGCCTCGTCCGTTGGCTGGGGTCGCGCGCGTACCCGGCGGCGCTGCTGGCTTGTGCCATCGGCTATCCGCTGCTTGGCGTGCTCTACCACGCCAAGCTTCCGTTCGGGCTCGCCGTCGTCATCGCCCTGGCGGTCACGTTGGCACTGGCAGAGGCCGTCCATCGGCTGGGTGCGGTGATCGCGCGATGACGGCACCGGCCGGCGGGAAGACCCGCTACTACGGTCTCGACCTGTTGCGGGTGCTGGCGTCGTTGCTGGTCGTCTACACCCACATCGCCGGCTGGTACTCGACGCGCGGACACGAGTGGTGGGCGTCGGCCTGGGTCGACCAGGACGTGATCGCCCCACTGCACCTGAACCCGAACCTGTCGTTCGTCGGCGTCTCCACGTTTCTGGTGGTCAGCGGCCTGGTCGTGACGCACGTGGCCAGCAGGGAGACGGCGCCGCAATTCCTCCGCCGACGGCTGGTGCGGATCTTCCCGCTGTTGCTGCTGGTGTCGCTGGCCGCGTGGATCTTGATCAACATCGGCGTCTACACGTCGGAAAGCAAGCAGAAGTCGATGGACGTGCTCGACTTGCTGACCGGCTCGACCCTGCTCGGGTTCTTCACCGACCCGGAAGTGATCATCATCGGCCCGGCGTGGACGCTGCTGGTGCAGATCTTCTTCTACGCCTACGTCGCCGCGACCATCCCGCTGCTGCGCCGCCAGGCGTGGATCCCGCCCGCGCTGGCCGCCGCGCTGGTGATCATCGTCCTCGGCGTCACCAGCCACGGGGAGGACGTGGCCACCCGGAGGTTCGGCATCATCGCCGCGTACTTCCCGGTGCTGATCATCGGCATGCTGGTTTCACTGGTGCGTTCCGGCAAGGTTCCGATGGCCGCGGGTGTCGGTATCGGCTCGGTGCATTTCCTGCTGTTCGTGTGGGCCGACCGGATCGGTGGGCACTTCCACACCGGCACCGAGCACCCCCGCACGCTCGCGCTGGTCTTCTGCGTGGTCGTGCTGGCCATGGCGTCGTCGGACCGGGTCAGCCGAGCGAAGCTGACGAAAGCGTGGTCGGCCCGCACGTACGCGATCTACCTGCTGCACCCGCTGTGCCTGTACCCGATGCTCGACGGCCTTTCGCCCACGTTGGGCACGGACCTCACGCTCGTGCTGGCCTTGCTGCTGCTGGCAGCGGTCACCGAGATCGCCCATCGGTTCTTCGAAGCGCCGATCAACCGATGGGTGCGCGCCCGGGAGAAGCGGGCCGACGCGCGCCCTCGGGTTCCCGCGCGGTGACGCGGCGCTGAGCACGGATGAGGACCAGGGCGAGCAGCGCGCCACCCAGCAGCTGCGCCAGGGCGCCGACGACCTCCATCGTGTCCGCCCGGGCCACCACGGTGGCCCCACCCAGCACGGTGAGCACTCCCCACGCGCCCCACGCGACCAGTGAGGACGCTCCGAACCACCCGGCAAGCATGGGCGGGGCGAACCGGCGGCCGCCGTACGGATAGAAGCCCACCACGCCGACGACGGCCGCCAACGCGAACAGCGTCCGCACCACGGCCACGGCCGCGGCGGACGACTGAACCTCACTCGGCTGGAACGCATCGACGAGCAGCAACACCGCGGCGGTCAACGCCAACGGCGAACCCACCGCGGTCAGCGACCACTCCGTGCCGGACAGCTTCGGTGTGCGCGCGGTGAAGACCTGTGGCCAGCGCGAACGCGCATAGAACCAGAAGGCCGCCACGAGGAAGATCCCCAGCAGCATGAACCCGCCGTACACCAAGGGGTACACCCATCCGGCCAGTGGTAACGCGGCCTGCGGCGGTGGGGCGTCGACCAGCGCGGTCGCGACGACGGCCACCGGTATACCGACCACGATCGGCCCGAGCAGTCCACAACCGACGAAAACCGGCAGCAACACCAGCCACGCGGGCACCCGCTGACCCCACGGGTAGGTGAACGCGAGCACCAGAGCGATCGCGGCCGCGTCCATCGCGAGCGTGAGCACGTTGAGCACCAGCAGCGAGCCGTCGTCACCGAATTGTGGGTCGGTGATGCCCACCCGCGACCCGGTCACCCAGAGCACCTTGAGCACCAGATACGGCACCGCGCTGACGATCGCCGCGTAGCAGAGAGCCCGCCGGGTGAGGCTCGGCCGCTCCGCCTCGGCCGTCCCGGGTTCGCTGATCACCTCGGCCAGAGTAGAGCGCAAGGCGGACGCTTACGTGGCATTTGTGCACGCGTCGCCGGATCGGCGGAGCAAAGAAAGGCACCTGTCGCCCGGCGAGCGCCCGCCGGTGACAGGACCCGAGCGGGGATCCGCTCGCGAGCGACGCCGGGGGCAATGCTCGGATCGAGCGGTCATCCGCAAACATTCGGACCGTCGTGGCCGTGCGAGCCCGCACGGTCATTCGCTCATGAGAAGCAGAGAACGAGCGCGCGGCGGGCTTGGTTTGCCTCCGATGTCCACCGAGGATCGGACATTGCCTCACCGTGCGGCCGGAAGTGTAACGCGCTGCTGCGGAAGCCACGAGCATCCGATCGCCCATTGCTGCTGTATCTCAGCCGATCGCGTATCCGGTCGCTAACAAGTGGACAAGAAACAAGGATTCGCCGTGTATCGTCCCAGTTCAGCAAGTGTCGTCCCCGCGCATGCGGGGCTGATCCCCTGGGCGATCTGAAAGAGATCGACTGGGAGTCGTCGTCCCCGCGCATGCGGGGCTGATCCGTTCATCAAGCGGGTGAAGATCGGCAGCAGGCGGTCGTCCCCGCGCATGCGGGGCTGATCCGGTGGCGAGATCAGTCCAACCGGAGTCGATAATGTCGTCCCCGCGCATGCGGGGCTGATCCTCATCTCAGACACACAGGCACCTTACGAGGATTGTCGTCCCCGCGCATGCGGGGCTGATCCGGACCCGCGACCGACACGGAGGGGTCCGGCGGTGTCGTCCCCGCGCATGCGGGGCTGATCCGGAAAACGGGGTTCTCGACACGTGGCAGACGATGTCGTCCCCGCGCATGCGGGGCTGATCCCCTGTCCGCCGAGGAGGCGGCGACGGCCATTGCGTCGTCCCCGCGCATGCGGGGCTGATCCGGTACCGCTCAGGATGTCGGAGGGAGCGTAGCGGTCGTCCCCGCGCATGCGGGGCTGATCCGTGGTGGCTGCAGGCCCCGACTCTGGACAACGGGTCGTCCCCGCGCATGCGGGGCTGATCCCAACACCGGAAGGATGGGCACGCTCAAGCCGGTGTCGTCCCCGCGCATGCGGGGCTGATCCGTCCTTCGGTTACGACCAAAAGATCGTCCGGACGTCGTCCCCGCGCATGCGGGGCTGATCCGTCCTTCGGTTACGACCAAAAGATCGTCCGGACGTCGTCCCCGCGCATGCGGGGCTGATCCCGGGCTTCACGTGTGCGGCTCGGGCACCACCGGGTCGTCCCCGCGCATGCGGGGCTGATCCGTGGGAGGACTTCCGCACCGAGTTGGGCATGCGGTCGTCCCCGCGCATGCGGGGCTGATCCGGACGCGGCGGCAAGATCATTGGCCAGGCGGTCGTCGTCCCCGCGCATGCGGGGCTGATCCCCGTGTGGCGACCGTCGCCAACACGGCGGCCAAGTCGTCCCCGCGCATGCGGGGCTGATCCCGAGCTGGTGCCGCCGTTCTCGTTCAGCGCCCAGGTCGTCCCCGCGCATGCGGGGCTGATCCGGCGCGGGCCTCAAGGCTGTCGTCCACGGCGGTGTCGTCCCCGCGCATGCGGGGCTCATCCCACCCAAGACGTGGGCGGGCCCGGGAGGAGGATCTCAGCGACTTACTTCCGATAACGGTGCCGACGTCGTCGAGCGGCGTTGCTCCATCCTTTTGCGGGGCCAGAGCTTGGTGCGTGGGGCCGGAGAATCAACTTGAGACCGTCGTGATCTATCGGAGTCCAGTCATGACCGTGGATAGCGAAGTCGTACCCCTGCTCGTTGTCGGCCGTGTAGACCATGATCGCTCGCCCCGTCTTTGCCATGTCGACGACTCGCGACCAGACGCGATCCCTTACCCGTGCGGTTATCTTGCCAATGAACACCCCTGGGGATATCTCCATCAGCCAGCGGGTGAGATGCCCCCTGAGTCCTACCGGGCACGCCGTGACCACTATGACCGTCATTCGTCGTATGCCACCCCACCCGGGACATAGCGGCCATTTTCATCCCACAGCATGACGAGGTTGTCGATGTCGTCGGGGCCGTACTCCCGGGCCTCGTCATCAGCCGCCAACAGTTTGTGAATGTCGCGCACGCATCTTTGCAAGAACTTCCCGTCCTTCATGGCATCCCGGACTGCCCGGCGCGTGTCTCCAGGGATGTCGAACGACTCGCGTCGTGCGACATCGAAAGCGAGGGGAATCGTGATGTCCGCTTTGTAGAGGTCTGCGATGTCGAAGACGAACGACAGCATGTGCCCGGTGTGAATGAAGCCGAGCCCCGGAGAACAACCGAGAGCGACAACCACGGCGTGCACGACCCCGTAAAGGCTGGCGTTGGCCGCCGACAGTGCCTGGTTGATCGGCGTGCTGTCGACGAAATTCGACGGATCGTAGGAGCGGCGCGTCCATGTGACCCCCGTCCGTTTGGCGTGTTCTTGGTAGAGGCGTCGAACGCGAACCCCTTCACGGCCACGCAATTGCCGCATCGACAAGTGCGAAACGTCTTCACCGGGAAAACGCATCGCATACATTTCCCGTGCAACCCTGAGCCGGCTGGTGGGATCCGACACGAGCGCAGCCTGCCACTCAAGTAACCGCGAGTTCTGGGTGAGCGTCCGGCCGTGCGCGTAGTACCGCACGCCGTGCTCACCGACCCAGACCGCGGTCGAACCGCTTTCAGCCAGCAGCATCATGGCCTGCTGGCTGACATTGGTGCCTGGCCCGAGCAGCAGCGCCCCGAGCGTCGCCGCCGGGATGTGCACGGTTCCACGCGCATCACGTGCGGTGATCGCGTTGTCCTCGCGATTCACCACACAATGCTCCAGGTAGACGAACGTCAGCCGGTCTGAGGCGCGGTGCAGCTGCGACAACGGCACCGGTGGTGCACCGGGAATGTCTGGCATCAGCGAGCGAGGGTGAGCAGGCCGCAACCGTAGCCCTTGGCGGGACCGATTCCGCGGGTGAGCGCGGAACGCAGCGCGTCCGGGTCGGTGACGGTAAGCCGGCCGTCGAACGTCGCGGTCGAAATGGTGACGACCTGACGATCGTCCCGTTTGAATCGCCGCACTTGACGGTCGCGTACGACAAGGTCCGGCGACTCGTCAGCCTTGCTGACCTCGAATCCGTACTTCTCGGCCTGCTTGAGCAGCCATTCCTGTTGCTGGGTTTGCGTTACGTGCCCGTACCGGGGACCGCGCCGACGGGACGCGCCGTTCCTCGGGTTGTACACGGGGTTGGCGGTCAGCCTGAACGCCCATTGTTGCCCGGCGACGAGGCGGTCCAGCAGGCGCCGGTAATCGCCCGTACGCCAGGTGACCTTGCTCGGCCAGCCGGCTTGCTCGACAAGATGCGCAAGGTCGGGGCGGTGAGGGCTGACGATGTAGAGCAAGCAGCGGTGCTCGGTCCGATCGACACGCCAGAGAATTCGCCCTGTCTCGGTGGGTTGTCGTTCTTCCGGGGTGAACGCCGCAAGAACCGCGCCGTGCATCCGGTGCGGGGAGGACAGCAGGAGACGTGCTCCACGTCGTGCCGGATTGATCTCGAACTGAGTCAAATACATCAGAGCGCCTCTCGAAGAGGAGCCAGCGGATCGTGTGAATCGTCGATGTCGGTTCGGCTGTCGTGTTCGCTGTCCGGGTTGGGAACGTCGACGCGATAACGTTTCACGGTGCGCCACCCCCACTGCCGGTATCCCGGGTCGAAGCTGATGGGGTCGTCCCGGACGACTTCGCCCGTGGGATCAGCCGGGTCGCAGTCACGATGCACGGTCAGCTGCACGACAGGGGGCGCGGCCTTGCGGACCGCGGGAGACGCCAGCCAGGGCAGGGATTCCAGGACGGTCGTGACGTCCCCGTCGCGGACCCCCCAGACGAGCCTTCCCGCTGGGGGGCAGGAACGCCGTCCGAGGTAGATAGGGAACACCGGTCGTCGCAACGCCTGCTGGAGATCATCCAGCAACGTCGCGTCCCCTTCGATCGCTACCGCGAACACGGCGTCAGACAGGTAGTACCGGTGCGACAGCGACATGGACGTCGCCCCGTCGCGGGTCCATGCGGTGTGGAAATCCCGGACGACGTGACCAGGCTGCTCGGTGCGCACCCCGATTCTCAGCTGCCGGAGCTCGTCGAGGGGATCGGTGCGCTGCAAGCCTTTCGCGGCCGCGAGCATGCCGATCACCCCGCTGCGGCTGGGTGCCGGGCCGGTGGTGCGCCGGGTGAACCGGCTCTCGGTTCCCCACGACTGCAGGGGTGCCGCCAGGCGTAACACCAGAACGGTCATCACACACCCTGTCCGACTGGTTCGAGACGCCGCGCCACCAGCTCACCCACTCCCTTGACCAGATCGCCGAGGGTCACCGGGGTGGCCAGCTCGGCGAGCAGGTCGGCACGTGAGCCCGGAACCACCGCCCAGGCCTGGAGCGGCTGCTGGTCGTAGCTTGCGTGGAGCTCGGCGGCGTGCTCTGCCAGCCGCCTGATCGCACCGCCGACCCGTCCCCCTTCCTCCCTGGCGCCAATTGCTTCTTCGTAGGCGCCGACCAGGCTGATCGGCTGTGTTTCGCGGGCCAGGACGAGTACCGCGTCCGGCAAGGTGCGGTTGGCGAAGGTGGTTTGTTTGCCGGTCGGCATGCTGGTGACGAACGCCCTCACGAACGCTTCGGCCGCACGCCGTGTCGCTTCCGGATCGCCCAGCGTGCCGAACAGCCGGTCGACGTCGACGTTGGCGTAGCGGTAGTAGGTGGCGGAGTTGAACTCCACCGTCCCGATCATCGCCGCGCCGGCGTCCTCGGTTTCGTCACCCTCCTTGTGGTCGTCGACGGCAGTGAAGTAGTCGTACTCGTTGTCCACCGCATGCACGCTGATGGCGTGGGCCACCTGAGCTGCGGCTTCGACGTTCAAGTCCTGGACGTCGGCCACCATCCGACCAAAGAGCGCCACCTCGATCGAATGATCCTGGTCGACGCGCGCCTTGGCCGCCTTCTCGCGCGCCTTGGCCGCCTTCTTGTCCACTTGCGGCTTGTCCTCGGCGGCAGCCTCGATGGCGAGCTGGGCAAGACCGTCGAGCTGATGGTTCCCCAGAAACACCAAGAATTCCGTCTCGTCGTATTCAGCTCCCTTGCGCTTCTTCAGCTTGAAACCGGCCGCAGTCAGCACCGCAGTCGCCAGTTCCACTGCCCGATCGGACAGCTCGGGGGCGCGCTCCACGATTCTCTCGGAGAGCAGCTCCACGACCCGTTTCGTCCGCACGCCCAGGTCCCGGCGGTCCAGCAGATCGGCGAACACCTTCCGGGTAGCACGCTTCCACGCCTGGCTGGAGACACGGGCGCGACGCACCCCGCCGTAGATTGCCGTCTTGGGGCTTCCGGTGTCATCCCGGTTCACGTTGCTCGGCGGGATGGTTTGCAGGACGTGAATGTCGAGAATCGTTCGGCTCACCGGTCAGTCTCCTCCGTGCTGGCGAGAGAAGGTGCTTGTGCTTTTTCGTCTTTCAGATAGAAGTCGCGGCCCCAGCTGAACTGCACCTTCGATGTGTGCTTCGGAAATTGCCACAGCCACAAGTCGCGGGCCAGCAGCCCGTAGTCGAGCGGAATGCTCTGCGTCCTCAGCAGTTGCACGAGCCCGCGCAGGTGATGGCACAACTCGGCGAATGATTCGGCGGTGCCCATGGCGGTGAACCTGCGCACCACCCCCGCATTGAGCTGGTCACCCCCCGCCTCCGGCGCGCTGAGTCGCGCGAGCTGACCCAGCGCGGCCCCCAGCCGACGTCCTTCGACGTGCATGCCCTCTGACCGGGACTGCTGATGCACCGCGTAGAGGGTGATTGCGACGTGCGCAGCCGTTTCGGCGTTGCTCGGTTCGTCGCGGTTCCACCCTCGCACGAGCTTCTCCGAAAAGGTGTACTCGTAGACGTCCAGGGCACTGCCCGCCGGCTTTCCGACCGCGCGGCGCAGTTTCGCGAGCGCCGCAACGGCATCGGAATGATCGGCGAGGTAGCGCTGTTGCAAGCGATTGACTTGGCTACGAACGAATTTGACGAGATCCGATTTCAGATCCGCGGATCGCAGTGTGCCGGAAGCGGATGTCGTCACGCGGTGCTCCTGTCTGATTGTCGGGCGAGCTGGGGTGCACTGGAGAACGCGCTGCGCAGGTCACGTTCGCACCACGCGCGGGCGTGGATGGAAGTGATCAACCTGTCGTTGCTGTCCTTCCGGCCAGTCCACGCGACCGGAGGCGCCGAGGCCACCATGTCGTCCGCCAGCTGACGCAGCGCTCGCAGGGCAGTGCCGTGCCACTCGGCGAGGACACGCTCCGGCACGCTGTCCGGCCCCAGGTCTGCCAGCCAAGCGCGGAAGAGTGGATCAAGTATTCCGTAGGCGCGTTCCGTCGCCTCTTTCCTGGGTCCGTCGGTTTCGCCGGCCCCGGATGCGAGTTCGATGTTGGCGGCGAGTCTCCCGATCGCGCGTGCCGCGGACTCGCTGTTCTCGACCGCCTGCTTGACCACCCCGATGAGTGCGGCCGCACCTTGGTCGAAAAGGATGGCACGCATGTTGAGCGCATCGTCGACGATCTCGGCGACGGTGGACTCCCACTGTCGTCCTCCGTACTTCATGCCGATCGTGCGAACCGACACCGGATAGCCGCGGTCGAGCACGCCCGTCACGACGAGACGCCCGAGCCATACCAGCACCGTCGCGGACAGCCGATCTGCACCGGACGCCGCCCCGCTTTCCGGCAACATCGACTGCAGCCCGCGCCAGATCAGGCGCTCCGGATCGTGCGCGAGCGGCATGTAGACAGGGACGTTCGAACGCAGCTTCTTCTCATGGTTCGGGCTGCGACGCCAGCAGGTGTGCGGTTCGAACGGGTGCATGTTCTGAGGCGTTCGCCGGTCTCCATTGGCGATCAGGACCCCGGTGACGACGCGTCCTTGCGGGGTGTCCTCCCAGGCCAGGCGGATGCGCCGGGACTGCCACGTGTAGAGGTCCACCGGTCCGGTCGGTTCCCTGTTGTCCTCTTCGACCCCGACGCCGTCCTGCCTGCGCTCCCACGGCGGCAGGTCGGCTTTCTCCTTCTCCTGCGGTTGAAATTCGTACGGAATGAGGTTGAGCAGCAGCGTTTCCCGAAGGTTGCGCCCGGTGACGAGGATGCCGCCGAGATTGCCGGACCACGCCACTCCGATGGGATAGCCTCTGCCCCCTTTGGTGCGCTGGTCCGCCGGGTCGCCGGACTTGGTGCCGGACGGGTCGAACGCTTGGCAATGCACCACCCATCGGGCCGCCTCCGCCGGTTCGAGCCGCAGTTCCGTGCCGATCCTGGTGGTGAAGAAGGGGTGACCGTTCGGCACGTCGGCGATCAGTTTGCTCAGGTCCGAGAACCTGTCGTTGGCGGTGCGCAGCGTGGCGACCTGGAAGAACGGCACCTCCGGGTCGTCGAGATTGAAGCGATGCTCATGCTGCCGCAAGTACTCTTCGATGGCGGCCGCCGGCAAGGTCTCTGCTTCCCAAAGCTCTTCCCAATCGTCCAGGTCCGCCGGCCCTTCGACTGCGCGGTGCAGGATCGCCAGCAGCAGGCGGGTGGTAGCGAACACTTGTGTCGGCACGTCTCCCACCAACCCGCTCAGCCGGTGGGCCGACGCGAACACGTCGATCAGGGAGGCCTCACGCACGGCGCCGGTTTGGTCGCGGACGAGAAGCCATGGTCGATCGATCAGGTTGAAGCGGTCAGATGCGCTCATGTATGAGTCCTCGCGCCAGGTCGTATGTCAGCCGGAAACCGTGTAGTTCTGCTCGCCGATCGTCGTCGAGCGCGAGGACCAGCTGGCCTCGCAACGTCGGTGTTTGCTGGAAGCTGTCGATCCGCGTCTTCTCCAGTTCACTGATCACGTCGTCGATTGCGTCCTCGTGGCACAGCGCGTAAGGCAGTCGCAGCGTGCACACCGACAGGACTTTGACCAGCGAGCCGGGAAGCTGACCGAACTCCGGGATCTCCTGGCCGCCGCCGTCGACCCAATCCGGTGTCCGGTAGCCGCCGGACGCGCCCTTCTGGACCACGACGACTTCCAGTGACTCCGCGCCGTCGCGGACCTGCGCCATTCCCTGGGGCGTGTCCTCATTGACCTTGCCGACGTTGGCGTAGAGCCAGCCGACCAGATCGCGTCCACGTGGCTCTGGCAGGAGGTACGTGCTGGCGGCTGCACGACGCGTCTCATCGCGCTCCTGGCATTTCTTGCGTTCGTCGCTGATCGCTGACTGCCAGTCGCTCGGTCCCAGTTGCTGCGGCCCGTAGCCGGCTTGGACGAGCGGCGCGATGTCGTCGGGGATTACCAGCTCGGTGCGATCCGTCAGCAGCGCGGCCGCGCGCAGCAGGTAGTACTTCTCGTACACGCGGGTCGAGCCCGTAACAGGTTTCGGCGGGCTTTTCGACCAGTCGACCCCGGTGATCGCGCAACGCGCCGGAACTGGCCGGTTCGGCCGTGCGTGCCGGTGCAGCCTGCCGAGGCGCTGGAGTACCAGGTCGATCGGCGCCAGGTCCGTCACCATGAGGTCGAAGTCGATGTCCAGCGACTGCTCGACCACCTGCGAAGCGACTACGACGTGACGTTCGGGACGCGCGGCGTTGTCGGCAGGTGGGCCGAAGCGCTGCAGGAGATCCCGGTCCTTGGCTGCGCGGTCGCAGGCCAGGAAACGCGCGTGGTTGACGGTCACCTCGAACTCTCGTTCCAGGTATGCCGCGGTCTCCTGCACCCGGCTGACGGTGTTGCGCACCACCACCGCGCATCCGCCGTCGCGGAGATGGGTCCGCAGGTAGGCGGCCAGAGTTTCGAGGTCGTCGTCCAGGCGGTCGAGCGCCACCGAAACGCGGCGATCAGGCAACGGAAACGTTCGCGGTGTCTGATCCGTGGCCGAGATGGCCGGATAGCCGGGATGCTGCTCGGGCACTTGGCGCCGCGGATCGTACGCCTGCAGGAGCCTGATTCGGCGCTCGTCCGGCAACGTGGCCGACAAGAGGATCACCGGAACCCGGTAAGCGCCCAACCACTGCAGGACCCGTTCCAGGTATCGCGACATGTAGACGTCGTAGGCGTGCACCTCGTCGATCACGACAACCTTGCCCGCCAACGCCAGGTGACGCAGCATCACGTGCCTGGACTTCAGTCCGGCGAACAGGACCTGGTCGATCGTGCCGACGACGAACTCGGCTAGCCCCGACTTCTTCCGCCCACGCAGCCAGTCGTGCGCGACCGCACCCGCTTCCGTCGCGAAGAAGCCACTGCGAATCAGCCCCTGGTACTCGTCGTTCAGATGGGCCTTCCCGTGCGCCAAGGACAGCGTCGCTCCCGTCGGCAACCGATCGAGCCAGCGGCGCACCCGGCCGAACATGGCATCTGTCGTCGCCTGAGTCGGCAGCGCCATGAACACACCGTGCGCACCGGAGTCGTGAGCGAGAACTTCCGCTGCGGCCAGCGCGGCTTCCGTCTTTCCCATGCCCATCGGGGCTTCGATGATCATCAAGCCCGAGCCCTGCATCGCGCGGGCCACCTCGACGGCTCCGGCTTGAACCTCACGGACCTTGTCCGCTGGGATGCCGAACCGGGCCGGGAACGTCTCAGCCGGACTGCCCGGCTGGGGAGCCGTCCAGCGTGGCGGCAGTCCGAGCCGCGCCCAGCCTTCCTTGACACGACGTGACGACGCCTCGTCGTCCGGGCCCCGAACCTCCGAATAATTCCAGAGCGGGAAGAAGTCCGGATTCGACGCGATCCAGTCCGCGACAATGACCAGAGCGGACAACAGGACGAGTGTCGGCATCGACGGCCGTACGGCGTCGAGATCAGGCCGATGCCGCTCGGTCGCACGCTCCAGCAATTCGTGGCGGACGCTCTCCCATTCCGCATCACCGGAGAAATCGACCTTTTCGTCGACTTCCTCGAGCTGCGACCAATCAGGTGTCACGCCGTGATGAGATCCCACTACCGACGCCAGAGCAGATGCTGGTGATATCCGAAGGCGGTTACTCCGCAGCCAGTCAAATACAGCCTTATGGCCGACAAGCGAGTGGTTCACTCTACGCCGAGTAGACTCGTCAGCCACAGCCGACGGGATTTGAAACCCAGCGTCGATCATTCGCCTTGCTAACTGTTTCACCTGTACAGCAAATGCCGCGCTGGATTTCCCAACGTCATGAACCGCGGCCAACCACCCCACCAGCGACTTCGCGTTTCGATAGCCGCCCACTTCGGCCGCAATCAGACGAGCTACCGACTCGGGAACCCAGTTCTCGAACAACAGCTCGGCAATTCCGCCGGAGTCATCCAAATGCTGATGCAGCGGAAGCCACTTCTCCACTTCCAGCGACCGGAATGGCCACGACTTGGCCCAAGCCACCGACAGTCTTTCCACTCATCCCCCTGGAGCAAACACGCCCAAGCATTATAGGACCATACCCCGGTGATCATGCAAGACACAGGTAATACAAGGATTCGCCAAGGGTGTTCACTAAAGTTCACCTGATCGGACCTTGACACGATACACGTGTCGCGCTCTCGCAATCCACGATTAATCCCGGAAGAAGGCATCACATGCCGACGACAGCAGGGAATTTATCACCAAAACTTGAAAAGATTGTTAGGCAGCAACGTGAGCAGCACAACCCACCACACTAGCCGCCCACATTCGGCGTTCGTGGCAGGCTAGCGTCTCCGGCGATCGCATAGTGTCGTCGCCCTGACGTTGCGGTGCTGCCTTCGAAAACGTGACGTTGCCTTCGCGACTGGAGGCGCGCCCGCCGTTGTCAGCTCTGTTAGCTGGTCGGTAGTAGACGCAATCAGAGTTGGCGGGACTGGGAGCAGCCCCGCATGCGCGGGGACGACGTTGACTCGCTTGAGGATACTGCCGAGTTCACCGGATCAGCCCCGCATGCGCGGGGACGACCGACAGCGCCGCAGCGTGTGCCGCTGAGCCCTCGGGATCAGCCCCGCATGCGCGGGGAAGACTAGTCATGACGACTTCCTTCTGTGTCGATCCAGGGATCAGCCCCGCATGCGCGGGGACGACTAGGGGTCCCCGTCGACGGTGGCTCCACAACGAGGATCAGCCCCGCATGCGCGGGGACGACGGGTTCGGACGCATCCCAGTCGACGACCCGAGGGGATCAGCCCCGCATGCGCGGGGACGACATCCGCAAGGGCACAATCGCGGACTCGACCCCGGGATCAGCCCCGCATGCGCGGGGACGACCGCGTCGACGCCATTCGCGAGTTGGCGCCGAAAGGATCAGCCCCGCATGCGCGGGGACGACATCCGCAAGGGCACAATCGCGGACTCGACCCCGGGATCAGCCCCGCATGCGCGGGGACGACCGCGTCGACGCCATTCGCGAGTTGGCGCCGAAAGGATCAGCCCCGCATGCGCGGGGACGACTGCTCAGACCGCCCCGTCAGGGTCGCCAACGTCGGATCAGCCCCGCATGCGCGGGGACGACTTGATGCAGAATTCTCCGGCGAAATGGGGTCCGGGATCAGCCCCGCATGCGCGGGGACGACGGTGAACGGAACAACACGTTGGCTCGCCAGGGGGGATCAGCCCCGCATGCGCGGGGACGACAGTCGCATGCCGCCGATGTCGCCACGGTCTTTGGGATCAGCCCCGCATGCGCGGGGACGACCAGGGTGCCGGAGAACAAGCCCTCACGCTCCGCCGGATCAGCCCCGCATGCGCGGGGACGACCATCTGCGCCGTGCGCGCGACCGCTGTATACACCGGATCAGCCCCGCATGCGCGGGGACGACTGCATGGCTGGGCAACCACCCCGACCCGGCTGCAGGGATCAGCCCCGCATGCGCGGGGACGACTTCACACCCCGGCACGCCACACCGTGATGGGCAGGATCAGCCCCGCATGCGCGGGGACGACTTGACTACCCACCGGTATTCCTTAATCCCTGGAGGATCAGCCCCGCATGCGCGGGGACGACGGTCGCCTTCGCGCCGCCCCAATACACAGTCAGGGATCAGCCCCGCATGCGCGGGGACGACTCTGCGTGGCACTCGGGGCACAATGCCTGCAAAGGATCAGCCCCGCATGCGCGGGGACGACCCACACCGAGGGTACTGAGCCGACCCCGGGCACGGATCAGCCCCGCATGCGCGGGGACGACCGTCTTCTTCCCTCCTGATGGCATCCTCTAGCCACGGATCAGCCCCGCATGCGCGGGGACGACCGTGCACACACTGGAAACTCTCAAGCCTCTCGAGGATCAGCCCCGCATGCGCGGGGACGACCCTTGGTGTGGCCGGTGGAACTGGCGATACCGAGGATCAGCCCCGCATGCGCGGGGACGACACGAGATTAGGCGCGAGGAGGGCCGCCCGGAAAGGATCAGCCCCGCATGCGCGGGACGACCCTTGGTGTGGCCGGTGGAACTGGCGATACCGAGGATCAGCCCCGCATGCGCGGGGACGACACGAGATTAGGCGCGAGGAGGGCCGCCCGGAAAGGATCAGCCCCGCATGCGCGGGGACGACAGGGTGACCGGCCTGGTCACAGGCCCGATGGGAGGATCAGCCCCGCATGCGCGGGGACGACACCCCATCAGCGACGGCGACAACGCCGCCGACAGGATCAGCCCCGCATGCGCGGGGACGACGCTGGGCCGGTGCCGCGCTCTGCTGTTCCGTCAGGATCAGCCCCGCATGCGCGGGGACGACACTTGCTGAACTGGGACGATACACGGCGAATCCATGTTTCTTGTCAACTTGCTCGCGACCGGTGCGCATTCGGCTAAGACAGCAGCGCGTCACACCTCCGGCCGCTCTGCATGGCGAGGGAATGCCCAATCCTCAGTGAACATCGGAGGGAAGCAAACTCGCCGCCAGGGCCCGCACGGTGACCCGCTGCCCGGACAGCGCCGCCGTCCCGGTCAGCTCGTCCACACAGGAGTCGTCGGTGACGTCGTTGATGCTGACGCCCGGGTTCTTGGTCGCCACGGACAGCCGCACCCCTCGCCTGCCGTGTCCCCAACCGTGCGGCAGGCTCACCACGCCCGGCATGACCTCGTCGCTGACCTCGACCGGCACCCGGACCTCGCCCACCGCCGAGGACAGCAACGCCTCTTCGCCGTCGGCCAGTCCGAGCCGCTGCGCGTCCGAAGGGTGAACGAGCAGCGTGCACCGCGGCTTGCCCTTGACCAGCCGCTGGGAGTTGTGCATCCACGAGTTGTTGCTGCGCAGCTGCCGCCGTCCGATGAGCACCAGCTCCCCCGGCTCCCAGGCTTCCATCCGCCGGCGGAGCCGAGGCAGGTCGTCCAGGTACTCCCGCGGCGCCAGGTGGATCTTCTTGCCCTTGGTGGCCAGCCGCTCGGGGAACCGCCGCTCCAGCGGGCCGAGGTCCACGCCGTGCGGCCGTTTCCGCAGTTTGCGCAGGGACAATCCGCCGCGCAACGTCCCGTGCGGCCCGGCGCGCAGGCCGAGGTCCACGATGGCTTCCGGACCGAGCTTGCGCAGCATCGAGACGCTCAGCCGTCCCGCTTGGCGCAGTAGGGGGAAGTCCGGTCCGAGGATGCGCGCGGCCAGCTCGAGGCAGATCTCCCAGTCGTGCCGCTGATGCTCTTCCCGCTGGAAGACGGCCGGGCTGTATTTCGCCCAGTTACGGACCGAGACAAGCGTGAGCAGCAGTTCGTAGTGCGACCGCTCCAACGGCCCGGTCGGGGGCAGGATGACATCGGCGTGCCGCGTCGTCTCGTTGATGTAGGGGTCGATGCTGACCATGAACTCCAGGTCGTCCAGCGCCGCGTCCAGTTGCCGACCGTTCGGCGTGGACAGCACCGGATTCCCCGCTGCGGTGATCAACGCGCGCAGCTGCCCCTGGCCCGGTGTGGTGATCTCCTCCGCCAGCGTGGCCACCGGCAGCTCGCCACCGAACTCCGGCAACCCGCGGACCCGGCTGCGGTACCTGCCGAAGCTTCCGGCGTGACCGGTCATCGTCGCCAGTGGCACGGGGTCGATCGCCGGGGTGCTCAACATGTACCCGCCGGGCTCGTCCAGATGCCCGGTCAGGGCATTGACCACGACCACCAGCCACGTGGCGAGGCCGCCGAACTCCTGGGTGCAGACCCCGACCCGGCCGTAGAGCACCGCCCGCTGGGTGGTCGCCAGTGCGCGAGCCAATTCGCGAACCTGCTCGGCGGAAACGCCCGTCACGGGAGCAGTTCGCTCCGGTAGGAACTCCTCGGCGGCGGCGCGCAGCTCACCCAGTCCGGTCATCCGGTCGGCGAGCCGTCCCGGCCGCACCAGATCTTCCGCGAAAAGCACGTTGACCACCGACAACAGCATCAGCGCGTCGGTGCCGGGCCGGATGAAGATGTGCTCGGCCGAGTTCGCGGACTCCGTCCGCCGCGGGTCGATGACGACGACCCGGCCGCGGTCACGGACGGCCCGCAGCCGCTTACGCATGTTCGGCGCGGTCATGACGCTGCCGTTGGAGACCAGCGGGTTGGCACCGAGACACACGAACAGGTCGGTGCGGTCGATGTCCGGCACCGGCAACAACGCCTGATGCCCGAACATCAGCAGCGCGGCCAGCATGTGCGGCAGCTGATCCACCGACGTGGCCGAGTAGACGTGCCGGCTCCCCAACGAGCGGAACAGGGGCAGCCCGAACAACAGCAGGCCGAGATTGTGCGCGGTCGGGTTGCCGTAGTAGACGCCGAGCGCTTCCTTGCCGTGGCGGCTGCGGACCGCCCGCAGCCGCTCGCCCACCAGATCGAACGCCTCGTCCCAGTCGACCTCGACGAACTCGCCGTCCCGCTTGACCACCGGACGCTTGAGCCGGTCCGGGTCGTGGTGCAGGTCCGCGAGCGCGGTCGCCTTCGGGCAGATGTAGCCCTGGGAGATCGGATCGCGTTCGTCGCCACGGATGTCGACGACCCGGTCGCCGTCGGTGGTGACGGTGATGCCGCAGGTGGCCTCGCACAGCGTGCAGCTGGCGTGGTGGATCTCGACCATCGAACCGCTCCGTTCCTCGAGATGAACCCAAGGCTACGGCCGGCGGCCGAAGCTGGACAAACGTCTGAAGTGAACGTCAGTTAATCTCCGCAGCATGGAACTTGCATCGACTTCGGCCATCGTGACGGGTGGCGCTTCCGGGCTCGGTGGCGCTACCGCCGCCGCACTCGCCGCCAAGGGCGCGACCGTCTTCGCGCTGGATCTCGCCCCGGCGATCGACAAGGCGCCCCACCCCGACGGCGTGACCTACGTCGAAGCCGACGTGACCAACCCCGAGCAAGTACAGGCCGCCGTGGACAAGGCCGCGAACGCGGGCGTGCCGCTGCGGGTGGCGGTCAACTGCGCCGGTGTCGGCTGGGCGGGTCGCGTGCTGTCCAAGAAGGGGCCGCACGATCTGGACCTGTTCCGCAAGGTGCTGGAGGTCAACCTGCTCGGCACCTTCAACGTCATGCGGCTGGCCGCCGAGGCGATGGCCAAGACCGAACCGTTGGCCGACGACCAGCGTGGCGTGGTGATCAACACCGCGTCGATCGCCGCGTTCGAGGGGCAGATCGGCCAGATCGCCTACGCCGCGTCCAAGGCGGGCGTGGCGGGCATGACGCTGCCCGCCGCCCGTGACCTGGCCTCGCAGGGCATCCGGGTGCTCACCATCGCGCCGGGCATCGTGGACACGCCGATGCTGGCCGGCGTGACCGACGAGTTCCGGGCAGGTCTGGCCGCCGGGGTGCCGTTCCCGAAGCGGCTCGGCAGGCCGGAGGAGTACGCGCAGCTGGCCGTCAACCTGATCGAGCACGACTACCTCAACGGCGAGGTCGTCCGGATGGACGGCGCGCTGCGGATGGCCCCGCGCTGATCGACGAATCCTGACCTGGATGAGCCGGCCCGATGACCTCGTCGGGCCGGCTCACAAGTCTCCGACGTAAGGAATCTCGGTGTTGGCCGTGCTGGTCATCCACTCGCGCAGCACGAAGGTGGCCCGCACGTCGTCCTCGTTGTACCGCAGCAACCGAGCCCGCTGGGCCGGATCGGCTTCGCCTTCGCCGAGCCCGACGGCCTCCCGGTACCAGCGCATGGACGCCTCGCCACCGGCATCCGGGTCGTGCCACTCGTAGCCGGCCACCCGGGCGATGACCTTCAGCCCCTTGCCGTGCGCGCACAGGAAGCTGTCGACCACGCAGACGAACATGTCGACCCACTCGTCGGAGTCGATGAACTCCTGAACCTCCGCCACGCTCGGGATGCCCGGCATGCCCGCGAACCGCTCGGCCGACCCCAGCAGCCAGCGGTTCTCCGCCCACGCGTTGTAGCAGTAGGCACGGAACGTCAGGCCACGCGCGGCCGCCCGCGACCGCACATCGGTGAACCATGCCCAGAACTCGGCGAACGAGCGGGCCTCGTCCTCGGTCGGCAGCGGCTCCCACGTGCCGAATGCTCGGTAGGTCTGCGGCAGGCCGATGTCGGCACCGCTGAGCAACGTGCCCCACAAATACGCGCCGTGGTCGACGTAGCTCTCCATGTCGACGTCCACCTCGACGTCGCCGCGCGGGACCTCGATCCGCGGCACCAGGCGCACGACGGACAGGCCCGCCTGCCACGCCCGCGCCAGCGCCACGGCGTTCTCGAACGTCGTGCCGGTGAACGCGATAGGTGGCTCGGCCTTGGGATCGGCGGCAGCCAGCGACGCCACGGTCTCGAAACCCGCCTCGCGCAGCGCGACCGCGTCATCGCCGCGGACGACCAGGCTCACGTCCTGCTTGTCGTGCAGCATCTTCTCGCACACCGGCCACCACGGGCAGTGCCTGCAGGCCAGGATGCGCGACGGCTGCGCCAGCGGCTCGGCACCGCTGGCAGCGGCGGCGGCCACGGCCAGCCGGTCGGCGAAGCGCTCGGCGTACTCCTGCATCGTCGACTTCTCACCGGGGAAGCTGGGGGCGAGCAGGTCGTGCCACAACACCACGTCGGCATCGAGCCCGATGACGCCGCCGACCACGCGATCCGGGTCGGCGTACCCGGCGGCACGCAGCAGCTCGACGACGTGCGCCAGGCGGAACTGGTCCCGTGGATGCGACCGGACCTTGCGCTCGGGGTCCTCCCGCGCGTTGTCCGGGTTCAGGTCGGTCAATGCCGTGGTCAGCGCGCCCTCGCCGGGGTCGGTGATGCGGTGCCGCACGACGATCACCGGGACGTAGCCGCCGGGCGTGCGGACCAGCAGCTCGGCACCGCCGCGCCGGCCCGCCTCGACATCGACCGGCAACAACCCGCCGGAGATGACCGAGACGCCCTGCTGCAGCGCGGCGACGGTGGCGGCGATGCGCTCCTCCGGCTCGGCGTCGGTCGGCACCTCCACCCAGCCCGAACCCTGGAACTCCTCGGCAAGCAACTTGGCGATCGCGGCCCGGTGCGCCTGCGCGTCGGCCTTCCGCTGCTCGACCGCCGGGTTCTCGGGCAACGGGTCGAGCTGCGGCGCCGCCGGATCGTGCTCCCAGTGCACGCGCCGCCTGCACCGCGTGACCACTCCGGCGTCCAGCACCACGTTCGCCAAGCTCATCACCACGCGTTCACCATAGGCGGCACCACTGACGGTGTCGGTCGTGCCAACCGGCCCGGTGCGGGTTAGGTTGATGACATGGCGGCGAGCGAGTCGAACCTCGACGATCCGGGCATGCTGGCCGAAGTGGTTTCCTCGATCGAGCGCGCCGGGCACTCCAAGACGGCCCGGAAGGCCGCGAAGAAGGAGGCCAAGCGGCTCAAGCGCGCCGCCAAGAAGGAACGCAAGGCCACCAAGGCGGCCGCGAAGCAGGCGGCGAAGGCCACGCGCAAGGCGATAGAAGAGGGCACCGAGGCACCAGGAGTGACGGTCGTGGCGAAGGCGAAGGAGCCGAAGATCACCGCGGGCAAAGTGCGCAACGCGATCGCGCTCGGCAAGGCGGTGGCGCCGACGGTGCTGCCCGTCGTGGTGCCGTACCTGGTGCGGGCCGCCGGTGCGGGCCGAGAGGCCTACGAGCGCTACCGGGCGCGCAAGCTGGGCGTCAGTGTGGACGCGCTCGCCGAATACCGCGGGTACGGCGCCGCGCTGCACGCGCGCATCGCAGGCATCAGCGAAGGACTGCGGGAGCTGCGGGCCAGCGGCGACGAGGAGAAGGTGCAGTTCGCCGACCAGGCCGAGGACACCGTGCGCCAGCTGAGCGCGGCGGTGCGGGCCGCCGAGCGCATGCCTTCGTCGCGCCGCAAGCAGGCCCATCGCGCGGTCGCCGGCGAGCTGGACGGCCTGGAGACGCGGTTGCTGCGCCACCTCGGGGTCTGACGGGCAGGTACTCGGAGGGAACGCGGACGGGCCGGCGCCACCGACCGGCCGAGCGCGCGCCATGCACCGCCGCCCTAACTGGCTCTTCTGCGCACCGACCGAGCACCGCCACGGGCCGGCCGCCAGCAACCGACCGAGCGCACACCACGCACCACAGCCCAGCTTGGCCGCCCGCGAACCGACCGAGCACCGATCGAGCGGCCCGCGCCCGGAACGACCGAGCGCACACCCACGTACCCGCGCCCGAAGGGGCACGCCCTCCGACCGCATGGCGAGACGAGGGCGAACCCCCGGATACCCTGATGGTGTGAGCAGCCGTTCCCGCGTACACCCGGACATCCGGATCGCGCGCGGCTGCCTGCTTGCCGCCACCTCAGCGGTGCTGTCCATCACTGCGCACGCCGTCGCGAACGGTGCGCTGCCACCGTTGTCGCTGGCCCTGGTGATCGCCGGACTCACCGGCTGGATCTCCACCGCGCTCGTCGGCCGGGCGCACGGAACCCGCAGCGGTGGGCTGGTCGGCATCCTGATCACGTTGGCCGGCTCGCAGCTGCTCACCCACTTCACGTTGACGTGGCTCAGCCACCCGGCGGCGGCGACGTCCGAGGTGAGCACGTGGGGGATGGTGGCCACGCACGCGTGCGCCACCGTGGCGATGGCCGCGCTGATCACCAGCGCCGAACGCGGCCTGCTGGCCGTCATCGCCGGGCTGTGCCGCGTGTTGCCGGTCGTCCTCCTGGCCGGGCCGCCGCGAGCCGAGGTCGCCAGAACCCCGGTCGACCCGGTCGTCCCCGCGACCTACACCGAGGTCCTGCTGCGCCGAGTGCACACCAGGCGCGGACCACCGCATCGCTCCTGATCACACCACAGCCATGGGTGAACACCGCCCATGGTCATCCCGTTGCACGGCTAGATTCAGGAGCAATTCACGCATGTCCAAGACTCGTCAACTCACCCGCGCGGCCGCCGTCCTGGCCGCCACGGCGGCCCTCGGCCTCTCGTCGACCGCGGTCGCATCCGCCCACGTCACCGCCCAGGTCTACGGTGCCCAGCCGGAGCAGGGCGGGCACGCGGCCATCACGCTGCGGGTGCCCAACGAAGAGGAGAAGGCAGGCACCGACAAGGTCACCGTGCACTTCGACGAGGAGTACGCGCTGGCCAACGCACGCACCAAGCCGGTGCCCGGGTGGACCGCCAAGATCACCAAGACCAAGCTGGACGAGCCCGTCACCACCGATGACGGCGCCGAGCTGACCGAAGTGGTCACGTCGATCACCTGGACCGCGGAGAAGGGCAGCGAGATCCCCGCGGGCGAGCAGTCCTACCAGGAGTTCTCGTTCTCCACCGGTCCGCTGCCCAAGGTCGACAGGCTGATCCTGCCCGCCGACCAGCACTACACCAACGGCACCACGGTCAGCTGGGCGGACGAGGACCCGGAGGCCGACAAGCCCGCGCCTGCGGTCGAGTTGGCGCCGCCGTCCGGAGACGGCCACCACGGCGGAGCAGCCGCCGCCTCGCACGACAACGGTGACGACAGTGCGAACGCCGCGGCCGACGAGGACGCCACCGACACCACGGCTCGTTGGCTCGGCGGCATCGGCCTGGCGCTGGGTGCGCTCGGCGCGGGTGCCGGGATCGGTGCGGTCCTGCGGAGCCGGAAGAAGGCCTCGTCATGAAACGCCTGATCGCTGTCGTCGTCACCGCGCTGCTGACCGCGCTCGGCGTCGGCGGGGTGGCGCAGCCTGCGTGGGCGCACAACGTGCTGATCTCGTCCGACCCGGCCAAGGGCGCCAAGATCGCCGAGGCACCGAGCGAGATCACGCTGACGTTCAACGCCAACGTGCAGGCCGGGCCGGGCAACCAGATCGTGGTCAACGGCCCGGACGGCAAGCAGTACACCGACCCCGAGGGCGAGGTGACGGTCGACGGGCCCGAGGCGAGTGTCGCGCTGGAGGGTCTCGGCCCGGCCGGTGAGTACACCATCGGCTACCGGATCCTGTCCGCCGACGGTCACGTGGTGCAGAACAAGCTGACGTTCACGCTGACCAAGGACGACCCGGCCAACGCGGGACGCGAGCCCTCCGACGGTGGCTCGCAGTCCTCGGCCGACACCGCCGCGCAGGCCGAGGAGTCCGACGGCCTGCCGCTGTGGGTGTGGATCGGCGGCGCCGTCGTGCTGGTCGGCGTCGGTCTGGTGTTCGCGCTGCGCGTGGGCAAGGACCAGTCGTGACGAGGCGGCGAGGCTGACGATGGCGGAAGCGACCAGGGCCCCGGCACCCGCGCGCTACCCGGCACTGATCACCGGCGTGACCGGTGCGGTGCTGGGCACGCTCATCGGCCTGTCGGTGGTCAGCCTGACTCCGATCCCCGGGCTGGCCGATCCGGGTCCGGTGGTCCTGGTCGCCATCCCGCTGGTGCGCACCCTGCTCAACATCGCCGCGGTGGCCACCATCGGGCTGTCCCTGTTGCCGGTGCTGCTCGGCTACGACCGCCCGGATCTCACCGAACCCGTGCTGCGCCCGGCGCGCCGGGCGGCGGTCGCGGCGGCACTCGTCTGGTCGGCCGGCGCGCTGGTGCTGCTCCTGCTGCAGACGGCCGAGTACCGCGGATCGGCCGAGACCATCGACATGGCCGACGTGTCGGACTACGTCACCACGGTCGGAGCGGGCAAAGCGCTGCTGATCGTCGCCGGGCTCGCGTTCCTGCACTGCGTCCTCGGCGTACTGGCGGTACGTCGCGGCGAACGCGTCCCGGCGGAGGCCCGCATCGGGCTTGCCTTGTTCGCGCTGCTGCCGCTGCCGATCACCGGTCATTCGTCGACGTGGGAGTACCACGACTACACGACCATTTCGATCGAGCTGCACGTCATGGCCGCGGCCGCGTGGGTGGGCGGACTCGCCACGCTCGCCGTGCTGTTGGCCGGCAACCGCGGGCTCTTGGCCACCGCCCTGCCGCGGTTCTCCAAGCTGGCGGGCGTCAGCCTGTTCGTGGTCGCGGGCACCGGGTTGTTCAACGCGATCGTCGAGCTGCTCGCGCAACCCGCGATGCCGTTCCTCGAGGCCGCGTTCGGCACGCCGTACGGCTGGCTGGTCATCGGCAAGATGGTGTGCCTTGCCGCGATCGCGGTGTTCGGCGCCCGCATGCGATGGCGGCTGCTGCCCGCGATCGCCGCCCACAAGAAGTCCGCTTTCGTCACCTGGGCGGCCGCCGAGGTCGCGGTGATGGGTGTGGCATTCGGTCTCGCGGTGGTTCTCGCCCGCTCCCCGGTGTCCTGAACGGGTGACTAGCCGGACCGAACTTTCACCTCGTCGAGCGACTTCGCGCGGCAAGCGGTGAACGGCGGAAATCCATCGGTGAATGAACCCGTTCGGAGTACTGCCCGGACAGCGTGCTACCGGTATCGCGTCCAGACCGTCTCCGATCTACCCGCGCGCAGGTCCGCCAGCCTTCTGCGCAGCTCGGGGCGCACCTGTGGGTTGCTCCGTAGCGTGGGCAGCACACTGGTGGTGAGCTTCAGTTCCCGAACCGCACGCAGCACCGGATAACCGGACCACTGCAAGACGTCGAAACCGTAGGCGTCCGCCAACGCCTGGTACACCGAGGCCGGCTCGCCGAACCGTTGTCCGCCGACGGCCACCGGCACCAGATCCCAGATCCGCGGGCCGTACCCGGACGAATCGAAGTCGCACAGCACCGGCCCGTCCGGCCCGACGAGCACGTTGCCCAGGTGGGCATCTCCGTGCACGACGGCGGACCCGAGCGGGAACTCCAGCCGCTGCAACTCGTCTTGCACCCGACGGCATGCGGCCAGCAGGAACGCCCGGTCGTCCTGGTCCAGCTCTTCCGCGTCCTGCAGCCTGGCCTGCACGTCGGCCAGCGGCTCCCACGGCCCGATGTGCTCGGGCTTCGGCACCGCGTGCAGGCGTTTCAGCAGCTCGGCCAACTCTTCCGGGGTGGCGGTCCGGCCGGCAGGCTCCACCCAGCGCCACACGGTCGCGGTGAACACCGGGTTGTCGCCGTACACCGGCTGCGCAATCCCTGGATACAGCCGCACCGCGGGCACGTCGTGCTGCTCGAGGTGCCGGGCGAGCCGCACCACTTTGGCCGCCCGGTGCATCAACTTCCGCGACCCGACGATGCGCACGACGGCGGGGATCGACTTCAGGGCGTACACCGCGTTGTTGGTGAACCGCAGCAGCCGAGCACCCTCGTGGTCCACGCCGAGCCGCTTGCACACCACCTGCAGGGCGGCCTGCAGCTTGTCCGGGGTGAAACGCGGTTCCCGCAGCATCCCGCCCCTCTCGTTGGGGATGCCGAGCTCCTAAGCCGCGTAGAAGGCGTTGATGCGCTCGGCGAGTTCGCGTGCGTCCGGGTTGTTCACGCGCCGCTCCGCCTCGCGCTTCAGCGGCTTCATCCGGTCCTTGATCCGGGCGGACTTGATGCTCTCGGCACACTCCAGTGCGGACCGGCCGACCTTGGCGCCGTGGTCGATGTCGCCCTCCAACAGGTGGTTGGTGGCCAGCGCGCTCAAGTTGAACGCCTTGCTGCGCGCCATGTCATCGCCGTAGCCGTCGATCGCCCTGGTCAGCGCGGGAATCGCGTACTTGGTGTGCTCGGTCAGCCCCGGTTGCTGGGCGAGCACGGTGTGCACGGTGCCGATCATCGCGTGCACGTCGGTCTGGTTGAAGAACTGCGCCCACGCGGGGACCTCTTCACCTTCTGCCCTGGCGAAGGTGTCCCTGGTCATGCCGAGCAGCCGCAGCGCCTGCTCCTCGTTGCCCATCATCGCGTAGGCCCACGCCTCGTTCGCGGTGAGCACCGCCACCGATAGCTGCGAGCCGGATTCCTGCGCGGCGATCTGGCCGAGCTGGAACATCTTCAACGCGTCGTCGGGCGACTCGTAGTGCAGGTACACCCGGCCCATGCGGTAGAGGATGTTGGCCACCAGCGGGTGGCTTCCGCCCTCCTTGGCCAGCTCGAGCGCCTTGGCGAAGTGCCCGCGGGCGGAGTCCACCAGGCCGGTGTCGAACGACGTCCAGCCCGCCACGTTGTGCAGGTCCGCCAATGCCACGTACAGCCGCGATTTCACCTGCTCGGTGGCGCTCGAGTTGAGCATCTGCTGACCCCAGCCGAGCTGGGCGATCACCGCATCCCGGCAGAACCCGCCGCCGTACTGGTAGTCCAGCGCGCGAAGCGCTCTCGTCGCTGCTTCGACCTGGCGTACGTCGGCCATCCCGATACGGTTCGGGGCCGGAGTCACCGCCGGTCGGGGCGCAGTCCACGACCCGGAGTCCGCAGCGAACACCGTGGCACCCATGGTGACCTGTGCGGCGTGCGCGAGAAACCTCCGTCGTTTCACCGCCTCGTCCTCCTCAGCCTGCTGCTCGTCGGCCGCACCGACGACCGTGATCTGGGTGGCCTCGTCGTAGGCCAGCCCCATGTAGCCCCTGGGGATGCCCAGACCCTGGGCGATGCGCACGAGCACGTCGTAGGCCATGACCTGACGGCCCTTGAGGATTTCCGACACCTCGGACTGCGACTGACCGGTCGCTGCGGCGATCTGCCGTTGGGAAATGCCTTCCTTCCGCAGCAGCAGGTACACCTTGCTGATGTCGCGTGCCGCTAGCGCTTCCCGCATGTCCTTGGTCTCCCAGACCTTCTCGGAGACCAGGTGAGCGACCTTTTCCTCGCTGGCATCCATCGGCAGGCATCCTCATCCGTGGGACTGACAAGCAGCGTAAGCAGGTCCATTCGACCACGCGAACACCGCAATTTGAAGCCTGATCGGACGAGCTGAACTCGATCGACCGTTCATCGGCGCGGTGATACCGCCCAGCGCTGTCGCCCGCCCGGAACGCAATTTGCACCGCAGTCTTGAGTTCGGGCCCCAGTGAACGGCCGAACACCGTGAGCAACTGGCACGGGCCGGGACCGGGGCCGCAGAGCGAACCGAACCAGGCGGTAGCGACAGCGAGCGGAGTGACACCAGTGGAGTTGGTCGGCGGCACGACAACCCGGCGGATGAGCCCCGTTGGTCCCCGGCCCAGCCGGGTGCACCCCCTGCCCCGCACCACCAACCCGCGCCCCGCCGCGGCCCGCCGTCCGGTGCGCCCCGTCCCCAACGGCTCGCAGGTGGTCTCCAGCGACGTGGTGCGCGAAGTGGAGAACGGTCAGGTCGTGTGGCGCATTCGGTGCGGCGACATGATCGGCCGGGATCGCTGCGTGACGGTCTTCGTCGACGACGGCGAAGTCGTCGTCAGCGGGCCGCCGGGCGAGACGGCACGGATGACGGTCAGCCAGATCGGTCAGCTCACGGCGGTGCTGCACGAAGCTGCCAAACTCGCGGAAAGGTGACACAAGCAGTGGACGAGATCCTGGGGCAGGTTCTCCGCAACGCCGTCTGGGAGCGGCTGGACATGCTCTCCGATCTGGCCGAGCGCGCCGACGCCCCTTCCTTGCTGTCCGTCGCCCGCTCCGAACTGCCCCGGCTGGCCGAGGCGTGGCGGTCGATGCTGAAGCTGCACGAGCCGGACGACCGCGGCGACTGCCCGACCTGCTCGACGCGGTGGCACCGCAGCAAGGCGCCGTGCTCGGTGTGGCAAGCAGCCCACGAGCACCTGGTCGCGGGTGGGCTGGCCCCGCAGCAGCCGCCGCGCCAGCGGGGCCGTGAGGCGGAATCGCACTCCGCGGTGCACCCCCGCCGCCACGCATTGCGCAGCGGCGTCTCGACCGCAGGCCTGCGCTCCGGTTGACCAAGACCTCGCCGGCGGCGACACCCCCGCGGCGGACGAGCAGTGCGCACCTCCCGCGCGTGCTGCCCCGCTGATCGCCGCCGGCCTTCCCTCCCCTCCCCGCCCTCCCCGACTCCACGGGCCGGTGCCGTAATTCCTCTCCCCCGACCGGTACCGGCCCGTGGACCCGTGTTGTCCCCGATGGTGTGCCCGTCGACGAACCGACCGATATGTCGACGTCGCTGCTCTAGAGTTGTTCGCAGGCGGAAAAACCGAGATGGGGAGTGGAACCACGTGGTGGTAGGTGAGCAGCTCACATCGCTCCGACGGAAGCCGGTACAGCAGCGCAGCGCGCTCCGCGTGGCGCGCATGCTGGACGCGGCCGCCGAGCTGCTGGACGAAGTCGGCTACGAGCGCCTGACCACCACGGCCATCGCCAAACGCGCCGGCGTGGCGGTCGGCTCGCTGTACCAGTTCTTCCCGGACAAGCGGGCCGTGGTGCAGGCACTGACCCAGCGCAACCTGGAGCGGTTCATGTCGCTGGCCGCCGAGCGACTGGCCACGGTCGACCACCAGCACTGGTGGGCCGTGGTGGATGCGCTGCTGGACATCTACCTCCAGATGCACCACGAGACGCCGGGCTTCGCCCGTGTTCACTTCGGTGACGCCGTGGACCCACGCCTGCTGGACGGCAGCCGTACCAACAACGACGTGGTCGCCGAGGGCATGACCGAGCTGCTCATCGGCCGGGTCGACCTGCCGCCCGAGCAGCTGGTGACGCCGATCAAGGTGGCGGTCGAGATCGCCGACGCCCTGCTGAAGTTCGCCTTCCGCACGGACCCGAAGGGGGACCCGGTGGTCATCGACGAGACCAAGCACGTCATCAAGCTGTACCTGGAGAGCCGGTTCGGCCGCTGAGCGCCGGGATCCGGGGTTGACCCGAACCGGTCGGAGGCCACGGTGTTGCCCGGCGCGTTGACCTAGTTCGGCTCCGGGTCCGTCGCCAGCCGCGCGTGCCGCTCCACGTCGTAGCGGACGCCGTCGTACTCAAGCCGCGACCGCTCGATGCCTTCGGGTGCGTAGCCCGCCGCCACCGCGACTCGGCACGACGCGACGTTCTCCACTCGATGACCGAGCTCGAGCCGGAACAAGCCCAGCTCGTCGAACGCCCACCGGGACACCGCTCGCACGCTGCGCGCGGCCAATCCCTTCCCCCTTCCCCGCGGGAGCAGCCAGTACGCCACCCAGCCGGTGGAATGGCGCGGTTCGATGTGCGACACGGTCACCAGGCCGATCGCTTCGTCGTCCTCGTCGGTGATCGCCCACGCGTGCGCGGTGCCTTCGGCGCTGTCCGCGCCGCGGGCCTGGATCCACTCGCGGGCCTCGTCCAACGTGGCGACGGGTCGAACGAATTGCTCCTGCAGCGACGGTTCGTTCGCCGCGGCCAGCAGGGCCGGTGCGTCCTCGAGCCGCCATGCCCGGAGCCACTTCTCGGCAGGCTTACGCATACTGCCGACCCTTACCCACGAGAGACTGGACTTTCAACGCAAATTCCGCGCCACTGTCAGCCGAAGTTCACGCCCTCGCCGCGGTAGGTCGGCACGGTCTCCTCGAGCTTGTCGCCGACCACCACGTGGTAGCGGTCGAACCGCTCGGCGAGCTCACCGGCCTTGGCGTGCCGCAGCCACACCCGGTCCCCGATCGCCAGCTGCCGCGCTGCCCTCCCGACCACGGGTGTCTGCACCTCGCCTGCGCCTTCCAGCGCGGTGAGCTTGAGCCCCGAGGGCAGGTAAGGCGACGGTTGCCGCGACGGCCCGGTCGGTCCGGAGGCGATGTAGCCACCGGCGAACAGGGTGGCCGTGCTCGGTGCGGGCTTGCGTACCACGGGCATCGCGAACAACACCGCGGGCCGGGGCCGGAAGCGGGAGTACGCGTCGAACAACGTCGGCCCGATGAGCCCGGACCCGGCGGTCACCTCGGTCACCGACGGGTCTTCGGTGGTGGTTTCCAAGCTGCCGGTGCCGCCGCCGTTGACGAACTCCAGGTCGGCGATCGCCCGGACCGCGCGGACCGCGGCCGTCCGGCGCTCGGTCAGCTCGGCCGCCGACCGGCGTTGAATCCACCGCATCACCGCGGATTTCACGGCGTTGCCGTCGTTGTCCCCGACGCCGGCGATCTGTCCCTCGTAACCCATCAGCCCGACCAGCCGGAAGCCGTCCCGTGCGACGACCGCGCGCGCCAGGGTCGCCGCTTCCCGCGGAGTGAACACCGGCGATCGCCGCGGTCCGATGTGCACGCGCGGCAGCGGGCGCCACGACACATCCAGCTCGATACACACGCGCAACGGCGGATGGCCCGGACCAAGAACCTTGTCGATGAGGTCGAGGTGATCCACCGAGTCGACCATCACCGTGATGACCGCGCACGCCTTGGCGTCGGCGGCCAGTTCACGCAGCGCAGCCGCGTCGACCGTCGGGTAAGCGACCAGGATGTCGTCGGAGACCTGGTTGCGGTACAGCCACAACGCCTCGGGCAGCGAGTAGGCCATCACGCCCGCCGTCGCGGGATGGGACAGCGCCCGGTCGAGCAGGTACCGGCAACGGATCGACTTGCTGGCGACCCGGATCGGCCGACCGTTCGCCCGAGCGGCCAGCATCTCCAGGTTGTCATCGAAGGCCTGCAGGTCGACGATGGCCAGCGGGGCTTCGAGGCCGGCCGTGGCGGTGTCGTAAGCCCTGCGCAGGGCACTCCGGTCGGATGCGTCGAATGCGGAGCGTCCTGGGCTGGTCGACGGGCTCACCATGGCGACGAGACTACCCGCAAAACCGACGTACATGAAACTGTTTCGCGTATGATCCGGCTGTGCGCACCGACACCGAAGGCAGGCGGGCAAGCATGATGCAGTGGTCGAACTGGGCGGGGACCGCGGTGGCGGCACCCAAGGTCATCCATCGGCCGACCGACCTGGACGGCATCGTCGCCGCCGTCCGCGCGGCCGCCGATGCGGGACGCCGCATTCGCCCACTGGGCAGCGGCCACTCGTTCACCCCGATCGCCGCGACCGACGAGCACGCGGTGGACCTCGGCGGCTACACCGGGGTCGTCGACGTGAACATGGCCGCTCGCCAGGTGACCGTCCGCGCGGGCACGACGTTGCGCGAGCTCAACCGCATCCTCGACGCGCTGGGCCTGGCCCTGGAGAACATGGGCGACATCGACAAGCAGACCATCTCCGGGGCCATCTCCACCGGCACCCACGGCACCGGCGCGACGTTCGGCGGCCTGGCCACCCAGGTCGCCGCGCTCGAACTCGTCACGGCCGACGGCTCGGTGGTGCGCTGCTCGCCGCACGAACGTCCGGACCTTTTCGCCGCCGCCCGCGTGGGACTCGGCGCGCTCGGCATCCTCAGCACGGTCACGATCAACTGCGTGCCGTCGTTCGTGCTGGCCGCGCAGGAGGCCCCGGACCGGCTGGACGCGGTGCTGGAGCGGTTCGACGACGAGGCCGAGGGCAACGACCACTTCGAGTTCTACTGGTTCCCGCACAGCGACAAGACGCTGATCAAGCGGAACAACCGGGTGCCTGCCGGGGAGCCGCCGCGGCCGTTGAGCAAGGCCAGGCAGTACGTGGAGTACGGGCTGATCGAGAACCAGCTGTTCGGCGCGGTGTGCCGCATGCTGCGCGCGGCACCGCGGCTGACCAAACCCACCCAACGGGTCATGACCAACGTGCTGTCCGAGCGCCGGTACAGCGACGTTTCCCATCGCGTCTTCGTGACCAGCCGCGACGTGCGGTTCGTCGAGTCGGAGTACGCCGTGCCGCGCGGCGAGGTGGTCAATGTCCTGCAGGAACTACGGGCAGCCGCGGCCAAGCTCTCGTACCCGGTGGCGTTCCCGATCGAGATCCGCGTCGCCGCGCCGGACGACATCTGGCTGTCCACCGGATACCAGCGCGCCAACGGCTACATCGCCGTGCACCAGTTCCAGGGCATGCGCTACGACGAGTACTTCGCCGCCTTCGAGTCGATCGTGAACAACGTCGGCGGCCGCCCGCATTGGGGCAAGATGCATACGCTGGGGGCCGAGACGCTGCGTGGCCGCTACCCGAAGTTCGACGAGTTCCTGGCGGTGCGCAAGACCGTCGACCCGGACGGCCTGTTCACCAACGACTATCTCGACCGCGTGCTCGGTCAGCCCTGAACCACGGCGGCGACGGCGTCGGCGATGGGCGTCTGGCCACCGACGGTCTCCAGCGTCCGCCCCGCGGTACGCGGCTCGTCCAGCAGCGCCAGCACCACCGCAGCGACGTCGGCACGCGGAATCTGCCCGTAGCCGACCGACTCGGCCAGCTGCACCACACCGGTCGGCTCGTCGTCGGTGAGCCTGCCCGGCCGCAGGATGGTCCAGTCCAGGTCACGCGCCCGCAGGTCGTCCTCGGCGGCTGCCTTGGCCTTCAGGTAGGCGGCGAACACCTCGCCGACCTTCTCCGGCTCGTTCTGCCGCTCCAGGCCCATGGCGCTGATCTGCACATGCCTGCGCACGCCCGCGCGTTCGCTCGCCTCGGCGAACAACACCGCCGCTGCGCGGTCCACGGTGTCCTTGCGCGCGGCTCCGCTTCCGGGCCCTGCGCCCGCGGCGAACACGGCGGCATCGGCACCGGTCAGCACCTCGGCGACGTCGTCCACCGAGGCCGACTCCAGGTCCAGGACCGCAGGCTCGGCGCCCGACAGATCGTCGGCGTGGTCGGGGTTGCGGATGATGCCCACCGCCTCGTCGCCGCGAGCGATGAGCAGGCCGGAGAGTTTGCGGGCGATCTTGCCGTGCCCGCCTGCAATGACTACGCGCACTACTCCACGCAAGCAGAGACGTCGGCCGTGGTCAACAACTGGTCGTAGGCGACCTCTTCGATCCACCGGCTGTTCGCGTCGTCGGCGGGGATGACCCGGCCCGCGTCGCCGGACAGGTCACGGCTCACGGCAGCTGCCTCGTCGACCGACAGCACCGCGATGCCGTACGCGCGGGCGCGCGGCAGGCAGTTGTTCACGTAGTCGTGCGTCATCATCGCGGCCGACGGCAGCACGACGGCGGCCGGGAAGTAGCGGGTGAAGGGCACCGCGTTGGCCAGCGCCGTCCGCCAGTGCCTGGCCACCGCCACCGCCCCGACGACGTCGACGGCGGCCGCGGGCGCGGTGTGCTCCAGCTCGGGCCAGGTCCAGGTCGCCACGGTGGCCTTGTCGGTGACCGGGCCCGCTCCGGTGGCGATCCGCTCGGCGTGCACGTCGGTACGCGGCCGGGCGACGAGATGCACGCGGCGGCCGAACAACGTGGTCTCCGGCAGCACCACACCGGTCCAGTCCAGCTGCCGGGCGGCGGCAGCGGCGAGCTCCACGCCCTCGGTCGGCAGCGGCCCAGGGGGAATGACCGGCGCCGGTCGGCGGCGCGTGCGCGCACCGACTGCTTGCGACGGGTCCGAACTGGTGCGTCCCTGGGGAACCTGCACGTGGCCACCTCTCTGTACGAACGTGCCCTCCCGGCGCGCCGACGCCGGCCCCGGGGTGCGTGTCACTCCCGGTGATGTTCGTGGGTGCCGCCGCGGAAAGCGGCCCATGACTTGGGTACCAAGCTCGCCCACGCTCGTCTCTAGCTAGCGCGCTCGCATGCGATTGGCGGCCGTTAAACGTCGGTGACCGGTCGATGGGCGGTCGAACGGCTTCGGTCCGACGGTGCGGCCGGATGGGTGAGCACCACGATGAACTGCCGGGATGCCGCCACGCTGCGTCACCGGCGTGCGGCACGATCCGGGACTTGCCCGTCAACTCCGGGGTGATTTCCCCGCCCGTCAACCCCGGTGTGATCTTGTCGACGCACTACGAGGCGTTTGTCACCCCTGGCCGCCGAACGCATTGTGCCCGGCCAGGTCGGATTTATGGTGGTCACGCCCGGCCCGGCCGGCGATGCCACAGACATGGAGGTCGTATGCGTTCGCCGAAAGACTTCTTCGCGCCCTTAGCGATCGGGGCGCCCGAACCGGTGCGGGAGATTCCGTTCCGGCCGTCTCGCATGATCCACTTCTTCGACCCGAGCAACGAGAAGATGCGGGCCAAGGTCCCGGACATCGCGCCCAAGGTGGACGTGTTGCTCGGCAACCTCGAGGACGCGGTGGCGGCGGACCGCAAGGAGGCCGCACGGGCCGGGCTGGTCGAGGTGGCCAAGTCGACCGACTTCGGGCAGACCCAGCTGTGGACGCGGGTCAACAGCCTCGACTCGCCGTGGGTGCTGGACGACCTGATCACGCTGGTCACCGAGATCGGCGACAAGCTCGACGTGATCATGGTCCCGAAGGTGGAGGGCGCGCAGGACATCCACTACGTGGACCGGCTGCTCGCCCAGCTGGAGGCCCGCGCCGGACTGACCAGGCCGCTGCTGGTGCACGCCATCCTGGAGACCGCCAGCGGGGTGGCCAACGTCGAGGAGATCGCCGGCGCCAGCCCGCGCATGCAGGGCATCTCGCTCGGCCCGGCCGACCTGGCGGCCAGTCGTCGGATGAAGACCACCCGGGTCGGCGGCGGCCACCCCGGCTATCTGGTGCGCACCGACCCGGTGTCGGACGACCTGCACGAGGGCCGCACCACCGCGCAGCAGGACCTGTGGCACTACACCGTGGCGCGGATGGTCGACGCGTGCGCGGCGCACGGGATCCTGCCCTACTACGGCCCGTACGGCGACATCAAGGACGTCGTGGGCTGCGAGGACCAGTTCCGCAACGCGTTCCTGCTCGGCTGCGTCGGTGCGTGGAGCCTGCACCCGGTGCAGATCGACATCGCCAAGAAGGTGTTCTCGCCCGCACCGGAGGACGTGGCGTGGGCCCGCCGGGTCATCGCGGCCATGGGCGACGGCACCGGCGCGGTGATGATCGACGGCAAGATGCAGGACGACGCCACGTTCAAGCAGTGCAAGGTGGTGGCGGACCTGGCCGACGAGCTGGCCGCCCGCGATCCGGAACTCAAGGCCGCTTATGACGCGGCCACCAAGGAGGCACTCGGGCAGTGACCACACAGAACTCGACGCTCCGCCCGCGCCGCTCGGTGCTCTACATGCCGGGCGCCAACGAGCGCGCGCTGGAGAAGGCCAAGACCCTGCCCGCCGACGCGCTGATCCTCGACCTGGAGGACGCGGTCGCCCCGGATGCCAAGGAGGAGGCGCGGGAGCGGGTGTGCGCCGCCGCGGCCTCCGGCGAGTACGGCTCGCGTGAGGTGACCATCCGGGTCAACGGGCTGGACACCGAGTGGCACGAGGCGGACCTGCGGCAGGCGGCCAAGGCCGGGCCGCACGGCATCGTGGTGCCGAAGATCAACTCGGCCGCCGAGGTGCACAACATCGAGCGGGCGCTCGAGCTGCACGGTGCGCCGGAGCACACCGCGATCTGGGCGATGCTGGAGACCCCGGTCGCGATGCTGCACGCCGAGGAGATCGCCGCGGCCTCGCGGCGGCTGACCGTCTTGGTGATGGGCACCAACGATCTGGCCAAGGAGCTGCACGCGGAGTTCGTGCCGGGCCGCACGCCGCTGCTCGGCGGGCTGTCGCTGGCTCTGCTGGCCGCGCGCGCCACGGGCAAGGTGATCCTGGACGGCGTCTACAACGACGTGAAGGACGCCGAAGGCTTCGCCGAGGAGTGCCGCCAGGGCAGGCAGATGGGCTTCGACGGCAAGACGCTCATCCACCCGTCGCAGATCGAGCCGTGCAACCAGGCGTTCGCGCCGTCGGCGGACGAGGTCGAGCACGCACGGAAGGTCATCGACGCGTTCGAGGCCGCGCAGGCCGAGGGCAAGGGCGTGGTGACCGTCGACGGGCGGATGATCGAGAACCTGCACGTGGACAACGCGCGCCGTATTCTTGCGCTGCACGAGGCCATCAGCGAGCGGGCCGACTGACCGAGTCGGTCGCTTCGCGGCGGGCGGCGTCATCGCGTGGTGACCGGCGCCGGTGATGGTGCTGGGTGCGCAAGGGAGCTTCCATGACGAGGTACCTGCTGCTCAAGCACTACGCCGAGATCGAGGGCGTGCCGCCGTTGTTCACGTGGCCGAAGGCCGACTTCGACGCGCACGTGCAGTACATGAACGACGTGAGCAGGCAGCTGCAGGACTGCGGCGAGTGGGTCACCGAGCTGGCACTGATCGACGAGGCCGCCGTGGTCCGCAGTGACGGCGGCGGACAGCCGTCGGTCACCAGCGGCCCGTTCGCGTCATCGGGCCAGATGCTCGCGGGCTACATGGAAATCGACGTGGCGTCCGAGCAACGGGCCTTCGAGATCGCCGCGCTGTTGTCGGCCGCGCCCGGGCCGGGTGGCAAGCCGATCGCCGAACGCATCGAGGTTCGCCGCGTGATGGACGGCAACCCGGCCGTGGAGTGAGCTGCGGTCTCCTGGGCCCGGAGCGTCCCACAGCCGCGTGACGAGCCCTGTGAGATAACGCACTTCGGCCACAAAGAGAACGACCTCCCTCTCGCATCCGGAGAAGGAGGTCGTTTCTGGTGGGCGAGGAGGGAGTTGAACCCTCACGTCCTTTCGGACACACGGACCTGAACCGTGCGCGTCTGCCATTCCGCCACTCGCCCCTGGGCATCAGCGGCTCGCATAGCTTAACGCGTGCCGTTTCGGCGCCTCGCACTGGGGGATGGTTATCCGGTTCGACGGACTCGAGCACCGTTCGCCCACGGCGGACGCCGGAGGCCGTCAACTGCGCTTTCGTGCGGGGCGCCGGTCACTGGAGGCGTGAAGTTTTCCCACGTCGGGTGCCGTTGCTCCGGCAGACGGATACCATCGAGTAACGGAATACAGGGTGTGTAAGGAGGACCAGTCGGTGGGCCGCGTCGAGCGCTTTGACCGGCGTCTGGAGCGCCTCGTTGGCAACACCTTCGCTCGGCTGTTCGGCGGAAGGGTCGTCACCGAAGAGGTTGCCCACGCACTCGAGCGGGAAGCCGAGGACAACATCCGCCAACTCGCCGGCGGTCGACAACTCGCGCCGAATCATTACATTGTGTCCCTAGGCCCCTCCGATCACGACCAGATGGCAGGTGATGAGCAGCGTGCCACCACCGCGCTAGCCGATGCCGTGGCGGAGCATCTCGCGGAGCACGGTTGGGACACTTATGGTGAGGTCGTAGTCTCGCTAGAGCGCGACGACGCGCTGCACACCGGTCAGTTCCGGACGCGTTCCTCCGTGGACCCCGACGTGCAGAGGCAAAACGAGGGACAGTCAGCACAGTCAGCAACACCCGGCAACGCAGGAGACCGAGTAATGAGTCAGCCCCCCGGCTACGGCCAATACGACCCGGCCGACCCGTACGGCCAGCAAGGCCAGTACGGCTACGGACAGAGCCAGCCTGGCTATGACCAGGGCGGCTACCAGCAAGGCGGGTACGACCAGGGCGGCTACTCCCAGCCCGGGTACGACCAGGGGTACCAGCAGGGCGGCTACGGCCAGCCCGGCTACGACCAGGGCGGGTACGGCCAGCCCGGTTATGACCAGGGCGGCTACGGCCAGCCCGGCTACGACCAGGGCGGCTACGGCCAGCCCGGCTATGACCAGGGCGGCTACGGGCAGCCCGGCTACGACCAGGGTGGTGGTTACGACCAGGGCGGCTACGGGCAGCCCGGCTACGACCAAGGCGGTGGTTACGACCAGGGCGGGTACTCGCCGCCCGCGGTGCAGCCGAACCGCCAGTTGACCGCCATCCTGCAGCTGGAGGACGGCTCGAACCGTACGTACAGCCTCAAGCAGGGAGGCAACGTGATCGGCCGTGGCCAGGACGCCGACTTCCGGCTGCCGGACACCGGTGTCTCGCGCCGCCACCTGGAAATCACCTGGGACGGCCAGAGCGCGACGCTCGCCGACATCGGTTCCACGAACGGCACGACGGTCAACGGCACCCCGGTGCAGACGTGGCAGCTGGCGGACGGCGACGTCATCCGCGTCGGCCACTCGTCGCTGACCTTCCGCACGCAGGGCTGAGCCTGCCCCTGGTTGGACAAGCTGGCCGGCGCACCGCAGCGGCTGGTTCCCCACGCCGTGGTCGCTGTCCAGGCGGCCGTGGTGTGCCCGAACAGGCCCGTTTCGGACCGTCGGTGCACAACCGCCCGCGGGGCATGGGCATACTCGTGACTACACCCCTACCGGCCCGGAAGTGGAAGCGGACCAATTGCGATGCCAGAGCTCGTCGTGCAGCTGACCAGAGCGGGCTTCCTCGCCCTGCTCTGGTTGTTCGTTCTTGCTGCGTTGCGGGTGGTCCGGTCCGACCTGTACGCGGCGTCCGGCCTGCGGGTCGAGATGCCGCAGCGGCGGGACAAGAAGAGCAAGAAGCCCTCCGGCGGCGACAAAACCGCGCGCAAGCTGATCGTCACCCACGGCGCGCTTGCCGGGACCCGCATCGCGCTGGACGGCCGTCCCATCCTGATCGGCCGTGCGGACGACTCCACATTGGTGCTGGATGACGACTACGCTTCCACCCGGCACGCCCGCTTGTCACTGCGAGGAAATGATTGGTACGTGGAAGATTTGGGTTCGACCAACGGCACGTACCTCGACCGGGCTAAGGTCACAGCACCACTCCGAGTGCCACTTGGGGTACCCATCCGGATCGGCAAGACGGTGATCGAGCTTCGCCCATGACCCTTGTTCTTCGCTACGCGGCCCGCAGTGACCGAGGCCTGGTCCGTTCGAACAACCAGGACTCGGTGTACGCCGGACCACGCCTGCTCGCCGTCGCGGACGGCATGGGCGGGCACGCGGCCGGTGAGGTGGCCAGCAAGGTGGTCATTGCCGCGCTGGCTCCGCTGGACGACGACGAGCCGGGAGACGACCTGCTCTCGCAGCTGCGGGAGTCCGTGGCCGGTGGCAACAGCGCCATCGCCGAGCTGGTGGAGAACGACGCCGAGCTCGAGGGCATGGGCACCACGCTGACCGCGATCCTGTTCTCCGGCAACCGGCTCGGCCTGCTGCACATCGGCGACTCCCGCGCCTACCTGTGGCGCGACAACAAGCTGACCCAGATCACCCACGACGACTCGTTCGTGCAGAAGCTGCAGGACGAGGGCCGCATCACCGAAGAGGAAGCGGAGTCCCACCCGCAGAAGTCGCTGCTGCTGAAGGCGTTGACCGGGCACGAGGTCGAGCCGAGCCTGACGATCAGGGAAGCGCGCGCCGGCGACCGCTATCTGCTCTGTTCGGACGGCCTGTCCGGCATGGTCTCGAAGGAGACGCTGGAAGAGGCCATCCAGATCGCCGACCCGCAGGAGTGCGCCGATCGCATGATCGAGCTGGCGCTCAAGGGCGGCGGCACGGACAACGTCACCGTCATCATCGCCGACGTGGTCGACGTCGACTACGGCGAGGACGCACCGATCGTCGGCGGCGCCGCGGGGGACGGGTCCGACGAAGCTCCACCGCTCGATTCACCCGCCGCGCGGGCCCGCGCGCTGACGTCCCCGCCACCACCTCCGCCACCGCAGCCCATGCAGCTGGAGGAGCAGCCGGATCCGCGCGCCAAGCGCAGGAAGCGGTTACGCATGCTGATCGGCTTCGCGGTCGTGCTCCTCGTGCTGGCCGCAGGTGCGATCACCACGCGGTACTTCGTCATGCAGCAGTACTACGTGGGCGTGCACGACGGTGAGGTGTCGATTTTTCGCGGCATCCAAGGCGACATCCTCGGCATCGAACTGAGCAGCCTGGAACAAGGTTCGTGCAGCGAGGCCGACGGGCAAGCGTGTGAGCCGCTGATGGCGGCCGACCTGGTGGAGAACGTCCAGGACCTGCTGCGCAACGGTGTGAAGCGGCAAAGCCTGGAGGACGCCCGCACCTACATCCACACGCTGCGGACCAAGTTCATGAAGGACTGCGCACAGTCGGGCAGTGGCAGCAGCCTGGTGCCGCCCGCACCGTCGCAGGCATGTCCCGATGACGGCGGCGGTGGCTGATGAGCCGGCCGGTCGGGTTGGCGGGTGGAAAGAGCGACGGGTCAGCCACCAACCCCGGTATCGGCCCGTTCGGTAAGCCCGCTACGCGTCGCGGCACCGAAGCATGGATGCTCGGGTTCGCCGCCGTCATCATGACCGCCGCCCTGGTGCTGGTGGAGGCCAATCAGGAGCAGGAACTCACGCTGGCCATCGTCTGGTACGGCCTGGCCTACTTCGGCGTCTTCCTCATCGCGCACCTGGCCGTGCGCCGCTGGGCGCCCTACGCAGACCCGTTGATCCTGCCGTGCGTCGCGGTACTCAACGGCATCGGGCTGGTGATGGTCTACCGCATCGACCTCGCCCTGGCCGCCAAGGCCGAGCAGGCAGGCCACACCTACACCGGCGACGCGCCGAAGCAGGTGATGTGGACGGCGATCGCGCTCGCGCTGTTCCTCGCCGTGCTGATCCTGATCAAGGACCACCGCACCCTCACCCGCTACGGCTACACGTGCGGCTTGATCGGGCTGGTCGCACTGGCCCTGCCCGCCGTGCTGCCGCGCTCGTTGTCCGAGGTCAACGGCGCGAAGGTGTGGATCAAGTTCGGCTTCTTCAGCATCCAGCCCGGTGAGTTCGCGAAGATCCTGCTGATGATCTTCTTCGCGGCGTTTTTGGTCTCCAAGCGGGACCTGTTCATGTCCGCGGGCAAGCGGGTGCTCGGCATGGAGCTGCCCAGGGCGCGTGACATGGGCCCGATCGTGATCGCCGCGGGTGTCTGCCTGGCCATCTTCGTGCTGCAGAAGGACCTCGGTCCGGCGCTGCTGTTCTTCGGCGTCGTGCTGGTGCTGCTGTACGTGGCCACCGAGCGGTTCATCTGGGTGCTGGTCGGGCTGACCATGTTCGGCGTCGGTTGCGTGGTGGCGTATTCGCTTTTCGCGCACGTGCAGCAGCGGGTGGCCAACTGGATCGACCCGCTGGCCACCTACGACGACCCCGGCGGCGGCTACCAGATCGCGCAGGGCCTGTTCGGCCTCGGCACGGGTGGTGTGTTCGGCACCGGGCTGGGTTCCGGTCGGCCGGAGACCGTCCCGTCGGCCAACACCGACTTCATCACCGCGGCGGTCGGCGAGGAGCTGGGTTTCGTCGGGCTCGCCGCGGTGCTGATGATCTACCTGCTGCTGGCCATGCGCGGCATGCGCGGGGCGCTCGCGGTGCGCGACACGTTCGGCAAACTGCTCGGCGGCGGCCTGGCCTTCGCCATCGCGCTGCAGGTGTTCATCATCGTCGGCGGCGTCACCAAGCTGATCCCGATGACGGGTATCACCACGCCGTTCTTGTCCTACGGCGGTTCGTCGCTGCTGGCGAACTACATCCTGGTGGCGTTGCTGCTGCGCATCTCCGACGCCGCCCGGCGGCCACGCAAGCCCACCCAGCCGCGTCAGCAGCAGCCGGCGATCGCCGAGCAGCACACCGTCATGGTGCAAGCGCCGGAAAGCCCGGGTGGTAAGTCATGAACACCCCGCTGCGCCGCGTCGGGCTCGCCATGCTGGCCATGATGGCCCTGCTGCTGGCCAACGCGACCTACATCCAGGTGGTCGACGCCGACGACTACCGGGACGACCCGCGCAACCAGCGGGTGCTGCTGGAGGAGTACTCGCGGGAGCGCGGCCAGATCATCTCGCAGGACGGCAAGATCCTGGCCCACTCGAAGAAGACCGGCGGCCGGTACGAGTTCCAGCGCCGCTACCCCAACGGCGAGATGTACGCCCCGGTGACCGGCTACTACTCGCTGCGCTACGGCTCCGGAGGCCTGGAGCACGCGGAGAACGAGGTGCTGGCGGGCAACGACCCCCGGCTGCTGGTGCGGCGGCTGTCGGACATGTTCACCGGCCGCGACCCGCGCGGCGGTCATGTCCGGCTGACCATCGACCCGAAGGTGCAGGAAGCCGCCTACGAGGCGATGAAGGAGCGCGGCCACCGCGGCGCCGTGGTGGCGTTGCGGCCGGACACCGGCGAGATCCTGGCCATGGTGTCCCTGCCGAGTTACGACCCGAACCAGCTCGCCTCGCACGACGGTCGCAAGCAGGAGCGGGCGTGGTTCCGGTGGAACTGCGACCCGGACGGCGACAAGGGCTGCAAAGAGCACAACAACCCGATGCGTAACCGGGCGATCCAGGAGTTCTACCCGCCCGGGTCGACGTTCAAGCTGGTGACCACCGCCGCCGCGCTGGAGAACGGCGCCACCAAGGACACCCGCGTCGAGTCGGCGGCCAGCGTGATCCTGCCCGGCACCCGCACGCCGCTGGCGAACTTCGGTGGTGCGCCGTGCCCGGGGTCGACGCTTCAGGACGCGCTCGCCCACTCGTGCAACACGGCGTTCGCCAAGCTCGCCGGCCAGCTGGGCGCGGACAAGCTGCGGGAGACGGCGAAGAACTTCGGCATCGGGATGGACGACCTGGAGATCCCGATGAGCGTGACGCCGTCCGGGCTCGGGGAGCTGGGCTCGGAGGCCGAGCTGTACCAGGCGGGCATCGGGCAGCGTGACGTTCGCCTGACGCCCTTGCAGGACGCGATGCTCTCGGCGACCATCGCCAACCATGGCATGGCGATGCGGCCGCACCTGGTCAAGGAACTGCTGGCACCCGCACTGTCCGTCCTGGAACCCGTCGAACCGGAGGAGCTGACCGGCGAGCCCGCGTTGAGCCGGCACAACGCCGAGGTACTGCGCGACATGATGATCAAGTCCGAGCAGAACACGCTGGGCGCCGGTCCGTACTCCCACCTGAAGATCGCCTCGAAGACCGGGACCGCCGAGCACGGCGCGAACCCGAAACAGACGCCGCCGCACGCGTGGTACACCGCGTTCGCGCCGTACGACGACCCGAAGGTGGCCGTCGCGGTGATCGTGGAGAGCGGTGGGAAGCACGGCGACCTGGCCGCCACCGGTGGTGCGCTGGCCTCCGAGATCGGTCGCCTCACGATGAAGGCGGCATTGGAGGAGGGCCAGTGACGCTCTCCGCAGGCCTGCTGCTCGCCGACCGATACCGCCTGGACACGCGCATCGCGGTCGGCGGTATGGGTGAGGTGTGGCAGGCCTCGGACACCCGGCTGGACCGGACGGTGGCGGTGAAGATCCTCAAGGCCGAGCTGTCCGGGGACGCCGAGTTCCTGCACCGGTTCCGCACCGAGGCACGCACCACGGCCTCGCTCAACCACCCGGGCATCGCCGCGGTGCACGACTACGGCGAGGCGTCCTCCGGCGTGCCGAACGCCGAGGGCGGCAACGATCTCGCCTACCTGGTGATGGAGATGGTCAGCGGGGAGCCGCTCGCCGGGATCCTCGCCCGGGAAGGCCGGATCAAGCCGGAACGGCTGCTGCCCATCCTGGAACAGGCGGGTCGCGCGCTGAACGCCGCGCACGAGCGCGGGCTGGTGCACCGCGACGTCAAGCCGGGCAACATCCTGGTGGTTCGGGAGGCCGACGGCAGCGAGTCGGTCAAGATCACCGACTTCGGGATCGCCAAGGCCGCCGACGCCGCGCCGGTGACCCGCAACGGCATGGTGATGGGCACGGCGCACTACATCGCGCCGGAGCAGGCCACCGGCCAAGAAGCGACCCCGGCCAGCGACGTGTACTCACTGGCGGTGTGTGGCTACGAATGCCTGGCCGGGCGCAGGCCGTTCGTGTCGGAGAACGCGGTGACCGTCGCGATGATGCACATCCGCGACACCCCGCCCGCGTTGCCGCCGGACGTGCCGCCGACGGTGCGCGCCCTCATCGAATCGACGTTGGTCAAGGACCCGGCGCAGCGCTACGCCAACGGCGGCGAGTTCGCCGACGCCGTCGCCATGGTCCGGGCCGGTCATCCACCACCCGCTCCGGTGGGTGTCACGCACACCCCGCCGAGCGGAATCCCGGTCGCGGCGGGCCCGGTCGGCCCCGGATCGCATCCCGCGATGATGCCGGTTCCCCCTCCCGGTCCGGCCACTCCGGCGCCCGGCGCCCCGCCGTATCCGCCGCAGCAGGCCAAACGCCCGGTGTGGCCTTGGGTGGTTCTGGCCGTGGTAGGGGTCACACTGGTGGTCATGGCAGCGGTGCTGCTTCCCATGGTGCTGTCGGACGACTCCGACGGCGAACCGGACCCCGGCGGGGGCGGCACCCCACCGTCGAGCGAACAACTGCCGCAGCAGCCGGCCCCGGAGATGCCGTCTGACCAGCAACAACAGCCGCCGCCGGGACAGCAACTACCGTCTGTTCCCGCCGGGCCGGATGCCGATGAACCGAATCAGGACGACAATGAGCTGCCGCAGGAGCAACCAAGCCGGCAACCCGCCGACAACGAGCAACCGCCCACGGCGACGTACCACGATCCGGATTCGCCCGGCTTCGGGGCCAACCTGGGCAGTGACCGAACGCGTCAACCCGTCGAGGGGTGGTAGGCGCCTGATGAAGAGGACGACACTGCAATGAGTGCCGCTAACCTGCTCTCCAACCGCTACGAGCTGGGCGAGACGCTTGGCTATGGCGGGATGTCCGAGGTGCACCACGGGCATGACGTGCGGCTTGGCCGCGAGGTGGCGGTCAAGATCCTGCGTGCCGACCTGGCCAGGGACGCGGTTTTCCAGGAGCGCTTCCGCCGCGAGGCGCAGAACTCGGCGGCGCTGAACCACCCCGCGATCGTGGCCGTCTACGACACCGGCGAGACGCAGTCCGAGTACGGCCCGCTGCCCTACATCGTCATGGAGTACGTCGAGGGCAGGACGCTGCGCGACATCATCAAGACCGAAGGTCCGATGGACCAGAAGCGGGCCATGGAGATCATGGCCGACGTCTGCGCGGCGCTGGACTTCTCGCACCGGCACGGCATCATCCACCGCGACGTCAAGCCGGCGAACGTGATGATCTCCCGCACCGGTGCGGTCAAGGTGATGGACTTCGGCATCGCCCGGGCCATCCACGACGGCCAGGCGGCGATGACGCAGACCGCCGCGGTGATCGGGACCGCCCAGTACCTGTCGCCGGAGCAGGCGCGTGGCGAGTCGGTGGATGCCCGTTCGGACGTCTACGCGGCGGGTTGTGTGCTGTTCGAGCTGCTCACCGGCGAGCCACCGTTCACCGGTGACTCCCCGGTCTCGGTGGCCTACCAGCACGTCCGGGAGGACCCGGTCGCGCCGTCGACGATCAACCCTGCGGTGTCTCCCGAGCTGGACGCCGTGGTGCTCAAGGCGTTGACCAAGGGCCCGGCGAACCGGTACCAGTCGGCCGCCGAGATGCGGTCCGACCTGGTGCGGGTGCTGTCCAACCAGCGGCCCGCCGCGCCGATGGTGATGTCGGACGAGGAGCGCACCCAGGTCATGTCGTCCACCGGGCGGCATGCGGTGGACCGGTACGAGGACGACTACCCCGACGAAGAGGCCGACCGGAAGAGCAACCGCCGCAAGCTGATGGTGGCGCTGGCCGCGCTGGGCGTCATCGGTGTCTTCCTCGCCTTGTGGCTGGGCGGCTTGTTCGACAGCGGTGACGAGCGCGCCCCGGTGCCGAACATCATCGGTCAGCAGAAGCAGGCCGCGCAGATGGCCCTGCGCGAGGCGGGCTTCACCAACGTCAAGTGGCAGCCGGTGAAGTGCATCGCGACCGAGTGGGGCGCGGACCCCGCGTGCGACAAGGACCAGGACAACCTGAAGGTGCTGTCCACCGATCCGCGGCACGGCGTGCAGATCGCCAAGACCGACGAGTTGTCCGTGCGCTACGGCGTGCTGCCCGACCAGGTCACCATGCCCACGGTCACCGACCGCACGAAGGAAGACGCGATCAAGCGGCTGCAGGAGAAGAAGCTGCTGGTCAACCCGGAGATGGAGGAAGTGCCCAACGACGATCCGGACAAGGCGGGCCGGATCGCCGAGCAGAACCCCGCTGCGGGTTCCAAGGTGCTCGAGGGTGACGAGGTCACGCTGAAGGTCTACGCCAAGCCGGAGATGGTGACCGTCACCGACTTCACCGGTCAGATGTTCGAGGAGGCCAAGGCGGGCCTGGAGGGCGCGGGCCTGAAGGTGGAGCGCAAGGACGTCGACTCGTCCGATCCGGAAGGCACCGTGGTCAGCCAGGACCCGAACAGCGGCCAGGTGGTCAAGGGGTCGGTCGTCACGCTCGAGGTGTCCAACGGCGCGAACGCCGAGATCGAGATGCCGTACCTGGTCGGCCTGACGCTCGAGGAAGCCAAGGCCAAGCTGAAGGAAGCGGGCCACAAGGGCGAGGTCAAGGTGGTCGAGGAGCAGACCGACGACCAGAACCAGAACGGCCGCGTCGCGTCCACCGAGCCCGGGGAACGCCAGAAGTTGCAGGCCTCGGATGCCGTCGTGCTGCACGTCTACCGGTTCGAAGGTGACGGCAACGGCGGTGGCGGCGGAGGCGACGACGATCCGGGTGGCGGCGATCCGCCGTGTGGCGGCCCGCTCGAGCCGCCCTGCCCGCCCGGGCGGTAGCTGATCTCAGCTGAGCGGCAGTGACCGTGGAACCGAGGTTTCGTGGTTGCTGCCGCTCAGTGCTGTCCGGGCCTCGGCGCGATGCCTCGTAGCGCTGCGGCGCCGCAGGCCGCCGCAGTGGCCGCCGAGCCGCGTGGCCGAGTGCTGAGGTTTGGCCGAGGCCACGGGAACGGGCGGCCGAGCGCAGAATTGTCCGACGCGGCGTGGACTCGCGGCCAGCGCTGGGTTTGCCCGGACGGCGTCGACTCGCGGCCAGCGCCCGATTGACCAGGCCTCGGGAACGGGCAGCCGAGCGCCGAATCGCCCCGGACGGCGTCGACTCGCGGCCAGCGCCCGATTGACCGGGCCACGGGAACGGACAGCCGAGCGCCGAATCGCCCGGACTGCGGGAACTCGTGGCCAGCGCTGGGTTGCCCGCCTTACCGGGCAGCCTGCTGCAGGGCCCGCGTCGCGCTCTCCAGCTCCTCGACCTTCTCGTCGGCGACCGGGTGCCCGGCGATCGCCAGCCAGTTGGCCAACATGCGGTGCCCGTACTCGGTCAGCACCGACTCCGGGTGGAACTGCACGCCCTCGAGCGGCAGCTCCCGATGCCGCAGGCCCATGATCACCCCGGATTCGGTGCGCGCGGTCACCTCGAAACCCTCCGGCACGGTGTCCGGCAGCACCGTCAGCGAGTGATACCGGGTCGCGGTGAACGGGCTCGGCAGCCCGGCGAGCACACCCGCTCCTTCGTGGTGCACCTGCGAGGTCTTGCCGTGCAGCAGCTCAGGCGCCCGGTCCACCGTGCCGCCGTAGGCCACGGCCATCGCCTGGTGGCCGAGGCACACGCCGAGCATCGGCTGTTGCGCTTGCGCACAACGCCGGATGACGTCGATGCTGCTGCCTGCCCGCTCCGGTGTACCAGGGCCCGGAGAGACGAGCACACCGTCGAATCGCTCCAGCGCGTCCAGGTCGACCTCGTCGTTGCGCTGCACCGTGCAGTCGGCGCCGAGCTGCGCCAGGTACTGCACGAGGTTGTAGACGAAGCTGTCGTAGTTGTCGACGACCAGGACACGCATGGCACAAGGCTATCCGGCATCCCACGATGCACGCTTCCGGCGCCGGACAACCCGGGCCCACTCGGCGTCGGCTCACCACATACCGGCGGTAGGCGAATGCGTCTACAGTGGGCCCCATGGCTGAGCGACGGTTCGACATCGTGCTGTTCGGGGCCACCGGATTCACCGGTGGCCTGACCGCGGAGTACCTGGCTCGCAACGTCCCTGCGCAGGCTCGCTGGGCGCTGGCCGGCCGGAACCGGGCGAAGCTCGAAGCCGTCCGGGAACGCCTGGCCGCGATCAATCCGTCGTGCGCCGACCTCGAGCTGCTCACCGCCGACGTGTCCCAACCCGAGACGCTGAAGTCCGTCGCGGAGTCGACCCGGGTGGTGATCACGACCGTCGGCCCGTACCTCGCCTACGGCGAGCCGCTGGTCGCCGCATGCGCCGCCGCGGGCACGGACTACGTCGATCTGACCGGCGAGCCCGAGTTCGTCGACAAGATGTACTTGCGCTACCACCAGAAGGCGAAGGAGTCCGGCGCCCGGCTGGTGCACGCGTGCGGGTTCGACTCCATCCCGTACGACCTCGGGGTGTACTTCACCGTCAAGCAGCTGCCCAGCGACCAGCCGATCCACGTCGACGGCTTCATCCGGGCGGGCGGACGCCCCTCCGGCGGGACGCTGGCGTCCGCGCTCGGCGCGATGGGCAGGCTGCGGCAAGCGCAAGCGGTGGCCAAGGCCCGCCGCAGGGCCGAGGAGAAGCCGCGGGACCGCTCGGTTCGCCCGGTGGCCGGCAAGCCGCACCGGAGCTCCGTCGCACAGGCGTGGGTTCTGCCCATGCCGACGATCGACCCGCAGATCGTCACGCGCTCGGCCGCGGCACTCGACGAGTACGGCCCACGTTTCACCTACAGCCACTATGCGGCGATGAAGCGGCTTCCGACGGCGGTCGGCACGATCGCCGGGGTGGCCGTGGTCGGCACGTTGGCCCAGGTCCCACAGATACGGAAGCTGCTCGGCAACCTGCAGAAGCCGGGCGAGGGACCGGATCCGCAGACGCGGGCGAAGGGGTGGTTCACCGCTCGCTTCCACGGCACGTCGGCGGGCCGCAGCGTGATCACCGAGGTGTCGTCGGACGGGGACCCCGGCTACGACGAGACGGCCAAGATGCTCAGCGAGTCGGCGATGTGTCTGGCGTTCGACGAACTGCCGTCCACGGCCGGCCAGGTCACCACGGCCGTCGCCATGGGCGACGCACTGATCGAGCGGCTGCGCAAGGCCGGAATCAGCTTCACCATGCTGGAGAAGCCGCCGACGTACCCGCCGTCCCGGCCGCGCCGCTGAGCACGGCGCCGACCGCCACGTCGTTGAACGGCAGCATCGGTTCCAGCCACGGGAAGACCACCAGCATCAGCAGGGCGACGACGGCGGCGATCAGCAGGACGGCCAGCAGGACCCGCACGGCGAGCGGGCCGGGCAGGTGGCGCCAGATCCAGCCGTACATTCACCGCCCTCCGATCTGCCGCAACAACGTCGGGTAGCCCGCCTTGCCGCGCTTGCCGACCTGGTCGGTCAGCACCGCGTGGATGATCATCCGCTGGCTGTTGCCGTACTCGGGGTGGCTGGTCGTCAAGGTCAACAACGCGTTCTGCTGGGCGATCGGCAGTGCCGATTTCGGCTGGTACGGCACCGCGGCCACAGCGCCGGCGCGGTCCGGCTCCACGATCTTGCGTCCGACGACCTGCCGGTACTCACCGCTCAGCACCGGGACACGGGCGCATCGTGGGTCCTTACGTTGATGAGCCTCCCAGGTGGCGCGTTCGTCGGCCATCGGCAGCACGCGGTAGACCAGGAAATCGCTGTTGGTCTCCACCACGATCGCGTCGCACGAGCGCAGTTCGTCCACCCTCCGGAACGGTGCGCCCTTGCCGACCCGGTGACCGGCCACCGCGAAGTTGCCCGGCTCCCCTGGCCGCGCCGAGTGCGGGTAGTGTCCCGGCCCGGTCGCGAGCTGCTCCCGGTCGACGCCTTCGACAACGGCGAACTGGTAGTCCTGGCCGAAAGCGGGGACATACAGCCGCGCGAACGGCTTCCCGACGGTCAGTTGCGGGCGCCGGCGTTCCATCGGAGAGGCGGAAAACGCCTGGTCAAGCTCGTTATTGGCGCTGCGCTGGCGGTTCGCTGCGGTCAGGTCGGTGACGTAGAGCGCGTACCCCACGAAGAGCAGTACGACGATGCCTGCGGTGACCAGCAGCTCGCCGACGGTGCGCAGGACGACGTAGGCCGTCCCGGCCGAAGGCTTGCCCACCTGGCACCCCCGGGATCCGGTTCATCATCAGCAGTCGTTACGTTAACGTGGGGATAGACGGCAAGTGACGGCTGCGGCCTGCACGGATGCCGATCCGAGACCAGCGACAGCGCATGTGGTGAGAGGGTCCCAACCATGCCGAAATCTAAGGTGCGCAAGAAGACCGCGTACACGCCGCCGAAGAACCGGACCACCCCGGTCAAGGTCAAGGCGCAGGGGCCGTCCCACCCGCTGTACAAGGCCGTCATGTTCGGCCTGATGCTGCTGGGCCTCGCCTGGCTGGTGGTGAACTACCTGGCGGGCGACAAGATCTCGTTCATGGCCGAGCTCGGCAACTGGAACTTCGCCATCGGCTTCGCCCTGCTGGTCGCCGGGCTGTTGATGACCATGCGCTGGCGGTGACCGGACGCCGGAATTACACCCTTGTAACCGATCCCCATTGGGGATAACTGTTGTGGATAACCTGTCAACGAATGGCCAGCCTGTGGACAACCTGGGGATGACCTGGGGTCCGCGACGGGCGGTCATCGCCGCGACAGGAGTGCTCGCGATCGCCGGCGCGGTCGGCGCGACACTCTACGGACGCGAGGGCGACAGGATCGGCGCGCTGCTGCTGTGGCTAGTTGCTCTGCTGTTCGTCGCGCTCACCGCCTACGCTTCGCTGCTCAACCCGCGGTTGTTCGCCAACCAGTACGGCGTAGCCGTCCGCACGCTCAAGGGCACGCGGGAAGTCGACTGGCAGTACGTGGAAGTCCGGGTCAAGACGACCCGGCGGCTCGGCAGGGACACCCGCACGCTCGAGCTCGAACTGGCATCGCAGGACGGCGGCGCGGCGGACAGCGAGCTGGTGGTGCTCGGTCAGTTCGAACTCGGCGCCGAGCCGGACGACGTGCTCGAGGACCTCAACCGGCTGCGGGGGTGAGCGCCCACCCGCGAATCAGACCGGAATGCCGAACTGCTCGATCAACTGCGCGTCACGCACCAGAAACATCGCGATGAGCGCCGCCACCACCAGCGCGATCGTGCCGACCTGCACCGGGGTGCGGATCCGCGCGGGGGCGTAGACCAGCGCGACCGTCACCAGCGTGCCGACGGCGAAGCCGCCGAGGTGGCCGAGCCATGAGATGCCCTCGACCCGGAAGCTGATCACCAGGTTGATCCCGATGATCACCACGATGAACGTCAGGTCCAGCCGCAACCGGATCGCGGCGACCAGGATCGCGCCGAGCAGGCCGTAGATCGCGCCGGACGCGCCCGCCGTCCAGCGCTGGACGTCCTCGAACAGGTACACCGCCACGCCGCCACCGAGCAGCGAGACCCCGTACAGCGCGAGGAAGCGGGCTTTGCCGAGCAGCTGCTCGAGATCCCTGCCGAGGAACCACAGCGCGAGCATGTTCATCAGCAGGTGGAACGGCCCGATGTGCAAGAACGCCGACGTGATCAGCCGCCACCACTCGCCGGCAGCGACCAGTGGCGACCACAGCGCGCCCTGCAGGAAAAGCGTGGACGACTGGTTGTCCATCACGCTGCCCGCTTCGGCCGCGGTGGCGACGAAGATCAGCCCGTTGAGCACGATGAGCAGCGGCGTGACGACGACCTGATCGGTGACCCGGGCCCCGGCCACCGTGCGCGCCCCGAAGCCTCGGCCGCGCGTCACCGCTGAGCGCGCCTTCTCCTCGCGCCGGGCCGCCGCCACGCAGTCGATGCACTGATAGCCGACGGCCGCTTCGCGGAGGCAGTCCGGGCACGCCCAGCGCTCACACCGGGTGCAACGCAAGCCCGTCTGCCGGTCCGGGTGCCACCAGCAGGTCGTGGGCGCCTGCTGCGGCTCGGGTTGCGCTTCGCTCACCACATTCCCTCTTGGCGGGCTCTCACTCCACCGTGACCCGCTCGATGACCACGTCTTCGATCGGCCGGTCGGCGGGCGGACGGGTCGGCACAGCACCGATCTTGTCCACGACTTCGCGGGACTCGGCGTCGGCGACCTCGCCGAAGATGGTGTGCCTGCGGTTCAGGTGAGGCTGCGGGCCGAGCGTGATGAAGAACTGCGAGCCGTTGGTGTTCGGGCCCGCGTTGGCCATACCGACCAGGTACGGCCGGTTGTAGTTGTTCTCCACGTGGATCTCGTCCGGGAACTCGTAGCCCGGGCCGCCGCGACCGGTGCCGGTGGGGTCCCCGCCCTGGATCATGAAGCCGTTGATGACCCGGTGGAACAGCGAGCCGTCGTAGAACGGTCCGGACACCGAGCCCTTGGCGTTCGGCCGGGTGTACTGCTTGGTTCCTTGGGCGAGTCCGACGAAGTTGGCCACCGTCTTCGGGGCCAGGTTCGGCCACAGCGTGATCCGAATGTCCCCGAAGTTGGTGTGCAAGGTCGCACTCGAGGGGGTACTTATGCTGTCAGTCACCCGATACATCGTGCCATCACGAGCGAAGTAGATAAGCAAGGGGCAGGATGGGTGATGAGAGCCCACGCAACGCGAGCTATCGAAATGACGAGGTGAAGGCCATGACGACGGCCACAGACAAACTGGCCGACACGCTCTCCAGCGGCGCAGAGGAAGTTGCCAAGCGCGGCAAGCGCGCCAGGAAGAAGGCCGAACGCAGTGCCAAGAAGGCACGCAAGGACATCGCCCGCGGTGCCAAGGCAGGCCGGAAGGCAGCCAAGAAGGAAGTGGCTCGTCGTCGGGAGGAATTCCGCAACACGGTGGCGCAGACCAGGGAACAGCTGAACACCATGGAAGCCGGGCGCAAAGAGCGCAAGGCGGCCAAGAAGGAAGCCAAGGACACCATCCGCCAGGCCGCCGAGGAGTTCAAGTCGGCCGCCAAGGCCTCCAAGAAGGCGAAGAGCGCCGCGAAGTCGGCGGGCAAGGAGACCAAGGCGGCGGCCCGCGCAGCGGCGCCGGACAAGAAGAAGAAGCGTCGTTGGCCGAAGCTGCTGGGCATCGGCATGATCGTCGGCGCGGTGGCTTACGCGATGCGGTCCAAGCAGGAGCAGTCCGCGTCGGCCACCACGCCACCGCCGCCGCCCGCGCCCAAGCCGACCACGCAGGCCAAGCCGGCGGAGAGCGCGAAGCCTGCGGAGAACGCGAAGCCTGCGGAGAACGCGAAGGCGGACACCGACAAGGCGGCGGACGCCGCACAGGACGCTCCGCCGACCGCGGAGCCGTCCGGGTCCACCGGTGGCAAGGACACCAGCGGGTCCTCCGGTGGCAAGGACACCAGCGGGTCCTCGAGCAGTAACTCCGCCAAGTCCAAGTCCGGCTCGGGCAAGGACGCAGGCAAGCAGGCCGGCTCCTCCGGCACGTGATGGGCACAGCGAAACGGCCCGTCGAGCACATCGCTCGGCGGGCCGTTCGCTATGCCGTCAAGGCCTGATCAGCCGGTGTACTTCTGGAGCACACCGCCCAGCGCGGGCAGCGCCTCCTCCACGTTCTTCTTCCCTTGCGGGCGCAGCTTGTTGTACACCTTCTTGATCGTCTCGCGCTGCGAGCGCTCGGCCCGCTCGTCGGTCACCGCGAGCATCGCGTCGGACACCTCGTCGGACCGGCCGGCCAGGTAGTCACCGAACGAGCCACCACCCGACTGCGCGAAGTCGGCGTAGAACGGCTCGAGCCGCTGCACGAAGTCGTCCAGCAGGGAGTCGATGGCGGCTTCGATGATGCCCGGCTTGATCTTCTTGACCAGCCCGTAACCGCTCTTGACGGCGATGCCCTTCTTGCTGACCTCGGCGTCGACCAGCTCGTTCAGGTCGGACACCACGGACGGGCGAGCGGAGGAGTCAAGCAGTGCGGACTTCAAAGACGTCACAGGTACTTGCCTTTCACGAAGAGTGCTTGGGGGTGATCAAGACGCGCAAAACGGTAATGCACGCTCGGTGAGCCTTGAGTTCGGGGTTGTAACCGTGCCACGCCCTCATCGCATGAAGCATCAGACCAGGCGGCGGCCGTCGACCAACTCGGTGTAGTCCGCCGCCATCGGCAGCTCACCCACGTGCTGCTGCGCGGCCAGCAGGTCCTCCAGCGGCAGGTTCCCGCTCAGCGAGCCGGTGTGCGGCAGGTTGGGCACACCCGCGCCCTGGAAGGCACCCACGACTTCCTCGACACCGGGCAGCATGCCGAACTCGGTGGTCGGCAGGTCCCGGTCCATCGGAGCGGTCACCGTGTCGAGCTGCGGCACCTGCAGGTTGTCCCGGAACGCCTCGGCGGCGTCGGTGACACCCGGGATGCGGTCGAACTCGGTGGTCGGCAGGTCGCGCTCCATCGGGACCGCGGACAGCTGTGCGGCCTCGACGGGAACCTCCGGCAGCTGCGCGTGGGCCTGGACCGCCTCGACCGCGTCACTCAGTCCCGGGATCCGGTGGAGTTCCGTGGTGGGCAGGTCGGCCTCCGGCAGACCGGCTTCGGGCAGCTCAGCTTCCGGCAAGGACGCGAGATCCAGCTGCCCGACGCTGGGCAGCATCACGGTGTCCTGCAGCAGGTCGAGCTCCGGCATGTCCGACCGCGGAGCCACCGTCGGGAAGGTGTTCGCGGTGGGCAGGGCGGGCACCGCGGTGGCGGGCAGCAAGTGCTCGGAGGCGTCCAGCGCCAGCGGCTCGATGTCCTCGGGTGCGACGGCGTTGCCCGCGGAGAGCAGCGCGTCCAGCGGCCCGACGAACGGGATGATGTGGTTGTCGGCGCTCCGCGGGGCGGCCTGGGCGAGGTGCTCGGTGGCCCGGGTGACCCGGCCGGCCGCTTGCTCCAGGTGCTCACGCGCGGGCAGCTGGTCGAGGTCCGGACGCGCGGGGAGCTGGTCCGGGCTCGGACGCGCAGGCAACTGGTCCGGGCTCGGACGCGCGGGCAGCTGGTCGGCCACGGCCGACGGGTCCAGCTCCGGAAGGTCCGGCAGCCCGGCTTCCGCGAGATCCTTGGGTGGTTCGAGGCCGTCCGAAAGCTCGCGCGGAAGGGTGGCTTTCACGTCTGTGTCCTCGCTGTCGGTCAACGTCGGGAGTGTGGCTTCGTCCACGGCGGAGGACGCCAGGTCGTCGACGGCCGGCAGCGTCACGTCCGGCTCCTCGGCCGACGCAAGGCCGGTACCCAGCATCCACAGACCACCGGTGACGAGCGCGGCCTGCACGCCGCGCTGAGCCCACTGCTGCATGGTGATGTTGCTCCTTAGATCAAAAAGATACGAACTGACGGGAAGTGACATGCACAGGCCAACGGCCCACCGTCCGCGGCATGGGCATGCCGGGATGCGGACGCGTGGGCCGGAGACGTGCTAGTCGGGAGAAGTGCCGGGCTGATCGCCCGTGCTGACGGGACGGCCGACGAAGGCGACCGTCACCGCCGGTCCCCGGCCGCCGTCGGCAACGGCGGACTGCGGGAAGACGCCGACGAAGGCAGGCATCAGCGAGGATCCGGCCGAGCAGCCGCTCGCGGCGGCCGCCGGACAGGTGGGTGCGGGTGCGGACGCGGGGTCATGCGCGCCTGGCGCATCGTCCGCACTGCCGGCTGACCCGTCGGAACCGGATGTGGTTCGTAACGACCACGCGTCGGATTCCTCTTCCGAAGCGTCCTGCGTGGTCGTCGCGACCTCGGCACTGTCGTTGAGGTCGGCACGTGTGCGTGGGGCACGATCCGGCTGCCGATCACTCGCCTGCCGGCGATCATCGGCCTGCTGCCGGGGTTGGGGTGCCTGCGGCTCGACCGGTGAGACCTTGACGGGCTGCTGAGCCGCTCGCACCTCCTCCTCGACGGCCTGGTGCGCCTCGGTCAAGCCGCGGTTGGTGCGGCTGGCCGCAGCGGTCACGACGTCGCGTCCGGCCTCGACCACTTCGTTGACCGCATCGGACACCCGCAACGGAGTTCGATCCAGCTGCTCGTCGGCCGACGCGGAACCGGACGCGATCGCCCAGGCCACCGCCGAGGTGGCGATCGTGCCCCCGAGCACGGCGCAGGCGCGGGCCAGCGTGCGGCGCCAACCGCCGCTGCTGTCCGCAGAACGCCGAGCTTCGGGTCTCACAGCGCCGGATACTGCCTGTAGGGCCAGGGGCGTGGAAACGTCCGACACGAGGAGTTGACCGGGAAGTGTGACGCCGGCGCCCGCTCATCGACGGAGACCGACCGTTGATCGCAACGGCCGCGGTGACCCGGTGAGGAGTCTGCATGGTGCATCGGCGCGCAACGACACCATCTGGAGGTCGCATGGCGGCGCGTGGCGACATCAGCGGACCTTTGTTCGGTGAGCCGGCACCCCGGCATCACCATCGGACCTGCGCATGGTGGGCCGGCACGCGGCAACACGATCGGACCTGCGCATGGTGGGCCGGCTTCTTCAGGAGTCGGTCGTGTTTGTGTACCCGGACAGCGGTGACAAGTGGATCGACGAATCCGCGGAGCTCGACGTGGTTCCGAGCTCGGAGCCGAACGTGGCGGCGGAGGAGAACGCGCGCCGGTTCGCCGAGCAGGGCGGCGTGGGTGTCGTGCTGCGATTCGGCTACTTCTACGGGCCGGGGGGGGCGATCCACACCGAGGAGATCCTGAAGTTCGCGCGGCTGCGGTTCGCGATGCAGCTGGGCGGCCGGAACGCCTGCCAGGCGGCGATACACCTCGAGGACGCCGCGTCCGCCGTCGTGGCTGCGGTGGAGATCCCGTCCGGCACGTACAACGTGTGCGACGACGAGCCGCTGACCGCACGGGAGTTCACCGACGCCATGATTGCCGCGGTCGGACGGCGTCCGCTGCTGCGCGGGCCCGGCAGATTGTTGGCCCTGGGCGGTAACAAGACTGCGGCTCTGACCAGATCGCAGCGGGTCTCCAACCAACGGTTCAAGGACGCCGCCAACTGGTCGCCGCACTACCCGAGCGCTCGTGAGGGGTGGGCCGCCACCGTGGCGGCTGGGTGAGCCCGGACCATCACTCGTCGGGCGACTGCCATACCGTGACGACATGTCGTCGATCCCGGGGCGTCTCCCACACGGCAGGCACGGCCTGACGCGCGAGGAGGTCGAGCGGTCACAGCGGGACCGGCTGCTGCTCGCCGCGGCGGCCGCGATGTCCGAGAAGGGCTACGCGCGCACCGTCGTCGAGGACATCGTCAAGCGCGCCGGTGTTTCCCGTGAAACCTTCTACCGGCTGTTCGGCTCGAAGCTGGACTGCTTCATGGCCGCGTTTCAGCGCGCCGGTGAGCTGCTGATCAGCCACATCACGGCAAGCGGGGACACTGAACGGGCGAGCACCGACCCGGTGGAGCGGTTCGCGGTGTTCTTCCAGTCGTACTTGGAGGGCCTGGCCGCCAACCCCACGTTCGCGCGTCTGTTCCTGGTGGAAGTGCACGCCGCCGGGCCGGAAGCCATCGAAGCGCGGCTGACGCAGCAAACGTGGTTCGTCAACGCCGTCGCGGACCTGTTCGGCGTGCAGACCGAACAGGGCCGGTTCGCCTGCCAGATGGTGGTGGCAGCGACCAGCGCGATGTTGACCGGCCCCCTGGTGTCGGAGGACATGGAGGCGCTCCGGACGCTCGGCCCGCGGATCACCAATCACGTCCGGGAGCTGTACCGGGCCGGGCTGCTCACCTGACCGCGCGGCACAACCGCGATTACGCGCGCTGCACCAGGCGCGAACCCTGGCCGGATTGCGTGGCACCCTCACTCACTCAGTGCCGCAGTCGCCTCGCGTCCTGCCTCGGACATCCGGCGGAGGAAGCCTGCGATCAATTCGAGCTCGTCGGCGGTGTAGTCGGCACACAGCTGGTCCATCGCTGCATTCAATCCGCCAAGCACGTCGACAAGCTCCCGGTTCCGTGTCGGCAGCGCGGTCACCACGACGCCACGACGGTCCTTGCCGTCCCGCTTCCGGGCCACCCACCCACCGCGTTCCAGGCGATCGAGAATGCCGGTCACCGTGGCCGGGTGCAGGCCGGCGCGGCGGGCGAGGCCACCGGGGCTGATCGGGCCGGTCCTGCTGATGAGGTCGAGACAGTCCACGTCGAGGCTCTTGAGCCCGACTCTGCCCGCCATGCGATGGGTGAACAACGACAGTTGGTTGGCCAGCTCGCGCAGGGCACGTTTGACCGCTACCGTCTGCCTCCGGCGAGATATTTTGTGATTCATATGATATCTTCCCCGTAATATTGAGCGCATCCTACCCTGGGAGGGCCCATGCGCCCGACATCTCGCAGTCGCACCGGCACCCGCTGCACCCCGGGTACACGCGTCCCGGCACTGGAGCTGACCACCATCCGCGCCGACCGGCTGCGAGTTCCCGACCCGGACCGGCTCACCCACCTGGTCTTTCGCCGCTTCGCCGCCTGTCCGATCTGCAATGTCCATCTGCACTCGGTGGCGCGCAGACACAGCGAGATCGTGGCCGCTGGGGTACGGGAGATCGTCGTCTTTCACTCATCGGTGGACGCGATGGTGCCGCACCAGGGGTCGCTCCCCTTCGATGCGGTCGCCGACCCGGACCGACAGCTGTATCGCCAGTTCGGTGTGGAGTCCTCGATGAGGTCGGTGCTCGACCCGCGCGCATGGACCGCGTGGATCAAACCGGAGGCGTGGCGCGTCGGTCTGCGGGAACTGCGGAGTGGGGCCAGGCAGCGCCTTCGGGACACCAACGTCTTGGGCATGCCCGCCGAGCTACTCATCGCGCCGAGCGGCACGGTGCTGGCCGCCAAGTACGGTTCGCACGCCAACGACCAGTGGAGCGTCGACGAACTCTTGCGCCTTGCCGCGACATGCCGGCGATGAGGCGCGCGCTCTGCTGGCAGCACCCCCGTGGCAGCGCCGCTCAGGAGAAGCTGCCGTGCCTGCCGTGCCCGGCGGTGAACCTGGCAGCGCCCTCGGCCGCGTCGGTGTGCAGCGACTGGATCCCGATGCTGGTTTCGAACTGCAGCGCCTGCTGTTCCGACAACCCCTCCTGCTGGTAGACCGACCACCGGTCGTTACGCATGCAGGTTTGCGGGAAGGCACTGAGCTGGCGGGCCAGCTCCTCGGCCTCTACCCGGGCCGTCCCCGGGTCGACCACCCGGTTGGCCAGGCCGAACGACAGTGCTTCGGTCGCTCCCACCGGCCGCCCGGTGAGGATCATGTCCAGCGCCCGGCTCATCCCGATCAGCCTGGGCAACCGCACCGTCCCGCCGTCGATGAGCGGCACACCCCACCGCCGGCAGAACACGCCGAACGTCGCGTCGGACGCCGCCACCCGCAGGTCGCACCACAGGGCCAGCTCCAGGCCGCCGGCCACCGCATAACCCTCCACGGCCGCGATCACCGGTTTGCTCAGCATCAGGCGAGTCGGTCCCATCGGGCCGTCACCGCTCTGCGCCACCGTGTTGCCGCGCTCGGTCCCGATCGCCTTCAGATCGGCGCCCGCGCAGAACGTGCCGCCGTCGCCCCACAACACGGCGACGTCCGAACCGTCGTCGGCGTCGAACGCGCGGAAGGCCTCGGCCAGCTCGCGGGCCATCGGGCCGTCCACCGCGTTGCGTCGCTCCGGCCGGTCAAGGATGACGGTGGTCACGCGATCGCTCTTCTCCACCCGGATCGACTCGTACTGGTCTGCCATTCGTCCCTCTCTCCCCGGTCCACGCCCCGGTTCAACGATTGGCGCGAAACCAGGGTGACACAGCGGAGGACCGGGCCCGGCGGAATCATGACGCCAGGCCCGGTCCGAAATCGTGATAGTGAATCCCGCCTAACTGCCCACGTGCCGATCGGCGAAATCGATCATCCGGTCGTAGGCCTTCGGCGCCGTCTTTTCCAGGTTGATGTCGTGCCCACCGTCGGGAATCACCATGGCCTCGACCTTTGCCTTGGGTCCGTAGAACGGGCGCTCGAATTCGGCCAGTGCTTCGTCCGACGAGCAGTCCGCCGCCAACGTGCCGCAGAAGAACGTGTCCGCATCACCGTTGACCGTCAACACCGGGATATTCGTCGTCTTCGACACGTTGTTCAGCAGGTACACCGCCGCGGTCGGGATCTCCAACACGCCTGCCGTCTGCTTGAGCTTCTCGTCGACCTCGATGACCTTCGGGTCCGCGTTGTCGGTGTTGTAGAACAGGCCGCGCGCACCCTTCCGCGTCGTGACGTAGAGCGGGTCGTAGCCGGACTTGGCGAATTTCGGGTCGAGCACCGCAGGCGGCGACTGGGCGATCAGCCGGGCGGTGAGATCGGCCAGGTTCACCCGGTGTGCGATGCCGGTGACGATCATCGCGTCGACGTCGTGGTAGCGCCCGGCCACCAGGTAACTGGTCACCGATCCGTAGCTGTGCCCCACCAGGATGACCTTGTCGAACGACTGGCCGAGGCTGCCGTCACGCAGTGCTGTCACGACTTGCTGCACCGTCCGCGCTGCCGTGTCCCAGGTCAGCGTGGCGCCCGGAGGGTGGGTCGACTCACCGTCGCCGATCCGGTCGATGGCCAGCGTGGCGTATCCGGCTTCGTTTGCGCGGCGCGCGTACGAATACGTTTCCGGTTCGTACGGGAAATCCCAGTAATAGCGCGCGTAACTGTAGCCGTGCACCAGCAGCTGCACCGTTTTGGCGCCGGGCGGGACACACAGCGTTCCGGCAATGTGGCCCGACCCACCGGTGAATTTCACCGGCGTGCGCACGTCCCGGCATTCCGTCTTGCCACCGGCTGGTTCTGCCGCACCCGCCGGTGCAGCCACGGACAGTCCCAGGGCAACCACAGCCAAGCCGGTGGCCACTCGGCGCACCAGTGACCGAGTCCGCTTCTTTGCGGAATGTGTCATGAAAATGTCACCTTTCCCACAATGGATCGCGCAGTTTTCGCCGCAGAATCTTTCCGACCGGGGATTTCGGAATCGAATCCACCAGCACGACTTTTTTCGGCACCTTGTAACCGGCCAACCGGCCACGTACGAATTCCCGCAGTTCGTCGGTGTGCACGGTGGCGTCGGGACGGACGACGACGAAGGCCGTCACCGCTTCGACCCACTTCGGATCAGGGGCGCCGACCACCGCACACTCGGCCACCGACGGGTGCGCGAGCAGGGCATCCTCGACTTCTCGCGGATAGACGTTGTATCCGCCGGTGATGATCATGTCGCTGGCCCGGTCGACCAGGTACAGGTAACCGCGCTCGTCGGCGCGCGCCATGTCCCTGGTGCGCACCCACCCGTCGGCGGTCATGGTCTTGGCGTTGAGCTCGTCCGCGTTGAAGTAGCCGGCCATGGTGAACGGCGCGCGCACCCGGATCTCGCCGATCTCGCCCTGCTCGACCGGGTTGCCGTCCTCGTCGGTCAGCGCGATCTCCGCGTCCACCGACGGGAAGCCGCACGAACCCAGCAGGTCACCGCCTTCGGCGTGGTCCTCCTTGGTGAGCACCGTCTGACACAGCGGAGCCTCGGTCTGTCCGTAGTACTGAACGAACTTGTTGCCGAACGTCGCCATGCCCTGTTCCAGCAGCGGACGTGGCATCGGGCTGGCGCCGTAGATGATCGTGTCCAAGCTGCTGGTGTCGGCGCGCTGCACCGCGTCGCCGGCCAGCAACATGCCGAGCATGGTCGGCACCAGGTTGATGGCGGTGGCGCGCTCCCGCTCGATGGTGGCCAGGAATTGCTCCGGGTCGAAACCGGGCAGGATGATCGAGCGGCCGCCGGCGAGCCAGTACGGCAACACGAACGTCCCACTGGCGTGAATGAGCGAGGCGGCGTGCACCATCGCGTCATCGCGCTTGGGCGAGATCAGGTTGGTGAGGATGTTGCGCGCGATCGCCGCCCAGCTGGCTTGCGTGTGCTGCGCGGCCTTGAGTGTGCCCGTGGTGCCCGACGTGTAGAGCACGAGCATGACGTCGTCCGGCTCGACCGGCACGAGTGGGTCCGTCGGACGCGCACGCTCCGCCTCGGTGAACAGATTGCGGTCTTGTGCGCGCTGCGGTTCCCCAAGGCCGAGCAGGGTCAACCCGTCGAGCTCATCGGCCAGCGCCAATGCGCGTTCGGTCAAGTCAGCGCCGTGAATGAGCAGCCGGACACCGGTCTCCGTCAGCATCTTGGCCTGTTCGGCCTGGGAGAGCCGGGAGTTCAACGGCACCCGCGCCACACCCGACTTCAAACACGCGAAGTCGATCGGCAACGACCAGATCTCGTTGTTGAGCAACAGCCCGATGCGGGAGCCACGGCTGTAGCCCATGCCCACCAGCACGTTGGCAATTCGATTGGCCATGACGTCGACCTCGCGGTACGTCATGGACTGCTCACCCGCTACGACAGCGATCCTGTCGCGGTGCCGCCGTGCACCGCGTCGCACCAAATCCACGCCACGCATGGCAGGCACATTTTCACAGACCGTCTGGACTGTCAATATGTGTGGCGGTGCTTCCCCACGGACCGATTAGGCTGGTCCCGTGCCACCCACGACCAGACAGCAGCAACGCGACCAGACGAGAAAGCATCTGCTCGACACCACCGTCGCCTGTCTCGTCGAGTACGGCTACGCAGGCACCACGACGCAGCGCATCCAAGATCGCGCCGGGGTCTCCCGCGGGGCGTTGCTGCACCATTTCGGGTCGAAAGAGCAGCTGTTCGTCGCCGCGATCGGGCACATCGCCGAGCTGCACCTGGAACAGATCAAGGCCGCGGCGAAGCAGATGACGCCGGGCAAGCACGCCGTGCCCGGGATGGTCGAGGCGCTGCGTAAGGCCATGTCGGGGTCGAATTTCCTGGCCGGGTTGGAACTGTGGATGGCGGCCAGGACGGATTCTGCGGTGCGGTCGGCGCTGGTGCCCTCCGAACGACAGCTCGGCAAGGAGTTGTGGACGGTTTTCAGTCAGACGCTGGGCACGGACAGCCCGCGGGTACGGATGGCGTACGAAGCGCTGCTGATCACGCTGCGCGGGCTCGCGCTGACCGGCCTGCTGCGGGAGAACGATCAGCGAGCCGACGAGATCATCCGGGCCCGCCTGCACGAGTTGCTCACCGCGGTGGACGACGCCGAATCGTCGTAAATGATCTACCTTGACGCGGACGGACAGGCTAATGTGCGTTCACATGAGCTTGCCGACCGACAACCTCGCCCAGCTGGTGGCGACCATGCCGTTCGCGACGAAGTTGGGCATCGCAATCACTGAAGCGTCACCGGCCGAGGTTCGCGCGAAGCTCGCGTGGGACGACCAGAACTGCACCCTGGGCGGCATCCTGCACGGCGGCGCGCTGATGGGTTTCGCGGACACCGTTGGCGCGGTTTGTGCGTTCTTGAACCTGCCCGAGGGTGCCTCGACCGCCACCCTGGAGTCGAAGACGAATCTGTTCCGCGCAGTGAAGAACTCGGCGGTGCTGGCGGTCAGCAAGCCGCTGCACGTGGGTAAGACGACCATCGTGGCCCAGACCGACCTGTTCGACGAGCAGGAGCGGCGAGTGGCGCAGGTGACGCAGACGCAGGCCGTTCTACCTCCGCGCTGACTGGCGCGTTCCGATCACGACGGTCGAGTCTCCGTCGGTGACGGATCTGGCTCGCAGGCCGCCGGAGGCGAGGACCGAGACAGCTGTGGCGGCTTGATGTTCGGCGACTTCGGACAACATGCTGCCGCCGTCGGTCAGCCACGCCGACGCTTCCCCGGCCACCCGGCGGAGCAGGTCCAGGCCGTCGCTGCCGCCATCCAGTGCGAAGCGCGGTTCATGCCGACGCGCCTCGACCGGCATCAGGTCGAGTTCGTCCGAGGGCACATAGGGAACGTTGACCGTCAGCACGTGAACCCTGCCGCGCAGGTTTGCCGGCAGCGGCCGGAACAGGTCCCCCTGGTAGACCTGACCGCGGTCGCCGAGGTTGACACGCGCGCACCGAACCGCCGTCAAGTCGACGTCCGCCGCGTGCACCTCGGCATTCGGCAAGCGGTATGCCAGGACGGCGCCGATGGCACCGGACCCGCAGCACAGGTCGACGATGACCGCGGATTCCGGCGCCAGGACGAGCGCTTGTGCCACCAGGAACTCCGTGCGCCGCCGCGGCACGAAAACCCCGGGTGCCACGGTGATCCGCCGCTCGCAGAACTGCGCCCAGCCGACGACGTGCTCCAACGGTTCACCGGCCACCCGGCGGGCGACCATGGCCTCCAGCTCCTGGGGGCCGGCGGCCGACTCGTGCAGGATGTGCGCCTCTTCCTCGGCGAACACGCAGCCCGCGGCGCGCAGTCGCTCGGTGATGTCAGGCATCGCGGGCCGCTCGCTGGGTCACGTGGCGATGGTAGATCCAGGGCAGGCCGCCCGACAGGAGTTGGCCGGACGTGCACCAGTTGGCCGCCCACGGCGACTACCCGGCCGACGGTTACCCGGACCCCACGGGGACTACCCGCGCCGGCGGCAGCTACCCGACCCCGCGGCACCTACCCGGCCGGGCAATCCTTCAACCGGTCGCCGGTGTACCCGATCCGCGCGCAGTACTCGGCCTTCGTTTCGCCGTTGACGTCGCGGGTGTCCGAGCTCGGAGGTTCCTGCGTCTGCGGCGAATCGGCGCACCGTTGCCGGTCGATGTCCCATGTTCTGCCGTTCGCCAGGCAGTTCACGTACTCCCGGTGAGAGCGCTCCTTGGCCGCGTTGATCTCCGGGCAGTCCTTGTTGGTGATGATGTGCGGGCTGTTCGGGTCGTCGAACTTCGCGGGAGCGTCGGGCTCACACGAGTACCGGGGCTGTTCGGGCGTTTGCTTCACCGGCTCCACCATCGACGCCTCGGCTGAGCCTGTCGCCGTCTTCGTCGGTTTCGCGGTGGTCGTCGTCGGCGCAGCGGGCGTGGTGGTGGGCGCGCTCGTAGCTTGCTTGGTCGGTTCTTGCGGTGGCGGCGACGTGGTGCACGCGGCCAACACGAGGACGACCAGCAACACCGGCACGAACAGGATCGTTCTCATCGCCGAGTAGTCGCCACCCAGCTCCGTGCGTTACGCGTTGTCGCGTCACGGCACCCAACGACTGATCGCGAACCGGCTCCCGTCGCGCCGGATCTCCACCGCCCCTGGGCCAGCGAAGTGCGCGGGAACGACCAGCTCCTTGTTGTCAGCGGCGCGTTCCAACAGGCGCTGACGTGTTTCCGCAGCCTGCTGCGGATGCTCGCAGAAGCAGCTGTTGTAGTGCGGTTCGAGGATTTGCACCGGGCTGTGCAGAACATCGCCGACGAAGACGGCGCGGTCCTGACCGGACTCGAGGCGAACGACCGACGAACCGGGTGTGTGGCCGGGCGCAGGCTCCAGGCTGAGGTTGCCGTCGATGCGGTAGCTGTCCTCCCACAGCACGGCACGCCCGAGTACCGGCGCGACGCTGTCGGCGTACATGAGGTTGCTGCCTTCCCGCCGCAGCTGCGGCACGGGACGACGATGCGCATTGCGCGGGTCGAAGTACACCTGGTCGGGGCGCGGGATCAGGTACGTGGCGTTCGGGAACGTCGGGATCCACTCGCCGTTGCCGGACCGAGTGTTCCAGCCGACGTGGTCGTTGTGGATGTGGGTGTTGACGACGATGTCCACGTCCTCCGGTCGGACGCCTGCCTGAGCGAGCCGGTCCAGGAAGTCCGTGTGCAGGTGATCGAACAACGGCATGTGCGGCCGCTCGCGGTCGTTACCGACGCCGGTGTCGATGAGGATGGTCTTGCCCTCGCTGCGCAGCACCCAGGTCTGGATGGCGGCGAGGCAGCCGTCGCTGTCCGGATGCCAGTGGTCCGGGACGAGCCACGAGGCGTTGTCGCGCCAGATCTCCGGTGTGCTGTCCGGGATGGCCACTCGCGCGGGCGCGAATTCGCCCTGCCACTCGACCACCTTCGTCACTTCGACGTCACCGAGTTTGAAACTGTCCACACGTCCACGCTATGGCGCATTCTTGAGCGTTCCAATACCTGAAGAGCTCATATTCATATGTGATCGTCTCGTACTATGAGCCTGTGGACGTGCTGAGTGACGCGATCGCCGCGATGCGCACCGGGCGGCCGTCGTCCAATCGGCTGCGCGTGAGTTCGCCGTGGTGCTACCGGTTCGACCCGTACGACGGCGCCGGCTTCCACGTGCTGTTGCGCGGCACCGGCTGGGTCATCCCGGAGCGCGGCGAGGCGATCCCTCTGGCGAGCGGTGATGTGGTGCTGCTGCCGCGGGGAAGCGCACACATCTTGTCCGATTCGCCGCGCGCGAACCACGCGGTTCCGTTCGACACCTCGATCAAGGACGATCCGGACGGCCAGGTCGACGTGCTGTGCGGCAAGTACCGGGTGGACCGTACGCGCATGCATCCCGTCCTCGCGGAGCTGCCCGACATCGTCCACCTGCCTGCCAGGGTCGGGCACCATCGCGAGCTGCGTTCGGCCATCGACTTGCTCGCCACCGAGGTGACCGGCGAGCGACCAGGGCGGGAAACCGTGATCAGCGGTCTGCTCGACCTGCTGCTGACCTACTTCGTCCGTGCGTGGCTTGCGGAGAACGACCGGGCCGGGTGGCCCCGGGCGCTGCGCGATCGAGAAGTCGCCGCCGCACTGGAAGCACTGCACGCCGAACCGGCCGCGCCCTGGCGGGTCGAGGACCTGGCCGCTCAGGTCGGACTCTCCCGCGCCACGTTGGCCCGGCGATTCACCGCTCTCACCGGGCACCCACCGATGGCGTATTTGACCTGGTGGCGAATGACGATCGCGGCGCAATTGCTCCGGACGACGGATCAACCCCTGCCGGCCATCGCCCGACAAGTCGGGTACGGCTCACCGTTCGCGTTCTCACATGCCTTCAAGCGCCAGTTCGGTGTGACGCCTGGCCGTTATCGCGCACAAGAAGACGCTCACGCGTCAGCCGGATGATCCGAAGAGGCGGTCGACGTGGTATCGCAGTACGGCCTCCGCTTCCTCCGCGGTGCGCTGCCCGACCAGTACTGATGTACCGATGCCGTGGTTGATCGCGATCAACCGGGCCGCTTCACGTGAAACGTCCAGCTCGACAGGGAGGTCCCCTTCGGCCTGAGCCGCGCGCAGGGCGTCGGCCAACTGGGACTCGAGGTGGTTCAATCCTGCGACGAAAGGCTGCTCGGCGAGGTCCGGATCGGTCATGGCCAAGACGGCGTACGACGCCCCCAGCAGGTGGAATGCCCGGCTGACCTCGTCACTGGGCAAGGCCTCGGCCAGGAAGGCCTCCACCACAGCGCGGCCCGAGTATGGGCGCGGCAGCTCGGCCAAGCGAGCCGACCACCGTTCCCGGCTTTGCTGTTCCAGGTGACGCAGCGTCCCGTGCAGGAGCTCGGCTTTGCTCCGGAAGTAGTACTGCACCTGCCGCAGGGAGACGTCCGCTTCGGCCGCCACCGACCGCATCGTCACGGCATGCAGGCCGTCGCGGGCGGCAACCCGCACTACGGCATCGGCGAGCTGAGCGCGACGCACCTCGTGGTCCACCGTCTTCGGCACCGGCACCTCCCGTGCAGGCTCCTCGTTTTATGATACAAGTGTATCTGATACAGGTGTATCACAATCGCCGCCCGCGACCGCCGGGCGACGGAGATCCGCCAGGAGCAAGCATGGGCCGTTCGACCCGCGAGCAGCCGGTTCACCCGGAGCGCTCCGGGGCACCGACGTTGATCTTGGCCTTGGCCTGTGCGGCCCAGCTGATGGTCGTGCTGGACGTGTCCGTCATCAATGTCGCCTTGCCTGCCATCCACACCGACCTGACCGTCACCCCGGAGAGCGTGCAGTGGGTCTCGGTCGCCTACCTGCTGTCGTTCGGCGGGTTTCTGCTGTTGGGCGGTCGCCTGGCCGACGTCTACGGACAACGGTCGGTCTTCCTGGCCGGCCTGGTGGTATTCGTCCTGGCCAGCCTCACCGGGGGTTCGGCGACGAATCTGGTTTGGCTGATCGCCGCACGCTTCGGCCAAGGATTCGGTGCCGCGATCCTCGCTCCGACCACGCTGACCCTCCTGACCACGACGTTCGACGAAGGACCGCGGCGCACCCGGGCACTAGCTGCGTGGACCGCGGTCAGCGTGGCAGGCGGCGCGGTCGGCAATCTGCTCGGTGGAGCGCTGACCGAGTACCTGTCCTGGCGTGCGACGCTGCTGATCAACGTGCCGATCGGTGGTGCCGCGATGTGGGTGGCTTGGCTCGCGCTGGCGCGAGACGATGCCGAGCGACGAGGTCGGCTCGACATCCCCGGCGGCGTGTTGGCCACACTCGGCCTGGCCGCGGTGACGTACGCGATCAGCCGCGTCGAGTTCGATGGTTGGAAGGGTTCGACCGTCGTCCCGCTTGCCGCCGGAGTGGTCCTTCTCGCGGCGTTCATCCTGGTAGAACGCCGGACATCTACTCGTGCACTTCTTCCGCTGGGGCTGTTCCGGATTCGCAACGTCGCCGTGGGCAACGCGGTCATGCTGCTGATTGGAGCCTGTTTCCAAGCGCCGATGTGGTACTTCCTGACCTTCTACATGCAGGACGTCCTGGAGTACGGCGCTGCGCAAACGGGTCTCGGATTCCTACCGCACACCCTGACCACGGTCGCGGTCGGATGGTGGATGACGCCCTGGCTCATGCGCCACGCGCCGGCCAGAGTTCTGGTCATCACGGGCGCGCTCGTAGCCGCGGGCGGATTCGTGTGGCAGAGCACCATCACACCGAACAGCAGCTATCTGATCGGCATCGTCGGCCCCGGTCTCGTCTTCTCGTTCGGCGTCGGAGTGCTCAACACCCCACTGACCACGATCGTCACGTCCGGGATCCCCGCACACGAGGCCGGTGCCGCTTCCGGGCTGATGAACACGACAAAGCAAGTCGGAGGAGCGCTCGGCCTCTCCGCGCTCGTCACGGTCGCGTCGGGTGGGCCGGAGGGCTTCGACTACCGCACCGCCTTTCTGGTCACCGCTGCGATACTGCTCGTCGCCGCGGCAGCCGCAACGCTGCTCCCGCGAGGCGCTCGGGAACGGTGAGGATTACGAGCCGACGAGAGCCGTTGGCACCGAGGACCTGCATACATGGCGGCGGTCAAAAGGCCGCCCGACGAAGTTGATGACCCGCGTTTCCGCTGGTCAGTGTGGTGGAGCCGAGGGGAATCGAACCCCTGACCTCTGCCTTGCAAAAGCAGCGCTCTACCAATTGAGCTACGGCCCCGAAACGCGGGCTCGAGACCCGCGTGGAAGTCAGTTCTGGCTGGCCGAACCGTGCCGGGTCGTCGCGGCCGGCGTCGAGCCGTTGGAGCTGTTCGCCCCGGGGGTGGTGGACGGCGCGGTGGCCTCACGCCACAGGTCTGCGTCGGCCTTGGCGTCCTTGCTCCGCTTGATAGCGAACAACACGCCAACCACGGCGGCGATGGCCAAAAGCTTCTTCATCCCCGTTTGCCTCCTCAACGCCTCACCAACGTGACGATGCTACCTGTACCGCGAACGGCGTCGGGCAACAACCCCGTTTGCTGTGCGTGAACCGCGTCAGGCCATGCGACCGGCACCTGCCGAGCGCACGAAGAAACCCCCTGACACCACTCGTCAGGGGGTTCGTCGTCTCGGGGTGGGCCTACCTGGACTTGAACCAGGGACCTCTTCGTTATCAGCGAAGCGCTCTAACCGCCTGAGCTATAGGCCCTTGCGACGTTTGTGAGAGTACCGCACCGGCTGAGGCCGCCCGCGCCCGGGGGCCCGCTCACGCCCGCCGCTCACTCACGCTCGGACAGGGTGATCTCCAAGCCGCCGGCCAGGTCGGCCGACACGTTGTAGATGAACGCCGACACCGTGGCCAACGCCGACAGCAACACGATGTTCACCATGCCGATGATGGCGGCGACACCGAACACCCGGCCCGCGCTGATCAGCGGCTCGGCCACCGCGTCCGCACTCTCGCCGGACACCAGTGAGGTGTAGGTGCCGTTCAGCTTGTCCCACACGCCCATGCCGTCCAGCACGATGTAGAGCAGGCCGACCGCGGCCATCCACACCAGGAACATGGCCACGCCGAGCACCAGGCTCAACTTCAACACCGACCACGGGTCGATGCGCTTGACCATCAGGCTGGCGCGCCGCGGCCCGCGCCCCGGCCTCCGCAGTGCCGACGGGGCCGAACGCCCCTTGGTGCCCAGGCTGACCGCCTCCACCTTGCGTGGCCCCTTCTCTGTGTTCGGCGGCTCCAAGTAGTCCGTGCGCTGGTCGGCGTTGGCAACCGTCGCGCCGTCGAACATGCCTTGGGCCGCCGGCCCGTTCACGGTCGGTATCTCCCCAGTGTGCGTCGTGACGTCGCCGGCGTCATATCCGGACGACCCACCATCCCGGGAAACCCGCTGCCACGGGGGAGCACCGGCCCCGTTGCCCGCGGCCCCGTCACCGCCGGCAGGTGTCTCCGATTGGTGGGTGGGAGCTCCTCCGCTGGGATTCTCCGGGCCTGTCATGCTTCTCCGTTAGTCGCGTCCGTCGCTTCCGCGGGTTCGCCCTGCCCATTGGGCTCGTCAGCGTTGCGAGCCACTGCCAGCAGTGTCGTTCCCTCGTCGAGGTTCATCAACCGCACGCCCTTGGTCTGCCTGCCCGCCTTGCGGACCTGCTTGGCGGCCGTGCGGATGACACCGCCGCTGGACGTGATGGCGAACAACTCGTCCTCGGCGTCCACGATAAGCGCTGCGACCAGCTTTCCGCGACGCTCGTCGTACTGCAACGTGAGCACGCCCTTGCCGCCGCGGCCCTGCACCGGGTAATCCTCGATCGCGGTCCGCTTCGCGTAGCCGCCTGCGGTGGCCACCAACAGATAGGTGCCAGGCCGCACCACGGTCATGGACAACAGCTCGTCGCCGTCGTTGAACCGCATGCCCAGCACACCGGACGTTGCCCGGCCCATCGGGCGCAACACCTCGTCGTTGGCGTGGAACCGGATCGACTGACCGTTGGCCGACACCAACAGCAGGTCGTCCTCCGCGGAGGCCAGCTGCGCGCCCACCAGTTCGTCGCCCTCGCGCAGGTTGATGGCGATCAGGCCACCGGAGCGGTTGGAGTCGAAGTCGCTCAGCCGGGACTTCTTCACCAGGCCGCCCTTGGTCGCCAGCACCAGATACGGCGCGACCTCGTAATTCGGGATCTGGATGACCTGGGCGATCTCCTCGTCCGGCTGGAACGCCAGCAGGTTCGCCACATGCTGGCCGCGTGCCGCGCGATTGGCTTCCGGCAGCTCGTAGGCCTTCGCCCGGTAGACCCGGCCCTTGTTGGTGAAGAACAGGATCCAGTCGTGCGTCGAGCAGACGAAGAAGTGCTGGACGATGTCGTCCTGCTTCAACGCCGCGCCCTGCACGCCCTTGCCGCCACGCTTCTGCGCCCGGTACAGGTCGGTCTTGGTGCGCTTGGCGTATCCGGTGCGGGTGATGGTGACGACCACGTCCTCGACGGCGATCAGGTCCTCGATCGACACGTCGCCGTCGAACGGGATGATCTGCGACCGGCGGTCGTCGCCGTGCTTGTCGACGATCTCCCGCAGCTCGTCACCGACGATGGAGCGCTGCCGCTCCGGCCGGGCCAGGATGTCCTCGAGGTCGGCGATGGTGCGCTCGATCTCGGCCAGCTCGTCGATGATCTTCTGCCGCTCCAACGCCGACAGCCTGCGCAGCTGCATGTCCAGGATCGCGGTCGCCTGGATCTCGTCGACATCCAGCAACGCCATCAGGCCGGACCGCGCCTCTTCGGTGTTCGGCGAGCGCCGGATCAGCGCGATGACCTCGTCCAGCATGTCCAGCGCCTTGACCAGACCACGCAGGATGTGCGCCCGCTCCTCGGCCTTGCGCAACCGGTAGCGGGTGCGCCGGACGATGACGTCGACCTGGTGCTTGACGTAATGCCGGATGATCTGGTCCAGCCGCAGGGTGCGGGGCACGCCGTCGACGATCGCCAGCATGTTGACGCCGAAGTTGTGCTGCAGCTGGGTGTGCTTGTACAGGTTGTTCAGCACGACCTTCGGCACCGCGTCGCGCTTGAGCGTGATCACGATGCGCATGCCGCTGCGCTTGTTCGACTCGTCGGCGATGTCGGCGATACCGCTGATCTTGCCTTCGCGCACCAGCGTCGCGATGTTCTCGATGAGGTTGTCCGGGTTGACCTGGTACGGCAGCTCGGAGACCACCAGGGCGACGCGGCCCTTGGAGTCCTCCTCCACCTCGACGACCGCCCGCATCCGGATCGAGCCGCGGCCGGTGCGGTAGGCGTCCTCGATGCCCGACGTGCCGAGGATCAACGCCTTGGTCGGGAAGTCCGGCCCCTTGATGCGCTGCATCACCGCGGCCAGCGTCTCGTCCTCCGAGGCCTCCCAGTTGTCCAGCGCCCAGTAGACCGCCTCGGCGACCTCGCGCAGGTTGTGCGGCGGGATGTTGGTCGCCATCCCCACCGCGATGCCGGAACCGCCGTTGACCAGCAGGTTCGGGATCCGCGACGGGAGCACGGTGGGCTCGAGGGTCTTGCCGTCGTAGTTGTCGACGAAGTCGACGGTGTCTTCCTCGATGTCCCGCAGCATCTCCATGGCCAGCGGGGTGAGCTTGGCCTCGGTGTACCGCATGGCGGCCGCGGGGTCGTTGCCCGGCGAACCGAAGTTGCCCTGCCCGTCGACCAGCGGGTACCGCATCGACCACGGCTGCGCGAGCCGGACCAACGTGTCGTAGATCGCCGAGTCGCCGTGCGGGTGGTAGTTACCCATGACGTCGCCGACGATGCGTGAGCACTTGGTGTAGCTGCGCTCCGGCCGCAGGCCGCTGTCGTACATCGAGTACAGCACCCGGCGGTGGACCGGCTTGAGGCCGTCGCGGACATCCGGCAGAGCTCGCGACACGATGACACTCATCGCGTAGTTGATGTAGGAGCTCTGCATCTCCTGCTGGATGTCAACAGGTTCGATGCGGCTGCGTTCCGGCGTCTCAGTCACGAAAGCGTTCCTTTATATCCAGTGATGCGCACGTTCCAGGCGGCGGATCAGATGTCGAGCATTCCGGCTTCGCGGGCGTTGCGGGTGATGAAGTCACGACGGGACTCCACGTCATCACCCATCAGCACGCTGAACAGCTCGTCAGCGGTCGCTGCGTCGTCCAAGGTCACCTGCAGCAGCAGCCGGTTGTCCGGGTCCATCGTGGTCTCCCACAGCTCGTCGGCGTTCATCTCGCCGAGACCCTTGTACCGCTGGACGCCGTCGTCCTTGTTGATCTTCTTGCCGGCCGCCAGGCCCCGCTCCAGCAGACCGTCGCGCTCGCGGTCGGAGTAGGCGTACTCCGGCTCGGCCCGCTGCCACTTGATCTTGTACAGCGGCGGCTGCGCCAGGTAGACGTGCCCGTGCTCGATCAGCGGTGTCATGAACCGGAACAGCAGCGTGAGCAGCAGCGTGGTGATGTGCTTACCGTCCACGTCCGCGTCGGCCATCAGCACGATCTTGTGGTACCGCAGCTTGGTGATGTCGAACTCTTCGTGGATGCCGGTGCCCAACGCGGTGATCAGCGACTGCACCTCGTTGTTCTTCAGCACCTTGTCGATGCGGGCCTTCTCGACGTTGATGATCTTGCCGCGGATCGGCAGGATCGCCTGGTACATCGAGTCCCGGCCTTCTTTCGCCGAACCACCCGCGGAGTCACCCTCCACGATGTAGAGCTCGCACTCCTCCGGCTTGGTCGACCGGCAGTCCTTCAGCTTGCCCGGCAGGCCGCCGATGTCCAGCGCGCCCTTGCGGCGGACCAGCTCGCGCGCCTTCCGGGCGGCCAGCCGGGCCTGGGCGCTCGACACCGCCTTGGAGATGATCAGCTTCGCCTCGGACGGGTTGCGCTCGAACCAGTCGGACAGCCACTCGTTGGTGGTGGTCTGGACGAACGACTTGGCTTCCGAGTTGCCCAGCTTGGTCTTGGTCTGGCCCTCGAACTGCGGCTCGGCCAGCTTGATCGACACGATCGCCGCCAGGCCCTCCCGGACGTCGTCACCGGTGAGGTTGGCGTCCTTCTCCTTGAGCAGCTTCTTGTCCCGCGCGTAGGCGTTGACCACCCTGGTCAGCGCCGCACGGAAACCTTCCTCGTGCGTGCCGCCCTCGTGCGTGTTGATCGTGTTGGCGAACGTGTACACCGACGGCGTGTAGCCGGTGTTCCACTGCATGGCCACCTCGACCTGCAGGCCGTCACCCTTGGCCTCGAACGAGATGACCTTGTCGTGCACGGTGTCCCGGCTGGCGTTGATGTGCTTGACGAAATCCTCCAGGCCGCCCGGGTAGTAGTAGGTGCGCTCCTTCAGCGCGGCCTGCTGCCCCTCGGCGTCCTCGGCCTCCTCGGGCTGGCGTTCGTCGCGCAGCACCATGGTCAGGCCCTTGTTGAGGAACGCCATCTCCTGCAGCCGGCGGGCCACCGTCTCGGTGTTGAAGTAGGTCGTCTCGAAAATGTTCTCGTCCGGCCAGAACGACAAGATCGTCCCGGTGCGGTCGGTGGTGCCTTCCTTCTGCAACGGCCCCGGCTCGGAGTTGACGTACTTCTGCGTCCAGATGACCCCGCCGCGGTGGATCTCCACCTCGAGGCGCTTCGACAGCGCGTTGACCACCGAGACACCGACACCGTGCAGACCACCGGATACGGCGTACGACTTGCTGTCGAACTTTCCGCCGGCGTGCAGCACCGTGAGAGCGACCTCGACGCCCGGCTTCTTCATCGTCGGATGCTCGTCCACGGGGAAGCCACGGCCGTCGTCCTCGACCCGCACTCCGCCGTCGGCAAGCAACGTGACCTCGACGCGCGTGGCGTGCCCGGCCATCGCCTCGTCGACCGCGTTGTCGACGACCTCCCAGATCAAGTGGTGCAGGCCGCGTTCACCGGTAGAGCCGATGTACATGCCGGGCCGCTTGCGTACGGCCTCCAGGCCTTCCAAGACGGTGATGGACGATGCGCTGTACTCGTTCTTTTTGGCTGCCACCTGCTCCGGTGTCTCCCTGGGTCGTCGCCGCAGCGGTCACGCGGCGAGATGTTCACGGGCGCGGGTCATGTCCGGTCAGCGCCCGACGCACTGCCTCAAGTCTACTTGCCCACCTTTGCGAACGGGCGGCAAGGACACCCCTAACAGCGCCACAGAGCGCCGAATTCGACCAAGCACGGTAGGGAACCCGCACCCCTGGCTCCACTCGCGGCACACGAGGCGCTGGCCGACGTTCGGTGATCGTCGCCCGAAGGACACTCCCCGGTAATACAACGAACGGCGCGGGACCATTCGTTCCTTTTACCCGTACGTGTCGCGCGGGCCACGCCCGGCGATGTGCCGGGGACCGTGCCGCCAGCTCGGCCGGGTGGGCCCGTTGATCTTGATGCGCTTCACCACGCCCGGTCCGATCCCGGCGGCGATCTTGTTGATGAGCTGGCCCTGGAGCAGCCGCAGCTGAGTGGCCCACGCCGTCGAGTCGGCCTGCACGGTGAGCTCGCCGTTCTTCAGTGCGACGGGCTGGGCGTGTTCGGCGACCTCGGCGCCGACCAACTGGGCCCATTCCCCGAAGACCGACCCGTTCGCCAGGTGTGCTCGCCATTTGCGCTCACGGGTGAGCCGCTCCAGCACGCGACCCACCGGCTGTGGATCGCGGTCGTCCGGGCCGGGACCGGACCACCGGCGTCGACGACTGCGCAATTCGCGGGGACTCACACCCTTGAATCCGCGATTGGTCCGCTGGTTGCGCCGCTGTGTGGATGCCTCCCGGGCGGCCTGCAGCGCGGCGAACGCGAGATCGCGCCCGGATCCGTCCTCCGAAGGGCGTTCTACCTTGGGTTTTCCTGCGGTGGCCGGTTCACCCTCGGTGGGGTGATGCGGTGGCCTTTCGTGTCCGTGATTCGCCGACGGTGACGACTCATACCCTGGGTTATCCACACTATCCACAGCTTTATCCCCAGCCGGGTGACCCGCGGGCTCGGAGGATGTCACCCGCGGTAGACCTGTCTGTCTCGGTGATCGGTCCCGCTCATGTTTCACGCGAAACATTCCCTTCGCTGACTCGGTAGCGGGTGCCGGTCAGTTCACTCGGCACATCCTCGTCGACCGCGGCGGTGACGAGCACCTGTTCCGCGTCGGCAGCGACCTCTGCGAGCCGGGCACGACGGTCGCGGTCGAGTTCAGCGAAGACGTCGTCGAGCATCAGCACGGGGTCGCCCGCATCGTCCCGCAGCAGCTCGTACGACCCGAGCCGCAGGGCCAGTGCGAACGACCACGACTCACCGTGGCTGGCGTACCCGCGCGCCGGCGATTCACCGAGCCGCAAGTCCAGCTCGTCGCGGTGGGGACCAACGGTACTGACTCCGCGTTCCAGGTCCGTGTCGCGCGCCCGCTGGAGCGCCGACAGGAGCACGTCTCGCAGTTCGGCCACTCCTTCCTCGGCCCGCTTGCCGTCCGGAACGCCGTATCCCTCAGGCAGCGCATCACCCAGGCTGGATCGGTAGGTCAACGACGCCTCGCGTCCCACCGCGGCCGACCCCGCTACACCGGAATACGCGGCCGCGGCATGCGGGGTGAGGTCGGCGACGAGGTCCAACCGGCCGGCGAGCAGCTGCGCCCCCGCCTCCGCGAGCTGGCCGTCCCACACGTCCAGGGTGCTCAGCGCGTACGGATCGTCCCGGCCGCTGCGCCCGCGCTTGCCCGCCGTCTTCAGCAGCGCATTTCGTTGCCGTAGCGCCTTGTCGTAGTCCGCTCGCACACCGGCGTACCTGGGCGCGCGCTGCACCAGGAGATCGTCGAGGAACCTGCGGCGCTCCGCCGGGTCGCCTTTGACCAGGGCCAGGTCCTCGGGTGCGAACAACACCGTGCGCAGAATGCCCAGCACCGATCGCGGCGGACCGGGCTGGCCGCGGTTGACTCGCGCGCGGTTGGCTCGTCCGGCGTTGATCTCCAGCTCGACGGTCAGCTCGCGATCGCCGTTGACGACCGCGGCGCGCACGATCGCGCGGTCGCAGCCGTGCCTGATCAGCGGAGCGTCCGTGGCCACCCGGTGCGAGCCCAACGTGGCCAGGTAGCCGACCGCTTCCAGCAGGTTGGTCTTGCCGCGACCGTTGAGTCCGACCAGCACCGTGGCGCCCGGCTCGAGGGCCAGGTCGGCGTGTTTCCAGGACCGGAAGTCCTCGACCTGCAGGTGTCTCAGATACATCGGCTCAGCAGGTTCCGTGCACCGCGGGTGGCGTCACTCTCCTGCTTTGCTGACGGCGTGTCCGCCGAACTGGTTACGCAGCGCGGCGACCGCCTTCATGGCCGGGGAGTCCTCCTGCCGCGAGGCGAACCGGGCGAACAGCGCGGCCGAGATGACCGGCGCCGGCACCGCGTGGTTGATCGCTTCCTCGACCGTCCAGCGGCCCTCGCCGGAGTCGTTGACGTAACCGCGGAGCTGGCTCAGTTCCGGGTCCTCCTCCAGCGCCCTGACCAGCAGGTCCAGCAGCCACGAGCGCACGACCGTGCCGCGCGTCCACGCCTTGAGCACCGCGGGCACGTCGGTGACCTGCTCGGACGCGGCCAACAACTCGTAGCCCTCGGCGTAAGCCTGCATCAGCCCGTACTCGATGCCGTTGTGCACCATCTTGGCGAAGTGCCCGGCGCCGACACCTCCCGCGTGCGCGAACCCTTCCTCGCGCGGGCCTTCCGGGCGGAGCGCGTCGAAGATCGGCATCGCGCGTTCCACGTCCTCGGGCAGGCCGCCGACCATGAGGCCGAAGCCGTTGTCCTTGCCCCAGACGCCACCGGAGACGCCTGCGTCGATGTACCCGACGCCCTTCGTGGCGAGCTTCTCGGCGTTGGCCGCGTCGTCGGTGAAGCGGGAGTTGCCGCCTTCGATGACCAGGTCGCCTTCGTCGAGCAAGTCGGCCAGCTCGGCGATCGTCTGCCGGGTCGCGTCACCGGCGGGCACCATGACCCAGACCATGCGTGGGCGGTCCAGCGACGCCACCAGGTCTGCCAGCGACGAGGTGTCGGAGACGTCCTGATTGCGGTCGAAGCCCACCACCTGGTGGCCGGCGGCTTCCAGCCGCGCGCGCATTCCCGAACCCATCTTGCCGAGGCCGATCAAGCCCAGCTGCACCATGTGAACCCTCCGTTCGTGGCCGGTCAGCCCCGACACTAATGCGGCCGCGGTGGGCGGCGATCAGCCCGGCAGGCGAACCGGCATCAACAGGTAGAGATACCCGGCCGCCACCTTGCCCTCGTCGTCGAGGGGCTTGATCAACGCGGGCCGGTTCGGCGTGGTGAAGGTCAGCTCGGCCCGGTCGCTCGGCAGCGCGGAGAGCCCGTCGAGCAGGTAGCCGGGGTTGAACGCGATGATCACCGGCTCACCTTCGTAAGCCACCGGCAGCTCTTCCTCGGCCGAGCCTTCGTCGTCCCCGCCCGCGGCCAGCTTCAGCGACCCTTCGGAGAACTCCAGCCTGACCTGCGTACCGCGCTCGGCGACCAGCGAGACGCGCTTGATCGCCTCGGTCAGCGCCGGCACCTCCAGTTCGGCGCGGGAGGTGTACTGGGAGGGAAGCAGCTTGCGGTACGGCGGGAACTCCGCGTCGAGCAACCGGGTCGTGGTGTGCCGGTCCGCCCCGGCAAGGCCGAGCATCCCTTCGCCGCTGGACAGCCCGAGGCGCACGGTCGTGCCGGCGGAGCCCAGCGAGCGGGCCGCCTCGGAGAGCGTTTTGGCAGGCACCAGCACGGCGGCGTCGGTGACACCGTCGGCCGGCTTCCAGGTGAACTCCTTCATGGCCAACCGGAACCGGTCGGTGGCCACCATGGTCAGCGTCTCGCCGGAGATCTCCAGCCGCATGCCGGTCAGCATCGGCAGGGTGTCGTCCTTGCCGGACGCGACGGCGACTTGCGAGACCGCTTCGCCGAATGCCTGGCCGTCCAGCTCGCCGACGAACTGGGGTTGGGCGGGCAGCTGTGGGTAGTCCTCGACCGGCATGGTCGGCAGGCTGAACCGCGCGCTGCCGCAGCTGATCCCGACACGGGATCCGTCCACCGCGATGTCCACCGGCTGGGCGGGTAACGCTTTGGTGATGTCGGCCAGTAATCGGCCGGAGACCAGCACTTTTCCTTCTTCGGCGATCGTGGCCGCGACGCTGACCGTCGCGGAGACTTCGTAGTCGAAACCGGAGACGGTCAGGGCGTCGTCCCCACCAGCGTCGAGCAACACTCCGCCAAGCACCGGCACGGATGGTCGAGCGGGCAGGCTCTTGGCGACCCAGGCAACGGCATCGGCGAGGTTGTCACGCTCGACGCGGATCTTCATGCGTCACCCTTTCCCGACAGCCGAGGCATCTCGGCGCAGCAGACGTCTTGCACGACAGGTGGCTCCCCAGCGATCGACCCACCTTCCGTGCGGACTTCCAACGGTAGAACGTCCGGTGCCGTGCCGTCATCTCGGCCCTGGCGGTCGGTGGGCGGGGTTGGCGGCGAGTTGTCCCCAGAAAAGCGCGAACGTTGCCGAATTTGGGATTTTTTGTGAATGAGAAAGAAATACCGCCGTAGTAGTAGGGGGTGTGAGTTCTGTGGAGAACTACCCCTTGGCGCACGTGAGAGCGTGTCGGCGGCTGTGCATAGGTAGCCGAACGGTTGGGTGGACAGCGCGCCGCGGCGGTGGAGAACTCGCCGGCGGTCGGAGATGTCCACCGTCGGTCCACCGGTTCTCCACAGTTATCCACAGAGTTGTCCCCAGTTGTGGGGTACTGGTCTGTTGACGGCGGCGGGTCAAGGGACGAGGTGGAAATCCCCCTCGAAGGTGAGGTTGGCGTTCCCTCGGCGTGTCGACTTGATCACGGGCCTCTGATCGCTTCCAAAACGCCGTGTTTTCCCTGCTCCAGAGGCGTGTCGGCGCCTGCAGGCGTTGGGTATGCGGCGCGGTGTGGCTCGCGATGGGTTTCCCAACGGCGTCGGGCCGCGGCGTGATCGGGTTCGCGTGGCAGTCGCTGTGGATGAACCGACCCTGCGGGGTGTGCTGAGCCGTCCGGACGGGTTGATTCCGGCGGCCCTCAGGAGCGGAGCCGCGGTCTCCGCGTCCCGTGCGCACCGCCGAGCGAGTGCACCGCGGGTGGCCGTTGCTGAATCTCGTGCGGGTCGCATCCGCGTTGGCCCGAGGTTCCGGTGACGATCCGTCGACCGAGGCCCGCCGGTCTGAAGCCGCGCTTGGCGGGTAGCCCGCGAGCCGGCTCGGGGTGACCGCTGGGGCGGTGGCCGCGAATTCGTCGTTCCGGATCGTCCGGGCCGCGAGCTTGCGGAGCGAGAATTCCTCGACCGGCACCGGCCCGCTCGGAAGCACGCGAGTTGAACGTCCCCGGCTCGGCACCTCCCGGCGGGACACCGCTCCGGTCATGAACCGTCGGCTTGGCACGACCCAGCCGGCCGCCGCGTCCGAGGTGAACTTGCCGCTCGGCATCTCCTTGGCGGCCGCCGCGTCGGACGTGGATCTCCCGGCCGGTGGCTCGCTGCCGGATGTCGCGTCAGGGGCGGATCGCCCGGCCGGAGCCTCCCTGCCGGATGTCGCGTCAGGGGCGGATCGCCCGGCCGGAGCCTCCCTGCCGGATGTCGCAACAGGGGTGAATGTCCCGCCCGGCATCGCTTGCCCCGCCACCGCACCGGTCGGGACGTTCCCGTCCCGCTGCGCGGTCGCCTGTCCTCCCGTGTTCCCACTCCCCGTCCCGAGCCGTCCGTGGGCGGCGAACTCGCTCGCGACGGCTGACCGCACCTACACTCCTCGCGTAACTGGTTAAACTGGTGTCAGAAACCGAATATAGTGGTTACATGAATGCCGGCACAAGGATGGTCACCGGTGCGGATGGCCAGCGGTGGCTGTTCGATCCCGGCAGCTTGTGTTTGGAGCTGTTGTTGACCGGCGGCCCGGCCGAGTCCGGTCGGCCGGAGCTGCTGCGCACCCCTGCGGATCTCGTCGGATGGCTGACCGAGTCGCGGCTGGCGCGGACCGCGGAGGTTCACCGGCGCCAGGTCGATGTGCGGCCGTCGGAGCTACGGCGGATCAAGGAGCTGCGAGACATCGCGTGGCGCGTCATGACGACGCTCGCGCGTGGCGGCGACCCGGCGCCGGAGCAGCTGGAGGCGATCAACGACTACGCACAGGACTCGATTCACCCCGAACTCGAGCCGTCGACCCGAACGGTGCGATGGGCGCCGATGACCGGTGAGCAAGTGCTCGGCACCATCGCGCGCGATGCGATCGACGTGATCGGCGGAAGCGTGAGCCGGCTTCGGGAGTGTGCGGGTGAGGATTGTTCGCTGTTGTTCCTCGACACCTCGCGGCCGGGCAATCGGCGATGGTGCTCGATGCGGCGGTGTGGCAACAGAGAGAAGGTGCGAGCGTTCCGCTCGCGTACGCGGAATGACGATCCGCGTTGACAGTATCTATATAGGGGTTCCGTACGAGCCCTACATAGATACTGTCAGGCGTACGTCGGTGACAGTACTTATATAGGGGCGTCTGCGACGCGAACTCGACGTCTACTGACGCGCGCGTTGCTTGATGCGACTGGTGAGTTCCTGGACCTGGTCGTAGATCCGGCGCCGCTCAGCCATCTCCTTACGGATCTTCTTGTCCGCGTACATGACCGTGGTGTGGTCGCGACCGCCGAAAGCCTGACCGATCCGCGGCAGCGACATGTCGGTCAGCTCGCGGCACAGGTACATGGAGATCTGCCGGGCGGTGGCCAGTGCCTTGGTCTTGCCCGGGCCGCACAGGTCGTCGATGCTGACGTCGAAGTACTCCGCGGTGACGCCCATGATCGTCGACGCGGTGATCTCCGGCGCTTGCGAATCCGGGATCAGATCGCGCAGCACGATCTCCGCCAGGCCGACGTCGACCGGCTGCTGGTTCAGCGACGCGAACGCGGTCACCCTGATCAGCGCACCCTCGAGCTCACGAATATTGGCTTCGATGCGGGCGGCGATGAACTCCAGCACCTCGCCGGGCACGTCCAACCGATCCTGTGCGGCCTTCTTGCGCAGAATGGCGATCCGGGTCTCCAGCTCCGGCGGCTGAATGTCGGTGATCAGACCCCACTCGAACCGGGTGCGCAGCCGGTCCTCCAGGGTCTCCAACCGCTTCGGCGGCCGGTCGGAGGAGACCACGATCTGCTTGTTCGCGTTGTGCAGCGTGTTGAAGGTGTGGAAGAACTCCTCCTGGGTACCTTCCTTGCCCTCCAGGAATTGAATGTCGTCGACCAGCAGGATGTCGATGTCGCGGTAGCGGCGTTGGAACGCGACCTTGCGGTCGTCCCGCAGCGAGTTGATGAAGTCGTTGGTGAATTCCTCGGTCGACACGTACCGCACCCGCATCCCCGGGAACAGTCGCTGTGCGTAGTGCCCGACCGCGTGCAGCAGGTGCGTCTTGCCGAGACCGGACTCACCCCACACGAACAACGGGTTGTAGGCCCGCGACGGCGCTTCGGCCACCGCCACCGCCGCCGCGTGCGCGAACCGGTTCGACGCGCCGATGACGAAGGTGTCGAACGTGTACTTCTCGTTCAGCCGAGTCTTGGAGGTCTGTGGCTGCGCCGGAGCGGTGTAGGGCTGACCGGCCACCGGGCGACCGGAGAACGTCGGCCACATCTCGTGCACCGCGGCGAGTGCCTCGCCTTCTTCGTCGACCTCGGCTCCGTCGCCGTCGGCGTCCGACTCGGCAGGCACGGCACCGACCGCATCGGCCGCCGGGTCACGGTAGGCGCGCGCACCGTTCCCGGGCGCCTGCGCCTCGGACACCGTGGACATGGCGGGAAGCCCCTCCCCGGCTTCCACCGTGTCGACCTTCACCGCAAGAGAGACCGGCCTGCCCAGCCTGCGCGACAGTGCGTCGGTGATCGGTTCGCGCAACGCGCGCTCGATGGCTTCCTTGGCGAATTCGCTCGGTGCGGCGAGCAACGCGGTCCCATCGAGGAGACCGATCGGCCGGGTCACCCGCATCCACGCGCGCTGCTGTGGGGACAGCGTCCCGGCGGACAGCTCCCGAACGACCTGCTCCCAGACGACGCCCAGGTTGACCTGGTGCTCCGACACCTGTTCCGCTCCCATCCCCCGCCACGGCCGCATCGCGTGACCACGCTGCGGTCGGCTACGCTCTCCGCCGTGCTTCCACCCGAAGGGCGAGTATCCACACGGTTATCCACATCTGTGCACTAACGTACGACGGCCCGCAGCAGGCCGTGCCGCCGCCCCGACCTCAGCGTGTCCCGCGAAACGCTGCTCCGGGCGGTCCCCCGTTTCGAGCGTTAGGAGGGGCACGCTAACAAGGTCGAGCCGATGCCACAAGGCTCCCATAGGGGCAAGGATTTCATCCTATTCGGCGTGTCGCGATTTGACTTCGGAACGTTGCACCTGGAGCGGTTAAGTGGGGGCGGTTGGCTGGACCGACAAGGCACTGCCGTACCCTCGTAACGTCTCCCGTCGGCATCGGGCGGTGTTCGCGTGCCCGGTTTACCGCCACAGAAGCGGTTCGCGTCGCCGGTTGGAGACAACACAGACTGACGACGATGCGGGAGAGACTGTCGTGGCCAAGGGTAAGCGCACCTTCCAGCCGAACAACCGTCGGCGCGCACGTAAGCACGGGTTCCGCCTGCGGATGCGCACGCGCGCGGGTCGGGCCATTATTTCCGCCCGTCGCCGCAAGGGTCGCGAGCGGCTGACGGCCTGACGGCCGCCGGCATGCCGTGCTACCCCGGTCAGCGCGGGTCCGGCGCAGCGCGGACTTTCGGATGATCCTGCGCCGCGGCAGCAAGGCCGGACGGCGACGGCTTGTGGTGCACGCCGTGACGGACCTGCCGGACGAGCAGCCCAGGGCGGGTTTCGTGGTCAGCAAAGCGGTGGGCAACTCGGTGGTGCGACACCGGGTGGTCCGCCGCTTGCGGCATATCGTCGCGGCGCGCCTGGGAACGTTGCCGCCCGGTTGCGCGTTGGTCGTGCGAGCACTGCCCCCAGCTTCCTCGGCCACGAGTGCCGAATTGGCGTCGGATTTCGACGCCGCTTTGCGCAAGCTTCGCCTGGTTCAGGGCGAGCGGAGATGACGGCGACGATGCAGGAATCGGATGTGGCGACCACTGAGCGTTCGCCATTGCCACGTCCGGGTCCGCTGGCGTTCGTCCTGTTGCTACCGATCCACCTGTACCGCAAGACAATCGGTCCGCTTCTGCCGCCGAGCTGCCGCTTCTACCCCACATGCAGCACCTATGCGGTGGAGGCCATCACGCGGCATGGCGCGTTCGGCGGCTTGTACCTGACGGTGCGCAGGCTGCTTCGCTGCGGCCCATGGCATCCGGGCGGGATCGACGAAGTCCCGGAGCGGTTCCGGTGGCGGGCACCTCGACCTGACAGTGATAGGCCTGGAGAGTCAGCCGAGCCTGGCCGACCACTCCGCCGCGACCGTACGACCCAGGAGTAACCGCAGTGTTCGACTATCTCCTTTATTACCCGGTCACCTTCATCCTGTTCATCTGGCACAAGGTGTTCGGGACGATCTTCGGCGAGGCCCAGGCGATCTCCTGGGTGCTGGGCATCGTCTTCCTGACGTTCACCGTGCGGGCCATCCTGTACAAGCCCTTCGTCAGCCAGGTGCGGTCGATGAAGAAGATGCAGGAGTTCGCGCCGGAGATCAAGAAGATCCAGAAGCGCTACGCCAACGATCGCCAGCGTCAGGCCATGGCGATGCAGAAGCTGCAGCGCGAACACGGCGTCAACCCGCTCGGCGGCTGCCTGCCGATCCTGCTGCAGGTGCCGGTCTTCATCGGTCTGAACCACGTGCTGCGTGCGTTCGCGGTGCACGCGGAAAAGGGCTGGGGCAACTACACGTTCGGTCCCGAGGCCACGCAGCAGTACATGGATGCGAACCTGTTCGGTTCGAACCTTGGCCAGGCGATCTACAACACCGGCGTGATGGGGGTCAGTGGCGACGGGTTCCACTCGCCCGCGGTCCCGGTCGCGATCCCACTGATGATCCTGGCGAGCGCGCTGACGCACTTGACGGCGCGGCACTCGGTCGCCCGGCAGAACCCGGCCAACTCCACGCAGCAGACGGCGATCATGAACAAGCTGTCGTTGTACGTGTTCCCGATCGGCCTGCTGGCCTTCGGTGCGTTCATTCCGATCGGCTTGCTCATCTACTTCCTGTCGAACAACGCGTGGACGCTGATGCAGCAGCGCGTGGTGTACCGCCGCATCGACCGTGAGGAAGAAGAGAAGAAGAAGGCGGCGGTGGAGAAGCGCAGCGCGCTCGCGCCGAAGCCGGGTCAGCGGCCTGCCCAGTCGAAGAAGAAGCCTGCGGGCCAGGCGAACCGCAAGAGCGGTCAGACCAGTGGCACGCAGAGCCCGGCGAACAAGACTCCGAAGCCGGGACAGAAGCCCGCGCAGAAACCCAAGTCGAGTGGGCAAGGCGGATCCGCGAACGGCAAGGCAACGCCGAACAAGACGCCTGCCGCCTCTGGTGGCGCGGCCGCGTCGGGCAAGAAGAAGTCCGGTCGCAAGAAGCGTTGATCCGCACCCCAGGCATCGGCGCGCGTTGCGCGCGCAGGCAACAGAAGGAGACTCACATGTCTGAGACGGCGCAGCACCCCGTGGGTTCGCAAGAGGCGTCACCGGCCGACACCGAGTACGACACGACGGAAGCGGTGGACGAGGAGTACGAGATCGACGCCGAGGACCCGTTGGTGCGCGAGGGCGACATCGCGGGTGACTACCTGGAGCGGCTCCTCGATCTGTTGGACTACGACGGCGACATCGACTTGGACGTGGAAGCCGGCCGGGCGGTCGTCAGCATCGACGGCGGAAAGGATCTCGGGAAGCTGGTGGGCTCCCGCGGTCAGGTGCTCGAGGCGTTGCAGGAACTGACCCGCTTGGCGGTCCAGCAGGAGACCGGGGTGCGCAGCCGGCTGATGCTGGACATCGCGGGATGGCGCGCGAACCGGCGCCGCGAATTGCGAGAGCTGGGGACGTCGGCGGCGGAGCGCGTGGCCAAGTCCGGCAAGCCGGTGCGGCTGCAACCGATGACGCCGTTCGAGCGCAAGGTGGTGCACGACGCGGTCGCGGCCATCGAAGGTGTGACGAGCGAGAGCGAGGGCGAGGAGCCACGTCGCCGGGTCGTGGTGATCCCCGAGGAGTGAACAACACCGAGGCATCGGAAGGGTGCGATCGCGATAGGCGCGGTCGCACCCTTCTTGTTTGTCGGTGTCGTTTCACGTGAAACGACACGCGGGTCGCTCGGCGAATCCGATGGGTTGGGCAGCCCACGTACAGGACTCGCGCAAGCACCGCGAGAGTGCGAACCTTGGCCGGGCCGTTCGATCAGAGCGACACCTGGCCGCTTCGGGCCCACTCGGTCCAAGGCTCAGCGATAGCCGGTCTCGAGAGAACAAGCTCGGTGTTGGCATGGAAGGTGAATTCGCCGTAGCCGATCCGACATCTCATTGCACCGCGTTGTGAGGAGGGAGCCGCGGGGCCGAGAGCTGGTAGGTCGTCGACCCACGGGACGCGAGCGCGCCGGAGGGGTCCGCGACAACGACGGATCGGCGAACTGTCGCGGACTCCGACTCTGGTGCGCCACGCGGTCTCGTTGTGGCGACCGCTGGCGTCGGCGCGGTTGGCGTGGTGCGTCGCCGGCCGCCGGTGGCCGGTTGTCGGATCCTGGCGTCGACGGATGTCCTGACCCGCCTGCACTCCGGTGTGCTCCGGTAGTGGGTGCCCCCTCGCCGTGGGGTTGCCGGCCTCATCAACGTCAGTTCGTTCGTGCCGAGAAGACCTCGTGCGCCGATTGCCAAGGCTCCGGCAGCATGTCCGGCGCTGCATGAAACAGTGGTGACTGAGCTTGTGCCTCTCCAGGTTTCACGTGAAACGAGCGTGGACGCGCGGATCGCCGTCGGCGTCCTTGGCCACCGCCCAGGCGGGGCCGACCCTCGGCGGGGTTTCACGTGAAACCGAGGGGTGGTGCGGGCGGAAGGACGGATGCGTGATGCGAGGAGTCGTTCGTGACGGATGGAGCTACTGAGCCCGGTGTCGTGCCACCCGAGGCGCAGCAACTCTTCGGCGAGAACACCGAGTCGGCTGCTCGGTTCGTTGATCTGCTCGCGGAGCGCGGCGTCGAGCGGGGTGTGATCGGCCCGCGCGAGATCGACCGCCTGTGGGGCCGACACGTGCTCAACTCCGCAGTCCTTGCCGAGCTGATTCCGGCCGAGGCGACAGTCGTCGACGTTGGTTCGGGCGGCGGCTTTCCCGGTGTGCCGCTCGCATTGGCGCGACCCGACATCGAGGTGACCCTCCTGGAGCCCATGGCTCGGCGCATCCAGTGGCTGACGGAGGTAGTTGACGAGCTCGGCCTGACGAACGTCGTCGTGGTGCGTGGGCGTGCTGAGGAGAAAACGATCCGGACCCAGCTCGGCGAGGCGGATATCGTGACTGCCCGAGCCGTTGCCCCGCTCGCTCGGCTTGCCGAGTGGTGCCTGCCTCTGGTGCGGGCCAGCGGACTGTTGCTGGCATTGAAGGGAGCCAGCGCAGCTGAAGAGGTTCAGCGCGATGCCTCCACGGTCAGGAAAGTCGGTGGAGAGAGCATCGACGTGGTGCAGTGCGGGGTTGACGTCGTCGAGACGCCAACCACGGTTGTAGTGATCGAAGCGGGGCCCAAGCCGAAGCGGACGCGGAGTCGTCGGCGCCGCCGCTAGAAGTCGCCAGGCACTCCCGTGTCGTGGTGAGCGCTGGGCGATGGTTGCTCGAGGACCGAACCGGTGGTAACCGGGCCGTCGAGGGCCGAATCCATTTGCGGCCTAGCGTTGCTCGAGACCAATCGAAGCCGATTGGGCCTCCTGCAAGTCGTGGCCCGTCCGGCGACAACTCATATCCGGGGGTGACGAGTGGTGACGCGAGCGGCGCCGTTAGTGTCGTAATTCCCACCGTTCCCTGGGGATTCTCGTGCACACGAGGGTCAGACCGGAGCGCCGCTCAAAAATCGGCCACCTCCCATGCGACTATTGATTGCGATGGACGAGGAGCTGGGTCGAGGGAGCGATGGTGTGCCTACCCGTGACGAAGTGAGGGATGTTCCACGTGAAACCGTGCACGTACGCAGTGCGGCCGCGGTCCCGGTCCAGTCGGAGAGCCAAACCAATACAGCGAGCGCGGGAGCTATTGGTGCCGGGGAGGTGCTGCGCCCGGTGAATGGCACATTCGCCGACCACAGCGGAGACTCCCCCGCGTGGACTCCAATCGCCGAGGAAGCGTTCACCGCAGCGCGCGTGCTGCACCCTCAAGAAGCGCTCCCTCGGCCGAGCCGCCGTCGCATCATGACGGTTGCCAACCAGAAAGGTGGCGTCGGGAAGACCACCAGCACGGTCAACCTCGCCGCTGCGCTCGCCCTGCACGGGTTGAAGGTTCTGGTCATCGATCTGGACCCGCAGGGCAATGCGAGCACCGCGCTCGGTGTCGAGCACCGGTCCGGAACTCCGTCCGTCTACGAGGTCTTGATCGGTGAGATGTCCATCCTCGACGCCACGAAGACCTCCGACCAGTCCCCCAATCTGCTCTGTGTGCCGGCGACCATCGACCTGGCCGGTGCGGAAATCGAGCTTGTCAGCATGGTGGCGCGCGAGTCTCGGCTCAAGGAAGCCCTGACCGACGAGGTGCTGAACGAACTGGGCGTCGACTACGTCTTCATCGACTGCCCCCCTTCGCTGGGTCTGCTCACGGTCAACGCTCTCGTGGGCGCGCACGAGGTGTTGATCCCGATCCAGTGCGAGTACTACGCCCTCGAAGGGCTCGGGCAGCTGCTGAGCAACATCGAGCTCGTCCAGGCACACCTCAACCCGACCCTGTCGCTGACCACGATCTTGCTGACGATGTACGACGGCCGAACCAAACTGGCCGACCAGGTGGCCGAGGAGGTGCGGCAGCACTTTGGTGAGGTGGTTTTGCGAACGATCATCCCGCGCAGTGTCAAAGTGTCCGAAGCGCCTGGCTTCGGTCAGACGGTGCTGACGTATGACCCGGGCTCGCGTGGCTCGATGAGTTACCTCGATGCGGCTCGTGAACTGGCCGAGCGGGGTGCGAAGGAGAGTCGATGAGCGCGGAACGCAAGGGTGGTCTGGGACGCGGCCTAGCGGCCCTCATTCCCACCGGCCCGACAGACTCGGCGAAAGACGGAGCCGCCGCGGCCAAGATCAAGCGGGACGCCGACTGGTTCAGTGCCAACGGTGCGGTGCAAGCCAAGGCCGGTGTAGCGGGCGGTGAGGTCGCCGGCGCGGTCTACCGCGAGGTACCGGTCGAGTCGGTGACCCCGAACCCGCGCCAGCCGCGGCAGGTGTTCGACGAAACAGCGCTGGCGGAGCTGGAGCATTCCATTCGCGAGTTCGGCTTGATGCAGCCGATCGTGGTGCGCCAGCTGCCCGACGACAAGTTCGAGCTCGTCATGGGCGAACGCCGGCTGCGGGCCGCACAGCGTGCGGGCCTGGAGAAGATCCCGGCGATCGTGCGGCAGACGTCCGACGACGCGATGCTGCGGGATGCGTTGCTGGAGAACATTCACCGGGTGCAGCTGAATCCCCTCGAGGAAGCTGCCGCCTACCAGCAGCTGCTCGAAGAATTCAACGTCACGCACGACGAGCTCGCCAATCGGCTCGGTCGCAGCCGTCCGGTCATCACCAACACCATCCGGCTCCTGCGCCTTCCCTTGCCTGTGCAGCGCCGGGTCGCGGCCGGTGTGCTGTCCGCGGGCCACGCCCGTGCCCTACTGGCGCTGGATGACCCGGCGAAGCAGGAGGACTTGGCGGCGCGCATCGTGGCCGAGGGTCTCTCGGTGCGGGCGACCGAGGAAGCGGTGACGTTGGCCCGCAGCGAGAAGCCGGCGAAGCCGAAGGCCAAGCCGCGCAAGCCACTGCATGCGCCGGGGTTGCAGGAGCTCGCTGAACGCATGTCGGACAAGTTCGACACGCGCGTGAAAGTGGATCTCGGCAAGCGCAAGGGCCGCATCGTCGTCGAGTTCGGGTCGATCGACGACCTCGAACGCATCGTCGGACTGATGAATCTCAAGGACGAATGACACGCGTGTCATTTCGTCACGTGACGGTCGAAAATCAGACCTCGTTCCGGCGCTTGACGGCTCGCTCGATCAGTTCTGCGTAGATCTGACCGAGCGAGCCTCCGGCCGCCTCCACTGCCATGGGAACGGTGGACGTCTCGGTGAGGCCGGGCGAGAGGTTCACTTCGAGGAACTGCACCGTGCCGTCCTCTTGCACGACGGCATCAGTACGCGAGACGTCTCGAAGCCCGAGCCGTTGGTGAGCCGCTACGGCGAGTTCGCCGACGGCCGCGGCCGTCTCCGTGCTGAGTCGCGCGGGCGTGAAGAAGTCGGTCAGGCCTGCCGTGTAGCGGGCGGTGTAGTCATAGATGCTGTGCTCCGGAACGATCTCCACTGCGGGTAGGGCCTCAGGCTTTCCCTCGTGCTCCACGACGGTGACCGCCACTTCGGTGCCTTCGATGTAGCGTTCCGCCAGCACGGTCTCGCCGTAGGCGAAGCACCCGACCATCGCGGCGGGAAGCTCGGAGGCGTCGCGGACCACCTGGGCGCCGAGGGCGGAACCTCCCTGGTCCGGTTTGATGATCAAGGGCAGGCCGAGCCGGTCCACGATGGCGTCGAGTACGGCTTGCGCCCCGAGTTCGCGGAAGGTGCTGTGCGGCAGCACGACCCAGTCCGGTGTGTGATAGCCGGCCTGGCGCAGCTCTGCTTTGGCGATCGGCTTGTCCCAGGCACGTCGGCAGGCTTGTGCTGTGGTTCCTACGTAAGGCACATCGAGCAGTTCCAGAACGGCTTGTACTGACCCGTTCTCCCCTTCTCCGCCGTGCAGGGCGACGACGACAGCGTCCGGGCGTTGTTCACGCAGACGAGAGATGAGTTCCGCGTCGGTGTCCCACTCCTCGACGTGGATGCCTTCGGCCTTCAGCGCGGCCGACAGTCGCCTGCCCGACCTGAGCGAGACGTCTCGCTCGTGCGAGAGACCCCCGGCGAGCACGGCCACAGTACGGTCAGCCATCAGGCCAACTCCCCTCTCGTCGCAAAATGTCCACAGTGGACCAAAGATCGGTGAAGCAGCAGGTCAGGCGGTGTCCGGTCCGGGTATTTGGGGTCCGGACACGGGCCGCCGCTGCACTGTGCCGAAGGTCCGGAGGAGGTCCATCTCGGACTCGAGCACTGCGGCAAGCCTACGCACGCCTTCCTTGATGCGTTCCGGGGTCGGGTAGCAGTACGACAAGCGCATCTGCCGCGACCCGAGGCCGTCGGAGTAGAAGCCGGTGCCGGAGGCGTAGGCGACGCGGGCGGTCACCGCGCGCGGCAGCATGGCTTTCGTGTCGATCCCTTCCGGCACGGTCACCCACACGTAGAAGCCGCCGTCCGGCATGGTCCACGTGCACCCCGGCGGCATGTGCTGCTTCAGCGCCGCCAGGATCGCGTCACGGCGTTCGCGATAGCTTTCCCGGAACTTCTTGATCTGGCCCTTCCAGTCGTGCGTGGCGAGGTAGCGGCTGACGATCAGCTGGTTCAGTGTCGGCGGGCACAGCGTGGCCGACTCGGCGGCCAGTACCAGCTTTTCGCGGATCGCGTGGGGAGCCAGGACCCAGCCGACGCGCAGTCCCGAGGCGAAAGTCTTGGAGAACGAGCCGAGATAGACCACGTTGTCCGGGTCGAGCGACCGCAGTGCCGGGTAGGTCTGGCCGTCGAAGCCGAGCAGGCCGTACGGGTTGTCCTCGACGATCAGGACGCCGTGTTTGCGGCAGATCTCGACGATCCGGGACCTGCGCTCGTTCGACAGGGTCACGCCGGCGGGGTTGTGGAAGTTCGGGATCGTGTACAGCAGCTTGGCCGGTCGTCCTTGCGAGGCCACGGACGTCAGGGCTTCTTCCAGCAGTTCGGGCACGAGGCCGTCGTCGTCCATCGCGACGTGTACGACTCGCGCCTGGTACGCGGAGAAGGAGCCGAGCGCGCCGACGTACGACGGTCCCTCGGCAATGACCGTGTCACCGGGGTCGCAGAACAGGCGCGTGATCATGTCCAGGCCCATCTGGGAGCCGACCGTCACGACGACGTCGTCCGGGTGAGCCTTGATGCCCTCGAGGGCCATGACTTCGCAGATCTGCTCGCGCAGTTGCGGCACGCCGTGCGCCGAGCCGTACTGCAGGGCGACCAGTCCGTCCTCGGCGATCAGTTCCTGTACCTGCTTGGCCAGCGAGTCCAGCGGAAGCGCCGCGAGGTTGGGCATGCCGCCGGCGAGCGAGACCACTTCGGGTCGGCTGGCTACCGCGAACAACGCTCGAATCTCCGAGGCGGTCATGCCTTCGGTGCGCGCGGCGTACCGCGTCAGGTGCGGGTCAAGGTTGTGGCGGGCTGGATCGCCGGCCCCGGGCGGTTGCAGTGCCATGGTCTGTCGAGTGTAAACGCCGACTTCGCAGAGCCATGACCGTTACGTCCCATGTCACATCACGGTGCGCGGGCTACCCCGGGGTGGTCAGGCTGCTCGTGGTGCGCCTATCCTCGATGACGTTGGGCCATTCGAGCGATCTGCCCCGAGTCGGTCCGTTCTTTGCGTGGGGGTCGCACACCGTATTGGGAGGTCACGTGTCGCGGCAGGTCGTAGGCGTCACGCTCGACAACCTGGAAGACCTTCCCCGGCATTGTCGGAAGTGCGTGTACTGGGAGGTCGCTCCCCACCTCCGCGGCCAGGTCGAGGAGTTCGGCGAGACCGAGCTCGAGAAGGAAGCGTGGGTGTCCAGCGTCCTGCTCGAGTGGGGGTCGTGTGGCCGGTTGCTGTACAGCAACAAGCTGCCCGTCGGGTTTGTTCTGTATGCTCCGCCGACTGTCGTGCCACGAGCCGGCGCGTTTCCTACGTCGCCGGCAAGTCCTGACGCAGTGCTGCTGACCGCGTTTCACGTGCAACCAGAGTTCCGCGGTGGCGGTATCGGCCGGGCGTTGGTGCAAGAGGTGGCGAAGGATCTCACGCGGCGTGGGGTGCGGGCCATCGAGGCGTTCGGTGATGCGCAGCCTGAGTCGCGGGCGGAAGGTGAGCATCACTGTGTTGTTCCGGCGGGGTTCTTGACGCGGGTCGGGTTCAAGACGGTGCGGCCGCATCCGCGGTGGCCGCGGCTTCGGTTGGAGCTGCGGGCGGGGATCCTGTGGAAAGAAGATGTGGAATCCGCGTTGGAGCAGTTGCTCGGTCAGGTGTCGGTTTCCACGGCCGGGTCCAGCGGTTTTGCTCGATCTTGAGATCTGCATCACAGCAGCTCAGCGGCTTGGACGGCGGTCCGATTCCTGAGTTATCCACAGCTTGGGGAGTTATCCACAGATTGGTGGACTGGCCGTTTGAGGGCCATTTTCCGCGTTAGGCTCGAGACGGGGTCGCCCCCCAGGGAGGGTGGGGGCTGCGTTGGGGGATGCACGCTGAAGTGCGTGCGTTACTGCTTGGTGAGCTCGTGCGCGAGTACGTCCGCGAAGGTGAACGTGCCGGTGGGCTGGTCGTTCTCCCCGAGCAAGTACAGCCGCTTCACGGCCACGAGAATGCCCTCGGCGACGATGTCCCGGAACGCAGGGTCGGACAGGCGCAGCCGATCCCTCTCGTTCGTCAGGTAGCCGATTTCGACGCGCACCGCCGGGCAGCGCGTCAGCCGCAGAATCTCCCACGTCTTCGGGTGCGCTCGGCAATCCTTGAACCCCGTGCGGGCCACCAGTTCACGCTGGATGTAGCCCGCCAGCAGCTCGCCGACCGTGGACGTCGTGCCGTTGCCGGTCCCGAAGTGGAACGTCGCCACTCCCTGGGCCTCCGGTGAGCTGTTCTTGTCGCTGTGCAACGACAGGAACAGGTCCGCCCCAGCGTCGTTGGCGAAGCGGGCGCGCTCGGCCTCCGTCGGGCTGTGGTGCGGGCCGCGAGAGATCAATGCCTCCATGCCCGTCGCCTTCATCCGGCCCTCGAGCCGACGCGCCAGATCCCACGCGATGTCGGCCTCTCGGACGCCTGCTACCTCGACGCCGGGGTCGTCGCCGCCGTGGCCGGGGTCGATGACGATGCGCTTGCCCCGCAGCCGTGGGCCGGATTGGCGCACCTTCTCCTGCTCGCGTAGCAGAACGGGACGGCCACCCCGCGCCCGCGGAGACAGCTGACTCAACGCGCGCACCGTGGCCGCGCCGCAGATACCGTCGGGCACCAGGCCGTAGTCGCGCTGGAAGTTCCGCAGCGCCCGCTCGGTCACCTGGCCGAAGATGCCGTCCGGGCGGCCTGCGTCGTAGCCGAGCTCGGTCAGCCGCTCCTGCAGGGTGAACACGTCGTCGCCGTGTACCGGGGCCGACATCAAGTACGCCAGCGGCCTGCTGCCGAGGTGATAGCTCGCGCCGCGGAGGGTTCGATACGTCGCCGGGCCCACCACGCCGTCGGTGATCAGCCCACGTTGCTGCTGGAACGTGCGCACCGCGTGCTCGACGGCATGATCGAAAACATCGTTCGCCGCGCCATCGTCGGCGAGCAGACCCTGCATCGACAGCAGCGATCTGACCTCAGCGACATCCGGCCCGCGATCACCGCGGCGGAGTACTCGCATGCACTCCTCGCACTTGTCTCGTACTTGACTCAGCCGCCAGCATCACCCGGCGCAGGAATCCCCGGGTGTTGATGCCCCGGGGATTCCATTGTGCCTTGTGAACTGTCAGTAGGCGCGGAGGGTGGGTGGTGTCGGCTCGACCTGCCGTCCTCCGCTCGGGGACTCGCAACACGCAGTGACATGGGCGAGTCCCGGTGAATCAGCCGATGACGTCGGAGAGGTCCTGCAGCAGTGCCGGCTTCGGCTTCGCGCCCACGATCTGCTTCACCGGCTGCCCGTCCTTGAACAGGATCAGCGTCGGGATCGACATGACCTGGTAGTCACGCGCCGTCGACGGGTTGGCGTCGGTGTCCAGCTTCGCGATCGTCAGCTTGTCGGAGTGCTCTGCGGCGATCTCCTCCAGCACGGGCGCGATCATCTTGCACGGACCGCACCAGTCGGCCCAGAAGTCCACCAGCACGGGCTTGTCGCTGCCCAGCACCTTGTCCTTGAACGTCGCGTCGGTCACCTCGACGGTCGATCCGGCCATCTCATCTCCTTGATTGTTTTACGTGAAACGTTGCGGCTTTGTCGGAGCGGTCAGGAAGTGGAGCCGTACCCACCACCGACCAGTTCCGCGGCCCGTTGTGCCGCGGCCTCCCCGTGCTCGGCCAGCCACCGCTCGGCGTCGATGGCTGCGGTGCAGCCCGACCCGGCGGCCGTGATCGCCTGCCGATACGTGTGGTCGACGAGGTCACCACACGCGAACACGCCATCGAGATTGGTGTAGCTGCTCCGACCCTTGGTCACCACGTAGCCCTGGTCGTCCAGGTCGACCTGACCGCGGACCAGCTCGCTGCGCGGGTCATGACCGATCGCGACGAAGAAGCCGGACACGTCCAGCTTCGACTCCTCGCCGGTGACCGTGTCCTTCAGCTTCAGCCCGGACACCTTGCCGTCACCCAACACCTCGGTGACCTGGGCGTTCGTCTTCCACTTGATCTTGTCGTTCGCGCGCGCCCGCTCGAGCATGATCTTCGAGGCGCGGAACTCGTCACGGCGGTGCACGACGGTCACGCTGCGGGCGAACTTGGTGAGGAACGTCGCCTCCTCCATCGCCGAGTCGCCACCGCCGACGACCGCGATGTCCTGGTCCCGGAAGAAGAAGCCGTCACAGGTGGCACACGACGAGACGCCGCGGCCGAGCAGCTCCTGCTCACCCGGCACGTACAGATACCGCGGAGCAGCACCCATCGCGAGAATGATCGCCTTGGCGGCGTAACGCTCGCCGTTCACCGTCGCGTACTTGATGTCGCCGGTGAGTTCGAGCTCCTCGACGTCCTCGGCCCGCAGCTCGGCACCGAACCGCTCGGCCTGCGCACGCATCTGCTGCATCAGGTCCGGACCCATGATGCCGTCGCTGAAGCCTGGGTAGTTCTCGACGTCGGTGGTGGTCATCAGGGCACCGCCGAACTGCGAACCCTCGAACACCAGGGGCTCGAGCTGCGCCCGCGCCGCGTACAAGGCGGCGGTGTACCCAGCGGGCCCCGAACCCACGATGATCAGGTTGCGAACCTGTTCCGATGCCACACGAACCTCCGCTCGACCGCTCGCCGTCACGCCAGCCGGCCTGTCGTTACCTATCCACCTCAACACGATCGTAGGCGGCGGTGTTCCCGCACCGAGGGCGGCGCGCGCCACACCCACGCCAAAGCCTCCCGTTCGCGTGGCCGGCGCGGCCAGTGGTGCAAGGCGGAGTGGGAAAGCATAGTGGGGCCGCGCAGCACGAGGGCAGGGCACACGGCACGGGGAACACCTGGCGCGCAGCTGGGCGACGCAGTCTGAAGACCAGGCCGGAAACGTGGCCGGGTCGGCGCCGCACGCGGAGATACCTGGTGCGGAGCCGGCGACTCCGGGAAGACCTGGTGTGGACCACGCGGACGTGGCGGCACGAACAGCGGAAGTGGCCGGGGAGGGATCGGGCACAACCGCACCGAAGGTGCAGACACCGACGGGGACGCAACGCACGCGGCGTCAGGGCCCGGACTGGCAGGAGCAGACCGCGATCAGCGGCCGAACTCCTTGTCCAGATAGACCGTCCCCGGGTTGTCCCCGCTGCAGTCGGGCGAGACAGCCACGATCCGGTACCGCGCGAGCTCCCCGGTGGTCAGCACGACGATGACCGCATCGTTGCCCTCGACCTTGCCCGGTTTGACCCCCACGGGTTGCCCCTGCACAGGGATGTCGTTCGCCTGCAGGCACGCTTCGAGACGCTCGCGGTCCCCGAGCGGGCCGTAATCCTGCACGCCCTGGATATCACCGAACGCGGCGGCCGGATTGCCCGGATCGACCACCACACCGGGGGGCGCGGCGTCGCCGGGGGCCTCCTGTGCGGGAGGCTGCGCACCCTGGTCGGCCAGCGGCGTGCCAGGTGTCGTGGTGCCAGGACTGAGCAACGCGACCGCCGCCACCGCTGCCGCCGCGGTCAGCAAGCCGGCACTCCAGCCCATGACCCTGTTGCGTCGCCGCCGCGCCGCCGCCAGGTCCAACACCGGCGCGACGTGTTCCTGCGAGGTCGCTTCACTGCTCTGCTGAGCCCCGCCCGCACGGGCCGCTTCGGCCGACAACGCCGCGTCGATGCGGGCGGCAACCTCGGCGGGCATCGGCGGCGCGGGAGCCTGCGCCAGGCCGGCCAAGTCCTCCTTCGTCCGGTCCAGCGCGGCCAACACGGCCATCGCCTCCGGGTCCTGGCGGACTTGTGGCCACAGCTGCTCGGCCTGCGCTTCGTCGACGGCGCCAGCGTGCAGGTCGGCTAGCAGATCGACAGACCACGGCGGACCCATCGGCCCCCCTGGCTTGCCCATCTCGGTCATCGTCCCTCCCTATCGCGTGGCGCGTCTGCTCGTCCGCCACGTGCAGTGCCGGACGTGGCACCGCGATTGCTATCGGAAATTGGGACGTTCGCATTTGCATCGGGGTTCCGCAGATGCCCGAGAACCTTTGCCAGTTTCGCGCGACCTCGAGCACACCTGCTCTTCACCGTGCCTTCGGCGATACCGAGCATCGAAGCCGTCTCCGACACCGAGTAGCCCTCCACGTCGACCAACACGATCGGCGCCCGCTGCTCGTCGGGGAGCTGGCGCAGGGCTTCGTCGATCAACATCCGGGTCTCGCGCTGACCCATCGAGTCACCTGGCGCGGCAGGCTCGCGATACTCGTCCGTCTCCGGCAACGGCACGGTAGGGCGGGCCTGACGCTTGCGGATGCGGTCCAGGCACGCGTTCACCACGATGCGGTGCAACCACGTGCTGACCTGCGACTCCGCTCGAAACTTGGCCGCCGCCCGGTAAGCCGAGATGAACGCATCCTGCAATGCGTCCGCGGCTTCTTCCTGATCGCGCATCGTGCGCAAGGCGACCGCCCACATCCGGTCCCGATGGCGCCGGACGATCTCGCTGAACGCGTGCGGATCCCCTGCCGCATGCGCGCGAATGAGGTCCTCATCCGTAGGTGCTGCTGCGGTCACCCGGGTGAGCCTACCGGGCCGCCTCTACTCCGTGTACGCATCGTCCGGCCGGGCAAGCCGCGCGAATTGTGGCTTCCACCAGGGCCGTGCGACGCATCGGCCGGCCACGGCGGCGCGGGAACACAAGGTCGAATGCACCAGCCACGGCCGGCAGGACCTCAAGGCCGACGGCGTCGGCCACGACGAGAAGGCACGTTCGGCCCCGAGGCCAGCTTGAACACCAGGCGGTGCGGAGCCAGCCGCCGGTCAGAGGCGAGTTCGCGGGCCTAAGGCTGCGCGGCCGGGTAGAACTTCAGCTCCCCGATGCTGGTGGCGAACTCGCCCTCCGTGCCGCCGAGCTGCGTGATCCACACGATCACGTGCTGCGCCTTCGTCGGCTTCGGCAGCGTCAACTCGACCTTGTCGCCGGTCAACTCGGTCTCCTTGACCACCACCCGGGCATCGTCGAGGAACGGATTCGGGCTGTCCGCCACCCGGACCTCGACCTTCGTGCCCTCGGTCGCGCCGTGCACCGTCACCTTCGCCAGGTCGATCGGCTTGTCGAACGACGCCGACAACCCCACACCGGACTTCAGTGCGGGCAGCTGCTGTTTGTAGACATCCGTCTTCCACAACGTCGACGGATCACCGTCGATCGCCTTCGGCGCCCGGTCGACCGAGTCCCCGGTGCCCTCCGGGTTGTACACCTGGATCTGCGCAGGTGTGACCGCGTCGTTGGTCGTGCTCGCCGGTTTCTTCTTCCCTGGTTGCTTCGCTCCCTCGGCCACGTTCACCTCGGGCCCGGTGGCGCCTTCGTCGGTCTCGAAGAAGCTGATCAGTGACAACCCGACCCACGCGAGGATCGCCACGGTGGCCACCACCAGCAGCGTGACGCCGAGCGCGACCTTCTTCCGCTGCGACGGGTCGTTGGTCGGACGCTGCGTGGTCCAGATCGCGCCGTCCGGGTCCTGGTTGGCGTCCGGGGGAAGCTGGCCGCTCTGGATCAACTCCTCCCGCTCGGCCGCCTCCGCCGCCTGCCGCAGCACCCGCAGGAACGCGGCACTGGTGCGAATGCCGCCCTCACCACCGTCGGCCAACGTGTGCGAGGCCAACGCGGACAACTCCTGCGGCACCCACGGGCTGATCGACCGCGGCGGCACGATGCGGCCGTTCGGCCCCTGCGGCGCGGGCTGCATCACGCCCGGCCCGCCCGGCAACGGCCACCGGCCGGTCAGCAACAGATACAGCAGCCCACCGAGAGCCTTGACGTCGTCCCGCAGCGTGGCGTTCGGCAACGGTCCGGGGAACGCCAGCCGCAGCACCCCGTCCTGCGACACCCGGATGCGCTGCGGATGATCGATACCCAGCACCAGCCCGTGGTTGTGCGCCTGCTCGACCGCGTCCACCAGCGGCTCCAGCATGCGACACGCGGCCGCCGGGGTCACCGGGCCGTCGGCGATCACGTCGATCAGATCGGTGCCCTTGCTCCACTCCGACACCACGATGCCCAGCAGCCCCTCACCGGCGGAGATCCCGCTGCCGAGGCTGAGCACGTCCAGCACCCGGGCCACCGACGGGTGGTTGAACTGTGCGGCGTGCGCGGCTCGCTCGAGCGTGCGCCGCGCCGCGCGGGCGGCCTCCGGATCGGCCGCGTCACCGACCAGCAGGGTCAGCGCGACGTCGCGGCGGAGCTGACCATCGCGGGCCCGCCACAGGTGGGCACCCGAGCGCTGGTCGACGCCAAGCTGGGCAAGAAGGCGGTAACGGCCGTCACCGACGACACCCCCGGGCGCCAGCGAGCCGCCCCGGGTCCGAATGCTCGTCACCGGCGCTGCCTCCGCCTGCTCGGTCCGCCTGTTCACCCTCGCCGCCTACCTCCCACAAGCCTGCCAACATTCATTTTCCATCGACATTACCCAGAACGCGACGGTCTTCAGTCGGTAGACGCGTGACGGCGGTCCCGGGGTTGTCCGCCCGTGCTCGCGGCTACATCACTTCAGCAGCTTGTTGCGCAACGCGTTGAGCCGCGTCGTGATCGGCTTCAACTCGTCCACCTTCAACACGGCGAGCATGGCGATGGTCACGCCGAAGCCGACGATCGACTGCACGATCAGCTTCAGCCACGCGCCGAGCGCCGGAGGCAGTGAATCCGGGATCAGCCACCCGACCCCCACCGCGGCCAGCGCCCCGATGGCACTGGCGAACAGCGTGAACAGGATGACGCCCAGCACGCGCTTGCTGCGCAGATTGCCCAGCCGCACCCACAACCACACCTGGCCGAGCACGGCGCCGACCAGGAAGGTCAGCGAGTTGACCAGCATCGCGCCGAGCACGATCTGATGGCTGTCCAGCAACACCGGGCACAGGTACAGCAACGGCACCTTCACCGCGGTCATCACCAGCATGATCAGCGTCGGGGTGCGCGCGTCCTTCATCGCGTAGAACACCCGCAGCTGCAGCATGACCAGCGCGTACGGCAGCAGGCCGAACGCGCCGATGCCCAGTGCCTCACCGAGCCGCTCGGCCCCGCTACCTGCGCCGCCCTTGCCGAGCGAGAACAGCGCGACACCGATCGAGCTGCCCACGACCGTCATCACCGCGGCGATCGGCAGCAGCGCCACCGTCGAGATCCGCGACGCGTACGACAGGTCGCTGATCAACTTCTTGGTGTTCCCGTCGGCGGCCGCGCGCGACATCCGCGGCATGATCGCCGTCAGCAGCGAGACACCGATGACGCCGTACGGCAGTTGGAACAGCAGCCACGCGTTGTAGTACGCGGTCATGCCACCCGCGTCACCGGCAGTCAGCACGCGCGTGGTGACCACATACCCGACCTGGCTCACCGCGACGTAGGCGACGATCCACATCGCCAGCCCACCGAACTCGCGCATCCGGTGGTCGATGCCCCAGTTCCACTTCGGCCGGAACCCGGTACGCAGCAGCGGCGGCACCAGCATCGCCGCCTGCGCCACGATGCCCAGCGTCACGCCGACGCCCAGCACCAGCAGCTTGATGTCGCCCATCCGGACCGGATCGAGCGAGATCTCCCCCGGCACGACGGCGAACACCAGGATCGTGGCCATCACCACGAGGTTGTTCACCACCGGGGCCCACGCCGGCGGCCCGAAGATCTGTTTGGCGTTCAGCACCGCCATGAGCAGCGCGAACACGCCGTAGAACAGGATCTGCGGCAGCAGCAGGTAGGCGAACGCGGTGGTCAGCTCCGGGTTGGCCTGATTGGTCGAGCTGTCCACGTACAACGACGTGAACAGCGGTGCGGCCAGTACCGCGACCACGGTGGCGCCACCGAGCAGAGTCAGCGCCACCGTCAGCAAGCGCTGGGTATAAGCTTCCCCGCCATCCGGGTCGTCCTGCGCGCGCACCAGCAACGGGACGACGATGCTGGCGAGCACGCCACCGAGCAACAGCTCGTAGACGATGTTCGGCAGCGTGTTGGCCACGTTGAACGAGTCGTTGACCACGCCGATGCCGACCACCCAGACCAGCATGATCTTCCACAGGAACCCGGTGATGCGGCTGATCAGCGACGCGATGGCGATCTTGCCGGTGGACCGGGCGAGCGACGGCTCCTTGTCGACCGCCGCGATCAGGCCGGTCTCCGGGCCCGCGTCGACCGAGCGGATGAAGCCGGTCTGGCTGGCCGCACTGATGCGCGGCAGCATCGTGGTCAGCTCTTCGAACGGCCGCAGCTGATCCGGATCGGCCGTCGGCCAGCTCGGGCCCGCGGCCATGCGTTGCGTCCGCTGGGCCTGCGGCTGCTGGCGGGGACGACCCCCCGGTGGCACGGGCGCGCCGCGCCGAACCGGACGTCGGGGCGGCGGCTGACCGGGCGGAGGCTGCCTGCGAGGTTCTGGCCGACCGCCACGCGGCGGAAGCTGCCCGGACATCGGCGGGTTGACCGGAGGTGGACCGCCCCTCGGCTCACGCCGCGGCGGTTGCTGTCCACCACGCACCCGGGGCGGTGGTTCGCCCTGGCCGGGACGTGGTGCGACCGGCCTGCCGTCCCGCCTGGTCACCGGTGGTGGCGGCGGTTCTGCGGAACGCCGGTAGCGCGGCTCACGCGGTTCGCGCGGCGGCTGCTGACGCGGCGGTTGACCACCTGGTGGCGGCCGCGAGTGCCGGGGCGGCGGTGGATTCACTCGATCGACTCGTCCTCGTTCGGGTATGTCGTCTACCCGCGGGCCGCGCCGTTGGAACGCAGCCGCCGGTAGATGCGGCGACCAGCCAACAACAGTAGCGCGCCGGCCGCCGTCGCGGTCACGATAACCGTGATGACACCGTATTCGGTGGACGTCAGTTCGTACCGTGCCGGTTCACCGAGCTGGGTGCCACCTGGCGTCGACAACGACACATCCACGGTAAAACGTCCGGCCCGCAGCACCTCGGCGGGGATCTTCAGATTGCGCGACCGGCCGGCGGGCACCTCCACCGGAGAAGGCTGTGACAAGCGCAAACCCGAGCTCGCGGTGAGCTGCACGCGCACTGTGACCTGGACCGGCAGCCGGTTGGTCACCGACACCGGGATCGGCGAGGCCCCCGAGGCCAGCGCGATCGTCCGCCCGGGATCGGAGATGCGCACCCCGTGCTGCACGCTCTGCAGCTGGAACTGGGCGGCCTTCAACGCCCTGGTGCGACCGCCCGCGATCCCGCGGAAGTCCACCGAAGCCGCGCGCAGCAACCCCTCACGCAGCGGCGCGAGGATCGCCTGCGGGTCGACCTGGCTGGTCGGGTCCTCCTCCATCGCGCGCGCCAGGTCGGTGATCTCGCCGTCCAGCCTGCCGATGCCACTGATGATGCGGGACGGGACGTGGCCCCCCACCGCCTCCAGGCGCAACCGGGCTTCGCCGCTCGGGTCGGCTTCGCCGAGCGTGGCCAGGCTGATCGGCTGAACGACCTCGCTGTCGGCGAGCTCGTTCAACGTCTGCAGCGTCCATTCGAACTCGTCCGGGGTGGCGTTCCAGTCCCGTGGTGGCGCGAGCAGCAGCGGTCCGCCCTGGCCCTGCGCGGCTTTGAACAACACGGTGGCCACCGCGTTCTGCGCAGCGATCGTGCGGTCGTCCGCGGCGACGGTGGCCGGGTAGCCGAGGCTCGTGCTGGCCGATTCCGGCGTGAGTGACAGGGCGGCGGTCGAGTCGTACGGCAACACCCGCAGCTCACTGTCGGGCACCCTGCGGGGCAGGGCGGGCGCCTCGCGGTCGTCCAGCCCGTTCGCGTTGCCGACGACCAGCTGCTGGTCCGCCTCGGTCAGCACCTCGGCGGCTTGATCGTCCAGGTCGCCGGTCGTCCACAGCGCTCCGGGCAGCGGGTCCACGTTCAGCACCTCGGACAACACCGAGCTGCGGTTCACCGCCGCGGTGGCCAGCCGCGGCGAGCGACCGGCCAACGCAGCCAGGTCCGCGCCGGCGAACGGCGTCGCCACCACGCACTCGTCGGCAACCAGTTCCCGCAGTGCGGACAACCACGCCTTGGCGTCCTCGGCGCCTTCCCCGCGTGCCGTGCCGTCCTCGGTGCGGACCCGGTAGCCCTCGGTCATGGCCTGCACGGTCGCGATCAGATCAGGGTCGATGCCGTAACACACCCCGTCGCCGATGCCTTGCGTCTTCGCCTGCTGCGCCGCGGCCACCAGGGAATGCAACCGGCCGCCCGGGCGCAGCTCGCCACGCAACGCGTCGTCGATCAACACCAGCGAGCGGTCGAACTGGTGAGAAGCAACGCGCGGACGGGCGGCGATCGGCCACACCACGCTCAGTTGCAGCGGTTGATCCGGCACCGACGACGACTGGCCGCCGGGTGCCGACCGCACCGGGAGCAGCATGTTCACCGCGGCCAACCGGGCCTCGGCGCCGCCGTCCGGCGTGCCGTTGATGTTCACCAGCAGCGGATAGACACCGGGCTCGAGGAACACCACACCGTTCGGCACACCCGGTTGCAGGGGCGCGACCAGCGTGAACTCTTTCGACTCCCCCGGCTGCAAGTCGTCGCTGATCGGCTGGAACGGGGTCGACTGAGCGTCCACCGGAGCGATGCCGCGCAACGCCTTGCGCAACTGCTGTTCGGTCTCCTGGCGGGTACCGAACTGCAGCCGCGCGGCCAAACCGCGCACCGGGACCTTGGCGATGTTGCGCACCCGCACGGTGATGGCCAACGTGGTGTCGGACTCGGTCACGATCCGCGGGCTCATCGCCTTCACGTCCACCCGCAGCATCGGCTGCTGCGCGGGCAGTTGCTGTTGCTGGGCCGCGGCCGGGAAGCCGCACAGCGTGCTCAGCAGGACGAACAACGCGGCGACGGCGGCGGCTGCTGCTCTCACGCGTTCAGTCACCGGCTTCATCGGACGAACCTGGGGACAAGCGGGCCCGGGCGGCATCGATCAGGTCCAACGCCTTGCCTGCGAGTTCGCGCTCGTCGGCGTAGGCGAGCTTGCGCTGCAGATCGCCGAACGGAACCCACGCGACCTCGGTCACCTCGACGTCGTCGTCGCACAGCTCACCGCCGACCGCGGCCAGCAGGAAGTGGTGCACCGTCTTGTGCACGCGCTTGCGCTCGGCGACGAACCAGTAGTCGATGGTGCCGAGTGGCATGAGCACCTCAGCGGAAATGCCGGTCTCCTCCTTCACCTCACGCACGGCCGTCTGCTCCGGCGTCTCGCCGTCCTCGATGTGGCCCTTGGGCAGTGACCACAGCAGTGTGCCGGACCGGTCCAGGCGGCCGATCAGGACCGCACATTCTCGCTCCGGATCGATCGCGAGACCGCCTGCCGAGGTCTCGTTGACCGTGGTGAGTTTGCTGCCGCGGCGCCGCCTGCGGGTACGACCGGCCGCGCGTCGACGCCGGCGTCCCTTCCGGCCTTGGGGACGGCCTTGTGGTGCGTCGCCATCAGGGTTGCTGCCGGCCGACGAAGGCATATCGCGATGCTAGCCGTAACGCGCGTCCCGGTAGGCTCGTCCTCTGTGTCCGATGCCGCCAAGCGCAACGCCGTCGCCGAGCTGATGCGCATCTCCCCGGTCGCCGACGAGCTGGCCGCGCGATTCGCCGCGGGCGGCCACCAGTTGTTCTTGGTCGGCGGCAGTGTGCGGGACGCCCTGCTCGGCAGGTTGTCGACCGACCTGGACTTCACCACCGACGCGCGGCCGCAGAAGGTGCTCGAGCTGGTCGCGGGCTGGGCCGACGCGGTGTGGGACACCGGCATCGACTTCGGCACGGTGGGGATCCGGCGCGGCGACAAGCAGTTGGAAATCACCACGTTCCGGTCCGACACCTACGACCGCGTCAGCCGCAACCCGCAGGTCGAGTTCGGCTCGACCATCGAGGGCGATCTGCTGCGCCGCGACTTCACCGTCAACGCGATGGCCATCGACCTGACCTCGAAGCGGTTCGTCGACCCGTTCGACGGGATGGCCGCGCTGCAGGCGAGGGTGCTGGACACCCCCGCGCCGCCGGAGGAGTCCTTCGCCGACGACCCGCTGCGCATGCTGCGTGCGGCCCGGTTCACCTCCCAGCTGGGCTTCCAGGCGTCGCCGCGCGTGGTGGAGGCGATGACCGCGATGGCCGGTGAGCTGGAGCGCATCACCGCCGAGCGAGTGCAGGCCGAGCTGAGCAAGCTGCTGCTGGGCCGTGACCCGCGCGCGGGCATCGAGCTGATGGTGGAGACCGGGCTGGCCGACGTGGTGCTGCCGGAGGTGCCCGGCATGCAGCTGGCCATCGACGAGCACCACCAGCACAAGGACGTCTACCGGCACTCGTTGACCGTGCTGGAGCAGGCCATCGAGCTGGAGACCAAGCACGAGCCGACGTTCGAGCCGGACCTGGTGCTGCGGCTGGCCGCGCTGTTGCACGACATCGGCAAGCCGGCCACCCGCCGGTTCGAGCCGGGCGGCGGGGTGTCGTTCCACCACCACGAGGTGGTCGGCGCGAAGATGACCCGCAAGCGGCTGCGCGCGCTGAAATACCCGAAGGACGTGGTGGAGGACGTCTCCCGGCTGGTGTACCTGCACCTGCGGTTCCACGGCTACGGCAAGGGCCAGTGGACGGACTCGGCCGTGCGGCGCTACGTCAACGACGCGGGCCACCTGCTGACTCGGCTGCACAAGCTGGTGCGGGCCGACTGCACGACGCGCAACAAGCGCAAGGCGGCCGCGCTGCAGCGCAGCTACGACGACCTGGAGCGGCGCATCGCGCGGATCGCCGCCGAGGAGGACCTGGCCCGCATCCGGCCCGACCTGGACGGCAACGAGATCATGCAGATCCTGGGCATCCCGCCCGGGCCGCTGGTGGGCAAGGCGTGGCGGTACCTGAAGGAGCTGCGCCTGGAGCGCGGGCCGCTGGAGCACGACGAGGCCGTGGCCGAGCTGCGCAAGTGGGCGCAGGAGCAGGGCATCGAGGCGTCGAACTAGCGGAGTGCGACGCGCAGACGTGACTGGCCTGCGCACCGAGGAGAGGCCGTTCCACGTGCTCAGCCCGCGCTCGGCTGGTCCAGCTTCTCCAGCGCCCCGGTCTGCACGTGGTAGCCGACCGCCCGCGGCAGCAGGTAGGCCAGTGCGCCGCCGGGCATGCCGCCGAACGGCAGCGCCACTCCGGTGAGCACCCGCAACGGCCGGGCCACGCGGTAGAAGGCCTGGAACTGCTCGCGATCCGGCAGCAGCGCGGCCTCCCGGAACGTCGACCCGGCCGCGTGCGTGAGATTGCCGTTCTCGCCGCCCCAGCGGACCAGCTCGGTGCCCACGGGCAGCACGACCATCCGCTTGCCGCGCAGCAGGTGCAACGGCGGCTCGCCCCGCAGCGGCTGGATCGGCCAGTCGGTGGGGTGCTCCGCCGGGTCCGGCTTGGCCAGCGCCCGCGTCGGGTGGAAGGCCAGCATGCCGAGTAAGTACGCCGCGGCGTTGCTGACGTCGTCGAACCGCTGATGCCGCAACACGCGGCCGCCGGTGTGCAGGCCGACCTCCCACCCGGGCGGCGTGCCTTCCTCCAGGTCGGCGTCCCGCCGGTACAGGCACCACGCGTCGTCGGCGATCTCCCCGATCCGGTAGACCTGCGGGGAAACACCCAGCTCACCGAGCCGCTTGTCCAACAGCAGCAGCACTTCGGACGCGCTGAGCACCGGGCGCGACGAGTCGTCCCGCTCGACCTCGGTCACCGCATCCGGCTCGTCCAGGTCCTCCGCCGACTGCGGCGGGTACGGCTCACCGAGCAGTGCCGCCCGCGCGGTCTCCCGCAGCTTGGCGCTGACGAACGGCGGCCGGTAGGAGTTCTTGCGGATCCGCTCCAGCAGCTCGGGCTCGGGCGACACACCGTGCATCCGCAGGTAGTGCGGCACGGCCGCGGGCCAGATCCACTCGCCGTCGGTGTGGTAGGCGTTCGGCACGCTCGGCGCGGTCTGCGGCGCGAAGATGTCCGGCTGCGGGCCCGGTGGGTTGTTGCCGACCAGCACGACCGGCGCGGAGTACAGGTAATGCAGCACGCCGCGGACTTCCTGCTGCGGCACCGGCGGCCGGTTGACCACGGGCCGCTGGCCGGGCGTGTGCGCGTCGACCACCTGCGCGTGCCGGAACTGCACGTCCAGCGGAAGCCCGGCGCGGGCGGACAACCACGGCGGAATGTTCTGCTGCTCGCGCGGGAAGCGGGCCAGCTCGTGGGCGAACGCCCTGGCCGTCGGCCTGCCGTCGGCGTCCGGCGGCCGCCGCCACTGCGGCTGGGACGAGGTGTCGTAGTCGAAGTCGAACTTGTCGTCCGGGGTCAGCGAGAACGTGCCGGTGAACCACGAGCCCTTGCCCGGCTCGTACATCGCCGCGCGCAGCTCGTTGAACAGCTGGCCCAGCTCGGGCGGGGCGGCGAGCGAGTAGGTCACCTCGTCGATCGCGGTGCGCACCTCGAGCTCGCTGTACCCGCCGACCTGCCGGAACTGGGCCGCAATCGCGCCTGCCCCCTCCGGCCGCAAGCGGCGCAGCGCGAAGCCGATGTTGCGCAACAGCTGGTTCGTCTCGAACTCGGTGGTGACCGGGCCGGTGCGTTCGGAGAAGTCCAGCCGCTCCTGCCAGGACGCCTCCACGTGCTCCGGTCGCGCGATGGTGCCGAACGCGGTCCCGGCGGGGGTCTGGTCCGACATCAAGCTCAGCCGGCGGGCGGTCCACTCGTCCGTTCCGGTCCACTGCAGCGTCAGTTCACCGGTCTCGGCCTGGGCGGCCAGCACGAAGATCTCGTCGCAGTACCGGAAGTGGCTGTGGATGACGAACGTGTCCGGCACTTCCTCGGCTGGCACGACCTTGGCGGGCGCGCCCTCGAACTCCCGGTCGAAGCCCTCCGGTGGATCCCCGTCCCGTGGCGCGATGAGCAGCACCGTGCCATCCGACGTCGATCGCTGGGCCCGGAACGGCCTGCCGTCCCAGATCGCGTAGTACGCGTCGGGGTGCGTCGCGGGATAGACCTGATGGTGCACGCGGGATCCCTCCAGTTCTCGCTTGCCCAACTTATCCTTGCGCTCCCACCGAGCGCGTGCAGGTACTTCGCCGAAATCGATCACGGTCGGGTCGCGAAGCGGCATCGGGCTCAGGTGTTGTCGGCCCGGCTGTCGGTGCCTGGTGGCATGATTCCTTCGTGCGAGATGTCGACGCCGTAGAACCGGGGTCCCTACTGATCGCCGACCCAAGCATGTCCGACCCGAATTTCCGGCGCACCGTGGTGCTCGTGTTGCATCACGGGCCGCAAGGAACGCTTGGCGTGGTGCTCAACCGGCCGAGTGAAATTCCGGTCGCCTCGGTGTTACCGGATTGGGCCGATCACGTCGCCGCTCCCGCGTCGGTGTTCGTCGGCGGGCCGGTCGAGCGGGACACCCCGTTGGGAGTGGCAACGCTGCGGACCGGCGAGGTGGCCGGGATGGTGCCGGGCACCATCGGGGTCCGCGGGCCGGTTGCGTTGGTGGTGCTGGACTCCGACCCGGAGCCGCTGGTGCCCAGGTTGCGCGGCATGCGGGTGTTCGCCGGTTACGCGGGGTGGGATGCCGGGCAGCTGGCGGGTGAGCTGGAGCGGGGTGACTGGATCGTCGCGCCCGCGTTGCCGAGCGACGTGGTGGCCGCGCCGAGCACCGACTTGTGGGGTGCGGTGCTGCGCAGGCAGGGGCTGCCGCTGGCGTTGCTGGCGACGCACCCGGGGGATCTGCAGCGCAACTAGCGGTCGGGGGCGACCGGGAGGCTGCGCAGCCGGAGCGTCGACGGCGGGGGTAGCGGGGTGATCGCCGCGTCGGCGCGGAACGACCGAAGCAGGTGGGCCACCAAACGCCGGGATGCCGCTTCGTCGTCGGGGAGCACACCGACCAGGGCACCGTGGGCGGTGATCGCCATGGCCAGGTCGGAGGGGTGGAAGTCGGCCCGCAGCGCGCCCGCATCCTTGGCGCGTCGCACCAGCAGCTCCAGCTCCGGATCGGCCTGCCCTGCCGTGTTCTCCGGCACGCTCACCAGCAGCGACGTCGGGAGGCCGTGCTCCTGCCATTGCAGCGCGCAGATCGTTTCGACCAGGTGCCGGATGCCGTGCCACGGGTCGGGCGCCGCCAGGGCCTCCGCGATCGCCCGTGTGCACGCCTGCATCTGCGGTGCGAACGCGCTTCGGACGAGGGCGTCCCGGGTGGGGAAAAGCCGGTAGAGCGTGGCCAGCCCGACGCCTGCGCGTCGGGCTACGGTCGCCGTGGCGGCGTCCGGTCCGCGGTCGGCGAAGACGTCGCGGGCCGCGGCCAGGATGCGTTCCCGATTGCGCTGGGCATCCGCTCGGAGCTCGGCGATCGGAGAGGTCTCCGCTTTCACTGTCTCTCACTTCCGGCCTGGACAGCCCGATGCGCCGCAGACGGGGCAATCGACGGCCCGGACGCCTGCGGCCGGCGGTTCCCAAGCATCAGGTGGACTTCACCGATGAGTCGCCGTGGCGGGGCGAGGGGTTACCGGACGGCGCCGTGACCGTCGGCACATCCGCGCGTGCGTCGTCACGGCCGGCTGACGAGCTCCTTGAGTTCGTGCTTGCGGATCTTGCCGATCGAGGTGCGTGGCAACTGATCGACGAACCGGAACTCGCTCGGCACCTTGAACCGCGCGAGCCGGTCCGCGCACCACGCGGCCAGCTCCTCGCTGGTCGGCGGATCGTCCGCCTCGACCACGGCCACCAGGCGTTCGCCGAGGATGCGGTCGGGTAGGCCGATCACGGCGCAGTCCCGCACGCCGGGCGCTTTCTTCACCACCCGCTCGACCTCGCCCGCCGCGACGTTCTCACCCTTGACCTTGATGACGTCCTTCTTGCGGTCTTCGAAGAAGACATAGCCCTGCTCGTCCACCCGGACCAGGTCGCCGGTGTAGAACCAGCCGTCGACCAGGGCTTTCGCGGTGGCGTCGGGGTCACGGAAGTAGCCGGACATCAGGCCGGGCCCGCGCACGGCCGCCTCGCCCACCTCGCCGAGCGGCAGCTCGTTCCGGTCGTCGTCGGTCACCTTCAGCTCCCAGCCGGAGTTGACCATCCCGATCGACTGCCAGGTGTGCCGCGGTTCGATGAGCGTCGGGGTCCGGGTGCCGCAGGCCAGCGTCTCGGTGAGGCCCCAGCCCATCGACATCTCGGCGCCGAACCGCTCGCGGAACGCGGCGATCTCCTGTTCTTCCAGCGGCAACGCGTAACACATCAGCCGCATCCGGTGTTCGCGATCGAGCGGATCCGGTTCGGCGTCCAGCAGCAGCCGGACCGGGCCGTTGGTCAGATTCCCCACGGTGACGCCGTGCTCGCGGATCACTCGCCAGTACGCCCGAACGCTGAACACCGGTGACAGGACCATGCTGCTACCCGACATCAGGCACGGAAGCAGCTGGAACGCCATCGCGTTGACGTGGAACAACGGGAGCACGCAGTAGAGCACGTCGTCCGGCCGGAGGCGGAGTGCTGCCGCGTTGTCGTAGCCCGCGGACAGGCAGGCCCGATGCGAGAGCATGACGCCCTTCGGGTCGGCTGTCGTCCCGGACGTGTACATCATCATCGCGATGCGGTCGCCGGGCCGATGGCCGCTTGGCAGGTGCTTTCGCAGGTCGACGGGCTCTTCACCGTCCGCGACCTTGGCGCCGCCGTTGACCACCACGGGTCGTCGGTCCAGCTCCTGCAGCGCGCGCAGGACCACGTCCTGGTGCGGGTCGTCGGTGACGACCACCCGCGCTCCGCAGTGCCCGATGACGTAGGCCAATTCCGGCGGCGAGTACTGGATGATCGTCGGCACCGCGATCGCGTCCAGCTGCTGCACCGCCAACAGCGTCACGATCATCTCGACCGTGTTCCGCATGTGGATGACCACGCGATCGTCGGCCCGTACGCCGCACTCAGTCAGCAGTGCGGCCTGCGCGTCCACCAGGCCGGCCGTGTCGGCATAGGTCAGGGCCCGGTTCGTGTCCGGCTCGGCCGGGTCCACGAAGTCCAGGAACGGAGCGTCAGCCGACAGCCGGACGCGGTCCTGCCACAGTGCGCCGAGCGTGAGCTGTTCGAACATTGCTCACCGGGAGACGTCGTGCCGGAGCCACCGCGCGTACACCACGGCGTACAGCAAGCCGGAGAACACGGTGACGAACGGCCAGATCACGTAGTAGACGACCCCTATCCCGCTCTGCAGGCCGCCGAACCGCCCGGAGTCGAACAGGACGAGACCGGCCCAGACGAACAGGCTGGTCAGCACGACCCCGAAGATCAACACTGGCGGGAGGGACGCTCCCCAACGGCCGTAGCGGTCCAGACAGCCCAGCGCGATCATCACCACGCTGAGGATCGGGATCGGCAGCCACGCCAGCTGCCAGATGTCGAACGTCATCCCGATGGTCAACAGGGCGAACAAGCCGCCGATGGTCAGCACGAGTGCGTCGGTGCGGTCGTGTTTCATGGGTGCTCCTGCGTTCGACGTTCTGCGTTCGCTCACCGGTCCACCGCCGCGGTCGCGGGCTGCGCAACGGCCGTGGACTGGTCGGGTTCGTACAGCTGTGCGAGCTTGTCCGCGTCGGCCGGCTTGGCGGTGACGTAGGACAGCGCGATGAACAGGACTGTGCTGAACGCGATGACGACACCGCCGAGGTAGAAGTAGTCCGGCAGGGTCAGCCAGCCCTGGCTGGTGGCGACCGTGATGACCAGGTTGCCGAGCAGCGAGACGACGATCGTCACCGTGGTCGCGACCGCGGTGGCCCGCCGCCAGAACAGGCCGAGCGCCAGCGGTCCGAGGATCGCCGCGCCGAACGCGGCCCAGCCGATCGCGCCGAGCAGGAAGATGACCTGCGACAGATACAACGCGAACAGCAACGCGGCGAGCACGACGCCGACGCTGGCCACCCGGTTCCACAGCAGTTCCCGGCGCACCACGCGGCCGAGCGAGCCGGTCAGGTCACGCACCGCGGATGCGGCGCCGATGGTGATGAAGCTGCTGGCGCTGGACATGATCGCGGCGAGCAGGCCGACCAGCGCGATGCCGGCGACCACGGGATGGGTGAAGGCGTCCAGGAAGACCGTCGCGGTGTTGTCGATGTTGTCCAGCGGCTCCGCCCGACCCTGGATCGTCATGGCCCGCATGCTCAGGCCGACACCGAGGGAGAACAGCGTGGTCACCGCATAGGAAATCCCGGCGACGGCCGCGCCCCACTTGAGTTCCTTCTCGTCCTTGAGCATCAGGAACTTGGTCACCAGCTGGGGCTGACCGGCGGCGCCGAACAGGATCATCACCGCGAAGCCGACGATGAACACCGCGGGCATCGAGCCGTCCGCGCTGAGCAGCGTCGGGTCCTCCTGCCAGATGCTGTCCAGCATGTTGCGCCAGCCGCCTGCTTCGTTGACGGCGTAGAAGAACAGCCCGACCGAGATGACGATCATCAGCAGGCCCTGGATGAGGTCGGTCCACACCGCGGCGAGCATGCCGCCGGCCACCGTGTACGCGGCCACGATCGCCGAACCGATCCACGCGCCGGTGGCGGGAGACGTCCCGGTCAGCAGGCTGATGATCACGCCGGTGGCGGTGACCTGTGCGGTCATGTAGGAGATCGAGCCGATCAGCATCGCCACCGACATCGTCACGTGCGCGGATTTCGACTGGTAGCGCGCCTTGATCAGGTCGGGCACCGAGTAGATCTGGTGTTTGCGCGCCGCGCGGTGCAGTCGGGTGCCGAGCAGGAACCACGCGACCGCGAAACCGAGCGGGATGAACAGCGCCGAGCCGATCAGCGCCTGCGGGCCCCAGTCGTAGGTCGTGCCGGTGGAGCCGACCATGCCCCAGCCGGACTGGATCGAGGAGAACGACGCGATCGCCATGACCAGAAAGCCCAGCGTCTGGCCTGCGACCAGGAACTCCTTCGCGGACGAGGTTTTTCGCTTCGCCCACCAGCCGATCGCCACCATGAGGGCGAAGTAGCCGATGATGATCGCGATGACCAAAGGTTCCATCTCGATCTCCTCCTGGAGATGACGGGGTGACGGTGTGCGATCAGGACGTGCTGTCCTGGTCCCCCTCGTAGGCAGGCCCCGCACCGAGCGGGGCGTAGTTCATCTGGGCGGTGAAGCCGCCGTCCACGGGCAGCACGACACCAGTGACGTGTCGGGCCAGCGGGCCGGCGAGGTAGAGCACGGCGTCCGCCACGTCGGCGGCGGATCCGTCGAAACCGAGCGGCACCATGGCCTCGGCTTGGCGTAGGAAGGTCTGGTCGGCGTAGTAGCCCTCGGTCATCGGGGTGCGGATCGTTCCCGGCGCCACCGCGTTGACGCGGATCTTGTCCGGGCCGAGGTCGTGCGCCAGGTTCCTGGTCAACCCGACCAGGCCGTGCTTGGACGCCGTGTAGGCCGGGCGGTTGGCCATGCCGGTCAGTCCGGCGATGGACGCGATGTTCACCACCGCCGCGCCCTGGGCTGCACGCAGCAGCGGCAACGCGGCCTGGATGCACAGAAACGGTCCGGTCAGGTTCACCGCGAGTACCCGCTGCCAGGTCTCCGGTGCGAGCGTCGCCAGCGGTTCGATCTCCCGGATCCCCGCGGTGTTGACCAGGATGTCGAGCTTCGGCACCCGGCCGGCGAGCTCGTCGAACGCTGCGCGCACCGAGTCGGCGTCGGAGACGTCCACCGCGATGGTGTGCTCGCCCTCCCCGCGGAGGTCCATGCCGACCACCGAGGCGCCGGCAGCGTCCAGCGCCGCGGTGATCGCGGTACCGAAACCGCCGTCAGCGCCGACCACGACGGCATGACGGCCGTGCAGCGACAGCGCCTCCACAGGGGCCCTCATTGGCTTACCTCCGTACCGGTTCGCGCCGTTTGGTATGCCAAACAGCGGCAAGTGCCGGTAGAGATTAGGCGAAAGTTGCCGTTTTGTATACCGTCAAGGTTTATGAGATGTTGATACCTGCCGCGAGCGGGAGGGAGCACCGGGGATGACCGAGGTCCAGGCCTCGTCGGAGGTCTACCGGCAATTGCGGGACCGGATCGTGCGGTGGCAGTACCCGCCGGGCACTCCCCTGCGCGAAGCGCACCTCGCGGAGGACCTCGGTGTCAGTCGCACGCCGGTGCGCGAGGCCTTGCAGCGGTTACGCCTCGAGGGCTTGGTGGTGGCGCGCGGCGCACGCGGCGTGGAGGTGCCGCGCTGGACGCCCGAGGAGCTGGAGGAGACCTACCGGCTGCGGGCACACGTGGAGTCGTGGGCAGGCGCACTGGCCGCTCGCCGGGCAGACCGCCTGGACCTGCCGAAACTGCACGACCTCGCCGACAAGATGACCGAGCTCTGGGAGAGCGGGAACGCCGATCCGGACGAACTGGCGGCGCTCAACCTGGAGTTCCACAACACCGTGCTGGTGAACGTGGGCAGCGAGCGACTGCTGCGCATGATGTCCAACGTCGTCATCCTGCCGCTGCTGTACCGGGTCTTCCACGTCATGACCGAGACGGAGATCGACTCGACGCTGCGCGAACACCACACGCTGCTACTGGCGTTCGAGGAGCGCGACCCCGAGTGGGCGGCATCCGTGACCAGGTCGCATGTCCTTGGTGCGCTGGCCGCACTGTCCCGCAGCGGGGTTGCCGACGAGACGCCGAAACGGAAACGGTCGTCCCGCGCACGGCCGGACGCCGGCGGGCCGTTCCCGGTGCCGTACGACCCCGCCGCGCAAGGCTGACGGTTCAGTCCCAGGTCAGCGCGATCTTCCCCGCCGTGCGGCCCCGTTCGGCCACCGCGTGCGCCTGTTGGACTCGGCTCATCGGGTAGACGTCGGCGAGCTCGACCCGGAGCCGGCCCGCGGTGTACAGCTCGGTGATGCTGCGCAGCGCGGCGTGATCCGGTTCGACCAGCATCGCCGCAGGTCGGACGCCTCGCTCGCGGGCTCGCGGCACGAAGTCCGGATGCACGTCGGAGACGACCAGAGTGACGATCGTGCCGCCCGGCCGCATGGTGGAGACGCTGCGCGGGCCGTGTTCACCGCCGATCGTGTCCAGCACGATGTCGATGTCGGTCGCCTTCTCGGTGAAGTCCTCCGAGGTGTAGTCGATCATCTCGTCGGCGCCCAGCGACCGGACGAAGTCGTGCTTGGCGGCGCTGGCCGTGCCGATGACGTAGGCACCCTTGGCCTTGGCGATCTGGACGGCCATGTGCCCGACACCGCCGGCGGCGGCATGCACGAGTACTCGGTCGCCCTCCGACACGTTGCCGATGTCGACCAACGCCTGCCACGCGGTCAACGACACCAACGGCAGCGCACCCGCGTGCGACACGTCGATCTCCGCAGGACGCCGGACGAAACGCCGCGGCGCACTGACGACGTATTCGGCGTAAGCGCCGGCTCGACCGGGGTACGGCAGCATCCCCAGCACCGGATCACCCGGCTGGAACAGCGCCACGCCGAGCCCGACCTCCTCGACCACTCCTGCGACGTCCCAGCCGAGGGTGAACGGGGGCCGGCCCAGGAAGCCGCCGTTGGCGCGGTGCTTGAAGTCCGTCGGGTTCACGCTGGTCGCTTCCACGCGGACCAGCATCTCGGCCGGCCCGGGGGACGGACGGGGAAGTTCGACCTGCTCGAGAACCTCGGGCCCGCCGAGCTTCTGCTGGCTGACCGCACGCATCGTCGGCTGTGTCATGCCGACCCACGCTAGTGCAGAATTCGCCGTCAATCGGCGTCGGCGCAGCGGGATTCGCGGTCAGTTGGCGTTGGCGGCCGCGCAACCCCCGCCGCCACAGGCACAGCCACCGCACCCGCGGGCGGGCTCGGGTTCGGGAACCGCAGCGGCCGCCCTGCTGCCCAGCACGCCACCGCCGTAGACCAGCCCGAGAACGGCCACCACGCCGATGACCGTCGCGATGACCGCGCCGGTCACGGTCGGCATCGCCAACGCAGCCAGCCCGGAAGCCACGCCGAGTGCGCCTGCGCCCATCGTGGGCAGCGCGGCGACGCGGTTGCCCACCGCGAAGGCTTCGTCGCTGCGCAGGGTGGCCGCCGTGCGCAAGCCCGCCCCGGTGTCCCGGGACAACTTGCCGCGCCAGCCGAGAAACCCGCCGATGCCGACGAGCACACCGGCGACGAGCGGGATCAATGCCAGTACCAGCTGCACAGGTCGAGGATACGCACACCAGGCCGAAGGCCGTGCGCTCGCGGGTGCGCGCGATGAGGCGCGTCACCTCCGCACACCGCGGCAACGGCGGCCCGCGCGATATTTCTGCTGACAGGACCGATACGATGGGGACATGAGCACGGCTCACCTGCTTCTTAGCCGGCCGCGCTGACCGCAGTAGTGGTCCAGCGCGGCGAACCCCTCATGCCTGAAGGCTGAGGGGTTGTCTCGTCTTTAGGCGCGTACGCAGGTGATCGCAGGCAGAAAGGCATGAGTCGATGAGTGAAGCGACCGGTGAGCAGACGCAGGACGTCCCGCCCTTCCGCTACACGGCCGAGCTGGCGAACGAGATCGAACGTCGCTGGCAGGACCGGTGGGAGCAGGAAGGCACGTACCACGCGCCCAACCCGGTCGGAGATCTTGCCGACGGCGAGGTGCCGAAGGACAAGCTGTTCGTGCAGGACATGTTCCCCTACCCGTCCGGCAAGGGCCTGCACGTCGGGCACCCGCTGGGCTATCTGGGCAGCGACACGTTCGCGCGCTTCCAGCGCATGCTGGGCCGCAACGTGCTGCACGCGCTGGGCTTCGACGCGTTCGGCCTGCCTGCCGAGCAGTACGCGGTACAGACCGGCACCCACCCGCGGGTGACCACCGAGCAGAACATCGCGATCATGAAGCGCCAGCTGCGGGCCCTGGGCCTGGGGCACGACCCGCGGCGGTCGTTCGCCACCACGGACCCGGAGTACTACCGCTGGACCCAGTGGATCTTCCTGCAGATCTACAACGCCTGGTACGACAAGTCCGTCGAGCGTGCCCGGCCGATCTCGGAGCTGATCGAACAGTTCCGCTCCGGTGAGCGCAGCACGCCGGACGGCCGCCCGTGGGACGAGCTGAGCCGTGCCGAGCAGCAGGAGATCCTGGCCGACTACCGGCTGGTGTACCAGAGCGAGGCGCCGGTGAACTGGTGCCCCGGCCTGGGCACCGTGGTGGCCAACGAGGAGGTCACCCCGGACGGCCGCAGCGACCGCGGCAACTTCCCGGTGTTCCGCAAGAACCTGAAGCAGTGGATGATGCGGATCACCGCGTACGCCGACCGCCTGATCGACGACCTGGACCGGCTGGACTGGCCGGAGAAGGTCAAGACGATGCAGCGCAACTGGATCGGCCGGTCGCACGGCGCGAACGTGCACTTCCGCGCGGGTGAGCACACCATCGAGGTGTTCACCACCCGGCCGGACACGCTGTTCGGTGCCACCTACATGGCGCTGGCCCCGGAGCACCCGCTGGTCGACGAGCTGACCGCGGACGAGTGGCCGGAAGGCACCGACGAGCGCTGGACCGGTGGCGCGGAGACCCCGGCCAAGGCCGTCGCCGAGTACCGGTTGCGCACGTCGCAGCGGTCCGAGCTGGACCGGCAGGAGGCCAAGGAGAAGACCGGTGTGTTCACCGGCGCCTACGCCACCAACCCGGTCAACGGCGAGCAGATCCCGGTCTTCATCGCCGACTACGTGCTGATGGGCTACGGCACCGGCGCGATCATGGCGGTGCCGGGCCAGGACACCCGTGACTGGGAGTTCGCGGAGAAGTTCGGCCTGCCCATCATCCGCACTGTGCAGCCGCCGAGCGACGACTTCGAGGGCCCGTTCCTGGACGACGGCCCGGCCATCAACTCGGCCAACAACAGCGGCCTGGACATCAACGGCCTGGGCGTGGAAGAGGCCAAGAAGGCGGTCATCGCGTGGCTGGAGAGCAACGGCCACGGCGAGGGCACGGTGCAGTACAAGCTGCGCGACTGGCTGTTCGCCCGGCAGCGGTACTGGGGTGAGCCGTTCCCGATCGTCTACGACGTGGAAGGCATCGCCTACCCGCTGCCGGAGAGCATGCTGCCGGTCGAGCTGCCCGAGGTGGACGAGTACTCGCCGACCACGTTCGACCCGGAGGACGCCGACTCCGAGCCGTCGCCGCCGCTGGCGAAGGCGACCGATTGGGTCGAGGTCGAGTTGGACCTGGGTGACGGCCCGCGGCCGTACCGGCGCGACACCAACGTCATGCCGCAGTGGGCGGGTTCGTGCTGGTACCAGCTGCGCTACGTGGACCCGACCAACGACAAGCAGCTGGTCGACCCGGAGAACGAGCGGTACTGGATGGGCCCGCGGCCGGAGATCCACGGCCCGCACGATCCGGGCGGTCTGGACCTGTACATCGGCGGTGTCGAGCACGCGGTGCTGCACCTGCTGTACGCCCGCTTCTGGCACAAGGTGCTGTACGACCTGGGCCACGTCAGCTCGGAGGAGCCGTACCGCAGGCTGTTCAACCAGGGCTACATCCAGGCCTACGCCTACCGTGACGCGCGCGGTTCGGTCGTCCCCGCCGACGAGGTCGAGGAGCGTGACGGGAAGTTCTTCTACAACGGCGAAGAGGTCTTCCAGGAATACGGGAAGATGGGCAAGAGCCTGAAGAACATCGTCACGCCGGACGAGATGTTCGAGCGGTTCGGCGCCGACACCTTCCGGTTCTACGAGATGTCCATGGGCCCGTTCGCCGACTCGCGGCCGTGGTCGACCAAGGACGTGGTCGGGGCGCACCGCTTCCTGCAGCGGCTGTGGCGGCTGATCGTCGACGAGTCGACCGGCGAGGTGCGGGTCACCGAGGACGAGCCGACCACGGAAGACCTGCGTGCACTGCACAAGGCGATCGCCGGTGTCCGGGAGGACTACGACGGGCTGCGGTTCAACACCGCGGGCGCGAAGCTGATCGAGCTGTGCAACTACCTGACCAAGCACTACGGCGCCAAGGGCACGCCGCGCGCGCTGGCCGAACCGTTGGTGCTGATGCTGGCGCCGCTGTGCCCGCACATCTGTGAGGAGCTGTGGAGCAAGCTGGGCCACGACACGTCGCTGGTGCACGGCCCGTTCCCGGAGGCCGACGAGCAGTACCTGGTCGATGACACGGTCGACTACCCGATCCAGGTCAACGGCAAGGTGCGCTCGCGGATGACCGTGCCGGCGGATGCGTCGGAGGATCAGCTGAAGGAAGCGGCGCTGGCCGACGAGAAGATCGCCGCGCTGCTGGAGGGCCAGGAGCCGCGCAAGGTGATCGTGGTTCCGGGCAGGTTGGTCAACGTCGTGAAGTAGGAGGCCGAGGCGCCACCGGCGCCGGTCGCTCGGGGGGCTGTGCGACCGACGCCGGCGACTCGGCCTGGGCCCGTGGGCCCAGTCAATGCGGACGTGTCCGGCACGCCCGCAAGCCTGCGATGGCTTCGACGGACCAGGATGGTAGACCGTTCCTCGCCCGATCGTGTGATCTCACGCAACCTGTCGGACTGCTGCTGTGCATTGTTGCACTTGTTGCGTGATTCGTGCCGAATGAACGTCGGCACGGGCCGGAGGTATTCCCGGTCGCGAACGCGCGAGCGGGACGGTCGTCGCGGTGCGGGCCGGCGCCGGCTCGTGCGTTTCGCGGGCACTCGCCGCGCTGGGGCGGCCTCGGCTCGTCCTGCTCCACGGGCGCTTACCCGTGCCGGCCTGCGCTCGACACGCCGGGCTCAGCGGGCGCTGTGCCAAGGTGTGAGGTATGCGCAATGGCCTGGTTGTGGTGGGTTCGGCGAACGTCGACCTGATCGTTCCGGTCGACCGTCATCCGCGTCCCGGAGAAACCGTCCTGGGTGGTGACACAGTCATCGCGCCGGGCGGAAAAGGCGCCAACACCGCGGTCGCTGCCGCCCGCGCGGGCGTCGCTGGTGTGCCGGTCGCGCTGCTCGGAGCGGTGGGGTCGGACGCCAATGGCGACCTGCTGCTCAGGTCGCTGACCGACGCAGGAGTGGACACGTCGTGGGTGGCGCGCACGGACGGCCCGAGCGGCGCCGCCTACATCGCGGTGAACCGGGAGGGCGAGAACTCGATCGTGGTGTCGCCGGGTGCCAATGCCCGGGTGGACATCGCGATGGTCGACCGCGCGGCTGACGCCATTCGCGCTGCCGCGGTTTTGTTCGCCGTGCTCGAGGTTCCGCTTTCGACGGTCGAGCACGCCGTGCGGCTCGCGGCCGATACGGGCGTCAGGGTCGTGGTCAATGCGTCGCCGGTCGCCGACTTGTCCGAGTCGACGCTACGGGCCCTCGACCCGCTCATCGTCAACCAGCACGAGGCGGCCGCACTGTTGTCCGATCAGCACACTCACCTGCAGGGCCCAGAACTCGCCAAGGCGCTCAGGGAGCTCGGGCCGCGGTCCGTGGTGGTGACGCTCGGCGCGGACGGTGCCGTGGTGGCCGACGCTGACGGTGTCACGACGATCCCCGCGCCCAAGGTCGAGGTTGTGGACACGACGGGTGCCGGCGACGCTTTCGCAGGGACGCTGTGCAGCCACCTGGCGGCCGGCTGGTCGCTACGGGGAGCCACCGGCGAGGCCGTAATCAGGGCGGCGGAGGTCGTCACCCGGCAAGGCGCTCAGCCCTAGCTCGGGCGCCCCTCGGATCCCGCACGGTACTCCGCAGACGCCGACCTGAAGTCGCGTGCCGTCCGCCGTTGACAACGCAGACCTGTCAGCAGCGCCGACCTTAAGACGCCCAGGCGGTCCTCAGCACCGCCACCCGCGCATGTGCCCGCGCGGTGAGTCGAACCAACCACGCTTGGGGAACCGGATCACCAGCTGTCCGCCGTGCACCCGCCCGGTCACGATGATGCGCGGGTTGCCCGGCCGTCCGGTGGTGTGCGTGCGGTCCTCGATCGAACCGAACTTCACCTCGGTGATCCCGTTGGTGTCCACCGCACCGCTCTCGGGAATGGTCAGCATGACGTTGCCCCACTTGCAGTCCAGCTCGAGGTGGACCACGTCCGACTCGAACTCCGCCTCGGAGAAGTCCAGCCGGGTGTTGCCGTACTTGTTGCGGGCCAGCACGTACTGCGGCACGAACCACGGGCCCACCCGCGTCAGGTTCGCGTAGCTGCCGACCAACTCCAGCCGCTCGGACGGCCGCACCTGCTGGCCGGGGTTCGCCACCCCGGGGCGCGCGCCGGGCATCGGGGCTGCAGGGTGAGTCAGGCCGGGCAGGTCGGACAGGACCACGTTGAGCTGCCCTCTGGTGGTCGCCGAGTACGCGATGTCGGTGCGCTCGGTGAACTCGTCCAGGTCGATCAACCCGCGGCCGATGGCCTTCTGCAGCAGCTGGACCACGTGCTCGCGTTCTTCGTCGGACACCCGGTAGTCGCGCGGGTGAACAGTCGTGCCGTCAGCGCTCATACTCCCGAGGCTAGGCCTCGGCGGGCTCCGGCGAATCCGGGGAATTCCCGGATTCTCGCTGGTCCTTGATCATCGACTTCGCCCCGGCGTTGAGCACCGCGAGCAACGGGACGGCCAGCAACGCGCCTGCGATCCCGGAGACGATCAGGCCACCGGTGATGGCCAGGATGACCGCGAGCGGGTGCAGCTTCACCGCGCGCCCGAGCAGGATCGGCTGCAGCACGTGGCCCTCCAGCTGCATCACCGCGGTGACGATGGCCAGCAGGACGAGCGCCTTGATCCAGCCGACCGACACCAGCGCGATGAGCACGGCCACACCGCCCGCCACCACGGCACCGATGATCGGGATGAACGCGCCGATGAAGACCAAGGTGGCCAGCGGGACGACCAGCGGCACGCCCAGGATCCACAGCCCGATACCGACCGCGACCCCGTCGACCACGGCAACGATCATGGTCGCCCGCACGTAGCTGATCAGCGATGCGAACCCTTCCTGGCCGGCGTTGTCCACCAGCTGGCGGGCCGGCTTGGGCACCGCGCGGAGCACGAACGCCCAGATGTGTTCGCCGTGCACCAGGAAGAAGATCAGGATGAACACCGTCAGCAGGAAGCCGGTGAGGAACTCGCCGACCGCGGTCGCCGTGGTCAGCGCGCTCGTGGTGATCGAGGCCTGGTTCTCCTCGATCAAGGTGAACATCTGGTCGATGAACTTGCTGATGTCGGTCGAGCGCAGGTGCAGCGGTCCCTCGACCAACCAGCGGCGAGCTTCGTCCAGGCTCCGGCTCAACTGCTGCTGCAGAGCGGGCAGGCCGTCGGAGAACTGGATGATCACGAACGTCATCAGTCCGCCGAGCACGGCGAGCCCGGCGACCACCGTGATGGCCGTGGCGACGCCGCGCGGCAGCCGGGCCTTGTGCGTGAGCAGGTTGACCAGCGGAATCATCAACGCGGACAACAGCAGGCCGATGGCCAACGTGGTCGCCAGCACGGAGAATTCGCCGATCAGCCAGATCACCACGCCGAGCGCGCCCGCGATGACCAACAGCCGCCACGAGTAGGCGGCAGCGATGCGCACGCCGACGGGCACGTACGGCGTCACGTCCTCCGGAGGCGGGGAAAGGTTCTCCGGAGGCACGACCTTGGTGCCGGGCTTGGTGCGCCCTTCTGGCTTCTCGCCGGGGCTGTCCGGATCTTGCTGCACGGACTCCTCGGAGTTGGTCACCGCCTCACCGTATCCGGTTCCACCGACGGTAGGAACGTTAGCCTCAACGCGTGCCCGGCCGGGTCGCCTTGAGTCCTCGCCGGAGTGAATGTGCCGAAAACCGACAGTCAATTTTTCGAAATAATCAGCACGAACGTGTGATCATGCTCGGTATCGTCGGCAAAATTGCCCCGAGAAATATCCGCGCCCCGCCCTCGGTATTAGCCAGGCGAGATGTCCCGAGTTGTCCGAAATGGACTCACGTTGATCGACTAACAGGCGCTCTTCCAGCGCAAACATCACTCGGACGGGCATTCCCCAACAGTGTGATCTCGGCTGGACCCGCGCGTCGTGCCGTGTTTAGGTTGCCGCTGTTCGAACAGAATCAGCGCGGAAACCGCGACTGCTTCGAACTGGTTTCCGAGCAATAAGCACCTGCGATTTCCGTCGTCCGGCGGGTAGGGAGTACGACCAATGCGCAAGAACCTGATTCGTCTCGGTGCCGCCTTCGGCATTGCGGCCGGCATGGCCGCCACCAGCTCCGCGATCGCGAGCGCGGCGGAGGCCGACGTGCCCCCGTTCCCGAGCGTGACCGAGCAGCAGGAGATCTTCATCGAGGGTGGCAAGAACCTGGGCACGGGCGCCGCTCAGCTGGTGTCCGGCGCCTACCTGGGCGTGCCGGCCTCGGTGATCGACGCTGTCGAGGAGGCAGGCAACTACCTGGGCGGCTGAGGCGGCCTGGCAATGAGTGCACGCAAGGGCGGGATCGAGGCTTCGGTCCCGCCCTTGCGGTGTCTCGACGGTCTTGCGCGCTCGAGCTGGCGCGATCACACACGGTCATATCCCATTGCACAGAGTGTTTGTCACACGATCGGGGACAGTGCGCGTGGCTGGCGTGCCAACCAGCGGCCCACTTGAGAGGCTCGAGATAGCGCAACTTATAGTGTTCGAAAAGACACGCAGAGCAACCAAATCGGCATCCCCGGTAGCGGGGCCCGAGCGCGCCCCGTCCCCGACCGAACCCCGACAAGCCCCGATCCGATCGAAGGTAGTGACGCTGCACCGTGGCTGATTCCGGCTCGCAGACTCCCCAGCGCAAGCGGCGCTGGTGGGTACGTGCTGCCGTCGTGGCCGGCGGTGTGCTTGCCGGAAGCCTCACGGCCTGGGCGTTGGCGGCGGGTGGCGCCCAAGCCGCTCCCGTCGACGACGAGCCGCTGAGCAAGGCCCAGCAGGCGGGCGAACACTTCCGTGCCGAGGTGCACAAGGCGGCGAAGAAGCTGTCCCAGCTGCCGCGCAAGGCCGCCGAGTCGGTGCACGAAGCGGTGCAGCGCACCGCCGAGGAGGCGGAGAAGGTGCTGCGCGGCGCTCACCGCGCCGACGAGAAGCAGGCCGAGCAGCAGCCCGAGCGCAGCGAGCAGCCTGCCGTCGAGCAGAAGGATTCCGAGCGGTCGGCGCACGCCAAGCTGCCGTCGTTCGGTGACCTGCCCGCGCTGAGTGACCTGCCGTCGCTGGACGACCTGCCCGGGTTGCTTGCGGGCGTGCTGCACGGCGGCCACCACGGCAAGCCGCAGCGGCCGGAGATGCCGTCGATGCCGGGGTGCGCGGAGCGCTTCCGGCTGTGGTGCGAGCACTTCCCGCAATGGTTCGGCCACTCCGAGCCGGATCAGCTCGTGCCGGTGCCCGAGCTGCCGGGTGAGCAGGAGCTCCCGCTGGTGCCGACCGCCCCCGCCGCGGTCGTGCCGTCGGTGACGACGGCGGCCGCGTCCGAGGACGAGGCCGTTCCCACCCTGACCTACGTGGCCGAGCAGGAGCAGCGCTCGACCACCCAGGCCGACAGCGCCGAGCGCGTCGGCGAAGGACTCGTCGCGCACGACGAGTCCGCTGACCAAGACTTCCCGGGCGACGACGAGGACCGCACCCCACTGGGGGCGCCCGGGCAGCCCGCCGCGACGGCACCGGGCAACGGTTCCGCGCAGGCGGGGCACGCGGACGGATCGCCGATGGCGATCACCGCACCTGTGGCGGCGATTGCCGCCAGTGGCGTCACGCAGACGCTGCGTCGTTTCATCCCGGGTTCGAACCGCCCCGGCGGTCAGCCCGGTGTCACCCCTGACTGAGGTTTTCCCGCGGCCGTACGGCGCCGTGCGGACGATCGCTGTGCCCTGACAGCTCGCCCGCGCCGTGACGGCCTCTTCCCTGCTGCCCGTGTGGCGGCACCTCCCTGCGGCCCGGCAGCACCCCGATGTGCCGGCCGCATCCAGGACAACCTCACACCACCAAGGAGAAGGATCATCACCATGCAGAACTGGGCGAAGCGTGGCCTACAGACCGCGCTGGTCACCGGCGGGCTGCTGATGCTGGGTACCGGCATCGCGTCGGCCGAGGAGAACGTCAACCCGGACAAGCCGGCCAGCCCGCTGGACGTCTCGCTGACCGTGCCGGTCAAGGTCGGCAACAACGCGGTCGGCACGCCGTTCGGGCAGAAGAACCTCCCCGAGATCGACAAGACCATCAGCACCAAGCCGATCACCGACAAGCTCAAGGGCGCAGCGGCCAAGCTGAACGGTGCCAAGCTCCCCGGCGCCGAGCGCGTGCAGAAGGCGACCGAGAAGGCCACCAAGGCGGCCGAAGCGGTGCAGCAGAAGGCGTCCGACGCTGCGCCTGCCGAGGCGAAGAAGGCTGCCTCGGAAGCGAAGAAGGCCACCGGCAGCAAGGCGGCCGCCGAGGGTGAGGTGTTCCGCGGTAACCGCGGCAGCCTCGACATCGTCGTGCCGATCCAGATCGCCAACAACGCGATCGCGCTGCTCGGCGACGCCGAGGTGACCGGCGGCGACAGCCAGCAGTCCTACGAGGGCGGCGAGGGCGTCGTCACCAACGGTTCCGGCGGCGCGCTGGCGGGCAACGTGGTCGACGTCGACTACGTGTTGCCGATCCAGATCGCCAACAACGCCGGCGGCATCGGCGGCAACGCCACCTCCACCGGCAACAGCGCCACGCAGGACGTCAAGACCGGTGGCGACTCGGCCACCGACGGCTCCGGCGGTGCGCTGTCCGGCAACATCATCGCCCCGCAGGGCGCCACGCCGATCCAGATCAACAACAACGCGGCGGTGCTCGGCGGCATCGGCAAGACCAGCGACAACACCAGCGAGGTCAAGGCGCACAGCGGCGGTTCGCTGCTGTCCAACGGCGCCGACGGTGTGCTGGCGGGCAACGTGGCCGGTGTCCCGGTCGCGCTCCCGGTCGAGGTGAACAACTCGGCGCTGTCCGGCCTGGGCATCGCCGACAGCACGGGCAACGCCAACACCGCAGAGGCACAGGGCGGCGACACCCGGCACGGCAGCCGCACCATGAAGACCTACGCGGAGACCAACGGTGACGGTGGCGTGGCTTCCGGCACCCTGATTCAGCCGCAGGTGGCCAGCGACGCCAACGTGAACGGCCTGGCCGGTGCGCTGGGCGGCATCTCGGCCGCGGGCGTCGGCGAGGCGCGTAGCACCACGTCCAACAGCAGCACCACGTCGTCGCAGGCCGGTGGCTACTCGAACACCTCGGCCGTGGGTGGCGTGCTGAGCGGCACGGTCGCGGACGCTCCGGTGGCGTTCCCGGTCGAGGCCTACTGCGCTGCGGCGGGCGCGATCGGCAAGGCCGCGGCCGACTGCGAGAACGAGACCACGGCCAACGCGGGCCGCGAGACGTTCACCGACGGTACCGACTCGGTGCTGGGTGGCAACACCGCGACCGCTCCGCTCGGCGGCACGATCGAGGCGTTCGGCCTGTCCGCTTCGGCCGTCGGGACCGCGGACTCCACGGCCACCGAGGACAAGGAGATCAAGGCGGGCGGCTACAACGGCTCGCGCGGTGACGGCTCCACCGGTGGCGGCAACATCATCCAGACCCCGGTCGCCACGCCGATCGAGGTCTTCGGCGGCGCCGCTTCGCTGGCGGGCAACAGCACCGCCGAGGCGGAGGAGACCAAGACGGTCAGCTCCGGTGGCGACGGCAACACCGAGGACGACGACGCGGTCCTGGCTTCCAACGTGGTCGCGACCCCGATCGCCCAGCCGCTGCAGGCGTTCGGCATCGGTGCGGCAGGCATCGGCCAGGCGCACGGCCAGGCGACCGCGGAGACCGACACCACGGCCGGTGGCGACTACACCGGCTCGGGCAAGGGCGCGGTCGGCTCGGGCAACATCGTGCAGGTGGCCAGCTCGGCCCCGGCCCAGCTGTTCGGCCTGTCCGCCGCGGGCGGTGGCATCAGCACCGGTGCGGCCGACAACACCAGCTCGTCGGCTGCGGGTGGCACCAACACCACCAGCGGTGCCGAGGGCGTCGCGTCCGGCAACGTCGGCGCGGTGACCAACTCGCTGCCCGCGCAGGTGCACGGGCTGGCCGGTGCGCTGGTCGGTGACGCCGACGCGATGTCGATGAACGTGACCGACTCGATGGCTGGTGGCGACACCACCGCCGACGGCACGGGCAGCTCGCTCGGCGGCAACGTGGTCAACGCTCCGATCGGCGGCGCGGCCGGTGTGTTCGGCTCCGCGGCTTCGGTGATCGGGTTCGCCGACGGCGGCTCGGTCAACGACGTGGTGAGCGGCAGCGGCGGCAACGTCGACACCAGCGGTGCCGGTGGCTCGCTGGCGGGCAACGCGCTGTCGGCGCAGGCTCTGCCGGTCGCCGAGGTGTTCGGCACCGCGGCCACCGTGGGCGGCTTCGCCACCGGTGCGGGCGAGAACACCACGGATGTCGTCTCCGGTGGGGACATCGCCACCTCCGGCACCGAAGGTCACCTGAGCGGCAACATCTTCGACGTTCCCGCCGCGGCGATCGCCGAGGTGTTCGGCAGCGCGGTCGCGGTGGGCGGCGAGGCCGTCGGTGCGGGTGACAACGTCACCGTCGGCTCGGTCGGCGGCACGATCGACACCGACGCGATCGGCCACCAGCTGCCGGTCGGCGTGCTGGTCCAGGTGTACAACTTCGGCGCCGACCTGCTCGGCCAGGCGACCGGTGTGGCCACCAACGTGACCGACGTCGAGGTCGGTGACAACGGCACGCTGCACCAGCTGGTGCTGGACGGCTCCGAGCTGCCTGCCACCGAGCTGCCGAGCCTGAACGGCCTGCCGATCCCGGCTGCCGCGCAGCAGCGTTCGGACGTTCCGGACGTCACCCAGGTGCTGCCGAAGATCACCGACATCACCGAGCTGCCCGAGGTGACGCAGCTGCCCGAGGTCACCGAGCTGCCGGACGCCGACGCCCTGCCGGTGCAGGTCGGCCTGCCCGAGGTGGCGGCTCCGCTGCCTGCTCCCGCGGTTCCGGCCATGCCCAAGGCTGAGCCCGTGGCTGCCAAGCAGACCGGTCTGCGTGGCCTGTGGGCCAAGCTGTCCGGTGCGCTGTCCGGTCAGAACATGACCATCCAGGGCTGATCCAGCCCGATCCTTCTCACGGCCCCTCCTCGCGGCGAACGCGAGGAGGGGCCGCTGCGTGTATGGATCGATGGGTGCTGATGACACGGATGCTTCTGCTGGGTGGTTCACGTGTGCGCCGGCCGCGCAGCGCTGTCCGTGCGGATATCGTGATCGCAGTCGCGATCCGGGGAGGGAAGCATGACGAACGTCGACGCCGAGAGCGCGGTCGAACGAACCCTCGGTCACCTGCGACAGGTGGATGCTCCCCCGGAGCCGCGCGGAGACGGGCCGCTGACGCTGGCCGATCTGTACCAAACGCATCGGATGCGGCTGGTCCGGCTGGCCATCCTGCTGGTGGACGAGCCGGCCACCGCGGAGGACGTGGTGCAGGAAGCGTTCGCCGGGCTGCATCGCAACTGGGGGAAGCTACGGGATGCCGCGGCGGCCGTCGGCTATCTGCGCACCGCTGTGGTCAACGGCTCCCGCAGCGTCCTGCGGCGGCGCAAGACGGCCCGGGAGTACGTGCCGCCGCATGCGGTCAATGCGCGTTCCGCCGAGTCGCTGGCGATGCTGTCGACCGAGCATCAAGCGGTGGTGGAGGCACTCGGCAAGCTGCCACCGCGGCAGCGGGAGGTGCTGGTGCTGCGGTACTACGGCGGGCTCAGCGAGCAGGAGATCGCCGAGGCGGCGGGGATCTCCAAGGGAACGGTGAAGTCCACCGCGAGCCGGGGCTTGGAAGCCTTGCAGCGCGCGATGCAGCAGTTGGAGCGGGCGAAACGGTGACTGCTGGGGTGCGGCACGCCGGCAATACGCCTGCGGACCGGCTTGGATGGGCGGGATGTGCTGACGACACGGCGACGGCTCGGCAGCGTACGCAAGCGGGACGTGGCGACCGATCGGCACCGAGCGCGGGTGGGACCCGATGACGGAACGTGACAGCGAGCGACTGATCGCGGACGCGCTGAAAGCAAAAGCTGGTCAAACCGGCGGTAACCGCTTTGCCTCCGCATCGTCGGACGACGCGACCGATCGACTACCCACCGTCACAGGCGGCGAATCACAGAGCGTGCATAACCCTTACGGGTTAGACGGCGGGGGAAACGTCGACGCAAGGTGGATCTTGCTGCTAGCGGCCGCGCTCGGGCTTGCGACCGGCGCTGTGGTGGGACTACTCACCGTTCTGTAGTATCTCCGTCGAGGATTGAGAAATCCCTCGAATGTACTAATCGTAACGAACGACTTCGTTCGCTAAGATGGCGGTGCATTCACTCTTGTGTGTTACACGACCCTAGTCCCCGGTCGCTTTCAGTAACACTTTTCTGTCGTCCTGGACCCCGGCGACGCCCTGTTTGACTTAGTGCTCGTAAGGGGTTCAGATGTCGAGTTCCATCGCGGCGTCCCCGCTGTTCGGCATGCACCAGGGTCTGCTGGCGGGCCGGGGTGAACGGCAAGAGGTTGCCACCAAGACCGATCCGTACGCGGAGCTGGTCGAGGCGGCCAAGGCCGGTGACGAATGGGCGATCGAGCGATTGATCGCGCAGCTCAGGCCACTGATCGTGCGGTACTGCCGAGCGCGCATCGGCCGGGCGGTGAGCACGTTCGCCTCCGCCGACGACGTCGCGCAGGACGTGTGTATCGCCGTGTTGACCTCGCTCAACTCGTATCGGTCGACCGGTGCCAGCTTCCTGGGGTTCGTCTACGGCATCGCCACGCACAAGATCATGGACTTCCATCGCAAGTACGCCAGGGAGCGGTCGACTCCGGTCGCCGACATCCCGGACGTGGTGACCACGGCGGCGGAGCCGGAACGCAGGCTCCTGCACAACGAGCTGGGCGAGCAAGTGGGCGCGCTGCTGGCCGAACTGTCCGACACGCAACGAGACGTCCTGACCCTGCGCCTCGTTGTCGGCCTGTCGGTGGCGGAGACCGCGGAGGCCACGTCGATGTCGCTCGGTGCGGTTCGTGTCTGCCAGCATCGCGCGCTGGCCAAGCTGCGCAAGATGCTCGCCGAACGCCAGGTGTCCGTGCAGTTGTGAGCGCCTCGGCGCGGGTCGACCGTGCTGAATGACCTGCGGCCGTCTCGGGTAGCGTGAAGCCCCGTGGACCTCGCGTTGCCTGTCGTCAATGGTGCTGCCAAAGCGTCACTGCTGCCGGAGTGGCTGGACCCGGAGAAGCTGCTCCAGGGTTTGACGCCGACCGTCATCGCCGTGTTGTGCGCGATCCTGTTCGCCGAGAGCAGCATCTTCCCCGTCCTGCCCGGCGACTCGCTGCTGTTCACCGCGGGACTGTTCGTGGCGACCGGGGCGATCGACGCGCCGTTGTGGCTGGTCTGCACGCTGGCCACGGTCGCGGCGATCATCGGCAACGTGGTCGGGTTCAGCATCGGCTGGAAGGTCGGCCCTGCGCTGTTCAAGCCCGACTCGCGGTTCTTCAAGCCGCAGTACGTGGACAAGACGCACGCGTTCCTGGACAAGCACGGCGCGAAGGCCGTCGTGCTCGCGCGCTTCGTGCCGTTCGTGCGGACGTTCATCACGTGGATCGCCGGCGTCGGCCGGATGAGCCCGCGCAAGTACTTCACCTACACCGTGCTGGGCGGCATCCTGTGGGCCGCCGGGTTGATCGTGCTCGGTTACCTGCTCGGTGACATCTCGTTCATTCGGGACAACATCGACGCGATGGCGATCCTGATCGTGCTGGTCTCGGTGCTGCCGATCGCCATCGAGTACCTGCGGTCCCGCCGCAAGAAGAAGCTTGCCGCCGGGCAGGAAGCCGACGAGCAGGCCGACGAGCCGGTCACACCGCAGGCCGACGGCTGACGAAGCCCTGCTTCGCCGCATCGAGCGAGTGCCCAGCTGGCCGTGAATGGGGGCGGATGAGCTCCCGGTGGCTGGGCGAGGGTGATCTACGCCGAACGGACCTCTGCCCGCCGGCGTTCGGGTGTGCCTGCTCACACATCAGTTAATTGACTTGCTCAACTAACTTCCGGGGTGGATATTTGTATGCGGAAATTAGTTGGTTGATGCAAGCAAATCTGTGAGGCGCGCAACTATGACCGGCACAGCCACGCAAGCGGACCGGACGGCAACCACCGACTCGGCGGCGTCGGCCGAGCAGTCGACGCAGCCGCCTGCCCGAAATGCGAAGGCCGAACAGCTGGGTGATGTGTTCAGCCGGTTGATGCGCGTCCTCACCAAGGCCAAGTCGCGCATGTCGCAGTTGACGCCTGGGGTCGAGCCGAGCGCCTATCCCACGCTCGCCCTGCTCACCCGCGAAGGACCGATCCGCGCCTCGGGGATCGCGGAGCGGCTGCACGCCGACATCTCGACGATCAGCAGGCAGACATCGGCGCTGGTACAGGCCGGCCTGATCGAGCGGCAGGCCGATCCGAACGACGGGCGGGCCTGCCTGCTGGCCCTCACCGACGCCGGCCACGAGGCGCACGAGCACGTACGCGCCGTGCGTAACGAGTGGCTGGCGAAGACCTTGGCGAACTGGTCCGACGAAGACATCGACCAGCTCGTCACATTGCTCGGCCGGCTCAGCGACGACGTCGTGCACCAGCTCGCCGTCGTCGACGCCGCCCACCCAACACAGTACGAACCCGAGGAAACTGCATGAGCACGAGTTCCACCGAAGCGCCGCCACCAGCGGCGCAACCGTCAGCGGACGACCACCCGCTGTTGACCCACAAGCAGATCGTCACGATCTTGTCCGGCCTGATGATGGGCATGCTGCTGGCAGCGCTGGACCAGACGATCGTCAGCACCGCGATCCGCACCATCGCCGATGACTTGAACGGTCTGAGCCTGCAGGCGTGGGCGACCACGGCGTACCTGATCACCGCGACGATCACCACACCGATCTACGGCAAGCTTTCCGACATCTACGGGCGTAAGCCGCTGTATCTGACGGCCATCACGCTGTTCTTGATCGGATCCCTGGCCTGTACGTTCGCCACCTCCATGTACGAGCTGGCGATCTACCGGGCCGTGCAAGGGCTCGGTGCCGGTGGCCTGATGTCCCTGGCCATGACGATCGTCGGCGACATCATCCCGCCGCGGCGGCGCGCCAAGTATTCCGGCTACATGATGAGCGTCTGGGGCGTCTCCAGCATCCTCGGTCCGGTGCTCGGCGGCCTGTTCGCCGGCATGGACACCTTCGTCGGGCTGGACGGCTGGCGCTGGGTGTTCCTGGTGAACCTGCCGGTCGGCATCGTCGCCATGGTCGTGGTGACCAAGGTGCTCAACGTGCCGCACCAACCGCGCAAGCAGCGCATCGACTGGTGGGGTGCGGCGACCCTGACCGTGTTCCTGGTGCCGTTGCTGATCCTGGCGGAGCAGGGACGGGAGTGGGGCTGGACGTCGACCACGGCGCTGACCTGCATCGCCGTCGGTCTGGCCAGCTTGGTCGCGTTCATCCTGGTCCAACGGCGGATGGGCGATGCGGGCCTGATCCCGCTGCGCCTGTTCCGCAACAAGACGTTCACCGTCGCGCTGATCGCCGGGGCGATCCTCGGTGTGGCGATGTTCGGCTCGATCATGCTGATCCCGCAGTACCTGCAGATCGTGCAGGGCTACACGCCGACCGAGGCCGGTCTGCTGTCGCTGCCCATGATGCTCGGCATGATGACGTCGACGCTGGTGGTCGGGCGTCTCACCCAGAAGACCGGGCGGTACAAGATCTTCCCGATCCTGGGCACCGCGCTGGTCGGCCTTGCCGGCCTGCTGTTCGCCCAGATCGAGTGGAACAGCCCGCTCTGGCACGCGCTGGTGCTGATGGCGATGGTCGGCCTCGGCCTCGGTTCGTGCATGCAGACGCTGATGATCGCGGTGCAGAACGCGGGTCCGCGGTCCGACATGGGAGTGTCGACCGCGTCGGCAACCCTGTTCCGGCAGGTCGGCGGCACCCTCGGTGTCGCGGTGTTCCTGTCGATCCTGTTCAGCACGTTGACCGACAACATCCGGCAGGCGTTCGTCTCGCTCGGGGTCTCGCCGTCGGCGATGCCCAAGGGCGTCAACGTGATGGCGGACTCGTCGTTCTTGCAGGAGATCCCGTTGGAGCAGGCCAAACCGTTCCTGATCGGTTTCACCGAGTCGATCAACACGGTGTTCTACGTCGCCTCCGGTGTCGCGTTGCTGGCGACCGTGGTGCTGCTGTTCCTGAAGGAGATCCCACTGGCGGACGGCAAGCCGCAGGCGGACGACAAGCAAGCCGAGCTGGCCGCGGCGGCAGCGGGGTGACGCTCGAGGTAACGCAGAGCCGTACGCCACTGACTCTTCGGATGAAGGCCAGTGGCGTACGGCACTGTGTGCCCCTGGCCTCTTCCACCCTCACCCGATCGACGTAGGCTGACCCATCGTGCAGGAATTGAGCTGGCTGGCGCAGGCAGGACCGACCCTGGTGTGGGTCGTCGTGCTGTCTTTCGTCTTCGTGGAATGCGCCTTGATCGTCGGACTGTTCCTGCCCGGGGACACTCTGCTGTTCGCCGCCGGGGTGATCCTTGCCGAGCACGACGCGGTGGAGAGCGCCTGGTGGTTGTCCCTGGTGGCGCTGGGCGTGGCCATCGTGGCCAACCATGTCGGGTATCTCATCGGGCACAAGGTGGGCACCAGGTTCGTCGCCCGGCGCGGCGGAAAGATCCTGAACCGGCAGAACCTGGACCGGGCGCGCGACTTCCTCAACCGGCGCGGATTGTTCGCCATCATCCTGGCCAGGTGGCTGCCGTGGGTGCGCACGCTGGCGCCGTTGATCGCCGGGGCGGCGTCCATGGACCGGCGACGTTTTCTGCTCGCCACCAGCATCGGCGCCGTGCTGTGGGTGCCGACGCTGGTGCTGGTCGGCTACTACGGCTCCGGCCTGTTGGACGACGTGCCGTGGCTGCAGGACCTGGTGCTGTGGGGCATGGTCGTCTGCGTGACGGCGGGCACCGTGTGGGGCCTGTGGAAGTACCGGCAGGAGATCTCCAAACCCGTGGAGGACGAGCGCACCGCGGCCTGAGGTGTCAGGCTGCGTCCAGTCGCGCCGCTGCCTCCACGGCCATCCAACCGCTCAGCTGTACCGACAGGTCACGGCAAGCGTCCGACGGCGGTGTGCTCACGGGCTTTGCCCAGTCCGGTCCGAACAGCGGGCCGCCGCGCATGTGAGCGGCGTTCTTCCAGCAGGCTTCCGCCGACGCTCGGACCAGCTCCGCGGCCTCGGCGTTCGGCAGGCGGAGGGCGGCGTCGGCCAGGTAGCGGACCAAAATGCCGGAGAACAGGCCGCCGTCGCCACCGCCGTGACCGCGCAGCACACCCCCTGGCGCCAGGTGCCTGGCCACGGCTTCGATGGTTCGCTGCGCGTTCTCGCGCCAACCCAGTTCGACGCAAGCGCCGAGGTAGACGCCCTGACAGTAGGTGTAGATCCGCCGGGAGAGCATCGGTTCGCGGCCGTCGCGGTAAACGGCGAGGCCGTCGAACACCAGGCCGGTCGCGGGATCGACGAGGTGTTCGGTCATCCACTCGGTGATCGCTTCGGCACGGTCTCGCTCCCCGAGCCTGGCGTGCAGGATGGCCGCCGGGCCGTTGGCCGGAGCGTTCTTGTACTCGCTGCCGCGGCGCCAGCGGATCCCGCCCCCGACGGTGTCGGACCAGGCGTCCCACAGTTGGGCGGAGAGCCGCTGCAGGGCACGGCGGGTGTTCATACCGGTGACCGTGCCTGCTCGGTGCAACGCCAGGGCGAGCCAGGCCATGTCGTCGTAGTAGTTGTTCACCCAGCGCAGGCGGTTGCGCAGCCACACACCGCGGGCCAGTTGCCGGACGGCTCGGGCCCGGTGGGGAGTCGGGTCGCGTAGCTGGGCGTCGACGAGGCAATCCAGCAGGTGTGCTTGCCACCAGTAGTTCCAACGGTGGTGCAACCGGTGCCGGAGCGTCGGCGGCCAGGCGTCGAGGCCCAAGCGGGTGCCGGGCAGCAGCCAGAGCGGCCGCACGTGCCTGCGGAGGACCGCCGCTTCGGCTTCGGCTGCCTGCTCGACCACGCTTCGCAGGCTAATGCGGGTTGGTGAGTTCCGCGCTTCGCAGCGCTGGTGCGGGTCGGCGAGTTCTGCCTACCCGGGCCGGCGCGGGTCGGTGAGTTGCTGCGCTCCGCGGGTTGGTGAGTTCCGCGCTCCGCGGGTTGGTGAGTTCCGCGCTCCGCGGGTTGGTTCAGGTCGATGGGGTCCGCGCTTCGCAGGCTGGTGAATTTCGCCTGGTCACCAGGCTTTGCTCAGGTCGGCGTGCTGGCGGATCCAGGTGTGCATGACGATGCCTGCCGCTACCCCGGCGTTGATCGAGCGTGTCGACCCGAACTGCGCGATGGAGATGTGTATCCCGGACGCCTGCTGCGCTTCCCGCGACAGCCCGGGGCCCTCTTGCCCGAACAGCAGCAGCGCGTGGCGAGGAAGTTCGCACTCCTCCAGGCGCTCGGCGCCAGGGGTGTTGTCCACCGCGACCACGGTCAGCCCGTGTTCGTCGGCGAACGACCGCAGCGCGGCGATGTCCGGGTGGTGCTGCAGGTGCTGGTACCGGTCGGTCACCATCGCGCCGCGCCTGTTCCACCGGCGGCGGCCCACGATGTGCACCGCTTGCGCGGCGAAGGCGTTGGCGGTGCGGACCACCGTGCCGATGTTGTGGTCGTGCTGGAAGTTCTCGATGGCCACGTGGAACGGATGCCGACGGCGATCCAGGTCGGCCACGATGGCTTCGCGCTTCCAGTACCGGTACTTCTCGACCACGTTGCGCCGGTCACCGTGCTCGAGGAGCTCCGGGTCGTAGTGTTCCTCGGTCGGCCACGGACCCTCCCACGGCCCGACGCCGACCTCGCCGCGGGCCGTCCACTCGGTGGGTCCGGGCTCGTCGGTCACGCCAGTCCCAAGTCGCCGAGGCCGAGCAGCGAGCGATACTCCAATCCGCGGGCCTCGATGGCTTCGCGCGCCCCGGTGTCCCGGTCCACGATGGTCGCGACGCCGACCACGGTGGCGGAGGCTTCCTCCAGCGCGTCGACCGCGGTGAGGACGCTGCCGCCGGTGGTGGAGGTGTCTTCGACGGCAAGCACGCGCTGGCCGGCGACATCGATGCCTTCGATGCGGCGTTGCAGGCCGTGCTGCTTGCTCTCCTTACGCACCACGAACGCGTCGAGCACGACGCCGTCGGCCGCGGCGGAGTGCAGCATCGCGGTGGCCACCGGGTCCGCGCCCAGGGTCAGGCCGCCCGCGGCGACGTAGTCCCAGTCGGCGGTCAGCTGGCGCATGAGCTTGCCGATCAGCGGGGCGGCGGCGTGGTGCAGCGTCGCGCGGCGCAGGTCGACGTAGTAGTCGGCTTCCTTGCCCGAGGCCAGCGTGACCTTGCCGTGGACGACGGCGAGTTCGGTGATCAGCCGGGCCAGCCGGGCGCGCTCGGTGCTGTCGACGGGAGGTGTGGTTGAGCGGGAAGACGTCACGGATCTGAGCCTACGAGCCCGCACGCCGAACGCGGTGTGGCGGGGCCGATGGGAGTGGCGAGGACCGCGTCCTCACACGGTGCATGCGGGCGGCCAGTAAAGGTGGGGCGGCCCTGTGTGCGGGCGGCCTTTGCGGCTGGGGCGGCCTTCGCGGGCGGCCGCGGAACGTGAGGGCGCGGCCTTTGCAGGCGGCCATTCGCGGGCGGCCGGTGCACGTTGGGCGCGGCCTTTCGTGCGGGCCGGCGGCGCATGGGCCGGCCTTGTGTGCGGGCGGCCGGTGAACGTGGGGCGCGGCCGGTAGAGCCCTTCGTGCGGCGTCGTGGGCGGGCTGCACTCACGTACGGCCGCGCTGGGCCGCCACCTTCGCCCCCACCCAGCGCCGCGCGGGTGGCGGGAGCAGCCGGACCAGCCCCAGCAACGCCTTCCAGCGCTTGCCCGGCACCGACACCCCCTTGCCTCGGTCGAGGTCCGCCAGGCACTCTCGCACGACCCGTTCGGCGGTGAGCCACATCATGCGCGGGCCGCGGTCGGAGCTGTCGCCCGCGCGGTCGTGGAACTCGGTGTGCGTGAAGCCCGGGGCCAGCGCGAGCACCCGCACGCCGCGCCCTGCCACGGACGCCGCGATGCCTTCCGAGAACGCCGTCACCCACGCCTTGGTCGCGCCGTAGGCCGCCCCGGAGGCCGGGAAGAACCCCGCGAAGCTCGACACGTTGATGATCGAACCGGAACCCCGCTCGAGCATCCCGGGCAGCGCGGCGCGCGTCAGCCGCAGCACGGCGGTGACGTTGACTTCGAGCTGCTCGGTGAGGCGCTCGGCGGAGACTTCGGTGAACGAGCCGTTGAGGCCGAACCCCGCGTTGTTCACCAGCAGGTCGACCGGGTTCTCCTGCAGCCACTGCTCGACTTCGCGGCGCTGGTCCGCATCCCCGAGGTCCGCGGGCAGGACGTGGGCCGCTACGCCATGTGCTCCGCGCAGCTGCGCGGCAACGGCCTCCAGACGCTCACGGGTACGGGCGACCAGAACGACGTCGTAGCCGCGGGCGGCGAGTTGCTTGGCGAACTCGGCGCCGAGTCCGGCGCTGGCACCGGTGATCAAGGCGGTCGGCATGGCGTCAGCTTAACCGGCAAGATCACCGCAGGCCGGGCTTCGCGGAGCACCGGCCGCGATCATGCATCCGGCCCCGCTCGATCATCGCCGGCAGCGCGGCCGGAGCCCGACCTCCCGCAGCGACCTGCGTACTCGGTCGGCGGCGGGAACGTCCCGACGCCCGGCTCGGCGTCACGGCCTCACAGCGGTCCGTGCGGCTTCTCGTGCAGCGGGTCCACGTGCCGGACACCTTCCGGCGGGTCCTGCCACACGTGCTTGCCCATCGCCGTGCCGTCCTCACCGGGGTCGACGATGTCGGCGATGTCGCCGAGGTCGCGCAACAATCGCTCCAACCGCGTCGGCCCGGCGTTCGGCGAGACCGCCGCCAGCACCCAGTCCTTCTCCAGCCACAGCACGCTCACGTCGCCACCGAGCTCGTCGGCGTGCGCGATGAGCTCCTGCGACAGGTGCTCCTTGGCCTGCTCCACGTTGTCGGTGAAGGCATACCGCTGGCCGGCGGGGCCGAGCAGCTCCGGCATCTCCACCCGCTGGAACGGCACCGACGCCAACCACAGCTCGAGCAGCACCGGGAACGGCTCGCCGCAGCGCACGGCAACCACCGTCGCCGGGATCTGCCGATCCGCCTCGATGTCGAACACGTACACCGTGCGGCGGCCTTCGCTGGTGAACGTCGAACCGGCCACCACGTTGACCGCCGCTTCGGCGCCGTAGTACCCCATCGCGCCCTCGGTCCAGTGGCTGACCATCCGGGCGTCCTCGTCGGCGAACTTCCAGCCGCGCAGGTCTGCCCAGCGCAGCCGCTCACGATGCCGGGAGCCTTCCCGCGACTTGTCGATCGCAAGCAGGCTCAGGCCGGCGACCAGGGCGATGAACGCGATCAGGAACCAAACCCAGGCAGGCACGTCAGCAGCCTATCGCCACTTCGAGGTCAACTCGCCCGAGTGACGACGAGCGTGTCGGCCGCCGGATCGTCCGAAACGTCGACTCGCACGGTGTCACCGTCGCGGATGTCCCCGGACAGCAGAGCCTTGGCCAACTGATCGCCGATCGCCGATTGCACCAAACGGCGCAACGGCCGTGCCCCGTAGATCGGGTCGTAGCCGCTGACCGCCAGCCACTCGCGCGCCGCGGGCGTGACGTCCAGCGTCAGCCGCCGCTGCGCCAGCCGCTCGCTCAGCCGCTCGACCTGGATGTCCACGATGGACCCGAGCTGCTCGGTGTCCAGCGAGTGGAACACCACGATGTCGTCCAGCCGGTTGAGGAACTCCGGCTTGAAGTGCTGCCGCACCACGGACATCACGGCGTCCTTGCGGCCCCGGTCGTCCAGCGTCGGGTCGGCGATGGCCTGCGAGCCCAGGTTCGACGTCAGCACCACGATGGTGTTGCGGAAGTCGACCGTGCGGCCTTGACCGTCGGTCAGCCTGCCGTCGTCGAGTACCTGCAGCAGGACGTCGAAGACATCCGGGTGTGCCTTCTCCACCTCGTCGAGCAGCACCACGGAGTACGGACGCCGCCGCACCGTCTCGGTGAGCTGACCGCCCTGGTCGTAGCCGACGTAGCCGGGCGGGGCACCGACCAGCCGCGCGACCGAGTGCTTCTCCGAGTACTCGCTCATGTCGATGCGGGTGAGCGCGCGCTCGTCGTCGAACAGGAACTCGGCGAGCGCCTTGGCCAGCTCGGTCTTGCCGACACCGGTCGGGCCGAGGAACAAGAACGAGCCGGTGGGCCGGTCCGGGTCGGACACCCCGGCACGCGAGCGCCGGACGGCGTCCGAGACCGCTTGCACGGCCTCGTGCTGGCCGATGACCCGCTTGCCGAGCTCGGCCTCCATCCGCAGCAGCTTGCCGGTCTCGCCCTCCAGCAGCCTGCCCGCCGGGATGCCGGTCCACGCCGACACCACGTCCGCCACGTCGTCCGGGCCGACCTCCTCCTTGAGCATCACCGGCTGCTTGTCCCCGCTCGCCTCGGAGGCCGCTGCCAGCTCCTTCTCCAGCGCCGGGATCTTGCCGTAGCGCAGCTCGGCGGCCCGGCCGAGATCGGCGTCGCGCTCCGCCCGGTCGGCTTCCCCGCGCAGCTGCTCCAGCTGCTCCTTCAAGTCGCGGATCCGGTCGATCGAGGCCTTCTCGTTCTGCCAGCGGGTGGTCAGCGCGGACAGCTCCTCACGCTTCTCCGCCAGCTCGGCACGCAACGCGGCCAGGCGCTCGCGGGAGGCCTCGTCCTCCTCCTTCTCCAGCGCCATCTCCTCGATCTCCAGCCGGCGCACTGCGCGTTCGACCTCGTCGACCTCCACCGGGCGGGAGTCGATCTCCATCCGCAGCCTGCTGGCCGCCTCGTCGACCAGGTCGATCGCCTTGTCCGGCAGGAAGCGGGCGGAGATGTACCGGTCGGACAGCGTCGCCGCGGCCACCAGCGCCCCGTCGGTGATGCGCACACCGTGGTGCACCTCGTAGCGCTCCTTGAGGCCGCGCAGGATGCCGACGGTGTCCTCCACCGACGGCTCGCCGACCAGCACCTGCTGGAAGCGGCGCTCCAACGCGGCGTCCTTCTCGATGTGGTCGCGGTACTCGTCCAGCGTGGTGGCGCCGACCATGCGCAGCTCGCCGCGCGCCAGCATCGGCTTGATCATGTTGCCCGCGTCCATCGAGCTCTCGCCCGTGGTGCCCGCACCGACGATGGTGTGCAGCTCGTCGATGAACGTGATGACCTGGCCCGCCGACTCGGTGATCTCCTTCAGTACCGCCTTGAGCCGCTCCTCGAACTCACCGCGGTACTTCGCGCCTGCGACCATCGAGCCGACGTCCAGTGCGACGACCCGCTTGCCGCGCAGCGACTCCGGCACGTCGCCGGCCACGATGCGCTGTGCGAGGCCTTCCACGATGGCCGTCTTGCCGACGCCCGGCTCACCGATCAGCACCGGGTTGTTCTTGGTGCGGCGGGACAGCACCTGCACCACGCGGCGGATCTCCGCGTCACGCCCGATCACCGGGTCGAGCTCGCCCTTGCGGGCCCGCTCGGTCAGATCGACGCCGTACTTCTCCAACGCCTGGTAAGTGCCCTCCGGGTCGGGCGAGGTGACCCGCGCCGACCCGCGCACCTTGGTGAAGGCGTCCCGCAGCGCTTCCGGCGTCGCGTTGTGTCGTTTGAGCAGGTCCGCCACCTGGCCGCCCTCGGAGGCCAGTCCGACCAGCAGGTGCTCGGTGGAGACGTACTCGTCGCCCAGCTCGGTGGCCAGCTGTTGAGCCTTGGTCAGCGACTTCACCGCGTAGCTGTCGAACGACGGGGCCGACACGGTCGCCCCGGTGGCCGTGGGCAGCGAGCGCGTGATCGGCTCCAGCTCGGCGTGCACCTGCTTCGGATCCGCGCCCACCGCGGTCAGCAGCGGGCCCGCCAGCCCGTCCCCCTGCGCCAGCAGCGCGCCGAGCAGGTGCGCGGGCGTGATGTCCGGATTGCCCGCGACCGTCGCCGCCTGGGCCGCCGACGAGATCGCCTGCTGCGTCTTCGTTGTCGGGTTGAACGCGTCCATCCCTGCCTTCTCTTGTGCGTTCTGGTCAAGTCCTTGTCGGCGCTGCTCCGAGCAGCGCTCTCAACTGCTCAACGTCGGCAAAGTTGAGTGAGTTCCACTCAACTTTCGTAGCGGTAGGCTCGGTGCATGGCAACAGCGATCATCACAGGTGCGGCCTCGGGCATCGGGGAGGCTCTGGCCGACAAGCTGGTTGCCCGCGGCGACACCGTCTACGTCGCCGACATCGACGCCGAGGGGGCCGCCGAGGTCGCCGACCGCCTCGGCTCCAGGGCGATCGCCCGCAAGCTCGACGTCACCGACGCGGCAGCCGTGCAGGCGCTGGTCGACGAGGTCGACGCCGAGCACGGGCTGGACCTGATGGTGAACAACGCGGGCATCGCGGTGGGCGGCGAATTCACCGAGTTCGGGCTCGAGCACTGGAATCGCACCATCGACGTGAACCTGCGCGGCGTCATCCACGGTGTGCACGCCGCCTACCCCAAGATGAAGGCCCGCGGTCGAGGTCAGATCCTCAACACCGCGTCGCTCGCCGGTCTGGTGTCCAGCCCGCTCAGTGGGCCGTACTCGGCGACGAAGCACGCTGTTGTCGCGCTGAGCCTGTCCTTGCGTCCTGAGGCCGCCCTGCACGGCGTGCGGGTGAGCGTGCTGTGTCCCGGGGTCATCGACACTCCGATCTTCGAGCGGGCCAACGACGGGCTGCCGCAAACCGCCGCGGGAGCCAACGCCCGGTCCTTGTTCCATCAGATGGCGACGTTGCTTCAGGGTGGGAAGTTCTACCCGCCGGAGCGGCTGGCGGCCGACGCGGTGCGCGGGCTGGAGACCAACGCGCCGGTGATCGTCGCCCCGCTCGGCGCTCGCCTGCTGTGGTGGCTGGATCGGACCTCCCCGTCGCGCGTGCGGGACATCATCAGCCGGTTGGGATTCCGGCGAATCAAGCAGCGGCTCGGGGTGTGAGTTCGGCAAGCCTTCCGGGGCGAAATACACCCGATCGAGTGCATGCTCCGGGGTGGCTCGGTCACGATGCACACTCAACTGATCACACGCCGGAACAGCGTGATCATCTGATTACTCTCGTGGATGCGCCAGTCGGGTCTTTCCGCTGCTAGATGGGAGTTTTTCGGTACGCCACCGGCTACTGTGCTTGCCAAGGTGGACGCACCTTCCCCGCCGTCTGCGACCGCCTCGCGCCGAGCGCGGTGAGACCCATCCCCGGAGATTGATGAGCACCGACGATGTGAGCCCTGTGCCGCGGACCGCCGCGCCGCGGGAAGCACCGCCGGCGGTCACCGCGATGGTGCGGCTCATTTCCGACACCTGGCGGCAAGCTGCGCCGTACCTGCCGGAGATGTCGAAGACGTTCTACGGCTTGTTGTTCACCTTGGCGCCGGACGTGCGCGAGATGTTCCCGGTCAACGTCGAGGTCCGGCGGGGCAAGCTGATGCGCGCCATCGCTCGGGTGGTGCAGATGGTCGACCGGCCGGGCGACCTCGTGCCGTTCCTCACCCAACTCGGCCGCGACTACCGCAAGTACGACGTGGAGAGCAGGCATTACGAGGCGATCGGCACGGCCATGCTGGCCGCGCTGCGGGAGCAGCTGGGCCCGGCGTGGACGCCCGAGGTGGAGCGTGCGTGGGCCGAGGGGTACACGATCGTCGCGCGCTCGATGCAGGAAGCCGCGGCGTCCGACCCGAGCCCGGCGCGGCTGTCCGCCACGGTGACCGATCACCGCAGGCTGAGCTGGGACCTCGCGATGGTGCGGGTGGAGCCGGAAGCGCGGCTGCCCTACCGCGCGGGGCAGTACGTCAGCATCGAGATTCCGCAGCGACCCCGGCTGTGGCGCTACTACTCCCCGGCCAACGCCCCACGCCCGGACGGGTCGCTGGAGTTCCACGTGCGGGCGGTCGACGGTGGCTGGGTGAGCAGGGCGATCGTCAGCCACACACAGCCGGGCGACGTGTGGCAGATCGGCCCCCCGTTGGGCCGGTTGAGCGTGGACCGCGAGTCGGGCCGAGACGTGCTGATGATCGCCGGCGGCACCGGGCTGGCTCCGCTACGCGCGTTGCTGGACGAGTTGGCGCGCTGGGGCAAGAACCCGAACGTCACGCTGTTCTTCGGCGGGCGGACGGTCGACGACTTGTATGTGCTGGACGACCTGCACCGGCTGGCGTCGTCGAATCCGTGGCTGCGCATCGTGCCGGTCGTCGAGCACGGCGAGGTGGCGGGCGCGGAGAAGGGCACGCTGGCCGAAGCGGTGACCCGCAGGGGTGCGTGGCCGAACCACGACATCCTGGTGTCCGGCTCGCCGCAGATGATCCGGACCACCGTGTCGCGGATGCTGGTTGCCGGGACGTCGTTGGATCAGATCGCCTACGACCCCTTCACCTTGGACTGACAAGCGGCCACGGGCGACGTGGTGTTGGCCTGCTTGCCCCGGCGCTCGGCCCGCACGCCGAAGTAGTCGCCACCCTTGCGCTTGACGTCGTCGGTTCCCCAGGCCTGGTCGGCGGCCACCGGTTGCATCGCGGGGATGTGCTTGCGGCAGTGGATGTAGGCCTCGTCGACCTCGACCAGCACCCAGCGCTCGGCCCGCCTGCCCCGGTTCTGCTCGACCGGAAGGTTCGGGAACTCGGCGCGCATGGCGTCGTCCTCGACGATCATGGCGCGGCCGTTGATGTGCAGGCCGATGCGATCCCGCACGAAGTCGATCAACAAGATCCCGACGTGCGGGTTCTCGCTGATGTTGCCCAGGCTGGCCAGCACGCCGTTGCCGCGGTACTCCGGGTAGGCCACGTGCTTGTCGTCCAGGACCTGGATGAAGCCGGGCGGGCCCGCGCGGAATGAGCAGTCCGCTTCGCCGCGGGAATCGGCGGTGGCGATGAACGCCATGTCCATCCGGCGGACGAACTCGATCATCGTCTCGTTCAGCCGGTCGGTCATCTGGTCGGAGTAGAACCGCTCGGCCCGGTCGCGGGTGTCGTAGGCGAGCTGCAGCAGGTGCTCGCCCGCCGAGCCGGGGAGGTCCTCGGGCTTGCCGCCGAGAGGGTCCTCCGGCGGCGGGACGTTGGCGAACGCGGGCGGCCGGACGACGGGGAGTTGCTCGGTGGGGACTTCGTCGGCCGGGGGTTGATGGCGCGGGGGTTGGTCGGGCGGGGAGGCGGCGTCGGGGGCGGGCCGTGGGGTGTCGGCCGAAGTCGGGGTGTCGGCCGAGTCGGCGTGCGGACCTGCGGTGGCCGGAGCGCTGGTCGGAGCGGGGCGGCGGACACCGTTGGCCGGGGTCGGGGTGCCGGTGGGGGTCGCGTGCGGGGTGCCGTTGGCGGGGGTCGGGGTGCTGGGCGAGCTCGCGTCGGGACTGCCGTTGCCGGGGGTCGGAGTGCCGGCCGGGCTTGCGTTGGGACTGCTGTTGGCCGGGGTCGGGGTCCCGTTGGCGGGGACCGGCGTGCCGTTGACCGCGGCCGGACCGGACTCGGCCTGCTCGGTCGGCGCCGTGGCCCCGGCTGCTTCATCGACCGGCGGACCTGTTCGGCCACCGGGCGACCCGGGCGGGGTAGGCGCAGACGACGCCTCGCCGGGTGGCTGAGTCTGCCGCTCGCGGGGATTCGGGGTCAGGTCCATCCGCGCCATACGGGCGAGCCGGAGCGAGTGTTTCACCGTCTGGTCCATGTGGGTCGGGGTCACAGGTCGGGGGCCCGGCTACTCTGACACGACCGGGCGACGGATCTCACGCGATCGTGAGGAAATTGCGCCATCTTCCGCAGTGTTGACACTCTCTGTCACGTCGCCTGCACGTGCGGCAGTTGCGCCAGTTGGCCCAAGAAACCCGCAGATATTTAGGCCAGAATCGATAATGCAACGACTTCAGCAGGCCCCCGCCCGCCACCCCGTGGAGTGATCCCGTCTTCCATGACTGCTAACGCTGTGCTCAACGAGTCCGCCTACCCGCCGGAGCAACATCTGGTCGACCCCGCGGGCGAACGCTTGGTCAAGATCATCAAATCCAGCTTCGCTCCGGTCGAACGCAAGGCCGACGAAATGGCGCAGCACTTCTACGCCGTGCTGTTCTCCGTCGCTCCGGATACCAGGGATCTGTTCCCGGTCAACATGCAGACCCAGCGCAGCAGGCTGTTCCGCGCGCTGGTGCACCTGGTGCAGATGGTCGACCGACCGCAAGAGCTGACACCGTTTCTGCGTCAGCTCGGCAAGGACCACCGCAAGTTCGGCGTACGTGACGAGCACTTCGACGCCCTCGGCGTGGCCCTGCGTGCCGCGGTGCGCAAGTTCACCACCGTCGAGTGGACCGACGAGGTCGACCAGGCCTGGGTGCAGGCCTACGAGATCATGGCCCGCACCATGCAGGAAGGCGCCGCGGACGACGACGCGCCCGCTTGGTGGGCCGGTCACGTGGTCGACCACGAGCGGATCGACTGGGACACCGCGATCATCCGGGTCCAGCCGGAGCCGCAGATGCAGTACGTCCCCGGTCAGTACGTCAGCATCGAGTCGCCGCACCGGCCGCGCTTGTGGCGGTACCTCTCCCCGGCGAACGCGCCGCGCGAGGACGGGCTGATGGAGTTCCACGTGCGCGTCGTCCCGGACGGCTGGGTGAGCCGCGCGCTGGTCCGGCGGACCGCCCCCGGTGAGGTGTGGCGCCTCGGCGCGCCGATGGGCAACCTCTGGGTCAACCGCAACGCGCAGCGCGACATCGTCATGATCGCCGGCGGCACCGGGGTGGCCCCGATGTGCTCGGTGATCGACGACCTCGCGCAGCGTGACCGCCAACCGTCCGTGACGCTGTTCTTCGGCGGCCGCAACGCCGACTCGCTCTACTTCTTGCCGCAATTACGGCAATGGGAGGCCGACCACCCGTGGCTGACGGTCGTCCCGGTCACCGAGGACGGCAGTGTCGAGGGCGGCAAGACGGGCACGCTCGCCGAAATCGTCCCCGCCTACGGCGGTGCTTGGCACAACCACGACGTGCTGGTCGCGGGTTCGCCGGGAATGATCCGGGCGACGGTGTCGCGCATGCTGGTCGCTGGAACCGCCTACGACCAGATCTCCTACGACTCGTTCACCACCGAGTAGACATCAGGTGAGCTGAGAGCGGCGTAGGCGAACGTGGAGGAACGTTCAGCCTCCCACTGAGAAGCTGAACGTCGCTGGTCGTGTCGGGCTACTGCGGCCCGCGCACAGCGTCGCAGCGGGGCACCCGCCGCTCAAAGGATTCGAGCCACGGCGAATCCAGCCGGCCCACGACAGCGCAGAGGCGCCGGAACAGTACGTCCCGGCGCCTGTGTGCGCAGAATGTCAGCGCCTCCGATGCCGAGGCTTCCAGATGACCAGTGCGGTCTCCTGGCGCATCGGCACCAGCTCCCTGCGGTAGCTCGCGTGCACCGCGGCCGCAGCCTGCTCGGCCGCCGCGTACGCCTGGGACAGCTCCTCGGTCAACGCCTTGACCTGGGCCTTCAGCTCGTCGATCTGGCCTTCCAGCTCGATGATCCGCTTGATGCCTGCGAGGTTGACGCCTTCTTCCTGGGACAGCCGCTGCACCTCGCGCAGCAACTCGATGTCCCGCGCGGAATACCGTCTGCCGCCGCCCGGAGTGCGCATCGGCGACACCAAGCCCTGCCGGTCGTACGCCCGCAACGTCTGCGCGTGCAGGCCGGCCAGCTCGGCTGCCACCGAGATCACGTACGTCTTCTCCTCACGCCCGCTCATGCTCGCTCCCGCAGCAACCTGGTGATCTCCGGACGCGGATCGTGCTTCGCGACCGCTTCGGCGTACTCCTCGAGCGCCTTCTTCGCCTTGCCGTTCAACGACGATGGCACGGCGACCTGCAGCGTCACCAGCAAGTCACCCGTCTGGCCGGATCGCTTGGTGATGCCCTTGCCGCGCACCCGCAGCACGCGACCGCTGTTGGTGCCCGGCGGCACCTTCACCGACACCTTGCCGTCCAGGGTCGGCACCGTGATGGTGGTGCCGAGGGCGAGCTCGGCGAAGTCCACCGGGACCGTGATGGTGAGGTTGTTGCCCGACCGGCCGAAGACCGGGTGCGGGGTGACGTGCACCTTCACGTACAGATCGCCCGCGGGTGCGCCACCGCGGCCCGGCTCGCCCTGCCCGGCCAGCCGGATGCGTTGCTCGTTGTCCACCCCCGGTGGGATGCGCACGGTCAGCGTGCGCGTCCGGGTGCTGACGCCTTCGCCTGCGCATTCCGGGCACGGGGTGTCGATGATCGCGCCCCGGCCACGGCAGTCCCGGCACGGTTCGGAGAACGCGAACGCGCCCTGGCTGGTGTTGATCAGGCCGGCGCCGCCACACGTCGGGCACGTGCGCGGGTGGGTGCCGGGCGCGGCGCCCGTGCCTGCGCACGTGCCACACTTCGCCGGGGCGGACAGCCGCAACGGCACCGTCGCGCCGCGGACCGCTTCGACGAAATCGATGCGGATCTCCGTCTCCACGTCCGCCCCCCGCTGCGAGGCGGTCGCCGTGGACGGACCGCGCCGGTTGAACAGGTTGCCGAGCATGTCCCCGAGCCCGCCGAGGCCACTGCTGCCTCCGGCCCTGGCGGCGCCGAACAGGTCGCCGAAGTCGAAGCCGCCCGCTCCGCCGCCGGGGAAGTTGAAGCTGCCTCCGCCGCCGGAGCCGAACAGCGCCCGAGCCTCGTCGTACTCCTTGCGCTTCTTCGGGTCCGACAGCACGCCGTAGGCCTCGGAGACGGCCTTGAACCGCTGCTCGGCCTTGGCGTCACCGGGGTTGGCGTCGGGGTGGTACTCCCGCGCCAACTTGCGGTACGCGCGTTTGATCTCTTCTTGCGATGCGTCGGAGGAGACGCCCAGTTCGCGGTAGAAGTCCTTACCGATCCACTCCCGTGCACTCACCGGACGTCCCCTCCTTCCGCTCGTGTTATCAGTTCTCCGTCGATGGTGGTTGTTCCGTCTGCTCGCCGCCGGCCTCCGGCTGCGCGGCGGATGGTTCCTCCTGCGGCGCCGGTTCGTGGTCGGTCACCGCGACCATGGCGTGCCGGAGCACCCGGTCGCCGAACCGGTAGCCGCGCCGCAGCACCGCCGTCACCGTCGGCTCCGTGACGTCCGGCGACGTCGAGTGCTGCACCGCTTCGTGGACCATCGGGTCGAACGTGTCGCCCTCGCTGCCGAACGACTCCAGGCCGACGCTCTGCAGCGTGCCGTGCAGCTTGTCGGCGACCGCCTTGAACGGACCGGTGAGGTCGCCGTGCGCCTCGGCCCGCTCCAGGTCGTCCAACAGCGGCAGCAGCTCGTTCAACACCGAGGCCTTGGCCGCGGCGACCACCGCGGCCCGGTCCCGCTCGACCCGCTTGCGGTAATTGGCGAAGTCGGCCGTGACCCGCTGCAGGTCGGCGGTGCGCTCCTCCAGCTGCTTCTGCAGATCGGCAGCGCCGCCGCCCTCGTCCGCCGGAGCGGCGGCCGGTGCGGAGCCTTCCGGCCGGCCGGCCTGCTGGTTCTGTTCACCAGCGGGCCGGGCCTCTTCGGCGGCTTCCCGCCGGACCTCGCCGGTTTCCGGGTCGATCTTGCGACGATCACGCACTATTACCCGTGGCTCCTCACCGTTGCCGTCGTTGTGCAGTTCGGTCACTTCTTCTCGTCCTCGTCGACGATCTCGGCGTCCACCACGTTGTCGTCACCGGCGTTCGCGGAGCCGGACGCGCCGGCACCGTCACCGGCCGCACCGGCACCCGCGGCGCCCGCAGCGGCCTGGGCGGCGTCAGTGTTGGCGTACAACGCCGTGCCCATCGCCTGCGACTCCTGGGACAGCTTCTCCATGGCCGTGCGGATGGCCGAGACGTCGCTGCCCTTGAGCGCCTCGTTGACCTCCTTGATGGCGTCGTTGACCTTGGTCTTGACGTCGTCCGGGAGCTTGTCCTCGTTCTCCTTGACGAACTTCTCGGTCTGGTACACCAGCGACTCGGCCTGGTTGCGGGTCTCGGCCTCCTCGCGCCGCCTGCGGTCTTCCTCCGCGTGCGCCTCGGCGTCCTTGATCATCCGGTCGATGTCCTCCTTCGGCAGGGCGGACCCACCGGTGATGGTCATCGACTGCTCCTTGTTGGTGCCCAGGTCCTTCGCCGTGACGTGCACGATGCCGTTGGCGTCGATGTCGAACGTGACCTCGATCTGCGGCACGCCACGCGGAGCGGGCGGGATGCCGGTCAGCTCGAACATGCCGAGCTTCTTGTTGTGCGCGGCGATCTCACGCTCACCCTGGAACACCTGGATCTGCACCGACGGCTGGTTGTCCTCGGCCGTGGAGAAGATCTCCGAGCGCTTGGTCGGGATCGTGGTGTTGCGCTCGATGAGCTTGGTGAACACGCCGCCCTTGGTCTCGATGCCCAGCGACAGCGGGGTGACGTCCAGCAGCAGGACGTCCTTCACCTCGCCCTTGAGCACACCGGCCTGCAGCGCCGCACCGACCGCGACGACCTCGTCCGGGTTCACGCCCTTGTTCGGCTCCTTGCCGCCGGTCAGCTCCTTGACCAGGTCGGCGACCGCAGGCATACGGGTGGAACCACCGACCAGCACGACGTGGTCGATGTCGCCGACCGAGATGCCCGCGTCCCGCAGCACGTTGTTGAACGGCTGGCGGGTGCGCTCCAGCAGGTCCGCGGTGATCTTCTGGAACTCGGCGCGGGACAGCGTCTCGTCCAGGAACAGCGGGTTCTTGTCCGCGTCCACGGTGATGTAGGGCAGGTTGATGTTGGCCGTGGACGAGCTGGACAGCTCGATCTTGGCCTTCTCCGCGGCTTCCCTGATGCGCTGCAGGGCCATCCGGTCCTTGGTCAGGTCGATGCCGTGCGAGGCCTTGAACTTGTCCACCAGCCAGTCGACGATCCGCTGGTCCCAGTCGTCACCACCCAGGTGGTTGTCACCGGAGGTGGCGCGCACCTCGACCACGCCGTCGCCCAGCTCCAGCAGCGAGACGTCGAACGTACCGCCACCGAGGTCGAAGACCAGGATGGTCTGTTCCTTCTCGCCCTTGTCCAGGCCGTAGGCCAGCGCGGCCGACGTCGGCTCGTTGATGATGCGCAGGACGTTCAGCCCGGCGATCTGGCCCGCCTCCTTGGTGGCCTGCCGCTGGGCGTCGGAGAAGTACGCGGGCACCGTGATGACCGCGTCGGTGACGTCCTCGCCCAGGTAGGCCTCGGCGTCCCGCTTCAGCTTCATCAGCACGCGGGCGGAGATCTCCTGCGGCGTGTACGCCTTGCCGTCGATCTCCTTCTTCCAGTCCTCGCCCATGTGCCGCTTGACCGACCGGATCGTGCGGTCGACGTTGGTGACCGCCTGGTTCTTGGCCGGCTGACCGGTGAGCACTTCGCCGTTCTTGGCGAACGCGACGATGGACGGGGTGGTGCGGGAACCTTCGGAGTTGGCGATGACCGTCGGCTCGCCACCCTCCAGGACAGCGACGACCGAGTTGGTCGTGCCGAGGTCGATGCCGACCGCTCGCGCCATGGGGTGTTCCTCCTGTGTGTCGTTCGTGGGTCTGTGGGGGTGTGACTTTCACCCTGAGCCCGACCGGCTCAAGTTTTCCGCGCCACCGGTTTGTCGGCTCGGCGCAGACTTGAGTCTGCCACACTCAACCTTGCCGCCCGGACAACGAGTGGGACGTGCCGTGTGTTCCCGGCCCGGGCAGGCGATGTGACTCAGCTCGCGGGACGAACGACCACGTCGCCGGAATCGGTGGTCAGCTCGAGGCGATGGTCGGCGCCGGAGTTGTTGCCGATGCGGATGTCGCGGTTGCCGGAGTCGGTGTCGGCCTCCACTTGGTACTCGCCCGGCGGCACGACCACGTCGATGTTGCCGCTGTCGACGTCGGCGGTGACGTTGGCGGGTGCGGTGAGCACCACCGTGATGTCGCCGGAATTCGCGGTCAGGGTCAGGTCGGCGCCGAGTCCCGCACCGGTGATGTCGCCGGAGTTCGAGTCCACCGACAGCGGGCCCGCGATGTCCCGCAGCTTGGTGTCGCCGTTGTTGAGCTGGACCTCGCCGCCTGCGACGCCGATCAGCTCCAGGTTGCCGGAGTCCAGTTCACCCATCACCTTGGTGTCGCGCGGCACGATCACTTCGTAGTCGACCTCGCACCACCAGCCGCAGCCGTCCAGCTTCAGGATGCTGCCGTCGACCGAGTACGCCTGCGTGTCCGGGGCGTCGAACCGGTAGCGGAACCGCTCCTTGATCTGCACTGTCGACACGTCGTCGGCACGCACCATCACGTCACCCGAGTCGTTGTCGATCTCGACGGTGTCGATGCGGGCGGTGACCCGCTCGGTCGCCTCCGTCTGCGAAGTCCAGAACCAACCGGTGGCAAGTCCGACCGCCACGGCGATCAGTGCGATCCCGACGGCGAACTTGACGGTGCGTGACATGAATTGATCCCCTCGTGTGTGTCCTTACCTGGATCACGGTATGCCGCTTTCGCCGGTGCGGCATCGGGGAGAACCCCCAGGTTCGACCCTGGTTCCACTAACCTCGCAGACGCATGTGATGCGAATCGGATGGAGGAGTCCGTGACTGAGCAAACCCCTGCGCCACCGAATCCCTACGACTTCCTGCCCCAGGTTCCCACGTTCACCGTGACCAGCAATGACATCGCCGACGGTGAGACGCTTCCGACGCCGCACCTGTCCGGCAAGATGGGCGCGGGCGGCGAGGACCGGTCCCCGCACCTGCGGTGGGAAGGCTTCCCCGCGGAGACCAAGAGCTTCGCGGTGACCTGCTTCGACCCGGACGCCCCGACCGCGTCCGGATTCTGGCACTGGGCGGTGTTCAACATCCCGGCGTCGGTGACCGAGCTGCCGTCGGGCGCCGGTGACGAGAACGGCTCGGGTCTGCCCGAGGGGGCGATCCAGCTGGCCGGTGACAGCGGGCACGTCGGTTACGTCGGTGCCGCTCCGCCGCCGAAGCACCGTCCGCACCGCTACATGTTCGTGGTGCACGCGGTGGACGTGGACAAGCTCGACGTCCCGGCCGAGGCCAAGCCGGCGTTCCTCGGGTTCAACCTGTTCTTCCACACGCTGGCCCGCGCCTACATCACCCCGGTCTACGAGAACAAGGGCTGATGCCGCGCGCCGACGTGCTCAGCGTTCCTGCCGAGCACGTCGGCGGCGTTCGGTGGGGTTGAGCAGGTACTCCACCACCGGACGAAGTTCTTCCGCGCTGGGCGGCTCGTCGTCGATCAGGCCTTGGATCAGCAGGCCGTCGATCCCGGCGAGGAACACCCGAAAAGCGACTTCGTCGTCGTGCTTGACCATCGAGGTCAGCACGTCCAACCAGCGGCGGGCGGCGGGTCGCAGCGAGGGACGCCGAGCGGCCAGCAGATAGAGCTCGTACTCGGCCATGGTGCGGCCGCGCCGTGGGCCGAGCGCCTCGGCCAGCAGTGCCGAGACTTCGTCGGCCGCGCTCGGGCCGCTGTCCGGTGAGCCGCTCGAGCGCCGTAGGCCTTCGCGTGAGCGTGCGCGGTCGATCATCCAGTACACCTCGGTGGCCATGTCCCTGGCGCACGCGATCAGCGTCGCGATGAGCAGGTCGTCGAGCGTGGCGAAGTGATACGTGGTCGACGCCGTGGGGATGCCCGCCTCGCGTGCCACGCTGCGGTGCGTCACGCCTGCGACGCCGTCGCGTTCGATCACACGCAGGGTGGCCTCGATGATCTCCTGGCGCCGCTTCTCGCCGCGGACCTTGCGGCCGTCCCGTTGCATCGTCATGCCGTCGCCCTGCCGATCTCGACGAGCACCACGCCGGCGATCACCAGGGCGAGGCCGGCGAGCATGGTGGCGTTGAGCTGTTCGTGCAGGAAGACCACGCCGACGAGGGCGATCAGCGCGATGCCGAAAGCCGCCCAGATCGCATACGCGACGCCGACCGGGACGCCTGCCTTGAGCACCAACGACAACAGGTAGAAGGCCAGGCCGTAGCCCGCCGCCACCACGAGCGACGGGCCCAGCTTGCTGAAACCCTCGGAGAACTTCAGCGCGACGGTGCCGCTCACCTCGGCGGCGATGGCCAGGGCCAGGAGCACGTAGGCGTACATTGCTCCAGACTACCTGAACAAATGTCCAGAAAGTTCCGCCGCGCTCACCGGCTGGTGTCGGTGCGGTGGAAGTTGAGGTAGGCGCGCGACGGTGTCGGGCCGCGCTGGCCCTGGTAGCGCGAACCGGCCTCCTTCGTCCCGTACGGGTACTCCGCGGAGCTCGACAGCCGGAACAGGCACAGCTGACCGATCTTCATCCCCGGCCACAGCGTGATCGGCAGGTTGGCCACGTTGGACAGCTCGAGCGTGATGTGCCCGGAGAAGCCGGGGTCGATGAAGCCTGCGGTGGAGTGCGTCAGCAACCCGAGCCTGCCCAGCGACGACTTGCCCTCCAGCCGTCCGGCCAGATCGTCGGGCAGCGTGACCATCTCGAACGTCGATCCCAGTACGAACTCGCCCGGGTGCAGCACGAACGGGTCGTCACCGGTCTGCTCGACCAACGAAGTCAGCTCGTCCTGCTGCTGGGACGGGTCGATGTGGGTGTACTTGGTGTTGTCGAACACCCGGAAGTACCGGTCCAGTCGCACGTCGATGCTCGACGGCTGGAGCATCTTCGGGTCGTACGGGTCCACGCCCAGCCGACCGGATTCCAGTTCCTTGCGCAGGTCGCGGTCACTCAGCAGCACGCGCTCACCCTAGCCCGCGCGGTCGGCGGGAGCACGGAACGTGCGCCGGTAGGCCAGCGGACTCACCCCGATGCTGGACCGCAGATGCTGCCGCAAGGACGCCGCCGTACCAAGCCCTGCCGCCGCCGCGACCTCGTCCACGCTCAGGTCCGTCGTCTCCAGCAGGTGTCTGGCGTGGTCGATGCGCTGCTGGGTGAGCCAAGCGCCGGGCGACATCCCCGTCTCGGCCCGGAACTTGCGGGAGAACGTGCGCACGCTCATGTGTGCGTGGGCGGCCATGCTTGCCAGGTCGAGTGGTTCGGCCAGGCGCTGGAGTGCCCAGGCACGGGTCGGCGCGGTGCTCGTGGCGTCGCCATCAGGCACGTGGCGCTCGATGAACTGTGACTGGCCGCCCTCGCGCCACGGTGGGACGACGCAGTAGCGGGCCGCGCGGTTGGCGACCTCGCTGCCGTGGTCGGAGCGGACGACGTGCAGGCAAAGGTCGACCCCGGCTGACAGGCCGGCGGACGTCAACACGTCCCCGTCGTCGACGAACAGCACGGTCTCGTCGAGCTTCACGCGCGGGTAGAGGGCGCGGAACGTCTCCACGTGTGCCCAATGAGTGGTCGCCGGCCGATCGTCGAGCATGCCCGTCGCGGCGAGCACGAACGCACCGGTGCAGATCGACATGAATCGCGCGTGCGACGGCACGGTCTCCAGCGCGCGAGCCAGCTCGTCCGGCAGTACCCCGTCGTGACGGGGTCCCTCCAGCTGGGTGCCGGGGACGATCACGCTGTCCGCTTCCCGCAGTGCTTCCGGCCCGTCGTCGGGAAGGATCGAGTAGCCGGCGTTCGTCCGCAGCGGCCCCTCGTCGAGTCCGCAGATGCGCACGTCGTAAAGCCGGCTTCCGTCCGGGCCCCTGGCCGAGTTGAACACCATGGGTGGGATGGCCAGGTCGTAGCCGATCACCGGGTTGAGGGCAAGGACCACGATGCGATGGGGCTGCATGGCCAGATCCTTGCACATATTGGCAATCAGGTCACTGTTGGTGATCTCCTCGGCCGTCAAGACTGATCATGTGATTCAGCGAGAAGGTGTGGCCCGGCGGATCCACTGGGCGTGGGTGATTGCCGCCGTCGCGTTCGTGACATTGATCGGTGCCGCGGGTTTCCGCGCCGTGCCCAGCGTGCTGATCGATCCGTTGCACGAGGAGTTCGGCTGGTCCCACGGCACGATCGGTTCGGCCGTGTCGATCAACCTGGTGTTGTTCGGGGTGATTTCTCCGTTCGCCGCGGCGTTGATGGACCGGTTGGGGATCCGCCGGGTGGTGGCCTGCGCGCTCGTGCTGGTCGCCGCGGGTGCCGGGCTGACGGTGTTCATGACCGAGCCGTGGCAGTTGTTGTTGTGCTGGGGGGTGCTCGTCGGTGTCGGCACCGGCTCGATGTCGATGCCGTTCGTCGCCACGATCACCGGCCGCTGGTTCGTCAAACGCCGAGGCCTGGTCAGCGGTGTGCTGACCGCGGCGGGCGCCACCGGGCAGCTCGTCTTCCTGCCGTTGGTGGCGGCGCTGGCCACCGAATACGACTGGCGCGTCCCGTCGATCACCGTGGCCTGCGCGGCCCTGGCCGTCGTGCCGCTGGTCGTGCTGCTGATGCGCGACTACCCGAGCGACGTCGGCACCACCGCGTACGGCGCTACCGAGGACGACGAAGCCGCTCGTCCGGTGTCGGGAAGCAGCGTGCTGCGGAGCCTGCGCATGCTGCGAGAAGCGGCAAGGACCAGGACGTTCTGGCTGCTCGCGGGCGGGTTCGCCATCTGCGGCGCGACCACCAACGGGCTGGTGGGGACGCACTTCGTCACGGCGGCCCACGACCACGGGATGCCGTCCACGACCGCCGCCGGCTTGCTGGCACTGGTTGGGATCTTCGACGTCGCAGGCACGATTCTGTCCGGCTGGCTGGTCGACCGGTTCGACCCGCGCTACCTGCTGGTCGGTTACTACACGCTGCGCGGGATGTCGCTGCTGATCCTGCCGTCGTTGCTGCAGCCGCACGTCGAGCCGAGCCTGTGGGTGTTCGTGATCTTCTACGGGCTCGACTGGATCGCCACCGTTCCGCCGACCGTGGCGTTGTGCCGTGAGCGGTTCGGCATGAACGGGCCGATCGTGTTCGGCTGGGTGTTCGCCTCGCACCAGGTCGGCGCCGCGATCGCCGCCTACGGCGCGGGCGCAATCCGGGACGTCAACGGCAGCTACGACCTCGCGTGGTACGTCGCGGGCGGCCTGTGCGCGTTCGCCGCGCTCATGTCGGGCCGGATCCGGCGGCACGTAACGCGTCCGCCAGCCGGCTCGCCGCCACCGGAGCCAAGTCTGCAGCGAGTCCACCGAAGCTGAGCCGCAGGTATTGGCCGGTGGGTTCGGCGGCGAACCACGGGCGGCCGGGGTAGACCACGAGTTCGCGAGCCATGGCCTCGGCCGTGATCGTCGGCTCGTCCGAGCCGTCCGGGAGGCGGAGCCACAGGTGCAGGCCGCCGCTGGGGACCGTGACGTCGAGCCACGGGATATGGGTCCGCAGCGCTTCGACCAGGGCGTCGCGCCGTTGCCGGAGGCCGGTGCGTAGGGAGCGCAGGTGGCGGGGCCAGGCGGGCGAGGTGAGGAATTCGACCGCCGCGTGCTGGAGCGGGCCGGCCACGAAGAGGTCCTCCAGCAGCCGCGCGGTGCGCAGCCGGGCCGCCGCCACCCCGCGGGCGCCGATGGCCGACAGTCGCATCCCCGGTGCGACCACCTTGGTCAACGAGCGCACGTAGATGACGTGGCCGTCGCTGTCGTCGACCGACAGCGGAGGCGGGGCGCAACCGTCCAGGGTCAGACCGCGCGCGTAGTCGTCCTCGATGAGGAAGGCTTTCGCTTCCGCGACGACGTCCAGGACAGCGGTTCGCCGCTCGGCGGACAACACCGCCCCATGGGGGTTGGCGTGCAGCGGCTGACAGTAGAAGAGTCGCGCGCCGGTGGTGCGGAATGCCGCCGCCAGCAGATCCGGGCGGACGCCGTGTTCGTCGGTCGGCACGCCCACCACGCGAAGACCCGCGTCGCGTGCCGCCGCCATCGCGCCGAGGTAGGTGGGCGCCTCGACAAGCACCACCTCGCCCGGCCTGCCCAGACCACGAAAGGCGGCCGCAAGAGCCGGTTGCCCGCCGGAGCAGATGGTGAAGTCGGCCGCGCGGAGGCCGCCGCCGACCTCGTTGGCAAACCATTCCCGCAGGTCGGGGAGCCCTTCGGTGGGTTGCCTGCCCCACGCCGCCGGTTTGCGGGCGGCCCTGGCCATCGCCGCGCCCAGGGCGCCGAGAGGTTGGAGTTGCTGGTCGAAGTACCCGCAGCTGAGCGGTAGTGCTTCCGGGCGGTGGGTGGCCAGCAGCGCGGCCAGCTCGTCCTCACCCGGGCGTCCGTCGGCGAGCACCACGCTCTGCCAGGACAGATCGGGCGGTGTGGCCGCGGCTGGTGGCCGTTGAGCGGCGATGAAGGTGCCGCGACCCGGGCGCACTTCGACCAGCCCGCGGGCGGCGAGTTGTTGCACCGCGGTCTGCACCGTGACCGGCGAAGCGCGGTGCCGCGCCATGAGTTCGCGGACCGAGGGCAGCTTGTCGCCCGGGTTGCCCGCGTCGACGACCGCCAGCAGCTCTTCAGTAACACGAGCCGCAGCGTTATCATGGATCATGAGAGACAATGATAACGTTACCCGCCCGCCACGGATAACGGTCGGCTTGGGTCTCGCGGCCGTCGCCGTCGTGTGCTTCAGTCTCTCCCTTCCGGCGACCCGAGTCGCGGTCGGCGCGCTGGATCCGATCTTCGTCGGGCCGGGGCGCTGTGCGGCCGCGGGCCTGCTGGCGATCGTCTACTTGGTGGTGACCCGTACGCCGTGGCCCGGTTGGCGGCTGGTGCCCCGGTTGGTGGTCGTCGCCGCCGGGGTCGGGATCGGGTTTCCGTTGCTGTCGTCGATGGCGCTGGTCGACGAGAGTTCCGCGCACGGCGCCGTGGTGATCGCGTGCTTGCCGTTGGCCACCGCGACGTTCGCCGTGCTGCGCGCCAAGGAGCGCCCGCACACCGAGTTTTGGCTGGCCAGCGCGGTGGGAATGGCCACGGTGCTGGTGTTCGTCGCGGTCAGCGGCGGTCTCGACGGGGGCTTCTCGCTGCCCGACGTGTATCTGCTCGGCGCGGTGGTACTCGGCGGCTGGGGTTACGCCGAGGGCGGCATACTGGCCGGCGAGATCGGCGGGGCCCAGACGATTTCGTGGGCCGTGGTGCTGGTGCTGCCGGTGACGCTGCCCGTGGCGATCGTGACCTCCGACGGTCTCGGTGAGGTGTCGTGGGCGCAGGGAATCTCGTTCGTCTACCTGGCGACGTGCACGATGTATCTCGGCTTCTTCGCGTGGTATGCCGCCATGGCGCGCGACGGCATCGCCCGGGTCGGACAGGTGCAGTTGATGCAGCCGGTGTTGACGCTGGCGTGGTCGGCGGTGTTACTCCACGAGCGCGTGACGCTGCTGTCGGTGCTGGTCGCCGTCGCGGTGCTGGCCAGTGTGGTGTGGACGCAGCGGGCGCGGGTGTCGCATCAGGCGGCGGTTGAGCCCGCGGCCTTGCCGGAGGCCGTGCGAACCGGGCGAGAGTAGGTGCGGTCCAGCTCGAGCGCGCGGGTGACCTGCTTGAGGTACCAGCGGCGGGAGCGGTATCCGAGCAACCGTTGCAGCGTGGTGGCGCCCGGCAGCGCCTGGCGTGCCGTCTCCGCGATGAAGTTGGCCGCCGCGAAGGTCAGCACGGCCGCTGACGACATGCGGGCGGCGGGGAGCCCGAGGTAGTCGGCGTTACCGTCGCCCAGCAGCATGCGGCTGACGGCGGCGTGCAGATTGACCGCCGCCCGGCCGATGACGCCGTTGAGCGGGCCGAACCGCTGCCCGACCACGGCGTGCTGCTCGAGCAGGACGCGGGCAAGGCGCCGGGAGTCCTCGTCAGGGATGAATTCGGTGGCGGCTAGCAGCCACAGCAGACGCCACGAGTCGTCCTCGTCCGCGGGCAGGAGAGCGTCGTCGACGCCGAGAAGCCAGCCGACGTAGCGCCACAAGTGCAGCACGTCTTCCCGCTCGCGCTGCGTGTAGCGGACGCCGAGCATGCGCGTGCCGAGCAGGAAGACCTGGGAGAAGAGCAGCAGTGTCCCCGCCGTCTGGACCTGGTTGACCGGGTGGTCCCACTCGTCGTAGTTCCAGTCGTGGCGACGATTCATCGCGGCGCGTACGTGGGCGTGCAGCAGGCGTACGCGTAACGCGGCCGCATAGCCGTCGCCGCCGTGCTTGAGCGCTCCTGGCGTCGTGACGTCGATCCACCAGGCGGCTGTCTCGGCAAGTCTGCGGGCGGCTTCGTACTCGAGGTCACCGGTGCCGACGAGGGTTTTCACCGCGCGAGAGGCCAGGTAGCCGCCCATGAGCGACATGTCACCGAGCGGGATGAGGCCGATGACGCCGGTGCGGACGATCGAGCGTGCGCCGCGGTCGATGCGGTCGTGGTCGACCCAGTACGGGGTGCGCTCCACCTCGTGGAAGAACTCGAAGAGCTCCTCGGGGGCGGAGTCCAGGCTGTCGACACCGTGCTTGAGGGCATGCTCGAACAGATCCCGAGCACGCGGGTCGCGTTGCAGCACGGCGGCGAGGCGGTCGGCGAGCGGGTCGGCTTCCTGCGCGAACGAGCGGAGGCGGTCGACCTGGGCCTGGTCGGCACGCAGGTTACCGGGGCCGAACAGGCGGGCGGCCAACTTGAGCGATCCTCGTGCGAACAGCTCGGGCTCCGGCAGCTCGGTGGTCGCCGTTCGAGCTGCTTTCGCTGTGGGCTCCTCGGGCATCGCGCTCTCCCTGTTGTGTCGCGCCGGTACCGCGGGGGTCGTCCGGGCATCGCCAGCGACAACAAGTGTTGTCACTTTGTCGGCGGGCGTCAAGCGGTCGGCGTGCTCCGGGGGGTGGGGAGCAGGCGGGCGCGTGGGTGTGGGTGGTCGTGCGCGCAGGGGAGCGGTCGTTGCGCAGGGTGAGGGTGGTCGTGCGCGCAGGGTGTGAGGCAGGGCGAAGGGGCCTTGATCGGCTCGCGATTCTGCGGTAAATCAAGAAGTGAGCGTGGGCGCCGACCCAGGGGCTCGGTGCATCGCGCGGACGGCCGCTGTGTATCCTGAGCGGCGATGCGGATGTAGTTCAATGGTAGAACATCAGCTTCCCAAGCTGAGAACGCGGGTTCGATTCCCGTCATCCGCTCCACACGCAAAGGCCCAGGTCAGAAGCCATCCACTTCGGACCTGGGCCTTCGTCGTGCGTGGGGCTTGACCGCGCGCGTGCCCTCTACGTGCCCTCCGGCGTCGGCCGTGCCCGGTCGTGCCCGCGTCCACGGTGCTCGTCGACGAGCTTCGACAGGCTGTCGGCGATCCGTGCATCGGCGTCACTCGTGGCGCGCTGATAAATCAGTGCCGCTCGCATGTCGTCGTGACCCATACGAGCCATGAGGTCCTTGGTCGACATGCCCGCTTTAGACGCCCAGATGTTTCCGGCGTGGCGGAGATCGTGAAAGCGCACCCCCGCCAGTCCTAGATCAGCCACGACCTTCCCCCAGCGTGAGCGCTGGTTGAAGTTCAGGCGCCGAACAGGGTTGTCGGACTTTTCGCCTGTGAACAGGAGCGCAGTTGGTTCGGGGTCGACGTACCGCTGGATGTGGTCGACAAGATCCGCTCGGATCGCGGCAGGGATGGTCACCGTTCGAACACCGCCCCTCGGGCGAGCGGTATGGGTCACCGGCCGATGAGGACCAGCCGCAGAACGCCGACGTTGCCTACGTCGCACGTCTTCGAACCGATGAGCGTGTGGTCGTCCACATTGCGGGAATCCATGCCATCGGGTCGCTCGGTGCGGTGCACTACCTGACGGCGAATCTCGCCAACCTGTACGGAGAGACCGACGACAAGTCGTTCTCCCTGGCCGTCCGGTCGACCTACGACGGTCTGGACATCACCGGCAGCGAACTCGCTGCCGGTCCATTCGTGTGGTGATCGCATGCGCATCGAGTACGCCGAGCTAGCAGGGCGAGGCGGCAGCGACGACCGGACCTTCCTCACGCCCAACGCCGTGATCATGCTTGACGGAGCATCGGCGTTCGTACCGGTTCCGGTCCCGGCAGCACAGTACGCCGAGGTGCTCGGTCAACACATCCGCGATGCGCTTCTCAGCGATCCGGAAGGAGACCTCACGGAGATTGTTCGAGCTGCCATCGCGGCCACCCGCGCGCAGCTGGGCCTGACCCCAGGGGAGTCTCCGAGCAGTACTGTTGCCATCGCTCGAGCCGCACGGTCGAGCCTTGACCTCTTCGTTCTCGGTGACACCGAAATCATCATGCCGTCCGAGGTACTGCGCGATAACCGGATGGATGAACTCGACATACCGGCTCGGCGGAAGTATCGACAGCGTCTTGCCAACGGCAGTGGATACGACCAGGAGCACCGCGCGTTGCTACGCGAGCTCCAGACTGAGCAGGCCCGTCGGCGGAACCAACCCGACGGATACTGGATTGCCGAGGCAGATCCCAGCGCTGCTGACCACGCCGTGCAGGCTTCGCGTGCGCTTTCGGAGGTGCCGTGGGTCGTCCTCGCCACCGACGGTGCCTACGAGACCATGCGGCACCTCCAGCTCGACCGGTGGACCGAGATTGCGGCGTCCAGCGGCGACGACTTAGCAGCCCTGCTCGCTCGGTGTCAGGAATGGGAAGCGATGGAGGACCCTGACGGTCGGCAGCACCCACGTTCAAAACGCCACGACGACAAGAGTCTGGCCGTCATGCGATTCAGCGATGAAAGCGCGGCCTCCACGAAATAACCGGTGCATTGCCGAGTTGTCCTCTACAGGATCAAGGAGCGGCGCTGACGCGCCGCCCCCGCGCGGCTCCCGACCGGCACGGCTCTCGCTCCGCTGCCGCCGCGCCGGCGTCGCCGCGCGGGACGAACGCACAGGCGGCGCACTTGCCCTGTGAATCCGCCTGGCATATGCGCGCTACTCGGGAAGTCCCCTTCTCGCCTGGTGATCGTCTAACGCCGAGTCGCTGCCATCAAGGGCGCCTACGGCGTCGCGATGCGATGGGCTACGCCCACCCTTGACGCCAGCGCCACGACGCTAGGAGCGGCAGGGGCGAAGGGGGCGGGGCCGCGAGGTCAGTGCCAAGACCAATGATCAACGAATAACTCATGACTTTCGTCCAGGCGCTCTCGCCAAGCCGGAACACGTGGCCCGGCGCGTCGGAACGCAACTGACTACACACTAAAGCTCGCAGTCGCGTGCCCTCTGCGTGCCCTGCATGGGGGTCAACGGGGGCCACAGTGGGCAACTCTCGCCGGAGCGTCACTGCAGCTCACCCCCGTCTTCCGGGTGGCACCGATTGATTCCCAAGCTGAGAACGCGGGTTCGATTCCCGTCATCCGCTCCACACGCAAAGGCCCAGGTCAGAAGCCATCCACTTCGGACCTGGGCCTTCGTCGTGCGTGGGGTCGGGGCCACCTGCGGGCCATGAGCGCGCGGGCCACACCACTCCCGAGCTGCCAGTCCTCATCCGTCGAGGGTGCCGCGCACGGCCCACACCGGCCCCGTCTCGTATTTCGGGTAGTTGGACAGCACCGGGTGGATCCGGTCGTTGACGATCATGTAGTCCTCCCCCACGACATGGGGCAGGCGCGTCTCCCGGTCGCCTTCCCACGTGATCCGCCCGGTGTTCCCGTCGGCGACGACCGCCTTGTCGGTGATGCCGGGAACCACGCCGACGACTTTGCCGTCGTCGCTGATGGTCAGCGCCCGGACGGCTTCCGCCAGTTGGTGCGCTTCCCCGGTCTCCACATTCACCGCCGCCGCGGCCGAGCTGGTGCCGACGAACAGCCACTTTTCGTTCGGTGACGGCAGTACGGTGGCGTCGAACGTGGCCCGGTCGTCGAAATCGGTTTGCGCGATGACGCCCCCCGTTTTGTCGTGGACGGAGACGACGGTCTTCGGGCCACCCTCCGGCGGCCGGACGACGGACAGCACCACTACGTAGTCGCGGTAGGAGCCGATCAGCAGCCGGTAGTCCACGCCGTGGCCCGGCGAGATGGATTCGTCACCGTCCGGGTCCCACAGTTCCGCGCCGCCGACGTCACGCACTACGAACGAAAAATCCGTTCCTTCGGCGAACCAGCCGTCGCCGACCGCCTCGATGCGCCGATACTCGGTGACCGGAAGGTCGATCGCCGCACCGCTCTCCGGATCGATCTGCCTGCCCTCCGACCTCATGCTGTCGTAGAAGACCACCGCGTCGTCCTTGGAGCTCTCGTAGAGGATTTCGTCCGCTTCCCAGACGACCGGCTCGGTGGTGCCGTTCGCATCCATGGGCATGAACGCGGCAGCCGACCCCTTCTCGGTGGTGTAGGTCAACGCGGCGTAGGGCTTGCCGTCGTGATGAATGACGCGCAACCACCTGGCTGCGTCTCCGGTCTGCGGGGTGTAGGGCGCTTCCACCAGTCCGGGCAGCGGACCGGTCGACCACAGCTGCTTGCCTGTCTTCCCGTCGACCGCTCGCATCTCGAAGTTCTCGCCGTCGTGTCCGACGAGGACGACTTTGTCCTGGTAGGCGACCATTTGCTCGGCCGTGGATTGCCACTGGCAGCTTTCCCGGGCGACGCCGGGCAGTACGTTCTCCGGCGGCGACGTCGCGCAGCCGGTCGCCGGAGCGGCTTCGCGCCCCGCCCCTGCGGCCGGACGTGCTTCCTCGCCGAGGGTGTTCACGACCACCACGCCGCCAGCGACCACCGCAGCGATGGCGAGCGCTGCGGCGATGAGCTTCGCCGCGGTGCCGGCCAGCAGGCCACCGGCAGCCGCGCCTCCGACGCCCGCAGCACCAGCCAAGGCTGGTTTCCCGACCGGGCCGGTGGTGGCGGGGCTTGCGTGGGCGCCTGTGTCGATCGGGCCTGGGCTTGCGTGGGCGCCTGAATCGACCGCGCCGGGGCTCACGCCCGGTCCGACCGGGTCTGCGGCGCCGAGATCCGTGGCTCCAGCGCTGACACCGGTGGAGTCCGGGACGGTACCGGGATTGGCAGCGCCTGCGGGATCGGTGCCAGTGGCTGGTCCGGCGCTCGTCGTTTCGCCGCTCGGTGTTCCGGGGTTGCCATGGGTCGTGCCGGGGCCCGGCCCGGTCGAGCCGGTACTGGTGCTGGTCGAGGTGGTGCCGCCGGGAGAGCTGGTACTGGCGCCGGTCGAGCCGGTACTGGAGCCCGTGGTGCTGGAGCCCGTAGTGCTGGATCCCGTGGAGCCGGTTCCGGCGCCGGTGGTTCCCGCGCTCTCCGCCGAGCTCCCCGCGCCGGACCCGGTCGTGGCGCCGCTGGGTGCCCCTGATCCAGCGCCGCCCCCGCCCGCCGCGTTCGTGCCCGCCGAGCCGGCCCCGGATGTACTTCCTCCCGCACTCGCCGAACCGGTGCTTGCCGTGCTCGCTCCCGACGAGCTCGTACCGGCTGTGCCCCCTGCACCCGCCCCTGTACCGCTGGTGCCCGTGCCTGCCGAGGTAGCGCTGCCTGCCGATCCGCCGGCGGTCGCGCTGCTGGAACCGGCCGAGCCCGCGGAGGCCGCTGAGCCCGACGTGCCGGTTCCGGCCGAGCCCGCGGAGGCCGCTGAGCCCGACGTGCCGGTTCCGGCCGAGCTGACGCCGGCCCCTGTGGAGCCGCTGCCGGCCCCGGCGCTGCTCACGGTGCTGGAGGCGGAGCCGACGCTGGTGCCCCCGGCGCCTGCTGACTCCGCCACGGCCGCCGCAGAGCCGCTGACCGTGGTGGTTCCAGCCGTGTTGCCGGCGGCCCCTAAAGCGGAAAGCCCACTGGTGGCGGACCCGGCGACGGTCGTGGTGGTAGTGCCGGCCAGGGCAGCGAGCGGCGTAAGGGCGACCAACGTGCCGGCTGCGGTGGCCAGAGCTTGCCAGGCGCGGCGCTCCCAGTCAGGGCCGTGGGCCGCTGCCGCGACGCGCTCCAGCTCGGTGACGAACACCTCGGCGTTGGTGGGCCGGGCGTGCGGGCTCTTGGCCATCCCGGCCGCGACGAGCCCGCGGACGTGCTCAGGTACTCGGGACAGGTCCGGAGCCGCCGTTTCGTGCAGCCTTCTCAGCTCGTCGTTCGTTTCGGCGACGAAAGGCTTGTCGCCGGTGACGCACTGATAGAACACGCAGGTCGCGGCGTACACGTCGGTTGCGGGAGTGCCGGGTTGGCCGGCCCATTGCTCGGGCGCCATGTACGACGGTGACCCTGCGGTGAGACCCTGCCTGCCGTCCAACACCGCCAGGCCGAAGTCCACCAGCTTCGACACCCCTTGATCGGTGACCAGCACGTTGTCGGGCTTGTAGTCGCGGTGCACCACGCCGACCTGGTGAGCGGCGGCGAGCCCCAAGAGCGAGCCCTTCAGCACCGACAGCGCTGCCTCGACCATCAAGACGCGCTCGGCATTGAGCATCTCCCGCAGCGAGACCCCGGGAACGGCTTCCATCACCAACGCAGCGACATCCGCCGTGACCTGGAAGTCGAACAAGCGCACCACGTACGGCGACTGGACCGACGCCATCAGCGTCGCCTCGCGGCGAAAGCCCTCCAGTACCGCGTCGTCGGTGAGATAGCGCTGGTGGAGGTACTTGATCGCCACCACCGTGCCCGAAGCGTCATGCCGAGCGAGCACCACTCGGCCGAAGCCTCCGGTGCCGAGCGTCTGCAACTCGGTGTAGCCAGCCAGCCGTCCCACAACCGCACCTCTGACAACCCAAAATCCGTCGATCTCCCGTACGCGATCTTGGACGTGGCGTGATCACTGTCGGTGCCCAGTCAGTCACAAGTTGATCGGAATGTGAGGTTGTGGGCGTGCCCGCCGGGAAGGCCGGTGCCAACCGCCCGGGCTTCAGCGGCGTTCGAGTTCGGCACCACCGTTCGGCATGGTGTAGTTCAGCCCGTCGTCGGTGCGCTCGAGGGTGATGTCGACCGGCGTCAGGCAGGTGCCCTCGGGATCGTCGGTGATGTCTTCGGTGATCTCCACCCGCTCCGGCGTCGCGCTCTCCAGCCGCCAGGTTCCCGAGCAGTCCAGGCCCGGGTAGCTGACCGTGCCGACGATGTCGCCGACCTTGCCCGTGCGGATCTCGACCTCCAACCGGTACGTCGTGTCGACGTTCGGCTGATCGACATCGCCGACCGACTGCCACGTGCCGACGAAATAGTCGTCAAGCGTTGATTCCGGCGGTGCGGACGTCGCGGGCCCGTCCGGCTCGATCGTCCCGCGCAGCGCCCAGACGGTCCGGTTGGCAGGCGGTTCGGCGTCGGGCAATGCCGGGTGGATCCAGTCGCCGAGCACCACGTAGTCGGCGGTCGCCACGACCGGGATCCGCGTCGCGCGGTCCCCCGACCACGTGATCTGCCCGGTTCTCCCGTCGGCGACGACGGCGAGGTCGCGAGCTCCGGTGACCACGCCCGCAACCTGGCCGACATCGGTGATCGCGAGCGGTTTGACCAGGTCATCGAGTTGCCGTGCTGCACCAGACGCGAGATGGATCGCCGCGGCCGCGCCGTCGGTGGTGACGGCGAGCCACTTCTGGTTCGGCGATGCCACCACCGTCAGGTAGTGGACGTCGAAAGAGGCGCCGAAGTCGGTATCGGCGACCACATTCCCCTCACGGTCGTGCACGGACAAGACCATGTCGGTTCCCGCGTCGGTCGGCACCAGCGGTGCCAGCATGACCAGGTACTCGCCGTGGGCCGCCAGTGCCTTGTAGTGCACCGGCCAGCGGATGCGGTCGGGGCGTTTGTCGTCGGGGTTCCACAGTTCGTCACCCTCGAAATTCCGGACGACGAAGGTGGTGTCATCGCCTTCGGCGTACCAGCCGTCACCGACGGCCAACACCCGTTTGGACGCATCCGCCGGGAGTTCCGCGGCTTGGCCCGTGGTCGGGTCGATCACCTGCGGGGTTTGATCGAGTTCGTCGTAGAAGACCATGGCGTCGTCCGCTTCGGCGTGAATGCGGACGGTCTCGTTCGACTCCCACGTGACGGGTTCGGCGTCGGCGTCGGCGTCCAACGGCATGAAGGCCGCGGCCGACCCGCTCTCGGTCGTGTAGTTGAACGCGGCGTACGGCTTGCCCTCGTGCCGGACGACCTGCAGCGAGCGAGGTGCGTCGCCGTCCGTTCGTCCGGCAAGCGGTCCGGTCGACCACAGCTGCTTGCCGGTCGCGCCGTCGACCGCACGCATCTCGAACTTCGAGTCCTTCTGCGAGATCAGCACGACTCGATCGCCGTAACCCACGATCTGTTCGGCCGAGGTTTGCCAGCGGCAGTCCGTGCGGTCCGAGCCAGGCACCAGGTTCTGCGGTGCCGCGTCCGTGCAGCCCTGTTGTGCGGATTGCGCCGGCTCGTCCCCACCGACGGCTTGTACGACCACCACGCCGCCGACGACGAGGGCCGCGGCGGTGATGCCGGCCGCGACGAACTTGGCTGTGGCGGTGGCCAGCAGTCCGGTGCTTGCGGCTGCTCCGGCTCCGGCCGAGGTGGCCACGGCGGTAGCGCCTGCACCGGCGGCGCCTGCTGTGGCGCCCGCACCCGCGCCTACTGACGTGGCCCCGGCGGCGACGCCGGCTGCTCCGCTGCCGACTCCCGCGCCGGTTCCCGCCGCTCCGGTGCCGACTCCCGCGCCTGTTCCCGCTGCAGCGGTGCCTGCTCCCGTCCCGACTCCTGCGCCGGCCCCGGCTGCGGTTCCACTGACACCGCTTCCGACGCCGGCGCCGGTGCCCGCGGTGGTGCCCACGGCTCCCGCGGATCCGGCCCCGGTGGCGACTCCCGCGATCGGTGTGCCGGTCGCCGTCGCGGCCAGCAACGCCAGCGGCGAAAGGGCTACCAGGGCGCCGGCTCCGGCGGCGAGAGCTTGCCAGCCGCGGCTCTCCCACTCCGGCCCGTGGACCGCGGTGGCCACCCGTTCCAACTCGGCGACGAACGCTTCCGCGGTGGGGGGCCGGTGTTGCGGGTGTTTGGCCATGCCTGCCGCGATGAGGCCGCGCAGGTGTTCGGGCACCAGCTCCAGGTTGGGCGCGGCGGTTTCGTGCATCACCTTCAGCTCGGCCGGCGTCTCAGCGGCGAAGGGCTTCTGTCCGGTGATGCACTGGTAGAACACGCAGGTCGCCGAGTACACATCGGTGGCAGGCGTCCCCGGCTGGCCTGCCCACTGTTCGGGCGCCATGTACGAGGGAGAACCGGCTGTGAGGCCTTGGTGGCCGTCGAGCACCGCCAACCCGAAATCGACCAGCTTCGACACACCGCGGTCGGAGACCAGCACGTTGTCCGGCTTGTAGTCGCGGTGCACGACACCCACCTGGTGCGCGGCAGCCAACCCCAGTAACGAACCCTTCAGCACCGACAGCGCGGACTCCGGCGCCAGGGCGCGTTCGGCGGCAAGGATCGAGCGCAACGACACCCCGGGCACGGCTTCCATCACGATGGCCGCGGTGTCGCTCAGCACCTGAAAGTCGTACAGTCGCACCACATAGGGCGAGTTCACCGACGCCAGCAGCGCGGCTTCGCGGCGAAAACCCTCGAGTACCTGCTGATTGGTCAGATACCGCTCGTGCAGGTACTTGATCGCCACGAACGTTCCGGACGCTTCGTGCTTGGCCAACACGACCCGGCCGAAGCCACCACTGCCCAACGTCTCGATCTCGGCGTAGCCCGCCAGTTTTCCCACCGCGCACCCCTTGCACCAGGCGTCTCCACACCTTCAGACGCGAGACAAGGGTGACCGGTGCCCCGACTGTGGCGTGAAGTTCGCAAAATACTCACCACGTCACCGGATCGTGGCGTTTTCGGTCAGACTGGTGGCATGGATCCGGCACGAGTCGAGGACATGCGGCCGCAGTGGCGCGGCACAGGTGACGCGAAGTTCCCCGCGGCCGCACGGGTCGCCGACAGCTGGTGGGTGCTGCGGGGCAACCCGTTCCCGGATCACCCGGCCTGGACGTTGTTCATCGACGGCGAGGCCAGTTTCGACCTCGACGACTTGCCGGACGGCTGGGGCAAGCCGCGGCAGGCACGACAACGCCTTTCCGACGCCGACGTGCGCGAGGCACTGGAGCCGGTGCGCGCCTTCGCGGTGTACGGCAGCGAGGTCGGGCGCCCGTGCGACGACCCGTTCTGCTGCGGACCCGAGACGAGCGGCCAGGTCTAGGGCCGCTGGGCGTCGCCGCGGTGGCGACGCAGCGGTCGACCTTCGGGACGGCTGCCGGCTGAGGTGCCAGGGTGATCTTGACCGACGCCGGTCGATCAGACGTCGAAGACGTGCCAGCAGATGTCGTTACGGAGCCTCTGGTCGTCCAGCACCAACTCGCGGATCTGTGGCGGGAGCTGGTCGCGCTGCCAGTGACACTCGCGTCGGCCGGCGGCTTCCGCTTCATCGGCCGGGACCGACGCGCGAACGGCTTTGATCGCGTAGGCCGCTGCACCCAGCTCGTGTGCTGCTACGTGCGCGACGACCGCGGCTTGCCCGGCTGCGTATGCGGCGAAGCGGGCGGCGCCGGTGAGGTCGCGGGCGGCCCCCATGGCGTGGCCGCCCGCAGCGCGCGCCTGCATCATCTTGACTTCGCCACGGATCCAGGCCCGTGCGTGCTCGATCGCCGCGCGCGGACGCGGATCGTCCGGGCGGACTGCTTCGAACAAGGGAAGCACGTGTTCGGCGCATGTGGCCGCCCACTCGGCGAGCAAGTGGTGGTTCTCGTCGGTCAGCGTTCCACCGCGACGGATCGTCACGAATCGCATGTCGCGCACCTTGGGAAGAATCACCGGCACTCCTTCCTGGTGGCGGCGTTCGCAGCCTAGCCCGGCGGTTTGTCCCGAACCGGCACAGCGTCGGCCGTCATGTCGTCGGTGCGCGGCGTCTGGGGCTGAAACACCTCACTGTCCGCACACGAACGGTTTGTGGGCGGTGATGGTCCCGGGAGGGGGCGACAAATGAGATGGACGATCGTCGTGGCGGCGGCCGGGCTGCTGCTGACAGCCTGCGGCGGATCCTCCAGCGACGAGCCAGGTCGGAACGAGAACCTGGCGGCGACGACGTCGCGATCGCCGTTGCGGGTCTCCGAGGAAGCGGCCTGTGACTTGTTCTTCGAAACGGACGATGCGCCAGGTCCGCGCGCCAACGCGATCATCATGACCGCTGCCGAGGACCCGACCTTGAGCGACATCGACTCCAGCCAGGTGCACGAGGTCATCAAGGATCTGGACTCGGTGGCCAAGCGTGCTCCCCGGGATTGGGAACCGATCATCGCCGCGCTGCAGGGTCCGTTGCGAGAGATCGAGGACGCCCTGATCGAAGGCAGCGACGCGAGCATCGACCTGCAGGACTACCGCGCCGCCGGATTCGAGATCGCCGCCCGGTGCGAGGAATGACCGATCAGCGCCAGGGCAGGTGGATCCCCACCATTGCCGCCGCCTGTAGAACATCGCGCGACGGACGCCCGCGCAGAGGTTCGGTCTCGGCCACCACAACCGTGGTGTGGCTGCGGCGTGAGTCGTAGTTGCGGCCGGTGAACGTCACCCCGAACTGGCGCTGCCACATCCTCATCGCGACCGGCTTGATGTCGCCGGTGCCATGGATGTCGATCAGCCGTTTGAACTCACGCGCCGTTCGTTTGGTGGGCATGCGCACCCACGAGACGGCGAGAAGCATGCTGTTGCCGCGGCCGTCGCTGAGCGGCAGCACCAGGCGGCGGAGCGAGCGACACGGATGCTCGACGAAGTACGCCTGCACCTTGCCGTAGGAGTTCACCACGCACGATGCGTTCGGAATCCGGCGCATCGTGCCCTTGCGCAGCCCGAGTTGGCGCCACGCGCGCGTCGGCTTGGTACGGATCGTCTTCTTCGCCTTGACGACCTTGGCCCGCATGGCCGAACTCAAACCGCTGGTCAACCCGGACCCGGCGCCACCGACGGTTCCGATACCGCCGAGGCTCGGGCCTGCCGCGATCAACGTCGCCGCCGCGCCTGTTGCGACCATCGTGCGCGCTTTGGACTTCTTGCCGGTGAGCGGATAGACCGTGCCGTCCGGTCGCGTTCTGAACTCGGTCATGCTTTCCCCCAAGGCGCCACGAGGATGATGTCATCGCAGGTCAGCGCCCTGGAGGCAGTTGGCAACAAGTTCACGCGCACAGAGCAACGCCCGCCGCGGAAGGCGCGCGGCGGGCGTTGGGCTGCCCTCAGGCTCCGACGTACTCGGCGAGATGTCGGCCGGTCAGCGTGGACCGGTCGGCGATCAGCTTGGCCGGTGTCCCCTCGAACACGATCCGGCCGCCGTCGTGGCCCGCGCCCGGGCCGAGGTCGATGATCCAGTCGGCGTGCGCCATGACCGCTTGGTGATGTTCGATCACCAGCACCGACTTGCCCGAGTCCACCAGCTTGTCCAGCAACCCGAGCAGCTGCTCGACGTCGGCCAGGTGCAGACCGGTGGTGGGCTCGTCCAGGATGTAGATCCCACCCTTCTGCCCCATGTGCGTGGCCAGCTTCAGCCGCTGCCGCTCACCACCGGAGAGCGTGGTCAACGGCTGTCCGAGGCTCAGATAACCCAAGCCGACGTCGGACAGGTGCTCGAGAATCTTGTGCGCCGCCGGCAGCTTGGCCTCGCCGTCGGCGAAGAACTCCGTCGCGTCGGCTACCGACATCTCGAGGACTTCGCTGATGTTGCGGCCGCCGAAGGTGTACTCCAGCACCTCCGCCTGGAACCGCCTGCCCTCGCACACCTCGCACGGGTGGGACACCGTGGCCATCATCCCGAGGTCGGTGTACACCACACCCGCGCCGTTGCAGTTCTGGCACGCGCCTTCGGAGTTGGCACTGAACAGGGCGGGCTTGACCCCGTTGGCCTTGGCGAACGCCTTGCGGATCGGGTCGAGCAGACCGGTGTAGGTCGCCGGGTTGCTGCGCCGCGAACCGCTGATCGCCGTCTGGTCCACGGTGATGACGTCCTCGCTGGGTTTGATCGAGTGGTGGATCAGCGAGCTCTTACCGGACCCGGCCACACCGGTGATCACACACAGCACGCCCAGCGGGATGTCGACATCGACGTTCTGCAGGTTGTTCGCGTCGGCCCCGCGGATCTGAAGCTTGCCGGTCGGCTCCCGCACGGTGTCTTTCACCGACACGCGGTCGTCCAGGTGCCGCCCGGTGATGGTGTCGCTGGTGCGCAGGCCCTCGACCGGACCCTCGTAGCACACCTGGCCACCCGCGCTGCCCGCGCCGGGGCCGAGGTCGACGACGTGGTCGGCGATCGCGATGGTCTCCGGCTTGTGCTCGACGACCAGCACCGTGTTGCCCTTGTCCCGCAGCCGGGTCAGCAGGTTGTTCATCCGCTGGATGTCGTGCGGGTGCAGGCCGATGGTGGGCTCGTCGAACACGTAGGTGACGTCGGTGAGCGCCGAGCCGAGGTGGCGGACCATCTTCACCCGCTGCGCCTCGCCCCCGGAGAGCGTGCCCGACGGCCGGTTCAGCGACAGGTATCCCAGCCCGATCTCGATCATCGAGTCGACCAGGTGGCGCAAACCTGCCACCAGTGGCGCCACGCCCGGGTCGTCGATCTTGCCGAGCCATTCGGGCAGGTCGTCGATCTGCATGGCGCAGACGTCGGCGATGCTCAGCCCGTGGATCTTGGACTTCCTGGCGTGCTCGGCCAGCCGCGTACCGTCACAGTCCGGGCAGGTCTTGAACGTCACGACCCGGTCGACGAAGGCCCGGATGTGCGGCTGCATCGCCTCCCGGTCCTTGTTCAGATAGGACTTCTGGATCTGCGGGATCAGGCCCATGTAGGTCAGGTTGGTCCCGTCGATCTTGATCCGCGTCGCTTCCTTGTACAGCAGGTCGTGCAGCTGCTTCTTGGTGAACTTCTTGATCGGCTTGTCCGGGTCGAAGAACCCGCAGCCGCGGTAGATCCGCCCGTACCAGCCCGACATGCTGTAGCCGGGGACCTTGACGGCGCCTTCGTTGAGCGACTTGTTCTCGTCGTACAGCTCGGCGAGGTCGAAGTCGGTCGCCGACCCCTTGCCTTCACACGTCGGGCACATGCCACCGAGGCGGTTGAACGTCGCCTTCTCCGCGATCGTCTTGTTGCCGCGCTCGATCTTGATGGCGCCGCTGGCCGACACCGACGGGACGTTGAACGAGAACGCCGCGGGCGGGCCGACGTGCGGATCGCCGATCCTGCTGAACAGGATGCGCAGCATGGCGTTGGCGTCGGTGACCGTGCCGACGGTGGAGCGGGCGTCCGCGCCGAGTCGCTCCTGGTCGACGATGATCGCGGTGGTCAGCCCTTCCAACATGTCGACGTCGGGCCTGGCCAGCGACGGCATGAAGCCCTGCAGGAACGCGCTGTAGGTCTCGTTGATCATCCGCTGGGATTCGGCCGCGATCGTGCTGAACACCAGCGAGCTCTTCCCTGAACCGGACACGCCGGTGAACACCGTGAGCCTGCGCTTGGGAATCTCCACGCTGATGTCGCGCAGGTTGTTCTCTCGCGCTCCCTGCACCCGGATCACGTCGTGCGTGTCCGCGGGATGCTGGCCGACCGTGGTGGTTCCGTCCTGACTGGCGGTGCTCATCGCTCTCCTTCGTTGCGGCCGACGATCGGCAGGTATCCGCTCGTCGCCGGTTATCGGTTGCCGTGGCCGGTGGCGTTACTGCCGGTCAGACCAGCCACTGTCCGTCTTGCATCAGCAACCGGCCGGATATCTCGTTCGCTTCGCGCCACGCCTGGATGCGGCGCGGGGTCAGTACGAACCAGCTGTACGGTTCGGAGGTTCGTCGCGGGTCGAAGCCGGCGCGTCGCACGAAGCTGTCCGCGCGCTCGTCGGGGATGTGGTCGGGTACCTCGACCGTCGCGTCGATCATCACGACGTCCCGGAACTCGCCCAGCGCCACCCGAGCCTGCTTCGCGGCGGCCAGATTGCGCCCCGTGACGCTGTCGGTCGCGGTGGCCAGCAGCAGCGTCCGGCCGTCCCAGTCGAACGACAGCGGCACCAAATACGGCGCACCGTCCGGTGACGCACTGCTGACCCATGCGTCGATGTCGTTGTTCAGGCGATGCTCGGTGTCGCGGCGGCGCTGGTGGCGAGTTCGGGGTCGCGGCACTGTGGCGGTCATGCTTCCTGGTTGAGACGAATCATGGTGCCTGCCGGGTCGCGGAACGCGCAGTCGCGCACGCCCCACGGCTGGTCGGTGGGCTCCTGAACGACCTCCACGTTGTCCGCGGCCTGGATCTTCTCGAACGCGGCGTCGACGTCCTTGGTCGACAGCACCACCATCGTGTAGGTGCCCTTGGCCATCATCTCCTTGACCACCCGCTTCTCGTCCTCGGTGATGCCGGGGTCGGCGAACGGCGGGTGCAGCACGATGGAGGTGTCGGGCTGGCTGGGCGGGCCGACGGTGATCCACTGCATGTCACCGTGACCGACGACGTTGCGGACCTCGAATCCGAGGGCGTCGCGGTAGAACTTCAGCGACTCTTCCGGATCGGTGTGGGGAATGAATGTGTGCGCAATTTTGATGTCCATGCCGATGACGCTAGACGCGGCGTGACGGCATTGCTTCTCGATTCCTGATCGGTCTGGCCACGTGCTTGCTCACGCAGGTCGGCAGGCCCGCGAGCTCTTCGGCGCACTCCCGCTTGTAAACGCTCGGCGACATACCGACCAGCTCGGTGAAACGGGTACTGAACGTGCCCAGCGAGGAAAAACCCACCGTGAAGCACACTTCGGTGACGCTGAGATCTCCCCGGCGTAGCAGCGCTTTCGCCCGCTCGATCCGCCGCGTCATCAGGTAGCCGTACGGGGATTCGCCGTAGGCGGCGCGAAACCTGCGGCTGAGGTGGCCCGCCGACATGTTGACGCCGCGCGCCAGCGCCTCGACGTTCAGCGGCTTGTCGTACTCGCGGTCGATGCGATCCCGCACCCGCCGCATGAGTACCAGCTCGCGGAGGCGTTCCTCCTCGGCGGACCGTGCCATAAGGAGATCGTGCCACGGTCCACCGACCAGAACCCAGGTTTTCAGTCGAGCAGTTCGACCAGCCGGTCCATCAGCACGGATTGGGCTTTCACGACCTTGCTGCGGGCCGTGGCGATGTCGAACCACGCGACGCGGTCGAGTTCGGGGAATTCCTGCCGTCGACCGGAGCGAGGCGGCCACTCCATCTCGAACGTTCCCGGCTGAAATGTCGACAAATCGACGTCGCCGAGCAGTGCCCACGCGGTGACGACCTTGCCGCCGGACTGCCGGATCTCGCCCAACGGTCGAAGGTCCCCAGGCGGTAGCGCTATGCCGAGCTCCTCGACGAACTCGCGGCGGGCGGCTTCCTGTGGTGTCTCGTCGTCGGTGTACTCGCCCTTCGGGATGGTCCATGCGCCGTCGTCCTTGCGGCTGAAGAAAGGGCCACCCATGTGGCCGAGCAGGACTTCCGGCTGGTGCGGATTGCGGTACAGGAGGATCCCGGCGCTGCGCTTGGCTGTCACGCCGTCAATCCTGCCGCGGTCAGCGGCGATGCACCCGGATGCGGGTCCCGCGTGCCGGGGTCAGCGTGATGTGCCGTGCGCGGGTGCGCTCGCGTGCGGCACGTTCCGGTTCGAGGCGGTACCGGGACAGGATTTCCTTCAAGATGATCGTGCCCTCGAGCTGGGCGAAGCCGGCGCCCAGGCAGCGCCGTACGCCGCCGCCGAAGGGCAGCCAGGTCGCGGGCGTCGCGCTGCCGTCGAGGAACCGCTCGGGTCGGAACGCCTGGGGGTCGGGGTGATGCGCCGGGTCGCCGTGGATGACCCCGATGCCCGGCAGGACCGTGTGCCCCTTGGGGATGCGGTAGCCGTTGAGTTCGATGTCCTCGGTGAGCGTGCGGGCCACGTTGTAGATGACCGGGTGCAGCCGCATCGCCTCCTTGAGCACCGCTTCCAGGTACTTCTCGTCGTCCTCGTCGGCGGCTTGGATGGCGCGGTTCTGCAGTTGCGGGTCGCGGGCCAGGTCGTGCAGCGCCCAGGCCAGCGCGGTCGCGGTGGTCTCGTGGCCGGCCAGCAGCAGCGTGACCATCTGATCGCGCAGTTCGGCGTCGGAGAGTTCGTCGCCGTCGATGCGCACGCTGAGCAGCTGGGACAGTACGTCGGTGCGGTTGTCGAGGTCGGTGACCTTGCGGCGTTCGGCGATCTCGGCGTAGAGCAGGTCGTCGACGTGGTGCACCAGCTCGCGGAAGCGTCGCCACGGGCCGTACTTCCGCAACGACGGCACGAACTCGCCGATGTAGATCGGCATCGGCTGGGTGACGAGCTTGGTGATCGAGCGGCGCAGGTCGTCCAGCCGCGGGCCTTCCACCACGCCGAACACCACGCGCAGGATGATCTCCAGGGTCAGCTGGTTCATGCGCTGGTGTGCGGAGAAGACCGTGCCCGGGCGCCAGGATTCCGCTTCGGCGACGGCCAGCTCGGTCATGGTCTCGCGGTAGCCGCGCAGTGCCGCGCCGTGGAAGGGGGGCATGAGCAGCTTGCGCATCCTGCGGTGCTCGTCCTCGTCGAGGATGAGCACGGAGTGTTTGCCCATGATCTGGCGCAGCACCCGGTTGCCCTCGCCCGCGTGGAAGACCTCGGGAGAGCCGGAGAAGACGATCTTGTTGAGCTCGGGGGTGTACAGCAGGACGGACGGGCGGCCGAGCAGTTCGATGGCGACGACGTCGCCGTAGCGCTTGCGCAGGCGCGGCATCACCAGGTGTCGATAGGGAAACAGGAACGTCTGCAGGGCGCCGGGCAGCTTGGGGCCTGGGGGTGTCGGCAGGTGCTGGATGCGCGCCTCGGTGGTCGTCATCGCCCTCCCTTCGACATCCCTGATTTATACGCTTGTCTATGAGGGGTGTCCAGATGACCGCTTGCGGTCAGCCGAGCTTGCGTACGGCGCTGGCGGCCGACGATGACGGTGTGAGACGGATAGCGGCGTTGTGTGCGGTCGCGCTGGTCGGCGGGATGGTGGCGACGCCGAACGCCGTCGCCAAGCCGCCGGCGGGCGCGTGCAACAGCGCCGATCCGGGCATGCAGACGGTGTCCACTGTGCCGTGGGCGCAGCGATTGTTCGATCCTCGGCGGGCGGTGTGGCCGCACAGCACGGGCCGGGGCGTTCTCGTTGCCGTGGTGGGTTCCGGCGTCGATGCGGATCATCCGCAGTTGCGGGGTGCCGTGCGGCGTGGGGCGGACTTTCATTTCGAGGGCAGCTTGCCGGGGAACTTCGACTGCGACTCGCAGGGAACGGCTGTCGCGAGCCTGATCGCCGCTCGTCCACGGGCAGGCGTGGGGTTTGCCGGGCTCGCGCCCGGTGCCGAGGTCCTGCCGGTGCGGGTGAGCGACCGGAGCGCGACGGCCTTCGGACCCGGCGAGCAGGTGACTTCGCGACATGTGGCGAGCGGCATTCGATATGCCGCTGAGCAAGGGGCGGACGTCATCGCGGTGACCCTGGCGTCCTCGCACAGCATTGCGCGCGTGCGGGACGCCGTGGAGTACGCGCGCAAAAGGGACGCCGTCGTCGTCGCGGCTGTAGGTGGTGCAGATGACGAGGGTGCCGGGACAAGTTATCCGGCCGGTTACCCCGGGGTGTTGGGCGTCGCGGCGGTGAACTACCGGGGCACGCTGGACCAGTCGCGGGTGAGCCCGCACACCGATGTGGTGGCGCCAGGCGCGGATGTGCTGGCTGCGGCGCGCGAGCGCGGGCACAACTACTACAGCGGTTCGGAGTTCGCCGCGGGGTTCGTGGCGGCTACGGCTGCCTTGGTCCGGGCGCAGCATCCCACGATGAAGGCCGGCAAGGTGGTGCAGCGGATCCTGGCCACGGCCGATCCTTCGCGTGGGCTCGGCTACGGCAAGGGCATGGTGAACCCGCATCGGGCGCTGACCGACAAGCTGGTCGACGACGACCCCGTGCCGCTCGCGGCGATGAAGCCCCGCACCGTGGATCCGGCCTACGAGGCGGCGGTGTCGTGGTGGCGGCGGGCCGGCTCGATCGCCATGGCCGTCACCGGGCTGCTGGTGCTCGGCGCCGTGCTCGGGCTCGTGCTCGTTCCTTCTGTGCGGCGGGCGCGGCGTCGTCGCTGGTTGCCCAGCCGGGCTGCTCCCGTGTCGACCGAGCGCGTGGTGGAAGCGCCGCCTGACGAAGTGTTTCTGTTCCCGAAGCCGCCGGCTGAGCAGTAGACGCGCCACGACCCAGTCGCGTGAGGACGGAACACTGAGACGAGGTCCCGGGCGCCGTACGCAGGGCCGTCCGGACGCCGGGAGTCAGGCACCCCACGGGGCGCCGGGCCCGCCGCTGTCGCCCGTCGTGAGCAATCACATTCCCGCCCTCCCAGGAAGGGCGACTCCAAACCCCCGTGCTACGCGGGGCAGAGGCGTGATTGAACTGGGTGAACCAAACCTGTGGATAGGCATCCACAGGCTGTGGACAACTATCCACAGGAAGTTCCGCAGTGTAAGCGAGGTCCACTCGAATGCACGGCTGCCGTGCGCCGGTTGTATGAAAGCTCGGTACACAACAGAGTCGCCGGGCGCGCACCGCACGCCCGGCGACCGGTCGGTTCGAAGGAAGTACGTGGGTCACATCCGAGGGGGTCGATTCCGGTGCAGGTTCTCCGCGAACTTCACCGTGGCAATCGAGTCGTCCACGGTCAGGGCGTCTTGCTGGGCGGCGGCGTCCAGCACGTCGACGTCAGCCATTTCGTAGTTGTGAAACTCCACGCCCTTGTCGAGCACCGCCGCGCCGGCGGAATCATTAGCGCCGTGCTCGACAAGAGCTTGTTTGATGTGCAGGCCACGGGTGGACAGATCAGCCCGTTCTTCGGCCATGGCGGCACGAATGGTCGACTCACCTAATAGGGCGTCAAAATCAACTCTTCGAATATTAGCCATAATTTTCCCCTGTGTCAGACTTGGGCGATCGCGCCGAAGATGTTCGAGTAGCGAACTTGGGCGTTGTCGTCGTTCTCGGCGTAGGCTGCGAGATGGGCACGGCCGTCGATGGCTGCTTGCCGAGCCGATTCCGCGGCCGGCAAGCAGCTCTTGGTGTTCATCAATTCGCTGCCGAGCAGCGATGCGTTGGCTGCATTACCCATGTACAGACCGCCGGAGCAAATCCCTTCCGTGGACCGCACCACGTCGTTGCCGATCTTCTCCAGCTCTGGTGCTGTCACGGTCTCTTCGTGCGTGATGTATGCCAGAAATTCGTCTTCGACGAGATCTAGCCGGTGTCCTGTCATGTTGTCAGTCCTCCTCGGGCCGGCCGCGCTTCATTCCGCGCGAACCACGTTCCTACTTCCAGGGCGAAAAATTGATGGGATTCGAATCACCTGCCTGACATGTTGCTGCCAGTCGTGAACGCTGACGAATACAAGGTCAGGACGTCGGCGCACGGCAGGAGAGTGTTCAGAATTCGACGACTACAGCCGCGCGATTGCGCGCTGAACGCACTGGGCGGAATTTTCGACGAGGGTACGGTGCGCGTTCGCCAGATCCTCCAAAACCTGAGAGTCGTGCAGCTCGGCCGTAGTCATCTTCTGCCCATAGCCGTTGGCGATGGCATCCCCGGCCGGGTCATGGGCGTACAGCTCGGCCAGTACTTCCCGCTTTCTCTGCGTCGTTACGGCACAATCGGCGCGCTCTTTGCTTCCCGCCGACATCGAGTCCGCGAGCCCGTTCACCGCTTCGAAGTCGACCCTAATTCGATCTCCGGTCATGATCCCTCCCCTTCCCTTCCGGGTGGATGACCTGGGACAACGGTAGGCCGGTAAAGCGGGCGCCTGAGAGGAATCGGCACCTTGCTGCCAGGTGGCAGCCGGGGGCCCGGTGGTGCGTGAATCTGACCGCTGTACGCCCAGCGAGGAGGAGTGCGGTGGCCACAGTCGTCGTGAAACGCCCGTCCCGGCGGCCGTCCCCTGAGCTGCCATCCGGGGAGCTGCTGCTGGACGCGCCGCCCGAGATCCCGGCACCGACCGGTCGTCAGATGACGCCGGTGATGTACATGGTGCCGATGTTTCTCATGCTCACGATGATGATGTTGATGTTCTCCCGGACCATGAGCGGGCCGCTGCGCTACGCCATTTTCGCGCTGTTCGGGGCCTTCTTCGTCGTCATGATCATCCTCATCGTGATCATGTCCGGCGCGGCGAACAAGAAAGAAATGGGCTACGCGCGCAGGCAATACCTGCGCAAGCTGGCCCAGAACCGAGTACGGCTGCAGCGCACCATCGTCAAACAGCGCGAGGCGATGGAGTACCTGCACCCGGCACCGCAGTCCCTCTGGGCTCTCATCCCCAGCTACCGGTTGTGGGAACGACGCGTGGAAGACCCCGACTTCCTCGTCACGCGAGTCGGCGTCGGGCGGCAAAGCCCCTCCACCCGGCCCATTCCCCCGGAAACCAAGCCGCTCGAGCAGTTGGAACCCCTGTCGGCACTTGCGCTGCGCCGCTTCCTCAAGACCTACACCGCGGTGCCGGACATGCCGCTGGCCCTGGCCCTCAACGGTTTTGCCCGCATCTACCTGCGCGGCGACCGCGACCGCACCCTCGGCCTGGCCCGCGCGATGATCGCCCAGCTGGCGTGCCTGCAGGCGCCGGACGATGTGCGAATCGCGGTGTGCAGCGACGAAGATGCCGCGCAGTCCGACTGGGAATGGGTGAAGTGGCTGCCGCACGCGCAGCACCCGGAGCGCACCGACGCAGCCGGCCCCGTCAGGCTGGTCGCCACTTCGGTGGCGGGCATCGAAGCGATGCTCGACGACATGCTGGCCAACCGGCCACGGTTCGACCCGAACGCGCGTCGCAGCGACGGGGCGCACGTTGTGGTCGTGATCGACGGCGGCACGGTTGCGGGCTCGGACCACCTCATGTCCGGACCCGGCCTGGAGGGCGTGACGATCATCGATCTGACGTCCGCCCCACCGCGAGCGCTGGACCGTTCGGCGCTCGTCCTCGACATCGGTCAGGACGGCAGGCTGACCGCCAACTCCTACGACGGTGAAACGGAGCTGGGCACAGCTGACCAGCTCGACGTCGTCACCGCAGAAGGCATCGCACGGCAGCTCGCCCCACTACGACTGACTGGCGTCGGCCGCGGCGAGGGTGCGCTGAGCGCCTCCCTCGACCTGGCGGAATTGCTCGACATCGGCGACCCCTACACGTTCGATCCGGCCAAGACCTGGGTGCAGCGGCCCAACCGGGAGAAGCTGCGCGTGATGTTCGGGGTGCAGTCCGACGGCACCCCGATCGAACTCGACCTCAAGGAGTCCGCCCAGGACGGCATGGGGCCGCACGGCGTGCTGATCGGCGCCACCGGCTCAGGTAAGTCCGAACTGCTGCGCACCCTGGTGCTCGCCCTGGCCGTCACCCATCCGCCCAACTCGCTCAACTTCGCCCTCATCGACTTCAAAGGTGGCGCGACCTTCACCCGGCTCGACCGGCTGCCGCACACCAGCGCGGTGATCACCAACCTCGAGGAAGAACTGCACTTGGTAGACCGGATGACCGACGCGATCAACGGCGAACTGGTTCGCCGCCAAGAGCTGCTGCGCGCGGCAGGCAAGTTCTCCTCGTTGCGTGACTACGAGAAGGCCCGCGCCGCAGGAGCGCCGCTGGAAGAAGTCCCGGTCCTGCTCGTCGTCATCGACGAGTTCTCCGAGCTGCTCTCCGCCAAGCCCGACTTCATCGACACGTTCGTGCAGATCGGCCGGGTAGGGCGCTCGTTGGGCGTGCACCTGTTGCTGGCGTCTCAGCGTCTGGATGAAGGCCGCCTGCGCGGACTTGAGGCACACCTGTCCTACCGCATCGGCCTGCGAACGTTCTCCGCCATGGACTCGCGGGCTGTGCTCGGCGTAACGGACGCTTACGAACTACCTCGCGCACCCGGCCACGGGTTCCTGCAGTTCGGCGTCGAACCGATGACCCGATTTCGTTCTGCCTACGTCTCGGGCGTCTACCGACGGACCGACCAAACCACCGGCAACGTCAGCGAAAAGCCGGAGCTGGATCTGCTGGATTACACAACGCACTACCAGCAACCCAGCGCCGAGGAGGACGACGAGCCTGCAGAGGACATCCCCGACGACGATGCGGTCGGCGAAAGTTTGCTGGACATCCTCACCCAGCGCCTGGAAGGCAAAGGCAAGCCAGCGCATCAGGTGTGGCTACCGCCGTTGGAGGAGTCGCCGACGCTGGATCAGCTACTGCAGCCGCTGGCCGAAACACCCGAGCGGGGCTTGTGCACCATCAACCCGCACTACGCGGGCCAGCTGCGCCCGGTGGTCGGCATCGTCGACCGGCCTTTCGAGCAGCGACGCGACCCACAGGTCCTCGATCTCACCGGCGCCGGCGGCCATGTGCTGGTGCTCGGTGGTCCGCACAGCGGGAAGAGCACCGCACTGCGAACCTTGATGGCCAGCCTCGCACTCAGTCACACACCTCGCGAAGTACAGATGTACGCCATCGACTTCGGCGGCGGCACGCTCAGCGTGATGCGGGGACTGCCGCACGTCGGCGGCGTCGCGGGTCGGCAGAACCCCGGCGCAGTGCGACGGACGATCGCCGAGGTCCTTGCTGTGCTCGACGAGCGCGAGAAGCTGTTCGCGGAACACGAGATCGACGGCATGGCCAGCTTCCGCGCGGCGCGCGCACGCGGCGAGTTCGCTGATCACGCCTTCGGTGACGTCTTCTTGATCATCGACGGCTGGGGCGCTTTCGCGAAAGAACACGACGCAGGCGTCGAGCAGGTGCAAGACCTGGTGGCGCGGGGACTGTCCTACGGCATCCATGTCGTGCTCTCAGTGGCTCGATCGTTCGAGCTCCGCATGCAGATGCGCGACATGTTCGGCAGCCTGATCGAGCTGAAGCTGGGCGACCCCATCGACAGTATGATCGACCGTGTGGCGGCACTTTCGGTGCCCGACGACAGCCCAGGCCGAGGCGTTTCGATGACGAAGCATCAGATGCTCGTCGGTTTGCCACGGGTCGACGGCGTGACCTCCGACCAGGATCTGCAGGCGGCCACCATGTCGATGACGCAGCTTGTCGCGAACTCGTGGCAGCACGATCCCGCGCCCTCCGTGCGCGTGCTGCCCGGTCAGGTCGACAACTCCACGCTGCCCGCTGACGAGCCGTCCGACGGGTCGCTGCCACTCACCGTCGGACTGGCTGAACGCGACCTCGGCCCCGTTCAACTGGACTTCCTCGATGTTCCGCACTGCCTGCTGCTCGGTGACACGAAAGCGGGCAAGACGAACTTCATCCGCACCGTCGCGCGCCGCATCGTGGACACCTACAGCCCGAAACAGGCGCGCATCGTGCTGCTCGACTATCGGCGCGGCCTGCTCGGCGAGGTCCCGGACAGTCATCTGGTCGGCTACGGCAGCGACTTCGCATCCGCACGCAGCATGGCGATGGAGATAGCCGAAGGACTGGCCACGCGGCGCCCTGGCCCGGACGTCACACCGGAGCAACTGCGCAACCGCAATTGGTGGTCCGGCCCGGAGTTGTTCCTGCTCATCGACGACTACGACCTCGTGGTGCCGAGCCTGAAGTCGGAAAACCCGCTGGCCCCGCTGCTCGACTATTTGCCGCAAGGTCGAGAGCTCGGCTTCCACGTGGTGCTGGCCAGACGCTCGGGTGGTGCGGGCCGTGCGATGTTCGAGATGTTCCTGGCTCGCCTGGTCGACATCGGATCAACGGGCTTCCTGATGTCCGCCCAGCGCACCGAAGGGCCGTTGCTAGGCGTGACCCGTCCCGAGACGCTGCCGCCCGGCCGGGCCAGGATCATCCGCCGCGGCGAGGACCCGGAGCTGATGCAGCTGTCGGTCACACCGAGCGTGCTCGAGGAAAGATGACGGTCGGCGCGTCCACGCGCGAGTCGACGATTTGCAGACCGGCGATGATGCCGGACAGCCCGCGGTGCCCACGCGGCCGGAACGCCGTGATCGCGCTGACCAGCAACAACAGTGACGACACGTCGTCGAAGTGCTTGTCGATCAGCAGGGACAACCCCTGCAGCAGGAAGTAGCCGCCCGAGCCGACCAGGAACCGCACGGTCATCCGCCACACCGCAGGCTTGCCGCCATCAGGGCCGACCGGGCGCAGCAGCACCACCCGCTGCCCGAACGTGGCGCCGTTGCCGAACAGCGGCACCACATACAGCAGCACGAGCGCAGGCACGTAGTTGCCGAGCAGCACCGACTCGACAGGTGACACGTTGTTCAGGCCGACGAGCAGCGCGTACGGGATGCCGATGAGGGAACCCAGCAGCATCACCGACAGCAGGTCGACGGCCATGCCCAACAGCCGGCGGCGGGCAGTGACCGGGCGGGGTTCGCTCGGCGGCGCACTGATCCGCTGCCCCGGGACCAGTCGCAGCACCGGAGCGGCCACGACGCCGAGCGCGGTACCGACCGTGTTGGTGATCAGGTCATCGACGTCGAACAGGCGATACGGGCACTCGAACAGGTACCAGACACCGGTCAGCTGCGTGCACTCGATGAACAGCGACACCGCGAACCCGACCACCACGGTCAGCAGCCACCCACGGCGGAACAGGTGCCGTAAGAACATGCCCAGCGGCACGAACAACGCCACGTTGAACACCGCTTGCTGAACCGCCGGATTGTGCAGCAGCGTCCCGGTCGACGTGGCCTGCTCGCGCCGGATGTCGCTGATGAACTGCAGCGGCCGCGTCTGCATCGCGTTCGCAGCATGCTCGGCGCACCAGGCCGGCGTGGCGTCCGGGAACGGCAGCAGCGTGTAGGTCCACAGCGCCATGCAGTAGACGAGGAACGCCAGTGCCAGCAGCGCATGCCCCACACCGAGCTCGCCACGCCTGCGGTAGCTGACCGCGATGTAGGGCACCGCCAGCAGCAAGGCCAGCGCCAAGCCCGCGACAAAAGCAGCAATGGCAGACGTGGTGGGGTCGTTCACGCGCGCATGCTAGCGACCTCGGTCCGCGCCACCGAGAGCAATTCCGCTGGTCACGCCACAGATACCGCACGACCACACGATCGGGTTGGCACGTTCAGGCAGCGCAGTGCCGCTCAGCTGCCCTTGTTCGTCGGCCGCTCGGCGGGCTGCAACGCGGCGGCTTGGCTCAGGCTCGGACCGAGCGGAATCCGGGCGACGATCTCACTGGACATCCGCAACGGCCGAACCGACCCATAGCCCAAGATCTTCAGCGTCTCGGCCTCATCCAGCGGATACGCCCGCCCGCGATCGGTCACCACCAGCACCGTCCCGGCCAACGAGCCTTCTTCGTCGGACATCGTTCCGGCGGTGGGGACGACCTCCACGATCGACACCCAGCCCGGCGGCACATACACCTCGTCGGCCAGCGGCAACCCGAGCCGGGAGATCCCCGGCGACGGCGCCATCATGCGCGTGGGCGGGAGCTGTGGATTGACCTGCACACGGGGGCTCGCCTGCCCGGAGTCGTAGGTGGCGCACACCGATGGCCGTCCGCGGCCGGGGTCGACGAACTCCGGTCGCGTGCTCGGCGGCGCGGCTTCTGACGGTGGCTTCGTCTCGATGATGTCCGCGTCGTTCACGTCGAACGCACTCACCTCGGCCGGCTTCGGTTCCGTGTTCCGGTACGCCTTCCGCGTGGTTTGCTCGTCGGCCAGCTGGATCTCGGCCTGCAACGGGGTGATCGGCCGCAGCGCCTTCCGGTGCGCCAGGTAGTACTGGTAGCCGCCACTTCGCGTGCTGGCCCGCAGCACTTCACCGGTGCGCAGGTAGTCCCGGCTGGCCACCGCGGACGACTTCTTGCCGAGGCCCGGGACCTTCAACGGCGCGATGGTCTCTCCCGTCGGCAGCGTGTCCAGCAGTTCCTTGCTGACATATCGCGGCGGCTGCCCCAGCAGCGCCAGCGCGCCCAGCACCGCCGCCTGGTTCTTGATCAGGTGCTTGTTGCCCTGCCACACCAGGTACGTGGTCTTCGTACCGGACTCGGTGAGCACCATGGCCTTGTCGCCCAGCGCCAGACCGCCTACCGGCTCGTGGCCGACCAGCAGTGTGGACTTCTCCGCGTCGCCACCCGACTCGTCGGTGATCGGCACCGAGCAGAGCGTCCAGCCCTTCAGCAGCACGCGATCGGCCGACGGCAACGAGTTCGGCGCGTTCGGGATACCGATCTCCGGCCCGCGCGGCACCCCGGCCAACGAGGCCTGCGACACCGACGTGGTCTCGGCGTAGTCGCCGAGCGCCAGCACCGCCGACGCGTAGTTGAGCACCGGGACGAGCTTGCCGCCCACGTAGATGTACTGGGTGCCGGTCTCCTTCTCCACCACCACGGATTTGCCGTCCCGCCAGGTGTTGTTGCCGCCGGGCACCAGCAACCCGAAGATCCACACCGCACCCAGCGACACGAACGCCAACAGGATGCTGAAGATCGCCACCATCGTCGGGCGGCGGAACGGCGGCGTCTCCGGATCCGATTCGCGCGTGATGATCGCCGACAGCACGCGCTGCACCATGAACTGATACGCGTGCAGCTGATCCCGCTTGCTGGCCACGACTCAGCCTCCGAGTCCGCGAACCCAGCCGAACAGACCGAGCACGCTGCACGCCACCGGCACCGCGAACAGCACGATCATCACTTCCAGCAGCTCGGCGTACCGGCCGACGTAGGCGCCTGGCGGTTTGCGGCTGTAGGTCATCCCGAGCGTCATCGCCACCGCCGCGGCGAGCAGCATGAGCGGTACCGCGACAGTCAGCAGCCTGCTTTCGTCGGCCATCAGCGGAATGAGCGCCGCGCCGGCGGCACCGGCCAGCCCGGCAATCATGATCGGCACCCGCTGGCGGATCGCCGGATACAGCCGTGCCCGGATCAGGAACCCGATGGTCAGCAGGAACAGCAGGATGATCGCCGACGTGCTGGCGTCCACCGCCAGCCAGATCTGGCAGCCGGCCGCCACCAGGCAGCTTCCCCAGATCATGCCGGTGAGCAGGCCGTCCGACCGCAGCACCGCGGCGTAGACCGCCGAGCGGGGCGGCTGCGGGTCGTCCCGCACCAGATCGGCCGACGTCTTGGGCAACACCGGCATCGGCAGCCTGCCCATCCTGATCGCCAACGGCCCGATCAGCGGGGAGAAGATCAGAACCGCCGCGCCGAGCAGGGCCGCCGACTCGACCGTGCTCACCCAGCCGATCACTTCCAGCAGCGCCCACAGACCGCCGAGCGCACCGAACGTCGCGGCGCCGACGAACACCGCGGCACCGTCGGCCACGGCGACGTAGCCCAGGATCGCGGTCAACAACAAGGCGGCGCAGCCGGTCAACGCGTGCGGGGTGGAGAACTCGCTCAACTGCGCCGAACCGCCCAGGGCCAGTGCGCCGCCGCAGGCCGCGGGCACCATCGCCAGAGCAGCGAGGACGGCACCGGCAGCGGCGTCACCGAAAGCTCGCGCGAGCAGCGTGCCCGCGCCGAGCAACAACGCCGCCAAGGTCAACGCGGTCCAGGTCGCGTCTTCCCAACTCGGTCCGGCACGCAGGATCGCAACCACGGCCAGCAGCACGGCGAACGCGGCCACTGCGAGCCCGGCGCGGCGGGTCTGCTGCGGACTCCAGAGCCGACCGGTCTTGCCCGCTCCGGAGGCGATGGCGTCGACCAGATCGTCGTACTCCAGCTCCGGCCAGTCCTCGATCCGGGGCACCAGATACAACACTTCCCCGTCGTGGACCTGGTAGGCGCCCAGCGCCCGGGAACTTTCGATCACCGTCCCGTCCGCGCGGCGCAGCACCCAGCCGCCGGTGAGGACCCCGTCGTCGGCCAGGCTCTCCCCGGCGCGACGCAACAGCGTCGGCAGGAGCTCTGCCATCGGAGCTCGCTCCGGTAGTGCCATGTCCATCCGACGGTGCGGCGTGACGATGGTCACCCGGACAAGTCCTACGGTCGTCATCGCTGATCCATCCGTCCCCGTTCACCCCGCTCGCTGCAGCAAGCTGCAACGGCGATCGGCTCATCCCTTCCGCTGCTCATCATGTGGTCGAGGTCGTGCCGGAAGACCGGCGCGGCAGCTAGCGGACAGCAGCCAGTGGGACGGAGTGCGCAGCATGGTCCGGCGGAAGCGCGCGCAGGGAGGCACGAAACCGGTTTCGGTGTCGGACCTGCGGCCGGGTGACCTCGTGCCGCTGGCTGACGGGCCGGCCGCGAACGTGCTTGCCGGTGTCGATCCGGTGACCGGCGAGACGTACGCGTTGAAGGTTTACCCGACTACGCTCGAGCCGCGCGTGCGGGAGGATGTCACCGTCGAGCTGGACCGGTTGGCGCGGGCGCGGGCGATGGCGCCGGTGCTGGTGGCAGACCGCGTCGTTCAGCACGAGGGACGCGCGGCGCTGCGGATGGAGTTGTGCGAACAGTCGCTGCCGCAGCTCGTTGCCAGCCGTGGACCCCTGTCGGTGTCCGATGCGTTAGCTCTGGGGGAAGCGGTCGCTGCCGCGGTTGCTGCCGTGCACCACGTCGACGTTGTGCACTGCGGCGTCACGCCAAGCAACGTGCTTTTTCGTGCGTCCGGGGAAGCGGTGTTGTCCGACGGTGGGACGGCGCTGCGCACGGCGTTTCCGTACGGACCGCACCGGGACACGACGTGTCTGCCGCCGGAGACGCTGCGGGACGAGGTGACGAGCCGAGCGGCCGACATCTATGGCATAGGTGCGGTCGTCTACTTCGCGCTCGCCGGGCGGCCGCCGCATGCCGGGCGTGGCATGTCGCGGATCGTCGACGTGACTCCGCAGCCGTTGACTCGCACGGATGTGCCCAGGCAGTTGGCCGAGTTGCTCACCACCCTGCTGCACCACGATCCAGGCGCCCGGCCGCCGGACGCCGCCGAGATCGCCGGGTGGTTCGCTCGCGCGGTCGACACGGGAACGGCGCCGGCCGTCGCTCTTGCTCCAGTCGCGCCACCCGAACCGGCCGTGCCGTCCGGGCCGACGGGATTCGATGTGACCGTGCCGTCCGGGCCGACAGAGTTCGACGATTTCGCTGCGGTACCTCCGCCGGTCAGGGGCCGACCCGAGGTTTTCGACGACTTCAGCCGGCCGCCCGGCAATCCGGGGCGGCCTCCGGGGCGGCAGCTGGTCGCCGTGGTCGGCGCGCAGGCTCCTCGGCGCACGACGCTCGCGACACCGATCGCCGCCGTTCTCGGCTTGTGTCTGCTGGTGGTGGCAGCGGTGGTCATGTTGGCGAACGATCCGTACACCCCAGGGGCCCCGGCCGCCCCTCCGATCGTCGCGTCGGAGACGCCTGCGGCCCCGGTCGGGCAGGACGATGTCGACGTGGTGCTGCATCCGCCTCGGGACGAGGGCGAGTTCGTGACCCTGCGCTGGACGAGCTCGGCGCCCTTGGATTTCGCCGTCGTGGTGACCGACTATCGCGGCATCAGCCGGGCCGAAGTCGCCTACCGGAACAATTCGGCGCGCGTGAAGGTCAACCCGCAGCGCCCGTATTGCTTCGTGGTGCGCGGCAGCAACGCCGAACACACCTACGAAAGCGAACCGCGGGGTATCCGCGGCGCTCTGTGCCGCTGAGGGTGGTGGGGGGTGTGGCGCAGCGTCGTAGGCGCCTCGTCATCGGGCACGATCCGGCTGCGATCCTCGCGCGCCACCAGGCTCCGGCACCTCGTCGGTGATGCGCAGGGCGTCAGGCCCGGACGCTTTCCTCGTTGCCGGTGAACATGTCACGAATCTTCATGGTCCACCGGTTCGGCGGTACCTCGTCGGCGATCGTGGTCAGGCCGGCCTGCTTCAGCAGCTTGACCAGGGATTCCGTGTCGACCGGTACACGCTGGCGGTCCACGGACTTGTATGCGCGCAGAACGTGGACGGAGGTGCCGGGTGTCGCTTGCGTGGGCGTCCGCTTGACGTGGTCCTCCAGGACGCGATGCGGCCTACGGCCGGTTCTGGCCGATTCGGCCCAAGCGGCGCGCACGTCGGTGCCGGAGTTCAGCGCCGTCATGAGCAGCTGCGCGCCCATGGCGCCGAGCATCATCAGCAAAGCCGCCGCCATCAGCAGATCGTCCGGCAGGTTGCCGTGGGGCGCGTTGCCGTTGGGGGACCCGTTGGCCGGCGGGCCGCTGGGCGTGCCGAGCTGCGCGGGCGGTTCGAACAGTTCCGTGCGGCCGTCGCCGAGCCCGACCTCGACGCCGACTCCGTTGGCCGCCATGAGTTCGGCGATCCGGCCCAGGAGCTGGGGGTCGAGGATGCGCAGCAGCTGGTGGAGCAGCCGCTTCAGCTTCTCGAGGATGTCGTCGAGGTCCGGAAGGTCGGGCGCCGGTGTTTCGTCCGCGGGCGGCTGCTGGTCCGGTGGGTTGTCCTCCCCAGGGGTTCCCTCCGGCGGACGCGGTTCTTCCGGAGCCTCTTCGGGTGGGCAAGGCTGCTCGGGCTGGTCGTCTTCGGGCGGGCAAGGCTGCTCGGGCCGCTCGTCGTCCTCGGGTGGGCCAGGCTGCTCGGGTGTCCGATCGTCCTCGGACGAGTCGCTGTCGGTTGGGCGGTCCTCGCTGTCGTCGGCCGGTGGGCAGTCGGCCTTCGGTTCTGGGCGTGGCACGTGCGGACGTCGCGACTGCGGCCGCTCGGGCCGTGTCTCGGGTCGCTCGTCGGAGTCCTTCGGCGGGACGGGCAACTCCAGGTCGGGTAGTTCGGTCGGTTCGGCCGGGGGCTCCTCCTCTTCCTCCGGGGGGTCGAAGTAGATGGGGAACGGCCACGGCCTGCGACGCGGCCGGAGGAAGTCCACGCGCCGTCCGCGGCGGCGGCCGGTGGGAGTGTCGGGCCGGGAGGTCCGGCTGGTGTCCGGTCGATCGGGTTGCGAGCCGTCCGGGCGGGGGTCCGCGGCCGGGTCGGAGTCGTCGTCGGCGCGGGGGGCCGTGGTCGGGTCGGCGGTGTGGTCGGCGCGGGGGTCCGTGGTCGGGTCGGCGTGGTCGGCGCGGGTGTCCGGGGCGGTGTCGGGCTGCCTGGCGTCGGGGCGGGACTCTGTGTCCGGGTTGGGCTGGCGGGCATCAGGGCGGGAGTCCTCGGCCGGCTCGGAGGCGTCGTCGGTGCGAGTATCCGCCGCGTCGTCGGCGTGCGGCTGGGTGCCGACCTTGTCGTCCCGGCGACGCTGAGCGTCCGGGTCCGGTCCGGCATCGGCATGCGGGTTCGCGTGGTCGGCGCCTTCTTGCCGGCCGGGGCGGTGGGCCTGCGGCTCGTCCGGGTGCGACTCGCGGCTGATGAGCACGGTCGGGTTTTCGTCCATCGGGCTGGGCGCGATGAACTGGCCGGGACGCGGGGTCGGGACCGGCCGGTCGGCCGCGTCGTCGCGGGTCTGCGACTGAGCGTCTTCGGCCGGTGCGGTGTCCACCTGCTCGGCGGTTTCCGAGGGTGACGTCTCCGGTTCCGCCTCAGGACCGGCGGCCTGGGCGCTGTCGGACTCCTGGCCGGGCCGGGTGGTGTCAGGCTTCTGGCCGGGCTGGGTGTCGTTGGGTGCTTGGTCAGGCCGGCTGTCGACGGAGTCCCGGTCGGGCTGGATGCTGTCGGACTCCTCGCCGGACGGACCGTCCTCCTGTCCCTCGTCCCGCCGGGTGTCGTCCTGCCGAGTCGGTTGCGTGTCCTCGGTCGCCCGGTCCTGCTGAGCACCGTCGCGCGCCTGGTCGGCCTGCGTGACCTCGGGCTCCTGTTCGGGTTGGGCGGCGTCGCCGGGTGCGGCGCGGTCGATGACTACAGTGGATCGGTCGTCCATCGGGCTCGGCGCGGTGAACTTCCCGACGACACTCTCCTCCTTGTGGTCGGGTGTCGTCTCCTGGGGTGCGGGCTTGGTGACAAACGCGTCCGAGGGCACCGTCACCCGGGGACTACTGAGCACCGGCATGTAGTGCGGGTTGTTCACCGGTCCGGTCCGCAGCAGCGTCACCGTGTGCTCGGCATCTGCCGGGCCGTGGTCCTCGACGGCGCCGTCCGGCGCCACCACGGTCACCCGCACACCGGATGTCGCCGCGATGAGGCGTGGCAACTGCCGGGCGAGCCGCCGGTCGATCTGGTCGGACTCGAGCGACTTGATAGCGCGCGTGCGGGCGTCGTGGCTGTGAAACTCCGGCAGGCTGTTCCACAGCGGCGTGTTCTCCGGTGCGTTGTTCTCCGACAGTTCCGCGCTCAACTGCGACGACAGCTGCTCGAGGTGGTCCTGGCCGGTGACGGTCTTCACGGCGTCGAAGATGCTGCGCGGCCCGGGCTCCACCCACGACACCCGGCTTCCCTGCTCGCCGAGCGCGCGATACTGCTCGGGGCTTGGCGTGTTCGGATCCCCGGTCACCAGCAAGAAGTTGTCGTCCAACGCGCCTCGATACCGCGCACCCGGCAGCGCCGCCGCCGCGCGCGCCGCGTTCGGCGCCCCACCGTTGATCAAGGCTTCCGCCACTGTGGCGATGTCCGCGGGTGCGGGATGTTTGCCCGCCCCATGCACCTCGCCGGGCGCCAGCCCGTGGTAGTAGCGGTTGATGATCCGCTGCAGGATGCGCCTGAACTCGTCGGACGTGACCGGTTGCGGCGCCCGATCGGATTCGGACGACACGATGTCGTCCAGCGGACTCGAGCCCGGCAGCATGCTGTCGGCCTGCCCGGCGAACCACGACGGCCCCGTCTCCAGCGCCACCCGACGTTGGGCAGGCGTCAGCCCGTAGCGGAAGGTGAGCTGCCCGGCCAGATTGACGATCGCCTCGGTCCGAGGAGCCCCGGCAGAGTCCAGCAGGCCGGCGCGCCGCAACCGGTCGGTGAACTGCTGCGATTCGGTCTGCGCATCGAACCCGAACAGCGACGCAAGAACCTCGGGCGAGGGCGCGGGCGCGTCGACGGCGAATGCCTGCTCACGCAGTTCCCGCAACGCAGACACCAGGTCTTCCGGCGTCCCGCTCTCGTCCATGGCCAGGGTGAAGATGTCGCTGATACCGAGGTCGTTGGGACCGCGGTTCAGCTCGTGCACCAGCACCCGGTAGGTCAACTCGGACGGCGAACCGGTGCCGAATCCCGCGTCCGTCATCGCCTGCCGCACCGCCTCGGCGGCCCGATCCTTCGCCGGTATCGCCGATTCCAACAACTCGGACAGGCGGTCTTGCAGGGTCGGGGGTACCCGCACCAGCTCGGGGTCCGGCGCCCGGTTCTCCATCGCCGCGGCGAGCTGCTCGGCGAGCACTTCCTCCGCGGCACGCTCGGCCTGCGCCATCACGTCTTGCACCGGCAAGCCGTAGCGGGCGGCCAGTGCGGAGACGTCGTCGTACAGCCGTTGCACGGCGTCCGCCAGCGACATCCCGGTGCGGTGGGCGACGAAGTAGGCGGCGGTCGGGTCGACCCCGCGGGTCCGCAGCTCCGTCATCAGATCCGCGCTGATGTACTCCATGAACGGCCGGGTGAACGTGCCGTCCGGGTTGGCGCGGATGACGTCCAGCGAGCCGTCCACACCGGTCTCGTGCAGCACGACCGGCCGTCCCGAGCGGATGGCCAGCTGACGGGCCTCCGCCCGCGGCGACCGGGCCAGGTTCTGCCACTCCGAGTCGAATTTCGTCAGGTCGCCGGGATGCTGGGCGTTGTGCTGCTCCACCGCACGGTTGGCCGCGTCGATCATGTCGTTCGCCGCCTGCACCATGGCGGTCTTCTGCGCTTCGGCGGCCCGCATCGCGGCCTTGCGCTGGGCAGCGTGGGCCTCGTCGAACGTCCGCGACAACGACCGGTCGCCGTTGGCGTCCCGCATTTCCTGCAGCGCCCTGGCCGATTCGACGACCTCGTTCGCGGCGCGCAGTGCTCGTGACGCGTGCGAGTCACCGAACGCGTCGATGTTGGGATTGGCGGCGCGAACGCGGTTCATCGCCTCCTGCACGACTGCCGCGCGCTCGGTCATCTCCGCGATGAGCCCGGCGTTCGGGTCGCTGACCGCTACCGGTGGCGTGGCGGAGCGCGCGAGCGACTGCTGCATCTCCGCTTGCGTGACCGGATCGGCGAGCGTGTAGCCGTCGAGGTCGAACGAGGGCGAGCTGGGGGTGGTCGGGATGCTGTGGTCCCCGGCGAGCGAGCCACCGTCCTCGGTGAGGTACAGCTCGGCGCGTGCCTGTGCCAGGTCTGCCAGGGACTCCAGCTGCTGCTGCAAGGCGGGCAGATCTGCCTCATAAACGATGAACGTCGCCTGACCGAGCTCGGGGAACCGGTAGCGGCCGTGCTGCCCCTCGAACTGGAGCAGCTGCCGCTCGGCATTGATCGGCCCATTGTTCAGCGTGATGTCGAAATCGGCGGTCACCTGAGCCTGTACCAGCACACGGGGGCCCTTCTCCTTGCCCGCGTGCTCGATCCGGTACCCCGCCGAGGTCTTGCCGTCCGCGCCCGAGCCGAAGGTGGCGCCGTGCTGCGGGATCCCGATCCTCGCCAGCATCTGGCGGATGACACCGAACGGGTTCTCGGCCTTCGGACTCCATTCGACGTCCCGGCCCGTGGTGTGCGAGAGCGACTCTTGCTTGCGGTTGATACTGCCGAGGCCGCCGTCGTCGGTCAGTCGGGTGACCTGCACGTTCGAGAAGCTCAGCTTGGTGGTGACCGTGACGGTGTCGCCCGGGTGGTTCGGCAGGTCGATCGTGGCGGTGTGCCCGTCGCGGCTGGCCATCGCCGGCAGGTTGACCTTGGTGGACTCGGCGGTCAGCAGTTGGCGGGTGATTCGGTCCGCCGCGGAGTAGTCCCGGTCCACGAAACCGCTGCCCCGCTCGCCCGGTCCGAAGTCGGACTCGGTGTCGGTCAAGCCTTGCAACAACACCTCGCGCAGGGCATTCTGCAGCGCCTCGACCGGGACGTGGTTGCCCGCTGCCCGGTTCGGCAGCTCCCGCACCTCGCCCACCGGCAACTCGGTCAGCGTCTCGGACATCGCGTCCGCCGGGTCGGTGGCCAGGTCGGCCGCCACGTTCAGCTCGATGGTGCCCGCGAAGTGCAGCGGAGGGTCCTGCTTCGCCTCGGTCGCCTCGGTCGGCTCGGACTTGATCGGTGTCCGCCGTACGTCGACCACCATCTGCATCGGGGATTCCACCTGGTAGGTGCCCGAGTGGTGACTGATGTTGATGTTGATGTGCTCGGTGGTGATTCCGGAACTGGACGAACCCGGGTTGTTGCGGCCGGTCTCGCCGCTGGGCGACTCCTGCTTGTTCTCGGGACTGAGGTTGGCGCCGGCTTCGAACGCGCGACCGTGGGTGGTCGCCTCCTTCGTCGTGCGGAACGAGTAGGACTGGTCCTGGATGAAGCCGTCCCGGTCGTATCCGGTGATCCTCGGTTCGCCGACCGGTTCGAACCGGACGAACACCTCCAGCTGCTCGCGGTTGTTGATCGGCTGGGCCATCACTCGGTGGTCGACCCCGGTACCTTCCCGCACGAGCTTGCGCATTCGCGACGGCGTGAACTCCTGCGCCAGCGCTTTGCCGAGCATGCTCGCGCGGTGATCGTCGCCCAGCACCTTGTGGACGCGCTGTATCACCTCCTCGGCGGGCGAACCTTTCGCGAAACGGACCTCTTCCACAGCCGCCAGTGCGCCGATGCCCCACAAACTGGACAGGAACTCCGGCAGGGACCGGGTCTTGTCGACCGGCAGGAACGACCCGAGCCGATCCAGCTTCTGAAGGTGCTCGGCGTTGTCGTCCTTGCCCGCCAGGTCGTCACGCAGTCGCTGGGCGGCCCGTTCCGCCACGTCCGGGGGCGTGCGATTGTCGCCGTCCCGAGCGCGTTGCAACGCTTCCAGCACCGCCTCCGGCGGCAGGTTCAGCTTCCTGTCGGCGTAGAAGCGCAGTGCATCGGATTCGGCGAGGGTCCAGGTGATCTCGCCGGGGACCGTCTCGGACGCCTGCTGCTGGACAGCGCTCGGATCGGCCGTGGACGTGACGATCAACGACGGCCGCGTGCGGAAGATGAACCGCTGTTCGTTGCTGACGTTGATGTCCTCGGTCCCGGTCATCCTGCTGTAGTCGCGACCGCGGTTGACCGAGGTGCCGCGCGTCGCCGAACCGCCGACCGACATGTCGGCGGGGTCGATGTCGGCCTCGCCAGGGGCGATGCTGCGGTTCCCGCCCCTGCCGGTGACCAAGGAGGTGAGCCAGCCGAACATGTTGAGCGAGATGCGGCCGTGCACGGCCTTTTTCTCTTTGCCCAGGTACGTGGTGTCGCCCAGGACGTTGCCGTGTTCGTCGGTGGCGACCTTCACCTCGACGGATTGCCTGAAGCCGACCTTGTCGGGCAGCCCGTACTCGATGCCCGTCCGCCCCTCGACCATCGGCTTGAAGTAGTCGCGGATGGTTGTCGAGTCGGTGAGCGAGGCGAGGGCGGCGCGACCCACCGGACCGTCGAAACCGTCGTCCGACCGCGCCATTCGGAAAATGGGGTCGGCCGACTCGACGGCCTCCCCGGTCACCTTGGTGGCTGCGTCGTGCAGGCCTTTGACCGAGGCGTCGACGATCGCGGCGCCCGCGCTGGTCAGCACGTCGCTCGACGTGGTGCCCTCGCTGGCGACGAAGTCCTGCTCCGGCTGCACGAACGCGTCCGGCATGAGCAGTTCCGTGCTGACGCCGAAGTGATCGGTTCCGTTCTCGTCGGTGATGCGAGCCGTGTGTTTGCCTTCCCGCAGCTCGACGAACATCTTCTGCTTGACGCGCCACGCGTGGGACGGGCTGCCTGCTTGCTGCTCCAGCAGCGACACCAGGTTCGACCGCTGGGACGTGTCGTTGCGTGCCGAGATCGAACCGGACTTTCCGCGGCGATACCACCAGATCTTTCTGCCGACGTTGCCGTCGACGCTGCCTGAGACGCCGTCGGTGGACGTGCTCTGTCCGATGTCCAGGTGCACCTGGACCCGGTCGGTGGTGGAGCCGAGGTATTCGGAGTTGGTGACCTCGTCGAGGCGCAGGTGGATCTCCACGAACTTGTTCCGGCCGAACACGGCGGGCTTCTGCAGCCACAGCCGGATGCCGTCCTGGCTGAGCTGGTCGTAGCGGGTCTCCAGGCCCTCCGGGTCCAGCTGCTGGGTGAGCACGGCGAGATTGCGCTGCTGCACCTCGGCGGTGCGTTTGGAGACCCGCCTGCCCCCTTTCGGTAGGTAGCCGCGCTCCTTCAGCTCCTTGAACAGCCGATCGCGCATCGCGGCCACGTGGTGGTCGTTCTCCGGCGCGGGGGCGTCGGTCTGCCGCATCCCGCGGGCGATCCCGACGCCGATCCGCGGGCGCCCGTGGGCGTCCAGCGGCAGGTTCGGCGTCGGTTTGTCGGCCTTCTTCGTCGGGACGCCGCGGAGTTTGCCGTTTTTCGGATCCCCGTCGAACGCCTCCTTGCCGACCGGCAGGCCGTATTCGTACGCCTCGGGTGCGCGCATGCGAGCCAGCACGGTGTCGTCGACGGTGATCTTGTCGCTCGTCGTCCGGTCGTCGAATTCGACCTCGACGGTGTGGGTGGCCGGAATCTGGTACTGGTAGCTCGGGCCGGCCCAGCGGTCGACGAACACCCGGATGCCGAGGATGCTCGCTGCGGCGTTGTGTGCCCAGGAGCGGTTTACCGCTCCGGACAGTTCGAACACGCGCAGCGCCTCGGCGACGTTGTGCACCCATGGAGGAATCACGCCCTCCGGAAGCTCGATGCCGAGCATGTCCAGCAGGTCCAGTTTGGCCGAGGCGCTGCCTTCCCAGGTGACGGTCCGAGCGGCGTTGGTTCCGGCGAAAGTGAACGCGACCCGAACCTGTTCCAGGAACAGGTCCTTCTTCCACCCGCCGGTCATTTCGGCGTTCTCCGGCGCCAGCGCGGTGCGGACCTTGACGGTGGCGATGTGCTTGCCGTGCACCTGGATCGGCAAGGTCAGCCGGGAACGCAGGGCGTCGGGGAAGCGGGTCTGCAGGTCGGCGAGCCTGATGCGGACGTGATCACGGACCACCGGGTCGTCGGCGTACTCCGGTGCCTTCTTGGCGATCGCTTTCATGACGCGGTCGACGATCTTGTCGATGTGCGCCAACGCGTTGGCCGCCATGAAGTCCGGCGGCGGGGTGTTCTTCTCGACTTGCTTGGAGTACTGCTCGTTCTTGGGCGGGACGTTCCACGCCGCGTCACCGACGGAAACCCAGGTGGTCTTGCCGGAGAAGGTCACCGTGTTGTCGGTGTCGCGTCGGCCGGTTTCGTCGATCGGCGTGACGATCATTTCGGCCTTGACGTGGTAGTCGCGCGCGTCGCCGCGGTTGATCACCGCCGCGACGCTGGCTTCGGAGCGCGTGCTGGCTTCGAGGGACGCCTCGTGCGATGTGCTCCGCTTCCCACCGGCTACAACGACCCCCGCGGCGTGGTAGGTGCCGTGCTTGTGCGACTCGGCCACCTCCGGGCCGCCGCCCGGCTGCAGGGTGTTGAGGATGCCCTCCGTCGGCGTGCTGCCGAGGTAGGCCTGTTTCGGTTCGGTGAGCGCGAGTTTGACGTGGAATTTGCGGTTGCCGATCGTGATGATGGCCCCGTCGACGTCGGTGATCTTCTCGTTGGGGCCGGGTGGCGCGAGGAGGCGGTTCCAGTCGTTGAGCAGCTCTTGTTCGACCGTGGTGGTGTTGGCGTCGCCGCGCTCGGCCTCGGGCACCAGGTCGAGCAGCTCCTCGACGTAGGGCATCCGGCCCCTGGGGTGACCGCTGTGGATGGCCGCCGCCACGACGCGCTCGTCGTTGGTCGGCGGGTCCAGCGCCTTGTCCAGGTCGTTTTGGGGGGTGGGGTCAGGGGTGGTGTCTGTGGTGTTGTCGGGCGCCGGTGTGGTCGCGTCGGACCGGTCCGCCGGAGGTGCTGTGTCTTCGTCGGTCGTGTCGGTCCGGTCGGGTTCGGTCGTCTCGGTGGTGTCCTGCTCGGGTTCGGTGGTCTCGGGTGTGGAGTCTTGCTCGGATCGGATCGCTTCGGGTGCAGTGTCCTGCTCAGGTCGGGCCGCTTCCGGCGCGGAGTTGCGGTCGGGTGTCTCGGTGGTGTCTTGCTCGGATCGGGCCGCTTCCGGCGCGGAGTCGCGATCGGTCGTCTCGGTGGTGTCCTGCTCGCTCGTGTCGGGGGTGGAATCCGCCGCCTGGTCGCCGGCCGACCCGGGTGTCCCGGCCTGATAGCGGCGGTCTATCTGCGCGATGTTGTCGTAGCTGTCGTAGCTGATGCGCACCCAGCGCAGCGACTTGCGGTCGGCGATGCGTGCCTTGAGCTCGTTGATCTGTGCCGCTGTGAGGCTTCCGATGTTGATGGTGACGCTCAGCGGACGTTGCTGGCGTTTGGTGCGCTCCGACTTTTCGCGGGGGCCGTTGACCAGCTCGTCGACCTGATCGACGATGTCTTCCGGGGTCTGCTTGGGCCTCGGCACGACCAGCGCCGACATCTTGGCCCCGGAACCGATCAGCTTGACACCGTCCGGCCCGAACCGACGGTTGATCTCGTCTTCGACGACTTTCGCCCTGTCCTCCGGCAGCTCGGGCTTCTTCGACGGTGGCGTGATCAGGTCGGACGGCGAGAGCTTGCCGCTCGCGTCGATGACGAGCACACGGTCGCTGAGCCTGCCGAATTGCTCCCGCAGCTGCTTCACCGCATCGGCGTTCAACCCGGTGACCACGAGCGGCACGAACGGAAGGTGCTGTTCGGCGAGCGTCTTGCGGACCAGGTCGGCCAGTTCGATGCGCCGTTGCATGGAGAAGAAGTCGGCCGGAGTCACCGGGATCGCGTCGAAGTGCTTACCGCTGTTGGCGTCCCGCCACGAGCCCACGCGGCCGGGCACGTCTTCGAGCGCCAGTTGGGGAACCTTGCCGCGCTTGGCGCGCCGCCGGACTTCTTGCTCGATCAGCTCCTTGATCGGCGCGAGCTTCTTCCGGGCTGCGGCGGTCGGGTCGGTGTCCTCGGTCTTGGCGTGCTCAGGGGCGGAGTTCGCGGCGTCGGACTCGTCCCGGCTGGTGTCCTCGCGCTCGGCCTGCTCGGTTTCGGTCTGCTCGGTCTGGTCGGAGTCGGTGGCGCGCTCGGCTTCGTCGGTTTCGGTCTGGTCGGAGTGGGTCTCGCGCTCGGCTTCGTCGGTTTCGGTCCGCTCCGGGGCGGCGTCGCGGTCGGCCTGCTCGGCTTCGGTCTGCTCGGCGTCGCGGTCTGCTTGTTCGGATTCCGTCTCCTCGAGCGCCGTCCGCTCGGTCTCCTCCTGGGACATCTGGCAGGCGCGGTCCGCCGCCTTGTCGTCTTCGCGGTTCTGCTCGTCGTCGCGCTGCGTCCTACCGTGGTTCGAGGAGGTGGTGTGCGACGGGCCGCCGGTATCGACCGGCGCGATCACGACCGGACCGCCGGCACTGTCCTCTGACGTGTCGGTCGTGCTGTCCTGCGTGCTCGAGTTGCCCGGGGTGGATTGGCTGTCGCCGACGCTGTCCCGCGAGTCAGTTGGCCGGCTGTCGGCCGTGGTCTCCTGGGAGCTCGACTGGTTCTCAGCGGTTTGACCATCGGTGGGACCGTTCTGCTCGGTCGTCCCCTGCGATGCGTCGTCGACGGCAGCAACGGTGTCCTGCTCGCTGCGGTTGTCCGAGCTCTGATCTTCAGCTGACTGCTCGTGCCTCGGCTGGGAGTCGCCGGCTTGGTCGCCCTGCGCAGCCTGCTCGACGCCCGCGGTGTCCACAGCTCCGTTACCCGCGTCGTCCTGACCGGTGTCGGCCTGCCCCGACGTGACGTCAGAAGCTGCCTCGACGTCCTGCTGCTCCTCGGCTGCCGTGTCGTCGGGCGGGCCGTCGTGGTGCGTGTCGGACCCGTGGGTTGTCGTTGACGTTGGTGCTGTGCCGGAGCCGACACCGCTCCCACCGCCGTGCCCCAGGCCTGCCGCGCCGGCGCCCGCTCCGCGCGACGGGATCGCGCTGCCGTCGTTGTTGTTGTCCTGCACGGCAGCGGAATCGGGCGCGGATGGCTGGGTGTCGGACTGTCCCGGGTCGCTGGACGCTTGCTGCGAGGCCGGCGGACCCTGGCCGGCCGATGCTTCCTGGGAGGTCTCGGGCGGAGTCTGCGAGTCGGTTGGCTCCGTGCCGATGTGACCGTCCGCGCCGGCTGTGGTGTCGGCAGGAGGATTGGCCGCCGGGGGCGCTCCGCCGCCGGCTTGGTCGCCGGACGTGTCGGTGCTCGGTGGAGTGCTGGCCGACTGCTCCCCTGTGGGTCCGGCCCCTGCGGAGCCGGCGGCGTCGGGCGGACTCGCGCCGTCGAGTCCGTGCTGGTAGCTCTCCCACGGTGAGGAAGCCGGAGGGTTGCTCGTGCTCCCCTGGCCCAGGTTGGCGCCGTCGACCGCGCTGGAATTCGGCGGCGGTGGTCCGTCCGGCGAGCTCCGATGGTTGATGGCCTCGTGGATCGTGCCGTGCATTGCTCCGATGGATCCAGATCGGCCGCCCTCTTTGAGGATTGCCTCGCCGTACTGCTTCAGATTCCACCACTGCTTGGGCTCTTGGCCCTCCGGCGGCTGTTCGGTCACGCTGGCGACGAAATGCGAGGACGTGGGTGACCCGATCGCATTGCCCGCCGAGCTGCCGAGCACGTTCGCTGCCGTCTTGTTCGGGACGACCTTGTTGACCGCCGCCCTGGTGGCGTTCGAAGGTGCCACGCTGACGGTGCCGGCGAGGCCGGATTGGGTCACCTGGTCGGTATTGAACCCGCGCTCGGCCTTGTCGAACCCGAGGTTCATGGCCGCCAACTGCCCACCGGTGTCGACCGCGGCTTCTTGGAACCCCTCCTTGGCGCCTTCCTTGAGCCCATGGGTGGCCAGATTGCCCAACATCGGAGCCAGGCGGCCCGGGGGTCGTCTGGTCACCGCGGCGGCCGCACGCGCGCCGAACTGGGCGATCTTGTTGGCGATGAGGCTGGCCAAGCGCTTGGCGACCCATTTGCCGAACAGGCGACCGAGGAAGGTGCCCGCTCCGCCGAGCGAGATGAAGCCCGCCGCGTTCGACGATACTTCGATGATGATCTGCGCCTTGGTTTCGAACAGTTCCCGCGCGTAGTCGTAGGCCTTCCCGGCCAGCTCGACCATGGCGGCGTGGACTCCCCACAAGGAGTCGATGAACGTGCTGATCTGCCGCACATAGACTCGACCGGCCGGGTCCGGCCAGGCTGCGTCGATCGCGGAAACGGCTGCCGACACCTGCCCGATCAGAGCTTCCACCGCGTTGGCCGCGTCCATCCACGCGTCGCCCAGCGCATTGGCATCCTCATGGCTGTCCTGAGGCCAGGGGTTGATCCAGTTCAGGATGTACTGCCACAGCGGGCCGTCGGGCGGTCCCAGATCGCCGAACAGCCCGTCCGCGTCGCCGGTCGTCACGTGCTCCGCGCCGACCCGTTGTCCACCCCCCGGTGGCGCCTCGCCGAGACCAGGTGGTGGTGACGCTTCCGCAGGAGGTGCGCCGTCGCCGGCCACGGGCGGCGGCGCAGGCGCCCTCCCCGGTGGTGTGCTGCCCGGAGGGCTGGTGTCGCCACCCCCGTCGGGTGGGGCTGGGGCCGTCACGGCCTACTCCGAATCCGCCAGTCCACCAGCGGCTTTTTCGATGTTGGCCGCGTCTTGCGCGTTGGTCGTCAGGTAGTCGTCGATGCTGGCGACCCCGGCGTCCCGGGGAGCCATCAGCCTGGGGCCGATCTGGTCCGCATCGGCGCGCGTGGTGATGGCCTGAGGGAGGTAGTTGTCCATGAAGGCGGCGCCGAGGTGCGGCTTTCCCAGCACGCTTTCCAGGCGGATGGTGGCTTCTCTGGCCGCCGACCATGCCTGGTTGAACGTCGTGACCGCGTTGGCGAGCTGTTGGAACCCCGCTTCCGCCGCAGGCGGATGCATGTCCTGCATGCCGGTCATCAGCGCCTCCCACCCAACAATCGGTCAACGGCCTTGCCGGAAGCGACCTGCTCGATTTCGTGCAGCGCGGGACCGACATTGACGTCGACCGGACCGTCGACCGCGTCGTCACCGAGCACGTCGACCAGCTGCCTGGCCGCTTCCCGGTTCGCCGCGTCGGTGGCTGTCCGGATCGTGTCGAGGATCGCCGTGGCGAGGCCGTCCGCGTCTGGATGCCGGTAGATGCGCGGGTCCAGGACGAGATCCGTCAATTCGCCCGCCGCGGTCACGGTCACCGTGACCAGACCGTCGTCCGATTCCTCGGTCACCCGGATGTCGAGAACGGTGTCTCGGGTTCTTCGGATGAGCTCGGCGTGTTCCTGGGCATGCAACATCATGTCGTTGAGTACGCGCGACGAGATCTCCACAGCGCACCTCCCAAGACCCTGGTGCATCGAGGGTCGCCGCTGGAAGCGGGACGTGCGCGCCGATGACCTCTTGCGGCCAGCAGGCATGGTGGCCGGATGCTGTCGCTGCGGGGTCGGTTCGGCGACGGTCGTGCTTATCTGTGATCGCCAAACTCGCCTGATGTGAGTGGAGGACCACCATGGCCGGGAACCAGCAGCATGGTGTCTTGGACAAGATCGAAGAGTTGGGCAAGAAAGTCCACGAGGCGATCGACAACGCGTTCAACAGCAAATTGATCGAACAGAGTGCGGCCGCGGCAGGGCAGACGTGCGGCAAACCCACCGTCGGGGGTGGCTGTACGGCGGTCCTGGCCGCCATGCGGGCGGTCGTGTCAGTGGAGAAACAATTCGCCGCGAAAGCGCTTCAGGGCGCGAAGAAATATCAGAGCGTCGCCAGTGAAACGGCACGGGATTACGCGGCCACCAACGAGATGGACGCCGCGCGCATCAAGGCGATTGCGGACGAAATCAGCGAGGCCGTGTCGGTCTGAACCCGCCCGCACGTTGCGGCCGGTGAGTGGAAGGATGTGTCGTGTCCGAGCCGATGTCGACTGCGGCGGTGGTGGCTGGGCAGATCGGTCGGCTACGCGCTCGGCTGAAGGAAATCCGAGCAGAGATCGACGCGCAGAAGAGCCACATCGGCCCCTTTCACGAATTCAGTGCCAATCAGACGGCGTTGGTGCACCAAGTGAAAACCAGCGCAAATCACATGCGGATGGCTCGCTCCGCCGTACACGAGGTGTGGGACGATGCCGCCGGTGACACGTACGGCACGGCAGTCGACCGCAGCAGTCGTTCGATGGAGGCGTTCGCGGAAGCGATCCAGGGAGCGAATCCTGGACAGCTTCTGCAGAATGCGATCGGCAACATCGCCACGAAAGCGAACGCCATCGCCGGCCTGGCGGTCCGATTCGAACGGGTTGCAGCACAGCTCCAGGCGGCTGCTGAGAAACCCGGAGCGCAGATCAATTTGCGTCCTCTCGTCCAGATCGTGGAGGACGCGGACAACCTGCGGCGCGAGCTGGACAATTTCCTGCGCGACGTGGCCAATCAACTGCACAGCATCGCAGGGAACATGCCGGACTGGGCCGGCCCGGAGGGCGGCGGAAACCCAGGAGTGGCCACTCGGACGACCTTGCCGTCGACGACCAGCACCCCGAGCGGACCGATCGGCGGCACCCCCAGTGACGTGAGCCAGATGCCGCAGGAAAGGGACGGCCGTCTCGCCCAGCGGGAAATGGCCCCCATCGGCGAGACCGGCACGAACAGTGCCACCGAAAGCACGGGCACCACCGATGCCATCGGCAGTGCGGTGGACTCGTCCCTGGCGGACGGCACGGGCGACCTCGGCGCGGGTGGTGTCGACGGCCTCGGCGGGATGAACGGCGGGTTGGACGGCGCTCAGAACGGCGCGGAGAACGGTGCGCTGATGCCCGTCCGCCCGGTGCCGGGCGCGATCCCCGGGCTCAACAACAAGGGCATCACCCCTGGTGCGGGCCGCAACCCGTTCCCCGGCAAGCTGCCCGACATCGCACGAGGCCTCGGCGACCGCAACGACGTCGGTGGCATGGGTGTGCCGCCGGCCTTGAGCGGCGCAGGCGGCGGTGGCGGTGTCATCGGTGGGCTCGGCGACATCCCGGGCGTCCACGGGCCACCGACGCTGCAAGCCGCCGACGTCCCCGCCGACCCGGAGCTGCCCGGCGTCGCGCAACTGTCCGGGGGCAGCGAGACCCCGCAGGACCCGTCCGGTGTTCTCGGCGGACCGGGCGACGGCGACCCGACAGGCCAGCAGGCGATACCGCCGATGGTCCCGCCGATGGGCGGTATGGGCGGCGCGGGCGCGATGGGTTCCGCGCTCGCCGGTCGCGGCGGCGCCAAACCGGGCGACGGCACGGGAGACGGCAATCCACACCGCAAACGCCCGGTCAAGAACGTGCCGGGCGTACCGCAGCGGCTCCGCGGCCGCGCGGGGATGCTGGACTCCACGCCCGCGTTCCTGGCGACTTCGGCGCGCAAGGCCAAGGAGGAGCCCGCGGTGCCCACCTCCGAGCTGCTCGACGAGGAGCTCTGGCAGGTCGAGAACGAACCCGCTCAGCAGAAGCGCAAGTTCGTCACCGGCTGAGCTTTACTCCCGTGGGATGACTCGTCACCCGCTGTGGTCACGTGTCATCGAATCCTCATGAACCTCCCGCGACAGTGATCTCGGCAGGCCCGAGCACTGCGTGAGGAGGTGAAGCGGATGAACAGCGAGCCCGCGGGGTCCGCCGTCGCAGAAGCCACCGGACACACCACGGCCGCCGGTGCCGCGCAGCAAGCCCGACGTCCGGTCGCCACGGTCTCCGCTGCCGCCACGGCAGCCGCTTCGGCCACGACCGCGCGGCCGAGCGCGAAGCCGCAAGCCGCGCCGATGCCGTCGCTGCGCAGGCCGCCGGTGGTCGCTGCCGCCGCGCAAGCGATCCCCGCCGCCGATGCCCAACCGCCGGCGGAGACCACCCAGCCCGAGCGCGCCACCCCCGTGCCGCTGCTGCGCATGGTGATCTGGGAGATCGCGCTGATGATCGGGTTGCTGGCCATCGGCCGCCCGTGGTGGCAGGTCGCCGTCATCTGCACCGGCGCGGCGCTGCTGCTGGTGCTGGCGGCGGTACGGATCCGCGGCCAGTGGTTCTCCACGCTCGCGCGTCGGTGGACCGCGCTCCTGCTGCGCCGTCGTCGTCACGACCTCAGCTCGGACCACGACCGCAGCGAGCTGCTCGACCTGCTGGCCCCCGGCGCCCGGGTGACCACCGCCGAGCTCGCCGGTGCCCCGACGGCCGTCATCACCAGGCCGGAAGAACTGCTCACCGTGCTCCGGCCGGTCGACGCAGGCGTTCGGGAACTCGCCGAGCAAGTGCTCAGTGACGCGCTACGCCCGGAGTCCGACCCGGAGAACCCGGAGTTCGGCCTGCACCTGGTGCTGCACCGTGGCCCCTACCGCGGCGGCTTCACCCAACCGCGGGTGTGGCTGGCGGTCCGGGTTTGTCGCGAGGTCGACGTCCTGGTCGATGACGACCTGCGCGTCGGACTGTCCAACCTGCTGCGCAAGACGCAGAAGAAACTCAGCAAGGCCGGGGTGTCGGCAGCGCCGCTGACCGCACCGGAAATCACCGCGACGTTCGCCGCGCTGGCGCACGTCGGCCCCGGCAGGGAAACCCTGCGCGAACAGTGGAAATCCCTCGCCGCCGGCCCGGTCGTGCAGGTCGGCGTCCGGGTCACCGGGCTCAACGAGTTGCCCGCGAGCCAACGCATGACCGCCATCGAGCGGCTGCTGGCGACCGTGCCCGGCGTCGCGGCGACGGTCGCCGTCATTGCCGGTTCCGATCCCGCACAGGACGTGGCCGTGTTGCGACTGGCAGCGCCCACGCCTGCTGCGGTGGATGCCGCCCTTGACCACCTGACCACCGTCGCCCCGCACTTGCGACTTCAGCTGAAACGCCTGGACGGCCTGCATATCAGGGCCGTCGCGGCGTCCTTGCCTATCGGAGGAGTGTCGCTATGACGATCGAGATGCCCGTTCGTCCCGTTCAACCCACCGTGCGCCGCACTCGCCCGGCCCGCCCGGCAACGCGTGCCGCCGTCGACGCCAACGTCGCGGCAGCCAAGCGGGAAGTTCTCGTCGGGTGCTCCGCGGTCGTCCCCGGCGCGCCGCTGGCCGTCCCGCGGCCGTACGACTTCGACAACCTGCGCCGCGGCGTGCGCTACCGCATGCTGTACCCGGACCGCGTGCGCACGATGCCCGCGCTCGCACGTCAGCTGGGCAAGCTGGTCGCGGCGGGCGCCGAGGTGCGCACGTCCTCCTCCGTGCCCGTCGACGCCCTGGTGGTGGACTCCTCCCTGGTCGTGCTGCCGCGTGAGGCGCGCGTGCAAGGGCCGTGCGAACTGGCGCTGTTCCAGTTGCCCAGCGTCATCACCACCACGGTCGAGCTGTTCGACCGGGTGTGGGCCAACGCGGTGCCGTGGGGTTCGACCGGCATGCCGTCCGAGCGCGGGCTGACCGAACGTGAGAAGGAGCTGCTCACGCTGCTGTCCGCGGGCTGCACCGACCTCACCGTGGCCAGCCGCTTGGGGGTGTCCGTGCGGACGGTGCGGCGGATGATGTCGGACGTGATGAACCGGCTCGGGGCCCGCAGCCGCTTCCAGGCAGGCGTCAAGGCCGCCGACCGCGGCTGGCTTTCGGAGGCAGTGTGATGACCGCGCCGGCGACCCGGGAGGACGTTGCCATGTCCACGGGCGGACGGCCCCGCACGGTCCTGGTCGACCCGCAGCGCAACGGCGCCTGTCCGACGATCGGGGCGGCGGTCAGCGAAGCACCGGACGGTGCGATCGTGACCATCGCGGCAGGGACCTACGCGGAGACGCTGGAACTGATCAACCGTCGGCTCACCCTGCGTGCGGTGGCCGACGCGGAAGTGACGATCGACGCGACCGGCGCGGACGTGCCGGCCGTCAAGGCCAGGGGCGGCAAGCTCACCCTGCACGGCGTGACGATCAAGGCCGGGGACGGCGCGGCGGTCCACGCCGACGACGCCGAGCTCACCATCAAGGACTGCGCGGTCAACGCGGGCCCGGGTCCCGGCGTGCTGGTCCGTGGTCCTGGTCCGTGCTCGATCGTCGACGTCACCATCGCCGGGGCCGAGCACGGCCTGGTCATCGAGGGTGGCTCGGGCACCGTCGACAACGTCACGATCGACAATGTCAGCGGCGACGGTGTGATCATCGGGCGCGGCGCCGACCCACGGTTGCAGTCCTGCACGGTGTCCGGCTGCGGCCAGCGCGGGATCTACATCTACCAGCATTCCCGGCCGCTGCTGGAAGGCTGCCGGGTCAGCCACACCGGCCAGGCGGGCATCGTCATCGCCCATCGCAGCGCGCCGACCGTCCGGGACTGCGCGGTGCGGGACACCCGCGGTGTCGGCATCGAGGTCGGTGCAGGCTGCGGCGGGTCGCTGGAGTCCTGCACCACGGAGAACACCTCGGATCCGGGCATCGACATCGACGCGGCCGCGACGACCGAGATCGTCACCGCTGCCGTGGCCGGCGGCGCACGTGGCGGCAGCAGACTCGACGAGCTGTTGTCCGAGCTGGACGCCATGGTCGGCTTGCACGGCGTGAAGGCCGACGTGCACGCGCTGGTCGACGAGATCCAGGTCAACCGGTGGCGCGCGGGCGCGGGCCTGTCGGTCGGTGCGATCAGCCAGCACCTGGTCTTCGCGGGCGCTCCCGGTACCGGTAAGACGACGGTCGCCCGCACCTACGGCAAGCTGCTCAAGGAGCTGGGCATCCTTCCGCGTGGCGAGTTCCGCGAGGTGTCCCGCCGCGACCTGGTCGGCCAGTACATCGGTCACACCGCGGAGAAGACGGCCAGCGTGTTCGAGGAAGCGCTCGGCGGGGTGCTGTTCATCGACGAGGCGTACACGCTCTCCCGGTTGGCCGGCGCCGGTGGTGGCGACTTCGGCCAGGAGGCGATCGACACGCTGGTGAAGATGATGGAGGACCACCGCGACGAGATCGCCGTCATCGTGGCCGGCTACACGCACGAGATGACCGAGTTCATGGCGGCCAACCCCGGTCTGGCGTCCCGGTTCTCCAAGACCATCGAGTTCGAGAACTACTCGTCGGCCGAGCTGGTGGAGATCGTGCACCGGATGGCCACGGCGAACGACTACCAGCTGGACGACGCGGTCGACGAGGTCATCGAGGAGTTCTTCGACAACGCCCGCAGCGACCCGAACTTCGGCAACGCCCGCGACGCGCGCAAGCTTTTCGAGAACATGCGCAAGGCGCAGGCGCAACGGTTGCGGCTGCTCGGCCGGGTGCCGGACATCGCCGATCTGCAGCGGTTGGTGGTGGACGACGCGCTGGCCGCGCTGAAGTAGCGCGGTCGGCGGACCGATCAGCCGTCGCGCTGCTGGTCGCCTGCGCATCCCGATCGCACCGTCCACGACGGCAGTCCGGCGCCTTGCCGGGCTCAGCCGATGCCGAGTTGCCTGCTGGCGACCACGGCAGACCGGCGATTGTTCACGCCGAGTTTGGCGTAGATCGAGCGCACGTGCGTCTTGACCGTGTTCACCGAGACCTGCATGTCGGTGGCGAGTTCGTCCAGCGGCTGCAACGACGAGAGCCGGACCAGGACCGCGTGCTCGCGGGAGGTCAGCACGGTGTCGGCGTTGCCGTTCACCGCGGACACGACGTGGCTGACGTGGGCGGCGAACGAGTTCGCGGGACCGAAGCTGCCCACCTGTTCCTGCAGAAGTTTGCGGACGGGTGCGGCGGCGTGGTGGAACGGGCGAACGAGCCCGGCCGGCTCGGCCAGTTCCATCGCGGTGTCCAGCGCCTCGCGGGCATGCGTTCGCCTGCCGCGGTGCAGCTCCAGCGCGGTCTCCAACAGGCGAGCCTCCACCGGTGTCGTCGCGCAGAGCGGCGGGCTCGAACCGCTGAGCACCCGGCCGAGTGCCTCGTCGGCGGACGCCAGGTCGCCGCGGGCGAACGCCGCTTGGGCCCGCATGAGCGCGAGCTCCGGCACCGGCCCGACCCGGTCCTTCAGCCACGACATGAGCTGCTGCGTCGCCGTGACGTGGCCGAGCGTGAGCGTGCATTGGTGTTCGACGAGTGCCCCGGCAACCAGCAGTGGCCTCGGAAGGCGGCGAGTGTCGTAGACGTGACGCGCCTCGTGCAGAATCTCCAGGCCGGTCTGCCGCTGCCCGAGATCCACCAGTGCCGCCCCGGTCAGCGCAGCGGTGGCGTACCCCAACAGGAGCGTGTCCGGGCCGTCCGTCGCCAGTTCGGCGTGCCGACGCGCCGCGACCGGGGCCATGGCCTGCAACTCGGCGAGGCCGATCATCAGTCGGCCCGCGCGCATCCAGCCCGGGGAGCTCCATTCGTGCGACTGCGATGCTTCGATGGCCTGCCGAGCGGTCGAGGACATCACGGCGAACTCGCCGTCCAGCCAGGACACTGTCGCCAACGCCCACAGGCAGTGCGCTCGCACGTAAAGCAGCTGGGAGCGGGCCGCCAGCTTGGCTGCCGCTTCCACTTGGACGCGAGCGCTCAGCCGATGGTCGCGATGAATCAGCGTCCAGCCGTAGGCCAGCCGCGCCCACGACTCCAGGTCCGAGCCTTCGTAGGCGGCGATGATCTCCCGCCAGTCGATCGTTTCCGCCGGTGGGGGCCGCAGACCGGCCAACGAGCGGGTGGTCAGCACCAGTTCGCGGAGCCGCAGCAGGTCGTCCTCCGGTGCGTCCGGCCAGGCGGCGCGGCAGGCCGCGAAATCCTCCTCGGCCTTCCGGTCGTCGCCGAACTGCACGTTGGCCAGCGCGGAGATGAGCGCGAGCGGTGGACTGCGCCGGACCGCGTCCGGCCCGACCGCGACCAGAGCATGCCTGATAGCCCCGTGCCCGGCGCCGTTGAGCAACGTCCTGGCCGCGTCGGTCCGCAGCAAGGACTCGGTTGCGGGACGTTCACCGCTGTGTGCCAGGTGCTCGAACGCCCGGTCCGGCAAGTCCTGACTGGTGAACCAGGCTGCCGCCTTCTCGTGCAGGGCGGTGCGTGCGTCCTGCCTCATGGTGGCCCTCAGGTGTGCACGCAGCAGCGGGTGCATGCGGAACCACGACCGATCCGGCTGCGTGCTCACCATCAGGTCGCCGACTGCGTTCAGCAGTCGGCCGGCGTCGTCTCGTCCGGTCAGCTCGACAGCGAGCGCGGAGGTGACCTCATCGCAGAGGCTCAGGGCCGTGAGGACGTCGACCGTGTCGCTGGACAATGCGGCCAGGACCTCGGTGTGCAGGAAGTCCGTGACCGTCGGGTCGTCGACGATGTCGATGTGCGGCGAACGGGCAGCGAGATGCAGTGGCGCGGGCCAGCCGTCGGTGACCTCGACCAGATACCGCTGCCGCTGCTTGCTCAGACCTGGCAGCAGTGCAGCGGCCTGCTCGACGGACAGGCGCAGCTCCTCCGCTGCCAGCTCGGTCACCTGCTCCTGCAGCCGTAACCGGGCGAGCGGCAGCAGGGGCTCGGTGCGGGTGGACAACACCAGCCGAAGGCTCGATGGTCGGTAGCGCATCAGCATCGCGATCTCGTGCCGCGTCGCCTCGCTGCGTACTTCGTGAAGGTCGTCCAGCACCAGGTAGACGGGCTCGGCGTGGCGAGCGAGGCTGTCGAGGACGTCGGCACGATCGATGCCGGCGGGCAGCCTCAGCGCGCTGAGCACCGCGGCCCAGAACCGCCTCGGATCGTCGTCGCCCTGGTCGAGTGTCACGAACGCTTTGTCCGCGCTACCCGTCTCCGCGATCCACTCCCCGAGCAGTGCGGTCTTGCCGTAACCGGCCGAGGCTCGGATCAGCGTGATGGAAGCCTCGCCCAGCTTGGCGCAGGCGTCCGGTCGCAGAACGAAGCCCGGCGGCATGTGCGGCAGCGCGGTTTTCGCCCTGGGCAACGTATGAGGGCGATACCGCGGCGCGGGCGGATCGCATCGTCGTGCTGGAACACGACGATCGCTCCGGACATCCCGGGAGACCCGCATGGACCGAAGCTAGGCTCGGCCGCCCCCACCTCCCCAGAGCCGGACGTCATCGTCGAAAGCGACGTACGGCTCGGGCCGCGGCCAAATGGATCAACGGGCAGGGGTGCCGTGGTGGGAATGCTCGTACTCGAGCAGGCCGCGTTCCGAGGCCACGGCCACCGCGTCGCGCCGCTTGCTCGCCCCGAGCTTGGCGTAAATGGCGCGCACATGCGTCTTCACGGTGTTGACCGAGACCATCAGATCGTCGGCGATCTCGGCGAACGAGCGCAGCGTGGGCAGCAGCCTCAGCACGGCGTACTCCCGCCGGGTCAGCGGCACCATCGGCGGGATGGCCAGGTCGGTTCTTCTGGTCAACACGCGCTGCGCGAGCCGCTCGTTGGTTCGGCCGAGCGTGCCGAGCTTGCTGGTCAGCAGGTCGATGACTTCGGGTGCGGCGGTGACCAGCGGCTGGATCACGCCGATGCGGGTCGACAACCGCAGCGCACGAGTCAGCGCATGGCCCGCGGCACCGGTGTCCCCGCTGCCGATCAGCAATTCCGCGGACAGCAGCCACGCCTCGATCGACGTCCAGTTCAGCAACGCGGGCACGTACCCGCGCAGCACCGGCTGGATGATCTTGTCGGCGACTTTCCGGCGCCCGGCGGCCAGCTGGGCGCGAGCCCGCATCAGGTGGACTTCCGCCGACTCCGGAATGCTCGCTTGCGCCCACTTCAACGCCCGGGTTGCCGTCACCTCCCACCCGAGCAGCAGCGCGCCGCGGTGGGCGACCAGCGCCGACAGGGCGACCTGGCCAGGGGTGAACCGCGCGCTGGGCCCGACCACGGCCACGGCCGCGTTGATGCGGCGGACCCCGGCAGCCTGCCTGCCCAGCTCGACCTCGGCCGCACCGAGCAGCGTCTCCACCGCCAGGTGCAGCCACGGGATGTCCAGGGGGTCGCCGGCCGCCATGATGCTGCGACTGCGCTCAGCCCAACGACGGCACTCGGCGGGGCCGGCCAGCAGCAACGCCCCGTAGGCGAGCACCAGATCCGTGGTCGCGGCCTCGAGCGTGGTGTGCCAGCCGTGTCGCGTGCACACCTCGTCGGCGCTGGTCGCCAGCATGGTCATCAGGTAGTAGTCGCCGTCGACCGCGGCGAGCACGGCGAGCGCGGACAGGCCCTGGTGCATGACGTAGTCGAGGTGGTGCGCGTGCGCCGCCGCCAGCGCGGCGCGCAACTGCTGGCCTGCCCCGGCGAAGTCGTCGACCGCCAGCAGCGCCTCGCCACGCTTGACCATGGCGGCTGCGGTGGGGATTCCGGCGCCGCTGGTCAGTTGCTCGACGGCCTGCGCAAGCGCACCGCGATCCCCACGCACCTGCGTCTTGCGGGATTGCGCGAACTTGCGCAGCGCGATCAGGTCGGGTGCTGGTTCGTCCGGCCACGCGTGGTCGGCGTAGGCGAGGTCGCGGTCGGCGTGGGTCAGATCGCCCCACTCCAGCTGAAGCAGCGCCGACGCTGTCGACAACATGCTGTCCCTGGCCACCCGCTTCGTCCCGAGCGCGGCCAGGGCGTCGTGCACCACGGTGTGGTCGCCGTTCATGATCAGTGCGGCCGCGTGGCGGTGCAGCAAAGCGGTGATCTGTTCGGCGTTTGCGGCCTTGCCGGCGTGGAACAGCGCCAGTGCCGGCTTGCCGGAGTCGGCGTACCACGTGGCGGCGATGCGGTGCAGCCGCGCTGCCCGCACCGGTGCGTGCCGGGCGAGGTCCTCGGCCACATGCGTGCGCAGGAAGGCCTGCACGTGGTACTGCCCGTTGGCCTGGGTCACCAGCTGGGTCCGCTCACCGATCGCGTCCAGCAGTTCCGTGGCATCCGCACGGTCGGTCAGCCGCGTGGCCAGAGCACCCGGAACGTCCGCGCTCACGCAGATCGAGCGGAGGACTTCGGACTGTTCGCCGGGCAGTTGGGACAGCACCTCGTCGGAGAGGTAGGCGGCGACGGTGTCGTCGTAGGCGGCGACGTCGAGCCATCCGTTCGCTCCGGTCCGAGCCATCGCCAGCGTGGCCAGGCGCAGACCAGCCGCCCATCCCTCGGTCCGTTCCAGTAGCAGCTGCTCCTGCTCGGCCGCGAGCTCGAATCCCGCCCACTTCAGCAGCGACCGAGCCTCGCCAAGGGAGAACCGCAGGTCCTCACCGCGGATCTCCGTCAGGGAGTCGGTCAACCGGAGCCGGGACAACGACAACTGCGGGTAGCGACGACCGGCCAACACCAGGCGCAGGCCCGCGGGCCGATGGCGGAGCAGTATCGCCAACCCGCCGAGGGCTTGCGGATCGGTCAGCTCGTGGACGTCGTCCAGGATCAGCACGACCGGCTCGGCGAACTCGTCGAGTGCGTTGACCACCCGAGCGAGGAAGTCGTGGTTCAAGCTCGGGTCCTCCGGTACTGCGAGCCCGCGTAGCGCGTTGTCCTGCGGCACTGCGGGACTGCGGGTCAACGCATCGCACACGGCGGACCAGAACCGCTGGTCGTCGTTGTCGTCGGAGTCCAACGACAGCCAGGCGGCGTCGGGGTGCTCCTGCGCCCACCCGGCCAGCAGCACCGTCTTGCCCGCGCCTGCCGGCGCGCACACCAGGGTCACCGTCGGCTGGGCGGTGGGAGTCAGCAACGTGAGCAGGCGTGCGCGCGGCACGTACCACGCCGGCGGTGCGGGGGCCGTCAGCTTCGTGCTGGGCACGCGCAGTCGGCTAGCGGTGCCGTTCATCAGTCACTACCACCATTCGTCTTCACCATCGCACCCGAAGCGGACGAGTGAAAGGGACGTTGGTCAGCGGGCCGTGGCCTTGTCGGAGGCATGGCGAGCCTGTGTGCGTTTTCGGATCCGGAGGGTGAACCGGCGCTGGCCCTTGTCCCTGCCCTTCTCCCTGTGCCCGTCCGACGGCACCGAGCCGATGAGCGCCTGCACCCAGTCCGCCCGCGGGTCGGTGTCCACCAGGATCGCCTTCACCAGCAGCGTCAGCGGCACGGCCAGGATCGCGCCGACCGGCCCGAGCACCCACGCCCACAAGATCAGCGACAGGAACGCCACGGTCGAGGACAACCCGACGGCGTCGCCGATGAACCGTGGCTGGATGAACGACTGCAGCACGACGTCGATCACGATGTAGATCGCGATGACCGCGATCATCAGTCCCCAGCCGCCCTCGAGCAGCGCCAGCAGTGCGGGCGGCACCAGGCCCACGATGAAGCCGACGTTCGGGATGTAGTTGGTCAAAAAGGCGAGCACTCCCCACAACAGCGCGAGCGGGACGCCGAGGATCCACAGTGCGATGACGTCCAGCGCCGCGACGATCAGCCCGAACACCGTGGTGACCACCAGATACCGGTTGGTGTTGCGCATGAACCGCTCGAGGGAGTCGTTCATGTCCTGCCTGCCGACGGCGAACTGCGCGCGGCGGGCGCCGACGGTGGCCGACTCGAAGCTCAGGAACAGCAGCAGGGACAGCAGGAAAACGATGTTGCCGACCAGCGAGGTCGCCGCACCGAGCACGGATTGCACCGCGCCGCTGATCTGGTCGAAGTCCAGGCCGCTGGCCGCGCGTTGGATCTCGTCGCGGTCCACGCCGAAGCGGGCGAGTCCGTTCATCACTTGCTGGACGAGCGCGTCGGCGCGGTCCGAGTACTCCGGCAGCAGCGACGCCAGCCGGGCCACCGACACCACGACGACACCGACGACGAGGGCGATGAAGGCGTAGACGAAAACGATCAATGCAGTGGTGGCCAGCCATCCGGGCACGCCCTTGCTGCGCAGCCATCTGGCGAACGGATACGCCGCGATGACCAACACCATGGCCAGCAGCACCGGGCCGAGCAGCCACGCGGCCGTCCGCATGCCTGCCAGGATGATCACGACCGACGCGGCCGCGAGCAGAAGGGCCAGCCCGCGCGGGAGACCCAGCGCGGGACGGTCGAGTTGATTCGCCGTCACCGTCGCAGGCTAGGACGGGGCGCGCCCGCTCGGCTTCGCCTTCCGCGGGTGATCCAGGACCACTTACACCACGCCTTTGCGTTGCAGCGCGTGCTGGACCGCGCCGAGGATCACCCGCAACGCGATGCCGATCAACAGCAGATTGCCCACCATCTGACCGGTCACGACGATCCGCGCGGTCTGGGTGACCGGGGTGATGTCGCCGAAGCCGACGGTCGCGAACACCGTCATCACGAAGTACAGCGCGTCGGTGCGGGTCAGCGGTTGGCTGAAGCTGCCGGGGATGTCGCTGTCCAGCACGAAGAAGACGTTGGCGAAGATCAGCAGGTACAGCGGGACGGTCAACGCGAGCACTTCGACACCGCGTGCCGCCGGATGCCGCGACCGCATGATCACCCGGAACTGCCAGGTGAGGATGACGACGATCAGGACGAGCCCGCCGAGTAGCCCGACGAACGTCCAGCCGGTCAGCGGACGGTCGACCGGAAGCAGGTAATACAGGACGAGCAAGCCCCCCGCGGTGAGGACGGGGCGGAGCACGTCCACCGCCAGCGCACCGCGGGAGTAGGGGTCCCTGCTCCCCACCGTCGTCCGAGGCGGATCACTGATCTGCACTGGCCTGCACCCGGCCGTCCGCGATGGCTTGGGTCAACGCGGCGAAATCACGGTCGTTCTGGTCGGCGTAGGCGGTGGCGAACTCGGCGATGGCGTAGTCGAACACCGCGCCCGAGCCGAGATACGCGCCGATGGCCACCTCGTCGCCCGTGCGGGCGTGCGCACGCGCGAGCGTCCACGCGCACAGCCTGCCGTAGCTGCGCAGCGCCTGCGGATCCATCGTCTCCACCTGCGCCGAGCCCTTTCCATCGAGCAGCTGGCGGAGGTAGAAGTCGCGGGTGCGGCCGTCGAACCCGGTCACCCGCACCCAGCCCAGGAGCACGTCACTGACGGTCTGCATGAGTCGTTGCCCGACGACCACGCGACGGCCCGCGTTGCCGTAGCGGCTGCGGCCGACGAACTCCTCCAGCACCGACGGCCCCGCCTCCTTGGCCTGCAAGAACAGCGGATCGTGGTCGTCCTTGCCGAGCAGCAACGCGATCCAGCACCGGGTGCCGACGCTGCCCACCCCGACGACCTTGTGCGCCAGGTCGACGAGCCGAAAGCGGTCGAGCAGCGCGCGGCGCTCCGGCTCGAGGGAGGCCCGGTAGGTGGCGATCACCTCTTCGATCTGCGCGCGGGCGCGGTCGGCTTCCACGTGGTCGCGGGTGAGCTGGTCGAGCGGCACGATCCGAGGCGGATCTGCAATGATCCGGAGTTCGCCGTCGATCGCCGCGGTGAACTTGCGTAACGCGCCGAGGTTGTCGCGTGCCGTCGCTTTGGCGATGCGCTCGGCGAGCTGTTTGCGTCGCCTGCGCTGGAGCTGGTTGGCGTAGAGGGCCTGAACCTGCGCGACGTCGACGTGTGCGTACCAGACGTGCAGCGACGGCGCTTTGGCGAACGCCCGCATCGCTCCCCGGTACTCCGCGACGGACGCCAGCACGATCTTGCGCCGGCGGTCCGCCGGGATGTCGTTCGCGCGAGCAGCGATGTCGAGGCTGGCGGCCAGCCGCTTGACGTCCCACTCCCACGGTCCCGGCAGCGTCTCGTCGAAGTCGTTGATGTCGAACACGAGGTTGCGCTCGGGTGAGGAGAAAACACCGAAGTTCAGCAGGTGCGCGTCCCCGCACAGCTGCACGGTGAATCCGCTGCGGGGTGTCTTCGCCAGGTCGCCGGCCATCGGCAGCGCGGCGCCGCGGAAGTAGGAGAACGGCGACGCCGACATCCGCCCGTACCGGATGGGCACGAGCATCGGCACGCGCGACTCGTCCTCCGACGCGAGCAGATCCAGCGGCGCCGGGCGCGATGGATCCCGGGTGAACTCCGCGTGGCTCGAGCGCGGCGCGGTCGCCCTGGCGGCACGGCCCTGCGCGGCTCGTTCGGCCCGGGTCAGCGGGGGCCGCATCGCGATGGTTGTGGTCATCGCGGCAGCATGCTCCCCCGGCGTCGGCGGGCCTTCGCCCGCCGCGGGTGAACATCTCGTCCGCGCGGTCGAGGCACCAGCGGTCGGTCCGGCGGCAACGGCCCCACGGGACGTCGATCAGGCGTTCGTTTCCTGGTGTGGGTGCTCGGACCTGGCCATTCACCCGTCAAGGATGACTTCCCCGCGCGCGCGACGGTCGATGATTTCCCGGCACAACCTCCAGATTGGAGCTAGCAATGAGTGATCAAGCCGTACGTCAATCGGCGACAACCAGCTCCGCCGGGAGCCGCGGAGCCATGGACACGTCGCCATCGGCATGGGTCGGCTGGTTGTACTTCGGCGCCACCGCGATGATCATCGTCGGCGCGTTCAACGCGATCCAGGGCTTGGTGGCGTTGGTGCAGAACCAGTTCTACGTGCCGACCACGCAGGGACTGTTGCTGTTCGACCTCACCTCGTGGGGCTGGGTTCACCTGATCTCCGGCGCCGTGCTGATCGCGGTCGGGGCGGGCGTGTTCACCGGCAACATGGTGGCCAGGATCACCGGCGTGATCGTCTGCGGGCTCAACGCGATCGTGCAGCTGACGTTCCTGTCCGCCTATCCGGTATGGGGCGTCATCATCATCGCGCTGGACGTCGTGGTGATCTACGCACTGATCGCGCACGGAGACGAGTTGCGCCGCGAAGTCGAGTGGTGACGTGTTCTCGTCCTCGTCCCACCACCCACCGCTGGCCGAGTGGGCATGGACGGTGACGGAACATCATTTGGCCAAGGCCCTGCCTGGTCGCTGGGCACACGTGCGCAGCGTCGCGTTCGTCGCGGCGCAGGTGGCCGCGTATCTCGGCGAAGACCAGGTGGGGCCGGACGGTGAAGACCTGCTGATAGCGGCCTCCTTGCTGCATGACATCGGGTACGCGCCAGCGCTCACCGAGACCGGGTATCACCCGCTGGACGGAGCGCGCTTCGTCATGCGGCAAGGCGGCCACTACCGGTTGGCGTGTCTGGTCGCCAACCATTCCGCCGCCGTGTTCGCGGCCGAGCTCAGAGGGTTTGGCCACGAGCTGGCGGTGTTTCCTGACGAACCCTCCGCCGTGCGGGACGCCCTCTGGTACAGCGACATGCGGGTCAGCCCGCTCGGCGCTCCGGTGAGCTTCGACGAACGCATCGCGGAGATTCGCCACCGCCACGGCCCTGGGTCGTATGTCGTGCGCGCGCTGGCCGCGGGTGGCTTGGCTGCCCGGCGCGCCGCCGTTCGCCGGACCGAAGCGCGCATGCTGGTCGGTGTCGGCGACAAGCCTTCGCTGTGATCAGGCGCGGGAAGCTTTCGGCTCCGGAGCGGGAATCGTGTGCACCACGACGGCGGCTGCGGCTGCCCGGTCGACCGTCCGCGCAGCCTCCGGCCGATGCTTGCCGTACAAGGCCGCGAGCAGAATCCCGGCCGCCGCGCTGACCATCATCAACAGCGCGGAGTGCGAGACCCCGTTCGCCACCGCTCCCTCGCGGGACACGTCGGTAGCCTCCGTGGCCGTGTTGTAGATCGTCGCCGTGGCGGCCACGTAGAGGGACGCACCGACGTAGCGGGCCATGTTGGAGATACCGGAAGCCGCGCCGACCTCGTCCTGCGAGACCGCTGCGGTCGCCACCGACGACGCGCAGCCGTTGGAGAACCCCATGCCGACGGCGACGACGACCAGCGGCAGCACGAACAGGCCGTAGGTCCACGAGCCGGTGATGAACGTCAGCACCAGGAAACCGCCGGTGGTGATGACGAACCCGAGACCGATGACCTGGCGGCTCCCGATCCGGCTGGCCAACGTGCTGACGAACGGCGCGATGATCACCAGGCCGGCTGCGGCGGGCAACGTCGCCAGCCCGGCCTCGAACGGCGACATCCCGAGTCCGGCCGGGTCCTGGAAGGACAGTGACATCACGTACATCAGACCGTTGATCGCACCCGCCACGAGCAGGATGGCCAACGTCGCGCCGACCAGGATCTTGTTGCGCAGCAGCCGGAGATCCACCAGCGGAGCCTGCACCCGGTTCTCGACCGCGACGAAGCCGAAGCCGCACACCACCGCGATCGCGAAACACAGCAGCGTGCCCGCCGACGCCCAACCCCAGTTCGGGCCTTCGCTCAGCGCCAGCACCACCGGCACCAGCACCCCGGCGACCAGCAGCATTCCGCCGACGTCGATCGACCGCTGCCGGTTCGGGTCGCGGGACTCCGCCACCGCGCGCAGGGTGAGCGGGATGGTCAATGCGGCGATCGCGGCGTCGATCCAGAACAGTCCCTGCCAACCGGTCGAGTCGACCAGCGCCCCACCGACCAACGGTCCGGCCGCCGCCCCCACGGCGGACGCCGCACCCCACAGGGACACCGCCCGCATCTGTTCGGACCCCGTGGAAGCGACCGACAGCAGACTGAGCCCGCACGCCAACAGCGTCGACCCGGCAGCACCTTGGATGGCGCGCCCGATGATGATGCCCACGCCCGACTGCACCAGGGCGATCAGCACGCACGAGGCGACGAACAGCAGAAGCGCGGCGATGAACACCTTGCGGCGTCCGAGGATGTCACCGAGCACCCCGCCGGTGACGATGATCGCGGCACCGACCAGTGAGTAGCCGGTGACCGCCCACTGCAGTGTCGCCACCGAGGTGTCGGTGTCCGCGCTGATCGCCGGCAGCAGGATGCTGACCGCCGACGTATTGGCATTCACCACGAATGTGGACACGCAGGTGGCAGCCAGGACTCCACTACCGATTCTTGTCGCCGTCGCTTCGGTGCTCATGCGCGCAAATCGTCGTGCGCGGGCGCATCAGCGGCCTCATCCGTGACGGGTGACGTCAGCGCGCCGGTCGAGCAAATCACCCACAGCGGGCGAGGCAGTCCGCCCCGCCTGCGACCAGTGTGGTCGGCTCGACAACCGCGACAGTGGGAACAACACAGGAGAGCACGATGACGACGTTGACAGTGTGGAAGTTCGATGACCCGGCAGGCGCGGAGCGGACGGTCGCGACCCTGGAGAAACTGGCCAAACAGGAACTCATCACCGTGCACGACGCGGCCACCATGTCCTGGCCGGAAGGCGCGAAGAAGCCCAAGACGCGGCAATTGCACAACCTGACCGCGGGCGGAGCGCTCGGCGGGATGTTCTGGGGCATGCTGTTCGGTCTGATCTTCTTCGTGCCGTTCCTCGGTGCGGCGATCGGTGCGGCAACTGGCGCGCTCGCCGGGTCGATGTCCGACGTCGGGATCGACGACGAGTTCATCAAGTCGGCACGCGAGGAACTCACGCCAGGCACGTCGGCGCTGTTCGTGATGACCAGCAACGCGGTGCCGGACAAGGTCAAGGCCGAGATGGAGCAGCTGGGGCTCCGGCCGAAGCTGCTGCAGTCGAATCTGTCCCAGGAGCAGGAAGACGCGCTGCGCGACATGATCCCCAGCTGATCGTCACCGATCCTCGGTCCAGCGCTCCACCCGCTCGAGCAACAGCGGGCCGAGCATCAACACGAGCGGAAGCAAGAACGGAATCAGCAGCTCGGCCATCGTCGGACCTCCCACCCCGCACCAGGCAATGCCGCGATGGTGGCCACCCGCAGAAGCGAACGCATCGCCCACTACGGGTGGCCCGCTCATCTCCGACGGGCGATGACAGCCTCCCCCGACGCTCAGCGGACATACCCAGGAGGCGGGCCGCGACGGACAAACTCGAAGTACCACGCATCACCGGGCTCACGACGACGAACGAGCCGAGCTCGGACGCCTGCGCAGTGAGGTCCAGCAGTTGCGGGGCCACGACCCGCCGCCCAGCACGCAAGCCGATAGCCTGGAGGGGTTGACCGTGCCGATCGTCAGCGGCGTGGAGGGTTTCGTGCGCGGCTGGGTTGGCGAGCTGTTCGCCTGCGAGCAGTTCGCGCAAGCGTTCATCGGATGCTGCGCACCGCACACCAGGAGGCGAACGCCGTCCTGTCGGGCAACGCGGAGGCGGTCGCCATCCAAGGCGGCCAGGTCATGCTGGGCCTGGCGCCGTTGATCGACTCGGCGAAGCAGCAGCTGGGCGACGCGGGCTTCACCGCGGTGAACTCGGTGCCCGAGGTGCACCCCACCGTCCCGATCGCGGATGCCACGACGGTGGTGAACGCACGCACCGCCTACACCGCGCTGAACAGCGTGGCGTCATGGCTGCCCTGGGTCAGCTTGTCCCTGATCGCCGCGGATGCCGTCGGGCCGTCGCGGCCAGCGGGCTGGGCATCGCGGCGAGCATGCTGGTCCTGGTCATCGGCCGATCAGAATGGCTGGTCGAGCGGGGGGCTCACTGGCCTTGGGAGCAGACCCGGATGGCGTCGGTGAGGGCGGCGGCGAGGTCACGCGCGCTCTGCCGGATGGCCGCGGTGTCCACCGGTTTCTGGCTCACCACGCCCTTGAACTTCGTGACCTGCTGCTGCGCCTTGTCGAAGCTCTGCTGCGCTTCCTGGCCGACGTCGGCTTTGGCCTCGTTGAAGGTGGCGACAAGAGTGTCAGCGGATTTGCGTACGTCGGTGAGCGTGGACTTGCCGCTGGACAGCTGACCGATTTCTGCGGCGAACTTCTGCGCGTCCTCCACGACGTCGCGGCACGCTGGGATCACCGTCGGCGATGCGCTCCGGCTGGCGGACGTGGTGGTGGTCGTCGGCTCGGTTTGCTCCGTGGCGGTGTCGCCGCTGCTGCCGGTACACGCGCCAAGGAGAAATAGTCCGGCCACCACAGCGCCGAGCGCCTTATGCGGGCGAGACCGTGTCGAGGAGGAGATCACGCCGGGATCATCGGCCGTGTTCGCGTTTGTCGCCTCACGTGATTCGGGTGAAACGTGGAGTCAGCGGGAGCACGTGGCTCCGCGAATGCCGCGCGGCTTGCTCTCGTAGACACGGTCGCCATCGGTGCCCTGGACCGCGAAACAGTACGCCCGCTTCGGGTGCACGTTGACCCGGACACTGGTGTTCTCGCCGGCGATGACGACATTGGTCTCTTCGCCTTCGCCCGCGACCACAACCGCGTAGCGCAGCGGAGTCGTGCTGTGCCAGCGCATCTGGACGTACTTGCCGCGATCGATCGGCGCCTCCAACGTCAGCTTCACAGCTTGCGGACGCTCACTGCTCGAAGGTGGCGCGGACGGTGAGGCGGTTTCCGAGAGCGGCGGTGTCCGGCTGCTGTGCAGGGACGCGGCCCGGACGGTGTCCTCGGGCGACTCGGCGACCAGCGCGACCACCGCGACGATCGCCAACACGAGCACCGCGGCCACGGCGGAGAGCACCCCGGCCACGGGCGAAACCGGTCGGCGGGCTTCCGGTGTGCGGAACACGAGGACGGGTTGACCGGTCGGGGCAGGTGGGGCGAACTGCCGGCGATCGGCGGCCTGCACGGTCGAGCGCGAGACGACCACGGTTGCGTCGGAGATGTCGGAGCGCGGGATCGACTGCGTGCGATCAGGGTCGGCCTGCGGTGGCCCGGGCTGCTGCGCCGGGGGCTGGGGCTGGTCGGCGGACGACGCCTTAGGCGCGTCGGACGCTTCAGGCTGGCGAGCCGACGGCGACTCGGGCTTGTCCGCGGACGGTGACTCGGTCTCGGTCTGGTGGGTGGTCGATGACTCGGTCTGGTGGGTGGCTGAGGCCCCGGAACTGCTCGCGGACGGCGCCTCCACCTCGGACGTCCCCGTGGGCTCGGCCACCCCGGCGGTCGGCTCGGGTCTCGCCACGGTCGGCTGAGGTTCGGCCTGTGGGGACGCCACCGGCCCTGAGTCGCCCTCGCCCGTTACCCGTGTGAGTGACACGGGTGCTGCGGAGGGCTGCGCCTCAGGCGTCGGTGCGGGCGCGGCCTGGGTGGCAGGCGTTGGCTCGGGCTTGGGCGCGGGAGCGCCTTGAGCGGTGCGCTGTGCCTCGGGCCTGGGCGCCGGAGCGGCTTGGATGGCGGGTCTTCCGCCGAGTGTCGCGGTGGACGCGTGTTGAGCGGCGGGTGTCGGTGTGGACCCCGGCTGAGCGGCGGGCGTGGGTGCGGGCGCGGCTGGTGCCGCCTCGGCCCGCTGGGCACCGCCCGGCGGTAGACCGGGCGCCGCGACAGCGGGTCGACCGTCGGCCTGCGGGTGAGCCGGTCCCGTCGGCGCCGGAGCTCGCGGAGGCACGGCGGCGGGCCCGACCACGGGCACCGGCTCCTCCCAGTCCATCGGCATCCACGCGGGCACACGCGGTTGCAGATCCTGCGCGAAGTCGTCGAACGCAGGCGCCTTCGCCCGCGGCTTCTTCACAGCAGTCGCGGTGGCCGTCCCCGGGGGCGCTCCCTGCTCCGGGCACAGCTCCCGCATCTGCCTAAGTTGAGCCGCGATGTCCGTCAGATCCGTCGGGCGGTCGCCGGGATTCTTCGCCAGCAGCTCCCCGAGCAGCCGCGGGAACGTCGACGGAAGGTCGTGCCGGTTCAGCGGCGGCGGAGGCGAGTCCAGCACTCGCAGCATGTGCGCCCCGGCGTGCTCGCCGAGCTGCAGCACGTATGGCGGCCGACCCGCCAGCGCCAGATACAAGATCGCGCCGATGCCGTAGATGTCGGTCAGTTCGCTGGTGGTGCCGTCTCGCACCGTTTCCGGCGCCCGGAAACCCACTTCCGCGGAGTTGTTCGGGAACGCGCTCCGCAGCGCCCGCCCGAAGTCCGACAGCACGGCTTCCCCGGATGGCCGGAACAGCACATTGCCCGGTGTCACGCCGCCGTGCACCACACCGACGGCGTGCGCGGCTGCGAGCGCAGTCGCCAGCGACTCACCGAGCGCCAGCGCGTCCACCGCCGACAGCGGCCCGAACGACTCGATCAGATCCGGCAGCGACTGCGCGGCAAGCTCCATCCGCACCGCACATCGGCCCTCGTGCGTCATCACCCGGTCCGCGACCAGCACCGGTGCGGCCGCCCGCAACGGGATGAGCTTGCCGAACTCCGCTTCCAGTTCGGTGCGCACCGAGCGGTCGATCTTGTCCGGATACACCTTCAGCGCGAAGGCTTCCCCGGTGACGTGGTCGACGCCGGCCAGCACGCTCGCGACCGGTCCGTCCGCGAGCGGCACCAGTTCCCCGTCGGAAAGGCCGGAGTCAGCCACGCTCACCGTGTCGCGGCGCTTCCGGCGTGCCATCCACGTACCCCCTGCTAGTCGATCTCCGCCTCATCGTAGGAACGGCAGCGCGCGATGGGCCGCGACGGCAGCTTGCTGCAGCGGAAACTCAACGCAGGGCGTAACCGACCCCGCGGACGGTCAACACGACCTGCGGTTGACCGAGCTTGCGGCGCAGCTGAGCGACCACCACATCCAGCACGTTCGACGCCGGGGGCACCAGCTCGTCCCACGCCGCGGCGATCAGATCCTGGCGCCGGACCGGCGCGCCACCAGCGGCGATCAACTGGTGCAGCACCGCGAACTCCTTCGCGGTCAGCGTCAACTGGCGCTGGCCCCGCCACGCCTCGTGCTTGGCCACGTCCATCACCAGGTCGCCGTGTCGGAGCACCGAGTTCGTCACCACACCCGCGTCGGACCGCCGGCACACGCTGCGCACCCGGGCCAGCAGCTCGTCCATCGCGAACGGCTTCAGCAAGTAGTCGTCCGCGATCGCCAGCCCCGCGATGCGATCCGCCACGGCGTCCCGCGCGGTCAGGAACAGCACGGGCACCGGCCACCCGGCGCGCCGCCGTTGATGCACGTACGCCAGCGCGTCACCGCTCGGCAGCATGCGGTCGAAGACGACGCAGTCGTAGGCGTTCACCGCCAGCGCCTCGTCCGCCTGCGGCAGATCGATCGCCACGTCCACCGCGAACCCCGCGCCGCGCAGCGCTGCTTCGACGGCCGTCCGCAAGTCTTCGTCGTCCTCGGTGACCAGCACGCGCACATACCGAAGGTAGCCGAAAAGATCACTGCACGGCGCGGTTCGGATCGACCAGCCGGTAGCCCAGCCCCCGGACCGTGTGGATCAGGTTCGGTTCGCGCAACTTGCGGCGCAGTCGCAGCACCACGACGTCCACCACGTTCGACATCGGGTCGGCGTCCGCACCCCAGCAGTGCTCGATCAGTTCCGCGCGCGGCACCGCCTGATCCGGCCGCGCCATCAAGTACTCGAGGATGGCGAATTCCTTGCTGGTCAACGACAGCAGCACGCCGGCCCGCCGCACTTCCCGCCGCGCGCTGTCCAGCTCGAGGTCCGCATGGCGCAGCACGGACGGTCGCGCGGCGCCTGCTCGACGACACAGCGCCATCACCCGCGCGGTCATCTCCCCGACCGCGAACGGCTTCACCAGGTAGTCGTCCCCGCCGTGCTCGAATCCGGCGAGCCGGTCGGCGAGCTGATCGCGCGCGGTCAGGAACAACACCGGGACCGCCCAGCCCTGCTGCCGCCTGCGATGCACATAGGTGATCGCGTCGCCGTCCGGCAGCATCCGGTCGAAGACCGCGCAGTGATACTCGGCGGACTCCAGCGCCCGGTGAGCCTGCGCGATGTCGCCCGCCTCGTCCACCTCCAGCCCGGCCGCGCTGAGGTCGGTGGCGACGGCATGCCGCAGATCCTCGTCGTCCTCGATCACCAGAACTCGCATGGCGCCTTGCGTCCTCGTCGTGGGGTTCGCCTCGACAGTAGCCAGACAGTTGATCATCCCGCCAACGTGCCGGTCGTTCGGTCGGTCGGGGGAAGCCCGTTGCCAATCAAGTGAACTCGCGCTAGATTAAGTGAATTGCTGCTAGATAGGGAGGCGACATGGCGAGAGCGGTAGTCGCTGGGGTGGGCATGGTGCCCTTCGCGACGCCCAGCCGAAGTGACACCTACGACGTCCTCGCGGAGGGCGCGATCAAGTCGGCATTGGCGGACGCAGGGGTCGATCTGGAGCACGTGCAGCAGGCGTACGCCGGCTATGTGTACGGCGACTCCACCAGCGGGCAGAACGCCCTGTACCGGGTCGGCATGACCGGGATCCCGATCATCAACGTGAACAACAACTGCTCGACCGGGTCGTCGGCGCTGTACCTGGCCAGGCAGGCGGTGGTGTCCGGGATGGCCGACTGCGTGCTGGCGCTGGGATTCGAGCAGATGCAGCGGGGCGCCCTCTCCGCGCACTTCGACGACCGGCCGAGCCCGTTCGACCGGTTCGACAAGGTGCTCGACGCGCCCGCGGACGACGGCGTGCCGATGGCCCCGCGCTACTTCGGCGCCGCCGGAGCCACATACGCCGAGCGCTACGGCATGAGCGAGGACGTCTTCGCCCAGGTTTCGGTGAAGGCCCGCAAGCATGCGGCCAACAACCCGTACGCGGTGTTCCGCGACCCGGTCACGGTCGACGAGGTGCTGTCGTCACCCCGCATCTACGGTCCGCTGACCCGCCTGCAGTGCTGTCCGCCGACCTGCGGTGCGGCCGCGGCGATCGTGGTTTCCGAGGAGTTCGCCCGCAAGCGCGGCCTGCGTGCGGACGTGGTGATCGAGGCGCAGGCCATGACCACCGACCGGCCGTCGAGCTTCGAGGGTGACGCGATGAAGCTGGTCGGCTACGACATGGCCAAGGAAGCGGCGCGCCAGGTCTACGAGCAGTCCGGCATCGGGCCGGAGGACATCCGGGTGGTCGAGCTGCACGACTGCTTCACCACCAACGAGGTGATCAGCTACGAGGCACTCGGCCTGACCCCGGAAGGCACCGCGGAGAAGTTCATCGCCGACGGCGACAACACCTACGGCGGCCGCGTGGTCACCAACCCGTCCGGCGGACTGTTGTCCAAGGGTCACCCGCTGGGCGCGACCGGTCTTGCCCAGTGCGCGGAGCTGGTGTGGCAGCTGCGTGGTGAAGCCGGCCCGCGCCAGGTCGACGACGTCCAGGTGGCGCTGCAGCACAACATCGGCCTGGGCGGAGCGGCCATCGTCGCGCTCTACCGGAAGGTGGGCTGAGGTGCCGATCGACGCAGCTCAGGCCATGGCGCAGGAGATTCCGCCGCTGACCGTCGCGGTGGAGCGCGGGCGGCTGGCGTTCTTCGCGAAAGCTACCGGGCAGGACGACCCGATCTACTCGGACGTGGCCGCGGCCAAGGCGGCCGGCCATCCGGACCTCCCGGTTCCGCCGACGTTCTTCTTCAGCCTGGAACTGGAGCAGTCCGACCCGTTCGCGTGGATCACGTCGCTCGGCGTCGACCTGCGCACCATCCTGCACGGCGAGCAGAGCTTCACCTATCACGCGATGGCCTACGCGGGCGACGAACTGGTCCTGCAGCCGCGCATCGTCGACGTGACCAGCAAGAAGGGCGGCGCGCTCGAGTTGGTCACGAAGAAGACCACCATCACGCGCGGGGACGACCTGATCGCCGAGGCCCGGACGGTGCTGATCGCCCAGAACAAGGGGGTGTCATGACCGCGCTGACCAACGTGGAAGTCGGCACCGAACTGCCGCCGCTGGTACTGGAGCCGATCACCCGCACCACGCTGGCCCTGTTCGCCGGTGCGTCCGGTGACCACAACCCGATCCACATCGACCTCGACGTGGCGCGGTCGGCCGGGCTGGACGACGTGTTCGCCCACGGCATGTTGTCGATGGCCTATCTGGCCCGGCTGGTCACCAACTGGGTCCCGCAGGAGCGGATCCGCTCGCTCAAGACCCGCTTCGTCGCGATCACGCCGGTCAACGCGAAGCCGACCTGCACGGGCAAGGTCGTCGCGGTCGACGGCGACGAAGCGACGGTCGAACTCGCGGTCACTCTCCAGGACGGCACCACCACGCTCACCGGCGAAGCCGTCGTAGCGCTCGTTTGAGGAGGAGGAATACATGGGGAAGTTGGACGGCAAGGTCGCCATCGTCAGCGGATCCGGGCGCGGCATCGGTGCCGAGATCGCCCGCAAGCTGGCCGGTGACGGCGCCGCGGTCGTGGTCAACGACCTGGACGAGGGACCGGCCAAGGAGACCGTTGCCGCCATCACCGAAGCCGGTGGCAAGGCCGTCGCGTGTGTCGGCAGTGTCACCGAGGACGGCTTCGCCGAGCGGTTCGTCAACACCGCGGTCGAGGAGTTCGGCGGACTGGACATCGTCGTCAACAACGCCGGCTACACGTGGGACTCGGTCGTGCAGAAGATGACCGACGAGCAGTGGGACGCCATCCTGGACGTGCACCTCAAGGCGCCGTTCCGGATCCTGCGGGCCGCGCAACCGGTGATCTCCGCGGCGGTGAAGCAGGCGAAGGCCGACGGGGAGCCGGTGCCCTGCCGCAAGGTCGTCAACATCTCGTCGATCGCCGGATTGGGTGGCAACCCCGGGCAGGCCAACTACGCCGCCGCGAAGGCGGGCGTGACCGGCCTGACCAAGACCCTGTCCAAGGAGTGGGGCCGCTACAACGTCACGGTCAACACGGTGGCGTTCGGCCTGATCAGGACCAGATTGACCGAAGCGCCCGCGGACGCCGACGCCAAGATCGACATCGAGGGCAAGGAGATCAAGGTCGGCGTCAACCCGGACCTGCTGGCCATGATGGAGCGCTCGGTGCCGCTCGGCCGCGCGGGCACGCCCGCGGAGGCCGCCGGTGCGGTCTATCTGCTGTGCATCCCGGAGTCGGACTACGTCAGCGGCCAGACGCTGATTTGCGGAGGAGGTTTTTCGATCTGATGCTGGGGGCCGGCCGGTCCCGCCCGGCCGGCCCGCTCTCTACGCGCGAGGAGGCCGGCAATGCCCACAATCGCAGGATCGTTACGGATGACGGCGCGTCGCGTCCCGACCGCCGAAGCGCTCGTTTTCGGGGAGCGTCGCTACACCTATGCGGAGCTGGATGCCGCAGTCGACAGAGTCGCCGGGGTCCTTGCCGGTCTCGGCTTGAGCAAGGGGGACCGGTTCGCGTTGATGGCCGGGAACTCCGACCGGTTCGTGCTGGCCTTCTACGCGGCTGCGCGGCTCGGCGCGATCATCGTGCCGGTCAACCCGGCATCGGCTGCTCCCGAGCTGCACTACCTGCTGGAGGACTCCGGCGCCCGGATCTTGGCTTTCGACCCGGCGACCGAGAAGGCCGTCCGCGCCGCGGTGGACGACGGCCTCCCGGCGACCACACAGCATGTGCTGTCGCTGGGCGGGGTGGACGGCTTCCCCGACCTGATCGCGCAGTCGGCCGATGTCGATGCGGAGCCGCTGCCGGAGGTCGTCACCGAGCAGGACGATTCGCTGATCCTCTACACCTCCGGCACCACGGGTAGACCGAAAGGCGCGCTGTTCGACCACCACCGCACCATGTGGGTGGCGTTCAACTGCGTCGCGACCTGCGGGATGAAGGTGGGTGACCGGTTCCTGCACGTCGCGCCGCTGTATCACGCGGCTGAACTGTGCATCATGCTGATCCCCGGCACGATGCTCGGCGTCAAGCACGTGGTGCTGCCGGCGTTCGACCCGGACAAGGTGCTGCAGACCATGGAGTCCGAGCGGATCACCATGTTCTTCGGCGTGCCGACCATGTTCCAGTTCCTGCTGCGCATGCCGGGGGCCGACAAGCGGGACCTGTCGGCGTGGCGCACCGGCCTGTTCGGTGCGGCCCCCATGCCCGCCAGCGCGGTCGACAAGCTGCTGGCCATGTGGCCGGAGGTCAACTTCATCCAGCTGTGCGGACAGACCGAGGCCGGTCCCGGCGGCATCTACGCCGACGTCGACCAGGTGAAGCAGCGGCCGGACGCCAGCGGCGCGCAAGCCATCCCGAACACCGAGTACCGCATCGTGGATGCCGACGGCAACGACGTCGGGCCGGGCGGGGTCGGCGAGCTGCTGCTGCGCGGCGAGACGATCATGAAGGGCTACTGGAACAAGCCCGAGGAAACCGCCGAGACGCTGCGCGACGGCTGGCTGCACACCGGCGACGTGGCCAAGATCGACGCCGACGGCTACGTCACGCTGGTCGACCGGCTCAAGGACGTGATCATCACCGGTGGGCGGAACGTCTACTCGGTCGAGGTGGAGCGGGTGCTCGCCGGCCATCCGGACATCGCCGACGTCGCCGTGGTGGCGCGTCCGCACGAGGTCTACGGCGAAAGCATCGTCGCGGTGATCAGCCCGCGCGAAGGCGCGCGGGTGACGCTGGAGGACGTGAAGAAGTTCTGCGACGGGAAGATCTCGGCGTACAAGGTGCCGCACGATGTGGTGCTCGGTGACATCCCGCGCAACGCGTCCGGCAAGATTCTCAAGCACCGGCTGCGCGACAAGGTAGGTGCGCAGAGCGGGTGATGGCGCTGCGATGTCGTTGCTGAGGTGAGGTTGATGAGCACCGAGTGGGCGCGCCCGGTTGCGCCGCCGCCACGGGGGACGCGTCCGCGTAATCGGCGCCAGCTCATCATCACCGCGGCGGCTGATCTGTTCGTCACGAAGGGCTACGCCCAGGTGTCGATGGCCGACGTCGCCGAAGCGGTGGCCGTCGGCCCATCGGCGCTGTACCGGCACTTCCGCAGCAAGGACGACTTGCTGTTCGAGGTCGTCCGGGCCGCCTTGCACGCCATCGCGGAGACGGTGCGTGAGCTGCGCGGTCCGGCCGACCTCGCCGCCGCCGCCCTGACGCACCGTCGGCTCGGTGTGCTGTGGCAGCGGGAGTCGCGCAGGTTGCCGTCCGAGCGGCGCGAAGTGTTGCGGGCCGAACTGGTGGAGATCTCCCGTTCGGTGTGCAAGTTCGTCGCCTCACGTCGGCCGGACCTGCCGGAGGACGACGTGGAAGTGATCGCCTGGGCGATCCTGGCCGCGGTCACCAGCCTGTCGTTCCAACGCATCGAGCTCGAGACGGACGAGTACCGCGAACTGCTGACCGCGATCGTCGAGGACGTCATCCGCGTGCGGCTGGACGAGCCGTTGCCCGCGCTGGCTCCGCCACCGATGGGCACTCCCGACGACCGGCGTGCGGAACTGATCGATGCGGCCGGGAAGCTGTTCGCCGAGCGCGGATATCACACCGTCGGTGTCGACGACGTCGGCGCGGCGGTGGGGATCGCCGGTCCCAGCATCTACCACCACTTCGCCACCAAGCTCGACCTGATGATGGCGGTGATGCACAACGGGACCGAGACGCTCCTCGCCGCCACCGATGGCGCGGTGACCGACGCCGTCGACGATCGGGCCCGGCTGGAAGGCCTGGCACGCTCGTACGCGGGATTCTGCTTCGCGCACAGCGAGATCGTGGACGTGCTCGTCACCGAAACAGCAGGCCTGCCTCAGGAAAGCCGGGACGAGATGCTGCGGGCCCAGCGCGCCTACCGGGACCGCTGGCTTCAGCCGCTGGCCAGGCTGTATCCGGACCGGCCGAAAGCTCACTCCCGGGTGCGGTTGCAGGCCGCGCTCAATCTGATCAACGACATTGCGCGGACACCGCACCTGCGTGCCCGGAGCCGCACGGCCGATCTCGTCGCCACCATCGGCCTGGCCGTCGTCACCGGCTGAGCCGCACCAGCTCACCAACGCACCACTTTCGGGTGACACCCCTGCCGGACTAAGTGAAATCTCACTAGATTAAGTAAATCTTCATTAGGTTGACGGATCGAGCCGTCGCCTCCGCCCTGCTTCGTGATCGACTGCGAGGAACCCGACGATGTGTTCTTTCCGCCTTGTCCCCGGCCGTCGCACCCGTGCCTTCCTGGTTTCCGGGGTACTGGCCGCCGCCAGCGTCTTCTTCGGAGCCGATGCGCTCGCTGACTCCGCCGAGGCCCCGGCCACCACTTGTCGCAACGTGGCCGTTCCGGTGCGTGCCGGGACGCAGACGGGCCCGCTGTCCGGAACCTTGTGCGTGCCCCCGCGAGCCACCACCGTCCAGCTGCTCGTGCCGGGATGGACGTACAACCGCAACTACTGGCAGACGCCGTATCGGCCAGGAGCCGACAGTTACCAGCAGGCCGCGAACCGGGCAGGCTACGCGACCCTGGCCATCGACCGGCTCGGTACGGGTGCCTCGCTGCGGCCGCTGAGCGTCTTCGACACGATGCAGAACGACCTCGCGTCGCTGGATTCGGTGGTGCGGGCGCTGCGTGCGGGCAAGCTCGGCCCGCGCTTTTCCCGGGTGATCGGTGTCGGGCACAGCTACGGGTCGATCCTGGTCGACACCACTGCCCGCGAGTACGGCGGCTTCGACGCCTTGATCACCACGGGCTTCAGTCACGTGCTCAACTACGGCAATGCCGCCGCCGAGATCATCGGGCATGCGTATCTGGCGTCCGGGGACGAGAAGTTCGCCGGACTCGGTCTGGATCCGCTCTACGTGACCAGTCAGCCCGGCACGCGGGACATCTTCTACCACGCGCCGAACGTGCATCCGTCGGTGAAGAAGATCGACGAGAAGGACATGAAGGACACCGACTCGGTGATCAACGCGGCCACGCTGCTCAACTACAGCGTCCCCAATCGTGACCCGAGGCTGAACGTCCCGGTGCTGAACGTGACCGGTGACCACGATCAGTTCTTCTGCGGTGTGCTCAGCGCCGACTGTGTCAGCAGCGCCGCACTGCGTGAGTACGAACGGCAGTGGTATGCGCCGGGGACCGAGGTGGAAGCGTTCCTGGTGCCCGACACCGGACACAACGCCACGCTCGAGCTGACCGCGCCGCAGTCGTTCCGGCGCATGCTGGACTTCGCCGACCGGCACGTCGGCCGGGGCTCGGGCGTGACCGGCTCACCGGCGGGCACGCTGCCCAAGCAGCCCGCACCGCACCGAGGGAAGCCGGACGTGGCCGCGCGGTTGGCCAACGAAGCGCTGCTGCGCGCGGTGAAACCGGTCGTCGACACCTACCCGCAACTGGTGGCAGGCGTGCCTGGCCTGGGCACGACGCGGAATCCCTCGCCGGAGCTCGCCACGCTGCTCGCGCGGCTGTCCAACGCGCTGGGTTCGGTGACCTCGCGCTAGCCGCGGGTCGCTCAGAACTGGGCGCTGGCCGCGGGCCGTTCAGACCAGGGCGCTGGCCGCGGGCCGCACAGAACTGGGCGCTGGCCGCGGGCCGTTCAGACCAGGGCGCTGGCCGCGGGCCGTTCAGAACAGCGCCTGCTGGGCGGAGGCGCGCAAGCTGGCCCGTTCCACACCGGACTCGGTGCCTGCGTCGACCGGCTCGATCGGCCACCCGGCGAGCAGCCGCGCGTCGATGACCACCGGCCCGTTCGCGTTGTCCAGCACGAGGTTGCTGCCGACCACCGAGCACAGCCTGCCCGCCGCGACCGCCCCTGGCTGCAGCGCCTCTGCCCGGTCGAGGCCGAGCGGGAGGTCGGCCAGTCCGTACAGGTGGGTGTGGTCGACCACCAGGCACGGCGCCAGGTCCACCCCTTCCGGCCAGTCCGGGATGGCTTGGGCCCGCTGGTGGGCGGCGCTCAGCTCGTTGTGCCGCCGCTCGGGCGTGGAATACGCCCACCACGCGCTGACCTTCTTGTCGTGGCGGTACCGCTCGACCGCGATCCCCGCCTCGGCGATCGCCCGCTCCATCCGCCGGATCGGGCCGTGCTCGCCACTGGCGAGCCACGTCGAGGCCAGCGCGCCCTGTTCGTGCAGCCTGCTCAGCCCGCGGTGCACCGCGCAGATCCCGACCTTCACCAAGCCGGGCCCGAACCAGGCGAGATACAGGTGGTAGCGGCGGTTGTCCAGCACGGTGTCCCGGGCGACGGCTTTGCCCGGGTCCGCCGCTGCGCACGGCCGGCACTGTGGACTGGTGGCTTCCGGATCGATCCGGTGACCGAACGGGCACGGCCGCCGTCCGTCGCGATGCCACGTGCCGATGCATCGGCGCTCGTCGCCCAGCTGGACGGCGAACGGAGTGCCGAGGTCGAGCGGAAGGTCTTCACCACCGGTGACGATCAACCGTGGTTTGCCCAGGCGCCAGCCAATGCCAACGCATCGCCGCGCGGCATCCACTGCATCTGCTGTCGAACCGTCCGAGCCCGCGGGGGCAATCCCGCTCTCCAAGCACTGCAACCGCACCGTCACGACCTCCCTGGTACCTCCACAGATACCCGGTCGGCCCGACAGTCCTGACACCAGGTCGCCACGTGCGGACGTCGATCACTTCGAGCAGCGTCGCAGGTAGGGGTGATCGCCACAGGTCGGGGGTGGAATCGCGGGCGCTGGGCGAGCGTGGGAAAGCCACCCGATCGGGTTAGTTCGGGGTGAGACGGGTCGGTCGACATGCCGCGGCCCGCCGCCGGTTGCGGGCTCGGTGATCGAGCGGACCGGTGCTGCCGGGGCGGGTTGTGAGCGGCCGGTGCTGCCGGGGGCGGGTTGTCAGCGGCCGGCGCTGCCGGGTTGCGAGCTGCGGAGAGCGAACTGGGCGCACGCGGGGCGAGAAGCGCCGGCCCGGGGCGTCGGCGGGCTGCTGCCGTGCCCAGGGTGGGAGTTCCCGCGCGCCGGTTTGCCAACGCCGCGGAAACGTCCCGCCGCCGGACGCCACCCCAGCCAGCGCACCTATTCCGCGCTGTTGTCCCCGCCGCCCAGCACGAGGTCCTTCATCTGCTTCTTGGTGGAGAAACCCCGCACCTCGGTCATCGCCTTCTTCCAGACCTCGAGGTCTTCCGGTGTGAGCTTCGTGGTGAACTCCGGCACCTTGACGAATTTCTCGAACTTCTTGTCCACCCCGGTCTTGGCCATCAGCAGCGTGACCGCGTCCTGGGGATGCTCCTTCATCCAGGCCGACGCATCGTCCAGTGCGGCCTTGAACCGGCCGATGACCTCCCGGTTGTTCTCCGCCCATTCGCGGTGTGAGCCCCAGAACGACATCTGCACCCGGTCTCCGAGTGCCGTCACCGGCTCGGCGATCTTCACCCCTTGCGACGCCATCAGCCCGCCGTACGGGATCACGCCCTCGACGGCGTCCACCTGGCCGGTTTCCAGCAGGTCCGGCATGTTCGGTACCCCGGCGGCGACGACCTTCACGGAGTCGACGTCCACGCCTGCGGATGCCAGCCAGTACATCGTGGCGGTGTTGACGTTGCCGTTGATGCTCGGTGCGGCGATCCGTTTGCCGACCAGGTCCTTGGCCGACGTGATCCCGGAGCCCTTCCGCGCCACCACCAGCACGCCGTCGTCGCCCCGCTGGTTGACGTAGCCCGCGGACACGGCGACGACGTCGATCCCACCGTCGGCCGCGGTGATCATGTCCGAGGGAGTCATCTGCGCGATGTCGTACTGCTTGCCCAGCAGTGACGGCACCTGCGCGGCCACGGTGGTGGAGATCTCCTTCGTCTCCACCGTCACCTTGTGCTTGTCGAGGTAGCCCTGCTCCTGGGCGACCCACACCCCCAGCGCCGGGATCGACTTGGTCATCGCGACCCGTACCGGGCCGCCGTCGGACGACGGGGTGTCCGAACCGCCGAAGCACGCCGAGATCAGCGCTCCGACGGCCAGCAGGGAGATCGAAGTGCGGATCCTCCGTCGCCTGACTGTGCTCATCACGGGCACTCCTCTACCGAAAGGGCAGCATCGCCGGCGGGCAGTGTCTTACTTGAGTGAATTGAAAATGTATATTACTCAAGTAATGTATGCAAGTCGCACGTGTTGCCCTGCGGTCAAGGAGTTCGATTCCCCTCAGCGGGTGGAGTTGATGCGCTCCGCCTCCGAGCGAATGGCGTTGCCGATCGGTGATGCCTTCGCCACGCCGACGTAGAAGGCGAAGATCGACAAGGCCGCCAGCCGTTGCCGCTCGCTGATCTGCCGCTGGAAGTAGGCCACCTCGTGGTGCACCTCGTCGTCGATCTGCCGCAGCAGCTCGACTCCCTCGTCGGTCGCGAAGACGTGTGTGACGCGCCGGTCCTTGGTCGACGACTCCCGTCGAACGAGACCTTTCTGCTCCAGCTGGCCGACCAGGCGCGAGGCGAACGCGGCCGGGACGTCCAGGCGCTCGGCGAGCTTGCTGACCGTGAGTTGTTCGTTCTCGCCGACGCCGTAGATCTGCAACAGTGCCTGATGCAGCAGGGCGTCCAGGTCGTGCTTCTTCGCGCGCTCGTTGGCGATTCGGGTGACTCGACGCATCACGTAGCGGGCCTCGGCGATGTTGTACGCGTAGGCCTGGAAGTCACTGGCGCGTTGCTCTTCGCGGATGTCCACCCAGCGTTCGTACGCGAGTCTTGCCTCGTCCATCGGACACCTCCCGGCTCATTCTCTGCGTACGGTACTCGGGTTAGTTATTGCCGGTGATGTCACCCCAACGGTGAGTGATGTCCTCCATGACGTGCGCGGGCACGCCGACTCGCTGCCTGGCCTCGGCCGGCGCGTCGACCGGCAGTGTCGCGTCGATCCCGACCTTGGTGATGGTGCGATCGACCGACATCGGATCGACCGGGTTCGACTTCATCCCGGGCAGCACGACCAGGTCCTCGTGGCCGCGGGTCCGGGTGGCGACGGCCCACTCGACGTCGGTCGGGTTGTCCAGGTCGATGTCGTCGTCCACGACCACCACGTGCTTGATCAGGTCCTGATTGGCGAACGCCGTGACGATGGTCAGACGACCCTCGCCGGGGAACCGCTTCGCGATCGACACCGCGGCGTGAAAGCGGCACGTCCCGCCCTCGGTGAGCAGCACGCGACGCACGCCGGGAACCACCGAGCGGATCGCGTTGAACAGGCCTGCTTCGCGGGCGATCGCTCCGGTGACCAGGTGCTCCGGGTGCCGGCCGCCGACGATCATCTGGAAGATCGGCCGCTCGCGGGTGGACACGGCGGTCAACCGGATCACCGGATTCTTGCGCTGCGGAGCGTACGTGCCGGGGAACTCGCCGAACGGACCCTCGGTCTCCTCCTCCGCGGGATCGATCACGCCTTCGAGCACGATCTCCGCGCCGGTGGGTACTTCGACGTCGACCGTGCGCGCGCGGGCGAGGGGGACGGGCTGTTGGAAGATCCCGCCTGCCACGTGGGTTTCGTCGAGCGGGGTCAGCAGCTGCGAAGCGACCAGTAGTCCGGGGTGCAGACCGATGGCCACGGCGACGTCCATCTTCGTGCCGCGAGCCCGGTGCATCTGAAGGAAACCGCGCGAGTGGGTCGGCGCCAGGTAGACGCCGATCTGCCCTGGCCCCTGCACCTGCATGCGGCAGATCGCCATGTTGCGCCTGCCGGTCTCCGGATCCTTGCAGATCAGCACGCCTGCGGAGATGTAGCGGCCGGCGTCCCGCTCGCTGATCACGGGAATCGGCAGGATGTCGGTCAGGTCGACGTCGCCGGGGTGCTGCACGTCGAGCCACGGTGCTTCGTCGACGACGGTCGGCTCGATCGGGTTGTTCAGCGCGTGTACGACCCGCGGTTGTACCTCGTCGGGGCCGATGTCCAGGGCGATGGCGAGCTTGTCGCGGGTGTTCAGCAGATTGCCGACGACGGGGGTGTCATAGCCGTCCACGTTCTCGAACAGCACTGTCGGACCGTGCTGGAGCTTCCAGAGCACGGCAGCCAGCTCGTACTGCCAGTGCAGGCTCGTGGTGACCCGCTGCAGTGCACCCGCGCTCGCCAGCCGCTGCAGCGCGATCCGCAGATCGTCCATGGCTCTCCTGCTATCGATATGTCGACATTCGGTCAGCTGAAGTGGTCGGCGAGCAACACCGGCAGGTCGTCCGGCTTCGGGTAGCGCATGCGGTTGAGCAGCGGCCGGTACTCCCCCTGGAAATAGACCAACGGCTCGTGGGCCGAAGCGGCCGGATTCAGGCCGATGCCGCGAACGGCTCCGATGAGCACCGCGTGCGTCCCCGCGGGGATGTCCTGCTCGACCTCGCAATCGAGGAAGGCGAGGGCGCCGCCCAGCGCGGGGGCGCGCCACTGCGAGTGCTGCACGAGCCAGCGCGGGTCGAGGTTCTTGTCCGCCCCGGCGCGGGCGCAGTAATCGGAGATGTCGCGGGCGACCGCGCCCAGGATGTTCACGCCGAACACCCTGCGCGCCGCGATGTGCTGGTACGTCCTGGTCGAGCGGTTGATGCACACCAGGATCAGCAGCGGATCGATCGAGACCGACGAGAACGCCGTGGCCGTCATGCCCAGCGGGCGTCCGTCGTCGTCGGTCATGGTGATCACGTTGACGCTGGAGGCGAAATTGCCCAGCGCGGCGCGGAATCCGTTCGCGTCCACGGAGACGGTCTGCAAGGTCATGTCTGCACCCCCTTGGGCACCACGACCTCGACCAGGGTCGGCCTGCGTTCGTCACGACAGGACGCCACCGCCGTGGTCAGCGCTTTCTCGAACTCGTCCGGCTCGGTGGGCGACCACGACTCCACCCCCTGCGAGCGACCGAGCGCGGCGAAGTCGACCGCGGGCTCGTCGATGTCGATCCCCACGCTGGCGTGATCGAGTGGCCGTGAGCGCTTCTTGGCCGTCACCGTTTGGTGCATGCGGTCCTGCGCGTAGGTGCGGTTGTTGATCACCACGGTCAGGATCGGCAGGTCGTATTTCGCGGCGGTCCACAGCCCGGACGGCGTGTAGAGCAGGTCGCCGTCGTTCTGCAGGTTCACGATCACGGTGTCGTCGCCGCGGTGGGCCAGCGCCGCACCGATGGAGACGCCGATGCCGTAGCCGAGTCCGGCGCCGACATTGCGGCCGAGGTGGCTGTTGAATCTGGTCAACTCCCACGTGGAGCGGACGGCGCCGCGCATGTGGCCGTTGGCCAGCTCCCACGGCCCGTGCCGAACCGCCTCGAACACCGACCGGCTCACCGACGGTTGGGAGAACTCGCCCGACTCGCCGACCGTAGCCGCCGGGGCTGGATGCAGGGTGCGGGTGTATGCGGCGAGCTTCTTCCGGCGGTCCTGTCGATCGCCGGCTCCCTCGGAAACCAAGTCAGCCAGCACGGGCAGGCACTCGGCCGTGTCCGCCAGCACGTCGAACGCGTCCCCGGTCGGGCCGCAGTAGTCGAGGAATCCGCGCAGCATCAGCTGGTTGGTGCTGATGCAGATCACGTCTGCTTCCGGGCGGACCAGCGGCCGGTAGCCGTGCGCGATGTGGTCGACAGCGCCGATCGCGTGCATCAGGTCTCGTGGGTCGAGCACCAGGACGACGTCGGCGTCCGCCAGGACGTCGCTGCGGGCAGGCGTGCAGTCCGCCCAGTGTCCGGTCGGGAAGTTGTGACGCGCCTGCAGGTCGACGACCGGGGCGGCGAGCAATTCGGCCAGCCGGACCAAGGCGTCGTAGGCCCGCTTGTCCTTACCGGTGTTGTCCGCGACCAGCACGGGATTGTCCGCGCGCACCAGCCGATCGGCGATGTCCTCCAGCTCGGTGGGCGGCGCGGTGAGGGCGTTGCCGCGCGCCTGGCCGGCTGGTGCCTTGAGCAGCGCGACCTGCTCGGGCGCGAGTTCGGCCTCCTGGAGCGCGATGTCGACCGACACGTAGGTCGGCCCGTACGGCACGGTCGTGGCGATGCGGTGGGCGCGGAAGATGCTGTCCGGCAAGGCCGCCAGGCTCGCCGGCTGGTCGTCCCACTTCAGGTGATCACGGGCTACCAGCACCTGTTGGCGAGCGCTGTGGACCCAGTCGATCCACGGCCGGCGGGTCGCCGCATCGGCGGGTCCCGAGCCGCCGATGACCACCATCGGCGACTGGTTGGCCCACGCGTTGAAGATGCCCATCGCGCCGCTTTGCAGCCCGACGAGGTTGTGCAGGACGACGGCCATCGGGCGCTGCGCGGATCGTGCGTAGCCGTCGGCCGCCGCCACCGCGACGTTCTCGTGCAGGGCGAGGATCAGTTCCGGCTTGCCCAGGGCGACGAGCGACTCGTGGATGCCGCGGAACGAGGCGCCGGGATTGATCGCCGCGTACTCGATGCCGAGCTCGGCGAGCGCGCCGACGACCAGGTCTCCGCCGAACCGTGTCTCGGCCACGTGTTTCTCCGTCCGCGATAGCACACTAAAGTAAGTTAGTAGAGTACTGGATTTTCCTCGCGACGGCTACCACGGCCGGCCAGCACGCTGGAGACCAGCGCGCACACCACGAAGAAGCCGACGGAGATCATGCCGTTGCGGAACGCCAGCGAGTGCTGTGTCCGGCCATCGGTGGCGGCACCGGCGGCCAGCGTCAGGTGGTAGATGCTCATGGCGATGGCGACCCCGGCGGTGGCACCCATGCGCTGCATCAGCTGGACCAGCGCGCCGGCGACCCCGCTCTGCGGTGCGGGCACGTGTCGCAGCACGAGCGTGAGGTTCGGTGCGATCACCAAACCGCTGAACACGCCCATGACCAGCAGCGGGATGACCAGCCCGGGGATCCCGTAGCGGTCGGGCAGCGCGGTCGCCGCGGCGACGAGCCCGGTGCAGACCAGCACCCCGGTGAGTCCGATGGTCACCACGCGGGTTCCGTGGGTATGCACGAGCCGGCCGCTGCGCAGGGAGCTGAGCGCGCTGCCCAATGTGAACGCCATGACGATCAGTCCGGCGGCCACCGGTGTGCGGTGCAGGCCCTGCTGGAGATACAGCAGCAACATCAACAACGCGGCCTGGAACGCGCCGAAGTACGCGCCGCCGACGAAGATCCCGTGACGGAACGGCGGCGACCGCAACAGGGTCATGTTCAGCACCACCGGCAGTCCGCGTGCGGTGGCGCGCAGTTCCCACCGGACGAACGCGGCCCCGGCAGCTGCCGCCAGCGCGAGCCACAACCAGTGCCAGCCGCCTGGGCCGAACGTGGAGGTGAGGACGAACGGCAGCATCAGCCCGAGCGTGGCCAGGCCCAGCAACGCCAACCCGACCAGATCGAAGCCTCCCCGCGCTGTGGGTCGACGGCGTGCCGGGAGCAGCGCCGTGGCGGGGATTGCCAGGGCGTACGGCGGCACATTGATCCAGAAGATCCAGCGCCAAGCAGACTCCGGCGGCCCGAGTGTCATCAGTGCCCCGGTGGCCAGCGGGAGGATCGCGTTGGTGATGCCGATCCCCGCCGCGTAGATGCCCAGCGCATGACCGCGAGCCCGGCCGCGATACAGCAGCTGGATGAAGCTCATGGTCTGGGCGATGACCACCCCGGCGGCCGCACCCATCACCAGCCGCCCGATGTCCAGCACCAGCGGTGACCAGGCGAGAGCGCACAGCACGCTGCCTGCGGTTGACGCGGCGATGCCGATGACGAACATCGCCTTGTGCGACCAGAGGTCCCCCAGCCGTCCGGCCACGGCCAGGGACAACGCGAACGCCAGCAAGTAGCCGCTGAGCACGATCTGCACGTCGACCTGGTCGGCGCCCAGGTACTGCTCGATGCCCGGAACGGCCAGCCCGATCTTGGCGAAATCGGCCGTGATCAAGGTGGCGCTTGAGGCCACCACCACGAACGGCAGGTGGCGGGTGATCCGGGCTCGGAGAGGCATGGCGACTTCGCTCGAACTAGGTTCGCTGGGTGGCGCGGTAAGCCACGCTCAGCGGCTGTTGATGGGGCATCGCCAGCGTCATCTCCCACTCGTGCCCGGCGACGAACTGACCGTCGAGCAGCGGAAGCGTGCCGCAGAACAGCACGACGTCGCCGTCGGCCGGGAAACGCTCGAGAGTCTCCACCGGCGGGAGCAGCTCGGTCAGGCGTCCCTCCTGGTAACGGTGCCCGTCGCACCGCGATGCGAGCTCGATGGAGTCCCAGTCGACGTCCGGCGACAGCGGCACGACCACCCGCGACACCGGCTTCGCGCAGGCCGCCTTCGCTTCGAACAGGCTGGTGCGCTGCAGGTCGCGATCGGTGTGGTCGGACCCGACCGTCAGATACAGCCGTCCGTCGTGTCGGACGAGCACCGGCTCGGCCTCGCCGGAGGTCCGCGCGCCGGCCACGGTGATCTCGACCGAGTGGGTGAGCAGACCCGCTGGGATCGGGCAGAAGCTCGGCACCGACTCGGGTGCCGGGATACCGATCGCGGCCAGTTCGTTGACGTGGGCGCGCAGGGCGTCCTGGTCGCGTGCGGTGTAGCCGGCGATGACCAGCTGAAAGTCGGACAGGGTGACGGCAGGGCCGCCGATCACGTCGAACACCACGCCGGTCATGGAGGAACGCCTTTCGCAGTCCGGACAGCGACGAGCAGGGCGGGCGGACCTTACTCCTGCCGGGACCACAGCGGCGCGAACTGGGTCGCCACGGCCTGCGCGTACGACGGTCGGTGATCGAGCAGGCCGATGTCCGAGGCGAAAGCGTGCAGCGCGGTGACTTCGTCGTTGCTGATCGCGGGGAGGTAGAAAGTCCGATCACGCGCGATGAGGTCCGCGATCAGCGAGTTCTCCATCTCGGGGAACAGATCCTTGCCGGCCTGCGTGGCCAGCGACGGGTCGCGCCGCAACGCTTCTTGTGCCGCGACCAGGCCGCGCACCACGGCTGCCACCGTTTCCGGTTCGGAGTCGATCAAGTGCTCGGTCGTCGACAGCGCGGGAAATGTCTGCTGGGCCCCTGGGCCGCCGTCTCGCCGAGCATCCACCACCACGGTTCCGGCACCGGTGCGCACCGCCACTTCGGCGCCCATGCCGTTCGCCCAGAACGCGTCGATCGTGCCTGCCCGCAGCGCTTCCGCGGCGGTCACGCCGAACGACACCCCGGCCCCGCTGGTGCCCGGTACCGGCGCGATGGTGATCCCGACCGTGTCCGGGTCGATGCCGTTGAGCCGGAACAGCCGACCCAGCGCTTCGCCGACTCCCGGGGCGGCCCCGATGCGCAGTCCGGACAGGGCTGACAGGTCGCCGCGACCCACGCCGAGATCCGACCGCACCACCAGGAACCAGTACGTGTTGTGGGACAGGGCGGCGACCAGCTTCGCGCCGTCCCAGCCCGGGAAACCGTACAGCGGCGCGTGCGCCGCGCCGGCGAGAAAGTCGATCCGCCGCTCGCGCAGCGCCACCGCGGCGTCGGTGACCGGGAAGATCAGCTCGATCTCGGCGTCGATCCCTTCCTGTTCGAGGAAGCCGAGTTGCACGGCCGCGATCGCCGGGAAGTAGGAGTTGGACACCAGGTCTGGCAGGCCGATGCGCATCCGGGCTCCTCGCTACGCGTCGACGGTCTCGGCGGCTTCGACCTTCTCGACCTGGCCGTCGAGACGGCCGTCGGTCGGGCCGTTGCGGTCGTAGCCCGACATGAGGCTGTCCAGCAGGCCGCCCGCGCGTCGGAAGTCGTAGACCTGGGCCATCCGGGAGCGGACCAAGAACGGCGCGCCCGCGTAGAACATCTCGTACTGCTCGTGCCTGCCCGCGAACTCCGAACCGATCAGGTCCCACGCCAGCTTGAGGAGCTTGACGCGCTGCTCGCTCTCCCAGCCGGGCGACTGGACGTACCGGCGCAAGTCCGCTCCCGCCTCCGGGTGGTCGTAGTCCCGTGCCGACGACGGGAGCTGGATGAGCCCGCCACCGCACAGATCACGCAGCAGTTGCAGCAGTTTCGGGTAGAACTGCGACTGCAGCGTTTGCACCGCGAAGCACTCCGCGCGACCGGGCCAGGCGACGCCGAAGTCGTCGATCTCGCAGTTCTGTTCCTGCGCGGCGACCAGCCCGGACACCATCGCGGCGTGGGCGGCGATCTCGCCGAGCGTGCCGCGCACCGGGGGGAACTTCGCGGACCCGTTCATCTCCGCGATCCGCATGGCCAGCCCGGCAAGCAGGTCGAGCTTGACCGAGAACCGGACCTGCGCCTGGTTGTTACCGAGCAGGTGGGCCGGTGTCTTGTTCCATTGGTCGGCGGTGACCTGCCGGTTGCGGTAGATGAACACCCGCTCCCACGGCACGAAAACGTCGTCGAAGACGATCAGCGAATCGGTCTCGTCGAATCGGGTGGCCAGCGGGTAGTCGAACATGCTGGACGCGGCCGCCGCGTAACTCCGGCGTGAGTAGACCTTCAACCCCGGCGCGTTCAGCGGCACGGCGACCGAGATTGCGTAGTCGTCGTCGCCCTCCTGCAGCGGCACGATGCACGACAGCACCAGGTAGTCCGACACGGCCGCACCGGTGCCGAGCATCTGCGCGCCCTTGATGACGATGCCGTCCGCGCGCTCCTCTTTCACCCCGGCGTACAGATGCGGGTCTTCCTGCTGGTGCGCGGGCTTACTGCGGTCGATCTGCGGCGGAACGATGGTGTAGGTGCAATACAGATCGTTGTCCCGCACGTACTCGTAGAACCGGGTGATGCGTTCGCCGAACTCCTCTCCCGCGGCGGCGAAGACGTCAGGCCGGGCAGCCCATCCGCTGAGAAAGCCGGCCACGTGCTCGGGACCGCGGCCGATCAAGCCGCCGGTCACTTCGGCGAGTTTGCGCAGCGCGATCCGGCGGCGCCGCAAGTCGTCCTCGCTGCGGGGGATCAGGAACGACATGTTGACCGGCTCGCCGGTGGTGGGCGAAGGAAACGTCATCACGTCCCGGTTGGCCTCGTCATGCGCCATGTCGTAGACGCGTGCGATCGAACGCACCGCCCCGGCGAATGCCGGATGCGTGGTCACGTCCGACACGTATTCCCCGTCGACGAAGACACGTCGATCATTGCGAAGGCCGCGAATGTATTCCTTGCCTGACCGTGTCATCTCAATCCTCTGGCGTCCGACGAACGGCGGCCCGCTCGGCCGCCGTGGTGCCGCTTGTCCGCTCGCGCGGCTCCGCGTTCGCCGCTGGTCGCACCGAGACGCGGCGCCGGTCCCCGCTCCACGCCCGGGGCGACGGCCTCACTTACCTTACTCAGAAACCTACCTTAAGTTAATCATAAGGCACAAGCTTCTACCAGGGTCAGTGCTCGAAGGGGTGGACGGCGGGCACCGGCTCTCGGGCACGGCGAGGTCCGGTGACGCCCGCTGTCAGCGCCGTCGATGCCGGACCAGGCGCTCGTCGATCAGCCCGATCGCGATGTTCACCCCGAGCGCGACGACGGTGGTGATCACGATCAGGCCGTATGCGAGCGACGTCTGGTAGTACTGCTGCGCCAGCGAGAGCGAGCCGCCGAGGCCGGGGACCTGAGTGAGGATCTCCACGATCAACGTCACGATCAGCACTACCGGGGTCGCGATGCGCACGCCGGTGAGGATCGAGGAGAACAGCGAAGGCACGACGATCTTCCTGATCCGGTCGTAGCGACTCAGGTGCAACGTCCTGGCCACGTCGAGCAGCACCGGATTCATCTCGCGCATGCCGGAACGGGTGCTGAGCAGCACCGGGAACATCGCGGTGAGCACCACGACGGTGAGCTTCATCGACTCGGTGAAGCCCAGGATGAGCACGAAGATCGGCACCTGTGCCGACGACGGCATGGCTCGGACGAATTCCAGGAACGGGTTCAGCATGCGGTCGACGAACCTGACGCTGCCCACCACCACACCGAGGACGACACCGATGGCCGTGGCCAGCAGCAGGCCCACCGTGAACGTGACCGCGGTGCCGGCAAGAGCGGTGGCCAGTTCACCTGACTCGGCGAACTCGACGACCGCGGGGAGCCAGGTCGACGGTCGCGGGAAGAAGGTCGAGTCGTCCGTGCCGAACAACTGCCAGAGAACGAGCAGGGCGACGAACGGCAGCAGGCCGCGCAGGGGCGGTCTGGAGCCGATCTGCGGACCATCCGGTCCGACGGCCCGGTTTGCCCTGGTCGCGGGGCGGAACGCGGTCGTGGTCATGAGCCGGCCTCCGCGAAGCGCAGGTGGTGGCCGGGGGCGATCAGCCGGGCGAGGAAGACGAAGGCGGCGTTGAGCAGCACGCCGAGCAGCCCGATGGAGAGGAAGTAGAAGAACATCTGGTCGGCCTGCAACGCTTCCTGGGCCTCGACCAGCGCGTTGCCCATGCCCGCCGGGTTGCCGAGCATCTCCGCGGCGACGGTCAGGATCAGCGACAGTGCCAGCGAGAGCCGAAGGCCCACGAGGACCTTGGGCAGCGCGGCCGGGAGGATGATCTTGCGAGCGGTCTCCAGCCTGCCGAGCCGCAGTGTGGTGGCGGTGTCGCGGAGGCCTTGCGGGACCAGGCGGACCCCGTCGACGGCGCTGACCATGACCGGCCACTGCGCGGAGACGATGACCAGCACCAGCTCCATCTGCACGGAGAAGCCGAAGACCAGCACGGCGATCGGCAACAGCACGACGGATGGCAGTGCGCGGACGAGCTCGATGGTGGACATGGAGTAGACCCACACCCGGCGCGACATGCCGAGTGCGAAGCCGATCATCAGGCCCGAGCAGCTGGCGATCGCCCAGCCGGTCAGGGTCACGCTGACGGTGTGCCCGACGGTGGGTAGGAATGCGTTCTGCGCGATGAGCGTGGCGCCCGCGGAGAGGATCTCCGATGGTCGCGGCAGGAACATCAGATCGATGAGGCCCGCCCGGTCGGCGGCCTCCCACACCGCGAACAGCACGATCAGGAACGTCACGCCAGGTAGGTTGATCTTGGCGAGCAGACGCGGGCCGAGCGGTCTGGCGCGCTGCGCTTGCGTGGTCATCGCCGGCTTCCTCAGGAGTTCACGTGGTCGCTGACCGCGTCGTAGATCTCGTGGCGTAGCCGCAGGTACTCGGGGTGTTCCTTGGTGGTGACCTGGTTGCGCGGCGAAGGCAGGTCGACGTCACGTTCCAGCAGGATCCGGCCCGGCGAGCCGCTGAGCACGATGACGCGGCTGCTCACATAAACCGCTTCCTCGATGTCGTGCGTGATGAACACGACCGTGGTACCGGTCCGGCGCTGAATCCGCAGCAGCTCGTCCTGCAGGTTCGCCTTGGTCATCGCGTCGAGGGCGCCGAACGGCTCGTCCATCAGCAGGACGCGCGGTCGCATGGCGAGGGCCCTGGCGAGTTGCAGGCGCTGCTGCATGCCGCCGGAGAGCTGAGCCGGGTAGTCGTCGATGCGATCGCCGAGGCCGACCATGTCCAGCACCTCGCGGGTGCGCTGAGCGACTTCGGCCTTGGACAGCGAGTTCTCGATGCCGAGGGCGACGTTGCGGCCGACGGTGCGCCAGGTGAGCAGCGACGAGGCGTAGTCCTGGAACACCATGATCACACCCCGCGGTGGGCCGTCGATCGGTGCGCCGTCGAAGTGGATCTGGGTGCCTTCGCTCGGCGCAAGCAGCCCACCGAGGATGCGGAGCAAGGTCGTCTTGCCGACGCCGGATGTGCCGAGGAGGGCCAGGAACTCGCCCTGGTGGACGTCGAAGTTGACGTCCTGAAGGATGCGGCGCCGATGCGCGCCGTGGCCGAACTCGATCGCGAGGTTGCGGCAGGAGAAGATCGCGTCCGTCGCCGGGGTCACCGGGTCGACCGTGATTTCCGACAATCCGAAACCTCTTCCGTGTCGTCAGCCGCGGTGCGACAGCGGCCGCGCCTGGGTGCCTGTCGCGGTCTCCGGCGGCCGGCGTCGGGCAATTGATTAACTTAACTACCTGACTTGACAATCTCTTGAATGTAGCCCGGGCCTGCAGCAAGGTCAATAACCTGGGTGAACCAGTTGGTCCGTCAGAAAGGTGCGGTTGACCATGACGCTTCCCGTCGAAGTGCACACGGCGCTCCAGGGGTGGCCCGAGGCGGATACGCAGGAGCAGGCGTTCGTGTTCCTTACCGTCGACGAGCACGATTTCCCGCATGTTGCGCTGCTGTCACGAGCGGAGATCCATCCGGCGGATGACGAGGTTCTGGTCGCCGTTTCCGGCACGACGACGCGGGCGAACCTGCGGCGCGCGGGCCAGGCAACGCTGGTGGTCTTCGTGGCGGACACCGCGCACTACCTGAAGCTGCGCGCCGTCGACAGTCGAGAGGGCGAGGGGTTCACCGTGGTGGCGTTCCGGGTGGCGCACCACAAGGCCGATTCGGTCGGGATCCCGCTGCGGCCCGTGTCGTTCCGCACCTCGTCGGACCTGGCCCGCTTCGAACACTGGGAACGGCATCGGGAAGCCCTGCTGGAGTTCGCTCGGCGGCGCTGAACTGTTGCACGCCCATGACCTGGCGCGCACGGGGCGATGAATCTGGTCGGCCACCGTGTGCAGCATGAGAACTCGATCTGTCATCGTCGTCGTTGTCGCAGCGATGACGGCCGGCGCACTTTTCGTCCCGTCCGCGGCCGCGATTCAGGGCGGAGCGCCGGCTGAGGAGCCGTATTCGTTCATGGGCTCGCTCCAGCGGCCGACGTACCTTCCCGCGCCGCCCGGGCCGGACGGTCACGCGTGCGGCGCGATGGTGGTCGCACCGCAGTGGGTCCTGACCGCCTCGCACTGTGCGCGCAACCCGACCGGCGCGGCGGTCGGCACACCGCGCGAGATGTACGTCCGCATCGGTTCGCTGGACAACACCCGGGGCGGCCAGTTCGTCGAGGTCGACAAGTTCTACCGCCGTGGGGTGGAAGGCGACATGTGGGGCAAGGACATCGCCTTGCTGCACCTGAAGACGCCGGTCGACGGCGAGCCGGTGGAGCTGGCCGACAAGGCACCCGAGGTCGGCACCACGGCACGCGTGCTCGGTTGGGGCTCGACGTGCAGCGACGGCGAGAACACGCCGGACTGCTACCCGACGAAGCTGCGCGAGATCGACCTCGAAGTGCAGCCGATCGAGGCGTGCTCGCCTGCGGTCGACGGTGAGCTCTGCATCGGTGTCCGCGACGGCAGCATCGGCCCGCGCAACGCCGACTCGGGCGGCCCGGCGCTGATTCGCGACGACGGCAAGTGGAAGCTGGCCGGCGTCGTCAGTGGCTCGGGGAGCAACGAGCCCACCTTGTTCACCGACGTCACCCGGCATCGGGACTGGATCAACGGCATCGTCAGCGGCACCGACGTTCCGCCGGAGGAACCGATGCCGTCGGTAGCGGGCTCGGTGAACCTCGGCACCTGTGTCGGCTCCGTGGTGCGCACGTCCACCGCAAGGCCGGACGACCCTGCGTTGCTGCTCACCAACGGCCACTGCGTGGAGGGAAAGCCGCCTGCTCCTGGGTCCGCGCTGGTCGATCGACCCGCTGACCGAGACGTGCGGATCGCGGACGACGAGGGCTACCCGAAGGCCACGGCCACCGCTGTCCGCCTGGTGTACGCGACGATGACCGGCACGGACATCGCGCTCTACCGGCTGGACAAGACGTACGCGGAGCTCGAGCACGCAGGCGCGAGAATCTTCCGGCTCACCGACGAGCCGCCGAACGTCGGCGACCAGGTCGACGTACTGACCACCAGCACCCGCAAGAGCTGCGAGATCGAGGCGGTCGTGCCGCACGTTCGCGAAGACGGCTACCAGCTGGACCACTCGCTGCGCTACGCGGCAGCCGAAAGCTGCTTGCCCATGAAGGGGGATTCCGGCTCTCCGGTGCTGTCCGGCGAGACCGTGGTCGCCATCCACAGCTCCACGAACATCAGCGGGGAGAAGTGCACGACGGACAACCCGTGTGAGGTGGCCGAAGACGGCACGGTCACGGCGGAGAAGGGCAGGAGCTATGCGCAGCAGGTGGGTGGCATCCCGCCGTGCCTGACCAAGGACTCGCGGATCGACCTGCATCGGCCCGGTTGCGCTCTGAGTCGGCCGTAAGACTTCGCCGTGTGTCGGACCGCCGTCCTAAAGTGGCGCAATGCAGGTCGTCGAGGAGTTGGCAGCGCTGCGCAAGCCGCTCACCGGTTACTGCTATCGCATGCTGGCCTCGGCCGCCGACACCGACGACGCCGTTCAGGAAACCCTGGTGCGCGCCGCGACCCGCATCGAGCAATTCGATCCGGCGCGCGGAAGCCTCACCGCGTGGGTGTATCGCATCGCCACCAACGTGTGCCTCGACATGCTGCGTACGGCGAAACGCCGCGAATTGCTGGTCAAGCCGGCCTCCGCGCTCGCAGACGGTGAACTGGGAGCGCCGCTGCCGCCGGAGACGTGGGTGGAGCCGATGCCCGATTCCCGCCTGCTCAGTTCGGCCCCCGAGGAGCGGGCGGAGGCGCGGGAGTCGGTGCGACTGGCCTTCGTCGCCGCGTTGCAGCGGCTGACTCCGCGGCAGCGTGCGGTCCTGGTGCTGCGCGATGTGTTGTCCTTCTCGGCACGGGAGACCGCGGAAATCCTCGAGACGTCGCCCGCTTCGGTCACCAGTGCGCTGCAGCGTGCGCGTGATGCGCTCCGGGCTGAGCACTACGACCCGACCAAGCTAGCCGAACCCCGAGCCGGCGACCAGCGAAGGCTGCTGGAGCGATACGTCGCCGCCTTCGAGGCGCACGACGTCGCAGCGTTGACCAAGTTGCTCAAGGACGACGCCATCGCCTCCATGCCGCCGTTCGCCTGGAGTCTGCAGGGTGGCGTCCGCATCGCGCAGCTTGTCGCGTCGAACGATGCGTGCGTCGATGACCGGCTCGTCCCGTGCGGGTTCAACGGCGGGTTCGGGTTCGGCCAGTACCGACCCGACGACTCCGGCAGATTGGCCCCGTTTGCGCTGGTAGCGGTCGAGGTCGAGGACGGCCTGATCTCGCGCATCGTGACGTTCCTCGGCACCGGTGACCGGTTCGCGGAGTTCGGATTGCCTGCCCTGGTCGCCGCGGCCGATTAATTCCGCCCTCCGGCGTCGTATCAACCCGCGTAAGCGTCGACGACGTCGAAAGGAGTCAGCTCATGACGACCGAGCTGATCACGCACACGCAAGCCGAGCGGCAGCGTCTCGCAGGCCTGCTCGACCACCTCACGCCGCAGCAGTGGCATCACCCGTCGCTGTGTGCAGGCTGGCGGGTGTGCGAGGTGGTGGCACACATGACGATGCCGTTCCGCACCAAGCCATGGCGGTTGCTGACCGGTCTGCTCTCGGCCGGATTTCGGTTCAACAAGTTCGCCGACCGCGACGCCCGCGCGACCGCCGCGGCCATGGATCAGCGTGAGCTGGTGCAGATGCTGAAGGACAACATCACGCATCCGTGGAGGCCGCCGGGCGGAGGTGCGGCGGGCGCGCTGAGCCACGATGTCATCCACGGACTGGACATCACCGAGCCGCTCGGCTTGCCCGCGCCGCCAACCGAACGGATCGCCATGGTCCTGGCATCGGGTGACGACCGTCAGCTCCGGTATTTCGGCGTCGATCTCGGTGGGCACACGCTGGTCGCCACGGACGCCGACATTCGCGTCGGGAAGGGCGCCAACCAGATCGAGGTGTCCGCGAAGGACCTGCTTCTGGTCGTCACCGGCCGTCTGCCGCTGGAGCGCGTCGCAGGGTGAGGTCAGGCGGTCGCGGTCGCAGGCGTCTGCGGCGAGGGCGTGGCCGGCGTGCGGCGTTGGGTGAGAGCCCGGTACGCCGGTCGTTCGACCAGCACGTGCAACAGGTATCCGGCGAGGCCGACGGCGGCCAGCACGGCGATGAGTCGCGGCCAAGCAGGCAGGCCGGCGTCGCTGAGGACACGCGCCAGCACGTAGCCGAGTTGCTGGTGCACCAGGTAGACGCAGTAGGTGAGCCCGGCCAGCCACGCAAGCGGGCGACGAACCGGCTGCAGGAACGCCCAATCCGTGCCGCGCGCGGCGGCCGCGATCGCCGCCAGCATGGCCGCGAACGCCAGGCCGGCCGCGATCTCCCAGTGCACCGACCCGAAGTGGATCATCGTGCCGACCGCGCACAACAGCGTCAGCTCGCCGGTCGCCACGTGCCCGCGTGACCACAGCCAGATCGCGACGCCGAGCCCGAACAGGTAGGCGTTCCACACCCCGAGGCCGGTCAGCAGGCTGTAGGCCGGGCCATCCATCACGCTGGGCACCAGCTTCAGCGGGCAGGCCGCGACGCTGAGCGCCACCAATCCCCTGGCCAGGTTACGGATGTGCGTGATGTTCGGCCGACGGCTGAAGACCAGCGCCGCGGCGATGAAGGCCAGCACCTGCAGCGGAAGCGTCCAGTACGAGTAGTCCAGGGGAACCCAGCCGCGGTGCCACGCCGGTACGAGCAGCACGTTGGCGACGAGGTCAGCGACGTCCGGTAGGTACCACGGCGCGGGCGCACCCGGGCCGGGGTCGGTCACCTGCGGCTCGCCGAACAGCCGGCCGAACAGCCCCGAGGCCTCCCAGCCGTTGAACGACAGCACCGCGATCCGGCTGACCACGTAGACGATCAGCACGGCGGCCAAGTAGGCAGGGAGAAGTCGGGCGAGACGGCGGGCCAACCACCGACCGGGCGTGCCTCGGCGGAGCGTGACACAGGCGAAATAGGCCGACAGCACCAGCAGCGTGCTCGCCCCCATGCGGACTTCCAGGCCAATGGGGTACTCGTCGACGCCGGGCATGATCCGCGGCCCGAGGAAGGTGACGTGCCCGATCACGACGCCCAGCACGGCGACGATCCGGATGAAGTCCCAGTTGGCCTGCCTGGCCGCCGCGCTCGCCATGCCTCTCCCGGTCGCGAAGATCGTCGGACGACCGTACTGAGTTGCCGGGGTGGTGAATGGTTCCCAGCGGGAGCGCTCTGTGCGTCAGGTCATACCGTCCGTCCCGAGGAGCTCGCGCCGCGGCGAAGCGATGAGTTTTTCGTGCGGGTCCGGTCGGACCTGGTGACCGCCACCAAGCCAGGAGGCCCGCAATGTCCGAGGTCACCAGCGACCCCACTCGCACCTTCCGCCGCGTACTGGCCAACACCCTGCTGGCCGGGGTGACGACCACGTTCCTGTGGTTCGCGCTGACCTTCTGGGTGTACCTGGAGACGAGGTCCGTGCTGGCCGCCTCGCTCATCTCCGGCCTGTACATGCTGGTCTCGGCCGCCGCCGGGTCGTTCTTCGGTGCGATCGTGGACGCACACCGCAAGAAGACCTCGATGGTGCTGTCCAGCACCAGCACCCTGCTGGTCTATCTCGTAGCCGGACTGATCTACCTGACCGTGCCGGTGGCGCGGCTGGTCGACTTCACCGACGCGTTCTTCTGGCTGTTCAACGGGCTGGTCCTGATCGGTGGCGTGATGGGGTCGCTGCGGTCGATCGCGCTGTCCACCACGGTGACCCTGCTGGTGCCCGCGGACCGGCGGGACAAGGCGAACGGCATGGTCGGCACCGTCAACGGACTGGCGCACATGGCCACCAGCGTCTTCAGTGGGCTGGCCATCGGCTTCTTGGGCATGGGCGGCACCATCGTCGTGTCGATCGTGCTCACCGCCGCCGCGCTGCTGCACCTGGCGACGATCCGCATCGACGAACCGCACGTCGAGCGGAGCGAACGTTCGCGCATGGATGTTCGCGGCACGTGGCGAACCATTCGTGCGGTGCCGGGACTGTGGGCGCTGATCTTGTTCGCCGCGTTCAACAACCTGGTCATGGGCGTGTTCATGGCACTCACCGACCCGTACGGCCTGACGCTGTTCTCCGTCGAGACCTGGGGCATCGTGCTCGGCGTGGTCGGCATCGGCTTCATCGCCGGCGGGGCGTGTGTCGCCCGGTTCGGCCTCGGCCGATCGCCGTTGCGGACGTTGCTGCTGGTGAACATGCTGCTCGCGGTCGTCGGGGTAGCGACGGCCATCCGGGGGTGGCAGCTGTTGCTGGTGCTCGGGATGTTCGGATTCATGTTCCTCATCCCGGTCGCCGAGGCCGCCGAGCAGACGATCCTGCAGCGCGTGGTGCCGTTCGAGCGGCAGGGGCGGGTGTTCGGGCTGGCGCAAAGTGTGGAAAGCGCGGCCGCACCGGTGTCGTCGTTCGTGATCGGACCGCTCGCCCAGCTGGTCATCATCCCGTTCATGACCACCGACGCCGGCCACACCACGTTCGGCTGGCTGCTCGGCGACGGCCCGGCCCGCGGGATCGCGCTGGCGTTCGTGGCGGCAAGCCTGATCATGCTGGTCACCGTGCTGGCGGCGTTCTTCAGCGCCGCGTACCGCAGGCTGAACCGGGCGTGCGCCGAAACTGAGGCAACAATCGCGCCAGTCGTGACACCTTCTCCGGTGCCCGTGGCGGCCTGACTCCCAGGTGGACAGGGGTTTTCTGCGTCAAATTGCCCACTGGGCCGAACGGTTGATTGCAACTGTGCAACCGCGTTCGCCGTGAGTGGGGATACCGTCGACCGCGTGCTCGCGCAGGTGCGAGCCCTTGGGGGAACTGGGGGCGATACATGTCTGTACGAAATCGTCGAATCGGTCGTGCTGCCCGGGTGCTCGGCCCCGCGTCACGGGTGATGGCTCGCTCGCTTCGCGGGCACGGTCACGGGTGACGGGCCGCTCGGCCCCGTGGCCGCAGGTGCCGCTCGGCCCCGTGGCCGCGGGTGCCGCTCGCCTCCGCGGTCACAGGTGAGGGGTCACCCGCCTCCGCGGCCACGCGTAGCGGGCCACTCGGTCCCGTGTCCGACCAGCAGGACACGCGCCGCCCGACAGCCTCGCACCAGGCCCACTGAGGCCGCTGCGCACCAACTAGCCGATCACCGGTCGTTGGTGCGCAGCCGCAGGTACTCCAGGTGCCGTTCGTACTGGTCGAGCACGTCCCCGATGAGCTGCTCCTTGCCGTACCCGAGGACGTCGTAGCCCTGCCCGCCCTCGGTAAGGAACACCTCGAACCGGACGTAGGTGTCGGCCCCGCTGACGCGGTGCAGCGCGTACGTCGGTGTCGGCGCCACCCGCGGCCAGAGTCGGTAGACGAAGTCGTCCTCACCGTCGACCGGCACGGACAACTCGACGTAGTCGATCCCGGCGTCGTCCGCGGGCGCCTCGGTGACCGTCGCCGGTACGCCGCGATCGCAGAGCTCTTCGCACACGTCGTCCAGCGCCGGGCGAGCCACGTCGGCGACGAACCTCCGCGCGTCGTCCGGATCGGGATAGGAGACCACGCGAGCAAGCCGCTGCCGCCAACTTCGGTGCACTCCGCGCGGCTCGATGCCCACGCGTTCGGACAGCGACGCCGGAAGGCTGCTGATCATGGCGTCCTCCCGGATGCCTTCGCGTTTGAGCGCCCGGTAGAGGCCCCACATGATCACGAACATCACGAACGAGAACGGCAGGCCCATCACGATGGTGGCGCTGGTGAGCGCGTCCACCCCGCCGGCGAGCAGCATGCCGAGCGTCAGCAGACCGGTCGCGGTGGCCCAGAAGATCCGCAGCCACGGGGCACCGTCGGTCAACGGCGTGCGCAGATGAGAGCTGAGGTTGGACATCACCAGGGCCGCCGAGTCCGCCGACGTGACGTAGAGGAACAGGCCGACGATCACGGTGAGGCCTGCGCTGAACGTCAATCCGGGGTACTCGGCGAGCAGGGCGAAGAACCCTTGCTCCGGCGCCGACGCGGCCAGCTCGCCGAACTCCTCGTTGCCGTCGCGGATGACACGCAGCGCGGCGTTGCCGAACACCGACAGGAACGCCAGCGTGAACAACAGCGGGATGATCAGCGTGGCGGCGATGAACTGCCGGATGGTGCGCCCGCGCGAGATGCGCGCGAGGAACACGCCCACGAACGGAGCCCAGGCGATCCACCACGCCCAGAAGAACAGCGTCCAGTCGTTCAGCCAGTCGACCGGAGGGTCGAAGGCGAACGTGTTCATGGTCATCGACGGGAACCGGCTCACGTAGTCGCCGATGTTCATGACCAAGCTGTTCAGCACCCGGACCGGGCTCTCGAAGATCGAGACGTAGACCATCAGCGCGATGGCCAGCACCACGTTCAGCATCGAGATGAGGCGGATGCCCTTGTCCACACCGGAGACGGCGGAGAACGTCGCGATGCCCACGGCGATGGCGATCAGCGCGATCTGCACGGCGACGTTCTCCGGCAGATCGAAGATCAGCCGCAGCCCGTAGTTCAGCTGCACGACGCCGATACCCAGCGACACCGCGACGCCGAAGATGGTGCCGAGCATGGCGGCGCCGTCCACCGCGTCGCCCGCGGCCCCGTGGATTCGCTTGCCGATCAGCGGGTACAACGCCGACCGGACGGCGAGCGGCAGGCGGTGCCGGAACGAGAAATACGCCAGCGCCATGCCCATCAGCGCGTACATCGCCCAGCCCGTGATGCCGTAGTGGAACAGGGTCCACACCACCCCTTGCCGGGCTGCCTCGATCGTCTCCGGGGTGCCTTCCGGCGGCGTCAAGTAGTGCGTCACCGGCCCGGCCACGGAGAAGAAGATCAGGTCCACACCGATGCCCGCGGCGAAGAACATCGACGCCCAGGCGAACATGCCGTAGTCCGGTGTGGAGTGCTGCGGCCCGAGCTTGATCTTGCCGTAACGCGACAGGGCCACGTACACCACGAAGACCAAGAACAACGTCGCGGCCAGGAAGTAGTACCAGCCGAAGCCCTGGGAGATCCACCCGACCACGGTGCCGATGGCCGCGCCCGCGCCGCTCGGCGAGATGATCGCCCAGCCGGCGATCAGCAGGATGATGACCGCCGACCCGATGAACACCCGGGTCTTGAGGGCACGGTCCTTGCCCTCGGGCAGCAGTGCCGAGACCTCGGCGTTCGGCGGAGCGGCAGCCTCGTGATCTTTCGGCGGGGAGGACATCGCTCAGCCCTCCTGGTCTCGGTGGCGGTAGAACGGGACGTCGGCGGGCGGCAGCGGAGTGTTGCCGCGGATGAGGTCGGCGGCCTTCTCGGCGAGCATCATCACCGGCGCGTAGATGTTGCCGTTGGTGATGTACGGCATGGCCGACGCGTCGACCACGCGCAGCCCCTCGACGCCGTGCACCCGCATGGATTTCGGGTCCACCACGTCGTTCGGCCCGATCCCCATGCGGGCGGTGCAGCTCGGGTGGTAGGCCGTCTCGGCGTCCTTGGCCACCCAGTCGAGGATCTCCTCGTCCGACTGCACCGACGGCCCGGGCGAGAGCTCACCCGCGTCGAACGGTTCGAACGCGGGCTGGCCGAGGATGTCCCGCGCCACGTGGATCGCCTCGATCCACTCCTTGCGGTCGTTGGGCGTGGACAGATAGTTGAACCGCAGCGCCGGATGTTCCTTCGGGTTGGCGGACTTGATCGTCACCGACCCGCGCACGTCGGAGTACATCGGGCCGATGTGCACCTGGTAGCCGTGCTTCGCGCCGACCGGTGTGCCGTCGTAGCGGACCGCGATCGGCAGGAAGTGGAACATCAGGTTCGGGTACTTGACCTCGTCGTTGCCGCGGACGAAGCCGCCTGCCTCGAAGTGGTTCGTCGCCGCCGGGCCCTTCTTGCCGAGCAGCCACTGCAGCCCGATCTTCGGGCGGTTGTACAGCTTGAGCGCGGGGTTGAAGCTGATCGGCTGCTTGCAGGCGTGCTGGATGTAGACCTCGAGGTGGTCCTGCAGGTTCTGCCCGACGCCGGGCAGCGCGTGCACCACCTTGATGCCGAGCGGTTCGAGCAACTCCGGGTCCCCGACGCCGGACAGCTGAAGCAGCTGCGGGGTGTTGATGGCGCCGCCGGACAGGATGACCTCGCCCGCGTCGACGCGCCGGACCCGGCGGCTGCCGAAACGCGTGTACTCGACGCCGACCGCGCGCGTGCCGTCGAAGACGACCCGGTGCACGTGGTGCAACGTCTTGACCGTCAGGTTCGGCCGGTCCATCACCGGGTGCAGGTAGGCGCGCGCGGCCGACCAACGCCGACCGTTCTTGATGTTGCGGTCGAAGCGCGCGAAGCCTTCCTGCCGGAAGCCGTTGACGTCGTCGGTGAGCGAGTACCCGGCCTGCGTCGCGGCTTCCAGGAAAGCGTCGAACAGTGGGTTCTTCGCCGGGCCGCGCTCCAGCCACAGCGGGCCGTCACCACCACGCCAGTCGTCGGCGCCCGCGGTGCACGTCTCCATCTTCTTGAAGTACGGCAGGCAGTGCGCGTAGTCCCACGTCTCCATGCCCGGGTCGGACGCCCAGCGCTCGAGGTCCATCGGGTTGCCGCGCTGAAAGATCATGCCGTTGATGGAGCTGGAGCCGCCGAGCAGTTTGCCGCGGCCGTGGCTGACCCGGCGGCCACCCATGTACGGCTCGGGCTCGGATTCGTAGCGCCAGTCGTACAACGGGTTGCCGATCACCATGGTCAACGCCGCGGGCATGTGCGTGAAGATGTCCCACGCCCAGTCGGAACGACCGGCTTCCAGGACCAGCACGCGCGTGCCCGGGTCCTCGGTGAGCCGGTTCGCCAGGCAGCACCCAGCAGAGCCACCCCCGACAATGACGTAGTCGTACCGTTCGGTCATGCGGTCCTCCGCGTTGCGCATGCTGTACCGGTCTGCGTCACTAGGCTGGAGTTGACAGTAGACAGTTCGGCGAGATCGGGAAACCGCAAGCCGTTGGCCGCGGAGGATTCGTGATGGCGATGTTGTTCATTGCGGGACAGTGGGTGGAGCCGGCCGAGGGCGGAACCCGCGACGTGATCAATCCGTTCGACGGCTCGGTGATCACCACTGTCGCGGAGGCTTCGCCTGCCGATGCCGAGGCCGCGGTGCAGGCCGCGCGCACGGCGTTCGACGAGGGCGAGTGGTCCTCGTGGAGTCCCGGCAAGCGCGGCGAACTGCTGTTGCGGATGGCGGACCTGCTGCAGCGTGACCGGGCCGAGATCGCTCGCCTGGAGACACTGGACACCGGGAAAACGCTGGTCGAGAGCGGGATCGACGTCGACGACGTGACCGCGGTGTTCCGGTACTACGGCGAGCTCGCGGACAAGGACCCGACGCGGGTGGTGGACGCCGGGAGCGAGTCGGTGCACAGCCGGGTGGTCTACGAGCCGGTGGGGGTGTGCGCCCTGATCACGCCGTGGAACTACCCGCTGCTGCAGGCTTCGTGGAAGGTCGCTCCGGCGCTGGCCGCGGGCAACACGATGGTGATCAAGCCGAGCGAGGTCACGCCGCTGACCACGGTGAAGATGGTCGAGCTTCTGGTCGAAGCGGGCGTGCCCGCCGGAGTGGTGAACCTGCTACTCGGTTCGGGCCCGGCCGCCGGGGCTCCGATGGTGGAAAGCCCGTTGGTCGATTTGGTGTCTTTCACCGGCGGGCTGCGAACCGGTCAGGCGATCATGAAGGCCGCCGCGGGCACGGTGAAGAAGGTCGCGCTGGAACTGGGCGGCAAGAACCCGAACATCGTCTTCGCCGACGCGGACTTCGAGGCCGCGGTCGACTACGCGCTGATGGCCGTCTTCCTGCACGCGGGACAGGTCTGCTCGGCGGGCACTCGGCTGATCGTGCAGGACGAGCTACACGACGACTTCGTCGCAGTGGTCGTCGAACGCGCGAAGCGGATCAAGCTGGGCAACGGCTTGGAAGAGGGCACCGAGAGTGGTCCGCTGGTGTCGGAGGAGCATCGCGCGAAGGTGGAGTCCTATGTGGAGCTGGGTCTGCAGGAGGGGGCACGGCTGCTGACCGGCGGCCGTCGCCCGGACGACCCCGAGCTGCAGAACGGCTTCTTCTACCTGCCGACGGTGTTCGACGACTGCCGGCGCGACATGCGCCTGGTCCAGGAGGAGACGTTCGGCCCGATCATGACCGTGGAACGCTTCCGGACCGAGGACGAGGCCATCGCGCTGGGCAACGACACCGACTACGGGTTGGCCGGGGCGGTGTGGACCGGTGACACCGAGCGAGGCGAGCGAGTGGCCACGAAGCTGCGGCACGGCACCGTGTGGATCAACGACTTCGGGCCGTACCTGCCACAGGCGGAGTGGGGCGGATTCAAGCGGTCAGGCATCGGCCGCGAGCTCGGCCACGACGGTCTTGCCGAGTACCGGGAGGCGAAGCACATCTACCGGAACCTGGCGCCTGCCCCGCAGCGGTGGTTCGGCGGCTAGGAGCCCGCGCGGGGGTCACTCCCCGCCGCCGGCCGAAACTGCGCTGATGCACCACGTCGTTCGCCGTCGTCGCTGGTGACGGTGATCGACCCGGCGTCGGAGCCCTCGGCGGCTTGCCGCCACGTCCTTCGTGCGTAAAGGCCAGTGAGGAGACAGAACCGGAGCCCTTCCGCATGTCAGCCCCGCAGCCGCCTCGGCGCGGTGCCGATCGTGCGGACGAGGGCACGAAACCACCGGGTTAATCTTGCGCGGTGTCAGCGATCGCGTCCCGGGTTCTCCGCCCTGCGCAGCGCCGGTGGCGCCGTCTCGATGGCTTGAGCAAGGACTCCTTGCTGGCTGCGGTGCTGCTGGCGCTGGCATTCGTGCCGCAGTTCGCAGCGGTGGCGGCGATGATCGGTGACCTGCCGCGACGGCCGCTGGATGCGTTGGGCGTGATCCTGATACTCGCGCAATGCCTGCCTTTGGCGATACGGACGCGGTGGCCGGCTGCGTGCCTGGCGGTTGTCGGTTGTGGGTTCGCCCTTCACCAGGTGCTGGCTTATCCGGCGACGTTCGGCAGCATCGGCCTGTACGTGGCGCTGTACTCGGCCGGCGCGCATCAGCAGCGTCTGCGCACTGTGGTCGCTGTGGTCGCGGTGGTGGGATACGGCGTGCTGGCGCTGACCCTGAACGCTCTCGGCTCGCCCACTCGAGGACTTGATTTCGTTCTGTTCTTCGCGGCCCTGGCGGTGATCTGGTTCGCGGGTGCCGGGGTTCGCCGATGGCGGCGCGAAGAGGCCGAGCGGCGGCGCCTCAGCGCAGAGATGGCTACCGCCGCCGAGCGAGCGCGGATCGCCCGTGAACTGCACGACGTGGTCACCCACCACGTGACCGCCATGGTGGTGCAAGCCGACGCGGCGCAGCTCGTGCTCGACACCGCACCCGATCGCGCGGGCGAGAGCCTGTCCGCGATCAGTGTCACGGGCCGTCGGGCGTTGACGGAGCTTCGTAGTCTGCTCGGGGTCCTGGAGGCGAGCGGCGAGACACCGCCCGCCGAGCGAACCCCGAGTCTGGGCAAAGTCGCCGATCTGGTGGAGCAAGCACGCCATGCCGGTCAGCCCGTCGAATTCCTCGAAGAAGGAGAGCAGCGGCCCCGGACGGTCGACGTGGAGCTGACCGCCTACCGCGTGGTGCAGGAGAGCCTGACCAATGCGCTCAAGTACGCGGCGGGACGACCGACCACGGTGCGGCTCCGGCACGACCCGGAGGAGATCGAGATCGAGGTGATCACTAAAGGCCCGGCCACCTCACCGGGCGGTTCGTCAGGAGGTCGAGGGTTGACCGGATTGTCCGAGCGGGTGCGACTGCTGGGCGGTGAACTACAGGCCGGACCGCGCGCCGACGGCGGCTTCGGTGTGCGTGCGCTCATCCCGTGCGGAAGGAACGAACCGTGACCGACGCCCCGATCCGGGTACTGATCTGCGAGGACCAGGCATTGGTTCGCGCCGGGTACGCCACCATCTTCTCCGCGCAACCGGACATGGAAGTCGTCGGCGAGGCGGCAGACGGCCGGGAGGCGGTGCAGGCGGCGCGGCAGCTGAGTCCGGACGTGGTCGTCATGGACATCCGCATGCCTGTGGTGGACGGTATCGAGGCGACCAAGCAACTTGCCGGTCCAGACGTGGCCACACCCGCGAAGGTGCTGGTCGTCACCACCTTCAACGTGGACGAGTACGTCTACGAAGCGCTCAAGGCAGGCGCGAGCGGCTTCCTGCTCAAGGACGCGCCCCCGGCCGAACTGGTCAATGGCGTGCGCACCGTCGCCCGAGGCGATGCGTTACTCGCTCCCGCGGTCACCCGCGAGCTCATCGGCCATTTCGCTGCTCGGCTCCGGCCCGCCGAAGGACCTCGTCCCGCGCGGGACGCGATCGTGCGTGCTCTGACGCGGCGGGAACTGGAAGTCCTGGAACACATCGCGGCCGGGCTGTCCAACGCGGAGATCGCCGAGGCGTTGTTCATCACCGCCGAGACCGTGAAGACCTACGTCTCACGGATCCTGACCAAGCTCGATCTGCGCGACCGAGTGCAAGCCGTCGTCCTTGCCTATCGGGCCGGGCTGGTGTCAGCCACCGACTGAGCCGGACCGGTCGCACCCGGCCATCCCCCGTGAGAGCTACTGCGATTGCTCATTCTCGTGGGATGTTTCGACGTGCTCGGCTTCCTAGCCTTCGTGGTGTCGCAAGCGTTGACCCCCAGAAAGGGAAGAGAGCAGACGTCATGGCACGCACGGAGACCTTGAACGGCTCAGCCCGGGCCGAGAAGATCGGGAACGGCTCAGCCCAAGCCGAACCATCCACCCGCCGACGCCGGCTGCGCGCGTTCCGGCTCCCCGTGCTCGTGCTGGTGCTGCTCGGTGCGACCGCGCTGTTCGCCGCGATCAACCAACTCGTCGCTCCGATCCCGATGCTGGCGCTGCCGGTCGGCATCGGGCTCGCTGTCGCCTGCGTGGCCGGTTACCGGCGACTGTCGCAGGTCGTTGAGCTCCGGGCCGACGTGCCGGAAGTCGCGCCGAACGGCGCCAGGTCCGCGTTGTTCCGCGGAGCGGTGCTCGGAAGCTGCCTGTTCACCACGGTGATGGTGCTCATCGCGATCTTCGGTGGCTGGCAAAGCCTGACCTGGGGCTCGATCGGTGGACTGACCGCCAGCGCCGGTGCGATGGCCGCCGTCGCAACGATCGAAGAAGTGCTGTTCCGCGGCGTCGTGTTCCGCATCGTGGAGGAGCGTGCGGGCACCGTGCTCGCGCTGGTGATGTCCACGGTGCTGTTCGGCCTGCTCCACCTGGTCAACCCGCACGCCTCGCTGCTCGGCGCCCTCGCCATCAGCCTGACCGGCGGCCTCCTCACCGCGGCCGCCTATGTGGCGACCCGCTCGCTGTGGCTGCCGATCGGCGTGCACTTCGCGTGGAACACCGTCTCCGGCGGCGTCTTCGGCGTCGTGGTCTCCGGCGCGGAGACCGCGCCAGGCAGCCTGCTTCACACGACACTCTCCGGCCCCTCGCTGATCACCGGGGGCACGTTCGGCCCCGAGGCCAGCTTGTTCACCCTGCTGGTCTGCCTCGTTCCCATCGTGGTGCTGCTCCGACGGGCGGCTCGCACCGGCCAGATCCGCCGTCGCCCCGGTCGGGCCGCGGCCTGACCTCCCCACCGTGATGTCCCGAGGCTTCCGTGGCCTCGGGACATCTTTCGTGAACCGCTACGACACGTGTCCGTTGCCGGCGCAGCGGCGGCCGAACGGCATGACTCACGCTTGGGTGCGCGGCAACGAGGCGTCTTGCAGGTCGCAGCACATCGCCGGCGTGACCCGAACGGAGGTCGCCAACCGCCTGAGCGGCTTCTGTGGTGGTCACAAGGCGTGCCCGCAGGGGGCCGATGGCAACCCGAACTGCAAACCTGGACCGCGAAAAACGGCCCCCGCCGAACTTGGCGAGGGCCGTTTTCGCTGGTCCTGCGTGGTGGCCAGGGCCGGGATCGAACCGGCGACCTTCCGCTTTTCAGGCGGACGCTCGTACCAACTGAGCTACCTGGCCGGGATGGGGAAGAGCATAGAGCATGCCGTGCGGGCCGACGTCGTCGGGCCCTGGTGGCGTGCGCAGTACGCCCTACACAAAACAATGGGCCCGCTGCGAGAGCGGACCCATTGTCCTGAGCGACCCTGACGGGACTTGAACCCGCGACCTTCGCCGTGACAGGGCGACGCGCTAACCAACTGCGCCACAGGGCCATGTTCGGTTGTGATCATACCGCGTGCTCCCAACGGGATTCGAACCCGCGTTGCCGCCTTGAAAGGGCGGAGTCCTAGGCCGCTAGACGATGGGAGCCAGCTGTTCCGTTGGGAGCCGCGACAAGCATACGACACCGCGAACCAGGGTTCGTAGGGAGGGTCGTTTTCCTGCCGTCGACCACCGAACTTCAGGGTACTGGATCCGCTCGTAGCCGGACCGGAGGTCTGGGCGCGAGCGGACATCCGCCGCTGCGCTCGCCGACACCGGATCGTCCGCGGGCGATCTCGTTCGGGTGCCGTCGCGGTCGCGGCCGGCTGGAAACGAGACCTCAGCGCTGTACCGGAGCCACCCCGTCCGCGCCGGGCAGCAGTCCCAGCATGTCGAGCAGCTCCGCGCAGTCCGCGGCGTCGAGCGCGCTGCTGGCTACCGCGAGCCGGGCGCGCCGGACCTGGTCGTCGGTGATCCGGTTGGGGTCGTTGGTGCCGCCTGCGCCGTTGCGCTGGGCGGGCAATGCACCCGGGGATGCCGTGCCGGACTCACCCTCATACCGCATGAGGAACTGTCGGACTTCGAGTGATCCACTCATGGCTCCTCCGCGTGCCTCCTCGGCGGCCCGAACAACGGCATGGCGCGAGGCTAGTCACATCTGCCGCCTCCGGGCAGCCCCCCGCTGGGTGAACTGACCCTCTTGCCCGGTCGCTTCGTTTCGCCACCCTCGGTCGTTACTCCAGGTCGCTCGGCCTACCGGATGCTGAGTCGATTCCGCCAAACGGTGGCCGGGGTACCACCGCCAAGTGAACGACAACGTGACGGCTTCAAGGCCAGCAGATGGCGGGTTTCGGGCAAAACCCAACATCGCACCTCGCTCGGTGCCCCCTTTTCGTGTCACAATCGACGTGCTGACACACCCCCGGTCAGCGCCTGTGGAGATCCCCTCCGGCCCCCGCGTTCCTCCCCCTGGCGCGGGGGCTCTCCCCTGTCTGGGCAACGTTGCACGGTGTCGATCCGATGCCACGCTGGCGACGCCGAGACCCTTTCGTTATGGTTGCCCGCGTGCCCTTCCCCCGATTCAGCACAAAAGGCAACACCAAAGCACGCAGTGCCAAGCCCGCGCCCGCGCAGGCAGGCAGGCATCGTGACTCGGTGAACCCGGAGCACGTGGCCGACGACGAGGAGCTGGAAAGCTACCTGGCCGCGTTGGCCCCGGAGACCGCGCCGGAGACGACCGACACCGGGCGCCGCTTCGGTGACGCGCAGGTGCTGCAGCTGCGGTTCAACCTGATCGCCCTCGACGAACTCAAGCAGCACGCGCTGGCGCGCGGCATCTCGCCGCAGGCGCTGGCCCAGGAGTGGATCCTGGAGCGGCTGTCCTGGGAGGCTCAGGCGGCCAGCCAGCGCAGGCAGCAGGCCCGGCGGTACTGACCGGCGTCGCGGAGCCGGCCGAGGACGAACGTGCCGGTAACCGCCCGGACCGGCAAGACTTGCGCCTGCGGCGTGACGACCGGCCGATGCCGCCACCTCGCGAAGATTTTTCGACGCGTGCGCAAGCAGCCGGGTCGGTAGACCATCGCTGTGCGGCTGCACTGGTGCAGCCCACTTCCTCGCGAGGTTTCGAGCGCCCGGTTCCTTCATGGTTGTCGCGGCTGCTGGGCCGCGGTTTGGTGGCCAGACGTGTGCGTCGACAGCTCCGACATGCCGAAGCCCCCGGCGGATCGCTCCACCGGGGGCTTCGGTCGGTTAGCCGAGCTTGTCAGATGGCCCGGACCTGCTGGGCCTGCGGGCCCTTCTGGCCTTGACCGATCTCGAACTCCACTCGCTGGTTCTCCTCGAGGGTCCGGAATCCCTTGCCCACGATCTCCGAGTAGTGAACGAACACGTCACCCTCACCGCCGTCCTGGGCGATGAAGCCGAAGCCCTTTTCGGCGTTGAACCACTTCACAGTGCCTTGCGCCACCGCTTTAACTCCTCGTTTCTCCGCTTCGAGCACCCATACGGGTCCTCGCGACCGTCCCGGGCGGTTCCAACGAGAAAGCAGGTGCGCGAACGCCACAGCTCACGTCAGAAGTTCCGCGAGTGTGAAGCCACGAACACGCAAAACGACGGCCTCCCGGTAGCGTACCTGGAACTCGGCGTTTCGAAAGACCGGTTTCCATCTCGCCCCGACCGGACTATGCACAACGCGTACCGTTACGTGCACACTCCGCGAACGGCAGTGTTTAATGGGCATGCTTCGCCCCATCGTGGTGAGGCGGACGAAGCCGCGTCACGCAGTGTGTGATGTTCGGCGCCCGGTGCACTCCAGCGCGGCGAGAGGGCTTAACAGTGCGGAACTCCTCCGTGGCAGTCACGGTGCTGGCTGCCGTCCTGGTGATCGGCGCGGCCACGGGCTGCGCGGGTGGGTCTTCGGCCACCGAGCGTGCCCGGCACCTGCCCGCCACGTCCGAGCGGCCGGAGTTTCGGGTGCTTCCCGACCCGGCGTTCGGCGCGAAGAACGTCGCGCCGCGCAGGCCGGCGAGCATTTCCGTCACGGCGGGGACCTTGCGCTCGGTGGAGCTCATCGACGACGCGGGCACCGCGGTCGAGGGCAAGCTCTCCGGCGACAAGACGGTGTGGGAGTCGACCGCCAAGCTCGACTTCGCGACGAAGTACAAGTGGCGTGGGGAAGCGGTCGACACCAGCGGAAAGCGCTACCCGATCTCCGGCTCGTTCCGCACCGTCGAGCCCGAGCAGGAAGTCACCGCGACGACCAACGTGGTCGAAGGCGGCGTCTATCCGCAGGACCTGCGTATCGCCCTCACCTTCAGCACGCCGGTGGAGAAGCGTGAGCTCGTCGAGCGTGAGCTGCGCATCGAGACGTCGCCGCGTATGTCCGGATCGTGGGAGTGGTCCGAGGACGGGACCGTCGTCACCTGGGAGCCACGAGGTCGATGGAAGCCGGGCACGAAGGTCGAGCTGACCGCCCAGCTGTACGGGGTGATGATCGCCCCAGGGCACTATGGCGCAGACGACAAGTACTTAGGCTTCCGTATTACCGGTGGGTAGCGTGAGCGAGGTGAGTCAGAAAGTGCGTTCCTGGCCGCCGGTCGAGACCGAGCCGCCCACGATCCATGAGTACGCGCCCGCCGCCGGAGAGCAGCTTCCTCCGCACTTCGACGAGTGCTTCGCGTGCGGCCCCGAGCAGCCCGGCGGGCTGCGGATCAAGACGGAGGTCGCCGAGAACCACGTGGTGCGTGCCCGCTTCGAGGTCACCAAGAACCACCAGGGCGCGCCCGGCCTGGCCCATGGCGGGCTGCTCTCGTGTGCCTTCGACGAGGCGCTGGGCGCCGTCGTCGGCCAGATGCTGCGCAAGCCTTCGGTGACCGGGAAGCTGGAGACGGACTTCCGTCGGCCGGTGCCGGTCGGGTCGGTCCTGCACATCGCCGCCAAGGTCGACGGGGTCGCCGGGCGCAAGGTCTACGCCAGCGCGGAAGGACGGCTCGACGCCGAGGACGGGCCGCTCGCGGTGGAGGCACGGGCCTTGTTCATCACCGTGGGGCTCGAGCACTTCCTCCAGCACGGCGACGTCGAGGGCTGGCGCAAGATCGGCGAGAAGATGTCCAAGGAAGAGCGTGAGCGCTGGGACGTCAACCCGTAGCTGGAGCCACCGGGCGACGCGGAACCGGGCCGCCTGGGCAGCGGGCTGCCCAGTGGAGCACGGCTGCCGTCCCGTTGCGGACGGCCACCCACATGGAGCACGGCGGCCGCGGGCCAGGCTGTAGCGGGCGGCGGGCAGCCGTCGCGGCACGCCCGTCCGTAGTGGCAGGAGCGTCCCGCCGTCCGTAGCCTGCGCGCGCGGGCGGAAGCCGCTCGGGCCTGGCGCCGGTGACCGAAGATTTGCGATGCTCGACCGGCGGGCCAGGCGGTGACCGTCAGGTCATCGTCCGCGGGCGAATGCTGTTGGCCTTGTCGACCAGCGCGATCCGTTTGTCCGACGTCTCGGCCAGCCGAGCCAGCGCGCGATAGCAACGCTCCAACCCGAAGCGGACCTCGCGGTCGTTCAGCTTGCAGCCGAGCACCGATGCGTTCGACGGCTGCCCGTTGCGCCGCTGCACCAGCGTGTGTGCCGCCTCCAACACCTCGGCCGACAGCCGCGCGTGCCGCTCGGCGTCCAGCGACAACCGCTCCAGCCGCTTGGCCGCATCGACCAGATCGCGCTCTTCGAGCGAGCCGGTGCCGTCCGCGCCACCGCGCATCTTGATCTTGATGGCGGCGACCTGAGCGGCGGTGTGGTGCGTCGACGTCTGCGGGATCGACTCGAGTGCCTGGATGGCGCCCTCGCGCGCACCCTGGGCCAGGTAGACGCGCGCCAGTCCGAAGGCGGCGCTCACATACGACCGGTCGGTGCGCCACACCTGCTCGTACCCGCGCGCCGCGGTGAAGTAGTCACCGATCAGTTCCGCCGCCACCGCGCGGGCGAGCTTCGGCGCGATCTCGCCCGGCAACTCGTCGTACACCGCGTCGAAGGCCGCGTGCGCCAGCTTGGCTCGCCCGGCGACCAGTTCGATCAGCCCGCGGTACCACTCCAACCGCCAGTCGTGCGGGAATCCGGACTTGACCGCGATGTACTGGGCCGCCTGCAGCTGCCGGTGCGCCTCGGCCAGCTCGCCGAGCGCGACCCGAGCCCGCACCACGCGCAGCCGCACCTCGATCGAGTCGTGCGGGGCGTGCGCCAGCGCTTCGATGACCGCTCGTGGCTCGGCTGCGGTCGTCGTGGCCAGCAACGCGGCCGCCGGGTCGTCGGTGTCCACCATCGGCACCGGCAAGCCGGCCACCACGTCCTGCGGATCCGGCCTCGGCGGGGCGCCGCTGCCCTCCTCCGGCACCACCGCTTCGACGCCGAACGTGTGCGTCTCCGGGCTGAACACGGTCGACGTGCCGGGTCGCGGCTCGCCGGTGCCCAGCGCCATGACCTCGCGCAGCACGCCCTTGAGCTGATCGGCCATCTCCGCCGCGGAGACGAACCGCCGCTCGGGGTCGGCGTGCGTTGCCCGCTTGAGGAAGCGGTAGTAGCTGTCGAACAGCATGAACAGCGGGACTTCTTCCCGCGGCGGCAGAGTCGTCTTGTACTTCGACGAGTAGCCGGCGAACTCGAACGACAGCACGGCGAGGGTGCGGCCCACGGTGAACAGGTCGGACTGCACGCTGGCGCCGTGCGTGGCCAGCTCGGGCGCGCTGTATCCGGAGGTGAAGAACAGCGGGCTGGTGTAGTCGTCCATGCGCCGGACCGCACCCATGTCGATCAGCTTCAGCTGCTCGTTGGTCTGGATGACGTTGTCCGGCTTCAGGTCGCAGTAGAGCAGGCCCTGGCTGTGCAGGTAGCCGAGCGCCGGGAGGATCTCCAGGCCGTAGGCGATCACCTGGCCGATCGGCAGGCCCTCCGCGCGTCCGGTGCGCTTGTGGTGGGCCAGCGCCAGCTGCCGCAGCGACTGCCCGCCCACGTACTCCATGACGATGTAGCCGACCGTGGCGCCGGTCTGCGGGTCCGGGTGCTCGACGAAGTTGTAGATCTTGACGATGTTCGGGTGCTCGACCTCGGCCAGATAGCGGGTCTCGCTGCGAGCCGCCTGGATCGCGTTCTCGTCGCCGGTGTCGATCAGGCCTTTGAGCACCACCCAGCGGTCGGCCACGTTGTGGTCCTGCGCCAGGTAGATCCAGCCGAGGCCGCCGTAGGCCAGCGCGCCGAGCACCTCGTACTGGCCACCGACCAGCTCGCCGGGCTGCAGCTTCGGCTTGAAGTAGAACGCGGTGCCGCACTTCGGGCACTCGCCCTCGGTGGGGCCGGGCTGCCCGTTGCTGCCCCTGCCGACCTTCGCGCCGCAGTTGCTGCAGAAACGCTTGTGCTCCGCGACCACCGGATCCTGCATCACCGCGGACGACGGCTCGCGGTAGGGCACCGGCGGCACGTCGACCAGGCCGGCGCCCAAGCCGCCGCGACGGCTCGAAGTGCGCTGGGTGGACGTACGGCGGCGGGTCATCGGCCTGCTGCCGGTGCCCGTGCCGCGCGAGCCGGTCCAGCCCGTGCCGCGGGACCCGGTGCCTTGGGAGCCGGTCCCCTGGGAACCGGTGCCTTGGGAGCCAGTGCTTTGCGAGCCGGTGCTTTGCGAGCCGGTCCGTTGGGAACCGGTGCGCGGGCCCGTGCCCTGGGACCCGGACGGCTCGCCGTTGATCGGGCGGAGACTGCCCGTGCTCGGCACCGGCATCTCCGGTTGCGGCGCCGGCTGTGCGCGCGTCGGCGGGGGCGTGATCGCACGCGTCTCCGGGGTCTCCACCTGCAGCACGCTGGTGACCTCCGGCGCATTCTCCGGTGGTGGCTGCCGCTGCTGGGTGGCATCGGGCTGGATCGACACGTGCTGGGTGGCGTCGCCGCCCTCGTCCGGCAAGGTCACCGGTTGCATCGTGGGCTTGGTCGGCCCCTCGGCCGGACGAGCGTGCCGGGCCTGCCGCGGCCCGCCCTGGGGTGGCCGGCCCGCCGCAGGACGGCCCGGCGAAGCCTGCTTCTGCGGCGGCAGTTGCGCGCCGGTGCCCGGCCACATCGGCTGGGACGAGGTCTGCCGCTGGTGCGACTGGGCAGCCGAGTGCGGCCGGCGCGCGGCAGGCGGGGTCGCGGGACCGTTCTCCCCGGCCGACTGCGCGGGTTCGCCCTGCCCACGACCGGTGTTGATGGGATCCTCCGGTGACGTCATCGGCTGACTCCCCCTAGCGGTACTTCGGCTTCGGCGGCGAATCCGAGCCGAGCACGGGTTTGAGCCATTTGTTGTAGCTCTTCTGCCACTCCCCGCCACGAATCTCGTCCAGCACGGCGTTGACGTAGCGGACCATGTCCTTGTTTTCCTTCGGGATCCCGATGCCGTAGGGCTCCTCGGTGAACCGCTCACCGACGACCTTCAGCGTGGGATCCTGCTGGGCCATTCCGGCCAGGATCGTGTCGTCGGTCGAGATGGCTTCCACCTGTCCCTGCTGCATCATCACCAGACAATCCGACCAATTGTCCACCGCGACCGGGATCGGCTTGGCGGGCGACTGGGCGATGTTGCGCAGCGACGTCGATCCGCTGGTCGCGCACACCCGCTTGCCGCCCAGATCCTTCAGGCTGTCATAGTCCGAGGTCTTTTTCACCAGCACCCGCTGGCCGGCGACGTAGTACACGCTGGAGAACTCGATGTCCTTGCGGCGCTCGCAGTTGATGGTCATCGTGCGGACCACGATGTCCACCTTCCCGTTCTTCAGCGCGTCGATGCGCTGCTGCGACGTGATGGCCCGGAACTGGGCGGCCGACGGGTGCCCGAGCAGCTTCACCGCGATCGCCTTGGCGATGTCGATGTCGAAGCCCTCCAGCTGACCGGTGGTCGGGTTGCGGAAGCCGAACAGGAACGTGTTCTGGTCGACGCCGACGACGAGCTTCTTGCGCTTGCGGATCTTGTCCATCGTCGAGCCGGGCGGGATCGCCGTGCCCTGCGGCTTCAGGCTCACGGTCGGATCGCCGCAATCGTCCTCTCCACCGCCCGGCGCCTCGATCTTCGGGTTGATCGTCGCGTTGGCGGGCATCGGTGGCTCGGCCGTGACCATCGGCGAGAGATCACGCGGCTCGCCCGCGGCGCAGCCGGTGAGCACCGCCGACGCGACCAGCAGGGCGGCAACCTTGGCCGCCGTCAGCTTTCTCATCGGTACTCCCTCAGCCGCTCGTACATGCCGACCGCGACTCCTCCGGCGGCGATCAACCCCAATGCCACCCAGCCCCACGGCAGCAGCGTGAGCGCGGCGCCGGCGTTGGACGCGTTGTCGAAGAAACTCTGCCTGCCGTGCAGGATCGCGGTGCGCAGGTCGACGTCGAGCTGATTGAACGCCCGCGCGCTGCTGTCCTCACGGGTGTCGTCGATGGCCACACTGGCCGCTTCCAGGTACTCGCCTTCGCCGTCCAGCTTGCGGACCTTGTCGTGCGCCTTCAGCCACGCCGTTGCGCTGGCCTGGGCCTTGTCCAGCGTCTCCGCCAGCTCGTCCTGCTCGTCGGCCGCGGCACGGGCCTCGGCGAGCAGGCCGCCGTTGCCGTCCTTGCCCGCCATCTCCTGCGCTTCCTTGGCGAACTCCTTGGCGTACTGCTCGCCCTCGCCGCGCGAGACCAGCAGCAGCGTCTCGTCGACCCGCGCCTTGAGGCCGGCGATGCGGGCCCGCACCAGGCGGTCCACCTGCTCGGAGCCTTGGCTCTCGCTACTGCCGATCAACACGCTCTGGGTGATCAAGGCGGCAGAACTCCACAGCAGGCCGACCACGATCGCCCCGGTCGCCACCACCAGGCCGATGTTGAACACACGATTGGTGCGCCGCTTCAGGTACAGCTGCGTGGCGATCAGGGCGGCCAGCAGCCCGATCACGAGCACCGCGGTCAGCCACGGGACCGAGCGGGCCTCGGCCTGCCGCTCGGCCAGCGCCTTGGTGTCGGCCTCGTACAGCGCCTCGGCCGCGGGCAGGATCGTCGACTGCATCAGCTCGGAGGCTTCCCGCAGGTAGGCCGCGCCCGCCGGGAATCCCTGCCGGTTGTTGGCGCGCGCGGTGCCGACCAGCTCGGCGTAGACCGGCACGTACTTGCCGATGATGTCGATCTGCCGGGAGACCTCCGGGCCCGCGTCGGGATCGGAGGCGGCGCGGGCCAGGAAGACCCCGGCCTGCGCAATGTCGTTCTCGAACCGGGCGCGGAGCGCGGGCGGCTCCTCGCCGGTGGACAGGAAGGAGCTGGACGCCGTCGCGTCCGCGTCCGACAGCGCGCGGTAGACCTGCTGCGCCGCGGCGGCCAGTGGCTCGCGCCGATCGGTCAGCTCGCTGACGGCGTCCGTCTTCTGTTGCGTCATCACCGCCGCGGTGAGCCCGGTGATCAGCGTCAGCAGCACCAGGCCGGTGGCGATGAGCGCGAGCCGCCCCGGCGTCGTGGTCCACGAGCGCAGCACCGTGCGCATGGCTTCACCGGCCAACCCCACGACACCGCGCAGACCGGACTTGCCACGGCTGTCGCCTTGCGGGTGCCCCGGCGGTGGCAGTTGTCCGGGCGGGTGGGGTTGGGCCGCAGTGCTGATCGGCAAATCATCCTCCGCGCCAATGCCTACGTACCCCTGTGCGAGCGCGCGCGGCCCCCAGACCGGCGAGATGCGCCCCCGCCTGTGCAACGTAGTCCAAATAGCCGCGTCCGGCGGTATCAATCGGGATAACCATGGCGTGATTCGTCAACTTTGGTGTGTCGTTCGGCACGAGTGGCGCGCAAGGTGCGGTGGTGATCGCGCTGGGTCACCAATCGGCCGGCGGCTAGGCCGGTCGAGTGGGTGCGAGTCGGGCGAGGGCCGGGTTCGCGGCTGGTGCCGGTTGGTGCGCAGCGCTCGTGGTGAGAGACGGCCGCGCAATCCGGGCGGACACAGTGGGGAGCGCCGGCGGGGTGGCCAAACGAGCCCGCTCGTTGGAACCGGAGGGCATGGCACCGTGTGCTGGCGAGCGGGTGCGCTGAGCGTGGCAGCCAGGGCTCGCGGGGCCGGCGTGGTGGACGACCTGGCGCGGATGGGCCGGTTGCGCGCGGGAGCTGGCGCGGTGAGCGAGCCTGGCGCAGACGTGGCCGGTTGCGCGCGCTGCCATGGCGACGGAACCGCGGCGTAACACCTCCGCCGCGCGCAGGCAGCGGACGCCGACAGCCGTTGCTACGACTTGACCAGCCGCGCGATCGCCGCGCTCGCCTCGGCCACTTTGGCGTCCGCATCCGCGCCACCGCCGGCGATCGCGCCGGCCACGCAGTGCTTCAAGTGCTCGTCGAGCAAGCCGAGGGAGACCGCCTGCAGCGCCTTGGTGACCGCGGAGACCTGGGTCAGCACGTCGATGCAGTACTCGTCGTTCTCCACCATGCGCGCGATGCCGCGGACCTGACCCTCGATGCGCCGCAGTCGCTTCAGGTAGCGGTCCTTGTCCTCGGTGTATCCATGCATAACCCCAGGATACTGGGTGGGGGTATAGCGTGCTGGGATTCGTTGTGCCTGGTCGTAGCCATAACGTTTCTTGACACCGTGATCTGGCCCATGCTTGACTCCCGGCGCGTCGAGAGGATTGACATGGCTCAGGGCACCGTGAAGTGGTTCAACTCGGAAAAGGGCTTCGGGTTCATCGCGCCCGATGACGGGGATCGCGACGTGTTCGTGCACTACTCCGAGATTCAGGGCACCGGATTCCGCACCCTCGAGGAGAACCAGCGGGTCGAGTTCGAGATCGGTCAGGGGGCGAAGGGTCCCCAGGCGACGAGCGTCCGCGTGGTCTGACGCTCGGCCGGACCGCAGGCACGACCGGTTCACCGACCCGCGTCAGCTGGGCCGGGTTTCTTCCGTGATCCACTCCAGGTACGGCGCGCTGCCGTCCTGAATCGGGGTGGCGATCACTTCGGGCACGTCGTAGTCGTGCGCCGCCGTGATGTGGTCGATGAGCGCGGAGACTCGGTCGGCAGCGGTCTTGATCTCCACGCGCCATTCCGGCTCGGTCTGCACCGCCCCTTCCCAGCGGTAGACGCTGGTGATCGGGCCGACCACTTGCGCGCACGCGCCCAGGCGTGCGTCCACCGCGCTCGCGGCCAGTGCTCGGGCGGCTTCCTCGGAAGCGGTCGTCGTCGTCACGATCATCGCTCGCATGCCGGTCACGGTAGCGCGCTGCGTCCTGCGTGTCGGCGGTTGCGCGGCTCGGATCAACGGGTTTCGGTCGACCCGCCGAAGCCGGTACGGTGCCCCGCGTGTCTCAACCCCCCTTCCAACACCGCCGCCCGCCCGGACGCAGGTATCCGCCAGGCCAGGGTCCGGTGAACTCCGGCCCGCCGCCCGGTCGCTACCCCCAGCACGCTGCGCCTCCGGTGCGGGACCAGTACCCGCCCCAACCCGACCCGTATCCGGCCCAGCAGCCGTACGCGCAGCGCGATGGGTACGAGTCCCAGCAGCGGTACGCGCCGCGCGATGGGTACGAGTCCCAGGAGCCGTACGCGCCGCGCGATCGGTACGAGTCCCACCAGCGGTACGCGCCGCAGCGCGACCGGTACGAGCCGGAGCGTGAGCCATCCTCCGAGTCCTATTCCGGTGCTTCCTACGACGAGCCGTCGTTCCGGCTGCGCCTTCCCGGGCTCGGGCTGCTGTTCGCCATCGCGGGCCTGGCCGTCCAAGCCGTCAGCTTGTTCCTGCTGCCCTGGATCACCGCGGGCCAGCAGTCGCTGTCGGCCGGTGATCTCTGGGAGGCCGCGTCCAACGCAGGCGCCCACGGCGTCGGTGGCTGGTATCTGTTCCTGTTCAGCTACCCGCTGGCCGCGCTCAGCGTCGTGCTCACCCTGGCCGCGCTGTTCGAATCCGCCGCGATGAAGGTCGTCTGGTTGGGGCTGACCCTGCTCGGGTGCGGCTACCTGGCCATCCGACACGGGGTCGGGCCACTCGTGGACACCGTGGGCGAGGGCGGCGAGCTGAGCCGTCCGGACATCGTGATCGGGCTCGTCGCGGTGGCCGTCATCGTCTTCGTGGCGTTCCTGTTCAAGATCGCCGTGTCGACGTTCCGCCGGATCGCGGCACTGATCCTGCTGGTCCTGGCCGGCGTGCACCTGTACGCGGTGACGGACCTGACCGGGACGTCGGACGTCGCGGAGCTGAGCTTCGGCGCGTTCGGTCCGGCGCTCGGCTACGGCCTCTGTGCGCTCGCTGCGCTGCTGCCCAAGCGGCTACCCGGCATCTGAACGTTCGAACTCCGCCCGCACACCCAGCAACCGAATCGGACGATCCCGCTCGAACCCACGGAGAACGTCAAGCGCGGCCTTCTCCAGCTCGGCGGGATCGGACGTCGGCGTGGGCAGCTTCGCGCTGCGTGTGCGAGTGAAGAACGGAGCGAACCGTACTTTGACGGCGATCCGCACGGCCGGACGTCCCTCGGCGACGACATCCTCACTGACCCGCCGCGCGAGCTCCGCCGTGGCCTGTTCGACGTCCGCCCACTCGGTCAGGTTCTGCTGGTACGTGGTTTCCCTGCTCCGCGAGCGGGCCACGTACGGGGTCGCGGCGACCTCGGTCTCGCCTCGCCCGTGCGCGAGGTGCCAGTACCACGGGCCCATCACCGGCCCGAAGCGCGCGGCGAGGGCGTTCCGGTCGGCCGAGGCGAGCTGGTTGACCGTGTGGATGCCGAGTGCGGCCAGCTTCGCACGAGTTTTGCTGCCGACGCCGTGCAAGGCATCCGTCGGCCGCTCACCCATCACCTCGAACCAGTTCGACGCGGTCAGCCGGAAGACCCCCGCGGGCTTGCCGAACTCCGTGGCGATCTTGGCGCGCAGCCGGTTGTCGCCGATGCCGACCGTGCACTCCAGCTGGGTCTCCGCCCGCACGCGCTCCTGGACACGCCGCGCGAACGACTCCGGATCGTCGCTGGTCACCCCGAGGAAAGCTTCGTCCCACCCGAGCACTTCCACCGGCACCTCGAACGACCGCAGCACGTCCATGACGTGTGCCGACGCCTCGTTGTAGGTGTCCGGGTCGGTAGGCAGGAAGATCGCATCGGGACACTTCTTGGCGGCCGTGCGCATCGGCATGCCGGACCGGACACCGAACTCCCGCGCCGGGTAGGACGCCGTGGCCACCACCGCCCGCTCCGTCGGGTCCCCGCGTCCGCCGACGATGACCGGTTTCCCGCGCAGCTCGGGCCGGCGCAGCATCTCGACCGCGGCGAGGAATTGATCGAGATCGACGTGCAGAACCCAGCGCATAGGCCCAGTCTGCCCCGCTAGGTTGTCCGTGTGGATCAGCTGAGCGAGGTCGAGCGGGTCGAGACGTGGTTTCGGCAGCGCGGTCTGCCCCTGGTCGTGCGGCGGCGCGTGCGCGGGGTCGACCTGTTGCCCAGGGCGACGCCGTCGATCGTGTTCTTCCTGCTGATCGAGCCGATCTTGCAGATCCTGGCCTACGTCGTCGCCAAGGTCACCGAGCTGTGGCCGGGCGAGGGCGACGAGTCGACCGGCTTCGCCCTGGTGGTGCTGGGCCTGACCGTCGGCGCTCTGGTCATCCCGCCGTTGGGTGGCTGGCTGGTGTCGCGCCTGATGCGGCGCGTAGGCGAGCGCGGCGAGTGGCCCATCGCCATCGCGGTGCTCGTGCTGGGCGTCGTCGTGCTGATCGTCGAGCAGTCGACCGGTTTGCACGAGCAGGCGTTCTGGGTGTCGGCGACGGTCACCGTGGCGGCCGTGCTTCTGTTGTTGTTGCTGACCTACCTGGGCGCGGGCTCGATCCTGGCGTGGGCGGCCAAGGTCGCGGTCAAGCAGGTCAACGCCGTGGGCACGCTGGCATCCAAGGCGCTGCCCCTGCTGATGATCGTGATCCTGTTGTCCTTCATCGCGGCCGAGGTGTGGCAGCTGGTCGATCCCCGCTACATGGACCGCGGACGCCTGTGGGGCTCGGTCGGGTTCCTCATCCTGCTCGGCGGCCTGTTCCTGCGCTCGGTGGTGTCCGACGAGATGCGCGAGCTCGAGGAGGAACAGTCGGACAGTACGGCCGAGCTGTTGCGCAGACGCCTGCGGGGCACACCGCTTGCCCCTTACGTGCGCGACGACTACGACGGCGGCGTCAAGCCGCTGTCGCGTCCCGAGCGGTTCAACATCGCGCTGGTCTTCTTCCTCGCCCAGGCGGTGCAGATCGTGTTCTTCGCGCTGCTGGTGTTCGCGTTCTTCGTGGTGTTCGGCACCATCGCGGTCACCGACGAGTTGATGGAGGCCTGGCTGATGCATCCGCCGGACCCGGAGGGCGGCCGGCTGTTCGGGGTGTCCATCCCGGTGCCCAACGAGCTCATCCAGGTGTCGATCTTCCTCGCGGCCTTCTCCGCGCTGTACTTCGCCGGCGCCGCGGCCACCGACCCGGTGTACCGGGACAAGTTCTTCGACCCACTGGTAGCGGACATCCGGGTCAGCCTGGCGGCCCGGGAGGCGTACCTCGACCGCTGGGGCGCTCAGCGCGCGTGACGCGTCAGATCCGCACGCTGCCGGACGCGACCTCGCCGGGGTACTCGGGATAGAACTCGACGTAGGAGTCGCGGTTCGGCAGCACGTACAGCGGATCGGAGACCTTGCCCGGGTCGAACCCTTCGGCGCGCAGATCTACCTTGCGACTCTTGAACGTCGACGTCTGCTCGACCTCGTCGATGATCCGGATGAACAGCGGCACCGCGTAGGACGGCAGCCGCTGCACCAGGTGCGCCGCCGTGCCTTGCGGGTCGAACTTCGCGCCGTCGACCAGCTTCACCGCGGCCATGCCCGCCTTGCCGTCCGTGCCAGGGACCGACACCCCGAACACCACGGCCTGCTCGATGTCCGGGTGCGCGGACAGCACGGCCTCCACCTCGGTGGTGGCGACGTTCTCGCCCTTCCACCGGAACGTGTCGCCGAGCCGGTCGGCGAACGCCACGTGATTCCAGCCCTGCTTGCGAACCAGGTCGCCGGTGTTGAACCAGGCGTCGCCCTTCTTGAAGGCGTCCCGCACCACCTTCTGCTCGGTGGCGTCCGGGTCGGTGTAGCCGTCGAACGGGGAACGCTTGGTGATCTTGGTCAGCAGCAGGCCGACCTCGCCGGTCTTGACCTTGCGCAGCCTGCCGGACGGCGTGCGCTCGGGCCGCTCGGTCACCGGGTCGTAGGCGACCACGGCGAACGGCAGCGGCGTGATGCCCGCGGTGCGCTCCAGGTTCAGCGCGTTGATGAAGGCCAGGTTGCACTCGCTCGCGCCGTAGAACTCCGCGACCCGGCGGATGCCGAACCGCTTGGTGAACTCCGACCAGATCTCCGGTCGCAGACCGTTGCCGACCACCACACGGACCTGGTGCTCGCGCTCGGCCGGCTTCTCCGGCGCGTTGAGCAAGTAGCGGCACAGCTCACCGATGTAGACGAACGCCGTCGCCTTGGTCCGCACCACCTCGGACCAGAAACGGCTCACCGAGAACGACCGGCCCAAAGCCAGCGTCGACCCGGCGGACAGCACCGACGACAGCGACACCGTCAACGCGTTGTTGTGATACAGCGGCAAACAGCAGTACAGCGTGTCCGACGGGCGCAGCCGCACGCCGAGGCCACCGATCCCGGACATCGACTTCAGCCAGCGCAGGTGCGACATGGTGCTGGCCTTCGGCAACCCGGTGGTGCCGGAGGTGAAGATGTAGAACGCCTTCTCGCCCGCGCGCACCTGGGCGCATTGCGGCGGGTCGTCCGAGCCCGCGTACCTGGCCAGCTCGGCCAGGCTCGGGTAGTCGGTCAGCGCGGACGACTGCTTGCCTTCCTCGGGCAGCCGGAGAACCGAGCCGCGCAGATCCTCCACCGGCACACTGTCGAACGCCTCGGCACACTCGGTGCCGACGACCAGCACCCGGCTGTCCAGCAGCTTCTGGCTGTGGTTGAGCACGTCGCCGCGTTGGTGATGGTTGAGCATGCCCGCGATGCCGCCCAGCTTGACCGTGGCCAGCGCGACCAGCAGCGTCTCCGGACGGTTGGCGGCGAGGATGCCGACCACGTCGCCCTCGCCGACGCCGTGCGCCGACAGCACCGAGGCGTACTTGTTGACCAGCTCGTTGGCGTCGCCGTAGGTCAGCTCGCGGACCTCGCCGCCGGGGTCGGCACAGCGCAGGAACACCCGCTCCGGGTGCTTGCGCGCGGCTTTCTGGAAGACCAGGCCGACCGAGGCCACGGAGCTGGACTTCACCGTGAGCAGCCCGATGGCGCTGGTGGCCATGCGCACCGTGTCCGGGGCCATGGCGGGCATGGCCTTGAGCAGGTCGATGAACCGCACCCGTCGATCGCGTTGCTGCGTGGGGTTTGCCTTCTCCGCTACGTCGACCGAGTCGCTCATGCAGCTCACCGCCTCCCTCGCTGACCCAGCAGCGGCGACCCTACTTGTCAGTAGGGTGGGTTGCGCAACCCCAAGAGGCACCGAATGTGGCGCGACACGCACCGATTGTGGCGCGATGCACCGCGCGGCCGGGTCGGCTGGAGTGTGTAAGGGGTCTTCTCCTGCGCTGGTGGTGGAGGGCTCAGGGCTGACTCATCGGCGCGCCGGCGGGTGGTGGAGGGCTTGCGCGCCGGCGAGCTGCGCAGCGAGCGGCGGAGGGCTCGGAGGTCGTCGTGGGACACGAGCTGCGCGATCGGCCGAGGCCGCGGTGTCACTCGTCGCGCAGCGCCGCAGTGAGCATGCGTCCGGCGACGGCACGCGGCTCCGGGTCGGCCTCGATCAACGCGTTCACCACCGCGCCGTCGACCAGCGCGATGTAGCGCTCCAGCTGCTCCTCGGTGACCGGCCTGCCCGACCGGGCGAACACCTCCGCCAGCAGTTCTCGCAGCTCGCGGCCGAGTTCGCGCATCAACGGCCGCAAGTACGGTCGCCGGCCGGTGGCGACCAGCCGCTCATAGCGCAGCAGCACGTACTCGGCGTCGGCCTCCGGCGTGGCCTGCCGCGGGCCGAGCAGGTTGTCCAGCATCAGCTCCACGATGGTGGCCACGCCGCGCTGCCTGGTGGCCAACTCGGTCAGCTTGCGCCAGCCACGCTCCAGTTCCTTGCGCGAGTGGTGCTCGACCACCGCGGTGACCAGGTCGTCCAACGAGGAGAAGTAGTACGTCGTGGACGCCAGCGGCAGCCCGGCACGCTCGGCCACCGCGCGGTGCCGCACGGCGTCGAAGCCGCTCTCCACCAACAGCTCGGCGCCCGCTTCCACCAGCGCGGCTCGGCGGCGTTCCCCTTTCGGCGTGCTGGCTGTGGTCACGGCTGCGTATCCTGCCACTCCCCGTTCGCCCGCTTCACCACGCGGCTGCCACGCCCTCGGCGATCCGGAGCAAATCGGACGCATACGGCGCTGCGCCGCCGTCAGCGCGAGACGCCACCACGAAGACCGAACCGTCGCTGGCCGTCGCGCTGGCATCCGGCAAATCGTCCGGGTTGAGCGAGTCGGCCGTCCGGGCCATCCGGGCGGGCACCCGCGCTATCGAGATCACACCTCGGTTCGCGCCGTCCTGCACCTGGTAGGCCGCGGCCGTCACCCCGGAAGGGCAGGCCAGATCGGCGCCGACCGGCTCGGAGGACGGATCAACCGGAAGCTCGCCAGCGAGGGCAGTGGCGAGCTTCCGGTCGACCACGGTGCACCTTGCGGTGCGAGTGGCGCTCCGTTCGGGCACTGCTTGGGCATCGCCCCCCTGCTTGGACGATTCCCGGCCCGGTGGAGGGCCACCGTCTGATGGACGCTCGTCCCTGGCGGAAGGTTGCTTGTCGCCTTGCGAGCGCATGTGCGGTGCCTCGGCAGCTATGTCGCTGTCCGAGTTGCCGGAGTTACCTCCGCTGAAGTTTGTCCCAATTGTCGCAAAAATGCCACCCCCGGCGAGCACCAGGACAGCGGCCGCGGAGGCCATCGCGATCTGCACTCGCCGCCGAGCCGTGGCGCGGCGGGAAGCGGCCTGCACGTCCTCGAGCCCGAAGCTCGGCGGGGGCGCGTCACCGGGCGCCTGCTGGAACAGTTGCCGCAGGTCACGATCGTCCATGCGTGCTCACCTCCGCCCCCAACGCTGCACGCAGCGCGGCCAGGCCGCGGGCCGTCTGGCTCTTCACGTTGCCCTCGGAGCACTTGAGTGCTTCCGCCGTCGCGGCCACGTCCAACCCCTCGAAATAGCGCAGCACCAGCACCGCCCGCTGGCGCGGTGGCACCTGGCGTAGGCCTTCCAACAGGGTCTCGCGGGTCACGACGAGGTCATCGAGTCCTTTCTGCGGCTGCGCGGCCGCCGGCGGTTCCGGTATGTCGTCCACGGAGCGCTCGCGCCGCCACGGCCGACGCGACTCGTCGATCACCGCCCGCACCAACGTCCGGCGGACGTAGGCGTCGAGCGCCGCCCGGTCGCGAATCTTGCGCCACCGCCGATGCAGCGCGACGAACGCGATCTGGGCGAGGTCGTCGGCCTGGTGCCAGTCGCCACACAGCAAGTACGCGGTGCGCCGCACGGCATCCAGTCGCCGTGCGAAGTACTCCGCGAACTCCTGCTCATCGCGCTGATCCACGCGCCAGACACTCCGCTTCTGTCCAAGGGACGGAACCAATGACGCACAGGGTTGCACGCCGGGTGTGCGGTCGGTGCGAAAAAGCGGTTCACCCACCCCGGTTTCCGCCGCCGGTGCGCGTGTGATGTGATCGAACCGTGACCTTCACGGCAGCTGATCCCGTCGACCTGCGGTCGGACACGGTGACCCGGCCGGACGACAGAATGCGCGCGGCGATGGCCTCGGCGAAGGTCGGCGACAACGTGCTCGAGCATGACCCGACCATGCGTGAGCTGGAGGAACGGGTAGCCGAGCTGTTGGGCAAGCCGGCCGCGTTGTGGACCCCGTCGGGGACCATGGCCAACGTCATCGCGCTGTCGCTGCATCTGCAACGCGGCGATCGCTACCTGGCCACGGACGGCGCGCACGTGCTGACCGACGAACAGGGCTCCGGGGCGTGGCTGGCAGGGGGCATGCCGCACGCGCTGCCGTGGGACGCCGGGCCGGGCAGGCCGTCGGTGGCGACGTTGACCCGTGCCGTCGAGGGCGCGGGGGATGTGCCGTACTACGGATTACGCACCCGGTTGCTGTGCCTGGAGAACACGCACACCAACGCGGGCGGCGCGGTCGTGCCCCCGCACGAACATGCTCAGTTGGTCGCGGTGGCGCAGGAAGCCGGGCTTGCCGTGCATCTCGACGGAGCCCGGGTGTGGAACGCCTCCGTGGCGCTCGGGGTTCCGCCCGCCGCGTTGACCGTGGGCACGGACACCGTGACGGCGTGCTTGTCGAAGGGGCTCGGCGCCCCGGTCGGTTCGGTCGTCGCCGGGTCCGAGGAGTTCGTCAAGCGAGCCCGCCGCATGCGACAGATGCTCGGCGGTGGCGTGCGCCAAGGCGGCGTGCTGGCCGCGGCCGCACTGTGCGCGCTGGACAACATCGACGCACTGGCGATGGATCACGCCAACGCCCGGCGGCTCGCCACCGGCCTGGCCGAACTGGGCTGGGAGGTCGACGAGCCGCAGACCAACATCGTGCTCGCCCGGGTGTCGGACGTGCCGAACACCATGAAGGTGCTCACCGAGCTGGGCATCCTGGCGCTCAGCGGTGGCGGCCGGATCCGCTTCGTGACCCACCGGGACGTGTCGGAGGCCGACATCGACACGGTGCTGGAGCGGCTGGCGGATGCCTCACACCGGCGAGTGCTTCACCCGCCGCACACCGCGCAAGCGGGCTGACGAGCGGGTAGGCGGCCCGGTCGCGCCGGTCGGCCCGGTCTGGTCGACCACCGTGACCGGCCGAGCGGTGCACCCTGCCCGAGTCACTCACACGCCCTCGAGGGGTCGAGGTGATCGGAAATTCCCAGTCTGACGCCCACGTGTGCCCGCGCCCGTCCCGCGTCAGGAACGAATGTGCCGGTTGGCCCCGCCCTTGATGGCGGCGTAAGCGGCGGTGCCCAGGAACAACACGACGCCGATCACAGCCAGCCAGAGCAGGCCCTTGACCAGGAACCCGATCACGCTGAACGCCAGCCAGATGATGAGCAACGCGCCGGCGACCTTGAGGATCATGTCCATATCTCCGTCCTTCACCAGTTCACCGAGGCCGCACCGGTGGTGCCGCAGCACCTCGATGACTCCAGCGTGCCAGCGCTCGGCTCGGCGTGCGACGTCGTGCGGCCGGAGATCAGGGAGTTCTCGGGGTTTCCCTGAGCCACCGTCCCATCCGGTCCAGGCACACGTCGATGTCCGAGGCCGGACCCGCGAAGCTGAACCGCACGAAGCGGCCACCGTCCACCGGGTCGAAGTCGATCCCCGGCGTGATCGCCACCCCGGTGTCCGACAACAACCGCTGACACCAGCTCAAACTGTCGTCGGTGTAGTCCGAGACGTCCGCGTAGACGTAGAACGCGCCGTCGATCGGAGCGATCTTGTCGATGCCGATGCTGGGCAGGCCCGCCAGCAGGGTGTCCCGGTTCTTCCGGTAGTGCCGGACGTGCCCGTCGAGCTCGGCGTAGGACTCCTCGGTGAATGCCGCGACCGCGGCGCGCTGCGACAGGGTCGGCGGGCAGATGGTGAAGTTGCCGGTGAGCACGTCGACGGCCCGGTGCAGCCGCTGCGGCACCAGCATCCAGCCCAGTCGCCACCCGGTCATCGCGAAGTACTTCGAGAACGACCCGAGCACGATCGACTCCGAGCTGGTCTGCCACGCGGTCGCGGCCTCGCCGGTGTAGCAGATGCCGTGGTAGATCTCGTCGCTGATCAGCTGGACCCCGTGCGACGAGCACCAACCCGCGATGGCCGCCAGTTCACCCGGCGGCAGCATCGTCCCGGTCGGGTTGCTCGGGCTGGCCACGATCACGCCGTCCAGGGGCTGTTCGCGGTGCAGCTCGTCCAGCATCGTCACGGTCGGCTGGAAGCGGGTGTCCGCACCGGTGGTGAACTCCACCACCTGGCAGCCCAGCGCGGACAACAGGTTCCGGTACGCCGGGTAGCCGGGACGGGCCATGGCCACCCGCGCGCCCGCCTCGAACGCGGACAGGAACGCCAGCAGGAAGCCGCCCGACGAGCCGGTGGTGACGATGACGTCGTCCGGACTGACCTGGACGCCGTAGCTGCGGTCGTAGTGGCCGGCGATCGCCTCCCGCAGCTCGGGTATCCCCAACTGCACGGTGTAGCCGATGTCGCCGGAGGCCAGCACCTCGGACGCTGCGGCAAGCACGGGTTTCGGTGCGCCCGCCGTCGGCTGGCCTGCGCACATCGAGACGACGTCGCCATGGGTTCGCTGCCGGGCGGCCGCGGCCGACAGCACTTCCATCACATGGAAGGGTGCGACGTCGGCGCGGGACGCCGGGCCGGGAAATGCTCCAGACACGCCGCCAGGCTAATCAGTAGCCCTGGTACGCCCCGCCACTGGCCATCGACTTCAAGCCCGGGTGCCCCTCGAAGCCGCCGTAGCGGTCGAAGATGTAGCGCACGCCCGCGATGATGTTGTCCACCGGGTTGTAGATGTCGTCGTGGCCCGGCAGTTTGTAGGCGTTGAACGTCGGGTCGATGCACTGCATCAACCCCTTCGACGGGGTGCCGCGCTCCCAGTTGGAGTCCCACTTGTTGATCGCGTGCGGATTCCCGCCGGACTCCTTCTCGATGATCGTCCAGATCTCGTCGATGTTGTCCTCGGTGACCGGGACGCCGTGCTCTCGGAGGATCTTGATCGCCTCCCGGATCCACTGCTCGACGTTGCCCGGTGGCGGACCGCTGCTCGGCGGAGGGCCGGAAGGCCCGAAGCCGCCGCCACCGCCGCCACCACCACCTCCGCCGTCACCGGTGGAAGTGCCGCTGTAGCCGCCGTAGCCGTTGCTGCCCACGTCCGGCCCGCTCTTCGACGGCTGCTTGACCGGGTCGTGCGAGCCGCTCGGGCCGGTGCCCGACTCGCCCGGCTTGCCGACGCTGCTGTACCCGCCGTCGACTTCGTCAAGTGCCTTCATCGCGTCGGAGATCGCCGAATCGGCCTCGTTGAGCTTGCGCTGGATGTCCTCGGCGGCATCCTTGGCCGTCTTCTCGTTCTCCTTGATCGCGTTGGCCTTGATCATCTCGTCGGTCTGGTACGGGCCCGCGACCTCGCCGCGTTCGAAGCGGTCGTTGGCCTGCATGGCCTTCTCCGCCTCGGCGTTGGTCTGCGCGATCTTCTTCTCCGCCGCCTTGCGGATCTCGGCGACGTCCTTCTTGGTGGTCTCCAGCACGTCGGCCAGCGAGCTGAGCGCCTTGGCCGCCTTCTCCAGCTGCCCGTTGACCTTGGCGCCCGCCGAGCTGAGCTTGTTCAGATGGCCGGTCAACGCGTCGGCGTCCGAACCCTTCGGCCACGCCTCGCGCAGCTCGCCGGCCAGCCGCTTGAAGTCGCTGCTCTGGTCGTCGGCGCTCTTCGCCGCCTTCGTCAACTGGGACTCGACCGCGCGCACCGCGCCCGGGTCCGCGTCGGCGATCTTGGCTTCCCGCTCGGTCACCTCGCCCCAGTTGGGCGGCATTCCGATGCCCATGTCCTGCTCGTCCCCCGCGTCAGTCCACCCGTTGTCCCGAGAAGGTGCGCACGCCCTCCTCCTCGTCGGCATCCATCTGTCCGGCGATCTTCCGCAACGACGAGCCGGTGCTGCTCGCCTGCTCGGCCCCCTTGGCGAACTCCGTGCGCATGCCGGAGGTGAACTTGGTCAGCGCCGCGGCCATCGAGCCGGAACTGGGCAGCTTGCCGAACACACCCTCGCCCTTCGCATCGGTCAGGCCGTCGCCCGCCTCGCTGATCTTCTTGCTCAGCTGGCTGACCTTGCTCGCGACGGTGCGAATCTCGTCCGGGTTGTATTCGCGACCCACGGATCGACCCCTCTCGTACCTGCCCCGTGCAGCGTTGAGACGCGCCCGCTGCGGCGGCGGTTCCGGGACAACTGTAGGAGGTGGATGCGGCGCGCGGCCGCGCTTCGGTGGATTTCACCCGGGCTTACACGCGCTCGAGTTGCTCCCACACGCGTTGGGCGAGCAGCGAGTTGTCCGCCGGCGTGACTGTGCACCACTCCTCGCCGTCCGGGTTGCGCTCCACCTGCATCAAGTAGCGGCCCGCGTCGGTGTCGTGGAAGGCCACGACGTGCTCGGCTCGCCTGGTCACGCCGTCCCGGCCGCGGCGTTGCACACCGAACTGGCCGCGCGCCATCTGCCCGAGCAGCATGCCGGCCAGCTCCTGCGCGGTGTACAGCGGGACGCCGCGGTCCTGCAGCGCGGTGACCAGGGCGTGCGCGTCACCGCGGGCGTGGGCGGCGGCGTCGATCAGCACGGGGTGTGGGATCGACACCGTTTGGCCGACGCCGGGCCCGAGTTCGCCGATGACCGACACCGCGGACTCCGCCAGCGTCGACGGCCGCGCGGGCACCAGCCACACCTCCTCGCCCTCGACCACGCCGAGCACCGCATAGTTGCCCGTGCTGACCGCCAGGCCGGAGATTTGCGGCTGTCCAGGCGCCCACACCCAGACGTCGATGCCGACTTCCGGGGAGGCGAGCATGCCCATCAGGTCCAGCAGCTCGTTGTCCGCGCGGTTGCCGCGCGCCAGCCCGCGCTCGGCCAAGGATGCCCACGCCTTGTCGACGATCTCGGCGCGTTCGGCATACGTCACACCAGGGCTGGGCGTCTCCAACGCGACGTGCCGGGTGCCGAGCCGTTCCGCCTCCCACAGCACGTCGAACTCGACGGTGGAGAGCACCACCGTCTGCTCGGTCACCGGTCTTCTCCTCGCTCCGCACGCTCGTCACCGATCACTTCGGGGGCGACCATGCGCTGGTCGGCGAACAAGTCCACGTCGTCGACGCCGTGGCTGCGCACTCGTGTCTCGTCGGTGACGCCCTCGGGCATCGCGGCCTGCTCCAGGTAGCGCGGCTGCTGCCCCGCCTGCTCCGGCTCCACCTTCTCCGCGGCCACGGCCTCCTGCTCGTTCGGCAGCTCGCCTGCGTCGAAGTCGTACAGCTGCTTGCCGTCGACCACGGTGTCCTTGCCGAGCTGCTGGGCCCGACGCTGCTTGTCCTCCTCCGCGCCCGCCGCGCCGACCGCACTACTGGCCGCCAGCGCTGCGGCACCTCCGGCCGCGTTGGCCGCTGCGGTGGGTGAAACCCCGGACGGAGTCCCACCGACGACCGAAGCCGACCCCGGAGCGCCCGGCGCTCCGGGCGGCGTCACACCGCTGATCCGGCCGTTGGCCAGTTTCTCCGGGGGGAGGTTGGAGCCGAAGCCGCGGCCGAGCGAGCCTTCGCCGAAGAACCCGCGCCCACCGGGAGCACCCGCGGACGCCTTGCCGCCCGGTCCGCCGGTGGCCGCGGCGAACCCGCCGCCGCCGCTCTGCTGGGCGCCGCCGCGCGGCTGCGGGCTCTGCGTGCCGGACGACTCGCCCTTGCTGGCGCCCGGACCGGTGTTGGGCGTGCCGGTGCTGGTCGAACTGCTCGACCCCGAACCGCCGGAGTCACCCGAGCCACCAGGGGCGGCCTGGCCGACCGGCGCGGCGGGCCGCCTGCCGTCGGACTGCCAGCCGACCGGCGGAACCATGCCCACGGCCCCGACCACGTTGGGCCCCGCGGGCGCGCTGCTCGCCGTCGTCGACGAACCCGGATGCGAGGCAGGCGCGTTCGACGACGGATTGGTCGTCGGCGGTGGCGCGCTGGGGCGCGGGCTCGGGCTGTCGTGGTAGGAAGCCTGGCTGTCCCGCGGCGGCCGGGGAGCGTTGTCCGGAACCGAGCCGGGCCCGACCGTTCCGCGGCCCTGGTTCGGGTATTCGCTCGGGTCCTTCGGCGGTGCGCCCGCCGCCGCGGTGCTGGCCGTGCCCGGGTCCTGCACGACCGGCGGCGTTCCCACGTTCCCCATGGCCACCGTCGCCGTCGTACCCACGTCGCCGACCAGCAGATCCTGACCGCTGCCGTCGTCCAGGTAGAGGTGCTGCGGCGAGTCGAGCGGCTTGATGCCCTTCAACTCGTTCGCCGCGGTGGTCTGGAACTCCTTGATCGCGTCGACCGCCTGATCCCTGGCCGCGCGGGCGGCGCGCACCTGCTCGGCGTGGTCGGTCTCGTGCCCGATCAGGCTGGCCAGCACGTCCCCGAGCTCCAGCCCGCCGTCGCCCGCGCGCAACGTCTCCGGGTTCGGCAGCTTGTTGACCATGCTGGTGAACGCCTCGCTGATGACGAAGGCGGACTGCGCGGCGTCGTCCATCTTCGTCTTCGCATCGCCCGCGAACTCGGCGCTCCGGCTGATCAGCTCGGTGGCCCGCTCGGCCGCGGTGCTTTCCCACGAGACACCGATCTTGCGCAGGCCGTCCCGCAGCGCGTCGTCGGCCTCGGAGAGCGCATTGCCGACCGACTTCAGCGCGTCGACCGCCTCCGCGATGGTGCCGGAGCCGGGGCCTGTGGTGAACAGCTCCACTTCGATGGCAAGCATCCCCGGGGTGTACCCCTCGAAGCGGTGGCCGGTGATCTTGGTGATCTTGTCCGCGTCCATCCCCTGTTACCCCTTTTCGCGTAGCGCAGCCAGCGCGGTGGCCGCTGCCTGCTCGGCGATCTCGCATGCTTTCGGCTGCTCGGCATCCGGCTGGAAGGCGCTGAACCGGACGTGCAGCGACTGCCCGTCCGCGACGCCGACCGCCACTTCGCACTCGCCCGCCGACCGGCCCTCGGTGGTGATCTGTACGGCGGGGAAACCCGAGATCTCGGCCGGGCGGGCCTGCGCCGCTCCGGGGCGGGCCATCCGCCCGGAGATCCAGGACTCGACCCCGGCGTCCGGGTAGGCCGTCACCAGCAGGTCGTACATCGGGTCTTTGTCCTGATGCAGCGCACAGTTGCGCAGACCGTCGGCCGTGCCGGGTTGCGGTTTGCGGGTGATCGACAGGCTGCGCAAGGCGTCCTCGGTGAACAGCAGGCACGGATCGAGCTCGTCGACCGGCAACTCGTCCGGCCGGTTCGGCAGCTGCGCGATCGCCGAGGCTTCCGCGCCGCCGCTGGGCTCCTCCGGCGGGGGCTCGGTGGCATCGGTCGACGTGCACGCCGCGGCGGCGCAGGCCAGCATGACCAGCGCGGGCACGGCGGTCGTGGTGCGCCTAGTCGGCCTGATCGGCACGTCGTTCACCAAACGTCTCGGCGATCTCGTCGTCGTCGAGCTGGTAGCGCTCGGCTGCCTGACGGAGCTGCTGCTGCAGCTGACGCAGCGTGTACAGGTACTCCTTGGCGCGGGCCAGGTGGGAATCCTCGCCGTCGACCACCGCGTCGTTCCACGCCTCGGCCACCGCTTTGCTGATGGCGTTCTGCGACGGGGCACCCACCCGCATCAACGGGCCGTGCCGCAGCAATGCCTCGCTCAACGCGTCCGCCTGCTCCACGACGACCTTCGCCGCCTGCAGGATCTGATCCGGCTCGATCCGGACGCGTACCCCGCCCGCGACGTCGACGGCGACGGAGAACGAGTCGTCACCGATGCTGGACACGCCACCCGCGGCATCGTTCTGTGAGCTCGCTGAGCTGGCCATCGCTGCTCGCACCCCCGCGCTTACGGTCCGTGTCACTGTTGCCTCAGCGCAGGCTACCAACTATCGGCAGGTCAGCGGTCCGGTTTGGCAAGGAGGACGGGAACTACCCCGATGTCATTGCCCGGGTCTGTTCGCTGCCCGGAACCGCCACCTCGCCCCTGGCCGCGGCGAGCGCGATGTCCCGCCGGTGGTGGCCGCCGGGCAGGTGCACCGAGCGAAGCACGTCGTATGCCTTGGACCGGGCGGCTTCCAGGTCGTCGCCGGTGCCGACCACCGACAACACCCGTCCACCGGAGGACCGCACGGAACCGTCCTCGGCCCGCCGGGTGCCTGCGTGCAGCACGCCTTCGCCGTCCGCTCCGGTGATCAGGTCGTCGACGCGGGGCCTGCCCGGGTAGCCCTCGGCGGCGAGCACGACGGTCACCGCGGCACCGGGTGCCCACTGCAACGGTGGGTGCTCGGCCAGCTTGCCGGTCGCGACCGCGTGCAACAGGGTCGCCAGCGGCGTCTCCAGCAGCGCGAGCACCGCCTGCGTCTCCGGGTCACCGAACCGGCAGTTGAACTCGATGACGTGCGGGCCGTCGGAGGTCAGCGCCAGGCCGGCGTACAGCAAGCCGCTGAACGAGGTGCCGCGCTCGGCCAGCTCGTCCACCGTGGGCTGCACGATCCGCGCGACGATGTCGTCGACCAGGCCTTCCGGCGCCCAGGGCAGCGGCGCGTAGGCACCCATGCCGCCGGTGTTCGGGCCGACGTCGCCGTCGCCGACCCGCTTGAAGTCCTGCGCAGGCAGCAGCGGGCGCACCGTGGTGCCGTCGACCAGGCAGAACAGTGACGCTTCCGGACCGTCCAGGTACGACTCCAGCAGCACCGGGTGGCCGCCGTCGAGCAGCGTCACCGCGTGCGCGCGGGCCTTGTCGTAGTCGTCGGTCACCACCACGCCTTTACCTGCGGCCAGACCGTCGTCCTTGACCACCCAGGTCGGGCCGAAGCGGTCCAGCGCGGCGTCCAGGCGAGCCGGGTTGTCCACCACCTCGCTGCGCGCGGTCGGCACGCCCGCGGCCTGCATGACCTCTTTGGCAAACGCCTTCGACCCCTCGATGCGGGCGGCCACGGCGCTCGGGCCGAAACACGGGATGCCTGCCGCACGGACCGCGTCCGCGACACCGTTGACCAACGGGGCTTCCGGGCCGACCACCACGAGGTCGGCGCCCCACTCGCGCGCCAGTGCGGTGACCGCTTCCGGCTTGTTCGCCTCGACCGGGTGCTGCTCGGCGATCGATGCCGTGCCGGCATTGCCGGGGGCGCAGGCCAGCGCCGTGACGGCGGGGTCGTGCGAGGCGGCTAGCACCAACGCGTGTTCGCGGGCTCCGGAGCCGATAACCAAAACGCGCACGTCGTGCAGCGTAGCGGGACGGCACGCCGATTCCAGCGGCGGCGTCGTTACCGCCAGGTATGCCGCTCGTCACGAATCACCCCAAGTGGGACGAGGGGGCATGTTTCACTGGAGGGCGTGTCTGATTCAAGGCGAAGGACCGGACAGGCGGTAGGCCTCGCCCTCGTGGCGGGAGTCGCCGGCCTGCTCACCGCGTGCAGCGCGGCGGAGCAGCCGGAAGGTGCGCAGTCCGCGGCCGACCCCGCGGAGGCATCGGAGCCTGCCAAACCGGTCGACAAACCGGCCAAGCACACACAGCAACCCCGTGACGAGGACAAGGTCGTCACGGTCATCAACAGCTTCCACAAGGCGGTGGACCGCGGCGACGCCAAGCGTGCGTGCTCGCTGCTGACCAAGACGCTGCAAGGCGTCTACGCCATGAACCCCGGCGCCGCCAACTGCGTCGAGGGCGTCAAGTACACGCACGACCACCTGGACGGCGCCAAGATGTCGGCGCTGAAGGTGGCCCCGGAGGATGTGAAGGTGAAGGGGCGCGAGGCGATCGTCAGCCACAAACTGATCGCCAAGCGCAACGACACCAAGGCGCAAGCCACCGACTCCTACAACCTCGTCCGCAGCGGCAAGACCTGGAAGATCGACTACATCGGCTGACGCCGACCCACGACGTGACAAGGCCCCTCGGCGCTCGTGCACCGAGGGGCCTCGTCGGTGGTCAGCGGCCGCGCGGTTTGCCGATGCTGCCGTCGGGGTTGTAGACGAGCACCACGGCGGGCCGCGGCTGGGAGTCCCCGCCGTCCGGCCAGTGCGACGCGGGATTGTCCGCGCTGTGCCCGTCGACCTCGCCGGGGTGCTGCACGGAGACCAGCACGGTGTCCTTGGTGATGACCGGACCGCAGGTCTCCGCGCCCGGTGGCACGGTGAGGAACTGCTTGACGTGCCCGCGTTCGGCGCCTTCCAGCGGCACGGCGAACAGGCCGTCGTTGCTGCCCAGCGCGTTGCCGTCGGTGGTCACCCACAGGTTGCCGTAGTCGTCGAACGCCACGTTGTCCGGACACGAGATCGGGCTGACCTGCGACTTGTCGTAGCCGGCGAAGTACGTGTTCGGGTCGTTCGGGTCACCGCACACCAGCAGCAGCCGCCAGGTGAACGTCGTCGAGGTGTTGTCGGAGTTGTCCTCCTCCAACTCGAGCACCTGGCCGTGCTTGTTGTTCACCCGCGGAGCGACCTCGGTGGCGCCTTCCTTGCCTTCCTCGCCGCGTTCGGTGTTGTTGGTCAGCGCGGCGTAGACACGGCCGGTCCGCAGGTTCGGTTGCACGTCTTCGGGACGGTCCATCTTGGTGGCCCCGACCGCGTCCGCGGCCATGCGGGTGAAGACGTAGACCTCTTCGGCGGTGAAGCCCGGCACGTACGACTTGTCGTTGTGGGCCAGCAGGATCCACTCGCCGGTGCCGTCGAACTCGCCGTCGGAGGGCAGCTTGCCGGAGCCGTCGATCTCCTCGGCCGGGCTGTCGCCGGTGAACTTGGCGACGTAGAGCTTGCCGGAGTCCAGCAGCTTCTTGTTGTGTTCGCGGGCCCGCTTGCTCATCCCGGGCTTCATCCGGCCGTCCGAGACGAACTTGTACATGTACTCGAACCGCTCGTCGTCGCCCATGTAGGCCACCACGCGGCCGTCCTTGGCCACGATGATGTTGGCGCCTTCGTGCTTGAACCGGCCGAGCGCGGTGTGCTTGACCGGCGTCGAATCCGGCTCGAGCGGGTCGATCTCGACGATGTAGCCGAACCGGTTGGGCTCGTTCGGCTCCTCGGTCAGGTCGAACCGCGGGTCGTAGCGCTCCCACTTGCGCTGGCTGGCGCCGCCGGTGATGCCGTAGCGGTCGTAGCGGGCCTTGGCCTCCGGGTCGGTGATCTGGTCGGCGTGCGCGAAGTACTGGTGGATGTTCTCCTCGCCGGACAGGATCGTGCCCCACGGCGTGTGGCCGCCCGAGCAGTTGTTGAGCGTGCCGAGCACCTCGAAGCCGCTCGGGTCGGCGTTGGTGCGCAGGTACTTCGACCCGCGCGCCGGACCTTGGACGGTGAACGGCGTGCGCATCGTGATGCGGCGGTTGTAGCGCTTGGCCTTGGGTGAGGAGACCGGGGCCTGCCGGAGGGTGCCCGAGCGCGTGTCGGTGTCCAGCAGCACGACGGACATGCCGTGCGCGGCCCAGCCGACCCGGACCTGCTCGAGCGTGGGGTTCTCCGGGTCGTAGCCGCGGAACATGAACTCTTCCGTCGTGTACTCGTGGTTGTTGACCATCAACCACGAGCCCTCGTCACCGGGCACCGGCACCAGCGTGCAGTAGTCGCAGTTGAAGCCGAACTGCTTGGCCTGCGCGGCGCCGGTCTGGTTGTCGAAGTCCCATTCGGGGGCGTCGGCCAGCACCGGGTCGCCCCAACGGATGATGATCTGCTGGCGGTAGCCCTTGGGCACCACGACCTCGTCGAGCGTGTTCGGCTCCACCGGCTCGAAGTCGGTGCCCGGAGCCGGCTTGTTCGGCTTGCCCGGCTTGTCCGGCCGGGCGGGGGCCGCGACGGCGGTTCCGGACAGCAGGGCCGCTCCGGTGCCCGCGGCCGCCACGACCGCTCCGGAGCGCAGCGCGCCGCGCCGGGACAGCACTTTGTTCAGCACTTCGCCGAAGTACTCGTTGTCGCTGGTGTTCGGCGCGGGGTGGGAACACTGGTCGCCGCACCGGTACTTGCAGGTCACCGCCTGCCGTCCGAGGGGGCGGGTGGTCAGCAGGGGCAGTAGGCGCCGCTGTGGTCGGGTGAACATCCGGGCCTCCTGGCTGGTCATTCGGGAACGACGTGACGCTACGCAATCGCCGTGGTCACCAGGCCACGACTGAGTGAATACCGGGCGAACAGTTAACCCTCCACCGACTGCCGCGGCAACCGGCGAACGTATGACGAAGTTCGTCCCTTTTGGTGACTGCGTCGGGAGTCCGGACACGGCCCGCTGCGTCCAACGACCTCCGCCGAAGACACCGGTGGGCGGGCCGTCACCGACCCGCCCACGGGAGTTCGTGCGCTCAGGTGCTCAGACACCGGTGGGCGGGCCGTCACCGGCCCGCCCACGGGGAGTTCGTGCGCTCAGGTGCTCGCCGGAGTTCCGCTCGTCATGTCCGACGGCGACCTTCCCACCGGCTCACCAATCGTCGTCGTCGTTGAAGAACCGGCCGCCGAATCCGCCGCCGGCGTCGGCAGGCTGCTCGGGCTCGGGCTCCGGCTCCTCCGGCTCGGCTTCCGCCTTCTCCGGTGCGAACCGGTCGAACCCGATCTCGTTGAGCTGTTCCGGGGTGGCGGGCGGCACGTCTCTCAGCGACGTCAGCGCCCGCGCGGTCTCCCGGTCCAGGTTGCCCGACGCGAAGTCCTCGACGATCTTGCGCCAGGTCAGCTCGCCGCGTTCCAGGCGCTCGAACACCGGCTGCCACGCATCGGTACGCGCGTGCCCGGTGATGTAGAGACGGAACCGCTCGACATCCTCGTCGGTGATCGGCTCGTCCTTCTCGTCCCGCTCGAGGTCCTCGAGCGCTCCACGCAGGTCGTGCGCGGACAACAGGGCATGATCGATCCGCGCTTCGAGCTCCCGCTGGGCCGCTTCCATGCCAGGGGTGAGGTCCACGTAGCTGTTGGAAAAACTGGTCATCGTCCCGCCTACCCGGTCGCTTCCTCGACCGTCTGGTCGATCTCCTCAAGGGTCTTGTCGGCCTCGGTCGCAGCTTTGTCGATCTCCTTGAGCTGCTTCTCCATCTCCGTGCCCTTGTCCTTGATCGTCTCGTAGGTGCTCACCGCGTCTTCCAGGCTGCCGATCTCCGGGATCTTCTTGACCGCGTCGGTGAGCTCCTGCGCGTTGTTGAAGTAGTCCTCCATCGTGGTGACGATCTTTTCGATGTTCTCGTACAGGTTGAACACCTTCTGGGCGAGATCGATGATCTGCATGATGTTCTCGTGCAGGGCGTCCACGTCGATGCCCAGCAACCATGCGCCGTACTCGATCGCCGTCCACGCCCAGCCGACGATCGGGATGAACTTCGACCCGATCTTGGCGGCCAGCTTGATGATCTTGTTGATGGCGTCCACGGCCAGCTGCGCCAGCTGCTTGGAGGCGTCGGCGATCTTCTCGAAGCCGAGTGCGATGAACTCGCCGACCTTCTGACCGGCCCACGCCGCCCCGCGCGTCCAGAACACGTCGATGAACTGCTTGAACGCCTCGGCCGCGTCGCCTTGCCACGAGTTGGCGGCCAGGGTGGTGGCATTGGTGCCCATGTTGCCGACCAGCTCGCCGAACTGTTCGCCGACTTTCTTCCACGCCTCACCGTTGGCGTTGATGCTGTTGTAGTTGCCCGCCAGGGGCGAGATGATCGAGTCGGTGAACCCCTTGCCGCCGTCGACGTTGAACTCCGACCAGATCCAGTCCAGCACGCTCAGCACCGGGCCGACGTCGATGTCGTCGGTGTACTTGGTGTCCGGTCGATCGATCGAGACGTCGGACAGTTCGGTGGTGCGGAACTGCGAATAGCTGCCCCGGCGCGGCTTGTCGAAGTCCTGGTCGGAGGCGTTCGGGTCGTAGCGGTATTCGTACCGGCCGAACGTGACCTCTTTGCCCGGATTGTCGTCCAGGCCGAAGCGTTCCAGCGTCGACTTGTTGGTCTCTTCGGTGTAGCCGTACGACTTGGCTGCGGCGATCACCCCGTCGGCCAGGTCGCACATCTTCGTCTGCATGAGACTGAAGCCCTCGCCGACCAGCTCCGACGCCGGCCCGTTCACCGCTTTGCCCAGCGGCTCCAGCAGGCCGAGGAAGCCGTGGTCGCTCATGCCCTCGTCGCGCGCCAGCCGCTCGATCTTCGGCAGCGTCTGGCTGGCTTCCGCCCCTAGGTATCCGCCGAAATCGGCGACTTGCTCCTCATCAACTTCGAACCCCATCGATCACTCCTGTAGAGACGTCCCCGGACATCTGTTCGGTCCCCCATTGGCCGCAAGCATGACAGCTGGGGCGGAAGCTGTGGTGCGGTTTGCCCAGATGGAGCGGAATGATCACGATCGCAAACAGCACGCCGCCCGGCGTGCGCGGCGGCACACCGGGCGGCGTCTGCGGTGTCGAGCTGCTTACCGCTCGAGCTCACCGGCGATGAACTTCTCCACGGCCGCACGGGCCTCGTCGTCGCTGTACTGGACCGGCGGCGACTTCATGAAGTAGGAGGAGGCGGACAGGATCGGGCCGCCGATACCGCGGTCCTTGGCGATCTTGGCCGCCCGCACGGCGTCGATGATGATGCCCGCCGAGTTCGGCGAGTCCCACACCTCGAGCTTGTACTCCAGGTTCAACGGCACGTCACCGAACGCACGGCCCTCCAGCCGGACGTAGGCCCACTTGCGGTCGTCCAGCCACGGCACGTAGTCCGACGGGCCGATGTGCACGTCGGCCTTGGCCATCTCGTGCGGCACCTGCGAGGTGACCGACTGCGTCTTGGAGATCTTCTTCGACTGCAACCGGGACCGCTCCAGCATGTTCTGGAAGTCCATGTTGCCGCCGAAGTTCAGCTGGTAGGTGCGCTGCAGCTCGACGCCGCGGTCCTCGAACAGCTTGGCCAGCACGCGGTGCGTGATGGTCGCGCCGACCTGCGACTTGATGTCGTCGCCGACGATCGGCACCCCGGCGTCGGTGAACTTCTTGGCCCACTCGGGGTCGGAGGCGATGAACACCGGCAGCGCGTTGACGAACGCCACCCCGGCGTCGATGGCGCACTGCGCGTAGAAGCGGTCGGCGTCCTCCGAACCGACCGGCAGGTAGGAGACCAGCACGTCGGCCTCGGCCTCCTGGAGCGCCTTGACCACGTCGACCGGCTCCTCGTCGGACTCGGCGATGGTCTCCCGGTAGTACTCGCCGAGGCCGTCGAGGGTGTGACCGCGCTGCACCGAGACGCCGAGCGGCGGTACGTCGGTGATCTTGATGGTGTTGTTCTCGCTCGCGACGATCGCCTCGGACAGGTCGCGACCCACCTTCTTGGCGTCGACGTCGAACGCAGCGACGAACTCGATGTCGCCGACGTGGTAGCCACCAAAGTCCACGTGCATCAGGCCCGGGACTCGGGTCTCCGGGTCAGCATCGCGGTAGTAGTGCACGCCCTGGACCAGGGACGCAGCACAGTTGCCAACGCCCACGATCGCCACGCGCACGCTTCGGTTGTTGCCCATGCCGGTATCTCCTTATGACTTTCGGGTGAGCGATTGGGATTCGACAGTTGAGTCAGTCGCTGTCGCGCTGCTCGGCTTGTTCGTGCGCTATCAGCTCGTTCAGCCAGCGCACCTCTCGTTCACTGCTCTCCAGGCCGAGCCGGTGCAGCTCTCTGGTGTAGCGGTCTATTCGCTCCTCGGCTCGGCTGAGAGCGGCTCGCAATCCCTCACGCCGTTCCTCGACCCGGCGGCGCCGGCCTTCGAGGATCCGCATACGCACATCGGCGGGCGTACGCGAGAAGAACGCCAGGTGAACGCCGAACCCCTCGTCATCCCAGGTTTGTGGGCCGGCGTCGGCCAGCAGATCGGCGAAGCGTTCCTTGCCTTCCGCGGTGAGTTTGTACACCCGGCGTGCTCGGCGTCCCCACGTGCGGCTTTCCGTGTCCGCCGACTCCGCGTCCTCTTCGACGATCCAGCCGGCCCGTTGCAATCTGCGCAGCGTGGGGTAGAGCGAGCCATAGGAGAAGGTGCGAAACATGCCCAGGGTCTCGTGCAGGCGCTTGCGCAGCACGTACCCGTGCATCGGTGCCTCGTGCAACAGCCCGAGGATCGCGAACTCGAGCACGACGCACCTCCTCGCGGAACAAACACGACGCCGTATCAGTTCTTCGGACGTCTCGACCTTATGTACCGGCTCAGTATATCGGCGCGATACATCGTGCGCACCCATCGAAGTACGTGATCTCGGTCGGCGGGTGGGTCGGTGAACGCCGGCGAGGAGTCGGGGCTGTGACCGGAGCGAGACTTTCTTCTACGCTGGTTGCAATTGCCCGACGAAGGAGGACGGTGCTGAACCAGCGCCAGATAGTCGATTACGAGCTGCAGCGACGCTCCGTCCTGCGGCGGTACCGCGCTGGGTTCCTCTCTCGCGAGGAGGTGTGCGACGCCGGCCCGTATTTGCACCGGGCGGCTCGCTATCACGGCGAGCAGACCGAGCACATGTGTCCGGTGTGCTTCAAATCGCAGATCGTCCTGGTCGCCTGGGTGTATGGTGACGAGCTTGGAATGGCCTCTGGTTCGGCCCGAAAACCTGCCGAACTCGAGCGGATGGCCAACCTGTTCGCCGAGTTCACCGTCTACGTGGTGGAGGTGTGCCACGCGTGCGGGTGGAACCATTTGGCGATGTCCTACGTTTTGGGCACGGGCGAGCCCGGCACCCGGGCACCCCGGTCCCGTCCCCGATCACGAAAGTCCGCCACCCAGTGACACTGTCCGCCCGAATCGCGCAGGGTTGGCTCACCCGCGATGACGTCTGCGCCCGGGAGGTCGAGCTGTGAGCGACCATCGACGGCCCGAGTGGCCATCATCCGGACAACAGCCCCGGTGGCCGGTCGCCGACCGCGATCCGCAGTGGCCGCAAGCCGACGAGCCGCGTCAGCGGCCGCAAGCTCGTCAGTCCGGAGCCTCCGGCGCCCGCCGGCAGCCGTCCGGTCAGCAACCGCGCACGCAGCAGCCAGGACAGCGGCGCCGTCCCGCCCAGCGGCAGGCGCCGGCGGCCGGTGGTCGCGCCGGTCAGCAGGATGCTCGCCGTGCTCGTGACCCGCAGCGCGGAAGCACGCCGCGGGACCCGCAGGCAACGCGCCGGCCGGCCGCGAGCGGTGCCCCGCAGGCAACGCGCCGGTCCGCCGCGCCCGGTGATCCGAAGGCCGGGCGCGCCGCCGCCTCCCGAGACCCGCGCGCAGCGCGCCGCCGCCCCGCGGAGCCGAGCGGAGCCCGGGCGGAGCGGCCGCGTGACCCGAACGCCGCCCGGCGCCGTCCGCCGCGCCGACCGGAGGGCGCGCGTGGCCCGCAGGGTGCCAAGCCGCGTCAGGCAGGTGCCGCGGCGGCCGGTGCAGGTGCGGCCGCCGCCGGTTTCGCCGCGACCGGACGGCATGCGAACCCCGCCGATCCGGACGGCCCGACCGAGACGCTGCCGCCCATCGACGCGGCGGACTACCAGATCGCGCCGCCGCGTGAGCCGGAGCTGCTCACGCACCGGTATCACGACAACGGTGGCGAAGAACACGATCCGGCCGCCGAGGATCGGATCAACGCGCTGATCGCCGAGTCGGACAGCGGTGAACCGGAGCCGGCGGGCAGGCGGAACGGCAAGCCGCCGCTGACCCGCAAGCAGCGCCGGTGGCGGCTGGTGCGCCGGTTGGCCTACGGCTTCGTCGGCGTGTTCGTCATCCTGCCGATCCTCGGGTTCACCATCGCCTACTTCCTGGTGGACTTCCCGAAGCCGGCGGAGATCGTCGCGGCGCAGTCCAAGACGGTCAACTACTACTTCTCCGACGGCTCGACCCTGCTCGGCCGCGACTCGCAGGACGGCAACCGCGTCATCCTCAAGCCGGAGCAGATCCCGGACGTGGTCAAGCACGCGGTGTACGCGGCGGAGGACGAGACGTTCGAGACCAACTCGGGCTTCGACATCATGGGCATCCTGCGCGCCGTGCGTAACCAGCTCACCGGCGGCGTCGGCGGCGGGTCGACCATCACCCAGCAGTACATCAAGCAGGCCACCGGTGACGACGAAATCTCCCTGGTGCGTAAGGGCCTGGAGATCGTCAAGGCCTTCAAGATGAGCAACGAGCTGGAGAAGTCCGAGATCATCACCGCGTACCTGAACACGATCTACTTCGGTCGGGGCGCGTACGGCATCCAGGCGGCTTCGCAGGCGTACTTCAACAAGGACGTCGACAAGCTCAACCCGTCCCAGGCGGCCTACCTGGCGGGCATCATCCAGGCGCCCAGCCGCGGCGACAACCGGGAGTACGCCGAGCGGCGGTGGAACTACGTCATCGGCCAGATGAAGGAGAACGGCTGGTTGACCCAGGAGGAAGCGGCCGAGGCCAAGTTCCCGCAGATCGAGTCCGGTGAGCGCAAGCTGCAGGGCTTCACCGGTCCGCGCTACTTCATCAAGGAGCGCATCCGGCAGGAGCTGAACTCGCTGGGCTTCACCGAGGACAAGGTGCGCCTGCAGGGTTACAAGATCTACACCACGATCAACAAGAAGGCGCAGAGCCTGGCGGAGAAGACCGTCCGCGAGGTGATGAAGGGCCAGCCGAAGAACCTGCGCGAGGCGTTGGTCGCGGTCGACCCGAACACCGGCGGCGTGAAGGCCTACTACGGCGGCGAGAACGACGAGTCCGACCAGGTGGACTGGGCCAACACGCCACGGAACCCGGGTTCGTCGATCAAACCGTTCGATTTCGTCGCGCTGCTCAAGCAGGGCAAGGGGCCGTACGCCGCCTACGACGGCAGCTCGCCGCGGACGTTCCCCGGCGACGGTGTGCCCATCTCCAACTCCGAGAACGTGCAGTGCCCGATGCCGTGCACGGTCATGGAGGCGATGGAGAAGTCGATCAACACCGTCTTCTACGACATGGTCGTCAACGAGGTGAAGCCGTCCGGCGTCGTCGAGGCGCTGAAGGAAGCCGGGGTGAAGAACACCTCCCAGCTGAGCAGCGAGCTGAACAACATCGCCATCGGTGGTGGCGACAACAAGATCAGCCCGCGGGACATGGCGGCCGCGTACGCGACGTTCGCCGCGCAGGGCGTCCAGCGCGATGCACACTTCGTCTCCAAGATCACCACGCCGGACGGCGAAGTGGTCTACCAGGCGCACGACAAGACGCGTGGCAAGCCGGCGTTCGACCCGGACGAGGAGAAGAGCAAGCAGATCGCCGGCAACGTAACCAAGACGCTGGAGCCGGTGCTGCCCTACTCCGGCTTGGTGTGTGACAACGGCAGGGCGTGCGCGGGCAAGACCGGTACGCACGAGGCCAGGGAGCCGTATTCCGACCAGAACTCGCAGGCCTGGATGGTCGGCTACACCCGTCAGTTGTCCACCGCGGTCTGGGTCGGTGACTCGGCGTTGAACCCGATCAAGAACGCCGAGGGCGGCGTCGTCTACGGCAAGGGTCTGCCAGGGCAGATCTGGCTGAAGTTCATGAACGAGTACCACAAGGACATGGACAACCTGCCGTTCGACGAGGTCGAGCTGATCGGTGACGAGGCGCCGCCGCCACCTCCGCCGAAGAACACGCCGGACAAGGAGGACGACGACGGCCGGGACGAGGACGAGGAGAAGCCGGAGAACAAGCCGGATCGGCCGTCCAAGCCGGACAACCCGCCGAAGCCTCCGGAGGATCCGACGACCGACCCGGACGACCCGAGCACGGACCCGACTCCGCCGTGCCAGCCGCCGCTGTGCCGTCCACCGAACGACGGCCAGGAGGGCCCCGGCAACACCGACCCGAGCGGAGCCTGACGCCGGCTCGGTCACGGCGCCTCCGACCGCGGCCCGGGTTCGCGGCGGTGCGGAACTGAGCGCTGATTGACCTCGACGCGCCCCACGCCGAGCGACCCCGCCCGACATGGGGTTGACGAGGGATTCATTCCGCAGGTTTTAGGGTGCGGGAGTGCACGAGGAGTCGGGGCTCGGCGATCGGTGGCGCAGGCGTGCCCGCAACAGGGCCGCCGGGTTGCCGTCGGATCGCCCGCGTCAGGTGTCGCTGGAAGGCACTCAGCGCGTCATCCCGACCTGGACCGATCCGCTGGCGGCCCGGGCGAGCAAGCCGATCGGCGGTCCGCTCGGCAGGCACGCCGCGGTCGGCACGCACTGGTTCTTCAGCCCGCTGAGGGTCGCGCTGCTGCTGGCCGTCATCGCGTTGATGTTCGGCTGGTTCGGCAAGGCCGCGTGTATCCAGCAGTGGGAGAACGAGGACGGCGCGCTGGGGCTGGACTGGCGGTCCGGCAGGCCGTACGTGGCCATGTGCTACTCGGACGTCGTGCCGCTGTACGGGGCGGAGCGGCTGGACCGGGACGACTTCTTCGTCTACCGCGACGGCTGGCTGGAGCTGACCACGCCGGGCGGCGGCGACACCAGCGTGACGCTGCTGGCCACCGGGGAGGATTTCCGTGTCGCGGGCATCAGTGACCCGATCACCGCGGAAGCCGCCGACGGCGAGCAGTTCCAGCTCGCGCCCGGTGATCGCGTTCGCCCGCTGGACGGTGGTCAGCTGCGCTTGCCGGACGGGCGGACGGTGAGCCTGGGCGCGAGCGACGAGCTGCGGTTCATGGAGTATCCGCCGCTGACCGGCCTGTTCCAGTGGGTCAACGCCAAGCTCACCGACCTGTGGTTGACGGGAGTCGATGCCGGGCTGCTGCCCGGCGCCATCCCGGTCGCGGTGTATTTCAACATCACCGCGTTGTTCCTCGCCTTCGCCTGGTTGACCACGGTGTGGGCGGTGGCGCAGACGGCCCGGCGCCGTCCGTGGGACGCCGTGCTGGTGGCGATCTCGCCGCTGGTGTTGGTGCACGCGTTCACCAACTTCGACACGTTGGCCACGGCTGCCTGCGCGGCGGCGATCCTGGCGTGGTCACGGCGCCGCCCGGTGCTCGCCGGGGTGCTGATCGGCGTCGGCGGGGCGCTCAAGCTGTACCCGCTGTTCCTGCTCGGTCCGTTGCTGGTGCTGTGCATCCGCGCGGGCAAGATGCGGTCGTGGCGGGCGACGGGGTTCGCGTCCCTGGTCACGCTGCTGGTGATCAACCTTCCGCTGGCCTTGCTGTTCCCGCACGGCTGGCGCGAGTTCCTGCGGCTGAACGCCGAGCGCGGCATGGATCCCGACTCGATCTACAACGTGATCAGCACCTTCACCGGATGGAGCGGGTTCGACGGGCAGCTGGCACACAACGAGACGCCGGTCGGCCTCAACCTCTTCACCGGCGTCGTGTTCCTGCTGTGCTGTGCGGCGATCGCGTACGTGGCGTTGTCCGCGCCGCGGCGGCCGCGACTGGCCCAGCTCGCCTTCCTGGTGGTGGCGGCGTTCCTGCTCACCAACAAGGTGTGGAGCCCCCAGTTCTCGCTGTGGCTGGTGCCGCTCGCCGTGCTGGCGTTGCCGCACTGGCGGCTGTTGCTCGGGTGGATGGCGATCGACGCGCTGGTCTGGGTGCCGCGCATGTTCTTCTATCTCGGCCCGGACCAGAAGGGCCTGCCCGAAGAATGGTTCCTCGGCACCGTGGTGGTCCGGGACCTGGCGGTGCTCGGGTTGTGTGCGTTGGTCATCCGGCAGATCTATCGCCCGAGCAAGGACCTCGTGCGCAGTACCGGCGAGGACGACCCGGCGGGCGGGGTGCTCGATCGCGCGCGGGACGCGCGGGTGCTGCCCTCGCCGCGTCAGCGCAGGGATTCGCGCAAGAACGCGATGTCGTCGGCCTGACCTTCGGACGGGGTCTCGACCACGACCGGGGCGCCCGCCGCCTTGGCCACGCCTGCCAGCACCTCGGGGTCGATCGTGCCGTCGCCGCCGACCACATTGGCGTGCCGGTCGCGGCCGGAGCCGAACTCGTCGCGCGAGTTGTTCAAATGCACCAGGTCGATGCGCCCGGTGATGGCCATGACCTTCTCCACCGCGGTGTCCAGGTCCCAGCCCGCGGCGTAGGCGTGGCAGGTGTCCAGGCAGAACCCGGCGCCGAACTCGCCGATGGCGTCCCACAGCCGGGCCAGCATGTCGAAGTCCTTGGCCAGTGCGCCGTCGCCACCCGCGGTGTTCTCCACCAGGATCGGCACCTCGAACGGGGAGTCGACCGCGCGCTCGAACAGCTTGCGCCAGTTGTCGATGCCGACCTGCGGGTCCTCGCCCCTGCGGACGTGGCCGCCATGCACGACCAGGCCGAACGCGCCGAGTTCCGCGGCCATCTTGGCGTCCTGCGCGACGAGCTTGCGGGACGGGATGCGGATGCGGTTGTTGGTCGAGGCGACGTTGACCAGGTAGCGCGAGTGGATGACCACGTCGGCGTCGCTGGCGCGCAGCTCGTCCGCCTGCGGGTGCGGCTTCGGGGCCGCCCAGCCCTGCGGGTCGGCGAGGAAGAACTGCACCACTTCGGCCCCGCGGTCGCGGATCGCGTTCAGCGGGTTGTCGTCCTTGGCGTGAGCACCGATGCGCATGGGTGCAGGCTAGCCCGCGGCCACCACCGGTCGGGAGCTGCCCGCGGCGGTCCGCGACGAACACGCTCGGGTGAATCCCGCTGGGGTCTGCCTGCCTTGGCGCGGAGTGGTCGTCCGGTCACCGTAGGTTGTCCAGCGCAACGTAGGCGTGCGGAGACCCACAGCGAGGAAGGGTATGCGGAGAAGGCTTCTCGGTCTGGTCGTCGTGCTGGTGGCCGCCGGTTTCGTGCTGAGCGGCACGGCGTCGGCGGATGCGCCGTGGCAGAACGTCGACGTGGTGCACGGCAGTTGTGCCGCCACGGTGCTCAACGGGCGCGGTGAGCCGCTGGTGGTCGACGCGGACGCGCTGCTGGTCGACGAGGGCCTGCCCGGTGTCCGCCTTGGGTCGTCCACGGACCGCAAGGCCGAGAAGGAGGCCGTGCATCTGCCGGTCGGGGACGCGGTCGAGCTGCTCCGCCTGAATGACGTTCCGGTCGTGGGTGACCTGGCGGGGAACGTGTGCGCGGTGGTCGACGACGCCGGTGGGGTGGTGAACGCGGTCGGCCGCGCCGTGCGGGTGAACCGCTGAGTCAGTGGTTGAGAACGTATTGCCGCAGAAACTGCCGGACCGTAGCGTCACATTCACCGAACTGGTTCGTTGTCACAGGTGAAGGCAGCACGGCGAGCAGGGGCGAGACGAATGCGGGTCTGGCGGAGGACGGCGGCGCTCGGCGCGGCGACGGCCATAGCGACGGCTACGGCCGCGTTCGGGATACCGGGGGTCGCCGCGGCGGAGACGGTCAGCACCAAGTGCGGTGGTTCGGTGACCGCTCAGGTCGGCGACACGGTCAAGGCGAGCACGTCGATTCTCGGCCTCGACCTCGGCGCGGTCGACCTCGGCGTGGTCAAAGAAGGCACCACGGTGCTGAGCAAGACGGTCGGGGTGGTGCAGCGGCTGCTGTGCAAGGTGACCGTCACCGTGACCGGGACCGCCGACGAGGTCGTCAAGAACGTCGACAAGGCCGCACCGGAACCGCTCAAGCGGGTCACCAAGCCGGTGGCGGGCGCCGTGACCGGCACGACGGAGACGTTGCGGAAGGCGTCCGGTGCGACGCCGGAGCCTGCGGAAGCGCCCACGGTGCCGCAGCGTCCGCCGCAGCAGAACATCTCCGGCGGTGAATCCAGCGGCACGAAGCACACGCCGACCGTCACGGTGCAGACGGTGCGGCCGTCGGAGCACCGCAGCCCGGCGGTCGGGGGAAGCCTTCCGGGGGCTGCGCTTCCCTACACCAGCCCGATGGACTTCTTCGGCGGCGACTCGTCGTTGTTCGACGCCGCGCCAGGGCTGCGTTACGGCGATACGCCGGGCTACGCTCCGCAGTTCGGAGCCCTCGGTGAAGGCGGCATCGACGACGTGAGCGGTCAGGAGATCCGCAATGCCGGCAGCGCGCGGGCGCTGGAGCGGACGCAGAACGAGATCGGCGTGCCGACGCTGATCGCGGTGCTGGTCCTGGCCGGTGTGAGCGCGGGTCTGGTCCGGACCTGGGTCGTTCGGTCCGCGACCGCGGGAAACTGACGAACGATCGCGTACCCTTTCGGGTGGCGAGTCGTTACTACCGAGTAGCCTCGCTCTACTCAGGTGAAGGAGACGTTGGTGGGTAGGTGGACTGCGCGCAGGACGGTCGCGGTACTCGCGGTCGGCGGGGTGCTGGCCGCAGGCACGTTCCTGCTCGGTACGAGTGGCGCCACCGCGACCACAGCCGCCGACACGTGCGGCGGCACCGTGAGCGGCAAGATGGGCGAGACCATCACGTTGAAGTCCTCGGCGGTGCAGGACGCAGCGGTCAAGGCGGTTCGTGGTGGGTTCGACTTCCCGCTGCTGCCCATCACCAAGAGCAACAAGACCAAACTGCGCGAGCTGTTCGAAGCGGGCAAGTTCGATCCGATCAAGCTGACCAAGGTGCCGCACGCCGCGGCGGGCGTGTTCAACGACGAGAAGATCGCTCAGGCCGTGGTGCGCACGATCGAGGCGGACAAGTACGGCAAGCGCATCCTGGCCAAGCACGGCAACCGCGACGCGGTGCTGGAGGCGGTGGAGGGGCACTGCTCCGACTTGACCGTCAAGGCCTCGAACTACGTCGCGCCGAAACAGCAGACTCAACAGCAGTCCGAGGCCGCGGGTGGCTCGTCGGCGCGCGCGCCGCGCGATGCCTCGCGTACCCGCGGCACGGCGCCCGAGGTGGCCGGTGACGAGCGGGTCGACTCGGACGCCAAGCTGCCGGAGATGGGCACCGGGTCGGCGCGTGCTCCGCAGCGTGACTACGGCAGCGTTCCGTACCAGCTGCCCGGGATCGACGCCGATGACGTGCCTGACGCGACGCCGTACGGGTCCACACCGGGCGCTGAGGACATCGGCATTCTCGGTGCCGACGACGGGCAGCCACAGGTGAGCAACGCGGGCAACGCGGAGCAGATCCAGGCGGCCGAGGGGCACGACCGTGCGCTGCAGCTGCCGATGTTGCTGGCCGTGGTCTCGCTGGCGTGTGTGGCCGCGGCCCTGGTCCGCACCTGGGTGCTGCGTCGCGTGTGACTGATCGGTGGCGTTCCGGCCGCGCCGCGTCTGGCTGATCGGTGGCGCAGCGGCCTGCGCCGCGTCTGATTGGTCTGTGGTGCAGCGGTCCGTCGCGTCTGATTGATGATCCGTGGCGTACCGGGTTGCGCCGCGATCGACGGTCGGCGGCGCACCGGTCTGCACGGCGTCTGACTCATCGGCGGTGCAGTGGTCCACGCCGCGCTCGAGGGTCGGCGGACGCCGGGCCGGCGCCGCTCACCGGCCTACGCCCATGGTTCGACTGCGCGTCGGCCAGTGTCGCGATCGATCGGAGCGCCGCGTGCCCGTTGACTGCATTTGACGAGGTTGCCGAGGGGTGGGCCCGAGTTCGTCGGGGTCGCCAGGTAGCCTTGGGAAGCTGACAAACCCTCCTGCCACGGATGGTCCGTGGCCGTTCGAGCCCATAGGAGGTGAGTGGTTGTGTCACGCCATTACGAGGTAATGATCATCCTCGACCCCCGGCTGGACGAGCGCACCGTCGCCCCGACGCTGGAGAACTTCCTCAAGGTCATCCGCGATTCCGGTGGCACGGTGGAGAACGTCGACATCTGGGGTCGGCGTCGGCTGGCCTACGAGATCGCCAAGCACAGCGAGGGGATCTACGCGGTGCTGGAGCTCTTCGCCGAGCCGGAGGCCGTCAAGGAGCTGGACCGCCAGCTGTCCCTGCAGGAGAGCGTGCTGCGCACCAAGGTGCTGCGGCGCGACCCGAAGGCCGTCGCATCCGCATCGGCAAAGGCGTGATGCCCGATGGCCGGTGACACCATCATCACCGTGGTCGGCAACCTGACCGCCGACCCGGAGCTGCGATTCACCCCGTCCGGTGCCGCAGTAGCCAACTTCACCGTCGCGTCCACGCCGCGCGTGTTCGACCGGCAGACCGGCGAGTGGAAGGACGGCGAGGCGCTGTTCCTGCGCTGCAACATCTGGCGCCAGGCGGCGGAGAACGTCGCAGAGTCGCTGACCCGTGGCACCCGCGTGGTCGTGCAGGGGCGGCTGAAGCAGCGCTCCTTCGAGACCAAGGAAGGCGAGAAGCGCACGGTCTTCGAGCTCGAGGTCGACGAGATCGGGCCGTCGTTGCGGTACGCCACCGCGAAGGTGAACAAGGTCAGCCGCGGCTCTGGCGGCGGCGGCTTCGGCGGTGCACCGGCAGGGCCTCCTGCGGACGACCCGTGGGGTTCCGCGCCGCCGGCCGGCGGCGGTGGGTACTCCGACGAGCCCCCGTTCTAAGACCCCATTCCCCTCGATACCGGTTGACTTTCTCGAGACACCAGGAGATTCATCGTGGCCAAGCCACCCGTTCGCAAACCGAAGAAGAAGGTCTGCGTGTTCTGCAAGGCGGAGAAGAAGGGCCGCCCGGAGCCGATCGACTACAAGGACACCGCCCTGCTGCGCAAGTTCATCTCCGACCGGGGCAAGATCCGCGCCCGCCGCGTCACCGGCAACTGCAGCCAGCACCAGCGTGACGTGGCCACCGCGGTGAAGAACTCCCGCGAGATGGCCCTGCTGCCCTACACCTCCACCGCCCGCTAAGGAGAGACGTCATGGCCAAGGTAATCCTGACCACCGACGTGGCGAACCTGGGCGGCCCCGGCGACATCGTCGAGGTCAAGGACGGCTACGCCCGCAACTACCTGCTGCCGCGCGGGTATGCCATCCGCTCCACCAAGGGCGCGGAGAAGAACATCGCCACGATCCGCCGCTCGCAGGAGCAGCGCCGCATCCGCGACCTCGACCACGCCAAGGAGGTCAAGCAGACGCTGGAGAACATCGGCACCGTCACGCTGACCGCCAAGGCGGCCGAGGGCTCGAAGAAGCTGTTCGGCTCGGTCAAGGCGGCTGACGTGGCCACCGCGATCAAGTCGGCGGGCGGCCCGATGCTGGACAAGCGCACCATCGACCTCGGCGGCCACATCAAGACGGTCGGCAAGCACCCGATCGCGATCCGGCTGCACCCCGAGGTCACCGCGAACATCAAGCTCGAGGTCACCGCGCAGCCGCAGTAACCACGAGTTCGACGGCGAGGCCCTCTCCTTCGGGAGGGGGCCCTTGTCGTTGGCCGCGCGGAAGGTGTCGTAGCGGGTATCGGCCACCCCAGGTCTTCGGGCGTGGAAGCTGGCCGCGGATACCGGGCATCGCGATCCAGGGCGCAAGCGTGGAAGCTGGCCGCGGATACCGGGCATCGCGATCCAGGGCGCAAGCGTGGAAGCTGGCCGCGGATACCGGGCATCGCCACCCAGGGCCCCGGGCGTGGAGGTTGGCCGCGCGGACCCGGTCCATGCCGCGGGCACGTGTCACCCAGGTCTGGGAGTATCGGAGCAGAGCGAAGAGGCGGGAGCCCGACGCGTGCGCGTGCTGGTCACGGGAGCGAGCGGTTTCGTAGGCCGGGCGGTCACGGCTGCCCTGTCCAGGGCGGGGCACGACGTCGTTCCGCTGTCACGGCGTCCGAAGCAAGCAGCAGGCCCGGTCGCCGACATCCGTGACCAGGCAGCGGTGCACACCGAGGTGGCGGATGTCGATGCCGTTTGCCATCTCGCTGCGGTGACCCGACCGCGCATGTCGGCGTCCAACCCGGCGGAATACTGGACGGTCAACACGGGCGGAACCTTCAACGTCGTATCCGCCCTGCTCGCCACCGCGAAGCGCACCCGACCCAAGCGGTTGGTGCTCGCGTCGACGGCTGCCATGTACGCAGCCGATGCGCCGCAACCCCTGACCGAGGAGTCGCCGATCGTTCCGGCGAATCCGTACGGCGCGAGCAAGGTGGCCGCGGACCACCTCGCCGCCGCGTGCACCGCAGGCAGAACCATCGGCGCCATCTCGCTCCGGGCCTTCAACATCGCGGGTGCCGCGAACGGAACGCCCGACCTCGACACGACTCGCCTCGTGCCGAAGATCGCCGCGGTGCAAGCGGGCAAGGAACCGCGGCTGACCATCAACGGCGACGGGTCCGTCGTCCGGGATTTCGTTCATGCCACGGACATGGCAGAAGCATTCGTGCTGGCGCTGGAAGCATGCACACCCGGTGAGTGGCGGCCGTACAACGTCGGCAGCGGTTGCGGGACCTCGCTCAGCGAGATGGTGCACATCGCGGAGCGGGTCAACGGGCGCCCGGTCGCTGTGACGCACGGCCCCGCGGCCGACGAGCCACCGGTCCTTCTCGCCGACAGCTCACGCATCCAGCGCGAGCTGGGCTGGCGACCGCAGCATTCCGATCCGGCCACCATCGTTGCGGACGCTTGGCAGGCACTGACGGCGCAGTAGATGTCGCGCAGCGGGCGAGGCCGGGCGCTCTGTCTGTGGGCCGCTGCACCGCGTCCCTACTGCACGAGCGCGACACGCCGAAGAAGCGATTTGCCGCGACACGCCGATCGGCTGATCACAATCTTATCCACAACTTGTCCACAGCCTCTGACCTGCGGAAATTCCCAGAAGGGGGATACTTGTCCCCAAGCTTTCCACAGGCTTGCGGCCGCCTGTGGGCGAGTCGGGCCAATTGCCCCCAGGTAGTCCACAGAACCGTCCCCAGGCCGACTTGGCAGTGGCGTGCGGGCGGGTTTAGCGTGCCAACGTCCGCGCCGTGGGCAGCTACGGCAGCAGACCCGTCAACCCGAAGGACAGCGAGCGTCGACCTGCGCACGACCGGTCGGCGTTCGCCACGCGGTGTGTCCCGGTTCGGGCGGACGGATCGCCGCGAGTTGCCCCGACACGGCTGCCGCCTGCCCGCGGTGGGGGTATCCATGCGGCATACTGGGTATCGAACTTTTGTTCGAGACGAGGGAGGTTCAGCGGCGGTGGCATTGACCGACGACCGCAGCCCGGCGCTGGCCGGGCAGGCACCCACTTCGAGCTCCACGGGTGGCGGGTTCGACCGGCAACCACCGCAGGACATCGCGGCCGAGCAGTCGGTGCTCGGCGGCATGCTGTTGTCCAAGGACGCGATCGCCGACGTGCTCGAGGTGCTGCGTCCGTCCGATTTCTACCGGCCGGCGCATCAGGCGATCTACGACGCGATCCTCGACCTGTACAGCCGTGGCGAGCCGGCCGACCCGATCACCATCTCGGCCGAGCTGGAGCGGCGGGGCGAGCTGGCCAGGGTCGGCGGTGCCCCGTATCTGCACACGCTCATCGCCACCGTGCCTACGGCGGCGAACGCGGCCTATTACGCGCAGATCGTGGCCGAGAAGGCGGTGTTGCGCAGGCTGGTGGAGGCGGGCACCCGCATCGTGCAGTACGGCTACGGCGCGGCCGATGCGCAAGGTGATGCGGTCGACGAGGTGGTCGACCGGGCGCAGGCGGCGATCTTCGAGGTCACCGAGCGGCGCACCAGCGAGGACTACGTGGCGCTGGAGGAACTGCTTCAGCCGACCATGGACGAGATCGACGCGATCGCCTCCGACGGTGGCATCTCGCGCGGCGTGCCGACCGGTTTCACCGACCTGGACGAGGTCACCAACGGCCTGCACCCCGGCCAGATGATCATCGTGGCGGCCCGTCCCGGTATCGGTAAGTCCACGCTCGGCCTGGACTTCTGCCGGTCCGCGTCGATCAAGCACGGCATGACCAGTGTGATCTTCTCGCTGGAGATGAGCCGCACAGAAATCGTCATGCGCATGCTGTCCGCCGAGGCGCGGATCCGCCTGCAGGACATGCGCAGCGGTCGGATGTCCGACGACGACTGGACCCGGCTGGCCCGCCGGATGTCAGAGATCTCCCAGGCGCCGTTGTTCATCGACGACTCGCCGAACATGACGATGATGGAGATCAGGGCCAAGGCCCGGCGCCTGAAGCAGCGGCACGACCTGAAGCTGATCGTGCTCGACTACATGCAGCTGATGACCTCGGGCAAGAAGGTCGAGTCCCGGCAGCAGGAAGTGTCGGAGTTCTCCCGCCAGCTCAAGCTGCTGGCCAAGGAGCTCGAGGTGCCGCTGGTGGCGATCAGCCAGCTGAACCGTGGTCCCGAGCAGCGCACCGACAAGCGGCCGATGCTGGCCGACCTGCGTGAGTCCGGTGCTCTGGAGCAGGACGCCGACATCGTGCTGTTGATCAACCGGCCGGACGCCACCGAGCGGGACGACCCACGAGCAGGCGAGGCCGACCTGATCCTGGCCAAGCACCGCGCGGGCCCGACCACCACGGTCACCGTCGCCCACCAGCTGCACTACTCACGCTTCGCCGACCTCGCCCGCGGCTAGTCGCCGACGCTTCGCCGACCCTTCGCCGACCTCGCCCGCGGCTAGTCGCCGACGCTTCGCCGACCCTTCGCCGACCTCGCCCGCGGCTGGTCGCCGACCCGGTGCAGCACCCACACGTTCGGCTCCACGTAGGTCGCGTAGCCGTGCTCCGGCTCGCACAGCACCGGCACCAGCGCGTCCGGTACCTCGATCGGCCCCCGGGTGTCGAACGGCAGCCCGGTCCACTCCCGCCACTGCTCGAGCGTGCCGGAGATGTGCATCGACAGCGGTGCGACGTTCACGATGGTGCCTCCGGCGCGCACATGGACCCGGAGCCACGGATCATCGGGCAGCCCGTCCGTGGTGCGCTTGAGATACGACTCCATGGATTCGTCCGGATACGCCGGCTTTCCGTTGGGGCGGACGGGCGCGACGAGTTCGGAGAATCCCAGCGCGGCCACATTGCTCCGCATGGCGTCGAGCATCAGCCGCGAGAGTCCCTTGCCGCGCTGGTCGACCTGCACCGTGATCTCCAGGGCGGAGACCAGCGTCGGCTCGTCGCCGGTGAGACGCGTCTGGACACCCTGCCGGATCGCCCAGTCCCAGCCCTCCGCGGGAAGCCCGCTCGCCGGGTCTCCGTCCCACGCCAACGGCACACAGAACGATCGCGCGACCGCTCGGTCACCGTCCAACGCGAGCATCACGAACTCGGGAAAGAGCCGGACGCAGGTGTCGTAGTACAGGTCCGAGGTCCGGTCCTGCAGCATGAACGTGCTCCACGTGCCCGGGAACTTCCACAGCTTGTCGACGAGCTCCGGGCGCTCGGCGAGGGTGACCGTCTCCATGCCGCGGACCTTAGCCAGGAATACTCCGAGGCCAAACCGGGTTTTCTGCGGTATGAGCGCAGCGATGCCGGTCATCTACCTCAGCCACGGGGCGCCACCGTTGGCGGATGACCCGGTCTGGCCGACCGAGCTCGCCGCGTGGGCGCGGCAACTGCCCAAGCCGCGCGCCGTCCTGGTCATCTCGGCGCACTGGGAAGCCGCTCCGATGACCATTGGGGCAACCACGACCCAGCCGTTGGTGTACGACTTCTGGGGTTTTCCGCAGCGGTATTACCAGGTTCGATACCCAGCGCCCGGCGCGCCGGAGCTTGCCGCCGAGGTGCGCGGACTGCTGTCCGGCGCGGGCTACGGTACGGCTGACGACCCTGGTCGGGGGCTCGATCACGGCGCCTACGTTCCGCTGATGGAGATGTACCCGGAGGCGGACGTGCCGGTGCTGCAAGTGTCGATGCCGACGCTTGATCCCCGCGAGCTGTACGCGATCGGCCGACGGCTCGCGCCGCTGAGGCAGGCCGGGGTGCTGATCGTGGGCAGCGGCTTCTTCACTCACAACCTGCGCGAGATGAATCCGATGTCCGGGCCCGCCGACGCCCCACCGCCGTCCTGGTCGGTGGAGTTCGACCAGTGGGGCAACGAGGTGCTCTCCACCGGAGACATCGACGCCGTGCTGGACTTTCAGAGCAAAGCCCCAGCCCCCGGGCGTGCGCATCCGCGCATCGAACACTTCGCGCCGCTGTTCGTCAGCCTCGGTGCGGGTGAGGAGGCGGGCGTGCCGCGCACGACCGTCCAAGGCTTCTGGTACGGGCTGGCCAAGCGGTCGATCCAGCTCGGTTAGGGCGGCGGTCCGCCTCGGGCCAAGCGGTCGAGCCGGCTCGGTCAAGTCACCGGTCCGCCCTTGGCCAAGCGGTCGAGCCGGCTCGGTCAGGCCGGCCGCCGGTGTGCCCTGGTGAAAGCGGTCGAGCCGGCTCGGGCTAGTCCTGCTCGATGGCCGCGCGCCCGCCGTGGCCGACCACCGCGGACTCCCGCGCGCCGCGCGCCTCGATGTCGCGCAACGCTTCCGCGTCGGCCTGCGCCAACCCAAGCCGCTTGGCGCCCAGCTCGACGAACGGCGGCAGGAACGAGCGCAGCAGCTTCAGCCCACCCACCCAGCGCGGGACGTGGATGGTGCGGGCCCGGCGCAGCGTGCCGCGCTCGATGTCGTCGAGCGCGGTCTCCAGCGGGTAGGTCTTGCCGAGTATCCCGGGCATCGAGCCACGCAGCTTCCCGAACACCGGGTGCGCATCTGCGCTGGTCACAAGGTCGGTCCTGATCCAGGTCGGGTGCGCGACGCCGACCTGCACGCCGTGATGCCGCAGCTCGGCGCGCAGACTGTTGCAGAAGGCCTCGACGCCCGCCTTCGCGGCCGCGTAGTTGGCCATCCCCGGCGCGTGTGCGATCGCCGCCAGCGACGAGATGGCCAGTAAATAGCCCTTGCGCTCGATGACGTGCGGAATCGTGACCCGGAACGTGCGCCACACGCCCAGCAGGTCGACCTCGATGACCTTCTCGAACGCCTTCGGATCGACCGACCGGACAAATCCCGTGCTGGCGATGCCCGCGTTGGCCACCACGACGTCGATGCCGCCCCACTTCTCGACGACCTCGGCGACCGCGGTCTCCAGGTCCGACCAGCTGGTCACGTCGGCCTTCCAGGACGCGGCGTTCGGCCCAATTCGCTCGGCCACCCGGGTTTGTTCCTCCGGTTCGAGGCCGAGCAGCGCGACCTTGGCGCCGCGCGCCGCGAAGCGCTCGGCCAGCCCGGCACCGATGCCCCGCGCGGCCCCCGTGACCAGCACAACCTTGCCCTTGAGCGACATCCTGCCGAGCACGGAACCTCCTCGAATCGGCCCACCGGCGAGTAAGTCGGAGCGAGAGTAACAGGCAATTTCCGGGGGTGCACCCGGCGTTGGTGCTCTGCGGCGCTCCGTTCGTAGGATGGGCTTCGACCAGGCTGGATACCGCAAGCACAAGGAGCGCCGATGCCCATCGCAACCCCGGAGACCTACGCCGCGATGCTGGACCGCGCGAAGGAAGGGGGATTCGCCTACCCGGCGATCAACGTGACGTCCTCGGAGACCCTGAACGCGGCACTGCGTGGGTTCGCCGAGGCGGAGTCGGACGGCATCATCCAGATCTCCACCGGAGGCGCCGAATTCGCTTCGGGTCAGAAGGTCAAGGACATGGTGACCGGTGCCGTCGCGCTGGCCGAGTTCGCGCACGTGGTCGCGGAGAAGTACCCGATCACCGTCGCGCTGCACACCGACCACTGCCCGAAGGAGAAGCTCGACGGGTTCGTCCGGCCGCTGATCGACATCTCCCAGGAGCGAGTCAACCGCGGCGAGAACCCACTGTTCCAGTCGCACATGTGGGACGGTTCGGCGATCGATCTGGAGGAGAACCTGCAGATCGCCGCGGAGCTGCTGGACAAGGCGGCCGCGGCCAAGATCATCCTCGAGGTCGAGATCGGTGTGGTCGGCGGTGAGGAGGACGGTATCTCGGCGGCCATCGACGAGAAGCTGTACACCGCCGAGGGCGACTTCGTCCGGACGGTCGAGACGCTCGGCGCGGGCGAGAAGGGCCGCTACCTGCTGGCCGCCACGTTCGGCAACGTGCACGGCGTGTACAAGCCGGGCAACGTCAAGCTGCGTCCCGAGGTGCTCAAGCGGGGCCAGGCGGTCGCCGCGCAGAAGCTGGGCCTGCCGGAGGGGTCGAAGCCGTTCGAGCTGGTCTTCCACGGTGGCTCGGGCTCGTCGCTGGAGGAGATCCACGAGGCGGTCTCCTACGGCGTGGTGAAGATGAACATCGACACCGACACCCAGTACGCGTTCAGCAGGCAGATCGCCGACCACTTCTTCAAGAACTACGACGGCGTGCTGAAGGTCGACGGCGAGGTCGGCAACAAGAAGGTCTACGACCCGCGGTCCTACCTCAAGGCGGCCGAAGCCGGCATGGCCGCACGCATCGTGCAGGCGGCGGAGCACCTGATGTCCGCGGGCAAGAAGATGAGCTGACGCGCGAGATTCGCGTTGGCGGAGCCGGCCGGGCTCGTTCCGGCCGGCTCTTCGCATGCCTGGGTTTTCCGGCGGGTGGGGCTGCCGTGACGTCGGGGACTGCAGGCTCGCCAGCGGCTGTGGCCCGCAGGGCCTTGCAACGGCCGGGCTCGCCGACGGGGCCCAGGAGTCCCAGGTGCGCCGGTCTGCCATCTCGCACATCGGCGCGCTGCGCACGATGGACGGTCCCCCTGTGCCGCTCGGCTGACCCGGTGCGGCCGTTCAGCGCCCTGTCGCGCCCGCTCACATCAGCCCGTTTGTTCCTCTCCCGAGCGGCTGACCATCATGGATGGTGATGATGTCGAAACGTGTCGTAGCCGTGGTCATGGTGTTCCTGCTGGTCGTCGCCGGGGGCAGCGCGATACTCAGCCTGGTTCTCTGACCTGGCACCATGACGCCATGAGCAACCTCCTCCAACCTGAGCCGACCGCACTGCCCGGCAATCCTGCCGCCGAAGCTGCGCTCGACGCGGGCACCCCGGCGGCCGAGGTCGCCGCCGAACATCCGCAGTTCAGCGAAGCATGGGCGAAGTTGGCCGACGACGCGCTCGCCGGCGGCGACACCGTGGCCGCCTATGCCTACGCCCGCACCGGCTACCACCGCGGCCTGGACCAGCTACGGCGCGCGGGCTGGAAAGGGCACGGCCCGATCCCGTGGGACCACCGCCCGAACCAGGGTTTCCTGCGCTCGCTGGCCGCATTGGCGAAAGCGGCGGAACGGATCGGGGAGACCGACGAGTACGAGCGCTGCAAGCAGTTCCTCGTCGACTCCGACCCTGCGGCGGCCGAAGCCACCGGGCTCGAATAACGCGGCTCAACGGAAAGCGCTCGCACCCCGGTAGCGGGTGCGAGCGCTTTCCGTTCCGTCCGGACCTCAGCACGTGGCGAGCAGGTCGTTCAGCGCCGCCTTCTCGTCAGAGGACGTGGTGAGTCCGTATTCGTACTTCACCCCGATCCACATACGCGAGTAGGTGCACCAGTAGGCCTGTGACGGCGGCTTCCACTCCTCCGGGCCTTTGTCGCCCTTGGACTGGTTCACGTTGTCGGTGACGGCGATCAACTGCGGGCTGTTCAGGTCGTTGGCGAACGCTTCCCGTTGAGACTGCGTCCAGCTCGACGCGCCGGTGCGCCAGGCTTCCGCGAGCGGTACGACGTGATCGATGTCGACGTCGGCCGGGTCGCTCCAGGTGGCGCCGTCGTACGGGCTGTACCAACTGCCGGAAGTCGGGTAGCAGTCGTTGCCGACCTGCACACCGGAGCCGTCTCGCTTGAGGACTTCCTCGCGGGTGTTGCAGTTGTCCCCTTGGTTGCTCCAGTGCGGGAACTTGTCGCGGTCGTAGCCGTCTTGCGAGCCGTCCGGCTGCACCGTCAGCTGACTCAGCATCGAGGCGGCGGTGGACGGACTCGGGATGTTGGGTGGCTCCGCCATCGCCGTCCCGCTCGAGGCGGCCGAGACCCCGGTGGTGAGCAGGACGGTGGAGCCAAGAACGGTCAGTGCGCGGCGAAACGCGAAGGCCATGACGTTCCCCTTCTGCCGTGTGCCAGACAGGGGGACGGTGACGTTTCGTGGGTTACCGGCGCTACCGAAAAGAGTGGCGAATTCGCCAAATGGTGATGACTACACCCGCTTGGCCGCGTGCAGAACGTACATATCGCCCGAAAACTACCGCTGAACGAGCAACAAATCCTCGGTGTGCCGGTAAACCGTCCACCGCCGCAGCGGCCGCTCGCGCCGAATACTGTCGACGACCGGATGGATCGGCACGGTGCCGCCGTACTGAAAAGCCCGCCCACGAAAGGCCGCTGTCCTCCGCCGGAAACGCCCACGGGTGACGCGCACTGCGACACCAACCGGATCCGGACGCACCTCCACCCGCCGCGCACTGCCGCGCAGAGCAAGTTCGTCGTCGCAGTAGGCCTCGCCGTCGACCGCCTCGAGCACCCCGAGCCCGAGCAGTACGCCACCGGTGTCATCGCGCACCAGCGTCACCGGACTCGGTTCCCCGGACGTGGCGACCCGCAACGCTTCGGCCGGGTCTCCGGGCAGCCCCCACACCGCGGCGGCCTCCGACGGTCCGCTCGGGACATAGCCCACGGCGACGGAGCCCAACACCTCACGGCGCATCATCCGCACGACCACGGCGGCGAGATCCGCGTCGTCGCCGACGACGATCACCCGCTTGTTGTCGAGCAGAACATCGTCGATGTCCTTCTTGCCCGGGCGGGCCGGGACCCGCACGACGTTCGCCGCGCCGGGTGGGTCGGCTAGATCACCGCAAACCAACGTTGTGCCGCACACCTGGCCATCCTCCGATACCCTCGCACCGGCGGTTCACGCGCACTACCTGCGCAGTCCGCAGGACATGTCACCGCGATACCAGGAGTGTCACATGCCGGCCATCGTGCTGATCGGTGCCCAGTGGGGCGACGAAGGCAAGGGCAAAGCCACCGATCTGCTTGGCGACCGCGTCCAGTGGGTGGTCCGCTACCAGGGCGGCAACAACGCGGGCCACACCGTGGTACTGCCGGACGGGCAGAACTTCGCACTGCACCTGATCCCGTCGGGCATCCTGACCCCGGGCGTGACCAACGTGATCGGCAACGGTGTGGTGGTCGACCCGCGGGTGCTGCTGGACGAGCTGGCCGGGCTCGAGGAACGCGGCGTGGACACCGGCAAGCTGTTGATCTCCGCCGACGCGCACCTGATCATGCCGTACCACGTGGCGATCGACAAAGTCACCGAGCGCTACCTCGGCTCGCGCAAGATCGGCACCACCGGCCGCGGCATCGGCCCGTGCTACCAGGACAAGGTCGCCAGGGTCGGGGTGCGCGTGCAGGACCTGCTGGACGAGAAGATCTTCCGGCAGAAGGTCGAGGCCGCGCTCGAGGTGAAGAACCAGATCCTGGTCAAGGTCTACAACCGCAAGGCGCTCGAGGTCGACGAGGTGGTCGAGGAGGTGCTGTCGATCGGTGAGCAGTTCGCGCACCGCATCGCGGACACCCGGCTGCAGCTGAACAAGGCGCTCGAGGCGGGCGAGAACGTGCTGCTGGAAGGCTCGCAGGGGACGTTGCTGGACGTCGACCACGGCACGTATCCGTTCGTCACGTCGTCCAACCCGACCGCGGGCGGCGCGTGCGCGGGTGCCGGCATCGGGCCCGGCAGGATCACCACCGTGCTGGGCATCCTCAAGGCCTACACCACGCGCGTCGGCTCCGGCCCGTTCCCCACCGAGCTCACCGACGAAATGGGCGACTTTTTGCGCAAAGCCGGTGGTGAGTTCGGGGTGACCACCGGGCGGGAGCGCCGCACCGGCTGGTTCGACGCGGTCATCGCGCGCTACGCCACCCGCGTCAACGGCATCACCGACTTCTTCCTGACCAAGCTCGACGTGCTGACCGGGCTGGAGCGGATCCCGGTCTGCGTGGCGTACGAGGTGGACGGATTCCGCACCGAGGACATGCCGATGACGCAGACCGACGTGCACCATGCGGTGCCGATCTACGAGGAGATGCCCGGCTGGCAGGAGGACATCTCGGGCTGCCGCACGTTCGAGGATCTGCCGGCCAACGCGCAGCGCTACGTGGAGCGGATCGAGGAGCTGTCCATGGCCAGGGTGTCGGCCATCGGGGTCGGTCCCGGTCGCGAGCAGACCATCGTGCGACACGAGTTCGTCTGAGGCCGCGGCGGTTCGCCGGGGGTTGCGACCGAGCCCGCCCGTGAAGGCCCGAGGCCGTGCGTGCGCTCGCCCTGCTCGGCACCGCGCGAGCATCCAGCCGTCCGCTGCAGGGCGCCGTAGACCCAGAAAAAGCGTTTCCCCGGCGCCTGGTCGGCGCCGGGGAAACGCGGCGGAAGGAAGAAGCCGGGGACGTCAGATGTCGACGGCCACCCGGTACACCTTGGGTTCGTCGGTTTCCACGACCGCTTCGCCCTTGCCCTTGGCGTGCAGGGCCCGCACGGTCCACTTGCCGGACGCGGCGTAGAACCGGAACTCACCCTGTCCGGACGCCTGCACCTCGCCGACGAACTCGCCGTCGCGGTCGAGCAGCCGCACGTAGGCATTACTCACCGGTTCGCTGCCTGCGGTCACCCTGCCCGCGATGACGACCTGGCCCTTGGTGTCGAAGTCCTCCGGGGTCGCCTCCTGGGCCGGGGCGGCGCAGCCGCTGTCGACCTGCACGCTCACGCGTCGGCCCCCGTCTCGATCGGCACACCGACCAGCGAGCCGTACTCGGTCCAGGACCCGTCGTAGTTCTTCACGTCCTGCAGGCCGAGCAGCTCGTGCAGCGCGAACCAGGTGTGGCTGGAGCGCTCACCGATGCGGCAGTAGGCGATGGTCGGCTTGTCCAGGTCCAGGCCCGCCTCGGTGTAGATCTGCCTGAGCTCCTCGTTCGACTTGAACGTGCCGTCCTCGTTGGCCGCCTTGGCCCACGGCACGTTCACCGCCGACGGGACGTGGCCGGGCCGCTGCGCGGACTCCTGCGGCAGGTGCGCGGGGGCGAGCAGCTTGCCCGCGAACTCGTCCGGCGAGCGCACGTCGATGAGGTTCTTGGTGTTGATCGCCTCGACGACCTCGTCGCGGAACGCGCGCAGCGACAGGTCCTGCTCCTTGGCGACGTAGCTGGTCTGCTGCCGCTGCGGCACGTCCTTGACCAGCTCGCGGCCCTCCAGCTCCCACTTCTTGCGGCCGCCGTCGATCAGCTTGACGTTCTCGTGGCCGTACAGCTTGAAGTACCAGTACGCGTACGCGGCGAACCAGTTGTTGTTGCCGCCGTAGAGCACGACCGTGTCGTCGTTGGAGATGCCCTTCTCGCTCAGCAGCTTCTCGAACCCGGCCTTGTCCACGAAGTCACGCCGGACCGGGTCCTGCAGTTCGTTCTGCCAGTCGATCTTGACGGCGTTGCGGAGGTGTCCGTTGTCGTAGGCGGAGGTGTCCTCGTCGACCTCCACGAACACGATGCCGGGGGTGTCCAGGTTCTCCTCCGCCCACGCGGTGGACACCAGGACGTCTTCGCGGCTCATACCTAGCTCCCTTTCTGGGGTTGCGATTCAGGTGGTTTGACTGCTGGCCGACGGGCCGAGGCGCTTCAACAGCAAGTAGGCCTCGCAACCGAGGCAGAAGTTGAATGCCACGTTGAGAAAGGCCGCCAACAGTGCGGCTGCCGTGGCAACGATCCCCAGTGTGGTCGACCCGGAGGCGTATCCGAGCACCCCGACCACGGCGAAGACCAGGCCGACCGCTTGCGCGAACCGCGGCGGAGCTTCGTCCTCACGCTCGGCGGGCGGGCCGAGGCGTGGCTGCACCGCCACCCGGTACAGCGCGCCGTAGGGCGAGAACCGGAGCCCGAACAACGCGCCCGCGGCGAACACCACCGCTTGCGCGGCCAGCAACGGCCACCAGCTGGTGATCAGCACGACGGCGAGCACCACGGTGGTGATCCCGGCGGCGAACCGAGGTCCGCGGGGATCGATCTGCTGGCTGGTGGACATAACCCGAAGCTACGGCGTTTTCCCTGCTGGTGGGAGTGGCGTCCACCATGTGGACGTCCGGTCAGTGCTCCGACAGATGCGGTTGCAGGGCCGTCAGCAGGCGATTCGTCTCCGGCAGGCCGGACACCCGGAGGATCTCGTCACCCGAGGAGGTGTAGGCGATGGTCGTCGGGGTGCGCAGGACGCCGAGCGTCTCGGCGATCTCCGGCTGATTCGTGACGTCGATGTCGACGTGGCTCAGGTCGGCACGCTTGTCGGCCAACGCGCTCAACCGCGCGCGGGTATGCCGGCACGGCGCGCAGAACGTGGTGGAGATCTGCACCAAAGTCACCCCGGGCCCGAGCGCCTCGGCCACCCGGGCAGGCAGCTCGCCTCGCTGCTGACCGCTGCGCACCGCACCCTCCCGCCCGCGGAGGACGAATCCGATCACCGTGCCTGCGGCGAGCACCCCGACGACCACCAGCAGGCCCGTCATCCGTCCTCCCGCTCAGCCGGTGAACTGCAGATCCTGGTCGAACCGCACGTCCTTGGCCTTCCCTTGCACCAGCAGCGCACCGCGCTCGACGGCCACGCCGCCCGGCTGGACACCGAACGGCAGGCTGCCCGGCTGGATGGTCCGGTCGAACCGGGGCAGGAACGCCTCCCGCACCTGGTCCGGGATCTCGATCACCTCGTCGTCCTGCCGGAACTCCAGCCGCTCCGGGCGGATCCGCACGGACGTGCTGCTCAGTTCGATGATGCCCAACACCACGATCTGCGTCTCACGTCCTGAGATGCGGGTGGTGGCCGACAGCTTGATCCCGGCCTTCGTCGGGAACTCGTCCATCGCTTCGCGCTGCTCGTCGAGGTCCTCGATGCTGACCTCGTCCTCTTCGTCGCCGGTCTCCACGTAGCGCAACGCGGCGGGCTCGATGCTCAGGTCCGGCAGCCTGGTCAACCTGCCGAGGTCGGCCTGCTTGATCTTGACGATGCCTTCCAGGTCGCCGACCACCATCGAGTCGGTGCGGCCGTCGATCAGGTCGGACAGCGGCGCGGTGACCTCGCGCAGCTCCGCCTTCAGCGTCAGGTCGCGCAGCGTGTTGCGTAGGTTGATGCCCTGCGCCTCGACCGTGATCTGCTCATACTTGCCCGACAGCGCCTGCGTGGTGAACGGGAAGCCGTGGATGTTCACCGACGGGTCGTCGCGCAGCCCGAACTTCTCCCGCGCCTTCTGCGACACCGTGTGCTCGGCGAAGGCCGCCAGCCCGAAGTCGGCGCCGATCAGCAGGCCGAGCAGCACCACCAGCGTGATGAGCACAATGCGCCCACGCCTGCGTGGTTTGCGCTTGCGCCCGGCAGGGCTGGTGCGCGCTGCGCGTCGGACTCCGTCGGTCACGCTCGCTCCATTCTCACCGTGTTAACGGCATGTGACAGACACGTTTTTCCGAGGTAAGCAACTGTGATGCCCACGTCAGGAGGCTGTTGAGCAGCCGTTCAGCCGTTATTCTCGGATATCACCAGCCGTAACCGGCCTGGCCCTGGTGTCCGGCCGGCACGAACTCGAGGCGGTGCGAGGCGATGAGCCTGAACCTGCTAGTCCTCACAACCGAATCGTCGGTCAACGCGGTGCTGCCCGCGCTCGGCCTGCTTCCACACACTGTTCGGGTTCGCACGCCCGAGGTTACCGCTTTGCTCGATGCCGGTCACCGAGACGTGATCCTGGTCGACGCGCGGCAGGACCTGGCCTCCGCGAAGAGCCTGTGCCGGCTGCTCGCCAGGGCGACCGAGGACGACGCGGTGCCGGTCATCGCCGTGGTCGGCGAGGGCGGCCTGGTCGCGGTGAACGGCCAGTGGCGGGTGGACGACGTCATCCTGCCGTCGGCGGGTCCGGCGGAGGTGGACGCCCGGCTGCGGCTGGCCACCACCAAGGAGGGCGTGTCGTCGCAGGCGGAGTCCGAGCTGCGCGTCGGTGACCTGGTGATCGACGAGGCCACCTACACCGCCCGGCTGCGCCGCCGCACCCTCGAGCTGACCTACAAGGAATTCGAGCTGCTGAAGTTCCTCGCCCAGCACGCCGGCCGCGTGTTCACCCGCGCCCAGTTGCTGCAGGAGGTCTGGGGTTACGACTTCTTCGGCGGCACCCGCACGGTGGACGTGCACGTCCGGCGGCTGCGCGCCAAGCTCGGTCCCGAGCACGAGCAGATGATCGGCACCGTGCGCAACGTCGGCTACAAGTTCGAGCGTCCGTCCAAGTCGGTGGACACGCAGCAGGACGTGGTCGCGGAAACCGAGGACGCGCTGGACGCCGAGCTGCGTTCGCTGACCAAGTAGTGCGACGCCGCCGACGTGGTGGCGATCTTCGGCTACCGTCGGCGGGGTGGACACTCGCTGGGTCGATGACCTCTCCGACAACGAGCAGGCCGTACGTGACCTGCTGGACGCCGCGGGCCGCGTCGACGGCTGGCCGCGGCTGGCACCGCAAGAGCCTCTTCCGTCCGAGTTGTCCGGCGGGCCGTACCTGCTGGCCTGGGACGACGGCCTGGTGGCGGTCGCGCGGCTGAACACCGAAGGTGACGCGTTCGGCCGCCAGGTCGCCGAGCTGATCGTGCATCCCGAGCGGCGTGGCCGCGGGTACGGCGGTGCGCTGCTGGAACAAATCCGCGCCCGGGCGACGAAAACACTACGGGTGTGGTCCCACGCGGACGATCCGGCGGCTGCGGCCTTGGCCCGCAAGCAGGGTTTTGCGCGTGTGCGGGAACTGCTGCGCATGGGCATGCCGCTCACCCAGGATCTTCCTGCCGTGGAACTGCCGGAGGGCGTCACCATGCGGACTTTCCGGCCCGGGGTCGACGAGCAGCCGTTGGTCGAGGTCAACGCCAGGGCGTTCTCCTGGCACCCGGAGCAAGGCGCGCTGACCGTCGCCGACGTCGAGGCGGCCGAGCGCGAGGAGTGGTTCGACCCCGCAGGGCTGTTCGTGGTGGAACGTGAGCAACGTCTCGTCGGATTCCACTGGACCAAGGTGCATCCGGCCGCCGATGGCGAGGACCCGGTCGGCGAGGTGTACGTGGTGGGCGTCGACCCGGATGCCCACGGTGGCGGTCTCGGCCGTGCCCTCACCGCTGCTGGCCTTGTCTACCTGCGGGAACGCGGCCTCAAGCGCGTGATTCTGTATGTGGAAGGGGACAACGCGCCCGCGCTGGCGGTGTACCGGAAGCTCGGATTCTCCGTCGAAGCGACCGCCGTGCAGTACGAACGCAGCGTGACCGAGTAGCGCCGGGACGTGACCAGCCCGCGGGCGATCCGGACACTCCCGGCGAATCGGCGCCAGCGGTGCTCGTCACACCTTCAGGTGGTGTCACCTTCCGTTCACCTTCGACTCCTACCGTCGGACCCGATCAGGCCACAGGGTTGCCTGAGGCGGAGAACCACAAGGAGTCGGAGTCGATGCGCAACTGGCGGGCGAAGGCCGTTGCCGCACTGGCCGTCCCGGTGCTCGGGGTGACCGCGTGTGGGCAGGCCGGCGGCGGGGGCGGCCTGGCGATCAAGGTGGACGGCTCCAGCACCGTCGGCCCGTTGACGCAAGCCGCCGCCGAGTTGTTCTCCGACGAGAACCCGGACATGCGGGTCGGCGTGGCCACGTCGGGTACCGGTGGCGGGTTCGAGAAGTTCTGCAACGGCGAGATCGACATCGCCGACGCCTCCCGCACGATCACCGACGAAGAGGCGAAGATGTGCCGCGCGAGCGGCGTGACCTACCGCGAGCTGCAGGTGGCCAACGACGCCATCACCGTCCTGGTGAACAAGGACAACCCGGTCGACTGCCTGACGGTCGACCAGCTCCGGCAGATCTGGGCGCCCGGTTCGACGGTGTCCAACTGGAACCAGGTCGACGGTGTGCGGTTCAGCGCCGAGCTGACGCTGTACGGCCCGGGCACCGATTCGGGCACGTTCGAGTTCTTCGCCGAGGAGATCAACGGCGACAAGGAGGAACAACGCGCCGACTACCAGGACATCGGCGAGGACGACAACACCGGCATCGCGGGCGTCATGGAGGACGAAGGCGCCATGTTCTACGTCGGCTACGAGTACTACGCGGCCAACAAGGACAAGGTGAAGGCGCTGAAGATCGACGGCGGTGACGGCTGCGTCGGCCCGACCCCGGAGGCGGTGCAGAGCGGCGAGTACCAGCCGCTGAGCCGTCCGCTCTACATCTATCCTTCGCGCGAGTCGATGAAAAAGAAGCACGTCGAAGACTTCGTCGACTACTTTGTCGACAACTCCGCCGAGATCGCCAGGCTGGCGGGGTACATCCCGATGACCGACGAGCAGACCGCGAAGACCAAGCAGGCGCTGCGCGGCTGACCCCCAGGACACGAGGACCGATCACAGTGGTAATCGCATGACCACACGTGTGAACGAAGCCGGCGACGTATCCCGGCCGTCGCTGAAGGCTTCCAGCCCCCGCTACGGCGAGAAGCTGATCAAGGCGTTTCTGTTCGTGTGTGCCGGGCTGTCGGTGCTGGTGACGACGGCGATCGTCATCTCGCTGCTGGTGCCGACCGTGGATTTCTTCACCGAGGTGTCGATCACCGAGTTCCTGTTCGGCACCGAGTGGCGCCCGGGCCGGGGCACCCAGACCAGCTACGGCGTGCTGCCGATCGTGGTCGGCACGCTGAACATCACGCTGATCGCGCTGGTGGTGGCCATTCCGGTCGGACTGTTGTCGGCGTTCTACCTGTCCGAGTACGCCAACCCGCGGCTGCGCAAGATCGTCAAGCCGGTGCTCGAGGTGCTGGCGGGCATCCCGACGGTCGCCATCGGTCTGTTCGCGCTGTACTTCCTCAAGCCGTTCTTCGCCGACCTGCTGCCGTGGGTCGACCTGGACGGACTGTTCTCGCAGGGCGTCGCGGGTATCGCCGTCGGCTTGATGATCGTGCCGCTGGTCGCCTCGGTCGCCGAGGACGCCATGCGGGCGGTCCCGCCCGGCCTGCGCGAAGGCGCCTACGCGCTGGGTGCGACCAAGTTGCGGGTGTCGCTGAAGGTGGTGTTCCCCGCGGCCATCTCGGGCATCGTCGCCGCGTGCGTGCTGGCCGCCTCCCGGGCGATCGGCGAGACGATGGTGGTGCTCATCGCCGCGGGCGCCAGCCCGAAACTGATCGGGCCGTGGGAGTTCGGCGAGTCGGTGCTGACCATGACCGCCTACATCGGCCGCACCGCGACCGGTGACATCGCCACCGGAACCATCACCTACAAGACGATCTTCGCGGTCGGTGCGCTGCTGTTCGTCATGACGCTGATCATGAACCTGATCTCGATCCGGTTGGTCCGCCGCTTCCGCGAGGTGTACGAGTGATGGTCGACCAGGACACCCCACCCCGGCGCGCCCGGCTGGCCAGCACGGGAGCTCGGGCTGCCGTCGAGACGGTGTTCGGCGAGCAGCCGCGCGGGGACAAGGTCAGCGGGCTGGTCTTCCGCTCGCTGATGATGCTGGCGCTGGCCATGGCGCTGGTCATGCTGGTCAGCCTGATCATCTACTCGGCGTGGCGCGGGTGGGGTCGGCTGGACCTGGACATGATCACCGAGAAGCCGTCCCGGATCCGGCCGGAGCGGGCCGGCTACGGTCCTGCGCTTCTCGGCAGCCTCTACATGATCCTCGGGGTGATCGTGCTGGTCGTCCCCATCGGGGTCGGCGCGGCCGTCTACCTGGAGGAATACGCCAAGCGGGACCGTTGGTACAACCGGCTGATCGAGCTGAACATCCAGAACCTGGCCGGAGTCCCGTCGATCGTGTTCGGCATCCTCGGCCTGGCGTTCATCGCGCGCGGGCCGATCGGGCTCGGGCTGGTGGTGGCCACCGGTTCGATCACGTTGACGCTGCTGGTGTTGCCGACGGTGATCATCGCGGCTCGGGAGGCGATCCGGGCGGTGCCGCCGTCGATCCGGGAAGGGTCGCTGGCCCTCGGCGCCACGCAGTGGCAGACCATCAGCAGGCAGGTGCTGCCCGCCGCGGCGCCGGGCATCCTGACCGGCGTGATCCTGGCGGTGGCCAGGGCGATGGGTGAGGCGGCTCCGCTGCTGTTGGTGGGCGCGGCAGGGTTCACGCCGTTCCTGCCATTGCTGTTCGACGGGCAGTACTCGGCGCTGCCGGTGCAGATCTACCGGAACGCGGTCGAGCCGCGCGAGGAGTTCCAGACGCTGGCGTTCGCGGGCGTGATCCTGATGCTGGTGGTGCTGCTGGCGATGAACTCGTTCGCCGTCTGGCTGCGCAACCGCTACGAGCGACGGTGGTAGGAGCGGTGATGCGACCACAACAGGTGACCATGGAGCGGAAGGACGCCGAGCGCGAAGCGGTGTTCGAGCTGCGCAACGTCTCGGTGTTCTACGGCAGCCAGAAGGCCGTCAACGACGTCAGCATGGACATCTACCGCAACACGATCACGGCGCTGATCGGCCCGTCCGGCTGCGGGAAGTCCACCCTGCTGCGCAGCCTGAACCGGATGAACGACCTGATCCCCGACGCGCGGGTGGAAGGCGAGGTGCTCTACCAGGGCGCCGACATGTACAGCCCACGGGTCAACCCGGTGCAGGTCCGCAAGAAGATCGGCATGGTCTTCCAGCGGCCCAACCCGTTCCCCAAGTCGATCTACGACAACGTCGCGTTCGGCCCGCGCACGCTGGGCATGACCGGCGACATGGACGAGATCGTCGAGCGGGCGCTGCGCGGCGCGGCGTTGTGGGACGACGTCAAGGACCGGCTCAAGGACAACGCCTACGGCATGTCCGGTGGCCAGCAGCAGCGGTTGTGCATCGCGCGGGCGATCGCCACCGAACCGGAAGTGATCCTGATGGACGAGCCGTGCTCGGCGCTGGACCCGGTCTCCACCGGCCGGATCGAGGACCTGATGCTGGAGCTGAAGGAGCGCTTCACCATTGTCGTGGTCACGCACAACATGCAGCAGGCCGCGCGGGTGTCGGACATGACGGCGTTCCTGATGGTGCAGATGGGCGCCGACGAGCACAGTCGGTGGGGCGAGCTGGTGGAGTACGACGAGACCAACAGGATCTTCACCAACCCGGCCGACGAGCGCACCGACAACTACGTCTCCGGCCGCATCGGCTGACTGATCGGAGGAGTCGCATGACAGCGGAGAGCCGCAACCCGGCTCGTGGGCTGGACCTGGCGTCCACCCCGGCAAGCGACCTCAAGCTGCCCGGGCCGGGGAGCCCGGTGCTCAGCTGCCGGGACGTCAGCGTCTACTACGGCAAGTTCCGGGCGGTCACCGACGTGAACCTGTCGTTCGGCGCCAACGAGATCACCGCGATGATCGGCCCGTCCGGCTGCGGCAAGTCGACGGTGTTGCGCAGCCTCAACCGGATGAACGATCTGGTGCCGGGCGCCCGCGTGGAGGGGCTGATCGGCTACCACGGGGTCGATCTGTACGGCAAGGACGTCGACGTCATCGAGGTGCGGCGGCGCATCGGCATGGTGTTCCAGAAGCCGAACCCGTTCCCGTCGTCGATCTACAACAACATCGCCTACGGTCCGCGGGTCACCGGCATGCAGGTCGACGACATGGACGACCTGGTGGAGCAGGCGCTGACCCGCGCGGCACTGTGGGACGAGGTGAAGAACAAGCTGCACAAGTCGGCTTTCGCGCTCTCCGGCGGCCAGCAGCAGCGGTTGTGCATCGCGCGGGCGCTGGCGACCAATCCCGAGGTCATCCTGATGGACGAGCCGTGCTCGGCGCTCGACCCGATCGCCACGCAGAAGATCGAAGACCTGATGTTGGATCTGGCGCGCGAGTTCACCATCGTGATCGTCACGCACAACATGCAGCAGGCGGCGCGGGTGTCGCAGCGGACGGCGTTCTTCACCACGGTGGCCGACGAGCACGGCGAGCGCACCGGCAGGCTGGTGGAGTTCGACACCACGGAGAAGATCTTCAGCACCCCGTCGGACGAGCGGACCGAGGCCTACATCACCGGTCGCTTCGGCTGATCGTCAGTCCTCGTCGCGGGTGCGTGTCCCGGCGATGACGAACGGCACCGACGCGATGCCCCACAGCACGGCCCATGCCACCCTGCTCGGGCGTTCGATCAGGCACGATTGCTCGTCGGCGTCCCCTGCGCGGCCGCTGTCGGACGCCGCCACCCACAGCGGCGAACCGCATTCGGCCTTGTTGCCGGCCTGGTGCGGGCCGAGCAACAGCATCAGGCTGACCCCGAGGCACACCGTTGCAGCGACGTGTTGCCAAGGCACGGCATGTCCGCGGCTTTGTCTGACGCCCAGCCAGATCGGCAGGATCGCGATCACCGCGTAGGCCACTCCTCGTTCGGCGGCGGCGTCACGCAACTGAGCGCATTCCGCCCTTTCGGGCGCGTCGCCCTGCCGTGTTTCGGTGTCCCCGACCACCGTGGCGTCCGCGGTATAGGTGTAGCCACAGTCCAGCGTGGTCGTGCCGGAGATCCAGTCGGTGGTGACCGGCATCAAGAACGTTCGGGCGACCGCGAGGCCGAGCAGCAGAGCGGCCACCCACCAGAAATGCGACCAGACGAATCGTTTTCCGAACAGCTCCCAGCTGCGCCGGTCCTCGTCGCTCTTCGCGCCCCGCGTCATGCCCAGCTCCTTTGTCGTGGTGGGTGAACGGTAGCCGGGAGCGGGGCAGGTGGCGCGCTACAGCCGATGGTCCGACTCACACCGCAGCCTGGTAAGGATCCGCGGCGGTCGCGAGCTAGCCGGCGCCACTGCGAAGGATCTTCGGCGCGGCCTCCGTGGCATCCGGTTGTGGCCGGCCGCACCGCCGGCGCGCAGGTCTGTCCGGCGCGGACTCCGCGGGATCGCATCACCTCTCAGCCGCACCGCCGGCGCGCAGGTCTGTCCGGCGCGGACTCCGCGGGATCGCATCACCTCTCAGCCGCACCGCCGGCGCGCAGGTCTGTCCGGCGCGGACTCCACGGCATCCTGCGCCTCTCAGCCGCACGTCGGCGCGCGTGCCTACGCCCACCGCAGACCGGCGCGCCGATCATTGCCGTGCCTTCTTGCCCGGCGCGGACGACGCGTCATCTGGTCCGGCTACCTGCGCATCTGCGACACGCGCGGGCCGATCGCGGCGCCTGCAACGGACAACGCCGCACCTACGACCATCACCCACGGGCCGGGGCCGAGGTCGTCGAGGTGTTCCCCGCTGTCGGTCATCATCAGCAAGCTGATCACGTGGTAGAGCAGGGCCGCGGCGGCGATGCCGGTGAGCAGGGCCCTGGTCGGACCGGTGCGGCCTTCCAGGAGGCTGCGCTTCATGATGCCGCCGCCGCGCCGGATGCTCCGTTCGTCGCGAAAGACGCCGAAGGACCAGGGAATCGGTGCGACGGCGGCGAGTGTCGCCGCGATGATGACGCCCTTGCCGATGTAGAACTTGACCAGTACCTGCTCGCCGTTCAGGTCGTCGCCGGAGATGTTACGCATCGCATCGGCGAGCTCGAACCAGGTGACGTCACCGCTCCACTTCAGGGCGAACAGCCCGAGAACCCCGAGCACCGCTCCCAGCACCGCCGGGATGGCGCCCCAGCCCGGCCGGGTCAGTGGGATCGGCGCGCCCGGACCTTGCTGCCACTGCCGGCCGGGTGCCCAGCCCTGGTGGCCCGGCGCTTGCTGCCACTGCGGCCCGGCCGCAGGCTGCGCGTAGTGGCCGGGTGGCTGAGCTCCTGGCGCCCAGCCCTGGACCTGCTGGACCTGCTGGGCCTGCGGTTGCGGGCCTGGAGCCTGCGGTGGGTGCGTCTGCTGGGCACTGTGCATCGGGTGCGGGCCTGACGGCTGGGGTTGCGGGGCCACCGGATGCGTGCCCGGCGTCTGCTGCGAGACGGAAGGCTGAGCTCCCGACGGATTCGCAGGCGGCACTTGCTGCGAACCGGCAAGCTGCGCTCCCGCCGCTTGCTGAGGCTGCGGCCCGCCCGGCTGCGCTCCCGAAACCTGTTGGGGACCCGCGGGCGGTGCTCCGGCGGATTGTTGGGGACCCGCGGGCGGTGTTCCGGGGAATGGCTGAGGCTGGCCACCGGACGACTGTGCGCCCGGCGCCCAGCCCTGGGCCTGCTGCGCCGGTGGCTGCGGACCCGGCTGTGCCCCCTGCTGGGGCTGCCCCGGCGGCCCCGGCTGGTTCGGAAAATCCGTCATGATCGACAACCTAGCCCTGGAGCGACCGATCGGTCGAAAGCACTCCGGTGGAGACGAACCGATCGGCGATACGGCGGTGTGCCGCGGTGTCCGGATGCAACCCGTCCGGCAGGGGCAGCTCGTCGTAGTCCGCCGGCCCGTACAGGTGCAGACCGTCCACATAGGACAGATGTGGATCGGAGCGCTGTTCGACGATGCGGGCCAACTCGTCGCGGATGACCCGCAGCGTCAACTTCCCCGCGGCGACTTCGTCCGGGTCACCGGTGGCGATGAACTGCACGTCGCCGCGGGCCAGCGCCTCGGTGTCCATCGCGACCGGGCCTGGCGTGTCCTCCTGGATCGGGCAGTACAGCGGCGACACGAGCACCAGCGGCGTGTCCGGTCGCCCCTCGCGGATGGTGTCCAGGAACCCGTGCACCGCGGGAGTGAAGGCGCGCAGGCGCATCAGGTCGCCGTTGGTCAGGTTGATGCCGATCTTCATGCTGATCACGTCTGCCGGGGTGTCCCGCAGCGTGCGCGCCACGAACGGATCCAACAGCGCGTTGCCGCTGAAGCCGAGGTTGATCAGGTCGACTCCGGCGGCGCGGGCCGCCACCGCAGGCCACGTCGTGGTCGGTCCGTCGGCGTTGGAGCCGTGGCTGATCGAACTGCCGTGGTGCAGCCACACCGGGCGTTCCGCCCGCACTGGTTCGACCGGCGCGTCGGTCCGCAGCGCGAGCAGCTCGGTCTGCTCGTTGTGCGGCAGCCAGATCTCGACGGTCTTGGCGCCGGCAGGCAGCTCGGGGAAGCGCGCAACGCCGGGCGAACCCGGACGCAGTTCGGTTTCGACCGTCACCGGGTCGACCAGCAGGGTGTTCCCACCGGGAACGCTCGTGTGCGCGAGTACCCGGCCGTCGACCACGAGGGTGAAGGTCCCCAGCGGCTGCTCCGGCGCACCCACATAGACCCGTTTCGTCTGCAGCGTGTCCAGCTCGAGCGTGGTGGCGTCGGTACGAAACACCAGCCGCATCCCGGCAGGCTGCGCCTCGGCAATGGTCAGTCGCACGTCCGGTATCTGCGCTCGGGCCCACGCGGGCAACCGGTGCGGCAGCAGGCCACGGCCGGTGTCCTCCAGCTCGATCGCTCCGCGCACCAACTCTGCGGTGATCTTGGTCGTGATCCAGTCAGTCATCCCTACTCCGGTTCGCTGCGGCGGACGAGACGATCAGGCCGCTTTCGTATGCGGCCACGACGGCCTGCGCCCGGCTGGTCAGCCCCAGGTTCGCCATCAGCCTCGTCACATGTGTTTCACCGCTGCCTCGCTCAGCAGGCGTCGCCGAGCGATGTCGGTGTCCGGCAGGCCGTTGCCGGCCAGCCGCATTTCCGTTACTCGTGCCGTCAGGTCCGCAAGGCATCCCGCTCCCGCCGCACGGCGGCCTGCACGGTGGTGAGCCCGGTCAGCAGGTAGCCGAACCCGTCGAACCGTTCGCCGCGACATCGCTCATGCCCACGCTCAACGCCGTCAGTACGCCGGCCGGCGCGCTGTCCGAACCGGCAGGCTTGAGCCCTACCAGCACTCGCTCACGCTACCGATGGCCGCGAACAGATTTCGTCGCTCGTGACGAGTACGTCGAATCACCCGGCAGCGCGACTGCCCGGCGGGCCGACACCGCGTGGGTGCGTGGCCAGCGACGTGGGTCAATGCGGCAGGCGCGCGGCGCTGCGGCACGACCGCGCGGGGTGCGAGTTCCGTGCAGGCACGGCCGCCGAGGCCAACGCCTCAGACCCGGCGCGTGGTGGACCGGTCGGCGACGGCCTGCCCGATCTCCTGGACGGCCGACCGGATGGTGTCGCCATAGGGACCGTCCGGCAGCGCGGAGAGGTGCCGCTTGGCGTGATCGATGTGCTCGGCGGCGGCGCGGAATGCGCCCAGGCGGCGGAAGTTGTCGGCAAGATTCAGGTGCAGGCTCGGGTAGAAGCCGGCGACCTGCAGGTTCGCGTGGTGCTGCTGCGCGCGTTCGTCGGTGAGCGCATCGGCGGCATCGAGGGCGCGGACGTCCCACACGAGCGACTCGGCGGGGTCGTCGTAGAGATCGGCCAAGTAGTGCGCCACTGTGCAGCGATGCAACGGATCGCCGAGCACTCCGATCCGCCGCCAGATGGCCAGCAGGTCGCGCCGAGCCGTTTCGACGTCGCCTTGGTGCCCGAGTGTCACAGCGGTGCCGATCTCTTCCATCGTGGGGTCGGCTGCGGTGGTCATGATTTCGTCCTCTCGGGGGCGCGGCGGGGCATGACGAGGGTGGTGAGGTCGCCGTCGTCGGCCGACCTGACGGTGGCAGGCTGCTCGGGACCGCGCAGATCGAGCAGCACGTCGCTGCCGATCGCATGGCCGACGGCCGGATACAACGTGGTCAGGTCGAACCAGACGGTCACATCCGAGCCCGTTGCCGTGCCGTCGAGCGCCACGTCGTCGTCGCCGATCAGCAAGCTCGGTCGGTTCCCGGCCACCCGCACGCCGACCAGTTCCGGTGCCCGCTGCTCCAGCACCCGCACGACCTGGTGCTTTCCGACCGTCACGCGATGAGTCACCGATGGGAGCGCATCGAGCATCAGCCGATGGTCCGGGAAGGTCTCGGTCCGCAGGCGACAAGGCAGGACGGTGCCGTCGGTCAGCTGGAAGCCGACCGACCGTTCACCGGCTTCGATCGTCACGGTCGTGCTGCGGCGCATCCGGGCGCCCATGGCAAGCAGGTCGTCGCCGTCGAGGGTGCCCGCCCAGGAGTCCGACGGCCGGCCGACGGGCACCAGCGTCCGGGTGGCGAGCCGGTATCGATCGGTCGCGGTCAGCGCGACCGATTCGCCATCGGCTTCCAGGCGCACGCCGTTCAGGACGGGCATGTCGGGATGGTGGATCGTGGCCGCCATGACCTGGTCCACGGCTTCTGCCAGGACGGGACCGGCCAGCGCGCAGATCGGGTGACGACGATCCGGGTCCAGCGAGGCCTTGAGCCGCGCAGCGGCCCGCCGTACCTCGGCGGCCTGGGCGGTCACCTTCGCCACCTGTTCGTCGATCAGCCGCACGGCCTCGTCGGAGTCCGCGGCGAAGAACGTCCCGATGACCGACAGCGGCATCCCGATCTCACGCAGCCTGCGCAACCGGTCGGCGCGAGCCACCTGCGCTTCGCTGTAGCGCCGGTAGCCCGTCACCGGATCGACTCGGTCCGGCCGCAGCAGTCCGGCGTCGTCGTAGAACCGCAAAGCGCTTGCGGTCATGCCTGCGCGCTCGGCGAACGCGCCGATCGACATCAACTCGGGGTCGGTCACCCGGCCATCATCGGGCTTCGACCAACGTGAAGGTCAACCAGCGCGGCTCGCTGGCTACAGGTCGGCGTCCGCGTCGGTGTTGTAGCCGGGCATCTTGCCGGTGACGACGAAGATCACCCGGTTGGCCACCGACACCGCGTGGTCGGCGAACCGCTCGTAGAACCGGCCGAGCAGCGTGGTGTCCACCGCGGCGGCCACCCCGTACTCCCAGTCCTTGTCCATGATCACCGAGAACAAGTGCCGATGGATGTCGTCGACCTTGTCGTCGATGCGCTCCAACTCCTTGGCCTTGGAGATGTCCCGCTCGCGGATCACCTGCTCGGCCAGCCTGCCCAGGTTCACCGCCACCTCACCCATCTCGGCGAAGTAGTGCTCCACCGGCTTGGGCAGCACGTGCTCGGGGTGCCTGCGGCGCGCGGCGCGGGCCACGTGCAACGCCAGGTCACCCATGCGCTCCAGGCTCTCCGCCGCGTGAATGGTGGCCAGCACGGTGCGCAGGTCGGTGGCGACCGGGGCTTGCAGCGCGATCAGCTGGTAGGCCTGTTCCTCACATGCCGAGCGTGCGTCGTCGATCTTCTGGTCGTCGCTGATCACCTGCTCCGCCAGGGCCAGGTCCGCTTCGAGCAGAGCCCGCGTCGCCTTCTCCATCGCGGTCGCGGCCATGCCGGACATGTCGGCAAGCTGCTCGGCGAGCCGGTCAAGCTCGACGTGGTATGCCTCGCGCATCACTCAACTCCTTCGAATGCCGGCGGCAAGTCGAACCGGCATAGCGCCACTCTACGTTCGCGCCCGGTGGCACGCCGTAGCGTGGAGGTGAACCTCGGGTGAATCGCGGACGAAGGATCGCCTACCGCGTCGGTCAGGGGGTACCTGCCGGTTCGACCTGCTGGCTCTGGGCGGATGTGTCGCCTTCGCCGTCGGACGCGCGCTCGTCGGGTTTGTCCTGCGACGCATCCTTGTCGTCGTCGAGCCCGGGGATCGGCTTGTCGTGGATGATAGCCGAGAACAACTCCGCCGCTTCGTCCTCCAGCATGACCTCGTTGCCGCGCTCGTTGGCGTAGCCGGTGGTGGGCACGGTGAGGAACGAGACCGAGTCGGTGTCCAGGCCCTTCAGTGACTGCGCGAGATCGAGCAGCTCGTCGACGCCGATGTTGTCGCCGAACGTGGCGGCGGCGAACGCGTTGACGAACGAGGTCAGCTTCTGCGGGTCGAGCAGCACGTCCCGGGACATGGTCTTGGTCAGCAACGCGGCGATGAACTGCTGCTGGCGTTTGATGCGGCCGTAGTCGGACGTGGGGTCGCCTTCGACGTGCCGGGCTCGGACGAAGCTCAGCGCCCGGTCACCGGTCAGCGTGGTCACCCCGGGCTTGTCCACCACGGTGCCGAGGATCGAGTCGACGATCGGGGTGTCGACCTTGATCTGCACCCCGCCGACCGCGTCGACCATTTCCTTGAACCCGGCGAAGTCGATGCCCACGAACCGGGTCATCTTCATGCCGGTGGTCTTCTGCACCCACTTGATCACGCACCGCGGGCCACCTTCCGCGTACGCGGTGTTCAGCTTGACCTGGGGTGTTTCCGGGATCTTCTCGTTGCTGTACTCGCCGGTCTTGTAGTTCCAGCGGTAGCACTCGGGCCGGGTGATCTCCAGGTCGCGCGGGAAGGACACCAAGATCGCGCGGCTGCGGTCCTTCGGCAGGTGGGCGATCATCAACGTGTCGGAACGGGCACCCTTGATCGTCTTCTCGGTGCCGATGCCCGCGCCCTTGGGCGCGCCGACGCGCGAGTCCGAGCCGAGGATGAGGAAGTTCTCGTCGCCGACCTGAGCGGCCTTGTGCTTGATGTCCTTCGATTCCTCGTCGAGCGCGGCGACCTCGGTGAACTTGGAGTCGTACCACTCCTTCATGCCCCACGCGCCGCCCGCCGCGAGGAAGATCAACGCGGCCAGTGTGGCCACCGCGGCCTTGCCCGCCACCAGTGCGCGCCGGTCCTTGCGCTCCCGCTTCTGTTGCAGTCGGGTGTTCGGCGCGGGCTCGCTCGGCTTGGGAGGCGGCTGATCCTTGTCGCTGATCGCGGGGATCAGGACGGTGGGCTCGTTGCGCCACAGGCGCTGCATCACCGTCGTCTGTGCGGCGGTCGGCTTGGCGGGCCGCTTGCGCGTGAGCGGTTTGGGCTCGGCGGGCTTCGCCTCACCGTCCGGCTCGGTGACCGGAGTCAGGAGGTACGTGGCCGCGTCGACGCCGTCGGCTCGGCGGTTCGGACCGTCGGACTCGGTGTCCTTGGGGACCTCGAGCGCCTTGACCGTAGGTGGATCTTGCGGCTTGTCCGTGCGCCGTGCGGGGTCGGATTCCCGGTCCTTGAGCGATGCGGGATCCGCTGGGGGCGCGGGCCGCCGTGGCTCGCGCCGGCCCGGCGGGCGCCCGGCCTCGTCATGGCGAGGCTCGCCTGGCTTGGGTGCGGCTTCGTGCCGGGGGCGCAGGCTGCCTGGCTTGGGGGCGTCCCCGTCGTGCCTGGAGCGGAGGCCGCGTGGTCTGGGGGCTTCCTCCTCGTCGCGGGGGCGGACGCTGCCCGGCTTGCGGGCGTCGTCGTCACGGGGGTGCAGGCTGCCTGGTTCGAGGACGTCCTCTTCATGCCGAGGGCGAAGGCTTCCCGGTTTGCGCGCCCCGTTGCCACGGCGGATCGGGGGCCGGACCTTGGTGGGCTCGTCCGCGGCATTCCGTGCGGCTTCGCCGCGCCGGGGCGGGACCGGAGGCCGGATCTTGGTGGGTTCCTCGGCGCGCACCGCGTCGGGCTCGGCGGGTGGCGCCATGAACGGCCTACGGCGCCGCTCGGGCGTCGGCTTGCTCAGTGCGGCACGCGAGCCGGGCGGCTCCCGACGCCCCGCATCCAGCGTGCTCTGATCGGGCCGCTTCGTGTCCGGCGTGCCCCGCTCGGGCCGCTTCGTGTCCGGCGTGCCCCGCTCGGCCCGTGACTCGGGCAGGCCGCCGCCGGCGCGTGGGTTTGCCCGCTCCACGCCTGACTCGGGAAGGCCGCGCCTGCCGGCGCCACCCCTCCGCTCAGCCCGCGGCTCCGGTCGGCCGCGCCGACGAGGGGCTCCGGTGTTTTCGTGCCGTGCGGCGTCCGGATCGGCGTGCGTGGCATCGGGCTCGCCCTGAGCGGCCGGTGGCTCGGCGACGGCACGTCGACGTCGTGGCGGCTCCGGCTCGTGCCGGACCATCCGGGTGCGTTCCCCGACCTGTCCCGGTCGCCGTCGGCGCGGCTCGGCATGCCGGGACGGCTCGGCCCCGGGCGCGGGACGCCGTGGAATCGGACGCTTGGCTTGCCGGTCGGATCGGGAACGCTGAGCGCCATGGTCGTTCTGCACCCAGTGCTCCCCTCTGTGGTCTCGTCATTGGATACACGGCGAAGCCTCACCGACGGTTGCCTGCGGGTTACACGCCGTCGGTGTTCGAGTTCGTTATCGTACGGATATACCGCACGCGGGGGAACACATTGGTGCCAATGGTCGCGGTGGGAAGAAACGCTCAGTGCTCGCTGTCGTCCGTACCGGCGAACCTGATCGTGTTGGCAACCCGGTAGCTCACCGCGTCGCGGCCGGCCCGTTTGGCGGCGTAGAGAGCCTCGTCGGCCAGCCCGAGGCACAGCTCGATGTCCGTGGGGCACTCGCCGCCCGCCACGTGCATCAGTCCGGCGCTGATCGTCACACGCAGGTTCGGTGCGAGCAGCGACCATGAGTGCGCGGCCACCCGCCTGCGCACCCGCTCCACGATGCCGACAGCGGCCGCGGCCGACATGTCCGGAAGCACGAGCACGAACTCCTCGCCGCCGTAGCGCGCGCAGAATCCGGTGCTCGGCAGCTCCGCTTGCATCAAGCGGACGACCTGCCGCAATACCTGATCGCCCACCAGGTGCCCGTGTGCGTCGTTGACCGACTTGAACAGATCCAGGTCCACCAGCGCGACCGCGATGCCCGGGCTGCGCGGGTCGGCGGTGTTCTCCGCGAGCAGTTCGGCCAGCCGCTGGTCCAGGTAGCGACGGTTGTAAGCGGCGGTCAACGAGTCGCGCAGGCTGGCGTGCACTGCCGCGGCGTGTGCGCGGTGCAGCTCGGCCACCTGCATGCGGAATTGCTCGGGGATGGCCGGCGCAGACCGCTCGGCCTCCCTGGCCAGCCGGAGCGCGGCGTGCAGGTGCGAGTAGGCCCGCTTCCAGTTGCCCTGGACCGCCAGCAGCCGGGCGATGGATTCGTGCAACGAGACCAGATCGTCCGGCGACGAGCCGACGGTGTTGACGCCCAGTTGTGTCTGCGCGGTTGCCGAGGACAGACCAGAAGCGGTGGCCATGCTGCCCGCTTCAGGTCCGTACATCCGCCGCGCCGCCTTCCTGACGTTCGTAATGTTTTTCGACGGATTCGCGGGCGTGCTTGAGTCGGCTTCCCCCGCGCCAGCGAAAACATCACTCGATCGGCGGCCAACCTGTGCGAGGTCGTGAAGATGATCGGCGAACATTCACGTTCACCGAAGTCGGGTCGCCACCAGGCGTTCCACCAGCCCGTGCCGGAAGCGCTCGGCCTGCACGATCGTGTACCCGCGAGCGCGCACCAACGGCAGCTGGCGGCGCAGGAAATGCTCCCCGGCCAGGGGCACCGTGATGCGTTCGACCAGCCACTGACCTGCGCGAATGAACCGGCTGGTGGACACCACGTGATCGACGAGGATCAGCAGTCCGTCCGGTCGCAGCACCCGCGTGATCTCGTCGAGAGCCGCCTCGTTGTCCGGGATGGCGCAAAGTCCGAACGTGCACACGACGGTGTCGAAGCTGTTGTCCGCCAGCGGGAGACGTTGCGCATCCGCGCGCAGCAGCCGGATCGCGCGGTTGAGTGATGCTGCTCGTTCGGCTGCGAGGTCCAGCATCTTCGTGCTGAAGTCGACTCCGGTGAGCTGCACGTCCGGCGGGTAGTGCGGCAGGTTCAGTCCGCTGCCGACGGCCACCTCCAACACCTCGTCCCGCGCCTTCGAGCACGCCCATGGCCGGGAGTCGCCGAACAGTCGCTGGTCCCACCGCATCATCTCGGCGTCGTAGCGGTCCGACTTGCGATCCCAGTACCGGGCCCAGCGTGCGCGGTTCATCGCCTGCTCACCCGTTCTGCCAGGTCGGGAAGGTTCTGCGCGGAGGTCAGCAGGAACTCGTGGCACAGGTCGATCAGCCCGTCCCGGTCGAGATCCAGCCCGCCGTCCAGCCAGACCAGGATCATTTCGGCCACCCCGCCGGTGAACAACAGCGCGAACGCCTGCCGCACCGTCTCGCTGTCCGGCGGCATGTCGAGCAGGGTGGCGGCCTGCTCGGCGACCACGTCGGAAATGGTGCGCATGGCCCGGAAGCGCAGCCGCATGAGCGTCTCGCTGGCGTGCGCCTCGGCGAACACGAAGCGGGCCCGGCGCGGGTCCTCGGTGAACGCCGTGATGATCGTGGCCACCCCCGCGCGCGATTTCGCGGCCAGGTCGTCCGGTGCCTCGGCGACCGCGCGCAGCGTCCGCTGCAGCGCCTCGTCGACCAGCTCGGCGTGCACGGCGGCAGCGAGTTCGTCCAGGTCGGCGAAGCTTTCGTAGAAGAATCGCGGGCCCACCCGTGCCTGTTCGCACACGCCGCGCAGGGTGGTGTTCGCCCAGCCCTGAGTGCCGATGATCTCCAGCGCCGCATCCATCAGGCGGCGTCTGCGTTGCGCCCGCCGTTCCTCGGCGGTCGCGCCGCGATACATCCCCGTCGCCGCTCTGGTCACTTCGCCGAGTCTGCCACATGGGCGATATTAGGAAACGCTTGTTTACGGAAACATCGTTTTCCGCTATGGTTCTGATCACGCCTGGTGTGGGAGGGCCGATGACATCCATGCTCACGTCCACGGTGAAGTCGACGGTGGTGCGGCGGTTCCAGACGACGGTCGCCGCGGCCGCTCAGCGGGTGCCCGCTCCGGTGCGGCCGCTGGCCACGCCGCCACCCGGCAGCGGGCTGGAGCCCGTGCTCGGTGACTACGGTCCGCCGATCCTGGGACATTCGCTGACGGTGACCACCGACTTACTGGGGTTCGCCCGCGAGCGGTACCGGCGGTACGGGCCGGTGCAGTGGGCAGGCGGGTTCGGCACCCGGATGGTGATCGTGCTGGGCCCCGAACCGATCGGTCGGGTGTTGGTCAACCGGGACAAGGCGTTCGCCAACGGCCCGGGGTGGGAGTACTTCATCGGACCGTTCTTCCACCGTGGCGTCATGCTGCTGGACTTCGAGGAGCACCACCAGCACCGGCGCATCCTGCAGGAGGCCTTCACGCGCGACCGGCTGCTCGGCTACCTGGCGGCGATGAACCCGGCGATCCGCCGTGGCCTGGCGCGCTGGCGGCCGCGTGGCCGGTTCGGCGTGTACGACGCGCTCAAGCAGCTCACCCTGGACATCGCCACCGAGGTCTTCGTGGGTGATCACCTCGGTCCGGAGGCGGACCGGCTGAACGAGGCGTTCGTGGACACCGTGCGGGCTGGGCAGGCATTGGTGCGCGCCGACGTCCCCGGCGGGATCTGGCGGCGCGGACTGCGTGGTCGGCGGGAGTTGGAGCGGTACTTCGCCGAGCGCATCCCGGCCAAGCGCGCGGGCGACGGGCAGGACCTGTTCAGCGTGCTGTGCCGGGCCGAGACGGACGACGGGCAGCGGTTCACCGACGTCGACGTGGTCAACCACATGATCTTCGTGCTGATGGCGGCACACGACACCAGCACGATCACCGCCGCGATGATGGCCTACTACCTGGGCAAGTACCCCGAATGGCAGGAGCGGGCCAGGGCCGAGTCGATGGCGCTGGGCACCGACGAGATCAGCTATGCCGATCTGGACCGGCTGCCCTCGCTGGACCTGGTGATGAAGGAATCGTTGCGGATGTCCGCGCCGGTCGGTGTGCTGATGCGCCGGGCGATCCGGGACACCGAGCTGGAGGGCCGCTACATCCCGGCAGGCGCCCGCGTGGTGCTGGGCGTGTACCCGACGCAGCGGATGGAGCCGTGGTGGTCCGACCCGGACGTGTTCGACCCGGAGCGGTTCGCCGAGCACCGGCGGGAGGACAAGTCGCACCGGTTCGCGTGGATGCCGTTCGGCGGCGGCGTGCACAAGTGCATCGGCATGCACTTCGGGATCATGGAGGTCAAGGCGATCATGCACCAGATGCTGCTGCGGTTCGCCTGGTCGGTTCCCGAGGGCTACGAGCCACCGTTGACCTACGGCACCGGACCGATCCCGGCGGACGGGCTGCCGCTGCGGGTGCGGCCGATCCGAGCCACCACGTAGTCAGCGCACGGCCGCGCATCGGCGAACAGCCGCTCCGGCCATCGCTCGTCGGCGTAACTGGTGGTGCGGTACAGCTCCACCGCGTGCCGCATGACGGGTCGGAGTTCCTTGGGCAGCTGCGAGAGCGCCCATTCGGCGGCCTCGTCCTTGGCCAGCAGGCGCCCGGTGGCGACGGTTGCCCAGATGCGGGCCAGGGTGAGCAGCACGTTGCGGGTGTCGGATTCCAGCTCGTCGAGCAGCTCGGGGATGCCGCCCACACTCGCGGCGATCAGGTCACGTTGCGGGACCGCGGGCAGCACGTCGGTGGGCGGCGGGCCGAAGACGGCTCGGCCCGCACGCGCCTGAGCGATCTGCACGGCGAGGTCCGGCCACGGGTGCGGAGGCAGTGGGCCTTGCTGCTCGAGTTGCTCGCGCAGCCACTCGCCGTAGACGAAGTCCACCGTCGGCGGGTAGTGCCAACCGGCCCGGACGACGACCGCGAGGTCGACCGGGCGCAGGCCGCTGTCGAGGCCGGAGATCCGCAGCAGGCCGTCGAGCAGTTGCTGGCGTTGTGGCCGGTGCAGGCTGTGTTCGGCCAGCAGGAGCAGGTCGATGTCGCTGGCGGGACGCAGGCTCGACGCCGTGGCCGAGCCGTGCAGGTAGAGGCCGACGGCGTCGTCGCCGACGGTCGTGGTGATCAGTCGTGTGAGCGCTTCGAGCTGGTCATCCACCGGAGTGCATCATATCCGCGCCCTCGGGCACGCTCGCATCGTCCGGGTCGTCCAGCCATCCGTGCGGGAGCGTGACCTTGCCCGGGGAACCCTGGCGACCGCGCGGACCGGTCGCCGCTTCCGGGAACGGCGCGTCGTGGTCCAGCTGGGCGAGGAGCTCGTCCAGCTCCGCCAGGCTGCTGATCATCGCGAACTTGCGGCGCAGCTCGGAGCCGACCGGGAAGCCCATGAAGTACCAGGCCATGTGTTTGCGCAGGTCCCGCATGGCCTTGTCGTGGCCGTCGTGCTCGACGAGCAGCTCGGCGTGCCTGCGCAACACCTTGGCGACCTCGCCCAGATTCGGTCCCGGCGGGATCGGACGGCCGGCGAACGCGGCCTCCAGCTCACCGAACAGCCACGGCCTGCCGAGGCAGCCCCGGCCGACCACCACACCGTCGCATCCGGTCTGCTCGACCATGCGCAGCGCGTCGTCCGCGGTGAAGATGTCGCCGTTGCCCAGCACCGGGATGGTGGTGACCGCTTCCTTCAGCTCCGCGATGCGCGACCAGTCGGCCTGGCCGGAGTAGCGCTGGGCCGCCGTGCGCGCGTGCAGGGCGACGGCAGCAGCGCCTTCCTGCTCGGCGATCCGGCCCGCGTCCAGGAACGTGTGGTGGTCATCGTCGATGCCGACGCGGAACTTGACGGTGAACGGGGCGCCGTACGGTTCGGCCGCGGCGACGGAAGCGGCCACGATCTGGCCGAACAGTTTGCGCTTGTACGGCAACGCCGCGCCGCCGCCCTTGCGGGTCACCTTCGCCACCGGGCAGCCGAAGTTCGCGTCGATGTGGTCGGCAAGACCCTCGCCCAGCACGATCTTGACCGCTTCCGCCATGGTGGCCGGGTCGACGCCGTAGAGCTGCATCGACCGCGGGTACTCCCCCGGAGCGAAGCTCATCATGTGCAGCGTGCCGGGGTGGCGTTCCACGACCGCGCGGGCAGTGATCATCTCGCAGACGTACAGGCCCGCACCGTACTCGCGGCACAGCTGCCGGAACGCCCGGTTGGTGATGCCCGCCATCGGGGCGAGCACGACCGGCGGATCGACGGTGAACTTGCCGATCCGCAGCGGCTGGGCTGATGCAGGCACATCCTCCAGGTTAACCGGGCTGATGTGCGGGCTCGTCGCCCACTGCGACGGCGGCCACGCGGGCGCTTGTCGGCAGCGGCAGCCATGCGGGCGCGTGTCGGCGACAGGGGCGGCCTGTCGGGCACTTGTCGGCAGGGACAGCCACACGGGCCCGTGTCGGCAGGGCGGCCACGCGGGCGCGTGCCGGTAGGCGCAAGCCGGGATTCCGCGTACGGCCGACATCCATGCCGCTCGGCTGTGCCGCCACGGACGGCCGCACGGCACCGGCGGCGGTGAGCCCGAGCCGGCAGCGGGTCGCCGCACGGCTGCCCGGGGCCGGAGGTGTCCGACCGCGACCCCGCACCGGCGCTGCTTGCGCCGCCCGCGCCAGGTTTTGCACTAGCACGAACAGGTGAATCATGGAGGCATGACGGAGCAGCGGGAAACCGAGCAACAGCGGCTGACCCGCAACGTCAACGAACTGCTGGCCGAACTGCGGGTCGCCCAGGCGGGCGTGCAGATCCTGTTCGGCTTCCTGCTCGCCGTGGTGTTCACCCCGATGTTCGCCGAGGCCGAACTCCTGGTGAAAGTGCTGCACCTGGCCGCGGTCCTGCTCGCGGTGCTCGCCACCGCGCTGCTGTCCGCCCCGGCCGCGTGGCACCGCATGCTGTTCCGCGAAGGACTGCGCCGGCAGATCCTGGCCGACGGCAACCGCGTGGTGTTGGCCGGCCTGGTCTGCCTCGCGCTCGCGGTGACCGTCACCGTGGCGTTGATCGGCTTCGTGGTGTTCGGCGTAGTGGCACTGGGTGTGCTCGCCGCGCTCACCGCGGCCTGCTTCGGCTACCTGTGGTTCGTCGCGCCGCGCAGGCTGCGCCGGATCAAGCAGGATCCTCCAGCCGGAAGCCGACCTTGAGCCCGACCTGGTAGTGGCCGACCTCGCCGTCGACGATGTGTCCGCGGATCTCGGTGACCTCGAACCAGTCGAGCCCGCGCAGTGTCTGGGAGGCGCGGCGGACCGCACCGTTGATGGCGTCGCTGACGCTCTCGGTCGAGCTGCCGACGATCTCGGTGACGCGGTACGTGCGGTTGGTCATCACGACTCCTTCACTCGACGGGACTGCCCCGATTCTTCCCCGCCGTGGCGGGCGCCGCACTCGCACCCGGGGGCACGCGGCCGCCGCCGTAGGCTGTATGCGTGACTGACAAGCCGCAGATCCCGAACGTCCTCGCCAGCCGGTACGCGTCCGCTGAGCTGGCGGAACTGTGGTCGCCGGAGCACAAGGTCCGACTCGAGCGGGAGCTGTGGCTCGCCGTGCTGCGCGCCCAGGCCGAGCTCGGCGTGTCGGTCCCCGAGCAGGTGATCGCGGACTACCAGCGGGTCCTCGATCGGGTCGACCTGGAGTCCATCGCCGCCCGTGAGCGGGTGACCAGGCACGACGTCAAGGCGCGCATCGAGGAGTTCAACGCGCTCGCCGGGCACGAGCACGTGCACAAGGGCATGACCTCGCGCGACCTCACCGAGAACGTCGAGCAACTGCAACAGCGGCGGTCGCTCGAGCTGCTGCGGGACCGCACGGTTGCCGTGCTGGCGCGGTTGGCGCAGCTGGCCGCCGAGCACGCCACGCTGGTGATGGCCGGGCGCTCGCACAACGTCGCGGCGCAGGCCACCACGCTGGGCAAGCGTTTCGCGTCGGCCGCTGACGAGCTGCTGGTCGCCTTCGAACGCCTGGAAGGCCTGCTGCAGCGCTACCCGCTGCGCGGCATCAAAGGCCCGGTCGGCACCGCACAGGACATGCTCGACCTGCTCGGCTCCCAGGAAGCGGTCGAGCGACTCGAGCAGGTCGTCGCCCAGCACCTCGGGTTCGAGCGCGTGCTGACCTCGGTCGGGCAGGTCTACCCCCGCTCACTGGACTACGACGTCGTCACGACCGTGGTGCAGCTGGCCGCCGGCCCGTCCAGCCTGGCCACCACGATCCGGCTGATGGCGGGCAACGAGCTGGTCACCGAAGGCTTCCAGCCCGGACAGGTGGGCTCGAGCGCGATGCCGCACAAGATGAACACCCGCTCGTGCGAGCGCATCAACGGGCTGGCCGTCGTGTTGCGCGGCTACGCCTCCATGGCCGGAGAGCTGGCCGGCCAGCAGTGGAACGAGGGCGACGTGTCCGACTCGGTCGTCCGCCGGGTCGCGTTGCCCGACACGTTCTTCGCCGCCGACGGCCTGCTGGAGACGTTCTTGACCGTGCTGGCGGAGTTCGGTGCCTTCCCCGCGGTCGTCGAGCGGGAGCTGAACCGGTACCTGCCGTTCCTGGCCACCACCAAGGTGCTGATGGCCGCCGTGCGGGCCGGGGTCGGCCGGGAGGCCGCGCACGAGGCGATCAAGAAGCATGCGGTGGCCGCCGCGCTGGCCATGCGCGAGCAGGGCGTCGCAGAGAACGATTTGCTCGACCGGCTCGCGGCCGACGAGACGCTGCCGCTGGACCGAGCCGACCTGGAGTCCTTGCTGGCAGAGCCACTGTCATTCACCGGACTGGCTTCCGCGCAGGTGGACGCGGTCGTGCAGCGCGTGGACGAGATCGTGAAGCGGTACCCGGAAGCAGCGGGGTACACGCCTGCGCCGATTCTGTAGTGGCTTTAGAGTCCCCGCATGCCCGTCCCGGTCGTCGCTTCGCTGCACTGCTACCCGGTCAAGTCGTGCCGCGGGATCACCCTGTCCGCCGCGGAGCTGCTGCCCGCCGGCGTGCGGCACGATCGCACGTTCGCGCTGGTGGACGAGCACGGCCGGGTCCTGACCCAGCGCGAGTACCCGGCGTTGGCCGCGGTCGCGGTGAGCTTGCCGGACGAGGTGCTGGAGGTGAGCACGCCGCAGCACGGGTCGTTGAAGATCGACATCCAGCTGGACGGCAAACGTCATCCCATCGCGGTGTTCCGGTACAGCGGCGAGGGTGTGGACCAAGGTGACGACGCCGCGACGTGGTTCAGCGACTACCTGAGCACCCCGTGCCGCCTGGTGCGCGTCACGCCGGAGCACGAGCGCGTGGCCACCGGGGAGACCCCGGGGACGGCAGGGTTCGCCGACGGACAGGCGTTGGCCGTGGCCTCCACGACGTCGTTGGGCGACCTCAACGCGCGCATCGTGGCACGCGGCGGAGAACCGGTGCCGATGGACCGCTTCCGGCCGAACATCGTGGTGGATTCGTGGCCGGAGCCGTTCTGCGAGGACCGCGTGCGGAGGATGACGGTCGGCGGTGCGGAGCTCGGTTACGCCAAGCGGGACACCCGGTGTGCGATCACGCTGGTCGATCAGGCGACCGGGATTCGGCGCGGGTCCGAGCCGATCCGGACGTTGTCCAGCTACCGGCGCGATCCGGAGAACGGCCGGGTGGCGTTCGCGGTGAAGTTCAACGTCGTGCAGCCCGGAAGCATCGCGGTCGGGGATCGCGTGGACGTGCTCACCTGGGGGCCGGGGCTCACTCCGAGCTGATCGTCACCTGCTCGTCACCGGTCAAGCCCAGGCGTTGGGCGGCCGACCCGCCGTTGACCGCGATGGCCGCCAGCCCTGCCGAGTCGCTCAGCACCACCAGCTCGTCCTCGTCGACATCGGCGAACGTCCGGCCGACCACTCCGGTGAACTGCCGCTGCACGACGACCGTCATGCCCTGCGTCAGCCCGGCTTCCCGCAGGCTCGAAGCGGGCGCGGTCAACTGCACGTTGCCGAAATGGTCGATGGTGGCCACGCTCGCGACGACCTCCCCGGGGCGCACGGACGGGGCGGGCGTCGGCAGTCGATGAAGCTGTTCGATCGGGATGGACGGGCCGAACTCGGTGGGGTCGACGCCTGCGGCCAGGTGGGCGGCGGCCGGGGCGAAGACGTCCCGCCCGTGGAACGTCGCGGACACCGGATGCAGCTGGAGCTCCGGTGAAGACAGCTCGACGGCGTGCTGGGCGCCGCCCAGTGCCTCGGCCGCGGGCAGCAGAAGCCCGTTGTCCGGCCCGATGAGAACCCCGGAGGCCGCGAAGAGTGCGATGCCGCGCCGGGCAGTGCCGACGCCGGGGTCGACCACCGCGAGATGCACCGCAGGCGGCAGGTATCCGACCGACTGGGCCAGGACGAAGGCTCCGTGCCGGATGTTGCCGGGCGGTACGCCGTGCGTGATGTCGATGACGCGGCAGCGCGGGGCGATGCGGGCGATCACCCCGTGGCACACCCCGACGAAGGGGTCACGCAAGCCGTAGTCGGAGGTGAACGAGATCCACTCGTACATGGCCGCTCCGTCGTTCGTTCAACATGTGGGAAGCGTTTCCAAATCGTGGCCCGCCGCTCACGATCGTAGGCGACTTGTCACGCAAGCGAGTGAACGCCGAGGAGTCGTCGTCATGCAGATGTTGTTGTTGTTCGGATTGGCGGGACTCCTCGCCCAACTCGTCGACGGGTCGCTCGGTATGGCCTTCGGCGTCACCGCGACCACGACGTTGTTGGCGATCGGTGTCGCGCCCGCGGTGGCTTCGGCGTCCATTCACCTCGCCGAAGTGGGCACGACGCTGGTGTCCGGGTTCTCGCACTGGCGCTTCAACAACGTCGACTGGCGCACGGTGGGTTTGCTGGCGCTGCCGGGCGCCATCGGTGCTGCGCTCGGAGCCTACGCGCTGTCGTCGATCTCCACCGACTTCGCCGGGGTGTGGATCGCCGCGCTGCTGACCGTGCTCGGCCTCTACGTGCTGGTGCGGTTCGCTTTCCTGAAGCTGGGCGCGCTGGTGGCAGGCAGGCGACCTGGGGCGAAGTTCTTGGCCCCGCTGGGCCTGGTCGCCGGGTTCGTCGACGCATCCGGAGGTGGTGGTTGGGGTCCGATCGCCACGTCCACGCTGTTGTCCAGCGGCCGGCTGCACCCGCGCAAGGTGATCGGATCGGTGAGCGCGTCGGAGTTCATCGTCGCGCTGTCGGCGAGCATCAGCTTCTTCTTCGCCCTGACCGGGTCCGGCGTGAACTTCACCATCGTGCTCGGCCTGCTGATCGGTGGTGTGATCGCGGCGCCGCTGGCCGCGTGGCTGGTGCGCTTCCTGCCGCCGCGCGTGCTCGGCGCCGCCGCGGGTGGGTTGATCGTGCTGACCAACGCCGGGTCGCTGTTGGAAGCCGCCAGCGTGCCGCGCAACCTGAACATCGCCATCCACGTCGCCCTGGTCGCGTTGTGGGCCGCCGGTGTGGTGGCCGCGGTGCGTGCGACCCGCGCCGAGCGGGCCGAGCGGGCCAAGGCCGAGGAGGAGGCCGAGCCCGCGCTCGCCGGCGAGTAGCGCTCGCAGGAATGTCACGTGCCAGTAGCGCCGGGGACATCTCGAACTGGCTGACTGAATACCGTGACTTCCCGACTACTGGTATCCGTATCCGGCGCAAGCGCGGCGACCTTGCCGGTGCTGACCGAAGTCACCACCGAGTTGGATCGTCGCGCGGTGCCGGTCTCGCTGTTCCTTCGTCCCCGGGCCGTGCCTGCGTCCCGTGCGTTGGCCCGCTGGGTCAGGTCGCGCCTGGCCGACGGTGACGATGTGCTGATCCACGGCTACGGCGACCCGCCGACGCGGAGCCTGCTGGGCCGGCGGCCGGAGTTCGCCGCTCTGCCCGCTCACGAAGCAGGCCTGCGGATCAGCGCTGCGATCGCCGCCTTGGAACGGGCCGGACTGAGGGTTCCGGACATCGCGGGTTTCGCTCCGCCGGGATGGATCGCCTCGGACGGCACACTCGACGCGCTGCGGACGTGCGGTCTGCTGTTGTGCGCAGACGGCGCGCGGATTCACGACCTGCGCACGGGCACCGTGCACAAGGCGAAGGTCCACGCACTGGGTGGTGGCGGCTCGGACCGCGCCGAAACCGTGCGGTGCTTCGCCGTGCTGCTGGCCGTCGCGCGGGCGGCCAATCGCGGTGCGATCATCCGGCTGCACATCGACGCGACCCAGGCGGGCAGGTCCGGACCACGCCAGGCGCTGCTGGACGCGGTCGACGTGGCCTTGGAAGCCGGGGCTGTTCCGCAGACGTATCGGCAGCTGGACGTGGCACGGATCGGAAGGGCCCGAGGACTGGTTCAGCCCGGGCGCGCCGGGCCCGCGGTCTGAGTCTGGGCGCGCCGGGGTCGCGGTCTGAGTCTGGGCGCGCCGGGGTCGCGGCCTGAGGTCGGCGCGGCGGGAAAACCGGCACATCGCGGGCCGCCGAGTCCACCGGGTCGCGGCCTGAGGTCGGCGCGGCGGGAGAACCGGCACATCGCGGGCCGCCGAGTCCACCGGGTCGCGGCCTGAGGTCGGCCGGAGCCTGCACGAAATCCCGGCGCGGGCGCTGGGCAGGACGCGGCACATCCCGCACCGCTGAACTCGCGGGCGAGGTCGGCCTGAGCCGCGCAGTGCGGCGCGCCCAGGTGAGCGGCGTCCGCGGCCCGATTTTCGGCCGGAGCCTCCACAACCCCAGGTCAGACCCGCTGCGCCTCCAGGGCCTCGCCCTTGCTGAGCACCCGCACCTCGGTGCCCTCCGGTGCGAGATTGGTGAACAACCCGTAGTGCATGGCCGGGTTGACCAGCACCGCCTCGTGGATCGGCACCGCGATGCGCGGCTTGACGGCGCGCAGGAAATCCACCGCCTCGGACGCCTTCAGCCACGGCGCGGCGGTCGGCAGACCGAGGACGTCGATCCGGTGCTGCGGCACGCTGAACGAATCCCCCGGGTGGTAGAAGGCGCCGTTGTCGAACACGTACCCCACGTTGGCCACCGTCGGGATGTCCTGGTGGATCACCGCGTGCTCGCCACCGACCACGTGCACCGGCGTCTCACCCAGCTGCAGCGACTGGCCGGGGTAAGCCGTCTCGCTCTCCAAGCCGAGCTTGCTGACCAGCTCCTGCGTGCCAGGGTCGGTGATCAGCCGCGCCGACGGATTGGCCTGCAGCAGGCCCGGCAGCTTCTCCGCGTCGATGTGGTCGAAGTGCTGGTGGGTGATCATGACCGCGTCCAGCTCACGCAACTGCTCGAACCCCGAGGAAAACGCCCCTGGGTCGATCAGCACGCGCGCCGTCTCGGTCTCCACCAGAACGCAGGAGTGTCCGTAGTGAACGATGCGCATCAGGCCGTCCTCGCTGGCCGGGGACAAAGCTGGCAGGCCTCCAGGCTAACGGCGCGCACCCGCAGTGGCGAGCCCGCCAAATGCGTGGCAATGAGCGTCACCCCGGGTGCGTGGCTCCGCCGGGGTCAGCCCACCGCTTCGGCGGCGTCCACCTGCCCTTCGCCGTAGAACGAGTTGACCGCGTCGCCTCCGGTGCACCGGTCGTCCTCCGGGCACGGCAGGTCCTGCGCCTGCTTGCGCAGCAGCGCCGTCAGCTTGGCCGGCGAGGCGTCCGGGTGAACGCTGGCCAGCAGCGCGGCCACCCCCGCGACGTGCGGCGAAGCCATCGACGTACCCGCCTTGTAGCCGAACTTGCCGCCCGGCACGGTGGAGTAGACGCCCTGGTCCTGGTTGCCCGGGTCGCCGCCGGGAGCGGCCACGTCGATCTTGCCCGCGCCGTAGTTCGAGTACGACGACTTCAGGTCGGAATCACCGGTGGCCGCGACCGTCACCACGCCGGGCAGTTCGGTCGGAATGTCCAGGCAGGCGTTGGTGATCGGCCGGTCGGTGATCGGCGTCGAGTCGTTCGGGCTGGAGCTGTCCGTGGTCTTGTGTGCCAGGTCGTAGTTCGAGTTGCCCGCCGCGGCCACGCTCAGCACGCCCTGATTGCGCGCGTACTGCACCGCACGCTTCACGCCTTCCAGGATGGCGGCCTGATCCTCGTCGTCCGGGCAGGTGAACTGCCACGGGTCGACGTAGTAGCTGTTGTTGGTGACGTCGAACTTCTTGTCACCGGCGAACATGAACGCGCAGACGGTGTTCTCCGGGAAGAACAGGCCGGTGGGTTCCTCGGCGATGCGCACCGACGCGATCTTCACCCCCGGCGCCACACCGACGACACCCTTGCCGTTCTTGGCCGCCGCGATCGTGCCCGCCACGTGCGTGCCGTGCGAGCCGGTGTCCCGCCACGAGCCCTCGCGGTCGTCCAGCTTGCCGTAGGCGCACGAGGCGGACTTGCTCGCGTCGAAGTTGTCCTTCAGCTCCGCGTGCTGGTCGTCCACGCCGGTGTCCAGCACGCCGACCGTGACGTCCGGCGAACCGGTGGTGACCTCCCACGCCTCGTCCGCGCGGATTTGTTCCATGTCCCACTGCACCGTCTCGTCCTCGCTGGGCTCCTGCTGCGTGGGAGCCTGCGGGATCTGCGGGTCGTAGGCCTCCTTGGGGACATCCGAGGTGCGCGTGGCGCCGACGGCCTGCACCCCGGCGGCCCCGCGTACGGCGTCGGCGAACTTCTCGCCCTTGGCGTGCGCGACGACCACGCCGATCTTGTCGTACGCGGCGAACACCGTGCCGCCGTTGTCGACCACCGCCTTCTTCGCCGCTTCGACATCGGCCGGGTCTGTCAGCACGAAGTACGACCGCAAGCCCTCTTCCCAATCCGCGGGTGTCACCTGCGCGACCGGCGTGTGGGACACCTGGTGGGCGGCCACCGGCGCGGTCGCTGCGGTGCTGGGCAGGCTGGCGGCTGCGCTCAACGCGGCGGTCACGGCGGCGACGACGGCAACTGACCCGACGCGACGCGCGCGGCTCGAAGCTGGCATGGGTAGTCCTCCAGAAATGGTCACGGTCGGCTCACGCCGGTGCGCGGACGGTGCTCACCCTATGTCGAGCGCGGTGCCCGGGGGACCCGACTTTCGTCAGAGATCCGCTATTTCCCCACGATCGAGATCACCGCGGTTTCGTCCTCGGGTGACAAGCCCGCGAGCCGCTCACGATCCACGCCGAGCGCCCGCTCGTGCTCCAGTGCCGCGCGCGCCGCGTCGGCGAGTGATCGGTGGCGCAGCCCTGCCGCGACGGCGGGCTCGGCATCGTGGGCGAGCATGCCGTACATGTCCGCGGGCGCCCACAGCGGAAGCGAGCGCGGGCCCGACCACGGCTTGACCTCGGCCTCGTGCAGTTTCTCGACCGGGGCGGGCACGAGCTCCCCGTCGAATCCGACGGCCTCGGCGATCTCGGCGAGCACGTCGGGCAGTGGCGCGGGCGGGGTGATCGCGTCGAACACCCCGCCGATCCGCTGCTCGGCGGCGTCGACGATCCAGGCTGCGAGGTCGCGCACGTCGACGTACTGCGCGGGCTGTTCCGGAACGTCCGGCACCACGACCTGGCCGCCGCGGGCGAAGCGCATCGGCCAGTATCCAAACCGGTCGGTGTGATCTCCGGGACCGCTGATCAGACCGGGCCGCACCACGAACGCGTCGGGGAAGGCGGCCAGCACCGCGTTCTCGCCGGCGACCTTGATCGCCCCGTACAGCTGGGGGTCGACCCCGCCGTCGGTGACGGTGGCGTGCTCGGCGCGGGGGGCGAGGACCGGGGCACCAGGGCGCTGCCCGCGCTGCTGGTGATCCGCGTAGACGTTGACCGAGGAGACGAACATCCAGTGCCGCGCCGACCTGCCCAGCACGCGCAGCGCGTCGGCCGTCCACGTGTGCGACAACAAGGACGTGTCGAGCACCGAGTCGTACTGCTCGCCGGACAACTGCTCGAGCGTCGACGGGTCGTCACGATCGACGCGCACCAGGCGGGCGCCCTCGGGAACCGAGCCGGACTTGCCGCGCGCGGCGCACACCACGTCGTGCCCTCGCCGGACCGCTTCGGCCGCCACGGCACGGCTCAGCAGGACCGTGCCTCCGAAGATCAGCAGTCGCATACCTCGAAGCTTGCCGCGCCCGGGGCGCCGATGGCGAGCGAACTCGCTGGCAGCAGAACCGGCTGGACACGCTCCGCAGCGGTAACACTACACTGCGATGTCTCGATGATCCGGTCACGTTGATCACGGCCGTCGGCGGACAGGGAGGCCTGCGATGAGCCCGGTGAGAAGCCTCGTGCGCAAGGGGGCGGCGCTGCTGGCCGCGCTGCTGGTCAGCTTCGCGACGGTGCTCGTGCTGACGCCGGCGGCGTCCGCAGCGTCCGGCGGATACGGCAGCTGGCCGTGCAGCAAGACATGGGCGTCGCGGGCCTGTGTCGACCTCAGCGCCAAGCGCGCATGGCTGAAGTACAAGGGCTCGAGCACGATCTACGGCCCGGTGCGCATCGCGTCCGGCAAGCCGGGCTACCGCACGCCGACCGGCACGTTCACCGTGAAGTACAAGCGGAAGAACTACTGGAGCCAGCAGTACGACGGGCCGATGCCGTACTCGGTGTTCTTCACCTGGCAGGGCCACGCGTTCCACTACGGCAGCGTGCAGTCGGGCTCGCACGGGTGCGTTCGCCTGACCAAGACCCCGGCGCGCAAGTTCTTCTTCCACCTTCAGGTCGGCGACAAGATCCAGATCGTGCCCTGAGCGCAGCGGGCAGCGGCGCGCCTCACACCAGCGGGAACCGAGCTCGAGAACGACGGCCGAGGTCGGCTACGCTCGGCTTGTCCCCTTCCCCGCCATTTTCGGGAGTTCGTGTGGCTCGGGTCGTCGTCGACGTCATCCCCAAACCGGAGATCCTCGACCCTCAGGGTCAAGCCATCGTCAAAGCGCTGCCGCGCCTCGGGTTCACCGGGGTGAAAGACGTGCGGCAAGGCAAGCACTTCGAGTTGGAAGTGGATGACGAGGTGGATGACGCCACCCTGGCGAAGATCGCCGAGAGTTTTCTGTCCAATCCCGTCATCGAGGACTACGTGGTGCGGCGGGTGGAGTCGTGAAGATCGGCGTCATCACGTTCCCCGGCACGCTGGACGACGTCGACGCAGCCCGCGCGGCCCGTGCGGTCGGCGCGGAGGCCGTGTCGCTGTGGCACGCCGACGACGACCTGCGGGGTGTGGACGCCGTGGTCGTGCCTGGCGGCTTTTCCTACGGTGACTACCTGCGCGCCGGCGCGATCGCACGCTTCGCGCCAGTCATGCAGTCCGTGGTGGACGCGGCCCGTGGCGGGATGCCGGTGCTCGGTATCTGCAACGGCTTCCAGATCCTGTGCGAAGCGGGACTGCTGCCCGGCGTGATGTTGCGCAACGTCGGCCTGCACTTCGTGTGCAAGGACCAGTGGTTGCGGGTGGAGAACACCGAGACGGCCTGGACCACGCGGTTCGACACCGGAGCCGACATCCTCATCCCGGTGAAGAACATCGACGGCCGCTACACCGCCTCCGCCGAGACGGTCCGTGAGCTGGAGGCGGAGGGTCGTGTGGTGTTCCGCTACGTCGACGGCAACCCGAACGGCTCGATCAACGACATCGCGGGCATCTGCAGCGCGAACCGCCGGGTGGTCGGCCTGATGCCGCACCCGGAGCACGCCATCGACGCACTCACCGGCCCGTCCGACGACGGCCTCGGCGTCTTCTACTCGGTGCTGGACGCGACTCGCTCCCTGGTGACGGCATGACCGAGATCGACACCGTCGAGAAGGCGGCCACCGACCCGGAACGCCCGCAGCCGTACGCCGAACTCGGGCTGAAGGACGACGAGTACGCCCGCATCCGCGAGATCCTCGGCCGCAGGCCGACCGAGGCCGAGCTGGCCATGTACTCGGTGATGTGGAGCGAGCACTGCAGTTACAAGTCGTCGAAGGTGCACTGGAAGCACTGGAAGGCGAACACCACCCCGGAGATGCAGGCCAAGATGCTGGCGGGCGTCGGGGAGAACGCGGGCGTGGTGGACATCGGCGACGGCTGGGCGGTCTCGTTCAAGGTCGAGTCGCACAACCACCCGTCGTACGTCGAGCCGTATCAGGGCGCGGCCACCGGCGTCGGTGGCATCGTGCGCGACATCATCGCCATGGGCGCGCGGCCGCTGGCGGTGATGGACCCGCTGCGGTTCGGCGCGGCCGACCACCCGGACACCAAGCGCGTGCTGCCGGGCGTGGTCGCGGGCATCGGTGGCTACGGCAACTGCCTCGGCCTGCCCAACATCGGCGGTGAGGTCGTCTTCGACCCGTCGTACCAGGGCAACCCGCTGGTCAACGCCATGTGCATCGGCGCGATGCGCACCGAGGACCTGCACGTGGCGAAGGCCTCCGGCGTGGGCAACAAGGTCATCCTGTTCGGCGCCCGCACCGGCCTGGACGGCATCGGCGGCGTGTCCGTGCTGGCGTCGGAGACCTTCTCCGACGACGAGGACGCGGCGAGCCGCAAGAAGTTGCCGTCGGTGCAGGTCGGCGACCCGTTCACGGAGAAGGTGCTGATCGAGTGCTGCATGGAGCTGTTCGCCCAGCGGCTGGTGGTCGGCATCCAGGACCTCGGCGGCGCCGGGCTGTCCTGTGCCACGTCGGAGCTGGCCTCCGCCGGTGACGGTGGCATGCACGTCGAGCTGGACAAGGTGCCGCTGCGCGCCAGCGGGATGACGCCTGCGGAGATCCTCTCGTCGGAGTCGCAGGAGCGCATGTGCGCGGTCGTCCGGCCTGAGGACGTCGAGGCCTTCATGGCGGTCTGCAAGAAGTGGGACGTGCTGGCCACCGAGATCGGCGAGGTCACTGACACCGGCAGACTGGTCATCACCTGGCACGGCGAGACCGTCGTGGACGTCCCGCCGCGGACCGTGGCGCACGAGGGCCCGGAGTACCACCGGCCGATCGCGCGCCCCGCGGACCAGGACGAGCTGCAGGCGGACGACCCGGCGAACCTGCCACGGCCGTCGACGCCGGAAGAGCTGCGCGAGACGCTGCTGCAACTCATCTCGTCGCCGAACCTGGCGTCGAAGGAATGGGTGACGTCGCAGTACGACCGCTACGTGCGGGGCAACACCGTGCTGGCGCAGCCGTCGGACGGCGGCATGATCCGCATTGACGAGGAGACCGGGCGCGGCGTGGCGGCGTCCACCGACTGCAACGGCCGGTACGTGAAGCTCGACCCGTACGTCGGCACGCAGCTGGCGCTGGCCGAGGCCTATCGGAACGTGGCCACCACGGGCGCGACCCCGCTGGCGGTGACCAACTGCCTGAACTTCGGTTCGCCGGAGGACCCGGGCGTGATGTGGCAGTTCGAGCAGGCGGTCAAGGGCCTCGCCGAAGGCTGCCGGGAGCTGGGCATCCCGGTGACCGGAGGCAACGTCAGCTTCTACAACCAGACCGGCTCGACCGCGATCCTGCCGACCCCGGTCGTCGGCGTGCTCGGCGTGATCGACGACGTCCGCCGCCGTATCCCGACCGGTATCGGCGCGGAGGCGGGCGAGACCCTGATCCTGCTCGGTGAGACTCGTGACGAGTTCGGCGGCTCGGAGTGGGCGCACGTCGTGCACGGGCACCTCGGCGGCAGGCCGCCGCAGGCCGACCTCGCCAGGGAGAAGCTGCTGGCGGAGATCCTGGTCGCGGGTTCGCGCGACGGGTTGCTGTCCGCCGCCCACGACCTGTCCGAGGGCGGGCTGGCCCAGGCACTGGTGGAGACCGTGCTGATCGGGCAGACCGGTGCGCGCATCATTTTGGACGAGGACCAGGACCCGTTCGTCCAGCTGTTCTCCGAGTCGGCTGGCCGGGTACTGGTCGCGGTGCCGCGCACCGAGGAGCTGCGGTTCACCGAGATGTGTACCGCGCGCGGGCTGCCGTGGCGGCGTACCGGTGTGGTGGACCCTGAGTCAGGCGAGCTGGAGATCCAGGACGTGGCGACCTTCCCGCTGGAAGAGCTGCGGCAAGCCTGGGAAGGCACGCTGCCCGCGCTGTTCGACTGACGCGAAGGCACAACGAAACTCGGCGGCCCGGCCGCGGGGCTCAGCCTCGTGGCTGGGTGTCGTGTGGCGGCTTGCAGGCGCTCCAGCTCCAGGGCCAGCATCGAGCGGTCATGTGTCGGAATCGTGTTCACCTCTGAGGCCCAGCCTCTCGTTACGCCCTCTGGCGTGACGTACCAGCGATGCCGTGTCCTCCAGCAGCACAGCCAGTTCTGCGGCGCGGTCGGCCGTCAGACTCCCCACGTCACGGGCCACGCTGTCCAACGCCCACTGCAGCTGACGGAGCACGACGGCCAGCACCACGTCTTCGTCGCTCGCGGAGCATGCTCCTGGTGAACGCCAGCGCCCGGCCACAATCCGCATCTGGCACACACATACTGCGGATGCCAGTACTCGTACGCATGACGAGTCCGCATCCACTCTTCGCGGCTCGACGGCCAGTCCTCACGAACCTTCGACGTTTTCTCGGCTGAGCCGCGCAATCGTTCTGTCGTCATCCCGCGGAAGTCCTTCTTCAAGCATCTTGTCTAGCTTACCTAGATAACGCTACCTACCTAGCTTGGCTAGTTAAGCTGCATTAGTCAGCCGAGGGAAAGCAGGAAGTCGCCTAGACTTCGCCACGTGGACGCACTCGACCCGGATGACCCCCGACCGCCTTACCTGCAAGTAGCGAACGCACTACGTGCGGCGATCCTGACACGCAAACTAGAACCGGGTGAGAAGCTTCCTTCAGGCCCTCAGCTAGCCAAGCGCTACGGCGTCGCCCGCATGACGATCCAGCAAGCGATCCGAGTCCTCCGCGACGAAGGTTTGGTCATCTCGCGGCAGGGAAGCGGCGTGTTCGTACGAGCGCGAACGGAGCGGCCTGTCGGCCTGCGCCCTCATCTTGAACGAGCGTTCACGGAGCCACACGTCTCAATCGATTTCGTGGGCTTTTCCGGAGAGACACTACACGGAGCGATCGCCGAACCTCTGGACAAAATCCGCGCTGGGGCCCTCATGCCCGAATCGATAACTCTGCGCATCCTGGTCCCCGACCCGGCTCGCCCCTGGAGTCTGCCATCACGTGTCGAGGACATGGCCGATAGCCCTGCTTTCCGTACGCGCGCTCGAAGGATCATGGAGCGCCACACTGAAGCCGTTGTCGACGCGGTCGATGAGCTCGGCAAGCTTGGCCTCGTCAAAGAAGCGCACGCCGAGGTCCGGGTCTGTCCGACCGTGCCACTCTTCAAGCTTTACTTGATCAACGACACGGAGGTGTTCTTCGGCTTCTATCCCGTGCGCGAACATACGGTCGAACTGGCTGGTGAACCTACTCCCATGTGGGACTTGATGGGCAAAGACGCCTGCTGTCGCACCTCGCCATCCACCCCGATGACGACGACGTCGGGTCACAGTTCGTCAAGCAGTCGCGCACGTGGTTCGACAGTATGTGGAACACCGTTGCACGGGGGCTGTCCGAATGACCGCCGCGGCTCGACTGATCAGGTCGGCCAACTGCGTTCTGCTCGACTTCGACGGTCCGGTGTGCTCGGTTTTCAGCAGCATACCGGCTCCCGATGTCGCACGCCGACTGCGTGCCGAGCTGACCGGCCCGCTGCCGCCCGCCGTGACGGAGGCGTCTGATCCGTTCGTCGTCCTTCGATACGCGGCCACCCAGGGGCGAGCCGACGACATCGACGCCTTGCTCACCTCGCTTGAGGTGCGATCGGTACAGGCGGCCAAACCGACCGACGGCATTGCTCATCTGCTTTCCGCACTCGCGACCGTGGGTGTCCCCGTCTGCCTCGTGACGAACAATTCCACGGCAGCGGCTCGGACCTTTCTGGACAAGCACGATCTCGGTCGTCATGTCCACACTGTGGTCGGGCGGGTGCCCGGCCGGCCCGATCTGCTGAAGCCGCATCCACACCTGGTGCGTACCGCGATGGCACGCCACGGGATGTGGCCCGGACAATGCGTGCTGGTGGGCGACTCCGTCAGCGACGTCCAGGCCGCTCGAAACGCCGGAACACGGGTGATCGCCTACATCAACAAACCACACAAACGCACTCGGCTACATGCCGCAGGCCCGGACGCGACCGTGGCGTCCATCGCCGATCTGACCCGAAGTCTGTCCACTCTGACCTAGGTTCCAGCGCGGCCCGCGCGCGGCAACGTCCTGCCTGGCGAAGCCGGCCGAGCATGCGGCGACTCAAATACCCAGCACCGCTCGGGCGATCAGGAAGTAGATGATCAGGCCGGTGGCGTCCACCAGCGTGGTCACCAGCGGCGCGGACACCACCGCGGGGTCGATCCCGACCCGCTTGGCCAGCAGCGGCATGGTCCCGCCGATCATCGCTGCCCACACGCAGATCACGATGAGGGACAGTGCCACCGCCGTGGCGATGGATGTGTTCGCGACCAGGGACGCGAAGATGAACGCGACGGTGGCGAGCGCGATGCCGACCAGCAGTCCGACGCGCGACTCCCGCAGCGCCACGCGGAGGACGTCTCTGCCGCGTAGTTCACCGACGGCCAGCGCGCGCACGGCCGCGGTCGCTGCTTGCGCACCGCTGTTGCCGCCGGTGCCGACCAGCAGCGGGATGAACGCCGCCAGCTGCACGACCTTGGACAACGTCGACTCGAACGCCTCGAGCACACCGACGGTCAGCGTCGCGGCCACGATCAGCAACAGCAGCCAGACCACGCGCGAGCGGGCGAGCGCGAGCACGCTGACCGCCATGTAGTGGCCGGCCCATGGCTCCGCACCCGACTGACGGGCGACGTCCTCGGTGTCCGCCGCTTCGATTACGTCGAACGCGTCGTCGATGGTCAGCACACCGACCACCCGGTCCTCGCTGTCCACCACGGTCAGCGCGAGGACGTTCAGGTCCTGCAGCAAGCGGGCGGCTTCCTCGGCGTCGTCGGTGGTGTGCGCGCCGGGCTGGTCTTCGTGGGCCAGCTCACGGACCGTCTGGTTCGGATCGGCCAGCACCAGCTCCCGCAGCGTCACGTAGCCCAGGTAGCGCCTGCTGTTGTTCACGACCGGCAGGGTGTAGATCGTTTCGGCGTCCGGCCCGCGGCGACGGACGAGTTCGAGGGCTTGCCGCACGGTGAGCTCCTCGCGCAGGACCAGCACCTCGGGGCTCATGATCCGGCCGACCGTGCCGTCCTCGTAGCCCAGCAGCGCAGCGGTCATCTCCCGCTCGCGGGGCGACAGGCCGGCCAGCACGCGCCGGGTGAACTTGGCGGGCGCTTCACCGAGCAGGATCGCCCGGTCGTCCGGGTCCATCGCCTCGACGAGTTCGCGGAAGGCCTTGTCCCGCAGCCCTTCGAGGATCTTCTGCTGGTCGACCGGATCCAGCTCCTCGAACACCGCGAGCGCCTTGTTCTTGTCCAGCAAGCGGAACAGCAGCACCGCTTGGATCGCGTCCCGCCGCGCCAGCTCGTCGGCGACGACGTGCGGCGGATGCTCTTCCAGCCACCGCTGCATGCCCGCCACGTCGTTGTCGCCCACCAGCTGCTGCAGCTCGTCCACGCCCATGGAACCTCCGGTACCTCGCCGTGACGACCTTACGGCGGTGTTCCCCATCCTGCGCCGCAGCCGACCCGCACCCGACGAGGGAATGCCCGCACGACCGGTTGGCCGTGCGGGCATCACGTGCGCTGGTGTTCGTCAGTAGAAGTGGAACCCGTCCACGCACCACGTGCCCTTGCTGAGGTCCCACGAGTCTTCGGGCAGATCGAACGTCACCGAGACGAACCCCTTGGCGTTCGGCTCGTCGGACCTCGATCCGATGAGATCGGTCGACGCTTTCATGCCGGAATCGGCGGTCGTCTCGCCCATGACGATCTTGGGCTGCCATTTCATGATGTTCTCGACCAACCTGTTGTCCCCGTCGCAGAACAGCGCGCGGGTGCCCGCCGCGTCCCCATTGTTGATCTTGTCGACGAGCTGCTTCGCCAGCTTCCTGCCCGCTTCGAGCGCGTCGGCCTCGGTGGGCATGCCGGGTATCTCGGGGGTGGACGGACGCTCGGCTTTCACATCGGACTCCTGCGCCGGAACGATCGTCATCCCGCCCCAGCACCATTCCCCGCCCAGCTTGGCCAGCCTGGCGTAGGCGCTGAACGGGGCGCCGGACATGGTCAGGGTCATGTCGAACTTGGCTTCGTCCTCGTTGACCTGACGGATCTCGCCGACCAGGTCCACCGAGTCCGCATCGGTTTCGCCGACCACGCCCTTGAGCTTCTCCTTGGCGTCCGGGCACATCAGGTTTTCCAGCGCGCCGACGTCGCCTTCCTTCAAGGCCATGATGATGCGGTCGGCCACGATCTCCGGGCTGGAGGCGTCCTCGCTCGGTTCCTCCGGCTCGGTGCTCTCCACCGTCTTCTCCGCGACCGGGGCGGCCGTCGTCTCCTTGTCGTCGGAGAGGAAGAACCCGGGCGCGACGAAGCCGGTGATGCCGAGCGTGCCCAGCACCAGAACGACGACCGCGACGATGCTGACGATCACGGTGGTCTTGGGCTTGGTCGGCGGCTGGGGCGAGTAATCGTCGGCTGCCGGGAGTCCGCCCGTGGGCGGGTGTTGGCCGTAGTGCGCGCCGGGTGGCTGGTGCGGGTCTGATGGAGTTGTCATGGCTTCCATCGGTCTGTGCTGCGTGCGTCGTCGGCCGTGCCGCTGGTTCGGCTCGACTGCAACGACCGCGTCCGTCGGCGAAAGGTTGGGGCCAGGGCTCGACAGTGCGCTGCGGTGGTATCGCGTCGGCACCCGAGGAGTCCTGATCGGGCACTGCCGGACATGGCGATGCCCGCACCACCGGCCGGTGGTGCGGGCATCGCTACGTGGTGCTGATCAGCGGAACCAGAACAGGCTCACGCACCACTTCCCGTCTTTCTGAGTCGCCGACGCCAGGCCGCTGGCGGAGGACGAATTCGATGTCGTGCCGGACAACTTCATCGACACGACGTACGCCGACCCCGTCGTCTCTCCGGCGACGATGGTGGGTCGTCTGTCGAGTACCAGGTCCACCCCGTCCTTGACCGAATCGGTGCACGCGAGGGCTTTCGCGCTGCCGGCCGCGTTCCGGTTGATCGCGTCGACGAATTGGTCGACGGTCCGCTTGCCGTCCTCCGGCACGCCGGCCGACGGCTCGGGAAGCGACGAGAGGTCGGGTGGCTTCGGCCCGTTCGGTGGCGGGACGTCGATGTCGCCGCCGCCCCCGCCCGCGCCCATGCTGACCCCCTGCCAGCACCAGCTGTCGCCCTCCTTGAGCATCGTGCCGGTGGCGGTGATGGTGGTGCCGCGGGCGGTGATGGAAACCTGCGCGCTGGCTTGGTTGTCCATCTGCTGGACGTCGCCCGCCAGCTTGGCGGAGTCGACCTGCGGAACCATGTTGATGGCGTTGTCCACGCTCGGCTCGGCGCCTTGGCACTTGAGGGCGTTGAGGCCTTCGACGTTCTTGTTGTTGATCGCCGCGACGATGCGATCCGCCAGAGCCTGCGGGCTCGACTGGGAATCGCCACTGCCGCCACCGCCGTCGGATTCTTCGTCGTCGGAGAGGAAGAACCCCGGCGCGACGAAACCAGTGATGCCGAGCGTGCCCAGCACCAGGACGACGACCGCCACGATGGCGACGATCATCCCGGTGTTGGACTTCTTCGGCGGCTGGGGCGGATAACCGCCGCCGGTCGGGTACCCACCCGTGGGCGGGTAGCCGCCTCCGGCGGGAAGTCCGCCGGACGCCGGGTACTGCTGGCCGGCGGGGCTGCCCTGGTACGGGTAGCCCTGCCCCTGGTGATACGGGTCGTACGGATTCGTCATCGTTCCAATCGGTTCAGGGCTTCGTCACGAGAAGTAGAAGATGCCGACACACCATCTCGAGTCGTCCTGCCGCGCCGCCACCAGGCCTGTCGCGGAAGAGTTGGTCGACGTCGAGCCGGTCACCCGCATCGTCACGTAGGTCGGGCTGCCCGTCGCCTCGCCGAGAATCATGCGCGGGTTCTTGGACAGCGTGCTGTCGACGAGGCTGCCGAGCGGCTCCGAACAGAGCAGCGCCTTGGCGCCACCGGCGTCCTTGCTGTTGATCTTGTTGACGAAGTCGTTGATGACTTGCTTGGCCGCTTCCGGCGGCACGTTCGACTGTCCCGGATCGGGGAGGGACGAGATGTCGGGCGGGTTCGGCCCGTTCGGTGGCGGGACGTCGATGTCGCCGCCGCCACCACCGCCTGTGCCCATGCTGACCCCTTGCCAGCACCAGCCGTCGTCCTTCTTGAGCATCGTGCCGGTGGCGGTCATCGTGGTGCCGCGGGCGGTGATGGAAACCCGCGCGCTGGCTTGGTTGTCCATCTGCTGGACGTCGCCCGCCAGCTTGGCGGAGTCGACCTGCGGAACCATGTTGATCGCGCTGGTGACGGTGGGTTCGGCGGTCGCACACTTGAGCGCGTTGAGGCCTTCGGCGTTCTTGTTGTTCAGTTCCGCGACGATCTTGTCCGCCAACGCCTGCGGGCTCGACTTCGGGTCGTCGCCGCCACCGCCGCCGCTGTCGGACTTCTCGTCGTCAGAGAGGAAGAACCCAGGGGCGACGAAACCGGTGATGCCCAGCGTGCCCAGCACGACGACGACGACCGCGACGATGGCGACGATCATTCCGGTGTTGGACTTCTTCGGCGGCTGGGGCGGATAACCGCCGCCGGTCGGATATCCACCCGTGGGCGGGTAATCACCGCCGGCAGGAAAGCCGCCGGTGTTCGGATAGCCGCCACCAGCTGGGAAGCCGCCGGTGGACGGGTACTGCTGCTGGTCGTAATAGCCGCCCTGCTGCTGGTATCCCTGCCCTCCCGGGTAGGGATTCTGCTGATAACCCTGGTTGTAGGGGTCGTGCGGATTCGTCATGGCGTTCCGATCGGTTCGAGAAGTGGCGGAGTGACGACTCCGTCGACGCCCTCTCCCGAAATCGTCGTGCCAGGGCAGGACGAATCGGAGCCGTGGAGCCGCCGGCCTCGGCCGGCTCTCGGCGAAAGGGAATCGGACATCGGGCCTCCCCGCGCTGCTTGCGAGCTCCGACGCCGCGAGTGACGTGACGGTTCCCCGTGCCGTCCGGTGCTCGACAGAATCTTGCCTGGTGACGCCCGGTGACGTGCAGTGGGTACGAAAAGGTACGACAAGCGTCGGCCCGCCGGACGTTTTTGTCGCCCGGCGGGCCGAGGGTGTGGTCGGAAAAGTCAGCCGTTGTTGGCCAGCACCCGCAGTCGTTCGATCGAACCGTTCCACCGGTTCTGGTCGATCGGGCTCGAGGTGTACTGCCAGAACGACCACACGCTCCAGCCGGACGGCAACGTGCCGACCGAGTCGTTGTACCGCGCGACCCACAGCGGCACCGTGTTCTGCAGGCCGTGGCCGCTACCCACGCACTGGTTCCACCAGCTGGTCGAGGTGTAGATCACCGGCCAGCGACCGGTCCGCGCGTGGTAGGTGTCGTGGAAATCTTTGATCCACGCCTGCATCTGCGACTTGGTCAAGCCGTAACAGGTCGGGCCGTACGGGTTGTATTCCATGTCCAACGCCGCCGGAAGCGTTTGATTGTCCGCCGACCATGCGCCACCATTGTCCGCCAGGAAGTTCGCCTGCGCCTTTCCGCTGGAACGGTCCGGCAATGCGAAGTGATAAGCGCCGCGGATGAATCCCTTGTTGAACGAGCCGACGTACTGCTGCGCGAAGTACGGGTTCTTGTAGCCGGTGCCCTCGGTGGCCTTGACGTACGCGAACCGCTTGCCCTGGTTCCACCAGTAGTTCCAGTCCACGTTTCCTTGGTGGCCGCTGACGTCGATGCCCGCGACGGTCGCGGCCGCGGAGACGTCGGACGGCGCCGCCTGCGCTGTGCTCTGCCCGCCCTCGTGCTTGCGGATCTGCGAGCCCATCGGGTGGTCGTATTCGGCCACGTAACGGTCGATGTCGGACGGCGTCGCCTCCGCTGCGGTCGCCGGGCCGCTGAATGTCAACGCGCTCGCCACGCATGCCGCGGCGACGGCGGCGGCACGCAGCCGCCGCGATGAGATTGTCCTCATTGGAGTGTCCTCCGTGCCCTCGTCTTGTGGCGGTTTGCAGGGTCCGCCGGGGAAGATTCTCGACGATAATCACGCGCTTGTCACGAGATCGCGCAAATTTCTACAGTCCGATGTCCAAGCGGCAAAAAAATCATGAGGAAATCCGATTTCGTACACTCGGACGGAGTAGTTTTGCGTGCGCTGCGTGATGGCCGGAAGTGATTCACCCGCGAGCGAGTTTGCGCAGCTTGTCCATCGAGCCGTAGAAGTAGTTCTGATCGCCGGGCAGCGACCCGGAGTCGGAGAACTGCCAGATGGTGTGCCTGCTCCAGCCCTTGGGCAGCGCGCCGATGTAGGAGTTGTAGCGCGCTATCCACAATGGACTCTTGCGGAACGCGCCGGAGTTGCCGGTGCACAGCTTCCACCAGCTGGTCGAGGTGTAGATGACCGGCAGGCGGCCGGTGAGGTCGGCATACGTGCGCACGAATGCGTTGATCCAGGAGCGCATTTGCCGCTTGCGCAACCCGTAGCACTTGTCCTTGCCGTACGGGTTGTATTCCATGTCCAGCGCGCCGGGCAGGGTGCGGCCGTCATTGCGCCAATTGCCGCCGTGTCGCACGAAGTACTTGGCTTGGGTACCGCCGCCGCTCACATCCGGGCGAGCGAAGTGGTAGGCGCCGCGGATCAGGCCCACCCTGGCGGCACCGTTGTATTGCTGCGCGAAATGCTTGTTGCGGTATCCGGTGCCCTCGGTGGCCTTGATGTAGCTGAATTTCGCCCGCTTCTTCTTCACCAGATACCAGTTGACCTCGCCCTGCCAGCGGCTGACGTCGTTGCCGAGTGGACGGTGGCGTTTCGGCGGACTGCCGCGCAGCCTGCCTTCGTGCTTGGCGATCTGGGAACCCGCGTGGTGCTCGTCGGCGTGCGCGTACGGATCCGACGGCTGCGCGGCGGACAACGTATCGGTGGCGGTCGACGGGTGTGCGTGGGCGATCGGGGTGAGCACGGTGGCGGCCAGCGAGGCGCTCGCCGCCGCCGCAACCGCACGTCGGATGGAAAGCAGCACGGGCCCTCCCTGGTCGTAGCGATCGGTGGTGAACATTTCTCACGATGACCGGGGTGATCGATTTCAGCGACTCGAGTGGTCACCTGATGGGCTGACGGTCGGTGTCGCCAGGCATGCTTGAGCCATGGCAGTGACGTCGGATCCAGTGCGGTTGCGGCAGGCCATGCAGGCCGTGGTGGAGTGGCTGGACGGCGAGCCGGACGCCGCCGAGCCGTCCCGTGCTCAGCTGGCCGAAGCCGTGCGGTTGAGCTTGCACGCGTTGGCGGCGGACGCGCCGGGGCGGACGGTCGAGGTGCGGGTCCCGCCGTTCGCCGCGGTGCAGTGCATCGAGGGGCCCCGGCACACCAGGGGGACGCCGCCGAACGTGGTGGAGATGCAGCCGCGGACGTGGCTCGAGTTGGCGCTGGGCAGGCGCGACTGGCAGAGCGCAGTCGACAGTGGCGCGGTCAGCGCGTCGGGCACACGCGCCGATCTGAGTGGCTTGTTGCCGCTCGTGCGCCTGTGACAAGAAAGCGGCCGGTCGCACCATGCGGTGCCACCGGCCGCCGAGCGTCTGGTCGCAAGCTGACTACGGCTTACGGCCGACGGCCCCCGCGATGCAGTGCTGGGTGCCGATCAGCGGCTTGACCCGCGGCCCGTCCGGCCACCAGTCCACGCAGCGCACCCAGCCCGGCTCGACCAGCTCCAAGCCCTCGGTCAGCTGCTCGAGTTCGCGCATCGGACGGAACGCGCCGGCGCCCAGCGGGCTGTTCACCATGACCTGCTCGATCCGCCGCGCGGTCTCGGAGTGCTCGTTCTCCGGGTCGAGGAAGTGTGTGATGCCGACGTAGGAGCCCGACGGCAGTGCGTCGATGTACTCCTTCATGATCCCGGCAGGCACGTCGATGTCGGCGTTGATGTGGTGCATCGTGCCGAAGTGCAGCAGCGCCAGCGGCTTGGAGAAGTCGATGTGCTTGCGCACGACCTCGTTCTGCAGCACTTCCTGGGGCTTGAAGATGTCCGCGCCGACCAGGTGGGTGAGGTCGTTGTCTTCCAGCATGGCCCTGCCGTGCGCGAGCACCACCGGGTCGTTGTCGATGTAGACCACGGTGGCGTGCGGGTTGATCCGCTGCACCACCTCGTGCACGTTCTCCGCCGCGGGCAGGCCGGAGCCGCAGTCGAGGAACTGGTCGATGCCGGTCTGCTCGGCCAGGAAGCGGCAGGCCCGGATGAGGAACCCACGGTTCTCGAACGCCACGTGCGCCGCTTCCGGGGCGACCTGCAGGATCTTCTCCTTCAGCGCGCGGTCCACCGCGTAGTTGTCCTTGCCGTTCAAGAAGGCGTTGTAGACCCTGGCGATGCTGGGCTTGGTCGGGTCGACGCCCACGGGGACTTGGGCCGGTTGCAGGGAATCGGTCATCGCTTTACCTCACGAGCGGGATTCGAAGGTCGACCGACGGCAGCGGGCGGCCGCCGGCGGTGCGCTTTGTGCGGTCGCTACTGAGCCGCGGTCGCCCGCCTTGCTTGCCGTCATGCTCACGGTGGTGCTGCGGTCCGACCACTGGGTCGGACGGGTGACAGCGGACATCACGGCCTCACGGGATCAGTAGTGTGGGTCACACGAAGCGTATCGGTCATGCTCACCGGGTGATTAGCGGCTTTCCCTTGACCGATTTGCCCGCTGAGGTACGCTCGGTTATCGGTCAACCGCATGCTGCGACGGAAGGATGGCCATGCCACCGCAGCCCGCACGTGAGACCGAGTCGGCTCAAGGCGGGCCGACGGTCCGACGCATGGTGCTCGGTGCTCAGTTGCGCCGACTGCGCGAAGCCGCCGGGATCACCAGGGCGCAAGCGGGCTACGCCATCCGCGGTTCCGAGTCCAAGATGAGCAGGCTCGAGCTGGGCCGCGTCGGCTTCAAGAAGCGGGACGTCGCGGACCTGCTGACCATGTACGGCGTTCACGACGAGCGGGAACGCGCCCAGCTGCTGGCGATGGCCGAAGAGGCCAACAAGCCCGGCTGGTGGTACCGCTACAACGACCTGTTGCCGTCGTGGTTCACCGACTACGTCGGCCTGGAGGAATCCGCCTCCCGTATTCAGACGCTCGAGCTGCAGTTCGTGCCGGGCCTGTTGCAGACCGAGGAGTACGCGCGTGAGGTGGCCAGCCACGGCCGCAAGGAGTGGGTGACCGAGGAGGTCGAGCGCCGCATCGCGTTGCGCATGCAGCGGCAGCGCATTCTCACCAGGCCGAATCCGCCCAAGCTGTGGGCGTTCCTCGACGAGTCGGTGCTGCACCGGCCGATCGGCGGGCCTGCGGTGATGAAGAGGCAGCTGGAGGCGCTGCTCGAGTGGACGAGGATGCCGCACGTCACGCTGCAGGTGCTGCCGTACGAGCGTGGTGGTCACGCCGCCGAGGGTGCGTTTGCGCTGCTCCGGTTCGCCGAGGCGGAGTTGCCGGACGTCGTGTACATCGAGCACCTCAACGGCGCGCTGTATCTGGACAAGCCGGAGGAGCGCGAGCCGTACAGCCGGGCGATTGACCGGTTGGCGGTGGACTCCGAGACGCCTGCGCAGAGCCGCGCGATGATCGAGAAGGCGCTCGCCGCGCTGTAACCTGCGCGTTCTTCGCGATGTCCCGGGTGCGGGCCGCGCTGCAGTGGACGAATCCTTGACGCCCGCAGTCCGCGCTGTCTCTCAACCAACCGTGCTGCGTCGAGATCGCCGCCAGATCGCCCGCAGGCTGCCTTCGCAGCGTCGAACAGGGTTCTCCTGGCCGGTCTCGGGACTGCGCGCGATACAGGGGCGCTCAGCCGCTCCGCTCGTCCCGCGAGCCCGGTGAAGGATTGTCGACGGCAGCCGGCGCTCGAGCAACGCGGGATCGGTGCTGACCCGCCGCGGCGCACGCCGAGCGGCCGCGTTCCCGGGGGGTCACGCTCGCGCTCGTCGACCACGCTGAGCGCCGTGAGTGGGTCAGTGGTCCGGCGGGTGCGGAGAGCTGGTCAACGGTCCGGCGGGTGCGGAGAGTGGATCAGTGGTCCGGCGGCGGGTCCGCCGGGTTGGGGACCGCCGCCGCCATGCCGTACTTCGCGCGCCGGACGTGGTCGACTCGCTGGCGCTTCCACACCAAGTAGACGAGCCAGACGAGTACCGGGATCAGTGCGGCGCCGACCCACCACAGCGGTTCGTCGCTGTCGGAGAGCACCATGAGCGTCGGCACGACGAACGCCAGCATCATCACCCCGGACAAGGCCCTGACGGCGACGATGTTGGTCGCCGCGACCGCCGGGTCGTCGCTCAGCATGGCGTCGCGGAACAGGGCCGTCGGATTGCGCACCGCGTTGACCGGCCACACCACGAACACACTGATCACGAGGGCCGCGATCAGCGAGAACGCGAACCCGCCGAGCAAGGACATGAAGATCGTCTCGGCCAGCGATCCGTCGATGACGTTGATGGCGCCGCTCTCGCCGGAGAACCAGTAGTGCCGCAGGTAGGCGTCCGGGCGCTGGTGCGCCAGGACGCGATCGTGCAGCACCGGGATCCGAGTGAGGATGACGTGCACGATCGTCAACGGCGGGACGGTCACCGCGGGCACGAGTACCCCGCGAAGCAAGGTGGCGAGCATGTATCCGGCCCGCTCGTCCGGACGCCAGGTCGTCTGCAGCGCGGCCCACGCGGTGACCGGAACCCCGGGGAAGATGAACAGGAACCCGATCAGTCCCAGCTCTCCGGCCGGGTCCGCGGCGAGGATCCAGAACGCCGGCACGGCGATCAGCACGCTGAGGGCGAAAACCACCCAAGTCGACGGTGACATGAGCCGACGCCAGAACCCGTCCGACACGTGCGTCACCGGTACCAGGCCGCGATCACGCTCCGGTTTGCCCGCGACCGCCTGTACGGCGGATGCCGCACTGCGACCGACGTCCTGCAGGCCTGCTCGTACGCGACGTCTGGCGAGGACCACGATCAGGCCGACGGCGGCCAGCACGACTCCGATCGCAGCCGTCGACGCAGCGAGATACGCGAAGTCGATGGCGAACGGGATCCCGTTGAGTACCCGGGGCAGTGCGCTCCCGGCGATGCCCGCGTCGTCAGCCATCAGGGACACCATGAGGAAGGAGGCCACGCCCCCGACGGCGGTGACGGCGGCCAGTACGTAGTCGCGTCGCCCGCCTCGATCTCCGGAGCGCAGCCAATGGCGCGCGCGCTTCACGACGGTGACGAGCAGCAGCACGAGCAGGATCAGCGTCAGCGCGAATGCCACCGGCGACCTGCGCGGGAATGCCGTACCGAACAGGGGTGCCAGCACAGCCGCGATCACCAGGCCGCACGTCAGCGCCGTGTAGTGACGCGATCCGGCCTGCTTGTTCGCCGACTGCGACCCGTCCGGGTTCGCCGTATCCATTGGTGCACCCCTTCGTGACGGCGACCGGCCCACGGATCGTCCGTGCGCACCTTTACGCAGCCGCGCGGGGCGACGCTATCACCGACGCGCAGGGGTCACCGGTTGTGCGACCGGGGGGAGCCGGTGTCCCGCATCGGTGGTCTGCGGGCTGAGGCGCTGGTGGAACCGGGGTGCGACGAAATGGGGTCAGGTTCGTCACCGGGCGCCACGCCGACCGGTCGGAAAGCCCACGAAGCAGCCCGATTTGTCCTGTTCGCACACGGTCGTACTCGTTGGTCCGATCAGCCCAACGACCGCTCGAGGTCCTCTGGTCAACCGTTTATCGAAAAGTGGCCAAAGCCGGACGCATAACGTCTGTTGCGCTCCGCGGTGATCATGTTACTGTGCGCTCGCACGCTCAGATGCACGTGCATCTGCAGACCGCGAATGAAAAGTCGGGAAGGTAGGGATCATGGCGAACATGGTCTACAACGGCATGCCGGCCACTGAGCTCGACGTGCAGTGGCGCAAGAGCAGCCGGAGTGGCGCGCTCGGCAACTGTGTCGAGGTGGCGCGTTTGGCCGACGGCGCGATCGCCGTCCGCAACTCTCGCTTTCCGGAGGGTCCCGCGCTGATCTACACCCCGGCTGAGATCGCTGCGTTCGTCGAAGGCGCCAAGGATGGCGAGTTCGATGACTTCGCCCGCTGACGGACCCGTCTACTCCCGGCAGCTGCGCCTGCTGGTCGAGCGCGGCTTTCGGTTCGTGCATCCCACCGACGCCTCCGGTGAGCTGGCCGCGGTGGTCGGTGTCCGCATCCACCACGACGTGATCGACGTGGTGAAGCTGCGCAGCGAGACCGACGTGAGCGCGATGCGGATGCCCGCGGACGAACCCGATGTGATGGCGCCGCGCCGGGTGCTGTGGCAGTCCTCCGGCGCCGTGACCCGCGTGCTCGACGAGGTCCTCTCGCTCCCGGACAACACCGGTGAGCAGGCCGAAGCCGCCCGTGGATGCTGGCTTCCGGTCGACCACCGGACGTCCAAGTGGGTGCCGGCCAGCGCGTGATATGCACGACTGACGCCGCTCGAAGCGCTCCTGCGCGGACGGAACGCCCGTACACTGGCCTGGACCGGTTGCCTCCGTTCGCGCAGGAGCAGTGAGAGTGTCCACCACAGACGCCCAGCTTCCGGAGCAGGAGCCGCGTGAGGAATGCGGCGTGTTCGGGGTTTGGGCGCGAGGTGAAGAAGTCGCCAAGCTCGCCTACTACGGCCTCTACGCCTTGCAGCACCGCGGCCAGGAAGCCGCTGGTATCGCGGTGTCCGACGGCTCGCAGATCGTCGTCTTCAAAGACCTCGGGCTGGTGTCCCAGGTCTTCGACGAGCAGGTGCTCTCGTCGTTGGAGGGTCATATCGCCGTCGGCCATTGCCGCTACTCCACCACCGGGGGCGGCCGCTGGGAGAACGCCCAGCCGTCGTTCCAGACCACCGAGGCGGGCAGCAGCATCGCCCTCGGCCACAACGGCAACCTGGTCAACACCGCCGAGCTGGCCGACCGCGTCCGCCGGCTCGGCCTCGATTCCCGCACCGCAGCCACCACCGACTCCGACGTCCTGACCACGTTGCTGGCCGCCGAGGCCACCGACAAGGGGGTCGAAGCCGCTGCACTGGACCTGCTTCCGAAGGTGCGCGGCGCGTTCTGCCTGGTTTTCTCGGACGAATCGACGCTGTACGCCGCGCGTGACCCGTACGGCATCCGGCCGCTGGTGCTCGGCCGCCTCGAGCGCGGATGGGTCGTCGCGTCGGAGACCGCGGCGCTGGACATCGTGGGCGCCTCGTTCGTCCGCGAGGTCGAGCCCGGTGAGCTGCTGGCCATCGACTCCGACGGCCTGCGTTCCAGCCGGTTCGCCAACCCGAATCCCAAAGGCTGCCTGTTCGAGTACGTCTATCTGGCACGCCCGGACACCACCATCGCGGGCCGCGGCGTGCACGCCACCCGGGTGGAGATCGGCCGCAAGCTCGCGGTCGAAGCGCCCGCCGAGGCGGATCTGGTCATCCCGGTCCCGGAGTCCGGCACCCCGGCGGCCATCGGCTACGCGCAGGCCAGCGGCATTCCTTATGGCCAAGGCCTGGTGAAGAACGGCTACGTGGGCCGCACGTTCATCCAACCGTCGCAGACCATTCGCCAGCTGGGCATCAGGCTCAAGCTCAACCCGCTGCGGGACGTCATCCGAGGCAAACGGCTGGTCGTGGTGGACGACTCCATCGTGCGCGGCAACACCCAGCGCGCGCTGGTCCGGATGCTGCGCGAGGCGGGCGCCGTCGAGGTGCACGTCCGGATCGCCGCGCCGCCGGTGCGCTGGCCTTGTTTCTACGGCATCGACTTCGCCTCCCGGGCCGAGCTGATCGCCAACGGCACGGACCTGGAGGGCATTCGGCGTTCGATCGGCGCGGACACGCTGGGCTATGTGTCCCTGGAGGGCCTGGTGGCCGCCAGCGAGCAGCCACGCAGCAGGCTGTGCGCCGCATGCTTCGACGGTGAGTACCCGATCCCGCTGCCCGACGAGGCCAAGATCGGCAAGCACCTGCTGGAGGACATCCAGAAGGGCGTGGAAGGGGCGAACGGCATCTCGTCCCCGGTGGTTGCGAACGGGTACGGTGCCGAGGACGCGTTGCAGCGTCCCTGACACCCAGATGATGTCCCGAGACGGAAGGCAATCGGTGAGTACACCGACCGACACCCCACGATCCAGCTACGCGGCCGCAGGCGTCGACATCGCCGCGGGGGAAGAAGCCGTTGAACGCATCAAGCCGTACGCGCAAGCGGCGCAGCGGCCCGAGGTACTCGGTGGTATCGGCGGCTTCGCCGGGTTGTTCCAGCTGAAACTGGACCGGTGGACCGAGCCGGTGCTGGCCTCCTCCACCGACGGCGTGGGCACCAAGATCGCGGTCGCGCAGGCGATGGACGTGCACGACACGGTCGGCATCGACCTGGTCGCGATGGTGGTCGACGACCTGGTCGTGTGTGGCGCCGAGCCGTTGTTCCTGCAGGACTACATCGCGATCGGCAAAGTCGTGCCGGAGAAGGTCGCGGCGCTGGTGAAAGGCATCGCGGAAGGCTGTCGGCAGTCCGGAGCCGCGCTGCTCGGTGGCGAGACGGCCGAGCATCCGGGCGTGATGGAGCCGCACGCCTATGACCTGTCCGCGACCGGTGTCGGCGTCGTGGAGGCGGCCGACGTGCTGGGGCCGGAGCGGGTGCGGCCGGGCGACGTGGTGATCGGCATGGGCTCCAGCGGCCTGCACTCCAACGGCTACTCGCTGGCCCGCAAAGTGCTGCTGGACGACGCCCGCATGCCGCTGAGCGGTCATGTCGAGGAGTTCGGCCGGACGCTGGGTGAAGAACTGCTCGAGCCGACCAGGATCTACGCCAAGGACTGCCTGGCGCTGGTCGCCGAGGCGCAGATCCGGACGTTCGCGCACGTCACCGGAGGCGGGCTGGTGGCCAACCTGGAGCGGGTCATGCCGCGCGGGCTCACCGCGGTGTTGGAGCGCGCCACCTGGACCCCGCAGCCGGTGTTCAAGATGATCGCGCAGCGCGGCAAGGTCGAGACCGCCGAGATGGAGAAGACGTTCAACATGGGCGTCGGCATGGTCGCGGTGGTGGACCCGGACGACGCGGAGCGGGCCCTTGCCGTACTGACTGCCCGCCATGTGCCCGCCTGGATCCTCGGGCAGGTGCACCCCGCGGAGGACCCGGACGGGCCCCGCGCGGAGCTGCGCGGAGCCCATCCGCGCTACTGATCGACGTTCTTCCGCAGCAGAGCAGACGTGGGACGGGCCGTCGCGCGCCGACCAGGCGCACGACGGCCCATCCACGGGCCCCGTTTCAACCCACGGTCGTCATCCGCGGTGATGCCTGCGCGCGCGCCCTTCGCGTGCGACGAAGGGCGCCATCTCGCGACCGGCTACCCGACACGCTCTGGTAGCCGGTCCACGAGTGGCGCACGCTGTTGCACCACTTCCCGTCAGCGGCGGTACTCGTCCTCGTAGCCGTAGTCGTAGTCGTAGTCGTACTCCGACTCACGACCGCTGTCGGTGTCCTTGGATGACGATTTCCCGGAAAGCTCCCGCTTAAGGGCCTCCAGGTCCGTGGGGGGAGTGCTGTACTTGAGCTTCCGGGCCACCTTTGTCTGCTTGGCCTTGGCACGGCCGCGCCCCATGGCTCGACCCCCTCACACAGGGGCGGGGCGGCCGGGGGAGTCGGCGGCCCCGCATCGTCTCAACATTTTCCTACCCCCACCGTACCGTGTCCCACCTGTCGGATGCGACGCGGCTCGGCGGGTAAATCGTCACATGTGACGAAATGACTGTCCGCGGCGCCAGGCATCGCCGCGTTCCGGTGGGTCCATGACACGATGAACACGTGCTCCGCCCTTATGCCGCGTACCTGCGAGTCTATGAGCCCCTGGAGGCCTTCGGCGACCCTACCGACCCCCAACTGCTCGCGGCGGTGCGGTCGTCCCGGCTGACCAGGTCCTCCGCCGGCGACCGCGAGCGCGCGCTGTGGTTCGCGTCACAGATGAGTGCGCCGCCGAAATTGCTGCCCGGCAGCGAGCGCGCCAAGAAGTTCTCGGACGTGCTGGTGCTGTCGCCGGACGACGTGCCTGCCGGTCGCGGAGTGCAGGTGGGCCCCGGTCCGTTGGTGTGTCCGCTGGAGCTGCGGGCCAGGTCCGCCGCCGCGCTGGTCACGTTCCTGTCCGAGGCGCACCCGGTGGTCCGCACGCATGTGCTGCAGGCGAGCGGATTCGACATGGAGACCGCTCGTGCCCGGGCCACCTCGGTGCTTCGGGAGGTCCGTCAGACCGCGCTGCACGTGCTGTCGGCGACCTGGAGCATTCCGCTGCCCTGGTTCACCATGGTCGACCCGACGCACCGCAAGCTGGTGCTCGGCGAAGGGCAGCACGACCCGAAGCGGGAGGTTTCCTGGCGGGTGGCCATGGCCGACGCGCGCAAGCGGGTCGCCGAGGCGCGGGAGCTCGCCGAATCGGTGATCGGTGACGACGGCCCCACCCGGGTGTTGATCGACACCGACCGGTGGCTGGCGAACTTCCACCCGAACTCGGCGGTGGAGCTGGACTACGGCGGGCTGGTGCAGCTGATCCCGGACGAGGAACTCGCCGCGGACACCACGGCGGAGAAGGTGCACGCCGTGCTGGCCGCGCTGCACGACGGCGACGTCGAGAAGCTGGCCGAGCTGTTCGCGGGGCTGCAGGACTACTGGGGTGAGCTGGCGGCGCGGGAGCGGTTCAACTAGTCGCGCTCGGGGGTGAGCCGGCCGAGGGGAACTGGTCGCGCACGCGAGTCGGGTGTGCCGCCCGCCCGAGGAGAACTGGTCGCACGAGGCTCGGGGTGAGCCGTCCGCGTCCGAGGTGTTCGGCCGGCCCGCACACCGGGGTGGGCCGGCCGCGCCGGAGGAGCTAGTCGCGCTCGCGCTGCTCGGCCAGCAGCTGGTCCACCGAGGCGGTGCCCTGCGCGTAGCGAGCCGCGATCTCGGCGTTGATCGAGTCGACCACCTTCTGCACCTCGCGGCGGAACTGCGAGACGGTGGACTCCTGCTCGGTGTAGCGGCGCAGGTTCTCGTCGAGCTCTTCATCGCTCAACGCGCCGACGTCGGTCAGGCCCGCGTCGGAGACCAATGCGTCGATCTGCCGCCTGCTGCGCTCGGTCGTCCTGGACGGCTCGAGCGGCTGGCACCGGCCCCGCTGGCCGACCGAGTCGTCGGCCAAGATGTTCTTGAGCTGGTCGATGAGGCTGCTCTCGTCGCCGGTGCGGCGCCGCCGCTGCTCGGCCTTGACGATGTCGATCCGTGCGTGCAGCAAGCGCCGGAGGTAGGACAGATCGGTCTCCTCCTGCGCCGCTTCGTCCCTGCGCTGCCGCAGATCGGCCAGCGGCAGCCGGTCCAGGTCGGTGGCGAAGTCCGGGCCGAGCACCCGGTCGATCCGCCGCCTCCCTCCGATACGCACTTCGATCACGGCGCCATCTTGCTCCAGTGGTTGCCTCGGTGCCAAGGCGGATGGTCCGGTGTCACGCGGATGGCCGCAGGATCACCTACTTTTGAACCGTTCGAGTGTCTCCCGGCCCGCGCCGACGTGCTCGGGCGGCTCGGAATCCGGGTCGATGGCGGCCTGCACCACGCGGTCCTCGACGCCGGTGAGCAACTCGGCTTCGGTCGGCACCGACCGTTTGACCAGCGCCAACGCGATCGGACCGAGTTCGTGGTGCTGGATCACCGTGCCGACCCGGCCCACCGTGCGGCCACCGAGTTCGACCGGGTCGCCGGTCTCCGGCAGGACCTCAGGGGAGCCGTCCAGGTGCAGCAGCACCATCCGGCGCGGCGGCCTGCCGACGTTGAAGACCTTCGACACGGTCTCCTGGCCGCGATAGCAGCCCTTGGCCACGTGGGCCGCCGAACCGATCCAGTTGACCTCGTGCGGTATCGCCCGCTCGTCGGTGTCCACCCTCACCCGCGGGCGCAGCGACTCCACGCGGAGCGCGTCGAACGCCCAGCTGCCCGCGGGACGCGCGCCCGCGTCGGCCAGCCGCTGGAACCAGTCGGCGACCTCGGCGCGGGGCACCAGCAGGTCGTACGAGCCCTTCCCCGGCCACGGCATGCGCCGGACCACGACATCACCCGACAGCGTCGAGGCGTACGGATCGCTTCCGGCTGCCAGGCCGGCAGAAGCGAGGACCTCACCGGCGTCCGGGCCCAGAACGCTCAGCACGGCCCGTTCGGCGGTCTCGTCGGTGACCGTGACCGCTGACCAGAACCGCATCGCGTCGAGGTACTCCTGCAGCGACTGCGGGCCACCCTTGGGCAATGCGCTGGTCACCTGCACACCGGGGTCGGCGTCCAGCCACACCGTCGGCTCTTCGGCCTCCGGGTAGGCCAGCGTCATGTGCGCCTCGATGCGTCCGTGCGCGTCCAGGATCAACGCCTCGGTCCCGCTGCCCACCGGCAACTCGCTCACGTGCTGGGAGATCACCAGGTGCAGCCAGGACAGCCGGTCGGCGCCACGGACGGCCAGCACCTGCCGGTGCGAGCGGTCCACCACCGCCGCACCGCGGGCCGCCGCGCGCTGTTCGGCGAACGGATCGCCGAAGTGCCACGGCACGCCGGCTTCCGGGTGGTCGTCCGGGGGTGCCACGGCGCGCGGCCGGGCAAGGTTCGGGGAGTTCACAAGCCTCCTAGTGCCGGATACCTCTACCCTGACGATTATGCGCTCGTTGGTATTCCTCGATGGCCGCACCGCCGACCCGGACGCCCCGCAGATCAGGGTGGACGACCAAGTCGTGCAGCGCGGCGACGGCGTGTTCGAGACGATCCTGGTGCGTCACGGCAAGGCCAGGGAGCTCGGGCCGCACCTGAAGCGGCTGGTCCGCTCCGCCGAGATGCTGGACCTGCCGGAGCCGGACCTGGCGGCGTGGGAGCGAGTCAGCCAGGCGGTCATCGACAACTACCGCGGCGGTCCCGAGATGGCGCTCAAGCTCGTCTACACCCGCGGCGTGGACGGCGTGCCCACCGGCTTCGGGCTCGGCTCGCCGATCGAGGAGAAGGTCGTGCGGCAGCGCGCGGAAGGCGTTGCCGTGGCGACGCTGGAGCGCGGGCTGGATCCGTCGCTGACGGAGACCGCGCCGTGGTTGCTGATCGGCGCCAAGACGCTGTCGTACGGCGTGAACATGGCCGCGGTGCGGGAAGCGCAGCGCAGGGGTGCGGACGACGCGGTGTTCGTCTTCGGCGAGCAGATTCTGGAGGGCCCGACGTCGTCGGTCGTCATCGCCAAGGACCGCACGCTGTACACGCCGCCGCCGTCCATGGGCATCCTGCCTGGGACGACGCAAGCCGCCGTGTTCCGCGCCGCGGAGCGCGCCGGCTGGGGCACGAAGGTCGAGCAGTTGCGGGTGGCCGACCTGCTGGCCGCCGATGCGGTCTTTCTGACCTCGTCGGTGCGGCTGATCACGCGGGTGCACACCCTCAACGGGCAGCAGCTGCCGGACGCGGACGAGCTGCACCGCGAACTGAACGCGCTGTACGAGGCGGAGTACGCCTAGCCGACGACGCGCTCCAGACGTGCGGACGTGTGCGGCTGGAGCGACTGGCCCGCCATGGCGCGCTCCTCGACGTAGCCGAGGTCGCCGTCGCCGATGATCCCGTAGAGCCGCTTGGCAGCGGTGACTTCTTTCGCGGAGACCGTCCGGACCACCGCGTCCGTGCCCATCTCCCAGGACGTCTGGGTGCGCGGCTTGCCGTAGAACACCTCGAGGATCCCCGTGTTGTGCGCCAGCAGCAGCTCGAACGACCCGTCGGGCTGCGGCCGCCACCAGCCGGTCTCCCGCGCTGCCATGCGCAGCACGTTGCCCTCGGCGTCGAGCAGCCAGGAGCGCGCCTCGTGGTAGAGGAACGGCCGTCCGTCGTGGGCGATGGTGACCTGCTGGGCGAACGTGCGCGGGCCCTCCATGGTCGGGTAGTCGACCTGGCCCTCGCCACGCCAGACACCGATCAACGGCAGCAGCGGCAGGCACGCGTCGTGCAGGTTCGGGCCCTCCCGCAGGTTGGCCGTGTCGCCGTCGATCGGCAGGCCGTCCAGCTGCGGGATGTTGCGCCACCGGGTGAGCTTGGCTCGTTCGGCGGCAGCCTCGATCGCTTCGTTGCCGTCGGTCATCGGTTGCGGATCAGCCGTTGTAGAGCCGGTACACGACGTAGCCGGCGAACCACGTGACGGCCACGATGGCCAGGATCAACAGTGAGGTGAACAGGATCTCCACGGACTCGATCCTAGGTGAGGGATCCACCCGGCGCGCCGACGGCCGTCCCGAGTTTGTCCGATCCCACATCCGACCGTGGGATCAGACGCGCACGCGGGCCGTCGCCGCCGCGACGTCGGCCTGGGCCCGCCTGCGGTCAACCTTGGTCGGTTCGCCGTCCGCGACGACCTGCTCACCGGCGACCCACACCTCCCGGACGGGCCGCGATCCTGCCGCCCACACCAGGTTGGCCACCAGCTGCTCGTCGGGCACGTCGATGCCCGCGGCGAACGCCGGGTCGTCCGGGTTGACGTGCACCAGATCGGCCCAGCGGCCGGTCTCGACCACGCCGATGTCGTCCCGGCCGAGCGCGGCCGCGCCACCCCGGGTGGCCAGCAGAAGCGCGGCTTCGGCAGGCAGCGACGTGGAGTCCTCGGTGGCGAGCCGGGACAGGAACGCGGCCAACTGCATCTCGTGCCACAGGTCGAGGTCGTCGTTCGACGCCGGGCCGTCGGTGCCCAGGCCGACGCGAACGCCCGCCTTGCGCATGTCGGCCAGCCGGGCGATGCCGGAAGCGAGTTTGGCGTTGGAGCCGGGACAGTGCGCGACGCCGGTGCCTTTCGTGGCGAACAACGCGATGTCGTCATCGTCGAGGTGGACGCAGTGCGCGGCCAGCGTCCGGCCGTCGAGCAAGCCGATCTTGTCCAGCAGGCGGGGCACCGAACCGTGCTGGGCGCGCTGCTCGGTGTCCTCGTTGCGGGCTTCGGCCACGTGGATCTGCACCAGGGCCTCACGCTGTCGCGCCGAGTCGTTGACCTGGCGTAGTGCCTCTTCCGGCAGCAGGTAGGCCGAGTGCGCACCGTAGCTCAGCTCGATGCGGTCGCCAGGGCCGAAACGCAGGCCGTCGGTGTCGATCCACTTGTCGACCTTGTCCACCACCGGGCGCCAGTCCAGCCCGGGCAGGTCGATGATCGACACCCCGAGCACGGTGCGGCCGCCGGTGGCCAGCACGGCCTCGGCGATCTGCTCGGCGTGGAAGTACATCTCGGCGCTGGTCGTCACGCCGTGCCGGAGCATCTCCACCGAGCCGAGGACCATGCCCGCACGCACGTCGGCCGGGGACATCTTCGCCTCGGCCGGGAAGATCACCTCGTGCAGCCAGCGCAGCAGCGGCAGGTCGCCGCCCATGCCGCGCAGCACGGTCATCGGGCTGTGCGCGTGCGCGTTGATCAGGCCGGGCAGCAGGATGCCGGACAGCCGGGTGACCGGCACGTCGGAGTCGATCTGCGGCGCCGCGGAAGCCGGACCGGAGTAGCCGATGCGGCCTTCTGCGGTGATATCGACGACGGCGTCCCGCACCACCGAGCACTCTGGGTCGCAGGGCAGGAGCACGGGAGCGGTGAGACGACGAGCAACCATGCACGCGATCCTAGGCTGCCCGCGCGGCGGGGTGGTCGGCGCGAGGTGCTGTCCGGGTGTGCGGTGGGATGGCCAGCGCGGTGCTGTCCGGGTGCGCGGTGGAGTGGTCGGCGCGAGGCGTTGGCGAGGGTGTCGGGGTGGTCGGCGCGAGGTGCTGTCCGGATGCGCGGCGCTTCAGGTCGAAGCCGTGTGCTCGGTGCGCCGCCGGACCGTGTCCCCGGTCAGTCGCCGGCAGGCCCGTCGGCGACCTTCTCGAAGATGAGGTCGCGGCACTCCCGGCCTTCCCGTTGCGCCCGCGCCTCGAACTTGGTCACCGGCCGCCACTCCGGACGCGGCGCCCACCCGGTCTCCGGGTACCGGTTCCGCAGCAGCGGCTCGTCGGAGCAGACCTGCAGCATCTGTTCCGCGTAGTGCTCCCAGTCGGTGGCCATGTGCAGCGTGCCGCCGGGCTCCAGCCGCTCGGCCACCAGCCGGACGAACGGTGGCTGGATGAGCCGCCGCTTGTGGTGCCGCTTCTTCGGCCACGGGTCCGGGAAGAAGATCCGCACCCCGTGCAGCGAATTCGGCGCGACGTGATTGGTCAGCAGCACGACCGCGTCGCCGTGCAGCAGCCGCAAGTTCGTCAGCTCCAACCGGTCGGCGCGCAGCATGAGCTGGCCGAGGCCGGCCTCGTACACCTCGACGGCGACATAGTTCAGTTCCGGTGCGGCGTGCGCTAGCTGCGAGGTCGTCTCCCCCATGCCGGAACCGATCTCGAGCATGACCGGGGCTTGCCTGCCGAACCAGTCGGCGAAGTCGATCGGGCCCTCGGGCAGCTCGGCGATCTTGCGGCCGTAGGCCGGCCACCGCTGTTGCCAGGCACGCTGCTGGCCGACCGTCATCCGGCCGCCGCGCTGCACATAGCTCACCACGCTGCGCATGCGGGGTTGCTGCTCACTACGCACGAATCGACCCTACTGAGCGTCCGAACACGCGCCCGAGGGGAGTGTGGTCAGCGCAGCGCTTCGATGTTGCCCAGCTGGGCTCGCAGGCCGGCCAGGCCGTCGACCGCGATCGGCTCCGGGGTCGGGCCGGTGTGCGCGGGCAAGATGTCGATCCAGCCGTTGTGCCGGTCGGTCAGCAACAGGGTCGTCGGCACGCGGTAGCCGGACGGGCCGTGCTCGGACGGGACGAACTCCCAGTACCCGGACTCACCGTCGGCCGCCCACGGCACGAACTCCCAGCCGGTGCGCGGCTCGAGCAGCTGCGCCACCCGGTCCTCGATGCGGAAGGCGGTGACGCGGGAGTCGATCTCGCCGCGGTGCAGCGCGCGCAGCCACCACGGGGCCGGCACGCTCGACGCGTTGCCCGTGGCCAGGCACGCCTGCCGGTAGAGGGCAAGGACCTGGGACTGCGGTGCGCGGTGCAGGAACGCGCGACGGATACCGGCGGGGGTCGTCGCACTGGCCGCGCTACTGGGTACTTCGACTGCCTGTAGCCACTGCAGCGCCGCGGTGGGCTCCACGTGCAATCGGGGATCGGGGAAGGCTTTGCTGTCAGTGTCGGCAGCAGGCAAGTGGTACACCTCCAGCGGGCTCACAAACACGCCCGTAGGTCCATTTGACCTGGTCAGGGGCGTATTAGCCGCAGTTCGTGAGGGGTATCACAGGCGCTTTACGCAGTCTTAACACCGCGGTCGCTTCGCGTGCACCCCTACTGCTGTCGTGCTTACCCGTTAAGCCGTTACCGACACACATGGCATGCTGCTTCCTTGGCACCGCCAGCCATGGTCCGAACGGATGGGGGACACCACAGGTGATGGAGCAGGGCACCCTCGCAGGGCCGCTGTCGACGTCGGTGGCGAACCTGTGCCGGCGACTGCAACCTCAGGTCGGCCCGCGGATGGCCGCAGGTTTCGCCGAGGTGTTGCGCAGGCTGGGGGCTCCGCTGCAGGTCGCGGTCGCCGGACGCATCAAGTCCGGCAAGTCGACGCTGGTCAATGCGTTGATCGGGCGCCGGGTCGCGCCGACAGACGTCGGTGAGTGCACGCGCTTGGTGACACGATTCCAGTACGGCACGGTCGACCGCATCGAGGTCGTGATGCGCGATGGGAACAAGGAAGTGCTCCCGTTCGCCCCCGACGGCATGATCCCGTCGACCCTGGGCATCGACATCGGCAAGGTCTCGCACATCGAGGCCTACCTGACCAACGCGGTGCTGCAGGACATGACGGTCATCGACACCCCCGGCCTCGGCTCGCTCGACGCCGCGTCGGTGCGCAGGACCGAGAACTTGCTGGGCAACACCGGCAAGCACCGCAAGCCGGACGACGACGATGACGAGCTGGACGGCGCGGAGCTGGACGACGTGTCCAAGCACGCGGTCGCGGGCGCGGAAGCGGTGCTGTACGTGGTGACGCAGAGCGTGCGCGCCGACGATCAGCAGGCGTTGGCCGCGTTCACGGCGGCGACTGCCTCCCGGGACGCCGGACCGGTCAACGCCATCGCCGTGCTGAACAAGGCCGACACGATCCCCGCGGAGTCCGTCCAAGGCGCCGACGGGGACGTGTGGAAGGCGGCGTCGATCCTGGCCGAGCGGCAGGCCGCCACGCTCAAGCCCAAGGTGGCGGACGTCCTGCCGGTGATCGGGCTGCTCGCGGAGTCGGCGGAGACCGGTGCGTTCACCTCCGCGGACGCCGAGGGCCTGCGGCAGCTGTCCGAACTCGAGGACGACGTGCTGGAGACCATGCTGCTGTCCGCGGACGTCTTCACGTCGTGGGAGTGCGACGTTCCCGTGAGCACGCGCATGCGTCTGCTGGAACGGCTGGACCTGTTCGGGATCCGCGCCGGGGTGCAGGCGATCCGCTCGGATCCGTCGATCACCGCGGGTGGGTTGCGCCGCACGATCCTGGACGCGTCCGGCCTCGAAGCGGTCCGGGCCCGGCTGAACACGGTGTTCGCCGCGCGGGCCGACGGCATCAAGGCGGCCGCCGCGCTGGCGTCGATCGCCGCGCTGGCGCACGCCGCCGAAGATCCGGCCGAGCGGAACAGGGTGCGGGACGCGATCGAGGTGTTGCTGGCCAAGCCCGAGGCCCACCAGCTGCGCGTGCTCGAAGCATTGACGCTGATCACCAGCGGAGCCGTCGACCTGCCACCGGATCTGACCGAAGAGGTGCTGCGGGTCGGCAGCAACGCGGACGTCCGGGTGCAGCTCGACATGCCGGATGCCGACCGTGCCGCGCTCGCCGAGCGTGCGCTGGAGCGCGCCGGCTGGTGGCGGTCGTTCGCTTCGTTCGGGGCCACCCCGGCGCAGAGCCGGGTGGCCCATGTGGTGCATCGGGCGTATTTCCTGATCTGGCAGCAGCTGCGCGAGGGGAAGTGAGGACAAGCAGTGGCCTGGTTCGGTAGGAAGAGCGACTCCACCAAGCACGACGTCGACAGCAACGGTGAGGCCGAGGTGGACGAGCATGCCGCGCGGGTGGCCGAGCCCGGCGTGGCGCACGACGTCGCAGCGGATGACAGCCCGACCGGCCAGATCGCCGCGCAAGTGATCGCCGACAACGACATCAAGCCGGCCGACGACGAACTCACCCGGCTGCGTGCGGAGCGGGCCACGCTCATCAAGCTCTGCCTGTACGCGCTGGACCGGGCGCGCAGCGGCGGCGTCGTCGAGCGCCTGGAAGAGGGGTTGGCCGGCGTCGGCGTGCAGGCCCTGCGGCCGGACGGCGAGAAGTTCGACCCGTCGCTGCATGAGGCGGGAGGCACGGTGGCGACCACCGATCCCGAGCTGGACGGCACGGTCGCCGAGACCGAGCTGGTCGGCTTCCGCGACGGCGACGAGCTGCTGCGTGCCCCGATCGTCACGGTGTACTCCTGCAAGTCGGGGGACGCTGGATGACGGTTCCGAATTTCTTCGCCGCCAAGGTCGCCGACGCGCTGCCGGATGTGCTGCGCAAGACCACCGACAGCCTGCTCGGCACACTCAAGGAGGTCGACCCCGAAGCGGCGGGATGGGTCACCGACGTGCGGCGCAGGCAGGAGACCAAGCCGTCGGTCGTGGTGGTCGGGGAGACCAAGCGCGGCAAGAGTTCGCTGATCAACGCGCTGCTCGCGTCGCCGGGGCTGTCTCCGGTGGATGCGGACGTGGCGACCGCGACGTACCTGGTGTTCGACCACGCCGAGCAGTGGCGGGCCCAGGCCTGCTACCCGGGGCGGCAGCCGGTGCCGTTCGAGGTTTCCGAGCTGCCGATGTGGACCTCGGCCGCGCACGAGCTGCCCGCGGGCCAGGTGCCGCCGCGGTACGTCGAGGTCGCCGGGCCGTGCCCGTTGCTGGAGCGCATCTGTGTGGTGGACACCCCGGGCGTCGGCGGGCTGGATTCGCAGCACGGGGAGTTGGCGTTGGAGGCGGCTGCCTCGGCCACCGCGTTGTTGTTCGTCGTGGACGCGTCTGCGCCGCTGACCTCCAGCGAGCTGCACTTCCTCGACAAGATGAGTGACAGCGTGGAGACCGTGTTGTTCGCGCTGTCGAAGGTGGACGTCTTCCGCGGGTGGGAGCAGATCCGGGACGCCAACCGGGAACTGCTGGCCGAACACGCGCCGCGTTTCGCCGACGCCGAATTCCACCCGGTGTCGGCCCGCTTGTTCGAGATGGCGAGCAAGGCGCCCAACGAGCAGGCCGCGGCGATGCTGCGGGAGAAGTCCGGGGTCATCGCACTGCAGACGGTGATCCAACAGCAGCTGATCGGCAAGGCCGAGCTGCTCAGCGGTGCGAACACCATGCGCACCCTGATCACCGCGTTCGACGAGCAGGAAGCCAAGCTGCAGGCCGAGCGCCGGACGCTGAACTCGTCCGAATCCGAGGCCGACGCGCTGCGCGCCCGCCGCGACGAGCTGAACGCCGAACGCAAGTCGTCGACCCGCGGGTGGGTGTTGAAGCTGCGCAGCGAGGTGCAGCACGCCCGGGTCGACCTCAACCACGAGGTCGCGCGGCAGATGCGGGACGTGCAGACGTGGTTCCGTCACCAGATCGACGCCGCCGACAAGGACCATCTGGAACAGCTGCCAGCCGAGGTCGACTCGGCGCTGCAGGTGGTGTCGTCCCGGTTGACCGCGTTGCTGTCGCAGCGGCTGAACGAAGTGGCGGACAACGCGCTCGCCGAGTTGTTCAACCCGGAGGAGCTGCGGCAGTTCCGGGCGCAGCTCGCGCGCACCGGTCAGCCGCACGTCATCATCCGGCCGCCGGATCGCAAGCCGTCCACCGCCGAGGACAAGCTGATGATCGGCATGGGCGCTTACATGGGTATCGGCGCCAGCAGCATGGGGTTGACGTTGGCCACCGGCGGGGCGATGACGCTGGCCACCGCGGGCCTGGTCGCCGCGCCCGTGTTGGCCGTCGGGCTCGGCGCCGGGTGGTGGATCGGCCGCACGCGCAAGCACGCGGCGAACAAGCAACACGTCAAGACGTGGCTCACCGACGCCATCGCCGACGCTCGTTCCACGATGGATCAGCTGGTGCAGGAGCAGCTGATCGAGGCCGAGCACCAGCTGCACATGGCGTTGGAGGAGGCGCTGACCAAACGGGTCGAGGCCATCGAGACCGAGCTGCAGAAGGTCGACGAAACGTTGAAAATGACCGCGGTGGAGAAGTCCAAGAAGCTGGGCGCGGTCGGTAAGAAATTGGCCACGGTGGACCAGGCACGCGCGCAGGCCGAGGAGATGTTGACGAAGGTGCGGGCCCGCCTGGGTGGCGGAAGCCGGTTGTGACCGGGAACCGAACCGGCCTAACGTGAGTCACATCTGGCGTTGACACCGAGCGGGCGGACTGTGCCGGTACCAAAGGGGATGGAGAGCTATGTACGTCGATGAGACTGGCGGCAGCGAACCGACCGTGACCAGCAACGAGGAGCTTTCGGTCACCGTCGACGGCACGGAGTACTCCACCGAGATGAACGTCGACCTCGACCAGGACGGGGTCACCGACGCCTCGGTCGTCAACAACGCCGACGGCACCAAGAGCATCTACGCCGACACCGACGGGGACAAGGTCGCCGACGAGTACGCGGAGATCAGCGAGACCGGTGAGATCGTCGCCGAGGCGAGGTTCGACCAGGCGAGCGGCGAATGGGTGGCGGTCGACCCGTCCCTGCCGCCGGGTGACGAGCCGGGCGGCGGCGACCCGGCGCCGGCCCCGGAGCCCACGCCGACGGACACGTCCACGGCGGGCGGCGGCGTCATGAAGGCCGAGCTGCCCAGCGGCGAGGTCGAGGTGGGCGCGCCGACGCTGGACACGAACTCGGACGGGGTCAACGACACCGCGGTGAGCGAGGACCAGGACGGCAACACGTACTACTTCACCGACGTGAACAACGACGGCGAGGCGGACTACGTGGTGGTCGTCGGCCCGGACGGCAGCACGCAAGCGCTGGAGCACCAGGGCGACGGGCAGTGGAAGCAGGTCGAAGGTGTGGAGAGCGCACCCGGCGGGGCGCCCGCAGGCGCCGACTCGGGCAGCAGCTTCACCGAGGGTGTGGTGAAGATCGACGCCAGCACCGGCTTGTGGGTGAACATGAACTGACGCAACGAGCGTGCGCAGGCCCGGCACGGTCCGACCGTGCCGGGCTTTGTCGTGCGTGGGGGTGCGGCTGGTCGGACTCGTTGATGGGCCGCGCGGCCGGCCGGACTCGTTGATGGCCGTGCGGCTGGTCGGACTCGTTGATGGGCCGCGCGGCCGGCCGGATTCGTTGATGGGCTGTGCGGCTGGCTGGATTTGCTGAGCGGCCGTGCGGCCGGTCGCACTCGCTGAGCGGCCACGCGGTGGCCGCAGTCGCTGATCGGCCGCGCGGCTCGCCGCACTCGCTGGGCCGCGCCGCCCCGGCAGCCCGTACCCGCTGCACCCCGCCGACGCCAACCCGCGGCCCGGCATCGCCCGCCCGAACCCGCTGCGCGCCCGCGCGAGCGCCGGTCTCCTTGCCCGGATTCGGGTACGACGGCACCGAAAATCCTCCACGAATGGAGGCCTTTCGACCTAACTGAATCGATTCCCTGATCGTTCTTGTGAGAGAACCGACAGGTCAGCCCTCTCGTCTGCGCGCGACGCGCGGTTACTCTCGAAGCAACCCCACTTCGAAGCCGCTGGCGGCAGCGTCGCCGTCAGCGGTTTGAGTTTTTCGGTCACCGGCAAACGCGAGCCCACGCCGAGGGGTCCGCGCTTCGTGCGCCGGTCGCCTCGGTCGGAGTCAGGAGTAACGAACAGATGACCGCTGTAGCCATCCCTGGACTGGACGCCGCACCGACGACGCACAGCAAGGTGCTTGCGTGGGTGCGGGAAGTCGCTGAGCTGACCACGCCGGACCGAGTGGTGTGGGTCGACGGTTCCGAAGAGGAGTCGGCGCGCATCAACCAGAAACTCGTCGACGCAGGCACGTTCGTGCCGTTGAAGTCCAAGCCCAACTCCTACTGGGCGGCCTCCGATCCCAACGACGTCGCTCGGGTCGAGGAGCGCACGTTCATCTGCTCGCAGCGCGAGGAGGACGCCGGGCCCACCAACAACTGGATGCACCCGGACGAGATGAAGGCGACCCTGACCGAGCTGTTCCGGGGCTCGATGCGGGGCCGCACGATGTACGTCATCCCGTTCTGCATGGGTCCGCTCGGCTCGGACGACCCGAAGCTCGGCATCGAGATCACCGACTCCGAGTACGTGGTGGCCTCGATGCGCATCATGACCCGGATGGGCCAGGCCGCGCTGGACAAGTTCATCGCCCCTGACGGCACCGAGCGCGAGTTCGTGCCCGCGCTGCACTCCGTCGGCGCGCCGCTGGAGCCCGGCCAGAAGGACGTGCCGTGGCCGTGCAACGAGACCAAGTACATCGTGCACTTCCCCGAGGAGCGGGCGATCTGGAGCTACGGCTCCGGCTACGGCGGCAACGCGTTGCTCGGCAAGAAGTGCTACTCGCTGCGCATCGCCTCGGTGATCGCCCGCGACGAGGGTTGGCTGGCCGAGCACATGCTGATCCTCAAGCTGATCAGCCCGGAGGACAAGGTCTACTACATCGCCGCGGCGTTCCCGAGCGCGTGCGGCAAGACGAACCTGGCGATGCTGCGGCCCACCATCCCGGGATGGCGAGTGCAGACGCTGGGTGACGACATCGCGTGGATGCGCTTCGGTGAGGACGGTCGGCTGTACGCGGTCAACCCGGAGGCCGGCTTCTTCGGCGTGGCGCCGGGCACCAACCGCAAGACCAACCCGCACGCGATGGACACCATCGACAAGGGCAACTCGGTGTTCACCAACGTCGCGCTGACCGACGACGGCGACGTGTGGTGGGAAGGCATGGAGAACGAGCCCGCGCACGCCACGTCGTGGAAGGGCGAGGACTGGACGCCCGACTCGGACGAGCCCGCCGCGCACCCGAACTCGCGGTACTGCACCCCGATGTCGCAGTGCCCGATCCTGGCGCCGGAGTGGGACGACCCGAAGGGTGTGCCGATCTCGGCGATCTTCTTCGGCGGGCGGCGGAAGACCACCGTTCCGCTGGTCACCGAGGCGCGCGACTGGCAGCACGGCACCTTCATGGGCGCCACGCTGTCGTCGGAGAAGACCGCCGCGGCGGCGGGCAAGGTCGGCGAGGTGCGGCGCGACCCGATGGCCATGCTGCCGTTCCTCGGCTACCACGTCGGTGACTACTTCCAGCACTGGTTGGACACCGGTAAGAAGGCGGACGCGAGCAAGCTGCCGCGGATCTTCTACGTGAACTGGTTCCGTCGCGGTGAGGACGGCCGCTTCCTGTGGCCGGGCTTCGGCGAGAACTCGCGCGTGCTGAAGTGGGCGATCGAGCGGATCGAGGGCAAGGCGGCCGCGAACGAGACCCCGATCGGTTGGGTGCCCAGCGCGGACGACCTGGACCTCGAGGGCCTGGACGAGCCGCGTGAGGACATCGAGGCGGCGTTGAAGGTCGACCCCGAGGAGTGGAAGGCCGAGATCCCGCTGATCGAGGAGTGGTTCGCCAAGATCGGCGACAAGCTGCCCTCGTCGCTGCGGGACGAGCTGGCGGCGCTCAAGCAGCGGCTCGGCTGACACCGGCAACGCAAAGGCCCGGGAGTGCAAGTCGCTCCCGGGCCTTTTGCTGTGTGAGGAAAGCACCCACGGTTGTGCGCAGGTCGCGGAAAGTTACCCCCAGATGTGGATGGGCTTGTGGATAACCTGTGGAGTCAATGCTCCGTTCGGTGGATTACTGCCGCCAGTTACCAGATCATGCCGGATCGATTGCAACCGGTGCACCGTTCGCCTCGTCGAAATGTGTGACCGGCAACACTGCCGGGTGGATCCGCAGAAAGAAGGTGAGGCGAGATGCTTGCGCACATGGCGATGTTGGTGCTCGCCCTCCTTGTCCTCGTCGTCGTACTCCTCGTCGAGTTCGGGGATGGTGACACCGGGGGTTCGGGCCCGGACGGCTCCGCGGACGACGACCGGATCGACCAGACGTATGCGACGAGCGGCCCGCGAAGCGACGGCTGACTCGTCGTCGGCGCCGATGGTTGGGGGTAGGCGTCCGGACTGACGAAAAACCGGGGCCGCAGGCATCCCGCCTGCGGCCCCGGGGCTTGAAAGAGGCATTGGAAAACCCCGTGGTGCTGCCAGGTCGGGGGTCCGCCAGCATCACGGGGTCACCTGGGCTATCGATGCCCACGTTCAGCGTGTTACACATTTGCCGGAGTGTGGTCTGAATCACTCAACCTAGCGTATTGGCGTGCCCGGATAATGCCATTCTGTCCAATTTTTCCTGTTAATGGCCCGTGCGGGGCTGAACGCAGGCGCAATCAGTCATCCGGCCGGTTCAGCAGGTACTGGCCGAAATGCGGCACGGTGAACGCGATTCGGCCGCGCTCGGCGGAGTAGACGAGTCCCTTTTTCATCAGGCTGTCCCTGGCGGGCGACAGCGAGGAGGGTTTGCGGCCGAGGAAGACCGCGACATCGGCGCTGCGCGCGGCCTCGTCGCGGCCGTTGGTCAGCTCCGCCATCGCCAGCAGGTACTCCCGCTCTGCCGGGGTTGCTCGCTCGTAGCGTGAACCGAAGAATCCGACGGCCAGCTCGGCCTCCGCCTCCGGGGCGGAGACCCGGACGTCCTCGGCCGCGATCGGGTCGGTCGGCGCGGCATCCCATGCCGCCTTCGCGTAGGCCTGGATGAAGTACGGGTAGCCACCCGAGGCCTCGAACAGTGCGTCCAGGGCCTCCGGCTTGATGCCCGCGTCCTCGCGCTCGATCGGTGCCAGCACCGCACGGTCGGCGTCGCCGCGTTCCAAGCGGTCGATGCGGGTGTAGCGGAACAGCCGCTCGGAGTACGACTTCGACGCGGACAACACGGTCGGCAGATGCGGCAGGCCGGCGCCCACGACGACGAGCGGCGCGCCGGACTGCGACAGCTCGTGGCAGGCTGCGCACAAGGCGGAGACGTCCTGTGGCTGCAGGTCCTGCATCTCGTCGATGAGCAGGGCGACGCCGGTCCCGACGTCCGCGGCAAGCTCGGCGACGTCGGTGAACAATTCCACCAGGTCGATCTCGATGTCCCCGGAATCCGCTCGGCCGCTCGCCGCGGGCACGTCGATGCCCGGCTGCCAGCGGTCACGGAGTTTGGCGTCGGGCTTGCTGGCGCGCAGCGCGAATGCCTTGAGCACGCCGAGCACTTCGTCGACGCGGTCCGGCGCGCGGTGCCGTACGGCGAGATCGCGGATCGCGCGGTGCAGGGCGGCCGACAGGGGTCTGCGCAATTCCGACTCCGGGCGGGCCTCGATCTTGCCGGTGCCCCAGCCGCGACGCATCGCCATCGAACGCAGTTCGCCGAGCAGCACGGTCTTGCCGACGCCGCGCAGGCCGGTGAGTACCAGGCTGCGTTCCGGGCGGCCGCGCGCCACGCGTTCCAGCACGACCTCGAAGGCCTGCAGCTCACGTTCCCGGCCGGCGAGCTCCGGGGGTCGTTGTCCGGCGCCGGGGGCGAACGGATTGCGTACCGGGTCCATGCCATAGAACGGTATCCGGATCTCTAGCCCAGGTTCGATATTGCGGCATACGACGCTAGGCGTGTCGGGTGAAATGAGGTGGGGGTGGTCGCGGTGTCGGCGCGGATCGCGGGTTGATGCGCGACGGCGGGTGGATCGCGTGATCCGGATTGCGGTCTCTGGCCTCGTCTAACGAAATCTTGGGTTCGCCGAATGATCCGCAATAGAAGCGGAGACGCAGAGATCGAGAGGCGGTGCGCGAACGTCCGCTGGAAGCGACGGGGTGAAGGTGTGCTGGGCGCGAACGTCCACTGGATTGTGACGAGGTGAAGGTGTGCTGGGCGCGCGAACGTCCGCCGGGTAGCGACGGAATAGCCACGCTGGGCGCGCAAACGTCCGCTGGAAACCGACGGGGCCAGGGCACGCTGTGCGTGCGGAGCGGCCGCCGAATGGCGATGGGAGAAGGCGTGCTGCGGGGACTTGTTGCGAATTATTGGGCTCTCTAGCGCGCGGACGATAGAGCGCTATGTGTCGGGAGAATCCGGGTTGTGTCGGCCCTTATGGGGCCGTCTAGCTCGCCGCCAATAGTCCGGAAGAGTCCGCTACGAACAGGCATAAGCCCGTGGCCGGGTCTGCAGCCCCGGCCCCGGACTCATGCCAGGTTCGCCTCGGCGTAGGCCTTCATCGCGTCCCGGATGAACGCGGCCGTGCCATCGCCGTGCTTGTCGTAGTTCTGCGTGAAGCGAGGGTCGTCGACGTACATCTGACCCAGGCCGGCGAACTGTTCCGCTGATGGCCTCTTGTCGCCCCACGCGGTCGTGATCCACTCGTAGTGCCGCTGCGTGATCGCTTGCGCCACCTCGCCCGCCGGGTCCTCCCCGGCCTGGTAGGCGCGAGCGTAGTCGACCGCGATGGATTCCTGGGTCCGCATGAACTCGCGCTTGCCCGCGTCGTCGAGCGAACGCCACCACCGGTCACTTCGTTCGTATGACTCCTTGCCCCATCGTTCGATGACTTCGTCCTTGTACTGCGTGTGGTCGAAGCCGTCGAACGCTTCGTTCGCCATGATGGGCTCCCCTTTCTCCAGTGCGTCGAGGGTTCGGCTGACCGACGCGATTTGCCTGGCCAGGCGGGCCTGCTCGGCTTTCAGCCAGTCCAGGTGTGCCCGCAACGCGGTACGCGAGTCCGCTTCGCCGTCCAGTACCTCGGCGATGGCGTCCAATCCGAGGCCGAGGTCGCGCAGCAGCAGGATGCGCTGCAATCGCACCAACGACTCCTGGTCGTAGTACCGGTAGCCGTTGCTGCCCACCCGGCTCGGCTTCAACAGTCCGCGCTCGTCGTAGTGGCGAAGCGCGCGGCTGGTGGTGCCCGCCGCCTTGGCGATCTGGTGGATCGACCATTCGGACTTGGCTCGCGCGACGGTCATCGATCCCTCCTTTCGTTACGACAACCACGGTAGAAGTTGACGTAACGTCAAGGTCAAGCCCAATATTCGAGTGATCCGCCGTAGTCATCACGAAATCTGGCCCTCTCTAGCGAAATCACTAGAGAGGGCCAGATTGACCTACCGTCACCTACTTCGCGGCGACCTTGCGGTACTTGCTCACCGCCAGCGGCATGAACACCGCGATCAGCACCACACAGCTGATCAACGCGTACAGCGTCGGGTTCTGCTGTGGCCACGCGTCCGTCGGAGGCAACAGTTGGTGGTTGCCGAACAGCGACCGCACCGAGTCGGACAGCGCGCTGATCGGGTTCCACTCCGCGAACACCTGCAGCGGGCCGGGCAACCGGTCGGCCGCCACGAACACCGTCGAGATGAACGTCACCGGGAAGATCCAGATGAAGCCCGCGCTCTGTGCCACCTCGACGCTGCCGGAGATCAGCGCGATCAGCGAGCCGACCCAAGCCATGGCGAACGCGAACAGCAACAGCATCAGATACGCCAGTACTGCGTCAGTGACGCTGCCGCGGATGCGCCAGCCGATGAGCAAACCGCACAACGACATCACCAGGAGGCCGAGCGTCGTCACCGCCAGGTCGGACAGCGTGCGACCGAGCAGCACGGCCGAATTGGACATGGGCAGCGAACGGAACCGGTCGATGATGCCCTTCTGCAGGTCGTTGGCCATCCCGATGACCGTGAACGCGGAGTTGAACGCCACGGTCTGGACGAAGATGCCGCCCATCAGGAAGTCCCGGTACGCCACCGGATCGTCGCCGATGCTGCCGCCGAAGACGTAGGCGAACAGCAGCACGAACATGATCGGCTGCACCGTGGCGCTCAGCAGCAGCTCGGGGTTCCGGCGGATGTTCATCAAGTTCCGCCACGTGATCGTGCCGCCGTCGCTGAGCGTACGAGCCAGCGCTCCGCCGAAGCCGCCTTGCGGAGCCGTTGCCAGCGTCGTCATGCCTTCACCTTCTTCTTGCTCTTCGAGCTCTCCTGGGCGGGCTCCTCGGCCGCGCGCCCGGTGAGCGCCAGGAACACGTCGTCGAGAGTCGGCCGGTGCAGCGCCACGTCGTTGACCACGACGCTGTGCTGGTCCAGCCTGCGCAGCGCCTCGATCAGCGCCTTCGTGCCGGTGTCCACCAGCACCTCGGCGCGGCGCGTGTGGGTGTCGATCTGCGGTTCGCCGGAGCCGACGTCGGCCAGCACCTGCTGTGCCAGCGGCAGGTCGGTCGGCTCGGCCAGCACCAACTCGAGTCGCTCGCCGCCGACCTGGGCCTTCAGCTGATCGGCGGTGCCACGGGCGATCACCTTGCCGTGGTCGATCACCATGATGGTGTCCGCCAGCTGGTCGGCCTCCTCCAGGTACTGCGTGGTCAACAGCACCGTCGTGCCGTCCTCGACCAGCTCGCCGATGACCTCCCACATGTCCATCCGGCTGCGCGGGTCGAGCCCGGTGGTGGGTTCGTCGAGCGCCACGACGGCGGGCTTGGCGACCAGTGCCCCGGCCAGGTCCAGCCTGCGGCGCATACCGCCCGAGTAACCCTTCGCCGGACGGTCGCCGTCGTCGGTCAGCCGGAACCGGGCCAGCAGCTCACGGGCGCGTGCCCGCGCGTCCGCCCGGCTCATGCCGTACAGCCTGCCGACCATGTAGAGGTTTTCCGTGCCGGTGAGGTGTTCGTCGACCGCCGCGTACTGACCGGAGAGGCCGATCGACCGGCGGACATCCGCCGGCTGTCCGAGCACGTCGTGGCCCGCGACGTACGCCCGGCCGGCGTCGGGTCGCAGCAATGTCGTCAGGATGCGGACGGTCGTGGTCTTGCCTGCCCCGTTCGGACCGAGCAGGCCGAGCACCTGGCCCCTCGGGATCTCCAGGTCGACGCCGTCGAGCGCCTTCGTTGATCCGAAAGACTTGACCAGGCCTTCCGCCCGTACCGCAATTTCGGATTCGCCAGTAGCCATGCGAGAGAAAGTACGGACCGAGATGTCCCTTGTCGTCCGGTTTTCTCCCTGAACTACAGCCGTGCAACCCTGAGATCTCTCAGGGACGAGCATCGGCGGCGCGAACGGGCCTGTTCGCGCCGCCGATCACCCGGGGGATGGGGTCTGGGGAACTACCTTTCCAGGATGGCCGTCACTCCTTGGCCGCCCGCCGCGCAGATCGAGATCAGGCCGCGGCCGGAACCCCGCTCGGCGAGCGCCTTGGCCAGCGTGCCGACGATCCGGCCGCCGGTGGCCGCGAACGGGTGCCCCGCGGCCAGCGATCCGCCGTTGACGTTCAGCTTGCTGCGGTCGATGCTGCCCAGCGGCTCGTCCAGGCCGAGCTTCTCCTTGGCGAAGCCGGGGTCCTCCCACGCCTTGAGCGTGGCCAGTACCTGGGAGGCGAACGCCTCGTGGATCTCGTAGAAGTCGAAGTCCTGCAGGCTGAGCCCGGCCCGGGCCAGCATCCGCGGCACCGCGTACGCGGGCGCCATCAGCAGACCCTCGTCCCCGTGCACGTAGTCGACCGCGGCCGTCTCGCAGAACGTCAGGTACGCCAGTACCGGCAGCCTGCGCTCCTTCGCCCACTCCGGCGTGGCCAGCAGGACCACTGACGCGCCGTCGCTCAGCGGCGTGGAGTTGCCCGCGGTCATCGTGCCGTCCTCGCCGCCGAAGACCGGCTTGAGCTTGGCCAGCTTCTCCACCGACGAGTCCGGACGCAGATTCTGGTCGCGGGTCAGCTTCAAGAACGGCGTGAGCAGATCGTCGTAGAAGCCGCGCTCGTAGGCGGCCGCCAGGTTGCGGTGCGAGGCCACCGTGAGCTCGTCCTGCTCTTCGCGTGTGATGCCCCACGCCTTCGCGGTCAGCGCGGCGTGCTCGCCCATGGACAGGCCGGTGCGCGGCTCGGCGTTACGCGGAATGTCCGGCACGATGTGCCCCGGCCGCAGCTTGGCCAGCAGCTTCAGCCGCTGCGCGGGCGTCTTGGCCGAGTTCAGCTGGATCAGCAGCCTGCGCAGGTCGTCGTTGACCGCCAGCGGGGCGTCCGACGTGGTGTCCACGCCGCCCGCGATGGCCGAGTCGATCTGGCCGAGCGCGATCTTGTTCGCCACGTTGATGATGGCCTGCAGCCCGGTGCCGCACGCCATCTGCACGTCCGATGCCGGCGTCTCCGGAGACAACGCGCTGCCCAGCACGGTCTCGCGGGCCAGGTTGAAGTCCCTGGAGTGCTTCAGCACCGCGCCGGCGGCGAACTCGCCGATCCGCTCGCCCGCCAGCCCGAACCGGCCGACCAAGCCGTTCAGCGCGGCGGTGAGCATGTCCTGGTTGGACGCCGTCGCGTACGGGCCGTTGGAGCGGGCGAACGGGATCCGGTTCGCGCCGACGACGGCGACCTTGCGGATCGTCCTGCGGCTGGCGCCGGAGCCGCCGGTCTTGCTTGACGCCTTGCTCGATGTGGCCATTGTCGCTCCCTGCGTCTCGTCCTCGTGGTAGCGATCGTAACCTACCCGCGAGTAGGTTAGGCTGTGCGATACGGCACGCCAGTCGGGAAACCACCCAGGAGGCAGCACGTCATGGCTGACAAATATCAGCGGTTCACCCAATCCCCGGTGGGCAAGTGGCTCGCCCCTCGGCTCGGGCTCCCCCAGCCTGCTCCGTTGCGGCGCTACCAGCCCGGGCAACCTCCCCTCACCGGTCCCGCAGTTGTCGGCAGCGCGCCGGGTGGCCGGCTGGCCAAGGTGGTCACCGAGCAGATCGCCGCGGCGGGCATCGACGTGCGCGAAGAGGCGGACCGCGCCGAGGGCACCAAGTACGGCGCGCTGGTCTTCGACGCCTCCGGCATCACCGACCCGGCCCAGCTGCGCGAGGTGTACGCGTTCTTCAAGGCGCGACTGCGTTCGCTGGGGGCGTGCGGCCGCACCGTGGTTCTCGGCACCCCGCCCGAGCTGGTGTCGGGCCGCGAGCGCATCGCGCAACGCGCGTTGGAAGGCTTCACCCGCTCGCTGGGCAAGGAGCTGATCAAGGGCTCGACCTCGCAGCTGGTGTACGTCGCACCGGGCAGCGAGCACGCCACCGAGTCGACCATCCGCTTCCTGCTCAGCGCCAAGTCGGCGTTCGTCGACGGCCAGGTGATCCGGATCGGCACGGCGGGCACGGAGAACGCGAAGGTGACCGCCCCGGCCGACTGGGACAAGCCGCTGGACGGCAAGGTCGCCCTGGTCACCGGCGCTTCGCGCGGCATCGGCGCGGCGATCGCCGAGACGCTGGCCAGGGACGGCGCCCAGGTGGTGGTGCTGGACATCCCGGCGCAGGGGGCCGACCTGTCCGCGGTGGCCAACAAGATCGGCGGTAGCGCGCTGCAGTTGGACGTCACCGCCGACGACGCGGGCAAGGTGCTGGTCGACCACTTCACCGAGCGCTTCGGCAAGCTCGACATCGTGGTGCACAACGCGGGCATCACGCGGGACAAGAAGCTGGTCAACATGGACGAGTCCCGATGGGACTCGGTGCTGTCGGTGAACCTGCTGTCCCAGCTGGCGATCAACGACGCGCTGCTGGCCTCCGACGTGCTCGGTGAGGGCGCGCGGTTCGTCGGTGTCTCCTCGGTGGCGGGCATCGCGGGCAATCTCGGCCAGACCAACTACGGCACGTCCAAGGCGGGCGTCATCGGGATGGTCGACGACACCGCGCCGCAGCTTGCCGAGCGCGGGCACACGTTCAACGCGGTGGCGCCGGGCTTCATCGAGACGCAGATGACGGCCGCGATCCCGGTGATGATCCGCGAGCCTGCGCGCCGCCTGGCCAGCCTGGCCCAGGGTGGCCAGCCGATCGACGTCGCCGAGACCATCGCGTACTTCGCCAACCCCGCGTCCGCCGCCGTGAACGGCAACATCGTGCGGGTGTGCGGCCAAGCGCTGATTGGAGCCTGACCATGGTTGGCGACACCGTGCGAGTCGACACCCCGCCGAAGCTGTCGGCGATGCTCACCAAGTCGGTGGTCTCCAGCGTGCTGCCCGGCCAGGGCAAGCCGCGCGGCACGACGCTGCCGGGCACCGTGCTCGAGCGGCCGGAGGTGGTCGTCGACCCCGGCCACCTGGCGGCCTACAACGAGGTGTGCGGCTTCCGGCTGAGCAACGAGCTGCCCGCCACCTACCCGCACATCCTCGCGTTCCCGCTGCAGGTCCAGCTGATGACGGACCCGGCGTTCCCGTTCCCGTTGGTCGGGCTGGTGCACCTGCGCAACGTGATCACCCAGCGCAGGCCGGTGCGGGTCGACGAGGCGTTCGCGCTGCGGGTGTGGGTGGAGAACCTGCGCCCGCACGACAAGGGGCAGCAGTTCGACTTCATCTCCGAGGTCGTCGTGCACGGCGAGGACGAACCGGTGTGGCGGGACGTGTCGACGTACCTGCGGCGCAGCGGCAAGAAGTCGGACGGCAAGAAGGAGACCCAGCTGGCGCCGCCCGCGCCGAAGGCGATCTGGCGCATCCCGGCCGACATCGGCCGCCGCTACGCCGCGGTCTCCGGGGACCGGAACCCGATCCACCTGTACCCGGCCACGGCCAAGCTGCTCGGCTTCCCGAAGGCGATCGCGCACGGCATGTGGACCAAGGCGCACAGCCTGGCGGCGTTCGAAGGCAGGCTGCCCGACGCGTTCGAGCTCGACGTGCGGTTCAAGCTGCCGGTGCTGCTCCCGGCGAAGGCGGCGTTCACGTCGTGGCAGGTCGAGGACGGGTTCGCCTTCGAGCTGTGGGACGCCCGCAAGCCCAAGCCGTACCTGCAGGGCAGGATCACCGCGCGGTAGTCAGGCAGGACAGGATCACCGCGCGGTAGCCAGGCAGGATCACGGCGCTGTAGTCAGGCAGGACAGGATCACCGTGCGGTAGCCAGAGGGCAGAATCACCGCGCGGTGGTCAGGCGGGCGGGGTCAGGTCCTTCGGGGACCAGGCCTCGCCCTCCACCAGGTCGCCGAAGCCGAGCCAGACCAGGTTCATCAGCCAGGACGCCAGCACGTCGTCGCTGATGTCCGGGTGGTCCAGCCACCAGTCGGCCAGCGATTCGGCGGCGCCGACCAGGGCGGCGGCCAGGGCTTCACCGGACTTCTCCGCCTGGGCCCCGACGCCCTTGCGGGTGCCGGACGCCACCACCAGTGCGGCGACCAGCTCGATGGAGCGAGCACGCATCTGCGAGATCTCCTCGGCGAATTCGCCGCCGACGGACAACGCCTGCCGGTGCAACACCGTCCACGAGCTGCGGTTCTGGCCCACGAAGTGGAAGAACGAGCGCAGTCCGGTCCACAGCTGCATGTCCGGTTCGACGTCGCCGCGAACGCCTTCGGCGATCGCCTGCAGCAGCCGCTGCGCCTCGCGCTGGATGCACGCGGCGAACAGCTCCTCCTTCGAGCCGAGGTAGGCGTAGACCATCGGCTTGGACACGCCTGCGACCTCGGCGACCTCGTCCATCGACGCGTTGTGGAAGCCGTGCCGAGAGAACACCTCCACCGCGGCGTCGGTGATCTGGCGCTCTCGCACCTCGCGGGGGAGGCGGCGCACGCGTCGCTTGCGCTCGTTCTCGGTCACTGGCACCTCCGTGCGGGCGCGGCTTGCCCGCCAATCTACTCGCGAGTAGGTTAGTCTGGCGAGTCGCATGTCGAGCAACGAGGAGGTGGCCGTGGACCACCACGACGGGCTGGAGTTGGCCGAGCGCGTCGCCGGTACCGACCTGACCGATGTCGACGCGAGCACGCTGGTCGGCATGGTCAACTCCGCGCCGCGTGAGCAGCTCGATGCGGCATTCGCCGACGAAACCCTACGTGAGCGACTGCTGGCGGAGATCTTCCGCCGCATGAGCTCACATGTGCGGGCGGACAAAGTTCGCGACCTGCACGCGGTGGTCCGCTGGCGGCTCACCGGCGGCTGCGGCGAAGGCGGATACGACCGGTACGAGTGCACGCTGGCGGACGGCAAGTGCACCGTGTCGCGACAGATGAGCGATCGCCCGCGGGTGACGATCACGGTGTCGCCCGCGGATTTCGTACGGCTGATCAGCAGGCAGACGACGCCCGTGGAGCTGTACGTCACTGGCAAGATCAAGGTCAAGGGTGACCTGGGGTTCGCCGCCGGGCTCATCGGCTACTTCGATCTGCCGAAGTGAACGTCCTGCGGCGGTGGTGGGCCGCGTTGCTGCGGCGTTGGCGTCGACGCCTGCGGGCTGACGTCGAGCGGGAGACCGGTGAGGTCGCGTCCGGCAGAGAACTCGACGCGTTGGCCACCGCGCTCGAGGTGTCCAGGCTCACCGACGAGCAGTTCGTACAGGTGCTGGACACGGTGCGCATGCTCGACGAGTCGGGCGCGGGCGTCAGCGTGTCCGGAATGAGCACGCAGTCGCTGGTCGACCTCATCGCCCGCGCGTCGCGCGAGCAGCTCCGCGCGCTGGCGGACCACGCCGAGCTGCGGGAGTTCCTGCTGTCCGAACTGTTCGACCGGATGGCGCAACACCTGGTGGTGGACAAGACGCGGCATGTCGACGCGGTGATCGATTGGACGTTGACCAGCGGCGACGGCGAGCCGTCGCGCTATCAGACGCACATCGTCGAAGGTTCCTGCGAGACGGCCCAGGACCTGGGGCTTTCGCCGGACGTGTCGATCACGACGACGGTCGACGACTTCCTGCGAATGGCGACATCCGGCAACTCGCGGGCGCTGTCGTTGCTGGTCACCGGGCGCGTGAAGGTGCGAGGTGACTACGCCGTCGCGGCGCGATTCCTGGGCTACTTCGACATTCCGAAGCCGGGCGTCAGCCCTCGATGATGCGGGGCTGGTCGTCCGGTTCGGTGCGTGGCCGCGGCTGCGACGGCTCGACGACCTCGCCGTCGATCACCACGGTTCGATGGCTGCGCACGTGCACTTTCCGCTCCAGTCGCCGCAGCCAGGCCTTGCGGATCACCGTGCGGGTCGGCGGCACCATCACCAGCAGGCCGAGGACGTCGGTGACGAAGCCGGGCAGGAAGATCAGCACTCCGCCGAGCGCGACCAGCATGCCGTCGGTGACTTCCTGATGCCCGGAGCGGCCGTCGCGCGCCGCCGCCATGACCGCGCGCATGGCCTTGCCGCCCTCGCGCCGGGCCAGCCACGAGCCCAGGAGGGCGCCGCCGACGAGCAGGACGATCGTCCACAGCGCGCCGACGAGTGAGGCGACCGCCCAGATGGCGGCCACTTCGACGACGAGGTACAGCAGGATTCCTACGGCCATATCCCGAACAACGTAGTCCAGTCGGCTTGCGTTCCCAAGGGGACAGTCGGGACCGGCTCGTGGCCTTCGAGTCGCCGAGTGGATCTGTCCGCAGCCGGGCGTCCGGTCGCCCCGTCGGGCGACAGCGGAAATGCCGGCCAGAGAGGCGATGGTGCCGCCGACGCAGCTCGGCCGGCCGGCACGGCAACGGCCTCCCGCCGGTCGCGAAGACCGCACGGGAGGCCGCCGACTGAAAAACCGCTGATCAGAACGTCATGGCCATCGCCGGGTCACTGAGCAGCGCGCCGACGTCGGCCAGGAACTGCGAGCCCTGCTGGCCGTCGACGATGCGGTGGTCGAAGCTCAGCGCCAGCTGGCACACCTGGCGAACGGCGAGCTCGCCGTCCACCACCCACGGCATCTCGCGGATCGCGCCGAACGCGAGGATGGCCGACTCGCCGGGGTTGATGATCGGGGTGCCGGTGTCCACCCCGAACACGCCGACGTTGGTGATGGTGATGGTGCCGTTGACCATGTCCTCCGGCGGGGTCTTGCCGTCCCGCGCGGTGGTGGTCAGCTCTTCCAGCGCCTTCGCCAGTTCCACCAGCGACATCGAGTCCGCGTCGCGGATCTTCGGGACCACCAGCCCCCGCGGCGTCGCCGCGGCGACCCCGAGGTGCACGTAGTCCTTGTAGACGATCTCGCCCGCTTCCTCGTTCCACGTGGCGTTGACGTCCGGCGTGCGCTTGACCGCCATGCACATCGCCTTCGCGGCGAAAGCCAGCGGGGTCAGCTTCACCCCGGCGAACGACGGGTGCTTCTTCAACCGCTCGCGCAGCTGCATCATCGGCGTGACGTCGACCGTGAGGAACTCGGTGACGTGCGGCGCGGTGAACGCCGACGACACCATGGCCTCCGCGGTCATCCGTCGCACGCCCTTGATCGGTACCCGCCGCTCGCGCGCACCGACCGACACCGGGGTGCCGTTCACGCCGGCCGGAGCCTCGGCCGTCTTCGCCCCGGCGGCCGCCCGCTGGACGTCGTCGCGGGTGATGACGTCACCGCTGCTCGGCACGATCGTCCGCAGATCGATGCCCAGGTCCTTGGCCAGCTTGCGTACCGGTGGCTTGGCCAGCGGCACGTACTGCGCCTGCGGAACCGGCAGGGTGCCGCTCGCGGAGGCCGCAGCCGGAGCCGCTGTCGTCGCCTCCTGGGGGCGCGGAGGAGCAGCGTCCGTCGCGGTAGCCGCAGCGTCCGTCGCGGTGGTTGCGCCGGCGCCTGCGGTCTTCTTGCGCCGCCTGCGCTTGCTGCTGGTTTCCTTGGCGCCGGAACCCACCAGCGGCTTCATCTCTTCTTCCGCCGCCTGCTGGCTCGACCCGTTGACCGATGCCTCGGCGGCCGCGCCGGAGCCGGTGCCCGCCGGGTCGACGTCGATGGTGAGCAGGTTGGTGCCGACCTCGACCACCTGTCCCGGCTCGACGTGCAGCTCGGTGATCACACCCGACCACGGGATCGGCAGCTCGACGGCCGCTTTCGCGGTCTCGACCTCCACCACGATCTGGTTGACCTGGACCTCGTCACCCGGCTTGACCTTCCAGTCGAGGATCTCCGCCTCGGTCAGGCCTTCCGCGGTGTCGGCAAGCGGGAACTGCTTGTACTCAGGCATCGGCGCTCACCACTCCAGCGAACGGTCGACGGCGTCCAGCACCCGGTCCAGGTCCGGCAGGTAGTGCTCCTCCAGCTTGGACGGCGGGTACGGGGTGTCGAACGCGGTCACCCGCAGCACCGGCGCCTCCAGCGAGTAGAAGCACTCCTGCTGCACCCTGGCCGCGATCTCGGACGTCAGCGACGCCTCCGACGGCGCCTCGCTGACCGCGATCAGCCTGCCCGTCTTGCGCACCGACTCGAACACCGGGTCCAGGTCCATCGGGGACAACGCGCGCAGGTCGATGACCTCCAGCTCGTTGCCCTCCTCGGCGGCGGCCTCGGCCACCTCGAGGCACAGCTTCACCGTCGGGCCGTAGCCGACCAGCGTGGCCGCCGTGCCGGTGCGCAGCACCTTCGACGCGAACAACGGCATCGGCTCGGCCGCGGTGTCGACCGGGGCCTTGAGCGTGCCCATGTGGTAGAGCTTCTTCGGCTCGAACACCAGGATCGGGTCGTCCGAGAAGATCGCCTGCTGGATCATCCAGTACGCGTCGACCGGGTTCGACGGGGTCACCGCCTTCACGCCGGCCAGGTGCGCGAAGTAGGACTCCGGGGACTCGGAGTGGTGCTCCACCGCGCCGATCCCGCCGCCGTAGGGCACCCGGATGACCATCGGGACCTTGATCCGGCCCTGGGTCCGCGCGTGCAACTTGGCGACCTGGCTGTTGATCTGGTCGAAGCCGGGGAAGATGAACCCCTCGAACTGGATCTCGCACACCGGGCGGAAGCCGCGCACGGCCAGGCCGACCGCGGTGCCGATGATCCCGGACTCGGCCAGCGGAGTGTCCAGCACGCGCTGCTCACCGAAGTCCTTCTGCAACCCGTCGGTGATACGGAAGACGCCGCCGAGCTTGCCGACGTCCTCGCCCATCACGACGACCTTGCTGTCCTTCTCCATGGCGGCCCGCAGGCCGAGGTTGATGGCCTTGCCGATGGTGAGGTTCTGCACCGTCGACGAGGCAGGTACGTCCACGTTGGGCTGGGTGGTTGCCGACATCAGTGCACGCCTCCTTCGAAGCCGCCGAGGTAGGCGAGGAACTCCTCGCGCTGCTTGTCCAGCGCCGCCGATGGCTCGGCGTAGACGTTGTCGAAGATCCGCTCCGGCGGCGGGTCCTCCATGGTGAAGACGAATTCGCGCAGGTCGGCGGCGAACTCGTCGGCCTCTGCCTCGACTTGTTCGAAGAACGACGCGTCCGCTCCCCCGTTGCGGGTGAGGTAGACCCGGACCCGCTCGATCGGGTCCTTCAGCTTCCACGTCTCCACCTCGTCCGACAGCCGGTAGCGGGTCGGGTCGTCGGTGGTGGTGTGCGCGTCCATGCGGTAGGTGAACGCCTCGATCAGCACCGGCCCGTTGCCGTGCCGGCACGCCTCCAGCGCCCAGCGGGTGACCGCCAGGCAGCCGAGCACGTCGTTGCCGTCCACCCGGATGCCGGGGAAGCCGTAGCCGCGCGCCCGCTGGTACAGCGGCAGACGCGACTGGCGCTCGGTCGGCTCGGAGATGGCCCACTGGTTGTTCTGGCAGAAGAAGACCACCGGGGCGTCGTAGACCGCCGCCCACACGAAGCCTTCGTGCACGTCACCCTGGCTGGTGGCGCCGTCGCCGAAGTACACGATGGTGGCTTCGCCGTCGTCGTCGCCCACCTTGCCGTCGAACTTCTGGCCCATCGCGTAACCGGTGGCGTTGAGCACCTGGTTGCCGATCACGATGGTGTACGGGTGGAAGCCGTGGGCCTGGTAGTCCCACTCACCCATCGACGTGCAGCGGAACAGCCCGAGCATTTCCTTGAAGCTGACGCCGCGGGCGTAGCCGACGCCGTGCTCGCGGTAGCTGGGGAAGGCCATGTCGTTGGGCCGCAGCGCGCGACCGGAACCGATCTGCGCCGCTTCCTGGCCGAGCAGCGGGACCCAGATGCCCAGCTGGCCCTGGCGCTGCATCGCGTTCGCTTCCCGGTCCGCGCGGCGCACGATGACCATGTCCTTGTACAGGCCACGCAGCGCTTCGAAATCGATGTCGGCCACGTACGGGTCGAAGATCTGGGACGGGACGCGCTCGCCTTCCGGCGTCAGCAGCTGCGTGAGGTCCGCGCCGCCTTCCGATGTTGCCCGCAACCCGGCGATCACTTGGTCCTTGGTCGGCTTCGCCGCCGTTGCGGGTGGCAGATCGCCCTCTTCGGGGTGTGTCCACTGTTCGGCGGACGACATGTCGGACATGTCGGCTTCTCCTTTTGCGCTTCCTCGCGCTCGCTTGTGACGGGCGCGACGACGTTGTTCAACGGCGAGCAGGCTTCCGGTTCGGAGTCTCAACTGCCGTCGGCGTTGACGGGTATGCCAGACATCCTGGCATGAACCGGGGCCGATGTGGCAGTCCTTACGTCGGGACGTGCTCGCCACGGGCGTCCGATGGCAGGATCATGGCCGTGGACATCAACGCTGTGCAATCGGCCGTTCGGCGGCAGTGGAACGACGACATCCTCGAAAACCTGTCCGGTTTGGTGGAGATACCCGCGTTGTCCCCCGCGTTCGACGAGAACTGGGAGAAGACGGGGTATCTCGACGCCGCGGTGAACCATGTGCGGCAGTGGCTGGACGCGCAGGGGCTCGGGAAGACGCAGGTGGTGCGGCTGCCCGGGCGCACGCCGGTGCTGTTGCTGGATGTCCCGGCCACCGCGGGTGCGGCCGATCGCGGCACGGTGCTGCTCTACGGCCACTTGGACAAGCAGCCGCCGGTCGGCGGGTGGTCCGAGGGCCTGGGGCCGTGGACCCCGGTGGTGCGGGACGGCAAGCTCTACGGCCGCGGCGCGGCGGACGACGGCTACTCCGGGTATGCGGCTGCTGCGGCGCTGCGGGCCGTTCGGGAGTCCGGCGGCGAGCACGCACGAGCGGTGTTGCTGCTGGAGACCGGCGAGGAGTCCGGCAGCCCGGACCTGCCCGCGTACCTGGAGCACCTGTCCGACTTCCTGGGCGATGTCAGCTTCGTGGTGTGCCTGGACTCCGGGGGCAACGACTACCAGCGGCTGTGGCTGACCACCAGCCTGCGCGGGTTGGCGCAGGTGCGGGTCACCGTGCGAGTGCTCGACGTGGCCCAGCACAGCGGGATGGCCAGCGGTGCGGTGCCGTCGTCGTTCCGCGTGCTGCGTCAGCTGCTCGACCGCATCGAGAACGCGCAGACCGGCGAGGTCCTGCTGCCGGAGTTCCACGTGGACATCCCGGCCAACCGGGAGCAGGAGGCGCGCCAGGCCGCGGCCGCAACGCCTGCCGGAGCGATCCGGTCGTCGTTTCCGTTCGCCGACGGTGTGCAACCGGTGACCGACGACGAGGCCGAGCTGCTGCTCAACGTGGCGTGGCGGCCGACGTTGTCGGTGATCGGGGCGTCCGGGTTCCCGGAGCCGGAGAACGCGGGCAACGTGCTGCGGGAGTCGAGCACGCTGGCGTTGAGTTTCCGGCTGCCGCCGACGGCGGACTCGAAGGCCGCGCTGGAGGCGGTGCAGCGGGCGCTGACCACCGACGTGCCGTACGGCGCGCAGGTCACGTTGTCCGGTGTCGAGCACGCCGACGGATGGAACGCGCCGGACCTGGCGCCGTGGCTGGACCGCGGGCTGCAGCGGGTCGGTGACGAGATCTTCGGTGCGCCCTACGGTGCGGTCGGCCTGGGCGGCTCGATCCCGTTCATGGGGCTGCTCGGCGAGAAGTACCCGCAGGCCCAGTTCCTGGTCACCGGCGCACTCGGACCGGACTCCAACGCACACGTGCCGGACGAGTGGCTGAACCTGGCGCAAGCCGAGCGGGTCACGGCCGCGGTCGCCGCGCTGCTGGACGCGCACGCCCGCGGCTGACCCGGGTGACTCGCACCGGCGGCGGCTTGGCCGCCGGGGCGGGGCCTGTTCCGGCTGGTCACTTGAGGCGTGGCTGCCGGCGCGGGCCTGTTCGGGCGGGTCACCTGCGGCGCGGTCGCCGGGGGCGAGGCCTGTTCCCTGGTCATCCGGGGTGTGGTTGCCGGCGCGAGCCTGTTCCGGCGGGCCGGCGACGCCGTCGCCGATGTCCCCGGTGCGGGTGGTTCGCTCCGGTGACGACTCCAGGCAAGCCCACGGTCGGTCAAGGTTGGTCCATGACCGATGCCGACATCACCCCCGAGGCCGCGCTGGTGCGCTTCGTCGAGGGCCTCGGCCTGGTGATCACCGCGACCGGCACACGGGGTGAGTACGTCGTCGGGGAAACTCCCGACGAGTTGGCGTCTGCGGGAATACGGGTCTGCCTGGACGACGAGCTGCTGGTGGAATATCTGCGTCGCCTGGATGAGACGCCGGATGCGACGGCGGGGTTGAGCCCGCTCGCGATGGTGGAGATCCATCTCGAAGAAGCGCTGCTGGTGGACTCGGTCGAGAACCCGACCGAGGCGGTCGGCGTGCGGCGGGCGGACAACGGTCGGGTCGAATGGTTCTGGCAGCGGCGGCGGTCGACGACTCCGCGGCGATCGCCGTATCCGGGAGTGGACCCGGCTCCCCTCGAGTGGCGGGCCGAGCCCCCGGAATGAAGATCCGGCCGGTTGTTGGTGCGCGGTATGCGCCGGTTCACGGAGGTTGTGTCATCGGCAGCCGGCGCTGCGGCCGCTCGCGTCGCCGGCCTACCGCTCGCGCAGAGTGACTCGCGAAGGGGCCGCCATTCCCGGAGCGGGTGGCTCGTCCGCCTGTCGAATCACGTCGTCGCGGCATGCCGACGGCGGCGAGGTGAAGGGTTCACAAGGCCGACACATGGCCGACAATCTCGGCCACTAGCTGGGCAAATTCGCCGAACATGCCACGAAAGGCATCTCGGAGAGGTCACGGTTGGGTGCGCCGTGCTGTTGCTTACCCCGGCTGGGTCTTCTCGCGGCGTACCTTCAAATGGCAGGATGCGATCACTCGATCGGACCACCTACAAGGAGTGACATCGTGGCGCGTCGAACCAAGCTCACCTGGCTTGCCGTGGTGCCCGCGCTGGCGTTGGTCGCGGCCATGAGCGCCTGCGGCTCGGACGAAGCCGGCTCCGGCGGAAACGGAGACGGGCAGAACATCGAGCTGGTTCACGAGGGTCAGCTGACCACGTGCACCGGTTTGCCCTACAAGCCGTTCCAGTACGAGGAGAACGGCAAGGTCGTCGGCTTCGATGTCGACCTGGTCGACCTGGTCGCCGAGAAGCTGAACGTCAAGCAGGTCATCGTGGACACCCCGTTCGACTCGATCCAGTCGGGCGCGGACCTGAACTCCGGCAAGTGCGACCTGGCCGCGGCCGGGATGACCATCACCGAGGTCCGGGAGAAGAACCTGGACTTCTCCGAGCCGTACTTCGATGCGACGCAGGCCCTGGTGGCCAAGAAGGGCTCGGGCATCGAGGACCTGTCCGATCTGCAGGGCAAGAAGCTGGGCGTGCAGAACGGCACGACCGGCTACGACTACGCGCAGAAGAACGCCAAGGGTGCCGAGCTGGTCAACTTCGAAGACCTCGGTCTGCTGCTCAACGCGGTGGAGACCGGCCGGGTCGACGCAGGCATCAACGACAACGGCGTGCTCTACGACTGGGTCAAGGAGAAGACCGACTTCGAGGTCGTCACCGAGTTCGACACCGGTGAGCAGTACGGCATCGGCGTCCGCACCGGCAACAAGGCGCTGCTGGACCTGATCAACGAGACGCTCGACGAAGCCAAGAAGAGCGGCGAGTACGACAAGATCTACGAGAAGTGGTTCGGCAAGAAGCCCGAGGAGGGGTCGGGTAACTCGAACTGATCCGGGTAGCCGTGGGGCCGGCGGGTCACTCCGCCGGCCCCCGCCCATGTCAACTGCTGGTGCGGTAAGGAATGGCTCATGGCTATGTCACCACGTAAACGTGCGCGGCTGATCCGCGCCATCCAGTACGCGGTCCTCGTTGCGGCGATCGCGCTACTGGTGGTGCTGGCGGACTGGGACAAGATCCAGCAGGCCTTCTTCCAGCTGGACGTGGCGCGCGCGATGTTCCCCGACGTCATCACCGTGGCGCTGGTCAACACGCTCATCTACACCGGACTGGGCTTCGTGTTCGGTCTGGCGCTGGCCGTTCCGCTGGCGTTGATGCGGTTGTCCAGCGTTGCGCCCTATCGGTGGATCGCCGGCGCGTACGTCGAGTTCTTCCGCGGGTTGCCCGCCCTGCTGGTCATCCTGTCCGTCGGTGTCGGCGTGCCGCTGGCCTTCGGCGTGATCCTGGACAAGTACGTCTCGCTGATGATCGCGCTGGGCATCGTGGCCTCGGCCTACATGGCGGAGACGCTGCGCGCGGGCATTCAGGCGGTGCCCAAGGGACAGGTGGAGGCGGCGCGGTCGCTGGGCATGTCGTCGGCCAAGACCACGGTGTCGGTGGTCATCCCGCAGGCCTTCAAGATCATCCTGCCGCCGTTGACCAACGAGCTGATCCTGCTGACAAAGGACTCGTCGCTCGCGCTGTTCCTCGGCGCCTCGATCGCCGAGTACGAGCTGACCCAGTTCGGCCGGGTCGCGCTGAACCAATACCAGAGCCTCACCCCCGTGCTGGTGGCAGGCCTGTGCTACCTGATCATCACCATCCCGCTGTCCTACCTGTCGCGGTACTTGGAACGCCGCACCGGCGGTAGGAAGATCAAGACACCCGAATCGACCGAATTGGGGGCGGCGGCATGACCACCACGGACGCGGCCACGAACACCAGCGACGCCGCACTGGCCGTGGAAGTGCGCGACTTGCACAAGTCGTTCGGCAGGCTCGAGGTGCTCAAGGGCATCGACATGCAGGTCGACCACGGCAAGGTGGTGTGCATCATCGGACCGTCCGGCTCGGGCAAGTCCACCCTGTTGCGCTGCGTGAACCTGCTGGAGCAGCCGAACTCGGGCTCGGTGAAGGTCAACGGCATCGAGCTGAACGACCCGGACTGCGACATCGACACGGTGCGGGCCTCGATCGGCATGGTCTTCCAGTCGTTCAACCTGTTCGCGCACAAGACCGTGCTGAACAACCTGACGCTGGCGCAGCGCAAGGTGCTCAAGCGCAGCCGCGCCGAGGCGGAGCGGATCGCGCAGGAGAACCTGGAGCGCGTCGGCCTGGCCGACAAGATCAACGCGATGCCGTCGCAGCTGTCCGGTGGGCAGCAGCAGCGGGTGGCGATCGCCCGCGCGCTGAGCATGAACCCCAAGGTGATGCTGTTCGACGAGCCGACATCGGCGCTCGACCCGGAGCTGGTCGGCGACGTGCTCGGCGTCATGCGTTCACTTGCCGACGAGGGTATGACGATGCTGGTTGTCACCCATGAGATGCAGTTCGCCCGGGAAGTCGCCGACGAGGTGCTGTTCATGGACGGCGGCGTGGTCGTCGAGCAGGGCCCGCCGAACCGGGTGATCGGTGATCCGCAGCAGACCAGGACGCGCGAGTTCCTGCACCGTGTGCTGAATCCGGTGCACGCCAACGAGTAGGCAATGGCGGACGAGGGCAGCACACCGCCTTACGACCCGCGCAGGGGCCCTGACCTGCGCTACGAGCGCAGAGCCGCCGACATCGTCCGGGATCTCACGTCGCCGGACAGCTGGTGGCGGAGGCGTTCGGCAGCGGACCGCTCGCCGACCTACGTGGTGGCCGACTGCTACGTCACCGGAGAGTTGAGCCTGCGCGGGGCCGAGCTGGACACACTGCTGCATTTCGAGCGGTGCCGGTTCGAACGCCCGCCGGACGTGCGGGAGGCCCGGCTGCTCGGGTTGACGTTCGACGACTGTGTGCTGCCTGGCCTGCGTGCCCGCAACCTGCACTGCCGCAACGACTTGCGGTTGCACTCCACCGACGTCGAGCTGGCCGCCGCGGAACACCTCGCCGACTGGGAGCCGGGCGTACCGGACGCCGCGGTGGTGCTCACCGACGCGGTGGTGGACGGCTCGGTGGTGTTGACCAGGAGCAAGGTCCGGCATCCGCACGGCAAGGCGTTGCAAGCCGACCGGTTGCGGGTTGCGGGCGCGGTCACCGCGTATCACATGGCCGGCGACGGCGAAGTGCGGTTCGCCGGGATGCGCACCGGTGGCAACGTCAATTTCTCCGGCTCCCAGCTGAACAACCCGGAAGGCATCGCGCTCAACGTCACGGGCGTGCAGGTCCACGGAAGCCTGCTGTGCGAGAGCGACCCCGGCGTGAACGGGTACGAGGAGCCGCGCCCGTTCACCGCCAACGGCATGGTCTTCGTGCCGGGCGCCAGCGTGGACGGCGACTTCCGGTTGACCAACGCGCTGCTGTCCGGTCAGCGGCCCGGCACGGTCGACGACATCGCCATCCCGGCGTGGCGGGAAGCCGCCCGGTCCAACGACCCCTCCGTCGACCCCTGGCCCGCCGTGGTGGGCGACCGGCTGCGGGTGCAGGGCAACGTGGTGTTCGACTGGATGAGCGCCGAGGGCACCATCCGGTTGGTCAACGTCGCGGTCGGCGGATCGTTCCGGATGAACGACGCCTCGATCGACGCGCCCGGGCGGCACGAAGAGCCGCACTACGACCGAGCCCTGCATCTGGACGGCAGTGAGATCAGCGGCGACCTGCAGGTGGCGCGGTTGCAGGCGCAGGGACAACTTCGGCTCGCCGACGTGCGGATCGGCGGCAACCTGCGGGCCCGCGAAGTCGGCCTGCACCATCGGCAGCGCGACGTCTTCTCGGCGCGACGCGCCATGGTGTCCGGCAACGTCGAGATGAACAACGCCGAGATCATGGGCACCGTGCAGTTCCAGGGCGCCCAGGTCGGCGGGTCCGTCGACTTCTCCGGGGCGAGCCTGACCGACTACAACCCCGCCGCGTACTCGATGGGCATGCGGGCCGCCACCGTGGGCCGGGACCTGGTGCTGGCCGGCTCGGTGTCCGAGGAAGTCGACGTCGACGGCACAGTCGAACGTACGAGGAAACCGTTCGTCGCGCGGGGTGGACTGAACCTCGACGGCGTGCAGGTCGCCCGCACGCTCAATCTCGACGGTGCGTCACTCGGCGACCTGAAGGCCAACGTGGCGCTCGACGCCAGCGATGCGATGGCCGACGAGTTCCGGCTCACCGTGGGTGAGCAGCCGCAGGGCCGGGTGATCCTGCGCCGGGCGCAATGCGGCTCGCTGGCCGACAACGAGACGCTGTGGGCGGCCTCCGGCGAGGTCGACGTGGAGGACTTCCGCTACGACGCGCTGGACACTCCCATCGACCCCACCGAGGACGACGCCAGGGAAGAGGTCCGCAAGCGGGTCAACTGGCTGCGCAAGGCCATGCGGGGCTATCGCCCCGGACCGTACGACCAGCTCGCCGAGGTGCTGCGGTCGAGCGGAAACGAGGAGCACGCGGCGACCGTGCTCATGCTCAAGCAGCGGGACCGCTACGAGGCGATGGCGGACGGGTCGAAACCGCTGGTCGCGTTCGGGCTCCGGCTGTGGAGCGGGGTGCAACGGGTGGTCGTCGGCTACGGCTACAAGCCGATGCGCGCGCTCGGCTGGCTGGTGTTGCTGCTGATCCTCGGCAGCCTGTGGTTCTGGCTGGTGCCGGACTCGTGCGTGCACAACCCGCGGTTCACCGTCAGCGGGCCGCGGTGCCTGGTCAATGCCGACGACACCGGCCTGGAGTGGAACCCGGTGCTGCACACCGCGGATCTGTTGATCCCCATCGTCGATCTGGGCAACAAGGGCCGCTGGCACATGAGCGGCGTGGACAAGTGGGTGGCGACCGGGTTCATCGCGGCGGGCTGGATCCTGGCCACGACGGTGGCCGCGGGCATCACGCGCATGCTGAATCGAAGCTGAGCCCACTAGCAGAACGCGCAGCGCGGCACAAGTACCATGCTTGAGTGCCATTGTCACCTGACGACGATCACAAACTGGAGATTCAGCTCCTGCACGACCGCCTGCTGGTGAAGCAGCCGGGCGAAGAAGGGGAGCGACGTTCCAGCGGCGGCATCGTTATACCAGCGACGGCCCAGGTCGGCCACCGTCTCGCGTGGGGCGACGTCCTGGGCGTGGGCAACAATGTCCGCAGTGTGAAGGTTGGTGACCGGGTGCTGTTCAATCCGGCCGACCAGCTCGAGGTGGAGATACAGGGACAGACGTATCTGGTCATGCGGGAACGTGACGTCCATGCGATCGCCAGCGAGCGCACGGAGCACGGGACCGGGCTGTACCTGTAGGGCATACGGAGGCAAACAACGTGGCCGACGACCAGCAGAACTGGCCGGCGTGGGATTCCGACGCCGGTAGCCCTCCGTCCGGCGACGACGATCGCGAGCGCATGTCCGGCAGCCTCGAGGATGCGTTGTCCGGGGAGCTGGACCTGTCCTCCGGAGCGCTCTCCGGCAGCATCGACGAACCCGCGGCAGGCGGGGCGCCCGCGGGGCGCGGCCAGGAGGACGACGCCACGCAGGTGTATCGCGCGGTGCCGTCGGCCTACTCGGACCAGGACTGGTCGAGCGAAGCCACGCAGGTGCATCCGGCGGTGTCCATGCCGCGCGGCGTGCCCGAGGACGCCACGCAAGCCTTCCCGCAGGTGGAGTCCGAGTCCGGCTTGGGGATCTTCGAGGAGCCGACCGTGCGTCACGAGGCGGCCGCGCCGGGCGTCTACCGCGCCGACGACGAGCCGAGCGGGCCGCGCCGGAAGCTGCGCAGCGGCCTGGGCAGGGCGATGATGGTCACCGGCGCGGCGCTGGGTGTGCTGGTGCTCGCCTACGCGGTGGACATGGTGGTCAGCTGGGGTGACGTGCCGCGCGGCGTGACGGTCGCGGGCGTCGACGTCGGCGGCATGAGCCGCACCGAGGCCGAGCAGAAGCTCCGCCAGGAGCTGCAGCCGCGGTTCGACCAGCCGGTGAAGGTCACCGCGGGCGACGTGCAAGCCACCCTCGACCCCGCCGAATCCGGCCTCGGCGTCGACTGGCAGGCCACGCTGGAGCAGGCCGGGCAGCAGCCGTGGAACCCGATCACCCGGCTCACCTCGTTCTGGGAGGAGCGCGAGGTCGGCATCGTCGGCAAGTCCGACCGGCCGACGCTGCGCAAAGCCGTCGAGCGGCTGGCCGATGACGAGATCAACCATCGCAAGCGCGAAGGCGACATCAAGTTCAAAGAGGTCGACGGCACCGATGCGGTCGAGCCGGTCGCCGTGCAGCCGCGCCAAGGTCAGCAGCTGACCGCGATCGACAAGGCCGTCGACACGATCGAGGACAACTGGGTGCATCTCGGCGGCGTTCACCTGGACGTCGACGTGCAACCGGTGAAGGCGACGCCGGAAGGGGTGCGGGCCACGCTGGAGAAGCTGGCCAAGCCCGCGGTGGCCGCCCCGATCGAGGTGCAGGGCGACGGCGTGCAGGCGTCGTTGACCCCGAAGCAGATCGGTGCCGCGTTCGAGTTCAAGCCGACCGGTGACGGGTCGTTGAAGGCCACCGTGGACCGGGAAGTGCTCAAGGACGCGCTGGCGCCTGCGTTGAAGCCGTCCGAGCAGGAAGGTCGGGACGCGCAGATCGAGTTCTCCGGTGGCAAGCCGAGCATCAAGCCGGCCAAGAACGGCCGCAAGGTCGACTGGAAGAAGACGTTCGAGCCGTACCTGGACGTGATCACCAAGACCGACGACCGGGTGCTCAAGGTCAGCTACACCAAGAAGAAGCCGGACATCACCACGGCAGAGGCGAAGAAGCTGGGCATCAAGGAGGTCATCGGCGAATTCACCACCGGTGGCTTCGCGCCGGACTCCGGCATCAACATCCGGACGGTCGCCGAGCAGGTCAACGGGGCGATCGTCAAGCCGGGCGAGACGTTCAGCCTGAACGAGTACACCGGCCCGCGGACCGCGGACAAGGGGTACGTCGAGGCGGGCATCATCGAGAACGGCGTCCCCGGCCGTGCGGTCGGCGGCGGCATCTCCCAGTTCGCCACGACGTTGTACAACGCGGCGTACTTCGCCGGCTTGAAGGACGCCGGGCACAAGGAGCACAGCTACTACATCAGCCGCTACCCGGTCGCGCGCGAGGCCACGGTGTTCCAGGCGCCCGGCGGTGGCGGCATCGACATGGCGTTCACCAACGACTCGAAGACCGGTGTCGCGATCCAGACGTCCTGGACCCCGAACAGCATCACGGTCAAGATCTGGGGCACCAAGCGCTACCGGGTCGAGTCGAAGACCGGTCCGAAGACCAACATTCAGAAGCCGGACACCAGGCGGCTGAACGACAGCAAGTGCGAGCCGTCGGAAGGAATCCCGGGCTTCACCGCGACGGACACCCGGATCCTGTACGACATCAACACGGGTCAGGAAGTGCGTCGGGAGACCAGGACGGTCAAGTACAACCCGAAGCCGAAGATCGTCTGCGGCAAGCGGGACGAGGACTAGCTTGCCGCCGCCTGCCCGGAACGACCCGGGCAGGCGGCGTGCTGATCAAGGACTGACTAAGCAGCCGCGCGTCCGCGCGACTTCGGGTAGACCGCCGCGGCGATCAGCACCACGACGATGGCACCGGCCAGCTGCAGCCCGTGCCGCAGCCAGTCGAAGCCTGCGGTGTCCGAGCCGCCGAAGAGTGCGTAGACGATGTTGCCCAGGCCGCCGCCGAGGATGCCGCAGATGATGGTCAGCCACAGCGGGATGCCCTGGTCTCCGGGGATCAGCAGCTTGGCGAGCAGGCCAAGCACGATGCCGGTCACGATAAAGCCCAGGATGCCCCACCCGTCGAACGCTTTGCTGAGCGCCTCGCTGAAGCTGGCAGCGAGCGTAACGGTGTCTGCCATGAGTTCTCCTCGCCTGAGTGTGAACGAGCTGGTGTCAAGAACTGTCCCACTACCGGCGCCATCCCGCGATTTGAGAATGCTCCAGGCGGGCGCAAATGCGGGATGGAGGCCAACTCGTCAACTTGCATGGCCCCAATTCGTTGCTTTGCCGGCGCGCGTGCCGACGCAGGGCCCCGGCGCAGCGTGCGGCGAACTCGTCGGCCAGGCGCAACAACACGACGGCGGCGACCCCGGGTCGGGGCCGCCGCCGTCGTGTTCACGCCGCGGGAACGGCTTGGGTCAGAAGGCTGCTTCGTCCAGCTCCATCAGCGTGTTGTCCGCCGACTCGACGATCTTGCGGCGCGCGGACAACTCGGGCAGCACGGTGGTGGCGAAGAACGACGCCGCCGCGATCTTGCCCTGGTAGAACGGCTTGTCCTTCTCCGAGGCACCGTTGTCCAGCGCGTTGATGGCCACCTCGGCCTGGCGCTGCAGCTGCCAGCCGACCAGCAGGTCGGTGGCCGACAGCAGCAGCCGCACGGTGTGCTGGCCGACCTTGTACAGGTTCTTCGGGTCCTGCTGGGCCTCGGTCAGGTAGCCGAACATGGCGCCGAGCATGCCCTGCACGTCCTCCAGCGCCTGCTTGAGCGCGGCCCGCTCCTGCTTGAGCCTGCCGTTGCCCGACTCGGCCTCGATGAACTTGGTGATCTCACCGGCGATGTAGGTCAGCGCCTTGCCCTTGTCGCGGACGATCTTGCGGAAGAAGAAGTCCAGCGACTGGATCGCCGTCGTGCCCTCGTACAGGGTGTCGATCTTGGCGTCCCGGACGTACTGCTCGATCGGGTAGTCCTGCAGGAAGCCGGAGCCGCCCAGGGTCTGCAGCGCCTCGGTCCCCAGCAGCGTCCAGGCGCGCTCGGAACCGCCGCCCTTGACGATCGGCAGCAGCAGGTCGTTGACCCGCTCCTCCAGCGACACGTCCTCGCCGTTGGCTTCGCCGAGCTGGATCTTGTCCTGGAACGACGCGGTGTACAGGTACAGCGCGCGCAGGCCCTCGGAGTACGCCTTCAGTGTCATCAGCGCGCGACGGACGTCCGGGTGACGGGTGATCGGCACGCGCGGCGCCGTCTTGTCCGTCATCTGCGTCATGTCCGCGCCCTGCACGCGCTCCTTGGCGTACTCCAGCGCGTTCAGGTACGCGGTGGACAGCGTGGAGATGGCCTTGGTGCCGACCATCATGCGCGCGTGCTCGATAACCTTGAACATCTGCGCGATGCCGTCGACCTTGTCGCCGACCAGCCAGCCGACGGCGGGCTTGCCGTGCTGCCCGAAGGTCAGTTCGCACGTGGTGGAGCCCTTGATGCCCATCTTGTGCTCGACACCGGTGACGAACACGCCGTTGCGCTCGCCGGTCAGCTCACCCGTCTCCGGGTCGTGGTGCCACATCGGCACGTAGAACAGACCGAGTCCCTTGGTGCCCGGCTTGGGCTCGATACCCTCGCCTTCCGGCCGAGCCAGCACCAGGTGGTAGATGTTCTCGGTCATGTCGTCCTGGGCGGCACCGGTGATGAAGCGCTTGACGCCCTCGATGTGCCAGGTGCCGTCCGGCTGCTTGATGGCCTTCGCGCGCCCCGCGCCCACGTCGGAGCCGGCGTCCGGCTCGGTGAGCACCATGGTGGCGCCCCAGTTGCGCTCGATGGCGATCTCCGCCCAGCGCTTCTGCTGCTCGTTGCCGATCTGGTGCAGGATGTTGGCGAACGTCTTGCCCGCCATGTAGAAGAACAGCGCCGGGTTCGAGCCGGTGTACATCTCCGCGACCGACCAGCCGACGGTGGGCGGGATGCCGAAGCCGCCGAGTTCGGACGGCAGGCTGATCCGGTCCCAGCCCGCTTCGATGGTGGCCTGGTAGGCCTTCTTCATCGACTCGGGCATGGTCACGTCGAACTTGTCCGGGTGGTACACCGGCGGGTTGCGGTCGGAGTCGACCGCCGCCTGGGCTATGACGTCGGACGACACCAGCTTGTCGACCTCGGTCAGCACCGCGCGGGCGGTGTCGGAGTCAGCTTCGGCGAAGGGACCCTTGCCCAGGTACTCCTGAATCCTCAGCAGCTCGAACAGGTTGAACTCGAGGTCGCGGACGTTGCTCTTGTAGTGGCCCATGTCGTGACTCCGGATTCCCCTCGGGCGCGCTTGGCGCCGCGGTGGCGCGCTATTACTTGCCGGCAACTACAACGATATTACCTGTGGGTAACTACGGCAAGGGGTTCGGTGCGCAACAGTGCGCCCGAACAGGCGAATCGGCTGCAAGAAGGGTGCGGACGGGCATTGCTGCGGCCGGCGGCGGGCGGGCGAGTTTTGTCACCTTCTCCCCTGCCTGCCCTCGGTTACGCCATCATGAGCGGCGCTTTCATCAAAAATTCCACGCTCGAGCCCCAACCTGGGGCCGGGCTGACGGGTGTGGGTAGGTGGGACCGGAACGCGACAAGGCAGGTTCTTCTGCCTGCCTCACCGAGTGATTGGACGGCCATGGCGAATCCTCCGAGCGACCCACACCAGCAGGGGCCGGGGCAGCCGCAGGAACAAGATCTTCAGCAGGAGCCCGTCTCGCACGACGAGCCACTTCCGCCGACGGACGCCTTTCCCGCAGCGGGCGGGTACCAGTTCGAACAGGCCAAGAAGTCGAACACCACGATGATCGTCAGCATGGTCGCGGTCGTCGCTGTCCTGCTCGGCGTCCTCGGTGTCACCGGGTTCGTCGCACCCGGGTTCTTCCTGTCGGGCGACGAGGGTGACGAGGCCGGCGACAGTGGCGGTGGCGGACCCGTTGCGGTGACGACGACGTCCACGCCCGAACAGAAGTCGCCTGCGGTGGTCCTGATCGAACGGATCGTCGCAGACCTCAACAGCCAGGACGGCCAGGCGCTCGAATACGCAATGTGCAGTCACCGTCCGCCGACGGTGGAACGCACGATCGCCGTCGTGCCGCAGGTCCGCTCGGCCGAACTGCGGGAGATCCGGGAGCACGGTAGGGCAGGGGCCGAGGCATCGGTGGAGCTTTCCACGCGGCAAGGCCAGACCGTGCTCGAGGTCGTCGTCGGGGAATTCCTGGGCGATCGCATGTGCTGGGTCTCGGCGGAGTTCGACGGCCCCACCATCGAGCCGCCCGAGCCGAGTAGGACCAGGACCGCCAAGCCGGACAGAACGACCGCGAAGCCCCCTCCGCCGTCCCGCGGCACCCCGCACGCCGCCGGCCAGGTCATGAAAGAGCTCGTCAAGAAGATCAACAGCGGCGACCGTGGTGCGCGCGAGCTGGGGTGCATCCCCGGCGCGCAGCGGAAGATCATCGCAGCCGTCGACGACGGTGCGAAGCTCACCCTCGGAGAGCGGGTCGACAGTGACCCGAACCACGCATCACGTCTGCTGCAGGGGTCGCTTGGCGGCAAGGCGGCGAACGGCAGGGTGACGGTCAGCCGCTTGTCCACAAGCGGCGAGACGTGGTGGTGCGTTTCCGAACTTGTCTTCAACTAGTTACCGGCGGTCCCGCATTACCCGCCCACCGCCAGACGCGCCTGACGGCGGGCGGGTTCGTGCATGGCGAGCAGCGTGCCGCTCGACACGGAGCTGGGCAGGCGAGCCGATGCTGCAGCACACGTCGCCCGGACCCCCAGGATCCCGGGCGACTCGGCTTGTGGATCAGCGCTTCACCGGACGCGTCGGTGTCGTCGGCATCGCCAGGTCGTCGTCGCTCCTGGCTTCCGGGTTGACCGACAGCATGCCGGTGCGGAAAGCGATCGACACCGCGTGCGTGCGATCGCGCGCCGACAGCTTGCGCAGGATGCTCTTCACGTGCGTGCGCACGGTCTCGACCGAGAGGAACAGCTCTTTGGCGATCGCCGCGTTCTCCTGGCCCTCGGCGATGAGCTGCATGACCTGGTACTCGCGCCGGGAGAGCGGAACACGAGGCCGCGGCGCGCTGTCCCCGTCATTGCCACTCCGCGGCGATGGCGGATGCGCCTCGGGATGCGTGACCAGCGACGCCAGTGCCGGGTCGAGGTAGCGGTGCGCGCACGCAGCCTGCCGGATCGCTTCCAGTACGCGCTGCGGTTCAGCGGTTCGAGGCACCGCGCCGTGCGCGCCCGCGCGCATGCATGCGGCCAGGTAGCGCGGGTTGCGATCGGCGTCCCGCACCAGGACGACCACTCTGGCGTGGTGCTTGTTGGCGGTGAGCAGCTCGACCAGATGGCCGCTCGGCGCCAAGCCGGAATCGAGCAGGACGATGTCCGGCATCAGTTGCTCGGTCATCAGCAGAGCGCCCTGCTGACTGGCGGAGTGCGCTGCGATCTGCGCCCATGGTGTGCGCTCGAGCAGCGCTGCGATGCCGTCGCGATACAGCGGAACGGTTTCCACTACCCCCACAGTGACCGTCCGCTTGGCCGTCAGCGTGGCGTTGGCATGCCCGTTGGTGGCTCCGAGTGTGCGGCTCAACTGGCCGTTGGGCCTGGTGTCTTTGACCGTCATTGTCCCTCTTCCCGTCGCAGCCGCCGGCGCGGCTTCGCCGAGGCCGGCAGTCAAGCGACACCCCTCACAGTGGTCGTATGACGCCCTTTCTCAGCACGAATTTCTCGCGCTGTCGAACCGAGTGAACAATTCTGTCTACCTCGCCGAGCGGAGTTTTGCCAGTGGAACGGCGTGGAAAACCGCTGATCTCACGCGTTTGTAGCCTTGTCCGAGCACGCTCGGGGGTGGTAATCAACTCTGAGTTGATCTTGGGTGCGCTGCCCACCCGGCGCGCAGCTTCGCGGGCGCCTTGCACAGCCAGGCCTGCTCGACGAACTCCCACAACTCGTCTAGTTCGATGCGTTCGAGGTCGACCAAGATCGCGCCGTAGCCGTCGTAGTGCGGGGTGGTGGTCACCGCGGGATGGCCGCCCGCCAGCAAGGCTTCCTTCTCCTCCAGCGGGCACATCAACACCAGCAGGCCGTCGGACTCGGTGCGCAGCCGGGCGAAGCCCTTGTCGCGGACCTTGAGCGAAGGGGTGCGGAACCAGGTCGACACGGTCACCTCGGGTAGTCGTTTCCCGAGGCGCACCACGTCGTCCCATGTCGGCATGCCGCCTATTGTGCGCCCGCGCCGACCGGGTGTCTTGGACGAAACGGTGGTCAGCCGGTGCGGTTCAGCAGCCAGCCGCGGTCGGCGGCCTTGACCCCGGCTTGGAATCGGCTGCGGGCCCCCAGCCGATCCATGATGTCGGCGACCATGCGTCGGACCGTGCGGACGGAAACCCCCAGCTGGGCGGCCGCCGACTCGTCGGTGTTGCCCGCGGAGAGCAACGTGAGCAATTCGCGCTCGCGGGTGGTCAGCTCGGGTGGCGGTTGCGCGGCGGCCAGCGGTGCGGCCGTCGGCCAGATTCGTTCGAACAGGTCGGTGATCGTGGTGACCAGCCCGCCGACCCGGAACGCGGCCAGCCCGGTCGGGCTCTGCTCGGCCGGGAGCAATGCCACCACGGCGTCGACCACCAGCGCATTGGTCGGTACTTCCGGGGCGGTGCGTACCGCGGCACGTGTTGTGCCGAGCTCGATGAGCCGCTCGGACACCTCGGGGCGCAGCCGTGTCCGGTCCGGCACGATGACGCGGCAGCGCACGCCCCGGCGCAGCGGTGTCGCTTCGATCGCGCGCAGGTCGGCGATCGGATCGGACGCGTAGGGGTCGGCGAGCACGAGGACCTCCCGGCGCGCCTCGGCCAGGATGGCGGTGAGCGCGTCCTGGGCGGACGGCGCCTCGGTGATCCGCTGAACCGGCAGCGACGGGCCCGCCGGGTTCACCGAACCATCCATCAAGCCACCTGCCAGGCCGACGGACCGTGCACGCGCCGCTGCAAGCAGGCCAACACGCGCTTCACCGAGGCCACGTCGACACCCGAGGCCGCGGCGAGCTCGTACGGGTCCGGTTCGGCCGAAACCTCACGCGCAGCAGCGAGTTCGGGCCCCGGCTCGACGCCGAGTTCGGCCAGCAACGTCGAGCGGGCGCGTCGGTAGGTGGCCTCGGCCTCCCCGCGGCGACCCGCGTGGTGCAACGACCGCACCAGCAGCGCCCAGGCGTGTTCGCGCAGCGGATCCCGTGCGGTCACCTCCCGTAGGAGCACGGCTGCCTGTGCAGGCCTGCCCGCCCGCACCAGGGCCTCGGCCTGGTCGGTCCGCACCGTCAGATAGAGCTCACGCAGCCGGTCGGCTTCCAGGCTCGCCTCCGGATCGGCGACCAACTCCTGGTACGGCGTCCCCCGCCACAGCCGGCCTGCTGCCTCGAGATGAGCCAGCTCGCCGTCGACATCGCCCGCGGAACGGGCCCGCTGCGCGGCCGCGGCGTGCTCCTCCAGCTGGTGTGCGTCGAGCTCGCCGGGCTCGATCCGCATGCGGTAGGCGCCTCGCCTGCCCTCGATCCGGTCGGTGCCGAGCAGTTTGCGCATTTGCCATACGTAGGTGCTGATGTTGCGGGCCGCCGATGCCGGAGCGGCCGTTTGCTGCCACGTCACCGCGATCAACTGTTCTAAGCTCACCCACGCGTTAGCGTTGAGGAGCAAGGCGGACAGCATGGTCACGGGTTTGCCCGCACCGAGATCGATCGCGTCACGGCCGTCGCGGACCTCGAGCGGGCCGAGCACACCGAACAGCACTGCACACCTCCGTCCAACGTCAACGGGGTAAGCATCCGCCGGGCGACATGAGGATCCGATGACAACGAAGCGGACGGTATGAGCAGCGCAGCCGATCGCCTGCGGCGTCTACGCTGGCTGCTCACCGCCTTGTTCACGGTGATGAACGCGGTTGCGGTCATCGTGCTTGCGGTGCTGCTGATCCAGGCAGACGCCGACGACGGCCGCCAGCGACTGGACGCCGAGCTGACCAGAGTGACCACTGCGGTGCTGCGCGCGCTGGGGTTCGTCGAGGACAACCTGATGAACGAGCGGGTGCTCAACGACCCGCTGAACACCAGGTGCCCGCAGTTCGCCGTGGTGCCTGCCGACGAGTCGACGTTCGAGCGCTACGACAGCTCGCGCACGTGCGTCGAGGTTCCGCCGGAGCTGTTGACCGACATCGCGCGGCAGGCGGTGAATTCCGACGGCATGCAGGTCGGCTACGCCACCACACCACAGGACCGGACGGTGCGGTTCGCCGCGGAGCGGTTCCGTGCCGAGGTGGACGGGCCGTACGTGGGTGCCGTGGTGTCGGTGGCCGACGCCGAGCCGGAAGCGGCCAGGCACGACCGGGTGGTGCTGTTGATCATCGGCGGCTGTGTGCTGTTGATCGGTGTGGTGGGCATCGCCGGATATCTGCTGGCAGGCAGGGCCATCCGGCCCGCGGCCGCGGCGTTGGAGCAGCAGGAAACCCTGCTCGCCGAGACCGCGCACGACCTGCGCACGCCGGTGGCGGCGCTGCGGGCGCTGGCGGAAACGGCCGAACGCAACCCGGAGAAGCGGGAAGAGCTGCTGTCCCGGACGGTTCGGCTGGCCGGGCGCATGGGCGGCATCATCGACGGACTGCTGGTACGGGCCCGCCTGGCCGCGGGGGTCGAGCAGCTGGCGATTCAACCGGTGTGGCTCGACCAGCTGGTGACCAGCGTGGTGGAGGAGACGCCGGCCGACGGGGCCCAGCTGACGGTCACGGCGGCGCCGAGCATGGTCAACGGCGATCCGGTGCTGCTGCAGCGGGCGGTGGCGAATCTGCTGGACAACGCGTTGCGGTACGGGCGGTTGCCGGGTCAGCAGGCGATCGTGCACGTGGCGGTGGCGAACGGCCGGGTGACGATCGCCGACAGCGGCCCGGGCATCGACGCCGCGGTGGCGCAGTCGGCGTTCGATCGCTTCGCCACCAGTGGTGGGTCCGGGCTCGGGTTGTCCATCGTGCGGTGGGTGGCACTGGCCCACGGCGGCACGTTGAGCGTGTACAACGCCGAGGAAGGCGGCGCCATTTTCGAATTGGCGTTGCCGCCGGTGACTCGTTAACAGGTTGAATTCATTGCCCGTTCGCGGCTGGACCGTTTCTGTATCGAATGACTTACCCTGTGCGAGTGCATTCAGGGGAGGCTGTCGCACGTCCGCACGGCTGGCGCAGCAGGGTGCCGGTCGTGCTGCTCGTCCTGGCCTGCGTCGCGGCCGTGGTCGTCGCGGTCAGCGGCGCAGCGAAACCGCTGAGCGGTCTGCATTTCTTTTCTTCCGGCCATTGGGTTTACAACGACTCCGCGCAGACGGCGTATCACGTCGACGGGGCCAGCCGGTCGATCGACGCCGAGGTGCCGTTGGCCGGCAAGGCCGATCCCGGCAGCGTGGTCGTCCAGGGCGACCGCAGTGGCTACGTGGTCGGCAAGGAGCGGGTCGTCGAGTTCGGCAAGTCCGACCTGCAGGTCACCGGCAGGCACCCGTCCCCCTCGCGCGAAGAAGCGTTCACGCTGGAAACCAACGGCGGACCGTACGGGGTCTACCGTCAGGCAGGCACGATCGTGCGGTACTCCGACCCGAACCCCGACCCGATCAACGTCGGCGGTCCGCTGGGCGACCCGGTGGCGACCAGCAACGGCACGGTCTGGCTGCATCGCATCGAGGACGGACGCCTGTGTCGGCTGGCCAAGGGCACCCGGTTCACCAGCTGCCCGATCACGTTGCCGGAAGGCACCAAGGGCATGCTGACCGTGGTCGCGGACCGCGCGGTCTTCGTCAACACCTCGACCGACAGCCTCCATTTGCTCGACCCGAACGGCCTGGGGGACGGCGTGCCGATGGGTGTCGACCTCCCGGAGGACGTGCGGGTCGCGCCGCGGGACGTCGGAGGCCGCGTCGCGGTGCTGGACAAGCGGGAGAAGCGGCTGCTGCTGGTCGACGCCAAGCCGTTGACGCAGAGCCGGATGCCCGAGGAGCCGCGCTCGGTTCCGTTGACCGACGCCGACTACGACGGCCCGGCCTCCACCGGCAACGCCGTCGCCGTGGTGAACCGGCAGGACAACACGGTGGAGACCTACGGGCCCGATGGATCGCCGATCGCCAAGCGGAAGCTGAACGGCAAGCCCACCGAGCGCACGCTGCGGACCGGCGAGGACGGCCGCGTCTACGCCGACGACAAGCGCGGCGACAACGTGCTGGTCGTCGACCACAACGGCGAGGTCGAGGACGTCGACGTCATCGGGGACGACGGCGACGGCGATGCCGAGGAAGGCAAGGACACCAAGCGCAAGGTGGACAAGCCGCGCAAGCGCGACCGGGATCGCGCGGACCGCCGGGACCGTCGGGATCGGGTGCCGCAGCAGCGTGAGCAGGAGCGGCGGCCTCCGCAGGCGACGGACGAGTCGGTCAACTCCACGCAACAGGAACCTCCGCCGGTGCAACTGAACCGGCCGAAACCGGACCCGAAGCCCGATCCCAAGCCGGATCCGAAGCCCGCGACGCCGCCCGGTGCGCCGCGCTCGGTCTCGGCCGAAGCGGCCAACAAGTCGGCCGAGGTGTCGTGGTCGCCGCCGCGCTCGAACGGTGGCGCGGCCGTCACCGGCTACCGGATCACGTGGTCCGGCGGCTCCAAGAACGTCTCCGGCAGTACGACCAGCACGCGGATCACCGGGCTGACCAACGGCAGGCGCTACGTGTTCACCGTCGCCGCCCGCAACTCCTCGGGCCAAGGCACCGGGGCGAGCTCGAACGCGGTGACGCCCAAGACCGTCCCGACGGTGGACGTCACATCGGCCGAGCAGACCGGCGACGGCCAGGTGACGCTGACCGTGCGGGTCGACGGTGGCGGCGATCCGAATGTGACGTGCTCGGTCACCTGGGGCAGCAACAGCCGTGAGATGGCGTGCAACGGCAGCTCCAGCGGTACCGCGACCCGGCAGCTGGTCATCGACAACGTGCGGAACGGGACCTACACGTTCTACGCGCGGGGCAAGAACTCGGCGGGCCAGGGTCCGCGGGGCCAGGGCGCGACGGTCGAGGTCAGCACCCCGGAGATCGTCCTGTCCAAAGGCAGACCCGCCGACAAGTACTGCACCGAGTACCCGGATTGCGCGTGGATGCACCTCGAGCTGAGCGGCTTCGAGCCGGGCTCCATGGTCCACGTGGAGCCGCACTCGACCAACCCGGACTACAGCAACGTGGGAGCCGATCTCATCATCGGCCCGGACGGCACGTATTCGACCGACCGGTTCGCCTACGCGGGGACGGGCGAAACCGTGTACGTCACCGCGATCCTGCCGGACGGCTCCGAGGTCGAGTCCAACAGGATCGTGTGGTGATCATGCGCTCGAGCACCAGTAGGGTCGGGGCACGCTGGAAGGCTGGGGAGTGACGAGTGAGCGCAGGTGAGGTCTACCGGCTGGTCTCCGAGAACGTGCAGCGCGTGGTGCGCGGCAAGCCGGACGTGGTCCGGTTGGCGATCGCCACCCTGCTCGCCGAGGGGCACCTGCTGATCGAGGACGTGCCCGGTCTGGGCAAGACGACGCTGGCCCGCTGCCTGGCGCGCAGCATCGGCGGCACGTGGAACCGCATCCAGTTCACCCCGGACCTGCTGCCGGGCGACATCACCGGCGTGATGGTCTACCACCAGAACGCGGAGAAGTTCGAGTTCCATCCCGGCGGGATCTTCGCCAACGTGGTGCTCGCCGACGAGATCAACCGCGGCACGCCGAAGACACAGTCCGCGCTGCTCGAAGTGATGGCCGAGCGCCGGGCGACGGTGGACGCCACAGCGCACCCGATGCCCGAGCCGTTCATGGTCATCGCCACGCAGAACCCGATCGAGATGGAAGGCACCTATCGGCTGCCCGAGGCGCAGCTGGACCGGTTCCTGATGCGGGTGTCGGTCGGCTATCCGGATCACGAAGCCGAGGTGCGCGTGGTGATGGGTGATACCGCGCGGGTGGATCCGGACGAGCTGCCGTCCGTGGTGGACCTCAACACGCTGCGACAGGCGATCGTGCAGGTGCGGCAGGCGTATCTGGATCCCGCGATCGTGTCGTACGCGGTGCGGTTGGCGGCGGCCACGCGCGAGCACGCCGCGGTGCGCTACGGCGCCAGCCCGCGTGGCTCGATCGCGCTGGTGCGCGCCGCGCAGGCGATGGCGGCCACCGAGGGCCGGGCGTTCGTGACCCCGGACGACGTGAAGAACGTGGCGCAACCGGTGCTGGCGCATCGGCTGGTGCTCACCGCCGACGCGGAGCTGAACCAGCGCCTGCCGTCGGAAGTGGTGGACGAGGTGCTGGCGGCGACCCCGGCGCCCGCGGTCAACCAGGTCTAGCCCTATGTGGTTGCGGGCCTTGCGCCTCACCAGGCGTGGCGTCGCCGTGCTGATCGCCGCCGTCGTGCTCTACGTCGTCGGCGAGCTTGCTGGGTGGCCCGTCCTGCGCGGCATGGCGGGGGCCGCGGTCGGCGCCTTGCTCGCGGGCGCCGCGTCGACCGCCCGGCGGCCGCAGGTCGAGGTGCGGCGCGAGGTGTACCCGGACCGGGTGGAGAGCGGGCAGCCCGCGTTGGCGACGTTGCGGGTCACCAACCCGACACGTCGACGGCAGTCGGCGTTCATGGCGCGGGACGCCATCGAACACGGTGGAGAACACAGCGTTCTGGTGCAGTCGTTGCCCCCGGGTGGCACGGCGACGTTCCACTACGAGCTGCCTACCGAGCACCGGGGCCGGGTCACGGTCGGTCCGCTGAGCATGGCGCGCGTCGATCCGCTCGGCTTGGTGCGACGACCACTGTCGGCCGGTCAGACCGCGACCTTGCGGGTCTATCCGAAGATGCATCCGGCGCGGGAACTGGTCGGCGGCTATCTGCGCCACCACCACGAGGGCCGGGCGATCGACGAGCCGCTGCACGGGTCGTCGGACCTGCGGGACGTGCGCGAGTACGTGATCGGCGACGAAGTGCGGCACCTGCACTGGAAGGCGACGGCGCGTACCGGTCAGCTGATGGTCCGCGACTACATCGACCCCGATCAGCCGCGGTTCAGCGTGCTGCTGGACACCCGTAAGCGGGTGCTGCGGCCCGACGAGTTCGAGCAGGCGGTGCAGGTCGCCGCCTCGCTGGTCAAACCGGCCGCGTTGGCCGGCCACCGCTGTCGGCTGATCACATCGGGTGGCCTGGACCTGGCGACGCCCGGTGGGCCCGCCGCGCTGCGGCAGATCCTCGACGTGCTGTGCGATGTCGCCCAAGGTGACGGACCGGAGGACGGCGACGTGATCGTGCCGAAGGTCCTGGCCGGGTCGGGCGCGGGCGGCGGTGGATGCCTGGTCACGGTCACGGGCCGGATCGACCAACGCGACCTGCGCGGGCTGTCCACGGTGCGCGGCCGATACTCGCGCATGTTCCTCATCGGGGTCGCCAAGCACGGCCTCGGCTGGGACGGCATCGGTGTGCACGGCCTTTCCGGGTTGCCGTCCGCGCGAGCGATATCCGCCGTGGACGCCGAGCACGCCGTGCGTGAGTGGAACGCGGTGATCGCATGACCGCTCCACAGGCTCCGGTCGTGCTGCGTCGGCGTCTTGCGGTCGTCTGTGTCCTCGGAGCGGCCGCGCTGGGCGGCATGCTGTTCGCCCCTGTCTTCTCCGCGCAGTCGCTGCTGTTGCCGGTTTTCGCGGTCGTGGCGCTGGTTTTCCTGGCCGACGAGGCGTGCCGCCACTGGCGTTGGCTCACCGCGGTGCGGCCGTTGCTGCTGCTCGTGGCCGGCCTGCTCGGCGTGATCTGGACCGTGCTGGGCACGACGACCGTGGTCGGGCTGCCGTCGGCCCGGACGCTGCAGTTGCTGGGCGCCGGACTGACCGAGTCGTGGCAGCTGACGTTGCAGTCCACGTGGCCCGCGCGTGCCGACCCGCAGCTGGTGACGTTCGTGCCGCTGGCGGTGGTGTTGGCGGCGGTGCTCGGCGTGGAGTTGCTGCACCGGGTTCGGCCGCCGCTGGTGTCGCTGCTGCCGAGCCTCGCGGTGGTCGCGCTGAGCCAGGCGTTCGCCGTGCTCACCGGCGGGCCGGCCGTGGTGGCCGGGCTCTGCTTCGCGGTGTTGGCCGCGGTGCTGTTGACGGTCACCCGGGAAACCGCCGGTCCGCGTCGGTGGGTGCTCGCCGGGCTCGCGGTACCGGTGTTGGTGCTGGCGGTCGTCGGGTCGTTGCTGTTGGCGACGACCACGCCGCTGGATCGGTCACCGGTGACGGTCCGGGACTCGATCACCGCTCCGGTGGCGCAGCGTTCCGTGGCGAAACCGCTGGACGACCTGGCGACGCGGCTACAGGAGCCGGAGGCCACGGCGTTCACCTACACCGCCGACGTGCCGGTCGACCGGTGGACGGTGGCGGTGCTGGACGGCTTCGACGGCGTGAACTGGACGTCGAACTGGAAGTTCCGGCGGCTCGGCAAGTCGCTGCGGCTGGATCCGTCGATCACCGCACCGACCACAACCCGGACTGCCCAGGTCACGCACATGGACCCGTCACTCATGCCGTGGTTGCCGAGTCAGCCGCTGGTGGCCGGGGTGGACGGCGCCGCGCCGCTGGTCGACGAGGCCAGCGGGACGCTGTTGAGCCGGGACGGCACATTCGACAGCTATCGGATCACCTGGCGCGAGCCACGCACCGACGCGGAGAGCCTCGGCAACGCGGCGGTGGACGCCCGGGTACTGGACGACCTCGGTTCGCTCGGCTATGTCCCGCCCGAGCTGGACGAGCTCGCCGACGAGGCGACGAAGGGTCTGCGGGCGACGTTCCGCGCGGCACTGGTGCTGGCGAACTACATGCGGGACAACTACCGCGTGGCCGTCGGTGACCATCTGCCGACCGGGCACAGCCTGGTCCACCTGCGGCGATTCCTGCTCGAGGACAAACGCGGAACTAGTGAGCAGTTCGCCGCCGCGTACGTGCTGCTGGCCCGCATCCGAGGGATCCCCGCCCGGCTCGCGGTCGGATTCCGCGGGCCGCGCCAGGCCGCCGAGAACGGCCAGTTCGTGGTCCGCAACGAGCATGCGACGGCGTGGCCGGAGGTCGCGGTCGAGGGCCTGGGCTGGGTCCCGCTCGACCCGCTGGGCGCCGCTTCCGCCGGTGGCGGCCCGATGCCCACCGGACTGGCTGGGGTCACCGAGCAGGCGCGGGCCGAGCTGCCGAAGGACGACAAGGAGCTGAAGGACCCACCGGTCGCACCGCCGCCCGGCGACTCGGGGCAGCAGGCGGACGAGGGCTGGCCGTGGTACCTGGTGGTCGCCGTGGCGCTCGGGATTCCGCTCGCGCTGGTGCTGTTGACGTGGCTGATCGTGCCGATCGCCCGCTGGGTCCGGGCGATCCGCCGGCGCCGGACGATCCCGCCTCGGTCGGTGGTCGGCGCGTGGGCCGAGGCGCGGGACAGGCTGCGCGCGCACGGCGTCCGGGTCAGCCCGGGCATGACGGTGCGGGATCTCATGCCGGACGCGGCGCGGATCGCCGGCCCCGCCACGCTCGAAGGTCTCCAGCGGTTGGCCCAGGCGGTCGACTTCGCGCTGTGGTCGGGGACGGCCGTGACGAAGCCGATGGCAGATCAGGCCTGGGCGTCGGTGCGGATGGTCCGACGAGGGCTGGCTGCGCGGCCGCTGGCGGCTCGGATCCGGGCGGCGCTGGACCCGCGGAGCTTGCTGCCGCCACGGTGATGCGGACCGGCGCTGGACCGGTGGAGCTTGCTGCCGCCACGGTGATGCGGCCCGGTGGCCCGCCTCCGCGCGGAGTCCGCGTCGGTGGCGCCGACGTGGTCTCGTCCCGGCCGTGCCGTCGCACCGGCGCCGCGGCTACTCGCAGGGCGCCCCGCCCAGGGTCAGCTGCCTGCTGGAGTGCTTCCCGTCGACGTTGGAGCCGTCCACGCGGAAGCAGTAGTCTCTGCCTCGTTCGATCGGCAACCGCATGTTCTGCCGCTGGCCGGCGACCCGGTGCTCCCAGGTCGTCCGGCCCTCTTCCCGAAACCACACGACGTAGTCCAGACCCGGCGGACCGTGCCAGCTCAGCTCCACCACGGTGCCGGACACCTTCGGCTTGTCCAGCCGCACCACCGTCGGATTCGCCGACGTCGACGGCGTGGTGGGTTCACTGCTGGGCGACGGCGGCGTCTGCGCAGCGGGCGGGTCGTCGTCGCTGATCAGCAAGGCTGTGGCGACCGCGCCGACCGCGAGGACGACGCCCACGAAGGCAGCGATCTGACCGGCGGAGATGCGTCGGCGCCGCGGTCGCTCCGGCTTGAAGACCACCACCGGCGCACCCGCGGGGCGACGCGGATGGTCCGCTCGATACACCGGGCTGCCCGGCCTTCCGCCCGCCAGCAGCACGGTCAGCCTGTTCGCCACCGCGGAGGCCGAATCCGGCCGTTGCTGCGGGTCGGTCGTCAGCAACTCCGTCACCAGCTCCTGCACCGGCTCGGGCACGTCGTCGCGCTCGAGCGACGGCGGATCGGCACTGAGCATGCGCAGGATGCGCTGAGCCTCTGGCTCTCCGGCCACCGCGGGATAGGGCGCTTTGCCGGTCAACGCGAAGTACAGCACGACCCCGATCCCGTACACGTCGGAGCGCTGGTCACGGGTCCCGTCACGCACCGTCTCCGGTGCGGCGAATCCGAGGTGCTCCCCGCTGGGCGTGCCGTACGTCCGGCGCGCGGCAAGACCGAAGTCGGACAGCACCGCCTCCGGGGCGGCTTGCGTCGGTGCGGTGAGCAGCACGTTGTGCGGGTGCACGCCGCCGTGCACCAGTCCGGCGCGATGTGCGGCCGCCAGCGCCAGCGCCGTGACCTCCGCGATGGCCACCGCTTCGTCGACGGGGATCGGTCCACCCACGTGCACGCGCTGCGCCAATGACTGCGGGCAACGCGGCATGCGGATCGCCGTGCGCCCGTCGGGAAGGACCTCGCTCGTCGTCGGCAGGATCGAGCGGACGTGCCGTAGCCCGGCCAGGGTCGCCTGCTCCTGCTCGAGCTCGGCGCGGGTCTGCGGGTCGAACGGGCGGTGGAAGACCTTCACCATCAGCGGCGCCCCGGTACCCGGATCCACTTGCGGATACACCGCGGCGGCGGGACCGGGGAGCGGCGCGGTCATGCGACCGGCTTGGCCAGACCCGAGATCACCTCGGCGCCCGGCAGCGCGGCCAGCTGCGATCCGGTCACCAGCAGCTTCGACCCGCGGATCCCGCTGCCGACGATCAATTCCTCGGCCTCGGCGACCCGCTCGTCGATCAGGATCGGCCACTCGGGTGGCAGCCCGATCGGCGTGATGCCACCCGACTCCATGCCGGTCAACTCCACCGCGTCCGCCATCGGCGCGAACGAGGCCTTCCGCACGTCGAGGCGCTTGCGGATCACCGAGTTGACGTCGGCGCGGGTGGTGGCCAGCACGAGCGCGGCCGCGTAGCGCACCTCACCACCGCGCTTGCCCGCCACGACGACGCAGTTCGCCGATGCCTCCAGCGGCGAGGAGTACGCGGCGCAGAAGTCCGCGGTGTCCGCCAACGCGGGGTCGATGGCCGCGACCCCGATCCGCTGCGCGTCAGTGACTTCGGGCAGCGCTTTCGCCACGGGTGGCGCGAGCAGCTCGGTGTGGTCCACAGCAGGCAGGACGTCCAGCGTCCCGGCAATCGTCCACGTCATGATTGGAGGTTTACCATCGCCCGCCGCGCTGGACTTCGATGAGCTTCGGTCGCACGTCCACCATGTAGACCAGCACGGCGACCAAGCCTGCGATCCAGAACATCAAACCGGGGCCGGAGCCGCTGAGCGCGCCGAAGAGGATCATCGCCGCGGTGCCGCCGCCGGTGATCCCCATCCACGCCGATTTCGTCAGGCGGTCCGCCGCCGCGTAGGCATCCGGCCGTTGCAGCGCCGCGTGCACGAACGCGAAGACGCCGACCGGGATGCCGGCCAACTGGATGAAGTAGAGGATGTCCAACGAAAGCGGTGCCACGTGACCAGTGTCCTGTAATCGCAGAGCCATGGCTAGCTCGGTGAGCGCTGCCACCTCAACGAATAGCACCGAACCCCGGCGCATGCCAGTCGCGCCGGGGTTCGAATGCGTGGTGACTCAGTGCCTCACTCGGCGGTCTTGCGCGTCGTGGTGCGACGAGCCGTGCCGGTCGACTTCCGCGTGGTGGTCTTCCGGGTCGTGGTCGTCTTCGGCGCGTTGGCCTTCACCTTCTTCGCCGTGGCGGAGTTCTCCGCGGCGACGGCGTTGGCCGACTTGCCGGCCGAGGTGCGGCGGGTGGTGTCGGCGGTCTTCGCAGCGCTCGCGGCCTCCGCGGCGGCGGTGTTGACCGTCTTCTCCGCGGTCGCCGTGGCCTGCCGGGTGCGGCCGGTGGCCTTGTTGACCTTGGCCAGCACGTCCTCGACCCGCTCACGGGCCTCGGCGGTGAACTCCTCGAGCCGCTCCTGCGCCTTCTCCAGCGCGTCCTGCAGCTGCTCGAGCGCGTTCTTCACCTGTGGCTGGGCCACCAGCTGGTCCCACGCCTCCTCGCCGGACTCGGCGAGCTTGTCGTACAGCTTGCGGGCCGACTCGGTGTACTCGTCGACCAGCTTGCGCAGCTCGTCGGCGTTCAGCTTCTCGCGCAGCTCGGTCAACTCGGCCGCCGGACGCAGGTCCTCGGCTGCCTTCTTGGCCTCGTCGATCGTCTTGCGCAGGCCCTCGTTGGCCTCGTCGATGGTCTTGCGAACGCCCTCGCGGCCCTCGCCTGCCCGCTCGCGCGCCTTGTGCACGGCGTCCACGACGGCCTTGGTGGCCAGGTTGCCCGCGCCCAGCGCGGCCAGCAGCGGCGTGCGGACCTGCTCGAAGGCGGTGTTGACCTGCTCACGCACCTTGGTGACGTCTTCCTTGGTCGGACGGGTCATGCTGAGATCACTCCTCGTTTTCGACGGACTCAGCACGGTGCTGGTCCTGCTTCGCCGCGTTCTCCCGGCGAAATGACTCGTAGACGTCGAGCAGCACCTGCTTCTGCCGCTCGGACAGCTCGGTGTCGGCGCGAATCGCGTCCGGTACCGGGCCGCCGAGGGGTTTGTCCAGGATTCCGGCCTGCACATACAGCGCTTCCGCCGAGATGCGCAGCCCCTTGGCGATCTGCTGCAAGATCTCCGCGCTCGGTTTGCGCGCGCCACGCTCGATCTGGCTCAAGTACGGGTTGGAAACCCCGGCGAGCTTGGCCAGCTGGCGCAGCGAGATCTTCGCGTTCGTTCGCTGTTGCCGGATGTACTGCCCGATGTCCCGGCCGATGTCTCGGCCGATGTCGGCGACTTTGCCGATCGGTTTGCCGGAAGAGGGCTCGTGCGTGCCGGCATCGCCGGCCGCCGCGGTTCGGGTACCCGAATCCTCGTTGGTCGAATCAGGCATCCCGCCCACCTCCTTGCGACAACACCCACGTTACGCAGGGGTGCTAGCAATTGCAAGCACTTTGCTTGCAGCCGTGGGTGTTAGCTCCGCCACGATGCGAGCGCAGGGCGGCAGGCGCCTCGGCGACGAGGAGCGGTCGACAGGTTCGAGGAGTTCGCGCGCGGCGGCAGGCCACTCGGCGGCAACGAGTGCTCGGTACGTTCGAGGAGGTCACTTACGGCGGGAGGTCACTCGGCGGTAAGGAGTACTTGGCGCGTTCGAGGAGGTCACCCGAGACGGCAGGCTCCTCGCCGACGAGGGGCGCTCGGCACGTTCGAGGAGGTCACGTGCGCCGGCAGGCCGCGCCTGGGTCGCCGCCTGCCGGGCCGCTCGCCCCTCACCCGGCCTGTTCGCGCAGCGTCCAACCCCAGCACAAGCAGAACGGATGCCCAGCGGGGTCGGCGTAGACCCGGAACGTGTCCGGCTCGTCGTTCAACACCCGCGCTCCCAGCTTCAGCGCCCGCTCATGATGGTCGTCGATGTTGCGCACGTCGAAGTCCAGATGCAGCATCTGCGGGCGCTCGTTGGAGGGCCACGTGGGCGGCTGGTACTCCGGATCCTGCTGGAAGCAGATCTCGACGCCGCCGTCCGGTGGCTCCACCGTCACCCAGTCGGCCCCCGGCTCGTCCTCCTCGGCGATGGACCAGCCGAGCAGCTCGGAATAGAACTGCGCCAGCGCGTACGGATCGGGACAGTCGAGCACGACGCAACCGAACTTGATCTCGGGCACGGACATGGATTCCTCCCTGTGTGTCGGTTGCCACATAGTGCCCGCGGCCACCGACAATCCGCGCCCGAATTTCAGAACAGCAGCTGCCCGACGGTGTAGATCGCCAGGCCGGCGAGCGCGCCCACCACGGTGCCGTTGATCCTGATGAACTGCAGGTCCCGCCCGACCTGCAGTTCGACCTTGCGGGCGGTCTCCTCGGCGTCCCACCGCTCCACGGTGTCGGTGATCAACGTGGTGAGTTCGTCCGCGTAGTTGCTCACCACGTAGGCGGCGACGTCCTCGGCCCACTTGTCCACCTTGCCGCGCAGCGGATCGTCGCCGGACAGGCGCCCGCCGAGCCGGGTCAAACTCTGCTGCAGCCGCACGCGCAGCTCGCTGGAGGGATCCTCGGCGGCGGTCAGCAGCATCTCCTTCGCCGTGGCCCACGCCGAGCCGATCAGCTCCTGCACCTGCGGGTGCTCGACGATCTGCGTCTTGACCTGCTCGGCCCGGTCGATCGTCTCGGGGTCGGACTGCAGGTCACGGGCGAACTCGCCGAGGAACCGGTCCAGCGCCTGCCGCATCGGGTGGTTCACGTCCACCTTCACCGCCCAGGCGAACGACAGCACCTCGCCGTAGACCTTGTCCGCCAGCAGCTCGTCGACGAACTTCGGCGACCAGGACGGCGCCCGGTCGGTCACCACCCGCAGCACCGTCTGGTGGTTGTCGCGCACCCACTCGTACGCCCGGTCGCACATCAGGTCGACCAGCTTGTGGTGAGAGCCGTCCTCGACCACCTTGCCCAGGATCTTGCCGAGCGGTGGACCCCACTGCTTGTCGATCACCCGGCGCGCGACGGCCTGCTCCATGACCGCTTGCACGTCCTCGTCCCGCAGCACGGTCACCGCCCCGCGCACCACGGTGGCGATCTCGGCGGTGACCCGCGCGGAGTTCTCCGGCTTCGCCAACCACTGCCCGAGCCGCTGCGCCAGGTCCGTGTTGCGGATCTTTTCCCGCACCACCTGCTCGGCCAGGAAGTTGTTGCTGACGAACTCACCGAGGCTCGAGCCGAGCTGATCCTTCTTGTTCGGGATGATCGCGGTGTGCGGGATCCGGATGCCCAGCGGGTACCGGAACAACGCGGTCACCGCGAACCAGTCGGCCAGCGCGCCGACCATGCCCGCTTCCGCGGCGGCTCGTACGTAGCCCAGCCACGCGCCTCCGCCCGCCGACAACGCCCAACTGCTCACCAGGAACACCGCGGCGGCGCCGAGCAGGAAACCCAGCGCCACCGTCTTCATCCGGCGCAGCCCCTGTCGCTTCTCCTCCTCGGCCAGCTGCGTTCGGCGCAATGCCATCGACACGGTGCCGGCCTGTTCCGCTTGCGTCACGGTGGCTCCCTCGTTGCTGCTGGCGTGAACGTCGAAATGGTCAACGTCCGGCGGCCGTCATTCTCGCCCGATGCCCCCAGCGGGCGCCCGCTGTGCCCGTGAGCGCCTGCGATCTGCGAGGATCAATCGTCATGCGCGACCCGGTATTGGTTCCCCGGCTTCGGCCGTTCGCAAGCACCGTGTTCGCCGAGATGACCGCGCTGGCCACCAGGACCGGCTCGGTCAACCTCGGCCAGGGCTTCCCGGACACCGACGGTCCGGCAGGCATGCTCGCCGCCGCTCAGCGGGCCATCGCCGACGGGGTGAACCAGTATCCGCCGGGCCCCGGCAGGCCCGAGCTGCGGGAAGCGATCGCCGAGCACCGCACGCGCTACGGCACGGAATTCGACCCGGAGTCCGAGGTGCTGGTCACCGCGGGCGCCACCGAGGCGATCACGGCCGCGCTGCTCGGGCTCACCGACGCCGAGGACGAAGTCATCGTCCTGGCGCCGTACTACGACTCGTACGCCGCGGCAGTGGCCATGGCCGGCGCGCGCCGGGTCGTCGTCCCGCTTGCCCGGACCAACGGCACCTTCCGGCTGGACCTGGACGCCATCCGGGCCGCCATCGGCCCGCGGACCAGGGCCATCGTGGTCAACTCCCCGCACAACCCGACCGGAACGGTGTTCGGCAGGGACGAGCTCGCCAGGCTGGCGGCGCTGTGCGTGGAACACGACCTGATCGCCATCACCGACGAGGTCTACGAACACCTGGTGTTCAGCGAGCCCGCCGGCCGGGAGCACATCCCGCTCGGCACGTTCCCCGGTATGGCCGAGCGCACCGTGACCATCTCCAGCGCGGGCAAGACGTTCAGCTGCACCGGCTGGAAGATCGGCTGGGCGTGCGGGACGCCGGACGTGGTCGCGGCCGTCCGGGCGGCCAAGCAGTTCCTCACGTTCGTCTCCGGCGGGCCGTTCCAGGTCGCCGTGGCGCACGCGCTGCGCAACGAGTTGCCGTGGGTGGAGCAGCAGCGACAAGCCCTGCAGAGCAAGCGCGACCGACTGTCCGAAGGCCTGGCCGACGCGGGATTCGGTGTGTTGGAGTCCGCGGGAACCTACTTCGTGTGCGCCGACGTTCGCCCGCTCGGCATCGAGAACGCGACCGAACTGGCGTGGCAGTTGCCGGAACGGATCGGGGTGGCCGCGGTCCCGGTGAGCTCGTTCAGCGAAGGGCCGGAGTACGACCATCTGCTGCGGTTCGCCTTCTGCAAACAGGACCACGTGCTCGACGAGGCCGTCAGACGCCTGCGCACGCTGTGACCTGATGCCGGATTAGCCTGCGCTGCGCAGCGCTTACGCCCGTTTGTCGTAACCCGGTTTGCCGGACCGGAAAATTCGTTCCGCGGCTGCGGAACGGGCGATCGGGAGCGGCCGTTCGGGGTGCTTGCGTGCGCGAGTGCAAACGATCCCCAGGTCACGGGCACCATGACCGGCCCGAAACCCCTTCGCATTAGCGTCGTAGCAGGTCACAGGCGTAGTCGGCGGTCCCAACGGGCTACGGACGAACCACCCAAATGGCACATCGGGGACTGGATCAAAGGGGTCCAGGATGCAACACTCGTGCACGTGCACGTGACTGCGGGGACCCCGGTGGCGCGCCGAGGTGGCGCGCGTGAAGTCGCCGTGCGCGCGCTTCGTTTGGTCGCGCGCGCCGCGGTCACCGTGGGTGTTGCCGCTGCCGGCTGGCTGCTGATGCTGACCATCAGCGCCACCGCGTCCGCCGCAGAGCAGCCGAGCTCCCCGCAGGGCACGCAGACCGCCGAAGCGGAGTCGACGGACACCTCGACCGAAGCCACCACCGAGTCCGCGCAAGATCAGCAGAAAGCGGGCGAGGGCAAGCGGTCCGGTCTGCTGGGTGGCGTCGTCGGAGGCCTTGCCGACACCACGTCGAACCTGACCAAGGCGGCCGTGGACACCGTGAAGACCACGACCGAAACCGTCACCAAGACCGTGCGGCACACCGTGAAGACGGTCGCCGACACGGTCAAGACGGTGACCGGGGGACTGCGCGACACGGTGGGCAATGTGACCAAGCCGGCGGACGGGATCGACGGCATCGACGACGTCGTCTCGACGAAGCCGACGGTGCAGCCGGTCGCGACGGTGCCGCAGCAGACGACCGCCGAGCAAGCGAAACCGTCCGCCACTCGCACCGCAGTGAAGGCGAAAGCGAAGACGGAGACGAAGCCGGCGCAGCCGACGAAGCGCGCGCCGCAACGCCACGAGCCGACCAGCACCGACAAGTCCGTGACGCGGACGGCCGAGCTGCCGGAGAGCAAGGCGGCGGCGAAGCACTCGGCAACGTCCAACGACGGCACGACCAGCCCGGTCGATCAGCAGCTGCCGTCCACCCCGTGCGGCGCCTCGTCGCCGAGTGCGGCGCATGCCGACGCCCCCAGCAAGAAGCTGGTCGCCGTCACCGCCGGTGTCGCAGGCGGCAGCCCGCTGCAGCGGACCGGCGTCGCCACCGCCGCGCCGGTGGCTCACGCGATCACCGCGGCGGCGCTGCCGTGCACCTCTCCTGATTGACCCAGCCCCTGCACGTGGGGACAGCTGCGTCTTCTGCGCGCCTACCCCACACGGCCTAGTCAGCTGATCCATCCGTTGGTTTCGGCGTACCGACGTTCGTTGGCGAAATCGCCCGCGTCGGTGGCCACCACGACAAGGGGCATTTCCCATGACCGACCGCATCGTTGCTCCTAGCAGCGCTGGGCGAGGGCCTGCGCGAGCAGCCGAGTGCGGTCCCCGGAAGCTTCCCGATGGGCCGACCGCGCCCGGCCTCTCGGGGTCCTGCTCCGGCGCCGCGATGCCCCCGCGGCGCCGGAGCCCACACCACGGCGCGACACCGACGTCGGGCCTGGCCCGCGTGCTCCACGTCTGCACGCGTGCCCCTGGCCGCCCCAGCTTCGGGGTCAAGCCAGGCCCGATGCGGCGTGTTGCTCACCGATGGGTTTCACCGCGCCGAAACCCCATCACCGCCCAGCGACGCGCCTGACCGCGGTGGCTTTCCGGCATGACGAGGGGCTGTGCCGGGAAGCCACCGCGGAAAATACCTCGAATTCGACCATGGCGAATCCGCCGAACTGTCAGAATGCGCGATGAACCCGTAGCGGAGGATCGCGTCGTGACCAGTGCTCTGCCCGTGCCCATCGAGTTCGAGCTGCCGGAGAGGTGGCGCCCCGCCGAGCCCGACGGCGTCGGCGCGCCGAGCGCGGCCTATGTGGCCCTGCGGCCCGAGCCTGCCGGTGACTTCGTCGCCAACATCACCGTGAGCGGTGAGCAGCTCGGCACGGGTCGCACGGTGACCGCCTACGCCGACGAGGCGCTGCAGCGGCTACGGGAGACCGCGCCGGACGCGGAGCTGACCAAGCGCACCGAGGCCGGTTCGCAGACCGCGCCCGGGCTGACCCAGGTCGTCTCCCTCACCACCGACGTCAACGGCCACCCGCGCCGAGTACTGCAGGTTCAGGTGTTCCTCGCGGTGCCGGATCCGCAGGACGCCGAACGGCAAGCGGTGATCGAGCTGGTGCTCAGCGCGGTGCCGGAGGAGATCGACCAGGTGGTCGGCGACTTCCGCACGTTCGTGGACAGCGTGTCGCCGCACGCCGAGCCGAGCGAGTAGCTCAGAAGACCACGGTCCGGCCGGCGTGCACGAGCACCCGGTTCTCCAGATGCCAGCGCAGCCCGCGGGCCAGGACGACCTTCTCGATGTCCCGGCCCTTGCGCACCAGGTCGCTGACCGCGTCCTCGTGGCCGACGCGGATGACGTCCTGCTCGATGATCGGCCCGGCGTCCAGCTCGGCCGTGACGTAGTGGCACGTCGCGCCGATCAGCTTCACGCCCCGCTGGTAGGCCTGGTGGTACGGGCGCGCGCCGACGAACGACGGCAGGAAGCTGTGGTGAATGTTCAGCGCCCGGCCCGCCCAGCGCTCGCACAAGTGCGCGGGCAGGATCTGCATGAAGCGCGCGAGCACGATCGCGTGCGGGTCGTGCTCCGACACCAGCGAGTCGATGCGCTCGAACGCGGCGGCCTTCGCCTGGTCGTCCGGCTTGGTCGGGAACGGCACGTGGTGGAACGGGATGCCGTGCGCGCGGGTGATGTCGCCGAGCACGTCGTGGTTGCCGATGACGGCCCGCACGTCCACGTCGAGCTCACCGGCCGCGACCCGGCCCAGCAGGTCGTACAGGCAATGGCCTTCCTTGGACACCAGGATGACGACGCGCCGCTTCTCCCCCGTGTCGTCGATGCGCCATTGCGCTTGTTCACCGCCGAGTTTCTGGGCCACCGGCTCGAACCGGGCGCGCAGTTCGTCGACGTCGTACGGAAGCGAGTCGGCCCGTACTTCCTGCCGGGTGAAGAACCAGTTGGTGTCCGGGTCGGTGTGGTACGCGGCCTCGACGATCCAACCGCCCGCCTCCGCCAGGAACGTGGCGATGCCCGCCACGATGCCGGTGCGGTCCGGGCAGCCGAAAGTGATCACGTAACGGCGTTCTGACACTCCGCAACTGTAGGCCGGGCGCCGAATCGGTCGGAACGCGGCGTTAGGTGGCCCACGTGTTTCGGTCACGCGGACTGTCAGGGCGTGCGGGCTGTTACGGGGCGCACGTGCCCTGCTGCGCGGCCGCCTCGGGCTCGAGCGGCTGGGTCTTCTCGGCGTCCGCACTCTTGCCGTGCGAGCGAGCCCAGATGCGGCGTCCGACCTCGATCAGGCCCACCGTGGTCAGCGCGATCGCGAACGCCAGCAGCAGCGCCTTGCCCGGGTTGTCGGCGAAGTACGAGCCACCCACGTACCCGATCAGCACGCTGTAGGACGCCCAGATCGTGGTGCCGATCAGGTCGAACGTCAGGAACTTGCGCCACGGGTACCGGATGCCACCGGTGGCGACGCCGGTCGCGAACCGCCCCCCGGGCAGGTAGCGGGCGACCAGCAGCAGGAGCACGGCATGCTGATGCACCTTGGCGCGCGCCCACTCGATACGCTCCCGGCCCTTCTCCCCGCGGGAGAACCGGGCGATCAGGCTCGGCCCGGCGAACCGGCCCATCGCGTGGCTGGCGCAGTCACCGACGAAGGCCCCGAGCGCGGACACCGCGATGGCCAGCAGCAGCAGCTCGAAATGCGGGCTGACCAGAACGGCCACCGTCACGACGGTCGTCTCGCTCGGCGAGAACGGGATGACGGCGTCGAGCATCGTGATCAGGAACAGCAGCACCCACAGCCACGGCGAGTCGACCGTGGTCCGCAGTAGCGTGACGAACTGATCAAGAAGCTCGAACATGCTTCGATGGTGTCGCGGATCGGCACCGCGTACCACCGAAATGGAGCAATATCCGGGTGAACCCTGAGTGATCTCACCCGGTCTCGGCGCCGGCCAGCTGCTGCGCGACGAACTCGTCCTCGCGCCGCAACAGCTTCACCACCTGCTCGGCGATGGTCTGCTCGAGCTTGCCGCCGATGAGCGGAATCGACACCTCGACTTTGCCGTTGACCTGCAGTTTCGCCCCGTCGCCCCGTGGCGTGAGCGCGGTCGTGACGGTGATCGAACCGGGCACACCGGACACGGTCGCGCCGCCGGTGCCGGTGACCGTGCCGTCGCCGCCGATCACCCATTCCTGCTCGCGCTTAACAATCAGGTCACCTGAATGGATCTTGCGCACGATGGAGGGAAGCTTGTCGGCCGGAATGCCCTGCCGCAGGGTGTAGCGGTAGCCGTTCTGCCGCTTCTGGTGGCTGAGGAGCTCGGCCTCGTGCCCGCCGATCGCGTCCAGGCGGGCGCGGATCGCGGCGTCCTCCGCGATGGTGGCGAGGACCTTGTCGACCGGGTAGGAGAACTCGGTGCTGTGCTGCAGGGGGCGTGCCATGGGCGGCAGATTACCCTGCTGGTCATGCCCGCATCCCTGGCTGATCACACGACACTGCGGCTCGGCGGCCCGGCGAAATCCATGCTCGAGGCCAAGACCGACGACGAACTCGTCGCCGCGGTGGCCGAGCGGGACGCCGCCGGTGAGCCGGTGCTGCTGCTCGGTGGCGGCTCGAACCTGGTGATCTCCGACAGCGGGTTCGACGGCACCGCCATCCGGATCTGCACGGAGGGCCAGCGGATCGAGCGGACGCAGGTCGACGGTGTCGAGCGGGTGCGCGTCGAGGTTGCCGCGGGCGAGGACTGGGACGCGTTCGTGGCCCGGACCGTCGAGGCCGGCTTCGGTGGGCTCGAATGCATGTCGGGCATCCCCGGCCGCGTCGGGGCGACGCCGATCCAGAACGTCGGCGCGTACGGCTGGGAGGTCGCCGACTTCCTGCACTCGGTGCGGGTCTACCACCGCGGCAGCGGTGAGCGAGAGACGATGGTGCCGCAGCAGCTGGCGTTGGGGTATCGCACCAGCCGGTTCAAGGGTACCGACGAGGCGGTGGTGCTCGCCGTCACGTTCGATCTGCACGCCGACGGGCTCAGCCAACCGATCCGCTACGCCGAGCTGGCCCGTACCCTCGGAGTCGAGCCTGGCGAACGCGTGCCTGCGGCCGATGTCCGCGAAGCGGTCCTGCTGTTGCGGCGTGACAAGGGCATGGTTCTGGACCCGGACGACCACGACACCTGGAGTGCGGGATCGTTCTTCACCAACCCCGTCCTGCCTGCCGCCGAGGCCGCCGACGCGCGGCAGCGGATCGCCGACATCGTGGGCCCTGACGTGCGGATTCCCACCTACCCGGCGCCTGGTGACGCGGTCAAGTTCTCCGCCGCGTGGCTGATCGAGCGGGCCGGGTTCGGCAAGGGCCATCAGGGCCCCGGCGGCCGGGTGTCACTGTCGACCAAACACACGCTCGCGCTGACCAACCGCGGCTCGGCAACCACCGACGATCTGCTGGCGCTGGCTCGCGAGGTGCGTGACGGCGTGGCCGCCAAGTTCGGGATCACGCTCCACCCGGAGCCGTTGCTCATCGGTTGCGCGTTGTGAACCGATCGACGACCCTCTGCTGCCGACGAACAACACGGGCCGTGGCATTCTTGATGGGTCTGGGGGGTTTGTCCACTGCGGCGCACCGCCGCTGTGAGGAGGGGAGTACCCGTGATAACACGGCGCACTGTGGTCCACGCGGCCGTGGCGGGATCGACCATAGGGCTGCTGGCCGCCTGCACCAGAGGTGAGGACGGCCAGGCCACCGCGGATCCGGATCGGCCGCCGATCGCCACGATCACCGCGGATCCGGAGGACGGCGCCACCGGCGTCGGTGTGACCGACGGCGTCGAGCTGACGGTCAGCAAGGGCAAGCTCACCGAGGTGACGCTGACCAACCCGGCAGGCAAGCAGGTCAAGGGCACCATCGCCGAGGACGGCAAGAGCTGGCGGGTGGACGAGCCGCTCGGCTACGGCAAGAAGTACACCTACACCGCCAAGGCGATGGGGGACGACGACAAGCCGGTCGAGCTGACCGGGAGCTTCACCACGGTCAAGCCCAAGTCCCTGGTGCGGGCGACGCTCAACCCGATCGACGACGCCGTGGTCGGTGTCGGCATGCCGATCAGCGTCCGGTTCGACTCCCCGGTGAAGAACCGCAAGGCGGCGGAGAAGGCGCTCAAGGTCTCCACCTCGCCCGAGGTGGAGGGCTCGTGGGGCTGGCTGCACGACCAGCAGGTCGACTGGCGGCCGAAGGAGTACTGGCCGGCCGACACCGAGGTGGAGGTCACCGCCAAGCTCTACGGCGTGCACTACGGCGGCGGCGCCTACGGCAAGGCGGACGTCACCACCAAGTTCCGGATCGGCCGCAACCAGGTGGTCAAGGTGCACACCCCGGACCACCAGATGAAGGTCTACCGGGACGGCAAGCTGTACAAGACCTACCCGTGCAGCAACGGCGAGGACGCCAACCCGGATCTGAACACCCCCAACGGCACGGTCATCGTGATGACCAAGGAGCCGACGTCGATCTTCGACAACGAGCGCTACGGCTACACCGACGTCAAGAAGAAGTGGTGTTGCCGGATCTCCAACCACGGCGAGTACATCCACGAGAACGAGGAGAACCGCGCCAACATCGGCAAGCGGAACACCTCGCACGGCTGCATCAACCTCTTCGAGGCCGACGCCAAGGACTACTTCGACTCGGCGATGATCGGTGACCCGGTGGAGATCACCGGCTCGAAGGCGGACTTCCCGAAGACCTCCGACGTGTGGGACTGGCTGCTGGACTGGGACTCCTGGCGGGGCCTTTCGGCGCTGTAGCGAACCCCCCTCCGGACGTGGGCGCGGGGCGAGCCGGACGTGCGCAAGGCCACACTCGCGCGTGCAGATGTGAGGCCAACCACCCATTATCCGCCACAGTTGGTGGGAAGATCTTCGCCGTCCCAGGTGTTGGACGCCGAGAGAACCCGTGCCCGCGACGCGAGGGGGTTACCCGATGACGTCCCGCACCACCGTGTCCTCCGACGTCTTCTCCCGGACCGTCGGATGGATGCCGCGCCGGGTAGCCGTGCTGTCGGTGCACACATCGCCGCTGGAGCAGCCGGGCACCGGGGACGCGGGCGGGATGAACGTCTACATCACGCAAACCGCCAAGGAGATGGCGCGCCGGGGGATCGCCGTCGAGGTGTTCACCCGCGCCACGTCGTCCGACCAGCCCCCGATCGTGGAAATGACGCCGGGCGTCCAGGTGCGGCACGTGCCCGCGGGCCCGTTCGAGCCGCTGGACCGCTCCGAACTTCCCGGGCAGCTGTGCGCGTTCACCGCGGGCGTGCTGCGCACCGAGGCGTTCCACCCACCGGGCTATTACGACCTGATCCACTCGCACTACTGGCTGTCCGGGCAGGTGGGATGGTTGGCCGCCGAGCGGTGGCGGGTGCCGCTGGTGCACACCGCGCACACGCTGGCCCGGGTGAAGAACGCGGCGCTGGCCGAGGGCGACAAGCCCGAGCCACGCGGTCGGGAGATCGGTGAGCAGCAGGTGGTGGACGCCGCCGACCGGTTGGTGGCCAACACCGCCGTCGAGTCCGCGCAACTGGTGGAGCTCTACGGCGCGGACCCGGCCGCGGTGAGCACCGTGCTTCCCGGCGTGGATCTGGAACGCTTCACCCCCGGCTCGCAGGTCGTGGCGCGGGCCGAGCTGGGCTTGCCGTCGGATGCGATCGTGCTGGCGTTCGCCGGCCGGATTCAGCCGCTGAAAGCCCCGGACGTACTCCTGCGCGCGGCCGCCGTGCTGCTGGAGCGTCACCCGCAGGTGCGTGACCGGCTGGTGGTGCTCATCGTCGGCGGTCCGTCCGGCACGGGACTGGATCAGCCGACCGCGCTGCGCGAGCTGGCCCACCAGCTGGGGATCGAGGACGTCACGCGCTTCATCCCGCCGCAGCCCGCCGACCGTCTTGTGCAGGTCTACCGCGCGGCGGACGTCGTCGCCGTGCCCAGCCACAACGAATCGTTCGGCCTGGTGGCGCTGGAAGCCCAAGCGTGCGGGACGCCCGTAGTGGCCGCCGAGGTCGGTGGCTTGCCGGTCGCGGTCCGGCACGGTGTCTCGGGGCTGCTGGTGCCGACGCATCGCTCGGCCGACTGGGCGGATGCGTTGGGCGCCGTCGCGCTCCGTCCGGGCGAGCGCGCGCGGTTGTCCGCGGGCGCTTACGCTCATGCCGCAGACTTCTCGTGGCGTGCGACGACCGACAAGCTGTTGGCCGCGTACGCGGCGGGTGCGGCCGTCGGCCGGCCGCGAGCCGCGCAGGCCGCCGTCTAGGGACCACAACCCGGGAGGCGCGATGTCCGACCTCGAACAGGTCGTCCGGTCCACGCTGGACGCGATGGAGGTCAAGTATGTCGAGCACGGGCCGGGCAAGTTCTTCGTCACGCTGCCTGGCACCAAGAAGCTGCAGACCAACTGCTGGCTGATCATCGGGGACAACTCGTTCGGCGTCGAGGCGTTCGTGTGCCGCCGCCCGGACGAGAACCACGAGCAGGTCTACCGCTACCTGCTGCGCCGCAACACCCGGCTGTACGGCGTGCACTACGCCATCGACGACACCGGCGACATCTACCTGGTCGGCAGGCTCGCGCACGAGTCGGTCACCGAGGAAGAGCTGGACCGCCTGCTCGGGCAGGTTCTGCAGGCCGCCGACGGTGACTTCAACACGCTGCTGGAGCTCGGGTTCGCCGAGTCGATCCGGCGGGAATGGGATTGGCGGGTCTCGCGTGGCGAGTCGCTGGCCAACTTGCGCGCTTTCGAGCACTTGATCGAGCCTTCCGCCCAGCACGAACCGGGCAGCTTGTCCGATTCGTGACCTTTTCGGTGCAACGGCACCGAGCCTCCCCTCCGTCCCGGGTGCGTCACACAGAAGACGCAAAGGGGACACGCATGCGCAGGGGTTTACGAATGCTGGGGGTGCTCGCGCTGGCCGGATGGCTGGTCGTCGGGTGCACGTCGGAAGGTGCCAGGCAGGCCGGATCGCCGATGCGCGACTCGGCCGGAGGCTCGGCGGAAGCGCCGAACCGGTCCGTGCCGGACACCCAGGAGTCCGCACCAGGTTCCGGCTCGGACAACAGCAGGCGTGAGAACGTCAGCGGTAAGGACCTCGTTCAGCACGACCGCAAGCTCGCGCGCACCGCGAGCGCCACACTGCGTGCGCGAGACGTCGAAGCAGCGGCAGGACAAGCTCGCGACATCGCCACCGACCTGGGCGGCTACGTCGGGTCGGAGCGCACGTCCGACGATTCGGCCAGGCTCACGCTGAACGTTCCCGGCGAGAAGCTGGACCAGGCGCTTGATCGGCTCGCCAAGATCGGCACGCTGACCTCTCGCGAAGTCAGCGTCGAGGACGTCACCGACTCCGTGGTGGACGTCGACAGCCGTATCACGTCGCAGCGCAAGAGCGTGGCCCGTGCCCGCGCGCTGCTGGACAAAGCGGAGAGCATCAGCGAGATCGTGACGGTCGAGGAGGAGCTGGCCTCCCGGGAAGCCGAACTGGAGTCGCTGCTGGCTCGACAGCAGTCGCTGGCAGGCCAGGCCGCCATGGCGCCGGTGCATGTCACGATCCTGCAGCGCAGCGCGCCGCCGGCCGACAGCGACGACGACACGGGCTTTCTGGCCGGGCTCACCGGCGGATGGGATGCCTTCACCAGCGTGCTGGCAGGCATCGCGACCGGTATCGGGGCCGCCGTGCCGTTCCTGCTCACGCTGGGCGTGCCCGCCCTCGTCGCGGTGCTCTGGCTGCTCCGGCGCCGCAAGCGCAAGCCAGCCACACAGAGTTGATTTCCACTGACGCTGGGTAACGACTGGCGGAACGGCTCGAGGGAGGGGGAGTCGCGAAGCTCGAGCCGTTCCGCCAGATCCGCCGAAGTCCGACCGTGACGGGAGCCAACGGGCGGCGGCGATTCCCGATCCACGCCGGGGAGTGCGTGGAGGCCGGCGCGGACGGGGTCGCATGCCAACTTGTCAGAAGTCCCCGGCACTTCTCAAGTACCGCCACTCATCCATCCGGGCGGATTCTGACAATCACATCCACTTGGGGCAGTGCCGGTGCGTCCGCTCGGGGGAAAAATTCACCGAACGTGGCCGGGTGGGACAACGAGGTTTCGCGTTCGTTCTACGTTCGGTAGCGCGTGCTTTACCCGTCACCCCACACCGCAGGCACACCGAATAGCCTGAACGCATGGCTGACAACGCGATGGGAACCTTGGTCCTGCTCCGCCACGGGCAGAGCACCTGGAACGCGGAGAACTTGTTCACCGGGTGGGTCGACGTCCCCCTCTCCGAGCAGGGTGAACAGGAGGCCAAGCGAGGGGGTGAGTTGCTGCGCGAGCGCGGCCTGCTGCCGGACGTGGTGCACACGTCGTTGCTGCGTCGCGCGATCGTGACGGCCAACATCGCGCTGGACGCCGCGGACCGGCTGTGGATCCCGGTGCGCAGGGACTGGCGGCTCAACGAGCGGCACTACGGGGCGCTGCAGGGCAAGAACAAGAAGCAGACGCTCGAGCAGTTCGGTGAGGAGCAGTTCATGCTGTGGCGTCGCTCGTACGACACGCCGCCGCCGCCGATCGAGCCGGGCAGCGAGTTCAGTCAGGACGGCGACCCGCGGTACGCGGGCGTCGACATGCCGCGCACCGAGTGCCTCAAGGACGTGCTGCAGCGCGTGCTGCCGTACTGGGAGTCGGCCGTGGTGCCGGATCTGCGGGCGGGCAAGACGGTGTTGCTCGCCGCGCACGGCAACTCACTGCGCGCGCTGGTCAAGCACCTGGACGACATCTCCGACTCCGACATCGTCGGCCTGAACATCCCGACCGGGATCCCGTTGCGGTACGACCTGGACGCCGATCTGAAGCCGATCAAGCGCGGCGGCGAGTACCTGGACCCGGACGCGGCGAAGGCCGCCGCCGAAGCGGTGGCCAAGCAGGGCCGCTGATCCGCCACGGGTCGCGAGCTGTCGCAGGGATCGTTCCCGTCGCAGGGTGCGGACGCGACTTTCGCTGATCCCCGCACGACCACGAATGCCCCGGCGAACTTCCTCGCCGGGGCATTTTCGTGCGGTGAAACGGCGACCACGATCGGGTGAACAACAGTTGTCCGGACGGGAAATATTCGACCGTCGGATGTCATCGCAGTCACGAATTCGCCGTCCGAGGCTAGGACAACCGGCTACCTGCATGTTTACGATTCGCCCGTGAGTGTGGTCGCGACCGTCGCTGTCGCCGTCGGCTCGTTGCTGGCCGGCGTGCTGCTGGGGTATTTCCTCCGGCGCTCGGCGCGGGGCCAGCGCAACGGCCGACCGGAAGGCCCGACGGTGGCCGAATTACTGCTGCGGCTGCTCGATTCCTCCCGCAGCGCGGTCGCCGTGATCAACAAATTCGGCGACACCGTGCTGCACAATCCGCGTGCGGTGGAACTCGGCGTGGTGCGCGACAACCGCATCGATCCCCGCGCCAGGGTAGCCGCGGAAAAGGCGGAGAAGACCGGGGAGAAGGTGTCCATCGACCTCTCCCCGCTGCAGGCCCGCGGCAGGCAGCCGGAGGCGGTCGTCGGCGAAGCGACGGCACTGGGTGACGGGTTCACCGTCATCGAGGCGGTCGACCACTCCGAGGCGGTGCGGCTGGAAGCCACCCGGCGCGACTTCGTGGCCAACGTCAGCCATGAGCTGAAGACCCCGGTCGGTGCGATGGCGCTGCTGGCCGAGGCGGTGCTGGACGCGGCCGAGGACCCGATCGATCCACACGAGGTACGCCGGTTCGGCAAGAAGATCCTCAACGAGGCCAACCGCATGGGCACGCTGGTCTCCGAGCTGATCGCGCTGTCCCGGTTGCAAGGCGCGGAACGGCTACCGGATCTGGTCGAGGTGCGCATCGACGACGTGGTGGCCGAGGCGCTCGACCGCGTGCAGCTGCCCGAGGACGACGACGGCAGGCGGTTCACCACCGACGCGGACAGCGGGCTGGTGGTGGAAGGCGACCGCACGCTGCTGGTCACCGCGCTGACCAACCTGCTGAACAACGCGGTGGCCTACTCGCCGCCGGGCAGCCCGGTCTCGGTGTCCCGGAAGCTGGTCGACGGGATGGTGGAGATCTCGGTCACCGACCGCGGCATCGGCATCGCGCCCGAGGAACAGCAGCGCGTGTTCGAACGGTTCTACCGGGTGGACAAGGCACGGTCCAGGGAGACCGGCGGCACCGGCCTCGGACTGGCCATCGTCAAGCACGTCGCCGCCAACCACGGCGGCTCGGTGCGGTTGTGGAGCGTGCCGGGAACCGGCTCGACGTTCACCTTGTGCATCCCCGCACGACAGGACGTCAAGACCACTGCGACGAACGGCGAGCGCCGACCCAGGCTCGTCGGGACCGACCACGGAGGACAGCTGTGACCAGGGTGCTGATCGTCGAAGACGAGGAGTCGTTCGCCGACCCGCTGGCGTTCCTGTTGCGCAAGGAGGGCTTCACCACGGCGATCGCCACCGACGGCCCGCAGGCGCTGGAGGAGTTCGACCGCAACGGCGCCGACATCGTGCTGCTCGACCTGATGCTGCCGGGCATGAGCGGCACGGACGTGTGCAAGAAGCTGCGGCAACGCACGTCGGTTCCGGTGATCATGGTGACCGCGCGGGACAGCGAGATCGACAAGGTGGTCGGGCTGGAGCTGGGCGCGGACGACTACGTCACCAAGCCGTACTCGGCCCGCGAACTCGTCGCCCGGATCCGCGCGGTGCTGCGGCGCGGCGGGGAGTCGAAGGACAACGACTCGTCGTCCGTGCTCACCGCGGGGCCGGTGCGGATGGACGTCGAGCGGCACGTCGTCACGGTCGACGGCGAAGAGGTCTCGCTGCCGCTGAAGGAGTTCGACCTGTTGGAGTACCTGATGCGCAATGTCGGCCGGGTGCTCACGCGCGGGCAGTTGATCGACCGGGTGTGGGGCGCGGATTACGTCGGCGACACCAAGACGCTGGACGTCCACGTCAAACGCCTGCGCTCGAAGATCGAGCCGGACCCCGGGGCGCCGCGTTACCTGGTGACCGTGCGCGGTCTCGGCTACAAGCTCGAGGCGTGAGCGGCCATGCGGCTCGGGGTGCTTGACGTCGGTTCGAACACGACGCATCTGCTGGTGGTCGATGCCCACCGGGGCGGCCACCCGACCCCGACGCATTCGGAGAAGAACACGCTGCGGCTGGCCGAGCGGATCAACCCGGACGGCGAGCTGACCGAGGACGGCGCCGAGGCCCTGGTACGTGCCGTCACCGAAGCGCGCGACGCGGCGATCCGGCTGGAGTGTGGCGAGCTGATGGCGTTCGCGACGTCCGCGGTGCGCGAGGCGACCAACGCCACCGAGGTGCTGCGCGAAGTACACGAACGGACCGGCGTCGACCTCGAGGTGCTGTCCGGCCCGGACGAGGCGCGCCTGACGTTCCTGGCGGTCCGCCGCTGGTTCGGCTGGTCCGCCGGCCGGCTGCTGGTGCTCGACATCGGTGGCGGGTCGCTCGAGGTGGCCATCGGTGTGGACGAGGACCCGGACGTCGCGATCTCGCTTCCGGTGGGTGCCGGGCGGTTGACCCGCACCAGGTTCAGCAGCGATCCGCCCACTCGTGCGGAGCTGGTGGACACCCGGGCGTGGCTGGACGACCAGTTGGCCGGCCTGCGCGAGCAGGTACTGGCCGACGGTGCGCCGGACCGCGTGGTGGCCACGTCCAAGACCTTCCGGTCGCTGGCCAGGCTCACCGGTGCCGCTCCGTCCGCCGCAGGGCCACGGGTTCGCCGCACGCTCACCGAGAACGCGCTGAACCAGTTGATCGCGTTCATCTCCCGGATCACCTCGTCGGATCTGGCCGAGGTGGACGGGGTCAGCCCGCGGCGCGCGCACCAGCTCGTCGGCGGTGCGCTGGTCGCCCAAGCAACGATGCGAGCACTCGGTGTGAGCGAACTGACGCTGTGCCCGTGGGCGCTGCGCGAAGGGGTCATTCTGCGCAGGCTGGACCACACGGACCTGGACGTACACGGCGAGGTGTGGTCGCAGCAAGTGGGTCCGGCCGGGGTCGGCCCTGCACACCGGCGCGCGTGATTCAGTACCGTGTAACGCTGTGTGCCAGGAAAGTCGAGGCCGGTTGTGTCTAGGCTGCTGGCAAAGTCGTTACGCGAAGTTGATGCACGGATCGGCGATCAGGCACGGTGAGAGGGATGAGTCGACAGAACGGTGAACAGCCCACGCGGCGGCTCACTGTCGCCGAGCTGTTAGCCCAGCACGGCAAGGCCGACCTCGGCAGCAGTGCCGGTCGTCGCCGCCGCAGGCGGGCAGCGGACGACCAGGAGGAATCGGCCGAGTCCGAGCTGACGACGACCGCGCCGCACGAGATCATCGCGCGCATCCGGTCCGAGCAGGATGTCGACTTCAAGCCCAGGGAGCGCAACGGGCACTCGCTCGGCGAGCTGGACACCGAGACCGAGGTCGCGCGCCCGGAAACGCCGAAGAAGACCCCCGCGCCCGAACCGGCGCAGGACGCGGTCGATTCGGCGACCACCCGGACGGACATCAAGCCCGCCGGACCGAAGGACGGCTCGTCCTCCGACGACGTGCCTTCGCTGCGGCAGCCAGGGCCGGGCAACCGGACCGGACGGGGTTTCGCCCCCGTGCCGCCGCCCGGGGACAAGACCGGCACGGGCTTCGCGCCTGCGCAACCTCCTGGTGAGCGCACCGGCAAGGGTTTCCCGCCCGCGCCTGGTAAGCGCCCGGGGCAAGGCTTCCCGCCCGCGCCGCCCGGTGAACGCACCGGCAAGGGCTTCGCGCCCGCGCCGCCTCCCGGTGAGCGCACCGGTGCTGCCTTCTCGCCTGCACCTGGCGAACGCATCCGCAAGGATTTCCCGCCCGCGCCCGGGCCCAAGTCCGGCACCGGCTTCGCCCCGGTTCCGCCGGGCGAGCGCACCGGCAAGGGCTTCGCGCCCGCGCCGCCTCCCGGTGAGCGCAACGGCTCGCCGGTCGGGGAGAAGTCCGCGTCCGGGTTTGCGCCCGTCACGCCGCCCGGTTCGATCGACGACCGGCTCAACGGCGCGGACGCTCCGGCGCCACCGCGGCCGGGCCAGCCGCCGCAGCAGGGGCACGGCGGTCAGCCGCCGTTCCCGCCTCCGCCGCGCAGGCCGATGCAGCAAGCCGAGGCGACCGAGCAGTTCCAGGCCGTCGACGAGGACGAAGACGACGCGCTGGCCGACGACGACTACGCCTACGGCGACGAGCTCGACTACGTCGAGGACGAAGAACTCGACGACTACGTCGACGATGACTACGACGACTACGACGACTACGACGACGGCTACGCTGAGGACGACTACGCCGAGGACGATTACGTCGACGACGGGGCGTACGAGGACTATGACGACGCCGACGAGCAGGCGGACGACTTCGCAGCGGTCGAGGACGAAGAGCCCGAGCTGCTCAGCGGCCGCCAGGAGGACGTCGACGAGGTCGCCGACGAGGACGAGGAGTCCGAGGACTCGCCTGCCAAGCAGTGGCTGATCGTCGGAGTGCAGCTGGCCCTCGGCGTGGTCGGCGGTGCCGCCGTGTGGCTGCTGTTCAACTGGCTGTGGAATCAGCTGCCGGTCGTCGCGCTGGCCACCGCGCTGGTGGTCACCGCAGGCCTGGTGTGGATCGTGCGCAAGATCCGTAAGGCCGAGGACATGCAGACGACGCTGCTTGCGGTGCTGGTCGGCCTGGTGGTCACGGTGTCACCTGCGATGTTGCTGCTGTTGTCCAGATGAGTGGTCCGGCGTCGATCCCGGTTGGGCTGTCGACCGCGTCGGTATGGCCGCTGCGGGCCAACGCTGGGTTCGAACTGGCCGCCGAGCTGGGCTACGACGGCGTCGAGGTGATGGTCTGGGTCGACTCCATCAGCCAGGACGTCACCGCGCTGAAGTGGCTGTCCGACAGCACCGGAGTCCCCGTTCTGTCCGTGCACTCGCCGTCGCTGCTGATCACCCAGCGGGTGTGGTCGTCGGACCCGGAGGTGCGGCTGCGTCGAAGCGTGGATGCCGCGCTCGAGCTGGGCGCTCGGACCGTCGTGGTGCATCCGCCGTTCCGATGGCAGCGCCGCTATGCCGACGGCTTCGCCGACCTGGTCGCCGAGCTGGAGGAGGCCAGCGGGGTCGACATCGCGGTGGAGAACATGTTCAAGGTGCGGCCGCCGATCGGCGATCGCCGACGCCGGGTGTCGGCCTTCCACCCCTCCATCGACCCCACGGACGTCGGGTACCGGCACTACACGCTGGACCTGTCGCACACGGCTGCCGCCGAGATGGACGCGTTCGCGCTCGCCGACCGGATGGGTGAAGGCTTGACGCACGTTCACCTGGCCGACGGGACCGGCAAGCCGGTCGACGAGCACCTGATGCCGGGCAAGGGCAACCAGCCGTGCGCCGAGTTCCTGGAGAAGCTGGCGACGAGCAACTTCTCCGGCCAGGTCATCCTGGAGATCAACACTCGCAGCATGCGCAAGCCCGCCGACCGGGTGCGGGCACTGAGCGAGGCGTTGCTGTTCACGCGGCTGCACCTCGGACAGTGATGCGAGCGGTCGCCCGGCACCGCGCCGAGGCGGTGCTGTTCACGCGGCTGCACCTCGGGCAGCGCCCCGCCTGCACCGCGCCGCCTGTCGGCTTCACCGAAAGCGCCCGATGCGGACCGTGCCCTCGCGCGCACGGCATGGTGTCCCCTCTGTCCCCGGTGCGCCGCGGCGAAGTACCCCCGTACAGCGACGACGGCAGCACACAGCGTGGCGCTCACCAGACGCGAACGGCGACGCGAACGCCGCGCACCCAGCGAAATACCGGATTCCGGTTAGTCTCGTGATGTGAACCCGTTGCGCTCGCTCATCCTGGCCGCGGCCGACAACGAGTCGATCCGCAAGGTGGTCAAGACCGCGCCGGTGACCCGCAGCGTGGTGGAGCGCTTCGTGGCCGGGGAGACCACCGAGGACGCGGTCGCCGTGGTGGCCCGGCTGGCCGAGGACGGCCTGCACGCCACGCTGGACTACCTGGGCGAGGACGTCACCGACAAGGCGCAGGCCGAAGTCACCGTGCAGGCCTACCTGCGGCTGCTGGACCAGTTGCACGCCGAGAAACTGACGCCGACCGCGGAGGTCAGCGTCAAACTCAGCGCACTCGGGCTCAAGCTTGACGAGCGGCTGGCGCTGGACAACGCGTTCCGCGTCTGCGCGGCCGCCGAGCAGTGCCGAACGAGCGTGACCATCGACATGGAGGACCACACCACCACGGACGCCACGCTGCGCATCGTCCGCTCCCTGCGCGAGACGTGGCCGGAAGTGGGCGCAGTGGTCCAGTCGTACTTGCGGCGGACCGAGGACGACCTGGCCGACCTCGCCGTGCCGGGGTCACGGGTCCGGCTGGTGAAGGGCGCCTACGCCGAGCCACCGGAGGTGGCGTTCGAGGAGCAACACGAAGTCGATCTCGCCTTCGTGCGGTGTGCCAACCAGCTGTTGGCCGGTGGCGGATACCCGATGTTCGCCACGCACGACCCCCGGCTGATCGACGTGCTCCAGGACCGCATCGAGGCGTACGGGCTCGCCCCTGGTGAGTACGAGTTCCAGTTCCTTTACGGCGTCCGGCCGGACGAGCAACGACGTTTGGCCACCGCAGGGGATACCGTTCGGATCTATGTTCCCTACGGCGATCAGTGGTATGGGTACCTCATGCGCAGGCTTGCCGAGAGACCCGCGAACACAGCGTTCTTCCTGCGCGCACTGGTGAGTAAGACATGAATCGACACACCGCCCATGCCCCGACCGTTGCCGAGATGACGCCATGACCGCCACCGCACCCGAACAGCCGGTGCCGTTCGCAGCGGCCAGCCAACCGCGTCCACTGGGCGACGGGACGTTCACCACGGCCTTGCGCTCAGAATGGTCCATCAACGGTCACCCCCACGGGGGGTTCGTGACGGCGTTGATCGCGCGGACCGCGATGCTGGTGGCCGCCGAGCACGAAGGTGTCAACGGCGACCCGATCGCGGTCAGCACGGAGTTCCTGCGCGCCACCAGCCTCGGGCCGGTGCTGCTGCGCACGGATGTCCGCAAGGTCGGCAGGCAGACGTCGGTGATCGCGGTGACCCTCGAGCAGCGCGGCCGAAGCTGTGTGGAGTCGAGGGTGGTGATCGGCCGCCTGCCCGCGCAGCGACCGGGGTGGGTGGATCTGCCGGTGATGCCCGCAGAGCCGCCGGCGAACGCGCTCCCGCTGGGGGAGGAGATGCCCGGCGTCGGGCCATCGGTCTTCCGGCTCGCCCAGGGATGCGACGTGCGGATGGATTCCAGCGCGGCGGCCCTGCTCGCCCGCAGGCCGGTGCGGCCGGCACCCGGTGCACGGGATCGACAGCCGCCACCTCGGATGCGGCTGTGGGTGCGCCCGCGCAACGCGGAGGCCGACGTGTACTTCGCGCTGCTGGCCGGCGACATCAACCCGCCGATGCCGTTCCTGATCGGTCGGCCGGGGTGGGCGCCGACGGTGCAGTTGACCGCGTTCGTGCGGGCCCGGCCGTTGCCCGGCTGGCTGCGGGTTCACGTGGAGAGCCGCGCGGTCGGCGGGAGCTGGTTCGACTCCGACGCCACGGTGCTGGACACCAGCGGGCAGCTGGTGTGTCAGACCCGTCAGCTGGCGCTCACGCCTGGTCCGTGAACGCACGCCGGTGGCGCTGATGCCGGGTCTGTGAACGCCCGCCGTACGGTGCTCCGTCTGGGGCAGTGAAAGCACGCTCTCCGATGCGCACGTTCGGTCCGCGAGCGCACCGGTCGCGGGGCGCTTCTACAGTGTGGGCATGAGCAATCCCGTCATCGCGGTCATCGGAGCGGGCAAGATCGGGGAGGCCCTGCTGTCCGGCTTGCTGGCAGGCGGTCACCAGCCGGACGAGCTGCTGTTCACCGAACGCCACCCCGAGCGGTCCGCTCAGCTCACCGAGCAGTACGGCATCCGCGGCGTCACCCTCGAGGACGCGGCCAAGACCGCCGACGTTCTGGTGGTGTCGGTCAAGCCGCAGGACATCGAACCGTTGTTGGCCGATCTTGCTCCGTTGGTCACCGCGCGGACGTTGATTGTCTCGCTGTGCGCAGGCCTGCCGACGACGCTGTTCGAGCAGCGGTTGGGCGAGGTCCCGGTCGTACGCGTCATGCCGAACACGCCGATGCTGGTCGGCGAGGCGATGAGCGTGGCTTCACCAGGCAAGTACGCCAACCCCGACCACGTGGCAATGGTCGAAAAGATGTTGTCGCACGTCGGCAAGGTCATCGAGCTGCCGGAGAGCCAGCAGGACGCGGTCACCGCGCTGTCCGGGTCCGGTCCCGCGTACTTCTACTACCTGGTGGAAGCCATGATCGACGCGGGCATCCTGCTGGGGCTGCCGCGCTCGGTGGCGGAGCAGTTGATCATCCAGTCCGCGGTGGGTGCGGCGAAGATGCTGGCGAGCTCCGACGAACACCCGGTGTTGCTGCGCGAGGCGGTGACGTCGCCCGCGGGCACCACGATCAACGCGATCCGGGAGCTGGAGAAGCACGGCGTGCGGGCCGCGCTGTTGGATGCCATCGAGGCGGCCAGGGATCGGTCGGTCGAGCTCGGCAAAGCGCACGAAGGCTGAGCGGGCGCTCGGGCCTTGGCCGGGGGTCCAGAACGCCCGCCGGGTATCACCGGCCCGCAGCGGGTCTCGTGACCGCCGACCCGCGCCGTTTCCTCGGGATCACCGGCCGGGCCGTCTCATCGGGACCACCTGCCCGTAGCGGTCGTCGGAGCGACCGGTCGCGCCGCCTCGTGGGGACCACCGGCTTGCGCCATTCTGTCGGGGCCACCAGCTGATGTCGCCCCGTCCGGACCACCGGCCGACCACCGCCCTTCACCCGTGTGGTGTACTTCTCCCCGGCTGCTCGTATGCCGCCGGGTCCGCCCGGGAGGAGCAGCAAATATCACACGGATGGCCCTTGGCGCGGCAACGACACGCCGAATCAGGTTGCGAGTTCGCGGCAAAACGGACGCTCATGTCGCAAGAGTCACAGCGGTCCCGCTAGGCTCACAGGTAGCACGCACGTGTCGACACCGCCGGTGGGGAAGCCGAGCGGCGCGAGGCGTGTCCCAGGAGTCTGACTATGCCGCAGAAGAAGGGCCCCGAGTCGGTTACGCCGGGCGAGGTGCAGTTTCTCACCGTCGCCGAGGTCGCCGCGATGATGCGGGTGTCCAAAATGACCGTGTACCGCCTGGTGCACTCGGGCGAGCTGCCCGCGGTGCGGGTGGGCAAGTCGTTCCGAGTGCCGGAGAAGGCCGTGCACTCCTATCTGGAGAGCGCGTATTACGACGTCGGGTGACGTCGCCGCGGACGGTGCGATGGCGAACGGGTACTGCCCAGCTCGCTGGAGCCGGCGTGGGTTGATGGAGCAGGACAAAGCCCGGCGGGCGGCGCTTGATAATCTCGCCAAGCTGGTTCTAGTCGTTCAAAGAGGAGTGCCCTGTGGGCTCGGTGATCAAGAAGCGTCGTAAGCGCATGTCCAAGAAGAAGCACCGCAAGCTGTTGCGGCGTACTCGAGTTCAGCGTCGTAAGCAGGGCAAGTAAGAGTTTCACTGCCGTTTCGGCAGAAGTCGTTCGCGCCTACTCGGCCGGCTGGCGCCGATGTCCGTCTGCGGTCGAGGTTGTTAACAGCGCGTTATCGCCCTAGGGATGGCCGCACACGCGGAGTAGCATCGCAAGTGCGCCGCGCCGGATTCGTGGCGGGCGCACCTGTTGTCCGTCGATGTCCTCGCGTTTCATCCCGGGAGCCGTATGCCGTCCAACATCGTGCTGGTCACTGGGGTCGGCGGCGAACTGGGCGGAAAACTGCTCGTCAGGCTGGGCAGCAACCCGGACTTCGAGCGGGTGATCGGCGTGGACACGGTCCCTCCGCCGCCGCGGGTTGCCGCCCGGCTCGGGCGCGCCGAGTTCGTGCGTGCGGACATCCGTAACCCGCTCATCGCCAAGATCATTTCCACGGCCCGGGTGGACACGGTGGTGCACGCATCGACCACCGCGCACCCGGCAGGCCCTGCCCGGCGGGGTGCGATCAAGGAAATGAACGTCATCGGCACGATGCGGCTGCTCGCGGCGTGCCAACGGTCGCTGTTGGTGCGCAAGCTGGTCGTCAAATCGACGGCCGCGGTGTACGGCACGGGTTCGCGTTCGCCCGCGGTGTTCGACGAGGAAGCGCCGCTGCGGCCGCCGTCGCCCACCGGTTACGTCGCCGACGCGGTCGAGGTCGAGGGTTACGTGCGTGGGCTGCAGCGCAGGCGGCCGGACATCGAGGTGACGGTCGCCCGCTTCACCAACCTGATCGGCCCGCAGGTGGACACGGTGACGACGCGGTACTTCGCGCTGCCGGTCGTGCCGACGATCTTGGGTTACGACGCCCGCATTCAGCTGGTGCATTCCGCGGACGCGCTCAGCGTGCTGGAGCTGGCCACCGTGGCCGACAAGCCCGGCGTGTTCAACGTCGGTGGCGACGGCGTGCTGACGTTGTCGCAGGCGATCCGGCGCGCGGGCCGCGTCGAGCTGCCGCTGCCGAAGGGCCTGCTGCCGTCGATCGGCAAGGTGCTGCGGGGCGCGAAAGTGGTCGATTTCTCCCACGACCGGCTGCAGATGCTGCAACACGGCCTGGTGGTGGACACGACGAGATTGAAGCGAGAGTTCGGTTACGTACCTCGCTGGTCGACGCTCGAAGCGTTCGACGACTACGTGCAGGGTCGGGGGCTGCGTCCGGTGGTCGACGGCGGCGCGGTGTCGGAGTCACTGAGCAGGGTGGCACTGGCCGCGGCGCGTCGCAGATGATCCGCACAACCTGGAGTAGTGATGGTGGATAGAGATCCCGCACCGGACTTCGTTCGAGCCGGCGGCACGGGGGCCGACGTCCTCGGTGCAGGGTCTGCCCAGGTGATCCCGCTGCCCGGGCGTGAGCGGCAGAGCAGGTCGGTCGCCGAACCGCATGACGCCGAGGTGCTCGCGATGCCTGCCGTGCGCAAGGCACGCATCGAGCCCGAGCCGGATCCGTTGACGCGGGCGCTCGAGTTCGTGCACAACAGGCTGACCGGGAACTACGACGTCGACGAGTTCGGCTTCGACGAGGAACTGACCGAGTCGCTCGTGCTGCCCGTGCTGCGCGTGCTGTACGACAAGTGGTTCCGGGTGACCACGTACGGCGACGAGAATCTGCCCGCCGACGGCGGTGCGCTGTTGGTCTTCAACCACTCGGGCACGATCCCGCTCGACGCGCTGATGGCGTCGGTGGCGGTGCACGAGGCGTCCGGCAGGCATGCCCGGCATCTGGCCGCCGACCTGGTCTTCAAGCTCCCGTTCGTAGGGCCGTTCGCGCGCAAGGTCGGGCACACGCTGGCATGCAACGCCGACGCCGAGCGTCTACTGAACGACGGCGAGCTGGTCGGCGTCTTTCCCGAGGGCTTCAAAGGGATCGGCAAACCGTTCTCGTCGCGGTACAAGCTGCAGCGGTTCGGCCGGGGCGGCTTCGTCGCGGCCGCGCTGCGCAGCGGCGTGCCGATCGTGCCGTGCGCCATCGTCGGCGCCGAGGAGATTTACCCGAAGATCGGCGACATCAAGCCGCTCGCGCGGTTGCTCGGCCTGCCGTACTTCCCGGTCACACCGTTGTTCCCACTGCTCGGTCCGCTCGGCGCGATCCCGCTGCCGACGAAGTGGCACATCGAGTTCGGCGACCCGGTGCGCACCGACGCGATGCAGGTGGACGTGGACGACCCGATGGCGGTGTTCACGGTCGCCGACCAGGTGCGCGAGACGATCCAGCGGATGCTGTACGCGCGGCTGGCCGAGCGGGGCGGCGTCTTCCGGTGAGGTGGACTGGTCGCGGTCGGCGCCGGCATCCAGCCGACTCGGTGCGGTAGCTCTCGCCTGGGACCCGGCAACGAGCGTGCCGCCTGACCGAAGCCGGCGGCGAGCCGGATCGGGTGCCGTTTCACCAGGCCCTGCGGCGAGCCGTGCCGGTCGCGGGCGGGCTGCCTGGCCGGGCTCGCGGCGCCAACTCTGAGCCTGCCGCCTGACTAGCGCTTCCGGTAAGCCAAACCGGCGGCCAGCACACCCGCCAACGCCCCGGCGCCCAGCACCGACGGCACGCCGATCTTGGCCGCCTTACGGCCGGTCCGCCAATCGCGGATCTCCCACTGCCGTTCGCGCGCGACGTCCCGCAGCCCGGTGTCCGGGTTGATCGCCACGGCCGTGCCCACCACCGACAGCATCGGCACGTCGTTGAGCGAGTCCGAGTACGCCGTGCAGCGCTTGAGGTTCAAGCCCTCCTTCGCCGCCAACGCGCGGACGGCGTGCGCCTTCGCGCGGCCGTGCAGCAGGTCGCCGACCAGCCTGCCGGTGTAGACGCCGTCCTTCTGCTCGGCGACCGTGCCCAGCGCGCCGGTCAACCCGAGTTTGCGCGCGATCATGTTGGCGATCTCCACCGGCGTCGCGGTCACCAGCCACACCCGCTGGCCTGCGTCCAGGTGCAGCTGGGCCAGCGCCTGGGTGCCGGACCAGATCTTGTCCGCCATCAGCTCGTCGTAGATCTCCTCACCGACGGCGTTCAGCTCGGCGACGCTGCGCCCGGCCACGAACGACAGCGCCCGCTCGCGCGGCGAGTTCACGTCGCCCTCTTTGCCGCCGATGCGGAACTTCAGCTGCTGCCACGCGAACCCCGCGAGGTCGGCGGTGGTGAAGTACTTCCTGGCGGCCAACCCGCGGGCCAGGTGGAACAACGACGAGCCCATCATCATCGTGTTGTCCACGTCGAAGAACGCGGCCGCGGTCAGATCCGGCGTGACCGGTTTGGAGTCCTTCGCGGGCTCGGCTTGCTTGCTGTCCTTCTCCAGCGAGACGGCGGCCTCCGCGGAGGCTTCCCCGGCTTCTGCGGCCCGCTTCTCGACGTCGCGCGGCGATTCCCTGCTCCACCACAACGACACGCGCACCGCCTCCCAGCAAGCATCTCGTCCTGCTACTTACAGACTATCCAGCTGCGCCAACCACGTCTGGTTCGTCCCGTGATCATGCACCGGCCGTGTCGAGCTGCGGTGAACAGGCTCGGCGCGGGATGTGTGCTCCCGGTGAACGGTTCGGACACCTGACCGAAATCCGAGGTGAGCGGCCGGTCGGCTACTTGAGTCCCAAGCCGAGGTCGAGCTTGGTGAGGTCTTCCAGCAACGGGATGAGGGGAAGTTCCGGTGGCCGCTTGGTGGGCTGCTCCGGTGCGGGTTCGCTCGATTCGCGATCCGGCAGCGGCGGCAGCTCGATCGTCGGCGGATCGGTGTCATTGCCGGAGCCACCGTCGGAGCTGTCCGGCTCTTTCGACGACTTGTCGCCGGACTCACCACCGGACGGAGCGCCGGCGGTCTTCTCCGCCGACGGTGTGCGGCTTTCCTTGCCCTCCGCGGGTGCGCGGCTGGCACGCGGGCTCACGGCCGTCCGCGGCGAGTCCTCGGGCGGCTGGCACACCATGTCGGCGGGCAACGCTCCGAGTGCGTCCTCGTGCCCGGAGGTGATCTGGTCGCACGACCAGCGGTCCAGCAGGGCGCTCGCCCGCTGCTGCACTCGATCGAGCAGTTCGATGCTGCCGTCGAACTGGCCGACGGCGCCGGCAGGTACGGCCGATCGCATGTCGGCCAGCCGCGTGGAGTTCCTCGACGCCCAGTCGCGCAGCGTGCGGAGGTCTCCGCCGTTGGTTTGCGGCGCGTAGCTGGTGATGGCCCGGGAGGCCGAGGCGACGGTCCGGTTCAGGTCGGCGATCAATGTGCGATAGCCGGCCAGTTCCTCCGCGGTGGCGCCGCCGTCCGATCGGTCGCGCTCGCTCAGCGCGGCCAGCTCGGCGATCCGGATCTCAGCCAGCTCGAGCTGCTTGAGCGCCTTGCCGCTGGGCGAGAACGTCAGGTCCAGCGAGATCGACTCGGTGGTGCGCTTGACGTCGTAGAGCCACTCGCCGGGCAGCGCGCTCTGGGCCAACTCGATGCCGAAGGCGCCCAGCGCGACGATCCCGGCCGCGGTCGCCGCGGCCCACAGACCCGCCTTGCGGCGCTGCTTGTGCGTCGGCCGGATCGGGTGAACCTCCGGCTCCTCGTCGGCCTGCTGGATCGTGGCGGCTTCGGCCAGTACGGCCGCCTTCATCCGCTCCCGCGCCGAGGCCTCCAGGACGGGTTCCGAGCCCAGCTCACGCAGCATCTCCACGACCGCAAGCTCATCGTCGAACTCCTCGGCCGCTGTGTGCCCAGGACGATCGACGGCCTCGGCGAAGCGATCACTGGCTTCGCGCGGCCGTCGGAACCATACGGGCTCGTTCACGCTGCAATCCTGACTAGGAGGTCTCTCGTGATGACCCAACGACCAGCGGGGTGCGCGGTTACGCCGGCCCACCCGGCAGAACCGTGCCGCCTCGCGGCCGTTGTCACGGTCATCTCGTCCCCCGTGGCAGAAGCTGCGCCAGGCGGCGCACCGCGCGGTGCTGCAATGCCTTCACCGCGCCCTCGTTGCGGCGCATGATCACCGCGGTCTCGGCGACCGACAGCCCCTGCAGGAACCGCAACACGATGCATTCTCGCTGGTCATCGCCCAGTTCGGCGATGCAGCGGAGCAGCTGCTCCTTCGTCGCCATGGCCATGACCTTCTGCTCCGGGCCGTCGTTGGCCCGGTGCTCGGCCAGGTAAGGCACCGGCCCGGCGTCGGCGATCTCACCCGTGGTGATCTCTCGCCGGTACTGGCTGGACTTGACGTGGTCGAGGACCAGGTTGCGGGCGATGGTGATGAACCACGCGCCAACATCCCTGCCTTGGTACGTGACCGAGCGGATCCGCCGCAGCGCGCGCAGGAACGTCTCGCTGGTGACGTCCTCGGCGACTTCCCGGTCCCCCAGCCGGAACAGCACGTAACGGAAGACGGTGTCGACGTAGCGGTCGTACAACGCGGCGAACGCCTGCTGATCGCCGGCTTGCGCGGCCCGTACCAGCCGCCAGCCCTCAGCGGTCTCGGCACCCGCGTCCGCGCCACCGGTCTCGGTGGCGGGGCGGGTCCCTGGCACGGGCTGCCGGCGAGTGGTCGTCATGGCCGTGGTCGCTCCGGGGCGCGCCGCGGACACATGCCGAAGACCAGCCATGGTGTTGGACACATGGTCTCCTCGCTCTGTGCGTCGTCGAACCTGGCAAGCGTCACGCTCGGTGACAGCAACCCCACGAGCGTGCGAAGCATACGTTGTCGGAACACTTGTTTGGTAGTGCTCGGAGTGACTGATTCAGCGACGATCGTCCGAATGTCGTATGACGTCACAACCCGATAGCGGTTCGGTTCCGAGTAGCTAGCCACCGGGCTCATCGGTCAAGATGGCTGCCAACCTCGACATCCCCGAGCGCGAAGGAGGGCCGTGCCGAACACGTCCGAACTGGCGAGCACGGCGGCCGCTCGCGACCCGCATGGCGTCGCGCTGGTCGATGCGGCCGCGGGACGGAGCCTGACCTGGGCGGAGTTCGACGCGGCGATCGACGCGGAGGCGACGCGCCTGCTCGCGGCCGGTCTCTCGCCTGGCGACCGGGTGGTCGTCCGGCTGCCTTCCACGATCGCGTTCGCGGTCACGCTGCTGGCGGTGATGCGGGCGGGCGGCATCGCGGTACCTGCCTCCCCACAGGCGCCCGACGACGACGTGCGGCAACTGCTGGAGCACAGCGGGGCTCGGCTCCTGGTCGGTGCCGCCGGGCCCGACGTAACGGTGGAGCGCTCCCTCGAGCCGCCGACGGAGAAACCGGAGTCGGCGCAGGAAGTGACGCCGATCGGGGCCGACGAGGACATCGCGCTGCTCTGCTACACGACAGCCGCGCGCGGTCAGGCCCGCGGCGTCATGCTGTCCCACCGCGCCCTGCTCGCCAACGTCGAGCAGCTGGCGTCCATCGAGCCCGCCCCGGTCACGGCCGCCGACCGGATGCTGGTGGCCGCGCCGCTGTTCCACATCTACGGGCTGGGGCCCGGCCTGCTGCAATGCCTCAACGCGACGGCCACCGCCGTGCTCGCCGACCGGGTCGACGCCCGCAGCGCGCTGGCCGCGTGCCAACAGCACCGCATCACCATCGTGCTGGGCGTTCCGTCGCTGTACGCCGAACTGGCGTCGCTGGACACCGACCAACTCGCCGGCGGCCTTGCCGACGCCCGGCTGCTGATCTCCGGCGCCGCGGCCCTCCGGCCGAGCGTGGCGACCGCGGTCGAGCGGGCCACCGGGCTCGGCGTCTACGAGGGCTACGGCTTGACGGAGGCCGCGCCCGTGCTGACCTCGACGATGGTCACCGGCCGTCCGAAGCCCGGGTCGGTCGGCAGGCCGATCCCCGGTGTCGAGCTGGAACTGGTCGAGGACGACAAGCCGGGCGAGGACGACGACGAGGTGCTGGCCGACCTCACCGACGAGGACGGTGACACCGGGCTGGTCGCGGTGCGCGGGCCGAACCTGTTCTCCGGTTACTGGCCTGACGGGGTCGGCGGCCCGGACGACGACGGCTGGTTCCGCACCGCCGACATCGGCTACCTGGACGCCGACGGCGACCTGCACCTGGTCGACCGGGTCAACGACACGATCGTGGTCAGCGGTTTCCCTGTCTATCCACACGAGGTCGAGGACGTCATCTCCCAGCTGCCGGAGGTCGACGAGGTCGCCGTCGTCGGGGTCCTGGACGACGACACCGGAGAGACGGTCAAGGCCGTGGTGGTCCCGGCCGCCGGGGTGACGCTCAGCGAGCAGCAGGTGATCAGCCACTGCGCGGAGAACCTTCCCAAGTACAAGGTGCCGACCACGGTGGAGTTCTCCGGCGCGCTCCCGCACACCGTCACCGGCAAGCTGTACCGCACCAAGCTGCGTTGACCGCGTCCGGCTCGGGCATGATGTGGCTATGCCCGAGGTCACCGTCGTCAGCCGCGCGAACTGTCACCTGTGCGAGGTCGCCGAGCAAGAGGTCGACCGCATCTGTGGCGAGCTCGAGGTGCCGTGGCGGACCGTCGACGTGGACAGCGACCCCGAGCTGCGGGCCGAGTACGGCGACCTGGTCCCGGTGATCCTCATCGACGGCGTGCAGCACGGCTATTGGCGGGTGGAGGAGGAAAGGTTCCGCGCCGCGTTGGCCGCCGCGAAGTAAGTCCACTGCGCGGGTGAGTCGGTGGGAATTTTTCGAGATGCCGGCACGGCCGTCGAGGCATGATTGACTTCATGACGACTGCCGCCAAGCCACGATCCCCGGTCGTCCGCGCCGCTCTGATCGGCATTCCCGCATTGGCCGCCGCGCTGGCCGCAGGGCACTTCACCGCCGCGTTCGTCGCGCCGGGCGCCTCGCCGTACCTCGCGGTGGCCAACAGCGTCATCGATCTGTCGCCCGCGTGGTTGGTCGAATTCGCCAAGAACACGTTCTGGACCGCCGACAAGGTCGTGCTGTTCGCCGGCATCGCGTTGGTGTTGATCGGGCTGGCGGTGTTCGCCGGATGGCTCGCGCGCAACCGGCTCGGCCCCGGCCAGATGGTGATCGGCGTTCTCGGTGTCGTCGGGCTCGCTGCCGCGCTGAGCAGGCCGGACGTCGGCCCGCTCGCCGTGCTCCCGCCCGTTGTCAGCGTGCTGGTCGGCGGAATCGTGTTCGCCTGGCTGCATTCCCGCGCCGCGGCAGCACAGGCTGCGCAGCCACCCCGCGAGGAGGCGCAGGAAGAGCCCGCCGAGCTCGAACCGGCGCCGGAATCGGGCGTCGGGCGGCGCAGCCTGCTGGTCGGCTCGGCGGGTGCGCTGGTCGGCGCGGGCCTGACGGGAGCGGCCGGGCAGTGGCTGGCCGGGCCGGACGCCGAGGCCTCCCGGCGCGCGGTCGCCATGTTCACCGGGGTCAAGCGCGCCCCGAAGCCGCCGAGCGGCGCGGACTTCGCCGACTGGGGAACGCCGACGATCATCACGCCGAACAAGGACTTCTACACCATCCACACGGCGTTCGTGCCGCCGCGGCTGAGGGCGGAGGACTGGCAGCTGCGAATCCACGGCATGGTCGATCGTCCGCTCACGTTGACCTACGACCAGCTGCGCAAACGGCCGCTGGTCGAGCGCACGATGACCATGGCGTGCGTGTCCAACCCGGTCGGCGGCGATCTGATCTCCACGGCGAACTTCATCGGTGTCGACCTCGCCGAGCTGCTTGCCGAGGTCGGCATCCACCAGGGCGCCGAGCAGCTGTTCAGCACCAGCCACGACGGCTTCACCGCGGGCACGCCGATCGAGGTCGTGCAGGAGCCGGAGCGGGCGATGCTGGCCATCGGCATGAACGGCGAGCCGCTGCCCATCGAGCACGGTTTCCCGGTGCGCATGGTGGTGGCCGGGCTGTACGGTTTCGTCTCCGCGACCAAGTGGCTGGTCGACCTGGAGGTCACCACGTGGCAGGCCCGCACGCCGTACTGGGTGCCGCGGGGCTGGTCGCGCAAGGGGCCGGTGAAGACGCATTCGCGTGTCGACAACGTGATGGTCGACGGGTCGAAGGCCCGGGTGGCGGGCACGGCGTGGGCGCCGTACACCGGCATCGACAAGGTCGAGGTGCAGATCGACGACGGGCCGTGGCAGCAGGCGGAGCTGGCGGGCGAGGTCAACAAGAACACGTGGCGGATGTGGCGCCTGGAGACCAAGGTGGGGCCGGGCCGGCACAAGGTCCGCTGCCGGGCCACCGATCGCAGCGGCTACACGCAGACCTCGGAGGTCGCGCCGGTGGCGCCGGACGGGGCGACCGGGTGGCACGAGGTGGAGTTCTCCGTCTAGCGAACGGGCCGCGTGCAGCAGGCCGGTACGCCCGTGGTGGAGTCCTCGCTCGCGACGGCGGGCCACCTGTGCCGGCCGGTGCGGGCCTGGCGCAGCTTGGTCGACGGCGAGCCGCGAGGTGCGGCCGGTACGCCCGCCGTGGAGTTCTCCGTCCAGCCGGCGGGCCGCGTGCGGCAGGCCGGTACGCCCGCCGTGGAATTCTCCGTCCAGCCGACGGTGGGGCAGGCAGGCTCTCACGTGGTGGGCGGCGGGTGCCGCCGGACGGGTAGCGGCCGTCACGGGGCCACCGCCAGACCGATCAACGCGCCCGAATAAGCCCAGAACATGGCGCTGCTCACCCGAACAACCAGCCGATTTTGTGCACACGTTCACAAGCGTTACCGTTAAGGCATCCCACCTTCTTTCCCCCGGCGCTTTGTTGCCAACAGCGCCAGGGCACGCTTTTTGTGAGGGGCGCACGTGGCACGGTCAGGCAATGGAGTCGAACCTCCCCAGCCTCCCGGTGACGGTGCGCCGACCGCAGAACTGCCGAAGGTCACCGATCGCGCGGTCGGCAGGGCGCGGGCCATCCCGGAAGCCGCCGTCGCCCGCCTGGCGGTCTACCTGCGGGTGCTGTCCGCCATGGCCGACCAGGGGGCGGTCACCGTCTCCAGCGAGGAGCTCGCGTCCGCGGCGGGCGTGAACTCGGCGAAGCTGCGCAAGGATTTGTCCTACCTCGGCTCGTACGGCACCCGAGGGGTCGGCTACGAGGTCGAGGTGCTGGTCAGCGAGATCGAGCGCACCCTGGGGCTGACCCGCAAGCAAACCGTCGCCGTGGTGGGAATCGGTAACCTGGGCCACGCGCTGGCCAACTACGCCGGGTTCCCGGGCAGGGGCTTCCCGGTGGAAGCGCTGTTCGACGTGGACCCGGATCTGATCGGGGTGCCGGTCGGCGGGCTGCCGGTGCAGCACATCGACGACATCCCCAAGGTGTGTGCGCAGAAGCGCATCGCCATCGGCATCATCGCGACCCCGCCCGCGGCGGCTCAGGGCGTGTGCGACCGGCTGGTGGCAGGCGGCGTGCAGTGCATCCTGAACTTCGCCCCGGTGGTGTTGCAGGTGCCGTCGCACGTCGAGGTCCGCAAGGTGGACCTGGCCGTCGAGCTGCAGATCCTGTCCTTCCATGTCGCGCGCAAGGCCGAACAGCGGCACGCTGGGCGGTCGGCGGCGAAGCGCGCCGAACGCAACGGACGCGCGCCGGCCAACAGGGCCGGACAGCGCAACGGAGGGCGCGCCACCGCGCGCCGGACACCATCGAACGGTGAGGTGGTCTGAATGAGCGTGCTCGCCGTCGGCCTGTCGCACCGCACCGCCGAGCTGACCATGCTGGAGCGGGTTGCGGTCACCGCGACCGAGCTGCCGAAACTGCTGCACGAGCTGCAGCAGGCACCGGACATCACCGAGGTGATGGTGCTGTCCACGTGCAACCGGACCGAGGTGTACGCGGTCGTGGAGACCTTCCACGGCGGTCTCACCGCGGTGTCCGAGGCGCTGGCGCGCAAAGCCGACGTTCCGGTTCCGACGCTGTACGAGAGCTTGTACGTCCACTACTCCGGCGCCGCCGTGGAGCACGTGTTCTCCGTCGCGTCGGGCCTGGACTCGATGGTCGTCGGGGAGACGCAGATCCTCGGCCAGGTGCGCGCCGCCTACGCCACCGCGCGCGAGGCGGGCACGGTCGGCAGCACGCTGCACGGGCTGGTGCAGCGCACACTGCGGGTCGGCAAGCGCGTGCACAGCGAAACCGAACTCGGCTCGCTCGGCGCGTCGGTGGTCTCCGAGGCGCTGGCCGCCGCCGGTGATCTGCGGGGCCGCACGGCGCTGGTCGTCGGCGCGGGGTCGATGGGAGCGCTCGCCGCGTCCCAGCTGGCCAAGGCAGGCGTGCGCCGCATCGTGGTGGCCAACCGCACGTTCGCGACCGCCGAGCGGCTGGTGCAGAACATCACCTCGACCGGTCTCGACGCCGCCGCGATCGAGCTGGCCGACGTGCCGCAGGCGCTGCTCGATGCCGACGTGGCCGTGTCGTGCACCGGCGCGAAGGGCGTGATGATCGCGCCGGAGCACGTGCACCCGCGCGAGAAGAACCTGGTGATCTGCGACCTCGGCATGCCGCGCGACGTCGACACGGCCGTCGAGCGGGTGCCGGGCGTACGCATCGTGGACCTGGAGACGGTCCGCGAACGCATGGACCGCGCCGGCGGCTCCAGTACCGCCAAGCACACCGCGCAGGCGTCCGGCATCGTGCTGGACGAGGTGCGCGACTATCTCGCCGAACAGCGCACCGCCGCGGTCACCCCGACGGTGACGGCGTTGCGTGCGCAAGCGGCCGAGGTGGTCGACGCCGAGCTGCTGCGGTTGGACCGCCGCCTGCCGGATCTGGATGCGAACACGCGCGAAGAAGTGGCGCGCACGGTGCGCCGGGTGGTGGACAAGCTGCTGCACACGCCGACGGTGCGGGTCAAGCAGCTGGCCGCCGGTGGCGTGCGCACCGATTACGCCGAGGCACTGCGTGAGCTGTTCGGGTTGAACCCGGAGGCTCCCGCGGTGGTGTCCCGGCCCGGCGACCGCGACCGGGCGCAGAAGTAGCCGAAGTAGCTGACCGTACGAACCGACAACCGGAAGTCATCCGTGACCAAGACCCTCAGGGTCGGCACCAGGGCGAGTGTCCTGGCTGTCGCCCAGACCGAAACCGTTGCCGACGCGCTGCGCGCCGCGGGCCACGACGTGGAACTGGTGCGCATCACCACGCCGGGCGATCAGTCGACCAAGCCGATCGCCCAGATCGGCGTCGGCGTGTTCACCTCCGCGCTGCGGGAGGCGCTGCGCAACGGCGAGATCGATCTGGCGGTGCACTCCTACAAGGACCTGCCGACCGCGCCGGAGCCCGGCTTGGTGATCGCGGCCGTGCCGCGGCGGGCCGACCCGAGGGACGCCCTGGTGGCCAGGGACGGATTGACGTTGGGCGAGCTGCCGCCGGGATCGGTGGTGGGCACCGGCTCCCCGCGCCGGGTCGCCCAGCTGCGCGCGCTCGGCCTCGGCCTCGAGGTGCGGGGCATCCGCGGCAACATCGACACCCGGATGGGCAAGATCGACTCCGGTGAGGTCGACGCGGTCGTGCTGGCCCGCGCCGGGCTGGACCGGGCGGGCCGCTCGCACAAGATCACCGAGACGCTGGACCCGATCCAGATGCTGCCCGCGCCCGCGCAGGGCGCGCTGGCGGTGGAGTGCCGGTCCGCCGACGTCGAGCTGGAGCAGCTGCTGCACGACGCGCTGGACGACGCGCACACGCGCGCGGCCGTCACCGCGGAGCGCAGCATGCTGTGCGCGCTGGAGGCCGGGTGCAGCGCCCCGGTCGGCGCGCTGGCCGACGTGGTGGAAGACCTGGCGGATGACGGTTCGGTGGTGACCCGGTTGTCCCTGCGCGGGGTCGCCGCGGTCGACGCCGAGTCGGACAACCCGCACCTGCTGCGTGCCTCGATCACCGGTGCGCTGGCCGAAGCGGAGTCGATGGGCAAGGCGCTGGCCGCCGAGCTGCTCGACCTCGGGGCCGCCCCGCACTGATCGGCAGCACCGGACGAACCAAGACCAGAACCTCCTCGAACACGACAAGGAGAAGTGCACGAGATGACCCCCGCACGCAAGTCCGCCGGGCGCGTCGCCTTCGTCGGCTCAGGCCCGGGCGATCCCGGCTTGATCACGGCGAACGCGCAGGAGCTGCTCGCCAAGGCGGACCTCATCGTCACCGACCCGGACGTGCCGTCCGGCGTGCTGGCGCTGGCGGCCGACGGCGCCGAGGTGCGGCCTGCGGTCGGCGAGTCCGCCGAGGTGGCCAAGGACCTGGCCGCCGAGGCCAAGGCCGGGCGCCTGGTGCTGCGGCTGGTGTCGGGTGACCCGTTCACCCGCTCGGCCGTGATCGCCGAGGTCAAGGAGGTGTCGCGGACCGACGCCGTGTTCGACGTGCTGCCAGGTGTCGCGCCCGCGCTCGCCGTGCCCGCATACGCGGGGATCGCGCTGGGCAGCGAGCAGACCACGGTGAACCTGATCGACGCGCGCGGCGAGGCGGACTGGGCCGCGCTGGCCGCGGCCCCGGGGGCCCTGGTGTTGATCGCCACGTCGGCGCACCTCGGGCAGGCCGCCGCCGAGCTGATCGAGCACGGTCGCAAGCCGGACACCCCGGTCGCGGTGACCACCAACGGCACGCTCAACCTGCAGCGCACGGTGGAGACCACGCTGGGTTCGATGGCCGACGCGGTCGGCGAGACGGTCGGCACGCTGACCGTGACCATCGGCGACGTGGTTTCCGAGCGGACCAAGCTGTCGTGGTGGGAGTCGAGGGCGCTGTACGGCTGGAAGGTGCTGGTCCCGCGCACCAAGGAGCAGGCGGGCGAGATGACCGAGCGGCTGCGCAGCCACGGCGCCACCTCGCACGAGGTGCCGACCATCTCGGTCGAGCCGCCGCGCAGCCCCGCGCAGATGGAGCGGGCGGTCAAGGGCCTGGTGGACGGCCGCTACCAGTGGGTCATCTTCACCTCGGCCAACGCGGTCAAGGCGGTGTGGGAGAAGTTCCAGGAGTTCGGCCTGGACGCCCGCGCCTTCTCCGGGGTCAAGATCGGCTGCATCGGTGAGGCCACCGCCGACCGGGTGCGGGCGTTCGGCATCACGCCGGAGATGATCCCGCAGGGCGAGCAGTCCAGCGAGGGCATGCTCAAGGAGTTCCCGCCGTACGACGACGTGCTCGACCCGGTCAACCGCATCCTGTTGCCGCGGGCCGACATCGCCACCGAGACGCTGTCCGCCGGGCTGACCGAGCGCGGCTGGGAGGTCGACGACGTGACCGCGTACCGCACGGTGCGCGCCGCTCCGCCGCCTGCCGAGACCCGCGAGATGATCAAGACCGGTGGGTTCGACGCGGTGTGCTTCACCTCGGCGTCGACCGTGCGGAACCTGGTCGGTATCGCGGGCAAGCCGCACGCGCGCACGCTGGTGGCCTGCATCGGGCCGAAGACCGCGGAGACCGCGCAGGAGTTCGGGCTGCGGGTCGACGTGCTGGCCAGCGAGCCGCGGGTGACCGTGCTGGTCGACGAGCTGGCCGCGCACGCCGCGAAACTGCGCGCCGAGGGTGCCCTGCCGCCACCGCGGAAGGCCAAGCGTCGGCGGTCGACGAAGACGTCCTCGTCGTAGTCGCCGAGTCGTCCAGTGCGCGAGACCGCCTCAGGTGGGCTCGCGCACTGGTGTTTCGGGGGTGAGAAGCCTCCGCGGGCGCGCGGAGTACCGTTTGACGAATGTTTCCCGAGCATCGACCCCGTAGGTTGCGCGGCACCGCCGCGATGCGGCGGCTGGTCCGCGAGACGGAGGTGCGGCCGCGTCAGCTGATTCTGCCCATGTTCGTGGCCGAAGGGCTGAGCGAGCCGCGGCCGATCGCGAGCATGCCCAGCGTGCTGCATCACACCCGTGAGTCGCTGCGGAAAGCCGCGGTGGACGCGGTGTCCGCCGGGGTGGGTGGCCTGATGCTGTTCGGCGTGCCCGCCAACCACGATGCGATCGGCTCGGCGGCCAGCAGCCCGGACGGCATCCTGAACGTCGCGTTGCGCGATCTGCGCGACGAACTGGGCGACGACACCGTGCTGATGGCCGACACGTGTCTGGACGAGTTCACCGATCACGGCCACTGCGGTGTGCTGGACGAGCACGGCAACGTGGACAACGACGCGACGCTGCAGCGCTATGCCGAGATGGCGGTGTCGCAGGCGGAAGCGGGCGCACACGTGCTCGGCCCGAGCGGCATGATGGACGGCCAGGTCGGAGTCATCCGTTCCGCGCTGGACGAGGCCGGATTCACCGATGTGAGCATCCTGGCCTACTCGGCCAAGTACGCCAGCGCGTTCTACGGGCCGTTCCGCGAGGCGGTGAACTCGCAGCTGCGCGGCGATCGCAAGACCTACCAGCAGGACCCGGCCAACGCGCGCGAGGCGCTGCGGGAGATCGAGCTGGATCTCGCCGAGGGCGCCGACATGGTCATGGTCAAGCCGGCGCTGCCCTACCTGGACGTGGTCGGCATGGCCGCGGAGCTGTCGAACGTGCCGGTCGCGGCGTATCTGGTGTCCGGTGAGTACGCGATGATCGAGGCGGCCGCCGAGCGTGGCTGGATCGAGCGAGAGCGCGCCGTCATGGAGGTGCTGACCTCGATCACCAGGGCGGGCGCCGACATGGTGCTGACGTACTGGGCGGCGGAGGCCGCGACCTGGCTGTCCCGATGAGTGATCGGCCCGCTTCGCCGCACGGGGACGAGGTGCGCGACGGCGATGACTTGTCGGATCGGCCCGCTTCGCCGCACGGGGACGAGGTGCGCGACGGCGACGACTTGTCGGATCGGCCCGCTTCGCCGCACAGGGACGGCGTACGCGACGGCGACGGCGCGTCGGACGGTGACGCGCGGCCAGGCGGCATCCTGGACTGGGACGCTCCGGATCTCCCGGAGGAGCCCGCCGCCGGACCCGACTACTCGGACCCGGTCGACCACCTGGAGCGGGAAGCCGCCGGGCTCCCGCCGCTGGAGTCGCGCGAACGCCCCGCAGGCCCACCACCGCGCGAGGTCACCCTGTCCGTCGTGCTCTGGCTCGCCGCCGCGGCGGCCACCGCGTTGGCGTTCATCCTGATGATCGTCGACGTCGACGAGATCGCCGCGGCGAATGTGGCCGCCTACGAGCGCGCGATCCGCGCGGGCGACCCGATCATGCGCACCGACGTCACCGCGGAGGACGTCGAGGCCGGTGCTTCCGGATTGGCGTGGCTGCTGGGCAGTGGCGGCGTCATGCTGGCGATACTCGTGGTGACGTTCGCCTACCGGGTGCGCGAGGGGACCCGCTCAGCGCGGACGGTGTTGTCCGCGCTGACGCTGGTCATCGCGGCTTTCTGTGCCTTCTTGCCGGTCGAGTACGTCAACCTCGCGCACTGGATCGGACTTGCGCTGAGCGTGGTCGCGGCGGTTCTGCTTTTCCTGCCCGCGGCGAGCGCCTACCTTCCGAAGCTGCCGGTGGCGAAGCGTCGGTGGCGAGGTGGTCGGTGAGCGACAGCGAAGTGCTCTACGACGACCCAGGGGGCAGCTGGGCGGCGTTGGCCTTCCCCATCGTGCTGGTCGCGGTGGGCATCGGGGTGGAGGCGATGACCGGCCCGGTGTTCTGGACCTTGTGGGTGCTCGCCGGCGGAGTGCTGCTGCTGTTCACCGTGCTGTGGGTCTACGCGCCGCGCCGGTTCTGCCGCGTGCGGGTCACCGCCACCGAGTTGACCCAGGGGTCCGAGGTGCTTGCCATCGACAAGATCGCCAAGGTGTTCCCCGCGTCGCCGCGCGACGAGCAGGTGCGCGAGTTGCGGATCCTCGGTGGCGGGCACACCGTGCCGCGCAAGTACCAGCCGGTGCGCTTGCAGCTGACCGACGACACCAGGGTGCTGGCGTGGGCGCGGGACGCCGAAGCGCTGCGCACCGCGCTGCGATCGGCCATCGGCACATGAGAAGCTGACGACGTGAGCATGACCAGAACATCGGGCGACGGGAGCACGCGGGCCGAGGAAGCGGCCCCAGCGGCCGGGCCGCAGGCGAGCGAGGCCGCTGCCGATCGTCCGGGACGGCTGCACCAGCCGTGGCGGGCGATCGTCGCCCTGGTCGAGCTGATCGTGGCGGCCGTGGCGGTGTGGCTGGCGTTCCGGCTGTGGAGCAACGGCATCACGCAGGTGCCCACGCCCGACGGGTCGGTGCAGCTCACCCACTACCACGGCGACGCCATCAGCGGCGCGATCGGCGTGGGCCTGGTGGCCGTCCTGCTCGTGCTGGACGCCGTGCGCCAGGTGCTGCTCGCGGTGCGCGCGCGCCCGCGGCGCAAGAAGGGTGACGCCGAGCCGTGGCCGCCGTTCGACGAGGACGTCCGAGGAACCGGAGGACCATGACCTTCCAGGAGTCGCAAGCACTGTTCGACCGGGCCGCGACGCTCACCCCGGGTGGGGTGAACTCGCCGGTGCGTGCCTTCAAGGCGGTGGGCGGCACGCCGCGGTTCATGGTGTCGGGTTCCGGTGCCTACCTGCGGGACGCGGACGGCAACGAGTACGTCGACCTGGTGTCCTCCTGGGGGCCGATGATCCTCGGCCACGCGCACCCGGACGTCGTGCAGGCGGTGCAGGAGGCCGCGGCCTCCGGGCTGTCGTTCGGCACACCGACCAAGGGCGAGCTGGACCTGGCGGAGGAGATCATCAACCGGGTCGGCCCGGTGGAGCGGGTCCGGTTGGTCAACTCGGGCACGGAAGCCACCATGAGCGCGGTGCGCCTGGCGCGGGGCTTCACCGGCCGCAGCAAGATCATCAAGTTCGCCGGGTGCTACCACGGGCACGTCGACGCGCTGCTGGCACAAGCCGGGTCCGGTGTGGCCACGCTCGGCCTGCCGACGTCGCCCGGGGTGACGGGTGCGTCCGCGGCGGACACGCTCGTGCTGCCGTACAACGACCTCGACGCCGTCAAGCGGGCGTTCGCGGACAACGACGGCGAGATCGCGTGCGTGATCACCGAGGCCGCGGCGGGCAACATGGGCGCGGTCCCGCCCCGCGACGGCTTCAACGCCGGGCTGCGCGAGCTGTGCGACCAGCACGGCGCGTTGCTGATCATGGACGAGGTGATGACCGGCTTCCGGGTGTCGCAGGCCGGGTGGTACGGGCTGGAGCAGATCGCCGGGGACCTGTACACGTTCGGCAAGGTCATGTCCGGTGGGCTTCCCGCGGCGGCGTTCGGTGGCCGCGCGGACGTGATGGAGCACCTCGCGCCCAGCGGCCCGGTCTACCAGGCGGGCACGCTGTCCGGTAACCCGGTGGCGGTCGCCGCCGGCCTGGCGACGCTGCGTGCCGCGGACGCCGAGGTCTACCGCGCGCTGGACCGCAACTCGCAGCAGCTCGGCGCGCTGCTGACCAACGCGCTGACCGCGGCTGGGGTGCCGCACACCGTGCAATACGCGGGCAACCTGCTCTCCGTCTTCTTCACCGACCAGCCGGTGCACGACTATGCAGGTGCGCAAGCCTCGGAGACGTTCCGCTTCGCGCCGTTCTTCCACGCGCTGCTGGAAGGCGGTGTCTACGCGCCGCCGAGCGCGTTCGAGGCGTGGTTCGTCAACGCGGCGATGGACGACGAGACGTTCGAGCGGATCGAGGCGGCGCTGCCCGCGGCAGCGGAAGCCGCGGCACGCGCCCAGGCGTGACGCGACGGTCGTGGTGTGGCTCATGAAGGGCCGTGCCCACCAGCGAGTACGTTCACACCGATGGGGCAAGCTGGACTCGTGACGGCGCACGAGCGGAGGCGTTCATGACGGCGACGAAGACCGTGGTGCATTTCGTACGGCACGGCGAGGTGCACAACCCGGAGGGTGTGCTGTACGGCAGGTTGCCCGGCTACAAGCTGTCGGCGACCGGTAACCAGCAGGCCCTCGCCGTCGCCGAATACCTCGCGAAGAACGACGTGACGTACGTGGTGGCCTCGCCCCTGCAGCGCGCGCAGGAGACCGCGGCACCGATCGCGGCCGCGCACCGCCTGGAGGTCGACACCGACGAGCAGCTGATCGAGTCGGAGAACTACTTCCAGGGCCTGCGGGTCTCGGTCGGTGACGGTGCGCTGCGGGAGCCGCGGCACTGGCACAAGCTGATCAACCCGTTGCGGCCGTCGTGGGGCGAGCCGTACCTGCAGATCGCCCGCCGCATGATCGGTGCCGCCTACGCGGCACGGGAGGCGGCGGAGGGCCACGAGGCGGTGTGCGTGTCGCACCAGCTGCCGATCTGGACGTTGCGGCGATTCGTGGAGGGCAAGCGGCTGTGGCACGACCCGCGCAAGCGGGAGTGCTCACTGGCGTCGCTGACCAGCTTCGAGTTCACCGGGCACACCATCACCGCGATCCGGTACGCCGAGCCTGCCGGGCACACCGACCCGCGGGTGACCGGGGCATGAGGCGAGCGCTGGCCCTGGTGGCCGGTCTGGTCCTGGCCCTCGCCGGATGCAGTACCGGCGACGACGCCGTGGTCAGCGGCTCGCAGTTCACGTTCGTCGCGCCGGGCGGCAAGACGCGCATCGAGTACTCGCCCGACGAGCGGCAACAGCTGACCGTCACCGGCGAAGACCTGATGAAGCCGGGCAAGCAGCTGTCCACCAAGGACTTCGCGGGCAAGGTCGTGGTGCTGAACGTGTGGGGCCAGTGGTGCCCACCGTGCCGGGTCGAAGCGCCCGAGCTGCAGCAGATCCACGACCCGGACGGCGGCGTGGTGGTGCTGGGCATCGACGTGCGGGACCCGGTGCGCGAGACGGCACAGGACTTCCTGCGGGACCGCAAGCTCACCTACCCGTCGCTGTACGACCCGTCGGGGCGGGTGATGTTGCAGCTGAGGGGCCTGCCGCGCAACGTCGTACCGCTGACCCTGGTGCTGGACGAACAGCACCGGGTGGCCAACGTCTTCCTCGAACCGGTGCTGGCGTCGGACCTGAAACCGATCCTGCAGCGACTCACCGCCGAGTGATGCCGGACACGGCCTAGGCTAGGTGCCCGATGGAACTCACCGAGCTGGCGATGTCAGGACCGCTGCTGTTGGCGGCCCTGCTGTCGCTGGCGGCCGGTGCGGTGTCGTTCGCGTCCCCGTGCGTCGTTCCGCTGGTCCCCGGATACCTGGCGTATCTGGCGGCCCTGGTCGGCGCTGACGCCCCGGCGGTCTCGACGGACGAGGGGCCCAAGCGCGGCCGGTACCGCGTGGTCGGCGCCGCCGCGTTGTTCGTGCTCGGGTTCACCGTGGTCTTCGCGGCGGGGGTCGGCAGCCTGGTGTGGCTGGCCGACGCGCTGCTGGCGAACCAGGACCTGCTGCAGCGCGTGGGCGGCGTGATCACCATCGTCATGGCGCTGGTGTTCCTCGGCCTGGTGCCGATGCTGCAGCATGACGTCCGGCCGCGGTTCGTGCCGCGGATGGGCCTGTGGGGAGCGCCCGTCCTCGGTGGTGTGTTCGCGCTGGGCTGGACCCCGTGCCTCGGGCCGACCCTCGCCGGCGTGCTCGCCATCGCCTCCGCGACCGGTGACAGCGCGATCCGCGGGTACTTCCTGGTGGTCGTCTACTGCATCGGGCTCGGTGTGCCGTTCCTGCTCATCGCGCTGGGTGCGGGTTGGGCCGTGCGTGCGGCGGGCTGGCTGCGCCGCCGGGTCCGCGCGGTCCAGATCACCGGCGGTGTGCTGCTGTTGGCCGTGGGACTGCTGCTGGTCAGCGGCCTGTGGGCGGACATCGTGGCGTGGCTGCGGGACGGCTTCATCTCCGACACGGAGCTGCCGCTGTGACCACTGGATACGTCAACACGCCCGCGCGCAGAGCGCTCGCCTTCGCGCGCAACACGTGGCGCGGCCTCACCTCGATGCGGACCGCGCTGATCCTGCTGTTCCTGCTCGCGCTGGCCGCGCTGCCCGGCGCGATGCTGCCGCAGTACTCGCTGAACACCCCGAAGGTCGAGCAGTACATCGCCGAGCACGGTTGGTGGGGCGAACTGCTGGATGCGCTCGGCTTCTTCGAGGTGTACTCCAGCGTCTGGTTCTCGGCGATCTACCTGCTGCTGATGGTGTCGATCATCGGCTGCTTGTTGCCCAGGTGCCTGGAGTACCTGCGAGCATTGCGGGCCGAGCCGGTGCTCACCCCGCGCAACCTGTCCCGGCTGCCGCATTTCCGCGAGGCCCACGTCGACGCCACACCGGACGAGGTGCTGGACCGGGCGAAGCAGCGCCTGCGTGGCTGGCGGATGACCGAGCGCACCGAGGGTGCGGGTGCCAGCATCAGCGCGGAGCGCGGTTATGTGCGCGAAGCAGGCAACCTGGTCTTCCACTTCGCCTTGCTCGGGCTGATCGTGTGCGTGGCGCTCGGCAAGCTGTTCGGCTACGAGGGCCAGGTCATCGTGCACGCCGGAGGCGGCCCGGACTCGGAGTTCTGCAACTCGGGCATCTACGCCTACGACTCGTTCGAGCCCGGGCTGCAGGTGGACGGCACGGAGTTGACGCCGTTCTGTATCCGGGTCACCGACTACCAGCCGGAGTTCCTGCCGAACGGCCAGCCCGCGTCGTTCCGTGCCGAGCTCGAGTACTCCGCGGGCGAGGATCTGGCAGCGGACCGCTGGAAGTCGCACCAGCTGGAGGTGAACAATCCGCTGCGGACCGAGGGGGACCGTGTCTACCTGCTCGGCCACGGTTTCGCTCCGGAGTTCACCGTCACCTTCCCGGACGGCACCAAGCGAGTGCAGGCCACGCAGTGGCGCCCGGCCGACCAGACCACGTTCCTGTCCGACGGCGCCACGAAGTTCGACCCGCCGGGCGTCACCGACCCCCGTGAGCGGCGCAAACAACAGCTGGCCGTCACCGGACTGTTCGCCCCGACCGCGGCATTTCACGGCAAGGTGCTGACGTCGGCGGGCCCGCAGCTGAAAGATCCCGCGGTGGCCGTCGACGTGCTGCGTGGTGACCTCGGTCTGGAGAGCGGTCGCAGCCAGTCGATCTTCTCGGTGGACCAGGAGATGATCGAGCAGAAGCGGCTCAAGCGGGTGGCCAGGGAGAACCTTCGGCCCGGCGAATCCGTGGTACTCGATGACGGTACGAAAGTCGAGTTCTCCGGGGTGAAACGCTGGGTGTCCCTGCAGGTGTCGCACGATCCCGCCCAAGAGGCGGTGCTCGGCTTCGCGGTCGCCATGATGGTCGGCCTGCTGCTGTCGTTGCTGATCAAGCGACGGCGAATCTGGATCCGCGTCACCCCACCGGGCGATTCGACGACCGAAAGACGTACTGTTGTGCAGGTCGGGGGCTTGGCTAGGACCGATCAAGCCGGGTACGGCGAGGAGTTCACCGCCATCGCCGACGAACTGCTGCGGGCAAAGGAGCAGGCGCGATGACCGCGTATTCGCAATTCAGCGATTGGTCGTACACCACCGCTGCGGCCATTTACGTGCTGGCCATGGTGTTCGTGCTGGTCGAGCAGGCGTTCGGCCGCGTGGCCAAACAGCGGGTCGCCCAGCGTGACCAGGCCAAACAGCGCGCCCTGGTGGGTGCGGGAGCATCCGTGCCCGAGTCGGGACCGCCTGCCGAGCCTCCGGTCAGCAGGCCCTCGGCGGGGCGGCCCGAGCGGTTCGGCCGGATGGGTGTGTCGCTCATCGTGCTCGGCGGGCTGCTGCACCTGGCGGCGTTGGTGCTGCGCGGGTTCGCGGCCGGGCGTGCGCCGTGGGGCAACATGTACGAGTACCTCATGGCGCTGTCGTTCGTCGCCGTGGTGACCTGGCTGGTGGTGCTGCGCAGGTATCCGCTGCGCCACCTGTCGGCGTTCGTGCTGCTGCCCGTGGCCGTGTTGATGTTCGTCGGCGGCACGCTCTACACCGAAGCCGGGCCGTTGGTGCCCGCCCTGCAGTCGTACTGGCTGGTCATCCACGTGGCGGCGGCGATCATCGCCTCCGGCATGTTCCTGGTTCCCGGGGTGGCCAGCGTGCTGTTCCTGATGCGGCTCGCCAACGAGGGCAACCCGAAGCGGTTCGCCCGCCTCTCCCAGCGGCTGCCCGCCAAGGAGGTGCTGGACCGGATCGCCTACCGCACCAGCGTGCTGGCGTTCCCGATCTACACGTTCGGCGTGTTCTGTGGCGCGATCTGGGCCGAGTCGGCCTGGGGCCGGTTCTGGGACTGGGACCCCAAGGAGACCGTGTCGTTCATCGCGTGGGTCGTCTACGCGGCCTACCTGCACGCCAGGGCGACGGCCGGATGGCGGGGCAAGCCCGCAGCGTGGATCAACACCGCGGGATTCGCCTGTATCGTGTTCAACTTCTTCTTCGTCAACTTGGTCACCACCGGCTTGCACTCGTACGCAGGCGTCTGAGCGGCCGGCCGCGGTTGCCGAAGTGTCGAAACTCCGCGTAGTGGGGACTACCGTTGCGCGTGATCGGTAAAGCACTGGTCGGGTGAGTGGAGGACGTCGAGTGAGTGAGCCACACCAGGAAGCGGGCCACCCAGCCTCCGGCAGTGCGCCCGAGGCAAGCGGTGTCGAGGAACAGTCGCAAACCCAGGTGGCGCAGGAGAACGAGGACACCACGACCAGGGCGGCCGGTACCGGGAAATCCGTAAGCACTGACGGTGCGACGGACGCGGAGGCGGACACCGACTCGCACGCGCACCCCGGCACGCCCCGGCACGCGGCGTCCAAGACGCAGACGGTCCGGCAGGAGGAAGTTCCGCCGGTCGTGCCGGACATGTACGCGCGGCCGTCCGAGCAGTCCGCCGATCACCACCCGGCTCCGGCCTACGGCCAGTATCCGGCGAACCAGCCGACGTCCGGTCCGATGCCCGTACAGCCGGTGTATCAGCACCTGGCGGCCGACCAGCAGCCGGGCTACCAGGCGATGCCGCAGGGCGCGCAGCCGGCTCAGCAGATGCCTCCGCAGCAGGCACCGATGGGCGCGCCGCCCCAGGCGCAACCGATGCCCGGCCAGCAGCCGCCGCCTCCGCAGGCGCAGCAGCGCAAACAGGGCAGGCACGCCCGCACGGGCGGGGACGACCTGGCGTCCGCGCAGCTCATCAAGCCGGTCAAGCGGCGTCCGCAGTCCGGCTGGCGCAAGGCCGTGTACGTCGCCACCGGTCACCTGATCAACCCCGGCGAGAGCCCGAAGGACAAGCTGAAGCGTGAGCTGATCGCGCGGATCAACCAGCCGCTGCGCGGGTGCTACAAGATCGCGATGCTCAGCCTCAAGGGCGGCGTCGGCAAGACCACGACGACCGCGACGCTGGGCGCGACGTTCGCGTCGCTGCGAGGCGACCGGGTCATCGCGGTGGACGCGAACCCGGACCGCGGGACGCTGTCGCAGAAGATCCCGATGGAGACGACGGCGACCGTGCGGCACCTGCTGCGGGACGCCGACAGAATCACCCGCTACAGCGACATCCGGGCGTACACGTCACAGGGTTCGAGCAGGCTGGAGATCTTGGCCAGCGAGCAGGACCCCGCGGTGTCCGAGGCGTTCTCCGAGCGCGACTACCGGCGCACGGTCGACCTGCTCGAGCACTTCTACAACATCGTGCTCACCGACTGCGGGACCGGGTTGATGCACAGCGCCATGAAGGGCGTGCTGGACCTGGCGGACTCGCTGGTGGTGGTGTCGTCGGGCTCGGTCGACGGGGCGCGGAGCGCGTCGGCCACGCTCGACTGGCTGGACGCGCACGGCTACGGCGATCTGGTCAAGCGGTCGGTCGCGGTGATCAACTCGGTGCGGCCGAAGATGAGCTCGGTGGATCTGGACAAGCTGGAGGCGCACTTCGGTGCGCGGACCAGGGTGGTCTGCCGGATCCCGTTCGACCCGCACCTGGAGGAAGGTGCGGAGATCGAGCTGGATCGGCTGCAGGAGGACACTCGGCTGGCCCTGCTGCGGTTGGCCGCCTCGGTGGCCGACGCCTTCCCCGCGCAGTAGAGCGCACGCAGGAGTGGCCGCCTCACGCAGCGGCAGCAGAGGGCTCGCCGGATTGGCCGCTTTCCCGGCGGCAGGAGAGCACCGCAGGAGATGCTGGACCCTCCGAGCAATCCCGGAGCGGGCTCGCCGTGTGGCCGATCCAGGGGCCGTGGCCGGGCACTCTCCTAAGCCTTGATTCAGCACGCAGCAGAGCTCACGCCGGAATGACCGCTTCACGCAGCAGAACGTCCGCTGCCAGGCCATCCTGCGCGGTCGAAGCGACGTCGCCGTGCACAGTGCGCCCGCGCGAGATGCGCGCGAGGGAACCTCGGAGCGCAGCTTTAGTGCGGTGGAGGTCGTCCGCATGCCGCCGCCCACCGTTCGCGCGGGCTGCCGCGTGCGGGACACGACGAAGCCGCGGACCCGTGCAGCCCGCGGCTTCGATCGGCGCTATACGTTCGGCGCTACTTGTCCTTGTCCTCTGGCAGGTTCTTGCGCGTCTGCTCGGCAAGCTTGCGCAAGAACTCCGGATCGTCGTCCGGCGCCACGGGCCGAGCTGGCCTGCGCTTGCGCTCGTCAGCCGGCGGCACGCCGACCCGTTCGGCGGTGTACATACGCCAGAGGAGCACGGCGACGGCCAGTGCTCCGATCGCCACCAGCAGGTACTGCATGCCGCTCCTTCCGCGCCGGGGATTCTCCTTCGAGGTTAACCCGCCGGGCGGGGGCAGTGCACACGAGTGGTGCCGCCGCCGTCGTGGTTGGTCTACTCGACGTAGTCGGTTGCCTCGGTGGTCAGTTTCGCCAACAGCTCGTTGACCTCCGACTCCCGGAACCTGCGGTGTCCACCCGGGGTGCGGATCGAACCGATCCGTCCGGCCGCGGCCCACCGGGTCACGGTCTTGGGGTCAACGCGGAAAAGTGATGCCACTTCGCCCGGGGTGAGCAATCGTCCCCCCGACTGAGGCACTGACTGAGTCATCCGTTTCGCCTCCTTACGACTTTCGCTGCTGTCCCCGCGCGATGACCGAGCGGATCATGTCGATCACCACCGACGGGCGGTTTACGTCCCAATCGTGTCATCGTACGCATTGAGTACTCGAACGGTTGGGTGAGAGTAAAGGGGAGATAAAGGCAGGAATCGGGCGCGCTGTCTCATTCGATTGTCGTACTTCACCGGGGCATTCGGCGTAGCCGCTCGCAGAGCGTACCGCTTTGCTCGCGCAGCGCAGTCGCGCCTCTGCTGTCGTGATACCTGCTCTACGTCCGAATGTCCACCCGGTGAACGTCTTGTTCTTTACCTTCAGCTTGCCGGGTACGGGCGGTGCGCCATCCTGCCTTATCGCCGTCGCGGGCCCGTGACGGGGGTCGGTGAGTCGTGCGGGCGCGGGGATACGCTTGACCCGCAGACGCGGTGAAGGAGAAGACTTCCTGGTGAACGACGCGCGGAAGAATCGGCTCGCGGTCGACTTGACGTTGTACATGCTCGCCCGCTTCGCGCTGGTCGCGGTCGTCGCGGTGGTTCTGGTCCTGGTGAACGTCCCCGCGCTGGTGGCTGTGATCATCGCCATGGTCGTCGGCTTCCCGCTCGGTCTGCTGTTGTTCCGGTCACTGGCCGCCCGGGTGACCGCAGGGCTGGCCGAACGCGGGGAACGCCGCCGCGCGGAGCGAGCGAAACTGCGCGCCCAACTGCGTGGCGACGTCGACGACGAAGCGGGCGGTGACTCGTCGGAGTCCGGGGCGGCCGGGGACGAGCCGGGCGAAGCGGGTCGGTCGTGAGTGCACCGGACCGCGACTGGGTCGCCGAGGCGATCCGGGTCATCGACGCGGACGCCAACCGCAGCGCGGACACTCATCTGCATGTCTTCCCGTTGCCCGAGCACTGGGGCATCGATCTCTACCTGAAGGACGAGTCGGTTCATCCGACCGGTTCACTCAAGCATCGGTTGGCCCGATCGCTTTTCCTCTACGGGCTGGTCAACGGGCAGATCGGGCCATCAACCGTGTTGGTGGAAGCCTCGAGCGGGTCGACGGCGGTGTCGGAGGCCTACTTCGCCCGCATGCTCGGGCTGGACTTCGTCACCGTGGTGCCGCGGACCACCAGCAAGCAGAAGGTCGAGCTGATCGAGTTCTACGGCGGGCGGTGTCACTTCGTCGACCGTCCCCCGGAGATGTACGCGGAGGCAGAGCGGCTGGCGGCGGAGTGCGGCGGCTACTACCTGGACCAGTTCACCTATGCCGAGCGGGCGACCGACTGGCGCGGCAACAACAACATCGCCGAGTCGATCTTCACGCAGATGAGCCTGGAGCGGCACCCGATCCCACGCTGGATCGTGGTCGGCGCGGGCACCGGCGGCACCAGCGCCACCATCGGCCGCTACGTCCGATACCGGCGCTACCGGACCCAGATCGCGGTGGTCGACCCGGAGAACTCCTCGTTCTACTGGGCGTGGAAGACCGGGGCGATGGACTACACCACCGGCATGCCGTCCCGTATCGAAGGGATCGGCAGGCCGCGCGTGGAGCCGTCGTTCGTGCCCACGGTGATCGACGAGATGATCCAGGTGCCGGATGCCGCGTCCCTGGCCGCGATCCGGCTGCTGCGCAGGCGCACCGGCCACTGGGCGGGCGGCTCCACCGGAACCAACCTCTACGGGGCGTTCCAGCTCATCGCCAGGATGCTGCAGGCGGGCGAGCAGGGCAGCGTCGTCACGTTGCTCTGCGACGGCGGTGAGCGGTACGCGCAGACGTACTACGACGACAACTGGGTGGCGGAGAAGGGCCTGAACCTCGAGCCGTACACCGAGACCATGGAGAACTTTTTGCGTACCGGCCGCTGGGTGGAGTGATCAGCCGAGCGCCAGCGCGGCGGCGGCCACCGCGGACCACAGCAGCATGGCCAGGCCGGTGTCCCGGAGCACCGGGATGAGGTCGCGCCCGGTCGCGCCGCTGAGCACCGTGCGCGCCGGACCGATCGCGAGGAGCACCGCGAGCACGGCGAACAGTACGGGCGGGAACCACCATCCGATGATCAGCGTGATCAGGAACGGCGACGCCAGCAGCGTCAGATACAGCCGCCGCGTGCCGCGGTCGCCGAGCTTCACCGCCAGCGTCCGCTTACCCGCTTCGGTGTCGGTGGGGATGTCGCGCAGGTTGTTCGCCAGCAGCACGGCGGAGGAGAACGCGCCGACCGCCACCGAGCAGCCGACGGCCGTCCAGCTGACCGTGTCGGCCTGCACGTAGACGGTGCCCAGCACGGCGACGGGCCCGAAGAACACGAACACCGCGAGCTCGCCGAAGCCGGCGTAGCCGTACGGCCGCTTTCCCCCGGTGTAGAACCACGCGCCCGCGATGCACACCGCGCCGACGGCCAGTAACCACCAGTGCTTGCTCAGCAGCACGACCGCGAGCCCGGCGAACGCGGCGAACAGCAGCGCGCTGATCGCGGCGGCCAGCACCTCGGGAGGTTTCGCCGCACCGGAGCCGACCAGTCGCAGCGGGCCGACCCGGTCGTCGTCGGTGCCCCGGACGCCGTCGGAGTAGTCGTTGGCGTAGTTCACGCCGATGATCAACCCGAGGCTGACCAACATCGCCAGCGTGGCCATGACCCAGTCGAAGCTGTCCAGCGCGGCCGCGGCGCCGATGCCTGCCAGCACCGGGGCGATCGCGTTGGGCAGGGTCCGGGGGCGGGCGCCTTCGATCCACTGTGCGACGGTGGCCATGCGGGCATTCTGGCGCACGCGCCCCCGGCCGGTTGACCGAGAACCCGATTGCGGTGATCAGCAGGCGGGTGGTGCCTCGCCGATCTGCACGTACGCCGCGGAGACGTACTTACCGGAATTCAGCCGCAGCCACTGGTCGTTGCCTTCCACCACTTCGCCGGTGACGGCGCACTCGATCCGCACCTGTGCGTGCCGGGCGGCCAGGCCCACCACGGGCGCGCCGGTGCTCGGTTCGGAACGCACATTGAGCACCGGTCCCGCGGTCACCGTCCCCCACGGGCCGCCGACGGTCCACTCGTAGGTGACGACCACCCAGCTGTTGTCCTGCAGGCCGAGGCCGTCCCAGAACGTGCCGTCGGCCAGGTCGATGCCCGCCGGGTTGGCCACGGCGCGGCCGAACTCGTCCTTGCCGCCGTTGTATCCGTCCTGGTAGGCCGCCTGGGCTTCCGGCGTGCCCTGCGGCAGGTCCTGCCACATCTCCCGGTCGGCGTTCCAGTAGTCGTCCTTGGTGTTCCACGGGCCGACGTCCCACACCGGCGCCCACTCGCAGCGCGCGCCGTCCTCGGTGCACACCTGGACGGTGTAGTTGCCGCTGTTGTTGTCGGCCAGCCCGCGGCGGGACGGCAGCGCGACGAAGTGGTCCCGCTCGACGATCACGTGCCCGTTCGCGGTGGTGCCGCCGACCAGTCCCTCGCGGGTGGCGAACACCCGGTAGCCGTCGGCCGGTCCGAGCTGGGCGGTCGGCTTGGCCGAGGCGTCGTAGCTTGCGCTGAGTTCGATGCTGTCGACTGTAGGGCTGCTGGCGCCGCGCGGCCCGCTGAGCACCAGGCGCGGCTGGATCGTCGTGGTCCGGTTCGGCAGCACGGCAGGGGCGTCGGGGCGGATCTCGGTCCACTCCGACCAGGTGCCGTCCGGACGCTTGCCGCGCACGTCGACCGCCACCTCGGATCCCTCCGGAATGGACGCCTCGACCTGCGCGGAGATCCGGTTGACCGCGGAGTCCAGCGTCTTGGCCGGGAAGGTCAGCGTGCCGGTCGTCCGCTCGGCGCTCTGCCTGCCGAGCCTGCCGGACAACGACCAGGAGTCGGCGGTTTCCACGATGGTGCGGTTGTCCGGGTCGCTGTTGGCAGGGGTCAGTGACCAGCTACCCGGTTGCGCGGCCTGGCTGGGTGCGGCGGCCAGCGCGATGGTCGTTCCAGTTGCCAGTGCGGCGGACAGCGCCGCAGTCAAGAGTTGTCGCCCTCGCATGTGATCCCTCACTCGGTTTGGTGACCGTGCGCTGAGCCAAAAGGGCTACCGGTGGGCTGTCAACTCGACGGCGGCTCAACTGGTGAAACCCTCACCCGGGTGCAGCAATTCGCTCACCGTTGCAGGGCCGTGCGCACCGCGTGGCGGTCGATCTTGCCCGGCCCACGCAGCGGCAGCTCGGTGGCGAACCGGACCACCTTGGGTGCGGCCGCCCGCCCTGCCTCGGCGCGAACGCGTTCCTGCAGCTCGGCCATGGCGGGCGGGTTGTCCGGATCGGCGGGGACCACCAGCGCGGAGACGATCTCGCCCCACTCGGGGTCCGGCAGGCCGATCACCGCACACGCGCGCACGTCCGGGTGCGCGCGCAATGCCTGTTCGACGGCCGGGGCGGAGATTTTCACCCCGCCGCTGTTGATCATGTCGTCGGCGCGGCCGAGGATCTCCAGCACGCCGTCGGTGACCCGGCCCAGGTCCTCGGTGCGAAACCAGCCGTCGTGCAACTGCCACGACGACGGGTCGCGGTAGCCCGAGGCCAACACGTCGCCGGACAGCTCGACCCTGCCGGTGGGCCCGATGCGTACCTGGACACCGTCCAGTGGCCGGCCGTCGTAGACACAACCGCCGCAGGTCTCCGTCATTCCGTAGGAGCTGATGGCGTGTACCCCGGCGTCACGGGCTTGCGCGCGGACTTCCGGTGGCAACGCAGCGCCGCCGACCACGATGGCGTCGAAGGCCCGGGCGGCCGCCAGTCCGGGCCCGCCGGCCTCGAGCAGCCGGACGAGCTGGGTCGGGACGAGCGCCGTGTAGTGCGGTCCTGGCTCGCTCAGCACCGGCTCGGCGGCGGCCGCGAAATCGTCCGGACGGAAGCGCGCCGACAGATCGAGCACACCTGGTTCGTGCCCGCTGAGCAACGACCGGACCAGCACCTGCAGGCCGCCGATGTACTGCGCGGGGGTGGCGAGCAACCAGCGTCCCGGACCGCCCAGCCGGGTGTGCGTGGCCGTGGCCGATGCGGTGAGTGCTGCGGCGGACAGCAGCACACCCTTCGGGCGGCCCGTGGATCCCGAGGTGGCGATCAGCACAGCGGTCGACGGCGGCACCGGGTCGTCCGGACGCATGGCGGCGATGATGTCGGCCGTACTTGGCGAGTGGGCGTCGACCGGCAGCACCGGAGCTCCACCGTCCAGCGCATCCGACAACGCGTCGATCAACGCTCGGATGGACTGTTCGGTTCCGTCGACCTGCACCACGCGCACGCCGCCATTCTGCCTCCAGGCCCATAGCGGCCGAGATCTTGCCCGAATTCGGGCAGGAATTTGGCCAAAGTGGCCTTCGGGTGCCAGTGTGGAGGCGTGCGTGCTGTTGCTGAGCTTCCCGCCGAGCTCGTTCACCACGTCGCGGCCAGCACCGGGCTGCCCCCGGCGACCGCGGCCCGGCTCGTCGCCGATGTCATCGCCTACTTCGGCGAAACCGTCGAGCAGTACGTGCGCCGCCGCCATGCGGAGCTGCGCAGGCGGGGACACCGCAACGCGGAGATCTGGCGTCTGCTGGCCGCCGAACTGCCCACCCGGCGGTTCCGTGCGGACGAGCTGAGCGAACGCCAGCTGCGTCGGATCGTCTACGGCTGACCGCCGCCCCCATCGCGAGACCTGAGAGGCAAAACCTATGTGTGGAATCGTCGGCTACATCGGCGCGCGCCCGGCGTCGGACATCTTGATCGAGGGCCTGCATCGGTTGGAGTACCGCGGATACGACTCCGCCGGCGTGGCGTTGGTGCATCGCGGACGGCTCAAGGTCACCAAGGCGGCCGTGCGCGTGGCGGAGCTGCGTGAGCGGCTGGACGGTGGTGTTCCCGCGACCGTCGGCATCGGTCACACCCGCTGGGCGACCCACGGCGAGCCGACCGACGCCAACGCGCACCCCCAGGTCGATGCCGCCAACCGCATCGCGGTGGTGCACAACGGCATGCTGGAGAACGCCGACCAGCTGCGCGCGGAACTGACCGAGTCGGGGGTGCAGCTGCGATCGGACACCGACACCGAGGCGATCGCCCACCTGGTCGCCCGGGCGCTGGACGACGGTGCGAAGACGCTGCAGGAAGCCGTGCGAACCGCGCTGACCAAGGTCGACGGTGCCTACGGGCTGGTGGTGCTGGACGCCCGGAACCCCGGCGAGCTGGTCGTCGCGCGCAACGGCAGCCCGATCGTCGTCGGCATCGGGGACGGCGAGATGTTCGTCGCGTCGGATGTGGCCGCGCTCGTCCGGCACACGCAGCGTGTGGTCTACCTCGACGACGGCGAGCTGGCCACATTGACCGCGGACGGTTTCACCACCAGCGCGGGTGCCAAGACGCCGACGACGGTCGACCTGGACGACGTCGACTACCAGCTGGGCGGCTACCCCGACTTCATGCGTAAGGAGATCGACGAGCAGCCGGACGCCGTGCGGCGCGCGCTGCTCGGCCGGCTCGACGAGCGCTTCGCCACCGCGCGGTTGGGCGGCATCCGCATGGACCCGCGCGAACTGCGCGGGGTGAGCAGGGTGAAGTTCCTCGGCTGCGGCTCGGCCTACTACGCGGGCCAGATCGGCGCGAACCTCGTGGAGGAGCTGGCTCGGATCCCGGCGGACGCCGAGCCCGCGTCGGAGTTCCGCTACCGCAACCCGGTCATCGAGCAGGACACGCTGTACGTCGCGGTCAGCCAGAGCGGCGAGACCGCGGACACGCTGGCCGCGGTGCGCGAACTCAAGCGCAAGGGCGGCCAGGTCATCGGGGTCGTCAACGCGGTCGGCAGTGCGATCGCGCGCGAGTGCGGCAGCGGTGTCTTCCTGCACGCCGGCCCGGAGGTGTCGGTGGCCTCCACCAAGGCGGTCACCAATATGAGCGTGTGCTTCGCGATGCTGGGCTTGCTGCTCGGGCGCGTGCGCGACCTGTCGGTGGCGCACGGTCAGCGGTTGGTGCAAGGGTTGGCCGCCCTGCCGGACCAGATCGCGGAGATCGTCAAGCACGAGGAGACCATCGCCGAGACCGCGCTGCGCTTCGTCGACGCCAAGCGCATGTTCTTCATCGGCCGGGTGCGGTGCTGGCCCGCCGCGCGGGAAGGCGCGCAGAAATTGAAGGAGATCTCCTACCTGCACGCCGAGGCGTACCAGGCGGCCGAGCTCAAGCACGGGCCGTTGGCGCTGATCGACCAGGAGATGCCGTCGGTGGTGCTGGCGCCGGATGACGAGCTGCTGACCCGCAACATCGCGACCATGGAGCAGATCAAGGCGCGTGGGGGCCCGGTCATCGCGGTGACCAACGCCGACCTGCCGGAGGGACTGGCCGACGCGGTGCTGCGCATCCCGAGCAACGAGCCCGAGCTCGACCCGATCCTGGCGATGATCCCGCTGCAGTTGTTCGCCTACCACCTGGCGCGGGCGCTGGGCCGGGACATCGACAAGCCGCGCAACCTGGCCAAGAGCGTCACCGTGGAGTAGTACCCCGTGGTCTGAACGGGTTCACCCGCCAGGGGCCGGCCCGAGCTCGCCGCTAACCGGGAACGCCGAGGTCGCGAAGGTCCTCCCGGGGGAATGAGGCGAGAGAGGACCACACGATGAGGCGCTCACGCACACTCGTCCTGCTCAGCGCGGCCGGTCTGGCCGCTGGACTGCTGGGTGCGGCGCCGGTCGCGGCCGGGCACCGAGGGGGTGGTGCGCCGCAAGTCGTGGCGAAGGGCTTGGACAACCCGCGGGGGCTGGCGTTCGGTCCGCACGGTGTGCTGTACGTGACCGAAGCCGGCTCCGGCGGGGACGGGCCCTGCTTCGCCGGGCCGGAGGGTGACGAGGTCTGCTGGGGTGCCAGCGGAGCGATCACCGCGGTCCGCGGTCACCACAAGAAGCGGGTGGTGACCAAGATCGGGTCGCTCGCGGCACCGGACGGCTCGCAGGCGATCGGGCCGTCGGACATCTCGTTCAGCCGCGGCAAGGCGTACTTCACGGTCGGGCTCGGTGCCGACCCGCGGATGCGCGCTCAGCTCCCCCGGCTCGGGCAGAAGACCAACGGTTGGCTGCTGAAGAAGAGCTGGCATCGGCCGAAGGGCGTGGCGGACGTCGCGCGCTTCGAGTTGGCCAAGGATCCGGACAAGGCCGGGCCCGGACAGCAACCCGAACTCGGTGCTCGCCGGACGGCACGGCCAGGTCGTGGTCGACTCGGGTGGCAACACGCTGTTGCAGGTGGCCCACGGCAAGATCCGCGTGCTGGCGAAGTTCCCGGCGCGCGAGGTCCCGGCACCGGACTTCCTCGGGCTGCCCCCGGGATCCAAGATCCCGATGCAGTCGGTGCCGACGTCCGTGGTCAAGGGGCCGGACGGCGCCTACTACGTGGGTGAGCTGACCGGATTCCCGTTCCCGCAGGGCAAGGCGCGGGTGTACAAGGTCAAGCCGGGGCACAAGCCGAAGGTGGTGGCCTCCGGGTTCACCAATGTCATCGACATCGGCTTCCATCACGGCAAGCTCTACGTCCTGGAGATCGCGCACGCCGGACTGCTCAACGTCGAGCAAGACCCACGCGGCGCGCTGTACCGGGTCGGCCACCACGGCAGCAAGAAGCTGATCAAGCACGACGGTCTCGTGGTGCCGGGCGGCCTGGCGCTGCGCGGCGGCAAGGCCTACATCTCCAACTGCAGCACCTGCCCGGCTGACGGCAGCTCGCCGTTGGGCACGGGACACCTGCTGCGCGTCCCGCTCAGGTAAGCGGTACTCCCCGACGGCCGAGGTTGCCGCCACGGCACCTCGGCCGTCGGCCTGCGTGGTGCGGGGCGCGGTGACGTCGGCTCCTGCCGTGGCACCTCGGCCGTCGGCCTGCGTGGTGCGGGGCGCGGTGACGTCGGCTCCTGCCGTGGCACCTCGGCCGTTGACCAGTGGCGCGGGGACGCGGGGACGCCGCTCCCCGGCTGCTCGATGCGAGCTCGACTCGCTCGGGCAGGCGTGACGTGGCAGACGTCTCGCTGCTCGGACGGCGCAGCCGCGCCTACTCTGGGCCTCGGTAGGGCAGAACTCCCAGGCGCGACCGAACGTGCGCCTGCAGGTGGGACGCCCAGTGACCGTCGCGAAGGAGCGGGCGTACCGTGCGCTGACCCAGCGGCGGCCCTGCCCGGCGATCGCGGCCATCGGGTGCGCCGTGGTCCGGCCTGAAACAATGCAGGGACGTGATCGGAAAGGGAGCGGCCGGTGAACCCGTCAACCGCGCAGGCCCGGGTGATCGTCGACGAGCTGGTCCGCAACACGGTCAGCCACGTCGTCCTGTCCCCCGGCTCACGCAATGCGCCGTTGTCGCTCGCCCTGTACGACGCCGCCGCGGCCGGTCAGATCAACCTGCACGTGCGTATCGACGAACGGTCTGCCGCTTTCCTGGCTTTGGGTATCGCCGCTCGCACCGGCCGCCCGGCGGCCGTGGTGTGTACGTCCGGTACGGCCGCAGCGAATTTTCATCCCGCGGTTCTGGAAGCTGACCGGGCGGGCGTCCCCCTGATCGTGCTGACCGCCGACCGGCCGCCGGAGCTGCGGGCGGCGGGCGCCAATCAGGTCATCGAGCAGAACAGGCTGTACGGGGACGCCGTGCGCTACTTCGCCGAGCTCGCGGTGGCCGGTGAACACGCTGGCCAGAACGCGTACTGGCGTAGCCAGGTCTGCCGAGCCTGGAGTGCCGCGTACGGCGAGTGGCGCTCGGGCCCGGTGCACCTCAACATCCCGTTCCGCGAGCCGCTCGTGCCGGACGGCGACGACGAGTGGACCGAGCCGCTGGAGGGCCGCCCGAACGGCCAGCGCTGGACGGAACTGCCGGATCATGGCGCGGCGCCTGCGTTCGTGGTGCCGTCGACCCGGACCGGTCTGGTGATCACGTGCGAGTCGGGTACGTCGGCGATCAGCGAATGGGCGGCGGAACACTCGTGGCCGGTCATGGCCGAGACCGGGCCCGCCGGGCTGTCCGGCGACTGCGCGGTGACCAGCGGACCGTGGTTGCTCGGCGTGCCGGAGTTCGTCGCCGCGCATCGCCCCGAGCAGGTGTTGTGCATCGGTCGGCCGACGGTGTTCCGTCAGGTGCAGGCGTTGCTGGCCGATTCCGATGTGGAGGTCTTGTTGGTGCGGCCGGACACCGATTGGCCGACGCCCGCGCACAACGTCCGTCAGGTCGGTCAGTGGTTCGCCGAGCCGAGCAAACCCGCGGACGTGCAGTGGCTGCAGAAATGGCAGCGCGCCGACCAGCTGGCCAGGGAAGCCGTGGCGCGGACCTTGGCGGCCGAGCCGTGGCCGAGTGGTCCGGCCATTGCGGCGGACGTGCTCGCCACCGTGCCGGACGGCTCGCTGCTGGTCGTCGGGTCGTCGAACCCCACGCGGGACATCGCGCTGGCGGGCGGGCCTGCCCGCCCGGAGATTTTGGTGCACCGCAATCGTGGCGTCGCGGGCATCGACGGAACGATCTCGACAGCGGTCGGCGCCGCGTTGGCGCACAGCGCGCACGGTCGGCAGGCTTATGCGCTGGTCGGCGACTTGACGTTCCTGCACGACATCAACGGCCTGCTGCTCGGGCCGAGCGAGCAGCGCCCGGACCTGACCATCGTGGTGGTCAACGACGACGGCGGCGGGATCTTCTCGCTGCTCGAGCAGGCCGAGGATGCCGAGGCGCAGCGCTTCGAGCGCGTCTTCGGGACCCCGCACGGCGCGAATCTCGGGGAACTGTGTGCCGGGTACGGGGTGCCGCATCGACTGGTCGCCACGCGCGAGGAGTTCACCGAGGCGCTGCGCCCGGCGCCCGGCTTGCGGGTGGTCGAGGTGCGGATCGACCGGTCGGCGCGGCCCGGGTTGCACGAGCGGTTGCAGGCTGCGGTGGCCGACGCGGTCGCGACCCTCGACTAGCTGAGGCGTCACGGCCGGCGGTCGCGACATCGCCATCCGACGCCACGGAAATCACGGTTGACCGAGGCCCGCGGAACAGCACGGCTGACGCCTGCGGAAATCACGGCAGACGCCCGCGGACACTGTGACTAGCCGTCGTCGGTCATGCCGGCGAGGCACAGGTACATGTCCGCCACTTCACCTGCCAACGCCGCGAGCCGGGCGGGCTCGGCCGCGGCGAGCTCGGCGAAGCGGGCAACCAGCCCGGTGACCGCAGCGGAGATCGCTTCCGGCGGCACGACCGGCTTCGCCGCACCCTGCTCCGTCATGCGCTCGAGGAACCGGGTGTTGCGGCGCTCGACGCGGGCGAAAACCTCCCGCCTGACCTCGTAGAACTCGTCATCGCTGAGGGCCTGGTGCGCCAGCACCGTGAGCAGCTTCCGGTGCCGCACATACGCCGCGAGGTACTGCGCGACGATCTGCCGGACCATGGCTGCCGGCGGTTCGGTCAGCGGTGGCTGCTCCTGCAGGCGCAGAAACTCCTTGCGCACGCGGTCGGCGAGGGCACGGAACACCTCGTCCTTCGAACTGAAATACGCATAGACCGTCGGACGCGTGACGCCGGCCGCCTTGGCCAGCTCCGCCATCGTGGTGCCTGCGTAGCCGAGCGTGCCGAAGACCTGCTCGGCCACGTCGAGCAGCAGCTCACGCTTGTCATCCGCAGTCACCGTGCGCCCGCCGAGACCACTGCTATTTGACACTCTTGTAAAGTAACAGACTTTACACCGTTGTAAAGCAACGTCCGTGTCCAGTACGCTCCCGCCTTGACACGCGTGTAAAGCAACTCCGAGGGCGTGAATGCGAGGTTCGATGAGGAACTTGCCGGAGGTGTCAAAGCGGACCCTGCGAGCCGCCTACGACCGCGCGTTGACAGGCGCGCCTGACAAGGTCGCGCAGATCGGCCGCGACGGCCAGTACACATTCGCGGAAAGTCACGACCGTTCGCTGCGCATCGCGACCGGCCTGGCCGGGCTCGGCGTCGGGCGGCAGCAGCCGGTGGCCTTGCTGCTGGACAACTCCCTCGACGCCATCCACGCGTGGTCGGGTGTCGGCCTCGGCGGCATGATCGAGGTCCCGGTCAACACCGCCTACAAGGGCACGTTCCTCACGCACATCCTCAACGACTCGGGCGCGCAGACTCTGATCGTCGAGGACGGCTACCTCGAGCGGATCGCGCGCGTGTCCGACGAACTCACGTCGCTGCGCACCCTGGTCGTGCGAGGTGATATCTCCGCCGCGGACGAGCTACGCCACCGCTTCCAAATCGTTCAGTTCGGCGAACTGACCGCGGCAGCGCCCGCCTCACCGCAGCCGTTGGACGCCGCCGACCTGATCGGCTACATGTACACGTCCGGCACCACCGGGTCGTCGAAGGGCGTACTGGTTTCGCACGCGCACGCCTACACCTACGCGTCACGGGAAGATCAGGGCCGTCCCAGCTCGGACGATCGCATCCTGGTCACGCTCCCGCTGTTCCACCTCGCCGGGCAGTGGTACGGCGTCTACCAGGCGCTGATCCATCAAGCCACGTGCGTGCTCGAACCGTCGTTCTCGGTGAGCAAGTTCTGGCCGACCGTCCGGGAACACGGCATCACGGTGACGCTGATGCTCGGGGCGATGGCGGAGTTGCTGCAGCAGGCCGACCCCACCCCGCAGGACGCCGACAATCCTCTCGAGCTGGCCATCATGGCCCCGCTGGCCAGCGACGTCGAAGGCTTCCGCGCCCGGTTCGGCGTCGACGTCGCCGCGGTTTACGGGATGAGCGAGATCGGCGCCGTCCTCTACGGCCCGCCGGACACGGTCGTCGGCGGTGAATGCGGCTTCCCACGCGCCGGCTACGAGTTGAAACTCGTCGACGACAACGGCAAGGAGGTGCCCACCGGAACCGTCGGCGAGCTGTGGGTTCGCCCCGAGCACCCGCTGATGGTCATGCGCGGCTACCACAACCTGCCGGAGAAGACGGCCGAGACGATCGTGGACGGCTGGATCCACACCGGCGACGCGTTCCGCACCGACACCGACGGCCGGTTCTACTTCACCGACCGGATGAAGGACGCCCTGCGCAGGCGCGGCGAGAACATCTCCAGCTTCGAGGTCGAGCGGGTGATCAACGAGTACCCCGACGTCTACGAAAGTGCCGTGGTGGCCGTCCCGTCGGAGTTCACCGAGGACGAGATCAAGGCCGTGGTGGTGCCCAAGGACGGCCGCGAGATCGACCCGGTCGAACTGACCCACTTCCTCGTCGACCGCCTGCCGTACTTCATGGTCCCGCGCTACTTGGAATTCGCCGACGAGCTGCCGAAGACGCCGACCCAGAAGGTGCACAAACACCTGCTGCGGGAGCGCGGTGCCGGGCCCGGCGTCTGGGATCGCGAAGCGGCCGGCATCGTCCTGCGGAGGAGCAGCCAGTGACGAGCAAGCTGCTGGTCGCCAACCGCGGCGAGATCGCCGTGCGCATCATGGCCACCGCTGCGGCGCTCGGTGTTCCGACCGTGGCCGTTCATCCCGAGGACGACGCAGCCTGCGCGCATCGTGTACGCGCCGACGAAGCCGTGCAATTGCCGGGCACCGGGGCGGCTGCCTACCTCGACGTCGCGCAGATCGTCGCGGCCGCTGTGCGCACCGGATGCGACGCGCTGCACCCCGGTTACGGCTTCCTTGCCGAGAACCCCGCGCTGGCCCGCGCCTGTGCCGAGCACGGCATCACGTTCGTCGGGCCCTCACCCGAGGCGCTCGAGCTGTACGGCGACAAGGTCGCCGCACGACGTCGCGCGCAGGAGCTAGGCATACCCGTCCTCGCCGCTACCGACGGGCCCACGACCCCGGACCGCGCGCACGAGTTCCTCGACGGGCTGGGCCCGGGCGGCGCCGTCATGGTCAAGGCACTGGCCGGCGGTGGTGGACGCGGCATGCGTCCGGTGACCCGGCGCGAAGACCTCGCCGACGCCCTCCAGCGCTGCGCATCCGAAGCTCGCGCCGCCTTCGGTGACGACTCCGTCTATGTCGAACAGTTCCTGCCACGCGCCCGTCATGTCGAGGTCCAGCTGGCCGGGGACGGCGAGACCACCGTCGTCGTGGGCGACCGGGACTGTTCCACGCAACGGCGACGGCAGAAGCTCGTGGAGATCGCCCCCGCACCTGCGCTGCCCGACACGGTGCGCAAGCGGCTGCACGACGCCGCGACCAAACTGGTCACCGACTACACCGGTCTCGCCACCGTGGAGTTCCTGGTTGCCGGCGACGAGATCGCGTTCCTCGAGGTCAACCCGCGTATCCAGGTCGAACACACGGTCACCGAGGAGACCACCGGCCTCGACCTGGTCGAGCTCGGCCTGCGCATCGCCAGCGGTGCCCGCCTCGCCGACCTGGGTCTCGAGCGGACACCCATCCCACGCGGTGCGGCCGTGCAGGTCCGGGTGAACACCGAGACCATCGCCGACGACGGCACCGTCCACCCCGGCGGCGGCACTCTCACCCGATTCCAGCCACCGGCCGGGCGCGGCATTCGAGTCGACACACACGGCTACGCCGGCTACCAGGTCAGCCCGCGGTACGACTCCCTGCTGGCCAAAGTGATCACTACCGGTGCGGACACGGCCGGCGCCGCCGCCCTCGCGTACCGCGCGCTCGCGGAGTTCGACGTCGCCGGCCCGCCGACCAACATCGCGCTGTTGCAGGGCGTGCTCGCGCGCCCCGAACTCGCCGACGGCACCCTGCACACCACGTTCGTCGACGACCACATCGCCGACCTGGCGGCCACACCACGACATGCTTCGCTGCCGGTCGCTCCGGAATCGGCCGCCGAGCCCGAGTCCGTTGTGGACACCCCGGACGGGACCGACGCCGTGCGCAGCCCGCAACAGGGCGTGGTGGTCGCGGTGTCCGTGGACGAAGGCCAGACCGTGGCATCCGGCGCCGAGCTCGTCGTCCTCGAGTCGATGAAGATGGAACACGTCGTCCGAGCCGACGGGCCGGGCCAGGTACACAGCGTCGCGGTCAAGGTCGGTGACGTGGTCGAAGTCGGAGCGCCGCTGGTTTTCGTCACACCAGCAGACGTGGACGACGCAGCGCAGGCCGAGGTGGAGACGGTCGACCTCGACCACATCCGGCCCGACCTCGCCGAGACCGTCGAGCGACACCGCATCGGGTTGGACGAAGGCAGACCCGAGGTCACCGAGCGGAGGCACGCGGCGGGCAGACGCACGGCCCGCGAGAACATCGCCGACCTGCTCGATCCCGACAGCTTCGTCGAATACGGCGCGCTCACCATCGCCGCCCAACGCCGCAGGCGCAGCCTCGACGACCTCATCGCTCGCACCCCGGCCGACGGCCTGATCACCGGCACGGGAACGGTCGGCGGGCTGCCGGTCGCCGTGATGTCCTACGACTACACCGTCCTCGCGGGCACGCAGGGCGTGCACAACCACGCCAAGACCGACCGGCTGTTCCAGCTGGCGGCCAGGGAGAACCTGCCGGTGGTGATCTTCGCCGAGGGCGGTGGCGGGCGGCCCGGCGACACCGACACCTCCGCGATCGCCCAGCTCGACGTGCCCACGTTCCGCCTGCTGGCCCAGCTACGCGGCAAGGTGCCCACGCTCGCCGTGGTGTCCGGCTACTGCTTCGCGGGCAACGCCGCCTTGGCAGGCAGCTGCGACACGATCATCGCCACCGAGGGCAGCAGCCTCGGCATGGGCGGCCCGGCCATGATCGAAGGCGGCGGGCTCGGCGTCGTCGCGCCCGAGGAGGTCGGGCCGATGGACGTGCAGTGGGAGAACGGCGTCGTGGACATCCTGGTCGGCGACGACACCGCTGCCGTCGCCGCCGCGCGCCGGTACCTGTCCTACTTCGGCGCCGGCGACCGCACCGAGGTCGAGCACGTCGACCAGCGCCACCTGCGCCATCTGGTGCCGGAGAACCGGCTGCGCGTCTACCCGATCCGGCCCGTGATCGACGCACTGTTCGACACCGGCAGCGTGCTGGAGCTGCGCGGCGGGTTCGGCGCAGGCATCGTCACCGCACTGGCCAGGCTCGACGGACAACCCGTCGGTGTGCTCGCCAACAATCCCGAACACCTCGGCGGCGCCATCGACGGCGACGCGGCCGACAAGGCCACGGCGTTCCTGGAGTTGTGCCAGGCGCATCGTCTTCCCGTCGTGTCGCTGTGCGACACGCCAGGCTTCATGGTCGGCCCGGACGCGGAGCGAACTGCCACCGTCCGTCGGTTCAGCGCGATGTTCGTCGCCGGCGCCCGGCTCACCGTCCCGCTGTGCCTGGTCGTGCTCCGCAAGGGCTACGGCCTGGGTGCGATGGCGATGGCCGGAGGTGACCTGCACGCACCGGTGGTCACGCTGTCCTGGCCGACCGGTGAGTTCGGCGGCATGAACCTGGAAGGCGCCGTCCGGCTCGGCTACCGCAAAGAGCTGGCAGCCATCTCGGACCCCGACGCTCGCCAGGCCCGCTACCAGGAGCTGCTCGCCGACCTGTACGAACGCGGCAAGGCGTTGAGCGTGGCCACGGTGTTCGAGGTCGACGACGTCATCGACCCGGCGGACACTCGGAAACTGCTGGTCCGCGCGCTACGAAACAGTCGCCGGTGACGGCCGCCTCGGCTCGGGGTGGCGGACGTGGACGCGGTGGTTACCCTCAGCGAATGACCACCTCCCGGACAGAGGCCACGCAAGCGGACCGGCGACGGCGGCTGCTGCGGTTGATGGTGCTCGGCGTGGCGAGCCTGGTGACGGTGATGGCCGTCGTGCTGGTGGTGGCCGCCTACCGCAACGACGCAGCGATCATGGCCAACCGCATCGCGGCGAACGCCGAGGTGTTGTCGCAGGACTGGGCCCGCACCACGGTGCGATTCACCGGCCCGGACGGTCGCGTGCACATCTCCCAGGACGGCGTGCTCTATCCCGGCGGACTGGTCGAGGGACAGCGGTTGCTGGTGGAGTACGACGGCACCGATCCGAACCTGGTACGGGTGGCCGGGCGCACCGCGGACCTCACGCTGCTGCCCGCCGGAAGCACGATCGTGATCACGTGGCTGGTGGCCGGGCCGCTGCTGTGGTGGCTGCGGCCAGGGCGTGCCCGCGCACGCGAGGAAGCCGAGACCTCCGGCGCCGACGAAGCGACGCGAGAGCCGGAAGTCGCGACGGAGGACTGAGCGGTTCGTTCGGCTATTGGGGTCGGTGCGAGGCAAAGTTCTGGCCATCGGCCCGCAGGCTCGCTAGGTTCGCCCTCGCGACTATCAGGGAGGTATGTCGCAAATCGGAGGTCATCATGAGCCTGAGGAAACGGGCCGGATTCACCACCGCGGCGACAGGGCTGACCGTCCTGCTGTTGACGTCGACCGCGAGCGCAGCGCCAGGGCCGGGCAGTCCGGGAGTCGGCGATCCCTATTACCCGCTGGACGGCAACGGCGGCTACGACGTCTCGCACTACGACGTCAGAGTGAGCTACCAGCCGGAAAGCGACCGGCTCTCCGGCACGACGACCATTCTCGCCAAGGCGACGCAAGACCTGACCACGTTCAATCTCGACTTCTTGCTGAACGTCGACTCGGTGCGGGTGAACAACCGTCCGGCGAAGTTCAGCACCGACGGCGGGGAGTTGACCGTCGACCCGGCACAGGACCTGCACAAGGGCAGCCGCATGCTGGTCGTGGTCAAGTACTCCGACACCCCGAACAAGTACGAGCTGTACGGCTACAACGCGTGGAAGCAGACCGCGACCGGTGCGCTGGCGGTGGACCAGCCTCACATGGCGCCGTGGTGGTTCCCGTCCAACAACCACCCGACGGACAAGGCGACGTACGACATCTCGGTCGCCGCGCCGGAAGGGCTCGAGGTGATCTCCAACGGCACGTTGGTGGGCACCAGCCAGCAGATCGACGGCATGGTGCGCTGGCACTGGCGCAGCAAGCAGCCACAAGCCACGTACCTGGCGTTCATGGCGGTGGAGGACTACGACGTCAGTGAGGAACTGGCGCCCAACGGCTTGTATTACCTGAACGCCTACGCCAAGGACTTGCAGAATCCGGATGCCGCGCGGGCCAGCGTGGACCGCACGCCCGAGGTGACCGAGTTCCTCGAGACGAAGTTCGGCAAGTACCCGTTCGAGGCCCTCGGTGGCGTGGTGACGACCGGCCTCGGCTTCGCGCTGGAGACGCAGACCCGGCCGGTGTACGACGACGGCTTCTTCGCGCGCGGCGCCAACACCTACGTGGTCGCGCACGAGCAGGCGCACCAGTGGTACGGCGACTCGGTGTCGCTGGGCTCGTGGGACGAGATCTGGCTGAACGAGGGCTTCGCGGCCTACGCCGAGTGGCTGTGGTCGGAAGAGCAGGGCGAAGGCACCGCCGCGGAGATCTCGCAGTTCTACTACGACTCCTACGCCGCCGACGACCCGTTCTGGGACGTGCTGCCCGGCGACCCGGGTGCGGAGAACCAGTTCCACGACGCGGTGTACGACCGGGGCGCGATGACGGTGCACGCGCTGCGCACGGCCATGGGTGACAAGGCGTTCTTCAAGCTGCTCAAGCAGTGGCCGAAGAAGAAGCGCAACGACGTGGGGACCACGCCGGAGCTGATCAAGCTGGCCGAGAAGCTGTCCGGCAAGCAGCTGGACGAGGTGTTCCAGACCTGGCTGTACACCGCAGGCAAGCCGGCCACCAGCCCGAACGGCGACGCGGCCGTGCGGGCGGCGAAGGCGGAAGCGCCGAAGTCGGTGGCCAAGATCGACCGGACGCACAAGCTGCTGCACCAGCGCGAACTGGCGCACAAGTAGCGGCGGAGACGTCGTCGGCGGGCCGGCAGGGAACGGCTCGCCGACGACGTGCGTCTGATCGGACATGCGTGACAAAGCCCACATGGTGCAAGCCGCCGTGCTGCTGGTGCTGCTGATGGCGTTGGACGCCCTCAGCGCCCTGGCGGACGGTGGGTCGGAGGAGCCTGCCGCTCGACCGTGACCTGCTGACCGACGAGTCGGCGTCAGCCTGCGCGCCGACCGTCGGCCAAGCGGTCGCTCGCGACCTGCTCCGACGTGGAGATCCCGGTAACCCGGCTCGAAGCTGTTGCCGGTCCGAACGGTGCCCCCAGGGCGCCGCGACTGGCATGGCAGGTCGCGTCGTCCATCTGATCGCACGGCGGCGGCATCGCGGCATTTCCGCAGCGCACGCCTCACCCGGCGCGGGTGACCGCCGGACCACACGGCCCGTCCGGCGGCCCGGACCGACTACTCTGGCGCCCATGTCGCGCGCGAGCCTGGACAAGAACCCGCGCGAGGTCGCCGAGATGTTCGACGGCGTCGCGAAGGGCTACGACCGAGCCAACTCGTTCATGACGTTCGGGTTCGATCGCCGGTGGCGCGTGATCACCAGCCGCACGCTGGACGCCAGGCCCGGCGAGAAGGTGCTCGACCTCGCCGCTGGCACCGGGGTGTCCACCGTCGAGTTCGGCCACGCGGGCGCGTGGTGTGTGGCCGCCGACTTCTCCCTCGGCATGCTGCGCAACGGCAAGCAGAAGCGGCCAGGGCTGCCGATGGTCGCCGCGGACGCGTTGCGCCTGCCGTTCGCCGACGAGGTCTTCGACGCCGCCACCATCTGCTTCGGGCTGCGCAACTTCGTCGACCCCGGCGCCGCGCTGCGGGAGATCGCCAGGGTCGTCAAACCGGGTGGTCGGCTGGTGATCTGCGAGGTGTCCACGCCACCGTTCGCCCCGATCCGGTTCCTGCACCGCAAAGTGCTGCTGCAGCTGCCCAAGTGGATCGGCAAGCGCGCGTCGTCCAACCCCGAGGCCTACTCCTACCTGTCCGAGTCGTCCGCCGCCTGGCCCGCGCAGCGGGAGCTCGGCGAGATCATCGCCGCCGCGGGCTGGGAGGACGTCGAGTGGCTCAACCTCACGTTCGGCGTCGTCGCGGTCCATCGCGCGGTCAAGCCCGCCAAGACCGGTGACGAGCCCGAGCAGAACGCCTAGGTCACAACGCGCGGAACCGTTGCGGGTGCGGCCTCTACAGTGACCTCATGACGCAGAGCAGCAGCAGGCGCGGTCCGACGGACGACGCCGAGGTCATCGTGGTTGGTGCGGGACCGGCGGGGTCGACCGCGGCGACATACCTCGCTCGGTCCGGCTTGGACGTCCTGCTGTTGGAGAAGACGACGTTCCCGCGGGAGAAGGTCTGCGGCGACGGGCTCACCCCGCGCGGTGTCAAACAGCTCATCGACCTCGGCATCGACACCCGGGAGGAAGCGGGCTGGGTGCACAGCACCGGGCTGCGCATCCTGGCGGGCGACATCACGCTGGAACTGCCGTGGCCGGAGCTGAGCAGCTACCCGCCCTACGGGGTCTCGCGCACCCGGCACGACTTCGACCACCTGCTGGCGCAAACCGCGCAGAAGGCCGGTGCGCGCCTGTTCGAGAAGACCAACGTCACCGAGGCCGTTGTCGAGCGCGGCCGCGTGGTCGGCGTCAAGGCGGTCGTCGGGCCGGAACGTCAACCGGTGACCTACCGCGCGCCGCTGGTGTTGGCCGCCGACGGCGTGAACGCCAAGCTGGCCCGCAGCGTGGGCATCGAGCGCAACGAGAAGCGACCGATGGGCGTGGCCGTGCGCCGCTACTACCGCAGCCCGCGGCATGCCGAGCCGTTCATCGAAGGTCACCTCGAGCTGTGGGACCGCAGCGATCCGAAGAACCCGCGGCTGCTGCCCGGCTACGGCTGGGTCTTCCCGCTGGGCGACGGCACGGTCAACGTCGGGCTCGGGATGCTGTCCACCTCCCCGGCCTTCCGCAACACCGACTACCGCGCGCTGCTGCGCACCTGGCTGGATGGCACTCCGGAGGAGTGGGGATTCCGCGAGGAGAACGCCGTGGGCAAGATCGGTGGCGCCGGTCTGCCGATGGGCTTCAACCGCACTCCCCACTACAAGGACGGTCTGCTGTTGCTCGGCGATGCGGGCGGCATGGTGAGCCCGTTCAACGGCGAGGGGATCGCCGCGGCGATGGAGTCCGCGCAGCTGGCCGCGGAGCACGTGGTGCAAGCGCTCGCCCGTCCGGCCGGCCCGTCCCGGGAGAAGGCGCTGTACGGCTACACCGTGGCACTACGGGAGCGCATGGGTGGCTACTACCGACTCGGCAACGCGTTCGCCAGGGCCATCGGCAAGCCCGCGGTCATGCGCGTCGCGACCCGCTACGGGCTGCGGATCAACAAGCTCATCCCGCTGATCTACAAGGGCCTGTCCGGCTGCTACGACGACCGGGCAGGAGACGCCGTGGACCGGTTGATCGCGACCGCGTCGCGGTTGACGCCCTCGCCGCGCTAGCCGACCCGGCAGGCGCTGAGATCGGTGGGTAGTGGCTCCGGCCGCGTGCGCCGGCATTCCTGATGCTCGTGGTTGGCTCCGCCGATGTCGCGGTACCGAACGGCCCGCGCTGCTCGCGGCCGGTGCCGCCGTGTCTGCCGCTCGCGCTGTCCGCGATCGGTGCTGCCGTGCCCGGCGCCGCCGTCACCTGAGGCCCGCGCGGACCCAGTGAGCTGACCCCGACGCCCGGGCGGGTGCCGTCTTCGCCGCCCGCAGTCGCCCTTGACGGCAGGGCCACTCGGGTGAATCCGCCGACCCGAGCTGTTGCGTCAGTCACCCGCCGCCCATCCCGTGTAGTGAGGGTCACCGGCAGCTGAGCCCCTGTAGCGAGACTCACTGCGGCCAACCATCCGCGCCCATGTGGCAGAAACCACTCCGTCGGCGATCCGCGTCAAGCACCCCGCAGGACCGCTCAGGCGACTCGTTTCCCCTGTTCAGAGCCCTATTAATGATCAATGGGGCAGCCATGAGGGACTGATGGGATACCCCGGCGACAAGAGAGTTATGGTCGTCCTACACTGCCTCTACAGCCGTTTGTGAAGACCTTCACAACGCGAGCGAAGTAGCTCGTGAAGAATTTCACAAGCGTTGCGAGGGAAGGGACGGAGTCGTCATGCCGGACACGGCGACCGCGGCAAGCGGACTGGACGCCTACCTGCCGCTGGTGTTGCTGCTTCTGCTGTCCTTCGGTTTCGCGGTCTTCTCCGTGACGATCGCGCCGCTGGTGGGCCCGAAGCGGTACAACAAGCAGAAGCTGCAGCCGTACGAGTGCGGGATCGAACCGTCGCCGCAGCCCGTGGCCGGGGGCGGCCGCGTGCCGGTGAAGTTCTACCTGACCGGGATGCTGTTCATCCTGTTCGACATCGAGATGGTGTTCCTCTACCCGTACGCCGTGGCCGCGGACGCGGTCGGCATGTTCGGGTTCATCGCGGTGCTGATCTTCATCGTCGCGATCACCATCCCGTACGTCTACGAGTGGGCGAGGGGCGGTCTGGAATGGGACTAGAGGAAAAGCTGCCCAGCGGCGTCCTGCTGGCCAGTGTGGAGAAGCTGGCCAACTGGTCGCGCCACTCGTCGCTGTGGCCCGCCACGTTCGGCCTTGCCTGCTGCGCGATCGAGATGATGACCACCGGCGCGCCGCGGTACGACCTGAGCCGGTTCGGCATGGAGGTCTTCCGCGCATCGCCGAGGCAGGCCGACCTGATGATCGTCGCGGGCCGGGTGAGCCAGAAGATGGCCCCGGTGCTGCGGCAGATCTACGACCAGATGGCCGAGCCGAAGTGGGTGCTCGCCATGGGCGTGTGCGCCTCGAGCGGCGGCATGTTCAACAACTACGCGATCGTCCAGGGCGTCGACCACATCGTTCCGGTCGACATGTACCTGCCTGGTTGCCCGCCGCGGCCGGAGATGCTGATCGACGCGATCCTGAAGATCCACGAAAAGATCAAGCACGAGCCGATCAGCCCGGCACGGGCCAGGCTCAAGGCCGAGCGCGGCGAAGAGCTGGCGCTGCCGCCGTCGTCGGTGCGCTACGCCCGCAAGAAGGACCGCGACAAGCGCGTGAGCGAGATTCCGCCGAACGAGGTGGAAGGCAAGCGCCGCAGCACGATTCCGCTGGAGTTGCTGGAGCAATGACGCCGTGACCGACAAGCCCGAATCTGACGCCACCCCACCACCACAGCAGCCCACCGACGCTGCCGCGACCACCGACCCGGAGCCGGGCGCCGCGGGTTCGTCCGCGGACCGGCCGAGTGCCGGCCTGGAGCCGCGTGGGGCCGAACCCGCCCGTGCGATCGTCGCGGGCCGTGAACGCCGTGGCATGTTCGGCGTGCAAGGCAGCGGTGACACGTCCGGTTACGGCGGACTGCGCCTGCCCGCGTACACGCCGCCGGCGTCCGAGCGCCCGTACGGCGGCTGGTTCGACGCGTTCGCTGACGAGTTCCTTGCCGCCCTCGCCGACGCGGGCATCGACCCGTCGGTGATCCTGCAGACCACCGTCGACCGCGGTGAGATCACCTTCTACGTGCAGCGCGAGGCGATCGTCGACGTCTGCCGCGTGCTGCGCGACGACGAAGGTCTGCGGTTCGAGCTGTGCAGCTCCGTCTCCGGGGTCGACTACGGCGTCGACGTGCCGCAGCGGCTGCACGTGGCCTACCACCTGACGTCCATGACGTACCGGCGGCGTATTCGCCTGGAGGTCGCGCTGGACGTCGACGACCCGCACGTGCCGTCGATCGTCGAGGTCTACCCGACCGCCGACTGGCAGGAGCGCGAGGCCTACGACATGTTCGGCATCGTCTTCGACGGCCACCCCGCGCTGACCCGGATCCTCATGCCGGACGACTGGGACGGCTTCCCGCAGCGCAAGGACTACCCGCTCGGTGGGATCCCGGTGGAGTACAAGGGCGCCGAGATCCCGCCGCCGGACCAGCGGAGGGCGTACTCATGACGGAGAACCAGGCCGAGCGGCTCAGCGACGCCACCACGGGGACCGACACCACCGAGCGCGGCAGCACCAGCGACCCGTACGCGCCGAGCCGGGAGACCACCGAGGGCCCGGTCTACACCGTCACCGGCGGCGACTGGGACGAGGTGATGTCCGAGGTCGCCGGCGACGAGAAGATCATCATGAACCTCGGCCCGCAACACCCGTCGACGCACGGCGTGCTGCGGCTGGTGGTCGAGCTCGAGGGTGAGACGGTCACCGACCTGCGTTCGGTCGTCGGCTACCTGCACACCGGCATCGAGAAGAACGTCGAGTTCCGCACGTGGACCCAGGGCGTCACGTTCGTGACGCGTATGGACTACCTGTCCCCGCTGTTCAACGAGGCCGCCTACTGCATGGGTGTCGAGCGCCTGCTCGGCATCGACATCCCGGAGCGTGCGCAGGTCATCCGGGTGCTGTTGATGGAGATCAACCGCATCGGCTCGCACCTGGTCGCGATCGCCACCGGCGGTATGGAGCTGGGCGCGCTGACCGGTATGACCGCCGGTTTCCGCGAGCGCGAGGAGGTCCTGCACCTGCTGGAGTACCTGACCGGTCTGCGGATGAACCACGCGTTCATCCGGCCGGGCGGGGTGGCCCAGGACGTGCCGGAGGACGCGATCGAGAAGATCCTCGACTTCTGCAAGGTGATGGACAAGCGGCTGCCGGAGTACGACCGGCTGCTCACCGGCCAGCCGATCTGGCAGAACCGCCTCAAGGGCATCGGCTACCTGCCGGTGGACGCCTGCTTGGCGCTCGGCGTGACCGGCCCGGTGCTGCGGTCCGCCGGCCTGCCGTGGGACCTGCGCAAGACCGACCCGTACCTCGGCTACGAGACCTACGACTTCGAGGTCCCCACCTACACCGACGCCGACTCCTACGCCCGCTACCTGATCCGCATCGAGGAGATGCACCAGTCGTTGCGGATCATCCGGCAGGCGGCCGACCGGCTGAAGAAGCCGGGCCCGGTGATGGTGGAGGACAAGAAGATCGCCTGGCCCGCGCAGCTGTCCATCGGCTCGGACGGCATGGGCAACTCGCTGGAGCACGTCCGCAAGATCATGGGTCAGTCGATGGAGTCGCTGATCCACCACTTCAAGCTGGTCACCGAGGGATTCCGGGTGCCGCCCGGGCAGGTGTACGCCACCGTGGAGTCCCCGCGCGGCGAGCTGGGCTACCACATGGTCTCCGACGGAGGCACCCGGCCGCTTCGCGTGCACGTGCGCGAACCAAGTTTCGTCAACCTGCAGGCCATGCCTGCGATGACCGAGGGCGGCATGGTCGCCGACGTCATCGCGGCCGTGGCCTCGCTGGACCCGGTGATGGGAGGCTGTGACCGGTGACTCAGGCACCCGAGACGGTTTTCGGTGACGACGTCGTCGCCAAGGCGCAGGAGCTGATCGGTCGCTACCCCGAGTCCCGCTCGGCGTTGCTGCCCATGCTGCACCTGGTGCAGTCGGTGCAGGGCTTCGTCAGCCGGGAGGGCATCGCGTTCTGCGCCGAGCAGCTCGGGCTGACCGAGGCGGAGGTTTCCGCGGTCGCGACCTTCTACACCATGTACAAGCGTCGCCCGTGCGGTGAGCACCTGGTCAGCGTCTGCACCAACACGCTGTGTGCGGCCATGGGCGGCGACACCATCTACCAGAAGTTGAGCGAGCACCTCGGTGTCGGCCACAACGAGACCGCGGGCGAGCCGGGCGAGCCGGGCTCGATCACGCTCGAGCACGCCGAGTGCCTCGCCGCGTGCGACCTCGCGCCGGTGGTGCAGGTCAACTACGAGTACTTCGACAAGCAGACCGTCGAGTCCGCCGTCGAACTGGTCGACAAGCTGCGCAACGGGGAGCGGCCGAAGCCGACCCGCGGTGCCGAGCTGACCGACTTCAAGACCGCGGAACTGCAGTTGGCCGGGTTCTTCCCGGAGGACGAGGAGCGGTTCGCAGCGGATGTCGATGGGCCGTCGGCCGCCGAGGAGACCCTGCGGGGCGCGGCGCTGGCCCAGGAGCGCGGCTGGATCGCGCCCCCGATGCCGGAGGAGGGATCGCGTGGCTGACACAGCGTCCAAGACCGACCCGCTCACGCCGGTGCTGACCAAGCGCTGGCTGTCCCCGAACTCGTGGCGGCTGTCCACCTACGAGCAGCTCGAGGGCTACACCGCGATCCGCAAGGCGTTGCGCATGACGCCGGAGGCACTCGTCGAGCTGGTCAAGGAGGCCGGCCTGCGCGGCCGCGGCGGCGCGGGCTTCCCGGCGGGCGTGAAGTGGTCGTTCATGCCGCCCAACGAGGACAAGCCGCACTACCTGGTGATCAACGCCGACGAGGGTGAGCCGGGCACGTGCAAGGACGTCCCGCTGATGATGGCGGACCCGCACTCGCTGATCGAGGGCTGCATCATCGCCTCGTACGCGATGCGCGCGCACCACTGCTTCATCTACGTGCGCGGCGAGGTGCTGCACTGCATCCGCAGGCTGAACAACGCCGTGCGCGAGGCCTACGCCGCCGGGTACCTGGGCAGGAACATCCTGGACAGCGGCTTCGACCTGGACATCACCGTGCACGCGGGCGCGGGCGCCTACATCTGCGGTGAGGAGACCGCGCTGCTCGACTCGCTCGAGGGCCGGCGCGGGCAGCCGCGGCTCAAGCCGCCGTTCCCGGCCGCCGCCGGTCTGTACGCCAAGCCGACCACGGTGAACAACGTCGAGACCATCGCCACCGTGCCCTACATCGTCAACGGTGGCGCGGACTGGTTCCGGCAGATGGGCACCGAGAAGTCGCCCGGCCCGAAGATCTACTCGATCTCCGGGCACGTCGAGCGGCCCGGGCAGTACGAGGCGCCGCTGGGCACCACGCTGCGCCAGCTGCTGGAGATGGCCGGCGGTATGAAGGACGGCATCCCGTTGAAGTTCTGGACGCCGGGTGGATCGTCCACGCCGATGTTCACCGCCGAGCACCTCGACGTCCCGCTGGACTTCGAGGGTGCCGCCGAGGCCGGGTCGATGCTGGGCACCACCGCGGTGATGGTGTTCAACGAGACGGTGTCGGTGCCGTGGGCGGTGATGAAGTGGGCGAAGTTCTACGAGCACGAGTCCTGCGGTAAGTGCACGCCGTGCCGGGAGGGCACGTACTGGCTGTCCCAGGTGCTGGAGCGGCTGGTCGAGGGCAGGGGCACCGAAGAGGACATCGACACCATGCTCGACGTCTGCGACAACATCCTCGGCCGCTCGTTCTGCGCGCTCGGCGACGGTGCGGTCAGCCCGATCCAGAGCGGCATCAAGTACTTCCGGGACGAGTTCCTGGCGCTGTGTGAGTCCAACAAGCGTGAGCTGGTGGGAGCGTCGGCATGACACTTGCGCACGACAAGCCGACCGAGACTCAGCCCGAGGTGCCCGAGGGGCACGTGCGGTTGACCATCGACGGGCAAGAGGTGATCGCGCCCAAGGGTGAGCTGCTCATCCGGACCGCGGAGCGGCTGGGCACCATCATCCCGCGCTTCTGCGACCACCCGCTGCTCGACCCGGCGGGCGCCTGCCGCCAGTGCCTGGTCGAGGTGTCCATGGGCGGGCGGCCGATGCCCAAGCCGCAAGCGTCCTGCACCATGACCGTCGCCGACGGCATGGAGGTCAAGACCCAGCTGACCTCGCCGGTGGCGGACAAGGCGCAAAAGGGTGTGATGGAGCTGCTGCTCATCAACCACCCGCTGGACTGCCCGATCTGCGACAAGGGCGGCGAGTGCCCGCTGCAGAACCAGGCGATGGCACACGGCCGGGCCGACTCCCGGTTCGTCGACCGCAAGCGCACGTTCCCCAAGCCGCTGCGGATCTCCTCGCAGATCCTGCTCGACCGCGAACGCTGCGTGCTGTGCCAGCGCTGCACCCGGTTCTCCCAGCAGATCGCCGGTGACCCGTTCATCGACCTGCTGGAGCGCGGCGCACAGCAGCAGATCGGCACGTCGGAGACCGCGGACCTGGAGGCGGCCGCGTCGACCACGCCCTCTGGCGAGCCGTTCCAGTCGTACTTCTCCGGCAACACCATCCAGATCTGTCCGGTCGGTGCGCTGACCTCGGCGCAGTACCGCTTCCGGTCGCGCCCGTTCGACCTGGTGTCGACGCCGAGCGTGTGCGAGCACTGCTCGTCCGGCTGCGCCGAGCGGACCGACTTCCGCCGGGGCCGGATCATGCGGAAGCTGGCCGGCGACGACCCGGACGTCAACGAGGAGTGGATCTGCGACAAGGGCCGCTTCGCGTTCCGCTACGCCACCGCGCCGGACCGCATCCGCAAGCCGCTGGTGCGCGGCGAGGACGGTCAGCTGCGCGAGTCCTCGTGGACCGAAGCGATGCAGGTGGCGGCGGACGCGCTGGTCAAGGCGCGCGACGGCAAGGGCATCGGGGTGCTCACCGGTGGTCGGCTGACCGTCGAGGACGCCTACGCCTACCAGAAGTTCGCCAGGGTCGCGGCGCGGACCAACGACATCGACTTCCGGGCTCGCGCGCACTCCGCGGAGGAGCTGAGGTTCCTGGCCTCCTCGGTGGTCGGCACGACGCCGGAGCACGTCAGCTTCTCCACGTTGGAGAAGGCGCCGATCGTGCTGTGCGTGGCGTTCGAGCCCGAGGACGAGGCGCCGATCGTGTTCCTGCGGCTGCGCAAGGCGTCCCGCAAGGGCACCAGGGTCGCGTACGTCGGGCAGTGGACCACGTCGTCGGTGCGCAAGACCTCCGGCGAGCTGCTGGCCTGCGCGCCAGGAGCCGAGGCGGCCGCGCTCGACGGCATCCCGGAGCACGCCAAGGACCTGCACGAGGCACTGTCCGCCGAGGGCGCGGTCATCCTGGTCGGCGAGCGCGCCGCCGAGGTGCCCGGCCTGTTCTCCGCGGTGCAGCGGCTGGCCGACGGCACCGGCGCCCGGGTCGCGTGGATTCCGCGCCGGGCCGGTGAGCGTGGTGCGCTCGACGCCGGTGCGGTGCCGACGCTGCTGCCCGGTGGCGCGCCGGTCACCGACGCGCAGGCCCGCGCCGCGCTCGAGCAGCTGTGGCGCCTGCCGGAAGGCACGCTGCCTGCCGAGCCGGGCCGCGACACCGCGGGCATCCTGGCCGCTGCCGCCGCGGGCGAGCTGGACGCGCTGGTGGTCGGCGGTGTCGACCCGGACGACCTGCCCGATCCACAGGCGGCCCGCGCCGCGCTGGACACGGTGGGCTTCGTGGTCAGCTTGGAGATGCGGCCGTCGGCCGTCACCGAGCGGGCCGACGTGGTGCTGCCGATCGCCCCGACGGCGGAGAAGGCGGGCACGTTCCGCAACTGGGAGGGCCGCGACCGGCCGTTCGACGTCACGCTGCAGAACACCGGTGCGCTGCCGGACTGCCGGGTGCTGGACACCCTGGCGGTGGAGATGGACGTCGACCTGTTCACCCAGACGCCGAAGGCCGCGTGGGCCGACTTCGACCGGGCCGCGGGCGCGGTGCCCCGGACCGTCGAGGCCTTCCAGGCCGAACCGGCCGCGGCGCAGGAGGAGTCGACGAACGGGCACGTGAAGCTGTCCACCTGGCGGCAGCTGATCGACAACGGATCGCTGCAGGTCGAGGAACCGCACCTGGCGGGCACCGCACGGCCTGCCGTCATCCGGCTGAACGCGGCCACCGCCGAACGGCACGGCGTCGTCGCCGGAGAGCTGGCGACGGTCCGCACCGAGCGGGGTGCGTTGACGCTGCCCGCGGAGATTGCCGATCTGCCGGACGGTGTGGTGTGGGTGCCGTCCCGCTCGCCGGTCGGCGTGTACGAGGCGCTGGGCGTCGGGCACGGCGGGGCCGTGCAGCTCAGCGCGGGTTCCGGTGAAACGGGAGGTGCGGCGTGAGCACGCTGTTCCTGGCCCAGGCGCAGCAAGAGATGACGCGCGCCGAGGTGCTGGCCGACGACCCGTTCTGGCTGGTGCTGCTCAAGGCCGTGGTGCTGTTCGCGTTCGGCGTGGTCATGACCCTGTTCATGATCAACTGGGAGCGCAAGGTCGTGGCCCGCATGCAGCACCGGGTCGGGCCCAACCGGACCGGTCCCGGCGGCTGGCTGCAGTCGCTCGCCGACGGCATCAAGCTGGCGTTCGTCGAGGAGATCATCCCGGAGGGTGCCGACCGCAAGGTCTACTGGATGGCCCCGGTCATCTCGTCGACCGCCGCGTTCGTCGGCTTCAGCGTGCTGCCGTTCGGCCCGAAGGTGACGATCTTCGGCGAGGAGACCTACCTGCAGCTGATCGATCTTCCGGTCGGCGTGCTGGTGGTGCTGGCCTGCTCGGCGGTCGGGGTCTACGGCATCGTCCTCGGCGGGTGGGCGTCCGGCTCACCGTATCCGCTGCTCGGTGCGCTGCGGTCGGCCGCGCAGGTGATCAGCTACGAGATCGCGATGGGGCTGAGCCTGGTCGCGGTGCTGCTGTACGCGCAGTCGCTGTCCACCGGTGACATCGTCGACGCGCAGCAGAACGGCTGGTTCGCCATCCTGCTGCTGCCGAGCTTCGTGATCTTCGTGATCTCGATGGTCGGCGAGACCAACCGGGCGCCGTTCGACCTGCCGGAAGCCGAGTCCGAGCTGGTCGGTGGCTTCCACACCGAGTACAGCTCGCTGAAGTTCGCGCTGTTCTTCCTGGCCGAGTACGTCAACATGGTGGTGCTGTCCGGTTTCGTCACCACGTTGTTCCTCGGCGGATACATGGCGCCGTGGCCGATCTCGGCGCTCTGGGACGGCTACTTCAACACCGGTTGGTGGCCGGTGCTGTGGTTCCTGATCAAGATGCTGGCGTTCCTCTTCCTCTACATCTGGCTGCGCGGCACGCTGCCCCGGTTCCGCTACGACCAGTTCATGCGGCTGGGCTGGAAGGTGCTGGTGCCCGCCAGCCTGGCGTGGGTCGTGCTGATCGCCGGCGTGCGCGCCCTGCGCAACGACGCCAACGTCGGCTCGACCGAGATCGTCATCTTCGGCGGCGTCGCGGTGCTGCTGATCGTGCTGCTCACGCTGCTGATCCCGGAGCGCAAGGTCGAGACGGACGACCGCATCCCGCTGGCCGGCAGCGGCTTCCCGGTGCCGCCCGCGGACCTGGAAGTGCCGGAGAAGACACCGCGTCAGCTGGCGCTGGAGAAGGCCGAGCGCAAGCGCAAGCGGCTGGCCAAGGCCGGCGCGTCCGCGACTGCCGACAAGGAGGGCAGCGACGATGGGGATGTTTGATCCGATCAAGGGATTCGGCGTCACCTTCTCGACGATGTTCAAGAAGGTGGTCACCGAGGAGTACCCGGAGGACTACTACCCGACTGCCCCGCGGTACCACGGTCGCCACCAGCTCAACCGGCACCCGGACGGGCTGGAGAAGTGCGTCGGCTGCGAGCTGTGCGCGTGGGCCTGCCCGGCCGACGCGATCTTCGTGGAGGGTGGCGACAACACCGAGGAGGAGCGCTACTCCCCGGGCGAGCGGTACGGCAAGGACTACCAGATCAACTACCTGCGCTGCATCGGCTGCGGGCTGTGCATCGAGGCGTGCCCGACCCGCTCGTTGACCATGCTCAACTTCTACGAGCTGGCCGACGACGACCGGCAGAAGCTGATCTACACCAAGGAGGACCTGCTCGCGCCGTTGCTGCCCGGCATGGAGGCGCCGCCGCACCCGATGCGGCTCGGTGACGACGAGCAGGACTACTACGTGCGCGGGCCCGAGCTGGCCCGGCAGGCCGGCCAGGCCAAGCAGACCAGCGAGGTGAGCGCGCAATGAGCTCGATGGTGCTGGCGCAAGCCGCCGAGGTGACCACCGGCGAGGCGGTGGCGTTCTGGATCCTCGGCCCGGCCGCGCTGGCGGGCGGCTTCGGCATGATCTTCGCCCGCAGCGCGGTGCACTCGGCGCTGTGGCTGGTGCTGAGCATGCTCAGCCTTGGCGTGCTGTACATGGTGCAGTCGGCGCCGTTCCTCGGCTTCACGCAGATCATCGTCTACACCGGCGCGGTGATGATGCTGTTCCTGTTCGTGCTGATGATGGCCGGACGGGACAGCGCCGACTCGGTGGTCGAAGTGCTGCGCGGGCAGCGACTGCTCGCCGCGATCTTCGGCATCGGGTTCGCCGGACTGCTGGTCGCCGGGCTGACCAGGGCGCTGACCGACGTGACCGCGGCGCCGGCGATCGACCCGAACAGCCCGACCGGCGGTGGTGCGGGCGGCCTGGGCAGGCTGATCTTCACCGACTACCTGTTCGGCTTCGAGTTGACCGCGGCGCTGCTGATCGTGGCCGCGCTGGCCGGCATCGTGCTGGCCACCCGCGACCGGCGCAACGAAGGCCGGAAGAAGTCGCAGAAGGAACTGGTCGAGGCGCGGTTCCGCGGTGAGTACAAGCGCAAGACGCCGTTCCCCGGCCCCGGCGTGTTCGCCACCTCCAACTCGGTGGCCACGCCCGCGCTGCTGCCGGACGGCCGGGTGGCGCCCGAGTCGCTGTCCGACCTGATCGAGTCCACCACCACCGCGCAGCTGATCGCCAAGCACGAGCGGCTGGCCACCGAGGCGGAGGACGAGGCGGACAAGAGCGCACGGGCGCTGGTCGCGGGCAAGTCGGCGGAGGCACAGGACGAGGAGGAGTCGAAGTGACCCCGACCTACTACCTGCTGCTGTCCGCGCTGCTGTTCACCATCGGCGTGGTCGGCGTGCTGGTGCGGCGCAACGCGATCGTGGTCTTCATGTGCATCGAGCTGATGCTCAATGCGGTGAACCTGACGCTGGTGACCTTCGCCAGGATCAACGGCGAGCTCGACGGTCAGGTGATGGCGTTCTTCGTGATGGTCGTCGCGGCCGCCGAAGTGGTCGTCGGCCTGGCCATCATCATGTCCATCTTCAAGGCCCGGCGGTCGGCCTCGGTCGACGACACCAACCTGCTGAAGTACTGATCATGTGGGGAGATTTGCCGATGTGCTGGCGTAGGGCGCGCGTGACGACCCCCGGAGTGGCATCGTGATCGAATCATCGTGGTTGCTGATCGCCTTCCCCGCGTTCGGCGCGCTCGTGTTGCTGGCCGGTGGGCGACGTACCGACGCGTGGGGCCACTGGCTGGGCTGCGCGACCGTGATCGCGTCGTTCGTCTACGGCCTGATCCTGTTCCTCGACAGTGACGGCCGGCCGACGGACACCACCGTCTTCTCCTGGATCCCGGTGTCCGACCTGCAGGTCGACTTCGGGTTGCGCATCGACGCGTTGTCGCTGGTGTTCGTGCTGCTGATCACCGGTGTCGGGTCGTTGATCCACATCTACGCCACCGGTTACATGGCCGACGACGCCGGGCGCCGCCGCTTCTTCGGGTACTTCAACCTGTTCGTCGCGGCGATGCTGATCCTGGTGCTCGGCAACGGGTTCGTGACCCTGTACCTGGGCTGGGAAGGCGTCGGTCTCGCGTCCTACCTGCTGATCGGCTGGTACCAGAACAAGCCGTCGGCGGCCACCGCGGCCAAGAAGGCGTTCGTGATGAACCGGGTCGGTGACGTCGGCCTGGCGCTGGCCATCTTCCTGATGTGGGCGAACTTCGGCTCGACCCAGTACTCCGAGGTGTTCGCGGCCGTCGGCCAGGCGGATGAGAACGTGCTGCTGGCCATCGGGTTGCTGCTGCTGCTCGGTGCCTGCGGTAAGTCCGGCCAGTTCCCGCTGCAGGCGTGGTTGCCGGACGCGATGGAAGGCCCGACCCCGGTCTCCGCCCTGATCCACGCGGCGACCATGGTGACCGCGGGTGTGTACCTGATCGCCCGCTCGGCGCCGATCTACAACGCCAACCCGGACGCGCAGCTCGTGGTGGCGCTCATCGGTGCGTTCACGTTGCTGCTCGGGGCGATCATCGGATGCGCCTACGACGACATCAAGAAGGTGCTCGCCTACTCCACGGTGAGCCAGATCGGCTACATGATGCTGGCCGTCGGCCTCGGGCCGTTCGGCTACGGGCTGGGCATCATGCACCTGCTCACCCACGGCTTCTTCAAGGCCGGGCTGTTCCTCGGCGCCGGCTCCGTCTCGCACGGTCTGCACGGCGAGCTGGACATCCGGCGCATGGGTGGTCTGTGGCGCAAGATGCCGATCACGTTCGTCACGTTCGGCCTCGGCTACCTGGCGCTGATCGGCTTCCCGTTCACCGCCGGCTACTTCTCCAAGGACGCCATCATCGCCGCGGCGTTCGGCCAGGAAGGCTGGCGCGGCTGGGTGTTCGGCGGCGCGGCCCTGCTCGGTGCGGGCATCACCGCCTTCTACATGACCCGCCTGGTGCTGATGACGTTCTTCGGCAAGGCCCGCTGGCAGGAGCTGAAGACCGCCGACGGCAAGGAGTACCACCCGCACGAGTCGCCGCCGGTGATGACCGTGCCGATGATGGTGATCGCGGTCGGTTCGGTCGCCGCCGGTGCGTTCCTGGCCCTCGGCGACAACCTGGTGGAATGGCTGACGCCGTCGGTCGGTCCGCTGATGGAGAGCGAAGCCGGCGTGATCGGGCACGGCGCGGTGCCGTTCCTGGTGGTCGGCATCTCCGCGCTCGGTGTGCTGCTCGCGTGGCTGTTCGTCGGCCGCAGGGAGGTCCCGGTCGAGCGGCCGCAGCGGGTCAGCGCGGTGGTGCGGGCGGCGCGCGCCGACCTGTACGGCAACGCGCTGAACGAGACGTTGTTCGCCCGCCCGGGCATCTGGCTCTCGCGGGCACTGGTGTTCGTGGACAACCGTGGCGTGGACGGGTTGGTGAACGGTCTTGCCGCGCTGCTCGGTGGTAGCTCCGGGCGGCTGCGCAGGTTGCAGACCGGTTTCGTCCGGTCCTACGCCCTGACGATGCTGATCGGCGGGTTCCTGCTGGTCGGCGCCCTGTTGATGGTGAGGTTCGGATGACCTGGCTGCTCGCACTCATCCTGCTACCGCTGATCGGCTCGGCGGCGGTCGCCGTGTTGCGGAACAACCGCCGGGTCGCCAAGCTCACCGCGTTCGTGTTCTCGCTGGCCACGCTGGCGCTGGTGGTGCCGCTGTGGCTGAGCTACGACCCGGACGGCGAGCGGCTGCAGCAGACGTCGTCGATGGACTGGATCCCGGCGTGGGGCATCCACATCTCGTTCGGCATCGACGGCATCGCGCTGGTGATGATCGCGGTCATCGGGCTGTTGGTGCCGATGGTGGTGCTGCTGTTCGGGGTCACCGACAAGCTGCCGTCCGGCCGCACGCCGGGTGGCTTCCTGTCGCTGATCCTGCTGCAGCAGGGCTTGACCATCGCGGTGTTCGCCGCCACCGACGTCTTCCTGTTCTACGTGCTGTTCGAGGTCATGCTGATCCCGATGTACTTCCTCATCGGGAACTACGGCGGGGCGAACCGGCAGTACGCGGCGGTGAAGTTCTTCCTGTACTCGTTCCTCGGTGGTCTGATCATGCTGGCGTCGGCGATCGGCGCCTACTCGCTGGCCGCCGACGAGCTCGGCCAGGGCACGTTCGACTGGCAGACGCTCACCGAGGTGGTCTCGCAGGCCCCGCTGACCACGCAGATCTGGCTGTTCCTCGGCTTCTTCGTGGCGTTCGCGGTGAAGGCGCCGCTGGTGCCGTTCCACACCTGGCTGCCGGACGCCGCCGGGCAGGCGCCGATCGGTGTCGCCGTCATCCTGGTCGGCGTGCTGGACAAGGTCGGCACGTTCGGTTTCCTGCGCTACAGCCTGCCGATGTTCCCGGACGCCTCCGCGGAGCTGGCGCCGCTGGTGCTCGTGCTGGCCGTGGCGGGCATCCTGTACGCGTCGATCGTGGCCGCGGGTCAGCAGGACATGAAGCGGTTCATCGCGTACGTGTCGATCGCCCACTTCGGGTTCATCGCGCTGGGCATCTTCGCGTTCACCGAGCAGGCCCAGGTCGGCGCGGTGACGTACATGCTCAACCACAGCCTGGCCACCGGCATGCTGATCCTGGTGCTGGGCATGGTGATCGCCCGTGGCGGGTCGACGAAGATCTCCGACTACGGCGGCATGTCCAAGGTGACACCGCTGCTGGCCGGCTTCCTGCTGGTCGCGGGCCTGTCGACCATGTCGCTGCCCGGCACCAACGCTTTCATCTCCGAGTTCCTGGTGCTGCTGGGCTCGTTCGAGTCGCGGCCGGTGTACGCGATCCTGGCCACGATCGGCATGATCCTGGCGGCCATCTACGTGCTGTGGACCTACCAGCGGATCATGCAGGGGCCGGTGCGCGGTGACGCGCTGGTCGGCGCCGGTGGTGGTCCTGGCACGGCGCAGGCCCCGGCGAAGGCGGCGCGCAAAGCGATCAAGGACGTCGGCAGCCGCGAGCTGATCGTGCTGGTGCCGCTGGTCGCGCTGATCATCGGGCTCGGTGTCTACCCGAAGCCGGTGCTGGACACAGTGACTCCGTCGGTGCAACCCACCGTTTCCGTCGGTGAAGGGGAAGGTAACGAGTGATGGACCTCGCGCAAGGCGGTCCCGCCACTGCGTTGGGCGTGCCGAGTATCGATGTCGCGGCCGTGCTGCCGCTGCTGATCATCTTCACCGCCGGCGCGGTTGGCGTGCTGTTGGAGGCCGCGCTGCCGCGTCAACAGCGTTGGCCTGCCCAGGTCGCGCTGAGCCTGGCGTCGGTCGTGGGCGCGGGCGTGGCGTTGGCCTTCTACGCCACCGGTGACTTCGAGCGCCTGACCACGTTCCGCGCGGAGGAAGCGTCGTCCGGCGCGCTTGCGGTGGACGCCCCCGCGCTGTTCCTGTGGGGCACGCTGCTCGCGCTGGGTCTGCTCGCTCTGCTGCTGATCGCCGACCGGTCCGTCGAGCCGGGTGGTGCGTTCGTCAGCCGGGCGGCGCTGCGCGGCAATGCCGGTGGCACGGACACCCTGACCACCGAGAAGACCTTCACCGGCATGCAGACCGAGGTCTTCCCGCTGACGCTGTTCGCGCTCGGCGGCATGATGACCTTCTGCGCGGCGAACGACCTGCTGACCATGTTCATCGCGCTCGAGGTGCTGTCGCTGCCGCTGTACCTGATGTGCGGGCTGGCCCGGCGCAGGCGGCTGATCTCGCAGGAAGCCGCGGTCAAGTACTTCCTGCTCGGCGCGTTCGCCTCGGCGTTCTTCCTCTACGGCGTGGCCATGCTGTACGGCTACGCGGGTTCGGTGCACCTGGCCGACATCGCCAACGCCGCTTCCGGTACCGATCGGTCCGACACGCTGTTGTTCGCCGGGTTCGGGCTGCTGGCCATCGGGTTGCTGTTCAAGGGCTCGGTGGGCCCGTTCCACACCTGGACGCCGGACGTCTACCAAGGCGCGCCGACCCCGGTCACCGGGTTCATGGCTGCCTGCACCAAGGTGGCGGCCTTCGGTGGCCTGATCCGCGTGCTGACCGTCAGCTTCGAGTCGACGTCGTGGGAGTGGCGCGGCGTGCTGACCGCCGTGGCGATCGTGTCGATGGCGATCGGCGCCATCCTGGGTCTCACCCAGCGCGACGTGAAGCGGATGATCGCGTACTCGTCGGTCGCGCACGCCGGGTTCCTGCTGGTCGGCGCCATGGCGCTGACCGAGGACGGTCTGTCGGCCACGTTGTTCTACCTGCTGGCCTACGGCTTCACCACGCTGGCGGCGTTCGGCGTGATCTCGCTGGTGCGGGACTCCAGCGGGGAGGCCACCGACCTGTCCGCGTGGGCCGGTCTGGCCAAGCGGTCCCCGCTGGTCGCCGCGGTGTTCACCTTCCTGCTGCTCGCTCTCGCCGGTATCCCGCTGACCAGCGGTTTCGTCGGCAAGTTCGCGGTGTTCGAGGCCGCGTTGTCGGACGGAATGGCTCCGCTGGTCGTGGTCGCCCTGGTGGCCAGCGCGGTCGCGGCGTTCTTCTACCTGCGCGTGGTGGTGCTGATGTACTTCTCCGAGCCCGCGCCGGACGGGCCCGCGGTGACCGTCCCGGGTGCGTTCACCACGACGGCCATCGCGGTCGGCACCATCGCCACGCTGGTGCTCGGTGTGCTGCCCACGTTCGCCCTGGACTGGGCGTCGGCAGGCGGGTTCACGTTCTGACCGCCCCGGTTGGCCGCTGGAAGGCGATCGGGGCATGCCCGTTACGCTGACTGGCGTGTCTGACGCCAAGCGCATGGCCGAGTTGCAGGCCGCGGTGGGTTTGCGAATCGCCGACGAGGCTTTGCTTGACGAGTTGTCCGCCGGCCTGGCGAAGGTGGAAACGCTGCTGCGGGAGGCCGTGCGCAGCGACGTCGCCTTCGTCGACGCGGCGGCCCGCCACCTGACCGAAGCGGGCGGTAAGCGGTTCCGGCCGTTGTTCACGCTGCTGGCCGGCCAGTTCGGTGACGGCGGTACCGACGACGTCGTCACCGCGGCGGCTGCGGTCGAACTGGTCCACCTCGCCACGCTGTACCACGACGACGTGATGGACGAGGCCACCATGCGGCGTGGTGCGCAGAGCGCCAACGCCCGGTGGGACAACACCGTCGCGATCCTGACCGGCGACCTGTTGTTCGCGCACGCCTCGCGGCTGGTCGCCCAGCTGGGCACCGAGCCGACCAGGATCATCGCGGAGACGATGAACGAACTGGTCACCGGCCAGATCAGGGAAACCGTGGGGGCGCGCGACGGTGAGGACCCGATCGAGCACTACCTGACCGTCATCGCGCAGAAGACCGGCTCGCTGATCGCCACGTCCGGTCGGTTCGGCGCCATGCTCTCCGGCGCCGCGCCGGAGCACGTCGCCGCGCTGCGGCAGTTCGGCGAGATCATCGGTGTGGCGTTCCAGATCTCCGACGACATCATCGACATCGCGTCCGGGTCGGACGTGCTGGGCAAGGAGCAGGGCACCGATCTGCGCGAAGGTGTACGTACCTTGCCGATGCTTTACGCGTTGAACGATGACGAAGAAAATTCCCGACTGATCGAGTTGCTGTCCACCCCGCTGACCGACGACGATGAGGTCGCTGAAGCGGTTGAGCTGCTGCGGTCGTCGGCCGGCTTGGAGCATGCGCGGGAAACGCTGCGCGAGTACACGCTGCGGGCCAGGGCCGAGTTGGCGCCGTTGCCAGATTCGGCCGCGCGTGACGCGTGCGAGTCCGTCGCCGACTACCTCGCCGCTCGCACGAACTAGAGCCACTCCAGCCCCCGGCACCGCCGGCGGAGTGGAGGGAAGGAGACCGCGCAGACCATGTCCTCCCTGTTCGGAGAAGTCTGGTTCTGGAGCTTGCTGGCGTTCCTGCTCGGCGCCCTGCTCACCTGGGTGCTGTTGGTACGGCCGTTGCAACAGCGGGCGAACCACCTCGAGCAGCAGCTGCGGGAGCAGGCCTCGGGCGGAGCCCGTCTGGCACGGCCCGAGCGGTCGGACTCGGATCACCGGCAGCAGCAGACTTCGCAGTGGCAGGCGTCGAGCGCGGCGGTTGCCGAGCCGTCGACCACGTCCAGGCGTCCGGATTGGTTGGAGCGGGACAGCCTGTCCGGCGAGCCGCACCACGACGAGCAGGACGTGTTCGACCAGTTCGTCCAGGAGGAGGACGAGCGCGAGCTCGGCGAGTACGACGACTACGAGCACTACGACGAGCGCGACGAGTACTACCAGGACGAGCCGCGCGAGCAGGAGTGGCAGGGAGCGCCGGACGAGGACTTCGACGACACTCCGTCGACCGACCGGCGCGCGTACCCGACACAGGCTGCGGCCACCGAACAGGTGGAGCAGGCTCGGCCCGAGGGCGCTGAGGCGCGTCAGCCCGAGCCGGATGACGACCGACCCGGAAGCTTGTTCGAACCGGAAGAGCCCGCGGGTGCCTCGATCGCCGATCGGCTCGGCGGCGGTCCGGAGCCGACGAAGTCGGGTTTCGCGGCCCTGGACGGCTCGGCGGAGACCAAGCGCCCGGATGAGGTGACCGGGCCGGACTCAGGGGCCACCCGAAGCGACGTCGAGGCCGCTCGCTCCGATGTTGTGCCCGCCGGGACGGACGCCGAGGCAACCCGCACCGAGATGCCACAGCCGTCGTGGCCGGACACGCCGACCCGGATCCAGCCTCGGGTGCCGGGACCGTCCGCTGGTGGCCCGCCCGTTGGTGGTCCGCCCGACGAGGAACTCGAGGAGTTCACGCGTCGGGTCCCGCGGCGTTCGGCGTCGACCCCGCCGCCGAAGCCCGTGACGCCGTCCGGGCCCGCCACCCAGCAGACACCACCGGTGAGTCCACCGGAGACGACCGGTGGGGGTGCGGCCGCAACACATGCAGGGTTCCCGCCGGCGGCCGAGCCGGGCACGCCTTCCCAGCAGCAGCCGGTTGCCGGGCAGCAGCCCGCTGAAGCGCAGGCCGCACAGCCGGCAACTCAGCCCACGGATGCGTCTGCGCCTGAGGCACAGCGGACGGAAACCGCGCCGGCGCCCAGCGCTGGGCAGCAGCCCGCGGATACGCAGGCAGCAGGACCGGTCGGTACCGGCACCCACGCACCTGTCGAGCAGCCGACGCAGACACAGCCACCGGCTGGGCCGCGACCGGCGGAGGCGACGGCGTTCTCGCCGAGTGCCGGATCCGCTCCCACCGACCAGCGGCCAGCTCCTGCGGAGGCCCCGAGCCTCGGAGCTGCTCCGACCGACCAGCGTCCGACTCCGGCGGAGGCTTCGGGCCTGGGAACCGCCCCTACTGAGCAGCGGCAGGCTCCTGCGGAGGCTTCGAGCGTCGGAGCCGCCCCTACTGAGCAGCGGCAGGCACCTGCGGAAGCCCCGAGCGCCGCGGCGCAGCCGACGGACGCCCCGGCGTTCCAGCCTTCCGAAGCGCACGCTTTCCAGCCGCCGAGCACCCAGCAGCCGCCCCGGGCGCCGCAGCAGCCCGGCCAGGCGTCGCAGCAGGCCGCCGGCGCGGCGCAGGCAAGCGCGCCCGCCCAGGAGCAGGAGGACCAGCCGAGCCTGTTCGAGGAGCCGACCCCGAAGGTCGAGCCGGACGGGCGGCTGCCGGACATCGAGCCGCAGTTGGACCCGCAGACCGGTTTGCCGAAGCGGACCAGGCGAGGCACGAACCAGATCCGCGGCGGGTTCGAGCCGCCGCGGCCGATCAAGCCGTCGATGCGACCGGTCGCCCGGCGCACCCCGCAGGCCGAGGTTCCCTCCGGTGGTTCGTTGTTCGAGCCGTCGGCGAATGCCGGGCCGCAGCAGTCCGGTCAGGAGCAGCCGCCACCGGGACCGTTCGGGCCCGGCTCGGCGATGCCGCTGCCCGGCGGTGGACGGCCGGGGCCGGAGTACAAGGTGAAGGGCAGCGTGACCGCGCTGCGCTACTGCTCCGAGGAGTCGCCGCGGTTCAACGAGATGACCGCGGAAGTGTGGTTCACCAGCGTGGCGGACGCCGAGCGGGTCGGGTTCCGGCCGCTCGAGGGTTGAGGTTGCGGACGCCGAGCGGCCGGGTCTCGGCCACTTGAGGGCTGAGGTCGAGCAGGCCCGGCTGCTTGAGACCTGAAGCTGCGGGCACGAGCGGGCCCGGCCGCCTGAGGGCTTGTCCGCGGATGCGGGCGGGCTGGTTCCGGCCGGTTGGAACCTCAAGCCGCGGACGCTGAGCGAGCCGCTCGAGCGAGCCGCAGCCGCGAACGCCGAAGCCGCTCGCTGATGGCCTGAGCGCTACGTGACGTCCCAGCCGTCACGTGGTCCGGCGGGCCGCGAGGGGCAGGTGGTCAGACGCTGGTGCCTGGGCGCCTCAGGCGACCGTCCAGGTGTCGTTCCCGGTCAGCAGCGCCTGCAAGTCCGGCTCCTGCGTCTTACGCGCCGACTCGATCTGCGCCCGCGCCGCGTCGTCGTACGTCGTGCGGCTGACCTGCCGGAAGATGCCGACGGGCGTGTGCGACAGGTCCTGCCCACCGATCCGAGACAACGCGAACGCGTACGACGGGTCCTGGATCGTCGGGTCGTGCGTGACGATGCTGCTCGCGTCGATGTCGGCGACCTTGGCGATGTCGAAGCCGAACTCGCCGCGCACCACCGCGTACTCGTTCTCCGGGCCGAACGTGATCGGCTCGCCGGGCCGCAGTGGCACGATGCGCCGTGCCGACTCGTCCTTGTCCTTCAGCACGTCGAACGCGCCGTCGTTGAAGATCGGGCAGTTCTGGTAGATCTCCACGAACGCCGACCCGCGATGCTGAGTCGCCGCGGTGAGGACCTCGCTCAGGCCCTTCTTGTCCGAGTCCAGTGCCCGCGCCACGAACGTCGCTTCGGCACCCAGCGCCAGGCTGATCGGGTTGAACGGGTGGTCGAGCGAGCCCATCGGCGTCGACTTGGTGATCTTGCCTTCCTCGCTGGTCGGCGAGTACTGGCCCTTGGTCAATCCGTAGATCCGGTTGTTGAACAGCAGGATCTTGACATTGACGTTGCGCCGCAGCGCATGGATCAGGTGGTTGCCACCGATGGACAGCGCGTCCCCGTCACCGGTGATCACGAACACCGACAGGTCCGGCCGGGCGACCGCCAGCCCGGTGGCGATCGCCGGAGCGCGGCCGTGGATCGAGTGGAAGCCGTAGGTGTTCATGTAGTACGGGAACCGGCTCGAGCAGCCGATGCCCGACACGAACACGATGTTCTCCCGCTTGACGCCCAGGCTGGGCAGGAACGCCTGCATCGTGTTCAGCACGATGTAGTCGCCGCAGCCCGGGCACCAGCGCACTTCCTGGTCGGACTTGAAGTCCTTCGCCTTGTAGGTCTCGTCGGTGGTCGGCACGCCGTCCAGCCCGCCGATCTTCGGCAGTCCGAGGTCGATGGCGGTCATTCCACAGCCTCCGTGAGAACGTGGGCGTCGGATCCGTCGGCGGACGGTTCGCTGTCGTTGATGACGTCGGTGAACACTTCGGCCAGTTCGGCCGCCTTGAACGGCAGGCCGGCCACCTTGGTGTAGGAGCGGATGTCGACCAGGTACCTGGCGCGCAGCACGGTGGCGAGCTGCCCCAGGTTCATCTCCGGCACGATCACCACGTCGTAGCTCTCCAGCACCGTGCCCAGGTTGGCAGGAAGCGGGTTCAGATACTGCAGGTGCGCCTGGGCGATCTTCATGCCCGAGCTCCGCACCCGACGGCACGCCGCGCCGATCGGCCCGAACGACGAACCCCAGCCGAGCGCCAGCACCCGCGCGTCGCCCGTCGGGTCGTCGACCTCGACGTCCGGCACCTTGATGCCGTCGATCTTGGCTTGACGCAGCCGAACCATCCGGTCGTGGTTGTCCGGGTCGTAGGAGATGTTGCCGCGGTTGTCCGCCTTCTCCAGGCCACCGATGCGGTGCTCGAGACCCGCCGTGCCCGGGACGGCCCACTCGCGGGCGAGCGTCTCGGTGTCGCGGACGTACGGCCAGAACTCGTTGCTGCCGTCCATCGCGTTCGGCTCGGACGCGAACTGCACGCGCAGGTCGGGCAGCTTGTCCGCGTCCGGGATCAGCCACGGCTCGGACCCGTTGGCGATCGCGCCGTCGGAGAGCAGGATGACCGGGGTGCGGTAGGTCAGCGCGATGCGCGCGGCCTCCAACGCCATGTCGAAGCAGTCACCCGGGGAGCGCGGCGCCACCACCGGCACCGGCGACTCGCCGTTGCGGCCGTAGAGCGCCTGCAACAGGTCGGCCTGCTCGGTCTTGGTCGGCAGACCGGTCGACGGCCCACCGCGCTGCACGTCGATCACGATCAGCGGCAGCTCGGTCATCACGGCAAGCCCGATGGTCTCCGACTTCAGCGCGACACCGGGCCCGGACGTGCTGGTCACGCCGAGCGCGCCACCGTAGGAAGCACCCAGCGCGGCGCCGATGCCGGCGATCTCGTCCTCGGCCTGGATCGTGGTGACGTCGAACGCCTTGTGCTTGGACAGCTCGTGCAGGATGTCCGAGGCGGGCGTGATCGGGTACGAGCCCAGCACCACCGGCAGTCCGGAGCGCTGCCCAGCGGCGACGATGCCGTACGCCAGTGCCGTGTTCCCGGTGATCTGCCGGTACTGGCCCGGCGGAAGCTTGGCGGGCGCCACGTCGTAGGTCACCGAGAACGCCTCGGTCGTCTCGCCGTAGTTCCAGCCCGCACGGAACGCCAGGATGTTGGCCTCGGCGATGTCGGGCTTGCGGGCGAACTTGGTGCGCAGGAACTTCTCGGTGCCCTCGGTCGGGCGGTGGTACATCCAGGACAGCAGGCCGAGCGCGAACATGTTCTTGGCCCGCTCGGCGTCCTTCTTGCCGAGGCCGACCTGCTCGACCGCGCCCCTGGTCAGCGTGGACATCGCCACCTTGTGCACCTGGTAGGGCTCGAGCGAACCGTCGTCCAACGGGTTCGTCTCGTAGCCGACCTTGGCCAGGTTGCGCTTGGTGAACTCGTCGGTGTTGGCGATGATCGTGCCGCCGTGCGGCAGGTCGCCGATGTTGGCTTTCAGCGCCGCGGGGTTCATCACCACCAGCACGTCCGGTCTGTCGCCCGGGGTGAGAATGTCGTAGTCGGCGAAATGGACCTGGAACGACGAGACACCGGGGATCGTGCCCTGCGGCGCACGGATCTCGGCCGGGAAGTTGGGCAGCGTCGCCAGGTCGTTGCCGAAGGCGGCGGTCTCCGAGGTGAACCGATCACCGGTCAGCTGCATGCCGTCGCCGGAGTCGCCGGCGAACCGGATGACGACCCTGTCGAGCTTCTCGACAGGGCGAGTACGGTCTCCGGCAGTCTGCTCCGGGGTGGTTTCGCTGGTGGACATGTGAATGAGGGGATCCCTCTCTGCGCTTCGGGTGCGAGTTCCCCGCGAAGTTAGGGTCTACTCACTTGAGGTTAGCTCGCCGGGGGCGGAACCGACGAACCGGACCACTGTGATTCCAGTCCCTGGACATCTGCCGGTAACAGTGTTAACTGGGTCACTCATCGGGCCGAGCTGCTGATCCTGGCGCGCATGGCGGCCAGGCGCTCGGCGAACGTCGGCGATGCGATGGACTCCAGCTGCGGCACGATCTCCGCGTTCACGGCGTCGGCGTGCTCGGTGATCGCGGCGGTCTTGCGCATCGTGCGCTTGGTCGAGATCACCAGTTCGCGGGGCGCCTGCTCGGCACCCTTCGCCAGCTCCACGGCGGCGTCGACCAGTTGCTCGTGCTCGCCGTCCACCACGCGGTGCACCAGTCCGGCGGCCAGTGCCTGCTCCGCGTCGAGGACTTCACCGAACAGTGTCATCGCCGCGGCCTGCTGCGGGCCGACGATGCGCTGTGCCATCCACGTCATGCCGCCGCCAGGGTGGATGCCCAGCTGGAGGAATCGGGTGTCGAAGCGAGCGCGTGGTCCGGCGAGCCGAACGTCGGCGGCCAGCGCGAGGTTGAGGCCGGCGCCGACGGCGGCTCCGCCGACCGCCGCCACCGTGGGCAGCGAGCACTGTGCGACCGCGAGAAAGCCGTTGTAGATGGAGCGCAGGCCCTCTTCCGTACCGGAAGCCAGCGCCTCCAGGTCAGCGCCGGCACAGAAGGCCGGCGGTGTACCCGTGACGACCACCGCGTGCACGTCCTCGTCCTGCTCGGCGGCGCGCACCGCGGCGGCGAGCTCCGCGGACAAGTCCGCGCTGAGGGCGTTACGGCGCTGCGGGCTGTGCACGGTGAGAACGGCGATCTTGCCGCGGCGTTCCACCCGGATCTCGGCTGCTGCCGACTGCGACGTTGCTTCGGCCATGCGGCGAGGGTACCGATCAGTGCGGCACCGGTGGCCGCTCCAGCAGTGTGGAAAGCACCACGGTGGACACGGTGGTGTCGATGATCTCCAGCCCGCGCAGCCGCTCGAGCGCGTTCTCCAGGTGGTGAATGTCGGCCGCGCGCAGGTGCACGATCGCGTCGGCGGCGCCGGACACCGTGTAGGCGGCGGCCACCTCGGGCAGTTCGACCAGGTGGGAGCGGATACGCGACGGTGGAACGTTGCCCCGGCAGTGCACCTCGACGAACGCCTCGGTCCCCCAGCCCAGCGCGCGCGGATCGACCACCGCGGTGAAGCCCCGCAGCACGCCGGAATCCAGCAGTTTGTCGACGCGCCGCTTGACCGCTGGAGCGGACAACCCGACCACCTTGCCGATCTCCGCATACGAAGAGCGGGCGTTAGCGACCAAACACGAAATGATTCGCTCATCGATCGAGTTCATACGCAATGTTTAGCACGTAGGTGCGCAAAAGTGAGCAATTGATCGCCGCGGCGCCGCCGTCGTAGATTGGCGGCATGACCGCCGTTGCTGTTCGTGAGACCTCGCCTGCCGTCCGGCGGGCCGAACCGCGCCACTACTTGATGTGCCCGCCGCGGTACTTCGCCGTGGACTACGCGATCAACCCGTGGATGGACCCGAGCAAGCCGGTCTCGGTGGACCTGGCGATGGCGCAGTGGACCGAGCTGCGCGACACCTACCGCGAACTCGGCCACACGGTGGAGGAGATCGAGCCCGTCGACGGCCTGCCCGACATGGTGTTCGCGGCCAACTCCGGCACGGTCATCGACGGGCACGTGCTGGGCGCGCGATTCCGCGCCGAGCAGCGTCAGGCGGAGGCCGAGTACTACCGCCGCTGGTTCGTCGAGCACGGCTTCCGCGACGTGGTGATGCCGAGCAAGGTCAACGAGGGGGAGGGCGATTTGACCTGGACCGGCTCGGTGCTGCTGGCGGGCACCGGGTTCCGCACCGACCCGGCGGCGCACGCGGAGGCGCAGGAGGTGCTCGGCGTGCCCGTGGTGACGCTGCAGCTGGTCGACCCGCGCTACTACCACCTGGACACCGCGCTGATGGTGCTGACCACCGCGACCGAGGACCGGCCCGCCGAAGTGGCCTACTACCCGAAGGCCTTCTCGCCGGGCTCGTTGCGGGTGCTGCAGCGGATGTTCCCGAACGCCGTGCTGGCCAGCGACGCCGACGCCGAGACGTTCGGGTTGAACGGCGTCTCCGACGGGCGCAACGTGGTGTTGTCCGCGCAGGCGGTCGGCCTGGCCGAGCAGCTCGCCGCGCGCGGGTACGAGCCGCACCTGATCGACATGTCGGAGTTGCGGAAGGCAGGCGGTGGTCCGAAGTGCTGCACGCTGGAGTTGCGCAGCTGACCCACCGCGCTCGCGGCACATAAGGTAGTGTGCCCGGCGGCTCGGCCCGCCAAGCCCGCGAATGTCTCCGACGATCGCGTCGGATGCAGGCGCGCCGGACCGCGTGGCCGAGAACGCACGGAAGGCTCCCGACGGCTCATGCTCCGGCATGTGCCCGGGAGCCTTTCTCGTTCTCGGAGACCGCTGTGACCTCGGGTTTTGCCTGGTGTGGCCGGGGTCATCGGAACTAAGCAGGTGTAGTGGACGTTGTGCTGGAGGACGAGGGCGACGAACCGGTAATCGGGAGGCGCAAGCAAGTGCACAGGCATCAGAACGGCATCAAGACCGTGCTGCTGCTGGGCTTGATGAGCGCACTGATCATCGGCGTGAGCAGCTTGTTCGGGCGCGGTGCGCTCTTCATCGGTCTGCTGTTGGCGCTGGCCGTCAACGGGTTCGCCTACTTCAATTCGGACAAGCTGGCGCTGCGCGCGATGCGGGCCCGGCCGGTGTCCGAGGCCGAGCAGCCCGCGATGTACCGGATCGTGCGCGAGTTGGCCACGTCGGCTCGGCAGCCGATGCCCCGGCTGTACGTCAGCCCGACGTCGGCGCCGAACGCGTTCGCCACCGGTCGTAATCCTCGGAATTCCGCGGTCTGCTGCACGACCGGGATCCTGGAGCTGCTCGACGAGCGTGAGTTGCGCGCGGTGCTCGGGCACGAGCTGTCGCACGTGTACAACCGCGACATCCTGATCTCCAGCATCGCGGGCGCGTTGGCCAGTGTCGTGACGTTCCTGTCGTACATCGCGATGTTCGGCGGCAACCGGGAGAACGGGAACCCGCTGCTGGCCCTGCTGCTGGTGTTCATCGGGCCGATCGCGGCAAGCATCATCAAGCTGGCGGTGAGCCGTTCGCGCGAGTACCAGGCAGATCAGTCCGGCGCCGAGCTGACCGGCGACCCGCTGGCGCTGGCGTCCGCGCTGCGGAAGCTCGAGGGTGGCACGGCCGCGCGGCCGTTGGCGCCGGAGCCGCGGCTGGTGTCGCAGTCGCACCTGATGATCGCCAACCCGTTCCGGCCGGGCGAGAACCTGGCGCGGATGTTCTCCACGCACCCGCCGATGGCCGAGCGGATCCGCCGGCTCGAGGAGTTGGCGCGGCGTAGCTGACGCGCCTTGAGCGGCCGTCTCGGCGGCGGTCTGGGGCTACCGCGCGGCCGTCCCGGCGGTGGCCTGGGGCTACCGCGCGGCCGTCCCGGCGGTGGCCTGGGGCTCTTGAGCGGCTTCCCCGGCGGCGGCCTGGGGCTGTTGATGCGTGGCCGCCGGCCCGCGACCGCTCGGTGATCGTCGTTCGCCCGGCGGCATGCCGCTCGGTGCGGCCCGGCTCGGGGTTTGTCCCGCGTGGTGCGGCCCTCGGCTGAGCTCTGCCCGCTTGGCGCCGTCCCGCCATGGCACGCCCCCATCGGCGCGTCCGATCCCTTCCAGCTCTTGCCCGTTCGGGCGTTCGCGCGGCCCTCTGCGCCGCGCCGTTGCCCGTTCGGGCGGCTCGCTGTTCCTTTCCCGGGCAGCGGCCACCCCCCTGTTGAACGGACGGCTGGTGCCATTTCGTTGCGCCCGATGGGCAGGTTGATCTTGCTGCTGGACAGCGTCGTCCGCACCGCCTGCCTGGTTCGCAACGGATCCATCCCTGCCAGGCCCGATGACAACGAGGGGGCGATGTTATGCACACCGACCGAGTACGAGCAGTGTTGGAAGAGCAGCGGGACCGGGTGATCGCGTTGTTCCGGATCGCCGTCGGCCTGATGTTTCTGGCCCACGGCGCGTCCATCGTCTTCGGAATCTTCGGCGGCGCACCGGGCAGCCCCGGTCAGGCCGCGGAGTTCGGCGCTTGGCCGCAATGGTGGGCGGGCCTGATCGAAACCGTCACCGGTGCGCTGGTCACCCTCGGGTTCGGAACCCGCAGCGCCGCGTTCATCGCTTCCGGCGCGATGGCCTACGCGTACTTCGTGGTGCACCAACCGCAAGGGCTGCTGCCCCACCAGAACGGTGGCATGGCCGCGGCGCTGTTCTGCTGGGCGATGCTGGTGCTGGTCTTCACGGGCCCGGGAGCATGGGCGCTGGAGTCGGTGACCGCGCGGGTTCGCCAGTCGCGAGGTGTCGCCGAGCCCGCCTAGGTGCGCCGGAGTTCGCTCAGCCGCTCGCGCCGAAGCTGCGCGCGACGGCCATGACGTATTCGCCGTAGCCGGTCTTGTCCAGCTTGCGCCCGAGCGCGAAGCACTGATCGGGGTCGATGAAGCCCATGCGCAGCGCGATCTCCTCCGGGCATGCGATGCGGACCCCGGTGCGGTGCTCCAGCACCTGAACGAACTGTGCGGCTTCCAGCAGCGAGTCGTGCGTGCCGGTGTCCAACCACGCGAAGCCGCGACCGAGGTCGACCAGGCGTGCCCGGCCCTGCCGCAGGTAGGTCTGGTTGACCTCGGTGATCTCCAGCTCGCCGCGCGCCGACGGGGTGAGCTCCTTGGCGATGTCGACGACCGTGTTGTCGTACAGGTAGAGCCCGGTGATCGCCTTGTCCGACTTCGGGTTCGTCGGCTTCTCCTCGATCGAGATCAGCTTGCCGTTCTCGTCGACCTCGCCGACGCCGTAGCGCTCGGGATCCTTGACCGGATAGGCGAACAACGTGCAGCCGTCCAGTTCACGGACTTCTTCCCGCAGGCGGCTGGAAAAGCCCTGGCCGTAGAAGATGTTGTCACCCAGCACCAGGGCGACCGGGTCGTCGCCGATGAAGTCCGAGCCGATCAAGAACGCCTCGGCCAAACCGTTCGGGGTCGGCTGCTCGGCGTAGCTGATGTGCAGACCCCACTGGCCGCCGTCGCCGAGCAGACGCTGGAAGCTGGGCAGGTCGGTCGGCGTGGAGATGAGCAGGATCTCGCGGATGCCTGCCAGCATGAGCACCGACAGCGGGTAGTAGACCATCGGTTTGTCGTAGACCGGCAGCAGCTGTTTGGACACCGCCTGCGTGATCGGGTGCAGGCGCGTGCCGCTGCCTCCCGCGAGCACGATCCCCTTCACGCGACCAACCCAGGAGCTTTCCGCGGCATGGTGCCGTACACCTTCTGACCTCTCGTCTTGCGCCACCGCGCGTCATGTGTCCCCAGTGTGCCGAGCGCACCGTGATCGCTACGGCGCACCACACGTTAGGGTGACACGAAGGGTGATTGCAACCGGTCGGGGACTACACCCGGTGGGTCAGCGGTAGTTGGTGAACTGCAACGCGACGCCGAAGTCCTCCTTCTTGAGCATCGCGATGACGTCCTGCAGGTGGTCCTTCTTCTTGCCGGACACCCGCAGCTGGTCGCCCTGAATCTGCGCCTGGACGCCCTTCGGGCCCTCGTCGCGGATGAACTTGGCGATCTTCTTGGCCTTGTCGGACGGGATGCCCTGCTGGATCGTGCCCGCCACCTTGTAGATCTTGCCGGACAGCGTGGGCTCGCCTGCCTCGAACGCCTTCAGCGAGATGCCGCGCTTGATCAGCTTGTCCTTGAAGACCTCGACGGCCGCCTTGGCGCGCTCCTCGGTTTCCGCCTCGATGGTCACCGCGTTCTCGCCCGCCCAGGACACGGTGGCTCCGGTTCCGCGGAAGTCGAACCGCGTGGCCAGCTCCTTGGCCGCCTGGTTGAGCGCGTTGTCCACCTCCTGGCGGTCGACCTTGCTCACCACGTCGAACGATGGATCCGCCACTGGAAACTCACACCCCGTGCGTCGTGTCGAACTGCTTGGCCGCACTCTATCGCGCTCGATGAGCCGGACGGTGGTCAACGCCGGGTGGCTTGCCTCTCCTTGCCGCGGCGGGCCTTGTCGACCACTTCGAGGACGGCGTCGTGGACCGGGCCGGGTTTCTCCTGCGGGACGGCGTGCCCGGCGCCGTGGACCACGACCACTTTGCCGTCCGGGACGGCGGCCATGAGCACGGCGGCTTTCTGGTTGAGCAGCGGGCGGAGCTTGCTCATGCCGCGATCGACCCGGCCGCCTTGCACGCAGATGGTCGGGACGGGTGGTGTGCCTTTCTCCTGCAGGCGGCGCATGGTCGGGTTGGCGGCACCGATGTGCTTGGCCTCGCGGGCGCCGGTGCGCATCGCCTGGTGGCACGCGTAGTCGCGCAGCATGATCCGCGCGCGTTCGTCGGTGATCTCGGGGCCGAACCCGTGCGGGAGGCTGGTGCGTTCGATCAGTCGCTGTGCACCGAACCGGGCCAGCAGGCCCATGAGCCGCATCGACCAGGCGGTGATCCTGGCGTTGTGTGGCGGCATCGCTTCGGCGAGGGTGGCGTCGACGAACACCAGTCCGGCGACACGGTCGGGGTGCCGGTCGGCGAAGAGCCGGACGATCGGACCGCCCCAGCTGTGTCCGACCAGGATCACGGGATCGACCTCGTCGATCGCTTCCAGCAGGGCGGTCAGGTCGTCGACGATGCGCTCCAGCGTGCGGTCGGCGGGGTCCTCGTCGCTGCCTCCGTAGCCTGCGCGGTCGTAGGAGAGTGTGCGGGTATGGGCGCTCATGGCGTGCTGGGTGTGGCTCCACGTGGCGGCCGGGGCGCTCATGCCTGCTTCGAACACGACGAGCGGTCCCGGGCCTTCGCCTGCGACGACGGTGCGGAGCTTGCGGCCGTCGGGAATCGTGACGAACCGTTCGGTGAGGCCTGCGCCGGGGTCGAGGTGCATGGGGCGGCCTTTCACTTGTTCCAGCACGGCGGGTGGATGTCGGACCACAGGCCGGCGCGCTCCAGCTGCGCGGCAAGGGCCAAAACCTGGGCATCGTGGCGTTGCCGGCCGACGAGCTGCACTGCCAACGGAAGTCCGTCGGCGTCTTGATGAGTCGGAACGGTGACGGCGGGCTGTCCGGTGTAGTTGGCCCACGGCGTGTAGGCCGACCACACCAACATGCGGTCCGGTACGCCCTCGACGTCGTCGTCCTCGTGGTAGTAGCCGATGGGGACGGCCGGGCCGTTCGTCGTAGGGGTTACGGCGATGTCGTACTCGTCGAGTGCGGCGAGGAAGGTGCCGGCGAAGTTGGCGATGACGGCTTGGGCCTGGACGGCCTCCGTTCCGGAGAGCTTCCTGCCGAGGGAGTCCAGGTAACGGTTGTACGGACGCAACAGGTGGCGCTGTTCCGGAGGAACGGACGTGTCCACGGCGGTGGCCACGGTGAAGCCGAACCAGTTCACGATGGCGTCCCGGACGGACTGGTCGTAGCGTGCGGGCAGCGCGACCTCGTGCACCTTGTGGCCGAGGTCGCGCAGCGCGCTTGTTGCTCGCCGAAGTGCGGCCTCGGCCTCCGGATGCGGCTCACCGACTCCAGGATCGGACCACACGGCAATCTTGAGCCTGCCGGTGGGCTCGCCGAGCGTCGACGTGAAGCTCCGCTTCGGCCGCCATCCGTACAGATCGCCGGGCGCGGGCTGCGCGAGGACGTCCAGCAGGAGCGCGGCGTCCTCGACGGTTCTGGCGATGGGGCCTTCCGTCGAGGCGGAGAAGTAGGGCACTGCCGGTGCGGAGCTCACCAGACCGCGGCTGGGTTTGACCCCGACGAGGTGACACGTCGCCGCGGGCGTCCTGATCGAGCCGGCTCCGTCGCTGGCATGCGCCAACGGCAAGAGCCCGCCCGCCACCGCCGCAGCCGCGCCGCCACTCGAACCGGAGGCGTAGCGCTCCGTGGCATACGGCGTGACGGACGGGTGTGGCGTCACGTCGTTTTCGGTGTAGCAGGTCGAGCCGAACTCCGGGGTGTTCGTCTTGCCGACGATGACCGCTCCGGCATCGCGGAGCAGTCCGACGGTCCAGGTGTCCGCGGGTGGCACGAAGTCCTTCAGGGCTGCTGAACCGAACGTGGTGCGCAGGCCCTCGGTGGCGAAGAGATCCTTGACGCCGATGGGAAGGCCGCACAGGGGTGGCGCGTCGCCGCGGGTGAGGAGTTCGTCGGCGTGGTCGGCTTGGCGGAGCGCTGCGTCGGGGTCGACGGTGACGAAAGCGCCCAGGGTTTGATCATGCCGCTTGATGCGGCTCAGGTAGTGCTCGGTGAGCCTGCGCGCGGTGAACTTCCTGCGGCGAAGTGCGCGCAGCTGCTGGGCAGCGGTGAAGTGGTGCAGCCCGGTCATGACCGCACCGCGGACGAGGTGAGGAGCAGGTGGGCCGACGCAGCGATCACGTCGAGGTCCTCCGGAGCGAACGGCTCGCCGGTGAACAGGCGCCGGTGCAGCAGGGGGCCTTCCAGCAGGTTGCCGAGCAACGACGGTTCCGGCACTTGGCTGATCTCGCCACGGCGGACCGCCCTGGCCACCGCGTTTACCAGCGGCTGTGACCTGTTGACGCTCATCGCCCGCAGCTTCTCCTCGGCGTGCGGGTCCGAGCGCACATTGGCGAGAAACCCGGCGATGCCGTTCGCCCACGGCTGCGCCCATGCTGCTGCCAGGTCGTCGAGAAAGGCGCGCAAGTCCGACAGCAGCGAGCCGGTGTCGACGTCTCGTGCGGGCGGAATGTGTATCGCCAGGACGTCTGCGACCAGCGCTGCCTTGCTCGACCAGCGCCGGTAGACGTCGGTGCGGTGGGCCTTGGCTTCTCTGGCGACGTCGCTGAGTGTCAGGCCGGTGTATCCGCGGCTCTGCAGGAGCGACCATGTGGCGTCGATCAGTCGGCGTTCCAGCTCCGCGTCCCGGGGGCGTCCGGCCATTGCTTTCGCCTTTCCGCTACATCGTGTAGCGGAATGCTAGGCCGTGGCGGCGCCGCGGGCAAGCGCGAATAGTGGGGCTCCCCCCTTGCGCAACCCCGGGATGAGATTCGGTAATCTAATGCTCGGCCGGGCATCGACCCGAGCCACGGCAGGTTACCCAAGCGGCCAAAGGGATCTGACTGTAAATCAGACGGCTCAGCCTTCGGGGGTTCGAATCCCTCACCTGCCACTCGAGGCGAAACGCCCCGCTGACCAGCGAGAACACGGTCAGCGGGGCGTTTCGCTGTGTCCGGCTCCGTCCGGCTGTCTCTGCCCGATGCCTACCCAGACCCTCGCCACTCGACGGGTGACTGCCGGCCCAGGGAAGGAACCCGCTCATCAAGGCAACCGCAGGAGCTGGACGCAGATCTGCTCGACTGCTTCGGGCACGTGTGGGTTGCGCCGGAGGTGTGGAGTACGCGCCACATCGTTGGCGACCGACAGCGCCGCGTGCACTGTGATGCGCGCGGTCACCGGGTCCAGATCCGGTTGGACCGAACGCAGCAAATGCACCCACTCGTCGATGTAGGTGCTCTGAGCTTGCCTTGCCTGGCGCCGCCGATCCTCCGGCAAGTGCTCGATCTCGGTCGTCTGCAGGTCGATCAGGTGGGGGTGATCGACGATGAACTGGACGTAGGTGCGAGCAAGCTTACGCAAGATCGCATTTTCCGACGGCTCGATGTAGGCACCGGACAGGTGGAGGTACAGGGCTGCCGTCCCGCGGTCGAAAGCCGTCTCCAGGAGTTCGAGTTTGCTGCCGAAGTGGTTGTAGATGCTGGCTCCTGCGATGCCGACAGCGGCACCGATGTCGTCCAGGCTGACGCTGGTGAAACCCCGGACGGCGAACATGCGAATGGCCTCGGCGAGCAGTGCTTCCCGCCGGGAGATGCGCCCTACGGAGGAGTGCGGGGCAGCGGCGGTGCTCGGGAAGTCGGGGGGGGGGTGTCCCTATGGGTGAGGTCAAGCGGCGGTCGCGAGTTTCTCGTTCTCCTTCGATGGTTGTGGTGGTTGGTAGTAGGTGCCGTTGCGGAGCATGGCGAACAGGACGTCGCAGCGGCGGCGGGCGAGGCAGATCAGCGCCGCGTTGTGTTTCTTCCCTTCGGCGCGTTTCTTGTCGTAGTAGGCGCGGCTGACGGGGTCGGACAGGGCAGCGAACGCGGCGAGGAAGAAGGCTCGCTTGAGCTTGCGATTGCCTGCTCGCGTCGGATGTTCGCCCTTGATCGAGGAGCCCGATTTGTGCGTAACTGGGGCGATGCCGGCGTAGGCAGCCAGGTGGGCCGAGCTGGCGAAGCTGGATGCGTCGCCGATCTCGAGCAGGATGCGGGAGGCGGTCCTGACCCCGATGCCGGGCATCGAAGTCAGGACCCCGGCAAGAGGGTGCGCATCAAGCAACTCCTCCACCTGGGCGGCTAGCGTTTTCCGTTGTGCGAGAACGGTTTTCAAGCTCTCGGCCAGCTGCGGCAGCACTGTGTCGGCTGCGGTGGTGCCGGGCACGGTGACGGTCTGTTCGTCCAACGCGGCCCAGACACGATCGACAAGCTTGGCGTGCTTACGCGGCGCGTGCTCGGCCGCGATCGCGGCGACCTGCTCGCGACCGGCGGCGCGGATGCCGGCCGGCCCGCCGCAGTGGGCCAAGATCTCCAACACCGCTCGGTGGGTGATGTCCGGGCCGATCGCACGTTCCAACGCCGGATGGATGCCGGTCAGCAGCCCCCGGATGCGGTTCGACAACCGCGTGGCCTCTCCGGCGAGGTCATCATCGTAGCCGACCAGCACCTCCATCTCGGCTAGCGTGTCGTCGCCGAGATCGACCTGGCGCAGCGTGTGCGGCAGGGTACGGGCCGCGTCGGCGATGACCAGGGCATCACGGGCGTCGGTCTTGGCATTGCCCGGATAGAGGTCGGCGATACGCCGCATCGCCAGCCCGGGCAGGTAGGCCACGTCGTGCCCGCACGCCCGCGCGACCGCCACCGGCAGCGCGCCGATCGAGGCCGGCTGATCCACCACGACCAGCACGCGCCCATGGTCAGCGAGTTTGTCGAAGACCTCCCGCAGCTTGGGTTCGCTGTTGGGCAGCGCCGCATCGTGCAACCGCGTACCGTCCGGAGCCAGGGCCACCGCGTGATGCTCGCCCTTGCCGACATCGAACCCAAGGAACACGCCGTAACCGTGCTCACACGCCATATACCAGGCCCTTTCGCCGCGTCGGTCCTGGTCACCAGTCACGCACCGGTGGTCGGCATCCACGTTACGACGAGACCTGCACTCGGGCGGCCGTGTCCCTATTAGCGATCCAGCGATGCACCAAGCCCGGTGACACCACCCCCCGGATCATGCGCTCGACTGGGGGCATCAGTCATGCCGGACCTGGCGACCAGGAGCCCCCTTGATCAGGAGCCGCGAAAACGGTAACGGGGGGCACGTCCGCGTACATGATCCGCTCGAGCAGGTCGGCGAGCAGAGGTGAGGCGCCCCGCTGGTCCCGTTTGCTCGGGCTCAGCGGGGCGCCGTCTTATCTCCGGTTCGCCCACCCCCAGCGATCTGGTCAGCGCAGGTGTGACCAGAAGCTGCACTGGTGCGCTTCGGCGAAATCGATCTGCCGGATTTCGCCGTCCCCCGGGGCGAGCTGCTGGGTGCCTGCGGACTGCCCGGGACGCATGCGCGGCCACGGCACGCCACCCTTACCGTTCGGGTCGCCGGATGCAGCGAACGATGTCCAGTAGTCGATCATCTGCTCCGACAACTTCTCCTGGTCCGCGGTGAACGGTGGCGCGACCCCTCCAAGGTCGAAGAACGACCACAACTCCGAGGCATGCTGCGCGCCGGTGGGAATCTCCGGCTCGGGCCCGACCGGCGGCGGTGCCGGATCAGCGAACTCGTAGTGGTGAACCGGAACGTGCTGGGCCAGCTCCTGCGAGACCCGGTACTGAGTGCAGGACCACGAGTCGTCGGTGACGATGGCCGCCCATGCGTGGGCCGGGGTCGGGTAGTTCTGCAACGGGTACCGCTTGCTGACCTTGCCCGCCTCGTCGCCGAAGGTCTCCTTCAGCACGGTGCGGTAGGTCTCTTCGCTCATCGGCTTGCCCTGGTCGTAGACGGCGGTCCACGCCATGGCTTCTTCCTTGGTGCTGCCGGACAACACCGGAACCCGGTGGAACTGTCCTGACTTGACGGCCTTCTCCGGATGCAGCGGCAAGGTCGGGGTGTTGTACGCCGGCTGGATGAAGTACTGCTGCACCGGCATCAACTTGTCCACCGGGAGATCCCGCAAGCACCTCAAGACATCCTGTGTGTCGCCTTCGCAGCCCAGCTGCGCGGCAGTCTGCGCGCCCCGCTCTCGCATGACGGAAACCGGCTGGTAGATCGACGAAGCCTGCTCGTTGAGGTAGTGGTAGTGGTTCCGCCATGTGTACCCGCACGAGCCACTCTGCATGACCGCCTTGTCGAACAGTCCCCGTGCCGACGGCGAGGTCAACTGGGCGCAGACGCTCATCGCGCCCGCGGACTGGCCGGCCACGGTGACGTTGCGTGGGTCGCCACCGAACGCGGCGATGTTGCGACGCACCCACTTCAGCGCCGCCTGCTGGTCCTGCAGGCCGAACGTTCCTGATCCGGCAAGGCCGGGATGCGCGAAGAAGCCGAAGATGCCGAGCCGATAGTTGACGGTGACCACGACCGCGTCGCCACGGGTGGCCATCCGCTGGGCGTCGTAATTGCTGCCGGTGCCCATGTAGAAGCCGCCGCCGTGCATCCACACGACGACCGGACGCGGCTTGCCCGAATCCTTCTTCGGCGCCGTGACGTTGAGGTACAGACAGTCCTCGCTCGTACTGCCTTCGGGCAGTTCGCCCGGAACCTGTGCGCAGGGCGGCGCAGGCTTGGTCGCGTCACGCACGCCGTCCCACGGCTGTGGCTCTGCCGGCTTCCGCCAACGCCGGTCCCCCGTCGGCGCGGCGGCATAGGGAATGCCCTGGAAGACCGTCGCGTTCTCGTGCGCGGTGCCGCGAACCTTGCCGTACTCGGTGGTGACGATCGGTTCACTCGTCTCGCCCGGCTGCGCGACCGCCAGCGGAGAAAGGCAGGCGAGCAGCCCCGCCGTCCCCGCCAAGGCGAGCAGCGCCCGCCGTCGTCGACTGGTCATTGTTCGTCCCCCTCGGTTGGCTCTCTCGTGGGCGCTCTCGAGTCCACCGCAGAGGAGGCCCCGCCGGATACCTGCATTGGAGGACAACCTGATCAACGAAAGTTGCACGGCACGGGCCTGACGTGCATCTTTGGTGGTCGATTACGGCGGCAACGGCCCACGACGCCGCCGACGCACATACGGTGATCGGCATGGCCATGGCGACGACATGCGAGCCGGCCGAGCCCGGGCGGTTCGGCCGCTGGCGTACGCGTGGCCAAGTGATCCTTGACAATGCGGTGCTGGCGGTGGTTACGGCACTGTCGGTGCTGGTCCCATTGCTGCTTCCGGCAGGGGAACCACGCGCCAATCCCGGAGCGGGGACGCTCGGTTTCCTGGTGGTCGCGGTCGTGTTCCTCGCGGTGAGATCTTCGCGCGCACGGGTACAGCTCGTGCTCGCGGGGTGCACCGTGGTGATCGTGACCGGCGCGGTGCTCGCCGTTCCCGGAGTCCTGGCGACGTCGAACGACCTCACCAATCTGTGGATGCCACTGGCTCCGCTGGGGCCGACCTACGGTGCCTACTTGTATCAGCAGGACCGTTGTCGCGCGTGGTTGATGATCGGTGTGTTGACCGCTGTGGCGACCCGGCCGTGGGAGGCCTCGGTGCCGATAGCTGCCACCGGGCTGCAGTACCTGACGGTGCCGATGCTCTTCGGGTTCTACCTCTCCGCCCGGCGAGCCTTGGTGGCGTCGTTGACCGAGCGGGCGCAGCGTGCGGAGCGCGAACGGGAGCTGCGGGCCGAGCAGGCTCGTGCGGAGGAACGGGTACGGCTGGCGGCCGAGTTGCACGACATCGTCACCCATCGGCTCAGCCTGATGGTGTTGCACGCGGGGGCGCTCAAGGTGTCAGCGGCGGACGAGCCGACCCGGGCCGCTGCCGAAGAAGTGCGGGCGACGGGAGCCAAGGCGCTTGACGAGCTCCGAGACCTGCTTGGGGTGCTACGACACCCCGCTGCCCGACCGGATGGGTGACGTCGCGATGGGGGAAATGGGAGCCCGGTCGGGGGATCCTTTCGACATCGCTGCCGCCGTGATGGCGTTTGTGGTGACGGTCATGGCTATGAGCGCTTTCGCGGCGTACAACGTGGTCGGAGTAGGTGCAGCGATCGCCGCGGTGCTGGTACAAGCCCCTGCGGCATTGCTGGTCGGGCTCCGCAAGCGTCGGCCGCACCTGCTGGCGGCCGTGCTGCTCGTCGTCACCGTTGCGCTGCTCGGATTGGCGCTTGCGGGGGACACGGCGGATCGCCTGATGCGAAGCGTGCTGGTGCTCGTTCCGGTGATCACCCCTGTCGCTGCCTACGCCGCAGTGGCCTATTCGAGCCATCCGCGGCGGGTCGCGCCGGTGTTACTGGCGTTGTTCGTGGTGGCCGCGCGCCCATGGGATCCGGATCCAGCGGTGATCACGGTAGCCGGAGTGCTGATCGGCCTACCGGTGATGCTCGGCCTGTACGTGGCGGCCCGTCGCAGGCTGATCGCCGAGCTGACTGCGCGGGCGGAGCAGGCGGAGCGGGAGCAGGAGATGATGGCCGCGCGGGCGAGGGCGGACGAGCGGGCCAGGCTGGCAGAAGAGATGCACGAGGTCGTGACCGACCGGGTGCGTCAGATGCTCGCCAGCGCCGAGAGGCTGACCGGGGAGCCCGCGAGGCAACTGGCCGAAGCGGGCCGGCAGGTACTTGCCGAGCTGGAGGACTTGGTCGCCGCTCTGCGCGCAGACATCCCTGGCGATCAGGCAGCGGTCGCGGCGCCGTCGCTCGAGCAGTTGACGGAGGAATCCGCTTCCGTCGGGCTGCCGGTGGAGCTGGTGCGCGACGGTGACGTCGATGACCTGTCACCTGCGGTACTGCGTACGGTCCAACGCGTGGTGCAAGAGTCCTTGACGAACGTGCGCAAGCACGCGGCCGGCGCCAGTACACAGGTGCGAGTCAGCCGGTACGACGGTCGCGTGCGCGTCGTCGTACGCAACGCCCCGTCCGGCTCACGAGCAGTGGACGCTGAGCTCGCCGCCACTGGTTCGGGGCTTGGTCTGCAAGGGTTGCGACATCGCGTCGAGCTGGTCGGCGGCACGTTGCGTGCCGGCCGGGAGCCGGACGGAGGGTTCGCCGTCGATGTGGTCCTGCCCGACTACGTGCCTGCTCGTGCCGCCGAAGAAGGGCGCGAGCAATGATCCGGGTGCTCACCGTGGACGACGAGCCGATGGTGTGCGCGCACCTCGGCACGATCCTCGGGTCCGCGGACGACATCGACGTGGTGGCGTCCGCGCACGACGGGCAGGCCGCCGTGGAGGCGGTCCGTCAACACCGGCCGGATGTCGTCCTGATGGACCTGCGTATGCCGGTCATGGACGGGTTGGTCGCCACCGCGCGCATCCGTGACATGCCCGAACCGCCGGTGATCGTCGTGCTCACCACGTTCGACGCCGACGATTACGTGTTGCGCGCACTCCGGGCGGGGGCAGCAGGCTTTCTGGTCAAATCCACTCCGCCGGAGGACCTCATCGATCTGGTGCGGGTCGCGGCCAACGGGCAAACCGTGTTGTCTCCGCAAGCGGCCCGGCGCCTGCTGACCGCGTCGTCTGACGACGAACGTCACCGCCGGCGCGCACGTCAGCTGGTGAGCGGGCTGACCGAGCGGGAGGTCGAGGTACTGCGATGCCTCGGTGAGGGTTTGTCCAACGCCCAGATCGCTCGCAGCCTGCACTTGTCCGAAACGACCGTGAAGAGTTACGTCTCGCGCATGCTCGTGAAGCTGGACTGTGCCAACCGGACCCAAGCCGGTCTGCTCGCCTACGATGCCGGGCTGGTGAAGCGTACGGAGTGACCGGTCAGGTGGCGGACTCGCCGGTGGCGATGTCTTCACCCGCGCGCCAGAACTGCGTGCAGCTCCACAAGGCCGTGACCAGGAGCACGGAGCCGCCGACGAACAGAACGTTCGTGAAAATCGTCGCCTCCGCGATGTCCTCGGCGTCGCCGAACTCCTCGGGCGGCAAGAGTTCCAGGTGCAGCCAGACGAACGCGGTCCAGGCCAGCGCCAGCGTCGCAGTTCCGCACAACCACAAATCCCACCGCCACCGGTAGGAATACCAGCGCCAGAACGCTTGCGGCTTCGGATCAGGGCGGCCACCGTGCTTGCGCAGCCAGCGCGCGTAGAACGTCTTCCGGACCAGTGAACCCAACACGACGCCGTCCACCGCGGCCAGGATCGTGCCCCACAACAGCCAGGTGAAGAAAATCTCCGAGTCCCAGTCCATCGTCACGGGCAACCCGAACAAGGCAACAGTGAGCGCTGCGAGTGCGACGGCCCACGCCACGTGCAGCGGTGTCGACAGCATCCGAATCCGTGACTCGAACGTGCCGCCCGGCTGATCCGGCGCCAGCTCGCGTGTGCTCACGCCGATGGAACCACGCCGGGTGTACTCCAGGATCCACATCGCGCACAGCAGCACCATGCCGCCGATGGCCAGCCAGTACGGGTTGTTGATCACCTCGACAAAGCCGTTCGACAGGTCGGCGTAGGTTCCGTCGGAGTGCCAGGAGATCAGCATCAGGGCGCCGGGCACGAGCGTGGAGAAAAAGAACAGCACGCACAGCACGAACGTCAGCCACCACCACTTGGTGGGGCGGGACGACCCGCCGCCGAGCCTCCCGCGCTTTGCCATGATCCGGAAGCCGATTTCGTTGCCAGGACTGGGACGTCCCATCGCGTTCCTTTCGCCCGGCACACGATGTGCGAGAAAGATCAACGAGTGCAGCGTATGCGATCGCCGCCGTTCGCGCGTCGACACGGCCGAGGCGCGGCGTGAGCTGGCGTGGGTGCCGTAGTCACGAAATGTTCAGGAACAGACTGAGCACGGCGACCGTAGTGGCGATGATGGTCAGCGCGAACAGAGTGCGCTGAAGTCGCAAATTCGACACGGCTTCGCGAAGTTGTGACGATGCGCTGATGCTCGCAGTCGTCGCCGCGACGTCGTCGATGACGTGTCTGGACAAAATCCGAATCTGCTGACGAATGGACTCCGCGACCGACGCCGGGGAATCGGTTCCCTCTTTCCCTCCCGTGGCGCGACCACGGTTCACCGCAACGCTGGTCGATTCGAGCTGGGAGAACGATCTCGGGGGATCGATCGCGAGCCGCTCCAAATGACGACAGACACTGGTGACGTCCACTCCGTCGCGCATGATGTAGCGGTCGAGGGCTTTCGCGGTCGCGATCGGCCGCCGACTCCGCACGGCGCGTTCGCGAAAGCTGCCGACCTCCGCCGCGTAGCTTTCCAGCAGCCTAACGACCGTCAGCCAGGAGAACAGTGGGCCAAATCGGTCGACAACTTTGTCCGATATCGCCGACGACAAATTCTCGGACTTGGCTCCGGGAGGCGCGACGTCGTCAATGCTCGCGGCGAACAGAAGAACTTCTTTCTGGTCGGAAAATCTGCTCTGCTCGATGGAGAAGAACCAGGGCGAGTTGCCCTCCTCGTCCCTTCTGCGGCTGCGCCACGCTCCTCGACTCCGATAGATGCCCAGCACCCCGAGCGGCGGGTAGTCCTCGGCGAACGGCTTCCGCCCCTTCGTCACGTAACCCCGGCCGACTGGTCTCGGCACGGCGTCGCCGCTGGAGAACTTGCCCGGCAATCTGGCGGTGAACCACTCCTCGCAGGCGTGCTCGATCTGCTTCACGCGCTCCATGCAGCGCAGCCGCTTGTGTTCAAGCAGCGCCGGTTGCGCATCGCCGTCGTGCTTCCTCCGCTTCGCCCACGCCATGAGCTTCCGAACGCGGCCCGAGGGTCGCTCGGCGACTGGCTGGGGTTCTTCCTCGGTCGCCAAGGATTTCGACTGAAGAAGCTCGGTCAAATCCCCCGCCGACCCGTTGATGACGAAAGTGGCCGTCAATATCGTCAGGTCAGGGCAGGGAGTGTGCACATCGATTTCCACGTAGTCGACGGGCGACGGGAGCGTGTCAGTGGCTTGAAAGTCCAGCGTGTTCGGCACGTCATTCCGTGAACCCGTTCGGTGAACTTTCGCGAACGGTTTGCGCTCCCGGCCGAGCAAGCGCTGTCGATCGCGCGCGATTTGAGTGATCAGGTCCGCCTTGTCGTCGGTGTGTAGGAAAGGAAAGTCTTGAATCGCCCGGTAGAGTTGCTCGGCCGTCGCAGGGGTATATGCCTCGGACAGTATCAATGCTCCGAAATGGACCCGTTCGTCCGGTTTGAGCTGGAACTGCTCGTGTTGGCCGGTGTGTGAGGCGGCGCGGAGATTGCGAAAGAAGGAAGCTGCCTGCTCGTACCGCCACTTGTTGCTCACGGCCTCCCCTTCCCGGTCGAACGAACGTGACTATGAAGTTGCCACAACTCGACCGATTTCGGCTGGGAATGTCGACTTCGCGCCAGTTCGAGCCGACAGGTGGCACGGTTGTCCCTCATACAGCCGACCGGCGGGTGCTTCGCCGGGGTGACGGTCCGGCGGCGCGGGTCCAGGTGGGCTGACGGCCCGCTCCCTCACGGAGTTGTGAATCCCGGCGGGCCAGGGGTTTCCGCGACCTGAGCTGCGAACGTCCGAGCGTGGCGGCCTTCTCCTGCGTCGCCGTCGACGCCCAGTTCATGGCGGACTCCGCGCTCGTGGTGGAACTGTTCGCCTGAGTGTCGGTTCCGCCCGCTAGATTCCATGATCGACTTGTCGGTGGATGCGCGCCGGAAAGCCGCGGCCGGACAAGTCGGAGTGGGCGGCGGATGCGCGCCGGAAAGTCGGCCTGCGCGGACGCGCGTCGGCCATCAACGGGACAACACGGAGTGAGGCTGTGCGGATACCGAAGACCTCGAGGTTCGAGCTCGTCGCGGGGAGCCGCCGATGATGGGTCGCACCCACGCGCTGACCGGATGGTGCGCGGGTCTCGTGGTCGCTCCCATGGTCGGCGCGGAGGGCGCCCACCAAGCGGTCGCCTTCGCCACGGTCACGTCCGGGTTCGCGCTGCTGCCGGACCTCGACCACCCCGGTGCCAGTGCGTCCCGCCTGCTCGGGCCGATCACCAAAGCCGTCTCGTGGCTGCTGCGCAAAGCGTCCGCCGGTCTCTACGCGCTGACCAAAGGGCCGCGCGACGAGGACTGCAAGGGCACGCACCGCCACCTGTCGCACACCGTCGTGTTCGCGGTCCTGCTCGGTCTGCTCACCGCGGTGGGCACCGAGAAGGGCGGCCCGTGGGCTGTCGCCGGGGTTGCGATCTTCGCCCTGCTCCTGGCCGAGGATGCGCTGGGTGACTGGCTCCTACCGGTGGCGGCCGCGGCGGTGACCTGGTGGGCGACCTCGACCCCGGACGGTCTCGGCGAACTCGCGCCGCTCGCCGGCTGGCTGGGCTACGCGGTGGCGGTCGGGTGCATCGTGCACTGCCTCGGCGACGCGCTCACCAAGTCCGGCTGCCCGTTCCTGTGGCCGATCCCGATCCGGGGCGAGACCTGGTACGAGATCCGCCCGCCGAAGGCGCTGCGCTTCCGCACCAACGGTCCGGCCGAGAACTGGGTGATGGTGCCGGTGTTCTCGATCCTGGCTGTGGCCCTGCTCCCCGGCGCCACGGATTACGCGCTCGATGTGGCCGCACAGGTGGTGGGTCGCTAGTTCGACAGTCGCGGATAGGCCTTTTCGAGCGCTTCGGTCGCCGCCTGGCAGGACTCTTCGTCGTCGGACTTCCACGACTCGGCGATGGCCAGCAAGTAGTGCTGATCGTCCAGCGGGACCGCCACCGTGCAGCCGGTGCTCGGACGGGTCTGCAGTGCTTCCTTGCCCGCCACCGTGACCTTCTCCGCGTCCTCGTCGCCGCCCATCGCGCTGGACTGATGGATGGACAGCAGCAGGTACGCCTTGCCTTCGCCGGCGCCGTACCGGCACGCGGGCAGCGAGTTCTGCTGTTCCCCACTCGCGGTGAGTTCGTCCGTCGTGATCGGTTTCATCGCCTGCGACGCCTCGTCCACGGTCAGCAGCTTGCAGACCTCTTCGGGCTTCATCGACAGATAGTCCTTGTCGCCGCCTTCACCGGTCGCCCCGTCCGACCCCTGACCGCACGCGGCCAGGGCTGCCAGGAGTCCGCCCATGGTGAGCAATCGCAGTGTGCGCATGAGACCGCACTGTAGACATTCCCGCGCTGCCAACCCAGCCCCGCTGCCCTCGTGTCCGGGTGAACCACGGCATAGGTGACTCACGTGCCGTGCTCGAACCGCGGCACAGGTGACCCACGGCCCGCACGATCCCGCAAGTCCGCGGGTCGGCGACCGAGCCCGCCTAGGCGACCGTCTCGAACGCGCTCATCATGGCCATGTCCTCGTGCTCGAGGTTGTGGCAATGCAGCATGTACCGGCCGGTGTAGCCGGTGAACCGCACCGCGACGTCCACGTACTCGGCCGGCCGCACGTCGACGGTGTCCTTCCAGCCCCGGTCGAACTCGCCGGGCGGGTGACCGCCGCGGCTGACGATCTGGAACGGCGCCAGGTGGATGTGCACCGGATGGTGCAGGTCGCTGTAGAACCGCCACACCTCGAGCTCACCCAGCCGGGGGCGGGCGTCCATCCGGTCCGGGTCGAACGGCCGGTTGTTGATCGTCCACCCCTCGTGCCCTTTGAACCGGCCACGGGTGAAGTGCCACGTGCGGCGGCGCACCGCCTTGGTCGGGTCCAGCTTCTCGATCGGCACCAAGCGGTTGGGGATCCGGCTGTCGTCGGCCACCTTGCGGCCCACCACGAACGCCATCACCTGCGCGGTCGACCCGTTGCCGAAGTCGTTGCGCAACACGATCCGGGTTCCTGGGCGCACGCCGGAGAAGTCGACGACGACATCGCTGCGCTCGGCGGGCGACAGGTCGATGTAGTCGTGCTTCACCGGACGGTCGAGCAGTCCGAGGTCGGAGCCGATCTGCACGAACGACGCCCCGCCGTCCAGCCGCAACCGATAGCGGCGCGCGTTCGAGGCGTTCAACAGGCGGAAGCGGTACCGCGCGGCGTCGACCTCCAGCACCGGCCACGGCGCACCGTTGACCAGGACGACGTCGCCCACGACGCCTTCCATGTAGTCGGGGAGCACGCCGGGGGTGTGGCGCAGGCTCTGGTCGATGGCCGGATAGCGGAAGCGACCGTCCCCGTCGAACGCGCGGTCGCAGATCATCAGCGGGATGTCCCGCTCGTCGCGCGGCAGCGGCAACTCGTCCTCCACCTCGTCGTGCACCAGGTGGAAGCCCGCCAGTCCGTACCACACCTGCGGGCCGGTGAAGTCCATCCGGTGATCGTGGTACCAGAGCGTCGCCGCGGGCTGCTTGAGCGGATAGACGTAGTCACGCGACCCCTTGCTGACGTCGCCGAGGGGATGGCCGCCGTGGCCGGTGTAATCGGCGGTGCGCGCGCCTTCGGGCAGGATCAGATCGGTCGGGAAGCCGTCGTGCTCGGCAGGCGTGTGACCACCGTGCAGGTGCACGACCGTCGGCACGTCGAGCTTGTTGTGGTGCGTCACCACCGTGCGACGACCCGAGCGGGAGCGGATCGTCGGGCCGGGGAAGGTGCCGTCGTAGCCGAACACCGGCGTCGGCCTGCCCGGCAGGATCTCCACGTCGGCCACCCGCTGGGTGATCTCGTAGTAGTCGGTCGTCGCGTCGCTGCGCACCGGCTTCTTCACCTCGGGCACCGGCAGCGGAACGGTGAACGGCTTCGGCAGCGGCGCCTCGCTGGTCAGCAGCTCGGCGGTCTGCTCGATGCCCTCGCTGCGGCCACACGACGGCAACGTCACCGCGGCGATGCCCAGCGCGGACAGTGCCAGGAAATTCCGGCGCGACAGCGAGCTCATCGGAACACCCCCAAGCGCCGGGTCTTGCCGAGATCGGCGGGCAGCGACTCCAGGCGGGCAGCCCTGGGGCGGCCGACCTTGGCCGAGGGGTGGAACACCAGCCCGCACATGGCCAGGGCCAGCAGCACGATGCCGACGCCGAGCGGGATGTGCACGGCCAGGTTGCGCGAGTAGCCCATGCCGGTCTGCAAGCCCGCAGCAAGGAACATGGCCACGCTGAGCGGAACCGGCCACGGCTTGCCGCGCCCGATCAACCAGAAGCACAGTGCGACGACGATCTGCACCATTACCAAGCTGTCCACCACGCTGGCGTTGATCGCGTGCCACTCGAGCTGGTCGAAGTCACCCGAGAGGTAGCCGCCTGCCAGCACCGGTTGCAGCAGCACGCAGACCGTCAGCAGTGCCGCCGTCAAGCGCAGCAACCACAGCGTCGCTCGTGGTCCGGAACGTTCGGATGTCGTCACGCGGCTGACGCTATACGTAGTCACGCTACATATGCATCCGGGATAACCCTGAGAACGACCCTGGTTGTCAGTCCTGCACGCCTCCGGGTGATGTGGAACAGCAGTAGCCTGTCTCACTATGGATGCCAACGACGTGCGCGGCCACCTGGACGGTCTGCTGCTCGCAGTACTGGAGAGCGGTCCGCTGCATGGCTACGGGATCATCGAGGCATTGCAGCGGCGCAGTGGTGGCGCTTTGCAGTTGCCGACGGGGACGGTGTACCCGGCGCTGCGTCGCTTGGAGCGGGCTCGGTGGATCGAAGGCACCTGGAGCGTGGTGGACGGGCGCAAGCGGCGCACGTACTCGCTGAGCCCGGCGGGCCGCAAGGAACTGGCCCGCAGGCGCTCGGAATGGGTGCGCTTCACCGGGGTGATCGGCACGGTGTTGGGAGGCGGAGCATGAGTTCGGCGGTGCTGGAGCGCCTGGAAGCGTCCCTGCGCGGGCCGCGCCGCGCACGCCAGGACATGTTGGCCGAGATCCGCGACGGTCTCCAGGACGCCACGGACGCTTACCGTGCCGCCGGATTGCCTGCCCGGACCGCCCGCGAGCGTGCCGAGGCCGAGTTCGGTGACGCGGAGCAAATCGCCGCTGAGCTGCAGGCGGAACTGACGGCACGGTACGGACTGCGCAGCGCGCTCATGATGGCGATCGTCCTCGGTGCGCTGACGACGCTGTGGGACGTCATCTGGCAGTTCGCGCCGACGCCCAACCCGGTGGAACCCAAGCCGGTCGTCGTCCTGCTGTCGTCGGTCATCGACACGGTGTCGTTGGCCGCCGCCGCGTGTGGTGCGCTGGCACTGGTTCTGCTGGCCACCGGTAACCGGGTCCCGACCAGCTGGGCGGTGCGACTGCTCGGGTGGTCCGCCCTGATCGCGTTCGGGGTGATCACCGTGGCTTCGGGGGGCATGCACCTCACCGGCGTCCCGGCGCATCCGGCTTACGTGCTGCCGGTCATCGCAGCCGGCTGCGTCTCGCTCGTGCTCGGTTCGTGGGTCGTGGTGCGGGCCGTGCGCTGCCTGCAGTTGACCAAACCGCAGCATTAGGTCCGACGGCCCTTTCGGTGCGCCGTGGCCGTTCCTACCATGGGCCTACGTCGACCCGAGGTGGTAGTTCGCCCATGAACGGTGCACGGCTCATCGCACGGCTCCGCGCTGAGCTGGGGGATTCGTCCGTACTGGTCGATCCGGACGTCACGGCGTCCTACTCGCACGACATGATGCCGCTGGCCGACCGGGCCAAGCCGCTCGCGGTGGTTCTGCCCGCCGATGTCGAGGGCGTGCAGGCGACGGTCCGGGCGTGTGCCGAAGCCGGTGTTCCGATCGTTCCGCGCGGTGCGGGCAGTGGGCTGAGCGGGGCGGCCAACGCCATCGAAGGCTGCGTCGTGCTGGTGCTCACCAAGCTGGATCGCATCCTGGAAGTCGACCCGGGCAACCGGCTCGCCGTGGTGCAGCCGGGCGTGGTGAACTTGGAGTTCCGGGAAGCGGTCGCCAAGCACGGGTTGTTCTACCCGCCCGATCCGTCCAGCTACGACTGGTGCACCATCGGCGGCAACCTGGCCACCAACGCAGGCGGCCTGTGCTGTGTGAAGTACGGCGTCACCACCGACGCGGTCCTCGGCCTGAAAGTGGTCCTGGCGGACGGCTCGCTGCTGGCGACCGGCAGGCGCACGGTCAAGGGTGTCGCGGGCTACGACCTGACCAAGCTGTTCATCGGCAGCGAAGGAACGCTCGGTGTCATCGTCGAAGCGACCGTCGCGCTCAAGCCGCTGCCGCAGGCCCCCGCCACGCTGGTCGCCGCGTTCGACGACACCGGCAAGGCTGGCGACGCGGTGGCACGGGTGGTCCGCGAGGGCCTGGTTCCGTCGCTGATGGAGATCATGGACGCCACCTCGATCAAGGCGTCCGAGAAGTATTTGAACACCGACATCGGAGCGGGGTCCGACTGTCAGGCGCTGCTGCTGTGCCAGTCCGACCTCGGTGGCGAGCCGGCCAAGCAAGAGCTGGCGGCGATCGAGCAACTGTGCAAGGACGCCGGGGCAGCGTTCGTCTACGCGACCGACGATCTGTCGGAAGGCGCCCTGCTGCTGCAGGCCCGCCGGGTCGTGCTCAAGGCGCTGGAGGTCTACGGGACCTGGCTGACCGACGACGTCTGTGTGCCGCGTACCCGGATCGCGGAATTGATCACGGGCTGTGAGCGGATCAGCGAGCGGGTGGGCCTGCGCATCGCCGTGGTCGGCCACGCAGGCGACGGCAACATGCATCCGACGATCGTCTACGACGCCGGCTCCGAGGACGAGTTCCGCCGGGCGCGGGAGGCCTTCAACGACATCCTCGACCTGGGGCTTTCGCTGGGTGGCACGGTGACCGGCGAGCACGGCATCGGCAAGATCAAGCAGGACTGGCTGGCGCGCGAGATCGGCCCGGTCGGCATGCGCGTGCACCGGCAGATCAAGGCGGCGCTGGACCCGGAGAACCTGTTCAACCCGGGTTCGATGTTCCCGATGGAGTGAGTCAGCCGACCGGGGTGGCGTGCACGACCTGGTTGCGGCCGGCGTGCTTGGCCCGGTACAGCGCGGCGTCGGCCGCGTCGAGCAGCTCTTGCACGCCCGAGCCCGCATCGGGGTAGATCGCGACGCCGATCGACGTCGACAGGCCGGTGACCACGCCGGCGTCGGTGTCCACCGGAACTCTGATACGGGTAACCGCCTGCCGGATTCGTTCGGCCACCAGGTCCGCCTCGGGCACACCCACGTCGGGCAGCAGGACGACGAACTCCTCGCCGCCGAAGCGGCCCACCGCATCGCGATCGCGCACTTCGGCCTTGATGGCCTCGGCCACCGCGCGCAGGACCGCGTCGCCGACCAGATGGCCGTAGGTGTCGTTGATCCGTTTGAAGTGGTCCAGGTCGATCATGAGCAGCGCGAACGAGCTCTCCCGCTCGCGGCTGCGGTTGAACTCTCGCTCGGCGGTGTGATGCCAGCCTGCGGTGTTGTAGACGCCGGTCTTGTCGTCGGTGGTGGCGGCCACCTCCAGCTGCTTGACCAGCACACTGCGGTGCAGCAGCAGCAGTGCGGGCAGCACCAGCAAGGCCAGGCCCGGCATGGTGACCAGCGCGAGCGCGTTCAGTGCGCCGAGACCAAGGGTGGCCAGCTCGAGCAGGTTGTCCGTCCAGTTGCCGAACAGGCCGGTCGGCGTCCAGACGATGTGCTCCCGGGCGCCGATGACGACGACCGCGCCGACCACGAAGTAGACCGCGATGCCGGTGGCGATCGCCGCGAATCCCTGCCAGTCGTGCGTCAAGGCCGCGCGCATGTCGTGGATGCCGGTGAACGCCATGGCCTGATGGGTGGCGAAGCAGGTCAGAATGACCGCGGTGGCGTTGCTCGTGGTGCGCCATGCGGGTACGCGCTGCAGTCGGTACCAGCTCCGCACGGCCAGATGCCAGTACAGCACGGCGACGAGGACGGCCGTCAGCGTTGGAGGAAGCAACAACACTCCGGCAAACGTCCACACCGACGTCATGTTGATGTGTGCTACACCGCTCACCCGTCGTCGGATGCGCTCTACCCGGCGTCCCAGTTCGGCTTGACCGACGCCCAATGCGACAAGCGCCAGTAGCAGCCAGAGATCACTCTGGGTAAGAGTTTCTGTCCCCAAAAGGGTGATAAACGCCACTGTGGCAGCCGTTTCAGTGATGAAGCAGTAAAGGCGCACGCGGAGCGGTTGACCCCAGATCTCCCACCGCGAAAGTAGGAGTCGGCTCCACCGAATGCGCAGGTCCGGGCTGGACATGGCGTCCGGTCGGTCCATACTCATGAGTGCTCCCCCGCACGGTGAAGACGGTCTGTGACCACTCAATCACACCTCACCCGTTCGGGAAAGATGCACAGGCAAGCCCGGCTCCGCGAAAGGAGGCCTGCCATGCACAACCGGGACAACTGAGGCGTGTTCTTGCTCCAGTCGAAGCAGCGGAGAGAACTGAAGGGGAGTGCCGCGATGAGCAACCGGGACAACTGACGTTTCGACGGTTTCGCGTAGATTGATCGGCTTTCCGTCAGGGAGGAGTGCGTGATGTCCAACCGGGACAACTGAGAGGGAAAGCGAATGGCGGTTCTCGTGGCGAGGAGGTGGTCGACGTGTCGAACCGGGACAACTGAGGCGGACGGGATGTGGCTGTGGCGAGTGAGAGGAGGTTCGTGGTGTCGAACCGGGACAACTGACGTGGTGGGCAGCCGCAGGTCCGACGGGCGAGGAGGTGGTCGACGTGTCGAACCGGGACAACTGAGGCGGACGGGATGCGGCCGTGGCGAGTGAGAGGAGGTTCGTGGTGTCGAACCGGGACAACTGACGTGGTGGGCAGCCGCAGGTCCGACGGGCGAGGAGGTGGTCGACGTGTCGAACCGGGACAACTGAGACGGACGGGATGTGGCTGTGGCGAGTGAGAGGAGATTCCAGATGGCGAACCGGGACAACTGAGACGGACGGGATGCGGCCGTGGCGAGTGAGAGGAGGTTCGTGGTGTCGAACCGGGACAACTGACGT